>Ga0209796_10000001_pt1 | contig 1587609 bp, 1443 predicted proteins | sample AgamicOrSfrz_FD_187167 | JGI IMG/M metagenome (GOLD analysis project Ga0209796, IMG submission 187167) | Agave microbial communities from Guanajuato, Mexico - Or.Sf.rz (SPAdes) (version 2) | ecosystem: Host-associated > Plants > Phyllosphere > Phylloplane/Leaf | place: Guanajuato, Mexico...
ATTTGCCTGGCGGCACTAGCGCGGTGGTCCCACCTGACCCCATGCCGAACTCAGAAGTGAAACGCCGTAGCGCCGATGGTAGTGTGGGGTCTCCCCATGCGAGAGTAGGGAACTGCCAGGCATCAAACACGTGAAGAGGCCATCCTGACGGATGGCCTTTTTGCGTTTTTATACAGCGAAACTCATGCCTTCGGTGCCGGTTTTTTGTTTTACGTTCCCGGCCGGAACGCTTCATGTGAAGCAGGCAGTAAGTACCCGCAGATTAATCCACTTGCCTGAGCCAGCGCACAACAGGCGTGACTGCCTGCCCAGAACAAAGCCTCATGCGAAAGCTCGGAGCTTTTTGTACAAGTCCACATATGCCCCTATTCTGAATTACTTACCTTGCTAAGTTGAAATGTGATGTAAATCACTCCTGATATATAACAAATGTGTAACATTTTGATTTTTGCGCTGAGTGGATATGAATATTCACGAGGTTCATATCTCCCAAATGTTTAGCAGGAGTATCAGTAGAATGGCAGAAAGCAGTGTGACCACACCAGACTCGCTCACCAGCAGCGATACTCGACGCAGGGTATGGGCGATCATTGGCGCTTCATCAGGTAACCTGGTTGAATGGTTTGATTTCTATGTCTACTCCTTTTGCTCCCTCTATTTCGCGCATATCTTTTTCCCCGCCGGCAACGCAACGACTCAGCTATTACAAACGGCGGGGGTTTTTGCCGCAGGCTTCCTGATGCGACCGATCGGCGGCTGGTTATTTGGCCGTATCGCAGACAGGCGCGGACGTAAGGCATCAATGCTTATCTCGGTGTGTATGATGTGCCTGGGATCGCTGGTCATCGCCTGCTTACCCGGTTATGAGTCCATTGGCACCTGGGCGCCAGCATTATTATTGCTGGCGCGCCTGTTCCAGGGGCTATCAGTGGGCGGTGAATACGGTACAAGCGCGACTTATATGAGCGAAGTTGCAGTGGAAGGGCGTAAAGGGTTTTACGCATCATTCCAGTATGTCACGCTGATCGGCGGGCAGTTGCTGGCTCTACTGGTTGTTGTGGTATTGCAACAGGTTCTGAGCGACGAGGATTTACGTGCCTGGGGTTGGCGTATTCCGTTCGCGCTCGGTGCTGCACTGGCTATCGTTGCGCTGTGGCTACGCCGACAACTTGATGAAACCTCGCGGCAAGAGGTACGGACCCTGAAAGAGGCGGGATCGCTAAAAGGGCTGTGGCGTAACCGCAAGGCTTTCATTATGGTGCTTGGTTTTACGGCTGGCGGCTCACTGGCGTTCTACACCTTTACCACCTATATGCAAAAATATCTGGTTAATACCGCCGGAATGCATGCCAATGTTGCCAGCGTCATTATGACAGTTGCGTTATTTGTCTTTATGCTGATTCAACCCGTTATTGGCGCGCTGTCGGATAAGATAGGACGCCGTAATTCAATGTTGCTGTTCGGCGGTCTTGCCACGCTTTGTACTGTCCCGATTCTCAGCGCACTGCATAGCGTTACTTCACCTTATGCCGCGTTCGCGCTGGTTATGCTGGCGTTAGTGATCGTCAGTTTCTACACCTCAATCAGTGGGATCCTGAAAGCCGAAATGTTCCCGGCGCAAGTTCGTGCGTTAGGTGTCGGGTTATCTTATGCCGTGGCGAATGCGCTGTTTGGTGGTTCGGCTGAGTATGTTGCGCTGTCGCTGAAATCGGTCGGTTTTGAAAGCAGTTTTTTCTGGTATGTTACTGTGATGAGCGCATTAGCATTTGTGGTTTCCCTGATGCTGCATCGCAAAGGAAAAGGCATCCGGCTTTAGTGTCTATCTTGCCAGTTGCCACACGGCAAAACCGGTTGTGGCGCCGGCAATATCCCATGCGAAATCTTTCCAGCTCCAGCCGCTCCCTGCCGGGCGGCTATCCCATAACTCTTTCGATGCGCCAAGGCTAACAGAAAACATCAGACCATATATCGCACTGCGGTCACGGCTGGTACCCTGATGTTGCGCGTATTCGTTCCCGGCTGCCGAAAGCATGGCCGAAGCAAGAAAATGTTGCGCTTTATCTTGACCGCTCCAGCTATCGTTCGCCATATGGCTACAGCCTGTCAGCAGCAACGTTGTTGCCAGCAAGGTGTATTTCATTAAAAGACCTGAAAAAAAGCCCCGTCACAGAGACAGGGCTTAATGTTAAAGAATGCGGCTAATCAGCTTATCAATGCGGATACGGCGCAGGCGGCGTATCAGCTTACGCACTTTAACCGGGTAATCCGCAATGCTCTGCAAATCGCGGTAATGATTTACCACGGTGGTGTGCGTGCGAATAAGTTCCAGCTCTTTATCACGCTGTGCGGCCAGCTCATGTTTTGGATCGTGGATAAGCACTGCGTTTTCCAGATCCAGACGCCAGGCGCGTGGGTTCAGGTTGTTCCCGGTGAGCAAGATCCACTCATCGTCAACCCACATCCCTTTCAGGTGGTAGCTGTTATCGTCATCTTTCCACAGGCGAACGACAAGCTGATCGGTATTCACGTAATATTGCAGGCGGCTTAAGAAACGACGCAGGTTGATCTCATATAGATAAGGTAACGCGCCAATAATCTTAAACGGCTCATCTTCAGGAATGAAAAAGTCATTCGCCGTCTTATCGCCAACGATGATTTCGACTTTTTTCCCCTCGCGCAGCAACTGAATAATATTGCGAACCAGTACCGCAGGCAGGTTGAAATAGGGCGTACAAATCGTCAGCTTGTGCTCTGCGCACGGCATCAGATGGAAAATCGTCTTATTCAGCAGGCTGGATTTACCCAGACCAACCAGCGGAGTCACTGCCAGTTGTTCGTTATCCGCATCGCCCTGGAAATGGTACGACGCATCGCGCAATTCCTGGCGGAACAGGCGGATATCATTTTTGATTTCCGGGCTTTTCGGACGCTGCGGATCGTCAAGGCGGTTCACACCACGACCCTGGATCAGATTCTGCTCAACCCAGCCTTGCATGACGTCAGCCATCTGCGGATTGCGGATCAACTGATAACGGTCATAGCGGTATTTATCGTGCTGATGCAGGTAAACATCGTTAAGGCTCGCGCCGCTATACAGCACGCAGTCATCAATAATAAAGCCTTTGAAGTGGAGCACGCCAAGCGCTTCGCGGGTATTAACCGGCACGCCGTAAACGGGAACGACAACCCCCGAGTTTTCCTGCGCCAGACGGCAGTACCAGTCCGCATTGGTATTTGACGCTGCTGCGCCAATACGTCCGCGCTGAGCGCGATGCCAGTCTACAAGGACGCGAACATCCAGCTCCGGTCGCTGGCGTTTTGCTTCATACAGCGCGTTCAGAATTCCTTTCCCGCCATCATCCTGCTCAAGATACAGGGCAATGATATAGATCCGGCGCGTTGCGGTGGCTATCTTCGCAAGCAGCGTCTCCCTGAAATCAGCAGGCGCATAGAAGAACTCTATGTCATCAGCTGACTGAGAAATCTTGGGTAATTGGGCAAGGTGTTGTTGATGTTTATTACGCTTAAATTTTGACAACATCACAGTGCGTTTCTTCTCTGTTTAGTGAAGGGTCTTCTGTAGCATGCAGACGACATAAGCGGGCAATAATAACACCGAGCCTGCTAAAGTGGTCAACATTTCCAGTACCTTACTCGGGATTACTCTGTCTGTGTCAGATGGAGCGACAAACCGACTATGCCATCTTCCAGTTGGATATCGACATCAAACCCCAGTTTACGCGCCAGCGTCACCATGCCGCGATTATTGGGCATAGTAATACCATTCAAGCGCTTAAGTCCGTGATCCCGGGTATAACTGATGAGCTTTTCAAGTAAACGTCGTCCGAGCCCGAGCCCTTTCAAATCGGATCGCACCAGCACGGCAAATTCAGCGTCGATATTATCCGGATCGGAAATAGCGCGGGTTACGCCCAAAATCTCTTCGCCTTGATCGGTGCTGCGCACGGCCACGAAAGCCATTTCCCGATCGTAGTCGATCTGCGTCATATTCGCTAAATCATCGTGGGTAAATTCGTTGATCTCGCTAAAGTAGCGATAGTAGAGATCTTCTTTGGTCACCCTGGCGATAAACGCCTGCAACTGGGGTTCGTCTTCGGGAAGAATCGGTCGGAACAGGCACTGTTCGCCATTTCTCATCTCAACATGTTCTTCCAGATGCTGCGGATAGGGGCGAATCGCAAGACGCGTCTCACCGTTCCCGGCGCTGGGCGCAATAGACATTGTGACATCCAGCGCCGTGAATTCGCTGCCGGAAGCCAGCAAAGGGTGAATATCGAGTCGTTCGATTTCCGGGCAATCGACAATCAAATTTGAGACCTGAACTAAAAACTGGCTCAGACCAGCGATATCCAGCGTGCGTAATGCGCTGCGCCCACGGATCTTTTTACTTTTGATCGCCTGAATGACCAGGTAGCGCGCCAGGTTCATGTTCAGTGGCGGAAGTGCCACTGCGGCTTGATCCTCTGCCCGCCACTCAACGCCGCCTTCACCTAACATGATCAGCGGGCCGAAAACCGGATCGTGTTCGACCACGACACGCAGTTCTTGGGCGCCAGCACGGTTCGCCATGCTCTGCACTTGCAGGCCATGGATGCGCGCCTGCGGCCAGTTCATTTTGACGCGATCGATAATCGCATCAGCAGCCTGCTGCACCTCTTTTGCGGTGCGCAGATAAAGCATTACCCCCTGGACTTCCGACTTATGCGGGATATCCGGAGAGCGCAATTTAAGCGCGACCGGGTAGCCAATCTGTTCGGCGATATGCACGGCTTCCGCACTGTCGCTGGCAATCCATGTTGGCAGCGTTTGTAGCCCCCAGGCGCGCAGGATCGGTTGTACTTCGTGGGTATCCAGCGTTGATGCGCCATCGGCCAGCGCCTGCTGCAGAAGGTTGTGCGCTGCGGCAGTATCAGCTGTCAGGCTCACGGAGATCGCCGGTGTTTCACGCAGTTGCTTCTGGTTTCGCCGATATTCCACCATATGCATAAAGGCCGTAATGGTGCCTTCCGGGGTTCGATAAGTCGGCAACCCGGCTTCACTGAACAGACGCCGTGCTTCCTGCGAGGAAAACTCACCGCACCAGTTGGTCAGCACAGTGACATATTTCCCGCGGGAATGTTTTTTCAGCGCGTCAATTAACGCCACCGCGCTTTCGCTGCCAGGCGCTGCGGCGCTGGGGGCATGGATCACCATCAGCGCATCGTAATCCTGACTGTCGAACAGAATATTCAACGCTGCGATGTAACGCTCGCTGCTGGCGTCATCGCGTAAGTCCAGCGGGTTAGCGGGTTCCACATACTCCGGCAGTACGGCGCGCAACTGCGTGATCGTCTCTTCACTCAGCGTGGCCAGCTTGCCGTTGCGTGACCACAGTTCGTCGAGTGCCAATGCGGCGGGGGCCGCGCCATTACTGATGATCATCAACCGTTCGCCGCGCAACGGGCGCATATGGCTGAGCGTTTCGACGGCGGAAAAAAGCTCATGGGTATCCTGGACACGCAATAAACCGGCGCGCTGAATAGCCGCATCCCAGGCCGGATCGAGCCCCGCATGGGAATGCAGCAGACGCTGCGCTTCCGGGCTGCGCCCGCTTTTTATGACCAGAATCGGTTTATTACGCGATGCGCTACGTGCGGCGGAAACAAAGCGGCGGGCATCACTTAGCTGTTCCAGATAGAGCAGAATGGCGCTGGTTTTACTGTCGCGCGCCAGGAAATCGAGCAGTTCATCAACATCAATATCGAGGCTATCGCCGAGTGCGATGAAATAAGAAAACCCCATTTCCCGCTGCTGCGCCCAGTCGAGTATGGTATTAGAGACGGCGGCAGACTGGGAAATAAACGCCAGTTTGCCGCGTGTAATCGGCACCGGCGAGAAACTGGCGTTCAGTCCTTGCCAGGGAGCGAGTAAGCCCAGGCTGTTCGGGCCAAGCAACCGCATCTGGTAGCGGCCTGCGCAGGCGAGCAAATCGGCATGTTGCTCTGGTGGAGCGGAAAGGATAATGCAGGTTTTACACCCCTTTTGGCCGAGCGCCTCAAGCAGCGTCAAATTACGTTTTGCGTGGGTACACAACACCGCAAGATCCGGCGTGAAAGGCAGGCTGGCGACATCCGGCCATGCCAGCACGCCCTGTACCGCTTTATAGGCGGGCGTCACCGGTAAGACAGGACCTGCGAAACCGCCTGCCAGCAAATTGCGCATCATTAAAAAACCCGCGCGATCCGGCTTCATAGATGCACCCACCACCGCAATCGATCGGGGACGTAATAACGCTTCCAGTCCTCGTTGGCTCATACCGGCCTCCGCAAAAGAGTGACCCGATGATATTAAATGTTTTCTGCGGCGTTTGCTGTGATGGCGGGCGAATGATGCGGTTTCCCCGCCAGGTAACGTTCACGAAACAGAGTGAAGTGATCGCCGAGCGCTTGCGCGGCGGTGTTATCGCCAGCCAGATCCAACAGAGCAATGGCCACTTCCGCCGTGCAGTATTGATCGTCTGCGTGCGCTTCCCGTAAGCGATAGGCAGACACGCGTGACAGATCGACGGAGATAACCGGTAATGCATCCAGATAGGGGCTTTTGCGAAACATTTTCCGCGCTTCGGTCCAGGTGCCATCCAGCATAATAAACAGTGGCGGTTTGCCGGCGGCCGGGGTGCTCAACACCTGACGTTCGCTACCTGCATACGAAGCAGGGAAGACGACCATCGGTTGGTACGCTTCGCTGGCGCATAAATCGATTAGCGCTTGCGGTGGCTCGGTACGCGACCATTGAAAAGCCTGCGTGTCAGGCAGGATATCGGCAATCAAACGCCCCGTGTTACTGGGTTTCATTGGCTCGGTGTCGAACATGACCAGGCAAAAACGGCTGTTGGCACAAACCGGTTTTAAGGTATCACACAGACAGTTTTTCAGCGGCAGCAGGCAGCGCTGGCAGCGGCGAATACGGTTGCCACGCGCCAGAAACGGGCGCGTCGAGCGGGCAAGGCGCTCAGCACGGAGTTGGAGAACAGCGTTATTGGTCATGAAGGTCGCGCAAGAAAAACGCCATTGTCGCAGAGCTGAAAACGGGGCACAAGATGCGCCCCGAAGGGATTACAGTGATTCGTTAAGCCAGCTGTCGAACGGCGCTTTGGGCATCGCGCCGCTTAGCATGTCCACCACTTCGCCATTTTTGAACAACATAATGGTTGGAATACTGCGAATGCGGAAACGGGCGCTAAGCTCGCGTTCGGCTTCGGTGTTAACTTTTACAAAGCGGACTTTACCGCTGCGCTCTTCCGCGACATCTTCGAAAATCGGTGCGAAGTTGCGGCACGGGCCGCACCATGGCGCCCAGAAATCGACAACCACAGGGAGGTCATCTTTCAGCAGTTTATCCAAGGTTTCGCCAGTCGCATTGATCACATCTCCATCGAACAGCTCATGTCCACAGCGCCCACATTTCGCGCCGTCGTTCATTCTTTCTTCAGGAATGCGGTTCAGCGCCTGACAGCTTGCACATACGGTATTCATAACTAACCTCAGGGAAGCGATGGTACAAAGCGGCGTTTCGCCGGTATGTTTCTTCAATGTTACATATTATTGATAAGAAGGTTTTAAACGACAACGCGTTTTATTCAATGAGTACAATAGCCGATAACTTTTGAACGAATTAATGGCTAAGCGCCAGCACATCAGGTAATCTGCGCGCTTCGCGCAGCGCTGGTGGAGAAAAGCATGAACGATGAATTAAAGAATAAAAGCGGCAAGGTCAAAGTGATGTATGTCCGCAGTGATGATGATTCCGATAAACGTGGCTACAACCCGCGCACCGGGAAAGGGCCAGCGCGTAGCGGAACGTCTTCGCGCGGTGGCGATGACCGTCGCACCTCCCGCGATGATAAAGGTCGTGCTGGCCGTGACGACAGAAGTCGTTCTGCCCGCGATGACCGGGGCCGCCCTGCGCGTGATGACAGAAGCCGCCCGCAGCGAGACAATTTCAGCAATCAGAGTGATTCGCCGTGGCGTACCGTTTCCCGCGCGCCGGGCGACGAAACGCCGGAAAAACCGGATCACGGTGGTATTAGCGGTAAAAGTTTTATCGATCCGGAAGTGCTGCGCCGCCAGCGCGCGGAAGAGACGCGCGTCTACGGCGAAAATGCCTGCCAGGCACTGTTCAGCAGCCGTCCTGAATCGATTGTTCGCGCCTGGTTTGTGCAGAGCGTGACCCCACGTTTTAAAGAAGCCCTGCGCTGGATGGCCGCGAACCGTAAAGCGTATCACGTGGTTGATGAAGACGAACTGGCGAAAGCCTCCGGCACGGAACACCACGGCGGCGTGTGTTTCCTGATCAAAAAGCGTAATGGTCTGAGCGTCCAGAAATGGGTGGCGAATGCTGCAGAAGAAGACTGCGTGCTGGCGCTGGAAGATGTGGGCAACCCGCACAACCTCGGCGCAATTATGCGTAGCTGCGCGCATTTCGGTGTGAAAGGCGTGGTATTGCAGGATGCGGCAGTGGTTGAATCTGGCGCGGCAGTCCGTACCGCAGAAGGCGGCGCGGAACACGTTCAGCCGATTACCGGCGATAGCTTTGTCGATGCGCTGGAAGAGTTCCGTCAGGCGGGTTATGCGCTGGTGACGACTTCCAGCCACAACGGAACGCCGCTGTTTAAAGCCGAGTTGCCGAAAAAGATGGTACTGGTGCTGGGCCAGGAGCGTGATGGTTTGTCTGATGTGACGCTGTCTCGTGCAGATTTAAGCGTCTCAATTGAAGGCACCGGCAACGTTGAAAGCCTCAACGTTTCTGTCGCAACCGGCGTGTTGCTGGCAGAGTGGTGGCGTCAAAATAAAGCCTGATAACGCAACGTCAGGTGTATTAAAAAATGCCAGCGTAATGCTGGCATTTTTTTATTCCACTCACTGAAAACCACATCCTGCGGGCGTGGTTATCAACATGCTTTGGCTCTGTTTTATTGCCTTTGGATTTCAATCTCACGAGCCAGGCAGAGGCTTTAGTGCGTCCTTCCTGAGCGTAATCATTGCCGTCTCTTATAAGGGCGGATTTTTACTCACTTTCTGCCGGGAGTGTCGGCATCCAGTCGATTGGCGCTTCGCCCTGTTTTTCCAGCCATTGATTCGCCAGGACGAAATGGTTACAGCCAAAAAATCCACGGTGCGCGGAGAGCGGCGACGGATGCGGCGCTTTCAGAACATGATGGCGTTTTGTGTCGATAATCGCCCCTTTCTTCTGCGCGTGCGAACCCCAAAGCAGAAATACCACACCTTCGCGATGCTCGTTAATCAGGCTAATCACTTTATCGGTGAAGGTTTCCCAGCCGAGGCTTGCATGCGAGTGCGCCTGACCGGCGCGCACAGTGAGCACGGTATTAAGTAGCAGCACGCCCTGACGCGCCCAGCTTTCGAGATAACCATGTTGCGGGCGGACGAAACCCGGAATGCTGGCTTCCAGCTCTTTATACATATTCAGCAGAGAAGGGGGAGGCGCAATGCCCGGAAGAACAGAAAATGCCAAACCGTGGGCTTGTCCCGGGCCGTGGTAAGGATCCTGACCGAGGATGACAACTTTGACATCGCCAAGCTCAGTGAAGCGAAAGGCGTTAAATACATCTTTCTGCGGCGGATAGATGGTTATCCCGGACTGGCGCTCAGCGGCCACCGTGCTAAGGGTGTTAATAAAGTACGGCTGCTGTTTTTCTTCTGCCAGCACATCATGCCATGTTAATGAAGTGGTCATCCCGCTCTCCTGCGAATTTCGTTCCCCGTAGCTTAACTGCTTATTTCCCCGGAACAAAATTCACTGTCATACGTGAGCGATAAATCTAAAAATATTTTTAAAATTTACAAAAATTTTAAGTCAGCGTGATTGGCATAACTTGATATAAAACAAGTGTATTCCCCAATAGCCTTTTTCGCTGTGTGGTTTTTATTGATTTAAATCAAAGAATGCCGCATGTCGGACTGGTATATAAACAATCAGACAACAATGGTTTTACCAATTGGCCGGAAAGACTCCGGCGAATCAAATAATGTGCCTAAGGGAGGCTATTCATGATTACTGGTATCCAGATTACTAAAGCTGCCAATGACAACCTGCTGAATTCGTTCTGGCTGCTCGATAACGAAAAAGGCGAAGCACGTTGCGTGTGTGCCAAAGCGGGTTATGCAGAAGATGAAGTGGTTGCGGTTAGCAAACTCGGTGATATCGAATACCGTGAAATTCCGATGGAAGTGAAGCCGGAAGTGCGCGTTGAAGGCGGCCAGCACCTGAATGTTAACGTGCTGCGTCGTGAAACACTGCTTGATGCCGTTGAACACCCGGAAAAATACCCACAGCTGACGATTCGTGTATCCGGTTATGCTGTGCGTTTTAACTCTCTGACTCCAGAACAGCAGCGCGACGTGATTGCTCGTACCTTTACTGAAAGCCTGTAATTTCAGGCACACATAAAAACGCCGGGATATCCCGGCGTTTTTTTACTCTTCTGTATTTTGCGGCGCGGTACTTGCAGCGCTCGGCTTACGTCGTTTGCCAATGTTTTTGGTGTCACGATGGCGTTGCTTCACGCGCGGCTTCTCTTTTTCTTTCTCTTTTTTCTTCTCTTCGCGCTTCGCCAGCACTTTCTTCGACGGTTTGCCTGTCAGCTTTTCACTGGGCGCTCGCGTTTTTGCTCGCAATTCGTCTATCACGCGCGGCTTCAGCGGTTCTTCAACATAACGGCCAATTTTACCCAGCAGCAGATGATCGTGCGCTTCGACCAGAGAAATCGCGGTGCCTTTACGGCCTGCGCGGCCCGTACGACCGATGCGGTGCAGGTAGGTATCGCCGCTGCGCGGCAGATCGAAGTTAAAGACGTGGCTGACATCGTCGATATCAATGCCGCGAGCGGCGACATCGGTGGCGACCAGCACGTTCACACGGCCTTCCGTCAGGCGTTTAATCGCTTCGTTACGCTTCGCCTGTACCATCTCACCTTCGAGATAGCAGTTGTTAATGCCCGCTTCACGCAGCCAGTTTGCCAGTTCATGCACACGCTCGCGTTTACGCACAAACACGATAGAGCGGCTAACTTCAGGTTGCTTGAGCAGATGCACCAGCAGCGCAGTCTTATGTGCGACGTCGTCGGCACGGTAGTACCACTGGTGAATTTTCTTGCGCTCACGCGTTGATGGTGTGGCAGAAACTTCGACAGGATCTTCCAGCAGGCGCTCGGCAAAATTTTTAATCGCCTCGCCTTCCAGTGTTGCGGAGAACAGCATGGTCTGCTTGCGCCAGCGGGTTTCACCGGCAATATGTTCGATATCTTGCGCGAAGCCCATGTCCAGCATGCGGTCTGCTTCATCAAGGATCAGCGTCTCTACCGCGCGGCAGTCGAAGTTTTCTTCTTTAATATATTGCAGCAGGCGGCCAGTGGTCGCGACCACGATATCCTGGTTTTCGCTGAACACTTCCGCGTGGTTCATATACGCTACACCGCCGGTAATGGTGGCGATATCCAGATGCGTGTTAGCGGCAAGCTCGCGCGCGTGATCGGCCACTTGCATCGCCAGCTCGCGGGTCGGCGTCAGGATCAGGATGCGCGGCGGGCCGGATTTTTTACGCGGAAAGTCCAGAAGGTGCTGCAACGCAGGCAGCAGATATGCCGCTGTTTTACCGGTGCCGGTAGGGGCGGAACCGAGGACATCACGCCCTTCAAGCGCAGGCGGAATGGCGGCGGCCTGGATGGCGGTCGGGCGTGTAAAGCCTTTACTCTGGAGCGCGTCCAGCAGGCTGTCGTCAAGTTCGAGTTCGGAAAAAGTCGTTACAGTCATGATCTACCTCTGTGTGGGGCGCCGATTATAGACGTTACGGCTGCAATCTTCATCTGTTGTCTGCTTATCGCTTTTCCAGCGCTTTGCTTTCCCCTATGCTACACCGGTTTCCGAATTGAGGTTGTAAAGATGTCCCAGTCAAAGGCTCAGTTGCGCCGTGACGGCTTCACGTTTAAAGAATTCTTTGTTGCTCACGATCGCTGTGCCATGAAAGTGGGCACCGATGGGGTGATGTTAGGTGCATGGGCGCCGGTTTCCAAAGCGCGGCATGTGCTGGACATTGGTACCGGTAGTGGGCTGCTGGCGCTGATGCTGGCGCAACGCACATCGCCAGAAGTAACAATTGATGCCGTCGAGCTGGATGAGCAAGCAGCGGAGCAGGCGCGGGAAAATGTTCAGGCCTCGCCTTGGGCGGAGCGCATTATCGTGCATCAGGCGGATATCTGCCAGTGGAGCACGGAAAATACAGCCCGCTACGATCTGATTGTCAGCAACCCGCCCTATTTTGATGAAGGGGTACAATGCGCCACGCCGGAGCGCGAAAAAGCGCGCTATACCACAACGCTCGATCATCAGTCCTTGCTGGAAATTGGCGCAACGCTGATTACGGAAGAGGGTTTTTTCTGCGTCGTTCTGCCGAATGAAATCAGCGAAGCCTTTGTCAGCAAAGCGCAGACACTGGGCTGGCATCTGCGTTTGCGTACGGATGTAACTGAAACAGAAAGCCGTTTGCCTCATCGCGTCCTGTTGGCATTCTCTCCGCGAGACGGCGAATTGTTTGCCGATCGTCTGGTGATCCGTAGGCCAGATCAGCGTTACTCAGAGAGTTACACCGCGCTGACCCAGGCGTTTTATCTGTTTATGTAGTTTTGTGGCGAGAGCACCGTCGGGCCGGATTCCGGCAGTAAATCGGGGTAATCCAGCGTGAAATGCAACCCACGGCTCTCTTTGCGCGCCATTGCACAGCGGACAATTAACTCCGCGACTTGCACCAGGTTGCGCAACTCCAGCAGGTTATTCGAAACACGGAAGTTCGCGTAGTATTCATCGATTTCCTGCTGCAACAACGTAATACGGCGCTGCGCCCGTTCAAGGCGTTTAGTGGTGCGCACAATGCCGACGTAATCCCACATAAACAGCCGTAATTCGTGCCAGTTGTGTTGCAGAATCACCCGTTCATCGGCGTCGTCCACGCGGCTTTCATCCCATGCTGGAAGCGTCGTAGCCGCCTGGGCATGCGGTATCCGGTGGGCGATATCTTCCGCCGCCGACCAGCCATAGACCAGGCACTCCAGCAGCGAATTCGACGCCATGCGGTTCGCGCCGTGTAAACCGCTATAGCTCACTTCCCCAATCGCATACAGCCCGTCGACATCGGTACGCCCGCGATCGTCAATCATGACGCCGCCGCAGGTGTAATGTGCTGCAGGTACAATCGGAACGGGTTCTTTGGTTAAATCGATGCCAAGCCCGAGCAACTTTTCATAAATCATCGGGAAATGGTGACGAATAAATTCAGCCGGTTTATGGCTAATATCGAGATACATGCAATCGACGCCGAGACGTTTCATTTCATGATCGATCGCGCGGGCGACCACATCGCGTGGCGCTAACTCACCTCGCGCGTCAAAATCGGGCATGAAACGCGTGCCGTCCGGGCGTTTCAGATGAGCGCCTTCACCGCGTAATGCTTCCGTGAGCAGGAAATTGCGCGCCTGCGGGTGGAACAGTGCGGTAGGGTGAAATTGATTAAACTCCAGATTCGCCACCCGGCAGCCCGCACGCCAGGCCATTGCAATGCCGTCACCGGAGGCGATATCCGGATTTGTGGTGTACTGATAGACCTTCGAGGCGCCACCCGTTGCCAGCACCACGGCTTTTGCCTGACAGGTTTCCACCTGTTCTTTATTACGGTTCCACACCCACGCGCCCACTACGCGGCGCGTTCCGGCCAGGCCAATTTTGTCGGAGATAATCAGATCCACCGCATTGCAGCGCTCAAGCACGCGAATGTTCGGATGGTTAATCGCCTGGGAGACCAGCGTGTTTTCGACCTCTTTACCCGTCGCGTCGGCGCTATGCAGGATGCGGCGGTGGCTATGGCCGCCTTCACGCGTGAGGTGGTAACTGGCTTCGCCGTTGGCAGCGACTTCGGTATCAAACAACACGCCTTGATCAATCAGCCACTGGACACACTGGCGCGCGTTGCTGGCGACAAACTCCGCTGCGTGGCGCTCAACAATTCCGGCGCCGGCAATGAGCGTATCTTCCACATGCGATTCGATGCTGTCGGTTTCATCAAATACCGCAGCGATACCGCCCTGAGCATAAAATGTCGAACCTTCGCTAATGGGCCCTTTGCTTAAAACAATGACCCTATGTTTGTCTGCAAGCCGCAAAGCCACCGAAAGACCGGCCGCGCCGCTGCCGATGACCAGTACATCACAGGAGAGTTCAGGAGTCGTTTTCATGGTTTGTTTAATTTACTAAACAGTGTTTGCGCAGCATAGCACCGTAAGTGGGAGATGATCACTGTTTTTTGCGCTTTTTGTACTAATGGCTAAACATGATGATCGGGTCGGAAATATCCATCCGGGAAAAAGATATTAAGAAGCAGTTTGTTAGCTAAGGTGTATTAGAGGTGAAAAAAAAGCGGTATTGCGTTACTCTCTGGCGATCTTAAGGTCTTTTCTTTGAGAAAACACATTGTTCAAAGTTTGCAGACTTATAATGAGTCAGAATGAAAAGTCTGTAGAACGATGCACAAAAACAAAGGCGTAACGGAACTTTATTACAGACCGGTCCTCTAATTGGCTGCTTGCTCATATTGTGCAGTATTGGAGTGGCGTTTCTGGATACGCGTGGAAATTGGTTTTGGGGAGACTTTACCTCGGATGAGCGAGCAGTTAACGGATCAGGTCCTGGTCGAAAGGGTCCAGAAAGGAGATCAGAAAGCGTTCAACTTACTGGTGGTGCGCTACCAGCATAAAGTGGCGAGTCTGGTTTCCCGTTATGTCCCTTCGGGCGATGTGCCTGATGTCGTACAAGAGTCATTTATAAAAGCCTATCGCGCGCTTGATTCATTCAGGGGGGATAGTGCTTTTTATACCTGGCTGTACCGAATTGCGGTTAATACAGCGAAAAATTACCTGGTTGCCCAAGGGCGCAGGCCGCCATCCAGTGATGTGGACGCAATTGAAGCAGAAAACTTCGAAAGTGGCGGTGCACTGAAAGAAATTTCGAACCCTGAGAACTTAATGTTGTCAGAAGAACTGCGACAAATAGTTTTCCGTACCATTGAGTCGCTCCCGGAAGATTTACGCATGGCAATAACGTTGCGGGAGCTGGATGGCCTGAGTTATGAAGAGATTGCGGCCATAATGGATTGTCCGGTAGGTACCGTTCGTTCGCGTATCTTCCGTGCGCGGGAAGCTATTGATAATAAAGTTCAACCGCTTATCAGGCGTTGACGATAGCGGGATACTGAAAAAGGTATTAGGCATGCAGAAAGAACAACTTTCCGCTTTAATGGATGGTGAAACGCTGGATAGTGAGCTGCTCGTTGAGTTGTCTCAGGATCCGGAAATGCAGAAAACCTGGGAGAGCTACCATCTCATCCGCGATTCCATGCGTGGTGATACCGCCGATCTCCTCCATTTCGATATCTCAGCCCAAGTAATGGCTGCGATTGAGAAAGACGCTGTTCAGGCGCCGGCGCCGTTGATTCCTGAAGCTCAGCCCGCTCCTCACCAATGGCAGAAAATGCCGTTCTGGCACAAAGTTCGACCATGGGCCAGCCAGCTTACTCAGATGGGCGTCGCGGCATGCGTATCGCTTGCTGTAATTGTTGGCGTCCAGCACTATAATGGCTCGGCTGAATCAACCCAACAGCCCGAAGCGCCAGTGTTTAATACGCTGCCGATGATGGGTAAAGCCAGTCCGGTGAGTTTGGGTGTTCCGTCTGATGCGACGGCAAATGCCGGTCAGCAACAGCAGGTGCAGGAACAACGTCGTCGCATTAATGCGATGCTGCAGGATTACGAACTGCAACGCCGTCTGCACTCCGAACAGCTTCAGTTTGAGCAGGCGCAAACACAGCAAGCCGCTGTTCAAGTGCCAGGAAATCAAACTTTAGGAACGCAATCGCAGTAATGAAGCAACTTTGGTGTGCCATGTCTTTTGTGGCTACTGGCTTGTTCTTCTCTGTCAACGCCTCGGCTGATGTTTCGTCCGGGGCGTTGCTGCAGCAAATGAACGTGGCGAGCCAGTCGCTCAACTACGAACTCTCTTTCGTCAGCATCAATAAGCAGGGTGTTGAATCGTTACGTTACCGCCATGTGCGTCTTAACGATCAGCCGCTTGCGCAGTTGTTGCAAATGGACGGCCCCCGCCGCGAAGTGGTGCAGCGTGGCAATGAGATCAGCTACTTCGAACCGGGTCTTGAACCTTTCACGCTTAACGGCAACTTCATCGTCGATTCACTGCCGTCGCTGGTTTATACCGACTTCAAACGTCTTTCTCCCTATTACGATTTCATCTCAGTCGGCCGCACGCGCATTGCTGACCGGTTGTGCGAAGTGATCCGCGTTGTGGCGCGTGATGGCACCCGTTATAGCTATATCGTGTGGATGGATGAAGAAACCCGCCTGCCGATGCGCGTTGATTTGCTTGATCGTGATGGCGAAACCCTTGAACAGTTCCGCGTTATTGCGGTTACCGTTAACGGTCAGGTGACTAACAGCATGCAAACACTGGCGAAAGCCAGTTTGCCACCGCTGCTTTCACTTCCGGCTGGCGATAAAGTGGTATTTAACTGGGAACCGGCCTGGTTGCCACAGGGGTTTAGCGAAGTATCCAGCAGCCGTCGCCAACTGCCGACCATGGATATGCCCGTTGAGTCTCGCCTCTATTCCGATGGTTTGTTCAGCTTCTCCGTTAACGTTAACCGTGCGAATCAGAATAGCGCCGATCAGATGTTGCGTACCGGTCGTCGTACCGTTAGCACAACGGTTCGCGATAACGCCGAAATTACTGTCGTCGGTGAATTGCCGCCGCAAACCGCAAAACGTATTGCGGACAGTCTCAAATTTAAGGCCGCACAATGATAAAAGAGTGGGCGACCGTCGTTTCCTGGCAAAATGGTAGCGCGCTGGTTGAATGTGATGTCAAAGCTTCCTGTAGCAGCTGCGCTTCGCGTGCCGGTTGCGGCAGCCGTGTGCTGAATAAACTCGGTCCGCAAACCACGCACACTATTGCGGTACCGAGCGCAGAACCGTTGGTTGCCGGGCAGAAGGTTGAATTAGGCATCGCCGAGAGCAGCCTGCTGGGCTCAGCGGTGTTGGTCTATATGTCGCCGCTGGTAGGCCTGTTTGTCATGGGGGCTATTTTCCAGGCGCTCTTCGGCCAGGATCTCGCAGCGCTTTGCGGCGCGGTGCTTGGCGGCGTTGGCGGCTTTTTACTCGCCCGCGGTTTATCGCCAAAGCTAGCCACACGCAGCGAATGGCAGCCGGTTATTCTCAGTGTCGGTCTGCCTCCGGATCTTATCCGCGTCGACAACGCATCTGCGGAAAGCCAGCCGTAATATCCTCTTTAAGTCTTACGATAATAGCGATACTTTTCTGCCTGGTATCAGCATTTCCCCGCATTGTTGTTGTAGTGTAGAATGCGGCGTTTCAGTACATTGACGTCAGGCGCGTACAGGCCTCTTAGTTACTCGTAAGGCATAAAAACTCACTATATGAAGAATATTCGTAACTTTTCGATCATCGCTCACATCGACCACGGTAAGTCGACGCTGTCTGACCGTATCATCCAGATTTGCGGTGGTCTTTCCGATCGCGAAATGGAAGCCCAGGTTCTTGATTCCATGGATCTTGAACGTGAGCGCGGCATTACCATCAAAGCGCAGAGTGTCACGCTGGATTACAAAGCCAACAATGGCGAAACCTACCAGCTGAACTTTATCGATACCCCCGGTCACGTTGACTTCTCCTACGAGGTTTCCCGTTCGCTCGCCGCTTGCGAAGGTGCTCTGCTGGTGGTGGATGCAGGTCAGGGCGTGGAAGCGCAGACGCTGGCAAACTGCTATACCGCCATCGAGATGGATCTGGAAGTCGTACCGGTGCTGAATAAAATCGACCTGCCAGCCGCCGATCCTGAACGTGTAGCAGAAGAAATTGAAGACATTGTTGGCATCGACGCCACCGATGCGGTGCGCTGCTCGGCGAAAACCGGCGTGGGCGTGCCTGACGTGCTGGAACGCCTGGTGCGTGACATTCCGCCGCCGGAAGGCGATCCAGATGCGCCGTTGCAGGCACTGATTATCGACTCCTGGTTCGATAACTACCTTGGCGTGGTTTCTCTGGTGCGTATCAAAAATGGCACTATGCGCAAAGGCGACAAAATTAAAGTAATGAGCACCGGGCAGGTTTATAACGCTGACCGCCTGGGGATTTTCACGCCGAAACAGGTTGATCGCACCGAACTGAAGTGCGGCGAAGTAGGCTGGCTGGTTTGCGCGATTAAAGACATTCTCGGCGCGCCAGTGGGCGATACCCTGACGACTTCCCGCAATCCGGCAGATAAAGCGCTGCCAGGCTTTAAGAAGGTAAAACCGCAGGTTTACGCCGGTTTGTTCCCGGTCAGTTCTGACGATTACGAAAACTTCCGCGATGCGCTTGGCAAATTGAGCCTCAATGATGCCTCGTTGTTCTACGAGCCAGAAAGCTCTACCGCGCTGGGCTTTGGTTTCCGCTGCGGCTTCCTCGGTCTGCTGCACATGGAGATCATCCAGGAGCGCCTTGAGCGCGAATACGATCTGGATCTGATCACTACCGCACCGACCGTAGTCTACGAAGTGCAGACCACCAATAAAGAAGTGGTTTACGTCGATAGCCCGTCTAAGCTGCCGCCGCTGAACAACATTGACGAGCTGCGCGAGCCTATCGCCGAGTGTCACATGCTGCTGCCGCAGGAATACCTGGGCAACGTTATCACGCTGTGCGTAGAGAAACGTGGTGTGCAGACCAACATGGTTTACCACGGCAACCAGGTTGCGCTGACTTATGAAATCCCGATGGCGGAAGTGGTGCTGGACTTCTTCGATCGTCTGAAATCAACGTCGCGTGGTTATGCGTCGCTCGATTACAACTTCAAACGTTTCCAGGCCTCTAACATGGTGCGCGTGGACGTGTTGATCAACGGTGAGCGTGTGGATGCGCTGGCGCTGATCACCCATAACGATAACGCACCGTACCGTGGTCGTGAATTGGTCGAGAAGATGAAAGAACTGATCCCGCGTCAGCAGTTTGATATCGCGATTCAGGCGGCGATCGGTAACCACATAATTGCCCGTTCGACAGTGAAACAGCTGCGTAAAAACGTGCTGGCGAAATGCTACGGCGGTGACGTGAGCCGTAAGAAAAAACTGCTGCAGAAACAGAAAGAAGGTAAGAAACGCATGAAGCAGGTCGGCAACGTCGAACTGCCGCAGGAAGCGTTCCTTGCCATTCTGCATGTGGGCAAAGATAGCAAATAATCCTAAGGAGTTGGCATGGCGAACATGTTTGCCCTGATCCTGGTGATCGCGACCCTGGTGACGGGTTTTTTATGGTGCCTGGATAAATTTATTTTTGCACCAAAACGCCGGGATCGTCAGGCCGCTGCGCAAGTTGCGACAGGCGATGCGCTCGATGCAAAAACGCTGAAAAAGATCGGTCCGAAGCCTGGCTGGCTGGAGACCGGTGCTTCCGTATTCCCGGTGCTGGCCATTGTGCTGGTGGTGCGTTCGTTTATTTACGAACCGTTCCAGATCCCATCTGGTTCAATGATGCCAACGCTGCTTATCGGTGATTTCATTCTGGTGGAGAAGTTTGCCTACGGAATTAAAGATCCGATCTACCAGAAAACGCTGATTGAAACCGGTCATCCGAAACGCGGTGACATTGCGGTATTTAAATACCCGGACGATCCGCGTCTGGATTACATCAAGCGTGTGGTTGGCGTACCGGGCGATAAAGTGACCTACGATCCGGTGACCAAACAAGTGACCGTACAGCCGAACTGCAGCTCTGGTCAGGCTTGCGGGAGTGCTTTGCCTATCACTTACAGCAACGTTGAAGAGAGCGATTTTGTGCAGACCTTCGGACGTCGCTCCGGTGGTGAAGCAAGCAGCGGTTTCTTCCAGTTACCGAAAGGCCAGTCCCTGCCGGATGGCGTACGTTTAACCGAGCGTAAAGAGACGCTGGGGGATGTGACGCACCGCATTCTGACCGTGCCTATCGCGCAGGATCAACTGGGGATCTACTACCGTCAGCAGAGCCAGCCGCTGGCCACCTGGATTGTGCCGCCCGGCCATTACTTCATGATGGGCGACAACCGCGATAACAGCGCAGACAGCCGCTACTGGGGCTTTGTGCCGGAAGCGAACCTGGTTGGTCGCGCCACGGCAATCTGGATGAGTTTCGAAAAACAAGAAGGTGAATGGCCGACAGGCGTGCGCCTGAATCGTATCGGCGGAATTCATTAATTAACCAGGGCGCAATCATCGCGATTGCGCCCTGAATTATTTCCAATATTATTCCCACCAGACTAACGACAACCCCGGTCGTTGCGTATAGAATATTCCCCCGAAGTTTAAGGCTGGTTCCCCCGGGCGCCACAGCACACGAAACCGCGTTGGTTTTCTCAGGTCGGTTTCGTGTGCTGCATTGTTGACGCATTTATTTATTGGTATCGCATGAACCCCATCGTAATTAATCGGCTTCAACGGAAGCTGGGCTACACTTTTCAACATCATGATCTGTTGCAGCAGGCATTAACCCACCGCAGCGCCAGTAGCAAACATAACGAGCGTCTCGAATTTCTCGGCGACTCTATTTTAAGTTATGTGATTGCTAACGCGCTCTATCATCGTTTCCCGCGCGTGGACGAAGGTGATATGAGCCGCATGCGCGCGACGCTGGTGCGTGGAAATACGCTGGCGGAAATTGCCCGCGAATTCGAGCTGGGTGAGTGTCTGCGCTTAGGGCCGGGCGAACTGAAAAGCGGCGGTTTTCGCCGTGAATCCATTCTGGCAGACACCGTTGAGGCGTTAATTGGCGGGGTGTTCCTTGATAGCGATATTCAGACCGTCGAAAAATTAATTCTGAGCTGGTATCAAACGCGCCTTGATGAAATCAGTCCTGGCGATAAACAAAAAGATCCGAAAACGCGCCTGCAGGAGTTTTTGCAGGGCCGTCATTTGCCGCTGCCGTCTTATCTGGTGGTGCAGGTGCGCGGCGAAGCGCACGATCAGGAATTTACTATCCACTGCCAGGTCAGCGGCCTGAGTGAACCGGTGGTTGGCACGGGTTCCAGCCGTCGCAAGGCGGAGCAGGCTGCCGCCGAACAGGCGCTGAAAAAACTGGAGCTGGAATGAGCGAAGAAAAAACCTATTGCGGATTTATTGCCATCGTCGGACGTCCCAACGTTGGTAAATCCACCCTGTTGAATAATCTGCTTGGGCAGAAGATTTCCATCACCTCTCGTAAGGCGCAAACCACGCGCCACCGCATCGTTGGCATCCATACGGAGGGCGCGTATCAGGCGATTTACGTCGATACTCCGGGCCTGCACATGGAAGAGAAACGCGCCATTAACCGTCTGATGAACAAAGCTGCCAGCAGCTCCATCGGTGACGTTGAACTGGTCATTTTCGTTGTGGAAGGTACCCGCTGGACGCCGGACGACGAAATGGTGCTGAACAAGTTGCGTGACGGCAAAACGCCGGTGATCCTCGCGGTCAACAAAGTGGACAACGTGCAAGAGAAGGCCGATCTGCTGCCGCACCTGCAGTGGCTGGGTAGCCAGATGAACTTCCTCGATATCGTTCCGCTGTCTGCAGAGACCGGTCTGAACGTCGATACCATCGCCGGCATCGTGCGTAAGCATCTGCCGGAAGCGGTGCATCACTTCCCGGAAGATTACGTGACCGACCGCTCACAGCGCTTTATGGCCTCGGAAATCATCCGTGAAAAACTGATGCGTTTTCTCGGTGCGGAACTGCCGTACTCGGTCACCGTGGAGATCGAACAGTTCGTGACCAACGAACGCGGTGGTTACGATATCAACGGGTTGATCCTTGTTGAGCGCGAAGGGCAGAAGAAGATGGTGATTGGCAACAAAGGTTCCAAAATCAAAACCATCGGTATTGAAGCCCGTAAAGATATGGAAGAGATGTTCGAAGCCAAAGTTCACCTGGAACTGTGGGTGAAAGTGAAATCCGGCTGGGCCGACGACGAACGCGCGCTGCGTAGTCTCGGTTACGTAGACGATCTCTAAGAGCCTGCTCTCTATGGCTCCCGGGGTGCAGACAGACGGCCAGGCCGTGAGTGTTCAGGCGCTTGATCAAATAAGCGCTCTGGGTAAGCGGATGAAGCCAGCGCTCCTGCGGCCTGAAAGACGACGAGAATAATATGGAAGGCTGGCAGCGCGCTTTTGTTCTGCATAGTCGCCCGTGGAGCGAAACCAGCCTGATGCTGGACGTCTTCACGGAAGAGTCTGGCCGTGTGCGCCTTGTTGCCAAAGGCGCACGTTCCAAACGCTCTAATCTTAAGGGCGCATTACAGCCTTTCACTCCTCTGCTGGTGCGCTTTGGCGGGCGTAGCGAAGTCAAAACGCTGCGCAGCGCGGAAGCGGTATCGCTGGCACTGCCGCTCAGCGGCATCACGCTCTACAGCGGTCTCTACGTTAACGAACTTATCTCCCGCGTGCTTGAACACGAGACGCGCTTTTCTGAACTCTTTTTTGATTATCTGCACTGTATCCAGGCCCTGGCTGGCGTCACCAGCACGCCGGAACCGGTGCTGCGCCGTTTTGAGCTGGCGCTGCTCGGGCATCTGGGTTATGGCGTTGATTTTCTCCACTGCGCCGGCAGCGGCGAGCCGGTCGATGATGTAATGACTTATCGTTACCGGGAAGAGAAGGGTTTTATTGCCAGCGTCGTGATAGATAACAGCACTTTTACCGGGCGGCATTTACGTGCACTGGCGGAGCGGGAGTTCCCGGATGCCGACACGCTACGCGCCGCAAAGCGCTTTACCCGTATCGCGTTAAAGCCGTATCTTGGAGGCAAGCCGCTGAAAAGCCGGGAGCTGTTCCGGCAGTTCGTGCCAAAAAGATAGCAGAATAACAACCGGGCTGGCGCGGCGAAGCACGCGTCAGTACCTTTGAGAACATTGAGGATTGTCATGGCTGAATTACTGTTGGGCGTCAACATCGATCACATCGCCACACTGCGTAACGCGCGCGGGACGGCCTATCCGGATCCGGTTCAGGCCGCTTTTATCGCTGAGCAAGCAGGCGCTGATGGTATCACTGTGCATTTGCGTGAAGATCGTCGTCATATCACCGACCGCGACGTGCGCATTCTGCGCCAGACCTTGCATACCCGAATGAATCTGGAAATGGCGGTGACCGAAGAGATGCTGGCGATTGCCTGCGAAACCAAACCGCATTTTTGCTGCCTGGTGCCGGAAAAACGCCAGGAAGTGACCACCGAAGGCGGGCTGGATGTTGCTGGTCAGCGCGAGAAAATGCGCGATGCCTGCCAGCGCCTGGCGCAGGCGGGCATCCTGGTGTCGCTGTTTATCGATGCCGATGCTGAGCAGATCAAAGCGGCAGCAGAGGTTGGCGCACCGTACATTGAAATCCACACTGGTTGCTACGCGGATGCGAAAAGCGATGCCGATCAGGCAAAAGAGCTGGAACGCATTGCAAAAGCGGCGACCTACGCAGCAAGCCTCGGTCTGAAAGTCAACGCCGGGCACGGACTGACCTATCACAACGTCAAAGCCATTGCCGCGCTGCCGGAAATGCACGAGCTGAACATCGGCCACGCCATTATTGGCCGTGCGGTGATGAGCGGCCTGAAAGAGGCAGTAGCGGAGATGAAACGGTTGATGCTGGAAGCCCGCGCATAATGGCGATTCTGGGATTAGGTACGGATATCGTCGAGATAGCCCGCATCGAAGCGGTGGTCGTCCGTAGCGGCGATCGCCTGGCTAAACGGGTACTGAGCGACAACGAGTGGGCGCTGTATCAGGCGCATCAGCAGCCGGTTCGATTTCTGGCGAAACGCTTTGCGGTCAAAGAGGCGGCGGCAAAAGCCTTAGGCACGGGGATCCGTAACGGGCTGGCGTTTAATCAGTTCGAAGTGTTCAACGACGCGCTGGGCAAACCGAGCCTGCGTCTTTGGGATGAAGCACTGAGGATGGCGGAACAGATGGGCGTGCGCGCCATGCATGTGACGCTGGCGGATGAACGCCATTACGCCTGCGCGACGGTGATTATCGAGAGCTAAATCTTGTCTGCGTGGTGCATCAGAACAAACTTGTCCCACAGCTGTTCTTCAGTTTCCACATGTGCCGGATCTTTGAGGATGGTATTGGGTATCGGGCACACCTTCTGGCAAGTCGGGGTTTCGTAGTGGCCGACGCACTCGGTACACCGATCGCTGTTGATCTCATAAATGCTGTCGCCCATCGAAATGGCTTCGTTCGGACACTCCGGTTCGCACATGTCGCAATTGATGCAGCGTTTTGTAATTAGTAAAGCCATTTCAAAGAATTACCGTCAAATCTGGATGCTATCTGGAAACTACTGAATATTAACCGGCGCACTTTACCACAGAAACCGGATAGCCCCAATCATGATGATGCTTTTGCGCACAAAAGCGGCGCGGGGCAACATTCCTACTCCTTCCTGCGACATGTTGGCGAATGTTCTTAATTAAGCATAAGAAAAGCACCATTGACCGGATAATATTTCTGCGCTGAAAATAGAAATGACACTCGCGCGAATAGAGTGTGGTGGGTTTTTATTGATTAAGAATAATTACCCCACCTGTGATATACAAATATTGCCTACATTTAGCGCGACCTGACAGGGATAATTAATAAGGGACTATGATGAAAAGAGCGAAATTATATCTCGCATTGATTTCCAGTATCACAAGCGGGCTGGCGAATGCGGCGAATGAGTATATCTATACAACGCCGGTACCGCCTGCGTATGAATCCTCCGCAAACCAGCGTGCGTTGCGGACAAACGAAGAGACCTCAACCTATATCAAATGTGTGTATAACATCGATAATCAGGACCAAAGCAATCCGGCTTCGTCATGGACATGGGCACGCGACGGGAGCAACTATCTAAAGCTGCGCGGGTATTGGTATAGCGCCACGCCGCTGGCAAATATGTTTTATAGCGAATCATCCTACGCAAGCCTGGTGAATATCTGCCGGAGTACGTTAAAGGCCAGCAATATTAATGCAGAAACCGTTATTCCTTATGCATCCGATTACACGCTCTCCTGGTATTATATGATTTGGCATCAGGGGCAGGCACAACCGGCGATAATGTTCGGCAATAATAAAATTGATCGCATGGTCATATTTGGCGACAGCCTTAGCGATACGATTAATGTTTATAACGGCTCGTATGGCACGGTTCCAAATCACGCATCGTGGTTTGTTGGCCATTTTTCTAATGGCAAAGTCTGGCACGAATATCTGGGCGGTTCGCTGAATTTGCCGGGCTACGTTTGGGCGACAGCCAATGCGGAAAGCGGCGAGAAACCGTTATTTAACGGTTTTGACAAGCAACTGGATTCTTTCAGCGCTTATCTGGGTAAAACAGAGAACTATGACATTGCGCAGACACTGTTTGCGGTGCTGTTTGGCGGTAATGATTTTATCACTGGTGCAAAAATGCCGGACGATATCATCGCTACGTATCGCGTACAGTTGGCGCGTCTGGCGGCATTGGGCGCGCAGCATATTGCGATATTCAGGCTGCCTGATTTTTCCGTCATTCCCAATGTCGCTACGTGGACACCGGCGGAAAAAGAGGCGCTAAAAAACAAATCAGAGAATTTTAACCAGCAGTTGGACCAGTTGCTCGGTGAATTACGCACCGCGTACCCGAAAGCAAATTTTTTCACCGTCAAACTGGATAGCGCATTTAATGATCTGCTCAGTGAAAGCGGTAAATATGGCTTTGTTAATACCAGCGAAACTTGCCTGGATATCTCCGCTTCGGGCATCTCTTACGCCACAGGCGTTGCGGTGAAGCAGGCATGTAAAGCGGCGAACGGGGCGTTTGTTTTCTGGGATAATATGCACCCGACCACCAAAACCCATGCTCTGCTCGCGGAAATGATGCGGGAGGAGATAGTGCAACATCTGACCAACGGCGGCGAGTAACGCGCTAAAGCTCCTCGTCCGCCAGGGCGGGGAGGCTACACCAGTTTTTTCACCAGCTCTTCGCTATGGCGAATACGCTCCGGCGCATGCTCAAGATCCTGTTGCACCAGCGCCATAAACAGCAAATCCGTAAGCATCATTTGCGCGCTGGTGGAAGAAATCGCCGCGCTGCGTGTAGTTTGCTCTTCGGCGATGGTGTACAGGCAGTGCGTGGCCCGCTGTTGTAATGCGTTTGGCGTGAAGCCGGTTATGGCGAGGATCTTGCCGCCAACGCGCAGTGTCTCATCGGCCGCCATGTTGATTTCGCGGCGTTCGCCGCTATAAGAGACCGGCAGCAACAGATCGCCCGACTCCATCGCCTGCACGGTTGCCAGCAGCGCGTGCATATCCTGCTCGACTACGGCGTTAACGCCGATTTTCATCAGTTTCCAGCCAAAATTACGTGCGACCAGCCCGGAAGCGCCGATACCCGTCAGGATAATGCGCCGTGCTTCGCGCAGCAGCCGCACGCTCTCCAGCAGTTTCTCCTCGCTGTTGACATCCAGCGAGGCATGCATGGCGCTCTGGTACTCTTTAATCAGCTTTTCGCCCACCACCCGCAGCGGATCATCGCCACGGATCTGGTTATGCACCGGCACAGACCACGGGTTGCTATTGCTGGCTAACGCTTCGCTGATCGCCAGCTTCATCGCCGGAAAGCCTTTAAAATCCATCTTCTGGGCAAATTTCACGACGCTTGACTGGCTGACACCTGCTTCGGCGGCCAGTTGTTGCGAACTCAAATGGCGGGCGCGATCGGGGTTTTCCAGCAGAAATTCCGCCAGCTTTTTATCGCTCTGCGCAAGGCCTGGGTAGCGCTGGCGAATGCGGATTAGACAATTCATAAGATCTCCGGGAGCAAACCCATCCGCGATATTTTGCCGATGAACGAATTTTATATTCCAGTAATAGATTGCGATTATGAATTAAAAATTCTTTTAGCACAAAATATCCCTGAATGGGTTTTGACAGCGATCAAGAGGATCCGCTGAGGCTGTGTTGTTTAACCTTCGGGGAATTATCGAGCAGGCGAATTGCCGGAATAAAACTGGCACCTGCGCAGGCAATGACCACCGCGATTGCCGAGGCGATCAGCACGTTACTGCTACCGAAGTGCGTCGCCAGTGGCCCGGCGGCCAGCTCACCAACCGGAATGGCGATAAATGACCCCATTGCGTCGTAGGCATAAACTCGCGCCAGCTTCTCCGGTGGAATATGGGTTTGTAATGACTGCGCCCACGCTACGCCGAACAGGCCGAAACTGACACCCGCAAGAAAAAACGCGGCCAGCAACCATGCGGTAGAGACACTTTGGCTCAGGAGATAGATCGGCACTGCGCATACGGCAACCAGCATCACACCGATAAACAGGTCGCGTCGTGGACGCCAGCGCAGCGCGAGGAAGGAACCGACAATCAAGCCAACGCTCTGTGCGGCGACAATCACTCCCCAACGCGTACGGCCAAACGAGGCATCGGCAATGATCGGGCCGAGCACCATCACCACCCCGCTGAACGCGGCATTAATAATGGTGAACTGCACGACAATGGCCCACACCCAGGCGCGGCTGATGAACTCTTTCCAGCCATCGCGCAGATCTTGCAGGATATTGCTTTGCGCCGCTGTCTCCTGAATAGCACCCATGCGAATGACCAGATAAAGCGGAGCCGAGGCGGCAAAGCCCAGCGCGTCAATCGCCAGCCCCCAGCCAGGCCCGACGGCGCTGGTGAGGATGCCACCGAGCGACGCGCCGACGACCGTTCCGCTATAAATACCAAGCTGGATAAACGCATTGGCTTCGCGCAGGTTATGCGCTGGCACCGTTTGCGGCACCAGCGCGGACGACGCTGGTAGCGCGATCCCCGCCGCTGCGCCGTTAATCGTGCCGAGGATCGCCAGGAGCATCACCGTCGCTGAACCGTCCAGCACCAGCCAGGCGACAACGCCTTGCGAACAGGCTGCGACCAGCGACGACAATACCAGCACCCGGCTGCGTGAATAGCGATCGGCCAGCACGCCGCCGACCAGTAAAAACGCCACGTTAAACAGCGAACGTGCAGCCACAACAATACCGAGCTCGGTGGCGGAACCACCAATGTCCAGTACCGCAAAAGCCAGCGCAATGGGGGCAATGCCGTTACCGAGTACCGTCAGCAGACGGGCAAAAAACAGATGGCGAAACGGGGCAAAGTGAAAGGCGCGTGTATGTTGTGTTGTCATCAGGATCGCGGTGAATTAAAGGTTCTGGCCAGTGTAAATCATCCCTGGCTGGCTAACATAGCCGCTGATTATTACAGGTATCGGTGACCGATTGTTACCGGAAAAGTGAAGGTCTATCTGTTAGGCTATTGAAAGAGCGATCGCCAGAAGGAGAGGCCCGGCGGTCGAAGGTTAACCAACAGAGGACTCCCATTTGGCTAACAGCGAGCGCCGCGTCGTCTTTTTTGATCTTGATGGAACCCTGCATCAGCAGGATATGTTTGGCACGTTTCTGCGTTACGTTTTGCGTCATCAGCCGTTAAATGCGTTGCTGGTGCTGCCTTTGTTGCCGGTGATTGCGGGCGGATTATTACTCAAAGGACGCGCCGCGCGCTGGCCAATGAGCTTGCTGCTGTGGGGCTGCACGTTTGGCCATAGCGAACGCCATCTGAACGCGTTGCAGCAGAAATTTGTCAGCTGGTTTCGTGAGCATGTTACCGCCTTCCCGGTCGTGCAAACGCGGTTAACCAACTACCTGGCGGCATCGGATGCGGATATCTGGTTAATTACCGGCTCGCCGCAGCCGCTGGTGGAGCAGGTCTATTTTGATACTCCCTGGCTCCCGCGCGTTAACCTGATAGCCAGCCAAATCAGCCGCCGCTACGGTGGCTGGGTGCTGACTATGCGCTGCCTCGGGCATGAAAAAGTCGCCCAGCTTGAACGCAAAATCGGTACACCGTTGCGTCTCTACAGCGGCTACAGCGACAGCAAGCAAGATAACCCGTTGCTCTATTTTTGCCAGCACCGCTGGCGCGTGACGCCACGTGGCGACTTGCAACAGCTGGAGTAGTGTCGAACCGATAACGGCTGTGTATAATGCGCTCCGCCTGAATTACTGGAGTAACTCGCTTTGTCCATTCCTGAACTGAATCACGACGTCTGGATGCGTCATGCACTCACCCTGGCGAAACGCGCCTGGGAAGAGGGTGAAGTGCCGGTAGGCGCGGTGCTGGTGCATAACGGTCAGGTGATCGGCGAAGGCTGGAACCGGCCGATTGGTCGCCACGATCCTACCGCGCATGCGGAAATTATGGCGTTGCGCCAGGGCGGGCTGGTGCTGCAAAACTACCGTCTTATTGATACCACTTTATATGTCACGCTGGAGCCATGCGTCATGTGCGCGGGGGCAATGGTGCACAGCCGTATCGGGCAACTGGTCTTTGGTGCGCGGGATGCGAAGACCGGCGCGGCGGGCTCGCTGATTGATGTGTTACACCATCCGGGCATGAACCATCGGGTGGAGATAACCGAAGGCGTGTTACGCGACGAATGCGCCGCGATGCTGAGCGATTTTTTCCGCCAGCGTCGGCTGGAGAAAAAAGCCCTGAAAAAACCGGCTGGCGATCCCACAGCTTTCTAGAGCCTGGTGGCGCGAAGCGCTAGCGGTTAACTTTTAGCGGGTTTTGCACCAGCGCATCGGATACCAGCAGCGGGTTACGCGGGAAAGCTTCATTAGCGGTTAACGCGCTAAAGGGCAGCACGCCATAAGCCGGGCGATTTAACTCCTCAGTCGATACCGCCGGGTAACTCTTCGCCAGCTTCAGCGCTTTTGCGGCTTCTTTCTCTTTTTCCAGCAAATAACCGACCAGGCTAATTTCATACTTACGAATATTTTCTACATAGGCATAGGCTTCATGCCCGCGCGCGTAACCGTACGTCAGCTTGCTGTAGTACTGTTTCTGGCTTAATAACGGCAGACGCTGTTTCACATCGGCCCAACTGTCCGGATTGCCTTTCGTCTTTGCCGTTAATGCACGGGCATCCAGCATATGTGCGTAACCCATATTGTAAGCCGCCAGCGCGAACCAGATTTTTTCATCCTGCGGAACGGTGTCCGGCACTTTGCTCATCATGTCCACCAGGTAACGCGCGCCGCCGCTGATGCTTTGCTCGGCGTCAGTGCGATCACTTAAACCTAAGCTCTGCGCCGTATTGCGCGTCAACATCATCAAGCCGCGAACGCCGGTGGGTGAGGTGGCCTGGGAATCCCAGTGTGACTCCTGATAAGAGATGGCCGCTAACAATCGCCAGTCGATCGCCTGGGCGTATTTTTCAAACAGCGGTTGCAGATCCGGCAGCACGCTATCAACGGCGCGTAAAAAGGTACGCGTGTCGACATAGTCAAAATCCTCGCCGTGGCCGAGGTACTTCTCCTCCAGCCGCGCAAGCGTGCCGTCTTCATTCATATTATTAAAGAAATCGAGCATCGCAGCCGACAGCGTATTGTCGTCATCGCGCTTGCTAAACCAGGTGACGGGTTGCTCATCGGTAATATCCAGCGCCACCGCCAGCTCGGGATGCACGCGCTGGAACAGGCTAATGGCGACCGAATCGGCGACGGTGTAACTCAGTTTCCCGTCGACCACTTGTTGCAGCAGCGCGGTGGTGCCGAGCTTTTCATCCACCGTCCAGCTTAACTCCGGGTACTTCTTCTCTTTTATTTCGCGCAGATCGTCCAGCGCGACATGACCGGGAGCGATGGTTAACTGGCTGGCATTCACGGATTCCAGCGTGCGCGGTCGATAGCTGCCCACGCGGTACACCAGTTGCTGAGAAACGGAGTAGTAGACCGGCCCGGTTTGGTAATTTTTCACCCGCTCGCTGTTGTAGACCAACCCGGCGGCGAGCATATCGGCGTCGTCATTATCAAGGTCGTCAAACAGTTGGCTGATATTCTGCCGTACCGTGACTTTCAGTTTGACGCCAAGGTAATCGGCGAAGTGCTGCGCAAGATCGTAATCCAGCCCATACGTTTTGCCATCAATGGTATTGTAAGTCAGTGGTGTGGCGACCGTACTGACGCGCAGCTCCCCACGAGCTTTGATCGCCGCGATGCGATTGTCGGCTTTGCCGAACCAGGGGATAGAAGGCCACAGGGCCGCTGCCAGCAGCAGGGTGACAATGCCGATGAGCAGATAATTAATCTTAAATTTTTTCAAGGAGTTAATTCTCTGCGCCGTGCTTTGCCTCAGAAGGTTCTCGTGATGATAACAGTAAGGTTTGTCGGTGATTGAGCGGCATTCTGCGCAACAAAACGCCAGTTGGCAACTAATTAGAGCATTCGGCGACAGCTATTGTTAAAAATTGGCGGCGATTTTATTTCGACGCAAACGGTTTCGTCGGCGCGCAGGATTCTCTATAATGACGCCCGTTTTCCCCTGGTGCACACTTAAAGCGTCCCCGACGCTTCGTAATCGAAGACGAGAGACTTATGATGGAAATTCTGCGTGGTTCGCCTGCATTGTCCGCTTTCCGTATCAACAAACTGCTGGCACGTTTTCAGGCCGCCAACCTCCCGGTAAGCAACATTTACGCCGAATACGCTCACTTCGCCGATCTGAATGATGGGCTGACAGAAGATGAATACGCGCGGCTCCAGCGTCTGCTGAAATACGGCCCAAGCCTTAGCAGCCATACCCCGACCGGAAAATTACTGCTCGTCACTCCTCGTCCCGGCACCATCTCTCCCTGGTCTTCTAAAGCCACCGATATCGCTCACAACTGCGGCCTCAACAAAATCAATCGCCTTGAGCGCGGCGTCGCCTATTACGTTGACGCGGCCGGGCTGACTGACGCGCAGTGGAACGACGTTGCCGCAGAGCTGCATGACCGCATGATGGAGAGCGTCTTCACTTCACAAGCAGACGCCGAACGCCTGTTTGAGCACCATCAGCCTGCGCCGGTACAGAGCGTGGACCTGCTCGGTGAAGGTCGTCAGGCACTGATTGACGCCAACCTGCGTCTGGGGCTTGCGCTGGCGGAAGACGAAATCGACTACCTGCAAGAGGCGTTTACCCGCCTCGGGCGCAATCCGAACGACATCGAGCTTTATATGTTCGCGCAGGCGAACTCTGAACACTGCCGCCACAAAATTTTCAACGCCGACTGGGTGATTGATGGCAAGCAGCAGCCGAAGTCGCTGTTCAAAATGATCAAAAACACCTTCGAGCAAACGCCGGATTTCGTGCTGTCGGCCTATAAAGATAACGCCGCGGTGATGGAAGGTTCCGAAGTGGGCCGCTTCTTCGCCGATCGCGGGGAAGGGCGTTACGACTACCATCAGGAACCGGCGCATATTCTGATGAAAGTGGAAACCCACAACCACCCGACGGCGATTTCGCCGTGGCCGGGTGCGGCGACAGGTTCCGGCGGCGAGATCCGCGACGAAGGCGCAACCGGCCGTGGCGCGAAGCCAAAAGCGGGGCTGGTGGGCTTTTCCGTTTCTAACCTGCGCATTCCAGGCTTTGAACAGCCGTGGGAAGAGGATTTCGGCAAACCGGATCGTATCGTCACTGCGCTGGACATTATGACCGACGGCCCGCTGGGCGGCGCGGCGTTCAACAATGAATTTGGTCGTCCGGCGCTGAACGGCTACTTCCGTACTTATGAAGAGAAAGTGAATAGCCATAACGGCGAGGAGCTGCGCGGCTACCACAAACCGATCATGCTGGCGGGCGGCATCGGCAACATTCGCGCCGATCACGTGCAGAAAGGTGAAATCACCGTTGGCGCGAAACTGATCGTGCTGGGCGGCCCGGCGATGAATATCGGTCTGGGCGGCGGCGCGGCGTCGTCGATGGCTTCTGGTCAGTCCGACGCCGATCTCGATTTTGCCTCCGTACAGCGTGACAACCCGGAGATGGAGCGTCGTTGCCAGGAGGTTATCGACCGCTGCTGGCAGCTGGGCGATGCCAACCCAATCCTCTTTATTCACGACGTTGGCGCGGGTGGTCTTTCTAACGCCATGCCGGAGCTGGTGAGCGACGGCGGCCGCGGTGGTCGTTTTGAGCTGCGCGATATTCTGAGCGATGAGCCGGGAATGAGCCCGCTGGAAATTTGGTGTAACGAATCGCAGGAGCGCTACGTGCTGGCAGTTGCCGCCGATCAACTGGCGCTCTTTGACGAGTTGTGCCGCCGCGAGCGCGCGCCTTACGCGGTGATTGGTGAAGCGACGCAAGCGCAGCACCTGACGCTCAACGATAATCACTTTAACGATCAGCCGATCGACATGCCGCTGGATGTGCTGCTGGGTAAAACGCCGAAGATGACCCGCGATGTCGCGTCTCGTCAGGCGGCTGGCGAGGCGCTGAACGTGCAGGGCATTTCCATTGCCGATGCGGTTAACCGCGTGCTGCACCTGCCAACCGTGGCAGAAAAAACCTTCCTTGTGACCATCGGCGACCGCACGGTGACCGGCATGGTTGCGCGCGATCAGATGGTTGGCCCGTGGCAGATCCCGGTGGCGAACTGCGCGGTAACCACCGCCAGCCTCGATAGCTACTACGGTGAAGCGATGGCGCTGGGCGAACGTGCGCCGGTTGCGCTGCTGGACTTCGCCGCCTCTGCCCGCCTGGCGGTGGGGGAAGCGCTCACTAACATTGCCGCGACGCAGATTGGCGATATCAAACGCATTAAGCTGTCGGCGAACTGGATGGCTGCCGCCGGGCACCCTGGCGAAGACGCCGGGCTGTATGCGGCGGTGAAAGCGGTGGGCGAAGAGCTTTGTCCGGCGCTCAGTTTAACCATTCCGGTGGGTAAAGACTCCATGTCGATGAAAACCCGCTGGCAGGAAGGCAGCGAGCAGCGCGAAATGACCTCGCCGCTGTCACTGGTGATCACCGCGTTTGCCCGTGTTGAAGATGTTCGCCGCACGGTTACCCCGCAGCTTTCCACGGAAGATAACGCCCTGCTGCTGATTGACCTGGGTAATGGCAACAACGCACTGGGTGCCACCGCGCTGGCACAGGTTTACCGCCAGCTTGGGGACAAACCGGCTGATGTGCGTAACGTTGAGCAACTGAAAGGCTTCTTTGATGCTATCCAGGTGCTGGTGGCGGACCGCAAACTGCTGGCCTATCACGATCGCTCCGATGGCGGCTTGCTGGTTACGCTGGCGGAGATGGCCTTTACCGGCCACTGTGGTATCAACGTTGATATCGCGTCTCTGGGCCAGGATCGTCTGGCGGCGTTGTTTAATGAAGAGCTGGGCGCGGTGATTCAGGTGCGCGCGGCCGATCGCGAAGCGGTAGAAAGCGTGCTGGCGGCTTACGGCCTGGGTAATTGCGTTCACTATCTTGGTAATGCTGTCGCTGGCGATCGCTTTGTCATTGAGGCTGATGGTCAGGCGGTGTTCAGCGAAAGCCGCACTCAGCTGCGCATGTGGTGGGCGGAAACCACCTGGCAGATGCAGCGCCTGCGTGATAACCCGGAGTGTGCGGATCAGGAGCATCAGGCGAAAGCCAATGACAACGATCCGGGCCTCAACGTGAAGCTCTCTTTTGATATCAATGAAGATATCGCCGCGCCGTTTATTGCTACCGGCGCGCGCCCGAAAGTGGCTGTGCTGCGTGAACAAGGCGTTAACTCGCACGTTGAAATGGCGGCTGCATTCCATCGCGCCGGTTTTGATGCCATTGACGTGCATATGAGCGATCTGCTGGCAGGGCGCACTGGCCTTGAGCACTTCCAGGCGCTGGTTGCCTGCGGCGGCTTCTCGTATGGCGATGTGCTGGGTGCAGGCGAGGGCTGGGCGAAATCGATTCTGTTCAACGAGCGCGTTCGTGACGAATTCGAAACCTTCTTCCACCGTCCGCAAACACTGGCGCTGGGCGTGTGTAACGGTTGCCAGATGATGTCTAACCTGCGTGAACTTATTCCTGGCAGCGAGCTGTGGCCGCGTTTTGTGCGTAACCACTCTGACCGCTTTGAAGCGCGCTTCAGCCTGGTGGAAGTGACGCAAAGCCCGTCGCTGCTGCTGAGCGGTATGGTTGGCTCGCAGATGCCGATCGCTGTTTCTCATGGCGAAGGTCGCGTGGAAGTGCGTGATGGCGCGCATCTGGCGCAGCTGGAAAGCAAAGGGCTGGTAGTGTTGCGCTACGTGGATAACACCGGGGCCGTGACGGAAACGTACCCGGCGAACCCGAACGGCTCACCGAACGGCATTACGGCTGTCACCAGCGAAAGCGGGCGCGTAACCATTATGATGCCGCACCCGGAGCGCGTGTTCCGCACCGTTTCCAACTCCTGGCACCCGGAAAACTGGGGCGAAGACAGCCCGTGGATGCGTATCTTCCGCAACGCCCGTAAACAGCTGGGTTAATTTCGCCATAATCAGTAAGCCCTCTTCTTTGTAAGAGGGCTTTTTTTCGTCTTAGCAAAAGTGTCTGCATTTCCCGACATAGGGTAATGAGTGGTGTCTCCAAAAAGAGACATTTAATTCATTGATTATAAATACTTTATTTTTGATGCTATCAGCGTGTTGCTAAATAGCGACAGGTTGTTGAAATGATAAGCACATCACATTTTCATTTTTAAAATATAAAATTCATTATAATCAATTTGTTAAAATATTTATTGGTATGTTGGCACAATATCTGCATAATATGAAGCAGTGGCTCATTCACCTTCTTATGTCAGCCCCTTCGGGACGCGCTACATAAACTTCGAATGACGCACTTAAAGGTGCCTGCCGTCCACCTGCTGATTATTGCAATGCTTTATCAGACATCGGGCGAAACGTCGAGTTAGGCACCGCCTAATTTCATAACAAAGCCGGGTTAATACCCGGCTTTGTTATTTCTGGCTTTTGGTAAATCAGTTAGCATCTCCCTACCTTTTTTTGCGAGAGAACTGCATTGAAACGCTGGCCTGTTTTCCCCCGCTCGCTTCGCCAACTGGTCATGATGGCGTTTTTGTTAATCCTGTTGCCGCTGCTGGTGTTAGCCTGGCAGGCATGGCAAAGCCTGAACGCACTCAGTGCGCAGGCGTTGCAGACTAACCGCACAACGTTGATTGATGCGCGCCGCAGTGAAGCAATGACCAATGCCGCACTGGAAATGGAGCGTAGCTACCGGCAGTACTGCGTGCTGGATGACGCCACCCTGGCGCGCGTGTACCAGAATCAGCGTAAGCGCTATAGCGAGATGCTTGATGCCCACGCGGGCGTGCTCCCTGACGATAAACTTTACCAGGCGCTGCGCCAGGATTTAAACGCGCTCGCCCAGTTACAATGCAAAAATAGCGGCCCGACAGCCGAGGCGTCTTTGCAGCTTGAAGCGTTTGCTGCTGCTAATACCGAGATGGTGCAATCGACGCGCGCGGTGGTCTTTTCCCGCGGGCAACAGCTTCAGCTGGAAATTGCCGAACGCGGCCAGTTTTTCGGCTGGCAGGCGCTGGTGTTGTTCCTGGTGAGCCTGGCGTTGATGCTGTTGTTTACCCGCATGATCATCGGCCCGGTGAAGGGCATCGAGCGGATGATTAATCGCTTAGGCGAGGGGAGAACCCTGGGCCGCAGCGTTGTCTTTAAAGGCCCGCGCGAGTTGCGCTATGTCGGCGAACGGATCCTCTGGCTGAGCGAAAGGCTGGCCTGGCTTGAATCACAGCGCCATCAATTCTTACGCCATCTTTCCCACGAGCTAAAAACGCCGCTTGCCAGCATGCGCGAAGGCACCGAGTTGCTTGCCGATCAGGTTGTCGGACCGCTGACGGTGGAACAGAAAGAGGTGGTGGAGATCCTTGATGCCAGTAGCCGCAATCTGCAAAAACTGATTGAGCAGTTGCTGGATTATAACCGCAAGCTGGCCGAAGGTTCGGTGGAACTGGAAACCGTTGAACTCGCGCCACTGGTAGAAATGGTGATCTCTGCCCACAGTTTGCCGGCGCGAGCTAAAATGATGCATACCGATGTCACCCTTGATGTGGCGACCTGCCAGGCCGAACCGATGTTGCTGATGAGCGTGCTGGATAATCTTTACTCCAACGCGGTGCACTATGGTGCTGAATCCGGTAACATTTCTCTGCACAGCTATACTGCCAACGCACGGCTCTGTATCGAAGTGGCAAATACCGGTACGCCGATCCCTGAAACGGAGCGTGAAATGATCTTTGAACCGTTCTTTCAGGGCAGCCACCAGCGAAAAGGAGCGGTGAAAGGCAGCGGGTTAGGGCTAAGTATTGCCAGAGACTGCATTCGCCGTATGCAAGGCGAGCTGCATCTGGTGGCGAGCAGCAAAGCTGATGTCTGTTTCCGTATTGAGCTACCCCTCAGTGCGCCGGAAAAATCCATTCAATGAATCTAAATCTGGTGAGTATGTCGCATGTTTTTTCCCGCGTGGTTAACGCGGTTACACAGCAAAACGCCTGGCTTCGCGTATTTCCCTGTCTTCTGCTGGCGGGCTGTGTTGCGCAAAAGCCGCAAAGCGCGATTCATGACCCCCAGGAAGAACGGCTCCCTGAACATCAACTGGCCGATTTCTTGTCCACAGATTGCGACGATATCTGGTCGCTGTCCGGGCAAAACGTCGATACCAACCCGCTTTACTGGCTACGCGGTATCGACTGTGCGCAACGTTTATCGCCCGCCGCCGCGCGTGCCGAAGCACGTACCTGGTCTGACGATAACTGGCAGGCCACGTTCAGGCGCGGCATTTTGCTCTCTAACGCCAAAATTTCGCCGCTTGAGCGTCGTGAATACACCGAGCGACTGGCCGCATTAAGCCCCACGATCCCTGCGCAGGTTCGCCCACTGTTTGAGCTCTGGCGCGATGGTGAAAAAGCCCAGTTGCAACTGGCGGAAGAGCGCGCCCGTTACGCGAAATTGCAGCAATCGGCGGACAGCGAGCTGGATAGTCTGCGCCAGCAGCAACAATTCCTGCGTGAACAATTGGAAACGACTACACGTAAACTGGAAAACCTCACCGATATTGAACGGCGCCTCTCCACGCGTAATAAACCCGCCGCTACCGACCTGCCGGACAGTTCTCACCCGTCTAAAAGCGACGGCACTCAGGAGGATGTGAAACCATGACCAGCCGTAAACCTGCCCATCTGTTGCTGGTGGATGACGATCCGGGGCTGTTAAAACTGCTGGGGCTGCGCCTCACCAGCGAAGGCTATAGCATCGTTACGGCAGAAAGTGGACAGGAAGGGTTACGCATTCTCGCGCGGGAAAAGGTCGATCTGGTGATAAGCGATCTGCGCATGGATGAGATGGACGGCATGCAACTGTTTGCCGAAATCCAGCGCGTACAGCCGGGCATGCCGGTGATTATCCTGACGGCGCACGGCTCGATTCCCGACGCGGTGGCCGCTACACAGCAGGGTGTGTTCAGCTTTCTGACCAAACCGGTGGACAAAGACGCGCTGTATAAAGCGATTGACGATGCGCTGGAGCACAGCGGTTCGGCAATGGACGACCAGTGGCGTGAAACCATTGTCACCCGTAGCCCGGTGATGCTGCGTCTGCTGGAGCAGGCGCGGATGGTGGCGCAATCTGACGTGAGCGTGCTGATTAACGGCCAGAGCGGCACCGGGAAAGAGGTGCTCGCGCAGGCGATTCATAACGCCAGTCCACGCAGCAAAAGTGCGTTTATCGCCATCAACTGCGGCGCGTTACCGGAACAGTTACTGGAATCTGAGCTGTTCGGTCACGCTCGCGGTGCGTTTACCGGCGCGGTCAGCAGCCGCGAGGGGCTGTTTCAGGCAGCAGAAGGCGGCACGCTGTTTCTGGATGAAATTGGTGATATGCCGATTCCGTTACAGGTCAAACTGCTGCGCGTGTTGCAGGAGCGCAAAGTGCGCCCGCTCGGCAGTAACCGCGATATCGATATTAATGTGCGCATCATTTCAGCCACGCACCGTGATTTACCGAAAGCGATGGCGCGTGGTGAGTTTCGCGAAGATCTCTACTATCGGCTGAATGTGGTGAGCCTGAAGATCCCGGCGCTGGCTGAGCGTGCGGAAGATATTCCGCTACTGGCCAATCACTTGCTGAAACAGTCGGCAGAGAGGCATAAACCGTTTGTTCGCGCCTTTTCCACTGATGCCATGAAGCGGTTGATGACCGCCGGCTGGCCGGGCAACGTGCGCCAGTTGGTTAACGTTATTGAGCAGTGCGTGGCACTCACCTCGTCGCCGGTTATCAGCGATGCGCTGGTGGAGCAGGCGCTGGAAGGGGAAAACACCGCGCTGCCGACCTTTGTTGAGGCGCGTAATCAGTTTGAACTGAACTACCTGCGCAAGCTGCTGCAAATCACCAAGGGTAATGTCACGCATGCCGCGCGCATGGCGGGGCGCAACCGCACCGAGTTTTACAAATTACTCTCCCGCCATGAGCTGGACGCCAACGACTTTAAAGAGTAATGGCGAAATGATTATGGTACTGTGAGCAACCGATTACGATGCAGCAGACTGGCAAGAGCGTGTAAGGAACGACCATGAAAAAGATTGATGCGATTATTAAACCTTTCAAACTGGATGACGTACGTGAAGCGCTGGCTGAAGTCGGCATCACCGGGATGACGGTAACGGAAGTGAAAGGTTTTGGTCGTCAGAAAGGCCACACTGAACTTTACCGTGGCGCGGAGTATATGGTGGATTTTCTGCCGAAGGTGAAGATTGAAATTGTCGTGACTGATGACATCGTTGATACCTGCGTGGACACCATTATCCGCACTGCCCAGACCGGTAAGATCGGCGACGGTAAGATCTTCGTCTTTGACGTCGCGCGCGTTGTACGTATTCGTACCGGCGAAGAAGACGACGCCGCAATCTGATTTTTTCCCTCACCCCGCAGGGTGAGGGTGCCTGTTTTACAACACTTTATGCGGGCCAAAGCATTCGTAATGAATGCTGTCTTTGTTCACGCCAAGCGCGACCAGCTGTTTCGCGACAAACTGCATAAAACCGACCGGGCCGCAGAGGTAAAACTGCATCGCCGGATCGCTGAACTTCCCTTCCAGCGCGTGTAAATCCATCAACCCTTCACTGTGATAGCGACCGCTATTCACCTCAGCCGCCGCAGGCTGTTGATACCAGACATGCTGATAAAAATGGTTCAGCGACGCGCCCAGTCTGCTCACTTCATCGGCAAAAGCATGCACCTCGCCATTCATCGCGGCGTGGAACCAGTTTACCTGCGCGGCATGCTGCGATTTGGAAAGGCTGTCGAGCATCGCCAGCATCGGTGTTTGACCGACACCCGCAGAGATCAGCGTGACCGGCGTGTCGCTTTGCACATCAATAAAGAAATCCCCGGCAGGCGCGGCAAGATGCACAATATCGCCCACTTTCGCACTGTTATGCAGCCAGTTAGAAACCTGCCCGCCCGCTTCGCGTTTTACCGCGATACGGTAGCTTTTGCCGTCAGGCTTGCGGGTCAGTGAATACTGGCGGATCTCCTGATTGGCGAAACCCTCAGGCTTCAGCCAGACACCAAGATATTGCCCGGGCTGATATGCGGCGACCGGCTGACCGTCGACCGGTTCGAATTCAAAGCTGGTAATCAGCGTGCTCTGCGGTTTTTTCTCTACCAGGCGGAATGCGCGTGTGCCTTGCCAGCCGCCGGTTTTTTCCGCGTGTTCGCTGTAAATCTGCGCTTCACGGTTGATAAACACGCCCGCCAGTACGCCGTAGGCTTTTCCCCAGGCGTCCAACACTTCTTGCCCTGGGCTGAACATCTCATCCAGCGTCGCCAGCAGGTGTGTGCCAACGATGTTGTACTGTTCCGGCTGGATCTGGAAGCTGGTGTGCTTCTGGGCGATTTTTTCAACCGCCGGCAGCAGCGCGGCAAGATTATCAATATTGCTGGCGTAAGCGGCAATGGCGTTGAACAGCGCTTCACGCTGATCGCCGTTGCGCTGGTTGCTCATATTGAAAATCTCTTTCAGTTCCGGGTTGTGAGTGAACATTCGGTCGTAAAAATGGGCAGTGAGTTTTGGTCCGGTTGCCGCCAGCAGGGGAAGGGTGGCTTTGACCGTAGCGATGGTTTGGGCGTCGAGCATGATTGCTTCCTTTTTTGCAGATTATTTAAAGTTGTATTTTAAATGCATCTTATAGCGCAGCGACCAGACTTGTAAAGAGCGGACAATGTAAAGGGATTTACATCGTGAATAAGTTGCATCACAAACCTGAAAAGAAATCCGCTTTAAAAGGGAAGTGTGTTATCGCTCAAACCCTTGTCTGACGCGGAGCCAATCGTTTGCGTAAAAACCTTTGTCAAGACCTGTTATCAGAATATTAATCAGTTATACTGTGGGCCGTTCCCCAAATTTGGGCCCTCATTTAGAGTTGTTTTGTTAGCTGAGTCAGGAGATGCGGATGTTAAAGCGTGAAATGAACATTGCCGATTATGATGCCGAACTGTGGCAGGCTATGGAGCAGGAAAAAGTACGTCAGGAAGAACACATTGAACTGATCGCCTCCGAAAACTACACCAGCCCGCGTGTAATGCAGGCTCAGGGTTCTCAGCTGACGAACAAATACGCCGAAGGTTACCCGGGTAAACGTTACTACGGCGGTTGCGAGTATGTGGATATCGTTGAGCAACTGGCAATTGATCGTGCAAAAGAGCTGTTTGGCGCGGATTACGCTAACGTGCAGCCGCACTCCGGTTCACAGGCGAACTTCGCGGTCTACACTGCGCTGCTGCAACCGGGCGATACCGTTCTGGGTATGAACCTGGCGCAGGGCGGTCACCTGACTCACGGCTCCCCGGTTAACTTCTCTGGCAAACTGTACAACATCATCCCTTACGGTATTGATGAGTCCGGTAAAATTGACTACGAAGACATGGCGAAGCAGGCGAAAGAGCACAAACCGAAGATGATTATCGGTGGTTTCTCTGCTTACTCCGGCATCGTTGACTGGGCAAAAATGCGTGAAATCGCCGACAGCATCGGGGCTTACCTGTTCGTTGACATGGCACACGTTGCGGGTCTGATTGCTGCTGGCGTTTACCCGAACCCGGTTCCGCATGCGCACGTTGTGACCACCACCACTCACAAAACCCTGGCGGGCCCGCGCGGTGGTCTGATCCTGGCGAAAGGCGGTGACGAAGAGCTGTATAAAAAACTGAACTCCGCTGTTTTCCCAAGCGCACAGGGCGGCCCGCTGATGCACGTTATCGCGGCAAAAGCGGTGGCACTGAAAGAAGCGATGGAGCCAGAGTTTAAAGTTTACCAGCAGCAGGTTGCCAAAAACGCCAAAGCGATGGTGGAAGTGTTTCTGAACCGTGGCTACAAAGTAGTGTCTGGCGGTACTGAAAACCACCTGTTCCTGCTGGATCTGGTGGACAAAAACCTGACCGGTAAAGAAGCTGATGCCGCGCTGGGCCGTGCGAACATTACGGTGAACAAAAACAGCGTGCCGAACGATCCGAAGAGCCCGTTTGTCACTTCCGGTATCCGTATCGGTTCCCCGGCTGTGACTCGCCGCGGCTTCAAAGAAGCGGAAGTGAAGGAACTGGCTGGCTGGATGTGTGACGTGCTGGATAGCATCAATGACGAAGCCGTTATTGAGCGCACTAAACAGAAAGTTCTGGATATTTGCGCCCGCTTCCCGGTTTACGCCTAAGTTTATTCAGCTTTGAAAAACCCGCTTCGGCGGGTTTTTTTATGCCTTATTGCAGTGCGCTATAACCGTGAATACCCATATAAATCCCGACAAGTGCGATAAGCGCACTGGAAAAATAGGGGGCCTTACGCGCCAACGTGTTAAAGCCGGACCAGCGTTTTGCCGCTTGCTGTACGCTGATTGCCGCGCCAACGCCAACCGCAACCAGTGTGAGTGCAAGCCCGATACTGAAAGAGACCACTAATGTTGCGCCCAACGTGATGGCTTTTAACTGAATGCAGATCAGCAAAATGGTGATCGCTGCCGGGCAGGGGATAAGCCCGCCGGTTAAACCGAATAGCAGGATCTGTCCGTTAGTCACCTCGCCGCCGGTAAAACGCCGCTCAATATCCCGCGCGTGCGCCCGCTCGTGCGCATCCTGATACTCCTCCTCTTTGGTCACTTTACGCAGCGACAGAATTGTTGGCTGTGCGGTAACTCGGGCGTGTGTAACGGGTTGAAGCACCATGCTGGGCGCGCGATGCGCATGGCTGTGGTCATGATCGTGGTGGTGATGATGCCCGGCGAGCCACGAACGTTGACCTTGCCAGGTGCGCAGGAACATCCACACCGCCGTACCAAAAATGATCACCGCAGACACCATTTGCAGCCAGGGTTCAACGGTTTGCGCGGTGAACTGGTTGCTGAGATACATGCCTCCGAGCGCAATCAGCCACACCACCACCGTGTGCGATAGCGTGGCAGCGAGACCCAGCATCACGGCCTGTTTAACCGTGCCTTTAATGGCAATGATAAATGCCGCCATCATTGTTTTAGAGTGCCCCGGTTCGAGGCCATGCAGCGCGCCTAGCAGGATGGCGCTCGGAATAAAAAACCAGGCGTTCCCTTGCTGAAAAAGGGGGGTGAAGTCATTCATGAGAATAATTCTCGGTAAAAATTTGTGCGCTCAAATCTACTCCCCCCCAGTAGAAAATACTATCCCCCAGTAGAAATAAACTCCCCCCCAGTTGATGCATGGTATGCTAAGGGTCGTTTAAGCACGGTCTATTTGAGGTCTGTATGTCGCATACCATCCGGGACAAGAAAAAGCTGAAAGCGCGGGCGAGCAAAATCGAAGGACAGGTTGGCGCGCTGAAAAAAATGCTCGATGAACCTCATGAGTGCGCCCAGGTTTTGCAGCAAATCGCGGCGATCCGTGGCGCAGTAAACGGGTTAATGCGCGAGGTGATCAAAGGCCATCTGACCGATCATATCGTGCATGAGAACGACGAAATTAAGCGTGAAGCGGATCTGGATGTGGTGCTGAGCGTGCTGGATTCTTATATTCGCTAAGCAACGACGAGCAACCTGGGTGCAGATATTCGCCTGCAAACGTTGGGCAAACGCATGTGTTGCCTGATTGTTACTTGCCAGCCCTGTTATTTATCGCCAGACTATCGCCTCCATTCAGGAGGAAATCATGGTTTTGCAGTCCACGCGCTGGCTGGCGCTCGCTTATTTCACCTACTTTTTTAGCTACGGCATCTTTTTACCTTTCTGGAGCGTCTGGCTCAAAGGCGTAGGGCTGACCCCCGAAATCATCGGTATGTTGCTCGGCGCAGGTCTTGTCGCCCGCTTTCTTGGCAGCCTTTTCATCGCTCCGCGCGTGAGCGATCCTTCCCGCTTGATTACAGCTTTGCGCGTGCTGGCGCTGGCAACGTTGCTGTTTGCGCTGGCGTTTTATGCAGGAACGCATGTGGCGTGGCTGGCGGTCATTATCATTGGTTTCAACCTCTTCTTTTCACCACTGGTGCCGCTCACCGATGCGCTGGCGGGCACCTGGCAAAAACAGTTCCCGATGGATTATGGTCGCGTGCGGCTGTGGGGATCGATTGCTTTTGTGATTGGTTCGGCGCTCACCGGCAAACTGGTGAGCTTGTTTGATTACCAGGCGATTCTGGCGCTGCTGACGCTGGGCGCGGCATCCATGTTGTTGGGTATGCTGCTGCGTCCTTCCATTTTGCCGCAGGGTGAAAATCGCCAGCAGGACGGCGCAGGCTGGCAGGCCTGGCGGGCACTGATTGTGCAGAACTGGCGTTTTCTCGCCTGCGTGTCGCTGCTGCAGGGCGCACATGCGGCTTACTACGGCTTCAGCGCCATTTACTGGCAATCCGCGGGGTATTCTGCGTCAACCGTGGGGTATTTGTGGTCGTTAGGCGTGGTGGCAGAAGTGGTGATTTTCGCGCTCAGTAACCGACTGTTCCGCCGCTTCAGCGCGCGCGATCTGCTGCTGCTTTCCGCCGTTTGCGGGCTGGTGCGCTGGAGCCTGATGGGCTGGACGACCGAGCTTCCGTGGCTGATTATTGCTCAGATCCTGCACTGCGGCACGTTCACCGTTTGCCATCTGGCCGCGATGCGCTATATCTCGGCGCGGCAGGGCAGTGAGGTGATTCGCCTGCAAGCGGTGTATTCAGCGGTCGCGATGGGCGGCAGCATTGCGCTGATGACCATGATCGCCGGTTTCCTGTTTGAACATCTGCATCAGGGGCTGTTTTTTGTCATGGCCGTGCTGGCCATTCCGGCCCTGTTCCTGCGCCCGAACGTCGCTGTACAGGCCCGCTAGCTTTCCAGCATGTCGCGGATATGCCGCTGTTGTTGCCCGCTCAGCGGCCCGTCGGTGTGAATCAACGGCGGTGAAAACAACGGCAGCGGCGTAGTGTAAGGCGTGATAATCAACGTCACGTCTTTCGGTGCGCCAGCCTTACGAAATTCCGCCAGCGGCAAATATTTAATACTGAGCGGCAGCAGCGTTAATTCGCGCAGTTGCTGCTCAATCTGTTGTTCGCGCGTACTGTCTTCGCCTGTAATCAACACCACCTGTTTCTCATGCAGATCGCTGTCCTGCATCAGCCAGGCGCCGAAAATCACCGCCACCAGCCCGGCCTCTTCATCGCTAAAGCGCAAATCGTACTCGTCTTCCAGCTCCTGCAACGCATCGCGGGTGGTTCGCATCAGGCGCGGGTAAAGCTGGTTGATCTCGTCAGGCAGGCTGTTATCAATGCCAATGCCGAACAAGCTGCGATCCAGCGCCTGGGCAATGTGAATATAGAGCTGGGCACTTAAACCCTGCTCGTCGCTGAAACGCAGCCCCGCCAGAGCGTGAAAGCGGGCGATCATCCGGTGGATGGCTTTTTGCAGACGGCGATCCTGGTGTTGCCGGTCACGCAGCGGATCGGGCGTGCGCACCAGCATAAACAGCAGCGACAAAAACAGGTGCTCATTCTGCTGCGGAGAGTCGACAACGCGGCGCTGCCAGTGACGAACAATCTCCTGTGCTACATGATACTCGGCGCGCATTCGCGCCCACTCTTGCTGAACCGGGTTAAATTCCGGGGTATGTCCCTGGTGATGTTGCAGTAAACAATATTGCAAATAGAGACGCAGAAATTGCATATCACGGCATTCAAAGACGCGCTCCAGGCGACGCGAACAGAGATTAATCAACGCCAGCAGGTTTGTGTCGTCGTATAACGTTCGGGCAATACCTTGCTGTTTAAGCGCGGTTTTTAACGCCGGAGTAAACTGTTGCGTGATAAATTGCGGGCACAGCCGCAGCGCACGGCGAAGCCAGTGCAACAGGCATAAACGTTGATCGAGCGGAGCGCCCTCAATCCGAAAGCCGCCGTTAGGGTGGGGAACGATTGAGAGCCGGTGGTAGCGCTGAATTTCACTTTCCGTTTCAGCGATATCCCGGCGAGCCACGGCGTCGTCCACTCCATTCATAGCGCTGATATGTTCCATGGTGACGTGCTGCCCCGGCAAGGCGAGCATCAAAAGCACCTGGCAGCGGCGCTGCGGACTGGAGAGCGCAGATGGCGGTGTCATTACAATTGTCATCTGTCAGATTCCAGTTGGGGTTTTTGATAAGCGTAGTTAAAGGTATGCTCAGCGATAGCGCAGCGGCAGCTCTTTCATTCAGGATTGCCGGGGAGCATCACAGAATTTTTCTCGTGAGGAATACATGCAAGCAGTTAAACAATGCGTCAGTGGCCTGTTTCTCGCGCTTTTATCATTTTCAGTAGTGGCGCATCCGCACAGTTTTATCCGCATGAAAACGCAAGTGGTGATCGACAACGGGCAGTTCACCGGGCTGAAAATGCGCTGGACGATGGATGAGATCACCTCAGCAGACCTGCTGTATGACGCAGGCAATGCAAAACCCGGCGATGAGATCTGGAAAAAACTGGCGGCAGAAGTGATGGCAAACGTGCTGGGTCAACACTATTTCACCGAAGTCTGGCACCACGGGCAGAAAGTGAAGTTTCTTAATCGGCCCACGGAATATGGCATGGAACAGGTCGCGCACCAGGCGGTGCTGACGTTTATTTTGCCGCTCGCCGAACCACAGCCGCTCGGCGGTCAGCAGTATATTTTTTCCACTTTCGATCCCACCTATTTTGTCGATATGAGCTACGCAAAAGCGAGCGACGCGGCATTGCCTGCTACTGCTCCTCAGGGCTGTAAACTGGCGGTACAAACGCCCAAACCCGGCGAGGAAGTGCTGAATTATGCCCAGTCGCTGGATAAAGCCGATGCGCCGGCAGAAGATATGGAACTCGGTAAACAATTTGCCCAGACGGTGACGCTGACATGTCCGTGATAGTGAGCGCGGCGGCGCGAAAACGACGCTTATTGCACTGGTGGCCGCTGGTGCTTTTTATAGTATGCGCGCTGGTCGCCGCATTGTGGTTATGGCAGATCTGGCCGCAAGTTATGTTGAAAAGCGTTATCTGGCAGCGCGATGTGAATATGAAAATGAGCAGCCTACTGAAAGCGGTGGCAGAGAACCCGCACCAGGCCGGCGGGGCGCTGCTGCTGTTCAGTTTTGTCTATGGTGTGCTACATGCGCTTGGTCCGGGGCACGGCAAAGTGGTGATCACCACCTGGCTTGCCACGCATCCGTCGAAACTGAAACCTGCGATTGGGTTAACGCTGGCCTCTTCTTTGTTGCAGGGGCTGGTGGCCATTGCGCTGGTGGTGGTTGTGCTGAGTATCCTGGCGCTGCCGGCGCGACAGCTGCATTTAAGCGGTTACTGGCTGGAGAAGGGCAGTTATTTACTGGTGGGTGTGCTGGGAGGGCTTTTGTGCTGGCGAGCGTTGAAAAAGCTGCGCGCGCTTGTACAAACGCCGAAATTCCGCGCCTTTACGCCGCACCATGTGCATCACGAAGGATGCGGTTGCGGTCATCAGCATTTACCCACGGCCTCACAGTTACAGAGTGGAGATGACTGGCGCGCACGGCTGATGATTATTTTGTCGATGGGGATGCGCCCCTGTTCCGGTGCGATCATGGTGCTGCTGTTCAGTAAAGTGATTGGCGTGTTTAGCTGGGGTGTGGCATCCGCGCTGGCAATGGCGGTCGGAACGTCGCTGACCATCAGTTCGCTGGCGTTGCTGGTTCATGGTTTTCGCCAGCTGGCGGTGAAATTAAGTGGGGATCGTGCGCCGGTATTGTGGCGACAGGTTGGCTGGACCACGCTGGCTCTGGCCGGTGGTGTGTTGTTAATTAGCGCATCGGTAGTGATGTGGGTCAGTGCGTTACCGCCGGGCGGCGGATTACGACCGTTTTGATAGCGCCCGGTGGCGGCGAGCCCCCACCGGGCACAGCCTGACTTAGCGTTTCAGCGCGTCGCTCAGCTCTTCACGCATATTCGCCAGCATCGCTTTAACCACGCGCGGGTTACCCGCCACGATGTTGCCGGTCATCATATAGTTGTGACCGCCGGTGAAATCGCACACCAGGCCACCAGCTTCACGCACCAGCAGCTCACCGGCAGCGAAATCCCACGGTTTCAGCGCAATTTCGAAGAAACCATCCACGCGGCCAGCGGCAACGTAGGCCAGATCCAGCGCAGCGGAACCGGTGCGGCGGAAGTCCGCGCATTCAGTGAAAAGTTTGCCCACGATGTTGATGTAGGTGGTGGCGTGTTGTTTGGCTTTGAACGGGAAACCGGTCGCCAGAATGGTGCCATCAAGATCGCGAGCCGTGCTGCCGCGCAGACGGTAGCCGTTCAGCTGTGCGCCCTGACCGCGAGTAGCGGTGAACAGTTCGTTACGCATAGGATCGTAAACCACAGCGACTTCTGTGCGGCCTTTGATTCGTACGGCGATGGATACCGCGAAGTGCGGCAGGCGTTTGATAAAGTTGGTGGTGCCATCCAGGGGATCGATAACCCATTGTACATCCTGGTCAGCGCCTTCGTGCTCACCACTCTCTTCGGTGATGATGGTGTGTTGCGGGTAAGATTTGCGGATCGTTTCGATAATCAGCGCTTCGGCTGCTTTATCAATGTTAGTCACGAAATCATTGCTGCCTTTCTGGCTGGTTTCTACGGTGTCCGGAGTTTCGTAGTTTTTGGCAATTAAATTACCCGCCTTGCGCGCAGCACGCACGGCGATGTTCAGCATCGGATGCATCGGTCTCTCTCACTGGATGTTAAAGAACGGAAAACGGCGCATATCATAGCAGCGAATTCGGATTATGTCTTTGCTTTATGATAATATGCGCGAATATTCTTTAGCCGTTGAAAATCTATGCTGCAAAATATTCGAATCGTACTGGTGGAAACCTCCCACACCGGCAACATGGGCTCTGTTGCTCGTGCAATGAAAACAATGGGTTTGACGAATCTCTGGCTGGTGAACCCGCTGGTAAAACCGGATTCACAAGCTATCGCGCTGGCCGCAGGTGCCAGCGATGTGATTGGCAATGCGCAAATCGTCGACACGCTGGATGAAGCGCTCGCCGGTTGCAGCCTGGTTGTTGGCACCAGCGCGCGTTCCCGCACGCTGCCGTGGCCGATGCTCGATCCGCGTGAATGCGGGCTGAAAAGCGTTGCCGAAGCGCAACACGCGCCGGTCGCGCTGGTGTTTGGTCGCGAACGCGTTGGCCTGACCAACGATGAACTGCAAAAGTGCCATTATCACGTGGCGATTGCCGCCAACCCGGAATACAGCTCGCTGAACCTGGCGATGGCGGTGCAGGTTATTGCTTATGAAGTGCGCATGGCCTGGCTGGCAGCGCAAGAGAGCACTGCTCCGGCGGTTGAGCATGAAGAGACGCCGTACCCGCTGGTGGACGATCTGGAGCGTTTTTACGGGCATCTGGAGCAAACCCTGCTGGCGACAGGTTTTATTCGTGAAAATCACCCCGGCCAGGTGATGAACAAACTGCGCCGTCTGTTTACCCGCGCGCGCCCGGAAAGCCAGGAGCTTAATATCCTGCGCGGCATTCTGGCTTCTATCGAACAGAAGCATAAAGAGTAATGTGCAAGGCCGGGAAATGTCCTGTTTTCGGCCTAAATATATGAAAGCACTAAACGACAAATACCTGACTAAAACAGTCAACTAAATAGTTGACCAATTTAGTCGGGAATGTCAGACTTGCGTCTGCTATGCAACATTAACATATTAATAATACACCCCGGGCAGGGGCGAGTTTGAGGCTTGTAAGACATGAGACTGACATCTAAAGGGCGTTATGCCGTGACCGCAATGCTGGACGTTGCACTCAACTCCGAAGCGGGCCCGGTTCCGTTGGCTGATATTTCCGAGCGTCAGGGAATTTCCCTCTCCTACCTGGAGCAGCTGTTCTCCCGTCTGCGTAAAAATGGCTTAGTCGCCAGCGTACGTGGTCCGGGCGGCGGTTACCTGCTGGGTAAAGACGCAAATACCATTGCCGTTGGCGAAGTCATTAGCGCGGTTGACGAATCCGTAGACGCAACCCGCTGCCAGGGTAAAAGCGGCTGCCAGGGTGGCGATAAGTGCCTGACCCATGCGCTGTGGCGCGATCTGAGCGATCGTCTGACCGGTTTCTTAAACAACATCACGCTGGGTGAACTGGTGAACAACCAGGAAATCCTTGATGTGTCCGACCGTCAGCATAATAACGAATCCCATCGCAACACCCGTGGCCAGGACGCTATCGACGTCAAGCTGCGCGCATAATAAAAAACAGAATTCAGAATCGGGCCAGGGCACACAACAGTGCCCTGTTAACGCGGTCGTACATCCAGCCGGTTGCCTGATTCCTTGCATTAGAGCGATGTACGGAGTTTAAAGAGCAATGAAATTACCGATTTATCTCGATTACTCCGCAACCACGCCGGTGGATCCGCGTGTTGCCGAGAAAATGATGCAGTTTCTGACCCTGGACGGGACCTTTGGTAACCCTGCTTCCCGTTCTCACCGTTTTGGCTGGCAAGCTGAAGAAGCGGTTGATATCGCCCGTAACCAGATTGCAGAACTGGTTGGTGCGGACCCGCGTGAAATCGTCTTCACTTCCGGTGCAACCGAATCCGATAACCTGGCGATCAAAGGTGCAGCCAACTTTTATCAGAAAAAAGGCAAACACATTATCACCAGCAAAACCGAACACAAAGCCGTGCTGGACACCTGCCGTCAACTGGAGCGCGAAGGCTTCGAAGTGACCTATCTCGCTCCGCAGAGCAACGGCATTATCGATCTGAAAGAGCTGGAAGCGGCGATGCGTGAAGACACCATCCTCGTTTCCATCATGCACGTGAACAACGAAATCGGCGTGGTGCAGGATATCGCGGCAATCGGCGAAATGTGCCGTGCGCGCGGCATTATCTACCACGTTGACGCCACCCAAAGCGTGGGCAAACTGCCTATCGACCTGAGCCAGTTGAAAGTCGATCTGATGTCCTTCTCCGCTCATAAAATTTATGGACCGAAAGGCATTGGCGCACTGTATGTTCAGCGTAAACCGCGTGTGCGTATCGAAGCGCAGATGCACGGCGGCGGTCACGAGCGCGGTATGCGTTCCGGCACGCTGCCTGTTCACCAGATCGTCGGCATGGGCGAAGCGTACCGCATCGCGAAAGAAGAGATGGCGAGCGAAATGGAACGTCTGCGCGGCCTGCGTAGCCGTCTGTGGAACGGCATCAACGATATCGAAGAAGTTTACCTGAACGGCGATCTCGAGCACGGCGCACCGAACATCCTCAACGTCAGCTTTAACTACGTTGAAGGCGAGTCGCTGATCATGGCGCTGAAAGATTTGGCTGTATCCTCCGGCTCTGCCTGTACTTCCGCAAGCCTGGAACCGTCCTACGTGCTGCGCGCACTGGGCATGAATGATGAGCTGGCGCACAGCTCCATCCGTTTCTCTTTAGGTCGTTTCACCACCGAAGAAGAAATTGACTACACCATCGCGCTGGTACGTAAATCCATCGGCCGTCTGCGTGAACTCTCTCCGCTGTGGGAAATGTTCAAACAGGGCGTGGATTTGACCACCATCGAATGGGCTCATCATTAATAGTTGCGCAAGCAGGAGAAGAAAAAATGGCTTATAGCGAAAAAGTAATCGATCACTACGAAAACCCGCGCAACGTTGGCTCGTTCGACAACGACGACACGGTTGGTAGCGGCATGGTTGGCGCACCGGCGTGCGGCGACGTGATGAAACTGCAGATCAAAGTTAACGATAAAGGCATTATCGAAGACGCGCGTTTTAAAACTTACGGTTGCGGCTCTGCAATCGCTTCCAGCTCGCTGGTCACCGAGTGGGTGAAAGGCAAGTCACTGGACGAAGCGCAGGCGATTAAAAACACCGATATCGCCGAAGAGCTGGAACTGCCGCCGGTGAAAATCCACTGTTCTATCCTGGCGGAAGACGCGATCAAAGCCGCAATTGCGGATTACAAAAGTAAACAAGAAGCGAAATAAGCCGGGAGGTTGTTGTCATGTCCATTAGCCTGAGCGACAGTGCTGCCGCGCGAGTCAATACCTTCCTGACCAACCGCGGTAAAGGGTTTGGTCTGCGTCTGGGGGTGAGAACCTCCGGTTGTTCTGGTATGGCTTATGTCCTTGAATTTGTCGATGCGCCGAACGAAGAAGACACGGTGTTTGAAGACAAAGGCGTGAAGGTAGTGGTTGACGGCAAAAGCCTGCAATTCCTCGACGGCACTCAACTGGACTTTGTCAAAGAAGGCCTGAACGAAGGGTTTAAATTCACCAACCCGAACGTTAAAGACGAGTGCGGTTGCGGCGAAAGCTTCAACGTTTGATCGCCACCATCCGATGACCCCACCGCAGCGTCCTGCGCGTGGGGTTTGTTTCGATTGCACACCCGGAATTGTTATGGATTACTTCACCCTCTTTGGGTTGCCGGCCCACTATCCGATCGATGTTCAGGCGCTGGCGACACGTTTCCAGGATCTGCAACGTCAGTTCCACCCGGACCGCTTCGCAAACCGCCCGCAGGCGGAGCAACTGGCTGCCGTCCAGCAATCCGCTACCATTAACCAGGCATGGCAAACGCTGCGCAACCCGCTAACGCGCGCAGAATATTTGCTGTCGCTGCACGGTTTTGATTTAGCCTCCGAGCAGCACACGGTGCGCGATACCGCCTTCTTAATGGAGCAACTTGAGCTGCGTGAAGAGCTGGACGAGATTGAAAAAGCGCAAGACGCGGCCCGTCTGGAAGCGTTTCAACAGCGTGTGAAAGAAATGTATGACACGCGCCATCGGCAAATGGTGGAGCAATTAGATAGCCAGACGTGGGATGCGGCGGCGGATACCGTGCGTAAACTGCGTTTTCTCGATAAACTGCGCAGCGCAACAGAACAACTCGAAGAAAAACTGCTCGGTTTTTAATTTTTTTGGAAGCACATCATGGCCTTATTACAAATCAGTGAGCCCGGTCTGAGCGCCGCGCCGCACCAGCGTCGTCTGGCGGCGGGTATCGACCTCGGCACCACCAATTCATTGGTTGCCACCGTGCGCAGCGGGCAGGCGGAAACGCTGGCCGACAGCGCCGGACGTCACCTGCTCCCTTCGGTGGTTAACTACCAGGCTGACAGCCACGTTGTCGGTTATGACGCCCGCACCAACGCCGCGCTGGATTCCGTGAACACCATCAGTTCGGTGAAACGCCTGATGGGGCGCAGCCTGGCTGATATTCAGGCGCGTTACCCGCACCTGCCGTGGCAGTTCCAGCCCAGCGAAAATGGTCTGCCAATGATTTCCACACGTGGTGGTCTGGTTAACCCGATTCGTGTCTCTGCGGATATCCTCAAAGCCCTTGCCGCTCGCGCGCAAGAGACGCTTTCCGGCGATCTGGACGGCGTGGTGATCACCGTTCCTGCTTATTTTGATGACGCACAGCGCCAGGGCACTAAAGATGCGGCGCGTCTGGCAGGCTTGCATGTATTGCGTCTGCTGAACGAACCGACCGCTGCGGCTATCGCTTACGGTCTGGATTCCGGCAAAGAAGGTGTGATTGCGGTTTATGACCTGGGCGGCGGCACCTTTGATATCTCTATTTTGCGCCTGAGCCGTGGCGTTTTCGAAGTGCTGGCGACCGGCGGTGATTCTGCGCTCGGCGGCGACGATTTCGACCATCTGCTGGCAGATTACATTTCTGAACAGGCGGGCATTACCGAACGCAGCGACGCGCGCCAACAGCGCGAATTGCTGGATGCGGCGATTGCCGCAAAAATCGCTCTCAGCGATGCCGACAGCGTCACCGTTGATGTGGCGGGCTGGCAGGGCACGATCACACGTACCCAGTTTGAAGAATTGATTTCAACGCTGGTCAAACGCACTTTACTCTCTTGTCGTCGCGCGCTGAAAGATGCGGGTGTCGAAGCGCAAGAGGTGCTGGAAGTGGTGATGGTCGGTGGTTCAACGCGCGTGCCGCTGGTGCGCGAACGGGTAGGCGAGTTCTTTGGCCGCACGCCGCTGACGTCGATTGACCCGGATAAAGTGGTGGCGATTGGCGCCGCAATTCAGGCGGATATTCTGGTTGGCAATAAGCCGGACAGTGAAATGCTGCTGCTGGACGTCATTCCGCTCTCGCTGGGGCTGGAAACCATGGGCGGCCTGGTAGAAAAAGTGATCCCGCGTAACACCACTATTCCAGTGGCGCGCGCGCAGGAGTTCACCACCTTCAAAGATGGTCAGACAGCGATGTCTATCCATGTGATGCAGGGCGAGCGTGAACTGGTGGCAGACTGCCGTTCACTGGCGCGTTTTGCACTGCGCGGTATCCCGGCGATGCCGGCCGGCGGGGCGCATATTCGCGTCACGTTCCAGGTGGATGCTGACGGTCTGCTCAGCGTAACCGCAATGGAAAAATCCACCGGCGTGGAAGCCTCCATTCAGGTTAAACCGTCTTACGGCCTGACCGATGGCGAAATCGCCGACATGATTAAAGACTCCATGAGTTTCGCCGAGCAGGACGTGAAAGCGCGCATGCTGGCGGAGCAGAAAGTGGAAGCCGCGCGCGTGCTGGAAAGCCTTGCCAGCGCGCTTGCCGCTGACGCCGCGCTGTTAAGCGCCGCAGAGCGTGCGGAGATCGACGACGCAGTCGCGCAATTGCGCGCGGTTGCCGACGGCGATGACACCGACGCGATAGAACAAGCCATTAAAAATGTAGATAAACAAACCCAGGAATTCGCCGCACGCCGTATGGATCAATCCGTACGTACCGCGCTGAAAGGCCATTCCGTCGACGAGGTTTAATATGCCTAAAATTGTTTTTCTGCCTCATCAGGATCTCTGTCCGGATGGCGCAGTTCTGGAAGCTAAGAGCGGTGAAACCATTCTTGATGTCGCCCTGCGCGGCGGGATTGAGATTGAGCATGCCTGCGAAAAATCCTGCGCCTGCACCACTTGCCACTGTGTGGTTCGTGAAGGTTTTGACTCGCTGCCGGAAAGCAGCGAAGACGAAGACGACATGCTGGATAAAGCGTGGGGTCTGGAGCCAGAAAGCCGCTTAGGCTGCCAGGCGCGTGTGACCGATGAAGATCTGGTGGTTGAAATTCCTCGCTACACCATCAACCACGCGCGGGAGCACTAATATGGGGCTGAAATGGACCGATAGCCGCGAAATCGGCGAGGCGCTGTACGACAGCCGCCCGGACGTGGATCCGAAAACCGTGCGTTTCACCGATATGCACCAGTGGATTTGCGAGCTGGAAGAGTTTGACGATGATCCGAATGCATCGAATGAAAAAATTCTCGAAGCGATTCTGCTAGTCTGGTTAGACGAAGCATCGTAATCATCAAACGGGCTGCCTTCGGGCGGCCCGTTTTCATGAACAGCCATAAGGATAAAAATAATGACAGAAGCTATGAAAATTACGCTGACAACGCAAAGCGCCGATGCGCGCTGGGGTGAAAAAGCCACTTACAGCATCAATAACGACGGTATCGCGCTGCATTTAACCGGGAAAGATGACGTCGGCCTGATCCAACGTGCCGCGCGTAAAATCGACGGCATGGGCATCAAGCATGTTGCCCTGAGCGGTGAAGGTTGGGACGCGGATCGCAGCTGGGCGTTCTGGGCCGGTTATAAAGGGCCAAAAGGCACCCGCAAAGTGGAATGGGCGCCGCTTAACGACGCCGAACAAAAAGAGCTGGATAGCCGCCTGCTGGTGATCGACTGGGTGCGTGACACCATCAACGCGCCTGCGGAAGAACTGGGGCCGGAGCAACTGGCGCAGCGCGCGGTCGATCTGTTGCACAAAGTCGGTGGCGATAACGTCTCGTATCGCATCACCAAAGGGGAAGATCTGCGCGAGCAGAACTATCTCGGTCTGCATACGGTTGGCCGGGGTTCTGAGCGCCCGCCGGTACTGCTGGCGCTGGACTACAACCCGACCGGTAATCCGGACGCGCCGGTTTATGCCGCGCTGGTGGGTAAAGGCATTACCTTCGATTCCGGCGGTTACAGCATTAAGCCGACTTCCTCAATGGATTCCATGAAATCCGACATGGGCGGTGCGGCGCTGGTGACCGGTGCGCTGGCGTTTGCCATCCATCGCGGGCTTGATAAACGCATCAAACTGTACCTGTGCTGTGCGGATAACCTGATTAGCGGTAACGCCTTCAAACTGGGCGATATCATCCGTTATCGTAACGGTAAAACCGTTGAAATCATGAATACCGATGCGGAAGGGCGCCTGGTTCTGGCGGATGGCCTGATTGACGCCTCAGCGCAGAAACCAGAGTTGATTATCGATGCGGCAACGCTGACCGGTGCGGCGAAAACCGCGCTCGGCAATGATTACCACGCGCTGTTCAGCTTTGACGATGCGCTTGCCGGGCGTTTGCTCAGCAGCGCGAGCGCGGAAAACGAACCGTTCTGGCGTTTGCCGCTGGCCGAGTTCCATCGCAATCAGCTGCCGTCTAATTTTGCGGAACTGAACAACACCGCAGGTGGTTCATTCCCGGCGGGGGCGAGCACGGCGGCCGGTTTCCTGTCGCACTTTGTCGAAAACTACCAGCAGGGCTGGCTGCACATCGACTGCTCAGCAACCTATCGTAAAGCGGCGGTTGAGCAGTGGGCGGCGGGAGCGACCGGCCTTGGCGTGCGTACCCTGGCGAATCTGTTAACCGCGAAGTAATCTTTTTTCCTCTCCCGTAAGGGAGAGGAAACTCTCTGGAACCACTATGTCAGAAAGCAAAAACGAATTAGAAACCCTGCTGGAACAGGCCGCGACCGAGCCTGCTTTTCGTCCGGCATTTTTCCGCACGCTGCTGGAATCCACCGTTTGGGTACCAGGTACGGCGGCGGAAGGCGAAGCTATTGTTGAAGACAGCGCGCTCGATTTACAGCACTGGGAAAAAGATGACGGCACCTCTGTGATCCCGTTCTTTACCTCGCTCGAAGCCCTGCAACAGGCAGTGGAAGAGGAGCAGGCGTTTGTGGTGATGCCCGCGCGCACACTGTTTGAAATGACGCTCGGCGAGACGCTGTTTCTCAATGCAAAGTTACCGACCGGCAAAGAGTTCACCCCGCGTGAAATCAGCCACCTGGTGGGCGAAGAGGGCAGCCCTCTAAGCCAGCAGGAAGTACTGGAGGGCGGCACGGCGCTGCTGCTTTCCGAAGTAGCCGAACCGCCCGCGCAAATGGTGGATTCGCTGACCACGCTGTTCAAAAGCATCAAAACCGTGAAGCGCGCGTTTCTCTGTTCAATCAAAGAGAAGGCGGATGAGCAGCCCAATCTGCTGATTGGTATCGAAGCCGAAGGTGATATCGAAGAGATTATTCACGCGGCGGGCAGTGTGGCGACCGATACGCTGCCAGGCGATGAACCGGTGGATATTTGCCAGGTCGTTGAAGGTGAGAAAGGGATTAGCCATTTTATGATGGCGCATATTACCCCTTTCTACGAACGGCGCTGGGGAAGTTTCCTGCGTGACTTTAAGCAAAATCGCATTATTTAATTATCGGGCGGTATGTTATGTACCGCCTGCTATTATTTCAAAAATTGAATTATTAGCCTTTCATTAATAACCTCGTGCGGTTTCTGCTTTAAATTCCATAAATTATGTATTAATCCTAAACCTGTGATACGGTGCGTTTTTACGTTTCTTTACGGTTAATTTTTATGGACAAAAAAAGCCTGCTGTACTGCTTCGGCGTACCGTTAATTCTCTTCTTCTACGCCTGCTGGCAGAATATCCGTATTAACGAAGTGGATGTTTACCAGGTCACACAATATGGTTTTGTTGGCCATAGCGTATTTGCCGATATGTCGCGCCAGATCCTCGCCAAAGCCGGAATGTTGTTTTCTCTGTTGGGCTTGATTGCCAGTACCAGCGCGGTAATTCTCTGTGTTTTAAGCGTACGGAAAGCCCGTATATCTGCGGAAAAGTTAATTGCCGCGTTTACCCTTTGTCGTAAATTACTGCCATTTATTATGGTTGGCGTAATGGCGTCGATTGGTTTCGCGCTGGTCTGCGTGCTGTTATATGAAGTGTGCTGGATCTACACGCTTGGCAGGGCGAGCGCCTTTAATATCAAACTGGTGATATTTGTTTTGCTGATCATTGGTTCGCTGGTATTTATGGTACTGAAAAGCCTGTTCTTACTAAAACGCTGCTTTGCGCTGTTTGAGCCACAAGATATGCAGGTTCATGGTGCGGCTGTTTCTGAAGCCGATGCGCCGAAATTATGGCGATGGGTCAGAGAATTAGCCCAGCGCGGGCAGGCTATTGTGCCGGATAATATTGTTGTCGGTTTATTTGAGGGTTTTTACGTCACCGCAAGCCCGGTGCAAATTGAAAACGGTGCGCGCTTAACCGGCAACACGCTCTATTTCCCGCTCAGCTACGCCGCGTTTATGAATAAAGACGAAGTGGCCGCCGTGATTGGCCATGAGCTGGGGCACTTTTCCGGTAATGATACCGTCTACACCCTGCATTTCGCCGGGCTGTATGCCGGTATGGAAAATAGTCTCGACTACTTTTATCGCGATGTGGCGAGCAGCGGCTGGCTTGAGCGGCTGGCGCTCAACCCGACCATTCATCTTGGCCTGTGGTTTTACCGTCAGTTCCACGAAACGGTCAATGGCTGGAGCCGCGTGCGTGAACTGGCGGCGGACGCGGCGGGCGCTCGTACCAGCTCGCCACAGGCGCTGGCGGCTTCGCTGCTGCGTTTCTCTGCGCTCAATGAACGCTTTAACGCGCCGATGGAGCTGTTCTTTAGCCGCAAACTTGAGACGCACGATCTGGTGCACAGTCTGTTTACTTCGCTGCGTGAGGGCGGGCGTTTTGATGTTGCCGCCTCACTTGAGCAGGAACTGGCGCACCCAACAGACAGCCACCCGCCGACGCGCGTGCGTATCGAGCAACTCAATGTGCCGCTGGATGAAACGCTGCTGGCCAGGGCGTCGCGCCCGGCGGACGAGGCAGATTACCAGTGGATGCGCAGTTTATTCCGTGATGCTTCGGCTTTATCAGCCGTGTTAACCGCCGGCATGGCGAGCAATGTGGAAGCGCACCATGACGCTTATCAGGCTGAATTAGAGAATCTGGCAGCACATTCCACGGAAAGCGTCGTTGTCTCGCTGCGCAAGAAAAATTTCTGGTTGTTCCTGGTGCTGGCGGTGCTCTGCGTTGCTGGTGCCGGTTTAGTCCTCGCGCTGAGTATCCAGTGGAACGCCACCGCCAATAGCTCGATGGAGAAGATAATCTTTGGTCTGGTCGCCGGTGGGCTGATCTTTGGGCTGGCGAGCTGGACGATGCATACACGTGTGCGTCAGCCGCTGTTCACGTTGACTGCGCAAGGTATCGAGAGCTATCAGCTCAGCGCGCCGCTGTTGCTGGCGGAGATTGAAAATATTGATATTCGTAGTGTCAATGAGTGGGTGTTTATCGATCTCTACTGGCGGGAAGGCTATCAGCCGCCGACCTGCACTGTCGGGCGTTTGTTCCGCAGTTTTACGTTTGAGCCGAAGAAGAACAAAGCGGTGATAAGCCTGCCCGGTGGGGTGTTGAAAGGCGCACAGCGTGAGAAAATGTCGATTGAGGAGTTGTATGTCGCGCTCCATGAATACATTCAGGCCGCCTGGGCACGGCGTGAACTGAACCATTCGTAATTCGCACGTTTGCTGATGCTTGCCGCGCTGCGGCAAGCATTATTGCGTCGCTTCCAGCAGCAACAAATCCATCAGCAGGACCAGATTTGACTCGAACGAGGTGATGCCGGCGGCTTCAGCGGCAAAATGCACCGCTTCGTCGTACAGCGCGAAATGGATATCCGCCATCTCCGCCAGCGGGTTTACCGACGCGCGGGTAAATGCCACCACTGTCATACCGACCGTGCGCGCAATACGGGCTTTATCCAGCACTTGTTCCGTTTCACCGCTGCGGGAGACGGCAATAAACACCTGGTAGCGCGCCGCGTTACTGAGAAAGATATTCCGGCTGTCGCCCGGCCCGGAAATAAACGCCGTCTTGCCCAGCACCTGCAATTTCTTGGTCAGGTACTCGGCAAACAGATAGGAAAAACCGGCGCCGTAAAGAAAAAAACTTTCCTGCTCAAGCAGCAGGGCAGCGAATTGCTGCCGTTTTTCCGCGCTCACCCACTGAAACGTGCGCTGATAATTCGCCATAAACTGTGCGAAAGCGGCGGGTAGCTCGGCGGGTTCACTGTGTGGCCCGGTAATGTGCGGCGTGTCTGCCAGCCGCTGTTTGCAGTGCCAGATAAACTCACTATAACCGCTGAAACCGAGCTTCTGGCACAGGCGAATAATGGTGGCGGTGGAGACAAATGTCGCCTGTGCCAGCTCGCGCACCGTGATGTTCCCCACCAGCAACGGGTGTTCCGTCAGATGCGCAAGAACGCGATATTCCGCGCGGGTCAGTGATTTCCCGCGCGTCAACAGTGGTGCCAGTCGGTTGTCCATTTACGCCGTTTCGATGGGTAAATCGTCGCGCGCGCCCCATTCACTCCAGGAGCCGTCATACAGCGTTACGTTACTTGCACCAAGCGTTTCCAGTGCAAGAATAACCACCGATGCCGTCACGCCGGAGCCGCAGCTGGCGATAATCGGTTTGTGCAGATCCACACCCTGACGGCGGAAAATCGCCGCCAGCTCATCGGTAGTTTTCAGTTCACCTTCAACGACTAAATCGACCCACGGTACATTCAGCGCACCGGGAATATGGCCGCGCTTCAGACCCGCGCGCGGTTCATCCACTTCGCCATTAAAACGTGGAGCAGGGCGGGCATCGACAATTTGCGCCGTGCCTTCGTGGCTTGCCAGCAGCACGTCGGTCAGTTTTTTCACCACGTGCGGGTCGAAATTGGCATTGAAATCGGACTCCGGCAGCGGCACGTCGCCTTTTTGCAGCGGCAGGGCATCGCGCTGCCAGCCTGCCAGCCCACCGGCCAGAATCGAGACATTTTCCACACCGTGATTACGCAGCATCCACCAGGCGCGCGGGGCAGAGAAGAGATTGCCCTCGTCATACACCACCAGATGTTTATCCTGGTTGATGCCCAGTTCGCGCATTGCCACGGCGAACGCTTCCGGGCGCGTCAGCATATGCGGCAGCGGCGTGGTGTGATCGGAAAGGGCTTCGATATCAAAAAAGACCGCCCCGGGAAGGTGCCCGGCGCGGTATTCCGCTCTCATGTCGCGATGCTCCTGACCCACTGGCGCCATCCGCGCATCAATCAGCTGGATTTCGGGATCATCGCTGTGCTCTATCAGCCAGTCGGCCGCGACAAAAAACGAGGTGGACATGGTTGTCTCCGTGTCATCAACAGTAACCTGAATTGTTAACGTTTTTTCATGACCCGACAAGCCGACTTCGCTAACGCCGCGAGCGACCTCGTTATTTTTATGCTGGTTTGCCGTTTTCCCATGCTTTTTGCAGCGCGGGCCAGTAGTCACGGTTGGCCTCGATCATCTCATCCAGGATCGCTTTTGCATGCTGCATGGTCGGTACGGTGCGGTTGAGGGTAAATGCCTGCAGCGCTTTCTCGTAACTGCCTTCAATGGTGGCTTCCACCAGCAGTTGTTCCGACGCCAGTTGTTGCATTAGCAACGTCTGGTGGAACAGCGGCACCGCGCCCATCCGCACCGGTTCCGGCCCTTCACTGGTGATATAGGCCGGGACTTCCACCATGGCATCGTAAGGCAGGTTAGCAATCGCCCCTTTGTTTTCCACAATCACCAGATGGCGCTGGCGCAGGTCAAAAGCCAGCGAACACGCGACATCGACGATAAATGCGCCGTGTACCCCAACATGGAACGCATCCGGCAGAATACCGGTGCGCTGATACTCCGCCGCAGCGGCAAACAGTTTTTTCTCGCGCCCGTCCATCACTTCATTGGCACGGGTGTAATCGGCGTTTTGATGCGCCACAATGTCGTTTGGCATCAGGTAATACTGCAAATAGGGGTTCGGCAAAAATTCCGGGAAGTGATCCATTATCGGCTTAATATTGCGCCAGGTTTTCACCCATGACGGATCGGAATGTTGCGGATCGGTTTGCGCGGCATCTTCAGTCAACAGACCAAAACGGGCCACGTGCTCACGCAGTTCCGGCAGCCGGTCTTCGCCATCGACCCGCACTTTGGTAAACCAGCCAAAGTGATTCAGGCCGAAGTAATCCACCTCCAGTTTGTGGCGATCAACGCCGAGGATCGCGCCCATATTGCGCATTGCCGCCACCGGCATATCACAAATATTCAGCACACGCGCGTTGGGACGCAGGCGGCGCACCCCTTCGGCGACAATCGCTGCCGGATTGGAGTAGTTAACGATCCAGGCGCTTTTATCGGCGTAACGTTCCACCAAATCGATGAGCTCTACCATCGGCAAAATGGTACGCAGCCCGTAAGCCAGCCCGCCAGGGCCGCAGGTTTCCTGACCCACCACGCCGTGGCGCAACGGGATCTTTTCATCCTGCTCACGCATTTTGTACTGCCCGACGCGCATCTGCGCGAAAACAAAGTGCGCGCCGCGAAACGCCGTTTCCGCATCACTGGTGACGGTAAATTTAATGCTCTGGCTGTGGTCACGGATCACTTTTTCCACCACCGGCGCGATGGTGTTTTGCCGAGCTTCATCAATATCGTAAAGGCGGATTTCCGCCAGCGGAAAATCTTCCAGTCTCACCATCAGGCTTTTGACGATGCCTGGCGTATAGGTGCTGCCGCCACCGGCGATCGATAAAATAAACGGGGGTTTAATCATTTCTGGACTCCTTTAGAGAAACATCTCAACCGCTTCTCGCATTTTTTTGACATGCAGCCCGTAGACCACCTGAACGTTATTACCTTGTTTGATCACGCCTTTTGCGCCTGTCGCTTTCAACTGCGGCTCATTAATCACCGCCGTGTCTTTTACCGTTACGCGCAGACGGGTGTAGCAGTTATCTACCACTTCAATATTGGCGCGCCCGCCCAGCCCTTCGATAATCGCTTCGCCAACCGCGTCGTTATTGCCTTTGGCCTGGTAATCCTGCTTGCTGTAAAGGCGTGTCTCTTCGCTGTCATCCTCACGCCCTGGCGTTTTCATATCGAAGCGCAAAATCAGGAAGCGGAAGATAACGAAGTAGAGGGCGAACATGATGAGCCCGACGAGGATGTACATCGGCCAGTTGGATTTTTCGGTGCCGAGCGGCAGGTTGTAGAGAATGAAATCGATAATGCCGTTCGCGCCGATGGCATGAACGCCGAACAGAGAAAACAGCATCATGCCGATGCCGGTCAGTACGGCGTGGACCACAAACAGCAGCGGCGCGACAAACAGAAACGAGAACTCAATCGGTTCGGTCACGCCCACCAGCAACGAGGTGAGCGCGGCGGGGATCAGAATCGCTTTCGCTGCGGCTTTGCGCTCGGGTTTCGCGGTGACATACATCGCCAGCGCGGCAGCGGGCAGGCCGAACATTTTACTGATGCCGCGCGCATCCCACACCGCCGTGCTACTTAATTGTGTGACGCTCGGGCAGGCCATTTCGGCGAAATAGATATTGCGTGCGCCCTGATAGGTGCTGCCGCAGACATCTGCCGTACCGCCTAACTCGGTATAGAGGAACGGGGTGTAAACCAGGTGATGCAGCCCGGTCGGTACCAGAATGCGCTCCAGAAAACCGTACACCGCGACGCCGAATGGCCCGGCACCCTTAATCGCCAGCGCCAGCGCGCTGATACCGTGCTGAGCAAAGGGCCATAACTCACTCATCACCACGCCGAGCACGATGGACACCGGCAGCATAATAATGGCGACAAAACAGTGGCCGGAGTAAATCGCCATCGCGCCGGAAAACTGCACGCCGGAATATTTATCGTACAGATAGCCCGACAGCGCGCCGGTGAGGATCCCGGCAAAGACGCCCATCTCCAGCACTTGTACGCCCAGCACCATGCTTTGCCCGGCGGCTTTCATCTGCGCGGCAGGGGCCAGCGCGCCCTGCATCTGCAGAGTGACATTCATGGCGTTGATGAAAACAATAAACGTCACCAGACCAATTAACGCGGCATAGCCTTTATCCCGCGAAGCCAGCCCGACCGGGATACCGACGGCGAACACCAGCGCCAGGTTAGCCAGCACCGAAACGGCGGATTTGGCAATTAACTGGCCGACGTTTTGAATAAACGGATGACCAAGAAAGGGCAAATATTCGGCCAGGTTGCCGTTGCCAAAGATATTTCCGAAGGCAATAAACAAACCGACGATGGGCAAAATGAGCACCGGACCAAAGAGGGACTTACCAAAATTTTGTAGGGCATTCACGGCTCTGGACATAATGTTCTCTCTTATTAGAACCGCGCACAAAGGTGCACAGACCGCTTAACGTTAGCAGCCAGCAATAAGAAATATCCAGCTATCTTATTGTTTTAAAAACAAATGACCCATAACGTAACATGTTACATTACGGGTTGTGATCGGGTTAACAGCAAGGGTAAAGAACGTTAACTGCGCTTTGCGAGGCGCTTTCCAGAATTCATCGGCGGTTTTGTAATTGTCACGGTTGCGCATAATAATGTGTGAGCCTCTTTCAACAGGTTACTTAACCAGGGATAACGAATGAAACCGCTACGTCTTGCGGCGCTAACTCTTGCGCTCGTCACCACCTTTACGCTCGCGGGCTGCGATGATAACGATAAGCCTAAGGCCGCCAGCGCACCCGAATCGAAGGCTGCGCCTGCACCAGAGCAAAAAACACCGGCGGCTATCCCGCAGGATAAAGCAAAGCTTGCTGAGCTTGCCGCACGCAGCGAAGGCAAACCGTTAACCCTGCTGGATGCCTCCGAAGTGCAGCTTGACGGCGCAGCAACGTTGGTGCTGACCTTCTCGGTGCCGCTGGAGCCAGACCAAAACTTTGCTTCCGCCGTGCATCTGGTGGATAAAAAAAGCGGCAAAGTGGATGGTGCCTGGGAACTGGCGCCAAACCTGAAAGAGCTGCGCCTGCGCCATCTCGAACCTAACCGCGAGCTGCTGGTATCGGTCGATAAAGGGCTGCTGGCACTGAACAAGGCTACGTTCGGTAGCGATTACGAAAAAACCATCACCACCCGCGATGTGCAACCGAGCGTCGGTTTCGCCAGCCGTGGTTCGCTGCTGCCTGGAAAAGTGGTGGACGGGTTGCCGGTGATGGCGCTGAACGTGGACAACGTTGACGTCAATTTTTACCGCGTAAAACCGGAATCGCTGGCCGCGTTTATCAGCCAGTGGGAGTACCGCAGTTCACTGTCGAACTGGGAATCTGAAACACTATTGAAAATGGCCGACCTGGTTTATACCGGCCGTTTTGATCTCAACCCAACCCGCAACACGCGTGAAAAACTGCTGTTGCCACTTAGCGGTATCCAGCCGTTACAGCAAACCGGCGTTTACATCGCGGTGATGAACCAGGCCGGGCATTACAACTACAGCAATGCCGCCACCTTGTTCACCCTCAGTAACATTGGCCTTTCTGCGCACCGTTACCACAACCGGCTGGATATCTTCACTCAGGGCCTGGAAAACGGCGCTGCGCTCTCCGGCATTGAAGTGATGCTGCTGAACGAGAAAGGGCAAACCCTCGCACAGGCCACCAGCGATAGCGATGGCCATGCCACGCTCAACACCGACAAAGAAGCGGCGTTGATCCTCGCACGCAAAGCGGGTGAAACCACGCTGCTGGATCTGAAATTACCGGCGCTGGATCTCGCCGAGTTCGCCATTGCAGGCGATCCGGGCTACAGCAAACAGTTCTTTATGTTTGGCCCGCGCGATCTCTACCGCCCTGGCGAAACAGTGATCCTTAATGGCCTGCTGCGCGACAGCGACGGCAAGCCGCTGGCCGCGCAGCCGGTAAAACTCGAAGTGGTAAAACCGGACGGGCAGGTGATTCGCACGGTGGTCAGCCAGCCGCAAAATGGGCTGTACCAGTTTACTTACCCGCTGGAAGCCAGCGCGCAAACCGGCATGTGGCACATCCGTGCAAACACCGGGGATAATCTTTCTCGTGAATGGAGTTTTCACGTTGAAGATTTTATGCCAGAGCGTATGGCGCTGAATATTACGCCGCAACCAGAGCCTGTTGAGCCTGCCGCAGACGTGGTGTTTAACATTGACGGCCACTATCTGTATGGCGCGCCCGCCAGCGGTAACAGCCTGCAAGGCCAGCTGTTCCTGCGCCCTCTGCGCGAAGCCGTTCCCGCGCTGCCGGGCTTCCAGTTTGGCGATATTGCCGAAGAGAACCTAAGCCGCAGCCTGGATGAAGTGCATCTGACGCTGGATAAACAAGGGCAGGGCGAAATCACCACGCCGAGCCAGTGGCAGGATTCGCACTCACCGTTGCAGGTGATTTTACAAGCCAGCCTGCTGGAGTCAGGCGGTCACCCGGTGACACGCCGCGCAGAACAGGCCATCTGGCCCGCGCAAGCGTTGCCGGGTATTCGTCCGCAGTTCGCCTCTAAAGCGGTGTATGACTATCGCACTGACACTACCGTGAACCAGCCGATTGTTGATGAGGGCAGCAATGCCGCTTTTGACATTGTCTATACCGATGCCAGTGGTGCGAAAAAAGCGGTCAGTGATTTGCAGGTGCGCTTGATTCGTGAACGCCGGGATTACTTCTGGAACTGGTCGGAAAGCGAAGGCTGGCAATCACAGTTTGATCAGAAAGATCTGGTCGAAGGCGAACAAAGCCTGACGCTCAAAGCAGATGAAACCGGAAAAGTCAGTTTCCCGGTGGACTGGGGTTCCTACCGCCTGGAAGTGAAAGGGCCGGATGACACCATCAGTAGCGTGCGCTTCTGGGCCGGTTACAGCTGGCAGGACAACACCGATGGCGCCGGTGCGGCAAGGCCGGATCGCGTCACCATGAAACTGGATAAACCGGCCTACAAACCGGGCGATACCATCAAATTGCACGTCACCGCGCCTGCCGCAGGAAAAGGCTACGCAATGATCGAATCCAGCGAAGGTCCGCTGTGGTGGAAAGAGATCGATGTGCCGGCCGAGGGCGTTGATCTGAGTATTCCTGTCGATCAGAAATGGCAGCGCCACGATCTCTATATCAGCACGCTGGTGGTGCGCCCCGGCGATAAATCGAAATCCGCCACGCCAAAACGCGCGGTAGGTTTACTGCACCTGCCGATGGGCGATGAGAACCGTCGCCTTGACGTGACGCTCGACGCGCCGCAGAAAATGCGCCCTAACCAACCGCTGACGGTGAAAGTCAAAGCAGCGGTTAAAAACGGTGCCACGCCAAAACAGATCAACGTGCTGCTTTCTGCCGTGGACAGCGGTGTGCTGAACATTACCGATTATGTGACGCCGGATCCGTGGCAGGGCTTTTTCGGCCAGAAACGCTACGGTGCGGATATTTACGATATTTACGGTCAGGTGATTGAAGGGCAGGGACGTCTGGCGGCGCTGCGCTTTGGCGGCGATGGCGACGAGCTTAATCGCGGCGGCAAACCGCCGGTCAACCATGTCACCATTATTGCTCAGCAGGCACAGCCGGTAACGCTTGATGAAAATGGCGAAGGTACGGTGAGCTTGCCGATTGGCGATTTCAACGGCGAGCTGCGCGTAATGGCCCAGGCCTGGACGGCGGAAGACTTTGGTAGCAACGAAAGCAAAGTGATTGTGGCAGCGCCGGTGATTGCGGATCTTAATACGCCCCGTTTCCTTGGCAGTGGCGATACTTCTCGCCTGACGCTGGATCTGACTAACCTGACCGATCAACCGCAAACGCTCACTGTCGCGCTGGCGGCGAGCGGCCTGCTGGCATTGGAAAGCGGTCAACCGGAACCGGTTAAGCTCGCTGCCGGCGAGCGCACCACGCTGTTTATCCCGGTGCGCGCGCTGGAGGGCTTTGGCGATGGCGAGATTAGTGCGCAAATCAGCGGCCTGGCCTTACCGGGTGAAACGTTCGCACCGCAGCAAAAGCAGTGGAAAATCGGTGTGCGTCCACCGTTCGCAGCACAGACTGTCAATAGCGGTGTGATGCTCAATCCGGGTGAGAGCTGGCATACGCCTGGGCAGCATCTTGCCAATATTTCGCCCGTGACCTTGCAAGGTCGCTTACTGCTTAGCGGCAAGCCGCCGCTAAATCTGGCGCGCTATATCGAAGAGCTGCGTGCTTATCCGTACGGCTGTCTTGAACAGACTACCAGCGGGCTGTTCCCGTCGCTTTATACCAACGCTGCGCAGTTGAAAGCGCTGGGTATCAAAGGCGACAGCGATGAGCAGCGCCGCGCAGCGGTGGATTTGGGTATCTCCCGGCTGCTGCAGATGCAGCGCGAAGATGGCGGTTTCGCGCTGTGGGACAAGAGCGGGCCGGAAGAGTACTGGTTGACGGCCTATGTCACCGACTTCCTGGTTAGCGCGTCTGCGCAGGGGTATAGCGTGCCCATGGACGCGCTGAATAATGCCAATAACCGCTTACTGCGTTATTTGCAGGATCCTGCGGCCATGTCCATTCGCTATACCGATGACGCGCCGGCAACCAGGTTCGCCGTACAAAGCTATGCCGGTCTGGTGCTGGCGCGCCAGCAGAAAGCGCCGTTAGGCGCACTGCGTGAAATCTGGCAACGTCATGAGCAGGCCAAAGCGGCGCTGCCGCTGATGCAGCTGGGCGTGGCGCTGAAACTGATGGGCGATGCGCAGCGCAGCGAACAAGCGTTAGCGCTGGGGCTGAAAACGTCTCGCCCGCAGTCCGGGCACTGGCTGGCGGATTACGGCAGCGAACTGCGTGATAACGCATTGATCCTGGCGCTTCTGGAAGAGAACAACCTGCTGCCACAGGAGCAGCCGCGTCTGCTGGCGACGCTCGCCGATCAGGCCTACGGCCAGCGCTGGTTGTCGACACAGGAGAGCAACGCGCTGTTTATGGCCGGGCGTAATCTGCAAAACGCCACTGGCGTGTGGCAGGCACAAACCTCTCTGGATGCAGCAGGGCTCGGTGGCGATCGTCCGCAAAGCCGCAATCTCAGTGCCGATCAACTGGGGGCATTGCAGGTTACCAATAGCGGCAGCACACCGCTGTGGTTGCGTCTCGACAGTACTGGTTATCCGGAGCAGGCACCTGCGCCGTCCGGGAAGGTATTAAAAATTGAGCGTACGTTCCTGGGAACCGATGGTCGCAGTAAGTCGCTTTCGTCACTGAAAAGCGGTGAACTGGTGCTGGTGCGTCTCGACGTGAACGCCAGCCAGAACGTACCGGACGCGCTGGTGGTTGATCTACTGCCCGCCGGGCTGGAACTGGAAAACCAGAACCTCGCCGATAGTAGCGCCAGTCTGCAAGATAGCGGCAGTGAAGTGCAGGATCTGCTTAATCGCATGCAACAGGTGGATATCCAGCATATGGAGTTTCGTGATGACCGATTTGTTGCTGCGGTGCCGGTAAGCGCAGGGGAGTGGGTCACGCTGGTTTACCTGGCGCGCGCGGTCACACCGGGCACTTACCAGGTTCCTGCTCCGCAGGTGGAGTCAATGTATGTTCCGCAGTGGCGGGCGACCGGTGCGACCAGTGGTCCGCTGATTATCGTACCGTAACGTGAGGATCGTACGTCTGATACGCACCCGCTGGCGCTGGCTGGTGGGTGTTCCGCTACTGTTGGTGTTGGGCGTTATGGCTGCCGACAAGATCTGGCCGCTGCCGCTTAGCGAGGTTGATCCGGCGCGGGTGGTGGTGGCCGAAGACGGTACGCCGCTGTGGCGCTTTGCCGATGCCGACGGTATCTGGCGCTATCCGGTCACCATAGAAGAGGTGTCGCCCCACTATCTGCAGGCGCTTATCCAGTATGAAGATCGCTGGTTCTGGGCTCATCCGGGGGTGAATCCCCTGTCGATTGCGCGCGCCGCCTGGCAGGATTTGCGTTCAGGCCATGTCGTTTCCGGCGGCAGCACGCTGACAATGCAGGTAGCTCGCCTGCTCGATCCGCATCCGCGTACTTTCGGCGGCAAGGTGCGTCAGCTATGGCGAGCGCTGCAACTGGAGTGGCACCTCTCAAAACGTGAAATACTCACCCTTTATCTGAACCGCGCACCGTTTGGCGGCACGCTGCAAGGCGTGGGTGCTGCGAGTTGGGCTTATTTAGGTAAGCCTCCGGCGAAGCTCAGCTATTCCGAAGCGGCGCTGTTAGCGGTTCTGCCGCAGGCACCCAGCCGCTTACGCCCGGATCGCTGGCCGCAACGTGCGCAGGCCGCGCGCGACAAAGTGCTGGAACGCATGGTGTCGCAAAAGGTGTGGTCGGCAACCCAGGTGGCGGAGTCACGCGAAGAGCCGGTCTGGCTGGCTCCGCGTCAGATGCCGCAACTGGCACCGCTCTTCGCCCGGCGGATGCTTGGTGAAAGCAAGGCGCTGAAAATCACCACCACGCTGAATGCCAGCCTGCAACGTCAGCTTGAAGATCTGGCGTTAAATGTGAAAAGCCGCCTGCCAGCGCGCAGCTCGCTGGCGGTAATCGTCGTTGATCACACAGATATGAAAGTGCGCGGTTGGGTTGGCTCCGTGGATATCAATGACGACAGCCGCTTCAGCCATGTGGATATGGTCAGCGCCGTCCGTTCCCCGGGCTCGGTGTTAAAGCCCTTTATTTATGGACTCGCGCTGGATGAGGGGCTGATTCATCCGGCCTCGCTGTTACAGGATGTGCCACGCCGGGTGGGCGATTATCGACCCGGTAATTTTGACAGCGGTTTCCATGGCCCGGTAAGCATGAATGAAGCGCTGGTACGTTCCCTTAATTTACCGGCGGTGCAGGTGCTGGAAGCCTACGGGCCGAAAAAATTTGCCGGAAATCTGCGCAACGTCGGTTTGCCGTTGATTTTGCCGACGGGAGCGGAACCGAATTTGTCGCTGATCCTTGGCGGTGCGGGTGCGCGGCTGGAAGATATTGCGGCCGCGTACACCGCGTTTGCCCGTGAGGGGAAAGTGGGAAGCCTGCGTCTGACACCAGATGCCCCGCTGATGGAGCGGCGGTTGATGTCGCCGGGCGCGGCGTGGATTATTCGCCGCATTCTCGCCGGAGAAGCACAACCGGTGCCCGACGAAGCGTTGCCGCAGGTGGTGCCGCTGGCGTGGAAAACCGGCACCAGTTATGGCTATCGCGACGCCTGGGCGATAGGGATTAATGCCCGCTACGTGATAGGCATCTGGACGGGGCGACCTGATGGTACGCCCGTGGCCGGGCAGTTCGGTTTTGCCAGCGCGGTACCGTTACTTAACCAGGTCAATAACCTGTTGCAGCCGCGCTCAGCGCTTGAACAGGCGAGACTGCCGCGCGACCCGCGCCCGCAAAAGGTCACCAGCGGCGTCATTTGCTGGCCGGGCGGGCAAAGCTTACCGTCTGGCGACAGCAATTGTCGCCGTCGACTCACCACCTGGCTGTTGGACGGTAGCCAGCCGCCAACGCTGTTATTGCCCGAGCAGGAAGGCGGGCATGGGATCAATTTCCCGCTCTGGCTGAATAAAGAGGGGCGCAGGGTTGCCGCAGATTGCCCGGGCGCGCAGCAGAAAACATGGATCGCCTGGCCGTTACCGCTGGAGCCGTGGTTGCCAGCCGGTGAACGGCGCGCTGCCCGGTTACCGGCGGCGGATAAACGTTGCCCGCCTCGTGCCGATAACGCACCGCCGCCACTGTTATTAAGCGGCGTGCGTGAAGGCGCGGTTATCAAACGCATTCCCGGCCAGGCATTTGCCTTGCTGCCGCTACAAAGCAGCGGCGGCGAAGGCAGTCGCTGGTGGTTTTTGAATGGTGAACCGTTAGCCTCGCATAACAACTTATTGAGCCTGAAACTTGATAAAAGCGGGGAGTATCAGTTATTGGTTATGGATGACGCAGGGCAGATAGCGACAGTGCAGTTTGCGGTGCAATAACCAATGAAATGGCGCTGTTGGCGGGGAGTGTTGCTAAAAATAGTCTCATTTTAAAAAAATGTTACCTTCATCCATAGGCAACGCCCGTATTGCTCTTTATAATCCGCGCCACACCTATTCAGGGCAACAGAACAACTTACAGAGGTAAACATGGCTATTGAACGTACTTTTTCCATCATTAAACCGAACGCGGTGGCAAAAAACGTTATTGGCAGCATCTTCTCTCGCTTTGAAGCGGCAGGGTTCAAAATTGTCGGCACCAAAATGCTGCACCTGACCGTTGAGCAGGCGCGCGGTTTCTATGCCGAGCACGAAGGTCGCCCGTTCTTTGACGGTCTGGTTGAGTTCATGACTTCCGGCCCGATCGTGGTTTCCGTACTGGAAGGTGAAAACGCGGTGCAGCGTCACCGTGACCTGCTGGGCGCAACCAACCCGGCTAACGCGCTGGCAGGCACGCTGCGTGCTGATTACGCAGACAGCTTCACCGAGAACGGCACCCACGGTTCTGACTCCGTTGAATCCGCTGCGCGTGAAATCGCCTACTTCTTCGCCGAAGGCGAAGTGTGCCCGCGCACTCGTTAATCACTCGTTAAACGTGTAACGAGGTTTACACTTTAATTTGTGAAAAGCCGCGTGCAAACGTGGTATCTGTGCGTCAGAATTTGTACAATGCTGCGCCCCAGGATGAGCCGATGCTTTCCTGGGGCGCTTCTTTTTAACCCTCCACGGGCCACAACGTGTAATAACGAGGCCGGAATACATTATGACTGAACAAATTGTCATGCCTGAGAACGACGCTCTCACGGTGCCAAACAAAGATGCAAAAATTAACCTGCTGGATTTAAACCGTCAGCAGATGCGTGAATTTTTCAAAAATTTAGGCGAAAAACCCTTCCGCGCCGATCAGGTGATGAAGTGGATGTACCACTATTGCAGCGACGACTTTGATGAGATGACCGACATCAACAAAGTGCTGCGCAACAAATTAAAAGACGTCGCCGAAATTCGTGCGCCGGAAGTGGTCGAAGAACAACGCTCCTCCGACGGCACCATCAAGTGGGCGGTTGCCGTGGGCGATCAGCGCGTTGAAACCGTCTACATTCCGGAAGAGGATCGCGCGACGTTGTGCGTCTCTTCCCAGGTGGGTTGTGCGCTGGAGTGCAAATTCTGCTCCACGGCTCAGCAGGGCTTTAACCGTAACCTGCGCGTTTCGGAAATTATCGGCCAGGTGTGGCGCGCGGCGAAAATTATCGGCGCGGCGAAAGTCACCGGCAGCCGCCCCATTACCAACGTGGTGATGATGGGCATGGGCGAGCCACTGCTCAACCTGACCAACGTCGTTCCGGCGATGGAGATTATGCTGGATGATTTTGGCTTTGGTCTCTCCAAACGCCGCGTTACGCTCTCCACCTCCGGCGTGGTTCCGGCGCTGGATAAATTAGGCGATATGATTGACGTTGCGCTGGCCATCTCTCTGCATGCGCCAAACGACGAAATTCGCGATGAAATTGTACCGATCAACAAAAAGTACAACATCGAGACGTTCCTCGCCGCTGTACGCCGTTATCTGGAAAAATCCAACGCGAACCAGGGTCGCGTAACCATTGAGTACGTGATGTTGGATCACGTCAACGATGGCACTGAACATGCCCACCAGTTGGCGGAGTTGCTGAAAGATACACCGTGCAAGATCAACCTGATCCCCTGGAACCCGTTCCCGGGCGCGCCTTATGGCCGCAGCTCTAACAGCCGTATCGATCGATTCTGTAAAGTGCTGATGAGTTATGGTTTCACCACCATCGTACGTAAAACGCGTGGCGATGATATCGATGCCGCGTGTGGTCAGTTGGCGGGCGATGTGATCGACCGTACTAAACGTACGATGCGTAAGCGTATGCAGGGCGAGCCGATTGAGATCAAGGCACTATAATCATAAGTTGCAGCGCGAAGAATATGCTGCATTTTGTGAAAATGTCGACTATTTGGCCTGTACACATACAGGCCATTAATAATTACGGTGCGTTTCTCCTGACTTTAAGGCAGTATGTAGTGATGGAACAACGGCTTAGCAAAAAGTGCTGAAAGCTGTTCTGTTATGACGAGCCTGACAGTCCTATACTGTAGGCCAGGTTTAACCGACCCGGTTTTTTCGCGGCGCGTGTAGGCATTGCGGTTATGCGCGCCTGAATGTTTAATTTTCACGTACCAGTAGTTGTAGCGAATGAATACTGAAGCCACTCACGACCAAAATGAAGCACAAACCACTGGCGTACGTCTACGCAACGCCCGTGAACAACTTGGACTCAGCCAGCAAGCCGTTGCAGAGCGCTTGTGCCTGAAGGTTTCCACGGTACGCGATATCGAAGAGGACCGGTCGCCTGCCGATCTGGCTTCGACTTTTGTACGCGGTTACATCCGCTCCTATGCCCGCCTGGTGCACATTCCTGAAGAAGAGCTGCTGCCGATTCTTGAAAAACAAGCGCCGGTCAGAGCGGCAAAAGTTGCGCCAATGCAGACTTTTGCTTTAGGCAAGCCGCGCAAAAAACGCGGTGGCTGGATGATGAGTTTCATCACCTGGCTGGTGTTTCTGGTCGCTATCGGCCTGACGGGCGCATGGTGGTGGGATAACCACAAAGCGCAGCAGCAAGAGATCACCAATATGGCCGATCAATCTTCTGCGGAACTGAATGCGGGCAACAGTAACGCGCAAAGCGTACCGCTGAATAACGACACTGCAGCAGCAGACCCGGTTGATAATTCCGGTACGCCTGTTGAAGCGCCAGCCCCGTCGGCGACGGTACAAACGCCAGCCGCCAGCGCGCCGCAAACCCCTGCTACTACCGCAAATCAGAACACCGTTGTTGCACCGTCGCAGGCAAATGTCGACACCATGCAGCAGCCTGCCGCTCCAGCGAGCGCCGCGCAGTTACCGACCAGCCAGGCCGGTGTCGCAGGTGCGCAAGCGGATACTAACGCACTGGTGATGAACTTTACTGCCGATTGCTGGCTGGAAGTGAGCGATGCCACCGGGAAGAAATTATTCAGTGGCTTGCAACGTAAAGACGCCACGCTCAATTTAACCGGCCAGGCGCCATATAAGCTGAAAATTGGCGCGCCGTCAGCCGTTCAGATTCAGTATCAGGGTAAACCTGTCGATCTGAGCCGTTTTATCAGAACTAACCAGGTTGCGCGTCTGACCCTCAATGCCGAACAATCAGCAGCACAGTAACAGACGGGCAACGCGGGAGATTTTTCATGCATAACCAGGCCCCGATTCAGCGTCGGAAATCGAAACGGATTTACGTTGGTAATGTGCCCATTGGCGATGGCGCGCCCATCGCCGTGCAGTCCATGACAAACACCCGTACCACGGATGTTGAAGCTACGGTCAATCAAATCAAGGCGCTTGAGCGCGTCGGCGCGGATATCGTCCGTGTCTCCGTCCCGACCATGGACGCGGCGGAAGCATTCAAGTTAATCAAACAGCAAGTGAGTGTCCCGCTGGTTGCGGACATCCATTTTGACTACCGCATTGCGCTGAAAGTCGCCGAATATGGCGTTGACTGCCTGCGTATTAACCCCGGCAACATCGGCAACGAAGAGCGTATTCGCACCGTTGTTGATTGCGCGCGCGATAAAAACATCCCGATCCGCATCGGCGTTAATGCCGGTTCGCTGGAAAAAGATCTGCAGGAAAAGTACGGCGAGCCAACGCCGCAAGCGCTGCTCGAATCCGCTATGCGCCATGTCGATCATCTTGATCGCCTGAACTTCGATCAGTTCAAAGTCAGCGTGAAAGCATCGGACGTATTCCTCGCTGTTGAATCCTATCGCCTGCTGGCAAAACAGATCGATCAACCGCTGCATCTGGGGATCACCGAAGCCGGTGGCGCGCGCGCAGGCGCGGTCAAATCTGCAATTGGTCTGGGCTTGCTGCTTTCTGAAGGCATTGGTGACACGCTGCGTATTTCGCTGGCGGCCGATCCGGTGGAAGAGATCAAAGTCGGTTTCGATATCCTGAAATCGCTGCGCATTCGTTCGCGCGGGATTAACTTTATCGCCTGTCCGACCTGTTCCCGCCAGGAGTTTGACGTTATCGGTACGGTCAATGCCCTTGAACAGCGGCTGGAAGATATCATCACGCCGATGGATGTCTCTATTATCGGTTGCGTGGTAAATGGCCCTGGTGAAGCGCTGGTTTCCACGCTGGGTGTGACCGGTGGCAACAAGAAAAGCGGCCTGTATGAAGATGGCGTGCGCAAAGATCGCCTGGATAACAGCGATATGATTAGCCAGCTTGAAGCCCGCATTCGCGCGAAAGCGTCAATGCTGGACGAAGCGCGTCGTATCGATGTGCAACAGGTAGAAAAATAAGGTTGCTGGGAAGCGGCAGGCTTCCCGTGTATGATGAACCCGCCCGGCGCGACCCGTTGTTCGTCGCGGCCCCGAGGGTTCATTTTTTGTATTAATAAAGAGAATAAACGTGGCAAAAAATATTCAAGCCATTCGCGGCATGAACGATTATCTGCCTGGCGAAACCGCCATCTGGCAGCGCATTGAAGGCACTTTAAAAAACGTGCTCGGCAGCTACGGTTACAGTGAAATCCGTTTGCCGATTGTAGAGCAGACCCCGCTGTTCAAACGCGCGATCGGTGAAGTGACCGACGTGGTTGAAAAAGAGATGTATACCTTTGACGATCGCAACGGCGACAGCCTGACATTGCGTCCCGAAGGTACCGCGGGCTGCGTACGCGCCGGCATCGAGCACGGTCTGCTGTACAATCAGGAACAGCGCTTGTGGTACGTTGGGCCGATGTTCCGCTATGAGCGTCCGCAGAAAGGGCGCTACCGTCAATTCTATCAGTTGGGTGTGGAAGTGTTTGGCCTGCAGGGGCCGGATATCGATGCCGAGCTGATTATGCTTACCGCCCGCTGGTGGCGCGAGCTGGGCATTGCTTCGCACGTTGCCCTTGAACTCAACTCTATTGGTTCGCTCGAAGCGCGTGCGACCTATCGCGATGCGCTGGTAGCTTTCCTCGAGCAGCATAAAGATAAGCTGGACGAAGACTGCCTGCGTCGTATGTATACCAACCCGCTGCGCGTACTGGATACCAAAAACCAGGACATTCAGGCGTTGCTGAACGATGCACCGAAACTGGGTGATTACCTTGATGACGAGTCCCGCGAACACTTCGCAGGTCTTTGCGCATTCCTCGATGCGGCGGGTATCGCTTATACGGTCAACCAGCGCCTGGTGCGCGGTCTGGATTACTACAATCGCACTGTTTTCGAGTGGGTAACCACCAGTCTTGGCGCGCAAGGCACCGTTTGCGCAGGCGGTCGTTATGACGGCCTGGTGGAGCAGCTTGGTGGTCGCGCGACCCCGGCGGTTGGCTTCGCAATGGGTCTTGAACGACTTGTTTTGTTAGTTCAGGCAGTTAATCCGGAATTTAAAGCAGAATCCGTTGTCGATATATACCTGGTGGCGTCTGGCGCCAATACGCAATCCGCTGCTATGCAGTTGGGTGAACAGGTGCGCGATGCGTTACCTGGCGTACGGCTGATGATGAACCACGGCGGCGGCAATTTTAAAAAGCAATTTGCCCGCGCGGACAAGTGGGGCGCTCGCGTCGCACTGGTGCTCGGTGAAACTGAAATTGCCGACGGTAATGTTGTGGTGAAGGATTTACGCTCTGGTGAGCAGAGTACGGTAACGCAGGAGAGCGTTGCGGCGCATTTGCGCACACTACTGGGCTAATCTCCCCGGTGAATTATCGTTAAGGAGAAGGACTGCGTGGAAATTTACGAAAACGAAAACGACCAGGTAGACGCGATTAAGCGCTTCTTTGCCGAGAATGGTAAAGCGCTGGCCGTTGGCGTCGTTTTGGGTATTGGTGCGCTGGTTGGCTGGCGCTACTGGAACGGCCATCAGGCGGACACGGCGAGAGCCTCTTCACAGGCGTATGAAAACGCGGTGACCGCGCTTTCGGCGGGCAAACCAGAGTCGTTCACAGCGGCAGAAAAATTCGCTGCTGACAACAAAAACACCTACGGCGCGCTGGCGTCGCTGGAACTGGCGCAGCAATACGTTGAGAAGAACGAGCTGGATAAAGCTGCCGCTCAGCTGCAACAAGGGCTGGCTGCGACGAATGATGAAAATCTCAAGTCGATAATCAATGTGCGCCTGGCGCGCATTCAGGTACAGCAAAAGCAACAAGACGCTGCGCTGAAAACGCTGGATGCTGTCAAAGCGGAAAGCTGGTCAGCGATTGTTGCCGATCTGCGCGGCGAAGCACTGCTGAGCAAAGGCGATAAACAAGGCGCGCGCACCGCATGGGAAAACGGCATTAAAAACAATGCTTCTCCTGCGCTGAGTGAAATGATGCAGATGAAAATCAATAATTTGTCCATCTAAGAGGGACCCGATGCAATTGCGTAAATTACTTCTGCCAGGGCTGCTTTCCGTCACGCTTTTGAGCGGCTGTTCCCTGTTTAACAGCGAAGAAGACGTTGTCAAAATGTCCCCGTTGCCGGTGGTTGAAAACCAGTTCACACCGACTACGTCATGGAGCACCTCCGTGGGTAACGGTATTGGTGACTTCTACTCTAACCTGCATCCGGCGTTTGCTGATGGCGTGGTTTACGCCGCCGATCGTCACGGTGTAGTGAAAGCGGTTAGCATTGAAGATGGCCATGAAATTTGGTCGGTTAACCTGGCTGAAAAAGATGGCTGGTTCTCTACACGCGCTGCACTGCTTTCTGGCGGTGTGACCGTTTCCGGTGGCCATGTGTATGTGGGCAGCGAAAAAGCGCAGGTTTACGCACTGAACACCAGCGATGGTTCGCAGGCGTGGAAGACGAAAGTCGCTGGTGAAGCGCTTTCTCGCCCGGTCGTGAGCGACGGTTTAGTGCTGATCCACACCAGCAACGGTCAGTTGCAGGCGCTGAACGAAAGCGATGGCGCATCTAAATGGACCGTCAACCTCGATATGCCTGCGCTTTCTCTGCGCGGTGAATCTGCTCCGACTTCCGCCTTTGGCGCTGCCATTGTCGGCGGTGATAATGGTCGCGTAAGCGCGGTATTGATGCAGCAGGGCCAGATGATTTGGCAGCAGCGCATCTCCCAGGCTAACGGCCCGACAGAGATCGATCGTCTGAGCGATGTCGATACCACGCCGGTTGTTGTTGGTAATGTGGTTTACGCGCTGGCCTATAATGGCAACATGACGGCGCTGGATTTGCGTAGCGGCCAGATTATGTGGAAACGCGAGCTGGGTTCAGTGAGCGATTTCGTGGTTGATGGTAACCGCATCTATATGATTGACCAGAGCGATCGTGTTCTGGCGCTGACTACTGACGGCGGCGTAACCCTGTGGACACAAAGTGATCTGCTGCACCGTAACCTTACCGCTCCGGCGTTGTATAATGGTTACATTGTGACAGGCGATAGCGAAGGCTACGTGCACTGGATTAACGTCGAAGATGGGCGTTTTGTCGCGCAGCAAAAAGTCGACAGCTCCGGTTTCCTGACCGAGCCGGTGGTTGCCGGTGGCAAACTGCTGATCCAGGCAAAAGACGGCACAGTGTACGCCCTTTCGCGCTAAGCGCGTCGGGTTTGTCGTTCCTGAAGACGGCTCCTGTTGCAGGAGCCGTTTTCCTGTTTTTAAAACGGCGCGCAACCCGCGACGTTTTGCTAATGAATTTTCTGTAATGAGGCTTTAAACATGGTACCTGTGGTCGCGCTTGTCGGGCGCCCTAACGTTGGAAAATCCACGCTATTTAACCGTTTAACACGCACCCGTGATGCGCTGGTGGCGGATTTCCCGGGTCTGACTCGTGACCGTAAGTACGGTCGTGCTGAAGTTGAAGGCCGCGAATTTATCTGCATCGATACCGGTGGTATCGATGGCACCGAAGACGGCGTGGAAACGCGTATGGCGGAACAGTCGCTGCTGGCGATTGAAGAAGCCGATGTCGTGCTGTTTATGGTTGATGCGCGCGCGGGGCTGATGCCTGCCGATTCGGCCATTGCCAAGCATCTGCGTTCACGCGAGAAACCGACCTTCCTGGTGGCGAACAAAACCGACGGTCTGGATCCGGATCAGGCAACAGCAGATTTTTACTCCCTCGGTCTGGGCGAAATCCACGCTATCGCCGCTTCCCACGGGCGCGGCGTTACCAGCTTGCTGGAGCATGTGCTGATGCCGTGGATGGATGAGCTGAACCCGCCGGAAGTTGTGGACGAAGAGGCGGAATACTGGGCGCAGTTCGAAGCCAACGAAAACGGCGAGAAAGAAGAGCCGGAAGACGATTTCAACCCGCAGGATCTGCCAATCAAACTGGCCATCGTGGGGCGTCCGAATGTCGGTAAGTCCACACTCACTAACCGCATTCTCGGTGAAGATCGCGTGGTGGTGTACGACATGCCGGGCACCACGCGCGACAGCATCTACATTCCGATGCAGCGCGATGAGCGTGAGTATGTACTTATCGACACCGCAGGGGTGCGTAAGCGCGGCAAAATCACCGATGTGGTAGAAAAGTTCTCGGTTATCAAAACGCTGCAGGCTATTGAAGACGCAAACGTCGTGCTGCTGGTCATTGATGCCCGTGAAGGTATCTCCGATCAGGATTTATCGCTGCTCGGCTTTATTCTTAACAGCGGTCGTTCGCTGGTTATCGTCGTCAATAAATGGGACGGTCTGAGCCAGGAAGTGAAAGAGCAGGTGAAAGAGACGCTGGATTACCGCCTGGGCTTTATTGATTTCGCCCGCGTGCACTTTATTTCTGCGTTGCACGGCAGCGGCGTTGGCAACCTGTTTGAATCCGTTCGCGAAGCTTATGACAGCTCCACCCGTCGCGTGAGCACCGCGCTGCTGACCCGTATTATGAACATGGCGGCGGAAGATCATCAGCCGCCGCTGGTGCGTGGTCGTCGCGTGAAGTTGAAATATGCCCACGCCGGTGGTTATAACCCGCCGATTGTGGTGATCCACGGCAACCAGGTGAAAGACTTGCCGGATTCTTACAAACGCTATTTGATGAACTATTTCCGCAAATCGCTGGATGTGATGGGTACGCCAATCCGTATTCAGTTCAAAGAAGGGGAAAACCCGTTTGCTGAAAAACGTAACACCCTGACGCCGAACCAGATGCGTAAACGTAAGCGCCTGATTAAACACATCAAAAAAAGTAAGTAATCACTTGCTTCAAACCCGCCGCCTGGCGGGTTTTTTGTTTGCCAGAATTGGCTCACCTACAAAATTCAGGCGCTGTTTCAGCCTGTCGATAGCAGTACACTCTTTATAGCTATAAAAACAACGGGTTAATAACTGGCTTCAATAAATCATTTCAAAAGGGATATGAAATGAAGAAGATTTTACTGTTAATACTGCTGGGCAGTGTAATGACAGGTTGCACGCCGCTTCACCCCTCCGGTTGCCATAAAACCACTGCGCTTGGCAGTTGCGACTCCGGGCGCTTTACCGACCAGGATGAGTACGGGAAACAGGCCCGCGCGATAAAAAACGCTATCGAATCCCGGCTTACCGATAGTTCTGTCTGGAAAGGGAAAAAATGCCGCTTACATCTGGAATTTGCTTATGATGGCAAACTGAACAATATCGAGACCAGAGAAGGGAATAAAGCTTACTGCGCAGCGTTGAAAACCGCCGCTCAACGGGCGGTATTCCCGGCATTTCCTTCTCAGCGGATTTATCAGGCATTCGAGAGCTCCCGCTTCGTGATGGTGGGCGAATAACAAACCAAACCTGACGCGGCACTTAACCCGTCTGCCGGCGGGTTTTTTGTTGCCAGCGGTGTATGATAAACACCGTGAAAAATTAAGGAGCGCCTTATGGAACTTACCTGCCCGACTTGCCATAACCCGCTGCAAATAGTGGGAACACATGCCCACTGCGACGGCTGCGGCAAAGACATTGAAATACAAGCAATTTGCCCGGAGTGCCACCAGCCTCTGGAAGTATTAAAAGCCTGTGGTGCGGTGGACTTTTTCTGCCAGCACGGCCACGGGCTGATTTCGAAAAAACGCGTCGAGTTTACGCTGCTCTAAGGTTTGCAAATACAGTCTTCCCCTTCGCGCCACAGTTCGACAAACGACGGTGGCGCTTTGCTTTCCGGGATAAGCAGCAACACATCCGTTTGCTGGGTGGTCCAGGTGATCTGCAAACGGTAGAAACGCTGATCGCCGCGGCCCGGTGAGTCCGGCTGGCCTGGCGGCTCTGCAAGCGGGAGCGTCTGGTGCAATATATCCACCAGCCGCTGGCGCTGCTCCGCACTGAGCTGGGCGATGACAATTTTACGCGCGCCGCTCAGTTTGGGAATGTAAGCCAGCCCGCCTTCACGGGCTAGCTCCACTACCGCATCGTCGGTTAATTCGGGTTCGTTCATCATAAAACTCCGACATCTTTCCACGCCTGTTCGATAGCAGCGGCGATTTTCTTGCCGGACCGTTTTTCGCCATGTTTGATGGTGAATTTGGCGAAGGTCGCGAAATCGGCATTTTGCGCCAGCGACTTATCACACACGGTGTCATACCAGGCGTATCCGGCTTTTTCCCATGCATAGCCGCCTATAGCGGTCGCTGCCAGGTAAAATGCCCGGTTAGGAATGCCGGAATTCAGGTGTACGCCGCCGTTATCCTCACGCGTTTTAATAAAATCTTTCATATGCGCAGGCTGCGGATCTTTACCCAGTAACGGGTCGTCATAAGCCGTTCCCGGCTTCGACATCGAACGCAACCCCTTGCCATGAATGCCTTTTGCCAGCAAGCCTTCACCAATGATCCAGTCCGCCTGATCCGCCGTCTGCTGCTGGTGGTACTGTTTTACCAGCGAACCGAACACATCGGATAATGACTCATTTAACGCGCCAGCTTGTTCAAAGTAGATCAGCCCGGCTTCCGTTTCTGTGACGCCGTGGCTCAGTTCATGCGCCACCACGTCAATGGCAATAGTAAAACGGTTGAAGATCTCGCCATCACCATCGCCAAACACCATTTGTTGACCATTCCAGAAAGCGTTCTGATAATCCTTACCGTAATGCACGGTGCCGCTGAGAATGAGCCCCTGGTTATCCAGCGAGTTGCGCTGATAAATCTGCCAGAAGAAATCGTGGGTGACACCCAGGTAGTCGTACGCTTCGGTGACAGCGACATCACCCGTCGGTGGCTGGCCCTCATAGCGAACCTGCTCGCCGGGCAACGTCTCTTTTTGCTGGGCGTCATAAATATCGCGTACCAGCTCGCCGGGCGAAGTGACCAGCGGCGCATCGACTTTGCCGTGGCTGTGCGCCATCAACGTTTGTACATGCGTTAAGGTCTGGCGGGCGCAGCGTTGCTGAAGTTCAGAACCATTGTCAATAATGCGGCGCAGGATATAAGGCGGGATAACACTGTACAGATGACGTGCATTCATGTTGATCTCCTTGATAAAACAAAAAAGAACAACAAAAAGTATAGGTTCGTCTGATTTATTGAGCGCGCTAATTAAGAGGATTTACGTTGGCGCGTTTTTTTCACGGGCGTGACGGCGCTGACTTCGCTCTCCACCCAGCCGTCATTCAGCCGCGTGGTTAGTTTGTCACCCGCTTTTACCTGTTTGGTCTGTTTCAGCACTTTGCCGTCGGTTGCCGTCGTTACGCTGTACCCACGCGCCAGCGTTGCCAGTGGGCTGACCGCTTCCAGGTGGGTGATTGCCGAACCGAAGCGTTCACGCGTGCTGCTTAAGCGGTCACGAATATTCTGGCTCAGACGATATTCCAGTTGCTGAATGCGACTTTGCGCCCGGTGAATACGCGGCTGCGGGTTTTGTTGATTCAGGCGTTGCAATACGCGTTGCTGGCGCACGGAAGCGCGTTTTAACTGATTATCCAGCGCGTTGTGCATGCGCTGTTGCAGGCGTTCCAGCACAGTTTGCTGGCGCGCCAGACGCAGTTGCGGGTGCTGTTGTTGCAGACGATGGTGTAACTGGGCGAAACGGCGGCTGCGGCCTGCCAGATAATAATCCATCGACATTTCTAAACGCTGCTGCATCGCCTGAACCTGGCGCAGCAGCTCCAGCTGGTTACGGCTGACAATTTCCGCCGCCGCAGAGGGCGTTGGCGCGCGCAAATCGGCAACAAAATCGGCAATGGTCACGTCGGTTTCGTGCCCAACGGCGCTGACTACCGGAATGCGGCTGGCGAAAATCGCCCGCGCTACGTGTTCGTCGTTAAAGCTCCACAAATCTTCCAGCGAACCGCCGCCGCGACCGACAATCAGTACGTCGCACTCTTCGCGGGCATTCGCCAGCTCAATGGCGCGCACAATCTGCGCGGGCGCATCTTCGCCCTGTACAGCAGTCGGATAAATCACCACCGGCAGCGACGGATCGCGGCGTTTCAGCACATGCAGAATATCGTGCAGCGCGGCGCCGGTTTTCGAGGTGATGACACCAACGCAATGGGCGGGGGAGGGCAGTGGTTTTTTGAATTGCTGGTCGAACAGCCCTTCGGCCGCAAGCTTAGCTTTAAGTTGCTCATACTTCTGTTGCAGCAGGCCTTCACCGGCCGGTTGCATGCTCTCGACAATAATCTGGTATTCGCCGCGCGGTTCATACAGCGTGATATTGGCGCGCACCAGCACTTGCTGGCCGTGCTGCGGGCGAAACGTGACGCGGCGGTTGCTGTTGCGGAACATTGCGCAGCGCACCTGAGCGGTATCGTCTTTTAAGGTGAAGTACCAGTGACCGGAAGCGGGCTGGGTAAAGTTGGAGATTTCCCCGCTGATCCACACCTGGCCGAGTTCGCGTTCCAGCAGTAAGCGCACCGACTGATTAAGGCGGCTAACCGTAAAAATTGAGGGGGATTGGAACGACGACATGTGAGCCAGATCAAATTCTAAATCAGCAAGTTATTCGTTCGATAGTAACCCGAAACGAGGGGATGGCAAGTATTTTTCTTAAAAAAGTGTGGATGCAATCGGTTACGCTCTGTATAATGCCACGGCAATATTTAACCCCCCAGGTCAGAGATATTGCCCATGCTACGTATCGCTAAAGAAGCACTGACGTTTGACGACGTCCTCCTCGTTCCCGCTCATTCCACCGTTCTGCCGAATACTGCCGACTTGAGCACGCAGCTCACTAAAACCATTCGCCTGAACATTCCCATGCTCTCTGCGGCGATGGATACCGTGACGGAAGCGCGCCTGGCAATTGCCCTGGCACAGGAAGGCGGCATTGGCTTTATTCACAAAAACATGTCGATTGAGCGCCAGGCGGAAGAAGTTCGCCGCGTGAAGAAACATGAATCCGGCGTGGTTAAAGACCCGCAAACCGTTCTGCCGACCACCACCCTGCGCGAAGTGAAAGAGCTGACCGAACGTAACGGCTTTGCCGGTTACCCGGTGGTGAACAACGACAATGAACTGGTTGGCATCATCACCGGTCGTGACGTGCGTTTCGTCACCGATCTGAGCCAGCCTGTTAGCGTGTACATGACGCCGAAAGAGCGTCTGGTCACCGTGCGCGAAGGTGAATCCCGCGAAGTCGTGTTTGCTAAAATGCACGAAAAACGCGTTGAGAAAGCGCTGGTTGTCGACGAAAGCTTCCACCTGCGCGGCATGATCACCGTGAAAGACTTCCAGAAAGCAGAACGTAAACCGAACGCCTGTAAAGATGAGCAGGGTCAACTGCGCGTTGGTGCAGCGGTTGGTGCTGGCGCGGGCAACGAAGAGCGCGTTGACGCGCTGGTTGCCGCAGGCGTTGACGTGCTGCTGATTGACTCCTCCCACGGCCACTCCGAAGGCGTGTTGCAGCGCATCCGCGAAACCCGTGCCAAATACCCGGATCTGCAAATCATTGGCGGTAACGTAGCGACTGGCGCAGGTGCTCGCGCACTGGCTGAAGCGGGCGTCAGCGCGGTGAAAGTCGGTATCGGCCCTGGCTCCATCTGTACGACGCGTATCGTGACTGGTGTGGGCGTTCCGCAGATCACCGCCGTTTCCGACGCGGTTGAAGCGCTGGAAGGCACCGGCATTCCGGTTATCGCTGACGGCGGTATCCGTTTCTCTGGCGACATCGCCAAAGCGATCGCCGCAGGTGCTGCCGCCGTGATGGTTGGCTCAATGCTTGCCGGTACTGAAGAATCCCCGGGCGAAATCGAACTCTACCAGGGCCGTTCTTACAAATCCTACCGTGGCATGGGCTCGCTGGGCGCGATGTCCAAAGGCTCTTCTGACCGCTACTTCCAGAGCGATAACGCTGCCGACAAACTGGTGCCGGAAGGTATCGAAGGCCGCGTGGCTTATAAAGGCCGCCTGAAAGAGATCATTCACCAGCAGATGGGCGGCCTGCGCTCCTGTATGGGTCTGACCGGCTGTGGTACTATCGACGACCTGCGCACCAAAGCGGAATTCGTGCGCATCAGTGGCGCGGGCATTCAGGAAAGCCACGTTCACGACGTGACCATCACCAAGGAATCCCCGAACTACCGCATGGGTTCTTAATGATTTTCGCGCCCGGTGCTCTCACCGGGCGCTTTCGTAACTTGCCTCGGAAGTAACGTCAATGACGGACAACATTCATAAACATCGTATTCTTATCCTCGATTTTGGTTCTCAGTACACCCAACTGGTTGCGCGCCGCGTGCGTGAACTGGGCGTTTACTGCGAACTGTGGGCGTGGGATGTCACCGAAGCGCAGATCCGCGACTTCAATCCAAGCGGCATCATCCTTTCCGGCGGCCCGGAAAGCACCACCGAAGACAACAGCCCGCGCGCGCCGCAATATGTGTTCGAAGCTGGCGTGCCGGTGCTGGGCGTCTGCTACGGCATGCAGACCATGGCGATGCAGCTCGGCGGCCACGTCGAAGGGTCTAACGAGCGTGAATTCGGCTACGCGCAGGTTGAAGTACAGACCGACAGCGCGCTGGTTCGCGGCATTGAAGATTCGCTGACCGCAGAAGGCAAAGTGCTGCTGGACGTATGGATGAGCCACGGCGACAAAGTGACGGCGATCCCGTCTGACTTCGTTACCGTTGCCAGCACCGAAAGCTGCCCGTTCGCCATCATGGCGAACGAAGAAAAACGCTTCTACGGCGTGCAGTTCCACCCGGAAGTAACCCACACCCGCCAGGGCCTGCGTATGCTGGAACGCTTCGTGCGCGACATCTGCGAATGTGAAGCGCTGTGGACGCCGGCAAAAATCATCGATGATGCCGTTGAGCGCATCCGCCAGCAGGTTGGCGACGATAAAGTAATCCTCGGCCTCTCCGGCGGCGTGGACTCTTCTGTGACCGCAATGCTGCTGCACCGCGCCATCGGCAAAAATCTGACCTGCGTGTTCGTGGACAACGGTCTGCTGCGTCTGAACGAAGCTCAGCAGGTGATGGATATGTTTGGCGACCACTTCGGTCTGAACATTGTTCACGTTGAAGGCGAAGCGCGTTTCCTGGCTGCACTGGCCGGTGAGAACGATCCGGAAGCAAAACGTAAGATCATCGGCCGTGTGTTCGTGGAAGTGTTCGACGAAGAAGCACTGAAGCTGGAAGACGTGAAATGGCTGGCGCAGGGGACCATCTACCCGGACGTGATCGAATCCGCTGCTTCGGCAACCGGTAAAGCGCACGTTATCAAATCTCACCACAACGTGGGCGGCTTGCCGAAAGAGATGAAGATGGGGCTGGTTGAACCGCTGCGTGAGCTGTTCAAAGATGAAGTGCGTAAAATTGGTCTGGAACTGGGCCTGCCGTACGACATGCTGTACCGCCATCCGTTCCCGGGGCCGGGCCTCGGTGTTCGCGTGCTGGGCGAAGTGAAGAAAGAATACTGCGACCTGCTGCGCCGCGCTGATGCGATCTTTATCGAAGAGCTGCATAAAGCCGATCTCTACAACAAAGTGAGCCAGGCGTTCACCGTGTTCCTGCCGGTTCGTTCCGTGGGCGTGATGGGCGACGGCCGTAAATACGACTGGGTTGTCTCGCTGCGTGCAGTAGAAACCATCGACTTTATGACCGCACACTGGGCGCATCTGCCGTACGATTTCCTCGGCCGCGTCTCCAACCGCATCATCAACGAAGTGAACGGTATTTCCCGCGTGGTGTATGACATCAGCGGAAAACCGCCAGCTACTATTGAGTGGGAATAAGATTTAGCTCCTGCTGATTAAGCAGTTGTGCTCTAAAAAAACCAGCAAGCCTTACGGCTGCTGGTTTTTTTAAATGATAATATCACTCCAGACAGATAGCCTTTGCTAATGATTGTCTATCTATTAAAACTAAGCTGGTATCGCGCTTTATTATAATTTCAGAACAGTATGGTTTAATTTATTTTTTCAAAAGGTAGTTTTTTAAAATTCAAATAGATTATCTAACCTCACGCCCAACCCATCGGCAATAACCGCAATAACTTCCAGCGTTGGATTCCTTACCCCTCGTTCAATCCCACTAATATAAGTGCGATCCAACCCACATTTGTCGGCGAAAGCTTCCTGAGAAAGCCCTCGTTCTAAGCGGAGGGTTTTTACGCGTTGTCCAAAACGGACTGTAATATCTTTTGTATTTTTCATGCCCGACAGCATCGTACTTCGTTGCTTATCAGACCACGGACGATGAGTCACATAATTAGCTGTGTGGTGATCCGATTATCAAGTGCGCCGATCAGTCAGATTCATCAAATGTGAACAGTGTGGTGAGTTCAGTGTGGAGGGCTGTCGCAAGAATATAGAGAATTTCTAAGGTCGGATTCCGGATGCCGCGTTCGATGCCGCTGATATAGGTGCGATCAAGGCCGCACTTCTCCGCAAAGCCTTCCTGAGAAAGCCCCGCTTGCGTACGCAATGTTCTGACACGTTGTCCTAACAGGACTTTGATATTTTCAGAATTTTTCATGCGTACAGCATTGTTTTTTGCTGACTATAAGTCCACGGACTATTAGTCACAATTCTAAAAGCTTGTGCTATGGTGTGACTCATAGTCAACATGAAAAGGAGCATTACAATGGAACACCACGACTGGCATCCGGCGGATATCATTGCTGGTTTAAAGAAAAAAGGAACCTCGTTGGCGGCGCTTTCCCGCGAATCGGGGCTGGCTTCATCCACGCTCGCCAATGCCTTAACCCGGCACTGGCCGAAAGGGGAGCGGTTAATTGCCGAAGCGTTGGAAACCAGGCCAGAGGCAATCTGGCCTTCGCGTTATCAGATATGTAATTACGAAGAGCATGTTTGTGAAGAGAAGGGCGCATAAACGCTGAAGCATGAAAACGGTAATGGCCTGTTTCAGGGCTATTACCGTCTGCTCAGTACATCTGATCATTTCCGTGGTATTTGCTGGCTTGACGAAATTAACCCAGCCGATGTTATGTGGTATTAATCCAGGAATTAAATTTTGAATTTTATTTCCTGCATTGTTTGAATTGAGTATTTTTTTCGATATTTATTTTCTTTCTTAATTTAACGTTTTATTCCCTTTATCTTTTCTGATGAGGAGGGAAATCCATCACCTGTATCGAATTCCCTGCTTTTTAATTATTTGCCTCTTATATTTCACCTCTGTACGTAAATTCCATTTTCTGCTCTCCGTTTTGTGCAATGAGTTGTCTGTTTTTTGTACGACCTCGACTCATCGGCAGGATGAATAGTTATTCCCTGAAACGACATATTTGAAACGTTAGTTTGAATAAATTGGTGAATATTAAGCATATTTTTTTTCGCTCAAGTACCTTTTTTCTAACTCTTTGATTCAAATATGTAATGTGATTTAAATTAAATTTTAACGCCAGATTGCCGATAAGTTGTCTTCGGTATGCTCCTTTAAAAAGGAGCAGAAATTCATGAAATCACCTCAACCCAGGGTAATAAATATGTCAGTTAGGCGTTTTTCATTTCTCGTTTTTAGTCTGTTACTTGGTATTTTTCTCATCAGCTCGGCTTCTAACCTTTGGTCACTTACTCACAGCAACCAGTCGCTGGATAACGTGAACAAAGAGATCAGGGTCGTGCTGTCGGTTATTGACCCGATTAACCATAGCCGCACACTGCGTGTGCGTCTGATGGAAGCCATGATTAACGCCTCCCTGGGCGATAAACAGAAAGCGGATGCGTCGCTTGAGAGCGCGAAAGCGGTGATGCAAAAAGCCACCGATGCGTTCAACAACTACAAGGCTGCGCCACCTGTTGCGGGCGAAGAGGCGCTTTCCGCGCCTTACAGCCAGGCCTGGCAAACGTATGTTGATCAAGGCCTGCGTCCGTTGATGGACGCCGCGAGCAACAACGACACGGCGCGTTTCAACCAGCTCGTCAGCACCACTGTTCCGCAGCTTGATCGTCAGTTTGAGATCACACTCGATAACCTGCTGGCCTTTCGCGAAAAATACGCCCAGCGCCTTAACAACGACGCGCAGAATCGCTTCGTGAATAGCATGGTGACCATTGGTGTTTTCGCCTTTCTGTTTACCTTGATCATTGTCGCTATCTTTATCCTGCTGCGTCGTCGTGTCCTTTCGCCGCTGGATGCCGCCCGCTTACATTGCCAGAAAATGGCGGCAGGGGAGTTGCACACTCCTGTTGTGTACGGTTCTAAAGATGAGATTGGCGACATGCTCGGTTCGCTGGAGCAAATGCGTCTTGCCCTGCTGGAAATCATTGCTCAGGTGCGAAATTCCAGTCAGAGCGTGGCCTACGCGGCAGAAGAAATCGCTGCCGGTAATACCGATCTCTCGGCCCGTACCGAAGAGCAAGCGGCTTCTCTTGGGCAGACCGCTGCCAGCATGGAACAGCTAACTTCAACGGTTAAGCACACCTCCGAAAACACACAACAGGCAAATACCCTTGCGACAGCAATGCGCAGCTCCGCGCAGGAAGGGAATACGATTGTGGAAAAGGCGGTGATGTCGATGAAAGAGATCGAATCCAGCTCCGGCAAAATAGATACCATCATCTCCTTAATCGAAGACATTGCTTTCCAGACCAACATCCTGGCACTCAACGCAGCGGTTGAAGCGGCAAGAGCCGGCGAGCAGGGGCGCGGGTTTGCGGTTGTGGCAAGTGAAGTCCGTAATCTGGCGCAGCGTTCGTCACTCGCGGCGAAAGAGATCAAAGAGCTTATTGAGGAATCCGGCCGGCAGGTGCTTCTGGGTAGCGAAAGGGTGTCGCAGGCGGGCGAAAGCATGCAGCGCATTATCAGCACAGTTAAGCAGGTTTCTGAGCTGATGGCGGAAATTGCGCTCTCGACCGGTGAGCAGAGCCGCGGCATTGAGCAGATAAACCAGGCCGTTGCGCAGATGGACACGGTAACGCAACAGAATGCCGCGTTAGTCGAAGAAGCGTCGGCAGCGGCGCATTCGCTTAAAGAGCAGTCTCAATTGCTGGAAGAGACGGTAGCCGTTTTTAAACTGAGCTAACGTTTTGCCAAAACATAAACAAGGCAGGTTGATGCCTGCCTTGTTGGTGATTCTTTAATGGTTCGTCGCTACCCGGTTACCCGCTATTCAACGTATTTCTCAACAGTGTAGAAGTGCTCATGAAAAGCACGGGTGTGGCCACATCGTTGCAGTTGTCCCAATATAGCGCTGTTCAGTACATCCACTTTTCCACCACGTCATCACCCAGGTGCTCGCGCAGCAACTCCTCGTTATCCTCCTCGCCGTGGGCTTCCAGCAGGCATTTGAACATCAGCACGTCAAGGTACTGGCCCACGTCGGTGAAAATCTGCGTCAGCATCGGCGAGCTGTCGTGATCGAAATACCACACTGCGCCGGTTTGCCGATGAAAGCACCATAAATTGCCGTTGCCCAGATAGTCGCCAAAGGCGACCAACTGATTAACCTGCGCCCATTGCGACGCCGCGTCTGGCGCACCTTCGAGAATGTCATGAATGCCGGGATAAGCGTCTACCAGCGGTTCAATGCTGGCGTATTTCGCGGGCGTGACGCTGCACAACCTTTCGGCCAGTTCGAGTGCGCCGATAGTTTCATGGTAGCGACGCAGCAGCGGCGGAAGCGCGCAGCCCAGGCGTTGTTCAAGCGCTTCAATCTCTTTGGGGTTAACCGGCGCAACTGGCGCCGGGTTATTCCACTGTTCGCGCCAGGCCTGTACGCAGGCGCGCCACCAGGCCAGCCGTGCTGTCTCATCGGTAAATTCTGGCCACGTTAAGGGCGGCAGTTCGCTGCTATCTGGATTCATTTTTTTCCCCGGCTTATTTACTCTGGCTGCTCACAGGATCGCTTACATTCGCCATGAGGACCACTGCCATTAGTGATGGCTTTACGCTATGTTCTTCGCAACTAAGGTAACCGAAAATATCCACTGTGCAGAACCGGGAGCTCTATGCAGTCAGTAAAGTTAATGGGAGATGGCTATGAGCCGCAGGTCTGGCAGGAAGGCGATCAACTGACATACTCGCTACCGGTCGATTCCGGGTTTGTCAGCTTCGATTTTAGTTTTGTTATTCGCCAAAGCGATCTGGATGTCCTGCTTGGCGATAATTACCGACGCGCCGCGCTCGAAATCATTGCGCACACGCTACTTCAGCATTCCACACTTAGGGGAAATGCCCGTTTCACGCAACGCGATTTCGATAAACTGCTTGCGGATACGCTCCACTCAACGAACGATTTCCTGCAGGCCTTTATTGCCCGCATCAATCGGGAACATCACATTGGGATTGAGCACTATGTGAAAGGGATCCTCGCCCGTCGCGCTGCAGCGGATTAAAGCACCGCATGCACTGTGAAAGAGTGGCGCCTATTGCACGCTGAAGCGCATCGGGCTTTTCCCCTCAGACAACCCCCACCAAATCAGGTAGTTTGCTTCCGGTTTGCGGTACCGGAGGCGTTATAGTGCTGTTTCATTGCAAAAGGCGTCACAAGAATAAAGAAGGGACTCACATGTCGGGTAGCCAAAAATTCGTTTTACTCCTCCTTGCGTTGGCGTTGTGCTTCGTGGTGGGAACCGGGCTGTATTCCTCGTGGTTTAATGCGGCCTCAGTTGGCGTGTTTATCTGCCTGATGCTCTATTTCACGCGACCATTGCTGATGCCTGCCGGTTATGGTGCGAACAAAATCCGCACGCTGGTACTGATTCTGGCATTTGGCGCATTCTCCAGTGTTTCCAGCACGCTGAATTCGCTCCTGCCGACACTCTGGTCATTGCCGGTGCTGCAAAATGCGCCGGACTGGTTGAAGCGTCTCCAGCCTGTTAGTCAGGCCTCAGATCAGTTGCTGGCTGCTATTGTGATCATTGTCGGGATTGTCTTTTTCTGTTTGCGCGACAGAAGTGTCGCAGGCGAGCTTCCGCCATTAAAAAAAGACATTGCTGATAAAGAATTACCGCGCAAGCTGAAGGTATTTTGCAATGTGCTTGAGCGCGATTTGATGACGATCGATCAGGACACTAACTGGAGCCCGGAACACTACACCGAACTGGAAGCCGAGGTCGAGATCCGTCAGGTGAAAGGCGTCGCTTCACGTAAGAAAATCATCGGGTTGCAGGATGCGATCCGCAAAGACCGAACCTCGCGCTCATTTTTGATTCTGGGAGCGCCTGGTTCCGGTAAAAGCGTCGCGCTGCGCAAGCTGGCTAAAGATATGCTGGCCGAAGTCAGTAAGACGCACCGCGTGCCGGTCTACATCAACCTGCGTGAATGGGTGCCAGTAAGCACCGTGGTGGCCGGGCGTACTGAGTTTTCCGTGAAGGATCTGGAAGAGTTTGTCATTAAAAGCCTGATTCGTCGTGGTGACGCGTATACCCGAAATTTTGTTAATCAATACTTTGATTCCCTTTGCAGCACTGGTCGCCTGTTTTTTATCTTTGATTCATTTGATGAAATTTCAGAGCTGCTGGATGCCAGTGAAAACTCAGATGTGATTAATTCACTCTCCAGTGTTATCTCGCGCTTTATGACTTCCCACCCGGCGTCACGCGGTGTTTTAGCCTCACGCGTGTTCCGCCAGCCGACGCGCGCATTTCTGGCGGACAAAGTGCTGGAGATCCGCCCACTGTCGGAAGCGGGCATTTCCGAGGCGCTCAGCCACTATCCGCAATTCACGGAGCAGGTAAGAAACACCTTGTTCAGCCACCGCCCGGATTTGATTCCCTTAGTGCGCAATCCCTTCATGATGGCGCTGCTTGGCGAGTGGATTGCGATTAACCAAACGCTGCCGGTTAATCAGGCTGAACTTTATAAGAGCTACATTGATAGCCGCATGAAACTTTGCGAGCAGGAACTCAGCGATGCGGGGATCTCCTCGCGTGAAGTGATCGCGATTTCAACGGATATCGCGTGGTTTGTCTTTCGTTCCTCGAAGTTTGGCCTTGAAGCACCAGTGAAAGTGATCCGCAGTTATTTCAATTCAGCAAATGTGGACGCGGTGCTGGATCTGCTCAGTTTTGCCCGAATTGCCAGAGTGACCCCCGGCAATGACAAATCGTTCGCCTTTGTTCATCGCCGTTTTCTGGAATATTTCGTCACCAACCGTTTTTTGCAGCAGCCCGCAGAAGTGCCCGATTCGCACATTCCTACCGATTCTCGCGGCCGTGACGCGCTGGTGTTGTATGCGCAGTTGTGCAGCGAAACCGAGGCTCAACGGCTGGCCAATCTTTGCTGGGATGAGATCCAACGCTATTTCACGGATGCCAGTCAGCGCATTCGTGCCATTCACTGTCTGCGCTTTTTGATTGACGCATTTGGCTCCCGCCGTGAGGTGTTGCAACCGTTCGAAGAAGCGCTTTCTGCTTTTGTGATGCAGCACGTAAAAGCGGGCGATAACATCCTGCTGGCAAAAATTTGCCTGGAAGCCACCGGGCTGCTTTCAGAGTCGCGCGCAGCGCCGGTGCTGGCCGCCGCGATTGCTGGTGAGGATGGCTGGTTGCAGGAGACTGCTTTTCGCGCCTGTCGCCATTTGCCGAAAATGGATCCCGAACTGGAAGAGGGGATGAAGAAATACGTGCTGAATATTTCGGAAACTAACTTCTGGCGCGGGCGCAAAAATATCCTGCTGAGCCTGTCGTTATCCGATGCGTTAAGTGGCGTTTACCGCGTTGCGAAGAGGCGCCTGTGGAGCATGAAAGCGGCGCTCACCAGCACGGTGTTACTCATCATCATGTTGCCGTTTATCACCTTTTTTAGCGCCAGCTATGCGGCGGCTGTTTCCGCACCGATCTTACTGTTCGCCAAAGCGGGTCGTACGGCACAAAAAGAGAAGGCGAGAAAAGGGGGCGGCGATAATCCTGCGCCTCGCACGACGGTGCCATTTGTTGGTAAGGGCTTTTTATCCGGCACCATCGTGTTATTTCGGGTGATATGTTTCGTCATTCTGTCGGTGATCAGTGTGGTCGGGCTGTTCTCCCCGGCGCTGGCGCTGGCGGCGATACCGTTTTACCTCTTCAGCGGACATGCGATTTATAACGGCTGGCTGGCGGCCGTGAATGTGGTGTTGAGTTTGATGTTGCTCGATTGGGTGGCTATCTGCCGGTTTGTACGCAGCAAAATTAATGATTTGCTTAACCCGAAAAAGTGGCTGGCCGCGCTGTCGATTCTCGCCACGTCTGTGTTGGGCGTCGCGCTTGTTTTTAGCGCTATTCATTATGTCTCCCAATACCCGATGGCGGAGCCGGTATTTAAAGCCACATTCTCATTGCTGATCGCGCTATTGGCGGTATACGTGGCGTTCACCTTTATTCAATCTGCGCGCGGCGGGATTAAAGACGTGCGGATGCTGCGCAAATTCACCTTTGGCTTAGCCATTAAACGTACGCAAATCGCTATAATTCTTTCTGAATGCGTGTCGGATTACGGGCGTTTGCGGTTTGTTCGTCGGCTTGAAAGCGAAGGCATCTCCGCCACCGGCGACTGGCCGGAAGGGTTCAAACTGGCGGTTGGTCTTGGCGAAGCTTACACGGCGCTGGCGCGGCTGGAAGAGCGCTGGTTAAACCTCGACAGATAGGTAACACGTTTGTGCAAGGGGGCGCATACTTTTGCACAGACGAGCGCAAACCCACGTGGTAAGACGTGTAAGCAAAATCGGGTAAAAACTAGCGTTGTGCGGTGGGGTCGATAGTCTGGCTGATTTGTTGCGACTGGCTTTTATCCTGATGGTGATACCAGGCGCCAATAGAGGAATAGACGAAGCGGCCGAAGAAAAAGATAAAGCTGATAAGAAGTACGATACGGGTCATGCGACTGTCAAATCGATGTCGTTTTCGCATACTGGTTGCCTGACTCACAATGGTTCCTTTAGGAATACCCGATCTACGGGCGACAGCGTCATTAATGCACACTCTTTTAGTCAGGTCAATTAAGCCCGGCGCAAAATCACAATGATTAAATTATCACCAAGAATTATATAAGATAAATTAAATATTTACGTGAGCAATGAAAAATGGGCGATAATGCGCATAAAGCAGGGAATTAAAGCTGGCTGGCGCGTTTTTTTTTGATGCAAATCAATTAACAGATATTGTCCGGAATTAGAATTTCTGTTTGTTAACAAACTGGCACTTCACCGGTGCGCAGCACAGTCGGGTCGGATACCTGCCTGAAACACCCGCCAGGATCTGGGTTGGGTAACCGAGCATCTATGACACTTATTCAAAAATATCATCGCCTGAAAGATCAGTGGTGGGCTTTGCCGCTCATCACGCCTGTTGTTTTGTACCCACTGTTTAGTCTCGCTAATACATTTACTACCGTTTCTGGTCAGGCGGTCATTCTCTATTATCTGCCGATGGCGTTGCTGATCGTCCTGATGATGTTTTATGGCTGGGCGGCGCTACCGGGCATTGTGCTGGCGCTGATTTGCCATTATTGGCCTGCACCGCCGCTGGAAATGGTCAGTAAAGGCGTGCATTTGCTGCTGCCCGTGATACTTAGCTGGGCGGGTTACCGTATTTTTGTCACTCGCCGCCACCGGGTGGCTTACGGCACGGCATTACTGGTTTCCCAGCGTATTTTCTGGCAGGTGCTCTGTCCGGCATCGATCTACCTGATGATTCTTGAGCTGGGTGTCTGGCTGAATCTTTACGATCGGGCAGCAAGCGATAGCGGCGCGCTGGCCTGGAATGTGCCGATGCTCATCAATTACCAGGCATTGCTGGTGGGAACAATGACCGGCGTGCCGTTTAGCTATTTGTTGATCCGCGTTATTCGCCATCCGCGCTACGCGATTTCGTGGTTATCGCAAATGCGCCACGAGTTTGATCGCAAAGTTACGCGCATTGAGATCGTGGTCTGGTTCGCCGTGGTGATTGGCATTTTGCTGCTGTTACTAATGCCGCTGAACAAAAACAGTTCCATTTTCAGTACCAATTACACGCTTTCACTTCTCTTGCCGGTGATGCTGTGGGGATCGATGCGTTACGGCTACCGTTTTATGTCGCTCGTCTGGACACCGCTGCTGGTGATCTCTATTCACTTTTTTTACCGTTATTTGCCGTGGTTTCCTGCTTACGACGTGCAACTGGCGATCGCCTCATCAAGTTACCTGGTGTTTTCCTTCATCATTCTCGCCATGGCGATGATGGCGACCCGTCAGAGACTGGTGCATGATCGCGCCCGCCGTCTGGCGTTTATTGACCCGGTTGCCAATATGCCTAATCTTCGCGCGCTGGGCCGGGCTCTGGCGGATACGCCATGGTCGGTGCTCTGTTTTCTGCGCATACCGGAGCTGGAACTGCTGGGGCGCAACTATGGTGTGCTGCTGCGTATTCAGTACAAGCAGCGCATGGCAGACTGGCTCAGGCCGCTACTGTCGGCGGAAGAGAACGTGTATCAACTCTCCGGACACGATCTGGCGATCCGCCTGAATACGCAATCGCACCAGACGCGCATTGAGGAGCTGGACGCGCGCATCAAGAAGTTTCGCTTTATCTGGGATGATATGCCGCTGCAGCCGCAGGTGGGGCTCAGTTACTGCTACGTGCGTTCGCCGGTGAAACACCTCTATTTACTGCTCGGTGAGATGAGCACCATCGCTGATCTATCGCTGGCGACCAACCACCCGGAAAATTTGCAAAACCGGGGCGCGGCGAATCTGCAACGCAGCCTGAAAAGCAAAGTGGATATGATGAATCGCCTGCAGCTGGCGCTGGAGGGGAACCATTTTATCCTGATGGCGCAGCTGATTTGTGGGGTGCGCGGCGATGACTATTACGAGATCCTGCTGCGCATGCGTGAAGAGAACGGCGACAGCATCAGCCCGGATGCGTTTTTGCCTGTCGCGTATGAGTTCGGCCTGTCGTCGCGTATCGATTTATGGGTGATTGAACATGTACTGATGTTTATGGCGCAAAACCGCGAAAAACTCCCCGCCCAGCGTTTTTCCATTAACCTCTCGCCGGCCTCAATTTGCCGCACGCAGTTTTCCCAGGAAGTCCGGCGTTTATTGCGCAAATATCGCATTGAAGCCTGGCAGTTGATCTTTGAGATAACAGAAAGCAACTCGATGACCAACCTCCAGCAGGCCAACCAGACGCTGGGGCAATTGCAACAGATGGGTTGCCGGGTGGCGATAGATGATTTTGGCACCGGTTATGCCAGCTATGCGCGGCTGAAAACCGTCAATGCCGACATCCTGAAAATCGATGGCAGTTTTATCCGCAATATTGTCTCGAACAGCCTCGATTATCAGATTGTGGCGTCGATTTGCCATCTGGCGCGGATGAAAAAAATGCTGGTGGTGGCAGAGTATGTGGAGAGCGAAGAGATACGCAGCGCGGCAATCGCGCTGGGTATCGACTATTTACAGGGTTATCTGATTGGTAAGCCAGCGCCGCTGGAGACGCTGGTTAACGAGTAGCGAACGGGCGGCTCAGGCCGCCACTTCCGGAGAGTGCTCTTCTTCGATTTTCAGTCGCCAGCCGGTCACCGCTTCCCAGTATTCCTGCTCTTTTTCCAGATCCAGTAACACCAGCGCGTTCTGGCTGAACCAGTCATGCGGGAAGCTGAGCGTCCAGTGATTGGCATCGGTGGTCAGGCGTAATGTTGGTGGCGTGGTGGTCGCCTGGCGCTGGTTATTCAGCAGCACGCCAAGGCGTAAGATTTGCACCAGCGGCAAATACTGTTTCTTTTTAAACAGCGTAAAACGCGGTAAATCATCAAGCTTGATAGCCTTACGGTGGCAGCGCACCAGCGTCGCCATCATCAGCTGTTGCTCCTGATTAAAACCGGGCAGGTCGCTGTTTTGCAGAATGTACGCCGAATGGCGGTGCATCCCGCTGTGGTTAATATTTAGCCCTACTTCGTGCAGCATCGCTGCCCACTTCAGCAACGCCGCCAGTTGCGGGTTAGCGAGCTTCGCGTTTTGCGCCAGCCACTGCTCATAAATCTGGGTCGTGGTTTCCAGCACACGCCGCGCCTGCTCACGGTCGATATTGTACTGGCTGGCAAGGCTCTGCGCGGTACGGCTGCGAATATCCTGGTGGCGGAAACGGCCTTCCATCTCATACAGCACGCCTTCACGCAGTGCGCCATCGGAAAGGCGCAATTCGCGGATCGCCAGCGCATCGAACACGCCGCAAAGAATAGCCAGTCCCGGCACAAACACCGCTTTACGCTCTTCCGAAAGGCCTGGCAGGCTCAGCTCACTGAAGTTCTTATATTTCAGCACTTCGGCGACCAGTTTCTCCAGTCGTTCCGGGGTGATAAAACCGTCTTTCTCACCGGAGGCGATCAGCACTTCGTGGGCGGCTTTAATGCTGCCGGATGCGCCAAGCGCCACATTCCAGCCCTGAATGCGGAACTGCCACGCCAGCGACTCCAGCTTTTGCGTTGCCGCCATGCGCGCGCGGCGGAAGTTTTCGCCGTTAATCGTGCCGCCCATAAAGTACATCTGCGCAAAGCTCACGCAGCCCATACGGCGGCTTTCCACCAGCTTCGGCTCGAAATCTTCACCGATCACTAATTCGGTAGAGCCGCCGCCGATATCGATCACCAGCTTGCGGCCTTTTTCCGGCTGCGTATGTTCCACGCCCATAAAAATCAGGCGCGCTTCTTCATTGCCCGGAATGATTTCAATCGGGTAGGGGATCACTTTTTCCGCGCGTTTAAGAAACTCTGTGGCGTTCAACGCCTGGCGCAACGTGTGCGTACCAACGATGCACACGCTTGCCGGATCAAAGCCCTGCAAGCGCTCGGCGAACAGCGACAGGCAAGCCAGCCCGCGCTCCATTGCCTCTTCACTCAGCATGTTATTGCTGTCCAGACCATCTGCCAGGTGCACACGCTGTTTCAGGCGGCCGATGATCTGCATTGCGCCGTCGACCACGCGCGCAATGACCATATGGAAACTGTTTGAACCCAGATCGACCGCGGCAAATTCCTCCGGTCGTGGCGTCTTTTCTTGTATCGGCATAGGTTAGTCGGGCTGTTCGAGTGATTTGATGTAGTCGTAAATTGCCAGTTGTGCGCGCACTTTACGGCGGTTGCCGCGCGGAACATAGCTATTACTCAGTTCTTTATCGATATACCTGGCTTTCACGGTATCACTTAAAAGCAAATCAATGATATCCAGAACGCGCTGTTTAAGGCGCGGATCGAGCAGCGGTGCGGCCACTTCGATACGGTAATCGATGTTACGTGTCATCCAGTCTGCGGAGGAGAGATAAACGCGTTTATCGCCGCCGTTCTCAAAAATATAGATGCGATCGTGCTCAAGATAACGATCAACGATACTGGTGACACGAATATTTTCGCTGATGCCTTCCAGTTGCGGAATAAGTGAACACATGCCGCGCACCAGTAGATTCACCGGCACGCCGGAACTTGAGGCGGTATAGAGTCTGTCCACCAGCCCTTTATCGACAAGGTTGTTCAGCTTCAGCGTAATACCAGACGGTTTACCTTCCTGCGCGTTAGCGATCTCCGTGTCGATCATGTCGTACAGCAGGCGGCGCGAGTTTTGCGGTGACACCAGCAAATAATCGAAACTCACCGGGCGATAGGGGTTTTCGATAAAGTTGAACACCCGACGTACTTCATTGGTGATGCGCGCGTCGGCGGTGATCAGCGAGTAGTCTGTGTAAAGCCGCGCGGTTTTTTCGTTAAAGTTACCGGTACCGATGTGCGCATAGCGCACGATCTCTTCCCCTTCCATACGGGAGATGAGGAACAGTTTGGCGTGAATTTTTAAGCCCGGCGCCGAGAAGATCACCTGCACGCCCGCTTCCGTCAGCCGCTTCGCCCAGTGAATGTTGGCTTCTTCGTCGAAACGCGCCTGCAACTCCACCACCACGGTGACTTTTTTACCGTTATGCGCCGCGTGGATCATCGAGTCGATGATACGCGAATCTTTCGCCACGCGGTAAATGTTGATTTTGATCGCCAGCACGCTCGGGTCGAACGACGCCTGGCGCAGCAGCTCCAGCACGTGTTCAAAGGTGTGGTACGGATAATAGAGCAGCACATCGCGTTCACGAATGGCGTCAAAACCGTTGCGGAACTTATCAAACCCAATGTGGCGCAGACGCGGCATCGGTTTGTTGACGAGGTTGGCTTTGCCGACATTCGGAAAACCAATAAAGTCTTTGAAGTTGTGATAACGCCCGCCGGGAATAATGGAGTCATAGCGGGAGATGGTCAGCTTTTCACGCAGCATCTCGACCATGGCATCGGGCATATCACGCTGATAGACAAAACGCACCGGTTCGGCGGTCAGGCGCTGCTTCAGGCTGGAGGACATCAGCTCCATCAGGCTCGATTCCATTTCGTGCACCAGGTCATATTCGGCGTCACGGGTCATTTTCATCGAGTAGGCGTTCAGCGCGTCATAATCGAAGAAGCCTTTAAAGATATCATCCAGGCAGTAACGCAGAATGTTATCCAGCAGAATCATCGGCTTGCGACGGCGCGGCGTTTCCGGCGGCAGGTTAACAAAGCGCGGTACTTTATCTGACGGGATCTCCAGCAGCGCGTAACGGATTTCGTCACCGCGAATAATCTCTACCGCCAGGTAGGTGTAATCATCTTTTAAGAAGCGTACCAGGTTGGTTTCGCGGTTAATCAGCGTCGGGGTAATGTGCTGGCGCAAATATTGTTTGAAGTAATTGCGCAGCCAACTCTGCTGATTTTGCGAAAGCTGACGTTCGTTAATCAGGAAAATTTGATTACGCGCCATCTCCAGCAGCAGGTCGTTGTACAGACTGTCGAACTCCTGATCGGCTTTGAGTACGCGGGACTGGATCTTGCCCAGCAGATGGCGGGAATTCGTGGCAACGCCTTGCTCTTCGCTAATGATTAAGCGGCGTTTCAGTTCAGCAAAACGGACTTTATAAAATTCGTCGAGGTTATTGGAATAGATCCCCAAAAAACGCATGCGTTCGATAAGCGGGTTACTTTTGTCGGCGGCTTCCTGGAGAACACGTTCATTGAAGCACAACCAGCTTAGTTCTTTTTCGAGATATAACTTTTCCTGACCCATTCCTGTTTACACTCCGGTTCTTGCTCGGGACACGGCAAATCCTTCTCGCGCTCGCGGTGCCCTGACTGACAGGTGAACGTTGCTGGCGTCCCTTCGTATGACACAACTTATTATGGCGAGCTTTGCCGTCAGATGTCCAACTGTGCCAAAAAAGTATGACAGTAATCCGTTTTTCGCATCTAAGGTGATGGAAATAAAGTAACTTTTTCTTTTTGCAGGGGAAGAGGAAAGAAACCCTGCCGCGGCGGGCAGGGGGAAAAACGATAAATTGCAGTAATTATTCGTCGGCCGCATAGCCTTCAGGCGGTAGGCGCACACCATCCAGCCACGCGCTGTTGCTGTCCATTTTCAGGCGGCCATCAACAAACCAGCTGACCACCAGCGGGTAAATCGCATGTTCCTGCGACTGTACGCGCTCGGTGATCTCTTCTTCCGTATCACCTTCAAACACCGGCACTTTGGCTTGCAAAATCACCGGGCCGCCGTCCAGCTCATCGGTAACAAAATGCACGCTGGTGCCGTGTTCTTCATCACCGTTTTCCAGCACCTGGCGGTGCGTGTGCAGGCCGGGATACTTCGGCAACAGGGAAGGGTGGATATTCAGCAGACGTCCGGCGTAGTGCGCGACAAACGCCGGGCTGAGGATACGCATATAACCCGCCAGCACCACCACATCCGGGGCGTAGGCGTCGATTTCCTGCATCAGCTCGCGGTCAAACGCATCGCGGCTGGCGAACTGATCTGCGCTCAGTGCATGAGCGGGAATATTGGCTTCCCGCGCACGTTCAAGGCCGAACGCGTCGGCCTTATTACTGAAAACTGCCCGCAGGGTGCCGTTGATTTTCTTCTGTTTGCAGGCGTCGATAATTGCCTGCAAATTGCTTCCGTTGCCGGAAATCAGCACCACGATGTTTTTCATTCAATAACCACACGCTCGCTGGAATCGGATGCGTTGATGATACCGATTTTCCACGCGGTTTCACCTTTTGCATTCAGCAGAGTGATGGCTTTATCGGCCTCAGCCGCAGGCAGCGCAATCACCATACCGACGCCGCAGTTAAAGGTGCGGTACATTTCATGACGGCTCACATTACCGGCGCTTTGCAGCCAGTTGAACACGGCCGGCCACTGCCAGGAGGATTCATCGATTACCGCCTGGGTGTTATCCGGCAGTACGCGCGGAATGTTTTCCCAGAAACCGCCGCCGGTCAGGTGGGCGATAGCGTGAACGTCAACGTTCTCGATCAGCTCCAGCACGGACTTCACATAAATGCGGGTCGGTTCCAGCAGGTGATCGGCCAGCGGTTTGCCTTCAAGCTGCGTAGACTGCGGATCGGCACCGCTCACTTCGAGCACTTTACGCACCAGCGAATAGCCGTTGGAGTGCGGGCCGCTGGACGCCAGGGCGACTAACACGTCGCCGTCAGCCACTTTAGAGCCATCAATGATTTCTGATTTTTCTACCACACCGACGCAGAAACCGGCGACATCGTAATCTTCACCGTGATACATGCCCGGCATTTCCGCTGTTTCGCCGCCAACCAGCGCACAGCCAGATTGCAGACAGCCTTCGGCGATACCGTTGATCACGCTGGCGGCGGTATCGACATCCAGCTTGCCGGTCGCGTAATAGTCGAGGAAGAACAGCGGCTCAGCGCCCTGTACCACCAGATCGTTAACGCACATTGCCACCAGATCGATACCGATGGTGTCGTGACGTTTCAGATCCATTGCCAGGCGCAGTTTTGTGCCCACGCCATCAGTGCCGGAAACCAGTACTGGCTCACGATATTTTTGCGGCAGCGCGCACAGCGCGCCGAAGCCACCCAAACCGCCCATCACTTCCGGGCGACGGGTTTTCTTCACCACGCCTTTGATTCGGTCAACCAGAGCATTGCCCGCGTCGATATCAACACCGGCATCTTTATAGCTGAGAGAGGTTTTATCGGTCACTGCTTGGGTCCCCACGCGTTTACTTGCGGTAGAAATAAAATTCGGCGCAATTCTAACAGCCAAGGCAAACGTTTGCGAGTCCATTATTTAAGGGCGCGGCGGATTCTTGCGATATACTCTTTTCCAGTCTGATTGATCGCGATCAAGCGCCTTCCTGTAGCGCAACGGAGAAAAAGCGGTATAATCCGGCGATTTTTTTTGTGGCTGCCACCTGTCAGGGGAAAGGAGAAGAGTATGAAGGTCGTGGAAGTAAAACACCCACTCGTCAAACACAAGCTGGGCCTGATGCGAGAGAACGACATCAGCACCAAACGCTTTCGTGAACTCGCCTCAGAAGTGGGCAGCCTGCTGACCTATGAAGCAACGGCAGATCTGGAAACTGAAAAAGTGACCATTGAAGGCTGGAACGGCCCGGTACAAGTTGATCAGATTAAAGGTAAGAAAATCACCGTGGTGCCGATCCTGCGCGCAGGTCTGGGCATGATGGAAGGCGTACTGGAGCACGTACCGAGCGCGCGCATCAGCGTGGTGGGTATCTACCGCAATGAAGAGACGCTGGAGCCGGTACCGTATTTCCAGAAACTGGTATCCAATATCGACGAGCGCATGGCGCTGGTTGTTGACCCGATGCTGGCGACCGGTGGTTCAATGATCGCGACCATCGATCTGCTGAAAAATGCCGGTTGCCACAGCATTAAAGTGCTGGTGCTGGTTGCCGCGCCGGAAGGTCTGGCGGCGCTGGAAAAAGCGCACCCGGATGTTGAGCTGTACACCGCGTCGATTGACCAGGGGCTGAATGAGCACGGATACATTATTCCGGGCCTCGGCGACGCCGGCGACAAAATCTTTGGTACGAAGTAACTGATAAGAAATCGAAAGCCGACTTTGATAGTCGGCTTTTTTTTGGAATTCATAACACTGCCCGCCATTTTGGACGGGTGGACAACAACAACACTCAGAGGAAAACACTATGACGCGCCGTGCTATCGGGGTAAGTGAAAGACCGCCGCTTTTGCAGACGATCCCGCTTAGTTTACAGCATCTGTTCGCCATGTTCGGCGCAACCGTGCTGGTGCCAATCCTGTTCCACATTAACCCGGCCACCGTGCTGCTGTTCAATGGTGTCGGAACGCTGCTGTATATCTTTATCTGTAAAGGGAAAATCCCGGCCTATTTAGGCTCCAGCTTTGCGTTTATCTCCCCGGTACTGCTGTTGCTGCCGCTGGGCTACGAAGTGGCGCTCGGCGGGTTCATTATGTGCGGCGTGCTGTTCTGCATCGTCTCGTTCATTGTGAAAAAAGCGGGTACCGGCTGGCTGGACGTGATGTTCCCGCCTGCGGCGATGGGCGCAATCGTTGCCGTCATCGGTCTCGAACTGGCGGGCGTGGCGGCGAACATGGCCGGCCTGCTGCCAGCAGAAGGGCAGTCAGCGGATTCCAAAACCGTGATCATCTCGCTGGTGACGCTGGGCGTGACGGTGTTCGGCTCGGTGCTGTTCCGCGGTTTTATGGCGATTATCCCGATCCTGATTGGCGTGCTGGCGGGCTACGCGCTCTCCTTCGCGATGGGCGTTGTTGATACCACGCCGATTGCCCAGGCGCATTGGTTCGCGCTGCCAACGTTTTATACGCCGCGTTTTGAGTGGTTTGCCATTTTCACCATTCTGCCTGCGGCGCTGGTGGTCATTGCCGAGCACGTCGGTCACTTGGTGGTGACGGCGAATATCGTCAAAAAAGATCTGATCCGCGATCCGGGCTTGCACCGCTCTATGTTTGCCAACGGCCTTTCAACCATCATCTCTGGTTTCTTCGGCTCAACGCCGAACACCACCTACGGTGAAAATATCGGCGTGATGGCGATCACCCGCGTCTACAGTACCTGGGTCATTGGCGGCGCGGCGATCATCGCCATTCTGCTCTCCTGCGTCGGTAAACTGGCGGCGGCTATCCAGATTATCCCGGTGCCGGTAATGGGCGGTGTTTCCCTGCTGCTGTACGGGGTCATCGGCGCTTCCGGTATCCGCGTGCTGATCGAATCGAAAGTGGATTACAGCAAAGCGCAAAACCTGATCCTGACCTCCGTTATCCTGATCATTGGTGTCAGCGGCGCGAAGGTGCACATTGGTGCCGCCGAGCTGAAAGGCATGGCGCTGGCGACGATCGTTGGTGTGGGGCTGAGCCTGATCTTTAAACTGATTAGCGTACTGCGCCCGGAAGAAGTGGTGCTGGACGCGCCAGAAGATGACGCCGCGAAGTCGTAATCATCGTGCAGAATTGAACCGGGCCTCGTGCCCGGTTCAAACATTGCAACATTTTGTGATAGACTCACTGCGTTTTTTGTAAGCCTTGTTGAGGTACCTCTGAACACGCCGGCACAGCTCTCCCTGCCATTGTATTTACCCGATGATGAAACCTTTGCGAGTTTCTGGCCGGGTGACAACCCCTCTTTACTGGCGGCACTGCAAAACGTTCTGCGCCAGGCGCACAGCGGATACATCTATTTTTGGTCGCGTGAAGGCGCGGGGCGCAGCCATTTGCTGCATGCCGCGTGTGCCGAACTCTCCCGGCGTGGCGATGCCGTAGGCTATGTGCCGCTTGATAAGCGCACCTGGTTTGTGCCGGAAGTGCTGGATGGGATGGAGCAACTCTCGCTGGTGTGTATCGACAATATCGAATGCGTGGCCGGTGACGAGCCGTGGGAGATGGCGATTTTCAATCTCTACAACCGCATTCTGGAGCAGGGCAAAACCCGCTTGCTGATAACCGGCGACAGACCGCCGCGCCAGCTTAACCTGGGCTTGCCGGATCTGGCCTCAAGGCTGGACTGGGGGCAAATCTACAAGCTGCAACCGCTTTCCGACGAAGACAAATTACAAGCCTTACAGTTGCGGGCGCGGATCCGTGGGTTTGAGCTGCCGGAAGACGTGGGGCGGTTTCTGTTAAAGCGGCTGGACAGAGAAATGCGCACGCTGTTCGATACGCTGGATGAGCTGGATCGCGCGTCGATCACCGCCCAGCGCAAGCTGACCATTCCGTTCGTCAAAGAGATCCTCAAACTCTGAACCCTCGCCACGCGGCGAGGGTTTTTTAATGCTACAAAATTTCCAGAATCTGCTCCGGCGGGCGACCGATTCGTGCTTTGCCGTGGCTAACGACAATCGGGCGTTCAAGCAGTTTCGGGTTATCCACCAGTGCCTGCACCAGTTGCGCTTCCGTCAGTGCGCTATCGCCAAGCTGTAATTCTTTATAGAGGTCTTCTTTACTGCGCATCAGCTCGCGCGCGCTGGACATACCGAGCATTTTCAGCAGCTTTTGCACCGTCGCTGCGTCCGGCGGCGTCTCCAGGTAGAGCACCACTTCTGGCTCAACGCCGTTTTCCTTCAGCAGCGCCAGCGTTTCGCGGCTCTTTGAGCAGCGTGGGTTATGGTAAATCTTCACCGTCTCTGACATCTCTTCTCCTTATTACATTTTCTGGTACGGCTTGAACCGTTGCTGCAACTCGCGTAACTGGTCAATTCGCGCATCGTAACGCGCCTGTTGCAGGCTGCCGAGTTTCACCTGCGAACTGGCGCTGCTCAGCAGCGTAATGGCCTGATCCAGCTTGCCTACCAGCGCTAATCCTTCCGCACGCGCGGCCAGTTCCTGATCGCGGTTATTCAGTGCCGCTTCGGCCTGCGCCAGTAAATCCCAGCCGTTGACATCCTCTTTATACGTAAAGGTGTAACGGTTAAGAATGCGCGCGGCTTCAGCGGGCTGACCGCCTTCCAGGTAAGCATTCGCCAGGTTAAGTTGCAGTACCGGGTTGGTTTTCAGTTCGCTGGCAGCGTTGAGGCGTTTAATTGCATCCGCGCTTTTGTTCTGCCCTAAATCGATATCGGTCGCCAGGTCGATATACCAGGCGTTGTTTGGGCTGGCGCTCAGCAGCGGCTGCAAGGTTTTTGCCGCCTCGGCGTAATTTTTCGCTTCCATCGCCTGTAACGCCCGGCCATATTGCGCCGCGCGTTGTTCACGCACATTACCTTTCGACCAGCCATCCAGCAGATCGCTGGTGAGCTGGTTACGCCCGGAATTGTACATGCCCAGCGTTCTGGCTTTCGCCATATAGAACTCTTCGGATGATTGCACCACCACCGGACGCATCTGGTTGGCGCGGTTGCGGGCATCCGACAAGCGGCTTTCCGGCAACGGGTGCGTCAGCAGAATTTCCGGCGGGCGCGTGGAGTAGCGCGACTGATCCAGCAGTTTTTCAAGGAATGTCGGCATTGCTTGTGGATCGAACCCGGCGCGTTGCAGAACCTGAATACCAATGCGATCCGCTTCCTGTTCGTTCTGCTGGGTAAAGCTGATAAGCCCTTGCTGTGTACCGGCCAGCGTGCCGGTGAGCGCGCCCATCCCGGCTTGCGGGTTAGCCATCGCCAGCAAAATGGAACCCAGCACGCCCGCCCAGGTCAGCGGCGCGTTGCGTTTTTGGTCCTCCATCGCGCGCGCCAGGTGGCGCTGCGTGACGTGGGAGATTTCGTGCGCCATCACCGAAGCCAGTTGGCTCTCGTTATCCGTATAGCGGAACAGCGCGGAGTGCAGCACCACATTGCCGCCAAAAAAGGCGAAGGCGTTGATCTCGTCGTTATTGACGAGATAGAAGTGGAAAGGGGTTTTGACCGAATCCGCGTGTGCCACCAGACGCATGCCGAGGGAATTAATGTACTGCACCAGCAGTGGATCATTAATCAGTGGCGCGCTGCCGCGAAGCTGGCGAACGTAATAGTCGCCCATCTGCATCTCCTGACCAATGGAGAGCGTGCTTCCCGCCGAGGTGCCCATATCCGGCAACGTGCTGTCTATCGAATCAGCCCATGCCGGGACAACGCTACCCGCACTGAGTGCGGCAATCAGGGTTGCGACCAGCGTTCGTTTCAACTGCCTGAACATAACCTCTTTCCTGTATTTGGGGTGACACACTGTTGACCTGCTTTCGGCGGCGTCGTTCCGGCTCACCGGCCTTCGAGTGTAGCCGCCTTTAGGGATGAAAAACATTGTATTCAGTGGATTGCTATGTTTCCCGCAAAGGATACGAAAAGCGAAGTCTTTTTTGTGACATTTCGATACAATTCCACTCCTTACCCCCGCTCAAGAGGCTCATAAAGGAACGTTATGCTCGAAATGTTAATGCAGTGGTATCGCCGCCGCTTCAGCGATCCGGAGGCGATTGCGCTGCTGGTCATTCTGCTCGCGGGGTTCTGTATTCTCTTCTTCTTCAGCGGCCTTCTTGCGCCGCTGCTGGTAGCGCTGGTGATCGCTTACCTGCTTGAGTGGCCTACCGCACGTCTGCAACGTATCGGCTGTTCGCGTACCTGGGCTGCCACCATCGTTCTGGTGCTGTTTGTCGGCATCCTGCTGGTGATGGCGTTTGTGGTGATGCCGGTTGCCTGGCAGCAGGGGATTTACCTGATCCGCGATATGCCCGGCATGTTAAGCAAACTCTCTGATTTTGCCGCGACCTTGCCGCGCCGCTACCCGGCGTTAATGGATGCGGGGATCATCGATGCGATGGCGGAAAACATGCGCTCCCGCATGCTGACAATGGGCGATTCCGTGGTGAAATATTCGCTCGCCTCGCTGGTCGGGCTGCTGACGCTGGCGGTGTATCTGGTGCTGGTGCCGCTGATGGTTTTCTTCCTGGTAAAAGATAAAGAGCAGATGCTCAACGCCGTGCGCCGCGTACTGCCGCGCAACCGTGGGCTGGCGGGCCAGGTGTGGAAAGAGATGAACCAGCAAATCACCAACTACATCCGTGGCAAAGTGCTGGAGATGATTGTCGTCGGCGTCGCCACCTGGATCGGTTTTATCCTGTTTGGTCTCAACTACTCCCTGCTGCTGGCGGTGCTGGTCGGCTTCTCGGTGCTGATCCCCTATATCGGCGCGTTTGTCGTCACTATTCCGGTGGTTGGCGTGGCGCTGTTCCAGTTCGGGCTGGGTACCGAGTTCTGGAGCTGCTTTGCGGTGTATCTGATTATTCAGGGGCTGGACGGCAACCTGCTGGTGCCGGTGCTGTTCTCCGAAGCGGTTAACCTGCATCCGCTGGTGATCATTTTATCGGTGATTATCTTCGGCGGGCTGTGGGGCTTCTGGGGCGTATTTTTCGCCATTCCGCTGGCAACGTTGATTCAGGCGGTGATCCACGCCTGGCCGGATTCGCCGCCGGTGTCAGAAGAGTAAACTCACCGGGCGGCAGCCAGCTTGCCGCCCGGCATTCTCCTTAATGCGTGTCGTTCTGATGGCGCAGATAGATAATCCAGTACGTCACCCCCACCAGCACGCCGCCACCAATAATATTGCCAATCGTCACCGGCAGCAGATTATCGGTAATTACGTTACTGATGGTGAGCGCCGGGAAGTTATCCGGCGAGCTGTGTACCGCGGTCCAGAAACTCTGCGGTGAGAAGTCACGAATAATCACCGCCAGCGGCAGCAAAAACATGTTGGCGATACTGTGCTCAAAACCGCTGGCGACAAACATGCCGATCGGCAGCAGCATCGCCATGATTTTATCCGTCAACGTATGGCCGGAATAACTCATCCACACTGCCAGGCAGACCATCAAATTGCACAGCGTGCCCAGACACACCGCTTCGATAAAGGTGTGGTGCATTTTATGGTCAGCGGTTTGCAACACATTCAGCCCCCACAAACCGTTGCCGTTCATGGCCTGGCCGCCAAACCATATCAACGCCACAAAAAACAGCGCACCCACGAGGTTGCCGAAATAGACGATCACCCAGTTGGTAAACAGTTGCCGCCAGCTAATCAATCCGCTGGCTTTTGCCATCACCGTCAGCACGGTTGAGGTAAAGAGATCCGCCCCGCAGACCACCACCAGAATCAGCCCGAGGGAAAAACAGACGCCGCCCGCCAGCTTCGCCAGCGCAGTCGCGGGTGCAGGCCCGGCGGTAACGGTGATGTAAAACACAAACGCAATCGAGATAAATACGCCCGCAGTAACCGCGAGGAAAAACGACAGCTCTTTTCGTTTGCTGACTTTATACAATCCAGACTGCTCGGCGACTTTTGCCATTTCCGCAGGAAGTCGCAGGTCAAACGCGTTGCCGGTATCCATTTGATTCTCCTGATTCAATGCATAGTAGACACCCGCCGTCTTATGCATAGCGCATACCAGCGACAAAGCAGAGAGCGTTAGCGGGTTCACAGAACCCGAAGGGGGTTACAGCACTTCGCGCACGGCGATACCAAGACGCTGCATCCGTGATAACAGCGTGGTGCGTTTCATGCCGAGTTTGGCGGCCGCGCCGCGCGGTCCGGCGACAATGCCGTTGGTTTCGCGCAGCACCTGGATAATCTGCTGGCGTTCCGCTTCGTCATTTTCCGGCGGCTCCGGGCGCATCATTTCCGCCACTTTTGGCAACGTGAAGGGGAAGGGATCGTGGCTGACAGGCTGCACCATGCTGACCGGCTGCGCGTGCAGATGCAGGTTTAAGGTGTTATCACGCGCCAGCAGTACGGCGCGTTCAATGACGTTTTCCAGCTCGCGCACATTACCAGGCCACTCGTAACGCATCAGTTGCTGGATAGTATCGGCGGGAATGGTATCAATGGTGCGATTGAGGCGGCGCGCCAGTTTTTGTGTGAAGTAACGCGCCAGCAGCGGAATATCGTCTGGTCGCTCGCGTAGCGGCGGCAGCACCAGCGGAAAGACATTCAGGCGGTAAAACAGATCGTTACGGAACTCGCGGTCAATCACCATCTGGCGCAGATCGCGGTTGGTGGCGGCAATAACCCGCACGTTAACCGGAATGGTTTTTGTGCCGCCGATGCGTTCGATCTCGCGCTCCTGCAACACCCGCAGCAATTTTGGCTGCAGCTCAAGCGGCATATCGCCAATTTCATCGAGGAACAGCGTGCCTTCATCGGCCATCTCAAAACGGCCGCGATGGGCGTTAATCGCCCCGGTGAAGGCGCCTTTATCGTGACCAAACAGCTCGCTTTCCAGCAGGCTGGCGGGAATGGCGGCACAGTTGATTTTCACCAGCGGTTTATCTTTGCGCGGGCTCATCTGGTGTAGCGCGCGGGCGATGATCTCTTTGCCGGTGCCGGTTTCACCGAGGATCAACACTGTGCTGTCGCTCAGCGCCACAATATTGACCTGCTGGAGCACCTCGCGCATGGCATCGCTCTGGTAAATGATGTCGCCAAAACTCTGGCTGGAGGCGATTTGCTCGTTCAGTTTGCGGTTTTCGCTGTTCAGATTCTCTTTTAAATGAATCACCTGTCGGTAGGCGTCGGCATTATCGACGGCAATGCCAATTCTGTCGGCAATTTGCTGCAACAATCGACAGTTTTGCTCACTGAAAATCGAGACGTCCCGGTGCGCCAGCAACAGCACGCCAGGCGCGTGGTGGCTGAAGGTCAGAGGCAAAATAAACACCACGTTTAGCCCCTGCATCAATAGCTGTTGCAATACCGGATCGCGCTGCCATAACCCGGCATCCTGCACCTGATGCAGCAGTGCGCCCTGATTTTCATTGAGCGCCGCCAGCACTACCGGGCTATCACTGCGCAGGGCAAAGCGTTCGGTTTCCGGCGGGCAACTGGGAAAGTGGGTGGCATGACAGATAAGCTGGCGGGAGTGCAGCGTGTCGCGCAGAACCACGCGGACATTATCGATGCCGAAAAAACGATGGATCTCCTGCGAAACATCAGCGATCAGATCGTCAAGATCCAGATGCGAGAGCACCGAGTTGGTAATGTCGACCAGCACCCGATCATGGTCGCGCTCTTCACGTAGCGTTTCGATCGACTCGCTCAATGCCACCTGAGAAAGTTGTGCTTCCAGCGCCTGGCTTGCCAGCCGCGCCAGCCAGCTAAACATCGTGTTGTCCTGCTCCGTGAACTGGCCGTTATCGGTGCGAACAAAACGCAACTCCAGCACATCACTTTGCGCCAGCAGCACGAGATGCAGCGAACTGTCGCTGACTTTTCCGCCGTATTCATGCTCGCTACTCTCGGCGCTGCCATCATCAAAGCAGCGCCAGAAGTGGGCGTTATTCAGGCGTAATTCGATAAACTGGACGGGGCTGAAAGGCGGCGGTAAAGGGATAAACGCCCGGAGTAACGAAGTGTGAGTATTCTGTTCCAGCAACTGCCGTAAGATCATGGATACGTCGCCCTTAATAGTGAGCGTAAATAGTACATTACCCCTTATTTTTGTAGTGTTACAAGCTTCACGTATAAATCACTGGGGTGACATTTATATGATGAATCATTCAGCGCAGCAGCCGCACCATCAGGTAGATCGCCGGTTCATGCGCCATATCCTGTAAATGTTGCAGCAACTGGCGGCTCCAGCCCCGCCAGGGTTCTTCCGCCGTTTTTGATAACTGCACGAATGTTGGTGCCAGCGTATTCACGTGGCTGGCATCGATGACGATTTCGCCAAAGGTTAATAACCCCTGCATTTTGCGCCTGGCATCAGCGTCGTCGATCAACGCCAGCCAGTGCTGGTAATCATCAAGCGGGCATTCAAGCGCCACGTTGAGGCAGTCGATCACCCCAACGTGGTGACCAATCGCCAGCGAGTAGTACATCACCTGGCGGCTTTTCTCTTCCAGTTCGACGCTGTTATCGACAAACTTCTGCCGCAGCATCCAGAACATCACTTTCGCTTGCTGCTCAGACATGGGCGCGCTCCAGCTCGTTCATCAGTTGCTGCACAATGGAGCTCAGGCGCGGGTCTGCCGCCTGTTGCAGCCAGTTATTCACCCGCTGTGTGGCCTGTGCGGGATCGCCTGCGGTTAATAAAGCAAAAAGCTGGTCGGTAATTTCGCGTCCCTGGCGATAACCCGCCAGCTGGCGCGCCAGCCGTTCAAGCGTCACGCGTAATGCCAGCGGCAGCGTCGGCCAACGTACGCTGGCGATTTCATCAGCCGCTTGTTGATGATCGACGGCGTGCAGTTTTTGCTCCAGCAAGCCAAGCGCTACGGCAAAACCGTGGATCGTCGCCGCAGGCGTCGGCGGGCAACCGGGGATCCATACATCAATTGGCACAATAGTGTCGCTGCCACCCCACACGCAGTAGAGATCGTGAAAAATCCCGCCACCGACGCCGCACGCGCCGTAGGAGATGGCGATTTTATGATCCGGTGCGGCTTCCCAGGCGCGCAGGGCGGGCATGCGCATGGCGCGGGTGACCGCGCCGGTAAACAGCAAAATATCCGCGTGGCGCGGTGAGGCCACCACTTTGATGCCAAAGCGTTCTGCGTCAAACAGCGGCGTAATGGCGGCAAAAATTTCGATTTCACACCCGTTGCAGCCGCCGCAATCGACGCGGTAAACGTAAGCAGAGCGCTGGATATCGCGCAGCAAGAGCTGCTTCATTTTCTGCGCGGATTCATCGAGCGGCACCGGCTGGCTGACATGCTGGTTCAGCACTTTCAGGTCGGAACTCATGCTTGCTCCTTAAGATAGTAATGCACGTTAACGCTGCCGCGATGCTCCAGCGCCGCGCGTCGGCGGCACGCCGGGCAGAGAGAGGCTTGCGCCCGCAGGTTCTCCAGCTGATGCGGTGCGTTTTGGTTCAGGGCCAGCAACTCCACTGCCAGCGCCACGGATTTTTCTGGCGCGAACGGCACGCCGCACTCGCGACAGTGCTGCAGGCGGAAGGTGGCGCGCACATAGAGATCGGCTTTGTTAGTGACCGCCAGTTCAAACTCTTCCGACAGGCGAATCGCCCGCGTCGGGCACACCTCTTCGCAGCGCCCGCAGTAGATGCAGCGACCAATGAACAACTGCCAGACGCGGCTGTTCTCCCCGGCATCCGTCTCCAGCGTGAGCGCGTTCGCCGGACAGGCGGTGGTACAGGCGCCGCAAGCGATGCATTGCTGCGGATCCAGTTCCGGTTTTCCGCGAAACCCCGGACACACCTCCAGCGGCGCAAACGGGTATTTCACCGTCGGCTCGCCCGCTCTGAGAATGGTTTTCAACAATTTCAGCATCGTTTCTTTCCTTACTTCAGCGGCGAGTGGCGACGTTCAATGCCGTAACGTTCGATCTCTTTGTAGGGCACGGTTGTCGATTTACGCTTGCGCACATCTACCAGCGTCACGCGGTCGGTACACGAATAGCAGGGATCGAGGCTGCCGATAATCAGCGGCGCATCGGAAACGGTATTGCCGCGCAACATATAGCGCAGCACCGGCCAGTTGGCGTAGGTCGCCGCGCGACAGCGCCAGCGGTAAAGCTTCTGGTTGTCGCCGAGCATGCTCCAGTGAACATCCTCGCCGCGCGGCGCTTCCACATAACCGAGTGCGAATTTATGCGGCTGATAGCTGAACCCTTCGGTCAGCAGCGGCGTATCCGGCAGGTTATCAAGGGCAAATTCAATCATCGCCAGCGAATCGAACACCTCTTTCACCCGCACCATAACGCGTGAAAAGACGTCGCCATCCGGCCAGGTAAATAGCGTTTTCGGTAGGTTGCCGTAATCCGCGTACGGATGATCGAAACGTAAATCGCGGGCAAAACCGCTGCCGCGGATCAGCGGCCCGACCGGGCTGAAATCGCGCGCTATCTGGCGATCAAGAATGCCCACCCCCTGGGTACGCTGTGCCATGTTGGGCGTGGAGAGCAGCATATCGACCAGTTGTGCCACTTCCGCGCGCATCTCTTTCACCAGTTGAATAGTTTTGACGCGCTGCTCTTTCAGAATGTCGCGGCGGATACCGCCAATCAGGTTCAGGCCGTAGGTTTTGCGCGAACCGGTAAGCAACTCGGCCATGGTCATCGATTTTTCGCGGATGCGGAAAAACTGCATAAAACCGGTATCAAAGCCGACAAAGTGGCTGGACAGACCGATGTTGAGCAGATGGCTGTGCAGCCGTTCCACTTCCAGCAGCACCGAACGGATGGTGTGCGCCCGCTGCGGCACCACAATGCCTAGCGCGTTTTCGACCGAGGTGGTGTAAGCCACGCTATGGGCAAAACCACAGATGCCGCAAACCCTGTCCGACAGAAACGTCACTTCGTTGTAGCCCATGCGGGTTTCCGCCAGCTTTTCCATACCGCGATGCACATAAAACAAGCGGTAATCGGCATCAACAATCCGTTCGCCATCGACAAACAAGCGGAAATGCCCCGGTTCATCCGAAGTGATATGCAGCGGGCCAATCGGCACAATGCGCGCCGAATTGCCGCCATCGTTGATAAAGGTGTAGTTTTCCGTATCGCTGCTGGGTTCCGGGCGCAGGCGGTAATCCATGGTGTCTTTGCGCAGCGGGTGCAGATCGTCCGGCCAGTCATCCGGCAACACCAGCCGGCGCTGATCCGACAAACCGACCGGGATCAGACCGTACATATCGCGGATCTCACGTTCGCCCCATACGGCGGCGGGTACGCGCGGCGTCACCGACGGGAATTCGCGCGTGTCGGCATCGACCAGCGCTTTCACCACAATCCAGCACTTTTCCGCGCCTTCCATCGACAGCGCGTAGTAGACCGCGTAATGGCCATTCAGAGTGCGTTCATCGTTGCCGAACAGCACCGGTAACCAGCCGTCATGCTGGTAATAGAGGTAGTGAACAATGTCCGGCAACAGATTGATTTTGACCGTTATAGTGACTTGTTCGAAGGTCTGGCGCTCCTCGTCCAGCACCGCGCCGGGAAACTGCGCCTTCAATGCAGCAAGACAGGCGTTGCCGCGAGGTTGCTGGAGATTCACGCTTGCTAAATAACTCACTTTCACTCTCCCTGACGATGCGACGGCGTTGCCGATGCGGCGGTGGTATCAACATTGGCCCACAGCCAGCTAAGCTGGGTGGGATGATCATCATTGTTTTGCTGCACGATGGTGGCGGCGCTGGCCAGTAAACGGCTGACCGGCTGAGGAATATGCGTACCCATCACCAGCATCATCACCAGTAAAATCACCATCGGCGCGGTGGTGAGCCAGCCCAGTTCGCCAGTTGCCACCTGTTGCGGCGGCGTGGCGAACAGCACTTTCGCCACCATGCGCACCAGCCCGCCGAGCACCAGCGTCAGTAACACCAACAGCAGGATGGTGACGGCGAGATGTTCCGCCGCCAGTCCGGCGGTAACGGTCATAAACTCACTGAGGAAAATATTGAATGGCGGCATACCGCCCAGCGCCAGCGCGCCGCCGCCGAGCAGTACGGCGGTAAACGGCATCACTTTCAGCATCCCGCACACCACATCCATATTGCGGGTGCCGTACTTCAGCAGCACATTACCGGAGCCGCAGAACAGCAGCGTTTTCGCCAGGCTGTGATTGAGCGTGTGCAGCAGCGCCGCCAGAATACCGAGCGGGCCGCCGATGCCGAGTGCAACGGCTACCAGCCCCATGTTCTCCACACTGGAGTAAGCCAGCAGGCGTTTCATATCCTGCTGCACCAGAATGAAGAACGCGGCGACACCCACCGACAGCAGACCAAAAATCAGCAATAGTCGGTTGGGGAAACTGTCCCCGATGGCGTGACAAATAATGATGTAGTAGCGGATCAGCACCAGCAGTGCGCAGTTGAGCAGCACCGCTGAGAGCAGGGCGCTTACCGGGCTCGGCGCTTCGCTGTGCGCGTCCGGCAGCCAGGCGTGCATCGGGAACAACCCGGTTTTGGTACCAAAGCCAATCAGCACAAACACAAACGCCAGCACCATCAGCGTCGGGTCGAGCTGACCGCTCTCTTTCAGCACTTCGGTCCAGAAAATGGCGTGATCAGGCTGCGCCATAAAGCTGGCGGCATTGGCGTACACCAACACCGTACCGAACAGGCCAAACGCCACGCCAACGGTACAGATGATGATGTATTTCCATGCCGCTTCCAGCGACGAGCGCTGCCCGTAAATACCGACCAGAAACGCGGAACTCAGCGTGGTGGCTTCGATCGCCGCCCACATCACAATCAGGTTATTGCTGGTGACCACCAGCAGCATGGTGAACAGGAACAGGTGGAAAAAACCGTAGTAGTAACAGAGCGTCGGCACGCTGATTTCACCGTGATCGACTTCATGGCGCATATAGCCAATCGAATAGAGGCCGGTGATAAAACCGATGACGCCCAGCAGCGACAGGAACAGCCCGCTCAGGCTGTCGATATGCAACCAGCGGCTGGCGGCGAAAATTTCCCCTTCGCGCACCGCTTCCGCGACCGTCCACAGGGCGATAACCAGCAGTAGCGAAATCCCCAGCGTATGCACCACCGTAACCAGCGTGCGCGCCGCATTGCCGCTCAGGCGGCAGGCGAAACACAGCGCAGAAACCAGCAGCGGCGTCAGCAGTAACAACGTGAACATCAAGGTATGACTCATGGTGTTACCCCTTCAGCGCCGTCAGCGTGTTGACATCCAGCGTGCCGTGGGTACGCCAGATTTTCCGTGCCAGCAGCACCATCACAATCACCGCGAAAATGGCGTCGGTGGCGATGCCAATCTCCACCAGCTCCGGCGCGCGCCAGGCGAGCAGCGCCAGCACCAGGTGCGAGCCGTTCTCCATCAGGCAGTAGCCGAAGATTTGCCGCAGGATATTGCGCTGGCTGATAATGCACAGCAGCCCAAGCAGGAAGTGACCGAGCGCAACGGCGAGCGCCGGTTTGAGCTGCGCTATCATCGGCAACTGCACCGGGCGCACCACAAACCAGCACAGCAGCACAATTGCCGCCGCCATCAGCACCAGCGTTGCTGGACCAAACAGCCGTTCCCCAACGCCGGATTGCGCCATCTTGCGAAAGGCGTAGCCCATAATTAGCGGCACCAGCAGCACTTTGGTGAAGAACGCGCTGAACGACCACATCAGCAACTGTTCGGCGTCCAGCAACTGCGACAGGGTAAAAAAGATAGAGACCAGCACCAGCGATTGCAGGGCATACAACCAGCAGGAGACGGAGTAGCGTCTGGCGCAGGTGACCAGCAGCGAGGTGAACATCATCAGCCCCGCCAGGTTGTTAACAAGCAGTGTTCCCGTCATTATCGACTCCCTTATCCAAGCCACGCCGCAGCGATCACGCTTGAGCACAGCGACATCACAATCAGAATCACCAGCACCAGTTTCATCGCGTACGGCAGCGGCGCTGCCTGCGCCACTTCCTCGCTCGGCTCACCTGGCACCACGCGCCCGAACCAGTAAATAAACCAGCCGAAGCTGGCGACCGATTCCACCAGCGCCAGAATCATCACCGCCAGTAAAATCGGGTCGTCATTCGACAGGGCAAACCCGGCGGCGAAGAGGGGGAATTTACTGAAAAAACCGTTAAACGGCGGCACGCCGGTGATCGCCAGCGCGGCAACGCAAAAGCCAATGCCCGCCAGCGGCAATGTCTTCATCACCCCGCGCAAGCGCGGCAGCAGGCGAGTACCGCAGCTGTAACTCAGTGCGCCCGCGACGAGGAAAAACAGGCTCTTGGCAAAGGCGTGGTTGAAGATGTAAACAATCCCCGCTGTGAAGGCCAGCGGCGAGCCGAAGGTCGACAGCGACAGGGCAAGGAAGATCCAGGCCAGTTGCGAGATGGTCGACCAGGCCAGCAGCCGTTTCATATCTTTTTGCGGCAGATACATCAAAAAGCCGTATACCAGCGTCAGCGTCGCCATGCCCACGCCAATCCAGCTGATGATGTGAGGAATGTGTCCGCCTTCGGCGATCGCGCGGGCAAAAATGTAGACGCCCACTTTCACCATTGACGCGGCGTGTAAGTAAGCACTCACCGGGGTTGGTGCTTCCATCGCATCCGGCAGCCAGGCTTGCAACGGCAACTGGGCGGATTTGCCCCACGCGGCAAACAGAATGCCGCCGTACACCAGATACGCCGCCGAGCCTTGCAGCTGACTGATGGCGCTCAGCGCAAACGTGTGGGTATGCAAAAACAGCGTGGCCGCCGCCAGATACAGGCCAAGCGAACCGACGTGCGTGATAAGCAGCGCTTTCATCGCCGCGCGCTGGGATTTTTCGCTCTGGTAATAGCTAATCAGTGCCCAGGAACAGCCGCCGGTGATCTCGAAAAACAGCAACTGCCCGAGCAGCGTGGAGGAGAGCACTAAACCGGACATCGCACCGATAAACACCAGCAGGAACGCATAATAACGGTTGCTGCCGTCGTGCGGATGCTCGCGGTTGCTGCGCGTCAGGTAACCGGTCGAATAGAGCGCTACCAGCAGGCCAAGAAAGACCACCGCAAACAGGATCAGGGTGCTGATGCGGTCAACTAACAGACCAAACAGCACCACCTGACCCGCTGCCAGCAGCGGCATATCTGCGGTTTCACTGCCCGCCTGGTAAAAGCGCCAGGCCAGCAGCACGGTGGCAAGCGTTGCCAGAAGCGCGAAGAGCGTGGCAAGCTGCGGCGCGGTTTTCCGTGGGCAAAGCGAGACGACCAGCGCGCCGATAAAGGGCAGCAGTAGCGTCGTCAGAGCAAGAGTTTCCATTATTTTTCCGCGCTCCTTACAAACCGGTTAACCAGAGGACATAGGACAGCGCAGCCAGACTGAAGCCGAGCCAGGTCAGGCGGTGCGTCAGCAAAAAGCGCCCGCGCGCCAGCGAGTTTTCCACCACCGATGCCAGCACAAACACCACCAGCAGTTTCAGCAGCGTGACCACAAGCGACAGCGCCATCGCGCCCACGCTGAGCGTGACGGCATTACCGAAGGGGAAAAACAGCGCGAGGAACAGTGAGGCCATCACCACCTGCTTCAGACCGACGCCCCATTTCACCAGCGCCAGACCCGCGCCGGAATATTCGGTCAGCGGACCTTCCTGCAACTCCTGCTCCGCTTCCGCCACGTCGAACGGGATTTTGCCCATCTCAATAAAACAGGCGAACCCGCAGGCCAGCATTGCCAGTAGCGTGGCGACCGGCGACATCCAGCCCGCCGCCAGCGTGTTGCTGATGGCGCTGATTTGGGTGGATCCTGCCAGTAACGCCAGCACCAGCAGCGAAAGGATAAGCATCGGCTCCACCAGAATCCCCAGCGTCAGTTCGCGGCTGGCGCCGAGGCCGGAGAAGGGGCTGCCGGTATCCAGACCGGAAAGGGCAAAGAAGAAACGGAACAGGGCAAAGAGATAAATCAGGGTGATTAAATCGCCCGCTCCGGCAAAGGGCGCGGTGCGGATAAACAGCGGCAGCGTCATCGCCACCAGCAGCATGCTGCTGAGCAACACCCATGGCATGGCGCGAAACATCAGGCCAGATGAAGCCGGCGCGACAGCCTGGCGTTTTAGCAGCTTTTGTAAGTCGCGGTAATCCTGCCAGATCCCCGGCCCTTTTCTGGAGTGCATGCGGGCGCGGATTTGCCGGGACACTCCGGTAAACAGCGGCGTCAGCGCCAGCAATAGGGCCGCCTGGCAGAGGGCAAATACCCCGAGTGACCACGCAGATGTCTGTTCTAACATTGTTGTCTCCTCTTCACAGCGCGATCGTCAGCAGCAGGATCACCAGCGCGGCAATCACATACAGGCAGTAGAGCCGGAAATCGCCGCTTTGCAGGTACTGCACCACGCGAGCCACGCGCTGCGTCGCGCTGACCAGCGGGCGAATGATTTTCTCGTCCCAGAACGGCTCCGTTCGCGTTGCCGCCTGCGTAATTCCGCCCAGGCTGCGCTGTAAGGGCTGAGCTGGGTCGAGCTGTTTACGTAGCTGGTAAAGCGGGCCAAACATCACGCGCAGCGGCTGGGTAAAACTGCCAGCGGAAGGGGCCATGCCTTTTTCCCATGCGTAACCGCAGGCCCAGGCATCGCCACTGCGGCGAAACGCGCCGCGCGTCTGGCGGTTGAGAAACCACAGCACGCCGGGCAGCAGGGGCAAAAGCAGTAACAGCAGGAACACGGCGGAAGGCGTCAGCATCGCTTGCTGCGCATCACCGGGGATAAGCGTTGCGCCTTCGGCGGCGGCAAGTGCTGCTGGTGGCGTTAAACTCAGCGCGATATGCATTAACTGCGGGGCCACCCAGCTTGCACCCACGCCGAGCGCCACGCACAGCAGCGCCAGCACGGACATGGCGGCAATCATCGGCCATGGCACTTCGCGTGCCTGATCGGCTTTTTCACTGCGCGCATTGCCGCAAAAACTGACGCCGTAAACTTTCACAAAACACATTGCCGCCAGCGCGCCGGTGATCGCCAGCATCACAATGGCAATGGGGCCAGCGAGGCGCGGGATGATCGCGTCGATACGGGTCAGAGAGAACAGCGACTGATAGGTGTACCACTCGCTAATAAAGCCGTTCAGTGGTGGCATTGCTGAAATGGCGAGACAGCCCACCAGAAATGCGCCAGCCGTCCATGGCATCCGTTTGCCGAGTGCCCCCATTTTTTCCATATCGCGGGTATGCAGGCGAAAAATGATCGCCCCGGCCCCCAAAAACAGCAGGCCTTTAAACAGTGCGTGGTTAAGCAGGTGGAACAGCGCGCCGAGCAGGCCGACGGCGGCAATTACCGGTTGATGTAAGGCAATGCCCGCCATGCCGACGCCGACACCCAGCAAAATGATGCCGATGTTCTCGACGGTGTGCCACGCCAGCAGACGTTTGATGTCGTGCTCTGCCAACGCATACAGCACGCCAAGCACCGACGACACTGCGCCAAACGCCAGCACCACTACGCCCCACCACAATGGAATACCGCTGTGACCGAGCAGGTCGATACCGACTTTGATAATGCCGAAGATACCAATTTTCACCATCACGCCGGACATCAGCGCCGAGGCGTGCGACGGTGCAGCCGGGTGGGCGCGCGGCAGCCAGCTGTGCAGCGGCAACATCCCGGCTTTGGCGCCAAAACCGAAAAAGGCCAGCAGGAAGACCGCCGACGCGGTGCCCGGCTCCAGCGTGAGTGCGCGGAAACTGGCGAAATCGAGGCTGCCGCTCTGCCGCCACATCAGGAAGAAGGCGATCATGATCAATACCGACCCGGCGTGGGCGATAAAGAAGTAGAGCATCCCGGCGCGGATCGACTCTTCATCCTGGTCGGTGATAACCAAAAACCACGAGGCAAGGGACATCATTTCAAACAGCACGATGAACCAGAACGCGTTATCCATCACCACCAGGCCTACCATCGAGGCGATAAACAGGTTCATAAAAAAGCCCATCGCACCGGCACCTTTGCCGATGTATTCCCGCACATACGCCAGTGAATAGAGCCCGCACAACGTGACCAGCAGTGAAATCACCAGCACCATGAAAGCGCTCAGGCTATCCATGCGTACCACGAAATGGGCGAAATCAAACGGGCCAATGGCCTGAAAACTCAGCGGCACGCCGCCGTGCAATGCGCTCAGGGCGCTGGCGATCCCCAGCACGCCGCCGATCATGGCGGCGATCCCGGCGACGTTGATCGCCAGTTCCTGACTGCGGGCAAGCAACAACGACAGGACGCCTCCGGTGACGTACACCACGATTGACCACATCAATAATTGCAGGGCATCCATTAGCGTTGCTCCGGCGAAGAGGGAAGAGGAGGAAAGGTCACATCGGTTGAGTTCAGTGCGGCCAGCTCCCGACGGGCCTTGAGCTGTTTCTGCATCGTACTTTCGGTTTCCAGATGTAGCGCTTGCGTAGGGCAAGCCCGTACACAGGCAGGGCCTTCGGGTAGAAAGTCGCAGAGATCGCATTTCACCGCGATGGTTTGCACCCCCGCGTTCCAGCGTAAAAACGGGTGATCGTTGGGCGCGCTGCCGGGCACATCGCGCAGTTGTTCTTCGGCAATGTGATGCTCGTAACGGGCGGGAATATTGAGCGGGCGGCTGCCGGCGGGCGTGATCGCCCCGAACGGACACACCAGCCCACACAGTTTGCAGCCAATGCACAGCGTTTCGTTGAGATAAACGGCATCATCCTGAAACGAAATGGCATTAACCGGACACACCTGTTTGCACGGCGCGTCGTCACAGTGGCGGCACAGTATCGGCGCGGTTTTGCTGGGTGTGCGCACGAGTGTCAGCCGGGGATGGTGCTGCAGGCCCTGGCTTTTATGCACATCCGAGCAGGCGGCAAGACAGGTATTGCATCCTATACACCACTCGGGATCGGCAATCACAAAGCGGTTCATTTCGGCTCCCTGGAATCGAGGTAAAAACATTGAGCCTGCTTTAGCATAAGCTGTGCCAAAGTTATAAATTTTTAAATTTCAAAAGGTTGTTGGTTTTTGAAGTTGGCGGGACGAACAAAAGTGATGGTCAGCGTAGAGCGAAAATTAACCTGTCGGCACAAGTGTCGACATCACGGTGTGAAGTGTGATCGTGGTCAACTATTTGCAGGGGAGACGCAAAGGAAAGGGCGTACCCGATCGGGCCGCCCTGAGAAAAGGTGCGTTACTGTCAGGCGTTCTCTTTCAGCCAGTTAACCACGATGTCGTGGTGATTGCTGGTTTTGAAGTCATCAAACACATGTTCAACTTTACCGTCAGCATCCACGAGGAAGCTGATACGGTGGATACCGTCGTAGGTTTTACCCATAAAGGTTTTTTCACCCCAGACGCCAAACTGCTCGCAGACCTGATGGTCTTCATCTGAGAGCAGCGTAAAGTTGAGCAGCTCTTTTTCGGCAAAGCGGGAAAGTTTCTCTGGTTTGTCGGTGCTGATACCCAGCACTTCCACACCCGCTTTCTTTAACTCATCCATGTTATCGCGCAGGCCACAGGCCTGGACAGTACAGCCTGGTGTCATGGCTTTCGGGTAGAAATAGACCAGAACACGCTGTCCCTGGAAGTCGGCCAAATTTACTTGTTCACCGTCTTGATCGGGCAAGCTAAATTTCGGTGCGATATCACCGGCTTTCAGTGGATTCATTACTTAACTCCATCCTGTTCATCATGCTGGGAATAGTTGACGATGTTTATACTGCCTTGCGCGTTCAATTCTGTACATAGGGCTTTGAACGCCTGCTCAATATTTGACGCGTCCTGTGACGCGGGGCTATGAGCGGTTATCTGGATAAATAACGTTGGCGCAACGGTAAGATTACCGGGATGTGTACGGGAGACTAACTCCGCAATATTCATTTCGTGTGCGTCGAAAAGCGCAGTGAAACGCTCAATCAGGTGGGGCGAATCGGGGACTTCAACCTGCACCCACACGGTGGCTGGCATATCAGGACGCGGACGGGCATCGGTGCGCTTCATCACAATCAGCAAATCCAGCTCGGCGCCTTTCAGCGGTAAGGTCGATTCGATAAGCGTGATAGCGTTCCACGAACCCGAAAGCAGCATTATAAACGTGAACTCTTCCCCCAGCATCGCCAGACGGCTGTCTTCGATATTACAGCCGCAGCTGCTGACGTGGCGTGTGATCGTGTTCACAATGCCAGGCCTATCGGCCCCCAGCGCAGTGATAACCAAAAAGTGTTGTGATGAGGTTGTCAAACCTGAGCTTCCTGTCAAACATGAGGTAATCATAAGGAAAGCATAAAAAAAACCGGCATACAACCGCCACAGAGCCTCAGGTCTCTTGCTTTTCTGACGGCACCGCACGTACCATTGAGAATCTTGTTCGCACAGAGGATGGCCCATGTTCACGGGAAGTATTGTCGCGCTTATCACGCCGATGGATTCGCAAGGTAAAGTCTGCCGGTCAAGCCTGAAAAAACTGATTGATTACCATGTCGCCAACGGAACCACGGCGATCGTTTCGGTAGGGACTACCGGTGAATCCGCCACGCTGAGCCATGATGAACATGCTGACGTGGTGAAGATGACGGTTGAACTGGCCGACGGGCGCATCCCTGTGATTGCCGGGACGGGCGCGAACGCTACCGCGGAAGCCATCAGCCTGACCCAGTGTTTTAACGGCAGTGGCGTGGTGGGTTGCCTGACTGTTACGCCTTACTACAACCGCCCGACTCAGGAAGGGCTGTTCCAGCATTTTAAAGCCATCGCCGAACATACTGACCTGCCGCAAATTCTGTATAATGTGCCGTCGCGTACCGGCTGCGATATGCTGCCGGAAACCGTGGGTCGCCTGGCGAAAATTAAAAATATTATCGGTATTAAGGAAGCGACCGGGAACTTAAGTCGTGTTCACCAGATCAAAGAGCTGGTTTCAGACGACTTTATTCTGCTGAGCGGCGACGATGCCACCGCGCTGGACTTTATGCAGCTCGGCGGTGACGGTGTGATTTCCGTAACCAGCAACGTGGCGGCGCGCGATATGGCTGACATGTGCAAACTGGCGGCCCTGGGGAATTACGCCGAAGCACGCGTGATCAACCAGCGTTTGATGCCGTTACACAACAAACTATTTGTCGAACCCAATCCAATCCCCGTTAAATGGGCATGTATGGAGTTGGGGCTTGTAGCAACCGACACGCTGCGTCTGCCGATGACGCCCATTACCGACCATGGTCGTGACGTTGTCCGCACTGCGCTTAAGCATGCCGGTCTGCTGTAAAGTTTAGGGAGATTTGATGGCTTACTCAGTACAGAAGTCGCGCCTGGCGAAGGTAGCGGGTGTTTCACTTGTGATGTTGCTCGCCGCCTGTAGTTCCGATTCACGTTATAAGCGTCAGGTTAGCGGTGACGAATCCTATCTGGATGCGGCTCCGCTTGCTGAACTTCACGCGCCCGCAGGGATGATCCTCCCGGTGCAAAACGGTGATTACACCATCCCTGTTGCTAACGGCAGCGGCGCGGTAGGTAAAGCGCTGGATATTCGTCCGCCAGCTCAGCCGCTGGCTCTGGTGAGCGGTGCGCGCACCCAGTTTACCGGTGACACCGCAACGCTGATGGTCGAAAACGGCCGCAACAGCACGCTGTGGCCGCAGGTGGTCAGCATTCTTCAGGGGAAAAACTACAGCATCGACAAACGTGACGATGCCACGCAGACCCTGACCACCGGTTGGGTTGACTGGAACCGTCTGGATGAAGATCAGCAGTATCGTGGTCGTTATCAAATCTCGGTGAAACCGCAGGGTTACCAGCAGGCGGTCGTCGTCAAGCTGGTGAATCTGGAACAGGCGGGCAAACCGGTGGCGGACGCCGCATCGTTGCAGCGCTACAGCACCGAAATGCTGAACGTGATCTCCTCCGGTCTGGATAAAACCGCAACTGACGCGCAAAACGCGGCGGAAAACCGCAGCGTTTCTACGCTGAACGTCCAGAGCGCCGCCGATGATACCGGTCTGCCGATGCTGGTGGTGCGTGGGCCGTTTAACGTGGTGTGGCAACGTCTGCCGTCCGTGCTGGAAAAAGTGGGCATGAAAGTCACCGACAGCACCCGCTCAACGGGCAGCATTGCAGTGACCTACAAGCCGCTGTCCGACAGCAGCTGGCAGGAACTGGGCGCGCGCGATCCGGGTCTGGCCTCCGGCGACTATAAACTGCAGGTCGGCGATCTGGATAACCGCAGCAGCCTCCAGTTCATCGATCCGAAAGGTCACACGCTGACACAATCGCAGAACGACGCGTTAGTCGCAGCCTTCCAGGCGGCGTTTAACCGATAATCCTCAAGGCCGGATGTTCCGGCCTTTTTTTATTATGGTGACGCAAACGTGTGCGTCGGCGTAAAATAGCCAAATTAGCCTTGTAATCACACCTGGAGTAATGAAGATGCAAAAGCAAGCTGAGTTGTATCGCGGCAAAGCGAAGACCGTGTACAGTACGGAAAACCCGGACCTGTTGGTGCTCGAATTCCGTAACGATACGTCAGCAGGGGATGGCGCGCGCATTGAACAGTTTGATCGTAAGGGCATGGTGAACAACAAGTTTAACCATTTCATTATGACCAAACTGCAAGAAGCGGGCATCCCGACCCAGATGGAAGCGCTGCTTTCTGATACCGAATGTCTGGTGAAAAAACTGGATATGGTGCCGGTAGAGTGCGTGATTCGTAACCGTGCGGCAGGCTCGCTGGTAAAACGTCTGGGCATCGAAGAGGGCATTGAACTGAATCCGCCGCTGTTCGATATGTTCCTCAAAAACGATGCGATGCACGATCCGATGGTGAACGAATCCTACTGCGAAACCTTCGGCTGGGTGAATAAAGAAAATCTGGCGCGCATGAAAGAGCTGACCTACAAAGCCAACGATGTGCTGAGCAAACTGTTTGATGACGCTGGTTTGATCCTCGTTGATTTCAAACTGGAATTTGGCCTGTTTAAAGGCGAAGTGGTGCTCGGCGACGAGTTCTCACCGGACGGCAGCCGCCTGTGGGATAAAGAGACGTTGGATAAAATGGACAAAGATCGTTTCCGTCAGAGCCTTGGCGGCCTGATTGAAGCCTATGAAGCCGTGGCGCACCGTCTTGGCGTGAAACTGGACTGATTTTCACCCCGCCTGACCTCCGGAGGGTGCCTGCACCCTCCGGATTTCCTCACTTTTTTCCTGTGCTAATCCTTCCCTCTGCGCCTACGATCATATATACACTGAGTCCATCATTGGGATAGTGAGGTAGTTATGCGCTGGCAAGGCCGTCGAGAGAGTGACAACGTAGAAGACCGACGTAATGAGTCGGGTGGGCCGTCGATGCGCGGGCCTGGGTTTCGTTTACCGGGTGGCAAGGGCGGGATAATCCTGCTGTTGGTGGTGATTGTCGCGAGCTATTACGGTGTTGATCTCACCAGTTTACTGACCGGGCAACCGGTGAGCCCACCCACGCAACAACAGCGCGCCGCGAACCCGCACGAGGATGAGTCTGCGCATTTTACCCGCGTTATTTTCGCCACCACCGAAGAAACCTGGGGCCAGCTGTTTGAAAAAATGGGGCAACATTATCAACAGCCGACGCTGGTGATGTACCGTGGCAGCACCCATACCGGCTGCGGCACCGGGCAATCCATTATGGGGCCGTTTTACTGCCCGGCGGACAGCAAAATTTATATCGATCTCTCTTTTTACGATGAGATGAAAAACAAGCTCGGCGCGGGCGGCGATTTCGCCCAGGGCTACGTGATTGCCCATGAAGTCGGCCATCACGTGCAAAAACTTTTGGGGACAGAAGCCAAAGTGCGCGGTCTGCAACAAAACGCCACGCAACAACAGGCGAATGCTCTGTCGGTGCGCATGGAGTTGCAGGCCGATTGTTATGCGGGCGTCTGGGGCCACAGCATGGAGCAGCAGGGCGTACTGGAACCGGGCGATGTCGAAGAGGCATTAAACGCCGCGCAAGCCATTGGTGATGACCGCTTACAGCAGCGCAGTCAGGGCGTCGCATTCCCGGATAGCTTCACGCATGGTACCTCGACACAGCGTTACACCTGGTTCAAACGCGGAATGGACAGCGGCGATCCGGCGCAATGCAATACATTCAGCGGGCAGTTGTAATCATCTCGTGATGCAACAGCTGATTGAACTGAGCGCCCGCATGGCGCGGGAAGGGATCCGTCGCTTGCTGGTGATTGCCGGTCAGCCTGCGTGGAGTGAGGCGCAGGCGGGCACACTGCGCGACTCGCTTCCCGGCGACTGGCTGTGGGTCGGTGAAAACAGCGGCTGGCCACAACACATTCAACCTCGCGCATTAACTACCTTGCTCGGGCGGGAATTCCGTCATGCCGTGTTCGATGCGCGTGAAGGATTTGATGTCGCCGCTTTCGCCGCCCTTGGCGGGACGCTCACGGCCGGTAGCTGGCTGGTGATGCTCACACCGCCGTTCGCGCTGTGGCCGCAGCAGCCGGATGCAGACAGCCTGCGATGGAGCGACACCGCCGAGCCGATCCCGACCCCGGTTTTTATTGATCACTTTTGCCGTACGCTCCGTGACGATCCACAAACCGTGGTGTGGCAGCAAGCGTCACCTTTGTCTCTTCCGGACTTTCCTTCCCGGCCTGAATGGCACGCGGCAACTGGCGCACCCGAGCACGAGCAGGCGCAGATCCTTGAGCAACTTCGTCGCATGCCGCCGGGTGTCGCGGTGGTGACGGCACCGCGCGGGCGAGGAAAATCGGCGCTGGCGGGGATGCATATTGCCCGCATATCTGAGCCTGTCACGGTCACCGCACCTGCGCGCGCCGCCACCGATGTGCTGGCGCACTACGCCGGCGAGCGGTTCAACTTTATCGCCCCGGATGCGTTGCTCCAGCAGATAACGGCGCAGGGAACACAGCCGGGCTGGCTGGTGGTGGATGAAGCAGCTGCCATTCCTGGGCCGCTGCTGCATGCGCTGGTTTCCGCTTTCCCTCGCGCATTGCTCACCACCACCGTACAGGGTTATGAAGGCACCGGGCAGGGTTTTTTGCTGAAGTTCTGTGCCGGGTTTCCGCAGTTACGCCATTACACGCTCTCCACGCCGCTGCGCTGGGCGCTGGGCTGCCCGCTGGAGCAGGTAATTAGCGCCCTGTTGCTGTTTGACGATGAACCTGTCGTTGAACCGCCGACAGGTGACATCACCATGCAGCCGTTATCAGCACGGGCCTGGCAAGAGACGGCGGCGATTTATCGTCTGCTGGCGAGCGCCCATTACCGCACGTCACCGCTCGATCTGCGACGCATGATGGATGCGCCTGGGCAGCATTTCTGGCAGGCTTGCCGGGCAAAAACAGCGGTTGCCGCGCTCTGGCTGGTGGAAGAGGGTGGGTTAAGTGCCGGGCTTAGCCAGGCGGTGTGGGCGGGTTTTCGCCGTCCGCGCGGTAATCTGGTCGCACAATCGCTGGCCGCGCACGGCGGTAGCCCGCTGGCGGCAACATTGCGCGGGCGGCGTATCAGCCGCATTGCTGTGCATCCTTTTTGCCAGCGTACGGGGATTGGTAGTGCGCTTATCTCCCATGTGCGAGCGCATACAACGGGGTGTGATTACCTCTCCGTCAGTTTTGGCTATACGCCAGAATTATGGCGCTTCTGGCAGCGCTGCGGTTTTTCGCTGGTGCGCCTTGGCAACCATCGCGAAGCGAGCAGCGGTTGTTTTACCGCCATGGCGATAATCCCGCTGACGCCCGCTGGCGAAGCGCTGCTGGTGCGGGAACAGACTCGCCTGGCGCGCGATCTGCCCTGGCTTGCCGACTGGCGCGAGGAAACGTTGTCTCTGCCTGTTGTTCAGTCGACTACGCTTAGTGAAGAGGACTGGCTGGAGCTGGCCGGTTTCGCTTTTGCGCATCGACCACTTTCGGCGGCTTACGGCGCGTTATGCCGTTTGCTGGCGCACGCGCATTTGCCATTGTTGGCATTGCGAGGACGGGTAAGCGATGGCGAAAGCGAACAGGCGTTATGCCAGCGTTTATCGCTGAGCGGGCGTAAAGCGCTGCTGCTATCTCAGCGCCGGGAGTGTGAACAGGCGCTCTTGCAACTGGATGCTGAGCGCGCACTCAATCTGAAAACACAGGTGCAGAAACTGCAATTTTTTTAACTAACTCATTCAGTTAAATGGCATGGTCATTATGGCTCCCGGGCGTAAACTGCACTCAACGATTTAAGGAGACAACCATGAAACATGACCATTTCGTTGTGCAAAGTCCGCAATCCCCGGCAAAACAATTACTGCTGTTGTTTCATGGCGTTGGCGATAACCCGGTCTCCATGGGACAAATCGGCAGCTGGTTTGCACCGCACTTTCCCGATGCGCTGATCGTCAGTATTGGCGGCGTCGAAACCTGCGGCGCACCACCGGCCCGCCAGTGGTTTTCCGTGGCAGGCGTGACGGAAGAAAATCGTCAGCAACGCATTGATGCTGTGATGCCGCAATTTATTGACGTTGTGCGTTACTGGCAGCAGCAAAGCGGTGTAAACGCGTTAGCCACGGCGCTGATTGGTTTTTCGCAAGGGGCGATTATGGCGCTGGAAGGGCTGAAAGCGCAGCCGGATCTGGCTTCGCGGGTGATTGCGTTCAACGGGCGTTACGCCACGCTGCCGCAGGCGGTTTCCATGGCGCAGACCATTCACCTGATTCACGGCGGTGAAGACCGGGTTATCGATCTGGCCTGGGCGGTGAAGGCGCAGGAAGCAGTGCAAACGCTTGGCGGTGATATCACGCTGGATATTGTCGACAATCTGGGCCATGCCATTGATGATCGCAGTATTGAGCTGGCGCTCAAACATTTGCGCTACACCGTACCGAAGCACTATTTCGATGAAGCGTTAAGCGGCGGCAAGCCGAATGACGACGATATCGTTGAGTTTTTATGAGCAAAAAATTCACCCCCGAAAGGGGGTGAATAATTGAGACTTACTTTTTCGGCTGATCCTGTTTCGGCCAGTCGTCATCGTCGTCCCATTTGTCGTTGAAATCACGATGCGGTGGCAGATCCGGCTTGTTAGCGAGGAATTTTTTGTGATCGACCCGGCTCAGGTCTTTGATCACATTAATCAGTACGCCAAGTAAAAAAACCAGTACCAGAATCCACCAATATTTTGCCAGCCAATCCATGTCATCCTCCAGGCCATCAGGCGATGAGTTGTTCCATAATGCGTTGGTACATACGGGCGAGCAGTTGCAAATCCGCCGCGTTCACACATTCGTTGATCTTGTGAATGGTGGCGTTCACCGGCCCGAGTTCAACCACTTGCGCGCCCATACGCGCGATAAAACGGCCATCTGACGTGCCGCCGGTGGTTAACAACTGCGGTTTGATCTCATTATAGTGCTCAATGGCATTGACCACCGCATCCACCAGCTTGCCGCGCCCCGTCAGGAAAGGCTGCCCGGAAACCCACCACTCCACGCTGTAACGCAACTGATGTTTATCCAGCAGCGCCTGCACATGAGCTTTGATCATTTCGTCGGTCAGCTCGGTACTAAAGCGGAAGTTGAACTGCACAAACAGATCACCCGGGATAACGTTGTTGCTACCGGTTCCGGCTTTGATATTGGCAATCTGCATGCTGGTCGGCGGGAAGTATTCGTTGCCGTGATCCCACTGGATCGCCACCAGCTCATTGAGCATTGGCGCGGCGCGGTGCACCGGGTTATCCGCCAGGTGCGGATAGGCAACGTGACCCTGAACACCGTGAATCGTCAGATTGCAGGTCATTGAACCACGGCGACCGTTTTTTACCACATCGCCCACCACTTCCGTACTGGAAGGCTCGCCGACCAGGCAGTAATCCAGCCGTTCGTTACGTGCCATCAGTGCGTCGACCACTTTGACGGTGCCGTTGGTCGCACTGGCCTCTTCGTCAGAGGTGATAAGAAATGCCAGACGGCCTTTATGCTGCGGATGCTGGGCGACAAAACGCTCGGCGGCGACGACCATTGCCGCCAGCGAACCTTTCATATCTGCCGCGCCGCGACCAAATAGCATGCCGTCGCGGATGGTCGGTTCAAAAGGTGGGTTGATCCAGCGGTCCGCATCGCCAGCCGGCACCACATCCGTATGGCCAGCGAAGGCCAGCGTTTCGCCTTGCCCGCGCCATGCCCAGAAATTTTGCGTGTCGCCAAAATCCATCGGCTCAATGGTAAAACCGATAGCGCGCAGACGTTCAATCATTAGCGCCTGGCATCCTGCATCATTGGGGCTCAGAGAAGGGCGACGAATAAGCTGCTGTGTCAGCTCAATAACCGGGCACGACATAAACTACACCTCGTTAATAAACGTCTCATAACTGGATTCATTGAAACCCAGCAGCATAGGCTTACCCGGCGCGCAGAGCAATGGGCGTTTGATAATTGCAGGCATTTCAAGCATCAACGCGATGGCAGCATCATCATTGGTGATAGTTGCGCGCTGGGCTTCATCCAGCTTGCGCCAGGTGGTGCCACGGGTGTTTAGCAGCGCTTCCCAGCCGAGTTCACCAACAAATGTACGCAGTAAATCTGCATGAATACCGTCTGCGCGGTAATCGTGGAAACGGTATTCCACCTGCTGCGATTCGAGCCAGCGGCGCGCTTTTTTGATGGTGTCGCAGTTTTTGATGCCGTACATGGTGATCATGGTGAATCCTTTTGTCTCTTTGTTGGTTATTTGTGCAAGAAATTAGAATAACGGATTTTAATTTGCCTGTGATTTGTCTGATAAGCAAATGTCAGCGGATATAACCACTCTGTTCCAGTTTGAATAAACTTTCAGGTGTTGCGCATACCATGCCAGTGGTTAAAAAACGGAAACCATATTGTTGATAAAATCCTGTCTTTTCCGGTACGGAATAAATAAAGGTTTTGCCGAACGGTAATAATGTTCTGACAATGTCAGACATCAGTTGTTTTCCATAACCGCGTCCCTGCATTTCCGGCGCGACCACAATATCCGCAACATAGCTGGCCCATGTCAGATCGCTGATTGCGCGCGCTGTGGCGACCAGCTCCCCGTTATGGTAGCCAAACCAGCAGAAGGTGCTGTTGCGCCACGCCTGCTCGACCTGCAGCGGGTCGCGCTGATTAAGACCGCCTGCGGCAATCAGCGCCGTTAACGCCAGCCAGTCCACCGCTTCAATTGCTGATTTATCGAACAATGTGATCGTCATTTCATTTGGCCCTAAAGTTTTTATGGAATATTGCCGTTATTCACATTAAATGACATGACATCGGCTCATAGTTATCGCAAGCATTAAAAGTACCCCGCTAATAGCGATTGAAGCAATTGATTAACGTCTCTTCAATGTTGTTACGGGTTTAAGTAGAATTGCCAGAATAATAAGAGAGGTAGTTATGATTGAACATGAACTGGGGAACTGGAAAGACTTTATCGAAGGCATGCTTCGTAAATAATTTCCTGACGAACGATTAAGCAGTGACGGCTTAATAAATAACAATGTGAACCGACACATGAAAAAGGCGACCACCAGGTCGCCTTTTTGTTATGCAGAAATTACTGCGCGCGCGCTTTGAGCGGGAAACGGCGGCGCACCAGCACGAAGAACAGCGGCACAAAGAAAATCGCCAGCACGGTGGCGGAAATCATCCCGCCCATCACACCGGTTCCCACCGCATGCTGGCTGCCGGAGCCCGCGCCGGTGCTGGTTGCCATTGGCAGCACACCGAAAACGAACGCCAGCGAGGTCATCAGGATTGGTCTTAAACGCTGACGGCAGGCATGCAGCGTGGAGACCAGCAAATCTTCGCCTTTCGCATTCATATCATTGGCAAACTCAACAATGAGTATCGCGTTTTTCGCCGACAGACCTATTACTGTCAACAGCCCGACCTGGAAGTACACATCGTTCTCCAGCCCGCGCATCCAGGTTGCCAGCAGCGCGCCAATCACGCCAAGCGGCACCACCAGCATCACCGAGAACGGCACAGACCAGCTCTCATACAGCGCTGCAAGGCACAGGAATACAACCAGCAGGGAAACTGCATATAACGCTGGCGCCTGCGCACCGGAAAGGCGTTCCTGGTAAGACATGGCGGTCCACTCCAGGCCAAAACCGGTAGGCAACTGGCTAACCAGTTTCTCCATCACATCCATCGCCGTACCGGTGCTGACGCCGGGTGCGGATTCGCCGACAATCTCCACTGCGGCATAACCGTTGTAGCGCTCAAGGCGCGGCGAGCCGGTTTCCCAGCGCGAGGTGGCAAACGCGGAGAATGGCACCATTCCACCATTGTTATTCCGCACATACCAGAGGTTGATATCGTCCGGCAACATGCGGTATTTCGCCGCAGCTTGTACGTAGACTTTTTTCACGCGCCCGCGATCCATAAAGTCATTGACGTAGCTGGAGCCCCAGGCGGTTTTCAGCGTGTTGTTAATATCATCAATCGACACGCCCAGAGCCTGCGCTTTGCGCTGATCAATATCGATTTGCAGCTGGGCGCTGTCATCAAGACCGTTATGGCGAACGCGGGTCAGCGCCGGATCTTTGGCCGCCATCTCAATCAGACGATCGCGAGCCGCCATCAGAGCGTCGTGGCCTGCACCGGCGTGATCCTGCAATTCCATATCGAAACCGGCCGAACTCCCCATGCCGCTGATGGCGGGCGGGCTGCTGGCGAAAACGCGGGCTTCACTGATGCGGCTAAACGCTTTGGTGGCGCGTTCGATAATGGCAAACGCGCTACCGCTTTTCGGGTCGCGGGCTTCCCAGTCTTTCAGGCGGATGAACAAACGCGCCACGTTCTGCCCGTTACCACCGGGGCCGGAGCCGACGGTAGCAAACACGGATTCAACATTCGCTTTCTCGTGGGTGAAGAAATAGTCTTCGACTTTCTGCACCACTTTCAGCGTCTGCTGTTGCGTTGCACCACTCGGCAACTGCACTGAGGTGGTAAACATGCCCCTGTCTTCCAGCGGCAGAAACGACGTTGGCAGACGCAGGAACAGCAACACCATGCCGCCAATCAGCAGCACATAGAGCAAAATCCAGCGCAGGCTGCGGTGCAGAATTTTACCAACGGCGGTTTCATAACGATCGGCATTACGGTTGAAAATACGGTTAAAGGCGCCGAAAAAGCCTTTCTGCCCATGCAGCTCACCTTTATGCAGCGGCTTGAGTAACGTGGCACACAGCGCCGGTGTGAGGATCATTGCCACCAGCACAGAAAGCACCATCGCCGAAACAATGGTGATAGAGAACTGGCGATAAATCGCGCCGGTGGTGCCGCCAAAGAACGCCATCGGCACAAATACCGCCGACAGCACCATCGCAATCCCCACCAGCGCACCCTGGATTTGCCCCATCGATTTACGCGTCGCTTCCCTGGGCGACAGCCCTTCTTCGGTCATGATGCGTTCGACGTTTTCCACCACCACAATTGCATCATCCACCAGCAGACCGATGGCGAGCACCATGGCGAACATGGTCAGGGTGTTGATGCTGTAGCCAAATGCATAGAGCACGGCGAATGTGCCAAGCAGCACGACCGGCACGGCGATAGTGGGGATCAGCGTGGCGCGGAAATTTTGCAGAAACAGGTACATCACCAGAAACACCAGCGCGATAGCTTCGAGCAGGGTTTTCACGACATCGATAATAGAGGCTTTAACAAACGAGGTGGTTTCGTAAGCGACTTTATATTCCAGACCGTGCGGGAAAAAAGGTGCCAGCTCGTTTAAGCGATTAATCACCAGTTCTGCCGTCGCCATTTCGTTAGCGCCGGAGGCCAGTTTCACCCCCAGCCCGGACGCGGGGTTACCGTTAAAACGGCTCAGGTAGTCATATTTCTCTGCGCCCAGTTCCACCGTCGCCACGTCGCCAAGACGCACTTCTGAACCGTCCTGATTCACGCGCAGCGTAATATTGCGGAACTGTTCCGGCGTTTGTAAAAGCGACTGCGCATTGATAGTGGCGTTTAATGCCTGGCGATCAACAGAAGGCGTTCCGCCAAGTTGCCCGACGGCGATTTGCGCGTTCTGCGACGAAATGGCGCTGGTGACGTCCGAAGCGGTGAGCTGGTAACTGTTGAGCTTGGCAGGATCGAGCCAGATACGCATTGAATATTGCGAACCGTAGGCGTCAATATCGCCAACGCCGTTTACGCGGCTAATCGGATCCTGAATATTACTCGCCACATAGTCGGAGATATCTTGTTTATCCATCGAGCCGTCAGTGGAGACAAACGCGATGGTTAAAATGTTGGTATCACCGGTTTTTCGCACCGTGACGCCCTGGTTTTGCACCGCTTGTGGGAGTTTACGCATCGCCGATTGCAGCTGGTTTTGCACCTGCTGTACGGCTTCATCAGGATCGGTCCCGGCGCTGAAATTGAGAGTCACCGTTGCTTGCCCGGTGGCGCTGCTTTGCGAGGACATATACATTAAATTATCGAGGCCGGTCATATTCTGCTCGATAACCTGAGTAACGGTATTTTCCAGTGTTTGCGCCGATGCGCCAGGATAATTAGCGGTAATGCGGACGTTAGGCGGGGCTAAATCGGGATATTGTTCGACGGGTAAAGAAATAATGGCAAGTGTCCCCGTAAGACAGATCAGGATCGCCAGCACCCACGCAAAAATGGGGCGATCAATAAAAAAATTCGCCATCAGAAATAAAACCTCATATTGCTGCGCATCGTTATAGTGACATTGCTTGCATCAATGTAGCGGCAATGCAGAAACCAATCGTGGAGAAAAAAAGGAGAAAATGTAAATTATCATGCCTGATTAAGGCATAACTATGCATAACCACACTTAAGCAAAATTTCCTCCTGCACAAAATCATTTTACTTTAAATTCTTTACACTTATTGACGCTGCGCGCTGACCACTATCGGAAAACGAAACTGCACCTGCGTGCCGCTTCCCGGCGGTGAGATGATTTCCAGCACACCGCCGAGGCGCTCGGCGCGCTCGCGCATGATCGTCAACCCATAATGCCCGGCGGGCTCCTGCGTGCTGTTCATACCGATGCCGTTATCGCGGATGTAAACCGAATGCAGTCCGTCAGGGTCGGTCACACAACTGACGGTGATTTCACTGGCCTGCGCATGTTTAATCGCGTTGATGACCGCTTCACGCACAATTTGTAAAACGTTCATTTGCTGTTGCGCATCCAGCGCCTGCGTGGGTAAACGGCAATCCAGATTCAGCTTCGCGCTGGTCTGGCTCTGCAATACATCCAGCGCTTCACGCAGCGCGGCGGGTAGCGAACTTTGCTGTAAAGAGAGGCGGAACGTGGTGAGTAGCTCACGCAACTGCTGCCAGGCATTGTTCAGACCGCGCGAAAAGTCGTCGATAATCAGGTGTGCCGGGGCGTTATCGTCCGGCACGGAGCGCTTAAGCAGCGCCAGCTGGATACGCAAATAGGAGAGCATCTGCGCCAGAGAATCGTGCAGTTCGCGGGCGATGGTCGCACGTTCTTCCATCAGCATTAATTGCTGGTAGTGCTTCTGCGCCTGGTTGATATAGAGACCGCGTCCAAGAATGGTGGCGATATTGCACATCAGCGGCGCGGAGAGCGGCTGCTGGTGGCTTTGCCAGCGCAGCTCGCCCAGCACGTTCTCCTGCATATTTACCGGCAAGCTGTTCACCGGTAGCGTGGGATCGGCCTCACCTTGCTGAATGCGCCAGTTGTCATCAACAACCAGTTCCAGGAAGCAGGCTGCCTGATGGTCGTAGACGATCTGCAACACATGGTGCAGACAAAGAGTATCGATCTGGCTGGTGTTAAGGGCCTGCGAGCACTGGTACATCACCTCCAGGCGACTGTTGGCTTCATGCAGATCGCGGGTTTTTTCTGCTACCGATGTTTCCAGCGAGCGGTAGAGCTTAAACAGTTGTCCGGACATTCTGTCAAACGTTGAAGCCAGTAAACCCAGTTCGTTATCCAGTTTGTTATCGAGCGGCAGCAAGGAAAACTGCCCTTGCTGGATACGCTGGCAAGCGGCGACCAGGTTATTAAGCGGCTTGACGACCCGCTGGCGAATACGGCGCAGCGTAAAAAACACCAGCGTGAAAATCCCGGCAGCCCCCAGCAGCGAAATAGCGACTACCAGCATCATCTTGCGTTCGGCGTAGTGCTGGAGCGCCAGCACGAACAAATCAATTTGCCCGACATAAGCCTGGATATTTTGCTCATACCATTGCTGGTCGCCCTGAATCAGATGTTTTTCCATCTGGCGCCAGTTTTCGTGCAATTGCCCATAACGTTGCTGCACTTCCTGCGGAACGTACCAGCGGTTCAGGGTTTGTAATACGGGAGAGTTCAGCGTCTGCTGGTAAATCTGGCGGTGGGGTTGTAGCTCGGCGGTCTGTTTTTGCAGCTCATAACCAAGACGGTAACTCTGCATACGCAGCGACCCGGCTATATTAATGGCTTCCGCGTCCCGCAGGCTGCTGGCAAGCGTGACGAGTGCCACTCCGGTGGAGAGCAGCGACAGTAAAACAAGAGAGAAAAAGGCTCTGGCCAGGCTTCCTGAAACAGGTTTTTTGACTATCACTGCAGCGCTTCCCAATCCTGATATTACGTACAGGAAACATCGGCCTGAACGTCCATCGAATGAAATAATTTTTCAGAAATCCTGAAATAAATTGATCTGCTACAAGCTCGTGACAAATAGATAACCTTTCTGGGCAATTGAACATTGCCTGTGTCGTGCTGCCCCGGTAAATACAATGCTCATATAAAAAATAAGGTTTATTAAACCAGAAAAGAAGGGTGCCATGAATCGTTTTATTATGGCGAATAGCCAGCAATGTATAGGATGTCGTGCCTGCGAAGTCGCGTGTGTGATGGCGCACAATAATGAGCAACATGTATTAAGCGCCGGACATTTTCATCCACGGATCACCGTGGTTAAACATCAGCAGCACCGCAGCGCGGTGACTTGCCACCACTGTGAAGCTGCGCCCTGTGCCCGCAGTTGTCCGAATGGCGCAATCAGCCGCGTTGATGAGGCGATTCAGGTCAATCAGCAAAAGTGCATTGGCTGTAAATCCTGCGTGGTGGCTTGCCCGTTTGGCACCATGCAAGTGCTGGTCACGCCAATTGGCGACGGGCTGGTAAAAGCCACCGCGCACAAATGCGATCTCTGCCAGGGCAGGGCGGAAGGCCCGGCCTGTGCGCAGAATTGCCCGGCCGATGCGCTGCAACTGGTGAACAGCGACGCGCTGGCGGGTCTTGCGAAATCACGTCGTCTGCGAACTGCCAGCCATGAGGCGCAGCCGTGGCACAGTGTCGCGGCGCTGACTCCCGCCTTTAACGACCGCAAAGTGCGGCAGATGCGTAAAACAACGTCGCGCGGTGAGCCAGATAAATTGCCACTGGCGGCGCGTAAAAGCGGTTTTGATGAAATCTATCTACCGTTTCGCGCCGATCAGGCCAATCGTGAAGCGGAGCGCTGCCTGAAGTGCGGCGACCACAGCATTTGCGAATGGACCTGCCCGCTGCATAACCATATTCCGCAGTGGATCGAGCGGGTAAAAGAGGGCGATATTGCGGCTGCGGTCGAACTTTCGCATCAAACCAACTGCTTACCGGAGATCACCGGTCGCGTCTGTCCGCAAGACCGGCTGTGCGAAGGGGCATGTACGGTGCGCGATGAGTATGGCGCGGTCACGATCGGCAATATTGAACGCTATATCTCCGATCAGGCGCTGGCGCAGGGCTGGCGGCCCGATTTACAGCAGGTTGCGGCGGTAGATAAACATATCGCGATTATCGGTGCTGGCCCGGCAGGTCTCGCCTGCGCTGACGTGCTTGCTCGCCATGGCGTGAGCGCCACGGTGTTCGATCGCCACCCGGAAATCGGCGGTTTGCTCACCTTTGGCATCCCCGCTTTTAAACTGGATAAATCGCTGCTGGCGCGCCGTCGCGAAATTTTCAGCGCGATGGGCATTCGTTTTGAACTCAATTGTGAAATCGGTAAAGACATCGCGCTGGAAACGCTGCTCAGCGATTACGACGCGGTGTTTGTGGGCGTTGGCACTTACCGTTCAATGAAAGCCGGTTTGCCAAATGAAGACGCTCCGGGTGTTTACGATGCGCTGCCGTTCCTGATTGCTAACACCCGTCAGTTAATGGGGTTGCCAGACAGCGCCGACGAGCCGTTTATCAACACCGAGGGGCGCAATGTCGTAGTGCTTGGCGGCGGCGATACAGCAATGGACTGTGTCCGTACCGCACTGCGCCATGGCGCGAGCAAAGTGACCTGTGCCTACCGTCGCGACGAAGCCAATATGCCTGGCTCGAAAAAAGAGGTGAAAAATGCGCGGGATGAAGGGGCTGAGTTTGAGTTCAATGTCCAGCCAGTAAACCTGGAGATGGATAAGAGCGGCAAAGTCTGCGGCATTCGCTTGCTGCGCACACAGCTCGGCGATCCGGATGCCAAAGGCCGCCGCCGTCCGGTGCCGATTGAAGGCAGTGAGTTTGTTATGCCTGCTGATGCGGTGATCATGGCGTTTGGTTTTAACCCGCATTCCATGCCGTGGCTGGAGCGCCACGGTGTGCGCGTTGATGACTGGGGGCGTATTGCCGCCAGTGTCGAAAGCCAGTATCGCTACCAGACCAGCAACCCGAAAATTTTTGCCGGCGGTGATGCGGTGCGCGGAGCCGATCTGGTGGTGACCGCGATGGCGGAGGGGCGCCACGCCGCGAAGGGCATGATGGACTGGTTGGGCGTCAAAGCACCAGGGCAGCATTAAGGCGTTTGCCATAAAACAGGCTTCACGGCGTCACACTTCGCGGCGTAGTATTACGCAAAGTTGTTAGCGCTCTGGAGCCTGTATGTCGCTGAAAATTGAAGTTATCAAAGATAAAATCCTCTCTGAAAATTACTTTGTCCTGCGCAATATCACCTACGATTTGACCCGTCAGGACGGTGAAGTGGTGCGTCATAAACGCGAAGTCTACGACCGGGGCAATGGTGCCACTATCCTGCTGTATAACCATGAAAAGCAGAGCGTGGTGCTGATCCGCCAGTTCCGGATCGCCACTTGGGTGAATGGCAACGTGGATGGTCGCCTGATTGAAGCCTGTGCCGGGTTACTGGATGATGATGAGCCGGAAGTGTGTATTCGTAAGGAAGCGATTGAGGAGACGGGATACGAAGTTGGCGAGGTGCGCAAAGTATTTGAGTTGTACATGTCGCCGGGCGGGGTCACGGAAATTGTCCACTTCTTTATTGCGGAATATAACGACGCGCAGCGCGCGAATAACGGCGGCGGAGTGGAAGATGAAGATATCGAAGTGCTGGAGTTGCCTTTCCGCCAGGCCTTAGCGATGGTCGCCAACGGTGAGATCCGTGATGGCAAGGCGGTGATTTTACTGCAATATTTGCAAACATCTGGCCTAATGGACTGAAATTAATAAGGTTATCAGCTCCGCTTTCAGATGAAGCTATCCGACAAATCCGATTGAGCAAGCCAACCGGGAAATAGAATATACGCAGGTTCTGCGTCTATTCTTCCGGGGTTGTGCCAACCATGCGTTACCGCAGCGTTTTGACTTTGCTCTTCGGCCTTCTGGCCGCACCGTTGCTGTGCGCAGCACCCGCGCAACAAACCTTCTCCGACTGGCAAGTCACCTGTAATAACCAGAACTTTTGCGTGGCACGCAATATTGGTGAGCATCAGGGGCTGGTAATGACGCTGGAGCGCAGCGCTGGCGCGCGTGCCGATGCCACGCTACGTATCGACTATGGCGGCATCGACGCGCCGATTACTAAAGAACCGCCGATTGCCGGGCGTTTATTGTTTGATGGTCAGCCACTGGCGTTGGCGAGCGATCGCTGGCAAACCACTCCGTGGCATCTGGTGACAGATAACACCGATGCCATCACTTCGTTTTTAAAAAACATTCAGGAAGGCCAGTCGCTTACCCTACAAGGCAGCAAGGGCGAGATTTCTCTGGTCGGGCTAAAAGCGGCGCTGCTGTTTATTGATGCGCTGCAAAAACGCGTCGGCAGCGAGACGGCATGGATTAAAAAGGGCGATAGCCCGTCGTTAAGCGTTCCGCCCGCACCTGCGTTGAAAAAGGTCGCCTCGGCCAATGTGGCACCAACCCCGCTGACGCACCAGGAACTGAACGATTTGCTGGATTACGGTACCTGGCGAATGAACAGCAGCCAGTGTTCGCTGGATCCGATGCGCCGCCAGGTGCGCGTGAGCGCGCTGACTGATGATAAAGCGTTGCTAGTGATCGACTGTGAAGCGGGTGCGTATAACATGGTCGAACGCGCGTGGCTGGTATCGCGGGAAAAACCGTTTGCCGCACGGCTGGTGCGCCTGTTGCTGCCTTTCACGCCGGATAACGGTAACGATGAAATGGAACTGATGAACGCGGCGTTTGATGAGAAAACCCGCGAGCTGACCACACTTTCCAAAGGTCGCAGCCTGGCGGATTGTGGCGTGTCGAGCCGCTGGCGTTTTGACGGCCAGCGCTTTCGCCTGGTGCGTTACGCGCAGGAGCCCTCCTGCGATAGCTGGCACGGCCCCGATGCGTGGCCAACGCTGTGGGTGACGCGCTAACCCTTCGCTGACATAATCCCTTGCGGATATTGTTATCGGGAAGGGAATAATGAAACGCGTTTACCCACAATGGCTTGCGGCCTGCGTACTCTTTTTTGCCGTTCTGCCTGCCCAGGCTGAACTGACCTCAGCGGATAAACAGAGCATCGCCCAGCTTGTCGATGTCTGGAATAGCCATCTGAATGGCAATGCCCAGGCAACCGGCAGCGATTTCTATGCGGCTCAGGTCGAATGGTTTGGCCAGCATCTTGAGCGCGACGAGGTACTGCGCCGTCAGCAAGCGTTCACCTCTCACTCACCGCACTATGCGCAGCGAATTATCACCACGCTTGATATCACCGAAGATGAGGCGGGCCAGGTTCAGGTCGAGTTTGTCAAACAAGCCGGGCTCGATGAAAAACAGGTAAAAAACTACCCGGCGCAGCTTACTTTCAGCAAGCAGCCTGAGGGCTGGCGCATTAGCGGCGAAACCGATTTGCTCACCCGCCTGAATCAAAAAGAGGCGTCGGTACAGGGGCTTTTGACCAAAGGTAAGTTTGACGGCATTACCAAAGATGTCGTGTGGGTGAACGCGCGCGATCCCAAAACCGGCGGCAGTTGCGATGAAGAGGGGGACTGTGAATGTAAGCTCTGGAGCAGCAACCCGGCTGTACAACCTGCGGTGGTGCCGCAGTGCATTGGTGGCGGAGTGGAAACGCTGTCGCAGCTCGATGATAGCGGACGCGATCGGGTGGTTGTTTTCCCGCAGTGGTGGACCAGCGCCTGGCGGGTGGTTTATGTCTTTGATATCCAGCAAGGGCAATGGGCGAAAGCGCTGCCTTCGTTTCCCATTAACATCAATATTCAGGAAGACGATGACGCCGCAACGCTGGTGAAACGCGACACGCAACACAACGGCAATGTGCTGGTGAAAAAAGCGCTGTGGGATGAAAAGCAGGAAGATATCGTGACGCCGCAGGAGAGTGAGCCGTTGCTGGTGGTGAAATAAAAATGGCGCGCCAGCCGTATGCTGGCGCGCCCACGCTTATTTTTTCAGTACCGCTTTGGCTTTTGCAACCACGTTCTCGACCGTGAAGCCGAAATAGGGGAACAGCTTCTCGGCAGGCGCTGATTCACCGTAACCGGTCATACCGACAATCGCCCCTTTCAGACCGACATATTTGTACCAGTAATCGGCAATCCCGGCTTCGACCGCCACGCGCGCACTCACATCCGAGGGCAGCACAGATTCACGCCAGGCTTCATCCTGCGCGTCGAAAATATCGGTCGACGGCAGCGATACCACACGAACTTTATGGCCTTCCTGAGTCAGTTGCTCCGCCGCGTTGACGGTAATTTCCATCTCCGAACCGGTAGCAATCAGGATCAGATCCGGCGTACCCTCGCAGTCTTTCAGGATATAACCGCCACGGCTGATGGCCTGCACCTGCTCCGGGGTTCGCTCCATTTGCGTGAGGTTCTGGCGCGATAGGATCAACGCCGTCGGGCCATGATGGCGCTCGATCGCCAGCTTCCAGCCAACAGCCGCTTCCACCTGGTCGCACGGACGCCAGGTGCTGAAGTTCGGTGTTAAGCGCAGGCTGGCGAGTTGCTCCACCGCCTGGTGCGTTGGACCGTCTTCCCCTAAGCCAATCGAATCATGGGTGTAAACCATGATCTGCCGGGCTTTCATCAACGCCGCCATACGCGCCGCGTTACGGGCATATTCAACGAACATCAAAAAGGTGGCGGTGTAAGGCACAAAACCGCCATGGTGTGCGATACCGTTGGCAATTGCCGTCATACCAAACTCACGCACGCCGTAGTGAATGTAGTTCCCGGCCTGATCCTCTTTCAGCGATGTGGAGCCGGACCAGATGGTGAGGTTGCTGGGCGCGAGATCCGCAGAGCCGCCAAGCAGCTCCGGCAAAATTGGCCCATAGCTGTTGAGCGTGTTCTGTGACGCTTTACGGGTGGCGATTTTCGCCGGGTTGGCCTGCAGTTTATTGATCCAGTCGGTGGTGGTTTTTTCCCAGCTTTCCGGCAGTTCACCGCTCATGCGGCGTTTAAATTCGGCTGCCAGATCCGGGTACTCTTTAGCCCAGGCCGCCAGTTTCTCATTCCACTCATGCTGATGTTTCGCCCCGCGCTCGCGGGCATCCCACGCCTGGTAAATCTCTTTCGGGATCTCGAAGGCCGGGTATTTCCAGCCGAGTTTCTGCCGGGTGAGCGCCACTTCTTCTTCACCGAGCGCCGCGCCGTGCGACTCCTCTTTCCCGGCTTTGTTCGGCGAGCCGAAGCCAATCACCGTGCGGCAGATAATCAGTGACGGCTTATCTTTCACGCGTTGCGCTTCTTCAATCGCTTTTTTCACCGCCTCGGGTGAATGGCCGTCGATATCGCCAATCACATGCCAGTTGTACGCCTCGAAGCGTTTTGCGGTGTCATCCGTAAACCAGCCCTCGGTTTCGCCATCAATCGAGATGCCGTTGTGATCGTAAAAGCCGATCAGTTTGCCGAGCCCGAGCGTGCCCGCCAGCGAACAGACTTCATGGGAAATGCCTTCCATCAGGCAGCCATCGCCCATAAACACATAGGTGTAGTGGTCAACAATGTCATGCCCCGGCCGGTTAAATTGCGCCGCCAGCGTACGCTCGGCAATCGCCAGCCCGACGGCATTCGCCAGCCCCTGCCCGAGCGGGCCGGTGGTGGTTTCCACGCCCGGCGTATAGCCGATTTCCGGGTGGCCTGGGGTTTTGGAGTGGAGCTGGCGGAAGTTTTTCAGCTCTTCAAGCGGCAGGTCATAACCACTGAGGTGCAGCAGGCTGTACAGCAGCATTGAGGCATGACCGTTAGAGAGGATAAAACGGTCGCGATCGTACCAGGTGGGGTCTGCCGGGTTGTGGCGCAGAAAATCATTCCACAGCACTTCGGCGATATCCGCCATCCCCATCGGGGCGCCAGGGTGGCCAGAATTGGCTTTTTGCACCGCGTCCATACTCAGGGCGCGAACGGCGTTAGCAAGCTCTCTACGGGACATAATTCACTCCATGGCAAAGGTTAAAGTTTAGCGGCGAGCAGATCTTCAAGGCTGCGCTGATCAACGGCGAACTGACGGATCCCGTCGGCCAGTTTATCGACGGCCATCGGATCCTGGTTATGCTCCCAACGGAATTCAGCTTCTGTTAACGGTTCCGGGCGATGGAAGGTTTGGCGCGATGGCACCAGCTTGCGTTCAACGACGCCCTCTTGCGCTTGTAGCTCTTTCAGCAGTGCCGGAGAGATAGTCAGGCGGTCGCAGCCCGCCAGCGCGAGGATCTGCTCGGTGCGGCGGAAACTGGCTCCCATCACAATCGTTTGATAGCGATGTTGTTTGTAGTAGTCGTAGATATTGCGCACCGACTTCACGCCAGGGTCTTCATCCACCACATACGGGTCGAGCGGTTTGCGATCGTTATACCAGTCGTAAATGCGGCCAACGAAAGGCGAAATCAAAAACACACCCGCTTCGGCGCAGGCGCGCGCCTGGGCAAACGAGAACAGCAGCGTCAGGTTGCAGTTGATACCCTCTTTTTCCAGCTCTTCCGCCGCGCGAATGCCTTCCCAGGTCGACGCCAGTTTGATGAGAATGCGTGACTTATCGATGCCTTGATCTTTGTACAGCGCGACCAGTTGACGCGCTTTGGCGATACTTTTCTCTTTGTCGTAAGAGAGGCGGGCGTCAACTTCGGTGGAGACGCGTCCCGGAATGCTTTTCAGAATTTCCGCACCAAAATTGACCGCCAGTTTGTCGCTGGCTTCTGCCACTTGCTGCTCCTGGGTTTTACCACGCGCTTTGCCGTAGGCGATGGCATCGTCAATCAGATGTGAGAAGTGCGCCAGCCCGGCTGCCTTCAGCAGCAGGGAAGGGTTGGTGGTGGCATCTTCCGGCTGATAGTGGCGAATGGATTCGATGTCGCCGCTGTCGGCCACTACGGTGGTGAATTGTTTGAGGCCGTCTAAGTGATTCATGGAAAATAACTCCTTTAAAAGCAATGGATTACTGGAGTGCTTTCTGTCGCACTTTTGTGAGGATGAGAGGTGCATAACAAAAAAGCATAGCAGACGCGCCCGCGCCCTGCGTTTTGCGGCACGTAACAAAGTTGCGATAAATTGATAACAATTTTGTTTATGTCATGGCGAGATTTTGGCTATGTTCAAAGTTTATGCGGGCGACAGAGGCCATACTATGCGGCGCATTGGGATAGACATCGCACGTTTCACTCTGCAAACAACGTGAAAGGAACCTCAAATGGACGACCAACTAAAACAAAGTGCCCTCGATTTTCACGAATTCCCCCGTCCGGGGAAGATTCAGGTCTCCCCGACAAAACCGCTGGCAACACAGCGCGATCTGGCACTGGCCTACTCCCCCGGCGTCGCCGCGCCTTGTCTTGAGATCGAAAAAGATCCGCTGGCGGCCTACAAATACACCGCGCGTGGCAATCTGGTCGCCGTGGTATCCAACGGTACTGCGGTACTCGGCCTTGGCAATATTGGCGCACTGGCCGGTAAACCCGTAATGGAAGGCAAAGGCGTACTGTTCAAAAAATTCGCCGGAATCGATGTGTTTGATATCGAAGTGGATGAACACGATCCGGATAAACTGATTGATGTCGTCGCCGCGCTGGAACCGACTTTTGGCGGCATCAACCTGGAAGACATCAAAGCGCCGGAGTGCTTCTACATTGAAGCGAAGCTGCGCGAACGCATGAATATTCCGGTATTTCACGACGATCAGCACGGTACGGCGATTATCAGCACTGCCGCCATTCTCAACGGCCTGCGTGTGGTCGAGAAGAACCTCTCTGATGTGCGCATGGTGGTTTCCGGCGCGGGCGCAGCGGCGATTGCCTGTATGAACCTGCTGGTGGCGCTTGGCATGCAGAAACACAACATTGTGGTCTGCGACTCGAAAGGCGTTATCTACAAAGGCCGCGAACCGAACATGGCGGAAACCAAAGCCGCTTATGCCGTTGACGATGACGGCAAACGCACGCTGGCGGATGTGGTTGCCGGTTCGGACATCTTCCTCGGCTGTTCCGGGCCGAAAGTGCTGACCCCGGAGATGGTGAAAGGCATGGCGCGCCAGCCGTTGATCCTCGCACTGGCGAACCCGGAGCCGGAAATTCTGCCGGATCTGGCGAAAGCGGTGCGCCCGGACGCCATCATCTGCACAGGGCGTTCCGATTACCCGAATCAGGTGAACAACGTGCTCTGTTTCCCGTTTATCTTCCGTGGCGCGCTGGATGTTGGTGCGACGGCGATTAACGAAGAGATGAAACTGGCGGCGGTCAACGCCATCGCGAAACTGGCGCATGCTGAGCAGAGTGAGGTAGTGGCTTCGGCCTATGGCGATCAGGATCTCAGCTTCGGCCCGGATTACCTGATCCCGAAACCGTTTGATCCGCGTCTGATTGTCAAAATCGCGCCTGCTGTGGCAAAAGCCGCCATGGATTCCGGCGTGGCAACGCGACCGATTGCCGATTTCGATGCTTATGTCGATAAACTCACTGAATTTGTCTACAAAACCAATCTGTTTATGAAGCCGATCTTCTCGCAGGCGCGCAACGCACCGAAACGCGTGGTGCTGGCAGAAGGTGAGGAGCCGCGTGTGCTGCATGCTACGCAGGAACTGGTGACGTTAGGGCTGGCAAAACCGATCCTGATTGGTCGCCCGAGCGTGATTGAGATGCGTATTCAGAAACTCGGTTTGCAAATCCGCCCGGATGTGGATTTTGAAATCGTCAATAACGAGTCCGATCCGCGCTTTAAAGAGTACTGGATGGAGTACTTCAACATCATGAAACGCCGCGGCGTGACGCAGGAGCAGGCGCAGCGCGCGGTGATCGGCAATACCACCATTATTGGCGCGATCATGGTACATCGTGGCGAAGCGGACGCGCTGATTTGCGGCACCATCGGCGATTACCACGAGCACTTCAATGTGCTGCAGCCGATCTTCGGTTATCGCGACAACGCCCATACCGCAGGCGCGATGAACGCGCTGTTGCTGCCGAGCGGCAACACCTTTATCGCCGATACTTACGTCAATGAGGATCCGAGCGCGGAAGAACTGGCGGAGATTACTATTCTGGCGGCGGAAACTGTCCGCCGTTTCGGCATTGAACCGCGTGTGGCGCTGCTTTCGCATTCGCAGTTTGGTTCATCGAACGCGCCTGCGGCGGTGAAAATGCGCGATACGTTAGCGCTGGTGCGTGAACGTGCGCCGGAATTAATGATTGACGGAGAAATGCATGGCGATGCGGCGCTAGATGAGACTATCCGCCATGAACGTATGCCGGATAGTCCGCTGAAAGGGGCGGCAAATATCCTGATTATGCCGAACGTAGAAGCGGCGCGAATCAGCTATAACCTGCTGCGCGTGTCCAGTTCGGAAGGGGTGACTGTCGGGCCGGTACTGATGGGCGTGGCGAAACCGGTGCATGTGCTGACGCCGATTGCCTCGGTGCGGCGTATCGTCAATATGGTTGCGCTGGCGGTGGTGGAGGCGCAAACGCAGCCATTGTAATGTTTGTGTCTGCGAACGGATTGTCGCGTGTTGGTCGTGTTTTTGAAGGAAGCCGCTCGTTATTTCTGCCCGGGCTGAATTCAATCGCGATGGGTTGAGTGCCGCTGAAATCGGCGAACCGAAGAGTGAGTGACAAGGTCTGGGTGCCATGGATGGCGGCCAGAGGCGAATCGAGCCACAGACAAAATTGCCGCGAGCAAGTTTGAACAGCGCCTGCGCTGGCCCTGAAGGGACGAGTCTCAGGGATGGGACGAGTAATCGCGAGTTGAGCCGACCGCAGACAAGCACTCGTGAGGTGAGCGTAGTGCGAAGCACCGATTTATCTTGAAGACGCGGGGATAGAAAAGGGGAGCGCGGCAGCTCCCCTTTTCCCGTTCACATGCAGCGATGTTTCAGAAACTGTTGAACATCTGCTGAACGGAACAATACCTCATCAGTGACATATCCGTTGAATAGCGCACTTTATCCGGCCTGAGAATTAAAGAAATTAAACCCAGTCTCTGACTTTTATAAACTCACTGAGGGCGGCTTCCGGGCTGCCTTCTACGGGTTGATAATTGTATTCCCAGCGCACCAGCGGCGGCATCGACATCAGAATGGATTCAGTGCGCCCGCCGGTTTGTAAGCCAAACAGCGTGCCGCGATCCCACACCAGATTGAACTCCACATACCGACCGCGACGGTAAAGCTGGAAGTCGCGTTCACGCTCGCCATAAGGCGTAGCTTTGCGGCGTTCAACGATCGGCATATAAGCCTCGAGATAGCCGTTGCCCACCGCCTGCATAAAGCGAAAGCAGTGATCGAAATCTGGCGTATTGAGATCGTCGAAAAACAGCCCACCGATACCGCGTTGTTCGTCACGGTGTTTAAGGTAGAAGTAATCGTCGCACCACTTTTTATAACGTGGATACACCTCTTCGCCGAACGGCAAACAGATATCGCGCGCTGTGCGGTGCCAGTGGCGAGCATCCTCTTCAAAACCGTAGTAGGGCGTTAAATCAAAGCCGCCGCCAAACCACCACACCGGTTCCGCACCGGGTTTTTCGGCGATAAAAAAGCGCACATTGGCATGGCTGGTGGGCACATACGGATTACGCGGGTGAACCACCAGCGAAACGCCCATCGCTTCGAAACTGCGACCTGCCAGCTCCGGGCGGTGCGCGGTGGCTGAAGCGGGCATTGCGTCGCCGTGGACGTGCGAAAAATTGACGCCCGCTTGTTCAAACACGCCGCCATCACGCAGCACACGGCTGCGCCCGCCGCCACCTGCCGTACGCGTCCACGCATCTTCAATAAATGCGCCGCCATCAATGGCGCTCAGCTGGTCACAGATCTTGTCCTGCAAATGCAGCAGGGCGTTTTTAACCGGGTGGATATCAGGCGTGGTCATCCGCGTCTCTTCGTATGGGCTTTGTGATTATCAAACCAGCTAAAGTAGCTGAGTACGCCGTCGGCAATGGCGCTGGCGATTTTCTGGCGAAACGCCGCCGTACCGAGCAGCTTCTCTTCCGCCGGATTGGTGATAAACGAGGTTTCCACCAGTACGGAGGGTATTGAAGGCGATTTTAGCACCACAAATGCCGCCTGTTCCGTGTTACGGCTATGCAGGCGGTGTACCGGTTTTATCTGCTTGAGAATATGCGAGCCGAGCGTCAGGCTGTTTTTAATGGTGTCGGTTTGCACCAAATCGAACAGTACTTGCTGGAGCAGGTGATCTTTGTCTCTGTCTTTCTTGCCGGCCAGATCGTCGGCGGCGTTTTCTTTATCCGACAGGTATTTCGCCATTGCGCTACTGGCGCCGCGATTAGAAAGCGCAAACACCGACGCGCCCGCAGCGCTTGGGTTGGTGAAACCATCGGCGTGGATCGACATAAACAGATCGGCACCGTGCTGGTGGGCAATCTCTACGCGATCATAAAGCGGAATAAATTTATCGCCGGTGCGCGTCAGGCGCGCATCAATTCCCTGCGCACGCAACTGGGCGCGGACGGTTTTGGCGATCGCCAGTACCACGTGTTTCTCTTGCGAACCGTTATGTCCAATCGCGCCGGTATCAATACCGCCGTGGCCCGGATCAAGCATCACAATGCGTTTTGCGCCAGCTTTCTTTGCTTTCGGCTTGCTGTGCCCGGTGGTGGTTTTGAGTGGTGTCTCGTCCTTAGCGATAGCACGAGACATGCCCGTTAATGTCAGGGCGGCCAGGCCTGCTTTCAGCACCTGACGACGCGAGGTAAGTGTTTTTAAAGGTTTAAAGGTGCTCATACGCCTGAATTGTCTTATTCGTGGTCCCTGGTGTTATAGCGTATCGTGTTTGCCGTTACGACTATCTGTGCGAACTAATGTTTTACTTTTCATTTCAATACGTGACAGAGTGACATTATGCCAAATTTCAGCGCCGAAGATGCCGGATATTGGCGACAGCGGCGCTTGGGGCCATAATCTACGTTTACACAGCTGAAAATGACGGGGAATACCATGGAGATACGCGTTTTTCGCCAGGAAGATTTCGAAGAAGTGATCACCTTGTGGGAGCGTTGTGAGCTGTTGCGACCATGGAACGATCCGGAAATGGATATTGAGCGCAAAGTGAATCACGATGTGAGCCTGTTTCTGGTTGCCGAAGTCGGTGGTGAAGTGGTCGGCACGGTGATGGGCGGTTATGACGGTCATCGCGGTTCAGCTTATTACCTCGGCGTTCATCCCGAGTTTCGTGGGCGCGGTATCGCTAACGCCTTGTTGAACCGGCTGGAGAAAAAATTGATTGCCCGCGGTTGCCCGAAAATTAACCTGATGGTGCGGGAAGATAACGAGATGGTTATCGGCATGTATGAGCGCCTCGGTTATGAACATATGGATTCGGCCAGTCTGGGCAAACGTTTGATTGAAGATGAAGAGTACTGAGATTTATCCCGCCGATTACGATAACCACGGTCGCCTGAAACTCCCATTTCTCTTCTGGTGCGTGTTGCTGCTCCAGGCGCGCACCTGGGTGCTGTTTGTTATTGCCGGGGCATCGCGCGGGCAGGGCGACGCATTGCTCGCACTGTTTTACCCCGATCACGATGATTTCTGGCTGGGCTTGCTGCCGGGTATGCCGGCGGCCCTGGCCTTTTTACTGAGCGGTCGCCGCGAACATTTTCCCCGCCTGTGGCGCGCGCTCTACCCGCTGGTATTGCTGGCGCAACTGGCGTTGCTGGTATGGCAACCCTGGCGCTGGTATACCGGCGAGGCGCTTTCCGGCGTTGGGCTGTTTCTGGTTATTGCCGATCTTTTCGCGCTGTGGTGGCTGGCAGCAAACCGGCGTCTTCGGGCCTGTTTTTCCCTTGCTCAACATTGAGCGGCACTTTTTTCACTTCCGGGACTCCAACAGGCGTTCAATGAATAAAAGGAATGAAGCATGAAATCCCTGCGTACACTTATTTGCGTTCTGCCGCTGGCGTTAACCGGCTGCTCGACGCTGGCTTCTGTCAACTGGTCGGCGGCCTATCCGTGGAACTGGTTTGGTTCATCTGTCGAGGTGAGCGACAACGGAGTGGGTAACATCACCGCCAGCACGCCGCTAAACGAGCAGGCAATTCAGGATGCGCTGGGTGGCGATTACCATCTGCGTAGCGGTATGAAGACGGAAAAAGGCAGCATCGTTCGTTATTTTGAAGCGCTAAAAGACGACAAACTGGCGCTGGTGGTGAACGGTGAAAACGGCGCGGTCAGCCGTATTGATGTGCTCGATAGTAATATTGCTACGGATAAAGGGGTAAAAATCGGCGCACCGTTCAATTCGCTGTTTGATAAAGCGTTCGGTAATTGCGTGAAAGGCGCGGGCGATGACAGCGTGGGTGTCGAGTGTAAAGCGCCGGGTAGCCAGCATATCAGCTACGTATTTACCGGCCAGTGGAGCGGCCCGGAAGGGTTGATGCCATCCGATGATGCGCTGAAAAACTGGAAAGTGAGCAAGCTTATCTGGCGCCGTTAATTTGATCTCAACTCGCTGCTGCTGCGGGAAAAACAGGTACAATACCGCGATTATCGCCACGGTTTCGTGGCCTGTTTTTTCCAGGAGGAGTCATGTCCCAGGTTCAAAGCGGCATTTTGCCAGAACATTGCCGTGCGGCGATTTGGATTGAAGCCAACGTTAAAGGGGACACCGATGCCCTGCGCGTGGCGAGCCGCGTATTTGCCGATAAGTTGGCGACCTTTCAACTGCAATTCCCCGATGCGGCGCTGGGCGCGACCATTGCCTTTGGCAACAAGACCTGGCGCGCGCTGAACGGTGCTGAAGGCGCAGACGAGCTAAAAGATTTTCCGGCGTATGGCAAAGGCCTGGCGCCCGCAACACAGCGAGATCTGCTGATCCACATTCTTTCTCTGCGCCACGATGTGAATTTCTCTGTCGCTCAGGCCGCGCTGGCGGCGTTCGGCGACGCGATCGAGGTTAAAGAGGAGACACACGGTTTCCGCTGGGTCGAAGAGCGCGATTTGAGTGGCTTTATCGACGGTACGGAAAACCCGGCTGGTGATGAGAAACGCCGCGAGGTTGCCATTATTCAGGATGGTGTGGACGCCGGTGGCAGCTACGTGATGGTGCAGCGGTGGGAGCATAACCTCAAGCAGCTTAACCGCATGAGCGTGGGCGATCAGGAGATGATGATCGGTCGCACCAAAGAGGCCAATGAAGAGATCGATGGCGATGCGCGCCCGGACACATCACACCTGACGCGTGTTGATCTGAAAGAGAACGGCAAAGGGCTGAAAATCGTCCGCCAGAGCCTGCCTTATGGCACCGCCAGCGGTACGCATGGGCTCTATTTCTGCACCTATTGCGCCCGTCTGTACAACATCGAGCAGCAACTGCTGAGCATGTTTGGCGATACCGACGGTAAGCGCGATGCGATGCTGCGTTTTACCCGCCCGGTGACCGGCGGCTACTACTTCGCCCCGTCGCTGGATAAGCTGCTGGCGCTGTAAACCACGCACCTCTGCCTGGCCGGGGAAACCCGGTCACTACTCCCTTCTGCTTATATTCTTTTCTGATTCCAAATCACCAATTGGTATATAAAACCGTTACTGGTTTCACACCCGTTATAAATAAACTGAGTGACGAAATGTCATCAGCTTATAAGGGTGCGCAATGGCCGTTAATTTACTGAAAAAAGGATATCTGACGCTGGCAGCGCTGACGCTGTGGGCCGCTCAGGCACAAGCGACGGAACTGCTTAACAGCTCTTATGATGTATCACGCGAGCTATTTGCGGCCCTTAACACGCCGTTCGAACAGCAATGGGCGAAAGATAACGGCGGTGACAAGCTGACCATTAAGCAATCTCACGCTGGCTCCTCAAAGCAGGCGCTGGCGATCCTGCAAGGGTTGAAAGCGGACGTTGTGACGTATAACCAGGTCACCGATGTGCAGATCCTGCACGACAAAGGCAACTTGATCCCGGTGGACTGGCAGAGTCGTTTGCCGAATAACAGTTCACCGTTCTACTCGACGATGGCGTTTCTGGTACGCAAAGGTAACCCGAAGAACATTCACGACTGGAACGATTTGGTGCGCAGCGACGTGAAGCTGATTTTCCCGAACCCGAAAACCTCCGGCAATGCGCGCTATACCTATCTGGCGGCCTGGGGTGCAGCGGATCAGGCGGATGGCGGCGACAAAGCCAAAACTCAGCAGTTTATGACCCAGTTCCTTAAAAACGTTGAGGTGTTCGACACCGGCGGTCGCGGCGCGACAACCACCTTTGTTGAGCGCGGGCTTGGCGATGTGCTGATCTCGTTTGAATCGGAAGTGAATAACATCCGCAAGCAGTATGAAGCGCAGGGTTTCGAGGTTGTCGTACCGAAGGTCAACATCCTGGCTGAATTCCCGGTGGCGTGGGTGGATAAAAACGTGAAGGCCAACGGCACGGAAAAAGCGGCGAAAGCTTATCTCACCTGGCTTTACAGCCCACAGGCGCAAACCATCATTACCGATTACTACTATCGCGTGAACAACCCGGAAGTAATGGCAAAACTGAGCGATAAATTCCCGCAGACGGCGCTGTTCCGTGTAGAAGACAAGTTTGGTTCCTGGCCTGAGGTGATGAAAACCCATTTCGCCAGCGGTGGTGAACTGGACACGTTGCTGGCGGCGGGGCGTAAGTGATGTTTGCAGGATCAAAACGCGTGCTGCCTGGCTTCGGTTTAAGCCTGGGCAGCAGCCTGTTTTTTGTTTGTCTGATACTGCTGTTGCCGCTGAGCGCGCTGGTGATGCAGCTGGCGCAGATGAGCTGGGCGCAATACTGGGAGGTGGTCACTAATCCGCAGGTTGTGGCCGCCTATAAAGTCACGCTGATTGCTGCGTTTGTCGCCTCCGTTTTTAACGGCGTGTTTGGCTTGCTGATGGCGTGGATCCTCACGCGTTACCGCTTTCCGGGCCGTACTCTGCTGGATGCGTTAATGGATCTCCCTTTTGCGCTGCCCACGGCCGTGGCGGGTCTGACGCTGGCATCACTGTTTTCGGTGAATGGTTTTTACGGCGAATGGTTAGCGAAGTTTGATATCAAAGTGACCTATACCTGGCTCGGTATTGCAGTGGCAATGGCGTTTACCAGCATTCCGTTTGTGGTACGCACCATCCAGCCGGTACTGGAAGAGTTAGGGCCGGAATATGAAGAAGCGGCGGAAACCCTGGGCGCGACGCGCTGGCAAAGTTTTCGCAAAGTGGTGCTGCCGGAACTCTCTCCAGCGCTGATGGCGGGCGTCGCGTTGTCGTTTACCCGTAGTCTTGGCGAGTTTGGCGCGGTGATCTTTATTGCCGGTAACATCGCCTGGAAGACCGAAGTCACCTCACTGATGATTTTTGTGCGTCTGCAGGAGTTTGATTACCCGGCGGCGAGCGCGATTGCCTCGGTGATCCTGGCGGCTTCTCTGCTGTTGCTGTTTTCCATTAACACCCTGCAAAGCCGCTTTGGTCAGCGTGTGGTAGGTCACTAATGGCGGAAATAACTGAATTGAAACGCTATGACAAACCTCAGGTGAACTGGGGCAAATGGTTTTTGATTGGTACGGGCGTCCTTGTTTCTGCGTTTATCCTCGTTGTGCCGATGGTTTATATCTTTGTGCAGGCATTCAGCAAAGGCCTGGCACCAGTACTGCAAAACCTCGCCGATGCTGACATGCTGCATGCCATCTGGCTGACGGTGCTGATTGCGCTGATCTCGGTGCCGCTGAACCTGATATTCGGCACGTTGCTGGCCTGGCTGGTGACGCGCTTTAACTTCCCCGGACGCCAGTTACTGTTGACGCTGCTGGATATTCCCTTTGCTGTTTCGCCGGTGGTCGCAGGTCTTATCTATCTGCTGTTTTATGGCTCGAACGGCCCGCTTGGCGGCTGGCTGGATGCGCATAATCTGCAAATTATGTTCGCCTGGCCGGGCATGGTGCTGGTTACCGTGTTTGTTACCTGTCCGTTTGTGGTGCGCGAACTGGTGCCCGTGATGTTAAGCCAGGGGAGTCAGGAGGACGAAGCAGCGATTCTGCTTGGTGCTTCCGGCTGGCAGATGTTTAAGCGCGTGACGTTGCCGAACATCCGTTGGGCACTGTTATACGGCGTGGTACTGACTAACGCGCGGGCGATTGGCGAATTTGGCGCGGTGTCGGTGGTTTCCGGCTCTATCCGTGGTGAAACCCTGTCGCTACCGCTGCAAATTGAGTTACTGCAGCAGGATTACAACACCGTCGGTTCGTTTACCGCCGCGGCCCTGCTGACCTTGATGGCTATTTTGACGTTGTTTTTAAAGAGTGCGTTGCAGTGGCGTTTGAATAATCAGGAAAAACGCCAGCAACAGGAGGGAAATCATGAGCATTGAGATTGCCAATATTAAGAAGTCTTTTGGTCGCACCCAGGTGCTGAATGATATCTCTTTGGATATCCCTTCCGGCCAGATGGTGGCGTTGCTGGGGCCATCCGGTTCCGGTAAAACAACGTTGCTGCGTATTATTGCTGGCCTAGAGCATCAGAGCAGCGGGCGTATTCGTTTTCACGGTACTGACGTCAGCCGTTTACATGCGCGCGAGCGCCGCGTTGGTTTTGTGTTCCAGCATTATGCGCTGTTTCGTCATATGACGGTGTTCGACAATATCGCTTTCGGCCTGACGGTGCTGCCGCGTCGAGAACGTCCTAATGCGGCGGCGATCAAAGCCAAAGTGACGCAACTGCTGGAAATGGTGCAGTTAGCACATCTGGCAGAACGCTTTCCGGCACAGCTTTCCGGTGGACAGAAACAGCGTGTGGCGCTGGCGCGTGCGCTGGCGGTTGAACCGCAAATTTTACTGCTGGATGAACCCTTCGGTGCGCTTGATGCGCAGGTGCGTAAAGAGCTGCGCCGCTGGTTGCGTCAGTTGCATGAAGAGCTGAAATTCACCAGCGTGTTCGTGACGCACGATCAGGAAGAGGCGACGGAAGTTGCCGATCGCGTAGTGGTGATGAGCCAGGGAAATATTGAACAGGCGGATGCTCCGGATCAGGTCTGGCGCGAGCCCGCAACCCGCTTTGTGCTGGAGTTTATGGGCGAGGTTAACCGCCTGAAAGGCACGGTGCGCGGCGGACAGTTCCACGTTGGCGCGCACCGCTGGCCTCTCGGTTATACCCCGGCTTACCAGGGAGATGTCGATCTGTTCCTGCGCCCGTGGGAAGTGGATGTCAGCCGCCGCACTAGCCTCGATTCTCCGCTGCCGGTACAGGTGCTGGAAGCCAGCCCGAAAGGCCATTACACCCAACTGGTTGTGCAGCCGCTGGGCTGGAACCAGGAACCGTTGACCGTGGTGATGCGTGATGAGCAACCTCCGCAGCGCGGTGAGCGTCTGTTTGTTGGCCTGCAACATGCCCGTTTATACAACGGGAATGAACGCATTGAGGCCCGCGTGGAACTTGCTCTGGCAGATTCTGCCTGATAGCTTAAACAGACGTGGTTTCTGCCGGATAACGTACACGTTTATCCGGCCTACAAGCCCGGTATGCATCTTGCGACCGGGTTTTTTATTGGACAGCGATTGTGAACACATTAGAACAAACCATTGGCAATACGCCGCTGGTCAAATTGCAACGCCTGACGCCGGATAACGGTAGTGAAATCTGGGTCAAGCTGGAAGGCAACAATCCGGCGGGATCGGTAAAAGACAGAGCGGCACTGTCGATGATTGTGCAGGCAGAAAAGCGCGGGGAGATCAAACCCGGCGACGTACTGATTGAAGCGACCAGCGGTAATACCGGTATCGCGCTGGCGATGATCGCCGCGCTGAAAGGCTACCGCATGAAATTGTTGATGCCGGACAATATGAGCCAGGAACGCCGCGCTGCAATGCGCGCCTACGGTGCGGAGCTGATTCTGGTCAGCAAAGAGCAGGGCATGGAAGGGGCGCGCGATCTGGCGCTGGCCATGTCGGCGCGCGGTGAAGGCAAACTGCTCGATCAGTTTAACAACCCGGATAACCCCTACGCACATTACACCACCACCGGCCCGGAAATCTGGCGGCAGACCAGCGGGCGAATCACGCATTTTATCTCCAGTATGGGCACTACCGGCACTATTACCGGGGTATCGCGTTTTCTGCGTGAGCAGGATAAAAAAGTGACGATTGTCGGTTTGCAGCCGGAAGAGGGCAGCAGTATTCCTGGTATCCGCCGCTGGCCTGCTGAATATATGCCGGGGATTTTTAACGCGTCTCTGGTTGATGAGGTGCTGGATATCCATCAGCGCGAAGCGGAAAATACCATGCGCGCGCTGGCGGTGCAGGAAGGCATTTTCTGCGGTGTCAGTTCCGGCGGAGCAGTAGCAGGGGCAATACGGGTGGCGAAAGCGAACCCGGGCGCGGTGATCGTCGCCATTATTTGCGATCGCGGCGATCGCTATCTTTCTACTGGCGTATTTGGTGAAGAGAGTTATTCGCAGGGCGCGGGGATTTAACCCGTTAAGGAGAGCTAATGGAGATGATCCTGTTCAGGGATAAGACCCGGGCGCAGCAGGCCGATATCGTTGCCGTACAATCACAGGTTGTCTACGGTAGCGTGGGCAACAGCATAGCGGTGCCGAATATTCGCCAGCACCATTTGAACGTACTGGCCGTGCCGACCGTGCTGTTCAGCAACACGCCGCACTATGACACCTTTTACGGCGGCGTCATTCCCGACGAGTGGTTTAGCGGCTATTTACAGGCGCTGGAAGAGCGTGATGTTCTGCGCAGCGTTAAAGCTGTCACGACCGGTTATATGGGCAGCGCCAGCCAGATAAAACTGCTGGCTCAATGGCTCACAGTGTTGCGGGAAAAACATCCGCAATTATTAATTCTGGTTGATCCGGTGATTGGCGATACCGACAGCGGCATCTACGTAAAACCAGAAATTCCGCAGGCATATTGTGAACATTTGCTGCCGCTGGCGCAGGGGATCACGCCAAATGTGTTCGAACTGGAAGTGCTGAGCGGTCGGCCATGCCGGGATTTGCAAAGCGCGATTGAGGCGGCAAAAGGCCTGTTATCGGAATCGCTGCATTGGGTGGCGATCACCAGTGCGCCGGTTGAGCAACACGATGAGCAAATCCACGTGGTACTGGTTACTGCTGATGCGGTTCATGTGAGTGGTTATCAGCGTGTGGCGACAGATCTCAAAGGCACTGGCGATCTGTTTTGTTCTGAACTGGTGAGCGGCATTGTTCAGGGAAAAGCGCTTGACATGGCAATACAGGCTGCGGGCGATCGGGTCGTAGAAGTGATGGGATATACGCTGGAAAAAGGCTATGACGAGCTGATTTTACCGCCGCAGTAAAGCAAAAATGGCGCCTTTCGGCGCCATTCTTTTATGCATTACGCATTACTTTTTGATGCGGATCACCGGGGTTTCGCCCACGGTTACGCTACCAGAAAGTTTGATAAGCTCTTTGATTTCGTCCATGTTGGAGATAACCACCGGCGTCAGGGTTGACTTGGCTTTCTCTTCCAGCAGCGGCAGATCAAATTCGATTACCGGATCGCCAACTTTTACGCGCTGGCCTTCTTCTGCGATGCGTTTGAAACCTTCACCTTTCAGTTCAACGGTGTCGATACCGAAGTGAACAAACAGTTCAATGCCGCTATCTGATTCGATAGAGAAGGCATGGTTGGTTTCAAAGATTTTACCGATAGTACCATCAACCGGGGCTACCATTTTGTTACCGGTCGGTTTGATAGCAATGCCATCACCAACGATTTTCTCAGCGAATACAACATCCGGTACATCTTCAATGTTGACGATTTCGCCAGAAAGCGGGGCAATAATCTCAATGGTTCCGGTGTCTTTTTTATCATCAGAAACCAAAGATTTCAGTTTATCGAAAAAACCCATGATCTTCTCCTAAGCAGTAATTTGGGCGCATCTCGCGGATTAGCAGATTGTTTTTTCTTCAATGAACTTGTTAACCAGCGTCATTAACTCGTCCGTTGTCGGTTGAGCAAGAGCCTGCTCTGCTAACACCTTCGCATCTTCGAAGTTTGTGTTACGAATAATCTTCTTAATGCGCGGGATAGAAATGGCGCTCATACTGAATTCATCCAGACCCATCCCCAGCAACAGAAGTGTAGCACGTTCGTCGCCAGCAAGCTCACCACACATGCCAGTCCATTTGCCTTCCGCATGAGAAGCATCAATAACTTGCTTGATCAGGGTGAGTACAGACGGTGACATCGGCTGGTAAAGATGTGAAATCATATCATTACCACGGTCAACCGCCAGGGTGTACTGCGTCAAATCATTGGTACCGATACTAAAGAAATCGACTTCTTTCGCCAGATGGCGGGCAATTGTCGCGGCAGCAGGAGTTTCCACCATCACGCCAATTTCAATGCTCTCGTCAAACGCCTTGCCTTCGTTACGCAATTCTTGTTTGTAGATCTCAATCTCTTTCTTCAGTGCGCGCACTTCTTCGACAGAGATGATCATCGGGAACATAATTCGCAGTTTACCGAAAGCGGAAGCGCGCAGAATCGCTCGTACCTGGTCGCGCAGGATCTCTTTGCGATCCATGGCGATACGTACTGCACGCCAGCCCAGGAACGGGTTCTCTTCTTTCGGAAAATTCATGTACGGCAGCTCTTTGTCGCCGCCAATGTCCATGGTACGGACGATAACTGCCTGAGAGCCGCAGGCTTCTGCCACCGCTTTGTAGGCTTCAAACTGCTCTTCTTCAGTCGGCAGGGCGTCGCGATCCATGAACAGGAATTCGGTACGGTACAGACCAACACCTTCGGCGCCATTGCGCTCAGCGCCCGCGATATCGCGAACGGTACCGATGTTGGCGCACACTTCCACCTGGTGACCATCAAGGGTGATCGCTGGCAGATCTTTCAGTTTCGCCAGTTCGGCTTTTTCTTCAGCAACCTGAGTTTGCGCCGCGCGCAGTGTCTCAATCTCTTCATCGCTCGGGTTAACGTAGACTTTGTTGTTAACCGCATCGAGGATCAGATAATCGCCATTTTTGACCTGAGTGGTGACGCTACCGGTGCCCACGATCGCTGGCAACTCAAGGGAGCGCGCCATGATAGACGTGTGGGAAGTACGACCACCGATGTCAGTGATAAAACCAAGCACTTTTTTCAGGTTCAACTGGGCGGTTTCTGACGGTGTCAGGTCGGCCGCAACCAGAATCACTTCTTCCTGAATCGCGCTCAGATCGATAATCGGCATACCCAGGATGTTGCGCAGCAGACGCTTACCGATGTCACGTACGTCAGCGGCACGTTCTTTCAGGTATTCATCATCCAGCTCTTCCAGGGCTGTTGCCTGACCTTCGATAACTTCATGCGCTGCCGCATCGGCAGTCATGTTCTTATCTTTAATCAGGGCTATGATTTCCTGCTCCAGCTCCTCATCTTCCAGCAGCATAATATGCCCTTCGAAGATGGCTTCTTTTTCTTCACCGAAAGTTTCACCCGCTTTCGTTTTGATTGCTTCCAGCTGTGCCGATGCTTTGGCACGACCGCTCAGGAAACGCTCAACTTCCTGGTCAACCTTGTCGGCAGAAATTTTCTTCCGGTCGATGACGATCTCGTCTTCTTTCAGCAGCAGTGCTTTGCCGAAAGCGATACCCGGGGATGCTAAAATGCCTGAAATCATAACCCTACCTTTACTTGTGACTGATCTTGAAAAGAACCCGTAAGTAAAACTTACTCAAGTTCTGCCATCAGTTTAACCAGATGCTCAACCGCTTTTTGCTCGTCTTCGCCTTCAGCGGTCAACGTCACAACAGTACCTTGAGTCAGGCCCAAAGTTTGCAGTTTGAACAGGCTTTTCGCGCTAGCGCTTTTGCCGTTAGAAGTCACAGTGATTTCAGAAGAGAAGCCTTTTGCTTCTTTAACAAACTGAGCAGCAGGGCGGGTATGCAGACCGTTCGGAGCGGTAATGGTAACTTCTTGCTGGAACATTGTATTTCCCCAACTTATAGGTTTAGTGTTGTGGAACTAAAGTCTAGCCTGGCGGCATGACTTTAGCCTGTATTGTTAGCGCCGGCGCAACGGGACAAACTACAGAAGCCTGCCTGGCGCAACCAAACGCTGGCGCTTCTGGCTGCTGACGTTTCGCTCGTCATTAAACATTATGCAGCGAAAGGCAGAATTGAACCAAATCATAAAATCGATTCAGCTTGGTGAAATCTTGCCTTCGATTAATTTCGCGCATCAAAATAAATGTGATGGTTAAATACCAGACCAGGAGGTTTCAGGCAATGCCAGGTAGGGCAAAAATTTGATATATGCCACAAAAAAGCACCGCAATCGGTGCTTTTTTGTGCTGATTTAACAATCTGGCATCACTGTTGCAATTCTTTTTCAGTAAACAGATCGGCAAACAACGCGGTGCTCAAATAACGCTCGCCAGAAGAAGGTAAAATCACCACGATATTCTTATTGGTAAAGGTTTCGTCTTCTTGCAACTTCAGCGCTGCCGCGACGGCTGCACCCGAAGAGATACCCGCCAGAATACCTTCCTCTTCCATCAGACGACGCGCGGTACTGATGGCTTCTTCGTTGGTGATTTTGACAACTTTATCGATCAGTTTCAAATCCAGGTTGCTGGGAATAAAACCCGCGCCGATGCCCTGAATTTTGTGCGGACCAGGTTTCAGCTCTTCGCCTGCCAGCGCCTGAGAAATAACCGGAGAATCAGTTGGCTCGACCGCGACGGTGATCAGGTCAGTTTTGCCTTTGGTATTTTTGATATAACGCGTTACGCCAGTCAGCGTACCGCCAGTGCCTACGCCGGAGATAAACACATCAACCTGGCCATCGGTGTCTTCCCAGATTTCCGGGCCGGTGGTTTTTTCATGAATTTCCGGGTTAGCCGGGTTACTGAATTGCTGCAACAGCAGAAATTTCGCCGGATCGCTGGCGACAATTTCTTCCGCTTTCTGGATAGCGCCTTTCATGCCTTTTGCGCCTTCCGTCAGTACCAGGTTCGCGCCTAATGCCTTCAGCAATTTACGGCGTTCGATACTCATGGTTTCCGGCATGGTCAGCGTCAGTTTGTAGCCGCGTGCAGCTGCGACATAGGCCAGTGCGATCCCGGTGTTGCCACTGGTTGGTTCAACCAGTTCTACGCCCGGTTTCAGCACCCCGCGTTTTTCGGCATCCCAAATCATATTGGCACCGATACGGCATTTTACGCTGAAGCTTGGGTTACGTGATTCGACCTTCGCCAGAATGCGGCCGTTACCGATGCGGTTCAGTCGAACCAGCGGCGTATGACCAATCGTCAACGAGTTGTCTTCAAAAATCTTACTCATAGCCCGTCCTTAACTGTATGAAATTTGGGAACCACCTCAGCATACGCACTTACTGTTGTTGGGGAAGTAAGGAAATCGCATATCTATATGCTGCGGCGAAATAATGCTAATCAGTATGGAATAAGAAACGGAATAAATCCTTATCGCCAGACCGCGTGTTTTTCCCGGTAGCAATCGACCCACATCGCCGTTGCGCCACACACCGCTACGGGCATCACGACCAAATTCAACACCGGAATCATCGTAAACAGGCTGGTGAGCGCACCGAATTGCATATTAATAACCTTGCGTTCGCGCAAGGAAACGCGCATCGCTTTAAACGGCACCTTATGGTTATCAAACGGATAGTCGCAATACTGGATAGCCAACATCCAAGCACTGAACAGGAACCACAGCACCGGGGCGACGGTTTGCCCAATACCGGGAATAAAATAAAGCACCATCAGCAGCAAGGCGCGGGGCAGATACCAGGCCAGTTTTTGCCATTCGCGCTTCATGATGCGCGGTACATCTTTGAGCAGCCCAAAAACGCCGACGTCGGGTGGTGTCGCGCCGGTAAGGCGTGCTTCCAGCTGTTCTGCCAGCAAGCCATTAAAGGGAGCGGCAATCCAGTTCGCAAGGGTTGAGAAGAAGTAGCCGAAGACCAACAGAATTGAGACAACGGCAATTGGCCACAGTAAATAGCTCAGCCATTGCAGCCAGTCCGGCACATGGCTCATCAGCGAAGGGATCCAACTATCCAGGCGGGTAAACAGCCACCAGAACGCGCCGCCCATCAGCAAAATATTCACCATTAACGGCAAGATCACAAAGCGACGAATGCCTGGCAGTGTGACCAGTTTCCAGCCCTGGGAAAAGTAAAACATGCCGCTGCGAGCAACAGACGGGGATGATGAAACCATAATCTGGCCATACTCCTTTCATGACGACCGAAAACTGCAGCTTATAATATTCATCAGACGGGGGAAACCCGTTCGGAAATGTTCGAAAAAACAGCAAAAAGCACAATTTCGTTCATCTTTATGCTGCGAAAGACACGCGCGCACTTGCACTTGACGTAATGGGCAAATACTCTTAGTGAGTAAATGTTTGCCGTGGTGGCAAGGTGTTAGAACAACAGAGAATATAATGATGCAGGATTTGCGTCTGATATTAATCATTGTTGGCGCGATCGCCATAATTGCTTTGCTGGTTCATGGGTTTTGGACCAGTCGCAAAGAACGTTCGTCCATGTTCCGGGATCGCCCATTAAAACGCATGAAGTCGAGACGTGACGACGACGAGTTGGATGACGAGGATGTCGAAGAAGACGAAGGCGTAGGTGAAGTGCGTGTTCATAAAGTGAATCACGCGCCGGGAGCCAGTAACGAGCAGGACGCGCCGCGTCAGCACCAATATAAGCCGCCTTATGCGTCGGCTCAGCCGCGCCCGTCGGCACCGCCTGTTCAACCTGAAGAGCCACCGCACCACGCGCAGCAGCCTTATTCCCAGCAGCAGCCGGAGCGCCCAGTGCAAGCTCCTGCCTTTGAAACACAACCGGTGCGTCACGCGCCGCAACAGCCCGTAGCGCCACAACAGCCAGTGGCACCTCAGCAGCCTGCGCCGCAGTATCAATCGCAACCTGAAATTGCGCAGCCCGCACCTCAGCCGGAACCTGAACCGGTTGTCGAAGCGCCAGTGGAAAAACCGCAGCGCAAAGAAACTGTCATTATCATGAACGTTGCTGCACATCATGGCAGCACGTTGAATGGCGAAGTGCTGCTGAACAGCATTTTGCAGGCCGGGTTTAAATTCGGCGATATGAGCATTTTTCATCGTCATCTCAGCCCGGACGGCAGTGGCCCGGCGCTTTTCAGCCTGGCCAATATGGTCAATCCCGGCACGTTTGATGTCGAAACGATGAGCGAGATGGCAACACCAGGCGTCACCATCTTTATGCAGGTGCCTTCCTACGGCGACGAGTTGCAAAACTTTAAACTGATGCTGCAATCTGCACAGCATATCGCCGATGAAGTTGGTGGTGTGGTGCTGGACGATCAGCGTCGGATGATGACGCCGCAGAAATTACGTGAATACCAGGATCGTATTCGCGAGGTCAAAGACGCCAACGCGTAACGGGACCACGAACATTATTTCCTTCCAGAACCCCCGCCAGTCGGGGGTTTTTTATCATTGATGGTGCGATATGGACTCAATTGAACAACAACTGACAGAACTGCGAACCAGCCTTCGCCATCATGAATATCTGTACCACGTTATGGACGCGCCGGAGATCCCGGACGCCGAGTACGATCGTCTGATGCGTGAACTGCGTGAGCTTGAAGCGCAGCGCCCTGATTTAGTGACACCTGATTCGCCAACGCAGCGTGTTGGCGCAGCGCCGCTTACGGCTTTTAGCCAGATACGCCATGAAGTGCCGATGTTGTCGCTGGACAACGTGTTTGACGAAGAGAGTTTCCTCGCTTTTAACAAACGTGTGCAGGACAGGCTGAAAAGCACCGACGCGCTTACCTACTGCTGCGAGCTAAAGCTGGATGGCCTGGCGGTGAGTATTCTCTACGAAAACGGTGTGCTGATGCGTGCGGCAACGCGCGGCGATGGCACCACCGGAGAGGATATCACCACAAACGTGCGCACTATCCGCGCCATCCCGCTCAAGCTGCACGGCGACAATATTCCCGCCCGCCTCGAAGTGCGTGGTGAAGTGTTTTTGCCGCAGTCGGGTTTTGAAAAAATCAACGAAGATGCGCGTCGTACCGGTGCGAAAGTCTTTGCCAACCCGCGCAACGCCGCCGCAGGCTCATTGCGCCAGCTCGATCCGCGTATCACCGCCAAACGCCCGCTAACCTTCTTCTGCTATGGCATCGGCATTCTCGAAGGGGGCGAACTGCCGCGCAGCCATCTGGGGCGTTTGCAGCAGTTCAAAGCCTGGGGGCTGCCGGTAAGTGACCGCATACGTCTGTGCAGCACGCCGGAAGAGGTGTTGGCCTTCTACCACCAGGTTGAAGCCGATCGCCCAACGCTCGGTTTTGATATTGACGGTGTGGTGATTAAGGTCGATTCGCTCGATTTACAGGAACAACTGGGTTTTGTCGCCCGCGCGCCGCGCTGGGCAGTCGCCTTCAAATTCCCGGCGCAGGAGCAGATGACTTTTGTGCGTGATGTGGAATTCCAGGTCGGGCGTACTGGTGCGATTACGCCTGTCGCCAGGCTTGAGCCAGTACACGTTGCCGGGGTGTTGGTCAGCAACGCTACACTGCACAACGCCGATGAAATTGACCGTCTTGGTCTGCGTATTGGCGACAAAGTAGTGATTCGCCGCGCCGGTGATGTGATCCCGCAGGTGGTCAATGTGGTGCTTTCCGAGCGTCCGCAAGAAACCCGTGAAGTGCTTTTTCCGACACACTGCCCGGTGTGTGGTTCCGATGTTGAGCGTGTTGAAGGCGAAGCCGTTGCCCGCTGTACCGGCGGGTTAATCTGCGGTGCGCAACGTAAAGAGTCGCTGAAGCATTTTGTCTCCCGTCGCGCGATGGATGTGGATGGTATGGGCGACAAGATAATCGACCAACTGGTGGAAAAAGAGTACGTCCACACGCCGGCAGACCTATTCCGTCTTACGGCCGGTAAGCTGACCGGGCTTGATCGCATGGGGCCAAAATCGGCACAGAACGTGGTCAATGCGCTGGAGAAAGCCAAAGAGACGACCTTTGCCCGCTTCCTCTACGCGCTCGGTATCCGCGAGGTTGGTGAAGCTACGGCTGCCGGTCTGGCGGCTTATTTTGGTACGCTGGAGGCGCTGATGGCAGCAGGCGTTGACGAGCTGCAAAAAGTCCCGGATGTCGGTGTTGTCGTGGCGAAGCACGTGGACAACTTCTTCAATGAAGAGAGCAACCGCGAGGTTATCCGCCAGTTAGTCGAGGATGTTGGCATTCACTGGCCTGCGCCGGTTATCGTCAAAGCCGACGAGATCGACAGCCCGTTTGCCGGCAAAACTATTGTGCTGACCGGTAGCCTGAGCCAGCTTTCGCGCGATGACGCCAAAGCGCGTTTAACAGCATTAGGGGCAAAAGTGGCGGGCAGCGTGTCGAAGAAAACGGATCTGGTGATTGCCGGGGAAGCGGCGGGCTCTAAGCTTGCGAAGGCGCAGGAGTTGGGGATTGAGGTGATCGACGAAGCCGAGATGATTCGCCTGCTGGGAGCGTAAATGGAAAAGGAACAGCTCGTCGAGATTGCTAATACCATCATGCCGTTTGGTAAACACCAGGGGCGGCGGCTTATCGATCTGCCTGAAGAGTATCTGCTGTGGTTTGCCCGGAAGGATTCGTTTCCCGCCGGGCGGCTGGGTGAGTTGATGCAGATAACGTTACTGATCAAAACGGAAGGGCTGAGCCATCTGGTGCAGCCCCTGAAACGCGGTTAGGCTTTCGCCGCTGCCTGCGCCTGCTGTTGCTCTGTTTGACGTTTATAACGGCGCGCCAGCACGGCGCAGACCATTAGCTGAATTTGATGGAAGATCATCAGCGGCAGCACCATCATCCCGATCACCGACGTCGGGAACAGAATGTTGGCCATAGGAATACCGTTAGCCAGGCTCTTTTTTGAACCGCAGAAAACAATAGTGATTTCATCAGCTTTATTGAATCCGCACTTACGCGCGACGACTACGTTTACCGCGATGACAATCGCCAGCAACACCAGGCTCGCTACGACAATAAACAGCAGTGAGCCGACGCCCACTTTGTGCCAGATACCGTTCACCACCGCTTCGCTAAAGGCGGAGTAAACCACCAGCAAAATCGACGTCTGGTCGGTTTTTGAAATCCACTTCTTATGTTTCGCCACAAAGGCGCCGGTCCACGGGCGTGAAAGGTGGCCCAGTACAAACGGCAGCAGCAGTTGCAGCATGATCTTGCCCACTTGCTCAAGGCTGCCTTCTGCGCCGTGCAAATCCATCAGCAGGCCGACCAGCAGCGGTGACAGGAAGATGCCGAGTAAGCTGGAAGCCGATGCTGAGCAAACCGCCGCCGCGACATTTCCGCCCGCCAGTGAGGTAAAGGCAATCGCCGACTGAACGGTCGCAGGCAGAATGCACAAATACAGAAAACCGGTGTACAGCTCCTGGCTGACATTCACCGGCGACCACCAGACAAACAGCACGCCGAGCGCCGGGAAAAGCACAAACGTGCTGCACATTACCCAAAGATGTAAACGCCAGTGGCTACCGCCAGCGATGATCGCCTCGCGCGACAGTTTTGCGCCGTGCATAAAAAACAATAATGCAATCGCGGCGGTGGTCAGCCCTTCGAAAAACGGCACAAAGCCGCCGCGCGCCGGGAAGAAAGAGGCCAGCAAAACGGTACACACCAGCGTGAGCGTAAAAGGATCAAGGATACGAAAAAGTTTCATGTGCACTCCTGAAAGTCGGTGTCGCTATTGTGCTTTTTCTGTTTTGAGAAATAAAATTGATTTATTGCATCCATTCATGAATTTATAAGATGAATTATTCCTTACGTCAGTTACGTGTTTTCGTCACCGTGGCGCAGGCCAAAAGTTTCAGCCGGGCAGGGGAGATAATCGGTCTCAGCCAGTCTGCGGTAAGCCACAGCGTGAAAGAGCTGGAACTGCAAACCGGCGTGCGCTTACTCGACCGTACCACCCGCGAAGTGGTGCTGACCGAAGCCGGGCATCAACTGGCCGGTCGCCTTGAGCGGCTGTTAGATGAGCTTAGCAGCACCCTGCGTGAAGCCGGGCGTGTCGGGCAGCAGTTGACTGGCACGGTACGTGTGGCGGCGAGTCAGACCATTTCGGCGCACCTGATCCCGCAGTGCATCGCCAGTAGTAACCAGCGCTATCCGGAAATTGATTTTGTGTTGCACGACAGGCCGCAGCAATGGGTGCTGGAGAGCATTCGCCAGGGAGAGGTGGATTTTGGCATTGTGATAGATCCTGGCCCGGTGAACGATTTTCAGAGCGAAGAGATCCTCGAGGAGCCATTCTTTTTGCTGTGTCGCAGCGATCATTCGTGGGCACAGCTTGCGGAGGTGCCTTGGTCGGCGCTGGATGGTGCGAGATTAGTGGTGCAGGATTACGCGTCAGGTAGCCGACCGCTCATTGATGCTGCGCTGCGCCATTTTGCCGTACGCGCGACAATCGTGCAGGAGATTGGCCATCCGGCAACGCTGTTTCCAATGGTTGAAGCGGGGATCGGGATAAGCATTCTGCCCGCACTCGCCTTGCCGCTGCCGCAGGGAAGTGAGCTGGCGGTAAAAAGGCTGGTACCGGATATGCAGCGCAAAATTATGCTGGTGCGGCGAAAAAATCGGTCGCTCTCGGGGGCGGCGCAGGCATTGTGGGAAGTCGTAAGAGAACAGGCCCGGTGTTTAAACCAGGCCCGTGAGGACGATCCGTTATTTACTCAGACGTAAATATCAATCTGATGATCGTCGGAAGGTTTGTTAACACCTTCCGCTTTCGCTTGCGGTTGCTGCTGAGCTTGTTTCTGTTCTGCTTCTTCAGCCTGTTTGCGCTGCAGTTGTGCCAGTTGCGCTTGCAGTTGCTGAATTTCAGTCTGAATCATCTCTTGCTGTTTCTTCTTGTCTTCAGTCGAACCGCTCCCATTAGCGATTTCTTTCAGCTGCTGGGTCAGCTTGGTGATCTTCTGAGTAATGCGGCTGATTTGCGAAGCGGTATCGTTGCCGGTAGACGATGAACTACCCGCGCTACCTGTTTGAATTGACGCAGTTGTTGTCGAGATTGTGGTCATTGCACACTCCTTTTTGCCATAAAACATTGTTATCGGCCGTCATCATTCATTTCTTGAATTGTCTTAATCGAATGGCGGTTCGGCGGGCATCATATCGGGACATTAAGGATAAATTATGGATAAACGTTACCGTTTTTACTCGTTGAAAATAATGGGGTTTTATTCGTTTTCCTATTGTTGTCAGGGTGGGTTTAATGGCTAATCTGACAGGAATTTAAGCGCTTATATGCTGCCCTAAAGAAAATTGTGCGGCGGGAAAATATTCATTGGTTTACTGGTCGCATAATGGGAGTCGCGTGGTTGGTAATCAATAGATTTCAACTGAAGGCTGGAATGGTGGAATGGGCAGACAAAGGGTAAATCGCAGAAAGCAAAAAAGCGCCGCCAGCGCCATTTTTACATTGGTGGGTCGTGCAGGATGACTCGCTTTGCTCGTCCTTCGGGCCGTCGCCGCAAGCGGCTCCGTTGTCTCACTACGTTCGACTCGAACCTGCTGCAGAGTTACTCGTCTCATCCTGAGACTCGCCCTACGGGCCAACGCTGCGCGTTGTTCAAAATTGTTCCCGACAATTTTGTCGAATCTTTTATTTGGGCAGATAGTAAAAAAGCGCCTTTAGGGCGCTTTTTTACATTGGTGGGTCGTGCAGGATGACTCGCTTTGCTCGCCCTTCGGGCCGTCGCCGCAAGCGGCTCCGTTGTCTCACTGCGTTCGGCTCGAACCTGCTGCAGGTTCGAATCTTTTATTTGGGCAGATAGCAAAAAAGCGCCTTTAGGGCGCTTTTTTACATTGGTGGGTCGTGCAGGATTCGAACCTGCGACCAATTGATTAAAAGTCAACTGCTCTACCAACTGAGCTAACGACCCGAAGTGGTGGGTGATGACGGGATCGAACCGCCGACCCCCTCCTTGTAAGGGAGGTGCTCTCCCAGCTGAGCTAATCACCCACTTCGGTACTTCAACCGATAAGAATTCGCTGGCGAGAAAGTGGTGGGTGATGACGGGATCGAACCGCCGACCCCCTCCTTGTAAGGGAGGTGCTCTCCCAGCTGAGCTAATCACCCACTTCTCATTCTTATCTACACTGCGGAAGCCACAAAAATCGTGGTGGGTGATGACGGGATCGAACCGCCGACCCCCTCCTTGTAAGGGAGGTGCTCTCCCAGCTGAGCTAATCACCCCCGCTGTGTGGAGTCGCATTATAGGGAGAGTTGAAAATGAGTCAACGCATTTTCAAAAGAAATTGTTCGTTCGTCGTAAAATTAGACAAACCGCTGCGTAAAGCGTCGCGAGAGCATGATTTCTAAACAAAATAGCCAGATAACCCCTTCATTGCGGCAACAACATTGAGGAATCAGCCCACAGTGATAGAATATCGCCCACTTTCATTTTCGCTATTGCCGACGGTCGGCATCTTTATAAACGTAAGGCCATTTCATGAAAATCAAAACTCGCTTCGCGCCAAGCCCCACCGGCTATCTGCACGTTGGCGGCGCGCGCACTGCTCTTTACTCCTGGCTATTTGCACGTAATCACGGCGGTGAGTTTGTGCTGCGTATTGAAGACACCGATCTCGAGCGCTCCACTCCGGAAGCAATTGAAGCCATCATGGATGGCATGAACTGGCTGAACCTGGAGTGGGACGAAGGCCCGTACTTCCAGACCAAACGCTTTGATCGCTACAACGCGGTCATCGATGAAATGCTCAAAGCCGGTACCGCCTATAAATGTTACTGCTCCAAAGAACGCCTTGAGCAACTGCGCGAAACGCAGATGGCAAACAATGAAAAACCGCGTTATGACGGCCGCTGCCGTCACGATCATTCGCACCATGCTGATGACGAGCCGTGTGTCGTGCGTTTTGCCAACCCGCAGGATGGTTCAGTTATTTTTGACGACCAGATTCGCGGCCCGATTGAGTTCAGCAACCTCGAACTCGACGATCTGATCATTCGTCGTACTGATGGTTCACCGACCTATAACTTCTGCGTTGTGGTTGATGACTGGGATATGGAAATCACCCACGTTATCCGTGGTGAAGACCATATCAACAACACGCCGCGTCAGATCAACATCCTGAAAGCGCTGAACGCGCCAGTTCCGGTTTACGCGCACGTATCGATGATTAACGGCGACGACGGTAAAAAACTCTCCAAACGCCATGGCGCGGTCAGCGTAATGCAGTATCGCGACGACGGTTACCTGCCGGAAGCACTGCTTAACTACCTGGTGCGTCTGGGCTGGTCGAGCGGCGATCAGGAGATCTTCACCCGCGAAGAGATGATCAAGTTGTTCTCTCTCGGCGCGGTGAGCAAATCGGCGAGCGCGTTCAACACTGACAAGCTGCTGTGGCTGAACCATCACTACATCAATACGCTGGATCCCGAGTATGTGGCGACGCACCTGCAGTGGCACATTGAGCAGGAAAACATCGACACCCATACCGGCCCGCAGCTGTTTGAGTTAGTGAAGCTGCTCGGCGAGCGTTGCAAAACGCTGAAAGAGATGGCGGCAAGCTGCCGTTATTTCTATGAAGAATTTGACGAATTCGACGCAGATGCAGCGAAAAAACACCTGCGTCCGGTTGCGCGTCAGCCGCTGGAAGTGGTGCGTGACAAACTGGCAGCCATCACCGACTGGACGGCAGAAAACGTCCACCACGCGATTCAGGCGACTGCCGATGAGCTGGAAGTGGGTATGGGCAAAGTCGGTATGCCGCTGCGCGTTGCCGTGACCGGCGCGGGTCAGTCTCCGGCGCTGGATATCACCGTTCACGCCATTGGCCAGGCGCGCAGCATCGCGCGGATCAATAAAGCGCTGGGTTTTATTGCTGAGCGCGAAAGCCAGCAATAATTTTTGCCTGCTCTATATAATAAAAAGCCGCCTTCACTGAAGGCGGCTTTTTTATGGCTGTCAGCTAACTGCGCGCAGCGATAATCTAGTCGATTAACGAGCAACCACAAAGCGCTTAGCGTCATCCATAAAGGCTTTATCGCCAGCGGGTGCCACGATCGAACCGAAGTTCATATGACCGCGCAATTTCCAGTTCGCCGGAATACCCCAGGTACGCTGCACATCGGCGTCAACCAGCGGGTTATAGTGTTGCAGGTTTGCGCCGATGCCTTTTTCGGTCAGCGCCAGCCACACGGCGTATTGTGCGATACCAGTGCTGTGTTCAGACCATACCGGGAAGTTATCGGCGTAAGCGGCGAACTGCTCCTGCAAGCCTTTCACCACATCCTGATCTTCAAAGAACAGCACGGAACCCGCCGCTGCGGCAAAGCCGTCCAGCTTGTCGGAAGTGGCTTTAAAGCTCTCTTCCGGCACGATTTTTCTCAACTGCTCGCGAGTCAGCTCCCAGAACTGCACATGTTCTTTACCTAACAGGATCAGCGCGCGGGAACTCTGTGAGTTAAACGCCGAAGGCGCCTGACGAATCGCTTCTTTGATGGTTTCAATGATGACATCTTCTGCCACCGGCAGATCTTTACCCAGGGCGTAAATGGTGCGGCGTTGTTTTGCTAAAGCGAGAAAATTGTCTGACATAGTCACTCCTGAAGTTGGCTGCACGTCCGCGACGTTGTTACCTGCGGATTGTGGAAACAAAGCGCTAAAAAGTTTCTGTAATGGGTTCATGGTTAATCTGGCCTGCAACGAAAGTTTTGATTAATTTTACGGCCAACCTGCGGGCCAGTTCCGTTTGTAATGGGCTGTTTTGCCCTGATGAAACGAATGATAGGCCGATGACGTGGAAAGAAAAAGCTGAACTATTTGCGCGTAGTATTCAAAAAATTAGAATGACTTTTGAATAGTTATCGAGGGTAAAAGGCGGGGAGATTCCCCACCGTACACGCGCAGGGAGGGGAAATAGTGCGTTTTCAGACGGCGAGCCAGCGTTTCCAGATAAAGCGCATCACAAAAAACTCCACCGTACCGAGCAACAAAAACCACAGGCAGTAAAGAATGATGTAAAGCTGGGTTAGATCGAGCAGATGAAAGCGCTGCACCAGGCTTTGCGCCAGTTGCAACCCAAGCGCAGGCGCGGGAAGCAGCAGCACGGAGAGAAAGGCCATCAGCAGAATACCTGCCAGCGTAAGCAGCGGTTCGAGCGAGTGTTTCATAAGCGTTAATCAATGGTGAAAAGCCGCATTGTCGGGGAAAGCGGCGCGCTGCGCAACGTTCCCCGACAGGCTTTTACGCTACGACGAAGCGGTCAACCAACGTCGCCATGGTTTCCGATTGTTGATCCAGCATCTGACTGGCGGTCGCCGCGCTGGCGACCAGCCCGGCATTTTGCTGGGTGACCTGCTCGAGCTGGTTCAGGGCTTGATGTACCTGCGATACACCCAGCGACTGCTCACTCGCTGCACGCGCAATATCGCTGACAAACGCCAGCATCTGCCCGGTATGGGCTTTTGCCGATTGCAGCGCGCGGTCAGAAGCCTGCACCAGCGTGACGCCTTGCTGGATCTGCTCCATGTTTTTACTCACCAGTTCGCGGATCTGGTGCGCGTCATTAGCGCACCGTTGTGAAAGGTTACGCACTTCGCTCGCTACCACGGCGAAACCTTTGCCCAGCTCACCGGCGCGCGCGGCTTCCACTGCCGCATTCAGTGCCAGCAGGTTGGTCTGGAACGAGATTTCGTCAATTGAACTAACAATATTTGAGATCTGCTCGCTGGAGCCGCGAATGGCAATCATGCTCTGGCTGGCTTCACCCGCCACCCGGCTTGCTTCCTGCACCTGTTGCTCCATCTCTTGCGTCAGCCGTTTGGCTTCGTTGGCGTTATCCGCCGTCTGGTTTACCGCCGTGGCGATCTGCTCCATGCTGGCCGCGGTTTCCACCAGTGACGCGGCTTGTTCATCCGTACGTGAGGCCAGATCCTGGTTCCCGCTGGCAATCTCGGAACTGGCGCCGCGCAGCACGCCCGCACCGTGTTTTATCTCGCTCACAATATGCTGAATATTCTCGATGGCCTGGTTGTAAGCGCGGTTCAGCAACGACAACTCATCGCTTCCCGGCACATCCAGCCGCTGGGTGAGATCGCCATCCATCCCTTCAATCGTTGCCAGTGAATGGTGCAACTGGCGATGGATACTGCTGGCCACCAGCAGGGCGAAGAACAGCGCGATCGCCAGGGCTGCAACGCTTATCACCGCAAAAACGATCACATCGCGCCAGGCGTTATCCGCCAGACCTTTGGCCGTCAGCAGCAGGGTATCTGCCGCGGCATCTTCCACAGATTTCAGCGTATTGATGCGCGCAGTCTGGGCGTTAAACCAGTCTGTCGGCGCGATGCCAAAACCGCCGGTCGTCACATGGTCAATTGCCTGCTGGCGCATCTCAAGCGCGCGCGTCACTTCCGGGGTTTGCAGTTGCGCCGTCAGCCGTTCATTGACTGACGCAGTGCTGAACGCGCGCGTCGCCGCCAGCCAGGAAAGCTGCTTGCCTACCACTTCGTTTAACTGACGGAATTGCCCGTCGGTAAACCGATCGGCGGAAAACACGTTGGACATCAGCGCACGTTCAACGCCGGTTTGCTCTTTGGCATTCAGCACGCTGTAATATGCCGCCAGTTGATTGACAATTTCGCCGTTGTCCGTCAACTGACTAATGCCGCCCACCACATTAAGTAAATCGCTAATAATGGTGCTGTACCAGGTCAGCGATTCCGTACCGCTTACGCTGAGGGTATGAATTTGTTGGCGAAAATCTGTTATGCCTTGTTGATGCTGGCGGAATTGATCGAGTGCATGACGAATATCATTATTCGCCCGCTGAAGCGGAAATTCTTTTAACGCTTCAGCTAATTGGCTCAGTGCTTTATCAGAGAGAATATATTGTGCAGTTAACTCAGCGTTAAATTGCTGACCTTTACTGCCGATATATCCTGCACTCATGCCACGTTCTTTTTGTAATTCATGAATAACGCCGCCGGCATTTTTCGCCAGATCCGTTAATGACATGATGGTGCGCATCTGCTGGCCTGTTTCCACGCGCGCCAGGATGCCGCTGGTTGCTAACCATATGAGGGCAAACAATAAAGGCAGTAAAGCCAGTAATAATTTAAATTTCATTGATAAACGGTAAATCCATCTCATACAAATGCCTCATTTTCTCGTTTGCTTTAATTCGTTATCGGAGTAGGGCGCGGGGGCTTTATTTCTAACGCAGAGCTTGTTGATATTTATCAATTCTGTTGAATTCATCTACCACTTAGTGGTTATTATCTTGAGTAATAAGAAAAAATAACCTGCTGATTCGCAGGTTATTTAAGTTGTGGTTAAGAATAATAACTAAAAAATTAACTCTTTAGCCTGCCGCCCAAATCTCAGCATGTTTTTGCATTAATCCAATTAGTGAGCCACCATCGGCGATAAACTCACGCATCATCTGTGCCTCACTTTTCCCGCGTTTCACCACGTTTGCCAGTTCATCCAGTGCGCTACCCGCATTGAGTTTATCTGCCGACGGTGCAAGCTTATCCAGCAGGCGAGTGAGATCGTCAGCGATGGTGTACCGCTCACCGGTGTGTACATCGGTAATCAAGCCCTCCAGCCCGTAACGGCAGGCCTGGAAGCGGTTGAATTTATACAATAAATAATCCTGCGGCTGGTGTTTAAACGGCCGCTCGGCCAGCAGCCAGTGCGACAGCGCCTGGATAAACCCGGCAACATTAATGGCGTGCGAAAGCGTTAGCGGCGTGTCCATAACCCGCACTTCAACGGTGCCAAAATGCGGGCTGGGGCGAATGTCCCAGTGCAAATCTTTAATGCTTTCAATCATTGAGGTGTAGCTCAGGCGGCGAAACAGCCCTTCAAACTCCTGCCAGTTCGCCACCCACGGCATCGGGCCATTATCCGGAAAGGAAGAGAAAATGTTCAGGCGCGACGACGCATAGCGGGTGTCGGTGCCCTGGATATAGGGCGAGGCGGCGCTGAGCGCAATAAAGTGCGGCACAAAACGGGAAAGACCATGCAGTAAATAGATCGCGTCGTCGCCGTTGGTGCAGCCAACATGCACATGCTGGCCAAACACCGTCGCTTGTTGCATCAGATAACCAAACGTCTCCAGCGTGCGGCTATAACGCTCATCATTACAGATCTCCTGACGTTGCCACTTCTGAAAAGGGTGAGTACCGCCGCCGCATATCTGTACATGGTGCTCGGATGCGGCCTGTAAAATCACATGCTGCATAGCGGAAAACTGATGCGCCGCCTGGTTGATATCCCGGCACACGCCGGTGGCAATCTCCAGCATGCTTTCGGTGATGTCATGTTTGACCTCACCGGCACTTATCTGGTGTTTTACCGCTTCAATCAGGCGTGAAGAGTCCTGGCTCAAATCATAGCCCGGCGGGTTAACAACCTGTAATTCCAGTTCAATGCCGAGCGTAAACGGTTCAGAAACATGAAAATCTGGCAGTGGCATAGCGTTCTCGCGATAAAAGGGTTTGCTTCAGTATGGAAGCGATTAATCATTCCTTCCTGCGAGGCGGCGGCAACCGCTCAAAATATCAACACAACTGCGCCAGTTGGCCGCGCAACACCTCCACGCCAGGTGCAATTGCATCCGGATTGATCGCGTGAAATCCCATCCGAAAGAAGTTATCCGGCGGCGCAACATCAAGAAAATGCCGCGCGCCAGGCTCAATCAATACGCCCGCGTGGGCGGCGCGCCAGGTCAGTTGCTGGGTGTTGATCTGTTCTGGCGTGCGCAGCCAGAAGGCGTTGGCATGTTCGCTACCCCGCATCAACTGGCACTCCGGCAAAAAGGTGTGCAACGCGTTGTGCAGGCAATCCCAGCGGCGGGCGGAGTCTTCATGGTAGCGGCGCAAATGGGTTTCGTAATGCCCCTGCGCCAGAAAATGCGCCATCTGGTATTGAATATTGGTGGGCGGATGGCGGTACACCAGGCGGCGCAGCGCCCGCGCTTCATCAATGATTTCCGGCGCGGCAACCATATACCCCAGCCGTAACCCCGGCGACAGTGCTTTGGACAAGCTGCTGACATAAATCACGCGCCCGCTGCGATCGCTGGCTTTCAGCGCGGGCAGCGGGTTTTGCATAAAGTTACTTTCCGAGTCGTAATCATCCTCAATCACCACTGCATCGTGGCGGGCAGCGTAATCGAGCAATTGCACGCGCCGCGCTTTGCTCATCGTCACGCCAGTCGGCACCTGGTGGCCCGGTGTCACATAGTAGTAGTCGCAAGGGGTTTCGTTGAGCACCAGCCCTTCGCTGTCCACATCGTGCGGCACGATTTGCGGCTCGCTTAATAAGAAGGTGTTAATGGCTTCGCGAAACCCGGGGTTCTCTACCGCCACGCGCGTTGCGGGCGACATCAGCAAGCGCGTCAGCAGATAGAGCGCGTTTTGCGAGCCGAGCGTAATCAGGATCTCATCCGGCGCGGCAACGATGCCGCGTTTTGGCAACACGCGGGTGCGGATCTGCTCAATCAACATCGGCACATCCTGGTCAATATGATCGATAACCCACGCCGGATCGCGCACGCCGCCGTGCAGCCAGTTTGCCGCCGCGCGCCAGCTCGCAAGCGGGAATTGCTGCGTATAGGGCTGCCCGTAGATAAACGGGTAGCGGTAGTGCATCCAGCCCGCTGGTTTAAGGATGGATTCCTGCTGGCTGGGGGTGATTTTCAGGCGGTTGCCCCAGCGTGGTGCAGCGCTTTCGCATTCAGGTGCAGGTGGCGTCGGGTTTTGCCCGCAGCGGTAGTAATCCGGGTGCAGGTAATAACCGCTGCGCGGGCGGCTCACCAGATAACCTTCGTTGACCAGGCCTTCAAACACCAGCGCGGTGGTATTGCGCGAAACGTTAAGCTGGCTGGCAAGCTGACGGCAGGAGGGCAGCGCGGTATCCGCCGGAAAAATCCCGCTCAGAATGGCGTTGATCAAACATTCGCGGACTTGCTCTTGCAACCCGCGTTGGCCGTCAAAATTCACATTCAACAGGTGACGAATCATGCTGCGCTCCTTCGGATATATCACGTTATGCAATGGAGCAAATTCCATACCAGCTTCCTGTTAACTGACACACTCATTCGCCAGAACTGGCTCTATTCACAAAAGCGCAAGCCTCCCTATTGTAAAAACGCAGTCATGAAAAACACACGATGTCGTGTTTCGGCATATATCTTGCAACGCTTCCGGCACACCTGGGATATACCGGTCTGGCACATTAAATAAGGGTGGAGAGATGAAAAACGTATTCGGCAAATATTGTCTTGCAGCCACGATCGCTTTGGCATTTTCCTTACACGCAGTCGCAGCGGATTTACCCGAAATTGAAAAATCTGGCACCATGAAAGTGGCGACCGAAGACGATTACGCGCCATTCAATTTTATGAATAATGGCCAGACGGATGGTTTTAATAAGGACATGCTTGAGGAATTACGCAAATACGCGAAATTCAATATTAACCAAAGTATCTTACCGTGGACGGGATTACTCGCTGCGGTTTCCACCGGCCAATACGATATGGCACTCACTGGTGCGGTAATTACCGATGAACGCCTCAATGTCTTTAATTTCACCCCGCCGTGGGCCTCTGCGCAGCACTATTTTGTCAAACGCGCCGACGATAAAACCTTAAATACCATCGCCGATCTCAGCGGTAAAAAAGTGGGCGTACAGGCGGGCAGCGCACTGCTGGCACGTTTGCCGGAGCTGAAAGCGATGCTGGAGAAAGTGGGCGGAAAACTCGGGCCGGTGGTGGAGTACCAATCCTACCCGGAAGCCTACGCCGATCTGGCGAACAAGCGCGTTGATTATGTGATTAACGTGGTGATTTCCGTCAACGATCTGGTGAAAGCCAAGCCGAAAGTCTTTGCCAAAGGTCTGGCGGTTTCCGGGCCAGGTTACATGGCGTGGCCGATCCCGAAAAATTCACCGGAGCTGCTGAAATTTATGACCGGTTTTATGAACCATATGACTGAAACCGGCAAGCTCACTGAGCTGCAGAAAAAGTGGTTTGGTGAAACCTATGAACTGCCGAAAGAGCCGATCACCAGCGCCGATCAGTTCCACAAGTTAGCCGGTTTTTAAGTCATCTACGGCGGGCAACCGCCGCCCGTTTTAACAGGAGGGAACATGGACTTAATCTCATGGCAGTTATTGATTGAAGGCGCATGGACGACCCTCTGGATCTCAGGCGTGGCGATTGCGTTCGGGGTGGTCATCGGCCTGGTTATCGCCTTTATCCGCATGATGAAGATCCCGTTTATTGACCAGTTTCTGGTGGTTTACATCAGCCTGGCGCGTGCCACACCATTGGTGACGCTGGTGCTGTTTTTGTTTTTATCCCTGCCGACGCTCGGCATTAACCTGGATAAAACGCTGGCGGCGATTGTTGCGCTGACGCTGAACACCTCGGCGTTTAACGCGGAAATCTGGCGCAACGCGTTTCGTAATTTCCCCCGTGAACAGCGGGAAGCGGCGGAATCAGTGGGGATGCGGCGCTGGACCTATTTTCGCCACATTATGTTGCCGCAAATGTGGATCGAAAGTCTGCCAGCGCTGGTTAATGAGATGTCATTTTTGATCAAAGGCAGCCCGGCGATTGCGGTGATTGGCGTGGTGGATTTAACGCGCGTCACTAACCGGATCTCATCGGTGACCTATGAACCGCTGTCGCCGATCCTCGCCGCGGCGCTGTTATACGTAATTATTATCGGCCTGCTGCTGAAGTTGCAGGGAGTAGCTGAGCGCAAAGCGAAGCGCCTGGCGCGATAAAAGGCGGAGGATGTATGAATCAGTGGGGAATTATTTGGGCCGCGCGTGAGAGTTTTTTCAACGGGCTGCTGGCAACGTTAGAGCTATTTATTATTGCCGCCGTGGTCGGGTTATTGATAGGCGTGCTGTTTTGCTACCTGATGGAATATCAAAACCGTGTTGTTCATCGCCTGATAATTGCTTTCGTGAGCCTGATGCGAGCGATACCATTTTTGATTCTGGCGTATTTGCTTTATTACGGTTTGCCGCAGTTAGGTATTAGCATGGATGCCTGGACTGCAGGGTTGTTAGCGCTGGTGATTTATCACGGGGCCTATTTTTTCGAAATATTGCGTAGCCAGCGAAGAATATTCTCTTCCGGCTATATTGAAGCTGCCGTATCGCAAGGCTTTTCCCGTTATAAGATCTTCGCGCGTATTATTTTGCCGAATATTGTCTCTTCCGCGCTGCCCTTAATGGGCAACCAGCTGATTATTTGTCTGAAGGACACCGCGTTTTTGTGCATTATTACCGTGCAGGAGATCACCGCCGCCGCGAACAGTGTGCAGTCCACGTACTTTATTCCGTTTAACGCCTTTATTGTCGCCATTGCGCTGTACTGGGGCATCAGCATTCTGCTGGAGTTGCTGATTAAACGGTTGAGCCATTATGGAGCGAAAAGAGGAATGACCCATGCCTGAAGCAAGCGCGGTAAGCATCAAAAATCTGTCCAAACAGTTTGATAACGTTGAGGTACTGCGTGATATCAATCTGACAGTAAAGAAGGGCACGGTGGTCAGTATTCTGGGTTCGTCCGGTTCGGGGAAATCGACGCTGCTGCGCTGTATGAACTGGCTGGAACAGCCGGATCGCGGTGAAGTGCGCATCAGTGGGCAGCGCATCGGTGTGGATGAAAAAACCGGCAAAGCGATGTCGCATAAAGATCTCTCACACATCCGTGAACGGGTTGGCATGGTGTTCCAGAGTTTTAACCTGTGGCCGCATTTATCCGTGTTGCACAACGTCAGCGAAGCGCTGGTGCATGTGAAGGGGATGAAGCGTGAACAGGCGAATGAGATTGCCCACCGGCAACTGGAAAAGGTCGGCATGAACCATAAAGCCGATGTCTACCCGATAACGCTTTCCGGCGGTCAGAAGCAGCGCGTGGCGATTGCCCGTTCGCTGGCGATGTCGCCGGAGGTGATTTTATTTGATGAACCGACCTCAGCGCTGGATCCGGAACTGGTTAACGAAGTGCTGGGCGTGATGAAAGATCTCGCCGCAGAAGGTTACACCATGGTGGTGGTGACGCACGAGATGGATTTCGCCCGCCAGGTGTCGGATGAAGTGGTGTTTCTGGAAAAGGGGCTGCTGATTGAGAAAGCAACACCGGAGAAATTTTTCACCAATCCGGATTCGGACAGGGTGAGGAAGTTTTTGCAATCCAGTCGCTGAGGGCAGGGGTTCAGAACCGAAAAAACAGACCGCTAATCGGTATTTTTCGAGCAGTGCCGCACGTTGAAATATCTGGCAGGATTGCATTGGACTTGCCATTACGAAGCGGCTGTAGCGGTTATAAAATTACCACCTAAGTGAAATTTCACTCATTGTCAGGGTAACGCGTTCAGGGAGTTTTCTATGAAAAAAATCGATGAGTTCGACGGTTTCTGACAGACAACTTTTTGACAGGCGGCGCTCAGGCTCCGCTTTTTTACCGCACGACATGGCGTTGTCAATGGAAATCAGTCCGACCGCGTGGCAAGTCACCAGCAATCTTCTTGTTTTTGACGGCATTTGTACCGCTGTTCTTACTATCCGATTTAACGTGAAGATGGCCCGGTAAGCATCACCCCACCGGGCCTGGTATTAAAGCGCGATAACGTCATCCCCTTGTTTGAACCAGCGCGGTGCTTTTAGCGTATCGGCGAAAAACGCCACCAGCATATAGAGCAAATCCCGCAGTACGCTTTCGGATGCAGGCGCAAGCGTGTTGCTCATCAGTAATTGCGTTAGCACCTGGCAATATCGACACAACTGGTCGGATTCGGGTTCAAATGAGGGAACATGCGCGGGAATACTTTCCACGGTCAGGCAGGCTTTCAACGCTTGCGGAACAGGTTCGAGAAGCGTCGGTTGCAACAGAGCAAGACAGGCAGAAAGTCTGCCGCAAAGCGCCATTTTTAATCGCGGATCATCGCACTCCGCCAGCACTTCCGCAAAACGCTCGCAGTTATCAGCAAGCTCGGTGAAATCGGTTGAGTGAGTGAACGGTGAAGTCAATAACGCCTGAGTCAGGGTTGGGGTAGTAGACATAAAAAGGCCTCAAGTGAGTCATGATGCTAACCGCCACCAGAGGTTCCAATCTCATTGGTGGCGGACCGAACAGGGTTGGAACTACCGGACTCACTGACCGGCGCGTCTTACGACGCCCCTGTTCGGCCCACCATTGAGGTATGACCGAACGCACGACATAACAACATGCCGCCTGTGAGTGAGCAGGGTTCCAATCCCGACGCCTGATTTTGCAGGCGCGGAGAGAACTTATGACTAACACGTACAAGCGGCAAGGGATTATAGCTAACCTGATGAAGGGATTACTATTCCTGGAAGCAGCTTCGCAAAACTTTTGTATTTTAGTGAAAGAATGAAAAGCACGTGCGAGTCATATCGCGGGACGTCGTTCCAGCCGCAATAAAGGATTTTTATAAGCAACGATATTACAGCGGTGGGGTTGTGTCCCCGCTGAAATCGGCGAGCCGGAGCACCGACGACAAGGTCTGGGCGCCAGGGATGGCGACCAGAGGCGAAACGAGACAGGACGTCGAGTCGAGCCGGCCGAAGTCGGAGATGCGGGAGGTGAGCGTAGTGCGAAGCACCGATTTCCCGCGGGGCCGCGGGGATTGAAAAGGGGGGCGCGGCAAGCTCCCCTTTTCCCGTTCACGTGCGGTGATGCTCAGGTGTCTGCCAAACGTTTGGTGAACGGAACTATTCCACAATGCCAAACCATTCCACCAGACACCGCCGAAACGCCCACTCCCTCAATGCTGAACACTTTCCGACGACAACCCCATTTTCACCTGCGGGCGAAAAAAATCCTCATGCAGCGCGACCTGGTTACGCCCGCGCTTTTTCGCGTGATACAGCGCGGTATCGGCCGTGCTATACAGCGTCTCGAAATCGCTGTCTTTATGACCCAGGCTGACGCCAAAACTGGCGGTCACCAGTTGCTGGGGGAGAACCTCGAGCGGTGAAGCGTTCAGCGATGAGTGAATATAACTGGCAGTGATCATCGCCTCTTCGACACGTACGTTTGGCAGCACAATGGTGAATTCCTCGCCGCCGACGCGACCAATCGCCGCGCTTTGCGGCACGGCGCGGCGAATACGCGCCACCAGCGCACAAATCACGCGGTCGCCCATCGGATGGCCATATTCATCATTAATGCGTTTGAAATGATCAATATCGAGCAGGATCAGCGCCACATGGCCGGTCGTCAGCCCTTGGTTAATGTGATTAATGATCGCGCTGCGGTTAAACACGGCGGTCAGCGGGTCGTGCGTCGCCTCATATTCAAGGCGTGCCGCCAGCTGTTGCAACTGCTCATTCATGCGATTCAGCTCGCGCTCGGCGCGATCACTGCGCGAAATCAGGCGATACGATTCGCGGATCAGCCGCTGGTAGTTTTTCGCCACCGCCCACAATTTTTCACGGCAGGCATCCGCCGTCAGCCTGTCGTCAGCAGCGGCCAGGCGGGCATCTTCGAGAACGGAATAATCCTCCTTGAATAGCTCATTGATATCTAACATGCGTTGATGTCCGGGATAAGAAAAACGGTCAGCGACGGGAAATCGATGCGCAGCTCCTGGCCAAACTCCTCGGAGATATCGTCTTCCGCGTCATAGTACCAGTACAGCTCACACGCCGCGCCGCCTCTGGCGTAATCATTCAGGCTTTCGAACAGCGTAAATAGCAGTTTGGTGCTGGAACTGTTGAAGTAACTCAGTGCCACATGCAACTGGAGCGGCGCGTCCGTCTGCTGGCCACTCTGCAGCCAGCCTTCCAGCGTATCCATCAACGGGCGGAAAAACGCGGCGGCATTTTCCGGGTAGGCTTCGCCTTTCAGCATCAGGCGTTGGGCGGCAAAATCAAATTTCACCTCCGGCGTCGCGGCGGTGGCGGGCAATTCAATAGCCGGCGTCAGTGTCATATCAGTCATGGCAGAACGTTGCCTTTAAGTGAAAGGCGGACAGAGAACTCGCCGCCAGAGGGTGAATGCGATATTCCAGCGGCAGGCTGGTATCCCGCGCCATGGTCAACAAACCAATGTTCGCGCCTTTACTGGAAACAGGAGCTTCACTGCGTAGCCCCTGTTTCCAGGCATCGCGGATCTCCGCCTGCGACATACCGCGCAACACATCGAGATTTGTCTGCAATAACGAGGACGCTTCCGGCCCCACCAGGTTTGCGGTTTCGAGGTAATAGTGGGTTTGATCCATATGAAAACAGACCGAACCGAAGCGCAGCTCTTGCTGTTCAGTCGATAAATACCTGTCGTCTGAGGAGTAGCGCACAATGTTTTGCCCCATCTCGATAAAAGCTGAGAACAACTTTCTGCGTGTTATCGCTGAGGATTCATGTTTATCCAGCCATGTGCGAATGACTTCGCCCAGCGAAACAATATGTTGCTGGGAAAAATAGCCCGTATAAAAAAGCTCAACGGCGTTTTGCCGTTGCAGCGTAAAAAGGGGTAACAGAACGGCTTCTTTGACCTGCAGGTCGTTTATTTGCATGTTATTCACCAGCGAAAACCAAACCACGTCATGTCATCGCGCGACGCCTGCTGCCCCTGCCAGGCTTTCAGCGCCGCGAGCAGGGCGTCGGAAAGTGCAGGCATCGGCAGCGTGCGGTTTTGCGCTAACAGTGACTGAATACGTTTTTTGCCAAACATTACCTTGCGCGGGCCGCCTGGCTGGTCGGTCGCGCCATCAGAAACAATTAAGAATGTGTCGCCACGGCGCAATGGAGCCTGGTAGCGCTGCCACTGGTAATCCACCGGTGTGTCGGTGTAGCCGACACCTTTGCGGCAGCTTTCAAGCGCTGTTGTGCTCTCAGCGTCCTGGCTGAGTACAAAAGCGTGCATACGGGCGCTCGCCCAACTGACTTGCTCGTTTTGCGTATCAACAAACAGAACAATCGCGTCACAGCCATCGTTGGACTGGCTGCGATCGGCTGACGGATGCACCTGGCTGAGTGTCTGTTTGATATGTTGGTTGATCAGGCTGAGCAATTGTTCCGGCGCGTTCGCAGGGGCGAGGCTGAGCGCTTTTTCCAGCGCCGAGGAGAAAATAAAGGTCATAAACGCGCCGGGAACGCCGTGCCCGGTGCAATCCGCCAGCACCATCAACCAGCCATTTTCCACGCGCTGAAAAGCATAGATATCGCCGCCAACGCAGTCGCGCGGGTGCCAGTGCAGGCACCAGTCATCCAGCGTTTTTTCAATGGTGTTACGCGAGCGGCTCAGCATCGATTCCTGAATAATGCGCGCGTACTCAAGGCTTTGCATAATTTGCAGATGCTGTTTGGCCTGTAAATCCGAGACCGTGCGGATAAGGTCAATGCCCAGGCCAATACCGATGTATTGCCCCTGCTGGGTGAGGATAAACCCTTCGGTGACAGCTTTGTCGCCGGTTTCGATCACCCGCTCGGACAGGTATTCGAGACCGGAATCGGCATCGACAATCAGCGGGTTTTTATCCATAAACGCGATGCAGCTTTTCTGATCATACAGTTCATGGAAAAACGGACGGCTCATCTGCGACAGAAAAATATGCCGGTTAATCATGCCAATAGGACGGTTATTTTCCAGCACCGGCAGGCCAATCAATGATTTGTGTTCATTGAACAGCGACATGACCTGCACATTATTGGCATCCGGTGTCACGTGCGGGACGGCAAGGCGCAAGATACCAGCATTAAGCTGTCGCGAAGAGAGCGGTATATCCATGGTTCAAACAGCATCCCGATATAAGAATAATCTTAGGTTAAGGCGGGTTTGTGACGGTTTGATTTCAATTAAGTAAGCCAATGAATAACGGGAGATTACTGCTCCCTAAGCAAAACCACAGTCATATCTGCGGCGGCGAGAGGAGAGGGGATAAAAAAAAGCCCGCACTTGTCAGGCGGGCAAATAATACTGGAAGCAATGTGAGCAATGTCGTACCGAATACCTGAGTGATTTGCTCAACTATTCGGTAATGCGAAAGATAATCTTTATCATCTTTGCGGTCAACCCCAACTTTTGTGCGACTTCACTGATTTAATGCCTCGAGTTCAAGAAATTCGCGCCAGCTCACATCATCAATATAAATACCTGCCTGCTGGCGGCATGGATAAGCCCGGTATAAAAGCCTTGTGTCTCCTCTTCTTTGCCAATGCTGCTGGTTAAACAGTGATCCCTGTTACTGCATTTGTCAGGTTTTGTCAGTACTATCTCTGCGCGAAAAAACAGATAACGAGCAAGTGATGATCCTCTTCTGGTGTGTAGTACCAATATTGCTGTTGTTCTTTGGCAAAGCGTGGAGTTCGGCGAAGATCCGCGAATACTACCGCCGCTCGCAGCGCGCTCTGGAAGCGACCGTGGCCAGCGAGATGGATAACCAGCAACCTTCCTGGATAAATAATGTCGCGCAGCGTGCGCAATTCACCGCCTCGTTGTGCGAGCTGTGCATGAAAAAAGAGGTGCCAGACTGGTTTCTGGAAAGCATTGCCGGCAACGACGAAGGGATGCATTTCCTCACCCGACACGCCGCACTGATGGAAACCTTTGGCGCGCCATTTCGCGATCAGGTGCAGGCCGCCGCCGAGCTGGTCGACGGCGCCTGGCAACGTTCAAAATTACGCGGTTATTGATGGGCAGGGCGGCGGGCAAAGCTGGCGGATAACCGGTCCAGCAGAATCGCCATCAGCACCACCACCATACCGCTTTGTAACCCAAGCCCGATTTCCAGTTGTTGAATGCTGCTGAGAATATCGTTGCCCAGCCCGCCGGCGCCGACCATTGAGGCGATGATGACCATCGACATTGCCATCATGATGGTCTGATTGATGCCCGCCATAATTGATGGCTGCGCGGCCGGAAGTTGTACCTTCCATAACAGTTGCCACGGCGTACAACCAAAGGCGATCCCCGCTTCCAGCCGTGCAGTGTTAACCTGGCGGATCCCTAAGTCGGTTAAGCGCACTACCGGCGGCATCGAAAACAGGATCGTGGCGAAAATACCCGGCGGGCGACCAAGGCCAAACAAAATGGTGGCCGGGATCAGGTAAACAAACGCAGGCATGGTCTGCATAAAATCGAGCAGGGTACGCACGATGCTGCCCACCGTTGCCCGCCGCGCGCTCCAGATCCCAAGCGGAATACCGAGCAGCAGGCTAAAAAAGGTGGAGGAGAGTGTCAGCGCCAGCGTAATTGCAGCATGTTCACTGTAGCCGCTATAGATAATGTACAGAGTTGCCAGTAGCGCAAACAGCGCAAAGCCCTTGCCGATGCGCCATGCGCCAAGCCCGACCGCCAGCACCACCAACCCCCACGGCGAGAGCGCGCTAATCAACTGTTCAAGTCCACCGGCAAACAGATCAATAACGCTCGCGATGCCGTCGAAAAGCCCGCCCGCATTTGCCAGCAACGCGTGGACAGCATCATCAATCTGCCGACTAAAATCTAATGGGTAAGCCATGGTATTCCTTAACGAGTGCCCCAGATATCGGCGTAGTTTTCCGCCAGTTGCCAGCGGGAAACGTCCACCCCGGAGAAGAAGTGGCGCACATAAGGTGTAGCAGGGGTGTTTATCAGCACTTCCGGTTTACCTACCTGTACCAGTTTGCCTTTTTCCATTATCGCGATGCGCGAACCCAGCCGTAGCGCCTCTTCCATGTCGTGAGTGACAAAGACGATGGTGCGTTGCGAGCCCGTCTGTAGCATCAGCAGCAGGCTTTGCATTTCGCGGCGGATAATCGGATCCAGTGCGGAAAACGCTTCATCCATTAATAATACCGTCGGCTCCACCACCAGCGCCCGCGCCAGCCCAACGCGCTGCTGCATGCCGCCAGAAAGCTGGTGCGGATACTGCTCAGCAACCTGCGCAAGGCCCACTTTCTCCAGCATGGTCAGCGCCCTGGCTTCCCGCGCTTCACGCGGAATACCGCCAACTTCAAGACCGAAGGCGACGTTTTCCAGCACCGTGCGCTCATCAAATAGCGCAAAAGACTGAAACACCATACTCATATGCTGGCGGCGCAGCGCAATCAACTCATGCTCAGACAACGTTGCCAGCGCGCGCCCCTGAAAAGTGACGTCGCCAGAAGTGGCCGGGATCAGATGATTTAAGGTGCGCAGCAGGGTCGATTTGCCCGAGCCGGATAAGCCCACAATGACAAAAATCTCACCGGCAAAAATCTGCAAATGAATATCTTGCAGGGCTTTTACCGGTACGCTTTTTTCCCGACGTGAGAAAATACTTTTTCGACGTGTGGAATAATAGTCTTTATCCACTGCGCGTAACTCAAATAAAGGTTGCGACATAATATTTGCTTTATTTTTGGGTTTCGCGTTCACACTAACGTAAAAGAATTGGCTGGAGTATTTATTTTAACTTTACTGATATGCTTTTTCTGCATGAGCTTATTTAAAAACCGGCAATTGACGTTGTGTTTTCATGAAAGCCCCAGGCTTCATCTAATAACCATGATTTGACTTTTTCCTGCTGGGCGGAAATCGGTTTATGGCTGGCAGAAATAAGATAATAACCGCGCTCAGTTCGCACCGCCGGGCCGCACTGCGCTAACTGCTGATGAGTAATAAATGGCGCAATTAACGGTTGCCAGCCAAGGGCAATGCCCTGGCCTTCCAGCGCCGCCTGGATAACCAGCGAGTAAGCATTAAACGTACGCGAGGCGCTATGGCTCTGGCCGAAAATCTGGTGGTAGCGGAACCAGTCCTCCCAGGTCATCCAGCGCTGCGGGCGGGTTTCCGGCAGCTTTAACAGCGGATATCTTAGCAGCGCTTCCGTCTGCATGTTTTCCCCTATTTTTTTCTTTATTTCCGGTGCGCAGACCGGGAACACAATTTCCGGAAACAGGCGCTGGGTCTGCGTTCCCGGCCAGTTTCCCTGACCAAAATAGATAGCCAGATCGGCATTGCTGTCGCGAAAATTGTAGTCATTAGGCGAGGTGGTAACCTGCACTTCCACACCGGGGATCAGCGCCTGCAAGCGCTCCATTCGCGGTAGCAGCCAGTAGCTGGCAAAACCCATATCGGTGTCGATGCGCAGCACGTTGCGCTTGCGCCGGGTGCGCTCCAGTTGCTCGCTGATGTCGCTCAGGCTGCTGCGTACAATCAGGTACAGACTATGGCCGGACTCGGTTAACTGTACGCCGCGATGCCGCCGCTCAAATAACGGGGCATCAAGCCGGTTTTCCAGCATTTGAATGCGCTGGCTCACCGCCGGCTGGGAAAGCCCCAGCTCATTTCCGGCGGCGGTGAAATTACCTAATCTTGCCGCCGCCTCAAATACCACCAGCGCCTGTAAAGGCGGAAGTTGTAATTTGTCTGCCATAATTCCACCTTATTTCATGATAAAGAAATAACCCCTTCACAGGGAAATATACGCGTGAGATAAACGTATCACGTTTTTTACGTCTATTTTATTTTTGGATGTCGCATGCTTATAAAGAAACCGAATATCGTTATTCTTATGGCCGACCAATTAACGGCCAGCGCATTAAAAACGTATGGGAATAAGGTTAGTCTGACACCGAATATTGATAAATTAGCCAACGAAGGGGTGGTATTTGAATCCGCCTACTGTAATAGTCCGCTGTGCGCGCCGTCGCGCGCCGCATTAATGACCGGGCAATTTATTTCACGCAACGCTGTTTATGATAATGCCGCCGAGTTTCATGCCGATTCACCAACCTTTTGTCACTACCTGCGCGAGCAGGGTTACCGTACCTGGCTTTCCGGCAAAATGCATTTCTGCGGTCCGGATCAGCTCCACGGGTTTGACGAACGCCTGACCACCGATATCTACCCGGCAGACTTCGGCTGGACGCCGGACTGGGAGCGCCCGGAGCGCCGTCTTGACTGGTATCACAACATGAGTTCGGTGCTGGAAGCGGGGGAGTGTGTGCGCACAAACCAGCTTGATTTTGATGACGAAGCGCTATTTCTCGCACGCCAGCGTTTATATGACGCCGCCCGTCGCCCGTCGGAACAGCCTTTTATGTTGCTGCTGTCGCTGACTCATCCGCACGATCCGTTCGCCATTCCGCGTCGCTATCTCGATCGTTTTCGCGAAGAGGAGATCGATCTGCCGCAAACACGCCGTGAAGAAGTGGAAGACGACGCGCATTCGGCACGCTTGAGAGCGATGTATCAACTGGAGGAAGGGCTGCTTACCGACGACCACATTCGCCGCGCGCGTCACGCCTATTATGGTGCGCTGGCGTATGTGGATGATTGTTTCGGCGAGGTAGTGAAAACCTTGCAGGACACCGGGCTTGCGGAAAATACCGTGGTGCTGGTGATCGCCGATCACGGTGAAATGCTGGGTGAACGCGGCCTGTGGTACAAAATGACTTTCTTCGAGAATGCGGTGCGCATTCCATTTATTGTGCATAACCCGGCGCGGTTTACGCCGAAGCGTATCGCACAAAGCGTGTCGCTGGTGGATCTGCTACCGACGCTGGTTGAACTGGCAAGCGGAGAAGACCGCAAAGCGCAGGCGATTGCCCCGCTCGATGGCAACAGCCTGGTGGCGCATTTGCGCGGCGAAAATGGCCCGGATGGGGCGTACAGCGAATACCTTGCCGAAGGCGCGCTGGGACCGATGCTGATGATCCGCCGTGGCCCGTGGAAATACATTCACTCTTTTAGCGAAGCGCCGCAGTTATTCCACTTGCAACGCGATCCCCATGAGCGCGAAAACCTGGCGACACACAGCGAATACCAGACGGTGGCAGATGCGTTTGCCGCTGAAGTGGACGCGCACTGGGATGTGGCGGCACTGCGTGAGCAGGTGCTGGCAAGCCAGAAGAGGCGGCTCTTTTTAACCCGCATCGCCGGACGCGATGCTATCCCAAAATGGGATTTCCAACCGCAGCAGGATGCGTCGCAGCGCTACATTCGTAACCACCAAACGCTGGATGAACAGGAAGCTTTTGCCCGTTATCCGCACCCTTTAAAACAACCGGCCGGGAAATAACAATGAACCACACTGTGAGCAAACTTTTACTGCTGGCGCTGGCTGGCAGTGTTTCACTGAACGTTTTCGCCGCCGATGCTGAGCGCTGCGCGACGGTGACCCAGTCCGATCCGGGCTGGACGGATATTGCCTCAACCAATGCGCTTTCTGGCGTGGTGCTGAACGCGCTGGGTTACCAGCAAAAAGTGCAGAACCTCTCTGTGGCGCTGGCTTTTCAGGGGCTGAAAACCGGCCAGGTGGATGTTTTTCTGGGTAACTGGATGCCTGCGCAGGAGCCGGTGATCGGTAAATTTACCGCCGACGGCGCAATTAAGGTGATTGGCGCAAACCTGCCTGCAGCGCGTTTTACGCTGACGGTGCCGGATTATGTTGCCGCAGCCGGAGTGAAAGATTTCGCCGACCTGCAAAAGTACGCCGATAAATTTCACCATAAGATTTATGGTATTGCGCCGGGCGCGCCGGCCAACCAAAACCTGAAAAAGATGCTCGATAAACATGATTTCGGCCTGCAAAACTGGCAACTGGTGGAATCGAGCGAGAGCGGCATGCTGTCGCAAGTGACCCGCGCGGTGGAGCGCAAAGAGTGGATCGTCTTTTTAGGCTGGGAGCCGCACGCCATGAACACGCGCTTTAAGCTGGCCTACCTGAGCGGCGGCGACAGCTACTTTGGTGCGAATTACGGTAGCGCGATGGTAAACACGGTGACACGCAAAGATTTCGCCACTGATTGCCCGAACCTTAATCGCTTTTATAGCCAGCTGAAGTTTGATGTCGCGCTTGAAAACGCAGTAATCACCCGCGTGCTGGATAAACAAGAAGATGTCAACGCGGCGGCGAAAGCCGAGCTGGCACAACGCCCGGAACTGTTAAAAGCGTGGCTCGCGGGTGTTACCACGCGCGAGGGGCAACCTGCACAACCGGCCGTCGAGAAAGCGCTCGGTCTGTAATTTTCCCGCTGTTCACGCCGGATGTCTTCATATCCGGCGCTTTTCACTTTTTTACCGCTTAATTTATCCCCACGACAGCGAAGTAAAACGATAGTTCTTGCTCGAAAGTAAAGAATGCGTATAGTTCTCATTCTCTTTAGTGTTTGTGGGTACAGCAAGGATCTTCCCCGCAATAACAGTGAGCGTAAAGGCTGACAGGGAACACTGAAAAGCCGTGACGAGCTGCGCCGGGCCGAATCTGCCCTCAGCGAACGATCGCGTACATGATGCGCGGCGTGGGAGCTCGTCTGCCTTGATGACATTAACGGTAAAGGATCTCCCATGAAGATGAACACCTCCGTGCTGGCTCTGCTGGCGGCGATGGCGCTTGCCGGTTGCAGCTCACATAACACCACCAGCGCGCAGCCTGAGGCATCAGCAGCAACACCTCCGGCGGCGCAGCTACCTGAAAATGTGGTGAAACGCTCTCTTGCCAGCGGCTTGTATGAAATGGCGCTCAGCCCGCAGGGCGATGCGCTGTATGTTGCCAGCGCGGAAGGCTTTAAAGATGTGCAGGGCGGGGGGGTTTACAAACTGGATCCAAAAACGCTTAAAACCCTCGGCACGACCCACACTGACCTGAAAAACTTTGGCATGGCTCTCTCTCCGGATGGCAAAACCGTGTATGTCACCAATTCGCTGGACGGCGGCGTGAGCGCTATCGATACCAGCAACGGCAAAGTGCTTTCCCGCACGCTGTTCCCGGAACGCAACGAAAAAGGCCTGCCCTACGGTGCGCGTGAAATTGTGCTGCATAACGGTAATTTGTATATCGGCGCCGTTGCCGATCCTGCGCTGGTGTGGGTAGTTGATGCGAAAACCCTGAAGGTCAAAGCGCGTATCAAAAACGCGGGCAAATGGGTGACCGGCCTGCACTTCTCTGCGCAGACGCAACGTTTGTATGTGGCGAATGGTGGCGGCGAAATTCTGGTGGTCAACCCGCGCAATAACCGTATCGAGCAACGCTGGAAACCGTTGGGCGACAAACCGGCGCTGCTGTTGAATATCGCTGAAGATGAAGCCACCGGCCGCTTGTTCGTCACCGACAATTCAAAAGCCAAAACCACGCTGGTACTGGATATTCACAGCGGCAAAATCGTGAAACAGCTTGAGGGCGATGCGCTGGCGGTGAAATTCAACGCTAAACGCCATGAAATCTATATTACCCAGCGTGAGTCCGGCAAAGTGCTGAGCCTTGATGCAACCAGCTATGCCGTAAAACAGCGCTGGGAGTTGCCGCCACATCCGAACAGCCTGCTGCTTTCTGCTGATGGCCAGACGCTGTTTGTCACGGTCAAACAGGCGTTTAACAAAGATCACTCCACCAACGGCCCGGATAGTGTCGTCAGGATCGATCTGAACAAGTAATGACGCTGGCCTGGAAACGGGCCATTTCTTTTTATTTCAATAGCTAATAATGATGAATAACCGCAAAAAACATTCGATACCTTTGCGCAAGACCTTGCTTGCGCTGGCCATTGGCGCGGTCGCGCATAACGCACAGGCAGCGACGGCTGACGCCAGCGTAAAACCCACGCATGAAGAAACCATTGTCGTGCAGTCTGCTGCCGGCAGTGATTTCAGGCCCGGCGGCAGTGAATTGGTTCCCGCGTTTCTGGACGGACAAGTGGCGCACGGCGGCCGCCTTGGCGTGCTGGGCGAGCAAAAAGCGATGGATGTGCCGTTTAACGTCATCGGTTACACCTCAAAGCTGGTGCAGGATCAACAGGCAAAGACTATCGCCGATGTCGTTAGTAACGATGCGGGCGTGCAGGTCGGCCAGGGTTACGGCAATTTTGCCGAAACGTACCGTATTCGCGGCTTCCAGCTTGATGGCGACGACATGCTGATGGGCGGTCTGGCGGGCATTGTGCCGCGCCAGATTGTCGATACCCAGATGCTGGAGCGCGTGGAGATTTTTAAAGGTTCAAATGCGCTGATGAACGGTTCTGCGGGTTCGGGTGTCGGCGGGATGATTAATCTCGAACCGAAACACGCCGAGGACACGCCGCTTACCCGCGTAGGCGTCGATTACACCACTCGCTCACAAGTCGGTGGTTCGCTGGATGTGGGGCGTCGCTACGGTGATAACAACCAGTTCGGCGTGCGTATGAATTTGCTGCATCGCGAAGGGGATGCCGCGGTAGAAGACGATCATCGCCGCACGACGGCGGCGTCAATTGGCCTTGATTATCGTGGCGAGCGCTTGCGCACGTCGCTGGATCTCGGTTATCAGAACAAAACGGTTCACGGCGGCGAAATGGGCGTCAATATCAGCGCCGTCGACTTTATCCCAACGCTGCCGGATACCCGTAAAAATTACAGCCAGCGCTGGGCGCACAGCGATATTGAGAACGAATTTGGCCTGGCGCGCGCCGAATATGATCTAACCGATGACTGGACAGCTTACGGCGCGTTTGGCGGCCAACATGCTCATGAAGACGGCACGTACGGCGCGCCTAAACTGTTCAATAAAAACGGTGACGCGACCTTCAGCCGCATGGATACGGTGCGGATTTCTGACTCCTGGAGTGGCATGGCCGGGTTGCGCGGTAACTTCGATACCGGTTTTGTTTCCCATAAAGTGAACGTGGGTTATTCGGCGAACATCAAGCGTGACCGCGTGGCCTGGACCCAGTCCGATCAAAAAAATCTGCCGGTGGTGAATATTTATGATCCCTCGGCGATCCCGCTGCCGGACAGTTTAACCCATAGCGGCAACTACAGTGACCCGCTGACAACCGCGCGCTACCGCTCGCAGGGTTATACCCTGAGCGACACGCTCGGCGTATTCGAGGACCGACTGCTGTTTACCGTGGGCGCGCGTCACCAGAAACTGTGGGTGCGCAACTACAGCAATGCCACCGGTGCGGAAACCACCACTGCGCGTTATACCCAGGATCGCTGGATGCCGACGTACGGTGTGGTCTATAAGCCGTGGGATGTCGTCTCTTTCTACGCCAACCATACCGAAGCGCTACAACCAGGCGGCGTGGCACCGAAGACGGCGGAAAACCGCTATCAAAGCGTGGGGATTGCGCATTCTAAACAGAACGAAATTGGCGTAAAAACGGATTTTGGCCGCATTGGCGGTACGCTGGCGCTGTTTGAAATCAAAAAGCCGACCGGCATTCTTAACAGCACGACCAATGTTTACGGGCTGGACGGTGAGCAGCGTAACCGTGGCATGGAGCTGAATCTGTTTGGTGAGCCGCTGCTCGGTCTGCGTCTGAATGGCAGCGCGACCTGGCTGGATGCGGAGCTGACGAAAACCAAAGATGGTATCAATCAGGGTAACCGACCGATTGGTGTGGCGAAATTCTACGGGGTGATGGGAGCCGAGTATGACATCAAACCGGTCGACGGCTTGACCGCCACGGCACGCGTGAACTATACCGGCTCGCAATATGTAAACACCGCCAATACCCGCAAACTCGACAGTTACACCACCCTCGATCTTGGCCTGCGCTACCGTATGCAACTGAATGCGGAGAAAAACGAGATGGTCTGGCGCGTGGGCGTGGATAACGTCACCAATGAGAAATACTGGGCCAGCGTTGAAGACAACGGCACCTATATTTACCAGGGCGATCCGCGCACCGTGAAAGTCTCAATGAGTTACGACTTCTGATCGTTGTTTTATCCGGCGGGCGTGATGCCCGCCTGTTGCAGGCTGTTCAACACTTCCCGCATACCCCGGCTCACCACTTTATCCTGACGCATCACCAGCGCTAACTGGCGCTGGAGCGGCGGCTGCACCGATTGTACGCGCAGACCCTGGCGGTCTTCTTCAGCCTGAACCGCCACGCCGGGCACAATGCTGTAACCTAACCCGGCGCGTACCATGCGTTTTATCGCTTCAATACTCCCCAGTTCCATTACCGGCGCGAGGGCGACACCACCTGCGTTAAACCACTGTTCTATGAGCAGGCGCGTACTGCTGCCGGATTCGAAAACAATCAGCGGCAGAGGCGCAATCGTTGCCGGCGTCGGCAATGAAACGCCGTCAGCGTCGTGGGCGGTGATCACCATAAATTCTTCGGTAAATAACGGTGAAATCGCCAGATTGCGCCCGTTGGCGGGCAGCGTTACAAGGCCGATATCGATACGATTTTCTTCCACCGCGCGCACGATATCACTGGTGTTGCCGGTGCGCACCCCGACAGACAGTAGCGGGAAATCGCGATGCAACTTTTGCAGCAGCGGCGGCAACAGGTGAATGCAGGTCGTCGCCCCGGTGCCAATTGTCACGCTGCCGCTAATAGCGTCCTGATGCTGCGCCACAGACTGCACCGCAGCGCTGACGGCATTTTCGATCTCCGCACAATGCGCCAGAAAGGTTTCTCCGGCGGCGGTGGCGCGTAGACCGCGCCCGGAACGTTCAATCAGGCGAACATGCAGTGACTGTTCTAGCTGGCGGATTTGCAGGCTGACGGCGGGTTGCGAAATGCCTAACACCTCTGCGGCGGCGGTAAAACTTCCCCAGGCGAGCACCAGCTTAAACGTCGCTAACTGGTCAAAGCTGAAATGGGGCATGGCAAAGTTTTCCTTATAACGGTGATAAGCGCAGCCTGGTGCCGCGCGGGCGGCGTTACAGGTAGCCTGCTGGTATCAGCAAACGGGGAACAGTTTATGGAAATTATTGACGCGCAAGAACATCATCTTAGCGCGATTGTGCAGATTTATGCTTATCACGTGACGCACGGTAATGCCACCTTCGAAACCGAAGCGCCGGACGTGGAGGAAATGCGTACGCGGCTGGCGAAAACCCTCCGCAACGGCTTGCCGTGGTATGTCGCTGTGCATGAAGGGCAGGTCCGGGGCTACTGTTATTTATCGCGCTACCGCGAGCGGCGGGCGTATCAGTACACGCTGGAAGATTCCATCTATGTTGATGACAGTTTCCGCCAGCAGGGCGCAGGCAAAGCACTGCTCGCCCGCGCGGTAGCCTGGGCGGAGCAAAACGGTTACCGCCAGCTCATCGCCAACGTCGGCAACAGCGAAAATGAAGGTTCATTACGCCTGCACAGCCGCGCCGGTTTTGTGGTTATCGGCACGCTGAAAAGCGTCGGCATGAAGCACGGGCGCTGGCTGGATACCGTTCTGATGCAGCGCCCACTGGGGGAGGGGGATGTGACGCTTCCGCGCAACAACCTCCTGTAAGTCAACGATAATGAGTGGCTGAAAGACTATTCTTCTGCCGTCACAATGCGCTCAAACGCGTTCAGTTCCGCCAGCTTGCCGTGATACCACTGTTCGCAAAACGCACTGCCTAAATGGTCTGCCAGGTAATCGCACTGGCGAAACGCCTCCAGCGCGGGTTGCTGGAATAACGGCAGATCGGGCGAGGCGTGGGTGAAATTTGCCAGCGCGTCATCATCAATACGCTCCAGGCCATATAACATGCCCGTCAGTAACGTCGCCATCACCAGATAAGGGTTGGCGTCCGCGCCCGCCAGGCGATATTCGATCCGCCGGTTACGCGCGTCAGAGCAGGGAATGCGCAGAGCGGCGTTGCGTTTGTTGTAACCCCAGGAGTGAAAAAGCGGTTCATCCAGATTCTTACGCAACCGCCTGAACCCATTAACACCCGGCGCCATGATCGCCAGCGACGCGGGCATCAATTCCAGCATGCCGGCAAGGGAGAGTCGCACCATTTCATTGGGTGCCTCTGCCGGGCTGGCAAACACATTTTCGCCATTCGAGTCATTAAGACTGACGTGAAAATGCAGGCCATTACCGGCCAGCTCTGAGAATGGCTTCGCCATAAAATTGGCCTGATAGCCAAATTTCTCAGCTACGGTACCGGTGAGTTTGCGTAGTGCCAGCACCTGCTCGCAACTCTCCACGACATTGGATGAATGGCACATATTCAGTTCAAACTGCCCGGCTTCGGCTTCGCTAACGATGCCGGATAAGGGGAGACGCTGTGCTGCCGCCATGTTTTCCAGTTCCTCAATAAACGCAGAGTAGGCCGACGGCACGGCCAGATGAAAACAGCCCTGCGGGCGGTTCTGTTGTGCGGCGGGGTCTACAAGGTAGAACTCCATTTCCGCAGCCACCACCGGGTAAAGGCCATGTTGATGAAACTGACGCAGCACATTTTGCAATATGACTCTGGGCTCCAGCGGCCAGGGAATATTATCGCTGTCGAGCATGGTTAATAATAATTGCGCGTTATGGCGCGGATCGTGCGCGCTTGGGCGTAACGTGCCGGAAACGGGTAAACATAAATTATCGGGCTCTTCGTTAATAAGTCTGCCGGGTGAAGAGGTGATTATTTTCCCTTCGCGATACATGGCGTAAACAGATTGCGGAAAATAACAACCCGTGCTTAGGGAAAATACGTTTTCGACGGCCACTCTTTTCCCCCGGAATATGCCATGAGTATCGTTAAGATAAATATCAACGTGTTTTGTTTGCGGGTGTTTGTTCAGATACTCTTTGATTTCATGAGAAAAATTCTGCTGAAGTAACCTGATTTCCTGATCAACCATCAATGCCGATCGCGAATGTAACGGTGTTGGAAATGGTGTGGTGGTAAAAAAGGTACGGATATTTTTCAGTAGCGGAATAGTCATCAGCGAGTTCATATTTTTCTTTCTGTGAGGCCTGTTGGCGGTGAACTCAGCATAAAAGAGCGCTTTTTATTTTGATATAAACGCCGCGTAAAAAGGAAATACGCGGCGATAAAAATAGTATAAAAATGGCGCGCTTAAAACGTGGAAGGCATTTTTAGCAGCGGCGAGGGCGCGCTATCCGCGAAATGCATTTTTACCCAGTCGAGTGTTTTGCGCTGGCCAGGAAAAGTAAGCAATTCGTGGGCGTCGGCAAAGCTGACCCAGCGGTATTCGCTGTGCTCGTGGTTGAGCGTTATCTCGCAGGCTTCATCGACGTACGCAACAAACACCGGCGCGACGGTGATGGCGTCGCGGTGCGCTTCGTAAAACTGCTCGCAGCAGTCAGCGGAATAGAGGTCGCTAAGCTGCAAGCCCGTCTCTTCCCGCGCTTCGCGCAGTGCAGTTTGCCAGGCTGTTTCACCGTGTTCAATGCCGCCTGCAATCTGGCACCACTGGCCGTTAAGCATTTTACCGCTGCGTTTAAGCAGCAGAACGCGCCAGCCCGCTGCGGAGTGGCACAGCACAAACAGGGCTATCGAAAAGCAGCGTATCGGGATTTCCTTACTCATTGTTTTCTCCGTGTTTATGGCTAAAGCAGCAATATCAGGGTGTCGCCAGGGCTTGTCATGGTTTCGCGCAAATGGCCTTTTTCCTGATTTTTCACAACAACCAGGCAGCAGATCGGTTACACTCGCGGCACAGAAAAGCCACATGACAGGAGGTTTATATGCTGGAAAAATTGCGTACCCGCGAGGGGAAAAAATTTATCATTGCGGTGGTGATTGTATTCCTGGTTGCCGTGAGCGTCATTTCGAAAGTGACCTTCGAGGGCGTCGAAGATCAGTACAATTTGCCGATGGAATCCTGGACGGTAACGATGTTTATCATGCAGGGCGCATGGGTTGCTATCTACAGTCTGATGTTCACCATCATTGGCTCGCTGCCTTTTGGGTTCTATTTCCTCGGCCCGAAAGACGATCGCGGCTAATCCCTCCCGCCCTGGCGCGCTGCCGGGGCTGCCTCTTGCTCTGATGAGCCTTAATCGAAATCGTGATCTCTCGCGTCCTCAGCGTAAAACTCTGCAGTAAGCCACGATGACCGACAAGTTAACTGTCACTACATTTCCTGGCCCATGCAGGCTGCTGTTTCTCGCTTTAAAAAGCGTTTTTACCTCGCAATAACACTTTCACCAACAATTAAAGATCAAAAAATAATCGCCGATAGAGATCTCACAGGGAGTTCGTGCTGAAAGGAAGATGACGTAAAAGGCTGACTCCAGGAGAGCCGTAATGGCCAGAGAATTTGTGACCAAAAAAATGAGCACCCGCGCGCAAATGTTGCTGACGGGGGCCATCACCATCACCCTCGGTTTTGTGGTAACTATCGGGGTACTGAGCTGGCAGTCCAGCAGTGAACAAAAACACCGAGCCGAACAATACCTGCAAAAAATTGCCCAGAGCCAGGCGTTAACTATCCAGCAGCAACTGAACTATGCGCGCGATGTGGCGCATAACCTCGGTCACAGCATGATTGCGTTGCCAGAAGCCGGGATCACCGACCGCCAGGTGGCAGATAAACTGCTTATCTCCGCCCTGCGCGATAATCCTGACTATCTCTCTATCTCGGTTATTTTTGAAGACAACGCCTATGACGGTCGCGATGCAGAGTTCGCGGATAAGCCCGATCAGGCACCCAAAGGCCGCTACGCCTTCTTTGTCGATCACGATCAGTCCGGTAATTTTAAGCTCCACCCGTTAACGTCGATCTTTACGCCGGGCCAGGGCGACTACTATTTGCTGCCGCAAAAAAGCCAGAAAGATACGTTAATTGAGCCCTACAGCTATGCCTATAACGGTGTGCCGACGCTGCTGACCTCAGTGGCGGCACCGATTGTCAGCGGTGGCAAACTGCATGCTGTTGTGACATCGGATATCTCGCTGGCCTCATTGCAGCAGAAAGTGAATCAGATCAAACCGTGGGAAGGGGGCGGCTATGCGGTGCTACTTTCGACCGCCGGAAAGGTGATTTCCTACCCGGATAAAAACCTGACCAGCAAGCCTTACCCTGGTAAAACGGATGGTTTCACCAGTAATGTGGTGGAACAAGATGATCCGATCCTCGGCGAAAAAGCGCTAATTACCTGGCAACCTGTGTCTATCGGCAACAGTACCGATAACTGGTATCTCGGCGTCGTTGCACCGGTGAGTTCGGTGATGGCGGCGGCCAATCGTCAACTGATGTACGCCATTGTTCTGGGGGTTATCAGCATCCTGTTGGTGTGTACGCTGCTCGGCCTGATCTTCAGTCGTAAAGTGTTGAAACCGATTGGTGGCGAGCCGCTGGAAGGGGCGAATATCGCACTGGCGGTCGCGGACGGCAAACTCGATAACACCATTCCGGTGAAAGGTAACGATCGCAGCAGCCTGTTCTATGCCCTGCATACCATGCAGGCGCAGTTACGGCAGATTGTCGGGCAGATCAAAGAAGCCAGTGACTCGGTGCGCCAGGGGGCCGGTGAGATTGTCAGCGGCAACATTAACCTCTCTTCGCGTACTGAACAGCAGGCCGCAGCGCTGGAACAGACCGCCGCCAGTATGGAGCAGTTTAGCGCCACGGTGAAACATAACGCCGCCAACGCCCACCAGGCGACGGCGCTTACCGCCAATGCCACGCAGATTGCCAGCCGGGGTGAAACGCTGGTCGGTCAGGTGGTGGAAACGATGGCGAAAATTGACGACAGCGCGAAGAAAATCGGCGATATCACGGCGATCATCAACAGCATCGCTTTCCAGACCAATATCCTGGCGTTGAACGCCGCGGTAGAGGCGGCGCGTGCTGGTGAACAAGGGCGTGGCTTTGCGGTGGTGGCGTCTGAAGTGCGCAACCTGGCGCAGCGCAGCGCCGACGCGGTGAAAGATATCGGCGCGTTGATTGAAGAGTCCAGCAAACGCGTCGAAGCCGGGGTGCAACTGGTGAACGATGCCGGTCACACCATGCAGGAGATGACGCAGGCGGTGAATTCCGTGCAGACCATCATCAATGAGATTGTCAGCGCCTCGGATGAGCAGGCCAAAGGCATTAGCCAGGTGACGATTGCCGTCAATGAAATGGACGGGGTCACGCAACAAAACGCCTCGCTGGTGCAGCAAATGGCTGCGGCAGCAACCTCACTCGAAGATCAGGCGCAGCAACTGGCGCAGACGGTGCATCAGTTCCGCCTCGAAGCGTAACCTCAACAGAGAGCCTGGCAACAGGCTCTCTGCCTATCTTATCCGGCAACCAGTTCGATACGGTTATTATCCGGGTCCAGAATCACGGCTTCATAAAAACCATCCCCCGTCCATCGCGCGGCGCTGGCTAACCGGCCCTGCTGACGGGCTTTTTCAGCCATCTCATCCACCGCTCCGACATCGCCGACATTGATAGCGATATGCGCCCAGCCAACAAATTCTGCGGCGTTCGGCGCATCGGCCAGTTCCGGCACGGTCATGAGTTCAATGGTTGGCCCGTTGTGCAGCGACATAAAATAGGATGCAAAACCGGCGCGGTTTTGACTGACATATTTCTCATTGCTGGTGGCGGAAAAAAAGTCGCGCCAGAATGCGCGCTGCGCGTCGAGATGGCGTGTCCAGAGTGCGACATGGGCAATGTTCAAGGTGACCTCCAGGGCGTAGGGGTTGTTAATTGACAGCGTGATGCATTTGCATGATCATGCTCATTATTGCTCGATTTGAATTTAATAAAGAGGATTTATGCTCGATTATGCAGCTTTTCCCGATCAACGACAAGATCTGATCCGCCAGCGCCTTCAGGCGCAGGGACGGGTAGTCTGCGCGGATCTGGCCGTTGAATTGCAGGTTTCAGAGCACACTATCCGCCGGGATTTGCAGGAGCTGAGTAAAGCGGGCATCTGCAAAAAGGTCTACGGCGGTGCGGTATTGCAACTGGCGACCGCCGGGAGCTTTACGCAAAGAAAAGAGCAGGATCGAGCAACAAAAAGTCTCCTCGCGCAGCGCTGCGTGCCACTGCTCAAGCCCGGCACCTGTGTATTTATTGATACCGGCACCACCAACCTTGAACTGGCAAAAGTGCTGCCACCAGAGTTAAACCTGACGGTAGTGACAAATTCACCGGAAATCGCCGCTGTTGCGTGTAAACATCCGCGCTGCGAAGTGATCATGCTGGGTGGGTTGGTGCAGAGCAGCACCGGCGGTTGCGTCGGCGCACCGGCTATCAGCCAGCTTAACGGGATCATTTTCGATCAGGCGTTTATCGGTGGCTGCGCGATGTCGCCGGAAATGGGGCTGACCGGCTTTGATTACGCCGATTGCGAATTTAAAAAGGCGGTGATCGCCCAAAGCAACCAGGTGGTGGTGGCATTAACGGCGAATAAGATCCCCGCTGTGGCCCGCTATATTGTTGCCGCCAGCCAGCAGATTGATGTGCTGGTGGTCGAAACCGATCTCAGCAAAGCGTTTCATCAGGCCTTTCGCGCAGAGAATATTGAGATCCTGACGGTTTAAACGCAACCGGGCGTTTCGCGCGTTGCCGCTCAGGGTTCATTTCTTGCCAGCCCACAGCGGAGATGTTAAAAGGTGCCCCTTTAAATGAAACCACAAAGGGGAAGGACGTGAAAAACGCGTCACAGGCAGCGGGAAGCAGCACCGATGCCGCGTCGGAAGCAGGGCCGACACTACAACGAGGTTTAAAAAACCGCCATATTCAGCTGATTGCGCTGGGTGGCGCGATTGGCACCGGGCTTTTTCTGGGCATTGGCCCCGCGATTCAGATGGCCGGGCCAGCCGTTTTGCTGGGCTACGGCATTGCCGGCGTTATCGCTTTTCTGATCATGCGCCAGCTTGGCGAAATGGTGGTTGAAGAGCCGGTTTCTGGTTCATTTTCCCATTTTGCCTACAAATACTGGGGGCCGTTCGCCGGTTTCCTCTCCGGCTGGAACTACTGGGCGATGTTTGTGCTGGTGGGAATGGCGGAACTGACCGCCGCCGGTATTTATATGCAGTACTGGTTCCCGGACGTGCCGACCTGGATTTGGGCCGCCGCTTTCTTTGTCATCATCAACGCCGTCAACCTCGTCAATGTGCGCCTGTATGGCGAAACCGAGTTCTGGTTTGCGCTGATTAAAGTGCTGGCAATTATCGGCATGATTGGTTTTGGCTTGTGGATGCTGTTTACCGGCCATGGTGGTGAGCGCGCCAGCTTCGATAACCTCTGGCGCTATAACGGCTTTTTCGCCACCGGCTGGCATGGGCTTATCCTCGCGCTGGCCGTGATTATGTTCTCTTTTGGCGGCCTGGAGCTGATCGGCATTACCGCCGCCGAAGCCAGCGAGCCGCACACCACCATTCCGAAAGCGGTGAACCAGGTGGTGTACCGTATTTTACTGTTTTATATCGGCTCACTGGTCGTGCTGCTGGCGCTCTATCCGTGGATTGACGTCAAAGCCAACAGCAGCCCGTTTGTGATGATTTTCCACGAACTGGACAGCAACCTGGTGGCATCAGCGCTCAATTTCGTCATTCTGGTGGCGTCCCTGTCGGTGTATAACAGCGGTGTCTATTCCAATAGCCGTATGCTGTTTGGTTTGTCAGTGCAGGGCAACGCGCCGGCCTTTTTGACGCGCGTCAGCCGTCGTGGCGTGCCGGTGAATTCCCTGTTCCTCTCAGGGGCTATCACCTCGCTGGTGGTGTTGGTTAACTATCTGCTGCCGCAAAAAGCCTTCTCCATGCTGATGGCGCTGGTGGTGGCGACGCTGCTACTTAACTGGATCATGATTTCGCTGGCGCACCTCAAATTCCGCGCAGCGATGCGCCGCAAAGGGCGCGATCCGCAGTTTAAAGCGCTGCTCTTCCCGGCGGGCAACTATCTGTGCATTGGCTTCATGCTGATGATCCTGGTTTTGATGTGCACCATGGACGATATGCGCCTGTCAGCGGTGTTGCTGCCGGTATGGATTGTGTTCCTGTTTGTCGCTTTCAAAGTGCTGCGCCGTACGCCGAAGCGCGGGTAACTCGCGCGATTCCCTACCAGATCCGGTGGGCTGCGGCTTGCCGGACTGGTGATGATGTCTATGTCTAAACTGTGATAGCCTCAGGCCTTATGGCCAATCGCAGGATATATTGTTGTTATGTCCATTCAGAAAATTGCCAGGATGGCGGGCGTTTCCGTTGCAACGGTCTCACGGGTGCTGAATAACAGCGAATCAGTGAAGCCGAAAAATCGCGAACGCGTATTGCAGGCCATCAAGGAGTGCCAGTACCAACCCAACTTATTAGCCCGCCAGTTGCGCACCGCGCGCAGCTCAATGATTCTGGTATTGGTCTCTAACATCGGTAACCCGTTTTGCGCCGAAGTGGTGAAGGGCATTGAAGAAGAGGCGGAAAAAAACGGTTACCGCATCCTGCTGTGTAACTCCGGTGCAGATATAGCGCGCTCGCGCTCAGCGCTCAAATTACTGTCGGGCAAGATTGTTGACGGCATCATCACCATGGATGCGTGTGCGAAATTGCCGGAACTGGCCACCATGATTGGCGCTGCGCCCTGGGTGCAGTGTGCCGAGTACGCCGATAACGGCGATGTCTCCTGCGTGGGCATTAACGATGCCGACGCTGCCCGCTGCGTGATTGACCGCTTAGTAGAGCGCGGCTGCCAGCGCATTGCCATGATTAACCACGATCTGAGTTATAAATATGCCCGGCTGCGTGAATGCGGCTACCAGAGCGGTTTACAGGCACAATGTCTGAGTTATGGAAAAGTGGAATACGCTTGTGATTTGAGTTTCAGCGCCGGGAAAACCGCGATGCGGCAGCTGCTAAATGCGCCGGAACGCCCGGACGCGGTGTTTGCCGTTTCCGATACGCTGGCCGCCGGGGCGCTGCTGGCGATCCATGAAGCCGGGCTGTCAATGCCGCAGGATATCGCAGTGGTCGGTTTCGATGGCACTGAACTGGCAGAGATGGTTACCCCGCCGCTCAGTACCATTGAGCAACCTTCGCAGGCGATGGGGCGCGAAGCCGTCCGGCTGTTGCTGAACCGCATTGATAACCCGGACAGCCCGCCAGAAAGCGTAATCATGGACTGGCGTTATATTTCCCGCGCCAGCGCCTGACATTTCAGGCATGATGTGTGTAAAGATTTCGCCAGCCGTCGCGCTGGCTTTTTTATTGCTCAGGGAGCCTTGCCATGACCCGGCAACGACAAGCTGATTTATTTCTGGTTTTGACCACGCTGATAGCCGCCTGCGGGTGGATTTTCTCACGCGAAGCCATTAGCGGGATGCCGGTTTTCGCCTTTCTTGGGCTGCGCTTTTTTGGCGCGGCGCTGGTGCTGCTGCCGTTTTGCCGTGGGCAACGCATTGCGCGGGAAAAAGTGCGCCAGGTAGTGATAAGCGGATTATGGATGGCGCTCAACCTCTGCCTGTGGATCTAGTCAGTGTCGACCACGCCATCGCTGGGCGAGGGGGCGTTTATCATGAGCCTGTCGATGCTGTTCGTGCCGCTGGTGGCCTGGGTGATGCTAAAAACCCGCCCGGCGCGCGCCTACTGGGAGTGTTTGCCGGTCGCCATTGTTGGATTAGCGCTGCTGAGCCTGCACATACCCATCACGTTTCATGCCAGCCAGGGCTGGTTTTTGCTGACGGCGTTCGTGCAGTCGATCTATTTTTGCTACACCAGCCGTTGTGCCAGAGAAGTACCGCTGCTGCCGCTCACGGCGGTACAGCTTGCGATCACCGGCGTTGCCGGGCTGGTGATTTCTGCGCTGTTTGAGTCCTGGACTCAAGCCTTTACCAGCACCACAGCGATGTGGCTGGCGGCGAGCATTTTAATTGCCACAAGCCTGCGCTTTGGCCTGCAATTGCAGGGGCAAAAATATGCCGCCGTCGCCAGCGCCGCCATCATTATGGTGCTGGAACCGTTACTGACGGTGATTGCCGCCTCGATTTGGTACGGTGAGCGCTTACCGCTACAAAAAATCCTTGGCGGTGTGCTGATTCTGCTGGCGCAGATTTGGTTCCGCTGGCGGATGATTGCGCGTTTACCGTCAAAGCCTTAACGTGCCAGCCAGCACCGTATGCGCACCGCCGCCGATCAGCACGCGACCATTTCCCCTGAGCGCCAGCGCTAAAACGCCGCCGCGCGGTGAGGCCTGGTAGGCGGTAAGCGAGTGCTTACCCAGCCGTGCCGACCAGTAGGCCGCCAGCGCACAATGCGCGGAACCAGTCACCGGATCTTCATTCACTCCTACCCACGGGGCGAAGTAGCGCGACACGCAATCATACGCATCCTGACCGGGCGCGGTGACTGCCACGCCGCGGCCTGGTAAGGCGCGAAGCGCCGCAAAATCAGGCTTGAGCGCGTAAACTAACTGCGCATCCTCGACCACCACCAGTTGCTTCGCGCCGAATACACCGTAACCACCCACCTGTTCATTCGCCAGCCCAAGTGCCTTCAGTAATTCCGCTGGCGCTTCGGGCTGCATGTGTGGTGTCAGTAGCGGGAAATCAAGCTCAATACCCTGCGCTCCGGCGGTTGCCGTCAGCGGGCCGGAAAGGGTGTGAAAGGTGATGGCATCGCCTTCTGCAAGCCGCCCGTTCTGGCGCAGGATATGCGCGGTTGCCAGCGTGCCGTGGCCGCATAAATCGACTTCGGCCTGCGGCGTAAACCAGCGCAGGTTGCTATCCGCAAGGTTTAAAAACGCGGTTTCGGATACCGCCATCTCTTCAGCTATCTGCTGCATTAGCGCGGCTTCCAGCCCTTGCGGCGTAATGCATACCGCTGCCGGGTTACCGGAAAAAGGACGCGTGCTGAACGCGTCCACCTGGTAAATATCAAGTTCCACTACGGCGCTCCCTTTGTTAACAAGGGGATAACATTATCGCCTTTTTACGCCTGCGGGTAGCGCTAATCAGGAGTTTGCCGGGCAGCGCGGTGCCAGTTGATGGCGTGCGCTCACCGCTGCTGCCGCCAGCACCAGCATCATCACCACTTCTGTTGCCAGAAAACCACTCAGCGCGGTGCTGTAGTTGCCCTGCGACTGGCCGACAAGATGCAAAAACAACCCGCCGAGTACTGCCGGACCGAGGCCGAGCGTCGCTTGTTGCAACGTGCTGAGCAGTGCGCTACCTGCGCCTGCATCCTGAGTGGTGATATCGCGCATGCCAATGCGGTAAAAGCTATTCACAATCAACGCCTGGCCATAGCCAATCAGCGCGGTAGACGGCGCAAGTGCCAGCGCACCCACCGTCCGCCCGGAGAGTTGCAAGGTGGTAATCAATGCCAGCAGGCCACTGACCTGGATCATCAGCCCGGTGAGCAAAATGGTGCGCATGCTATAGCGACCAATCAGTTTTGGTGCATACCAGGCCGAGACAAAATAGGCGACACCCAGCGCGACAAAGCTGTTGCCCGACTGATACGGCGTCATGCCCATTCCAGCTTGCAACGTGAGCGCCATACAGAACATAAAACCCGACCACGCGCTAAAGAACAGCAGGGCAATCAGCAGCCCGAAACGGATGCTGTGCAGTTTAATTAAGCGCGGCGGTAGCAGTGGCATCAAACCCGCTTGCTGCTGTTTTAATGCGCTTGTCCGCATCCACCATGCCAGCGGAATCAGCGCCAGCAGCGCAGCTTTCGTTTCCCACGGCCAGTGCAGTTCCGGGCCAAGCGCCAGCGGGAACAGCAGGCAGCAGAGGATCATCGCCAGCGCAACAGTGCCTTGCCAGTCAATGCGCGTGCGCGTTTCGCTCCGGGTTTCCGGCACATAGCGGTGGCTGAGCGCCAGCACTAACAGGCAAATAGGCACATTGATAAAAAAGGCGTTACGCCAGCCAAGACCGGCGATATCCGCCGAGACCAGCCAGCCGCCGCCCATCTGACCAATGATAAACGCCACACCGCCAATACCGCCGTAGAGACTGATGGCGCGCGCATGGGCAGTGCCTTTTAACGTGACATGCAACGTCGCGAGGATCTGCGGCACAATCAGCGCCGCGCCCATGCCTTGCAGTGTTCGCGCACCAAGCAGTGCGGAGACCGAATTTGCCAGCCCGCACAACAGCGAAGCGATACCAAACAGGGCAACGCCCCATAAGAACACCCGCCGGCGACCGAAGTTGTCCCCCAGTTTACTGCCCATCGCCAGACAGACGGCGAAAGCCACGCCGTACAGCGCAACAATCAGCGCCAGTTGCGTGGCAGAGGTATGCAGCGAGAGGGTGATGGAATCGAGCGCGACATTGGTAATTGATGTGTCAATCAATGGCAGCATCTGCCCGGTCAGCAGAAGGATCAGGCCTGCCCGGCCCGGAGAAACAGCAGACGTTTTCATGGTAACTCCATTGCGTCATTCATCGGATGGACGTAGCATCGCTTAACAGAAAAACGGGTACCAGTTCTTGCCTATACTGGTACTGGCACTACCATGCTGGAGATTGTTATGACGCTGATGGTCGAAAAACTTCCGGAACTGACGGTGCTGGATGAGAACCGTAAACAGCTTGGTGCATTTTTGCGTGCGCGGCGGGAAAGCCTCGATCCGCAACGGCTGGGGCTGCCGCGCAGTACGCGTCGGCGCACGCCGGGGCTGCGGCGTGAAGAGGTGGCGCTGCTGGCAGATGTTGGCGTCACCTGGTACACCTGGCTCGAACAGGGCAGGGACGTCAATCCTTCCGCTACCGTGTTGCAGGCGATTGCCGCTGCTTTGCAATGTTCGCCAACGGAAACCCGTCATCTGTTTTTACTGGCCGGGCTAACGCCAACGGAAGCGCTGAATACGCCGCAGTGTGAAGGCATCAGTGAAGGCACCCGGCGCTTGCTGGACAGCCTGCTGCCGCAACCGGCCAGTATTCAGAAAACCAACTTTGACATTGTGGCGTGGAACGTCGGTTTTGAGCGCCTGATGGGCATTAATTTCAGCGAGATCCCCGACGAAGACCGCAACTGCATTTATCTCTATCTCACCCATCCGCAATGGCGTACCCGGCTTGGCTTTGACGATAGCGTATTACAAACTTTTGTTGCCTATTTCCGCGCAGCCATGGCAGAGCACCGGGGCGATGCGGTGTGGGAAGCGAAGCTGGCGCGGTTTTGTGCGGCGTCTGCGGAATTTGAAGCGTTGTGGCGCAAGCATCTGGATGTGCGCGGCGTGGAAAATAAGATAAAAATCTTTAATCACCCGCAGCTTGGCGAGTTTTCACTTCAGCAAATGTACTGGTACTCAGCACCACGTAACGGCTCGCGGTTGCTGGTGTATCTGCCGGTGGATGAAACCGGTGAAAAGGCGTTGAGCTGGCTGGCGGAAAACGCTTAAGGGCGCAGGCGTTTTTGATCTTTGCGTGGCAAGCCGTCTACCACGCGATCCCATGATTCCTGAATCAGAAACGCGAGCAGCGATTCATCGATGTCGTCGCCTGCGAATACGGAAATCCAGTGTTTTTTGTTCATATGATACCCCGGCTCAATGCTGGGGTAGATCTGCTGGTTGAGCAGTGATTTTTGCGGCTCGGCTTTCATCGTCACCATCGGCCTGCCGTGCGCGGTAGTGGTCATCATAAAAATCTTCCCGCACACTTTGAACACGTCATGTTCCGGACCAAACGGCCAGCAATGTTCTGTGAAGGGCAGTTCAAGCGCAATACGATGCGCGCTTGCTTGCAGGGTTTTACTGTCCATGATGTTCCTCAACGGCCAGCGCACGCCACATGGCTTCGAAGCCAAGGCGCTTAAACTCGGTGATGCGAGAAGCATCCCGGCTGGCGAAGGTGATCGTGGTGTCCGCCATCGACAGGAAAATCGCATCGCCAAAAGGGGAGTATTCATCGCTCAGAAATACCGGTCGCACCGAACGATGGCATAGCTCATGCAGCTCCGGAAAAATTTCCGCGACTTGCTGGCGGGTCGCGTCGGTGAGTTTGTCGCTGACGGCAATCTGGCGCACGGCACAGTGACCATTCGGGTGGCGGATCCCCCAGTCGATATAGCTGTTCCAGATGCATTGCGTGTGGTGCCTGGAATCGTTGATCGAGAGATCGATATTCGCCAGCATCGTGCCGCACAGATCGCTTTTCAGATGCAGGTAAAGCGCGTTGAGCAGGTCGTCTTTGGTGGCGAAGTAGCGAAACAGCGTCCCTTCCGCGACACCCGCATTGCGAGCGATTAACGCGGTGGAGGCAGCGATCCCCGACTGTGCAATGGCTTCGGTAGCCGCTTCCAGTAACGCCAGTTTTTTATCTTCACTCTTTGGACGAGCCACTGCACTTTTCCTCTCACATTGTAAAAACCACGATTGAAACATGCCCTCTGTAACGCTGCAACGTCGAATGTCAAAGAAAAAAATGATCTTGACGGTTGAGCGTTGCTTTCTATAATGAGTGCTTACTCACTCATAATCAAGTTTAACCAGCGTCGTATCTACGGAATGGATCGATTTTGTCGGGTCAGGATATGAAACGTCTCATTTTCAGCGTGGTTCTTGTTATGCTCGTTGCCTCTGCCGCAAGTTTACCTTTTGTTCTGAATGCCGGATTTGGCCAACTCCCGCAGGGCGAACAGCTTACTGAAGTCGAAAAATCACCGCATTATCGTGACGGAAAGTTTCAAAACCAGTTGCCGACCCCGGGTTTCACCGGAAAGAAAAATATGCTGGCAGCATGGTGGGATTTTCTGGTCACTAAACGCGAGAACGCGCGCCCGCAGCAGCCGTTACCGGCGGTGCACACCGATCTCGCCAGCTTGCCGCTTGAGCAGGATACGCTGGTGTGGATGGGGCATTCGTCCTGGTATTTGCAACTGGCGGGCAAGCGGATTCTGATCGATCCGATTCTGAGTAATTACGCGGCGCCGTTTTCATTTCTCAATAAGGCGTTTGCCGGTAACGATCTCTGGACGGCGCAAAACATGCCGGAGATCGATCTGCTGATTATTTCGCACGATCACTATGACCACCTGGATTACGCCACCATCCAGGCGCTGATGCCGAAAATCAAAAAAGTGGTGACGCCGCTCGGTGTGGGCTCGCACCTGCGTTACTGGGGAATGGATCCGGCAATCATTCAGGAAGCTGACTGGCAGCAGAAAGTGGTAGTGAGCGACGATTTGGCCGTGCACGTTTTACCCGCGCGCCACTTTTCCGGGCGCGGTCTGAAACGCAATCAGACATTGTGGGCCAGCTTTATGTTCACTACCGCCACGCAGAACGTTTATTACAGCGGCGATAGCGGCTATGGCCCGCATTTCAAAGCGATTGGCGAACAGTTTGGCGTGGTTGATCTGGCGATTATGGAAAATGGTCAGTACGACGAGGACTGGAAGTATATTCATATGATGCCGGAAGAGACCGCTCTGGCAGCACAGGAACTTAATGCTCGCGCGGTTCTGCCGGGCCATGCGGGGCGTTTTGTGTTGGCAAAACACACCTGGGACGATCCGTACAAAAGGCTGGCGGCAGCAAGCCGGGACAAAAGCTATCGCTTATTGACACCGAGGCTGGGCGAACCGGTGCTTGCGGCAGACACTGCGCAAGTTTTCCGCGCCTGGTGGGAATAAACCCGTTTATTAATCGAAGAGCAGAGGGGGATCGCAGTATGACTATTTCCGCTCAGGTTATCGACACCATCGTCGAGTGGATCGACGACAATCTCCATCAACCATTACGTATTGATGATATTGCAGCGCATGCGGGCTATTCCAAATGGCATCTGCAACGGCTTTTCTTGCACTATAAAGGGGAGAGTCTGGGGCGCTATATTCGCACGCGCAAATTATCTCTCGCTGCGAGGGATTTACGTAATACCGATCAAAAGGTTTACGACATCTGCCTGAAGTACGGTTTTGATTCGCAGCAGACGTTTACGCGCATCTTTACCCGCACCTTTAATCTGCCGCCGGGTGCGTACCGGCGGGAGAATCATCAGCATACCCATTGATGGAAAACAGATAACAAAATCGGCCTGCATAAGGCCGTTTTTTATTCTGCCAGCGTTTTCTCGATGCCTAAACGGCTTAAGAGCCCGCTAATACCTTCGCGCGCCAGCAGCGTTGAAAGCTGCTTTTGTTCCTCAGCGGTCATGTTTTGCAGCACTTTGATAATTTCATGCAGCGCGCTATTTCCACTGGCGTAAACCGGTGCGGGTTCGGCAATAGCATAGGGAGAATTATGATGGCGCATAGAGGGCGTTTTCATAATGAAACTGCGCACCTCTTTCGTGAGGTGAATCAGCCTGGCGCGACCGCCTTTTACACCGGGTAACGGTTCTGTTTCCCAACCTTGCTGGCGGATCCAGCGATTTACCGTTTGTCTGGCGACGCCGAGAAACTCCGCTAATTCTTCGGTGGTCATTTTGTTAGGTAATTTCATCATATTATTTTTGGTCGCGGAGCCCCAGACGTTGCAACAAGCCGGTAATGCCGTCGCGTAATAAAAGTGAAGAGAGTTGTTTTTGCTCCGCGTCGGTCATCTCTTTTGCCAGCCGGATTAATAACGCCTCAAGTGAGGTATCGCCGGCGGTAAGCGTGGCTTTGGGTTGGTCTTCAGTGCGCTGTGCGCTGCGAATAAATGCGCGGACTTGTTCATTTATATGGACCAGACGGGCTTTACCTCCCTGTACGCCGGGTTTTGGTGAGGTCACCCAGCCTTCTTTGCGCACCCATTTATTGATGGTTTGTCGGCTATATCCTGTAAGGCTGGCCAACTCTTCTGGCGTCATTCGTTCCTTGAGCATGTAATTTCCCGAATTGTTGTAAGGGTAATTAATGGCTTATGTTATAGCACCATTTTACGGGAAAATGTGACATGTTTAACTACTGGCTGCGAGGGCGTTCGCAATGTCTTTCATTTGCATGCTTTTTCAGCGATTGAATAATGCGTCGCGATTTTGCCGTTGACACCTGGCAAGGGAATTCATATTATGCCGCCCGTCAACACGACACGCTTTACGCGATGGGGCTATAGCTCAGCTGGGAGAGCGCTTGCATGGCATGCAAGAGGTCAGCGGTTCGATCCCGCTTAGCTCCACCAAATTCCGCACCCAACGGAATTGGCGCGTTAAGGCATATTGTGGGGCTATAGCTCAGCTGGGAGAGCGCTTGCATGGCATGCAAGAGGTCAGCGGTTCGATCCCGCTTAGCTCCACCAAAATTCAAACCCTCGCGTTTACGCGGGGGTTTTTGTTTTTATCTTCCTCTTTTACTCAATTCTTTCTGCTATACCTAAATAAGCATACGTCCGGTAAGGCGACAGTTATGCGCGGTATTCGAGCCGCTGATAGCTTGATTCGCTCTATGAATAAATCTATCATCTCGGTGAATCTTTTTTGACCAGTTGGGAGCATTTAATTAACGCTGATGAAATACAGTAAATACAGTGCGGTAAGAAAATTCTTCCTCGCGTTAATTTTATGTCTGGTGGCTATTCCGGTTTCACGATTTATTTCTCCACTCACTCTTGTTGATGCCAGTGAAGTTTATCTCGCCTGGTTACCGTTGAGTACAATGCTGGCAATACTTCTACTATTTGGTCGGCATGGAATATTACCGATTATCATTGGGTTTGCTCTGGTAAATGAGGTTTTTTTTCATCTTCCCCTCGCTGAAGCATTGATGCTTTTATTTTGCCAATTATTTTCGGTGTTGCTGATCTGCGGTATTGTTCGCTGGCAGCTGGGCTCTCGCTGGCGTCATGGGCTACCAAATAAAGATATGGGCGTGCGTATCCTGTGGTTAGGATTTATTGCTCCTGTCGGAATAAAAGCATCGATGTATATTGTTGGGGCCTGGTTTAACTATCCAGTTAATTTATCGAATTTTTTCGGTCCCGGATCGGTTATTTATTCTATCGTTGATATCCAGAGCCTGATTTGCGCCGCACTCATTTTTGCCATGGTTTTTTATTATCCTTTGCGGATGATTCTTAATCCCCGCTTTGCCCGGGCCTTATGGTTGAGAAGTTTTAAACCATGTTTCTCCAGGAAAAATAGAGCCTTTACGTTGTGTTGGCTTATTTCGCTTGCTGCGCTTGTTATTATTTTGTGCGCTCCATATAAAAGTGATTATATTGCGGGTTATTTGGTGCCGGTTATTTTTATTTTATTCACCTTTGGCATCAGCAGGTTAAGTTCTACGCTCATTTCATTAAGTTGGGGCGTTTCGGCGTTTCTGTTACTGGCGTACAACGATAATTTTCTTCATGGCGTGCGTTCCGATTACTCGCTGGCATTTGTAATGTCGGTCCTTATCAGCTTTACCATCTGCATACTTTATATGACGCGTGTTTTTAACCGCAGCGAATGGCTGAAAGGGCGTTGGGAAAAACAGGCCATGAGCGATCCATTAACAGGCCTGCCCAACCTGCGCGCACTGGAGCTGCAGATGGCGCAGCAGCCAAATGGTATCGTGTGCTGTCTGCATATGAAAAACCTCGAATTCCTCAGCCGCCATTTCGGCATGATGATGCGTGTACATGTGAAACGCAGTGTGACTTGTGAGCTTCAGCCTTTGCTACAGGATGGGGAACGCTTTTTCCAGCTTCCCGGCAGTGAGCTTTTATTGTTACTTGATGGGCCAGAAATCCTGGCGCGTTTGCATCATATGCTGGATTACCTGAACAGTCGCCGTATTTACTGGAACAATGCCGTTCTGGATATTGAGTTTGGTGCTTCCTGGGGGGAACTGCAGGGCTCGGGTGAAGAGCTGCATCAGACGTTGGGCCAGTTGAGTTGGCTTTCAGAACAGGCATGTGCGGAGCACCGGGTACTGGCGCTGACAAACAGCCTGCAAGTGGTTACCGATCAAACCACGGAGCGAGTGTTACAGCTGAACAAAGTGAAACGTGCGCTCAGCGAAAATGGCATAGTTCTCTATGGGCAGCCGATCGTGAATGCCGAAGGGGACGGTTACCAGGAAGTCCTCACGCGGCTGGTTGTTGATGGCGAATTCATTACGCCAGATCTTTTTATTCCCGTTATTGCCCAGTTCAATCTTGGCGCACGGTTTGATATGCAGGTTATAGAGTGCCTGCTCCAGTGGATGCAGGCGCACCCGCAGCCCGGCGATTCGGCGCGTTTTTCGGTGAATTTAATGCCACTCACCCTGATGCAAAAAGAGTTCGCCTCGCAGTTTCTGGCACTTTTTGCACGCTATGCGGTATTGCCGCAGCAGGTGATCATCGAGATAACGGAAGAGCAGGCTTTCTCCAATTCGGAAATCAGTATCCAGAATATTAAGCAGTTGCGAAAGGCGGGATTCAAAATCGCGATTGATGATTTTGGTACCGGCTATGCCAACTTTGAACGTTTGAAAGGGCTCCAGGCCGATATCATCAAAATCGACGGCTGTTTTGTCCGGGATATTTTGCAGGACAAGCAGGATGCAATGATTGTCAAAGCGATATGCGAACTGGCGAAGGCTAAATCGCTGACTGTGGTTGCGGAGTATGTGGAGAATGAAGCGCAACGCGAATTGTTGCTGAATGCTGGCGTCGATTACTTGCAGGGTTATTTGCTGGGTAAACCGCAGCCGCTGGCAAACGCCAAATAAAAAACCGGGGAAATCCCCGGTTTTTTTTAGCCTATGACAATCAAATAACCAGCGCAGCGATAGCCGCAGACAGCACGCTCACCAGCGTGGAGCCATACACCAGTTTCAGACCGAAACGGGAAACCACGTTACCTTGTTCTTCATTCAGGCCTTTGATTGCACCGGCGATAATGCCGATAGACGAGAAGTTCGCGAAGGAGACGAGGAACACGGACAGGATGCCTTCTGAACGCGGAGAGAGATTCGCCGCGATTTTCTGCAGATCCATCATCGCCACAAATTCGTTAGAAACCAGTTTGGTCGCCATGATACTGGCAACCTGCAGCGCTTCGTGAGCCGGTACGCCCAGCACCCAGGCAATCGGGTAGAAAATGTAGCCCAGAATTCCCTGGAAGGAGATACCCAGTACGGCGGCAAACAGTGCGTTCAGGCCGGAAATGAGGGCGATAAAACCAATCAGCATTGCCGCAACAATAATGGCAACTTTGAAGCCCGCCAGAATATATTCACCCAGCATTTCAAAGAAGCTCTGGCCTTCGTGCAGCTTCGCCATTTGCAGGTTTTCTTCACTCTCATCCACGCGGTACGGGTTGAGAAGCGACAGCACAATAAAGGTACTGAACATGTTCAGCACCAGCGCCGCAACAACATATTTCGGCTGGAGCATGGTCATGTACGCGCCGACGATGGACATCGAAACAGTCGACATTGCAGTCGCTGCCATGGTGTACATGCGGTTGCGGGACATTTTGCCGAGAATGTCTTTGTAAGCGATGAAGTTTTCAGACTGGCCCAGAATCAGGGAGCTGACAGCGTTAAACGACTCCAGTTTGCCCATGCCGTTCACTTTGGACAGCACCGTACCGATGGCGCGGATAATGATCGGCAGCACACGAATGTGTTGCAAAATACCAATCAGAGCAGAAATGAAGACAATCGGGCACAGCACTTTCAGGAAGAAGAACGCCAGACCTTCATCATTCATTTTACCGAAGACGAAGTTGGTACCTTCGTTGGCGAAACCGAGCAGTTTTTCGAACATCTCGGAGAAGCCTTTAACGAAGCCAAGGCCAATATCAGAGTTCAGGAAGAACCAGGCCAGTAAAACTTCAATCACCAGCAGTTGAATAACAAAACGAATGCGGATCTTCTTGCGATCGCTGCTTACGAGCAGGGCAAGCAGCGCCACAACAGCAAGCGCCAGGACAAAGTGCAAAACGCGGGACATATTTGCTCCAAATATGAGACGGGTAGGAATTTCGTGCACATTCTATGTAACAAGGCAAAAGAAAACGAGATCAAACACACACTATATTAATGACCTGTGACCAGACTCAAAATTAGTGATCCAACATACATTTCTGTTATGTTAAGTAAAAGCGTGAAAAGTTGCGTCATACTGCTAGACTCTTAACATAACGCTGCGGCAAATGCTGTTGCCGCCGTCACCATCCTTGACATTCAACCCTTCTATTGTTTCTGGCTATCAGAGAAATCAGGTAAACCCATTTAAATGAACTTGATAATCATTCTCATTTTGGTAGCATAAAACATAGCAAAGGCTATATTTAGGGGCAATAAATGAACAGTAGTCGCGTTGAGAATAGTAATGGGCGTGCAGCGCGCAAATTACGGTTTGCCTTAATGGGACCGGCGTTTATTGCTGCTATCGGTTATATCGATCCGGGCAACTTCGCTACCAATATTCAGGCGGGCGCCAGTTTTGGCTATCAACTGCTGTGGGTGGTGGTCTGGGCCAATATCATGGCGATGTTGATCCAGCTGCTTTCCGCCAAACTGGGGATTGCCACCGGGAAGAACCTTGCAGAGCAGATCCGCGATCACTATCCGCGCCCGCTGGTGTGGTTCTACTGGGTTCAGGCAGAAATTATCGCCATGGCAACCGATCTGGCAGAGTTTATCGGTGCCGCCATCGGGTTTAAGCTCATCCTCGGCGTTTCGTTACTGCAAGGTGCGGTGCTCACTGGCGTGGCGACGTTCTTGATTCTGATGTTACAGCGGCGAGGGCAAAAACCGCTGGAGAAAGTAATAGGCGGCCTGCTGCTGTTTGTCGCTGCGGCTTATATTGTCGAGCTGGTTTTTTCCCAGCCGAAGCTCGCTCAACTGGCGCAAGGCATTGCGATCCCGAGTTTGCCGAGTAGCGAAGCGGTGTTCCTGGCGGCTGGCGTCCTGGGCGCGACCATTATGCCGCACGTTATTTACCTGCACTCGTCTCTGACACAGCATCTGCACCAGGGTACTCAGCGCGAGCGTTATTCCGCCACAAAATGGGATGTAGGCATCGCCATGACTATCGCCGGGTTTGTGAATCTGGCGATGATGGCGACAGCGGCAGCGGCGTTCCATTTTAATGGTCACACCGGCGTCGCCGATCTCGACCAGGCGTACCTGACGCTGGAGCCGTTATTAAGCCATGCGGCAGCGACCATTTTTGGTCTTAGCCTGGTAGCAGCGGGGCTTTCTTCTACGGTGGTGGGGACGCTGGCCGGACAGGTAGTGATGCAGGGGTTTGTGCGTTTTCATATTCCCCTGTGGGTGCGGCGCACCATCACCATGATGCCATCGTTTATTGTTATCTGGCTGGGGCTGGATCCGACGAGGATCCTGGTGATGAGTCAGGTACTGCTCAGTTTCGGTATCGCGCTGGCGCTGGTGCCGCTGCTGATTTTCACCAGTAACCGCAAATTAATGGGCGAGTTAGTCAACACGACATTCATTAAACGGGTTGGTTGGGTGATTGTGGTGCTGGTGGTCAGTTTGAATGGCTGGCTGTTAATCGGCAGTGCGGCAGGCCTGTAAATCGCATGAGAAAAAGGAGCGCTTGCGCTCCTTTTTTTGAATTAGTGGTGGTGTCCCCGGCCACGGTGATCGTCGCGGTCGCGCCAGCCTTCCCGGTAACCGCGTTCATACGCGTTCTGTTTGTCCCAGCCGCGATGCCAGCCGCGATCATGTTTATACCAACGGTTGCCGCGCCACTCATAGTTGCGGCCCCAGTAGTCACGGTCGCGCCAGCGGCCGCCGTCCCAGTAGTTACCGTAATTATCGCGATCGCCAATTTGTAATTTTACAGATGGCAACAGGGTGATTTCGCCAGCATTTGCGACCAGCGGCGCAGAAGCCATTAACACAGCTGCCAGAATCAGTGACCTGAACATACTCTTCTCCTTCACGATCGGGCCGAAACGGCCTGTTACAACAATATTACGGGGCGGCCAAACCCCGTATTATTGGCGGAACTCCTAAATCATGAATGGCAGCATTTTTTGCCAAATTTGCTGTTATTTTGCGCCACTGAGAATGGCGTCGATCTCGTCACTTTCAGTCGTTGTGAAGTGGCGGTTTGCCAGCATGCCGACTGCATCGTCAAGCTGGCTCGTTTTACTGGCACCAATCAGCACCGAGGTGACACGATCGTTGCGCAGCACCCAGGCCAGCGCCATCTGCGATAACTTCTGTCCGCGCCGTTCCGCCAGCGCATTCAGCGCGCGAACGGTCGTCAGCTTTTCGTCCGTAATTTGCTCCGGATTGAGAAAGCGGCTGCCGCTGGCGGCGCGGGAATCGGGTGGAATGCCGTGCAGATAACGGTCGGTCAGTTGCCCGCCTGCCAGCGGTGAAAACGCAATACTGCCGACGCCTTTTTCCTGCAACACATCAAGCAATTCCGCTTCGACCCAGCGTTCAAACATTGAGTATTTCGGCTGGTGGATAAGACACGGTGTTCCGAGGTCATTAAGAATATCGATAGCTTCGCGCGCCTGTGCCGCCGGATAGTTGGAAAGCCCGACGTACAGGGCTTTGCCCTGGCGCACAATATGGTCCAGTGCGCGCATGGTTTCCTTCAGCGGCGTCTCGGGATCCGGGCGATGGTGATAGAAGATATCAACATACTCCAGACCCATACGGCGCAAGCTCTGGTCGAGGCTGGCAATCAGGTACTTACGTGAGCCCCAGTCGCCATACGGGCCGTCCCACATGGTATAACCGGCTTTGCTCGAGATAATTAATTCATCGCGGTAGGGCAGGAAATCCTCCTGCAAAATCCGGCCGAAATTGCGCTCTGCGGAGCCCGGTGGCGGCCCGTAGTTATTGGCCAGATCAAAATGGGTAATGCCCAGATCAAAGGCATGCCGCAACAACTGGCGGCTGTTTTCCAGCAAAGTGGTATCACCGAAGTTGTGCCACAAGCCAAGCGAAATTGCCGGAAGTTTTAACCCGCTGTCGCCGCAGCGATGGTAGTGCATCTTTTCATAGCATGCGGGATCGGCCAGATAAACCATGCGGTTGCTCCTTTTTATCAGCGTAGCGTTAGTGTATACGTTTACATTCGCTGAGCTTACACCGTCAGGCGCCGTAAAGCTTGCTTGCCACTTCCTCTCTGACGCGTATCCTGGACTCTTATCACAGTTCTCCAATACTCAGATAAGTGTCAGTATTTGGAGATGTAACGCAATGCAAAACGATTATTCAGTTGCCGACTATCTACTGGACAGGCTTGCCGGCTGCGGCATTCATCATCTTTTCGGCGTACCCGGCGACTACAATCTGCAGTTTCTCGATCACGTTATCCAGCACCCGGCGGTGCATTGGGTGGGCTGCGCCAATGAACTGAATGCTGCTTATGCCGCCGATGGTTACGGGCGTTGCCAGGGCGCGGGCGCGCTGCTGACCACCTTTGGCGTGGGAGAGTTGAGCGCGATTAACGGTGTGGCCGGCAGCTTTGCGGAATATGTTCCGGTGTTGCACATCGTGGGCGCGCCCTGTCGCAGCGTACAGCAACGCGGTGAAATTCTGCACCACACACTGGGAGACGGTGATTTCAGCCATTTCTGGCGCATGTATGAACCTGTTAGCGCCGCACTGGCGGTATTAACAGCAGAAAACGCCTGCTATGAGATTGATCGCGTGATCCGCACGATGCTCAGTGAATCCCGCCCCGGTTACCTGATGTTACCCGCCGACGTGGCAAAAATGGCAGCAACGCCGCCTGTAAACGTTATCACTCCCGCACCGCTTCAGGCTAACGAAGCGCGTCTGGAGAGTTTTCGCCGCCGTGTACAGGCAATGCTCAGCGAAAGCCCGCGCGTTGCGCTGCTGGCGGATTTTCTCGCTCACCGCTTTGGTGTACAGAAAATATTGCAGTGCTGGATGAAGGATTCGCCCATCCCGCACGCCACGTTGTTAATGGGTAAAGGCTTATTTGATGAAACGCAGCCTGGGTTTGTCGGCACTTACAGCGGTGCTGCAAGCCCGCCGCAGGTGCGTGAAGAGATCGAGAGTGCCGATGCGGTAATGTGTGTCGGCGTGCGTTTTACGGACACCATCACCGCCGGGTTTACTCAGCAACTGCCCGTGGAACGTACGATTGATATCCAGCCCTTTGCGGCGCGGGTAGGGAAAGAGTGGTTCAGCGGGATTGCAATGCAGGACGCGGTGAATACATTGATTTCGGTTTGTCGCAATAACCCACGCTGCGTGCTCGATCCTGTTCCCGCGTCTTCCGCTAATTCCCCGCATCACTCCGGCACATTGAATCAGCATACATTCTGGCAAACGCTGCAGGCTTTTATTCGCCCCGGTGATATTTTACTGGCCGATCAGGGAACCGCCGCCTTTGGCGCGGCGTCTTTGCGCCTGCCAGCCGATGTTGACATGCTGACGCAGCCGTTGTGGGGATCGATTGGTTATTGCCTGCCCGCCGCGTTCGGTGCGCAAACTGCCTGCCCGGAGCGGCGGGTCATTTTGCTTAGTGGCGACGGCGCAGCGCAGCTCACTATTCAGGAGCTGGGGTCCATACTGCGTGACGGGCAGCGACCAATCATTTTGTTGCTCAATAATGATGGTTATACGGTGGAGCGGGCGATCCACGGTGCGCACCAGCGTTATAACGATATTGCGCGCTGGAACTGGACACATATTCCGCATGCGCTCAGCCATGACTGCCAGGCCGAATGCTGGCGCGTTAGCGAAACGGTGCAACTGGCGGAAGCACTGGAAGCCGCCTCGCATCATCACCGGCTTACGCTGATTGAAGTGATGTTGCCGCAAGCCGATTTGCCGGATCTGCTGCGTGATGTCACCCATGCGCTGGAAACACGTAACAGTGAGTAGTTACTTACTGCGCCGGGGGACAATCATCATCGGTTTTCCGGCCAGCACTAACCAGGCGGGCAGGATCACAATACACAGCAGCGGCAACAAGGTGGTGTCCGGTACGACGACGGCCGCCAGGAACAGGCTCAGCCAGCCATCGCGAGTCACTACTAGCACCAGTCCTAACACCGCGCAGGATACAGTGACCGCAGCCGGAACAGCGTCGACATGTTCATGCAGCATTAAGCCTAAAGCCACCCCGACAAACACCGCCGGAAATATACGCCCACCGCGAAAACCGCAGGCGGCAGCAATCACCAGCGCGGCGAGCTTCACCAGGGCAAACAGCAGGTAATCGGTTACGGTATAGGTATGTGCAAACGCCAGTTGCTGCATCTCATCCAGCCCCTTAAATAGGGTAACGTGGCCGCCAGTCATACCCAGAAGACCAAGCAAAAAGCCGCCAATTCCCAACGTCAGCACCGGGTTATTCAGGCGATGCATGAAGTGATGCAGACGCGGCAAACACCAGACAGCCACCATTCCCAGCGCAATGGCGAACAGCGTCACGACCGCGCCGCTAAAAATATCAACTATATGCATCTGCGGATAATGGGGAATGGGCAGCGTGAAATGTGGTTGCGAAAAGAGGCTGGTGGTTAACGCGCCTGCTGCCGCAGCCATTAACGGCGCGAACAGGCGATCCCACAGCGGCACGTCTTCACTGGCCTTCAGGGTTTGCGAGAAGATAAGCGCCGCCGCCACAGGCGTGCCAAACAGCGCACCGAGCGTGCCGGCGGAGGCAAGGATTGTCCAGTCCAGCGGCGCAACGCGCGGGAAAATGCGCGCGCCAAGTGCAACGGCAAGGGCGATATTCAGCACCATCACCGGTTGTTCGGGGCCAAGGCTTACGCCGCCTGCCAGACCGAGGATCAGCGCCAGTGCCAGCCCCGGCAGCGCGTTGACGGCAACTGGCGAACCAATCAGCGGCACCGTCGCTGGATCTGGCCCGCCATGACCGGCGCTGAAACGGATCACCAGGCCAACAGCAACGCCGGTGAGTGTCAACACGACCAGTATCCACCAGGGGGAATCCGGTGAGATGCCGAGCCGCCACGGCACGCCGCTCCACAACACGGTTTGCAGCAGGGCAGCGATTTTCATCACCAGCGCTAAGATCAGACTCGACGCAACACCAATAGTGAGCGCAGGCAGCGCCAGTAAGAGCAGCGTTCTCGCACGCGGATGGAGCATCTTTTTATCCTTGTAACGAAGCCTGGCAACGGAGGATGCAACCGGGCTGAAACCTTTAAGGTAATCTGTGATGAAGATCGATAATCCTGGGGCACTCATGATATGGTCGTTGTCGTTACAGCGCCTTGAATTTACAGTGTGCCAAAGATTTATTCTGACTTTAGCGGAGCCGTAAAAGAATGACAAAGTATGCTTTAGTGGGAGACGTGGGTGGCACGAACGCGCGCTTAGCGTTGTGTGATGTCGATAGCGGTGACATCTCCCGGGCCAAAACCTACTCCGGCCTCGATTATCCAAGCCTGGAAGACGTGGTGCGTGTTTATCTGAAAGAGCACGACGTCAAGGTAGAAGATGGCTGTATCGCCATCGCTTGCCCGATAACCGGTGACTGGGTGGCAATGACCAACCACACCTGGGCGTTTTCGATTGCCGAAATGAAGAAAAACCTCGGTTTCGCCCATCTGGAAATCATTAATGATTTCACCGCCGTATCAATGGCGATCCCGATGCTCAAAGCCGAACACTTAATCCAGTTTGGCGGTTTGGCGCCGGTTGAAGGTAAACCGATCGCCGTTTACGGTGCAGGCACCGGGCTTGGCGTTTCGCATCTGGTGCATGTGGATAAGCGCTGGGTGAGTTTGCCGGGCGAAGGCGGCCATGTCGATTTCGCGCCAAACAGCGAAGAAGAGGGGATTATTCTCGAAGAGTTACGCGCGGAAATCGGCCACGTTTCCGCTGAACGCGTGCTCTCCGGTCCCGGTCTCGTTAATCTCTATCGCGCAATCGTCAAATCAGATGGCCGCCTGCCGGAAAATCTGCAACCGAAAGATGTGACTGAACGCGCACTGGAAGACAGCTGCATTGACTGCCGTCGCGCGTTGTCACTATTTTGCGTCATTATGGGGCGTTTTGGCGGCAACCTGGCGCTCAATCTCGGCACTTTCGGCGGCGTTTATATTGCCGGTGGTATTGTGCCGCGCTTCCTCGATTTCTTTACCGCTTCCGGTTTTCGCGGCGGTTTTGAGGACAAAGGGCGCTTTAAATCCTACGTCCAGGATATCCCGGTATTTCTGATCGTGCATGATAATCCGGGGCTGCTGGGCTCTGGCGCTCATCTGCGCCAGACGCTGGGTTACGTGCTTTAAAGATTCATTAACTGACGAAACTCTTTAACTTTGCTGCGGCTGACGGGCACCTGAAACTCCAGGTCCCGCAGCCGCAAAATATAGGTGTTGTTAAACCAGGGTTCGATCTCGCGGATTTTATCCAGGTTGACGCAGTAAGAGCGGTGGCAGCGAAAGAAGTGCGCCGCCGGCAGTTTGCTGCAAAACTCGGTGATGTTCATCGGCATCACATAAGATTCCCGCTTCGTATAGACAAACGTCATCTTCTCATGCGCTTCCGCATAATAAATATCATGAATACTGGTGACGATAATGCGCTCGTCTTTCACCAGATTAATGGTCGCGTTTTCCCGTGGCTGCGGGCTGGCTACCGGGCCTGATTGCTGCTGCCAGGCCGTTTCCAGTTTTTGCAGCATGCTGATGATGCGTGACTCCTGGTACGGTTTCAGGATGTAGTCGAACGCTTCCAGTTCAAAAGCCTCCACCGCATGCTCTTTCCAGGCAGTAATAAAGACGATAAACGGCTTATGGGCGAACTGGCTGATATTCTGCGCCAGCAAAACGCCATCCAGAGAAGGGATATTGATGTCGAGAAAAATGGCGTCGACTTTGTTGTGCTGTAAGTACTTCAGCACGTCGAGACCATCGTCGAAAGTGCCGACAATTTCCATCTGGCTATGGGCTTTAATAAGCCAGCTCAGCTCCTGTTGCGCCAGGATTTCATCTTCAACAATGATGACTTTCATACAGCTCTCCTGTTAAGGCAACAATGCGGCGGGAGACGGCTGGCGTTGTACAAAGAACGCGATCTCCGTGCCAGGCGTTAAACGGCGGATATGCAACCCTTCGCCATATAGCAATTTCACGCGCTGGTGAACATTCAGCAGGCCAATCTTGTTGCCGGGCATCTCATCGGTTTCAACGCGGGCAATCATCTGCGGATCGATGCCGTTGCCCGTATCGCGCACCGCGATACGCACGCGGTTGCCGCACTCTTCCACACTGATGGTGACCACGCCTTTGCCTTTACACGGCTGAATGCCATGCACAATCGCGTTTTCAACCAGCGGCTGGATCAGCAGGCTCGGGATCACACAACTGACCTCTTCATCGATGTCATAAATCACCGTCAACTTATCGCCAAAGCGGGCCTGCTCGATGGCGATATAGTCTTTGATTTGATAGAGCTCTTTTTTGATATCAATGAGTTCATCATCTTTTAATTCAATGTTATAGCGCAGATAACGCGACAAATTGAAAATGAGCTGCCGGGCGGTGTCCGGATTCAGGCGAATCGACGACGAGATAGCGTTCAGGGCGTTAAACAGGAAATGTGGGTTGATCTTACTTTGCAGAGCGCGCAGTTCCGCTTTATTTGCCATCTCCCGCAGCTGTTCGGCACGGGAAACTTCCAGTTGTGTCGAGATAATCTGCGATAAGCCAACGGCCATATCCTGTAATGAGGAGGTGATCTGGTGCGCGTGGCAGTAATAGATCTTCAGCGTGCCGGTCACGATGCCCTGTTCACGCAGCGGGATCACCAGCATTGAGTGGATTTCGGGCGTGCGGTGGGCTTCATCATTGTTTTTAATGATAATTTCGCCGGTGTTCATCGCCTGGTGTGTGGTTGGACTGATAATATCGTCGCTGTCGCGGTAATTATTTTCCCCGACACCAACGTAAGCCAGCACGTGGTCGGTATTGGTGATAGCCACGGCATCGGCGTTGATATCCCGACGAATAATGTCACAGACTTTCCGCAGGGATTCGCTATTCACATTGCGGAAAAGTGGCAGTGTTTTATTGGCAATATCCAGTGCCAGCTTCGCCTGACGACCGGCAATCGCCTCTTTTTCCCCTTCCACGCTTTGCACCAGCAGCACAATAAAGCCGATGCAGACGCTGCCGAGGATCATCGGCACGCCAATTTTGGACACAATATCGAGGCCGAGCGCGGTAGTCGGCGCCCACAGCACCACCAGCGTCATGGTCAGGCTTTCGCAAATCATGCCGCCGATGATGCCCACCCGCCAGTGCTGCGCTTTGGGAACCTTGCGGTTAATCATCCCGGACATTACCCCGGCAATAATGCTGGTAATAAAGCACGGGATCGCCGTCACGCCGCCAATATCAATCAGGTAGCGATGCACCCCGGCAATCACGCCGGTGATAATGCCGACCCACGGGCCGAACAAAATCCCGCCGGACATCACCGCGATGATACGCACGTTAACCAGCGAGCCTTCCACCGGTACGCCGGACCAGGTGCTGAACAGGGCAAACATTGAGAAGATGGCCGTCACGCCCAGCAGCTCTTTTGGCGAGTGCGCCGTTTTATGCAGCAGTTCGCGGAACAGGCGGATGCGGATCAAGAAAAACAGGCAGATCAGCATGAGCGCCGCTCGGTCAAAAACGGCCAGCAGCATGTCGAATATTTCGTGCACGGGGGACTCATATGAATAGCGTCAAAAAGCTATGATAAAAAACCCCGGCGCAGATGACCAGCCGCAGTATTCATTCGCTGAATGAGGAAAGACCACTTTTCCAAAAGGGGATTGAAAAGAGTCGAAAGAAGAGACGGGAAGCTGCGCTAACTGGTGATTTTTTAAGGTAATTTTATCTTTATTTTATTGTTAAAATATATGATGGATTTTTCTATAAGAGGATAATTTCGCTTTCCCTTTCCTAAATTAAACTTCCTCTTTTATGGCGTTGCGTTATTTTTGCGCTTACCTCTCGACAGCGAGATTTTTTTCGGGCTATGTTCTAAGCACGCCGCAAATGCGGCGACGTCGCTCGGACGGTCCGGGCGCTAACGTTACTCCGAGGAATCTATGGCTGACTTCAGTCCTGAACGCCGTTTTACGCGTATCGATCGTCTCCCCCCCTATGTTTTTAATATCACCGCTGAACTGAAAATGGCTGCGCGACGCCGCGGCGAAGACATTATTGATTTCAGTATGGGCAACCCGGATGGCGCGACGCCGCCGCATATCGTTGAGAAACTCTGTACTGTCGCGCAACGCCCGGATACGCACGGTTACTCCACGTCGCGCGGCATTCCGCGTCTGCGCCGGGCGATTTCCCGCTGGTATCAGGATCGTTATCAAGTGGATATCGATCCGGAAACCGAAGCGATTGTTACCATCGGCTCGAAAGAGGGGCTGGCGCATCTGATGCTGGCGACGCTGGATCACGGTGATACCGTGCTGGTGCCGAACCCGAGTTACCCGATTCATATTTACGGTGCGGTGATTGCGGGAGCGCAGGTGCGTTCTGTGCCGCTGGTGGAAGGTGTCGATTTCTTTAATGAACTGGAGCGCGCAATCCGTGAAAGCTACCCGAAGCCGAAGATGATGATTCTAGGCTTCCCGTCTAACCCGACGGCGCAGTGCGTTGAACTGGAGTTCTTCGAGAAAGTGGTCGCGCTGGCAAAACGCTACGATGTGCTGGTGGTTCACGATCTGGCCTACGCCGACATTGTTTACGATGGCTGGAAAGCACCGTCGATTATGCAAGTGCCGGGCGCACGCGATGTCGCTGTTGAGTTCTTCACCCTGTCGAAAAGTTACAATATGGCGGGCTGGCGTATCGGCTTTATGGTCGGTAATTCGGTGCTGGTCAACGCGCTGGCACGTATCAAAAGTTATCACGATTACGGCACCTTTACGCCGCTACAGGTGGCAGCGATCGCCGCGCTGGAAGGGGATCAGCAGTGTGTGCGCGATATTGCCGCTCAATATAAACGCCGTCGCGATGTGCTGGTAAAAGGGTTGCATGAAGCGGGCTGGATGGTAGAAATGCCGAAAGCGTCGATGTACGTGTGGGCGAAAATTCCGGAACCGTACGCGGCGATGGGCTCGCTGGAGTTTGCCAAAAAACTGCTGCAAGAGGCGAAAGTATGTGTCTCTCCGGGCATCGGCTTTGGTGACTATGGCGATACGCATGTACGCTTCGCGCTGATCGAGAACCGCGATCGTATCCGCCAGGCGGTACGCGGCATTAAAGCGATGTTCCGCGCCGATGGGTTACTGCCGGCAGCGCAAAAGAGCGCGGCAGAAGATCTGGAACCATAACTGCGCCTTGCCCGCCTGATTCGTTGGCGGGCAAAACAAAAAAGGAGCCTTTTGGCTCCTTTTTTGTACAGCACGATATGCTCAGGTTAGATCATCAGGGCGAATGTGCCGGCCCACACAATAACCATCACCGAAATGCCCATAAAGAAATATTTCACGTTCATCGCTCCGCACACCTAAGTATGCATTCATGACCATTCAGGACTGAGTATAGAGAGGTGAAACTACGCCACATCGAAAATGAGAATTATCTCTATTTCGGCCACAGCTCCATCTCAGAATTTCGGGTGAATTCCTCACCAAACGGGGCTAATGTACGCTTAATTTTTAGGCCTTACAAGAGCCTTTTTTCTATTTAATTTTAGTAACTTACATTGTGTCGGGCTTTGGCGACACAATACTTTCACTGCTAAATAAATTGCTATTGAGCGACGAAAAAAATGGCCTGCTGAAACGGTTCATTTCCGCTTGAATAATAAGGCTAATTTTTTGAAACGGGTCACAGCATCTGCAATTCTTTCGGAAAAATGCGCCACCGTGTGTCTGCGATGACATGCATAAAAAAGAGAAGGAGAGGGAAAAAATAACCCTGCGGCAAAAAAATCCCGCTGAGGGAAAAGGACGCTGGGGAAAATTGTTGAAGAATCCTGCATATCATCAAAGCCGTGAGCTTTCCGGCTGATGAGTGCCGCCTGTTGCACACCAAATGGCACGATCCCTGCCTGCTTGTTCGCCCGTACATGGCCAACCTCACAAATTGTCTCCCATGCCAGCCTGTTTTTCCCGTGTAGGCGTTAGCGTTTCTAGCGTTGTTTCGGCTCCTGATCGTTTGCGTCAGCAAAAGCGTGATTGCTGGCGCACTATAATAAAATTGTATCTTTTCTGTTAAATCCTGCCTTGCGCGTAATTGTATAGGCAAGTATATATGTTTACACATCAGGACATGTCCTCAGGAGAGAACACCGATGCCGCACATCCTCATCCGCCAGCAGACTTTCCGCGCCCACAGCGGTACGGAACGTGATGCGAAAAGCTGGCTCACCGAAGCGCCGTTGCGCATGTTGCTGAATAACCCTGATCCCGATATTGCCGAAAACCCGAACGCGCGAGTGTTGTGTGGCGACATTGGTCGCAGCCATCTTGATTCTGGTTCGGTGGCAAGACAGAACCGTGAAACCGAAGCGATGCATAACGGTTCTGACGTCGTATCCAACTGGCCGTTGCTTAACGCCGCCAGCGGCGCGACCTGTGCCTCGCGACATCACGGCGGTAGCGTGCGAATGGTTTTTTCCCGGCATGCAGGGATGGTGATCGTTTGTGGTGACACAGATGAAGCGGCGGCACACATTGCGCACGTGCTGCACAACGATCCGGCAACCGGTGTGATTCATCACGCTGACGCCGGGTATGAGATTGCGATTGAGTGCGCCGCAGCGCAGGCGCTCAATCTTCCGATGGTTGCTGCAATGCAGGAGCAGGGCAAAGCATGAAAAATTTCACCCTTATTCCGGGCCAACTCACCCTCGCGCAGTTGCGCGAAATCTACAGCCATCCTCTTCATCTGTCGCTGGATGATGGCGCGTTTGCGGCCATTAATGAGAGCGTTGCCTGCGTCAACACGATTATGACGGAAGGCCGCACCGCCTATGGCATCAATACGGGCTTCGGTTTGCTGGCGCAAACGCGCATCGCGACGGAAGATCTGGAGAATTTGCAACGCTCGCTGGTGCTCTCTCACGCGGCAGGCGTTGGCGAGCCGCTGGATGATGCGCTGGTTCGCTTAATTATGGTGCTGAAGATCAACAGTCTGGCGCGCGGTTTTTCCGGCATTCGCTTGCAGGTGATCCAGATGCTGGTGGCAATGGTTAACGCGGAGGTTTATCCGTGGATCCCGGCGAAAGGTTCGGTGGGTGCATCCGGTGATCTCGCACCGCTGGCGCATATGTCGCTGACGCTGCTTGGCGAAGGGAAAGCGCGCTGGCAGGGTGAATGGTTACCGGCTAGTGAAGCGCTGAAAAATGCCGGCCTTGAGCCGATCACGCTGGCGGCAAAAGAGGGGCTGGCGCTGCTGAACGGTACGCAAACGTCGACCGCATTTGCTTTGCGCGGCCTGTTTGAAGCCGAAGATCTGTTCGCTTCTGCTGTGGTTTGCGGTGCGTTGACCACTGAGGCGGCGCTCGGTTCGCGTCGTCCCTTTGATGCGCGTATTCATGACGTTCGCGGCCAACGCGGGCAGATTGACGCGGCGGCGTTATATCGTCATCTATTAACCGATGACAGCGCCATTTCTCAGTCTCACCACAACTGCAATAAAGTGCAGGATCCTTATTCCCTGCGCTGCCAGCCGCAGGTGATGGGCGCATGCCTGACGCAGCTGCGTTTTGCCGCGGAAGTGCTGCTAACCGAAGCGAATGCGGTTTCCGATAACCCGCTGGTTTTCGCCGCTGAAAATGAAGTGATCTCCGGGGGAAATTTCCACGCTGAACCAGTGGCGATGGCGGCAGACAACATTGCGCTGGCGATTGCGGAAATAGGCTCGCTTGCGGAGCGCCGTATCGCCCTGCTGATGGACAGCCATATGTCGCAACTGCCGCCGTTCCTTGTGAAAAACGGCGGTGTTAACTCCGGCTTTATGATTGCTCAGGTCACCGCAGCGGCGCTGGCAAGCGAAAACAAAGCGCTTTCACATCCGCATAGCGTGGACAGTTTGCCGACCTCGGCAAACCAGGAAGATCACGTCTCGATGGCACCGGCCGCCGGGCGACGCCTGTGGGAAATGGCGGCAAATACGCGTGGCGTCATTGCTGTCGAGTGGCTGGCCGCCTGCCAGGGGCTGGATATGCGCGAAGGCTTAACCAGCAGCCCATTGCTGGAACAGGCGCGCCATCTGCTGCGCGAACAGGTTGCGCATTATGAGAAAGACCGTTATTTCGCGCCCGATATTGAACGTGCGATTGCGTTGCTGGCGGAGCGCCATCTGACGACATTGCTGCCGGGAATAGTGTCTTGCTGAATGAAGCGAGGGGCATTGCTGGTCATTCGAATATGACGGGTTCTGCCTGTGAAATGAAATCATTTTTTGCTGTTATAAAACGTAAGGTGCCCCTGTGAGCCAGCATAATGTTTTGTTATCAGGGGCAGGTGTCATGCCAGTAATGAGTTAAGTATTAAGCGGTGACTGGAAATACAGGTGCAAATTCACGGGAATGAATCCCGTCATGAAGGGATGCTTGCGCATCCCTTTTAGTGTTAACGGGGCAGTTGTTGCCGACTCCAGTCGAGCGCGGTATTGATCAGGGAAGTCAGTAGCTTGCGGAACGCTTCACTCTTCTCTTCGGAGAAAGCAAAGCTCGTTTCATCCATATAGCAACACTGCGCCACTTCCAGTTGTATCGCATGGATGTTCTGTTGCGGTGCGCCGTAATGGCGGGTGATATAGCCGCCTTTGAAGCGACCGTTGAGCACTTTCGTGTAGTGCGGAAATGCCTCACTGCACGCCAGTAATGCGGTGCTCAGTTCCGGTGCGCAACTTGCGCCATCGGCAGTGCCGAAGTTCAGATCCGGCAGTTTGCCGTCAAACAAACGCGGAACCACCGATTTGATGGAGTGCGCATCCCACAGGAGCGCGTAGCCGAACGTGTCGCGCAACCGCGCCAGTTCCTGCGCCAGCGCCTGGTGATAGGGCTGCCACACAGTATGCAAAATAGCAGTTTTCGTGGCGTCATCCGGCGCTTTACCCGCTTCGAACAGCGGCTCGCCGTCAAAAAAGGTGTCCGGGAACAGGCCGGTAGTCGCGGTGCTGTATAACGGTTTGTCATCTGCCGGGCGGTTTAAATCCACCACATAGCGGGAATAATTAGCGCTCAGCACGCTGGCGCCAAGTTCACGAATCGGCTGATACAGCAGCGGGATATGCCAGTCCGTATCCTCCAGACGTCGTGCTCGCGCAGTGAGGCCGCTGGCAATTTCCGGCGTCAATTGCGTGCCGGGATGAGGCATGCTGACCAAAAGCGGCAACCGGCCCTGATGTAATTCGAATGCGTTAGTCATGCCAGACTTCCTCCCCCTGATAGATAACCTGTTTTGACAGCGTTCCTCCCAGCCAGTAGCTGAGTTCTGCCGGATGCGACACATCCCACGCGACAAAGCTGGCCTCTTTACCCGCCTGGAGCGTGCCGCAGCGTTCGCTGATGCCTAATGCACGGGCGGCATGACAGGTCACTCCTGCCAGCGCTTCTTCAGGCGTCAGACGGAACAACGTGCAGGCCATGTTCATCATCAGGCGCAGCGACAACACGGGCGACGTACCGGGGTTCAGATCGCTGGAAATCGCCATCGGCACCTGGTGCTGACGCAGCAGCGCCACCGGTGGCTGCTGGCTCTCGCGTAAGAAGTAAAAAGCACCCGGCAGCAGAACGGCAGTGGTGCCGTGCTGCGCCATCAGTACGATATCTTCTTCGCACAAATACTCGAGGTGATCGGCGGAAAGCGCATTGTAGCGGGCAGCCAGCCCTGCGCCGTGCAGCAGAGAAAGCTGTTCGGCATGCAGTTTTACCGATAAGCCAAGCTGCTGCGCTTTACGGAAAACCCGCTCCACTTGCGGCGGTGAAAAGGCTAGATGTTCACAAAAAGCATCGACCGCATCGACCAGCCCTTGCGCGTGCCAGGCGGGTAGCCAGTGCTGGCAAATCTCATCGATATAGTCGTCAGCGCGCCCCTGATACTCGCCCGGCAAAGCATGCGCTGCCAGGCAGGTGCTGAAGAGAGTGAGCGGCATTTCTGCGCCAAGCGCGCGGATCACCTGCAACATTTTGCTTTCATCGGCAAAGCTGAGGCCATAACCGGATTTGATCTCAAGCGCGGTAACGCCGTCTTTACGCAGCGCGTTAATGCGCTTGCGGGCGCTTTCCAGCAGTTGTTGCTGGCTGGCGTTGCGGGTGGCATTGACGGTACTGATAATGCCGCCGCCTGCGGCGGCGATTTCCGCGTAGCTCGCACCGTTGAGTCGCATCTCAAACTCCTGGCTGCGATCGCCGCCAAACACGCTATGGCTATGGCAATCGATCAACCCGGGTGTAACCAGCCGTCCTTGCAAATCCACTTCACGATCGACCTCATCGTCTGGCTGCGTTCCCTCTTCGCCCAGCCATGAAATCTGCGGCCCGTCGGTGATCAGCGCACCGTGAGGGATCAGGTTGTATTTGCCCGCTTCCATTGTGGCAATCTGACAGTGACGCCATAAAATGCGCATCCGCGTTCTCCCGTCATGGTTCGGCGCAGCACTCGCCGCGCCGCCAGTTTTACTTTGCAATCATTGGTAAGTTGAGGCCGTGCTCTTTGGCACAGGCGACAGCTGAATCATAGCCTGCGTCAGCATGGCGCATCACACCCGTCGCCGGATCGTTATGCAGTACGCGGGCAATACGCTCTGCCGCTTCATCCGTACCATCACAGACGATAACCATCCCCGAATGCTGCGAGAAGCCCATGCCGACGCCTCCACCGTGGTGCAGAGAAACCCAGGTTGCGCCGCTGGCGGTATTGAGCAAGGCGTTCAGCAAAGGCCAGTCAGAAACCGCATCGGAGCCATCTTTCATCGCTTCGGTTTCGCGGTTCGGGCTGGCAACGGAGCCGGAGTCCAGGTGATCGCGGCCAATGACAATCGGCGCGGAGACTTCGCCGCGACGCACCATTTCGTTAAACGCCAGCCCCAGACGTGCGCGCTGCCCAAGACCAACCCAGCAGATACGCGCAGGTAAGCCCTGGAAACTGATGCGCTCTTTCGCCATATCCAGCCAGCGGTGCAGATGCGCATCATCCGCGATCAGTTCTTTTACCTTTTCATCGGTGCGATAGATATCTTCCGCATCGCCGGAGAGTGCGGCCCAGCGGAATGGCCCGATACCGCGACAGAACAGCGGGCGAATATAGGCGGGCACAAAACCCGGGAAATCGAAGGCGTTGCTGACGCCCATCTCTTTCGCCATCTGACGAATATTGTTGCCATAGTCGAAGGTCGGAATGCCCTGCTGCTGGAAGGCGAGCATTGCTTTAACGTGCTCGGCCATGGAAGCTTTCGCCGCCTGAGTCACCACGGCCGGTTCACTTTTCGCACGTTCGCGATACGCTTCCCACTGCCAGCCAATCGGCAAATAGCCGTTCAGCGGATCGTGGGCGCTGGTTTGATCGGTCACGATATCCGGACGAACACCGCGTTTAACCAGCTCCGGTAAGACTTCCGCTGCATTACCGTGCAGCGCCACAGAGATGGCTTTGCCTTCGCGGGTGTAACGTTCAATACGCGCCAGCGCATCGTCCAGATCCGTTGCCTGCTCATCCACATAACCGGTACGCAGGCGGAAATCGATGCGGGATTGCTGACACTCAATGTTCAGCGAGCAGGCGCCCGCCAGCGTGGCGGCCAGCGGCTGTGCGCCGCCCATACCACCCAGACCGGCGGTCAGCACCCAGCGGCCGACCAGCGAACCGTCATAGTGCTGGCGACCCGCTTCGACGAAGGTTTCATACGTGCCCTGAACGATCCCCTGGCTACCGATATAGATCCAGGAGCCGGCGGTCATCTGGCCGTACATCGCCAGCCCTTTAGCGTCCAGCTCGTTAAAGTGCTCCCAGTTAGCCCAGTGGGGAACCAGGTTGGAGTTGGCGATCAGTACGCGCGGTGCGTTGCTGTGGGTTTTAAACACGCCGACCGGTTTGCCGGACTGCACCAGCAGCGTTTCGTCATCGTTGAGCTGCTTTAGCGCTTCAACCATTTTGTCAAAGCACTCCCAGTTACGCGCTGCCCGTCCAATTCCTCCATAGACCACCAGCTCTTTCGGGTTTTCCGCGACCTCGGGATCAAGGTTGTTCATCAGCATGCGTAGCGGCGCTTCGGTCAGCCAGCTTTTCGCATTCAATGTCGTACCGCGTGGCGCTCTGATCTCAACATCACGATAACGGGATAATTCACTACTCATGTGGTTTACCTTCTTTGTTTGTTAGCGGAATACATGCTTACTGACGTTGCGATGCTGTTGTATACGTCTTGTATATACATGATAAGCACATATGGTGCCACTTTAATCGAATTATTTATTTTACATACAAAACAATGCGTTGTTATTGATGCGTTTTTTCCTGGTACTGAAGAAAAGGGCTTTGATGCCCTTTTCTGCACTCTTATTGTGCCAGGTGGCGCTGAAATGCTCGTTTTTAGTGCGTGTCTGCGCTGTTTTAAAGCGAGCTGACTGGGAAAATAAGCAGGATTAATCCGTTCTGTTACGCTGATTTTATTAACGAAATTTTTATATAGTTTTGTTTTTATTCAATTTTATTTAAATCACGAATGTTGCGATTACGTTATGGCACATGGCTTGCTAGTTGTACATACAAGGATATACAAAAAGTATTTTTGCATTGCCGTCACAAGGGGATGGCAAACGATGACCATAAGGCGTAACGATGATTACTTTCAACAATGTGACCAAGCATTATCACGACGGTACCGTCGTGGTCGATGGCCTGAACCTTGTCGCGCCAGGAGGCAAAATTACTGTGCTGGTGGGGCCGTCGGGTTGCGGGAAAACCACCTCATTACGCATGATCAACCGGCTGGTGGAACCCTCTTCCGGGACGATTTTGCTCAATGGCGAATCCACCGCTCAGATGGATGTTGTGCAGCTGCGCCGCCGTATTGGTTACGTGATCCAGAATGCCGGGTTGTTCCCGCATAAAAACATCATCGATAACATCGCCACTACCGCCATCCTCAATGGGGCGGCGAAAAGCAAAGCCAGGGCCAGAGCAGCGGAATTACTGGAAGTGGTCGGCCTGGCACCGCAACTGGCGAAACGCTATCCGTGGCAACTCTCCGGCGGACAACAGCAGCGCGTCGGCGTGGCGCGTGCGCTGGCTGCCGACCCGGAATTTATGCTGATGGACGAACCCTTCAGCGCCGTTGACCCCGTGGTGCGCGAACAGTTGCAGGACGAGTTTCTGCGCATTCAGAAAGAGGTCAGCAAGACCATTATTATGGTCACGCACGATATTGATGAAGCGATGAAACTGGGTGATTGCGTTGCGGTGCTGAAACCTGGCGGCAAGCTGGCGCAACTGGCGACGCCGGGCGAACTGCTGAATGCGCCGCAGAGCGAATTTGTTGCCGATTTCATTGGCCGCGACCGCGGTTATCGCAAACTCAGTTTCCACACCTCCGCACCGCTGACGGCGTTGCGGGCGGAACCGGCTATCGAAATGGGCGCGACACTTGCTCAGGAACGCAATATCAGCACACAACGTTGGCTGCTGGTAATGCAACAGGGCAGAGCCTGCGGCTGGTTTGACACGCATCAGCAGGTAACGGTTATCGCGCCGGAAAATGTGAACCTTGGCGCGACGTTTTCTCCGCAGGGCGGCACGCTGCGCCAGTTGCTGGATTCGGCGCTCAGTTCTCCCTGCCACCGCGCCGTGGTGGTCGATGAACAGCTTGCCCCGCTGGGATCGCTGGCGCTGGAAAATGTGCTGGATGCCTGCAAGTCGCTGACGCAGGAGGCACCATGAGATTTGACTGGCTGTGGGGGCAAAGCGACAGGATCCTCAGCTTGCTGCTCTGGCACTGCTATTTGTCGATTACGCCGATCCTGATCGGCCTGCTGCTGGCGATCCCGGTGGGTTGGGCGGTGAACAACCTGCCAAAAGTGAAAGGTATCATTCTGAACCTGTTCGGCCTGCTGTACACCATTCCGTCGCTGGCGCTGTTCGTCCTGTTGCCGCCGTTGCTGAATACGCAAATTCTCGACCCAATTAACGTGGTCGTGGCGCTGACTATCTACAGCTTTGCGCTGCTGGTCAGAACCGTGTGCGACGGGCTGGATTCCGTGGCCGAAGATACCCGCCAGTCAGCTTTTGCGCTGGGCTACAAACCGCTACAGCAATTTTTGCAGATCGATCTGCCGCTTGCCGTGCCGGTGATCGGCTCCGGGCTGCGCGTAGCCGTGGTGTCGAATGTCAGCATTGTGTCGGTAGCCGCGCTGATTGGCGCACCACAGTTAGGTTCGCTGTTTACCCAGGGGTTTCAGCTTCAGTTCCTCACCCCGATTATCGCCGGGATTGCGCTGTGCATCGCGCTGGCCTTCATTCTCGATTGGCTGGTGGTGGCGATAACCCGCTCTTTAAGTCGCTGGCAACCGCAAAGGGGATAACTGATGAGTGAATGGTTTTTCGATCTCAGCCACTGGTACGGCGATGACGGCATTGTGCCGCTGCTGTTGCAGCATATCGGTTACAGCGCGGCAGCGCTGGCGATTGCCGTCGCCATTGCGTTTCCGGTCGGCTGCTACACCGGCCATACCGGGAAAGGGGAGGCGCTACTGATTGGCACCACCAACGCCCTGCGTTCTTTGCCCTCTTTTGGTCTGATTATTTTGCTGGTGATCCTGCTGGCGGGCTATTTCGAATCGGATTTGGCCTTTGTTTTACCCTGCATCATCGTGCTGGTGGTGCTGGCGCTGCCGCCCGTGGCGCTGGGTGTACATGCGGGTATCCGTTCTGTCGATCCCAGCGTGCATGACGCAGCAAAAGGGATTGGTCTGACACCGCTTCAGGTGCTGTTGCAGGTTGAGTTGCCCTGCGCAATGCCGCTGATCCTCTCCGGGATCCGCAGTGCCGCGCTGCAAATTGTCTCCACTGCGACCATTGCGGCATACGTTTCACTCGGCGGCCTGGGGCGATTGATTATCGACGGGCGTGCCGCCAACGACTTTGCGCAGATGACAGCCGGGGCCCTCCTCGTCGCGCTGCTGGCATTGATCATTGATCTCTTTTTTTCGCTTTCAGGGAAAGTCGTGGTTTCACCGGGCATCACCCGGAAAACCAAAAACCAGTGATGTTGAGTCCTTTAATTACAGAAGGTTAATAAGATGATTAAGAAACGCTATTTAACGTTGTTCAGTGCCGCGCTGCTGTCTGTCGCTTCTTCTGTCTGGGCTGCGGATGCTGGCCAGAAAGTGATTATTGGTTCGGCAGATTTTCCGGAAAACCAGTTGCTGGCGACCATTTACGCCGGGGCGCTGGAAGCGCAAAACATTCCGGTCGAGAAAAAACTCAACATTGGTAGCCGTGAAGTCTATATCCCGGCGCTGCTCGACGGTTCCATCACCGTGATCCCGGAATACAGCGGCGCGCTACTGAGCTATCTGGATGCGAAAAACGAAGCACACAGTTCGGAAGATGTGGCGAAAGCGCTGGCCGCTAAGCTGCCGGAAAAAGTGAAAATGCTGAACACGTCCACGGCGCAAAACAGCGATGTGCTGGCGGTAACCAAGAAAACCGCCGACAAATACAAACTGAAAACCATCGACGACCTGAAATCTGTCGCCGGGCAGTTAGTGCTTGGCGGCCCGGCGGAGTGGAAAACCCGTCATGAAGGCGTTCCCGGCCTGCGTGAAGTTTACGGCCTGAATTTCAAAACCTTCAAAGTGCTGGATGTCGCTGGTCCGCTGACGCTGACGGCGCTGAAAAATAACCAGATTCAGGTCGCTGACCTGTACTCCACTACGCCGGAAATTAAAAAAGATCACCTGGTTGCGCTGGAGGATCCGAAACACCTGTTTGCCGCGCAGAACATTGTGCCCATTGTCGCCAGCAGCACGCTGAACCCGACCATTGAAAGCACATTGAACAAAATCTCCGCGCAGCTCACCACCGAAGATCTGATCGCCATGAACGAGCAGCTTGCTGAGTTCGCCAGTATTGATGATGTGGCGCACCAGTGGCTGGTTAAACACCAACTGAGCAAGTAAGGAACGGCTGCGAGATGACGACAACAATCCGTTCTTCCATGCCGCATATGGATGCGGTCACCTTAGGCACGGATGCCACGACCATTGATGAGCTGGTGCGCATTGCCGATGGCGCACCCGTTATTCTGGCTGATGAAGCGCTGGCGCAAATGGATAAGGTCAGCGGGTACATTCGCAAGGCGATTGCTGACGGAAAGGTGATTTATGGCCTGACGACCGGCGTGGGAGACCTGGTGACCGAGCGTCTCTCTGCGGATCAAATTGCCAGCGTGCAACTCAATATGCTGCGCAGTCACGCCTGCGGGATGGGACCGGATCTGTCGGTGCGGGAAGTTCGGGCGATGATGGCGGTGATGTTGAAATCGCTGTTGCAGGGCTACAGCGGTGTCAGCTCTGAACTGGCGCAGCGTATGTGCCTGATGCTGAACCGGCAGGTGACGCCATGGTCGCCTGCCAGCGGTTCCGTGGGGTATCTGATTGCTACTGCACATATCGGCTTATCGTTATTTGGCGAAGGGCAGTGCTGGTATCAGGGCGAGTTATTACCCTCCGCCGACGCACTGGCGAAAGCGGGCATTGCGCCGCGTATTCCCGGCCCGCGCGAAGGGCACGCGCTGATCAGCGGCACGTACGAAATTACCGCACTGGCTTGTCTGGCAGTGCGGGATTTCGAGCAGTTGCTGCCGGTCGCGGATATGGCAGGCGGCATGTGTCTCGAAGCGCTGAAAGGCAACACCCGCGGCTATGACGCGCGTCTGCACGCCCTGCGTCCGCATAACGGGCAACAAGAAACAGCGCACATTTTGCGCCGTTTACTGCACGGCAGCGAGATCCTCCAGCGTTACCGTGACTACCGGGTGCAGGATGCGCTCAGCTTACGCTGCATCCCGCAAATCCATGGCGCGGTACGCGATCAACTGGCGCATTGCCGTCATATCGTCACCACCGAACTCAATTCGGTGACCGACAACCCGGTGTTTTTAATTGAAGACGATGCGCTGGTGATTTTGCCTGGCGGTAACGGTCACGGTGCGCCGCTGGCGCTGGCACTCGATGCGCTGGCGGTGGCTATTGCGCAACTGAGCACCGCGTCGCAGGCGCGTTCTGACCGTATCACTAACGTGCATCTTAGCGGCTTACCTGCTTTTCTGGTCGGTAAAAGCGGAGCCAATTCCGGGATGATGATCCCGCCGTATGTCGCCGCCGCGCTCGCCGGGGAGAACCGCAGCCTGGCGGCGCCCGCCAGCGTACATACGGTTTCCACCTGTGCCGGGCAGGAAGACCATATCAGCATGGGCGTCTCCTCGGCGCGAAAAGCGATGCAGGCGGTGGCAAACGCGGTGGATATTGTGGCTATTGAGCTGCTGTGCGCTTGTCAGGCGATTGAGTTTCACCGCCCGCTGCGTGCCTCGGTGGGTACAGAACTGACGCTCTCGTGGGTGCGCCAGCAAGTCGCGTTTCGTGAAACCGATACGCCGCTGTACACGGATATGCATGCCGTCCGGGATCTGATTGCGGATGGTGAACTGAGCCGCCAGCTTGCTTTACTGATAAAGGCGGGGGCTGATGAGTGAAGCTAATCGTCTGCTCAAGGGAAAATGGAGAGTGGAGCTGTCGCGCGCGTAGGCTGGCATGTGGTGCGACTGGTGATTACCTGGCGCACGCCTCGACTGTGGCTGCGCCAGGGAAATCGCTGGCAATGCTGCTTTGCTCAAGACGTATCAATGGCGAAGAGGTGCGCCTGGCAGTGCTGGTTCAGTCTGATAAACAGCAAGCGCAGGCGTTAAGCGGCGCGTGCCAAATCACCAAAGCCGCGCCGCTGGCGGTCGTAATGTTCATAAAAGCTGTGCTGGCCCGCGACGAAATGCCGCTGTGTGCGGATGGGGTTTATGAGCGGGTTAATTGCCGATAATGACGAGGGCTGGCGGCGTTTCAGAAGGTCGACGCCGCAGTTTAGCCGGTGTTAACGGGATGTCAGCGTCACGCAGGCGAAAAGCGTGTCGCTGCCTGCGTTGACGGTAACCGTCGCCGGGTTATCGATTAGCAGGCTGTCGTAATGGTGCAGGGTATGCCGTTCGCCTCCAACGATGACGTCAAGACGATTTCCGGCATTGAACAGCAGCATGGTTCCCTGATGATGTTGCCATGTGCCAACGCGCTGCCAGCACACCGTTGCCTGGGTGGTTTCGCGGCGGTAAATCACGTTGAAATCGAGTAACGGCCCGCCGACCACTTCGCAGAACACCTCACTGTCGCCGTTAAAATCCGTCGCCTGAAACGGTGGAATTAACGCGCTGCGCTGGTCATCAATCGTCAGGAACATGCCTTCGCCTTCCAGTACGCTGATGTTTCGCAGGTAACCGGAGAAACGTGAAAACGCCCCGTCTTCTCGAATTGTCGCAACCGATATGCGCCAGTCATACTGCTCACTGGCGGGAAAACGGCATACTTCGCGGGTGATGCCCTGGCCATTTTTCCAGCGCATCTCAGCGTAGCCGCTATAAGGCAGCAGCCTCATTTGCGCATGCTTCCTTCCAGGCGGTAACGGGAACCCGGATAGACCAGGCGCACGCTGGTGACGATTTTCTTGTCCTGACGACCGGTCCAGGTGCGACGGTTCACTTGCAGGCAGGGGGTGTGCTCATCTATTTCCAGATAAACGCATTCGCTGCGGGGCACGTTTACCGCCTCGATAATATGCTCACCCTCGACAATCGGTGCGATGGAAGAGAGATAGGCATTCGGGGTGATACGGGTGAAATCCTGTTGCAAATAGTCTGGCACAATCAGCGCATTCACCAGCCTGTCTTCCAGCATCACCGGAACGCCATCTTCATAGTGGCAAATCAACGAATGGAACAGGCGACTGCCTTTCGGCAGATTAAAAGCCAGCGCTTGCTGAGCATCTGCATGCTGCTGGGTCAGTTCCAGCACTCTGGCATGATGGCGATGGCCGCGGCTGGCAATCTCATCGGCAATGTTGTTAATCTCCAGCAATGCCGACTGCCCGCGGACTTCGGCGACAAAGGTGCCAACGCCCTGCATACGTACCAGCAGCCCTTCGGCGGTCAGTTCACGCAGCGCGCGGTTAATGGTCATCCGGCTGTAGCCAAACTGGCTGACCAGCTCGCTTTCGGACGGCACGCGGTAGTTCACCGGCCAGGCGCCGCTGTGAATGTTGGTTTTAATCATGCTCTTCACCCTTTCATAGAAAGGGGCGGGCTGATCGAGACGTGTCTCGCCTGTGGTTGCTTTAAAAATATCGCTTTGCTCCATTAACCCTTTCCTCGGCCGGATGACCGTTGAAGTTTACTCTACGCACTTTTGGATGTATATATATAAGCATGTATATACATATTAAATAACGGCAGGCGGTGAGGGGATATATGACGGTATATTTCGCGGCAAAAGCATTGTTGCCGCAGGGCTGGGCGGAGAATGTTCGCATTACGGTTTCCCCGCAGGGCATCATCACCGCGCTCGAAAGCGGTAGTCAGCCAGACGACACGACGATTCGCCTGGAAGGTTTCCTGGTGCCGGGCATGCCAAACCTGCATTCGCACGCATTTCAGCGTGCAATGGCCGGGCTGACCGAAGTGGTGGGCGATCCGGCAGACAGCTTCTGGACATGGCGCGATTTGATGTACCGGCTGGTGGATAAAATCACCCCCGAACAGCTGGAAATCATTGCCAGTTATTTGTACATCGAAATGCTGAAAGCGGGTTATACCTCCGTTGCCGAATTTCACTATTTGCACCACGATCGTGGCGGAAAACCTTACGCCCAGCCAGCCGAACTGGCGTTGCGTATTTCGCAGGCGGCGAAAACGGCGGGCATTGGCCTGACATTACTGCCGGTGCTTTACAGTTTCTCCGGTTTTGGTGGGCAGCCAGCGACCGCCGGGCAGAGCCGTTTTATTCACGATACGGAAAGCTATCTGGCACTGCATGACACACTGACTTCCCAGCTTGCTGCTGAGCAGATGCAGCGTACCGGGCTGTGCTTCCACTCGCTGCGAGCCGTTACGCCGGAACAGATGCGGAACGTGCTTAAGGCCTGTCCGCAAAAGCAGCCGGTGCATATTCATATTGCCGAGCAGCAAAAAGAGGTTGATGACTGCGTGGCCTGGTCTGGATTGCGTCCGGTGGAGTGGCTTTATCAGCATATGCCGGTGGATGAGCAGTGGTGTCTGATCCATGCCACGCATATTACGCCACGGGAAACTCACCAGATTGCCGCTTCCGGCGCAGTGGCGGGTCTTTGCCTGACGACTGAAGCTAATCTTGGCGATGGTATTTTTCCGGGGGCGGACTATCTTGCGCAGCAGGGATGCTGGGGAATTGGCTCCGACAGCCATATTAGCGTCAGTGTCAGCGAGGATTTGCGCTGGTTTGAGTACGGGCAACGGTTAAACAAACGGCGGCGCAACTTACTGTCTTTGCCGAATGAACCCTATGTCGGGAATGTGCTGTATCAGGGGGCATTGCAGGGCGGACGCCGTGCGCTGGGGCAGGCGATTGGTCAACTGGCGCCAGGCGATCGTGCGGATATGCTGTTGCTCGACAGCCGCGATCCCTTCCTGGCTGCCGCAGGCGATCGTGAACGTCTGAACCGCTGGATTTTCGCCTGTTCGACAAACCCGATAAAAAGGGTGATGACAGGAGGGCGCTGGGTGATTGAAGAGGGGCGTCACGCGCAGGAAGAGCAGGTGGCCTCCGCGTTTATTAAGGTCATGCAGCAACTGATGGCGTCATACTAACCAGCAGGTTGTTGATAAGAAACAATGGCGGTGAGAAGATGAAGAGAGTTATTTAACTTACTGAATTTGTAAGAGAATAACGACGTTGAACGATGTTTGCAGGAAGCAGGATATTGTCCCCTGCAGGAATCGAACCTGCAACTAGCCCTTAGGAGGGGCTCGTTATATCCATTTAACTAAGGGGACAAAGCGGCGGGAGTATAACGTTATTTACGTCTCGCGTTAAGCTCACAGGCCGCCAAGTGATTAAACTGTCGCCGTTTATGCCTCTTTTTCTGCGCCGTCACGTTGCTGTTTTTGCTTGTCGGCGCGGGCTTTTGCCTCGGCTTTACGCGCATTGATCATATCGTTACGGATCTGCGCGTGACTGAGCAGGGCAAAAATAAAGGTGCCGCCGCAAATATTCCCGGCGAGTGTCGGCAGGGCGAAAGGCCAGATAAATTCGCTCCAGTGCAGCGTACCGTTAAACACCAGATAGAAAATCTCCACCGCGCCGACCACGATATGCGTGGTGTCCGCCAGTGCGATAAGCCAGGTCATTAAAATGATCACCACAATTTTTGCCGCGCCCGCGGACGGGAACATCCACACCATAGTTGCGATGATCCAGCCGGAGATAATGGCGTTAGAGAACATCTCCAGCGGCGTGTTCTTCATTACATCCATGCCGATTTTGACAAAAGCGTCGCGCGTGGCTTCATCGAATATGGGCATATACTCGAACGCCCAGGCAGCAATAGCTGTACCAACCAGATTCCCCAGTAACACCACGCTCCATAAGCGCGTCATCAGGCCAAAGTTAACCCAGCTGGGTTTCTGCATTACTGGCAATACGGCCGTGACGGTGTTTTCGGTAAACAGCTGCTGGCGCGCCATGATGACAATAATAAAGCCGAAGGTGTAACCGAGGTTTTCCAGCAGGAAACCGCCGGGAACACCGTCGAGCTGTACGTGGAAAATCCCTTTTGCCAGCAGCGACGCGCTCATCGATAAGCCCGCCGCAATCGCTGACCAGAACAGCGCCATCGCGTCGCGTTCCAGCTCTTTTTCGCCGTCCTGGCGAATATGTTCATGAATCGCCATCGCGCGTGAGGGCAGGCGCTCTTCATCAAGTTCTATTTTTTTCCCACTTTTCTTCTCGTCGCTCTCCACTTGTATGTCATCGCTGTGTTTGTCGAGTTTCTCTTCTTTAATATTGTCCACGATGGCCTCGTTTGGTGATGGCGGAAAAATTTAAGCGTAGCGGTTTTCGCGCTTATTCCGTGACGGCATCGTCCTAAATTGCGCGAAAAGCAATAATGGCAATACGATATTGAGGAAGTTTGTATAGAATTGTTAACGAGCCGTAAAGGTGAGTTCGGTTAGGCTGAGTGAGATTTGTTCGCCGCGTGGACATCGGAATATGTGCTGATACAATGCGTTGCGCATTGTCTGCGCAAAACGGATTTCCGCATTTGCGTTATTCAAAATGGCATTCAGCGATGACCATTTTCTTCAGGGAGACACCTATGAAATTCCGCCTGTCGGCGCTTGCGCTGGCTACCACTGTGCTGGTCGGTTGTGCCAGTTCCGGTAAAGATTCGCAGGGACGTTCAGACCCGCTGGAAGGGTTCAACCGCACCATGTACAGCTTCAACTTCAATGTACTGGATCCGTATGTTGTCAGGCCCGTTGCCGTTGTCTGGCGTGATTACGTGCCGCAGCCAGCGCGTAATGGCTTGAGCAATTTCACCAGCAACCTTGAAGAACCGGCGGTGATGGTGAACTTCTTCTTACAAGGCGATCCGTACCAGGGGATGGTTCACTTTACGCGCTTCTTCCTGAATACCCTGCTGGGGATGGGCGGTCTGATGGATGTCGCTGGTGCTGCAAACCCGAAATTGCAGCGCGTTGAACCGCACCGTTTTGGTAGCACGCTGGGGCATTACGGCATGGGTTACGGCCCGTATATGCAACTGCCGTTCTATGGCAGTTTCACGCTGCGTGAAGACGGTGGTGATATGGCCGATACGCTTTATCCTGTGCTGTCGTGGCTGACATGGCCGCTGTCGGTGGGCAAATGGACGGTTGAAGGCATTGAATCGCGCGCGCAACTGCTGGATTCAGACGGCCTGCTGCGCCAGTCTTCCGATCCGTACATTCTGGTGCGTGAAGCCTACTTCCAGCGCCACGACTTTATCGCCAACGGCGGTAAGCTGAAACCGCAGGAAAACCCGAACGCGCAGGCGATAGAGGGCGATTTGAAAGACATCGACTCGCAATAAGCCAAAGCACAGCAAATAAAAAAGGTGAGCACGGCGCTCACCTTTTTTTATGCCTGCTGGTTTATCAGAACGCGTAGTTGAAGTTCGCGCCGTACAGCCATGCACGACCTTCAGAACTGAAGGTATACGGGCCTTCGGTGAATTTCACTTTCTGACCGTGCATATAAGAAACGCCGACGTCGACGGACGCATCTTTATTAAATGCGTAGGTCGCACCGGTGCTCAGCCAGAGGCGATCCTGATCCGGGATGGAGATGGAGCGTTTGTCTGCCGGAACCGGGCTATCATCGAAGGCGATACCGGCGCGGAAGGTCCAGTTATCATCCATGTAATAGGTGGTACCCAGCGCAATACGATAGGCGTCTTTAAAGCTCTCATCTTTATAGAATAGCGTCTGGCCGTTGTTGCCGGTCGCTTTCAGTTCCTGGAACTGGCTCCAGCTGGTGTAAGTCAGGCTGTAGTGAACCGCCCACTGCGGATCAACGCGGTTATAACCCGACACTTCCCACATTTCCGGCAGATGTAATGAGAGCGAACCGTTGGTGGTGGAACCGCCGGTGCCATATGGCAAGCCCAGACCCAGTGCCGCATTGATCGGGTTCAGCGTCGCTGGCAGGCTGCTCTTATAATCGCCGTCGAAGTCGACTTTTACTTCAGAGCGGTAGGTTAATGCGTAACGGTTATTTTTATCCAGCTCGTAGAGAATACCGGCGTTCCAGCCAAAGCCCCACTCATCACCTTTCAGATGGGCGATTTGCGTATCGCGGCTAATACCGCCAGCCTGCGCGCCAATCGCGGCGGCTTGTTGCGCGGACAACTGACCGGATTGCACCAGCCCCGGCAGACCTGCGCCGATGATTTGCGGCAGATCGCCCGCGTAGCGCTCAACTTTCGCTTTGGCATACACGGCGTCGAAACCGAGGCCGAAGCTCCAGTGGCTATCCAGACGATACGCGCCGCTCAGGTTGAGGTTCAGCGTTTCGAGGTCGGTTTTACCACCCATTGAACCGGCGGCGTAGTTGTTATTGAACTCGGTGGCCAGCCCGTAGTTAGAGGTCACGGACGCGCCCCAGCCAAATTGATCGTTAATTGGTGCCACGAAGTGCAGGTTCGGGATCCACGCGGTCGGGGCGATGTTGTCCTGGCTGGCATTGTTGCCAATGGCAGAACGGCCCGTCACGTTAACATCCGGATCGACGAACACCGCACCACCAGAGAAGGTCGGGCGATCGAACATGGTGATCAGCGCCGGGTTGCGGCTGACGTTGCCTGCGTCATCAGCGATAGCACCTTCACCGGAATAAGCTCGGCCAAGGCCAGAGGATGAAAACTCGTTGAGTTGGAAGCCTGCAGACCAGGCCTGGGTAGAAACGATTGCCACTGCGACTGCCAACGCAGATTTGGTAAACCGGGTTTTCTGGCTCATGACCATAACCTCATTCGAAATCGATTTATTTTTATACAAACTTTGTTACGCGGGGTAACAGGAGCGCGAAGTGTAGGGTCTGAGGTACATCTGAGAAATCAGACCAGTGGCGAGAGTATAGGTCTGACCAGAGGAAATGTTGCAAGTATGTATATAAGATTTTTCAATTGTGATCTTCGAAACGGGATCTGCGCAGCAAAATTGCCCCCGGTGTTAATCAGTCGATTAGATGATTTTTGTTTTAGATCATTTTTAAGTGTGATTTCGGTCACTTATCACCGCTTGCGGAATTAACGACTGGAGCCACATTCCCTCGCGGCGTAAAATATGCGCAACGTTTATCTGGCACCTTGGGTGCGAATTCAGAGGAAATCTACCATGAGTAAATGCAGTGCTGATGAAACCCCGGTTTGCTGCTGTATGGATGTTGGCACCATTATGGACAACTCCGACTGCACCGCCTCTTACAGCCGCGTGTTCGCTAAACGCGCCGATGCTGACGAAACCCTCGCTGCGCTGAGCGCCAGAGCCCGCAGCGTGGAATCCGATCCGTGCCAAATCACCTCCACGTTTACAGAAGTGGCAGACGGTGTGCGCCTGGATATCGATTTTGTCTTCGCTTGCGAAGCCGAAACGCTGATTTTCCAGCTCGGTCTGCGTTAATTATCCCGCCAATGCTCCCGTTCAACGGGAGCGTTTTGTTTAAGTATCTCTGTGCCTTAGCTCCCATTTTTTTCTCCCTCCCATTGGCTAAATGTAAAAAATTGGTTAAGACTGTTATCAGGTCAGACCACTTAATGCATTACGCTGTTAACAGGGGAGTGTTATGAAGGCATTACCGCTTGTCACCCGCCAGGGCGACCGCATTGCCATTGTCAGTGGGTTACGTACCCCTTTTGCCCGCCAGGCGACCGTCTTTCACGGCGTGCCGGCCATCGATCTTGGCAAAATGGTGGTGGGAGAGATGCTGGCACGCAGCGAAATTCCCCCCGAAGTGATTGAGCAACTGGTTTTTGGCCAGGTGGTTCAAATGCCAGAAGCGCCGAATATTGCGCGCGAAATTGTGCTTGGCACCGGCATGAGTGTGCATACCGATGCTTACAGCGTAAGTCGCGCCTGCGCGACCAGCTTTCAGGCGGTGGCGAATGTCACCGAAAGCCTGCTGGCGGGCACCATTCGTGCCGGTATCACCGGTGGCGCAGACTCATCTTCAGTGCTGCCAATTGGCGTCAGCAAAAAACTGGCGCGAACGCTGGTGGATGCCAACAAAGCGCGCAGCATGGGGCAAAAACTGAAACTCTTCTCGCGCCTGCGTCTGCGCGATCTGCTGCCTGTTCCCCCGGCGGTGGCGGAATATTCCACCGGCTTGCGCATGGGCGACACCGCTGAACAGATGGCGAAAACTTACGGTATCAGCCGTGAGCAGCAGGATGCACTGGCGCACCGCTCACACCAGCTTGCCGCACAAGCCTGGGCCGAAGGCAAACTGGCTGAAGAGGTGATGACCGCTTATGCACCACCGTTTCGCGATCCGGTCGAAAAAGATAACAACGTACGCACAAACTCAAGTCTGGCGGATTATGCAAAACTGCGCCCGGCGTTTGATCGCCAACACGGCACGGTGACGGCGGCCAACAGTACGCCACTTACCGATGGCGCAGCGGCGGTGATCCTGATGACCGAATCCCGCGCCAAAGAGTTGGGGCTGGTGCCGTTGGGATACCTGCGCAGCTATGCGTTTACCGCCATTGATGTGCGTGAAGATATGCTGCTTGGCCCGGCGTGGGCAACGCCGCTGGCGCTGGAGCGAGCCGGGTTATCAATGGCGGATTTAACCCTGCTTGATATGCATGAAGCCTTTGCCGCGCAAACTCTCAGTAACCTCAAACTCATGGCCAGCGAGCGTTTTGCTCGTGAAGTGCTGGGGCGTTCTCAGGCAACCGGCGAAGTGGATGACAGCAAATTTAACGTGCTTGGCGGTTCTATCGCTTATGGGCATCCGTTTGCCGCTACCGGCGCGCGTATGATCACCCAAACCCTGCATGAGTTGCGCCGCCGCGGTGGCGGTTTCGGGCTGATAACGGCCTGTGCCGCAGGTGGTCTGGGTGCGGCAATGGTTCTGGAGGCAGAGTAATGACCACAACATCGGCATTTACCCTTAGTGTGCGTCCCGACAATGTGGCGGTAGTCGCTATTGATGTACCGAACGAGAAGATGAATACGCTGAAAGCGGAGTTCGCGACGGATGTTCGCGCCATTTTAAAACAGATCCGCGATAACAAAGCGTTGCGCGGCGTAGTGTTTATCTCAGCAAAACCGGACAACTTTATTGCGGGCGCGGATATCAATATGATCGCCCGCTGTCAGACGGCGAAAGAGGCCGAAGAGCTAGCCCGTCAGGGGCAGCAGTTAATGGCAGAAATTCATGCGCTGCCGATCCCGGTCATTGCCGCGATTAATGGCCCTTGCCTCGGCGGTGGGCTGGAACTGGCGCTGGCATGCCATCGCCGGATTTGTACGAACGATGCCAAAACGGTGCTGGGTTTACCGGAAGTGCAACTGGGTTTGCTTCCCGGCTCCGGCGGTACGCAGCGTTTGCCGCGTCTGATTGGCGTGAGTACCGCGCTGGAGATGATCCTCACGGGTAAGCAGTTACGCCCACGGCAGGCATTAAAAGTGGGGCTGGTTGACGATGTGGTTCCGCCTTCCATTCTGCTGGACGCCGCCGTCGGGCTGGTTTCGCAGGGGCGTCCTGCCAGCCGCCATTTACCGGCGCGCGAGCGCATTCTTGCCGGGCCGCTTGGCCGCACGTTACTGTTCCGCATGGTGGCGAAGCAAACGGAGCAGAAAACCCAGGGGAATTACCCTGCTGCGTCGCGCATTCTCTCAGTGATAGAAACCGGTCTTGCCCAGGGGCGCAGCAGCGGTTATGACGCCGAAGCACGCGCGTTTGGCCAACTGGCGATGACGCCGCAATCGCAGGCGCTACGGCATCTCTTCTTTACCAGTACCGATATCAAAAAAGATCCTGGCAGCGTCGTCGAACCTGGCCCGCTTAACAGTGTCGGCGTGCTGGGCGGTGGGTTGATGGGCGGCGGTATCTCGTTTGTCACGGCCAGCAAAGGTGGTTTACCGGTTCGCATTAAAGATATTAATGCGAAGGGCATTAACCATGCGCTGAAATACAGTTGGCAACAACTGGATAAAAAAGTGCGCCGTCGTTACATGAAACCTGCCGAGCGCGACAGCCAGATGGCGAAGATCTCCGGTTCGCTCGATTATCGTGGCTTCGCCCACCGCGATCTGGTGATTGAAGCGGTGTTCGAAGATTTAGCGTTGAAGCAAAAAATGGTGGGTGAAGTCGAAGCCAACTGCGCGGCGCATACTATTTTCGCGTCCAATACCTCGTCTTTACCTATCGGCGATATTGCTGCGAATGCGGCGCGTCCGGAAAAGGTCATCGGATTACATTTTTTCAGCCCAGTGGAAAAAATGCCGCTGGTCGAGGTGATCCCCCATGCCGGCACCGATGAGCAGACCATTGCCACGACGGTGAAGCTGGCGAAAAAACAGGGCAAAACGCCGATTGTGGTGGCAGATAAAGCGGGCTTTTACGTTAACCGCATCCTCGCGCCTTATATTAATGAAGCGATGCGTCTGTTAAGCGAAGGGCAACGCATTGAAACGATCGATCAGGCACTGGTGAAATTCGGTTTTCCGGTGGGCCCCATCCAGTTGCTGGATGAAGTGGGGATCGATACCGGCACCAAAATTATCCCGGTGCTGGAAGCCGCCTATGGGGAACGTTTTAGCGCACCTGCAAGTGTGGTTAACGCAATCTTGAATGACGATCGCAAAGGCAGAAAAAATGAGCGCGGTTTCTATCTTTACCCGGCGAAAGGGCGTAAAAGCAAAAAACAGCCAGACCCATCGATCTACCGCTTAATCGGTGTTTCAGATGGCACGCAGTTACCGCCCCAGCAGATAGCCGAACGGTGCGTGATGTTGATGCTGAACGAAGCGGCTCGCTGCTTTGATGAACAGGTGATTCGCAGTGCGCGCGATGGCGACATTGGTGCCGTGTTTGGCATCGGTTTCCCACCGTTTTTGGGTGGGCCATTCCACTATATGGATGCGCTGGGCATAAGCGAAGTGGTGGCGACACTACAGCGTTTACAGGCGCAGTATGGCGAGCGTTTTGCCCCTTGCGAGCCGCTGTTACGGATGGCGGAACAAGGCGTAACTTTCTGGCCGACAAAAGAAACTGAACGTTTCAGTGAGTGTCTAAAAAAGTAATTCTGTTATACCTCATGGGCTTTACGGTTATTTAATAAACAGTGATTGACTATACTTGCGCCATTGAGGTAAAAAACAGCGTTTCATTCAACGAATGGATCAGGCACAATGCCCGGCCATTAATATTTTCCGATGTCGCGAAATGATTTTGCGTGAAAGTATTAATGATTCTGGTTAACAAAAGCGGTGCAATATGCAAGTTTTTATCATGCGTCACGGCGACGCTGCCCTCGATGCAGCCAGTGACTCGGTTCGTCCCTTAACCCCTTGTGGCTGTGACGAAACCCGTCAAATGGCAACATGGTTGAAAGGCCAAAAAGTGGATATTGAACGTGTTCTGGTCAGCCCTTTTTTACGTGCTGAACAGACGCTGGATAAGGTAGGGGAGTGTATGAACCTGCCTGACAACGTGGATGTCCTGCCGGAACTGACGCCCTGTGGCGATATCGGCCTGGTTAGCGCCTATTTGCAGGCGCTGGCAAATGAAGGTACTTCCGCCGTGCTGGTGATCTCTCACCTGCCGCTGGTCGGATACCTGGTGTCCGAGCTCTGCCCGGGTGAAGCGCCGCCGATGTTTACCACCTCCGCCATCGCCTGCGTCACGCTGGGTGAAGACGGTAAAGGTGTCTTTAACTGGCAAATGAGTCCCTGCAACCTGAAGATGCCAAAAGCTATCTGATTCGCCGGACCATGAAAGATAAAGAGCCGCATTGCGCGGCTCTTGTCGTTTCTGTGCTTCAGGGCAACTCCGGCGGTTGCCACTCTTCTATTTCAATAAGCACCAGTATCGCCGCGTCACCGCCATACTCTTTCGGGGCCTGGTGAAACGCCATCACATGCGGGTGCTGCGCCAGCCATAGCGGTGTCTGCTGCTTGAGAATATGTTTGCCGTGGCCGTGCATTACACAGGCGCAAAACACATGTTCGCGACGGCAGGCGGCAATCAACGCCCCCAGTTCCTGCTTCGCCTGAAGCTGGGTTAAACCGTGCAGATCAAGAAACAGCTCCGGGGCATAATCGCCACGGCGGATCTTTTTCAGCTCAAAATGGCTGACATCGTCGCGCACATATTTTACCGGGCCTTCGGTGTTTAACAGCGGCTGGAACTCATCAGAAAAATAGTGGCTGTTATCGGCCTGCTCCTGCAACAACCGTTTCTCCGGCACTTCAGTGATTTTTTTTCGCGCCGGGCGATGAACTACGGTGTCCTGCTTAATCTGGCGTGTACCGGTCATTAGTTGCCGGAACAGCGCCTGTTCCTCCTCGCTAAGCGATGGTTTCTTTTTCATCTGCGCATCTCATCTTTTCTTTTTTTCAGTGTACCCGACTCATTGCGCCAGCGGTGCAGCAAAATGCATTTTTACCCCGCGCAGGTGCGTGAGAATGCTGATTTATCGCCGTCTTCGTGGCAAACTAGCCGCCGAATTTAATGCGAGCATGCGCCTGGGGGATACCATGGATAAAATTTTCGTCGACGAAGCAGTGAACGAGCTGCACACCATTCAGGACATGTTGCGCTGGTCGGTAAGCCGATTTAGCGCCGCCAATATCTGGTACGGTCATGGCACCGACAACCCTTGGGATGAAGCGGTACAACTGGTGTTGCCAACGCTCTACCTGCCGCTGGATATCCCGGAAGATATGCGCACCGCGCGTCTGACCTCCAGCGAGCGTCACCGCATCGTTGAGCGCGTGATCCGCCGCGTTAATGAACGTATTCCGGTGGCTTACCTCACCAATAAAGCCTGGTTTTGCGGCCACGAATTTTATGTCGATGAGCGCGTGCTGGTGCCGCGTTCGCCGATTGGCGAGCTGATTAACAACCATTTTGCTGGTCTTATCGATGAACAGCCGAAGCACATTCTTGATATGTGTACCGGTAGCGGCTGTATAGCGATTGCCTGTGCTTATGCCTTCCCGGAAGCGGAAGTGGACGCCGTCGATATCTCCACAGACGCGCTGGCGGTAACCGAGCACAACATCGAAGAGCACGGGCTTATTCACCATGTGACGCCAATCCGCTCCGACGTTTTCCGCGACTTGCCGAAAGTGCAGTACGACCTGATTGTGACCAACCCGCCGTACGTTGACGAAGAAGATATGGCGGATCTGCCGTCTGAGTATCGCCACGAACCGGAACTGGGCCTGGCCTCCGGCAGCGATGGTTTGAAACTGACGCGCCGCATCCTCGCCTGCGCGCCGGATTACCTCTCTGACAACGGCATCCTGATTTGTGAAGTGGGTAACAGCATGGTACATCTGATGGAACAATATCCGGACGTACCGTTTACCTGGCTGGAGTTTGACAACGGCGGGGACGGCGTCTTCATGCTGACCAAAGCGCAGCTTATCGCCGCTCGCGAACACTTCAGCATTTATAAAGATTAAAACGACGCTCAACACAGACAACGACAACGGAGCCGTGATGGCAGGAAACACAATTGGACAACTCTTTCGCGTAACCACCTTCGGCGAATCGCACGGCCTGGCGCTCGGCTGTATTGTCGACGGCGTGCCGCCGGGCATTCCGCTGACCGAAGCGGATCTGCAACACGATCTGGACAGACGCCGCCCGGGAACATCGCGCTACACTACTCAGCGCCGCGAACCGGATCAGGTGAAAATCCTCTCCGGCGTGTTTGAAGGCGTGACCACCGGCACCAGTATTGGTCTGCTGATTGAAAACACCGATCAGCGTTCGCAGGATTACGGCGCGATTAAAGATCTGTTCCGTCCGGGACATGCAGATTACACCTACGAACAAAAATATGGTGTGCGCGATTATCGCGGCGGTGGCCGTTCTTCTGCTCGTGAAACGGCGATGCGCGTGGCGGCTGGCGCTATTGCTAAAAAATACCTGGCGCAGAAATTTGGCATTGTTATTCGTGGCTGTCTGACGCAGATGGGCGACATCCCGCTGGAGATCAAAGCGTGGGATCAGGTGGAGCAGAACCCGTTTTTCTGCCCGGACCCCGATAAAATTGACGCGCTGGATGAGCTGATGCGCGGCCTGAAAAAAGAGGGCGATTCCATTGGCGCGAAAGTGACCGTGGTTGCCGATGGCGTACCGGCAGGTCTTGGCGAGCCGGTGTTTGACCGCCTTGACGCGGATATTGCCCATGCGCTGATGAGCATTAACGCGGTGAAAGGCGTTGAAATTGGCGATGGCTTCGAGGTGGTAAAACTGCGCGGCAGCGAAAACCGCGACGAAATCACCAAACAGGGCTTTCAGAGCAATCACGCGGGCGGCATATTGGGCGGTATCAGTAGCGGTCAGCAAATTATCGCCAATATCGCACTGAAACCCACCTCAAGCATTACCGTGCCCGGAAAGACGATCAACCGCTTTGGCGATGAGGTCGAAATGATCACCAAAGGTCGTCACGATCCGTGCGTTGGTATTCGCGCCGTACCGATCGCGGAAGCGATGCTGGCGATTGTCTTGATGGATCACTTCCTGCGTCAGCGCGCGCAAAACGCTGATGTAATAACCGATATTCCACGCTGGTAATCATGAAAAAAACGGCAATCACCCTGTTTGCCCTGCTGGTGAGCGCAACTGTCATGGCGGCGACGCCATGGCAAAAACTGACCCATCCCGTTGCCGGTAGCCCACAATCTATCGGCGCGTTTTCCAATGGATGCATCGTTGGCGCGCATGAGCTGCCGCTGCAATCGGATCACTACCAGGTGATGCGCACCGATCAACGGCGCTATTTCGGCCATCCGGATCTGGTGCTGTTCATTCAGCGCTTCAGCACGCAGGTATACAACCTCGGGCTGGGTACGGTGCTGGTAGGCGATATGGGGATGCCAGCCGGTGGGCGCTTTAACGGCGGTCACGCCAGCCACCAGTCGGGGCTGGATGTCGATATCTTCCTGCAGCTTCCCAAAGCACGCTGGAGCGCGGCGCAATTGCTGAAACCACAGGCGCTGGATCTGGTTTCCAGCGATGGCAAACAGGTGGTTCCCGCGCTGTGGAAGCCGGAAATCAGCAGCATGATCAAGCTGGCGGCGGAAGATAACGAGGTAACGCGCATTTTCGTTAATCCGGCAATCAAGCAGCAGCTATGCCTTGATGCAGGAAGCGATCGTGACTGGCTGCGCAAAGTGCGCCCGTGGTTCCAGCATCGCGCGCATATGCATGTGCGCCTGCGCTGCCCGGCGGACAGCCTGGAGTGTCAGGATCAACCGCTGCCACCGCCAGGCGATGGTTGTGGCGCAGAATTGCAAAGCTGGTTTGAACCGGCGAAGCCGGGTAGTTCAACGCCTGAGAAAAAGACGCCGCCGCCGTTGCCGCCGTCCTGCCAGGCTTTACTGGATGAACACGCACTCTGATGGAACTCTTTCAACAACTGTTTATGGTGTCACCGCTGCTGCTGGTGACGCTTTTTTTTGTCGCGCTGCTAGCCGGGTTTATCGACGCGCTGGCGGGCGGGGGTGGGCTGCTAACCGTTCCGGCGCTGATGGCGGCGGGCATGTCACCGGCGCAGGCGCTGGCGACCAATAAATTGCAGGCCTGCGGCGGTTCGCTTTCGTCATCGCTCTATTTTATTCGCCGCAAAGTGGTAAACCTCGCCGATCAGAAGCTCAATATTTTGATGACCTTCCTCGGTTCTACCACCGGTGCGCTGCTGGTGCAGCATGTGCAATCCGATGTGCTGCGCCAGATCTTGCCAATTCTGATTATCTGTATTGGCCTCTATTTCCTGCTGATGCCAGGGTTGGGCGAAGAGGATCGTCAGCGCCGCTTGTACGGCCTGCCTTTCGCGCTGGTCTCCGGCGGTTGTGTCGGTTTCTATGACGGTTTCTTTGGTCCGGGCGCAGGCTCGTTTTACGCGCTGGCGTTTGTCACGCTTGCGGGTTTTAACCTGGCAAAATCGACCGCCCATGCCAAAGTGCTGAATGCCACCTCCAACGTCGGCGGGCTGCTGCTATTTATTATTGGCGGCAAAGTGGTGTGGGGCACCGGCTTTGTTATGCTGGCCGGGCAATTTCTCGGCGCGCGCATGGGCTCGCGTCTGGTGCTCAGCAAAGGGCAAAAGCTCATTCGTCCGATGATTGTGATTGTCTCGGCGGTGATGAGCGCAAAACTTCTCTATGACAGTCACGGGCAGGAGATCCTCCAGTATCTGGGGGTGAATGTATGACGCATCACTATCAACAACTCATTGATATTTTCGACGGCTGTTTTGCCGACGATTTTAATACCCGTCTGATTAAAGGCGACGACGAACCGATCTATCTTCCTGCTGATGCGGATGCACCTTATAACCGCATTGTTTTTGCCCACGGCTTTTATGCCAGCGCGTTACATGAAATTTCGCACTGGTGCATCGCGGGAGCCGAGCGGCGCAAGCTGGTCGATTTTGGTTACTGGTACTGCCCGGACGGACGTGATGCGGCGACGCAGGGGAAATTCGAAGATGTTGAAGTCAAACCGCAGGCGTTTGACTGGTTATTCTGCGTGGCGGCGGGTTTCCCGTTTAACGTCAGTTGCGACAATCTGGAAGGCGATTTCGAACCCGATCGCATCGTGTTCCAGCGCCGTGTGCATGCACAGGTGATGGCGTATCTGGAGCAGGGCATTCCTGAACGTCCGGCGCGTTTTATTAAAGCACTACAGGATTATTACCAGACGCCGCCCTTAGCGGCAGCACAGTTTCCGTGGCCGGAAGACCTGTAAGGCCATTTTTTAAATGAGGAAGAGAGATGATCGCGGAGTTTGAATCACGCATTCTGGCGTTAATAGATAACATGGTGGACCACGCCAGTGATGATGAGCTGTTCGCGGGCGGTTATCTGCGCGGCCACCTGACGCTGGCGGTGGCGGAGCTGGAGAGCGGCGATGACCATGCGCCGGAAACCCTGTATGGAAAAGTGACCACCAGTGTGCAAACCGCTATTCAGGCGGGGGAATTATCGCCGCGCGATCAGGCGCTGGTGCTCGGCATGTGGGAAAACCTGTATCAGCAGGCGAAAGCGCACTAAGCCGTCCTTTCCCTCTCCGTTCAGGAGAGGGAAAACATTCACTTCATTTCACCACTTTACCTTTCAATAACTTTCTGACCCATAAACGATTCGGATTCATTGCAGCCAGCGTTTCACCGTCCAGCGGGATCGGTTCATTGCTCATTTGCGATGCCAGAATTTCTGCCGCCAGCGGCGCGCTACACAGCCCGCGTGAACCCAGCGCACCCAGCATAAACAGACCGTCATAGACGGGCGCGCTGACAGCTGTTTCGCCGTGTTCTGCGAGCGTGGCATAGGCGTTAAGCGTTGCGTCGTAATCCGCGACGTTGCCGACCATCGGCAGGTGATCGCGCGTGGCGCAGCGCACCCCGCAGCGTGCGTCGCCCGCGCTGACATCCACCGTTTTGGCCCATGAAGCCTGTGGGAAGCAGTCGAGCAGACGCTGGCGGTTCTGCTGCTGGTCGGCCTCGCTGTAGGCGGTATCCTGCTGACCGCGATGATAACTTGCGCCAATGCAGTGCTGCTGATTGTGCGGGTTTTGCGGCGTCAGGTAGCCGTCATAGCACAGCACCTGGCGCAACGGGCTGAGCTGAGCTGTGGTGGGAATATGGCTGACCTGGCCTGCCACCGGATACACCGGCAGTTTTTCCGTTTGTGGGAAGTGGTGAATGCGGTGCCCGTTAGCCAGCACCACGGCGGCATGCTGGCGTAACTCGCCGCCTTTGATATGCAACTGCCAGTGATTATCGTCAGTCGTTAATTGCTCGACATCATGACCATAGTGCACCTGTAAGCCCTGTTCACAAGCCAGCGCGATGGCTGCTGCCGTGAGCTGCGCCGGGCAAAGCCAGCCGCCAGCCGGGTAAGTGATGCCACCGCAGCCGGTTTCCACACCGCAGAGCGCATCGGCTTCACTTGCTTCAACGCGCCTGGCGAGTTCCGGGGGCAGATCCAGCGTCAGCATCTGTTCGATTTTGTGCTGGCTTTTTTCATCCCAGCCAAGTTGGGTCACGCCGCACCACTGATGGTCGAATTCGACGGGAAGCGCATCGTACACGCGACGGGCAAAGGTAAAAGCCGCCGGGAAGAAGCGCGCCAGCGCCGGATCGTGGGCGCTGAGCAACGGATAGAGCGCGCCCTGACGGTTGCCGGATGCGCCTTCGGCAGGGGCGTCATCGGCGCAATACAGCGTGACCAGCCAGCCGCGACGCAGCAACGCCAGCGACAACAGGGCGCTGGCTACACCGCCGCCAATTAACGCCACTTCGCGCTTCTCTGTACCGCTGCGGGCAAACCACGGCGCACGGACTGCAGGCGCTCGCGGGTTTTCCATCACCCCGAGGAGCATTTCGCGTTTGCGGCCAAAACCTTTGCTTTTGTGCATGGTAAAACCCGCTTCTTGCAGACCGCGCCGGACGAAACCCGCCGAGGTAAAGGTCGCCAGCGTACCGCCCGGTCTTGCAAGGCGCGCCATCGCCTGAAACAGATTTTGTGTCCACATGTCCGGGTTTTTGGCGGGTGCAAACCCGTCAAGGAACCAGGCGTCCACGCACTGGTTGAGCGAATCATCCAGCGTATCGGTCAGTTCGTTGATATCACCGAACCATAAATCGAGCGTCACACGACCACCATCCAGCAACAGGCGGTGGCAACCGGCAAAAGGCAGCGGCCACTGTGCTTGCAGTTGTTCTGCCCAGCTCGCCAGTTCCGGCCAGTGGGCGTGCGCTTTGAGCAGATCGTCGCGGGTGATCGGAAATTTTTCAAAACTGATGAAATGTAATCTTTCCAGGGTAGCGTCGGGGTTAACTGCGCGAAAGGCCGTAAACGCCTGCCATAGAGTAAGGAAGTTCAGACCGGTGCCAAAACCGCTCTCCGCCACTACAAACAGCGGGCGCGGGTGGTCAGGAAAACGGTGTTCAAGACGGTTGCCGCCGAGAAAAACATAACGTGTCTCTTCCAGCCCGTTATCATTAGAGAAGTAGACGTCGTCAAAATCTCGGGAAACAGGTGTACCCTCAGCGTTGAATTCCAGGTTGGCGGATTGTATAGCGGTTTGTTTCACGTAAGTTACTCGTCCATCAAGCAGAGTCACGATCTTAACGAGGGACAAAGAAAGGCGCAAATTTCCTCAGAAATTGTCTGATCGGACTTGTTCGGCGTACAAGTGTACGCTATCTTGCGACTCGAAACTTAATTAGTGCGACTTTAGGGGTATTGAATGAAACGTGCAGTGATTACTGGCCTGGGCATCGTTTCCAGCATTGGTAGCAACCAGCAGGAAGTCCTGGCATCCCTGCGTGAAGGACGCTCAGGGATCACATTCTCTCAGGAATTCAAAGATTCCGGCATGCGCAGCCACGTATGGGGTAACGTTAAACTGGACACCACTGGTTTGATTGACCGTAAAGTGGTTCGTTTCATGAACGATGCCTCTATCTATTCCTATCTCTCCATGCAGCAGGCGATTGACGATGCTGGCCTGAAAGACGAGGTTTATCAGAACAACCCGCGCGTGGGTCTGATTGCAGGTTCTGGCGGCTCGTCTAAATCTCAGGTTTTCGGCGCTGATGCAATGCGCAGCCCGCGTGGTCTGAAAGCGGTTGGCCCGTATGTGGTCACCAAAGCGATGGCGTCTGCGGTTTCCGCGTGCCTCGCAACACCGTTTAAAATTCACGGCGTTAACTACTCGATCAGCTCCGCGTGTGCCACTTCCGCGCACTGTATCGGTAACGCAGTCGAGCAGATCCAACTGGGCAAACAGGACATCGTTTTTGCCGGCGGCGGCGAAGAGCTGTGCTGGGAAATGGCTTGCGAGTTCGACGCGATGGGCGCGCTCTCGACCAAATACAACGAAACGCCGGAAAAAGCGTCCCGTACTTACGATAAAAACCGTGACGGTTTCGTTATCGCAGGCGGCGGCGGTATGGTAGTGGTTGAAGAGCTGGAGCACGCGCTGGCGCGCGGCGCGCACATTTATGCGGAAATCGTTGGCTACGGCGCGACCTCCGATGGTGCAGACATGGTAGCGCCGTCAGGCGAAGGCGCAGTGCGCTGCATGAAGATGGCGATGCACGGCGTTGATACCCCGATCGACTATCTGAACTCCCACGGGACTTCCACGCCGGTTGGCGATGTGAAAGAACTGGGCGCTATCCGTGAAGTGTTCGGCAACAACAGCCCGGCGATTTCCGCGACCAAAGCGATGACCGGTCACTCTTTGGGTGCTGCGGGCGTGCAGGAAGCGATCTACTCCCTGCTGATGCTGGAGCACGGCTTTATCGCCCCGAGCATCAACGTGGAAGAGCTGGATGAGCAGGCTGAAGGCCTGAACATCGTCACTAAACCGATGGATGCCACGCTGACTACCGTGATGTCTAACAGCTTCGGTTTTGGCGGCACCAACGCCACTCTGGTGATGCGCAAACTGAAATAAGTTTGTCTTACCGCGAGAAGGGGAGCCTGAGGCTCCCTTTTTTATTGCCCGCTTTAAACCCTCTTCTGCGAATGCAGCAGCATTTTTGGGCTCTGTCTTGATTGCTTTCGAATTTCCCTCTTACCGAACTGGTCGAGGCTTTTTGACAGGGTTTAGCACGCATCCTGGCGGCGAAAATAATTCCGCGTTTATTCAGGGGATTTTTACGCGTTGACAACCCGCTACGTTGACAGGCAAACTCCACCCGCAACATTATCCCCGCGATAATGCGTAAGCGTTTAACGTTAACCAACGCGCCTTAATCCTGAAACTCAGGTAGAGGGGGCGTGGTACTTCCTAATCCCGCCTTACTCTGCGTTATGGAGTAATGCATGTCTGCAGAATCACAATCTGTTCGTTCTTCTTCAGCGAATGTCTCGCTGTTTCGCATCGCTTTCGCGGTGTTTCTCACCTATATGACCGTTGGGCTGCCGCTACCGGTGATCCCGCTGTTTGTTCACCACGAGCTTGGCTACGGCAACACGATGGTCGGTATCGCTGTCGGAATTCAGTTTCTTGCTACTGTCTTAACGCGCGGCTACGCCGGGCGGCTGGCGGATCAGTTCGGCGCTAAACGCTCGGCGTTGCAGGGGATGTTTGCCTGCGCACTGGCAGGTGTGGCGTGGCTGCTGGCGGCGTTGTTGCCGGTTGAACCGCTGGCAAAATTCGCGTTGCTGGTGGTGGGGCGTTTAATTCTCGGCTTTGGTGAAAGCCAGTTACTGACCGGAACGCTGACCTGGGGCATGGGTCTGGTTGGCCCGGCGCGTTCCGGCAAAGTGATGTCGTGGAACGGGATGGCGATTTATGGCGCGCTGGCGGCCGGCGCTCCGCTGGGGTTATGGATCCACAGCCAGTTTGGTTTTGCGCCGCTTGCCGCGACCACTATCGCGCTACCGTTTATCGCCTGGGCGTTTAACGGCTGCGTGCGCAAAGTACCGGCACATGCGGGTGAGCGCCCGTCGCTGTGGAGCGTGGTTGGGCTTATCTGGCAGCCGGGGCTTGGGCTGGCATTGCAGGGCGTCGGCTTTGCGGTTATCGGTACCTTTGTTTCGCTCTATTTCGCCAGCAACGGCTGGGCAATGGCGGGCTTTACCCTGACCGCCTTTGGCGGTGCGTTTGTGCTGATGCGCATTCTGTTTGGCTGGATGCCGGACCGTTTTGGCGGCGTGCGGGTGGCGATAGCCTCGCTGATGGTTGAAACCGTGGGGCTGTTGCTGCTTTGGCAGGCGCACGACGCGTGGACGGCGCTGCTTGGCGCGGCGCTAACCGGCTGCGGTTGTTCGCTGATCTTCCCGGCGCTCGGTGTTGAAGTGGTAAAACGCGTGCCGCCGCAGGTGCGCGGTACGGCGCTTGGCGGTTATGCCGCGTTTCAGGACATCTCGTATGCCGTTACCGGCCCGCTGACCGGCCTGCTGGCAACCTCGCTCGGTTATTCGTCGGTGTTCCTCGCCGGGGCCATATCGGCGGTGACCGGCATTGTCGTGACGTTAATTGCTTTCCGCTCACGTAAATAGCGCAGAAAACCGCAGCAATAAAACTCTTTGCAACCGGTTTCACAAAACAAGCCCGCGATGATGTCATGTCATCGCGGGCTTGTTTATCCTTTGTTCACCATTGAGCGAAAGGAGAGAGATATGCCTGGGTTTAAAGCGGATTTTTTATGGGGTGGCGCTGTTGCCGCGCATCAGCTGGAAGGCGGCTGGCAGGAAGGCGGTAAAGGCGTGAGTGTTGCCGATGTAATGACCGCAGGCGCGCACGGCGTACCGCGTGAAATTACCGACGGCGTGCTGCCCGGTAAAAATTATCCCAACCATGATGCCATCGATTTTTACCATCGCTACAAAGACGACATTAAGCTGTTTGCCGAGCTGGGTTTTAAATGCTTTCGCACCTCCATTGCCTGGACGCGGATTTTCCCGAAAGGTGACGAGCTGGAGCCAAACGAAGCCGGGCTGCAATTCTATGACGATCTGTTTGACGAATGCCTGAAGTACAACATCGAGCCGGTGATTACCCTTTCCCATTTCGAAATGCCTTATCACCTCGTCACCGAATATGGCGGCTGGCGCAACCGTAAACTCATCGACTTCTTTGTCCGCTTCGCCAATGCCGTTTTCACCCGCTACCGCAGCAAGGTGAAATACTGGATGACGTTTAACGAAATCAATAATCAGGCCAACTACCACGAAGATTTCGCGCCGTTTACCAACTCCGGCGTGAAGTACCAACCCGGCGAAGATCGCGAAGTGATTATGTATCAGGCGGCGCATTACGAGCTGGTGGCGAGTGCGCTGGCGGTAGAAGCCGGACATAAAATCAACCCGGATTTTAAAATTGGCTGCATGATAGCCATGTGCCCGATCTATCCGTTAACCTGCGCGCCGGACGACATGATGATGTCGGTGGTGGCAATGCATCGCCGCTACTGGTTTACCGATGTGCATGTGCGTGGTTATTACCCGCAGCATCTGCTCAACTACTTCGCTCGCCGTGGTTTCAAACTCGACATTACCGATGAGGATTTGCAGATCCTCACGCGTGGCTGCGTCGACTATATCGGCTTCAGTTACTACATGTCTTTCGTGACCAAAGCGAAAGAAGATAACCCGCAACTGGATTACGACGAAAGCAAGAGCCTGGTGCCGAACCCGTATGTCAAAGCGTCCGACTGGGGCTGGCAAATCGACCCGGTTGGCCTGCGTTACTCCCTGAACTACTTCTACGACATGTACCAGTTGCCGCTGTTTGTGGTGGAAAACGGCTTTGGCGCGATTGATAAGCCCGAAAGCGACGGTGTGGTCAATGACCAGTACCGCATTGACTATATGCGTAACCACATCAGCGAGATGAAAAAAGCGGTAGTGGAAGATGGTGTTGATTTAATGGGTTACACGCCGTGGGGTTGTATCGATCTGGTTTCGGCGGGCACCGGTGAAATGAAAAAACGTTACGGCTTAATCTACGTCGATAAAGACAATGATGGCAACGGCACGCTGGCGCGCAGCCGCAAGAAATCGTTCTGGTGGTATCAGGACGTGATCAAACATAACGGTGACAATCTGTAAAAGTGAATCCCCTCCAGCGGAGGGGATTTTTTTAACTGAGTAGCCAGAACAGGAACGCTACGATCAGCAGGGCGATAAAGAAGAAACCCGGACGGGTAGAAATCGCTTTTACCGTCTCTACAATCGGTGCCACGAACGGGCTGTAAATCGGTTGAATATCGCGCACCTCAATCATTCCCGACGCCCGCTCGGTGCGGCGCAAGAACACATGATTAAGAATATCCTGTACCTGCGCGGTGGTTAACACCGTCTGCGGCGTCGCTTGCCATGTCTGCTGCGCGTATTCGGTGATGCTGCGCATCTCGTTGTTATCCAGCGGTTGCTTCAGCACCGTCTGGATGACATGCAGCGTCGGCGCGGGATGCGTACTCAACGTCTGACGCGCCTGTAGCCAGGTCATCAGCGGCGTAAAGTGTTTTGCCGGAATCAGTTCGCCGCTTTTCACGCCGGACAGCTCCATCATCGATTGCCAGATAAGTTTGCCCGATTCGCCGGTGGCCGCCGTCAGTTTGATAACCGCCTGGTTGAGCGAGTTATGCTCCGCGGGCAACAATGGGCGCTCGGTGGAAGGGCGCTGTTGCGGCTGTGGAATGGCGATTTGGTTGTTTTGCAGCATCGTCAGCACCGTTTTCAACTGCTGCGGTGTCAGTTGGCTTAGCGCCGTCTGCCCGAACTGCTGACGAATAAAATCACTCACCGCCTGGCGATTATTCCCCTGGCTTAACAGCTCCGTCAGCTGTGACACCATCTGGCGAGTTGTGTGGTTTTGCGTTGCCGTCTCTACACGCTGGTTGAGGTTCTGTTCCGCCGCCGGAAAATGGCGGGAAAGCAGCGGCGTGTCGTTCTTCAGCCCTAAATCATGCTTAACGCCCGCCCACACTTCCGCGCTCTGCTGTTGGGTCAGCGCAATCAGGCGAATAACCAGACGCTCGAGCACGGTGCGCTGCATCGTGGATAACGGTTGTTCGCCGATATTATTGGCGGCTGGAGCTGGCTCTTGCCCGGGAGGGCGCGCGGGGGCACCCTGAATGGGTTGAATCATGGTTTCCTCTTACTCTCGCGTGGCGGTGGCGGCATTGCGGGTATGCCCGGCCGCGAGATTATGGCACACTTGCGCGCTCAACTCCCGTTCTCAAACAGGTACTGAAGCGTGAAAATCCTTGTTGATGAAAATATGCCTTACGCCCGCGATCTTTTTAGTCGCCTTGGTGAGGTAAAAGCGGTTCCCGGTCGCCCGATTCCCGTGGCGGAACTGGCCGATGCGGACGCCTTAATGGTGCGCTCTGTCACGAAGGTGAATGGCGGTTTATTACAGGGCACGGGGATCAAATTTGTCGGCACGGCGACGGCAGGCACCGACCATGTTGATGAGGCGTTTTTGCAGCAGGCGGGCATTGCCTTTTCCGCCGCACCAGGTTGCAACGCGGTTGCGGTCGTCGAATATGTTTTCTCCTCGTTGCTGATGCTGGCGGAGCGCGACGGCTTTGCGTTGCAGGATCGCACCGTCGGTATCGTGGGTGTCGGTAATGTGGGCGGTCGCTTACAGGCGCGGCTGGAAGCGTTTGGTGTTCGTACATTGCTATGCGACCCGCCGCGCGCCGATCGTGGCGACGACGGAGATTTCCGCAGCCTGGATGAACTGGTGCGCGAAGCCGATGTGCTGACATTCCATACGCCGCTGTTTAAAGACGGGCCGTATAAAACGCTGCACCTGGCAGATGATGCGCTGCTTTCGCGCCTGAAGCCTGGCACTATTCTGATAAACGCCTGTCGCGGGCCGGTGGTCGATAACGCTGCGCTGCTGCAACATTTGCAGGCCGGGCAGGCGCTGAGCGTGGTGCTGGACGTGTGGGAGCCGGAGCCGGATCTGAATGTCGACTTGCTTAACCTTGTCGATATCGGGACGGCGCATATCGCCGGGTACACCCTTGAAGGCAAAGCGCGCGGCACCACGCAGGTATTTGAAGCCTTTAGCGATTTTCTCGGTAAGCGCCAGCAAGTGGCGCTCGACACGCTGCTGCCCGCACCAGAGTTTGGCCGTATTACGCTGCATGGCCCGCTTGATCAGTCAACGCTAAAAAGGCTGGTGCATTTGGTGTATGATGTGCGCCGCGACGATGCGCTGCTGCGAAAAGTAGCGGGCACGCCGGGTGAGTTTGATAAGCTGCGCAAAAATTACCTTGAGCGCCGTGAATGGTCATCGCTGTATGTGCAGTGCGACGACGCCAGCGCCGCCGCGCTGCTGCAAAAGCTTGGCTTCAACGCCACGCATAACCCGGCACGTTAATGTCATCTTAATGCTCCCTGCCGAATATGACGGCGGGGACGCTTTTTTCCTGGAGTAAATCACCATGTCTGAAGGCTGGAATATTGCCGTTCTCGGCGCCACGGGCGCTGTCGGAGAAGCCTTGCTCGAAACGTTAGCGGAGCGCCAGTTCCCGGTTGGCGAAGTGTATGCGCTGGCCAGAAGCGAAAGTGCGGGTGAAAACCTGCGTTTTGCCGGTAAAACCGTGCGTGTGGAAGATGCCGCCGGGTTTGACTGGACGCAGGCGCAACTGGCCTTTTTCGTCGCGGGAGCGCAGGCTTCGGCGACCTATATTGAAGAGGCGACCAACGCGGGTTGTCTGGTGATCGACACCAGCGGTCTGTTTGCTCTGGAGCCGGATGTGCCGCTGGTGATGCCGGACGTTAACCCGTTCGTACTGGCGGATTACCGTAATCGCAACATTATTGCCGTGCCGGATAGTCTCACCAGCCAGTTGCTGGCGGCACTGAAACCGCTGATTGATGAAGGCGGTTTATCGCGCGTGAGCGTAACGTGCCTGCTGTCCGTTTCCCGCAACGGCAAACAGGCGGTGGACGCGCTGGCCGGGCAGAGCGCCAAGCTGTTGAACGGTATCCCGATTGATGAAGACGATTATTTTGGCCGCCAGTTGGCGTTCAACATGCTGCCGCTGCTGTCGGACAGCGAAGGCAGCGTGCGTGAAGAGCGGGTTCTCGTTGATCAGATGCGCAAAATTTTGCAGGACGAAGGGCTGATGATTTCGGCGAATTGCGTACAGTCGCCGGTATTTTACGGCCACGCGCAGATGGTGAGCTTTGAAGCGATTCGACCACTGGCGGCGGAAGAGGCACGCGACGCGTTCAGCCGCTTTGAAGATATCGCGCTCTCTGAAGCAGGGGAGTTCCCGACCCAGGTCGGCGATGCTTCTGGCCAGGCGCACCTTTCTGTCGGTTGCGTGCGTAACGATTACGGTATGCCGGAGCAGGTGCAGTTCTGGTCGGTTGCCGATAACGTACGTTTTGGCGGTGCGCTGATGGCGGTGAAAGTCGCTGAAAAATTGGTTCAGGAGTATCTGTACTGATGCAGGATGAGCTAAAAGCGCCGGTCTACAAAATCGCGCTTGGCATTGAGTATGACGGCAGCAAGTATTACGGCTGGCAACGTCAGCAGGAAGTACGCAGCGTGCAGGAGAAGCTGGAGAAAGCGCTCTCGCAGGTGGCCAACGAGCCCATTAACGTGTTCTGCGCCGGGCGTACCGACGCAGGCGTACACGCGACCGGCCAGGTGGTGCATTTTGAAACCACGGCACAGCGCAAAGACGCGGCCTGGACGCTGGGTGTAAATGCGAATTTGCCTGGAGACATCGCGGTACGTTGGGTCAAAGATGTCCCGGATGATTTTCATGCGCGTTTTAGCGCCACGGCTCGCCGTTACCGCTACGTCATCTACAATCATCGTTTGCGCCCGGCGGTGCTCGGTCACGGTGTGACGCACTATCACCAGCCGCTGGACGCGGAGCGCATGCACCGTGCGGCGCAGTGCCTGCTTGGTGAAAACGACTTTACCTCGTTTCGTGCGGTGCAGTGCCAGTCACGCACGCCGTGGCGCAACCTGATGCATATCAACGTCAGCCGTTACGGTGCTTATATTGTGGTCGATATCAAAGCCAATGCCTTTGTACATCATATGGTCAGGAATATTGTCGGTAGCCTGATGGAAGTAGGCGCCCACAACCAGCCGGAGAGCTGGATAGCAGAGTTGCTGGCGGTAAAGGACCGAACGCTGGCGGCAGCAACGGCGAAAGCGGAAGGGCTCTATCTGGTGTCGGTGGATTATCCCGCGCGCTTTGAGCTTCCCGCTGCGCCAATGGGCCCGCTGTTCCTGGCGGACTAGTCGCAATTTAAAAAGGCATAACCAGACATGGACTTAATACACTTCCTTATTGATTTCATCCTGCATATTGATGTGCACCTGGCGGAGCTGGTAGCGCAATACGGCATCTGGGTTTACGCCATTCTGTTCCTGATCCTGTTTTGCGAAACCGGGCTGGTGGTGACACCGTTTTTGCCGGGTGATTCGCTGCTGTTTGTCGCCGGTGCGCTGGCCTCGCTTGGCACCAACGATCTGAATGTCCATATGATGGTGGTGCTGATGTTGGTTGCCGCGATTGCGGGCGATGCGGTGAATTACACCATTGGACGTTTATTCGGTGAGCGTCTATTCAGCAATCCGGATTCAAAGATTTTCCGTCGAAGCTATCTCGATAAAACGCATCAGTTTTATGAGAAGCACGGCGGAAAAACGATTATCCTGGCGCGTTTTGTACCGATCGTGCGTACTTTTGCACCTTTTGTCGCCGGCATGGGGCATATGTCCTATCGCCACTTCGCGCTGTTCAACGTCGCTGGAGCGCTGCTGTGGGTATTACTGTTCACCTACGCAGGCTATTTCTTTGGCACCATCCCGGCTATCCAGGAGAATCTTAAGCTGCTGATTGTGGGAATTATCGTGGTGTCTATACTTCCCGGAGTGTTTGAAGTTATTCGTCATCGTCGCGCCGCGTCGCGACAGGCAAAATAAGAAGTCAGTGGCGGTTCGACCACTTTTTTATCCCAAGTTGCGAACCGTTATGTTTTAATGTGCACCATTTATGGGCTACCAGGTTCATGTATAAAGGTTATCAATGAGCTGGATTGAAAGAATTAAGAGCAACATTACCCCCACCCGTAAGGCAAGCATTCCTGAAGGCGTGTGGACAAAATGCGACAGCTGCGGCCAGGTGCTGTATCGCGCCGAGCTGGAGCGTAACCTTGAGGTCTGCCCGAAATGTGACCACCACATGCGGATGTCAGCGCGTAATCGCCTGCATAGCCTGCTGGATGAAGGTTCACTGGTAGAACTGGGTAGCGAACTTGAGCCGAAAGATGTACTGAAGTTCCGCGACTCCAAAAAATACAAAGACCGTCTGGCGACAGCGCAGAAGGAAACCGGCGAGAAAGACGCGCTGGTGGTGATGAAAGGCACGCTGCACGGCATGCCAGTTGTGGCAGCGGCGTTTGAGTTCGCCTTTATGGGCGGCTCAATGGGCTCGGTTGTCGGCGCGCGTTTTGTGCGTGCGGTCGAGCAGGCGCTGGAAGACAACTGCCCGCTTATCTGCTTCTCCGCTTCCGGCGGTGCGCGTATGCAGGAAGCGCTGATGTCGCTGATGCAGATGGCGAAAACCTCTGCCGCGCTGGCGAAAATGCAGGAACGCGGTCTGCCGTATATCTCCGTGCTGACCGACCCGACCATGGGCGGCGTCTCCGCAAGCTTCGCGATGCTGGGCGATCTCAATATCGCTGAACCGAAGGCGTTGATTGGTTTTGCCGGTCCGCGCGTTATCGAGCAAACCGTGCGTGAAAAACTGCCGCCGGGCTTCCAGCGCAGCGAGTTCCTGATTGAAAAAGGCGCAATCGATATGATTATCCGCCGCCCGGAACTGCGCCTTAAACTGGCGCGTATTCTGGCGAAGCTGATGAATCTGCCGTCGCCGGAACCGGAAGATACGCTGACGGGCACGGTGATGCCGTCACCGACCGATCAGGAAGGCGAAGCCTGATAATACCGAAGGGCAGAGCCAACAGGCTCTGCCCTTTTGCTTTTCAAACCGTACATTATTAACGGGCATCATGGACACAAAACGCATTCCGCAAGCCACGTCGCCCCTGGCCGCGTGGCTTTCTTATCTGGAAAACCTGCACAGTAAAACCATCGATTTGGGCCTTGAGCGCGTAAGCCAGGTGGCGGCGCGTCTTGATGTGCTCCGTCCCGCGCCGTTTGTCTTTACCGTTGCCGGAACCAATGGCAAAGGCACGACCTGCCGCACCCTGGAATCCATCCTGCTGGCTGCGGGTTATCGCGTCGGCGTTTACAGTTCACCGCATCTGGTGCGTTACACCGAGCGCGTGCGTGTGCAGGGGGATGAGCTGGCCGAGAGCGCGCATACTCACTCGTTTGCCGAAATCGAAGCGGTGCGCGGCGATATTTCGCTGAGTTATTTTGAATACGGCACCCTGTCGGCGCTGTGGTTGTTTAAACAGGCGCAGCTTGACGTGGTGATCCTTGAAGTCGGCCTTGGCGGGCGCCTGGACGCGACCAATCTGGTCGATGCCGATGTCGCCGTTGTCACCAGCATTGCGCTTGATCATACCGACTGGCTGGGGCCGGATCGTGAAAGTATTGGCCGCGAAAAAGCGGGGATCTTCCGCGCCGGGAAACCGGCGGTGGTGGGCGAACCGGACATGCCGCACACCATTGACGCGGTGGCGCAGGAAAAAGGCGCTAAATTGCTGCGTCGCGGCGTGGACTGGCAGTATGAGGTGGGCGCTGATAGCTGGCGTTTTCACGATGCGCAGGGTGAGCTGAACGGATTGCCGCTACCGCAGGTGCCGCAGCCAAACGCTGCCACCGCGCTGGCCGCGCTGCGTGCCAGCAAGCTGGCGGTGAGCGAGCAGGCTATCCGCGACGGCATCGCCGGGGCGATTTTACCCGGACGCTTCCAGATTGTGAGCGAATCGCCGCGTCTTATTCTCGATGTCGCGCATAATCCTCACGCGGCAGGCTATCTTGCCGGACGTCTTTCCGCGCAGCCGAAAACCGGGCGTGTGCTGGCGGTGATCGGCATGCTGCATGATAAAGACATCGCCGGAACGCTTGCCTGTCTGGAGCCAGTGGTCGATAGCTGGTATTGTGCCCCTCTGGAAGGGCCGCGCGGTGCGACAGCGGAACAACTGCTGGAACATCTGCAAACCGGTCGTGCATGGCCGGATGTCGCGCAGGCCTGGCAGGCGGCAATGGCGGACGCTAACGCCTGCGATACCGTGCTGGTGTGTGGCTCGTTCCACACGGTGGCGCATGTCATGGAAGCGATGGAAAAAGCGGGGAGAACCGGTGGCAAGTAAGTTTCAGAACCGTTTGATGGGTACCATTGTGCTGGTCGCGCTCGGGGTGATTATTCTCCCGGGGCTGCTCGACGGGCAGAAAAAGCATTATCAGGATGAATTCGCGGCAATTCCGCTGGTGCCGAAACCCGGCGATCGCGATGAGCCGGATATGATGCCTGCGGCAACGCAAGCGTTACCGGCGCAGCCGCCGGAAGGGGCTGCGGAGGAGGTGCGCGCCGGAAACGCGGCTGCGCCATCGCTGGATTCGTCGCGCCTGGCGGCAAATGACAACCCGGCCCCGGAAGTGACCAGTACGCCAGTAGAACAGCCCAAGCCAAAACCGGTCGACAAGCCGCAGCCAAAACCGCAGCAGCAGGCACAACCACCAGCCGCGCGTGAGCAGCAGACGGCGGCCAGCGACGCGCCGGCGAAAACGCAGGAAGATAACTCCGCGCCAACCGGTAAAGCGTATGTGGTGCAACTGGGCGCGCTGAAAAACGCCGATAAAGTGAATGAAGTGGTGGGCAAATTGCGTGGCGCGGGGTATCGCGTTTACACGTCGCCGACGACGCCGGTTCAGGGTAAAATCACCCGCATTCTGGTGGGACCGGATGCATCACGGGACAAGCTAAAAGATTCGCTCGGCGAGCTTAAACAGATCTCGGGTTTAAGCGGTGTCGTCATGAACTATAGCGCGAATTAATGGCCGAAACTTGCCTCACGTTTTGAGGTAAGTGGGTGAGAGAAGCCAATAATTACCACGCCCGAAGAGGCCAAAGTTCCGATGGCGTTGAATATTTTTTCAGCGCCATTTTTATTTCCGCGCGGGAAGGAAATCCCTACGCAAACGTTTTCTTTTTCTGTTAGAATGCGCCCCGAACTGGACGACAGGGCGTAAAATCGTGGGACACATATGGTCTGGATTGATTACGCCATCATTGCGGTGATTGGTTTTTCTTGTCTGGTAAGCCTGATCCGCGGCTTTGTTCGTGAAGCGTTATCGCTGGTGACATGGGGCTGTGCTTTCTTTGTCGCCAGTCATTACTACACTTACCTGTCTGTCTGGTTCACGGGCTTTGAAGACGAACTGGTGCGCAATGGCATCGCCATCGCGGTCCTGTTTATCGCGACGCTGATTGTTGGCGCTATCGTTAACTATGTGATCGGTGCGCTGGTGGAGAAAACCGGCCTGTCGGGTACTGACAGGGTGTTGGGGATCTGTTTTGGCGCGCTACGCGGCGTGCTGATCGTCGCCGCCATTCTGTTCTTTCTGGATACCTTTACAGGCCTGTCGAAGAGTGAAGACTGGCAGAAGTCGCAGCTTATCCCGCAATTCAGCTTCATCATCAGGTGGTTCTTTGACTATCTGCAAAGCTCGTCGAGTTTCTTGCCCAGGGTATAAACCCTGAGATGTGGCTTAGAGTTTGGTGTATTAGGCTATTTTACTCGCCATTTTGAACCTGGGCAGTGCTCACAATCCTCGCGTACTACATGTACGCTCCGGTTGTTGCGCGCTGTCCGTGTTCAAACTGTCTTCGACAATTACGCCTACTAAACCAAACTCTTAACGAGGAAAAGACGTATGTGCGGTATTGTCGGTATCGCCGGTTTTATGCCGGTAAACCAGTCGATTTATGACGCGTTGACGGTGCTTCAGCACCGTGGGCAGGATGCTGCGGGCATCATCACGATTGATGCCAATAACTGTTTCCGTCTGCGTAAAGCGAACGGCATGGTGAGTGATGTATTTGAAGCCCGCCATATGCAGCGTATGCAGGGCAATATGGGTATTGGTCACGTACGTTATCCCACTGCGGGCAGCTCCAGCGCTTCAGAAGCGCAGCCTTTTTACGTTAACTCCCCGTACGGCATTACGCTTGCGCACAACGGCAATCTGACCAACGCGCACGAGCTGCGTAAAAAGCTGTTCGAAGAGAAGCGTCGCCACATTAACACCACCTCTGATTCTGAAATCCTGCTCAATATCTTTGCCAGCGAGCTGGATAACTTCCGCCACTATCCGCTGGAAGCAGACAACATTTTTGCTGCCATTGCCGCCACTAACCGCCAGATCCGCGGCGCGTACGCGTGTGTGGCAATGATCATCGGCCACGGCATGGTTGCGTTTCGCGACCCGAATGGCATTCGCCCGCTGGTGCTGGGCAAACGCGAGCTCGGCGATGGCCGCACCGAGTATATGGTTGCCTCTGAAAGCGTGGCGCTTGATACGCTGGGCTTCGAATTCCTGCGTGACATCGCGCCAGGTGAAGCGGTGTATATCACTGAAAAAGGCCAGTTGTTCAGCCGCCAGTGCGCGGACAACCCGGTCAGCAATCCGTGCCTGTTTGAATACGTTTACTTTGCGCGCCCGGACTCCTTCATCGACAAAATTTCCGTCTACAGCGCACGTGTCAATATGGGCACCAAGCTTGGCGAAAAGATTGCCCGCGAGTGGGAAGATCTGGATATCGACGTGGTGATTCCGATCCCGGAAACCTCCTGCGATATCGCACTGGAAATCGCCCGTATTCTTGGCAAACCGTACCGTCAGGGTTTTGTGAAAAACCGCTATGTTGGCCGCACCTTCATCATGCCGGGTCAACAGTTGCGACGTAAATCTGTGCGCCGCAAACTGAACGCCAACCGCGCTGAGTTCCGCGATAAAAACGTGCTGCTGGTGGATGACTCCATCGTGCGTGGCACCACTTCTGAGCAGATTATCGAGATGGCGCGTGAAGCGGGCGCGAAGAAGGTTTATCTCGCTTCTGCCGCCCCGGAAATTCGTTTCCCGAACGTTTACGGTATCGATATGCCAACGGCAAATGAGCTGATTGCGCACGGTCGTGAAGTGGACGAAATCCGCCAGATAATTGGTGCAGACGGGCTGATTTTCCAGGATCTTAACGATTTGATTGATGCGGTGCGCGCCGAAAACCCGGATATTCAGCAGTTCGAATGCTCGGTATTTAACGGTGTCTACGTCACCAAAGATGTCGATCAGCAATACCTCGATTATCTCGACTCCCTGCGTAATGATGATGCCAAAGCGGTGCAGCTTCAGAACGAAGTGGAAAGTTTAGAGATGCATAACGAAGGTTGATCCTCCTGCGCCCCTCGCTCTGAGGGGCGCAATCTGTTGCAACGCCCTCTATAATCAGGCAAAGTTCGTGCGTGTAAAAAGGGGCAACAATCATGAAACGACTCATTGTGGGGATCTCTGGCGCCAGCGGTGCTATCTACGGTGTGCGCCTGCTGCAGGTGCTGCGTGACGTGGCGGAAGTGGAAACCCATCTGGTTATGAGTCAGGCCGCCCGCCAGACCCTCGCGCTGGAAACCGATTACTCGCTGCGCGATGTGCAGTCACTGGCGAACGTGGTGCATGACGCGCGCGATATCGCTGCCAGCATCTCTTCCGGCTCGTTTAAAACCGCAGGCATGGTGATTTTGCCGTGCTCGATCAAAACCCTTTCCGGCATTGTGCACAGTTATACCGACAGCCTGCTGACGCGTGCGGCTGATGTGGTGCTCAAAGAGCGCAGACCCCTAGTGCTGTGCGTGCGTGAAACGCCGTTGCATCTTGGGCACCTGCGTTTGATGACGCAAGCCGCGGAACTGGGCGCGGTAATTATGCCGCCGGTTCCGGCGTTTTATCATCGCCCGCAAAGTTTGCAGGAGGTGGTTGATCAGACCGTTAACCGCGTGCTGGATCAGTTCGATATTGAATTACCGCACGACCTTTTTACCCGCTGGCAAGGGAGCGATGTCGCAAAATAGTGCGCCGCTTACCGGCATGCGCTTTTTTGGGGCAATTCTGCAAGCGCGATCATATCCTCAACATTTAATCCTCTTTTCGCTGTGTTAGCACTGCGGTTCGTTCAGCAGAGCTGCTATCTTTCATCATTAAGTAAGTTTGCAACGTTTTATTAACATATTTAACGCGGTGTTTTTTAACGCCCGGGAAAGTGGCATAAGACGTGCAAGGCAACTGTCAGCAACACACAACACAACGTAATACAAAATAAAAACAGAACACTTGAGGGTAATGTATGAAGAAGACGGTTCTCGCTCTGTCTTTACTGCTGGGCCTGTCGGCGACGGCCAGCGTTTATGCAGCGCTTCCCCAGACGGTACGCATCGGAACTGATGCGACCTACGCACCGTTCTCATCGAAAGATGCAAAAGGGAACTTCGTGGGTTTTGATATCGATCTTGGCAATGAAATGTGCAAACGCATTCATGTGAAATGCACCTGGGTGGGCAGCGATTTCGACGCGCTGATCCCCTCGCTGAAAGCGAAGAAAATCGATGCCATCATCTCTTCTCTGTCGATTACCGAAAAACGTCAGCAGGAGATCGCCTTCTCTGACAAGCTCTACGCCGCAGATTCCCGCCTGATCGCCGCGAAAGGCTCGCCGATTCAACCGACGCTGGAGTCGCTGAAAGGCAAGCATGTTGGTGTCCTGCAAGGTTCAACGCAGGAAGGTTACGCCAATGACAACTGGCGCAGCAAAGGCATCGATGTGGTGGCTTATCAGAACCAGGATCTGATCTATTCTGACCTCGCTGCAGGTCGTCTGGACGCTGCGTTCCAGGATGAAGTCGCCGCCAGCGAAGGCTTCCTGAAACAGCCTGCCGGGAAAGATTTTGCGTTTGCTGGCCCGTCAGTTAAAGACAAAAAATACTTCGGTGACGGTACCGGTATCGGCTTGCGGAAAGATGATACCGAGCTGAAAGCCGCCTTCGACAAAGCGTTTGCCGAACTGCGCAAAGACGGCACCTACGACAAACTCGCCAAGAAATACTTCGACTTTAACGTCTACGGCGATTAAGACTGGCCGACCCGCTATGCCGGGTCAAAAGGGAAAACTGTGCCATGCCGGAAAATCGGCATGGTGCAGAGATACGGTGAATGCTCCAGAACAGTGCATTGAATGCTTCGTGATGGTGCATGAGTGCATAGTTAAGCATTCAGAATGCAAATAAAAGCCATTGGACAGCCATAATTTTTTGCCTTGACGGGGCATAAAGTGGCACGATAGCGGCACCGTATTGTGATGAGAATTCCCTTAGGGAAGACAGTCTGTTGAGGATAATGATGAAAAAACTGGTGTTATCTCTTTCTCTGGTGCTCGCTTTCTCCAGTGTTTCCAACGTATTCGCCGCCATTCCGCAAAAATTACGTATCGGTACCGATCCTACCTATGCGCCTTTCGAATCGAAGAATGCGCAGGGGGAATTAGTGGGTTTTGATATCGATCTGGCAAAAGAACTCTGTAAACGCATTAATACGCAATGTGTGTTTATCGAAAACCCACTCGACGCGCTGATCCCGTCTCTGAAAGCGAAAAAAATCGACGCTATTATGTCATCGCTTTCCATTACGGAAAAACGTCAGCAGGAAATTGATTTTACCGACAAGCTCTACGCGGCGGATTCCCGCCTGGTGGTGGCGAAAGATTCTGATGTTCAGCCTGAGCTGGACAAACTGAAAGGCAAACGCATTGGCGTACTGCAAGGCACCACGCAGGAAACCTACGGCAACGTACATTGGGCGCCGAAAGGCGTGGAAATTGTCTCCTATCAGGGGCAGGACAATATTTACTCCGACCTGACCGCAGGCCGTATCGACGCCGCGTTTCAGGATGAAGTGGCCGCCAGCGAAGGTTTCCTGAAAACTCCGCAGGGCAAAGCCTATAAATTTGGTGGTCCTTCCATCAAAGACGAAAAACTGTTTGGCGTCGGTACCGGTATGGGTGTGCGTAAAGGCGACACCGAACTGCGCGACGCGCTGAATAAAGCTTTTGCAGAGATGCGCGCTGACGGGACTTACGAAAAGCTGGCGAAAAAATACTTTGATTTTGATGTTTACGGTGGTTAATACCACGCGTGATTAACGTGCGGCCCCTCCCGCGGCGGGAGGGGAAGAGACACGGCAACACCACACACGACAGGACTGGCTGCATGCTGTACGGGTTTTCTCAAGTCATTTTACAAGGCGCGCTGGTCACGCTGGAGCTGGCACTCAGCTCCGTGGTGCTGGCGGTGCTGATTGGCCTGGCGGGCGCGGGCGCGAAGCTCTCGAAAAACCGGCTTCTCGCGCTGATCTTTGAAGGCTATACCACGCTTATTCGCGGTGTACCTGATCTGGTGCTGATGCTGCTTATTTTTTATGGCCTGCAAATTGCGCTCAACGGCGTTACCGATGCGCTGGGCATGGAACAACTGGATATTGATCCGATGGTGGCGGGTATCATCACCCTCGGCTTTATCTATGGCGCTTATTTCACTGAAACCTTCCGCGGTGCCTTTATGGCCGTGCCGAAGGGGCACATTGAAGCCGCAACCGCCTTCGGTTTTACCGGTCGCCAGACTTTTCGCCGCATTTTGTTCCCGGCGATGATGCGTTACGCGCTGCCGGGCATTGGCAACAACTGGCAGGTGATCCTCAAAGCCACTGCGCTGGTCTCGCTGCTGGGGCTGGAAGATGTGGTGAAAGCAACGCAGCTTGCCGGGAAAAGCACCTGGGAGCCTTTCTATTTCGCGATCGTCTGCGGCATTATTTATCTGATTTTTACAACGGCTTCCAATGGCGTACTGCTTCTGCTCGAACGTCGCTACTCGGTAGGTGTGAAGAGGGCTGACCTGTGATCGAGATTATTCAGGAGTACTGGAAATCCCTGCTGTGGAGCGATGGCTATCGCCTGACCGGTGTGGCGATCACGCTGTGGCTGCTGATCTCTTCGGTGGTGATGGGCGGCGTGATGGCGGTGTTTCTGGCTATCGGGCGCGTTTCCAGCAATAAATTTATCCGCTTCCCGATTTGGTTATTCACCTACGTGTTTCGCGGCACGCCGCTGTATGTGCAACTGCTGGTGTTCTACTCCGGCATGTACACGCTGGAAGTGGTGAAAGGTACCGAACTGCTGAACGCCTTTTTCCGCAGTGGTCTTAACTGTACGGTGCTGGCGCTCACGCTCAATACCTGCGCCTATACAACTGAAATTTTCGCCGGGGCGATCCGCTCTGTACCGCATGGTGAGATTGAAGCGGCGCGCGCATATGGCTTCTCCTCGTTCAAAATGTATCGCAGCATTATTCTGCCCTCGGCGTTGCGCATTGCGCTGCCCGCGTACAGCAACGAGGTGATTTTGATGCTGCACTCCACGGCGTTGGCGTTTACCGCCACAGTGCCGGATCTATTGAAAATTGCTCGCGATATTAACTCTGCGACTTATCAGCCGTTTACCGCGTTTGGTCTTGCCGCAGTGCTGTATCTGATTATCTCTTATGTGCTGATTAGCCTCTTTCGCAAAGCGGAAAAGCGCTGGCTTCAGCATATGAAACCTTCTTCGACGCACTGAGAACACGATGTCTGAGAATAAATTAAACGTTATCGATCTACACAAGCGCTACGGCGAGCATGAAGTGCTGAAAGGGGTGTCGTTGCAGGCGAACGCAGGTGATGTGATTAGCATCATCGGCTCTTCTGGCTCCGGTAAAAGTACGTTTCTGCGCTGCATTAACTTTCTCGAAAAACCGAGCGAAGGCTCGATTGTGGTTAACGGGCAAAATATCAACCTGGTGCGCGACAAAGACGGCCAGTTAAAAGTAGCTGATAAAAACCAGTTGCGTCTGCTGCGTACCCGCCTGACGATGGTGTTCCAGCACTTCAATTTGTGGAGCCATATGACGGTATTAGAAAACGTCATGGAAGCGCCCATTCAGGTGCTTGGCCTGAGCAAGCAGGAAGCCCGCGAGCGTGCGGTGAAATACCTGGCGAAGGTCGGCATTGATGCGATGCAGCAGCAGAAATACCCGGTGCATTTATCCGGCGGTCAGCAGCAGCGCGTGTCCATTGCCCGTGCGCTGGCGATGGAGCCGGAAGTGTTGCTGTTTGATGAGCCCACATCGGCGCTGGATCCGGAGCTGGTGGGTGAAGTGCTGCGCATCATGCAACAGCTGGCGGAAGAGGGGAAAACAATGGTGGTGGTGACCCATGAAATGGGGTTTGCCCGCCATGTTTCTACCCACGTTATCTTCCTGCATCAGGGCAAGATTGAAGAGGAAGGCACACCGGATGAGTTATTCGGCAATCCGAAAAGCCCGCGTTTGCAGCAGTTCCTCAAAGGTTCACTGAAATAAAGCACCTTAACGGGAAGGTGGCGAGACAGGCCACCATCCCTGCGGGATGCCGTTCGCTGAGATAAAACGATAATGGGTAAACACGGCGCCTCTGGCGCTGACGCGTTTTTCCAGCTGTACTTTCTGTGTGCCGGGCACAACGATGGCATCGCGCGTGCACAGCTCAATCGGGCGCTGAAGCCACGCGTCATAGAAACGTAACCCGGCTTCGCAGTGCTTACTCTTACTGATTGGCGGGCCAGGGTGACCAATCGAGAAAGCCACTTCGCTGTGTACCATCTCGTTTGCGCTATAGCGCACCCAGGCTTCCGGCGCATTCCACAACGTCATCTCCATCAGCACAAAGAGGCCCAAAAACGTCAGCAACCGGGTTTTGTTGCGGGTAACTTTTTTCCTGCTGCACCATGTCGCTAATAACGCCACCAGCACGGCAATCGCCAGCATCACCAGCGTGTCGGGCGCGCCCGCCTGGAGGTAGACTTTATGGCTGAGCCTGCTGGCAAACAGTATCCAGATAATCCATATCGTGAACAGCCCCAGATATAGCCAAAACCGCGTTTTGCCGGATTTCATCCCTTCTGTATCCCTCTCTTTTAACGTGACTGTCAGCTCAGCGCGTAAGTCTTATTTTTCCCGCCGGTAAACCCAGTCGTCATAATATTCGCCATGGAGCAGATACACTTTTTCCAGCACCTGTACGCGGGTAAAGCCGCTCTTTTCCAGCACCCGCACGGAACCCTGATTGTCCGCCAGTACCCACGCATTCAGCGCATTCACGTTGCTCTGTGAAAAAACGTAATCACAGAGCGCTTGCAGCGCTTCGGAGGCGATGCCTCGCCCCTGCGCTGCTGGCGCAACCGAATAGCCGACATCGGCTTCGTGTGGGTTATGCTGGCTGATACGCAGGCCGATATCGCCAACCGCGCTGTGCTGGTCACGAATGATAAAGGCGTTGCTGTCCCGCAGGCGATCGTCAAACAGGGTTCGGATTTGCGCCACTGAGGCGATTTCGGTCATATAGCGCATCACGCTGTCGTTTGAGCGCAGATGCAGAAAAAACGGCCAGTCGGATTCCTGAAATGAAGAGAGCGTAAAGCGGGGCGTGTGCAACGTCATGAAATCGCCTTTGCGGTGGTAAGGCGCTTTAGCTTACCACCGCCAGCGACGTACGGATGCCACGAAAATTAGGAGGGAACCACATCTCCCAGCGCCTCTTCCAGATCGTACCAGCGGAAGGCAAAACCGGCGGCTTCGAGGCGTTTTGGCAGCGCACGTTGACCGCCCAGCACCAGCACAGAGGATTCGCCCATCATCAGGCGCACCGCAAACGCCGGTGCGCGCATGATAGCCGGACGGTGCAGCACATGACCGAGCGTATGTGAGAACTGCTCATTACGAACCGGGTAGGGCGACACCATGTTGAATGGCCCGCGTAGGTCGTTATCCAGCAGCCAGAGTATGCCGTTGACCATATCATCGATATGGATCCACGCCATATACTGGCGGCCATCGCCTATTGGGCCGCCAAGGCCAAGACGAAACAGCGGCAACAGCTTGCCGAGAATGCCGCCTTTCGGTGCGAGCACCACGCCGGTGCGCAGCAGGCAAACCCGGGTGCGATCGCTTTGCGCTTCACAAGCGATTTGCTCCCAGCGGGCGCACAGCTTATGGGTGAATTCGTTATGCGGCGGCTCTTCCTCTGTGACCACCACTTCACCGAGATCGCCGTAGTAACCGGAAGCTGAACCGGAAATCAGCACTTGCGGCGGTGTGTCGCTGGCGTTGATCAGATCCGCAATCTGCTGGGTTATCTGCCAGCGGCTGTTGCACAGACGCTGTTTTTGCTCCTCGCTCCAGCGCTTATCGGCAATGGGTTCACCAGCCAGATTGATCACCGCATCGACATCATTCAGGTTACTCAGCTCATTTAGCCCTTTTAACAGGCTGACGCGCGCATCAAGCAGCTGTTGTGCTTTGGCGGGGTTGCGCGTTACCACGGTCACACTGTGTTTTAACTCCAGCAGGCGGGGGATCAGATGACGACCAATCAGGCCAGTTCCGCCGGTAATCAGTATCTTCATGCTTCCCTCCAGGATATGTGTGCCTTTCCTCAGCATATGTGACTCAGCAAAACCCGCATGCGATGGCGGGCACATTTTGCATCAAATTTTTCAGCAATGTGAAGAGGTTACCCGCAATACTTACGCTTGTTGCGCCTTCTGTAGCGCCCGCTCGGTCGCCGGACGTGTACGAATACGCTCAAACCAGTTAAATACCGCCGGGTAATCCTCCAGATCGACGCGCTGGCGCGAGTGGGCATTGATCCACGGCCAGGCGGCAATATCGGCAATGCTGTAATGCTCGCCTGCCAGCCACGGTACGCGTTCAAGACGTTTATTCAGCACCTGATATAAACGCTGGGTTTCGACCTGGTAGCGCTCAATAGCGTAGGGCACCGGCTGCGGCGCAAAGTGGTTAAAGTGATGGTTCTGTCCGAGCATCGGCCCCAACCCGCCGACCTGCCAGAACAGCCATTGCAGCGTAAGATAGCGCTCACGGAGTTCACCACTGAGCAATTTCCCTGTTTTTTCCGCCAGATAGAGCAGGATCGCCCCGGATTCGAACACACTAAGCGGCGCGCCGCCATCGGCGGGAAGATGGTCGACAATGGCCGGGATTTTGTTGTTAGGGGAGATGGTCAGAAAGTCGGGGCGAAACTGATCGCCTTTACTGATATCCACTCGGATCAGGCGATATTCCAGCTCCGCCTCTTCCAGAAAAAGCGTTATTTTATGACCGTTTGGTGTGGGCGCAAAATAGAGGTCTATCATCAAAGCTCCCGTGAAGCGGAAAAGAAACGTCTGAGTTTGAGTATAGGTGTTACCTCTGATGCGTGAACTTTCATCAAGTGACAGGGCGCACAGGACGTTATATTTTGAAGAAAAATCCCAACTATTGAACGAGGATGTTATGAGCGAACCGGCTATCACCTTATGGGCTGACGCAGAGTATTTTTCCCCGTATGTGCTGTCGGCCTATGTCGCACTGCATGAAAAAGGGCTGCCCTTTACCCTGAAAACCGTCGATCTCGATAGTGGTGCGCAACGTGCACCCGATTGGCCGGGTTTTAACCTGACGCAACGTGTGCCGGTGCTGGAGATTGAAGGGTTTGAGCTCAGTGAATCCACGGCGATTGATGAATATCTGGAGGAGCGCTTTGCCCCGCCGGAGTGGGAACGTATTTATCCTCTTGATCTGCAAAAACGTGCGCGCGCCCGGCAAATTCAGGCCTGGCTGCGTAGCGATTTAATGTCTATCCGCGAAGAGCGTTCGACAACGGTGGTGTTTGCCGGAGCCAAAAAAGCGCCGCTCAGTGCTGCCGGGCAGGCGAGTGCCGCCAAGCTGTTCGCGATTGCCGGTGAGCTGCTGGCGCACGATAAACCGAATCTGTTTGGCGAATGGTGCATCGCCGATGTTGACCTGGCGTTGATGCTTAACCGGCTAGTGTTGAACGGCGACAACGTACCGGAGCGGCTGGCGGATTACGCCACCTTCCAGTGGCAACGCTCATCGGTCCAGCGCTTTGTTGCACTTTCCGCTAAGCGCGCGGGCTGATAAGCCCGGCAACTTCCGTTATTATGGGGCGTTTTCTTCCACATGAGGTGCAGTGATGAAACTGATGTTTGCATCGGATATTCATGGGTCGTTGCCCGCGACGGAACGCGTACTGGAACGGTTCGCGCAAAGTGATGCCCGCTGGTTGGTGATCCTTGGCGATGTGCTGAATCACGGCCCGCGCAATGCCTTACCCGAAGGCTATGCGCCAGCGCAGGTTGCGGAGCGTTTGAACGAACAGGCCTGCCGGATTATTGCCGTGCGCGGCAACTGCGACAGTGAAGTGGATCAGATGCTGCTGAAGTTTCCGATTACCGCGCCCTGGCAGCAGATTTTACTGCCCGAACGCCGCCTGTTTTTGACGCACGGTCACCTCTTTGGCCCGGATGACGAGCCGTCGCTGGCGGCGGGCGATGTGCTGGTCTATGGTCATACGCATATTCCGGTTGCTGAGAAGCGAGGTGATATTTTCCACTTCAACCCCGGCTCGGTCAGTATTCCAAAAGGCGGGTTCGCGGCCAGCTACGGCATGCTGGAAGAGGACGTATTGCGCGTTATCACACTTAATGATCAGCGGGTTATTGCGCAGGTCACGATTAATCCGTAAGTTACCTTTCAACCGAAACGCGCCAACAGAGCGCCCTAAAGAGAAGATTTCCCGATGGTGGAACAGAGTCATTTTGCAGGCATGGAGTGGGTGGATATTGTCAATGAAGACAATGAGGTGATCGCGCAGGCCAGCCGGCAGCAAATGCGGGCGCAATGTCTGCGTCACCGCGCAACCTACATTGTGGTGCATGATGGGATGGGCAAAGTGCTGGTGCAGCGTCGCACAGAGATTAAAGATTTTATGCCCGGTATGCTGGATGCTACCGCCGGTGGTGTGGTGCAGGCAGGGGAAAACCTGCTGGATTCCGCGCGCCGCGAAGCGGAAGAAGAGTTAGGCATTGCGGGTGTGCCGTTTGCCGAGCATGGCCAGTTTTACTTTGAAGATGAACACTGTCGGGTCTGGGGCGGGCTGTTCAGCTGCGTTTCCCACGGGCCGTTCGCGTTGCAGGAAGAAGAAGTTAGCGAAGTATGCTGGATGACGCCGGAAGAGATCACCGCGCGCTGCGACGAGTTCACCAATGATTCGTTAAAAGCGCTGGCGCTGTGGATGACGCGTAATGCCAGCAATGATGCGGTAGCGGTGCAGGAAGCAGAGTAATCAGCTTTTCTGCCGCAGGCAAAACACCGACATTATCGGTGTTTTGTTTTTTATGTCCTGACAGGCGATATGGCCGCGCAAGCATAGAGCCGCTTTCACAGAAGCGGCCCCTGAAAGCCATGTCGAAACGTCTACAAATAAGCACCTGTCGCGCTGTGAGATATCACTCCTGGTAATAAGGCGAGCCAAAATCTGCTTCGCTTGCCAACAGAACATAATTTCTGTCAGAAATAAAAAAGGCGACCTGATGGTCGCCTTTTTGTTGCCGGTTAAAGCAGATTACTGCTGTGAAGCCTGGATCGCGGTCAGTGCGATGGTGTAGACGATATCGTCTACCAGCGCGCCACGGGACAGGTCGTTAACCGGTTTGCGCATGCCCTGCAGCATCGGCCCGATGGAGATCAGGTCGGCAGAACGCTGTACGGCTTTGTAGGTGGTGTTACCAGTGTTCAGATCCGGGAAGATGAACACGGTAGCGCGACCTGCAACCGGCGAGTTCGGCGCTTTGGATTTCGCAACGTCAGCCATAACCGCAGCGTCGTACTGCAACGGACCGTCGATTACCAGGTCTGGACGTTTTTCTTGCGCCAGACGCGTTGCTTCACGCACTTTCTCTACATCGCTACCCGCGCCGGAGTTACCGGTGGAGTAGGAGAGCATTGCCACACGCGGTTCGATACCGAACGCGATAGCGGAATCTGCAGACTGAATCGCGATTTCTGCCAGCTGTTCAGCGGTCGGATCCGGGTTGATTGCGCAGTCGCCGTACACATAAACCTGTTCCGGCAGCAGCATAAAGAACACGGAAGAAACCAGTGAGCTGCCCGGCGCGGTTTTGATCAACTGCAGCGGCGGACGGATGGTGTTCGCGGTGGTGTGCACAGCACCGGAAACCAGACCGTCAACTTCGTCTTGTTCCAGCATCAGCGTGCCGAGAACCACGTTGTCTTCCAGCTGTTCGCGGGCGACGGCTTCGGTCATGCCCTTGCTCTTACGCAGCTCAACAAGGCGAGCAACGTAGCTTTCACGTACGACTTCCGGATCGACGATCTCAATCCCGGTGCCCAGCTCAACGCCTTGCGCAGCGGCAACGCGGTTAATCTCGTCCGGGTTACCCAGCAGGATACAGGTCGCGATTCCACGTTCAGCACAGATAGCGGCGGCTTTCACGGTACGCGGTTCGTCGCCTTCCGGCAGAACAACGCGTTTGCCCGCTTTACGCGCCAGCTCAGTCAACTGGTAACGGAAGGCTGGCGGAGAGAGACGACGGCTGCGTTCGGAGGTCGCGGTCAGAGAATCGATCCACTGGGCATTGATGTAGCCAGCCACGTATTCCTGAACGTTTTCGATACGCTCGTTATCATCAACCGGAACTTCCAGGTTGAAGCTCTGCAGGCTCAGGGAGGTCTGCCAGGTGTTGGTATTCACCATAAATACCGGCAGGCCGGTGGCGAATGCACGCTCGCACAGTTTGCGCACGCTGGCGTCCATTTCGTAGCCGCCAGTCAGCAGCAGCGCACCGATTTCCACGCCGTTCATCGCAGCCAGGCAAGCGGCAACCAGCACGTCCGGACGGTCTGCGGAAGTCACCAGCAGTGAACCCGGGCGGAAGTGTTCCAGCATGTGCGGAATGCTGCGCGCACAGAAGGTTACCGATTTCACGCGGCGGGTTTTGATATCGCCTTCGTTAACGATGGTCGCATTCAGGTGATGCGCCATGTCGATTGCGCGAGTGGCAATCAGATCGAAGCTCCACGGCACAGCGCCCAGCACCGGTAACGGGCTGGCTTCTTGCAGTTTCGCCGGGTCGATATGAATAACTTTAGCTTTAGACGAGTCATCAAAAATTTCTGACAGGTCAGGGCGGGTACGGCCTTGTTCATCAACCGGTGCGTTCAGTTTGTTAACGATAACGCCAGTGATGTTGGTGTTTTTCGTGCCGCCGAAGCTGTTGCGGGTCAGTTCGATACGCTCTTTCAGCTGTTCCGGCGTGTCGGTGCCCTGAGACATGACAAACACGATTTCTGCGTTCAGTGTTTTCGCGATTTCAAAGTTTAGCGATTGCGCGAACTGATGTTTACGCGTCGGAACCAGGCCTTCAACCAGAACCACTTCAGCGTCTTTGCTGCTTTCGTGGTAACGGGCGATGATCTCTTCCATCAGCACGTCTTTCTGGTTGCTGGAGAGCAGCGACTCAACGTGGCTCATTTTCAGCGGTTCAGCTGCGGTCAGGCCAGAGTTGGCACGCACGATAGTGGTGGTCTGGTCCGGCGCATCGCCACCGGCGCGCGGCTGGGCGATCGGTTTAAAGACGCTCAGACGAACGCCTTTGCGTTCCATAGCACGGATAACGCCAAGGCTGACGCTGGTCAGGCCGACGCTGGTTCCGGTAGGGATCAGCATAATAATACGGGACACGGTTAATCCTCTTTCGTTACCGTCTTGCGAGACGGGTTACAAAACAGCACCGCCAGCGTGGGCTGGCGGTGTGTGGAATCAGGCAGTCAGGCGGCTCGCGTCTTGCGCGATGACCAGCTCTTCGTTTGTCGGAATAACGACAGCCGGGCGGGTGCCTTCTTTGTTGATAAAGCCAGACTTACCAAAACGGGCAGCCAGGTTACGTTCGTGATCAACTTCAAAGCCGAGAACGCCCAGTTTGCCCAGCGACAGTTCACGTACCATGGCGGCGTTTTCACCGATACCGCCGGTGAATACAACCGCGTCCAGACGACCTTCCATCAGCGCGGTGTAAGAGCCGATGTATTTCGCCAGACGGTGGCAGTAAACGTCCATTGCGCGCTTCGCGTCTTCTTTATCTTTGTAGTTGTCTTCTACATAACGGCAGTCGCTGGTGACTTCGGTCAGACCCAGCAGGCCAGACTCTTTGGTCAGCATTTTGTTGATAGCTTCAACGCTCATGCCGAGGGTGTCATGCAGATGGAAAATGATTGCCGGGTCGATATCACCAGAACGGGTACCCATTACCAGCCCTTCCAGCGGGGTCAGACCCATGGAAGTATCAACGCATTTGCCGTTGCGGATAGCGGAAACAGAACCACCGTTGCCCAGGTGGCAGGTGATGATGTTCAGCTCTTCAACCGGTTTGTTCAGGACTTTGGCTGCTTCCTGAGTCACATAGAAGTGGCTGGTGCCGTGTGCGCCGTAGCGACGAACGCCGTGCTCTTTGTACAGTTTGTACGGCAGCGCATACAGGTAGGATTCTTCCGGCATAGTGGTGTGGAACGCAGTGTCGAACACCGCCACGTTTTTGTCTTTCAGGTTCGGGAAGGATTTCAGCGCTTCGGCAATACCGATCAGATGAGCCGGGTTGTGCAGCGGTGCGAAAGAGGCTGCATCTTTGATGCCCTGAATAACGGACTCGTCGATAACCACAGAGCTGGTGTATTTTTCGCCACCGTGCACGATGCGGTGACCGATTGCGGTCAGCTGTGCAGACAGTTCTGGTTTTTGTGCCAGAATAGTGTTAACGATAAAGTTCAGCGCTTCGCTGTGAGCGGCACCTGCACCTAAAGCCGCTTCTTGTTTACCGCCATCAATTTTCCACTTGATGCGCGCTTCAGGAAGGTGGAAACATTCGGCTAAACCAGAAAGGTACTCGTCACCATTAACTGCATCGATGATTGCGAATTTCAGTGAGGAGCTACCGCAGTTCAGAACCAGTACTAACTTACTCGACATGGAAGTACCTATTTATGATACGTGGCTAAAAAAGGTCAGTGAGTCGCACAGCGTAGCGCAGGTGGATACTGACAATTATGATTAACATCATGCCGGGTTTACTTTCTGGCATGATGAGAAGAATACATAAAATTTTAAGCTATTTTGCGCAAATTTCAGGCAGTGGCATAATGAGCTTAAATTTGACGATTTAAAGATATTCGTCTAATGAACCGGTCAAGGCCGCCACAGGATACCTGATACCAGGTGGGATTGACAAAAAATTTTAACGATGTCATTCACAGTTGTTGTTTTGCACAAATTTTTTAATTTTTATATGTGAAGTTGAGGTAAACCATGTCCACTTCAGAGAATCGACCCGTCACTTTTTTTAGTTTATTTCGTCGGGGTCAGCACTATGCGAAGACCTGGCCTATGGAAAAACGCCTCGCTCCGATGTTCGTTGAAAACCGGGTAATCCGCGCAATGCGCTATGCCACGCGCTTTATGCCGCCGGTGGCGGTGTTTACTCTCTGCTGGCAAATTGCGCTCGGCGGCCAGCTTGGACCGGCGGTGGCTACCGCGCTGTTTGCGCTGAGCTTGCCAATGCAAGGGCTATGGTGGCTGGGGAAGCGCTCCGTGACGCCCCTACCGCCCTCGATTCTGCACTGGTTTTATGAAGTGCGCGGTAAGTTGCAAGAAGCGGGTCAGGCGCTGGCACCTGTAGAGGGTAAGCCTGATTATCAGGCGCTGGCCGACACGCTTAAGCGTGCTTTTAAACAGCTCGATAAAACATTTCTTGATGATTTGTGAGTTTGAGCAAGTTTCGCCATCTCTATAAAAGAAGGCATTTTTGCGATGTCTTCTTTTTTATTTTTCATCGTGTTCTACCCAAAACCCCCGGCAAATCAAAAAAGCCGTCTTTTTCAGCAGGTAAACTCAAGGCATCTTTTTTAATGCGCCGATGTGCCACAGGAGTCGAAAGATGGAAATGACCAATGCCCAACGTCTGATCTTATCCAACCAGTACAAAATGATGACCATGATGGATCCGGCTAATGCGGAGCGCTATCGCCGTTTGCAAACCATTATTGAGCGTGGATATGGCCTGCAAATGCGCGAGTTGGATCGTGAATTCGGCGAGTTGAAAGAAGAGACCTGTCGCACTGTTATCGACATTATGGAGATGTACCACGCACTGCATGTCTCCTGGGCCAACCTGAAAGACACCAGCGCCATTGATGAGCGCCGCGTGACTTTCCTCGGCTTTGACGCCGCAACGGAAGCGCGTTACCTCGGCTACGTGCGTTTTATGGTCAACATCGAAGGCCGTTATACTCATTTCGACGCCGGTACCCACGGCTTTAACGCGCAAACCCCGATGTGGGAAAAATATCAGCGCATGCTGAGTGTGTGGCACTCCTGCCCGCGTCAGTACCACCTGAGCAGTAACGAAATTAATCAGATTATCAACGCCTGAGGAGGTGAGTGTGCAGTGTAAAGGATTTCTGTTTGACCTGGATGGCACCCTGGTGAATTCGCTGCCCGCCGTGGAGCGGGCTTGGTGTAACTGGGCTGATCGATTTGGTATCGCGCATGATGAAGTACTGAATTTTATCCATGGCAAACAGGCGATTACCTCGCTGCGGCATTTCTTACCGGGCAAGTCTGAAGCAGAGATTGCGGCTGAATTTACCTGGCTTGAACAGATTGAAGCGGCAGACACCGATGGCATTACCGCGCTGCCTGGCGCGATTGCGCTGCTTCAGCATTTAGATGAGTCAGCCATTCCGTGGGCCATCGTCACTTCCGGGTCTGTGCCTGTCGCTCACGCGCGACATCGTGCGACCGGCTTGCCGACGCCGAAAGTGTTCGTCACTGCCGAGCAGGTCACGCGCGGTAAACCCGAGCCTGATGCTTATCTCCTCGGCGCGCAGCTGCTGGGACTTTCACCGCAAGAGTGCGTGGTGGTGGAAGATGCGCCGGCGGGTGTCCTTTCCGGCCTTGCCGCAGGTTGCCATGTGATTGCGGTAAATGTTCCTGCAGATGCGCCCCGGCTTGATGAAGTTGATTTCCGGCTCACCACGCTTGAAACGCTTGATGTCGCCAAACGGCCGGACGGCCTGGTGAATGTCACGCTAAAGGCCTGATCCCATGATTTAACCCCACTTTTGTGGGGTTTTTTTATGGCACTATTTCTCCACTATCAACTGACAAGGATACGTTGTGAACGGTGAACTTATCTGGGTACTGTGTCTGCTGGGCATCGCGGTGGTGCTTTTTGCAACGGGCAAAGTGCGTATGGATGCTGTTGCGCTGTTTGTTATTGTTGCCTTTGTTCTCAGTGGAACGCTGACGCTTTCCGAAGCGTTTTCTGGTTTTAGCGACCCGAACGTCGTGTTAATCGCCGCCCTGTTTATCATCGGCGATGGCCTGGTGCGCACCGGCGTAGCGACGAATATGGGGGCGTGGCTCGTCAACATGGCAGGCAGTAGCGAAATCAAAATGCTGGTGCTGTTGATGGTTACCGTTGCCGGGCTTGGCGCATTTATGAGTTCGACCGGCGTGGTGGCGATCTTTATCCCGGTGGTACTGAGTGTGTCAATGCGCATGCAGATTTCGCCGTCACGGCTGATGATGCCGCTCAGTTTCGCTGGCCTTATTAGCGGCATGATGACGCTGGTAGCGACACCGCCGAACCTTGTCGTTAACAGTGAGTTGCTACGTGAAGGTTTTGACGGGTTCAGCTTTTTTAGCGTGACGCCTTTGGGGCTGGTGATTTTGCTGCTTGGCATCATTTATATGCTGTTGATGCGTTTCACGTTGAAAGGGGAGAATGACGATACCGCGCGTGAAAGCTGGAAACGTCGCAGTTTTCGCGATCTTATTAAGGAGTATCGTCTGGCCGGGCGCGCGCGCCGTCTGGCGATTCGCCCCGGTTCGCCAATGATTGGGCAGCGCCTGGATGATTTACAGCTGCGCGAACGGTATGGCGCCAACATTATCGGTGTTGAGCGCTGGCGACATTTCCGGCGTGTCATTGTTAACGTTAATGGGGTGTCCGAATTTCGTGCCCGCGATGTGCTGCTGATTGATATGTCAGCCGCTGAAGTCGACTTGCGCCAGTTTTGCGCTGAACAACTGCTTGAGCCGATGATCCTGCGCGGTGAGTATTTCTCCGATCAGGCGCTGGATGTAGGGATGGCGGAAGTGTCGTTGATCCCCGATTCGGAATTGATTGGTAAAACAGTGCGGGAAATCGGTTTTCGCACCCGTTACGGTCTTAACGTTGTTGGTCTGAAACGCAACGGCGAGGCGCTGGAAGGTGCGGTGACGGATGAAACGTTACAACTGGGCGACGTTTTTTTGGTGGTCGGGAACTGGAAACTCATCAGCCAGCTCGGTTCGCACGGGCGCGACTTTGTGGTGCTCAACTTGCCGGTGGAAGAGAGCGCAGCATCCCCGGCGCACAGCCAGGCGGCACATGCTATTTTCTGTCTGGTATTGATGGTTGCTTTGATGCTGACCGATGAAATTCCCAATCCGGTTGCCGCGATCATTGCTTGTATGCTGATGGGCAAGTTTCGCTGTATTGATGCAGAAAGTGCGTATAAAGCGATCCACTGGCCGAGCATTATTTTGATTGTCGGCATGATGCCGTTCGCGCTGGCGTTGCAAAAAACCGGCGGTGTGGATCTGGTGGTGAAAGGGTTGATGGATTTGGGCGGCGGCTACGGCCCGCACCTGATGCTGATATGTCTGTTCGTGATGTGCGCCACGATTGGTTTATTTATCTCTAACACCGCTACTGCGGTATTGATGGCGCCGATTGCCCTGGCGGCGGCGAAATCGATGGGCGTTTCGCCTTACCCGTTCGCAATGGTCGTGGCGATGGCGGCCTCGGCTGCGTTTATGACGCCCGTTTCCTCACCGGTGAATACGCTGGTTTTAGGGCCGGGTAACTATCAGTTTAGTGATTTCGTAAAAATTGGCGTGCCGTTCACCTTGCTGGTGATGGTGGTCTGCGCACTATTAATCCCGGTGCTGTTTCCGTTCTGACCTGGCCGGGCTGTTGGCCCGGCATGTTCAGTTACAGCGGCGAATCCTGGCTGATTTCATCCAGCGACAAATGAAAGCTCGGCACAAACACCTGCATAAAATAATCCATTTCCGGGCTGCGGCGCGCATCGAGTGTTTTTTCCAGCCGTGATTTAGCCAGCAAGAATTCGTTGTTCCCGGCGGAGAGCTCTTCCAGACATTTCAGATAAGCGCACAGGGCATCTGCCTGCTTCACGATCGATTTCTCTTCTGCGGTGTAGTGATGTTCATCGATCAGCGGCGCAAAAATATCGCGCAGTTCTTCCGGCACCATCTCGACCAGTTTTTGCTGGGCGATCTTCTCGATGGCTTTATATTCCTGGGCGATCTGCGAGTTGAAGTATTTTACCGGCGTTGGTAAATCACCGGTCAGCACTTCCGATGCATCATGGTACATCGCCAGCAACGCGATGCGTTCAGCATTGACCTGGCCTGCGAATTTACGGTTTTTAATCGCCGCCAGCGCGTGGGCGACCATCGCGACTTGCAGGCTATGTTCGGAGACATTCTCCGTGCGCACATTGCGCATCAGCGGCCAGCGATTGATAAGTTTAAGGCGGGAAAGGTGGGCGAAAAAATGGCTCTGACTCATGGTTAACCTTGTCTGTGACTGCGACCTGAGTCATTGTGCGCAGAGAGTGGGGGAAGATGCAAATCCTCCCCCGGAGTGCTTACTGGTGGTAACCCGAGAGGAAACGACCAAAACGGGTAATCGCCATTTCCAGATCGTCTTCGCGCGGCAGCGTCACAATTCGCACGTGATCGGGCCAAGGCCAGTTAAACGCAGAGCCTTGTACCAGCAGTACTTTTTCCTGTAACAGGAAATCGAGCACCATTTTCTGATCGTCATGAATATTGAAGCGCTTTGCGTCGATTTTCGGGAACATATACAGCGCGCCGCTTGGTTTCACGCAAGAAACACCCGGGATCTCATTGATCAGCTCCCACGCGCGGTTACGTTGCTCATACAGACGCCCACCAGGAACAATAAATTCACTAATGCTCTGGTAGCCGCCGAGCGCGGTCTGAATCGCGTGTTGTGCCGGAACGTTGGCGCACAGACGCATCGATGCCAGCATCTCAAGCCCTTCAATGTAGCCTTTCGCGTGCTTTTTCGGCCCGCTCAACACCATCCAGCCCTGGCGGAAACCCGCGACCCGGTAGGTTTTCGACAATCCGTTAAAGGTGATAGTGAACAGATCCGGCGCGAGTGCGGCGATCGAGTGATGTTGCGCTTCGTCGTAAAGAATTTTGTCGTAGATTTCATCTGCAAAGATGATGAGGTTGTGCTGACGCGCGAGCTCAACGATTTCCAGCAGCAGCTCTTTTGAGTAAACCGCGCCGGTTGGGTTGTTTGGGTTGATAATCACAATCCCGCGCGTACGCGGCGTAATTTTGGCACGGATATCGTCGAGATCGGGGAACCAGCCTGCCGACTCATCACATAAATAGTGCACCGCTTTCCCGCCGGAGAGCGAGACTGCAGCCGTCCACAGCGGGTAATCCGGTGCGGGCACCAGCATTTCGTCACCGCTATTAAGCAACGCCTGCATCGACTGCACGATCAACTCGGAAACACCGTTGCCAATATAGATGTCTTCCACAGTGATTTCGCGCATGCCGCGTGCCTGGTAGTGCTGCATGATGGCTTTGCGCGCGGAATAGAGCCCTTTGGAGTCGCAGTAACCTTGCGCGCTGGGCAGGTTGCGGATCACATCAACCAGAATTTCATCCGGTGCCTCGAAGCCGAAAGGGGCTGGGTTGCCGATGTTGAGTTTGAGGACCTTGTTGCCTTCTTCTTCAAGACGTTTTGCTTCTTTCAGAACCGGGCCACGAATGTCGTAACAGACGTTATCTAATTTGCTGGATTTTTCGATGGAGGACATGAACCTTTGACCTTTTAGCTGGAATAGCCACTGCCTGCCGTGGAAGTGAGCACGGAACAATGTACTCCCACGTCGGTCCGTTTTGAAGGGTTAGCAGGAGAAGATTTTGTCTTAACGTCTCTGATGGTTAACGCTTTTTTAACTATTTATCGTGCTTTTTGTTTTTTGTTTTTTCCGTGTTTGTTTTTAAATTTGGTTTTTCATGCTGATTCTGTTTTTTCTGATGATATTTTTAACCTTCTAAATGCGTTCGTTTAGTCTCGGTTTTAGGCGACTGTGCTACGGTAGAATTCGCTTCCTGCTCAAAACCAGCGCGATAGATTACCTCCTCAGTCGCCAGGCGAAGAGGTGAGTTGGCTGTAAACGCAATGTTAAGCATTATTAATAGTTAGTTCTTCACTTAATTAATAGCTATTTAATATTGAGAATAGGAACGATGACTATCACTAATATTAATAAGATGATGGTGTGGTACAAGCCATTTGTTTGCTTAAGATTATTCGCAATAATGCTTATAAATATAAAGGTTTTAGGTTAAACTCGTGGGGCAAGAAATGGAACCGACACCAAAAGCCTTGCTTTAGTTAAGGTTTATTTCTTAATTGTAGTTGATTGTTATTACTCGCTTTTAATTCTGACCAGTTATATAGGCTGGTTCTATATGGCGCAGTGCTATGTATAGCCTATGAACGTTGCACAAACGTGTTTTTCTTAAAAGGAATAACGCGCTTTGGCATCTTTTTTATATCTAAAAGGAATGGCAGAAGGCGAAATAAAGCCATTCAGTTCAGCTTGCGTTAGACAGCGAACTATAAACATCTGAACGACTGCCAGCTTTACCTGGTTATGATCCTGCTGGATGCACTTTTTAAATGGAATTACTTAATCTTACGAGCACAGCATAAACCCGGGTCACTCCGCGCGAACGACCCGTAAGTGAAAAAATATGATAAATGCAAATCGTCCGATATTGAATCTCGACCTCGATCTGCTGAGAACTTTCGTTGCGGTCGCCGATCTAAACACTTTTGCTGCGGCCGCTGCTGCAGTTTGTCGCACACAATCCGCCGTAAGTCAGCAAATGCAGCGGCTTGAACAATTAGTGGGAAAAGAATTATTTGCCCGTCATGGCCGCAATAAACTCTTAACTGAACATGGTATTCAGTTACTGGGATATGCGCGAAAGATCTTACGTTTCAATGACGAAGCATGCACGTCGTTAATGTTTAGCAATCTTCAGGGCGTCTTAACTATTGGCGCTTCTGATGAGTCCGCAGACACCATTTTACCGTTTTTGCTTAATCGTATTAGCTCGGTATACCCGAAGCTGGCTCTTGATGTGCGCGTGAAACGCAACCCGTTTTCTGACGAACGCGAACAAGAGCATGATGTTGATCTCGTGGTGACGACTCACCGTTCCGCGCAATTCGATTGCCTGACGTTACGCACATCGCCCACGCACTGGTACTGCTCGGCTGAGTACGTGTTACAGAAAAGTGAGGCGATACCGTTGGTCTTATTGGATGAGCCCAGCCCATTTCGCGATATGGTCATCAATTCGCTAAATGATGCGGATATTCCCTGGCGTATGGCTTATGTCGCTTCGTCACTGTCGGCGGTAAAAGCAGCCGTAAAAGCCGGATTAGGTGTGACCGCGCGACCGGTGGAAATGATGAGCCCTGATTTGCGCGTGCTGGGTAGAGCCGAAGGGCTGCCGCTGTTGCCGGATACGGAATATCTGCTTTGTTATAACCCACAAAGCCGCAACGAACTGGCACAGGTGATTTTCCAGGCCATGGAACATTATCAAAATCCCTGGCATTACAGCGGCGGTACTCCCGAAGGAGGAGGCGATCCGTTGGTTATAGAAGGGGATTTTAGCTAACATTCCCTGCCAATTCTGGTAACAAAATGTAAGTGCAAAAATGAACCGCTGGCGGCAAAAAAGCGGTTATCGGTTCATTTTACGCACAGATTCTGAATCACAGAAACATCCTTCCTGAAAATTATTCTTTCTTTCAATAATTTAATATCACTCACAGCAAGATCTGCATTTTTCAACTATAGTCTTTCATGCCTGCTGGTCATGTTAAAAATCAAGGCGGATTGTTGCTGTTTCACTGAATGAATTAACAAAAGCGTGTCTCAGATCAAGAAAATACTCCCGTTGAGGGGGAGGAATCCGGACAAAATCCTGTCAAAATAAGCGAGTAATGAGTGTAAAACCTCGCTACGGACACGATTCAACACCTGGATATTTCTTGTGAATGTTTGAAGCCGTTCAAGAAAACGGCACTAAATGTTAATGAATTGCTGCCGATGTAAACTAATGTGAGGAAACCTTTGTTAAAGTTGACAAAAGGTTATAGAAAGGAGTAAAAACCCACATCGTTTAGCTGTTTTCGCCTTTTACACAGTTAATGTGTGGTTTTTTATTCCTCCCCGTGAATCGATGTGGCGTCATCTGCCAGCAAGAGCAGAGGTAATAACGCTACCTTTTGAGTTAAGCAATGCGTATGTCAACATCCACTGAAATCATCGCTCATCACTGGGCATTCGCTATCTTTCTTATTGTCGCCATTGGCCTGTGTTGCCTGATGCTGATCGGCGGTCGGTTTTTGGGCGGTCGCGCACGCGCGAGGCACAAAAACGTTCCTTTCGAATCGGGTATCGACTCCGTCGGTTCCGCTCGCTTACGTCTATCCGCCAAGTTCTACCTGGTGGCCATGTTCTTCGTCATCTTCGATGTGGAAGCGCTCTATTTATACGCATGGTCAACCTCCATTCGCGAGAGTGGTTGGGTCGGGTTTGTCGAAGCCGCAATTTTTATATTAGTGCTGCTGGCTGGTCTGGTTTATCTGGTGCGTATTGGCGCGCTGGATTGGACGCCCGTGCGTTCGCGCCGTGAGCAAATCAACCCAGAGACTAACAGCTACACTGACAGTCAACGCTAACCGCGAGGCAATAAGATGGATTATACGCTCACCCGCATAGATCCTAACGGTGAGAACGACCGTTACCCCCTGCAGAAACAGGAGATCGTAACCGACCCCCTGGAACAAGAAATTAACCGTAGCGTTTATATGGGCAAACTCGAGAATGCCCTGCACGATATGGTGAACTGGGGACGTAAAAACTCAATTTGGCCATATAACTTTGGCCTGTCGTGCTGTTACGTAGAGATGGTGACATCCTTTACGGCGGTGCACGACGTTGCGCGTTTTGGTGCGGAAGTGCTGCGTGCTTCTCCTCGTCAGGCAGACCTGATGGTGGTGGCGGGCACTTGCTTTACCAAAATGGCGCCGGTCATTCAGCGCCTTTACGACCAGATGCTGGAACCTAAATGGGTTATCTCCATGGGGGCCTGCGCAAACTCTGGCGGTATGTACGACATCTACTCAGTCGTACAAGGCGTCGACAAATTTATCCCGGTGGATGTTTACATCCCTGGCTGCCCGCCGCGTCCTGAAGCTTATATGCAGGCGCTGATGCTGCTGCAGGAGTCGATTGGTAAGGAGCGTCGCCCGCTCTCGTGGGTGGTTGGCGATCAGGGCGTTTATCGCGCCAATATGCAGTCAGAACGCGACCGTAAGCGTGGCGAGCGTATCGCCGTAACCAATCTGCGTACGCCGGACGAGATTTAATTTGCGCCTGTGGGTAATGGAAGAAACTTCGCATTTCAATAATCCAATAACGCGAAGCCATACCCAACAGTCACCACGGACCCTTTGCAATGGTGAACAATATGACCGATTTAACTGCGCAAGAAGCCGCATGGCAGACCCGGGATCATCTGGATGATCCGGTCATTGGCGAATTGCGCAACCGTTTTGGGCCGGATGCCTTTACCGTTCAGGCGACCCGCACCGGGGTACCCGTCGTTTGGGTTAAGCGTGAGCAGTTGCTGGAAGTGGTCGATTTCTTAAAGAAATTACCGAAACCGTACGTCATGCTGTTCGATTTGCACGGCATGGACGAACGTCTACGCACACACCGCGCCGGTTTGCCCGCCGCGGATTTTTCCGTTTTCTACCACTTCATTTCCATCGATCGCAACCGCGACATCATGCTGAAAGTGGCGCTGGCTGAAAACGATCTGAATGTGCCGACGCTGACCAAACTTTTCCCGAATGCCAACTGGTATGAGCGTGAAACCTGGGAGATGTTTGGCGTTACCTTTAATGGTCACCCGCACCTGACGCGCATCATGATGCCGCAAACCTGGACGGGTCACCCGCTGCGTAAAGATTACCCGGCGCGCGCAACTGAATTCGATCCGTTTGAGCTGACCAAAGCCAAGCAGGATCTGGAAATGGAAGCGTTGACCTTCAAGCCGGAAGACTGGGGCATGAAACGCGGCACCGAAAACGAGGACTTTATGTTCCTCAACCTCGGCCCGAACCACCCCTCTGCGCACGGTGCGTTCCGTATCATCCTGCAACTGGACGGCGAAGAGATCGTCGACTGTGTACCGGATATCGGTTACCACCATCGTGGCGCGGAGAAAATGGGTGAGCGTCAGTCCTGGCACAGCTACATTCCTTACACCGACCGTATTGAGTATCTCGGCGGTTGCGTAAACGAAATGCCTTACGTGCTGGCGGTGGAAAAACTGGCCGGCATCACCGTGCCGGATCGCGTCAACGTGATCCGTGTGATGCTGTCTGAACTGTTCCGCATCAACAGCCACCTGCTCTATATCTCAACCTTTATTCAGGACGTCGGCGCAATGACGCCGGTGTTCTTCGCCTTTACCGATCGTCAGAAAATTTACGATCTGGTGGAAGCGATCACCGGTTTCCGTATGCACCCGGCCTGGTTCCGCATTGGCGGTGTGGCGCACGATCTGCCGCGTGGTTGGGATCGTCTGCTGCGCGAGTTCCTCGACTGGATGCCAAAACGCCTGGCCTCTTACGAGAAAGCGGCGCTGCGTAACACTATTCTGAAAGGCCGCTCGCAGGGCGTTGCCGCTTACAACGCGAAAGAAGCGCTGGAGTGGGGCACGACCGGTGCAGGCCTGCGTGCGACCGGCATCAACTTCGACGTGCGTAAAGCGCGCCCGTACTCCGGTTACGAGAACTTCGACTTTGAAATCCCGGTTGGCGGTGGCGTAAGTGACTGCTATACCCGCGTGATGCTGAAAGTTGAAGAACTGCGCCAGAGCCTGCGCATTCTTGAGCAGTGCCTCAACAACATGCCGGAAGGCCCGTTCAAAGCGGATCACCCGCTGACAACGCCGCCGCCGAAAGAGCGCACGCTGCAACATATCGAAACCCTGATTACTCACTTCCTGCAAGTGTCGTGGGGCCCGGTAATGCCGGCCAACGAATCCTTCCAGATGATTGAAGCAACCAAGGGTATTAACAGTTACTACCTGACCAGCGACGGCAGCACCATGAGCTACCGCACCCGCGTTCGTACCCCGAGTTTTGCGCACCTGCAGCAAATCCCGTCGGCCATCCGCGGCAGCCTGGTATCAGACTTGATTGTCTATCTGGGTAGTATCGATTTTGTTATGTCAGATGTGGATCGCTAATTATGCACGAGAATCAACAACCACAAACCGAGGCTTTTGAGCTGAGTGCGGCAGAGCGTGAGGCAATTGAGCACGAGAAGCACCACTACGAAGACCCGCGTGCGGCGTCCATTGAAGCGCTGAAGATCGTTCAGAAACAGCGTGGTTGGGTGCCGGACGGCGCAATTTACGCCATCGCTGATGTGCTGGGTATTCCGGCGAGCGATGTCGAAGGCGTGGCAACATTCTACAGCCAGATCTTCCGCCAGCCGGTTGGCCGCCATGTTATTCGCTATTGCGACAGCGTGGTTTGCCATATCACCGGCTATCAGGGCATTCAATCCGCGATTGAAAGCCACCTGAAGATCAAACCGGGCCAGACAACGTTCGACGGTCGCTTTACGCTGCTGCCGACCTGCTGTCTGGGTAACTGCGATAAAGGCCCGAACATGATGATTGATGAGGACACTCACAGCCATCTGACGCCGGACGCGATCCCTGACTTGCTGGAGCGGTATAAATGAAAACAGTTATCCGTACTCCTGAAACGCATCCGCTGACCTGGCGTCTGCGCGATGACAAACAGCCGGTCTGGCTCGAAGAGTACCAGAGCAAAAACGGTTACGCCGGTGCGCGCAAAGCGCTGACCGGCATGGCGCCGGATGAGATTGTCAATGCGGTTAAAGATTCTGGTCTGAAAGGTCGCGGTGGCGCGGGCTTCTCCACGGGTCTGAAGTGGAGCCTGATGCCGAAAGACGAATCCATGAACATCCGTTACCTGCTGTGTAACGCCGATGAAATGGAACCGGGCACCTACAAAGACCGCCTGCTGATGGAGCAACTGCCGCACCTGCTGGTGGAAGGGATGCTGATTTCGGCATTCGCGCTGAAAGCCTACCGCGGCTACATCTTCCTGCGCGGTGAATATATTGAAGCGGCAGTGCATCTGCGCCGCGCGATTGCTGAAGCAACCGAAGCCGGTCTGCTCGGCAAGAACATTCTTGGCAGCGGTTTTGACTTCGAACTGTTCGTGCATACCGGTGCGGGACGTTATATCTGCGGCGAAGAAACGGCGCTGATTAACTCGCTGGAAGGCCGCCGCGCCAACCCGCGTTCCAAACCGCCATTCCCGGCAAGTTCTGGCGCATGGGGCAAACCGACGTGTGTCAACAACGTCGAAACCCTGTGCAACGTCCCGGCTATTCTGGCGAACGGCGTTGAGTGGTATCAGAACATTTCGACCAGCAAAGATGCAGGCACCAAACTGATGGGCTTCTCTGGGCGCGTGAAGAATCCGGGTCTGTGGGAGCTGCCGTTTGGTACCACCGCGCGTGAAATTCTTGAGGATTACGCGGGCGGTATGCGTGATGGCCTGAAATTTAAAGCCTGGCAGCCGGGTGGGGCAGGTACTGACTTCCTGACCGAAGCGCACCTCGACTTGCCGATGGAGTTTGAAAGCATCGGTAAAGCAGGTAGCCGTCTCGGTACAGCGCTGGCGATGGCCGTTGACCATGAAATTGGCATGGTACCGCTGGTGCGTAACCTGGAAGAGTTCTTCGCTCGTGAGTCCTGCGGCTGGTGTACGCCATGTCGCGATGGTCTGCCGTGGAGCGTGAAAATCCTGCGTGCGCTGGAGCGCGGTGAAGGCCAGCCTGGAGATATCGAGACACTTGAGCAACTGTGTCGACAACTCGGGCCGGGTAAAACCTTCTGCGCGCATGCGCCAGGTGCGGTTGAACCGTTACAGAGCGCGATTAAATATTTCCGCGAAGAGTTCGAAGCGGGCATTAAACAGCAATTCAGCAATACCCATGCAATTGGCGGTATCCAGCCAAACTTGCTGAAAGCGCGCTGGTAATGGTTCTCCCTTCATCGTGCAGATGAGGGGAACGCGAACAGAATTTTGATTAACTCTTAGTCGCTGACTGAGACAACTGGAAGCATGCTAATGGCTACTATTCATGTAGACGGCAAAGAATACGAGGTAAACGGAGCAGACAACCTTCTTGAGGCGTGTCTCTCTTTAGGCCTTGATATTCCCTATTTTTGCTGGCATCCGGCGCTGGGGAGCGTGGGTGCGTGCCGCCAGTGTGCGGTGAAGCAATATCAAAACGCGGAAGACACGCGTGGCCGCCTGGTGATGTCCTGTATGACACCGGCATCCGACGGTACTTTTATCTCTATTGATGACGACGAAGCGAAGCAGTTCCGTGAAAGCGTGGTCGAGTGGTTGATGACCAACCACCCGCACGACTGTCCGGTCTGCGAAGAAGGGGGCAACTGCCACCTGCAGGATATGACCGTAATGACCGGTCACAGCTTCCGCCGCTATCGTTTCACCAAACGTACGCACCGCAATCAGGATCTCGGCCCGTTCATCTCTCACGAAATGAACCGCTGTATCGCCTGTTACCGCTGCGTGCGTTACTACAAAGACTACGCGGACGGCACGGATCTTGGCGTGTATGGCGCCCATGACAACGTCTACTTTGGTCGCCCTGAAGACGGCGTGCTCGAAAGTGAATTCTCCGGCAACCTGGTAGAAATCTGCCCGACCGGTGTTTTCACCGATAAAACCCACTCCGAGCGTTATAACCGTAAGTGGGATATGCAGTTTGCGCCGAGCATCTGCCAGCAGTGCTCGCTGGGTTGCAACACCAGCCCTGGCGAACGTTATGGCGAACTGCGCCGCATTGAAAACCGTTACAACGGTACCGTTAACCACTACTTCCTTTGCGACCGTGGTCGTTTCGGCTATGGCTACGTCAACCTGAAAGACAGACCGCGTCAGCCGGTTCAACGCCGTGGCGACGATCTGATCACCCTTAACGCCGAGCAGGCGATGCAGGGTGCCGCGGATATTCTGCGTCAGTCGAAGAAAGTGATCGGTATCGGTTCTCCGCGCGCAAGCGTAGAGAGCAACTTCGCGCTGCGTGCATTAGTCGGCGCGGAAAACTTCTATACCGGCATCGCCAAAGGTGAGCAGGAACGTCTTGAGCTGGCGCTGAAAGTGCTGCGCGAAGGTGGCATCCGTACACCGGCGCTGCGTGAAATTGAATCTTACGACGCGGTGCTGATCCTCGGTGAAGATATCACCCAGACCGGCGCGCGCGTCTCGCTGGCGGTTCGCCAGGCGGTGAAAGGCAAAGCCCGTGAAATGGCGGCGGCGCAGAAAGTGGCCGACTGGCAGATCGCGGCGATCATGAACATTGGTCAGCGCGCTAAACATCCGCTGTTCGTTACTAACGTCGACAGCACGCGTCTGGACGATATCGCGGCGTGGACCTACTGCGCACCGGTAGAAGACCAGGCTCGCTTAGGTTTCGCCATTGCGCATGCGCTGGACGAAGCTTCCCCTGCGGTTGACGGTCTGAGCAACGACCTGAAAAGCAAAGTAGATGTGATTGTTCAGGCGCTGGCTGGAGCGAAAAAACCGCTGATTATCTCCGGAACTAACGCCGGGAGCACGGCGGTGATTCAGGCGGCGGCAAACGTTGCGAAAGCACTGAAAGGCCGTGGTTCCGATGTCGGCATCACCATGATTGCCCGTTCGGTGAACAGTATGGGGCTGGGGCTTATCGGCGGCGGTAGCCTCGATGACGCGCTGGCTGAGCTGGAAAGCGGCAGTGCTGACGCTGTTGTCGTGCTGGAAAACGATCTGCACCGTCACGCTTCTGCTGCCCGCGTTGACGCGGCGCTGGCGAAAGCGCCGCTGGTGCTGGTGGTTGATCATCAGCGCACCGCCATTATGGACAGTGCTCATCTGGTGCTTTCCGCCGCCAGTTTTGCTGAAAGCGACGGTACGGTCATCAACAACGAAGGCCGCGCGCAGCGCTTCTTCCAGGTTTATGACCCGACCTATTACGACAGCAAAACGCTGATGCTGGAAAGCTGGCGCTGGCTGCACTCGTTGCACAGCACCGTACAAAACCGCGAAGTGGACTGGACGCAGCTTGATCACGTGATCGACGCGGCCGTTGAAGCACTGCCGCAACTGGCCGGTATTAAAGACGCCGCGCCGGATGCCAGCTTCCGTATTCGTGGCCAGAAACTGGCGCGTGAACCGCACCGCTACAGTGGTCGCACAGCAATGCGCGCCAATATCAGCGTGCATGAACCGCGTCAGCCGCAGGACAAAGACACTATGTTCGCTTTCTCAATGGAAGGGAACAACCAGCCGTCTGCGCCGCGTTCGCAAATCCCGTTTGCATGGGCGCCGGGCTGGAACTCCCCGCAGGCCTGGAACAAATTCCAGGACGAAGTGGGTGGTCATCTGCGTCACGGCGATCCGGGCGTACGCTTGATCGAAGCATCTGAAAGCGGTCTTGATTATTTCACTACCGTACCGGGCGCGTTCGAAGTGCAGGATGGAAAATGGCGTATCGCGCCTTACTATCACCTGTTTGGTAGCGACGAACTGTCGCAGCGTTCGCCGGTGTTCCAGAGCCGCATGCCGCAGCCGTACATCAAGCTGAATCCGGCAGACGCAGCGAAGCTTGGTGTGAACGCGGGTGCGCATATCTCCTTCACTTACGAAGGGCAGACTATCAGCCTGCCGTTGCAGGTTTCTGAAGGTCTGGCGGCAGGGCAGGTTGGTCTGCCGATGGGGATGCCGGGCATCGCGCCGGTACTGGCCGGAGCACGTCTTGAAAATCTGCAGGAGGCGCAAGCATGAGCTGGTTAACACCGGATGTTATCGACATTCTGTTAAGCATTCTGAAAGCGGTCGTCATTCTGCTTGTGGTGGTCACCTGCGGTGCGTTCATGAGCTTTGGTGAACGTCGTCTGCTCGGTCTGTTCCAGAACCGTTACGGGCCGAACCGCGTAGGCTGGGGTGGTTCACTCCAGCTGGTAGCGGACATGATCAAGATGTTCTTTAAAGAGGACTGGATCCCGCGCTTTTCGGACCGCGTGATTTTTACTCTTGCGCCAATGATTGCCTTTACTTCGTTGCTGTTAGCGTTCGCCATTGTGCCGGTCAGCCCTACCTGGGTGGTGGCCGACCTCAATATCGGGATCCTGTTCTTCCTGATGATGGCAGGTCTGGCAGTTTACGCGGTGCTGTTCGCTGGCTGGTCGAGTAACAACAAATACTCGTTGCTCGGTGCGATGCGTGCTTCCGCGCAGACCCTGAGCTATGAAGTGTTTCTCGGGCTTTCCCTGATGGGTGTGGTTGCGCAGGCCGGTTCATTCAACATGACCGACATTGTTAACAACCAGGCCGGTTTGTGGAACGTTATCCCGCAATTCTTTGGCTTTGTGACTTTCGCTATCGCGGGCGTTGCGGTGTGTCACCGTCACCCGTTTGACCAGCCTGAAGCGGAGCAGGAGCTGGCGGATGGTTACCACATCGAATATTCCGGTATGAAGTTCGGCCTGTTCTTCGTCGGGGAATACATCGGTATCGTCACCATTTCCGCACTGATGGTCACGTTGTTCTTCGGTGGCTGGCAAGGGCCGTTGTTACCGCCATTCATCTGGTTCGCGCTGAAAACCGCGTTCTTTATGATGATGTTCATTTTGATCCGTGCCGCGCTGCCGCGTCCGCGTTATGACCAGGTGATGTCCTTCGGCTGGAAAGTCTGCCTGCCATTGACGCTGATTAACTTGCTGGGAACGGCGGCTGTCATTCTCTGGCAAGCGCAATAAGGGGTGAAAAGACCATGACTTTAAAAGAATTACTCGTGGGCTTCGGCACCCAGGTTCGTAGTATCTGGATGATTGGCCTGCATGCGTTCGCCAAACGTGAAACGCGTATGTACCCGGAAGAGCCGGTCTACCTGCCGCCGCGCTACCGTGGTCGTATCGTGCTGACGCGCGACCCGGACGGTTCCGAGCGCTGCGTTGCCTGTAACCTGTGTGCGGTAGCCTGCCCTGTCGGCTGTATCTCGCTGCAAAAAGCGGAGATGCAGGACGGCCGCTGGTATCCGGAATTTTTCCGTATCAACTTCTCACGCTGCATTTTCTGCGGCCTGTGCGAAGAAGCGTGCCCGACAACGGCGATTCAGCTCACCCCGGATTTCGAGATGGGCGAATACAAACGTCAGGATCTGGTGTACGAAAAAGAGGATCTGCTGATCTCCGGTCCGGGCAAATACCCGGAATATAACTTCTACCGGATGGCAGGTATGGCAATCGACGGCAAAGATAAAGGCGAAGCGGAAAATGAAGCCAAGCCTATCGACGTCAAGGGCCTGTTACCGTAAGGAGAGGGGCAATGGAGTTCGCTTTTTATATCTGTGGCCTGGTCGCCATCCTGACGACGGTACGCGTGATTACGCATACCAACCCGGTACACGCGTTGCTGTATCTGATTGTGTCTTTGCTGGCCATTGCCGGGGTCTTCTTTTCGCTCGGCGCGTACTTCGCCGGGGCGCTGGAGATCATCGTCTATGCCGGGGCCATCATGGTGCTGTTTGTGTTTGTGGTGATGATGCTGAACCTCGGCAATACCGTGGTCGAGCAGGAGCGCAACTGGCTGTCGCCGCAAATCTGGATTGGCCCGGCGCTGCTCTCCGCAGTGCTGCTGGCGGTGATGATTTACGCCATCCTCGGGGTTAACGATCAGGGCATCGAGGGTACGGCGATTGGCGCGAAAGCGGTGGGCATTACGCTGTTTGGTCCTTATGTACTGGCGGTAGAACTGGCGTCTATGCTGCTGCTGGCGGGGCTGGTTGTCGCTTTCCATCTGGGTCGCGAAGACCGTCCAGGTGAAGTGCTGAGCAATCGCACGGAAGACCGCGCGAAAAGAAAAACGGAGGAGCACGCATGATCCCGTTGCAACATGGATTGATCCTCGCTGCGATTTTGTTTGTTTTGGGGCTGACCGGTCTGGTTATCCGCCGCAACCTGCTGTTTATGCTGATTGGGCTGGAAATCATGATTAACGCCGCTGCGCTGGCCTTTGTGGTCGCGGGCAGCTACTGGGGTCAGACCGATGGACAGGTGATGTATATTCTCGCCATTAGCCTCGCGGCTGCCGAAGCGAGCATTGGCCTGGCGTTGCTGCTGCAACTCCATCGTCGCCGCCAGAATCTGAATATCGATTCAGTAAGTGAGATGCGTGGATGAACATGCTCGCCTTAACCATTATTTTTCCTTTTATTGGCTTTGTGCTGCTGGCGTTTTCCCGTGGCCGCTGGTCGGAAAATGTTTCTGCAACCGTAGGTGTCGGGTCGATTGGTCTGGCTGCGCTGGTGACTGCGTATGCGGGCGTTGATTTCTTTAATAACGGTCAGCAACCTTTCGCAAAACCGCTGTGGACGTGGATGGCGGTCGGTGATTTCAACATCGGCTTCAATCTGGTGCTGGACGGCCTTTCATTGACCATGCTTTCGGTGGTCACCGGCGTCGGCTTCCTGATCCACATGTTCGCTTCCTGGTATATGCGCGGTGAAGAGGGTTACTCCCGCTTCTTCGCCTACACCAACCTGTTTATCGCCAGCATGGTCGTTCTGGTGCTGGGTGATAACCTGCTGCTGATGTACCTCGGCTGGGAAGGCGTGGGTCTGTGTTCCTATCTGCTGATTGGTTTCTACTATACCGATCCGAAGAATGGCGCCGCGGCGATGAAAGCGTTTGTCGTCACCCGCGTGGGTGACGTGTTCCTCGCTTTCGCACTGTTCATTCTTTACAACGAACTGGGCACGCTGAACTTCCGCGAGATGGTTGAACTGGCACCGCAGCACTTCGCTAACGGCAATAACATGCTGATGTGGGCGACGCTGATGCTGCTGGGTGGTGCGGTTGGTAAATCCGCACAGCTGCCGTTGCAGACCTGGCTTGCCGATGCGATGGCTGGCCCGACCCCGGTTTCGGCGCTGATTCACGCGGCGACAATGGTCACCGCCGGTGTCTACCTGATTGCACGTACGCACGGCTTGTTCCTGTTGACGCCGGAAGTACTGCATCTGGTCGGGATTGTCGGGGCGGTAACACTGCTGATGGCCGGTTTCGCCGCGCTGGTGCAAACCGATATCAAACGTGTGCTCGCTTACTCCACCATGAGCCAGATTGGTTACATGTTCCTGGCGCTGGGTGTACAGGCCTGGGATGCGGCGATTTTCCACCTGATGACGCACGCGTTTTTTAAAGCGCTGCTGTTCCTCTCCTCCGGTTCAGTGATCCTCGCGTGTCATCATGAGCAGAACATCTTCAAAATGGGTGGCCTGCGTAAGTCGATTCCGCTGGTGTACGCTTGCTTCCTGGTCGGTGGCGCAGCGCTGTCAGCGTTGCCGATGATCACCGCGGGCTTCTTCAGTAAGGACGAAATCCTTGCCGGTGCAGTTGCGAATGGTCATATCAATCTGATGATTGCTGGCCTGGTCGGTGCCTTTATGACATCGCTCTACACCTTCCGTCTGATTTTCATTGTCTTCCACGGAAAAGAGCAAATCCACGCGCATGCAGGGAAGGGAATTACCCATCATCTGCCGCTGATCGTGCTGCTGGTGCTGTCTACTTTTGTTGGCGCAATGATCGTGCCGCCGCTGAAAGGCGTGTTGCCGGAAACTACCGAGCTTGCGCACAGCAGTGTCGTGATGCTGGAAGTGGCATCCGGTGCGGTAGCGATTATCGGTATCCTGCTGGCAGCATGGCTGTGGCTGGGTAATCGCACACTGGTGCATTCGATAGCCAACAGCGCTACGGGACGTTTCTTCGGGACCTGGTGGTTCAATGCCTGGGGCTTCGACTGGCTTTACGATCGCGTCTTTGTGAAGCCATACCTCGGTGTTGCATGGTTGCTGAAGAGCGATCCGCTGAATGCGCTGATGAACATACCGGCGATCCTTTCCCGCTTCGCAGGCAAAGGTCTGCTGTTTAGCGAGAACGGTTATCTGCGCTGGTATGTGGCATCCATGAGCATTGGCGCGGTTGTCGTGCTGGCGCTGTTGATGGTATTGCGCTGAGTTTGTTGGCCGGTTGAGTGCGCTTATCCGGCCTGCAAACGGAAAGAGAATTTTTAGAAATTCGTTGAAAATCTGGTCCGAATGGACAGGCGTTATCGGCGAAGTCAGAGTGGACACCGCCTGCGCAGAGCAACCGGAGCGTACAGATGTACGTGAGGATTGTGAGCACAGCCGGGGTTCGCTATGACGAGCAAGATAGCCTGAGACGGACTTAAACAAGGAACAAAAATCGCCATGTTACTACCCTGGCTAATTCTGATTCCCTTTATCGGCGGCTTCCTCTGCTGGCAGACCGAACGCTTCGGCGTGAAGGTGCCGCGCTGGATCGCGCTGATCACCATGGGACTGACGCTGGCGCTTTCTCTGCAACTCTGGTTGCAGGGCGGCTATTCTCTGACGCAAGTCACCGGCCTTCCGCAGTGGCAGGAAACGTTCAAGCATGACTGGATCCCGCGCTTTGGCATTAGCATTCATCTGGCGATGGATGGTTTGTCGCTGCTGATGGTGGTGCTGACCGGCTTCCTTGGCGTACTGGCGGTGCTCTGCTCCTGGCGTGAAATCGAGAAATATCAGGGCTTCTTCCACCTGAACCTGATGTGGATCCTCGGCGGCGTTATCGGCGTGTTCCTTGCCATCGACATGTTCCTGTTCTTCTTCTTCTGGGAAATGATGCTGGTGCCGATGTACTTCCTGATCGCGCTGTGGGGCCACAAAGCCTCCGACGGGAAGACGCGTATTACCGCGGCGACCAAGTTCTTCATTTATACCCAGGCGAGCGGTCTGGTCATGCTGATTGCCATCCTGGCGCTGGTGCTGGTGCACTACAACGCGACCGGCGTATGGACTTTCGCTTACGAAGATCTGTTGAAAACACCGATGTCCGGCAATGTCGAATATCTGCTGATGCTCGGCTTCTTCATCGCCTTTGCGGTAAAAATGCCGGTGGTGCCGCTGCACGGCTGGCTGCCAGACGCGCACTCGCAGGCACCGACCGCTGGTTCTGTTGACCTCGCGGGGATCTTGCTGAAAACCGCCGCTTACGGTCTGCTGCGCTTCTCGCTGCCGCTGTTCCCGAACGCGTCGGCAGAGTTTGCGCCTATCGCCATGTGGCTTGGCGTGATCGGCATCTTCTACGGCGCGTGGATGGCCTTCACCCAGACCGATATCAAACGTCTTATCGCCTACACCTCCGTGTCTCACATGGGCTTTGTGCTGATTGCTATCTACACCGGCAGCCAGCTTGCTTACCAGGGCGCGGTGATTCAGATGATTGCCCACGGTCTTTCCGCTGCGGGTCTGTTTATTCTGTGCGGCCAGCTCTACGAACGTCTGCATACGCGCGATATGCGTATGATGGGCGGCTTGTGGAGCAAGATTAAGTGGCTGCCAGCGCTGTCGATGTTCTTTGCCGTCGCAACGCTTGGGATGCCGGGTACCGGTAACTTCGTGGGTGAATTCATGATCCTCTTCGGCAGCTATCAGGTTGTGCCGACGATCACGGTGATTTCCACCTTCGGCCTGGTGTTCGCGTCGGTGTACTCGCTGGCGATGCTGCATCGTGCTTACTTCGGCAAGGCGAAAAGCGAACTCGCCAGCCAGGAACTGCGGGGTCTGTCGCTGCGCGAGCTGTTTATGATTCTGATCCTGGTTGTGCTTCTGGTACTGCTTGGCTTCTATCCGCAGCCGATTCTGGATACATCGCACGCCGCGATGGGCAATATCCAGCAGTGGTTTGTTAATTCTGTTACTACTACAAGGCCGTAAATCGCCATGACGATAACTCCACAACACCTGATTGCGCTGCTGCCGCTGCTAATCGTCGGATTGACGGTGGTGGTTGTGATGCTCTCCATTGCGTGGCGACGCAACCATTTTCTCAATGCCACGCTGTCGGTCATTGGCCTGAACGTCGCGCTGCTCTCTTTGTGGTTCGTCGGCCAGGCGGGGGCGATGGATGTCACCCCGCTGATGCGCGTCGATGGCTACGCCATGCTTTACACCGGGCTGGTGCTGCTGGCGAGCCTCGCCACTTGCACCTTTGCCTATCCGTGGCTGGAAGGGTACAGCGATAACAAAGAAGAGTTTTATCTGCTGGTACTGATTGCCGCGCTCGGCGGCATTCTGCTGGCGAACGCGAATCACATGGCGGCGCTGTTCCTCGGTATTGAGCTGATCTCTCTGCCGCTGTTCGGGCTGGTGGGCTACGCCTTCCGCCAGAAACGCTCGCTGGAAGCCAGTATCAAATACACCATTTTGTCTGCTGCCGCCTCTTCGTTCCTGCTGTTCGGTATTGCGCTGGTTTATGCGCAAACCGGCAACCTGTCGTTTGTCGCGATCGGTAAAAGCCTGGGTGAAGGCATGCTACATGAACCGCTGCTGCTGGCGGGTCTGGGCATGATGATTGTCGGGCTTGGTTTTAAACTCTCGCTGGTGCCGTTCCACCTGTGGACGCCAGACGTTTACCAGGGCGCGCCTGCACCGGTGTCCACGTTCCTGGCCACCGCCAGTAAAATCGCTATTTTTGGCGTGGTGATGCGTCTGTTTCTCTACGCACCAGTGGGTGAAAGCGAAGCGGTTCGCGTGGTTCTTGGGATCATCGCCTTCGTCTCCATCATCTTCGGTAACCTGATGGCGCTGAGCCAGACCAACATTAAACGTCTGCTGGGCTTCTCCTCTATTTCGCACCTGGGTTATCTGCTGGTGGCGCTGATTGCGCTGCAAGGCGGCCAGATGTCAATGGAAACCGTCGGTGTTTACCTGGCCGGTTATCTGTTCAGCAGCCTTGGCGCGTTCGGTGTGGTCAGCCTGATGTCCAGTCCGTATCGTGGCCCGGATGCAGAATCGCTTTACTCTTACCGTGGCTTGTTCTGGCACCGTCCGATCCTGTCTGCGGTAATGACGGTGATGATGCTGTCGCTGGCGGGTATTCCGATGACGCTGGGCTTTATCGGTAAGTTCTACATTCTGGCGGTCGGTGTTGAAGCGCATCTGTGGTGGCTGACTGCTGCGGTGGTGCTTGGCTCGGCGATTGGTTTGTATTACTACCTGCGCGTGGCGGTGAGTCTCTACCTGAACGCACCGCAACAGTTGAACCGCGATGCGCCGTCTAACTGGGCTTACAGCGCAGGCGGGATCGTGGTGCTTATCTCTGCGTTGCTGGTGCTGCTGTTAGGTATCTATCCGCAGCCGCTGATCAGCATCGTTCAACTGGCGATGCCGATGATGTAAGGCCTGGCAACAGGTAAAGAAAAACCGCCGATATCGGCGGTTTTTTTATGGGCTAACGAAATAAACGCGAAACGATTATTTCGCCAGCAGCGGGGTGGAATTCACTTGGTGGTGGCTAATCAGCGGGCCGCGAATATTATTCGCCGCGCGATCCAGCACTTCCTGAATCACGGACGAGAGTTCGTTAATCTCGAACTTCGCCACGTAACCGTCTGCCTGCACTTTCCGCACGTGATCTTCGTTAGCGCTACCGGAGAGCGATGAGTGGATCACCACCGGGATGTTTTTCAAACGTGGATCGGTTTTGATCAGGCGCGTTAAGGTAAAGCCATCCATCTCCGGCATCTCGAGGTCGGTCAGAACCATTGAGATCTTATCGCTTACTGGAACACCTTCCGCATCGGCCTGCTGCGCCATCAACTGGATTTTTTCCCACGCGTCTTTACCGGTGATATGCATTGCATTCGGGATCTGCATCGCGTTGAGGCCTTTTTCCAGCATCGCGCGCGCCACTTTGGAATCTTCCGCCACAATGGCAACAGAACCCGGCTTCAGGTTGAATTTCTTGTCCGGCACATGATCGCCGTGAACGTCATGATCCGCAGGCACGATGTCATAGAGGATCTGCTCAACGTCCAGCACCATCGCCAGGTTGTTGGTATCCTTATCGTCATCCAGGCAGGCAATACTGGTGATGTAGCGACCATTGATCGCTTTTTCGGCCGTGTGCACCTGTTTCCAGTCCAGGCGAATAATATTTTCCACGGACTCAACGGCAAATGCCTGCACGCTACGGGCATATTCCGTAATCAGTAAGATGTTCAGACCGCTTGCAGGTTTACAACCCGCCACGGCGGCAAGGTCAATCACCGGGATCACCTGATCGCGGATGTTAACCATCCCCATCAGCGGCGCTTTCATCCCTGCGGGACGGGTAAAGGTGGGCATCGGTACGATTTCGCGTAGCTTAAACACGTTGATGCCAAATAACTCGGATTTGGTGGCATCTAACGATGTGCCAAGGCGAAACAGCAACAGCTCAAACCGGTTCGACAGAGTAAGATTCGCCCTGTCATCGATGTCTTTCTGGAAATTGTCCATCATGCCCTCAAATAGGAAATGCCTGCGTATATCTATTATCGGCATGGTGGAGAAAAAATAGAGTGCCTAAATTAAAATCAAATGTGAACTACCGCAAAATCTTCAGCCAATGTCGTTTGCGAAAAGTACGTTTTACACTCGGCGAGCATCGCCTGGCTGCCCTGTTCGTCATAACGTGAACTGAGATGGGTAATCACCAACTTTTTTGCGCCGGCATCAGCGGCGAGCTGCGCCGCCTGGCGGGTTGAACTGTGTCCCCGGCTGTTCGCTTTTTCCTCCATTGCCTGCTCAAGCGTGGCTTCGTGCACCAGTAAATCAACGCCTTGCGCCAGTTCCATCGCGGCCGGGCAGGGCGCGGTGTCGCCAAAAATCGCCAGTTTTTTTCCGCTTTCTGCCGGGGCAAGATAATTCGCGCCATTGACGATGCGCCCGTCAGGCAGCGTGACGGTTTTCCCCTCTTTTAATTGCTGGAACAGCGGCCCGGCCGGGATGCCCTGCGCTTTTAACGCCGCCGCGTTCAGCGCGCCGGGTTTATCATGCTCTTCAATACGATAGCCGTAGCACTCGACCGGATGCGACAGCGGATAAGCAGTCACTTTGCGCAAACCATCATCCACCACCAGCCCCGGCGTCACTTCCTCAATGGTCAGCGGGTAATCGGTCCATGAACCGCTAAGCCGCAGCGTAGTTTCCACAAACTCGCGGATCCCTTTCGGGCCGTAAATCTGCAGCGGCTGAACATTCCCGGCCATTGAGCGGCTGCATAGCAACCCAGGCAGTCCGAAAAGATGATCGCCGTGCAGGTGAGTAATAAAAATTTTATCGAGCTTGCCGGGGTGAAAGGCGGTGCGCAGCATCTGATGCTGGGTTCCTTCGCCGCAATCAAACAGCCAAAGCCCGGCGCGGGTTGGGTGTTGTAAATTGAGCAGCATCGCCGTGACATTACGCGCCCGTGTAGGTACGCCCGCAGAGGTGCCTAAGAAAATCAGTTCCACAATCTTTGCCCGAATGAAAAAGAATCTAGTATAACGAGGTCACTATAAATGAGGAGAACAACATGATCCGCTGGCAGGATGTGCACCATTCCGAACTGACCGTTTCTGAGTTGTATGCGTTACTGAAATTGCGCTGCGAAGTGTTTGTGGTTGAGCAGGCTTGCGCTTATCTGGATGTGGATGGTGATGACCTGGTGGGCGAGAACCGCCATCTTCTCGGCTGGAAAGGTGACGAACTGGTGGCGTATGCGAGGATTCTGAAAAGTGATGATGATCTCTCACCGGTGGCTATCGGTCGGGTGATTGTCAGTGCACAGGTTCGCGGCGAAAAACTGGGCTATCAGTTGATGGAACGCGCGGTGCTTTCTTGCGAGCAACACTGGCCGCAGCACGCGCTATATCTGGGCGCGCAGGCGCATCTGCAATCTTTCTATGCCCATTTTGGTTTTCAACCCGTTACCGATGTGTATGACGAAGATGGTATTGCACATATCGGGATGGCGCGCGAGATCCGCCAGGCGTAACCGACAGCCTTTGTCTATAGTTAGCGGACAGGTGCATAACATGGAGACAACAGATGGCATATCATTCTTATGAATCACATATTGATGACGACCTGACCCTGCTGAGCGAAACGCTGGAAGAAATTCTCCGCTCATCGGGCGACCCCGCAGATCAAAAGTACATTGAGTTGAAGGCCCGTGCCGAACAGGCACTGCATGAAGTGAAAAACCGCGTCAGCAGTGCATCGGATACGTACTACTACCGTGCGAAAAAAGCCGTTTATCGCGCAGATGACTACGTGCATGAAAAACCGTGGCAGGGCATTGGTGCCGGTGCCGCAGTGGGTCTGGTGCTCGGTCTGCTGTTAGCCCGCCGCTAACGTTTCACTTCCCCTCCCTGGAAGGGGGTACTGTTATTACGCTAAGTACCCCGTATACTATGTGGTTTTTAACAGGGAGGGGCTCGCGTGTACTCCATTTCCTCGGCGCTTTCACACTTACACCGTTGCCTGACCGACGACATTCCCCGGTCGTCAGGATTTTGCTTTTTTGATGCCCCTTTCCCGTTAAACGACGCTTTTGATCCCCTGACCTGGCTTGCCAGCCAGGGCGTGTGGCCGCAATTTTACTGGCAGCAACGTAGCGGCGATGACGAAGCCGCCGCGCTTGGCGCATTGCGCCGTTTCTCTTCTTTACCCCAGGCGCAAGATTTTTTGCAGCAAAGCGCTGAAGATGTTCGCATCTGGGGGCTTAACGCCTTTGATCCCATACAAGGCGAACTGTTTTTACCGCGTCTGGAGTGGCGTCGGGAAGGCGGTCACGCCTTTCTGCGCGTCTATGTTTTCAGCGAGACGTCCCTGTATGATGACGCGCAGCGCGCGCTCACGTTTCTTTCGGCACTGGTGGAATCGACACCGTTGCAAAACGTGCAGCAAACGTGCCTTGAGCAGCATCACATCCCTGAGCGCGATGGCTGGCGAACGCTGATTGCGCAGGCGTTGCAAACGCTGGAAAGCGGCGAGCTGGATAAAGTCGTACTGGCCCGCGCAACGGATTACCATTTTGCCAGCGCAGTCGACGCCGCCGCGTTGATGGCCGCCAGTCGTCGCCTCAATCATCACTGTTTTCATTTCATGATGGCGTTTAATGCGCAAACGGCCTTTTTAGGCTCTACACCGGAGCGGCTGTGGCGTCGCCGTGGCAGCGCCTTGCGCACTGAAGCGCTGGCCGGAACGGTTGCTAATCGTGAAGATGACCAGCAGGCGCAACAGCTTGCCGACTGGCTAATGGCTGATGATAAAAACCAGCGGGAGAATATGCTGGTGGTGGAAGATATCTGCCAGCGTTTACAGCAGCAAACCGGTGCGCTGGAGGTGCTGCCGCCGAAAGTGGTCCGGCTGCGTAAAGTACAGCATCTTCGCCGCTGTATCTGGACCGATCTGCAATCACCAGATGATGCGCTCTGCCTGCAAATGCTCCAGCCAACAGCGGCAGTTGCAGGATTGCCACGCCGTGAGGCGCGGGCATTTATTGCGCATCATGAGCCTTTTCAGCGCGAGTGGTATGCCGGTTCGGCGGGTTATCTTTCGCGGCAACAGAGTGAGTTCTGCGTTGCCCTGCGTTCGGCAAAAATTGACGGCAATACCGTACGTCTTTATGCCGGTGCAGGCATTGTTTCCGGTTCAGACGCGGAGCAAGAGTGGCAGGAAATTGAGAACAAAGCGGCGGGATTGCGATCATTACTACAACTTAGTCACGCATAACCGACTCATATCAAAAATACATAGTTCCTGATTATTTATACTAAGCCGTAATATTGATACCGGACAAATTCATGTCGATAAGCTCATTTAACCGACGCTGGGCGGCGGTGATCCTCGAAGCCCTTACCCGTCACGGCGTCAGGCATGTATGCATTGCCCCCGGATCCCGTTCCACCCCATTAACGCTGGCCGCAGCGGAAAATCACGCCTTTATTCATCACACCCATTTTGATGAGCGTGGTTTAGGCCACCTTGCGCTGGGGCTGGCAAAGGCCAGCAATGAGCCGGTGGCGGTGATCGTGACATCCGGCACGGCGGTGGCGAATCTTTATCCCGCGCTGATTGAAGCGGGGCTGACCGGTGAAAAACTGGTGTTGCTGACGGCGGACCGACCGCCAGAGTTGATTGACTGCGGTGCCAACCAGGCAATTCGTCAGCCGGGCATGTTTGCCACGCATCCTACGGAATCTCTCGCGCTCCCGCGTCCGTCGCAGGACATTCCTGCGCGCTGGCTGGTTTCCACCCTTGATAACCTGCTGGGTTCGTTACAGGGCGGCGCGGTACATATTAACTGCCCGTTTGCTGAGCCGCTGTACGGTGAAATGGATGATACCGGCCTTGCCTGGCAGCAGGCGCTGGGTGACTGGTGGCAGGCAGACACGCCATGGTTGCGCGCACCGAATAGGGTGAGCAGCGAAACGCAGCGCGACTGGTTTTTCTGGCGACAAAAACGCGGCGTGATAGTGGCAGGGCGCATGAGCGCGGCTGAAGGCCGTTTGCTTGCTGAATGGGCGAAAACGCTCGGCTGGCCGCTGATTGGTGATGCGCTTTCGCAGACCGGGCAACCGCTGCCGTGCGCCGATCTCTGGCTCGGTAATGGCCAGGCAGTGGCGGAGCTGAATCAGGCGCAGATTGTGTTGCAGTTTGGTAGCAGCCTGACCGGCAAACGTCTGTTGCAGTGGCAGGCGACCTGCGAACCGGAAGAGTACTGGCTGATTGATCGCCTGCAAGGGCGGCTCGATCCGGCCCATCATCGCGGGCGTCGGCTGGTTTCAAGCGTTGCCGACTGGCTGGAGCTGCATCCGGCTGAACCGCGCGCACCCTGGTGCGAGGCGATCCCACACCTTTCAGCGCAGGCCTGGGAAACCGTTTGTGCGAAGCGCGATATTTTTGGCGAGGCGCAACTGGCGCACCGCATCGCGGATTATTTGCCAGCCCAGGGGCAGCTTTTTCTTGGTAATAGCCTGGTCGTGCGGCTGGTCGATGCACTGGGGCAGCTCCCGGCCGGATATCCGGTTTACAGCAATCGCGGCGCCAGCGGTATCGACGGCTTGCTTTCAACGGCGGCGGGCGTTCAGCGCGCCACCGCGCGCCCTACGCTGGCGATTGTGGGCGATCTCTCCGCGCTTTACGATCTCAATGCGCTGGCGCTGCTGCGGCAGGCTTCTGCGCCGTTCGTCCTGCTGGTGGTGAATAACAATGGTGGGCAAATTTTCTCGCTACTGCCCACGCCGCCCGCCGAACGCGAGCAATTTTATTTGATGCCGCAGAATGTCCATTTTGCGCATGCTGCAGCGATGTTTAACCTGGCTTACCATCAACCAGAGAATTGGGCTGAGCTTGAGCAAGCGCTCGAAGGGGCCTGGTGCAAGCCAGGTGCGACGGTGATTGAACTGGTGGTGAACGCAACCGACGGCGCGCGGACGTTACAAACGCTGCTGGCGCAGGTGAGCCATCTGTGATCCTGCACGGTAAAACCATTAGTGGACACCAGCCGCAACCGTGGCTGGTGTTTCTGCATGGTTTTTCCGGCGATAACCGCGAGTGGCAACCCGTTGGCGACGCGCTGAGTGATTTCCCGCGCTTGTATCTCGATCTGCCCGGACATGGCGGTTCAGCCCATATTGGCGTTGCGTCCTTTGATGAGTTGGACGCGTTGATGCGCACAACTCTTAAGCATTACAACATACGCAACTACTGGCTGGTGGGGTATTCACTTGGTGGGCGCGTGGCGATGTACCATGCCTGCCAGCATCCTGCCGGGCTGTGCGGTCTGGTGGTTGAAGGTGGCCACCCGGGACTGACATCTGCGGACGATCGCGCCCAGCGGCTGCGTAATGATCAGCAGTGGGCTGCGCGTTTTCGCCAGCAGCCATTGAGTGAGGTATTTGACGCCTGGTACCGGCAACCCGTTTTTGCCACGCTGAGCGAATCGCAACGAGCGGCGCTGGTGGCCACACGCGACGAGAATAACGGCGCAACGCTGGCGGCGATGCTGGAGGCAACTTCGCTTGCCTGCCAGCCTGATTTGCGCGCCGCACTTCAGGCACTTTCTGTGCCAGTACATTATTTATACGGTGAACATGACAGCAAATTTCAGGCGCTGGCGACGCAAGTCTCGCGCCACTGTCACGCCATTCCTGCCGCCGGGCACAACGCGCACCGGGAAAATCCCGCTGCCGTTATTGCCGCCCTGGCGCGTATTCTGCGTCTTGAGACAAAGGACACATTATGATCCACCCAGATGAAAACATGCTGTATGCGCCGGTTGAATGGCGTGACTGTTCTGAAGGTTACACCGACATCCGTTATCAGAAATCGGCCGATGGTATTGCCAAAATCACCATTAACCGCCCGCAGGTGCGCAATGCGTTCCGTCCGCTGACGGTTAAAGAGATGATTCAGGCCATGGCTGATGCGCGTTATGACGACAGCGTGGGCGTGATTATTCTTACCGGCGAAGGGGATAAAGCCTTCTGTTCCGGCGGCGATCAAAAAGTGCGCGGCGATTACGGCGGCTACCAGGATGATTCTGGCGTGCATCATCTCAACGTGCTGGATTTCCAGCGCCAGATCCGCACCTGTCCGAAACCGGTAGTGGCAATGGTGGCGGGTTACTCCATCGGCGGCGGCCACGTGTTGCACATGATGTGCGATCTGACCATCGCGGCGGAAAACGCCATTTTCGGCCAGACCGGCCCGAAAGTTGGCTCCTTCGATGGCGGCTGGGGGGCGTCTTACATGGCGCGCATCGTTGGGCAGAAAAAAGCACGTGAAATCTGGTTCCTTTGCCGTCAGTACGATGCCAAACAGGCGCTCGATATGGGGCTGGTCAACACCGTTGTGCCGGTTGCCGATCTTGAGAAAGAGACTGTGCGCTGGTGTCGCGAAATGCTGCAAAACAGCCCGATGGCGCTGCGCTGCCTGAAAGCGGCGCTGAACGCCGACTGTGATGGTCAGGCGGGGCTGCAGGAGCTGGCGGGTAACGCCACCATGCTGTTCTACATGACCGAAGAAGGTCAGGAAGGCCGCAATGCGTTTAACGAAAAACGCCAGCCTGATTTCAGCAAATTCAAACGGAATCCATAATGCGACAGGCGCAGGTTTACCGCTGGCAAATCCCGCTCGATGCGGGCGTGGTGCTGCGTGAGCGGCGCCTGAAAACACGTGACGGGTTTTTCGTTCATCTCACCGAGGGCGAGCGTGAAGGCTGGGGGGAGATTTCCCCTCTGCCGGGGTTTAGCCTGGAAACGCTGGATGACGTTCAGCCTGTTGTGGTGGCGTGGGTGCGTAGCTGGCGCGACGGCGAACAGCCACCGCTGCCGGACGAGCCTTCTGCGGCATTTGGTTTGAGTTGCGCGCTGGCAGAGCTTAGCGATGCGCTACCGCAGGCGGCGGATTACCGCGCCGCGATGCTGTGTAGCGGTGACCCGGATGAGCTGTTCGTCGCGCTTGCTGCTCTTCCGGGTGAAAAGCTGGCGAAAGTGAAAGTGGGGCTGTATGAAGCGGTGCGTGACGGCATGGTGGTCAACTTACTGCTGGAGTCGATTCCCGATCTCTATTTGCGCCTCGATGCTAACCGCGCCTGGACGCCGCTGAAAGCGCAACAGTTTGCGAAGTATGTCAATCCGGCTTATCGCTCGCGCATTGCGTTTCTTGAAGAACCCTGCAAGACGCGCGAGGAATCACTGGCGTTTGCCCGCGAGACCGGCATTACCCTCGCCTGGGATGAGAGCCTGCGTGACGCGGACTTTTGTTTTGAGCAGCAGCCCGGCGTCGGCGCCGTGGTGATTAAACCGATGCTGACCGGCAGTTTGCAGAAAGTCCAACAACAGGTTGCTGCGGCGAAAGCGCTGGGGCTGACGACCGTTATCAGTTCGTCAATTGAATCGAGCCTTGGTCTGACGCAACTGGCGCGTATCGCCGCCTGGCTGACGCCGGGAACGGTGCCGGGTCTCGATACGCTGCAATTAATGCAAACGCAGCTGCTCCGCCGCTGGCCTGAGAGTGATTTACCCTGCTTGCAGGTTGATGCGCTGGAACCATTGCTATGATTTTTGCCGACTGGCCCTGGCGTCACTGGCGTAAGGTACGTGGCGAGCAGGTGGCAATTCGTCTTGAGCAGCAAAGCCTTAACTGGCGTGAGCTCTGTATGCGTATTGACAGGCTGGCCAGCGGGTTTGCCCGCCAGGGCGTGCAGTCGGGCGATGGCGTCATGTTACGCGCGCGCAACCAGCCAGAGACGTTGCTGGCGTGGCTGGCGCTGTTGCAATGCGGTGCGCGGGTTTTATCGCTGAACCCGCAGTTGCCCGCCACGCAACTGGAGGCGCTGTTAGGGCAGTTGACGCTGCGTTTTGCGCTCGACCTGGAGTCGCACGCGGCGTACGCCGGTTTAACATCGCTGGCGTTAAGCGAGGCTGACGGCGATTATGCCGTTGACTGGCAGCCACAACGGCTGGCGTCAATGACCCTGACTTCCGGTTCTACCGGGCTACCGAAAGCTGCCGTGCATACCTGCGCGGCGCATCTTGCCAGTGCGCAGGGCGTGCTGGCGCTGATCCCGTTTACCGCGAAAGACGACTGGCTTCTCTCGTTGCCGCTGTTTCATGTTTCGGGGCAGGGGATTTTATGGCGCTGGCTGCTGGCTGGCGCGCGGATCACCGTGCGGCAAAAAGCGGCGCTGGAGCAGGCGCTGGCCGGGTGCAGTCACGCCTCGCTGGTTCCAACACAGCTGTGGCGCTTGTTGAATGACAATGTACCGGTCTCGCTGAAAGCCGTATTGTTAGGCGGCGCGGCGATCCCCGTCGAACTCACGCTGCAGGCCCGCGAGCGCGGGATCCGCAGCTGGTGCGGTTACGGTTTAACTGAATTTGCCTCGACGGTGTGTGCGAAAGAAGCCGATGGTCAGCCTGATGTCGGCTACGCGTTGCCAGGGCGTGAAGTGAAAATTGTCGGCGAGGAAGTCTGGCTGCGTGCCGCCAGCATGGCGTCGGGTTACTGGTGCAACGGAGAACTCCTGCCGCTGGTAAACAGTGAAGGCTGGTTTGCCACGCGCGATCGCGGCGAGCTGAGCGATGGTCGCCTGACCATTCACGGGCGTCTGGACAATCTTTTTTTCAGCGGCGGGGAAGGCATTCAGCCAGAAGAAGTTGAACGCGTTATTGCCCGCCACCCCCAAGTGCAACAGGTGCTGGTGGTACCGGTGGATGACGCGGAATTTGGTCAACGCCCGGTGGCGGTGGTGGAGTGCGAAGGTGACGTAAATGCCGATGCGCTGAGCCAATGGGTCGCTGATAAACTGGCCCGTTTCCAGCAGCCGGTACGCTGGCTGATGTTGCCTGCAGCGCTTAAAAATGGCGGTATTAAGATCTCCCGGCGCGCCATTCAGCAGTGGGTTAGCACCCTTGACGGCAACACGTAAAAATAGCGGCAGGACTATTTTTGCGGGCCTTCACGACAAACTGACTGGCCGATAAAACCCCCTCCCGCAAGTGTGTTAGTTTGCGCCCTGGCTTCTGAAACGCAGGGATAGCGATGCCGCATTCATCCTCTTCTACACCGCACGATGCGGTGTTTCGCAAATTATTATCACATGCGCAAACCGCTCGTGATTTTTTCGACATTCACCTGCCAGAGCATTTGATTGCACTGTGTGATCTTTCCACGCTGCATCTGGAATCGGGCAGTTTTGTTGAGGAAGATCTGCGATATTGCTACTCGGATATTCTCTATTCGCTGAGAACACGCGCTGGCGACGGTTATCTTTATGCCTTGATTGAACACCAAAGTTCACCGGATAAAAATATGGCCTTTCGCCTGATGCGCTATGCCATTGCCGCAATGCAGCGCCATCTTGATAAAGGGCATGGCGAATTACCAATGGTTATCCCAATGCTTTTTTATCATGGACGCGTCACGCCGTATCCGTGGTCGCTACGCTGGCTGGATGCCTTTCAGTTGCCGCAGCAGGCGGAAAAACTCTACACCAGCGCGTTTCCACTGGTGGATATCACCCAACTTCCCGATGCTGAAATTGTGCAACATCGACGTATTGCGATGCTTGAGCTTTTACAAAAACATGTCCGGCAACGCGATATGCCGGAGTTTCAGGAGCAACTGGTCAGCCTGCTGGCGCTGGGCTACACTGGCGGCGAACAGTTGAAGACGTTGCTGCATTATTTGTTGAAGGCGGGTCATACCGCCGATCCGGCAGCGTTTTTAACCGCCATTGCCAGCAGAACCACGGATCATCAGCAAAAGGAGGCGTTAATGAATATTGCACAATATCTTCGCGAAGAAGGCATGACGTTTGGCCTGGAAAAGGGACGAGCCGAAGGTGTTCGACAAGAAGCGCTGCGCATTGCCAAAGTGATGCTGGAAAAAGGAATGGAGCCCGATGTCGTAGCAACATTAACCGGGCTACCGGCGGAAGTGGTGGAAAAGGTCAGCCATTGAGCATGCTTTCAGAGCAACCCTTTCATCCTTAATGTATTGCGGGTCGCGTCGTTCAGATCGTAGCGGTGCAGATCCGCAGGTTTTACCCACGCGTAATCCTGGAATTCGTCATTAATGCTGACTTCGCGATTGGCGCTGACGCAATCAAAAATCAAGTAGATCATATAGATTTGCTCTTTGCTGCCATCGGCGTAGGTTTTCACCCGGATATCATCGCGAAACGTCCACGGCATGATTTCGCTCAGCTCCAGCTTGTCACCCAATTCTTCACGGATCTCCCGGCGCAGCGCCTCTTCAATCCGCTCGCCTGGCTCAACACCACCGCCGGATAATGCCCATTGACCGGGAAAAACACCGCGATCGTCGGCCATTTTACACAGCAAATAGGCGCCGTCATTTTGAATCAGTGGGCATACAATCGTCCGTTGTCGCATGGTTAATTCCTTTAGCGTGATGAATAGAACGCGCCATGTTAACGCAATCGCTGGTGCGGAAAAATTGACCCCATCTATATTTACTGACCTTTTTATTCATTCTTCTGACAGAAAAATAAGCGTACAATCAGAGGCTTTTGGGCATCAGGCCCGTTATGTGCGGAAATCAAAAATGAAGAACGTTGCTTTATTAGGTTTAGCCAGCGTGTTGCTGGTCTCTGCTGGGGCGCAGGCCGTGAGTCTGAACGGCCAGATTGGGAAAGATTACACCAACTTTGGTTTTGGTTTGGGTACCGAAACCAGCGGCATCGCCGTGAGCGGTAACTGGGCACACAGTGAAGATGATGGTGATATCGCCGGCCTGGGGCTTGGTTACAACATCCCGCTTGGTCCGTTCCTTGCAACCGTCGGCGGGAAAGGCATTTATCTGAATCCGGATGTGGGCAGCGAAGGTTATGCCGTTGCGGTCGGTGGCGGGCTGCAGTGGAAAATCGCCAGTAGCTTTAGCATCTTCGGTGAATACTACTACTCGCCGGATTCACTCTCCAGCGGCGTGAAAGAGTACCAGGAAGCGAACGCCGGGGCGCGTTACACCATTATGCGCCCGCTGACGGTTGAGGCCGGTTACCGCTACATCGACATGACCGGTAAAGAAGGACGTCGCGACAACGCGGTTGCTGATGGCCCGTATGTTGGCGTTAGCGCCAGTTTCTAATCCCCTGGCGCGGCATCTGTCCGCGCCCGTTTGTCTCCGTTTTTCCTCTGCGCATGCGCTATAGTGTTTCAACCTCGATTGCAGGAGCTAACGATGTTAAATGTGGAGATGTTATCGACCGGCGATGAAGTGCTGCATGGCCAGATTGTGGATACCAATGCGGCCTGGCTGGCTGATTTTTTCTTTAACCAGGGGTTGCCTCTCACGCGCCGTAACACCGTGGGCGATAACCTTGATGATTTGGTTGCTATCCTGCGTGAACGTAGTGAGCACGCGGATGTGCTGATTGTGAATGGCGGCCTGGGGCCGACCAGCGACGATCTCAGCGCGCTGGCGGCGGCGACCGCCAAAGGTGAAGCGCTGGTGCTACACGAAGCGTGGCTGGCACAAATGGAACGCTTCTTTACCGAACGTGGCCGCGTGATGGCACCGAGTAACCGCAAACAGGCCGAGATCCCGGCCAGCGCCGAACTGGTGGATAACCCGGTCGGTACCGCCTGTGGTTTTGCTCTGCAACTCAACCGTTGCCTGATGTTCTTCACGCCGGGCGTACCGTCGGAATTTAAAGTGATGGTGGAACAAGAAATTCTGCCGCGCCTGCGCGCACGCTTTACCCTGCCGGAGCCGCCGGTTTGCCTGCGCTTAACCACTTTTGGTCGCTCAGAGAGCGATCTGGCGCAGAGCCTGCAACACCTGCAACTGCCGCCAGGCGTGGTGATGGGCTACCGCTCTTCGATGCCGATTATCGAGTTAAAGCTGACTGGCCCGGCAGAACATCGCGCCGCGATGGAAGCGCTGTGGCCGGAAGTGAAACGCGTTGCCGGTGAAAGTTTGATTTTTGAAGGCACCGACGGTTTACCGGCAGCACTTGCCGCAACCCTGCGGGAACGCCAACTGAGCCTGACGCTAAGCGAACAGTTCACTGGCGGTCTGGTGGCATTACAACTTTCACGCGCCGGTGCGCCGCTGCTGGCCAGCGAAGTGTTACCGTCGCAGGCGGAAGCGCTGGCGCAAAGCGCTCGCTGGACCACCGAGCTGCGCAATCGCCATCTCGCCGGACTGGCTCTGACAGTGACCGGTCTTGAAGAGGATCATCTTAACTTCGCGCTGGCGACGCCGGAAGGCACCCGCGCGCTGCGGGTGAAATTCAATACTACCCGCCACGGGCTGGTGGTGCGCCAGGAAGTGTGCGCCATGATGGCACTGAACATTCTGCGCCGCTGGCTGGCGGGCAAAGATATTGCCAGCGATCACGGCTGGATCAATGTGGTGGAAACGCTGTCGGTAGAGTAATCGCTGAGGGTAACGGCATGCCGTTACCCTAATGCATTTGCCAGTAGCGTAATGGGATGTTCACAGCGTTTGCTGGTGGACATCTCAATTTGCCATTTGCAGGTTTCACAATCCGTCACCACCAGATCCGCACCGCTGGCTTCAATTTGCTCGAATAGCGGCGCGCCAATCGCCTGCGATGTTGGGTAGTTTTCGCTTTTAAAGCCGTAGGTTCCGGCAATCCCGCAGCAGCGCGAATCCAGCACCGTCAACTCAAGCCCGGGGATGCGCCGCAGCAGCTCCAGCGTGTAGTGCGTCCAGCCCATTTTTTCCATATGACACGGCGTGTGATAGACCACCTTCAGCGGGGTTTCTCTCAGCGGCAACGAGCGACCTTCGTCGAGCATGCGCCAGATCCAGCGCGTGGCTAAATCGATATGCGAGCGCAAATGGCTGTTATCCACATCCAGCAGGTGAGGATATTCGTCGCGCAGCGTAAAAGCGCAGGTGGAAGAGGTGGCAATAACCGGCAGCCCATCTGAGCCGATAGCCTGCTCCAGTGAGCGCACATTAAACTGCGCCTGTTTTTTCGCTTTATCGAAAAAGCCATTCGCAATCAATGGGACGCCACAGCATTTTTCCCGCTGCAATAACTGTACGCCGATGCCCATATGGTTCAGCACGCGGATCAGATCTTTACCCAACTGGGGATGGTTGTAATTCACGTAGCAACCGTGGAAAAACGCCACCTGCTGCGCAAATGTCTGTTGCTTTGCGGCAATGCTGCGATACCAGCGGCGAAATGTGCCGCTGGAATATTTTGGCAACGTGCGGTGGTGATCGATTTTTAATGCGGTATCCAGCAACTGGCGCACGGGTTTGAGTGATGTTGCCGCATTCACCAGCGGTGCCATCGGTGTTGATAGCGTCCCCATCAGGTCGGTGTGGCTGAGAATGGCATTTCGTATGGAGAGCTTTTTCGGCGCGTACTGGGCACGGGCGCGCTGAATAATATCGCCAATTTTCACCCCGGACGGGCAGGCGGTTTCGCAGCGTTTACAGTTGGTGCAGTACTTCAGCGCATCATCATAAAGCGCGGCGTCTTTTAACCGCAGACGCTCGCCATCAGGGCCTGCCTGTTTCGGGCCAGGGTAAGCCGGATTGACGCGGCTGACGGGGCAGGCGGTGGTGCAAACGGTGCATTTAATGCAGCTTTCAAATTGCGTATTGTTCATTGTTCGCCTCCCTGTGCGCTAATTTGCTGTGCGGCATGCAGCGCGGTGACGACGCAAACGCCGCCGCCGCACCCCTGGGCGATGGCATCAAAACCGCCCAGCACGGAACCAACCACATAGAGATTGTTCACGGCGTTCCCCTGACGCAAGCCGTGTAGTTGCGCGTCGGTCTGCACGCCAAACTGCTGCCACGGCTGGCTGTCAAACACATCATCGCGATACCACTCCTGACGCTGTGCGCTTTGCAGCACGTCGAGATCAAACACCGTTTCCCGCACGCGATCGCGCCCGGCAACCAGCCCGTTACTGAAAAAACTGCCGCTGGCGAGCACCACATTGCGCGCGCGCAGCGGGATATCTTCATGTTTACGCGTCCAAACTTGTGTGACACGCTGGTCGGCGATATCGGCACGCAGTACATCGTCACCGGGCATCCAGTTACCGCCGCTGCGTATAAACGCCTGTTGCAGGAGTTGCTGCATGCGCATACCCGGTACGGAAGGCGGCAGCGTGGGCAGCAGGCGCAGCGGGCAGGCCAGTTGCTGATTAAGGCGCGTAAAGACGCTACTGTCCGTCAGACCAAAGCAGGCGGGCAGATAGAGCATCGCGTAGTGCTGGCTTAGCGGCAGCAGCGCTTCGTACAGCGCGTTGTAGTGTTCGGGTGCGTCCAGCAGGCGGGCGATATTCACCGCGCGAAATTCACTGGGGTTGTCGCGTAGCCGATCCAGCAGCGGGAGATCTATCTCTTCTGCCTGTGCATCAATACCGCGTTTACGCAGCGCACCTGCCGCAAGCTGCGGCTGGAAATCAAGAAAGCCACTGATACCGACTACGCCAGTGTGCTGGTGAATTTCTGTTTTTACCGGCGCTTCCTGCGGGCTAAGCCAGGCGGTGCGGAATGTGCCAAGCGGCGTCACGCGCTGGTGCGGCGTATCAACATTGCCCTGTAACGCCAGCCCGCAATCTGCCAGCAACGTCTGCGCCTGTTGTGCGTAATGGCGAACCTGGTCTGCGCCGAGCCGGGCATAAGGGTGATTAGCATGGTGCTGTTGGAGGTGCGCGATGGCGCTATCAAGCGTATCGATAGGTTGACCGTCGGGTAAATGCGAAAGCAAATCCAGCGAGCCGGAAGAGAAGCTCAAGGCGCTTTGTCCACGGCTGACAATAGCGCAGCGCTGGCCGCTCTGAACAAGACGGATCCCGCACACCAAACCGGCCAGCCCGCCCCCGATAATAACCGTATCAAATCTCATCTTCCGCCTCCTTTTCCAGACCACACAATCCCTGATAAACCCAGCGAGTGAATTCACTTTCCCGCAGCGCATCGCCCCAGGCGACGGGTTTAACGCCTTTCCAGCGCTCATTAAGAAAATCGGCCAGTTGGTGCAGAGATTCACTTTCAGTCGTGACATGCATGCGGTTAAGCAAACCAGCGGCACGGCAGGCGCACAATTCGCCCTGGCAAGTGCCCATCCCGACGCGTGTGCGGCGGCGTAAATCAAGCAGCGAATGGACATTGAGGTTTTCGACCGCGTACTGCACTTCTCCAGCGGTGACGGCTTCACATTCGCAAACCAGACTGCGGTTATGTCTGTCGCTGCCAAGCCAGGCTGGCGTGCGATCACCGTGGCGATAGACCGCCGAACCACGTAGCGGCGTCGGCAGAGAGATGATTTTTTTGAGTGCCTGTTCAGTCGGCTCGCGGGAGCCAGGCAGCGGCGCGGTAGCGGTGGTGCAGGGGGCATGATGATTGAGCTTGCGACACACGGCATCCGTTGCCCATTCGGCCATTAGCCGGTAAGTCATCAGTTTGCCGCCGGTAATAGTGATAAAACCTTCCAGCCCATCGCGCTGCGCGTGGTCCAGCAACACAATTCCCCGGCTGACATTGCGCCCGCTCGGGTCATCATCGCTGGCGACCAGCGGTCTCACACCGGCGTAAGCACGCAGGATGCGCGTTTTTGCCATTACCGGTGCCAGTTTTTCCCCTTCACGCAGCAGAATATCCACTTCGTCAGGCGCGACGCGCAGGTTATCGATGTCGGCGTAATCAATATGCGTTGAGGTGGTGCCAATCAGGGAAATCGTGTCGCCTGGCACCAGAATATCGGCGTCGGCGGGTTTGCGGCAGCGGTTGATGACGTGCTGATTAATGCGATGATCGAGGATCAGCAGCGCGCCTTTCGCCGGGAACATACGGATCGACAGGTCGGCATATTCGGCAATGCGCTGCCCCCAGATCCCGGCGGCATTCACCACCACTGGCGCGTGGAGTTCCAGGGTTTCACCACTGGCAGGGTGATATAGCCGCACGCCGCTCACCGTGTCGCCATGGCGGATCAGACCACACACTTCGTGCCCGGTGAGGATTTTGGCACCGTGCTCGCGCGCGTCCAGCATATTGCTGGCGGTGAGGCGGAAAGGATCCACCGTACCGTCCGGCACACGCACCGCGCCGATCAGCGCCGGGTTGACGCTTGGCTCCATGCGTAGCGCCTCCTGTGGTGAGATGGCCTGCGCCGGGATCCCCGCTTGCAGACAGGCGTCAATAAACTGGCTTTGATACACCAGGTCATCTTCCGGCAGGGTAATAAACAGGCCGTCTGTCGGTTCGATACAGTGGCGGGCGATGCGTTTAAGGATCTGGTTTTCGGCAATACATTCACGCGCTGATTCGTTATCGGTCACCGCGTAACGCGCACCGCTGTGCAGTAGGCCGTGGTTGCGACCGGTCGCGCCGGTGGCGATATCGTGGCGTTCAAGCAGAACCACACGCAAGCCGCGCAGGGCGCAGTCGCGGGCAATGCCTGCGCCGGTCGCGCCGCCGCCGATAATAATCACATCGTAGTCACTGGAGTTGCGCATGTTCGCGTCCTTCTGGTCGACGTTCCTTAGCAATCATTAAGCCATACTATGATTGTGGTTTGTTTGATATCGCGCATATTCGAGCAAAAAACGAAAGTGAAACGCGCTTTCATGCGTGAAGTTAGATGTTTGTCATATTTCTGTAACAATACCTGCGACAACTCATTCACTCTGGTTAAAACTTTCACTACAATCCGCCGCGAATAACTCTGGTTATGTTCGTTTTCACTCATTAATGAAAGATATGAGTCTTACCGCGCCACGGAGGCCGCTATGTTGAGTATTTTTAGACCTGCCCCCCATCAATCGCGTCTGCCCGATGCGCAAATCGATCCGCTGTACCGGCGGTTGCGCTGGCAGATTTTCCTCGGGATCTTCTTCGGCTATGCCGCTTACTATCTGGTGCGTAAGAACTTTGCGCTCGCAATGCCGTATTTAGTCGAACAGGGCTTTTCCCGTGGCGATCTGGGGTTTGCGCTGTCCGGTATCTCCATTGCCTACGGCTTTTCGAAATTTATTATGGGTTCGGTGTCTGATCGCTCGAATCCGCGCGTTTTCCTGCCCGCCGGGTTAATTCTGGCGGCGGCGGTGATGCTGTTTATGGGCTTTGTGCCGTGGGCAACATCCAGCATCATGGTCATGTTTGTGCTGCTGTTCCTGTGTGGCTGGTTCCAGGGGATGGGCTGGCCGCCGTGTGGGCGCACCATGGTGCACTGGTGGTCGCAAAAAGAGCGCGGCGGCATTGTGTCGGTATGGAACTGCGCGCATAACGTCGGCGGTGGCATCCCTCCGCTGCTGTTCCTGTTGGGGATGGCGTGGTTTAACGACTGGCATGCGGCGCTGTATATGCCCGCGTTTGGCGCAATTCTGGTGGCGATTTTGGCCTTCGCACTGATGCGCGACACGCCTCAATCCTGCGGTTTACCGCCGATTGAAGAGTACAAAAACGATTACCCGGATGATTACAGCGACAAACACGAAGAAGAGTTGTCCGCAAAGCAGATTTTCATGCAGTACATCCTGCCGAACAAACTGCTGTGGTATATCGCGGTAGCGAACGTTTTTGTTTACCTGCTGCGCTACGGCATTCTCGACTGGTCGCCGACCTACCTGAAAGAGGTGAAACACTTCGCGCTGGATAAATCCTCGTGGGCCTATTTCTTCTATGAATATGCGGGCATTCCCGGCACGCTGCTGTGCGGCTGGATGTCGGATAAAGTCTTCCGCGGAAACCGCGGCGCAACCGGCGTGTTCTTTATGACACTGGTGACCATTGCGACTATCGTTTACTGGTTGAACCCACCGGGTAACCCGAGCGTGGATATGGCCTGCATGATTGTCATCGGCTTCCTGATTTATGGCCCGGTGATGTTGATTGGTCTGCATGCGTTGGAGCTGGCACCGAAAAAAGCGGCGGGTACGGCGGCGGGCTTTACCGGCTTGTTTGGCTATCTTGGTGGTTCTGTCGCCGCCAGCGCCATCGTCGGTTATACCGTTGATTTCTTCGGCTGGGATGGTGGCTTTATGGTGATGATTGGCGGCAGCATTCTGGCGGTTTTACTGCTGGTTATCGTGATGATTGGCGAAAAACGTCACCATGCCGATGTGCTGGCGCGTCGTAGCTAACTGGGAGCGCTGATGAAAACCACTTTCACCCGTATGACCTCAAGCCTGCTGCTGGCAGGCGCGTTAACCAGCCAGGCGCTGGCCACCGATAAAATCGTTATCGCCCATCGTGGCGCCAGCGGTTATTTGCCGGAACATACTTTACCGGCGAAGGCGATGGCCTATGCACAGGGCGCGGATTTCCTTGAACAAGACCTGGTGATGACCAAAGACGACCAGTTGGTCGTTCTGCACGATCACTATCTCGACCGCGTAACGGATGTCGCGGAGCGCTTCCCGCAGCGCGCGCGTAAAGACGGGCGCTACTACGCCATCGACTTCACGCTCGACGAGATCCGCTCGCTGAAGTTTACCGAAGGGTTCGAGCTGGAAAAGGGCAAGAAAGTGCAGGTCTATCCGGGGCGTTTCCCGATGGGTAAATCCGATTTCCGCATTCATACGTTTGAAGAGGAGATCGAGTTTGTGCAGGGGTTAAACCACTCTACTGGCAAGAACATCGGTATTTATCCGGAGATCAAAGCGCCCTGGTTCCACCATCAGGAAGGCAAAGACATTGCCGCAAAAACGCTGGAAGTGCTGAAAAAGTACGGTTACACCAGCAAGCAGGATAACGTGTACCTGCAATGTTTTGACGTCAATGAGCTCAAGCGCATTAAGAAAGAGCTGGAACCGAAGATGGGGATGGATCTTAAACTGGTGCAACTGATTGCGTATACCAACTGGAATGAAACGCAGGAGCAGCAGCCGGATGGCAAATGGGTGAATTACAGTTACGACTGGATGTTCGAACCTGGCGCGATGAAGCAAATCGCTCAGTATGCCGACGGCATCGGCCCGGACTACCACATGCTGGTGGCGGACGGTTCAAAACCGGGTAACGTCAAGCTTACGGCAATGGTGAAAGAGGCGCATGCCAGCCATTTGCAGGTCCATCCGTTTACCATACGCGCGGATCAGCTTCCACCGTATGCCAGCGATGTGAATCAGCTCTATAAGGTGTTGTATCAGCAGGCGGGTGTCGATGGTTTGTTCACCGATTTCCCGGATAAAGCGGTACAGTTTTTACAGCACAAGTAAAACAAAAGGGCCTGTGAAGGCCCTTTTTTACATCTCGATTTCGATATCGCCTTTCGCCCGGCAGCAGCAGGGCAAAATTTCCCCTTCGTTGATAAAGGCCAGCGGCTCGGCAATCCAGTCAACCTGGCCTGCCACCAGACGACAGCGGCAGGAGCCGCAGTAGCCTTCGCGGCACTGGTACTCAACTTCCACCTGGTGCGATTCCAGCGCCACCAGCAGGGAAGGGTGCTCATCCTGGCACTGTACGTGCGTGCCGGAAAGGCTAAGCGTCACGCGGCTCATCAGAGCTGGAAGCTACTCAGATCGTCGGTGTCGACTTCAGAGTCGATCTGACCGACCAGATAAGAACTCACTTCCACTTCCTGCGGCGCCACCTGGACATTATCGGAAACCAGCCAAGTGTTGATCCACGGAATCGGGTTCGAACGGGTCTGGAACGGTAAGTCGAGACCGACTGCCTGCATGCGGATGTTGGTGATGTACTCAACGTACTGGCAGAGAATGTCTTTGTTCAGGCCAATCATCGAGCCGCCCTGGAACAGGTATTCCGCCCACTCTTTTTCCTGCAATGCCGCCTGGACGAACAGGTCATAGCACTCCTGTTTGCACTCTTCGGCAATCTCGGCCATTTCCGGGTCATCAACGCCGGAACGCAGCAGGTTCAGCATATGCTGGGTGCCGGTCAGGTGCAGCGCTTCGTCACGGGCAATCAGACGAATGATTTTGGCGTTGCCTTCCATCAGCTCACGCTCGGCGAAAGCGAAGGAGCAAGCGAAGCTAACGTAGAAACGAATCGCTTCCAGCGCGTTCACGCTCATCAGGCACAGGTAAAGTTTCTTCTTCAACTCGCGCAGGCTCACGGTCACCGTTTTGCCATTGACGTTGTGCGTGCCTTCTCCCAGCAGGTGCCAGTAGCTGGTCATTTCAATCAGCTCGTCGTAGAAGTGCGAGATGCCTTCCGCGCGCTTGAGGATCTGCTCGTTGGTGACGATATCGTCAAACACCACCGCCGGATCGTTAACGATGTTGCGGATGATGTGGGTGTAAGAGCGTGAGTGGATCGTTTCTGAAAACGCCCAGGTTTCAACCCAGGTTTCCAGTTCCGGGATGGAGATCAGCGGCAGCAACGCAACGTTCGGGCTACGACCCTGAATCGAGTCCAGCAGCGTCTGGTATTTAAGGTTGCTGATAAAAATATGCTTTTCGTGTTCCGGTAACGCCTGGAAATCGATACGGTCGCGGGAAACATCAACTTCTTCCGGACGCCAGAAGAAGGAGAGTTGTTTCTCAATCAGCTTTTCGAAAATGTCATATTTTTGCTGATCGTAGCGCGCCACGTTAACCGGCTGGCCGAAGAACATCGGCTCCAGCAACTGATCGTTTTTCGTCTGTGAAAAAGTGGTGTATGCCATGGAATGTGAGTCCTGTCTTGCGAAAAAAAAGGGCGGGTTTCCCCGCCCCTTAGTTAGATCTTACATGCGCCGCTTTCGCAGCCATCGTCCTGGATGGAAGGTGCCAGGTCATCCTGCGCATCTTCCGCGCCATCGCGGGTGTTTTGATAGTACAGCGTTTTCACACCAAATTTGTAGGCGGTCAGCAAGTCTTTCAACAATTGTTGCATCGGCACTTTGCCCGACGGGAAGCGTGACGGGTCATAGTTGGTGTTTGCCGAAATCGACTGATCGATAAATTTCTGCATGATGCCGACCAGTTGCAGGTAGCCGTCGTTATTCGGCATTTCCCACAGCAGCTCGTAGGCATTACTCAGTTTTTCATAATCCGGCACCACCTGACGCAGGATGCCATCTTTCGACGCTTTGATGCTCACATGGCCGCGCGGCGGTTCAATACCGTTGGTGGCGTTGGAGATCTGCGATGAGGTTTCAGACGGCATCAGCGCGGAGAGCGTGGAGTTACGCAGACCGTGCGTTTTGATCGATTCACGCAACGCTTCCCAGTCGTAATGCAGCGGCTCGTTGGTAATAGCGTCGAGATCTTTCTTGTAGGTATCGATCGGCAAAATACCCTGCGAGTAAGTGGTTTCGTTGAACCACGGGCACGCGCCTTGCTCTTTCGCCAGCTCGTTGGAGGCTTTCAGCAGCCAGTACTGAATGGCTTCGAAAGTCTGATGCGTCAGGTTGTTCGCACTGCCGTCAGAGTAACGTTTGCCGTTTTTCGCCAGCCAGTAAGCAAAGTTGATGACGCCAATACCCAGCGTACGGCGGCCCATCGCGCCACGTTTAGCGGCCAGAATTGGGTAATCCTGGTAGTCCAGCAGGGCATCAAGCGCACGCACCGCAAGCGTTGCCAGCTCTTCCAGCTCGTCGAGGTTTTTAATCGCGCCGAGGTTAAATGCAGAGAGCGTACAGAGCGCGATTTCACCGTTTTCGTCGTTCACATCATCCAGCGGCTTGGTCGGCAGGGCGATTTCCAGGCACAGGTTGGACTGACGTACCGGGGCAACCACCGGGTCAAACGGGCTGTGGGTGTTGCAGTGATCAACGTTCTGAATGTAGATACGGCCAGTGGACGCACGTTCCTGCATCATCAGGGAGAACAGCTCCACTGCTTTGATGCGCTGTTTGCGGATGCTGTCGTCTTTTTCATATTGGGTGTACAGGCGTTCGAACTCGTCCTGATCGGCGAAGAACGCATCGTACAGACCCGGCACGTCGGACGGGCTGAACAGGGTGATCTCTTCACCTTTCAGCAGACGGGTGTACATCAGTTTGTTGATCTGTACGCCGTAGTCCATGTGACGTACGCGGTTGCCTTCCACGCCACGGTTGTTTTTCAGTACCAGCAGGCTTTCGACTTCCAGGTGCCACATCGGGTAGAACAGGGTCGCCGCACCGCCGCGTACACCGCCCTGCGAGCAGGATTTCACTGCCGTCTGGAAGTGTTTGTAGAACGGGATACAACCGGTGTGGAACGCTTCGCCACCGCGGATCGGGCTACCCAGCGCACGAATGCGGCCGGCGTTGATACCGATACCGGCGCGCTGGGAAACGTATTTCACAATCGCGCTGGAAGTGGCGTTGATGGAGTCCAGGCTGTCGCCGCACTCGATCAGTACACAGGAGCTGAACTGACGGGTCGGCGTACGCACGCCGGACATGATCGGCGTCGGCAGCGAAATTTTGAACGTGGAAACGGCGTCGTAGAAGCGCTTCACGTAGTCCAGACGGGTTTCACGCGGATAGTTGGAGAACAGGCACGCGGCAACCAGGATATACAGGAACTGCGCGCTCTCGTAGATCTCGCCGGTCACGCGGTTCTGTACCAGGTATTTGCCTTCCAACTGCTTCACCGCCGCGTAAGAGAAGTTCATATCGCGCCAGTGGTCGATAAAACCGTCCATCTGCTTGAACTCTTCTTCCGTGTAGTCTTCCAGCAGATGATGATCGTATTTGCCAAGCTCAATCATTTTCTTCACGTGGTCAAACAGCGCAGGCGGCTCGAACTGGCCGTAGGCTTTTTTACGCAGGTGGAAAATGGCCAGGCGCGCGGCCAGGTACTGGTAGTCCGGCGCGTCGCGGGAAATCAGATCCGCAGCGGCCTTAATGATGGTCTCGTGGATATCGGACGTTTTGATACCGTCGTAGAACTGAATGTGTGAGCGCAGTTCAACCTGAGAGATGGATACGTTACTTAGCCCCTCTGCCGCCCAATCCAGTACTCGATGAATTTTGTCGAGATTGATGCGCTCAGTGCCACCATCACGCTTTGTCACCAGCAGACTCTGATTCATGTGATTACCTGTCCGTGAAATAGAAAATATCCCCCCATTTATCCACAATTCGTTGCTGTGATTAACTCTGTGGATAAATACTACATATAGGGGGTTTGCGATAAGAGAAACGCTATATGGTGAGTATTCTAGTAAGGATTCTTTTCAGTACAAGAGTTGATTTTGAGGTTAAATTGAGGTTGCGAAAGGGTGATAATCGCTAAGTCCTCGTATCGTAAGGCCTGGCGGCGATGTCAATATTTCGCAAAAAAAAATGAATTTTTGATCGAGTGCTGATTTCTTCATCGGGAAAGGCAATTGCGCAACTTGATGCTGCGCAATCTTCTATCACTTTATCTGATGACCTTAGTCATTTTTTGCTGTTGTATGTAACATATAGTTCACATCAACGCCCGGCCCTAACGTAAACTGGTTTAACAACGGGTTGTAATGTAACCCGGTAATGTGACGCTCCTGTAACACGGTGCCGTCAACCCAGTTTAAGAGTTCCGCTGGCTTAATAAATTTCTTCACGTCGTGCGTGCCTTTCGGCACCATGCGCAGCACATATTCCGCGCCGACTACCGCCATCAACCAGGCTTTGCCGTTGCGGTTAATGGTAGAGAAGAAGACATGACCGCCGGGTTTGACCAGTTGCGCACAGGCCTTCACCACAGATTGCGGATCCGGAACATGCTCCAGCATTTCCATGCAGGTGACGACATCGTACTGCTGCGCGTGTTTTGCCGCATGTTCTTCTACGGTTTCCTGCACATAATTGACCTGAACGCCTGATTCCAGCGCGTGCAAGCGCGCCACCTGCAGCGGTTCAAAGCCCATATCCAGCCCGGTGACATCCGCGCCTTCTTGCGCCATGCTTTCTGCCAGAATCCCGCCGCCGCAGCCGACATCGAGCACTTTCTTACCGAACAGGCCGGCAGCGTGTTCGCCAATATAACCCAGACGCAGCGGGTTGATGCGGTGCAGGGGTTTAAACTCACCTTCTTTATCCCACCAGCGCGAGGCGACAGCCTCAAATTTGGCGATTTCAGCATGATCAACGTTTTGAGCGACCGGCGTTTTTTCGGCATTCATGGGCGCAATAACTCCTCTATCAATAAGACCCGTGAGTATATCAGGCCAACGGGATGAATAAACCTTTGCACGGGTGTTATAGGTTTACCTGTATCAAAGCGGTTGTGTTATAATTTGCGACCTTTGAATCCGGGATACAGTAGAGGGATAGCGGTTAGATGAGCGACCTTGCGAGAGAAATTACACCGGTTAACATCGAGGAAGAGCTGAAGAGCTCCTATCTGGACTATGCGATGTCGGTCATTGTTGGCCGTGCGCTTCCGGATGTCCGAGATGGCCTGAAACCGGTTCACCGTCGCGTACTTTACGCCATGAACGTATTGGGCAATGACTGGAATAAAGCCTACAAAAAATCTGCCCGTGTCGTTGGTGACGTAATCGGTAAGTACCATCCCCATGGTGATTCCGCAGTGTACGACACCATTGTCCGTATGGCGCAGCCGTTCTCGCTGCGTTACATGCTGGTCGATGGTCAGGGGAACTTCGGTTCCATCGATGGCGACTCCGCGGCGGCGATGCGTTATACGGAAATCCGCCTGGCGAAGATTGCCCATGAATTGATGGCCGATCTGGAAAAAGAGACGGTTGATTACGTCGATAACTACGACGGCACCGAAAAAATTCCTGATGTGATGCCCACCAAGATCCCGAACCTGCTGGTGAACGGTTCTTCGGGGATCGCCGTCGGTATGGCAACCAACATTCCGCCACATAACCTGACGGAAGTGATCAACGGTTGCCTGGCTTACATTGATAACGAAGACATCAGCATTGAAGAGCTGATGGAGCATATTCCGGGGCCGGATTTCCCGACGGCGGCGATCATCAACGGTCGTCGTGGCATCGAAGAAGCCTATCGCACCGGTCGCGGCAAGATTTACATTCGCGCGCGCGCGGAAGTGGAAACCGACGCGAAGAACGGCCGCGAAACGATTATCGTGCACGAAATTCCGTATCAGGTGAACAAAGCGCGCCTGATCGAGAAGATTGCCGAGCTGGTGAAAGATAAACGCGTTGAAGGCATCAGCGCGCTGCGCGACGAGTCCGATAAAGATGGTATGCGCATCGTTATCGAAATCAAACGCGACGCCGTGGGTGAAGTGGTTCTGAATAACCTCTACTCCCAGACGCAATTGCAGGTTTCTTTCGGTATCAACATGGTTGCTCTGCACCATGGTCAGCCGAAGATCATGGCGCTTAAAGAAATTCTGGCCGCGTTTGTGCGCCACCGCCGTGAAGTGGTAACGCGTCGTACGATTTTCGAACTGCGTAAAGCCCGCGACCGCGCGCACATTCTGGAAGCGCTGGCCGTAGCGCTGGCGAACATCGATCCGATCATTGAACTGATCCGCCGCGCGCCGACACCGGCTGAAGCAAAAGCGGGCCTGATCGCGCAACCGTGGGATCTGGGCAATGTCTCTTCCATGCTGGAACGTGCGGGCGATGACGCGGCGCGTCCGGAATGGCTGGAGCCGGAGTTCGGTATTCGCGATGGTAAATACTATCTGACCGAACAGCAGGCACAGGCGATTCTGGATCTGCGTTTGCAGAAACTGACCGGCCTTGAGCATGAAAAACTGCTCGAGGAGTACAAAGAGCTGCTGGAGCAGATTGCCGAGCTGCTGCATATACTTGGCAGCGCTGAACGCCTGATGGAAGTGATCCGCGAAGAGCTTGAGCTGGTTCGCGAACAGTTTGGCGACGAACGTCGCACCGAAATTACCGCTAACACTGCCGATATCAACATCGAAGACCTGATCAATCAGGAAGATGTGGTGGTTACGTTGTCGCACCAGGGCTATGTGAAGTATCAGCCGCTGACCGACTACGAAGCCCAGCGCCGTGGTGGTAAAGGCAAATCGGCTGCGCGTATTAAAGAAGAAGACTTTATTGACCGCCTGCTGGTGGCCAACACCCATGACACCATCCTCTGTTTCTCCAGCCGTGGACGTCTGTACTGGATGAAGGTTTATCAGTTGCCGGAAGCGAGCCGTGGCGCACGTGGTCGCCCGATCGTCAACCTGCTGCCGCTGGAGCCGAACGAGCGTATCACCGCCATTCTGCCGGTGCGTGAATACGAAGAGGGCGTCAACGTCTTTATGGCGACCGCCAGCGGTACCGTGAAGAAAACCGCGCTTACCGAATTCAGCCGTCCGCGTTCTGCCGGTATCATTGCCGTCAACCTGAACGAAGGCGATGAGCTGATTGGCGTCGATCTGACTTCAGGCAGCGACGAAGTGATGCTCTTCTCTGCGGCGGGCAAAGTGGTGCGCTTTAAAGAAGGTGCTGTGCGTGCAATGGGGCGTACTGCGACCGGTGTTCGCGGTATCAAGCTTGCGGAAAAAGACAGCGTTGTCTCGCTGATCGTGCCGCGTGGCGAAGGCGCAATCCTGACGGTAACGCAGAACGGTTACGGTAAACGTACGGCGGAAACCGAGTACCCGACCAAATCCCGCGGTACCCAGGGCGTAATCTCCATCAAAGTCACCGAGCGTAACGGCGCAGTGGTCGGCGCGGTGCAGGTTGATGATTGCGACCAGATCATGATGATCACCGATGCCGGTACGCTGGTGCGTACACGCGTCTCGGAAATCAGCGTGGTAGGGCGTAATACCCAGGGCGTTATTCTGATCCGCACCGCGGAAGATGAAAACGTAGTGGGTCTGCAGCGTGTTGCTGAGCCGGTAGATGATGAAGAGTTAGACTCCATCGACGGTAGCGTGGCGGAAGGCGATGATGATATCGCGCCGGAAGTTGATACCGATACCGACGACGACGCGGCGGAGGACGACGCCGAGTAATGCGTTATGAGGGCCGGTTTCCGGCCCTTTTTCATTGCCGTTGCGGCCTTTGCGATTTATCGCTACCTTAATCACACTCTTTTTTAACTTCCTTGTGGCGGAGTTTCCCCAGGTTGAAATACCTCGTCTCTTTTCGCAGTACCCTGAAAGTCTCCCGCTATCTGTTCAGGGCGCTGGCGCTATTGCTTTGGCTGTTGATTGCCTTTTTTTCTGTCTTTTATATCGTTAACGCCTTGCATGACAAAGAGTCGGAAATTCGCCAGGAATTTAACCTCAGCTCCGATCAGGCGCAGCGTTACATCCAGCGCACGTCTGACGTGATGAAAGAGCTGAAGTACATCGCTGAAAACCGCCTGACGGCGGAAAACGGTATTCTGACCTCGCGCAACCGCGACGACAAAACCGAAGTCCCGACATTTTTACCGCTGTTCCCGGATTCTGACTGCTCCGCCATGGGTAGCTCCTGGCGCGGCTCGCTGGAGTCGCTGGCGTGGTTTATGCGCTACTGGCGCGACAATTTCTCCGCCGCTTACGATCTCAACCGCGTGTTTTTGATCGGCAGCGACAATCTTTGCATGGCTGACTTCGGCCTGCGCGATCTCCCCGTTGAACGCGACGATACGCTGAAAAGCCTGCATGAGCGTATCGTTAAATACCGTAACGCTCCGCAGGATGAGCGCAGTAACAACGTCTACTGGATGAGCCAGGGGCCGCGTCCGGGGATCGGTTATTTCTATGCGCTGACGCCGGTTTACCTCGGCAACCGCCTGCAAGCGCTGCTGGGTACGGAACAGTCCATTCGCATGGAAAACTTCTTCACGCCGGGTAGCTTGCCAATGGGCGTGACCATCCTGGATGACAATGGACATGCGCTAATTTCCCTTACCGGCCAGGATAGCGGCATTGTTGTCGATCCGCGCTGGATGCAGGAACGTTCGTGGTTTGGTTATACCTCGGGTTTCCGCGAACTGATCCTGAAAAAGAGCCTGCCACCGTCATCGCTGAGCGTGGTTTACTCCGTACCGGTTGATATGGTGCTGGAGCGCATTCGCATGCTGATCCTTAACGCGGTGTTGCTGAATGTGCTGGTCGGTGTGGCGCTCTTTACGCTTGCGCGCATGTATGAGCGGCGGATTTTTATTCCGGCGGAAAATGATGCCCAGCGGCTGGAAGAGCATGAGCAGTTCAACCGTAAAATTGTCGCCTCCGCGCCGGTGGGGATCTGCATTTTGCGCACTCAGGACGGCACGAACATCCTCAGTAACGAGCTGGCACACAACTATTTGAACATGCTGACGCATGAAGACAGGCAGCGGCTTACGCAAATTATCTGTGGTCAGCAGGTCAATTTCGTTGATGTGCTGACCAGCAATAATACTAACTTGCAAATTAGCTTTGTTCATTCTCGTTATCGCAATGAAAACGTGGCGATTTGCGTGCTGGTGGATGTTTCTGCCCGCGTGAAGATGGAAGAGTCGTTGCAGGAGATGGCGCAAGCGGCAGAGCAGGCGAGCCAGTCGAAATCGATGTTCCTTGCGACAGTCAGCCATGAGTTACGCACGCCGCTGTACGGTATTATCGGTAACCTCGATCTGCTGCAAACGAAAGAGCTGCCGAAAGGGGTGGACAGGTTAGTCACCGCAATGAACAACTCGTCGAGCCTGTTGCTGAAAATTATCAGCGATATTCTCGATTTCTCGAAAATTGAATCGGAACAGTTGAAAATCGAGCCACGCGAGTTTTCCCCGCGCGAAGTGATGAGCCATATCACCGCCAACTATTTACCGCTGGTGGTGCGTAAGCAACTGGGGCTGTACTGCTTTATTGAACCGGATGTGCCGATGGCGCTGAATGGCGATCCGATGCGTTTACAGCAGGTGATTTCCAACCTGCTCAGCAACGCAATTAAGTTCACTGATATGGGTTGTATCGTGCTGCATGTGCATCGTGATGCGGATTATCTCAGCATTCGTGTACGTGATACCGGTGTGGGGATCCCGGGTAAAGAGGTGGTGCGTCTGTTCGATCCTTTCTTCCAGGTGGGAACCGGCGTACAGCGTAACTTCCAGGGCACCGGGCTGGGGCTGGCGATTTGTGAAAAATTAATCAGCATGATGGATGGCGATATTTCCGTTGATACCGAGCCGGGCATGGGTAGCCAGTTCACAATTCGTATTCCGCTTTACAGCGCAGTGGCGCCGGTTCGCGCCGATGTCGATGGCCTGGCGGATACGTGCTGCTGGCTGGCGGTGCGTAATGCCTGGCTGTCGGGTTATCTGCAGACATTACTGCAATGGAATGGTATTCAGGTGAAGCAGTACGACGGGCGCGCGCTGGGCAACCAGGATACGTTGATCACCGATGATGAACTCTCCGCGTCGTGGACCGGACGCGCGGCCATTATTTTCTGCCGTCGCCATATCGGTATTCCCGTTGAGCGTGCGCCGGGTGAATGGCTGCACAGCGTCGCGTCGCCCCACGATCTGCTGGCGCTGCTGGGGCGCATTTACCGCGTTCAGGTTATCGAGCCGCAGGCGAGCAACGCGCTTCCGGCCGAGACCCGCGAAGCGGCGCGTAACGATGACATGATGATTCTGGTGGTGGACGATCATCCGATTAACCGCCGCCTGCTGGCCGATCAGCTGGGATCGCTGGGCTATCAGTGTAAAACGGCCAATGATGGCGTGGATGCGCTGAATGTTCTGAGTAAAAACCCTATCGATATTGTGCTCAGTGACGTCAACATGCCGAATATGGACGGTTACCGCCTGACACAACGTATTCGCCAGTTAGGGCTAACGCTGCCGGTGATTGGTGTGACGGCTAACGCGCTGGCGGAAGAGAAACAACGCTGTCTGGAATCGGGTATGGACAGCTGCCTGTCGAAGCCGGTAACGCTGGATATTCTCAAGCAAACGCTGGCGGCATATGCCGCGCGGGTACGAAACAGCCGGGTATAAAAAAGAACCCCGGCGGGTGCCGGGGTTGCGGGATTACTCTTTTTCTGTCTGCGTCAGGGTGACGGAGGAGAGATAGTTCAGCAGCGCGATATCGTTATCGACACCCAGTTTCATCATTGCTGATTTCTTCTGGCTACTGATGGTTTTGATACTGCGGTTCAGCTTCTTGGCGATCTCCGTTACCAGGAAACCTTCGGCAAACAGGCGCAGTACTTCGCTCTCTTTCGGTGACAGACGCTTGTCGCCATAACCGCCAGCGCTGATTTTTTCCAGCAGACGGGAGACGCTTTCCGGTGTGAATTTCTTCCCTTTTTGCAGTGCTGCCAGCGCTTTTGGCAGGTCTGTCGGCGCGCCTTGTTTTAGCACGATACCTTCAATATCCAGATCCAGCACTGCGCTCAGGATTGCCGGGTTATTGTTCATGGTAAGCACAATAATCGACAGCGTCGGGAAGTGACGTTTAATGTATTTGATAAGCGTGATGCCATCGCCGTATTTATCGCCCGGCATTGACAGATCGGTTATCAATACGTTTGCCTCAAGTTTCGGCAGGTTGTTAATCAGCGCTGTAGAGTCTTCAAATTCACCGACAACGTTTACCCATTCGATTTGTTCGAGTGACTTGCGAATACCGAACAGTACAATCGGATGGTCATCGGCAATAATTACGTTCATATTGTTCATGTATTAGGCTACCTTGCTACAGCAAGCTCTTGACGTAAGCGTCAATGTCGCTGATGTAATTTTCTATGCCTGGAACATCGCTCTCGCGAATTAATTGCTCCAGCGTTTCACACAACTGCTTACCAGGTACCAGATTAAGCATGGCAAACACGCCTTTCAGGCGGTGTGCCGTCTGCGCCAGCGCCGCGAAATCGCGCAGCGCCGACTCAGTATACAACCTCTTAACATCATCGGGTACTGTGTCAACAAACAGCGCGTAATAGCCGCTGGCGTGGAGCTCGGCGTTTTCGTCACCCCCCAAAGGCGACTCCGGTACATCCTCCTGCGCCAGTTGCTCTTCAATGAGTTGCAATATTGCTCCCTGCATTGCATTGCTCATATTAAAGTTCACGCGCAATTGGCCTGGGCCAATTTTCCGCACGCCTGCCTCATCATCGCTTAAAAGCAAGCCTGAGGCAGTAAGATTAGACGGATTATCTGTCAAAAAGAGATCATATTCTTGACTTGATAACCGCTCATCCGGGGAAATACAACTCGCTCCCCAGTTTTCCAACTGGCGAACCACAATATTACGGATTTCGTTAGAGGTAATATCAATCATCGCCACCACGTCATCGAGTAATTTTTCTTCACTCTCTGCCTGTTGCGGACGGGCCGCCATTTTCACATGGAGTGAGTAGCGGGTGCCCAGATCCTCACGCGCTTTAATATTCAGATGCCCGCCAAGCTTACGTGCCAGTTGATCGCACAGCCAGAAGGTGAGGGCGTTCGCTTTTCCGTACTGATCACCCTGCGTATCGTTTAGGAACGGAAAATGCAGGTTATCGATTTCACTGGCGTTCACACCCACGCCGGTATCGAGAATCCGGAAGGTCAGGCGGTCTTCTGCCGATTCGTCCACATTCACTTCAAGCGTGATTTTGCCCATCTGCGTAGTTGTGACTGCGTACTGGATCAGTAGCAACAGGATCCGACGTAGTGCATCGCGGTCGCCGTGACGCTCTTCATTGGCCGGAAGCGGGTTATTAATTAAGAGTTGCAGACCCTTACGTTTGATAACCGGCAGGACTTCCGGCACTACTTCGTCAATCAAATCCTGAATCGAGAACAGTGTAGACGAACCTTTCCAGCTGTCGCTTTCCAGCATATGCGCCAGCTGGATTTCATCGACCAGTTGTACCAGCCTGTCGGCGTGATCCGCGACAAGATTGCCTTCCTGGCTTTGCAACGCTGCGGCTTCGCTGGCCAGCGATTTCACCGGCTGTTTGAGCGACTCAGCAAGGTTACTCATGAAGCTGGCGCGGCCCTGCTGGTTTTTCTCATAAAGCCGTTGCGCCTGCTTGAGCTTTTTATTAACCAGCACTTCTCTGTCCTGGTCGCGAATAATAAAGATCTGCGTACGTGAGGCGACCTGGCTGCGGAACTGACGAATTTCGTACAATTCGTTATTAATGGTGGCCTGAATCACGCCCTGATGTTGATCGGCCATGGCCGTAATATTTTGCAGATTCAGGTGCGGTAATAAGTGATCGGCGATTTTATTGCTCAGAACGGTGCGGTTCGCTTCCTGATCGTGCACCAGCAGTCCCAGTGGCAGCAGCGACACGATCTCTTCATTAAAGGCGCGCAGCACGCGCAGTTCGTTACTCGCACCAGGCGTTGCCAGACCATCGGTTTTACGCCCTGGCATCTGGCGAAAAGTGGTGTAACCGAACAGTGCCAGCGCCAGCAGACCGATATTCAGCAGTAATGGCAGCAGAATATTTTGCAGCGTATCCAGCAGCAGTGTTCCGAATGGCACCTGCCAGACCAGACGCAGCCCGGTACCGTTCAACGCCGAGGAGATCTCAATGCGCGAACTATTAAAGTTGACGGCAACGCTGTCGGTCGTTTCCTTATCCTGCCCGCGCGTGTTGGCTTGCGTGGTGTCCGGATCGAGACGGAAGCTATCCAGTGTCATGCCGGGTGGGATCAGGTCATTAATCGGCAAGTCGAATGCGACCACCGTGGCCAGGTGGCCTGGCTGGTTGAATGTCGTACGCAGCGTGAAATAATGGCCGTTTTGCCAGGCCAGATGGCGCAGAGATGAAAAGCTTTCGCGTTCATCGAGGGCATTCGCCTGCTGCAGCATTTCCGCACGGCGGGAATCGACAATGTTACTGATCGTGTTGTCTTTGAAACCGGACGAAAGATCCTTTAGCGGCAACGTCGACACCAGGATCATGCTGTTATCCTGGCCGTTGAGGTAATACATCGACCAGGGCACGGTTTCCGCGCCCCAGAGCGTATCGAGGTAAGTGGAGATCCGCTGCGTCATCTCCAGCGTCGAACTGTCATGGGAACCAAAAATCAACGCTTCTGTTTTACGCCGTGGTTTTTCCAGGTAGTAAACATCTTGTTTTAAGCGCGTTTCTTGCAGACCTTCACCAGACGTAGCGGCAGGGGCCGCTGCAATGTTGTCGTAGATTTGCCAGGTTGCGTAGCGCCAGGTGTCGATACGCTTATGAATAGCGTGGGTGATATCGACAATCTGATAGCTTTTATCTTTTAACCAGGCGTTGACCGCACTTTGGATCATCACCCCCATTGTCACCAACAGGACGATAATCAACAAAAGAAAGTAACGGGTGATGTTGCCCGGTATCAGGGAAAATTTGCCAGGGATCATTGTGTCCGATCGACTCATTCTTGTGTGGAACCCGTTATGTCAACACTGCTGTTAACGCTCAGCGCTCGCTGAGACAATGTTGCTGCCATGCCGTAATAGCCGCCTGAAACATGCGGCGAACGTATAGATGTTGTGTTGCAGAGCAGTGTACAGCAGGCAGTATATCGGTTAATGAATGAATTTCCAGACTCTCTTTCCCGTTTCAATCTCGAAAACATGGGGATAGACATATCGACCAAATGCAGCGGCAAATATGTACAACCTGGAAAAATTGTACATATATTTACCGGTTGGTTGCAAAAAGAACGCGATAAATAACAAACGATTAATTTGGTGAATGTGTCAATGAGAAATATCTGGCACAGTAATTGATTAATTAATAGTCGTTACAAATCGTTATTATATCTAAATAATTATTCAACTTACGTAAATAAGAGTAAAAAAAAACCGAATGCGAAGCATCCGGTTATAAGAGGGGTAAACAGACATTCAGATTCGAATGACGGTAATAAATAAAGTTAATGATGATAGCGTTAGATATTTTAGTTGCGATTGAAGATTATGGTTTTGCATTCAGTGCTATGATTTTTATTTGAATTAATATATTGTTTTTAAAGTGTTTTTTATTATTTTTTGATTATTTGTGCGTATTTTTTTAGCTATTTGTGCGAAAAAAAGTTCCCTCGGATTTACAAAATGAAACATCTATCATTATGTATGAAACATCTTCAAAGTTTTCGTATCATATTCTCGTTGGATTATTTTTCTATTTTAAGCACAATGATTTTGCCAGCTGATTAGAGGGTTAATCGGCAAGCAGTGGCAATAAAAATGCATATAACAGAGGGTTAATAAAATGAAAGTTAAAGTTCTGTCCCTCCTGGTACCGGCTCTGCTGGTAGCAGGCGCAGCAAATGCGGCTGAAGTTTACAACAAAGATGGCAACAAATTAGATCTGTACGGCAAAGTAGACGGTCTGCACTATTTCTCTGACGACAGTAGCGCTGATGGCGATCAGACTTACGTCCGCTTTGGTTTCAAAGGCGAAACGCAGGTTAACGATCAGGTTACCGGCTACGGTCAGTGGGAATACAACGTTCAGGCTAATAACACCGAAACCTCTACCGATCAGGCGTGGACTCGTCTGGCTTTCGCCGGTATCCGCGTAGCTGATGCGGGTTCTTTCGACTACGGTCGTAACTACGGCGTAATCTACGATGTCACTTCCTGGACCGACGTTCTGCCGGAATTCGGCGGCGATACCTACGGTGCAGATAACTTCCTGCAATCCCGTGCTAACGGCGTTGCAACCTACCGTAACACCGACTTCTTCGGTCTGGTTGATGGCCTGAATTTTGCTCTGCAATATCAGGGTAAAAACAGCAGCGCTGAGAACAACTCTGCTGGTCGCAGCTTGACGAGAGAAAATGGCGATGGTTATGGCGCGTCTCTGACCTACGATCTGGGCGAAGGCTTTAGCGTGGGCGGTGCGATGTCCTCTTCCAAACGTACTGATCGGCAGAACGCTGCTGACGCGGGCATCTACGGCGAAGGCGATCATGCTGAAGTTTATAGCGGCGGCCTGAAATACGACGCTAACAATATCTACCTGGCAGCGCAGTACTCCCAGACCTATAACGCAACCCGCTTCGGTTCTGCTAGTGATGCAGCGTATGGTTTTGCCAACAAAGCGCAGAACTTCGAAGTGGTTGCTCAGTACCAGTTCGACTTCGGTCTGCGCCCGTCTATCGCTTACCTGCAATCTAAAGGTAAGGATGTCAGCAACAATACCGGCACTGTTAACTTCGGTGACCAGGATATCCTGAAATACATTGATGTTGGCGCGACCTACTACTTCAACAAAAACATGTCCACCTATGTTGATTACAAAATCAACCTGCTGGACGACAACGACTTCACCAAAGCCGCTGGCATTTCTACCGACAACGTTGTTGCTCTGGGCCTGGTTTACCAGTTCTAAGTTAACAACCGTGATTATTAAGGGGCCGAAAGGCCCCTTTTTTATGTTCCGCGTCGGCCAAAGCTTGCGTTTTAGTGTAGGCTTCCCGCGGGTTAACAAATAACGAGAGACAGAGATGATTTTTCTTCGTGCCGGGGTAGTCGCGGCGTTGTTGTTACTGACCGGTTGCGACACCGGTAGCAAGGCACAGCCCACCGTGCTGGAAGGCAAAACCATGGGCACTTTCTGGCGCGTTAGTGTAGTCGATATCAGCCCGCAACAGGCGCAAACCCTGCAGCAGAAAATTCAAACGCAGCTGGATGCTAACGATCATCTGATGTCGACCTGGAAGGACGACTCCGCGCTAATGCGCTTTAACCACTCGACCAGCACCGCGCCGTGGCCGGTCAGCGCTGCGATGGCGGATATTGTCACCACCTCGCTGCGTGTCGGTGAAAAAACCGAAGGCGCGATGGATATCACTGTCGGACCGCTGGTTAATTTATGGGGTTTTGGCCCGGATAAACAGCCGATAAAAACGCCGAGTCAGGCACAAATTGATGCGGCGAAAGCGCGTACCGGTTTAGCGCATTTAACCGTGATCAACCGCGCCGGGGAGCAATTCCTGCAAAAAGATCTGCCGGAACTGTTTGTTGACCTTTCGACGGTAGGCGAGGGGTACGCGGCGGATCACCTGGCAAAGTTAATGGAGCAGGAAGGGATCGCGCGTTATCTGGTTTCTGTCGGCGGCGCGTTAGCCAGCCGGGGCATGAACGCGCAAGACCAGCCGTGGCGCGTGGCGATACAGAAACCGACCGATCGTGAGAACGTTGCCCAGGCGGTTGTCGATATCAACGGCCATGGTATTAGCACCTCTGGCAGCTACCGTAACTATTACGAGCTGGACGGCAAACGCATTTCACACATCATCGATCCACGTAGCGGGCGGCCAATCCAGCATGCGCTGGTGTCGGTCACGGTTATCGCGCCCACGGCGCTGGAAGCGGATGCCTGGGACACCGGTTTAATGGTGCTTGGCACCGAGCAGGCAAAAGAGGTAGTAAAGCGGGAAGGGCTGGCGGTATTTATGATTATCAAAGACGGCGACGGGTTCCGCACCTGGATGTCGCCGCAGTTTTCCGCGTTCCTGCTAAGTGAAAAAAATTAAACCGCAAGATTGCGGGTGTCTGGATCCGCGCATACGGGCACAGTGAGGCTAAGCTTACATGAGGAGCCTGACATGAACGACACCACATTATTAGATGAACAGCGCTGGCAAGCGGTGCTGGCCCGTAACGCGCAGGCCGATGGTCAGTTTGTCTTTGCCGTGCTGACCACCGGCATTTTTTGCCGTCCCTCCTGCACGGCACGCCATGCCCTGCGCCAGAATGTGCGTTTTTATCCTGATGTGCAGAGCGCGCAGGACGCTGGTTTTCGCCCCTGTAAGCGCTGCCAGCCGGATAAAACCCACCCGCAGCAACAGCGGCTGGATAAAGTGGCTAAAGCCTGCCGTTTACTGGAGCAGGATATGCCCATCACGCTGGAGCAACTGGCCGCCGAAGTGGCGCTTAGCCCTTATCATTTTCACCGTTTATTTAAATCCGTTACCGGGATGACGCCAAAAGCCTGGCAACTGGCTTTACGTGCTCGCCGCTTACGCAACGCCCTGATTATGAGTGAAACCGTTACCGACGCTGTGCTGGCTGCCGGCTTCCCGGATAGCAGTAGTTATTACCGCCAGGCCGATGCATCGCTGGGAATGACGGCACAGCAGTTTCGTCGCGGCGGCGATGCAACTGATGTCTGGTATACCTTCAGCGACTGCGAGCTGGGACGCTGCCTGGTGGCTGAGAGCGAACGTGGAATTTGCGCCATTTTACTGGCCGACAGTGACGAGCAGCTTCTTGCCCAGTTGCAGGCGATCTTCCCGCGCGCTCAGCGTGCGCAGGCAAATGATGCGTTCAGCGAACGTGTGGCGCAGGTTATCAAGCGGCTCGACAATGCCGATGCCCCCTTTACGCTGCCGCTGGATTTGCGCGGCACCGCTTTCCAGCTACAGGTATGGCAAGCACTGCGCGAAATCCCCGCTGGTGAGACGGTAAGTTACCAGGCACTGGCGCAAAAGCTGGGTAAACCGCAAGCGGTGCGGGCGGTTGCCAGCGCCTGCGGCGCAAACAAACTGGCAATTGTGATCCCTTGTCATCGCGTGGTGCGCAGCGATGGTGCGCTTTCCGGTTATCGCTGGGGGATGGCGCGCAAAGCCCAGTTGCTTCAGCGAGAACGTAACAAAGAGGAGACGTGATGCTTGATCTGTTTTCCGGAGAACAACCCTGGCAGGAGCCGCTGGCATCGGGCGCTGTTGTGTTGCGGCGCCTTGCATTAGCACCCGCCGACCAACTGTTACGCGGTATTGCGCAGGTGGTTAGCCAGTCGCCGCTGCGCCATATGGTCACCCCTGGCGGTTATACCATGTCCGTGGCGATGACCAACTGTGGCAAACTCGGTTGGACCACCGACAAGCGTGGTTATCTCTATGCGCCGGTCGATCCGTTAACTCAACAGCCGTGGCCGCCGATGCCTGCGGCTTTTTCTGCGTTGTGCCAGCAGGCGAGCGAGGCGGCGGGTTACCCGGATTTTCATCCGGATGCCTGTCTTATCAACCGTTATGTGCCGGGTGCGAAATTGTCGCTGCATCAGGATAAGGACGAACCCGACCTGCGTGCGCCGATTGTGTCGGTGTCGCTCGGTTTACCGGCCGTTTTCCAGTTTGGCGGCCTGAAACGTAGCGATCCGCTGCAACGGCTGATGCTTGAACACGGCGATGTTGTCGTATGGGGCGGCGAGTCGCGGCTCTTTTACCACGGCATTGCGCCGCTAAAAGGCGGCTATCATCCGGCTACCGGCGAGTGCCGCTACAACCTGACATTTCGCCAGGCAGGCAATGGCGAATAAAAATAAGAATTATTCTTGATGTAACCCGATAGCCGTTTAAACTGCTGGCTGATTTTGTTGAGCGGGTGTTGTTATGGAACTTCTCCTTCTAGTCTGGCGTCAGTATCGCTGGCCTTTTGTCGGTGTGCTCGCGCTTACCCTCCTGAGCGCCGCGTTTGGTATCGGCCTGATTGCTTTTATTAACCAGCGGCTGATTGAAACAGTGGATATATCGCTGACCGTATTACCGGAGTTTCTCGGTCTGTTGCTGTTACTGATGGCGGTGACGCTGGGATCGCAACTGGCGCTGACTACGCTCGGTCACCATTTTGTCTTCCGTCTGCGCAGTGAATTTATCAAACGTATTCTCGATACCCCCTTCGAACGCATTGAACAACTGGGTAGCGCCGCGCTGCTGGCCGGTCTGACCAGCGATGTGCGTAATATCACCATCGCCTTTGTGCGCCTGCCGGAACTGGTGCAGGGCATTATTCTGACCGTCGGTTCCTGTATCTACCTGGCGATGCTCTCTGGCAAGATGCTGCTGATCACTGTGCTGTGGATGGCGCTGACCATATGGGGCGGGTTCGTGCTGGTTTCCCGTGTGTACAAACATATGGCGAGGCTGCGCGAAACAGAAGACAAGTTGTACAACGATTTCCAGACCGTGCTTGAAGGGCGCAAAGAGCTGAATCTCAACCGCGAACGTGCGGAACACATTTTCGACCAGATGTACCTGCCGGATGCGCGTGAGTATCGCCATCATATTATTCGCGCCGATACGTTCCATTTAAGCGCGGTAAACTGGTCGAATATTATGATGCTGGGCGCAATCGGCCTGGTGTTCTGGATGGCAAACAGCCTCGGCTGGGCGGATACCAATGTCGCCGCAACGTATTCCCTGACGCTGCTGTTTTTGCGCACGCCGCTGCTGTCAGCAGTGGGTGCCTTGCCCACGCTACTTAGTGCGCAGGTGGCTTTCAAAAAACTCAAACAGTTTGCGCTGGCACCCTATAAAGCCGAGTTTCCTCGCCCGCAGGCTTTCCCGAACTGGCAAACGCTGGAGCTGCGCGATGTTACCTTTAAATATCAGGACAACGATTTCGCGATTGGCCCCGTCAACATGACACTGAATCGCGGCGAGCTGGTGTTTTTGATTGGTGGCAACGGCAGCGGCAAGTCGACGCTGGCGATGCTGTTAACCGGGCTGTATCAGCCGGTTTCCGGCGAGATCCTGCTTGATGGCAAACCGATGGCGCAGGATAAACCGGAAGATTACCGCAAATTATTTTCGGCGGTCTTTACCGACGTCTGGTTGTTTGACGACCTGCTGGGGCCGGAAGGCAAGCAGGCGGATCCGGCGCTGGTGGAAAAGTGGCTTGAGCAACTGAAAATGTCACACAAGCTGGAGCTGAACAACGGCAAGATCCTCAATCTGAAGCTGTCGAAAGGGCAGAAAAAACGCGTCGCGTTGCTGCTGGCACTGGCGGAAGAGCGCGATATTTTGCTGCTGGATGAATGGGCGGCGGATCAGGACCCCCATTTTCGCCGCGATTTCTACCAGGTACTACTTCCGTTAATGCAGCAGATGGGCAAAACCATTTTTGCCATCAGCCATGACGATCACTACTTCGAGCATGCCGATCGCCTGCTGGAGATGCGCAACGGCCAGCTCACCGAGTTGGTGGGTGAAGAGCGTGCGCACGCTTCCCGCGACGCAGTAGCACGTACCGCCTGACAGAAACGCCCCTTCTGCCGAGGGGGCGTTCGCTGGTTTTTTATCCAAACGCCTGCGCTGTTTATTATTTTTTACAAAACCTCCCGCTATGCTTAAGGCTACGTCGCTCTGGCTTCGGAGCGCTTTGCCACACTCAGGGACCGGCCAATGCCAGTTATCAAAAAAAACAGCGTCAAACAGCGCGACGAAGAGCGTGCGCGGTTGATTTGGCTGCTCACCACCCATAAACCGCTCACCGCCGCGCTGCTTGGCGAAATCACGCTGGTTGAGCAGGTCGATAGTGCCGAGCTTGAGCACGATCTCGCCGAAGTGAAAGTGCTGGTTTCGCATCTGCCGCCCCCGGATTTGGCTGACACCCTTGAAGCGCTACCGGTGGTTGAGCGCCACGCGTTATGGCGATTAATCGATGATGATAAGCGCGGTAAAGTGCTGCTGGAAGCGTCCGAAAACGTCTGGGATGACCTGATCGATGAGATGAGCGACCGTGCGCTGCTGGATGCGCTCGATACGCTGGATATCGATGAGCAAATCTGGCTGGTGCAGCATCTGCCGCGTAACCTCACCGGGCGGCTGATGGCGACATTGCCGCCGTCAGAGCGCGCCCGCATGCGGCAGGTCATGCGCTATGGCAAAAATTGCGTCGGCGCAATTATGGCGTTTGAAGTCATCACTGTCCGCTCGGAAGTCACGCTGGCGGCTGTCCAGCGCTATCTGCGCCGTCTCGGTAAAATGCCGGAGAACACCGATAAACTGTTTGTTATCGGACGTGATAACCGGCTAATGGGTGAGCTTGGGCTGCAAACTATCCTGCTTAACGCCGCCGGACGGCGGGTGAGCGAGGTTATGGATGCCGATCCGGTCACCTTCTCACCCGAAGACGAAGCGGAAAAAGTGGCGCGCACCTTCGAACGTGACAATTTACTCAGCGCGGCAGTGGTGGATGAAAACGGCATGCTGATGGGGCGTTTGACCATCGATGAAATCGTTGATGTGGTGTACGAAGAGACCGACAACGACATGCGCCAGATGGGGGGCTTAAGTACCGAGGAAGATGTTTTCGCCCCGGTAAGTAAAGCGGTGAAAACTCGCTGGGTATGGCTGGCAACCAACTTGTGTACTGCGTTTATCGCATCACGTGTCATTGATGGTTTCGAACATACCATCTCGCAACTGGTGGCGCTGGCGTCGTTGATGCCGATTGTCGCTGGCATCGGCGGCAATACGGGGAACCAAACCATAACCATGATTGTTCGCGCATTGGCTTTGCAGAACATTCAGCCGGGAAACTTTACCTTTCTTATTCTGCGTGAAATGGGCGTGGCGCTGATTAACGGCCTGGTGTGGGGCGGGATTATGGGCGGTGTCACCTGGTGGCTGTACGACGATGCGGCGCTGGGCGGCGTGATGACGCTGGCAATGGTGCTGAACCTGCTGATGGCGGCGCTAATGGGGGTATTAATCCCGATGGTGATGACCCGGCTGGGGCGCGACCCGGCGGTCGGCTCCAGCGTGATGATCACCGCCATTACCGATACCGGCGGCTTCTTTATTTTTCTTGGACTGGCGACGATTTTTTTGCTGTAAACAGGCTTTTTTCCCGCAGCGTTGCTGGCGTAATCGCCAGTGTAACCAGCCCGGCAACAACGCCGAAAGCCAGATTACCGGTGCTGACGGTAGCAACAACGGTGACCAGCATCACCAGCGTTTCAACAACCGATGCCTGCATTAGCGTCGCAGGTTGCAAACTGTTCCAGTTAAAGGTCTTAAACGCGACAATCGCCATAATCCCGGCCAATACCACCATCGGGATTTTCGCCATCACGTCGCTTAATACCGTTACCAGCAGCAACAGCACCAGCGCAGCCGCAAGGGTTGATATACGCGAGCGGCCTTTGCCCATCTCCACGTTGACAATGGTCTGACCGATCATGGCGCAGCCTGCAATTCCGCCGTAGAAACCCGCCAGAATATTCGCGATCCCAAGCCCGGTGCTTTCCCGGGTTTTATTCGATGGCGTATGGGTCAGATCGTCGACCAATTTGGCAGTCAGCAGAGACTCCATCAGGCCGACAAACGCGATGCTCAGCGCACACGGCCAGACAATGCTCAGCGTATGCAGATTCAATGGCACCAGCCATTGCGTCAGGCCTGGCAAACCGCCCTGCATAGAACCTTCATCCCCCACGGTGGGCAGCAACTGACCGGTAAAAACGGTGAACGCCGTGAGCAGCACAATCGCCACCAGCGGTGCAGGAATACTTTTAACCCAGCGCGGGAGCCACAGCACAATCAGAATGGTCAGGGCGAACAGCGCCAGAATCAGGGGATCTTTATGCCAGAAATGCGGCACCTGAGCGAAGAAAATCAAAATTCCCAGTGCATTAACAAAACCGGTCATCACAGCGTGTGGGATAAAGCGCATCAGCCGCGACATTCCGCTCAGACCGAAAATAATCTGGATCACGCCGGCGAGTAAAACCGCCGGCAAGATGTATTCCACACCGTTTTGATGAACCATCGGACCGATAACCAATGCGACTGATCCCGCCGCCGCCGTGACCATTGCCGGGCGCCCGCCGAGCAAAGACATGCTAAAACAAAGCACTACTGATGCAATCAGGCTTACTTTCGGGTCTACGCCTGCGATAACAGAAAATGAGATAACTTCCGGGATCAGCGCCAGCGCGGTGATAACGCCTGCCAGAACTTCACGGGTAAAAAGCTGTGGTGAGCGCAGGAGGTGGCTTACGCGCAGTGCAGAATGGGTTGATTTTTCAGTCATAAAGGTTCGCAGGTGAGGGTTGCCAGAAAAACAGTGACAAACAGTATCCCTGCGTTCAGCAAAGCGGGGGATGATAGCAGATTTCCAGCCAATGTGACCAGCAATAAGTGTTAAATTTAATGCAAAAAATCAACTTATTAGTAACATTAATACAATGAATATTTAATGTTTAAACATTATTTAAATCTCACTTCTTAAGTGCTACGGTAGGGATGCTAACTACTTTACCCTCAATAAATGCGAATAAAGCAGCACTAAAAGTAAGGCAATATCATCATGAAAAAAATGACTGCCAGGCTGTTTTCGATGGCTGTCGGGCTTAATGCTGTCTCAAAAGCAGCAAAAACGTCCGCATCGAAAGAGCAGGAAACAGATGTGCTTTTAATCGGTGGTGGGATCATGAGCGCCACGTTGGGAACCTGGTTGCAGGATCTCGAACCCACCTGGTCGATTACCATGGTGGAACGGCTGGATGCCCTGGCGGAAGAGAGCTCGAACGGCTGGAATAATGCCGGAACCGGGCATGCCGCCTTAATGGAACTGAATTACACCCCACGCAGCGCGGACGGCTCTGTCAGTATTAAAAAAGCGATTGAAATCAACGAAGCATTTCGCATTTCTCGCCAGTTCTGGGCGCATCAGGTGAAAACCGGTGTTTTGCGCGAACCGCGTTCATTTATCAATACCGTGCCGCATATGAGCCTCGTCTGGGGCGATGATAACGTGAACTTCCTGCGTGCGCGCTACAAAGCGTTGCAGCAGTGTTCCCTGTTCCGCGGTATGCGCTATTCCGAAGATGCCGAACAGATCAAACAGTGGGCGCCGCTGGTGATGGAAGGGCGTGATGCCGGGCAAAAAATTGCCGCCACGCGTACCGAAATCGGCACCGATGTGAACTTTGGCGAACTGACGCGTCAGATGATTGGTTCATTGCAGAAAAAAGAGAACTTCGCTTTGCAACTGGGCACGGAAGTGCGCGGCCTCAAACGCAATGCCGACAACAGCTGGAATGTGACGCTGCATAACCTGCAAAGCGGCGCGGAACAGGTCATCAAGGCGAAGTTTATTTTTATTGGTGCCGGTGGCGCAGCGCTGAAGTTGTTGCAGGCATCCGGAATTCCGGAAGCGGCAGACTATGCGGGTTTCCCGGTTGGCGGGCAATTCCTTGTTGCGGAAAACCCGGCGGTGGTCAACCACCATCTGGCAAAAGTCTACGGCCAGGCGACCGTTGGCGCGCCGCCTATGTCAGTACCGCATATTGATACGCGCATTATCGATGGTAAACGCGTGCTGCTGTTCGGGCCATTCGCCACGTTTTCGACGCGTTTTCTGAAAAACGGTTCTCTGTGGGATCTGCTGCGTTCGACTAACTCGTCGAATATTCTGCCCATGCTGACCGTGGGGATGACCAACTTCAGCCTGGTGAAATATCTGGTTAACCAGGTGCTGCAAAATGAGGACGACCGCTTCGACGCGCTGCGTGAGTACTATCCGCTGGCGCAGAAAGAGGACTGGCGTTTGTGGCAGGCGGGTCAGCGCGTGCAGATTATCAAACGCGAAACGGGAAAAGGCGGTGTTTTGCGCCTCGGAACCGAAGTTGTGAGCGATAAAGAGGGCACTATTGCCGCGCTCCTTGGTGCGTCACCGGGTGCCTCGACAGCAGCGCCAATCATGCTGGAGTTGATGGAAAAAGTGTTCGCTGAGCGTTTCGCTTCTGATGCCTGGCAGGCAAAACTGAAAGAGATCATTCCTTCTTTCGGCACCGAGCTGAATGGCAACATTGAAGCCGCCGACCAGGAGCTGCGCTACACCAGCGAGATCCTCGGACTGAAATGCGACGAGTCGCTGGTGGCAGATATCACGCCGCCAGTGCAAAAACCGACAACACAGCCGCACAACGACGGCGAGCAGGTTGCGGATATTGCGCTGTAATTGCTTTTGTAAAATGAAAATCCCGGCAAAATCGCCGGGATTTTTTTGTCTATAGAAAACCCCCAGCTAGGCTGGGGGTTCCGGAAAGCTTTCAGCTTTAAGCCAGTTATTAAAACCCCTTTTGATTTGTTAAAACACCTTGCGGTCTGGCAACTGCAAAAGTTCAACAAGAAATCAAAAGGGGGTCCCGATGGGGACGAAAAGAGCTTAGCGCACACCCGATGGAACTGTAAATATCACATAGTTTTTGCGCCGAAATACCGAAGACAGGCGTTCTACGGAGAGAAACGTCTGGCGATAGGCAGCATTTTAAGAAAGCTGTGTGAGTGGAAAAACGTACGGATCCTGGAAGCTGAATGCTGTGTGGATCATATCCATATGCTTGTGGAAATCCCGCCCAAAATGAGCGTATCCGGCTTTATGGGATATCTGAAAGGGAAAAGCAGTCTGATGCTTTATGAGCAGTCTGGAGATCTGAAATTCAAATACAGGAACAGGGAGTTCTGGTGTCGGGGATACTACGTGGATACGGTAGGGAAGAACACAGCGAAGATACAGGAATACATAAAGCACCAGCTTGAAGAGGATAAAATGGGTGAGCAGTTGTCGATCCCTTATCCGGGCAGCCCGTTTACGGGCCGTAAGTAAGGAAGTTTGATGCAAATGTCAGATCGTATGCGCCTGTTAGGGCGCGGCTGGTAACAGAGCCTTACAGGCGCATCTGAAAAACCTCCGGCTATGCCGGAGGATATTTATTGTTCCCAGTCAAATTGAAAGCATAAAAAAACCAACCGCAATGGGTTGGTTTTCTTGAGGTTTTTTGGTCGGCACGAGAGGATTTGAACCTCCGACCCCTGACACCCCATGACAGTGCGCTACCAGGCTGCGCTACGTGCCGACATGTGGCGCTAATAGTACCCTTTTCATGGCTGATTGCAAGCTAAGGGCAGGCTGAGTGATTCATAATTAATCAATCAGTTAGCGATAAAACGTTTTTCATCCGTCAGAACCTGCAGCAGCAAACTGAGTTGTGGTTTCTGATCGCGAATTTTCTCACCCTGCGCATTCCAGGTCTGGTAATTCCCATTCTGATTCAGCACTAGCGTTAGTTCCGGCGTGGTAATTGCCAGCACGTCGCTATCGGCAGCGGTTACCCAGTTATGACGGCGCGTGGCGGTAAACAGATCCTGGCCTTGTGAATACTCGCTTGCCGGCGTGCTGACATGCAGCAGGCGCTGCATCAGCGTGGTCATGATGTCTTTATGATCCGTTAACTTGCTAACGCGTTGCGCCGGCGTCCCCGGCCAGTGCACAACCAGCGGCACCTGTAACCGGCTGCGTGACCAGTCAAAATGGTTATCTTCTTTACTTTCCGGAATGCCGTGTCCGGCGGTAATAATCACCACCGTGTCATCAAGCTTACCGGAGGCGCGCAGGGCATCCAGCACGCGGGCGATTTGATCGTCGACACTGACCGCGGCTTTGCCATATTTACGGGCGAAGCCTGGCTGCGACATATCAACAGACGCTGTGCCGTTTAGTGAAATCCACGAGAACCAGCGGTTATCTTCCTGCGCATAATGCCCGAGCCAGCTAATCCACTGGTCGGCGGTTTGCTCATCGCTCTGCACTTTTGCTGCGGGCAGCGAAAAATCAGATAGCAGCGCCTGGCGATAGAGCGGGCTGCTGAAACCGTCTGAAGAGAACAGCCCCAGCTGATAACCCTGCTGGTTAAAGGCGGTAATAAGCGCCGCCGGAATACGCGCCGACAGCACGCCATCCATATAACTTGGCGATATGCCATAAAACAGGCCGAAATAGCCGCCGTCAGCGCTATTGCCAGAACTCATATGCTGCGTAAACGTGACGTTTTGCTGGGCGAAACTCGCCAGCTGCGGCATCTGTTTCTCATAACGTGAATAGTTGAGACCGTCGACGGTAATCAGCAATACATTCTGGCCGGAACCCATATCCTGGTAATGCAAATCACTGAGCGGATACTGTACCGATACCGCTTCCGGGTTGCCTTGCTCAACAAGGCGACGCTGGTAATCCTGCGCATCCAGTAGCCCATGTTTTTCCAGAAAACGACGCGCGGTCATCGGGTAGGAGAGCGGCAGATTCGCCCGCTGCATGGTAATTGGGCGATAGAAATTGGCGTCGGCCCAAATGTACATCACATGGGTGGCAACAAAGGCGACGAAGAAAAAAGCGGCCAACGGTTTGGCGAAATGGCGACGCCGGGTAAGGCTGCGCAGTTTCTGCCAGCTCCAGGTCGCAAACAACATCTCAATCAGCAGGATCACCGGTACGCTGATAAACATTAATTGCCAGTCGCGCGCGGTTTCGTTCTGGTCCGGGTTTATGACCAGTTCCCAGACGATCGGGTTGAGATGCAGGTGAAACCGGGTAAAGACTTCGCTGTCGATCAGCAACAGCGTCATGCCGGCGGTTGCCAGCAGTGCGGACAGCACGCGCATCAGCCGCTGGGACATCACAATAAATGTCAGTGGAAACAGCACCAGCAGATAGGTGGCGAACACCAAAAAACTAAAATGCCCGACCACGCTCAGATAGGAGTAAATACGCCCGGAGAGGGTGGTCGGCCAGTCGGCAACAAACAGATAACGGCTACCGAGCACGATGGACAACAGAATGTTGAACAACGCAAACCAGTGCCCCCAGCTTACCATCTGGGAGACTTTTTCACGGTAGCGCTGACGATTGGTCACCATAAACTGTCGATATTTCCCTTAATGCGCCTGGTCGTCGCCGATGGACGATTGTAACGCCTGCGCGAAAGACTTCGCGATAGCCTGACGCTGTGCGGGGGCGACGCTGGTGTTAATCAGGTTCGTCACCATATTGCCCAACACCATCAGGGATAGATCGGTCGGTGCTTTGTGTTTTTCCAGTACGTTAGCCAGCTCACTCAGAAGCTTTTCAACGTGTTCATCACTGTAGCGGGAGATTTGTGGCATAAATCGAAATCAGTCTGTTCATGAAAGGGCAACATATTACCGTAGCAACAGCTTTTTTTCTGCTTTTTTATCAGCAGTTGCACAGTCGCGTTGGTGGTGGTTGAATACCGCCGGTCTAAAAGGAGAGTTTATCATGAGTCTGGACATCAACCAGATTGCCCTGCACCAGCTTATCAAACGTGATGAGCAAACCCTCGAATTGGTGCTGCGCGATTCTTTGCTGGAACCCACCGCGCCTGTTGAAGAGATGGTCGCTGAATTACACCGGGTTTACAGTGCGAAAAATAAAGCATACGGCCTGTTTAATGATGAGAGCGAGTTGGCACAAGCGCTGCGTCTTCAGCGCCAGGGTGAAGAAGAGTTTCTGGCCTTCAGCCGTGCGGCAACCGGGCGCTTACGTGATGAACTGGCAAAATATCCGTTCGCTGATGGCGGTATTGTGCTTTTCTGCCACTACCGTTACCTGGCGGTGGAATATCTGCTGATCGCGGTGCTGAACAACTTAAGCAGCATGCGTGTTAATGAACATCTGGATATCAGCTCTACACACTATCTGGATATTAATCATGCGGATATCGTCGCGCGTATCGATCTCACGGAGTGGGAAACCAATCCGGAGTCGACGCGCTACCTGACATTTCTGAAAGGCCGGGTAGGGCGAAAAGTCGCCGATTTCTTTATGGATTTCCTCGGGGCTAGCGAAGGGCTGAACGCCAAAGCGCAGAACCGCGGGTTGTTGCAAGCGGTGGACGATTTTACCGCCCAGGCGGAGCTGGACAAATCAGAACGCCAGACGGTGCGCCAGCAGGTTTACACCTACTGTAACGAGCAGTTGCAGGCGGGTGAAGAGATTGAACTGGCCTCGCTCTCCAAAGAACTGGCAGGCGTGAGCGAAGTCAGTTTCGAGGAGTTCACCGCAGGTCAGGGCTACGAACTGGAAGAGAGCTTCCCGGCGGATCGCAGCACGCTGCGTCAGCTGACCAAATATGCCGGTAGCGGTGGCGGCCTGACCATCAATTTCGATGCTTTACTACTCGGTGAGCGCATTTTCTGGGATCCGGCGACCGATACGCTGACCATTAAAGGTACGCCGCCGAATCTGCGCGACCAGCTGCAACGCCGCTTATCCGGCGGGAAGTGATCCTCTGAACCTGCCCGTTTGGGCAGGTTGTCTGCTTTACGCCCCACGGCAGCCGTTAACCCGGGTATCGATTTCACATTACTGCGCGCGAACATTGCTCAACCAGCTTAAATGCGAGCTGGCAGTGAAAGAGGATTATTCACGTATGGGCGGGCCAGCCGCTTATCGATAGCGAGCGGGCATAAAAAAACCCCGCTGGAGCGGGGTTTCTTCAACTTGTCGGCGATTAAGCGCGAACGAAGTCGATGTGGTTCAGTTTGGCTTTGTACGGGTGACGTTGTACAGCCTGAACTTTCACTTTTACTTCTTTGCCATCAACAGCGATGGTCAGAACTTCGCTGTAGAACTCAGCTTTCGCCTGCATGTTCCACAGTTTGTCGTGATCCAGTTCGATAGCGATTGGCGCTTCAGTTCCACCGTAAACGATAGCCGGGAACTTGTTAGCAATACGCAGGCGGCGGCTCGCACCCTTACCCTGCTCTTTACGTACTTCTGCGTTAATAGTAAACATTTGAATCTCTCTTAAATAATCCTGTTACAGGCGACCCAGCAACAGGCAGATGATCGGCTTTGCGGATGCAAAAGCGGGCGGTATTCTATCCCTGAATGTTCGATACATCAATCAAAAGCGCGTTTATCCCCGTAATTCATGTGCCCGCCGGAAACGGCCTTCATAATCGAACACTTTTTCCCGCACTTGCCAGTACTGGCCTTTCATGCGCGCGACGACGAAATCAGGGTGGCGTAATAACGCCTGCTGCGCCACGATATCTGCTGCGACAATCCAGCGCAGCGGTACGCCTGGCGTGCGAGTGTGTGGGCGAATAAAGAGTTGCTCAAAGGCGGTGCGTTGCGCGGCGGTTTGCAGACGGAAGCGCTCACTGACATCCGCGCCATCTTCATCGTAATAGGTGATTTTCAGCCATTCGCCTTTTTCATCCGTACCCTGTTGCAACGTCATGCCACTGCAGCGCAGCACCAGCGCATCCTTCAGTTTCAGCGCCGCTTTTAGCATATCGTCCGGGTCGACCAGCACCGTATCGCAGGTGCGACAGCGCCGGGCGGCAATATCATTTTCTGCATTGCACTGCGGGCAGTTTTTAAAGCGAAAACGGAAATCGCACTGCTCGCGGTGGCCTTCATCATCTTCCAGCCACCCCTGGCAGCGGCGACCAAAGTGTTCAATCAGCGTGCCGTCGGCGGTGGTTTTTCCCCAAAAGGTATTAGCGAAACCGCATGCCGGGCAGAACACTTGCACCGGCACATTATCGCTTTTTCCTTTTGGCGCGCCGATTTCCGGGGTGTAGAGATCGTGCGGGTTGCCCGCGTAGTCAAGGATTAAACAGTCAGTTTTTCCCGGTGCGAGGCGCAGGCCGCGGCCGACAATTTGCTGATAGAGGCTGACGGATTCTGTCGGGCGCAGAATAGCTATCAAATCCACATGCGGCGCATCAAAGCCTGTTGTCAGTACCGCTACGTTTACCAGAAAGCGAAATTGTTGCTTTTTGAAGGCTTCGATTAAGGCATCACGCTGCGGGCCGGGAGTTTCACCGGTGATCAGCGCCGCATCATTGGCAGGTAACAAGCCCGTTATCTCGCGTGCATGTTCAACGGTGGCGGCAAAAATCATCGCCCCTTTGCGCGTCTGCGCAAATTCGACAATCTGGCTAACAATGTGCGGCGTAACGCGCTGCTGCTTTTTCAGCTCATGGTTTAAATCCGCTTCGCTAAAAAGGCCATTACTTTGCGCCTGCAAACGGCTGAAATCGTACTGCACGACCGGCATATCCAGCCGTTCTGGTGGTGTGAGGTAACCGTGTTTAATCATGTAGCGCAGCGGTAGTTCATAAATGCAGTCGCGAAACAGCGCTTTTTCATCACCGCGCACCATGCCGTGATAATGAAAACGGTAAATCCAGCCTTTACCGAGGCGAAAAGGTGTCGCCGTCAGGCCAAGCAAACGCAGGTGAGGATTTACTTCGCGTAAATGGCTGAGGATTTGCTGATACTGGCTGTTATCGTCGTCGCTGATGCGGTGGCACTCATCGACCACCAGCAGGGAAAACTCACCCTGAAACTGCGCCAGATTACGCGCGACGGACTGGACGCTGCCAAACACCACTTTGCCGTGGCTCTGTTTGCTTTTAAGACCGGCGGCGAAAATATCGGCCTCCAGCCCAAGCGCGACATACTTCGCGTGGTTTTGCGCCACCAGCTCTTTAACATGCGCCAGCACCAATACGCGCCCGCGCGCAAGCCGCGCCAGTTCGGCGATAACCAGGCTCTTTCCTGCACCGGTGGGCAGCACAATGACCGCAGGTTCGGCATGTTGACGGAAGTGAGCGAGGGTGGCGTCCACCGCTTCGCGTTGATAGGGGCGTAAAGTAAAAGTCATTATCTCGCAGAGGTTGCACATTCACGCTGCACAGTATGCCACGAATCTTTCCTTTGAGCGGTCTGTGATGCTCGTTATACTGTTCAGGTACTCATTTCTGTTTTCGGGCGTATTGCCCGCACCCAGCACCATACAGGCAAAAAAATTTCATGCGACTTGATAAGTTTATCGCTCAGCAACTCGGCGTCAGCCGCGCTATTGCCGGGCGTGAAATCCGCGGCCAGCGCGTTACGGTTAATGGTGAGATCGTCAGAGATACCGCCTTTAAACTGCAACCCGAACACGAGGTTGAATACGACGGCAATTCCCTCGTTCAGCAAAATGGCCCGCGCTACTTTATGCTGCACAAACCAGAAGGCTACGTCTGCTCGACGGACGATCCGGATCACCCGACGGTACTCTATTTCCTTGATGAGCCGGTGGCGCATAAGCTGCATGCGGCAGGGCGCCTGGATATTGATACCACCGGTCTGGTATTGATAACCGACGACGGTCAATGGTCGCACCGCATCACTTCGCCGCGCCATCACTGCGAAAAAACCTATCTGGTAACGCTTGAATCACCGGTGGCAGATGATACCGCTGAGCAGTTTGCCCGTGGCGTACAGTTGCATAATGAAAAAGATCTCACCAGGCCTGCGGTGCTGGACGTTATCACGCCGACACAGGTACGTCTGACCGTCAGCGAAGGGCGTTATCACCAGGTAAAACGGATGTTCGCCGCCGTCGGCAATCATGTCGTGGGGCTGCACCGCGAGCGCATTGGTGCGATTGAGCTTGACGCGGATCTCGGACCGGGCGAATACCGGCCATTAACCGAAGACGAAATTGCCAGCGTTGGCATGCCACCCCGCTAATTCAGGAGATTTACGTGACCCGCAGGCCACACTCATCACTGAGCATTGTGTTTATTCTTGGCCTGTTGGCCATGCTGATGCCGTTATCCATCGATATGTATCTGCCTGCGTTGCCGGTGATTGCCGAACAGTTTGGCGTTCCGGCGGGCAGCGCGCAGATGACGCTGAGCACCTATATTCTGGGCTTTGCGGTCGGCCAGTTGTTATACGGGCCGATGGCCGACAGCATCGGGCGTAAGCCGGTTATTCTCGGCGGCACGCTGGTTTTTGCCGCCGCTGCCGTTGCCTGTGCGCTGGCGCAGAGCATTGAGCAGTTGATTACCATGCGCTTTTTTCATGGTCTTGCGGCGGCTGCGGCAAGCGTGGTGATTAACGCGCTAATGCGCGATATCTATCCGCGTGAGGAGTTCTCCCGCATGATGTCGTTTGTCATGCTGGTGACAACTATTGCGCCGCTGCTGGCACCGATGATTGGTGGTGCAGTTTTGGTGTGGTTCAACTGGCACGCTATTTTCTGGATCCTGGCGATTGCCGCATTGCTGGTCTCGGCAATGATTGTCTTTTTTATCCGCGAAACGCTGCCGGTTGAAAAACGGCAAAAATTTCATTTCCGCACCACGCTTGGTAACTTCGCGTCGCTGTTTCGCCATAAACGCGTGCTGAGCTATATGCTGGCGAGCGGTTTCAGCTTTGCTGGTATGTTCTCTTTTCTCAGCGCCGGGCCGTTTGTCTATATCGAAATTAACCATATCTCGCCGCAGGACTTTGGTTACTACTTTGCGCTGAACATCGTGTTCCTGTTTGTGACGACAATGATTAATGGTCGCATCGTTCGCCGCGTTGGTGCACTGAACATGTTCCGCAGTGGGCTGTGGGTGCAATTTGCCATGGCGTTGTGGATGGTGGTGACTGCACTGCTGGATGTCGGTTTCTGGTCGCTGGTGCTGGGCGTTGCGGCGTTTGTCGGCTGCGTTGCGCTGGTGGCTTCAAACGCGATGGCGGTGATCCTGGATGAGTTTCCGCATATGGCGGGCACGGCCTCATCGCTGGCGGGGACGTTCCGTTTTGGCATTGGCGCCATTGTGGGTGCGCTGTTGTCGATGGCGACCTTTAACACCGCCTGGCCGATGATTTGGTCAATTACCTTCTGCGCTACCTGCTCGATTCTCTTCTATCTCTACGCCAGTCGGGCGAAAAAATCGGCGTAACCTACCTGAACAGGGAGCAAAAACGCTCCCTTTTTTGATACATGTCAACCAGAAACAACTTACCATTCCACGCATTTGTTTATTTTATGTAAAATCCGTTCGTGTAAAAAGTCACATCATTGTAGTGAAAAAGGTTGAGTTAGATCGCAGAAACGGGTACATATACCCCGAAACCGGGTCTGTCGCTTACCCATAATATCCTGATAAATGAGCGACTACCCAACACGCCACGCGGGATGCATTCATTTCTGTGTGGTTGACAGGATGAATTGTCAATAATGTGTTAATATAAGTGTGAAATATTTGTGAAGTAAAAGTACTTCCGGGGAAAGAACGTGAATACATTACAGCTCTCCATCATCCACCGTCTGCCCCAGTGCTATCGCTGGTTAGAGGGTTTTGCAGGTGCCAAAGTTGAACCGATTCCGCAAAATGGTCAGTCAGCGGACGACACGCTTGTCGCCTTAAAACTGTTGAGCCCGGATGGCGATAACGCATGGCCTGTCATGCACAAACTCAGCCAGGCGCTGAGCGATATCGAAGTGAATTGCTCCGTGCTTGAGTGCGAAGGGGAACCGTGTCTGTTCGTCAACTGCGAGGACGAGTTCGCGGCGACGTGCCGCTTGAAAAACTTCGGCGTTGCCATCGCGGAACCCTTCTCCGGACAAAATCCTTTCTGATTTAGCTTAATGCCAGAAGCTGGCGTGTATACGCCTGGGCAGGCGCATCAAATACATGTCGGCACTCTCCTTGTTCCACTACTTCACCCTCTTTCAGCACAATCACTTGATGGCACAATGTGCGCACAACCTGCAGGTCGTGGCTGATGAAGATGTACGCCAGCCGGTAGGTTTCCTGCAATGATTTCAGCAGCGCGAGAATTTGCGCCTGCACAGTGCGGTCCAGCGACGATGTCGGTTCATCGAGAATAATCAGCTCAGGCTTGAGGATCAGCGCACGGGCGATAGCGATACGCTGACGCTGGCCGCCGGAAAACTCACCGGGGAAGCGGTGCCGCGTTTCGGCATTCAGTCCGACTTCACGCATCACATCGATCACACGCTGTTCGCGCTGTTCACGCGATAATTCCGGGTGATGCACTCGCAGCCCCTCTTCGATAATTTGCTGCACGTTCAGCCTTGGGTTCAGGGATGAGTTCGGATCCTGAAAGACCACCTGAATGCGATGGCGCACCGGCAGCATCTGCTTGCGGTTCCATTGATGCAGCGGTTTGTTATCAAACAGGATCGTCCCGCGCGAGGCCACCAGTCGCAGCAGCGCTAATCCGGTGGTGCTTTTCCCCGAACCGGATTCTCCCACCAGGCCGAGCGTTTCACCGGGGCGCAACGTAAAGCTGATGTCCTTCACCACCGTGTTGTTATCCACCACGCGCTTAAAGATCCCTTTGCGAACAGGGAAGCTAACGGCGAGATTTTCGACCCGCAACAAGGGCTGTGCATCGGGATGAAGGGCGACGGGCTCGCCGCTGGGCTCGCTATTGAGCAGCTTTTGCGTATACGGATGCGTCGGTGCGCTGAACAAGCTATGTGCACTGTTTTGCTCGACACAGCGGCCGTTTTGCATCACCGCCACATTGTCCGCCAGCTTACGCACAATGCTTAAATCGTGAGTGATAAACAGCAGCCCCATGTTCAGCTCATCGCGCAGTTCGCGCAATAACGTCAGAATTTGCGCCTGTACAGAGACATCAAGTGCAGTCGTTGGCTCATCGGCAATCAGCAGTTCAGGACGCGTGAGTAGCGCCATGGCGATCATCACGCGCTGGCGCTCGCCGCCGGAAAGCTGATGCGGGAAATCGCCCAGGCGCGCGCGGGCGTTGCGGATGCCCACGCGATCTAGGCAATCAAGAATTTCTGCCCGCGCCGCTTCACGCCGCATACCACGATGCAACGAGAGCACTTCATAGAGCTGTTTTTCCAGCGTATGCAGCGGGTTCAGGGAGACCATCGGCTCCTGGAAAATCATGGCGATTTTATTACCACGCACGCCGCGCAAGGTTCTTTCGCTGGCATGCAATAACGAATCGCCATGAAACAGAATATCGCCGGAGGGGTAGACCACCGGCGGCGAAGGGAGCAGGCGCAGGATCGATAACGCGCTAACGCTTTTACCGGAACCGGATTCGCCCACCAGTGCCAGCGTTTCGCCCGCCTCAATCCGTAAGGAGAGGTCATTGACGACAGGATGCAGCGTTTCACGCTGGCGAAAGGCAATACTCAGCGCATCGACAGAGAGCAGGGGAGTCGCCATATTACACCGCCTTATTGGGGTCAAACGCGTCGCGCACGGCTTCGCCAATAAAAATCAGCAGCGAAAGCAGCAGCGCGGTGGAGACAAAAGCGGCGATACCCAGCCACGGTGCCTGTAAATTGTTTTTCCCCTGCAGCAGTAATTCGCCGAGCGACGGTGAGCCGAGCGGCAGACCAAAGCCGAGGAAATCGAGCGAAGTGAGCGTGCCGATCGAGCCACAAAGGATAAACGGCAGGAATGTCAGCGTCGCGACCATCGCATTGGGCAGCATATGACGCAGGATAATGCCGCGATCGCCCACGCCCATGGCCTGCGCGGCGCGGATATAGTCGAAATTACGCGTACGCAGAAATTCGGCACGCACGACGCTCACCAGCGTCATCCAGCCGAATACCACCGTGATGCCGAGAAGCCACCAGAAACCTGGCTGGATCACACTTGAAAGCAAGATGATTAAAAATAGTGTTGGCAACCCCGACCAGACTTCAATAAAGCGCTGTCCGAGCAGATCGATTTTGCCGCCGTAATAGCCCTGTACTGCACCGGCCAGGATACCGATAACGCTCGAAAAGAGGGTTAGCATTAAACCGAACAGTAACGAGATGCGTGTGCCGTAAAGGAGTCGCGCCAGCACGTCTCCGCCGTTCGCGTCAGTACCCAGCCAGTTTTGCGCCGAAGGCGGGGAAGGGAAGGGCTGTGTGGTGGCGTAGTTGATGCTGCGCGCCCCAAAACGCACTGGTGCCCACAGCACCCATCCGTGCTCTTCAAGCTGTTTTTGCAGCCACGGATCCTGGTAATCAGCAGGGGTGGCGAAGGGACCGCCAAAGTCGCTTTCGCTGTAATCTCTCACCACGGGCGCGAACCAGTGCCCCTGATAGCGCACCAGCAGAGGCTTATCGTTAGCCACCAGCTCGGCACACAAACTCAGAATAAAAATCACCAGGAAAATCCACAGCGACCAGTAGCCACGGCGGTTATGGCGAAAACGCGCCCAGCGCGCCCGGTTGATGTAGCTTAATTGAATCATCAGCGCCCCTCGAAATCGATTCGCGGATCCACCAGCGTATAGGTGATATCACTGAGGATATTCAGCAGCAGGCCGATCAAAGAGAAAATATAGAGTGTGCCAAACATCACCGGATAGTCCCGCGAGACGGTGGCTTCATAACCCAACAGCCCCAGCCCGTTAAGGGAGAAAATCACCTCAATCAGCAACGAACTGGTAAAAAACATGCTGATAAATGTCGCCGGGAAACCGGCAATCACCAGCAGCATGGCGTTACGAAACACATGTTTGCGCATAATATTGCCTTCGCTGACACCTTTGGCGCGCGCGGTCACCACATACTGCTTGCGGATCTCGTCAAGGAAGGAGTTTTTGGTCAGCATGGTCAGCGCGGCGAAACCACCAATCACTGTTGCCAGCACCGGTAGAGCGATGTGCCATAAGTAGTCAGTAATTTGCTTATACCACGGCAACGTGTCGAAGTTAGTCGACACCAGCCCGCGTAGCGGGAAGAAGTCGTAATAGCTGCCGCCCGCGAAGAAAATAATCAACAAGATGGCAAACAGAAAAGCCGGAATGGCGTAGCCGACAATAATCAGCGCGCTGCTCCAGCTATCAAAGCGGCTACCGTTATAGACCGCTTTGCGAATGCCAAGGGGAATCGACACCAGGTAGATAATTAGCGTGCCCCACAGGCCAATAGTCACCGAAACCGGTAGGCTGTCTTTAATCAGCTGCAACACCGACGCGCTACGAAACAGGCTGTCGCCAAAGTCGAAACGCGCATAATCCCACAGCATTTTGAAATAGCGCTGGTACATCGGTTTATCAAAGCCGTAGCGCTTTTTGATCTCTTCAATGACTTGCGGATCAAGGCCGCGACCACCACGATAGTGGCTGTTATTGCTCAACGCATCGCCGACACCTGTGCGTGCATGTGTGGCGCCCATTCCGCCACCGCCGCTACCGGGGAGGTTGCTTTGATCGCCATACTCAATAGCCGCAATAGCCTGATCGACCGGGCCGCCGGGCGCAATCTGCACGATAAAAAAGTTGATAGTGATAATTGCCCAAATCGTAGGGATGATCAGCAATAACCGGCGAATGAGATACGCGCCCATCTCTTCTCCTTAACGTCTGGCAGCGGGCAGTTTCGCCGCCTTGTTTACGTCATACCACCAGGTGTCGAATCCGAGCGAGTAGACGGGGCGAATGCCGGGCATGGAAAACTTATCCCAATAGGCGACGCGATCGGCTGCCATGTACCACATTGGCAGCATGTAAAAGTTCCAGGTCAGCACGCGATCCAGCGCGCGTCCGAGCGGAAGTAACTTCTCTTTATTTCCCTGCCAGCGGTTGATCTGCGCGATAAGATTATCGACCGCCGGGTTTTTGACGCCGGCAGCATTATACGAAGAGTCGATGTATTGCGAGCTCCAGGAGATTTGCAAATCGCCGCTCGGCCACGGTTGCGCGCGCCACAGACTCGGCATCATGTCATAGTCGCGGCTGCGCAGACGATTGGTGGCCTGCGAGTTATCGACCTGGCGCACATCCATATTGATGCCAAGCCGCGCAAGGTTGTGCTGAAACGGCAAAACCCACTGCGTATTGCCGCCGGAGGGCAGCAGCAGTTCAAAGGTGAAAGGCTTGCCGGTTTTCGCGTTAACGCGCTGCTGATTTTTCAGTATCCAGCCGGATTCCGTGAGCAGTTTATCGGCTTTCAGCAGGTTTTCGCGGTCATAGCCGTCCGCGTTTGATTTCGCGGGCGAATAAATAGAGGTAAACACTTCCGGCGGCACTTGCGCTTTTAGCGGCGCCAGAAGCGTCAGTTCATCGGCATCAGGGTAGTTGCGCGCCGCATATTCGGTGTTCTGGAAATAGCTGTTGGCGCGGCTGTATGCTCCGTAGAACAGCGCTTTGTTCATCCATTCAAAATCAAAGGCCAGCGATACGGCTTCGCGCACGCGGCGATCGCTAAATACCGGACGCGTGGTGTTAAACGCCAGCCAGCGCGTGTCCTGTGCGGAGGTGTTTGGCTGCTCATCTTTAACGATATAGCCCCGGCTGAAATTGCTGCCGATATAGCGCGTCGCCCAGTTTTTCGCATCGCCTTCGCTGCGCAGGTCGTAAGCGCCCGCTTTGAAAGCTTCAAACGCCACGTTGTCATCAAGGTAGTAGTCGTAACGAATATTATCGAAATTCCAGCGCCCACGATTCACCGGCAAATTGGCCGCCCAGTAATCGCGAACGCGGGTATAGGCAATATATTGCCCCATGCGCCAGGTACTGATGCGATAGGGGCCACTGCCTAGCGGCGGGCGGGCGAGCGGATCGCTCAGCTTATGATCTTTCCAGAATTTCTCCGGCATAACGGGCAGCGTTAACAGGCTGAGCATGTCCTCTTTACCCGGTTTCGCCAGCACAATGCGCACGGTCAACGGCGAAATGGCTTTGACGGTCGTGCCTTTGTAGACCAGGCGGAACTGCGGCACGCCTTCGGTCATAAACTTCTGAAAGGTAAACGCGACGTCGCTGGCGCGGATGGGGGAACCGTCATGAAATATTGCCCGCGGATTGATGCTGATCTCCATCCATGAATAATCATCGGCGTAGCGCGCCATTTCAGCGACCAGCGGGTAATAGCTCCCCGGTTCATCGTCCGAGGTGGTAAACAGGGCGTCGTAGAGCGTTTCGGTGCGCACCGCTGCATTACCGCGTAGTGCGAAACGGTTGAAGTTATCAAACGTACCAATCACGGACAGCGTGACGTTGCCGCCTTTAGGCGCGGCAGGATTCACGTAGTCGAAATGGGAAAAATTGATCGCGTATTTGGGCTCGCCAATCACGGCAAATGAGTAGCTTTCTTTTATGGTTTGCGCCTGACATGTCAGGCCGACTAAAGCCAGCAATAAAGCTGAAATGCGCACAAACTTCATCCGGTGTGTTCCTTTGACCTGCAATGCGACAGGCTCGCTAACTACTTATCATTGAATAATAAGGGAGGCCTGGTCTGATGTGAAATTATTCACGCTAAAGCATTGTGGTGAACTCTGGAGGATGCCATGCGACAAATTGCTCCAGCGTCAGCGGTCGGCTGAAGAAATAGCCTTGCATATAATGAATGCCGTGTTCGCGTAGCCACCTGGCTTGTTCTGGCGTTTCGACACCTTCGGCAACCGTAAGCATATTTAACCGCTTGGCCAGCGTGAGGACAGCGTCGAGCACCGGCGATGTCACGGTTTCTGTGCCGATGGCGTTAACGAAACCACGATCGATTTTCAGATAATCAAGCGTAAAACGTTCCAGATAGATCAATGCACTGTGTCCGGTACCAAAATCGTCGATAGCGATTTCATAACCTTCGTTGCGCAGCGAATCAAACAGTTTGGTCACTTCCGTATAGCGCAGCATATCCCGCTCGGTGATTTCCAGCACGATGCTGAAATGGTGCGGAGGCAGGGAGTGAGCGAAGTCGCGGATATCGTCAAGGAAATTGGCAGCATGCAAATGGCCTGGCGCGATATTAACGCCCATTTTTGCGCCTGGCGGGAGCAGTGTTTGTAATACCGGCGCATCGCGAGCAATGAGATCAAACAGATGCAATGTCAGCGGCACAATAAGCTGCTGCGCTTCGGCAAAGTGAATAAAAGCGTCAGGCGATATTTCTCCTGCGGTGGGATGCCGCCAGCGCATCAGCACTTCGATACCCGTCACTTTTAAATCTTTCGCGCCGATAACGGGCTGATAAACGACATAAAACTGGTCGCGCTTAATCGCGGTGAGGATCTCTCTGCCGGGGCGCAATTGCGTATTAAGAATGAAAGCGCTCAGCAATGCTGCCAGCATGCCAAAGGTGGCTCCCAGCAGTGCGGCGAATTGTATATCTTCCGGACGCCACTTTTCTGCGTAGAGATAAAGTGTGATTGGCGAACCTTCAATCCGGGTGGTCAGAAAAGGGGACTGAGGCATATTGCTCAGATTAATAAGCCCGCTGGAAAACGTGGAGACAGCCTGATCGCCAATACCCAGCGCGATGCCGGTTAAATCCGGCAACTGCGAGGTGTAAAGCCTGTAGGGTGTCAGATTGATATTCAGCGTAGCGAATACGCCCCGATGATCGAGTAATGGGCTGCGAAACCAGAGCGCAATGGCGGGCTTATCCGGCATCATCGGTGTTCCGGGTAAAAACACGATATCGCTGGTTTTATCGAGATCGATTTCCGGTACCAGATCTTTCATCGCAAGGCTCATCTCGCCGGTGGCCGAGGAGCAAAAGGCGTAGCGATCTTTCACCAGTAAAAAAGCGCGCACGTTCATGCTGAAGGCGGCGCGGGAAGTAAGCTCGCTGGTGACGGCGTGGCAATTATTCAGCGTGAGTGGTTGGAGCGACTCGGCAGTGGCGCGGATATCGTTGAGATAGTCCGAAAGCCAGGACTGCATATTAGTCAGCAGCGTATCGTATCGGGCTTCCCGCCGTTGTTGTTCGAACCAAAACTGACAGCCACTCGCTATTAATGCTGAAAACAGACCGATAAGCAGACTGGTCAGCAAAATTTTTCGATTAACGGAAAAATGGCGGGTGAACATGGCGTTGGGCCCATTGTAGGTGCTCGGGGCGGCGTGGTAATAGAGTCGGACTATAACCTGAAAAGATTCGTATAGCATAACGCAGACATAAAAAAACACTGCCGGAGCAGTGTTTTTTTATACTTAACGCCAGCCAAGGGAAAACCGGCATTAAGCAATTAGCTGCGTGTCAGGATGCGTCGCGCTTCGTTGTAGCGCTTCTTCCAGTACGGCTCATCCATGCTTGAAATCATGACACCGTTACTGGTGGAAGCATGAACAAATTGGTTATTACCAATATAAATGCCAACGTGTCGGCCGGTCGAACCCGCGCGGAACAGAACTAAGTCGCCGGTGCGCAAACTGGTACGCGAGATGGACTTACCTGTTTCCTGCTGTTCCCAGGTGGAACGCGGCAGTTCTAAACCAAACTGTTCACGGAAGGTGCGCTGCACAAAGCCGGAACAATCGATGCCTTTTTTGGTGTCGCCGCCCAAACGGTAGCGAACGCCTTTCCAGTCAGCATATTGATCCATAATTCGGCCTTTTACGTCCAGATTACGAACCATATTTTCAAATTCATCCTGAGAGGCTTGCAGTGAAGAGTTGTCTTCGCCCACAGCAAGCGTCTCAGAATGCACGTTCTTTGCGGTATTTGTAGAACAAGCTGAAAGCAGAACCGCTACTGCAATCGCGGGTATCGCCCGCACGATATATCTCAAAATCGGCTGAGATTTGACCATGTTGCTTATTTTCCCTTGAAGTCCTTAACGATAAATATCGTTATAAAAAATGCCAACGCAGCGAGATTAATTATCTGAATGCATCGAGACAAATGCTCTGACGTAATTTTGTGGAAGAACGCACAAATTTACGCGCAATGAGAAAAAGAGCACTCTTTGCGACAAGACGAACCGAGGTTACCTGAACATCTTCGGCATGGCGAGCGGTTTTCTTTAATTTTTTATAAGAAATTATGATACAGAAAGTGAATTTTCAGGATTGAATAAAAAATAATCAATTTAGCTTAAATAGCGTGCAAATTGCTCTTTTATAGGCAGATTGGCGTGACGAGAAAATGACAAAATTAGGGAAAAGCCGGGAGTACGCATCAGGAATCGAAAACGATTCCTGATGAATGCGTGTTATTGATAATGGAAAGTTGTTTAAATTTTGTTATTTCCGGGCAGGAAATGATCAAAGGTAGAAATAATTTTGTCGCTAAGTGGTGTTAGCAAACACCACGGCAGGCCGATCAAAACAGCTGAAAGAGAACCGATAGCAATATCAGTAAACCAGTGTGCGCCAATCATCACGCGCGGGAAGGCGAAAACCACAAAAATAATAAGGGCAACCCCAAGCGCTTTTCGGCCAAAATATCGCCACATTACACCAGCAAAAATAAGCAGCATCATGCCGTGATCGCCAGGGAAGCTGTCTTTCGAGGCGTCTTTGGTGGGGAAGTCGAGCAAATCGCTAACCCGGTGAATATCGGTAAAGAACAGCGACGGGCTGGCGCGTTTGACGGGCATCAGATGCTGCGCCAGTTGATTAATCACCACGGCTATCAGCAGCATTGTCAGGCCAGTCATCAGAATACGGCGTCGGCCGGTCGCATCCTCTTTTAACCAGAAAGAGAGCATTAAACAGCCCATCGCCACCAGCGAGCAGGCGTCAAAGGCGCGGTTATTGGTTAGCGCCACCAGCCACAAATAAGCGCGGTTTTCCACCAGACCCTGGTTGAAAAAATGGAACATTGCGGCGTCCAGCGGAAACCAAAAACCGTGGTTAGCGGGTAAGTACCAGGAAATAAATAGCGCCAGTCCTGCGGCGTTCAACAGTAAAATGAGCGGTAAACGAGTTTTCATTACGAGTCTATTTTCAATTAACACGGCGGCAACGTTAGTGTTACTGACTTAAACGAAGCTTCAACAAAGCGGACTGAAGTGTGTTCCAGTCTGCCTCCGAGGCGGTGATAAGCTCAATGCGGCTGTCCGGCGGCGCGACGTTTTGCGTTTCGATATGCAGATCCTGCCCCTGTCGGTTAACGCGCAACAATCCTTCCGGAATGCGCATCACCCCTTTAACCCGTTCAACCGGCGCAAGCCGCGCCCACTCCAGCAAACCGATGGTGTCAAACACCGTCTCTTCATCAAAAATCCAGCCGCAGGCATGATGGCCCTGACCGCTGTTAAGGCTGCGGCGCCAGCGCTGATGTGCCGGCAAGCTTAATGCCGCGAGACCTTTCTTCTCGTCATGAGCATGGTTATGTGCGGCACTTGAAGGCAGCTCACGCAGGTTACGGCGAGGAAGATCAAGCAGCGCCCCGTCAATAACGCCCTGGGTCGCGCTAACCTGTAAGCGATCGCCACCAAACTCGGCCCACCACGTCTCCAGTGCCTGCTGGCTCTGCGGCGTGGCGCGATCTTGTTTATTGGCGACAACGATATCCGCCGCCGCTAACTGGTCACGAAAGTTTTCGTTGGTAAGTGCTTTTTCATCCAGTAACTGGCGGGGATCGAGCAAGCAGAGCGTTGCGCGCAGGTCTATCCACGGCTCATACACCGGCGCGGTGAGCATATCAAGGATCTGTTTTGGATGACCCAACCCGGTCGGTTCAATCAGTAAGCGATCAGGTTTCCCCTGGCGCAGCAGCGTATTGAGACCCACCTGCATCGGCAGGCCATTCACGCAGCACATACAGCCGCCCGGGATCTCTTTAAGCAGCGCACCGCTGTCAGCCAGCAGCGCGCCATCAATGCCGACTTCACCAAATTCATTCACCAGCACGGCCCATTTTTCCTGCGGGTCTTTATTGGCCAGCAAATGCAAAATCGATGTGGTTTTGCCGCTTCCGAGAAAGCCGGTGATAAGGTTGGTTTTGGTCACAAGTTCTCCAGGCGTCAACGAAATCTAAGGGTGACTGACGATCCTGGCGAAAAAAGTGCGAAAAGAGAAGGGCGCGGACGGCGTAAAAGCACTAACCGTCCGCTTAAGTAGCAGAAATCGTTAATTATCGAGTGCGCGCTTCACCGCCGCATGCGCACCTTCGGTGCTGAGCGTCTGCCAGGCGTGATGAATGGCATTAACGAATGTCGGGTCTTGCGGCAGGTCGCTGCCGAAAATCTCTTTAAGCGCCAATAGTGCCGTTACGCGTTCATCGACACTGCTTGTTTCCACAATCGCGTGAATTTTATCCGCCAGCGGATCGCGAATATCAATACTGTTACCGGCGTCATCCACACCGCTGACATAGCGCATCCAGCCCGCAATACCCAGCGCTAACAGCGGCCACGGCGTTTCGCGTTGCAAATGTACCCGAACGCCGTCCAGCATACGCTGCGGCAGCTTCTGGCTGCCATCCATGGCGATTTGCCAGGTGCGGTGCTTCAGCGCCGGGTTAGAAAAACGGTCGATCAAACTATCGGCATAGGCGATGAGATCAACGCCGGTAATGCGCAGCGTCGGAGCTTGTTCCTGGAGCATCAGGCGGCGCACCGCCGTGCGGAAAATGTCATCCTGCATGCAATCATTAATATGCGCGAAGCCTGCCAGGTAGCCGAGATACGCCAGAAAAGAGTGGCTGCCATTGAGCATGCGTAACTTCATCTGCTCCCACGGCTGCACATCCTGCACCAGTTGTACGCCGGCCACTTCCCATTCGGGACGTCCGGCGACGAAATTATCCTCGATTACCCACTGAATGAACGGCTCACAACTGATGGCGCACGGATCAAATACGCCCAGCGCTTCGCCAATTTCCGCCAGTGATTCATCTGTTGCCGCCGGAACAATGCGATCCACCATGGTGGCCGGAAAGCTCACATTCTCCTCTATCCACTGCGCCAGTTCCGGTGAGCGGGTTTGCGCCATTCCGAGTACGGCATTTTTTACAATATGGCCATTGTCGGGAATATTATCGCAGGAGAGCACGGTAAAGGGCGGCAGCCCGCGTTCACGTCGGCGGGAGAGCGATTCAACCAGAATCCCCGGCGCTGAGTGCGGTTCGCCCGGATGCTGGAGATCGTGTGCAATGCGCGGCTGCTGCAGATCCAGTTTGCCGCTGGCAGGATCGATGCAATAGCCTTTTTCGGTAATGGTCAGAGAAACAATCGCCACCTGCGGTTCGCAAAACTTTTCAATAATGGCGGGCAGCGAATCAAGTTTCGCGTTCAGACATTCTTTCACCGCGCCAATAATTATCGGCTGGTTTCCGTCCGCCCCTTTTTCCAGCACGGTGTATAAATGCTCCTGCTCACGCAACTGGGACATGAGCACATCGCCGCTGAACAAGCTGATTTCACAGATCCCCCAGTCGCCACCCTGCGCGTTCAGCACCCGGTTGGTCAGCAGCGCCTGATGCGCGCGATGAAATGCGCCAAAACCAAAATGCACAATTCGCGAGCGCAGTTGTGTGCGGTCATACTGGGGGTGCTGTACGCTGGCGGGCAGCGTTACGGAGGCGATTGTCTTCATCTATATACACCTGATTAACCAATAATTAACAATGTGCAGTGTAAAGTTATATGACAGCAAAAAAAATTGGTATGCCGTAATTATCCGGGGAATGTGAGCTGGATCAATCATTGCTGTGGGAAGATTTGACCGCTGCAATTAAGCATGTATGGTAGTCGTCATATGTTTGTGTGTATTGGTATAACAACTTTGTAGAGGGTAAGGCAATGGAACAAACCTGGCGTTGGTATGGACCGAACGATCCGGTGTCGCTTGATGATGTGCGTCAGGCAGGCGCGACGGGCGTCGTGACCGCACTGCACCATATCCCGAACGGCCAGGTCTGGCCGGTAGACGAGATCAAAGCGCGTCAGGCGCTGCTGGCGGAAAAAGGGCTGGTCTGGTCGGTGGTCGAAAGTATTCCGGTGCATGAGGATATTAAAACTCACACCGGGCAGTACGACACCTGGATTGCCAACTATCAGCAGAGCATCCGCAATCTGGCAGCCTGCGGCATTGATACCGTGTGCTACAACTTTATGCCGATCCTCGACTGGACGCGTACCGACCTGGAATATGAACTGCCGGATGGTTCCAAAGCGCTGCGTTTTGACCAGATTGCTTTTGCCGCGTTCGAGCTGCATATCCTGAAGCGCAAAGGCGCAGAAGCTGATTACAGCGAAGAAGAGCAGCGCCAGGCGCAGGCCTACTTCAACGCCATGACGGAAGCGGAAGTCGAAAAGCTGACGCGCAATATCATTGCTGGTCTGCCGGGCGCTGAAGAGGGGTATACCCTGGAACAGTTCCATGCGCGCCTTGCTGAATATGACGGTATCGACAAAGCGCAACTGCGTGAAAACATGGCCTATTTCCTGCGCGCTATCGTGCCGGTTGCGCAGGAAGTGGGTGTACGTATGGCGGTTCACCCGGACGATCCGCCGCGCCCGATCCTCGGCCTGCCGCGTATCGTTTCTACGCTTGAAGATATGCAGTGGCTGAAACAAGCGGTAGACAGCATCAATAACGGTTTCACCATGTGCACAGGTTCATACGGTGTGCGTGCGGATAACGATTTAGTGAGGATGATCGAGACATTTGGCGATCGCATTCACTTTACGCACCTGCGTTCCACCTGCCGCGAAGATAACCCGAAAACGTTCCATGAAGCCGCGCATTTGCAGGGTGATGTGGATATGGTGTCGGTGGTTGCCGCCATTCTGACCGAAGAGCAGCGCCGCAAGAAAGCCGGTGATTTGCGCCCGATTCCGTTCCGCCCGGATCATGGTCACCAGATGCTTGACGATCTGCGTAAGAAAACCAACCCAGGCTATTCGGCGATTGGTCGCCTGAAAGGAATGGCGGAAGTGCGCGGCGTTGAGCTGGCGCTGAAGAAAACTTTGTTCCGCGATCTGTTGTAATTAGATTTATCGTCGGAAAATAAAAAGCCACTTCAATGAAGTGGCTTTTTTCATGCATCACGCTTATCAGTCGGCGCGGCCCATATAGCGGCGCTCTTCGATATGAATACGGATTTTCTCGCCGGTGGTCAGGTATTCCGGCACCTGAACAACCAGACCGGTGGTCAGGGTTGCCGGTTTGGTGCGCGAGCTGGCGGAAGCGCCTTTGATACCCGGTGCGGTTTCCACAATTTCCAGATCCACAGTCTGCGGCAGTTCGAGGGCCAGCAACTGGCCGTCCCACAGCAGAACCTGCATATCCGGCATACCGCCTTCCGGAATAAACAGCAGCTCTTCTTCAATCTGCTCTTTATTGAAGGTATACGGCGTGTAATCTTCTTTATCCATAAACACGTATTCGTTGCCGTCAACATAAGAGAAGTCGACAAAGCGACGGTTCAGGGTCACGGTATCAAGGATATCGTCGCCTTTAAAACGCTCTTCCACTTTCAGCCCGGTGCGGACATCGGAAAAACGCATTTTGTATAGCGTTGCCGCGCCACGGGCGCTCGGTGACTGAATATCAATATCTTTCACAATCAGCAGCTTGCCGTTGTAATTCAGCACCATACCTTTTTTAATTTCGTTCGCTCTTGGCATTGCAAGGGTCCTGTAAATAGAAAATAACAAAAATATCGCGACAAACTACTCGCGAGGGACTTTTCAGGCAAGTGGAATCGGAGAGTTTTGCGTTCACAGGGCAAAAGATGGTAGCTTGCGCCCTGCACGCGCAGCCCCGCGCGCCTGAGAATAGAGAACGTTTATGGAATGCCGCCCGGACTGCGGAGCCTGCTGTACCGCCCCGTCCATCAGTAGCCCGATACCCGGCATGCCTGACGGGAAGCCCGCTAATACGCCCTGCGTTCAGCTCGACGCGCAAAAGCGCTGCAAAATCTTCGGCTCGCCGCTGCGCCCAAAAGTGTGCGCCGGGCTGCAACCCAGCCGTGACATGTGTGGCGCAAACCGCGAGCAGGCGATGGTTTATCTGCTCGATCTTGAGCAGCAAACCGCGCCTTAAATATCTTTTATCCGGCTCAGGCAAACCTGCGTAACCAGCGTCATCGCCAGCGCAATCCAGAACACTGCGTGATAACTCCAGATCTCTGCCACCACGCCAGCCAGCGAACCGGCGATGATCCAGCCGACGCGCGTGGTATTAGTATAAAGGGTGGTGGCTGAACCCGCCTGACCAGGCATCAAATCCTGAAAATAGAGCATGCCAATCCCGGCGAGAATACCGATATAAACCGCGTTCAGCAGCTGCAAAGTAAGCAATACCACGGGCGTGTGCACCGTCAGCATTCCTGCATAAAAGAAGATGCCCGCCACGGCGCTAACGCGCATCAGAAAGCGTTTGCCGAAACGCTTTGCGTAATACCCGGCAATTAGCATAGTGGGAATTTCCAGCCCGGCCGCAGTACCCATCATCACGCCGGCCAGTTTCTCCGGCAGATGCAGCTCATCAATAATGAACAGCGGCATATTAATAATATAAAGGCTGTTGGTGCCCCACATCAGCGTACAAATCACGAACAACAGTAGCGCATCGCGGCGGTGAGTACGCGGTGCTTCTAATACCGCCGATTTCAGCTTTGGCTCTTTACGCATGGTTGGCAGGAACAGCCACACCATTGCGCCGCAGACAATAAAGGCTGCCGCCGCGCACAAATACATGGTGGAAAAACCAAAACCCATCGCCAGCGCGTAGGCCAGCGGCGGGCCAATCACCCACGCCAGGGAGACTTGCGCGCGCAGTATCGAACTGAACATCACGGCTTCACGCCCGGTGCGATCCGCATGCTCGCGCGCAAGGGCAAACATTTGCGGGTTCGCTGTTGAGCCGAAACTGCTGAGGAAAACCCCGACAAACAGCAAAACAAAGTAGTTACGGTTCCACGCGAACAGCACACAAGCCAGTACGCCGAGCAGGCAACAGAAGACAATCAACGTTTTGCGATCGCCTTTGCGGTCAGAGCGTCCGGCAAGAAACTGGCTCACCAGAATGCCTATCACCGCGCTGCCGGTAAAAAAGAAGCCCACCATCGCCGGGCGAACGTGTACTTCATTGGTTAAAAACAGGCTCAGCGTCGGTGTTTGTAGCGCACCGGCAATTCCCGTTAAAAAGGCGACAATCAGGAATGCCGTTGAGGTGAAATCAAAAGCGCCGGGGCGAGCAGCGGCGGGAGAATTTTGCATGTTAAATGAGATCCAATAGCGAGACGCGGAGTGTACGCCGTTGCATGAAAAAACACAGCCTGCTAAGTAAAATTTGCGACAAAAAATCCAAATCTCTTTCCGGGGTTTTTATTAAGGCTGACGAAAGCTGAAAGTGGATTGCTGAACAGAAAGTCTGCTTCAGCAAATTTGCCTTACGCGCGGCCGAAATGTGCTGAACCTCAAAATTCTGCAACGTCAAATAAGAGAATTCTTGCTTACGGGACAAAAAAAGTGAATGCTCCTTGAAACGTTTCAGCGTCATCGCGTTATGTCTGAACAACGGCGGTGACGCACTATTTCTCAACCTAGCTGAAACGATTCAAGTCAGCGAGAGAGGGTCACATGTTCCAGTTATCCGTTCAGGACATCCATCCAGGCCAGCAGGCCAGCAATAAAGAAGACGCTATCCGCCAGATTGCGGCGGCACTGGCAGCAGCAGGCAACGTCGCCGACGGTTACGTCGACGGTATGCTGGCGCGCGAAGGGCAAACGTCCACGTATCTTGGCAATGGTATTGCCATTCCGCACGGCACCACCGACACGCGCGATCAGGTGCTAAAAACCGGTGTGAAAGTTTTCCAGTTCCCGCAGGGCATCCTCTGGAGCGAAGGACAAGTGGCGTATGTCGCCATTGGTATCGCCGCCAGCTCCGATGAACATCTCGGCCTGCTGCGTCAGCTGACGCATGTGCTGAGCGATGATTCCGTAGCCGCACAATTGCAGTCCGCCACCTCTGCTGAAGAGCTGCGCGCACTGCTGATGGGCGAAAAACTGAGCGCATCACTCAAGCTGGATAATGAAACCTTAACGCTTGATGTTGCCGCCAGCGATCTGACGACGCTGCAAGCGCTGAACGCCGCGCGCCTGAAAGAAGCGGGTGCCGTTGACGCTGCGTATGTTACCCGCGCCATTAACGAGAAACCGCTGAACCTGGGTCAGGGCATTTGGCTGAACGACAGTGCTGAAGGCAACGTGCTGAGTGCTGTTGCGGTGAGCCGTGCAGCCACTCCGTTCGAGGTGGACGGTGAGCGTGCGGCGCTGCTGGTCAGCGTTGCCATGACCGATGAACAGCCCGTCGCGGTACTCAAGCGTCTTAGCGATCTACTGCTTAACAATAAAGCCAACCTGCTGCTGAATGCCGATGCCGCCACGCTGCTGGCGTTGCTGAGCAGTGACGATGCGGTGGCGGAAGACCTGCTGAGCGAGGAGTTTGTCGTGCGTAACGAACACGGTTTGCACGCGCGTCCGGGCACCATGCTGGTCAACACCATCAAGCAATTTAACAGTGAAATTACCGTCACCAACCTTGACGGTACTGGCAAACCCGCGAATGGACGTAGTCTGATGAAAGTTGTTGCACTTGGCGTGAAGAAAGGACACCGCCTGCGTTTCACCGCGCAGGGTGATGATGCTGAACAGGCGCTGAAAGCGATTGGTGAAGCCATCGCTGCGGGTCTGGGGGAGGGCGCATAAATGAGCAGACGTGTCGCTACGATCACCCTTAATCCGGCCTATGATCTGGTGGGGTTCACCCCGGAAATTGAACGCGGCGAAGTTAACCTCGTGCGCACTACCGGCCTGCATGCTGCGGGTAAAGGGATCAACGTCGCAAAAGTGCTGAAAGATCTTGGCATTGACGTCACCGTGGGTGGTTTCCTCGGTAAAGATAACCAGGACGGCTTTCAGCAACTATTCAGCGAGCTGGGCATTGCCAACCGTTTTCAGGTGGTGCAGGGGCGTACCCGCATCAACGTGAAGCTGACGGAAAAAGATGGCGAAGTAACGGACTTTAACTTCTCCGGTTTTGAAGTCACCCCGGCTGACTGGGAACGCTTTGTTAACGATTCGCTGACCTGGCTTGGTCAGTTCGACATGGTTTGCGTGAGCGGTAGCCTGCCGTCTGGCGTCAGCCCGGAAGCCTTTACGGACTGGATGACGCGCCTGCGTAGCCAGTGCCCGTGCATTATCTTCGACAGCAGCCGCGACGCGCTGGTAGCCGGTCTGAAAGCCGCGCCGTGGCTGGTGAAACCGAACCGCCGTGAGCTGGAAATCTGGGCGGGCCGTAAATTACCAGACTTGAAGGACGTTATTGAAGCCGCTCATGCGCTTCGCGAACAGGGGATCGCCCATGTGGTGATTTCACTGGGCGCAGAAGGCGCGCTGTGGGTTAACGCTTCGGGCGAATGGATCGCCAAACCGCCGTCAATGGAAGTGGTAAGCACCGTTGGCGCAGGGGATTCAATGGTCGGTGGGCTGATTTATGGGCTGCTGATGCGTGAATCCAGTGAACATACATTACGCCTGGCCACCGCTGTTGCTGCACTGGCGGTAAGTCAGAGTAACGTAGGTATTACCGATCGTACCCAGTTAGCCGCGATGATGGCGCGAGTTGACTTAAAACCCTTCAACTAACAGCAGGAGAGGCATAATGAAAACGCTGCTGATAATCGACTCCGAACTCGGGCAGGCCCGCGCCTATATGGCGAAGACCTTGCTGGGCGCGGCGGCGCAGAAAGCAAATCTGCAATTTATTGATAACCCAGGCGAAGCGGAACTGGCTATCGTGCTGGGTAGCAAGCTGCCAGGCGACAGTGCGCTGGACGGGAAAAAGGTCTGGCTGGGCGATATTAATCGCGCAGTCGCCCACCCGGAACTGTTCCTGAGCGAAGCGAAAAACCACGCATCGGTGTATGTCGCGCCTGCTGCAACGGCGACAGCCGTGACCAGCAATGGCCCGAAACGCATTGTTGCGGTCACTGCCTGCCCGACAGGTGTAGCGCACACCTTTATGGCGGCGGAAGCTATCGAAACCGAAGCGAAAAAACGCGGCTGGTGGGTGAAAGTGGAAACCCGTGGCTCCGTGGGTGCCGGCAATGCCATCACTGCGGAAGAGGTTGCGCAGGCGGATCTGGTGGTGGTGGCCGCTGACATCGAAGTCGACCTGGCGAAATTTGCCGGTAAGCCGATGTACCGCACGACAACAGGCCTGGCGCTGAAGAAAACGGCACAGGAACTGGATAAAGCCGTCGCGGAAGCGAAGCCTTATCAGCCGTCGGGTAAACCCTCTGCTGATGCTGCTGAAGGTAAGACAGAGAGCGCGGGCGCATACCGTCACCTGCTGACGGGCGTTTCCTACATGCTGCCGATGGTGGTGGCGGGTGGTCTGTTAATTGCGCTCTCCTTCGCATTCGGTATTACCGCGTTTAAAGAAGAGGGTACGCTGGCGGCCGCGCTGATGAAAATCGGTGGTGGTTCAGCTTTTGCCCTGATGGTGCCAGTGCTGGCGGGATTTATCGCGTTCTCCATCGCCGACCGTCCGGGTCTGACCCCGGGTCTTATCGGCGGTATGCTGGCGGTAAGTACCGGTTCGGGTTTTATCGGCGGTATCATTGCCGGTTTCCTCGCGGGCTACCTGGCGAAAGGCATCAGTAAAGGCCTGAAGCTGCCGCCGAGTATGGAAGCGCTGAAACCGATTCTGATCATTCCGCTGGTTTCCAGCCTGATTGTCGGTCTGGCGATGATTTACCTGATCGGTACGCCGGTGGCGAAAATCCTGGCGAGCCTGACTTCCTGGCTGCAAACCATGGGCACGGCTAACGCCGTCCTGCTGGGCGCAATCCTCGGTGGCATGATGTGTACCGACATGGGTGGCCCGGTCAACAAAGCGGCATACGCCTTTGGTGTGGGTCTGCTGAGTACGCAAACTTACGCACCGATGGCGGCGATTATGGCTGCCGGTATGGTGCCGCCGCTGGCGATGGGTCTGGCGACCATTGTTGCCCGCAACAAGTTCGACAAAGGTCAGCGTGAAGGTGGTAAAGCGGCGCTGGTACTGGGTCTGTGCTTTATCTCTGAAGGGGCTATCCCGTTTGCCGCCCGCGACCCGATGCGTGTTCTGCCGTGCTGTATCGCCGGCGGTGCGCTGACCGGTGCTATCTCCATGGCGATTGGCGCAAAACTGATGGCACCGCACGGTGGTCTGTTTGTGCTGCTGATCCCAGGCGCTATCACGCCGGTACTGGGCTACCTGCTCTCTATCGTCGCGGGTACGCTGCTGGCGGGGCTGGTGTATGCCTTCCTGAAACGGCCGGAAACAGAAGCCGTCGCGAAAGTAGCATAAAAAATTGCCGACACCCGGGAAATGAGAAGGGCCGCTTAGCGGCCCTTTTTTTATGCGGTGGCTTCAGCGGTTTGCTGCGCCTTCAGCCAGGCAATCTCTTCGGCCCAGATATCCGGATTAATGGTTTCCAGGATCATAGGAATGCCATCGAAACGCGCATCGCGCATGATCCAGCGAAACGCGTCATGTCCGATATTCCCTTCGCCAAGGCTGTGGTGGCGGTCAACGCGGCTACCAAAGGTACTTTTGGCATCATTCAGATGCATACCGCGCAGATACTGGAAACCGACCACACGCTCGAATTCCGCGAAGGTGTCTGCCGTGGCTTGTTCGGTGCGCAAATCATAACCTGCGGCAAACGCATGGCAGGTATCAATGCACACACCGACGCGGGATTTATCTTCCACACCGTCAATAATCGCTGCCAGATGCTCGAACTTAAACCCCAGATTGCTGCCCTGACCGGCGGTGTTTTCAATCACTGCGGTGACGCCTTCGGTTTGCGCCAGCGCAATGTTGATGGATTCGGCAATTCGCGCCAGGCATTTATCTTCGGGGAGCTGCATTAAGTGGCTGCCCGGATGGAAGTTCAGCAAGCTCAGCCCCAGTTGCTGGCAACGGCTCAGCTCATCAATAAATGCTTCGCGAGATTTTTCCAGTGCATCAGCCACCGGGTGACCCAGGTTAATCAGGTAGCTGTCGTGCGGCAGGATCTGGCCGGGTGTGAAGTGGTATTTTTCGCAGGCGGCTTTGAATTCGTCGATGGTTTCCGGACTCAGCGGCGCGGCCCGCCACTGGCGCTGGTTTTTGGTAAACAGCGCAAAGGCGGTCGCGCCAATCTCAGCCGCGCGGATGGCGGCATTCGCCACGCCGCCGGAGGCGCTCACATGCGCACCAATGTATTTCATAAAAACTCCTGTTAAACCCGCCAGGGGAAAACGCCCATCATAGCGGGTCAACAGGGCAGAGATGTAGTGGTTTATGCCATCAGGTGATGAACTGCCAGGTTAATGGCACCGCCGCCGACAATCAGCCAGATAAACAGAATCAGCCCCATGACCAGCGGTTTTGCCCCGGCATTCTTCAGCGCGCTGATGTGTGTGGTCAGCCCAAGCGCCGCCATCGCCATCGCCAGCAGCAGCGTATCCAGCGTGTTCAGCATGTTCACCATCGATGCTGGCAGCAGATGAAACGAGTTAAACACCGCGACAGCCACAAAGCCCAGCGCAAACCACGGGATCGTCAGCTTGCTTTTTTCTGCGCCTTGCTGCGGGCTGAGCTGTTTGATACGTGCCGCCAGCAGCAGTAAAAACGGTGCCAGCATCATTACGCGCAACATTTTGGCAATCACTGCGGCATTTTCCGTTTCCGGGCTGATAGCGTGTCCGGCGGCAACCACTTGCGCCACTTCATGTACCGTTGAACCTACCCAAATGCCATAGGTTTCCGGGCTAAACCAGTGACCAACCAGCGGATAGAGTGCCGGGTAAATAAAAATCGCCAGCGTGCCGAAAATCACGACAGTGGCGACCGCAACGGTCACTTTACTTGCTTCCGCTTTGACCACCGGTTCGGTTGCCAGCACGGCCGCCGCGCCGCAAATACTGCTGCCTGCGCCAATCAGCCAGCTGGTTTTTTTATCCAGTCCGAACACTTTTTGCCCAAGAAAACAGGCCAGCAAAAAAGTACTGGATAGCGTCAGCACATCTATGGCGATTCCACTGACCCCAACATCGGCAATTTGCGAAAACGTCAGGCGAAAACCATAAAGAATGATCCCCAGTCGTAACAGGTGCTGTTTGGCGAACAGCACGCCGCTGTCGCAGCGGCGGTGCCATGTCGGGTAGAGTGTGTTGCCAAGCAACATGCCGATAAGAATGGCCAGCGTTAAGGCGCTCAGCCCAAGGCCGGCGACGGAAGGCATCGAGCCAAGCCATAATGCGGCGGCGGTAATCAGGCCGGTCAACAACAAGCCAGGAATAAAATGCCAGACCGGATGGCGTCGAGTCTGTAACGTGATTTCTGTCATAACCTTCTCCTTTCAATGGAGAAAAGGTTAAGGCGAACTGGTTTAAAGGTAAAATTGATTATATATTTATAATCAATCTTTATAAGTGGTAAGTGACCTCTATGCATATAACGTTACGCCAGCTTGAAGTATTTGCTGAAGTGCTGAAAAGCGGCTCCACCACTCAGGCTTCGCAGCGGCTGGCGCTCTCGCAATCAGCGGTGAGTGCGGCGCTGACCGACCTTGAAGGCCAGTTGGGTGTGCAATTGTTTGACCGTGTGGGTAAACGGCTGGTGGTGAATGAGCACGGGCGTTTGCTCTATCCCCGCGCGTTGGCAGCGCTCGAACAGGCGACAGAAATCGAGCAACTGTTTCGTGAAGATAACGGCGCTATCCGCGTCTTCGCCAGTAGCACGATTGGTAATTACATCCTGCCGGAGGTGATTGCCCACTACCGCCGTGATTTCCCCGATCTGCCGCTGGAACTGAGCGTGGGTAACAGCCAGGATGTGATCAACGCGGTCGCGGATTTCCGCGTTGATATCGGTTTAATCGAAGGCCCGTGCCACACGGCGGAAATTATCGCCGAGCCGTGGCTGGAAGATGAGTTGGTGGTGTTTGCTCCGCCGTCATCCCCGCTGCTACAAGGTCGCGTAACGCTGGAGCAACTCGCCGCTGCGCCGTGGATCCTGCGCGAACGCGGCTCTGGCACGCGCGAAATCGTCGACTATTTACTGCTCTCGCATCTGCCGCAGTTTCACCTGGGCATGGAGCTTGGCAACTCAGAAGCCATTAAGCACGCGGTGCGTCACGGGTTGGGCATTAGCTGCCTGTCGCGGCGCGTCATTGCCGAACAACTGGAAACCGGCAGCTTAAAGGAAGTGCCGATTCCGCTGCCCCGTCTGGTGCGTACGCTGTGGCGTATCCACCATCGTCAGAAGCACCTCTCCAGCGCACTAAACCGCTTTATACGCTACTGCGAAATTTGATTGCACCATCAGCAGGCGTCTGCACCGTTTTGGTGGTGCAGACGTAGCGCTGCAACCTTCGATTCAACCCCTTAACCTTCCGCATGTCACGCTCCGCCAGAATATATCGTATTGGCACATTAGTTGCAGAAAGTGATTCAAAGAATCTTTTGTTTCATTAGCGATGAGGTGTTGATGATGAAAATGTGGATGAAGGCCGCTGCGGTGGCGACAGTAATGATGGCGGGCGCCTCGCAGGCCATGGCGGATCAATTACAGGATATTCAAAAGCGCGGCGTATTGCGCGTGGCAGTACCGCAGGATTTCCCGCCGTTTGGCTCTGTCGGCACCGATCTCAAACCGCAGGGTTACGACATTGATATGGCCGAATACCTGGCAAAAGGGATGAAGGTGAAACTGCAACTGGTGCCCGTAACCAGCGCCAACCGCGTGCCGTATCTGCAAACGCATAAAGTTGACCTGGTAATTTCCAGCCTTGGCAAAAATGCGGAGCGCGAAAAAGTGATCGACTTCAGCCGTGCTTATGCGCCGTTCTTCCTTGGCGTGTTTGGCCCGAAAGAGGCCACAGTGACCGATGCGAAAGCGTTGAGCGGCAAATCCATCGGTGTTACCCGCGGTGCCGTGGAAGACATGGTGCTGAGCGATATCGCGCCGAAAGATGCCGATGTGAAGCGCTACGAAGATAACAACACCACGCTTTCTGCATATATGTCCGGCCAGGTGCAGTACCTTGCCACCGGGAACGTGGTGGTGGCGGCGATCGCGCGGCAGAACCCACAAAAAGCGCCGGTCAGCCAGTTCATGCTGAAAGATTCGCCATGTTATATCGGGCTGATGAAAAACGAACCAGCGCTGAAAGCGGAAGTCGACAAACTGGTCGAGCAGGCGCTGAAAGAGGGCGAACTCAACAGCTTGTCACAGAAATGGATGCAGGCGCCGTTACCGGCCAACTTTGGCGCGTAACGCATGACGACGTCGCTTGATTTCGCCGCACTCTGGCCGTTCTGGCCGGAGCTGCTGGCAGGGCTTTGGACCACGGTGACCTTAACCACGCTGGCGACGGTTGGCGGTGTGACGATAGGCATCGTCGGTGCGGCGCTGCGTAGCGGTAAACCCGGCGTGATGAGTGCCATCTGGGGCGCGTATGTTGAGCTTATCCGCAACACGCCTTTTGTGGTGCAACTGTTCTTTATTGTTTTTGGTTTGCCGAGCCTCGGGCTGAAACTCACCGCCGGTGAAGCGGCGCTGATCGCCATGCTGGTTAACCTTGGTGCTTACAGCACTGAAATTATCCGTGCCGGGATCCAGGTAGCGCCGAAAGGGCAGTGGGAAGCCGCCCGCGTACTGGGGCTTAGCAAATCGCAAACCTTCTTACGGGTGATTTTGCCCCCCGCGCTGAAACGCATTTATCCGGCGCTGGTGAGTCAGTGCATTATCGTCATGCTGGGCTCTTCGGTGGTGTCGCAAGTCTCTTATGAAGAGTTGACCTTTATGGCCAACCTGATTCAGTCGCGCACGTTTTTAAGTTTTGAAGTCTATTTTGTCACCACGCTGCTGTACCTGATGCTGTCGCTGTTGATGCGCCAGTTACTGCTGGCAATTGGGCGCAAATGGCTGGGGAGCGAGAGTTGATGAGTACGTTTACCGACTGGGATATTCTGCGCAACCTGCTGCTGGCGGCGCGCTGGACGGTGCTGCTGTCGCTGATCGCCTTTGTCTGCGGCACGCTGGTGACGCTGCCGCTGCTGGTGTTGCGCATTAGCCGCTGGCGTTTACCAAAACGTTTTATCAGCGCCTATGCCGCGCTATTTCAGGGCACACCGCTGTTGATGCAACTGTTCCTGGCTTTTTTTGGCCTTGCGCTGTTTGGTATTGACGTCAGCGCATGGACGGCGGCGACGCTGGCGCTAACGCTGTTTACCAGTGCCTTCCTGCTTGATATCTGGTACGGCAGCATCAAAGCCTTGCCAAAAGGGCAGTGGGAAGCCTGCCGTTGTCTGGGGCTGAGTTTTGGTCAAACGCTGTTTCGCGTGATTGCGCCGCAGGCTATTCGAATCGCCATTGCGCCGACGGTGGGCTTTTCCGTGCAGGTGATTAAAGGCACGGCGCTGGCGTCGATTATCGGTTTTGTCGAACTCACCAAAGCCGGCACCATGCTCAACAACGTCACCTTTGCACCGTTCAAAGTGTTCGGTCTGGTGGCGTTAGGCTACTTCCTGCTGTGTTATCCGCTGTCGCACTACAGCCGTTATCTGGAGAAGAAATTCCATGCCGCTCATCACCATTAATGAAGTGCAGAAATATTATGGCGACAACCATGTGCTGAAGGGCGTAAGCCTCGACATTGAAATGGGCGAAGTGGTGTCGATTATTGGCCGCAGCGGTTCGGGTAAAAGCACCTTGCTGCGCTGCATGAACGGGCTGGAAGGCTACCAGGATGGCAGTATCAAACTGGGCGGTATGACGGTAACGGACCGGGAATCGCAGGCGCGTGAAATCAGCCGCTCAGTGGGAATGGTATTCCAGAGCTTTAATCTGTTCCCGCATATGACGGCGCTGGAAAACGTCATGCTGGCACCGCGCCGGGTACTGAAACTGCCAGCCGATGAATGCCGTCGGCTGGCCATTGAGATGCTGGAAAAAGTGGGGCTCGGCGAGCGTATCGACTACTATCCGGCCAATCTTTCCGGCGGTCAGCAGCAGCGCGTGGCGATTGCCCGTGCGCTGGCGATGAAACCGAAAGTGCTGCTGTGCGATGAAATCACCTCGGCACTGGATCCGGAGCTGGTCGGTGAAGTGCTGCGCGTGCTGGAGCAGCTTGCCCGCGAGGGGATGACGCTGATTCTGGTGACCCATGAAATGAATTTTGCGCGCGAAGTGGGCGACCGCGTGGTGTTTATGCATCAGGGAAAAGTCTGGGAGCAGGGTGACAGTAAACACTTTTTCACGCAGCCGAAAACACTGGAACTGCAGCAGTTTATCGCCTCGGTACGCGGTCTGAATTGATCTTTCTGCTCCCGCATCCGCGCGGGAGCCTGTTTACCGCCTCGCAACATCGTTCATTCACTGCTTTACTTATAATCCGTTGCCGATCATGAAGGTCTCTAATAAGAGGCGTTTTATGCCGGAAGGCCTGCGTTTCGTTTGCTACAATCGCGCCTCATTTTTTGGATGGATAGCATTTTCTTATGGTTTCCGAAACTAAAACCACAGAAGCGCCCACGCTTCGTCGAGAACTCAAAGCGCGTCATCTGACGATGATCGCCATTGGCGGTTCCATCGGTACAGGTTTGTTTGTCGCATCAGGGGCGACCATTTCTTCAGCGGGCCCCGGCGGCGCGTTGTTTTCCTATATTTTGATTGGCCTGATGGTCTATTTCCTGATGACCAGCCTGGGCGAACTGGCGGCGTACATGCCGGTTTCCGGTTCGTTTTCCACCTATGGTCAAAAATATGTTGAAGAAGGTTTCGGCTTCGCACTGGGCTGGAATTACTGGTACAACTGGGCGGTGACCATCGCCGTTGACCTGGTGGCGTCGCAATTAGTGATGACCTGGTGGTTCCCGGACACGCCAGGCTGGATCTGGAGCGCGCTGTTCCTCGCGGTGATTTTCCTGCTTAACTACATCTCGGTGAAAGGCTTTGGCGAAGCGGAGTATTGGTTCTCGCTGATTAAAGTGGCCACCGTCATTATTTTCATCATCGTTGGCGTGATGATGATTGTCGGTATTTTCCAGGGGGAAAAACCGGCCGGCTGGAGCAACTGGGCGATTGGCGATGCGCCATTTGCCGGTGGTTTTTCCGCCATGATCGGTGTGGCAATGATTGTCGGTTTCTCTTTCCAGGGTACTGAGCTGATTGGTATCGCGGCGGGGGAATCGGAAGATCCGGAGAAGAACATTCCGCGCGCGGTGCGCCAGGTGTTCTGGCGTATTCTGCTGTTCTATGTATTTGCGATTTTGATTATCAGCCTGATTATCCCGTACACCGATCCGAGCCTGCTGCGTAACGACGTGAAAGATATCAGCGTCAGTCCGTTCACGCTGGTGTTTGAGCACGCGGGTCTGCTCTCGGCGGCGGCGGTGATGAACGCAGTGATCCTGACGGCGGTGCTGTCGGCGGGGAACTCGGGAATGTACGCTTCCACGCGTATGCTCTACACGCTGGCGTGTGATGGCAAAGCGCCGCGCATTTTCGCGAAATTATCGAAAGGCGGCGTGCCGCGTAACGCGCTGTATGCCACCACGGTGATTGCCGCGCTGTGCTTCCTGACCTCAATGTTTGGCAACCAGACCGTGTACTTGTGGCTGCTGAACACTTCCGGCATGACCGGTTTTATCGCCTGGCTGGGCATTGCCATTAGCCACTACCGTTTTCGTCGCGGTTATGTGGCGCAGGGACATTCGCTGGATAACCTGCCGTACCGTTCAGGTTTCTTCCCGCTGGGGCCGATTTTCGCCTTCGCTCTGTGCCTCGTCATCACGCTTGGGCAGAATTATCAGGCTTTCCTGGCTGACCGCATTGACTGGGGCGCCGTTGCGGCGACATATATCGGTATCCCACTGTTCCTTATTATCTGGTTAGGCTATAAATTTTCCAAAGGAACCCGTTTTGTGCGTTATAGTGAAATGGAGTTTCCGGAACGTTTCACGAAATAAATTCACTCTTTAGCCCTCTGTATGGAGGGCTTTTTTTTGCCCCTGCCAACATTCCCTCCCGCTGCGATAATTTACATAACTTTAATTTATCGAAATTGATAATCATTATCGTTTACATTAAGGTAAGTGCCTGAATAACAAGGGTGCCAGCCCGGACTTGCTGTGCCCGAAGGCCAATAATTTTCCCCGTCAGGGTCAATGTAACGCTGACGTGTTTTGCAGTATGTGAGCAGTATTCTTCGCAATTTTTTGTAGTTACCTCATGGAGTTACGGAATGTTTACCTTGAATCCCATCGTCCGGGGAGGCCTCTGCGCGTCCGCACTTTCTTTGGCGCTGCCGGTCATGGCCGTAGAGAATGGTGAAACGCTGGTGGTTACCGCGTCGGCAACGGAGCAGAACGTGAAAGATGCGCCGGCCAGTATCAGTGTGATCACCCAGGAAGATTTGCAGCGCAAACCGGTGCAAAACCTGAAAGATGTGCTGAAAGAGGTGCCTGGCGTTCAGCTCACCAATGAAGGGGACAACCGTAAAGGCGTCAGCCTGCGTGGTCTCAACAGTAGCTACACGCTGATCCTGATTGACGGTAAGCGCGTCAACTCCCGCAATGCTGTTTTCCGCCATAACGATTTCGACCTTAACTGGATCCCGGTTGATGCCATTGAGCGCATTGAAGTGGTGCGTGGTCCGATGTCTTCCCTTTATGGTTCGGACGCCCTTGGTGGCGTGGTGAACATCATCACGAAAAAAATCGGCCAGCGCTGGACGGGCAGTATTACTGCCGACAGCACCATTCAGGAACACCGCGATCGCGGTGACACCTGGAACGGTCAGTTCTACACCAGCGGCCCGCTGATTGATGGTGTGCTTGGGCTAAAAGCCTTTGGCAGCGTGGCGAAACGCGAAAAAGATGAACAGCAGAGCTCGCAAACGGATGCCAGCGGCCAGTCGCCGCGTATTGAAGGATTCACCAGCCGCGATGGCAACGTCGAGTTTGCCTGGACGCCAACCGACGATCACGATTTTACCGCCGGATATGGCTACGACCGCCAGGACAGGAACTCTGATTCGCTGGATAAAAACCGCCTTGACCGGCAAAACTACTCGCTGGCGCACAATGGCCGCTGGGGCGAAGTAAACAGTGAACTGCGTTTCTACGGCGAACAGATCGATAACAAAAATCCGGGTAACAGCAGCGCCATCCGTTCGCAAAGCAATACACTCGACGGCAAAGTGGTGCTGCCGCTGGGGCAATATAATCAGCTTGTTACGCTGGGTGGCGAGTGGCGTCATGACACGTTAAAAGATCCTGTTAACCTGACCGGCGGCGACAGCAGTGAAACCTCGACCAGCCAGTACGCGCTGTTCGTTGAAGATGAGTGGCGTATTTTCGAGCCGTTGGCGCTGACTACCGGTGTCCGTATGGACGACCACGACACCTATGGCGATCACTGGAGCCCGCGTGCTTACCTGGTTTATAGCGCCACCGACACGCTGACCGTGAAAGGCGGTTGGGCGACGGCATTTAAAGCGCCTTCTCTGTTACAGCTCAGCCCGGACTGGGCCACCAACTCCTGCAGGGGCGGCTGCCGCATTGTTGGCAGCCCGGAGCTGAAGCCAGAAACCAGCGAAAGTTTCGAACTGGGACTTTACTACAGCGGCGAAGAGGGCTGGCTGGAAGGCGTGCAGGGCAGCGTAACCGCCTTCCAGAACAATATCGATGACATGATCAATATCAGCCGTACGTCGAGCCTGAGCGAAGCACCGGGTTACTCTAACTTCGTCGGTTTTGAGCGGAATGCCAGCGGCGTACTGGTGCCGGTATTCCGTTACTACAACGTTGATAAAGCGCGGATTCAGGGTGTGGAAACCGAAGTGAAAATTCCGTTCGATGAGGCGTGGAAGCTGACGCTGAATTACACCTATAACGATGGCCGCAACCTGAGCGGTGGCGGTAACAAACCGTTGCAGGATCTGCCGTTCCACACCGCCAATGGCACGCTGGACTGGCAAGCCACGCAAGACTGGTCATTCTATGTTTCCGCTAACTACAGCGGGGAAAAACGCTCTGTATCGCAGGGCGTAACGCCGGGTGGTTACGTAATCTGGAATGCGGGCGGCGCATGGCAGGCGACGAAAAACGTCAAGCTGCGCGCGGGTGTGCTTAACCTTGGCGATAAAGATCTCAGCCGCGACGATTACAGCTACAACGAAGATGGTCGCCGCTATTTTATGGCGCTGGATTACCGCTTCTGATATGGAAAGCCCGGCAGCAGGACGCCGCCGGGACTAATGCTATTTCAGCAGATGCTGCGCATGGAAGCGCAAATGATCTTCAATAAACGCAGCAATAAAGAAGTAACTATGATCGTAGCCGGACTGGATGCGCAGCGTCAGCGGCCATGATTTTTGCCGTGCCACTTCCGCAAGCCGCGCGGGCTGTAGCTGATCGGCGAGGAACTGATCATTATCCCCCTGATCGATAAGTGTTGGGATCGCGTCAGTTTCGTTGCTTTCCAGCATCAGCGCGCAACTATCCCATTCACGCCACTGCTGCGCGTCGTCGCCCAGATAGGCGCGAAACGCTTTTTGCCCCCACGGTACCTGCATCGGGTTGACGATCGGTGCAAAGGCGGAAACGCTGGTGTAACGGCCGGGGTTTTTCAGCGCCATGATCAACGCACCGTGACCGCCCATTGAATGACCACTGATAGCACAGCGGTCGCTGACCTTGAATTGTGACTGGATAAGCGTGGGTAATTCATCGCGCAGGTAATCATACATACGATAATGCGCCGCCCACGGCTGCTCGGTGGCGTTGAGGTAAAAACCCGCGCCTTTGCCGAGGTCATAGCTGTCCGCATCTGCTACATCGTCGCCACGCGGGCTGGTATCCGGCATCACCAGCACAATGCCCAACTCTGCGGCCACGCGTTGCGCGCCAGCTTTGGTGGTAAAGTTTTCATCATTGCAGGTGAGACCGGATAGCCAGTACAGCACCGGCGGCGGTGTTGCGCTGTATTGCGGCGGTAAGAAGATGCTAAATGTCATGGTGCAGTTCAGTACGGCGGAGTCGTGGCGCCAGCGCTGTTGCCAGCCTTCAAAACAGCGGTGCTCTTCAAGCATTTCCATGCGGGGCTCCTTAGAATTTTCACAAACAAAGTAAGGTGACTTGTTGTCATCATACAGACTATTCCCTTTGCTGTGCGTAACTTTCACTTCCGCATAAACGCAACATACTGCATCATAAACATAACTTTACGTTAACATTTGGGGGCGCTAATGGCGCAACGTGTGGCGCTTTGTGGGTTTATTGTGTTGGTGGTCGCGATGGGCATCGGGCGTTTTGCCTTCACGCCGCAGGTACCGTTGATGATCCGCGACGAGCAACTGACCCTGACCAGCGCCGGGCTGGTGGCGGCGATTAACTACCTCGGTTATCTGCTTGGCGCCTGGGACGCAATGCGCGCGCAGCGGCATATCGAAGTCCGCCTTTATCTTGGTATTGGTGGCGCGGTGGCGCTCACTTTTCTCTCTTCGCTTGCCGATAACGCGCTGGTCCATGGTGCGTTGCGCCTGGTGATTGGCGCAATGAGTGGCTGGGCGATGGTGCTGATTGCCGCCTGGACCAACGAGCGGCTGGCGCATGCCGGAAAGCCAGGACTGAGTGCTGCGGTATTCGCCGGGCCAGGTGCGGGCATTGCATTAAGCGGCCTGCTGGCGGTGGCGATCCAGGCAAAAGGGTTAAGCGCTGCCTCCGCCTGGCAGGTGTATGGCGTGCTGGCGCTGCTGCTGGTGGCGTTAATTGCTCGCTATTTGCCGCGTCCTGGCGAGTGGCATCGGCCGGGAGAAAAGCCGCAGCCGCTACAATTAACCACCGATCTTAAACGGCTGGTATGGAGTTATAGCCTGGCCGGGTTTGGCTATATCTTACCGGCTACATTCCTGTCGCAAATGGCGGCGCTGCGCTTTCCTGGTAGCTTGTTTGCCCAGTTTGTCTGGCCGGTGTTTGGTGCCGCAGCGGTGCTGGGGATAGCGCTCAGTATTTTGCTGCGCCACGTTGGTCACAGCCATCAGCGGCTGGCGGTTGTGCTGTGGTTGCAGGGCGCGGGCGTACTGGCGGCATGGTTGCTGCCGGGAATGAGCGGGCTGGTGTGCGGTGCGTTGCTGGTGGGCGGCGGATTTCTTTGCGCCGTGCAGCTTTCACTGCTGTATGGTCGCGAGCTTGCGCCCAATCACACGCGTTATATGGCCGGGTTATTGACTACCGGCTATGCGATGGGGCAACTGGTTGGCCCCATGACATCCGCGCTTTCCACCTGGCTTACACAGCGGCTTGAACCGGCGCTTGGCGTGGCGGCAATTGCCCTGGTCATTGGCGGGGTTTTAGTCTGGAAACGCACGGCCTGAAAGGCGGCAGCGATTTCAATAATTATCGCCGCCGGGGCTGGATTATGTGCGCGACCTCACGCACAATGTTCGCTCACTTTGCGTTAACAACGCGAAGTTCGCCACACCTGCAGGAGAATAAAAAACATGTCATCACTCAGTAAAGAAGCGGCGCTCGTTCACGAGGCTCTGGTTGCCCGTGGTCTGGAAACGCCGCTGCGCCCACCGGTGCAAATGGATAACGAATCCCGTAAACGTCTTATCGCCGGGCATATGACCGAGATTATGCAACTGCTGAATCTCGATCTGAATGATGACAGCCTCATGGAAACGCCGCATCGCATCGCCAAAATGTATGTCGATGAGATCTTCTCCGGCCTCGATTACGCTAACTTCCCGAAGATCACCGTCATTGAAAACAAAATGAAAGTCGATGAGATGGTGACGGTGCGCGATATCACGCTGACCAGCACCTGCGAGCACCATTTTGTCACTATCGACGGCAAAGCCACCGTTGCCTATATTCCGAAGGACTCGGTGATTGGCCTGTCGAAAATTAACCGTATCGTGCAGTTTTTTGCGCAGCGCCCGCAGGTACAGGAGCGACTGACGCAGCAGATCCTGACCGCGCTGCAAACGCTGCTCGGCACTAACAACGTCGCGGTTTCTATTGATGCGGTGCATTATTGCGTGAAAGCGCGCGGCATCCGCGACGCGACCAGCGCGACGACGACCACTTCGCTTGGTGGTTTGTTCAAGTCGAGCCAGAATACCCGCCAGGAGTTCCTGCGCGCCGTCCGACATACTAACTAATTCGCAGGAGCCGCCGACATGGAGAGGAATGTCACGCTGGATTTTATTCGTGGCATCGCCATTCTCGGGATTCTTTTGCTGAATATCACCGCCTTTGGTTTGCCAAAGGCGGCCTATCTTAACCCTGCCTGGTACGGCGACATCACCGCGTCTGATGCGTGGACCTGGGCGCTGCTTGATCTCTTCGCACAGGTGAAATTCCTCTCGCTGTTTGCCATTTTGTTCGGGGCAGGTCTGCAAATGTTGCTGCCGCGCGGTAAGCGCTGGATCCAGTCGCGCCTGACGCTGCTGGTGCTGCTCGGTTTCATCCATGGTCTCTTTTTCTGGGATGGCGATATTCTGCTGGCTTATGGGCTGGTGGGACTGATTGCCTGGCGCATGGTGCGTGATGCGCAGAATGTGAAGACGATGTTCAACACTGGCGTGGTGCTGTACCTGATTGGCATTGCTGTTCTGTTATTGCTGGCGGGAATTTCGGGTTCGCAGCCGAACCGCTCCTGGTTGCCGGATGCGGCGAATGTGCAGTACGAAACCTGGTGGCGAGTGAGTGGCAGCATCGGGGAGGCCATCAGCAATCGTGCAGATATGCTCTCTAACGCGCTGCTGGCGCTGGGGGCGCAATATGGCTGGCAACTGGCGGGCATGATGCTGATAGGCGCGGCGCTGATGCGCAGCGGCTGGCTGAAAGGGCAATTCAGCCTGCGCCATTACCGCCGAACGGGGGCGCTGCTGATTGGCTTAGGGCTACTGATAAATATCCCGGCGATTATTGCCCAGTGGCAGCTTGGCTGGTCGTATCGCTGGTGCGCTTTTCTTCTGCAAGCGCCGCGTGAACTTGGCGCGCCGCTACAGGCGGTGGGTTACGCGGCGCTGGCGTGGGGGTTCTGGCCGCAAATCTGCGGTTACAAACTGGTCAATGCCATCGCCTGCGTTGGACGCATGGCGCTCACTAACTACCTGCTGCAAACGCTAATCTGCATCACCTTATTCAATCGTTTCGGGCTGTTTATGCAGTTCGATCGCTTGCAATTGCTGGCTTTTGTGCCTGCGGTGTGGGCGGTGAATATCCTCTTCTCTCTGTTCTGGCTCAGGCGTTTTCGTCAGGGGCCAATGGAATGGCTATGGCGGCAATTGACCGCTCGTGCTGCAGGGACATCATTAGCACGCACATCCAGATAACGATCTGGATCACAATCATTAACAAAACGGATGTAACCGTTTCCATTCATGTGATGCCACTCACGTAGCAATCGCCTGCTCGCTGCCAGAATAGCCTCCTTACTTAACACAGGGGGTGGCTGTGAACTGCCGCAATCCAGAAAAGGTGGGTAAAAATGATCACCATTCGTGACGTTGCCCGGCATGCGGGCGTCTCTGTCGCGACGGTGTCCCGCGTGCTCAATAACAGCGCGCTGGTCAGCCCGGAAACGCGCGAAACGGTGATGAAAGCCGTCGCCCAGCTGGGTTATCGCCCGAATGCCAACGCCCAGGCGCTGGCGACGCAGGTTAGCGATACCATTGGCGTGGTGGTGATGGACGTCTCTGATGCCTTTTTCGGTGCGCTGGTGAAAGCAGTAGATACGGTTGCGCAGCAGCACCAAAAATATGTGCTGATTGGCAACAGTTATCACGAGGCGGAAAAGGAGCGTCACGCCATTGAAGTCCTGATCCGCCAGCGTTGTAACGCCCTGATTGTTCACTCAAAAGCACTAAGCGATGAGGAGCTGACAGGCTTTATGGAGCAGATCCCCGGCATGGTGCTGATCAACCGGTTGGTGCCAGGCTATGCGCACCGCTGCGTCTGCCTTGATAACGTCAGCGGGGCGGTGATGGCGACACGCATGCTGCTCAATAACGGCCATCAGCGCATCGGTTATCTGGCGTCCAGCCATCAAATCGAAGACAACGATATGCGCCGCGAGGGGTGGTTCCGCGCACTGGAAGAGCAGGGGATTAACGCCCCGGACAGCTGGGTTGGCACCGGTTCGCCGGACATGCAGGGTGGTGAAGCGGCGATGGTGGAATTGCTCGGGCGCAACCTGCAACTGACCGCGGTCTTCGCCTATAACGACAGCATGGCGGCGGGTGCACTGACGGCGCTGAAAGACAACGGCATTGCGGTGCCACAGCATTTATCACTGATTGGTTTCGATGATATTCCCATTGCGCGTTACACCGACCCGCAACTGACGACGGTGCGTTATCCGGTCGCGTCAATGGCGCGCCTGGCAACCGAGCTGGCGTTGCAGGGAGCCGCAGGTAAGCTGGATCCAGAGGCTGCGCACTGCTTTATGCCGACGCTGGTACGTCGCCATTCCGTGACCGCGCGGCAAACTGTGGCACCGATCACTAACTTATAAACTTCGATGATGTAACCGTTTTCAATCTGTGAGTAAATTCACAGTATCTTAACAAGGCGCTGACTATGATGTCAGCGTTTTAGAAGCTGAAACACGATGTAACGGTGATTAATCACTTTCACTATTAGTGAGCGCTTTGAAACATCGAAGAAAGCGAACTTCTGGAGCGTTACCCGGACACGGACGAATGGATTTTTAGAGTGAACTTCGGTCGGCAGTAACGTCTTCGTAACAACTGACCCGCCGAGCATTATTCACAAGAACTACCCTGCATATAAAAAAACCGGAGATACCATGAATAAGAAGGTGTTGACTCTGTCTGCTGTTATGGCAAGCATGCTTTTTGGCGCAGCCGCACACGCAGCGGATACCCGCATTGGTGTGACCATCTATAAATATGACGACAACTTTATGTCCGTTGTCCGTAAGGCTATTGAGAAAGACGCCAAAGCAGCGCCAGATGTTCAGCTGCTGATGAACGACTCGCAGAATGACCAATCCAAACAGAACGACCAGATCGACGTGCTGCTGGCGAAAGGCGTAAAAGCACTGGCGATCAACCTGGTTGACCCGGCTGCGGCAGGTACGGTGATTGAGAAAGCGCGTGGTCAAAACGTTCCGGTTGTTTTCTTTAACAAAGAACCTTCTCGTAAAGCGCTGGATAGCTACGATAAAGCCTATTACGTGGGTACCGATTCCAAAGAATCTGGCGTGATTCAGGGCGACCTGATTGCTAAACACTGGGCGGCGAACCCGGGCTGGGATCTGAACAAAGATGGCCAGATCCAGTTCGTACTGCTGAAAGGCGAGCCGGGCCACCCGGATGCTGAAGCGCGTACCACTTACGTTATCAAAGAGCTGAACGATAAGGGCATTAAAACCCAGCAGCTGGCTCTGGATACCGCAATGTGGGATACCGCTCAGGCGAAAGACAAAATGGACGCCTGGCTCTCTGGCCCGAACGCTAACAAAATTGAAGTGGTTATCGCTAACAACGATGCGATGGCAATGGGCGCGGTTGAAGCACTGAAAGCGCACAACAAATCTGCTATTCCGGTATTTGGCGTCGATGCGCTGCCAGAAGCTCTGGCGCTGGTGAAATCCGGTGCAATGGCCGGTACCGTGCTGAACGATGCGAACAACCAGGCGAAAGCAAGCTTTGATCTGGCGAAAAACCTGGCCGAAGGTAAAGGCGCGGCAGATGGAACCACCTGGAAAATCGAAAATAAAATTGTTCGTATTCCTTACGTAGGTGTAGATAAAGACAACCTGGCTGAAATCGCCGGTAAATAATATTAAGAAAGCATGTTCTCATTGGGCGCAACGACTGTTGCGCCCTTATAACACGATATGCCAGGCCAACAAGGTATAATTATGGTCAGCAATAATACTCAGTCGTCAGGTGAATTCTTGTTGGAAATGAGCAATATCAACAAGTCTTTTCCAGGCGTAAAGGCACTCGATAATGTCAATTTGAAAGTCCGTCCGCATTCGATCCATGCATTAATGGGCGAGAACGGTGCGGGGAAATCAACATTATTAAAATGTCTTTTTGGGATCTATCAAAAAGATTCCGGTAGCATTCTTTTTCAGGGGAAAGAGATCGACTTCCATTCCGCGAAAGAAGCGCTGGAAAATGGTATTTCGATGGTTCACCAGGAACTCAACCTGGTGTTGCAACGTTCCGTGATGGACAATATGTGGCTGGGTCGTTACCCGACCAAAGGCATGTTTGTCGATCAGGAGAAAATGTTCCACGATACCAAAGCCATTTTTGATGAGCTGGATATTGATATCGACCCTAAAGCACGCGTGGGAACATTATCTGTATCGCAAATGCAGATGATTGAAATTGCCAAAGCGTTCTCTTACGACGCCAAAATTGTCATTATGGATGAACCGACTTCTTCGCTGACGGAAAAAGAAGTCAATCATCTGTTTAAAATTATCCGTAAACTGAAAGAGCGTGGCTGCGGAATCGTTTATATCTCCCATAAAATGGAAGAGATATTCCAGCTGTGCGATGAAATTACGATTCTGCGCGACGGCCAGTGGATTGCCACCCAGCCGCTGGAAGGGCTGGATATGGACAAGATCATCGCGATGATGGTTGGCCGTTCCCTGAACCAGCGCTTCCCGGACAAGCACAACGTGCCGGGCGAAACCATTCTTGAAGTGCGTAATCTCACCTCGTTGCGCCAGCCCTCTATTCGCGATATCTCCTTTGATTTGCGCAAAGGTGAAATTCTCGGTATCGCAGGTCTGGTCGGGGCGAAACGTACTGATATTGTTGAGACATTATTTGGCATTCGTGAAAAGTCCGCTGGCACCATTAAACTTCATGGCAAACTGATTAATAATCACACCGCTAATGAAGCAATTAATAATGGCTTTGCGCTGGTGACCGAAGAACGCCGTTCTACCGGTATTTATGCGTATCTTGATATCGGATTTAACTCATTAATCTCGAATATTCAGAATTACAAAAATAAAGTCGGCTTGCTGGATAATAGCCGCATGAAGAGTGATACCCAGTGGGTTATTGACTCCATGCGTGTTAAAACACCCGGTCACCGTACACAAATTGGTTCGCTTTCCGGTGGTAACCAGCAAAAAGTGGTTATTGGTCGCTGGTTATTAACACAGCCAGAAATTTTAATGCTCGATGAGCCGACCCGTGGTATTGACGTTGGGGCTAAATTTGAAATTTACCAACTGATTGCCGAACTGGCGAAAAAGAATAAGGGGATCATTATTATTTCCTCTGAAATGCCTGAGTTGTTAGGCATCACTGACCGTATTCTGGTTATGAGCAATGGCCTCGTTTCCGGAATTGTTGATACTAAAACGACAACGCAAAACGAAATTCTCCGTCTTGCGTCTTTGCACCTTTAAGATCAGGGGCTCCTCATGAGTGCGTTAAATAAGAAAACTTTTCTCACTTATCTGAAAGACGGCGGTATTTACGTTGTTCTTTTAGTGTTACTGGCCATTATCATTTTTCAGGATCCCACGTTCTTAAGTCTGCTGAACTTAAGTAATATTCTGACCCAATCCTCCGTGCGTATTATTATCGCGCTGGGTGTGGCGGGGCTGATTGTTACTCAGGGTACTGACCTTTCCGCCGGGCGCCAGGTTGGCCTCGCGGCGGTGGTTGCCGCAACGCTGCTGCAATCGATGGAAAACGTCAACAAAGTATTCCCGGATATGGCAACAATGCCGATTCCGGTGGTGATCCTGATTGTTTGCGCCATCGGTGCGGTGATTGGCCTGGTAAACGGTATCGTGATTGCATACCTCAACGTGACGCCGTTTATCACCACGCTGGGTACGATGATCATCGTTTACGGTATCAACTCCCTGTACTACGACTTTGTGGGCGCGTCGCCGATTTCCGGCTTCGACAGCGGCTTCTCGACCTTTACGCAGGGCTTTATTGCGCTGGGCAGTTTCCGGTTGTCGTATATCACCTTCTATGCGTTGATCGCTGTGGCGTTCGTCTGGGTGCTGTGGAACAAAACCCGCTTTGGCAAAAACATTTTCGCCATCGGTGGTAACCCGGAAGCGGCGAAAGTCTCCGGCGTTAACGTGGCGCTGAACCTGCTGATGATTTACGCGCTGTCCGGTGTGTTCTATGCCTTCGGCGGGATGCTGGAAGCGGGTCGTATCGGCTCTGCCACCAACAACCTTGGCTTTATGTATGAACTGGACGCCATCGCCGCCTGCGTGGTTGGCGGGGTCTCCTTCAGCGGCGGTGTGGGTACCGTGCTTGGCGTAGTGACCGGTGTGATTATCTTCACCGTCATCAACTACGGTCTGACCTATATCGGTATTAACCCGTACTGGCAGTACATCATCAAGGGCGGCATCATTATCTTCGCCGTGGCGCTGGATTCGCTGAAATACGCCCGTAAAAAATAATCCCATCGTCTGTACCCGGCCCGCTCAACGAGCGGGCTTTTTTTTGCCTGTTTTGCCGCCTTCTGCCATGGATTAAACCCACGGCCTTCCCCCCAAAAAACTTCGCTCGCGGCGAGTTGTTAAATTTTTTGCTTCGGTGCTACGCTCAATAAAGTCGCAATATTAATAAGGAGATTGGGGATGAACAGTGAGTGCGCATTTCCTGCACTTTCGGTGATTGGCTGGCAGGTTGGGGTGGTTGAAGATTTAGATGGTGTGGTCGTGAAGTTTGGTTGCAGCACAGGCCCCTGCGAGGCGGGAGCAACGACGTTTGATTCGCCCTTTTTTAATTTAACGCCTGATATGGTGAGAAGCCTGATCTACGACCTTGAGCGTAGCCTGCAACAGCATGAGAGCAAAGTGGCCTGACGCTTCGCTTGCACTTCGGGTACATCCCATGTGCCCGATATTTAAGTCAATTCTGAATGCCTGTATGCCCATAGCTACTTACGCTTGAAAGAATGAATCTGTGAATGAGGTTGTATCCGCAGCTCAGGGGCGCTTATGAATTTTGTTTATTTTACTGTTGATAACTTACCGCATGAAAAAAACTCACCTGTTAACTTCTTTTTGAAAAATGTCGAACTGTTGCGCGATGGCGACGTGATTGCTTCACTTGGCGATATCAAAATCACGTCCTTGCCGTTCTTTTACTTTTGCCCGGTACCCACCGGCTTTCGCAAAATAGAGTTCAGAATGAAGAACAGCCCGCCAGCGCGAATTGTATGTAGCACAGGGTACTTAAAAAGCGGGGAATACCTGGTTAATACGCCGGACGGGGAGAAAGCATTGTCCTTCAACGCGCTTAATGGTCACTGGATGCTCGATAAAGCCACCCGTGCGGTTATTGATCACCGCCATTTTGTTGAGCGTGGTTTTACGCTTGTCCGTCCAGTAAAAACCAACAGCCGCAACGCATCCATTAACTGATGCTTCAGTTTTTTCCTTTCTTTTGCATATCGATAAGCTGCTCGGCGGTGACGGCCGGGTAGCCTTGCGCGTCGTCCGGCACTTCCTGCATTGACGGAATGGGCACCAGCGGGCCGAGGAAGCGCGGCTCACGCTTGAAGATGTAGAGATCGGCGATAGTGCCCAGTCGCGCGCCAAACTCGCGTACGCGGACGCTCCACATATCTTTCGGCGACGGCACGGCGTAACACTGCGCCTGAATACCCATATGCTGGGCGATAAACAGCGCGCGTTCACAGTGGAAACGCTGGGTAATGATAATGAAATCGTTAGTGTCGAAGACTTTCCGGGTGCGCACTATCGAATCCAGCGTACGGAAACCGGCGTAATCCAGCACGATGTCGGCAGGATCGACACCGGCAGCAATCAAATCCTTACGCATGGTCATCGGTTCGTTGTAACTTTGCAGCGCGTTATCGCCGCTCAGCAACAGGTAGTTAACCTTGCCGCTGTTATACGCATTAAGCGCGCCCTGGATCCGGTAGCGGTAATATTGATTGATAACGCCGGTGCGGTAGTACTTCGCGGTGCCGAGGACGACGCCGACCTGGCGCCAGGGGAGATCCTGCAAGTCGTCGTAAATATAGGGAGCGGTTTTCCAGCTCATCCAGCGGTCTAAGCCAAGCGCAGTCAACAGCAGTAAGCCGATAAGGACTAACAAGCTGTAAGTAAAACGCTTTAACATGCAGCAGACTCGAACAGGATTAGAATGTCCCTCAGGCTACTTTACCCGTACGGCAAGCGCAAGAAACGGCAGTTCAATTGCGGGGTTTTTCATCACTGCGGGCGCGAACCCGCAGCGAGAATTATTTACTCAGCAAAACGCGCTCGACTTTCTCACATCCCAGCGCGCGCAGCGTAGCGGCGGTGGCATCCCATTGGGTGAGCGGCGCATCAGCACGTTCCGCCAGTACCGCGCGTTGAATATCCGCGTAATCAAAACCGCTAAGGCTAAGCAGATTCAGTGCGCCCTGCAACGGCGGCAGCGTTGGGTTGAAGGCGGCATTTTCCGCGTAGCTCCCGCTGAAGATCTGCCCGTCGTGACAAAGAATTGCCACGCCTGAGGGTGAAGTCGTGTAAGGCGAGTGGCTCTTATTGGCTGCATGAATGGCCGCCTGCGTTACCTCATCCCCGTTCAGTGAAAAACCGTGATCCTGTTGATCCATTAACAGCGTTTTGATGTCCAGATCTTTGGGACCAAACGCGTCCGGCAGGTAATCGCCCAGCGTATGCGGTGCGCGACCCGGCAGGTTAATGCGCAGATTCAGGCCGCTGTTCAGTTCATTCATAAACTGGCGGCAGTGGCCGCACGGCGTGTAGTTGACGGTGATGGAAGAGAGCGCTTTTTCACCGCGCAGCCAGGCGTGGCTGATGGCGCTCTGCTCGGCATGCACGGTTTGCTGCATCGTCGCGCCAGCAAATTCCATATTGGCACCGAAGTACCATGTTCCGCTGACGCCACGCGCAATCGCACCTACGTTAAAGTGGGAAAGGTCGGTGCGGGCGCAGGCGGCGGCGAGCGGCAGCAACGCAAACGCCAGCGCGTCCTCGTCCAGCCCCGTCGCGCTTTGCAATGTTGCCACCTGCTCTGCGCTCAGCATGGCGGGGAAGTGCTCATCCGCCAGCAGAGGAGCCAGTGCGGTCTGTAAATTCTCCGCAAGCCCGGAAAAAGCAGGGTGAAAACGTGAATGCATAGCTGTGCCTCATAGCAGTGTATTGGAATCGTAGTTTACGGGGCTGCATAGCCTCTATGTGTGATTCACTTCACACTGTATGTGCAACTTATGAAACTCAAATTAAAAATGCGCGACGTATCGCAAATTTTAGCCCAGCAACGCGAGGATAACCGGGAACAGAAACGGTGCGACCAGCGAGGTGATAATCCCGCAAATCACCAGCGCCAGCGAACTGAACGCCCCTTCCTGATAATCCAGCTCGGCGCAGCGCGCGGTACCCAGCGCATGCGAGGCGGTACCCATCGCCAGCCCACGTGCTGATTTCGTGGTGATACGCATCAGGTTCAGCAAGGTATGGCCGAACACGGCGCCCAATACGCCGACAAAGATCACGCAGACCGCACTGATTGCCGGGATACCGCCAATGCTGCCGCCAACAGCCATTGCAATCGGCGTGGTGACGGATTTCGGTAATATCGACGCTGCAATTTCCGGTGTCGCGCCCATCAGCAGCGCCACGGCGGTACCGGAAAACATCGCCACCATGCTGCCGATAAAGCAGATCGTAATAATCGATTTCCAGCGGGCGCGAATTTGATGTAACTGCTCATAGAGCGGAAACGCCAGCGCGACAACAGCGGGTTGCAGCAGATCGTTAAGAATTTTACTGCCCTGGAAATAGTGGTCATACGGAATGCCCGTCACCAGCAGGATCGGGATAATCACTACCATCGCCACCAGCAGCGGGTTGAGCAGCGGCAGCTTGAAACGCGCGGCGAGTTTACGCGCGGCGAAAAACACCGCCAGCGTCAGCGGTAACGACCACCAGATATACGTCATCATTCTTTCTGACCTTTTTGTCCTGCCACTTTGCGCTCGCCGTGCACCAGATGGGTGCTCCAGCTCACCACCAAAAAGACGATAATTGTGCTCACCGCACAGGAAACAACAATCGGGCCGAACTGCGCGCGCAGCAGGTCGTAATATTGCATCACGCCTACGCCAATGGGCACGAACAGCAACGCCATATAACGGATCAAAATAAAGCAGCCGGGGTTAACCCATTTGGCGGGCAGAATTTGCAGCGCCAGCAGCACGAACATAATCAGCATGCCGATAATGCTGCCCGGAATAGCAATAGGCAGCAGCGATGAAACAAAAATGCCTGCGTAGAGACAAGCGTAAATAAGCACAAACGCACGAAGATACTGCCAGATAATATTCAGTGAGTTACTCATGGTGAAAGCCCTTGTCGAAACGCATTCATCATACAATTAAAGCTAAAAACGTGCTACTGATCACATCATGAATTGTGAGCATACCAAACATTCCATTCAGGAACTTTATGCATTCCCACAAGATTTACCGCCAGGCATAGCCCAAAGTGTAGTGAAGAAAGGCACTTTCCACGTCTGAACAGAGACGCTACTATGGCGCCTCTTTTTTATGGGGCGAGATATGCGTGTATTACTGGCGCCGATGGAAGGTGTGCTCGATTCGCTGGTGCGCGAGCTGCTGACCGAGGTTAACGATTATGATTTGTGCATCACCGAATTCTTACGCGTGGTGGATCAACGCCTGCCGGTAAAATCCTTCTATAAAATCTGCCCTGAACTGCATCGTCAAAGCCGCACGCCTTCCGGTACGCTGGTGCGTATTCAACTCTTAGGGCAATACCCGCAGTGGCTGGCAGAAAATGCCGCGCGCGCGGTTGAACTGGGCTCCTGGGGCGTCGATCTCAACTGCGGTTGCCCGTCGAAACTGGTCAACGGCAGCGGCGGCGGCGCGACGTTGCTCAAAGATCCTGAGCTTATTTACCGTGGCGCAAAAGCGATGCGTGAAGCTGTGCCGTCGCACCTGCCGGTGACGGTAAAAGTGCGGCTGGGCTGGGACAGCCCCGCACGCGCGTTTGAAATTGCCGATGCGGTGCAGCAGGCCGGCGCCAGCGAACTGGCGGTACACGGGCGCACTAAAGAAGAGGGCTACAAAGCGGAGTGCATCAACTGGCACGCCATCGGCGAGATCCGCAAGCGCTTAACCATTCCGGTGATTGCCAACGGCGAGATCTGGGACTGGCAAAGTGCGCAGGATTGTATGGCTGCGACTGGCTGCGATGCGGTGATGATTGGTCGCGGCGCGCTGAATGTGCCGAATCTGAGCCGGGTGGTGAAATATAACGAACCGCGTATGCCGTGGCCGGAGGTTGTCGAATTGTTGGCGAAATATTCACGGCTGGAAAAGCAGGGCGATACCGGTTTGTATCATGTTGCGCGCATCAAACAGTGGCTCGGCTATTTACGCAAAGAATATCTTGAGGCCAGCGAGCTGTTTACCGAGATCCGCGCCTATAAAAATTCCGACGATATCGCACAAGCGATCGCACGCCAGCGCAGCCGCATTGGCGTCTGACTCGTGCCGATGAACCTTTCGCAGGCTGTCTCGTTATTCGCCCGAATAAAGCTGGTTTGCAGTGCGGACGGCGGTTGTTACTGCATAGGCAGGCGAAACCTGATCATCTGGCAACTGCCGGAGTTCAGGTTTTTTTGTTTCCGGGGTCGGAATGAATAGCGCCAAAATAGTAAACCACGTTGTTGTAGTGGTGCCGGGCGGCAGCCGCGCGCGCAAGTGGTGATAAGTTACACCTGGTGAAAACCGGTTGATCTGGAAAGCGCCGCCAAAGCGGAGAGCGCCAGGCGTTACGGTTTTATTGATGCCGATCGTGATGATAACGGCAACGGCACCCAGGCCGCGCAGCCCTGAGAAAAATTTCTACGGGTATCGCGCCAGTAACGGTGAAAGCCTGAAATAACTGACGCGTCTTCCCGCTTAAACCGGGCAGACGCGTCAGTTAAGGCGTTTCGCGATAAATTCTTTCAGCCACATTACCGCCGGATCGCTGCTGTGACGCTGATGCCACAGCATCGCCACCTCAATTGGCTGCACATCCAGCGGCAGCGGGCTGCTGGCAAATCCTCGCGTGCGCTGCCACTCCTGCGCCAGACCTGCTGGTACGGTCGCCAGTGCTGGCATGGTCTCCAGTAATCCCGGCAGGGCTGCGAAATGCGGCGTGGTGTAGTGGATGCGGCGCTGATGGCCGGTTTTTGCCAGCAACGTGTCGAAGTGGCTGCTGGTGGCTTCCCGGTAGCTGACCATTAAATGCGGCTGCGCGGCAAAGGTGTCGATATCCAGCGGTGCGCTCAACGTCAGTTGTTGCGGGTGCCAGAGCGTGATAAACGGCATGGTGGTCAGCACTTCGCGCTCCAGCCAGCGTGGCCCGGCCTCGGCGACGCTTATTGCCATATCCATCTCGCCGCCTTCCAGCCGACCGGCATCGCTGAACGGATCGCTGGCCACCACATTCAGACGCATACCGGGCGCGGCCTGTTGCAGCGCCGGGATCAACTTTGGCATCAACCACATTTCCACCCAGTCCGCCATGCCGACCGTCAGCGTGACGCTGGCGGTCTGCGGATCAAATGCCGTTTGCTGAAACAGCGCGCTTTGCAACTGCTCCAGCAGCGGTAGCAGTTCGGTATGCAGCTCGACGGCGCGGGCGGTGGGCTGCATTTTATGGCCGCTACGAATAAACAGCGGATCGTCAAATAACGTACGCAGGCGTGACAGCACACCGCTCACCGCCGGTTGGCCCAGATGCAACTTATCCGCCGCCGCAGAAACGCTCTGTTCGCGAAACAGCACGGCAAAAGCGATCAATAAGTTAAGATCGATTTTGCGGAAATCATTCTCTTTGATAGTCATTATTGCTCCAATCAATTGGAGTGATAGTAGCCGTTACCGGATACTGGCGCAATGAAAACGACTGGAGAAGAGTATGAAACATTATCCACTTCTGTTGGCGCTGGCGACGGCGGGTTTGAGTTTTGGCGCTATTGCTGCCACACCGCTCTCAACGCACCAGCCGCAAGCGCCGGGTTTTTACCGCATGGCGATGGGCGACTGGCAAATCACCGCCGTTTCCGATGGCACCGTCGCGGTGCCGTTTGACAAACTGCTGACCCATATCAGCCCGGAGCAGTTGCAGGAACGGATGGCGCAGGCCAGTTTACCCGTCAATGCCGAAACCTCGATCAACACCTTTGTGATTAACACCGGTAAGCAGTTAATCCTGGTGGATGCCGGAGCCGGGCAGTTATTTGGTGATGCAGGCGGTCATCTGCCGGAAAACCTGCGCGCGGCGGGCATTGATCCGGCCACCATCGATACTGTGCTGTTAACGCATATACATGCCGATCACTCCGGCGGCGTGCAGCGCGACGGCAAACCGGTGTTTGCGAATGCCACCGTGCGGGTCGATCAGCGGGATGTCGATTTCTGGCTCAACCCGGCACATGAAAAAGAGGTAGAAGAGGGGCAGCGCCACACTTTTGCGGAGTCCGAGCGCTCACTGCGCCCGGTGATGGATGCCGGTAAGCTCAGCCCCTTCCGCGCGCCGACACAAATTATCCCCGGCATTGAAGCGATCCCGGCGCCGGGGCATACGCCAGGTAGCGTGATTTACCGCGTCACTCACGGCGGTAAGACGCTGATGCTGTGGGGCGATATTATTCATGCGCATCCGGTGCAACTGCCGCAGCCGGAAGTGGCGATCCATTTCGATGTTAACCAGCAGCAGGCGGTAAAAACCCGTGAAAACGTGCTGGCGCAGGTCGCGCGCGAAGGGGACTGGGTCGCAGCGGCGCATATTGCTTTTCCCGGTATCGGTAAAGTGATGAAAGCGGAGAACGGCTTTCGCTGGGTGCCGGTGAATTACAGCGCGAAAGGGAATTAATCCGTAATGCCGGGTAGCGGGCGCTACCCGGCGGTGCATTTAGAAGATCATCTTAAACACGCCGGTGACCACCAGCAGACCAATCAGAAAGATAATCAGGATTGCCCAAAGCAATATCTTCATCATTTTCTTCGTCCTTTTTATATGCAGGTAGGTAAAAGCGTAGGCAATCTCACGCAGTTGTGCCTTTTTCCTATACTTACCTGTCTATTTGTTAACCAGAGGACGACCTATGCCTGTAACTAAAGTTGCGATTGTGACCGCCGCCGATTCCGGGATTGGCCGACAGTGTGCGCTGATGCTGGCGGAACAGGGATTTGATATCGGCATTACCTGGCATTCGGACGAAAACGGCGCGAAAGAGGCTGCGTTGCATGTTGAGGATCTTGGGCGGCGGGCGGAAACCATCCACCTCGATCTCAGCCAGTTGCCGGAAGGTGCGCAGGCGATTGAGACGTTGATTTCCCGCTTCGGGCGCATTGATGTGCTGGTGAATAACGCCGGGGCGATGAACAAGGCCCCGTTTCTTGATATGAAATTTGAGGACTGGCGCAGCATTTTCACCGTGGATGTCGACGGCGCGTTTCTCTGTTCGCAAATCGCCGCCAGGCATATGGTGCAGCAGGGGCAGGGCGGGCGCATCGTCAATATCACCTCGGTGCACGAGCACACGCCGTTGCCGGATGCCAGCGCCTATACCGCCGCCAAACACGCGCTCGGCGGGTTAACCAAATCGATGGCGCTGGAGCTGGTGGAACACAACATTCTGGTGAACGCCGTCGCGCCGGGGGCGATAGCCACGCCGATGAATAACATGCGCGATGAAGATGCAAAACCGGGTTCGTTGCCCATTGTTCCGCTGACAAGACCGGGCACCACCAAAGAGATAGCCAGTATGGTCGCCTGGCTCTGTTCAGAACATGCCAGCTACACCACCGGACAATCGTTGATTATTGATGGCGGTTTTATGCTGGCTAACCCGCAGTTCAAACCGAAAACGGCTTAGTCGTTTGACGCGTTGCGCTGGCGTTTTTTCCGCCGATGATGGAACCACCAGCGCAGCGCAACCACCAGCACGATGGCGAGAATCAGCCAGATCCAGCGTTTTACATGCTGGTCGAACTGGTGCAGCCACGGACCAATCACTTCCCCGCCGACGTAACCGAGCGTGGTAAATAGCAGCGCCCAGACGATGGCGCCAACAATGTTGAGCGGCAGAAAAATTTTCGGTCGCAAACGGCTGGTGCCAATCAACAGCGGGCCAATAATGCGAAAGCCGTACATAAAACGTGAGCCGATAACAAACAGGTAGGGATGGCGGCGAATAAGCGACTGCGCCTGGTGGATTTTGTCCCGGTGGCGGGAGAAGCGGCGCAGGATTTTCGTGCCGTAGCGTCTGCCGACGAGATAAAGCAGCTGATCGCCGATCATGCCGCCAAGCGCCACGGATACCACCACCAGCCAGAACCGTAACAGCCCCTGGTGTGCGGCAACACCGCCCAGCAGGGTAATTGTCTCCCCTTCAGCCACACTGCCAATCACCAGCGCGGCGTAGCCGTACTGGCTAATCAGATGATTGATATCCATTGTTTTTACGTCCTCCCGGTAAAACGCTTATAAGCATACACCCGATATCGCGCCTTCGCCGGAATGACGCCGTTTCGTTGTCGCGGCATTTTTGTTGCTGTACAAAAAATAATCTAAATAGTGAATTATACTGACAGTGTCGATGTTCGGGCTGTCAGCGAGGGGGCGTTATGAACCATGTCTGGGGACTCTTTTCCCATCCCGATCGTGAAATGCAGGTTATCAAAGGCGAAAACGAGACAATTTCGCATCACTACACCCACCATGTATTAATCATGGCGGCGATTCCGGTTGTTTGCGCGTTTATTGGTACCACGCAAATCGGCTGGAATTTTGGCGAAAACAGTGTGGTGACGCTGTCATTGTTTACCGGTTTCTATCTGGCGGTGCTGTTCTATGCGTTGATGCTGGCAGGCGTGGCGGTGATGGGCCGCGTTATCTGGTGGATGGCGCGTAGCTTGCCGCAGCGGCCTTCATTAGGGCGCTGTATGGTGTTCGCCGGTTATGTGGCGACGCCACTGTTTCTCAGTGGGATTGTGGCGCTCTATCCACTGGTGTGGCTCTGTGCGCTGGTGGGGACGGTGGCGCTGTTTTACACCGGTTATTTACTGTATGTCGGTATCCCGACCTTCCTGAATATCAATAAAGAAGAGGGCTTAAGTTTCTCAAGCTCGACGCTGGCGATCGGTGTACTGGTGCTTGAAGTGCTGCTGGCGCTGACGGTGATCCTGTGGGGTTACGGTTACCGCTTGTTCTAAACCTGTTGCGTTGCTGGCGTAAATGTCGGCAACGCAATCTCTCGCAACGATTATCCTCTGGCGACAACCCTGCGTGGCGGCTATTATGCCAAAGCCAGCCCTGTTATTGCTCCGGCTGACAGAAGCGGTGTGCGTAATAACGTGCGTGAATAATTTTCAGAAGCCTCACCATGCAGAAATTTCGAGTTTCCTTATTAAGCCTGGCGTTAATACTGGCTGCGCCCGTGGCGCCGTTTGCCGTCGCGAAAACCACAGCGGCGACCACTGCCGCACAACCTGAAATCGCTTCAGGTAGCGCGATGATTGTCGATCTGCAAACCAATCAGGTTATCTACTCCAGCCACCCTGATCTGGTGCGTCCTATTGCTTCCATTACCAAGCTGATGACGGCGATGGTGGTGCTGGATGCGCACCTGCCGCTGGATGAGAAACTCAAAGTGGATATCAGCCAGACGCCGGAGATGAAAGGGATTTACTCTCGCGTGCGCCTTAATAGCGAAATCAGCCGTAAAGATATGCTGCTGCTGGCGCTGATGTCCTCGGAAAACCGCGCGGCAGCGAGCCTCGCGCACCACTATCCGGGCGGTTACAACGCTTTTATCGCGGCGATGAACGCCAAAGCGAAAGCGTTAGGCATGACGAATACGCGCTATGTTGAACCGACCGGTTTGTCGATTCACAACGTCTCGACCGCCCGCGATCTGAGCAAGCTGCTGATTGCCACCAAACAGTATCCGCTGATTGGTCAGCTCAGTACCACGCGTGAAGAGATGGCAACCTTTGCCAACCCGGCGTACACGCTGCCGTTTCGCAATACTAACCACCTGGTGTACCGCGATAACTGGAACATTCAGTTGACCAAAACCGGCTTTACCAATGCGGCAGGGCACTGCCTGGTGATGCGCACCGTGATTAACAACAAACCGGTGGCGCTGGTGGTGATGGATGCGTTTGGCAAATTTACCCACTTTGCCGATGCCAGCCGTTTACGCACCTGGATTGAAACCGGCAAAGTGCAGCCGGTTCCGGCGTCTGCATTAAGCTATAAGCGCCAGAAAGCGGCGCAGATGGCGCAAAACCCGTCTGCGGGTGAGCAGACCGCGCAAAACGATTAATTATTCCGGCAGCGTCCAGTCACCGTCGTTGAGTGGACGCTGCATAATCAGCGTATCCCGCCAGTCGCCTTTCTTGTAGCCGACGCTTCGCAACTGCCCGGCAATCTCAAACCCGTGCTTTTTATGCAGCCGCAGCGAACCCAAATTATTGTTGCCATCGCCAATCACCGCAATCAGTTGCCGCCAGGAGCCTTCTTCGCAGCGTGCGATCAACGCGCTCATCAACGTACTGCCAATGCCGCGTCCGGTCATGCTGGCATCCACGTAAATCGACTCTTCAAGGGTATAGCGATACGCCTCTCGCGGACGGTAATAACCGGCATAGCAATACCCGACCACGATGCCGTGATAGAGCGCCACCATCCACGGCAAACCCTCTTTCGCGATGCGATTCATGCGGCTGCGCATTTCATCAATAGTGGGCGGGACTTCTTCAAAGGAGGCGCGGCCGTGCAGAACATGCCAGGCATAAAGCGAGGCGATAGCGTGAACGTCTTCAGGGCAGGCGTCGCGCACTACCACCGCAGGACCGGATAAGATATCGACAGCTGACATGACGGGTGTGCTCCTTCAAAGAGGCGGCCAGAGAAACGTTTCTCTGGCGCTGTTCGCTACTCTATTACGAAAGGAGCACACAATACAGCCCGTCGCCGGGTTATTTCATCGCCGTTGACGATGCGTTATCCGTAGCAGATTCTTCCTGCCAGAACTTACGCTTGCTGGTTTTACCGATGCCGGGGTTCATGCTGTTTGTCGGGTCGTTTTCTTTATAAAAACGTTTTAACGGCTCGGCGGCTTCATACAGATGCCCGACATTATGCTCAGCCGGGTACTGCGCGCCACGCTGGCGTAACAGTTCCAGCATTTGCTCTTTCAGCGCATGGGCATCCACGCCTTTTTTCACAATGTAATCCTGGTGGAAAACATGGCACATAAAGTGGCCGTAATAGAGTTTATGCACCAGTTGGCTGTCGATTTCCGGCGGCAGATGCTCAAACCAGTCGCTGTCATTGCGGCGCAGCGCGATATCCAGCGCCAGAATATCTTCCACTTCATCGGCATGGACCGCCTGGTAACGAATTGCCGCACCGGCGGCGGCAAAGCGGTGTAAAAACGCTTTACTCCCTTCTTCCGGTGTGCAGACAAAGAAATCACCCTCGGCACTGGCAAAGTAGGTTTTCAGCCAGTTTTCTGCTTCTGCAATGCCATCGCCGGACATCTTCAACAGCAGATGATGTTCATATTTATCGCGCCACGCTTTCATGCGCGGCGGCAGGTGAGACGGGAAAAAGCCGCTGATTTTTTGCAATGAGCGATCAATAAAATGCGGCTTAAATACCGTCGCCTTTTCCAGCAGCGCTTCGGTGCGGCCTTTCATGGTGAAGAAGAACGGCATTTTGTCGGTGCCGAGTTTATCGATCATCAGGAAGGTGTCTTTGCCGTAGCGTTCGGCGATATCGTAAATATCACGATGCATATACTCACCGGCGACCGGCAGGTGTTCGAAGTTCGCCAGAATATGACGACGGATCTCCGCCAGCACTGCCGTTTGATTTGTGCCGATGTAGAAGACCTGCTGGCGTGTTTCGGCTGGGAAAGTGTCCAGACGCACGGCGAACACCGCCAGTTTCCCTGCGCAACCGGAAGATTCAAACAAGCGCTGCGGGTCGGCGTTGTAACGCGCCGGGGTGTCGGCATCGACATCGCGTACGCGGGTCACGTAATCGTGATCGTGGCCGTGGCGCTGGTCGTGCAGCACATCGCTATCGCTGACACGATCGTCATCAAGCTTGCTGAGGATCTGCTCCGGCGTTTCCCCCAGCGAAATACCTAAATGGTTCACCAGTACCAGTTTGCCCTGCTCATCGATACGCGCGAACAGCGACATTTCAGTGTAGGCCGGGCCGCGTTGCACCAGCGAACCGCCGGAGTTATTGCAGATCCCGCCAATCACCGATGCGCCAATGCACGAGGAGCCAATCACCGAATGCGGCTCGCGGCCCAGCGGTTTAAGCGCTTTTTCCAGCGAATAGAGAGTGGTACCTGGGTAGGCCAGCACCTGTTCGCCGTTATCCAGCAGGTGCAGTTTATCAAGGCGCAGGGTACTGATAATCACGATGTCCCGGTCATAATCATTGCCGTTTGGCGTTGACCCTTCTGTCAGCCCGGTGTTCGCCGCCTGCATCAGAATAATTTTATCGGCGTTAACACAGGCCTGCAGAACGCGCCACAATTCGACCAGCGAACCGGGAAAAACCACCGCCAGCGCGTTGCCCTGGCCTGAACGAAAACCCTTGCGATAGCGGGCCGTTTTGGCCGGGTCGGTAAGCAGGTGAGACGCGCCAACCAGCCGTTTGAGTTCGCTGATAAAGGCGTTGTTTGGATGTGACATTATCCACTCCTTGTGGCTAATCATTGTTCAATACACTTCATTCTTCGGGCCGCCTTTGAGTGGTGTTGGCACCCGGAAGCTTATCTCAGTAAGCCTCATAAGAATGTGAAGACCTGCCGCTTTGGCGCGTTATGCATGATGACGTGTAAAGTGCGCATTAATGTTAGCCCTGTAAAACCAAACGGGGGAGCGAATTCGCATAAAAATCAGAGTCCCACTCTGCAACACGTGCCAGGATTATGGCACACTGCGTTTCTTTCGCGGCCAGTGACCGCGGTTATGGGTGAAAAAACAAGAGAGTAAACGACATGAAATGGCTATGTTCTGTAGGTGTCGCTGTGAGCTTCGCGCTGCAACCAGCGCTGGCGGAAGAGATGTTCGGCAACCATCCGCTGACGCCAGAAGCAAGGGATGCGTTTGTCACTGAACTGCTCAAGAAAATGACGGTCGATGAAAAAATCGGCCAGCTGCGTTTAATCAGCGTCGGGCCGGATAACCCAAAAGAAGCCATTCGCGACATGATCAAAGCAAGCCAGGTCGGCGCAATTTTTAACACCGTCACCCGGCAGGATATTCGCGCCATGCAGGATCAGGCGATGCAACTGAGCCGCCTGAAAATCCCTCTGTTTTTCGCCTATGACGTGGTACACGGCCAGCGTACCGTCTTCCCGATTAGCCTCGGTCTTGCCTCCAGCTTTAACCTTGATGCGGTCAAAACGGTTGGCCGCGTTTCAGCCTATGAAGCCGCTGATGACGGCCTGAATATGACCTGGGCGCCGATGGTCGATGTCTCGCGCGATCCGCGCTGGGGCCGCGTTTCCGAAGGGTTTGGCGAAGATACATACCTGACCTCAGAAATGGGGCGCACCATGGTCGAAGCGATGCAGGGCAAAAGCCCGGCGGATCGCTACGCGGTGATGACCAGCGTGAAACACTTCGCCGCCTATGGCGCGGTAGAAGGCGGTAAAGAGTACAACACCGTTGATATGAGCCCGCAGCGCCTGTTCAACGACTATATGCCGCCGTACAAAGCCGCGCTGGACGCTGGCAGCGGCGGCGTGATGGTGGCGCTGAACTCACTTAACGGCACGCCGGCGTCATCTGACTCGTGGTTGTTAAAAGATCTGCTGCGTGATGAGTGGGGCTTTAAAGGCATCACCATTTCCGATCACGGGGCGATTAAAGAGCTGATTAAACACGGCACCGCCGCCGACCCGGAAGACGCCGTGCGCGTGGCGCTGAAATCCGGCATCAACATGAGTATGAGTGATGAGTACTACAGCAAATACCTGCCGGGCCTGGTGAAATCCGGCAAAGTGACGATGGCTGAGCTGGATGATGCCACCCGCCACGTGCTGAATGTGAAATACGATATGGGGCTGTTTAACGATCCGTACAGCCACCTGGGACCGAAAGAGAGCGACCCGAAAGACACCAATGCCGAAAGCCGTCTGCACCGCAAAGAAGCGCGTGAAGTGGCGCGCGAAAGCATGGTGCTGCTGAAAAACCGTCTGGAAACGCTGCCGCTGAAAAAATCGGGCACCGTGGCGGTGGTTGGCCCACTGGCCGACAGCAAACGCGATTCGATGGGCAGCTGGTCTGCGGCAGGCGTTGCCGATCAGTCCGTTACCGTGCTGACCGGTATTCGCAACGCGCTGGCCGGTAAAGGTGAAGTGGTGTACGCCAAAGGGGCAAACATCACCAATGACAAAGACATCGTTAATTTCCTCAATCTTTATGAACCGGCTGTGGTTGTCGATCCGCGCTCACCGCAAGCGATGATTGATGAAGCGGTCGCCGCAGCGAAAAAATCCGACGTGGTTGTTGCGGTTGTCGGTGAAGCGCAGGGCATGGCGCATGAAGCCTCCAGCCGTACCGATATCACCATTCCGCAGAGCCAGCGCGATTTGATTGCCGCGCTGAAAGCCACCGGTAAGCCGCTGGTGCTGGTGCTGATGAACGGTCGTCCGCTGGCGCTGGTGAAAGAGGATCAGCAAGCCGACGCGATTCTGGAAACCTGGTTTGCCGGCACCGAAGGCGGCAACGCCATTGCCGATATTCTGTTTGGTGATTACAACCCGTCCGGCAAACTGCCGATGTCCTTCCCGCGCTCTGTCGGGCAGATCCCGGTCTATTACAGCCACCTCAACACCGGGCGTCCGTATGATGCCGATAAACCGAACAAATATACCTCTCGTTACTTCGACGAAGCGAACGGCCCGCTCTATCCGTTTGGTTATGGCCTGAGCTATACCACCTTCAAGGTTTCTGACGTGAAGATGTCTGCACCGTCGATGACGCGCACCGGCAAAGTGACCGCCAGCGTTGAAGTGACCAACACCGGCAAACGCGAAGGCGAAACGGTTATTCAGATGTATTTGCAGGATGTCACCGCGTCAATGAGTCGCCCGGTAAAACAACTGCGCGGCTTTGATAAGGTGAACCTGAAACCGGGCGAAACCCAAACCGTTAGCTTCCCGATCGATATTAATGCGCTGAAATTCTGGAACCAGAAGATGAAGTACGATGCGGAACCGGGCAAATTCAATGTTTTTATCGGCGTTGATTCCGCGCGCGTTAATCAGGGCGAGTTTGAACTGCGTTAACCGAATTGACGCAGTCAAAGCACCGCGCAGCTGGCGCGGTGCTTTTAATGACCTTCCTAATAGGTGACCGTTAAGGTCACCGTATCCGCATAACTTCCCGCTTCAGGCATTGGCGTTCCCGCCGGAATTAAACCGTAAACCGGCGTGGTTTCCGCCGATCCTGTCCCTGTTCCCGTCGCTACCGGGTTTTGCGCATCATTAATGCCAATCGTGCTGCTGTGCGCGGCATCGGAGTAGAGATTGTAGGGCAGCAAACCTGTTGCTGTATCCGCCATCTGACGCTGCGAACTGCTGGCATGCAAACCACCGTCAGCGGTCAGTGTCCATGCCGTTCCGGTAGAGCAAAGTGTCGATACCGCGCCGTTGGCGACGGTGCCGGAGGTGGTATCGGCCGTGACATCGGCGGTCAGGTTGGTGATAGTGCCAAAATTAAGCCGCGCCGGGCCGGTCGCCCCCGTCGAGGTGGTATTGACTGAACAGGTGGATTGCACCACCGCCTGGACCTGTAACGTCCCGGTCGCTGTCACGGCGCTGGCGGCAAACGGGACGGATAACAACGCGTATAAGCACAAATTTGAACTCTTCATTTCGTTCTCCTCCGGGTGGGTTCCCGTTACAACGTGCCGGTAAGGGCTTTGCCATTGATTTTTGCTTCAACGGCGTATCGGTGGCCGGTCATGGGAGTGAACGGCGTGCCGCGAATGTCATAATCCCGGTAGCTATGCCCAAGGATGTAACCATTCACGGAGTTAACATTCAGCGCCACTTTTTGACTGCTGTTGTTATCAACCAGGTAAACATCGGTCAACAAGGCGTGGCGGTTGCCGTCATTGCGCGCGGAAACGTACCAGCCACGGCTGTCGCGCTTCATGCTCCATGTCACCGTGGCAACCGCTTCTTGCGTGGTGATAAACAGAGGATGTGATGTCCGCAGGCTCATTTTGACGCCGCCGCCCGCGCTTCGGGCGTCAACAGGACGCGGGATCTCATCGATAATGATGCGATACGTCAGCTCTTGCGCGGGTGTGCGCGTATCTTTCCTGAAAATCCGCACGTTATAGGAGCGGCTGGCGGCGAGGGTGACAAACGGTGGGCTAATCACAATCTCATCGGTTTCACGAAACTGGTCATTGCCCTTTTCCTGCGTCCAGCGAAAGACGCGCAGCTGAATCGGCGCGGCGTCTGCTGAGTCATTCTTGATAGTCATCGAAATGGCTTTTTGCCCGGCATCCATTTGCAAAGAGACCGGGGAAATTGTCAGCGCAACCGCACTTGCGTGGCCTGTTATCAGCAAAAACAGCATGCAGCAGGGCCGCAGTGACGTTCTCATACCCGTTTTCCTCCTTCCCGCTGCTAGTAGTTGACCGTCAGCGTCACACTGTCGCTGTAATTTCCCACGCTGGGGATAGGCGTATCCGCCGTGACGATCCCGTACATTGGCGTGAGCTGCACGGCACTGGTTCCGGTGCCAGATGCGACGGGGTTCGCCGGGTCATTGATGCCAATCGGAAAGGCGTATCCTCCATCACGATAGAGGCTATAGGGCAGCATCATGACGCCGTCACTCATCTGCCGCTGTGTGCCGTTAAGGTGGTTGCCGCCATCGGCGGTGAGCGTCCACGGTACGCCCGTTGAACAGATGACAGACGCGGCACCTGAACCTGCGGCCGCTGCGTTAGTATCCGCGCGGGTGGGGCGCCCGGCGGTAATGGTGCCGAAATTGAGCAACGCAGGCGATGGCGCGTCGCGAAAGTTGCCGGTGTTGACGACGCAGGTTGCCACCAGCGTCGCCTGAATCGTCATGGTGTCCGTGGCGGTATCTGCAATCGCACAGGCGCAAAACAACACGCTGACTGCGCTGCTAAATAGTGTTGCTCTCATTTCCACGTCCTCCTCTTGTTAATAGGAAACCGTCACAATCACCCTGTCCTGATATGTCCCTAACGCGGAGGGCAGGGCGGATCCGGCGGCAATCTTGCCGTAAACAGTATTAAAGGTCTGGGTTGCCGAGCCGGTGCCGCTCATGCCGTTGACGCTATCCCAAATCGTGGTCGTCGCCGCTGTGGTATACAGCTGATAAGGTATCCTGCTGCTACCGTCGCTGCCGAGCATATTGCGGTTGCCGCTGCCTGCTGCATCGCGGTTCAGGCCATCGCCCAGATAGAGGGTGTAAGGGGTGCTGAGACTACAGGTGAAATAGACATTACCCTGTGCTCTGACATCAGCTGCAAGGGTATTAACGGCGGCGATATTACCGAAATTGATGGTATCCACCGCGTTAATGGAACAGACCTTGGGTACAACAACCGTAAAGGTATAAGTCGTGGTGCCCCAGTCCTGCCCGTCGCCATTGGGGCCGCCCTGACCGGCTTTATTGCACAGGGACGTGCTGGTAGAGCCACCCTGCATATCAAGGGTAAAGCGAACTGTAATGGTATAGACACCCGGGGGGACAGTTCTTGCTGCGCCTGCCGGGATCGTGATGCGGATTGAACTGAGCAGTGGCCCGGAGGATGTCCCCGAGGTGCCGACGGTTGTGGTACCGCCGGTTCCATACCAGCTACCGGCACCCGCCGCGACGCTGGCTGGCGCGGGGTTGGGCGAAGCTGCACCTGTACCCGCAGTGGAAAACAGGCTGTAGCCCAGGGTGTAGTTGGTTCCGTTATAGGCTATCGCACTCGACTGCCCGGTATAGGCGTCCATATACAGGCAGACCCAGTCGCTGTAGCTGGGGTAGAAAATAGTCCCCGAGTTGCAACTCCAGCTGTCATTGATGGTGATGGTCTGCGCCTGGGCAATCGTTGCGGCGGTATAGGTGAATGTCGTGGCATGATTGCTGCTGGTACAGTAATCCGCCTGAGCAGTGCGCATCGGTGCAAAGTAGGCCGCACAGGCTAAACCCAGCGCTATCACGCAGCGGAGCAGGCGGCTTAGCGACATACGATCTCTCCTGCGTTATGGCGTGCAGTGGCTTTATGCCAGCTAAAACGCGACCGGCAACTGCCTTTATCAAGCAGGTCCACGCTCAGATCGTTTGCGCCTTCTTTTAATCCCCGCAGATAAACCAACCCGTCATAGCCAACGACGCCGGATTGTTGACCGTTGAGCGTTACCGCATAACCCGGCGAAATCATCTGGTGTGCATCCGCAAGCAACAGTTTTGCCGTGGCGCTGTTGATTTGCTCCGTGCGGAAATCGACAATGCTGCCGCGCCGCCAACCGGCAACGGCGATTTGTTCGGTACTGGCGGCTTCCCAGCCCTCCTGCATATCGCTGGTATCAAGGTAAATCTCGTTATCAACCCAGGGTAAAATGTGCGGAATAAGAAAATTACCGTTCGCATCGCTTTTGCCTAAATCAACGCCGCCGTTCAGGACGGTGCTGTTTGGCCCGGCATTTTTCACCACTGCGAATGCGTCACCAATTTCATTGGCGGCGAAGAGATGGCCTCCGGCAGCGACCAGCGAGCCGCTGGCGGCAAGGGTAGATTGCCGCTGACTGCCATATTGCGAGAGTTGCGCATTCAGCCATGCGGCGCGCGCCCGGTAATCACCACGCGCGCTGAGCAGATTGTTGCCATTATCGTAGTGGGTTGCATTGATACCCCAGCCAAATGAATTAAGTTGCTGATTGCTGCTACTGCTGATTTCCTGGCTATAGTTGGTGTCATTGCTGTTTTTTACGACGCTCGTCGTCGCGTCAAGGCGATCGGAAAAACTGATGCGAAGCCCCAGCCACAGACTCCAGTTATCGTTGTGGTTAAGATCTTTATAAAGGTTGGCATATAGCGTTGCGTTGTTACGAATACTGCTATTGGCGTTAAGCGATACGGTTCGATAGGTGTCCTGCGCCCAGGCTATTTCATTGTAATAGGCGCTAAAAGACAATCCCGACGTCGGTGACCAGGATAAACCATAGCGATCGATGCGCTCGGCAATAGCGCTGGTGTTAATAAAATCTTCTGCATAGGTTCGTGTGCGTAATACATTGGCATATTTTTTCTGCGCGATAATATTTGCCACCCGGGCTACATCATAATAATTACCGAAAGTACGTTGTGTGCTGGCATTAAAAGAGACGTTTTTCGTCACGCGGCCCTCAATTCCTGCCAGCACTAAGTTACCCGATGCCCCTTTATATTCACTGTGGGCAGCATCAAGATTGATGGCTGATATTCCGGCAAGGGTTTTAGCTATGCCGCCACCAATATTGGCTAGACCATCGGAGGTATATTCCGTGTGGCCGGTTAATGTTGCGGTCGGTCGCCAGCCATAACGAATAGAGCCGATGGCAAACAGATGATTATCGTAATCATTTGATGCGGTGCTATAGCCAAAGCGGGGAACGCCGATATCAACCGAGTACTCTTTGAGATCTTCACGCAATACCTTCGGCGTGTAGTAGTAAGATTGGGTTGTGGCTATTTGCCGACCGTTAACATCGCGCGTGATCAGTGTGACGTCATTACCGGAAACCGAAGGCAACATTTTCAAATCAAACGGGCCAGAGGGAATTTCCCCGCTGTAAATACGCTGCTGGTTAACATAGAGATCGAGTGAAGAAGGCAGTGCTGCCGAACCAGAATAAGAGGGCAGAGCAGTGGTAATAATATAGGAGCGTTGCTGGTAAGCACTGGCAATCTGGAAACCGGCGAGCCTCACGCTACTGCCCCATTCAACCGTATTACTGACAAAATCCCCGAGTTGCCATGAGCGGATATTCTTCGCATCGACATATTGCCAGTAAGAGTCGAGGCGAACGAAATCATTATTAACAAAACGAGAACTGCCATTATTATAAAGCCCGGATGAGACGAAATTACCGTAGTTACTGCTGAAAATTCCTTCCATATTGGCTGAGAAGAAATTACCCGCGTCATTATTTTCATTATAAAGGTTATAATTCAGTACCCCCGCGTTAATTCCCCCGGCATCCATATTGGTTTTTTCCTGATATTGATCCGAAGCCATGTTTAGCTGGTAAGGAGTAAGCCTGGTGGTGGGTAGGTTAATATCAATGCTCTGGGTTTCAACATGATATTGATAACGTAATTGAGGAATGTCGTTAAGCTTTACCAATTGGTTATCGGCAATATCAGATGCGATGTTAATGCGTAATTTACGCAGATCACGACCGTACGCCAATATTTCACCCTGCGGGTTTTGCTGGAATTGACCAAGATCTTCGGTTTTTGATTGATTAATTCTCACATCAAGTACCAGGGCTGTAAGGTCGCTATTTTTCATTATCGTGTTCTTTGGAATAACCAGTGGAGAGGGATAGCGTACTAATTCTTCTGACGAAGGTTGCGGTACAGAAATCTGGGTAATATCCTGGTTGCGTGGCGGTATAGTGAGCGGCGAAAGCGGCGTTCTCTGCGCCTGCGCCAGACCATAAACAGTGCTGTAGTTGAGTAAAATAATTAATACGAATCGGGTTTGCCATATCATCATTTGAATGCGGTTTGATATTGAAAATTCATCAATGAGCAGGTTTAAACATCATCAGTTTTGCTTTTGGTTATTTAATTAACGTGTCATGTCATTAAATTTAGTTTCTAATTTTTATTTTTGCTCAAAGGCAGTGGAGAGACGGAAAGTTTAATACTGGTTGTTTTCTCTTTAAAAATTTGGATATTAAGAACTTTCATACTTTTGTTCTCATTAACCGACGGCGATTCAAAAGGGAAATATGATAAAACAAAATATAATATCGATAAGTCGCTTTTTTTTGGCATGATTTTCAATTCAAAGCGAGGAAGCGTTACGCATTGTGGGTAATACAACGTGTTTAACCCCCGCATTTCCCGCTGGGGCCTTAGCCAGGCAAAACTGTGTTTTTCGTCTACGCTTTTTTCTCAAGCTGCTGAAAAAGTCGGTAAAAAATGAGGGAAGTACAATGACAATCATGAAAAAGATTGCGTGCTCAATAGGGTTGATGGCTGCGGTGAGCCTGCCGCTGCAGGCGGCGGAGCCGGTAAAGGTCGGCTCCAAGATTGATACCGAAGGGGCGCTGCTGGGCAATATCATTTTGCAGGTTCTGGAAAGTCACGGCGTAAAAACGGTCAATAAAGTGCAACTCGGCACCACACCAGTGGTGCGCGGCGCGATTACCTCTGGCGAGCTGGATATTTACCCGGAGTACACCGGTAACGGCGCGTTCTTCTTTAAAGATGAGAACGATGCCGCGTGGAAAAATGCGCAGCAGGGCTACGAGAAAGTCAAAAAGCTGGATGCTGAAAAAAACAAGCTGGTATGGCTAACCCCCGCCCCGGCGAATAACACCTGGACTATCGCGGTGCGTCAGGATTTGGCGCAGAAAAACAAGCTTAACTCGCTTGAGGATTTGAGCCGCTACCTGAAACAGGGCGGTGACTTTAAGCTCGCCGCTTCGGCTGAATTCATTGAGCGCACCGATGCGCTGCCCGCCTTTGAAAAAGCCTATGACTTTAAGCTGAAACAGGATCAACTGCTGTCGCTGGCCGGTGGAGATACAGCGGTAACCATCAAAGCGGCGGCACAGCAAACCTCAGGCGTGAATGCGGCGATGGCCTACGGTACGGATGGCCCGGTGGCAGCGCTCGGTCTGCAAACCCTGAGCGATCCGAAAGGTGTGCAACCCATTTATGCGCCAACGCCAGTGGTGCGTGAATCTGTACTGAAAGCCTACCCGGAACTGGATACGTGGCTGAAACCGGTCTTTGCCAGCCTGGATGAAAAAACGCTGCAAAAACTCAACGCCAGCATTGCGGTTGAGGGGCTGGATGCGAAGAAAGTCGCGGCAGACTACCTGAAAGAAAAAGGCCTGGTGAAATAATTACCCCTATGGATGTTTCGATACGCTGCCATAACCGTGTGTTGTTGCTGTTGGCGGTGCTGGGCGGGCTGGCGGCGTGGCTGCCGTTTGTGAACTATGCGCCAAACCGGCTGGTTTCCGGTGAAAGCCGCGCCTTATGGCAGCTTTTTTCCGCGCTGTGGCTAGTTGCACCCTGTCTCTTACTGGCGATGAGCTTTATTCCCGGTCGCGGTGCGCAGGTGGCAACTCTGCTGTTCACCGAAGTGCTGTTCTGCGTGCTGGTATGGAGCGCGGGCAGGGCGGCGACCGATCTCGTGCAGACCGGCAGCCCGCTGGCGCGCACGTCGCCCGGCAGCGGGTTGTGGCTGTGGCTGGCGCTAACGCTTTTGGCCTGTAGCGATGCGATTCGCCGGGTTGTCTCCAACCCCGTATGGCGCTGGCTGCTGCATGCGCAGGTGTGGTGCTTTCCTCTCTATTTATTGCTCAGCGGCGCGCTGGATAATCTCTCGCTGTTACGCGAATACACCAATCGCCAGGATGTGTTCAACGATGCGCTGGCGCAGCATTTAACGCTGTTGTTTGGCACGCTACTGCCTGCGCTGATGGTCGGCTTTGCCGTCGGGCTGTGGTGCTATCGTCATCCTTCCCGCCAGGGACCGGTGTTCGCGGTGCTCAATGTCATTCAAACCATTCCGTCGGTGGCACTGTTTGGCTTACTGATTGCGCCGTTAGCCGGGCTGGTAAAACAATTCCCCGAACTTAGCCAGTTGGGAATTGCCGGCACCGGCATGACACCGGCTCTGATTGCGTTAATCCTCTATGCCTTGCTGCCGCTGGTGCGCGGCGTGGTCGCCGGATTAAACCAGGTGCCGCAGGAGGTGCTGGAAAGCGCCGAAGCGATGGGCATGAGCGCGCGCCAGCGTTTCTGGCAGGTGCGCGTGCCGCTGGCGCTTCCGCTGTTGCTGCGCAGCCTGCGGGTAGTGGCGGTGCAAACGGTCGGGATGGCGGTGATTGCCGCATTGATTGGTGCGGGTGGGTTTGGTGCGCTGGTCTTTCAGGGGCTGCTGAGCAGCGCGCTGGATCTGGTGCTGTTGGGCGTCATTCCGGTTATCGCCATGGCGGTGATCGTTGATGCGTTATTTGCCTTAGGGATAGCGCTGCTGAAGGTGAAACATCATGATTGAATTTAACAACGTCAGTAAAACCTTTGCCGGGCAGCCCGCGGTAAGCCATCTCGATTTACAGGTTAAAACTGGCGCGTTCTCGGTGCTGATTGGCACCTCGGGATCCGGAAAATCCACCACCCTGAAGATGATTAACCGGCTGGTGGAGCATGACGAAGGCACGATTACGTTTGCCGGGGTGGATATCCGCTCGCTGCCGGTGCTGGAGTTGCGCCGTCGCATGGGTTATGCCATTCAGTCGATTGGTTTATTTCCTCACTGGACGGTGGCGCAGAACATTGCCACCGTGCTGCAACTGCAAAAATGGTCGCGCGCGAAGCGTGACGCGCGGGTCGATGAACTCATGGCCCTGCTGGGGCTGGAGCCTGCCCTGCGTGAGCGCTTCCCGCATCAGCTTTCCGGCGGTCAGCAGCAGCGTGTGGGCGTTGCCCGCGCGCTTGCCGCCGACCCGGAAGTACTGTTAATGGATGAGCCTTTCGGCGCGCTTGATCCTGTTACGCGCGCGGCGTTACAGCAAGAGATGGTGCGCATTCACCGCTTGCTCGGGCGCACCATTGTGCTGGTGACGCATGACATTGACGAAGCATTGCAACTGGCCGATCACCTGGTGCTGATGGATGGCGGAAAGGTGGTCCAGCAGGGAACGCCGTTATCAATGCTGACTGCGCCGCATAACGATTTTGTGCGCGAGTTTTTTGGCCGCAGCGAGCTTGGCGTGCGGCTGCTCTCACTGCGCCAGGTGAGCGGTTATCTGCGCAGTGAACGTGTTGATATCGGCGAACCGCTTCAGGAGGCGATGACACTGCGTGAAGCGCTCTCGGCGTTTGTCGCTCAGCAGTGCGAGGTGCTGCCGGTGAATAATGCGCAGGGACAGCCCTGTGGCAGCCTGCATTTTCGCGATTTGCTGCGCGTGGAGGCCGCTTGTGAAGATCCTGCGTGACCCGCTGCTGTGGCTGATGGCGCTGTTTGTTGCGCTACTGGTCTGGTTACCGCACAGTGCGGCGCTGTTTAGCGCGTTCTTTCCGCAACTTCCGCGCCCGGTCTATCTGCAGGAGAGTTTTATTTCGCTGACCGTCGCCCATTTCTCGCTGGTCGCGGTTTCCAGCGTGATTGCGATTGTGCTGGGCGTTGGGGCAGGCGTTGCGGTCACACGTTCTGCCGGGCGGGAGTTTCGCCCGCTGGCGGAAACCATTGCCGCCGTAGGGCAAACTTTTCCCCCGGTGGCGGTGCTGGCGATTGCCGTGCCGGTAATGGGCTTTGGTAAACAACCGGCGATAATTGCGCTGGTACTGTATGGCGTATTGCCGATCTTGCAGGGCACGCTGGCGGGGATCGCCTCGGTGCCGGAAAGCGTGCAAAGCGTGGCGAAAGGCATGGGCATGAGCGCGTGGCAGCGGTTGTTAAAGGTGGAGTTGCCGCTCGCAGCACCGATGATTATCGCCGGGGTGCGCACGTCGGTAATTATTAATATCGGCACCGCCACCATCGCGTCAACGGTGGGCGCAAGTACGCTGGGTACGCCAATCATCATTGGCCTGAGCGGTTTTAATACGGCTTATGTGGTGCAGGGGGCGGTGCTGGTGGCGCTGGCAGCAATTATTGTCGATCGGGGATTTGAGCGGCTGGCGCAGCGGCTCAACCGACACCGCCACGCACAATAAACGAATAACCGGCGAGCATCACGCCACCAATGCCGCCGATAGCCATCAGCAAAAAGATAGCGATAACCAGAATTTTACCAGACTTCATTTTATGCTCCTTCTGAATCAGGCTGGCATTATAAAGGCAAGTTGAGTTGTTAATAAAACATTAAATGCCGAGCAACCAGACGCTGTGCCCCGCTTCTCGCCATGCCAGCATCTGCTGTTGCTGTGCTTCACCCGGCGTTTCACCGCACCACACCAGCAGTGTCCGTCCGGGGAACATCTCCGGGCGCAGTTGGGGCAGGGCGTGCGCCAGAATATCCACCCGCCATCCCTGCTGGCTCGCCATCCAGCCCTCCAGCCACAGCCGCGTGGTGTCCTGCACGTTCCAGCCAATCACCAGCGCGTCTTTGCCCGGTTTTTTACGCGCAGAAGCCAGGCAGCCGGAAATGTAATTAATAAGGATCCCGTCAAGCAGGCTCAGCATCGCCAGCAGGGCGGGCTGCTGAGTTTGTAGCCGCAATCGTAAGGGGATAAGCAGATGCGTTGCCAGCGCCTGCGCCGGGTAATCGCGCCCGTGCTCTTTAATCCACTGATGCAGGCGATGCGGGTCGCCCTGTTGCAGGTATTGCAGGGCGGTTTCCTGCTGGGCGCGCCAGCCATCTTGCGTCTCTTCCAGTGTCGGGGAGAGCAGCTTTTGCACTTTGCTGACCTGCACGCCGGTCTCGATCCAGCGTTTGATCTCCCGGATACGGTCAATGTCCTCTTCGGTGAATAACCGGTGGCCGCCATCCGTGCGCTGGGGTTGTAATAGTCCATAACGTCGCTGCCAGGCCCGCAGCGTCACGGGGTTGATGTCGCATAACAACGCCACTTCACCGATTGTGTAAAGCGCCATGGTGTTACCCTCGCCAGCCGACTCCCTGTATAACTGTAGCCGCTGCCGCCTGGCACAGGATGCGCAGCCGCAAAATTGCGCAAAATGTGTGCGAACGGTTAATCACACCGGCTTACTTTGTGATGCGGAGCACGATTTTGTATTTTTTTGCAGCGCTTCAAAGAAACATCTGAAAACACCCTGTATGTTACGCGCTTTGGTTGATGCGGTGTTGCGGGTATGTACGAGTTCAATCTGGTGTTGCTGCTGCTTCAGCAGATGTGCGTGTTTCTGGTTATCGCCTGGTTGATGAGCAAAACGCGGCTGTTTATTCCGCTGATGCAGGTAACCGTGCGCTTACCGCATAAACTGCTGTGCTATGTCACCTTCTCCATTTTTTGCATCCTCGGCACCTATTTCGGCCTGCATATCGAGGATTCTATTGCCAACACGCGCGCGATTGGCGCGGTAATGGGCGGTCTGCTCGGTGGCCCGTTAGTGGGCGGTCTTGTCGGGTTAACCGGCGGTATTCACCGCTATTCGATGGGCGGCATGACCGCGCTGAGCTGCATGCTCTCTACGTTTGTTGAAGGGTTGCTCGGCGGCCTGGTGCACCGCGCACTGATCAAACGCGGGCGCACCGATCTGGTATTTAGCCCGTTTACCGCCGGGGCGGTGACCTGCGTGGCGGAACTGATCCAGATGCTGATTATCCTGCTTATCGCCCGTCCGTTTGATAGCGCGTTGCACCTGGTGCAAAGCATCGCTGCGCCGATGATGGTCACCAACACCGTTGGCGCGGCGCTGTTTATGCGCATCCTGCTCGATAAGCGCGCGATGTTCGAAAAATACACCTCGGCGTTTTCCGCTACCGCGCTGAAAGTGGCGGCGTCGACGGAAGGGTTTTTGCGCCAGGGCTTTAACGAAGAGAACAGCATGAAGGTGGCGCTGGTGCTCTATAAAGAGCTCGATATTGGCGCGGTGGCGATAACCGACAGGGAAAAACTGCTGGCCTTCACCGGCACCGGGGACGATCACCATCTGCCGGGGCGACCTATCTCGTCGGTGTGGACGCAGCGCGCCATTGAAACCGGCGAAGTGGTTTATGCCGACGGTAACGAAGTGCCCTACCAATGTTCGCTCCATCCGCAATGCAAACTCGGTTCAACGCTGGTGATCCCGCTGCGTGGCGAAAACCAGCGCGTGGTGGGCACCATCAAATTATATGAAGCGAAAAACCGCCTGTTCAGCTCCATCAACCGCACGTTGGGCGAGGGGATAGCGCAACTGCTCTCGGCGCAGATCCTTGCCGGGCAGTACGAGCGGCAAAAGGCGCTGCTCACTCAGTCGGAAATTAAGCTGCTGCATGCGCAGGTAAACCCGCATTTCCTGTTTAATGCTCTGAACACGCTAAAAGCGGTGATCCGCCGCGACAGCGATCAGGCCGGATTGCTGGTGCAATATCTCTCGACATTCTTTCGTAAAAATTTAAAACGCCCGTCGGAAGTGGTGACGCTGGCGGACGAAATTGAACATGTGAATGCCTACCTGCAAATTGAAAAAGCGCGTTTTCAGTCGCGTTTGCAGGTGCAATTGCATGTGCCTGAGGCGCTGTCGCACCTGCAACTTCCGGCGTTTACCCTGCAACCGATTGTGGAAAATGCCATCAAGCATGGCACGTCGCACCTGCTTGGCGTGGGCGAGATTGTGATTAACGCCAGCCAGGACGGGCGGCATCTGGTGCTGGACATTGAAGACAATGCCGGGTTGTACCAGCCGAAAACCGACGCCAGTGGATTAGGCATGAGCCTGGTGGATAAGCGCCTGCGCGCGCGGTTTGGCGATGAGTGCGGCATTACCATTGCCTGTGAGCCGGATCGGTTTACCCGCATTACCCTACGACTCCCGCTGGAGGAACACGCATGTTAAAAGTGCTGATTGTTGATGATGAACCGCTGGCCCGGGAAAACCTGCGTATTCTGCTTCAGGAAGAGAGCGACATTGAGATTGTGGGAGAGTGCGGCAACGCCGTCGAAGCGATTGGCGCGGTGCATAAATTGCGCCCGGATGTGCTGTTTCTTGATATCCAGATGCCGCGCATTAGCGGGCTGGAGATGGTCGGGATGCTCGATCCGGGAAACCGGCCGTATGTCGTGTTCCTGACGGCGTTTGACGAATACGCAGTACAGGCGTTTGAAGAACATGCGTTCGATTACCTGCTCAAACCGATAGAAGCTCGCCGCCTGGAGAAAACCCTCAGCCGTTTGCGTCTTGAGCGAAACGTGCAGGATGTGTCGGTGCTGCCGGAAAACCAGGAAGCGCTGAAATTTATTCCCTGTACCGGGCATAGCCGGATCTGGCTATTGCAGATGGATGAAGTGGCGTTTGTCAGTAGCCGCATGAGCGGCGTGTATGTGACCAGCCAGGAAGGCAAAGAGGGGTTTACCGAGTTGACGCTGCGTACGCTGGAGAGCCGTACGCCGCTGGTACGCTGCCACCGCCAGTACCTGGTCAACATGGCGCACCTTAAAGAGATCCGCCTCGAGGATAATGGCCAGGCGGAGCTATTGCTGCGCGATGGCCTGACGGTGCCGGTGAGCCGACGTTATCTGAAAAATTTAAAAGAGGCGTTGGGGTTGTAAATTCCTGTGCGATGCCTACACTGCGCGCTGGTTCATCATTTCCGGAAACAAATATGCTTAATAACGATATCCTGCGCAGCGTGCGTTACACCCTGCAAGCTGATAACACCGCGCTGGTGCGCATTCTGGCACTGGCAGACACGGCAGTGACCGTTGAGCAACTGGCGCCCTGGCTGCGCAAAGAAGACGAGGAAGGTTATAAGCCGTGCCCGGATATTGTGTTGTCCGCTTTTCTGAACGGTCTTATCTATGAAAAGCGCGGCAAAGATGAAACCGCGCCGCCGTTGGTTGTTGAGCGCAAGTTGAATAATAATATCGTGCTGAAAAAACTGCGTATCGCTTTCTCGCTAAAGACGGACGATATTCTGGCTATTCTGACCGCCCAGCAGTTCCGCATCTCGATGCCGGAAATCACTGCGATGATGCGTGCGCCGGATCATAAGAACTTCCGCGAATGCGGCGATCAGGTGATGCGCTATTTTCTACGTGGTCTGGCGGTACGCGAGCAAAAACCGAAGGGTAAAACCGACGCGGAATAATCGATAATCCTTCAGGCTGCATCGCTGGTGGTTTAGCGCCAGGCGGGCATCGCCAACAACGCGCAGCCTGAAGGAGAACAGGACTTACTGAACTTCTTTAAAGCCGCGTGATTTCAGCAGCTCTTCTGATTTCTTCATGCTGATTTTGCCATTGACCGTGCCGGTAAACTCGGAACCCTGCAGGTTGTTCAGCGCAGCAAAATCGACTTCGTTGTAATCCACATCCAGCGTCTCTTGCGCGTAGGTTTCCTGATAATCGACGCTCTCTTTGATCCCTTTAATGCTCTGGTATTTTTTGCTGATCGGATCCAGCACTTTCATGGCATCTTCTTTGGTTTTCGCACCGATAGAGGCGTACTCAATTTTGTTTTTGGCAGTTTGACGCTCAACTTCGTCACCTTTGTAGTAATAGGTCAACGTCACTTCTGTGCCCGCCTGAGCAAAGGTAAAGGTTTTGCTCTGCTCTTTTTCCCCACAGCCGGTCAGACCAATGAGTAAAGCGACAGAAAAGAGTGCGGCGATGAGTTTACTGAATTTCACGATAATCCCCTGTTTTCCATGTGAAGTAATGTTTGGTAATGCAAAATTGAGTATAGAAAAAGGCGCTGAATTCAGCGCCTTATTTTTTACTTCACTTGCTGGCCTGCTTTTGCGCCGCTATCAGGGCTTAACAGGAAGATATCTTTCCCGCCAGGGCCGGCGGCCATCACCATCCCTTCGGAGATACCAAAACGCATTTTGCGCGGTGCCAGGTTGGCGACCATCACCGTCAGGCGACCAATCAGCGCGCTCGGATCCGGGTACGCGGAACGGATGCCGGAGAAGACATTGCGTTTTTCGCCATCCAGATCCAGCGTCAGGCGCAGCAGTTTGTCGGAACCTTCGACGAATTCGGCGTTTTCAATCAGCGCCACGCGCAGATCGACTTTCGCGAAATCGTCAAAGCTGATGGTCTCCTGAATCGGGTTATCCGCCAGCTCGCCGGTGACCGGTGCGGCAGCCGCTTTCACTTCCTCTTTTGACGCTTCCACCAGCGCTTCCACCTGTTTCATCTCGATACGGTTGTACAACGCTTTGAAGGCGTTAACTTTGTGGCCGAGCAGCGGCTGGTTGATGGTATCCCACTCAAGCGTCGTATTGAGGAACGCTTCGGTACGCTCCGCCAGCGACGGCAGAACCGGTTTCAGCCACGTCATCAGCACGCAGAACATGTTCAGCCCCATGGTGCAGATGGCTTGCAGATCGGCGTCGCGGCCTTCCTGTTTTGCCACCACCCACGGTGCTTGTTCGTCAACGTAGCGGTTCGCCACGTCGGCCAGCGCCATAATTTCGCGTACCGCTTTGCCGAACTCACGACTCTCCCACGCTTCGCTAATGGTCGCTGCCGCGTCGGTAAAGGTTTTGTACAGCGCAGGATCCGCAAGCTCTGCGGCCAGCACGCCGTCGAAACGCTTATTGATAAAACCGGCGTTACGGGAAGCGAGGTTAACCACTTTATTTACGATGTCGGCATTCACGCGCTGGATGAAATCTTCCAGGTTGAGATCGATATCATCAATGCGCGAAGAGAGTTTCGCCGCGTAGTAATAGCGCAGGCTGTCGGCGTCGAAATGGTTCAGCCAGGTGCTGGCTTTGATAAACGTCCCGCGCGATTTGGACATCTTCGCGCCGTTCACCGTCACATAGCCATGGACGAACAGGTTGGTCGGCTTACGGAAACCGCTGCCTTCCAGCATTGCCGGCCAGAACAGGCTGTGGAAATAGACGATATCTTTACCAATGAAGTGATACAGATCGGCGTCGGAATCTTTCTGCCAGTACGCGTCGAAGCTGGTGGTATCGCCACGTTTGTCGCACAGGTTTTTGAACGAACCCATATAGCCAATCGGCGCATCCAGCCAGACGTAGAAGTATTTGCCCGGCGCGTTCGGGATTTCAAAACCGAAATAGGGCGCATCGCGGGAGATATCCCACTGCTGTAAGCCGGATTCAAACCACTCCTGCATTTTGTTTGCCACCTGCTCCTGCAGCGCGCCGCTGCGCGTCCACGCCTGCAACATTTCGCTAAATGACGGCAGATCGAAGAAGAAATGCTCGGAATCACGCATCACCGGCGTCGCGCCGGAAACCACCGACTTCGGCTCAATCAGCTCGGTCGGGCTGTAGGTTGCGCCGCACACTTCGCAGTTATCGCCGTATTGATCCGGTGATTTACATTTCGGGCAGGTGCCTTTCACAAAACGGTCCGGCAGGAACATGCCTTTTTCCGGATCGTAGAGCTGAGAGATGGTGCGGTTTTTAATAAAACCGTTCTCTTTCAGGCGGGTGTAGATAAGCTCCGACAGTTCGCGGTTTTCGTCGCTGTGCGTCGAGTGGTAGTTGTCGTAGCTGATGTTAAAGCCAGCAAAATCGGTCTGATGCTCCTGACTCATGTCCGCAATCATCTGCTCCGGAGTGATCCCCAGTTGCTGGGCTTTCAGCATGATCGGCGTGCCGTGGGCATCGTCCGCACAGATGAAGTTGACCTCGTGGCCGCGCATTCGCTGGTAACGGACCCAGACATCAGCCTGGATGTGCTCCAGCATATGGCCGAGGTGGATGGAGCCGTTGGCGTACGGCAGTGCGCACGTTACCAGAATTTTCTTCGCGACTTGAGTCATAGTAGGCATTACATCTTCTTGAGAAAAAGGGGTATCGATAGTACCAAAAGGGGAATTAGCGCGCTACGCGATCTGCGGACGTTTTAATCCAGACAGGGATTTTTGGGTAAAGATTGCTCCTTCGGTGATAAGGGCTTTAAGAACGTTTCAATCCCTATATGAATACATGAGTAATAATTAACCCATGCGTTAACGGCATTTATCCGTAAATGAATAATTGTTGCCCGTGGGGTAAACTTGCTGGCTACAATGTCGTTTTCAGAACAACTACAAAGGAGTCGGGATGAGTTCGCAATCCCAGGCCAAATCCCCGGAAGCGTTACGCGCGATTGTCACCGGGACGCTGGCCGATTTTCAGCACCCAACCCTGAAGCACAATCTCACCGCGCTCAAAGCGGTGCACCATGTCGCATGGCTGGATGACACCCTGCACGTTGAGTTACTAATGCCGTTCGTCTGGCGCAGCGCGTTTGAAGAGTTAAAAGCGCAGTGCAGCGCCGAATTGCTGCGCCTGACCGGCGCGCACGCCATCGACTGGAAGCTGTCGCACAACATCGCCACCTTAAAACGTGTGAAGAACCAGCCAGGCGTCAACGGTGTGAAAAACATCATTGCCGTCAGTTCCGGCAAGGGCGGGGTAGGGAAATCCTCCACGGCGGTAAACCTGGCGCTGGCGCTGGCGGCGGAAGGGGCGAAAGTCGGTATTCTCGACGCCGATATTTATGGCCCGTCGATCCCGGTTATGCTCGGTGCGGAGCATGAGCGTCCGACCTCGCCGGACGGCACGCATATGGCGCCGATTATCGCCCACGGTCTGGCGACCAACTCAATTGGCTACCTGGTCACCGATGATAACGCCATGGTGTGGCGCGGCCCGATGGCCAGCAAAGCGCTGCTGCAACTGTTGCAGGAGTCCATGTGGCCGGATCTGGATTACCTGGTGCTGGATATGCCGCCAGGCACCGGTGATATTCAGTTGACGCTGGCGCAAAACATTCCGGTGACCGGCGCGCTGGTGGTGACAACGCCACAGGATATCGCGCTGATCGACGCCAAAAAAGGCATCGTCATGTTCGAGAAAGTGGAAGTGCCGGTGCTCGGTATTGTTGAAAACATGAGCATGCACATTTGCAGCAACTGCGGTCATCACGAACCGATTTTTGGCACCGGTGGTGCGGAAAAACTGGCCGAACAGTATCACACCGAGTTGTTGGGTCAGATGCCGCTGCATATTTCGCTGCGTGAAGATCTGGATAAAGGCACGCCGACCGTGGTGAGTCGCCCGGACAGCGAATTTACCGCTATCTACCGTCAACTTGCCGGGCGCGTAGCCGCGCAGCTTTACTGGCAGGGCGAAGTCATTCCTGGCGATATCGCGTTTCGCGCGGTGTAAGCCAGTCAACCTCTCCCGTTCGGGAGAGGTTTTTTACTTCTTCAGATAGTGCATCAGCACGTAATCCCCTTCCGGCGAAACGCCCTGTGCTTCGATATGCCAGCCGTGGTGCTGATAAAACGCCAGCGCGGCTTTGTTATGCTGCAGGCATTTCAGCGCACCGGTGCCGGTAAAGGTAGATTGCGCATGTTTGAGCAGTGCGCTGCCGACGCCTTTGCCCTGAAAGGCCGGGTCGACAAACAGGTTGTGCAGGAAATTGTCGTTTTCATACACCGAGGCGAACCCCAGCCGGTGGCCCTCTTCTTCGGCGACCCAGATGGTTTCATCGAGCGTGGCGGCGTCAAAATCTTCCAGCCGCCAGTCGCTGCCATCAAGCCAGTGCCAGCTCGCTTTGCGGGCGTGTAAAAAAAGGGTGCGTAAAAACGGTCTGTCACTTTCCTGCCAGCGGCGAATAATCATTCAGCTCCTGGTTTAGCGATGGTAAAAGATGTCGCCGTTATAGGCTTTGAGGATTTTGCCTTCGGCATCGGTGATAAGTACATAGTTGCCGCCCATGTAGGTCCAGTGGCTACCGGCTTCGGGGGCTGGCAGGTTACGCAATTGCCACTGTTTAATGTTGTATTCTTCGCTGCGGTACATCGCCGGTACGGTATCGCCAATGGTGAATTTCGTAAAGTCAGCGACAAATTCGTTAATTTCGTAAGATTGCGGCCCGGTTGCGCCTGGCGTAGCGGTTTGCGGTGCGGCAAAGGCCGTCGAGGCGGTTGCCAACAGCGCGCCCAGAAGCATCATTTTTGTTTTACTCATACTCTCTCCAGGTTGTTCTTATACATTTCACGCGGTTGCATAAATAGCACGCCATCATTGCCGTTAACTGACAGCGGAGCAACCACCAAAAAATAACGCTTTGGTAAAAAGTGTAAGCAAACCCAGGGCAGAGCAGGAAAAGCGGACGGCGATTTTCGCTATCCGCTTGTAACCTTTGAGAATAATCCTGGCTAATCGTCAGTCAGCAAACCCTTCCAGCACGATTTTGCCTACCGCCCGCTGGCTTTCCAGCAGCGCATGGGCTTTGCGCAGGTTCGCGGCAGTGATGGTGCCAAAGTGCTCGCCAAGCGTGGTTCTTAACACGCCTTCATCGATCAACTGCGCCACGCGTGAAAGCAACTGGTGCTGGGCAATCATATCGTCAGTGGTGAACATTGAGCGGGTAAACATAAATTCCCAGTGCAGCGAAATGCTCTTCACCTTTAGCGGCAACGCATCCAGGCTTTGCGGATCATCAATCAGCGCCAGTTTACCCTGCGGTTTCAGGGCATTAATCAGCTGCTGATAATGCTCTTCAGTATTATTGAGGCTGGCGACATGTGAAACCTGTTTGACGCCAATACGCGCCAGCTCTTCGGTCAGCGGTTTGCTGTGGTCAATCACATAATGCGCGCCCAGTTCTTTTACCCACTGCTGGCTGGCGGGGCGGGATGCCGTACCAATTACCGTTAAGCGGGTTAACTTACGCGCCAGCTGCGTCATGATCGAGCCTACGCCGCCCGCCGCGCCAACAATCAGCAGCACATCATTTTCGTTGCCGCCCTCTTTGATGCCAAGACGGTCGAACAACAACTCCCAGGCGGTAATGGCGGTTAAGGGCAGCGCGGCGGCGGAAGCGTTATCCAGCGTTTTCGGTTTGCGCGCCGCAATGCGTTCGTCCACCAACTGGAATTCGCTATTGCTGCCGGGGCGGGTCAATGCGCCGGCGTACCACACTTCATCGCCCGGCTGGAACAACGTCACCGCGTCTCCCACGGCAGTCACCACGGCAACGGCATCCCAGCCCAGTACGCGCGGTGCATCGGCGTTAAAACCGGCGCGCACTTTGGTGTCCACCGGGTTGACGGAAACGGCTTTCACTTCAACCAGCAAGTCGTGGCCGCTGGCGGTCGGTTGTGGCAGTTCAATGTCGGTAAGAAAATCCAGATTGCTGCCGTTCTGCGCGGCGCGGGTAATAGCGATAGCTTTCATCATGGCTCCGTTAATGCGTTTTTAGTGTCGATGCAGATAAGGGTAGTCAAAGCCTATCTGATGAAAAACACGCAAAACGGAGCAGCACTTATCCTCGATGAGTGAAAATCAATTGATCTGGACATCCGGGGAGTCCGGGTTTGGCACCGGAATATCGGCGCTGACGCGCAGATCCTGGTCGTCGAAAATCATGCAGTGGCGGCTATCAAAGGCGAGGGTAATTTTCTGCCACGGACGGAAATGGACATCCCCCGGCAGCAGAATTTTTATGTTGTCATGGCCGTAGCATTGTCCGAACAGGTAAGTGTTATTACCCAGCCGTTCCACCACTTCACACTGAAATTCCAGCGGCGTGCCGCGCGTAACATCCGTCGATAGATGCTCCGGGCGAATGCCGAGCGTAATCGAAGCACCAGGCTCCAGGCGCGAGGTATCGATACCGAGCGTTAATTGATGCCCCTGCGCCAGCGTGAGGGTCACTTCGCCGGGTTGCCAGGCTTTAACCGTTGCGGGCAGGAAGTTCATCTTCGGCGAGCCGATAAATCCGGCGACAAACTTGTTTTTCGGGTTGTAATAGAGCGACATCGGCGAGCCCATCTGCTCGACATTGCCGTAGTTCATCACCACGATTTTATCCGCCAGCGTCATTGCCTCCACCTGATCGTGGGTGACATACACCATGGTGGTTTTCAGCTCCTGATGCAGGCGCGCAATGTGCAGGCGCATCTCAACGCGCAGTTCGGCATCGAGGTTTGAGAGCGGCTCGTCGAACATAAATACGCGCGGGTTACGCACAATCGCGCGGCCAATGGCGACGCGCTGGCGCTGGCCACCGGAAAGCTGTTTCGGTTTTCGGTCCAGCAGGTGGCTCAGTTGCAGGGTTTTCGCCACCATCTCCACCTGGCGGCGGATCTCCTCTTTCGGCACTTTGTTCACTTTCAGCCCGTAGCCCATATTTTCCGCCACGGTCATATGCGGGTAGAGCGCGTAAGACTGGAACACCATCGACACGCCGCGATGCGCCGGCGCGACATCATTCATCACTTCGTCACCAATCAACACTTCGCCTTCGCTGACCTCTTCCAGACCGGCAATCATGCGCAGCATGGTGGATTTGCCACAGCCGGAAGGGCCGACAAATACCGCGAATTCGCCATCATCAATCGACAAATTGACATTGTTCAGCGTCACCGTGTCGCCAAACCGTTTGGTGACATTCCTCAGTCGTATATTGGACATCAACGTTCCCCGAATGTAGTAGCCGTTATTTACCGTTTATGCCGTGCGCTGAGTGTTTTTGTACTACGTATAACAATCATCTGGCGTTGCTGCGTAACGGCGAAAAATCTTGCTATGACTATAACTTCCAGTGTTTTTGCGCCCTATATCGAATTTTCATTTCTGTAATGCCGGTCACATAACTCACCGTTTATGCTCGTTTTATTAATTAGTAAAGCGTAGCGTATAACAAATTCAATAAGGCGGGTGAATACGTCTTAAACCCTGCAATATCAGGTGCTTTATTTAAAGGGTATTCTGGTGCTGCGCCATAAAAACCACAAAATTGTTATACCTTGACATGAGGTTGATAATGAAAAAGAACATACTTACTGCACTGATCCTCTCTGCACTCGCCGTTGGCCAGACGGTTAGCCTGTCGGCGCACGCCGCCACCCGACAGCTGAATGTCTGGGAAGACATCAAAAAGTCGGTCGGCATTCAGGACGCCGTAAAAGATTTCGAACAAAAGTACGACGTCAAAGTTAATGTGCAGGAGATGCCCTACGCGCAGCAGCTGGAGAAATTACGCCTTGATGGCCCGGCCGGGATTGGCCCGGATGTGCTGGTCATTCCCAATGATCAACTGGGTGGCGCGGTGGTGCAAGGGTTGCTGACGCCGCTGAATCTGGATAAAGAAAAAGTTGACGCCTTTACGCCTGCGTCAATCAACGCCTTTCGTCTGGATAACACTCTGTATGGTGTGCCGAAAGCGGTGGAAACCCTCGTGCTTATCTATAACAAAGAACTGATTGATAAGCCGCTGCAAAGCCTGCCGGAATGGCTCGACTATTCAAAAAAACAGCGCGCTCAGGACAAATACGGGCTGCTGGCTAAGTTTGACCAGATCTATTACAGCTGGGGCGCCATCGGGCCGGAAGGCGGCTACCTGTTTGGTAAAAACGATAAAGGCGGCTTCAACCCGCAGGATATTGGCCTCAATAAACCGGGCGCAGTGGAAGCTGTCACTTTCCTGAAAAAATTCTACGCCGAAGGCGTGTTCCCCTCCGGCATCCTCGGCGATAACGGCCTGAACGCCATCGATTCACTGTTTACCGAGAAAAAAGCCGCAGCGGTAATCAACGGCCCATGGGCGTTCCAGCCGTATGAAGCGGCGGGTATCAATTACGGCGTCGCGCCGCTGCCGAACCTGCCGGACGGCAAGCCGATGAGCTCGTTCCTCGGCGTGAAAGGCTATGTCGTTTCAACCTGGAGCAAAGACAAAAAGCTCGCCCAGCAGTTCATCGAATTTATCAACCAGCCGCAGTACGTGAAAACGCGCTATATCGCCACGCGTGAAATCCCGGCGCAGAAAGCGATGATTGACGATCCGGTTATCAAAAACGACGAAAAAGCCAGCGCAGTAGCGGTACAGGCGGCGCGCGCGACGGCAATGCCGGGCATTCCGGAAATGGGCGAAGTGTGGGGGCCGGCAAACGCCGCGCTGGAGCTGAGCCTGACCGGCAAACAGGAACCGCAGGCGGCGCTCGATGCGGCCACCAAACAGATCCATATGCAAGTTGAAGCGATGCAGGCCAGTAACCAGTAACCGTGTGTTGTTGCGAAACGGGAGGGACACCTCCCGTTGTTGAAAAGGAGTCGTACGTGATTATCAGTCCCAGCGAAAATTTTGCCAAAACGCGTGGCGCAGGGCGACATGCGTGGTGCGGGCTGCTGCTGGCCGTTGTGCCGGGTTTTGGTCAGTTTTATCACCGCCAGTGGTTCAAGGGCCTTATCTTCCTGGTGCTGCTTAGCAGCTTTATGGGCATTTTTTACGATTTTCTGCGTGAAGGATTGTGGGGGTTATACACCCTTGGCGAAGAAGTCCCGCGTGATAACTCCATTTTCTTACTGGCGGAAGGGATTATCAGCGTACTCATCATCGCCTTCGGTGTGATGGTCTATTACCTCTCGCTGCGCGATGCGTGGGTAAACGGTAAAAAACGCGACGCAGGAAAACCGCTCAACAGCGTGCGCAAACAGTACCAGATGTTGCTCAGCGACGGCTTCCCGTACCTGATGATCACGCCAGGCTTTATTCTGCTGGTGTTCGTGGTGATTTTCCCGATCCTCTTCGGTTTCGCCATCGCTTTCACCAACTACAACCTTTACCACACGCCGCCGGCCAAACTGGTGGATTGGGTAGGGTTAAAGAACTTCGTCAACATCTTCACCTTGTCGATCTGGCGCTCAACCTTCTTTGATGTGCTGCAATGGACGGTGGTCTGGACGCTGCTGGCTACCACGTTGCAGTGTTCCGTTGGCGTGCTGCTGGCAATTCTGGTGAACCAGAAAGATCTGCGCTTTAAGCCGCTGGTACGCACCATTTTTATCCTGCCGTGGGCGGTGCCGGGATTTGTCACCATTCTGGTGTTCGCCGGGATGTTTAACGATTCGTTCGGCGTGATTAACAATGCCATTCTCGCGTTCTTCGGCATTGCGCCGAAAGCGTGGCTGACGGATCCGTTCTGGACCAAAACGGCGCTGATCATGATGCAAACCTGGCTCGGTTTCCCGTTTGTTTTCGCCATGACCACCGGCGTGTTGCAGGCCATCCCGGACGATTTGTACGAAGCGGCGAAAATGGATGGCGCGGGCACCTGGACGCGGCTGCGCACCATTACGTTGCCGCTGGTGCTGTACTCGATTGCGCCGATCATCATCACCCAATACACCTTCAACTTTAACAACTTCAACATCATCTATCTGTTTAACAACGGCGGCCCGGCGGTGGCGGGGGCGAACGCGGGTGGGACGGATATTCTGGTGTCGTGGATTTACAAGCTGACGATGTCCTCCTCGCAGTACGCGATTGCGGCGACCATCACCATTTTGCTGTCGATTTTTGTCGTCGGCCTGGCGCTGTGGCAGTTCCGCGCGACCAAATCCTTTAAAAACGACGACATGGCATAAGGGAAGAAAAATGGCTCAATCACAAAGTATCCGCCGCGAAAAGTGGATCCGCCTGACGCTCTCCTGGCTGGTTATCGCGCTGGTATCGCTGATGATTATCTACCCGCTGGTGTGGACGATTGGCGCGTCGCTGAATGCCGGTAACAGCCTGCTCAGCACCTCGATAATCCCGGAAAACCTCTCGTTTCAGCACTATGCCGATCTGTTTAACGGCCAGGTCAACTATCTGACCTGGTACTGGAACTCAATGAAGATCAGCCTGCTGACGATGGTGCTAACGCTTATCAGCGTCAGTTTCACCGCCTATGCCTTTTCCCGCTTTCGTTTTAAAGGGCGGCAGAACGGGCTGATGCTGTTTTTGCTGTTGCAGATGATCCCGCAGTTTTCGGCGCTGATTGCCATTTTCGTGCTGTCGCAACTGTTGGGCTTAATCAACAGCCATATGGCGCTGGTACTGATTTATGTCGCCGGGATGATCCCGATGAACACCTATCTAATGAAAGGCTATCTCGATGCCATTCCGCGCGATTTGGATGAGTCCGCACGCATGGACGGCGCGAGTAACTTCCGCATTTTTATTGAGATCATCATGCCGCTGTCGAAACCGATTGTCGCCGTGGTGGCACTCTTCTCTTTCACCGGGCCGCTGGGGGATTTCATTCTCTCCAGCACCATTTTGCGCACCCCGGACAAATACACGCTGCCGATTGGGCTTTACAACCTGGTGGCGCAAAAAATGGGCGCCAGTTACACCACCTACGCGGCGGGCGCGGTTTTGATCGCCGTTCCGGTGGCCATTCTTTATCTGGCACTGCAAAAATACTTCGTCTCCGGCCTGACCTCCGGCAGCACCAAAGGATAACCACATGAAAAGATTTGCACCCGCTCTGCTTGCTGTCTGTCTTGGTAGTTTGTCCGCCAGCACCTTTGCCGCCGACGCGTTAAAAACGCGTCCTTTTAGCGGCATGCCCGCCGATTTCATCAAAGGCGCGGATATTTCAACGCTGCTCGACGCCGAGAAACACGGGGCGAAGTTTTATAACGAAAATAACCAGCTGCAGGATGCGATCGCCATTCTGAAAGCCAACGGCGTCAACTATGTACGCTTGCGTTTGTGGGTGGACCCGAAAGATGCGCAAGGCCAGGCCTACGGCGGCGGTAACAATGATTTAGCCAGCACGCTGGCGCTGGCGAAACGGGCCAAAGCGCAGGGTATGAAACTGCTGCTCGATTTCCACTACAGCGATTTCTGGACCGATCCGGGCAAACAATACAAACCCAAAGCCTGGGAGAAGATGGATTACCCGCAGTTGAAAACGGCCATCCATGACTACACCCGCGACACCCTCGCCCGCTTTAAGCAAGAAGGCGTGCTGCCGGATATGGTGCAAATCGGCAATGAGATCAACGGCGGCATGCTGTGGCCGGAAGGCAAAAGCTGGGGGCAGGGCGGCGGTGAGTTTGACCGGCTGGCGGGCTTGCTGAATTCCGCTATCGACGGTCTGAAAGAGAACCTGAAGAACGGCGAGCAGGTAAAAATCATGTTGCATCTGGCGGAGGGCACCAAGAACGATACCTTCCGCTGGTGGTTTGATGAAATCACCAAACGCAAAGTGCCGTTCGATGTCATTGGCCTCTCAATGTACACCTACTGGAACGGACCAATCAGCGCGTTGCAGGCCAATATGGACGACATCAGTAAGCGCTACAACAAAGATGTGATTGTAGTGGAAGCGGCCTACGGCTATACGCTGGCGAACTGTGATAACGCGGAAAACAGCTTCCAGGCAAAAGAAGAAAAAGAGGGCGGCTACCCCGGCACTGTGCAGGGGCAATATGACTATATTCACGATTTAATGCAGTCGGTAATCAATGTTCAGGGCCATCGCGGCAAAGGTGTTTTTTATTGGGAGCCAACCTGGATTGCCGTTCCCGGAAATACCTGGGCCACACAAGCGGGCATGAAATATATCAACGACCAGTGGAAAGAGGGAAATGCCCGCGAAAACCAGGCGTTATTTGATTGCCAGGGGAAAGTGCTGCCATCGGTAAAAGTCTTTAATTAATTTTGGTGTGGTAAATTTCAGGAATTCATTATGAATAAATTTGCGCCTTTAAGCCCGAAGGTCGTCTCGCTATTGCATGGCGCGGACTATAACCCGGAACAGTGGGAAAACTATCCCGATATTATTGATAACGACATTGCCATGATGCAGCAGGCAAAATGCAATGTAATGTCTGTCGGCATATTCAGCTGGTCGAAACTCGAACCGCAGGAAGGGGTATTTAATTTCGCCTGGCTGGATGAGGTCATCGATAAATTATATGCCGCCGGTATCCATATTTTTCTGGCCACGCCAAGCGGCGCGCGTCCGGCGTGGATGTCGCAAAAATACCCGGAGGTGTTGCGGGTCGGGCGCGATCGCGTCCCGGCGCTGCACGGCGGGCGGCACAACCACTGCATGACCTCGCCGGTGTATCGTGAAAAGACGCTGAAAATCAATACGCTGCTGGCAGAGCGCTATGCGCACCATCCGGCGGTGCTGGGCTGGCACATTTCCAATGAATATGGCGGCGAATGCCACTGCGCGTTGTGTCAGGAGAAATTCCGCGGCTGGCTGAAAGAACGTTATCAGACGCTGGAAAACCTCAATCACGCCTGGTGGAGTGATTTCTGGAGCCACACTTACAGCGACTGGTCGCAGATCCAGTCACCGGCGCCGCAGGGCGAAGTCTCCATTCACGGGCTGAACCTCGACTGGCGGCGTTTTAACACCGCGCAGGTAACCGACTTTTGCCGCCATGAAGTGGCCCCGCTGAAAGCCGCCAACGCGACGCTGCCGGTGACCACCAACTTTATGGAGTATTTCTACGATTACGACTACTGGCAGCTGGCTGAAGCAATTGATTTTATCTCCTGGGACAGCTACCCGATGTGGCACCGGGATAAAGACGAAACGGCGCTGGCCTGCTACACCGCCATGTATCACGACATGATGCGCACACTGAAAGGCGGCAAACCGTTTGTGCTGATGGAGTCGACGCCGAGCGTCACCAACTGGCAGCCGACCAGCAAGCTGAAAAAGCCGGGAATGCACATTCTCTCGTCACTGCAGGCGGTGGCGCACGGTGCCGATTCGGTGCAGTACTTCCAGTGGCGTAAAAGCCGCGGGTCGGTCGAGAAGTTCCACGGCGCGGTTATTGATCACGTCGGGCATCTGGATACGCGCGTGGGTCGTGAAGTCTGCGCGCTGGGCGACATGCTCAGCAAACTCACCCCGATAATGGGATGCCGTACCGATGCCCGCGTGGCGATCATCTTCGATCAGCAAAACCGCTGGGCGCTGGATGACGCCGAAGGCCCGCGCAATAAAGGGCTGGAGTATGAAAAAACGGTTAACGAGCACTATCGACCGTTCTGGGAAAAAGGCATTGCCGTTGACGTGATCAATGCCGATGCCGATCTCAGCCGTTATCAACTGGTGATTGCGCCGATGCTGTATATGGTGCGCGACGGTTTTGCCGAACGCGCAGAGGCGTTTGTCGCGGCGGGTGGTCATCTGGTGACCTCTTACTGGACCGGCGTGGTCAATGAGAGCGATCTCTGTTATCTCGGTGGTTTCCCAGGTCCGCTGCGCAAATTGCTTGGTATCTGGGCAGAAGAGATTGATTGCCTGGACGATAACGAGCGCAATCTGGTGCAGGGACTGGCGGGGAATGAAGCCGGGTTACAGGGGCCGTATCAGGTGCGCCATCTGTGTGAGTTGATCCATACCGAGCGCGCGCAGGCGCTGGCAACTTACCGGGATGATTTCTACGCCGGGCGACCTGCAGTGACGGTCAATCATGTCGGCAAAGGCAAGGCCTGGCACGTGGCGTCGCGCAACGATCTCGCCTTCCAGCGCGACTTCTTCGCCAACATCATTGATGAGCTGGCGCTGCCGCGCGCGTTGCAAAACGATTTGCCGCCAGGCGTAGTTGCCACAGCGCGTACCGATGGCGAAAGCACCTTTGTCTTTATCCAGAACTTTAGCGCCCAGCAGCAGGCGATAACGCTGCCTGGCGGCTATCAGGATTGTTTATCTGGTTCGTCGGTCAGCGGCGCGATGTCGCTCGCTCCCTGGGATTGCCGGGTTGTAAGCCGTAAAGCGTAAGTGAACCTTCCGCGCCTGCCCATTCGGGCAGGCGTTTTTTTATCTGCTGATTATCAGGAGACTATTATGGTGAGCCTTAAATCCTTCCTGCATTACTTCTCTGAACCGAAAAGTGCGACTGCAACGCCCATTAGCGAAGGGGAGTTACAGAAAATCCAGCGGCTGGCGCAAGCCTTTGGCGGCGCGCAGAATATTGCGCATGTGGATGCCTGCTTAACCCGTTTACGCGTGACGGTAAACGATCTGGCTGTTGTCGATTCTCAGGCACTGCAAAATGAAGGGGCGTTGGGTGTAATTATTCTTGGCCAGGAAGTCCATGCTATTTTCGGTAAACAATCCGATGCGCTGCGTAAATTACTTGATGAACATTTCTCATCTCGCTAATAAATAAAAAAAAAGGGATACCTGCATGGGTATCCCGAAATAAAACAGTGGCAACTTTGCTCAGTTTGCGGAGATAAAGTAAATAATGATGTTACTCGTTAATACATACAACGTGGTGCATTATCTTTTTGCGACAACATAGTTTCCCGGTATTGGCTTATTGAAATAAAAAGCCAGAGCAAACAGATTCAGCCAACAAAGAGATAAAGTGAAGGATGAAGCGTATTACCACCAGGCTTCAACCTGAACACCGAAGTTCCAGGTATTATTTTTCGTTCCATCTTCGAATGATTTTCCGTCTTCCGAATCATTTAAATAGGAAGCGAAAAGGCGTAACTCAGGACGAGACATAAATTCCGGGCCGTCCGCCAGACCGACGGCAAAAGTATATTTCTCGCCGCTCTGTTTGTAGTGAGTGCCGTTTTTATAATCATCTTTCTGGTAGAAACCGCCGACTTCACCAATCAGGCGCACATAATTGGTGAGCTGATACTGAGCGCGGCCAACCAGCGAAACCAGACGCGTTTTGTCGGTGTATTCGGTAATGTCGTTGGCCGAACCGTATGTCAGCACGTGGTTCAGTGAGAACTTATCGGTAATCGGAATCAGGCCGGTGTTAATCACGCGATAGCCGCTGGCGTCATTAACGTAGTGCCACATGTCGTACCAGCCGCCGCCCTGCGACACCATGTTCTGCGCCAGCCCTTTGTTGGCGTATTGCAGCACCAGCTTGTTGTAGCCGCCAAACATATCCTGGCTGATTTCACCGGTCACCATGACGCCATCATCGGCTTCATACAGGCCGCCATACTGTTTCTGTTTTTTGGTCGGGTTTGGCATGGCGTAGTCGATGCCGAACTCGGTCCACGCGCCTGACCACGGTTTCCAGCCCGCGTAGCGCAGGTCGATATAGTTGATATTGACGTCGTTATCGTTATCCACGCGGTAATCGACATCGTTGGCGTCGCCACGGATCCACGCCACGGACACTGCGCCCGGGCCTAAGGTGTAATTTTCAACACCTGCGCCGGAGCCGGAAATGTTCCAGTATTTAGTATCGATAATGTGCAGATCGTGACGCTGGTAGTAACGTTTACCACCCCAGATCACCGCGTTGGGATCGTTAGGGATAAGCCCTTTGATTTGCAGGTTTAACTGGCGCAAACCAAATTGAGCGTCATCGCCAATGGTGGTTTCGTTGTCGTTGGAGCCGTCGGAAACCATGCTGACCATGGTGTCGAGGTAAAAGCTCACTTCGTCTTTTTTATACACTTCCGAGCCCAGTTCCACTTCCCCGTAGGTGTCGGATTCGTTACCGAGGCGGCCGAGTTTGTTTTTCTGCCACTCCACTTGTCCGCCATCGCCCGACACGCCTACGCCACCGCGCAGGTAACCGTGAAAGTCGATAGGCACAGATGAGGCAGCCAGGATGGATGGTGAAGTCAGCGCAGCGGCTAACGCAAGTGTGAGAGTGCGTAGCGTAGTGTTCATATCATTCCTCTTATTGTTTTGTATTACGTTCACATAAACGCTGTCATAAAATGCCTAAATGTAAAAACAGGCAAACTAACGATTGCGAATGTGTGATTAAGTGCAAATAAATCAGCGTTTTTTGTTACAGGTAGCGAATTCCTTCACAATGTTCGCTATTGTGAGCGTGATACTTATTTGGCGAAAAAGAGGCGAGGAAAAGTGTGGTGAGCGTTTTTTTAGATGGCCCCTGTTACAATCGGCGCATAACAACATAAGGAACCGGACCATGAAGTCTAAAAGTGCGACGTTAGAAGACGTTGCCCGCCATGCGGGTGTCTCCTATCAGACCGTGTCCAGGGTACTCAACAAATCTGCCAATGTATCCGAAGCCACGCGTCTCAAGGTTGAGAAATCCATAGAGTTATTGCGCTACGTACCCAACAGGCTGGCCCAACAGCTGGTCGGCAAGCAGAGCCAGACCATTGGGCTGGTGACCACTTCGCTGGCATTGCACGCGCCATCGCAGGTGGCGGCGGCGGTAAAACGCTACGCCAACCTCGATGGTTACCAGGTGCTGATCTCGATGATTGATGAGAACGTCAATCATGATATCCAGGCTGCCATCAACGAACTGAAATCACAGCTTGTCGATAAAGTGATTATCAACGTGCCGCTGGAGACCGAACAGGCGCAGCGCATCGCGTCTGACAACGATGATATCGTCTGCCTGTTTCTCGATGTTGACCCTTACAGTTCGGTGTTTAACGTTTCGTTTAACCCGGCGGACGGTACCCGTGCCAGCGTCAAACACCTGTACGATTTGGGACACCGGGAGATTGCTTTACTGGCCGGGCCGGAAAGTTCTGTCTCCGCGAAGCTGCGCCTGAAAAGCTGGATAGAAACCCTAAACGGCTATGGCCTGAAACCGGTGATGGTGTTTCACGGTAACTGGGACGCGCAAAGTGGCTATGCCGGTGCGCTACAGATGCTGCGCGAAACGCCAAACTTTACCGCCGTGTTGGTAGGTAACGACCAGATGGCGCTGGGTGTGTTAAGCGCGTTTCATCAACACCAGGTGGCGATCCCCGGTGAGAAATCGGTCGTCGGTTATGACGACACCTACGAAAGCTCATTCTTTTACCCGGCGCTGACCACCGTCTCGCTGGATCTTGATTTACAGGGTAAGGAAGCGGTTCGGCGGCTGCTCGACAGCGGTCACGGCGATGCCGCTCGCAGCTCTTCGGTATTGCCCGCACGGCTTATTGTGCGCCACTCAACAGGGGCACTGCAGGCGCAGGACACCAACCTGCAAGAGATCGCCCAGCAACTGCAATCCATTGCGCACAAGTTGTGGAAATAATTACGCTTTAATGTCACCTGTCATCCGGCACTTGTGTCGGGTGACATCACCGCGCCGGTTCACTTTCCAATCCATTATTCCGTGTTTCAACCATGTATTTCATTTTGGCCTTGCGCTGAGGCTGCATTTATTTTCGGATTTTTAATTTTATTTATTAACACAAAAATAACAGGCAACTTGTTAATATTTATCACTTCATTGAGAGAAATAAACGGCGAGTAAAAAATGATCTTACCTGGTAACTGTCCAGCAGTTTGCTGTTAAGATAACTCGTGCATGAGGGTTAACGCCGACGTTTTCGGGTAAATGTAATTAAGCGTTTACTTAACCGATAAATACTTTGTGATCTTAGCGGTAACGGTAAGCGGGATATATTTAATATTTTAAGTTCGGTGCGTTATTTTCTGTGTGATAGCGTTTTGTTTTATCTGTTCCATTAATTTATCTTCCATGACTGTCACGAATTTTTCAGTTGAGGTCGCGGTGCGTCTGCATGAGTTGTGGGTATTGCCCGTATTTTACCGAAATAAATTACAGGAACGCTTATTTTAAATATAAGGAAGTTCTCTATGGAAAGGATGGTTAAACCTAATGCAGGGAAGCTAATACAGCAATTCTCTGCACCCTCTAAACTGGATATGACGCGCTACCCCTCATCCGGTTTAAATAGCGTGCCGAATATGAAAACCACGCTTACACGCCTTTCCAGCGCAGTAAGACTTACTTTTCCCGTGTTGTTGTTTTTTACGGGCATTCCGGGTGCTATGGCCGTAAATATTACGCAAAATACGCTTTACGATAAGCCGGTTAACGATATTACCGATGGTCTTAAGTTCAATCCGAATAGCAGTCTGGAAATTACCGCTGGAGCAGGTACCGTCAATATCACTAACGGCTCTGGTCCCTATGCAGTAGAGATGGACAGCGCTTATTTATGGTTACATGGCGGTTCGCTTAATGGCGCGGGCGATCTGCTTTTGAATGGTCAATCGCATATTCAGTTCGGCGGGGCGCAAATCGGTGGTGTCCCCGCATCGACAAGCGGATATGGCGGCACACTCTCGTTCGGCAACCTTGTGACCAGCACCGGTGCTGGCACGTCAACGTCTATTAATATTTATGATGCGCAGTCGATAATCGTGGCCAACAGCATCAACCTGCAGTCTGAAACAAGCCAGTTCGTCCAGACCGGCGGCACGACCACCGTGGCGCATGATATGTCGATTTCTCCCGGTGGCGGCGCGGCGAGTGGCGGGTTATCGGTCAGCGGTTCCGCAATTCTCAACGTTGGCGATAATCTCACCGCCGATCTCGCTGACGGCGGCATGGGGTTGCATATTGCCGATGGCGCAACCGTCAATGTTGGCGGTGATTTAACGCTCTCAAATGATCGAACACTCAATGACATTAATGCGGTCGCGGATAACGCATTAATTCGCAATGCGGACGTGCATGTTAACGGCGATATGAACCTTAACGGTACGCATGCCGGCGACACGGCGTTACAAATACATGGCGGTTCTTCCGGGCAACACGTTGTTATCGGCGACAATATGAATCTTAATGCGTCTGCTGCCGGTAATAACATGAAAACGGTACTCGGTAATAATGCGTGGGTGGAGGTGGGGGATAATATTAACCTTGGCAGCGTATCCGGCGCAAATAACACCCTTTATATCGGTGACGCATTAACGGATGAACAAAATCATATTCGGGCAACTCGCATTATTATGAGCGGGGCTGGTAATAATAAAGTTATTTTTAATAATAATTTTTCTACGCAATCGAATGATGATGGCTATGTTTTTAATATGCAAATCGTGGGTGAGGGCAGTGTCGAATATCAGTCGGGTCATACCACGCTGGGTTTAGAATCTGATTATAGCGGTGATACGCTAATTAGCGACGGTTTGGTTACGATTAATCATACGAAAGCGCTGGGCTCAAATACTATAACAATTAATACTGACGCAAATGACCGGTCGCTAGGACTGGAAATTGCCGGGATGGAACACTACGCCTTCACTAATAAAATGATCGGTACCGGTGTGACTACCGTGTCAGGGGATGTCATCATTTTTATCAATAAAAACCCCTATGCCGGAATGTGGAATATTACCGGGAAAGCGGCAACCAGTAAGGATTTATTATTCAGTAACAACGCTTTTGGTACGGGTACTATTCATGTTGATGCGAATGGGGAATTCAGCGCACAAACAGACGCTGCTTTCGGATTTAATAATCACCTGACCGGTACGGGCGATTTTATTGCCGATAATAACCACAACGCGTTTAATTTTACCGCTGATGTCGGGCGTGATTTTTCCGGTGATGTCTATCTCAGAAACAACGATTTTCTGCTGGATGGGGTCAATACCGCCGCGCTCACTCAGGCCACACTGCATGTTGAAAACGGCAACATTACTACCGTTGGCGCAGGCACCCAATCCATTGGCGGCCTGGCTTTCAACGGCGGCACCATGGTATTTGGCGATGTCGGCTCTCTACCTTTAGTTGAGGCGGCCGGAAATGTGGATTTGTCCGGGCGGGGCACCATTCAGATCAGCAACAGCAGCAGTTTGCAGCATGCGCCGCCTGATATCAGCAAACCGATCATGCAACAGGACGAGGCGGATGTCGTACATCAGTTGGTGGAAAGCCAGCAAGCTGTGACCGGCGCTGGCGGCAATTTGCTGCTCGTCGATGAAAATGGCCAGGCTGTTTCCGCAAAAACGGAGCACGACGTTACGCAAAATGGCCAGACCGTGGCGAAAGGGCACTATGACTATCGTCTTACCAGCGGTAGCGGCGCGGATGGTATGTATATCAATTACGGGCTGACTGAGCTTGAACTGCTGGCGCAGGGCAATGACGCCCTGACATTGAATGCCGAAGGCAACAGCGGTAACGCCACCGATCTGAGCGCGAAAGTCAGCGGAAGCGGTGATTTACAAATTAATACCGACACCGCAGTTTCACTCTCCAATCAAGATAACGACTACACCGGCACAACGCGGATTGTGGCAGGTGAGTTGCAATTAGCGAACGATCACACCCTGGGCAACACCTCGTTGCTCGACATGGCCTCTGCAACAGTGCTGGACATTCATGGCTATCAGCAAACGCTGGGCGCGGTGGAGAGCGAGCAAGGATCGCGGATTGATCTTGCTGGCGGCACGCTGACGGTGACCAAAGGCGGCGATATCGCTGGTGCGCTCACCGGCGGTGGCGCGTTGAATTTCACCAGTGGGCAGATGGCTATCCACGGTGACAATACCGCGCTCAGTGCCGATATCACCATAACATCGGGGGCATCCGTCACCCTCGATACGCCTCGTGGACTGGGAACCGCGGGCATCGATAACCTCGGTTTTCTCAAATTTAACGGTGCTTCCGGTCTGTTTGAAAACACGCTTACCAATAACGGCATCGTTGTGCTGAACGACAGCGACATCCAGTTTACCGCTGACAACACCTATTTCGGCGGGACGGTTGAGATTGGCGATGGCAGTCAGCTTACGGTTAATGCGGCAAATCAGTTGAGTTGCGCGTCGATAATCAATGACGGAACGCTTCGGCTGGTGACCAACGATGACTGGACCGTGCAAAACAGTGTGACCGGTTCGGGCGGGCTGGAAAAAGGTGGCCTCGGTATTATCACGCTCTCGCAGGCCGCTGCGCTCTATAAAGGTGAGACGAATATCCGAACCGGCGGCGTGAAGTTTGGTTCCCCCGAAGATCCGTTCACGCTGGAGTCATCGCACGTCAATATCTATCAGGACGCGGTGCTCATCGGTAACGGCGCGGTAGCAGGCGATGTCACTAACGCCGGCACCCTGTCGATCGGAACCGGGAAGCAGTCTGCACGCGCGGCCGGCGCCGCCGCAGTGAGCGATGTGTTAACCATTAACGGTAACCTGAGTAACAGCGGCACCGTTCAGATAGGCGCGGCAACAAGCGGCAAAGCGCCGGGTAATCAACTGGTAGTGAAGGGCGATTACCAGGGCAGCAACGGTGTAATTAATTTCAACACCGTTCTGGCGGATGACAGCGCCGCCACGGAAACGCTGCGCGTGGAAGGCGATACCAGCGGTACGACAAAGGTCAGCGTTAACAATGTCGGCGGCACTGGCTTACCTACGCTAAACGGGATCCAGCTCATCCAGGTAAACGGTCACTCCGCCGGGCGATTCACTCAGCAGGGGCGAATTGTCGCGGGCGCGTATGAATATATGCTGGTGCGCGGTAATGGGCAGGATTATGCGCACTGGTATTTAAGCAACCAGATGCCAGAAGATGTGCCTCCTGACCCGGAGGACCCGCCGACCGAACCGGAAGATCCACCGGGCGAACCGGAGCAGCCGCCGACTGAACCCGGGCAGCCGCCGTCTGAGCAGCCCGATCCTGACCCGACCCCATCCCAACCGGAACCACCGCAATCCACTACGCCGGTTAACCGCCCGGAAGGGGGAAGCTACACGGAAAATCTGGCGGCAGCCAACCGCATGTTTGCCTTCCGTTTGCAGGATAGCGAGACCGATAATGCGCAGCAGGGCAATACCGCAGAGAGCAGTATGTGGATGCATCAGGCGGGAACGCGTAATCGCTCGCGCGACGGCAGCGGGCAGTTGAAAACCTCGTCGACTCAGTACGTAGTGATGCTGGGCGGCGACCTGGTGCAGTGGAGCGACGACCGCCAGGGGCGCGGGCGCGCGGGCGTTATGGCCGGGTATGGAAACAATCACAGCAACACGCACTCGGACATCAGCGGTTACGATGCTGACGGTCGGGTAAACGGCTATACGGCAGGCGTATACGGCGCATGGTACGCCGATGATGTGGATAAAACCGGGCTGTATATTGGCAGTTGGGCGCAATACAGCTGGTTTACGAATTCAGTCAGCGGCGAGGAACTCTCTGGCGAGTCGTATCAAGCCAAAGGCGTCAGTGCGTCCGTTGAAACCGTCTGGAACTGGAAAGCCGCGGAGTTTTCCGCCAGCAACGGTTCGCGGACAATCTGGCACATCCAGCCGCAGGCGCAGGCTATCTGGATGGGGGTAAAAGCCGAAGATCACCGTGAAGCAAACGGCACGCGTGTCAGCGGCGACGGGAGTAACGCACTACAAACGCGGCTCGGGATCCGCAGTTGGTTGAACAGCTACGGCAGTGAGGATAATCAAAACGGACGCACGTTACAGCCGTTTATCGAAGCCAACTGGATCCACAACACGCAGCGTTTCGCCACGCGTATGGATGGTGAAACCATCAGCCAGGCGGGCGCGGAGAATGTCGGCGAAGTGAAAATCGGCATTACCGGCAGGTTGAACCCGCAACTGAGTCTGTGGGGCAATGTCGGCCATCAACTCGGCGGCAAAAGCTATAGCAGTACGCAAGCGACGTTGGGTGTTCGTTATGAATTCAAATAGTTGTCCGTACGTCTTACATTGCAGGGTTTGCCCGTATGTGTCGCTTTTGCCGGAAGGCTGGTTTACAACACCCGACGCGCGCATTATCCTGAGTGGCGGTTACTAAACGGTTAACCGCAACGTATTGATTTTTAAATGACTCGGGGTGCCCTTCGTATGAAGGCTGAGAAATACCCGTACCACCTGATCTGGATAATGCCAGCGTAGGGAAGTCAGATGCCTGCCCGGCATCCCTTCTTCACGCCGGGCAGGAGCGAAACCATGCAACCTGACCTGCTTGATCCTGTGCAACTCGCACATGCGTTACAGCAATTCCGCCGCCGTTCTCCCCTTGTGCATTGTATGACCAATGACGTCGTACAAACCTTTACCGCTAACGTGCTGCTGGCGCTTGGTGCATCACCCGCGATGGTGATTGATAGCGAAGAAGCGCCACAGTTCAGCGCCATCGCCGATGCCTTGCTAATTAACGTGGGCACCTTAACGCGCGAACGCGCCGCAGCGATGCGCGCGGCGGTAGAGAGCGCGAATGCCGCACATAAACCCTGGACACTCGATCCCGTTGCCGTTGGCGCGCTCACGCTACGCACGCAATTCTGCCAGCAATTGCTGGCGTTGCGCCCGGCGGCGATCCGGGGGAATGCTTCGGAAATCCTCGCGCTGGCCGGCATGAGTGCAGGTGGGCGCGGCGTGGATTCCACCGACACCGCCAGCGCGGCACTGCCTGCTGCCCAGGCGCTGGCGCGGCAAAGCGGGGCGATTGTTGCGGTAAGCGGCGAAGTGGATTACATCACCGATGGCCCGCGCGTGCTGATGGTCACCGGCGGTGATGTGCTGATGACACGCGTGGTCGGCACCGGCTGCGCACTCTCGGCGGTGGTAGCTGCCTGTTGCGCGTTGCCGGGCGATAAGCTGGAGAATGTCGCTGCGGCCTGTGCGTTTATGGCGCAAGCCGGTAGCCTGGCCTGCGCGAAAAGCACCGGACCGGGCAGTTTTGTTCCCGCCTTTCTGGATGCGCTGTACGCGCTGGGAGGCAACGCATGAAACGCATCAACGCGTTAACCATTGCCGGTACCGACCCCAGCGGTGGGGCGGGTATTCAGGCGGATCTGAAAACCTTTTCGGCGCTGGGCGCATATGGCTGTTCGGTGATCACCGCGCTGGTGGCGCAAAACACCCGTGGCGTGCAGTCGGTGTACCGCATTGAACCCGACTTTGTTGCCGCGCAGCTTGATTCCGTGCTCAGCGACGTGCGTATCGACACCACCAAAATCGGCATGCTGGCGGAAACGGACATTGTTGAAGCCGTCGCGGAGCGACTGCGGCGCTACCAGGTGCGCAATGTGGTGCTGGATACGGTGATGCTCGCAAAAAGTGGCGACCCGCTGTTATCGCCCTCAGCGGTCGCTGCGCTGCGTCAGCATTTACTGCCGCAGGTTTCACTTATTACGCCTAATTTGCCGGAAGCCGCCGCGCTGCTTGATGCGCCACATGCCCGCAGCGAACAAGAGATGCATGCGCAGGGCGAAGCGCTGCTGGCGCTCGGCTGTGAAGCGGTGTTGATGAAAGGCGGTCATCTGGATGACGCCGAAAGCCCGGACTGGCTGTTCACCCGCGACGGGGCACTGCGCTTTACGACACCGCGCGTGAAAACGAAAAATACCCACGGCACGGGCTGCACGCTCTCTGCCGCGCTGGCGGCGCTGCGCCCGCGCCATGACGACTGGGCATCAACCGTTGCGCAAGCAAAACAGTGGTTAACGGCGGCGCTCGCGCAGGCGGATACGCTGGAAGTGGGGCACGGCATTGGGCCGGTGCATCACTTTCACCAGTGGTGGTAAACCGCGATACGAAACGTGCCAGCAGATAATGCTGAAAAAATGGCCGGCGGTGGAAAATCTGACGAGAGAGAACCAGGCTTATCTCTGCCTGCCGTCAGGCAGGTAAGGATAATCCAATTCGCTTTGCGCGAAGCTTACGGGAGCATAGCTATGACTGATATTGTGCAGTTACTTGGCAAAGACGCCGACAGCCTTCTGCAACACCGTTGTATGACCATCCCCGCTGACCAGCTCTATCTGCCAGGACACGATTATGTTGATCGCGTAATGGTCGACAATAACCGCCCGCCAGCGGTGCTGCGAAATATGCAGACGCTGTATAACCACGGGCGGCTGGCGGGCACAGGCTATCTGTCTATTTTGCCGGTCGACCAGGGCATCGAGCACTCGGCGGGCGCGTCGTTTGCCGCCAACCCGCTCTATTTCGATCCGAAGAACATTGTCGAGCTGGCGATTGAAGCGGGTTGTAACTGCGTGGCATCCACTTACGGCGTGCTGGCGTCGGTTTCGCGCCGCTATGCGCACCGCATTCCCTTCCTGGTAAAACTGAACCACAACGAAACGCTCAGCTACCCCACCGAATATGACCAGACGCTGTACGCCAGCGTTGAGCAGGCGTTCAATATGGGCGCGGTCGCCGTCGGGGCGACGATCTATTTCGGTTCGCTGGAGTCTCGCCGCCAGATTGAGGAGATCTCCGCCGCCTTTGAACGCGCGCATGAACTTGGCATGGTCACCGTATTGTGGGCGTACCTGCGTAATTCGGCATTCAAGAAAGATGGCGTTGATTATCACGTTTCCGCCGATTTAACCGGCCAGGCGAACCACATTGCCGCCACCATTGGCGCGGATATTGTGAAGCAGAAAATGGCGGAAAATAACGGCGGCTACAAAGCAGTGAATTTCGGTTACACCGACGAGCGCGTTTACAGCAAGCTTACCAGCGACAACCCGATTGATCTGGTGCGTTACCAGCTGGCGAACTGCTACATGGGCCGTGCCGGGCTGATTAACTCCGGCGGCGCGGCAGGCGGCGATACCGATCTCGGCGACGCTGTTCGTACGGCGGTTATCAACAAACGCGCGGGCGGCATGGGGCTAATCCTTGGCCGTAAAGCGTTTAAGAAAACCATGGCCGACGGCGTGAAGCTGATTAACGCCGTGCAGGATGTCTATCTTGACGAGAAAGTGACCATCGCCTGATGCGTCCGTTACCCTCCCTGCGGGGAGGGTAAACTAAAAACGCCATTTCATTTCTGCTCAATTCCCTTCCCGATCGTCATCACATTTCCGTAACCTTTTGTGAAAAACGTCACGCACCGTCGTGCGCATGCCCAAAAAATGGCGGCCGCTTAGCGGAAATTGTCCGAGGATGCGGTGTATTTTTGTGCATATATTTGCTTATGAAACGGCTTTTCAAAAAACACCAAGGATCTGTAATGAAAATTGAATCTGTCAATGTCACCGTCTTTCAGCATCCCACGCGTCGCGTTTCCGACAGCGCCGGGCACTCGCACCCGGGGCCGGAAACGCAGGCCAAAATGGCGATGCTGACGATCACCGCAGACGATGGCAGCAAAGGCTACTCCTTCGCGCCGCCGGAAGTGGTGCGCCCGTTTGTGCTCAACGCTTTTTTCCGCAAAGTGATGGTCGGGCAGGATCCGTTTAACCGCGAGCGCATCTGGCAGGATCTGGTGCACTGGCAGCGCGGCAGCGCACATCAGTTAACCGAGCGCGCATTGTCGTTTGTTGAACAAGCGCTGTGGGATCTGATTGGTCGCAAATTAAACATGCCGGTGTACAAGCTGCTTGGCGGCTACCGCGACAAAGTGCCTGCTTACGGCAGCACCATGTGCGGCGACGAACTGGAAGGCGGGCTTTCGACTCCGGAGGAGTACGCCGCGTTCGCGGAAAAACTGGTGGCGCGCGGCTACAAAGCCATCAAGTTACACACCTGGATGCCACCGGTGAAATTCGCGCCGAACCCGAAAATGGACGTCAAAGCCTGCGCGGCGGTGCGTGAGGCGGTCGGCCCGGATATCGACCTGATGATTGACGGCTACCACTGGTACAGCCGTACCGAAGCGCTCTATATCGGCAAAGAACTGGAAAAACTCAACTTTGCCTGGTTCGAAGAACCAATGGAAGAAGAGAGCATGTCCTCTTATGCGTGGCTGGCGGAAAATCTGTCGATTCCAATTATCGGACCGGAAAGCCTCGGTGGGAAACACCACAGCCGCGCAGACTGGGTAAAAGCGGGTGCCTGCGACATTCTGCGTGCCGGAGCCAACGGCGTGGGCGGTATTTCGCCAACGCTGAAAGTAGCGAACCTGGCGGAATCGTTCGGCATGGATTGTGAAGTGCATGGCAACGGTGCGGCGAGCCTGGCGGTGATTGGCGCAATCCGCAACTGCCGCTGGTACGAGCGCGGTTTGCTGCACCCGTTCCTCGACTATGACCAACCGGCAGCGTACTTAAACAGTATCGTCGACCCGATGGACGAAGAGGGTTTTGTTCATCTGCCGCAGCGACCGGGACTCGGCGAAGACATCAATTTTGCGTATATCGAAGCCAATACCGTCAGCCACGACTGACAGATAACAATAAATGCCCGGAGGCAATGACTTTCGGGCTACACAAGCCGATTTCCGGCAAAACGTACTCTACAAACGGTATGCACAGATGAAAAAAACTTCCCTCGCGGGAGCGTGTTTACTCGCGCTCGCGCTGATGATGGGGAGCGGCGCGGCGTTGGCGAAAACACCGCCCGATCAGCTCATCATCGGCATGAACATGAACAACCTGCTGACCCTCGATCCGGCGGCGATGACCGGCAACGAAGTGGTCGGCATTGTGGTCAATCTCTACGATTCGCTGGTTGAGCTCGATCCAAATGAACTCACCAACGTCAAACCGGCGCTGGCAGAGTCCTGGGATATCAGCCCGGACGGCAAAACGCTCACCTTCCACCTGCGCAACAACGTCAAGTTTCACTCCGGCAACCCGCTGACCGCGCAGGATGTGGTGTGGTCGATGCGCCGCCTGCTGCATTTGAACCTGGCGCAGGGGTCGGTGTGGAAATCCTACGGTTTTAGCAAAAAGAATATCGACCAGCAGGTGAGCGCACCGGACAACAACACCGTGCAAATCACCCTGCCTAAGCCTAACGATCCGCAACTGGTTATCTACTCGCTGGGCGCGCTTGGCAATCTCGGCGTGCTGGACAGCAAAACCGTGCAAAGCCATGAAGTGAACGGTGACTGGGGCAACCGCTGGCTGACCACCAACGAAGCGGGTTCCGGCCCGTTTATGCTGGAAACCTGGCAGGCGAAAGATGTGCTGCGTATGAAGCGCAACCCGGATTACTGGCGCGAGGAGCCAAAGCTGAGCCGCGTGGTGCTGCGCCATTTCCAGGAGTCGCAAACCCTGCGCCTGATGCTGGCGAAAGGCGATCTGGATATTGCCAACAACATGGCGGTATCGGATATCAACGCGCTGCGTAAAGACCCTGACGTGACGGTTGAAGCGGTGCAAAAGGGCACGGTTTATTACGTGGCGATGAGCATGAAAGAGCCGCATTTCGCCAACCCGAAAGTGCGCGAAGCGGTGCGTTATCTGATTGATTACCAGGGCATCAATAAAGCGCTGATGCCGGGCTACGGCGTGCTGCACCAGCGGCCGATCAAAGCGGGTATGCCCTCAACGCTGCCCGATCCCGGCTACCGGCTAGACATTCCGCGTGCGAAAAAATTGTTAGCGGAAGCGGGTTACCCGCAGGGTTTTGACACCACGCTGCGCGTACTGGCTGACCAGCCGTTTCTCAATATCGCCATTGCCGTGCAGTCAACGCTGATGCAGGCCGGGATCAACGCCAAAATCGTCACCGGCACCGGCAACCAAATTTATGGCGCGATGCGTGAGCGTAAATTCGAAATGCTGGTGGGGCGCGGCGGCAGCGGTGTGGAGCCGCATCCGCACTCGAGCCTGCGCGCGCTGGTCTATAACCCGGATAACAGCGACGAAGCCCGGCTGACCAACTTTCAGGGCTGGCGCACCAGTTTCTACGATAAACCGCTTAACGAGATGATCGACAACGCGTTGCTGGAGCGCGACCCGGAAAAACAGAAAGCGGATTATCAGCAAATTCAGCTGCGCTATGACCAACTGATCCCGGCGCTGATCCCGCTCTCGCAAATGGTGGATTCGGTAGTGGTGCGTAATGAAGTGAAAAACTTCCAGTCACACCCGTCGGCCACCACATTTCTGCGCGATGTGTACAAAGTGCCCGCCACCGGAGGAGAGAAAGGATGAGTTCGTTACTGCTTGCGCCTGGCTCACGCACCAGACGCCTTTCAAAACGGTTAACTCAGGTGGCGGTAACGCTGTTTGGCCTGTTGCTGCTGACCTTCTTTATTGGCCACGTAATGCCTGTCGATCCGGTGCTGGCGATTGTCGGCCCGGATGCGGATCACAGCACCTATCAGCAGGTTTATCAGCAACTGGGGTTTGATAAGTCGCTGTTGACCCAGTTCGGCATTTACCTGAACAACCTTTTGCACGGCAATCTCGGCAACGCGTTGCTGACCGGCAAACCAGTGCTGGACGATATTGCGCGCGTCTTCCCGGCGACGCTCGAACTGGCGACGATGGCGATTATCGTTGGCGCCGGGCTGGGTATTCCGCTGGGTGTGCTGGCGGCGGCACGGCGTAACAGTGTGTCCGATTATGTGGTGCGCATTATCAGCCTTGCCGGTTACTCCACGCCGATTTTCTGGGTCGGCATGATGGGACTGCTGCTGTTCTACGCCTGGCTTGGCTGGGTCGGCGGTGCCGGTCGTCTGGATCTGGGGCTGGATGGCGTAGTGCCGCGTCGCACCGGGCTTATCACCGTGGATGCGTTACTGGCAGGGAACGGCGCGGTGTTCTGGAATGCGCTTAATCATCTGGTATTGCCAGCCTCGCTGCTCGGTTTCCACTCGCTGGCGTATATCAGCCGCATGACCCGCAGTTTTATGCTGGCGCAACTGTCGCAGGAGTTCATCATCACCGCGCGGGTGAAAGGGTTGACGGAACGCCAGGTCATCTGGAATCACGCATTTCGCAATATCCTCGTGCAACTGCTGACGGTGGTGGCGCTGGCTTACGGTTCGCTGCTGGAAGGGGCGGTGCTGATTGAAACCGTCTTTTCGTGGCCGGGCTTTGGTTCCTACCTTACCGGCAGTTTATTGCTGGGAGATATGAATGCGGTCATGGGCTGCGTCCTGCTGGTCGGCGTGATTTTCGTGATGCTCAATCTGCTCTCCGACATGCTTTACCAACTCTTTGATCCGAGGACGAAATCATGACGGTCTCTTTTGATTCGCCGGTATCTTCGGCAAGCCGCGAGCGCAGCCTGCGCATCAAACGCGGCGTTGGGCGTGCGGCCGGTTTTATCGGCAAAATGGCGCGCAACCCGCTCACGGCAATCGGTGGCAGCATCATTTTACTGCTGCTGGTGGTGGCGATTTTCGCGCCGCTTATCGCACCTTATAACCCGCTGGTTCAGGATCTGGAAAATGCCCTGAGCGCGCCGAATGCCGCGCACTGGTTTGGTACCGATGAGTTTGGTCGCGATATCTTCAGCCGCCTGGTTTACGGCTCGCGTATCACGCTTTATATCGTGTTGCTGGTTTCCGTTACCGTTGGCCCACTGGGGCTGCTGCTTGGCGTCAGCGCCGGGTACTTTGGCGGCAAGGTCGATATGGTGCTGATGCGTGTGACCGACATCTTTATCTCGTTTCCAGGGCTGGTGCTGGCGCTGGCGTTTGTCGCGGCGCTTGGGCCGGGGCTTGAACATGTGGTGATCGCCATTACGCTCACCGCCTGGCCGCCGATTGCGCGTCTGGCGCGCGCGGAAACCCTCTCATTGCGCCAGGCCGATTTTATCTCTGCCGTGCGCTTACAGGGTGCCTCACCGGTGCGCGTGCTGTGGCGTCATGTTGTGCCGCTGTGCCTGCCGTCGGTGATTATCCGCATCACCATGAATATGGCGGGGATCATCCTGACTGCGGCGGGGCTGGGCTTTTTAGGCCTGGGCGCGCAGCCGCCGGAGCCGGAGTGGGGCGCAATGATCTCAAGCGGGCGCACCTACATGATGGAGTGCTGGTGGGTAGTAACCATTCCGGGGCTGGCGATCTTGATCAACAGCCTGGCCTTTAATTTCCTGGGAGACGGCTTACGTGACATCCTCGATCCTCGCAGCGAATAATTCGCTGCTACTCGATGTGCGCAACCTGCATGTCGATTTTATCAACGGGCGCGCGGTGACCCATGCGGTACGCGGCGTCTCCTTCAGTCTTGGTCAGGAGAAACTGGCGATTGTCGGTGAGTCTGGCTCAGGGAAATCCACCGTCGGGCGCGCCTTGCTGCGCCTGCACCCGGCGAAAGCGCGCATTCAGGCAGATGCGATGCAGTTTGGCGACGTTGATCTGCTAAACATCAGCGAAGCGCAGATGCGCCAGGTACGCGGCAAGCGTATTTCGATGATTATGCAGGATCCGAAATATTCGCTGAACCCGGTGGTTTGCGTGGGCGATCAGATTGCCGAAGCCTGGCTGACGCACCATCCAGGCAAGAAAGCCGAGGCGAAAGCAAAAGTGCTGGAGATGCTCGATGTGGTGCGCATCCGCCAGCCGGATCGCGTTTATCATCTCTACCCGCACGAGATTTCCGGCGGGCAGGGACAGCGCATCATGATTGCCATGATGCTGATCACCGACCCGGAACTGGTGATCGCCGATGAACCTACCTCGGCGCTGGATGTTTCGGTGCGTTTGCAGGTGCTGGGTTTACTGGACGACTTAGTGAAATCGCGCGGGCTGGGGCTGATTTTTATCAGCCACGACATCAACCTGGTGCGCAGTTTCTGTGACCGCGTACTGGTGATGTACGCCGGGCGGGTGGTGGAGTCGATTGCCGCGAAAGATCTTGATAGCGCGCAGCACCCCTACACGCAGGGGCTGATTCACGCCCTGCCGGAAATCCATAACCGTCGCCCGGAATTGCCGGTGTTGCAGCGTCAGGCCAGCTGGCTCGGCGAATAAGGAGAGCAGAATGATCAACGTAAAACACCTTCACCTCGCGTTTGGTGAAGGAGAGAAGCGCAATCAGGTGCTGGAGGATGTCAGTTTCAGCGTGCGGCCGGGTGAGATTTACGGGCTGGTGGGGGAATCCGGCTCCGGCAAAACCACGGTGTTGAAATGCCTGGCCGGGTTGTTTACCCACTGGGAAGGCGAGTTAGCAATCAACGGCCAGCCGCTGGAAAAGCGCCTTAGCCCGGCGCGCTGTCGGCTGGTGCAGATGGTGTTTCAGGATCCTTACGGCTCGCTGCACCCGCGCCATACCATTGGCGACATTCTGGAAGAGCCGCTGCAAATTCACGGCATTAACGACCGCGATCGGCGCATCAATACGCTGCTGGATAAAGTAGGGTTAAACCGCGCCTTTCGCGATCGTTATCCGCATCAGCTCTCCGGCGGCCAGCGTCAGCGTGTGGCCATCGCCCGGGCGCTGATTCTGGAGCCGCGCGTATTGTTGCTCGATGAACCGACCTCGGCGCTGGATGTCTCGGTGCAGGCGGAAATCCTCAACTTGCTGGCGGCGCTGCATCAGGAGTCTCAACTCACTTACCTGATGGTGACGCATGATCTTGGCGTGATTGCTCATTTGTGCCAGAAAGTGGCGGTGATGCAGCACGGTAAAATCCTCGAGACATTAACCGTCGATGCGCTGGTGAGCGGCGCGGCGCAAACGGATTATACGCGGATGCTGGTTAACGCCAGCCAGCAATATAGCCGCGAGATGGCACGCGAGGTGGCGGCGTATTAAATTTGTCTGCCGTCCGGCTTATCTGTCGCGATTGTCGCGATTGTGGAAGGGTTCCGTTCACCATCAGAACGGTTCTCACAATAAACCTTATCCCGTTCACTGTAGGTGAAGCTTCAGAAACGCCAGAACGCCTGATGAACGGAACCATTCCACCCATGCGGCATGCCGTATCGATTGCCGGTGGCGCTTATGTTCACCGGGTCTGTCGATTGGCTTACAACTTCCGCGTAAGGTTGCGGCGCATTACCGCAATAACGGGCAATCCGGCGGCAACCGGCATTGCAACGCATTCGGTACCACTTCAATGCGAAATTGCTCACCGCGCAGCGGTTCGCCGTCGAGATTAAACGTCATTTCGTGCGGGGCATTGATCTCAAACCATGCCGATTTCCCGTCGACAATATGCGGATTATCTTCCGGCTGGGTCAGGGTAGTGAACAGCGCCGGAAGCAGCTCATCGCCGGTGAAAATCCGTAGCTGTAATAAGCCGTCATTGATCAGCGCCTGCGGGCAGAGTTGCTGTCCGCCGCCCGCCTGGCGGCCATTGCCGATGCCGATCACCAGTGCGTCGCCCTGCCAGTGAAAATCCTCACCGCTTATGTCGCAGCGATCCGCTTTCAGCATATCCATGCGCATCAGACCGTGAATCAAGTAGGAGACGCCACCGAGCGCGGCTTTGAGTTTTTCCGGCGTTTCACTGGTAATGCGGGTGCCAAAACCGCCGGTCGCCATATTGATAAAGCAGGTTTTATCGTTCACGCGGGCGATATCAATCGGCACCGCTTTACCGACAATCGCCAGTTGCAAGGCTTTATCCAGCGCTTCCGGGATGCCTGCGCTGGTGGCGAAATCATTGGCGGTGCCGAGCGGCAAAATGCCCAGCGCCGGGCTTGCCTCTGCGTTGCTGTTCACCAGCGCGGTCGCCACTTCGTTGATGGTGCCATCGCCGCCACCGGCAATCACCGTGGCAACCCCGAGCCGTTGTGCCTCCTCGACATAGCGCACCGCGTCGCCTTTTTCCCAGGTAACGCGCACCTGAATATCCATGCCTTCGTCGCGCAATAGTGTTACCGCTTCGCGCAGGGCTTCGTCCCCGGCGCTTTTACCGTTGAGGATTAACAAACTTGTGGGAAATGCGCTCATTCTCTTCATCCTTATTGAATTCGATGAGAAAAGTGTATCTCAGGAGAGAAAAGTGGGGAGAAAAAGCAGAGAAAGGATGAAAAAAAATCAGCCTGCGTAAGGGAGATTACGCAGGCTAAGGAGGTGGTTCCTGGTACAGCTAGCATTTATGGGTTATGTTTTTCAGCGAGAAGGATAATACCCGTATTAAACGGGGCGGTATGTGATCCGATTCTAAGATTTTTCGCGCCGAAAAAATAACCCTGCTCAATCACTTCGCGTGAGGATTACGCGTTGACTGACCGGTGAAATTACGCATTAACAGCGCATATTCCAGCGCCATATCCTGCGGAACCGGCAGCCAGACAGTATAACCGTCCCCCGGTGCGACCGGCATGGCTTCGCCTTTGGCGTTTTCCATATGCTCCAGCGTAAAGTTAACGTTGCCCTGCGGCGTCATCAGCTCCAGGCTATCGCCAACGGAGAACTTGTTTTTCACCGCGACGGCCGCAAAGTCGCCTTTGCGCTCACCGGTGAATTCACCGACAAACTGCTGGCGTTCGGAAACGGAATAACCGTATTCATAGTTCTGGTAGTCGTCATGGGTGTGACGGCGCAGGAACCCTTCGGTGTAACCACGGTGCGCCAGGCCTTCCAGCGTCTCCAGCAGCGAGGTGTCGAACGGCTTGCCCGCTGCGGCGTCGTCAATCGCTTTGCGATAAACCTGCGCAGTGCGCGCGCAGTAGTAAAACGATTTGGTACGGCCTTCGATTTTCAGCGAATGCACACCCATCTGCGTTAAACGTTCAACATGCGCGATCGCCCGCAGATCTTTCGAGTTCATGATGTAAGTGCCGTGCTCGTCTTCAAAGGCGGTCATGTACTCGCCCGGACGCTGGGCTTCTTCAATCATGAACACTTTATCGGTCGGCGCGCCAACGCCGAGCGTCGGTTCAATGTTTTGTACCGGAATTGGTTCATGCACGTGCACGATATTGCCGATAGCGTCTTCTTTGCCTTCCTGCACCTTATATTCCCAGCGGCAGGCGTTGGTACAGGTGCCCTGGTTTGGGTCGCGTTTATTGATATAACCCGAGAGCAAGCAGCGGCCGGAATAAGCCATGCACAGCGCGCCGTGCACGAAGATTTCAATTTCCATTTCCGGCACTTGAGCGCGGATTTCGGCAATCTCTTCTAAAGAGAGCTCGCGGGAAAGGATCACGCGGCTCAGCCCCATTTGCTGCCAGAACTTCACGGTCGCCCAGTTTACGGCGTTGGCCTGCACCGAGAGGTGAATCGGCATCTGCGGGAAGTTTTCACGTACCAGCATGATTAAACCGGGATCGGACATAATCAGCGCGTCCGGCCCCATATCCACCACCGGTTTCAGATCGCGAATAAACGTTTTCAGCTTGGCGTTATGTGGGGCAATGTTCACCACCACGTAAAACTGCTTGCCCAGCGCGTGGGCTTCGTTAATGCCGATTTGCAGGTTTTCGTGGTTGAATTCGTTATTGCGCACGCGCAGCGAGTAACGCGGTTGGCCCGCGTAAACCGCGTCTGCGCCATAGGCAAAAGCGTAACGCATATTTTTCAGCGTTCCCGCCGGGGAGAGGAGTTCCGGTTTAAACATGATGTTCTCATTCTGATGACAGGTCAGACAGCCTCACCGCAGTGAGGCAGTAGGGGAGTCCCCCTAAATTTAGGGCGGGAATTGTAGCGCCGTGGGGCAGGGGAGTAAACCCGCGCGTTAGTTCACGCGCAGGTAGGTGCCATCGGCGCTGACGTTATGGCCGAAACCGCAGTTCATCGGGTCATCCGTTTTCATCTCCAGCCTGTTGAAATCCGCCGTCAGATTCAGCGAAATGGTGCATTGGGAAATGCCTTCATCACGCAAAACGATGTCGCCTTTGCCGTTTTTCAGCGTCACTTTTTCGCTGAAATCGCCCATATTTGGCCCGGAATACAGCCCCATAATGCCGAAATAAAGACCGGACCAGTCGGCCTGCCAGCTCTCTTTACCCTGCGGTTTGAGCGTGAGTACTTCCCACTCGCTGCGCCCGGCGTACTGCCAGTATTCACCTGCAGCGGAAGCCGGCTTTGGCAGCGCCTGCAGCTTGTCCTGAATACGTGAAAGGTTATATTTCGACTTTTCATCGTCCGGCATAATGGATAGCCACGCCTGTGCTTTGCGGTACTCGCCTTGGCGGATCCAGGTAAGCGCGACGTTGTTGTAGGCGGTCGCTACCAACACATCGTTCGGTTTATCTTTGCCTAATTCGCACTGCTCCAGCCATGCCGCCTGTTCTTCGAAAGCCTCGCGCGCTTTGGGGTAGTCTTTCGCTTTGTAATACTGATCGCCTTTTTTGGCGTAATCGGCGATTTTCGCGCAGTCTGCATCCATCTGTGCTTCGGTTAGCTCTGCCTGGCAGTTGAACGCTGCAAAGAAGAGTGTCAGCGCACCGTAGTAGTATTTCCTCACTATCCCTTTCCTTTTATTGTTGTTAGGCCTGGCGGCTGGCGAAACGATACTCTGCCCCAGGCGGCAGTCATCATACAGAGGATTGCGCCGTTGTTCACGGAAGACGTATTCACCGGGGTTATACTTGACGACAAGCCGTGTCAGGCTACTGTCGGGTTGCTGTCAGGTGCGGATCGTGTTGCTGTCTGCGGGGTTGGGTGACACTACAGGCCGGATTCATCAGGAGAAAGAGTATGAGCGATAACAAAGTAAAAACATTACGTCTGGCTCGGGCCTGGTCACAGGAACAACTGGCGGAGATGGCGGCGCTGAGCGTCAGAACCGTGCAGAGAATTGAAAATGGCGATCAGCCTTCTCTGGAAACACTCAGCGCACTGGCGGCCGTGTTTGGCGTCAGCGTTACCGCGCTTTCCGCGCAGAGCGAGGCGGGCGAAGAGGCGCTGGATAAACGCATCACCGCAGCGCGGGAACAGTTGGACGCCGAAAGCAGTTTCTGGCGCATGTTGATCACCGCCGTTGTCGTCTGCGTGCTGCTGTTTTTCCTCAACCGCAGCGCCTCGCCGGAAAGCCACTGGTCATTGTGGGTGGCGGCGATTTGGGGCGGGCTGGTGGCGGTGAAAGGGCTGCGGATTTTTGTCTTCGCTAATCTGATTAGCCAGTGGCACAAGCAGCGTTTGCAGCGATTGCTGCGTAAATAACATGGATGAAGCGTGTCGGGCGCATGCGCCCGACATCCGGCTTACGCCAGTTTGCAGGCGTCGGCTTCCCAGCGGTAGCCGACACCGTAAACGGCGCGGATAAAGGATTGCTCCTCATCCAGCGCTTCAAGTTTGCGGCGCAGGTTTTTGATATGGCTGTCGATGGTGCGGTCCGTCACCACGCGATAGTCATCATAAAGATGATTAAGCAACTGCTCGCGGGAGAAGACTTTACCCGGCTCGCTGGAGAGGGTTTTCAGCAGGCGAAACTCAGCAGGGGTAAGATCCAACAGCTTGTTGTGCCAGCTCGCCTGGAAACGGCCTTCATCGACAATCAGCGGGCTTTCCGCGTCCAGCCGTTCCAGCTCGCGCTGCGGTTTGCAGCGGCGCAGAATGGTTTTCACGCGCGCCACCACTTCACGCGGGCTGTAAGGTTTGCAGATGTAATCATCCGCGCCAATCTCCAGCCCCAGCAGGCGGTCGATCTCTTCAATTTTCGCCGTCACCATAATAATGGGCACGTTAGAAAAACGGCGGATTTCCCGACATAACGTTAATCCGTCGGTACCGGGAAGCATCAAATCCAGCAGGATCAGATCCGGTGGCGTCTGGCGCACGTAAGAGAGCACCTGATCGCCGTGGTTAATCAGCGCTGGCGCGTAGCTTGCCGCGCGCAGATAGTCGAGCAGCAACTGCCCAAGCTTTGGCTCATCTTCAACAACCAGGATGCGTGGCGTGTTTTCATCGATCGGTAACTCAGTCATACATCTCTCGTTTTTTCGCGTTCAAGCGGTAGTTCAACTGTAATGCTAACCCCGCCGAATGGCGAGTGCGCCGCATGGATAGCGCCACCGTGCGCTTCCACAATATTCAAACAAATAGCCAGCCCCAGGCCGGAGCCGCCGCTGGCACGGTTACGTGAGCCTTCCGTGCGATAAAAACGCTCGAAAAGCCGTTTGAGTTGCTCATCGCTGACGCCCGGCGTGCTGTCGGCAAAGCGCATCACCAGCGTATTGTCGCGGGTAACAACCTGGATAAGCGTTTGCCCGCCCGCATCGGTGTAGCGCAGGCTGTTTTCCAGCAGGTTATTAAACAACTGCATCAGGCGATCGGGATCGCCAAACACCGTGGCGCTGGCAGGCACTTCAAGAGAAAGTGTCAGATTGCGGCTGGCGTAACGCTCGCGGAAAGCGCCTGCGGCGATCTCGACCAGCGACACCACATCCACCGGCGCTTTCTGGTAGGCCAGCGCGCCTTCATCGGACATCGACAACTGGTGCAGGTCATTGACCAGCTTTGTCAGCGTGCCAACTTCCGCCTGCAGCGAGGCCACCGATTCCGGTGTGAATTGCCGCACGCCGTCCTGAATCGCCTCCAGTTCGCCGCGCAGCACCGCCAGCGGCGTGCGCAGTTCATGCGAGATATCCGCCATAAAGTCACGGCGCATCTGCTGGTTACGCTCCAGCGTGCTGGCGAGCTGGTTAAAGTCGCGCGCCAGCCGGCCAAGCTCATCCTGGCTACCGGGATTGACGCGGGTGGAGAAATCGCCCGAGGCGAGCCGGTGGGTGCCATCGACCAGCCGTTTTACCGGCGCCAGTAAACCGCGCGCCAGCGGGAAAGTAGCCAGCGCAGCAAGCAGCGTGGCAAGACCGACAATCAGCCAACTGGTGCGCCGCTGCTGGCGATCAAAGTTGATATCGGTATTGCGCGTCAGACGCTCAATCGGCGAAGCGATAACCCAACCGACGGTCGCATTATTAACAACAATCGCCCGGCGAGTGCCGTCCGACGGCACCGGTGAGCGCGGGCCGACCAGCACATTATTATCCTGATCGGCAACCCAGAATTTGGTGCGCCAGCCGTGCGGCGGCATATCCGGCGGTGGCGGTCCAGGCTCGCGTTCCATTTCGCCATCCGGGCCGGGGCGCATGTCGCGGTCCATGCCAGGCGGTGCGTTTCTGTCCATCTCGTGCGGCGGCTCGCCGGGGCCACCAGGCCTGTCTTCTTCACGATCGTTATCGCGTTCGAATGAACGTAAGAGCTGGAAAATTACCCGGTCGTTGTTGCGCAGAAACTGCCAGCTACCGTTCTGCGCATACTGCTCGGCCAGCGAGTCGCTCAGCATTTGCAGGCGCTGTTCGTTGCCGCGCTTAATGTAGTCAATAAAACCATGCTCAAAGCTGAGACGCACCGCCCAGTGCATGGTGATCAGCAGAACAATGCAGGTGGCTAAAATCGCCAGAAACAGTTTGGCCGTAATACCCGGCCGCCAGAACTTCATGATTCTCTCCTGTTGCGACGGGCAATCACGACGTTCTGGCTGGCGTCATTCGGGACGCGTGCGAAGAGCAACGCCGGAAGTGAAATAATCACCGCCATGCTGAGGTACGTGTAAAGGAAAACATGGTGCGCCACCCCGCTGTCTGCGGACAGATGCTGCTGACCAAACAGGCCGAGCAGCAGACCGGCGATGGTCACGCCGATACTCATCGATAACTGCATGATCATTGACAGCAGACTATTGCCGCCACTGGCCAGCTCATCGGGCAGATCTTTGAGCGTTAAGGTGTTCATGGAGGAGAAGCGCATTGAGTTGATCATCCCCTGGCAGAACAGCACCACCGGCAGCAGGTAATACCAGCCGAGCAGCGCCGTTGCCATAAACAGCAGGCTGATGGCGGCCAGGCCAAGCGTGGAACAAACCAGCGCGCGACGATAACCAAAGCGGTTCACCACCTGCACCACGATGCGTTTCATCCCCATGCTGCCCAGCACCATCGGGATCATCATCAGCCCGGCGTGAAAGGGCGAAAACCCCAGGCCAATCTGCAAAAACACCGGCGTCATAAACGGCAACATACCGCTGCCGATGCGTCCGGTGAAACTTCCGGCCAGACCCAGCGAAAAAGAGGGGGTGCGGAATAACCGCAGATTAAACAACGCGCCGTCGTTGCCCCTGGCATGCAAAAGATAAAAGAGAATTGCCGCCGCGCCCACCGCCACCAGCGCGCCGAGTTGCCACGACGTTAGCCCCAGTCCGCGATTGCCATCAAGCGCCAGCGTCAACGTTGCCATGCCGCCCGCGAGCAGCACAAAACCCGCCATATCAAAGCGGCGGGTTTGCAGGGTGTAGTTGGGCATCAGGCTCAGGGTGGCAATCGCACCGAGAATGCCCACCGGCAGGTTAATCAGGAAAATCCAGTGCCAGGAGGCATATTCCACCAGGATACCACCAAGCGCCGGGCCGAGCAGCGGGCCTACCTGCCCTGGCAGGGTGACAAACGTCATCGCCGCCATGTACTGATCGCGCGGGACAATTTTCATCACCGTTAGCCTGCCGACCGGCACCATCATCGCGCCGCCGATACCTTGCAGCACGCGCGACATGACTAACTGATCGAGCGTGGAAGCCTGAGCGCAAAACAGAGAGCCAGTGGTAAACAGCACAATCGCGGCAAAAAAGATGTTTCGCACGCCAACTCTGTCTGCCAGCCAGCCGCTGGCGGGCAGCATCACCGCCACCGTCAGCACATAGGAGACCACCACCATATGCATGTGCAGCGGACTCTCCCCGAGGCTTTTCGCCATCGAGGGCAGCGCGGTATTAACAATGGTGGTATCCAGCGACTGCATAAAAAAGCCAAAGGCGACAATCCATAGCTGCCAGCGGATGTTTTTGGGTAGCTCATTCATTCACTAACAGGCTCTCTTTCGTGTCGGCTAAAACGCATGCGCAGGCGGTCGAAAAACAGATAGACCACCGGCGTGGTGTACAGGGTGAGCAACTGGCTCATTACCAGCCCGCCGACAATGGTGATACCAAGCGGCTGGCGTAGCTCGGAGCCATCGCCACCGGAGATAACCAGCGGCAGCGCGCCAAACAGCGCCGCCAGTGTGGTCATCATAATCGGGCGAAAACGCAGCAGACAGGCCTGGAAAATCGCCTCTTCAGCCGTGAGGTTCCCCTGGCGCTGCGCTTCAAGCGCGAAGTCGACCATCATTATCGCGTTTTTCTTTACAATCCCAATCAACAGCATAATGCCAATTAGCGCTATTAAACTGAACGGCGCACCGAAAAGCTCAAGCGCCAGCAGCGCGCCCACGCCCGCCGAGGGCAGGGTAGAGAGAATGGTCAGCGGGTGAACATAGCTCTCGTACAAAATTCCCAGCACGATATAGACCGTCGCAATGGCCGCCAGGATCAGAATGACCTGCGAGTTCATCGTCTCCTGGAACACCTGCGCGGTGCCGGCAAAACTGCCGCGCACGCTGGAAGGCACACCAAGCTGTGTCATCGTGCGGTTAATGGCATCGCTGGCTTGCGATAACGAGGTGCCTGTTGGCAGGTTAAAGGCAATGGTCGATGCCGCCGACAACCCCTGATGATTTACCGACAGCGGCGCGTTGGCGGGCTGCCAGTGCGCGAAGTAGGAGAGCGGGATCGTTTTGCCGTCACTGTTGATGACGTACATCTTATCCAGCGCGCTAACATCCTGGGTGTAACGCGGGTCGACTTCCATCACCACTTTGTACTGGTTTAGCGGCTGGTAGATGGTGGAAATTTGCCGTTGACCGAAAGCATTATTCAGCAGGCTGTTGGCTGCCTGGACGCTGATACCGAGCCGCGACATGGTTTCACGGTCGTACACCAGATTCATCTCCGCGCCGTTATCCTGCTGATCCGAGTTAACGTCCGCCAGCTCCGGCAGCGCGGCAAGGGCTTTGCGGATTTTGGGTTCCCATTCGCGCAGGGCGCTGAGCGAGTCCGACAGCAAGGCGAACTGGTAGCTGGCGTTGGCCTGACGTCCGCCGACGCGAATATCCTGCACAGCCATCAAAAACAGGCTCGCGCCCGGCTCTTTGGCCAGCTTGCCGCGCAGACGATCAATCACCTGTTGCGCGGTCTCTTTACGCACATCGCGGGGTTTCAGGGTGATAAACATCATGCCGCTGTTAACGCGCGAACCGCCGGTAAAGCCGGTGACATTATCCACTGCTGGATCGTCGCGGATGATCTTCATAAAGTCCTGCAATTTGCCGCGCATCGCCTGGAACGAAATGCTCTGATCGGCCTGAATACCGCCCATCAGCACGCCGGTATCCTGCTCAGGGAAGAAGGTTTTCGGAATCGAAATATAGAGCCAGATATTGAGCGCGATGGTGCCAATCAACACTAACCCGACTAACCGCGCATGGTTGAGCACCCATTTCAACGAGCGTGCGTATTGCTGTTGTAGCGCCACCAGCAGGCGGCCAAAACCTTTTTCCCGGCTGCGCTCGTGGGGTTTGTGTGCTTTTAACAGCCAGCCACACATCATCGGCGTTAGCGTCAGGGAAATAAGCAGCGAAATACCAATCGCCACCGACAGCGTAACGGCAAATTCACGCAGCAAGCGTCCCGGCAAGCCTGCCATCAACAGCAGCGGCAGGAATACGGCTACCAGTGAGATACTCATCGACAGCACGGTAAAGCCCACTTCGCGCGTACCTTGCAGCGCCGCCTGCAAAGGTTTCATCCCTGCTTCCAGATGGCGCGAGATATTTTCCAGCACCACGATGGCATCATCGACAACAAAACCGGTGGCAATGGTCAGCGCCATCAGCGACAGGTTATTCAGGCTAAAGCCGCATAAATACATGGCGGCAAAGGTGCCGATAAGCGACACGGGAACGGCAACCGCCGGGATCAGCGTTGCGCGGCCTGAACGCAAAAACAGAAACACCACGAGGATCACCAGCGCCACCGAGATAACCAGCGTCTGTTCGACCTCGGCCAGCGAAGCGCGAATGGTCGGCGAGCGATCCTGGGCGATTTGCAAATCGATCGCCGCAGGAATCGTTTGTTGCAAGACGGGCAGACGCGCGCGAATACTGTCCACCGTCTGGATAATATTGGCTTCCGGCAGTTTGCGGATCATCAGCAAAATGGCGGGTTTCGCATTAGTCATCCCGGCGTTGCGCACATCCTGCACCGAGTCAGTGACTTTAGCGACATCGCTTAAGCGCACGGCGGAGCCGTTTTTGTAGTGAATGATTAACGGTTGGTATTCGGCGGCGGTTTTCAGCTCGTCGTTGGTTTGCACCTGCCAGCGTTGCGCGCCATCTTCCACTGCGCCCTGCGGTTTGCGCACGTTGGCATTGCTGATTGCTGTGCGCACCGAATCCAGCGACACGCCCTGGTTAAACAGCGCCTGCGGGTTTAAATCCACACGCACCGCGGGCAGCGAACTGCCGCCAACATCAACGTCGCCCACGCCATCAATCTGCGCGATGGTTTGCGCCAGTTGCGTCGAGGCGAAGTCATATAACTGACCCTGCGAATAGGTGTCTGACGTGAGCGTCAAAATCATGATTGGCGCAGAAGACGGATTCGCTTTGCGATAGGTTGGGCGCGATGGCATGCCGCTTGGTAACAGGTTTTGCGCCGCGTTAATCGCCGCCTGCACATCGCGCGCCGCGCCGTTGATATCGCGGTCGAAATTAAACTCAAGAATAATGCGCGTGCTGCCCAGCGAGCTGGATGAGGTCATTTCACTGACCCCGGCAATGCGCCCGAGTGAGCGCTCAAGCGGGGTGGCAACAGAGGAGGCCATGGTTTCTGGTGACGCGCCCGGCAGTGAGGCGCTAACCATAATCACCGGAAAATCAACCTGCGGCAGCGGGGCGACCGGCAGCAACCGGAAGCCGAGAATGCCGCACAGCGTAATGGCGAGCGAAATCAAAATCGTCGCCACCGGGCGGTAAATGAAGAGGGCGAAAAACTTCACTTACGCCTCCTCTTCACGGCGCGGGAAACGCTTTTTCACCGCCAGCGACAGGCGATCGAACAACAGGTAAATCACCGGCGTCGTAAAGAGCGTTAGCACCTGGCTCACCAGCAGACCACCGACCATACCAATGCCCAGCGGACGGCGTAACTCTGCGCCGACGCCGGTGCTCAGCATGAGCGGTAGCGCGCCGAGCAGTGCCGCCAGCGTGGTCATTAATATCGGGCGAAAACGCAGTAAACAGGCCTGGAAGATCGCATCGCGCGGCGACATGCCCTCTTCGCGTTCGGCGGCAAGGGCGAAGTCAATCATCATGATGGCGTTTTTCTTGACGATACCGATAAGCAAAATAATGCCAATGATGGCAATCACATCCAGTTCGCTGCCGGACACCATCAGCGCCAGCAGCGCGCCAACGCCTGCCGTTGGCAACGTTGACAGAATGGTGATGGGGTGAATAAAGCTTTCATACAGCACGCCGAGCACGATATACATCGCCGCGACTGCCGCAACAATCAGCCAGATGGTGCTGCCAAGCGCCGCCTGGAACGCCAGTGTGCTACCCTGGAATTGCGTGGTGATGTCCGTCGGGAAGTTGAGCGTTTTCTCGCTATCCAGCACCGCCTGCACCGCATCGCCGAGCGAATACCCCTCCGCCACGTTGAAGGAAATTGTCGTCGACGGGAATTGATCCAGATGGTTGATGCTCAGCGGGGCGTAGCGTTGCTCCACTTTCGCAATCGACGAGAGCGGCACGATGCCGCCATCGGTGCTGGTCAGGCGGATGTTGTCCAGCGCGGAAAGCCCCGGCGTTTGCGCCGTATCGTGTTCCAGCACCACGCGATACTGGTTTGCCTGGGTGTAAATGGTGGAGATCAACCGCTGACCAAACGCGTTATAAAGAGCGTTATCCACATCCGCCATGTTGATGCCCAGGCGGCTGGCACTGTCGCGATCGACATTAACGTAGGCCACCAGGCCTTTGTCCTGCCAGTCGCTGCTGACATCCGCTAACTGTGGCAACGCCTGCAGTTTACTCACCAGTTGTGGCACCCAGGTACTGAGCGCATCTAACGAGTTGGCCTGCAAGGTGAACTGATATTGCGTGCGGCTGACGGTAGTATCAATGGTTAAATCCTGCGTCGGTTGCAGGTAAAGTGCGACGCCGGGCACTTTCGCCGCCGCCTGTTGCAGGCGCTCAATCACCGGCTGGACGCGATCGTCGCGCTCATCCAGCGGTTTCAGGTTGATTTGCAGCCGTGCGCTGTTAAGTGACGGGTTGGTGCCATCAACCCCGACAAAGGAGGTCAGGCTTTCTACCGCCGGATCGCGCAGGATAATATCGGCCACCTGGCGCTGGCGCTCGGCCATGCTGGCAAAGGATGCGGATTGCGGCGCTTGCAGGGTGCCCTGGATAATGCCGTTGTCCTGTACGGGGAAGAAACCTTTCGGAATAAACACCCACAGAATGATCGACAAAAACAGCGTTCCGACCGCCACGCTCAGCGTCAGCCACGGGTGATTGAGCACTTTGCTCAGTAGCCTGCCGTAGGCCGCGATGACGCGCTCGAAGAAGCGCTCCGAGGCACGGGAAAAACGGTTCTGTTTGCGCAGAGATTCGGCGCTCAGCATGCGTGCGCACATCATCGGCGTCAACGTCAGCGACACAATCGCGGAAATCAGGATCGCTATCGCCAGCGTGACGGCAAATTCGCGGAACAGGCGACCGACAATATCCCCCATAAACAGCAGCGGGATCAGCACAGCAATTAACGAGAAGGTCAGCGAGATAATGGTAAAACCGATCTCACCGGCCCCTTTCAGGGCGGCGGCGAGAGGTTTTTCGCCTTTTTCGATATAGCGCGAGATGTTCTCGATTACCACAATCGCGTCGTCGACCACAAAGCCGGTGGCGATGGTCAACGCCATTAGCGTCAGGTTGTTGATGGAGAAATCAAGAAACACCATCGCCGCGAATGTCCCGACCAGCGACAGCGGCACCGCCACGCCCGGAATAATGGTCGCCGGAATATTGCGCAGGAAGACGTAGATAATCATCACGACCAGCGCGATGGCCAGCATCAGTTCAAACTGGGTGTCGTCAACCGACGCGCGAATGTTGTTGGTTCTGTCCGACAGCACTTTCACCGTCACCGATTTTGGCAGGCTTTCGGTTAACTGCGGCAGCAGCGTACGGATGTTGTCGGCGGTGTCGATAATGTTCGCCCCCGGCTGGCGCTGAACATTCATGACAATCGCTTGTTGCTTATTGGCCCATGCGCCCAGCCAGCTATTTTCTGCGCCTTGTTCAACGGTCGCGATATCGCCAAGGCGGATCGGCGCGCCGTTCTGATAGGCGACAATCAACTGGCGATACTCTTCGGCAGATTGCATCTGATCGTTGGCGGAAAGCGTGACGGCGCGGGTTGGGCCGTCGAGACTGCCTTTCGCCGAATTGACGTTAGCGTTACTGATGGCGGTGCGAATAGTTTCGCTGGTCAGCCCGAGAGCAGCTATCGCCTGGGCATTGAGTTTGACACGCACCGCCGGGCGCTGGCCGCCAGAAAGTGTCACCAGGCCGACACCGGAAACCTGCGAGATTTTCTGCGCGACGCGTGTTTCCACCATATCTTCCACCTGGGTCATGGGCATGGCGGAAGAGGTGACGGCGAGCGTCATAATCGGTGGATCTGCCGGGTTAACTTTACTGTAGACCGGCGGGTTGGGCAGATCGGACGGTAGCAGGCTGTTTGCGGCATTCATCGCCGCCTGCACTTCCTGCTCGGCGACATCGAGCGGCAAACTGAGCTGGAACTGCAAGGTCACCACCGACGCACCGCCGGAACTTTGCGACGACATCTGTTTTAAGCCGGACATCTGACCAAACTGGCGCTCCAGCGGCGCAGTAATCGCCGAGGTGACCACATCGGGGCTGGCGCCGGGGTAGAGCGTCACCACCTGAATGGTCGGGTAATCGACTTCAGGCAGCGCGGAAACGGGCAGAAAACGGTAGCCGATAATACCGGCAAGCAGGATCGCCACCATTAACAGCGTAGTGGCGACCGGACGCAAAATAAACAGACGGGAAGGGCCGCCCGTCCGGCCCGGCGGTAGCAACTGCATCAGGAATGCGCTCCTTTGGCCGGATGTTCACGCTTTGCCGGTACGGCGTCGGCGTTTTTCGCATCCACGACTTCCACTTTCGCCCCTTCGGTCAGGCGGTCAATGCCGTCCGTCACCACGCGATCGCCCGCCGACAGACCCGCGGCAATCACCACTTTCTGGCTGTCCTGAATACCTGGCGTGACGGTGTGTTTGCTGACCTGATTTTTATCGTTCAGAACCCAGACGAAGTTGCCTTCGTTGCCCATTTGCAGGGCAGCGGCCGGGATCACTACCGCGTCCTGCTGCGTGGCCACCAGCATGCGCGCGTTGACGAACTGGTTGGGGAACAGGGCATCGTCCTGGTTATCAAAGCGGGCTTTCAGTTTGATGGTGCCAGTGGTGGCATCAATCTGGTTATCGAGACTTAACAATGTGCCGCTACTCAGCTTCTGCTTATTGGTGCGATCCCAGGCTTCCACCACCAGTTGCTGACCTGCTTTTTGCGCCAGCACTACGGTGGCGATTTCGCTTTCCGGCAGGGTAAACACCAGATCGATGGGGTGCGTTTGCGTCAACACCACGATGCCGGTGGTGTCGCTGCTGCTGATTTGGTTGCCGATATCCACCTGTTTTAAACCCACGCGCCCGGAAATGGGCGCGGTGATACGGCTCCAGTCCAGCTCTAACTGTGCACTGGCCACGGACGCTTCATCCGCTTTCACGGTGCCTTCCGATTCGGTCACCAGCGCTTGCTGGCTATCGAGATCCTGGCGTGAAACCAGGCTGGTTTTCGCCAGTTGCTGGTAGCGAGAAAGGTCACGGCGGGCGTTGGCGAGTGTGGCTTTATCTTTCGCCAGTTGGCCCTGCGCTTGCGCCAGTGCCACTTTGAACTGGCTTGGATCGATTTCCGCCAGCAGATCGCCGGCTTTTACTTGCTGACCTTCCTGAAAATGGATCGCCATAAGCTGGCCCGAAACGCGGCTGCGCACGGTAACGGTGTTAGCGGCGGTAATGGTGCCGAGCCCGGAGAGATAACGCGGTACGGCTTCACGGGTTGCGGTTGCGGCCTGCACCGGCGGCAGCGCACCACCGCGCATACCATGACGGCCACCAGCCGGCGCACCCTGGCGCTGAGTCTGTCCGGTGGCAGAGGAAGAAGGATCTTTATGTGCGAACTGGTACCAGGCTACGCCCGCTACCGCCATGACCACGGCCGCGACAAGCGTGCGGCGAAACGTAACACTGCCTTTCATCGTTATAGGTATCTCATCGGAAAACTAATGGCGAAATAATACTAGTTTAGTAACGGCATGCCCCGGAAAAATGGAGGAAAAATGAAACACTGTCTGGAAACGTATGGCAGGTAGGGTAATTTGCGTTAGGGGGATTTTAAAGAAGAAAATAATGCCGGGAGGGATCCTCCCGGCAAGATATTAACGAAACAGTGTCTGCGCCCAGCGCGCAAGACCGGCGGTGACGGAGCCGAAGTCATCGCCGCCCGCAATCGGGATCCCCGGCAGGGTTTGCGCCAGCGCTTTTTTAATCAGCGGTGAACGCGCGCTACCGCCGGTGAGATAAATCACTTCCGGCGTTTCTGCGCTGCTTGCCAGTGCCAGTTGCACCTGTTCAAGGATGCGCTGCAGCGGTTGATTTAGCGCGCTTTCCAGACCTTCCTGGTCTATCGCCGCCGCGAGATTATCGCTAATAAAGGGCAGTTGTGCGCTAACCTGTGCGTCGTCGGAAAGGGCGATTTTGCTCTCTTCGGCGCTGCGCACTAACCGGTAGCTGAGACGCTGCCGCCACACTTTTACCAGCAGCGCCACTTTCTCCGCATCGCGGGCTTCGCGCAGGAGATCGTTAAGCAAGCGGCCATTGGCGGCGCTGTAAAACTCGGTCTGCGCGGGAACATCGTTAATCGCTACCGCATTCCACCAGGGCAGGATCGGCAGGGCGATGCCTTTTTCTGTCTGACCGCCCATGCCGAGCAGCGGCATCAGGCTTTTGAACGCCAGCGCAATGTCTAAATCGTTACCGCCAACGCGGCAACCGCTGTGCCCCAACAGGCTGGCGCTGCGCTCTTGCTTGTCGCGCCACTGCGGCCCCATCAGCAACAATGAGCAGTCGGTCGTACCGCCGCCGATATCCACCACCAGTACACGTTTTTCCGCACTTAGCGTGGCTTCAAAATCGAGCCCGGCGGCGACTGGTTCAAACTGGAACACCACATCACGGAACCCGGCGCGCTTCGCGGCGCGCTCAAGGATGCCTTGCGCCTGCGCGTTGGCTTCCTCACCGCCCAGCCCCTGGAAGTTGATCGGGCGGCCAATCACGGCCTGATCAATACTTTCCGGCAGTTGCGTTTCTGCCTGCTGGCGAATATGCAGCATCATGGCGCAGACCAGATCTTCGAACAGGGCGATTTGCTGCGGTTTCAGGCCGCTGGCACCAAGGAAGGATTTCGGTGATTTAACAAAGTACACCTCTTCCGGGTCGCTGACGTATTGACGCAATGAAGCCAGCCCGAACTGCACGCTGGCGGTGCTAACCTCAATATCTTCCTCGCGGTTAAAGCTCATTGCCCGACGCAACAGCGCCTGGGTTTCGCCGTCTGTCGCCGGAACCTGATGGTGGCGATAGAGCCACTCGCTGACCGCTTCACGCGTCGGTGCGCAGAGCATCGACGGGAGTAAGGTACTGTTGTTTTCCATTTTCAGCAGTTGCGCAGCGCCGTCGCGCATCACCGCGACTGAGCAGTTTGCCGTACCGTAGTCAAAACCAACAAACACGTGTTTATCCCCATGCCAGTGAAGAAGGGGGGCGACTTTAGCCGAATGCGTGACGGGCGACAACAGGAATATGAAAGCAAGGCGGAAAATGCCCGGTTTGTTATGCTGTTAGCGTCACTATTCAGGAGTTGCTATGTACACACTGCACTGGCGCAAGCCATATGACTGGGCGTGGATGTTCGATTTTTTACGCGCGCGCGCCGTGGCGGGCGTTGAAGAGATTAGCGCAACGCGTTATGTGCGCACTTTCCACTACCACGGGCATCGTGGCTTAATCACCGCCGAGCCTGACTTAGCCACCACGACGCTGAAGGTCATACTCAGCGATGGGCTTGTGCCGGTGGCTGAACACTGTCTGGCGCGCCTGCGGTGCTTATTTGATCTGGATTGCGACGCAGAAACCGTCAACACCGCGCTGGGCTCACTTGGCGCGGCGCGTCCCGGTTTGCGTTTGCCGGGCAGCGTGGACCCGTTTGAACAGGCGGTACGGGCGATTTTGGGGCAACTGGTGAGTGTGGCTATGGCGGCGAAACTGACCGCAAAAGTGGCGCAGCGCTTCGGTGAACCGCTGGCAGACGCGCCGGGAATGATCTGTTTCCCCACGCCGCAGCAACTGGCGCGAGCGCAGCCGGAAGAACTCAAAGCGCTGGGCATGCCGCTAAAACGCGCGGAGTCGCTCATTTTTCTCGCGCAGACGGTCTGCGACGGTACATTTCCGCTTAGCCCACCCGCGGATATGGAACAAGGGGTGAAAGCGCTGCAAACCTGGCCGGGCATCGGGCGCTGGACCGCGAACTATTTCGCGCTGCGTGGCTGGCAGGCGAAAGATGTGTTCCTGCCGGATGATTATCTTATTAAGCAGCGTTTTGCCGGGATGACGCCCGCGCAAATTCGCCGTTACGCGTCGCGCTGGCAGCCGTGGCGCTCATATGCGTTGTTGCATATCTGGTATACCGATGGCTGGCAGCCTGAAGGGGAATAAGGCTATTTTTCTTGCCATTTTGACCCCGGGCAGTGCTCAAAATCCTCACGTACTGCGTGTACGCTCCGGTTTTTCCGCGCTGGCCGTGGCCAAACTAGCTGCGACAATAACGCCTTATTTACCCTCCATGACGGCGAAATGTCTGTATTTACATCAATTCAGTTAATTGCGAAATAACTGGTATTCAGCATCAAATCCAGCGGCTGTGCCTGAGAAATAATATCTCCGTAGATCAAATCGATACCGATTCCCGACAGGGTATCCATCATCAGCGGCTGATGAGTTGGCCCGGCGATACTTTTCACGCTCAGTCGCTGCGCGTGACCCTGAATAATGGTCACCATCATCTCGTCCATCAGGTTGCCATGGACATTGGTGACTAACTCAGGCTCCAGCAACAGGTAGTCGGCCATATGCGGTGTGAGGTGGTTAAACACTTCCAGATCGTGCCCGATATGGCTGAAAATAATGCGGCAACCCGCATGGCGCAGTCGTTTGAGATTTTCAGTAATGGTGTTGCCTTCGCGCATCAGCGCATCGGCATGAATAATCAGGTGCAGCAAACGTCCCGGCATTGGCCCGCTTTCCAGCATTTGCAGCAGTTCTGTCACCAGAGACTGACTTGCCAGCCCAACGACGGAAAGGGGCAGGGCGACGCCAAGGCCTTTACCCGCGACGGCTGTCGCATGGTTGCGGAAAAATTCGTGAAATACCCGTCTGTCGAGTGCGCGGATAAGTTCCGGTTCCGTCAACCCTGAGCGGAACGCGTGCTCCTCCATCACTTCCCCTTCGCTGGTCCACAGGCGCAGCGACAGCAGCCAGAAATTGCAGGCCTCCGGCACACGCGGAGAGGCCACGCCGCGGGCAATCATCAGCAAATGGTTATCTTTGATCATATGCCACTGCTCATCCAGTGACATCATGCTGCGCTCATGCTGCATCAGCCCTTGCTGCGCCTCGTAGACGGTAACGATGCCGCGACCATTGTTCTTGGAGGCGTAACAGGCGATATCCGCCTGCGACATAACGTCTGATGCCTGGTAATTGGTCTCATCAATAATCGTAATCCCGGCGCTGGCACCGATGCGGTGCAAACGGCCTTCCCACATAAACTGGTAATCATTGATGGCTTCCACCATCCGCCCGGAGATATAGCGCGCGCTCTCGACATTACAATCTGGCAGTAGCAGACCAAATTCATCGCCACCGAGACGGGCGAGAATATCGGTGGATCGCAGCATGCTGAGCATCAGCGAGGAAATTTCACGCAATAAGGCATCACCGGCGGCATGCCCGGCGGTGTCATTCACTGCCTTAAAGCGGTCGAGATCGATAAACACCAGCGCGTGTCGCTGATGAAACTCCTGCACGGTCACCAGCAGGCGCTTGAGATGATTTTCAAAACTGACGCGGTTTGCGAGGTGGGTGAGGGCGTCGTGAGAGGCGCTATAACTGAGCTGGCGCAGCATTTTGCGCGACTCGGTGACATCCTGGATAACCAGCACCGAGCCGATATTCTGCCCGTCCAGTGTGCTTAACGGCGTAACGCTGTAGTGGATATCGAAGCTGCCGCCGGTGCGACAGTGCAGCACCACATCCTGCTCAATCGCGGTACGCGACATATCGCCGCTATGAATGTTTTCCATCGCCGGACCGTTATCGCCGAAGGTGATACGCAGCACCGTCAATAAGGGCTGACCAATGGCGTGTTCCTGCGGCCAGCCGCTCATTTTTTCCGCCACCGGATTCATAAAGGTGACTTTCATATCAACATCGGTACACAGCACCGCTTCGCCGATGGAATCCAGCGTAATGTGCAGCCGCTCTTTTTCCTGGAACAGCGCATCGTTAAGCTGTTTTACCTCGGTCATGTCCATATTGACGCCGAGCAGTCGCTCAACTTCGCCGTTCTTGTTGAGTACGCGGTTTGCAAGGGTGCGGATGTGGCGAATCCCCTCTTTAACCGGCACTCTGAATTCCAGCTTGAAGGCGACACGAGCGGCCAGCGCATCGCGGATAACGCGCTCGGTTTCCGGGCGATCCTCCGGCAAAATGCGTTCGTACCACAGATGCCAGGTCGGTTTCATATGCGCGGGGACTTCGTACATCTCAAACATACGTTTATCCCAACTGATGATGTCTGGCTCCAGCTCCCACTCCCAGATACCGATACCGCCCGCTTCGTTCGCAAGGGTAATGCGCTCCATCAGGCGCTTGTTCACCCACTCGGTCTGCTTCAGGTCGTTAATATCTTCGATCTGGGCAATGAAATAGAGCGGGGTGCCGTCGGCGTGGCGCACGACAGAAACGGCCAGCAACCCCCAGACCAGATCGCCATTACGCGTGTAATAACGCTTTTCCAGCGAGTAGGTAGGAATGTCGCCGCGCACCAGTTGGTCAAGCAGTTCGAGGTCTTTGTGTAAATCTTCCGGCCAGGTGAGTTGCTGAAAGTTCATTAAACGCAGTTCATCCTGGCTGTAACCCAGAAACTGGCACAGCGCTTTGTTAGCCTGCAGCCACTGCCCTTCGGTGCCGACTAACGCCATGCCAATCGCGGAATATTCCATGGCGTTACGAAAACGCTCTTCGCTTTCGGTAATGTGCTTCCGTTCGGCGCGAAAGGCGTACATCACCATAGTCATCACGTTAACCGGCAGCAGGATCATCAAAAACGGCAGCCAGGGCGCGTTGGTCATCACGCCGCTTTTCGGCGCGATAATCAGGTTCGGTTCCCGCGCGATAATCAACGACACCATCATGACGGTTATCAGAAACACCAGAAACGCTTCCATGCGCGGCAGACGAACCGCACTCCACATCAACAACACAATGACGGCGGTAAATGGCCACGGTAAATAGTGCAGCGACAGCCAGCTGAGCGCCAGCGTGATGGCAAGCGTCGCCAGCGTTTCCAGCAGTAATTGCGGTTTACGATGGCGCATCAAGTAGTGCGGTTTGAATAACAGCCCGAGCGGCACCAGCGCCAGCGCGCCAATGGATTCTGACAACACCCAGATAATAAAGGTACGCAAAACGTTTTCTGGCGGTACCAGCAAACAGATCAGCGCCCCGCCGACCAGCGGGGGAACCACCGCACTGCCGATGGCAAGGCGGATCCAGTCGCTCAGATTTTGCAGCGGGTTATACCAGGGCAGCAATTTACGCAGCAGCACGGCGCCGACGGCCGCTTCAACAATATTGACGGCGGTATAGCGCAGATCGACAAAAGAGACGGAAAAAAGCAGGACGGTGGCGGCAACATTCCCCAGCGCGCAGGCGAACGCGATGCCGGGCCACATCTTGCCTGCGTGGCGGTAAAACGCCACGGTCATGATTGCGGTGGGAAACCAGAGCGGGGCAATGACGGTGCCAAAGCGGATCAGTTCCAGCGAGAACAGGGTGAAGATAAAAGAGAGTAGCCCTAAACTGAGCAGCCGCAGTCCAGGATAGGGGGTGGTAACCAAAACGCGCTGGTGTTGTTTCTTCATTACCGCTTAATCCGCAAGCCCTGTACCGTCCGGAACAGAGTCCGACGAATGAAATTTGAAATTTGGATTATGCTAGTACAAACAATTTACAATTCCTATGCCGGGCGCTCATAATTTGACATCATAGTGTTATTAATTACTTAGTGGATGAATAAAACGCGCACCGCGCTCCATTTTTGAGCGGTTTGCTTTGCGAATAATGCGTTTTGCGGGTAAAAATTGGCGACTTTTTATCACACTTGGATCCCGTGTCTATTCGACTGGTATCGCGACGGTGAAATCCCTATAATTGCGGCGTTTGACGCTCTGGCGTCGCCCTTCCTTTACATCCAGGTTATCAGGTCGCTAAATTTATGACTGATCAGTCTCATCAGTGCGTCATTATCGGTATCGCCGGCGCATCCGCTTCAGGTAAAAGCCTTATTGCCAGTACTCTTTACCGCGAACTGCGCGAACAGGTAGGTGATGAACATATTGGCGTTATTCCGGAAGACAGTTACTACAAAGATCAAAGCCATCTGTCGATGGAAGAACGTGTAAAAACCAACTATGACCATCCGAGCGCGATGGATCACAGCCTGTTATTCCAGCATTTAGAATCGCTTAAACGCGGCGAAGCCATTGAGTTACCGGTTTACAGCTACGTTGAACATACCCGTACGCAAGAAACCATTCGCATTGAAGCCAAAAAAGTCATCATTCTGGAAGGGATCCTGCTGCTGACCGATTCACGCCTGCGCGATGCGATGAACTTCTCGATTTTCGTCGATACGCCGCTGGATATCTGCCTGATGCGCCGTATCAAACGTGACGTTAACGAGCGTGGCCGTTCAATGGATTCGGTAATGGCGCAGTACCAAAAAACCGTGCGTCCGATGTTCCTGCAGTTTATTGAACCCTCCAAACAGTACGCCGATATTATCGTGCCGCGCGGCGGTAAAAACCGCATTGCCATTGATATTCTGAAAGCCAAAATCAGCCAATTCTTTGAGTAATAATGTTAGGCTGTCACCGTTCGTATTAATTTGCCCGGCCCCTGAGGCGCGCTCAGGGGTATGTCGCATCAAAAGGAGAATGTGCCATGCGTCTTTGTGACCGAGATATAGAAGCCTGGTTGAACGACGGTCGGCTCGCGATTAATCCGCGCCCGCCGGTTGAGCGTATTAACGGTGCGACGGTGGATGTCCGTCTGGGCAACAAATTCCGCACATTCAGTGGGCACACGGCGGCGTTTATCGATCTCAGCGGCCCAAAACACGAAGTTAGCGCGGCGCTTGACCGGGTAATGAGTGATGAAATTGTGCTGGCAGAAGGCGACGCTTTTTACCTGCATCCTGGCGAACTGGCGCTGGCGGTGACGTATGAATCCGTCACACTGCCTGCGGATTTGGTTGGCTGGCTGGACGGTCGCTCTTCGCTGGCGCGTCTGGGTTTGATGGTGCATGTTACCGCGCACCGTATCGATCCCGGCTGGTCAGGTTGCATCGTGCTGGAGTTCTATAATTCAGGCAAACTGCCGCTGGCACTGCGCCCGGGTATGCTGATTGGCGCGTTGAGCTTCGAGCCGCTCTCCGGCCCGGCAGAACGCCCTTATAACCGCCGTGAAGATGCGAAATATCGCGATCAGCAAGGCGCGGTCGCCAGCCGTATTGATAAAGACTGAATGAAGTAGAGCTACTGAGGACGCCATGAGAAGAGTGTTAACCACGCTGATGATCCTGTTGGTCGTGCTGGTAGCCGGCCTTTCGGCGCTGGTGCTACTGGTCAATCCCAACGATTTTCGCGCTTATATGGTGCGTCAGGTTGAAGCCCGTAGCGGTTATCAATTGCAGCTTGATGGCCCGCTGCGCTGGCATGTCTGGCCGCAGCTTAGCATTCTCTCAGGTCGGATGACCTTAACCGCTCCCGGTGCGCAGACGCCGGTGGTCGCCGCCGACAATATGCGCCTTGACGTTAATCTGTGGCCGTTGCTTTCGCACCAGTTACACGTCAAACAGGTGATGCTCAAAGGCGCGGTTATCCAGTTAACGCCGCAAAGCGCCGCCGCGCCGCAAAAAGGCGCGCCCGTGGCACCGCGAGAAAACAACCTGCCGCAGGTGGAAGAGGATCGCGGCTGGTCCTGGGATATCGCCAGCCTGCAAGTGGCTGATAGCGTGCTGGTGTTCCAGCACGATGATGATGAACAACTGACGGTGCGCGATATCCGCCTGCAAATGGAGCAGGATTCGTTGCACCAGGCAAAGCTTGATTTCGCCGGGCGGATTAACCGCAATCAACGTGATTTAACGCTCTCTTTCAGCGCGCAAGTAGATGCCCGCGATTATCCGCATAACCTCACCGCTGCCATTGATAACGTGAAATGGCAATTGCAGGGCGGCGATGTCCCGACGCAGGGCATCGAAGGAGAAGGGCACTTACAGGCGCAGTGGCAACGTGCCCAGCAGCGCCTGACGCTCAACGATCTGAGCCTGCGCGCGAACGACACCGCGCTCACCGGTAACGGCAGCGTGACGTTTGGCAACCTGCCGGTGTGGGCGCTTGATTTGCAGTTTGATTCTCTCAATCTTGATAATTTGTTACCGCCGGAGCAGACCGCCGATAACAGCGGCTCGCCGCAGCAGCAAGGGCAGGCGCAAAACCGCCTGCCGCGCCCGGTTATCTCCACCAGCCTGGACACGCCGGAGTACAACGGGTTACGCAGTTTTACCGCACAGATTGGCATTAGCGCGAAAAGCGTACGCTGGCGCGGAATGCAGTTTGCGGATGTGGTCGGGCAGTTCAACAATAATGCCGGTTTGCTGTCGATCCCCACGCTGCAAGGAAAAATGGGCAACGGGGAGATCTCGTTACCTGGTGAGCTGGATGTGCGCGGTGATGAATCTCGCGCGACCTTCCAGCCAAAACTGGATAACGTCGAAATCGGCACCATTCTGAAAGCCTTTAATTACCCGATTGCCCTGACCGGCAGCCTGAGTATGGCGGGCGATTTTTCCGGACCGAATATCGACGCCGAAGATTTTCGCCGCCACTGGCAGGGTGAGGCACATGTCGATTTGAAAAACAGCCGTATGGAAGGGCTCAACTTCCAGCAACTGGTACAGCAGGCCGTGGCACGCAGCAGCGATGTGCAGGCGCAGGAAAACTACGATAACGCCACGCGGCTTGATAGTTTCACCAGCGATGTGTCGCTGGATAACGGGCAGATGAAATTCAGTGATATGCAGGGGAGTTCAGCGCTGCTGTCGCTTACCGGGGAAGGCGAAATGGATCTGCTGAAAGAGCAGGCGGATACCCGCTTTGAAGTGCGTGTGATGGAAGGCTGGAAAGGGGAGAGCGAGCTTATCGATTTCCTGAAAAATACCCCCGTTCCGCTGCGCGTATACGGTAAATGGCAAGCGCTCAACTACAGCCTGCAAGTTGATCAACTGCTGCGTAAACATCTGCAGGATGAAGCGAAACGCCGGTTAAATGACTGGGCGGATCGCAATAAAGATCGCCAGAGCGGCAAAGATGTGAAAAAACTGCTCGAGAAGATGTAAGCGAGCCAGTTTGCCGGGTGGGACACGGCACCACCCGGCAACGCAATTTACAAAATGCCTTCCAGCGCCAGGTGCTGTAACAACATAATGGTTTTGCCGTCGGCAATCTCTCCGCTGCGAATAGCCGCCAGTGCGGCGCTAAAATCCATCTCCACCACTTCGATATCCTCGCCTTCATCGGCTAAACCGCCGCCATCGCCGGTGCGTCGGCTGTCATCATACTCAGCGATAAAGAAGTGCAATTTTTCGCTGACCGAGCCGGGGCTCATCCATGCTTCAAACACTTTTTGCACCTGCTCAATCCGGTAACCGGTCTCCTCTTCTGCTTCCTGTTTTATGCGCTCTTCCGCGGCAAGTTCATCCAGTAAGCCGGCCGCCGCTTCCAGCAAAAAGCCGCTGTGCTGATTAACGAACAGCGGCAAGCGAAACTGCCGGGTGAGGATCACGCTGCGTTTGCTCGCGTTATACAGCAGGATCACCGCGCCGTTGCCGCGATCGTAAACTTCGCGGCTCTGGCGCTGCCATTCGCCGTCTCTGCGGCGAAAGTCAAAGGTGTACTTCGTCAGTTTGCCCCAATCTTCTGATAAGGGTTTGGTCGCAACAATGCGTACTCGTGCATTTTCAGATGGCATATTCGCTCCTCAGGACGTAAGATTGCATCTTATCGTGCAATTTCGTGCATTAACAAGATATTTCGTGCAAACAGGAGCACCCCTATGCTGACCTCACAACGCAAACAACTGATCCTTGCCCGGCTCGCTGAAGAGGGGCAGGTGCTGTCAAAAAATCTCAGTGAGCAGTTCGGCATTTCAGAAGATACCGTGCGCCGCGATTTACGCGAGCTGGCGGCGGAAGGGCGCTTACAGCGGGTGCACGGTGGTGCGTTACCGGCATCGGCGGCGGTGGTCACTTTTTCTGAGCGACAAACATTGCAATCGGATGCCAAGCGGCGGATCGCGCAGAAAGGGGCTGAACTGGTATCACCCGGGCAAGTGGTGATGATCGATGGCGGCACCACCACCAGTGAGTTAATCCGCTTTTTCCCTGACGATCTGCGCATTACCGTCGTCACCCACAGCCCGAGTATTGCTGTCGGGCTGGCACAACATCCGCTCATTAACGTGGTGATGATTGGCGGCCAGCTTTATAAACACTCTATCGTCAATGTCGGCGCGGCGGCGCTGGAGGGGATTGCTCGCGTGCGCGCCGATCTCTTTTTTATGGGGGTGACCGGCGTGCACGTTGAGGCGGGCTTAAGCACCGGTGATTTCGAAGAGTCGCGTATCAAGCATGCCATGGCGCAAAGGGCGGCGGAGACGGTGGCGCTGGCCTCGCCGGAAAAATTAAACACCGCCTCACCGTGGGTGATCGGTGATATCGGGCTTATCAATACGCTGGTGGTCGATGCACAAACTGATGAGCGCACGCTGGAGCCGTTTGCCCATCGTGGTATTGCGATTGTCAAAGCGTAGGAAAACAGGCTGGAAATGGCCGGGGCGAACCCCGGCATGCTTCACACTTCGTAATTGAGATTAGTGTCGCTGCCAAGCGGAATAAGCTGCACTTTTTGCACCCGGTGGCTTTCCACATCGAGCGTTTTTAGCAGGTAATCCCCCACCTGAACCTCTTCTCCCGGCTGCGGAATGCGTTGCAAATATTCCATCAGCAGCCCGGCAATGGTGTGATACTCGCGTTTATCGTCGAGCGGCAGCGGTACATATTGCACCAGATCCTCCAGCGGCATATGACCATTTGCCGTCCAGCTCCCGTCACTGTTTTTCTGAATATCGTGGCGCGCGTCAATCTCTTCCACTTCGTTGGGCAAGTTGCCGGCGATGGTTTCCATCACATCGCTTAAAGTGACCACTCCTTCAACGGAGCCAAACTCATCCACCACAAACGCAAAGTGGGTACGGGCATTACGGAACTGTTCCAGCGCCTGCAGCAGCGGCAATCCTTCCGGGAACACCAGTGGCTGGCGCACCAGCACGCGCAGATCGAGCGGTTCGCCGTGTAACGATTGCTGGAGCAGATCGAGGATATGCACTACGCCCAGCAGGGTGTCATCCTCTTCGCCACCGGTAACCACCACGCGCGTATGCTGGTTTTTATCCAGCAGCGCGCGGACTTCAGCCTCCGGCGCGCTCAGATCGATATGTTCAATATCGTGACGCGACGTCATGATGCTGCTCACCGTGCGCTGATTAAGGTTCAGCACGCGCTCAATCATCCGCCGCTCTTGCGGATTGAAAATCTGACCATCGTCGCCATCACGCAGCATCGAGGCGGCATCGGCATCCAGCTCCGCTTCTTCTTTACGCCCGCTCAGCAAACGCATGACCGTTTCGGTGGTGCGCTGGCGCAGCGTTCGGTCGGCGAACAGAAAACGGCGGCGGTTGAAGATAGCCAACTGGTTCAGCGCTTCAATCATGACCGAGAAGCCAATGGCGGCGTACAGGTAACCTTTCGGAATATGGAAACCAAACCCGTCGGCCACCAGGCTGAAACCGATCATCAGCAGGAAGCTGAGACACAGAATAACAATCGTAGGATGGTTATTGACGAAGCGGGTGAGGGTTTTACTCGCCAGCAGCATCAGCGAAATGGCGATAACCACCGCCGCCATCATCACGGCCAGGTGATCAACCATCCCCACGGCGGTGATCACGGAATCCAGTGAGAAAACCGCGTCCAGCACGACAATCTGCGTCACCACGGCCCAGAATTTCGCCCCGCGCCGCTGCGTGGGGTTGTCGCTGTCTTTCCCTTCGAGGCGCTCGTTGAGTTCAACCGTGGCTTTAAACAACAGGAACAGCCCGCCCACGAGCATGATTAAATCGCGGGCGCTGAAACTGAGCCCGCGAACGGTAAATAAAGGTTGGGTCAGCGTGACCAGCCAGGAAATTGAGGCCAGCAACAGCAGGCGCATCAACATGGCGAGTATCAAACCGGTGACGCGCGCACGGTCACGCTGTGCCGGCGGCAATTTTTCGGCGAGAATTGCAATAAAAACCAGGTTATCAATACCCAGCACCAGTTCAATCACCACCAATGTGACCAGACCAGCCCAGATTGACGGATCGGCAATCCATTCCATCGTTAACGTAACACCTTATGTGATATGACAATTGTCACAACGCGATCATGGATAAAGATGAGATAAATTGCAATGTCAGCCTGCGATTTATCTTATTTTAGGTCGTTATTTAAAACGCTTTAAATGTTATTTCCTTATTGTTTCTGTGATTAATTATCACTATTTAAATATGGATAATAGGAAAAGTCGCATGGGTAATGCTATGTCAGTTTTTTGTCAATATGCGGTAAATCCTAAAAAGCTAAAATTTTGGTCTTAATATTATTCTTAAAAAGATGTTTATCCCTGAATGTCGCCTTGCCTGCTATTCGCTTAGCTGCAACAATTCCTCCAGCATCGTTCAAATATACCAGCGTCTTTATTTTCAGCATTGTTAATCAGTGCGAAAGCCGGTACCTGCCGTATTTTATCTGGTTGGTAAATAGCGCCACCAGAAAGAGGATGTAATGGATGACTATCAACGACTTAGCGTCAATCAGTGAATTGGTAACTGAAAGCCAGGGGCGGTAGCGTGCCTGCGGGTATGTCAATCAGCCTGGATTATTCTGTAATCGCATGTGGTTGAATAAACGCTTTTTAGGACTGATGCCAGTTATATTTCTCAAGAATTAACTGCATTCTGAATCTGTGTACAGCTTGAGCGCTTATTTAAATCGCACAGGATAATTACTCTGCCAAAGTGATAATTAATCAATGATGAAATCTAAAACGAAATTGATGCCATTATTGGTGTCCATTAGCTTGATGAGTGGCTGCACCGTCTTCCCCGGGAGCAATATGTCTACGATGGGAAAGGATGTGATTAAACAGCAGGATGCTGATTTTGATATAGACCGTATGGTGAATGTCTATCCATTAACCCCGCGTCTGATTGAACAATTGCGCCCGCGCACCAATGTTGCCCAACCGAATATGTCACTGGATCAGGAGATTTCCGCCTACCAGTACCGCGTTGGCCCAGGGGATGTGCTGAACGTAACCGTGTGGGATCACCCGGAACTCACCACACCGGCCGGTCAGTATCGTAGTTCGAGCGATGCCGGTAACTGGGTACAACCCGATGGCACCATGTTTTATCCGTATGTCGGCAAGATTCACGTCGCCGGTAAAACGCTTTCCGAGATCCGTAGTGATATTACCAGCCGTTTAGCGACCTATATTGCTGACCCGCAGGTGGACGTTAATATCGCCGCGTTCCGCTCACAAAAAGCCTATATCTCCGGCCAGGTGGCGAAATCTGGTCAGCAGGCGATCACCAACGTACCGCTGACTGTTCTTGATGCGATCAATGCCGCAGGTGGCCTGACCGACAGCGCAGACTGGCGCAACGTCGTGCTGACACATCAGGGCCAGGAGCAGCGCATTTCGCTGCAGGCGCTGATGCAAAACGGCGATCTCAGCCAGAACCGTTTGCTCTATCCGGGTGACATTCTGTTTGTTCCGCGTAATGACGATCTGAAAGTGTTCGTGATGGGCGAAGTGAAAAAACAGAGCACGCTCAAAATGGACTTCAGCGGCATGACGCTGACCGAAGCGCTCGGCCAGGCCGAAGGTATCGATCTGACCACCTCCAACGCCAGCGGCATTTTTGTTATTCGTCCGCTCAAAGGCAGCGAAAGTGGCCGTGGCAACAAGATCGCCAACATTTATCAGCTCGATATGTCGGATGCCACATCGCTGGTTATGGCAACGAACTTCCGTCTCCAGCCGTATGACGTGGTGTATGTCACAACCGCACCGGTTGCGCGTTGGAACCGTCTCATCAACCAGTTGCTGCCGACAATCAGTGGCGTTCGCTACATGACCAACACGGCCAACGACATCCAAAATCTGCAATGACTATGTTCAACAAAATTCTGGTGGTATGCGTGGGGAACATTTGTCGTTCCCCAACGGCAGAACGGCTGCTGAAAAAATACCAGCCCGCTTTAACGGTGGCGTCAGCCGGGCTGGGCGCGCTGGTTGGACGTAGCGCGGACGCCAACGCCGTGAGTGTGGCGGCGGATAATCACCTCTCTCTGGAAGGGCATTGCGCGCGACAAATTACCGGAAAAATGTGCCGCGAATACGACCTGATTCTGGTGATGGAAAAGCGACATATTGCCCGCCTGTGCGAGATTGCCCCGGAAATGCGTGGAAAGGTCATGTTATTTGGCCACTGGGATAACGAGCGGGAGATCCCCGACCCGTATCGCAAAAGTCGTGAAGCTTTTGAAGCTATTTACACCTTACTTGACCAGTCTGCCCGCCATTGGGCGCAGGCATTGCAAGCTCAGCAGGGATAATAATGACAGAGAAAACACACCATTCGCATTCTGCTGCCCCGGCGGTGGGCAACGACGAAATCGATATTGGCCGTTTGCTCGGCACAATCATTGAGGCTCGCTGGTGGGTGCTGGGCATCACCTCGGTCTTCGCACTGATTGCTGTTGTCTACTGCCTGTTCGCCACCCCCATTTACAGCGCTGATGCGCTTGTGCAAATCGAGCAGAACACCGGAAGTTCGCTGGTACAGGATCTGAACAGTGCGCTGTCGAACAAGCCACCGGCGTCGGACGCGGAAATCCAGCTTATCCAGTCACGCCTGGTGCTGGGTAAAACCGTTGACGATCTTGATCTGGATATTTCGGTAGTCAAAAACACCTTTCCGCTGTTTGGCGCAGGGTGGGATCGCCTGATGGGGCGACAAAACGAGACGGTGAAAGTCACCACGTTCACGCTACCAAAAGGCATGAACGATCAGACCTTTACCTTAAAAATACTTAGCCCGAAACAATATCTGTTAAGCAGTGACGGTGGTTTTGAAGCGCGCGGCGAAGTGGGGCAACAGCTCAGCAAGCAGGGCGTCACCATGATGGTGAGTGCTATTCAGGCCTCGAATGACAGCGAGTTCACCGTGACCAAGTTTTCTACGCTTGGCATGATTAACAACCTGCAAAACAACCTGACGGTAACCGAGAACGGCAAAGACACCGGCGTGCTGAGCCTCACCTATACCGGCGAAGACCGTGATCAGATCCGCGCCATTCTGGACAGCATCACGCGCAACTACCTTGAGCAAAACATTGAGCGCAAATCCGAAGAAGCGGCCAAGAGCCTGGTCTTCCTCGATAAGCAACTGCCGGAAGTGCGCAAAAACCTTGATGAGGCCGAGGAAAAACTCAACACCTATCGCCAGCGCAAAGACTCTGTGGATCTACCGCTGGAAGCGAAATCGGTGCTCGATTCGATGGTCAACATCGATGCGCAGTTGAACGAACTGACCTTCCGCGAAGCGGAAATCTCCAAGCTCTATACCAAAGTTCACCCGGCTTACCGCACCCTGCTGGAAAAACGTAAAGCGCTGGAAGATGAAAAATCGAAACTGAACGATCGCATCACCGCGATGCCGGAAACGCAGCAGGAGATTGTTCGCCTGACGCGTGATGTCGAATCAGGTCAGCAGGTTTATATGCAACTGCTGAATAAACAGCAGGAGCTGCGTATCACCCAGGCGAGCACCGTTGGCGATGTGCGTATCGTCGACCCGGCCATCGCACAACCGGGCGTGCTGAAGCCGAAGAAAGCGTTGATCATTCTTGGCAGCATTATCCTGGGCCTGATTGTTTCGGTGGTCGGTGTGCTGCTGCGCTCGCTGTTTAACCGCGGCATCGAAAGCCCGCAAGTGCTCGAAGAGCAGGGCATCAGCGTTTACGCCAGCATTCCGCTGTCGGAGTGGCAAAAAGCGCGCGATAGCGTCAAAACTATCAAAGGGGTTAAACGCTATAAGCAGAGCCAGTTGCTGGCGGTGGGGAACCCGACGGATCTGGCCATCGAAGCGGTGCGCAGCCTGCGCACCAGCCTGCACTTCGCCATGATGCAGGCCAATAACAATGTGTTGATGATGACCGGCGTTAGCCCGTCAATCGGTAAAACCTTTGTCTGTGCCAACCTGGCGGCGGTGATTAGCCAGACCAATAAACGCGTGCTGCTGATCGACTGCGACATGCGCAAAGGCTACACCCATGAACTGCTGGGCACCGACAACGTGAATGGTTTGTCCGAAGTGCTGGCCGGGAAGGGCACCATCGAGAGTTGCGCGAAGCCGACCTCTATCAGCAACTTTGACCTTGTACCGCGCGGTCAGGTGCCGCCAAACCCATCCGAGCTGCTGATGAGCGAACGCTTCAGCCAGCTGGTGAAATGGGCCAGCAGCCACTACGACCTGGTGTTGATTGATACCCCGCCAATTCTTGCGGTAACGGATGCGGCAGTAGTGGGTCGCCATGCGGGCACCACGCTGATGGTGGCGCGTTACGCGGTGAACACGCTCAAAGAGATCCAGACCAGCCTGAGCCGCTTCGAGCAAAATGGTATTCAGGTGAAAGGCGTGATCCTGAACTCGATTTTCCGCCGTGCGACCGGCTATCAGGATTACGGCTACTACGAGTACGAATACAAGTCCGATTCAAAATAACCAGATCTTACCTCTATCCCTCAACGCGCTGCGCCTTTTCCCGTCAGGGAAAAGGCGGCAGTAAGGGCGAAAGCGGCATGTTGAACGCATTAGGGAACGCATCATGAGCACAACAGCAAACCCGTTAATTTCAATTTATATGCCAACCTGGAACCGGCAACAGCTGGCGATCCGCGCGATTAAATCGGTGCTGCGCCAGGATTACCCGCACTGGGAAATGATCATTGTTGATGACTGCTCCGCAAGCTTCGAGCAGTTGCAACAGTTTGTTGATGAGCTGGGCGACCCGCGTGTCAGTTACACGCGCAACGCCTTTAACTCTGGTGCTTGCGCGGTGCGCAACCAGGCGATTTTGCAGGCGAAAGGCCAGTACATTACCGGTATTGACGATGACGATGAATGGACGCCAAACCGCCTGTCCGTTTTTCTGGCGCACAAACATCTGCTTAATACCCGTGCTTTTTTGTACGCCAACGATTATGTCTGTCAGGGCGAAGTCTATTCGCAACCGGCGAGCTTGCCGCTGTACCCGAAATCGCCGTTCTCGCGCAAGCTGTTCTACAAGCGCAACATCGTTGGCAACCAGGTTTTCACCTGGGGCTGGCGTTTTAAAGAGAGCTTGTTTGATACCCAACTGAAGGCGGCGCAGGATTACGACATTTTCCTGCGAATGGTCGAGGAGTACGGCGAGCCGTGGAAAATCGAAGAAGCCACGCAGATCCTGCACATTAACCACGGTGAAATGCAGATCACCTCTTCGCCGAAGAAATTTTCCGGTTACTTCCATTTTTATCGTAAACACAAAGACAAATTCGATCGCGCCAGTAAGAAATATCAGCTGTTTACCCTCTACCAAATCCGCAATAAGCGGATGAACTGGCGCACATTGTTGACGCTGTTTTCTCTGCGCAACGGTAAGCGTCTGGCTGATGGGCTGCGGGGGAAATAATGCGTCTGGAAGATTTTCGCGCTAATCACTGGAATTTGCGCCCGTGCTGCATGGTTGCGGCGTACCGCATTGCCCATTTTTGCTCCGTGTGGCGCAAAAAGCATGTCATCAACAATCTCTGGGCCGCGCCCGTTATTTTGTTGTACCGCTTTGTCACGGAATGCCTGTTTGGCTATGAAATTCAGGCCGCCGCGACGATTGGTCGCCGCTTTACCATTCATCACGGCTATGCGGTGGTGATCAATAAAAACACCGTCGCCGGGGATGATTTCACCATTCGTCATGGCGTCACCATCGGCAACCGTGGGGCCGATAGCCTGGCCTGCCCGGTGATTGGCAACAACGTTGAACTGGGTGCCAACGTGGTGATCATTGGCGATATCACCATTGGTAACAACGTCACCATTGGCGCGGGTAGCGTGGTGCTCGACAGCGTGCCGGACAACGCGCTGGTGGTCGGCGAGAAAGCGCGCGTGAAGGTGATTAAATGAATATTTTGCAATTTAACGTGCGCCTTGCAGAAGGCGGTGCCGCAGGGGTTGCGCTCGATTTACATCAGCGTGCGCTGCAACAGGGCATTTCATCGCGTTTTATTTACGGCTATGGCAAAGGCGGCAAAAAAAGCGTCAGCCACGACAATTATCCGCAGGTGTATAAACAGACGCCACGTCTGACTTCCATCGCTAATCTGGCGCTGTTTCGCCTGTTTAACCGCGATGTGTTCGGCAACCTGAATAACCTCTATCGCACTGTGACGCGCACAGAAGGGCCTGTGGTGCTGCACTTTCATGTCATGCACAGCTACTGGCTGAATCTGGATGAACTGGTGACATTTTGCCAGAAGGTGAAAGCGCACAAGCCGGATGTCACCTTTGTCTGGACGCTGCATGACCACTGGAGCGTGACCGGGCGCTGCGCGTTTACCGATGGCTGTGAAGGCTGGAAAGAGCATTGCCGTAAATGCCCGACGCTGTCGAACTACCCGCCGGTGAAGGTTGACCGTGCGCATAAGCTGGTCGATAGCAAACGTCAGTTATTCAACGACATGCTGGCGCTCGGCTGCCAGTTTATCTCCCCCAGCCAGCACGTAGCGGACGCCTTTAATAGCCTGTATGGCGCGGGGCGCTGCAACATTATCAATAACGGTATTGATGTGGCGACTGAAGCCATTCTGGCCGAGCTGGCACCGGTGAAAGTGACGCAAGGTAAACCGAAGATTGCGGTGGTGGCGCACGATCTACGCTATGACGGGAAAACCAACCAACAACTGGTACGCGACATCATGGCGATGGATGACCGTGTGGAACTGCATACCTTCGGTAAGTTTTCCCCGTTTGAGGGCAGCAATGTCATCAACCACGGTTTTCTGACCGATAAGCGCAAATTGATGAGTGAACTCAACGAGATGGATGCGCTGGTCTTTAGTTCTCGCGTCGATAACTATCCGCTGATTCTGTGCGAAGCGTTATCTATCGGTGTCCCGGTGATTGCCACCCACAGCGATGCGGCGCGCGAAGTGTTACAGAAATCTGGCGGGAAAACGTTCAGCGAGCAGGAAGTGTTGCCGCTGGTGCAGTGCCATAAAGCTGACATTGCCCAGGCGGTATTTGGCGAAAGCCTTGACGCGTTCCGCGCGCGCAGCCGCCAGGCATACAGTGGCCAACAGATGCTGGAGGAGTATGTCTCATTCTATCAAGGTCTGTAGCTACCTCCTGCTGCCGCTCATTTACCTGCTGGTTAACGTCAAACTCCTCCAGTTGGGGGAGAGTTTTCCCATCACTATCGTGACATTTTTGCCGGTGCTGCTGCTGCTCTACGTTGAGCGCATCAGCGTGAAAAAACTGATGATAGCTCTGGGGGCCGGGGCAGGGCTGACGCTGTTTAACTTCATATTCGGTAAGTCGTTGGACGCCAGTAAATATGTCACCTCGACGATGTTGTTTGTTTATATCGTTATCATCATCGGCATGGTGTGGAGTATCCGCTTCAAAACTATTTCGCCGCATAATTACCGTAAGATCTTGAGATTTTTCTATGCGGTAGTGGCATTCGTGGTGCTACTTGCGGCAATGGAAATGGCGCAGATTATCCTCACTGGCGGCAGTAGTTTAATGGAGGGGATTTCGAAATATCTCATCTATAGCAACAGTTACGTGCTGAATTTTATCAAGTTCGGCGGTAAACGTACTACGGCGTTATATTTCGAACCGGCATTCTTCGCTCTGGCGTTAATCTCAATTTGGCTCAGCATCAAACAGTTTGGTATCAAAACGCCGAAGACCGATGCTATGATTTTGGCAGGGATAGTTCTTTCGGGATCGTTCTCAGGGGTAATGACATTTATCCTGTTTTATCTGCTGGAATGGGCTTTCCAGTATCTGAACAAAGAGGCGATCCGTAAAAAGTTACCTTTGGCAATTATTTCACTGGCAGTGTTTATTGTTGGCGTTGTATTTGCTTTTCCATATATCGCAGAACGAATCGGCGATTTAGGTACGGAAGGCTCTTCCTCGTATTATCGTATTATCGGTCCGCTGGTGATGGTGGGATATTCACTGACCAATATTGATGGTGTAGTAAGATTTGGCTCACTTTACGAATATGTCGCATCATTCGGAATCTTTAACGGTGCGGACGTCGGGAAAACAATAGACAATGGGTTGTATCTGCTGATCATTTATTTTTCATGGTTCGCGGTATTACTGACCGGATGGTATCTGTTTAAAGTTGGAAAAATGACGATAAATGCCTTTGGCAACAATCAGAATTTTCGCGTTCAACTTTATCTGTTCACTCCGATATCGTTGTTTTTTACGGGGTCTATCTTTAGCCCGGAATATGCGTTTTTAATTGTTTGTCCGTTTATTCTGCGCAAAGCGTTGAATATAGTGGCTACATGAAGAGGTGGGTCAAATGCTGCTAAGTGTTATTACTGTCGCGTTTCGTAATTATGAAGGTGTGATGAAAACCTGGCAGTCGCTGGCTCACCTGGCGAAAGCGAAAAATATTGAATTCGAATGGATTGTGGTTGACGGCGGTTCTCAGGATGGTACTGAGGAATTTCTGAAAAACCTCAACGGTCAGTACAATTTACGCTATATCAGCGAACGCGATAAAGGCATCTATGATGCCATGAATAAAGGGATCGATATGGCCGCAGGACGCTTTGCGCTGTTTCTCAATTCCGGCGATATTTTCCATGAAGAAATTGTGGATGTTGTTCGTCAGCTGGATGATGAGCAAGAGAACGCAATGTATATTGGCGATGCGCTGCTGGATTTCGGCGATGGCACAAAAATACGTCGTGGCGCAAAACATGGCTGGTATATTTACCACAGCTTACCGGCCAGCCATCAGGCTATATTTTTCCCGGTAAATGGTCTGAAAACTTACCCCTACGATCTGCAATATAAAGTCTCTTCCGATTACGCATTAGCCGCCAGAATGTTTAAAGCGGGATTCCCGTTTAAGCGTTTGAAAGGCCTTGTGTCTGAATTTTCGATGGGCGGCGTATCAACGTCTAATAACCTTGAATTATGTCAGGATGCTCGCAATGTGCAGCGTAAAATATTACGCATGCCGGGCTTCTGGGCACAGTTGTCTTATATGTTGCGTTTACGGACGACCGGCAAAACGAAAGCCTTATATAACAAAGCATAACGCTCAGATATAAGGAAAAATGATGCAGGATTTAAAAGGATTCTCCGTGCCGAAAGGCTTTCGGGGCGGCAACGCTATTAAGGTTCAACTGTGGTGGGCGGTTCAGGCGACATTATTCGCCTGGTCCCCGCAGGTGCTGTATCGCTGGCGCGCATTCCTGTTGCGCTTATTTGGCGCAAAGGTTGGAAAAGGCGTGGTTATTCGTCCATCGGTAAAAATTACTTATCCGTGGAAATTAACATTAGGCGATTACAGCTGGGTAGGAGATGACGCAGTGTTATACACGCTGGGTGATATTTCTATCGGTGCGAATTCAGTGGTTTCTCAGAAATGTTATTTGTGCACCGGCAGTCACGATTATATGAGCGCGCATTTTGATATTAACGCGACGCCAATCGTGATTGGTGAGAAGTGCTGGCTGGCGACAGATGTGTTTGTCGCGCCGGGCGTCTCCATCGGCGACGGGACGGTAGTCGGTGCGCGCAGCAGTGTTTTTAAATCGCTTCCGGCAAATGTGATTTGCCGTGGCAATCCCGCAGTGGTGACGCGCGAACGCGTTGAAAAGGTAACTCCCTGAACTGGGACTATTGAGGAAAATAAATTATGTCTAAAGTCGCTCTCATCACCGGCGTAACCGGGCAAGATGGCTCTTATCTGGCTGAACTGCTTCTGGAGAAGGGTTACGAAGTTCACGGCATTAAACGCCGCGCTTCCTCATTCAATACCGAGCGTGTGGATCACATCTATCAGGATCCGCACACCAGCAACCCGAAATTCCATCTGCACTACGGTGACCTGACCGATACCTCCAACCTGACGCGTATCCTGCAGGAAGTGCAGCCGGATGAAGTCTACAACCTGGGCGCGATGAGCCACGTGGCTGTGTCGTTCGAATCCCCGGAATATACCGCCGACGTTGATGCCATGGGTACGCTGCGTCTGCTGGAAGCCATTCGCTTCCTGGGTCTGGAGAAGAAAACCCGTTTCTACCAGGCGTCCACCTCTGAACTGTACGGCCTGGTGCAGGAAATCCCGCAGAAAGAGACCACGCCGTTCTACCCGCGCTCTCCGTACGCCGTTGCCAAACTGTACGCGTACTGGATCACCGTGAACTACCGTGAATCCTACGGCATGTATGCCTGCAACGGCATTCTGTTCAACCACGAATCTCCGCGCCGCGGCGAAACCTTCGTGACCCGCAAAATCACCCGTGCTATCGCCAACATCGCCCAGGGTCTGGAATCCTGCCTGTACCTCGGCAACATGGACTCCCTGCGTGACTGGGGCCATGCCAAAGATTACGTGAAAATGCAGTGGATGATGCTGCAACAGGAAAAACCGGAAGACTTCGTTATCGCCACCGGTGTGCAGTACTCCGTGCGTCAGTTCGTGGAATTTGCCGCCGCACAACTGGGTATCAAACTGCGCTTTGAAGGCACCGGCGTAGAAGAGAAAGGCATTGTCGTTTCTGTGACCGGCCATGACGCACCGGGCGTGAAACCGGGCGATGTGATTGTTGCCGTTGACCCGCGTTACTTCCGTCCTGCTGAAGTGGAAACCCTGCTGGGCGACCCGAGCAAAGCGCACGAAAAACTGGGCTGGAAACCGGAAATCACCCTGCAGGAGATGGTCTCCGAAATGGTGGCAAAAGATCTGGAAGCAGCGAAAAAACACTCACTGCTTAAGGCCCACGGTTACGAGGTTGCCATCGCGCTGGAGTCCTGAGCATGACCAAACAACGTGTTTTTGTGGCTGGCCATCGCGGGATGGTGGGGTCAGCGATCGTACGGCAGCTCGAACAGCGGGCGGATATCGAACTGGTGCTGCGTTCCCGCGAGGAGCTGAACCTGTTAGATAGCGCGGCGGTGAATGCGTTTTTCGAAAACGAACGTATCGACCAGGTTTACCTGGCGGCGGCAAAAGTGGGCGGTATTGTGGCGAACAATACCTACCCGGCGGACTTCATCTACGAAAATATGATGATTGAGAGCAACATCATTCACGCCGCGCACAAGAACGACGTGAACAAGCTGTTGTTCCTTGGTTCGTCCTGTATCTACCCGAAACTGGCTCACCAGCCGATTGCGGAAAGTGAGCTGTTGCAGGGGACGCTGGAGCCGACCAACGAGCCGTACGCGATTGCCAAAATCGCCGGTATTAAGTTGTGCGAATCCTACAACCGTCAATATGACCGTGATTACCGCTCGGTGATGCCGACCAATCTGTACGGGCCGCACGACAACTTCCACCCGAGCAACTCGCACGTTATTCCTGCGCTGCTGCGCCGTTTCCACGAAGCGACGCAGGAAAATGCGCCGGATGTGGTGGTGTGGGGCAGCGGCACACCGATGCGCGAATTCCTGCATGTGGATGATATGGCTGCCGCCAGCATTCACGTTCAGGAGCTGGCGCGCGAAGTGTGGCAGGAGAATACCGAACCGATGCTGTCGCATATCAATGTCGGCACCGGGGTGGACTGCACCATTCGTGAACTGGCGCAAACCGTGGCAAGCGTGGTGGGCTACAAAGGTCGCGTGGTGTTTGATGCCACCAAACCGGACGGCACGCCGCGCAAACTGCTGGATGTGACCCGCCTGCATCAGCTTGGCTGGTATCACGAGATCTCACTGGAAGCGGGGCTTGCGAGCACCTACCAGTGGTTCCTTGAAAACCAGCACCGGTTCCGGGGGTAAGTATGTTTTTGAGTCAGGAAGATTTTGCCACGGTGGTGCGTTCGACCCCGCTGATTTCCATCGATTTGATCGTGGAAAACTCACGCGGCGAGTTTTTACTCGGTAAGCGCACTAACCGTCCGGCCCAGGGATACTGGTTTGTGCCGGGCGGACGCGTGCAAAAGGACGAGCCGCTGGCGGCCGCTTTCGAGCGACTGACTCAGGCGGAACTGGGACTGCGCCTGCCGATGTCGGCAGGCGAGTTTTACGGCGTCTGGCAGCACTTCTATGACGACAACTTTTCCGGCCCGGATTTCACCACGCATTACATCGTGCTGGGCTTTCGCCTGCGCGTGGATGAGGACACCCTCGCGCTGCCGCCGGATCAGCACAACGACTACCGCTGGGGAACGCCGGAGTCGCTGATTGCCGACCCGCTGGTACATGACAATAGCCGCGCCTATTTCCTCGACGCGCAGGGAGTACCGGGCTTATGAAAATCCTGGTCTATGGCATCAACTATTCGCCGGAGCTGACCGGGATCGGTAAGTACACCGGCGAAATGGTGGAATGGATGGCCCGTCAGGGTCATGACGTGCGCGTTATTACCGCGCCGCCGTACTACCCGGAGTGGAAAGTGGGCGAGCATTACAGCGCCTGGCGCTGGCGCAAAGAGCAGGGCGTTGCCACGGTGTGGCGCTGCCCGCTGTATGTGCCCGCGCAGCCATCGACCTTAAAACGGCTGCTGCATTTGGGCAGTTTTGCCCTGAGCAGCTTCTTTCCGTTGATGGCACAGCGTCGCTGGAAACCGGATCGCATTATCGGCGTCGTGCCGACCCTGTTTTGCACACCGGGCATGCGTCTGCTGGCAAAACTGAGCGGCGCGAAAACCGTGCTGCACATTCAGGATTATGAAGTCGATGCCATGCTGGGTTTAGGCATGGCGGGCAAAGGTAAAAACGGTCGCGTGGCGAAGCTGGCGACCGCTTTTGAACGCAGCAACCTGCATAACGTTGACAACGTGTCGACCATCTCCCGTTCGATGATGAATAAAGCGCGGGAGAAAGGCGTGGCTGCGGACAAAATCATTTTCTTCCCGAACTGGTCCGAAGTGGCGCGTTTTCGCGATATCGACGATGGATCCGTCGCGCAACTGCGCCGCACGCTCGGCCTGCCGGATGACAAAAAAATCATTCTTTACTCCGGCAATATCGGTGAGAAGCAGGGGCTGGAAAACGTCATTGAAGCGGCGGCAAAACTGCACAACCAGCCGTGGCTGTTTGTGATTGTCGGCCAGGGCGGCGGCAAGGCGAGGCTGGAAAAAATGGTCAGCGAGCGCGGGCTTCACAACGTGAAATTCTTCCCGTTGCAGCCGTATGACGCGCTACCGGCCTTATTAAAAATGGGCGATTGCCATCTGGTTATCCAAAAGCGCGGCGCGGCTGACGCGGTGCTGCCGTCCAAACTGACCAACATTCTGGCGGTCGGCGGCAATGCGGTTATTACCGCCGAAGAGAGTACCGAACTTGGCCAGCTGTGCCTGACCCAGCCTGGTATTGCGGTCTGCGTTGAACCGGAATCGGTTGACGCGCTGGCCTGGGGCATTGAACGCGCACTGGCGATGCCCAAAAACAACACGGTGGCACGTGAATATGCCGAACGCACGCTCGAAAAAGAGAACGTGTTAAGCCAGTTTATTGCAGATATCAGCCCGGAGAATTCCACTCAGCCCGCACGTGCCCGCGAAAGCGCGCATGACGGCGAACTGAACTTCGATGGCAATGGGGATAAATCATGAGTCAAACACAACTCTATCCGGTCGTGATGGCCGGCGGCTCTGGCAGCCGTTTGTGGCCGCTGTCCCGTGTGCTTTACCCTAAACAGTTTCTCTGCCTGAAAGGCGAACTCACCATGTTGCAAACCACCATCTGCCGCCTGAACGGCGTGGAGTGCGAAAGCCCGGTGGTGATTTGTAACGAACAGCACCGCTTTATCGTGGCGGAGCAACTGCGTCAGCTGCACAAGCTGACCGAAAACATCATTCTTGAACCGGCAGGCCGCAACACGGCACCGGCTATCGCGTTGGCGGCGCTGGCGGTGAAACGCCACAACCCGGATAGTGATCCGCTGATGCTGGTGCTGGCCGCTGACCATGTGATTCAGGATGAAGAGGCGTTTCGCACGTCGGTACGCAATGCGATCCCTTATGCCGAGGCGGGCAAACTGGTGACCTTTGGTATCGTGCCGGATCTGCCGGAAACCGGTTATGGCTACATTCGTCGCGGCGCGGTTTCTGCCGGTGAAGTTGATGCGGTGGCGTTTGAAGTGGCGCAATTTGTCGAAAAACCCAACCTCGAAACAGCGCAGGGTTATGTGGCAAGCGGTGAGTATTACTGGAACAGCGGCATGTTCCTGTTCAGCGCCGGTCGCTACCTGGAAGAGCTGAAAAAATACCGCCCGGATATTCTTGAGGCCTGCGAAAAAGCGATGGACGCCACCGACCCGGATATGGACTTTATCCGCGTTGATGAGGAGTCTTTCCTCGCCTGCCCGGAAGAGTCGATTGACTATGCGGTGATGGAAAGAACCGCCGATGCGGTGGTGGTGCCGATGGATGCAGGCTGGAGCGATGTTGGCTCCTGGTCGTCGCTGTGGGAAATCAGCCAGCACACGCCGGAGGGAAACGTCCATCACGGCGACGTCATCAGCCATAAAACCGAAAACAGCTACGTTTATGCGGAATCTGGCCTGGTCACTACCATCGGGGTGAAAGATCTGGTGGTGGTGCAGACCAAAGATGCGGTGCTGATTGCCGACCGTAATGCCGTGCAGGATGTGAAAAAAGTGGTCGAGAAAATCAAAGCCGACGGGCGCCACGAACACCACATTCACCGCGAAGTTTACCGTCCGTGGGGCAAATATGACTCCATCGATTCCGGCGATCGCTACCAGGTAAAACGCATTACCGTGAAGCCGGGCGAAGGACTTTCCGTACAGATGCATCACCACCGCGCTGAACACTGGGTGGTGGTCGCCGGTACGGCAAAAGTGACAATTGATGGCGAGGTGAAATTGCTGGGCGAAAACGAATCTATCTATATTCCGCTCGGCGCGCGCCACTGTCTGGAAAACCCTGGGAAAATTCCGCTCGATCTGATCGAGGTGCGCTCCGGTTCGTACCTGGAAGAGGATGACATTGTGCGGTTTGCCGATCGTTACGGCCGTATTTAATTCCCGTGCCGGATAACGCGAACGTTATCCGGTTTATAAATTTAAATTAATCAACAAGATATGGCCATTTTACGGTCACGGCTGACTGTTGCCTGAAGAAGAGGTAATGATGGAAAAATTAACCTGTTTTAAAGCTTACGATATTCGCGGCAAGCTGGGCGAAGAACTCAATGAAGACATTGCATGGCGTATTGGCCGCGCCTATGGGGAGTACCTGAAGCCGCAAACCATCGTGCTGGGCGGCGATGTGCGTCAGACCAGCGAAGCGCTGAAACTGGCGCTGGCGAAAGGGTTGCAGGACGCCGGTGTGAATGTGCTGGATATCGGGCTTTCCGGTACCGAAGAGATCTATTTTGCCACTTTCCATCTGGGCGTTGACGGCGGTATCGAAGTGACCGCCAGCCACAACCCGATGGATTATAACGGCATGAAACTGGTGCGTAAGGGCGCGCGTCCGATCAGCGGCGATACCGGCCTGCGCGATGTGCAGCGCCTGGCTGAAGCCAATGATTTCCCGCCGGTGAACCCGGCAAAACGCGGCAGCTACGAGCAAATTAATCTGCGCGACGCCTATATCGATCACCTGATGGGCTATATCGACACCAACAACCTCAAGCCGCTGAAACTGGTGATTAACTCCGGTAACGGCGCGGCAGGTCCAGTGGTGGATGCCATTGAAGCCCGCTTTAAGGCGCTGAATGTGCCGGTGACTTTCGTCAAAGTGCATAACGAGCCGGACGGCACCTTCCCGCACGGTATTCCTAACCCCTTGCTGCCGGAGTGCCGCGACGATACCCGCAATGCGGTGATTGAGCATAACGCCGATATGGGCATTGCTTTTGATGGCGACTTTGACCGTTGCTTCCTGTTCGACGGGGAAGGGCAGTTTATCGAGGGCTACTACATTGTTGGCCTGCTGGCCGAAGCGTTCCTCGAAAAACATCCGGGTGCGAAGATCATTCATGACCCGCGCTTGTCGTGGAACACAGTGGATGTCGTTGGCCGCGCGGGTGGTACACCAGTGATGTCGAAAACCGGCCATGCCTTTATTAAAGAGCGGATGCGCGAAGAAGACGCTATTTATGGCGGCGAAATGAGCGCGCATCACTACTTTCGTGACTTTGCCTACTGCGACAGCGGCATGATCCCGTGGCTGCTGGTCACCGAGTTGTTGTGCCTGAAAGGCAAAACCCTGGCGCAACTGGTGAGCGACCGCATGGTGGCGTTCCCGGCGAGCGGCGAGATCAACAGCAAACTGGCGGACCCGGTGACGGCGATCAACCGCGTTGAACAACACTTCACGCCGGGTGCGCTGGAGATCGACCGTACGGATGGCATCAGCATCGCGTTTGCCGACTGGCGCTTTAACTTGCGCTCTTCCAATACAGAACCCGTTGTACGCCTGAACGTTGAATCGCGGCGCGACGAGGAACTGATGAAAGCGCGAACGCAGGATATTCTGGCACTGTTAAATCAATAACGATAAGGCGTTCCTCTCCCCGATGCCGGGGAGGGTGAACATTACAGGCAGGTACAACAATGACTCATCTCAAAAAACGCGACCGGGCCAAAACGAATGCATCGTTAATCTCTATCGTGCAGCGCTTCTCCGACATCACCATTATGTTCGGTGGCCTGTGGTTGGTGTGTAAGGTCAATGCGCTGCCGTTCTTCTACATGCATCTGCTGATGGCTCTGATTACGCTGGTTGTTTTCCAGATGATCGGCGGAATGACCGATTTTTACCGCTCCTGGCGGGGCGTAAAAATCATGACTGAACTGACGCTGCTGTTGCAGAACTGGACGCTGAGCCTGATTTTCAGCGCCGGTTTGCTGGCGTTCAATAATGATTTTGATAACACCTTCAACATCTATCTCGCCTGGTATTTGTTGACCTCGATGGGGTTGATGATGAGCCGGGCGGTGATCCGCTTTGGCGCAGGCTGGATGCGTAACCTGGGCTACAACACGCGCCGCGTGGCAGTAGCCGGTGATATGCCGATGGGCCAGGAATTGCTGGAAGGTTTTCGCAATGAGCCGTGGCTCGGGTTTGATGTGGTCGGGGTTTACCACGATCCACAACCGGGCGGCATTACGACTGGCTGGGCGGGAAACCTCGACCAACTGGTGGAAGATGCGAAAAGCGGGAAAATTCACAACGTCTACATCGCCATGTCGATGAATGACGCCGCCTGTATCAAAAAGCTGGTGCGCCAGCTCGCCGATACCACCTGTTCGGTGATCCTTATCCCTGACGTTTTCACCTTTAACATCCTGCACTCGCGTGTGGAAGAGGTGAACGGCGTGCCGGTGGTGCCGCTGTATGACACGCCGCTTTCCGGTGTCAACCGCATCCTGAAACGTCTGGAAGACATTGTTCTCGCCTCGCTGATTTTGCTGCTCATCTCTCCGGTGCTGCTGGCGATTTCGGTGGCGGTGAAACTCAGCTCTCCGGGGCCGGTTATTTTCCGCCAGACGCGCTATGGCATGGATGGTAAGCCGATTAAGGTGTGGAAATTCCGCTCCATGAAGGTGATGGAAAACGACAAAGTGGTGACGCAGGCAACGCAGAACGATCCGCGCGTCACCAAAGTCGGCAGCTTCCTGCGCCGTACGTCGCTCGATGAACTGCCGCAGTTTATCAATGTGCTGACCGGGGGGATGTCGATCGTTGGCCCGCGCCCGCATGCGGTGGCGCATAACGAGCAGTATCGCTCGCTGATTGAGGGCTACATGCTGCGCCATAAAGTGAAACCCGGTATTACCGGCTGGGCGCAAATTAACGGCTGGCGCGGTGAAACCGACACGCTGGAGAAAATGGAAAAACGCATTGAGTTCGATCTCGAATACATCCGTGAATGGAGCCTGTGGTTCGATATCAAAATCGTTTTTCTGACCGTCTTTAAAGGCTTTGTTAACAAAGCGGCGTATTAAGGAAAGGTCATGAGCCTGAGAGAAAAAACCATCAGCGGCGCGAAGTGGTCCGCCATGGCGACCCTGACCATTATTGGTCTGGGGCTGGTGCAGATGACCGTGCTGGCGCGCATTATCGATAACCACCAGTTCGGTCTGCTGACCGTCTCGCTGGTGATTATCGCGCTGGCGGATACGCTGTCGGATTTCGGCATCGCCAACTCGATTATTCAGCGTAAAGAGATAAGCCACCTCGAACTGACCACGCTGTACTGGCTCAATGTTGGGCTGGGTATCGTGGTCTGCATTGCCGTTTTCTCCCTGAGCGGAGCGATCGCCAATGTGCTGAATAACCCGGATCTGGCACCGCTGATTAAAACGCTGTCGCTGGCTTTCGTGGTGATCCCACACGGCCAGCAGTTTCGTGCGTTGATGCAAAAAGAGCTGGAGTTCAATAAGATAGGCGCCATTGAAACGCTGTCGGTGCTGGCGGGTTTCAGCTTCACGGTCATCAGCGCGTTCTTCTGGCCGCTGGCGATGACCGCGATCCTCGGTTATCTGGTTAACAGCGCGGTACGCACGCTGCTATTTGGCTATTTTGGGCGCAAAATTTACCGCCCCGGGCTGCATTTCTCGCTGGCGTCGGTCAGCTCCAATCTGCGTTTTGGTGCCTGGCTGACAGCAGACAGCATCATCAACTATGTGAACACCAACCTCTCCACGCTGGTGCTGGCGCGTATTCTCGGTGCCAGCGTCGCCGGGGGCTACAACCTGGCGTACAACGTGGCGGTAGTGCCGCCGATGAAGCTCAACCCCATCATTACTCGTGTGCTGTTCCCGGCGTTTGCCAAAATTCAGGACGATACGGAAAAGCTGCGCGTGAACTTCTACAAGCTGCTGTCGGTGGTTGGGATCATTAACTTCCCGATCCTGCTGGGGCTGATGGTGGTGGCGAACAACTTTGTGCCGCTGGTGTTTGGCGACAAATGGAACAGCATTATTCCCATCCTGCAACTGCTGTGTATTGTCGGCCTGTTGCGCGCGGTGGGTAACCCGATTGGTTCGCTGCTGATGGCGAAAGCGCGGGTGGATATCAGCTTTAAATTCAATGTCTTTAAAACGTTTCTCTTTATCCCCGCCATCATCGTCGGTGGACATCTGGCGGGGGCGCTCGGCGTGACGCTCGGTTTTCTGCTGGTGCAAATCATCAACACCGTTCTGAGCTACTTCGTGATGATTAAACCGGTGCTCGGTTCCAGCTACCGTCAGTACATCCTGAGCCTGTGGCTACCCTTTTACCTGTCACTGCCGACCCTGGTGGTGAGCTACGGCTTGGGTCTGGCCCTGAATGGACATCTGCCGCTGGCGGCGATGTTAGCGATTCAGGTCGCGGCGGGCGTGGTGGCCTTCGCCGGAATGCTGATTGTGTCGCGTAATGCGCTGGTAGTGGAGATGAAACGCCAGTTTTGCCGCAACGAGAAACTTAAAACGCTGCTTCGCGCAGGATAAGAAACCTGATTGAACCCCTTTATGAGGTCGTTATGAAATTATTGATCCTTGGCAATCACACATGCGGCAACCGTGGTGACAGCGCTATTTTACGTGGATTGCTGGATGCGATTGCCCTGATTGAGCCTGAGGCAGAGGTGGATGTGATGAGCCGCTATCCGGTGAGCTCATCCTGGTTACTTAACCGCCCGGTAATGGGCGACCCGCTCTATAGCCAGATGAAAGAGCAGAACAACGCCGCCGGGTTGATGGGGCGCGTGAAGAAGGTGCTGCGCCGCCGTTACCAGCACCAGGTATTGCTCTCCAGGGTGACGGATACCGGTAAGCTGCGCAATATCGCGATCGCGCAAGGGTTTACCGATTTTGTCCGCCGCCTGGCGGACTATGACGCGATTATTCAGGTCGGCGGCTCTTTCTTTGTTGATCTGTACGGTGTGCCGCAGTTTGAGCACGCGCTGTGTACGTTTATGGCGAAAAAACCGATCTATATGATTGGTCATAGTGTGGGGCCGTTCCAGAACGAGGCGTTTAACCAGCTGGCAAATTATGTTTTTGGTCATTGCGATGCGCTGATCCTGCGCGAAACCGTGAGCCTGAACCTGATGAAGCAAAGCGACATCACCACCAGCAAAGTGGAGCAGGGCGTTGATACCGCCTGGCTGGTGGACCACCATCAGCACGATTTTGTGGCCAGTTATGCCGTGCAGCACTGGCTGGATCTGGCGGCGAAAGAGAAAACCGTGGCGATTACGCTGCGCGAACTGGCGCCGTTTGATAAACGACTCAACACCACTCAACAGGCCTATGAACAGGCTTTTGCCGGGGTGGTCAACAGGATTATTGACGCGGGTTATCAGGTTATTGCGCTCTCTACCTGTACCGGTATCGATAGCTATAACAAAGATGACCGCATGGTGGCGCTCAATCTGCGCCAGTATGTCAGCGATCCGTCGCGCTACCACGTGGCGATGGATGAGCTGAACGATCTGGAGATGGGCAAGATCCTTGGCGCGTGTGATTTAACCGTTGGTACGCGCCTGCACTCCGCGATTATCTCAATGAACTTCGGTACGCCGGCGATTGCCATCAACTATGAACACAAGTCGGCAGGCATCATGCAGCAACTCGGGATGCCGGAAATGGCCGTCGATATTCGCCATCTGCTGGATGGTTCTTTGGCGGCGATGGCGGCCGACACGCTGGGGCAACTGCCTGCGATTAATCAACGTCTGGCGACGGCGGTGGCGGCGGAGCGCGAGCACGGCATGAAAATGGTCAAATCGGTGCTCGACCGCGTACAGGGGGTGAAATGAAAGTCAGCTTCTTTTTGCTGAAGTTTCCCTTATCTTCCGAAACCTTTGTGCTCAACCAGATTGTCGCCTTTATCAATATGGGTTTTGAGGTTGAGATTGTCGCCCTGCATAAGGGCGATATGAACAATACACACGCGGCGTATACCGAGTACCGGCTGGCGGAAAAAACGCACTGGCTGCTGGCCGAGCCGGAAGGGAAGATGGCAAAACTGAGTTATCGCGGACAGGCGATAGCGCGGGGTATCTGGAAATCCTCCACCTGGAAAGCGTTGAATATGTCGCGTTACGGCGACGAAGCCCGCAATCTGATCCTGCCAGCCATTTGTGGCCTTGCGCCGCGCACGTTCAGCGCCGATGTCTTTATCGCCCACTTTGGCCCGGCAGGCGTTACCGCCGCAAAACTGCGCGAGCTGGGCGTCCTCAAGGGCAAAATCGCCACCGTATTCCACGGCATCGATATCTCGCATCGCGACGTGTTGAATCATTACACGCCTGAATATCAGCAACTTTTCCAGCGCGGCGATCTGATGCTGCCGATCAGCGATTTGTGGGCCGGCAGACTGAAAAACATGGGCTGCCCGGAGACCAAGATCGCTGTGTCACGCATGGGGGTCGATATGGCCCGCTTTAGTTTGCGCTCGGTTAAAAACCCTGGTAGCCCACTGCAAATTATCTCTGTGGCGCGCCTGACCGAGAAAAAAGGGCTGCACGTCGCCATTGAAGCGTGCCGTCTATTGAAAGAACGCGGCGTGGATTTCAAATATCGCATCCTCGGTATTGGTCCATGGGAACGCCGCTTACGCACCCTTATCGAACAATTCCAACTGGAAGATGTCATTGAAATGCCGGGCTTTAAACCCAGCCATGAAGTTAAAGCGCTGCTTGATGAAGCCGACGTCTTTTTGCTGCCGTCGATTACCGGCGCGGATGGGGATATGGAAGGCATCCCGGTTGCGCTGATGGAGGCGATGGCGGTGGGGATCCCGGTGGTTTCAACCGTCCACAGCGGCATTCCGGAGTTGATCGATGCCGGGCGGTCCGGCTGGCTGGTGCCGGAAAATGATGCCGAGGCGCTGGCGCAGCGTCTGGCTGCTTTCGGTGACATGGAGAGCCGTGATTTAACACCGGTGGTGACGCGGGCGCGAGAGAAAGTCGAGAACGACTTCAACCAGAAAATCATCAACCAGCAACTTGCCAGTCTGTTGCAGACGCTTTAACAGAGGTTTTATGACCGTGAAGAAAACAGCAACTGCGCTATCGCGACGCACCTTCCTGGCCGCCGGTTCCGCGCTGGCGGCGATCCCTTTGCTACACACTCCAGCCGCCCGCGCGCTGGGACGTAACGACACGGTCAGTATCAGTGATTACAACCGCAATGACTGGCCCGCCGCGTTTAAACAAGCCTTTGCTGACGGGCAAACCGTGGAAGTCCCCGCAGGTGTGGTCTGCGACAATATCAACACCGGTATTTTTATTCCCGCCGGCAAAACGCTACTGGTGCGCGGCGCGCTGAAAGGTAACGGACGCGGGCGCTTTGTGCTGCAGGACGGTAGCCGGGTGGTAGGAGAGAAGGGCGGTAATTTCTATAACATCACGCTGGATGTGCGCGGTTCGGACTGTGTGATCAAGGGCGTGAGCATGAGTGGCTTTGGCCCGGTGATGCAGATTTACATTGGCGGGAAAGATGCGCGCACGATGCGCAATTTGGTCATCGATAACATCACGGTGAGCAAAGCGAACTATGGCATTTTACGCCAGGGTTTCCACAATGAACTGGACGGTGTGCGGATTACTAATGGTCATTTCAGTGACCTACAAGGTGATGCTATCGAATGGAATGTGGCCATCAATGACCGTAACATCCTGATCTCCGACCATGTGATTGATAATATCAACTGCACCAACGGCAAGATTAACTGGGGTATTGGTATTGGGCTGGCGGGCAGTACCTACGACAATAACTACCCTGAAGATCAAGCGGTTAAGAACTTTGTCGTGGCGAATATTACCGGTAGCAACTGCCGCCAGTTAGTGCATGTGGAAAACGGTAAACACTTTATTATTCGCAACGTTAAAGCGAAAAACATCACTCCGGATTTCAGTAAAAAAGCGGGGATTGATAATGCGACCGTGGCGATTTACGGCTGTGATAATTTCGTCATTGATAATGTTTCAATGGTCAATAGCGCCGGCATGCTGATTGGCTATGGCGTTATCAAAGGCGATTATTTGTCGATCCCGCAGAATTTCAAACTCAACGATATCCAGCAGGACAATAGCAGCAGCAAATATAAGCTGCGCGGCATCCAGATATCGTCCGGTAATGCTACGTCGTTTGTGGCTATCACCAACGTGAAAATGCAGAGCGCAACGCTGGAATTGCACAATAAACCGCAACATCTTTTCCTGCGTAATATCAACGTGACGCAACAGGCAGCCAACGGCCCGGCACTGAAGCTGAACTTCGATTTACGCAAAGATGTGCGCGGGCGTTTTATGGCGAAACAGGACACCTTGCTGTCGTTGGCGAATATTCATGCAGTCAATGAAAACGGGCAAAGTTCAGTCGATATCGACCGGGTCGATCAGCATGTGGTGAATGTCGATAATTTGAACTTCCGTTTGCCGGCGAAGCGGCTCTAAGCGCGGGAAATGGCCTTTTACGATAAATCCTGGTGATTTAGCACCAGGGTTAGGATTACATCTACTGCCTTGCAGGGACGTTAGGCGTAACATCTTTCACTCTCCTCGCTGCGAACGCACTGGCGAAAACAGGTTAAAGGTTTATAATTCATCCAATTATTATAGGTGGAAGAAATAATGGTTAATTTGAAAGCAGTTATTCCGGTAGCCGGTCTGGGGATGCATATGCTCCCGGCCACGAAAGCGATTCCAAAAGAGATGCTACCGATCGTCGACAAGCCGATGATTCAGTACATCGTCGACGAAGTTGTTGCTGCAGGGATCAAAGAAATCGTTCTGGTGACTCACTCGTCAAAAAACGCGGTGGAAAACCACTTCGACACCTCCTACGAACTTGAAGCGCTGCTTGAACAGCGTGTTAAACGCCAGTTGCTGGCGGAAGTGCAGTCTATTTGTCCGCCAGGCGTGACGATTATGAACGTGCGTCAGGCGCAGCCGCTGGGGTTAGGCCACTCTATCCTCTGTGCGCGCCCGATTGTAGGCGACAACCCGTTCATCGTTGTATTGCCGGATATCGTGCTGGATACGGCGACCGCCGATCCGCTGCGTTACAACCTCGCGGCGATGGTGGCACGCTTTGCTGAGACCGGCCGCAGCCAGGTGCTGGCAAAACGCATGAAAGGCGATCTCTCTGAATACTCCGTTATCCAGACCAAAGAGCCGCTGGATACAGAAGGCAAAGTCAGCCGTATTGTGCAGTTTATTGAAAAACCGGATCAACCGCAGACGCTGGATTCCGACCTGATGGCAGTGGGGCGCTATGTGCTTTCTGCCGATATCTGGGCGGAACTGGAAAAAACCGAGCCGGGCGCGTGGGGTCGTATTCAGCTGACCGATGCGATTGCAGAGCTTGCAGAAAAACAGTCTGTTGATGCGATGTTGATGACCGGCGACAGCTATGACTGTGGTAAGAAAATGGGGTACATGCAGGCCTTTGTAAACTACGGTCTGCGTAACCTGAAAGAAGGTCAGAAATTCCGCGAAAGTATTAAGAAATTGCTGGCGCAGTAACCCAACGTAAAACTGGTATACAGATTCGCTAATTCAGGGGCAGTGAAGAGTTGCGGTAAGACGAATATGTCTTTCGCATATTCTCACTGCTTTTTTACTTTGTTAATAAAAATCAATAGCTAAAGCGGTATCAATCTAGCTTAAACGCAAGGATGTTGCTGTGATTTTTCCTTGTTTCTAGCGCTGTTTAAGCGGAGAATACGCGTTTAGCATTTTGTGCCGGGCGGTGCGTTAAATTAAGGCGCCGATGGGCGTTGATGCAACTTTAGATTGTCGGAATGCACCCACAGTACACTGGTAGCTGTAGAGCCTGGGGCGGTAGCATATCCGAAATTTGGTTGCGAGTTACAGGCCTGGCTTCCAGGTTTTTTAAGTCAAGACATTGAAAAGCAAGAGCGGATAATTCTCGTGAAAATACTGGTTACTGGTGGTGCAGGTTTTATTGGTTCAGCGGTTGTTCGGCATGTTATTAATAACACGCAGGACTCTGTGGTTAATGTTGATAAATTAACCTACGCAGGTAATCTCGAATCACTGGCAGAAATTGAAAACAATGCTCGTTACTCATTTGAGCGTGCGGATATTTGTGATAGCGAAGCGATGACGCGCGTTTTTGCTGAGCATCAGCCGGATGCTGTCATGCATTTGGCTGCTGAGAGCCATGTTGACCGCTCCATCACAGGCCCGGCTGCATTTATCGAAACAAACATCATCGGAACCTATGTACTTCTGGAAACTGCGCGGAAATATTGGGCGCAGTTGGACGATGTTCGAAAATCTGAATTTCGTTTTCATCATATTTCTACTGATGAAGTGTATGGCGATTTGCCGCATCCTGAGGATGTTCCTGCAGGTTCTGTATTACCGCTGTTCACGGAAAAAACTCCCTATTCGCCAAGTAGCCCGTACTCTTCATCAAAAGCATCAAGTGATCATTTAGTTCGCGCGTGGCGCCGGACTTATGGATTACCTACTTTGGTCACCAACTGTTCAAACAACTATGGTCCATACCATTTTCCGGAAAAACTAATACCGCTGATTATTCTCAGCGCTCTTGCAGGTAAACCTTTGCCTGTATACGGCAACGGCGAACAAATCCGCGACTGGTTATATGTTGAAGACCATGCCCGCGCGCTGTACAAAGTGGTGACGGAAGGCGTTGTCGGTGAGACGTACAATATTGGCGGCCACAACGAACGCAAAAATATTGAAGTTGTGAAGACTATTTGCACAATTCTTGATGAGATCCTTTCCGATAAACCGGCAGGCATTCAGCATTTTTCCGATCTGATCACCTATGTCGCTGACCGTCCGGGGCATGACCTGCGCTATGCTATTGATGCCAGCAAAATCAAAGCTGAATTGGGTTGGGTTCCCCAGGAGACTTTCGAATCCGGCATTCGCAAAACCGTTCACTGGTATTTGAATAACCAACAATGGTGGCAGCGCGTTATGGATGGCTCCTATGCGGGTGAGCGCCTGGGACTGGCGGATTAATTAAGGAATAAGTTATGAAAGGTATTGTACTGGCGGGTGGTTCTGGAACACGCCTTTATCCGATTACGCTAGGCGTTTCTAAGCAGTTACTGCCAGTGTACGATAAACCCATGATTTTTTATCCTATTTCCGTGCTGATGCTGGCTGGGATTCGTGACATTTTAGTGATTACAACACCTGAAGATATGGCAGCATTCCAGAGACTCTTGGGCGATGGTTCTCAATTCGGCATCAATCTCACTTATGCAGTTCAGCCTTCACCGGATGGCCTCGCGCAGGCATTTATTATTGGGGAAGAGTTCATTGGTGATGAACCTTGTGCCTTGGTGTTGGGCGATAACATTTACTTTGGTCAGAGCTTTGGTAAAAAACTTGAAGCGGCCGCGCAGTTGACTAGCGGTGCAATGGTCTTCGGTTACCAGGTTCAAGATCCTGAGCGTTTTGGTGTTGTCGATTTTGATGAGAACTTTAAAGCACTTTCTATTGAAGAAAAACCGTTGAAACCAAAATCGAACTGGGCAGTAACTGGGCTCTATTTCTATGATAACAACGTCGTCGAAATGGCTAAGCGAGTAAAACCCTCTGCGCGCGGCGAGTTGGAGATTACAACATTAAATCAGATGTATCTAGAGCGTGGAGATCTTCAGGTTGAATTGTTGGGGCGCGGTTTTGCCTGGCTAGATACAGGTACGCATGACAGCCTGGTCGAAGCATCACAATTCATTCACACCATTGAAAAAAGGCAGGGGATGAAAGTAGCCTGTCTCGAAGAGATAGCCTACCGCAGAGGGTGGTTAAGCAAAGAACAAGTTGCTGAGCAAGCGAACAAGATGGTGAAAAATGATTATGGTCGCTATTTACTGATGCTAATCAATGAGTAATAGACACCAACTCCGTGCGGATTAATGATGAAAATTTTACTAATTGGAAAGAATGGTCAGGTTGGTTGGGAATTGCAGCGTTCGCTCTCAACTCTGGGCGATCTCATCGCCGTTGATTATTTTGATACAGAATTGTGCGGTGACCTGACTAATCTCGATGGTATTGCTGAGACAATTTGTCGTGTTAAGCCTGATATAGTTGTTAATGCCGCGGCCCATACAGCGGTCGACAAAGCCGAAAGTGAAAGGGACTTAGCACAACGTCTAAATGCAGAGAGTGTTGAAGTTATCGCGAAAGAGACCGCGAAGATAGGAGCACTGCTGATCCATTATTCAACAGACTATGTATTTAATGGTGAAGGTTCACACTATCGTGCTGAAGATGAAGCCCCCGCACCATTAAATGTTTATGGTGAAACAAAATTATTGGGCGAACTCGCCATTGCTAATCATAATCCTCGTCATTTTATCTTCCGCACTAGCTGGGTATACGCCACTAGAGGCGCTAATTTTGCCAAAACAATGTTGCGGTTGGCGCAGGAAAAAGAGCAATTAGCGATTATTAACGATCAGCATGGCGCACCAACCGGAGCTGAATTATTAGCGGACTGTACTGCTATTGCCATCAGGGCGGAGCGTGAAAATAATACGTTATATGGTACATATCACCTGGTAGCTAGTGGCGAAACATCTTGGTATGACTACGCTCGATATGTGTTTAAAGTGGCCAAAGAGTACGGAGAACCGTTACGGATTAACGAAGTCAAAAGTGTTGACACCTCTGAGTTTCCTACCCCAGCAACACGGCCTTTAAATTCACGCTTATCGAACGAAAAATTTCAAAATGCATTTAATGTCTCATTACCTGATTGGAGAGTTGGAGTAAGACGAGTCGTTACTGAAATACTTGGTAAATAAACTAGAGAAGTAATCAAATGAATGTAATTAAAACAGCTATTCCAGACGTTCTTATTTTTGAGCCTAAAGTATTTGGTGACGAGCGCGGTTTTTTCTTTGAAAGCTTTAATCAGAAAATCTTCGATGAAGCCGTAGGACGCAAAGTTGAATTTAAGCAAGATAACCACTCACAATCCCAGAAAGGTGTTCTGCGTGGTCTGCACTACCAAATGGATCCTTATGCTCAAGGGAAATTAGTCCGTTGTGTTGAGGGAGAGGTTTTTGATGTTGCTGTTGATCTTCGCAAAGGTTCTCCAACATTTGGTAAATGGGTTGGCGTCAATCTGAGCGCAGCAAACAAAAGGCAATTGTGGATCCCGGAAGGATTTGCCCATGGCTTTTTAACCTTAAGTGAAACGGCACAGTTTTTATATAAAGCAACCAATTTCTACGCACCAGAGTTTGAACGTAGCATCTTATGGAATGATCCTCTGATAAGTATCGAATGGCCTACGTCAGAGATACCACAAATCTCTTTGAAAGATCGAAATGGAACTCTTCTCACGAATTCGGAATTATATGAAAGATGTTGAATACGGAAAATAAAGTTGCCATCCTTCTTTGTACTTTCAATGGTGAAAAATTCATCGAAGAACAATTACGTTCTATCGTCACTCAGTCACACCAAAACTGGATTATGCATATTTCTGATGATGGCTCAACTGACAATACCTTAGAAATAATCGCTTCTTTCGCTGAAAAGTATGGCAATGACAAAATTAAACTATATTCGGGGCCACGAAAAGGGTTTGCTCAAAATTTTGTCAGTTTGTTGGTTATGGATATTGAAGCTGATTTTTATGCCTTTTGTGATCAAGATGATATCTGGCATAAAGATAAGCTAAAAGTTGCACTAAGTAGCATTGCTCGTGAACAAAGAAATGAGCCCGTCTTATATTGTGGAAGGACTTGCCTTATTGATTCAAGTGGAGAATTTATAGGTTATTCCCCTTTATTCCGAAAAAAAGCCTCATTTAAGAATGCACTGGTCCAGAGCATCGCTGGGGGTAACACAATGGTAATAAACAAACCACTAAAAAAAATAGCCGAGTTGATACCTAGTGATATAGGAATAATTTCACATGACTGGACATTGTATCAATTATCATCGGCCTGTGGATGTAAGATAATTTATGATGAAGAACCATATGTATTTTATCGGCAACATGGCGATAACCTAATAGGTTCGAATAATGATTTCCTTTCAAAGTTGTATCGATTCAAAATGTTGCTAGGTAATAAATTTAGATATTATAGTGAAGTTAATCTAAACTTGCTAAGAAATTTACAGCACATTTTTACCGAACAAAATCGTTCTGTTTTTGAACTTTTTTATGATATGAGAAATGCACCGTTCGTTAAGCGCATATGTATTTTTTTAAGATTGCGCGTATACAGACAAACATTCTGGGGTAACTGTGGGTTACTCTTTGCAATAATTTTCAAAAAAATCTGAGCAGAGTATTGTATGTTCATTCACAGAAATAATATCAAACTTATTATCGATCTAACTAAGCGAGATATAATCTCGAAATATAAAGGATCTCTTTTTGGTTTTTTTTGGTCAATAATAACTCCCTTAATGCTTTTATTAGTTTATTCATTTGTGTTCGGAACAATATTTAAATCTCGATGGGCTGGAATGGACGATTCCAAAGCTAATTTTGCTATAGTCCTATTTATTGGGATGCTAACATATAACATTTTCTCAGATAGTATATCCAGATCTCCTTGGCTGATATCTGGCAATGCTAATTATGTCAAAAAGGTTATATTCCCAATTACGATTTTGCCAATTGTTAACGTATTATCTGCAATTTATAACTTTGCAATGGGATTTATTGCGTGGTTAATTATTGTTTTAATTCTTGGTGGGACTTTACATCTCACGGTAATACTTTTACCAGTAGCTGTAATGCCTGTAATTTTGATGTCTTTAGGCGGCAGTTGGCTTTTTTCCGCATTAGGTGTTTATTTCAAAGACGTCGGACAATTTATTAGTGTTTTTGTTATGATACTTATGTTCTCGTGCCCAATTTTTTACCCTATAACTGCCGTTCCTGAAAAATATCAATTTATTTTTCATTTGAACCCTATCGCAATGACTATTGAAATGGTTAGAGATATTACGATTTTTGGAAAAATTCCTTCGATAAGTACATATGCCAATGTTTTCATTACATCACTGTTAATAGCATCAGTTGGTCTTCTGTTCTTTAAAAAATGCAGGGGAGGGTTTTCTGATGTGCTCTGATTTTGCTCTTGACATTAGCCACATATCTAAAAAATACAAAATGTATGATAGTGCAAGTCAACGTTTTCTAGATATTTTTAGTAACGGGCGGTTTGGTAAATGCAGAGAATTTTATGCACTCCGTGATTTCTCTCTTCAGATAAAAAAAGGTGAAGCTGTTGGCATTTTAGGTAAAAATGGGGCAGGTAAGTCCACACTACTTCAGATTCTTGCAGGGATCATTTCTCCGTCATCTGGAGCGGTTACCGTAAATGGAAATGTTTCCGCATTATTGGAATTGGGTGCAGGCTTTAATCCCGAATTTACCGGTCGTGAAAACATTGAGCTTAGCGCTACTATTTATGGCGTCGAACTAACAGAAATTAAAATAAATAAAATTATAGAATTTGCTGATATAGGGGAATTCATTGAGCAGCCTGTAAAGGTTTATTCTAGTGGGATGTTCATCAGACTTGCATTTGCGATTGCATCGCAAATGAATCCCGATATTCTCATCGTTGATGAAGCCTTATCTGTAGGTGATTTACAATTCCAAACTAAATGCCTCCGCCTCATCGAAAAATTGCGCGACGGCGGTTGTACTTTTATTTTTGTTTCACACAGCCCTCGTATGGTTGAGCTCTTTTGCGATAGAGCGATCTGGTTGGATCAAGGTGTCGTCAGGCTTGATGGAGACCCAAAAAAAGTTGTTAGGGCATATGAAAACTTTATGACAGGAGGGTTAGATATTGTCGAAGATAAACCGCCTTTGCAGAATGCGCTTTCTACTGAAAGCGATATAAACCATGATGGTTTTATCTCCATAACGGCGCACAAGCATATTGAAGCGCAGGAGGGTTTCATATTTGATTCTATTCGTGTGAAAATAAATGATGAAAATAATCCACCTTTGCTTGAATCCCAAGGTTTCGATTTAAAAGTCGAAGTCAAATATAAGCTAAAGTATCGCCCTGAGAAACCGCTATGGGCTTTAGGAATTTTTAATGAACTAAACCAGCCAGTAATTCATTTTAATACCGATAATGATAACGTGATATTTTCCCAAAAAAGTGATTGTGAAAATACTGGTATGGTAACTTTTAATGCTCATATTCCCGCATTGAGACCAGGGGACTATCTTTTAGCAATTGGTTTGGATGAAGGTGTACCAGGAAACAGTATTGTTTTAATGCATATATATGATGCATTTAAATTAACAGTATTCCAGCGTGGCACCTCACCTCAGGCTGGGTATATTCAACTTCCAGGGTGTGATATCAGTGACTTATAAAAACTATCGATTATTTGATGACTATAACTGCCGTACCGAATCTGCGAATTACGTCGACGGTCATGATTCATTGGTCGGGACAGTATATCAACCTTTTGTTTATGAGGCCGCTTTTGAATTAGTCAAAAAAACACAAGCCAACTATATTATCGATATTGGTTGTGGTGATGGAAGGAAAATAATAAAGATTAAAGATTATGTGGAAGATTGTAAGATAATAATGATCGACCATGCCTTTATTATTAATAATATCTCCGTTAAGTATGATTTTGCTGATTATATAGCTGCAGATTTAGATGTAGAGATTCCTAATATAGAAATTGAAATATTAAAGAATGCTGTCATTGTATGCAGCGATGTTATTGAACACTTACGTCATCCGAATGTTTTACTTTCTTTCTTATCCCAGATCAAAACCGAAGTTAAAGCAATCGTACTGTCTACACCTGACAGGAACCAGGAGCGAGGCCTTTTTGACTATGGCCCTCCAGCTAACCCTTTCCATGTTTTCGAATGGTCCTTGGATGAGTTTACTCGGCTTTTGAATGACTATGGTTTCACGAATAGAATTTTTGCAGGTCTTACCATTTCTAATACTTTAACTAAAGTTAAAGCTACTTCGGTCGTAATAAGCAGTAAGTATGTTGACAACCCCATCGAAAAAAGTATTAAAATGAATTTTGCTAATACACCCCTGTATTTCCAGAATTATTCTCACTCTCTTCATAAAGAATTCAAGAAAATATTCCAATCAATGATCAACGAAATTAATGAGGATGAATGGTATCTCTTTAAAAATGAACAAGAAAAAATTTCTACGGCAAATTTAAGGGTTGAGGTAAATGATTTATTATCATTAGCTGATTCTTACGATTTTAATATAGTAGAGAAAACAAGAGTAGCGATTGATAATAAAACGGACAATCTATGGCATGGGAATAGTTACCTCGTTGAAAATAAAAAATGCCGGGAATTGGCCGCTGTCAAAGGAAGTTTTATTAAAAATGTCATTGAGTTTGGATCACAAGAAGCTAGAGTATATCCTTTTAATTTGATTGGACTAGAGAAAAGTAATGAAAGATCATTTATTATACAAAAAGTAAACAAAAATTTTCACCTTAGCTTAAATAACTGGCACGAATGTATCGTTAGAAAAGATTTTATTTTAGAGCTTTTGTTCGGAGCTTCATTCTATGCGAAATAAATTAATCTCACTCCTAAAAAAATCAACAATAACGAAAAAAGTTTATTACAAGTTAACTGATAAAGTACCCTTTATAGAAAATTTGTTATCTCTTTATCGTTATTCAAAATGGATGGATCAGTATCGCGCACAACTTGTAGATACTAAAGAAGACTTTTATTTTAGTAAATATAAACAATTATGTGCAAAAAGCATCGTTAATCATAATCGCATAGGGCTTCAAAGGCCCGTGATAATAATGACAACTTATAATGATCACGATATTATTGAGGCAATTCTCAATGAAAATGACCGATTAGGTTATGATCAAATAGTTATTGATAATTGGTCTACAGATGGTACATGGGAGATTATTAACCAGGCTAAAACTGGATTAAAATCTATTCTTGATATAATGCAATATCCTTTCGATGGTCCAACAGAGCACTATCAATGGAAAGCAATGCTTGATCTTAAATCAGAAATTGCCTTAAATTATAAAGGCCGTTGGATTTTACATCAAGATAGTGACGAGATTACTATCTCACCTCTGGCAAATTCCAATATTGCTGTTATATTAAAATCCATCGAAGAATTGGGTTATAATTGTATTTCTCTTCGTATGCTTGATTTTGCACCGATCGATAATTCTTTCACAAGGGGGAATCCGGTAGAGCATTTTAAATATTATCGAATATCAAATATTCCTTCTTATGGATTACAGAATAAGATCTGGCTTCAAGGAGAGACAAAGGTAGACCTTAGCCATGCGGGCGGACACGATGTCGCATTCGAGGGGCGAACAATATTTCCAATAAGGTTACCAAGGTTTCACTATAGCATAAGATCAGTTGAGCATGCCAAAAGTAAATACTCGCCAAAAAGATTGACACGTTCGGAATCTGAACGTACTACTTTAGGTTGGCACACGCATGTTGAAGTTAAATTAACAGAGGAGGTTATAATTGATAAAAGTAAATTGATAGAATTTAAATTCTCCGACTTATATTCAGAAAAGTTTCGGTGGTTTATGCATCATGACTAAACTGAAAGTTGTGAATATCGGACCAAATGAATGGTTTTCTCCGCACTTTGCGTATAATGATGAATTATTTGAGACGTATAATTTCGATCCGATAAAGTCCAAAGCCTCCTTAATAACATTTTGTAATGAAGTTAATCCTGATATATTATTAGTATTTCGTGGTGATATGGTAAGGAATAGTCTTTATCAATTGCGTAATATATTTCAGGTTGAATTTTCCAGTGAAATATATCCAACGAACGTATTTTCTGTAAAGAAATCAGAGTGGATAGCGACAAAAAAATTCATGCATTGCTTACGCAATATTAATCCACTTTCTAATATTGTTCATTATGATCAATCTAGGAAAAAGTTTTTTGAGGCACTAAATATTGCCGTGGATTACCATTTTTTGCCGGTTAATTTGTCCTTCTTTGATTCACTTTGTGAAAAGGATATTGATCTTCTTTTTTTTGGGCGAGCTTCAGATAAAAGATGTACTGCCTTTTCTCGTCTTAAGGAAAGTGGGCTTAAGTTTGTTTGGATTGAAAATGGTTTAGATTGGAAAGAATTATCAGTTTTTATATCTCGCAGCAAAGTTGTAATCAACATTACTGCTGAAGATATTGATAATTTTGAGCCTAGAGTTCTCTTAGCGCTTGCTGGTGGATCCCGGGTAATAACAGAACCTTCAGTTGGACTTGATTATTTCCTGCAAGCTTATCCGGAATTCTCCCATCACGTAAAAATAATCTCACCTGTTTCTTCTGAGATTATTTCAGCTTATTACGAGCTTTCAGTTTCGCAAAATATTTCTATTAAAAACAGCATTAATGTCGATTTCTTGTCAACGAATTCTTTTTTGAAAAGCTACGTAGGTATTTCGGAAAATGAGTAGGAGTGTTTATGTCAGTGCTTGTGACTGGTGGTTTTGGATACATTGGTTCTCATACAGTTTTATCATTGCTTGAAAACAATTTTGATGTTGTTGTATTGGATAATCTATGCAATTCTTCAGATAAATCATTACTAAGAGTAGAAGAGTTAGCAGGAAGAAAAGTGCGCACTTATATCGGAGATGTTAGCGATAGGAGCATCCTAAGAAAAGTGTTCTCAGAATGTGATATAGATTCTGTAATCCATTTCGCTGCTTTAAAATCTGTGAGTGAATCCCTTACTAAACCTCTTTTATATTATTCGAATAATCTAGGCGCTACGCTTGCTTTGCTTGATATAATGAGTGAGTATGAAGTCAATAACTTCATTTTTAGCTCATCTGCTACTGTTTATGGTACTCCTGAAATTATTCCTTTAAAAGAAAACAATAATATCGGTGGTACCACTAATCCATACGGGACATCGAAGTTATTTTCTGAAATAATTCTCAAGGATATAGCTGAGGCGAATGAGAATTTCCGGATCGTCTGCTTGAGATACTTTAATCCTGTTGGCGCTCATCCATCAGGGTTGATTGGTGAATCACCGAATGGAGTTCCTAATAATCTTGTGCCTTATCTAACCAAAGTGGCAATTGGACAATTACCATTCTTGCAAGTGTATGGTAATGATTATCCTACTAAGGATGGAACCGGTGTAAGGGACTTTATCCACGTAATGGACTTAGCAGAAGGTCATGTGGCCGCGCTTAATAAAATAAAGTCACAAAGTGGTTTAAAAATTTATAACCTTGGAACTGGTATAGGTTATTCGGTTTTAGAGTTAATAGCCACCTTTGAAAGGATTAATGCAGTTAAGGTTCCTTATAAAATTTGTCCTCGACGCCCTGGGGATATAGCGGAATGCTGGTCAGATCCTATGCTGGCTAATAAAGAGTTAGGATGGAGTGCTAAAAGAGATCTTAGCGTCATGCTTAAGGACTCATGGCGTTGGCAACAGATGAATCCAGAAGGATACAGTGATAACTAAGTTTTTAAGCTTATTTATTATTCAACCTGCAAATTATTAACAGGGCAAATCAAACCTGACAGGAGTATGTAATGTCCAAGCAACAAATCGGCGTTGTAGGTATGGCAGTTATGGGGCGCAACCTGGCGCTCAACATTGAAAGCCGTGGCTACACCGTTTCAGTTTTCAACCGCTCTCGCGAAAAGACCGAAGAAGTCATTGCCGAAAACCCGGGCAAAAAGCTGGTTCCTTACTACACCGTACAAGAATTTGTCGAATCCCTGGAAACCCCGCGCCGCATCCTGTTGATGGTGAAAGCTGGCGCAGGTACCGATGCCGCTATTGACTCCCTCAAGCCATATCTCGATAAAGGCGACATCATTATTGATGGCGGCAACACTTTCTTCCAGGACACCATTCGTCGTAATCGCGAACTCTCTGAAGAAGGTTTCAACTTCATCGGCACCGGCGTTTCCGGTGGTGAAGAAGGTGCGCTGAAAGGTCCATCAATCATGCCTGGTGGTCAGAAAGAAGCTTACGATCTGGTTGCTCCGATCCTGACCAAAATTGCTGCAGTGGCGGAAGATGGCGAACCTTGCGTGACGTATATTGGTCCGGACGGTGCGGGTCACTACGTCAAAATGGTGCATAACGGTATCGAATATGGCGATATGCAGCTGATCGCCGAAGCGTACGCGTTGTTGAAAGGCGGTCTGAATCTCTCTAACGAAGAGCTGGCGAAAACCTTCAGTGAGTGGAACGCAGGCGAGCTGAGCAGCTATCTCATCGACATCACCAAAGATATCTTCACCAAGAAAGATGAAGAAGGTAAATACCTGGTTGATGTGATCCTCGACGAAGCGGCGAATAAAGGCACCGGTAAATGGACCAGCCAGAGCTCGCTGGACCTTGGCGAGCCGCTGTCGCTGATTACCGAATCCGTGTTTGCGCGCTATATCTCTTCTCTGAAAGAGCAGCGTGTTGCCGCGTCTAAAGTGCTGTCTGGCCCGCAGGCGAAAACAGCAGGGGACAAAGCTGAATTTATCGAGAAAGTACGCCGTGCGCTGTACCTCGGTAAAATTGTTTCCTATGCGCAGGGCTTCTCTCAGTTGCGTGCTGCTTCTGACGAGCACAACTGGAATCTGAATTACGGCGAAATCGCGAAGATCTTCCGCGCAGGCTGTATCATTCGTGCACAGTTCCTGCAGAAAATCACCGACGCCTATGCCGAGACCCCGGCTATCGCAAACCTGTTGCTGGCACCGTACTTCAAGAAAATCGCGGATGACTATCAGCAGGCGCTGCGTGACGTTGTGGCCTATGCCGTGCAGAATGGTATTCCGGTACCGACCTTCTCTGCAGCGGTGGCATACTACGACAGCTACCGTTCTGCAGTACTGCCCGCGAACCTGATCCAGGCTCAGCGTGATTATTTCGGTGCGCACACGTATAAACGTACTGATAAAGACGGCGTGTTCCATACCGAGTGGCTGGATTAATCTGATAATCACCCATCTGGTTTACCCAAGCCCGGTTACTAAAACCGGGCTTTTTTTTCGTCTTAACCGCCTTTTTTCGGGCAGTCATATTCATTTCGTCGATTATTGCCTGCTAAACCATACATAAACGCTGCTGTTGACGGCTGATTGTCGCCTTGACAGTCCCTCAACAGAAGAGGTAAAAACCCCAACAGTTATTGATATAAAGCGGGTGGCGACGGGATCGTCATCTCCGGTTTCATACACTCACAAAAGTTGCTTATCGAATGAAAATAACAATCTCCGGAACAGGTTACGTTGGGCTATCGAACGGGATTCTGATTGCGCAGAACCATGAAGTGGTGGCGCTGGATATCGTTCAGTCCAAAGTAGATATGCTTAATCAGAAGGTCTCTCCCATTGTTGATAAGGAGATCCAGGAGTATTTGCAGAATAAGCCGCTGAACTTCCGTGCGACGACGGACAAACTGGACGCCTATCGCGGCGCGGATTTCGTCATCATCGCCACGCCGACGGATTACGATCCGAAATCTAACTACTTCAATACCAGCAGCGTGGAATCAGTGATCCGTGATGTTCATGAGATCAACCCGCAAGCGGTGATGATCATCAAATCCACCATTCCGGTGGGCTTTACCCAATCCATCCGTGAAAAATACGGTATTGATAACGTTATCTTCTCACCGGAATTCCTGCGTGAAGGTAAAGCGCTGTACGATAACCTGCACCCGTCGCGTATCGTTATCGGCGAACGCTCCGAACGCGCCGAACGTTTTGCTGCGTTGTTGCAGGAAGGCGCGATCAAAAAAGATATTCGCGTACTGTTCACTGATTCAACCGAAGCCGAAGCGATTAAACTGTTCGCTAACACCTATCTGGCGATGCGCGTGGCGTACTTCAACGAACTGGATAGCTATGCAGAAAGCCTGGGGCTGAACAGCCGTCAGATTATTGAAGGCGTATGTCTGGATACGCGTATCGGCAATCATTACAACAACCCATCGTTTGGTTATGGTGGTTACTGCTTGCCGAAAGATACCAAACAGCTGCTGGCGAACTACCAGTCAGTACCGAATAATATTATTTCGGCTATCGTTGATGCTAACCGCACCCGTAAAGACTTTATTGCGGATTCTATCCTGGCGCGTAAACCGAAGGTGGTGGGTGTCTATCGTCTGATTATGAAGAGCGGTTCCGATAACTTCCGCGCCTCTTCGATTCAGGGCATCATGAAGCGCATCAAAGCGAAGGGCGTGCAGGTCATCATTTATGAACCGGTCATGCAGGAAGATGAATTCTTCCACTCCCGCGTGGTACGCGATCTGGACGCGTTCAAACAGGAAGCGGATGTCATTATCTCCAACCGTATGGCACAAGAGCTGGCGGATGTGGAAGAGAAGGTCTACACCCGCGATTTATTTGGCAACGACTAATTGTTATTGCAAAAAGTAAAACGGCCCGTCAGGGCCGTTTTTTTTTCACGTTATAAAAATTTCTGTACCAGTCAACAAAGCGCTTCACACCCTCTTTGACAGAAGTCTGGGGCTTGAAGCCAGTCACAGCATACAGCGGTTGGGTGTCTGCACTCGTCTCCAGCACATCGCCGGGCTGAATCGGCATCATGTTTTTCTGCGCTTCAATCCCCAGCGCCTCTTCCAGTGCCGTGATGTAATCCATCAGCTCAACCGGTGAACTGTTGCCAATGTTATAAACATGGTAAGGCGCAGAGCTGGTTGCCGGCGATCCGCTTTCAACAGTCCAGTTCGCATCTGGCTGCGGGATCACATCCTGCATACGGATAATGGCTTCCACGATATCGTCAATGTAGGTGAAGTCGCGCTTCATTTTGCCGTAGTTGTATACATCTATGCTCTTACCTTCCAGCATAGCTTTAGTGAACTTGAACAGCGCCATGTCCGGGCGTCCCCATGGGCCATAGACCGTAAAGAATCGCAGGCCGGTGGTAGGCAAGCCATAGAGATGAGAATAGGTATGCGACATCAGCTCGTTGGCTTTTTTCGTTGCTGCATAGAGTGATACTGGGTGGTCAACCGAATCATCAGTAGAGAACGGCATCTTACGGTTTAACCCGTAAACGGAGCTGGAGGATGCATACAGCAGATGCTGCACTTTATGATGACGACAGCCTTCAAGTACGTTCAGATGTCCAATCAGATTAGATTCTGCATACACGTGCGGGTTTTCCAGCGAGTAACGGACACCAGCTTGTGCAGCGAGGTGAATAACGCGGTCGAATTTCTCACGTGCAAACAGCTGCGCCATCCCCTCGCGGTCAGCGAGATCGATTTTATGAAAATGGAAATCGGGAGAGACCAGCAAATCAAGACGCGCCTGTTTCAGACTGACATCGTAGTAATCATTCAGGTTATCAATACCCACAACCTGGTGGCCCGTTTTCAACAAACGTTCACTGACGTGATAGCCGATAAACCCGGCAGCGCCGGTGACCAGAAATTTCATCTTCAACCTCAATGTTTGATATGCACAACTTGTGATGCGAAAAACTGTGGAGGGATGATACCTGCTGTGGGAAATAATGGTAACTGCTTTATCAATGATAAATAAGGGGGGAACACTATGGCTCCCCCGGATACCTTATTTTTTGTGCCGCTTGCGTAAATTCTCAATCACGGTCGTCAAATCAAGCTGCTGATCCTGCAGCAGCACCAGCAGGTGATACATCAGGTCAGAGGCTTCGTTAGTCAGCTCTTCACGGTCGTTCACGGTTGCCGCCAGTGCCGTTTCTACACCTTCTTCGCCCACTTTCTGCGCGATACGCTTAGTGCCGCTGGCGTAGAGTTTGGCGGTATAAGAACTTGCCGGGTCGGCCGTTTTACGCGCGGCGAGCAGCTCTTCTAACTGGTAGAGGAACAACCACTGGTGGCTGGTGTCGCCAAAGCAGCTGGATGTTCCCGTGTGGCAGGTTGGGCCGATAGGGTTAACAAGGACCAGCAACGTGTCGTTGTCGCAATCAGGGGCTATGTTCACCACATTAAGAAAATGACCCGAGGTTTCACCTTTGGTCCACAAGCGCCCTTTAGTGCGGGAGAAAAAAGTGACTTTGCCGCTTTCTTGCGTTTTTGCCAGCGCCTCTTTGTTCATGTAACCCAGCATCAGCACTTCGCCGGAAACCGCATGTTGCACCACGGCGGGCAGCAGTCCGTCGGTTTTTTCCCAGTCCAGTTGGGCCAGTTGTTGCTCTGTTAACATACCCTGATCTCCACGCCCTGGCCTGCCAGGTACGTTTTTAATTCACCAATATTGATAATCTGCTTGTGAAACACGGAAGCCGCCAGCGCGCCGTCAACGTTCGGATCGCGAAAGGCTTCCAGGAAATGTTCCATGGTGCCCGCGCCACCAGAAGCAATCAGCGGTACGTGGCACACCGCGCGCACTTTCTTCAGTTGTTCAAGATCGTAGCCATTGCGCACGCCATCCTGGTTCATCATGTTCAGCACGATTTCACCGGCGCCGCGCTTTTGCACTTCCTGCACCCAGTCGAGCGTTTCCCATTGCGTAACACGGGTCCGGCTCTCATCACCGGTGTATTGATTAACGTGATATTTGCCCGTGTCGGCGTCAAACCAGGTGTCGATACCGACCACAATGCACTGCACGCCAAAGCGATCGGCCAGACGTGTGATTAATTCAGGATCGGCCAGCGCAGGGGAGTTAATCGAAATTTTATCTGCGCCAAACGAGAGAATTTTCGCCGCATCGTCAGCAGACTTAATCCCACCTGCGACACAGAAAGGAATATCAATCACTTCCGCCACGCGTGACACCCAGCTCTTGTCCACCACGCGGCCATCGCTGGAAGCGGTAATATCGTAGAATACCAGCTCGTCCGCGCCTTCTTCAGCGTAGCGTTTTGCCAGCGGTACAATGTCGCCAATGATTTCGTGATTACGAAACTGTACGCCTTTCACCACCTGACCATCACGCACGTCAAGACAAGGGATTATCCGTTTTGCCAGCATTGAATGGCCTCCTTCACCGTGAATTTACCTTCCAGCAGCGCACGTCCGACAATCACGCCGCGCACGCCAGTACCGCGCAGGGCGGCAATATCCTTCAAACCACCAATGCCGCCGGAAGACTGAAACGCCACCTGCGGCCAGCGGGCGCAAATCTCTTCATACAGAGAAACGTTCGAGCCAGCGAGCGTACCGTCGCGGGAAATATCGGTACAAAGCACATGTTTCAGCCCAACCGCCAGATAGGTTTCCACCAGTGCTTCCAGCGTCACACCGGAGTTCTCCTGCCAGCCGCTCACCGCGACCTGTTTCGTGCCCTGTTCATCGATGCGCACATCCAGCGCCAGCACCAGCTTGTCTGCGCCAAAGCGTGCAAACCAGCCTTTCACAACCTCCGGTGATTTTACTGCCGTCGAGCCGATTACCACGCGGGCAACACCGGCTGCGAGCAGGGCGGCGACGTCCTCTTCCGTGCGTACACCACCGCCAACCTGTACCGGAACGTTCACCCCGGCAACCAGCGTTTTCAGCAACGGGATCTGGCGTTTCGCCGGATCTTTCGCACCGGTTAAATCGACGAGGTGCAGCACCTGCGCGCCCTGAGTGGCGTAATCCTGCAAGCGAGGCAGCGGGTCGTTACCATAATCGCGCTGCTGTGCGTAGTCACCCTGATGAAGACGTACGACGGTGCCGTCAATTAAATCTAAAGCCGGAATAATCATCACATCTCCAGGAAGTTTTTCAGCAGTTGCGCACCCGCGCGGCCGGAACGTTCCGGGTGAAACTGTACGCCGTAGAAATTATCTTTCTGCACGGCAGCGGTAAACGGCTCGCCGTAATCGCAGCGGGCAATGGTGTACGCATTCACCGGCATGGCGTAGCTGTGCACAAAGTAGAAGTAAGCGCCATCTTCGATGCCCTGGAACAAGCGGTTGCCAGCTTTTGCGTAAACCTGGTTCCAGCCCATATGCGGCAGTGGCAGGCCAACGTCTTTCATCTTCGGCACATCCTGTTCGATGATGCCTAACAAATCGACGCCGTGGGTCTCTTCGCTAAAACGCCCGAGCAGTTGCATTCCCAGGCAGATGCCGAGCACCGGCTGCGTACAGGCTTTCACCAGTTCGATCAGCTCGCGCTCGCGCAGCTGATCCATCGCGGCCTGCGCCGTTCCGACACCGGGTAAAAACAGTTTGTCTGCCCGCAGTACCACATCCGGGTCGCGGCTGACTTTCGGCTCGTAACCGTGGCGCGAGACGGCGGATTTCACCGAGTTCAGGTTGGCGCAGCCGGTATCGAGGATCACCACATTCATCACAGCACTCCTTTTGATGAGGGGAGCGTATCGCCTTCCACGCGGATCGCCTGGCGCAGCGTGCGGCCAAATGCTTTAAATAAGCTTTCCACGCGGTGGTGGTCGTTTTTGCCTTTGGTTTTGAGATGCAGCGTCACGGCCATGGTGTAAGAGAGCGAGCGGAAGAAGTGCTCGACCATTTCGGTGCTCAAATCGCCCACGCGCTGGTAGGCAAACTCCGCTTTATATTCGAGGTGCGGACGACCGGAAATGTCCAGCGCACAGCGTGCCAGGCACTCATCCATCGGCAACACAAAGCCAAAACGGTTGATACCGCGTTTGTCGCCGAGCGCCAGTTTGAGCGCTTCACCCAGCGCCAGCCCGGTATCTTCTACCGTGTGGTGATCGTCAATATAGAGATCGCCTTTCACCGCAATTTCCATCCGAAAACCGCCATGCGTCGCGATCTGATCAAGCATATGGTCGAAGAAACCGACGCCAGTGTGAATTTTGCTGCCGCCTTCGCGATCCAGCCACACTTTGACATCAATCTGCGTCTCTTTGGTGTTGCGTTCAACGTGCGCATAACGGTCGCGGCGCGTGAGTTGCTCACCAATCATCGCCCAGTTCAGCGTCTCAGGGTTGTATCGCAAACCGCCAATCGACATGTTGTTCGCCAGCTCAATATCAGTGGCGCGGTCGCCAATAACATAGCTATTCGCGCGATCGAGTGCGCCTTCTGTCAGCCAGCGTTCCACCAGCTTCACTTTCGGCTTACGGCAGTCGCATGCATCGGCAGGCAGGTGCGGGCAAATCAGCACCTCTTCAAATTCGATGCCCTGGGAGGTGAAGACCTGCATCATCAAGTTGTGCGGGCCATCGAAATCCGCTTGCGGAAAGCTGCTGGTACCCAGACCGTCCTGATTGGTGATCATCACCAGTTTGTAACCGGCTTTTTGCAGTTTCAGTAATACCGGGATGACCTCCGGCTCAAAGGCCAGTTTCTCGAATTTATCCACCTGATAATCGGAAGGGGGTTCGGAAATCAGGGTTCCATCACGGTCAATAAACAGGTACTTCTGGCTCATACTGGCTCCGCACGTAAAGCGTCAATGACGCGCTGGCTCTCTGCACGGGTACCGATAGTGATACGCAGGCAGCCGCTTAAAGAAGGTTGTTTGTTCTGGTCTCTCAGGATAATGCCTTGATCCCACAATGATTTAAACACTGCACTGGAGGCAGTCAGACGCACGAGAATATAGTTAGTCTCTGAGTCGAACACCTGCTCCACACACGGAATATCCCGCAGCGCGGTAACCAGATACTGACGTTCAACCAGAATTTGCGCCACCCGTTCGCGCATCGCGACAATGCCCTGCGGGCTGAGCGCTTGCGCGGCAATATCCGCCACCGGTGTAGAGAGCGGGTAGGGGGCAATCACTTTTAACAGCAGAGCGATAACGTCTTCGTTGGCAAGGGTAAAGCCGCAGCGCAGGCCTGCCAGCGCAAACGCTTTGGAGAGCGTGCGCAGTACCACCAGATTCGGATATTCACTGAGCCAGCCGGCCAGCGTGGCCTGCGGGCAAAACTCAATATAAGCTTCATCCGCCACAACAATTGCTTTGCCGCGCGTCATTTCGAGCAAGACGCGGAAATCTTGCGGCTTGATTATCTGCCCGGTGGGGTTATTTGGGCTGCAAACGTAGATAACTTTGACACCGTCCTGTTTGTCGGCAATGCCTTGCAGATCCAGCTGCCAGTCAGAAAGCGCGGGCACGGTACGGTACTCCACGCCCAGCGTCTCGGCGCTGACGCTATACATGCCGTAGGTCGGCGGGCAGAACAGCACCGCGTCTTTACCCGGTTCACAAAACGCGCGGATTAGCAGCTCAATCCCTTCATCTGCCCCACGGCTGACCAGCACCTGCTCCGGTTTTACGCCCGCATAGTGCGCATAATTTTCGATCACCGCTTTCGGCTGGCACTCCGGGTAACGGTTTAATGTTTGCTGTGTCAGTTCAAAAGGAACCGCTGTCGGGAATTCATTGGCATTCAGCCAGACGTCACCTCTACCGCCAAGACGGCGAGCCGACTGATAGGGCGTCAGTTCGCGCACATTTTTACGCGCCAGTTCTTCAATGCTCATGCTTGCTCCTTCAGCGCGTTAACGCGCAACGTGACGGCGTTTTTGTGAGCGGTCAGGCGTTCAGCTGCTGCCAGTGTTTCAATGGTGCTGGCAAGCTGCGCAAAACCTTCCCGGGAGAGTTCCTGCACCGTCATACGTTTCTGGAAATCGGCCAGACCCAGGCTGGAACAGGTGGCGGTATAACCATAAGTTGGCAGCACGTGGTTGGTGCCGGAGGCGTAATCGCCTGCGGATTCCGGTGACCAGTCACCGAGAAACACTGAGCCTGCGCTGGTGATGCTCTCAACCAGTGAACGGGCATCGCGGGTCTGAATAATCAGGTGCTCCGGGCCGTATTGGTTGGAAATCGCCACACATTGCGCTAAATCGCGCGCCACAATCAGGCGGCTGGCAGAAAGCGCCTGGCGAGCCGTTTCCGCGCGCGGCAGTTCCGCAAGCTGGCGTTCAACCGCCTCGGCTACACGGGTCGCCATTTCGCTATCCGGCGTCAGCAGGATCACCTGCGAGTCCGGGCCGTGTTCCGCCTGCGAAAGCAGATCGGAGGCGACAAAATCTGGCGTTGCGCCGCTATCGGCAATCACCAGCACTTCGGAGGGGCCTGCGGGCATATCGATTGCCGCGCCGTCAAGACGCTGGCTGACCTGACGTTTGGCTTCGGTTACAAAGGCATTACCTGGGCCAAAAATTTTGTCGACCTTCGCGATCGATTCGGTGCCAAAGGCCAGCGCGGCAATAGCCTGCGCGCCGCCCACTTTAAAGATCGCCTGCACGCCGCAAAGCTTCGCGGCATAGAGAATTTCATCGGCAATCGGCGGCGGTGAGCAGAGCACCACTTTCTGGCAACCGGCAATGCGCGCCGGTGTTGCCAGCATTAATACGGTTGAGAACAGCGGCGCAGAACCGCCGGGAATATACAGACCAACCGAAGCGATAGGGCGGGTGACCTGCTGGCAGCGCACACCCGGCAGGGTTTCAACATCCACCGTTTGCAGCTTTTGCGCGGTGTGGAAGGTGTCGATATTTTTCACCGCTACGGCCATCGCTTGCTTGATGTCGTCACCCAGGCGTGCGCTGGCATCGGCGATTTCCTGTTCGGTAACTTTCAGCGCGTCGACCTGCGTTTTGTCGAACCTGGCGCTGTATTCACGCAGGGCGTCATCGCCGCGCGCTTTCACAGTATCGAGGATCTCAATCACGGTACGCATGATGCTATCAGAGGCAGAGATCGCCGGGCGCATCAACAAGTCGCGTTGCTCTGCTTCGCTACAGCTGTTCCAGTCGATTACGGTATTGAAGCTCATGGTCTTACTCCATCATCTTCTCAATCGGCAGCACCAGAATGGAACTCGCCCCCAGCGCCTTCAGTTTTTCCATGGTTTCCCAGAACAGGGTTTCGCTGCTCACCATGTGCATTGCCACACGCTGCTGATCGCCCGCCAGCGGCAGAATAGTGGGACGTTCAGCGCCAGGCAGCAGGGCGATGACCTCTTCCAGACGCTCACTTGGCGCGTGCATCATGATGTATTTCGATTCGCGCGCCTGGATAACACCCTGAATACGGGTCAGCAGTTTGTCGATAAGCTGCTGTTTGGCATCGGTCATCTCACCGTCGCGCTGGATCAGGCAGGCTTTCGAACGATAAATCACTTCCACTTCGCGCAGGCCATTGGCTTCGAGCGTCGCGCCGGTCGACACCAGGTCGCAAATCGCATCCGCCAGACCCGCACGCGGGGCGACTTCAACAGAACCATTTAACAGACAAGATCGGAAAGAGACGCCTTTCTGATCGAGGTAGCGTTTTAACAGGTGCGGATAAGAGGTGGCGATACGTTTACCGTCCAGCGCTTGCGGGCCGTTCCAGCTTTCGTCAACCGGGGTTGCCAGCGACAGGCGGCAGCCGCCGAAATCGAGGCGACGCAGGGTGAAATAGCGCGGGTCTTCACCCTGTGCGCGGCGGGTCAGCAGCTCTTCTTCCAGCACGTTTTCGCCGATGATGCCTAAATCAACGACACCGTCCATCACAAGGCCAGGAATGTCATCGTCTCGTACGCGCAGAATATCAATCGGCATATTTTCCGCCAGAGCGATCAGGCGCTGGGTGTGCAGGTTAATTTTAATCCCGCAGCGTGCCAGTAATTCGCGTGAATCTTCGCTCAGGCGGCCGGATTTCTGAATAGCTATGCGTAAACGCGAGTTGTCTAACATTCTGTTGTCCTCTTTTATCCTGCTGAATTTGGTTCAAAAAAAAGCCCCCGGAAGAAGATCTTCCGGGGGCTTTCTCTGCGTTCATGCACCACTGGAAGATCCAAATGTCTTCCAGCACACATCGCCTGAAAGACTAGTCAGGATGATGGTGATGATGGTGGTGTTTAAATTGAACGCGGGTCATAAAATTCTCGATGAATGTTTATTCATAAGTTGTCAGTTAACGTAAACCACTTTGGTCGCCCAAGGCAAGGGCTTTTTTTATCATTAAATCATTTCATATTCGTTCTATGAATTGTCAGTTATCACTGGCTGGCGTAGCCTTAAAACAGGTGGAAGCGAGTGTGCAGGGGAGAGGCATGAAAAAGGTCGCGATTATCGGATTAGGATGGCTGGGAATGCCGCTGGCACTGTCATTAACGGCGCGAGGCTGGCAAGTTACCGGCAGTAAAACCAGCCTGGATGGCGTCGAGGCGGCGCGCATGTGCGGCATCGAAAGTTATGTGCTCAACCTTGAACCAGAGTTAGTTTGTGAATCGGAGGATCTGGATGCGCTGATGCAGGTCGATGCGTTAGTCATCACCCTCCCGGCGCGTCGCAGTGGCCCCGGCGAAGAATTTTACTTGCAAGCGATGCAGGAGATTGTCGATAGCGCGCTGGCTTATCGCATACCGCGCATTATTTTTACCAGTTCCACCTCTGTTTATGGCGATGCGCCCGGCATCATTAAAGAAAACACGCCGCGCCAGCCCGTCACCGCAAGCGGACGGGTGCTGAAAGAGCTGGAAGACTGGCTGCATAATTTGCCTGGCACATCGGTGGATATTTTACGTCTGGCTGGGCTGGTGGGACCGTCGCGCCATCCGGGGCGTTTTCTGGCCGGAAAAACCGCGCCTAACGGTCAGCACGGCGTTAACCTGGTGCATCTCGAAGATGTCGTCGCCGCGATTACGTTGCTGCTGCAGGCGCCGAAAGGCGGGCACATCTATAATCTCTGCGCGCCAGGACATCCGTCTCGCGAAAGTTTCTACCCGGCAATGGCGCGACAGCTTGGCCTGGCGCCGCCTACCTTCACCGCGTCGCGCAGCAATGATGAGAAGGGAAAAATCATCGACGGCAACCGTATTTGTCACGAACTGGGGTTTGAATATCTTTATCCGGATCCCGCGCAGATGCCGCTGGCGTGATTTTTAGCAATTAGTGCTATTAAAATGTTTAATAATTCAGCGATAGCCTAAAATTCATGCACTTAGTTGCATAAACAGTGCACGGAAGGCCTTAGCGTATTGTCATCCTGCTTCAGGATGGTGCAAAATACGCCGCTGCAAAAAAATGAAGAGACTAGCCGACGTTAATCCGTCGGTTATTTTTTTTGCAAGCACAAACGTCATTCAATAAAAGAGGCCGGGCTTCGTACCGGATAGATACACATTTAAAAACCGACAGTCGTTGTCGCTGAGGAAATAACACAAATGGGGCAATTTTTTGCTTTTGCGCCGGCACTCACCGTTCAGGAGAATCGCCATGACGCATAACGTTACTCCAAAAACCTCTCGCGTGGAATTACGTAAGACGCTTACGTTGATTCCGGTTGTAATGATGGGCCTGGCCTATATGCAGCCAATGACGCTGTTCGATACGTTTGGTATCGTCTCTGGCCTGACCGATGGCCACGTGGCAACCGCGTATGCCTTTGCGTTGGTCGCTATCCTCTTTACTGCGCTGAGCTACGGCAAGCTGGTACGTCGCTTCCCGTCTGCTGGCTCTGCGTATACCTACGCCCAGAAATCCATCTCCCCGGCCGTTGGCTTTATGGTGGGCTGGTCATCGCTGCTGGACTATCTGTTCATGCCGATGATCAACATTCTGTTGGCGAAAATTTACTTTGAAGCGCTGGTGCCTTCTGTGCCGTCGTGGATTTTCGTGGTGGCGCTGGTGGCCTTTATGACCATCTCCAACCTGCGCAGTATCAAAACCGTGGCGAACTTCAACACCCTGATTGTTATTCTGCAAATGGGGATTGTCGCCGTCATCGTTGGTTTGATCATCTACGGTGTTTCCCACGGCGAAGGTGCTGGCACGTTGGTAAGTTCCCGTCCGTTCTGGTCTGAAGGTGCCCATGTTGTGCCGATGATCACTGGCGCAACTATCCTGTGCTTCTCGTTCCTCGGCTTTGACGGTATCTCTTCCCTTTCTGAAGAGACCAAAGATGCGGAGCGTGTGATCCCGCGCGCCATCTTCCTGACTGCGCTGATCGGCGGCATGGTATTTATCGGGGCCTCTTACTTCCTGCAACTTTACTTCCCGGACATCTCCCGCTTTAAAGAGCCGGATGCTTCTCAGCCGGAAATCATGCTGTACGTTGCGGGTAAAACCTTCCAGTGGGGCGTGCTGATTTTCTCCAGCGTGACCGTGCTGGCGTCCGGTATGGCCGCACACGCGGGCGTTTCTCGTCTGATGTATGTAATGGGGCGCGATGGCGTATTCCCGACCCGTTTCTTTGGTTATATCCATCCGAAATGGCGTACTCCGGCGTGGAACGTGCTGCTGGTTGGCGCAATCGCGCTGCTGGCGATCCGTTTTGACCTGGTAACGGCCACGGCGCTGATTAACTTTGGTGCGCTGGTGGCGTTCACCTTTGTTAACTTGTCGGTGATCTCCCAGTTCTGGATCCGCGAAAAACGCAACAAGACGCTGAAAGACCATTTCAACTATCTGGTGCTGCCAGTGTGCGGCGCGCTGACGGTTGGCGCACTGTGGATCAACCTTGAGCAAAGCTCGATGATCCTGGGTCTGATCTGGGGCGCTATCGGCCTGGTTTACCTGGCGTGTGTGACGCGCAGTTTCCGCAATCCAGTGCCACAGTACGAAGATATCGCGCAGTAAATTTTCTTCTGCACAGCTAAGCCGGAGCGTTGTCTCCGGCTTTTTTATATCAATTACCCCCCTATTAATAACCTGGCGAACTAAGTTAGATAATTTCGTTATTGGTTCCCGCCATGCTGCACGTGGAAAATTCACGATCTGGTTTTTCTGACGTAGCTACCGTTATGTTTTCAATGATATTAAGTGGATTGATTTGTGGCGCACTGCTGGGGTTTGTGATGCAGCGTGGGCGCTTCTGCCTGACCGGCGGATTTCGCGATATGTATATCGCCAAAAATAACCGGATGTTTTATGCCCTGTTGATTGCCATCGCCATTCAAAGTGTCGGTGTCTTTGCCTTAATCCAGAGCGGAGCGCTGCAATACAATGCCGGGACGTTCCCGTGGCTTGGCACTGTTGTTGGCGGTTACATTTTCGGACTGGGGATTGTCTATGCTGGCGGTTGCGCGACTGGCACCTGGTACCGTGCAGGGGAAGGGCTGATCGGGAGCTGGATTGCGCTGTTTACCTATATGGTGATGAGTGCGGTTATGCGCTCTCCACATGCTGACGGCATTAACAGCCTGCTGAAAACCTACAGCACAGAACATAACTCGATTGCCGAAACCTTCGGTGTCTCTGTCTGGCCCTTTATCGCCCTGCTGCTTGCCGTCACGCTGTGGGCGGTCGCCCGAGAGTTGCGTAAGCCGAAGCTGAAGATTGCGTCATTACCACCGCGTCGCACCGGGCTTGCGCATCTGCTGTTTGAAAAGCGCTGGCATCCTTTTGTCACTGCGGTACTTATCGGTCTTATCGCACTGCTGGCCTGGCCGCTCAGTGAAGCGACTGGCCGTATGTTTGGCCTCGGCATTACCTCACCAACCGCCAACATTTTGCAGTTCCTGGTGGCGGGGCAGAGTAAGTTCCTCAACTGGGGCGTCTTCCTGGTGCTGGGCATTTTTCTGGGGTCGTTTATTGCCGCGAAAGCCAGCCGTGAATTCCGCGTACGCGCAGCGGACGCACAAACCACGCTACGCAGCGGGTTTGGCGGCCTGCTGATGGGGGTGGGAGCCAGTATGGCTGGCGGCTGTTCGATTGGTAATGGTCTGGTGATGACCGCGATGATGACCTGGCAGGGCTGGGTCGGGCTGGTATTTATGATCCTTGGCGTATGGACAGCGTCATGGTTTTTATATGTCCGTCCGCAGCGCAAAGCGAAACTGGCGGCGGCTGCGGCTTAACTTACAGGAGCTGTTATGGCTGTAAAAAAACTGGACGTGGTAACGCAGGTTTGCCCGTTTCCTCTGATAGAAGCAAAAGCGGCGCTGGCGGAGATGGCCCGCGGCGATGAACTGATTATTGAGTTCGACTGCACCCAGGCGACGGAAGCTATCCCGCAATGGGCGGCAGAAGAGGGGCACACCATTACGGATTACCAACAGGTTGGCGACGCCGCCTGGAGTATTACCGTGCAGAAAGCGTAAGCCGATGCCCTCCCATTAGCGGGAGGGCACTCTCAGACAATTTCTTCGGCGTACTGCCACAGCGCTTTCAACAGCGCCTGCTTTTCGTTGTCGCCGTCATATTGCTGGAACAGCGCCTGAAGCGCTTCGGCGTAATGTTGCAAAAACTCAGGAGTAAAGACATTGCGGCGATGGGTAAGCCAGCGCTGCTGTTCGTGCTCATCCAGCGTGCCTGGAAAGTTACGCGCCCGGTAGTTAAACAGCAGTTTTTCAATGCGCGCATCGGCAAAGGTGATGTCCAGCGCGGGCAGGTTACGCGGCTCGGTTTCCAGCAAAATTTTCATCGCGGCGCGGTCAGCATCGCTGAAAAAGCCGTTGTAGATTTGTGCATCCACGTTATCGGAAGGGACAAACGGTTCCGCCTCGGCGAAAATCGCCAGCACTTTCTCGCGCACCTGCGGGTTATCGCGCAGGATTTGCAAATTATCCAGACACTGCTGGCGGTTAATGCCCAGCCGCTCGGCATCCTGCGGACGCAGTGTATTGGCCTGCGCGAGTATCGGGCACTTATTCAGATGCACCAGTTTCACCGGCACCGCCGCGCTATCGCCGAGTTCCGCTTTCGGCGTATACAGCCTTTCGCGCAGCGCATCGGTATCCAGTTCCAGCAGCGGCGACATGTCTCCCGCCAGATCCACCATAATCACCGCGTTGCGGTTTTCCGGGTGCCAGGCCAGAGGCGCCACCCAACTGGTGTTACCGCGCCAGGCACCAAACATCCCGGAGACATGCACCAGCGGTTTCATTTGCGGCACATCGATCAGCGTTGCCAGCTTCTGCTTGTGACGATGGCTGAACAGGTAGTCGAACAGCTTCGGCTGCTTAGTTTTCACCAGTTGCGCCATAGCGATAGTGGCGTAAACATCCGCCATCGCATCGTGGGCGTTAGCATGTTCAATACCGTTGGCTTTTGTCAGGTGCTCAAGGCGGAAGCTGGGCAGACCGTCTTCATTTTCCGGCCAGTTAATCCCGTCCGGGCGCAGGGCGTAGCAGGCGCGCATAACGTCCAGCAGATCCCAGCGTGAATTATGGTTCTGCCAGCTCCACGCATACGGATCGTAGAAGTTGCGGTAGAAAATATTGCGCGTTACTTCGTCATCAAAACGCACATTGTTGTAACCGAGAACACAGGTATTTGGCACGGTGAACAGATCGTGAATGCGTTTGGCGAAAGCTGCTTCATTCTCGCCTTTGGCGCGCGCTATTTGCGGGGTGATACCGGTTATCAGCACCGCTTCCGGCTGCGGCAGATAGTCGTCCGCCGGTTTGCAGTAGAAGACTTCCGGCTCGCCAATGATGTTGAAATCCGCGTCGGTGCGGATTGCGGCGAACTGCGCCGGGCGATCCAGCGCCGGGCTGGTACCGAAGGTTTCGTAATCGTGAAAGAGAAAAGTGCTCTGTATGCTGTCGTTTTTGTCTGTCACCTGGTGTACACGCCTGTTATATTATGTCCATTGAATTCAAGGGTTAAGTGCCTCTGTCTGTCTTCTTGTGTTTGCTTTTGTTCACTCGTCGATATTGTTGTTTAAGTTTGTACATGCGATATTGAGTACAATTTGAGTACATAAATCACTTTATCGTTGAGTACAAAAAACTAAATGGCTATCAGCGACACAAAACTACGTTCTCTCTATGGTAAACCATATTCCGGCCCTGCTGAAATCACTGATTCAGACGGTCTTGGCATTCGCATAACTCCCAAAGGCGTTGTCAGCTTTCAGTTCCGGTTCCGCTGGGATGGTAAGCAGCACAGGCTTGGGCTTGGGCGCTACCCTGGGCTAACCCTGCGCGATGCCAGAATCAAGGCGGCAGAACTCAAAGAATCTATCGATCGCGGTATCGATCCGCGTATAGCTCTCAATGGGACAACGAGCCGGGCAAAACCTACAGTCAAAGACTGCCTGCACTACTGGCACGAAAACTACGTAAAGACAACGCTACGGGAAAAAACTCAGGCGCTATATAGAGCTACAGTTATTAAGCAAATGAACGATGCCTTCCCGGGAATCCCTCTGGAAGAGATACCAGTCAGGCTTTGGGTTGAGAGATTTACTGAAGAGGAAAAAATTAACCCGAAACGCGCGCGGCAACTGCTGGTGCAACTTCGTTCTGCGATAAGTTGGTGCGCGCGCCGTCAGTTTATCAGTTCGCCAGAACTGATGTTGCTCCAGCCAAAAGATATCGGCATCAAGCCAGAAGTTGGCGAGGTTACGCTTAGCTATAACCAGCTTGCGAAGATCTGGCTAGCGATCGAGCGAAGCCGTGGTTCAACATCAAACCGTTTATTGCATCAGTTGCTGATGCTGTATGGCGCGCGTAATAGCGAGTTACGGTTGGCTGTCAGAGGAGAATTTGACAGAGAAGAGGGTATCTGGACTGTGCCTGCAGAAAAGAGCAAGACGAAGAAACTGATCCGTCGGCCAATATTCGAAGCGGCCGACGAGCTTTTAAAAAAAGCAGAAATGACCTACGGGAACATTCTTTTCCCTGGTCCGCGCCTAACAGAGCCAATGACTATAGCCGGGGCTAATCGTTTCATTGGAAGGATTCAGAATACTGTTTGCGTTGGTGAGTTTACAGCTCATGATTTCCGCCGTACGCTGGCAACACGTCTTTCTGAGGAAGGCGTTGCCCCGCACGTTATTGAAAAGATGCTGGGGCATGAGCTGGGCGGCGTACTTTCTGTCTACAACAAGCATGACTGGATCGCTGAACAGAAAGCTGCCTATGAGCTTTACGCCGAAAAAATATTCTGGCACATCAGGAAGATTTCTGGTTGATACCGCCGCTTAAGATCCAGTTCTCCACCGCTGATTTAAGGTACTGCTTTGGGTGGGTTCTGATTGGCTTCGGAAAGTTATGATTCTCCGTGTATTTCCAAATCGTTGCGCGTGATGAGACTTTCAGCATGCGCATTGCCTCTTGCTCTGAAATCATTTCAATATCTGACATATCCACCTCACACCACACTCAGGCCACGGCAGTGGCACCACGTCTCAAACATCCGCTTAACCACTTCTCGGCTGTAAAGCCCATCAACATCCCGCGTCAGGTCATAGCGGTTTCCGTACCGCCCGCGCATCCACATTTCGAACGCTTTATGCATCACTTCACCTTCACTTCAATGCGAGCAATACAGCAATCCCGCTCGATGGCTTCCTTTACCCAGCGCTTATATGTCTCCGGATGGAAAACCTCACTCTTACCGCTGCCGCTCCAGAATGCCTTTGAGCTTGTATCTGGTAACGTGATGGTCAACGATTTACCATTGGTGACATCGTTAACCGGCGCTGGCGCAGGTATTGCCGTTGGTACCGGAGGCGGGGGCATAAAATCGGTTGCACCTGTTGAACCTGGCGCTGGCGCAGGTATTGCCGACTTCAACAGATCGAACATATTGTAATCCTCATTGGCGCTCTCCATCTTCTCTGTCGCCCGATGGACGCAGCCAGCGAACGAAGATGGCGTGACAATCTTCCTTAGCTCAGCAATCAGATAGTCATTGTGCTGCTGATGGTTCTCAGCGTTCCTCTCTTTTTCCTCCTGACGAAGAACTGCCAGCCGAGCAGTAATGTACCGCCGCTTGGCTTTCACCGTGCGCAAAGCCTTTTCCGCTTTCTTCCGCCATTCACTCCACTGGCTACTGCTGTTTGATTGTTCGAGTTGTTGCTCGATATCCAACTGCGCCTGTTCGGCGTTTACCAGTTGCATCAGGCATTCGCTGATTGAACTCAGGTTGTTGGTTTCAACAAATGTTTTGTTCATCGTGCCGCCTCTCGCATAGCATTTTTATAGGCGCGGATTACGCGCGCTGTTGGACCAGAGATAACCGTCTTCATCAGGAAAAATCCGCAACGGCTGGCGATGGTTCCCGGTGCCAGAAAAAGCGCAGTTTCAACTGCGCGATTGTGGCGGCTAAATTCAAACACGGTACTGGTGATCGTCACTGTGGCGACCGCGCCTTTATCGTTGAATTCGATTTTCATGACATGTAATCCCCGTCTGCTGGTGGTACCTCTTTGCGAAGTACAAAGCCGCCAAACTCTGGATGCTGCCAGCGCTTGAGTTTTCCGCTGGGCTGTGTTGATTCCTCCAGCAGCACCTGAAAGGCATGGATAAAGGCCTCACGCTGGACGCACGCGCCACGAATACCCGGCAGTTGCCTAGTGGGGAGGCCGGAAAACTGGATCAGGCGGCGGCAGGAAGGATCAGAAAGACCGGTTTCCCACGACACTTTATGCACCGGAACGAATTCAGCATTGGTGCTGATGTGTATTTGCGGTGCCGCATGGGCTGCAGGAGCAACTGCCAGGTTAACGCCGGTGCCCGGAGTGCGTGAGGGTTCAGATTTCCCGGACTGAAGCCGCGCTGCGGGAACTGCGTGTGTGCGATCTGCTGGACAATGCCGGCATTGCCCGCCGCTTCGAAGCCTGTGAGTTCGGTAATTACCAGGCGATCAACCCATACGCTGCCAAAAATCTGGCTGCCTGCAAACGGTATGCCGCCACATGGCCGGAGCGTCTGCAGGCCGGTACCGGGCTTGTCATGACGGGCACATGTGGTACCGGCAAAAACCATTTAGCCGTTTCTCTGGCAAAGAGCATTATTCGCGATCACCTGGCGAAGGTGGAGATCACCGATGTCATGCGCCTTATCCGCGCGGTGAAAAGTACATGGCGCAACAATGCCGAAAGCAGTGAGGAAGAAGTCATTGAGCACTTTGCCACACTGGACCTGCTCATCATCGACGAGGTTGGGGTTCAGTTCGGCAGCCCCACAGAAATGACAATCCTCCAGGAAGTGATCAACGCCCGGTACGAAAGCATCCTCCCTACGATTCTGATCAGCAACCTGACATTTGAGCAGCTGAAGGAAACCATTGGCGAACGCATTGTTGATCGGGTCACTGACGGGGGCATTAACAAACTGGCTTTCAACTGGGAAAGTTTCCGCAGTAACCGCGGGGCTGCAGCATGAGTCAGGTCTGGAGAAATAATGATCTGGAAGGTGCTGTTATCGGTGCTATTTTCCTGCGCGGTGCCGATCCCGAGGTACTGGATATTCTCTCCCGCGTGCCGGGGAGCGTGTTCTCTGTGCATCAGTACCGGGAAATCTACGCAGGTATCTGTGCCCAGTCGCGCAACGGGGTAATTGACCCGCTGTTGCTCTGCGAGGTTCTCCCGGATCTGAGCGCCACGATTATGGCATCGTCGAGTATTGCCTGGGCTAAATCAGCACTTAACTCATATGCGTCAATGCTGATCCGCAATGCCGCTGTCCGCGACGCTGAAAAAGCCATGACAGAAGCACTTGCTGGCATCCGGGATGCGAAAACCGGTGATGCTGCAGTCGCTGCCCTCGAATCCGCCAGGCAGGTGATGTCATTAATCGATGTTAGCGCCGACACCGTTAACCCTGTTCACATTGATGAATTGCTACCAGAGGTTATCGCGCGTGTGGAAGCGCGAATGCAGGGCACGGAAGAGGGGCGCAGCCTGCTCACCGGTATTGATGACCTCGACGCGAAAACGGGCGGGATCGACATCACTGACCTGGTGTTCATCGCCGCACGGCCTTCAATGGGCAAAACTGAGCTGGCGCTGGACATCATCGATAAGGTCTCTGCGCAGGGGCATGGTGTGCTGTTCTTCAGCATGGAAATGGCGAACATCCAGATCAGTGAACGTATGGTCTCAGCGGCAGGCGGTATGCCCGTGTCCCGCCTGAAAGCCGCCGATCGCTTTGAAGATGAGGACTGGGCGCGCCTTACAAACGGTGTGGCCCGCCTGACGGGGCGCAATATCTGGATGGTCGACATTAACGATCTGACCGTTGAACAGATTTGTCAGACGGCAACGCGGTGGAAGCTGGCCCATCCCGAAATCGCACTGGTGGTGGTTGATTACCTCGCGCTTATCAAAATTCAGAGTGCAGCCCGGTACGATCTCGCTGTCGGTGATGTGTCGAAAGGCCTGAAGCGTCTGGCCAAAGCCAACAAAACGCCCGTTATCGCCCTGAGCCAGCTTTCCCGCGGCGTCGAATCACGCCCCAACAAACGCCCGATGAACTCTGACATGAAAAACTCCGGCGAAATCGAGGCCGACGCTGATCTGATTATGATGCTTTACCGCGATGAGGTTTATAACCCCGAATCCCCTGCAAAAGGTATTGCCGAGATCAACATCACCAAGCAGCGCAACGGCGAGCTGGGCACCGTTTATCGCCGGTTCTTCAACGGCCATTTTCTGCCGATCGATCAGGATGAGGCAAAAGCACGGTCTGCGCCACCGGTCAGGGCTCCGGCGCGCCGCTATGCGAAAGGGGGCCACACGGCACATGAAGATTTTTAATATTACCCCGATGGGTAAGCCACGGATGACCCGCGCGGACAAATGGAAAAAGCGGGATGTGGTTCTGCGTTACCGGGCCTTTTGTGATGAGGTTCGCCTGAACGGGCTGGTGATGCCTGAGGCGGGCGGGCATATCACCTTTGTCATCCCCATGCCAGCCAGCTGGAGCCTGAAGAAACGTGCAGCGATGAGCGGGCAGGCGCACCAGCAAAAGCCGGATGTCGACAACATGAGTAAGGCGCTCATGGATGCTCTGTTTACCGACGACGCACATATCTGGGATGTGCGGGTAACCAAGCTCTGGGGTGATACAGGTCAGATTTTGATTTCAACGAACGAGAGGGCACCGGCATGAAACTTGAAGCATCACTTAAACATTTCAGCCCCCAGGGTATGAACATCAGTGACAGCGTTAAAGGCACCTCTCCTGACAGACTGACTGGTACAGATGTAATGGTAGCGATCGGCACTACCAGCAGCCGCGCGCGCTTCGGCCTTGCTGCGTTCTTCGGAAAGGCAGGGATCAGCAAAACGGATGAGCAAATCGCAGTTCAGGCGCTGGTGCGGCACGCGACGGAGATTGGTCCGAAGAATGTGCGTAAAGCAGCTGGTGGCGAGTTTGGCTGGTGCATGCAGGTGCTGGCGCAGTTTGCCTTTGCTGAGTATTCCCGTTCGGCGGCCAGCACCGGCTCATGCCTCAGTTGCAACGGTACCGGGAAGACCTCCAGGACCCAGCTCACGCGCAAGGTTTCATACCCTTGGGGTAAAGCGCCTTACTGGGCCAGCAAATCACGCGCAGTTCGTCCGTCAGACTGGGAAAAATGGACAGAGGTAACGGAAATTGTTCCGGCCACGTGTGAAGCGTGCGACGGGAAAGGCGTATTAAGCGCGCGCTGCCGCTGCGGTGGAAAAGGTGAAGTGCTCGACCGTAAGGCAACCAAAGACCTCGGCGCTCCGGTATTCAAAACCTGTGAGCGATGCTCAGGCAATGGCTTCTCTGCGGTCTCCTCTGCGACGGTTCACCGTGCCATTCTGAAGCGTCTCCCGGATCTCCATCAGTCCTCATGGTCACGCAACTGGAAACCCTTCTATGAAATGCTGGTGGACACTCTGCGCCAGGGGGAGCGTCATGCATCAGTGGAATTTGAGAAGGCGACAACTTATTAATATGATCGGAGCAAATATCGACACTATTTTGCACATTAGTGTTGACTTTGCATAAAACTGTCCTGTATGCTTTCCATCGTGGGATATTACGCCTGCACGACATCAAACCCGCCTGAGTGCGGGTTTTTTTATTCTCAGCAAGGTTTTTCCTCAATGCGTTTGTTATGTTGTATTTTTTAACTGAGGGTCAGTTGATGAGCGCAGATGAAAACTTGTTGAGTAAAATCCAGGAAGTACGGACGGTAGAGGATGTGGAGCAAGTCAATTTGGGCCTGTCTAAAGGTTGGGTGATTTTGAAGATCACCGAGAGCTCTACAGTCTGGGAAGATGGCAGCAAAAGCAGTCTTGTTACATATCACATGGGCAAGCCGAAGGCATTGCCGGTCTGATCAAGCCTTTATAAATCATAAATTTCAATCATATATAGGTCACCTCATGGTGGCCTTTTTTTGTTTCCCCTCAACCTTCTGAGAGGATCAACAGCAATAAGAGGGGGCTAAATGTCCGAACCTGTTTCCGGTTCCGCTGCGGCGGCAAGCGCTTTAACCGGTGCCAGTTTGTATGGCTTGTTAACCGGCACCGATTACGGTGTCGTGTTCGGTGCGTTCGCTGGTGCCGTGTTCTATGTCGCCACCGCTGCCGATCTGACAATTCTCCGCCGTTCGGCCTACTTCATCGTTTCTTACTTCGCTGGTGTGTACGGCTCCGGGCTGGTGGGCTCAATGCTGGCGAGCATCACCCATTACAGCGACAAACCGCTTGATGCGCTCGGCGCGGTTTTGCTTTCCGCTGTGGCGATTAAGACGCTCACCTTCTTCAGCGAGCAGGATCCCCTGTCGCTGCTGCAAAGGTGGCGGGGAGGGACAAATGGTAACAAGTGATCCGCTGGTGCTGACCAACGTGGTGACCAGTACCGCTATCGTTTTGCGCCTGATGATGTTTCGTAAGCCCGGCGGGCGACACAACTGGTGGGCGTCATGGCTGGCTTATCTGATCATCCTGGCATATGCCACTGTGCCATTCCGTTTCATGTTCGATTTCTATTTCCATGTTCACTGGGCGACCGTGCTGATGAATCTCATCATCTGCGCTGCTGTATTCGCGGCGCGCGGTAACGTAGCCCGGATGGCGGATGAGCCGTTTGACTATATCGGTCATCCGTTCAACGACCCGGCGTCGGTTAACACCCTCGCCAGTGAAATGAACGATACCAGCGGTCGATGGAGCTATGTTCGTCAGCTTTACGGGCATGTGTACACCGCGAAGCTCGGCACCCTGTCTGAACTGGTGGCGGCCGGTGACCTGTTCAACCTGCAACACATCACCCTGGCGGGTTACGAAAAAGAGACGCAGACCCCGGCGGATGAACTGGCGGCCAGCCGTACAGCCCGCGCCGCAGTCTTTATCCGCAACGACCCGGCGCGCCCGACGCAGACCGGTGAGCTGGTGAATATGCTGCCGGCGCAGAAAGGGAAGCGCTTCACGGTGACCGAGCAGCAATCCCTGCTGGCGCACGGCGTGGCAACGGCATATGTCGAAGGCGGTGTGCTGCGCATCCAGCGCGATGTGACCACTTACAAAACCAATGCCTGGGGATCGGCGGATAACAGCTATCTCGACAGCGAGACGCTCCATACCAGCGCCTATGTGCTGCGTGCGCTGAAGTCAGTCATTACCAGCAAATACGGTCGCCATAAACTGGCGAATGACGGAACCCGCTTCGGATCCGGCCAGGCGATTGTGACACCGGCGGTGATCAAGGGTGAACTTCTGGCGGTGTATCGCCGTCTGGAGCGCGCGGGCATCGTCGAGAATTACGACCTGTTCAAGAAATACCTCATTGTTGAGCGCGATGCGAACAACCCGAATCGCCTCAATACTCTTTTCCCGCCGGATTACATTAACCAGCTGCGTGTCTTTGCTGTCGTTAATCAGTTCCGCCTGCAATATCCAGAGGAGACAGCCTAATGTCCCGTATTGGTGGCACCTGTTATTTCAAAATTGACGGGCTTCAGTTGTCCCTGACCGGGGGCATTGAAGTGCCGATGAACAGGACGGTCAATGACGATGTTATTGGCCTGGATGGTTCTGTGGATCGCAAGGAGACGCACCGCGCGCCCTACGTTAAAGGGACTTTCAAAGTTCCGAAGGATTTTCCTGTCAATAAAATTACCACGTCGGATCAGATGACCATTACCGCTGAACTGGCGAACGGGCAGGTCTACGTGTTGTCGTCTGCCTGGCTTCATGGCGAAGCAAACCACAACGCCGAAGAAGGTACGGCAGATCTTGAATTCCACGGTGAAGAAGGAGATTACCAGTGAGCGAACTTGAACTGACAAAGCCGATTCAGGCGCATGGCGAAACGATCAGCGTGCTTGAATTTGAAGAGCCAACAGGAAAGGACGTGCGTGAGCTGGGCTATCCCTATCAGCTGAATAATGATGAGTCCATCCGACTGCTGGCGAACGTCGTTGCAAAATACATCATCAAGCTGGCCAGGGTTCCGCAAAGCTCTGTTGATCAGATGTCGCCTGTTGATCTGAACAGTGCCGGCTGGCTGGTGGCCGGTTTTTTCCTCAAGGGCTGACAGCCGAATCCATCATTGATCGTTATTTCGACTGCGCCAGTTACTGGCGCATTAACCCTTATGAATTGTTGAATATGCCGATCAGTGAGGTACCACTGCTGATTAGCCAGGCGAACAGGATTGAGCAGGAGAAAAACTGATGGCTGGTGAGTTTGAACTGAAAGCGCTCATCACAGGCGTTGACAGGCTTTCGCCCGCGCTTGGCCGGATGCAAAAAAATATCAGCAAATTCAAGCGGCAGGCAGAGTCAGGCGGGCGCGGCGGACTGGCAATGGCCGCCGGGCTTGCCGCCGGACTCACGTTATCGCTTCGCTCATATGCCCAGCAGGAGGATGCGGCGACCGGGCTGAAAGTCGCTATGATGCAGGCAAACGGACAGGTCGGCGCAAGCTTCGAAAATATCAACAAACTGGCAATCGGTCTGGGGAATAAGCTGCCCGGTACCACTGCCGATTTTCAGAACATGATGCAGATGCTGGTGCGCCAGGGTATTCCGGCTGAAAACATCCTTGGTGGCGTCGGTGAAGCGACCGCCTACCTTGCTGTGCAGCTCAAAAAGACACCTGAAGCGGCGGCGGAATTTGCGGCCAAAATGCAGGATGCTACCGGTACGGCATCGAATGACATGATGGGATTGTTTGACACTATTCAGAAAGCTTTTTACCTCGGCGTCGACGATACCAACATGCTTTCGTTTTTCACCAAGACCAGCTCTGTCCTGAAGATGGTTAATAAAGACGGGCTGAAAGCAGCCCAGGGTCTTGCGCCGATAAGCGTGATGATGGATCAGATGGGGATGGAGGGCGAATCCGCCGGTAATGCATTGCGGAAAGTCATTCAGTCTGGTTTAGATGTCAAGAAAGTCAAAGCCGTAAATCAGGTGCTGGGGCGTCAGAAACTCGGCATTAATCTCGACTTTACCGACGGTAAAGGCGGTTTCGGTGGCCTTGACAACCTGTTTAAGCAGTTATCAAAACTGCGCAAACTAACAGATGTCAAGCGCACCGGTGTACTTAAAGCCCTGTTTGGTGATGATGCAGAAACCCTCCAGGTGGTGAACGCGCTCATTGATAAAGGTAAGGACGGTTACGACCAGATTCAGGACAAAATGAACAGGCAGGCCAGCCTGAACAAGCGCGTGGATGCACAGTTAAACACGTTAACCAATCTCTGGGATGCCATGACCGGTACCGCGATAAACGGGCTTGCATCGATTGGGAGCGCATTTTCTGGCGACACCAAAAAAGTGATCACCTGGCTTGGTGATATCAGCGAGAAGTTCGGTAAGTTCGCTGAACAAAACCCGAAAGTTATCCGGGGCATTGTTGGCGCTGCAGCCGGGTTTGTCGGTCTGAAACTCGCCATGCTTGGCGTTAACACCGCGCTGGGCTTTATCGGCGGTTCACTGAAAATGACCCCGATGGGGGCGTTTCTCCGCCTGGCGGCTATCGGTATCGGTTATGTGATCGCGAACTGGGATAAATTTGGTCCGATAATCGAGAAGATATGGGAAAAAATTGAATTCCTCACCAGTGGAACCGATGGCTGGAAAATAGCGCTGGCAGGTGTGGCGGCGTATATCGCGGGTAAATGGCTCACCACGATCATCAGTTCAGTCAGAACTGTGGGGACAGAGGCTGATGTTGCCAGTAAGAAAATGGGGTTGCTGGGTAAGCTTGGGCTGGCATCGATGCTCTACGCGCCTGTCGAAGGTGCGATGGAGTCGACTATCGGCAAGACATCCGCTGGCGACTGGATGAAAAACAACGGGTTGTTCCTGGCGTCTGACTGGACGCCATTCTTCAACCGGCAGAATATGGAAGAGTATGAGAAGGGTATCAAGCGCGGACCCGGCGCTGCCGCCGCTGCACCTAAAGGTGAGCTTAAAGTCTCCTTTGAGAATGCGCCACCTGGTATGAAAGTGGATCCTTCCGGCCCCGGTTTTCAGGGGATTAGTTACGATGTGGGATATACCAACATTGGTAGAACCGCCTGGTAGTCTTCTTATAGCCGCCCCGGACGTGATAGTTTTATGTAAAACGAAATAGCTATGTAGGCTTCACTCTGGGGGTTGGTTATGCGTATCGCTGTTTTTTTGTTTAGTATTCTGTTGGCTTGTGGTGTTTCTGCTGAGCAATGCTACCCAGCATTTAACGAGACTGATTTACTGGCGGCTGTTGGGAAAAAACCATTAAAGAAAAAAATCAAAAAGGAAGGGGGTATAACAAAATACCAGTACGAGTTCAGGAAGGAGTTAACTGGTGATGAAGCATTAAGTGATGATGCAAATATAAAAAATGAGCCTCAGTTTTATTTGACTATTTACGATCCACCCTGTGCCAGTAAAGTAACTATATGGTTTTACAAAGATAACGAAAACACGGAAAAGCTAAGTAACGTCACATTAGCTGGCAGGGCTTATCACTATCTGACGGGGGTAGATCCGGCGATATTTGATAATAAAATGAATCGGTTTAACGAAGTTCAGCATTTCGAATCATTCGAAGATAAGGCTGATTCTAAATTCATTCATATAAGCGACTTTTATACCATTGATGTGATGTTGAAATAAATGTTCGCTGTAAATCTAACCCGCTCAGGCGGGTTTTTTTATACCCGGAGAAATTATGGCGTGGAAAGACAGGCTTGTTGATGCGTCGTTTCGCGGCGTGAAATTTAAAGTTGAAGATGAAAGCGCAGGGGTGGGGCGCCGGGTTGAGACGCACGAATACCCTAACCGCGACAAGCCGTACACCGAAGACCTGGGTAAAGTGACCATGCGGCCGAATATTTCGGCGTATGTGATCGGCGATGACTGCTATGAGCAGCGCGACAGGCTTATCGAGGCGCTGAACAAACCCGGACCCGGCACGCTGGTACACCCGTCTTATGGTGAACTGAAAGTCTGCGTTGATGGAGAAATTCGCGTCAGCACCACCACCAGTGAAGGGCGCATGGTGCGCTTCGACCTGCGTTTCGTTGAGGCCGGGGAACTCTCTTACCCGACCTCCGGCGCGGCGACAGCGCAAAACCTGACCACATCCTGTTCCGCTCTCGATGACTGCATCAGCACGGGGTTTGAGCGGTTCGGCATGGACGGTATGCCTGACTTTGTTCAGGCCGGTGTGATTGACGATGCGACCAGCATGGTCGGTTTTGTGTCCGATAAAATGAAAATGGTCGACGTCGCGATTTCAGCCGCCGCCAGGGCAATGCAGGGGGATATCTCCGTCCTGTTGCCGCCGCCTTCATCCGGTAAAGGTTTCGTTGAAGCGCTTCAGACGATGTGGCGCGCCGGGAAACGCCTGTCAGGTAACGCCGGCGATCTCTACACGATGATTAAAAACTTTTCCGGCATCACGCTGGGGAGTGACCTTGCCCCGCGTGGCGTCTGGAAGACTGACAGCGCGACCACCCGAAACCGGATCCGGCAGCGCAATTATGTCGCCAGCGCTATCCGTACCACGGCGATCAGTGAAGCCGCTTACGCCGTGACAAATCTCCCGGCGCCAAAAGCACCCGGTGTGAATGACAGCAGCCAGCCTGCCGGCTGGCCAGCGGTGTCCCATCCCGCTTTGAATAATGCCCCGGCAGCAACCAGACCGGCACCCTTGCCGACCTGGGAAGATCTGGTTGATATCCGCGACACGCTGAACCAGACGATTGATAAAGAGATGACCCGTACTGACGACGATCAGCTTTTTCTTGCGCTGCGCCGGGTAAAAGCCGATCTGAATGCGGATATCAAAGACCGTCTGCAGCAGACACAGAGAACGGTTATTCGCACGCCCGATGAGGTGACGCCCGCACTGGTGCTGGCTGCAACCTGGTATGACAACGCCACGCGGGACAGCGACATTATCCGCAGGAACGCGATTGCCCATCCCGGCTTTGTCCCTGCTGAAGAACTGAGGGTGCCTTTGCAATGAACGATAACGTAACGCTGCGTGTCGACGGGCGGGAGTGGGGCGGCTGGACGTCGGTGCGGATCGGCGCCGGGATTGAGCGGCTGGCGCGCGATTTCAGTGTGGAGATCACCCGCGAATGGCCCGGCGGTGATGATTCAAAATCGTTACAGCCGCGCATCAGGAACGGTGCAAAAGTTGAGGTGCTGATTGGTGATGATCTGGTGATGACCGGCTGGGTTGAAGCCACCCCGGTGCGCTACGACGCCCAGTCAGTGAGTACCGGTATAAGCGGTCGCAGCCTCACGGCTGACCTCATCGACTGCGCCGCAGAGCCGACGCAGTTCAATGGCCAGTCGCTGGTTCAGGTTGCCGCAGCCCTGGCGAAACCCTTCGGTATTGAGGTGGTGAATTCCGGCGCGCCTTCTGGTGCGATACCCGGCGTGCAGCCTGATCACGGTGAAACGGTTATCGAAGTCCTGAACAAAATGCTGGGTAAGCAGCAGGCGCTGGCGTATGACGACCCGCGCGGCAGGCTGGTTATCGGCGGTGTCGGCTCCACCCGTGCCACCACGGCGCTGGTGCTCGGGCAGAACATCATCAGCTGCGACACCGAGAAAAGCATCCGGGAGCGGTTTTCCACCTATCAGGTCAGCGGCCAGCGCGCCGGTAATGATGACGACTTTGGCGCGGCTACCACGTCGGCACTGCGCGCGAAAACGACGGATGCGGGTATCTCCCGTTATCGTCCGATGGCAGTCCAGCAGACCGGGCAGGCAACGGGGGCAAGCTGCATCGCCCGCGCTGAGTTTGAAGCCCGCCAGCGGGCAGCGCGCACGGATGAGACAACCTACACAGTATGGGGCTGGCGGCAGGGTGACGGCACACTGTGGCAGCCTAACCAGCGCGTCATTGTGTCTGATCCGGTTTGCGGTTTCGATAACCGGGAAATGCTCATCTCGGAAGTCTCTTTCATCAAAGACCGCAGCGGCACACTCGCTGAGCTGCGTATTGGTCCGCCGGATGCGTATCTGCCTGAGCCAAAAGATCCGAAGAAACGTAAAAAATCCTCTGACAAGGACCCTTTCTGATGCGAGCACTGCAGAGCCTGCAACGGCAGGTACAGAGTCTTATCGCGCGGGCGGTTATCGGCAGCGTGAATGCCGGCACGAAGTGTCAGACCGTCGATGTTTCCATGATTGCGGGCGAAGAGAAATCCGGTATTGAACACCTTGAACCTTATGGCTTCACATCCCGCGCCACATCCGGCGCGGAAGCGGTACTTCTTTTTCCCGATGCTGACCGCTCGCACGCCGTGGCGGTGGTGGTTTCAGATCGCCGGTACCGGATTAAGGGGCTTACCACCGGAGAGGTGTCGATTTACGACGATCAGGGGCAGTCCGTAACGCTTACCCGCGCCGGGATCGTTGTCGATGGCGGCGGTAAGCCGATCACCTTTATCAACGCGCCGAAGGCAAGATTTGAAATGGACATTGAGGCCACCGGCCAGATTAAGGATCTGTGCGACAGCAACGGACAGACAATGGCTGGCATGCGCATCGCCTATAACGGACACCGGCACAAAGAAAACGGGCAGGGAAATAACACAAATACCCCGACCACACCGATGGAGGCGTGATGGAGCTCTGGCTTACAGTAAACGGGCAGCGGGTAAGCGCCAGTGCGCAACTGGATATGCTGACCCGCGCCGTGGTGATTTCTCTTTTTACGTGGCGCCGCGCCGAACCCGACGATAACGCTGACGTGCCGATGGGGTGGTGGGGTGACTCATTCCCCGCAGTACAGAACGATCGCTACGGCTCCCGCCTCTGGCTGCTGCAGCGCAGCAAACTGACCAACCAGCTTGTTCAGACCGTGCGGGTCTATATCCGTGAAAGCCTCCAGTGGCTTATCGATGACGGGGTGGTGTCACGCATTGACCTGGATATTCAGCGCACCGGTATCAGTGAACTGGCAAACAGCATCACGCTGTGGCGCCGTGACGGGCCGGTGACGATTTCATTTAACGACTTATGGAGCGCGATCACAGATGCCGGACAGTGAATTTCAGCGGCCAACGCTGGCCGAAAATATCAGCATGATCCGCACCGACCTTTTTTCGATGCTGGATGTGAGCGACACGCTGCGCAGGATGGATGAGGATGTGAGGGCGAAGGTTTACGCCGCCGCTTTGCACACGGTCTATGGCTACATTGATTATCTGGCGATGAACATGCTGCCGGATCTCTGCGATGAAACCTGGCTTGCGCGGCATGCCGCGATGAAGCGCTGCCCGCGAAAAGATGCCACTGCCGCCACCGGCTACATGCGCTGGGAGGGCGTGGGCAGCAACATCACTGTTAATGCCGGGGCCGTTATTCAGCGTGATGACCTCGTACAGTACACGGCTGTCGCGGATGCAACCAGTGCGGGCGGCGTGCTGCGGCTGCCCGTCGTATGCAGCACGCCAGGCACAACCGGCAACGCAGACGACGGCACGACACTGGCACTGGTGACGCCCGTATCCGGTCTGCCTTCCGGCGGCATGGCGGATACAATTACCGGTGGCTTTGATACTGAAGACCTTGAGACCTGGCGGGCCCGCGTGCTGGAGCGTTATTACTGGACGCCGCTTGGTGGCGCTGACGGGGATTACATTGTGTGGGCGAAAGAGGTTTCCGGCGTCACCCGCGCCTGGACATACCGGCACTGGCTGGGTACCGGGACGGTTGGCGTGATGGTGGCAAGCAGCGACCTGGTGAATCCCGTCCTTGACGCAACCACTGTGGCAGCGGTGCAGGCGCATATTGAGCCACTGGCCCCGGTTGCGGGATCGGATCTCTTTGTTTTCACTGCGGTACCGCATTCCGTTAATTTCACCATTGACCTGAACCCGGATACTGTTGCTGTTCGAGCGGCGGTTGAGGCTGAGTTACGCGCCTTCCTCCTGCGTGATGGCGTGCCGGAAGGTAAGCTTGAACTTTCCCGTATCAATGAGGCCATCTCTATCGCAACCGGTGAATACAGTCACAAGCTGGTTTCTCCTGTCGCGGATATTTCCATTGCGAAAAACGAGCTTGCGGTGCTGGGGGCTATCACATGGCTGTAACCCGTGACGATTACATCAGTCTGCTGTCTGCACTGTTGCCGCCAGGCCCCGCATGGTCACCTGATGATCCGGCGATAAGAGGTATGGCACCATCATTGCTGCGGGCGCATCAGCGCGCAGATGCACTGATGCATGAGACAGACCCGCGCACTACAACCGAACTTATCGACCGCTGGGAGCGAATTGCAGGGCTACCTGATGAGTGTATTCCAGCAGGCACACAAACAATCAGGCAGCGCCAGCGGCGGCTTGATTCGAAGCTCAATCTGACCGGCGGTATTAACGAAGCGTTTTATCTCGCGCAACTCGCGGCACTCGGCATGCCGGATGCCACGATAACCCGGTATGACAAGAGCGTGTTTAAATGCTCATCAAAATGCACAGATGCGCTCTGGTCACCGGAGTGGCGTTATTACTGGCAGGTTAATATGCCTTCCGCAGTTAATGTCACAAACATGGCCTGCACAGATAACTGTAAATCCCCGCTGCGCTGGTGGGGAGATACCATTGTCGAATGTGTAATCACTAAGCTTTGCCCGTCCCACACCCATGTCATATTCAAATATCCGGAGTAACCATGCATCGTATTGATACCCCCACCGCGCAGGTGGATAAATTTGGCGCGGGAAAAAATGGCTTCACGGAGGGAAATCCTCAGACCGGAACACCAGCCACTGATCTTGATGAAACCTTTTTCGATATGCTTCAGGAGGAACTGGCGAAGGTAGTTGAATCGACGGGGGTTGCACTTGATAAGACAAAGCATGATCAGCTAAAAACCGCACTTACGACTTTATTCCAGGGTAAAAATACAACCCTGACCTCACTTTCAGGATTAGCCGGGGCGGCTAACAAAATCCCCTATTTCACGGGACCGGCTGCTCTTGCCCTGACCACACTTACTGATGTGGGGCGCAGCCTTATTGAACAGTCTACTCAAACTGATGTGCTTAACTTTCTCGGTATCACGTTCACTGCAGGAAACGGTTATATCATTCTGAAAGTCGGGCCATGCATTATTGCTTGTGGTAATGCGAACGCTACAACTACTAGCCAGGGAAACCTCAATGTGACCCTGCCGACAACTTTCCCGAATACAGTCATGTTCAGCGAGGCTACTCAGGCTAACAGCTCATACGCAACAGACACCGATCCAATTATCTATTCTCCATATGCTATTGGAGCGGGGCCAATTACCGCCGCTGGGTTTGCAGCCCGAAACACGAAAACTGGCGCGCCTCTGGCGAACACAATAGTAGCGTCTCGTTATTTAGTGGTGGGGTTCTGATATGAAAGTTTTTTACAGCACCAAAATTAATGGTTTTATCATGGAATTCACAATACCCGATTTTGTGCGGGCAGGGACGCTACCCAATGATTTAAAAGAAATAACCGAAGAAATTCATGCTGAGTTCCTCGCAGGAAAGCCTGGCTACAGAATGGAACCGGGCGATGACGGTAAACCTTCGTGGGTCGCTAATGAGACATAATGTGGGTTAACGGTTAGGAGGTCACTAAGTGACCTCAATGAAAATTTACACTTCATCTAACCACTTCCCATAAAAGCAACTTAACCAAAATCATAGCAGCATTGCGAAGCGGGGACTTGATCAACTGTGCCGATAAATCTACTGTATATAAAAACAGTATTAAGCAGGGCTACATCATGCAGTTCATTAAACCAGCAGATTTTCCGCGCGCAGTTGTCGCGCTTCCGCTCTTCAGCGACCTTGTGCAGTGCGGGTTTCCCAGCCCGGCGGCGGATTATGTTGAGCAACGCATCGATCTAAACGAGCTGCTGGTGCAGCATCCCAGTGCCACGTATTTCGTGAAAGCTGCTGGTGACTCGATGATCGAAGGTGGGATAAGCGACGGGGATCTGCTTGTCGTCGACAGTTCCCGCACCGCGCAACATGGCGACATTGTGATTGCGGCGGTAGATGGTGAATTCACAGTGAAGCGCCTGCAACTGCGACCAACTATTCAACTCAACCCTATGAACTCCGCATACAGCCCTATCAGGGTAACCAGCGAAGACACGCTCGATATTTTCGGGGTCGTAACTTTCATCGTTAAATCAGCGAGCTGATCATGTTTGCGCTGTGCGATGTGAACAGCTTTTACGCGTCGTGCGAAACCGTTTTTCGGCCTGATTTGAAGGGACGGCCAGTCGTTGTTCTGTCAAATAATGATGGCTGTGTTATCGCCCGCAGTGCCGAAGCGAAGCCTTTTGTGGTCATGGGCGCGCCTTATTTTAAACAGAAAGAGGCATTCCGGCGCCACGGTATCGTCGCATTCAGCAGCAATTACGAGCTGTACGCGGACATGTCAAACAGGGTGATGACAACCCTGGAAGAGATGAGCCCCCGCGTGGAAATATACTCAATCGATGAAGCCTTTTGCGACCTGACCGGCGTCCGTAATTGTCGTGATTTAACTGACTTTGGGCGCGAGATACGCGCGACTGTACTGAAGCGTACTCACCTGACTGTCGGCGTCGGCATAGCGCAAACAAAAACCCTGGCGAAGCTGGCCAATCACGCCGCGAAAAAGTGGCAGCGGCAGACCGGCGGCGTGGTTGATTTGTCCAACATCGACCGCCAGCGCCGGTTGCTGGCCCTGGTTCCGGTTGAGGATGTCTGGGGCGTCGGGCGTCGCATCAGTAAAAAGCTGAACGCCATGGGCATTAAAACAGCGCTTGAACTCTCAGAACAAAGCACCTGGATTATCCGCAAACATTTTAACGTCGTGCTTGAGCGAACGGTGCGGGAGCTGCGCGGCGAACCGTGTCTCGATCTTGAGGAGTTTGCGCCAGCAAAGCAGGAGATTGTCTGCTCGCGTTCTTTCGGTGGACGAATCACCGACTACGATGAAATGCGCCAGGCGATATGCAGCTACGCAAGCCGGGCAGCAGAAAAACTACGCGGTGAGCATCAGTATTGCCGGTTTATCTCCGCTTTCGTTAAAACCAGCCCGTTTGCATTAAACGAGCCGTATTACGGCAACAGTGCATCGGTAAAGCTGCTCACGCCAACACAGGACAGCAGGGACATTATCAGTGCCGCCACCCGGTGTCTGGATTCAATCTGGAAAGATGGTCACCGTTACCAGAAAGCAGGTGTCATGCTCGGCGACTTTTTCAGCCAGGGCGTTGCGCAGCTCAATCTGTTTGACGACAACGCGCCGCGCGCGGACAGTGAAAAGCTGATGGCGGTACTGGATAAGCTCAACGCGAAGGAGGGGCGTGGGACGCTGTATTTTGCAGGGCAGGGCATTCAGCAGCAGTGGCAGATGAAGCGCGATATGCTGTCGCCGCGGTACACCACAAGGTATTCAGATCTTATTAGGGTTCGATGAGTTTTCTCACTAAGCTTGGTCCGCTATGTGCCTGAAGCGGAAGCCGGGGTGCCAGAAACTCTCTAAAATTGATGGTTCGTTTTGCCGGGGTACTTACAGTTTCAATCATGCCCACTCGCCGACGACATTTTCTTGTCCTAAAATGATTTCTCTTATAGAGAGATTATCTTCATATTTTTTAAACCGCTCATGGAATGGAGAAAATAATGAGACCACCGATTACTGATGATGAACTGGATTTACTGAATCAAGATATGGACACACTAAGCCATGCTCAATTCACTGGAAGCAATGTATTCGATGTTCTCAGGCTGCTTGAAATGCGACGTCAGACAGCAAAGCTGGAGGCGATAAAACGTTTGTTAGAGAAAAAGGATGAATAGGGCTTGGCGGTGATTTTGAAAATATATACCAGATGCATGTGAACGACTCCCAGTTATTCCTGATTACGGCTGGATGATATTAGTGGGCAGGCTCAGGAAGCGGACATAACTAAGTTCGCACTGCATGTTTTTTTTGCGAAGATGATCAAATAATATTTCAGGAATAAAAAAGGCTGAAATAATAACAGCCTTTGAATTAATTTATTTGTTCGCCATAATAATGCAAAAGACCATAGCACAAAACATAACTGTAATAAAAATTATAGCTGGGATTGAAAAACCTGAACCATTGCTTTTAGTATCGTCTTTATACTCATTCCCCTGCGCTACAGGAAGTTTAAATGCAGTAAGTAATGTGTTAATGCCAAAAAAATCGAAATAATGAACATTATTAAATACATTTAAGAAGACATTATCAACCACAGTACCATCGTGAGTGTATTGATAGTCGCTCTTTCCGCCTTTTGTATTTATAATCGTCTTTTCTCCTGGTTGAGATGAGAATGGTGAGTAAGAGCCATCCTTTGTAAAATAAAGCCTGATATCGGAAGTGTTCTTAATATAATCTGTTTGGCTATATTTAAAGTAAGGTTTAGAATAGAGATAACGAGTATTGCCATTAATGATGGTAGAACCTAATGAGTCATTGGTTCTCTGATTAGAGACAACAGAGATTATTGAACATTTCAGAGCGCCACGTATCTGATTTGCCCACTCGTGACCATCTTCGATAAGTTGATCCACAAACTTCAGAAAGTGCCCGCGATCGCCTTTATGATAGACGTCATTTAAGTCGAGAATTTTTATTAAGTGCGTAAGCTTTTCAATTTCTTTATCTATTGACTCACATCCTTCATTTTTTATTCGAGTGCAAAAATCATAAAATTTAGGGATGTTATTTTTTAATCGTTCAAGCGCAAGATGAGTGTCTTTATTTGGTGTGGTGTCAAACAAACGTAGATAATTTAGTGTGCCTAACATTTCTCTCGCTTTAATCCAGATAATGAATTTTCCGGATTTCTTTATGCCTTTTTCAAAAGCGGTAGTATAAAGTGTTAACGCTTTATCGAGGTCTTTCTCTGTACCTTCGCCATGTAATGAACAATAGGCAAGGTTGTAGAAGGCTTTTGGATTGTCTTTTTCTGCTTCTTCACTCCAGGTATTATAAGCCTGATAAAAATCTGATGGTAATTTCTCTCCAATGAAAAACAAATCACCCGACTTGATGAGTTTATCAAATTTTTCTTCCATTATAACCATTTCCTTGACCGAAAAATGCAAACGATGTGACTGTAATATATAGGTAAATCTGTAATTTACAGTAGCGAAATCTTTTTTGCAACAGCCTCGAAAATCGGGACAAACGGTTAACTTAGCTGTTTGACAAATGTAAGAAGGAAAATTACGAGAGTTGCCACTTAATAAAGACATTTTCAGTTCGGTTAACTGGCTAATTCTACATTGAATCTGTTATATCGAGGCAAACGCAAGGGTAATTGAAACGGATACAAGGTATGTCGTGATAGACATAGCATCGCGGCCAGCGGATGGTGAGGCGGTATTAGTTACGTTCGACGGGCGCGTAGTTCGCTGAACGGAGGTGTGGTGCATTGATAACGGAAAACGGTGAAGCCATTGAAGGTGGGGCGCTGGACGGGGTTACAGTACACGGCATCCTTACCTATACGCTTATCCGCGTTAAAGGCGATGATTTAGTAGTTTAGATGTCACGGGGTTACCTTCATTTCTGAATAGTTGCCCGGAAGCCTCTGATGGACACTTGGTAAATTTTCGTCCATGCTTTTTATCCGGTGAAACCTTCAACAGGATGAAGATGATGGACACGGTCGAAGAGCTTAACGGAACATACTTCTATAAAGGAGTAGCGAATATTTCGGCAGGTGAATTGTTTTTCTGGATCTTTTTAGATGAAGTGAATGAATATTTTGGCGGCATTGCAGATATTGTCACTATTTCACTTATCTTGCTTGGGCAGCCAATCTTAAAAACACGTGGTAAGCCGAGAGGTGCTACACCTGGCACGTCAATAGCCTCGGCTGCTGGGCGTCGCTGGCTCAATATTGAATTACCTCGCCCACTACCAACTTTTACAAATGCAAGCATCAGAACCCTGAAACCGATGATGACCAGAAACCTTGGTGCATTCGTTGGACGAACCGTGCCAGTTGTCGGGTGGGCTCTGTTGGCAAAAGATGTCGCTGTTATAACTTTTAATGTTGTGAACAAATACAACAAAATTGCTCGGGGGGACGATAAAGTATGGTAACGGATGAGACTGTACTGTCCTTCTTCAGAAAAGAGCTTCCCTCGCGGGCAGACATGAAATTGGAGGAAATCCCCCTGGGGATTGATGATGTCCTTCAGGAGTATGCTGAAGCTGACGATCTTGTCATCGCAATAAATAAATACGATGAACAATTTAATGTCGATGTTTCGGCCATTAATCTGGATAACTACTATCCATGGGAAATTCCGTGGTTTTTCCGTAAGTGGTTTACTAAAAAACCTGTAGTCCAGACATCCAAGCCACTTACCGTTCGCATGTTTGCTGAGTCAGCACGTGCAGGTCGGTGGTTGTATGACTGATGCCTTGCTAGGCCTACTTATCAAAGTTGGCAGGCTAAAGAGGGCTGGTAGGGTAAAAAATAAACCCGGCGCGGTAGCCGGGTTTTGATGATAGTTTGCTAATTAAAATTAAGACTTTTCCCTGCTGCAACTAACATATGATCATAGTATCTCGCCATGTCTTCGCTGCTCAGCAAGTTGAATACATTGTCGGCGTAACCTCCAACCAAGTTTAGCTGCTGAGAGTGGGCCCTTTCCTGCGGTGTATCAGCAGCAAAAACTACAAAAGTCTTCACTTTGTTTTGCCATATAGCCTTAGCTGCGTTTATCGTCACAGCTTTAAATGCTGACTCGCCCATTTTCTGGCGATTATTAGAAATCCTTAAATCTAAGGTTTCAGTTAAATGATAAATTCCATTTTTTAGTAAAAGTTCAGCATATAAACCTTCTGGCTCAGAAAGTGGATAGCCCTGCACCACCTTATGCTCGCTAATATCATTGAGATTCTTACCCATTACCCCTTCTTTCTCAAACCTATCTTTAAGCTCAGTAATAATTCTTTTTTGAGAAACTTCAGTTCTTCTTCTGGCTCGCTCAGGGGTTATGTATAGTTTATTTAATTCATTGATTTTTAATTCATATTCACGCTCGTTGTTGGCGTGAAAAGTTCCTGCGCTTGACAAAGCAAAGCTCCCTTGAAAAAAGAGCGATGCCTGTTCGATGTTTAAGCCTGACGCCAGAATCTTCTCAAGCTGCTTCTGGCTATTTTCTAATGCATCAAGCCCGAAATTATTTGTTATAGCCTTCAATTTTGCTGGGCTTTCTATAATGCGCACATCAGGACCTGATGGTTTTATAACGACAAGTCCAACGTTAATTGTTTCAGCGCGAACAGGGTTCGGCGTTATTCTGATAATACTGTATTTATATGTATTCATTTCAGCACCTCCCCTCTAACTGTGTCGATTCGCTTAATTCTGCCGTCGCTTGACCACCAGGTTAGCAGGGCTTCTCTCTGTAAAGGATTAATCCATGCCTCAGGCATGTCATCAAAAATCCTTTCCACCGTACTAGAACTTATCCTGGATAGCTTATCCAAAACTGCTTCAGCAGGTGCCTTACATGAAGCGTCATTATATGTCAACTGCTTAATAACTTGCCAGCAGTTTGTAGTGTTGTAGCCCATAGGTATTAGTGCTGCATCGGTTTTGTTCGGCCAGCCCATCACCATAGCTGCAAGGCTGAAATCAAAGGCTTGAATGGTCAAGTTCCCATATCGGTTTTTGGTGTATAAATAGTTACCAATATGTCTGTCAATATTAAAAACGAACTGATCGAATGCGTAAACGGACCAAACTTGCTTGCGGAGAATGGATGGCCCAGACATCAATTCTTCAGCAAAATTGATTTCTTCTTGAGGTTTACTCATGGCAGCAAGGTCATATTTTGACCCAAAAAAATGCTCTCCAGAATTAGGATCAACCAAAACCTTGCAGGTTGGCGTCGGGAGCCCGCTAAACTCAGCAAGTTTAGTGCATAGCCACTCAGATGCAGGAATTTGTTTTGGATGGGGTATTCCAGTCAAAACGGATGCGTCGCCATCTGAAACTCCTTTTATTGCATACTCTAGGCCGTCAGAGGCCAAAACTGTATGCCTTAGGTGGGCAGTTCCCATTGCCGGTTTGTATTCCACAATTTCAAGGCTAAACAAAGACTCTTGAATAGCCATGTTATTTTCAGGTTGGGAGTCTTCTTCCATTTTCATTCCACTAATTGATTAGTGATGAATCAAAAATATGAGCCTTATCATTGCACGGAACTTATTACTTATTGCATTTGTCGATGATAAACCATAGGGTAAAAAATTTTTACCATGCTTCCTGTTCGTCTGCGACATCACCCAAACGTCTCTTCCACCCACTGCCTGAGAGGTAAGTTCGGTGAATATAGCCTCAAAAAGTTCAGGTGATAACCTGGAATTATATCAGGGAATAGCGAACCAATTAGCCATATGATCCAGATAACGGATTAGCCTATGGTTGTAGGTGTTCATGCCATCCCAAGCGGCGCGGCTTCAACATAAATACCGTCACGCAAACCAGTCGTCCGCTGATTCCCATGTCTCCTGCAACACTTCCTGTACATACTCCTTATCTGCTGACCGCAGCACAGACAGCCCGTCGTTACTGGCTGTCTTCACTATCACCTCAACATCTTCATATCTGGCGCTGAGGCGCTTAATCATTTCCTGCGAAAGTGCATCCATGGAGCCTTTCGGCATGGCTTTGGCTTTCTCTCTGGCAATGCTGATTTCTACACGCACGATAACCACCTTTCATTTAACTGTTTTTATATACAGTATTATTAATATGGTGACTTATATAGTGTCAAGGGGGGGGGAGTACATAAGTACATAAATTAGTACAATTTTAATTTTATATTCTATTTACCCATTTAAAAACATATAGATATGTTTTGTGTTTATTAGTCGTGAAAGAGAAAAGTGGGCGTTGCGGCGGAATCAGACACCAGATGCTCATCCTGTCAGTAAATATGCCCTCTATGGTAAACCATCCCGACGCGTGTGCCGAAGGAAAACCGGTCATTCTTCCGCAGACCTTCGCAAAAACAGGTGGTTAAAATCGATCTGTGTCACACTTTTTTGCAATTTAACCAGGTAACGACACACGAAGTTCCGTACAAAGAACGACGATTTTAGATGCTATTGAGGATATTTCATTGAAACGCCGTTTGTTTGCTGCTTCTTTGCTGGCGGTTTGCGTGAACCACGCTTACGCCGACGACTTACCTTTTGCCCCTCAGCCCCCGGCGATTCAGGCGGGCTCCTGGGTATTGATGGACTACACCACCGGGCAAATCTTAACGGCAGGCAATGAACATCAGCAACGTAACCCGGCGAGCTTGACCAAACTGATGACCGGCTACGTGGTTGACCGTGCCATCGATAGCCACCGCATCAGCGCTGATGATGTCGTCACCGTCGGAAAAGACGCCTGGGCAAAAGGAAACCCGGTGTTCGATGGTTCTTCACTGATGTTCCTCAAACCAGGCGATCGCCTGACGGTACGTGATTTAAGCCGTGGTTTGATTGTTGATTCCGGTAACGATGCCTGCGTGGCGCTGGCGGATCACGTGGCGGGCGGGCAACCGCAGTTTGTCGCCATGATGAATGATTACGTCCAGAAGCTGAATCTGCGCGATACCCATTTTGAAACCGTACACGGGCTGGATGCGCCGGGCCAGCACAGCTCTGCGTATGATTTGGCGGTCCTCTCTCGCGCCATCATTCATGGCGAGCCGGATTTCTACCATATGTACAGTGAAAAAAGCCTGACGTGGAACGGCATTACCCAGCAAAACCGCAACGGTTTGTTATGGGATAAGGCGCTCAATGTTGACGGGCTGAAAACCGGCCATACGTCTGGCGCAGGCTTTAACCTGATTGCCTCAAGCGTGGACGGAGAGCGTCGCCTGATTGCGGTGATCATGGGGGCAGACAGCCCGAAAGGGCGTGAAGAGCAGGCGCGTAAGCTGCTGCACTGGGGCCAGCAAAACTTTAATACCGTAGAAATTTTGCGTAACGGTAAAAAAGTGGGTAGCGAGCGTGTGTGGTACGGGGATAAAGAGCAGGTTGATGTCGGCACCGATCAGGATTACTGGCTGGTGCTACCGAAAGCGGAACTGCAAAACGTAAAAGCCAAGTATGTGCTGGACAGTAAAGAGCTGGACGCGCCGCTGGCTGCGCATCAGCGCGTGGGGGAAATCCAGCTTTATGACCGCGATAAAGTGATCGCGCACTGGCCGCTGGTCACACTGGATAGCGTCGGCAAAGGCGGCTTGTTCTCGCGTCTGAGTGATTACCTCCACCATAAAAGCTGATACCGTCAAGCGCAGTCTGGAAGGCATGCGAAGTTGCTCGCATAATTGAGCGGTGGTAGATGGCAGACACAGGTCTGCCCGTTATACTGTATGTTCGAACAGTAACACTAAGGGAGTTAGTATGAGCTACACAGTCAAGCAGTGTGAAAAACGCCGTATCGCCGGGTTTCATCTGGTCGGGCCGTGGGACGAGAAAGTTAAACAGGGATTTGCGCAGCTGTCGATGTGGGTTGATAACAAGCAGATCCAGCCGCTGGAGTGGATTTGCGTTTATTACGACAACCCGGATGAAGTGCCAGCAGAAAAATTGCGGGCGGATGTGGCGATCACCGTTGACGCTGCGTTTCAGGTGCCAGCCAACAGCGAAGGGGTGATGACCACCGAGGTTCCGGGCGGCCAGTATGCCGTGGCGCAGGCGCGGGTTTACAACGAAGAGTTTGCCGCCAGTTGGGATCTCTTTTTCGATGAGTTGCTCACCGATCAGGCATTACAGATTGCGGCCGGGCCCTGTTTCGAAATTTATCGCAACGACGGGCAACGCGACGGTTACTGGGAGATTGAGATGTATATTCCGGTAGAGTCGAAAGTGCTGTAAGCCGTAAACGTATGCAAAGGGACGTCAGGATCAAACTGGCGTCTCTTTTTTGTTTTAAAAGGTGATATCTGCCACTGAAAAATCCTACAATTGCGCCTCTTTTTATTTCTAGCCCGGAGAACGGCCGTGCGCCGCGACAAATCGCTCAGCCCTTTTGAAATTCGTCTTTACCGCCATTATCGCGTCGTGCACGGCGTGCGCATTGCTCTGGCCTTTGTACTGACTTTCCTGCTGATCCGCCTGCTGGATGTGCCGGAAGGTACCTGGCCATTAATCACGCTGGTGGTATTGATGGGGCCAATTTCCTTTTGGGGGAATGTTGTTCCGCGCGCTTTTGAGCGTATCGGCGGCACCATCTTCGGGGCCGCACTGGGGTTGGTGGCGTTAAGGCTGGAGCTGATTTCTTTGCCGGTGATGCTGGTGTGGTGTGCCGTAGCGATGTTTATATGCGGCTGGCTGGCGCTCGGTAAAAAGCCTTATCAGGCGCTGATTATCGGTGTGACGCTCTCGGTGGTGGTCGGCGCGCCTACCGGGGATATGCAAACAGCGCTGTGGCGCAGTGGCGATGTCATTATTGGCTCGCTGCTGGCCATGTTGTTCACCGGCATCTGGCCGCAGCGGGCGTTTTTGCACTGGCGCATTCAGATGGCGAATTATGTCACGGCCTTTAACCGGGTCTATCAGGCGGGGTTGTCCCGCAACCTGGTGGAGCGGCCGCGTCTGGAAAAGCACCTGCAAAAAATTCTCAATGACGTGGTAAAAATGCGCGGCTTAATCACGCCGGCCAGTAAAGAGACCCATATCCAGAAAGCGATTTTTGAAGCTATCCAGACCGTCAGCCGTAATTTGGTGTGCATGCTGGAGCTGCAGATCAATGCCCACTGGAGCTCGCGCGCCAGCCATTTTGTCATGATCAATGCGAGTACGTTGCGTGAAACGCAGCAGATGACGCAGCAGACGTTGCTGACCATTGCCCACGCGTTGTATGAAGGCAACCCGCAACCGATTCTGGCAAACACGGAAAAGCTCAATGAGATTGTCACCGAGTTACGCCAGTTAAGCCGCGAGCACCAAAGTGATGCGCTGGTCGAAACGTCTATTCATGGTTACGTCTGGTTAAGCCTGGAGCTGGCGCGCCAGCTGGAATTGCTATCGCATTTGATCTGCCGGGCATTGCGCAAATAAGCGGCAGATAGCCGCTGTACACAGTCTGGTTGTTTCGATTCAGCTGGATTTGTGGTTATGATAGGCAAAAGGAAAAATTATTGTCATATGCAACCGCTTTGGGTAGGTTTGCCTCTAAGCTTGTTGCGTTAACGAATCCGAATCTCACATTATCAGGGGTGTAAAAATGGAAACAACCAAGCCTTCGTTCCAGGACGTTCTGGAGTTTGTGCGTCTGTTCCGCCGCAAAAACAAGTTGCAGCGTGAAATTCAGGACGTTGAGAAGAAGATCCGTGATAACCAGAAGCGCGTACTGCTGCTGGATAACCTCAGCGATTACATCAAACCGGGCATGAGCGTTGAAGCCATTCAGGGCATTATCGCCAGCATGAAAACCGACTACGAAGATCGCGTAGATGATTACATCATCAAAAACGCCGAGCTGTCGAAAGAGCGTCGCGACATCTCCAAGAAGCTGAAAACCATGGGCGAACTGAAGTCGGTTGAAGCGAAAACCGAATAATGCCTCGCGGTGAGAGGTTCGCCTCTCACCCTTATTTCACGCCGCCCGCCACCATCTTCAACAAGTAGTTTTTCGGCCAGTGCGCCGCCAGCTCACTCTTCGTTAAAAACCGGCAAACCGCTTCCACATCATGTCGTGCCGAATCAAGAAACAAACCCACCACGCTGCCGCTGTGCGCCACGTTCAGACCGTATAAATCGAACCGCTCCACCAGATTGAGCAGAGTATTGAACGCGGGTTTCGGCAATAGCGCCTGGCTGGCTATCGCGCTAAGCGTTGCGGCCTGGCCGAGCAGTGCGGCATCCTTTTGCGCGCACGCGCGCTGTAGCGTTTGCCACGCGCTGTCCAGTATTTCCGCATTGTCCAGCAGCGCCTGCTGGCGCGCCATCCGGTGATAATCTGCGGTCGTCAGCGTCAGCGGGCTTTCCAGTAACAGGATCTCGGTGTGCGGTAGCGCGCCACAGGGAATGCGCGTTGCGGCCGTGTTGTGGTCAAACAGCGTCAGGCCTGAAAACAGCGTGCTGTCGGTCGGCTCCAGCGCCACGCAAAGCTGTGCCAGCGTCTCTTCATCCAATGGTTGATTGAGGTGTCGGGCTGCTGCCACGGCTGTCGCTGCGATATCGGCGGTGCTGCTGGCCATGCCTTTCGCTACCGGAATCGTCGAGTGGCAGTCAATACGCAGGGTCGATGAAAGTGACGCGGGGAGTTGCCAGTGCGCCAGCAGTTGCCTGAGCATCGCGCGGGTAAGCGGGCGTTCATTGGCAAGCGGCATACCGGTGGTGACTTCCACGTGGCTGTACCACGCCACCGGGCAGGAGACCAGCTTTTCACCGCCGAGGATCCAGCCCTGGATGATTTCGCCGCAGGATGCGGGACATGCTGCCTGCGCCACGGTGCTTCCCCTTAAAAATAAAACCGGATAGTGTCACTTCATCCGCTCGAATGCCAGCGTTAACAACTGCTGGTATATAACCCGCAAGGCATGAAGAATGCTTCGTTATTGCTATTCGCAGATGGCTTTTACCGTCGCCAGGTAAAGATTTTCGCAAGCTCGATACCGCACAACGTTTTTCGTCAGCGTTATTACGTGGTTCCATCAGTATTTCGTTTACCGCCTGAAACGGTCTTGAATTACCCGCGCAGCGTTGAGTCAATTCCGGCGCTAAAAATCGTTTGGTAAAACCTGAATAAATCAGGTGTTGATAAAAGCGGGTGCGCAATACATTGTCATAGCGCAACAAACTCGCGTTTACGCGACGATAAACTGCTTCAGTTTTCTTTCCCTGCGGCAATCCAGTGCGCTTTGGGGAAATGTCATGAGAACGCGAACCCTGTTTTCGCGTCGTGACGCAATAAGCCAACAGGTTTTGCCGCCGCTTTTTGCGCGGCTGGGAAGGGGGTGGAAATCCCCCGCAGCCCCCGCTGCTGTGATGCTGACAACCCCGAAAACGCCACTGATCGCCAGATCGGGAAGGACGGGTGAGGATGACGCTAAGCCAGAAGACCGACCTGATGGGTCATTATCAACAACTTCGGTGGGAAGTGGGTTGCTCAGAAGCGTACGGTCGCAAGACCGGGCAAACGCGCGCCTGACTTCAGCTTTCCACCCGTAATGGGGTGTCAGCAATGTCAAACAGGCGCAGCGCCTTTCTCCTTGCCGGAACCGGCAGCGGCTGTGGGAAAACCACTGTCACGCTGGGGCTGCTCACTGTTTTTAAGCGCCGTGGCTTACGGGTTCAGCCGTTCAAAGTCGGCCCGGATTACCTTGACACTGCCTGGCACAGCGTTGTTTCTGGCGTTGCCTCCCGCAACCTCGACAGCTTTATGCTGGCGGAACCCACGCTGAACGCGCTTTTTTGCGAGCATGTCGCTGACTGCGATGTCGCCGTTATTGAAGGCGTGATGGGATTGTTCGACGGCTACGGCACCGACCCCGATTATTGCAGCAGCGCCGCGCTGGCAAAACAGCTCGGTGTTGCGGTGATTTTACTCGTTGACGGCAAAGCGGTATCGACCTCCATTGCCGCCACGGTGATGGGTTTTCAGCACTTTGATCCGCAACTGCCGATTGCCGGCGTTATCGTTAACCGGGTCAACAGCGACAGCCATTTTCAGCTACTCAAACACGCCATTGAACGCTATTGCGCGCTCCCGGTGCTGGGTTATGTCCCGACCACGCCTGGCATTGCGCTGCCGGAGCGCCATCTCGGGCTGGTGACCGCGCGTGAATCGGTGGTGGAAGCCCGGCCGTGGCACGATTTTGCCGGGCATCTGGAGCAAACCCTTGATATTGACCAACTGCTGACGCTCAGCCAGGTCATGACCCTTCCTGCAGGGCAAACGCCGCCATTGCCGAACGCCGTTGCAGGCGCAGGGCTGACGCTGGCATTAGCCTTTGATGAAGCCTTTAATTTTTATTACCCCGATAACCTCGATTTACTGGAACGCGCAGGTGTTCACATTGTGCGCTTTAGCCCGCTGCGGGATCGCCAGTTGCCGGAATGCCAGATGTTGTGGCTTGGCGGGGGTTATCCGGAGCTGCATGCGCGGGCGTTATCAGAAAATACCCCGATGCTGGAGGCTATCCGCGCGGCACATCGGCGAGGTGTGGCGATCTACGCCGAGTGCGGCGGGCTGATGTATCTCGGCACCGCGCTGCGTGACGCGGACGGCGACGAATGGCCGATGGCGAATGTGATCCCCGGCCTTAGCGTGATGGGCAACAAACTGACCCGCTTTGGCTACTGCGAAGCCCGCGCCACGCAACAGACCTTACTGGCAGCTGCCGGTGAAACTTTGCGCGGTCATGAATTTCACTACTCGGATTTCACCGCACAAACGGCGGCGGTGCTTGACTGCCATAAAACCCGCGACGGCGAAGTGCTGAAACGCTGGCAGGGCGGCTGGCAGGTTGGCAACACGTTCGCCAGCTATCTGCATCTGCATTTCGCCCAACGCCCACAAATGCTCAATCACTGGTTTGCCGCTGCAAAGAGCGCGCAATGACACTGCTTGCCTGGGCTGTGGCCTTTTTACTCGACCGGTTGCTGGGCGACCCGCTGCACTGGCCGCATCCGGTGCGCTGGATTGGCGCGCTGATTAATTTACTGCAAAGCATGGTGCGGCGCTGCTGCCATAGCGATAACGCGCTGCGCATTGGCGGCGGCGTGATGTGGCTGGTGGTGGTCGGCGTGAGTTGGAGCCTGGCCTGGGGCGTACTGGTGCTGGCGAACGCCATTCATCCTTGGTTTGGCTGGTGCGTTGAGGTGTGGATGATTTTCACCACGCTTGCCACCCGCTGCCTGGCGGACATGGCGCGGGAGGTCGAGAAGCCGCTGCGCGACGGACTACTTTCCCAAAGCCGCGAAAAACTCTCATGGATAGTCGGGCGCGATACCCGCCAGTTGCAGCCACCGCAAATCACCCGCGCGGTGGTGGAAACGGTCGCCGAGAACACCGTCGATGGGGTGATTGCGCCGCTGTTCTTTTTGCTGCTCGGCGGCGCGCCGCTGGCAATGGCCTACAAAGCGGTCAACACGCTGGATTCGATGGTCGGCTACAAACATGAAAAGTACCGCGCCATTGGCATGGTCAGCGCCCGGCTGGATGATGTCGCCAATTTTATCCCGGCACGCCTGAGCTGGTTTTTGCTGAGCGTCGCCGCCTGGTGTTGTCGCCAGAATGCCCGCGCCGCGCTGCGTATCGGTTTTCGTGACCGGAACAATCACAGCAGCCCGAACTGCGCCTGGCCGGAAGGCACAGTGGCGGGTGCGCTCGGCGTGCGCCTTGGCGGGCCAAACGACTACTTCGGCGAACGCGTCGACAAACCCTGGATTGGCGATGACACCCGCGTCATTGATGTTGATGACATCGGGCGAACCATCCAGATGATGTGGCTGGCTTCGACGCTGGCGCTGGCGCTGTTTGCGCTGGTGCGTTTTGTGTGGATGGGAGTCTGAGGATGGAAAAGATGGATTATTTGCAGCAACCGCAGGCTATTGAAGCCAAAAGTTTTGTCATTATCGGCGACATCATTAAAGAGACGCGTCCCGATTACCGCTTTGCCAGCCCGCTGCATGAAGCGGTTATCAAACGGGTCATTCACACCACAGCGGATTTTGACTGGCTCGATATCTTATGGTTCTCCGCCGATGCGCTGGAAAGCCTGTGCACCGCGATTCAACAGGGTTGCACGCTTTACACCGATACCACCATGGCGCTTTCCGGCATTAACAAAACGCTGCTGGCGCAATTCGGCGGCGAAGTGCGGTGCTATATCTCCGATCCGCGCGTGGTGCGCCGCGCCAAAGCTGACGGCATCACCCGTTCGATGGCGGCGGTTGATCTGGCGCTGGGTGAAGAGGGTGGCAAAGTGTTTGTCTTCGGCAATGCGCCCACCGCGCTGTTTCGCCTGCTGGAACATAACACGCCGGTGAACGGCGTGGTCGGCGTGCCGGTCGGGTTTGTCGGCGCGGCGGAATCGAAAGAGGCGCTGGTGGTGAGCGGCTTACCGGGTATTGCCGCACGCGGGCGCAAAGGCGGTAGCAACGTGGCGGCGGCGATCGTTAACGCGCTACTTTATAGCCTGCGGGAGGCGCAATGAGCGAACAGGCGTTCGACGACCCGGTGTGGCACAACGGGAAAGCGCTGCGCAAAGGCTATACCACCGGTTCCTGCGCGACGGCGGCGGCGAAAGTAGCGGCGCTGATGGTGCTGCGCCAGCACCTTATCCACCAGGTGTCGATTGTCACGCCGTCGGGCGTCACGCTGCGCCTGAACGTCGAATGCCCGCATGTGGAAGGCCTGCAGGGGATTGCTGCCATTCGCAAGGACGGCGGCGATGACGTTGATGCTACCCACGGCATGCTGATTTTCGCCCGCGTCACGCTCAATGATGAGGGGGAGATAACCCTGCGCGGCGGCGAAGGCATCGGCACGGTGACCCGTAAAGGCATTGGCCTGGCGGTGGGAGAAGCGGCTATCAACCGCACGCCGCGTCAGACTATCGAAGCCGCCGTGCGCGAAGTGATTGGTCCGACGCGCGGCGCAGAGGTGGAAATTTTTGCCCCGGAAGGGGAAGCGCGGGCGAAGAAAACCTACAACGGCAGGCTCGGCATTCTTGGCGGCATTTCAATTATTGGCACCACCGGCATTGTCACGCCGATGTCGGAAGAGAGCTGGAAACGCTCGCTGGCGCTGGAGCTGGAGTTAAAACGTGCCGACGGGATGGAGCGCGTGATCCTGGTGCCTGGCAACCACGGCGAGCGTTTTGTTCGCGAACATCTGCGCGTATCTGGCGAACCCGTGGTCACCATGAGTAATTTCGTCGGCTACATGATCGAAGAGGCGGTGCGCCTCGGTTTCCGGCATATCGTGCTGGTCGGTCACCCCGGCAAGTTGGTGAAAATCGCCGCCGGGATCTTTCACACCCACAGCCATATCGCCGATGCGCGCATGGAAACGCTGGTCGCACATCTGGCGCTGCTCGGTGCGCCGCACGCGCTGCTGCTGGCGGTGAGCGAGTGCGACACCACCGAAGCGGCAATGGAATACATCGACGCCGCCGGGTTCAGCCACCTTTACGCTCACCTGGCAACCCGAATTTGTCAGCGTATCGAGCAGATGCTGCGCTTTACGAACAACCCGCCGCAGTGCGACGCCGTGATGTTCTCCTTTGATAACAAGGTGCTGGGCGCGAACCGTCCGGTTGAAGAAATTGCGAGGGATCTCAGATGTTGACCGTTGCCGGAATGGGGCCGGGCAACCTGGCACTGATGGCACCGCAGGCGCAGGAGGCGGTGGCGCAGGCTGACGTGCTGGTCGGGGGTAAACGCCACCTGGCGCAGTTCCCCGATTTTGCCGGGCAACGGCGGGCGCTGGATGCCGACATTCCTGCTTTGCTGACGTGGCTGGAAAAACAGAGCGCGCGCAATGTCGTGGTGCTGGCCTCCGGTGACCCTTTGTTTTACGGCATCGGCACGCGACTGGTGGCGCACTTTGGTATCGAACAGTTGCGCATTATTCCCGGTATCAGCGCCGCGCAGTACCTCTGCTCGCGTACCGGAATCGATATGAACGATATCTGGCTGACCAGTAGCCACGGGCGCGATGTCGATTTCGATGCCCTGGCGCGTGCCAGCAAAGTCGCGATGGTGACCGATGCCCGTTGCGGGCCAAAAGCCATTGCCGACGCGCTGATTTCGCGCGGGGCAGAGAATCGCTGGCTGGTGATTGGCGAAAACCTCGGTATGGACAATGAACGTATCCACAGGCTGCGCCCTGCGGATGTGCAGGCGCATTACGAAATGAATGTGGTGGTGATCCTCAATGAACGATGAGCGGTTTATTCGCGGTGAAAAAGTGCCGATGACCAAAGAGGCCGTGCGCGCAGTGGCGCTGTCGAAGCTGGCGCTGCACGATGCCCGCCATCTGATTGATATCGGCGCGGGCACCGGCAGTGTGAGCATTGAAGCGGCGCTGGCGCACCCGCAATTGCAGGTCACGGCGATTGAACGCAACCCGGCAGCGCTCGGGCTGCTGGAGGCGAATTGCCAGCGCTTTGCTTGCCGTAATATCACTCTGATCCCCGGCGTTGCGCCGTTGTTCATTGAGCAGCCTGCGGACGCGGTATTTATGGGTGGCAGCGGCGGGAATCTGACGCAACTTATCGACTGGTCGCTGGCGCAACTTAACCCCGGCGGGCGGCTGGTGCTGACCTTTATTCTGCAGGAAAACCTCAGTACCGCACTGGCACACCTGGCCGATTGCCCCGTCACTGCGCTGGATTGCCAGCAACTTCAGGTTTCTCAACTGACCTCGCTTGGCAGCGGCCACTACTTCAAAGCGCGTAATCCCGTTTTTTTAATTTCCTGTGAAAAGGAGCAACACCATGGCTGAGCACGCGGATGCACAACCTGTCTGGTTTGTGGGCGCAGGACCGGGCGATAAAGAGCTCATCACGCTGAAAGGGTATCGCCTGTTGCAACAGGCGCAGGTGGTGATTTACGCCGGTTCGCTGATTAATACCGAACTGCTGGAATACTGCCCGCCAGACGCAGAGTGCCACGATAGCGCTGAACTGCACCTTGAGCAAATCATCGACCTGATGGAAGCCGGGGTGAAGGCCGGGAAAGTGGTGGTGCGCTTGCAAACCGGCGACGTTTCGCTGTATGGCTCGGTGCGCGAACAGGGAGAAGTGTTAACCCGCCGCGGCATTCGCTGGCAGGTAGTACCTGGCGTCAGCGCGTTTCTCGGCGCGGCGGCGGAGCTGGGTGTGGAGTACACCGTACCTGAAGTGTCGCAAAGCCTGATCATCACCCGCCTCGAAGGACGTACGCCGGTGCCGGAGCGCGAGCAACTGGAGGCATTTGCCAGCCATCAGACATCGATGGCGATTTACCTCTCGGTACAACGCATTCACCGCGTAGCGGAACGCTTAATCGAAGGCGGCTACCCGCAGACCACGCCCGTGGCGGTTGTTTACAAAGCGACCTGGCCGGAAAGCCAGACGGTGCGCGGTACGTTGGCCGATATTGCTGACAAAGTACGCGATGCCGGGATCCGCAAAACCGCGCTGATCCTCGTGGGCGCGTTTCTGGGCGAAGAGTTCCACTACTCGCGGCTTTACGCGGCGGATTTTAGTCATGAATACCGCAAAGCCTGAATCGATAGCGCTGTTTTGTCTGACGCCGGACGGTGTGACGCTGGCGGCGCGGCTGCAATCTGCGCTGCCGATGACCTGTTTTACCAGCGAGAAACTGCTCACTGCGGGGTTTCAGCCCTTCGAGGGGAGTTTTGCGAAGAGTCTGCGCGAGGCATTTTGCCACTTTTCAGCGCTGATTTTTATCGGCGCAACCGGCATTGCCGTGCGCGTTATCGCCCCACTGGTGAATGACAAGTTTAACGATCCGGCGGTGATCGTCATTGATGAGCGCGGGCAGCATGTGATCAGCCTGCTTTCCGGGCATTGCGGCGGTGCGAACGCGCTGGCGCTCTACCTCGCGGCGGTGCTGGATGCCGATCCGGTGATCACCACCGCGACAGACGTGAACGAACTGGCGGCGCTCGACACGCTGGCCATCCAGTTAGATGCGCGAATGCAGGATTTTCGCGCGGCGGTAAAGACCATCAATCAGATGCTGGTCAGCGGTAAACGCGTTGGCCTGTGGTGCGAAGCGGCGATGCGCGAGGACGTGGCGCGCTGCGATACGCGCGGTTTTATCGCGGTTGAGCGCCTTGATGCGTTACCGGAACTGGATGGTGTCGTGTGTGTAACCACGCAAGCGGCGCTGCCAGCACTGCCGTTGCCCGTTTTCAAGCTGGTGCCGAAACGCATCGTGGCGGGGATGGGCTGTCGGCGTGACACGCCGTTTACGCTGCTCTCGACGCTGTTGCAACGCCAGTTGCAGACGTACGCCATTGACCCGCTGGCGCTGCGCGCGATTGGCAGCATCACCTTAAAGCAGGATGAAAAAGGGCTGGTTCAACTGGCACAAAGCCTGGGCGTGCCGTTTGACGTTTTCACGGCTGAGGCATTGCGGCAATACGAACACCATTTTCCCGCTTCGGAATTTGTCCGCCGCAACGCCGGGGTCGGGAGCGTCTCCGGCCCGGCGGCATGGCTGATGAGCGACGGGCAACTGACTGGCGAAACCCTGCGCGAGCAGGGCGTGACTATTACTTTGGGAGTTTCACACTGATGTTAACGGTAATCGGAATTGGCCCCGGCTCACAGGCAATGATGACCATGGAAGCCGTTGAAGCGTTGCAGGCGGCGGAAATTGTGGTCGGTTACAAAACCTATACCCATCTGGTGAAAGCCTTTACCGGCGATAAACAGGTGATCAAAACCGGCATGTGCAAAGAGATCGAACGCTGTCAGGCGGCGATTGAGCTGGCGCAGGCAGGACATAATGTGGCGCTGATCAGCAGCGGTGACGCGGGGATCTACGGCATGGCCGGGCTGGTGCTTGAGCTGGTGAACAAGCAGCAACTGGATGTTGACGTCCGTCTGGTGCCGGGCATGACCGCCAGCATTGCCGCCGCGGCGCTGCTCGGCGCGCCGCTAATGCATGACTTTTGTCATATCAGCTTAAGCGACCTGATGACGCCGTGGCCGGTCATTGAAAAACGCATTGTCGCGGCGGGTGAGGCGGATTTCGTTATTTGCTTCTACAACCCGCGCAGCCGGGGTCGCGAAGGCCACCTGGCGCGCGCGTTTGAACTGCTCACAGCCAGCAAAAGCGCCAACACGCCGGTGGGCGTGGTGAAATCTGCCGGGCGTAAGAAAGAGGAAAAATGGCTGACCACGCTTGGCGAGATGGATTTTGAACCCGTCGATATGACCAGCCTGGTGATTGTCGGCAACCGCGCCACTTATGTGCAAAACGGCCTGATGATCACGCCCCGGGGTTATACCCTGTGACCGCCGGGGAGGTGTTGGTTATCGGCGGTACCAGCGATGCACGGCAAATTTGCCAGCAACTGGACGCAGCCAATGTGTGCTACACACTGTCGGTGGCGACGCCGACCGGGCAGCAGCTTGCAGGGAATATTCGCGGCCAGGTCCGCTGCGGGCGGCTGGAGATGGGCGATATGGTCGCGTGGCTGCAACACCACGGTACGCGCTGGGTCATTGATGCTTCGCACCCGTATGCCGATATGGTGAGCCGCAATATTGCCGCGGCCTGCGCGCAGGCGCAGGTGCTGCTTAGCCGCTATCAGCGCCCGGAGCAGTTAGCGGATTTAACCCATCCGTTGCTGTTTTATGTCGCCACGCTGGAAGAGGCCTGCGCCAAAGCCCGCGAACTGGGCGAGCGCATTTTGCTGACCACCGGCAGTAAAGATCTGGCGCGCTGGCGCGAGGGCTTGCCGGATAAAACCTTGCTGGCGCGCGTGCTCCCCGTGCCGGAGGTAGTGGCGCAGTGCGCGGCGCTGGGTTTTGGCGTCGGCGATATTTTCGCGCTGTGCGGCCCGTTCAGCGCCGGGTTTAACGCCGCGTTTTACCGTCAGTACCGGGTGGAGGTCATGATCACCAAAGCCTCCGGCGCAGAAGGTGGTTATCTGGAAAAAGTACAGCCCGCGCTGGATGCCGACATCCCGTGCATCGTCATTGCCCGCCCGCAACCTGCGGTGAGTGGGGAAGAGTTACTCGACAGTCAGGATGCCTTCGCCAGGCGGTTGCGGCGCTGGCTGGCGGCACAGTGAGGAGAGAAAAGTGAAAAAAGCCCTTCTGGTGGTGAGCTTCGGCACCAGCTATCACGACACCTGTGAGAAAAACATTGTTGCCTGCGAGCGCGAGCTGGCGGCCAGTTGCCCGGATCGCACCCTGTTTCGCGCGTTCACCTCCGGCATGATCATTCGCAAGCTCAGGCAGCGCGATAATCTGCACATTGATACCCCGCTGGAGGCGCTGCAAAAGCTGGCGGAACAGGGTTATCAGGATGTGGCAATCCAGTCGCTGCACATTATCAACGGCGACGAATATGAAAAAATTGTTCACGAAGTGCAAATGATGCGCCCGCTGTTTAAACGGCTGGTGATTGGTGCGCCGCTGCTCAGCAGCCATGAAGATTACCTGCATCTGATGCAGGCGCTTTCGCGCCAGATGCCGATGGTTGCCGCGGACGAACGCGTGGTGTTTATGGGCCACGGTGCCAGCCACCATGCTTTTGCCGCGTATGCGTGCCTTGATCATATGATGGCGGCGCATCGCTTCCCGGCGCGCGTTGGCGCGGTGGAAAGCTACCCGGAAATCGACGTGGTGATCGACAGTTTGCGCCATGAAGGGGTGAAAGCCGTACACCTGATGCCGCTGATGCTGGTGGCGGGCGATCACGCGATTAATGACATGGCTTCCGATGACGACGATTCGTGGAAAACGCAGTTTGAACGCGTTGGTATCGCTGCCACGCCGTGGTTGCAAGGCCTGGGTGAAAACGCTGATATCCGCGCGATGTTTGTTCAGCATTTACAGCAGGCACTTGAACACGCGCTGGAGGTGGCGGCATGAGCGGAAAACTCTATGCGCTCAGCACCGGCCCGGGCGCTGCGGATCTGATCACCGTGCGCGGTGCGCGCATTCTCGGAAAGCTGGATGTGCTGTATGCACCGGCGGGGCGCAAAGGCGGCGATAGCCTGGCGCTGTCGATTGTGCGCGAGTACCTCGGTGAACAGACCGAAGTGCGCTGTTGTCACTTTCCGATGAGCGCCGACAGCGCGGAAAAAGAGGCGGTATGGGATGAGGTCGCCGCCGCGCTGGAAGCTGAAGTGCAGGCCGGTAAACAGGTCGGTTTTATTACGCTTGGCGACGCCATGCTGTTCAGCACCTGGGTGTTTTTGCTGCAGCGCCTGCAATATCCGCAAAATCTGGAGATTGTTCCAGGCGTCACCTCGTTTTCCGCCATCGCCGCGCGGGCGCAAACGCCGCTGGCGATGGAACAACAGTCGCTGGCGGTGGTCTCCTGCACTGCGCCGGAAAGTGACATCCGCCAGGCATTGGCGCAGCACGACAGCCTGGTGTTGATGAAAGTCTATGGCCGTTTCGCGCGGATTAAAGCGCTGCTAGCGCAAGCGGGGTTACTCGACCATGCGCTGATGATGGCGGAAGCCACGCTGCCGGGTGAGCAGTGCTGGCGGCAACTGAGCGAGGTGAGCGACGATCAGCCGCTGCCTTACTTTTCGACCATTCTGGTGAATAAACAGTGGAAGCAGGCTTAACCGCGCCGCGTTGCGCGAGGGCTAACTCTCTACGACCTGGCGAGCCGATAATGGGACAATCATCGTGTTATCGTCAGCCATGACATTGCTTTACTCTATCTGGCTTGTGACAAGTAAAACGGCACGGCGGACAGTAATGCCGCTGTGCAAACATGCCCACATATGGGCGACGCAGGTTAAGGAGGCGTCATGACGCAGGCCATTATGCTGCAGGGCACCGCATCGGACGTGGGCAAAAGCGTGCTGGTGGCGGGGTTGTGCCGTATTTTTCATCAGGACGGGCTAAAAACCGCGCCGTTTAAATCGCAGAATATGGCGCTTAACTCCGGTATCACCGCAAGCGGTCATGAGATGGGGCGCGCGCAGATCTTTCAGGCCGAAGCGGCGGGTATCCAGCCGGATGTGCGCATGAACCCGGTGCTGCTAAAACCGACCAGCGATCGCAAAGCGCAAGTGGTGCTGATGGGCAAAGTCGCGACCGATATGGACGCCGTGAGTTATCACGAATATAAACCGCGCCTGCGCGAGCAGATTATCCGCGTGTACCAGAGCCTGGCGCAGGAGTATGACGCGCTGGTGCTTGAGGGCGCCGGCAGCCCGGCGGAGATCAACCTGCGCGACCGGGATATCGTCAATATGGGCATGGCGGAGATGGCTGCTTGTCCGGTCATTCTGGTTGCTGATATTGACAGAGGCGGCGTGTTTGCCGCGATTTACGGCACGCTGGCGCTGTTACAGGAGCACGAGCGCTGGCGGGTGAAAGGGGTGATCATCAATAAGTTTCGCGGCGATGTCGCGCTGCTCACCCCTGGAATTAAGCAGATAGAAGAATTGACCGGCGTACCAGTGATTGGCGTAATGCCGTGGCTGGAGGTCGACCTTGAAGATGAAGACGGCGTGGCATTACAGCGCGGGAAATACTTGCGCACCGGCGAGCGGGCGCTGAATATCGCCGTGGTGCAACTCCCGCATATCTCTAATTTCACCGATTTCAACGCGCTTGCCGCTCAGCCGGATGTGCGCGTTCATTACGTGCGCACACCGGACGAGCTGCACAGCGCCGATCTGCTTATCCTTCCCGGCAGTAAAAACACCCTTGACGATCTTAACTGGTTGCGCGAAAGCGGGCTGGCGAAAGCAGTGCTGGAACGCCATCGCGCGGGTGTGCCAATTATCGGCGTCTGCGGCGGGTATCAAATGCTTGGCGACACCCTTATTGATGAGGTGGAGTCCGGGCTGGGGCAACTGCCAGGGCTGGGGTTGCTGGAGACGGTGACGCGGTTTGCCCGCGATAAAACCACCACGCGCGTCGAGGCGAGTTTGTCGGAGGCGCTACCCGGCTGGCTGGCGCCGTGTGCCGGGCTAACGCTGCGCGGATATGAAATTCATCTGGGTGAAACCACGCGCAGCAGCGGTTGCCAGCCGGCGATGTGGCTACAAAAAGCGGGTCAGCGTGTGGCAGACGGCGCGGTCAGCAACGACGGTCTGGTGTTTGGCACCTATCTGCATGGCTTGTTTGATAGCGACGCGTTCACGCGCACATTGCTTAACGGGCTACGCCAGCGCAAAGGGCTGCCGCCGCTGGATGCGCGCGTTGATTATGCGCAGTACAAAGCGCAGCAGTTTGATATCCTCGCCGACGCCATGCGTCAGCATGTGGACATTGATCGCATTTATCAAATTATGCAGCAACATCAGGAGCAAGCATGTTAACCCTTGTTACCGGCGGCGCACGCAGCGGCAAAAGTCGCCATGCCGAATCGCTGGTCGCGGACGCAAAAACGGTGCTCTATATCGCCACTTCGCAAATCTTTGATGATGAAATGGCAGCGCGTATTGAGCACCACCGGAAGGGGCGCCCCCAACACTGGCGCACCGAAGAGCGCTGGCAGCAGTTGTCAGGCGTTATTACCCCGCATAACAACCCTGACGAAGCGGTATTGCTGGAATGCATTACGACGCTTGTCACCAATCTGCTGTTTGCTTCTGGCGCGGGCGACGACCCGGATAACTGGGATTACGCCGCGTTGGAAGCGCAGGTTCAGCATGAGATTGAGCAATTGATTGCAGCCTGTGCGGCGTGCCCGTCGCCGGTGGTGCTGGTGACCAATGAAGTGGGCATGGGCATTGTGCCGGAAAACCGGCTGGCGCGGCATTTTCGCGATATCGCCGGGCGCGTCAACCAGCGTCTGGCGCAGGCGGCAGATCACGTCTGGCTGGTGGTGTCCGGGATTGGAGTCAAAATCAAATGATCAAATTGTTCTTCGCCACGCTCTCTTTTATCAGCCGTTTGCCGGTACCTGGTCGTTGTGTTCAGGGGCTGGATGTCGCGGATTACGTGCGCGGCATCGTGACATTTCCGCTGGTTGGCCTGCTGCTTGGGGCGCTCAGCGGTGTCGTCGTGCTGGTGTTACAACCCTGGTGCGGCGTGCCGCTGGCGGCGCTTTTTGGCGTGCTGGCGCTGGCATTGCTAACCGGCGGTTTTCATCTGGATGGCCTTGCGGACACCTGCGACGGTGTCTTTTCCGCGCGGCGACGCGAACGGATGCTGGAGATCATGCGTGACAGCCGACTTGGTACCCACGGCGGCCTGGCGCTGGTGTTTTTGCTGGTCGCCAAAATCCTGGTTATCAGCGAGCTGCAACTGCGCGGTGTCAGCATGATTGCGGCGCTGGCGATGGCCTGCGCCGCCGGGCGTGGTTGCTCAGTATTACTGATGTTCGGCCATCGCTATGCGCGCGAAGAGGGGCTGGGCAACCTGTTTATCGGCAAAGTTTCCGCCAGAGACACGCTGGTCACATTGGTAATCACGGCGTTGCTGGCGATTGCCATATTGGGCATGAAAGGGATTATTGCGCTGCTGGTGACGCTGGCGACGATCTTTCTGCTGGGGCAGATGCTTAAACGCACGCTGGGCGGGCAAACCGGCGACACGCTGGGTGCAGCGATTGAACTTGGCGAACTGGTATTTCTTCTGGCGCTGCTCTGAACAGCCCGCAACATAACGAGAAACAAGATGCAGACATTGACGACACTACTGGCAAGTATCCCGGCTCCCGATAACGTAGCGATGGCGCAGGCACAGCGTCATCTGGATGGTTTACTGAAGCCGGTTGGCAGCCTTGGCCGACTGGAGGCATTAGCGGTGCAACTGGCGGGAATGCCGGGGTTAAACGGCAAGCCGCTTAGCGGTGAGAAGGCCATTGTGGTGCTGTGCGCCGATCATGGCGTCTGGCATGAGGGCGTGGCGGTATCACCGCAGGTTGTCACCGCGATTCAGGCGGCGAACATGACGCAGGCGACGACGGGCGTTTGCGTTCTGGCCGCGCAGGCTGGTGCGAAAGTACATGTGCTGGATGTTGGTATTGACGCCGATCCGATCCCGGGTCTGGTGAATATGAAAGTCGCGCGCGGCAGCGGCAATATCGCCACCGGTCCGGCGATGAGCCCAGAGCAAGCCGAAGCGTTGCTGCTGGAAACGATGCGCTATACCCGAGAGCTGGCGGCGCAAGGCGTGAAGCTCTTCGGTGTCGGTGAACTCGGTATGGCGAACACCACGCCGGCGGCGGCGATTGTCAGCGTACTGACCGGCGAAGAGCCTGAACATGTTGTTGGCATTGGCGCAAACCTGCCGGAAAGCCTGCTCGGACATAAAGCGCAGGTGGTACGTAAAGCGATTGCCGTCAACCAGCCCAATCCCGCCGATGGCCTTGAGGTGCTGGCAAAAGTGGGGGGGTACGATCTGCTGGGAATGACCGGCGTAATGCTCGGTGCAGCGTCGTGTGGTTTGCCGGTGGTGCTGGATGGTTTTCTTTCTTACGCCTCGGCGCTGGCAGCGTGCCGCATTGCGCCACAGGTCAAACCGTACCTGATCCCTTCGCATCTCTCGGCGGAAAAAGGGGCGCGCCTGGCGCTGGAACACCTGGGGCTGGAACCGTATCTCAATATGGGCATGCGTTTAGGCGAAGGGAGTGGGGCGGCGCTGGCGATGCAACTGGTCGATGCGGCCTGTGCGATCTACAACAACATGGGCACGCTGGCGGCGAGCAATATTGTGTTGCCGGAAACGAAATAACGATGTCTTTTGCCGGGTGGTGCTTCGCCTTGCCCGGCATTACCCCTCTTTTTGCATCGCCTGCAATAGCGTATCCAGCAACCCCGGAAAGCAGGCGTCGAGGTCTTCACGGCGCAGGGAGATCATATTTTCCCGACCCTGCGGGCGCTGCCAGACCACGCCGCTATCACGCAGGACGCGCCAGTGGTGCGTCATCGTGGATTTCGCCACATCTTCCGGGCGCAGGGCGTTACAACTCAATTCGCTGCCGTCGGCAAGTCGTTTAACCATCGCCAGGCGCAGGGGATTGCCAAGGGCAAAGAGCACATTTTCGAGACGAAATTGCTCACGTTCGGGGTGGTTAGCGATCATAATCTTCCTGTGTCGGCGGTGGCTGTGCTGGAAAAGCAGCAGCCCGTATCGGCGGCTGGGCCGGTACTATACGCAAACTGCTTTGCGAAAGCCACGAGGTCAATCGCGGCTCAACCAATCGTAAGAATAGCAAAAATAGTTCGAATATACTCGTACAGTTGTACTATTATAGATGCCGTGAATGAATAGCGGCCAATTCCGGTCGCGAACTAACAGTCAAATGACTAAGGACGCATCATGCCCCGACCCATCCCCCTCGAACGTTATCGCAACATCGGTATCTCCGCGCATATCGATGCCGGTAAAACAACCACCACTGAGCGCATTCTGTTTTACACCGGGATGAGCCACAAACTGGGTGAAGTACACGATGGCGCGGCAACAACCGACTGGATGGCGCAGGAGCAAGAGCGCGGCATTACCATTACGTCTGCGGCGGTAAGCTGCTTCTGGCCCGGTATGGACAGAGGTTTTGAGCCGCACCGCATAAACATTATCGACACCCCCGGGCACGTGGATTTCACCATTGAGGTGGAACGTTCCATGCGTGTGCTCGACGGCGCGGTAATGGTGTATGACTCCGTGGGTGGCGTGCAGCCGCAGTCGGAAACCGTGTGGCGTCAGGCGAATAAATACCACGTGCCGCGTCTCGCGTTCGTCAACAAGATGGACAGACCCGGCGCGGATTTTTTCCGCGTGGTGCAGATGATGATCGACCGCCTGAAAGCCAACCCGGTGCCGATTGTGATCCCGATTGGTGCGGAAGAGCACTTCACCGGCGTGGTGGATTTGATCAAAATGCGCGAAATCATCTGGGATGACGCGACGCAAGGCATGACTTTCAGCTATGGTCCGGTACCGGATGATCTCATGGCAACCGCGCTGGAGTGGCGTGAGAAAATGATCTCTGCGGCGGCGGAAGCCAGCGACGAGCTGATGGATAAATATCTGGAAACCGGCTCGCTGGACGAAGCGGAAATTATTGCCGGTCTGCGCAAACGCACGGTTGCTGGCGAAATTCAGCCGATGCTGTGCGGCAGCGCCTTTAAAAATAAAGGCGTCCAGCGCATGCTCGACGCGGTGGTGGAACTGATGCCATCGCCGCTGGATATCCCTGCCATTCAGGGCGTGGATGAAAAAGGCCAACCGGCAGAGCGCCATGCGAATGACGACGAACCGTTTTCGGCGCTGGCGTTCAAACTGATGACCGACCCGTATGTTGGCCAGCTTACCTTTATCCGCGTCTATTCCGGCGTGCTGAAAAAAGGCGATGCGGTTTACAACCCGGTGAAAGGCAAGAAAGAGCGCATTGGGCGTATTGTGCAGATGCACGCCAACGATCGCCATGAAGTGGATGAACTGCGTGCCGGGGATATTGCCGCCTGCGTCGGTCTGAAAGATGTCACCACCGGTGACACGTTAAGCGACCCGGATAAAGTGATCACCCTGGAACGCATGGAGTTCCCTGAGCCGGTGATTTCGCTCGCTATTGAGCCGAAAACCAAAGCGGATCAGGAGAAAATGGGCATCGCGTTGCAACGGCTGGCGTCAGAAGATCCGTCATTCCGTCTGCATACTGACGAGGAATCCGGACAGACGATTATTTCCGGGATGGGCGAGTTGCATCTGGAAATTATTGTCGACCGCATGAAACGTGAGTTTGGCGTGGAGGCAAATATTGGTCGCCCGCAGGTTACCTATCGTGAAACCTTACGTAAAACCGTGAAGGATATCGAAGGTAAATTTGTGCGCCAGTCCGGCGGTAAAGGTCAGTATGGTCATGTAGTTCTGACGCTTGAACCGCTGGAGCCGGGTAGCGGCTTTGTATTTGAAGACGCGACCAAAGGCGGCGTGGTGCCGCGCGAGTACATTCCTTCAGTGGAAAAAGGCCTGCGCGAAGCCATGAACAACGGCGTGCTGGCGGGTTACCCGGTCGTCGATGTGAAGGCAACCCTGACCTTCGGTTCCTATCACGATGTCGACTCCTCGGAAATGGCCTTCCGCATGGCGGCGATCTTTGGCTTCAAAGATGGCGCACGTAAAGCGGATCCGGCAATCCTTGAGCCGATCATGCATGTGGAAGTGGAAACGCCGGAAGAGTACGCCGGGAACATTATGGGCGATCTCTCTTCCCGTCGCGGGATGGTGCAGGGTATGGAAGAGCGTTTCGGTAGCCAGATTATCCGCGCCGATGTGCCGCTGGCCGAGATGTTTGGCTACTCCACCACGCTGCGATCCATGTCGCAAGGCCGCGCGACCTACAGCATGGAGTTCCACCATTATGCGGAAGCGCCGCGCAACGTGGCTGATGACATCATCGCCAGCCGCGCAAAAGCATAACGCATAGGCTGTAACAGCAAACCCCGCTCCGGCGGGGTTTTTTCTTGTATGAAGCCGGGCCGCAAAATCAATGCAACGTTGCATTTTGCGGTTGATGTTCAGGAATCACGCTTTCATTACTTTCCATCTGTGCATGCATACACCAACCGAACGCTACATCATTCAAATATAGAATTTGATCTATATAGTTTTTGATCTATATTAATGAGGTGTGTTGTGTGGCAGATAACAATGACGCAGACGTTTGAAAAGTGGTTTGATGCACTGGGTGACAACGATCGCGCCAGTGTGCTGGCGGCGCTGATGGTGCTCCGGGTTAAAGGTCCACAGCTACCAAGACCTTACGCGGATACAGTAAAAGGCTCGCGTTATAACAATATGAAAGAGTTGCGCATACAAAGCCGGGGCGAGCCGTTTCGGGTCTTTTATGCCTTTGATCCGCAGCGCGTGGGCATATTGCTTTGCGCTGGCAACAAGGCGAGTCATGAAAAACGTTTTTACGATGTGATGATCCAGATTGCAGATCGGGAGCTAACTCACCATCTGCACAAGATTAAAATCAAGGAGTAACACGATGAGCAAAACGCTGGAACAGCTAATTGCCGAACAAAAGGCCGATGTTGTCACCGCTGCGCAGTCACTCGCGCAAGAGATGCTGCTCAACATCCACCTTGCCGAGCTGCGTGAGCGGGTACAAAAAACGCAGATCGAAATGGCGCAGGAGTTGGGGCTGAAGCAGCCCACGGTAGCGGTGATGGAAAAGCAGGGGCGGGATATTAAACTTTCCACGCTGAAGCGCTACGTGGAAGCGACAGGCAGCAAGCTACGCATTGATATTGAGCTGCCGGATGGTTCGCACTATGGCTTTGCGCTCTGAAGCGATAACGTGCTGTAAAAAAGAGAAAACCCGCAAAGCAAACTATCATTAGCAAATACCCGTTGCGCCCGAGGAAAAGATGATGCGCTGCGTTAAACTGCTTTGCTGTTGTGTTGCTTTACTCTGTGCCCAGGGCGCGCAGGCCGTGAGTTATCCACTGCCGCCGGAAGGCAGTCGGCTGGTGGGAAGCCCGCAAATTATCACCATTGCGCAGGGAAACATGTTACCGCTGGAAGCGTTCGCCGCGAAGTACGGACAGGGGTTGAGTAATATGCTTGAAGCCAACCCGGATGCCGATCCCTTTTTACCTAAAGCTGGCTCACGACTGGTCATTCCGCAGCAGGTGATCCTGCCCGCTACTGTCCGCGAAGGCATTGTGATTAACGTTGCGGAAATGCGCCTCTACTATTACCCAAAAGATTCGAATACGGTCGAAATCTTACCGATTGGCATCGGCCAGGCCGGACGCGAAACACCGCGCAACTGGGTGACTTCGGTGGAACGCAAGCAGGAAGGGCCAACCTGGACGCCCACGGCGAATACCCGAAAAGCGTACGAGAAAGAGGGAAAAACTTTACCTGCGTTTGTGCCTGCCGGGCCGGATAACCCGATGGGGCTTTATGCTATCTATATCGGGAAGCTGTACGCCATTCACGGTACGAATGCTAATTTTGGCATTGGGCTTCGTGTCAGTCAGGGCTGTATCCGTTTACGCAGCGACGACATTAAATACCTCTTCGACAACGTGCCTGTGGGAACGCGGGTGCAGATTATCGACCAGCCGGTCAAAATAACCACCGAGCCGGATGGCAGCAGTTGGGTCGAAGTTCACGAACCGCTATCCCGCAATCGCGCCGAGTTTGAGTCCAGCAACAAAGTCCCGCTTCCCGCCACCCCAGTATTACATGCGTTGATGAAAGGCGAAGGCATTGATGCGAACCGCGCAACCCAGGAGCTGGAGCGCCGTTCCGGCATGCCGGTAAATATTAGTGCGCCTGCTGTGAACAACCCGATAGATAAACAACCGCTATAGAATGGTTTATCAATAAATTTGAACTTTAAGGTTAAACAATCGGTATTTATTCTTCTCAGGGAGTGCGTAGAGTAAGGGCAATTCTGGACGGGAAACTAATTCCCGCCTGCTGATTACCTCTCTGAACAGAAGGACTACGACGCCATGAAGAAGATCGGATTTTTGTCATTTGGTCACTGGACACCTTCGCTGCAATCCGCGACACGTTCAGCGGCTGATACGCTGCTGCAATCCATCGATCTGGCGGTTGCCGCTGAAGAGCTCGGCGCGGATGGTGCGTATTTCCGCGTGCATCACTTTGCCCGCCAGCTCAGCTCACCTTTCCCGCTACTGGCCGCTATTGGCGCCAAAACGCACAAAATAGAGATTGGCACCGGCGTTATCGATATGCGCTATGAAAATCCGCTGTATATGGCAGAAGATGCCGGTGCGGCGGATTTGATTTCCGGCGGTCGTTTGCAACTGGGGATCAGCCGGGGTTCCCCGGAACAGGTTATTGATGGCTGGCGCTATTTTGGCTTTCAGCCGGCGGAAGGCGAAACCGATGCGGATATGGCGCGCCATCATACGGAAACGTTTCTGGATGTGCTGCGCGGCGAAGGGTTTGCCAAACCGAACCCGCAGCCGATGTTCCCGAACCCGCCAGGCTTGCTGCGCCCGGAGCCCTGGTCTGAAGGTTTGCGCGAACGTATCTGGTGGGGCGCAGGCTCGAACGCGACAGCGGTTTGGGCGGCAAAACTGGGGATGAACCTGCAAAGCTCCACGCTGAAAGATGATGAAACCGGCGAACCGTTCCATATCCAGCAGGCGCAGCAGATTCGAGCCTACCGTGAAGCCTGGAAAGCGGCAGGGCACTCGCGCACGCCGCGCGTTTCCGTCAGCCGTAGTATCTTTGCGCTGATGGACGATCGCGATCGGGCTTACTTCGGTGGCAGCCGTGACGACAGCGATAAAATCGGCTTTCTTGATGAGAAAACCCGCGCTGTTTTTGGCCGCAGCTACGCCGCAGAACCGGATAAATTAATCGAACAGCTGAAAAAGGATGAGGCCATTGCCGAAGCGGATACGCTACTGCTGACGGTGCCGAATCAATTAGGCGTAGAATATAATGCGCACGTGATTGAGTCGATTCTTAAGCATGTCGCACCGGCGATGGGCTGGCGTGATTGATTTGAAACTCTGCGCGGGTTTACAAATTAGCGTCGCGATGGATTACGAGATTTTTCGGTGAATTAACAGCCTGTATTCGTGGCAAGACACGCGGGATTGTAACCGTATTCGTTATTACCCGATGTGGGCTAAACCTGAATCATTTTCTGCGTACAACAGTGCCGGAAAGCGATTCAGGTTTTTTTGCTTCCTGATGGCGGCAAACCAGCGACAGGTAATAGCCTGGGATAAGCACTTATCCCAGCGGAGGGTTTGTTATTTTCCAAGGGAACATATTTCTTCCCCCCTTTTTTGGTAGCGAAAGGCGTTTTCGATCCTTTTCATTGAAGAGCATAATTACGCCAGAATACGAAATAAAGGCCGAGGATATAAATGCACAGAGTATTAACGCTGTTACTGTCGGTTTTACTTGTCGGGTGCATTAGTTCCCCGCAGAAAGCGCAATACAATGCGGAATATGCGAACCGCCAGGATATTCGGGCGCATGAGCTCTATCGCTTCATGACGAAACCCGTCAAATCCGGTGGGGAAAAATATTGGGGCGCAGGAGACTTAGCCGAACTTTTCTATGTCGTTGACGATAAAGCGGCAGTGGTTGAGTTACGTTTTAACTACCCGGCGAAATCAATGCAGGTCACCGCGCGCGACGCGCAGAACAAGGTGTTGCGTGAGAGAACATTTATCCTGCTGGATGAAGCAGCGAGTAAACCGACTGACTCGGATATTAGCTACTTTTATCTGTCAAAAGCGGGTGAGTTATTCACTACGTCCCGAAATTGCACCCCCGATATGAGTGCGGGTTGCCGGTGGTGGAATTATAAACTGTTTATTACTCATAATGCAGACCTGGCGGTGCAGTATGAGCATGGGGCGGCGGGTTTGGCCTTTTTAGTTTTCCCTATGTACAGCTCCAGCCAAAACCTTGAGATTTTCCCGAAAGCGACGGGCGGCTGAACCTTAACTGCCGTTGAAAGCCTTACCTCCTCATCGTGCGGCGCTTTTATAAAGCGCTGCACTCCGTTTTGCAGTGCGGAAATTTATCACCGACACTTAAGCCAAAGACGTAGTCGGCGCAGGCATTGTGCTTTAAACTGCGCGCAGCAAAAACAGTGCAAATGAACGATTAAGTAGGTGGTAAGGCGATGAACGGAAAGATCACAACCTGGTTTAAAGATAAAGGTTTTGGATTTATCAGAGATGAAAACGGAGAAAACCGTTACTTTCATGTGATTAAGGTCGCCAACCCTGAGTTGATTAAAAAAGATGCGGCGGTAACGTTCGAACCCACGACAAACAACAAAGGGTTGTCTGCTTACGCCGTGAAAGTGGTCCCGGATAGCAAATACATCTATATCGCAGGTGAACGAATTAAGCTCACTTCGATCAAATCTTACCTGGTGTACAGCGAAGAAGTTCCTGCCGATACCCGCATCGATAAAGACAATGCGGTGCTGTCCGTTGGCGCGTTGATGGGGAGTATTCGGCCGAAATCAGCCGCGAAGCCTGGCGAAATGCGCTCGCTAAAAAAACTGGCAATCACCACCTTTCAGGGAACAACCCTGATCTTCTCCGAAGACGAGATAGACGTGGATGCGACGGTTAAGCTGCTTAAAGTCTAAAAGCATGCAGATTGGTTTGCTGCCGAAACCGGCGTTTTATAAACCGCGTTTCGGCACCATTGATTGTGCGCTATGGTACCCGCTTTTTTGCTCAACCTGCTCGGCCATGGCAATGTTTTCGCCCCGTGGAGAGTGTGGAGTGGCGAGCGTAATGTCTGCTCTACGCAGGCTGCAATCTGGTCTCGCGGCAACAATTACAGCTATAATCCGACACATTGTTCAACCGGTTTACAGACGAAAATGACAAAACTCACCTTACAAGAGCAGATGCTCAAAGCGGGATTAGTAACCAGTAAGAAAATGGCCAAAGTCCAGCGCACTGCTAAAAAATCACGCGTTCAGGCGCGTGAAGCAAGAGAGGCAGTGGAAGAGAATAAAAAAGCACAGCTTGAGCGCGATAAGCAATTAAGCGAGCAACAAAAACAAGCTGCGTTATCGAAAGAATATAAAGCGCAGGTGAAACAACTTATTGAAATGAACAGGATCACCATTGCCAAAGGCAATATTGATTTTAATTTCACAGATAATAAGTTAATTAAAAAAATAGCTGTGGATAAAAATACTCAGGCACAACTGATTAGCGGTCGTCTCGCTATTGCTCGTCTGGTTATTGATGGTAAGGATGAGAGTGAATATGCGATTATTCCTGCTATCGTAGCCGATAAAATCGCTCAGCGGGATGCGAATAGTATTGTATTAAACAGCGCGCTTAGTCAGGAAGAGCAAGATGAAGATGATCCGTATGCTGATTTTAAAGTGCCTGATGATTTGATGTGGTAATAACCACTGCAAACTATCTCAACCTCCGGGGGAATGTATGAGTAACGAAGTACCACTTAAATTTTATGACATCGTGGATGAGTATTCGACGGAAACCGAAAAAACGGTAAAAGAATCAGAACGCGATGCGCTGGCACACTATTTTCAGCTACTGATCACCCGTTTGATGAATAACGAAGAAATCAGTGAAGAGGCGCAGCAAGAGATGGCCAATGAAGCGGGTATCGACGCGCTGCGTATTGATGAGATTGCGATGTTTCTGAATCAGTGGGGCAACGAGTAACCTCAGTTACCGTGATCCCCGAAAGCGCGAAATTGCATTTTTATGTCCGCTCGCCGCAGGAAGCGGACATCGCAACTATCCCCGAACGCGCAAAAGATCAGTAGAGGATATTTGCCATCGCTTTGTACCGTTCAGGTAACGCGCTGTTCAACGCCAGGACTTTTTCAAGAATAGAGAATGTCGGTGCTCCTTTAGCGCGTTCGCAGTCGACAATCGCGGAACGTATTGTCGCTGCTGCTGTAGAAATTTTGTTGAAATACTCTTCCGATTCCGCAGTTTGTAATTCGCCTGAAACAGCGTAACGAACAATTGGCCACTCTGTAAAATCAATTAACGGGAACGCTTCTTTATCGGATGAGATGTTGGCTAATAACAACTCTTCTGCTTTTTTATGATCTTTTTGTGCAATTGAAAGTAGCTGTAAGCGATATTTTATTTTTAACAGAATATCGCCATTCACTTTTTCTGACGAGAGCGCTGTAATAAAAGCGGATAACTCATCCTCAGGCGGGCTGTGATCATAATGCGTTTTCCGCTGTGTTTCAGAAAGAGATTGGGTGTTATTTAATGCGATCTCAATTAAATAAGTTAAAATTTCTAATGTCATTTGATGTGCCTTATGATTTTTTTCGCGGTATGATTTGGAGCAGCATAAATATACTGGCGACAGTTTTTCATCGCTGTAAATAAAGCCTGTAATGAAAATAACTCATGGCATGCCAACATATGAAAGTCGCTTTATATGAACGTTTTTAAAACGTCTCACAGCTCCTGTTTCATTGTTAAATAACGTCGATCAACCAGGCTTACAGATGAGTATCATTGATGGTGTGTCGTTTGAAAAACGAAAAATAGTGCTGCCTGGTGTGAGTTCAACTCAACATGCTTTACAACGATGGGGGCTGCTGAAGAGAGTCAGCCCTCAGCGAGAAGCGATATCGCCGGTATTCGCTGTTTGCTTTTCTTCATATACGTCCCGGTATTTCGCAAACTGCCAGAGTTTTGCGGCTTAACGGTTAGCGAGGCACAAACCCCGCAAAAGAGAGGCCTGGTTCAGCAGAAAGGTTCAGCAGAGCGGGCTCAGGTATCCTGTATCTTGCGATGACGGCTGTTAATCACAGCGCTACTTTTTCCTGCGGTTGCAGTTGATAAATCCATGCCGTCACATGCTTACCGTCGAGCGTGGTCACATCTACCAGAACACGATCATAGCCCTCTTCGAATTCGTCCAGCATCCGCCAGTGCGTCGCCAGATTAGCGGATACAAACAGGTAACCATCAACCCGGGGAGCGTCTTTATCCAGCACAATGCCGGGGAAATCGGCGGCGGCGCCCCAGCCAAATTCATAAAACGTTCCCGTAACGTAACCTGGCAGCCACTCTCCACCGATGTTTTCCAGAATATAAGCATTCGAATGGCCAGGGCGAAGCGTCCCGTAAACAAACAATGATTCCATGTTCCCTCATTATCTAACGCAATGAATAATCAGCAGAATGATTATCAACATACGTTTAAGCGGTGCGGTTCGCAACTGTCGCGAATCGGAGCAAACGCGCTATCCTGTATCTCAAGGATCAGGGATTTACCCACATAGTTAACCTTACCGGCGGGATGATGGGACTGACACAAAGCGAAAAGCAAAATTGGCGCAAATGGGATGGGTTGTATGAAAGTTGATGTGTTGATGTGTCCTGGCTCCCGTTTCTTCTTATTGCAAACGGGCACATCGCTGGGCATGGTGTCGGGGCATATTTTCCGACTGGCTATGGCCTGGTGGTGCCTGCAAGTCACGCACTCTGCGGTCGCTTTTTCTTCACTCATTGCGATATCCGTGGCGGCAGAGATTTACCTTAAACCGTTTCTGGCGTCATTTGGCGATCGCTTCAATCGCATCAAATTTATCATTGCCTGCCAGTTCGCTGTTTTAGGGATCATCGCATTATTCTGCCTGGCAATTTATCTGGGATATTTCAACCTGGCGGCTATCACCTCGGGACTTGTGGTGATGAGCGCTATCTCATCTGTGCGTGAACCGACGATTATGGGGGTAATTCCCGATCTCGTGGCAGAAGGGGAAGTGACGCAGGCCATATCGCACCGCTCGACCATCAATTCCATTATTATGTTGATAGGCCCGGTGATTGCCGCTTCGCTTATTTCGATTTTTTCCGCTGGAGTTGCGCTGTATATTTCTGCACTGGTTTATGTATTGTCCTGCATCGCATTTATTATTTTATTGTTTAAATATGATGTGGACGCCGTTTCAACGGGCGAAAAGGAGACATGGTTTCATAAAACGAAAGGGGCATTTAAAGCGATTTATCATGTTAAATCTGAGTTCCATATTGCATTGGTCTCCTCTGTCATTAACTTTACGATGTTTCCTTTCTTTTCCGTGACGATACCGTACTGGATCAGCACTGAATTAAAGCTTCCCGCTACCTATCTTGGCGCATTCGAATTCTCATTTGCTTTGGGATTGATTGTTAGCAGCCTTTACATTAACGCTCTCATAAGAGAATGGGCGGGGCGGCTCAATACTGTTTTATTTGGTTTTGTCCTTTTGGGCTGCAGCGTCATGGCAATTGTCCTGATGGGAAATATCTATACGTCTATTGCGCTGGCGTTCTTTTGCGGTATGGCGTTTATTTTTATTAACGTCAACCTCAGTACGCTGCGCTCAACGGCGACACCACGTGATTACCGAACAAGAATGAGCGCCATGGCAGGCTTTTTATCCAGTCTGGCGAATCCTTTTGGCGTGGCTATTGCTGGCTGGTATATCAGTTTATTAGGTGTGGTTCCGTTTACTGTTATTTCCGGTGCCGTTGTGGTGTTAATAGCCCCTGTAATTCTATGTTCGTTTCATTTGCGTCGGGCTCTTTCACTTGATGAGGTTGAAATGAAAGGGTATTACGAAAAAACCTATCCGGCAGCATTTTATAAACGTGGGCAATATGAAGAGGAAGCATAAACAATATTCAATAGAAGCGCTTTTAAGTTATGACCAGACATCGCATGGGTTGCCGGTCTGGCAACCTATGCTGAGTACGTTTTCTCTGTGACTGGTTTCTTTTCGCGGCTAAGGCGTCTTTCCGGTGACGACACGATTATTAATGGCGTACACCGTGCATTTAGCCGCGCCTGGACGCTGCTCCTGTTGACAGATACTTAGCGCCGTTTCCGCGGCTTCATGGCTGTTTCTGGCCCAGTACGCAGCGCCCCAGTCACCGTCCTCGTCCGTGGCAAAGGCTTTTTCATAGCGTTGCGTTGCTGCATATTCTGAGAACGCTTTTTTCCCGGCGGCATTGAGGGCGGGCGGTGCAACCAGGTGCGTTTCGGGCAGAGGCACAGCTTCGCGGGTCGGTAAATGCTGCTGTTTTAGAAATGCAGCCACCGTCTGCCACCAGAAACTCTCGGGCGCTGAATCCATAAAGACATGGCCGTTATTACCGAAGGCAGGCATCGTGATGAATTGCGCCGTGTGGCTTCCCTGTTGATAGGCATCGAACATCTCTTTGCCCATCGACGGCGTGAAGGATTTATCATTTTTCGCATACAGCCACAGGGACGGGATCTGCGCTGTTTTCCCGTAACGTGTGTAAGCTTGCAGCAGACCGGCTTTATCGCAGAGTGATTTCCCGTCAATCGCGCCCCTTCCGCCGTCGAAATTGATCACCGCCTTAACGCCTGGTGGATTAGCCGCGCCAGTAGCAATCACCGCAAAACCGCCTGCGGACATCCCGGCAAGGATCGCGTTATCCGCTGCGGCCCACGGCTGGTGGCGCACGGCATCGAGGGCGGCGAGCAGGTTACGGGTGTCCTGCTCCCCGGCCCGCAGATGTAAAGGTTGCGCGCAGGAGCCATCGGCATACTCCGCCGCACCGCTTGATTGCCCGTAGCCCTGGCGCAGGACAACCACCGCTGCATAACCGTGGCGTGCAAAGGCGATAGCCGTTGCGGCATAACGGTTCGGGTTGATTATCCAGCGATCAAATTCGGCAGTGCCAACGGTTCCATTAGTGATTAACACCACGGGCAAAGGCGTTTGGCTGGCCATGCGGGTCACAAAGGCATCCAGCACGGCCGGCTGACCATTATCTAAGGTGACCGCCAGCAAAAGCGGCTCTCTTATTAGCCCGTCAATCTGTTGATATTCGGGGGCTTGCCCCACCACATCTGCATGACCTGAGGCAGTAAAAAGAAGGAGTGATGTGGCGAAAAGGCGTTTTGCCAGACGAGTCGTAAAACGTTTGCGCATGGTGGTTAACCCTGAAATGTTTATCCCTGATAGACGCGGCGTGACTGGCAAGCAACTTTACCTGTCTATTTCATGTGGCGCGGTATTGATTACGCATGTCGATGATTTCTGCAAGCAGCGATTAGAGCATTAAGGTAAGCAAACATTTTCAACGGATTAGGTTATAGATTGAGCTTGATACTGAAGACGCGGAAACGGGCGGTTTCGAGAAGGGCAAAACTTATCGCGATGCTTAGCGGAGCGATAAAAGCAAAAAGCCTGCTTAAAAGCAGGCTTTTTTGAATCTGGCTCCTCTGACTGGACTCGAACCAGTGACATACGGATTAACAGTCCGCCGTTCTACCGACTGAACTACAGAGGAATCGTTGTGGAGGCTTATCTTAGCGGCGAAAAATCTTTTGTCAAACCTCATTTCTCGCAGGGTGTTCTGACTGCTGAATCCATCGACAATTTGAGTTCGTTATCATCGTTTTCTGCCGAAATGCTTTGCAGGATCAGGGTTTCTCCCCCATCATTTGAAATGTGATTTCACCTTTTGCGGCTAAGGACCAATTTGAACGTCGTTACTCCTCTTCGCCAGGCTGTCATGCGCACGCCGTGGTACAGAAAGCGTAAAAGCTACCGTGTTTTATTCTGGCGAGAAATCACCCCCCTTGCCGTACCTATCTTCCTCGAAAACACCTGTGTCCTGATGATGGGCGTGCTCAGCACCTTCCTCGTAAGCTGGCTGGGCAAAGAGGCGATGGCGGGTGTTGGCCTTGCCGATAGTTTTAACATGGTGGTGATGTCGTTTTTCGCGGCTATCGATCTGGGAACCACGGTGGTGGTGGCCTTCAGCCTCGGTAAGCTGGACGGCGAGCGGGCGAGGGCGGCGACGCGCCAGTCGCTGGTGATCATGACCCTGTTTTCGATTGTGCTGGCGGCGGTGATCCACTACTACGGCACAGAAATTATCGATTTTATCGCCGGGGCGGCAACGGCGGAGGTCAAAGCGCTGGCGCTGACCTACCTTGAACTGACGGTTCTCAGCTACCCGGCTGCGGCCATTGCGCTGATTGGCAGCGGTGCGCTGCGCGGTGCGGGCAATACCAAAATACCGCTGCTGATTAACGGCGGCATGAATATCCTCAACATTCTTATCAGCAGCGTGCTGATTTACGGCCTCTTCGGCTGGAAAGGGATGGGCTTCGCCGGGGCTGGGCTGGGGCTGACCATTTCTCGCTATATTGGCGCGGTGGCGATTATCTGGGTGCTGATGATTGGCTTTAACCCGGCGCTGCGTATTCCGCTAAAAAGTTATTTCGAAAAGCTCAACTTCGGCATCATCTGGGAAGTGATGGGCATTGGTATTCCTGCCAGTATTGAATCGGTGCTATTTAATGGCGGCAAACTGCTGACGCAGATGTTCGTTGCCGGAATGGGCACCAACGTTATCGCCGGTAACTTTATTGCTTTCTCCGTGGCAGCGTTGATCAACCTGCCAGGCAACGCGCTGGGTTCCGCCTCCACGATTATCACCGGTAAGCGGCTGGGCAAAGGGCAGATAAGCCAGGCTGAGCGCCAGTTGCGCCATGTATTCTGGCTCTCGACGCTGTTGCTGACGGTGCTTGCATGGGGAACCGCGCCGTTTGCCGGACTTTTCGCTTCGTTTTACACCCAGGAAGACGATGTAAAAGAGGTGGTTAAAGTGCTTCTCTGGCTTAACGCGGCGTTTATGCCCATCTGGGCGGCATCGTGGGTGCTGCCCGCCGGGCTGAAAGGCGCGCGCGACGCCCGTTTCGCCATGTGGGTGTCAATGCTGGGGATGTGGGGCTGTCGCGTCGTCGCCGGTTATACCCTCGGGATTATGCTCGGTATGGGCGTGGTCGGTGTCTGGCTCGGGATGTTCCTTGACTGGGCGGTGCGCGGCGCGCTGTTTTACTGGCGTATGGTCAGCGGGCGCTGGCTATGGAAGTACCCGAAGCCGCAAAAAAGCACCATTTCTGCACAGAATGGAGAATAATTCGGCAAACGCGCCAAAATGTGAAAATCAGGCTTTGACAAGGACCTGGGGCATCGCTAATATTCGCCCCGTTCACACGATTCCTCTGTAGTTCAGTCGGTAGAACGGCGGACTGTTAATCCGTATGTCACTGGTTCGAGTCCAGTCAGAGGAGCCAAATTCAGAAAAGCCTGCTTTTAAGCAGGCTTTTTGCTTTTCTGCATTCTTACATTCCGCTTAATTTCCCGCATAACCCATCACGATGTGTTTCTTCGGCGCGTTTTTCCGGTAACGAAAAGTGTTGCCAGCTTTAAACTCGTGGGCGAGAAATGCCTGCAAAAAAGGTTCTTATCGGTGGTGGTTTGCCGTGCCGAAAACGAGCGCCATTCCCACACCGACAGTTAGCAGAATATCCTTGCCCGCATCCATAATATTTCACCACGAAAGCCTATTTGTTCCGGAAGCCAAAAATAATCCACAGAATAAACAGTGCCGACACCGTCACGGCGAACACCATGCTCGTCAGTTCGAGCGTCGATAAGCTGGCAAAGAAACGCTGAAGGGTCATTACGCCTGCACTTATTAAAATCAAACCCGCCGCAGCGGGTTTGTGAATGAAACGAATGCTTAGCTTGCCTGCATGCGCAGCGGGGCAGTGGCGGCATCCAGCCATGCGCGGGCGTCGTCATCAACCAGTGGCGACAGAGTGTCGCGCACCTGCTGATGATAGTCATCCAGCCACTGCTGTTCCTGTTCATTAAGCAGGCTCCACTCCACCTGGCTTAAATCGATGGGAATAAGTGTCAGCGAAGCAAAGCGACAGAATCCCGGCTGGCTTTCCACCACTTCTGCCTGGTTTTCGATACGAATGCCGTAGTTATCCGCTAAATAATAGCCCGGCTCGATGGTCATGATGTTGCCCACCGACAGCGGCCACGGATTGACCTTTTTCGCAATGCGCTGCGGCTGCTCGTGGATCAACAACTGATGACCAACGCCGTGTCCGGTGCCGTGATCGAAATCCAGCCCCAAATCCCACAGCGCCCGGCGGGCAAACGCATCCAGTTGGTGGCCGTGCGTACCTGCAGGAAATTGCAGGGTGAACATCGATAAAAAGCCTTTCAGCACGGCGGTGTAATGCAACCGTTGCTGAGCATTGAGAGGGCCAAACGACAGCGTACGCGTCGCGTCAGTGGTGCCGTTTTGGTACTGACCGCCAGAATCATTCAAATAGAAGTTGGCGCAGGTAATCGACTTATTCGTTTTTTCGCTGCTGTGGTAATGGCACATCGCCGCATTGCTGGCGGAGGCTGAAATGGTGCTGAAACTCTGTTCAATAAAGCCGGGTTGCCGCTGGCGGAATGCCAGCTGTTTTTGCTGCGCTTCCAGTTCGGTTACGGGGTTGCCCGCCGCTTCACGGGCGGGCACTTCGCGCGCCAGCCAGGCGAGGAAATTAACCCACGCTGCGCCATCCTGCTGGTGGCTTTCACGGTAACCGGCCAGTTCGGTCACGTTTTTATGCGCTTTGATAAAGGTAATGGGATCGGCGCTCCACAGCACTTCACCACCCTGTTGCTCGATGGCAAAGCGCAGCGCCACCGGCGCGAAATCACCATCAAGCAGGATGCGTTTGCCGGCAGCGATTTGCTGGCAACGCGGCAGGAAATCCTCGAAATCATGCAGCGTCAGCGTGGAGGTGAGCTGCGCAGATAAACCGGCGGTTTTCTGCGGGTTGACAAACCATTCGACGACACCTTCGCGGCTGAGCAAGGCGAAAGAGTGCGCCACCGGGTTCATCGCGATGTCCGAACCGCGAATATTCAGCAGCCAGGCAATATTATCCGGCAGGGTAATCGCCAGGTAATCCGCGCCTTTTTCCGCCAGCACCCGCGCGATGCGTGCGCGTTTATCGGCACTGCTTTCACCGCTTATCGCCAGCGGCATTTCACGGATCGCGCCGCACGGTGCCGCCGGGCGATCGGCCCAGATGGCATCGAACGGATCGCTATCCACTCCCACCAGTTTACAGTGCGTGGCATTCAGCGCCTGAAACTGGCTGTTGACCATCAACAGCGGCTCAAAACCGATGCGGCTGCCCGCAGGCAATGAAACGTTTAACCACTGATCCAGTGGCTCGTTGTGCAAATGGTGGATCGCAAAATCATGGAGATTCACTTCGCTGCGCACCTGCACCTGGTAGCGGCCATCCACGAATAACAGCGCCTTATCGCGCAGCACCAGCGCCAGCCCGGCAGAACCGGTAAAGCCGGTGAGCCACTGGAGTTTATTATCATGTGGCGCGCAGTCTTCGCTCTGGTGCGCATCGGCGCGCGGAACAATCATACCGTCAAGCTCCAGGGCGACCAGCCGATCGCGTAACGCTTGTAACGGTGTCGGGGTTTGCATGGTTAATCCTTTTTAATTGTTATCTGAATGGCGGTTCGTTAAAGGTGCGCAATTTACGCGAGTGCAGGCGATCGCCCTCAGCGCGGAGCAGGTCGATGGCGCGGATGCCAATTTGCAAATGCTCGGAAATCGCCCCTTCGTAAAAACGGTTGGCCTGGCCGGGAAGTTTGATTTCGCCGTGCAGCGGTTTATCCGACACGCAGAGCAGGGTGCCATACGGCACGCGGAAGCGATAACCTTGGGCGGCAATGGTAGCGCTTTCCATATCAATCGCCACCGCGCGGCTTAAGTTAAAGCGCAGTGAGGAGGCGGAATAACGCAGCTCCCAGTTGCGATCGTCGGTGGTGACCACCGTGCCGGTACGCAGCCGCTGTTTGACTTCCTCACCCGGCATGTCGCTTACCTCTTTGGTCGCGTCGTACAGCGCACGTTGCACTTCAGCGATGCTCGGGATTGGAATATCTGGCGGCAGTACGGCGTCCAGCACGTGGTCATCGCGCAGGTAGGCATGCGCCAGCACGTAATCGCCAATCGACTGGCTTTCACGCAGGCCGCCGCAGTGGCCAATCATCAGCCACACATCCGGGCGCAGCACGGCCAGGTGATCGCAAATCGTTTTCGCGTTCGACGGGCCAACGCCAATGTTAATCAGCGTAATACCCTGACCGTCAGCGGTAACGAGGTGCCAGGCCGGCATCTGGTGTTTTTTCCACGCCAGGTCGGAAATGGCCTGCTCCGGCGCTTCCGTATCGGCAGTGATCCAGTTACCGCCCGCGCAGGAGAGTGCGACGTAAGGGCTGTCCGGGTTGAGGATTTCGCTACAGGCCCAGCGCACGAACTCGTCGACATAACGCGTGTAGTTGGTGAACAACACAAACGGCTGGAAATGTTCAACCGGCGTGCCGGTGTAGTGGCGCAGCCGCGCCAGCGAGAAATCGACACGGCGCGCATCAAAATGGGAGAGCGGATAAAGCTCGGTTGGGTGGAACAGTCCATCGGCGGTCTCATCACCAATCTGCGCCAGTTCGGTGGTGGGAAAATGGCGCGTTAAGCCCGCGCTCATTGATCTGTCGAGCGTCAGCTCCGAACCGTCAATCACGTAAGGGTACGGGATTTCATGCGCGGATAACCCCACTTCGATGTGCGCGCCATAGTCCTGGCACAGCAGTGTTAATTGTTCGAGTAAATAGGGACGAAACAGCGAAGGGCGGGTGATGGTGGTGGTGTAACAGCCCGAATGGGTGAAGCGGGCGTAGGCGCGGGTTTTCGGTGGGTTCGTCGCGCTGCCATTCCAGCTTACGGATAACTGCGGATAGACGAATAACCCTTGTGCGCGGGCTTCGGTATCGGGAAGCTGGCCGTCGTCAACATAGCGAGCGATCGCCTGACGAAGGGCCTCAACGGAACGATCATACAGCGCTTCAAGTTGATCCAGCGCTTGTTCCGGGGTCAGATTTGCACCCTTATTATTCATCTTTATCTCCTTATCTGCTCTACGGCTGTAGCCGATAGTATGTCACAGGAATGTGAAACGAAAGCAGTGCGCAACGGGATTCGGAGGAAACGGATGAGGGAACGATCCGGCGCGACAGCCCGCGCCGGAAGACGGATTAGCCGCTGATTTTCACCAGTGTACGACCCTGGATTTTATTACTCAGAAAATCGGCAGCGGTTGCCGGAGCCTGTTCCAGCGTAATCTCGGTTGCGGCCTGCTGGTAGTAACTTTCTGGCAACGTACGTGCGAGATTTTCCCACACTGCGCCGCGCTGTTCGGTTGGCACCATCACGGAATCCACGCCTTGCAAACGGACGTTTCGCAGAATAAACGGCATCACGGTGGTCGGCAGTTCGAAACCGCCTGCCAGACCGCATGCAGCAACGCAGCCGCCGTAGTTCATCTGCGCCAGCACTTTGGCCAATACGTGGTTGCCAACGGTATCGATCGCACCGGCCCACAACTGTTTTTCCAGCGGGCGGGTTTGTTCAAAATCGCTACGCGGCAGGATCTCATCGGCGCCCAGCTTACGCAGAAAATCATGGGTAGATTCACGCCCGGTCACGGCGGCAACGGTGTAGCCCAGCGCTTTCAGCAGCACGACAGCGGTGCTGCCGACGCCGCCGCTGGCACCGGTGACCAGCACGGTACCGTCCTGCGGTTTAATTCCTGCATCCTGCAGCGCCATGACACACAGCATGGCGGTAAAACCTGCGGTGCCAATGATCATTGCATTGCGCGCACGTAAACTTTCCGGCAGCGCAACCAGCCAGTCACCTTTAACGCAGGCCTGCGCGGCAAGTCCGCCCCAGTGGTTTTCGCCCACGCCCCAACCGGTGAGGATCACGGCCTGGCCGGGAGCAAAACGCGCATCGCGGCTTTCGCTCACGCGACCGCAAAAATCAATGCCTGGCACCATCGGGAACTGGCGAATGATTTTGCCTTTACCGGTGATAGCCAGCGCGTCTTTGTAGTTAAGGCTGGACCAGTCAATGTCGACCCGAACGTCGCCTTCGCCCAATGCGGGCAGGTCGACCTCTTTCACTTCCGCCAGGGTTTTATTCTCATTCTGTTCCAGAACTAATGCTTTCATGACTGCGTTTTCCTCGTCGGATGAGGTGTATTTTCGGCGTTTTCGCCGTCCTGTGCAGATGCTCCATCCCCCGTCATGCTTCACGCAGCAGGGGCGGTTGTTATGCTGTGATGGATAAATTTCCAGTACTGATCCAGCGGCTCGACGGAGCGGAACAGCTTGGCGCGCATCACTGCGCCTTCCCAGCCGGACCAGAACACGCTGGCCAGTTCGCGGCTTGCGGCGTCTGGCGGCAGTTCGCCGCAGGCTTTTGCTTCATCCAGACATCTTGCGACGCGCGTTTCCCACTCGGCGAGGATGGCTTTCAGGTGCGCCGGGAAGGCTTCTGGTAACAGTGGTGTTTCCTGCAACAGGTTGCCCACCAGACAACCACGGCGGAAACCATATTTCGCCATTCCCATGCCTGCGTGATGTACAAAGGCGGCCATGCGTTGTAGCGGAGTGAGTTGGGTATCGCCTAAAAATTTATCCAGTTTATGGGCGAAAAAGTCGCCGTAAGCGGCCAGCACCGCCATGCCAAATTCCTGCTTACTTTTAAAGCAGTGATAGAACGAGCCTTTAGGAACCGCGATATTTTTGATCACCGCATCAATGCCCGCCGACAGATAGCCGGTTTCGGTTATGATTTCCAGGCCTGAGCGAATCAGCGCCTGGCGGGTATCGGTAAAGTCGCGCTCGACTTTTGGCGGCCGTCCACGGCGGGTTTTTTGCAGTGCTGCTGTTTCGCCATTCATAATTTAGACCGATCGGTTTTAATTCGGCAGAGGCTACGCCGATTTACCATTCCAGGCAAGTGAAGAAACAAAAAAGCCCGCACGAGGCGGGCTTGCAAACGTTGCCAGTTGGCGCTGTTACCACAAACGCCAGCGGGCAAACCGGGTTACGCGGTGGTATTGATATTACGACCGATTGCCGGGTTGGAAGGTAACTGCGGGATCTGCTGAATCAAGTCGCTGGCGATCGTTTTCTGGGTATCGAGCGCTTTTTTCAGCACCAGCGTGTTGACTTGATTATCAAGCTGATAAGAGTCAAGGCTGCTGGCTAATGATGCAATTTGTATCGGATCCATGCTGTAAATCCTTTATTGTAGAAAAAACAACCAAAGAACAGCTATGAGTATAGCTGCACAGTTTTTATCGGCAGTAAGCGCTGGATCTTTAAGCGAGGCGTAAGACGAACCTGATGATGAATAAGTGAAAACCCGCCGTGGCGGGCTAATGAAAAAAGATTAAGCGCGGGAGCTTTCGGCGAATTTCAGCAGGGCATCGCCATCCAGCCGGTAACGCACCCATTCACTTTGCGCCCGCGCGCCGATGCTCTGGTAAAAATCAATGGCCGGCTGGTTCCAGTCGAGCACGCTCCACTCCAGACGACCGCAGCGGCGCTCAACGGCGTACTGCGCAATCTTTTGCAGCATCGCTTTTCCGGCACCGTTACCGCGAAAATCCGGTGAAACGTAGAGATCTTCCATGTAAATGCCGTTGCGGCCAAGCCAGGTTGAATAACTGGTGAAGAAAACCGCATAGCCCACGGCTTTGCCTTCGATTTCACAGATTAAGGCTTCCGTTTTGCTCGTTGCGCCAAACAGGGTTTCGCGGATTTCATCTGCTGTGGTGATCACCTCTTCAGGTGCTTTTTCATATACCGCCAGTTCATAAATCATCGCAAAAATGGCGTTTGCGTCAGTCGGGCGGGCCGGGCGGATGGTAATGCTCATTGCTTTTCCTGTTGTTTTTATCGGGAGTTCAAAATTGATGGTCGCCAGCATAAGCGGTATTGTGCAAAGAATTAAGTGCAATGAAATCACTACTCGATGAATATTATGCATCCAACGTTACGGCGTCTTGATCTCAACCTGTTACCTGTTTTCGACGCGGTCTACCGCCACCGTTCTGTGCGCCAGGCGGCACACGAGCTGGCGATGAGCACATCGGCGCTCAGCCACGCGCTCTCAAGGCTACGTGTGACGCTCAACGACCCGTTATTTTTCCGCGAAGGGCACCTTATGTGCCCAAGCGTCTATGCCAGCCAACTTGCGCCCGCGATCGCGTCGGCATTAGCGCATCTGAACCATGAACTCACCCCGCAAGCGGAATTTAATCCCGCGACGACCACAGACTGTTTGCAGGTCGCAATCACCGATTTCACCGCGTTTAGTATTTTTCCCGCGCTGATGGCTGAATTGCAGCACACCGCACCCGGCCTGCGTTTTGAGTTTCGCTATTTGCCCCATAGCCCGGCGCTCAATGCGTTACTGGCAGGAGAAGTGGATTTCGCGCTGGGGTTTAGCGCGCCGCAGGATCTTCGTTATGCAGAGCTGGACGAGATCGGCTGGTTTGCGGATGAATATGTCGTTATCAGCAACCAACACAGGCATCAGTTAACGCTGGACGATTATCTTGCCGCGCGCCACCTGGTGGTGACGCCGTGGAATGAAAGCAAAGGCGTGCTGGATTGTGAACTCGAACGTCTGGGTTTTACGCGGCAGGTGGCGATAAAAACGCCCTCGATGCTCAGCGCGCCTTTTATTATCGCCGACAGCGATCTGCTGATGGCGCTTCCGCGTTCGGCAGCGGAAAAGTTTAAGCAGGCGGCAAGGATCACCATTTTTGCGCTGCCTTTTACGGTTGCCCCATTTGAGGTGAAGATTTATTCCCATAAACGCAGCGGCAAGCGAGGAGCGGCACAGTGGTTGCAGAAGGTGTTGAAAGCACTGTCGCATACGCAAACTACGCGCAATACGTAAAAGTCTGCTTGTGAGCCATACACTGCGCAGGGCGCACAAAAACGGCGATGACTCGTTAGCGAATGCGGCGGGATTGCTGTTCCCTTCCGGGAGCGGCTTCGCGCGTGAGTGTGACCGCGTTCTTATTTATTAATAAGACTTTCGCCGGATGAATGAACCCGCCAAAAATAACACCCTATTTATTAATCAGTTACTTTTTCATAACCTCAAAACGGTTAAGTTGTGAAAGATATACAACTTCTATCGATTAACTCGTTTTTTTTTATTTCCGATATAGAGATAAGGCGCGGTTCGAACGCCCGAAGCCGATGCTGTACCCGCCATATAAAACAACAATAGGTACTCATGCCATGAAACTATCCCTCGCGCAAAAACTTTGGCTCCCTCTCATCGTGGCACTGGTGTGCCTTGCCGGGACACTGCTCTATAGCTCTTTTACGGTCAAAGAAGACCAACTGGCACTGCGGAAAAACGAGTTGCAACATGTTTCGCAACTGGCGCTCAGTATCGTCAAAACACAGGCCGCGCTTGTTGATAAAGGGGCGATCACGCAACCGGAAGCGCAGCAGCGCGCAACCCAGTTAATTAAGGATTTACGCTATGGGGAAACGGGATACTTCACTATTCTCAATACCCAGGCCGAAGTGATTATGCATCCGATCAACGCCAAGCTGATTGGTCAGGGGCCACAGGTTGCGGATGCCAATGGTGCCTACATCTTCAGAGATATGGTTGCGGTTACCCGCGATAATCAGGCCGGATTTACCGCTTACGTTTTCCCCCGTCCCGGCGAGACAGAAGCGCAGCCGAAAATCGCTTACAGCATTCCGTGGACGCCCTGGGGCTGGATCATCACCACCGGTCTGTATGTGGATGATATTGACGCGGCATTCCGGGTTTCGCTCTACCAGAACCTGATTGAGTTTGTGGCTATCAGCATTTTGCTGTCGGTGATCGTTTATCTCATCAACCGGGGAACGTTGCTGGCGCTTGGGGGCGAACCTCGTTATGCCGTTGATGTCGCCGCGCGGATTGCCGCCGGGGATCTTTCGCAGATGGTGGATAAAAAAGCCGGGGATAACTCAAGCCTGATCCACGAAATGGGGGTGATGCGTGAGCAACTGACCGCCGTGATTAAAGATATCCGTGAAGGAGCAGAGATAATCAACACCAGTACTCATGATATTGTCGCAGGAAATCAACAGGTTGCCTCCCATTCTGAGCAGCAGGCGATATCGCTGGAACGCACCTCTTCCAGCATGGAACAGATCACCGCCGCTGTGAAACAAAACGCGGAGAATGCCGGGCAGGCACGTCATCTGGCGAGTGAAGCCGTGGATATTGCTTCGCGCGGCGGTGTGGTAATGCAGAGCATGAATGAAACCATGAACGGTATCTCCGAAAGCGCCGGGAAAATTGCGAGCATTATTGAGGTGGTCAACGGTATCGCATTTCAGACCAATATTCTGGCGCTGAACGCGGCGGTTGAAGCGGCCAGAGCCGGTGAGCAGGGCAGAGGTTTCGCGGTTGTCGCGGGTGAAGTGCGCAGCTTGTCGTTGCGCAGCTCGCAGGCGGCGCAGGAAATTAAAGGGCTGGTGGAAGAGTCCGTCACTCGGGTTAACAACGGCTCGTCACAAATCAAAATTGCCGGCAGCAGTATCGACGAGATGATTTTGGCGGTGCGGCGCGTGTCGGACATCATGTCGGAAATCTCCGTCGCGACCGACGAGCAGAGTAAAGGCATCAGCCATGTTAACGAAGCGATTGTGCAAATTGATGCGGTGACGCAGCAGAACACCGCTCTGGTTCAACATGCGGTATCGGCGGCCAGTGCGCTGGAAGAGCAGACCCGCCGGCTGACGCAAACGGTGGCCTTTTTTAATACCGGCAGATAATCACCGCAGCAACACACTTACGGGCCTGCAGAGGGCAGGCCCGTTAATCCTTTTCCTGCCAGCATCCGCAATAACGGGACTTAGACTTCACTTTTATACTGCGACGAACAGCCTTTATTCCTGAACGGCCAGCAATAGCTGAAAGAAGGATAGGGGGAAACCGCGTCTGAGGCGCAAGTGCTCAGCGAACAAAGTAACGTTTTGCCTGAAGGAAAGGTTAGTCGACGACAGAAAAGCAAAAAGCCTGCTTAAAAGCAGGCTTTTTAAATTTGGCTCCTCTGACTGGACTCGAACCAGTGACATACGGATTAACAGTCCGCCGTTCTACCGACTGAACTACAGAGGAATCGTGTGAACGGGGCGAATATTAGCGATGCCCCAGAGCCTTGTCAAAGGATGGATCATGCTGCCGCGATCGTTTGCTGACTATTTCAGCAATCTGCTGCCGGGATAAGCACTTATGCGCGCATTTGCACCAAAACTGTGCAGTGCATCTTTCATGGGGCAGCATACGAACCACTGTTTCAGTAATAATTCCCCCGGTTGTAATTAGAATCTCTTATTATCCAGCCTGTTAGCGCCTTTCATTTTGCCTAACTAAAATTGGCAAGCATATTGCAACTCCTCTGGCTACATCACATCCGGCGTTGGCACTGGTATCCGTACAGGAGGCAAAATGAACTTAAGACGACTGAAATACTTCGTAAAAATCGTCGATATTGGAAGCCTGACTCAGGCAGCCGAAGTATTACACATTGCGCAGCCCGCGCTGAGCCAGCAGGTTGCCACTCTGGAAGGCGAGCTGGATCAGCAATTACTTATTCGCACCAAACGCGGCGTGACGCCGACGGAAGCGGGCAAAATCCTCTACACCCATGCACGGACGATTCTTCGCCAGTGCGAACAGGCGCAACTGGCGGTAAACAATGTCGGACAGTGCCTGCGGGGACAAGTCTCCATTGGCCTGGCGCCGGGCACTGCCGCGTCTTCCGTTACCATGCCGCTGTTGCAAGCGGTGCGTAACGAGTTGCCGGAAGTCATGGTCTATCTGCATGAAAATAGCGGCACAACGCTGAACGATAAATTGCTCAGCGGTCAACTGGATATGGCGGTGCTGTATGAACGCGCGCCTGGCGCGGGGATTAACAGCCTGCCGCTGCTAAAAGAGGATTTGTATCTGGTGGGCACGCGTGACTGTCCAGGCCAGAGCGTCGATCTGACAGCGGTTGCCGATATGAATCTTTTCCTGCCGCGCGATTACAGCGCTGTCCGTTTGCGTGTTGATGAAGCGTTTTCGCTGCGTCGACTGACTGCGAAAATCATTGGCGAAATTGAGTCGATCGCCACGCTGACGGCGGCGATTGCCAGCGGAATGGGCGTGACGGTACTGCCGGAATCTGCCGCGCGTTCGCTGTGCGCCGCGACCAACGGCTGGATGGCGCGTATCACCACGCCTTCAATGAACTTGCCGTTGTCATTAAACGTTTCCGCGCGCGGCACGCTCTCGCCGCAGGCGCAGGCGGTGAAAGATATTTTAATGTCATTAGTCAGCCGCCCGGCGATGGAAAGCCATGAGTTGCAGCTGGTGAGCTAAGCATTATTCCTTAATGGAATAAGATGCTGGTTTTTATTATTTGTCCTGCCTGGCCGCAGACTTTAACAATAACGTCATGTCTGACAGGCCAGGAGCAGCGAAGGGTGAATTTCCAGCAACTCAAAATTATCCGCGAGGCGGCGCGGCGGGATTACAACCTGACCGAAGTCGCCAACATGCTTTACACGTCACAATCCGGTGTGAGCCGCCATATTCGTGAGCTTGAAGAAGAGCTGGGGATTGAGATTTTTATCCGTCGCGGCAAACGTTTGTTGGGCATGACGGAACCCGGTAAAGCGCTGCTGGTGATTGCCGAGCGCATCCTTAACGAGGCGAGCAATGTGCGCAGGCTCGCCGATCTCTTTACCAATGACACCTCTGGCGTGCTGACCATTGCCACGACGCATACCCAGGCGCGCTACAGCTTACCCTCGGTGATTAAAGCGTTTCGCGCACTGTTCCCGGAAGTGCGGCTGGAGTTGATTCAGGGCACCCCGCAAGAGATTGAATCTCTGCTGCATAACGGTGGTGCAGACATCGGCATTGCCAGCGAACGCTTAAGCAATGACAACTCACTCGTGGCGTTTCCCTGGTTTCGCTGGCACCACAGTTTGCTGGTACCCTCCGATCACCCGCTGGCGCAATCCTCACCGCTAACGCTCGAAGATATCAGCCGCTGGCCGCTTATCACTTATCGCCAGGGGATCACCGGGCGTTCGCGTATTGATGAAGCGTTTGGTCGCAAAGGGTTAATCCCGGATGTAGTGCTGAGCGCGCAGGATTCCGATGTTATCAAAACCTATGTCGAGCTGGGGCTGGGTGTTGGGCTGGTGGCGGAGCAATCAAGCGGTGAGAACGAAGAGGGCAAACTGGTGCGGCTCGATACGCAACACCTGTTTGATGCCAATACCGTCTGGTTAGGGTTAAAACGCGGCCAGTTACAACGGAATTATGTCTGGCGCTTTATTGAGCTGTGTAACGCCGGGCTGTCCGTAGAAGATATCAAACGTCAGGTAATGGAGCCTGATGAAGCGGCGATCGATTACCAGATTTAACACTGGTCATGAGCAACAAAGCCTCCGCATGCGGAGGCTTTGTTTTTATTGATGTGCGTGCGGCGGTGTTTTCATCAGCATCGCTGTCAGGGCGGAGAGCAGACAGCCTGCCAACAGATAAATGGCGACGGCATGCCACTCGCCGCCGGAAAAGTTCAGCAGTGCGGCGGCAATAAACGGCGTAAAACCGCCGCCGACCACGCTGGCGACCTGGTAACCGACGCCCGCGCCGCTGTAGCGATAACCCGCGCCGAACATTTCGGTGAACATCGGCTGCTGTACGCAAACCACCATATCGTGGGCGATATTGGCCAGCAGTAACGAGAAGATCACCACCCCGAGAATGGAGCGCGTTTCCAGTGCCATAAAGAACGGGAAGGCACTCAGCGCGCCGATCAATGCGCCGGTGATGTAGATGCGCCGCCGTCCATAACGATCCGCCATCCAGGCGAATAACGGAATAGTCAGACAACTAATCCCGCCGACCAGCAAACCGATATTGAGAAACAGCTCGCGCGGTAAACCCAGATTTTGCGTCGAGTAGTTCAGCGCAAAGGCAGTGACGATATACATGGTCAGCAGTTCGCACAGGCGCAGGGCGATGATTTTCAAAAACGCCCCCGGATGGCGAAACAGCGCTTCAAATACTGGCGGGCGTTTTTTTATCTGCGCCGGCAGTTGCGTCTGCGCTCGTTCAAACTCGGCAGATTCTGCCATGCCGTTACGCACCCACAGCGCACCGAGCACCAGCACAATGCTGAACAAGAAAGGCAGACGCCAGCCCCAGCTCAGAAACTGCTCGTTGGTGGTCAGGCTGCTGATGAGCGACACAAGCCCCGTGGAGAGCAACAACCCGACGCCATACCCGACCTGAACGCCGCTGCTGTAGAAGGCTTTTTTCCCGGCGGGCGCGCTTTCGACAGCCAGCAGCGCCGCGCCGCCCCATTCACCGCCAACGGCAAAACCCTGGATGGCGCGCAGGATGACCAGTAACGCCGGTGCCCACCAGCCAATGGTGGCAAAAGAGGGGAGAATGCCAATACAGGCTGTGGCGATCCCCATCATCCAGACCGTCATCATCAGCATTCGCTTGCGACCGAGACGATCGCCGAAATGCCCAAAGACAATGCCGCCGAGCGGGCGGAATAAAAATCCAACACCAAAGGTGGCGAAAGCGGCGAGCGTACCCATCGCCGGGTCTATCTGCGGGAAAAACTCGCTGTTAAACACCAGCGCAGCGGTGATGCCATACAGTAAAAAATCAAACCAGTCGACCACTGCGCCGGCGAAGCTGCCCCATGCCGCACGGCGGGCGCGATTCAGTGGTGGTAACTCTTCATCGGGGCGGGTTGTGATGAGCGTGGAGTCCATAGTTGTTCTGTCCGTTCCTCAAAATTGCAAAATTTTCTAGTTTTAATAGGGAGAAAAGGTTACTCACATCGTACGCAGCCAAAAAAACCGCTATTGAGACTACAGCGACAGCGGACAGGTGAAAACTCTTTTGCAAAGCGGGCGGCATGAAAGGGGGAATTTAACTCAGGGGGCGTTCATGCACAGAAGATTATTCGGTTATTGAATGATTTGCGCGCGTGGCATTCGGTCGGTCGATATTAAACCGCAGGCTCCGTCTACAAAGCGTTATCTTCCTGGCGGATGCCCGACCTGTCATGCGCGCTGGCAGGCCGGGCATTTGTGTTTTTTCATCGCGAACGGCATTTGTGACTAACGTGCACGATGAATAAGGCGTAAGGCGGCAAGGAGATTGTTTTTATCCGCTTCGCTAAGATTCGGAGCCATAATTTGTGCCGACAGCCATGCGGTGTCCGCTTCAGTGAAAGCGCCAGTGAGCAGCCGCTGGCTGATGGCGGTGAGCAACTGGCTATCCAGTTGATTTATCTGTTGCCGGGTTGCGTCCAGACTTCTGACAGTGCTGTTGGCATCCGGTGTGGCTAACCAGTCGGCCAGATAGCGATACTGAACGGCTTTGCTGGCGTTCATCAACGCGCGGAAAAAAGGCTCCACAGAGCGGGGATCCAGACCAGCGTCCTGGGCATTTTTCACCGCTTCTGCCAGTACTTTTTGCTCCCGCTCAACATCTTCTACGGGGGAATGGTGCTGTGCCTTGTAACTGGCGACGTCTTTCATTATCAGCATGCGTTCATTGAGCGCAGATGAAAGTGTGCTGAGCGACACCGATGCGACGGAACCTGCAAAAACATTGCCGCACATGAACAGTGATGAAAGGAAAACAACCGCAGACTGGAACATCAACTTACCCTCCTGTCAAAACCCAAAAAAAAGCCGTTCTCGGGGAAGAACGGCGAATCGACCATCACGGCTAAAATCACTAACACGATTCATATTCTATTAGTTGCGTTAATGAATTATTTCCTAACGGGCGTTTTATGTAAGTAAATGAAACGATGTAAATAAGGTACAAAGAGTGGGGGAGCAGCATGAAAATTGTGCTGATGCATTCGGGATGTACAATATGAGACGCGGGAACGCCTGAAGCTGTCGTGTCGATCAGGCTTAACGCTTGTTACCATTGGGAACATTCAGATGACAGATATCACAATCGAACCAGCGCGAAGCGAGCACCTGGCGGCGTTAAGAGCCATTGAACTTGCATCGTTTGAAACGCTGCGCGAGGCGGGCGCAGTAAGCGGATCGCCTGTCGCTAGCAGTCTGGAAGATTTGCGCGAGCTATGCAGGGAAGGGATGTTACTCGTTGCTTTCGCGCCGGACGATATACCCGTCGGGTTTGCCGGCGCCGCGATCACAGAGAACTGGCTGCACATTGCCGAAGCGGATGTTCACCCGAATTGGCAGCGGCAGGGCATTGGGCGGCGCCTGATGCACGCGCTTTTATCAGAAGGCAAAGCGCGTGGTTTAAACGGCGCCTCGTTGACGACCGATCGTGACGCGCCCTTCAACGCGCCTTTTTACGCTTCGCTGGGTTTTGACATTGTTGAAGGCAGCGCCATTTCATCCCGGCTGAAAGCGGTGCTTGCTGCGGAAGCTCTGGCCGGGCTGGATCCGAAACGGCGGGTTGCCATGCAATTATTGTATTGAAATCAAGTGGCGCAGTGCGTTATGCGCGAACGGATAGATAAACCAATGCTTAGCGCAGGCAAGCGATATATTTCTCACCTGATCGGCGCACAATTTCCGCAGCATGTTGCACGATCTCCCGCCCTTCAAACGCGCCGTAGAGTTTCGCGAATTTCACCGCATCCAGCCGGCGTGTCATTTCACGAACCGTCTCTGCCGGCAGCGGCAGCATATTGGGATAGCTCCACATAAAGGAGACGGTATTCGAGCCTGGCGCGACCTGAACGATATCGCCGGACAGCAGCACACCTTCATCACGCGCCCAGTGGAGAACGCAGCCACCGGCAAAATGGCCGCCAAGTCGCATGATGCTCACGTCTGAGGTCAGTTGCAGGGTGTCGCCGTCCCAGAGGGTAATGTACGGGCTGTCGCGCATGATCCACTCGCGATCGCGTTCATGCAGATAAATCGGTGCGTCAAACGCGGCGGCCCAGTCTTGCATGGTGGTGTAGAAATGAGGATGCGAAATAGCGATAGCCTTGAGCCCGCCCAGAGAGGAAATCAGCGTTTTTGTGGCGTCGTCGAGGGTGGAGATGCAGTCCCATAAAATATTGCCCTGCGCTGTTCTCAGTAGAAAAGCGCGCTGCGCAATCGCGAAATCAGGCACGGTTTTGATGCTAAAAAGATCGCTCTCATGTTGTTGCCATTTATTTATATGCGAGGCCAGAAGGGTTGGAAAATCAATCCATTTCTGTCCCGTTACCGGCACGAACTGGCGTTCATCTTCGCAGATATCGCACCGGTGTGGGTGAGTGTCGGTGATTTCATACGATGTGCCGCACGCGTTGCATAAGGTGATCATTATCGTCCTCTCTATTGCGGTTACGTCAGTGATAAAGGGGTTTTGCAGAGAATGGCTTCTTTTGCCGGGCGATGCCCGCGCCATTATTTGAATAGCAACATCTTTAGCATGGCACATTGCGGCCGCGATATGTGCTGGACAGTGCGGCCATAACAGAGGAAAGCGCGATGAACGACTGAACGGTTCAGCGGGCTGCGTCAGAACGAAGGAAAAGGTCAGCGCCGGATTTAAGGCTCGTTCGGTGAGAAGGCGTCGCGTTTTTCTGCCCATTTCAGCATGGCATCCAGCGCCGGGCACAGGGCTTGCCCCCACTCCGTAAGCCTGTATTCCACCTTCGGCGGGATCTGCGGATAGACCTTGCGCGACACGATGCCATCCGCTTCGAGCTGCCGCAGTTGCTGGCTCAACATCTTTTGCGAGATGCCAGGAATAAGCCTGCTGAAATCGGAGTAGCGCTGCACTTTTCCATCAAATAAATGAAACAGGATGACCAGCTTCCAGCGGCCTTCCAGTAATCGCAGCACCTGTTCGACGCCAAGCGCGGCGGTATCGGGGGTATAAATCTTACTCATAAGTCTGTTACTAACTTTTTTGTGCGTTCTTGATGATTTGACACTATATGGTGAAAATGAGAGCACCGCAAACCGAAGGAGCCTCTCACCATGTCTTTGTCACTACCCGACGCTATTGCCATCTACTTCGCCATCAGCAATGGCGCAGATATCACCAACGTTAACCACTGTTTTACGCCTGATGCCGTGGTTATCGATGAACATAAGACCCATCGCGGCCATGAAGCCATCCAGGCCTGGCAACGCAACGTGCAGAGTGCGTTTGAGTACACCGTTGAACCGATCAGGGTTGTTGATGACGGAACGCGGTTAACGGTGACATCGCATGTGGCGGGCAATTTTCCCGGCAGCCCGGTGCAGCTAAGCCATGCGTTTACCTTACTGGACGGGAAGATCGCCTCACTGGAGATCGTTTGATGAGTATGAATCTGGACTTACAAGGAAAACGCGTTCTGGTCACGGCGGGCACCAAAGGCGTTGGGAAGGCGGTTGTTGGCCTGTTTCATGAACAGGGAGCGGAAGTGTTAACCACCGCGCGGATCCAGCCTGATGAATCGTTAGCGGATCACTTTGTGGCAGCCGATCTGACAACGGTTGAAGGGTGTCATCGCGTCGCGCAAGCAGTGCAGAGTCACCTTGGTGGCGTAGATATTATTGTTCATGTTGTTGGCGGCTCGACAGCGCCCGCGGGTGGTTTTGCAGCGTTAGGTGAAGAGGAATGGCAGCAGGAACTGAATCTCAATCTGCTGCCTGCGGTCCGCCTCGACAGAGCGCTTTTACCCGGCATGCTCGCGCAGGGAGCGGGGGTTATTATTCATGTCACCTCTATCCAGCGCGAACTGCCGTTGCCGGAATCGACAACAGCGTATGCCGCGGCAAAGGCTGCACTCTCTACCTACAGTAAAAGCCTGTCGAAAGAGGTGTCACCAAAAGGGATCCGCGTGCTGCGTGTTGCACCCGGCTGGATTGAAACTGAAGCCTCTGTCGCGCTGGCCGAACGGCTTGCGCGCCAGGCGGGAACGGATTACGAAGGCGGAAAGAAAATCATCATGGATTCGCTCGGCGGCATCCCGCTGGGGCGCCCGTCAAAACCTGTGGAAGTGGCCAGTCTCATTGTGTTCCTCGCTTCATCGTGTGCGGCGGCGATTACGGGAACAGAGTACGTTATCGATGGCGGCACAGTCCCCACCGCGTAATCGTGACGGCCACTGCGCGTGACATCAACGCAGCGGAATGGTGTACGTCGGTGGCTGTTTATTCTCTCTCGCGAGCTGGAATGTGCGTAAATCAGGCGCGGAAAAGAACGAACGGCTAAAGGGAAGGCGGCAGCAAGTTGCCAGACCAGAAAAGCAAAAAGCCTGCTTAAAAGCAGGCTTTTCAGAATTTGGCTCCTCTGACTGGACTCGAACCAGTGACATACGGATTAACAGTCCGCCGTTCTACCGACTGAACTACAGAGGAATCGTGTGAACGGGGCGCATACTACTGGCCCCGTACTTGAGTGTCAACACTAAATTTAACGCACTGATTCAATTGGCGAATTAAAACACAGGGGCGTTTTAATGTACCTGCCGGGCACTTTCGTTATCGCGGTCCGCCTGCCCGCGCAGACGGCTTAGGGGATCCTGGCCATAGAAATGGCAGAAGCGCTGCCACAGCGCCGGGAAGCGGGGAGCAAACAGCTCTGGCGCGCTAAAGAAATACTCGGAAAGCACGGCGAAACACTCTGCCGGATCGGTTGCCGCGTAGGCGTCAATGCTGGCCGCGCTTTCGCCAACCAGATCGATCTCATCCTGAATGTTGTCCATTGCAGCGCGCAGATCGTGTTCCCAGCCTGCCACTTCACGCAGCGGAATCAGTGGAATGCCGCTGGCGCGATCGCCGTTGCGCGTATCCAGTTTATGCGCCACTTCATGAATAATGAGATTGAAGCCGGAAGCGTCGAACGAATCCTGAATATCCAGCCAGTTCAGGATGATGGGGCCTTGTTGCCAGCTCTGTCCGGACTGAACCACGCGCTGATTGTGCACCAGACCAATGTCGTCTTCCCACTCGTCATCGACAACAAACGGCGCCGGGTAGATCAGCACTTCGTGGAAGCCATCCAGCCATTCAAGGCCAAGCTCCAGCACCGGCAGGCAAAACAGTAAGCCGATACGCGCGCTTTTCAGCGCATCCAGATCGAATCCTTGCAACGGAACCAGGCGTTTTTGCTGCAAAAAGCGGTCAGCCAGATGAACAAGTTTCTCCTGTTCCTCCGGCGACAAATTTGCTAACACAGGGGCATTTAACGCTTCTTCCCAGGGGTATTCTGCGCCTTCGGCAGATTCCCTTGTCTTCCAGGGCCACTTAATCATCGTTTTGCTCGCAAACTCGCCACTTGAACCAAATTAACGGGACAGGGTCTGTTAAAATGCCAAATTACCTGGCATCATGGCAACCATCTGAACGGAGAGATGCCGGAGCGGCTGAACGGGACGGTCTCGAAAACCGTAGTTGGGGCAACTCAACCGGGGGTTCAAATCCCCCTCTCTCCGCCATTATTCAAACAGTTACGCGCTTCGCTTTCAACGACTCCCGTCACAGTTGCTTTTCCACTCTTGCATTTGCACATTTTATAACCTTTTCTTAACATAATTGATAGAAATGAATGCCGCTTTTATCATTAATATTTGCAGCGTTTCCGCGTGGTCTGAAAATGTCACTCTAAGTGCATTAATTACACTTTTTCTTATTAATTTTATCCCGTTACGTCTGTTTGTCATTTACACATGGCACACTCATTCGCGGTCTGCGGCCGTTGTGGGTGAGGGGATTCATCAGTCTCGCTGATATATCTTTAAAATTCATCAACTGAAGATATGATGAGAGAGATGTCACATTTATGTCGGGACAATTTCATTTCTTTCATCCCTTAACCCATGCGGAAAAAAATCATTATGGACGATAAAGCGGTGCGTAGCCTCGGTGGCAAACTGGCACTCTGGGTGTTCTGGATTTTCTGCGTCTATTTTATCTGGTCTGTGCTTAACGATATCTGGCCTGTCAGCCAGACGAATTTGCCAGCCGGGTTTAATACTGGCACGGTGGGTACCGCGACCGGGAACTGGCTGAACTCGTTTTTTGGCGTGCTGGTTTTAGCCGTCGTGGGTGCGATACTGGGTGCTATTGCCTGGTACACACGTCCGCAGGATCCGGATGCCTGAAACAGCAGGTAAGGGCTTTCATTAACGGGAACAAGAATGAATGTAATCGACTGGCAGCACCGTTTTGACCAATGGATTTCTCAGCATTTTAATCACGGCGACGCCGCGCATGACGTCTCACACTTTCGCCGGGTCTGGAAAACAGCACAAACGCTAATGCAAGGCCAACAGGTTGATGCGCTGGTGGTGCTGACCGCCTGTTATTTCCATGACATCGTGAGCTTTGCCAAAAATCACCCGCAGCGTCACCAGTCTTCAGTCATGGCGGCAGAAAAAACGGCGGCTATTCTCGAAAGCGAGTTTCCTGATTTCCCGCAAAACGCCGTGGCTGGTGTGCGCCATGCTATTGAAGCGCACAGCTTCAGCGCCGGCATTGCGCCGCAAACGCTGGAGGCGAAAATTGTTCAGGATGCCGATCGGCTGGAATCGCTTGGAGCGATTGGTCTGGCGCGCGTCTTTGCCGTTTCCGGCTCGATGGGCGCAGCCTTATTCGATGGCGAAGATCCATTTGCCGCCGAACGTGAACTGGATGATAAAGCCTTCGCCCTCGATCATTTCCGTTGCAAGTTACTGAAATTACCCGCCACCATGCAGACTGAACAAGGGCGTAAACTCGCCGAACACAACGCGGATTATTTGGTGCACTTTATGGCAAAACTTAGCGCCGAACTGCAAGGTGATCACCAGCGCGTTGATGAAGAGGTGCTGCGCCGCTTTGGTTTTCATCTGGCCTGACGGAGACGCGCGATGGCGGATGTGCATGATAAAGCAACGCGCAGTAAAAATATGCGCGCCATCGGCACAAAGGATACGGCGATTGAAAAGCGGCTTGCCGCGTGTCTTGCTTCACTGGAGCTCGATTTTCGTGTCCAGGATGCCGCTTTGCCGGGGCGGCCTGATTTTGTGCTCGACGATTATCGCTGCGTTATCTTTACCCACGGTTGTTTCTGGCATCACCACACCTGTTATCTTTTCAAAGTGCCTGCCACGCGCACGGATTTCTGGCTGGAGAAGATTGGCAAAAACGTTGAACGCGATGCGCGCGATACGGCATTGTTGCTGGAGCAGGGCTGGCGAGTGCTGGTGGTCTGGGAGTGTGCGCTGCGGGGGCGGTTAAAACTCGGCGATGCGGCGCTATGTGAACGGCTGGAGGAGTGGATCTGCGAAGGGCAACAGACTGCGCAGATCGACACTCAGGGCATTCATGCGATGGCGGTTACTTCTCTGCCTCGCAAGGCGTAACTACCGGGCGCGCCGGAAGGAGATATTTACCCAACGTCACCAGCACCACCGCCATAATAATGATGCCCAACGCCAGCCATTCCACAGACGAGAGATGTTCCCCGGCAAAAGTTGTGCCGAGCAGCACGGCGACAACCGGATTGACATAGGCATAGCTGGTGGCAACGGCAGGCGAGACGTTGCGGATCAGGTACATATAGGCGTTGATAGCGATAATGGAGCCAAATAGCGCCAGATAACCGACGGCGAAGAAACCGGACAGTGGCGGTACTGCGCTCAGGCGCTCGCCGCTTAATGCTGAAGCTGCTAACAACACAATGCCTGCGGCCAGCATTTCGATTGCGCCCGCCATCATGCCGCTCGGCAGTTCAATGCGCGAACCATATACCGAGCCAAATGCCCAGCTTAGCGAACCGACCAGAATCAACACGGCACCCCACGGATTACCGCTTAAATTCCCGCCACTATTAAGCAAAACAATGCCTGCCAGGCCAATGGCAATGCCAAACCACTCAAGTTTTCGTGTCTTAATGCCGAAAAAGTGGCTGAAACACAAGGTAAATAGCGGAACGGTCGCCACAACAACAGCGGCAATTCCTGATGGCACATTTTGGTGTTCGGCGACGGTCACAAACCCATTGCCCACCGCCAGTAGCAGCACGCCAATCAGCGCGGCATTAAGCATCGGACGAAGTGGCGGCAATTTATGGCCGGTCAGTAATAAGACGCTGGTCAGAATGACGCCCGCAGATAAAAAGCGTGTACCGGCCAGCATAAACGGCGGCCAGCTTTCAACGCCAATGCGAATAACAAAGTACGTGGAACCCCAAATAATATAGAGCGCGAAAAGCGCGCCAATAAGCGGTAAAACTTGCCTGAAACGCATAACCCACCACGGCAAAAGATAAGAGGCTTATAGTAAACGTTAAAACTATCGGCCTGGCGAGTGGTTAATTGCGTAAGAAGTGTTAAATTTTTGTTGACTATAAGAGGCGATTTTCGTCCCCGAATTTTTCCATCATACTGAGAAGCGTGACATCATAAATTCAAAAGGAAGATATTTTGGTAGGAAGTAGTTTATTAACATTACTCGATGATATTGCGACGTTGCTGGATGATATTTCAGTGATGGGCAAACTGGCGGCAAAAAAGACTGCCGGTGTGCTGGGCGACGATCTTTCGCTTAACGCGCAGCAGGTCACCGGCGTGCGCGCCAACCGCGAATTGCCGGTGGTGTGGAGCGTCGCACGTGGATCATTGCTGAATAAGGTGATTCTCGTGCCGCTGGCGTTACTGATTAGCGCCTTTATCCCGTGGGCCATTACACCGTTGTTGATGCTTGGCGGCGCGTTTTTATGCTTTGAAGGTGTGGAGAAAGTGCTGCACACGTTTGAAGCGCGTAAACATAAAGAGAGCCCGGAGGCGCGCCAGCAGCGTCTGGAGGCGCTGGCAGCGCAAGATCCGCAGCAGTTCGAGAAAGATAAAATCAAAGGCGCGGTGCGTACCGATTTTATTCTCTCTGCCGAGATTGTCGCCATCACGCTTGGCATCGTTGCCGACGCGCCTTTGCTGAACCAGGTGCTGATCCTGTCGGGCATCGCGGTGCTGGTTACCATTGGTGTTTATGGGCTGGTGGGCATCATTGTTAAGCTCGATGATATGGGCTACTGGCTGGTAGAGAAACCGGGTGTTCTGGCACAGGGGCTGGGGAAAGGAATGCTATTCACCGCGCCCTGGCTCATGAAGATCCTATCTGTTGTCGGTACGCTGGCAATGTTTCTTGTCGGTGGCGGGATTGTGGTTCACGGCATTGCGCCGTTACATCATGCTATCGAGCAATTCGCCGCCAGCCAGCCTGCACTGCTGCAAGCGTTGGTACCAATGGTGGCCAACCTGGTGCTGGGCTTTGTGATTGGTGCGGTGGTGGTCGCGGTGATGAAAGGTGTGGAACGTTTACGTGGCGGTGAAAAATAAAATCTCGCGGCAAGGATTACGCAAATTTAAGCAACTTCGTCTAAGGTGAAAAAGTTTCGCCCTGATACCGGAGGCAAGAATGGTCTTTTTGGTCAGCGATGAAGTGCAGAGTAAAAAGGGTGGTCCGCTCATGATTGTTACCGGTTATGCCAGCGGTATGGTTGAGTGCCGCTGGTATGACGGCTACGGCGTCAAACGGGAAGCCTTTCGTGAAGATGAGCTAATGCCTGGCAACAGGCGGCGGATCCACGAAGAAGCGTAACCACAAAAACGCCCGGCATCGCTGGGCGTTTTTATTGCCGGATTACACGCGAGCGGGGCGAAAGAGCATTCACAGACATCTCAGGGAGCCCGTGTGCGGCAGAACCGTGTCGTAAAACAGCCCAGGTCGTTTAAACAACTGCAGCGCTATTTTGTTCCGGCTCAGGTGGTAAACCTATGCTTTGTGATCGTGATGGTGTGTTCAACGCTCCTGACGTGGCGCGAAGTCATTGTGCTGCAGGGGGCATATGTCGCCAGCCAGCGTAGCGCGCTGGAAAACGTCAGTAATGCTCTGGATATGCAGATTCAGGTCGGCGTAGACCGGTTACTTTTTTTCCGAAATGGTATGCAGGCCGCACTGCAAAAGCCGTTGGGATTTGAGGCATTAAATTCCGTGCAGGGCGAGTTTGATCGTAAACGCGCCTTACCGTACTGGCAGATTGGCCTGGATAACAGCCGGACGCTGCCTATTTACGGCGTTTCTGATTCTTTAGTTGAACAGAGTGGGCTGCTGCGTCGCGACGAGGAACGTTTACACGACGAACTCATGGCGGCGATGGAGCTTGGGTATCTGTTTCGCCTTTCCTCTGAGGCCGCCATGTTGCCGCGTCAGGCCTATTATTTCTCGCGCGCCGGTTTTTTTCTCTCCACACGCGCTGTGGATCGCGAGCAGGACATTATTTCTACCTACTACCGCTTATTAACACGTCCATGGTTTAGCGGCCAACAGCAACAGGAAAATCGTGCGCGTGGCGTTCGCTGGTTCACGCTTTTAACCAACCCGGAAAATAACAGTTTTGTCGCCGCCAGCGTGCCGCTCGATTACCAGCATTACTGGTACGGCGTGCTGGTAATGAGCTTTCCGCTGAATGCAATTAAGCCGTTGCTGATTGATGAACAACTCCAGCAAGATGGTGGGGAATATCAGCTTTACGATAATCATTTCCGCCTGCTTATCAGTACGCAACCACAACAGAATGCCAGCGGCGAGTTTAATCAGGATGAGCTCGCTAAGCTACAAGCCGACATGGCGCACGATACCGTCGGTGGCCTGCATCTTGGTACCCGTTATGTGAGCTGGCAAAAGCTTAAACATTTTGGTGGCGTCCTGTTGCGTGTTCACTCTTTGCGAGAAGGCCTTTCCGGGGATTTTGGGCGTATCAGCATTGCGCTCTCGCTGCTGTGGGTGCTGTTTACCGGCATGCTGCTCTTTTCCTGGGTGGTGATCCGCAGAATGGTGACCAATTTGTATAGCATGCAACACACGCTGCAATGGCAGGCGTGGTTTGACCCGCTGACCCGCCTTTATAATCGGGGATCGTTCTTTGAGCAGGCGAAAGTGTTATCAGAAGAGGCGCGGGTACAGGGGCGACCCTTTGCGATCATTCAGCTTGATATTGACCATTTTAAGGGCGTCAACGACCAGTTCGGTCATCAGGCCGGTGATTTGGTGTTATCCCACGCCGCCGGGCTTATCAGCAGCTCCCTCAGAGAGCAGGATGTCGCTGGTCGCGTCGGCGGCGAAGAGTTCTGTATTTTATTGCCGGACAGCACGCTTGAGCAGGCGGTACAGGTTGCCGAACACATCCGTTCGCGCATTGAAAGTAAAGAGATCCTGATCCACAAGCGTACGACGTTGCGCATTACTGTCTCGCTCGGCGTCAGCGCTGCGCAGGAAAGCGGCAATTACGATTTTGAATACCTGCAATCCATTGCCGATAGCCGCTTATACCTGGCAAAAAACAGTGGTCGCAATCAAGTCTGTTCAGTAGATGTGATCCCAAACAGGTGATCGAGGCCTTCGCGCCAGCCCGCCGCTCCCTCTTGTTGCGTATGATAAACCCGTGGCGGGCTATCCTGGCGCAGCCTTATCCCCTCGCGATTAAGACCTTTTACCACCACGGCGTAGTCAACGTTATCAAGTAGCGGCGCATCGTTTGGTCCATCACCCAGCCCGACCGTGACGGCGCGTTTACCCTGGTAATGGCGATATTGCCGCGTCAGCCAGTTTACGGCCTGATCTTTTCCGCCGCGCTCATCCAGCACATGCCAGAATCGTGCCCCCTGAACAACACGCAAGCCCAGTTGCGCCAGCGCATCATCAAAAGCGTTCATGCGCTCATCGCTGTCGCGCCAGATCAGCGTTTCAGAGGCTTCCTGCAACTTAGCGAGACTAGCCTGCGCAGGCGTAAGACCCGTTAACTCTGCCAGCACATGTTCATCCAGCTCTGTAAAAGTGGTGAATTTCCAGCCATTGCTCAGGCGTAATTGGGTCAGCACGCGGGCGATTTCGGCATGGGGGGAACCGGTAATAATCCGTGGGTAATCGTCGTGATCTTGCCAGTGTTCATCTAACTGAATTACCGCGCCGTTTTCGGCAATAAAGGGCAGGCCTTGCAGTAGCAGCATGTTTTGCACAGCTACCATTTCTGCCGCCGTTTTGCTGCTACAGAGGATCACCGGTATCTGCCGCTGGCGCAGGCGCGCAAGCCATTCGGCAGCGGGCTGCCATTCACCCGTGTGGCTATCCAGCAGTGTTCCTTCTATGTCCGTAAAGATCAGTAATGGGTCGTCCAGGCTCGGCATAGTGAGCTCCTTTGGCAGTATGAGTCGGGAGACTTTTGTCGCGCATTGTATGCAGTAGAATACAGTTGTATGTGCTAATCCATTGATTTATAGATATTTCTTGTCTTAAGTATGTTTTATCTATAGAGTTATTCCCACATCAGATTCCCTGGTGTACGAATTTTAAGTGCTTCTTGCGAGAGCAAGTTTGTCCCGGCCGTTTCGGCGGCCGGGATGTTTTCTTCAGCGATTCGCCTCCGTAATACTGAAGTCATGCACGTCCAGTTCAAATGCTTCCGCCAGTTCCCGCCAGGTATGATATTCCCGACCATCCACGCTCACGCGCTGGCCATCTTCGTCATCGACGCGATGCACTTCACTCTCGCTGATTTCGTTAATCGCAGCCAGCAGGGCATCGACATCGATATGCACGTCCCGCTTTGCGGTCTCGCTATACTCTTTGACTGTTTTCACGCCGTCACCTCCTTCATAAATGCAGTGTTAAGTATAGTCGGTAGAAAAAATCGCCAGCTAAACGCAGGCACGCTGTCAGGGCAACGGTTTTGTTCTACACTGGCGTAAATGCGAGAGGAGGGTACTTATGAAGGTTAACGATCGGGTTACGGTCAAAACGGACGGGGGTCCACGCCGTCCGGGGGTGGTATTGGCTGTCGAAGCGTTTAATGAAGGTACGATGTACCTGGTCTCACTGGAAGATTACCCGCTCGGGATTTGGTTCTTTAATGAAAAAGACCACCCGGACGGCGTATTTGTAGAACGTGCAGATTAATATTTCGCCCTCCGTCTGGAGGGTGAATAGATAAAAATATCTTCAACGCATATTAACAAATATACCAGTGGTAACATTATCTGTTAGCCGCACTACATGATATATAACTTGCTTATTATGCGTTTTAATTTTTCTTTTAATATTACCCTTATGTGATGATACCGTTTTCGCTTTAATATTCATCTGATCGGAGATTTGAATCGTATCCTGCCCGGACATCCACATTTTCAACATGCTTGACTCGGTACGACTTAGTGAAAGTGTTGGTAAGTTAATGGTCCCAACGCTTTTTTTCTCTTTGTTGAGACAATCTCCCAGAATATTATCCAGCGACTCAGGCTTGATTGATTTAGAACTAATCAATAAGTTTTTGCGAACCAAAAGATATTCGTCAAAGTGGATATTGGCGATAGCCATAAACACAATAAAAAGTGTACGGGGATGCTGATTAATGACTTGCTTAATATGTTGACTGCTGCTTGGGTCATGAATAAAGCAGTCCTCATTAATAAACACCACGGTTGGCTGGAGTGTGGCGCAAGCTGATTCGAGTTCATCAACTGTCTGGATGTCGTTGATATCTCGCTTTTTAACCCCCCGGCTTGTCAGATACCCTGTTAATCCCAACCGGGTATAACTGCATAAATCCATAATAATCGTTGACATGGCATACCCTCACTCAATGCGTAACGATAATTCACCACCCGCCAGAAGCTTCAGAAGCCATACAGGAAAAACTTATATTACTGAAGTACGACGCGAAACTTCAGGCGAACCCACTATCCCGTAAAGTTAGGTATAATTTGCCAGGAATCATCTTAAAGTAAAGTAAATGTTGCGTTCTGTGAGAAGGCTAAAAACAAATAAGCCGCGCCAGATATATGGTGGGGGATGTTTTGCAAATTTAACTTTAGGAATATCCTCAGAAGGCATTACTAAAGTCAGGGATTACTATTCTGTGGAAGTTCGCTAACAATATCAGCTAACAGGTTGAAAATCTCACTGAATAATCGCTCACAATAAGGGGCGATTAACGGCATCATTGCCGCCATCAGTAAAATCCCAACGCTTAGCGTAACGGGAAAACCAATCACGAACACCGACAATTGCGGTGCCATGCGGTTCAGTAAACCCAGGGAAAGGTTAATGGTCAGCAGCAAGGTAATAACCGGTAACGCCAGCATCAACCCATTGAGGAAGATCATGCCCGCCGCACGCGTGAGCGCCAGGTACGCATTGCTGTTTACCGGGTTACCGCCAATCGGCAAGGTGTGGAAAGTATCGACCAGCATCGAGATTAACCACAAATGTCCGTTAAACGTGAGGAACAACAGCAGCGCCAGCATATCGAGGATGCGCGCCAGCACCGGCATGTTTAAGTGGCTGGTGGGATCGACAAACGTGGCGAAAGAGAGACCCATTTGCAGGCCAATCAGCTCACCGGCGGTACGGATGGTCGCAAAGGCGAACTGCATCGTAAAACCGAGCGCAACGCCAATCAGGATCTGCTGTAGCGCCAGCCAAAGTGCCGCTGGCGCAAATACCGGTACATCCGGCGTTGGCGGCAAGGTCGGGGCGATAACGATGGTAATCACAATCCCCAGCCCCACTTTTATCCGGCGCGGAATACGCGATTCGCTGAGGATCGGTGCGGTCATAATTAACGCCATCACGCGCAGCAGCGGCCAGAAATACATACTGATCCAATGCAGCCACTGATCGCTGGTGACGTTCAACATAAGTCGGCTTACCCGATGATATAAGGAATGTTGTTGAACAGGGTGCGCATGTAATCAAGCAGTAAATTCAGCATCCACGGCCCGGCAACCACAATCGTGACAAACACGGCGATGATTTTCGGGATAAAGGAGAGCGTCATTTCGTTGATCTGCGTCGCCGCCTGCAAAATACTGATAACCAGGCCTGTGACCAGCGCAACCAGCAGCAGTGGGGCAGCGAGTGCGAGTGCGACTTTCATCGCCTCGGTGCCCATCATCATGACCGATTCTGGTGTCATGGCTTACTCCTAACTGTAAAAGCTCTGGGCGAGCGAGCTGACCAGTAACTGCCAGCCATCGACCAGCACGAACAGCATGAGTTTGAACGGCAGGGCAATGGTTGCGGGCGGTACCATCATCATCCCGAGCGCCATCAGGACGCTGGCGATCACCAGATCGATAATCAGGAACGGAATAAAGATCGTAAAACCAATCTGGAATGCGGTTTTCAGCTCGCTGGTGACATAAGCGGGTAGCAGAATACGCATTGATACGGCTTCCGGCCCCTGAATCGGCGGGCTATTAGAAAGACGGGCAAACAGCGCCAAATCGGCTTCGCGCGTCTGGCGCAGCATAAATTCACGCAGCGGTTGTGCGCCGCGTTCCAGCGCCACATCGACAGAGATTTTATTCTCGCTAAACGGCTGATAGGCGTCGGTATAAATCTTATCGATCACCGGCGACATAATAAAAAAGGTCAAAAATAGCGCCAGCCCAAGCAGTACCTGGTTCGGCGGCGCAGAAGGTGTTCCCAGCGCGTTTCGCAGCAGGCCGAAGACAATGATGATGCGGGTAAAGCTGGTCATCATCAGCAAAATGGCGGGCAGGAAGGTGAGCGAGGTAATAAATACCAGCGTCTGCACCGGCAGCGACCAGCTCTGGCCACCACCGGCTATCGGCTGGCTAATCAAACCCGGAAGTTGTGCAAATGCCGCAGGGGCAACCAGCCATAATCCGGCCAGCGCAAAAGAGAACAAACGGCGCATCAGGATCTCCCGGAACGCTTAAGCAAATTCTTCATCACGGTCTGGAAATCCACATTTTTCACGTTCACGTCTTCACTTTCTGCGGGTGCGGGAGGAAGTTTGTGCAACAGATTGATGTTGGTGGGCGTAACGCCCAGCACCAGGCGTGCATCTTCAACATCCACGATCACCACGCGTTCGCGCGGGCCAACCGTGGTGCTGGCGGTCACTTTTAAACCCCGGCCACTGGCGGTTTTGCCGCCGAGGCCAAGGCGTTTGGCGAGCCACGCGATAATCAGAATTAACGCGATCATGCCAAACAGCGCGCCACTGACCTGCAACAGTGGCGAACCGGAAAGGGCAGACGGTTGGGAAACCGTGGCCTGTGTTTTCATGCTCGACTCAGCGGCTCAAACGACGCATACGCTCGGAAGGGGTGATGATATCGGTGATACGTACGCCGTATTTATCCGCAACGACCACCACTTCACCCTGAGCAATCAGATAACCGTTGATCAGGATATCCAGCGGTTCGCCCGCCAGCCCGTCAAGTGCCACCACGGAACCCTGCGTCAAACGCAGCAGCTCTTTAATTGTCATACGCGTACGACCCAGTTCCACGGTCAGTTTGACCGGGATATCCATAATCAGGTCGATATCCTGGAGAGTGCCGCCAACATCACCACCGCCGAGCTGCTGGAACACGGCATCGGCCGCGCTTTTCGTCGCGGGAGGGGTTTTTTGTTCGTTCAACGCGTCAGCCCACAGATCGTCCAGTGCTCCGCTGTTCTCATCGGACGGATTGTTCATATCACTCATTTGGGCTGTTCCTCATTCAGCGAATTCAAAATCGGGTTTATCAAGTGCTCTACACGTAACGCATATTGTCCGTTGACCGTACCATACTGGCTCGTTAGCACCGGTACGCCGTCCACATGAGCGATAATGCGATCGGGTTTATCAATCGGCAGCACATCGCCGGGTTGGAGCTTAAGTATCTGCGACAGGCGCAGGGGAATATCCGCGAAATTGGCAATCAAATTCAGTTCAGAGTGCTGAACCTGACGCACCAGGTTGTCACGCCAGTTCTGGTCTTCATTACGGGAGTTTTCCAGCGGCGGGTTAACCAGCGTTTCGCGCAGCGGTTCGATCATGCTAAACGGCAGACAGATATTGAACTCACCCGTCAGGTTGCCGATTTCAACATGGAACGGCGTATTCACAACAATGTCGTTTGGCGATGTCGTGATGTTGGTGAATTTTACCTGCATCTCCGAACGCACATATTCCACGTCCAGCGGGTGAATCGCCTTCCATGCATCGCTGTAGGCTTCAAGCGCCAGCTTCAGCATGCGGTTGATAACGCGCTGTTCAGTGTGCGTAAATTCACGGCCTTCCACTTTCGTTGGAAAACGCCCGTCTCCACCGAACAAGTTATCCACGGCGATAAACACCAGGCTTGGCGAGAAAACAAACAGGCCGGTGCCGCGCAGTGGTTTCAGGTGGATCAAGTTAAGGTTGGTCGGAACGGGTAAGTTACGCGCAAACTCGTGATAGGGCTGAATGCGGATCGCGCCGACGGTGATATCCGGGCTACGACGCAGCAAGTTAAACAACCCCATACGGAACTGACGCGCAAAACGCTCATTGATGATCTCCAGCGCTTGCAGACGCTCACGCACCACGCGGCGCTGGGTATTGGGGTCATACGGGCGAATATCGCTATCGCCGCCCATACCCGGTTGCGGATCATCACTCTTATCGCTGTCTCCGTTGAGCAGCGCATCGATTTCGGCCTGAGAAAGAATGCTATCGCCCATGTCTTTACCGCAAAATGAAAGCTGTATAAAGAACGTCAGTGACTTCCTGCTTCGGCTGTCCTGGCACTAACGGCGTTGCGATCGTCTCTTTAATCGCGGTAGCAAGGTTCTGCTTGCCTTCGTTGGTTGCAAGCTGTGCTGCGTCCTGACGTGAGAACAACATCAACAAGCGGCTGCGTACTTCCGGCAGATATTCGCTAAGTCTGGCGCGCGTAGCGTCATCTTTCAGACGCAGTGTGATACCGACATACAACACACGGTCAGCATCGCCCAGATTCACAGTGAAGGTGTCGAGAGCGAAGAAAACCGGCGCAGGCGGAGGAGGCGCTTCCACTTTTGCGTTAGCCGCAGGTTTCTGTTGCATACGCCAGTAACTATAGCCAGCGGTGGCGCAAGCTGCGAGTGTGATTAACACCAGCAGCGGGATCCAGATAGAGCGCTTACGTTTTTTGTTAATAGCGGAGTCAGTCATCTGTTACGGGCTTCCTGTTAGTACTGCTTATGAGCTGATTATCCCGTGTCCTGCTCCCGTCAAAGGGCGGAAAAGACGGGGATAATCATGCTACCTCTGGCGTTTAGGCAAAGATGTCGACTGCGCCGTTGCCACGAGCCGCAGATTGCAGGCTCGCCGGGGCGACTAACGCGTCGCCATCATCCGTGCCAAACAGATCGCCTGCGCCCGAACGTGAAGCCTGTTGCTGCTGTTGAGAGGCCTGCTGTTGCTGCTGCTGACCGGCAAAAGACTCACTGCTGATATTGCTCTGACCCAGCTGAATGCCGTTTTCTGCAAGCGAGGTACGCAGCATCGGCAGCGCCGCTTCCAGTGCCTGGCGAACATGGCTGTGCGCTGACACCATCTGCAACTGCGCCTGGTTATCTTCGAGCTTAATAGAAATCTGAACCTGACCCAGATCTTCCGGATGCAGACGCAGCTCCGCAGTCTGCTGGCCCTGGCGGGTAAAGAGCGTGACATGCTGGCTGATATTCTGCTGCCACTCATGGCTGCCCAGCGGGGCGCTGATCACCGGTGCGGCGACAGGCGTGCTGGCCTGCGCAGCGCTGGCGGTGGTAGTCACCGGCGCGATGCTGGCAGTGGTATTAGTGGTTTGCAGCGCATTGTCATTATCTTTCTTCACCGCCGCAGAAGAGGAGGCGAGCACCGCCGTCTGCTGGGCATCATCCGCTACATGGAACGGCGTGGTACCGGCAGCGGTGTCATTTTTCGCACTGCCGCGCGGTAAATCGGTCTCTGCCGTCAGCGAACTGGTATTGAGTGCGCGGTTCGCTGCTTTAGCGACATCAACGCCGCCGGTGGCGCTGGCAGGTGGTGCGCTGGTGGTGTTTAATTGTGCGGCTTGTTGATGCGGCAGCATCGCCATCAGCGCGCTTAAACCTGCCAGATCTTCATCGCTTAAATCGGTTTTGTTTTCGCTGTCACCCGCTTTAGCGGTTTTGCTTAGCGCGGCCAGCACATCGGTTTTCGCCGCAGGCGTCAGGCCAGAAAACAGCTTTTGCACGTCGGCGTCGCTTGCCGCTGATGCAGTCAGATCGCTTTTCGCACTCTGGCGCGCCAGCAGTTCTGCCAGTTTTTGCGCCGGGGTTTGTGCCTGCGTCTCTTCGCCGGTAGCTGCGGTTGCCGCCAGGTTGCCTTTCGCCAGCTTGCCGCTCAGGGCAGCCGCTTGCAGATCGGCGAGCGTAATCGGCGCATCGCTCTCCTGTCCCTGACCGCCGGTCATTGCACCCGTCAGCAGAGCGAGGAAATCTTGTGCAGAATCGCCGCCGCTTTTGCCGGCTTGCACACCGGTGGTGGCATCGGATTCTGTCATTAACAGTTTTGACAAGTTGATCATTCTATTTTCCTCAGGGACGCGCGCTGTGCAAATTCATCCATTTTTTTCTGATCGAGACGGTTTTCCGCCAATAACGCCGCGGCGCTTTGTCGGTCCTGCAAGGTTTGCCAGGCTTGTAAACGTTGTTTCTTTTCACGCCAGCTACCCAGGGCACTATCGACTTTTTCATTCCACTGCGCTAACTGCTGACGGTGCTGCTCAATCGCTTTTTCCAGCGTCTGAATAAATTGCTGATAATTCTGCCAGCGTTGGTTATCGATCCCCTGGCTCATGTTGTTATTCAGACTGCTGCGATACTCATGCTGATATTCAATCAGCATCTTTAATTGCTCTTCCGCTTGCTGGCAGCCGCGGCGCATCTCACCCAGTTTCAGGGCGGCGTCGTCAACTTCTTTTTCTGCCAAATCCTTTAGCGTCGTTAATGCGCTGTTTTGCGTCATAAGTCAGCTCTCCACTACCTTAGACTGTCGGGAAGATCAGCTCTAATGCCTGTATTGAATCTTCCCACCCGGCACGTTCAAAAATGCCTTGCTGCAGGAAGGCTTCCAGGTGTGGCCACAATGCGATGGCTTTATCCAGCATTGGGTCGCTACCGCGCGCATATGCGCCAACGCTGACCAGATCGCGGTTACGTTGGAAGCTCGACAGCAACTGTTTAAAGTTCCGGACTCTGGCGTAATGTTGTTCCGTAATTAACGCTGTCATCGCACGGCTGATGGAGGCTTCAATGTCAATGGCCGGGTAGTGACCGGCTTCCGCCAGGCGGCGAGACAAGACAATGTGCCCATCAAGAATGGCTCGTGCGGAGTCAGCGATCGGATCTTGCTGGTCATCCCCTTCGGTCAGAACGGTATAAAACGCGGTGATCGAACCACCGCCGTGGATACCGTTCCCCGCACGTTCCACCAGCGCCGGTAATTTGGCGAAGACAGAAGGGGGATAACCTTTCGTCGCTGGCGGTTCGCCAATTGCCAGCGCGATTTCACGCTGCGCCATGGCATAACGCGTCAGGGAGTCCATGATCAGAAGCACATGCTGACCGCGGTCGCGGAAATCTTCAGCAATGCGCGTCGCGTACGCAGCGCCCTGCATACGCAATAAAGGAGAAACGTCTGCCGGGGCGGCAATCACCACCGAACGTGCGCGACCTTCTGCGCCAAGGATGTTCTCGATAAAATCTTTTACTTCGCGGCCACGTTCACCAATCAGCCCGACGACGATAACGTCGGCCTGGGTATAACGGGCCATCATGCCTAACAACACGCTTTTACCGACGCCGGAACCGGCGAACAGGCCCATACGCTGACCACGACCGACGGTCAGCAGCGCGTTAATGGCGCGTACGCCGGTATCGAGCACATGCTCAATCGCCGTACGTTGTAAAGGGTTAAACGGCTGCGTGACCAGCGCCCCGGTTTCACCGGTTTCAGGTGCGGGCAGGCCATCGAGCGGCTTGCCGCCGCCATCCAGCACGCGGCCAAGCAGGGCAGGGCCGAGCGGCAGTTGTTTACCGCTTTGCAAACCATCACCTAACACGCTGCGGGCATAGACGCGCGCGCCAGGCAAAATACCTTCGACTTCTTCCAGCGGCATCAAAAACAGGCGCTGGCCGTTGAAGCCAACCACTTCGCATTCGACTTCGCGTGTTTCGACACCGTCCTGACGCTCAATAATGCAGGTCGCGCCCAGCGGCAGTTGCAGGCCGGTGGCTTCCAGCACCAGCCCTGTCGCGCGGGTCAATCGACCATAACGGCGCACAGAGGGCAGCTGCGCCATTTTGACTTCAAAGTTATCCAGCGTCGTTAGCCAGCGGGTCAAACGTGCGGTCATTAAACTACTCCCGGCGCCGCCAGACGGCACAGTTCCTGCCAGCGTGTTGCTACGCTGGCGTCGAGATCGCCTTCATCGGCGGACACTTTGCACCCGCCCGGATGGAGGGTCGGGTCGCCACGCAAACGCCAGCCGTGCAGACTGAGAGTTGCGCCAAGCATCTCTTCCACGCGCTGCAAATCGTCCGGATGCACGCGCAATTGCGGTTTCCCGCTGAACAGCGGTTCCTGCTGAATTAAATGCTGGATCTGCTTAATCAGTGCGCTGTTATCAACAACCGGCACCTGGCCTAACACCTGACGCGCGGCTTCCAGCGCCATCTGCATCAGACGTGAGGCGATAACACTATCCAGCGCATCCAGCGTGTACTGGAATTCGCTGACCAGTTGTTGCATACGCGCATGTATCGGCGCCTGTTGCTGGCGCGCCTGGTTGAGACCATCTTCGCGCCCCTGCGCCAGACCTTCCTGGTAGCCGACGTCGTGACCCGCTTTGCGGCCTTCCGCCAGACCGGCGTTATATCCGGCGTCGTGCGCCTGCATCTGGATCTGCGCCAGCTGCTGTTGCAGCTTTTGCTCCTGGGATATCTCGTCTTCTTCGCCGTCCTCTTCAACTGCTGACGAAGACTCTCTCGTTAGCAGGGGAGCGAACTCGGCGGCCAGCGGGAGGGCCAGATCGTCCGGCTTCCAGACTTTCCACGGCAATTCATTAGACATAGGTATCCTCGCCGCTGCCAATTACCATCTCGCCGGTCTCCGCCAGACGGCGAACGATGAGCAGGATGGCTTTCTGTTCGTTTTCCACCTGAGACAGACGCACCGGCCCACGGTTGGCCAGGTCGTCGCGCAGGATATCTGCCGCACGCTGCGACATGTTGCGCAGGAACTTCTCGCGCAACGGCGGCTCGGCGCCTTTGAGGGCAACCAGCAGGGATTCGGAATCCACTTCCTGCAGCAGGCGCTGGATGCTGCGGTCGTCCACATCCACCAGGTTTTCGAACAGGAACATCTCGTCGATAATTTTTTGCGCCAGCTCGCCGTCGAACTCGCGAACGGCGGTAATAACGGCTTCTTCCTGCTGCGTTTTCATCAGGTTGATGATTTCCGCCGCGGTTCTCACGCCGCCCATTTTGCTGCGCTTGAGGTTCTGGCCGTCGAGCAGGTTGTTCAGCACTTCGGTCAGTTCCGCCAGTGCGGCAGGCTGTACGCCGCCGAAGGTGGCGATACGCAGCATCACATCGTGGCGCATACGCTCATCAAACAGCGCAAGGATATCCGCCGCCTGAGAACGTTTGAGGTGCACAAGGATAGTGGCGATGATCTGCGGGTGTTCGTCGCGGATAAGGTCGGCGGCGCTCTGCGGCTCCATAAAGTTGAGCGTTTCGATGCCGCTGGTGGTATCGCGCGTTTCGAGAATATCTTCCAGCAGGCTGGAGGCACGCTCTTCGCCGAGGGCTTTGACCAGCACCGAACGCAGGTAGTCGTTGGCGTTGATGTTCAGCGCCGCGAATTGTTCCGCTTCGTTCTCGAACTCCTGCAACACGTCCATCAGCTGTTTGTTGGAGATCTGACGTACGCTGGCCATCGCGGTACTCAAGTGCTGGACTTCGCGGGCGGAGAGGTGTTTGAACACCTCAGCCGCGCGATCTTCGCCAATGGTCATCAGCAGGATGACGCTTTTGTCCGTTCCGGAAAGATTATTGCTCATGTTCGTTACTCATCCACTGGCGAATGACCAGCGCCACGACGCGCGGATCGTTATCTGACATTTCGCGAATACGCTGGCTCATCACCTCGGCGCTCAGGCGCTGGTTAGAGCGACGCTGCTGGTTCTGTTCGTCTTTGCTGAGGCGAACTTCCACCGATTCTTCGATTTCCGCTCTGGTCTGTTGCGCTTCCTGCAGGGCTTTCGCCTCTTCCTGGCGGCGTACCAGCTGCGGACGAACCGCTTTACGCCACAGCAGCCACGCCACGATGAGCACCAGCAACCAGCGACCTGCGGACATCAGCTGTTCGATAAACGACTGCTGCTGCCAGAACGGGAGCTGACCACCGAGATCGTCCGTTGCGTTGAACGGCGAGTTGACGACGTTCAGGGTGTCACCGCGTTTTTCGGTGTAACCCATCGCTTCGCGAGTCAAATCTTCAATCTGTTTAATCTGGTCGGCTGTCAGCGCGGCGGTTTTGCCACCCGGCAGCGAACGATAGTTGACCACCACCGCCACAGAGAGGCGCTCGATATCGCCGACATTCATTTTGGTGTGGCGGATCGTACGGTCGACTTCGTAGTTATTCGTTTCGTTATGCGTGGTGTTACGCGGCCCAGTAGTGGTGCTTGTCGTGCTCGTACCTTGCTGACCTTGCGCATTTTGATTCTGCTGACCGTTCTGCTGATTGGCCGCAGGCGTGGTGATCGGTGCAGCATTCGCCGGGGCAGGCTGGTTCGACAGCGCACCCGGAACGCCGCCAGGATACTGGCCGCCAATCTGCTCGCTGCTGTTTACCTGACGTGAACGCAGCACAGCCTGCGACGGATCGCCGCCGTTTGGCGTGTATTGCTCTTCGGTCTGCTCTTTATTCGCAAAGTCGAGTTTCGCCGTTACCTGCGCGTGAACGTTGCCGTTACCCACGATAGGCCCAAGGATCGCTTCGATACGACGCTGGATGCGACCTTCAACGTCGGCGGTGTATTTCAGTTGTGCATCATTCAGATCACGACCGGCAGCGCCGGACTGGGTCAGCAGACGACCGCCCTGATCAACAACGGTAACGTTGCCCGGCGGCAAACCTGCCACCGCGCTGGAAACGAGGTGTACCACAGCGCTGATCTGGCCGTCATCCAGCGCGCGTCCCGGTTGTAAATTCACCGTTACGGACGCGGAAGGGGCTTTCTGCTCGCGCACGAACAGCGACGGTTTTGGCATCGCGAGGTGAACGCGTGCGCCTTTTACCGGGCCGAGTGCTTCGATGGTGCGCGCCAGTTCACCTTCCAGCGCACGCTGGTAGTTCACTTGTTCGCTGAACTGGCTGATACCGAATTTTTCCTGATCCAGCAGTTCAAAACCCACAGCGCCGCCTTTCGGCAGACCCTGCTGAGCCAGTTTCAGGCGCAGCTCCTGGACTTTATCGGCGGGAACTTCAATAGCACCGCTACCGTCAGCAAAGCGGTAGGGAACGTTCATCTGCGTCAATTGGGTGACGATAGCGCCGCCGTCCTGATCGGACAGGTTGCTATAAAGCGTGCGGTAGTCCGGGCTTTTTGCCCACAGTACCATCGCAACAACAATGGCAACCGCTGCTGCAGCGGCCACCATGAGAGGAATTTTGGGGTTCGCGCGTAAGCGGTTAAGCCACTCAAGAGATTTATTCTGCGGTGCAGTTGTTGCAGTCGCACTCATTGCGCACCTCGTAACTCTGGGTGGATGTTGTTATTTGAGTTGAGAAACAAAACAGACTCCCGGGTCGGCAAACTCGACAAATGTCCATTAACTGGCAGTGTCATTATTTGATGAATCCGAATTTTCTATGCCTCAAATAACCTGGTTTTTTGTCGCTATTTACCGCCATTATCCCATTGACAAGCTGTTAACCTTGTCAGGTATCAAACCATCCGGGGATTTACCATGGCTATACAGGGCATTGAAAGCGTCGTCAGTCAGCTGCAGGCAACTGCCGGGATTGCGCGTAATCAGAGCGTGGAAAGTGAACCGTCTATCAGCTTCGCCGGGCAACTGCATGCTGCGCTGGATCGCATTAGCGATACGCAAAACGCAGCGCGTACTCAGGCGGAAAAATTTACACTCGGTGAGCCGGGCGTAGCGCTGAACGACGTGATGACCGATCTGCAGAAATCATCGATTTCATTGCAAATGGGCATTCAGGTACGTAACAAACTGGTTTCTGCATACCAGGATATCATGAACATGCAGGTGTAGTGAGCCTTGCTCACGCATAACCACGAATAATGGGAAGATAACCACCACTCAGGCGGTTATCTTCTCTTCTTTTGTGTTTCGCGCGCTTTCCTACCCAATCCTTTTTGCACCCTCCCTGCCACTTTGCGTGGGCACAGACGATCACATCAGTCATTGCCGTTGCGGATAAAGTCATGCTTACCGTTTTCAACTGACGATACCCGAAGGACAGATCGCGCATGTTTGCTCATATGAGAATCGCCCGGCCCGTAACCGACCTTGAACTGACCTGCCGTATGTATTGCGACGCGCTTGAATTGAACAAGATTGCAGATTTCATCGATCACGATGGATTCAGTGGCGTGATGGTGGGGCATCGCTCTGCGCCCTGGCACATTGAATTCACCCTGTGTCATCACCATCCGGTGAAACCTGCCGCGACGGCAGAGGATTTGCTGGTGCTCTATTACCCGGATGCTGCTGAATGGACTGTACGCTGTGAAGCCATGCGCAAAGCCGGATTTACAGAGGTTGTTTCGTTTAACCCTTACTGGGATATTTCAGGCAAGAGCTGGCAGGACAATGACGGCTATCGTGTGGTGTTGCAAAACAGAGCGTGGGTAACAGACTGAATGCGGTGAGTCTTATCATAAGTGTGCTTTAAAATGTCCAGGAATAAGTAAGCGGGTGAACCCCGCTTTTGTAAATATTCCTTGTGACGAAATATCTGATTATTGCGCTCTCTTTATTACATTGACATAAATATACATTTTGTTTTTTACACTGTAGCGCCTGTAACGCAGCGGTGAGGAATATCATGTATCGGAGTACGGAACAAATTGATAATATTCTTTTTGATCTTAATAAGGCAGTTGACGCGCATTATGATTGGTTAATCAATATGTTCGCCTGCGTAGTTAATAGTAATATTGAAAAGTCGGAAAGCATAAACGCACACTCGCACCATCTGTGCCATTTCGGTCGCTGGCTGGATGGCCATCAACCCACGAATCAGGAGGAATCCAACTGCCTGCAGGCAATTGATGCGACACACACAAAAATACATAACTGCGGGCGTGAACTGATGTGGGTGATTAGGGATAAAAAAACAAACACGGATAAGTTTTCCGAATTTAAGTATCAGCTTGCGTTGTTTTCCGCAGCAGTGACCGCCTATAAAACGTATTTATTAAAAATGCGCGGTGGCGTTGATATATTAACCGGGTTACCTGGCCGCAGAATGCTGGATGAACGATTTGAACAGCAATTGAAGGAAGTATCAGACCAGAATATTTATATGCTGCTGCTTGATATTGATCGTTTTAAAAATGTGAATGATACATATGGGCATCTGATTGGCGATGGTGTTTTACGTGAGCTTGCGCAGCAACTGCGCGATCGGATCCGTGGGGGCGACACCGCTTACCGCTACGGCGGTGAGGAGTTCATCATTATTTTACATGCGCCTTCGGACAGAGAGGCGTGTCAGGCCGCGTTGCGCCTGTGTGAATCGGTTGCAGCGACAACCATTCACTGTGACGATAAAGCGCTTAACATTACGGTGACCATCGGCGTGACTCAGGCATGGGCAGGCGAGTCTATTGGCGTCGTCGCAAAAAGAGCCGATGCGGCGATGTACCGGGGAAAACAGACCGGGCGCAATCGCTGTATGTTTATGGATGAAGGCGGTGAGATTCACCTTATTACCGACTAATATTTCGTTATCTCAGGTTTGATTTGTTTTATATTGCATTCATTGCTGCTACGGGGAATTTTTTTCTGTTGTCACCGACAGTTGATTTTATTTTTAATCATAATAAAAAGCCCTTTAAGGGCTTTTTATAACAGGAAAACAGCCTGGTAATTATAGGTTCTGGTAGCGGTCTTCCAGACTAATATAGTAAGAGGAGTTGACCAGCGCTTGTTTTAGCACATGCCGATTTTGGCTGTCAAAAAAGGCATAATTAATTTTACCGGCCAGCGCAAGGCCTGTCGGGCGCATCATATGATACGAGTTGTCGCCAGAGCCAATTTTCGGTGCAAGGTAATTTTTCAGCAGGTCATTGCCCTGCAGATCGAAACTCTCGTTAATACCCAGCGATTTGTGATAAATCACCTGTAATAACAAACTGAGATTATAGTTATCCGGATGGCTTACCGTTGAGTAGCAATCTGGGTTAGCGGAAAGGGTGCGGAAATACTCTTCTGAATAATCGAAATAAAGCTTGCCTTGTTGAAATAGTGTGCGGTATTTCAACGCATCTTCTTTGAGCATATTGGTTTGTTTTTCATTGGAAAAACTCACGGAATGGTACGCTTCCACCACGTTTTGAACGCTTACATTGGTGAGATAAAGATGCAGCATGCGGTAATCGACATAGACCATAAAATCAGGAATTTTATCTTTATAGTACCCGAGCTGCGGGGTTGAAATGCGGGATTCCATGGTCGGCAGCATGGTGATATCGAAGAATTGGCTTAGGGCCGCGGTTGAAAACGGTCCCCATTTTTCTGCATGATGCTGCATAAAAATGAAATCACACTGTTCTAATTCGTGATAGAAGTTAATGAAGTCATTATTTTCGTTAAGTTTATAAATAGGCATATTGAAAATGCCATCGAACTTTCCTTCATGCAGCCCGCTGACGTTCATTATCAAATTTCCCAGAACTTCAAGTTGGCAATTACCAATTAATGCTAATTTCATTTTATAAACGCCCCCAGGCTAATGCATTCCGTTGTAATTACAGCGCCTAATTTTATCGTTAGCCTGGGGGGGGAGTACAGGTAAAACCTTATTTTTGTATCAAATAGCGGATCGTCGGCCCATCTTGCTGAATATCCAGCACGGTATAACCGTGATTACGCGCATCCAGCGGAATATTGTTAATGGATTGCGGGCAGTCGCTTACCACTTCCAGAATCTCGCCTTTTTTTAACTGCGGCAGCGCTTCAAGCGTGGCAACAGCCGGGTAAGGACAGGGTTCGCCGCTCATATCAAGACGGTAATCGGGCACAATGTTCATGCGGTCTCCTTAACGGTAGTCGCCGTGTTGGCGCGGCGGAAGAAGCGTTTTTCCCAGCCGACGACAAACAAGAAAGCGGCCAGCAACAAAAGATAAGTGACCAGCAGTCCACCCAGCGGACCGAAGGTTTTCAACAGGTTGATTTTGTCCCAGTTGGTAGCCAGCGCAGGGGATAAATCATCCCAGTAGTAGGCAAGGATCGTTGAGCCAATTACGTTACCAAGCCCCACCCACCAGTAATGCACCTGGCCTTCTACTGCGCGATACATCCAGCCGGTTTCACAGCCGCCGGCCAGTACAATACCAAAGCCGAACAGCAACCCGCCGATCACCGCATTCGGACCCGCCCACATGATTTTGGCTTCCATGCCCAACTGGACATAACTAAAGATGCCGATAGCGCTGGCCGCCATTCCGAAAATAATCGCTTTCGCCATCATCGTGCGCCCGGTGATCCACATATCGCGGAAGGCCGAGGTAAAACAGATTTGCGCACGTTCGATAAGCAGACCAAAACCCACACCAAACAGCATTGCCAGGCCTAATTTTGGCTGGTTCATTGCCGTCAGCAACGCCCAGACCACCATGCCGAAGAACACCAGCATGCCGATGCGAAAACGGCGTTTTGCCTGCGCGGGTTTTTGCGTCAGCGGCGAGGCGGCTGAAACTTTTTGCATTTTGACCGGGATGCGAAACAGCGGCAGCAGCGTGAAGCGTGCGCCAAACCACGAGCCAATGGCGGTGGCAATGGCAAAAAACCATGCGTGTAACGAGAACTGTGGAATACCGGTAAAGAAGGCGGCGAGGTTACAACCCATCGCCAGACGCGCGCCAAAACCGGCAATCATCCCGCCGATAATCGCCTGCATGATGCGGATACGGCTATGTGGTAAACGCAGTTTGACGTTGTTCGCCCACAGCGCGGCGGCGAAACACCCGCCGAACATGCCAATGATCATCATGCCGTCAATACGGGTGAGCGGCGTGCCATCAAGGTGGATCAATTTGAAGTAGCCCCACTCTTCAGTATGTACGCCTGCCAGTTGCAATAACTGGCCGCCCCAGCGGGTAAATTCGCCGGTGACCGCCCAGAACGTGCCGGTGATACCAAAATAGTAAGTGGAGAGGATGCCCGCAGCGATAACCGCCGGGACGGGAGACCAGAACTTAATCAAAAAGCGGTCTTTGAACTGTTGCCATGACATAGAAATGAGCCTCTGAACTCAGAAGGAGCGGGTAATGCAAAAGAACCCGGATAATACACGGGTGAGATGACAAGCTAACGTAAAAAAGGCGAAAAACCTGGTACAGATCAAACTTGCTGGCGGTGGGGGAAAGGGTGGCGATGATAATGCTTTAATGCCACAATATTTTTTTCTTCGCGAGCAGGATAAATAATGAAAAAGCGAGTGATTATTGGCGCGGCGATGCTGCTAAGCGGCTGCGTCCAGGTGGATAATTACGATGCGGTGGTGAAACAGCCCGCACCGGCAGGACTGGCGGGTTACTGGCAGTCATCCGGGCCGCAAAGCAGCCTGGTGAGCCCGGAAGCCATCGCCAGTCTTATCGTGACAAAAGAAGGGGATACGCTCGATTGCCGTCAGTGGCAGCGCGTGATTGCCGTTCCGGGCAAGCTGATGCGTAATGGCGACAAGCTGTATAACGTGACGCAAAAACGTGACATTTACCGCCTTGAGCGCGAAGGCAACACGCTTGAGTTTGACGGTCTGACACTGCAACGCGTCGATAAACCCACGGTTGAATGCCAGGACGCTTTAACAAAAACCGGGCTGAAAATTACGCACTAAATGGCACGCCGGGCCTGCATATTGCCCGGCGCATTTTTATAGCGCATCCTCAATAACCCACACGCTGACGCTCCCACCATGACAGGTGAATGTTCCCTCACCGTTTTCATCGGTGGTGATGGTGTCCTCTCGGTTGCCAAGAAAATCCCGCCATACTTTATTGGCGTAATTTTCCCCCAGCGTCAGCGGCTTTTCTCCCTCGTCGCCATTGGACATCACTACCACGCAACCCGGCTCACATTCGGTGCCGCTGCGGCTAAAGGCAATGCAGTTAGGATGATCAAACCACAGCGTTTGCACGCCATGGGCGAAACGCTGGCGAGCGAGGATTAACCGATCGAGATCCTCAATGACTGGCATATCCACGTGGTAGGTTTCGCCATCGCCGCCGGTGTCGTCGTAGCTTGCGCCAAAAAGATCCGGGTAAAAGACTGACGGCACGCCATTTTCACGCAGCAGGATCAACGCATAGGCCAGCGGTTTAAACCAGGCTTCAACCGGCGCTTCCAGGGCTTGCAGGGGTTGCGTATCGTGGTTGGCAACCAGCGTGACGGCGTGAAACGGATCGGCTTCCACCAGTGTTCCGTCGAAGATCTGGCGCATATCGTAATCGCGCCCCTGTTGCGAGGCTTCGTGAAATTTCATATGTAGCGGCGCGTCAAAGAGCATCGTTTTACCCTCAACCTGGCCGATATACTGCTGCAATTTTTCCACTTCATGGGACCAGTATTCCGCGACGATAAACAGCGGCCGGGGCGCGACTTCCTGCACATGCTCGATCCACTCTTTATAGAACCAGGCCGGAATATGTTTCACGGCGTCCAGACGAAAACCGTCGCAGTGGGTTTGCTCCATAACCCAGCGGGCCCAGTATTTGATCTCTTCCGTCACCGCATGGTTACGAAAATCGATATTTGCCCCCATCAGATAGTCGAAATTACCCAGCTCGTCGTCAACCTGGTCGTTCCAGCCATCACCGGTATAGTCGTTAACGATTTTAAATACACCGTATTCGTCCGGATTTTCGATATGATCGACACCGCTAAAGCATTTGTAATCCCAGATAAATCGCGAATATTGCCCGGCGCGGGCAGGGGAGGTGAAGCGCGTCCAGGCTTCACATGCAACAACCTCGTCGTCAATTTGCGTGCGATCCTGTTGATTGACCCGGTTCACGCGTACTGCTTCTTTTTCATCGGCACCCATTTTGTGGTTCACCACCACATCCAGCAGCACGGCGATATCGTTCGCCTGCAGGGCGTCAATGGCGGCGAGCAGTTGTGCTTTATCCCCGTATTTGGTGGCGACGCTGCCTTTCTGATCAAATTCACCTAAATCGAATAAATCGTAGCTGTCATAACCCACCGATTGGCCGCCTGCGGCACCTTTGTACGCCGGTGGAAGCCAGACCATATTGATACCCATGTCATTCAGCGCACCTGCGCGCGCGCGAAGTTCCGGCCAGAGTGTGCCGCCATCAGGGGAGTACCAGTGAAACGTTTGCAACAGGGTGGGTTTTTTCATCTTCCGTGCTCCAGAATGAGACGTTGGAAGTATGGCTGAGATTTCAGAAACGACGAACCGCTTCGCACATATCGGCGGAGTAATCTGTTGGGAGATAAGAATGGGAAGAGAGTGGTGAAGGCAAAAACCGTAGCGGGTGATGGACTGTTCCTGCATCACCCGCCGGGCATGAGATCAGATCTCATTGGGGAATAAAATGTTTCCAGAAAGACGTCCATATGTCGAATGCAGGTTATGTTGTCGGGATGTCTGTCCAACCAATGTCCGCAGCTCGTCCATTCGCTGGCTTAACAGTTCTTTGAGTGAAACTTCATTTTCCAGAATTTGCTGTAGCAGCGGGCGAATTTGCGCCTGCATTTGAGGCGCGACTTCACTAATGTCCTGGAACTGTGTCAGTTTCTCCACAGCGGTAATGTATTTCAACTCGTGCTCAATGAGTTCGTCCCAACGCCCTTCCTTCGCGAGGTTAAGCATGGTGCGGCTGGTGACCAACAGCTGCTGATAGTGGTGGAGCAACCCGAAATTTGCTTCCATTAGTAAGTGTCCCGCGCGTTTTGATTATTGGGGCCAATCTCTTTCCAGGCATCAGCAATGTTGTTGAGCAACGTTGAAACTTCATCAATGGCGGAGAGGTCATTGTGGAGATTAGCCTGTAAAAGACGTCGTGTCATATAGTCATAAAGACTGTCCAGGTTTGCGGCGATCTCGCCACCGACTTCGTGGTCGAGACCGGCACGCAAACCGTTGGTAATGATATTTATAGCCTTTGAAAGCGCCTGTCCTTTACCGGGAATATCTCCCTGCTCAATCAGGATCGCAGCCCTTTTCATGGCGCTTAACGCGCCATCAAAAAGCAGTACTACAAGCTGATGCGGGCTGGCGCTCAGGACGGCGCTTTCCACGCCGACCTGAGCATAAGCCTGAGTTCCCGATTTCGTATACATTTCAAACCTCAACGAATACTTTATTAATTGGTCTTGTTAAATTGCTGGGTCAAATAGTTACCGGTTGACTCCAGTGACGACACCAGCGTACTTAAACTTGTAAATTGCGCTTTATAACGAGCCATGGTTGCGGTTATCTGATCGCTAACCCGGTCATACTGATCAGACAGCTTTTTCAGCGTCTTGTTAATCCCATCGGTTGCATTCTGCACGGTGCCATCAGAACCCAGGAAATCGTCCAGCAGATTGCTGGCCTGCGTCGCAAAACCTGTGGTTTTGCCATCACCGGTCAGGAAAGAGATCACGTCAGTTGATTTTTCAGTCAGCGCTTTGTCAAGCTTGGTGCTGTCGACGGTCAGTTTACCGGACGTATCCTGAGTAATACCCAGCTGCGACAGAATGTTATAGCTGCCGGTGTTGCTCTGCGAAGAGGAGAGCAGCGAGCGCAAACGCGTCTGAATGTTACGCAGCGTACCGTCACCCAGCAGATCGCCGTTAGAGTTATCCTGAGACGTACTGCCCTGATCCACTTTCGTGTATTTTGTCTGGTTGGCAATGGTCGTTTGCAGTGAGTTATAAGCATCAACAAACGCCTGCACCGCCGCGGTCATTGGCGCGTTATCTTTAGTAACCGCCAGCGTTTCCGGGCTGCCGATATTGGTCTTATTCAGCGTCAGCGTTACGCCTTCCGGCGCATCGGTGATGGTGTTACTGCTACGCGTGATCGCCACGCCGTTGATCTTCAGGTTGGCGTCAGCGGCGGCAACCTGCTGCGTCATGGTATTGCTGGCGCTGCCGGCATTGCTTGAATCATAACTAACGTACTTGGCTAATTCGGTATCATTAGTGGTGATCGTCATCTGGTTGGTGGTACCGCTATCGCGCGAGGTCAGCGCCAGATAGTAGCTGCTGTCATCGGCTTTAATGATACTGGCGGTCACACTTCCTGCTTTCGCGTTGATCGCATCACGGATATCCGCCAGGCTGGTCTTATCGCTTGCCAGCGTAACGGTCAGCGGATCTTTTTGACCCGGTTGGGTGATCGTAATGGTACGCGAGCTCAGGCTGCTATCACCTAAATCCGTATCTTTACTTGCCGCTTTCGGGCTGAGCAGCGACTGCGCTGCTGCCAGCGACGTCACTTCAATAGAATATGATCCTGCCGTTGCACTGGTCGCCAGGGAGGCGGTAAACGCCGTGTTGGTGCTGGAAACTTTGGCCGATGCAATTTTTGAGGTGTCTTTCAGCGCGTTGGCCGCTGTTTGCAGTTTGGTCAGCGACGTCTGAACGATACCCCAGGCAGTGAGTTTTGCTTTATACGATGTCTGCTGAGTGGTAATTGGCGTCAGCCTTGTCTCTTCGGCCGTCTGCAGCTGGCTATACAGCGTACTGAGCGACGAACTTAAGCTGGTGCCTGCTCCGATAGAACTAATAGTTGCCATTTCTTTATCCTTCAGTTTTAGACAATCACTGTGGGGATTATCGGCAGCGACTGCGAAAAGATTAGAGGGTTTTTTTTAAAACAATGGCGAAATAAAGATAAAGAATAGCGGGCAGTTTGCGGCTTTAAAAAAATGATCTTTTTTTCTAAAGGTTGCTCAGAGGCGGTCGATAATCAGGGTGACGGTGAGAAAACCGTAGGCAGATGCCTGAATCTGATAACTTTTTTTAAGGAATTACATCATGGCTGTTATTAATACTAACACCCTGTCTCTGATGACTCAGAACAACTTGACTAAATCTCAGTCTTCTCTGGGTACTTCTATTGAGCGCCTGTCTTCTGGTCTGCGTATTAACAGCGCTAAAGATGACGCTGCTGGCCAGGCAATTGCTAACCGCTTTACTTCTAACATCAACGGCCTGACCGTTGCTGCACGTAACGCGAACGACGGTATCTCTCTGGCGCAGACCGCTGAAGGCGCGCTGGGCGAAATCAACAACAACTTGCAGCGTATCCGTGACCTGACCGTTCAGGCACAGAACAGCTCCAACTCTGCATCTGACATCGACTCCATCCAGGCTGAAGTTAACCAGCGTATGGAAGAAGTTAACCGCGTGACCACCCAGACCGACTTCAACGGCATCAAAGTGCTGAACACCGGTTCCGGCACCAGCAGCTACAACTTCCAGGTTGGCGCGAAAGACGGCGAGCAGATCTCCATCAGCCTGACCTCTTCCAACGCTTACAACCTGTTCAATGCTACCGGTGCAACTTCCCAGACTTCCGGCCAGACCATCAACGGTACTGCACGTACTACCGCTGCTGAAGGCTTCGACGTTCTGAGCGGTACTGTGAACAGCGGCGGCACCACCAACGGTAACCCGCTGGCAGATATCGATGCGGCAATCAAAGCGGTTGACACTCAGCGCAGCCTGCTGGGTGCATCCCAGAACCGTTTCGAATCCACCATCACTAACCTGAACAACACCGTGAACAACCTGTCTTCCGCACGCAGCCGTATTCAGGATTCTGATTACGCGACTGAAGTGTCGAACATGTCCCGCGCGCAGATCCTGCAGCAGGCTGGTTCTTCCGTACTGGCTCAGGCCAACCAGGTTCCGCAGACCATGCTGTCCCTGCTGCGTTAATCGCAAATTACGTAGTATCAGAAAGCGCCGCTTGTCGGCGCTTTTTTATTTCTTTGAAAAATAAGCTGAATAAAAATAAAAAAATCCCTAAAGAGTTCGTTAACCCCGTCGATAACAATTAGGACGGTGATGAAGCCGCTGGCGCATACCGGAATATAAATTACTCAATGAAGGATAATAATCATGGCTGTTATTAATACTAACACCCTGTCGCTGATGACCCAGAACAACCTGACTAAATCTCAGTCTTCTCTGGGCACCTCGATCGAGCGCCTCTCTTCCGGTCTGCGTATCAACAGCGCTAAAGACGACGCTGCAGGCCAGGCAATTGCTAACCGTTTTACTTCTAACATCAACGGCCTGACCGTTGCTGCACGTAACGCGAACGACGGTATCTCTCTGGCGCAGACCGCTGAAGGCGCGCTGGGCGAAATCAACAACAACTTGCAGCGTATCCGTGACCTGACCGTTCAGGCACAGAACAGCTCCAACTCTGCATCTGACATCGACTCCATCCAGGCTGAAGTTAACCAGCGTATGGAAGAAGTTAACCGTGTTACCACCCAGACCGACTTCAACGGCATCAAAGTGCTGAACACCGGTTCCGGCACCAGCAGCTACAACTTCCAGGTTGGCGCGAAAGACGGCGAGCAGATTTCCATCAGCCTGACTTCTTCCAACTCTTACAACCTGTACAACGCTACCGGTGCAACTTCCCAGACTTCCGGCCAGACCATCAACGGTACTGCACGTACTACCGCTGCTGAAGGCTTTGACGTTCGGAGCGGTACTGTAAGCAGCGGCGGCGCTACCGACGGTAACCCGCTGGCAGATATCGATGCGGCAATCAAAGCGGTTGACACTCAGCGAAGCCTGCTGGGTGCGTCCCAGAACCGTTTCGAATCCACCATCACTAACCTGAACAACACCGTGAACAACCTGTCTTCCGCACGCAGCCGTATTCAGGATTCTGACTACGCGACTGAAGTGTCGAACATGTCCCGTGCGCAGATCCTGCAGCAGGCTGGTTCTTCCGTACTGGCTCAGGCCAACCAGGTTCCGCAGACCATGCTGTCCCTGCTGCGTTAATCGCAAATTACGTAGTATCAGAAAAGCGCCGCTTGTCGGCGCTTTTTTATTTTGTGATTTGCGCATATTTTCGACGAAAATTGCTCAAAAAATAGAAAAATTACTAAAGAGTTCTGCGAGGTCGTCGATAACAATTATGACGGTGATGAAGCCGCTGGCCCATACCGGAATATAAATTTCTCACTGAAGGATAATTATCATGGCTGTTATTAATACTAACACCCTGTCGCTGATGACCCAGAACAACCTGACTAAATCTCAGTCTTCTCTGGGCACTTCGATCGAGCGTCTCTCTTCCGGTCTGCGTATCAACAGTGCAAAAGATGATGCGGCTGGCCAGGCAATTGCTAACCGTTTTACTTCTAACATCAACGGTCTGACCGTTGCTGCACGTAACGCGAACGACGGTATCTCTCTGGCGCAGACCGCTGAAGGCGCGCTGGGCGAAATCAACAACAACTTGCAGCGTATCCGTGACCTGACCGTTCAGGCGCAGAACAGCTCCAACTCCGCATCTGACATCGACTCCATCCAGGCTGAAGTTAACCAGCGTATGGAAGAAGTTAACCGTGTTACCACCCAGACCGACTTCAACGGCATCAAAGTGCTGAACACCGGTTCCGGCACCAGCAGTTACAACTTCCAGGTTGGCGCGAAAGACGGCGAGCAGATCTCCATCAGCCTGACTTCTTCCAACTCTTACAACCTGTACAACGCTACCGGTGCAACTTCCCAGACTTCCGGCCAGACCATCAACGGTACTGCACGTACTACCGCTGCTGAAGGCTTCGACGTTCTGAGCGGTACAGTGAACAGCGGCGGCACCACCGACGGTAACCCGCTGGCAGATATCGATGCGGCAATCAAGGCGGTTGACTCTCAGCGCAGCCTGCTGGGTGCATCCCAGAACCGTTTCGAATCCACCATCACTAACCTGAACAACACCGTGAACAACCTGTCTTCCGCACGCAGCCGTATTCAGGATTCTGATTACGCGACTGAAGTGTCGAACATGTCCCGCGCGCAGATCCTGCAGCAGGCTGGTTCTTCCGTGCTGGCTCAGGCCAACCAGGTTCCGCAGACCATGCTGTCCCTGCTGCGTTAATTCGCAACCGCTTAAAAAAGGCATCATCGGATGCCTTTTTTTATGTGCAATCGTCAGATATAGCGCCTTTTCTGTTAGCTTTTTTGCCTCTCGATCTTTCTTTCGTCCTCCAGAATATTGCATAACGACAGGAACGCCTTTTGCTATCACCCCGGTGGCTTGCGCGGTGATATGAGGATGACAGATGCAAAGCATACTAATCAGCGTTGATCAATTTGACGCGTTTACCCCCCATACCTCTGAACTTATCGATATCGCAGACGCCTTGCTGGCCAAAGGTTGGCGCGTGGATGTCATTAGCTCAACCGCCGGGCAGAAATTAACGAGTGAAATAGCACGCCTGAGCGCGACAGGGCGTTTTACTGTCATCACCGAAAAGCAGGGGGCGCTGGAAACCTATTACAACGCCATCTGGATCTATCGCGGTTTCTTTAGCGAAAAGTTACTTGATGCTATTGAAGCCGGGAAACTCGACGGCGCGATGATTTTCCGCCATTTCAGCGATTACAACGATCTCTACTTGCCGTGGGGCGTGGCGCTGGAGAATCAGTTTGCCGCGCTGACGCTGGATCTCTCCGCGCGTACTTCTGCCATCTTGCTACAGACCGGTGTGGAGAGCGCGCAGCTCAAACATTTACCGTGGTCAGTACCGGCCAGCTTTGGCGCATTTACCCGCACGCGCGACGCGCAAACCTTGTCTCGCGTTCTTTATATAGCGGGCAAAATGTCGGCGGAAATGTATGAAGTTCAGCAGCAGGCGAGGGAGGCGGGCATCCAGATCGAGTGGTTCGATCTGAGCCAGCAGTTACAACGCCTCGAACCGGCCTGGCTGGAACAGTATGACGTGATCATCGGTAATGACGAAAGCGTGGCGAAAGCGCTGACGCTTGGGATCCCGCTGTTCCTGGTTAACGAAGGTTACGTTGAAGGTTATCTGAATGCCGATAACCTGGCGCGTCATGAAGCCGATCATTTCTGCGCGGTGACGCTACACAACTGCCCGGACGCCAATGAATGGGTGGAACTGCTGCAAAGCGGTTATGCCAGCGCGCGCGAGTGGGCACTGGCGCAGCGTGCGACTTTTGTCAGTAAATGGACGCTGGATACCGCGCTGGAGGCGATTTTTACGTTGCCATTGGTGGAAAAATCCCGCCAGTTGGATAACAAATCACGCTATACGCTGAACTTCCACAGTAAAGCGGTGCTGGCGCAGCAGCAGACCAGCGAGTACTCCTTCAGCCGCTGGCTGGAGGATCGCCAGATTAGCGATGCGCGACGCGAAGCGCTGCTCTCTTTCGCCGGCGCAAACCCGGACAAAGCCAGCATCGGTGTGATTATCCTTGGCGATAACGACCGCAGCGCGCAGACCAGAAGCTCTGTGGAAAGCCAGTCGCTGGCTGCCGCCAGCATTGATGTCATTGCCGATGATAACGCCTGGCCTGCGGCAGTAAATGCGCTGCTAAGTACGCGGGATGCCGATGCGCTGTTACTGATCCCTGCCGGTTTTACGCTGCGGGACGATGCGTTGTTGCGCTTTGCCGAGCAACGGATGCAGCAACAAAATGCCTGGCTGTTTTACTGCGATGAAATGACGCGTGCGGAAAACGGCGAACCGCTATTGACGCTGCGTCCTGATGTCAATATTGACCTGCTGCGCGGCGTGCCGTATGTCGGGCGCGTTCTGCTTTTTTCGCGTGATATTGCCCGTCAGCTCGGTGGCCTGAACAGCCACTATCCGCAGGCGGCAATGATCGATTTGCTGTGGCGCTTTGTTGAAGGGCAGGGAACTCCTGCGCTAGGCCGCGTTGCCGAAGTGCTGGTGGAAAGCCCGGAAGCGGCGTCATGCTGGAGCGAAAACCCGGCGGTGGTGGCCGAATGCGAACAGATTTTACTGGCGCACCTGCAACGACTTGGCATTCAGGCCTCGCTGGAAGCGGGGTTAGCGGCGAACATTAAACGTCTGCGCTACCACTGGGACGCAAAGCCACTGGTGTCGATCATTATTCCAACCCGCGATCGCGTTGCGCTGCTCAAACGCTGTATTGAAAGTTTGATGGAGAAAACGCGTTATCAACACTATGAGCTGTTGATTGTTGATAACCAGTCGGTGGAAGAGGATGCCTGCCGTTTTCTCAATGATCTGGCGGCTCTGGGTATCGATCAGGTACGTATTTTGCGCTACGACGCGCCGTTTAACTTTGCCGAAATCAACAACGCTGCGGCGCAACAGGCGCGTGGTGAGGTGCTGGTCTTTCTCAATAATGATTGTGAAATTATTGATGGCGGCTGGCTTGATGCCTTGCTGGAGCAGACGTTACGCCCGGAAGTGGGGCTGGTTGGTGCGCGTCTGGAGTATCAGGATGGCCGTATTCAGCACGGCGGCTTTTTACTTGGTGTGCAGCATGGTGTAGAGGTGGCGTTTGACGGTGCCGATGGCGAAAGCAACGGCTTCCAGCACTATCTGAAAACGCCGCGTAACCTGACGGCGGTAAGCGCTTCCTGCATGATGGTGCGCAAAGAGGTCTTTTTTGCCCTCAACGGTTTTAACCAGGAAACCTATCCGCTCTATTTTGCCGATGTCGATCTCGGTTTACGCGCGCAGCAGCAAGGTTATCTCAATGTCTGGACACCGTACGCCCGCGTGAAACATATGGGGGGTGCCACCCGCTTACTGGGCGATAAGTTCCATGTGCAGGAGCGCCCGTTACTGACGGATTTTGCCACTCTGCGTAATGAATGGCGGCAAGGCCTGCTCGCAGAACCGTCATACCATCCGTTAATGCAAAAAGCGGGGCAGGCGTTCACGCTCAGCGCGAGCCTGGCGCGCTTGCATCAGCCGTTGCCGGGACGCCCGCTGCCGGTGGTGCTGGCGCATCATGTTAACTGGGTCGGCGGCGGACACCACCGGGTGATGCAACCCTTTAAAGCGCTGGAACGTCATTTGATGATTGAAGGCGGGTTGACCAACACCATTCCTGGCGTGATGGAAGCGGCTGCGCAGCAGCCGGATGTGATTTTGCTGGAGCTGATTACCGGCAGCCGTTTCCCGCAGATTATTCAGCAGTTACGCAGCACCAGTAATGCCAAAATCGTGCTCGAATATGATGACTACCTGCTTAATGTGCCGATCAAAAATGGTTCTCGTCAGCACTTCCCGCAGCAAATGGTGAAGAATTTTCGCAAAGTCGTCGACAGCGCTGACTGGCTGGTGGTCTCCACCGCGCCGCTGGCGGACGCTTACAGCCGTTTCCATAGTGACATCCGCATTGCGCAAAACCGCCTTGCGCCGAACCAATGGGAACATCTGTTGAGCGAGCGAGGCACGGGCAAAAAAGTGCGTGTTGGCTGGGCTGGCGGCAGTTCTCATGCCGGTGACCTTGAGATCTTATTGCCGCTGATTAAAGAGCTGGAAGGGAAGGTTGAATGGGTCTTTATGGGCATGAAGCCGCGCAATGTCCGCTGTGAATTCCACCCCGGCGTGCCGTTTGAAATGTACCCGGAAAAGCTGGCCAGCCTCAATCTCGACCTGGCGTTAGTGCCGCTGGAAATTAATCAGTTCAACGAATGTAAGAGCAACCTGCGTCTGCTGGAGATCGGCACCTGTGGTGTGCCGATCATCGCCACCGATATTGTGCCTTACCGTTGCGATCTGCCGGTTACGCTGGTGGAAAACCGCTTCAAAGACTGGATGAACGCGGTTCAGGCCTATATCAACGATGCCGATTTACGTCATCGCCAGGGCGATGCGCTGCGTGAAGCGGTGCTGAATAACTGGTATTTGCGCGGCGCAGGTCTGGATGACTGGCAGCAGGGCTGGTTACCGAAAGCATAAATTTCTCTGCCAGGCCGGCGGGCCTGGCAAACGTTCAAGGAATATCGATGAATAACCTCGCTCAGTACCCCTATCTGATTGTGGCACCCGATTACTCGGAGGCGTCTGCCGGGATACAAGTGCTGCATTTTTTTTGCCAGACCATAAACAACTCGGGCGGCAAAGCGTGGATTGTGGGCGGGACGGTTAACCCAAAATGGAATACGCCGCGTCTTACGGAAGATGATTACGCGCAATTACAGAAGTCAGGCGAGCCGTGGATTGCGGTGTACCCGGAAGTAACGAGTGGCAACCCGCTGCGTGCGCCGGTAGTGGCGCGCTATATGCTCAACAGAGAAGGGGTGATGAATGGCAATCGCCTCGATTTTTCGCCTGACGATCTGTTTTTCTGGTATCGCGTGGAGTTCGCCGAAAAAGAGTATCAACCGGCGCTGTTAAATATTGAGAATTACGATCTCGATCTGTTCCAGGATGATAATCCGCATAAGGATCTGGATTTACTCTATATTAACCGCTTACCCGCCAGCGTTATTGAATATGACAAATTGCCGAAAAATCTGACGGTATTGAGTATGCAAAACCCGCTGCCGCTCGACGAACTGGCAAAAGTTCTCAAGCGCGGACGCGTATTATATACCTATGAATCTTCTGGTACCTGTCTGCTGGCGAATTTATGTGGTTGCCCGGTCGTTGGGTTAATCGCGCCAGGTTACGAAAGCTATGCATTAAGTGAAAAAACGATACGTGAAAACGGCAATGCAGGTTATACGCTGGTTAATACTCCGGAAGCTATCGAACACGCACGCGAAAATCTTTATAAGTCGCGCGAGCAATTATTGTTGAGACGCGAAAGATCGCTGGTGCAATTCAGGGACTTCATCGAAAAAACACAACGTAAAGCGCAAGAAAAAGCACAAGAACATTACCGCAATACGTTTCAGGGTTGGCTTGAAAATAGCGTGACGGAAAAACGCATTGATACGCGCTCTTCATTGGCGTTGCTGTTCGTTATTCTCAATCCGCACGGCGACAGCGCCGCTGTTAATATCACCGTGGATTCTTTACGTGGACAATTAGGCAATTTGCCGAATGCCCGCATCCTTCTTGTGCAGGATGGTGTTCATCACGACACAACGGATAACACCCTCTCGGTTGTCGATTTTCAGCATTACCAGCACAATTTTGCCAGCCTGGTTCAGAGCGCTGCTGCCGACTGGTTACAGGTGGTTCCTGCCGGTGTGACCTACACGCAAAACAGCGTGTATCACTTAGCCCGGACACTGCAAGAGCGCTCCGGTGTGCAGGCTATTTATGCTGACGAAGCCGTTAAGCATGCCGATTCAGTGACGCATTTTTTCAAGCCAGAGTTTAATTTCGATCTCTTCATTAGTGCGCCGTCCCGTTATTTACAACGGGTTTTCTTCCGCTCGTCGGCATGGCTGGAATGCGGTGGCTGGGACAATAACGCAGAGGCGGCTTTTGAATTCGATCTCATCACAAAATTGATTGCCCGTTATGATATCGCCGCTATTGGTCATTATGCGGATATCGTCAATATTGTTGACGAGAAGATGCTCACTCCCGCAAGCATTGAAATTGAGGGTGGCATCGTTGGTTCTTTCGCTGCGCAGCGAAATTTACCGGTAGATCATGTGGAGTATTGCGATGGTGTCGCGTGGCGGATCCATTACCCACTGAATAATACGGGGCGGGTGAGTATTATCTTAACCCATAATCATGATGCTAATTTAATGACGCGCTGTATCGCGTCGCTGGTGGATAACACCGACTGGCATGATTACGACATTATTATCCCCGTGATAAACACCACCGATCCGATTGTTTTGCAGACCGCGCGGGAAGTTGAAAAACTGTTACCCGGCAAGGTTCAGGTGCTTGAGCTGAATAACTGCAGTGAGGTGCAGGCGATAAATATTGCGGCGTCACACGCTGCGGGCGCGTCTTTGTTGTTATTAGACGTAAGATCGGTTTTCGTCTTAAAAAGCTGGTTAAACACCTTACTCAATCCGATGGTGCGCCCGGAAGTGGCATGTAGCGGGCCGAAGATCATTAGCTTTGATAAAAAGCTTATCAGCGCAGGGATGATTGTTGGCGCGGATAACGGCATCGCGAATGTCGGTGCCGGAGAAGACTGGCAATCTTTCGGCTATCAGGCACGTTATCAGTGTGAACAAAACTACTCCGTGCTTAATAGCCTGTGTCTGCTTATCAAAAGAGAATATTTCACGCAGGCCGGCGGGCTGGATGAAAAATACACGTCGCTTGAAGTGAGTTCAGCCGCGTTTTGCCTTGCTGTGCAAAAAATGGGCTACGTTTCAGTCTGGACGCCGTATAGCATTGTTGCCTCGGACAATTACCACTTTATGCAGAGCGAGTACCAGCAATCCCTGTTATCGCAAATGACCGCGTTGATGGAGGATTTCAGCGGGGTATTTGCAGGCGATCCCGCGTATAGCAAGTCTTTATCGTTGAGTTCGCCACTCTTTACGCTGGACGCCAGCGTTACACAACACCGCTTATGTGTAAGCCCGGCGCAAACGCCGGTGGTATTGCTGGTATTGCCTTCGCAGACCGTTTATACAAAACGCTTAACGCACTATTTCCGCATGATGGAAGAAGCCGGTGAGATCGCACTCATTATCAACGATGCCTTGCCTGCGTTACCGGCGTTACTCAGAACGCTTCCCGCCATTACCATTCTGGATGCCGATGTTAGTGAAAGTGATATCAGCACCGTTACGCAGTTTCGCGCGCTGACGGGGCAGGTTGTGCACTGTCTTTTTGATGAGAATGCGGAGCCGCTGATTGCACGCCAGAATAGCCAACATCTGCCGTTTGATCGCTGGCTGGTATTAAATTCCGCGCAGGAAAAATGGGGGCGCGGCAAAGGGCTAAACGTTCTGCGAATCCCTGACTATCTCCCGCCGGCATGGTTTTCACAGGATAAAGCCGTTGCGGTGAATGCTCCACGCCGCGTGTTATGCCCGGTTTTTTCTCTCACCGGCAAAGAGCGGGATTTCATCTGGCAGTTGATCGAAAAAACGCATCACATTGTTGACTGGTATATTTTTGGCGAGTGTCCAGCCAGCTGGTATCCGCTGGTGAAGGGCACCTTCAGATACCATGCTAATCCTGTCTCGGTTGAGACGCTGGATGCGCTGAGCCCGGATGCGGTGATTTTGTTCCGCGATAATAATCATGAGCATCGGTTTGCTGATAGTTATGCCCTGTTGCAGTATGCCGCACGAAATATCACCGTTATTTGCAGCGATTTCCCTTGTTTCAGCGAGTATGACTTCGTGACGAAACTGAAACCTAAAATGGCACTGTGGACGCAGGCCATCGACGATTTTGCGACTACAGGCAACGCCGCCTGCGAGAATCAAGAGCAAATCAACGCTCTGCTAAAAGATCGCTATCTTTTTGATGAACCGCGCCAACAAGCGCTGCTCGCCATGCTGAAGTAATGCGCATTTTTGCGGCAATGAAACCCGGTGATGTGACATTACCGGGTTTTTCGCTGAATAGCTGATTACGCAAGCCCTGCCATTTTTCCACAGCCTGCGCAGACCCCGCCAGTTTACCTTTAGCACTGAGGGGAAAAGCATAACAAAATGCCCCCTGTTTCACCGATAGCTCGCCAGGCGCGTCGTTATGATGAACAGATAATTCCTACGCGCGCAGGTTTGTCTATGGACAATAATATCTTTGTAACCAGCCCTCTTTTGCCACCGCTGGAAGAGTTTATTCCTTACCTTGAGAAGATCTGGAACAACCGGATCCTCACGAATGGCGGTGTTTTCCATCAGGAACTTGAAGAGGCGCTGGCAAGTTACCTGGGCGTGAAACATGTTTGCTTGTTCGCAAACGGTACGCTGGCGCTGCTCACCGCACTGCAGGCGCTCCGCGTCACCGGCGAGGTCATCACCACGCCTTACTCCTTTGTTGCCACCTCCCATACCCTGTTATGGAATGGCCTGACGCCGGTTTTCGCCGACATCGATCCGCAAACTTACAATATCAATCCTGAGCGTGTCGAAGAGCTGATCACCCCGCAGACCACGGCGATTATGCCGGTTCACTGCTACGGCATTCCCTGCGATGTGGACAAAATCCAGCAGGTCGCGGATATCTACGGCCTGAAAGTGATTTATGACGCGGCGCACGCGTTTGGCGTGAAGAAAAACGGCGTCAGTATTTTGAATCACGGGGATTTGTCGGTGCTGAGCTTCCACGCAACGAAAGTGTTTAACACCTTCGAAGGCGGCGCGATTATTTGCCACGATGCGCGTACCAAGCAGCGCATCGATTATTTGAAAAACTTCGGTTTTGCTGGGGAAACGCGCGTTGTCGCCCCTGGTATCAACGCCAAAATGAACGAAGTTGAAGCGGCGTTCGGCTTGTTGCAGCTTAAACATATCGATCAGGCGCTGGCCGATCGCCAGGCGCTTTACCAGCATTATGTGGAATTACTGCAGGGAATCGACGGCGTTCGTCTGCTGGATGTGCCTGCTGATGTGACATGGAACCATGCCTACTTCCCGGTTTTGATTGAGCCGGAATTCGGTATCGATCGCGATTCGCTTTATGACGTGCTGAAAAATGCCGGTATTTTAACGCGCCGTTATTTCTACCCGCTGATTAGCTCCTTCAGTATGTATCGCGGGCTTGCTTCCTCGCAGAAAGAGAACTTGCCGTGCGCAAATGTTATCGCTGACAAAGTGCTGTGCTTGCCGATTTATCCGGGGCTGGCGCGCGAAGATCAACAGCGTATCACTGACATCATTCGCGGAGTCGCCGCAACCGCAACACCCGGTGCGGCAGTTATTTCGCTGGAGGGTGCATGACAGCCACGCGTACGGCGATGATCCTCGATGCGGGATTTGCCTCACTACCTTTACAACGGGCGATCAAAACAGCGGGCTTTACCACGCTGGTGTGCAGCGGTAAGCCGCACGATGCGGGAATGAAGTCTGCCGATATTGCCAAAGTCCAAAATTATGCCGATTGCGATGCGGTGTTAGCGATCGCACGCGAACATAACATTGCGGCCATTACGCCTGGCGTTACCGATGTTTCGTACCTGACGGGGAGCCGCGTTGCCGCCGAACTTGGCCTGCCCGGTTTCGACACGCCGGATGTCAGCGACACGCTTTTTCTTAAAGATCGCTTCCGCGCCTGGGCAGAGCAGCAGGGTTATCCGATCCCGCGTGCGGTAAGACGTGCTGAAGATGCGCGCCATCTCCCGTTTCCGTTGCTGGTAAAACCGATTGATGCTTATAGCGGCATCGGGATTACCCTGGTGCAGCAGGCCGCAGAACTTGACGATGCGGTGGCAAAAGCCCGTAGCGCTTCGCAAAACGGCGAGTGCGTGATTGAAACCTTTTGCCAGGGCGCGCTCTACAGCCACTCCGCGTTTGTCCGCGGTGGGGAGATTGTCTGCGAATTTTTTGTCGATGAGTTCTGCACTGTCTATCCCTGGCAGGTCAACAGCAGCAGCTTGAGTCTTTCCCTGACGGAAAGCATGCGTGATCGCGTCAGTGAATGTATGCAAACCCTGGTGCGTCAGCTTCAACTGGTCGACGGTTTGCTGCATACCCAGTTTATTGCCAATGACAACGATTTTTGGCTTATCGAACTTACCCGGCGCTGCCCGGGCGATCTCTATTCCCGTTTAATTGAGCTTTCAACCGGCGTTGATTATTCCAGCGAGTTTGTCGCCCCGTTCCTGGGTTGCCAGCAGGCCACCGCGTTTTCAGCGCGGCGACCTGCGCACCTTCGCGCCATTGCGCGGCACACTATTTCCAGCGATGTCGATACCCATTTTACCGGCTACCTTTTTGCGCCGCTGGCGGCACGTATTATCGAAACTATTCCGCTGAAATTGCCTGGCGATCGGCTGGAACCCGCGCCGCGTGACAGGGCTGGGTTGGTGTTTGCTGAATTCGATGATGTTGCTGAACTGGCGCGTCTGACGCCGCAACTTAAAAACTATTTTTCTTTTAAAACGACGTAAGGACCGGATTATGGCTAAGCCCTTATCCCTGGCATTTATCGGCGGCGGCCTTAATTCCGCCATCGGTATGACCCATAAAATCGCCAGCCAGATGGATGGACATTTCCAGTTATCTGCCGGCTGTTTCAGCCGGGATGACGCCCTTAATCGGCAAACCGGCATGGCCTGGGGGCTTGATGAGAGCAAGATTTACCAGGATGCGTTGACGCTGCTTGAGAAAGAGCACGCGCATCTGGATGCGGTGGTGGTGCTCACGCCTACGCCCGCGCACCGCGAAATTCTGATGGCATGTCTGGAATATCCGCTGCCGATCATTTGCGAAAAAGCCTTAGTGGCGAGCGTCAAAGATGCTGAAGATATTCAGCAGCGCGTCGACGAGGTGAATAGCCAGCTCTACGTGACGTTCAACTATACCGGCTACCCGATGGTGCGCGAATTACGCCAGCGCTTGCAAAGCGGCGCGCTGGGCCGAATTCAGCACGTGATGGTTGAGATGCCGCAAGAAGGTTTCAGCCGTTGTCGCAGCGACGGCAGCGTCGCGCTACCGCAAACCTGGCGGCGCACGGATAACGCGATCCCGACGGTATCGTTGGATCTTGGCGTACATGTCCATCAACTGGTGGAGTTCCTCACCGAGAAACATGCGCTGGATGTCTATGCCGTTAATAGCACCTTTGCCCGTGTGCCGGGCGTGGTGGACACGGTGAATATCGTTTCACGTTATAGCGATGATGTGGTGTGCAACTACTGGTATGGCAAGGCGGCGCTGGGTTATCGCAACGGTTTGCGGATCAGGGTGTACGGCACAGAAGGCAGCGCGGAATGGCTGCAAATGGAGCCCGAGTATCTACGTATTGCGGATATTCACGGCAACGTCAGCATTATTGACCGTACGGCGAGTGACAACACGGTGGCGAACCAGGAGCGGTACTGTCGCTTTAAAGCAGGCCATCCCGCCGGGTTTATCGAGGCCTTTGCGAACTATTATTGTGATATCGCGGCAGCATTACGCGGCGAAGCGAATAGTTATGCTATTGGCTCGCAGGTGGCTTTGAAAGGATTAGCTTTCCTTGAAAGCGCCAACAAAAGCGCATTAGCGCAACAAAAAATCGTACTGTGATTGCCACTTATTGTGTACTGAATGAGTCTCTGAGGTAGATATGTCTATTCTTGAAAAAATTAGCGAGTCCAGAAACCATTTTCTCGATACGATCGACGAAATGCAGAAGAATGGTCGTCCGTTGGTATTATGCGGTGCCGGTTATTTAGGGCAAAAAACGTGGGAATTTTTGACCAGCCAGAATGTGAAGGTTGATTATGTCGCGGTCAATGAGAAATATTTTACCGAAGGTTCAACCTTTTACGGTTACGATATCATCAATTTAGACCAACTGACCCGACAAAAAGGCACCTATAATTACATTCTGGCTATCCAGTATGTGAGCGCTGAATTAGAAGCGATGCTCGCAAACAACGCCGAAAGCATATTGATCTTCGACCACTCTTTTATTGGCGTAAATACGGACACGCTTTATACCGCCGAATTTTGCCAGGAAAATGAAGCCGTTTTGACGGAGTTTTATAACTCTTTAGGCGATGAGCGCTCAAAAGAAACGCTGGTGGCGTTTATTAATCAACGTATTTGCGCACGCAGCTTGTACTACGGTAAATATTTCGATCCTAACCACTATCTGGCAGAAGACCTGGTGCGTTTACAGGATAACGAAGTGTATGTCGATTGCGGTGCTTACGACGGCGACAGCGTGGTTGCGTTCCTGAAAGCTGCACAGAAGCAGGGCGTGAAGAAACCGGCAAAAATCCTTGCTTTTGAACCGGAAGCGAAAAATTTTGCCTTATTACAGCGTGCCGATATTGGCGATGTTGAACTGAAAGCCATCAATAAAGGTGTCTGGTCGGAAAATACAACATTACGCTTTGATTCCGGAATGGATACCTCGTCTCGTTTAAGCGAAGGGGAAGGCAACACTTCCATTGATGTGGTCAGCATCGATAATGCTCTCGAAGGCACGAATTACGCTACATTTATTAAAATGGATATTGAGGGGGCGGAACTGGAAGCGCTAAAAGGTGCGCAACATACCATTCGTGCATCTTTGCCTGTTTTGACTATTAGCTTGTATCACAAGCCGGAAGATTTGCTGACGATCCCGCAATACATTCGTGAACTGTCGGATAATTATCGTTTTTATTTGCGCGGGCATCATCCGGCGCTGGCTTTTGAGCTGGTGTTATATGCATTACCGGTCGGGAGAACGGTTCAATAAAGTCAAATAACCCCCATTTCACCCACTATTCATCCGATTAAAACCACTCCAGAATCGGATAATCGTGCCGATAACTCAATTAACGCAGGGCTGTTTATCGTGAATTCACTCTATACCGCTGAAGGTGTAATGGATAAACACTCGCTGTGGCAGCGTTATGTACCTCTTGTGCGTCACGAAGCATTGCGCCTGCAGGTGCGTTTGCCGGCGAGTGTGGAACTGGACGACCTGCTACAGGCGGGCGGTATCGGTTTACTGAATGCAGTAGACCGATATGACGCTCTGCAAGGAACGGCATTTACCACTTACGCAGTACAGCGTATTCGTGGGGCGATGCTGGACGAATTGCGCAGCCGCGATTGGGTGCCGCGCAGCGTTCGGCGTAATGCCCGCGAAGTGGCGCAGGCAATGGGGCAACTTGAGCAAGAACTGGGACGTAACGCGACGGAAACAGAAGTGTCGCAGCGTCTTGGAATTCCTGTAGAGGAATACCGTCAGATGCTGCTCGATACCAATAACAGCCAGCTTTTCTCCTATGATGAATGGCGGGAAGAGCATGGCGACAGTATCGAGCTGGTCACCGACGATCATCAACAGGAAAACCCGTTATTCCAGTTAATGGAAAGTAATTTACGTCACCGGGTCATGGAAGCGATTGAGTCGCTGCCGGAACGTGAACAACTTGTCCTGACACTGTACTACCAGGAAGAACTCAATCTGAAAGAGATTGGCGCCGTTCTGGAAGTCGGGGAATCGCGAGTCAGCCAGCTCCATAGCCAGGCTATTAAGCGCTTACGTACCAAGCTGGGTAAGTTATAGGTCGGTGATTCTGCATCACTCCTGGTAAATGCCGTACAACGCATTGACAACCAGGAGTTATCATGACGGTGCAGCAACCTAAAAGACGGCCTCTAAGCCGCTACCTTAAAGACTTTAAACACAGCCAGACGCATTGCGCACACTGCCACAAGCTGCTTGATCGCATCACACTGGTACGCCGGGGCGAAATCGTGAACAAAATAGCGATTTCGCGTCTGGATATGCTGTTGGATGAAGCGGCCTGGCAACAAGAGCAGAAAGAGTGGGTCGCACTCTGTCGTTTTTGCGGCGATCTGCACTGCAAAGAGCAGAGCGATTTCTTCGATATCATCGGTTTTAAACAATATCTTTTCGAACAAACCGAAATGAGCCACGGTACGGTGCGCGAGTATGTCGTGCGTTTGCGCCGCCTCGGCAACCATCTCACTGAACTCAATATTTCCCGACAGCTGCTTGAAGAAGGGTTCCTCGACGAAAATCTGGAACCGTGGTTACCTGCGACCAGCACCAATAACTATCGGATTGCCTTGCGCAAATATGCGCAGTTTAAAACCCAGATGCGTTTTGCTTCCGTGCAAAAAATCGCTGTAGGTGCAACATCTGATTTATATTAAAAAGGAATAAGATGTAGCCGAGTTGTGCTTGTACTTAGCGTCAGGCACCTTACACTACAGCCAATTTCTTTATCGGGGTAACTATGAAACTAGCACTTTTGGGACGTCAGGCGCTGATGGGTGTGATGGCCGTCGCGCTGGTAGCAGGGATGAGCGTGAAAACATTCGCGGCGGAAAACCTGCTCAATAAAGTCAAAGAGCGTGGCACGCTGTTGGTGGGTCTGGAAGGCACGTATCCGCCGTTTAGTTTCCAGGGCGACGATGGCAAGCTTACTGGTTTTGAAGTGGAGTTCGCCGAAGCGTTGGCGCAGCATCTTGGCGTAAAAGCATCCCTGAAACCCACCAAATGGGACGGCATGCTGGCATCGCTGGATTCTAAACGCATCGACGTGGTGATTAACCAGGTCACCATCTCCGATGAGCGCAAGAAAAAGTATGATTTCTCCACGCCCTATACCGTTTCCGGTATCCAGGCGCTGGTGAAAAAAGGAAACGAAGCGGGGATCAAATCCGCGGCGGATCTGAAAGGTAAGAAAGTGGGCGTGGGTCTTGGCACTAACTATGAAGAGTGGCTGCGTAAGAACGTGCAGGGCGTTGATATTCGCACCTATGATGATGACCCGACTAAATATCAGGATTTACGCGTTGGCCGTATTGACGCCATCCTGGTTGATCGTCTGGCCGCGCTGGATCTGGTGAAGAAAACCAAAGATACGCTGGCGGTAGCGGGGGATGCTTTCTCGCGTCAGGAATCCGGAGTTGCGCTGCGTAAAGGTAATGACGATTTGCTGAAAGCTATCGACGCAGCCATTGCCGAGATGCAAAAAGACGGCACCATGAAAACGCTGTCGGAAAAATGGTTTGGAGCGGATGTGACGAAGTAATCGTTACCCGCTAAAAAAAGGCGCTTAATCAAGCGCCTTTTTTATTTCATCGACTTTAGTGTGCATAATAAAAAGCAGTTGCTAACGTTACCCGGTCTTCGGAGGTTTTATGTCCTTGCACAATGTGACCCGCTTTCCGCGCCTCGAATTAATTGGCGCGCCCACGCCGCTGGAGTATTTGCCGCGGCTTTCCGATCACCTGGGACGCGAAATTTTTATTAAACGCGATGATGTCACGCCGGTGGCGATGGGCGGCAATAAGTTGCGTAAACTCGAGTTTCTGGCGGCGGATGCGCTGCGCGAGGGCGCTGATACGCTGATTACCGCAGGGGCGATCCAGTCCAATCATGTGCGTCAGACGGCGGCGGTAGCGGCGAAATTAGGCCTGCACTGCGTGGCGCTACTGGAAAACCCGATTGGCACCACCGCAGAAAACTACCTGACTAACGGCAACCGCTTGCTGCTGGATCTGTTCAATGCGCAGATCGAAATGTGTGATGCGTTGACGGATCCCACTGCGCAACTGGAGGAACTGGCGACGCGCGTAGAAGCGCAGGGATTCCGTCCTTATGTGATCCCGGTTGGCGGCTCCAACGCGCTGGGCGCAATGGGGTATGTGGAAAGTGCGCTGGAAATCGTACAACAATGCGAAGGTGCGGTTGGCCTTTCGTCGGTGGTGGTCGCTTCCGGCAGTGCCGGTACGCACGCCGGGCTGGCGGTCGGGCTTGAGCAACTGATGCCGGAGGTTGAACTGATTGGCGTGACGGTTTCACGTAGCGTTGCGGATCAAAAACCGAAAGTGGTGACGCTGCAACAGGCTATTGCGCGGGAACTCGACTTGCAGGCCAACGCCGATATTCTGTTGTGGGATGACTACTTCGCGCCAGGCTACGGCACACCAAATGATGAAGGAATGGAAGCGGTGAAATTGCTTGCCCGCCTGGAAGGCATTTTGCTCGATCCGGTTTATACCGGCAAAGCGATGGCCGGGTTATTGGATGGCATTGAGCAGAATCGCTTTAAAGACAACGGGCCAATTTTGTTTATCCATACAGGTGGCGCACCGGCGCTGTTTGCCTATCACCCCCATATTTAATTCCCAGGCAGAGCAAACATAATGCAAGAGAGTCTACAACTGGTTATCGACTCCGCGCCTTACCTGTTAAAGGGCGCGGTATTTACACTGCAACTCAGTATTGGTGGGATGTTTTTTGGCTTATTGCTGGGCTTTTTGCTGGCGCTGATGCGCATGTCGCCGCTCTTACCTGTGCGCTGGCTGGCGCGTTTTTACATCTCGATTTTTCGCGGTACGCCGCTTATCGCCCAGTTGTTTATGATCTATTACGGTCTGCCGCAGTTTGGGATTGAGCTGGATCCAATCCCGTCGGCGATGATTGGCCTGTCACTTAATACGGCGGCCTACGCGGCGGAGACGCTGCGCGCGGCAATTTCGTCTATCGATAAAGGGCAGTGGGAAGCGGCGGCAAGTATTGGCATGACGCCGTGGCAGACGCTGCGTCGCGCGATTCTCCCGCAGGCCGCGCGTGTCGCATTACCGCCGCTGAGCAACAGTTTTATTAGCCTGGTGAAAGATACGTCACTGGCGGCAACTATCCAGGTGCCGGAGCTGTTCCGTCAGGCACAGTTAATCACCTCCCGTACGCTGGAAGTGTTCACCATGTACCTTGCGGCGTCGCTGATTTACTGGGTAATGGCGACGGTGCTTTCTTCGCTGCAAAACTATTTCGAAAACCAGCTTAATCGTCAGGAGCGTGACCCGAAATGAGTGCTATCGACGTGAAAAATCTGGTGAAAAACTTCCACGGCCAGACGGTGTTGCACGGTATCGATCTTGAGGTGCAGCAGGGCGAAGTGGTGGCGATTATTGGCCCGAGCGGTTCCGGTAAAACCACCTTGTTGCGCAGTATTAACCTGCTTGAACAGCCGGAGAACGGCACAATCCGCGTGGGTGATATCACCATTGATACCGCGCGTTCTCTGAGCCAGCAGAAAAGCGCTATCCGCCAGTTACGCCAGCATGTTGGTTTTGTCTTTCAGAACTTCAATCTGTTCCCGCACCGGACAGTGCTGGAAAACATTATTGAAGGGCCGGTGATCGTGAAAGGCGAACCAAAGGACGAGGCGGCCGCGCGGGCTCGTGAATTGCTGATAAAAGTGGGGCTGAGTGGCAAAGAGAATAGCTACCCACGGCGCTTGTCGGGCGGGCAGCAGCAGCGTGTGGCGATAGCGCGCGCGCTGGCGATGCGCCCGGACGTGATCCTTTTTGACGAGCCTACATCCGCACTCGATCCTGAGCTGGTGGGAGAAGTGCTTAATGCCATTCGCCAGCTGGCGCAGGAAAAGCGCACGATGGTGATTGTTACGCATGAGATGAGCTTTGCACGTGACGTGGCGGACAGGGCAATATTTATGGATCAGGGGCGTATTGTGGAACAAGGGCCCGCGAAAGCGTTGTTTGCTGACCCGCAGCAACCGCGTACGCGTCAGTTTCTTGAAAAATTCCTCATGCAGTAATGCTTTCGCGGTTCAGCACACATTTCGGCTGAATCGCGTTTATTTAACTTAAGTTAAATTATCTGGATTTATTACATACAGATTTTGCAGGGATATTTCCCGACTTTATGCCGTGCGCCTGAAACGCCAGCCAGTTATTCCCTCCTGAAGAAGCCGTTAACGCTGGCGTTAAACGCAACTTATTTCCAGATGTATCGATATTTTATATTTATAATTAAGTTTTATGTGTTAGCTTATTGTATACAAAATAATGATTATTAAAACCAGGGGTATTACCGGTCGGTATGCAGGATATAGAATTCTTTACCTGGCGTCGTGACATGATGTCGCGGTTCCAGGAGATGACAACATCCCAGGATGTTTATTCCGAATTACAGCGGCAGACACAGCTGCTGGAATTTGATTATTTTTCGCTTTGCGTTCGCCACCCGGTGCCTTTTACCCGGCCGAAGTTGAGCGTTGAAACCTCTTATCCGCAAGCGTGGATGCAGCATTATCAGGCAGAGAACTACTTTGCTATTGACCCGGTGCTGAAGGCTGAAAACTTCATTCAGGGACATCTTCCCTGGAATGACAAACTCTTTCGCGACGCCACGGTATTGTGGGATGCAGCCCGGGATCACGGATTGCGCAAAGGTATTTCGCAGTGCCTGATGTTGCCCAATCATGCAATGGGTTTTTTATCCGTGTCGCGCACCAGCCTGTTTGGCAAAATGATGTCGGATGATGAAATAGAATTGCGTCTGCAGACGCTGGTGCAGTTAAGCCTGCTGGCATTAACGCGTCTGGAAGATCAGATGGTGCTGGCGCCTGAAATGAAATTCAGTAAGCGTGAACGTGAAATTCTCAAGTGGACGGCGGAAGGTAAAACATCTGCAGAGATCGCGATGATTCTATCCATCTCCGAAAACACCGTTAATTTTCATCAAAAAAATATGCAGAAGAAATTTAATGCGCCGAACAAAACACAGATCGCATGCTACGCAGCGGCGACAGGGATGATTTAATTATCCCTTATGTTTTGCCCGGCAAAGATAGCCAGCTGACAAAGTTATTTTGGCAGCCGGTTATTATTTACTGGCGATAGGCTTGTTTAATTTGCTTAACAGTACCGGAAAATACCGCCGCCTGAGCTTCATCTTCCATTTGTTCGATTTGCTTTTCCATTTTAAGGATAACGCGTCCAGCGTCTGCCTGGCCCATGGCCTGCAGCATCAGCGTAATCATTGATTTTAGGCAGGAGACTTCCAGCGCCAGTTCCTTTGCATTATCAGCAGTGGAAAAATCAGGTGTGCTCAATTTATTTTCCTCGTTACGATGTCGCGCACGTGCGCGACGGACACTGTCAAAGCGGCGGAGTATACCATAATGACGGCAAAAGAAAGCAGTGGTTGTTTTTTGATCACTGTTTTCAGTTTATTAAATTAAACCTGACGGTAATAAGCCATGCTGTTTTTAATTATCGAAGAATATATGTTTAAGCATGGTTTAGAGGCAGTTAATTGTTGTTACATGCGAAGCGTGCTAATAATCATATCTGCAAACACAATTTTTGAGTAACGCTTTGAAAAGCACGACTAAAAATTTTTTAGCGCTGCGCTTGAAAAGCTTGCGAAACTTTCCACGCTCTGTACAACTTAATTTCCAAAAACGCGAACAAAATCGAAAGTTACTGGTTTTTTAACCTTTCACTGTTAGATGAAAAAAAGTTAATATACGATGAATTAGACTTTTGTCGCGTTATCCCTATTCCGGAGATACTCCATTGATCAACGTACTACTTGTTGATGACCATGAACTGGTGCGCGCAGGGATACGACGCATTCTTGAAGACATTAAGGGCATAAAAGTTATCGGCGAAGTCAACTGTGGGGAAGATGCCATTAAATGGTGTCGGGCCAATACGGTTGATGTCGTCCTGATGGATATGAATATGCCCGGTATCGGCGGCCTCGAAGCGACGCGGAAAATTGCGCGTGGTAGTGCTGATACCAAAGTGATTATGCTTACTGTCCACACTGAAAACCCACTGCCCGCGAAAGTGATGCAGGCGGGAGCAGCAGGATATCTCAGCAAAGGCGCCGCGCCGCAGGAAATGGTGAACGCTATCCGCTCGGTGCAGTCTGGTCAGCGCTATATTGCTTCCGATATTGCTCAGCAAATGGCGCTTAGCCAAATCGAACCCGAAAAAACGGACTCGCCGTTCGACAGTTTGTCTGAACGTGAATTGCAGATTATGCTGATGATCACCAAAGGCCAGAAGGTCAATGAGATCTCAGAACAGCTACATCTGAGCCCAAAAACGGTGAATAGCTACCGCTATCGTATGTTCAGCAAATTGAACATTCATGGCGACGTCGAACTGACGCACCTCGCTATTCGCCACGGGTTGTGCAATGCGGAGACGTTAATAAGTCAGTGACTGAAGTTTTTGATTCGAAAGCATTTCTCAAAACGGTTACCAGTAAACCCGGCGTCTATCGTATGTATGATGCCGGTGGAACTGTTATCTATGTCGGTAAAGCGAAAGACCTGAAAAAGCGGCTTTCCAGCTATTTTCGCAGCAACCTTGCCTCGCGCAAAACGGAAGCGCTGGTTGCACAGATCCAGCAGATTGATGTCACCGTTACCCACACGGAAACCGAAGCGCTGTTGCTTGAGCATAACTACATCAAGCTCTACCAGCCCCGGTATAACGTGCTGCTGCGTGACGATAAATCCTACCCGTTTATTTTTCTTAGCGGTGATACGCATCCTCGTCTTTCCATGCATCGCGGCGCGAAGCATGCGAAAGGGGAGTACTTCGGGCCTTTCCCGAACGGTTATGCCGTGCGCGAGACGCTGGCGTTGCTGCAGAAAATTTTCCCTGTTCGCCAGTGCGAGAACAGTGTCTATCGCAACCGTTCACGCCCCTGCCTGCAATACCAGATTGGCCGCTGCCTTGGGCCGTGTGTCGCCGGGTTGGTCAGTGAAGAGGAGTATGCGCAGCAGGTTGACTATGTGCGCCTCTTTCTTGCTGGCAAAGATGATCAGGTACTGACTCAGCTTATCGCTCGCATGGAAAAAGCCAGTCAGGCTCTGGAGTTTGAAGAAGCGGCGCGTGTCCGCGACCAGATTCAGGCCGTACGCCGTGTAACTGAAAAACAGTTTGTTTCTAATACTGGCGACGATTTGGACGTTATCGGCGTGGCTTTCGATGCCGGAATGGCATGCGTACATGTGCTGTTTATCCGTCAGGGAAAAGTGCTTGGCAGTCGCAGCTATTTCCCGAAAGTGCCGGGCGGGACCGAGCTTGGCGAAGTAGTGGAAACCTTTGTTGGTCAGTTCTACTTGCAGGGTAGCCAGATGCGTACCTTGCCGGGTGAAATTTTGCTCGATTTCAACTTGAGCGATAAAACGCTGCTGAGCGACTCGCTTTCCGAACTCGCTGGCCGGCGGGTGAATGTGCAAACCAAACCGCGCGGTGACCGTGCGCGTTACCTTAAGCTGGCGCGTACCAACGCCGCCACAGCGCTGGCAACCAAACTTTCTCAGCAATCAACGGTTCATCAGCGGCTTTCTGCGCTGGCCAGCGTGCTGGAGTTGCCGGAAGTGAAACGCATGGAGTGTTTCGATATCAGCCACACGATGGGTGAACAAACCGTGGCCTCATGCGTCGTGTTTGATGCCAATGGGCCGTTGCGGGCGGAGTATCGACGCTACAACATCAGTGGCATCACGCCGGGTGATGACTACGCGGCGATGAATCAGGTGCTGCGTCGCCGTTACGGTAAAGCGATTGAAGAGAGCAAAATCCCTGATGTGATCCTCATCGATGGCGGTAAAGGACAATTAGGGCAGGCGAAAGCTGTTTTTGCCGAACTGGATGTGGCGTGGGATAAAAATAAACCTTTGCTGCTGGGTGTGGCGAAAGGGGCCGATCGTAAAGCAGGACTGGAAACGTTGTTCTTCGAACCGGAAGGGGAGGGTTTTAGTCTGCCGCCTGACTCGCCAGCGCTGCACGTTATCCAGCATATTCGCGATGAGTCACACGATCACGCTATCAGCGGACACCGCAAAAAACGCGCGAAGGTGAAAAATACCAGTTCACTGGAAACCATTGAAGGTGTCGGGCCGAAGCGACGTCAGATGTTGTTAAAATATATGGGCGGTTTACAAGGTTTACTCAATGCAAGTATTGATGAAATCTCAAAAGTGCCGGGGATCTCGCAAGGACTGGCAGAAAAGATCTACTACTCGTTGAAACATTAAGGGCTCTGTAGCACCATAGAGCGAATATTTACGGACAACAGACAGTTAACGCCACTATGCGATTTAATATCCCTACGTTGCTCACCCTATTTCGCGTCATCCTGATCCCGTTTTTCGTGCTGGCGTTTTATCTTCCCTTTCCGTGGGCGCCGTTTGTTTGTGCGCTGATTTTCTGTTGTGCTGCGGTAACCGACTGGTTTGACGGTTTTCTGGCGCGTCGCTGGAATCAAAGCACCCGTTTTGGTGCCTTCCTCGATCCTGTTGCTGACAAAGTGCTGGTCGCGATTGCGATGGTGCTGGTCGCAGAACACTATCACAGCTGGTGGGTAACGCTGCCTGCAGCAACGATGATCGCGCGTGAGATCATTATTTCTGCGTTGCGTGAATGGATGGCGGAAATGGGTAAGCGCAGCCGTGTGGCCGTTTCGTGGATTGGTAAAGTCAAAACCACGTCGCAGATGGTCGCCCTGGTATGGCTCCTCTGGCGTCCGAATATCTGGGTTGAATATGCCGGCATTGCGCTGTTTTTCGTTGCTGCAGTGTTAACGCTGTGGTCAATGCTGCAATACCTCAACGCTGCGCGTGGCGATCTGCTTGAACCGTGATCGTTTCGTCGCAATTTTCAGCAAACGATCCGGGTTTTGAAAAATATCGTTGACTCAGTGCGTCAGGTAAGTAGAATGCAACGCATCGGAAGGCAGCGTAGCTCGCCAGATGATTGTAAAATCAAGAGATTACAACAAATCTTGATAATGCGGGAATAGCTCAGTTGGTAGAGCACGACCTTGCCAAGGTCGGGGTCGCGAGTTCGAGTCTCGTTTCCCGCTCCAGTTTAACGCATCGGCTATATTAGCGGGTGCGGGTTGAAAAACCTGTAGTATTCAGGCGCGTTAGCAAAGCGGTTATGTAGCGGATTGCAAATCCGTCTAGTCCGGTTCGACTCCGGAACGCGCCTCCAATTTCCTTCCCGAGCCCGGATGGTGGAATCGGTAGACACAAGGGATTTAAAATCCCTCGGCGTTCGCGCTGTGCGGGTTCAAGTCCCGCTCCGGGTACCATGGGAAAACAAGAATAAAATCAATGATAAGCAGTGTCGTGGAACCGCCCTTAAAGGCGGTTTTTTTATGCCTGTTTTCCAGCCTTCGCCATCCTTTCGCCATTCGGTTTCATATTATGAAGAGGGCATTGCTGCCCTGCAAACCACCGGAATTACTGAAACCTTGCGGTTGTATCTCACCGTTGGCGAGACGTTTTATATCCTTAAATTTTCTGCTTTCATTTCGCATTCCTTCCGGAGCGGTAATCAAATCCGTACATTTGCTGGTGCGGGTATGCTTCCTCGTGCCTGTGCTACGGCAAGCTTCTCCATACAGCGTCGTGGGGAGTGAACAGGATGTTGATCATTAATGGCGGGAAGGGCGGTGTGAGCATATACATTGAACATGCCAGCACTCACACCTGATGGCGGTGATTAACCGACTTCCGGCAACAACCCGGCGACGATAGAGAACTGAATAACAATAATCGCGATGCCGCAGGCAAAAATCAGACACAGCGCCGGTTTGCCACCGAGTACGCGATAACCGCTTTGCGGATGATGCTTGCGGCTTTGCCATGCCAGCATTGAAGGCAATAACAGCGCCAGCACGGAAAGTGCAACACCGGCATAGCCCAACGCCATTACAAAGCCACGCGGATAAAACAGCGCGAACGCCAGCGGTGGCAGAAAAGTGATAGCGCCTGTCTGTAAACGCCCTGCGACAGTGTTGCGACGCTGGAACAAATCGGCAAGGTAGTCAAACAGACCGAGCGATACACCAAGGAAAGAGGTTGCAAGCGCCAGGTCGGCAAACAGATGTACCGCTAACTCAACATGTGGCGACGCCACCACTTCGCGTAATGCCTGCAACAGACCGTTAAGCCCGGCCTGGCTGGCCAGCAGCCCGATAAAGGTCGAAGAATCAATACTGCCAAGCGTTGCCAGTTGCCAGAAAATATAGGCCACCAGCGGGATGGCGCTGCCGGTGATAAACACCCCGCGCAGTTTACGAATATTTCCGCCCATATAACTGACGATGCTTGGGACGCTACCGTGAAAACCAAACGAGGTAAAAATGACCGGAATGGCAGACAGCGCCAGACCTTTTTCCAGCGGCATGGTCAGCAAATTAGCATTATGGATATGTGGCATTAGCAGCGCCAGCATCACTACCAAGAACAAGAGCTTAGCGCTGAACAGGAAACGGTTAAACAGGTCGACCAGGGAGGTTCCTGCGCACACTACGCCACCGGCAACGAGAGTGAACAGCAACACGCCGGTAATGGGCGAAAGCGACAAGTTAAGCCACGCACTGATGCTTGCTGCCAGCAATTCGCCTGCGCCGCTAATATATGCCGCCGTCAGCGCATACATCAAAAACATCATGCTAAAGCCTGTCACCCACTGACCATATTTCCCCAGATAACGCCGGGCCAGCGATCCAAGCCCGGTATCTGCCGGAACATGCTGATAAACCTCCAGCAGAAGAAGGGCTGTGTAACACATCACTGCCCACAAGCAGAAAAGTAAAACTAAAGTGGTCGCAAAACCTACGCCTGCCGCTGCCAGCGGCATTGCCAGCATTCCCGCGCCGATGGTTGTTCCGGCGACGATAAAAACACTACCCAGTGTTCGATTCTTCACGCTTTCCTCTGTAATAAAACACACTGCCAGCTCAAGATGCGGCGCAGAGTAAGGCAAATCAGTGGTTTCGTCAAACAACCGTTACATGCGCTGTATTCATTTCTTTACGAGGGGTTTCTTAGGGCGTCTGCACAGAGAAATTGTCGGATTTGCCTACTTCATCAGGAGGATGTTTTTACGTAACAATTCAGCGTAACTTAAAAAATATTCTAAATTTTCAAAAATATTGAGGGTTGGCAATGCCGGAGACTAATCCCTTTACAGCACGATGGACGCGCAACGGCAACCTGCTTTGTCACGGTCACTGGGAAATTAGCTGGCAAGGGGCAGAGATAGCATTGCCAGAGCCTTGCCAGGAAAAGGATATGGGGACGTGGGCAATCTATTCGATCATTGACCCGGATGATGAAACCTTCGCTCAGGGCTTACCGGAAGATGAGTGGATTATTGACAACGTCGACTGGCTGACCGATCTGTTCTACGCAAACGGTATCCCGCTGGAAACGGCAAATTATCGCTACTTTTACCATGCCGTGAATAAGCAGGACTGGCGCTGTACCAGCTGTGCCGGATGCATGTAAACCTGTTTTAGCGCAACACCCGCTTGAAATGTTGAATTTATAATGCATCTTTTTCGGGGAAGATCTATGACATCCATTCACGGTCATGAAGTGTTGAATATGATGATTGAAACAGGCGAGTGCTACTCAAACGAGAGTCTGACGGCGGCAATTATTCATCGATTTGGCGAAGCGGCGCGTTTTCATACCTGCTCAGCGGAAGGAATGACGGCGGCTGAACTGGTCGCGTTTCTGGCGTCACGCGGAAAGTTTATTCCGGCGGAAGAGGGTTTTTCTACTCACGAAAGTAAAATTTGCAGGCATTAATAAAAAAGCGGTAAAGAATTTTCTTTACCGCCCGTAATATTAGTTTTGCGTGTCCAGCGTCGCCAGTTCTTTATCGATGAAATAGAGACCTTCGCCGCTTTTACCTGCCAGTGTTAATTTATCAATCACTGATTTAAACAGTTTTTCTTCTTCATGCTGTTCCGCCACATACCATTGCAGGAAATTAAATGTTGGATAATCCTGAGTGGTCATCGCGACATGCGCCAGTTCGTTAATTTTCTGCGTGATCAGTTGTTCATGTTCGTACGTTGCGCGGAACAGAACGTCGAGCGAAGCATAATCAGCCACCGGCGATTCAATGGTATTGATACGTGGCAGGCTGCCGGTGTCAGTCAGATAATCAAACAGGCGCTGCATATGCGTCATCTCTTCCTGTGCGTGACGACGCAGAAACGCGGCCGCACCTTCAAAACTATGGTAGCTGCACCAGGCGCTCATCTGCTGATAAAGCAGGGAAGAAAACAGTTCCAGATTCATTTGTTCATTTAATTTTTCGATCATCTCTGCTTTTAACATGGCGCGGCTCCATAAATATAATTATCAGGCGTAAGGAGCGCTCACTATAATTTGTTATTTAATTATTTGCAAAAGGTAAAATAAAAAATAAATGTATTAAGAAGAGAATGAGAATAACACGCATTGGCGGGAATTAATTAAATAAATGAGAATTGTTTTTATTTTTAATAAAAAGATAAGCCAGTAGAATTATACTGGCTTAAGAATTTACCAGGTCGGTTTGGTTTGCGTAAACGCCACGCCACGGCACTGATATTGAATTGTCACTTTCGTATTCATACAGACCGACCCGCTAATCAGGCTGCAGGTTTGCACCGGCTGACCGTAAGGTACTGCGGTGGCATAACCCATCTGCTGGCACTGTTTATTAGCAGTCCCCTGTGCGGTGTAGGTGTCGTATTTTGCAGTTTGCATCATCGACTGGTTATAGCTCAGGCGTACCAGGCCGCTGATGGTATCCACGCTACTGACTTCCGCTTGTTTCGTCATCGTGCATCCCGCGAGCAGGAGCAGCGAGGCGGCTACAACTATTCTCTTCATGAAATCACTCTGTTTCATTTTGGCATGATCTCATCTTATCGCGTTGATTTGCAGGCAATCGACAGAATAACCCGCCGAACAGCCTCTACTAATCGCGACGACATTGCACGAAGAGCAAAAACTGTGAGCCTGCTTCTGATTTTTAAAACCATTTTTCATTAAATTTGAAAGTATGTTTGTCAGGTAGTAAGGTTTACCCAACCTTTGCTATCTGAAGCATGTCACAGGAGATCTAAAATGAAAATTGCACTGATGATGGAAAACAGCCAGGCGGCGAAAAACGCCATCATCCTCAAAGAGCTGAAGACGGTTGCCGATGAGAAAGATTTCCCGGTATTTAACGTCGGGATGAGCGATGAGAACGACCACCATCTGACCTATATCCACCTTGGTATTATGGCCAGTATTTTGCTGAATGCCAAAGCAGTGGATTTCGTGGTAACCGGCTGTGGCACTGGCCAGGGCGCGCTGATGTCACTGAATATCCATCCGGGTGTGGTGTGCGGTTACTGTATCGATCCGGCGGATGCTTTCCTGTTCGCGCAGATCAACAACGGTAACGCACTGGCGCTGCCGTTCGCGAAAGGTTTTGGCTGGGGCGCGGAACTGAACGTGCGCTTTATCTTTGAGAAAGCCTTTACTGGCCGCAAAGGGGAAGGTTACCCGCCGGAGCGCAAAGAACCGCAGGTGCGCAACGCGGGCATTCTGAACCAGGTCAAAGCGGCAGTGGTAAAAGAGAACTATCTCGATACACTGCGTGCGATCGACCGTGAACTGGTGAAAACCGCCGTTTCTGGTGAGCGTTTCCAGAAGTGCTTCTTTGAAAACTGCCAGAATAAAGAGATTGAAGCCTTCGTTCGCGAAGTCCTCGCCTGATAATAAAAAGCCGCAACGTCTGTTGCGGCTTTCTTCTTTTTCCTTTCCTGCATCAGGCTTTCTGTTTACGCGACACGGCGCTACCCGCATCCTTTGCTAGCCGCAGCGTATCAATCATGCCTACCAGACAAATCAGCGCAATAAACACAAACGCCAGTCGAAAGCTGATCCCCTCAACGGCGGTTATGTGCAACCACGTACTGACATGCTCGCCAATGCGAATACCAATGGCGCCCAGCGTAATGCCTAAGCCCACCGCTAATTGTGTTGCCGTGCTGAATAAGGTGTTGGCATAACTCATTTGCGGCGACGGTACATCGGCAAATGCCAGCGTGCTGACGCCAGTGAACTGCACCGAACGGAACACGCCGCCGAGATAAAGGATCACAAATGTCAGCCACACCGGTGTGTGGGAAGTCAGTAATGCACAGGCCAGCAGCGCCAGCACATTGAGCGCACCATTGATTAACAGCAGCTTTTTGAAACCCAGCCAGCGGATAAGCGGCGTAGTGGCAGGTTTGATGGAAAGATTGCCGGCAAACACCGCCAGCACTAACAACCCGGCGTGGAATGGATCCATGCCGAATCCGACCTGAAACAGCAGCGGCAACAGAAACGGCACGGCGCTAATTGAGGCGCGAAACAGTGAACCGCCGTACATGGTTACGCGAAATGTCGGCACTTTCATGGCGTCGAGACGGATCATCGGCCACGTTGCGCGCCGGAAATGGCGCAGGGTAAAAATAAGCGTTAGCGCACCGAGTACCAGCAAACTAACGGTTAGCGCGCCTTGCGGATGTTCAGAACCCAGCGCCTCCATGGCGTACACCAGGCTGACCATCGCCACAGACGTGGCAATAAAACCCGGCAAGTCGAATGGACGGCGCTCCTCTTCGCGGATATTGGGGATAATGCGTAACGCCAGCGCAATCGCCAGCAGGCCCAGCGGCACATTAATAAAGAAGATCCAGCGCCAGTTGGCATAGTGGGTAATAAAACCGCCGAGCGGTGGGCCAATAATAGGTGCCACCAGCGCGGGCCAGGTCAGCGTGGCAATAGCGGTAATAAGCTGGTGTTTCGGTGTGGTACGCAACACCGCGAGGCGGCCGACCGGGACCATTAACGCACCGCCGATACCTTGTAAAATCCGCATTGAGACAAACATATCAACGCTGGTCGACAGCCCGCAAAGCACCGAGGCGAGAGTAAAGATAGCCAGCGCCAGCGAGAAGACATTGCGCGCGCCAAAGCGGTCGGCAATCCAGCCGCTGGCGGGGATCAGCACCGCAAGCGTTATCAAATAGGCACTGATACCAATATTGAGCGCGACGGCTTCTACGCCAAAGGTTTTTGCCATATCCGGCAACGCCGTGGCGATCACCGTGCCGTCGATAAACTCCATAAAGAAAGCGCCGGCTACCAGTAGCGCAGCGGGAGAAAGACCTCCTGTCTTTCGCGAAAGGGTGCTTTCACTCATTGTGGGGCTGCCATTTGCAAAAATAATTGAGGATGCTAAAAAATATTTTAGCGTGCTAACCGCAGGATTTATAATTGGATTTTTAACAAAGTTACCGCATTTTTGATTTTTGAAACGTGATTTCCATCACATTGAACTTGCTTTTTGTGATGCGGGTCATATTATATGCGCATTGAGACGTAACACCTGCATAACACATCGCCGGAGTAAAAGATGAAACTGCGTAAAATCCTGAAGCATATGTTTGAAACCTATTGCAAGACTTTCAAAGACGTACCGCCAGGCGCTATGTTCTGATGATAAAAAAACCTGCCGTGAGCAGGTTTTTTTATGCCCGCACTTCGGCGACAGAAGGGGACAAAACTACTCTTGCCTGATATTTCCCGCTACTATGACGCCCTTTAGTAAAGGAGCTTCATATGTCGCAAAATCTTTCTGCTGACCAGGAACTGGTCTCTGATGTCGTAGCCTGCCAGCTGGTCATTAAACAAATCCTTGATGTTATCGACGTTATCGCGCCGGTTGAAGTGCGTGAGAAAATGGCGAACCAGTTAAAAAGCATCGATTTTTCCACCCATCCGGCAGCCGCCGATCCGGTGACGCGCCGCGCTATCCAAAAAGCCATCGCTTTAATTGAACTGAAATTCACTCCGCAGGGCGAAGCGCACTGATTTTATTCTTGCTGTGTTGCGCCTGCCGGTCTGTGACAGAGCGGGGATTTTGAAACGTTGTTTTGATCAACAATAACGCCACTGAATTCAACCAACCTTGCACAAAAGGAGTCGGGAATGAAAAAAGTGGCGGTGTTGTTGGCGCCCGGTTTTGAAGAAGCGGAAGCGATTATCACCATTGATATTTTGCGCCGCTTGCAGATAGAGGTCGAAACGCTGGCCTGTGCGGAATCCCGCGCGGTGGTCAGTTATCACAATATCCCCATGGTGGCAGACAGCACGCTGGCCGAGCGGCAGCAGACGCTGTATGACGCCATCGTGCTGCCCGGCGGTCCGCAGGGCAGCGTCAACCTCGCCGCCAACCCGGCGGTGCTGCAATTTGTTGAACATCATGACGCGGCGGGCAAATTCATTTGCCCAATCTGTTCGGCCGCTGCGCGCGTACTGGGCGCTAACGGCTTACTGAAAGGTCGCCGCTATGTTTGCTCCGGCGATTTATATGAAAACGTGCGCGACGGCGAATACGTTGATGCGCCGGTGGTGGAGGATGGCAACCTGATCAGCGGCAAAGGTCTGGGGCTGGCTTTCGATTTTGCTTTAACGATAGCCGCACGCCTGCAAGGGAACGAAATCGCGGCGCGGGATCACGCCGAGCATATCTACTATAGCTGGTGATTTTTCTGCCCGGATGCACCCTGTATCCGGGCACAAGGATAAGCTGGCTGATGTTATGGATTATTCTGCTTTTACCCTTCTTATTTGTCAGACAAAAACGGCTGATTTTATGTGATAAATCGCTGAATTTATGTACGGAATTACTGTAATTCAGCCGTGTGATGCCGCTCTCCTATGGAGAATCAATTTCCCGCTAAAACTATTTCCAGCACAGAGCTCCAGTGACGTATGGACTCTAATGCCTTGTTTTATGAACTTTTAAAAGACCTGATGAGTTGTTTTCCCTACATAAAAGAATGCTAAAGCTGGAGTTTACCATGCACAAATTCACTAAAGCGTTGGCGGCCATCGGCCTGGCTGCCGTTATGTCACAATCCGCTATCGCTGAAACCATGAAGCTCGGATTTCTGGTTAAACAACCGGAAGAGCCATGGTTCCAGACGGAGTGGAGATTCGCCGACAAGGCAGGCAAAGATTTAGGTTTTGAAGTGATCAAAATCGCCGTTCCTGACGGTGAGAAAACCCTGAACGCCATTGATAGCCTGGCGGCCAGCGGCGCGAAAGGGTTTGTTATTTGTACTCCCGATCCGAAACTGGGTTCGGCAATTGTTGCCAAAGCCCGCGGCTACGATATGAAAGTCATCACCGTGGACGATCAGTTCGTCAACGCCAAAGGCGAGCCTATGACCTCGGTGCCGTTAGTGATGATGGCGGCGAGTGAGATTGGCGCACGCCAGGGTGATGAGTTGTACAAAGAGATGCAAAAACGCGGCTGGGATGTGAAACAGACCGGCGTGATGGCGATTACGGCTAACGAACTGGATACCGCTCGCCGCCGTACCACTGGCTCCATGGACGCGCTGAAAAAAGCCGGTTTCCCGGAAAAACAGATCTACCAGGTGCCGACGAAATCGAATGATATCCCCGGTGCGTTTGATGCCGGTAACTCCCTGCTGGTACAGCATCCGGAAGTGAAACACTGGCTGGTGCTGGGCATGAATGACAACACCGTGCTTGGCGGCGTGCGTGCCACGGAAGGGCAGGGCTTTAAAGCGGCGGACGTTATTGGTATCGGCATTAACGGTGTGGATGCGGTGAGCGAACTGTCCAAAGCACAGGCGACGGGCTTCTTCGGTTCTCTGCTGCCAAGCCCGGACGTTCACGGCTACAAAACCAGTGAGCTGCTGTACAACTGGGTGACCAAAGGCGTGGAACCGCCGAAATTCACCGCCGTTACGGATGTGGTGCTGATCACTCGCGATAACTTCAAAGAAGAGCTGGCGAAAAAAGGACTGTAATTCTCTGTTGGTTGCGCTCCCCGCCTAAGCGGGGAGCCAGACGTACAATGAACTGTTTTGCGGAGACGTTATGCAACAGTCTACTCCTTACCTCTCGTTTCGCGGCATCGGCAAGACATTCCCCGGTGTGAAAGCGCTCAGCGAGATCAGTTTTGATTGTTATGCCGGGCAGGTTCACGCCTTGATGGGTGAGAACGGTGCCGGTAAATCAACGCTACTAAAAATCCTCAGCGGCAACTACGCGCCGACAACCGGTACGCTGGCAATAAAAGGAGAAGAAGTCTCCTTTGCCGATACCACCGCCGCGCTGAACGCCGGGGTGGCCATTATTTACCAGGAGCTGCATCTGGTGCCGGAAATGACCGTCGCCGAGAACATTTACCTGGGTCAGTTGCCGCATAAAAGCGGCATTGTGAACCGCTCCCTGCTCAACTATGAAGCGGGTTTGCAGCTTCAACATCTGGGGCTGGATATCGACCCACAAACGCCGCTGAAATACCTCTCCATCGGCCAGTGGCAGATGGTGGAAATTGCCAAGGCGCTGGCGCGTAACGCCAAAGTTATTGCCTTTGATGAACCAACCAGTTCCCTTTCAGCGCGTGAAATCGACAACCTGTTTCGGGTGATCCGTGAGCTGCGTAAAGAGGGTCGCGTCATCCTTTATGTCTCGCATCGCATGGAGGAGATATTTGCCCTGAGCGACGCCATTACAGTGTTTAAAGATGGCCGTTATGTGCGCACCTTTACCGATATGCAGCAGGTCAATCATGACCAACTGGTTAAGGCGATGGTCGGACGCGAGCTGGGCGATATTTACGGCTGGCAGCCGCGCGAATATGGCGAGCAGCGTCTGCGCCTGGAGCAGGTGAAAGCGCCTGGAGTTCGCACGCCGATTAGCCTGAGCGTGCGCAGCGGGGAAATCGTCGGCCTGTTCGGGCTGGTCGGTGCCGGGCGCAGCGAGTTGATGAAAGGGCTGTTTGGCGGCACGCAGATCACCGAAGGGCAGGTGTTTATTGATGGTGAGCAAGTCAATATTCACAAACCTGCTCACGCGATTCGTGCAGGCATGATGTTGTGCCCGGAGGATCGTAAAGCCGAAGGCATTATTCCGGTGCACTCGGTGCAGGAGAACATCAATATCAGCGCCCGGCGTAAATACATTCGCGCAGGATGTCTCATCAACAATGGTTGGGAGAGCGAAAACGCCGAGCACCACATTCGCTCGCTCAATATCAAAACGCCGGGTGCGGATCAGCTGATTATGAATCTCTCCGGCGGTAACCAGCAGAAAGCCATTCTTGGCCGCTGGTTATCGGAAGAGATGAAGGTGATCCTGCTCGATGAGCCTACGCGTGGGATTGACGTCGGGGCGAAACATGAAATCTACAACGTGATTTATGCGCTGGCGGCACGTGGCGTGGCGGTGCTGTTTGCCTCCAGTGATTTGCCGGAAGTCCTTGGTGTCGCCGACCGTATTGTGGTGATGCGTGAAGGTGAAATAGCCGGTGAGTTGTTACACGGTCAGGGCGATGAACAGCAGGCGCTGAGCCTTGCGATGCCGAAAGTGAGCCAGGCTGTCGCCTGAGTGAGGAGAATACGATGTCATCTTTAACTACGTCCCGCGCGCCGAAATCGGCGTTCAGCTTCGGGCGCATCTGGGATCAGTTCGGCATGCTGGTGGTATTCGCCGTACTGTTCATTGGTTGCGCTGTTTTCGTGCCGAACTTTGCCTCTTTCGTCAATATGAAAGGGCTGGGGCTGGCGATATCCATGTCCGGCATGGTGGCCTGTGGCATGCTTTTTTGCCTGGCCTCCGGCGATTTCGACCTCTCTGTCGCGTCTGTCATTGCCTGTGCCGGGGTGACCACGGCGGTGGTGATCAACCTTAGCGAAAGCCTGTGGATTGGCGTATTTGCCGGGTTGCTGCTCGGCGTGGTGAGCGGCTTTATTAACGGCTTTGTCATCGCCCGTTTGAAAATCAACGCCCTGATAACCACACTTGCGACAATGCAGATTGTGCGCGGGTTGGCCTATATCATCTCTGATGGTAAAGCGGTGGGGATCGAAGATGAGCGCTTCTTTACGCTCGGCTATGCGAACTGGCTCGGCCTGCCTGCACCTATCTGGCTGACGGTCGGTTGCTTGATTATTTTTGGTTTCCTGCTCAATAAAACCACCTTTGGTCGCAATACGCTGGCGATTGGCGGTAACGAAGAGGCGGCGCGGCTGGCGGGTGTGCCGGTAGTCAGGACCAAGATTATTATCTTTGTGCTCTCTGGCCTTGTGTCAGCGGCGGCGGGGATTATCCTTGCTTCACGTATGACCAGCGGGCAGCCAATGACCTCGATCGGTTATGAGCTGATTGTCATTTCAGCCTGTGTGCTGGGTGGCGTGTCACTGAAGGGTGGCATCGGTAAAATTTCCTACGTTGTGGCCGGGATTTTGATTCTGGGGACCGTGGAAAACGCCATGAACCTGCTGAATATCTCTCCCTTCTCGCAATACGTTGTGCGCGGCTTGATCCTGCTGGCAGCGGTGATTTTCGACCGCTACAAACAAAAGGCCAAACGCACGGTTTGATGCTTTTTGATTAAATTTTGCACACAACCTTATAGTGTAACTCCAGACCTTACCAGCCGCTAATCCGGCTGGTAAGTCATGTTTAAAATGGCGAGCAGCGTCACACTGTCTATACTTACATGGCTAATGATAATGAGACGTTAATGAAAAACGGCTCTCATCTGACACTGTAAGGAGGAAACCAGGGTGGAAGACGCACTATCTATACCGCCTCTCATTTCCGGAAATTTTGCCTTTTTTTTCGATTTGGATGGCACCCTTGCGGACATCAAACCGCACCCGGATGATGTTTTTATCCCTGAAGATGTGCTGACCAGACTTTCATTGCTTGCTGAGCTAAATGACAGGGCGTTGGCATTGATTTCAGGGCGTTCAATTGCTGAGCTGGAACAGCTCGCCAAACCGTATCGTTTCCCGCTGGCCGGGGTACATGGGGCGGAGCGCCGCGATATCAATGGTCGAACCGAACGAATGACCTTGCCGGAAGCGGTTTTACAACCGCTGGAACGTGAACTCCGGCATGGCATTGCGCCGCTGACCTGCGTTGAACTTGAAACCAAAGGGATGGCATTTGCACTGCATTATCGCCAGGCGCCGCAGCATGAAGAGGCGGTCTTTGCCCTGGCAAAAACACTCATCGCGCACTACCCACAACTGGCAATGCAGCCGGGAAAATGTGTGGTCGAGCTGAAACCCTCTGGCATTCATAAAGGCGCCGCTATTGGCGCGTTTATGCAAACGCCGCCCTTTCTCGGCAAGAAACCGGTGTTTCTTGGCGACGATCTGACTGACGAACATGGATTTAAAACCGTTAATAAACTTGGCGGCATATCGATAAAAGTTGGCCCTGGCGCAACACAGGCAATGTGGCGTCTGGCTGGCGTAAATGATGTCTATCAATGGCTTGAAAAACTTGTCGACCATCAACAACAAGAACAACGGGCGCTAACAAACAGGAGAGATGGCTATGAGTCGCTTAGTCGTAGTATCTAATCGTATTGCTCCGCCTGATGATAAAAAATCCAGCGCTGGCGGGCTGGCTGTAGGGATCCTCGGGGCGCTAAAAGCGACCGGCGGGCTGTGGTTTGGCTGGAGCGGGGAGATCGGTGACGAAGATCAACCGCTAAAAAAGGTCACGAAAGGGAATATTACCTGGGCCTCTTTTAACCTCAGCGAAGATCATTACGAGCAGTATTATTCGCAGTTTTCCAATGCGGTGCTGTGGCCCGCTTTCCACTATCGTCTGGATTTAGTGAAGTTCCAGCGCGAGGCCTGGGAAGGCTACCAGGATGTCAACGCGCTACTGGCAGAAAAGCTGCTGCCGTTGATTAAAGACGACGACATTCTGTGGATCCATGATTACCACCTGTTGCCGTTTGCCAGCGAACTGCGTAAGCGCGGTGTCAACAACCAGATCGGCTTCTTCCTGCATATTCCTTTCCCGACGCCGGAAATTTTCAATGCCTTGCCGCCGCACGCCGAGTTGCTTGAGCAACTGTGTGATTACGACTTGCTGGGCTTCCAGACCGAAAGCGATCGTCTGGCCTTCCTCGATAGTTTGTCGATGCAAACACGGCTCACCACGCGTGGTGGCAAAGAGCATGTTGCCTGGGGCAAAAACTTCCGCACTGAAGTCTATCCAATAGGTATTGAGCCGCAAGAAATCGCGCAGCAGGCCGCAGGGCCGCTGCCGCCTAAGCTGGCGCAGTTGAAAAATGAACTGAAGAATGTGAAGAACATTTTCTCGGTAGAGCGTCTGGATTACTCTAAAGGCTTGCCGGAACGCTTCCTTGCCTATGAAACCCTGCTGGAGAAATTCCCTCAGCACCACGGTAAAATTCGTTATACGCAGATTGCGCCCACCTCGCGTGGCGAAGTGCAGGCCTACCAGGATATTCGTCATCAACTGGAAACCGAAGCCGGGCGTATCAATGGTAAATACGGTCAGCTTGGCTGGACGCCGCTGTATTACCTCAACCAGCATTTTGATCGCAAAGTGTTGATGAAGGTGTTCCGCTATGCGGAAGTCGGGTTGGTGACGCCGCTGCGTGACGGGATGAACCTGGTGGCGAAAGAGTACGTAGCGGCCCAGGATCCTGAAAATCCGGGTGTGCTAATTCTTTCTCAATTTGCCGGTGCAGCGAACGAGTTGACGTCGGCGCTGATCGTTAACCCTTACGATCGCGATGATGTCGCGGCGGCGATGGACAGGGCATTAAGGATGCCGCTGGCGGAGCGTATTTCGCGCCATGCGGAGATGCTCAAGGTCATTAAGGAGAATGATATCCACCACTGGCAGGAGAGGTTTATCAGCGATTTAAAGCGCATCACGCCACGTAGCGCACAAAGCCAGCTACAAAGTAAAGTGGCGACCTTTCAAAAGCTAGCCTAAAGTAACGAACGCTCCCGCTTTGGCGGGAGCGTTTTACGCGCTTAACGGCACTAATAGCACATCAACTTCACTGGCCTGGACAATGCTTTTCGCCGAGCAGACGGCGCGCGAAAAGAATGTCTGATTGTGATTACCGCACACCACTAAATCGACATCCTTGGTGCGACAAGTATGCAGAATATGCTTGCTCAACTCGCCGGAGGCGATCAGCGTCTGTTCGATGGGATAATTCGCGTTGCGCACCAGCTCATCCAGAAACTGCTGCGTCTCTTCCTGCAATACATCACGGACGTTTTCCATCATCGGTGCGGCAAGCTGGTTATACAGTTCCGGATCGGCGGCTAAGGTAATCAGTGTGATGCGGGCGCTGGAAGGGCGGGCGATATCAACCGCTTTTGCCAGTAATTGTTGGCTCTCTGGCGTAACGGCTACGGCGACCAAAAGATGTGCATAAGCCATTTTTACTCCCCGATTGAATCAAATTTTTCTCACCATTACTCCGATTCTTAAACCAGTGCAACCTGTGAATATGGCAGGGATGTGAAGGTTATCATAAATATTCATTAATTATTCTAACGTAACGGTATGGTCGCGCTTTAATCACCTTAATCGATTTTAAAAGCTTAACTAAAATTAAGAGAATTTAAGATCGAATTGTTAAATTATCAATCATATTGATTAACAAAAATGCAATGGTTACTTCGGGTGATTAATTAAGATCGCTTAAAACATAATATATTGTTTTATATAACTTTTTATATTTGTTTCTTCAGTAGATACATATTGTCAAATGTAAATAGGGCAGCATCCTAATCCTCCGACCAGTTAGCGGGGGTAAGAGAGCGTTTTGCATGCCTATTCGGACAATTGGAATAGAAAAGGGGGTTGATCGCGCAAAAAAACATCAATTCACAAGCGTGACTGATAGATTTCTTGTCCATATTCGCGTAAATTATGTGACGTGGATCACAAAAATTTCAAATTTCCGCACTGGTCAGATTGTATGTGGCAGCACCTACGAGTACAGTTGCGTCGAATTAGGAAAAATCTTAGTTCTTTGTAAGAAATGATTAAGAACGTAATAAGGCAATTAACATTTGAGCGAAGCGCCTTATCGCAAGATCCTAGTCAGTTATGCATTTAGCCTTTCTTTTTTATACCGGGTTTTTTCCCGGCGACATCACGGGGTGCGGCTCAGCCGCATAAGATACAAGTTGGTTATTCGGGATGGGAAAAATGCATACATCCGAGTTGCTGAAACATGTTTATGACATTAATTTGTCGTATTTACTTCTTGCTCAGCGTTTGATCAGCCAGGACAAAGCGTCCGCCATGTTCCGTCTTGGTATTAATGAAGAGATGGCGACGACACTGGTTGAGTTAACCCTTCCACAAATGGTGAAGTTGGCTGAAACCAATCAGCTGATTTGCCAGTTCCGTTTTGACAATCATCAGACCATCACTCGTCTGACCCAAGAATCACGCGTGGACGATTTACAGCAAGTTCACACCGGGATTTTACTTTCAACCCGCCTGCTGAATGAGTCTTCACAGACTGGCGACGCGGCCCGGAAGAAAAGGGCGTAAAGATGAGCGAAAAAAGCATTGTTCAGGAAGCTCGCGACATTCAGTTAGCAATGGAACTGATTACGCTGGGTGCGCGTTTACAAATGTTGGAGAGTGAGACGCAGCTTAGCCGCGGCCGTCTTATCAAACTCTACAAAGAGTTGCGTGGTAGCCCGCCGCCGAAAGGTATGCTGCCATTCTCCACCGACTGGTTTATGACCTGGGAACAAAACATCCACGCGTCTATGTTCTGTAACGCATGGCAATTTTTGTTAAAAACAGGCCTTTGCAGCGGCGTTGACGCAGTCATCAAAGCATACCGACTTTACCTCGAACAATGCCCTCATGCTGAGGAAACCCCGTTGCTGGCGCTTACTCGTGCCTGGACGTTGGTTCGCTTCGTGGAAAGCGGAATGCTGGAGTTGTCTCGCTGCAATTGCTGTGGTGGTAATTTTATTACTCACGCACATCAGCCTGTTGGTAGCTTTGCCTGCAGTTTATGCCAGCCGCCGTCTCGCGCGGTAAAAAGACGTAAACTTTCCCAGGATGCTGCCGATATTATTCCACAACTGCTGGATGAACAGATCGATCAGGCTGTTTAACCGAATACAGGTGGAAACACTCCAGCAGCGGTGCAGTTATGCCGCTGCTTTTTTTTTACCTGTCACTCGTGTTAACCCTTTGAAATGTTTATCCCGAGCCTTAGTCATTAGCAGAAGGATGATGTCGTGCTTATCGTATTAGGTTACCTGGTTGTTCTTGGTGCAGTCTTTGGCGGTTATATGATGACCGGCGGAGAACTTGGGGCACTTTATCAACCGTCTGAACTGATCATCATCGGGGGCGCGGGGGTAGGTGCATTCATCGTTGGCAACAACGGTAAAGCCATCAAGGGAACGCTGAAAGCGATGCCTTTGCTGTTTCGCCGTTCGAAGTACACCAAAAGTATGTATATGGACTTGCTGGCGCTGCTGTATCGCCTGATGGCGAAATCACGTCAGCAAGGGATGTTCTCGCTGGAACGGGATATTGAAAACCCGAAAGAGAGCGAGATTTTCGCCAGCTACCCGCGCATTCTCGCGGATGCGACGATGCTTGAATTTATCGTGGATTATCTGCGACTTATCATCAGCGGCAATATGAATACCTTCGAAATTGAAGCGTTGATGGATGAAGAGATAGAAACCCACGAAAGTGAAGCCGAAGTCCCGGCGAACGCGCTGGCGATGGTCGGTGACTCACTGCCGGCGTTCGGTATCGTGGCGGCGGTAATGGGTGTGGTCCATGCGCTGGCCTCGGCGGATCGTCCAGCGGCGGAGTTGGGTGCGCTGATTGCGCATGCGATGGTGGGAACTTTCCTCGGTATTTTGTTGGCATACGGTTTTATCTCTCCGCTGGCAAGCGTACTTCGCCAGAAGAGTGCGGAAACCGCCAAAATGATGCAGTGCGTGAAGATAACCCTGCTGTCGAACCTGAACGGTTATGCGCCGCCGATCGCGGTTGAGTTTGGTCGTAAAACACTTTACTCCAGCGAGCGTCCGTCGTTTATCGAACTGGACGAACATGTTCGTGCGGTCAGAAATCCTAACCAACAGACGACGACTGAGGACGCATGAAAAACCAGTCCCATCCGATCGTCGTAGTTAGACGAAAAAAACATAAAGGCCACGGTGGCGGCGCGCATGGCTCCTGGAAAATAGCCTATGCCGACTTTATGACGGCGATGATGGCGTTTTTCCTGGTGATGTGGCTTATCTCCATCTCCAGCCCGAAAGAGCTTATCCAGATTGCGGAGTATTTCCGCACGCCGCTGGCAACTGCGGTCACGGGTGGGCCGAGAATTTCGAATAGCGACAGCCCGATTCCGGGCGGTGGCGATGACTACACACAGCAACAGGGCGAAGTACAAAAACAGCCCAATATTGACGACCTGAAAAAACGCATGGAGCAGTCGCGCTTGAGTAAATTGCGCGGCGATCTGGACCAGTTAATTGAGGCCGATCCCAAACTGCGTGCATTGCGCCCGCATTTGAAAATCGACCTGGTACAAGAAGGGTTACGCATACAGATTATCGATAGCCAGAACCGGCCGATGTTTAAAACCGGCAGCGCGGAAGTCGAACCTTATATGCGCGATATTTTACGGGCGATTGCGCCAGTACTGAATGGTATTCCGAACAAAGTGAGCCTCTCCGGTCACACCGACGATGCCCCTTACGCTAACGGCGATAAAGGGTACAGCAACTGGGAGCTTTCCGCCGATCGCGCTAACGCGTCGCGCCGTGAGCTGGTTGCCGGTGGCCTGGATGATGGCAAAGTGATGCGCGTTGTTGGCATGGCGGCAACCATGCGCCTGGTCAACCGAGGCCCGGATGAAGCCATCAACCGCCGAATTAGTCTTTTGGTGCTGAACAAACAAGCAGAAGCGGCCATTCTGCATGAGAACGCCGAAAGTCAGAGTGCGCCAATAAGCGCGATTACACAGCCAGAGCCAGCGGCAGCGGCAGCACCCGCGCCAGCAGCCTCGTCTCCGGCAGCAGTTCCTACGTCGCCACAAGCCAATCCGAGGTGATAGCGTGAGCATGGATATTAGTGATTTTTACCAAACATTCTTTGATGAGGCCGACGAACTGTTGGCCGATATGGAACAACATTTATTGGATCTGGTGCCGGAAGCGCCGGATTCAGAACAGCTCAACGCCATCTTCCGTGCAGCACACTCTATTAAAGGCGGTGCGGGTACATTTGGCTTTACCATCTTGCAGGAAACAACCCACCTGATGGAGAACCTGCTTGATGAGGCTCGGCGTGGCGAGATGCAGCTCAACACCGACATTATCAACCTGTTTTTGGAAACCAAAGATATTATGCAGGAACAGCTCGATGCCTATAAAAGCTCGTCAGAGCCAGATGCCGCAAGCTTCGAATACATCTGCAATGCCCTGCGCCAGCTGGCGCTGGAAGCAAAAGGAGAGGTCGTTCCTGCCGCTGCGAATGGTGCAAAACTCTCTGTTGTAGAGACCGCACTGGCAACTGATGCGACTGCGCCCGCCGCTGAAAACGACGGCAAACTGCGAATTGTCCTTTCTCGCCTGAAAGAGAGTGAAGTTGACTTACTCGAAGAAGAGCTGGGCAACCTCGGCACGCTGAGCGATGTCGTGAAGGGGAAAGATACCCTGAGCGTGACGATCGACGGTGGCGTGGGCGAAGACGATATTATCGCGGTGCTGTGCTTTGTTATCGAAGCGGATCAAATCGCTTTCGAAAAAGCGGCGCCAGCGCCCGCGGCAGCAGAGGCTGAAGTTGAAGCCCCGGCTGAAGTGGCTGAAGCGCCGGCAGCAGCGGCAGTCCCGGCGGTGCAAGCGGCTCCGGCTGCGGCACCTGCACTGAAAGCGGTAGCGAAAGAGCAACCGGCAGGCCGTGAAAAACCGGCAGCCCGCGCCAGTGAATCGACCAGTATCCGTGTTGCGGTCGAAAAAGTTGACCAGTTGATCAACCTGGTAGGCGAACTGGTTATCACCCAGTCCATGCTGGCGCAGCGCTCTAACGAGCTGGATCCGGTGACGCACGGTGATTTGATAACCAGCATGAGCCAGCTGCAACGCAACGCCCGCGACCTGCAGGAATCGGTGATGTCCATCCGTATGATGCCGATGGAATATGTCTTCAGCCGCTTCCCGCGCCTGGTTCGCGATCTGGCGAGCAAGCTTGATAAACAAGTGGAACTGACGCTGCAGGGCAGCTCGACCGAACTTGATAAGAGCTTGATTGAACGCATTATTGACCCGTTAACGCACCTGGTGCGTAACAGCCTCGACCACGGCATTGAAACGCCGCAAAAACGTGTGGAAGCCGGGAAATCGCCTATCGGCAACCTGATCCTTTCGGCGGAACACCAGGGCGGGAACATCTGTATTGAAGTAACCGACGATGGTGCAGGTCTGAACCGTGAGCGTATCCTGGCGAAAGCGATTTCGCAGGGGATGCCGGTGCACGAGAACATGACCGATGAAGAAGTGGGCATGTTGATTTTCGCGCCGGGCTTCTCCACCGCTGAGCAGGTGACTGACGTTTCCGGACGCGGCGTGGGCATGGACGTGGTGAAACGTAACATCCAGGAGATGGGCGGCCACGTTGAAATCAAATCCAGGCAGGGCACCGGCACAACCATTCGTATCCTGCTGCCGCTGACGCTGGCGATCCTCGACGGCATGTCAGTAAAAGTGAACAACGAAGTCTTTATCCTGCCGTTGAACGCGGTGATGGAATCGCTGCAACCGCGTGAAGAAGATCTGCATCCGCTGGCCGGTGGTGAGCGTGTGCTGGAAGTGCGCGGTGAATACCTGCCGCTGGTTGAACTGTGGAAAGTCTTTGACGTTATGGGCGCGAAAACCGAAGCCACGCAGGGGATTGTCGTTATTCTGCAAAGCGCGGGTCGTCGCTATGCATTGCTGGTTGATCAACTGATTGGTCAGCATCAAGTGGTGGTGAAAAACCTGGAAAGCAACTATCGCAAAGTGCCGGGTATTTCTGCTGCCACTATCCTTGGGGATGGTAGCGTTGCGCTGATCGTTGACGTATCAGCGTTGCAGGGATTGAATCGTGAACATCGTATGGCGCACACAGCCGCCTGATTTAGTTAAGAAGGTATAAAACATGACCGGTATGAGTAATGTAGCAAAACTGGCGGGCGAGCCATCAGGTCAGGAGTTCCTGGTTTTCACTCTGGGCGATGAAGAATACGGAATCGATATTCTCAAAGTGCAGGAAATTCGTGGCTATGATCAGGTGACCCGAATCGCCAATACCCCCGACTTTATCAAAGGCGTCACCAACCTGCGCGGTGTGATTGTGCCGATTGTCGACCTGCGTGTGAAGTTCAGCCAGGGCGATGTCGAGTATGATGAAAACACGGTCGTTATCGTGCTGAATCTCGGTCAGCGCGTGGTGGGGATTGTGGTTGATGGTGTTTCCGACGTCCTGTCGCTGGCATCTGACCAGATCCGCCCGGCGCCGGAATTCGCGGTCACGCTGTCGACCGAATACCTGACTGGCCTCGGCGCGCTCGGCGACCGTATGCTGATTCTGGTAAATATTGAAAAACTGCTCAACAGCGATGAAATGGCGCTGCTGGACATTGCAGCCTCGCACGTAGCGTAATAATCACGCCAGTTGCGAAATAATAAAGGTGGGTGAAGTTGCTTCATCTGCCTTTATTTTTGTCTTTTTTCTGTCGCTATAATATATATCCTTCACGCCCGCTTAATTTATATTTTATAAATTCCTCGTACCTCTTTCACCGCTGTTTATATATAGTGATGATTATCGCAAATCAAAGTATATATCTTACGGAAAATTAATAAGTTAGCCGTTTTTTCGCAAGCTACTTTATTTAAAAAGATAAATTTATCACCAGCCTATGTGTTTCACAGAGTTGCGTTGATTTGGCGGCGAACTGCGGCAACCCGTAGGGCGACTGAATATTTGCCTTGCCGCTGGAAATACCGATTGGTGATATCAATAACGCAGCACGAAATATGGCCAGCGGCAGCAACCGGCTCAGTTATGAAATTTACAAAGGGGCAACCACCAACCGCTGGGGCAGCGCTGGTGCGGATCGCTGGTCGAGCGGCGTGTCATCGCAGGTGAGCACCGATGGCCTGCTGCGAACCTACAATTACACCGCGCAAATTTTGACGTCGCAGACCACGCCGCCGGGGGGAACATATAGTGATACCTTAACTGTGGATATCGCGTTTTAAGTCAGAATTTAATTCCCTTTCGCAAATGTAAAGTTCCGTGGCCGCATGCCGATAACACCGTTAAGAACTTATCAAGAAGGTGTTGCATGTTGAACCGTATCCGCGTCGTTACTCTGCTTATGAGCGTGCTGGTGGTCTTTGCCTTGTTACAGCTTGTCTCTGGTGGCCTGTTTTTTTCGTCGCTTAAGCAAAACCAGCAAAGTTTTGCGGTCTCCAATGACCTGCGCATGCAACAGACGGAATTAGGTAAAGCCTGGGAGCTGATGCTGCAAACGCGTATCAACCTGAGCCGTTCTTCAGCGCGTATGTTGCTGGATCCGAGCAACCAGCAGAGCAGTGCGAAAACCGATTTGCTGAACAGCGCCAAAGCCTCGCTTGCCGATGCGGCAAAACACTACGATGCTTTCCGTGCGCTGCCATCGCTGCCGGAAACCGACGCCGCGCGCCAGACGCTGGATGAGAAATATCGCACTTATAATGCCGCGCTGGCGGAACTGGTGCAGTTCCTCGAAGGCGGCAATATTAACGGCTTTATGGCGCAGCCGACGCAAGGCATGCAAAACGCCCTTGGCGACGCGATGAAGAAATACGCGGATTTGAGTGAAGGCCTGTATCGCAATGCCTGGGAACAGAGCGTCAGTGATTACACCTTCGCCAAATGGCAGATGGCGATCCTGGCGCTGGCGCTGGTGATCGTGCTGGCCGGCGTCTGGTATGGCATTCGCCGTATTCTGCTGTCGCCGTTATCGTCGGTCATTGCCCATATCCGTGAAATCGCCGGTGGCAACCTGACGCATTCGCTGACCATTGCCGGTCGCAGTGAAATGACGGAACTGGCGCAGAGCGTTGACCATATGCAGAACGCGCTGATCGAAACGGTGACCAACGTTCGTCAGGGTTCTGATGCTATCTACTCCGGCACCAGCGAAATCGCCGCCGGGAACAACGATCTCTCGTCCCGTACGGAAGAGCAGGCGTCCGCACTTGAGCAGACCGCCGCCAGTATGGAAGAGCTGACCGCCACGGTGAAACAGAACGCCGATAACGCCCGTCAGGCCTCACTGCTGGCGCAGAGCGCGTCGGAAACGGCAGAGCGCGGCGGCAAAGTGGTGAACAGCGTTGTAAAAACCATGCACGAAATTGCGGGCAGTTCGCAAAAAATTGCCGATATTATTAGTGTGATTGACGGCATTGCTTTCCAGACCAATATTCTGGCGCTGAACGCCGCGGTTGAAGCGGCGCGAGCGGGCGAGCAGGGGCGTGGTTTCGCCGTGGTCGCCGGAGAAGTGCGCAATCTTGCCAGCCGCAGTGCGCAGGCGGCGAAAGAAATTAAAGGCTTAATTGAAGATTCTGTCTCCCGTGTCGATACCGGTTCAGTGCTGGTGGAGAGTGCAGGGGAGACGATGTCGGACATCGTAAACGCGGTAACACGGGTGAACGACATTATGGGTGAGATCGCCTCGGCTTCTGATGAACAGAGCCGCGGCATCGATCAGGTTGCGCTGGCGGTATCCGAAATGGATCGCGTCACGCAGCAAAACGCGTCACTGGTACAACAATCGGCAGCCGCAGCGGCCGCCTTAGAAGAACAAGCCAGTTTGTTGACGCAGGCGGTATCTGCTTTCCGCCTTTCTTCTGTATCCGGCAAATCGGCGTCGCGTGCTACAACTCCGGCAGCAGGCAGCGCTCAGACCCCGGCGCGGAGTCGCCAACTTGTAACCGGACAAGAGGATAACTGGGAAACATTTTAGCAGGTCTTAACCGCGGACTTTTTCCGCCAGATGGGGCGTTAATGTTAAATCGTATTCGCATCTCGACAACACTTTTTTTGATTTTGATCGTGTGTGGCATTTTACAGGTTGGCAGTAACGGGTTGTCTTTCTGGGCATTTAAAGAGAGCACTTCACATTTACAAGAAGTAGAAAACAGTACACACCAGCGCAGCGCATTAATGCAGATGCGGGCCACGCTGCTTCAGGCCAGCACCGCGTTGAACAAAGCCGGGACGTTAACGGCGCTGAGTTATCCGCCGGATGACATCAAAGCACTGATGACACAGGCGAAAGCCAGCCTCAAGCAGTCGGCTGAGGTAGAAAAAGAGTTTCTTGGTCTGAAGGTGATGACACCGGAAGGCAAAAAATTACAGGAAATCACGCAGGCCAGTTACACCGCCTGGCGCGGTGACCTGGAGCACCAGGCGACCTGGCTTGAGAATAACCAGTTGTCGGACTTTATGACCGCGCCGGTGCAGGAGTCGCAGGATAAGTTTGATGCCAGTTTTAGTGCGTGGGAGAAACACATTAACCACTTTACTGAACAGGCAAGAGCGGATGGTGAAAGTAATTATCACCGCTCGGCAGTGATTTTTGTCGTGGTGGTTATTCTCGCTGCGTTATTGACCAGCGCCGCGCTGTTCTGGTCGCGCAAGATGATTGTCCAGCCGCTGGCGGTTGTCAGCAGCCACTTTGACAGCATCTCCGAAGGCAATCTGGCACGACCGATTGCCGTTGACGGGCGTAACGAGATCTCGGCGATTTTTGCCAGCCTGAAAAAGATGCAAACTGCGTTACGCACCACGGTGAGCGATGTCCGTCAGGGCAGCTACGCGATGCATACCGGCATCTCGGAAATCGCGGCGGGCAACAATGATTTATCGTCGCGAACGGAGCAACAGGCGGCGTCACTGGCGCAAACCGCTGCCAGCATGGAGCAGTTAACGTCGACGGTTAGCCAGAACGCCGATAACGCGCGTCAGGCTTCCGGGCTGGCGCAGAGCGCGGCGGAAACGGCGAGAAAAGGTGGGCAGCAGACATCGAGCGTGGCAAGTACCATGCAGCAGATTGCCGGCAGCTCGCAGAAAATTGGCGACATCATCAGCGTGATTGATGGCATCGCGTTTCAGACCAATATTCTGGCGCTGAATGCCGCCGTCGAAGCGGCTCGCGCCGGTGAACAGGGGCGTGGTTTCGCCGTAGTCGCCGGTGAAGTGCGTAACCTGGCAAGCCGCAGTGCGCAGGCGGCAAAAGAGATTAAAGGCCTGATTGAAGAGTCGGTTTCCCGCGTTCAGCAGGGTTCCGCTCTGGTGGATACCGCCGCGCAGACGATGACCGAAATCGTCCGCTCTGTCACTCAGGTCAACGATATCATGGGCGAGATCGCCTCCGCGTCCGATGAACAACGGCGCGGGATAGAGCAGGTGGCTCAGGCAGTAACACAGATGGATCAGGTGACACAACAGAACGCTGCGCTGGTAGAAGAGGCAGCTTCCGCCACCGACCAACTGGCTAACCAGGCCGATAACCTTACCGCGCTGGTGGCCATATTTAAGATTGAAGAGCATGTCGCAATACCCGAAGTGGCACCGCCTAAGGCAGTGCCCGTTGCATCCTGAACCTAGTTGAGAAGGCGCTATGACATCATCCATGCCTAACGGGCAAACGTCATCAATATTGCAACAGATGACACAGCGCCTGGCGCTGTCCGACGCGCACTTCCGTCGGATATGTCAATTGATCTACCAGCGTGCGGGGATTGTCCTCGCGGATCATAAACGCGACATGGTTTACAACCGCCTTGTTCGCCGTTTACGCACGCTTGGGCTGGACGATTTTGGCCGCTATCTGAGCATGCTGGAAGCGAACCAGAACAGCGCCGAGTGGCAAGCGTTTATTAACTCGCTGACCACCAATCTCACCGCGTTTTTCCGGGAAGCACACCACTTCCCGGTTCTCGCGGACCATGCGCGCAAGCGCACGGGGGAATACCGGGTATGGAGCGCGGCGGCGTCGACAGGCGAAGAGCCGTACTCTCTTGCCATTACCCTCGCTGATGCGCTGGGTATGGCACCGGGTCGCTGGAAAGTTTTCGCCAGCGACATCGATACAGAAGTGCTGGAAAAAGCGCGTAGCGGCATCTACCGCCAGGACGAGTTGAAAACCCTCTCGCCCCAGCAGATGCAACGCTACTTTATGCGCGGTACTGGCCCGCATGCCGGGCTGGTGCGTGTACGGCAGGAACTGGCGAACTACGTCGATTTCACCACGGTTAATCTGCTGGATAAGCAGTACAACGTTCCGGGGCCTTTCGACGCAATTTTTTGCCGTAACGTAATGATTTATTTTGATAAAACGACGCAACAGGACATTTTGCATCGTTTCGCTCCGCTGCTTAAGCCAGACGGATTACTGTTTGCCGGGCATTCGGAGAACTTCAGCAACCTCGTGCGTGAGTTTACCCTTCGTGGGCAAACAGTTTATGCGCTGAGTAAGGATAAAGCATGAGTAAAATCAGGGTGTTGTCCGTCGATGATTCCGCATTGATGCGCCAGATCATGACAGAAATTATCAATAGCCACAGCGATATGGAAATGGTGGCGACGGCGCCAGACCCATTGGTTGCCCGGGATTTAATTAAAAAATTCAACCCGGACGTGTTAACGCTGGATGTGGAAATGCCGCGCATGGACGGGCTGGATTTCCTTGAAAAATTAATGCGTCTGCGCCCGATGCCGGTGGTGATGGTTTCTTCACTGACCGGGAAAGGGTCTGAAGTGACGCTGCGCGCGCTGGAACTGGGGGCAATTGATTTTGTCACCAAACCGCAGATTGGCATTCGCGAAGGCATGCTGGCTTACAGCGAGATGATTGCCGAGAAAGTACGCACCGCGTCACGCGCGCGTATCGCGGCACATAAACCGATGGAAGCGCCGGCCATGCTAAAAGCCGGGCCGTTACTCAGCTCGGAAAAACTGCTGGTAATTGGCGCGTCAACCGGAGGAACAGAGGCAATTAGGCATGTACTCCAGCCATTGCCGCTCTCAAGTCCGGGTATTCTTATCACTCAGCATATGCCGCCGGGCTTTACCCGCTCATTTGCTGAGCGTTTGAATAAGCTCTGTCAGATCAGCGTCAAAGAAGCGGAAGATGGCGAGCGCGTATTACCCGGACACGCGTATATTGCACCTGGCGATCGGCATATGGAGCTGGCGCGTAGCGGGGCGAACTATCAAATTAAGATCCATGACGGACCGCCGGTTAACCGGCACCGACCGTCGGTGGACGTGCTGTTTAATTCGGTGGCGAAACACGCGGGGCGTAACGCCGTGGGGGTTATTCTCACGGGGATGGGCAACGATGGCGCGGCCGGAATGTTAGCAATGCACCAGGCTGGTGCCTGGACGATTGCGCAAAATGAAGCAAGTTGTGTGGTGTTCGGCATGCCGCGTGAGGCCATCAATATGGGTGGCGTCAGCGAAGTGGTCGATCTTAGCCAGGTAAGCCAGCAGATGCTGGCGAAAATCAGTGCCGGACAGGCAATACGTATTTGAACCAGGAGTAATTTTTTATGGCGGATAAAGAGCTTAAGTTTTTGGTCGTGGATGACTTTTCCACCATGCGTCGAATTGTACGTAACCTGCTAAAAGAGCTGGGATTTAACAACGTTGAAGAAGCAGAAGACGGTGTTGATGCGTTAAACAAATTGCAGACGGGTGGCTTCGGTTTTGTTATTTCCGACTGGAACATGCCAAACATGGACGGTCTGGAACTGCTGAAAACGATTCGTGCCGACAGCAATATGGCTTCCATGCCGGTGCTGATGGTTACAGCAGAAGCGAAAAAAGAGAACATCATCGCGGCGGCGCAGGCCGGTGCGAGCGGCTATGTGGTGAAACCGTTTACCGCTGCAACCCTGGAAGAGAAACTCGGTAAGATCTTCGAGAAACTTGGCATGTGAGGACTGGCTAATGATTCAACCTTCAATTAAACCAGCGGACGAACATTCACCCAGCGACATCATTGCCCGGATTGGCAGCCTGACGCGTATGTTGCGTGATAGCCTGCGCGAATTAGGTCTTGACCAGGCGATTGCCGAAGCTGCGGAAGCGATTCCGGATGCGCGTGACCGTCTGGATTATGTTGTACAGATGACCGCGCAAGCGGCAGAACGCGCGCTTAACAGCGTTGAAGCCTCTCAGCCGCACCAGGATGAGATGGAAAAAGGTTCGAAAGCGCTGAGCAAACGTTGGGACGAGTGGTTTGAAAACCCGATCGAACTGGCGGATGCGCGTGAACTGGTGACCGATACGCGCAAATTCCTTGGCGAAATTCCGGGGCACACCAGCTTCACCAACGCCCAGCTGCTGGACATTATGATGGCGCAGGATTTCCAGGACCTCACCGGTCAGGTTATCAAACGCATGATGGATGTTATCCAGGAGATCGAACGTCAGCTGCTGATGGTACTGCTGGAGAATATCCCGGATCAGTCCGCGCGTCCGAAGCGTGAAAACGAAAGCCTGCTCAATGGCCCACAACTCGACGCGACCAAAGCGGGCGTGGTGGCAAGCCAGGATCAGGTCGACGATCTGCTCGACAGCCTGGGCTTCTGATCTGTCTGTACCTGCACCTTCAGCCCGTCTGAAGGTGCATGTCTGACAATGAAAAGGGAAGGGGAAACCTTCCCTTTTTTTATTGCAGGAAAATATCCCCAATTGAGAAGGCGTTTGCCAGCGCATGCAGCACAATCGGGACAATCAAACCGCCCGTGCCGAGCCTGACCACACACAACACCGCAGAAAAAATAAAGAGCTGAATAAAGGTAATGGGCGCGTGATACTGCATATGGATGACGGAGAACAGCAATGAGGTCAGCACAATCCCCGCTTGCTGCGGCACTTTCCCCCATCCCAGGCTGGCATTGAGTAAAAAGCCACGAAAGATAATCTCTTCACTCACGGGTGCTACCAGGCACGCCGTTAAAATCCACGCCCAGCGGGTCAACCCGGTGTAATCGCGCAGCGAATCAAGCCAGGGTTCGGGCTGCTGAAACAGTTTTTCCATCACCAGCATCACCACCAGCGCCAGTAGCGGCACCGTTACGTTGCGCAGCGCCAGTGTGCCAAAGGGTAACAGCCCGTCAAAATGGCGCGCGTAATAGCGCCAGAGTAACAACGAGCAAGGCAATAACAGCGCGGTGCCGAGAAACGGCGCGGCAAGACCATTTCGATAAAGCGTCATAAAACCGGGAATGAAAAAGGCTAAATAAAAGAGGCTGTAATAGATAACAAACGCCGCGATGCAAATTGCCGTGTGCGAGATTCTGTCCAGATGTCGTGGCATAAAAAAACGTCCGTGCCGATAAATACGCGAAGCCGACCATTATAAAGGAGCGCGCTGGCATTTCTGTTCTGCGGTTAATAATCAGGATCTATCGATAAAAAATGGGCTTTAGGCAGAATTTTCTCTATAACGTTGCCGTTTGGTCTGCGTTTCGGCATGCGGGGTTGGGCATGACGCGACAACTCAAATGGCGAAAACCCTCTGTTTTTATGCCTTACTCTGCCCATTGGACAGGCTTGACTCTGGCAATATGTCATCAAACCTGTAACCCGTGGATGTGTTGGCCGTGGCCTCTGAAGACAACGACGACAAAACAGAAGCCCCCACAGCGCACCGACTAGAGAAAGCGCGCGAAGAAGGGCAAGTCCCCCGATCCAAAGAACTGACATCGCTACTGATCATGTTGGTCGGTATCGGCATTCTGTGGTTTGGCGGTGAAGCGTTTGGTCGCAGGTTATCGATGGCGCTCTCATCCGGGCTGCGTTTTGACCACAAGATTATCAGTGACCAGAACCTGATCCTCGGGCAGATCATCGTGATGTTAAAAAACGTGCTGATCGGCATGTTGCCGCTGCTGACGGGCGTGGTGATCATCGCGCTTATCGCGCCGGTGATGCTAGGCGGACTGGTGTTCAGCACCAAATCGCTGGAGTTTAAATTTTCCAAACTTAACCCGCTCAGCGGGTTAGGGCGTTTGTTTTCCGCGCAAGTGGGTGCGGAGCTGGTTAAAGCATTGATGAAAGCGCTGCTAATGGGCAGCGTCGCGGGCTTTTTTTTATGGCATCACTGGCCGGATATGATGCGCCTGATGAGCGAATCGCCGCTGACCGCAATGGCGAGTGCCCTTAATCTTGCCGGGCTGTGCGCCATGCTGGTGGCGCTGAGCATTATCCCGATGGTGGGTTTTGACGTTTTCTGGCAGATCTACAGCCATCTGAAAAAACTGCGTATGTCCCGCCAGGACATCCGTGACGAATTTAAACAGAGCGAAGGCGACCCGCACATTAAAGGCCGCATCCGCCAGATGCAGCGTGCAGCGGCGCGCCGTCGCATGATGGCCGATGTGCCAAAAGCGGATGTGATTGTGACCAACCCGACGCACTACTCCGTCGCACTGCAATATGACGAGAATAAGATGAGTGCGCCGAAAGTGGTGGCAAAAGGCGCGGGAATGATTGCGCTGCGGATTCGTGAACTGGGGACGGAGAACCGTGTGCCGATCCTCGAAGCGCCGCCGCTGGCGCGTGCGCTCTATCGCCATTCTGAAATTGGTCAGCAAATCCCGGGCCAGCTGTATGCGGCCGTTGCCGAAGTGCTGGCGTGGGTATGGCAGTTGAAACGCTGGCGTCTGTCCGGCGGGCAACGACCTGTTAAACCTGAGAATCTCCCGGTGCCTGAGGCGCTGGACTTTTTGAACGAGAAGGACACTGATGGCTAATCTGGTAGCAATGCTGCGTCTACCCAGCAATCTGAAATCGACCCAATGGCAAGTTCTCGCCGGGCCGGTGCTCATTTTGCTTATTTTGTCGATGATGGTGCTGCCGCTACCGGCGTTTGTCCTCGACCTGTTGTTTACCTTTAACATCGCACTTTCCATCATGGTGCTGTTGGTGGCGATGTTCACCCAGCGCACGCTGGAATTCGCCGCATTCCCGACCATCCTGCTGTTTACCACCTTGCTGCGCCTGGCGCTAAACGTGGCCTCCACGCGTATTATTCTGATGGAAGGGCATACGGGATCGGCGGCGGCAGGGCGAGTCGTTGAAGCCTTCGGTCACTTCCTCGTTGGCGGTAACTTCGCCATCGGTATCGTGGTGTTCGTCATCCTCGTTATCATCAACTTTATGGTTATCACCAAAGGTGCGGGACGTATCGCCGAAGTGGGCGCGCGTTTCGTACTCGATGGGATGCCCGGTAAACAGATGGCGATTGACGCCGATCTCAACGCCGGGATCATCGGTGAAGACGAAGCGAAACGCCGCCGTTCTGAAGTGACGCAAGAAGCGGACTTCTACGGCTCAATGGACGGTGCGAGTAAGTTTGTTCGCGGCGACGCCATCGCCGGTATTCTGATCATGGTTATCAACGTTATCGGCGGCTTGCTGGTGGGCGTTTTGCAACATGGCCTGTCGATGGGCGATGCGGCATCAAGTTACACCCTGCTGACCATCGGTGACGGTCTGGTTGCGCAGATCCCGGCGCTGGTTATCTCTACCGCGGCGGGTGTTATCGTCACCCGCGTCAGCACCGATCAGGATGTTGGTCAGCAGATGGTTGGCCAGTTGTTCAGCAACCCGCGCGTGATGATGCTCAGCGCCGGCGTCCTCGGCCTGCTGGGGCTGGTGCCGGGGATGCCGAACTTTGTGTTCCTGCTGTTTACCGCCGCGCTGCTGGGTCTTGCCTGGTGGTTGCGTGGTAAAGACCAGGCCGCGCCTGCTGAAGCCGCGCCGATGAAGCTGCCGGAAAATACCCAGGCGGTAGAAGCCACCTGGAACGATGTGCAGCTGGAAGATTCCCTCGGTATGGAAGTGGGTTATCGCCTGATCCCGATGGTGGACTTCCAGCAGGATGGCGAGCTGTTAGGTCGTATCCGCAGTATTCGTAAGAAATTTGCGCAGGATATGGGCTTCCTGCCGCCTGTTGTCCACATCCGCGACAATATGGATCTGCCGCCAGCGCGTTACCGCATCCTGATGAAAGGGGTGGAAATTGGCAGCGGCGAGGCTTACCCAGGGCGCTGGCTGGCGATTAACCCAGGCACGGCGGCGGGCACGCTGCCGGGCGAGCAAACCGTGGACCCGGCTTTTGGCCTGGCCGCTATCTGGATTGAGAGCGCATTGAAAGAACAAGCGCAGATCCAGGGCTACACCGTTGTGGAAGCCAGTACCGTGGTGGCAACACACCTTAACCACCTGATTGGTCAATTCTCGGCGGAGCTGTTTGGTCGCCAGGAAGCGCAGCAACTGCTTGACCGGGTGAGCCAGGAGATGCCGAAGCTGACCGAAGATCTGGTGCCGGGCGTGGTCACGCTGACTACGCTGCACAAAGTGTTGCAAAACTTGTTGGCCGAAAAAGTGCCAATCCGCGATATGCGCACCATTCTGGAAACGCTGGCCGAGCATGCGCCGCTGCAAACCGATCCGCATGAACTCACGGCGGTGGTGCGCGTCGCGTTGGGTCGCGCCATTACACAGCAGTGGTTCCCGGGTAATGATGAAGTGCAGGTGATTGGCCTTGATACGCCGCTTGAGCGTTTGCTGTTGCAGGCATTGCAGGGCGGTGGCGGTCTGGAACCGGGTCTTGCCGATCGCTTACTGGAACAAACGCAGGAAGCGTTGACTCGCCAGGAGATGTTAGGTGCGCCGCCGGTGTTGCTGGTTAACCACGCGCTGCGTCCGCTGCTGGCGCGCTTCCTGCGCCGCAGTCTGCCGCAACTGGTGGTGCTGTCGAATATGGAAATGTCGGATAACCGCAGCATCCGTATGACTGCGACCATCGGAGGCAAATAATGCGTTTGCTGGCGTGGTTGGTGGCTCTGCCGTTGTTTGCTCACGCGGCCGGAAACGGCATTGGCGAAGGCATGTGGCAGGCCAGCAGTATCGGTATCCGGCTGGACAACCGTGGCGTGGTCTCTTCTTCGCGACCGCTGGGCCCGTCGCAGCCGGTAAATGGGCTGATGACGGATGTCTCCTGGCGCTATGAATTAAATGGCCCGACGCCTGCCGGATTAGTGGTTCGTCTCTGTTCTCAGGCGCGCTGTGTCGAGCTGGATGGGCAAAGTGGCACCACGCGCGGCTTTACCGATGTCCCGGCGCTCGAATCGCTGCGTTTTGTCTGGGAAGTGCCCGGGGGTGGACGTTTATGGCCGCCGCTGGACGTCCGTAGTAACAAAGTGCTGGTTAATTACCGCCAGCCAGCCCGGCAAAACTAACCGCTTCGCTTCAATCAGTTAGCTCGTTTTTCGCCCGAAAATCCCGCCGTAATGGCGGGATTTTGCTATCCGCCCCGCATTTTTGACCGCTCCTTTTGATGCAAAAGAAACGCTGTTTTATAAATCAGTGAAGCGCGTATCGACACTCTTTGCATTTTTGCCAGCCGCGTAATTTTGATGGCAGAAACAGAAAGGTTTCCCGTTGCACATCCTCTTACTTTAGCCGTGTAAGAAATTCCTTTGGCTAAGCCGGATCGTCAAAGGTCCCCCAAAATGAACAGGGTTGACGGCAATGAAAACACGAAAAATTGGATTGGCAAATTATCTCGCCTATGGCTCGGGCGATTTTCTGGGTGCGGGCACAACCGCGTTAACCGCAGCATGGTTACTCTATTTCTATACGACCTTTTGCGGCCTGACGCCTATTGAAGCGACTTTTATCTTCGCGACAGCAAGGGTGCTGGATGCGGTGGTCAGCCCGCTGATGGGCTTTTTAACCGATAACTTCGGTTCGACCTGGCTTGGTAAACGCTTCGGTCGGCGTAAGTTCTTTATTATGCTGGGAATTCCTTGTGTGTTCAGCTACTCGATAATGTGGGTAGGGGACATGAGTTTCTGGTATTACCTGCTGACGTATCTGCTGTTTGATGTGGTCTACACCATGATTCTGGTGCCGTACGAAACGCTGGTGCCGGAAATGACTGACGACTTTAAACAGAAAACCAAATTTTCCGGCGCGCGTATCTCCATGGCGCAGATGTCGGCGATTCTGGCCTCGTTTCTGCCGGGCGTTCTGCTGTCACACTTTGGTAAAGACAACCCGGTCTCCTTTTTCTACGCAAGCCTGGTGTTCTCGGTACTCTGTGCGCTGATGCTGACGTTTGTCTGGTGCTTTACCTGGGAGCGTCCGCGCGAAGAGTGGACCGAAGCGGCGCTGCGTGCGGAAGAAGAGAAAAAGAGCCTCACGCTTGGGCAAAGTTTGCGTCGCCTGTTTGTTGAACTCAGCTCCACGCTGCGGATCAAGATTTTCCGCCAGCACCTGGGGATGTACCTTGGCGGCTATATCGCGCAGGACGTGTTTAACGCGGTGTTCACCTATTACGTGGTGTTTGTGCTGATGCAGGAAGCGTCGCTGGCCTCCAACTTGCTGGGCACGATGGCGATTTTCCAGTTCATCGCGGTGATTGCGATGATCCCGCTGTGCATCCGCTTCGGACCTGCGCCGTCATATCGCATGGTGGTGGTGCTGTTCGGTCTGAGCGCAGCCTCGTATGCCGTGCTCCACTACGCCGGTTTAAGCGATGTTTATTCGCTGCTGTTGCTGGTTTCCGCCGTTGCCGGTCTGGGACGCGGTGGTATCAACTACGTACCGTGGAACACTTACACCTACATCGCAGATATTGACGAAGTGGTCACTGGTCAGCGCCGCGAAGGGATCTTCGCCGGGATCATGACGCTGACTCGTAAAGCCTCACAGGCCGGTGCGGTGATGCTGGTAGGGATCGTGATGCAGGCTTCTGGTTTTGTCTCCGGGCAGAAAACCCAGGTGCCAGAAGTGAGCCACACCATTTTGATGATCATGTGCTTTGGCACCATTGCGGTGCTGTGCTGCGGCTTCCTCGTCTCCTTACGCTTCAAGCTGAACCTGAAAACCCACAGTGTGTTGCGTGAAGAAACGGCCAAAATGCGCCAGAGCGGCCGCGCGATGCCAGAAAGCATCACTCCGCAGGCGCGTGAAACCGTCGAAATGCTGGCGGGCATGCCTTATGAATCCCTGTGGGGAAACAACAATATTGGCTATCTGAATCGCAATAAACCTGCCGCGCCATCGCTGAAAGACGCGTCACTGAAATCGACTTACAATTGAGGTTAAGAATATGAAGGTTTGGCCTGTCAAACACAGCCCGTTACTGCGTCAGCCAGAGCGTTTTATCGCCCGTGATGAACTGAAAGCGTTGATCCGCAAGGTGACGCATAACCTGGTCAATATTCACGACAACACCGGCGAGTTCTTACTCCGTCTCGACGATGGGCGCGTGATTGATACCAAAGGCTGGGCTGGCTGGGAGTGGACGCACGGCGTGGGTCTGTACGGGATGTATCAGTATTACCGCCAGACCGGCGAAGAGGGCGTGCGCGAGGTGATTGATAACTGGTTCGCCGACCGTTTTGCAGAAGGCGCAACCACTAAAAACGTCAATACCATGGCACCGTTCCTGACGCTGGCGTATCGCTATGAAGAGACCGGCAATCCGTGCTATTTGCCATGGCTGGAAAGCTGGGCTGAATGGGCGATGAACGAGATGCCGCGCACCGACTGCGGCGGGATGCAGCACATTACGCTGGCGGAGGAGAATCACCAGCAGATGTGGGACGATACGCTGATGATGACCGTGCTGCCGCTGGCGAAAATCGGCAAATTGCTCAACCGACCAGACTATGTGGAAGAGGCGGTGTATCAGTTCCTGCTGCATGTGCAGAACCTGATGGACCGGGAAACCGGGCTGTGGTTCCACGGCTGGAGTTATGATGGTCACCACAACTTTGCCAACGCCCGCTGGGCGCGCGGTAATAGCTGGCTGACCATTGTTATCCCGGATTTCCTTGAGCTTGTCGATCTGCCTGAAAACAATGCGGTGCGCCGTTATCTGGTCCAGGTGTTGAATGCGCAAGTCGCCGCGCTGGCGAAGTGTCAACATGAAAGCGGGTTATGGCATACGCTGCTCGACGATGCAGATTCTTATCTGGAAGCGTCGGCAACCGCCGGGTTTGCGTATGGCATTCTGAAAGCGCTGCGTAAGCGTTATATCAGCGCCGATTACACGGACGTGGCAGAGAAAGCGGTGAAAGCGATTGTGGGCCATATCTCGCCGGAAGGGGAGTTGTTGCAGGTGTCGTTTGGTACCGGTATGGGCAGTAATCTGGAGTTTTACCGCCAGATCCCGCTGACCTCCATGCCTTACGGCCAGGCGATGGCGATGCTCTGTTTGACGGAGTATCTGCGCAAATATTTCTGAGAGGCGCTAAAAGAAAAACCCCGGTTTACCGGGGTTTTTAATGGCTAAAAACGGAGGCGATTACATACGCTCAACGGTTTCAATACCCAGCGTATCCAGACCGAGTTTCAGTGTTTTTGCCGTCAACAGGGCCAGCTTCAGTCGGCTTAAGCGGGTTTCATCGCTTTCGGCGCTAAGGATCGGGCAGTGCTCGTAGAAGCCGGAGAACAGACCCGCCAGATCGTACAGATAGGCGCACATCACATGCGGCGTACCTTCGCGCGCAACGACGGACAGGGTTTCTTCGAACTGCAACAGGCGCGCGGCCAGCTGGGATTCACGCTCTTCGCCAATCACCACCGGTGCGTTTTCCAGTACGTTCTCTTCAATACCCGCTTTGCGGAATACGGAGAGCACGCGGGTGTAAGCGTACTGCATGTACGGGGCGGTGTTGCCTTCAAAGGCCAGCATGTTGTCCCAGTCAAAAACGTAATCGGTGGTGCGATTTTTCGACAGATCCGCATATTTCACCGCGCCGATACCGACCGCGTTGGCCAGTTTTTCCAGCTCGTCGGCAGACATATCCGGATTCTTTTCTGCCACCAGACGACGCGCGCGCTCCAGCGCTTCATCCAGCAGATCGGAAAGCTTCACTGTTCCGCCCGCGCGGGTTTTGAACGGCTTGCCGTCTTTGCCGAGCATCATGCCGAACATGTGATGTTCCAGCGGCACGGAATCCGGCACATAACCGGCTTTGCGCACGATGGTCCAGGCCTGCATCAGGTGCTGATGCTGACGGGAGTCGATGTAGTAGAGCACGCGATCGGCATGCAGCGTTTCATAACGGTATTTCGCACAGGCGATGTCCGTTGTGGTGTACAGATAGCCACCATCCTTTTTCTGGATGATGACGCCCATCGGTTCGCCTTCTTTGTTTTTGTACTCATCCAGGAACACCACGGTCGCGCCTTCGCTCTCGACCGCCAGACCTTTGGCTTTCAGATCGGCAACGATGCCCGGTAACATCGGGTTATACAGGCTTTCGCCCATTACATCTTTGCGGGTCAGCGTCACGTTAAGGCGTTCGTAGGTTTTCTGGTTCTGACTCATGGTGATATCGACCAGCTTGCGCCACATTTCACGGCAATATTCGTCGCCGCCTTGCAGCTTCACCACGTAAGCGCGTGCGCGTTCAGCAAACGCCGCGTCTTCGTCATAATGTTTTTTGGCTTCGCGGTAAAAACCTTCAAGATCGGCCAGCGCCATTTCACCGGCATTCTCTTGCTGCTGCAGCTCAAGGTAGGCAATCAACATACCGAACTGGGTGCCCCAGTCGCCGACGTGGTTGGCGCGAATTACGTTATGACCGAGGAACTCCAGCGTACGAACCGACGCATCGCCAATGATGGTTGAGCGCAGGTGGCCGACGTGCATCTCTTTCGCCACGTTCGGCGCGGAGTAGTCGATAACCACGGTTTGCGGCTGCGGTGTTGTTACGCCCAGACGATCGGATTTCAGCGCCGCATCTACCTGCGAGGCGAGAAATTCAGGCGCGAGGAAAATATTGATAAAGCCAGGACCGGCGATTTCAACTTTATTGGCAATCCCGTCGAGAGAAAGGTGAGACAGAACCTGCTCGGCCAGTTGTCGCGGCGCCATGCCCAGTTTTTTCGCCACTGCCATCACGCCGTTAGCCTGATAGTCGCCAAACTGAATTTTTGCTGACTGACGAACCTGCGCTTCACAATCGGCTGGCGCGCCTGCTGCAATCATGGCCTGACTGACTTTTTCTGAGAGAAGAGCCTGAATATTCACCGGGATACCTTACTTTTAGGACACCGCGTCGCTGAGGCGGCGTCCGGGTGTTTAATAAAGGCGGGAGTATACTGCAAATGCCCGGTGGCGTCAGCACTGCATAACACGGTAGATTATGCGCTTTGTTATGACTTGCGAGCACTGTTATGCGTACCTGGCAAACCATCGAAGAGTTGCAGGATATCGTGGAAGATTTGCCACGGTTTACCCAAGATTTGCAAAATTTAACTACCCGTCTGGGGCTGGATATCGCACCCTTAAATGCGGATCACATCTCGTTGCGCTGTCACCAAAACACCACGGCGGAGCGTTGGCGGCGTGGCCTTGAGCAATGCGGCGAACTGCTGTCGGAAAACATCATTAATGGTCGGCCGATTTGCCTGTTTAAACTGCGTGAACCGTTGTGCGTCGCCCACTGGCAATTTACGGTGATTGAGTTGCCGTGGCCGGGTGAAAAGCGCTATCCGCATGAAGGATGGGAGCATGTTGAAATCGTGCTGCCGGGCGATATCGCCACGCTCAACGCGCGTGCGCTGGCGCTGCTGGCTGATGAAGGCTTAAGCCAGCCGGGGATCTCGGTGAAAACCAGTTCACCAAAAGGCGAGCGTGAACGGCTGCCCAATCCAACGCTGGCGGTGACGGATAGCAAAGTCACCGTGAAGTTTCATCCGTGGACGATTGAAGAGATTGTCGCGAGCGAGCAGTGAAGCAAGCGGAAAGCGAGCCATGCTGAAGAGAGGGAGATGAAATGACCTTACTGGAAATCTGTTGTTATGGCGTCGATGACGCGGTGCTCGCTGAGCAACATGGCGCCGATCGCATTGAATTTTGCGCCGCGCCGAAAGAGGGGGGGTTAACCCCTTCCTTTGGTGCGCTAAAAGCGATTCGTCAGACGGTGACCATTCCCGTACACCCGATCGTGCGCCCGCGCGGTGGGGATTTTTGCTACCGGGCCGATGAGTTTGCCACCATGTTGAGCGATATTGAGATGCTCCGTGAGTTGGGTTTCCCCGGCCTGGTCACCGGTGTGCTGACGGAAGAAGGGGATGTCGATATTGTGCGTATGCAGGAAATTATGCAGGCTGCGCAAGGGATGGCGGTAACTTTTCATCGCGCGTTCGATATGTGCGCCAACCCACTCCAGGTAGTTGATAATTTAGCGGAATTAGGCATCGCACGTATTCTCACATCCGGTCAGCAGCCGTCGGCAGCAAAAGGACTTTCATTAATCACGGAACTAAATGCCCGGTCTGGTGTTCCAATCATTATGGCCGGCGCAGGCGTGCGTCCGGATAACCTTGAAACCTTTCTCCATGCAGGTATCAAAGAGGTGCATAGCTCGGCAGGCCGCTGGACAGCGTCGCCGATGCGCTATCGCAATCCAGGATTATCGATGTCGTCAGATGCCAGTGCGGATGAATATGCCCGCTACGGTGTGGATGGCGATGCGGTGGCAGTGATGAAAGAGATGATTTTGCACCATCGCCCGTAACAGTTTTTACCGCGCATCATGTCGCCCAATATGATGCTTGCTTGTACCAGGCCCCTGCCATTAACAGGGGCCTTTTTTTATCTTACGGTTTGCGGGCAATCAACACCGCGCGAACCGGGGCCGGGTAGCCTTCAACGGTTTTACTGTTATCCGCCGGGTTCAGAAAATCGGCCAGTGATTCTGTGACCATCCACGACGTGCGACGTTGCTCTTCGGTGCTGGTTACGCTGGTATCTGCAATGCGTACATCGACAAAACCGCACTTCTCCAGCCAGTTTTTCAGCGCCAGCGCAGAAGGGATAAAATAGACATTTCGCATTTGCGCGTAGCGGTCACCGGGCACCAGCACGGTATTTTCATCGCCTTCCACCACCAGTGTTTCCAGTACCAGCTCGCCATCTTTCACCAGTTGATCTTTCAACTGCCACAGATGTTCAAGCGGTGAACGGCGGTGGTAGAGCACGCCCATGGAAAACACGGTATCGAAAGCGTTCAGCGCCGGAAGTTGCTCAATGCCAAGCGGCAAGAGATGTGCGCGACGATCGTCGCCCAACAGCTTACGCACGGCTTCAAACTGGCATAAGAACAACTGCGTTGGATCGATACCAACGGCAAGCTGCGCACCCGCGCCGACCATGCGCCACAGGTGGTAACCGCTGCCGCAGCCGACATCCAGAATGGTGCGGCCTTTCAGATCGGAAAGGTGCGGCAGGACGCGCTCCCATTTCCAGTCGGAACGCCACTCGGTATCGATATCAATGCCATACAGAGAAAACGGCCCTTTGCGCCACGGCATCAGATTACGCAGCAGCGTTTCCATACCTTTGAGTTGACCAGCGCTGAGCGGTTCGGCGCTTTGCGCGCTGACGCTGTGCAGCAGATCCAGATTTGCAGGCGTGATGGTCGGCAGAAACTCCACCGCGTTGTTCCACTGCTTAAACTGCCCATGCAGTGCTTCACGCTGCCAGGCGGAGATTTGTGCGGGTAACGTTTCCAGCCAGTGCGCGAGTGTGCCGGTGGCGATTTGCTGATAAAAACGGCCAAACTCAATCATGCTTCAACCGCCTTCAGAGCCACCAGCGAACCAAAGTTAAAGCACTGAAACCACAGTTCGCTGTGCTCAAATCCGGCAGCTCGCAGGCGGGTTTTATGCGCTTCAACAGAATCCGTCAGCATAACGTTTTCCAGCATGCTGCGTTTCTGGCTGATCTCCAGTTCGCTGTAGCCATTAGCACGTTTAAAGTCGTGGTGCATATTGAACAGCAGTTCGCCGACGGTATGGTCTTCAAAACTGAATTTTTCCGATAACACTAACGCGCCGCCAGGGTTCAGCCCCTGGTAAACTTTCTGCAGCAGTTTCAGGCGGTCGTCCGGCTCCAGAAATTGCAAGGTGAAGTTGAGCACCACCATCGAGGCGTTTTCAATGTGAATATCACGAATATCGCCTTCAATCACTTCAACGGGCGTTGGCGCTTTATAGGCATCGATATGACGACGGCAGCGTTCCACCATGGCAGGCGAGTTGTCGACGGCGATAATTTTGCAATCAGCGTGGTGAATGTTGCGACGCACCGAGAGCGTTGCCGCGCCCAGTGAGCAGCCGAGATCGTAGACTTGCGTGGCAGGCTGGACAAAGCGCTCCGCCAGCATGCCGATCATCGAGATAATATTGGAGTAACCCGGTACGGAACGCTGGATCATGTCCGGGAAGACTTCGGCTACCCGTTCGTCAAAAGTCCAGTCGCCCAGGCTGGCGATAGGCGCAGAAAAAAGCGTGTCGCGGTGAGACATAGTGTAAATATCCGGGAAAACAAAGGGGCGTATTGTGCGCTAATGCAGGGAGAAAACCAACTCCCAGGGCATGTACCACAGATTTGCCAGCACCATCAGCAGCAGGGAGCAAAAGGTTGCACCCATACCGGAACGACGCCAGCGGATCAGGCGATGGTGAAAGCCGTAATAATGCATCAGGCGACCGGCGATCAGCAGCAGCCCGCAAACGTGCACTAACCACGTTTGTGCACCGTCCATCTCCATAAAAAGCAGCAAAATAAGGGCGACGGGAATGTACTCGACCGCATTACCGTGAATGCGTATCGCACTTTGCAGCTCGCTAAACCCGCCGTCGCCGTAGCTAACACGGTATTGCGTGCGCAGGCGAATAACGTCAAAAGAAAATTTTATGAGTAACAATGCACCCAGCACGGCGTAAAGCGCGCTAACCATACTAACTCCCTTTAAGGCTCTGGTGACCGCTTAACAATGATAGGTGGTTCGTTCAGAAAAGAGAAGATTGCAGCGGAAGAGAAGGGGCGTCGCCTACGCTCGGGACAGCGGCCTGTAAACCCTGCCACAGGGTTTCCACCAGTTCTGGTGCCTGGGCGATATCCGGCGTGTGCAAAAACAAATACGGCGTGGTGGTCTGTTCCCACAACGGGAGTTTTTGCAGCCATACGGCAAACAGCTGGCGATTTTGTTCCATATTGTCGCTACCGATAAAACGCACCATCGGATGGCTGGCGGTAATCAGCGCATGCACCGGTACTTTCGGTTTTTTGCGCTGCGCTTCGATGATCGCTTCATTGTGGGGAATGGCGCTATGCACCGGTCGGCTATCAAGGATCACCCGGTTCACGCCGCGCGCATGTAAGCCCTGATTGAGCGCTTTTTCCTCTTCGCCTTTAGCGAAAAACGTTGGGTGGCGCACTTCAACGCCATAGGTGAAACCTGCAGGCAGTGCGTCCAGAAATGCCCACAACGCGGGGAGATCGCGCGGGCTAAAGGTCGCCGGAAGCTGTAACCAGTACTGGCCTATCCGGTTGGCGAGCGGCGACATTCGTTCAAAAAACTCGTCTGTCAGATCGCGGCAGTTACGCAGCGCCGCCTGGTGCGAAATGGTGGCGGGAAATTTAAAGCAGAAGCGAAAATCATCGGTGGTTTGTTCGCGCCAGCGCGCCACGATCTCGGCTTTTGGCAGCGCATAAAGTGTGGTGTTGCCTTCGACGCAATTAAAGTAACGGGCGTACTCTTCGAGGCTGGTAATGCCAAGGCGCACCCACTTGGGGTGCGCCCATTGCGGCAGGCCGACATACATCATAACGCGCTGAGGATCTCGTTCGTGCTGCGAACACGGCTAATGCGCGGGAAGATATACTTCAGGCTGCCCTGATGTTGCTCGTTGCTGCCAGCGCTGCAAGCGTCTTCTGCAATCACCAGCGAAAAACCCAATTCCCAGGCGTTGCGCGCGGTGGATTCCACGCCGATATTGGTGGAAATGCCGCACAGCACAATGGTGTCGATGCCACGGCGGCGCAGTTGCAGCTCAAGATCGGTGCCGTAAAAGGCGCCCCACTGGCGTTTGGTCACTTCAATATCGCTCTCTTTTTTACCCAGAGCCTGCGGGTAAACCCACCAGTTGTCTGGCAGGGTATGACCGCCTGTTGCAGCGTCAACCGGCTGTTTCAGCGCTTCGGCGAAACCCTCTGACCAGCCAACGCGCACGAATACAACCGGCGAACCGTTGGCGCGAAATTTCTCCGCGAGCGTTGCGGCGCGTTGAACCACGTCCTGCGCTGTGTGCGGGCCACCGGCGAAAGGCAAAATACCTTCCTGTAAATCGATAACCACCAGTGCGGTTTTCTCAGCATTGAGTTCCAGCATAATAACTCCTGAAAAATGAATGACGTCGGCGGATACCTTACGCGTTATGTCGACGCGGACGGTTTACAAATTTTGTTAAATTTTGTGAGAATGCGCAATAAGCGCGCAGCAAACGCGCGTACAGTCGGTCGCGGGCTTATCGTCAGTCAGAATTTCCAGTATAATAGCCCCCTTTTTTCATCCAGTTGTGACATACGAAAATAGCTGCCACCAGAGTGCCTGCCCCGCAGGCGGCGGGTCGCGTGCAGCTAATTAAGGGATATCTCATGCGTACAGTATATTGCGGGCAGCTCAATCAGTCCCATGTGGGACAGCAAGTAACGCTTTGTGGGTGGGTCAATCGTCGTCGTGACCTCGGTAGCCTTATCTTTATTGATATGCGCGATCGTGAAGGCATCGTGCAGGTGTTTTTCGGCCCGGACCGTCAGGATGCGTTCCAGCTCGCCTCTGAACTGCGTAATGAGTTCTGCATTCAGATTACCGGTACCGTGCGCGCGCGCGACGGCAAAAACGTCAACAAAGATATGGCAACCGGTGAAGTGGAAGTGTTCGCTACCGAGCTGAACATTATCAACCGTTCCGACGTGCTGCCGCTGGACTCCAACCACGTTAATACCGAAGAAGCGCGTCTGAAATACCGCTACCTCGATCTGCGCCGCCCGGAAATGGCTCAGCGCCTGAAAACTCGCGCGAAGATCACAAGCTTCGTGCGTCGCTTTATGGATGACCACGGTTTCCTTGATATTGAAACCCCGATGCTGACCAAAGCAACGCCGGAAGGGGCGCGTGACTACCTCGTGCCTTCGCGCGTGCATAAAGGCAAATTCTACGCGCTGCCGCAATCCCCGCAGCTGTTCAAACAGCTGCTGATGATGTCCGGCTTCGACCGTTACTATCAGATAGTCAAATGTTTCCGCGATGAAGACCTGCGTGCTGACCGTCAGCCGGAATTCACCCAGATCGATGTGGAAACTTCCTTTATGACCGCGCCGCAGGTGCGAGAAGTAATGGAAGCGCTGGTACGCGAACTGTGGCAGGAAATTCGTGGTGTGGATCTGGGCGACTTCCCGATTATGACCTTCGCCGAAGCCGAGCGCCGTTACGGTTCTGATAAACCTGATTTGCGTAACCCGATGGAGCTGGTAGATGTTGCCGACTTGCTGAAAGCGGTCGAGTTTAAAGTCTTCTCCGGCCCGGCAAACGACCCGAAAGGCCGTGTTGCTGCGCTGCGTGTGCCAGGTGGCGCACAACTTAGCCGTAAACAGATTGACGACTACGGCAAGTTTATCGAAATCTACGGGGCGAAAGGCCTTGCTTATATTAAGGTTAACGAAGCGGCAAAAGGATTGGAGGGGATCACCAGCCCGGTCGCGAAATTCCTGAACGCTGAAATCGTTAGCGCGATCCTTGAGCGCACTGGCGCGCAGGATGGCGACATGATTTTCTTCGGCGCGGACCATAAAAAAGTGGTTGCCGATGCGCTGGGCGCGCTGCGTCTGAAACTGGGTAAAGACCTGAATCTGACCGACGAAGCCAAATGGGCACCGCTGTGGGTGATCGACTTCCCGATGTTTGAAGATGACGGCGAAGGCGGTCTGACCGCGATGCACCACCCGTTCACCTCGCCGAAAGATATGACGGCGGCTGAGCTGAAAGCGGCACCAGAAGATGCTGTGGCTAACGCTTACGATATGGTTATCAACGGTTATGAAGTGGGCGGCGGTTCGGTGCGTATCCATAGCGGCGAAATGCAGCAGACAGTGTTCGGCATTCTGGGCATCAATGAGCAGGAACAGCGTGAGAAGTTCGGCTTCCTGCTGGATGCGCTGAAATACGGTACACCGCCGCACGCGGGCCTGGCATTTGGCCTGGATCGTCTGACCATGCTGCTGACCGGCACCGATAACATCCGTGACGTGATTGCGTTCCCGAAAACCACGGCGGCGGCCTGTCTGCTGACCGAAGCGCCAAGTTTCGCCAACCCGGCATCGCTGGCTGAGCTGGGTATTTCCGTCGTCAAAAAAGAGACGCCGGAGAATAAATAAGATGGCCTTTAAGCACCCTGTTTCCGTGCTGGTGGTAATTTATGCCGAGGACACGAAACGGGTGCTGATGTTGCAGCGACGCGACGATCCTGATTTCTGGCAGTCGGTTACCGGCAGTCTCGAAGCGGGAGAGATAGCGTCGCAAGCCGCCATGCGTGAAGTAAAGGAAGAGGTCGACATCGATATTGCTTGCGAGCAACTGACCTTAGTCGACTGTCAGCGCACGGTGGAGTTTGAAATATTTAGTCATTTACGTCATCGCTATGCGCCGGGCGTTACGCACAATACCGAATCCTGGTTTTGTCTTGCGCTGCCCCATGAACGCCAGATTGTTTTTAGTGAACATCTGGCGTACCGCTGGCTTGATGCCCCGGCAGCGGCGGCATTAACCAAGTCGTGGAGCAACCGGCAGGCGATTGAAGAATTTGTTATTAACGCCGACTAATTTCCCCTGGAATTTCAATTCTCAGGAAGGTGGCAACTCCCGGCGTCGCCAGATGCTTACTGTGGTAAGCAACGGGTGCGAATGGGAGCAGCCAGCGCGCCAGAGGGTTGAAAGCCGCCGGGAAAAGGCTTTATTGGAGAGTTTTTTATGGCAGGTCATAGTAAATGGGCCAACACCAAACACCGCAAAGCGGCACAGGATGCTAAACGCGGTAAGATCTTTACCAAAATCATCCGTGAACTGGTAACGGCTGCTCGCCTCGGCGGCGGCGATATCGGTTCTAACCCGCGCCTGCGTGCGGCGGTTGATAAAGCGCTGTCTAACAACATGACCCGCGACACCTTAAACCGCGCTATCGCGCGTGGTGTGGGTGGTGATGATGACGCGAACATGGAAACCATCATTTATGAAGGTTATGGTCCTGGCGGCACGGCGGTGATGGTGGAGTGTCTAAGTGACAACCGCAACCGTACCGTGGCGGAAGTGCGTCATGCTTTCAGCAAATGCGGTGGTAACCTCGGTACTGACGGTTCTGTTGCCTATCTGTTCAGCAAAAAAGGGGTTATCTCCTTCGACGCTGGCGACGAAGACACCATTATGGAAGCGGCGCTGGAAGCCGGTGCTGAAGACGTGGTGACATTTGATGATGGCGCAATTGACGTTTATACCGCATGGGAAGAGATGGGCGCGGTACGTGACGCACTGGAAGCTGCGGGCCTGAAAGCGGACAACGCTGAAGTCTCCATGATCCCGTCGACCAAAGCCGACATGGACGCGGAAACCGCGCCGAAACTGCTGCGTCTGATCGATATGCTGGAAGATTGCGACGACGTGCAGGAGGTTTACCACAACGGTGAGATCTCTGATGAGGTTGCGGCGACACTCTAATGTCGCTGATTAACTCGCCTGTAACCGGAGACGCATAATGGCGATCATTCTCGGTATCGATCCGGGTTCGCGCGTCACCGGTTACGGCGTGATCCGCCAGACGGGACGACAACTGACCTATCTCGGCAGCGGTTGTATCCGTACCAAAGTGGATGATTTACCGTCGCGTCTGAAGCTGATTTATGCAGGCGTGACGGAGATCATTACCCAGTTCCAGCCGGATTTCTTCGCTATCGAACAAGTGTTTATGGCGAAAAACGCCGATTCGGCACTCAAGCTGGGGCAGGCGCGCGGTGTGGCGATTGTCGCCGCCGTGAATCAGGATTTGCCAGTGTTTGAATATGCTGCACGGCAGGTAAAACAGACGGTGGTGGGGATTGGCAGCGCGGAAAAAAGCCAGGTGCAACATATGGTGCGCACGCTGCTGAAACTGCCCGCTAACCCGCAGGCGGATGCGGCAGATGCGCTGGCTATCGCTATCACGCATTGTCATGTCAGCCAGAATGCGTTGCAGGTGAGCAGCACAAGGCTCAATCTGGCTCGCGGACGATTACGCTAAAAAGCGCCGGTTTACCGGCGCTTTTTTTATAATAGCGAACTTATTTTGCGCGCGTCCTCTTCGGTTGATGGGTTATAGACCACCATTGTCAGGTCCGGTTGCCCTTCCACCGAAAAACTCGAGTACTCCAGCGACAACCGACCAACAGCGCCATGCAGCAGGATTTTGGTGCCTTCTTCCATTACCTCTATATCATTATTTTGCCAGAGCTCTGCAAACTCCGCAGAAGCTGCACTGAGTTCTTCAACCAGAGGACGAATCTCAATCGACGCACCCGCGCGGGTTGCGTCCGCGCGAAAAGCGGCCACCAGAAAGCGGGCGAGCGAGTGCCAGTCAGCCTGTGCGGCGCGCGCCTGGGGATTAAGAAAAATGCGCCGCAGAATGTTACGTTCATGCGCGGGCTGGCTGGGGTAATCGGATAACACCACCGTGGCGGCTTTGTTCCAGGCGAGCACATCCCAGGTCGCATTGCGGATCATTGCCGGGCTCAGATGCATACAGTCCAGCACTTTTTGCAGCCTTTCCGTCACGGTTCCTCTGGCCATGGAGTGCATGCCCGGAGCACGGCCTAATGCCAGATGAAAAACGTGTTCGCGTTCGCGCTCAGAAAGACGCAACGCCTGGCAAATGCGCTCCAGCACTTCCGCCGAAGGCGTGCCTCCGCGACCTTGCTCAAGCCAGGTATACCAGGTGGCGCTAATACAGGCCAGATGCGCCACCTCTTCACGGCGCAGCCCCGGCGTACGTCGCCGCGCGGTATGAAAACCTAGCGCCACAGGGTCAAGCTGTGCCCGGCGCGATTTCAGGTAACTGCCCAGATCTTTAGGCTGAGTAACGCTTTGCATCCTGTTAGTCCTTATACCCCGATAACGTCACTACTTTTCACTACCTCGGATATTTATAAGGATAACGGCGCGAGTCAATATCAGGAGACACACACATGCATGTTTTTCTAACGGGCGCGACCGGTTGGGTCGGCGCAAAAGTGGCGGCAGAATTGATTGCTGCCGGGCACCAGGTGAGCGGCCTGGCCAGAAATACGGATAAAGCACAGACATTGCTGGCCGCTGGAGGGCAGGTTGTTTCCGGAACGCTGGATGATCACGCCCTCTTGTTTGACGCAGCGTCGCGTGCGGATGCGGTGATCCATACCGCCTTTAATCACGACTTTTCCCGTTTTGCGGAAAATTGCGAACAGGACAGGCGCGCTATTGAAGTGATGGGGGAGGCGCTGCTTGGTAGCGATCGTCCGTTGCTGGTGACTTCGGGGCTGGCAAGGTTGGTTCAGGGGCGGCCAGCAACTGAAAAGGACAAACCTGTCAGCGCGCCGGATTATCTGCGCCGTTCCGAACTGGCGGCACAGGCCCTGGTTGAAAAAGGTGTTCGGGCTGCCAGTGTGCGTCTGGCACCAACTGTTCATGGCGTGGGCGATCACGGTTTTATCCCGATTTTGATCGCGCTGGCGAAGAAAACCGGTGTCTCCGCCTGGCCGGGCGAGGGTAATAATCGCTGGGCTGCTGTGCATCGTCTTGATGCGGCGAAGGTATACCGACTGGCGCTGGAAAGTGGCGTAACGGAAACGGTATATCATGCGGTAGCGGAAGAAGGGATCGCGATGCGGGAGATTGCTATCGCCATTGGCAACATGCTGGGGCTGCCCGCTGAATCACGCAGTGCCGACCATTTTGGCTGGTTTGCCACCTTTGCCGCCGCGGATATGTCGGCGTCCAGCGAGCGAACCCGCGACGTTTTAAGCTGGCACCCTGAGCAACGCGACTTACTCACCGATCTTGCGGATGCGGCCTATTACGCGAATTCCTGAACCGCGCTCGCGTTTTCCTGTATATTCGGCTGGATATCTATCCAGCCTTTTTTTATCATACGGCATTACACTTTCAGCCGTTAACGCAGGAGCGTCACGTGATAGGCAGACTCAGAGGCATCATTGTAGAAAAACAACCCCCGTTGGTTCTGCTGGAAGTGGGGGGCGTGGGATATGAAGTCCATATGCCTATGACCTGCTTTTATGAGCTCCCGGACGCCGGAAAAGAGGCGGTTGTTTTTACACAGTTTGTGGTACGCGAAGACGCTCAGCTGTTATACGGCTTTAATAACAAGCAGGAACGGACGCTGTTTCGTGAGCTCATCAAAACCAATGGTGTTGGGCCAAAGCTGGCGCTGGCAATTTTGTCCGGCATGTCGGCGCAGCAGTTCGTCAACGCCGTCGAACGCGAAGATCCTGCTGCTCTGGTCAAATTGCCGGGAATCGGGAAGAAAACCGCCGAGCGTTTGATTGTCGAGATGAAAGATCGCTTTAAAGGTCTGCACGGCGATCTCTTCACCCCGGCTGCTGATTTGGTGCTGGCCTCTCCGGCGAGCCCGGCGACGGATGATGCGGAACAAGAAGCCGTTGCTGCGTTGGTGGCGTTGGGCTATAAACCTCAGGAAGCCAGCCGGATGATAAGTAAGATTGCGCGTCCGGACGCCAACAGTGAAACCCTGATCCGCGAAGCGCTGCGCGCGGCGTTGTGAGGTAGAGGATGATTGAAGCAGACCGTCTGGTCACGCCCGCCAGCACCAATATAGAAGAAGTCGCGGACCGCGCTATTCGTCCGAAAATGCTCGACGAGTATATCGGTCAGCCGCAGGTGCGCTCGCAAATGGAGATCTTTATCCAGGCGGCAAAGCTGCGCGGTGACGCGCTGGACCATCTGCTTATCTTCGGCCCGCCGGGCTTAGGTAAAACGACGCTGGCGAATATCGTGGCAAACGAGATGGGTGTCAATCTGCGCACGACCTCAGGGCCGGTGCTGGAAAAAGCGGGCGATCTTGCCGCGATGCTCACTAATCTCGAGCCGCATGATGTGTTGTTTATCGATGAAATACACCGTCTATCGCCGGTTGTCGAAGAGGTGCTCTATCCAGCGATGGAAGATTACCAGTTGGATATCATGATCGGTGAAGGGCCAGCGGCGCGCTCAATCAAAATCGATTTACCGCCGTTTACCTTGATTGGCGCGACAACGCGCGCGGGTTCGCTCACGTCGCCGCTGCGCGATCGTTTCGGCATTGTGCAGCGTCTGGAGTTCTATCAGGTCGCGGATTTACAGCACATTGTGGGGCGCAGCGCGCGCTATATGGGGCTGGAGATGAGCGAGGAGGGGGCGCTGGAAGTGGCGCGCCGCTCACGCGGTACGCCGCGTATTGCCAATCGTCTGCTGCGGCGTGTGCGCGATTTCGCCGAAGTGAAGCATGATGGCGACATTACCGCTGACATCGCGGCTCAGGCGCTCGACATGCTGAATGTCGATGCCGAAGGGTTCGACTATATGGATCGTAAACTGCTGTTGGCGGTTATCGATAAGTTCTTCGGCGGCCCGGTCGGGCTGGACAACCTGGCGGCAGCCATTGGTGAAGAGCGCGAAACGATTGAGGATGTGCTAGAGCCGTATCTTATCCAGCAGGGCTTTTTGCAACGTACGCCACGTGGCCGGATGGCAACAGTCAGAGCGTGGAATCACTTTGGTATAACGCCGCCGCAAATGCCATAACGTTAAAGGCCGGAGAGCATTTGCTTCCGGCCTTTCGCTTTAGCTGGCGGGTTTCTTCATCATGCTGAAGATAAACAGCAGTGCCGCGCACAACACCACAGATGGGCCCGCAGGCGTGTCATAAAAAGCCGAAAATGTCAGTCCGCCGGTGACGGCGATCATGCCGATACCGACTGCGATGCCCGCCATTTGCTCCGGCGTACGTGCGAAGCGTCGCGATGTCGCGGCCGGGATAATCAACAGTGAGGTGATGATCAGTGCGCCGACGAATTTCATGGCAACGCCTATCGTTAACGCAGTGACCAGCATCAGCAGCAGCTTCACACGCTGCAACTTCACGCCATCGACAAATGCCAGCTCGGGGCTGATTGTCATCGACAGCAGATTGCGCCATTGCCAGAACAAAATTCCCAGCACCACGACAACGCCCAGGGCGATCGCCACCAGATCGCCGGGTGTTACCGCCAGCAAGTCCCCGAACAGGTAGGCCATTAAATCGACACGGATATTTGACATCAGGCTGACAACAACCAGACCCAGCGACAGTGCGCTGTGCGCCATGATCCCCAGCAGGGTATCAATGGCCAGATGAGGTCGTTTTTCCAGCCATACCAGCCCGGCGGCCAGCAGCAGCGTAACGGCGATCACTGTATAAAATGGATTGACGTCCAGTAACAAACCGAAAGCGACACCCAACAGAGAAGCATGCGCGAGCGTATCGCCGAAATATGACATTCTGCGCCAGACAACAAATGAGCCCAACGGACCCGCCGCGCAGGCGAGCATAACCCCGGCAAGCCAGCCGGGCAGTAACAATTCAATCATGAGTGTCCATTACCCTGGCGCAGCACAATGCGGCCCTGTAAATCGTGGCGGTGGTTGTGATTGTGGCGATAAATCCCCAACTGTTCCGCGCCACGCTGGCCGAACATGGAGATAAATTCCGGGTGCATTGAAACCACTTCCGGCGTGCCAGAACAGCAAATATGGTGATTCAGGCAGAGCACTTCATCGGTCTTTGCCATAACCAGATGCAGATCGTGAGAAACCATCAATACAGCGCAGTCCAGCTCTTTACGCAACTGGTCAATCAGATTGTACAGCGCCACCTGGCCATTCACATCAACGCCCTGGGTTGGCTCATCAAGAACCAGCAATTGCGGGCGATTAAGCAGCGCTCGCGCCAGCAATACACGCTGGGTTTCGCCGCCAGACAGTTTTTGCATTGGCGCATCGACCAGGTGTGCGGCCTGCACACGTTTCAGTGCAGGAATAATATCGCCTTTGCTGGTGCCAGGACGCAGGCGCATAAAGCGGCCAACGGTGAGCGGCAAAGTAGCATCCAGGTGTAATTTCTGCGGCACATATCCGATGCGCAGCGTTTTGTCACGCTTGATCAACCCGGAGTCGGGTGCTACCAGCCCTAGCACAACACGTACCAGCGTTGATTTGCCCGCACCATTAGGGCCCAGCAGGGTTAAAATTTTACCGGCACGTAAATTCAGCGAAATATCAGACAGGACGCGCCGTTGGCCGAATGCGACGGTGATATTTTCGAGCGTTACAAGATTCGTCATAGCATTTATGGGGTTGCACAAGTTGTCGAATGTTATAATATCACATTCCACTTATTCATTACGATTAATAGTCGCATTATGTTACATAAAAATACGCTTCTTTGCGCAGCGTTATCCGCTGCGCTTCTCGGTGGAGCAGCACAAACTGCTAACGCCGCCGTTGTAACGTCATTAAAGCCGCTGGGATTTATCGCGTCAGCAATCGCTGATGGGGTGGCACCGACGGAAGTATTACTGCCGGACGGTGCTTCAGAGCATGATTACTCCCTGCGTCCGTCGGATGTAAAACACTTACAGAACGCGGACTTAGTATTTTGGGTCGGGCCTGAAATGGAAGCCTTCATGGTGCGTTCCGCCCAGCAAATCCCGGCAAAAAAATTAGTGACGATGGCGGAACTGGATGGTGTGAAAACGCTACTCATGAAAGGGTCGGACGAGGATGAGCACGACCATGATGATGGACATCATCATGACGAAAAAAGTGACGAGCATCACCATCACGGTGAGTACAACATGCATCTGTGGCTCTCCCCAGAGATTGCGCGGCTGTCGGCGGTTGCAATCCACGATAAATTAGTGGAAGTTATGCCGCAAAGTCGAGCCAAGCTGGACGCCAACCTGCAAGCATTTGAGGCATCATTAGCCCAGTCCGATAAGCAGGTCGGTAACGAGCTGGCACCGCTGAAAGGGAAAGGGTATTTCGTTTTTCATGACGCCTACGGCTACTTTGAAAAACACTACGGACTGACTCCGCTGGGTCATTTTACCGTCAACCCCGAAATTCAGCCTGGTGCACAGCGTTTACATGAAATCAGAACACAGTTGGTTGAGCAAAAAGCAACCTGCGTTTTTGCTGAGCCACAGTTCAGGCCAGCGGTCGTAGAAGCTGTTGCCAGAGGGACATCCGTTCGAATGGGAACGTTGGATCCGCTCGGTATCGGCATCAAGTTAGGCAAAGATAGCTACCCGCAGTTCCTTGCCCAACTTTCACATCAGTATGCGAGCTGCCTGAAAGGAGAATAACGAGGAAGTGAATACGTGCAACAGATAGCCCGCTCTGTCGCCCTGGCATTTAATAATCTGCCCCGACCCCACCGCGTTATGCTGGGGTCGCTTACAGTTCTCACTCTCACGGTCGCCGTTTGGCGTCCGTACGTTTACCACCCCGAATCCGTTACACCTATTGTTAAAGCTATCGAGCTGCCGAAGAGCGAAATCCGTTCTTTGCTGCCGGAAGCCAGTGAACCTATCGACCAGACTGCATCGGATGACGATGTTGACGCTATTCCGCAGGATGAACTCGATGAGAAAACCTCCAGTGAAGCCGGCGTACATGAATACGTAGTATCCACGGGCGATACGCTGAGCAGCATTCTTAACCAGTACGGCATTGATATGGGTGATATCAGCCAGCTTGCCGCTGCGGATAAAGAGCTGCGTAACCTGAAAATCGGCCAACAGATCTCCTGGACTCTGACTGAGGATGGCGATTTGCAGCGGTTGACGTGGGAGATGTCCCGCCGCGAGACCCGCACTTATGACCGCGTTGATGGCGGCTTCAAAATGAGTAGCGAAACGCAGCAGGGCGATTGGGTAAACTCGGTGATGAAAGGGACTGTCGGTGGGAGTTTTGTTTCCAGCGCGCGCGACGCCGGGTTAACCAGCGGTGAAGTCAGCGCGGTGATAAAAGCCATGCAGTGGCAGATGGATTTCCGCAAGCTGAAAAAAGGCGATGAATTCTCCGTACTCATGTCCCGCGAAATGCTGGAAGGCAAGCAAGAGCAAAGCCAGTTACTTGGTGTGCGTCTGCGTTCCGACGGCAAAGATTATTATGCAATCCGCGCGGAAGACGGCAAATTTTACGATCGCAACGGTACAGGTCTGGCAAAAGGATTTTTGCGCTTCCCGACCTCTAAGCAGTTCCGTGTCTCTTCGAATTTTGACCCCCGTCGGCTGAACCCGGTCACCGGACGAGTTGCACCGCATAAAGGCGTTGATTTCGCGTTACCACAGGGCACGCCTGTGCTCGCGGTAGGGGATGGTGAAGTCGTCGTGGCGAAACGCAGCGGAGCTGCAGGCAACTATGTCGCTATCCGTCACGGGCGTACCTATACCACGCGTTACATGCACCTGCGCAAGCTGTTGGTAAAACCAGGACAGAAAGTGAAACGTGGCGATCGTATTGCACTCTCCGGGAACACCGGGCGTTCTACCGGGCCGCATTTGCACTATGAAGTGTGGATCAACCAGCAAGCGGTTAACCCGTTAACGGCGAAGCTGCCGAGAACTGAAGGCTTAAGCGGGTCGGATCGTAAGGATTACCTCGCACAAGTTAAAGAGATTTTACCTCAGTTAAAAGTCGACTGATTCGTTTAACAAATGTGCGTCCGAAGCCGATGCCTCAACCGCATCGGTTTTTTCTTTTGTGCGATAGATGGCGCCTCGCTACACTATCTCATTATTTTATGTGAACTGATTTCTCGCCTGCGGAAGATGCATGGAAACGAAAAAAAATACCGCTGAATACATTCCCGTGTTTGAAAAAGAATTTCGCCATCCGCGCTACTGGGGTGCGTGGCTGGGAGTGCTGGCTTTTGCGGGCGTAGCGATGATCCCGCCGTCGGTGCGCGACCCTGTACTCGGCAAACTTGGGCGTCTGGCCGGAAAGTTCGGCAAAAGTGCGCGCCGCCGTGCGCAGATCAATCTCTACTACTGCTTCCCTGAAAAAAGCGATGCGGAAAGAGAGGCCATTATTGATGAGATGTTTGCTACTGCCCCACAAGCTATGGTTCTGATGGCGGAATTGGCGCTGCGTGGCCCGGAAAAAGTCATGCCGCGTGTGGAATGGCAGGGGCAGGAAATTATTGATGAAATGCGCCGCAACGAAGAGAAGGTGATTTTCCTTGTTCCGCACGGTTGGGGCATTGATATCCCGGCGATGTTAATGGCATCACAGGGGCGAAACATAGCCGCGATGTTTCATAATCAGGGCAACAAAGTGTTCGATTATGTATGGAATACTGTGCGATGTCGTTTTGGTGGGCGTTTACATGCGCGTAACGACGGCATCAAGCCTTTTATTCAGTCGATACGTCAGGGCTATTGGGGGTACTACCTCCCGGATCAGGATCACGGTGCGGAGCACAGTGAATTTGTTGATTTCTTTGCAACCTATAAAGCGACATTGCCTGCTATTGGCCGTTTGATGAAAGTGTGCCGTGCGCGCGTGGTGCCGCTGTTTCCGGTTTATGATGCGAAAACACACCGGCTGATTATTCAGGTGCGGCCGCCGATGGACGACCTGCTCACCGCCGATGACAACACGATTGCCCGGCGTATGAACGAAGAAGTTGAAAAGTTTGTCGCTCCGCATCCTGAGCAATACACCTGGATCCTCAAATTGCTTAAAACGCGGAAACCGGGTGAGACCGAGCCTTACAGGCGCAAAGATTTATTTGCGAAAAAATAGCCCACAAAAAAGGCCTCTCAATGAGAGGCCTTTTTGCTTTCTATAACCGCTTATTCTACGGTCAGAATTCGCGTGGTGTTCGTGGTGCCGATGGTGCTCATCACATCACCCTGAGTCACGATAACCAGGTCGCCGGACAGCAAATAGCCTTTATCGCGCAGCAAGTTTACTGCGTCGTGAGCTGCTGTCACGCCGTCATTGACGCTGTCGAAATAGACCGGGGTGACGCCGCGATACAGGGCTGTCAGGTTGAGGGTACGTTCATGGCGAGAGAGGGCGAAAATCGGCAACCCGGAACTGATGCGCGAGGTCATCAGCGCGGTGCGCCCCGATTCTGTCATCGAAATGATAGCGGTTACACCTTTCAGGTGGTTTGCCGCATACATGGCCGACATGGCAATCGCTTCTTCCACGTTATCGAATTGAATATCTAGGCGGTGTTTGGAGACGTTGATGCTTGGAATTTTCTCAGCGCCCAGACATACGCGAGCCATTGCAGCAACGGTTTCGGATGGATACTGTCCTGCGGCTGTTTCGGCAGAGAGCATGACCGCATCGGTGCCGTCGAGCACGGCGTTGGCAACGTCCATCACTTCCGCGCGTGTTGGCATCGGGTTGGTGATCATTGATTCCATCATCTGCGTCGCGGTGATCACCGCACGGTTCAGCTGGCGCGCACGGCGGATCAGCGCTTTTTGAATACCAACCAGTTCCGGGTCACCGATTTCAACACCGAGATCGCCACGTGCGACCATTACCACGTCGGAGGCGAGGATCACATCATCCATCGCATCCTGATTGCAGACCGCTTCTGCACGCTCAACTTTTGCCACGATTTTGGCATCGCAACCGGCATCGCGCGCCAGACGGCGAGCATAGTTAAGATCTTCGCCACAGCGTGGGAAGGAGACGGCCAGGTAGTCAACACCGATCAATGCAGCCGTCACGATATCCGCTTTGTCTTTTTCAGTCAGTGCTTCTGCAGAGAGGCCGCCGCCGAGCTTGTTGATGCCTTTGTTGTTCGATAGTGGGCCGCCAACGGTCACTTCGGTAAACACTTTCATGCCCTGAACTTCCAGCACTTTCAGCTGTACGCGACCGTCGTCCAGCAGCAGGATATCGCCCGGCACGACATCAGCAGGCAAACCTTTGTAGTCGATGCCCACTTTTTCTTTGTCGCCTTCACCTTTACCGAGGTTGGCATCGAGCAGGAATTTATCCCCGATGTTCAGGAAAACTTTGCCTTCCTTAAAGGTGGAAACACGAATTTTTGGCCCTTGTAAATCGCCAAGGATAGCAACATGACGTCCCAGTTTTGCCGCAATCTCACGCACTTTATCCGCACGTAATTTATGATCTTCAGGTGTTCCGTGTGAGAAGTTCATACGTACCACGTTAGCGCCTGCAGCGATCACCTTCTCAAGGTTGTTATCGCGGTCAGTAGCCGGGCCTAAGGTGGTTACGATTTTGGTTCTGCGAAGCCTTCTGGACATGTAATACTCCGTTGACTGAAACAACTTGGTGTTGCGTGAACATAAATCCGGTCATTTGGCGCCCTGCTGTGAAGGGCGATGTGTCAGATCGGACAGCGTAAGAGGTTACCGCTTTTATATTTACTATTAGTGGTTATCGCTTTTAATAAGCAGCTCTTTATCAAAGCGCGATTCTTTCAGTGCTTCTTTGACTCGCTTCAAGTTATCCCTGAATTTTGCTCCCCGACGCAATGTGAAGCCTGTTGCCAGCACATCAATCACCGTGAGTTGCGCAAGACGAGAAACCATTGGCATATAAATATCTGTATCTTCCGGAACATCCAGAGTGATAGCAAGCGTTGCCTCACGCGCCAGCGGCGTGCCTGCGGACGTAAGGGCTATCACCATGGCATCGTTTTCACGCGCCAGTTGCGCAAGTTCCACTAAATTCTTGGTTCTTCCGGTATGTGAAATCAACACAACGACGTCATCGTCGCTACAATTCATACAACTCATGCGTTGCAACACAATGTCGTCGGAGTAGACCACCGGCACATTGAAGCGGAAAAATTTGTTCATCGCATCATGCGCAACGGCGGCAGAAGAACCAAGGCCAAAGAAGGCAATTTTTTTCGCCTGTGTCAGTAAATCTACGGCGCGGTTTACCGCCGCCATATCCAGTGACTGGCGCACATGGTCGAGACTGGCCATCGCGGATTCGAAGATTTTGCCGGTATAGGCTTCAACACTGTCATCTTCATCAACATTTCGATTAACATAGGGCGTGCCGTTGGCGAGACTTTGCGCCAGATGCAGTTTGAAATCGGGGAAGCCCCGGGTGTCGAGGCTGCGGCAGAAACGGTTTACTGTTGGTTCGCTAACATCCGCTTCTTGCGCAAGTGCGGCAATGCTTGAGTGGATGGCCTGGTCCGGCGCGGCGAGGATCACTTCCGCCACTTTACGCTCGGATTTGCTAAGGTGTTCCAGCCGTGACTGGATTTTTTCCAGCATATTCATGGGTGATAAACGCTCATGGTAAAACGATTACACCAATAGATGGAATCGTGATGCGGTTTAGCTTGATATTACCCCTGTGACGCGCAGAAAGGTAAGTCGTGATGAGAAACGTTGTTGTTTTTTTTCATTACATGATCAGAGTCGGATTTTACCGGCTGTGTATTGGGCAAATATCCCGCTTTATCAGGGCGAAAGAACAGTTTTTTCGTCACAACAATATAACGCACGTCCTGACAAGGCTTAACAGTTTCGGGAATTACGTAAAAGCAGTACAGTGCACTGTAATAAAATTACAACTGAGGCCTGGCTGAAGCTCCAGGATAGCCAACTGAGGAGAAAGACATGGCGGTAATACAAACAGCCCAGGCGTGTGACCTGGTCATTTTCGGCGCCAAGGGCGACCTTGCCCGCCGGAAATTGCTGCCTTCCCTGTACCAACTGGAAAAAGCGGGCCAGATCCACCCGGAGACACGAATTCTGGGCGTGGGTCGCGCTGATTGGGATAAGGAAGCGTATACCAAGGTTGTTCGCGAAGCGCTTGAAACCTTTATGAAGGAGAAGATCGACGAGAGCCTGTGGGACAAGCTGAGTGGTCGTCTGGACTTTTGCAATCTGGACGTCAACGATACGTCGGCATTCAAACGTCTCGGCGAGATGCTGGATCAAAAAAATCGTACCACCATCAACTACTTCGCCATGCCGCCAAGCACCTTTGGTGCAATCTGCAAAGGCCTGGGTGAAGCGAAACTGAACGCCAAACCGGCGCGCGTGGTGATGGAAAAACCTCTGGGTACTTCGCTTGCTACATCGCGGGAAATCAATGACCAGGTGGGCGAGTTTTTCGAAGAGTGTCAGGTTTATCGCATCGACCACTACCTTGGTAAAGAGACGGTACTCAACCTGCTGGCGCTGCGTTTTGCGAACTCTCTTTTCGTCAATAACTGGGACAATCGCACCATCGATCACGTTGAAATCACCGTGGCGGAAGAGGTGGGCATTGAAGGGCGCTGGGGCTATTTCGACCAGGCCGGACAGATGCGCGATATGATCCAGAATCACCTGCTGCAAATTCTGTGTATGATTGCCATGTCGCCGCCGTCCGATCTGAGCGCCGATAGCATTCGTGACGAGAAAGTAAAAGTGTTGAAGTCGCTGCGCCGTATTGATCGCACCAATGTGCGTGAAAAAACCGTCCGCGGCCAGTACAGCGCCGGTTTCGCCCAGGGCAAAAAAGTGCCGGGTTATCTGGAAGAAGACGGCGCGAATAAGACCAGCAACACCGAGACGTTCGTTGCTATCCGGGTCGACATCGATAACTGGCGTTGGGCTGGCGTGCCGTTCTACCTGCGTACCGGCAAGCGCCTGCCGACCAAATGTTCTGAAGTAGTTGTTTACTTTAAAACACCGGAACTGAATTTGTTCAAAGAGTCCTGGCAGGATCTGCCGCAGAACAAGCTGACTATTCGCCTGCAGCCGGACGAAGGGGTGGATATCCAGGTGCTGAATAAAGTGCCGGGGCTCGATCACAAACACAATCTGCAAATCACCAAGCTGGATCTGAGCTACTCCGAAACGTTCAATCAGACGCATCTGGCAGATGCCTATGAGCGTCTGTTACTGGAAACGATGCGCGGCATTCAGGCGCTGTTTGTGCGCCGTGACGAAGTGGAAGAAGCATGGAAGTGGGTGGATTCCATTACGGAAGCCTGGGCGGCAGATAACGACTCGCCGAAACCTTACCAGGCAGGAACCTGGGGGCCTGTGGCCTCGGTAGCCATGATCACCCGTGACGGTCGTTCCTGGAACGAGTTTGAGTGATTAGCCGCTTGTTAGCGTTGCGCAATTTTACCGGTAACATGATCTAACTCAGCTATCCGAACAATTTTTCATCTTTCAAGCCCCGACTGGATTCACCAGCGGGGCTTTTTTTATTACACTGGCTGAAGCGATTTTGCCTTTGGGGCGCGGCGCTCTGGTGTTTTCAGCTTGTTACGTAAAGCTAATCGCACTGTTAACGCGGCTTCCCCGGACAGATAAATTTCAGGAGCCTCTATGAACTCGACAATGTTACGCGTAACAAATCGCATTATTGAACGTTCGCGCGAAACCCGCTCAGCCTATCTGGCGCGTATTGAACAAGCGAAAAGCGATACCGTACGCCGTTCCTCTCTCGCCTGCGGTAACCTGGCGCACGGCTTTGCTGCTTGTCAGCCCGATGATAAAGCCTCTCTAAAAAGCATGTTGCGCAACAACATAGCGATCATCACCTCTTATAACGACATGCTCTCTGCGCATCAGCCTTACGAGGTCTATCCGGATATTATCCGTAAAGCACTGCACTCTGTGAATGCAGTCGGGCAGGTGGCGGGTGGTGTTCCGGCCATGTGCGATGGCGTTACGCAAGGCCAGGACGGGATGGAGTTGTCTTTACTGAGCCGCGAAGTGATTGCTATGTCCGCTGCGGTCGGCCTGTCACACAACATGTTTGATGGTGCGCTGTATCTGGGCGTGTGCGACAAAATCGTCCCGGGGCTGGCAATGGCAGCATTGTCGTTTGGTCATCTGCCGGCACTTTTTGTGCCATCAGGTCCAATGGCGAGCGGCCTGGCAAACAAAGAAAAAGTGCGTATCCGCCAGCTTTATGCTGAGGGCAAAGTCGATCGCATGGCGCTGCTGGAGTCAGAAGCCGCGTCCTATCATGCACCAGGCACCTGTACGTTCTACGGTACCGCCAACACCAACCAGATGGTGATTGAGTTTATGGGCATGCAGTTGCCGGGCTCCTCGTTTGTACATCCGGATGCACCGCTGCGCAAAGCGTTGACGGAAGCTGCAGCCCGCCAGGTGACGCGCCTTACCGGCAATGGCAACGAATGGATGCCGCTTGGCAAAATGATTGATGAAAAAGTGGTGGTTAACGGTATCGTTTCGCTGCTGGCGACCGGCGGTTCTACAAACCACACCATGCATCTGGTGGCGATGGCGCGTGCAGCAGGCATCATCATTAACTGGGATGATTTCTCCGATCTCTCTGACGTTGTTCCTTTGCTGGCGCGTCTTTACCCGAACGGTCCGGCGGATATTAACCACTTCCAGGCAGCCGGCGGTGTGCCGGTATTACTGCGCGAACTGCTGAAAGGCGGCTTGCTGCATGAAGATGTTAATACTGTCGCAGGCTTTGGTCTGGCACGTTATACCCACGAACCGTGGCTCAATAACGGCGAGCTGGACTGGCGTGATGGCGCAGCCACGTCGCTGGATGACAACGTGATCGCCAGCATTGATAAACCGTTTTCTAAACATGGCGGCACTAAAGTGCTGAGCGGCAACCTCGGACGTGCGGTAATGAAAACCTCCGCCGTTCCGGTAGAAAACCAGGTCATTGAAGCGCCGGCGGTGATTTTTGAAAGCCAGCATGACGTGCTGCCCGCATTTGAGGCAGGGCTGCTGGATCGCGATTGTGTGGTCGTTGTTCGTCATCAGGGACCAAAAGCGAACGGTATGCCAGAATTACATAAACTCATGCCGCCACTTGGTGTATTATTGGACCGCCGTTTCAAAATTGCATTAGTTACTGATGGACGGCTGTCAGGAGCATCAGGTAAAGTGCCGTCGGCAATTCACGTTACACCAGAAGCATATGATGGTGGGTTGCTGGCAAAAGTGCATGATGGCGACATGATTCGGGTTAACGGGCAGACCGGCGAATTAACGCTGCTGGTTGATGACAACGTACTTGCCGCTCGTCAGCCACATATTCCTGACCTTAGCGCGATGCGCGTGGGCACAGGGCGCGAAATGTTTGGTGCGCTGCGGGAAAAACTTTCCGGCGCGGAACAGGGCGCGACCTGTATCACTTTTTAAGACGACAAGATTTTAGTTCTGGCGAGAGAAAAACACTGATGAAAAACTGGAAAACGAGTGCAGAAGCAATCCTGAAAACGGGTCCGGTAGTGCCGGTAATCGTAGTGAACAAACTGGAGCACGCTGTACCGATGGCGAAAGCGCTGGTTGCAGGTGGTGTTCGCGTTCTGGAAGTGACTCTGCGTACGGCTTGCGCTATGGATGCTATTCGCGCTATCGCGAAGGAAGTGCCGGACGCGATTATCGGTGCTGGTACCGTGCTGAACCCGCAGCAACTGGCAGAAGTAACCGCCGCTGGTGCACAATTTGCTATCAGCCCAGGTCTGACCGAGCCGCTGCTGAAAGCCGCGACCGAAGGCACTATCCCGTTGATCCCGGGTATCAGTACCGTTTCTGAACTGATGCTGGGTATGGACTACGGCCTGAAAGAGTTTAAATTCTTCCCGGCGGAAGCCAATGGCGGCACCAAAGCGCTGCAGGCGATTGCAGGTCCGTTCTCGCAGGTACGTTTCTGCCCGACAGGCGGTATTTCTCCGGCTAACTATCGTGATTACCTGGCGCTGAAAAGCGTGCTGTGTATCGGTGGTTCCTGGCTGGTGCCGGCCGATGCGCTGGAAGCAGGCGACTACGATCGCATCACTAAACTGGCTCGCGAAGCAGTAGAAGGCGCGAAACAGTAATTTTCAGCGGGTCTGAAGTCCGCCTGATAAAAAGCCCGGTCAGCTAACGCCGACCGGGCTTTTTTTATGGTTTTGGTTCGTCCAGGGCTACGGACATCAAAAGATGCGACTCCGTTTATTGCCCCAGGATTTAGTTCTCAAGGGGCTGGCAGGTGCTTCTGTGAGATCTGTGTACGCCTTCAGGCAGCAATCAATGCCGCCTGCTGGGAGAGGCAGATTACCCGTTGACTGTCACCGCCGCCGCCGCCGCAACCGCGTATTCCACCGCTTTTTCAACGTTATCTGCCACGGCCAGCGCGACGCCCATACGGCGGGACCCAGCAATTTCCGGCTTACCAAACAGACGCAACTGCACGCCAGCACACACGGCGTTGTTTACGTTATCAAAGGTGACATTCTGGCTGGTCAGGCGCGGCAGGATCACGGCCGAAGCAGATGGACCATACTGGCGAATCGCACCAATGGGCATGCCGAGAAATGCGCGGACATGCAGGGAAAACTCGGAAAGATCCTGTGAAATCAAGGTCACCATGCCGGTATCGTGCGGGCGCGGAGAAACTTCGCTGAAGATAACGTCATCCCCGCACACAAAAAGCTCAACGCCAAACAGACCATACCCGCCAAGTGCCAGCACCACTTTGCTGGCGATCGCTTGTGCGCGCTCCAGCGCCAGAGGCGACATCTGCTGCGGTTGCCATGATTCGCGGTAGTCGCCATCTTCCTGGCGATGACCGACCGGTGCGCAGAAATGTACGCCGTCGACCGCGCTGATGGTCAGCAGTGTGATTTCAAAATCAAAGTTGACCACGCCTTCAACAATCACCCGACCGGCGCCTGCGCGGCCGCCTTGTTGGGCATATTCCCAGGCGTCCGCTAATTGATCGGCGCTTTTAATAAAGCTCTGGCCTTTACCGGAGGAGCTCATCACCGGTTTTACAATACAGGGCAAACCTATTTCCGCGACGGCTTGCTGAAATGCCGCTTCACTGTCGGCAAAGCGGTAGCTGGAGGTGGGTAGCTGTAACTCTTCCGCCGCCAGGCGGCGGATACCTTCACGATTCATCGTCAGCTTAGTGGCGCGTGCGCAGGGGACGACATGCTGACCCTGCGCCTCCAGCTCTATCAGCATATCGGTGGCGATAGCTTCGATTTCCGGCACAATAAAGTGAGGTTTTTCCTGTTCAACCAGCGCTTTCAACGCAGCGCCATCAAGCATATTGATAACATGCGAACGATGCGCAACATGCATTGCAGGTGCATCGGGATAGCGATCCACGGCGATCACTTCAATCCCCAGACGCTGACATTCGATGGCAACTTCCTTGCCCAGTTCGCCAGAGCCTAATAACATCACGCGTGTTGCTGCAGGGCGCAGCGCAGTTCCTAAAAGAGTCATAGCATCGTACCGTTAGAAAAAATTTGCGCGCAGTATAAACGAAAACGTTTGCGTCTGTCTTTTATCACTTGCGGTGGTTTTTTCATCGCGCTACTATACTGTATAAATACACAGTTAAATGAGGCTGCATCATGGCGGTAGAAGTTAAATACGTAGTCATTCGTGAAGGTGAGGAAAAAATGTCTTTTGCCAGTAAAAAGGAAGCCGATGCTTACGATAAGATGCTCGATCTGGCCGAAGTGCTCGGTGACTGGCTTGCAACCGGGCCGGTAGATCTGGAAGAGAACGCGCGCGATCAGATGGCGTTGTGGCTTGCCGAGCAAAAAGAGGCGCTTAACAGCATCCTGAAATCAGGCAAATTACCAGGCACTGAAGCTGAAGACGCGGGTGCACCGGTTGACTCTTCTGATTCAGAAACGGCAGACACTGTGGATATCAAAACTGCAGCGAAGCGCGTGAAAGTCGCCTAATCTTGCACTGCCAGCAATTTGTACCATGCTTTGAAGGGGTAAAAAACCAGGAGAAAAGCATGAAAATAGCAGGAGTTTTCATCGGTCTGCTTTTGCTGGCAGGCAGCATCGCGGCTCATGCCGCTACGGATAAATTGGTGAAATTTCCCTCGTGCGAGGGACTCAAGGCCGACGGCATCGCTGCCAGTGTTAAGCGGGATTATCTGCAGAATCGCATTGTCCGTTGGGCTGACGATCAAAAGAAACTGGGTCAGGCTGACCCGGTCGCCTGGGTCAATCCGAAAGAGATTACTGGCAAGGATAATAAATGGATAGTGCCGTTAACCGTACGTGGGAAAAGCACGGACATTCACTATCGAGTGACTATCAATTGTAAAGGCGGAACCGCGGAGTATCAGCCACAACCGTAACACCGCATTTTCCCATTCTTTTCAGATATAGACACTTCCTGACATCCCCCTCGCTTACTCTGTGCGCACAACTGTCATGGTAAGCGAGGGTTCTATGAGCTGGTTAACTCAACTGCAGTCGTTACTTGGTCAAAAAAGTGATACTCAGACGCCGTCATCAGGTGGGCAGGGGCTCAACAATTTGTTGGTTCCGGGTGCATTAGGTGGCCTGGCGGGTCTGCTGGTCGCCAGTAAATCATCGCGTAAACTGCTCGCGAAATATGGCACTGGCGCTTTGCTGGTGGGCGGAGGTGCCGTTGCGGGCAGCGTATTGTGGAATAAGTATAAGGATCGCATCCGGGATGCGCATCAAGGCGAGCCGCAATTTGGTCAGCAAAATACGCCTCTGGATATACGCACTGAGCGGCTGATCCTGGCGCTGGTCTTCGCCGCCAAAAGCGACGGACACATTGATGATAAAGAACGCGCAGCGATAGAACAACAATTGCGTGAAGCGGGCGTGGAAGCGCAAGGGCAGCAACTGGTAGCGAATGCCATAGACCAGCCGCTTGACCCCGCGCGTCTGGCGCAGGGAGTGCAAAACGAAGAAGAAGCGCTGGAAATTTACTTCCTCAGTTGCGCTGTTATCGATATCGATCATTTTATGGAGCGTAGTTATTTGAACGCGCTGGGCGACGCGTTAAAAATTCCGCAAGACGTGCGTGAAGATATCGAGGCGGATCTCAAAAAGCAGAAATTAGCGCTTAGCTCATGATCTAAATTACGTTTCGCTTGCATCGCGCGTGGGTTTTGCCACCCTTATAGGTATGTAAAACCAAATAAGAATTGTGCTATGTCGCCGAAAGCAAAAAAAATCCCGCACGCCATGACCATGCATGGTGATACGCGAATCGACAACTATTACTGGCTGCGGGACGATACGCGCTCGCAGTCAGATGTTCTGGATTATCTCCATCAGGAAAATGATTACGGGCGCGAAGTGATGGCCTCCCAGCAGGCGTTACAGGACGACGTGCTGGCAGAAATTATCTCGCGAATACCGCAGCGCGAAGTCTCCGCACCTTATATCAAAAATGGCTACCGTTACCGGCATATCTACGAGCCGGGAAGCGAGTATGCGATTTATCAACGTCAGTCGGTTCTCAGTTCCGAGTGGGATGAGTGGTCGGTCTTACTGGATGCCAACCAGCGTGCGTCACACAGTGAGTTCTACACCCTTGGCGGTATGGAAGTCTCGCCCGACAACACCATTATGGCGATTGCCGAAGATTATCTTTCCCGCAGACAATATGGTCTGCGTTTTCGCAATCTTGAGACGGGCAACTGGTATCCGGAAATGCTGGATAATGTCTCGCCGGAATTTGTCTGGGTTAACGATTCTGAAACGCTCTATTATGTGCGAAAACACGCCACTACATTACTGCCGTACCAGGTCTGGCGACACACTGTTGGCACGCCTTCGCAACAGGATGAACTGGTGTATGAAGAGCAGGACGAGACCTTTTATGTTGGCCTGAGTAAAACCACTTCCCAGCACTACATCACTATTCATCTTGCCAGCGCGACCACCAGTGAAGTGCTCCTCCTTGATGCCGAACTGCCGGATGCGCAACCGCTGCGTTTTCTGCCAAGGCGCAAAGATCACGAATATAGCCTCGATCACTACCAGCACACCTTTTACCTGCGATCCAATCGGGATGGTAAAAACTTTGGCCTGTATCGCACCAAAGTGCGTGATGAACGGCGCTGGGAAGTGCTGATCCCGGCGCGAGAGCAGGTGATGCTTGAAGGGTTTACGCTGTTTACTGATTGGCTGGTTGTGGAAGAACGCCAGCGCGGCCTAACCAGTTTGCGCCAGATTAACCGCAAAACCCGGGAAGTTATTGGCATCGCGTTTGATGATCCCGCCTATGTCACCTGGCTTGCTTACAACCCGGAACCGGAAACATCACGCCTGCGTTATGGCTACTCATCCATGACCATGCCAGATACGTTGTTTGAACTGGATATGGACACCGGAGAACGTCGTGTTCTGAAACAAATGGAAGTGGCGGGGTTTGATTCCAGCGATTATCGCAGCGAGCACCTGTGGATCCACGCCAGAGATGGTGTCGAAGTGCCGGTGTCGCTGGTTTATAACCATAAACATTTCCGCAAAGGAGAGAACCCGTTACTGGTTTATGGTTATGGTTCTTACGGCGCCAGTATGGATGCTGATTTTAGCAGTAGCCGGCTCAGCTTGCTGGATCGAGGGTTTGTCTGCGCTATCGCGCATATTCGCGGCGGCGGTGAATTGGGCCATTCATGGTATGAGGACGGAAAGTTCCTCAACAAAAAAAACAGCTTTAACGATTTTATTGATGTCGCCGACAGCTTGCTGGCGCAGGGCTATGGCTCGCCATTGTTCTGTTATGGAATGGGGGGGAGCGCGGGTGGATTACTGATGGGCGCGGTAATCAACCAGCGTCCATCGCTATTCCACGGCGTCATTGCCCAGGTGCCATTTGTCGATGCCCTGACCACGATGCTTGATGAGTCAATCCCGTTGACCACCGGGGAGTTTGAAGAGTGGGGCAATCCGCAGGACGAAATCTATTATCACTACATTAAAAGCTATAGCCCGTATGACAACATTGCGGCGCACGCCTACCCGCATATGCTGGTAACGACCGGTCTTCACGATTCGCAGGTGCAATACTGGGAACCTGCAAAATGGGTCGCGAAATTGCGTGAATATAAAACCGATGATAATTTGCTGTTGCTGTGCACGGACATGGATTCCGGGCACGGTGGGAAATCCGGCCGGTTTAAATCCTACGAAGGTGTTGCGCTGGAATATGCGTTTTTAATCGCCCTGGCGCAGGGAACGTTGCCCGGAAAGGGGAACAATCACTCCTCGCCGAGGTAGTGTTTTAATGTTAATCGTAGCTCCGGGCTCATGCGCTCCAGGTTATTAAACAGCCAGCGCAGGTATCCCGGATCGCGATCGGCGATTTCAGAGACGGCTTTCCCCCGGTATTTACCAAACGTAAATGTCGTCAGCAAAGCGGGGCGTCCGGTTACCGTGGCCATCTGATCGGGTGTCCAGCCGGACACCTGCATAATATCTATCAGCAGCGCAGCGGTGATGTAGCAATCATATAACGCGCGGTGGTGATGCAACCCCGCAGGTGTCTGAACACTGAGCTTGCGGGATTTATACAGCGCCATGTTGCTGTATTTGATACCGGGCCACAGGCGGCGCGCCAGTTTCATGGTACAAATCCACTCCCCAGGCATTTCAGGCAGCACCCGGCGGTCAAAACTGGCGTTGTGCGCCACATACCAGTTGCTCCCGTAATAGTGCGGTACGATCTCCTCAATCCACGGCTGATGAGCGACCATCGCTTCGGTAATGTGGTGTATCGCCATGGCCTGCGGACTGATTGGCCTGTCCGGACGCACCAGATGGCTCATGGGATTGACAATCTGCCCGTCGACGACATCAACGGAGGCAATTTCAACAATGCCTCCTTGCAAATCGCAGGTTTCGGTATCGATAACGCGTAACATGCCTTGCTCCATTATTTCACTTTGGGCTCGTAAGGCAGACGGGAGAGCGACACAGAGGCCAGACGGTGGGCTATCAACCGCTCTCTAAACCAGTTTCGCAGATGTTCCGGCTGCTCGCGTTCAACGGCTTCGGCAATCACTGGCATGTTGTAACGCTCTTTAAATGCGACACCCGCCGCAGCAAGGTCAACGTTGACCTTGTCCATCTCTTGTTGTTCGAGCTGCGCAAGATTGGTAATCATGATTTTCTCCTGGATTCACGCGGCAAAAGTTACTAAGCCTGTGGCAGAAAGACAAGCGCGCCGCCGATGATACTCGACGCGATTATTGTACAGCGTTATTCTTTGTGCCATATGCATAACTAAAAGGAATGAACAATATGCCTGCTGTAATCTCTTGCCACTGGCGAGCCATCGCATTGATTGTGAGCCTGTTTGCTACGCCTGCTGTCCTGGCGCATGCCCATCTTAAAGGGCAGTACCCGGCCGCAGATGCCGCCGTCACCGCCGCGCCACAAGCGTTAACGCTGAATTTTTCTGAAGGCATTGAGCCTAAATTTAGCGGCATCGTGGTGACCAACGCACAGCAGCAAATTATCAAGACTGGCGTGGTAAAGCGCAATGAGAATGACAAAACGCAGATGATTGTTCCGCTGGAAGAGCCGCTTTCGCCGGGCAACTATACCGTTAACTGGCATGTCGTTTCAGTTGACGGGCACAAAACCCGTGGCCAGTACGCATTTTCTGTGAAGTGACTGATGTTAGCTACAGTGTTGGTTGGATTGCGTTTTGTGCATTTTGCAACCCTGATGCTGGTTTTAGGCTGCACGTTATTTAGCGTGTGGTTTGCGCCGGCCAGTCTGCAACGCCTTCTCGCGCAACGTTTTCTCTTTTGGCAACGAGGCTGTTTGTGGCTTGCCGCAGTCAGCGCAGCAGCAATGTTCGCCGTGCAGGGCGGGATAATGGGCGATGGCTGGCAGGATGTGGTGCGTCCGGAAATCTGGCTGGCAGTCGCTGGCACGCAAACCGGAGCCGTGCTGGCATGGCAAGTTATTGTTGCGTGTCTGGCGCTTGTTGTCGTGCTTATGCAACCGTTACAGCAACGTAAAATACTGCTACTGGCGATCCTGCAATTTGTCCTGGCCGCCGGAATAGGGCATGCCGCGATGCGGGAAGGCGCGTTGGGCGTCGCGCAGCGGGGCAATCATGCATTGCATTTATTATGTGCCGCGATGTGGCTGGGCGGGTTGTTGCCACTATTATTCTGCATGAAACTGGCTCGCGGCCCCTGGCGTGCAGCGGCAATTGCCGCCATGATGCGCTTTTCCTGGTATGGGCATTTCGCTGTCGCGGGCGTGATCCTCACTGGCGTTATCAATACACTCTTAATCCAGGGGTGGGTCTGGCCATGGCAGAGCCACTGGGGGCAGGGATTATTGTTGAAATGTGCGCTTGTGGCGCTGATGGTAGTAATTGCTGTGATGAATCGGTATGTTCTGGTGCCGCGGCTGAATCTGCAAAGCGACACCGCGCGGCAACGCTTTATCGCGTTGACCTGGGCCGAAGTAGGGCTGGGCGCACTGGTGCTGGCAGCGGTGAGTTTGTTTGCAACATGGGAACCTTTTTGAATGAACCTGGCGGGAAAAATGAAGAAGAGTTTATTAGTTCTGGTAATGCTGGCATATTCAGGTACGGCACTGGCTTCGCCGCAGGTCATTACGGTAAGCCGCTTTGAGATTGGCAAAGACAAATGGGCATTTAACCGTGAGGAAGTCATGTTGACGTGCCGCCCAGGTCATGCATTGTATGCCATCAACCCCAGCACGCTGGTGCAATACCCATTGAATGACATTGCTGAAAAAGAAGTTGCCAGCGGTAAGACCATTGCTCAGCCGATTAGCATCATCCAGATCGATAATCCTGCTAATCCTGGCGAAAAGATGAGCCTTGCGCCTTTTATTACGCGAGCTGAGACGCTTTGTTAAAATCCAGCGTTAATTCGCTGATCCACAATAAAAAACCGCAAGCCTACATAAACAAGCCTTGCGGTTTTCGCATTTCATAAGCGTGACGGTAACCCAATTTTTCTGACCACTTTTGTCGTGGACTGGAAAACCTGACGCCGTCATCTATTCTTAAAGGGCAAGGCGACTTAGCCTGCATTAATGCCAACTTTTAGCGCACGGCTCTCTCCCAAGAGCCATTTCCCTGGACCGAATACAGGAATCGTGTTCGGTCTTTTTTTATCTCTACGTTATGCAGGTTTCTTTATCTCGTCCTGAAAATTCCCAAAACCATACATCGCCACAAACCATAACATACTCTGCACCGCGTGCGTCCAGGTATTTTTTAGTCATTGCGATGTTTTTATGACCAGAACAATGAGTCCTCCATGTGCTGCATCAGATAGCCTGCCAGCAAGCCAGGGTAAACCGTCAGGTGCCCCGGACTTACGGTTTCCCGAGGCACAGAAGAAAAAGCACCTATGCTGAAGCGGTTCTGACCGGGGTTCTGTTGATAGTTTCGCTTGATGTACTTTAGTTTTAACGAAAGTTTTTGACCAGCTCGCTCTGGTTCGGGAATAAGATGCACGTCCCGGACATCATCACATCACTGATGTACTGGCAGTCCGCCTAAGTCAAAGTGAATTCTGCTCGCAGAACTCATCGCATGAGGCTGCGGCATGCAGAGCAAAGTTATTAAAAAATCTAAATATCACGACGATATAACCGATAAGATGATCCGGCTTTTCAAGGGAATGCACATATTATGAAAATAAAGATGTTATTAGTAATGTTATTCGCTTCCGCGGTGCAGATGGCTCATGGTCAGAGCGATATACAGCGCAATGAGCTGGAGCAGGCTGTCATCGATTTTTTTAAGAAAAGTGAACTGGTCCCGGGAGGGTGCCAGTCCGTAAAGGAAATTTTGGCAAAAGACCCAAACAATCAACAATCAAAGGAAATGTTGATTGCGACTTGTGATAGCAATATTGCTTTTACAAAGCCGGTATCTTTCTCTGAAATTTCACAACATGAATATGCGGGAAATGCATATATCTGCGGTGTCATCTCAGGAGAGACTGAACTTGGCCATAGAATGGGTATCCGATTTATTTCCGCAGAACCCAATCATTTCGTTATTGGTTTCAAATTCTCGCGGCGACCGATTGTCTATATTGCTAAAAACCCGTTTACGATTGGAGAATACCGTCGGGAGATTGATTCATTTAATAAACTCAATAGCGAGATTTGCCTTTAGGCCTGCGGGTATTGAAACTCGATAATCATCAGATATTCCGCGCGTATCTTGTATCCTGCACGGCGATTTGTCGCGGCTCAGGAATACTCCACGGTGCTTCGGGCAATGCTATATAACGTACCGTTGGGCTGATTTGTCCATTGGCGAAAATTATCAGGAAAGTGCTTCTTGCACCCAGAGAATTTTATTTAGAAAAGCGTCAGAATTGGCACTAACGAATATCAACCGTCCAGAAAACAAGGTTAGCTGGACGGTTTACAGATTAACGCTGTTATGCTGAAAATAAGTCGTTGATTTTTACAATCACATCGTCCAGTAATTCGAAACGGCGGCGGTATTCTGCTCGTTTTTTACTGGCGATCGCTTCCAGCGGTTTACGCGCGAATTGCACCGGCAAACGCCAGCGCCATGCGCTCTCTTTTTCGCCTTCAATTGAAGCCCAAAATTCATCATAGCTGGCGTGGAAATGGCGGCCTTTGCTCAGGCGATAACGTAACGCACGGAAGACGTGCCCGTTATCACTGACGCCATACATTGCCGAAACGCCCGAAAGCAGAGAAATATGACTTAAGACTTCAAGCAACATCTTTTTCGGGAAGATGCCGTGGCAGGCGCGGGTGGCAACTTTAATCACTTCATGGTTAACGCTTCGGCGTGGGCCTTGCAAACCACCAATCACCAGCGCGCGATGGCCTTCTTTGCCAACCACACTAAAGGTCACGCTTGCCAGCAAGGTCTGCTCGCCATCATACATCCACAGGGTGGTTTCTCCCTCGCGCTCAGCTTTGCTGGCGCAAGAGGCATAGACGCTAAAACGCGCATCCTCTTTGCCAGTAAATTCAATTATCTGCACCGGTACGGGTGAACTCAGCGCTTCAGCTAGTTTCGGTGATACTTTTTCATCAAGCCAGGCGTAGTGGCTGATGATGGCATCCGCACGTTGTGAGGCATTTAACCCGAGCGTTAAATATTGGCGATGTGATTTGCTCGGCAGTGTTATTTGCGCGTCAAGTAAGCGGCTAAAATCCGGGCGCTGAGAAAGTGCGGTAAGCATCCTGTTTGTAGACGCCCAGAACAGCAGCGAACGTAACAAAAACTTTATGCGGTAATTACGTTTTTTCCAGATGGGGCCGGGCACAAGACGTCCGCTTACCAGGTCGGAAATAATATGCGCATTATGATTTGAGTTAAGTTCTGTTTGCAGGCTGGGATTTGACACGGAGAAAGACCTCTAAAAGTTCAGCGCTTAGTTTAGAGGCCAGGGAAATACAAATTAACCTTGCTGCCAGCTTTATTTCCGTTCTGTTTAAGTTCTATTTAGAAATAGAGGCAAAACCGATTATCTTCGCTTCGTGCAGGATTTTCCTATACTGGTGTAACAGGGGGATTGAATATGTATCAGCGTATTGACGGCATTCACTGGCGGCATATTTGGATTGTTGGCGATCTTCACGGCTGCCACCAGCGCTTAATGCAAGCCTTACGGGAACGTCACTTTGACCCCTATCAGGATTTACTCATCTGCGTCGGGGATTTAATCGATCGCGGCCCGCAGAGCCTGCAATGTCTTGAATTACTCAAGAAACCCTGGTTTCGAACCGTGCGTGGTAATCATGAGCAGATGGCTATCGACGCGCTGCGTTACGGTGAGATGGCAATGTGGCAACTTAATGGCGGCAGCTGGTTTAGCGCACTTGACGAAGCACAGCAGCAACAGGCGCTCGAAGCACTGCGAATTTGCGCTGAATTACCATACATTTTGGAATTGCGTTGCAAGGGAGAAGTGAATGTGATTGCCCACGCAGACTACCCGGCACAGGAGTATCTGTGGGAACAGGAGGTGGATAGCGAATCCGTGCTCTGGCGTCGCGACAGGCTTAACCAGCTGCTGGCAGGTAAAGGAAATCGCATCGCGGGTGCCGATCATTTCTGGTTCGGCCATACCCCGCTTAAGCAGCGTTTTGATGGGCACAACCAACACTATATCGATACCGGTGCCGTTTTTGGCGGCGAACTGACGCTGGTACAGGTTCAGTGATCAGAAATCGCTGAACTCGTTAGCAGGGTGCCAGAAACCATCGATAAACTCTTCTACAGGAAAACAGCCGCCGTGGCGCATTCGCTGATCGTTCATTGCGATGAGGCACTGCTGTTCCGTGTTATAGACATCAACTACGATGTCATCGCATCCACCGTCCAGGTAGCAAACAAATAAAACCAGAGCGAACATTCCATCCTCAGCGCTGTACAACGTAACGATAAGTGTAGGGGATGAATGAGGGCAGGGGAAATCAGGCAGGTAAATAACCCGTCTTGCGGACGGGTTCCCTTTGGGTCAGGCAAGACGCATAACCCAGGTATCAGATTTCTGATCGTAATGTTCGCGATAAAGCACCGAGTGTTCGCCATTCAGGATCGCGGGAATGCTGGTGTCCGCGTCCCAGGCATCAAGCTGCATACATAAATCCGGGTCAGAACTGCAGGGAATGCGTAACGTTCGCTCGCCCTGATTATCACCCTGCAACTCGGCATCATCGATTTCAAATGCGCCAATACGCACGCTGGTTTTCGTCATAATGCTCTCCGTTGATCGTCAAAAAATGTGGTATGACCAGTAAGATCACCCACATTTCAGCCTGGTACAACACTGAGCAAGTCGCCAGTCAAAAAATGCGTTTTTTTAGCGCACCGTCACGCATTGCCGGCGAATAAACGCCCATCACGTACCAGTTCACGGGGATAACTGTTTTTCAGACGCGAACCAATTTTTTTGGCAAGCCCCAGCGGCTGGCCCTGGAAGGTGACAATCACTTCATCACGTGTGGGGGGATTTTGCGGGTAAATATCGCGCCCGCGATACCACTCTTCCGCCTCGGCGAGCGTCAGCGCAAACGCCAGCGGATTATTAAGACCGGCGAGAGCAATAACGGCTTCATGTTGCCAGCGATACCCTTTGTTATACGTCTCAGCAAGACGAATACCGATACGTGAAAAACGGACTTTACCGATCAATGGCTCGATCTGTGCCGGAAAAAGCCAAAGCTCTTTATCCCGCTGCCATAAATGCAGCTCGTCGCCCCAGTGAAGGCCAACTTGCGCAGCAGCCGTTACTACCTGGGCTGCGTCTTTGGGTTTGAGCGGGGTAAATGGGAAGTTACCAACTTTGTAAGTCGGCGCGGGCATCGGCGCTATCGCGGCGGTTTTACGCAGGCGGGCGACGAAAAACCCTTCACAGTCGTAAATTTGTGGAAACACATGCAGAAAACCTTCTGCGGTCAGCGCCTGGTTGGCTTGCGGGAACAGTTCACCAAGCGGCAAAAATTCCACGGCATCCGGGTACTGCCTCTGCAGCCAGTGGCAAATCGCTTCGTTTTCGTCACGATTGAGGGTGCATGTCGAGTAGACCAGGGTTCCACCGGGTTTTAAGGCGTGGAATGCACTGTCGATCAGTTCGCGCTGGGTAGCGGCGATCTCAAGGTTACTGGTGACAGACCAGTTTTTTAACGCGTCAGCGTCTTTACGCACCACGCCTTCGCCGGAGCAGGGCGCATCAAGTAAAATGGCATCAAACATTTCGGGCAATGCCGGACCGAATACGCGACCGTCGAAATGGGTCAATGACACATTGCTGATGCCGTTACGGCTGATGTTGGCATGCAATACCTTTACGCGGCTGGCGGAAAATTCGTTCGCGAGGATCGCGCCAGTGTTGCCCATCCGTGCTGCAATCTGCGTGGTTTTAGAACCGGGCGCTGCAGCGACATCCATCACCCGCTGCGGCATTTCCCCGTCGGCAAACAGCGCCGCGACGGGCAACATGGAACTGGCTTCCTGAATATAAAACAGGCCGCTCAGGTGCTCTGCGGTGCTGCCCAGTGGCAATGCGTCTTCATCATCGCGCTCGATCCAGAAACCTTCCGCACACCATGGTACTGGCGTTAATTGCCAGCCATAAGGCGCGACCAGTTGCAGAAAGTCGTCAACGGAAATTTTCAGCGTATTGACGCGAATACTGCGCCGCAGCGGGCGTTGACAGGCAGCGATAAATTCATCGAACGAGAGATGTTCCGGCATGGCTTGACGCATTTGCGCCAGAAATTCATCCGGAAGATAGACAGCGTTTTGAGCCACGGGACGTACCACAGGAGTAAAAACAGGCGCGCAGTGTAACATAAAGGCTCCGGCGCAAGCACGCCGGAGCCTGCAGGCTTAACGCGGCAGGGCGGTGCCCCACTGGCGCCACTCTTTGGGTTCGCTTTCGAGCAGCAGGAAGTGTTTACCCGGTTGCGCTTTCGGTGCCAGCGGTGTTTCCGGCGGTGTAGCGAAGGCGATACCACCGCGAATAAACTGGTTGAAAGTCCCTGTTTTCACCACGCCGCCGACCAGACCAAAGTCCAGTGAGTAGCCGGAAGCGAGCCAGAACACCGAATTATTCCTTACCAGGTGCTGATAGCGCTTACTGATCCGCATGCCGATCATCACGCGATCGGAGAGCGTTCCCAGCATCATGCCGGTCACGGTGCCAACTTCGATTCCGCGGAACAACACCGGGGTGCCGATGTTGATCGAACCCGCTTCCGGCGCTTCGACAACGATATTAAGACCATCAAGGTAGCGGGAATCCGTAATGGTGGCTTCTGAAATCTCGAAGTCGCGCCGCGCGTCGCCGCGGCCTGGCTCCACATTGATATAGGGCTGCAACAAGGTATCAAGATGTTCGACACCCGCAGCGGAAATTTGCGGGGTGATCACCGAGAAGCGAGACCCGGCGCGGGCAAAGGTCTGAACATATTCCGGATACAGCACCGCGCTGGCCTGGACTTCGTTCTTATCGGTAATCAGTTGCAGATCCTGAATCTGCCCGATATCAATTCCCAGATAACGAATGGGCATGCCTGCCGCCAGTTTTCCGGCGTCAAATGCATGTAACGTAATCTGCCCGCCGACCGCGCGAGCCGCGGTTTCCGAAGCGTAAAGCACACGTTTATCGCCTTTGCGAACGCGTGCACTGGCGCCGCTAAGGTTATCGAAACTGATAGCCCCTTTTATGGCGCGTGAGAGCGGGGCGGCCTGCACGGTGAGACCGCTACCGTTCAGTTGTACTTTCGCGCCGCCTTCAGCCCAGAAAACGCTATTGCTGGTCAGTAAGTTGCGGTATTCCGGTTTGATATGCAGCTCAATATCAAAAGCATTGGCGCGCGGCCGCACGGTAATCACTTCACCGACTTCAAACTTGCGGTACAGCACCACCGAACCGGCCTGCACGTCTGGCAGTGTGTCCGCCGTCAGCGTCAGCGTGGTGGTTGGCAGGTCGCTCAGGCTGTTTTCGAGGGCCTTATCAAGGTTGGCGAACAGAGGGTAGCTGTTTTTCATCTCGCCTTTGGCACCTGGCAGAATGCGAATGCCGCCGCTGAGCCACTCGTTAGCGCTGGCGGCGAGGAACTCAACGCCATCCAGCCCAACTTTGACATCAACACGACTGTTGACGACGAACTTACTGTCGCCGTGCACTAAATCGCGATACTGCGGATCAATCGCGACGGCAAACGTAACGCCCTGGTTCGTCAGGTTGCGCTCCAGCACCTGGCCGACCTGTACACCGTGGAGCACCAGCGGTTGCCCGGCGTCAATACCATAACTTTCCGGTGCGGTGAGCGTCAGGGTTACAACACCAGGTTCCTGCAACAGGTTCTTGTCCGCCGGCAGGACAACAAACTGATTGCGCGGTTGGCCTTCACCCGGCACCAGTTCCAGCGTGCTACCGGTCAGCAGGGAACTGAGATTGGTATTACTCAGGGAGATTTTTGGATTGTGCATTTCGATGCGCGTGTTATCGCGCAACAGGTTCACCACACTCGGATCAACCGTTAACTCGCCGCTGACAGCGCCGCCAGGGTTGAGATCGATTTTAGTCAGTTGACCCACCTCCAGCCCCTGATACATCAGCGGTGTGGAACCGGCTTTTAATCCCTGACCGCCAGGCAAATCAAGTTTCACCAGCACGCCGCGCTGGCTATGCGCCAGGTCTTCGTATAAGCCATATTCGTCGTCCTGGGCGGCGGGTTGCGAGGCTTCGGGGGAGTCAAACGCGATGGCGCCGTTGACCAGTGCGGCCAGGCTTTCAAGTTCGACTTTGGCACCGCTCAAGCCAACATCGGCTTTCACACCGGAAACGTTCCAGAAACGGCTGCCTTTTTTCACCAGGTTGGTAAAACGGCGCTCGATCAACACATCAATGGTCACGCCCTGTTTATTGGCGTTGATCGCATAGTCGTATACGCGACCGACCGGGATTTTACGAAAATAGACCAGCGAGCCGCTGTTCAGCGCGCCTAAGTCCGGAGCATGAAGGTGGATCATTAATTCGCCGTTGTTCAGGCGATATTTCGGTTGCGTATCCAGCGCGGTGAAGTGCTCCTGCGGTTCGCCTTTGCCTGGCATCATGCCAATATAGTTACCGCCCACCAGCGCATCGAGCCCTGAAACGCCCGCCAGCGACGCTTTCGGTGTAACCAGCCAGAACTGCGTTTCACTGCGCAGTGCATCTTTCATATTGGATTTGATGCTTGCGCGGACTTCGATTTTTTTCAGATCTTCACTCAGGCGGATGTCCTGCACCGTGCCAACTTCAACGCCCTGATAGCGAACAGGGGTGCGCCCTGCAACAATGCCATCGGCGGACATAAAATCAATCGTGATGGTGTTGCCACGATCTTCATAACTGCTCCAGATAAGCCAGCCCGCAATGAGCAGGGCGATGACCGGGAGCAACCAGAAAGGCGAAATGCGCCGTTTTGTTTTAATACGCGCTTCAGTCGGCGAAGCGGGGGTTTCCTGACTCATGTGCATCCCAAAGTAAGCGGCTGTCCAGCCATTCCACAGCAAGAATAGTCAAAATTACCGCCGCACCGAAATAAAACGCAGCGGGTCCCATAGTAAAAGCGAGGAGTTGGTCGCGGTTAATCAGTGACATCATTAGTGAAATGACAAACAGATCGAGCATCGACCAACGCCCAATCCAGGTCACAAAGCGCAAAAGTAAAATACGAGTGCGTAACCCCTGTTCAAATTTGAAATGGATGCTAAGAAGCAGTGTAAACAGCACGATCACTTTGGTAAACGGCACCAGAATACTGGCGATAAACACCACACCTGCCACGGCAACATTGCTGTGCGCCAGCGAGATAATCCCCGACATAATCGTATCTTCTTGTCGTGTGCCGTTGACGTAAATAACGGAGATCGGCAGCAGATTCGCCGGGAACAGAAAGATCAACGAGGCGATAAGTGACGCCCAACATTTCTGCAAACTCTGTTTACGGCGATGCGTTAACGGAATGTGGCAGCGTGGACAGCGACCGCGAACGTCGGGAAAACCGGTAAAATGGCAGCCCAGACAAACCTGCAATTTGGCATCGGGGCGTTTTGCCGGGCGTTGCGGATAAAAGCGCTCCCACAGCTGTTCAACGTTCAAATGGATGAGCGTCATTACGCTTAAAATTACGAGCGCACCAAACGCAAATAACCCGATACCTGGTTGTAGGTAGGCGTAGTCCTGCACTTTAATAGAGGCGACGCCAACGCCAACCAGATAGATATCCAGCATCACCCACTCTTTCAGTTTTTCCAGCATTAACAACACGGGGCGCAGATTCATGCCGAGGATGTTGCCAAGCCATAAATAGGCGATAGCCGTAACCAGCACCAGCGGCGCGCCAACGGTGCAAAACAGCACCATCGCGCCGGTAATGGGCGAGCCTTGCGCGGTCATTTGCCAGATGCCTTGCAACAAATTGGCGTCAATGCGCACACCGAGCAAATAGAGATGCAGCAGCGGCTCACCCCAGGCGAAGGGCATCAAGAGGATCATGGTCACCGCCATCGCACCGAGGCGCGTTAAGGACCAGTCTCGTCCGTCACGGACTTTGGCATCACAACCAGGACAAAATGCACTTTGGTGCGATTTCATAACCGGTAACGCAAAAAGCGTATCGCACTGGGGACAGCGCTGGTAATGTGCGCGTGGCAGCGCTTCGCCCACGCGATGAACGGCGATTTTTTTCCCCGGCGTAATTTGTTGTATCTTTAGTGCCATTACGGGTATCAGAAAATGTTTAGATGGATCTATCTTAACTCATGAATGGAACATCTTGAGCATCAACGCATTTAATGCTTATTTTAATAGGCTAAGCAGTTTTTCGAAGTAAGACACCAAAATGGTTGGACAATGAACAAAACAGAATTTTACGCGGACTTAAACCGCGATTTTCAGGCGTTAATGGCAGGTGAAACCAGTTTTTTAGCGACGCTCGCGAATACCAGCGCGCTGTTGTTTGAACGCCTTGATGGGGTGAACTGGGCGGGGTTTTATCTTCTGGAAGCGGATACGCTGGTATTAGGGCCGTTCCAGGGCAAAATTGCCTGTGTGCGCATTCCGGTTGGGCGTGGGGTTTGTGGCGCTGCAGTCGCACAAAACCGCGTACAGCGTGTAGAAGATGTGCATCAGTTTGATGGACATATCGCCTGCGATGCGGCAAGTAATTCTGAAATCGTACTGCCGGTAACGGTAAATAATCAGATGATTGGCGTGCTGGATATCGACAGCGTCGTCTATTCTCGCTTCACCGCCGAGGATGAACAAGGGCTGCGCGAGCTGGTTTCGCATCTTGAAAACGTTCTTGCGGCGACCGATTATCAAAAAATCTTTGCAACCGTCGCAGGATAATCAACGGATAACGTAGCATTTACCGATAGCGTCATTATAATGACGCCTGTTCATGCCTGCGCTTGTTGGCAACGTCCGTTGTAATCAGGAAATTTCATGGAAAATCAACCTAAGTTGAATAGCAGTAAAGAAGTTATCGCTTTTTTGGCCGAACGTTTCCCTCACTGTTTCAGTGCTGAAGGCGAAGCACGCCCCCTGAAAATCGGTATTTTTCAGGATCTCGTCGAGCGTGTTGAGGGTGAGATGAATCTCAGCAAAACCCAACTTCGTTCCGCTTTACGTCTTTATACTTCAAGCTGGCGTTACCTGTACGGTATCAAAGCTGGCGCGGCGCGTGTGGATCTCGATGGCAACGCTTGTGGCGTGCTGGATGAGCAACACGTAGAACATGCCCGCAAACAGCTTGAAGAAGCCAAAGCGCGCGTTCAGGCACAACGTGCTGAACAGCAAGCTAAAAAACGAGAAGCCGCTGCTGCCGCAGGTCAAGAAGAGGCGCCGCGCCGTGAGCGTAAAGCCCGCCCGGCTCCGCGTCGTAAAGAGGGTGCTGAACGCAAACCTCGTACTGACAAACCTGTTGCGAAAACCCAGCGTGCACCTAAGCAGGAAGAGCGCCATACGCCAGTTTCAGATTTATCTGTACTAAGCGTTGGTCAAAACCTGAAGGTGAAAGCAGGGAACAATGCGATGGACGCCACGGTGCTGGAAATCACGAAAGATGGCGTTCGCGTACAGCTTAGCTCGGGTATGTCGATGATTGTACGCGCAGAACATTTAATGTTCTGAAACGGAGGCCTGGCCTGGCATGAACACTTTGTTTAAGCGCACAGCATTGGCTGGTCTGTTATTCGTAACAGGTCACGCTCTGGCTGTGGAAGATATTACCCGTGCCGATCAAATTCCGGTATTAAAGGAAGAGACCCAGCACGCGACGGTGAGCGAACGCGTAACCTCGCGTTTTACCCGCTCTCACTACCGTCAGTTTGATTTAGACGCCGCTTTTTCGGCGAAGATTTTCAATCGCTATCTCAATCTGCTCGACTATAGCCACAATGTGCTGTTGGCAAGCGATGTCGAACAGTTCTCCCAGAAAAAAGGCCTGATTGGCGACGAGCTACGCACTGGTAAACTGGACGTATTTTACGACTTGTACAACCTTGCGCAGAAGCGTCGTTTTGAGCGCTACCAGTACGCGCTGAAAGTGCTTGAGCGTCCGATGGATTTTTCCGGTAATGACACCTTTAATCTCGACCGTAGCAAAGCGCCATGGCCGAAAGATGAAGCGGAACTGAACGCGCTCTGGGACAGCAAAGTTAAGTATGATGAACTTAGTCTGAAGCTGACCGGGAAAGACGAGAAAGAGATCCGCGAAACGCTGACGCGTCGCTATAAGTTTGCGATTCGTCGTTTAGCGCAAACCAATAGCGAAGACGTATTTTCGTTAGCCATGACCTCTTTTGCGCGTGAAATCGACCCGCACACCAACTACCTCTCTCCGCGTAATACCGAACAATTTAATACCGAGATGAGCCTGTCTCTTGAGGGGATTGGCGCGGTGTTGCAGGGAGATGACGATTATACCGTGATCAACTCTATGGTCGCGGGTGGCCCGGCAGCGAAAAGCAAAGCCATCAGCGTTGGCGATCGTATCGTTGGCGTAGGGCAAACCGGGCAGAACATGGTCGATGTTATCGGCTGGCGTCTTGACGATGTGGTTGCGCTGATTAAAGGACCAAAAGGCAGTAAAGTGCGCCTCGAAATCCTGCCGGCGGGTAAGGGTACCAAAACGCGCATTGTTACACTGACGCGTGAACGGATTCGCCTTGAAGACCGCGCGGTGAAAATGTCAGTGAAGAGCGTCGGTAAAGAAAAAGTGGGGGTTCTCGACATCCCTGGCTTCTACGTTGGTCTGACTGACGATGTCAAAGTCCAGTTGCAAAAACTTGAAAAACAAAACGTTAGCAGCGTGGTTATCGACCTGCGTACTAACGGCGGCGGCGCGCTGACGGAAGCGGTATCGCTCTCCGGTCTGTTTATTCCGTCCGGCCCGGTGGTACAGGTACGTGATAACAACGGTAAAGTGCGTGAAGACAGCGATACCGATGGCGTGGTCTATTATAAAGGCCCGCTGGTGGTACTGGTTGACCGCTTTAGCGCCTCTGCATCAGAAATCTTTGCCGCGGCAATGCAGGACTATGGTCGTGCGCTGATCGTTGGCGAACCGACGTTCGGTAAAGGCACTGTTCAGCAATATCGCTCGCTCAACCGTATTTACGATCAGATGCTTCGTCCTGAGTGGCCCGCGCTGGGATCGGTACAGTACACCATCCAGAAATTCTATCGTGTTAACGGTGGGAGCACGCAGCGCAAAGGCGTAACGCCGGACATTATTATGCCGACGGGAACGCAGGTTACTGAAACAGGTGAAAAATTTGAAGACAACGCATTGCCGTGGGACAGCATCAACGCGGCTACGTTCGTGAAGTCTGGCGATTTAAAACCGTTTGGTGCGGAGCTGCTCAAAGATCATGAGGAACGGATCGCTAAAGATCCTGAGTTCCAGTACATCATGAAGGACATTGCGCGTTTCGATGCGTTGAAAGATAAACGTAATATCGTTTCTCTTAACCTGGCGCAGCGTGAGAAAGAGAATGCAGAAGATGATGCCATTCGTCTCTCTCGTCTCAACGATCGCTTCAAACGCGAAGGCAAGCCGCTACTGAAAAAACTGGATGATTTGCCAAAGGATTATCGGGAGCCCGATCCGTATCTCGATGAAACGGTTCATATTGCCCTGGATCTCGCGCATCTGGAAAAAGATCAACCAGCGGAACAACCCGCTCCCGCGAAGTAAAATAAAACAGGCACAAGAAATTGTGCCTGTTTTTTTAACAACTCTTCTCTGGCGTAAGCAACATACTACAAAATGTAAAGTTGTGTTTTTCTCGTGACTTACGCCGCTCTGATGCTTGAAAATACCCGCTATGCCCATACGATGTGGGTAATCGCATAGTGCGTTTTGTTAAGTCGAGGTTAAAAGAAAATTATGATGCGAATCGCGCTCTTCCTGTTGACTAACCTGGCCGTCATGTTGGTGTTCGGTCTGGTACTTAGCCTGACGGGCATTCAGTCGAGCAGCGTTCAGGGCTTGTTAATTATGGCGCTGCTGTTTGGTTTTGGCGGTTCGTTCATTTCGCTGTTGATGTCGAAATGGATGGCGCTGAAATCTGTTGGTGGTGAAGTGATTGAACAGCCACGTAACGATATGGAGCGCTGGCTGATGGACACCGTTGCTCAGCAGTCCCGCCAGGCGGGTATCGCGATGCCGCAGGTAGCTATTTACCATGCCCCGGATATTAATGCTTTCGCAACCGGTGCGCGCCGTGATGCTTCTCTGGTTGCAGTCAGCACCGGTCTGCTGCAAAACATGAGCCGTGATGAGGCCGAAGCCGTTATCGCTCATGAAATTAGCCACATTGCGAATGGCGACATGGTCACCATGACGCTGATTCAGGGTATCGTGAACACCTTTGTTATCTTCATTTCACGTATCATTGCGCAGATTGCGTCAGGTTTCCTCAGTGGCAACCGCGATGATGGCGAAGAAACTAACGGCAACCCGCTGATCTACTTCGCTGTTGCAACTGTGCTGGAGCTGGTGTTTGGTATTCTGGCGAGCATTATCACTATGTGGTTCTCGCGTTATCGCGAATTCCATGCCGATGCCGGGTCTGCAAAATTGGTGGGTCGTGAGAAGATGATTGCTGCGCTCCAGCGTTTGAAAACCAGCTATGAACCACAGGAAGCAAGCAGCATGATGGCTTTCTGTATCAATGGTAAGTCAAAATCGCTGAGTGAACTGTTCATGACTCACCCGCCGCTGGACAAACGTATTGAAGCATTGCGTTCTGGCGAATATCTGAAATAACAGCTCATCTGGAATCAAAAAACGCGTCGAATGACGCGTTTTTTATTGCCAATTGAAAACCACGTTCTGTAGACGTGGTAAGCAACAGGTTTTGGTGTTGCCATACTGCCTCTGGATTTAAAGCCAACAGAACGTGCAGGGGTAATTCCTGCGACACCATTCTATGGCTTGCTATACCAAGCGATTTTTTACTCACTGGCGCGCGGCTGTGTGATCCGTAAGCTGCTGATTATGGCGGCAACCGTGGCGAGCGTTCCTGCCAGCAGCAACGAGGTATGCGTCCCGTGCGTTTCAAAAAGATTAAACATCAACGCTACCAGTGCAGCACCGGAGCTTTGTCCCAGCAGACGCGCCGTACCCAGCATGCCACTGGCACCGCCGCTGCGCTGGCGTGGTGCGGCAGTGATAATGGTGTGGTTGTTGGGCGACTGAAACAGACCGAAGCCTGCACCGCATAACGCCATTCGCCAGATGATATCGATATCTGCCGGTGCTGATGGAAGCAGCGCTAGCGCAAATAACCCGCCCGCCATCATGACCATTCCCAACCCACCCAGAAGCCCGGCATGAACGCGCTCAATCAGATAGCCTGCCAGCGGAGCCATTACCATTGTCGCCAGCGGCCAGGGCGTTAACAGCAAACCCGTTTCCACTTCACTGCGCCCAAGTACCGTCTGCAAAAAGAAGGGCAGGGAAACCAGTGCCAGCATCTGCGCGCAAAATGAACACACAGAGGTACCAATCGACAGAGAGAAAAGCGGGATCCGCAGCAAATCTACAGGTAATAAAGGCACGGGTAATTTCAACTGCCGGCGAACAAAAAGAGAGCCAATCAGCAACAATGCGACCAATTCCACCAACACTAACGTCGTGGATTGCCCCTGAGCGAAGCTGCTAAGGGCTGTGATTAGCAGACCAAATGTCAGTGCATTCATCACCGCGCTGGGCAGGTCGAATTTGGGTTTTGCACTGCGTGTCGCATTGGGCGGCAAAAATTTTATCGCCAACAGCAAGGCGAGAATACCCAGAGGCATATTGATCAGGAATAACCATTGCCACGAGGCAACAGAAAGAATGGCCGCTGCAATGGTCGGTCCTGCTGCGGACGAGACGGCGACAACGAATGAGTTAATGCCCATGCCGCGCCCCAGGCTTCGATGGGGATAAATCAGCCGAATGAGTGCAGTATTAACGCTCATTAGCGCTGCACCGCCAAAGCCCTGCGCAACGCGCGCCAAAGTTAAGGTCAATAATGAGTCGGAAAGCGCGCAAAGCAACGAGGTAAGTGTAAAAAGCACCAGGCCGCATTGATAAACCCGGCGATAACCAAACATATCGCCAAGAAATGAAAGGGTCAGTAGTGAAACGACAATTGCAATTTGATAGGCATTAACAATCCAGATTGAACTGGCAGCGGAAGCATCCAGATCCCTTGCTATGGTCGGTAGCGCAACGTTAGCAATTGCGCCGTCCAGCACGGCCATGGCGATGCCAATGATAATTGTCAGAATTGCGCCGTAACGCTGCGGAATGGGAAGACCATCAAGGGAAGATTTATCCATGGAAATTTCAGGGCTAATGTCACAAAGTTATTTGTATAATGATTCTATCATTGGCATTCCGGTTTTATGTCGCAGATTTGTAACGAAGTTGACAAACGCGCATTGCGGTGACCGGATGACGAATTTATAATAAAAACCGATTCTGAATTTTATAAAACACAGGCGATGAGGTGATTAATGGCAATCGCAGATTTGGACAAGCAGCCAGATTCTGTCTCTTCTGTATTGAAGGTATTTGGCATTCTGCAGGCGCTCGGAGAAGAGCGTGAAATCGGCATCACCGAGCTTTCGCAGCGTGTGATGATGTCGAAAAGCACCGTTTATCGCTTTTTGCAAACCATGAAATCGCTAGGTTATGTCGCGCAGGAAGGGGAGTCTGAAAAATACTCCCTGACGCTGAAGCTTTTTGAGCTTGGCGCGCGCGCATTGCAAAACGTTGATTTGATCCGCAGCGCGGATATCCAAATGCGTGAGCTTTCTCGTCTGACGAAAGAGACCATCCACCTGGGCGCGTTGGATGAAGATAGCATCGTCTACATCCATAAAATTGATTCAATGTACAATCTGCGTATGTATTCGCGTATTGGTCGTCGTAACCCGCTTTACAGTACCGCGATTGGTAAAGTCCTGCTGGCATGGCGCGATCGTGAAGAAGTGAAGCAGATTCTTGAAGGTGTTGAGTATAAGCGCAGCACTGAGCGTACTATCACCAGTACCGAAGATCTGTTGCCGATGCTGGATATTGTGCGTCAGCAGGGTTATGGCGAAGACAACGAAGAGCAGGAAGAGGGCTTACGCTGTATTGGCGTACCGGTGTTTGACCGTTTCGGTGTTGTGATTGCCGGTTTAAGTATTTCTTTCCCGACATTGCGCTTTTCAGAAGAACGTCTGCATGAGTACGTTGAAATGTTGCACAATGCCGCGCGGAAAATTTCCGAACAGATGGGTTATAACGACTATCCGTTCTGAATGAAGACAAAAAAGCCGCCTGAAAAGGCGGCTTTTTCTTGTGCAAACGGTTAGCCATTATCGACTACGGTATCGCTTTTACGCAACAGTGGGCAGTTTGCCAGACCAAAAAAACCATTACTGGAATGCACATATTGTGCGGTGCTGGTGCCTCGCGCAGTAGCATATTTACATTGCAAACCCAGCCCAGCCGCATTTTCCGTACTGTTAATCAGTACCCCGTAACCGCTCAGCAAGAGCCCAATCCACAGCAGCGCCAGAAGGATAACGCTTCGTATGAGTGTACGCATATTTGCTCCTTGCATATCGGTAGACTGTATCACAAGGCTACGGTATTTACCTGGTGAAACAAGTCCTGCATTCCTAAAAATACCGAAAGGAGATACAGTTAGTCGCGGTTTAAGGAAGCCATGATAACCTGGTTACACCTTGCAACGTATCGGAGAGTGGAGTGAGAAAATATAGATGGCTGATTCTGGCTGCCGTATTGGTGGTCTGCCTGCTGCTCTGGACTCAAATGCTTAACGTAATGTGTGATCAAGATGTACAATTCTTCAGCGGCATCTGCGTCATCAATAAATTCATCCCCTGGTAATGGCATTTTTTCAGTGAGAGATTTCCTTCCTTGACGTCAGTGGTAGAATGCCGCGTCTATATAGAGGTGGTGAAATGAACGAAGTATTAAATTCAGGCGCGATCAACCTTGCGTCCATAGTCCTTTCTTTGGTGGTTCTCCTTGTCGGTCTGGTTTTGTGGTTCTTTATCAATCGCGCCAGTTCACGTACAAATGAACAAATCGAGTTACTCGAAGCTCTGCTGGATCAGCAAAAACGACAAAATGCTTTGCTGCGCCGGTTGTGCGAGTCAAATGAACCTGAAAAGGACGAAGCGGTTGAGCCGGTAAAAGCGCAAGAAAAAGGTGATGATGATTTCATTCGCCTGGTCGCCGAGCGCTAGTTTGCCTGGGAGTGCGAGATGGTGTGGAAAAACCCCTGGTATGATCCTGCAATCTCGCACCACACGCCGGAAGGTTTTAACAACACGGCATCTGCCGCCCATCAACCCGGAGATGTTAAGCGCTGGCGAAAAGAGCGCAAAGCCGCCGGGCTTCCCGGACCACCCTCCAGCGGTTACCCAGCATTTATCGAACAGTGGTGGCAAAAAGCCGATATTGTTGGTGAGGACAATGGCCTCTGGTGGTTAGGCCATGCCAGTATGCTCTTGCGCTTGCAGGGCCAATATCTGCTCACAGACCCCGTCTTTTCTCGTCGTGCTTCGCCTGTAAGTTTTGCTGGGCCACAACGTCGGACACCGCCAGCGCTCGCGATTGCCGACATTCCGCAACTGGACGCGATTCTTATTTCTCACAACCACTACGATCACCTTGATGCGTGGACGGTGCGTTCGCTGCTGCGTCGCTTTCCGGATGTGCATTTCTTTGTACCTTTGGGGGTGGGCAATTGGCTTCGCCGCCGCGGTGCCTGCACAACATTGGAGCATGCGCACATTATGGGATCGCAATCGCTCATTGTGGTGCGGCTGGGTTATTGAATCATCAACACAGCGTTTTTGGTTTGCCGGTGATACAGGTTACACGCCAGAATTACTCACCATTCCTCAACGGTTAGGTCAACTGGATACTATCGCGTTGCCAATTGGCGCTTATGCGCCACGCTGGTTTATGGCGATGAACCATATGGATCCGCAAAGTGCTGTTGCGTTGTGGCAACAGCTCGGAGCACCACTTGCTGTTCCCATTCATTGGGGCGTTTTTGAGCTGGCGGACGAATCGCTTGATGAACCTGTAAAAGAGTTACAGGGGGCGCTAAGCGAAACGGCTGCAGAGAATGATAACTTTCGGATCTTAAAAATTGGCCAGTATTTGCCCCTTAGTTAATTCAGACCTCCTGCCAAAAAGATGAGTTCTTTTATAATCATGTTGTTTTATTTTTATCGAAACGTTTTCTTTGCCTTTTTATGAGGCAGTGTCATCATAATTTCATTATTTTGGTGCACAACTTTGCTTATTTGCACAAGAAATATCCATAGCGGTTTGAGGTAATAGTTTCTCCGGCGCATATATTTGTTTAAGAATCTTCCTAGACTATGAAAAAAGCATAAGTATGCGCAAAAAGTTCTTACGATATACGCTATATGCATAGCGAGGAGGTAACTGCCGTGGAGCAACGGAACTTATTGAGCTATAGTGATAAATTCGCTTCTTTGGGTATTGCTTTTGGTGTTCAGAGCGGCTGTTATAGCGTTCAATGTTATGCATAATCGTGCACAACAAGTCTTGATGACGATAGAATTTGTGCGACGGATCCAGACATGTTTAAAAATGGCTTGCCATAATTTACGTATTATGTGATAACACGTTTTGGGTCAATCGAGGTACAGTTCTGTTTATGTGTGGCATTTTCAGTAAAGAAGTCCTGAGTAAACACGTTTCGTTGAATACAGCTTCTCTGCCGAACCTTATATTAGTGCCTCAAGCAGTAATGTCTCAGTTTTCTCAGTCAATGCCTGCGGGCGAAGTATATACATTAAGGAATTTTGCAAATGGCAAAGATTAAAGGTCAAGTTAAGTGGTTCAACGAGTCTAAAGGTTTTGGTTTCATTACTCCGGCTGATGGCAGCAAAGATGTATTCGTACACTTCTCTGCAATCCAGGGTAACGGCTTCAAAACTCTGGCCGAAGGCCAGAACGTTGAGTTTGAAATTCAGGACGGCCAGAAAGGCCCGGCTGCAGTTAACGTAACTGCTATCTGATTTCGACACCCCTGAGCTTGAAGCGCATGTAGCGCATCAATGTCAGACATAAAGCCTCGCCATAGTGCGGGGCTTTTTAATTTCCACGGCATAACAAATGGCGGTACACTTTCGCCCTTTAAGAACGCCCCGGAGTTTTTATGGCTTTCAGTTGTCCGCTCTGCCACGCACCTTTGCACCGTCGAGATAAATCCTTCTTTTGCGCGCAGCGGCATCAGTTTGATATTGCGAAAGAGGGTTATGTCAATCTCTTGCCCGTTCAGCATAAACGCTCAAAAGATCCTGGCGACAGTGCGGAGATGATGCAAGCGCGCCGCGCTTTTCTCGATGCGGGGCATTATCAGCCATTGCGTGATGCAATTAGTGACATTTTGCATGTGCGGCTACCGCCGTTAGCCGATGCGGTGCTGGATATTGGCTGTGGGGAAGGGTATTACACCCAGGCATTTGCCGCGATTGCACAGCAACATGGTGCACAAATGCTAGGGCTGGATGTTTCAAAAGCGGCTATCCGTGCGGCGGCGAAGCGCTATTCGGCGATCATGTTCTGTGTTGCATCCAGCCATCGTTTACCTTTTGAAGATGGCTGCATTGACGGTCTGGTGCGTATCTATGCACCCTGTAAAGCGCAAGAACTGGCGCGCGTAATGAAACCAGAAGGTATTGTCATCACCGCATCGCCAGGACCGCGACACCTGATGGAATTAAAGGGGCTTATTTATGATGAGGTGCATCTACATGCGGAAAATAGCGGCGAAATCGCAGGGTTCAGACTGCTGGAACAGCAATCTCTCTCTTATGAGATGACATTGACGGGCCAGCAAGCCGTTGCGTTATTGCAAATGACGCCTTTTGCCTGGCGGGCAAAACCAGAAGTATGGGAAAAGTTAGCGGCAATGGAGCAATTCCGCTGCCAGACTGATTTTACAATTCACTGCTTACAGCGGGAAAGCTAAGCGGCAAAGTGGCTCCACAAGATCTGCGCGCCAATACCAATCAGCACAATTCCACCGAGAATTTCGGCTCGCTTTCCAAGAAGCGGGCCAATAAAACGGCCAATCATCATCCCTGTTGTCGACATAATCAGCGTGGCACAACCAATCGCCAGCGCAGTTGCGAGAATATTGACTTGCAGGAAAGCGAGGCCAACGCCAACGGCCATCGCGTCGAGGCTGGTAGCAATTGCGGTGGTCACCAGCAACCAGAAGCCATGGCGATGCGGTGTTTCCGCTTCACTGTCGTCATCGCCGCGTATTCCCTCAAGCACCATCCTGCCACCAAGAAATACCAGCAGCACAAAGGCTATCCAGTGATTCCATTCCAGGACAAATTTCGTGGCCAGCAAACCCAGCCCCCAGCCAATCAACGGCGTCAGGGTTTCAATCACGCCAAAGATAAGACCGGTGCGCAATGCTTCAGAAAATTTTGGTTTATGTAAGGTGGCGCCCTTACCGATAGAAGCAGCGAAAGCATCCATCGACATGCCAAAAGCGAGGAGAAGAGTAGCAGATAAATTCATGTGAGCGTCCTGACCGGGAGTTCCATATAACACATCTCTGCCCCCAGTAAACAGCAGTTGATGTGCCAATGGTCTCGCCTGACTGATGGCTTCAGTCCGTACGTGCCACGTTTTGCAACGAGTATGTTGACACGTACATTTCCAAGGAATGGAAATCGGCTACTCCCCAACGACGGACGCACCTTAACATATTTTGAGAATATAAAACAACAACAGCAATATATAATGTTGTTTACTTATCGATAACGATTAGCATTTAGATTTATCGGTGAAAATTACGTTAATAAATATAAGTACATCAGCTCATCTATATAGCAATGGCTATAAGTCTGCTGATTATTTACGCGGAGCGAGTTCCGCGTTATAAAATCCTAACTTACTGACTTTTAAGTAAAACAGCAGATATCTTCTCCAGGTCGTCGATATTTCGTACGCGAATAAGCAAACGTCGCTGTTCTAATTGCATTACTAACACACCATCTTCCGATAAATTCATCTCTTTTATACGGCTATATTCAATCCACGCATTAGCAAAGAAAAAACCACGCATTTTAAAGATGATTTTGGGGGCGCGGATCCAGAATAGATAAATGCCCAACAAAGCCAGTGCAAATAATAACCACGTGGTTAACGGTGAACCGCCATTGGCGGTGTTGTTATAGATGAGGATCGCCAGTAAGCCGACAAAAATAGCCCCATCGGTACGGCTTCTGCGTAACAGGGGAACCGCCAGCAGCGTAGTACCCATGCGGCGCGGCATGATGAACTCATCATAGATGGCGAAAGCCAGCAGGGCGGCGATAAACAGTACCAATACGATATCCGTAATCGTCATTGTTTCTCCTTGCATAAAAAAACCGGGGGCAAGCCCCCGGTTATCACATCACACATTAAAGACCCAGAAGACCAATGGCGTAACCTACAATCCCGATAACGAAGAAGCCAACGATGATCCACAGCGGGTTAACTTTCTTACGCAGCAACCACATGCAGGCGAAAGTAAGCAGCAGCGGCACCAGGCCCGGCATTAACTGATCGAGAATGGTTTGCACTGTCGTGACGTTGGTTTTACCGGTCTGATCGGTAATTTCAGATACCACAAGTGGAATGTTCACATGCGTCCACTTGTTAACCAGCGCCCCCATAACAAACAGGCCGAGAATTGACGCCCCCTCGGTCAGTTTTTGCAGGAAACCACCGCCCATATCTTTAACAATGTCGATACCTTTACGGTAGCCGTACGCCACGCCGTAATAACGTGTCGCCAGGCGGACAATATTAAATAAGAAGAAGAACAGCAATGGCCCGAGCAGGCTACCACTCATGGCAATACCCGCACCGAGCGCTGCAAATACCGGGCGCACCGTACCCCAGAAAATCGGGTCGCCGACGCCTGCCAGCGGCCCCATCAGACCAACTTTGATACCGTTAATCGCACCATCGTCAATCTCTGCGCCGTTTGCTCGCTGCTCTTCCATCGCCAGCGTAACGCCCAGTACCGGCGCCGCGACGTATGGATGGGTGTTAAAGAACTCCAGGTGACGTTTAATGGCCTGACGGCGCGCTTCGTTGTTTTCCGGGTACAAACGTTTAATCGCCGGCACCATCGAGAAGCAGAAGCCTAATGCCTGCATACGTTCGAAGTTCCATGACCCCTGGAACAGGTTAGAACGCAGGAACACGCCACGAATGTCACTCTGGGTGAGTTTTTTCTCAGTCGGAGTTTTTGTCATATCAACCATGTCGTTCACCTGTTAATCCAGTTCGTTATCAAGATCGTTGGAACCCGCAGCCGGAGCAGCGCCGCCTGCTGAACGGTTATATTTCGGGCTGAGCTGAATGTAGAGAATCGCCATAACTGCACCGATAACACCCAGCGATACGAGGTTGAAATTGGTGAATGCCGCTGTCACGAAGCCGAGGTAGAAGAACGGCATCAGGTAGCCTGCGCGCATCATATTGATGACCATCGCATAACCTACCACCACGATCATACCACCGGCGATATTCAGACCACTGGTCACCACTTCAGGAATGGCGCTCAGCATGTTCTGGACTTCACTGGTACCGACAGAGATAGCGACAATTACCGCTGGAATGGCGATACGCATAGCTTGCAGGAACAGGGAAGAGACATGGATCCAGGAAAGTGCCGTCAGGTTGCCAGTTTCGGCTGCCTTATCCGCAGCATGCTGGAAGCCCACGGTAATGGTACGAACAATAATGGTCAGAACCTGGCCTGCCGCCGCCAGAGGAATGGCCAGCGCAATACCGGCACCAATGCTCTGATGACCACCAATGACCAGAATGGTCGAGATAATCGACGCCAGCGCCGCATCGGGTGCGACCGCCGCACCGATGTTCATCCAGCCCAGAGCAATCATTTCCAGCGTACCGCCGATAATGATACCGGTTTTCATATCACCCAGAACGATGCCCACTAGCGTACATGCCACCAACGGACGGTGGAACTGGAATTCATCGAGTATCGACTCCATACCGGCAATACACGCGACGACGAACACCAGCACAATCTGAAGAGTGGTAATCTCCATTGTACTTCTCCTATAGCTAAATCAGACGTAAGTGTGAAAACTGAGTCAATCAGGCCGCCGCGGTTATTTCGCCACTTTGCTGATTAAATCCATCATTTTCAGTTTCGGATCGTTTGAAACTTTGCGGACTTCCAGCTCAATATTGCGTTCGTTCAATTTCTTGAATGCGGCAATATCTTTCTCGTCCACCGAAACCGCGTTATTCACCTGGGTTTTACCCTGACGATAAGCCATACCGCCAATGTTGACGGTGGTGATTTTTACCCCCTCTTCAACGACGCGCAGCACATCCGTCGGGTTGGTGAACAACAGCATCACGCGCTCGCCCGCGTATTTAGGGTTGTTATACACACGCACCATTTTGGCGACATCAACGACATGTGCCGTCACACCGGGAGGTGCAACCTGAGTCAGCAGAGTTTTACGGACATTATCTGCTGCCACTTCGTCACTCACGACGATAATACGCGTAACGTTAGTCTCTTTTGTCCAACGGGTAGCCACCTGGCCATGGATCAGACGGTCATCGATACGGGCAAGGCCGATAACCATATAATCATTAGGTCCCATTGGTTTGGCAGGTGCTGCCGCTTTCGGTGCCACAGGAGCAGGTGTGGGTTTTGCCACCGGTTGTGCTTTCAGCGCTTTCACGCCTTCACGTCCGGTCTCCACCGCCAGTGCCACCAGTTCGTCAAACGTCGGGTTGTCATCCCGGGCCATCAGTGTTTCCACCAGCATCGGAATATTGACGCCAGCAATAACTTCATAATGCTCTTTATCGACGACAATGCGGCTGGCAGCGTTAAACGGGCTGCCGCCCCATGTATCGACGAGAAACAGCACACCTTTGCCGGTATCCAGCTTCGCCAACTGTGCGTTGTACTTTTCGATCAACGTTTCCGCATTTTCACCGGGAACAAAATCAATCCAACCGACGTTCTCCTGCTCGCCCAGCAGCATCTCGGCGGTTTTGAGCAACTGTTCCGCAGCCCAACCATGTGTGCCTATAACAATAGCAATGGTCACTTGCTACCTCCTTCTTCTTGTCGTTAACACACCATTAATTGATGTATTGTGAATCTGTCCCGGTAACGGTAAACCGAATCGATTCAGATAAGGGTTAAAGAGAACACCTATGACTTTCGGGAATTATTTTAGATAGTGAAAAAATAATTTATGTGATGAAGATCCGTAATTTAGGTTTCCTCTTCGTGAAATTTCGAAGCGCAAAATATCCACACAAATTGCAAATTCCGGTAAATCTTTGCAAATTTCAAAGTCTCTCTGATATGTTTATCCTCCGTTTAATTAGTCAGGAGTATAGGGCAGCAGCCCACCGTATGGATCGTCACCGACGTCAGTTCACTTTTTGGCCTTCTCGTGCCACGCAGCCCGGCGTTTTCCGCCATTTCCCAACGACGTTCAATGTCATATTTGTGCATTTCCGCACACTGAATAACGCATCTCTTCTCAGGAGCCTGTCATGGAATTCTTAATGGATCCCTCGATTTGGGCGGGATTATTGACGCTGGTTGTTCTGGAAATTGTTCTCGGTATCGACAACCTGGTGTTTATTGCCATCCTTGCCGACAAACTGCCGCCGAAACAGCGTGATAAAGCGCGTCTCATTGGCCTGTCGCTTGCGCTGGTGATGCGACTGGGGCTGTTGTCGCTGATCTCGTGGATGGTCACGCTGACACAACCGCTTTTTTCCGTCTGGGATTTCACCTTCTCCGGGCGCGATCTGATTATGTTATTCGGCGGTGTGTTCCTGTTATTCAAGGCGACGACGGAACTGCATGAACGGCTGGAAAACCGCGAACATGACAGCGGGCACGGCAAAGGCTACGCCAGCTTCTGGGTGGTCGTCGTGCAGATCGTTATTCTTGACGCGGTGTTCTCACTCGATGCGGTCATTACCGCAGTCGGCATGGTCAATCATCTGCCGGTGATGATGGCGGCTGTCGTTATTGCCATGGCGGTGATGTTGCTGGCGTCAAAACCGCTGACACGTTTTGTGAACCAACATCCCACGGTGGTCGTGCTCTGTCTGAGCTTCCTGCTGATGATTGGTTTGAGCCTGGTGGCCGAAGGTTTTGGCTTCCATATTCCGAAAGGTTACCTGTACGCGGCGATTGGTTTCTCCATCATCATTGAGTTCTTTAACCAGATTGCACGCCGGAACTTTATTCGTCATCAGTCGCATCTGCCGCTGCGTGCCCGTACGGCTGATGCCATCGTGCGTTTGATGGGCGGCCGCCGCCAGTCGAACCCGCAAATTGAAGCGGATAGCCAGGCCTCCGTACCGGTGCCGGAAGGGGCGTTTGCGGAAGAAGAGCGTTATATGATTAACGGCGTATTAACGCTGGCCTCACGCTCGCTTCGCAGCATTATGACGCCGCGCGGTGATATCAGTTGGGTGGATGCAAATCTCGGCGTTGAACAAATCCGCCAACAGCTGTTGTCCTCGCCGCACAGCCTGTTCCCGGTTTGCCGTGGCGAGCTGGATGAAGTCATCGGCATTGTGCGTGCGAAAGAGATACTGGTCGCGCTGGAAGAGGGCGTAGATGTCGCCGCCATCGCTGCGGCAACGCCAGCGATTGTTGTGCCGGAAACCCTGGATCCGATTAAGCTGCTGGCCGTATTGCGCCGGGCACGCGGGAGTTTCGTTATCGTTACCAATGAGTTCGGTGTCGTGCAGGGCCTGGTCACGCCGCTGGACGTGCTGGAGGCAATCGCGGGTGAATTCCCGGATGCGGATGAAACGCCAGAAATTATTGCCGATGGTGACGGCTGGCTGGTCAAAGGCACCACGGACCTGCATGCGCTGCAACACACGCTGGGTCTGGACAACTTCATCGATGAAGACATTGCCACCGTAGCCGGCCTGGTGATTGCCGCGCGAGGGCAAATCCCGCCAGTGGGCGAAACCTTCGAAATGGCACCGTTGCATATCACCGTGATTGAAGCCAACGATTACCGTGTAGATCTGGTCCGTATTGTTAAAGAGCAACCTGCTCAAGACGAAGAAGAGTAATCGTTATCCCGGCATTAACGGCGCGACATGGCCGTTATGCCGCTCCGGCGGCGGGGAGATATTCCCCGCCAGCCAGGCCGGAAAATCCTTCACCGGCATCGGTGCTGCAAAAAGAAACCCCTGCAACATATGTACACCCTGTTGGCGTAAATACAGCGCTTGTTGCGTTGTCTCCACACCTTCCGCGACCAGCTCGATATTCAGCCGTTGGCCGAGCGCGATAATCATATCGGTCACCGTTGAATTCACCGCATCCGTACCGATAGCCGCGGTATAAGACTTATCAATTTTCAGGATGTCCGGATGTAATTTCTCGAGCCACGAAAGCGAGCTATTACCCGTACCGAAATCATCAATGGCTATCTTTGCGCCATGGCGATGAAGTTCACGCAGCATACGGGATTCGACATCCAGCAAGGCATCGCGCTCGGTGAGTTCAATGGTTAACTGCTGGGCGGGATTTTTGTTAAACCAGAGCTGGACGAGATCTTTTAACAATTCACCGTGGCGCAAATGGCTTGGTGCAGCGTTGATGCCGATATGAAAGTGAGGATCAGCAGGAAAGAGCGCGAGTTGACGCTGGGTCTCAGCCAGCACATAACGTGTCAGCGGGGCAATCAGATGCTGCTCTTCGGCAATCGGGATAAATATCTCCGGCGAAATCCACCCCTGGCGTGGGTTGTGCCAGCGCAACAAAATTTCGACGCCCGCACACTGCATGTTGTGTGCATGGAGCAATGGCTGGCAAAACAGCTCAAACTCATGTCCGGCAAGCCCGAGGTTTATCTCGCGGGAAAAGCTCATGCGGTTGGCGGTGGCAAACCAGGCAATAAAACCGGTCAATAAACTCATCATCAGCGCCAGAGGCAACTGCGAGGGCAAATGCCACAGCGCCAGTCGCGTAGAACCCGGCCCGGTAACGCTAATGGTAAAAGGAAAATGGGCAGAAGTACGTTGGTAACGCTTTTCGTTTTCAAGCGGCGGTAAGTTATCCAGCACACCTTTGCCTTCAACCAGATGTTTGCCGCCTACGCTGAGGCTGACGCTGGTAATTAATGGTGCTTGCGGCTCCAGCATTAAATTACTCAGTAGCTCAATATTTACCGCCTCCATCACGCCACTTTGCCCGTCTTCACTGGTGGGATACCACATGATCAAAATAGGGCGATCTTTTAACAGTGACTGATCGGTGGTGAGCACCAGTTTTTGCGAACGTGAAGGCAGCGAGGGTTGAAGCTGGTGAATGGCAACATCACGCTGGCCAAAAATACTCGAACAATAGAGCGTTCCGTTTTGAATCAGGCCGATAGATCGCACGGTTTGCAGGCTTGCTGCCAGCTTGCGAAGCTGCAGGTGAATATCGCTGCAGGGGATGCCAACCAGCGGCACCAGCACACTGCGACCCGCTTCCAGTGGCAGCATCAATCGTTCAAGGGTTTTAACCGCGTGGTTGGTAAAGGCGTAGATGCGCTGATGATTTAAATTACGCTCCGAAATAAAGCGAAACGTGAGGGTTAAAAATAGTGCGACAGCGCCAACCAGCACGCAAACAATGGCGCGCCGTCGTCGGTAACTTTTGATGATCCGCTGAGCCGTCTGCATGCCGCTGCCGCCTGTAAAATCCCTGGCCTGATTTCCATGCCAGAACACTCAAAGTGTAGTGGGGAATTACCGAAGCGACGATAAATCGGTGAAAGATCACTCAACTGCAGCAAAGGTTAAAAAAACGCCGTTCGGCTGAACGGCGTTGATAAGCAAGGATTAATCACACTGTACTTTGATGGCAAGCCCGCCACGCGATGTTTCGCGGTATTTGGCGTTCATATCTTTGCCGGTCTCATACATTGTTTCGATGACTTTATCGAGCGAGACGCGCGGCGCGCTGGTACGGCGCATGGCCATGCGCGAGGCGTTAATCGCTTTTACCGAAGCAATCGCGTTACGCTCAATGCACGGTACCTGCACTTGACCGGCCACCGGGTCGCAGGTCAGGCCCAGGTTGTGTTCCATGCCAATTTCCGCCGCCACGCAGACCTGTTCCGGGCTGGCGCCCAGCAGTTCTGCCAGGCCCGCAGCAGCCATAGAACAGGCAACGCCCACTTCGCCCTGGCAGCCAACTTCGGCGCCAGAAATGGAAGCGTTCATTTTGTACAATGCGCCGATGGCGCCAGCGGCGAGGAAATAGCGGATATAAATATCCGGGCTGACAGACTCGATAAAGTGGTCGTAATAGGCCAGTACAGCCGGAACGATACCGCAGGCACCGTTAGTTGGCGCAGTTACCACGCGGCCACCGGCGGCGTTTTCTTCGTTAACCGCCAGCGCAAACATATTCACCCAGTCGATAACGTTCATCGGATCGCTGGAGAGCTTATCACTGGATACCAACATACGACGCAGCGCGGAAGCGCGGCGCGGAACGCGCAGTGGCCCCGGCAGCACGCCTTCTGTATTCATGCCGCGATCGATACAGGCGCGCATGGTTGACCAGACATTACCGAAATACTCTTCAATCTCTTTTTTCGAGTGCAATGCCAGCTCGTTCTGCATCACCATGCCAGAAAGCGACAAACCGGTTTCTTTGCAATACTCCAGCATCTGGGTTGCGGAATTGAACGGATAAGGGACATTGACCGCGCTGGTGGTTTCTTTACCAAAATGCTCTTCATCGACGATAAAACCCCCGCCGATAGAATAGTAGGTTTTGCTGTAGATAGCGTTTTCGCCATTCAACGCGGTGATGCGCATGCCGTTCTCATGTAGCGACAGGTTATCGCTGTGAAAACGCATCCCGTCATCTTTCGGGAAATCGACTTCATGACGTCCCTGCGCCAGCAGCAGACGACCGCGATTTTCCACATCACGGATAAAACCCGGGATTGCATCGATATCGACTGTGGCCGGCTCATTGCCCGCCAGCCCCATAATAATGGCGATATCGGTATGGTGGCCTTTCCCGGTAAGGGAGAGCGAGCCGTACACATCAACCACCACACGGGTGACGTTATCCAGCAATCCTTTTTCGACCAGGTCATCGACGAACTGCTTACCGGCCTTCATCGGGCCTACAGTGTGGGAAGATGAGGGACCAATCCCCACCTTAAACATGTCGAATAGACTAATCACATTAACGCTCCTGACAGGGTTACCGGCGTTTCCAGTAACGATGTAATAACTGCGCATAGTGTAAGAGGGAAGGCTATCATCAGCTTAACTATTCACATGAATTAAACTAATGGCTTACCTTGATTTTACTAATAGCGCGTACGCTGTCACAAAAGTGCTATGTGTAAAGTATAGTCAAGGTCTGCGCCCAATTTGCAGCGCCAGCGAGCGAATAATTCCCGCCGTCATGCCCCAGACAAAATAATGCTGATACCAGGATAACCACACCCGATGCGCATTGCCGTGGCGGTGGATATCCAGCGGATGATAGCGACCAAGACGCAGTGCTTCGGCCAGCGGCATTTCAAACACCGCTGCCACTTCATCTTCACTGGCGTGATAGGGTAAATCCGGCGGGATAATGCCCACTACCGGCGTAACCTGAAAACCAGTCACGCTATCAACTGGCGGTAAAACGCCAATCACTTCAACGACCTCGGGCGGAATGGCGACTTCTTCCTGCGCCTCACGCAGCGCCGCAGCGATTAGCGAGGCATCCGTGCTGTCAACGGCGCCACCGGGGAACGCCACCTGACCAGCGTGCTTGCGAAGCAGCGGCGAGCGTTGCGTCAGTAATAAGCCGGGCTGCTCACGGCGCACCACCGGCACCAGCACCGCTGCCTGACGTGTATTCGCCACCGCCGGGTTGAGTTGTGGGCGTAAAAGCTGAAAGCGCGATAAAAAATCATCCAGAGTTAAAGCCGGTTGCTCCACGAATCATCTCTCCAGTTGCCGCAGGATACGGTTAACTTTATCAAAAGTTTCCTGATACTCCGCCTCTTCCTGGCTGTCGGCTACAATGCCGCCGCCAGCGGAACAGTAAATTTTCCCCGCACAGGCGCTGAGGGTGCGAATGGTGATGCTGGTATCCATGTTCCCGCAGAAACTGAGATAGCCAATCGAGCCGCACCAGGCGTTGCGCCGCTGCGGTTCAAGTTCATCGATAATTTCCATCGCCCGCACTTTCGGTGCGCCGGTGATCGAGCCGCCCGGAAACGCGGCGCGCAGCAGATCGCTGGCATGTCGCCCGGCTGGCAATTTTGCCGTTACGGTGCTGACCAAATGGTGCACGGCAGGAAAAGGTTCGACGACGAAAAGTTCCGGCACGCGCACCGAACCCGGTGTCGCCACGCGACCGATATCGTTACGCATCAAATCAACAATCATCAGATTTTCGGCCTGATCTTTCGGTGAGGCGGCGAGTTTCTGTGCCTGCTGCGCATCTGCCTGCGGGTCGGCAAGCCTTGGCAACGTGCCTTTAATCGGGCGCGTTTCGATATTGTCGCGTTCAAGGCGAATAAAACGCTCCGGCGACAGGCTCAGGATCGCGCCCTGTTCAAGGCGCAAAAAAGCGCTGAACGGCGCGCGGTTTTCGCGATTGAGTCGGGTAAATGCCAGCCACTCATCCCCGCAATAGTCCGCAGCAAATCGTTGCGCCAGGTTGACCTGGTAGCAGTCGCCGCTGTGTAACCATGCCTGAACCTGGCGGAATTTTTCGCCATATTCGCCACGCGTCATATTGGCCTGCCAGGCGGATGTCAGCCGAAACGGCTGGCGCTGCGGTTCGCTTTGCGCCTGTAGCCATGCCAGCCTGGCGTTAACATCGCTATGGCTGAGCAACGTCACACGCTGCAACTGGTGGTCGACAATCAGCGCCCAGTCATAAATTCCGACCGCCATATCCGCGATGTTAATGTCCTGCATGGCAATCGCGGGCAGTTTTTCGAAGCGGCGGCCTAAATCATAGCCAAATAGCCCCAGCGCACCGCCCTGAAACGGCAGATCGGCATGAGGTTCGTATCGAAACGGGTAAGCATCCAGACGGTGTTGCAACAGGTGTAGCGGATCTTCCGGAGATATCTCGCTACCATTAAGGGTAGTAGTCTCGCCGCGCGTCGTTAGCGTCTCCAGCGGATCGGCCACCAGAATATCAAAACGATTGTGCGGATGTTTCGCATGGCCAGAATGCAATAACATGGCCCAGGGCTGGTGGCTGAGTGGGGCAAAGTAGTGTTCGGCGGCGTCCTGGCGCCACGGCAGCGAAATAACGGCGGGGGATAACGTCTTCATTGATCCTGACTCATGTGCGTCTGCGCTGGTGAAGCGCGCCGACGCATGGAATAATTAGCGCCAACAATTTAGCAGGAGTTGACAATGTTTGCAGGTTTACCTTCTCTTAGCCACGAGCAGCAGCAAAAAGCGGTAGAGCGTATCCAGGAATTAATGTCCGGTGGCATGAGCAGCGGGCAGGCGATTGCGCAGGTTGCTGAAGAGTTACGCGCCAGCCATACCGGCGAACGGATTGTGGCGCGCTTTGAAGATGAAGATGACGAGTAATTACACCGCGGCGATGATTTTGATTTCCACTTTATAACGCGGATTCATCAGCTTTGCCTGCACGGTGCAGCGCACCGGTGCATGGCCAGCAACAACCCAGCCATCCCACGCTTTATTCATGGCGGCGAAGTCGTCGCCATCGGCCAGAAAAATGGTGGCATCAAGAATGCGCGTTTTATCGCTACCTTGTTTGAGCAGAACCGCATCAATTTGCGCCAGCGTATTGGCCGTCTGTTCAAACGCATCGGCATCGAGGTTTTCCGGCACGCCAGTGTAGTAAAGCGTCTGGTTATGGATAACCACATCAGACCAGCGGTCTGCCGCATCAATACGCACAATTGTCATTAACTGTTCCTTCTTATTTGCCATGAATTCGCGGGCAAGAGTGCCATAAAAACCCGGCTGGCGTAAATCCGCTCACCCTGACATAATCACTGGCGATTTAACCAGGGGGTAGTGTGACGGACGATTTTGCAACAGACGGCCAATTAGCCAAAGCCATTGCGGGATTCAAACCGCGTGAACCGCAGCGCCAGATGGCGCAAGCCGTCACACACGCGATTGAGAACACGCAGCCGCTGGTGGTGGAAGCGGGCACCGGTACCGGTAAAACCTACGCCTACCTTGCGCCTGCGCTGCGCGCCGGGAAAAAAGTGATTATCTCCACCGGTTCGAAAGCCTTGCAGGATCAGCTTTACAGCCGCGATTTACCCACCGTCGCCAAAGCGCTGGAATTCACCGGACGTACCGCGCTGCTGAAAGGGCGCTCCAACTACCTCTGTATTGAACGTCTGGAACAGCAAGCGCTGGCGGGCGGCGATCTGCCTGTACAAACCTTAAGTGATGTTATTTTGCTGCGCTCCTGGTCGAATCAAACCACCGATGGTGACATCAGTACCTGCGTCAGTGTGGCTGAAGATTCACAGGCGTGGCCGCTGGTGACCAGCACCAACGATAACTGTCTGGGTAGCGACTGCCCAATGTACAAAGACTGTTTCGTGGTCAAGGCGCGCAAAAAAGCGATGGATGCCGACGTGGTGGTGGTCAACCATCACCTGTTTCTTGCCGATATGGTGGTGAAAGAGAGCGGCTTCGGGGAGCTGATCCCGGAAGCCGAAGTGATGATCTTTGACGAAGCGCATCAGCTTCCCGATATCGCCAGCCAGTATTTTGGTCAGTCACTCTCCAGCCGCCAGCTTCTTGATCTCGCAAAAGATTTCACCATTGCCTACCGCACCGAACTGAAAGATACCGCGCAGTTACAGAAGTGCGCCGATCGCCTGGCGCAGAGTACGCAGGATTTTCGCTTGCAGTTAGGTGAGCCGGGTTATCGCGGTAACCTGCGCGAGCTGCTGGCGGATGCGCATATTCAACGTGCGTTGTTGCTGCTCGATGATGCACTGGAACTCTGTTACGACGTGGCGAAGCTGTCGCTGGGCCGCTCCGCACTGTTGGATGCCGCTTTCGAACGCGCAACGACATATCGTGCGAGGCTGAAACGGCTCAAAGAGATCAATCAGCCAGGCTTTAGCTACTGGTATGAATGCACGTCACGTAACTTCACGCTGGCGTTAACGCCGCTGACCGTAGCGGATAAGTTTACCGAGGTGATGGCGCAGAAAAAGGGCAGTTGGATTTTCACCTCTGCAACGCTTTCGGTGAATGACGATCTGCACCATTTTACCGCGCGGCTTGGCATTGAAGGGGCGCAATCGCTGTTGCTGCCAAGCCCCTTTGATTATGAACGCCAGGCTTTGCTGTGCGTCCCGCGCAATCTTCCGCAGACCAATCAGCCAGGCGCTGCACGTCAGCTGGCGGCGATGCTTAGACCAATGATCGAAGCCAACAATGGCCGCTGCTTTATGCTGTGCACCTCGCACGCCATGATGCGTGATCTCGCCGAACAATTTCGCGCTACCATGAGCCTGCCTGTATTGCTGCAGGGAGAAACCAGCAAAGGGCAACTGTTGCAGCAATTTGTTAATGCCGGTAATGCGTTACTGGTGGCAACCAGCAGCTTCTGGGAAGGGGTAGACGTGCGTGGCGATACGTTATCGCTGGTCATTATTGATAAGCTGCCGTTTACATCCCCGGAAGATCCGTTGTTAAAAGCGCGGATGGAAGATTGCCGTCTGCGCGGAGGCGATCCGTTTGATGAAGTTCAATTGCCGGATGCGGTTATTACACTGAAACAGGGCGTCGGGCGCTTGATTCGTGATATTGACGATCGTGGCGTGCTGGTCATTTGCGATAACCGTCTGGTGATGCGTCCGTACGGCGCTGTGTTTCTTGCCAGCCTGCCGCCTGCTCCGCGAACTCGTGATATTCGCCGCGCGGTTGAATTTCTCGCCTCTCCCCCGGCGGAGTAATTTTCTGCGGACTGTGGTAAGATGCGCGCCATTTTGTTTTTCATGGACCGCTATACCCATGCGCATTCTGGCTATTGATACTGCCACAGAAGCTTGTTCTGTCGCCTTATGGAACGATGGAACGACCTTCGCTCACTTCGAACTTTGCCCACGTGAACACACGCAACGCATTCTGCCACTGGTCAGGGATGTGCTTGGCGATGCTGAACTTAAACTGACGCAGTTGGACGCACTGGCTTTTGGTCGTGGCCCGGGGAGTTTTACCGGTGTGCGTATCGGCATTGGTATTGCGCAGGGGCTGGCGCTCGGCGCTGAACTGCCGATGATTGGCGTGTCAACGCTGGCGACAATGGCGCAGGGCGCGTGGCGCAAAACGGGCGCGACCCGCGTGCTGGCGGCGATTGACGCACGAATGGGCGAAGTCTATTGGGCAGAGTATCAGCGCGATGAAAATGGCGTCTGGCACGGCGAAGAGACGGAAGCGGTATTAAAACCGCAAGCCGTAACTGAACGTTTGCAGCAGTTGGATGGCGAGTGGGCGATGGTCGGTACTGGCTGGCCCGCATGGCCAGAGATGGGCAACAACAGTAGGGCAACCCTGCGTGATGGCGAGATCTTATTGCCTGCCGCGGAAGACATGCTGCCCATCGCTCGTCAACTGCTGGCGGCGCAGAAAACCGTCGCTGTTGAGCATGCCGAGCCGGTTTATTTGCGTAACGAAGTGGCATGGAAGAAACTTCCTGGCCGGGAATGAATCTCAGTAGTATCCACTGGGGTAAGGAGTCGCATCATGGCGGGTCAAAAAAAGGTTGTGCGCGGATTGCTGGCGGGGCTGGCAATCGCGGTATTAAGCGGTTGTGTTTCAGTGCCTGACGCGATTAAAGGAACCAGTCCCACGCCGCAGGATGATTTAGTGCGGGTGATGAGTGCGCCGTCGCTGTATGTCGGCCAGGAAGCCCGCTTTGGCGGTAAAGTGGTTGATATCCAGAATCAGCAGGGGAAAACCCGGCTTGAGATCGCTGCCGTACCGCTCGACAGCGGCGCGCGTCCGATTTTAGGCGAACCATCCGTTGGGCGTATCTTTGCAGATGTGAATGGTTTTCTCGACCCGGTTGATTTCCGCAATCAACTGGTGACCTTGGTTGGCCCGATAACCGGCACGGCAGACGGCAAAATTGGCAACGCGCCGTATAAATTTATGGTCATGCAGGCAAATGGTTACAAACGCTGGCGATTAACCCAGCAGGTAATGTTGCCGCCGCAGCCTATCGACCCGTGGTACTGGGGGCCGGGACCGCATCCACGCGCGTGGCACGGCGGGTACGGTGGATGGGGCTGGTTCCCGCCTGAACCTGCGCGAGTCGAGACGGTCGTAACAGAGTAATTTCTTGTTTTATCAGGAAAACGAAACAGCGGCTAAGCCGCTGTTTTTTATATTGGGCTTTGTATAAGAAAAATAATTAGTGACGCGCTTCGCAACCTTCAATCCGCTTAATTAATAAACTGGTACGCTGAGTTAATATTATGTTAACGGCTTGTTTATTAACTGGGGTTGTGATGACCAAGAATACTCATTTTAGAGGTGATGCATTGAAGAAGGTTTGGCTAAACCGGTATCCCGCCGATGTTCCGGCGGAGATCAATCCTGACCGTTATCAATCCCTGGTTGAATTATTTGAACACTCCACGGCGCGTTATGCCGATCAGCCTGCGTTTATCAACATGGGCGAGGTAATGACGTTCCGTAAACTTGAAGAGCGCAGCCGGGCGTTTGCGGCTTACTTACAGCAGGGGCTGGGGCTGCAAAAAGGCGATCGCGTTGCGCTGATGATGCCGAATCTTCTGCAATACCCGGTGGCGCTGTTTGGTATCTTGCGCGCCGGGATGATCGTGGTGAACGTCAACCCGCTTTATACCCCGCGTGAACTGGAACACCAGCTTAATGACAGCGGTGCTGCCGCGATTGTTATTGTGTCGAATTTCGCCCATACGCTGGAAAAGGTCGTTGATAAAACCCAAGTGCGACATGTCATTTTGACGCGCATGGGCGACCAGCTTTCCCCGGCGAAAGGGACGCTGGTCAACTTCGTTGTGAAATATGTGAAACGGCTGGTACCGAAGTATCATCTGCCGGACGCGATCTCCTTTCGCCGGGCGCTGCAAGCCGGCTACCGCATGCAGTACATCAAACCTGAAGTGGTTGCCGAAGATCTCGCCTTCCTGCAATACACCGGCGGCACAACCGGCGTGGCGAAAGGGGCCATGCTGACGCACCGCAATATGCTGGCAAACCTTGAACAGGTGAACGCGACTTACGGGCCGCTGCTGCATCGCGGGAAAGAGCTGGTGGTGACTGCGTTACCGCTGTACCACATTTTCGCCCTGACCATGAACTGCCTGCTGTTTATTGAGCTCGGCGGGCAAAACTTGTTGATCACCAACCCGCGCGATATTCCGGGGCTGGTGAAAGAGCTTGGCAAATATCCGTTTACGGCCATGACCGGCGTGAACACGCTGTTCAACGCGTTGCTGAATAATGAAGATTTCCGCAAACTGGACTTCTCCTCGCTACACCTTTCCGCAGGCGGCGGGATGCCTGTTCAGCAGGCGGTTGCCGATCGGTGGGTGAAATTAACCGGGCAGTATCTGCTGGAAGGTTACGGTCTGACCGAATGTGCGCCGCTGGTCAGTGTGAATCCGCACGATATTGACTACCACAGCGGTAGCATCGGCCTGCCGGTTCCCTCAACGGAAGCCAAACTGGTCGATGACGACAACAATGAAGTCTCGCCGGGCGAACCGGGTGAACTGTGCGTGAAAGGGCCGCAGGTGATGCTGGGATACTGGCAACGCCCGGACGCCACGGATGAGATCCTGCGTGACGGCTGGCTGCACACTGGCGATATTGCGGTAATGGATGACGAAGGCTTCCTGCGCATTGTTGATCGCAAAAAAGATATGATTCTGGTTTCCGGTTTTAATGTCTATCCGAATGAAATCGAGGATGTGGTGATGCAACATGCCGGCGTGCAGGAAGTGGCGGCTGTTGGCGTACCATCAGAAAACAGCGGCGAAGCGGTGAAGATTTTCGTGGTGAAAAAGGACGCCTCGCTGAGCGAAGATGCGCTGATCGCTTTCTGTCGCCGTCAACTGACCGGATATAAAGTGCCGAAGCTGGTTGAATTTCGCAATGAACTGCCAAAATCGAACGTTGGCAAGATTTTAAGGCGAGAATTGCGTGACGAAGCGCGTGGCAAAGTGGACAATAACGCCTGAGCTATGCGTGAGTCCCCCTAACGCCGGTTAAGCCGGCGTTTTTTATGGGCGCAACTAAAGAGAAGATGACGTGAATTACCAGATGATAACGACGAACGATGCGCTGGCAGCGTTATGTGAAGCCGCCCGCGCATTTCCAGCGATTGCCCTGGACACCGAATTTGTCCGCACCCGCACCTATTATCCGCAACTGGGGTTGATCCAGCTGTATGACGGTGAACATGTGGCGCTGATTGATCCGCTGGCCATCACCGACTGGACGCCGTTTCGCGATTTGCTCATCAACACCGCAGTGACCAAATATTTGCATGCGGGAAGTGAAGATCTGGAAGTGTTCCTCAATGCGTTTGGCGTACAGCCACAGCCGATGATTGACACGCAGATCCTCGCCGCGTTCTGCGGTCGCCCGCTGTCGTGGGGTTTTGCTGCGATGGTAGAAGAGTTTACCGGGCTGGTGATTGATAAGAGCGAATCCCGCACTGACTGGCTGGCGCGTCCGCTGACCGAGCGCCAGTGCGATTACGCCGCCGCCGATGTGTGGTATCTGCTGCCTATCGCCGGAAAATTGCTGGCGGAAACCGATCAGGCTGGAAGGCTGGATGCTGCGCTGGGTGAGTGTCGCCTGATGATGCAACGCCGCCAGGAAGTGTTAGCCCCGGAAGAGGCGTGGCGCGAAATTACCAACGCGTGGCAATTGCGTACGCGTCAGCTTGCCTGCCTGCGTTTGCTTGCTGACTGGCGCCTGCGCAAAGCGCGTGAGCGCGATTTAGCCGTCAACTTTGTGGTGCGTGAAGAGAACCTGTGGGCAGTGGCGCGTTACATGCCTGGCAGTATGGGCGAGCTGGACAGTATTGGTCTTTCCGGGAGCGAAATCCGCTTCCATGGCAAAACGCTGCTGGCGCTGGTTGCGCAGGCGCAGGCCTTGCCGGAAGAGGCGCTGCCAGAGCCGCTGCTTAACCTGATGGATATGCCGGGTTATCGTAAAGCGTTTAAAGCTATCAAAGCACTGGTGCAGACCATCAGCGAAAGTCAGGGCATTAGCGCTGAGCTGCTGGCATCACGTCGGCAGATTAATCAATTACTTAACTGGCACTGGAAATTGAAACCGCAAAATTCGTCACCGGAATTAATTAGCGGCTGGCGCGGGGAATTGATGGCCGATCAGCTGAAAATATTACTTGCGGAATACCCGCGTTAAATACTGTAAATAAATACAGCTTATTTGCAGGAATAAAATAAAAAAGGCAGAAAATATTCTGCCTTTTTTTATCCCTGCATGGGAGGGAATCTATTTTGTCTCTTCGGTTTCCGGTAGGGTGACGTTGAGTTCCAGAATGGAAATATCATCCCCTTTTTGCTCCAGTTGCACCGACACCATTTCCGGATCGATTTGCACATATTTGCAGATCACTTCCAGAATGTCCCGCTTCAGTTGCGGTAAATAATGCGGTTCAGCATCGCTTCGGCGGCGTTCTGCAACAATAATCTGCAGACGCTCTTTCGCAATGCTAGCGGTGTTCTTTTTTCTGGAGAGAAAAAAGTCGAGTAATGCCATAACTTATCCTCCGAACAGGCGTTTGAGGAAACCTTTCTTCTCTTCTTCAATGAAGCGGAAAGGACGATCTTCTCCCAGCAGACGCTCCACGGCATCGGCATAAGCTTTGCCGGCGTCAGCATTGGTATCCAAAATAACCGGCTCACCCTGGTTTGACGCACGTAACACCGATTGATCTTCCGGGATCACGCCAATCAGTTTGATACGCAGGATTTCCAGCACATCTTCCATGCTGAGCATGTCACCACGGTTTACGCGACCCGGGTTATAACGGGTGAGCAGCAGATGCTCTTTAATCGGCTCTTCGCCATTTTCCGCGCGGCGGGATTTCGACGCCAGAATACCGAGAATTCGGTCGGAGTCGCGCACGGAAGAGACTTCCGGGTTGGTGGTAATAATCGCTTCATCAGCGAAGTAGAGCGCCATCAATGCGCCTGTCTCAATGCCTGCCGGGGAGTCGCAGACGATAAAATCGAAGTCCATTTTCTTCAGGTCTTCCAGCACTTTATCGACGCCTTCGCGAGTCAGAGCGTCTTTATCACGTGTTTGCGATGCCGGGAGAATGTAGAGGTTCTCAGTGCGTTTATCTTTGATTAACGCCTGGTTGAGTGTGGCATCGCCCTGAATAACGTTAACGAAATCATAAACCACGCGGCGCTCGCAGCCCATAATCAGGTCGAGATTACGCAGGCCGATATCGAAGTCGATAACGACGGTCTTTTTGCCCTTCTGGGCTAAACCAGTAGCGATGGCCGCGCTGGAGGTGGTCTTGCCAACGCCCCCTTTACCCGAAGTAACAACAATAATGCGTGCCATAGGAGTTCCTTGTTAAAAGGGCTTAATTTAAGGGTTGAATTGTCAAAGCGTCGTTGACCAACTCCAAACGCGCCGCTTTGCCATAAAATTCGGCCGGGATTTGATCGCTCAGCCAGTATTCCCCCGCAATGGAGACCAGCTCCGGCGTGAGATGAGAACAGAATATTTGGGCGTCTTTATCGCCACTGGCACCGGCCAGCGCCCGACCGCGCATCATGCCATAGACATGAATGTTGCCATCGGCGATAAGCTCCGCGCCTGCGCTAACGTGGCTGGTGACAATCAAATCACAATTTGGCGCATAAATGCGCTGCCCGGAACGCACCGGCGCGTCAATTAAGCGTGTTTTTGTGACCGGCGCTGCAACCGGCGTCGGTTCAGGCGCGCGCTCTTTACGCGGTGCTTTCTCTTTTCCTTCCGTCAGCAGCGGAAGACCGGCACGTTCAACTTCAGCCTTCAGTTCTGGATCTTTGCAACCGCTGATGCCAACCACATGTAAATCCGTTGTGGTTATAGCCTGCAACAGCGCGGGCCAGTTAACAGCGCCTTCCAGTGCGGAAACATTGACAACGATAGGAGCGTGCAGCAAAAAAGCGGGAGCCTGAGCGATTTTGTCTTCTAATGCCTGACGAATAACCTCGGGTTTTGCATCATGCAAATGAACCACTGATAAGGTAAAACTACTGCCTTTTAGCTCGATGGGCGTATTTGACATCCTGACCTTACTCATTTTGCTATTATCACCCGCATCTTGAGTGATATTCCGAAGACTATCAGGCATGTTATAGTCACTATTATTTTCAGGCAAGTAACCTCCCGATAATTCCGAGTAAAAGTATGTTTTGTGTGATCTACCGAAGTGCCCGACGCGATCAGACTTATCTGTACGTCGAAAAAAGAGACGATTTTTCCCGCGTGCCGGAAGCATTAATGCAAAGTTTCGGTCAGCCGCAACTGGCAATGATTTTGCCGCTTGATGGCCGTAAAAAATTAGTCGGTGCCGATTTAGAAAAAGTAAAAGAGGCCTTAATTTCGCAGGGCTATTATTTGCACCTTCCTCCGCCGCAAGAAAATTTATTGAAGCAACATCTCGCCCACCAGGGTAAAGAATAATCCTGCTGCAATAACGGCGGTTCGTTCCGCCGTTTCTTATTTATGGTTATTGTATCGCCGTAACATATTGGCATTTGACAAACCGCCGGGTGGCGCGGATAGTCATTTTTCGCTCATGTTCAATGTGTTACCGGAGGTCGGACACCATGTATCAACATCATAACTGGCAGGGCGCCCTGCTGGATTTCCCGGTGAGTAAAGTAGTTTGCGTTGGCAGCAACTATGCGAAACATATTAAAGAGATGGGGAGCGCTACCCCGGAAGAGCCGGTACTGTTTATCAAACCTGAAACTGCACTGTGTGATATTCGCCAGCCGCTGGCGCTGCCGCAGGATTTTGGTTCGGTTCACCATGAAGTTGAGCTGGCGGTGCTGATTGGCGCAACGCTGCGTCAGGCGACGGAAGAGCATGTGAAAAAAGCGATTGCCGGTTATGGTGTCGCGCTCGATCTGACGCTGCGCGATCTGCAAAGCAAAATGAAAAAAGCCGGGCAGCCATGGGAAAAAGCGAAAGGGTTTGATAATTCCTGCCCGATCTCTGGGTTTATCCCGGCGGCGGAATTCCAGAGCGATCCGCAAAACACCACGCTTGGGCTGAAAATCAACGGCGAAGTGCGCCAGCAGGGCACCACGGCAGATATGATCCATAAAATTATTCCGCTGATTGCTTATATGAGCCGCTTCTTCACCTTAAAAGCTGGCGATGTCATTCTGACCGGCACGCCAGAAGGGGTAGGGCCGTTGAACAGTGGCGATGAGCTGGAAGTCAGTTTTGACGGGCTTTCATTAACGACCCGCGTACTTTAAAGCAATTTGCCGCCTTTCCTGGCGGCAAAACTTGCATCCGCATGCCAGACTGGTTATAAGGTGCACCCTGGATTTCAACGGCGGATTTCATCATGAGCGACACCCCTTTCTGGCAAAGCAAAACCCTCGACCAAATGACGGACGCGGAGTGGGAGTCGCTGTGTGACGGCTGTGGGCAGTGCTGCCTGCATAAGTTGATGGATGAAGACACTGATGAAATCTATTTCACCAACGTTGCCTGCCGTCAGTTAAACATTAAAACCTGCCAGTGCCGCAACTATGAACGCCGCTTCGAGTATGAGCCGGACTGCATCAAGCTGACCCGTGAAAATCTCCCCACGTTTGAATGGCTGCCGCCAAGCTGTGCTTATCGTCTGCTGGCGGAAGGAAAAGCATTGCCACTGTGGCACCCGCTGCGCACAGGCTCAAAAGCCGCCATGCATGCGGAGCGTATTTCGGTACGCCACATTGCGGTGAAAGAATCAGAAGTTCGCGACTGGCAGGAGCATATTCTTAATAAGCCGGAATGGGCTGACTAACGAAAACGTCATAAATAACCGAGACAATCAGTAACCAGCAGGGCAGCGAAAAGTGAAGAACAGCTTTCTTGTCGCGGGGGCGCTTTAGGGTCAGCAAGATGACGAAAGTGCTGAGCAGACAGGCCAGCAACAGCGCGGTAAGAAGCGCACTTGCGGCAGCAATATGCAGGGCCACGTAGAGAATAAAAGAAGAGACAATGGCGAACAGCCTAATCTTCCGCGTAAAAAAGACCGTCCCTGATGCGAAGTAAATGAGTGCAATAACGCCAGCCATCCGAATTGTCCTTTTCCCTGCCGGTATTCAACTTTACGAATGTTGCCTTTACCCGGAATCAGCCAAAAAAAACGCTCCCGAAGGAGCGCTCTGTTAGCGACCAAACAGGTCGCGTTTTTTCGGTTTGAACGGCTGGGCAATCAGCACCAGCAGCGCAACAACCAGATAAGCGACAAAAATGCCCAGTAACCACTGCGGCATTTCCAGCGTCAGAAATGACCACTGGCGCTCGGCACAGTCACCGGACGCAACAAACACCTGCGGCAGCCACTTATCCAGCGGCAGCCAGCTGGGAAAACGAGCGGCAAAATCGCACGTCATAAACGGCGAGGGATGCAACTGGATCATGGTATGTTCCCAGGCCAACTGGATGCCGCGCCACGCGCTGTAGATCCAGATAGCCAGAGCGACATAACGTAACGGCGTTTTCGGCGCAATGGCCCCGACAATACCCGCGCCCATGACGCCAAAAAGCGCGCTGCGTTCATAAATGCACAGGACGCAAGGTTTAAGCAGCATGACATGCTGGAACCACAATGCGACCATTTCCAGCGCAAACGCTGTTAGCGCCATCAAAATCCAGGCGCCGCGCCCATGTGAGCACCCGTTTAAATATCGCAACATAATCATTTCCCTGGGAGATGCGTAGACAAAGCAGTGTAAACGAAATCATTGCGCAGGCCACTAGCGGGCAAAAAAATAATGCGTAATCGAATGTTTATCATGCGGAAAGTCAAACCCGGCAACAAAATGCTGCTATTTCCACAACAAAATATCCTGCGCGTTGCGGCGCAAAAATTTCAGATGAAAGCCCTGCTGCTTTTACGGATAAGCGTTGTTAAATCGCCAAAATGGATCCTCGATCCCCTTTTTTCTTCATGAGGTACGCTACCTGCACCGGGTGCGGTCTGGTATGATGAGTGTCCTTTGCTTAGCTGTGTAATGGAAATCTCTCTATGGTCATTAAGGCGCAGAGCCCGGCGGGTTTCGCGGAAGAGTACATCATTGAAAGTATCTGGAATAGTCGCTTCCCTCCGGGGTCGATCCTTCCGGCTGAACGCGAACTCTCTGAACTGATTGGCGTCACTCGTACCACATTGCGTGAAGTTTTACAGCGCCTCGCCCGTGATGGCTGGCTGACAATTCAGCACGGCAAACCAACAAAAGTGAACAACTTCTGGGAAACTTCCGGGCTGAATATTCTGGAAACGCTGGCGCGTCTGGATCACGAAAGTGTCCCGCAACTGATCGATAATCTGCTCTCAGTGCGTACCAACATTTCCACGATTTTTATCCGTACCGCGTTTCGTCAGCATCCGGAAGACGCGCTGAAAGTGCTGGCCAGCGCGCGTGAAGTTGAAGATCATGCCGATGCCTTTGCAGACCTGGATTACAACATTTTCCGCGGTCTGGCCTTTGCATCCGGTAACCCAATTTATGGTTTGATCCTTAACGGAATGAAAGGGTTATATACGCGAATTGGTCGCCACTATTTCTCAAGCCCGGAAGCCCGCAGCCTGGCGCTTGGCTTCTACCACCAGCTGGCGCAGGTGTGTGAAGAGGCGCAGCATGACAAAGTCTACGAAGTCGTGCGCCGCTATGGTCATGATAGTGGTGAGATCTGGCATCGGATGCAGAAAACGATGCCGGGCGATTTAGCCTTACAAAGCCGATAAGCAAAGAAAACCCCTCATCAGAGGGGTTTTTCATTACAGGCTGTTGGGGCGGGACGGACAGCGTTCCAGTAACTCCACACTGCCATCTTCGTTTTGCTGTTCCAGCAACACATCGAAACCCCACAAACGGTGCACATGTTTCAGCACTTCGCGGCGACCCTTATCGAGCGGTGCGCGGTTGTGCGGAATATAGCGCAGCGTCAGCGAACGGTCGCCGCGCAGATCCACATTCCACACCTGGATGTTGGGCTCAAGATTGCTGAGATTGTATTGCGAAGAGAGTTTCGAACGGATCTCGCGATAACCCTCTTCATTATGGATAGCGGCAATCTCAAGGTAATTGTTGCGGTCATCATCCAGCACGGTAAAGAAGCGGAAATCACGCATGATCTTCGGCGACATAAACTGGCTGATAAAGCTCTCATCTTTAAAATCGCGCATCGCGAAGTGCAGCGTTTCCAGCCAGTCAGAACCGGCAATATCCGGGAACCAGTAACGATCTTCATCCGTTGGCGACTGGCAAATACGCTTAATATCCTGGAACATCGCAAAGCCCAGCGCATACGGGTTAATACCGCTGTACCACGGGCTGTTATAAGGCGGCTGGAAGACCACATTGGTATGGCTGTGCAAAAATTCCAGCATAAAGCGGTCGGTCACTTTGCCTTCGTCATACAGGTGGTTAAGAATGGTGTAGTGCCAGAATGTCGCCCAACCTTCGTTCATCACCTGCGTCTGTTTTTGCGGGTAGAAATACTGGCTCACTTTACGCACAATGCGCAGGATCTCGCGTTGCCACGACTCCAGTAACGGCGCATTTTTTTCCATAAAGTAGAGCAAGTTTTCCTGCGGCTCCGCCGGATAGCGACGCGCCTGCGCGATGGTAATTTCTTCTTCGCGTTTTGGCAGCGTGCGCCACAGCATATTCACCTGGCTTTGCAGATACTCTTCACGACTTTTCTGCCGCGCTTTCTCCTCCTGCAACGAGATTTTCTGCGGGCGTTTATAGCGATCCACGCCGTAGTTCATCAGCGCATGGCATGAGTCGAGTAACTTTTCCACTTCGTCCACACCGTAGCGCTCTTCACAATCGGTGATGTATTTACGCGCGAAAATCAGGTAGTCGACAATCGAACTGGCATCGGTCCAGCTGCGGAATAAGTAATTGTTTTTAAAGAAAGAGTTATGGCCATAACAGGCGTGTGCCATCACCAGCGCCTGCATGGTAATGGTGTTCTCTTCCATCAGATAAGCGATGCAGGGATTAGAGTTGATGACTATCTCGTAGGCCAGTCCCTGTTGCCCATGCTTATAAAGCCGCTCGGTTTCGATAAATTTCTTCCCGAACGACCAGTGAGGGTAATTGATCGGCATACCGACGCTGGAGTAAGCGTCCATCATCTGTTCTGAGGTGATCACTTCGATTTGGTGCGGATAGGTATCCAGCCGATAAAGTTTCGCCACCCGGTCAATCTCCGCCAGGTAATCATCCAGCAGTTCGAAAGTCCAGTCGGGTCCATCGCTCAGACGAATAGAATCCTTATTCATTGAGTCAATCGTAGCCATTAGCGCGCCCTCGTTGTTAACGACACTCTCTGTATGGAGCGTCTCATTTCAAGCATAGAACACGCAATTAAATCTGTACTTAAGCCATAAATTTTTCTTCGCGATTTTTCATCATATCAACGGCGTAAATACCAAGTGTTTCGAAATATTATGCTGTGGCGAAAAGTCGCGCAGCAGGAGATGCTAAATAACAGAAACCCTTGTCATACGGCGAAGCTGTGAGGAAGCTCACCATAAAAAAGCCGTATGTTGAATAATATTTTCATCTGGGTTATCAATTTGTAATCAGATGATCGTGCTTTACTCACAGGAGAGGGATATGCGAGTTGTTGTATTAGGAAGTGGCGTGGTGGGTGTCACCAGCGCCTGGTACTTACGCCAGGCCGGGCATGACGTCACGGTGATTGATCGCCAGCCAGGTCCTGCGCAGGAAACCAGCGCCGGTAACGCCGGGCAGATCTCACCAGGCTACGCCGCGCCCTGGGCGGCTCCTGGTGTGCCGTTAAAAGCCATTAAATGGATGTTCCAGCGCCACGCGCCGCTTGCAATCAGCCTCGACGGCACCTCATCGCAACTGAAATGGATGTGGCAGATGTTGCGCAACTGCGACACGCGCCACTATATGGAAAACAAAGGCCGCATGGTGCGCCTGGCAGAATACAGTCGTGATTGCCTGAAACTGTTGCGTGAAAACACGGGCATTCAGTATGAAGGGCGGCAAGGCGGCACGTTGCAGCTGTTTCGCACCGCGGAGCAGTATGAAAACGCCACGCGTGATATTGCCGTATTAAAGGATGCCGGCGTGCCTTATCAGCTTCTGGAGTCTGCGCGGCTGGCAGAAGTCGAACCCGCGCTGGCTGAAGTCGCACATAAACTGACCGGCGGTTTGCGTCTGCCAAATGATGAAACCGGCGACTGCCAGCTTTTCACGCAGCAACTGGCGCAGATGGCGGCGCAGGCGGGCGTGGAGTTCCGTTTTAACACGCCGGTGGATCGCCTGCTGTACGAAGGTGAGAACATCTACGGTGTGAAGTGCGGTGAAGAGGTGGTCAAAGCCGACGCGTATGTGATGGCGTTTGGCTCCTGGTCCACCGGTTTACTGAAAAATATCGTCGATATCCCGGTGTATCCGCTGAAAGGTTATTCATTAACGATCCCGATTGCTGAAGAAGACGGCGCGCCGGTTTCAACGATCCTTGATGAAACCTACAAAATTGCCATTACCCGCTTTGATCAGCGTATTCGCGTTGGCGGAATGGCGGAAATCGTTGGTTTTAATACGGAACTGCTAAAACCACGCCGCGAAACGCTGGAGATGGTGGTGCGCGATCTTTTCCCGCGTGGCGGGTTTGTCGAGCAAGCGACCTTCTGGACCGGCTTACGCCCCATGACGCCAGACGGCACGCCTGTTGTCGGGCGCACACCCTATAAAAACCTGTGGCTGAATACCGGGCACGGCACTCTGGGCTGGACGATGGCTTGCGGTTCCGGCCAGTTGTTAAGCGACCTGATGTCTGGCAGCACCCCGGCGATTGCTGCTGATGATTTGAGCGTGGCGCGCTATATGCCTGGCTTTACCCCTGTACGCGCGCAGCATTTACACGGTGCTCATAACTGATTCGAAGAAGGAATAGGAATGTCTCGTCCGGTTCTCGCCACGCTTGATTTAACGGCGCTGAGCAATAATTTACAGGTTGTGCGCCGCGCGGCACCTGCCGCAAAAGTCTGGTCAGTTGTGAAAGCAAACGCATATGGTCACGGTCTGGATCGTATCTGGCGTGCGCTCAACAGTACGGATGGCTTCGCGATGCTCAATCTTGAAGAGGCCATTTTGCTACGCGAACGCGGCTGGAAAGGGCCGATTCTGATGCTGGAAGGTTTTTTCCATGCCGATGAACTACCGCTGTTTGATAAATACCGCCTGACGACCAGTCTGCACAGCAACTGGCAAATTAAGGCCTTGCAGGACGCGCGCCTGCAAGCGCCGCTCGACGTTTACCTGAAGATCAACAGTGGCATGAACCGTCTCGGTTTTATGCCTGAACGTGTTCATACCGTGTACCAGCAACTCAATGCCTTAACCAACGTGGCGACCGTGACGCTGATGTCTCATTTTGCCGAAGCGGAGCGGGCAGACGGTATCGTCGCGCCGCTGGCGCGCATTGAGCAGGCGGCGGAGGGGATTGACGCGCCGCGCTCGCTGGCCAATTCCGCCGCCACGTTATGGCATCCCGAAACGCATTATGACTGGGTGCGTCCCGGCGTGGTGCTGTATGGCGCTTCGCCATCGGGCGCGTGGCAGGATGTCGCCAACAGCGGGATCCGCCCGGTAATGACGCTGAGCAGCGAGATTATTGCTGTGCAGACACTAAAAGCCGGAGAGACGGTGGGCTACGGTTGTCGTTACCGCGCGCAGGCCGAGCAGCGCATTGGTGTTGTCGCCTGCGGATATGCAGACGGCTACCCGCGCATCGCGCCTTCCGGCACGCCAGTGCTGGTGGATGGCATTCGTACCGGCATTGTTGGCGCAATCTCAATGGATATGCTGACGGTAGATTTAACCCCATGCCCGCAGGCCGGCATCGGTACGCCGGTTGAGCTATGGGGTAACGAGATAAAAATCGATGAAGTGGCGGCGGCGGCCGGAACGGTAGGGTATGAATTAATGTGCGCCCTGGCACCGCGCGTGCCTGTTGTGACGGTGTAACTTAACGCGAGGCGGTTATTCCGCCTCGTCTTCTGCCACGCGAACGCCGACTTTCAGTACCGCATTATCGGCTTTTTCCGCCACTGTCCAGATCATACCGGCGAACTCTACCTGATCGCCCACGACCGGCGCGGCGCCCAGCAGTTGCTGCACAATATCGCCCAGCGTTTGCTGGCTTTCGCGATACTCCAGCCCCTCTTCCAGGCCGTAAATCAGCGCCACATCGGCAAATTTAGCATCGGCTTCAAGGATAAAATCACCGAAGAAACGCTGATCCAGCGCCACCGGCGGAGACTGGCTAAACAGTTTTCCGAGCGCGGGCAGATCGCTTTCACGGCCAATCACGCATAACACATCGCCTTCACGCAGCCGGGTACTGCCGGTGGGGTGCAGAAGGCTATTGTCACGAAACAGGGCGGCAATGCGCGTATCTGCAGGCATATGTAAATCGCGCAGCGCAGCACCAACGCACCATTTATCCGCACTGAGTTGATAAACAAACTGCTCAAACGGGTTGTCCGGGTGAATATCCAGACCGACGCGGGAGACCGGCCAGCCAACCGGCGGTACAACCACTTTGGCTTTTTTCGCCGCCCACGAGAGTGACGTTCCCTGGAAAAGCAGTGAGATTAACACCACGAAGAAAGCGACATTAAAGAATAAACGCGCGTGATCAAGCCCGGCCATCATTGGGAAGGTAGCGAGAATAATCGGCACCGCGCCGCGCAAGCCAACCCAACTGATAAAAATGCGTTCACGCAGGTTAAAACCGCGAAACGGCAACAGGCTGGCAAACACGGACAGAGGACGAGCAACAAAAATCATCCATGCCGAGAGGATGAGTGCAGAAACCGCAATCGGCAATAAATCGGATGGCGTAACCAACAGCCCCAGCACCAGGAACATGGCGATTTGCGCCAGCCAGGCCAGGCCATCAAAGTTTTGCAGGATACCGTAACGGTTGCGGATAGGGCGGTTGCCCAGCACAAAACCACACAGGTAGACCGCCAGAATGCCGCTCCCGTGCAGGGCCGTGGTTAAGGCGAAAACCAGAATCCCGCCGCTCAGAGCCAGTAACGGGTAAAGACCCGGCGGCAGAGAGATGCGGTTAATCATCTGCTGCAACAGATAGCCGCCCAAACCGCCGAGCAGAACACCGAGGCCAAACTCACGCACAATATGCACGAGGAACATGATATCGAGATCGGCAGTGTGCTTCTGGATCATCTCAATCAGCGTGATGGTGAGGAACACTGCCATCGGATCGTTGCTGCCGGATTCGATTTCCAGCGTCGAGCCGACGCGTTCGTTCAGCCCTTTACCGCCGAGGAGCGAGAACACCGCTGCGGCATCGGTCGAGCCAACAATCGCACCGATTAAAAAGCCTTCCATAATGTTGAGCTTGAATAGCCAGGCAGCCATCATGCCGGTTAAGCCGGAAGTGACCAGCACACCAATGGTCGCCAGGGAAAGTGCGGGGCCAAGTGCGACGCGAAACGAGCTGGCGCGGGTACGCATGCCACCATCGAGTAAAATGATCGCCAGCGCGAGGTTACTGACCATGTAAGCGAACGGGTAGTTATCGAACGGAATACCGCCGATACCGTCAACACCGGCCAACATACCAATTGCCAGAAAGATAACCAGAATGGGAATACCAAGGCGGGAGGAGAAAGAACTTAATAAAATACTGCAGGTTACAAGAACTGAACCCAAAATAAACAGACTGATTATCGCCTCAGCGTCCAATGGTGTGCTTCTCCTTATTCCTCACCGTGGGGGATCCCGGGCGGCATTAACCGGCCGGGTTTATTAGTGCGTTATATAATAACGGCAGAAACAACGTTTTAATAAGGGCATAAAGCGCTTTTTTTACATTGAGATCGTGGGATGACCCGATAAGGTCAGTTGCGTCTTTTCAGCATGTTGCAACCGGGCATGCGCGCCAAGCGGCAGCGTGACGGTCTGCGGTTCATGACCAAACGCCAGCCCGCTGATAACCGGGATCGTCAATTGCGCGCGCAGATAGTCGATCATCTTATTAAGATTGTAGCCCGCATCGTAATCGTTGGGTTGCGCCAGCGAGAAACTGCCGAGGATCAGCGCCCGCTGCTGTGCCAGAATGCCGGCGTGCAACAACTGCAACAGCATGCGTTCCACGCGGTAGGGATGCTCATTAATGTCTTCCACTACCAGAATGCCGCCGGGCATTGAAGGCAGCCAGGGCGTACCAATCAGCGAGGTTAACATCGCCAGATTTCCCCCCCACACGGTGCCTGCCACGTCACACTGTGGGCCTTCACCGTCCCACTCAATGGTAAAGGTTTCATTGCTAATAGCGCGCCAGAAGTGATCTGCGGTAAAAGTATCCAGCGTTTCTGCACCGAAATTTCCCGCCAGCATTGGCCCGCTAAAGGTGATGACCTGCCCGTGTGCCAGCAACCCAAGTTGAATAGCGGTGAAATCGCTATGGCCGCAAATCAGCAACGGTTGATGCTGCTGGCGCGCCATCAGCGCCTGCCAGTCGATATCAGCGAGCAGGCGGCCGGCACCGTACCCGCCGCGCACCGGCATCACGATAATGTTTTCACCCGGTAATTGCGCCAGCGCGTTGATATCCGCGAGGCGCTCTTCGTCATGCCCGGCGAAACGCTCAAAACGCCGGGTAATGACTTGCTGGTTGCTAACCTGATGGCCTTGCGAAGTGAGACGTTCGACGCCAAGCGCTGCTGCGTGCTGGTTAATGCAATAGCCGGAAGGGGCAATCAGGTGGAAGGTGGACATGGCAATTCCTTGCTGACATCTATAGGGAAACAGTTATCATGCCGCTAACCTGTGTCGTTGTCATCCGTAGCCGATGACACTTATAGAAGGATTAGCTTGCGTGAAATCGAGATGGTTTGCTTTTTTAGTGGTACTGCTCGCCGGATGTAGTTCAAAGCAGGATTATCGTAACCCGGACTGGAACCCGGAAGTTCCGGTAAAACGCGCAATGCAGTGGATGCCTATCACCGAAAAAGCCGGTGCAGCATGGGGCGTCAGCCCGCAATTAATCACCGCGATGATCGCCGTGGAATCCGGCGGTAACCCGAATCTGGTCAGCAAATCAAACGCCGTTGGTCTGATGCAGCTTAAAGCCTCCACCGCCGGGCGCGAAGTTTACCGTCATATGGGCTGGAGCGGGCAACCGTCCACCAGCGAACTCAAAAACCCGGAGCGCAACATCTCCATGGGTGCGGCTTATTTGAGTATTCTTGAGCACGGGGCGCTGGCAGGCATTCGCGATCCGAAAGTGATGCAGTACGCGCTGGTAGTCTCGTATGTGAATGGCGCAGGCGCGCTACTGCGGACTTTCTCGTCCGACAGAAGCGAAGCCATTGAAGAGATAAATGATTTAAGCGCAGACGCGTTTATGAAGCATGTGGCGGAAAACCACCCCGCGCCGCAGGCGCCGCGCTATATCTGGAAAGTGCAAAAAGCGATGGATGCGATGTAATTAGCGTACCCGGCTGGCGCGTTCGCGCGCCTCGCGCTCCAGGGCAAAAATAATGCGCTGGAGTTCGCGCTCCACGCCCGGGCTGACATTTAAAAAGCGAAAGCTCAGGCGCGGCGTAACAATGGTTTCATTCTTGCCATCAACGACTTTACGTTCGCCAATCGCAATCAACTGCGCGTCAAAATAGAACTGCCCCCACGACGCCATATCCAGTTCCACTTTGGAAAAGCGCATACCCGGTTGCAACGTGGTGGGCGCTTCGCCATCCAGCAGTGCGCCCATGCCACCTAATGACAGGTCGAACAGACGAAAGCGAATCTCACTCTTATCCGGCATCAAGGCCTTACAAAAATAGGCCGGGTGGAGCGGGGCGCTGATGCGGAAATATTCACGGCGCTGAATAAACCACAGCGTTTCCGGAAGCGGAGTAATAAAAGCAGGTAAAGCCTGAAAATCGCCGGTAGACAGCTTTGTCAGCGTGAATTCGACTTTGGCGCCATGTGTTTCAGCGGTCACGGTCACCTTTCCGGCACGCTGTACTGCGTTGTTCTCGTACTCCTGACTACCAAAATCCATGATAAGCTCTTCTGGATTCACTTCCAGTATCTTGCTGATGAACTGGCCGCTGCCCCAGGTGATGCAAACGGGCACCTGGTTCTTTTGCAGGTCGCGTAAAACGCCCAGCACGGCCAGAGGATTTTGTTTCAGGAACTGCTCACTGTAATTGCTCACGCCGAATGGCTCCTTGATGGCTGACACACCTTCGTTGCTTTATCGGCATTTTCAGCAAGAACTTAATACAAATAACGTAATTATTTTCGTAATCCGTTTGAATTAAGTCTGTGAGATGAAAATGTTTTATGACCGACAACTATACTGTAGCTAACGCGTCGCCGAAGTGGTATGTGCGCGTCAACAAGACTAACAGAAGGAGAGAGAAACATGGGCATTCTCGCGTGGATCGTTTTTGGCCTGATTGCTGGCGTTATTGCTAAGTTGATTATGCCAGGACGGGATGGGGGCGGTTTCATTCTGACTTGTATACTTGGGATCGTCGGGGCCGTTGTCGGCGGCTGGCTCGCGACACAATTTGGTTATGGCGGAGATATTACTGGCTTCAACTGGCACAGTTTCCTGATTGCGGTGCTGGGTGCGATTGTCGTGCTGGCCGTATTCCGGCTGTTCAGACGAGGTTAACCGCCAGTTCATCCGTTTTTGAGACAAAAAAGCCGCAACAATCATGTTGCGGCTTTTTACTGCGCGGGTGTTATTGTGCGACGGCTTGCGGCTGTTTTGATGGCTGACTCGTCGGTTCAACCTTCGCGGCAGGCTGCTGTGCCGGCTGCGTTTGCGGTACGCTGTCGCACGGTTTCTCTTTCGGACAGATCAGGTCGAGCATTTTCAGCGTCACGCCGTTGGTCCAGCCAAAACCGTCCTGCAGCGGATATTCACCGCCACCACCACCGGTGCCGGTGGTGCTGACATCATATTTCTCGACCAGTTTTTTCTCACGATCGTAGGTGTGCTGCACGTTGGTCAGAAAACGCCAGCTCACTTCCATCGCCAATTTCTGTTGATCGTAATTTTGCAGACCCGCTGTTGCCACCCATTGCAGCGGTGCCCAGCCGTTCGGCGCATCCCATTGCTGGCCGCTGTTGACTGTGGTGGTCGCGATCCCCCCCGGTTTCAGCAACCGTTCTTTTGCCGCGCTAGCCACTTTATCAGCGCGATCTTTGGCGGCAGCATTGACAAACAGCGGGTAAAGCGCCGCGGCTGTAAGCTGATTACGTACCTTCTTCGTCTTCAGATCGTAATCCGCGTACCAGCCCTCTTTTTCATTCCACAGATTGGCTTCAATACCTTTCTGACGCGCGTTTGCCAGCGCATCGTACTGGCTCGCTTTTGCGCTATCGCCGGCTGCCTGATAACCGCGAGCGAGCATTTTTTCCATCTTGAACATCAGCGCGTTCAGATCGACCGGCACAATGCTGGTGGTCCGAATGGTGCCAAGCTGATTAGGATCGTCCATCCAGCGGGAGCTAAAATCCCAGCCCGACGCGGCGGCAGAACGCAAATCGCGGTAAATCTCGGTTGCCGGGCGATTAGGGTTGTTTTTGGCCGTTGTCACATCATCCAGCCACGACTCCGGGCGCGGCGTATCGCGATCGTCCCAGTAACGGTTCAGAACGCTGCCATCGCTGAGCTTAACCACGCGCTTATTGGCCTGGCCTGGCTGCAACGTATCTGCACCTTCCATCCAGTACTGGTACTCTTTTTCCATTTGCGGCAGCCAGGTTTTCAGCGCTTCGTCACCGTCGTGCGTCGCCAGCAATTCCACCATCAACGAGAAGAAGGGCGGTTGCGAGCGGCTCAGGTAGTAGCTGCGGTTACCGTTAGGAATATGGCCCCAGGTATCGATTTCATGACCAAAGTTGGTGACCATGTCTTCAATCTTGTCCCAGTGACCGCTCTCGGCAAGGCCGAGCATCGTGAAATAGCTATCCCAGTAATAGACTTCGCGAAAACGACCACCCGGCACTACATACGGTTTTGGCAGCGGCAGCAGCGAATCCCATTTCCCGGCGCTGTCGGTGGTGCGTGTTAGCACCGGCCACAGCCCGTCGATATGTTCACGCAGGTTTTGCCCCTCAGGCGGAACATACTTTTCACCCTCTTTGGGCAGCGTAAAGTTCACATCCACAAAGTGGCGTAAATCGAAACTGGTTTGCATGCGCTGCATGCGGTAATCCGCAAGGATCATCAGCGGGTCGCCTTTCGGCACGGCATCGGCAAAGGTTTTTTGATCGGGAAAAAGCTTAGCGGTTTGTACATCGCTAAACAGCGGACCAAGCAGAATATCCGGCGGCTGCGGCGTATTTTGCGCCTCGGCGGCGAAAGTGTGAGTAGCTGTGGCGAGTAACGTGCCGCCTAACGCGATTTGCATGACCAGCAGCAGAGCGCGCGGTCGGTGTAGAACAGGTCTTGTCATCGATTATTCTCCTTAGCGGGCGCACAGCGGTGCTGCCGCAATCAACCTTGCACAAAACCATAGTCGAATCTGAAACAAATCGTGTGTCGCGTTTGGCATTTTGCACGATTCCAGACAATTTCCCCGTCTGGCTGGCAGAGCAGGGGGCGGATTTTTATGCTATCCGTGCCCGAGTGAATAATGCGCGCTGACAGCAGACTTGTTCGCCAGTGTGCTTTTTATTTATTCGCTAAAAGCCCGCAGCGGGTAAATAGTGTGCTGTGTCAATTTTGCTGAAAGGTTTCGTTTATTGTACGTTCACGAGAATTAAGTATTGCTACATAATTTAAGGCAGGGAAAAATTTCATATGAAAGTAAAGAATGTTCCCCACAGGGACTGTTACATCCTTGACTATCTTGCTATGGAAATAATCTATGTTTGTTCAATATATTTTGCCTATCGACATGTAAATAACATATTTACTTACCTTTCGAGTTAATCCGTACTTTTATTCAGGAAATTTCACTACTAAATATTGTAGGGTTTATCACATTAAATTATTTTTTAGGATTCATCCTATCTCGTAACTTAAAATATATGCTATTACGTTTCCCTCAAGGATATCTATTAATTATCAGTAATTTATACAAATATTCCGCGCCACTATAAAAGTGGTGGTTGGCATCTTTACGGATTTTCATCTAAAGTGAAATTCTTTCTTGAGAATTGTCCTAATTTGCAAAAAAATTAAATAATAGTATTTCAACAGGTCGGAGATCATATTGAATTGAATAATCTGATCTGTAAAATTGTGTCACGATAGTCAATGAAAAGTAATATTATTGCGGCCTGTCCCTGCGACAGACTCGTGCGGTAGCTATGCCTTTTATTCATTATCTGAGCGTTTAACTGGACATGGATTTGCGTCATTTAGAGCGATTTAAATACCCTTTCCAAAACGCTCCAGGTCAACACAGTAATATATTTGCAATGGAAAAAAACGTTATGAACATGCGAATGGTATTGGCTCTTCTTTTTGTCTTTGGCGTTTCGGCTTGTAAAGCGCCACCTAAGCCCGCCCCAACCGATGACACCATCGTCACCAGCGAAGTGAACGGTGTCACGCTGACACACCGCTACGCGGTGATTCCGCCGAAGGAATTCCAGCCTATCAAACAAGACTATCGTGCGCTTTACCCGGCGTCGGTGATGAGCACCCCGGATTACGGCGGCAAAGTGATTCGCCAGCTGCAAGCCGGTAAAACCTACGTGGTTCTGGGCCAGGTTGAGCACTTCTGGATGGCGCTGGCCGATGAAGGTCAGGAAGAGCTGATTGGTTATGTGCCGATGCGTGCCGTCGTGAAAAGCGAGCTGTACGAAAAAACCCTGCGCGATGATAAACGCCGCGTGGTGCGTAAAAAACAGACCTGCGTGACTGTCGATGGCAGCGGTAAGGCTTGCAAAAACGCCAACTCCGGAACGTGGATCATCAATTAATCCAGCCGTGACGAGTACCTGGTATGAATAATAATTCGGTTGTACGCCAGATTAGCCTGGTGTTTTTCTTTGTGCTGGCCACCCTGGCCAGCGGTTGTGGCTCCACTTCACACAGCGTACCTACCAGCTATAACCTTCAGTTCAGGGCTCATCCGCAAATTAATGAGTCCGCTCCCCTTAAAGTCAGGGTGTTGCTGTTGAAATCGGACGCGACATTTATGTCCGCCGATTTCTGGTCGCTGCAAAACAACGCAGATAGCGTACTTGGCGCCAACCTGCTGAACAGTGATGAATTTTTCCTGATGCCCGGTCAGTTGTCGAAAACGCTGAGCGGTAAAAGCGCGCCCGACGCGCGTTACATCGGCGTGATGGCCGAGTATCAGGCGCTGGATGGCAAAAAATGGCGGATGTCCTTACCGCTCCCGGTACAGGGAGAGACGCACTTCTACGAATTCTGGAAATCGTCGTCTGACGAACTGGAAGCCAACATCTTTCTCGACGTCAATGGCATCCGTGTGATTTCCAAATAGCGCCAGTCTTAACAGGAAAACCGTATGAACAAAGCAGAAAAGGTCGTGTGGACCGAAGGTATGTTTCTGCGCCCTCATCACTTTCAGCGTGCGGAAAGCTATCTGCAGCACCATATTCGCGAGTGGGGGACACTGCAGCGCCCGTATCTTTGGGGTTACCTTGATATCGAGCTCGACGATGCCATGCTGCGCCAGGGTTGTATTGCCCTGAGTTATGCCAGCGGTTTACTGCCGGATGGCACGTTCTTCTCATTCCACGATGCTCGCCAGGCGCCCACACCGCTGGCTATCCCGGACAACATCAACAATGAGCGCGTGGTGCTGGCGCTGCCTGCCCGTCGCGGCGGGCGTGATGAGGTGATCTTCAGCGAGGAGAAAGATTCGCTGGCGCGTTATGTCACCTGGGAAAGCGAAGTCGATGACGATAACGCCATGTCAGTAGGGCCGGCGGCGGTGCAGTTTGGTCGTCTGCGTCTGAAGCTGATGCTGGAAAAAGATCTCTCGGCAGAGTGGACGGCGATCGGTGTCGCGCATGTCGTAGAAAAACGTAACGATAACCACGTTCGAATTGATAGCCGTTATATTCCGCCGATGCTGAATGCGGTTAACAACCCGGCGATTTACGCCATTATCAACGATCTGCAAAGTTTGCTGATGCAGCGTAGCCAGCAGATTGGCCAGCGTCTGCGCCAGCCGGGGCGTTTTAATACCTCCGAAATGGTGGAATTCACGCTGCTGGCGTTGATAAACCATCATGTCGGCCAGGTTTCGCATCTGAAAACACTACCGATGATCCACCCGGAAGAGTTGTGGCGCAGCTGGCTGGCGTTTGCCACCGAGCTGACCACCTGGACCGCGTCGCGCTCGCCGGAAGAGACGCTGCCGGTTTATGACCACGACGATCTGGCCGGGTGTTTTGGTAAGTTACAACTGATGCTGCGCAGCGGGTTGTCGCTGGTGATGGAAGAACACGCCATCCAGCTGCCGCTCACCGAACGTACACACGGGTTGAATATCGCCACCTTGCCGACCACCACCATGGCGCGCGAGTTTGGTTTTGTGCTGGCAGTGAAAGCCAGCGTCCCTGGCGAGATCCTGCAAACCCATTTCCCGGCCCAGATGAAAGTCGCGCCGGTGACCAAAATCCGCGACCTGGTGCAGTTGCAACTGCCGGGTATGAAGCTGCGCACCATGCCGGTCGCGCCGCCGCAAATTCCGTGGCATGCCGGTTACAACTATTTCGAACTGGAAAAAGGCGGCGAGCTGTGGAACGAAATGGAGAAATCGGGGGCTTTCGCACTGCATCTGGCAGGTGAATTCCCGGGTCTTGATATGGAGTTTTGGGCCATCCGTAGCCCGACTGAATAATACAGCGAGCGCACAATATGCAGGAACAACAAGCCTCCGGCAGCGATGCCGCTCTGGCAGGAGCAAGTGGCAACAATCCTTTGGTCGCGGCCGCCAATCCGCTACTTAACGCGATACCGCAGATCCGCTATTCCGTTTCTCATGATGATCAAAGCGGTCTGCGCCAGCACCTGATTGATGAAATTCGCCGTTTTGAAGTGCGCTGCCAGCAATCCGGGCTGGCCTACGAAGTGATCGTCGGCGCCCGTTACTGTTTATGCACCGCGCTGGATGAAGCGGCAGCGCTCACACCCTGGGGCAGCCGTGGCGTCTGGTCCGGTAGCGGTCTGCTGGTGACGTTTCACAACGAAACCTGGGGCGGGGAGAAATTCTTCCAGCTTCTGGCGCGCTTGTCGCAAAACCCGCGCGAGCATATCGCGCTGCTGGAACTGATCAACTTCTGCCTGTTACTCGGTTTCGAAGGACGTTATCGGGTGATGGACAACGGCCGCACGCAACTGGAAACCATCAAACAGCGCTTGTGGCAGATGATTCGCGGTGTGCGCGGTAACTATCCGCCGCCGCTGTCGCCGCACCCGGAAGATCAACCGGTCATGCGCAAACTATGGCGTCCGGTTATTCCGCTGTGGGCTTGTGTCGGGCTGGCGGGCTTTCTCGCTTGTCTGTTCTATATCGTGCTCAACTGGCGTCTGGGTGACAGCACTAACCCGGTGCTGGCGAAAATCTACCAGACCCAGTTGCCGGAAGCTTCCATTGAGCAGCCGGTACAAAACGTGCAGCCGGTGCTTAACCTGCGCGCGTTTCTGCGCCCGGAAATTCAGGCAGGCCTGGTGGCGGTGCGCGATGAAGCCGATCGCAGCGTGGTAACACTCAAAGGCGATGGCCTGTTTGCTTCGGGATCGACGGTGGCACGCGAAAGCTATGAACCGGTTATCGACCGTGTTGCGCAGGCGATGAACAACGTCAGCGGCAAAATTCTGGTGGTGGGTTTTAGTGACAACGTGCCGATCCGCAGTGCGCGTTTCGCCTCGAACTACGAGTTGTCGCTTGAGCGCGCGCGTTCTGTGCAGTCGCTGCTGCAAAAACACCTGTCGCAACCGGCGCGTGTGAAAGCGGAAGGGCGAGGGGAGATGAACCCGATAGCGCCAAACAACTCGGCTGAAAACCGCGCCCGTAACCGCCGCGTAGAGATTACTTTGCTGGTGTCGCCGGGAAATACGGCCGCCGAGCTGAACGGATTGCCGCAAGGAAACTAAAGGATGAATATGTTGCTTTCATTGCTGACCAACCGCATTTTGTGGGGTTTCCTTGGCGTAACGGGGCTGGCCGCAGTTATCTGGATGATTGGCCCGCTGCTCTCCGTCGTGGACTCCCGCCCGCTTGAGTCTGAGCAAAACCGCATGATAACCATTGCGGTGATGTACCTGATTTGGGTTCACAGCCACATTGTGCCGCGTCTCTACAACGCCTGGCTCAACCGCAAGCTGATGGACAACCTGAAAAGCGAAGAGGCGAAAGATCCGGTTGAGCGCAAACGCCTCAATAACGAAGATCAGGTCCTGAACGAGCGTTTCGAAGAAGCCGCGCAGGTACTGAAAAAAGCGCACTTCAACCAGCCTGGTCAACGCGGACAGTGGGCGCAGCGCTTCAGCACCCAGTATCTGTATCAACTGCCGTGGTATGTGATTATCGGCGCGCCGGGTTCCGGTAAAACCACTGCGCTGGTGAACTCCGGCCTGCAATTCCCGCTGGCCGATCGCTTTGGTAAAACCGCGCTGCGCGGTATTGGCGGTACGCGTAACTGTGACTGGTGGTTTACTAACGAGGCTGTACTGCTTGATACCGCCGGGCGTTACACCACGCAGGAGAGCGAGCAGGTTCAGGATGCGAGCGAATGGCTGAAGTTTCTTGGCCTGCTGCAAAAGTATCGCCGTCGCCAGCCGATCAACGGCGTGATTGTGACAGTCAGCATTGCCGATCTGCTCACCCAGTCAGCCGAGGCCTCGCGCGAGCAGGCGCTCAACCTGCGCCAGCGTTTGACCGAGTTGCATGAACAACTGGGGATCCGTTTCCCGGTGTATGTGCTGGTTACCAAAGCGGACTTGCTGAAAGGTTTTCGCGCATACTTTGCCGGGTTTGATAAAGCGCAGCGCGATCAAATCTGGGGTTTCACCTTCCCGTGGGAAAAAGCCAAACTGGCGGATTTTGACCTGCAGGGCAGTTTTATTCAGGAATTCGCGCTGCTGCAACAGCGCCTGGACGCGGCTCTGCCGGATACGCTGCTGCGTGAAAGTGATGCGCAAGCTCGCGCGGAATGTTTCCTGTTCCCGCAGGAGTTCGCCGCGCTGCGCCCGTTGCTGGCAGACTATCTGAACACCATTTTTGCCCGCTCCAACTTTGAAACCGAGTTCTCCCCGCGCGGCATCTATTTTGCCAGCGGTACGCAAGAAGGCCTGCCGTTTGACCGCGTGATGGGCGAGCTGAACCGCGCGCTGTCGCTGCCGCAGGGTAAATCAGGCGATAACTGGGATTCGGTCAGCAAAGAGGAACCGGTGCCGGGCGGGAAAGGGCAGAGCTTCTTTATCAAGCATCTGCTGCAAAACGTTATCTTCCAGGAAGCCGGTATCGCCGGGCAAAACCGCTGGTGGGAACTGCGCAGCCGGGCGGTGATCTGGTCCGGTTATGCGGCGCTGCTGGCGCTGCTGATTATTATCAGCGCCTTGTGGTTTACCAGCTACGGCAACAACCGTGATTATCTGGATGAAGTGCAGGCCAAAGTACCGGCGCTTGACCAGCAAATCAAAGCGCTGCGTAACCGCCAACAGGGCGATCTCTTTGCCTTGTTGCCGCTGCTTAATGGCCTCTCTGCGCTGCCGGAAAGCGAGAAGTTTGACGTCAATAACCCGCCGATCACCCGCCGTATGGGGCTGTATCGCGGTAACGATGTGGCTGACGCCTCGCAAACTCTGTACCAGAAAGCGCTGCAACAGATGCTGCTGCCGGAAGTGGCGATGCGCATCACCACCTGGTTGCGTAACGACAACGGCAGCGATGTGGAATACAGCTATGAAGCGCTGAAAGCCTATCAGATGCTGTATCAGCCGAAGCATTACGACGGTAAGTTCCTGCACTCGTGGGTGATGCTCAATCTGCAACGCAACCTGCCGCAGAACGTCACCAAAGCCCAGCTAAGCCAGCTTGAGTGGCATCTGACGCAACTGCTGGAGCCGCAAATTCAGTCATCGCCGTATGCCAAAGACGAGGCGCTGATTAGCCGCGAACAGGCATTGATCAACCAGCAACCGCTCTCCACCCGCGTTTACGGGCGGCTGAAACGCCTGCTGGAGCGCGATGAAAACCTGAAACAGGTTTCGCTGGCGTCGCTTGGCGGCCCGCAGAGCGAACTGGTGTTTTCCCGCAAAAGCGGCAAGCCGGTCGGTGAAGGGCTGCCGGGTTTGTATACCCCGGATGGTTACTGGAACAGTTTCAATGCGCAAATCGCCCCGGTAACCGCTTCGCTGCATGAAGATGATGTCTGGGTGCTCGGTTCCACCACGCAAGCGGAAGACAAACAGCAGACCGATAACGCAGTACGCCAGCTGTATGCGCGTGATTTTATCGCCATCTGGGATAACTTCTTAAGCGACATCCAGCTTAACAACAGCGCGGATCTGAACCAGCGCATCAACACCGCGCGTCTGCTTTCCGGGAACAACTCGCCGCTGCGCCGCCTGGTTATCAGTCTCAGCCAGCAGTTGAAACTCAGCCGCGATGAGGTGGCTGATGGCAAAGAGAAAGCGCCGGAGAGCAGCAACCGTGGCACGCAAATGCTCGAAACGCTGTTCAGCAACCATGACGGCGCGTCAGCCACGGCAAGCGCCGCCGCCAGCCAGACGCCGGAACAGCGTGTCACCGAACATTTCGCGCCGATCATCGAACTGGCGCAGCCGCTGGAAAAGGGCGGTAAGACCATCGTGTTTGATGACTTTCTTAAACAGGTTGATGAGCTTTATCGTTACCTGACCGCCGTGCAGGATGCCGCCAACAGCGGAATGCCACCGCCGGGCGGCGAAGCGATTAGCCGTTTGCAGGCCAGCGCCGGACGTTTACCCGGCGGGCTGCAAACCATGTTCAGCAATATGGCGGTTGGCGCGAGCAGTGATACCCAGCGCCGGGATATGGAAAACGTGCGCAAGCGCATCAGCGTGGAAGTGGGCAGCTTTTGCCGCCAGGCGATTGCCGGACGTTACCCGTTAGTGCGTTCCGCCAGCAGCGAAGTTACGCCGGACGATCTGGCGCGCATGTTTGCTCCTGGTACCGGCCTGATGGATGTCTTTTTTCGCGACAACCTGACTAACAAAGTTGATACCACCCAGGCAACATGGCGTTTTATGCCGGGCATCGATGGCAAAACGTTGCCAGGCAGCGAAGGTGTGCTGGTGCCGTTTCAGCAAGCGCAATCAATTCGTGATGCGTTCTTTGCCAACGGCAGCGCAACACCGTCGTTTCGCACCACGGTGCGTACGGTGCGCATGGATAACACCATCCTGAATATGACGCTGGATGTGGACGGACAAATCCTTCGCTACAGCCACGGCCCGCAGGCGGTGCAAATCGTTAGCTGGCCGGGTTCCGGCGGCACCAACCAGGTGCGGATGCAATTAGGGCTGGCCAACGGTACAACCGCTACGCTTGTGACCAACGGCGCCTGGGCGCTGAACCGCTTTTTCGATAAAGCGCGCGTCAGCCCCGGCAGCAGCAGCCTGAGCCGCCAGGCGACATTCACGGTTGACGGGCATCAGGTGACGCTGGAATTCGCGCCGAACAGCATCCGCAACCCGTTCCAGCTTCCACGTTTCGCATGTCCTTGAACTGCAAAGGAACGCCTAATGACTACGACTTCTGCAATTAGCTGGTATGGCAAACTGCCCAGTGCGGGCGATTTTTTACAACGCCGCTTTCCTGATGCGCTTCAGCGCCAGTGGTCCCACTGGTTTCAGGTGGGGTTGATGAACTGGCAGAAAGAAGAACAGCGCACAAGCGACCGGCAGTTCAGCAATGCGCCAATCTGGAATTTCGTTGTGCCGCCGATGCTCGGCGGGCAGCAGGTGCAAATGGGCTGTCTGCTGCCAGGACGCGACAGCGTCGGTCGTCAGTATCCGCTGTGTGCGTTGATGGCGATTAACCCGCTGGAGTGGTCGCCGCGCCATTTAGCGAAAGCGGGCGACTGGTATGAACAACTCGGGCGCACCATGCTGCACGCCGTGCGCAATGGTTTTTCACCCGAACAGCTCGACCAGGCGCTGCTCTCCATTCCGCCCGTACAACTGGTGGAGCCGGAAACGCGCTCGGAAATTCTGGATGTGATTGGTTATGACGGCGACGGCGAATCCACCATCGGCTGGCGACAGGCCGCCGAATGTTTTGATCCGCTGCGCCAGATAAGTTTCTGGTGGACCAACCGCAGCGATGGCTACCCGCTTTACACTCATGTGCACAGCGGCAATTTTACCGGCCAGTTATTCACGCTGTTGTTTGAGCCTGCGGGTGGCGCAAGACCTGGTCGCCACGGCCTCTACCCACCGATGTTTGAAGAATAAGCAGGTTGCGGATGACTATAGAATCGTTACTCGCTCCGGTCAGCCCGGAGCAACCGTGCGGTGAGAATCTGGAGTATGACGCCGATTTCCAGGCGATGGAGCAGGCGAGCCTCGGCAAAGCCGAGCAGCAGTTTGGCAGCACCATTATTCCCGCCGAACCGGCAGACTGGACGCGGGTGGAAAAACTGGCCACCGGGCTGCTGTCCCGTACCAAAGATATCCGCGTGATGATGGCGTTAACCCATGCGTGGACTCGACGTCGCGGGCTGGAAGGCTATGCTGATGGTTTAATGCTGTTAGGTCAGGCGCTGGCGCTGTACTGGGATCAACTCTGGCCTTCGCTGACTGACGGTGGTGAATTCGATCCGTTTTATCGCATTAATGCGCTGGCGGGGTTAAGCGATAAGTCTGCGCTGACCACCACGCTGCGCCAGGCGACGCTGCTGCGCAGCAATGGTGATGAGCTAAACGTGCGCGACGCGCAGGCGTTGCTTGACGGCAGCAAAACGGAATGTGCAGGCTACCCCGGCGGTCGGGTGCGTCTGATTGATGAACTCACGCGCGGCGGACAGCCTGGCATTGAGGCTATCTGCCAAATCGAAGGGCGTCTGCAAACGATCCGTACATGGTTGCTCGAACAACTGGGCGAAAGCGGGGTGCCGGAAATGGAACAGTTACTCAAAACGGTCGGGTTAATTGCCGGTGTCAGCCGCGCTAACCGCACGGAAGAGCAACCGGCGACAGAACAAACGGCGCCTGCGGATAGCGCACCGCAACCGGTCGTCGCGACATCGCTTGCGGCGCATACCGACTGGCGAACCGCGCAGGTTACCACGCGTGCCGATGCGCAACTGATGCTGGAAAAAGTGAAGCAATACTTCACCCAGCACGAGCCGAGCCACCCCGCGCCGTTGATGATTGACCGTGTGCAGCGGCTAATCGAACTGGACTTTATGGAGATTATTCGCGATCTGGCGCCCGATGGCGTGAATCAACTGCAAAACATCTTTGGGCGTCAGGACTGACGCGTACCGAGTTATGACGGCAGGCGCGTTGCCGGTCGTCAAACCTTCACCGCGCATATTCGATGGAGAACATCATGGCAATAAGTAACAGTGGTCAGAAATTTATCGCCCGCAACCGTGCCCCCCGCGTACAGATTGAGTACGACGTGGAAGTGTACGGCGCGGAGCGCAAAATCCAGCTTCCGTTTGTGATGGGCGTAATGGCGGATCTGGTAGGGAAACCGGTGGAGAACTTACCCTCTATTGAGGATCGTAAATTCCTCGAAATCGACGTCGACAACTTCGACGAACGCATGAAAGCGCTGAAACCGCGTGTGGCGTTCAACGTTGACAATACGCTGACCGGCGAAGGCCGTCTGAACGTCGATTTAACTTTCGACAGCATGGATGACTTCCTGCCGGACGCGGTGGCGCGCAAAGTTGAGCCGCTGAACAAACTGCTGGAAGCGCGTACTCAGCTCTCTAACCTGCTGACCTATATGGACGGCAAAAACGGCGCGGAAGAGCTGATTGCCAAAGTGTTGCAGGATCCAACCCTGCTGAAATCGCTCAGCCAGTTACCGAACAGTGAAGACAGTGCGCAAGGTAAAGAGGAGTAAACCATGAGCAACCCTTCTCAACAGCAAGAATTGCAGCAGGGCGCACAGGCTTTCAGCCAGGATGAATTCAGCGCGCTGCTCAGCAAAGAGTTCCGTCCGAAAACGGACCAGGCGCGTTCAGCGGTAGAAAGCGCGGTAAAAACGCTGGCGCAACAGGCGCTGGAAAACACCGTCACCTTCTCCAGCGATACCTATCGCACTATTCAGAACCTGATTGCCGGAATTGATGAAAAGCTGTCGCAGCAGATTAACCAGATAATCCACCATGAAGATTTCCAGAAACTGGAAAGCGCGTGGCGCGGTCTGAGCCATCTGGTGAACAACACCGAAACCGACGAGATGCTGAAAATCCGCTTTATGAGCATCTCCAAGCAGGAACTGGGCCGTAACCTGAAACGCTACAAAGGCGTGGGCTGGGACCAGAGCCCGCTGTTCAAAAAAATCTATGAAGAAGAGTATGGCCAGTTCGGTGGCGAGCCGTTTGGCTGCCTGGTTGGCGACTACTACTTCGATCACAGCCCGCAGGATGTCGAACTGCTGGGCGAAATGGCGCGCATCGGCGCGGCGGCGCACTGCCCGTTCATTACTGGTACTGCACCAAGCGTGATGCAGATGGAGTCCTGGCAGGAGCTGGCGAACCCGCGCGATCTGACGAAAATCTTCCAGAACACCGAGTACGCCGCCTGGCGTTCACTGCGTGAATCTGAAGATGCCCGTTACCTTGGCCTGGTGATGCCGCGCTTCCTGTCCCGTCTGCCGTACGGTATTCGCACCAACCCGGTTGACAGCTTCGATTTCGAAGAAGAGACCGACGGCGCGAACCACAACAACTATTCGTGGGCGAACGCTGCGTACGCCATGGCTACGAACATCAACCGTTCGTTCAAAGAGTACGGCTGGTGTACGTCGATTCGCGGTGTGGAATCCGGTGGTGCGGTAGAAAACCTGCCATGTCATACCTTCCCGAGCGATGACGGCGGCGTGGACATGAAGTGTCCGACCGAGATCGCCATCAGCGACCGTCGCGAAGCAGAACTGGCGAAAAACGGCTTTATGCCGCTTATCCACCGTAAAAACTCCGACTTCGCAGCGTTTATTGGCGCGCAGTCGCTGCAAAAACCGATGGAATACCACGACGCCGACGCCACGGCTAACGCACGTCTGGCTTCGCGTCTGCCGTATCTGTTCGCCTGCTGCCGTTTTGCGCACTACCTGAAGTGCATTGTGCGCGACAAGATCGGCTCTTTCCGCGAGCGTGACGAAATGGAACGCTGGCTGAACGACTGGGTGATGAACTACGTCGACGGTGACCCGGCGAACTCCTCGCAGGAAACCAAAGCGCGTAAACCGCTGGCTGCGGCAGAAGTGCAGGTGCAGGAAATCGAAGACAACCCGGGCTACTACGCGGCGAAATTCTTCCTGCGTCCGCACTACCAGCTGGAAGGTCTGACCGTTTCTCTGCGTCTGGTATCCAAACTGCCGTCGCTGAAAACCAAAGAGGCGTAAGCCACACAGGCCGGCTTCGTTAACCACAAGGATGTGACGATGCGACATCGCATTATGTTATCCGGTCTGTTGTTCTGTTCAGCGTTGAGCTGGGCAGAACAGGATTACACCCCGCGCGCGCAGGCGTTGCCGCAAGACGATACCGCCAATTTTTTGCGCGACCCGGCGTTGCTCACCAGCCAGGATGTGAATATGCGCGGCGAGCGCTTTTTCAACGCCTGGACATCTAAAAGCAACGAGCGCGAGCGCATTAAAGCCGATCTCTATTTATTAGGCGTGCTGGATACCACGGAAGGGACAGTCTGGTGCAGTTACCGGCGGTTTAAATCCATCACGCTGCATGAAATTGTGTATAGCTACTTTCGCAGCTTGCCACCTGAGAGGCTGAAACAGGAGCGCGCGTCGAGGTTAATTATCGAAGCGATGACGCAGCATCATGGTGGCTGTGAAAAAAGCAAACCATCGCGCAATAAATAACGCGAGCGAATTATCTGAACGCTGATAGTGCTATTTCCGTAACGCCACGTCGTTATATTGGCGTCAGAGTGTCATGAATTCTTTCTCTCAACCGAGGGAATGAGTGTTTCTGAACAGATGCATAATCTTTTCAGAATCAAACGAGGCAGAGGTAAAATATGGACGGTTTTATTCGGCCCCATGCTTACCCGTTTGCCATATAAGCGCTTTTTCGAAAGCAATATTTATCATTAACGAAGAGTAAATATTATGGCTATTGATATGTTTCTGAAGGTCGATGGAGTTACGGGTGAATCTAAAGACTCTAACCACACCGGCTGGACTGATATCACATCTTTTTCCTGGGGTGCTTCACAACCTGGAAACATGAGCGTTGGCGGTGGCGGCGGTGCCGGTAAAGTCAATTTTAATGACCTGCATGTTAACGCACTCATTGATAAATCCACGACGGCTATCCTGAAACATTGCGCCAGCGGCAAACACTTGACCAAAGTTGAGCTGTCTGTCTGCAAAGCAGGCGGCCAACAGGTTGAGTATGCACGCATCACCCTGGAAGATGTGCTGGTGACTTCCGTTCAGTACACCGGTGCTGACAACGGCGACACCGTAGGTGTGACCTATGCATTCCAGGCTGCGAAAGTGAAACAGCAGTACTGGGAGCAGTCCTCTTCCGGTGGTAAAGGTGCTGAAACCAGCGCTGGCTGGAATATCAAAGAAAACAAAGAAGCGTAATCGCTGTGGTGAGCCCGCAAGGGCTCACCTTGTTTTTTTCGCCCTAATTATTATTTAACTTTTTAATAGTTGTCTCTTTTTTATATTGAGTGAGTCACGTTGTCCCCAACAGAATAATTAGCTACTCAAACGCAGCCGCTTTTATGAAAGCTGTTTCTTTTGAGTGCGTATAAATATTAAAGAATATTTTGAGGATGAACGAATGAGTGTTATGCGCAAGGGTGATCGTGGTACGAATGTTAAAGAGTTACAGCAGCTGCTGAATAAATCGGGAGCGAAAGTCGGTGAAGATGGTATTTTTGGCTTAAAAACCGAAATTGCCGTCAAACAATTCCAGGCGAAACAGAATTTACATGTTGATGGAATTGTCGGGCGACGCACCCTTGCTGCATTGGGTAAACCGGTCACTACCCGCGCGCCGCAGCCGCCTATTTCCGGCAGCGCCGGGCGACAGGCTGTCGGAGCGATGGATATTTCCGCCAGTGGCATGACCTTTATTTTTCATCGCGAAGCCTGGGCAAACAAAAGTTGTTACCTGCACTGGCCAGGTGGCGCGAGCGGCGTGACGCTCGGGCCGGGCTACGACATGAAAGAGCGCTCTGAGCAATCTATCAAAGCGAAAATGATTGAAATCGGCATTGATGCGGTAACCGCGGAAAAAATCAGTAAAGCCGCCAAATTGCACGACGACCAGGCAAGCCAGTTTGTTGCGGATAACGCGAAACTGGTGCGTCTTACCGCCGATCAGGAGACAAATTTACTGCGTGCCACCGTTCCGCCATACGTTAACGCGGTGAGAAATGGTATTTTTGTGCCGCTGAAGCAGTATGAATTCGACGCGCTGGTTTCCTTTGCGTATAACCCCGGTGGACGGTTGAACAACGTGTTTGGTTTTATCAACCGCGGGCAGATCTCTGATGCGATGACGGAAATTAAACGTGCGAACACCAGTAAACACAAAGTTATGAAGGGTTTGATTAATCGTCGTAATTTTGAAGTGAATCTTTTCTTAAACGGCGACTACGGGACAAATTGATCAATGACGACTCACACTAAACAGATCGTAGCGGCAACGCTCACTTGCCTGGCGCTGTTCTCTTCGGCGGCGCAGGCGGGCAATTCACCCGTACAGGGCGAGTGGCAGGTTGAGAAAGCGTTTATTAATACCGAAACAGAACGCACCCTGAACTATCAGTTCAACGATGATCGCCTTGTCGGGCGCTTTCTGAGCGTGACGCCGCAAGGCATCAGCACTACGCTTCCGGGCGGCTCGGATTGCCAGTCACCCGCGATGAAAGAAAGCAGCAGCACGCTGGATGCCTGGGTTGCAGCCACGCAGTCCATCCCGGAGAAAGACGCGGCGAAAACCTATGAGCTGGGGTTAGACGGGAAAACGAAAACGCAGGTTGAAAACATTACCTGCGCATCGGGTCACTTTGCTAACGGCGATGCGGGTAGCGACGCCAGTCTGGCATTCGTCAATCAGCGCTTACTGCTGAACTGGACGGATGGCACCATCCTTTTACTCACGCCGGTGGATAAAAACAGCAAACCGCAGGCATCGTTTGATTGTGCAAAAGCCGCTTCCGCACCGGAAAAAGCGATTTGCGGCGATCGCGAGCTGGCGGCGCTGGATAACAGCGTTGCCCGTTCGTACAAAGCGTTTCGTAAAGAAGCCGCCTCGCTTGGCAATAACGATCTGGAAAACAAACTGCAATCGCAGCAGAAAGCCTGGTTAAGCCAGCGCAATAGCTGCAATGGCGATGTGCAATGCCTGAAAAAATCGATGAACGATCGTCTGGAAACGCTGGCGCACAGCCTGGACGGGGTCTGAGTCGTTTCGTGTAATAAAGGGATGGCGGGTTGCCATCCCTGCTAAGCAGTAAGACCTTGTACGTATTGCATGTGCGCCACTGGATGAGATGGCAGGGAAAACATGACAGGAAGCATCATTCGATTTACCCCGGCTCGCGTGAAATGGGTCGTCTTAGCCGCACTGGTGTCGTTGAGTCACGGTGCTGCCAGCGCAGCAGAAACGCCGGCCTCCATTTTGGGGGCATGGCGTATTATTGCCAATTCAACGGATACGCAAGCCACTATCTCCTTCTATACAAAAGTCAACGATCCCAGCTATGTTGGCCGCGTGGTTCGTTTTGATAACAACGCGGTGAGTGGTGACGCAGTGATGAACATTGATTGCCAGCAACCCGCCTACAACCAGCAATCGCCGATGACGTTGAATGAAGCGATAGTAAAAACCTCCGGCGAGCGCCGTTTTCCGCCAATAATTCCTGTCGCAGAAGATTTCGGTTTGAACGGGCAAGGCATGCAAAAAATTACCCCGATTGTGCTGCAATGCAAGCAGGGGCACCTTGGGCCAGATGGCGAATCCATCGGTAACTGGGTGGCGCTGTTATCCGCCGATAAGCTGCTGATGTACGGGAATGACAACAGCTATTTTGTGCTGAAACGCGTAACTGCTGATGAAAAAATAACGCCGAGTTTTTCCTGTAACACTAAGCTAAGCGCCACCGAGCAAGTGATTTGCTCAGATAACGAACTGGCGGCATGGGATCGCAGCGTGACCGACGCCTACACCATTCAGTTGCAGCAACAGCAAGAAATTGACCCGGCGGATAAAGCTGCGTTAGCGGGCATGAAAGCGGCGCAACGCGACTGGCTTAAAAAACGCAACCAGTGCCAGACAGACGCGGCCTGCTTAACAAAATCAATGCAACAACGGACCTTTGAATTGGTCAGTAAAATCCAGTAAAACAAGAGACTTATCCGGTGGCTGCGCCGGGTTCGCGAACGTCGACCTTCTTTTCGCTTGTCTTCAAACGCAGCCGTTTTAGCTAAAGCGGCACCGTTTGAGTGCACATAACTCCAGCAGGAATACGCGATGCGATTCACTATTATTACCAGTAAACCCGGTCATCAGCCGCCACAAAATAGCTGCGACTTTTATCCCCCGGGCGGCACCATTGGCCGCGGCACGGACAACAATCTGGTGCTGCCGGACAACGACCGTTCCATTTCACGTTTGCAGGCAATTGTTCATATCGCCGGCAATGGCGAATGCCGCGTCACCAACCGTGGCAACGTGACCCGCGTCGTACTGAATGACATCCCCCTGGAACGTGGTCGTCAGGTTGAGCTGCAGGATGGAGATATTCTTGGCATCGATGAATACCGTATTGAAGTCACCGATCTGATTCAGGATACCCGTCCTGTCACCCGCATGGCTGAAGAGATGTACCCGAAGCCAGCGCAGCCACAGGTGGCAAAACCGGCACCCGCTCCGGCGCAGAAAAACGCGCCAGAAGGCGCACCGGCGTCCGTGCCGACGGAAATCTGGGACAGCCTGATGCAGGAGTTTTCCATCTCCGACAGCATCTCCAGCAGCCGTGCGAAACCGCAGGAAGCGCAAAATCTTAACCCGTTCGCCGCGCCGAAAGGGCCGGAGCGCAACCCGGAAGATCCGCTGTCGCTGCTCAATAACAATGAACCGCTGGTGACGCCGAAATCGCTGGCCTCGGATCAGCTGTTTAACGACGAGCAGTTGTTTAAAAACGACAGCATCTTCAACGATGCCACGCCTTCTACGCTGGTGCCGCCGGTTGAACCGACACAAAAACCGCACACGCCGGATAGCGACGAGCTCGATCCGCTGGCGCTGTTTGGCGGTAGCGCGAGCACGAAGCAAACCCGCAGCGACGATCCGCTTGGCCTGCTGAGCGGCGCGGTGCCGCTGGCGCATGCCGATGAACTGGCGGCGCAGAAACCGGCGGAGCCACAGCCAGTCATCACTGATTTGAACACGCCGGAACCACCGCCAACCGCTCAGCCGATCATTACCGAGCTGCGCCCGGAAGATTTGAGCGCGACGCCGCTGTTTGCCGACGACGCGCCGCTCGGTGCACCGGAAGAGGTGCAGGAGCCGCAGGATTATGCTGGTATCACGCTGCCAACCCCGCAGGCGGTACAGCGCAGCGCCGCGCAAACGCCGAAAGGGCGTTTGCGTATCGATCCGGTACAAAGCAATGGCGCAAAAAGCGCGCCGTCTGCCAGCACCGGCGACAGCGGTGATGTGCTGAAAGGCGAACTGCTCGACGCGCTGCTGGAAGGTATGGGGCTTGGCGACATGCAGCCGGTGCCGCAGTTTGATAAAGAAAATATGCGCCAGTTCGGTCAGATGCTGAGCATGTTCTCGCAGGGCACGGTCGCGCTGTTATCGTCGCGTTCTATTCTGAAACGCGGTGTAAAAGCGGACATGACCATGGTGCTGGACGATGCGAACAACCCGTTCAAACTGCTGCCGTCCGGTAAAACCGTGCTGATGCAGATGTTCGGTACGCGTATGCCTGGCTTTATGCCGCCGAAAAAATCGGTGCGTGATGCGCTGATCGATTTACAGGCGCACCAGCTGGGGATGATCTCTGGTATTCGCGCCATTATCGCCGCCATGTTGCAGCAGTTTAACCCGGAACAACTGGAAGATGACGCCAAACGCGACGGCGCGACCGCGCGGCTTGGCGTGCTCTCCAACCGTAAAGCCGCGTTGTGGGATTACTACGTGCGTACCTACGCCCAGACCGCCGGTGAGATTGACGATGACTTCCATACCCTGTTTGGCGAAGCGTTCCTCCACGCTTACGACATGGAAGTCAACCAGTACAAAGACTCACAAAGCGGATCGGAAGAATGAATATCAGCACGGCCTCTATTTCGCGACAGGGCGAACGTGCCAGTAATCAGGATCAGACCGGGGAAACCATCGGCGAGCGCGCCGCCTGCTTTGTGGTCTGCGATGGCATCGCCGGTTTACCCGGCGGTGACGTGGCGGCGCAACTGGCGCGAAACGCCATTATCACCCGGTTCGACGGTGATGAGCACCTCAATGCCCAGTACATTCGTCAGTACGTGAATGGCGCGAACCGCGCCATCCGCGAAGAGCAAAAAGCGGTGCAGGATTATCACCGCATGGGTACCACCATGGTGAGCCTGTTTATCGACCGCGATTACCAGCTCGCCTACTGGGCGCACGCGGGTGACAGCCGGTTGTATCTGTTTCGTCGCGGCTGGCTTTACCACGTCACTACCGATCACAGCCTGGTCCAGCAGATGAAAGACGCCGGACACCAGACCGAAGGCATCAACGGTAACTTGCTCTATTTCGCGCTGGGGTTGGGCGAGGATGAGCGTGAACCGAGCTACAGTGATGTGGTGCCGATTGAAGATGGCGATGCGTTTTTGCTGTGCACGGACGGCTTCTGGCATGGCGTCACCGAGGAGCAGATGCAACAGTCGCTGCACATGGTGAATACGCCGGATGAGTGGCTGACGTTGATGAATCAAATCCTGCTGAAAAATGGTGTCGGGGCGCAGACCCAGCAGGACAATTATAGCGCCGTAGCGGTGTGGATGGGCACGCCTCAGGAGACGACGCTTTTGCATACGCTCTCTGAAGCCGCGCAGTTTTTCCCTCTTCGTGATTGATACAGCTTACAAGGACTTTTATGAAACTTTGGCTACCGGGTTTGGCCCTGCTGGCAGTGTGTGGCAGCGTGCAGGCAGAAAACTACCGCATCGTGCAATCGCCTTCGCAAAAACTGGATGTCTGGATCGACAACATCGCCGATAACACGCCAAAAAGCTGGTGTGCGAAGACGCTGCCGCTGCGCATTGTCGCCAGCGGCGATAAAAAACCCTCGGTACTGAATAGCTTTTTACCGCGTCTTGGCGCGCTGCTGGAAAACCAGTGCGGCACGCTGACGCAGGTGCGCTGGAAACTGACCGACCCACAAGGCGCGACGCTGGCTGAAGGCACCGCCGATAAAGCCAAAGAGTGGGATCCGGTGGTCACCTCAACCGGTGCAACTACTGCGCCCGCCGCAACCCCGACTTCCGGGCTGGTTGCGCCAACCGGTCGCGCCGAAGATCTCTCGCCGCCCGCCAGCCGTGCGCCGTGGCAGGAGTTCACTTTGCAGGATGGCTGCCATCTGCGCACCTTCTGGCAGGGCGGCGCCGGTACGCCCGCGCTGTTTATTCCCGCCAAAGAAGATGGCAAGTGTGAGAAGGGCGGCTGGCTGAACGGGCGCAGCGTGGTGACGCAACTCAGCAATGGTGTGGAAAAGAAAATCACCATGACCTTTGTGCACGGCTTCCCGGTCAGCGGTCTGAATGCCAGTGTGGATGCGGATCGCCTGTTGATTACTACCGTCAACAACGAACGTATGGTGGTCAGCGAAGGCACGCTGGCGCAGAGCTGGATGATCCTGCCGTATGTTGACGCCCTGAATGGCTGGCAGGCCAATGGCACCGTGGCGGTGGAAATCTCCCGCGATGTGGCAAATGACCAGGCGCGTTTACAGGCGCGTATTGACGAAGTGCGCAAAGCGTGGACGCCGTGGTTCGAACCGGGTACGCATCTGAATATTTTGCTGATTGACTCGCTGCACCCGCAGCTACGCAACCCGGCGGTTGGCACCTACAAAACGGTTAATTAAGGAGCGGCGATGAACACGTTGTTTCAACAACTGGCGGGCGAATCGTTGCAGGAAAGCCTGTCGCAGCTCGAAAGCCGTATCCGCACGCAGCCGGGCGACGCCGATCTGCGCGCCGCTTTTGCCCAACTGTTGTGCCTTGATGGCAACTGGTCGCGCGCGCTGGCGCAGTTAAAAAGCTGGCAGGCGTTAAAACCGCAGGCGCAGCCGACCGTTACGCTGCTGGAACAGGCCATTGAAGGCGAGCGCCAGCGTGCGGAAGTGATGGCCGGGCGCGCGCGTCCGGTTACGCCGGATCAGCAATGGCCGTGGCTGGCGTCCATGGTCAGCGCGCTGGAGCCGGAAACGGCGAATGCCGGTGCACACCGTGAAGCCGCGCTGGAAATGGCCGACGCCAATCCCGGCCAGTTGACGACGCAGGACGGTCAAACCCTGCGCTTTGACTGGCTGATGGATGGCGATTGCCGCTTTGGCCCGGTGTGCGAAGCTATCGTCAATGGCCGTTATTTCTGGCTGCCGTTCAGCGCCATTTCCGCGATGCAGTTCCAGCCCCCGGCCAGCGTCACCGATTTAGTGTGGCGTCACACGCTGGTGCGCTTGCAGGATGGCAGCGAACAGGTGTGCCAGATCCCGGCGCGCTACCCGCTGGATGTCAATGCCGATGACCGCTTTAAACTGTGTCGCGTCACCGAATGGCAGCAGTTGCCAGGCGATGCGCCGCACTATATCGGGCAGGGGCAAAAAGTGTGGCTTAACGACAGCGCCGAATATTCGCTGCTTGACCTCGCCACCGTCAGTTTTAACGTGGAAGCCGCAGATGAGTAACTCTGCGCATGATGAAGAGAGCGACCTGCTGCGTAGCGGCTGGCGCTCGCGGCGCGGGAAAGATACCGTTGGCGCGCGCGATAAAATGCAGCCTTCGCTGCTCGATCGCCTGACGGATGACGCGCCGGATAAAGTGCAGGAGCCGGTGAACAACAATCTGGTTTCGCACTCCGCGCTGCGCCGCCATGTGCTGCGCGATTTGCAGTGGCTGTTCAACACCATTAATAACGAAGCGCAGCAGGATCTCACCGGTTTTGACCAGGTGCGACGTTCGGTGGTGAACTTTGGCGTGTCGCCGCTGGCGGGCAAGCGCATGTCGGATATCGAATGGCAGGATATCCAGCGCAAACTGACCGATGCGATTTTGCATTTTGAACCGCGCATTCTTCCGCAAGGATTGCAGGTGCGTTGCATCTCCGATACCCAGTCGCTGGATCTGCATAACGTCCTGTCGATTGAGATCAAAGGCCGCCTGTGGTGCGTGCCTTATCCGCTGGAGTTCCTGTTTCGTACCGATGTGGATCTGGAAAACGGCCATTTCGAGCTGAAAGACGCGGGGTAACGATGGACAGCAAATTACTCGAATATTACAACCGCGAACTGGCCTGGCTGCGCGAAATGGGTCAGGAGTTCGCCGGGCGCTACCCGAAAGTTGCCGGGCGTCTGGGCATGCGCGGCATGGACGTTTCCGACCCGTATGTCGAACGCCTGATGGAAGGTTTTGCCTTTCTGACCTCGCGCGTGCAGTTAAAAATGGATGCCGAGTTCCCGCGTTTCTCCCAGCGTTTGCTGGAAATGGTCGCGCCGAATTACCTTGCACCCACGCCGTCCATGGCGATTGCCGAACTGCAACCGGACAGCGCGAAAGGCGATTTGAGCAACGGTTTTGTGGTGCCGCGCGGCACCATGATGGACAGCCAGGTGATGAAAAAGAACGGCGTCACCTGTAGTTACACCACCGCGCATGATGTCACGCTGCTGCCGCTGAAAATCAGCCAGGTGGAGCTGGGCGGCGTACCCGCCGATCTGCCGCTGGCTCAGGTTGGTTTAAGCCAGCGCGGCGCGCAAAGCGCACTGCGTATTCGCCTGAGTTGCGACGGCCCGGTAAACCTCAGCCATCTTGATTTCGACCGTCTTGAGTTCTTCTTAAGCGGCCCGGATATGCAGGCGCTGAAACTCCTCGAGCTGGTGATGGAGCATCAGGTCGGCATTCTGTGCCAGGCGAACGGGCAGAAAACCCCGCCGCTGGTGCTGGCCGATGATGCGCTGCGCCAGGAAGGGTTCAGCGCAGACCAGGCACTGCTGCCGGACGATCTGCGCAACTTTGACGGCTACCGTCTGTTGCAGGAGTACTTTGCTTTCCCGTCGCGTTTCCTGTTTATCAGCCTGCATGGCTTGCGCACGATGCTGGCGCAAAGCGGTGAAGCGAAGTCCTTCGATATCATCATCCTGCTCGACAAAGCCGATGCGCAGCTTGAACGGGTGGTGGATAAAAGCCACCTCGCGCTGCACTGCACGCCGGTGATTAACCTGTTTCCGAAAGTGGCGGAACGCCAGAAGCTGAGCGACAGCCTGCATGAGTACCATCTGGTGGTTGATAACATTCGTCCGCTGGATTACGAGATTTACGCCGTTACAAAAATTCACGCCAGCATCGACGGTCAGCGTGATGAACAAACGTTTCGCCCGTTCTGGAGCAGCTGGAGCCAGGACGAGGGCAACTACGGCGCTTACTTTTCGCTGCGCCGCGAACAGCGTGCGTTATCGGAACATGCACAGCGCTACGGCACGCGTACCGGTTACATCGGTTCTGAAGTGTTCGCTTCACTGGTGGATGAACAGCATGCGCCGTGGCGGGAAGAGTTACGCTACATCACCGCCGAAGTGCTGTGCACCAGCCGCGATTTGCCGCTGATGTTGCAGCAGGAGATTGGTCAGTTTGTGTTGCCGGATTCGCTGCCGGTTAAAACCTTACAGCTGCGCAAAGGCCCGACACCGCCGCGTCCGGCGCTGGCAGAAGGGTTGAGCACCTGGCGGCTGATCAGCCAGTTGCAGATGAACTATTTAAGCCTGATGGATGGCGAAGACGGCGAAGGCGCTGCGGCGCTGCGCCAGTTGCTGGGGCTTTATACCCGGCTGGCGGAAGCGCCGGTCGCGCGTCAGATCGAAGGCGTACGCCACTGCGTGCTCGAACCGGTGCATCGCCGCGTGCCGGAACCGGGGCCGATTGTTTTCGCGCGCGGTATTGGCATTACGCTGACGGTGGATGAGCAGGCGTTTTCCGGCTTTAGCCCATATCTGTTTGGCAGCGTGCTGGAGCGCGTTTTCGCCCGTCTGGTCGGCATGAACAGCTTTACCGAATTCACACTTAAGAGCCAGCAGCGCGGGGAAGTAGGTTACTGGCCGCCGCGCATGGGCAAGAGGGCGCTTATATGACCGAAACGCTGAGCAGCGCGTCGGTCATTACGCGCGCCAGTGCGCTGCCGGAGGCGTTCTGGCAAAACGTAATGGCAACGCCGTGGCGCTACGATCTGTTTACGCTGCTGCGCCGTGTTGATGCGCGTGGCGGTGAGCGTTACCCGCTGGGTCGCGCGCCGCTGCCGCGTTTCGAGCCGTTGCGCATTGGGCAAACACCTTCTCTTGGCTTTGCACCGTCGACGCTTTCACGCGTTAGCCAACGCGAAAACTCGTCGCTATATGACGTCTCGATTCTCAGTTTTGGCCTGTTTGGCCCCAACGGCCCGCTGCCGGTTCACCTGACTGAATATGCCAGCGAACGTATCGCGCACCACCAGGATGACAGCCTGAGCGCCTTCGCCGATCTTTTTCATCACCGCCTGGCGCTGCTGTTTTACCGTGCCTGGGCTGATGCGCAACCGACCGTTTCACTGGATCGCCAGGATAACAAACGTTTTGAGCAGTACATCGCCTCGCTGATCGGCATGGGACAGCCTGGACAACTGGAAAAAGGCAGTTTAAGCCCGCACGCGCGCTTTGCCCTTGCCGGGCATCTGACCCGTAACGGACGCGACCCGGAAGGGCTGGCGAAGATCCTGCGCAGCTATTTCAACGTGCCGGTCACCATTGTCGAAAACGTACCGCAGTGGATGCCGCTCAGCGAACGTGAACGCGCGCGCTTACAGGGCGGGCGACACGCGCCGCGCCTCGGGCAATCGGCATTTCTTGGCGAAGCCGTGCGCGATGTGTGCCATAAGTTTCGCATCGAAATTGGCCCGCTTAATGTCGATACCTACCGGCGCTTTATGCCGGGTGAACAGTGGGTCACCGCGCTACGCGACTGGGTGCGCCAGTATCTGGGCATTGAGTACCAGTGGGCGGTGAAAGTGATTTTGCGCAGCGAAGATGTCGCCGGTGCCACGCTTGGCGGGGCCGGGCGTCTGGGTTACAGCGCCTGGCTTGGCGCTCAACCGACGCCACAAGCGCGAGGAGATTTAGTTTTCAGCCCGGAGGGGTAACCTCCGTTGTTAGTTTCCTGGTCTGACGTACGCACACATCCTGCATGTCGTATCGCACGACGAGCTGGCTTGTAAGGATGACTGCACACTAATTATGAATAATGGATGAACTCATGTCAGAAATCAGCCGCGCCGTTCTGTTCGGCAAACTCGATACGCTGTTATTTACCTCGCTGGAAAGCGCCACCGCCTTTTGCAAGCTGCGTGGCAATCCGTATGTGGAGCTGGTTCACTGGCTGCATCAGCTGATGCAACAGACGGACGGCGATCTGCAGCAGGTTATTCGCCACTTTTCGCTGGATGAAGAGGCGCTGACGCGCGATATCGTCGCGGCGCTGGACAAATTGCCGCGCGGCGCAAGTTCGGTGTCCGACTTGTCAGAACACATTGATACCGCCGTTGAACGCGCGTGGGTTTATGGCTCGTTAAAATATGGCGTGACGCGCATTCGCGGCGGTCATCTGCTGGCCGGGATCCTGAAAACCTGGAGCCTGGCAAACGTGCTGAAAGGCATTTCGCCGCAGTTTGAGCGTATCAGCGCCGATGCGCTGCTGGATAACTTCGACGCCATTTTCGCCAACAGCAAAGAGAGCCAGCAAGTCACCGTGGCGCTGAACGATGACGCGGGCGCAGGTGTACCGCAGCAGCAGGGCACGCTGGCGCAGTATGGTCAGGATCTAACTGCGCGTGCGCGCGACGGTAAAATCGACCCGGTCGTGGGACGTGATGAAGAGATCCGCCAGATGGTGGATATTCTGATGCGTCGCCGCCAGAACAACCCGTTGCTCACCGGTGAAGCGGGCGTGGGTAAAACGGCGGTCGTGGAAGGATTGGCGCTGCGCATTGCCGCAGGTGATGTGCCGGAACCGCTGGTGGATGTTCAGCTTTGGCTGCTGGATATCGGCATGTTGCAGGCGGGCGCGGGAATGAAGGGCGAATTTGAAGCGCGTTTACAGTCGCTGATTAACGAAGTGCAATCGAGCCCGACGCCGATCATTCTGTTTATCGACGAAATCCACACGCTGATTGGCGCAGGCGGCCAGCAGGGTACGGGCGATGCCGCCAACCTGCTGAAACCGGCGCTGGCACGTGGTCAGCTTCGCACCATCGGCGCGACCACCTGGGCGGAATACAAAAAATACATTGAGAAAGATCCGGCGCTGACCCGCCGTTTCCAGACCGTACAAGTCGCCGAACCAGACGAAGAAAAAGCCGTTCTGATGCTGCGTAGCACCGTTTCCGCACTGGAAAAACACCATCGCGTGCTGCTGCTGGATGAAGCGGTTGTCGCGGCAGTGAAACTCTCGCACCGCTACATTCCGGCGCGCCAGTTGCCGGATAAAGCTGTTGCGCTGCTCGACACCGCCTGTGCGCGCGTCGCGGTAAGCCAAAGTTCTCCGCCGCCGCAGCTGGAAGATTGCCTGCACCGCATCGCCGCGCTGGACGTGGAAATTGAAATAGCCAACCGTGAAGCGAAAATGGCGACCGGTGAAAGCGACCGTGTGGAGAAATTGCAGGTTGAGCTTGAAAAACTGGCGCAACAACGTGATGAACTGACGGCGCGCTGGGAGCAGGAGCAGGCGCTGGTAGACGCGATTATTGCGCTGCGCGCGCAGCTGCACACCTCGCCGGAAGAGGCGCTGGCCGCTTTACGCGCCACGCTGACGCAACAGCAGGCAGAACTGCGGGCGCTACAGGGCGACGCACCGCTGCTGTTTACCTCGGTCGATGCCAACGTGGTCGCCGCTGTGGTATCCGACTGGACCGGCATTCCGCTGGGGCGGATGGTGAAAAACGAAATCGACGCGGTGCTAAAACTGGCCGATACCCTCAACGAACGCGTAATTGGACAGCGCCACGGTCTGGAACTGATTGCCAAACGTGTGCAGACCTCGCGTGCGCGTCTGGACGATCCGAACAAACCGGTGGGTGTGTTTATGTTGTGCGGCCCGTCCGGCGTCGGTAAAACCGAAACCGCGCTGGCGCTGGCAGAGTCGCTGTACGGCGGCGAGCAGAACGTTATCACGATCAACATGAGTGAATTCCAGGAAGCGCATACGGTTTCCACACTGAAAGGCGCGCCTCCGGGCTATGTGGGTTACGGCGAAGGCGGTGTGTTAACCGAAGCGGTGCGCCGCCGTCCTTACAGCGTGGTGCTGCTCGATGAAATCGAAAAAGCCCACCCGGACGTACACGAAATCTTCTTCCAGGTGTTCGATAAAGGCTGGATGGAAGATGGCGAAGGCCGCCATATTGATTTTCGTAACACCATTATTATTCTCACCTCCAACGTCGGGACTGAGCTGATTACCGGCATGTGCGCCGATCCGGAACTGATGCCGGAACCGGACGCGCTGCGCGACGCGCTGCGCCCGCCGCTGTTGCAGGTTTTCCCGCCCGCGCTCCTGGGCCGTTTGCTGGTGGTGCCGTACTACCCGCTCAGCGACGAGATGCTGGCGATGATTGTGCGCCTGCAGCTTAAACGCATTCAGCGCCGTCTGGCAGACAACCACGGGATTGTGTCGGAAGTGGACGACAGCGTGGTGGCGCAAATCGTTGCCCGCTGTACGGAAGTCGAATCAGGCGGCCGTATGGTGGACGCCATCCTTACTAATACACTGCTGCCGCTGATGAGCCAGCTATTACTCGACGCCAGCGCGCGCGACGAGCAATATAAGCGCTTACGGGTCACGTTTGAGCAGGGTGAGTTTCACTGTCAGTTTGCGGCGTAAAGCCATTATCAAGAGAGTTTTCCAATATGACGGATCACGATAACAACCGGAGTGTACCGAATGCACTGCCACCGGGATATCGCTTCAACGAGTTCGAAATTTTAGAAGTGATCGGCGGCGGTGGTTTTGGCATCGTCTATCGCGCCAAGGATCACCAGCTTGAGCGAACCATCGCGATTAAAGAGTTTATGCCGTCCTCGCTGGCGGTACGTAATGATGACATGACACTGGTGCTGCGCAGCGAGCGCTTCAGTAAAGCCTTTACCGCCGGGCTGAACAGTTTCATTCAGGAGGCGCGTCTGCTGGCGCGCTTCAACCACCCGAACCTGCTGCATGTGCTGCGCTTCTGGGTGCAGAACGACACCGCCTACATGGGAACGGTGTTTTACAGCGGTACTACGCTTTCCCGCCTGCGTGAAAAGAACCCCACGCTGATTAATGAAGCGTGGATCCGCCGCATGCTGCCAATGCTGCTGGGTGCTATCAAAACCATTCATGACGAAGGCTACCTGCACCGTGATATCTCGCTGGATAACATCCAGATTCAGGATAACGGCCTGCCGGTGTTGCTCGATTTCGGCTCTGCGCGTCGCAGTATTGGCTCGGTTTCCGATGAAACCGAAACCATGCTGCGTCCGGGTTATGCGCCGATTGAACAATACACAGACGACAACGAAAGCGAGCAGGGGCCATGGACCGATATTTACGCCCTTGGCGCGGTGCTGCACACGCTGATTATTGGCTCACCGCCGCCGGTAAGCGTGGTGCGCAGCATTCAGGACACCTATGTGCCACTGACGCAGCGCGGTTTGCCGGGTTATTCGCATACGCTGTTGCAGGCGGTGGATCGCGCGCTGTCGCTGAAAATGGAAGACCGTCCGCAAACGGTCGATGAATTCGCCGCGCTGATTGAAATGCCGGTCGCCGGGATCGACGACGTCATGAGCGTAAAACAGCCGGGCACCATGCTGGTGCCGGTGGAAGAAACGGCAGAAAAAACCGATGCGCTGAGTAGCGTGAAACGTTACAAAGTGCCGGGGCTGGTGGCGGCGGGCGTGATCGTTGGGGTGATTGCGGGTGCGGCGCTGTTTGGCGGAAGTTCCTCGCCGGACACGGCGGCGACGCAGAATGCCAGCAACAGCGATCAGCAGCAAACCACACAGCAGGCCGCTGAGCCGCCACGCCAGGCCGTGCAGGAGACAACTACCGCACCTGCGGCGACACCTTCGCAAACCATGCAGACACAAAACCAGAGCACTGCGCCTGCGGTGCAAGAGCCGGTTGCGCAGATTTTTGTGCGTATGAACGAGGGCGAAAAACTGACGTTGAACGGCGAAGCGCAGTCTGTTTCTCCGGCCACCAACGGTTTTGCTTCACTGAAGCTGCAACCGGGGCGTTACAACCTGGTATTGCAGGGCAACGGTCAGACCCGCAGCCAGACCATTACTATTGGGCAGCCAGGTACCTGGCTGATTAACCCGCAAGCACAATAGTGATGATCCCTCCGGGCTGACGCCCGGCAGCGCGCGGGAAGCCATTCCCGCGCGCGTCATTTTTCACATTGCATGCTGATGCAATGTCTTCTTGTTGCAATAACAACGCTCGTCTCGCTCGTTATATTAAAAAGACAGAACTATGAATTTATTAACACACAGCAATCAGGGTGGCGGTGAATTTACGTTTGTCGTATCGCGAAGTAATGCAAAAGCTGACGATAAAGTTCACGCCCTCGCTGCCCGAAAAACGCGTGAGCTGGAGATGACGCTCATCGATTTTCATCTTGAATCCTCGGAAATGCTGGAAGTGGACGGTTATCCCGCCGTGGAGCTCTTCTACCAGTTCAAAAATGACAACCACGTTATCTTCCAGCGCCAGACGTTAATTTTGCTCGACGATCTCGCCGGGAAAAAAATGGTGAGCTACGTCGGCACCTGCCCTGGCGAATTCAGCGAAGAACATCAAAAGCAATATCAACAAATCATCCAGAGTATTAAATTTCATCGCGCAAAATAGCGCGCAGGTTTTACCGTGCGCTGATTGCCGCTGACAGACACTGAGTAGGGATCTCTCGTTATGCAGAACAGAATCACGGCGACGTTACCCGTCGAGGGCTTACTTTTCTGGAAACTTGCCGGGCGCGAAGCGCTGTCGGAGTCATTTACGCTGGCGCTGACGGTGTTGAGCACCGATGCGCGGGTCGATCGCAGCAAACTGCTGGGTCAGTCCGCAACCATCAATATTCCCACCCAGGGAACGGGTACGCGCTATATCAATGGCAAAATCACCCGCGTGGCGGTGAGCGCCGTGGAACTTTCGGGGACGCGTTACGCGGTGTATCAGCTCACCGTGGAGCCGGATCTGTGGCCGATGAAACGCGACCGCAACCTGCGTATCTTCCAGGGCCAGACTGCGCCGCAGATAGTGAAAACGCTGCTCGGCGAATATCAGGTGAACGTGGAAGATAAGCTGACCGGCAGCTACCGCACCTGGGATTACTGCGTGCAGTACCAGGAATCGAGCCTCGATTTCATCAGCCGCCTGATGGAGCTTGAAGGCATCGCCTACCATTTCCGTCACGAAGCCGACCGCCATGTGCTGGTGCTGACCGACGCGGCGACCGAACATCAGCCCTTCAGCGGCTACGAAACCATTCCCTATCACCAGACGCCGTCCGGCGGCAGCACGGATGAAGAGGGCATCAGCCAGTGGGCGCTGGAGGACAGCGTGACGCCGGGTATTTACAGCCTCGACGATTACGACTTCCGCAAACCGAACGCGTGGCTGTTCCAGGCGCGGCAGAACCCGGCGTCACCGCAGCCGGGCAGCATTGACGTGTACGACTGGCCGGGGCGTTTTGTCGAGCACGGTCACGGGGAGTATTACGCGCGCATCCGCCAGGAGCGCTGGCAGGTGGAGCACCAGCAGATTCAGGGCACCGCCACGGCGACTGGCGTCGCACCGGGAAACACCTTCGCGCTGTATAACGCGCCGTTTTTCAGTGATAACGGCGAGTACCTGACCACCGAAGCGAACTACTTTTTCGAGGAAAACCGCTATGCCAGCGGTTCAGACGGGGAAACGGTGCACCGCATCGATTTCACCGTCATTCCGTCGTCGGTGGTGTTCCGCCCGGCGGCGGTGACGGCGTGGCCGAAAACCTACGGTCCGCAGACGGCAAAAGTGGTCGGCCCGCAGGGCGAGAGCATCTGGACGGATAAATATGGCCGGGTGAAGGTGAAATTCCACTGGGACCGGCTGGCGAAAGGCGATGACACCAGCTCCTGCTGGGTGCGTGTGTCGAGTGCCTGGGCGGGGCAGGGCTTCGGCGGGGTGCAAATCCCGCGCGTGGGCGACGAAGTGGTGATCGACTTTATCAACGGCGACCCGGACCGGCCGATTATCACCGGACGCGTCTACAACGAATCCAGCATGCCGCCGTGGTCACTGCCGGATGACTCAACGCGCATGGGCTTTATGACCCGCAGTAAAGATGGCAGCAAAGACAACGCCAGCTACCTGTTTTTTGAGGATCGGCTAGGAAGTGAATCTGTTGATCTACATTCGGAACGCGATATGAATGTATCGGTTGAAGGTGTTCATAATGAAGTTGTGCACCAGCAAACGATCTACACGCACAAAAATACCCGTTCGGTAACCGTTGATGATCACGATACGCAGACCTTTAATAAGGGTCAGACCATCTCGATTACTGCTAAGGGACGCGAAGAGACGATTGTCGATAACGAGAAAAAGTCTGTTACGGGGTTCTCTGATAACAGTTACACGAGCAATTTGGTGTTTAAAACCGATGCTAGTGTAAGTACGACTGCTGCCGTGAAAATAATGTATGAAGCACCAAATATTATTTTTGGGCAAGTGGTTGATGCTCAGGGGAAAGAAAGCGCAGTACCATCTATTCCGTTTGATATCAAACAGACGCAAGGAGCAGTAATATCCGCACCTGGTGTAAAAGTTGCTCCCACTGATTACCTGGCTTCTGCATCAAGCTCAGCTATCGGCGCAGCAACAAAAGTCTATTATAAGAAAGGAGTCGTGACAGAAATCAATGGGATAGATAAATTAACAGTAAAACAAAACCAGATTACGGATGTAGAGGGTAATGTTGCCAGAAACATTATTGGTAACAGTACTGATACAGTTCTTGGTGAAATAATGATTTATTCTCCAAGTAAAATCAGTATTAAAAGTGATACCGAAGTAAATGTTGATACTCCATGGGCAGTTGATAAAAAATGGAATGTGACAAGCCTGGTTGCAAATTCCATTTCTGCAACAGGTGTAGCAATGGGTTTTACAGGTTTCAACTTTGGAATAACGACCACAAAACTTGAAAATAATGCTGTGGCTGTAGTCTACAATAATGGTTTTCGATTTAAAGCTGGAACTGTCGATACAACCAATTATAAGATGGCCTTGAGAGCAGCCATCCTAACAATGTTTCATTGAGAGAGTGAAAATGCAATATCTTAAGTACCTCAATATCATCATCCCTATTATATTAGCACTTATTATATTATCAATATTTGTTCGTAACTATAAAAACGGGAGAATTGAAAAGCAAATTGCAAAGGATCCGGTTCATGTTAATGCTCTCATAACAGCAGCTGTGCCAGGAACACCCTCATCTTATGGTGTCGTAAACGTAACTTTGGATTATAAATTTAAAGATAATAACGGCGTGGTTATTGAAGCGAAAAATGTCATGACTGCCGTTAAAACAATGGATTTATATAATTATAAGGTTGGGAATACTGTGCCTGTCATATATTTAAGGACAGATCCTAATAAAAATATGCTAAACGTAAGAAATGCATTGTTGGATTTGTAAGTTAGAAAACCTGCAATGATATCGATTGCAGGTTAATTTATGAATGGCTCAAGAAATAAAAAAATATATTTAATTTTAAAAATATTTGCTAACTCAATAGATTAACAATGTTTATGTAAGGTTAATCAATGTTCGATTCAACTATATGGTCTATAGCAATCGTTGTGTTAATTATAGCCTGGCTTATTTATGGGATTATGAAAGCCGGTTATGATGATGACAGGTTTAGAGCTAAGGGTATAAAAGTAGAGGCAAGGATTATTGATAAGAAAAATATCGGCGTATCCGGTACGGGTAATGTTAAATTTAAAGTAAAAGTGGAATTTGAAACAACAGATGGTATCGTCAATGCACAGGCTAAAAGGTATTTTACACCTGAGGACTTGATCAAGGTAATGAGGAAAAATACTGTGCAATTATTTTATTTACCCGAAAATCCTCAACAAATTTATTTGGTCCCTCAGGATATGGGATAACTATTATTGTAAATAGTTAATCGAATCGGTGAGTTGCGAAGATAACCCTGGTTGGCTTTTTTGAAGGTCGGAGGCTGTAAAGCTAACGGTTTTTCAGTAAGTGCAATCATTTTTGACTGTGAAAAATATAAATTATATTGTTTTAATTATTTAAACCATGGCGGCTATTGTGTTTGACTCTCCTGTTTTTACCATCTCAATTATTTTTATTGTTTGCCTGAGTGTCTTTTTATACTGTTATCATACAGGTGTTGTTCATGATAAATTTAAGAAAGAAGGGATCAAAACAGAAGCAAAAATTTTAAGTAAGGAGAAAATTGGCGCATCTGGCACGGGAAATACCCGATTTCGAATTGTTGTCGAGTTTACAACTAAAAATGAAACTATAACCGTTACAACTAAAAGATACTTTACGCCAGAGGATTTAATAAAAATCATGAGGAACAACACTATTGTGCTTTACTATCTCCCTCAGGATCCTCAACAAGTACTTCTTATGCAAAGTGAAATGGAATAACTTGATTGTTTTTTTGAGAAGTAGCTCAGATATAAAACTATCGAGTTATATATCAAAAAGTTTAAGTGTTGGCACTAACTATACGGCATGATAAAAAGGTCCAAATGGCGATTTCTTACTTTGTTACTTATCCCTTGTTAGTTGTCTTCTTTGGCATGTTTGTTTTCTTTGTCTATAACATCATCATGGCTGGTAGAGGGGCGGTTAAAATTGACCCGACTGATGCGGGGCAGGCGCAGGGTGAGATTGTTAATATCCGTAGTTCCAGGGGCGAGAATTCCGCTTTTATCAATGTGATCATTCAGGTGCGGTTTATTACCGCCGATCATAAAATCGTTAACACTGAAGGAAAGGCGGTTATTGACGCAGTTAAGATCCCTGAGTATCAAAAGGGAGCAAAGGTGCCGTTGATTTACTCCAGGAAAGAACCCAAGAAAATAAAGTTGAAAATCCCCTCTCCACTGGATAAGTAAATTGCCAAGTGTCAGTGAAAAGGTATAGCAATTCAGTCTGCCCTGTCCGAAACGTACTCCCATAGATGGTAAAAACGAGTAAAAAACGGGGTAGCTATTTCAGTTGCCAGAAAACCCTTAACGGATTTTACTCGATTTTTCTAAAATTACGACAAAACCAAGTTTACATCAGTTCTGAAGTCAGTCTGTGCTTTTTTATGTATTATATTTGCACAGTTGACTATGTTTTTATGTAAGAAGGAAAGAACAATATGATGGGGATTTTATTAGCAATTGCCATGCTTGCTGTGATGGTTATTATGTGTTTTGTCTCTGTTAATAAAAGGGAGAAAATAATTCGTGAAGGCCGCCCGATTATGGCTGTGATTGAAAATATCAGACCTGTTTCCACGGATGAATCAGGGAATACAACTGTAGCTTATGTTTTAAATGTGGAAGGGCGTAAAATTGAAGGTCGTGAAAAGATCGATACCTTTTACGCTCCACAAATGCAACCTGGAATGCAAATAAAAATTATGTATGTCGATGATAAAAATTATGTTTTCATGTTTGAGAAATAAAATACAAACAATAACAAAACCCAGTGTGCTGCTTATTATTGACTATCGTTCATTATTGAAAGTGAAATTATCGCCTGCAAAATAAGCGGCGATCGATTTGGTAATGGCTTTTTTTATGATATTCGCTTTCACCTGCCGGGCGGTGATCAACTCTACACTGCTAAAACCCTGGTAAATATTTCTCAGATGCCATTGATCCAGCCTGGACTGCGAATCAAAGTGAAGAAAGGAAGCGAAGGCCGCTTAGCGGTCATTAAAGTTGAGTTTTAGCGAAGATAAGGTATTGCCATTCATGACGGACCTCATTGCAAAAAACCTCACGCTCTTTTCATGGTCTATATTGGCTATTTTTATTTACCTTTTCATTAAAGGTCTGCGTGAGCCTACTGGCGATGCGAAATTAATCCAGTATCGAGCAACGTTACGTGACTGGTATGGCCCTGAAAAAGAGGGTGTGCTGGAAACATGGGTGCCGTTATAATCAACGCCAAAAGGCGAATATTTTCTATTCCATTTCATCATTGTGATTGATCGGAAAACGCAAAAGAAAAAGCAGCGGCTTTAATTAATGCCAGTGATATCGAAAGGTTAAAGTCGGGCCTTAAGTTGCGCATAAAATATCAAGGGTTGCTTACAAAGAAAATCGCTGTCGCCGATATTGTTTTTGATGAATCATTTCAGGAAACGTAATGGACTGTTTTAAATATCTGGCTTATCTCTTTCCCGCCTTGGTGATTATTTTTTTTATTAAAATCGCGATTCGCGATATAAAAAACAACCGAATAAAAAAGCGCATCGCCAGCGATCCTGTGCATGTCAATGCGCGAATAACTCAGGCCGTGGCGGGAACGCCCGCGCCAAATGGCATCGTCAATGTCACACTGGATTATGAATTTAACGATCATACCGGCAAGGTTTTCACACAACAAAATGTGGTTACCGTGGTGAAAACAATGGAGATGCTTAACTATAAAACGGGCGAAACCGTTCCGGTCATTTATTTGCGCAGCGATCCTTCGCTCAATAAGGTTAATCTTCCGCGCGTAATTTAAATTCATAAATTATTTCATCGTAAGGCGATCTTTCCTGACGTTAAAAAACGCCAACGATACGCTTAATCTTCCAAAGGATGTTATATGAAGATTATTAAACCGCTGCGGCTGAGCGTGCTTAATCGCCCATTTCGCCTGCAGGGGCAAAATCACCTGGGTGTTTCTGTTCTCGCGCTGCTGGATATGAGCGCACAACCAAAATTACGTCCTGAAGTCGAGTTGTGGCAACTGGCGGCCAGTGAGTTGCAAACCAGCGGCGGCGTGCTGGATATGGCAATGCCGAAAGCGCGCGCCGAATTCCTCGCTACCGGCTTCGCTTATTCGCACCATCATCAGGATAAAACCGCTTGTGCGGTACGCATTGAAATTGGCGAACTCAGTAAAACCCTGGCCGTTACCGGCGATCGCTACTGGGCCGGTTCACGCCCGACTGCCGCCAAACCGTTTGAACAGATGCGTCTCGACTGGAGCCGCGCTTTCGGGGGCGAAGGTTTTGAGGAAAACCCGCACGGTATCGGTGCGGTGGAAGAAAACCACAACGGCACCCGGTTTCGTCGCCTGCCTAATATTGAACTCTTAAATCAGCGTGTCACGTCTGCGCGCGCAAAACCTGAACCAGCCTGTTTCGGCCCGCTGGATCTTCTCTGGCCTCGCCGCTTTCGCCGGATGGGTAAAAACTACGATGCCCGCTGGTTGCAGCATGATTTTCCTGGTTTTGCGCCCGATATTGACTGGCGGGTATTTAACGCCGCCAGCCCCGATCAGTGGTGGGAAGAGCGGGATGCGTTACCACCGCAGGCCGCATGGCGCATCTGGAATATGCACCCGGAGCAGCACTTGCAGGAAGGCACGCTGCCGCCGTGGCAGGCACGCTGCTTTATGCAGCGCCAGCGCGGCGATGAGATCCTGTTTGAAGAGATAACGCTGCGCGCCACCACGGTGTGGTTTTTCCCGCATCTTGAACAGATGGTGCTTATCTGGCAGGGCAATCAACGCATCAATGAAGACGATGCCGCAGACGTTTTGCAACTGATGCCCGCGCTGGAAAAAACCGGTGCTCCCCGCTCGGTCAACCACTATCGCAAAGTGCTCCAACAGCGGCTGGATAAAGAGAAAGGCGCGCTGTTTGCGTTCCGTGAAAAAGATCTGCTCCCTGAAGATGTTATCGGCCCGTGGATCGACAGCGAGGTACAGGAAAACCACAGCCCAATGCGCGATAACCAGCAAAACCGCGCCATGCAGCTTCGTGAGCAGCATCGCGCGCGGCTGGAAGCGCAGGGTGCGGACACCGCCGATCTGCTCAAGGAGATGGAGGAACCCGCACTTCCGAAGCTGGAGGATTTGCCTGAGTTTATCGAAGAGATGGAGCGCAAAGCCCAGCAAATGCAGGCGCAGGCCGAAATACGCAAGGCCGAGATGGAGGCGCGCTTCCCGCAGATGAATGCGCAGGAAAACCAGCCGCGCGGGCCGGAGTCGATGATGCGCATGCAGGATTTACTCGAGCGCAACGCCGACAGCATGAGTGAGAAAAAGCTAAAGCAGAGCCGGGAAGCGCTGCACAAACTCTATCTGATGTCCGCCGCAGAGCAACCACCTGCCATCAAACTGACTGGCGATATCGCGCTGATTATTCGCCAGCGTGCCGAAAGAACGATGGCGCAGGGCGGGGATTTCAGCGGGCTGGATCTGACCGGCGCGGATTTTTCCGGCATGGATCTCCGTGGCGCCAATTTCCGTAATGCGCTGCTGGAGTGTGCCAACCTCAGCCAGTGCCAGCTTGACGGCGCTGATTTCAGCCACGCGATGCTGGCGCGCACGGATTTACAGGGTGCCTCGCTTTGCGAATGCGACTTCACCGAAGCGAGCCTCGCGCTGGCACAGTGCCACCAGACCAATTTCACCGGCGCGCAGTTTAAAGAATCGGAAATGACCGATGCGTTGTTTGACGCATGTGATTTCAGCCATGCGCGACTGGAAAACCTGCTGCTGCGTAAAACCGGCTTTAGCCAGTGCGTATTCCGTCACGCGACGCTGGATAATTGTGTGTTTATGGAACTTACGCTGCCGCAACCTGACTTCAGCGCGGCAAAAATGAATAAAAGCAGTTTTATCCAGTGTGAGCTGCAAAGCGCCTCGTTTGCCGGAGCGTACCTGGACGGCTGTTCGTGGGTAGAGAGTCGGCTGGAGCGAGCCCTGTTTCGTGACGCCACGCTTATCACCTGTGCGGTGGCATCCGGCGGCACGCTGTGCGGTGCAGATTTCAGCGGCGCGCAGCTTAAGCAGAGCAATTTACGCCAGGCGGTACTGACTGACGCTCATTTCGTTCGTGCGAAGCTGGATAACAGCGATTTCAGCGAGGCGCAATGCGAAGGGGCGGATTTTAGCGGCGCGACGCTAACCGGCAGCCTGTTTATGCGTACCGATTTTCGGCGTGTGCGTTTTACCGAAGCCAATTTAATGGGCGCGATGATGCAAAAATGCCGTCTTGAAGGCGCCGATCTCAGTTTCAGTAATCTATTCCGCGCCGATCTTTCCCAGTCGCTAGCGGACAGCGCCACGAAATTTGAGGGTGCCTATAACAAACGCGTGAAAACCCTGCCGAAGCGCGACGGGGAGGTGATATGAGTCAGTTAAGTGCCGCTGAGCTGCAAGAGAAAGTGAAAAGCGGCGAGGCCATTATGGAACTCAACTTTGATGGCTGCGATCTGCGCGGATGTGATTTGTCCGGCGGGATTTTTCAGGAGGTATCGCTCGAAGGAGCCAACCTGCAAGGTTGCAATCTGCAGGAGAGCGTCTTTACCGAATGTCAGCTCGCAGGCGCCGTGCTTGCTGCGGCACACCTCGAAGAGACCGTGTTTAACCAGTGCGATGTAGCCGCGGCGAATTTCAGTAATACCTCGCTGCTGCGTTGCGTATTCAACGAATGCACATTGACCGGCTGCGACTTCTCGCAGTCAGCTTTTGACAGCACACAGTTCATGCGCAGCCCGTTGAATAACAGTCTTTTTACCGGTGCGCGTTTAGAACGTTCGACCCTGTTTGAGTGCCCGCTTGAAGGGGCGAAACTCAATCATTGCCATAACCTGCTGACCACGTACTTCGGTATTGATCTGCGCGATACGGATCTCAGCGGCAGCCAGTTTGAACGGGCGGTATTTTTTAACTGCGACCAGCGCGGCAAAAACTATGCGCAACATCAGTTCACCGGCTGCCAGTTTACCGATAACCAGCTTGATGGCGCTGATTTTAGCGGGGCGCAACTCACCCAGTGCAATTTCAAAGGCGCATCGCTCAAACAAGCGCGACTGAACAACGTTAACGCCTCGCAGGCGCTATTTATGCAGGCCGATTTGAGCGGCGCACATGCCCACGGCAGCCTGTTCGATCAGGCGATTTTTGTCGGTGCGACATTACAGCAGGCCAGTTTTAAACAGAGCCGCTTTTTTCAGAGCATCCTGCAACACGTTGCGGCCCGGCAGGCCGATTTCACCCTGTGTGATTTTACCTATGCCGATTTCAGCGGCGCGGAGGTGTGCGAAGCCGATTTTCGCGGCTCGACCTTCTCACGCAGCCGTTTTCATCGCGCGCGGCAAGAGGGCGCGCGCTTTGCCGATCGCAAAGGCATTCTTGAGTACGACGAAGAGTTACTGGCGGCGGAGGCCTGGACCGCTGAACGCCACAGCCGAATTTACGGAGACCTGCAATGAACAACCTCAATCAACCTTTGGCTCTCGCCACGCTGCCCGGCGGGCAGTTTTCAGCGCGCGTCACCCACTGTTTTGACGATGGCAGTCTGATGGTCGAATGCGACGGGCGCGGCTGGCACTGCCGCCGGGCAGTAAGCTGCGTGATTGCGCCGCAGGCGGGCGATACGGTGCTGATAAGCGCGGTCGATAACCAGATGTGGCTACTCGCGGTGCTGGAGCGCGGCAACGCGGACGCTACCGAACTTAGCGTACCGGGCGACTTGCGTATCACAAGTCTGGGCGCGTTAACCCTCAGCAGCGATGCGCTCAACGTCAGTGCGGCGAAAGGCGATTGCCATATCAGCGAGATGAACTACAGCGGCGACAAGATTTCCGCGTGGGTTACGCTTTCGCGCATCGTTGGCAAACGGGCGGAATCCGTCTGGCAGACGGTCACGCAGATGAGCCAGCACCTGTTTCGCACCACCCGGCAGACTGAGCATGTGCGCGCCGGACAACTGGATATGAAAGCGGATGATTATCTGCGTATGCACGCACAAAACACGGTGATCACCTCGAAAGCGATCACTAAAGTCGATTCTGAACAGATCCACATGGGGTAATTCGATGTTTGCAAACTGCCAGTTGATGGGGGTTGATCTCGCGTTTCCGGATGTCTGCCTGACGCCGATGCCTGCTCCGACGCCGATCCCGTACCCGGATATCGCGCTGGGGCCAACCGCGATACCGAACGCGCTCAATATTCTTTTTATGGGCATGCCTGCGCACAATATGGCGACCATTACACCGCTGACTAACGGCGATAACCCAGGTGTGGCGACGGGTGTCGCTTCCGGTACGGTGATGGGACCATCGCGCCACCTGACCGGCGCATTCACCGTGCTGCTAAAAGGTACACCGGCAACGCGCTTAACCAGCGTCAGCCTGCAAAACTCCACCAATGCTATTGGCATGCGCATTGTGCCAAGCCAGTTCAAAGTTTTAATGCTGGCACCGTAACGGCACACGCACCGCACAGTAATTTTCCACCTAAAAAACGAACGCACAGGCAACAGCAAGTGCGCTTTCCGGTGATTGATTTTTACGGAATCATGGTTATGGCGAACAGGATCACGGTCAAGCTGCCGGTCGACGGCCTGCTTTTCTGGAAACTCTCCGGGCGCGAAGCGCTGTCCGAGTCATTTACGCTGGCGCTGACGGTGCTGGGCACCGATGCGCGGGTAGACCGCAGCAAGCTGCTGGGTCAATCCGCAACCATCAATATTCCCACTCAGGGAACGGGCACGCGCTATATCAATGGCAAAATCACCCGCGTGGCGGTGAGCGCCGTGGAGCTTTCGGGAACGCGTTACGCGGTATATCAGCTCACCGTGGAGCCGGATCTGTGGCCGATGAAACGCGACCGCAACCTGCGTATCTTCCAGGGCCAGACTGCGCCGCAGATAGTGAAAACGCTGCTCGGCGAATATCAGGTGAACGTGGAAGATAAGCTGACCGGCAGCTACCGCACCTGGGATTACTGCGTGCAGTACCAGGAATCGAGCCTCGATTTCATCAGCCGCCTGATGGAGCTTGAAGGCATCGCCTACCATTTCCGTCACGAAGCCGACCGCCATGTGCTGGTGCTGACCGACGCGGCGACCGAACATCAGCCCTTCAGCGGCTACGAAACCATTCCCTATCACCAGACGCCGTCCGGCGGCAGCACGGATGAAGAGGGCATCAGCCAGTGGGCGCTGGAGGACAGCGTGACGCCGGGTATTTACAGCCTCGACGATTACGACTTCCGCAAACCGAACGCGTGGCTGTTCCAGGCGCGGCAGAACCCGGCGTCACCGCAGCCGGGCAGCATTGACGTGTACGACTGGCCGGGGCGTTTTGTCGAGCACGGTCACGGGGAGTATTACGCGCGCATCCGCCAGGAGCGCTGGCAGGTGGAGCACCAGCAGATTCAGGGCACCGCCACGGCGACTGGCGTCGCACCCGGGAACACCTTCGCGCTGTATAACGCGCCGTTTTTCAGTGATAACGGCGAGTACCTGACCACCGAAGCGAACTACTTTTTCGAGGAAAACCGCTATGCCAGCGGCTCTGATGGCGAAACGGTGCACCGCATCGATTTCACCGTCATTCCGTCGTCGGTGGTGTTCCGCCCGGCGGCGGTGACGGCGTGGCCGAAGACCTACGGTCCGCAGACGGCGAAAGTGGTCGGGCCGCAGGGCGAGAGCATCTGGACGGATAAATATGGCCGGGTGAAGGTGAAATTCCACTGGGACCGTCTGGCAAAAGGCGATGACACCAGCTCCTGCTGGGTGCGCGTGTCGAGTGCCTGGGCAGGACAGGGCTTCGGCGGGGTGCAGATCCCGCGCGTGGGCGACGAAGTGGTGATCGACTTTATCAACGGCGACCCGGACCGGCCGATTATCACCGGGCGCGTCTATAACGAAGCGAGTATGCCGCCGTGGGCATTACCTGCGGCTGCCACGCAGATGGGCTTTCTCAGCCGCTCGAAAGATGGCTCGGTCGATAACGCCAACGCCCTGCGCTTTGAAGACAAGGCGGGTGAAGAGCAGGTCTGGATCCAGGCGGAGCGCAACATGGATGTTCACGTCAAAAACGACGCCTCGCGCTCGATTGGCAGTAATCACAGCCACTATGTGCGTAAAAATGAGCTGCACCGAGTCGAAACGAATCAGACGCAGGCGGTGAAAGGGCAAACGGAAATCCTCACCGGCAAAGGCAAGCTTGATGCCGTGGTGGAACAGTTCATTCTGGCTTCCGGGACGCAACTGCGGCTGGTGTCCGGGCACAGCGCCATTGAGCTTAACGCGAACGGCAAAATTAACCTGATCGGTAAATCCTTTAACTTCTTTGTCGAAGAGGATGGGCACATTACCACCGGCGGTAAGTTGCATCTGAATGCTCCCGGAACAAAAGCCCCGACTACCGCGCCAGGGACAGACCATAAAGGGAATATTAACTCCGCGGTTCAGGCAAAATTTTCCCCGCAGGGTAACGTGCAACACGCAGCTCCTGTGGCAGCGGCTCCGGCGGGTGCTGCCAGGCCGGTTACGAAATACAAAGCACCACCGCCGCTGAAGGGGGATTATGTTTATAAGAATGATCCTGAGAATTCTCAGACTATGCCGTTCAATGAGGATGTGGTTAACCAGATCAATAAATCGCCTACTCTTCAGTCGCAGCTTAAAGAATTGAAAACGAAAGGCTGGGCTATCCAGCCAGGGGCTGCCGGGGAAGGGAGTTTCACCAGCGGCGAGAGCAGGCTTATTGTCATGGATCCTGAGCATATGGTTAATGCTCAGGACACGGTACAAACGCTGGCGCACGAAGCGGGTCATGCGATGTATCCGGTTACGCCGGATTTATCCAGCCGTGAAAATTATATCAATAGCCAACTGATGGACGAGGGTGGCGCGACATTGAACAACATCAAGATCCAGCGTGAAATACTGGCAAATGGTGGGCTTGATATTGGTGTCGCCGCAGGCAGCGGTGCAACGGAAGCGGCCTATAATCAGACGTACAACAAGATGGTTAGCGGTGAAATATCACGGAATAGTGCCATGCAATCCATTGGTAAGATTATCGGTAAAAATGAAATCGCCTCTGGAACCGAACAAAATTATAACGATTATTATGGGAGTCATTATGACCAGTAGGATGGCGATAAATTTCCCGGTGTTATTACTCCTTTCTCTTTTCACGTTGACGACGCATGCGGAACAAAAAAAAATGAATCATGATTCTCTGTGGCAAATAACAAAAGAATTAAAATCACTGTGGGGCAAAAAAATAGATGCGGTCAGCGCCCTTTTAAACCAGCCGGTGATTCCTTATAAACCGACAGCAAAAGATCGTTTCACCTCCGCGCCATTTACCTTAAATGATGGGATAACCATCAGCAACCTGGATGTGCGCCTTAGCCCGAATGGTGGCGGTACCGTTAAGCTGGTCTCGTTTTCCATCAGTGGAGAATGTATTACGCTTGAAGAGGTCCAGGATAATTTCCCGGATGTCACATTGCGCTTTGTCCCCCGCGAAAAATTACCGGGAAGAACGTTTGGTTATCTCACCGCACGCGACAATAAGCAGTTAGCCTGGGGATTTGGTTTCCCGGCGCTGGACCGCAAATGCCTTAGCGAGATTACGATGTCGGATTACGATTTTTGATATTTCATCATTAAAACTTCCTGTATCTGTATTTTAAGTCAAGGGATCTGAATAGCGGCGACCGAATATCAGCCCTTCAGCGGCTATGAAATCATTCCCTATCACCAGACGCCGTCCGGCGGCAGAGAGATCTACCGCAGGGGTGACGTTGCATCCAGTTCAGCAACAGGTGAGGTTTATGAAGATCATTACGGGAAAATGTACGATGACTATATGCAAGGTAAAGCACCTCACTAAAATAATCGTAATGACATTCGCTTTATTCTCCTCGTTTTATTCATGCGCAGAAGAAAATAATATGAAAGTGCAATCATTATGGCACTTTGCTACACAGCTTAAAAATACAGTAGGGCAAGATGTAGAAAAGCTGGATGCAATTATTCCCGGCAGATTTGTGCGTGAAGAATCCAATATTGCGGAGAGATTAAAAGCAGAACCGTTCACGATTGACGGCGGTATTGAAATCAGAAATATGAAAGTCCGTCTTGATCTGCACAATCCGGGTAAGGTTTATATCATTTCTTATGATGTTGCGAATGCAAATATTTTGTTAGAGGACGTCCGGAAAACCTACCCACAATTAAAGTTAATTGATGTGCCGCGCGGGCATTCAGAGGATGAAACTTTCTCCTGGATCACCCCACTTGATGAACGGGGTAACGCCATCGGATTTGGTTTTCCTTATGCCCAACCCTCTTATTTAAAAAATATGACCCTCAGGAATTTTCAGGATTAACTTATGCAATACACCCTCCAGGAAGGTTCCTTTTCATTATTTCCTGCCGGCTGGCAGGACACCAGTATGACCATGCTTCGCGATGAAGAGAGTGGCTTATCGCTGATCGTCAGTCGCGGCCCGATCCCGGACGGCAGCGATTTTGAGAAAGAGTTTTATCGCCAGTGGGACGTACTGCGTACGCAAATGGGCGACATCGCACAGAGCGAATTCGCGCGTATCCTTGTCGGACGCGACAACAAAACCCGCGCGGTGGAAGTAGAAACGGTGTTTGCGCGTAACGGCCAGCAAGTCTGGCAAAAACAGTTTGCTGTTCAGGCGCCGGGTGCGGCGGTAGTGATGATCTTTACCCTTTCGGCACTGCGCGCCTTTACCGATGAAGACGGCGAGCGCTGGGATGCCATCAAACACAGTCTGACGCTGCACGAATAACGGAATCGGTAGCATGAGCGACAAACACGCAGCCCGTCAGGGCGATGAAATCATTCACTCGAGCGTTTTCGCCGATATCACCAGTATCGTTGCTGAAGGTGTTGCCTATGCGGCGATTGGTTCGGCGGTGGCATTTGCGGCGGCGACTGCTGCGCCTTTACTGGGTGCCGGTGCCGCCGCTGCGAGTGTGGCGGCGATTGGTTCCAGTTGCCTGCTGAGCGGAATTGTTGGCGGTATTCTCGCTAACGTCGCCGGGATCACCGACGACATCAGCAATATGGCCAATAGCCTTGGCGACGCGCTTTTCCCGCCGTCGCCTGCGGGTAAAATCGTTACCGGCTCGTCCAACGTGTTGACCAATAACAAGCTGGCAGCGCGAGCCGCCGGAACGTTAACTCCTGCGGATACACCACCTGCCGAGCCGCAATCTCCCGCCAGTTTCGCCGATTACGCCGGAATGCTACTTGCCGGAGCAAAACATTTTGGCAGCGAAATGTGGCAGCCCACTGTCGGCTCGGCGGACGCTGGTACATCGCCACTGGAGCAGGACAAAGTGGCCTGCGAGAAGCACTCCGGGCCGCAATACCTGGCACAGGGTTCGAAAAGCGTGTTTATCAACGGTCAGCCCGCCGTTCGCGCGAAAGATAAAACCACCTGTGAAGCGACAGTTTCGGATGATGTCTCGCCAAATGTGATCATTGGCGGCGAGACCCTGACGGTGCGTGATATCAAAAGTGGCAAATTACCCGGTTTAGCGGTGGCGATGATCGCGTTGTCGCTTATTCGTGGGCGTCCCGGCAAAATTTTAAAGAATATGCCCTGTGCGCTGGCATCCGCCGGCGGCGGTATGTTAGCGGACATGGCGGTGAATGCGATCTTTGGCTCATCGCACCCGGTGCATGCCGCCACCGGTGTGAAAGTCCTCAATGACTCTCAGGAACTCGATTTCTCACTGCCGGGGCGCTTTCCGCTACGGTTGCAGCGCAGCTATAACAGCCTGACGTCACGCGCCGGGCTGTTTGGTCTGGGCTGGTCGACCGTTTTTGATAGCTATCTGACGCTGACGGGCGATGAAGCCTGTTGGTTTGACGAAACCGGGCGTGAATTGCGCTTCACTTTGCCGTCGGTTGATCACGCGATGTACAGCATCAGCGAAGGGGTGATCATCCGGCGTAATGATAATGGCGATGTCGCCATTGCAGATGATGACGGCGCGGTATGGCGTTTATTCAAACCCACGCGCGCCAACCCGGCGATCCTGCGCCTTGCGTCACTCAGCGATGAATATGGCAACGCGCTGGAAACCGGCTGGGATGAGCACGGGCGTCTGGTGCGCCTTCACGATGCGCCCTGCGCGATTGATGTGACGTTCGCTTATGACGACGCGCGTTTTGCGCAGCGTGTGACCTCCGCCAGCCATTTTGATGGCGAACACCACTGGCCGCTGATGCACTGGCGTTACGATGCGCGCGGTCAACTGGCAATGGTGACTGATGCTAGCGGGATCGTGACGCGCGAGTATCGTTATAACGATGACGGCCTGATGATCTGGCACCGCGCCGCGGGTGGGCTGGAAAGCGAATACCGCTGGGCGATGTTTGATCACTGGCGCGTGGTTGAAAACCGTACCAATACCGGAGACGGCTGCCGCTTTGCCTACGATCTTGATGCCGGGTTAACCACCGTTACGCACTATGACGGCCAGACGCGTCAACACTTCTGGAATGCGCAGGGGTTGATTGTACGTTTCGTCGATGAACGCGGTGAGAACTGGCGTTTCGAATGGGACGACAACGAGCAATTAACCCGCCGTATCGATCCGCTCGGCAATGCCATGACCTTCGTATATGACGAGATGGGCAACCGGGTTCAGGAGATTGACGCCGACGGCAATGAACGCGCCACCCGCTGGCTGGAAAACCGCGCGTTGCCAGCGGTGATAACCGAATCTGGCGGCAGTACAACACGCTTTTTTTACGATCCACATTTTGGTCTGGCGCGCACCGTGGATGCGCTGGGGCAAACCACGCTCTGGCATCGCGACGAGTTTGGTCAGGTTATCGAAGAAGTGGATGCGGCAGGTAACAGCCGTCGCATGGAGTACAACGATGCCGGTCAGGTTATCCGCGAAACGGATTGTTCCGGGCATCTCACTCGTTACCACTACCATCCTCTCGGCTGGCTGGTGGCGGTGCAGGCGGCGGACGGGGAAGAAACCCGCTATCACTATGATGCCGCAGGCCGCCCGGTGCAGCTTGAGCGGGCAGAAGGCTGGCTGGAAACGCTGCGCTGGAACGAACAGGGGTTACCGACAGAACATGAAGCGGCGGATGGCAGCCGCAGCGCGTTTCGTTATGACAACACCGGACGGCTGGTGGCGACGCGTAACCATCTTGGGGAAGAGGTCCGCCGCAGTTGGGATAGCCGTGGCCGCCTGGTCGCCCTGCACAACGAGAAAGGGGAAGCCTACCAGTTCCGTTGGGGGGCGGATTCCCTGTTGCTGGAAGAGCAGGGGCTGGATGGCGTTGTCAGCCGCTATACCTACGATGCATGCGGGCGCACGCTGTCGCGCACTTTTGCCGCCGGGCACCCTGAGGCGATTACCCACCGTTTTAGCTGGAGCGCGGCAGGGCAGTTGCTCACGCGATCCACACCGGAAGGCCAGACGCGCTGGCGCTGGTCTGCTGCGGGATACCCTGAGCGCGTTAGCCTGCACCCACAGCTTGATGAAAACAGCTGGAGCGCCGAAGCGGAGCAGGAGCTGAACTTCACTTTCGATGCGCTGGGGCGCGTGATCGGTGAGCAGGGAGAAAACGGTACACTCGGCTGGGGCTACGATGCGCTGGGTAATCGCACCTCGTTACAGTTGCCGGATGGCCGTGAGCTGAAACAGTTCTATTACGGCAGCGGGCATTTGTTGAGTATTGCGCTGGATAACCTGCCGATCAGTGATTTTGGCCGCGACACCTTGCACCGGGAAATTAGCCGCACGCAAGGGCTGCTCACCACCCGTAGTGATTACGACCGCCTTGGACGCCTGTATCGACGCGACGTCTTTAGCGGCAACGCCCAGCGTCCGGCGCCACGGCGCTGGTCCCGCCGCTGGGATTACGATCACCGCAATAACCTGGTGCGCGAAGAGCGGGACGATAATCCGTTTAACTGGTATCGCTGGAAATACGACGATGCCGGGCGCTTGCTGACGCAGGACGGTACTCTGCCGGGGCAGGAACAGTGGCGCTGGGATGCAGCAAGCAACCCTGTCGATACAACGGTGCAGCATGCCGTGCGTCACAACCGCGTCACGCAGCTACATGGTATCCGCTGGCAATATGACATCCACGGTCGTACCGTGGAGAAAGATAACGGCCAGACGCGCTGGCGCTATCGCTATGATGGCGAACACCGGCTGACGGAGGTCATCAGCCAGCCGCGTGACCGCAATAAGCCGCAGGTACAGGTCAGTTTTCGTTATGACCCGCTGGGACGACGTATCAGCAAAACACGCCGCCAGATGCGCGCTGGCCAGCCGGTTGGGCAAAGCGTTACCACGCGTTTCGTCTGGGACGGTTTCAGGTTATTACAGGAAATTCAGGACGATGTGCCGCTGACTTATGTTTACAGCGATCAGGGCAGTTTCGACCCGCTGGCGCGCATCGATGGTATTACCAACCCGGACATTTACTGGTTTCACAATCAGCCAAATGGCACGCCGGAGCGTCTCACCGACGCGGAAGGTGAACTGCGTTGGGAAGGGCAGAATAGCGCGTGGGGGAAACTGCTGCATGAAACACCGCTGCATACGCCGGAATATGCCCAGAACCTGCGCATGCAGGGACAATACCTGGATCGCGAAACCGGCTTACACTACAATCTGTTCCGCTATTACGACCCGGACTGCGGGCGCTTTACCCAGCAGGACCCGATAGGGCTGGCGGGGGGGCTCAATCTTTACCAGTATGCGCCGAATGCGCAGGGGTGGGTGGACCCGTGGGGGTTGAGTCGTTGTAAACTTGGGAAGAAAACGGGTAAATACTCAGCAATAAAACCGGGACCATTAAGTGATGATCTTGCTGGTACTTTTGCTGGCGGTCGGTACCAGGAAATTATCTTAGCGAGAGACACAGATTTTTATCGAGCAGGTGTATCGAATAGAGAGTTTGGACAATTCTTCAGTTTGGATATGCCCAAAAGTGTTATCCAGACCAGAATTGATAAGGCTGTATTACCTAAATGGCCTGGTGGGGGAGAATCTCCGCTGGATACGGTATTTAAAATAAGGGTACCTGCTGGAACGAAGGTTTACATTGGTGAGGTCGGTTCACAAAATGGTTTTTATCTTGGGGGAACAGAGCAAATTGTTATACCGCAAGCATGGAATATACCGGGAATACAAGTGATTGGTAAATGGGGTTTGTTATGATTGAAAATGTGAAAAAGTATGTAAAATCTATTTCTATATTGTTGCAGAGTAATGGCGAAAACAACTTGGCTCATTACATGGATCAGCTTCTATCAATCGCCGAAGAAGATCCTGAGTACTTTATAGATAATGTTAAAAGACTATTTGGCGGGATGGGAAGTTTAAATGATGTGGTTTTTAGTCTAAATGGTAAGCCACTGATAGAGGAAAATAATCAACTTGATGAATTGCGGCGGAAGTTATATGAAGCTTGCTTTTCTTATAAATACAAATCTTAAAAAACATGCAAGCTTATCTAGGATACCTCATATGTGTAAAGGATTATGCGGCATAACATTGAGTTTGATAATATTGTTCGCAGGTTTTTAAAAAATGCAAAAATTAGAGGATTTTTATTCTGGCGATGACCGTTGGCAACGTTATGTTGCGTTTTACAATAAAGATTATCTCGACGATAATGCTAAGTTTTTAGCTAATAGACTTAATGGGTCTCTGGATTTGGCTGTAATTATTTACGGTAAAAGAGGAATTAAGGAAGGTGTCTGGTGGATTGAGCAGCACGTTCCGATGCTTGATAATCTTAGACCAGTAGATTGTCTCGATGATAAACAGTTGATTTATCGGTTGAGAGAATGCCTAATTAGAATGCCATAGCGTAAGTTTGATTTGGTGGTTGCCTGTAATTCTTGTAAATAAATTCTTTTTGCTCCATGTGTTTTTGAGAATAAGGGCAGATAATATTTCACGCGACCTGCTCTGACATTCGATTATGCAGCGATTTTAGGGCGTTCAGAGCTATATTTTGATCCTCTGCGTCAAATAATTAAGATTACATGGGATGAGAAAATTAACTGGTCGAATAAATTTTTGCTGTCATGTATCTAATGTACGCTGGAGTGTAATTTTGACAGATTTACTGAGTCACTTCCCGTCGTAATTTTCAATCCTTGCTTTTGGTTTATCGACATGTTTGTAACGAAAAAATTGATAATTAATACGTTATTTAGCGGGTGCAGTTTTGCTGTTTTATAGAATTATCAGGAGTAGTTATGGCTGAAGTGAACGTTATTCATAAAGAAAAGGGTGATTTCTTTATTTTGCAAAGCGATGATAAATATCTTATCTGTATGATTTGGCCCTATAACAGTATGTGGGATGTGCAAAAATGTTTTATTCTCGAAAATGCCGAGTTAAGTCGATATAGAGATTTTCATGAGATGGTCGCATTAGCAAAAGATATGCGCGACAATTATGATAAATACAAACATCGTGAAGTCCCGGTTCCTGAGTTTAAAGTGCGTTAGAACGGATGTGAATTAACTTTATGCGAAATGTTTTTTTTGGCAACGTGCGTTTGTCGATCCTTTTTGTTTGCTTGTTCTCTTTTTTCTCTTTTGACGCTGCTGCGGGTATTGATATCACCCATTTTGACCAGCTCGAAACCGTCGAAAATATCACTGCAGATAAGCAGGTGCAGGCGTCGTTAAAAAATGTCTTAGGGCCAGATTATGCTGCGTTTACAGGCAATTTCGATGTCTATGGCGAACCGCGACACACTGCGGATGGCGGGTTATTCGTGGAAGGCTGGCTGAAAGATCTCTATCTGGAAAATGCCTCCGCATTTGTGATTTACCCGGATGGCAGGCTTTCTGCCGCATGGGTATTACCAACGGCATCGGTTGCGCACTATAAAAGCAACACAGGCGAAAAACGCATTCCTGAGGCATTGCAACAATGGGTTAGCCGTTTTCAGGACGTGTCGTTTAATGCGCCCGCGGTTAATCAAACGGCTGAGACCTTCGTCGATTTTTTTGAAACCCCTAAATTTAAGATAAAGGTTGTCACTGTGTGTGGTAGCGGCGCGAATTGTGACGAAGCAACGTACTACGGCGTGCGTAAAAATGATCGGGCCGAAGTCAATCTGCACGGCTTTGCGGTGCGGAAATCTTGTGAACAGTCGATCTGTCCTGTTATTACCTACACCTTTAAAAACGGCACCACCACTTATCTGTTGAGTAAAATTGATAACAGCTTAACCGTGATACAAAACAATAAAATCCTCCTTGATGAAAAAGGTATCTGGAAAGCGCATGAGTAGATTCGCATTCCAATGTCACCGTGCGTTTCAAAGGAGCAGGTGATCTGCTGCAAAACAGAGAAGCGTTGAGGGCGTTATTGAGGGGAATTATTTCAGCCATCACCTTTTCGCTGCTGAATTAACCGTATGAGAAAATGCACATGGATCTGTTAACCCGTGAAGAGGGCGAAGCGTTACTGCTCAAATTTCTCAGCAGAGCGCTCAAAAATCCGTCGGATATTGAAACATTAATGGCAATGGCCAGAGAACATCCATCGACTATTCCCATGAAGGGGATTATCTACCAGTACGATCGCATGGAAAAAAATGCGTTATCGAAAGCGGATCTTGACGACCTGTCGACCTTGATGTTTTTTTACGGGCCTTAAGAATCAACTCATTTTCTGTGATGCTGAAAAGGAACAGACGCACGTTATGCACGCTATTCATCCAACACATCAGCGGCTTTATTTTGTCGTTGCGAGCTTATTGCTCTCCTGTTGCGCCAGCGCCGCGTCGGCAACGGATTTTTCCGGGCAGTGGCACGGCAGTGAAAGCAACGAATCCACATTAACGCTGAAATTATCCCAGCAGAATAACGAGCTTACTGGATCGTATTGCTTTATTACTCAGCGCGGCAACCGCATCGATTGCCCGGATGAACAGCAGAATAACCTGCGCGGCGAGGTTAAAAATAATATCGCTATCGTTACGTTTGATTCGAGCTTTGGCGGTAAAAACGGTAAAGCCAGGCTGGTTATTAATGATGACAAACTGGCGTGGCATCTGACGCAACCGCCTGAACACGGTGATTATTACGCCCCGGAAAATTACGCGCTGGTTAAAGAGACCGTTCACGCTGGCGCGACGACGAAAATTATCCGCACGGATAATTTTATGATTGCGATCCGCAATAATTGTGGCGCGTTTACTACGCCTTGCGATGATCTGCTTTATACCGGGGCGCGAAACCGCGACAGCCAGCAGATTAGCCTGCACGGTAAAACGCGGGTGGGTGATGCAAATCGCGTAATTGGCGCAGAATTCCGCAATGGGAATGTGCTTTATCTTGTCGATTACAACCCGCCGAAACTGGTGGTGACTCAGGCGGGTAAAACGCTTGTCAACCAGGCGGGTAGCTGGCTTAAATAGCGCTTCTTCTGACTGGCTATGGAAAAGTTAATGCGTCGAGTATTCCCTGTTTTTGCGCTACTGCTTGGTTTTGCTGCCCAGGCGGCGCAAACGCCGCTGACGGAAAACGACTTCAGCGTGGAAATCAACAAACAGGCTATCACCCTGGGGCAGGACTGGGATCGCAATCTGATGGCGGCTCTCGGGAAACAAACCAGCGAGGACTTCGTCGGTGAAGTGCCGTTTGGCGAGGAAAACTATAAGTTTTACCGCCACATTTTTCCGGGCTTTGATATCTACAGCGCCAATATCGACTGGCAGCAACGCGGCAAAAGCGTCGACAGTTACGTCATCGGGCAGATAACGCTGCATTCTCCCACATTGCATACCGCGCGTGGTGTAGCGCCCGGCGATGCGAAACAGCGTGTGATTGAGCAGTATGGCGCGGGTGAAACCGATAACAGCGATGGCGAAGAGTGGATTATGTATTCACTGGCGCGCAAAAATATCGCTTTCGATGTCACCGGCGGCAAAGTGCAGGTCATTAATATCAGCACTGGAAATGACTGAACGGGCGACCTGAATTTTCAATTTCGGGCCAGGGTGACGACGATGAAAATTGACAAGCTCATTAAGAAACGCGTGATGCTGCACGATGGCCTGGAAACGCGCTTTTTTAATCAACATGTCGAATTGATTTGCCCGCGTTGCCAGAAGCCAATTGAGCCAGATCTCTACCAGAGCAGGGATTTCGCCCGGCTGCCAGAGCACATCCAGGCCGCGGTGGCGGCAAGAATCAAAGCCATTACTTTCAATCCTGAGGCTTATACGCGTTACTCCGCGCCAGAGGGTTCGCTTCTGTGTTCTGCACATAGCTGTGAAGACGGGCAGGGGAAAACGCTGGTTATCTTCAGTTATAAAGAGCAGCAGCCTGCCCGTTACATCGCCACGCTTTATGCGCTGCTGGCGGTTAGCGAGGATGAATAGCGCGCGGCGGAAAGCATTGCAGTATCTAAAACCCGTCACCACCCGCTGATACTCGCGCAATAAAAAACCCCCGGTCGGACACTCCGCCAGGGGTTTTTCACATCTTACTTAACGCTGGTTACAGCCGGCGCACTGTTTGTTCTGGATCTGCTGGAAGAAGTCGTTACCTTTGTCGTCCACCAGAATGAACGCCGGGAAGTTCTCCACTTCAATTTTCCAGATCGCTTCCATACCCAGTTCCGGGTAAGCCACGCATTCAAGACTCTTAATGCTCTGCTGCGCCAGTACGGCAGCCGGACCGCCAATACTCCCCAGATAGAAACCGCCGTGTTTGGCACAGGCATCGGTCACTTGCTGGCTGCGGTTGCCTTTTGCCAGCATGATCATGCTCGCGCCGTGCGATTGCAGCAGGTCCACGTAGGAGTCCATACGCCCTGCGGTGGTTGGGCCAAGCGAACCGGACGCATACCCTTCTGGTGTTTTTGCCGGGCCGGCGTAGTAGATCGGGTGATCTTTGACGTACTGCGGCAACTCTTCGCCGTTATCAATCAGCTCTTTCAGCTTCGCGTGGGCAATATCGCGCGCCACGATAATCGTGCCGTTCAGCGAAACGCGGGTCGATACCGGGAACGCGGAAAGCTGCGCGAGGATCGCTTTCATCGGCTGGTTGAGGTCGATTTTCGCCACATCGCCTTCACCCTGCTGGCGCAGTTCTACCGGAATATACTGCCCCGGATTGTGCTCCATCTTCTCGATCCAGATGCCTTCGCGGTTGATCTTCGCTTTGATGTTACGGTCGGCGGAGCAGGAGACGCCCATGCCGATAGGGCAGGAGGCACCGTGGCGCGGCAGACGGATCACGCGGATATCGTGAGCGAAATATTTACCACCAAACTGCGCGCCGAGGCCGAGATTTTGCGCTTCCTGCATCAGCTCCTGTTCAAGCTGGACATCGCGGAATGCCTGGCCATGCTCGTTACCTTCGGTCGGCAGGCCATCGTAGTAGCGGGTTGAGGCCAGTTTCACCGTTTTCAGTGTTGATTCAGCCGACGTACCGCCAATCACGAACGCAATATGGTATGGCGGGCAGGCTGCCGTGCCGAGGGTACGCATCTTCTCAACCAGATAGTTTTTCAGCTTCGCCGGTGTAATCAGCGCTTTGGTTTCCTGGTAGAGATACGTTTTGTTGGCAGAACCACCGCCTTTAGCGATGCAGAGGAATTTATACTCGTCGCCGTCGACGCTATAGAGATCGATCTGTGCAGGCAGGTTAGTGCCGGTGTTGACCTCTTTATACATATCCAGCGGCGCATTCTGCGAATAACGCAGGTTATCTTCGGTGTAGGTGTTGTACACGCCACGCGCCAGCGCGGCTTCATCGCCGCCGCCGGTCCACACGCGTTGACCTTTTTTACCCATAATGATGGCCGTGCCGGTGTCCTGGCAGGTCGGCAGCACGCCTTTAGCGGCGATTTCAGAGTTTCGCAGGAATTGCAGAGCAACGTATTTGTCGTTTTCGCTCGCTTGCGGGTCATGCAGAATGGCCGCCACCTGTTTCTGGTGGGAAGGGCGCAGCATAAAGGAAGCATCATGGAACGCGCGTTGCGCCAGCAGCGTGAGTGCTTCCGGCTCGACTTTCAGCACTTGCTGACCGTCGAAGTCGGCAACAGAGACATATTCACGGCTCAGTAGGTAATATTCCGTATTGTCTTTCGCCAGCGGGAACGGGTCCTGATAAACAAAGGGTTTGTTCGACATAGCTCTTTACTCCATAAAAATAAAACCGCCGGGAAAGCCCGGCGGTTACGAATCAGAACATCATGGTGATCCACGGATAACCAATCAACAGCAGGGCGGCCAGGAAGATAGCACCGAAGATGGTGCCCAGACGCCAGTAATCTTTGGTCGGCAGGTAGCCGCTACCGTAGTAAATCGGGCTTGGGCCAGTACCGTACGGGGTGATGATGCCCATCACACCGAGCGAGGTACACAGAACCAGAACCACCACTTCCATATTGATGCCAGGAATTGTCGCGGCGATGGTCAGCATCGCAGGCAGCAGCGCCGTGGTGTGCGCGGTGGTGCTGGCGAACAGATAGTGCAGCAGGTAGAACGCCAGCAGCAGAGCGATGGTCGCCATCCCCGGAGAGATACCGCTCATCAGCAGGCCGCCTTCTTTACCTAACCAGGCGATAAAGCCAGTGGTGGAGAGGCCATCGGCCAGCGCAACTAACGTGGCGAACCAGACGAAGGTGTTCCATGCCGGTTTGTTGCTGGTAATGTCGTTCCAGGTTAACACGCCGGTCCACAGCATCAGCACGACCACCAGCAGCGCTGCAAGCGCAGGCTCGATAAAGTCGGCGGCGAAGATCCACATCAGCAGCGCACAGCAGACAAACACCAGCAGCAGGATTTCATTGCGTGACATTCTGCCCAGTTTTTCCAGCTCACGGCTGGCCCACAGTGGCACTTCGTCATTGATTTTCACTTCTGGCGGGTAGAACCAGTACGCCAGCAGCGGCATGGTCAGAATCAACAGTACGCCCAGCGGCAGGAAGGCGATAAACCAGCTGCCCCACGAGATGTTAATGCCAACGGTGCTTTTCACCAGCGCCAGCGCCAGCAGGTTCGGTGCCAGTGCGGAAAGGAACATAGAACTGGTGATACAGGCTGCAGTAATCGCCACCCACATCAGGTAAGAACCGATGCGGCGCGCGCTTGGATCGTTCGGTTTGGAACCGTACAGCGGCGGCAGGTTGGCGATAATCGGGTAGATTGTCCCGCCGCTGCGCGCGGTGTTTGACGGTGTGAACGGTGCCAGCAGCAGGTCGGCGAAAGTAATGGCATAACCGAGCGTCAGGCTGCGGCGACCAAGGTATTTCACCAGAATCAGCGCCAGGCGGCGACCAAACTGGGTTTTATCGTAACCGGCGGCAAACATAAACGCGCCGAAGATAAGCCACACGGTGGAGTTACCGAAACCGCTCACTGCCCATTTAAAGGACTGACCAGCAAGTTTGAATTTCGGGTCGGCCAGTTGTTCAGGGCTGAACAGCAGCCACTGGCTACACAGCGCGATAACCACCACGCCGGTCATGCCGATAACCGCACCCGGCAGGGGTTCGAAAATCAGGCCGACAATCACGCCAACGAAAATAGCAAAGTAGTGCCAGGCAAACGGCGGTAAACCTTCCGGCACCGGGACAAACAGCAGAAGCACTGCCACGATAATCGGCAACGCCATCATTATCAGGCGGTTTTTATTTCCGGCTTTTGCACTGGCTGCAGGAGCAGACGGTGGGGTTGTTGTTTTCTCTGTCATAGTGAGCATCTACAAGTAGTTAAAAATTCGGTCATGCGCGGAAAGTGAATCTCTGATTATTTTAGTTTCAAAAGTTACTTTAATTTTTTATTGAGACTTTTCACATTCTGGCATGTGTTGTTTAACGCAAATTCAATCGCATTAAATAAAAATCTGAGCGTATTTATATATTGCTCTTCCATTGGCGAATACTCTTGATTGAGATCAAGAAAACGAAACGAACGACACTTTTTTTAATAAACTGAATACCCACAGAGTATTATGTGGTTAATTTCACAAAATTGCCGCAAATGTTAAAAAATGGTGCTGATAATAACTCTCATTAACGATTTTTTTTCTTTTAAGTATATGATAATTATCTATTTTATTATTTGAATAAAGCTGGAAAGGAAAAGTGTGAAGTAATCGCAATGTTACCGGTAATTAAAGCCATGTGAACACGATATTTAAAAATGATAATACACTGGAGGTAGCTCTGTTATTAGGGTGGTTAAATAGTTTTATAACTAACGTAATTAATTTGGTAATTAAAATTCACGGTATATTAAATACACGACATCAGGATTAAAAAATAGAACGAAAAATAAATCCGTCACCGAATTCAAAGTTTTTAATTTTTAGATTTGGAGTTTAATTATGACCAGCAACGAACGCATCCTCAGCCCGTTTACCTTGCCGAATGGCGCAGAACTGAAAAACCGTTTGTTAATGGCGCCAATGACCACCTGCACAGGTTATTTTGACGGCACTGTCAGCAGTGAACTGGTGGAATATTATCGCGCCCGCGCCGGAAGTATCGGCACCATTATTGTTGAATGCTGTTTTGTCGATGATCTCGGCCTGGCATTTCCGGGTGCTATCGGTATTGATAACGACGAGAAAATCGCCGGTCTGGCAAAAATTGCGGCAGCGATTAAAGCCGAGGGCTCGAAAGCGATTTTGCAGATTTACCACGGCGGCCGCATGGTCGAACCGAAGCTGATTGGTGGTCGTACTCCGGTTGGCCCGAGCGCTATTGCCGCACCGCGTGATGGCGCAGCCACCCCGGTTGCGCTGACCACCGCCGAAGTTGAAGGAATGATTGGTAAATTTGGTGAAGCCGTGCGCCGCGCCATTCAGGCCGGGTTCGACGGTGTCGAAATTCACGGTGCCAATACTTATCTTATTCAGCAATTCTTCTCGCCAAACTCCAACCAGCGTGACGATGAGTGGGGCGGCAGCCGCGATAACCGCGCGAAGTTCCCGCTGGCCGTACTGGATATCACCCATAAAATGGCGCGTCAGTATGCCGACGATGCCTTTATTATCGGCTACCGTTTCTCGCCGGAAGAGCTGGAAGTGCCCGGCATCCGTTTTGATGACACCATGTTCCTGCTGGAAAAACTGGCGGCGCGCGGTGTTGATTACCTGCACTTCTCCGTTGGCGCGGCGCTGCGTCCTTCCATTAACGACACCAGCGACCCGACGCCGCTGATTGATAAATATTGCACCATGCGTTCTGCAATGCTGGCGCAGATCCCGGTGATGGGCGTAGGTGGCGTGGTGAATGCCGCCGATGCTGAGCAGGGGCTGGATCACGGCTATGACCTGATTGCGGTAGGCCGCGCGTGCATCGCGTACCCGGACTGGACGGCGCGTATCGCCAGTGGTGAAAACCTGGAACTGTTCATTGATAGCACCCAGCGTGAAGCGCTGAATATCCCGGAACCGCTGTGGCGCTTCTCGCTGGTGGAAGCGATGATCCGCGACATGAGCATGGGCGCATCGAAATTTAAGCCAGGTCTTTTTGCTGAAACGGTTCAGGATGATGCAAACGAGCTGGTTATCAATGTCAGCCTCGATACTGACCGCATCGTCGATATTGAACTTGCCGCAAGCACCGTTGATAGCGTTGAATTCACCAGCAGCTTTGAAGAGATCCGTGGCCGTATCCTGACGGCGAACAGCCCGCACGTCGACGCCATTTCTGGCGCCACCAGCCAGAGCGAAGCGGTGAAAAAAGCGGTATCAAAAGCGATGGTGAAATCCAGCAAAGCGCTGGCGGCGGAAGAGGGCAGTGACTCGCAGGAACCCAAACGTTATGACGTGGTGGTCGTCGGTAGCGGCGGCGCGGGTCTGGCAGCGGCAATCCAGGCGCACGACGAAGGGGCGAGCGTACTGATTGTTGAAAAAATGCCGACCATTGGCGGTAACACCATTAAAGCCTCTGCGGGGATGAACTCCGCAGAAACCCGCTTCCAGCGCGTAAAAGGCATTCAGGACAGCAAAGAGCTGTTCTACGCGGAAACCCTGAAAGGCGGCGGTAATAAAAACAACCCGGCACTGCTGCGCCGCTTTGTGGAAAATGCGCCAGAAGCCATCGAATGGCTGGCCCGTCGCGGCATTATGCTTAACGACATCACCACCACTGGCGGGATGAGCATTGACCGTACGCACCGTCCGCGTGACGGATCGGCAGTCGGTGGCTACCTGATTAGCGGCCTGGTGCGTAACGTCACCAAACGCGGCATTGATGTAATGCTGGATACTTCAGTCGACGATATTCTGTTCGAGCAAAATGAAGTGCGCGGTGTGCGCCTGCTGACCGAAGAGCAGGAGAGCGTGGTGGTTGAAGCGAAAAGCGTGATTGTGGCGACCGGTGGTTTTAGCGCCAACAGCGCCATGGTAGTGAAATACCGCCCGGATCTGGACGGTTTTGTTACCACCAACCATAAGGGCGCGACTGGCGGTGGTATTGCACTGCTGGAACGAATTGGCGCGGGCACCGTGGATATGGGCGAAATTCAGATCCACCCGACCGTTGAGCAGAATACCTCATATCTGATTTCCGAATCGATTCGCGGCGGCGGTGCTATCCTCGTCAGCCAGCAGGGGAAACGCTTCTTTAACGAAATGTCGACCCGCGATAAAGTCTCGGCGGCAATCATCGCCCTGCCGGAACATTACGCTTACATCGTGTTTGATGAGCATGTCAGAGCGAAAAACAAAGCGGCAGATGAGTATATCGCGCGTGGTCTGGTCACCAGCGCCAGCTCGCCGCGCGAACTGGCGGATAAACTGGGTATTGATTACCACGCTTTCCTGGCCACGCTTGAGCGCTACAACGGCTTTGTGGAAAAACAGCACGATGAAGACTTTGGTCGCACCACCGCACTGCGTGCGCCGATCAACGAAGGACCGTTCCACGCGATCCAGATTGCACCGGGTGTGCACCACACCATGGGCGGGGTAACCATCAACACTGAAACCGAAGTGTTGAACACAGAAAACCAGGTGATTGCGGGCGCTTACGCCGCCGGGGAAGTGGTGGGCGGTCTGCATGGCGGCAACCGTATCGGCGGGAACGCCGTTGCCGATATCATTATCTTCGGCTCACTGGCGGGACATCAGGCGGCGATGCGCGCCAAACGCGGCTAACCACGTGCTACACTTCAGGCCTGCCACTGCGCAGGCCTGTTCAATTTAGCCCATCAGGAGAGTGCGATGTCCGATAACCGTGTCTGGAGCTACTCTGCAACCCTTATGGGTTCTCCCATTCTGCTGAAACTCTTTGCCGATAACGAAGCGCTTGCCTCCCGTGTTTTTGGGCTTATCAAACGTTACGAAGATCTTTTGACGGTCAACCGCGCCCATTCGCAGGTAATGGACATCAATCACGCGGCGGGACAGCATCCGGTGGCGGTCAGCCGTCCGGTGTTTGAACTGATTAAATGCGCCAAAGCTGCCAGCATGGTGCAGGATAGCGCCTTTAACCTGGCGATTGGCCCGCTGGTTAAGCTGTGGCGTATCGGTTTTAAAGGCGACCGTGTACCGCCAGCCGACGAGATAGCCGCGCGGCTGCGCATCACTCATCCGCAGGATGTGGTGCTGAATGATGCCGACAGCAGCGTGTTTCTCACCCAACCAGGGATGGAAATCGATCTTGGCGCAATCGCCAAAGGCTTTATCGCCGATCGGGTGCGCGATTACCTGCATCAGCAGGATGTGCGCGACGGGCTGATTAACCTTGGGGGGAATGTTCAAACTCTGGGCACACCGCAAGGTAGCTGGTCAATTGGGCTGAAAAAACCTTTCTCGTCCAGCGATGCGCTGGTGGGCTCGATTGATGTGGTGAATCAATCGGTGGTGACATCCGGCACGTACGAACGCTATTTCGAACAGGATGGCAAACGCTGGCACCATATTCTTGATCCGCGCAGTGGTTACCCGCTGGATAACGAACTCGACAGCGTGACCATCATTTCCCGCGATTCGCTCGACGGCGATATCTGGACCACGCTTATCTTCGGTCTCGGTGTGGAAAAAGGCTGTGCGTTACTGAAACAGCGCGAGGATATTGAAGCGATTTTCGTCACCAAAAACCGCGACATTATCCTCTCTTCACAGCGTCAGTTTCGCTTTACGCCGTGCGACGACAGCTACCGGATCACTGACTGTACTGCTTAAGCAAGCTGTATTGATCGGCAATCAACTGGTAGCGATATACCGGTCGACCGGTCGCGCCGTAGTGAATGGTGGTGTAGAGAATATTGATTTGGGCAAGCCAAATCAGATATTTACGGCACGACACGCGCGAAATATTCACCGCATTCGCCAGCTCATCGGTGGAAAACTCGATACCCGGATGGGCGTCAATCCACTGGCAAATAGTGCGCAATGTCTGCGCGGTTAACCCTTTTGGCAGACGACGTGTGTCTGCGGCTTCCGGTGCGCCACCGTGTAAAAGGCGGTCGACATCAGACTGCTCATAGTAAGGATGCGCGCTCATCAGCTTGCGCTTTTCGCGCCACGAGGTCAGCGCCTCTTCAAAGCGCGGGAACTGGAAAGGCTTGATCAGATAATCCACCACCCCATAGTGCAGCGAGGTCTGAATGGTCGCCGCATCAGCGGAGGAGGTGATCATAATGACATCAATCGCCCGACCGCTGGCACGAATGGTCGGCAGCAGATCCAGTCCGCTGTCCTGCTGCATATAGACATCCAGCAGCACCAGATCGATATCCCGCTGCGGATCGTTAATCATCTCCTCGGCCTGGCGCAGCGTCGACGCCGTGCCGCAGCACTGAAAGCCGGCGATCTGCGCCACATACATGCGGTTCAGCTCGGCGACCATGGCATCATCGTCAACAATTAATACATTTATCACGCGTTCTTCCTTTCACTATCCCAGGGGAGATGGACAAAAAATTGGGTAAAGACACCGGGTTCAGACTCGACGGTGATCGTGCCGCCAAGTTCGGTGAGCTGCTGGCTGGCAAGAAACAGCCCAACGCCCCGGTTATCACCTTTCGTTGAGAATCCTTTACGGAAAATGGCATCGATATTGTCCGGCGCAATGCCCGGACCATCGTCGCTCACTTCACCTGTCAGCCAGCCATCCTGATAATGCAGCAGGATACCCACTTCGCCTTCCGGCTGACTACTCATGGCATCAAGCGCGTTTTCGATGAGATTCCCCAGCACCGTCACCAGCACGGTCACTTGCTTCTCATTGGGGTTATCCGGCACCAGGCTCTCATCCGCCAGCGTCAGCGTAAAACCGCGCTCTTTCGCCCGGTTGATTTTGCCTAACAGAAAACCCGCCACCACCGGGGATTTAACCCGGTGCTGAATAGCGCCAATATCGGTTTGATAATTCTGCGCGGTTTGCAGCACATACTCTTCAAGCTTGTCATAACTTTTCATGTTTAACAGGCCGAGAATAACATGCAGCTTGTTCATAAATTCGTGGGAGGTGGTGCGCAACGCATCAACATAATTCACCATCCCGTCCAGTCGCTGGAGCAGCTGGCTCACTTCGGTTTTATCGCGGAATGTGCTGATCGCACCAATCACCACGCCCTGGCTGCGTACCGGCACGGTATTGCTGAGCAGCAGCAGACCGTTGCAACCGAGCTCGCGGTCATGGGTTGGCTCGCCGGTTTCCAGCACTTCCAGCAGGTCGGCGAGCAGAGGCCCGTGCCCGGCTGAACCATCCGGCGCGTTGGTCAGCAGCATCTGCCGCGCGGCATGGTTAAGCAGCGTTACGCGCCCGTCAGCATCGACGGCAATCACCCCTTCTTTGAGCGACTGTAACATCGCCTGGCGCTGCTTGAATTGCGCTGAAATCTCGTGCGGCTCAAGGCCAAGCAAAATGCGTTTCAGCACCCGCACCAGTTGCCAGGTGCCGAGCGAGCCTACCAGCGCGCTAAACAGCAGCGTCCACATCACCGCCCAGCGGCTGCGGCTGACTTGCTGATCGACTTTGCTCAGCGAGATCCCGACCACGACCACGCCAATTTGCTGATTGGCGTGGTCGTATACCGGCGTAAAAACGCGTAATGCGGGTGCCAGCACGCCGCGATTCACCGCGACATTCTCTTTGCCTTTCAGCGCCGGGTTAAGATCCTCACCAATAAAGTGTTGCCCGATGATCCCGGCGTTCGGGTGCGAATAACGGATGCCGTGCATATTGGTGACAATGGCATACAGCAGATCGTTACGGGCAGCGACCGCTTCCGTCAGCGGCTGGATCACGTTGCTGTCGGGCGGCAACAATAATCCACGCTTGATTTCAGGCGAATCAGCCAGCGTGCGCGCAACGGCCAGTGCCGTCTCTTTTACACCATCACGCGTGGCATTGCTGATTTGCCAGAACCACAGGGCAAAGGCCAGCAGCAACACCGAACCGATAACGCTGCATATCATTAGCGTCACGGTGGTGCTGAGCTTCATAGGGCGTTTGCGTGGTTTTATCCGCTGCGCTAACTCTTTCATGCCAAACCCAATTATTCACATCGAGATAGTTATTATCACCGAAGGCGTAAAAATCTTAAAGCGGCGTGAGACGCACAAAATGCGCGGTGTAGCCGTGAAGCGTGACCCCATTCGCAGGTAAGGCAGATAAATAACCTTATAGTGAGTGTGGAACCATTCAGAAGGAGCAGGGTATGAGCAGTAAGCCAAACGGTTCACTAGTGGAACGTCGCAACCGCCGCACGACCGACATCGACCGGCTCGCTACGCTGGATATGCTGACGCTCATCAATGAGGAAGATAAACAGGTCACCGACGCGGTAAGCGCCTGTTTGCCGGAGATCGCCCGGCTGGTGGATAACGCCAGCGCGACGCTGAACCGCGCCGGCAGGGTGGTGATTATCGGCGCCGGTGCGTCCGGGCAGGCGGCGATACAAACCGCACAAGGTTTTGCCCCGGATACGCGCCACGGCGTTATCGGCGTGGTGGCCGGTGGTATCAATGCTAACGCGCAAGCGCGTGACGCGGCGGCGGCAAATTATGAACGCGGTGTCGCCGATTTACAGGCCATCAACTTTAGCCATGACGACATGCTGGTGGCGCTATCGGTCAGTGGCAAAACGCCGTGGACATGGGGCGCGTTGCGCCATGCCTGGTCGCTCGGCGCACGTATCGCGCTGGTTTGTCGGGGCCACGATAGCGAAGCCGCCCAGTTAGCGGATATCGTGCTGGCACCAGACAGCGGCGCAGAGGTGGTGAGTGGCTTTAGCGAACCGAAAGCGCGTCTTGCCCAGCAGCAGATCCTCAACATGCTGGCAACCGGTCTTGCTATCCGCACCGGGCGTGTTTTCAGCAATCTGCGGGTGGATGTGCAGGCGACAAATGTGCACTGGGCAGAGCGGCAAATCTCGCTGGTGATGGCGGCTACGCAGTGTTCGCGCGAGCAAGCGAAAAGCGCGCTGGAAAGCTGCGATCATCAATGTCGCACGGCGATACTCATGGTGCTGACCGGTCAAGATGCCTGGCGCGCGCGCGATCTGTTAACGGAGAATAACGATCATTTGCGAATCGCCTTACAGGGGGCGAAAACGCATCTTGCTGATGTCTGAATAACAAAAAAGCCCGCAGGCACTCATCTTGCGGGCTTTTTTATTTTCGTTTAATTTCCCTCGAGTCGTTTGATATTTCTCTGCTTTAAAATAAATCCCGACGATATTAATTCCACACAAAATATGCCACTGCTTTTTTTAATTTAAAAAAGCGGCGAAATAATATTTATCGATATGAGCTGATTTGTGAATGATATTTTAAATTAACGTAAAAGTGCGTTAATATCTGTTTTCACAAATCACACCTGCTATGTAACCTTATAATTATGCCTGCAATGAAAAAGACAATTATCTCGCTCAGCGCCGTCGCGTTACTCGTCAGTTCAGTGACCAGCGCGTACGCAGAAGAGACGCAAAAAACGGACTTCCTGCTGATTGGCGGCGGCATCATGAGCGCCTCTCTGGGCACCTGGCTGCAGGAGTTGCAGCCGGAGTGGAAACAAGTGATGGTGGAAAAACTCGATGGCGTGGCGCTCGAGTCTTCTAACGGCTGGAATAATGCCGGCACCGGTCACTCGGCAAATATGGAACTTAACTACACGCCGCAGCGTGCGGATGGTTCTATTGATGTCAGCAAAGCGCTGGAAATTAATGAGCAGTTTATGATTTCCCGCCAGTTCTGGTCGGCACAGGTTAAGCGCGGTATTTTGAATAACCCGCACGCTTTTATTAATTCCACGCCGCACATGAGTTTCGTCTGGGGCGATAATGTTGATTATCTGGCAAAACGTTATGCTGCGTTGCAGCAAACGACTTTATTCCAGGGCATGAAATTCTCCACCGACCATCAGCAAATTAAACAGTGGGCACCGCTGGTGATGGAAGGGCGCGACCCGAACCAGAAAGTCGCCGCCACCTGGACGCCGGTCGGCACCGATGTTAACTACGGTGAAATTACCCGCCAATTGGTTGGCAGCCTGAAAAAAAGCAGCAACTTCTCGCTGCAAACCTCTTCCGAAGTGACCGATTTCAAACGCAATGCCGATAACTCCTGGCATGTCACCATCAAAGACGTGAACAGCGGCAACGAGCACGCCATCGATGCGAAATATGTCTTTATCGGTGCCGGTGGTGGGGCGCTGAAGCTGCTGCAAAAAACCGGCATCCCGGAAGCAGACAACTACGCAGGCTTCCCGGTTGGCGGTTCCTTCCTGATGACGGAAAACCCGGCGATCACCAGCCAGCACCAGCAAAAAGTCTATGGTCAGGCGTCCGTTGGCGCGCCGCCGATGTCGGTGCCGCATATCGATGCCCGCTTTATTGATGGCAAACGCGTGGTGCTGTTTGGGCCGTTCGCGACCTTCTCCACCAAGTTCCTGAAAAACGGCTCCTTCTTCGACCTGCTGAGCACCACCACCACCAGCAATTTTATGCCGATGACCCATGTAGGGCTCGACAACTTCGACCTGGTGAAATACCTGATTGGTCAGGTCATGCTGAGCGATGAAGACCGCTTTGAAGCGCTGAAAGAGTACTATCCGCAGGCGCGTAAAGAGGACTGGAAACTGATCCAGGCCGGTCAGCGTGTACAGATCATCAAGAAAGATGAAGACAAAGGTGGCGTGCTGAAGCTGGGTACCGAAGTGGTGGTCGATCAGCAGAAAACCATCTCTGCGCTGCTTGGCGCATCGCCGGGTGCATCGACGGCTGCGCCAATCACCCTGAATGTGCTGAAGAAGATGTTCCCGGAGCAGTTCAACTCGCCGCAGTGGCAGAGCAAAATCCGCGACATCGTTCCGAGCTACGGTCAGGAGATGAACGGTAATGTGGCGCTGACCCAGAAAGTGTGGGATGACACGGCCGCCACACTGCAACTGACTAAACCGCCGGTGATTCAGATGAACGATCAGAGCAACGCACCTGCCGACAAACCGGCAGAAGCGAAAAGCGAAGCATCCCCGCAGCACGATATGGCGCTGTAAAGAGAAAAGGGCGCACCGCGGTGCGCCCTTATTTTTTCCGGTGCTTACTGCGCTTTTTTCAGTTCGATACGTTTGATCGGACCAACAATCACCACAAAGCTGAAAATGGCAACCAGCGCGTGCACCGCGACAAACACCAGCGCCCACTCAAAATGACCGGTCGCTTTGACGATATAACCAATCACCACCGGTGAAATAATGCCGGCAACGTTGCCGCACAGATTAAAGAAGCCTCCGGCGACGCCCGCCATCTCTTTCGGCGCGGTATCGGACATTACCGCCCAGCCCAGCGCGCCAATCCCTTTGCCAAGAAAGGCCAGCGACATAAAGAAAACCACCAGGTAAATCGAATCAACGTAGTTGCAGAACACCATCACCATCGACAGCAACATACCCAGCACAATCGGGGTCTTACGGGCAATCGACAGCGACTGGCTGAGGCGCAAAATGCGATCGGAAATCACGCCGCCGAGTAACCCGCCGACAAATCCGCAAATTGCCGGAATAGCGGCAATAAAACCGACGGTTTTAATATCCAGCCCTTTTTCCATTGCCAGATACAGCGGAAACCAGGTAATGAAAAAGAAGGTTAAAACGTTGATGCAATACTGCCCGAGATAAACACCAAGCAGCATACGGTTAGTAATTAACTGCTTAAATGCGGCAAAATCAAATGCCGGGCCCGTGCGCACTTTACGCTGATCCATATCCACCAGCGCGCCACCGTTGCGAATATACTCAATTTCTTCGCTGTTAACGTGCGGATGATTTAACGGGTTATGTACAATTCTTGCCGCAACAAAGGTAATAATTACCCCCAGCGTACCCATAAAAATAAATATGGATTGCCAGCCATAATTAAGCGTTAACCAACCCATTATTGGCGCAAAAATAGCCGTGGCAAAATATTGCGCTGAATTAAAAATCGCGGCGGCGGTCGCCCGTTCTTTCGACGGAAACCAGGCGGCGACAAAACGGCTATTGCCTGGCATCACCGGTGCTTCAAACAGACCCACCAGAAACAATAAAATGGTAAAGCAAATAATCGCGCCGAAGCCGTGGAAGATCTCCACGCAACCTTGCAGCAGCGTAAACACCGACCACATGCACAAACCGCACAGATAGACTTTTTTCGACCCGAAACGATCAAGTAACCAGCCGCCGGGAATTTGCGCCAGGCAGTAAGCCCAGGCAAAAGCAGAGAACACCCAACCCATTTGTCCCGGATTGATGCCGAGCGCAGCAGACATGTCTTTACCGGCAATCGCCAGCGTGGAACGATCGCCGACGCTCACCGCCGTAATTACAAAGAGGATAATAACGATATGCCAGCGGACATTCGTTTTTTTCGCCTGTGCGACGTCCTCAAGATTATTCACCTGACTCATGCGAAACCACCTTAAATTTGCCATAACTTCGAAATGTTAATAATCAATACATTCCGGGCCGGTGCTTTCGGAGTGAATGGATTATTAACATGAGCGCAGTGGATTTATTTAGGTTAAGTATCTTTATGCGGATGCATTAATTTCCCTGATCATTATTCACTTTGCCAAAGATAGGATTATCCCCATCCGCAGACAATGTGCATTTGCATAACAAAACGTACTTATTTTTCCGTGCATTAGGCTTTAGCTGATTTTGTTTGAAGTCGATCACAAAATTTGATCGCGTAAAAATAATGTCTCTGCGAAAATAGTTTTTATTTTGTCAGGGAAGGGAATCACAAGGTGAGAACGTGACGGGTCAGGCAACCCGTCACGAATATCGATTAAAGGTAGGTAGTAAACCAGGCTATTTCAGCATGGCTGACGCGCGCAAAATGTTCGCCAGCGTAAACATCATAGTGGCGCGCATCGCTCTCTTCGTATAACGCTTTTTTCTCAGCTGCGACGGCGGCGAACAGCGCCCGGCCATGTTCCGGCGGGTTGACGTTGTCCTGCCCGGCGACGACCACCAGCGAAGGGCAGGTGACCTCGCGCGCAAAATGCGCCGGTTTGTAATTCAGCGTTTCCCGCACGGTAAGAAACGGAATTTTGATATCCATTTCCGGGAACCGGGCGCGGTTTTCCTCAAAAAAGGCTTTCGACTCGCTGTCGCTGACCACGCGAGTAATGGCGACAAACATCTCTTTGCCGGTGGCGCGCTGTTTTTCCGCCATTTTATCCAGCGTGGCGATAAACGCGCTTTTCTCATCCGCGTTCATCTTGCCGGTAACCATCTCTTCTCCATCGGCAAACGCCAGCTGGCTGACGAGACATTTAATGCCGCGATCCTGCGCCGCGGCGGCAAAAACATGACAGCCGCCGAATGAGGTGCCCCAAAGTCCGACTCTGTCAGGATCAAGCCCCGGTTGCTGGCGCGCCCAGTGAACGACCGAGAGAATATCGGCAATTTGCATCGCCGGAACCAGCCGACCACGTTCGCCTTCGCTGTCGCCAAAGCCCCGATAATCGAAGGTGATCGTCGCAAAGCCTGCCTGGTTAAACGCCTCGACGAATTCAGGCAGCAGGATTTTTTGAATGCCGCAGAAGCCGTGACACAGGATGATCACCGGCTGGTCTTTATCAGTGGCCTGCATATGCAGCGTTACGGCGATACCGTTGGTGAGTTTATGGGTCGAAATATCCATATTATGTATATATTCCTTTGTATCATTTATATTTAAAATCAAACGGTTAAAACAAGGTGTTATCTTACTCGCTGGTTTGTCGTTTCTCCAGCCGCCGATAAAGTGTGCTGCGCGAGATACCCAGTTTTTTCGCGGCCAGGCTCATATTGCCCTGCGCTTCGTCAATCGCGCTCTGCTCATCCTTCGGCGTGACCGCAGCCACGGGCTGACGCGGAGCGGCTATCTCGGCCGGTAAATCCGCAAGCGTAATGCAATCACCGTCTTCCGCCAGCGCCATCAATACCCGCAACTGGCTGAGTAACTGGCGCACATTGCCCGGCCACGGGCGACCTGCCAGCGTGGCGACCACCTCGGCGCTAAGGTTGAGGCCACGGCTTGCTGCACCCAGCTCCTGCCACAGTTTTTGGATAAACCCATCAATATTCTGCCATTCGCGCAACGGGGGAATGCGCAGATGAAACTCCTGAATGCGGTACAGCAGATCTTCGCGGAATGTTCCGGCCTGCACCCGTGTGGCGAGATCCTGATGAGTGGCACAAATCAGCGTGAAATTGACGTCATACACACTGTTTGCGCCAAGCGGCGTCACTTTTTTCTCCTGCAACACGCGCAGCAGGCGGGTTTGCAGCGCCAGCGGCATATCGCCAATTTCATCAAGGAAGAGCACCCCGCCGTGGGCTTCCCGGCACTTACCGATATAGCCTTTCGGGCTTGCGCCGGTAAACGCGCCGGGAACATAGCCAAACAGTTCGGACTCAATCAAATGCTCCGGGAGCGCCGCACAGTTAATGGCGACGAAATTTCCCGTACGCCACTGGCTGCGGGCATATAACTCGCGTGCCAGATACTCTTTCCCGCTGCCGGTTTCACCGGTCACGCACAAGGCAATTCCGGCATTCACAATGCGCAGCGCTTTCTCTTTTTCCTTCGTCAGTTGATCCTGCGCAAATGCCGCGCCGCGCCCGATATAGCGCCGTGCAGGCAGCGTCTGACGTGCGTAGTAGCGCCGTGTATTGCTGGCGTCGAGGGTGGTTTCGCCCACCTGTAAACCGGCCTGCGGGAAAAGGGTTTGCAAAGAGAGTTCACCAAAATGCTGCGTGGTCAGCGAAAATTCATCCATCGCCAGCTTGTTTGCGCCGAGCAGGGTTTGATCGGCGAAAATCAGCAGCAACTCTTGCGCACTGCCGAGCACAGACGGGTCATGATGCAGACTCAGCAGCCAGCGATCGGCACCGAGCGCGCTGGTGGCCCATTCATGCTCTATTTGGCACACCGCGCGACGGATCAGCGCAGCGGCATCGCGGCGCGGTGCCTGGGCAGGAGTCGAGAGATCTAACACGCCAGCAATTTGCCCATCCGGTCGGAAGACGGGGGACGCCGAGCAAAACAAGCCTGCGTTGCGGCTGAGATAATGTTCGCCGCCAGAGACTTCACAGTGGCGCTGCAAGGCCAGCGCGGTGCCTATCGCGTTGGTGCCGCGTGCGTGCTCGCCCCACAGATTGCCGGGTGCCAGCGCATAGCGCTGCGCTTTTTGCAGAAAGTCGCGGTTGCCGTGGGTCTCCAGCACCAGGCCGGTCGCGTCGGACAGCACCATTATCGACGGATGACTGGCAAGCTCCGGGCGCAGCCGCGCCAGTAGCGGGGCGGCCAGATGGTTGACCCAACCGTTTTCCGCGCGGGCATCTTTCAGCATGGATGTCGCCACCCAGGGCTGGGCGTCATCATCGCGGGTCAACCCGTAGCTGAGACTACGCTGCCAGGAGTTTTCAAGCAGGCAGGGCAACCCGGCAGGAGCGAGGGACAAGGCGCGTGGCGGCATGTGACTCTCCGTTAAATGAGATGTTACAGTTGTGTAGCATAACAGTGTCCCGTATGTAGCGACGTGCGACACACTTCCCGCACCCTGTAGCAGCCTTTTTTGTGTCATTTCATTCCAGCAAGCGCGTGATTCTCAGTTATTTCCTTGTTTTATCAGTATAAAAAAATGCAACGGTTCGTTTTGTACGACCTGGCATAAGAACTGCTTATATCCCTGTGTCCGCCACGATGCGTGACGCCTCACCTGTACCGATAATAAAAGAGGAACATCTTATGAAATATGTCCACCCTGGCCTTGCTGGCGCGAAAGTCTCTTTTAAACAGCGTTATGGCAACTATATTGGCGGTGAATTTGTTGACCCGGTGGAAGGGCGTTGGTTTACCAACACCTCGCCGGTCACCGGACAGGTGATTGCCGAATTCCCGCGCTCAGACGCGGCAGATATTGAGAAGGCTCTGGACGCAGCGCATGCTGCCGCCGACGCCTGGGGAAAAACCAGCGTGCAGGATCGCGCCAATGTGCTGCTGGCCATTGCCGACCGCATTGAAGCCAACCTGGAAGTGTTGGCATTAACAGAAACCTGGGATAACGGAAAACCGATCCGCGAAACCATGGGCGCGGACTTACCACTGGCCGTGGATCACTTCCGTTATTTCGCCGGCTGTATCCGCGCGCAGGAAGGGACGGCGGCAGAAATCGACAGTAATACGGTCGCCTACCACATTTACGAACCGCTGGGCGTGGTCGGGCAGATCATCCCGTGGAACTTCCCGTTGCTGATGGCGGCGTGGAAACTGGCACCGGCGCTGGCGGCGGGCAACTGCGTGGTACTGAAACCGGCTGAACAGACGCCGCTTGGCATCTGCGTGTTGATGGAGCTGATTGGCGATTTGCTGCCAAAAGGCGTGCTGAATGTGGTGCACGGCTTCGGCACTGAAGCCGGTGAACCGTTGGCGCGCAGCAAACGCATCGAAAAAATCGCCTTTACCGGCTCCACGCCGATTGGCCGCCACATCCTTTCGTGCGCAGCGGAAAACATCATTCCCAGCACCGTCGAGCTCGGCGGGAAATCACCGAATATCTACTTCGAAGATGTGATGAACGGTGATGAAGGCTTTATTGATAAAGCGGTGGAAGGCGTGGTGCTCGGGTTCTTCAACCAGGGCGAAGTTTGTACCTGCCCGTCACGCGTGCTGGTGCAGGAGTCAATCTACCCGCAGTTTGTCGAGAAAGTCATCGCCCGCATGGAAAACATCCGCAAAGGTGACCCGTTTGACACCGACACCATGATTGGTGCGCAGGCGTCACAAGAGCAGTACGACAAGATCCTCTCTTACATCTCGATTGCCCGCGACGAAGGCGGCGAAATCATTACCGGCGGCGCTCACGTGGAACACGGCGACGGGCTGCAAAACGGTTTCTATATCCAGCCGACGTTGATTAAAGGCCATAACGGTATGCGCTGCTTCCAGGAAGAGATTTTTGGGCCGGTGCTGGGCATCACTACGTTTAAAGATGAAGCCGAAGCGCTGCGCATCGCCAACGACACCGAGTTTGGCCTCGGCGCCGGGGTGTGGACGCTGGATATCAACCGCGCATGGCGCATGGGGCGCGCCATTAAAGCGGGTCGCGTATGGACAAACTGTTACCACCTCTACCCGGCACATGCAGCGTTTGGCGGTTACAAAAACTCGGGCGTCGGGCGTGAAACCCACAAACTGGCACTGAGTCACTACCAGCAGATCAAAAACCTGCTGGTGAGTTACAGCGGTTCGCCGCTGGGGCTGTATTAATTATCTACATCAGGATGAGGCGATAATATGCAATTGAAAACCATGAAAGCCGCAGTGGTGAAAGCCTTTGGTCAGCCGCTGGTAATTGAAGAGGTAATGGTGCCGGCTGTTGAACCGGGCAAAATCCTCGTCAAAATTGAAGCGACCGGTGTGTGTCACACGGATTTACACGCCGCCGATGGCGACTGGCCGATTAAACCGAACCCGCCGTTTATACCCGGCCACGAAGGTGTCGGCCATGTGGTGGCGGTCGGGCCGGGCGTGAAGCATGTGAAAGAGGGCGATCGTGTCGGTGTGCCGTGGCTCTACTCGACGTGTGGTCACTGTGAACACTGCCTTGGCGGCTGGGAAACCCTGTGCCATTCGCAGCAAAACTCCGGCTATTCGGTAAACGGTACGTTTGCTGAATATTGCCTGGCCGATGCCAGCTATGTCGGGATTTTGCCGGATAACGTCGATTTTCAGAGTATCGCGCCGATCCTCTGCGCCGGGGTGACGGTCTATAAAGGGCTGAAAATGACCGAAGCGCGCGCCGGAGAGTGGGTGGTGGTGTCGGGTATCGGCGGTCTGGGACACCTGGCGATCCAGTATGCGGTGGCGATGGGCATGAACGTGGCGGCGGTCGATATTGATGATGACAAACTGGCGTTTGCCCGCCGTCTCGGTGCCTCGGTGGTGGTCAATGCGCGCCAGGAAGATCCGGGAACGCGTTTCCATAGCGAATTTGGCGGTGCGCACGGCGTGCTGGTAACCGCGGTATCGCCAAAAGCCTTTGAGCAGGCAACCACCATGATGCGCCGTGGCGGCACCATGGTGCTCAACGGCTTGCCTCCGGGGAAATTCGACCTGTCGATTTTTGACATGGTGCTCGACGGCACCACGGTGCGCGGTTCGATTGTCGGCACGCGTAAAGATCTGCAGGAAGCGCTGGATTTCGCCGGGCGCAACAAAGTCCATGCGGAAGTCGCCGTGGAGCCGCTGGAGAATATCAGCAGTATCTTTGAGCGGATGCGCGCCGGGAAAATCACCGGCAGGATCGTCGTCGATATGTCGAAGTAACCCAGTAAAACGGGGCAGTGATGCCCCGTTTTGGCTTTCAGTGCAGAGAATCCGCAAAATCTGCCAGCTGCTGGTTAAAACGGGCTGGCTCTTCAAGGAACGGGGCGTGCCCCGAATGGTCAAACCACACCGTGCTAACATGGGGATTCACGCTTCTGGCCCGCGCCAGTGACGCTTGTGGATCCACCAGTTGGTCATGCCTGCCGTAAATAAAGCGTACCGGGATTGTCGCTTTTCCCAACCCCTGCTCAAGCGTAACTTTCATCGACGGCACGGCGCGTTGCATCTCCCAGGAGGCCATCGCCGCATTGGCCTGCAGGCGCGCGAAGGTTACCTCGTCAGGCTGCTGATAAAAGCAGAGCCGCAGAAACTCGCGCTCGCCATCCAGGTGTGTGGCTAAATCCGCCGAGGTCATCGCCTGATAGACTTGCGGGTGTGCCGGGATCTGCTCGGGCGTTAACTCCACCACCGCATCGATATACAGCGCGCCAGACAGGGATTTGTCACCAAACTGTGCCAGGTAGTGACTGATCACCGCACCGCCGAGCGACCAGCCGACCAGCAGCGGTTTTTTTGCATCGCTTGCGTCAATCACGGCGGCGACATCCTCCGCCCAGCGGCTTCCCTCGCGGTAGGCCTCTGCCTGCGTCGGTTTTGCCGACAGACCATGGCCGCGCATATCAAAACTGATTAACCGAAAACGTTGCAAAGCCGGGTCCTGACGCTGTTTTTCCCAGTTCAGGTGGCTGCCTAATAAGCCGTGAATAAAAATAATCGGTTTACCTTGCGGCGAGCCGGACTCTTGTACCGCCAGTTCCACACCGTCCGACGAGGTAACGGTGTACTGCTTGTCGCTGGCAAACAGCGAGGCGGAAAAGCTGAATAACAAAATAGCGAGATAACGGCCAGGGGATAACAGCATAAAATGTTCCTCCAGATGAATGTACGCGGCTATCCTCAACCCTGACACTGGTGTCAGAGTCAACAAGCCATTTACCGGGAGGAAGAGGATGTTATCAATTGGCGAGCTCGCCCGACAAACGGGTATCAGCGTGCGATCAATCCGCCATTACGATCGCCACGGTCTGCTGTGCAGCACGCGTGCCTGCAATGGTTATCGCTACTTTCCAGCGCAGGCGCTCGGGCAGGTGAGGCAAATCCAGCAGTTAATCGCCACGGGTTTTAGCATTGCTGAAATTGCCGCTTTTCCTGCCTGCATGCGCAATGAAGAAGGGGCGACAATGTGCCCGCAAACACGTGCGTTGCAGCGCAAACGGCTGGCGACGATTGAGGCGCAAATCGCCACCCTTGAACGCCGCCGCGCGCAACTGGTTGCCGCTTTGAGCGATACCGAATAAAAAACGACGCCCTGAGGCGCCGTCATAGTGTGAAGGGCTGAGGTATCGTCTGTTACAAACCGCGTTTGGCGATCAGGCTCGCCAGCTCAACCAGACGATTAGAGAAGCCCCATTCGTTATCATACCAGGCGAGGATTTTTACCAGATTGCCGCCAATCACCAGCGTTGATAATCCATCAATGATTGACGAGCGCGGGTCGCCCTGGTAATCGCTGGAAACCAGCGGTTCGTCGCTATAGCCCAGAATACCTTTCAACGGACCCGCTTCTGCCGCTTCGCGGAACGCGGCATTCACCTCTTCAACCGTCACATCACGCTTCAGCGTGACCGTCAGGTCGACAATCGACACCACCGGAACCGGCACGCGCAGTGAGTAACCTGTCAGTCGGCCGTCGAGTTCCGGGATCACTTTGCCGAGCGCTTTTGCCGCACCGCTGGAGTAAGGCACAATCGACAGCGCCGCAGCACGCGCGCCGCGCAGATCTTTCTCCGGCTGGTCGTGCAGCGCCTGGCTGTTGGTATAGGCATGGGTGGTGTTCATCAGGCCATGTTCGATACCAAAACGTTGGTGCAACACCTGCGCGGCAGGTGCCAGACCGTTGGTGGTGCAACTGCCGTTGCTGACCACAAAATGGCGTTTGGGATCGTACTGGCTATCGTTTACGCCCAGCACAATGGTTAAATCATCATTTTTACCGGGCGCGGAGATAATCACCCGTTTCGCGCCGCCGCGGCTGATATGCACTTCGGCTTTGTCGCGTTCGGTGAAGAAACCGGTGGCTTCAATCACCACTTCGACGCCAACATCGCGCCATGGAATGTTGCCCGGATCGCGTTCGCTGAACACACGCACCGCGTTGCCATCGACGAACAACTGGCCTTCACCTGCTTCTACCGGAACGGGCAGGGTGCCGAGCAGAGAATCATGTTTCAGCAGATGCGCGAGGGTTTTGCTGTCTGTCAGATCGTTAATCGCCACGATCTGAATCTCCGGGTTGCCCAGCGCCGCGCGTAACACGTTGCGTCCAATTCTGCCAAAACCATTAATGCCGACCTTAACCATAATTGACTCCTTCCTGTGCGGTAACTAACTGCAGTTACTGTAGGCCGGTCATGGTTTGGCGTAAACGACAAAAAAGGATCACTTTACGCCAATTTGCGGCAGTGGAAGCGCTGGCGGTAATCGCCCGGTGTGAGGTGTAACTGGCGTTCGAAAATGCGCCGTAGATTGATGCTGCTGCCAAAACCGGTGGCGGCGGCGATCTGCTCCAGCGTTTCACTGGTTTGCTCCAGCCGGCTACGTGCGGCAGCGAGCCGCGCTTCGGCCACATAGCGCGCGGGAGGAACGCCGGTTTCACGGGTAAAGACGCGGGTGAAATTGCGCGGGCTCATCGCAACCTGTTCCGCCAGCCGCTCAACGGATAAATCCTCAGCCAGATTGGCAAGGATCCAGTTTTGCAGTTCGCTGATTGGCCCGACGCCGCTGGCCTGTTGTAATTGATAGCGGCTGAACTGCAACTGCCCGCCGGGACGGCGCAGGTACATTACCATGTTCTGCGCGATATCCAGCGCCAGCGAGAAGCCGTAATCATCTTCGACCAGTGCCAGCGTGAGATCGAAGCCGGAACTGACGCCGCCGGAAGTCCAGACTGGCCCGTCCTGAATATAGAGCGGGCCGCCTTCAACGGTGACAGCGGGGTACTCTTTCTGCATGGTTTCCAGTAACCGCCAGTGGGTGGTTGCGCGCCGCCCGTTGAGCAACCCACTTTGTGCCAGCAGCATTGCGCCGCCGCAAATAGAAACGACCCGGCGTGCGTGCGGCGCGGCAAGGCGCAACCAGTCCACCACGGCGGTACCCTCTTCGGCATCAGTACCGCGACCGGTTATCATGATGGTGTCCCACGGCTGGCGCGGATCGATTTCCGGCAGACGATGATCTGCCAGCAGGTTCAGCCCGGACTGGCCGTGGATCACCTGATGTGGCTGGGTGGTGGCAACAGCAACGCGATAGCGCGGCTGGGCGGTATCATCCGGGTGCAGCTGGTTGGCCTGCATCAGAATGTCGGCTATCCCGGCGGCTTCGAACAGCATGCCGCCATCAGGAACAATAATCAGGAATGTTTTCATGTCCTGAAACGTACGATAATTACATTTTAAGTCAAGCAGGTGCGGAAAACCGCGGATGAAAGGCAATAAAAAACCCGGAGATTCCACTCCGGGCAAATCTAACAAGACACAAAGGGGTAGGGAATAACGCGGTCGGTGGGCGTTACTCGCTGGCCTGTTTACGGTTAGCCATCGTCGTGACCAGATAGTCCTGTATGGGATCGAGAGAAAGATCGGGTTGTGGCAGTTCAGCCTCGTCATGGTTGCTGGCGGGTAGCCCGGCAACAAAGGGTTTTTGCTCCCGGGCTCGTTCGAACTCACTCAACACCTGCCAGCCGAGATCGTCACTGGCACGGCTGTTCATTAACACATTCCTTACGCGTTTCAGCTTGGGCAGCATCGTCGTCTCTCCATTAACAATAAACGCAGGTTATTTTTTCGCTTCAACGCCGGGTGCGCTGGAGCGTTCAAGGAATTGAGTGGTCACTTCCGGAACGTGCTGGAGCATCCACTCCGCCATTTCAATCTCTTGCGCCACAATTTTTTGCAGCACCTGCACGCCGTTAACATCGCCCAATTCTTCAGCCGTTCTAATCAATGAGGTGTAGCAAGCAATTTCAAATTGCTCAAAGACATAGCCACCTATCGCGCCTTTAACCACCTCGTCGGAATTAAAGACACCGCCGACGGCCTGACCCATCGCCGCCATTTTACCCATGGTATCTTTAAGGACCGATCGCGATATTCCGCATTGATCAATAAGCCCTTCAAGTAACACTATTTGTTCACGGGTTTCGGCTAAATGACTTTCTATTTTGCTTTTCAACACAGGATAATTGTCGATGCGTTTAGCCATTGCCTCCAGCATCGACTCCGCCTGTTTTTCCATCCCATGTGCGTCACGTAGCCAGTCGTGATAATTCTCTTCGCGTGTCATACGTTTACCTCAGGTGGAATTAACTCAATGACGTTTATTCTACTTCCGCTTTGGAATTAATTTTGCTGGTCGCAATTTTAGTCAGCAGATTGTCGGTGGTTTTTTCCTCTTCCAGCGTTTGCGCCAGAAGTGTTTTCGCTTTTTTATAGCCTAATTGATCGGCAAGGGTGCAAAGCGTACCGTAAGAGGCAATTTCATAGTGTTCAACTTTTTGCGCAGCGGCAATTAAAGCGGCGTCACGAATGGTGCCTTTTTCAGTGCTTTCAATCACCTCATCTGCTTCTTCTACCAGACCTTCCATTGCATGGCATTTCATGCGTTTTAACTTGAGGCCACTTTCGGCTTCAAGCAGCTGATCGATGCGCTCTATCTGGCCTTGCGTCTCTTCCATGTGTTGTTTGAACGCTTGTACCAGCTCGGTGGTAGAGGCTTCGCGAGCCAGTTTGGCTAACGCGCGGGCAAGCTGTTTTTCTGCGCTGTAAATGTCCGACAAGCCATGGATAAATAAATCATTTAGCGTATTAATCTGCATAATTAAAGACCTTTAATTCCAGGGTTAAAAATAGCGAGCCGTTGCCGGCTCGCCAGTAAGACAATAAATATATTGATGCGGTAAAAAATTAAATCAGAAATTAATCCCCTGATTTACGGCCGCCGCTGTGGCTATTCTGGCCGCCTTTTTTACCTGCTTCGGAAGCGCGCTGTGGATCATTTTTGAAATTACCACCGCTGTGTTGACCGCCTTTGCGGCCCGCTTCGGACGCTTTATCACGATCTTCGGCGAAATTACCTGAGCCGCCACGATGTTCAGCCATAATATTTCTCCTGTTTCGTTGTTAAATATATGAACATGAATATTCGAAACCATGTTCACTGCGTTCAGGGATTAAAGTTAGTCGCTGTAGTGAAATAGTCAAACGTGAAAATTCCTATGCAAAAAATACTCCTTTAGGTGTAGCTGCTGGTTATTTAAACAAAGCGGCATTAAGGATGTATCTTTAAAATAAGTCACTTAGCAAAAAGTAGATAGAAAACGAATATTACCTTGCGTTATTACCTACCTTTTTTCATCTCATTATTGGCATGAAAATGGCATTTATTGACATAAATTTACATTTGGCTTTGGGTAATCATCATTGTTGCTTATGGTTTTAAGAGAAGTCTTAAACAAGGATGCAGAATGTATCTTGCCGTTTGGCTCGCAACCAACACGGCAACTACTTTTAAACTTCAATAACCGATACGTCACCCTGAACAGGAACGACTTTTTGCACGTTCACTGAACTGTCGAACCGGGAGTGCGCGTACAGTGTTTTTTGGTGAGGAAGCAAGATGAGCCTGCAAAAATGTACCGTCCTGTATGACGGTAGGGTGCTGGTTGGCCCGGAAAATGTCCCGCTGATCGATTTTCTTGAAACCTGCAATATCACACTACCCCATGTTTGCTACCACCCGGCGCTCGATCCGTTACAGACCTGCGACGTGTGCTGGGTCGAACAGGAGGGGAAACTGGTGCGCGGCTGCACGCTGCGAAGCCATGAAGGGCTGGTGATTAACTCGCTGGATACTCAGGCGCGCGCGGCGCGCGAAGAGGGCATGGATCGTCTGCTGGCGAAACATGAACTTTATTGTACCGTGTGCGAACACAACACCGGCGACTGTACATTGCATAACACCATGGTGGATATGCATATTCCCATTCAGCGCTACCCGTATACGCGCAAGCCTTACGTTAAAGATCACTCCAACCCGTTTTATACCTACGATCCGGATCAATGCATTTTGTGCGGGCGCTGCGTGGACGCCTGTCAGAACGTGGAAGTCAACGAAACGCTGAGCATTGATTACACCATGGAGCACCCGCGCGTGCTGTGGGACGGGGGAAATCAGATTGCCGGTTCGAGCTGCGTTAGCTGCGGGCATTGCGTGACGGTCTGCCCGTGCAATGCGCTGCTGGAAAAAAGCATGCAGCCGGATGCCGGGCCTTTCACCTCGATGCGCCAGTCGCTCAAACGCCCGCTGATTGATGTGATTAAAGTGCTGGAAAATTCCACCGGCGCCGAAATTATCTCCGGTATTTCGGTGATAGATACCGCGTTACGCCAGCAGGAGATCAAACGCACCAAAACCGTCTGCACCTATTGCGGTGTGGGATGCAGCTTTGAAATGTGGACCCGCGACCGCCAGCTTCTGAAAGTGCAGCCAGTGGTTGATGCGCCGGTGAATGGCATCTCCACCTGTGTTAAAGGCAAATTCGCGTGGGATTTCATTAACAGCCCGCAGCGCCTGACCACGCCGCTGATTCGCGAAAACGATTGTTTCCGCCCGGCAAGCTGGGAGGAAGCGTTAACCCTTGTTGCCAGCCGCTTATTACAGACCCGTGATCAGTACGGCCCGGACAGTATTGGTTTTATCGGCTCCAGCAAAGGCAGCAATGAGGAAGCGTATCTGACGCAGAAAATTGCCCGCGCGATTATTGGCACCAATAGCGTGGATAACTCATCGCGCTATTGCCAGAACCCGGCCACGGAAGGGCTGTTTCGCACAGTGGGTTATGGCGGCGATGCCGGGACGATTGACGATCTGCAACAGGCCGAACTGGTGATTATCGTCGGCAGCAACACGGCGGAGAACCACCCGGTGATCGCCTCACGCCTGAAAGCGGCAAAAAAACACCATGGGCAAAAATGGCTGGTGGTCGATCCAAGACGGCATGAAATGGCGGAGCGCGCCGACCTGCATTTACGCATTCATCCCGGCACCGATCTGGCATGGGCATCGGCGATGGCGCGCTATATGTTTGACCACGGTTATGAAGATGCAGGCTTTCTTGCTGAACGCGTCAACCAGGTTGACGCCTATCGCCAGTCGCTTACCCCGTTTACGCTCGATTACGCCGCGCAAATCACCGGTATTCAGGAAGAGACACTGCGCGAAGCGGCTGAGTTGATCGGCAAGGCGGGCAGTGTCTGCATTATGTGGGCGATGGGCATCACGCAGCACAGCCACGGCGCGGACACCAGCACCGCGTTATCCAACCTGCTACTGGTTACCGGCAACTATGGCCGACCCGGAACTGGTGGCTATCCGATGCGCGGGCATAACAATGTGCAGGGTGCCAGCGATTTTGGCTGCCTGAAAAACTTCTACCCCGGTTATGAATCGGTCAGCGATCCGCAGATCCGCGAAAAATGGGCCAAAGCCTGGGGCGTACCGGCTGAGCGACTGTCGCTCAAGGTCGGTCAGGACAACTTTATGATGGTCGAACTGGCGCGCAAGGAGGTGATCCGCGCCATGTACGTCATTGGCGAAGAAACGGCCTTTTCCGATGCGGATGCGGAAAATGTCCATCAGGGCTTTACCAACCTCGATTTTCTGGTGGTGCAGGATCTGTTTCTGAGCCGTACGGCGCAGTTTGCCGATGTGGTGTTACCCGGCTGTCCGAGCGTGGAAAAAGAGGGCTCATTTGTGAACACTGAGCGGCGAATTCAGCGTTTCTACCCGGTTATGGAGCCGCTTGGCGACAGCCGCCCGGACTGGTGGATCCTCACGCAACTGGCGGCCCGCATGGGCCATGACTGGGGCTATCAACATCCGCAGGAGATCATGGCGGAAGTGGCGGGCATTGCCGAAAGTTTTGCCGGTGTCAGCTATTCACGTCTTGAGGGCTGGAAATCGCAAATCTGGCCGGTCAATGCCGATGGCAGCAGCACGCCACTGCTCTATACCGAACGCTTTAAATCCCCGGATGGGCGCGCCACGCTTTATCCGTTGAGCTGGCAACCGCCTGCCGAAGAGGCGGATGCCGAATATGATTTGTTGCTCAACAATGGCCGGATGCTGGAGCACTTCCAGTCCACCAACCAGACCGGGCAGGGCGGGCGCACAACCAGCCTTTCGCCCGACTGGTTTGTGGAAATCAGCCCGCAACTGGCGAGCGCACGCAGCCTGCAGGAGGGCGACTGGGTAAAACTCATCTCCCGACGCGGAGAAGTTGAGGTGCCGGTGGTGGTGACCGATCGCGTTCAGGGGAAGGTGCTGTTTATCTCCATTCATCAGGGTAAAGATGGCATTAACAAACTCACTGGCGAACACCACGATCCGTCGGTCAATACACCCGCCTACAAAGAGCTGGCGGTGCGCCTGGAGACGCTGGATCGCCCGCCGTTGCCCGACCCGCTACCGAAGCACAATTTCCGCCACGGTAAACGCACCCCGATTGACAAGGTGCCAGTGGAAGAGAAATGGCAGCGCGCCGATTACCTCGAACCGCCAGCAACTGAACCCCACCCGGAGAAATTCTGATGGCAAAAGCGATTGATTATCAGCCGGAACCGGCAAAAATTGGCCCCGATGCCCATGAAGAACTGGCGCGGCTGCTGGAGTCGCTGCATCAGCATGGTGTGCTGCGCCTGGCGAATGATTTGGTGGGTGCCAATCAGGACATCGCAAACGTGCTGGTTAAAGGTTTACAGCGCGAAGGCACGCTCAATGCGATGCAGAATATCTCGGTGCTGCTGCTCGCGCTCTCCAGCATTCCGCCGGAGAAAATGTACAAACTGGCCTTTGGTCTGCGCGACATGGCCGATGCGCTAAGTCAGCCTGCCGGGGCGGGCGAGCATAATGCGCCTGGTCTGCAGGGCGCGTGGAAGATGCTACAGGACGAGGATTTGTGGCATGCCCTGCAACCTCTGCTCAGTGGGATGAAAGCCTTCGCGCGGCGCATGGAGGAACCGGTTGATAAGCCGATCTCCGCGTGGACCGGTAAACCCAGCGACGCATAATGAACGGGGAAACCGCACTGTTGCTGGCGCGCGGCCAGTTTGCTTTTACCATCGGCTTTCACATTGTGCTGGCGGCCTTTTCCATTGGCCTGGCGCATTTTTTGATGTTCCTTGAGGCGATGTGGCTCTGGCGCAAGCAAACGCTCTGGCTGTCGCTGTGGCGCTACTGGAGCAAAATTTTTGCCCTTAACGTGGCGGTGGGCGTGGTCACCGGCGTGGTGATGGAGTTTGCTTTCGGGACGAACTGGAGCGGGCTGGCCAGCCGCGCGGGGGCAGTGCTCGGCCCGATGATGTACATGGAAGTGCTGGTCGCTTTCTTTCTTGAAGCGGGGTTTATGGGCGTGGTGCTTTTCGGCATGGGCAAAGTCCGGCCGTGGGTGCATTTTATGGCGACCTGCATTGTGGCGCTGGGTTCGCTGTTCAGCGCGTTCTGGATCCTTGCGGCCAACTCATGGATGCAGACGCCAGATGGCTTCGCCGTGGCGGCCGATGGGCGCTTTGTGCCGGTCGACTGGTGGGCGGCGATCATTAACCCGTCATTTCCCTGGCGCATGGCGCATATGGTGGTGGCGGCAATGTTAGGCACGGCGTGCCTGGTGGCGGCGTGCGGGGCGTGGCATCTGCTGCGCGAGGCGCGACATCCGGCGGCGCGCCAGATGTTCTCGTTAGGCCTGTGGATGCTGGTGGTGATGGCACCGGTACAGATCGTGCTTGGCGATCTGCATGGCGAAAACACGCGTGACCATCAGCCAATAAAACTGGCAGCGATGGAAGGTGCGTGGGATCCGCCGCCGCCGGGCGAAGGCGAGCCGCTGCGATTATTTGCGCTGCCGGACATGCAACAGCGCCGCAACTTATATGAAGTTGCCATTCCCAATATCGGTTCGCTCTACTTGCGCCACAATCTTGAAGGGCGCATTCACACGCTCAACCAGTACCCGGCGGAAGCGTTGCCGTGGGTGCCGGTGGTGTTCTGGTCGTTTCGTGTAATGGTCGGGCTTGGCATCGCCATGGCGGCCGCGGGCATTGCCGGGCTGGTGGTGCGCCTGCGGGGGCGTTTGTGGCGCGCGCGCTGGTTACAACGCGTGATGGTGCTGCTGGCTCCCGCCGGATTTATCGCCATGCTGGCGGGCTGGCTGGTGACGGAAGCGGGGCGTCAGCCCTGGACAATCTACGGGTTGCTGCGCACCTCGCACAGCGTGGCGCCGGTTTCACCGGCACTGGTGCTGGGCTCGTTGCTGGTGACGGTGGTGGTTTATATCGCGCTCTTTGCGCTGGGGCTATGGTTTTTGCTTAAGCTGATGTCGCGCTTACCTGCCAGGCATGAAAAGAGTGCCATGCCCGAGGTCGCCGAACGCACCGGGAAGGGGACGTGATATGCCGGATATTTTAGGTTTGCCGTGGCTTGATGCACTTTCTGCCGCTGCGCTGGCGCTTAGTTTGCTGGTCTATGTTCTGCTTGATGGCACAGATTTGGGCACCGGCATCCTGTGCGCATTTCAGCGCAGCCCGCAGTCGCGCCATATTATCAACCTTTCTTTACTGCCGGTCTGGGATGGCAACGAAACCTGGCTGGTGCTCACGGCGGGCGGCTTGCTGGGGCTTTTTCCGCTGGCGTACGGCATTATCCTCAGCGCGCTCTATATCCCGGTGTTTGTGATGGTGCTGGCGCTGGTGATGCGCGGCATGGCCATTGAGTATCGCCACTATGCGTCACGGCTGTTTGACCTGATGCTGGTCGCTGGTTCGCTGCTGGCGGCGCTGGCGCAGGGGATTATTGTGGGGGCACTGCTACAGGGGATTGCCACCGATGGACGCCAGTTTACCGGCAACGGCTTTGAGTGGCTGCGTCCTTTTCCGCTCTATTGCGGCCTTGCGCTGGTGTGTGGATATAGCCTGATGGGGGCCGGGTGGATAATCTGGCGCTGCACCGGTGAGCTGGAAATGTGGGGAAGACGGGTGATGCCGTGGCTCGCCATCGTCACCGGATTACTGCTGGCGGGTTTGTTGGCGTGGACTACGCAACTATATGAAACCTGGCGTCAGCATCTGTTTAATATCTGGCTTTGGTTGCCGCTGTTACTGGTGGGTGTACTGGCAGTGGCGTTGTTTGGGGTTGGTCTGATTTTGCGTCGGCCTTTTTTACCCCTTGCCGGCGTGTTAGTGATGGTCTGTTGTGCTTTTTGTGCGCTGGTGTTTACGCTTTTTCCGTGGATAGTGCCGCCTGTCCTCAGCATTACGCAGACCGCCGCGCCACCGGCCACGCAACGATTTCTGCTGTTGACGTTTGCGTTGCTGGTGCCAGTAACATTGTTTTATAACAGCTGGGTTTTTCGCATCTTCAGTGGAAAAATTGCAGGTTAGTTCGGCAAAACAGGCTATAAAGTAAAGGCGAGATTTACAGTAAGCAACAGCATGCGCGGAGACTTATCCATGGCTATAGCAAAAGCTTATAATTTAAAGCAGGCGTATCAAATGATTAGCTCAGGAAAGCACCAGGAAGTTGAGCTGGCATTTGATGTCGATGCGGATACTTTTTTTATGCTCTCGGCAAATTACGGCAACAGCGGGGCGAAGATTGCCCGTCACGATAACCATTTTGTGCTCAGGCTGGAGAAAGAAGCCGCTTCAGGTTAAACACACTCGGGTAGCATGTTTCACCAGTGGCACAGAAGCGCACGCGACGGGCCTATTATTGGCAACCGACGTCGTGTCATCTCTGCGTTATATTTATCCCTTTTAATAGCCGCGAGCCCTGCCACTGACTCTGTTTTCTCCGGCTTGCGGCTTCATTTGTTGTTACCCTGATTTCGCGGCGGCGCACTTTGCCGCCACGCTCAAACTCGTTATCTACCAAATTATTCCCGGCATTACGCCGGGTTTTTTTTCTTTGCGCGCAGCCCATTCGCCAGCAAGATAAACGCGTCAATCACTTTGGGTAACGTCTGTTGCGGGTTATCACTGGCGGCAACCCATAACGCGGCATTCAACGCTGCGCCGTTGAGCAAACGCGCGGCGGATTCCACATCCACCTCTTTCATCTCGCCGTTTGCCACCATGTCGGCTACGGCAATACGGGTGGCCTGCAGGCAGGCATTCTGGCTTGGCCAGCGCGAAGGATCGCCAAGAAACGCCGGGCCATCGAGCAATACGATACGCTGGATTTCCGCATCGAGCGCCATCTCGATATAGGCGACACCTTCAGCCAGCAGCGCATCCCAGGCATTATCGGTGGCTTGCGCCTGCATCTTTGCGCGCTGCGCCATTTCGCCATCGACCTGCGCCACCACGGCGGCAAGTAAGCCCTGTTTGTCGCCAAAGTTGTGGTACAGCGCCCCGCGCGTTAAGCCCACGCTGGCGGTCAGTTCATCCATTGATGCCGCCGCAAAACCTTTTTCGGCAAACGCCTTGCGTCCAGCGGCGATAAGTTTGGCGCGGTTCTCTTCCATGGTTTGCGCGCGACGTTTTACGACCATGTTGACTCCCTTTTAAATACATTGCGTATGTGAATTGACATACGCGGTGTATGTGGATTACCTTCATATACGAAGTGTATCTTAAATTAACCAACAAAAGGTAACCCTATGATCCCTCGCGAACCCGTTTTTCCCGCTCATCGCCATGCGTTGTATGAACAGCATGGTTACTCCGCCGCGATACGTTCCGGCGATCTGCTGTTTGTTTCCGGCCAGGTTGGCAGCCGCGCAGACGGCAGCCCGGAGCCCGATTTCGCCGCCCAGGTGCGCCTCGCGTTCGACAATCTGCAGGCCACGCTGGCGGCGGCGGGGTGTACTTTTGATGACCTGATTGATGTCACCACCTTTCATACGGACCCGGAAAACCAGTTCGCCACCATCATGGAGGTTAAACAGGCGATTTTTCCGCAGCCGCCGTATCCCAACTGGACAGCCGTGGGTGTGAACTGGCTGGCGGGTTTTGATTTCGAAATTAAGGTGATTGCGCGCATTCCTGAACGCGCGGCATAAAAAAGCCTGCGACAGGTCGCAGGCTAGAGGATAAAGCGTGAGATTACAGCAGGTCGAAGCGATCGAGGTTCATCACTTTTGTCCAGGCGGCAACAAAGTCGGTGACGAATTTCTGTTTGCCGTCGGCGCTGGCATAAACTTCGGCCAGCGCGCGCAGTACCGAGTTAGAGCCAAACACCAGGTCGGCGCGCGTGGCGGTGTATTTCACCTCACCGCTTTTGCGATCGCGGCCTTCAAACAGCTCTGATTTCTCGTCGGCGGCTTTCCATGCGGTACGCATATCCAGCAGGTTAACGAAGAAATCGGTGCTCAGCACGCCCGGCTGGTCGGTAAAGACGCCGTGCTTACTGCCGTCATAGTTCGCACCCAGTACACGCAGGCCGCCAACCAGCGCGGTCATTTCCGGGGCGGTGAGCGTCAGTTGCTGCGCTTTATCAATCAGCAGCGTTTCGGTGCTGATGCCATCCCACACGCGGCGATAGTTGCGGAAACCATCGGCCAGCGGCTCCATCAGTGCAAAGGAGTCCACATCGGTTTGATCCTGACGCGCATCAACACGTCCCGGCGTAAACGGCACATTTACCTGCACACCGGCCGCTGCCGCTGCTTTTTCAACGCCAACCACGCCCGCCAGCACAATCACATCCGCCAGCGAGGCTTTCGCCAGCGTTTTCTGAATGCTTTGCAACGCGGGCAGGGCCTTCGCGGCGATGGCGTTTACTTCCCAGCCGTTCTGCGGCGCCAGCGCCAGACGCGCACCGTTCGCACCGCCGCGTTTATCGCCGCCACGGAAGGTGGAGGCAGACGCCCAGGCGACCGAAATCAGTTCGCTCACCGACAAGCCAGATTCGGCAATCGCCGCTTTCAGGTTAGCGATATCCGCACCGTTCGGCTGATGAACCGCCACAGGCAGCGGATCCTGCCAAATCAGATCTTCTTTTGGCACTTCCGGGCCGATGTAGCGTGATTTTGGCCCCATATCGCGGTGGGTCAGTTTGAACCATGCGCGGGCAAAGGCTTCATTAAACGCTTGCGGATCGTTGAGGAAACGGCGCGAAATTTTTTCGAATTCGGGGTCGAAACGCAGCGTCAAATCGGTCACCAGCATGGTGGGTTTGCGTTTTTTCTCCGGGTCGAACGGATCCGGAATAACTTCCGGCGCGTCTTTCGCTTGAAACTGGATAGCACCCGCCGGGCTGCGGGTTTGCACCCACTCGTATTTGAACAGGTTTTCGAAGAAGTAGTTACTCCACTGGGTCGGTGTTTGCGTCCATGCCACTTCCAGACCGGAAGTGATGGCATCGGCGCCAGCACCGCTACCGTAGCTGCTCATCCAGCCCAAACCCTGCGCTTCCAGCGGCGCGGCTTCCGGCTCTGGCCCGACATGGTTATCCGGCGTGGAGGCACCGTGGGTTTTGCCCAGCGTATGACCACCGGCGATCAGCGCGACGGTCTCTTCATCGTTCATGCCCATATTGCCGAAGGTGGCGCGAATGGCAGAGGCGGCAGAAACCGGCTCGCCACTGGCGTTCGGGCCTTCCGGGTTTACATAAATCAGCCCCATCTCGGTTGCGCCAATGGCGGCCTGCGCCAGGCTTTCCGGGTGGCGGTGGCTTAACCACTCTTTTTCATTACCCCAGTCGATATCCATATCTGGTTCCCAGACATCTTCACGCCCGGCACCAAAACCGAAAGTGCGGAAGCCGGCATTTTCCAGCGCCACGTTGCCCGCCAGAATAATCAGATCGCCCCAGGAGATTTGTTGACCATATTTCTGTTTCACCGGCCACAGCAGACGACGTGCTTTATCAAGGCTGACGTTATCCGGCCACGAGTTGAGCGGCGCGAAGCGTTGCTGGCCACGGCCAGAACCCCCACGTCCATCAACGGTGCGATAGGTGCCCGCGCTGTGCCAGGCCATGCGAATAAACAGACCGATATAGCTGCCCCAGTCTGCTGGCCACCACTCCTGGGAGTCGGTCAGCACACCGCGAATGTCGGCTTTCAGGGCGGAGTAATCGAGCTTTTTGAACTCTTCACGGTAGTTAAAGTTTTCACCCAGCGGGTTAGAACGGTTGGAGTGTTGGTTTAGCAAATCGACGCGCAACTGGTTAGGCCACCAGTCGCGGTTACCGGTTACCGGGCCTGCACTTTTTTCGCTGCTTTTGTTATGAAAGGGGCATTTCTCGACGGATGACGAGAGGGATTGATCGTCTGACGTGCTCATATCGGGCTCCATTTGCTTGTGTTCTGTCGTTACGATATACACTGCTTCCTGATAAAGGTACTTGAATGAATCTACAGATTTGATAGCTAATACCTTTCTATAAAATGGTAAAAACTTGACGCAAATCGCTTAACTGCGCTACCCACTCATAAACCTTAGCAATTCCATTACTACCGTTACGGTTTTTTTCAGGGCGCAGCGCATTTTTTGTGACGACGTAAACCCGGCACAGCAGGCGCTGCCTGTAATGGCAAACAACAAAGGTGTGTATTTCTTGCGTTGAAATTAAACGCTGAGGTTTTATTGAAATATATCCATAACTTCACCCGGAATAATTCGCCGAGGTTTTATCTGCGCAGTGGTAATTTAATCGACCGAAATGGAATGGCTAATAAACACGTGATGTCGCAAATGCCTTTCGTTGCGTTTACTCAATAAGCAATACATTAAGGCAACGATTTTATTTGCCGTTGTCGAGCCGGAGTGCGGATAATCTTATCCGCAGTATGATATTTTTTACCGTTTCGCTAATAACGATGTAGCCAGACATAATCGCAATATAACTGGCCGAATACGCAGCATACGCTAACCTGATTATTCCACCTGATTTTAAGGAAAAAGATCAATGCGTCTGGCTTTACATCTGATTATTCCCCTGATGCTTGTTGGCTGTGGTGCCAATAATAGCGCGCCGCAAACGGCTATACCTGGCGAGAAAACCTCAGGGAAAATGAAAACCCTCGAAACAGGCGCAGCGCTAATACAATCTCGCCCGCCGATTGAGGCAATAAGTGCCTACCTGGATGGCTTTCATTTTTATAACGGCGATCGGCAAGGGCAAATGGAAGCCCATCACTATGTCACCGTGTTAAATAATGATGTTATGCAGGCGGTGATTTATGACGGTAATACCGCGAATGCACGACTGATGGGCGTGGAATACATCATCAGTGAACGGCTTTTTAAAACACTGCCGCCCGAGGAGAAAAAACTCTGGCATAGCCACCGCTATGAAGTGAAATCCGGCTCGCTGATTGCGCCGGGTTTACCGGCTGTCGCGGAAAAAGCGCTGATGAGCAATATCGTTAATACCTACGGCAAGACCTGGCATACCTGGCACACGGAGCGTGACCAGACGCTGCCGCTTGGCGTGCCCGCGTTGATGATGGGATTTACGCAAGATGGGCAACTTAATCCGGCGCTGCTTGCTGATCGCGATCGCCGCTTTGGCGTGAACACGTCGGCTATCAGGCAACAGCGCAAAGAACTGCCTGCGCACCCGGTGGCGCAGGGCGCGGATGCCTGGGAACAGGGGCAGGTGATTCAAATCAAGCCCGTTAATCTCTCTGAAGGTACGCATGCACATGAATAACGCTCGCGGAGGGCAAACGTGATTATTCATCATCTTAATTGCGGCTGTATGTGCCCAATCGGCGGCGCGTTGTATGACGGTTTCAGCAAAGGTGTGCATGCGCATCTGGCGTGTCACTGCCTGCTGCTGGAAACGCAAAGCCACGGTCTGGTGCTGGTGGATACCGGGTTCGGCGCCACCGATATGCGCCAGCCCCGGCGAAATATCCCGGCTTTTTTTCGCTTGTTGAACAACATCCAGCACCGGGAAAGCTTAACGGCGCTGGCACAGGTTAAAGCGTTGGGATTTCAGGCTGAAGATGTGCGGCATATTGTGTTAACCCATCTGGATTTTGACCATGCCGGCGGCCTGACCGATTTCCCGCAGGCGCAAATCCATCTCTTACAGCGCGAGATCGACACTGCGCAGCAGCGGCACAGCTGGCTGACTCGTGAGCGCTATCGACCTGGCCAGTGGCAGGGCGTTTCTGGCTGGCAGGGTTATGCCGCCGAAGGGGAAAAATGGTTCGGCTTTGATGCCGTGACGGCGCTGCATGGGCTGCCGCCGGAGATTTTGCTCATTCCGCTCGCAGGTCACACGTTGGGTCATGCCGGGGTCGCCATTCAGCATTCCGATGGCTGGTTACTGCACGGCGGTGATGCATGGTTTTACCGGGGGGAAATCAGGCAGCCGGAACGCCACTGCACGCCAGGGCTGCGTTTTTATCAATGGATGATGGCGATGGATAACGGTGCCAGGAGGGTCAACCAGCAACGTCTGCGTGAACTGGCGTTAACGCATGGAGAAGATGTGCGGCTGTTTTGCAGCCACGATGCGCAGGAGTTGCGAGCCTTACAAAATAGATAAAAAAAAGCATCTGCGAGGCAGATGCTTTTTAGTCGCTTATTTCGGCTGCGGTTCACCGTAGCCGAGTTCGGCACCGGTGAGCGGATCAACACTCGGATCGGATTTGGTGCGTTCTGCCATCGCTTTTACCAGCGCCAGTTGTTCCGGGCTGAGCGTGGTGGTAGCAGAGCCGTCGCCACCGTCGACAGCCGGTTGTGGATCGGCGACATACTCAAAGTTCTCATCGCTGTTCCAGCTACCGCGCGGATCGTCACCTTCCGACATGTTGTAGTAGACGTTGGTGTACTGTTCGATTGGCGGTAATTTTCCTGGCGGGAAATTATTGCGAATCGAGTAGAGCGCCTTTTCAAAAGAGAGCATATGCGCGGCTTCACGCGTCATCAGGAAACCTAACGCATCTTTAACCCCCGGATCGTCGGTGACATTGATTAAGCGCTCATAAATGATTTTCGCGCGCGCTTCGGCGGCGATATTCGAACGCAAATCGGCGGTCACTTCGCCAATCGTATCAATATAAGCGGCCGTCCACGGAACACCGGCGGAATTGGTCAGCGCGGGGCCACCGCCGTAAAGCAGCGAGGTAATATGGCTGTCATTACCGTTTTCGGTTAGTGAACGGTACAGCTCCGCTTCACTTTCGGTGCCTTCTGCCAGCTCACCTTTCGCGCCTTTATTAAGCATGCCTACCAATGAACCGATAATTTCCAGATGGCTCAATTCTTCTGTCGCGATGTCCATCAACATCTCTTTGCGACCGGCGTCTTCATCACCCAGCCCCTGAGTGAAATAGCGGCATGCCGCCGCCAGTTCCCCTTGCGGGCCGCCAAACTGTTCAAGCAGCAGGTTGGCCAGTCCTGGGTTCGGTTCACTGACGCGCACGGTGTATTGCAGTTGTTTTACATGACGAAACATTGCTTGCCTCCTGAAAAGTCAAAATTATTATTTTTTAGCTTCCACGCCTTCCGCTGCGCTACGCAGCAAAAATTGTTCTGTCACATCCGGAATATGATTAATCGCCCATTCGGCCATCGCTTTTTCTTGATCCAGGATCTGTTTGAATATATCGATGCTGGCGCTGTCACCGGCTTTTTCAGCCGCGGCGATAAGCGAGGTATAACAGGCAATTTCAAATTGCTCGAAGACGTAGCTACTGATTGCGCCTTTAACGATTTCATCCGGTGCAAACATGCCGCCAAATGATTGACCCATCGCTGCCATTTTACTGGTGGCATCTTTCATTAATGAACGGTTAATATCATTTCGATCCATCACCGTTTCCAGCAATTTTATTTGCCCTTGTGTTTCCGTTAAATGCTGCTCAATTCTTGCGCGCAAATCGGGGTAATTATCGATGCGGCTACTCATGGCATTAAGCATTGATTCAGCTTGTTTTTCCATTGCGTGTGCATCGCGTAACCAGTCGTGATAATTTTCTTGAGGCGTCATATCTAATCCTTTCAGGGTTGAGTGGATAAGAAAAAATGGCACTGCCGCTGTAATCAGCAGTTATACAATTAATAAGAAATATCAGGGGAAGTTGTGCGGCGTTTATTAACGCGAGGTAAATAAAATAGATAAATAATAATCCTGATATCCTTACTGCTTTATATTTGCATGCTAACGTGTATCGCTTGATATTAAATTTAGACACTGACCACATTTAGTCAAACCGAGGCGTAAACAGGTTCGGTTGAATATATTTTCGACACACCGCTTCGCTTGTTATTTTTTTTATAAAAATAAATTTCCCTTAAGATTAATAAGTTAACGGAATGTGCTTTCGTTTTCATTAATAACGTACGTCACTATCACTCATTTTTGGCAGGTATTGCTGGCTTTTTAACGGCTTTTTTTGACATTTCTTTACGTTTGGCAAGCGGCTCATATCGTTATATCCAGTGAGTTTAAGAACTATCTCAGCGCGATGGGGCGTCCAAAAAGGGAAAGAGGCGAAAATAGATCGTTACACCCGCAATATAACGCGCCACAAAAAGCGAACGTTGGGAAGCGGTTTTTATCCCGCTAGCGGCAAGGGAGAATGGGCAAGGTAGCTAAGCGCAGCAGTGAGAACTGACAAAACGTGCGCTTATCTTGACAATTCATTGACAGTTAACTGCCTGGTCAGTAATTTCATTTGTAATTATTGACCAGGCAAATATCATGACCAACGCTGCGGATATTCCCAACCCTAAACTTCATCTCGGTTTGTTGATTCATCTGGCAAACCAGTTCAAAGACCAGCTTATTAGCCAGTACTTTTCCGCTGCGGATATCACCGCCGCGCAGTTCAAGGTATTGATAAGTATCTATAAAGGCTTCAATAGCCCGGTTGAAGTAAGCAAAAATCTGCTGATGGACGCCGGAGCGATGAGCCGCATGCTTGAACGCATGGTCAGGCGCGATCTGATTGTGCGCACCACCAACCCGGAAGATAAACGCCAGGTCATTCTCGAACTGACCGCCAAAGGGCGAGTGATTTGTGATCGTTTTCAGAATGAGGCGCTGGCCTCGATTCTCAGTACGCTGACCAGCCGCCTGACCGCCGATGAGTCGCGGCTGCTGGTTGAACTGCTGATAAAAATGTTGCCGGACGAGGCAACCCGCCCACATCGCTAAGCTGTCCTGAAAAGGTATCAAGATGCAAACTTCATCTGCACAACCCGAACGCGCGCCGAGCAAACGCAAGCGCAACTTCGCTATCCTGTTCGTTGTTTTGCTGCTTATCGTCGCAGGCTGTCTGGCCTGGTTTCTGTTATATGCCCGTTACTACGAAAGCACCGACGATGCGTATGTCAACGCCAATCTGGTAACCTTAACGCCGCAAATCGGCGGGACTGTGACGCAGGTTTCCGTTGATGAAGGCGATTACGTCGAAAAAGGGCAACCGCTGGTGTTGCTGGATCCGAGTGACACCGAAATCGCCCTGCAACAGGCAGAAGCGAACCTCGCCAGCACCGTGCGTCAGGTGCGTGGCTTGTACAGCACGGTCGATAACTACCGTGCGCAGGTCGCGGCGAAACAAACGGCGCTGCAAACCGCGCAGAACGACTATGCGCGTCGGCAAAAAATCGCCACCAGCGGCGCGATTTCCGTTGAGGATTTAGCGCACTACCGTGATGCGGTGGCCACGGCGAAAAGCGATCTGGCGGCGGCGCAACAGGCGTTAAGCACCAACCTGGCGATGACCGATGACACGGTTATCGACAGCCACCCGGAAATCAAAAGCGCCATTGCCACTTTGCGCCAGCGTTACCTCGACAACGCGCGCAGCACCATTGTTGCGCCGGTCAGCGGCTTTGTCGCGAAACGCGCGGTGCAACTGGGGATGCGCGTCGATTCCGGCACCACGTTGATGTCGATTGTGCCGCTGGATCAGGTCTGGGTGGATGCCAACTTTAAAGAGAGCCAGATGAACACCATGCGTCTGGGGCAGAAAGTGACGCTAACCGCCGATCTCTATGGTGATAATGTGGAATACCACGGCACCATCGAGAGCCTGGGTATCGGCACCGGTAGTGCGTTTTCGCTGCTGCCAGCGCAAAACGCCAGCGGGAACTGGATCAAGATCATCCAGCGTTTGCCGGTGCGCATCACGCTTGACCCGCATGACATGCAAAAACACCCGCTGCGCGTGGGGCTGTCAATGTTCGCCCGCGTGGATATTCGTAACCCCGATGGCGATCTGCTGCCGCCGAAAACGGTTGCCGCGCCGCGCTTCACCACCGACGTTTACCAGAATGCACTGGACAATGCCGATCAGCTGGTGGCGAAAATTCTTCATGACAACAGCCAGGCGGTAGCGTCAAACGCCCGCTAAGAGAGACGTTATGCAAGATAAGTCGGCGTTTACGCCACCCAGCCTGCTGCTGGCGACGATTGCGCTGTCGCTGGCGACCTTTATGCAGGTGCTGGATACCACCATCGCGAACGTTGCGCTGCCGACCATCGCCGGTAACCTTGGTGTCAGCTCGGATCAGGGCACCTGGGTTATCACCTCGTTCGCGGTATGCAACGCCATCGCGCTGCCGCTGACCGGCTGGTTTACCCGCCGGTTTGGTCAGCTCAAGCTGTTTGTCGGTTCGGTAGCGCTGTTTACCCTGACATCGTTTCTGTGTGGGTTTGCCCACAGCATGACCGAGCTGATTATCTTCCGCGCCCTGCAGGGCTTTTTTGCCGGGCCGATGTTCCCGATGTGCCAGACGCTGTTATTGGTGATTTTCCCGACCAGCAAACGCAGCATGGCGCTGGCGTTGCTGTCGATGGTGACCGTGGTTGCACCGATTGTCGGGCCGATTACCGGCGGCTGGATCACCGACAATTACTCGTGGCCGTGGATCTTCTATATCAACGTACCAATTGGGATTTTCGCCGCCATTGTGGTCTGGACACAGCTGCGCGAGCGCGAAGAAACCACTTCCCACTCGCCGGTTGATTACATCGGCATTGCGCTGCTGGTGCTCGGCGTGGGCTTGTTGCAGGTGGTGCTGGACAAAGGCAACGACATGGACTGGTTTAACGCCACGGAAATCATTGTCATGTCGGTGCTTTCCGCCATTGCGCTGGTGTCGTTTGTCATCTGGGAACTGGGGGAGCAGCACCCGATTGTGAACCTGCGGCTGTTTAAAGATCGCAACTTCGCAATCGGCACCGCGACGCTGACGCTTGGCTACGCGGCTTTTTTCGCCATTAACATTATTCTGCCGCAGTGGCTGCAAACCCAGATGGGGTATACCGCCATCTGGGCCGGACTTGCCGCCGCGCCGATGGGCTTTTTACCGCTGCTGTTAACACCGTTTATCGGCCGCTATGCCCATAAAGTGGATCTGCGCCTGCTGGCGTCGTTGTCATTTCTGACGATGGGCGCATCCTGCCTTATCCGCGCGCAGTTTAATACCAGTGTCGATTTTCGCACCGTGGCGGAAGTGCAGATGTTTATGGGGATCGGCGTGGCGTTTTTCTTTATGCCGATAACCACCATTGTGCTGTCGAATCTGCACGGTGCCGAAGTGGCGGAAGGCTCCGGGCTTGCGACCTTTTTCCGCGTGCTGGGCGGCTCGTTTGCTTCCTCGCTCACCACCTGGATCTGGTCGCGGCGTGAGGTTTACCATCATGCCAACCTGACGGAAAGCGTCTCCGTGTATAACACGGCGGCCACTGACTACCTGCATAAAATGGGCGGCGTGACGCAGCAACACCTGGCGGCGGTGGATAAAACTATTGAGCAACAGGCGTATATGCTGTCGACTATCGACTATTTCTGGCTGTTGGGCTGGGGTTTTATGGCGCTGGTTGTGGTGATTTGGTTTGCCCGCCCGCCGTTTGTGCGTTCCGGTGCGCCGGGCGCGCCGTCGGCAGGACACTAATAACAGAGATGGAATAACGTATGGCTCCGGTGTTACCAGGTAGTGATGGTCGTTTATTGCAGCATCGTTCGTTTGTCGCCTTCTGGCTGGCGCGAACCAGCTCCAGCTTCGGTTTTCAGATGTTATCTATCATCGTCGGCTGGCAGATTTACTCCCAGACACAGAGCGCGTTCTGGCTGGGGATGATTGGTCTGGTGCAGTTTATTCCTTCGTTGACGCTGGCGCTGCCTGCCGGGCATATCGCCGACCAGTTTGACCGCCGTCGCGTGGTGCTGCTGGCGCAGGTTTTCGAGTGGCTGGCCATTGCCGCGCTGGCGTGGTTAACGTGGCAGGGCGATGCCAGCGTGTGGGTGATTTTGTCGCTTATCTTTGTTATCTCCTGCGCCAAAACCATTGAGCCGCCATCGATGGTTTCGATGTTGCCGGCGCTGGTGCCGCTCTCTATTTTGCCGCGTGCAACGGCTGCGAATGCGGTTTCCGGCCAGGCGGCGCAGATTGTCGGTCCGGCGCTGGGCGGTTTTCTCTACGCGGCGGGAGCCGGTGTGGTGTACAGCGTTACCGCCGGGCTTTATCTGGTGTCGCTGCTGCTGGTGATGACCCTGCGTTATGAACAGGCGCAGCCGCCGCGCGCGCCGGCGACGTTATCCTCGCTGTTTGCCGGTGTTGGGTTTATCCGTAATCGCCCGGATGTGCTGGGAGTGATTTCGCTCGATCTGTTTGCCGTATTGCTCGGCGGTGCGACCGCACTGCTGCCTATTTTCGCCCATGATGTGCTACATACCGGGCCGCTAGGTCTGGGTTTGCTGCGCAGCGCGCCGGCCGTTGGCGCACTGCTGGTGGGTTTCTGGTTAAGCCACCGCGCGCTGGCGCGCAATGTCGGCATGATCATGTTTATGTGCGTGGCGGGGTTTGGCGTGGCGACGCTGGTGTTCGCCTTTTCTAGCTGGATGTGGCTGTCGCTGCTGGCGCTGTTCGCGCTCGGCGGTTTCGACATGGTGAGCATGGTGATCCGCGGTTCGCTGGTGCAACTTGATACGCCAGACGAGATGCGCGGGCGGGTTAACGCGGTTAACTCCATTTTTATCAACACCTCTAACCAGCTCGGCGAGTTTGAATCCGGCATGCTGGCGGCGTGGCTCGGCGCGGTGCCTGCAGCGGCGATTGGCGGTGTCGGCACGTTGATTGTGGTAGCCCTCTGGATGAAGTGGTTCCCCGGCTTACGTCACCGCCAGCGGCTGGAAAGTGATATGGGGTAGCGTAATCAGCCCGGTTTACACCGGGCTCTGTTCAGGGGAAATAATGCCTGGCAGGATGGTTAACCCTGAGCAGTAGCGGGTTCGTTCTCTACGTCAGTGGCGGTGGGAAGATTCAAAAACGCCATTATCTTAGCGATTTCATCTTCAGCCAGCGGGTGTGTTGTGCGTGACAATGCCTCTATAAATTCTGCGGAACCATTCGAAATATAGATTTTCTCCGCCAGCGCACGCGCTGAGTTATATTCTTCAAAATCGAAAAATTTATGAATGGTGTTCAGAATCTTATCAGGGTCATTTAATTCTGCCAGGTTAGTGCTTATATTCCCGGAAATGACAGCCAGTCGCGCGGCAAGCGAAATAATTTCCTGGCGAACAGAGGAGGAGAGTTGTCGGGTATTGCTGAGTGATTTTTGGGCGTTATCAAGTTGAAATTGGGCTTTTGCAAGATCAACTTCGAGCGCCTGAGTTTTTCTCAATGTCTTTGCTCTGCCTGCGTTTATACGTTGCAGAATCCATTGCCATACGGCATTTGCGACGCGATCTGACCAGTTAACACCAATGCGTACAAACGAGGAGAAGAAATTAACAATAAAATCCAGTACCGGCATAGCTAATGACATTCCAAAACCCACCACCAGCGGCCAGTAAAAATAGTTGTGGGAGAAATGGTAAGTGCTGGTGATGTTTTTAAGAAGGGTTTCTATTTTCTCATCCGACATGGTGATAAGTAATATGTGCTTCCAGTTAAACGCGACCAGTGAACACAATAAATAGATATACACTGGCCCTTTTAATCGGCTGGAAATAATATTACTGGCAAAACCCGTTATCTGTTCCTTCAAGCCTGAATCTGATGCTTTTTCCGTCACAATGCTCCCCTTATTAATATTATTTTCTGTGCGAACTGGCGAGGCGATTATAACCAGTGCTGATGATCTGCGCGATCATCAGGAGTCGTGAGGGCAAAACACGTTCTGCAAAGCGTCAGCGGCAGAGAAGCAAGACTCAATTGAACGCCTGTCTCAGACGCTTGCTGCTTTGCCGCTATGGTGAGTGATAGCAAACCCCTGTTCGCGCCAGTGGGTGAGCTGCTGCGACTGGCTGCGCGTGAGCGGTTTACCGGTCCAGACAAACAGATGCTGGCCGGGAAAAAATTCCGGGTGAGGCGAGTCGAGCGGTTCGGCGAGAACATCGATACGCCAGCCCAGCTGTGACAAGCGCCATGCTTCGAGCCATAAATGGGTACGGTCGTCATTTCCCCAGGCGATCAGCAGTGCCGTTTTTGCTGCCTGTTCACGCGCGGTGGCAATGCCTGACGCAGCGAACTCCACTAACACGCCGTCCAGCAGGCTTAACACCACGCGCGCGGTATTTTTATCACGACTGAGTCGCTGGCGTACCGGCACCAGAATATCGTCGATAAGTACATCCGCCGCGTGTGTTTGGCTCAATGTGTGAAGGGTTGCGCGTAGCCGCGAGGGATTCACTTGTCGCAACATGGACATCAACTCTTCCTGCAGTGATGCCCAGCTTGTTTCCCCGGCGAATTTGTTGTCGTCGAGCAAGGCTTTGACTTTGCTTACGGAAATGCCGTTATCGATCCAGCGCTTGATCTCCACAATGCGCTGAATATCCGACTCATCAAACTGACGATGACCGCCTTCACTGCGCTGCGGTTTTAACAGCCCATAGCGACGCTGCCATGCGCGTAGTGTGACCGGGTTTATCCCGCAGCGTTCGGCAACCTCGCCGATACTATAAAAAGCCATAGCTCCCTCGTACTCTTTAACGCCAGTGTGCTCTTTTCACAGACTAAGTTAACTTTGCAAAGTTGTACAAATCCTTTTTTGTACAACTTCGCTGCACAGCTTATACCATCTCATCTCTTTTTTCTGGCCAGGCTACAGCCGGAATACCGTTTAAATCCGGGCGCGCGAAAAGATGCCCCTGGAACTGAGAAATACCCGCGGACTCAAGCCACATCCACTCTTCGGCTTTCTCGACGCCGACGGCGGAAATGGCAATTTCCAGCGAGGTACAGCATTTGATAATCGCCTGGACAATGGCCTGGCGGGAGCCACTTTTGTGCACATCCGCAATCAGGGCACGGTTAATTTTGATTCTGTCCGGCTGGAATTGCGTCAGCAATACCAGCCCGCCAAACCCGGCACCGAAGTGATCGATTGCTACGCGAATACCGGCACCTTTTAGCATTTTCACTGCCTGGGTAAACGCATCAATGCATGAAAACACGGCGCTTTCGTTAAATTCGACGATGACCTGCTCAGGAACCAGCCCGTACTCTTTAATTGCCTGCACGATAAATTCAGCGGCACCTGGAACCTTGACCAGCGTCATGGGCAGCAAATTTACCGAGAGCGTCTGCGCACCCAGCTTTAACGCCGCGGCCATCGCAAAAGCGACACGCTTGCTTTGTAAATCGGCGGTGTAAATATCATCCCCGGCCATATCGTCGAACCAGTCCTGCGGCGAGCCGCCTACGCGGGTGCGCAGCAGGGCTTCGACAGAGACAATCTGGCGGGCAAAAGGGTCAACAATGGGCTGGAAAGCAAAATGGCAACCGGCACGGCTGTCCGGGACGCCTGGCGGCAGGGGTATCGCGTTGCCATCGGCAATAAACTCCCAGGCATCACCCGGTGGAATTTCGTAGTAGAACTCTTTCTCGCTGTCTTCAACGAAGGTCTGAAAGAACTGCAATGCGCGATCGCCGTAGGTCAGTTGGTATCGCGTTGTGCCTTTATCAAACACGGTCTGCAATACCGCTTCACGGTCGTGCTCGCGCAAGTCGAACAGTTCCATGCCCGTTTTACCGAAGCGTCTTGACGGTGCGTAGTCTCTGAGCACTTCGACCAGATTGTAATGGCGGTCATCGTTACAGATGTCCTGGTAAATAGCTGCAACGTTTTCTTCAGGCCCTTCAAGCAGTTGAAAGAAATGAGTGCCATTGAACAGCAGGATCCCCGTCACGCTGGCCTGACCATTTTTGATATTGGCGGCTGCGACCATCTCTTCAAGCAGCGTAAACGAGACATGGTCATGCAGGTGGCTGCGGTAAATGATGGTGGTAAGCATAGGAGTTCCGGCGGGATATTTAGGAATATTTACCTTAGCAGAGGATGCCCAGGTCGTCGCGCCGCTATTCCATTTGTTTTCAAATGGTTCGCGTATCTCAGCGGGCGATTATGCAGAAATGTTAACAACAAAGCAGGCACCGATACAGTTAATTTGTACAAATCTGGTGCGCTTATAGATTTGTGTTATGAGTATAAGATAATGATAAATATGCATTTATTTAGTGTTTCTATAGACAGATAACTATTTTGTACAATTTCTATGTACATATTGGCAATCTTTGTATAACTTTAATTGTACTTAACTGACTCATGGATTTTAGAGGAGTGACAGATGCAACAGAATGGTTTCCTTCCGAACACAGCGAATGCGGTTACGCGCTATTTTGATAAAGCGACGCTGCCAACACAGCAAGAAACATTAGGACGCATTGCTGTCGAGATCCTGACCGAAGGCCGCAATCTGAACCGTAAGGCTATTTGTACTAAATTGTTGTCGCGGCTTGAAAAAGCATCTGGCCCGGAAGAGGAGAGCCACTATCACACGCTGATTGGTTTGCTGTTTGATCGTTAAGATGAAAAGACCAATCGCAATAAATCACCTGGTTATTTGAGTCAATTCTCACGGGACGCCAGAAGCTGTGGCAGAACGCTACCACATGAGAATTGGCTTCATGCCGCAATTGCACTTCGGCAACGGGCGGCAACCCGAGATGCAGTTATGAACAGTAGTGAAATAGAGCAACTGACAGATGAACTTATCGGAGTGGCCGTGTTGTCGCTCCTGAAAGACAACTCTCCTATCAGCACCCCGGCTCTGATAGCCCGGCTACGTTCGATGGAGAGCAGTGAGCCTGACAGCCAACGGCGCAAGATGCTGGGGCGTATTATTGCCGAAATTAGCAATAACACCCTTGGCGAAATGCGGCGTGGCGCAGACGCGGTAGGCATGGAATGGAATGAGGATCGCAGGGATAACATTTATCCACTGTTTGGCAACAAGCAGCCGGGCAGTAGTAAAAAACACTGACTTAAGTGCTGATAAGCATGCACTCAACATGGGGTAATGAAATGAGCCAGGCTATGCTTGAAAGTTCTGATGGGTACGAAAATCTTTCTGATCTTTCTCTCATGGAATATTTTCGCAGCGGTGGCGAAAAACTAGCAGAGGAATCCGCCATTCTTGGTGTCGCCATCAGACGCATAGTCGCAGCCGATGAACGGATAACCCATAAGGCGTTAATTCTGGAGCTAATTCGGATGATCGAAAGCACGGATGATGTGGTACGAAGCGACATTATCCGCAATACGCTGGAAATTGTTGTACATCATACGACGGATGATATCTGACCTCAGGAACGAGGGATTATTGTCACCGCCCGCAAAACCAGGCGGTGGCAATAATCTGCCAATAGTGGTTTTTTGCCTTCCTTTATTGGCTTCTACTGGCTCCACTTGTTGAAAACACCTCTTTGCCAACACCTGCCACACCAGGGTTTTTTTTCGCTTGCCTGCTGGCTTTGTGATTTGCCGCGATCTGAAAAGTGGCACTATCCTCTGTGCACAGTTTCGTAACGGCATCGCCGCGTTTTGTGGCGATAAAGGGCCACAATGTCAGGTTTTAAGCTCATCCCACTTGCCAGAAAGCTAGCCGTTGGGCTGCTTGTGCTCGGCATCGTTTTTTTTATTGGCCGCGTTTATCAATCAGAAAAAGGCCCTTCGTTGCAGTCATGGCACCGCTGGTCTGCCGATGAAATGTCTGCCGAAGCGATCGACCACGCCAGTTTCGCCGACTATCTGGCGCACGAAGACACGCTTTTCCGCGACATGAAAACGCAGCTCACGGATGCGCTCAGCGATGATGAGAAAACACTGCTTAACCGGTTTTACGCGCAAAGCCGGGTTTACCCCACCGGTTTTCAACCCAACTGGAACCGCTCGCAAGTATTGATGCCGCAAGGCACTATTCGCGGCGCGGCGGTGTTGCTGCACGGGCTGACGGATTCGCCCTACAGTATGCGCTACCTGGCGCAGGCCTGGCAGCAGCAGGGGTTTGTGGTGGTGGTGCCGCGCTTGCCGGGGCACGGCACCGCACCGGGCGCGCTGACGAAAGTGGATCGCGACCAATGGCTGGCGACCACGCGCCTGGCTGTGCGAGAAGCCACAAGGCTTGCGGGATCGTCTGTACCGCTGCATCTCGTCGGCTATTCGAACGGGGGCGCGCTGGCGATTCAGTATGCGCTGGATAGCCTTGGCAACACTGCGCTGCGCCGACCCCAACAAATCATTCTGTTATCGCCGATGATCGGTGTTCCGTCCTACGCGCGTTTTGCCGGGCTTGCTGGTTGGCCCGCGGCGTTTCCGGCGTTTGCTAAAGCGGCGTGGCTTAATGTGGTGCCCGAATTTAACCCCTATAAATACAATTCGTTTCCGGTTAACGCCGCCCGGCAATCATGGCTGTTAACGCAGGCGTTACAGCAGCAGATCCAGCAGGCCGCGCGCAGCGGACAGATAAAAGACTTGCCGCCAGTGCTGACGTTCCAGTCGGTGATGGATTCCACGGTCAGTGCCCGCGCGGTGGTCGACGCGCTGTACCGCTATTTGCCGTCAAACGGCAGCGAGTTAGTACTATTTGATATTAACCAGGCGGCCAATGCCGGTGCGCTGTTTCGCCCGTCATCCTGGCAGGCAGTGAACACGCTGCTGCCCGCGCCGCCACGTCGCTACACGACAATCGTCATTGCCAATGCCGCCGCCAACAGTTTTGACACGGTTGCCCGCACGACGCCCGCGCAAGCGATGCAGGAGACGCAGGAGGGCTTACACATCGCATGGCCGCCGGGGATGTTTTCGCTGTCGCACATTGCGCTGCCGTTTCCACTGAATGACTCCCTGTACGGCCTTTATCCGGCGCAGAATAACCAATACGGAATAAGCCTCGGCGCCTTTTCACTACGCGGCGAAACCAACACGCTGGCGGTGAGTCTTGATACGCTGATGCGCGCCAGCTCCAGCCCGTTTTTCCCGTGGATGATGGCGCAGATAAACCGACACATTGCGTGCAGCGATAAGCGTGATATCCCGGCGTGCATCAATGCTTCTCGCCAGTTGCCAGCGGATAGGGCTGTCGTGGGGGAAAATCAACCGCGTTAAGCGGCCTGAAATGGTTTCGGCAACGCGCAACATGGTAAAAAGGCCCGAAAACAGGGCCTTTGTATATCAGGAGAGCACATTCAGCGAGGCGTTAAACGCCGTGCTTCGCTGGGCAATTTCGCCTGGCTGAGTAAGCGTAATGGCCTCGCGCAGTGCTGTCCTGAAGGCGGCGCTTAACTGTTGTGAACGCTCAATGAGTTTCTGCAGCCGCGCCTCGTCAGCCAGTTGCGGGTTGAAAAATTCGATCACGGGCTGAAGTTCTTTTAACGCTTTGGCGCCGGAATCCGCGAGGGTTTTGAATTGCAAATCCTTGAGCCTGACACGTAACAACTGAATATTGTCGATATCGCTTTGCAACGCTTTGTTATAGGCGCTAAACACGCGATCAATTTTCTCTTCATAAGCCGACGTGGTGTTGAACCGCGTATTGTGGTTTTTCAGGAACGCGTCCAGCGTACAGCCTTTCGTGGCATAGCTTGTCAGTCGCGTCGATGAGTAGGCCGTCATACCGGCATAACCAATCCCGGCGAAAAGCAGTTCGTCGGCCACAGTTTCTATGATCGCCTCAATGTCTTCCTGCGGTTTCACATCGGCTTTATTCAGAACCACGTAAACATCGTCCGCGGTAAAAGCACTCTGGCGAATAAATTCGATGTCAGACTGGGCAATCGTTCCGGCGGGATCCAAACCAATCACCCAGATCATTGCGGAGCACTGCGTAAGGAGTTCAAGGGTTGTAGAGCGATCGGCTGCTTCCGTTCTGTTAACCGCTCCGGGATTATACCCCGGGGTATCAACCAGGCAGATGTGCTCAAACAACGCCTCATCCATTGGCGCTTGCAGGCTAATAGTCGGCATCACGGTGCGCAGATCGAAGCCAAAGGCCGCCAGATAATCATGCGATAGCGCTTTATACAGTTTGCTGCTTAAAGGAACGTTGCCACCATTTTTGGCGTAGCCGCAGATGCGAGAGTCTGGCGCGTAGACAATAAAGCTCGGGATCACCGTAACGGGATTAATACCGGTCGCCAGCTGCAGGGATTTATCCTGAATAAAGCTATTGATGAACTCCGATTTGCCGCTGCTGAACCCGCCTGCAACGCCGACAACCGTTTTACCGGAGGCCGCCGGGAAGGTGTTGAGTTGCTCAAGGTCAGCCAGCACGTTTTGCAGAATAAGCAACGCGCCAGCTTCATCCGCCAGCGATGATTCTTCAGCAGCGAAGGCGGCATAGTCGCTATGCAGTAGCTGGCGGAATGCCTCCAGCCCCGCATTTTGCGAAGGTTGCGCAGATAAGATGGACTGCAACAGCGCGAAGCGTTCGCTCAGCGTCAGGTTATCATGATGAAGCTGGGAGTAATCCTGCTGGAGCTGCTGATGCGACACGTCCAGTTGCTGCTTAAGTTCCTCCAGCACGTGCAGACTGGCCTGGTTTTGCGATAGCAGTGCTTGCGTGTTGGTGATTGTCTCGTCGAGCACTGCCACTTTTTCCACCAGCCGCTCGTTACGCAGATTTTGCTCAATGCGCTGTGCTTCGAGCGCGTTGATTTGGGTGGTCAGCACCTGTTTTTGTTGAGCCATATCATGCTGATGTTGTGCGTTAAGATGCTGTAGCTGCGCTTGCTGCTCTGTTTCCAGGTACGTTAACTGCTGCTGATGGTTGAGTTTCAACTCCGCGACTGTTGTGCCAACCTGTTTTTCATAATTACTCAGCGCGCGCGAGACGGTTGCAGCTATCGCTTTACGCTTAAAGCACCAGAAATGGCTGAGGGTATCAAGGTCAGTAAAGACCGCCTTATCAATGTGCGGCGCGTCACTCATTTTCTTACTCCCTGAATCTGCGCGGCAAAGCGCTGTAAGCGATCAAGGGTCAGGGTACTGTTCTCAACTTGATTCGCAATTTGTTGAATTTTACCGTCCAGTTCAGCGACAAAGACTGATGAAATGGTGTCGGGTAAAGTGCTTTTTATGCGGGAGAAATAGTGATCGATATCGTCATAAACGGTTCGCCGGACATTGGCGACAAAATTATCAGCTCTGTCTATATACTCGTCGGCCGCATTTCCCTTCAGCCTGCCTTTTGGCGCGAGTTCAGGCGGAACGGAGATATTCAATAAAAACGTTTGACGCGGTAATTTTGCTGCCACAGAGAGAATAACATCTGCAATCATCACCGCCTCACATTCTCCCTCAAGGATCTCGTTGATAAGCGGGGTGACATTTTTACTGATCGCGATTTCCAGGCCGCTATGTTGTTTAACGGAGGCTTCTTTTAATTTTTCCCCCACCTCATGCACAAACCCTTTTAACGCCACCGACGTCGGGCCAGTATGGATAATCGTCTCCGTTTTGCTAACCGTTTCAGAACCGCCACCCCATAATTTGCGCGCAACCCAGTTATACGCGCCTGATTTTTCGCGCGTATATTGCGTTGTTTCACTGGTACTTTGGTCGCCGATGGCGCTGCGGGTAACCTGGAACTGCTTATCGGCTTCCCGATTCAGTTCGGCAATCACTTCCCGATAGTAGTGTTCAACGCAGTCGCGATAAGTCCGGTTGAGCCGTTTATCAAGAATATTGCTTTTACCTTTCAGCGCCGCGCTTTGTTTTGCCAGCGCGTCTAAATCTGAGCTATTAATCAGCGTCATACGCTGCTCGATCTGTCGCAGAAGCGCTTCGGTAAACTCCGCAACCACCTGGTTTTTACGCGCGACCAGTACCTGCATTTTTTCACGAATAATGTCGTCTTTTTTGCGGCGAACCGACTCTATTTTGCGGTGAATGTTGTCGATGTTCGCAAGCAAAGCCAGGCTGTGTTGGGTGAGCTGTTGGTTTTGTAATGTAAAAAAGTCGGCGTAGTCGTTGGTCAGATTGTCCCAGGTCTTGGTCTCGTTCGCATCCCACGTCTCGGGCGTTACCAGCCGGTGAGAAAGCCCATACGCCACACCTGAACAGTGCAAAAGGTGTTCTTGCGGAGCCCGAATGATGCTGTCAAACACAGCGCCGACTTCCGGATGATGTTGCTTGAGGTTTTTCAGCGTGCTGGTCGCTCTGTTGATGAGCGAGTTTTTGATGTTTTCAAGCGTCTGGTTCAGGTGAGGGCGCTTTTCACTGCCATACAGTTGGGTATCAATCTGGCTGGCGACTAACACCAGTTCCTGCACACCCTCTTTAGCGGTGATACGTCCCATGACTTCCAGATCGTTTTCATTCAGAAACTGCCCTGCCGGGCTGATAATAAACACCACATCGCAGGTTTTCAGCAAATCCACGGTGCGCGCTTCACGCGACTGGACAGGGTCATTCATCCCGGGCGTGTCGATGACGCTAATATCCTTGAGTGAGGCGAGCGGCATTGAAATATGGACGACTTTCGTGAAGGGCATATATTTCCCCTCTGCGCCGACATAGTTAAGCAGCTCTGTTGAGAGGGCTTCACGATTTTCTGGCTCAATGACGCCGACATACTCAAGGTCCGCAAGGGTTAACCCCGATTTTTGCATACGTGTATATTGGTCATGGGACGCGCAAAGCTCAGGGTGCGAGCTCTGGATTTCCTGCAGGGCTTGCCGGGTTATATGCGCCGTTACCCGCGACTCATCTGATGTTGCGGATGTAAGCGGACGGGAGGCGAATTCTGCGTATTTTCTGTCGGTTATTTTTTTTAATTCAAAGGTATATTTGTTTGCATTGTGTTCGATTTGCTTGAGATCTTCGACCGTAAAAAATTCCACCTGTGCACGAAAATTCTCGCCATAAGAAAGCGTGGTTAATGCCGCTGTCATTGGCGTCGCCGCTTTTGGCAGGACGTTTTCCCCGTCAAAGAACAATGCGTTGAGCAGCGAGGATTTTCCCGCTTTGACGCGCCCAACTATACCAATATTAAGCAAGCGCCCGTCGGTACTGCTTTTTTCAAATGCGGCAGATAACGCGCTGGCCGAATCGAGGCAATGTTGCTGCTTTAATTGCTGGATTTCCTGTTCAAAGAGATCGAGTACGTTGGGAAAGAGCGCTTCGAGTTTTTGCGTCTTCTCGATCAAATATTGATATTCCATAACCGTGTCCTGCTTAACGATACAAATAAGTTGTGGCCAGCGCTTGCAGGGCAAGCGAAAGCTGCTGCAATGCGTCTAGTTGTTGGTCGATAGATGCCTGTTGCTGTTCGCGCTCTTGTTGATAGGTGCTAATTAAGGTGCGTTGCTGATTAATTTGCTCTTCAAACTCATTACTCACGGTATTCAATAAGGTTTGCAACTGCTCGTCGACAATTTCGGGCAAGGCTTTACGAAGCTCACTTTTGATGCCGGGGAACACAGTATTCATTAGCTTATCGCGCGCTTTTTCCTCGGCGTTGAGTGAAGAGAAAAAGCGAATAATATCAGGCAAAAAGACGATAGCTAACTCCAGCACCGGGTTGAGGACATTGGTCGTGATGGCCAGAATAGAGGAGAGCACCCGGTAGGCTTTTCCGGCGCCTTCTTTACTGGGGAATTTTTCACTGAGGGTTTCGACGAAACCGCTGACAGCTTTCAACTTTCCTTCTGTTTTATCAGCAATATTTTTCGCCCAGTTATCATCCAGCGCCACCATCATGGTATTACTTTGGGCGAGGCTGACGGCAATCTCTTCAACCAGATCGGCAGAAATCTGGTCCATTTCTCGTTTTAACGTGTTCGTTAAGTTCGAACGCATGATGTCGACAATTTCTCGCTCCAGTGCAGAAGGGGCATTGCTGGTGGCGACGAGCTTAGCCAGACGATCAAGTTGGTTATGCAGATCGCTATCAATCGCGTTGATAATGCGGGTGATCAGCGGCCCGGAATAGCGCCAGGTCAGTTCTTGCTGCGTGCGATTACGTTGCCTGAGCAGATCTTCCAGCGCCTGTTCTAAGGAAACAATGGCATTGTCATTATCTTTTTTGCTGTTTTTAACGACATTGCTGGCAAAGTTAATTTGACTGAGCAAATCGATATTCTGATCTTTCAGCCGATCGATAAACAGATTGTGGAATAGCCGCTCGGGATCAATCGCGACCAGGGCATTATAAAAAGCCGTGGCCGATTTATTGTCCAGCGGAATAACGCTCATGTCTTTATCGAAATAGAGTTGCAGTTGCTCTTCAATAAAGCTCGAGACTTCCTGAACCTGTTCTGGCGCACGTAAATTAGTCTTGCTCAGAGCGAAGGAAAAATCGCTGTCGAAGGTTTTGATACTGTCGAGATGACGCAACATGGATTGTGTTACGGTTCCATCTTCAACGCTTGTGACCACGATGAAATGCACACCGCGCGGAAGATAATAGGCCAGCGCTTTATTATGGTTTTCCAGTGACGAACCATAGCCAGGCATATCCACCAGCACTAAAGGCGCAATTGCTTTCAGCGCGGGGTTGTCGATATGCAGGCGCAAATGTGAGTAATCCGCTGAGTTTTTATTGACATCAGCCAGGGCCTCTACCGGCAAACGCTCTTCGCTGCCATCATGGCGGATGGCTTGCAGCCAGGGATTTTCGCCATAATGCAGTTCCGTCGCCAGTTCTGTTTCCGGCGCGATCCCCACCGGCAAGATATCCATGCCCAAAAAGGTGTTGAGCAGCGTACTTTTACCGGTGCTGAATGCGCCAATGACCGGGAGCAGAAGTTCGGTATTTTCAAGTTGCGAGAGTAATGCGCGATCCCAGGTAAGTTCTGATCCCTGCATAAGCGTAGTTAGCTTCTGCATATATTCTGTAAATTGCTGCTGTGTGTTAAGCATTAATACATCATCCCTTTTAGAAAGTTCGTCGCAATAGCTACGCGAAGGTCGTTCGAAGGCGGATAAATACGCTGTTGTTTTTTCTTGTCAGCGCCAGGTCTGGCTAAATAGGCACCAAATCGGTTATTTACTCCTGGCAATAACAGGGGAAACCCGGAAGTTCAAGGGGATAAACGTTATCATCGTGCTGTGACAGCCTGTGTCAGTGGCTATCTTTGGCATCGGCACAAAAATGAAAAAGTTAAATTTTTTTACAGATGAAAAGGGAATAACGGAAAGCGCATAACCGTTATTTCCCTCTGGTTCTGATGATACGCGCACACGCGTATCGCGACAGGATATTTTGCCTGTTATGCCGTGTGAATATCTCGCTTTCAGCGCTGTTCCTGTTTTCGCCGCAGGGTGAGTAACGGTGTGACCGAAATCCCATGTACCAGCACGCTTAACGTCACGATGGTGATGGCGATATCGGTTATCGCTCCCGCGTTCTGAAGGCCATGCGTCCAGGCATAGGCGATATAGTTAAGGCTGCCGATCCCGCGAATGCCCAACCAGCCAAGGCTTAGCCGATGCAGCACTGATTCACCCGAACGCCAGGTCAGCAACCAGACGGCGAGGGGCCGGATGATGATAAACACGGTGAAGGCCAGCAGCAGCGCGTTGGCATCCCAGTGGCGTGACAGTGTCACACCAAGCACAATCACCAGCCCGGCGGCCAGCAGCCGCTCAACAGTATCGCCAAAGGAGAGCGCATCGCCCACCACCAGACCCACGGATTTGATCGGGTTATGCTCTTCGAGCCCGTGCCGGGTATGCGGATTCACCTGCATCTCGGCGGGCAGGTCGTGATCATCCTCGCTGGTATGGCGTTTTTGTACGCTCATCTCCGCGCTACGCAGGCCGATACCGGCGGCGAACGCCGCGAGAAAACCGGATGCGCTGAGCATCATCGCCAGCGAAAAGCTCAGGCAAATCAGCGCCAGCGCAATAAAATCGCTGGGTGCCACTTCCCCCTGCGCGTGGCGTGAGCGCGTGGCGACCAGGCCAATTAAGCGTCCGAGAACAAAACCGATACCCAACCCGCCGACCAGCGCCCAGAGCAGGTCGACACTCAACCAGTGAAACCATTCATCGGCGCTGATTGCGCCACCGGCTTTTTGCCAGACCAGCGCCAGCATCAAAAAGGGCAGCGCGGTGCCATCATTGAGACCCGCTTCACTGGAGAGCGCGATGCGCAGGCGGTCATCATCCTGCGCATCGTTGATAGCCACCAGGCTTGCCAGCACCGGATCGGTAGGGGCGAGAATGGCCGCCAGCGCCAGTGATAATGGCCACGAGAGATCGGCCATAAAATGGGCGGCGAGCATAATCCCGGCAATGGTCAGCAGCATCGCGGGCAGCGCCAGCGTGATGCCCATTCGCCAGTAAGGCGAGGTGAGCGGCAGGCGGATTTTTAGCCCGGTGATAAAAAGCGACGCCGCCATTGCCATTTCCGTTATCCGGCTGGTAAGCGGGGCGTGGCGAACAATATCGATGCCAATCAGTCCCAACATCCACGGTCCGCAGGCGATGCCCACCAGTAGATAGAGGCCAAAAATGGGCACCGGGACACGGCTTATCCAGCCGTAAGAGAGAGACATAAACAACAACAAACAACCCGCCGCAGCGGTCCAGGCCAGATATTCCATACAGCTCCCGAGCAAAATCATCTTCTTAACAGGTATAGCTGCTACCAAACGATGTGCCAGCAGAGCGCTTCCCGACACCAACACGCCGCTCTTCGTAAACGGCGTGTTGGTTGATTAATACATCGGGAAATGCGCGTGCAGGTTGCACGCCTGTTTACTCCGGTACGTTGCCTTCTCCTTGCTGCGATGGCCATTTCCAGTTCTGCACTTCAGGCAAATCTTCGCCATATTCACGGACATACTGATGGTGCGCGGCAATTTTTTGCGCCAGATCCTCCAGGATGTCATCCGCTTTGCCCTGCAACGACGGCACGCGCAAAATCGCCTCCTGCGCCAGGTGAAAACGATCCAGCTCGTTGAGCACGGTCATATCAAATGGCGTGGTCGTGGTGCCTTCTTCCATAAAGCCGTGCACGTGAAAATGGCGGTGATTGTTGCGCTGATAAGTGAGACGGTGAATCAGACTCGGGTAGCCGTGGAAGGCAAAAATCACCGGCTTATCAGCAGTAAAAATCGCTTCGAAAGCCTCTTCGCTAAGGCCATGCGGATGTTGCTCCTGGGTTTGCAGCGCCATTAAATCCACGACGTTCACCACCTGAATACGCAGATCCGGCAGGTAATGACGCAGCAGATCGACCGCCGCGAGGGTTTCCATAGTCGGTACATCGCCGGCGCACGCCATCACTACATCCGGGGTTTCGCCTTGCAGTACGTTTCCGGCCCAGGGCCAGATGCCCATTCCAGCTGCGCAGTGTTTTGCCGCGTCGTCGAGGTTTAGCCACTGAGGCGCAGGCTGTTTCCCCGCCACGATGACATTAATGCGATCCCAGGTTTTCAGGCAGTGGTCGGCAACACACAACAGCGTGTTGGCATCGGGCGGCAGGTAAATGCGCACAATATCCGCTTTTTTATTGGCGACATGATCGATAAAACCGGGGTCCTGATGGCTGTAACCATTGTGATCCTGGCGCCAGACATGCGAAGAGAGCAGGTAATTGAGCGACGATATCGGCGCGCGCCAGGGCAGGTTGCGCGTCACTTTTAACCATTTTGCATGCTGGTTAAACATCGAGTCGACAATATGAATAAATGCCTCATAACAGTTGAACAGCCCGTGACGCCCGGTCAGTAAATAGCCCTCAAGCCAGCCCTGGCATTGATGTTCGCTCAGGATCTCCATCACCCGGCCATCGCGCGCCAGTTGTTCATCATAGGGTTTAAGCGGCTCCTGCCAGGTGCGATTCGTTACGTCGAACACTTTGCTCAACCGGTTTGAAGCCGTTTCGTCGGGGCCAAACAGCCGGAAATTGTCGCGGTTGTGTTCGAAAATAGCGGCCAGATACGCGCCCAGCGCGGCAGTAGATTCCGCCTGCGTCTCGCCAGGTGAGCTTACTTCGACGGCGTAGTGGTGCAACTCTGGCGTCACCAGCTCCCGGCGTAAGCGGCCACCGTTGGCCCACGGCGACGCGCCCATGCGTTTGTCGCCTACCGGGGCCAGTGCTTGTAGTTCTGTTTTGAGTTGCCCCGATGCGTCGAAAAGATCGTCGGGCTGATAGCTGCGCATCCAGTCTTCCAGCAGTTGCCGGTGTTCATCGTTTTCACGGCATGACGAGACCGGAACCTGATGCGCGCGCCAGAAATCCTCCACTTTCTTACCATCGACAGTTTGCGGGCCTGTCCAGCCTTTGGGGCTGCGCAAAATGATCATCGGCCAGCGCGGCACGGTGGTCTGCGCGTTGCCGCTTCGCGCCTGTTGCTGATAGTCACGGATGCTGTTCAGCGCCTGCTCGAGCGTTTCCGCCATCTGGCGGTGCATCCTGGCGGGTTCATGGCCGCTGACAAACAGCGGTTCGTAGCCGTAGCCGCGAAAGAGCTGGTGTAAATCCTCATCGCTGGTGCGCCCGAGAAGCGTAGGGTTGGCAATTTTGTACCCGTTCAGGTGCAGGATCGGCAGCACCGCGCCGTCGCGGGCGGCGTTAAGAAATTTTATGCCGTGCCAGCTGGAGGCCAGCGGGCCGGTTTCCGCTTCGCCATCACCAATCACGCAGGCGGCGATAAGGGACGGGTTATCGAACACCGCGCCAAACGCATGAGAGAGTGAGTAACCCAGCTCGCCGCCTTCATTAATCGAGCCCGGCGTTTCGGGTGCGGCGTGGCTGGGAATGCCGCCGGGGAAGGAAAACTGGCGGAACAGCTTCTTCATGCCCTCGGCGTTCTGGCTTATCTGCGGGTAAATTTCGCTGTAGCTTCCCTCAAGCCAGGTGTTGGCCACCATGCCTGGCCCGCCATGACCGGGGCCGCAAATATAAATCATATCGAGATCGCGCTGGCGAATGGCGCGGTTGAGATGAACATAGATAAAATTCAACCCCGGCGTGGTTCCCCAGTGGCCCAGCAGGCGCGGTTTGATATGTTCTGGCCTGAGCGGCTCGCGCAGTAGCGGGTTATCCATCAGGTAGATTTGCCCGACAGAGAGATAATTGGCCGCGCGCCAGTAGCGATCAAGCAACTGAATTTCGTGGTCAGAGAGAGACGATATCTGTGTCATGCTTTCCTCGCGTCGTCAGAAGGTAAACCAGGCGTTGCCCTTACAGGCGAACAAATTTCCCTTTAAGCCTGGCACACCGTGTTTTCTGATGACGAAATGAACAGATTCACGCTCCCTTTTCCGCGCAAAGCCGGACGATCAACCGGGTCCTTCACTGCCTGCGGCCAGCAGCGGGACCACCACATCGCTGATGGGCGTGGGAATGCCATGCGTGCGGCCATAGCGTTGCACCACGCCGTTACGGATATCCCACTCCAGCGGGCGGTTCGCCTGGCGGTCGGCGAGAATTGACGTCCCCAAATCCGCAGGCGCACGGTGAAAACCGTCAACAATCTCCTGGGCCACGTTATCGCTGAGCACCGCACCTTCCGCCCGCGCAACCGTCAGGCATTCGCGCAGGTACGCCAGCGCCAGCGCGGTAATATCCTCGCGCGAGAACATGCCGGCACGGCGATTGGCGAGCACCATCAGACCGGCGACCGCATTTTGCAACAGCTTGCGCCAGGCGATCGACGCAAAATCCGCAGACAACTCAACCGCGCAACGTGTACCGCTGAGCGCTTTCACCACCCGTTTTGCCTGCGGCACATCCGGCAGCGTCAGACGCGGACTGGCGCGCAACCAGACCGACGCATCCGGCTCGCGCTGCGCCGGGAACCAGACGACGGACGGTAGCACGCTTGCGCTGTTGACCAGAGGGGCCAACTGGTTTTTCTGCTCGACGCCGTTTTGCAGCGCACACACAACGGTGTTTTCATCGCATAACGTCGCCAGCCAGCCGGCGCTGTCCGCAACCTGCGTGGTTTTCACCGCCACAAACACCAGATCGAACGGTTTGTGCAGCGCTGCCGGATCGCTCAATACCGGGCCGGGCACCACAATTTCCCCCTCATCGTGGCGCAGAATTAACTGCGGGTGGGCGGTTCGCCCGCACAAAACGGGTGTGCGACCCACTTCATGCAGCGCCGCCGCGATAGTGGTGCCGATAGCCCCGGGGCCAAGCAGCGCAATTGTCGGAAAATCAGACATGGTGAGTTCTCCTGATGTGGTTAACCAATCATTACTGTGCCGGTCGCGATCACCGTACACGCCAGCACTTTTCTTAGCGTTAAGGTTTCGCCGAGAAACAGATAACCCAGTAGCGCGGCAAACAGAACGCTGGTTTCACGCAGCGCTGAAACCGCCCCCATTGGCGCGGTCGCCATCGCATAAATAATGATGCCGTAAGCCAGCAGCGAAACCAGTCCGCCTGTAGCGGCAAGCAATACCTCGGGACGCCAGCGCAGTAAACTTTTTGCGCCGCGAAGCCCGGTATAGAGCGCTGGCATCAACACGCCCCATAACGCACTCATCCACACGGTATAGGCGATGGCATCACCGGCGATGCGCACGCCAATGCCGTCCACCACGCTATAAGCGGCGATAAACGCGCCAGTGGCCAGTGAATATTTCAGACCCGGTAGCGCCAGACGGCGGCGTTGCAGGGCAAGCAGCAGAATACCGCCGGAAATCAACCCAATGCCAGCCAGCGCGTTCACGGCCACCTTTTCTCCGGCAAACAGCGCCGCTCCCGACGTCACCATCAGCGGTGAAGAACCCCGCGCAATCGGGTAGGTTTGCCCGAGATCCCCGCTCTGATAACTGCGTACCAGACACAGGTTATAGCCGACATGCAGCAGCGCTGACAGCAGCGCGTATTTCCAGCTGGCATAAGCCGGTAAGGGTAAAAATGGCGCGGCGACAACGCAGGTGAGGGCTATCGTCGCGCACATGATGGTCATCGACCATAACCGATCCGTGCCGCCGCGTAAGAGCGTATTCCAGCTGGCATGCAGCAGCGCGGCGAATAATGTCAGCAAAACAAGGTAAGTGGGCATGTATCGATGCTAATCAGCACATGCCCGGATGAAAAGTGAAGTGTCGTCATTCAACCATGAGTAAATACTCATGCTTAGCGATAGTTAAGCTGTGCCTGTTGTGATTCTGCCAACAGCCAGCTGCGGAAAGTCACAATGTGCGGCTGCGTTTCGATCCCCTGCGGGCAGACAAAATAATAGGCAGCGGGCGACGGAAAAGGGACGTCAAAAAGCCGTACCAGCGAGCCATCGGCTATCTCTTTTTCAACGTGCCCACTGCGCGCCAGCGCAATTCCCTGGCCCAGCAATGCCGCTTCAATGGTCATATTGGTATCGGCGAAACGCACGTTCTCGTGCAGCACATCGGTATTCACGCCAACCTGCTTAAACCAGGCGTCCCATTTAGGAACCAGATCGGCGCCATCGCGCGTCAGCAGCGGGTAGCGCAGCAGTTCGGCAGGTTCATCCGGCGTGCCAAAACGCTGCAAAAGCGCCGGGCTGGCGACAGGGAAAAGCTGCTCGCGAAACATAAATTCCGTGTGCAGCGCCGGATAATTCCCGTGACCAAAGCGGATCGCCACGTCGGCATCGGTGCTGGCGAAATTAATGGCCTGATCGGTGCTTTCCAGCGTCACCAGAATTTCCGGGTGTAAGCGCGCCAGACCCGGCAAGCGCGGGAGCAACCATTTCAATGCGAAAGAGTAGGTGGTGTTGACGCGCAGTCGCACCCGGCCTTTTTGCTCACGCAAATCCGCCAGCGTGGTTTCCAGTTTGCTGAAAAATTCACGCACCAGCGGTGCGAGCGCGGCACCGGCGGGTGTCAGGCTGAGAGTCTTTCCGCGCTGAAACAGCGGCAATCCCCAGATTTCCTCGAGGTTTTTTAGCTGATGGCTGACGGCACTTTGCGTTATACACAGCTCTGCCGCCGCCGCGGTAAAGGTAGTGTGGCGGGTCGCTACTTCAAATGCGCGCAGTGTCGCAGTGGGGGGAAGATCACGCATTATACGGTTCCTGTTAATGAGCTAATGCTCATAACACCCTATGCCGAAACCGTGGGGAAAGCTATGCGAACAGAACAGTAAGCTGCCACCAATCAGAGCAGGGTAACGGTGCTGTCTAACCAGCCCGGAAGATGTTGCCGATACCAGTCGAGATAGCGCTGAAGATCGGTTTTTTGCCGCTCAGCAAGCAGCGTGACCACTTCGGTGACAATCCACGCTTTGGCAATGGCAATCTCCCGGCTGAGTTCGCGCGGTGTTGCATGATCCGAAATACGACAATAGCGCTCGGCAAGCGCCTGAAAGGCGTGTGTGGCGCCCATCCCTTTTATCAGAGGGGCGAGGTCGATCGCCGGGCTTCCCGTGGCAAATCGCTCCCAGTCGAAAAGCACCAGCTCGCCGTTATCCCGTCGTCCCCAGTTACCCGCATTGCTGTCGCCGGATATTAACCCCGGATGGCGAAAGAGCACCTCGCTACACTGCTGAAAACGGCGCAGTTGTTGCGAAGCCTGTTCCGGCAACGCCAGCAGCGCCAGCGATTTTTCCAGCGCGGAAACTGACCAGCTGTGAGTGTGATAGCGCCATGCCGCGTCTGGCGCAACGCGATGCAAGCGAGCCAGCATCGCTAACACCTCTTCGCCTACCACGGCATCCTGAGAAACCGGATGGGGAATATACTCAAGCCTTACTAACTGTCGCGCCGGATCGGCGAATAACAGCCCTGGCGAGGCAATCTTTGCCGCGTTGAGCCGGTGCGCCGTATGTTGATAGAAAGCATACTCGACCTCACTGACAGGATATTTTTCAATGACGTGTTGTCCATGCTCATCAACAAAAAGCGCCACCTTTGCGGCGCCCATTTTTGATAAATCCTGAGCTGTCATCCCTTTTCCTTTGCGCGCTGGTCGAGCGTTTCAGTGTAGCCTGGATGGTGGCGACGCGAAGAGCGGTTTACTCCTGCGTCGCCTGCTCCTGAACATGCAGGCGATACTGTCTTGGCGTTAATTGATACTGTTCGCGAAAGGCGCGGCAGAATGTTGATTGCTGCTGATAACCCAGCTGCAGCGCAATATCCGTAATAGAGCGATGCGTTTCGCTCAGTAACGCTTTTGCGATCACCATTCGCCGATACCGGATGTAAACACCAGGCGACATGCCGGCGATTTGTTTAAAACCGCGCTGGAAATGCCAGGCAGAGTAACCGGATTTTTTTGCTAACACGCCAAGTGGTAACGGTTCGGCAATATTGCTCTCGATCCACTGGAGAATATCCTGGATGGTTAAGTTCATCAGATATAACGAGGACTTTTTTCTCATATCAATTCCCGCTGTTAATGCGCAGCGTTTGGGGAAGCCATCAATATTTCCTCCCCAAACGCAAACGAGTAATCACGGCACTGTATTCGCGGGCGGATGATATATTTCTGCCCGTCAGTTTATCCGCATCAGCAATCTTCAATAATTAAGTAGACGGCATTCAGCGGCCCGTGGACGCCGACGACTTTAATCAGCTCAATATCGGCCGTCGAACTTGGCCCGGCGATAAGATTGATACACGAGGGAAGCGTTTCGCCTTCCTGCACCCGCTGGCGCAAAACGTGCGCCAGTTGCGTGACGCCGTACAGCAATCTGCTCTTGTAGATAACGAACACGGTGGTGGTGGGCAGCAGGCTGATAGCGCGCCCCTGTAGCGGGGAGGAAAAGAGCACTACACCGCCGGTTTCGCACAGACCATATTCGGCGTAGACCACGCCAATACTGGCTTGTGCGGCGCGCCGCAGGTTCTCTTCTCCGCCCGCTGAGTCCCAGCAATGTGCTGGAAACGTGTTCTGCAAATGCGCGGTGATGCCGACGTTTGCCAGTCGGGCGTCGCCGCTCATCAGCAGCGGGCCGCCGCCGTACTGGTTACAGATCCGTTCGGCAAGCTGGGGGATTTTCGCCAGCGGAGCCACTTCGCAGTGGGCCTGCATAACCGTTGTCGCGTATTCGATAAAACTGTCGCAGGGGTGCTGCTGGATCTGTCCGGCATAGCGGCTTGTCAGCGGAGCATGCCCGGCAAACTCCAGCGGCTGCGGTATCTGACGCGGTTCGCGACCAAGCCGTCCGGCAATTTTTTGTATAAATGCATCACGGTTTTCCATCAGGCTTGCTCCCCGTTTTGTTGCTGTTTTTGGTGTTTTTTAAACCAGCTACGGAAACTCTCGCCATCGGCAGCGGGCAGATCGCGGGCCTCCGTCCACTTGCCGATGGCTGAGATGGTAAAGGGCATTTTGCCGTTGCGGATCATCAGTTGGGCGGCGCGCGCGCCAGCCACCATGCCGACTTTCCACAGCCGGGGATGGCGGTTGGCGTAATTGAACAGATGAACGGTGTGTCTTTCCATCGCTGGCGTTCTTCCGCTTTCCGCCAGCGTGCGGCGGTGCTCAAGGATCAGTGACGACAGCGGAATGCGCACCGGGCAGACATCATCGCAGGCGGTGCATAACGAGCAGGCATAGGGCAGGTTTTTGAAATCATCATAACCGCCGAGCAACGGCGTGAGCACCGCGCCAACCGGGCCGGGATAAATCGAGCCGTAACCGTGTCCGCCAATATGACGGTAAGCAGGGCAGGTATTCATGCAGGCACCGCAGCGGATGCAACGCAGAATGTCCTGGAAAGGCGAGCCCAGCACCTGTGAGCGACCATTGTCGACAATAACCAGATGGAACGATTCCGGTCCGTCGCTCTCCATGCCGCCTTTCGCGCCGGTAAGCCAGGTGTTATATCCCGTAAGACGGGCGCCAACCGCGCTGCGCGCCAGCATCGTCAGGATAATATCCAGCTCAGCGAATGTCGGCACCACGCGCTCCATGCCCATTACGGCAATATGCGTTTTTGGCACGGTGGTACAGAGCCGGGCATTGCCTTCATTGCTCACCAGGCTGAGCGTGCCGGTTTCCGCAACCGCAAAGTTGCACCCGGTAATGCCGATGTCGGCGCTGAGGAAGTCCTCGCGGATCTTCTGGCGAATAAAGCGCGTCATGGCTTCCGGGGTTTCGGGGCCGTTATAACCCAGCTTTTCGCGCAACACGTGCTGAATTTGATGACGATCTTTATGAATAGCCGGGACCACCACGTGCGAGGGGGCATCTTTGGCGAGTTGCAGAATATACTCGCCCAGATCCGTTTCCACGACCTCAATACTAGCCGCTTCAAGCGCGGCGTTCATGCCGATCTCTTCGGTCACCATCGACTTCGATTTAACGATTTTGCGCGCCTGCTTTTCCCGGGCAATCTGCAAAATATAGCGGGTGGCATCTTCACGCGTATCAGCAAAAAAGACGTGACCGCCGTTGGCGCTGACCTTTTCGCTTAACTGGTAGAGATACGCATCCAGATTGTCGAGAACATGGGCGCGAATTTCAGCGGCGCGCGAGCGCCAGTCGGGCCAGTTTTCCAGTTCATCGACCATTTTCTGCCGATTAACGCCAATCCGATCCTGCGCGTTCGCCACGGCATGGCGCATTACCGGATCGTCAATTTGTTGTTGTACCCGGTCATAAAAAGGGACATTGCTGGTTTTTAGCGACATGGCGTTTCCTTAGCGGCTCATCAGCACATCAGCGATATGCAACACACGTACGTTTTGGCCTTCACGCTGTAAACGCCCGCCAATATTCAGCAGGCAACTGGCATCCGCGCCAATCAGGTAATCCGGCCTGGCTTGCATGATATGCGCGACCTTTTCTTTCACCATTTCGCCGGAAATTTCGGCCATTTTGACCGAAAAAGTGCCGCCAAATCCGCAGCAGGTTTCCTGGGCGCTAAACGGCACAATTTCCAGCTCACGCACCTCGCGCAGCAGTATTAGCGGTTCATCACGCACGCCGAGCTTACGAAACAGGCTGCACGAGGGGTGGTAGACCGCCCGCCCCGGCAGGCGCGCGCCGACGTCGGTTACGCCAAGCTGGTTAACGATAAAGGAGGTCAGATCAACCATGCGGCTGGCAACCTTTGCGGCACGCATCGCCCACTCAGGTTCTTCGACGAGCCAGTCCGGGTAGTGGCGGATCGCGTTCATGCAGGAACCGGCAGGCGAGATAATCGGGTAGTCGTTGATTTCCAGCGCCGCAATCTGCGCTTTCATGCCCGGCAAGGCGTCACGAATGTAGCCGCTATTAATTGCCGGTTGACCGCAGCAGCCCTGTTTTTCAGGAAACTGCACATGGCAGCCTAACTGTTCGAGTAGCAGGACACTGTTTCGCGCCATGCGCGATTTAAGTGCGTCCCCAATGCAGGTAACAAAGAAATTTACGTTCATATTATTTAGCTTCCAGCGAAGATAACGGCATAACGTTATTTTTCATTTCAGGCAGGCGGCGAGGGCGTTTGCGCTTGCCGGTTTAATCGTCTCTTTAGCGCGCCACGCGCAGCCCGCCGGTGACGCCGCGGCTTAATACGATTTGCCAGAGCTGGATATTTCTGGCGCGAAATGCGCCCGCGCAGGCAGTGAGGTAATAATTAAACATGCGGTGAAATTGCGTGGAGTAATTGCCTGCTATTTGCGGCCAGGCCTGATTAAAACGGCGATGCCAGGCCATCAATGTTTTGTCGTAATCGGCGCCGAAATTATGCACATCTTCGATAACAAAATAGGGTTCGCTAGCTTCAGTAATCTGTTTTAAGGAGGGCAGGCAGCCATTCGGGAAAATGTATTTATTGATCCAGGGATCGACATTATGCAGGGTTTTATTCGACCCAATGGAGTGCAGTAAAAACAGACCATCCGGCTTCAGGCAGCGATCGACGGCGTTAAAGTAGGTCGCATAGTTTTTCGGACCGACATGTTCGAACATGCCGACGGAGACAATGCGGTCATAGCGTTTATCCAGATCGCGGTAATCCTGTAACAGGATGCGAATATCCAGCCCCTCGCTGTGGCTTTCGGCGTAGGCTTTTTGCTCTGCCGAAATGGTGATGCCTTCCACGCTGACGCCATAATGGCGCGCCGCGTATTGTGCTAAACCGCCCCAGCCGCAGCCGATATCCAGCAGCGTCATGCCCGGTTTAAGCTGCAGTTTTTCACAGATCAGCGCGAGCTTATCCTCCTGCGCTGCGCAGAGTTCATCGGCGTTTTTCCAGTAACCGCACGAGTACTGCATATGCGGATCGAGCATACGGTTAAACAGATCGTTACCCAGATCGTAATGCACTTCGCCCACTTGCCAGGCGCGGCGACGGGACTGAGGGTTGACGATGCGCGCCGCAGCGATGCGCATCAGGTCGGCGAAACGCGCCGGGCGCTGCTCATCAAGCCGGGCGCGCAATAGTTTGTCAAAAAATGCATCGAGCTGTTTGCAATCCCACCAGCCCTCCATATAACTTTCACCGAGCCCGAGTGAACCCTGCTGCAACACGCGCCTGAAAAAACGCGTGTCATGCACGCGGATATCCCAGGGGTCGGAGCCATTAATCCTGATGCCTGCCTGAGACAGCAGTTCCTGGACGATCCGCAGCCAGTGGCCGGGTTTACTGATCACATCGACGGTACATTCGTTAGCCATCATCTTTCCTTCAACGTAGCGTGCGCTCAGCCGGTAATTTCCCCGTCATTCACTGCCCGTCAGTGCGAAAAGGGCTTATCGCTCAGGCAGCTGGCTGGTAAATTGTTCACAACGGGTGAAATATATTTATGACCCGCTCATTATTCAGGAAACCCGTTTTGCCTGCGCTGTGCTATCAAGACAAACTTCATCGAATAGAGGTCAGGTTGTTATGTGCTCTAAGCTTGTGTTGCCGCCTCGTCAGCCCATTAGTGGCCAGCCCGCGCCGGTGCTGATGGCCTTGCCGCGCCCGGTGTACTTTCGCAGTTACCCTTTACGCGGCGATACGGGCGTGGACATGCACGAGCATCCGTTCGCGGAATTTCTCTATGCGCGCGAAGGAAGTATGCGGGTGGAAATTGAAGGCAAGACGCTGGTGGTGCCCGTGCTTTATGGGGTCTGGATCCCGGCGCGTGTGCCGCACCGTCTTCTTGCCGGCAGCGACGTATTGCTGGAAAGCCTGTATGTGGAAGCCGATTTCGCCACTATCCCCTTTAGCGGCAGTAAGGTGGTGGTGGTGAGTGATTTTGTGCGTGAGTATATTCACTACGCCACGCAAAACGTGCCGGAAAAGTATGATGCTGCAGGCGATGATGCGCAGTTAGTACAGGTGTTGATTTCATTGCTCAGAGGGTTACCCGATGCCGGATTATCGGTCTCCTGGCCGGTATCACCGTTGCTGACGAAAGTTTGCAGCCAGATCCAGAAAACGCCCGGCGACGCGCACAGCATTGAACAGTGGGCCTCCTGTAGCGGTATGTCAGTGCGCACGTTTTCACGTCGTTTCAAAAAGGAGACCGGCGTCGCGTTCAGCGAATGGAAAAAACGGGTGCGTTTGCTGGAATCCGTGGTGATGTTAAAAAACAAACGCAGCGTAACTCAGGTGGCGCTTGAGCTTGGCTATTCAAGCCCGGCCTCGTTTACCTTTGCGTTTCGCGCCATGTTCGGCGTGCCGCCAACGCGCTATTAATTAACCGCCGCCGCGCTTTTTCAGCCGGCCGTCAATCATACTGTCGCGCTTTGCGAACGCCGGAAAAAAGACGGCGTAGCCACCAGATAACCAGCGCCAGCAGGGCTATTGCGCCCAGCACGGCAAACGCCACGCTGTAGGAGTATTTCGCCGCTATTGTTCCCGTCATCGCCGGGCTGAATGCGGCCCCGACACCTTGTAACAACATGATAAAGCTCTGCCCGGCGTTGGTGTGCCCGCTGCCTTCCAGCAATTTAACGATATAACCGGGTACCGCCACACCCAGTAGCCCTGCGGCCACGCCATCCAGTATCTGAACCGGGATCATAAAAAGCGGCCCGGCCGAGACGCAGGCCAGCGCTGCGCGCAGCGGCAAAACCAGTAGCGCTGCCGTAATCAGCCACGGGTAACCATATTTTCCCGCCCTGGCGGCGGCGAATAAGGCGACGGGAATCATCACCAACTGCGAAATAATGACGGTCGCCGCCGCATACACACCGGCGCTCATTTCCCCGCCTGGCGCGGAGGCCACGCGCATACTGAGCATCGGCAGCAGCGCCGCGTTAGCCAGATGAAACAGCATCAGCGTCACGCCGGTCGCGATAAGGGCGGGGTGAGTGATAATCGCAGAAAGTCGGGGGACGACCGCCGGATCTTCATTGTGACCGAGACCCCGTGCGGCGCGGTTATCAATATCGTTATTGCGAATAGCAAACACCGCGAACGTTGCGCATATCGCCATGCCGGTCATCAGAATAAAAACGGCATCAGTACCGAAGTACCACACCAGTATGCCGGCCAGCATCGCGGCGCTCATATTTCCGCCGTGATTAAACGCCTCGTTCCTGCCCATCTGATGGTTAAACCCTGACGAGCCGGTTAAGCCAAGCGTAATGCCCATTAACAGCGGCGCAATAAACGCGGCGGATACGCCGGTGACAAGTTGTGAAAAACCAACGACAAAAAGAGTCGGAAACGCCCAGAGCAGCAGCGTGGCGGCAGTGATCAGCAAACAGCAGGCGACGAGAATGCCGCGCTTATGCCGCGTGGCGTCAGCGACCAGCCCGGAAGGCATGGTCGCCACCAGGCCCGCCAGACCACCGGCTGTCATCATCCAGCCAATGTTGTCTGCTTGCCAGTGATGTTCCGTGAGAAAGATCCCCAAAAAAGGGCCAAGACCGTCTCTGACATCCGCCATGAAAAAGTTCACTAAACAGAGTGCCTGCAGCGATCGTAACGGCATAGAAGCCTTTTTTGTGTCCATGGTGCAGCGTTCCTGAAGTATCGGTGGGTTCCGCATCCTGAAAGCATATTGTTATCCCTTTCAGCGGCTGGCAGACAAAACAGATGCCGTATCGCATATCTGTGAGAAGGGATAATAATCGGCTTTCACGTCAATCATATGATACATAAATGTAACATTCTGTCGTGCTGGCGAAGGGGAGTGTGAAAGGCGGTCGACTACAAACGTGTGATAAATCTGCATCATCAATGCGGCTGACGATGCAGACGATATGTAGCGGCTATGCCAGTAAAATCACGCCCCAGACAACGGCGACCATCAGCAGCGCTGTCGTTTGGGCGGCACTGCCCATATCTTTGGCATTTTTAGAAAGCGGGTGGCGTTTCAGTGAAATGCGATCGACCACCGCCTCGATGGCAGAATTTAGCAGCTCTACTAACAGGCTGATAAAGCACGCGGCCAGCAGCAGCGCGCGCTCAACCCCGCTGACGTTGACAACCAAAGCAGTAATCATCAATAGGCTATGTAAAACAAGCAGCTGGCGGAACGCCGCCTCGCCATACACGGCGGTAAGAAAACCGTCGCGCGAATAGATAAACGTACTGACGATCCGCGCGATGCCGGTTTTGCCGTGAGAATATTTGCCTGTTGCGCTGGGGCCTGACGATTGCATGTGCATCTCCTGACGAAAGGTTTGAACGCGCAGTATGCAAAACGAGATGTCAGGAAATTGTCAAAACCATATCGGAAACAGAAACCAGGCAATAAACAACCGTGGTTAGCGCGTGCGCTGCATATCCAGCGTAAAGCGGCAGCCTTGATCTGAGCTTTCAACCGTCATGCGCCAGCCAAGATGCTCCACAATGCGCTGCACAATCGATAAACCAAGCCCCTCGCCATTTTGCTGCGTGCCGGACTGAAAGCGCTGAAAATGGCGCGGATCGATACTCGACGGCAGGCCAGGGCCGGTGTCCGAAATGGTCAGGGTTGCGCCGTGCAGCGCCAGGCGAATCTCTCCCGCTGCGGTGTACTGGCAGGCATTGCGCAGCAGGTTCCAGAAAACGCTGCGCGCCAGCTCAGCATTGGTCTGTATGTGGGTCTGCTCCGCGGCGTCCAGTATCAGCGCGACGGGTTTTTTTGCCAGCCAGGGCTGGCAGCGCGCGATGCACTCTTCGAGCACAGGACGAAGCGCAACCTCGCTGCGGGGCAGGGTTTGCGGATCGCGTGAAAGCAGCAGCAGACACGTCAACTGGCGCTGCATCTCCTGGGTGGTGCGCACGATCCGCTCCGCGCCTGGCACCAGATGGCTGTTGGCAGGTAACTGGTGCATGATAGTTTCCGCCGCACCGCCAATGATCGCCAGCGGGGTGCGCAATTCATGACTGGCATCGCCGACAAAGCAGCGCTCACGCTGGAGAAACCGCTCCAGTTCATCGCTGTGTTGGGCAAACGCGCGCGCCAGCACGCCGATCTCATCACTCGCGTCCTGGAAAGGTAACGGCTTTTGATTGCGCTCGACGGCGTTGGCCAGCCGTGTAATGGGAACGGTAACGCGCGCCGATGTTAAGCGGCCAATCCAGAAGGCGCACAGCACGCACAACAGAATGATAAGCGGCGCGAAACCGTCAATCATCCACTCCAGCCAGGCATAACGATTGCCATTCTGCAGCAGGTAGTAGCGCTGGTTATGGAGCGTGAATACCAGCAAGTGCTGTTCGTCGGGAGCTTTCAGCCGGTGGTAACCTGGCGTGTACTGGCGCAGCGCATCGGGCGCGGTCTGTGCGTTGTAGAGCTCGCTGCCTTGCGGCATGGCGGGGAGGATGCCGCTGGCAATCTCCTCTTCCAGCCGTGGGGCTTCGTCGCGCAGGCTTTCCGCCATCACCCAGGCGCGGAGTTCGTCGTAGTCGAGTTGCTCGGCCACGACCACAAATGCCATCACCGCGACCATCAGCAGCACAAATGAAACAGTAATGCGCGTATTGAGCGTCATCTGCTGGTAAAGGGATTTCATGGTAGATGCTCTGCCTCTGATGATTATTCTGCGCAAGCCTCCCCGGGCTTGTGCAGGCGTAAACCGATGCCATGTACCGTTTCTATCAGTGCAGATGTGAAGTTTTTGTCAACTCGCTGGCGCAGGTCATGAATATGTGTGCGCAGTGCGCCGCTTTCCGGCGGCTCGTCGCCCCACAGCAGGTACTCCATCTCCTGCTTTTTGACGACGCCGGGTGCGGCGCGCACCAGACTCAGCAGCAATTTGTGGGTGGTGGGCGTCAAATTGATGGTCTGGCCTTGCCGCCACGCCTGCGGTGCGCGGGTATCTACCAGCAGATCTTCCCAGCTTAGCGTGCCTTGCACCTGCCGCCCCTGGGCGCGGCGCACCAGCGCCTGGATACGCGCATCCAGCTCTTTGAGTGAAAAGGGTTTTACCAGGTAATCGTCCGCGCCCAGCGCAAAACCCTGCACGCGGTCATCGACCGGATCGCGCGCGGTCAGCATCAGCACCGGCACCGGGTTTTGATATTCACGGCGAAGTTTGCTGCACAGCGTCATGCCGTCCAGACGCGGCAGCATCAGATCCAACAGGATGGCATCGTAGTCATTCTGCGTGGCCATACGCAGTCCGGTGGCACCATCACGTGCATCATCCAGCACGTAGCCCAGCGGCTCAAAGAAGTCGTACAGGTTGGCCACCAACTCAGGGTTATCTTCGATAATGAGCAGGCGAGTCATAGGAAACCGGCATTGGGAAAAGAGCCGGCTACCTTAACAACTTCCTGACACCGGGGCGTTGATACTGCGCACATTTCTAACCCACTGAGAATTGCGCATGTTTCAACGTCTGTCGTCGTTTCGGCTCAACCCGGTGCAACTGACCTGGGTCGCCGCTCTGTTCTTTACCACCTTTGGCAATATTGCGCTGTGGCAAACGCTGTGGTCCAAAGTTGAGATCAACAGTCTGCACAATTTGCTGTTTGTTATCAGCCTGCCGGTTTTCCTGTTCTGTTTTTTTAACGTATTGCTGACACCGGTAATGATGCTGCCGTACTTGCGTAAACCGCTGCTGGCGGCGCTGGTCATTATCAGCGCCAGTTGCAGCTATTTTATGCTGCGCTACAACGTGTTGATCGACCGCAGTATGGTGCAGAATTTCTTTGAAACGAATCAGGCTGAACTCACTTCGTATCTTTCTGTTCCGCTGGCGCTTACCCTGCTTGTTCTGGGTGTGGTGCCGGCGGCGGTGATGGTGTTGCTGCCCGGTAAAAATATCGGCCGTCCCGTACAACACCTGTTCTGGTGGCTATGCCAAATTGTGGTGACGTTAACCCTTTTTGCCGCCGTGACGCTGGCGTTCTACAAGGATTACGCTTCGCTGCTGCGCAACAATATGCAGATAAAAGATCAGGCGCTGCCGTTTAACGTTGTCCGCAATACCAATGGCTACCTGAAACGCAAGTACAGCGTGAAATCGCAGCCTTTACGCACGGTGGCGGAAGATGCCACGCGTACGGCTGCGGAGCGACCAAAACTGGTGATTGTTGTGGTCGGGGAAACCGCACGGGCGCAGAACTTTCAGCTTAATGGGTATGCGCGCCCGACCAACCCAACGCTGTCGCAGCGCGAGGATATCATCAGTTTCAAACATGTCTCATCCTGTGGCACGGCGACGGCCATTTCGCTGCCGTGCATGTTTTCGCGCATGACCCGTTCGCAATACAACGACGTGCGCGCCGCGACGGAAGAGAACCTGCTCGACATCCTGCAACGCACCGGCATCCATATTCTCTGGCGTAACAATAACAACGGCGGCTGCAAAGGTATCTGCGCGCGCGTACCCACCGATGATATGCCCGCGCAGAACATTGCTGGCCTCTGCGTTAATAAAGATGGCACCTGTTATGACGAAGTGCTATTGCACCAGCTCACAGCGCGCATTGATGCGATGGCGGGGGATGCATTAATTGTGTTGCACCAGATTGGCAGCCATGGGCCAACGTACTTCGAACGTTACCCGGCGCAGGCCAACATCTTCAGCCCTACCTGTGACAGCAATCAGATTGAGAAGTGCAGTAACGAGGCGCTGCTCAATACGTACGACAATACGCTGGTCTACACCGACCGGATGCTGGGTAAAACCATTGCGGTGTTGCAGGACTATTCCGCACAGCGCGACGTGGCGATGATTTATGTTTCCGACCACGGCGAGTCTTTGGGCGAGCGGGGGATGTACCTGCACGGTACGCCGTACATTATTGCGCCCGAGGAGCAAACTCATGTCCCGCTGGTGATGTGGCTTTCGCCCGCGTTTGCACAGCATGCCGGGCTCAGTCTCTCCTGTATGCGCAGCAATGCCGATAGCAACAACTATAGCCATGACAATCTCTATCACTCGATTCTTGGGCTCTTCACTGTGCAAAGCCGTGTTTATCAACCCGCACTGGATATCTTTGCCGGGTGTCGAACCGCGATGCAGCGGCAATAAAGCGGCTGTCAGCGCACGGTTGCTTAATCGAGGTAAAGCGGCTGGGCGTTTATCTGGTTAAAAATCAGGCCATCTGCGGTGCGTTGAGCAAAGTCACCGCCGCGGGTTACGCCAGTGCGTCTCTTTTGGGATATAGTAGAAAATTATCTTTTTATATCAGGTGGCACTGGCAATGGCTTTGATCCCAAAAAACTACGCGCGGCTGGAAAGCGGTTATCGTGAGAAAGCACTTAAAATTTATCCGTGGGTGTGTGGGCGCTGTTCCCGCGAGTTTGTCTATTCAAATCTGCGGGAATTAACGGTTCACCATATCGATCACGACCATACCAATAACCCGGAAGATGGCAGTAACTGGGAGCTGTTGTGTCTGTTTTGCCATGACCACGAACACTCGAAGTACACGGAAGCCGATCAGTACGGCACGACCGTGGTGGCGGGCGAAGACGCGCAAAAAGATGTTGGAGCCGCAACGTATAATCCCTTTGCCGATTTAAAATCGATGCTCAATAAGAAGAAATAGCGCCAGCAACGTTCGTTTCTGCCCACAAAATCAGTGCGGTGCAGGTCGGTAACATGTTGTCAGTCGTGGCGTTAAGTAAGAGCGCTAAACAGGTTTTGCCCGCAAGCTGGCAGGTAAGTACAGACAAGGATCCCAATGATTAACTTCAGCAAGCCTCTTCTGGCGCCGCCTCTTCAGGTCGGAGACACCATTGGTTTTTTCTCTTCATCTGCGCCGGTAACAACCACGGCTCCAAATCGGTTTAGCCGTGGAAAACGCTTCCTGGAGGAGAAAGGGTTTCGTCTTAAAGCCGGTCGCCTGACCGGCAAGTCTGATTTCTATCGCTCCGGCACGATTGCTGAGCGAGCGCAGGAGTTCAACGAACTTATTCGCGATCCGCACATTCGCTGTGTGATGTCGACAATCGGGGGAATAATAGTAACGCCTTGCTGCCTTTTATTGATTATGACGCCCTGCAAGCAGACCCGAAAATAATCATCGGTTATTCCGATACCACCGCCTTACTGGCGGGAATTTATGCGCGAACAGGGTTAATTACTTTTTATGGCCCGGCGTTGGTTGCTTCATTTGGTGAATTTCCGCCGCTGGTTGATGCTACATATCACGCTTTTATTGAAATACTCTGCGGAAAAAATAACGGTCACTACGACTATGTTTTACCGGAGAAATGGACCGATGAACGGCTTAACTGGGATGATGCCGAGCCGGTACGAGCTAAAACATTGTATGCGAATAACTGCCGGTTTATAGGGCAGGGGTTACAAACAGGGCGCGTTATTGGCGGTAACCTTAATACTTTGTCGGGTATCTGGGGTAGCGAATGGATGCCTGAAATACGATCCGGTGACATTCTGTTCATTGAAGATAGTTTAAAAGACATTGCCACCGTTGAACGTTCATTCGCCATGCTGAAACTTAATGGCGTGTTTAAAAAAGTGCGTGCGATCCTTCTTGGCAAACATGAATTATTCGATAACGCAGGAAGTGGGCGGACGCCTTACGATGTATTACGAGAAGTTTTAGGGGACGAAAACGTTCCGATCGTTGATGGTTTCGATTGTTGCCACACGCATCCGATGCTGACATTGCCTCTTGGTTCAACACTCACCATTGATTTTGACAATCACAAGGTATCTATCGTCGAACCGTATCTGTCAGACAGGCAATAGACAGCCACCTGTTTATGATCAGGCCGCGAACCGTGCCCTCCTCATCAGGAGGGCACTTACTGGAAAGAGTAATCGTCAGAACGATTCCCAGTCAGCACTATGACCTGTCGACGTCGCGGGCTTCAGATCAGCCTTGCGGTGATTTGCCGCTACGGTGTATTTGGGTTTCGCGGTATCTGAACGCAGTTTGAACACCGAAACCAGCTGTGCCAGCTGTTCAGCCTGTTGCTCCAGTGATGATGAAGCCGCAGACGACTCCTGAACCAATGCGGCATTCTGCTGTGTCGTTGAATCCAGCTCGGTGACCGCTTTACCAATCTGATCGATACCTCTGCTCTGTTCTTCCGACGCGCTTGAGATTTCGTTCATGATGCCGCTCACATTGGTGACAGAAGAGACAATCTGCTCCATCGTCGTCCCGGCTTTATTGGCCATTTCTGAACCGGTTACCACGCGTTGTACAGACTCTTTGATCAGGCTTTCGATCTCTTTGGCGGCCTGGGCGCTGCGCGATGCAAGGCTTCTTACTTCTCCTGCCACCACGGCAAAACCGCGACCCTGTTCACCTGCGCGCGCCGCCTCAACGGCTGCGTTAAGCGCAAGGATATTGGTCTGGAAAGAGATGCCATTTATGACGCTGATAATATCCGTGATCTTATTTGAGCTTTCGGTGATAGTCTCCATTGTGTTGACGACATCCCAGACAATTTTTCCACCAGAACGCGCATGTTCCGCTGCCAGCACGGCGAGCTGACTGGCTTCGCGCGCGTTGTCGGCATTACGCTTAACCGTTGAGGTCAACTCTTCCATGCTTGCCGCCGTTTCAACCACGGCGGCAGACTGCTGCTCTGTGCGGGAGGCCAGATCCGTATTGCCTGCTGAAATGTCCGATGAGGCATTCGCAACATGCACCACCGACTCTTTTATCTGGGTGATCATTTCGCGAAGCTTATCGTTCATCACGCCCATGGCCAGCGTCAGGCGACCCAGTTCATCTTTGGACTGCGGTTCAATGGTTGCGGTCAGGTCACCTTCGGCAATACGTTCTGCCAGCGTCAGATTGTGTTTTATCTGCCGCGTCATCTGCCGTGTAAGCAGCCAGGCGACCAGTAACCCCGTCAGTACGGCGCAAAGGGCAACCACGCCCATGATGATCATCACCCGCTGAATGATATCGATATTTTTCTGCGTCTGGCTGACCACCAAATCCGACGTCACGGTATTGATTTTTTCTGCAACGGTCGTCAATTCCGCTGCCGCCTGCTGCGACTCTTTTAATGCAGCGGCATATGCAGCAACGTGTCCTTGCATACCGCTGAGAAATGCCTGCGCCATCTCTTTGTCTTCAGCGCTAAACGCTGCATTTTCTGCATGAAGCATTTTCATCGCTTCATCGTATTGGCTGGCAAAAGCATCCATCCCTTGCTTACCGACAGATGACTGGATTTCATACGCCGTTGCCCAAATGTTATTGAGGCGATTCAGCAACGCTATCTCGTTTTTGGAGGTGGTTTCCTGCTGCTCAAGGCGGGTATTAAATTGATTGAGCTGGGTTTTCATATCCGCTGATGTCAGGCTCTGTGACTGTGCGACGGTCACTTTTTCCAGCTTAACAAACGTGTCCCGGTGCGTGGCGTAATCAGGGATAGTGCTGCGCAATTCATCAAACAAAATGCGGGCGTCATCGTCCCAGGTGTAGTCCAGGCCAGTAATCGCTTTCTGGTCCATTTTTTCAATGGCGACTTTGTTCGCCTCAAGAGATTTTTCATCGTGGTTTAATTGATACGTCAAACGGTTACGCCGCGCAGTGTTTAGATCAGCGCTGATTTCATTAATTAATTTACCTTTTAACGCGTGGTCACGGATATTGCTTGATTGCTGAATGCTGATAAGTGAAGACAGAACAATGATAATTATCAAAACTGCAAATCCACCAAACAGCTTGGCAGCGACAGGCAGGTTTTTTATTGACGGTAACAGCTTTGTCATAGAGGTATCCTCAATATTAATTCTTAATATTCAAAAGACGGTTTCATTTTCACTTCTTATCAGGTTGCAGGTGTCTTCACTTCTTAAGAGGACGCTTGAGATAGGGCTTATCAAATTACTTATCGACAATTGCCGCACTTTGTTTAATGAAAAAAAAGAAAAAATTACAGGTGAGGAATATATTTTAAGTAAATGAAGAACATTGCGTTATGTATATAAAAAAGTAGTATGTTTTTATTCGATCACCGTTGTAATCATGAGTCAGCAAAGGTTTTATTGGCATTGGGAAAATCAAGAAGGAATATATTATATGTGCCATTACTCATATTGCCGGGCATGTAAAATTACCGGTTAGCCTGGTTTTAATTAGTGCTCTATGTTTTTTGGTGATAGCGGTGAATTAAATGTGGGCGGGCTCGCAATATTTATTAGCCTGGCAGGATATTTCTCAATGTTGCTTTTCTGGTTTTCTGCTCTGCCAGAACAGCACCATGCCTGTTTTGCAGCAGTGCTGTCATTTTTCCCAACATGCAGGCAACAAAAAACCCGCACCAGGCGGGTTTTTATTCTCAGTCGTGCTTAACTGCTCAGGCTGTTTGCCGTCATCGCTGTGGTAAGCACTGCTGATAAAGGGCAGGGCTTACAGCGCGGTAACGTTACCAGCTGCCGGGCCTTTCGCGCCGCTTTCGATGGTGAAGGAGACTTTCTGACCTTCATCCAGGGTTTTGTAGTTGTCGCTCTGGATTGCAGAGAAGTGAACAAACACATCTTTGCTGCCGTCGTCCGGAGTGATAAAGCCAAAACCTTTGTCAGAGTTGAACCATTTTACTAAACCAGTCATTTTATTAGACATTGATATTTCCTTAATTAATGAGCCACGAAGCGCGGCGATAATGGCCTGTGATTATAGAGTGACTTATTTGGCACTTAGGAGGAGGCTCACGAAGAAGGGTATCTTTGGATAACTCTTGAACTGAGGACTGCTTTACTAAAACTGCTTTCATAAGGTCTGTATTCCAAACCGATGGCGCTATTAAGACATAGCGAGTTCGATTTGGCAATGTTTATGTTTTTTTATTTTAACCACTTACACACCCGGATGGCTGCATGGCTGTCTGTTTTGCTCGCCTGTAAGTACTTTCTTAAGCCTGTTATTTCGCAAAGTCTTAGCAAGACTGCGCTCCCAATTCGCTTATCGGACAAACAAAAAGGCCACCGCAAGGTGGCCCCGATCGTCATTTTCTCGGCTTACCCGCGTCCGAGCGTTTCTCACGAACCCTTCCGTCATTGTTGCGATCGCGAGGTTGTTTACCACCACCAGGTTTAGGTACGACGACGTCTGGATTAAGTGGTCTTCTGTCAGCCATGTTTCCGTCCCCAAAGAATGGCAAAAGTGCCATCGACGGTGATACGCCTCGCTTGTTTGCCTTGCAACGCGGATCGGACTACATATTGAGCAACATCAAGTTTATTCTCGTATCAGCCCAGCATGCAGCCGCCCGTCGAATCAGCCTGGATCCGGTCATCAGAGCCGAAAGCGGGTCATTAAACGAAGCTGAATCAACGCTGCTACGTGGCAGATTTATTTTCTCAGAACAGAATGGAGGGCTTTATGGATCTGACCACGCATTTTACAGAGGTTGATGGGGTCTTTTATCGCGCAGTTGATCCGGCTTACCGGCACTTTGTATTAGCAGGCTCCAGAGCGCCAGGGCGTTATTCTGACCTCCATCAACCGACGCTGTACCTGAGTTCATCGCCTGCAGGCGTAGAGGCAGCCATGCAATCCCACCGTGACAACAGGAGCGACAGCCTTGAAATCGTCAAAGTCAGGGTTATCGCGAATAAAATTTTTGACCTGAGGAATGCAGATGCGGTGCTGGCCGCAGGCATTGACCTTCACGATGCACTTGCGCCATGGCAAAACATTGTGAAGGAGGGCTGTGTTCCTCGTTCATGGGGTGTGCGTAATCGTCTGGAAACACTCGGCTTTAATGGCTTAATTGACCCTTCCCGTAAAGCGCCCGGGCTCTGGCATCTGGTGCTTTTTGCCTGGAATAACAACAGTCAATGTCATGTCCATATTATTGACTAAAGCATGACGGCGGGAGATATGCGGGAACGGGCACCCGCGTTGCCCGTTCCCTTTATGCCACAAGCAAATTTTATCCAGTCCGTTTTGGCATTGTTAAACAAACACTGATTGGATTACCGGCCTGTTTATGCGTCAGGCTTTTCGTCCATTTAAGGAACGCAAACGCCTGCCAAAAAAGGTGGTCACCACGATAAAAAATACCGGCACAAAGAAAATTGCGAATACGGTGCCGCTGATCATGCCCCCGAAGACCCCAATACCAATGGCATTCTGCGTGCTGGCGCTGGCACCAGTGGCGAGTATCAGGGGAACAACGCCCAGTGTGAAGGCTAACGAGGTCATCAAAATCGGACGCAGCCGTTGTCGGGACGCCAGTAACGTTGCCTCCAGAGTGCTCATACCCTGACTGCGTAGCTGACGGGCAAATTCGACAATCAAAATAGCGTTTTTGGCTGAAAGACCAATCAGGGTAATCAAGCCCACTTTGAAAAACACATCGTTAGTCATACTGGCCGCGCTGACAGCAATCAGCGCGCCGATAAGCCCCAACGGTACGGCCAGCATCACGGAAACGGGAATTGACCAGCTTTCATACAGTGCCGCCAGCACCAGAAATACCACCAGCACAGAAAGGAGAATTAATCCTGGCAACTGAGAAGCCGAGGCTTTCTCCTGCAACGAACTACCCGCCCACTCGCCGGTAAATCCTGACGGTAATGTCTTTGCCAGCTGCTCCATGGTTTTCATCGCATCACCACTGGCGTGGCCCTGAGCAGCGCTGCCGGTAATGCGAATGGCCGGGTATCCTTGATAACGATTGAGTTGCTGCGGGGCCTGGTGCCATGACGAGGTGACAAACGCTGAAAGCGGCACCATTTCCCCGAGCCTGTTTTTTACGGATATTTTTAACAGCGTTTCAGGCTGCATTCGGTAGGCCGCATCGGCCTGCACAATGACCTGCTGGACACGACCAGCATTGGTGTAGTCGTTGACATAGTTTGAACCCGAGGTGACAGAAATAGCCTGATTGATCTCCTCAAACGATACGCCTAACGCTTCAGCTTTCTCCCGGTCAATGTTCAGGGAAATAGACGCGCCCTCGGGTAATCCATCGATATAGACATCCGCAAGATTCGCGCTCTGGTTCGCCTGTAAAACCAGCGTGTCTGCGGCCTGTTTCAGCGCCTCGTAGCCTTTGCCCGCCCGGTCTTCAACATAAAAGGTGAAGCCGGAAGAGGTGCCCATATCGGAGATAGCGGGCGGCAGCAGGCTCATGGTGACCGCGTCGGGTTCGGACTGCATTTTGGACTGGATGAGATCGGCTTCATCCTGGGCTGCGATACCCTTGCGGGATGACCACTCTTTTAATGTTGTAAAGGCCAGCGCGGAGTTTTGTCCCGAGCCTGAAAAACCGAAACCGAGGATCATAATATTGCTTTCAATGGCTTGCCGTGCGGCTACCTCATCTTCATAGCGTTTCACCACCGCGAGAGTGCGCTGCATCGTGGCCTCGGAAGGAAGCTGAATGGAGGACATAAAATATCCCTGATCCTCTTCGGGCAAAAAAGAGGATGGCAACTTGATTAACCCCATCAGCAGGGCCGCGCACAGCGCGGCGTAGAGCAGCATCATCCGCCCGGTTCGCTTTACGACATACCCCAGCCCCGAGGTATAGCGCGAAGTGAGCAGGTGAAAATGACGGTTAAACCAGGCGGCAAATCTTCCCGCTGAAGTCGCATTTTTCTGATGCGGCTTCAGCAGGGTGGCGCAGAGCGAGGGCGTCAGCGTTAAGGCTAAAAAAGCGGAGAACAGGATCGATACCGCCATCGAAACCGTGAACTGGCGATAAATCACCCCGACCGAACCACTGGCAAAGGCCATTGGGATAAACACGGCGGTGAGCACCAGCGTGATGCCAATAATCGCCGGTGTGATTTCCCGCATCGCTTCGCGGGTTGCCTCGCGCGGAGAAAGGCCTTTTTCTGCCATCAGGCGCTCAACATTCTCGACGACGACAATCGCGTCATCGACGATGATGCCAATGGCTAACACCATGCCAAACATGGTCAGGATATTGATGGAATAGCCGCTTAACAGCATCACGGTGAATGTGCCGAGAAGCGCCACCGGGACAACAATCGCCGGGATGAGCGTGCAACGGATGTTGTGCAGAAATATCAGCATCACCAGAAAAACCAGCACCATCGCTTCGGCTAACGTTTGTACCACTTTCATGATCGACACTTTTACAAAAGGGGCGGTGTCGAACGGAACGGTAAACGCCATGCCCTGCGGCAGCGCGGTGCTCAGTTCGGCCAGCCGCTGATGAATCCCGGCGGCTGTGCTAATGGCATTCGCGCCTGGCGAAAGCTGAATCGCTGCTGCCGTCGCCGGAACGCCATTTTCCCGGATGCCGTAGGTGTAACTCTGTAACCCTGACTCCACGCGCGCAACATCGCCGAGCGTCAGACGCGCACCGTTCGTGGTCGCTTTAAGCGTGATATTTTTAAATTCCGCAACAGAGGTGAGTTGCCCTTTCACGATTAATGGATAAGTGACGTCCTGGCCTGGCAGCGCCGGTTCGTCTCCCGATCTGCCGGGTGAAACCAGCACATTCTGTTGGCTAACCGCGCTTATAACGTCGCTGGCCGAAAGCTGGTAATGGTGCATTTTGACCGGGTCAAGCCAGATGCGCATGGCTTTTTCACCCCCGAACAGCTGAACCTTACCCACGCCCGGCACGCGGCGAAGCGCATCGCTGATATTCCTGGCGAAATAATCACTCAGATCAGCCTCCTGATAGGCGCCCGTATCGGATTTCAGACCGACCATCAGCAGAAAACCAGACTCGGCTGCTTCAACGCTGACGCCGTTTTGTCTCACCGCCTGGGGCAGACGCGGCTCCACCGTTTTTATCTTATTTTGCAAATCCATCTGCGCGAGTTTGCTGTCCGTTCCGGGTTTAAAGGTCACGGTGATGGACGCCATCCCGGTGGTGTCGCTGGTGGACTCGAAATAGAGCAAATTGTCTACGCCCGTGATCTCGCGCTCAATCAGTGAAACCACCGAGGAATTCATCATGTCAGGCGACGCGCCAGGAAAACTGACCGAAATAATAATACTCGGCGGCGCAACCGACGGGTATTGCGCGACCGGAAGATGCGGGATGGATAAACACCCACTCAAGATAATGAACAGTGCAACAACCCAGGCAAAAATAGGCCGGTCAATAAAAAACTGTGGCATGAATTAATTTCCGAACAATTAAGGCGAGATCATTAAAATCAAGATTTCTGCTGCGGCGATAATGTCCCGGTATCAACATCATCTGTCTTGACGCGTTTACCTATGTCTTTAAGTTGTGAAAACTTCTCCAGAAGCTGCGGAGCATCATCAAGGCTGGTGGCAAACATCCACATATAGGTCATTACTGAATAAATATGCCCGGCGTTCACACCCTGGGTTGAGGTCATTACTATGATGGTCAGGGTAAAGAGCAGGGCGATCAGGGCGCCGATTGCAAGGTATCCCAGCGCTTCTCGATCGGAAAGGCTGATTCGCAAGCGGGCAAGGGATGAATAATGGCGATTAAGCGAGAGCGTGGTGGCTTTATGCACATAATCCACTTCCTTTTCCAGTCGGTTATTCAGCCGGTTAAACAGCAACTCATTTTTACGGGTATAACCTTTAAGAAAGCACGACAGAATAATGACGATAACCACACACATCGCCCCGGCGTGAAACTCAATAATGAGCAGCATAATGGCGGCGCCGAAAAGGGAAATAATCGAGGTCATCAGCATGGGCAGATGCATCTCAAAGAAATCAACAAATTCACGGGATAACACCACCCGCGCGGCGATGGTTGAGTGATTAAGCTGATATTTACGCTGAGCAACAATAACCGATACGGCAAGGCCGGCATAAATGCGTGCAAACGTACGCGTATCGATACTGCGTCGGGTTGCGCCGAGGATCCAGATAAAGAGGATCATCAGTCCATACAGCGCGGCTGTGAGAGCATTCCCCGCCAGAATCGCATTGATAGCGATACCTGCCAGCACGGGATACAACAAATAGGTCACATTTTCCGCGATAACCAGGAAAAAAGTCACTGAGAGCTTTTTCCAGTTTTTTACGGCCAGATGTTTTAATGTCCTTTTCACATTTTCAGTAGAGGACGGAGAGTTTTTATTTATCGACGTCATTATAAAAAATTATCTGCACGGTATGGATGAACAATCCTGGCCTGCCTTTATGCTTAATCACCCATGCTCGTTCATTGTGAGCCGATTAAGATATGCACCTGGATTACACTGCGTTGATGCACTCTATCGTTTTGATGTTTACGCAGAATGCATGTTTTATGGAGGTTATATGGAGGCGGCTAATTCCCCTGCGATGTAACGATGCAGGATTTTCTGACTCCTTGTCACCGCGCGTATCGGCAAAGTTCACCGCTTCACATTCAATAATATTCAGAGGATTCTTAATAAAAGATACATCGGGGTGACGCCGAGGAAAATAATCAAAAAGCACTCATAATAAAAACTAAAGTCATAAATATCAGGAAACCTCAGTAAGAGAATGTTAAAGATGAGAATAAGGTGAAGAAATATGATAACCAAAACGAAGGTGACAAGCGCCAGCTCTTTCAGTACACCTGCTTTTTCTTGTAGCAAAAACAATATTAGAGAAACACTTAACGCAGCATAGATAAACGGCGATGAAAGTAGCGTCGCGCCCACTTTCTCCTCAACGTTGTGCATCAAAATAAGCCATACATAGAACATTCCCCATAACCATAAAGAAAATATCATCAATGAACTGATTTTTTCAACGGTGAGTTTCCGTAAGTACTTCATTGATATTTCTACTCCGAGAGAGCGGCTACCAGTAATGAAATGACATGTTTTTACCGTGTTTATTTATGTCATCGTTTTCCAGTAACGCGTTATTTTATATGCCTTACTTTCTATTGTTATCCAGGACTATGGAAATTTGATTACCCGAATGTGGAGCGAGTGTGTATGCCCGCCTGTTAAATATTCGCTTGCGGATGTTGCCGTCAGACATTGAGAAAAAATAAGACGCCAGCGCGTTTATGTGGATGCAACTTTCGTCGCACAAGCAGGTCTCATGTTCGCTGATGAGCTGCGCGTTATTGCCAGGCTTCAGAAACAGCTTAGAAAAACCGCATTTGTATGAGTGTATTAACTGAAGCGAAAACATCGGTGTATGCTTTCGCGCAAGCCAGGTCACAGAATGCCTGCCATATCAGGGGTGAGTGGAGAAATCATGAACGATAATTATCTTATTCTTGTTGCTGAAGATGATGATGAAATAGCGGATATTCTGACCAGTTATATTCAGCGTTCAGGAATGCGCACCCTGCGCGCGGCGGACGGTGAGCAGGCAATAGATACCTGCCGGCTGAAAAAGCCCGATTTGGTGTTACTCGATATTCAACTGCCGGTGTTCGATGGCTGGACTGTCCTTTCCTCGCTGCGAAAAGAGAGCAATATTCCGGTCATTATGGTAACGGCACTGGATCAGGACATCGACAAACTGATGGGGCTGCGGCTTGGCGCGGATGATTATGTCGTTAAACCCTTCAATCCCTCTGAGGTGGTTGCACGTATCGAAGCCGTGCTGCGCAGGGCAAAGGGTAGTCATGAACAACTCCACAATAAGCCTATCCGTACATCCTGTTTAACGGTGTATCCGCAAGACTTTTATGTGGAGATCAATGGTAGTGGCGAGGTTATCTCTCCCATCCTGACCACGACCGAATTCAAACTGCTGGCTTACCTGGCGCGGAATCCGCGCAAAGTCTGCTCGCGTGAAGAGTTGCTTAATGCCTGCCTGCCGGAAGGCGATACCCTTGATCGCACGGTGGACAGCCATATGAGCAAGCTGCGCAAAAAACTGGAAAACTGCGGGTTGAAAGGGATGCCGGAAAGTATTCGCGGCATGGGTTACCGGTTAGGTGAAAACAAATGAACAGAGGCCATCCGTTAAGCCGCCAGGTTCTGGCGTTTATGATTTCGCTGACGCTGACGGTTATTGCTGTCTCGGTTATCGGCTCTTATCTGTTTTATACCTTTATCATTTATTACATTCCCGGCGGGGCAATGGCCGGAAATGAGGATCAGATGACCTATCTGGACTGGTTATGGATCCTGATTGCCTCCGCGATAAGTTTATCGATCTCGCTTTTTTTTACCGTAAAACTGTCGGCAAGAATATTGACCCCGTTAAGCTCCGTTGCGACCAGCCTGCGCAGAATAGCCCAGGGCGATCTGGGCGCGCGGGCGTTTTGCGCGAGTTCCCATCTGGGCGAGCTTAATAATCTTGTTAATGATTTCAACGATATGGCTGAAAAACTACAGACCATGGATGCGCAGCGCAGATCCTGGAATGCCGCCATCGCCCATGAACTTCGCACGCCCGTTACCATTCTGCGAGGCCGCTTACAGGGGCTGGTGGATGGCGTGTTCGAGCCAAATCCAACCTTGTTTAACAATCTGCTTAAACAAACCGAGGGTTTATCCAGCCTGATAGAAGATCTGCGGGTGGTGAGTTCATCCGGTGGGGCCGAATTTACGTTAACGCTTGCGGATGTGGATTTGCAGGAGATTATTCAGAGCGCGGTGGATTCCTTTGCGCTGGAATTTAAACGCAGCCATTTTACCGTCGCGACCGAATTACATCCCCAGCAATGCCAGTGCGATCCGCTGCGAATTATTCAGTGCCTGACCGTCCTTTTCGATAACGCGATAAAATACGCCACTTCTAAAAGCATGGTTGTCAGCCACGGCGCCAGTGAACACGAGAACTTTATCGTCATCGAAGATAGGGGGCCGGGGATCCCGGAGGCGTTTCACAAATTTATGTTTCACCCCTTTCAGCGCGGCGCCAGCGCAAGGGACACCAATCCGGGTGGTTGCGGGCTGGGATTATCAGTGCTGAAAGCCATCATGCTTGCTCATCAGGGCGACGTAACTTACACGTTAACCGATCAGGGCCATTCCATTTTTCGCCTCTCATGGCCCTTACGCAAAAAACAGTGATTACGCTTTCTGTGTCTGCAACTGCGGGTTGGTTTGTCTCGCGGTCATTTTCCACATCCCACCCAGCCGGGTATCCCACTCTGGCGGTGAGATTTGTAACTTGCCGCGCCGGGGGCTGAGGGTGATTTCACTGAAATAAATGACATCATGCTGCAGCATAAGATCAATTCGGCAATAATCGATCCCGGTGGAGAGCTCCTGCGCAGCGGTTATCGCTTTGTGCAATAATTCCGGCTCGGGGATTGCCCCTGGCGTATTGGGATATTCCATCTGAAAGGGCTGTAATTGCCAGCACCGATTGTAGACATTAATAAAACCATGACCGGAAGCATCGGTAAAATCCGCTTCGATAAAACCCGCGATGCCATGAAAACAGTGTATTCTCAGCATTTCAGGCGTTTGGCTTTTGTCTCTGTCGGAAAATAAATCAATGTATTTTTCACACAATATAAGCGGTTTGATGTTTTTATACTGCCATTCCCGGGTGGTGTAATACATATTTTTTCGCAGGGCAAAACCCAGCTTCTGCAACGCGCGTGGAATATTGAGCTTTTCCTTGTTGGTGCATATTACTGCACTACCGCTGTCGTGATTACACTTCAGCACAAATTTGTCCGGTAATTGGCTGAAATTGATGCTTTGCACGTTGTCATAGACGCAAAGTAACGTGGGTAATTGTACTCTTTGCGTACGCGCAGAAACGTAATCGCGCACCGCCAGTTTATCTGCCAGCCGCGTGTAAAGCGGGTTATGGTCATACATCATTCGGTAGCATATTTTTTCGCTCAGCGTCACCGGATTAACCAGATCGGGGGTTCTGCCCGTGATCCTTTTTAATCTTTTGCTGTGAAATTGTTGATCCTGAACCATACCGGTTAAAAGTTTTCGACCCAGATACTCGGTGTATTTCATGAAATATTTAAAGTTGTTCATTTTTACCTCCTGCGGACAATGAATATTCTGCAGAGGATTTATTGATTTATATTGCCGCTAATATGGAGTGTCGATGGAGTGGCTATCGGCAACGCATCCTTAAACGCGCTGGACAGCTAATGCTTATCGAAGGGAAACGATCAATAACTGGCACTTAAGCTAAACCTGAATACGGCTATCGCCGTGGTAGACACTGAAAAAAGCGGCTGGAGTAAGGGAGGAGAAACGCGAATTATCCTTGCAGGAAGGCGCAGGGCAGAGAAAGAAAAAAACGTTTCTTACCGTGTTAACAAATTACGCAGAAAACAGGTTCAGAATTCGCTTAAGCCAGATATATTATCTGTCAGGTAATCTTTTCTATGAGGGAGTGAGAAATGACGGATTACAGTTTTTATCAAAAAGATAAGCAAATCGTTGTGCTGAAAAGCGCGGAAGTGGATGCCGCTTCTCAACTGGTGGCGCAGGGCTTCGAAAAACAGTTTGAAGAGATCAGCGCGACCAGTGAAAAAAACGCGCTTGCCCGCTTTGCGGATATTCGCCGTGATAACCAAATCGATCGTGAAAACTTCCTCGCAGGCGCGGGACCGATGCCGCTTATCGGCGGATTGACGGCTATTATTACCTCTCTTGTGCGCAAAAAAGAGCAGTGATTGAAAATTGAAAGCGCTGCCGATTACGTTAATTGATGGGGAACGAGGCCGCGCACTGTTCACACAAACGCGAATTGCCGCGTAGTTACGCCGATAAAAGGTTCAGGATGAAGAGAATTGATGAATTAAAAACCGCGTATCCCGGCGCACAGGCATGGTCATTTGGCGATAACCCGGAGATGGGAAACGCGCTTGCAGGCTTAGTGGTGAGTGGCAGAAAAACGGCCTCCTGCGGCTCGCTTGCCTCCTACCTGACTGAAGAGCCGGCACCCAAAATCGGCAGTTACCATATTATTCTCGACGGGCAAAATTCCCCGGTATGTGTCATCAGAATGCTATCGATGCGCCTGGTGCGTTTTTGCGATGTGACGGAAGAGTTTGCCAGAAAAGAGGGCGAGGGCGATTTAAGCCTTGAATACTGGCGCAAAGAGCACAAAGCCTTTTTTACCCGCGCGGGATTTTTCTCTGAAGAGATGGAACTTGTCGCGGAAGAGTTCGCGGTGGTTGAGGTTCTCTAAAACCCTGCATCGACGGGTGATCTGCATTTTCCATACCCTGTGCGAAACGCGCCGGTCGCGTTTCGCCTGTTTCACCTTCAACACGCGCGCCACTGAGCCATGTCGAAAAGCTCGCCGTGCAGAAACTCAGCGTGATGTTCAGAGAACGTCCTCTCTTTCGTAACCCCGTTCAAAGCGGTTAAAAATCGCTGATTTACGCAACATATATCGCAAAACGCACAGAAACAGGTTTTTAAAAATCCGCTCAATACGCAAACTTTTGCTGCCAGCCTTTGTGGGTGACATTTATCAGATACACGTGCTGGCGTCAGGTTAAAGCGTGGGGGGAATGCGCTAACACGTTCTGCCTTAACAACAAATACAATGAGGGAGTGGAATATGAAAACAAACATCACCTGGCTGGCGCTTACCGTCAGCGCGCTTGTTGCGGGCGCGACGCTTCCTGCTGTTGCCGCGCCATTACCGGCGACGCCGGATTTATCGATGCCGGTTAGCCAGTATGTGACCCAGGTTAACGCCGATAAAAGTATTACCTTTCGCCTTTTCGCGCCGGGCGCAAAACGGGTATCGGTGGTGACCGGTTCTACCCCGGACAGCGTTGTCTCACACGATATGCAAAAAGATGAGAGCGGCATATGGTCGTGGAAAAGCGCCGCGCTGGCTGCGAATCTTTACGAATATTACTTTGATGTCGATGGTTTTCGTTCGGTGGATACAGGAAGCCGGTTTCAGAAACCGCAGCGCCAGGTCAATACCAGCCTGATTCTGGTGCCGGGTAGTATTCTCGACGATCGCGCTGTGCCCCATGGCGATCTGTTAACGGTGACCTACCACGCAAATGAACTGCGTTCAGAACGTCGCATGTATATCTGGACGCCGCCGGGTTACAGCGGTAAAGGCGAACCTCTGCCGGTGCTCTATTTCTACCATGGCTTTGGCGATACCGGCCTTTCCGCCATTGATCAGGGGCGGTTGCCGCAAATAATGGACAACCTGTTGGCCGAGGGGAAAATCAAACCCATGCTGGTGGTGGTGCCGGATACCGAAACGGATATTCTGCAAGCGATTCCTGAAAATTACCCGCCGAAAGAGCGGCGCAAAATGTTCTATCCGCTTAATGCCAAAGCGGCAGACCGCGAACTAATGCATGACATCATTCCGCTGGTCGATGCCCGCTTTAATGTGCGCAAGGATGCTGGCGGACGTGCGCTGGCCGGGCTCTCACAGGGGGGCTTTCAGGCACTTGTTTCCGGGATGAACCATCTGGACAGTTTTGGCTGGCTGGCGACATTCAGTGGCGTCACCACTGCCACCGTCCCGGATGCCGGTGTGACGGCGCAGCTCAATAAACCGCAGGAAGTGAATAAGCAGTTGCATAACTTCACGGTGGTGGTTGGCGAAAAAGATACCGTCACCGGGAAGGATATTGCCGGGCTTAAAAAAGAACTGGAGCAAAAAGGCATCACGTTTAGCTATAAAGAGTATCCCGGCCTGGGACACGAAATGGATGTCTGGCGTCCCGCCTACGCCGAGTTTGTGCAGAAACTGTTTAAATAAGACTCTGCAGCCTCGTCCGCTGGCGCTGAACGGGCTGCCAGCGGACAAAATCATATGACCTTCAACGCATTAGTTATTCACCGGTTATTCGCGCGAGTAACGACGGAGAGGTTTTCCGCCCGGCAGTCTCCACTGACACCGTGGCGGATAAACCCGCCACTAACTCCACGCCTGCGGGCAACTTGTCGATATGAATACGGACCGGTACGCGCTGCGCAAGGCGCACCCAGTTAAAGGTGGGGTTAACGTCCGGCAGGCCAAGACCGCCCGTTTCGTCATTGCTGTCGCCGATGCCGTGCCCGATGCTCTCAACGTAACCGGTGATGACGGGCTCAAACCCCATCAGCGCGATGCGTGCGCGATTTCCGACATGAATATGCCGCAGTTTTGTCTCCTCAAAATAGCCCACAACCCAGAAACTGTTCGCATCTATGATGGCCACTTTGGTTTCCCCGGCGGTGGCGTAGTCGCCCGGGCGCAGCCTGAGATGCGTGACGTAGCCCGCGACCGGCGCGCGCACCGTGGCATGCGCTAAATTAAGCTGTGCCAGTTCCAGCGCCGCCAGCGCGCCGTGATAATTTGCCGCCGCGATGCTGGCCGCACTGCCAGTTTGTTGTAAGTCTTCGCTGGAGATCACCCCTTTTATCTGTGACCGCCTTGTCGCCGCATCCTGGCGCATTAGCATCTCATGGCGTTTCGCCTCGACATCCGCCTGCGCGCTGGCCACCGCCAGCTTCAGCCAGTGCGGATCGATTGAATAGAGCACATCGCCCTGATTAACCCACTGGTTATCGCGAACGGCGACATTTGCCACCGGCCCGGAAACATCCGGCGCTATCTGCACCACATCAGCACGCACCCGGCCATCACGGGTCCAGGGACGCTGCGCGTAATGTTTCCACATCAGGTAAGCGAGGAGGGTTGCCACCAGCACAGCGCTTAACGTCAGTGCATAACGGCTTAAAAGAGAAAAAAAGGATTTCATGCGACTAACCCCAGCGCGTTCAGCCCCTGCATAAGCAGGAAAAAAGTAACAATGTAAGTGGAAAAACTCATCAGCGGACGCAAGGGCAAACGGCGATAGCGCCTGCTGAAAGCGAAAAGCGGCAGCCATAACAGCGTGCAGAAAAGGGCTGCCAGGGCGATGACCAGCAGCCCTGGGACGTAAACACCACCGAAATTAATATCGTTAATCATGGGCGCGCTCCATGTACGGTTCGCTTAATGCGCAGTGCAGATCAACCAGACAGTTAACGAGCTGGCGCGACTGTTGATGGGGCTGCAGGGATGCGGGGCCAATCATGGCCCGGATCCGCTGACGTAACGCACTGGTTGCGGTATCGCGGGCAAGCAGAGAGAGGATCTCGCTAATTTCATGGGCTTTTTTGCGGTCTTTCTGCGCCTGAAAGCGGCGCAAGTGCATCACGGAAAGGCCAATGCGCAACGCGTGCAACATCTGGTTGAGCGTTTGCTCTGCGGAGTGCCCGCTTCGCTGCAAGCGCGGCAGTAACAATGCGGTCCGGTCTATCATCAGATTGGTCCAGTGGGTTTCATCGGGTTTGAATACGCCTTTCACGCTGCGTCGAACGTCGCGTCGGCAGGTGCGTAGCAAGCGTTCAATGGCGGCGTCAGCCTGCACGGTTTGTAGCAAGCTCATACTGACCACCGCAAAGCCGGTGGCGGCAAAGAGCGCGATGGCGGTATTGACGGCCACGGCGAAATCTCCGCTGTAGTGGGCACCCAACTCGCACAAAATAGGCAGTGTCAGGGTGATCCCCATGGCCATGAAGGTGGTGGCTGGTCGGGCCTGCAACGATCCCGCCAGCAGATAAGCCGGGGCGAGCACCGCCACCAGCACCGAAAACTCAGTCACCGCAGGCAGCAGGGCAAAGCTGTAGAGCAGGCTTATCATTACGCCCCAGGCGGAACCCACCATATATTTCACAATGTGCGGCGCCGGGGTATCGAAACTGCCAAACAGCGTGCAGCAGACTCCGAGGATAGAAACTGCCGTCGCGCCATCGGGCCAGGCTGTGTCAATCCAGATAAGACAACCACTCAGGATAATGACGAAAGCACCCAGCGCAGTGCGCGCCGCAGAGAGGCTATCGCGGTGAAATACATAGCCTTTCGCCGGTTTATCTTCTGCCGGCAGTTGCGCCGGTTTTGCCTGCGCGAGTGCGTCCGCGAGCCGCTCGCATTGCAGCAACAGGATAATGGCCTCATGGAGATGACGGACAAGGTTCATCTGAAGCGCCGTTTCAAAGGTCAGCACCTCTGCGGCGGCGAGTCGTTCGGTTAGCGTCGCACTGCGTTCTGCCAGCGCTTGCCCGGTGATTTTCCGTTTTGCGCTATTTTCCCCGGCGAGCCAGCTTTGCACCGCTTCCAGCAGCGTCTGAATATCGGCGGGCAGCGCAGTGACCATCAACAGGCGATCGTGTAATTCACCGCTGACGATCAACAAGCGCGCCAGCTTGTCATGCAACGCCTTTCGCGCATGACGCACCGGTGCTGAGAAGGCAAAGTCGTAAGGGATATGGTGGCTCAGGCCTTGCAGAAACTGTAACGCCAGCGCCAGTTTCAGATTAGCGGCCGCTTCGTTGGTACTTCCCGCCAACGTGTCTGCCAGCATCTGACGTGCAGAATTCAGTGTTTGCGCGATTTTGCTGTTGAACAGGCCGGAGATCCGTTTTGGCAACACATAACGGTGAATCAGCGCCGCGCAGAAGATGCCAATGCCGATCTCCTGCACACGCACAATGGCGGTATCAAAAATCTCGCCGGGGTGAAATACCGCCGGAAAACCAATCAGACTCGCCGTGTAACCGGCCAGCACAAAGGCGTAGGCGCGGGGTGTGCGCTCAAGCAGCGATAAATAGAGGCAAAAAGTGATCCAGCCGGTGAGTATCACGCTACAAAAAATCGGCGTGTTCACGAAAGTGGGCACAATCAACACCGTCGCGCCGGCACCCACTATCGTACCGGCTAAGCGGTAGACACTTCTGCTCAGCGACGCGCCAACAGAAGTTTGCGACACAATATAAACGGTAATGATCGCCCACGAGGGTTTTTCAAGGCCGATTGATAGGGCGATGTAATAAGCGAGCATCGCCGCTGCAAAGCTCTTGGCGGAATAAAGTAACGCGTTGGCATCGCCCGTTAATGCGACTGAACCAAACATTCTGCCTGTACGACGAAGCAGGGCAGATAAATCGCACAACAAATGGCTGGGGGAGAAATCGATTTTGTTCATGCCGGGAAGTATTACCGGCTTGCGCATGCCATTAAATACTCTATTCTGTCAAAAAATACCTAAATGTTGCCAATCGTATGCAGCCTAACTACGCTACAACCGTGTTTGACCCCGATGACACACACAGCCCGGCAGTTGCCCGTCGTCTTGATTTCGTGGATTACGAAGCCGAGGTGCCGGTTCATACGCACCGCAAAGGGCAATTAATCATTGCGTTGTATGGCGCGGTGACTTGTCGTGCGGAAAACGAGATCTGGATTGTGCCGCCGCACTGCGCGGTATGGATCCCCGGCGGAGTACCCCACAGCGCCAGCGCCACCTGGAACGCGCATCTGAATTATCTTTTTATTGAACCCGGTGCCGCAGCACTGCCGAATCGCTGCTGCACGCTGGCCATTTCTCAGCTGATTAAAGAGTTAGTTGAACGCTTAACCCGTGAGAACGTCGATTACCCGCCAGATAGCCATGCCGCGAGGCTAACCCGGGTCACGCTTGATGAGCTGGTCACCATGCCGCAGCAGAACTTCAGTTTACCGGTTTCTGCGCATGCCAAAATTCGCGCCATGGCCGATACGCTGGTGAGCCATCCGGAAGATCGCAGCACGTTTAAAGAGTGGGCGAAGCGTCTTGCGCTCAGTGAACGCTCCCTGGCGCGTTTGATGTTGCGCGAGACGGGGCTGACCTTTGGGCGATGGCGTCAGCAACTTCATTTGATTATTGCGCTGCAGGCGTTAGCCAGCGGCGAATCCGTGCAAAACGTGGCGACAAAACTTGGCTATGAATCCGTGAATGCGTTTATCACCATGTTCAGAAAAACGATGGGCAGCACGCCAGCACACTACTTTGCCGAACGAAAAACACCGTAACCTGCAAGCGTGAATAACCGTTGTTGATGCCTGGGCGCGACATTAGCCCAGCCATTGACAGACAAAGGCAACATTCACTGCATCAGCACGGCAATGAATGCGAGCAGTGCCGGAAGTGCCTGCACAAAGAGTATTTTCCGGCTGGCTGTTACGGCACCGAAAATCCCGGCAATCAGCACACAGATCAGGAAAAAGAGGGTAACCGGCACGCCGCTTGCACCCAGCCATAATCCCCAACATAGCCCCGCCGCCAGAAAGCCGTTATACAGCCCCTGGTTCGCAGCCAGCACGCGGGTGTCGCGCGCAAACTCTGCGCTAAGATTAAAGGCTTTGCGGCCTGTTCTGGTGTCCCACAAAAACATTTCGAGCACCAGAATGTACAGATGAATGGCGGCGACAATCGCAACGAGAACAGTAGCTAACACAGGAAACCTTACTGGAAAAGGGCAGGTGACGTGGAGTATAGATAATCGCGGCGGCTGGCGCAGCGAGCACGATGAGGATTATGTTGTTTTTCGCGCTTCATCGCATTTTGCCCCATCGACAATATGACTGACGACAGGCTTGAGCAAGGTAGCGGTTAATAATGAACATCTACGAAACACAGTATCAGAAACGAATAGCGAACGGAGAAGCCGCCTGGGCCGGAGAGGGTTATCTCAGGGCGAAGGCGCAACAGGAGCAAGTTTTTTCATGGCTTGGGCAGCATCAGTACCTCCCGCAACCCGGTGCAACAGTCCTTGAGTTGGGGTGTGGCAATGGCGCGATGGCTGCGGAATATTTTGCCCGGCGGGGTGACGATGTGTGGGGCGTGGATTTCGCGCAAACCGCGATCCGTTGGGCTGAAGAACGTTTTACGCAAGCAGGTCTGCGCGCGCACTTTTGGGTCGGTGATGTCTGCCATCTTCCTCAGTGCAAAGCGGCAACGTTTGACCTGATCATTGATGGCAGTTGTTTGCACTGCCTGATCGGCGAGGCAAGGCAACGCTGTTTTGCTGAAGTGCGACGATTGCTCAAACCCGCAGGACATTTCATTGTCAGTTCGATGTGCGGGATGCCGCGTTATCAGGAAGACAGGGAGAATTACGATACCGAACACCATTATTTGCTCAGAGAGGGTCAACCCTGGCGCACGTTAAAACCCCTCCCGGACTTAATGGAGGAGCTGCAGCAGGCGCAATTCACCGTGCTGGCAAGCCGCGTTAATGCTAACCCGTGGTGGGATCATGCGACCTTAGTCTGCTCAGCGCATTGACCTGCGGGTGGTGATTTGCCGCGACGTGCTAAAGCGAAATATCAATCATGGCATGCGCAGAACCGCTGGCCGTCGCGCTACGCGCAGCCAAAAAAAAGACGACAAGAGATGTCGTCTAAACGTGGAACGAGAGGAGCCCGTATCAGGGTCATTCGAGCTTTCTTGTCATGGTATTCAGTTGACGGTCAGACGCAGCCCAAGCACGTCCGGGTAGGGGGCAAAGTAATTTTGTTTTAACAGGTAGCGATCCGGGTATTCGGCCAGATAGTGCTTCAGCAGCGTTATGGGCGCGAGTATCGGCAGCAGCCCGTTGCGATAATGGAGGATCACATCGCGCAATTCACCCCGCTGGCGGCTGTTCAAATGTTCACGGAAGTAGCCCTGAATGTGCATCAGCACGTTGGTATGATTTTTCCGCGACGCGGTTTTTTTCAGGATCGCCATCAGCTTTTCGCGATATGCCACAAAGAAGGTGTCCAGATCTTCCCATTCGTGCAGCGAGGCGACGAAGGGGCCAATCTCCCGGTAACCGGCCTGGTCGTGCGCCAGCAACTGGAGTTTGTAGCGGCTGTGATAATCCAGCAGCGCGCGGCGGGTCAGGCCGTTAGCCTTGAGCGTATTGAGTTCGTGCAGAGCGAAAACGCGCTCGACAAAGTTTTCCCGCAAAAGCGGATCGTGCAAACGACCATCTTCTTCAACCGGTAACCACGGGTAATGCTCCAGCAATGCGCCGGTAAAGAGGCCCACACCCTCTTTACGCCCGCGATTGCCTTTTTCATCATACAGCCGCACGCGCTCCATGCCGCAGCTCGGCGATTTCGCGCAGACGATAAAGCCGGATAACGCGGCCACTTGCGGAAGATACGCTTTGGTGAAGTCGGCCATTTTCTGCGTCACATCGTCATGCGGGGCATGGCTGAAACGCATGAGGATCGCTGAATCGCTGTTCTGAACCAGACGCAACGCCGGGCGAGGTACAGGCAGGCCGATAGACATTTCAGGGCACACTGGTTTGAACGTTACCCACTGTGCTAATTCATCCATCACAAAACCCATGCGTTTATGCCCGCCGTCAAAGCGCACCGCCGAGCCGGTTAAACATCCGCTAATACCAATGATGGGTTGCGTGTTCATCAGGTTATCCTCTTGCTGCGCGTTATGGATGAAGAAAAGTGTCGCTCTGCAAATGGCATGGCGGATTTCTTCATCCCGGTTGTATTACCTCAATGCGTGCCGCCCTGCAAAACCATCCTTTGACTGCTGCCGTTGCCTTTCACCCGCCTGCTGCTGACTCGCTGATTTATTAGCGTTGGCACTTATGCACCTTTTCGCCTGCGTTAAAAATCGGGGAGTAACGGCATACTTCAAACTTACACAATTAAATTTATTTGTCCAAGTTTTACTGGAAGTATTTTTCATTTAGTAATAACTTCAATAAGTTGCCAATGCCGTTGTTATGCACTTTTAATGCGAGTGGCAGACCCGCAACGTTTCACTGTTGTGTCGCGAAGCGGGTGAGTAGTGAGGAACGGATTCAGAGAGAGATAACCTCGAGGGAAACGACAGCGGCCTGCCAGAGCGCGATCTGCTTTTTCCGCGCGGCAGAGAGTTTGCCCGTGGTGACCAGCAGCCACTTTCGCTGCGGGAAAATCTCCGGAGCCAGCGTGGCGGGCGGCACCGGAAGCACGTCGATACGGTGTCCCTGGCCGGTACGTTTTAGCGCTTCTAGCCAGATTTCGCACGGGTCGGTAAGGTGCCATCCGGTGATGAGATAGTTATCGCCCGGCGCTTTTTTGTCCCCTTCGAGGCAAAACGAGGTGTAGGAGAGGATGATGCCATCCAGAACTTCGCGCAGGGTCATCATGGTCGGGATATTGGCTGAAATTTTACTGCGCAGCGGGCGTAGCACTTCGCTGACCAGTTCCGGGCGCGGGTATTCGCGGCCTGAATCGTAAATCAGCTGGCGCAGGGATTCGATTTTTCCCTCCTTCAGCCGCTGCAACATGCTCTCCTGCAGGATGAGCCAGTTGTTTGTCCTGTGCGTTTCCGGACGCGCCAGCAAGGGTTTCACCTGGCTTACCGGAACCCCTTTTTTCATCCAGTCGAGGATTTTCAATGCCTGCTGGACATCATCATCGCTGTACAGTCGGTGACCGCCACTGGTGCGTATCGGCTTAAGCAGGCCGTAACGACGCTGCCACGCGCGCAGCGTTGTCGGGGTGATCCCGCAAAGTTGAGCAAATTCGCCGATGGAGTAAGACATGAGAGAAACCTGATAATAGAGAATGCTCTCAATATACTACGAATACTAATGGGTTGAATGAAGAGCGGAGCGTTTGCACTACACTTTACTCCCAACCGCGACGATGAAAGGAGTTCTCATGAAGCTATGGCCTGTGGTGACCGGTGTTGCTATTGCCCTGACACTGGTTGCCTGTAAATCCCCGACGCCGCCAAAAGGGGTTCAGCCGATCACCGGCTTTGACGCCAGCCGTTATCTGGGCAAATGGTATGAAGTCGCCCGCCTGGAGAACCGTTTTGAACGCGGGCTGGAACAGGTGACCGCAACCTACGGCAAGCGCAGCGACGGGGGCATCAGCGTCCTCAATCGCGGCTACGATCCGCAAAAGCAAAAATGGAGCGAAAGCGAAGGGAAAGCTTATTTCACCGGCAAGCCTTCGACAGCCGCGTTGAAAGTCTCTTTCTTTGGCCCGTTTTACGGCGGCTATAACGTCATTAAACTTGACGATAATTACCAGTACGCGCTGGTGAGCGGCCCGAACCGCGATTATTTGTGGATCCTGTCGCGTACGCCAACGCTGCCCGAGGCGGTGAAACAAGATTACCTGAATACCGCGCGAGGTCTCGGTTTCCGGGTTGATCAACTGGTGTGGGTGAATCAGTAACAGGGCGTTAAAAACATTCCTCATGTTGCGCTGAAAAACGCTTGTCGGTGGGGATTATCTGCTGACGAGCCTGCCGCGTAGTTCAAACTAATCAGCAACGTCCCCATTCATTATTAAATAACCAGAAGCTGGAGGAGTTTATTCGGAGTCAGCAAAACGATCTGGATCTCTGATTTAACCTGGCATCGATATTGGGAAGGGATCACCTATGAAGAAGGCGACAATATTGTCGCCTAACTCTCACAGGCTTTTTTATGTGTAGGCTGGCTATTTACTAAAAAAATAATGGCGCGATATTGTGATATATGCAGCAATTACGGAGATTATTCGAATAAATCCCATTATTAATATTTTTCTATATCAGCTTGCTACTATTGAAGATTTACTATAATCGACCCGTTATGGGCGATTATTTGGTGAAGATGCAGAAGGCTGTTTCTGGCGCCTCTGTTTCATATTCACCCGGCGGAATGAAGGCAGGCTAGTGTGGATAATTTTAAGAAGGTTGTTTTTCAAAAGACGCCTGGACTGGCGGTACTTTTTTTCTGTTTTTTTCATATACAGGCGATGGCCGTTGACCCGCTCCTGGATAGCCCTGCGCATAAACCTCAAATGGAAGAGTTATCTGATAAGTCGGCACGCGGAATGCTGGTGGCCGTCGAGCAGGCGACGATTTCCAGTGACCTTGCCGGACGTATAGTAGAAATGCCTTATAGGGAAGGCGAGCCTTTTAAGAAAGGTGATCTGCTTGCGCGCTTTGACTGCGCTATCTATCAGTCTCAACTGGCAGCTTCTCAGGCCGCCACGCGAGCAGCTGAAGCCGAACTCAATCAAAATCAGCAGCTTGCGCAAATGAAATCAGTCGGCAAATATGCCGTCTCCTTATCGGCTGCTCGCCTGGCGCAGGCGCAGGCGGAAAGTCAGGTGTATCAAATTCAGGTGACCCGTTGCCGCATACTGGCACCGTTCGATGGCCAGGTAGTTAAGCGGCGCGCCCAGGCTTATGAAAGTGTAGCGGCGGGGGCTCCTGTACTTGATATCGTCAGTAATCGTCGTCTGGAGATTGATCTGCTGGTGCCATCCCGCTGGTTATCAATGCTCAAACCGGGGCTGTCCTTCACCTTTACGCCTGATGAAACAGGCAAGCCGTTGCGCGCCAGCGTGTCCCGCCTGGGCGCGCGTATTGATGAAAGCAGCCAGACACTGAGCCTGACAGGGGTTATCGATACCAGTGACAACACCTTGATGGCGGGCATGAGCGGTACTGCGCATTTCCAGGAGAAACCGTGAGCAATACGCCCCCTCTTTCCGGCGAACGCGTCTTCGCGCAATTTCTGGATATTGAACGTCAGGCACGTTCGGCAGACACAAGTGAAGCACTGGCTTACTGCATCGTTAACGACAGCCAACTGCTGTTCGGATTTCGTCATGCCGCCCTGGTAATCAATGGCACGGTACGGGCGGTAACCGGTGTCACGCAACCGGCGCCTCATTCGCCGTTCGTGGCGTTTATTGAGCGGGCCAGCGCACAGTTACAACGTCATTCACAACAGGCTCAATGTGCCGTTGTGCAAGCTGCGTCTCTCGATCAGCAAAGCCGTAATGACTGGCTTGCGCTTTCTGCTCCTGAAGTGCTGTGGGCGCCGCTAAAAGATCGCAAGGGCAGAGTGTTTGGCGGGATATGGTATGCGCGTGAGCAACCCTGGCAAGATGCTGAAACGTTGCTGGTGGAACAGCTGGCACATGCCTTTAGTCATGCCTGGCTGGCGCTGGAACCGCAACCGGTCTGGCGACGCCCGCGCTGGCGCTGGAAGCTGATGGTTCCCTGTGTGCTTCTGGTCGGCTGTCTGTTTATTCCTGTCCACCAGTCGGTGCTTGCGCCGGCAGAAGTGGTCCCACTGAATGGGCGCGTTGTTGCGGCCCCGCTTGATGGGGTGATTCAGGCTTTCGCCGTACAGCCTAATCAGAGCGTACACAAAGGTGACCTGCTGGTTCGTTTTGACGATACAACGTTAAAAGCGCAGGCGGACGTGGCCGAACGAGCGTTAAACGTGGCGGAAGCGGAATACCGTGCCAGCGCACAACGGGCTTTTCAGGATACCGACTCCAAAGCGCGACTGGATTTTCTTGCCGCACAGGTCGAGCAAAAGCGTGCTGAGCGTGATTATGCCAATGCTTTACTGAGTCGTACTGAAATCCATGCCGAGCGGGATGGTATTGCTGTTTTTGCTGATGCTGATCGTTGGGTGGGTAAACCCGTCCGTACTGGCGAACGCTTGCTGGACCTGGCCGATCCTGCCTCGGTATCTTTGCGTATCGAACTTGATGTTGGTGATGCTATCCGTCTTAAACCGGATGCACCCATTACTCTCTTTCTCGATAGCGATCCGCTGACACCACATGGCGCGTTGCTTGATCGGGTTGCTTACGAATCAGAACAAACACCTGCTGGCAATCTGGCGTACCGGCTTGATGCCCGTTTCACCGGCGAGCCGCCGCGCATTGGTTTACGTGGTACGGCTAAAGTATCGGGTCAGTACGTGCCCCTGGCGGTATATCTGTTCCGCCGCCCGCTTGCAGTATTACGCCAGTCGGTTGGGTTATGACAAACCCGGTAATGAACCGGATCCTGCCCGCACTGCGGCGCGATCTGCAACTGGTGGAGTCAGCGAAAGGGCTGGACGGCGCACCACAATGGGTGCTGGCCGATCCCGTGACAGGGCGTTATTTCACACTGACGCCCTCAGCGATCCGTCTGCTGCGCCACTGGCCTTTGCGCCAGCCCAGCAAAGTACTGGAGGCAGCCAACCAGGAACCAGGTTTACCCCTGCAGGAGAAAGAGCTGGAACAGTTGCTGCGCTTTCTGCGCAGTCATGATCTGATTGCCGGCAGCGACCCGCAGCAACGCCAGGGCTATGCCATTAAAGCCGCAGCGCAACGGATCAGTTTGTGGAAAACACTCCTGCACCAGTATCTCTTTTTTCGCATTCCGTTATGGCGTCCGGATCCGCTACTCAGCCGTTGCTGGCCGGTGTTGCAACGTTACGGCTTACCCGCGCTGCGCGTTGTATTACCGTGCATATTGCTGCTGGGGGGCTTTCTCGTCAGCCGTGACTGGGTTCGCTATACCCAGACGTTTCCGCATATGTTCAGTCTGCAAGGCATGGCGGTTTTCGGCATAGCGCTGGTCTTCGCCAAATTTTTCCATGAGCTGGGTCACGCGTTTATGGCGAAACGCGCGGGCTGCCGGGTACAAACTATGGGAGTGGCGTTTATTGTGCTGTTCCCCCTGTTTTATACCGACGTGAGCGATGCCTGGAAACTGAAGGATCGGCGCGCCCGATTGCTGATCAGTGCAGGCGGCATTATGGCGGAGCTAATCCTCGCCTGCATTGCGTTGCTGACATGGGCGTTGCTGCCCGATGGCCCGTTGCGTACAGCAGTGTTTATGCTCTCCAGCGCCACCTGGGTTACGACGCTTGTGATTAACCTCAACCCGCTAATGCGTTTTGATGGATATTTTTTACTGAGCGATTTCTGGCGAGTAGAAAATTTACAGGATCGCGCCTATGCCTTATGCCGCTGGCATTTGCGTGAAATCTTGTTTGCTTACGGTCACCCGCCGCCGCACACCTGGTCACCGACGTTACAGCGCAAACTTCTTCTGTGGGGCTATGCCTCGTGGATATGGCGCTTTTTCCTGTTTTTTGGCATTGCGCTGTTGGTGTATCACTTTTTCATTAAGGTCATCGGCATCATGTTGATGCTGGTAGAGATTGGCTGGTTTATTGCTCTTCCGGTGTTGAAAGAAGCCTCTATCTGGTGGTCTATGCGTAAAATTGCTCACCCTGCCAGGCTGCTGCGTTCGGGCCTGATCCTGTTGGCGCTCCTTGCTGTCCTGCTGTTCCCGTGGCGCGGCACTATCCGTATTCCGGCGGTGCTTGAAGCGGAAAACGTCAGCGTGCTTTACGCCCCGGGGGCCGCCCAGGTGCGCACCTTGCATGTTCGTGACGGCCAGCAAGTTAAGGCGGGTGAGGTATTACTGGAGCTGACCTCGTCGGATCTGGATTATCGCCTTGCCATTGAACGCCAGCAGATCCGCGTCCTGCAACAACAGCGTCAGCGGGGGGCAGGGCGGCAGGAGACCGCCAGCGAAACCCAGGTGCTTGACCGACAACTGGCGGAGTCGCTGGCCCGTTACCGCGGGCTGGATGCGCAGCGTCAGCGGTTATCGATCACTGCACCGCAGGCGGGTCAGGTCAGAGACGTGGCGCGGGATATGACGCAAGGACGCTGGTTGCCCACCGATTTACCCCTGCTGCGGGTGGTTGCGCAAGGCGCAGGCAAAGTGCAGGGGTATTTGCCCGAAGATACCCTCACGCGTGCTAAAACCGGCATGACAGGGGAGTTTATTGCTGATGATCCAGCCTACCCGCGTATTGCGGTACGCTTAAACGAAATTGCTCCCACCGGCACGGCCTGGTTACAGCAAGAGATGCTGGCGTCCGATCGCCATGGCCCTATTGCCATTCGCCGCGACCGCGATCGTAACCCACAACCGGTACAGGCGCAGTATCGCGTCCGCTTTGGGGTGCTGGATGATCAATTCCAGCCGCCGCAACAGCCGCTTCGGGGCAGCGTCCTTCTGGAAGGGGAAAAAGAGTCAATCCTGGGGGCTGTATGGCGACGGATCGCAGCGCTTGGGATCCGCGAGAGTGGATTCTGATCGCGTCAAACAGACGAAACCGCTGTGTGGTGCCGACAAAATCAAAGAGCAAGAATATATTCTTGAATCTATAAGACAAATCTCATTTGTCTGGCTATGTTTTGATCGTGGCCGGACATTCTAATACAAATCGCTCAGCCACGACACACCCGTAACCGCCCTTCCTCTGGGGCTGAATAGCATGATGACTGTTATCCGATGGGCTTAGCTGTGCCGTGAAGCCGCTTTCTGGCAAGGAGAGATCTTTATGAAACGCGCTCAACATTTGCTTACAAAAACCACCATTGCCGCGACCCTGGGAATCGTTTTTTCGCTGCCGCAGTCGGCTTTCGCCTGCAACGGGGCGGGTGACGAATTCATCGGTAGTATTTGTTATATGGCTATCCGGTATTGTCCGGAGGGCTATTTACCTGCTGACGGCAGGACGCTGAACGTAAATGGTTACCAGGCGCTTTATTCGCTGATTGGCAATATCTATGGCGGGACAGCGCCAACGACTTTCACGTTGCCCGACCTGCGCGGCAAAACCGCAATCGGTACGGGAACGGTAGCGACACCGTCAGGTAACGTTACATATACGCTCGGGAAAGCCATCGGTCAGGAAACTGCCGTTGGCAGTGGCAGCAGTTCCGTTATTCTCAACGCTGCGCAAATTCCGCCGCATACCCACCCGGCGACGCTTTCACTAAGCGGAAACAGCACATCAGTCACGTTACCCCTTACCGGCAGCATTACGAACCTGCCGTTTAATGCCGTTGCCAGCCTCGATGTGACCGGCATTGCCAAAATTGGCTCATCAACCACCAGCGGGCGCACGGTTAACCTGGCGGATAAAAGCCTGTTAACGACCGTTAGCGGCCCCGCAGCGCTGCTGTACGCACCAGCAGGGGCGGCCAATGACAGGCAACTGGGGCCGGATGGCAGCGTAACAGGAACCGCCAGTGGTTCCGTCGCCGGAACAGCCAGCGGCGGTCAGTTATCAGGATCGGCAACAGGTACGGTCACCCTGCCGATAAGCGGTACGGTCAATGTGGGCGCCAACGTCACAACGCCTAATCCGGTAACGATGCCCGTGTCGGTATCGGTGCCGGTGCGCGATCCGTCTCTGCCCATGACCGCCTGCATTGCAGTGACAGGGCTTTATCCGGTCAATCCGGGCTGATTCTCCATCACGTGATGGGCAGTTTTTTGCTGCCCGTCACATGCTCCTGGTGGAACCAGTACAAAAGGCAAATATATCTATTCATTTACATAATTAAGACATAAATTCTATTTCTGAAACAAATTGAAATGATCACTCGCAGCCTGACATCGCGAAGTCCATGGCATGCGGAAATGATGACCGGAATGCTATTCGTCTGCTGGGGTATCTCTATGTTATGGCGTGATCTGTTCAGTAATCGTCGCGTTGCCCATCAACAACGCAACCTCTCTCCCCGTCCCGTTGAGATGACGCAGCCCATCCCGCTGGGGTATGCACTGGAACCCAGGATGATGTTTGACGGTGCCATTGCCGCAACGGTCGATCAAACCGCCGCTACGCCGGAAGCCACACCGACCGCAACCCCAGATTCAGCACCGCATGCCGATGATAGCCACGCGCAGAACAGCGACAGCCAGACCCAGGCTGCCAGTCAGGGCGCTAACACCGATAACACGAAAGTAGCCGTTGCGGGCGATGACACCCAGCCCCACAAAGAAGTGGTGTTTGTTGATACATCTGTGGCGAATTACCAGACACTGCTCAACCAGATGCCTGGCGGAGTCGATGTGGTTTTGCTGGATAGCGGCAAAGACGGCCTGTCGCAGATGGCTGAATGGGCACAAACGCACAGCGGCTATGAGGCCATCCACATCATCAGCCACGGCGCGGAAGGCCGTCTCTATCTCGGGGATTTGACGCTGGACAGCACCACGCTCGCATCGCGCCAGAGTGATTTGAGTACGCTTGGTGCAGCATTAACCGACAACGGCGATATTCTGCTGTATGGCTGTTCGGTAGCATCAGGTGAAGGATCGAATTTTATCAGTAGATTTGCCAGCGCGACCGGCGCAGATGTGGCCGCCTCCAGCGATCTCACCGGGAGTGTGGCGAAAGGCGGCAACTGGTCGCTGGAAAAAAGCGTTGGCAGTGATGGGATTCAGGCGGATGCGCTGGCATTCAATGATTACAATGAATTGTTAACCATCGTCGCGTTTGATAACAATGACCTGAATAGTGGTAGTGGGGTCTTCAACAAAACGGTCAGTTCCGTAGGGTTCACCTTTACCGGCCCGGACGGGTATTCGTTTTCCAATAACTACGGCACCAATTACAACGTTTTCCCGGATAGCGCCGGAAATCCAACAGGCGACGCGACCAAACTGACGATTGCGGTGGCCTCGGGTTATACCTTCGACCTTACCAGCTTCAGTTACTACACCTCGTTAAATGACACCATTACGGTCACCTTTACCTATGCCAACAACACCACCGTCACCGGAACGCTGATCGCCACCGCCAATGCCAATATCACGCTTTCGAATTTCACGCTGTTCCGCGACGCCTCAAATAATCCCCTGGCCTCTTCCGCAAACGACGTCATCAAAGTGGTGATTTCCAGTGCGAACGGAACGGGCGGGTTCGACTTTGGCACCAACAACTTTGATATTTCCGACGTCAAGGCCATTGTGCTGTCAAACGCCACCTCCACCGTCACAGCCGGCCCCTCAGGTGAAGCGACTGCGTTCTCAACCACCGCAACATCGGCTGCCAGCGCCACCTCGCTGATGGACTTCACGATAGCTGATCCTGGTACATCCGATGGACTCGCCACCAACGTCAGTGCTTTTTACGCAACAGTCAGTGGAACGGCCACTTCGGCGGAACTGGCGAAGATGACGTTCTTACTCAACGGGCCGGACGCCACCAACGCGGTCGGTACGTACGACAGCAGCACTGGAAGAATCACCTTCTCCGGGCTGAACCTGTCGGTTGCCGATGGCGGTAGCGAAACCTATACCATTAAGGCCTATTACAACGACAATACCAGCAGTAACGATCTCACCGATCACCACACCGTGGTGCTGTCCGTGAACGCCAGCAACTTTACCTCGGTCTCCGGCGGTTCAACTTTCGCCAGCAGTCAGGCCAGCGTCACCAACGGCAGCGGTGCCAGTATTGATATTGCCGCGACCAAACTGATTTACAGCCAGTCGCCATCGACCTCAGTGGTTAGCGGTGTGAATTTCACCACCCAGCCCGTGGTTATCGCCGTTGACGATCGTGGCAACATTGACACCGATTTCAGTGGTTCGGTCATGCTGAGCGAGAATGGCAGTGGTTCACTCACCGGCACCACTTCCGTCACAGCTTCAAACGGTATCGCCACTTTTAGCGGCGTGAAATACACTTCAGCCAGCGATGCCGATGCCAACTTTGTGCTCACCGCCGCTGCCGGCAGCCTGGTGAGCGCCACGTCTGCCTCCATAAACCCGGATGTGGTTGCCACTAAGCTGGTCTTCACTACACAGCCCGTTCCCACTGCCATCCAGAATGGGCAAAGTACCAGTTTTACCACTGTACCGGTCGTCCAGGCAGTCGATGCCAATGGAATGGTGGACCAGGATTACACCACCAATATCGTGCTTTCGGTCACTGACCCGAACGACGGAACGGTGGATGGCACGGTTAACAGCTTTACGGTCACCTCTGGCGATCAGGACGCCAGCAGCACCACGGTAACGCTGACGCCGTCGGGAGGCATCGCCACGTATAGCGGCCTCATGATCATGTATACCAACAGTGGCAGCAGCAACACGCTGGCGTTACGGGCTACATCAGGCAGTTTGACGGCGATTAACAGTTCGTCGATCACATCCACAACCAATTCCGCACCGGTCTTCAGCAATCTGAACGGCGGCGCAACCTATACCGAAAACGGTAGCGCCGTGGTCATCGACAGCGATGTTACCGTCGCCGACACCGAACTGGATGCCCTTAACAGCGGGCTGGGTAACTATAACGGCGCGTCGATCACTGTCGCCCGCAACGGTGGGGCCAGCAGCAACGATATCTTTGGCAATAGCGGATTACTGGGCACGCTTACCCAGGGGCAAAATTTCACCTATAACGGTACAACGATAGGCAGTGTCACCACCAATTCTGGTGGTACGCTGAAACTGACATTCAACAGCAACGCCACCTCCGCCATGGTGGATGCGGTGTTGCAGTCGCTTACCTATGCCAACAGTTCTGACGATCCGCCCAGCAGCGTAACACTGGGCTGGACCTTTAATGACGGATCGATTAATAGCAGCGGCAGTAATCAGGCGGTATTGAGCATTACACCAGTGAATGATGCGCCGGTGATCAGCAACACGGCTGTCAGCAAGACTTTCAATGAAGACAGCACCCAGACCTTTACCGCCGCGGATTTCGGCTTCAGCGATGTAGACAGTGGCGATACCCTACAGTCCATCACCATTGTCAGCGCGCCGGGAGCGGGGGAGCTGTTTATCGATGCCAACGGCGATGGCGTGCGCGGCGTGGGTGATACGTTGCTTGGCAACGGCGCGGTGGTCAGCGCGGCTAACCTCGGCAAACTGACCTTCCGCCCGGCGGCGAATGCCAGTGGGGCAGGTTACGCGGCCTTTACCTGGACCGTCAGCGATGGCACCGCGTCATCGGCGAACGTCGGCACCATGACCCTGAACGTTGCAGCAGTAAACGATGCGCCAGTGATCAGCAACACGGCTGTCAGCAAGACTTTCAATGAAGACAGCGCCCAGACCTTTACTGCCGCGGATTTCGGCTTCAGCGATGTGGACAGCGGTGATACCCTGCAGTCCATCACCATTGTCAGCGCGCCGGGCGCGGGTGAGCTGTTTATCGATGCCAACGGCGATGGCGTGCGCGGTGTGGGGGATACGTTGCTTGGCAACGGCGCGGTGGTCAGCGCGGCTAACCTCGGCAAACTGACCTTCCGCCCGGCGGCGAATGCCAGTGGGGCAGGTTACGCGGCCTTTACCTGGACCGTCAGCGATGGTACCGCGTCATCGGCGAACGTCGGCACCATGACCCTGAACGTCACGGCAGTAAACGATGCGCCAACGTTATCGAGCGGTGTGACCGTCACGCTGACCACGACTAACGAAGACAGTACCTCCTCAGCCACAACGGTTTCCTCATTACTCAGCAATGCGGGCTACGGTGACGTCGACAGCGGGGCGGCCAGCGGCATTGCCATTACCCTGACCTCGGGTAACGGACACTGGCAATACTCCACCGACAACGGCGCCAACTGGTTCAATATCGGTACGGTGTCCGGTTCGTCATCGCTGCTGCTGGCATCAACTGCACAGGTTCGTTATGTGCCTGACGGAGCCAATGGCGAAACCGCGACGATTGCTTTCAAAGCGTGGGATCAAACCAGTGGTTCTGCCACAGCGGGAGCCAGCACTGGCTTTGCCGATACCTCCACCTCCGGGGGCAGTAGCGCATTCTCAAATACCAGTGCGCAGGCCGCTATGACAATTACCAGTGTCAATGACGCCCCCACTGTCGGTAGTGCTATCGGCAGCCAAAGCGCAACAAAAGACACCGCATTCAGCTTCGCCGTTCCCAATGGGGCATTTGTTGACGTTGATACCGGTGACTCGCTCACCCTTACCGCCACGCTGGCCGATGGTTCGCCGCTGCCCGCCTGGCTGAGTTTTAACCCGTCAACGCGCACTTTTTCGGGGACGCCTGCCAGAAGTGATGTGGGTAACCTGAGCATTCGGGTCACCGCAACGGATAGCAGCAGTGCCACGGTCAGCACCACGTTCGGCCTAACCGTCAATAACAGTAACTTGCCGCCGGTTGTTGCCACACCTGTTGCCGATCAGGCTGTTGCACAAGGCGGCAGCTTCAGTTTTACCGTGCCGGCGGGCACTTTCACCGATCCGGACGCGGGCGAAATTTTGACATTGAGCGCGACGCTGGCCGACGGTTCAGCGCTGCCCGCCTGGCTGAGCTTTGACCCGGCGACCCGCACTTTTTCCGGCACACCGGCGAATGGCGATGTCGGTAATCTGGCGATTCGCGTAACCGCTACCGACAGCGCCAGTGCCTCCGTCAGCACCACCTTCGCGCTGAACGTCACCAATGTTAACGACGCGCCGTTCCTGTCTGGCTCACTGAATGCCCAAACCGCGACCCAAAACAGCAGTTTCAGCTTTACCGTTCCGGCAAATCTTTTCACCGATCCGGATGTGGGCGACACGCTGACACTGCGCGCGACGCTGGCCGACGGTTCAGCGCTGCCCGCCTGGCTGAGCTTTAACCCGGCGACCCGCACTTTTTCCGGCACACCGGCGAATGGCGATGTCGGGGATCTTTCTATTCGGGTAACCGCTACCGACAGCGCCAGTGCCTCCGTCAGCACCACCTTCGCGCTGAACGTCACCAATGTTAACGATGCCCCGGTTCTGTCCGGTACGCTGAATGCCCAAACTGCGACACAAAACAGCGGTTTCAGCTTTACCGTTCCGGCAGATATCTTCACCGATCCGGATGTGGGCGACACGCTGACACTGCGCACGACGCTGGCCGACGGTTCAGCGCTGCCCGCCTGGCTGAGCTTTGACCCGGCGACCCGCACTTTTTCCGGCACACCGGCGAATGGCGATGTCGGTAATCTGGCGATTCGCGTAACCGCTACCGACAGCGCCAGTGCCTCCGTCAGCACCACCTTCGCGCTGAACGTCACCAATGTTAACGATGCCCCGGTGCTGTCCGGTACGCTGAATGCCCAAACTGCGAGACAAAACAGCGGTTTCAGCTTTACCGTTCCGGCAAATCTTTTCACCGATCCGGATGTGGGCGACACGCTGACACTGCGCGCGACGCTGGCAGACGGTTCAGCGCTGCCCGCCTGGCTGAGCTTTAACCCGGCGACCCGAACCTTCTCCGGTACACCTGGGACTGGTGATGCCGGAAGTTTATCCATCCGCATTACCGCCACCGACAGCAGCAACGTATCGGTCAGTACAGCTTTTACTCTGTCAATTGCATCCAGCAGCACTAGCGGCGGCGACCCTGAATTCCGCATGAATCCCGGCGGTACCCAACCGCCAGCGACACCTCAGGCACCCATGATCACGATAGTCACCAATGCGCCCGTAACGTTAGGTGCATTGTTCTCACCGCCGTCGCTCGGCGCACTGACTACCGCAGGAACAGCAGATGCCGCGACGGTCACGTCGACGATTTTCCAGTCATCCCAGCGGACAACGCCAGACAACAACACGCCGGTCAGCCAGGTTGCGGGCACGTTTGCGCAGGGTACCGCCTCCAGCAGCGCCAGCCTGTTCGAAAGCTCCCTTGGCTCGTTCCCCAGCTTTAACAGCGGCGGAGCACTGGGGGGAACCTCTTCGCTGGCGGGGATGTTTACGGGAAGCAGCCTGCCTTCTCTGTCGCCGATGGCAGTATTCTCGGGCGGGAGCTGGCGCAATATTAACGCCAGTGATGACACCGGGACACCGATTGCTGCACTGATGCATTTCGCTCCCGATCTGGAGTGGCAATTACACCGTATTGGGGACGATGCGCAACAGCGGCTGGTAGCCATTGAGCAGGCGTTGAAGGATGTCGGTCAAATCACCGAAGACAGACAACGTACATAAATGCGCCTCAGGGTTAGGCGTGGGTGACAATAACAACAAGAGTCAGCAGGGGTGGAATCGTGTTAAAGGGTCGGAAACTTTTCAGTCTGAGTCTCATCGTGGTCGCTATGAGCGGCTGTGCTGTCAACAGCAAGCCGGTTTCCAAAGCGGAAGGTGAACAGCGGATCCAGCAGGACAAGATCGCCATGTTCAGCAACCAGGAGCCAGTGACAGCGCCAATAACACTTTATGATGCGATGGCGAGGGCGCTTAAATACAACCTGGAAGCCCGTCTTAAAGTGATGGAGCAGGCGTTATCGCAGCAACAACTGGAACTCGCGCGCTATGACATGTTGCCGCAAATTGCCATGTCTGCAGGCTATGTTGGGCGCAGCAACACCAGCGCATCCAGCAGCCGAAGCGTTGAAACCGGGCGACAATCGCTGGAACCGTCCACTTCACTGGATCAGAACCGTGACGTCGCCGACCTGACCATGGTCTGGAACGTATTAGATTTTGGTGTCAGCTATGTCAGTGCTAAACAACGGGCCGATCAACGCTGGATCGCTGATGAACGCAAACGCAAGGTTGTGCATACCATCATTCAGGATGTGCGTTCTGCCTACTGGCGGGCTGTGGCGGCAGAACGTCTGCTGGGGCGCATCGACAGTCTGATCGACCGGGTTAACCAGGCGCGTGAAGCCAGTGAGCATATGAGCGCACAGCAGGTCGGCGATCCTGTCGAAGTGCTGAGTTATCGTCGCACGCTGATTGATGCCGTGCGTCAACTGGAAGAACAGCGTCGGGCATTATCGCTGGCAAAGACTGAGCTGGCGACTTTAATGAATTTGCCACTGGAAACTAAATATACGCTTGCCTTGCCGTCAAAAGAGGAGATGTCGACTCCTCAATTGAATGTCGATTTCGCTACCCTGGAGCAGACCGCGCTGTTAAGTCGCCCAGAACTAAGGGAGCAGGATTATCAGGTGCGCATCCATGCGGCCGAAACCCGCAAAGCGTTGCTGCGCATGTTGCCGGGGCTCGAGATAAGCGCCGGAGGACATTACGACAGCAATTCCTATATGGTAAACCAGAGCTGGGCGGATGTTGGCGTGAAGGTAACCTGGAACCTGTTTAATCTTTTATCCGGACCGGCGGCATACAAAACGGCACAGGCTAATGAAACTGTATCGGAAGTGCAGCGCCAGGCAATGTCTTTGGCAATTATGGCGCAACTGTACGTTGCCCGCGCCAACTTCAACGAAGCCCTGCGCCAGTACAATACGAGCGAGGAGCTGAACGATCTTGATTCTCAGATAGCAGGACAACTGAGAAACCGTTACAAAGCGAACAATATTGGAGAACTGCAATTAATTCAGGGAGAACTTAATGCGCTAAACGCAAATCTTCGCCAGGATCTCGCCTACGCAGAACTCCGCAATACCTATGGACAAATACTTTCTACAGTTGGACTAGATTTGCTCCCCAAAACACTTCCATCTGACCGCCTGACCGATATAAGCAAGGCGTTACGCCAGTCAGAAAGTAACTGGCAACAAGGCAACATCAGCGCTATGCAGTCATTCTGAATCGCCGGATTTTGGCGTCTGGGAACAGGCGCCAGCTTTAAGGCTAATAAATCAAGCACAATATAAATAATGAAATGTATCGACTACATCGAGCATGGGCTAGTTACTTACAATAATTCCTTTTGCACACAAAGCGGACTGACAAATTCATGTCCGCTTTGTGCGAGAAGCGGTAGTTCGAGATTGTCTCTTAGCCAGTTATCCCTGATTACGGCTGGATCATATTCAGGTTCAGGGTCAAGACACATTCGCGATGTGTCTCTCATGTTACTGACAGGACTGATATAGAGTCGATGGCCATTATGAGCGAACTGCGGAAGTTCGTAATTTATCCCATAGTTGATGACGCGTGTGAATAAATGGGGAGCAGTTCATCAGCAGTGTTACGTGTCCAGAATATTATTGATGACGTACATGATGAAATGGCCCGTAAGGTTGCAGATGCTGAAAGTGAATATGGCTGGCCGCGCATCAGGTATAGGGGTAAAGCATGGTAGATATCGAATCAGTATTGATTGAGGTGGCCCGTCAGCAGAGCCATGAATTGAATGCCGCTGATAAGCTGGAGATACGTTGCCGCGTGGCCGGAACGTTCGCCGCAAAGGAGCGTCACCGCCAGCGCATGGCCGCTCCGGAATATCGATGGAGCAAGCCTGCGCCCCGGAGATAATCCTTCTTCATGGCGGTGATGGTGGCCATGTAATTTACGCATTTCTCGTTTCTGTGGGAAAGGAATTGCCAGAAACACCGGCAGGGCAATATCTGGCAATTAGACGGATTTATTCGCAGGAGGCGTAAAACTCTTCTTTGCTGTTTCCATACCACGCAGAACATTTCTGTGCTGTTGTGGGTACCTTTACAGTGGCAGTTTTATGTGTCCCCTTATACTGGCAAACAAGAAATACGGACGTGTTATGCTCCTTCGCATAATCCTGTGAGTCCTTAAGTGTCCATACCATTTCTTCATCCGTATCCGGCAATAATGAAGCCCTTTCTTCTGGCGGCCCGACGAAAACATCAACTAAATTCATTCGGTGTGTTTTGTTGCCTTCTTTTAAAACAGGCGGGCAGTTTACTTTTTCGGCAAAAACAGAACTGGAAAAAAGCAAGGCCACGCTACCTAAAATTAATGTTTTACTCCACGACATAGTAATTCCCTCCGACGTTTTCGGCGCGTGGTTGCTGAGTGAATCGGATTGTTCGCTGACTGACAGGGTGAGGTGTTATTATTTTTTCACCTCGTCTATCGGTACTGTGTCCCATCCACTGATCCAGAACCTGAATCCCATTTTCATCCTGTCCAAGATAAATTGCTGCGTGGGATCTGCCATCGGTATGATTTCCGTATCGTCCATCGACATCAAACGTTGCTATTGCTGTGCCCGGGGTAATCGATGTATTTCCTTTAACCAGTGCGCCGCGTCGCCATGCTGCCGTTCGCGGCATATTGGCTGCCTTTTGAGTAAACGCCACACACTGACCACTTCCAACAGATTGCCCAATATAAGCCCGTGGCGTTGCCGCTATGTAAGCCATTTCCTTTGTTCCTGTGTGGATTAGTGCGTCTATATTCTTTTACATGCCAGATTACAGGCAAGCGGGGAATGAGTGAGAATGTCTGATTGAGATTATTCCTGGTCGGCGTCGACACTTATCCACTTGCCTAATCAGAAAGGATGACAGCGGCCAAAGGGTTAATGCGCATAGTTAGCCGCGTTGCTAATTTGCAACTCACTACGCCTCTGGCGCACACGCTCGTACAGCACGTCAATAGCTAACGTTGTCGCCTGGAGTGGTTCGCATCACTGTGTATTGCAGTTGATTTTACCATTTCCATCCATAAGAAAATTTATAGTTAAATCAATAGGCTCTTTTCAATCCACTGCATGATGATCCAGCACCCGACAGAGCAGGCGAACAGGCCAGCAACAGGTGGTGTCACGGATAAAGGCGTACCTCAGTCGGACAGCTTTGTGAAGTACGCCGCGGCTTTTTTTAATATATCCCGTTCGTCGGTAACCCGCTTGAGCTCTTTCTGGAGACGGCGGATCCCGGCCTGAGCATCTGACGGTTCTTTATTAATGGAAGAATCCGGACCGTACTTCTTTATCCAGGCGTAAAGGCTGTGGGTAGTGATATCGAGACGTGTTGCAATGCCGGAAACAGAATAACCACGATCAACAACCTGTTTGACTGCTTCAATTTTAAACTCTTCGGGATAACACTTACCGCTCATGGGCACCTCTCTTTAAGCCATCTTTAATGACTCTGAGGTGTCTGTTAAACCCGTGGCGATTCGACCTGATACCTGGAGCGATGTCAGATGGATAGGATGATAAAATTTATGCTCTCTCAGTATGCTGAACTGCCCGTACCACAGGAAACTCTTCATAGCTGGCTTGAAAAATGGATTTCTGAGCAGGAAAAATGGTGTGTGGATAGTACCTTTTCAGCACGATTCCCGTGGAAAGAAACGGGCTTACCACAGGAGTACTTTTTACAGCGAAAACTCACTATTGATGGCCAGCAGTTTTTTACTGGTCCGCGTTACCGGGGGGGCGATATCAATAACCCTTTCATTGATATCGTCGCTTCAGACTCCGGCATAGATTGTTCGGTACTCAAATCTGTTAGCCACGAATGGGTGCAACTACAGCCACAGTACATTCGTATTCTCTCGCCCGGCCATCTTAAAGTTCAGGGTATTACAGACCAGCTGATATATGCATCCTGCCTGTCTGGTGCTCCTGAATATCCGGATGAGGCATTAACCCTGCGGCCGGCTGAATGCGCCGATTTTGAATGGTGTCGACAGGCTTTGACAGAGGCTTATCAGTATTCATTGTTAACTGCCCCTGCCTTAAAAGACCGCCTGTACTCTGTCGATGGCGAGGAACTAAGTGATTATATTTCAGCAGGCGATGCGTATATTATTTTCGAAGATGAGATTCGTGTCGGACTGATAATTTGCGAGAAGGGGGAGGTCGCTTTTTTAGGGGGCTACCGGATTTCTGAAGAAGTTATCCTGCCTGCCTTTCGCGGACGTTCTCTGGCTACCCGGGCTCAGCGTTTGCTTGGTAACCACCTTGCCCACCCTGGCCGGGAAGTAACCTTAATTACAGGAACTATCATTCCGGAAAATTTACCGTCTATAAAGACAGCTGAAAAAGCGGGGCGGAGATGTATTCTCAGATACGAGTTTTTACCTGTAATGTTAAGTTAACCGGCTGAACCTGAACGTTAAACCTGTTGCTGTGTGTTGACAGGATATATGCCTTTATGACCATCCTCTTTCTGAACAAGGCGCAGGGTAAACAGCGTTTAGGCCTGCTATGAGCGAATGGCAGACATTGCTTAAAGTATTCGGTGAGCAGGCTGAGCGGATGCACTGTGCTGCGGCACATTCTGGTTGCGTGAGGCGTTCCTCAGGAATAAACAGGCTCAGGCTCTGACGAGACAATGACACTATTTTTCTGTTTACCATAAGTTGTCTCTACCGCCCTTTAAAGGAAATCGACCAGCCATTCTCCCATATCTCATTCGTCCCTCCGGTGTTGACGTTTGATGAAGGCAGGGTTTTGCACAGAAGTGTTAAACAGGGTAATTAAGCCAGGGAGGGGGTGAACCGGAGATTAATGTAACTTACTTATCTGTAAATAATTAAAACGATAGTGAATAGTGTATTGCTGGAGAAGGATAACAACGTTTTTTTCTTTTGGCAGATTGGTGTGAATAACGATGGGTTATTTAAAAATAAAACCAAATAATTATCATATAACTGGCGTTGCTTTTTTTAATTTACCTTTTTTAATATTGAGGTAAGTGCCACTTTGGATGCGCGGCAATAAATTATTTAAGGTGCAATGTGTTAACTCAGTTAGTTGTTTTATGCATACTTCTGTCCGGGCTTGAGTGCAATATTTGAACAGGAATTGTGATGCAATACGAATCGGTATAGACGGCCCGACGGGTTGACAGCCTCACCTGTTGCGCAGGTGAGGCTCGTGCAGTAGATGTTACTGACCTTGTATTTCTTTTGTATTCGCTGAAATTTTCTTATTCGCCTGGTCGCTCTCATTAAGCGCCTGGCTGGCCGCTTTTTCCGCATGCGCAGCGCTATATGCGGCCAGATGCGAAATAACGATGGCGTAGATACTCATCAGCGAAACCCAGAGGATGCTGTTTTTCCACCATAACAGTGTGGGAATTGTCAGCACTGCCCAGATCAACGCCAGAAATAAATGTAATCTGGCCATTAATCGCGCTGTCAGTTTTATTTTCATTTTCCTGCCTTTTAATATATGTCTTTACAATCCTGGTAATATGTATAGCAACCTTCCTGAAGAGTGCTTTATTAATATTGTTACAGTTTGTACTAATGTGAGGTTAGGATAATTCTGCTATGAATTAGCCAAAGGGTTAAGGTTATTTTCCGAAGAAATCATGGCGTTCGTGATGTCGAAACCTCGGTGTGAAGTACGAAATTTATACGGATACGCTTGTCGATAGATGCAAAATATTATTGAGTTCAATCTGTTAAACAGACAGGCATATTGAGGGGAGACGACCAACATTTATATTTTTTTTGCAGGCAGAGGGCTTACTGCTTTGGAAAGCTAATCGTTGCGGCGATAAACAGTCCGGCAAGGCACGCCTTTGAGTCTGGCATACAACGTATTGGCCAGACCAAACCCGGCGAATGCAGTAACCGGGCGGCGCAGAGGATTTATCTTCAGGCTTATCAGGATATACCTGAGCACTTCGTCTTCCACACCCCGGCGGCATACCGATGAGGTGTGGAAAACGCATCGTTGAGTATCACTGTTTCGGCAAGGCATACGCCATGAGCGAATCTCCGGATCGCGTGCCAAGCCCGCCATGGCCACCCGCCGCAATCACAATGTATTGTCTGCCGTCACCGCCTGAATAGGTTACCGGTGTTGCCTGTCCCCCAGCAGGCAGGCGGGTGCGCCACAGCTCTTTGCCGGTTTGCTCATCAAAAGCCCGCAGGTAATCATCCGCGGTTGCTCCCATAAAAATCAGGCCGCTGCGGGTAATAATATTTCCGCCCATCATGAAAATCCCGGTGGGGAGAGGGGCATTGGTATGAGTGCCGAAGATATTCATGTCGCGGGTGGTGCCCGCCGGACGCTCCCAGATGATTTTACGGCTACTTAAATCAATGGCGTAAATTTTTCCCCACGGCGGCGCATTGCAGGGCGCGTCCAGCGCGGAGAGCCAGGGTTTCACCACTGCCACCCACGGTGTGCCGTACTGTGGCCCAACCGCGAACTCCTTCGGCTTGGGATAAGGCTGCCCACTCTGCCAGCCAGCCCACGGTTTCATGAGTCCTTTATCAATCGCTTCCTGGCTGCCCATAATCTGCATGATAAATGGAATATAGCTGGCGTTGGCGATCATCACATTGTGCTGCGGATCCACAGAAGCACCGTACCAGTCGATAACGCCATCAAAGGCGGGATAAGCGATCGAGGTCCCAAAAGCCGGTGGGGTAAATTTTCCCTGGTAGCGGAAGCGGTGAAACTGTATGCGACACCAAAGCTGATCGAAAGGTGTGGCGCCCCACATATCCGTCTCTTTCAGTTCTGGCGGCGAGAGATCGGGCATACCAACGGAAAAGGGCTGTGTGCGTGATAAATGATCGCCCGGCAGCGAAGGTGTTACAGGCACCGGCTTTTCCTGCACATCTGCAAGCGGTTTACCGTTACGGCGATCGAGTAAGAAGAGCTGCCCCATCTTGGTCGTCTGTATCAACGCAGGAATAATATTTCCCTTATTGTCCGGTAAATCCACCATTGTTGGGCCAATCGGCACATCAAAATCCCATACGTCGTGATGGACAGTCTGAAAATGCCACCGTTCTTCGCCTGAGTGAATATCCAGCGCGACAATGGCGCTGGAATATTTTTCATCAAACGGGCGACGGTTGCCGCCAAAATAATCAGGTGTGGCATTGCCTAGAGGAATATAAATAAGACCAAGCGTCGCATCAGCTGTATAGGTTCCCCAGCCGTTGGGCGTGCCGCGGGTATAGGTTTCACCTTGTCCGAGCGGGGCGTTAGCCGGTTGTCGCCCCATATCCCATGCCCACGCCAGTTTTCCGGTGGTCTCATCGTAAGCGCGAACCACGCCGGACGGCTCCCCCTCAGCCTGATTATCATAAATCCAGCCACCCAGCACGATGCGGCCATCCATGACCATGGGCTGGGACGTAATAAAATGAAAGCCGGGCGGGACATCGCCCATATTATCGGTAAGGCTGACGTAACCGTTATGACCAAAGCTTTTGCACAGCTTTCCTGTCCGCGCGTCCAGCGCTACCATACGGGCATCCGCGGTTGTGCTGATGATTTTCTCAGGGCAGTCGTTAGCCGATTTGACTTCACTGTAAGCCACTCCGCGGCAAGCCAGATACTCATTCGCTGAGGTATCGCTCTGCGGATCAAACTTCCAGCGTTGCTGACCCGTAGTGGCATCCAGGGCAATGATCTGTCGGTGCGGCGTACAGATATAGAGACTGTTTCCAACCTTGATGGGCGTCACTTCAAAACTGAACTCCCGGCCTGCTTTGTCTTCTCCCTTTCGCATTACATCTTTTGTGTCGTAACGCCACGCGAGCTTCAGTTCCTTTACGTTCGCCGGGGTGATTTGCGTAAGAGGGGAGTAGCGCTGACCTGCCGCATTATTGCCGTAGTAGCGCCAGTCGCTGTTTGTTGCACTATCCTCTGTCTGGACGTCATTCGCCGGAAACGGGCTGCGCATGACGAAGCGTTGCCCGGTAATATGCCAGCCGCTCCAGAAGATAGCCGCGATGGTCAGCACATAAAGCACCCCAGGTGCCAGTCCGTAAATCATCCTGCGCGAACCGCTGACCGTGGGTTTTTGCACAAAAGGCAGGCTGAGCCAGATGCCGATCAGGGCGAAGACAAACAACCGGGGCATGAGTTGCCAGCCATCCATGTGCACCTCTTTGAGTGCCTGGACGATGCAGAGGATAAAGGTCAACAGATAAAGCAGAAAACCCGCGGGACGTTTGAGCAGTATAAGAATACCGGACGCCAGAAAACCGGCACCTGTGAGCAGATACCCTGCCGTTCCGCCTTCGATAAGTAGCCAACCGCCGAGTGTCAGGAACGCTATGCCACACAGGCAAACAAGTACGCCGCTAAAAAGTGTCAGAAATGACCATTTGCTCTTTATCATACAAGCCCCGAATGTAAAGGTGCGTAAATAAAGCCTAATCAAAAAACACGAGACCACGCGTGAAATATCCGCCCGGGAAGTAACGGAATGTGTCTGGTATTGGCGAAAGGAGAGAGGAGCTTTATTCAGTAATGAAGCGTGATGACCATGTGCAAGCGCCAGATAGTTATTTAGTGAAAGTGTCAGCGCTATCGCTAATAGCCTGGGATGCCGAGCAAATTTCCTCGGCGCGCACAGGAACGTTCGTTTATATCAACACGGTGAAAAGGTAATGGTTAACTCTTTGGCGGGATAAATCCACAGCGGGCCGTTAAATATTCAAGAAAAAACGTAACACAAAACGCTTTCTTAATTTCCTTATCGTCGAACGACGCGTTCTCGTTTATCCCGAATGGAAAAAAGCTGCCTTAACGATGTGGATTATTCGCGTTGGTAAAAACTCACGGCGTCTTTAACGGCACATGTTCTCAGCGCGGGATAAAGCGATTTCTTTGGCTGGAAAAGCCAGCGGCCAACCCGGTGAAAGCGGTGTTTTTCTCTTCACCGGGTTGGGTAACGCGGGCATACATGACGTCTTTCAGGCGCCTGGCGCCGGATAAAGTCTCGATTTTGGTCGTGCTGGAAAGGTGTTGCGATTCCTGCGTTCGCGCCAGGCTAATCGCGCAGCATCTGGCGACGAAAAGACGACTTACTCTTCGTTAACCCAAATCCGCATTTCACCCTCTCCCCGGTTGGCCCAGCAAAACCACGGGATAAAGGTTAATATCTGCGACTCCCTGGCTGATGGCGCATGGTCATAGTGCCAGAGCAATTGTTGCTCAGGATTCGCCGACGTGCGTTTAATACCCTCGGCCTGAATTAAAACTTTATGCGAGAACAGGCCCTTGCCTTCGAACGTTTTGAAGGTCGCGCTTTGCGGTAACCACAGGTTATGCAACTCCGCACCGTTATCGGCCTGCTCAAGGCAATACACCAGAGGCCCGCGCTGAATCGCCACCTTTCCGGCAACGTGGCGTACCAGCGGATTGCCGTAGATTCTTCGCACCGGCATAGGCAAAGTCAGGGTTAAGGTATCGCCTTCCTGCCAGACCCCGGGAATATGCAGGTAACCTTTGCGAACCGATTTTTCTACCTCTATGCCGTTGAGCATGACCTGCGGCGCATCGCACCAGTCAGGCATGCGTAAAGCAAGGGTATGCTGCACCGGTAACGGCGAATCAATAGCAATTACTACTTTCTCCTGCCATGGGAAATTACCGCTGACGCGCAGCCGCAACACGTTATCCCCGACGGGGACTTCAATGCTGTTGCCCACATAAAGGTTGATATAGAGCGCATCCGGGCGTGGGGTATAAATATAATGGCCGAGCGATGTCAGCAAACGCGCGATATTAGGGGGGCAGCAGGCGCAACCGAACCAGCGCTGGCGCACCGGTTTAACGTGATCATAGATATGATTAAGGCGGAGCGTTTTCGGGTGAACCTCCAGCGGGTTAACGTAAAAGAAGTGTTTCCCGTCCAGCGCCATGCCGCCCAGCACGGTGTTATACAGCGCTCGCTCCATCACATCGGCATACTGGCTGTCTGCTTCCATTTCCAGCATACGTCGGGCGAACATCATCAGGCCAATCGACGCGCAGCTTTCGGCATACACACTGTCGTTTGGCAAATCGTAATCACTACTAAACGCTTCACCGCTGCTTTGCGAACCGATACCACCCGTAATATAAAGCTGACGCTGAGCCATGTTATGCCATAAACGCAGGCAGTCTTGCCGTTTTGCCTCATCCTTGCTGAGCCGTGCGAGGTGCGCCACGCCGGTCATCAGATAGACAAAACGTACCGCGTGACCGATAGCGGTTTGCTGTTCGGCAATGGGTTGATGCGCCTGGCTGTAGGCTTTGTCTTTTACCATCCATGCCGGGCCATAGGTGTTCCAGTAAGACGTTCTGCCACGCTTTTCATATTCGATATCGTAAAAATGCGGCTGCGTTCCGCGCTGCTCAATGAAGTAATTCACCAGCGCCAGATAACGTGGTTCCTGCGTTACGTCATGCAGGCGCATCAACGCCAGCTCAATTTCTGGATGCCCTGGATAACCGTGCAACTGTGTTTCACCCGGTCCGAACACGCTGTCGATATGGTCGGCAAGTTTACACACCACCTCTAACAAGCGGCGTTTTCCGGTGGCCTGAAAGAAGGCCACGCCGGCCTCGATCATATGTCCGGCGCAATACAGCTCATGGCATTCCGCCAGGTTAGTCCAGCGCTCGCTGGGCGCTTTAACGGTGAAATAGGTATTGAGATAGCCGTCGTCACACTGGGCGGCTGCCACCAGTTCAATCACCTCATCTGCGGTTTTTTCCAGTTCCGCATCCGGATTTTGGCATAGCGACCAGGCGACGGCTTCCAGCCACTTCGCCACATCACTGTCCTGAAACACCATGCCGTAAAATTCTCCCTGCTGTAGCCCGGCGGCGATACGAAAGTTTTCAATCGCATGGCTCGGATCCGCCTCGGCGATCCGATCGTTCAGTGCATCCCATTGGTAAGGGATCACGACATCCCTTACCAGTTGCTGGTACTGACCCAGAAAGGGATCGTTAATTTTCAGCTTATGCAGATCGACTTCCATCACAGACATATTATTCTCCTCAGGCCGGAGTATGGCGAATACGCAGCTCGCTGGCGATGCGCGCCATGAGTGGGTTATTGAGTTTGCAGGCGAGAATGGTGAACGCCAGCAGCAAGTGGAATAAAGCAGGCAGCAGAGTTTCCATACTGGTGATGCCATGCAGCGATGCCGGCGTCTGGTGCCCCGCGCCTGGGTGATAAGCGACGAAAATAAACACCAGGCTGATGATTCCGGCGCTTGAGGCCCAGGCCAGTTTTATGCAGAAGAGATTAAAGGCGAAGTTCATCCCCGAGGATCGCACGCGGGTTTTCCACTCGCCATAGTCATCGGCGAAGGCCATCAACGCAAAATGCAGCGGCAGGGTGAAGCCAAGAATAATACCGTTACCAAAGATCACTGCCAGCCAGAAAGTTTGCCATGCCGGGCCTGTAGGCAAAAACCACATCAAGAGTGCCAGCGCAGCCAGGACGAGGTTGGTCCAGTAATACAATCTGACGGTATCCACGCGTCTGGACAGCGGGCTGACCAGCACCGAGCCAAGAATCGAGGCAAACGTCACCATAGTAAAAAACAGCGAGGTGTAAGCCGTACTGCCCTGCAATACATAGGTGATGAAATACATATAGCCACCACCCCGAATGTTGAACACATTGATCAACAGAAATGACATCAGCAGCATCAGCAGTAGCTGATCATTCTGGCGCAACCCGGCAAAATGCTCACGCAGGGTAAATTTTCCCAGGCTGTCGAGTGAGACGCGCTCGCGTACCCAGAAAAAACAGCACAGAAACATCACCACCGCCACGCTACACAGAAGCCCAACCCCCAGTTGATAACCCTGCGCGGTGTTACCTTTGCCCAGTACGGATACCAGCCAGGGCAAGCCCACCGAGACCAGAAAACCCGCCACGCCGCATAGCACAAAGCGCCAGGACTGGCAGGCAATCACTTCGCTGTGGCGGCTGGTCATGGTGTTGATAAGCGCGCAATAGGGCACATTGATCGCGGTATAGCTGACGGAAAGCAACAGATAGGTGCCGAACGCCCAGACGATCTTCAGGTTCATGCCGACGTCAGGCGTGGTAAAGGTCAGTACGCCGATCACGCCGATCGGCACTGCAATCCACAGTTGCCACGGACGGAAACGTCCCCATCGACTCTGCGTGCGGTCAGCCACTATGCCCATAATTGGATCGGACACCGCGTCAAATACGCGCAACGCCATAAACAGCGTTCCGACCAGCGCCGGGGTAAGGCCAAATACATCGGTATAGAAGAATGTCAGGAAATTCATGATCAGGCAGGTGATTACCGTACCACCGGCATCACCCAGCCCGTAACCAATTTTCTCGCGCAGGGAAAGGGCATCGCTCGCCTCCTGCTGCGTCAGTTCGGTTTGCGTAATCGGGCTAGCAGTCATAATAAACTCCTCATCAGGGTCAGAGTCCATTGCCCGTATCAGGACGGGCTTATTTGCAGGTACGGATTTATTTTGCCCGGAATACAGTGTTCAACAAGAGAAGGGAAAAGTATAAAAAGAGAGCGATTCCGACCTGTTTTAGAAAGTGTGAGCTGGATCGGGTGGGAAGGTATTTTATGGTTAATAATCAGGTAGAAAGCTCTATTTATATCACTTAAAAAGCGGAATGTTGATTATCGATGCTCGAATTATCCATAGCGTTTCCGGTTCGTGTACAAAATGGTGGATTGTTTATTTCTCGTGGGATAGGGAGCCATCCCGCACGTACGCTGACTTCATGGGAAGTCATTTTTGTGGAACGCGGAGAGCTGCAAATCCGCGAAGAGGATCACCTGTTTATCGTACAGGCGGGTGAGAGCTTACTGCTGCGCCCGGGGCATCGCCATGTAGGGGAGGGCGCTTTTCCAGCCGATCTTAAATTCTACTGGCTGCATTTTGACTGGCTGCAAGGTGTGGCCGAAGAGGGATTACATGCGGCGTTACTAAGCATCCCCCAATATACGCGGGTGAACGATCCGCAATATGTTATTTCCTTGTTTCGCCAGTTTCTCAGCGAGCAGGAAAATATTCGTCGGAATGTGGCGCTTGAGTGTATTTTGCTGCTGATCTTGCAACAGATTGCCGCCCCCGGTTCGCAGGAAAGCGCAAATGACAGCCCTGGAATGGCGCTGGCGTGGAAGGCTAACCAGATCATTCGTACCCAGTTCCATTTGCAGATCACCACTTCTTCGCTGGCAAAGGAGTTGCACTGTAACGCGGATTATCTTGGCCGCGTCTACCGCCGTGTTTTTCGCCAGACGCTGACGGAGGCCATTCATCGCCAGCGCATACTGATGGCAGAAAAGTTGCTGATCAATAATTCGCTGTCGCTCACCGAAGTTGCTAGCCAGTGTGGATTTAACGATACCAGTTACTTTCGACAGATCTTCCGTAAACTTACCGGGCTTACGCCCACAGGCTGGAAACGGCTTTATTGCCGTGAGCACGTCAATTCATAACCCAGAGTAGAAAATATAAGGTCTTGGCTTGCTAACCCAGATTCCTTCCCGGGCGTAAGAAAGCTCGACTTGTGGTATGGAGATGATGAAATTCAGAGATATACGGTCCGCAATGAGCGACAGCGGATGTCGAAATATCCTCTCATTCAGCGAGCTGTTGATGCCTCCTTCTGAGGTCATATCTGCGTGATCTCACCTCCGTCCACCTTGTTTTATGCCTTCTTGGTTAGCCGTGGAGCATCCTAAAAAAGAGATATTGCCTCTTTTGTAATCAACGTATACATTGTATACGTTGATTGCGAATTGATGCTGAGGAAAACATGAGCAGAAAAAATAATGTCGTCACCGTAAGGTTAACGGATGAACAAATGAAATTTTTCACAGAATGGAAGGAGAAATTAGAGGGCGAATTAGGGATCGATGTTCCTTTGGGGGCCGTTTTGCGCAGGGCGTTAGATGGCGCAATTCACCGGGCTAACCAGGCAAGGGAGCACGACGTCCGGGCGGAAAATAATACCGACGAACGTGCTTCACGAACTGAAGCTGCGAACGCCTATATCAGCGACTATAAGGAAGGAAAATAATCATGGTCACCATCGACAGTAAAGCTCATCACGCAGGGTTCAGGGAGCATTATGCTGATAATGCCAGACCCGTGTGGGATATCGGTCATCCGCAAAAACCTTTCATTGAACGCGCCTCTGATATACGCGGGCCAATACTGGATATTGGCTGTGGTACGGGTACGCTTGCCATATATTTTGCAGGGCGTGGTGAGCAGGTCACCGGCATTGATTTTGTCGCAGAGGCTGTAGAGCGAGCTGTCGCGAAGACGAAGGCGGCCGGTCTTAACATCGATTTTATGGTTCAGGACTTTTTTACTCTTGGCAGCTGGGATCGTAAGTTTCAGACCATTATTGACAGCGGGCTGTTTCATATCTTTTCAGGTGATGAAGTGAGAAAGGCTGCTTACCTGAAAATTGTCAGTCAATTACTCAACGAAGATGGCCGGCTTTATGTTCTGGCCTGCAAAAAAGAACCGGGGATCGATGGCGGTGTTAACGCGGATGAGATTTTTGACACCTTCCGTGAACGCTTTGTTGTTGAGTCATTGCATGAGTTTGAGGCCGAAACGGTCATTGATGCAGCGGAGAATGCTCCCGGCAGGCAGTGGCTAAGTTACTTTGCGGTGATTAAAAAACGCGAACGTTAACGGAGAAGCTTCACCTGTTCTGGATGTGCATTTCCGGGGGAAAAGAGAGGAAAGTCTACTGCTCCTGAATTAATGTTCACACCTGGTTCCAGACGGGGCCGTAGAGTGGCATGTCCGCTATGAGCGAGGTGCGGACATCCATAATTGTGTGCATGCTGCCATCAGGTGTATGAATCGACCGGGAGCAGGTCAACCCAGCGCAAACATGCTGGATTTACCGTTGAGTTTAAACCGATAGCGCCATGCCTTTTTGCCATTGGGTTTCACTTCGTGGTAGAGATCATTAAAGTCATTGAGTCGATAGAGTTTTCCTTTTGGCCTGGCAGTGCTGCATTGCGTATCAGTGAGCATAGTTGGCTCTTGTCTATTTCTTATACCGTTATTGTACTCACCTAAACATCTATGTACTCATTTTAGACTGCGCTTTCATGAGATCACATGCGACAATGTGGAATGAAAAATCCACGCAATTGCGTGGATTTAATAGAGTTTGCCAGTCTGCATGCGATTTAATAACACCGCACCAGGCAACAGAAAAGACTCAGACGTTGAACAGGAAGTTCATCACATCGCCATCTTTTACGATGTACTCTTTGCCTTCTGCACGCATCTTGCCGGCTTCTTTCGCGCCTTGCTCGCCTTTGTAAGCGATGAAATCTTCATACGCGATGGTTTGCGCGCGAATAAAGCCTTTTTCAAAGTCGGTATGGATTTTACCCGCCGCTTGCGGTGCGGTTGCGCCAACCGGGATGGTCCAGGCACGCACTTCTTTCACACCGGCGGTGAAGTAAGTTTGCAGGTTCAGCAGGGAATAACCGGCGCGGATAACGCGGTTCAGCCCGGGCTCTTCCAGACCCAGTTCGGCCATAAATTCGTCACGCTCTTCGTCGTCCAGCTCGGCAATGTCCGCTTCAACGGCGGCACAAACCGGCACTACGACGGAGCCTTCTTGCTCTGCGATAGCGCGAACCTGATCGAGGTACGGGTTATTTTCGAAGCCGTCTTCGTTCACGTTAGCGATATACATGGTCGGCTTCAGCGTCAGGAAGCTCAGGTAACGAATCGCTTCTTTCTCTTCTTTGCTCAGATCCAGCGCGCGTAGCATACCGGCGTTTTCCAGCTGCGGCAGACATTTTTCCAGCGCGGCCAGCTCAACTTTCGCGTCTTTATCGCCGCCTTTCGCTTTTTTGGACACGCGGTGAATCGCGCGTTCGCAGGTATCCAGGTCAGAAAGCGCCAGCTCGGTGTTGATCACGTCAATATCTTCCGCCGGGTTCACTTTGCCCGCAACGTGGATGATATTGTCATTCTCGAAGCAGCGCACAACGTGGCCGATAGCTTCCGTTTCGCGAATGTTGGTCAAAAACTGGTTGCCCAGACCTTCGCCTTTGGACGCGCCTTTTACCAGACCGGCGATGTCGACGAATTCCATGGTGGTCGGCAGAATGCGCTGCGGTTTCACGATTTCCGCGAGTTTATCCAGACGCGGATCGGGCATCGGTACGACACCGGTGTTCGGCTCAATAGTACAGAACGGGAAGTTCGCCGCTTCAATACCTGCTTTGGTGAGCGCATTGAACAGGGTGGATTTACCTACGTTGGGCAGGCCAACGATACCGCATTTGAATCCCATGATGTAATTACCTTAATATCTTGATAATCAACCTGTTGCGAAAAACAGATTGTAGAAAAGTGAATAACTTTGGCTATTATACACGTAACCGCTGTTACGCGCGGCAAAAATGCCGCCACAACCCGCTTACTGCGCCTTAAAGGCGTGCAGGCGATTGGTGGCTTTGGTTAAACCTTCTTTCAGCCAGATCTCGGTACAACGCGCCGCTTCGTCTACGGCTTCGTCAATCAGCTTTTGCTCGGAAAGCGGCGGTTTGCCCAGCACAAAACCGACAACTTTGTTTTTATCACCCGGATGACCAATTCCAACGCGTAAACGGTGAAAATTGGGGTTATTGCCCAATTTACTGATGATATCTTTCAGACCATTGTGGCCACCGTGGCCGCCCCCCAGCTTAAATTTTGCCACGCCAGGCGGTAGATCCAGCTCATCGTGGGCGACAAGGATTTCGTCCGGGTTGATGCGGTAAAACGTTGCCATTGCCGCGACCGCCTTGCCGCTCAGGTTCATAAACGTGGTGGGAACCAGCAGGCGCACGTCTTCACCCGCCAGATTGATGCGCGAGGTATAGCCGAAAAACTTCGGCTCGTCGCGCAGCGGCGTGCGGGCTCTCTCCGCCAACAAATCGACATACCAGGCGCCTGCGTTATGGCGCGTCGCGGCATATTCAGCGCCGGGGTTCGCCAGCCCGACAATCAGTTTAATCGTCACTTTTTATTCCTGACCAGATCAATGTCCGGCGCGTAGTTTACGTTGTGCGGGACGCGAAGACAAAATTCTCCCGGCAAAACGCGAAAAAATGATAATGATTGCTCACATCAACCATTCGAATTTCAAGTAGTTCAGTGGGTTATTTGTAAATTTGTGTTAGTCATAGATGTGTAATTGTGATCGTGCCCGCAACCGCTAAAAGGGTGGCTGTCTATACTTTACGCACAAGGATTGGGGTTATCCCATCCAACCCGTCGTTCCGGAGGTGACAGATGAAACGCAAAAACGCTTCGTTGCTCGGTAATGTGCTTATGGGGTTGGGGTTGGTCGTGATGGTTGTCGGCGTTGGTTATTCCATTTTAAACCAGCTGCCGCAACTTAACCTGCCGCAGTTTTTTGCCCATGGCGCTGTGCTGAGTATCTTCCTCGGAGCCGTTCTCTGGCTCGCTGGCGCCCGCGTAAGTGGTCATGAGCAGGTGTGCGATAAGTACTGGTGGGTGCGTCATTATGACAAACGCTGTCGCAGGGACCGGCAACATCATAGTTAAAAAGTCAGTTTCGATAACGGTTCCTGCGGGAACCGTTTTTTTTTGGCTTTTTTCTTGACCCTCACGTAACGTGAGGCTCGATAGTCCAGTCTGTGGGCAAGAAAGGAGCAGCTATGTTGATTCAGGTGGGAGAGTTATCGCGACGTGCGGGGATCAGTGTGCGGACGTTGCACCACTATGAGCAAATCGGTCTGCTTTTGCCTTCTGCCCGAAGCGCCGCCGGATACCGGCTTTATGCGCTCGCTGATGTCAAACGCCTGCATATGATCCAGGCGCTGGCGAAAGCGGGCATGGAACTGGCGGCAATCGGGGATTATCTGGCGCGGGAAACGCGCCCGCTGGCGGAATTACTGAATGACCAAATCACGCTGCTCGACAAGCAAATGCGCAATATTGGCACTCTGCGCGAACAGCTTGCGCTGTTGCGTGATGGTCTCGCCAGCGGCGTGGAGCCTGACCTGGAGTCCTGGCTACAGACCCTGGAGTTGATGAAAATGTACGATCGTTGGTTTAGTCCGCAAGAGTTACAGGAATTACCGTTTGCCTCGCGCGATGAGGCTCGCGAACGGTTCTGGGCGCAAATGGTGAGTGAAGTACAAACCCTTTTAGCGCAGAAGTGCCCGGTGGATGATCCGCGTGCGATGGATCTGGCAACCCGCTGGATGACGCGGCTGGAGCAGGATACCGCCAACAAACCGGAGTTTTTGACGCGCTTAAATGAGATGCACCGCGTGGAACCCCAAATGCGTGAACAAACGGGTATTACGCAGGAAGTGGTCGATTTTATTACCCACAGTTTTGCGGAAAGTAAGCTCGCTATCTGGCAGCGTTATTTGTCTTCGCAAGAGATGGCGTTTACCCGGGCGCACTATTTTGACCGCATGATGGAGTGGCCGCCGCTGGTGGCGAAACTGCATACCGCTCAACGTCAGGCAGTCGATCCAGAGTCTGACGAAGCGCAGGGGCTGGCCGCTAACTGGCTGGAGCTGTTCCAGTCTTACGCCGGAACCGATCCCCGGACGCAGCAAAAATTCCGCAGTGCAATGCAGCAGGAGCCGCATCTGATGAAAGGAACCTGGATGACGCCCGAAGTGCTGCAATGGCTACAACGGGCGATCGAGGTGATGATGCGCCGCCGCGCATCATGATTACAGGTCGGCTAAGGCCGCATCGCGGTTAGGGAAGAACGACAGACGGCCAGGGATTGGCTGTATACCCGCGCGCGCCAGCGTGCGCAACGGCTGGAACTCAAGATTGCTGACGCGCAGCTCAGTACCCTGCGGCAGGCGGTTGACGAAGCGACGGAAAGCATCAAGCCCGCCCGCATCCAGCACCGGCACCGCATCCCATTTCAGCACCACAATGCGTTTCCCGACGATACGGGTTTCCAGATCGCTGAACACACTTTCTGCGGCAGCAAAAAACAGCGGGCCAATCACGCGCAGCACCAGCACATCATCCGGTACGCTGACGTTTACCACGGCCAGGCGAGTCATCCGCGCGATACGGCGCATAAACAGCAGCGACGCGAGCACAATCCCCACGCTGATGGCGATCACCATATCGAACAGCACGGTCAGTGACATACAAATCAGCATCACCACAATGTCATCCACCGGCGCGCGGCGCAGCAGATCGATCACTTTGTGCGCTTCACTCATATTCCACGCCACCATCAGCAGCAACGCCGCCATGGCAGACAGCGGCAGCCAGGAGAGCAGGGGTGCCAGCGCCAGCAACGCCATGATCACTAACAGGGAGTGGATCACTGCCGAAATGGGTGATGTCGCACCGGCGCGGACGTTGGCTGCCGAACGGGCAATTGCAGCGGTCGCGGTGATCCCACCGAAGAACGGTGCGGCGATATTGCCCAGCCCCTGGCCAATCAGCTCGCTGTTGGCTTTATGTTTGGTGCCGGTCATGCCATCCAGCACGACAGCGCACAGCAGCGACTCGATAGCACCGAGCATTGCCATGGAAAATGCCGCTGGCAGCAAGGCACGCAGCGAATCCCAGCTCAGGGTAAATTCAGAACCGGGCAGATCCCACGGCAGCACCAGTTGCGGCAGAAGCTGCGGGATGCCGTTGCCCTGAGAACCATCGGCCAGCACGTAGTGAAATTGTGAACCGATGGTCGCGACGTGACTGCCGAGCAGATTGACTACCAGCATCACCGCACAGCCCGCCAGCAGCGCGGGCAAATGTCCCGGCAGGCGTAAACGCAGGCGCGGCCACAGCACCAGCGTGGCGAGGGTGACGATACCAATTGCCGCGTCACCCGGATTGATCGTGGGCAGCGCCATTACCAGCGCGCCGACTTTTTGCAAATAGTGTTCCGGCACGTGCGGCATTTGCAGGCCGAGAAAATCTTTTATCTGCATGGTGGCAATGGTGATGCCGATCCCGGAGGTGAAACCGAGCGTCACGGAAAGCGGAATGTATTCAATTAGCCGTCCAAAGCGCGCCAGCCCAAAGAGGATCAGAAACACGCCGGACATCAACGTTGCTACTAGCAGGCCCGACAGACCAAACTGCTGCGACACCGGATAGAGGATAACCACGAAGGCGGCCGTCGGGCCGGAAACGCTGTAGCGCGAGCCACCGCTCAGAGCGATAACAATCCCGGCAACCGCCGAGGTATAAAGCCCGTATTGCGGTGCCACGCCGCTGCCGATCGCCAGCGCCATCGCCAGCGGGATGGCGATGATACCTACCGTTATGCCGGCAATCAGATCCCGGGTGAAACGGGCGGTGGTGTATTTTTCTTTCCAGCACGCGTCGATTAGCGCGCGAAAAGGCATGACATGAGGTGAGAACAATCTGTTCACAATGGTCTGGCGTCCCCTGGAAATCATTCGATAACTAATTAATAAATCATACAAATAATATTTAAAGCTAAAAAAACCCGCCTGAGCGGGTTTTTTATACAGCAACGATTAATGTTCGAACATGGCGGAAATCGATTCTTCGTTACTGATACGACGGATAGCTTCAGCCAGCATGCCAGACAGCGTCAGCGTACGTACGTTCGGCAGCGCTTTGATCTCATCGCTCAGCGGAATGGTGTCGCAGACAACCACTTCGTCGATCACAGAGTTGCGCAGATTGTTTACCGCATTACCGGAGAAAATCGGGTGAGTCGCGTAGGCGAATACGCGTTTCGCACCACGCTCTTTCAGTGCTTCCGCTGCTTTGCACAGAGTACCGCCGGTATCGATCATATCGTCAACCAGAACGCAGTCGCGGTTTGCCACGTCACCGATGATGTGCATCACCTGAGAAACGTTAGCGCGCGGACGGCGTTTATCAATGATCGCCATATCGGTATCGTTCAGCAGTTTGGCAATTGCACGGGCGCGAACGACGCCGCCGATATCCGGGGAAACCACAATCGGGTTGTCCAGATTCAGTTGCAGCATATCTTCAAGCAGGATCGGGCTACCGAATACGTTATCTACCGGCACATCAAAGAAGCCCTGAATCTGTTCAGCATGCAGGTCAACGGTCAGTACGCGGTCAACGCCGACACTTGAGAGGAAATCGGCAACCACTTTTGCGGTAATCGGTACACGGGCGGAGCGCACGCGGCGATCCTGACGGGCATAGCCAAAGTAAGGAATGACCGCGGTGATACGACCTGCGGAAGCACGGCGCAGGGCATCAACCATCACAACCAATTCCATCAGGTTGTCGTTGGTAGGGGCACAAGTGGACTGGATGATGAAAATATCACCACCGCGTACATTTTCATTGATTTGTACGCTGACTTCGCCGTCGCTAAAGCGGCCTACGGCGGCGTCGCCGAGAGAAGTGTACAGGCGGTTGGCAATACGTTGTGCTAGTTCCGGGGTAGCGTTACCAGCAAAAAGCTTCATATCAGGCACGAGAAGAACCTCAGGCATGCGTCCAGTGGTGGATAGAATCGGCCAAAATGTGCGGTCAGGGCTGAACTCTATCCATGCGGTGTATTAAAGAGCGCGATGCAACGTCTGGAACAGGAGTGACGTTGTCACCGGAGCTCAGCTTGCCCGGCGATGGTCTGCGCTAGCGGCGAGAGGTTGACGCCTCGCGCGACAAAACCGTGCAGCCATTCCGGGGCTTGCTCAAGCACCTGACGAGCGGCGGATTCGGTGTCAAATTCGGAAAAGACACAGGCTCCTGTGCCAGTCAGGCGCGACGGCGCGTATTCTAACAGCCAGGAAAGCGCGGCATCAACCTCGCGAAAACGTTTTCTTGCGATAACCTCGCAATCGTTGCCGAATTCACATTTTAATAACGTATCAATTGACCTTTGCGGCGTATTTCTCGGCAGTTCCGGATCCTTGAAAATCACCGGCGTGGGAATGCCCACACCAGGGTGCGCCACCAGATACCATTTTTCCGGCGGATTGGCCGGGGTGAGTATTTCGCCAACCCCTTCGGCGAAAGCTGCGTGACCGCGCACAAATACCGGCACATCGGCACCCAGTTGCAGGCCGAGTGTGGCTAACTCATCGACGCTCAGCTTGCAACCCCACAGGTGATTGAGGGCGACCAGCACGGTGGCTGCATTCGACGACCCGCCGCCGAGCCCACCGCCCATTGGCAGGCGTTTGTCGATAGCGATCTCCGCGCCGCTACCCGCAGGCAGACGACCGCTTTCCGCCGCGCGCTGCATAAGCAGACGTGCGGCGCGTACAATCAGGTTCTCTTCGTCCGGCACGCCTTCAACCGGTGTCAGCAGGCGGATCTCTCCATCGCTGCGTGGTTCAATGCTCAGCGTGTCGCCATAATCAAGAAACTGAAACAGGGTCTGCAGCGTGTGGTAGCCATCGGCGCGCTGGCCGGTAATGTATAAAAACAGGTTGAGTTTCGCCGGAGCGGGCCACGTTGTCATTTGGCAATCCAGTTGTCCATCTTCAGCTTGATGCGCTGTTTGCCGTCGCTCAACTCCATATTGGCCGGCAGGGAAGGCTGGCTGTTGTCATACCCGCCATATACCACTTTCCAGTTTTTGCCGCCCTGGTTGTAATTCAGCTCGCTCAGGCGGTATTGCGCATCAAGTTTATAGTCGGTGGCATCGCCGGGCAGACCAAGGATCCACTGGCGCAGGCTGTTAAGCGGAATCGGCATGCCGGTCAGTTTGCCAATCATCTCTTCGGCATCATCGGCGGTGTAGCGTTTGCCTTTGTTGTCCACCAGTTGCACGTTACCCGGCTGAGCGTTCAGTTCCAGTTCGGTGCTGCCCAGCGGGTTGGTCAGCAACAGACGATAGCGATCCTGACCGGTTTGCTGCCAGAAGAAACGGGCATATACTTTTTGCTCGTCGGAGATATAAGCGAATGCGCCGCGCGTTTGATACTGATTTAAGCTGCGCACCTGTTGCTGATGTTCGCGCCACTGCGGTGAATCCGGGCTTTGTCCCGGCCCTTTGGGCGCATTGAGCGTACAAGCGGTTAATACGAGGCTTGCCAGCGGCAGCAGGCGAATAAAGCGAAAGTCTGGCAGAGTCATAACGAGGGGAAATCCTTGCGAGGTTGCAGTATTACGCTTAATGCTAGCGCCGCTCTGAAACAGCGTCTACGTTCAAGTTGTCTTAAATCATTAAATTACCAATTACTCCGAAAGGGTAGTGTCTCTTTTATTGACCTCACTCATCCTGTATGATGCGTGCAGTCTAACCTTATCAACGTTGGTACTATTCCCGCGCTCATGACCCTTTTAGCTCTTGGCATCAATCACAAAACGGCTCCCGTTTCGTTGCGAGAACGCATTGCATTTTCGCCGGAAACGCTTGACCAGGCTTTAGAAAGCCTGCTGTCGCAGCCGATGGTGCAAGGCGGAGTGGTGCTGTCAACCTGTAACCGCACCGAGCTCTATCTGAGTGTTGAAGAGCGGGACAACCTGCAAGAAGCGCTGGTGCGCTGGCTGTGCGATTATCACCATTTGCGTGAAGAAGAAGTGCGCCAGAGCCTCTACTGGCACCAGGATAATGACGCCGTCAGCCATTTAATGCGCGTGGCGAGCGGGCTGGATTCGCTGGTTCTCGGCGAGCCGCAAATCTTAGGCCAGGTGAAAAAGGCGTTTGCCGATTCCCAACGAGGTCATGACAACGCCAGCGATCTGGAGCGCATGTTCCAGAAATCATTCTCCGTCGCCAAGCGTGTGCGCACGGAAACCGATATTGGCGCCAGTGCGGTATCGGTCGCTTTCGCCGCCTGTACGCTGGCGCGGCAAATCTTCGAATCCCTTGCGTCGGTTACCGTGCTGTTAGTGGGCGCGGGCGAAACCATTGAGCTGGTTGCGCGCCACTTGCGCGAGCATAAAGTGCAGAAAATGATCATCGCCAACCGCACGCGTGAACGCGCGCAGGTGCTGGCGGATGAAGTCGGTGCGGAAGTCATCTCTTTAAGCGACATTGATGAGCGCCTGAAAGATGCCGATATCGTGATTAGCTCCACCGCCAGCCCGCTGCCGATTATTGGTAAAGGGATGATGGAGCGCGCGATGAAAGCGCGGCGTAATCAGCCTGTTTTGCTGGTGGATATCGCCGTGCCGCGCGATGTTGAGCCGGAAGTGGGCAAAGTGGCGAACGCCTATCTCTATAGCGTCGACGATCTGCAAAGTATTATTCAGCACAACCTGGCGCAGCGTAAAGCCGCTGCGGTGCAGGCGGAGACTATCGTCGCCCAGGAAACCAGTGAATTTATGGCCTGGCTGCGTGCGCAAAGCGCCAGCGAGACGATTCGCGAATACCGCAGCCAGTCTGAAACGGCGCGTGATGAGCTGACCGCCAAAGCGCTTGCCGCGCTGGAGCAGGGCGGCGATCCGCAAGCTATCATGCAAGACCTGGCGTGGAAACTGACCAACCGCCTTATCCACGCCCCAACCAAATCTCTTCAGCAGGCCGCCCGTGACGGGGACGATGAGCGCCTGCATATTCTGCGCAACAGCCTCGGGCTGGATTAGCACAACACTCTCTTATTATTAAAAGGTGCATTTACGCCTATGAAGCCTTCTATCGTTGCCAAACTGGAAGCCCTGCATGAGCGCCATGAAGAAGTTCAGGCGCTGCTCGGTGACGCTCAAACCATCGCCGACCAGGATAAATTCCGTGCGCTGTCGCGCGAATACGCACAGCTAAGCGATGTGTCGCGCTGTTTTACTGACTGGCAACAGGTTCAGGAAGATATCGAAACCGCGCAGATGATGCTCGACGACCCGGAAATGCGCGACCTGGCGCAGGATGAACTGCGCGACGCAAAAGAAAAAGGCGAACAACTTGAGCAGCAATTGCAACTGTTGCTGCTGCCGAAAGATCCCGATGATGAGCGTAATGCGTTTGTCGAAGTTCGCGCCGGAACCGGTGGCGACGAAGCGGCGCTGTTTGCCGGCGATTTGTTCCGTATGTACAGCCGTTATGCCGAATCCCGCCGTTGGCGCGTCGAGATCATGAGCGCTAACGACGGTGAGCACGGCGGCTTTAAAGAAGTGATCGCCAAAATCAGCGGCGAGGGCGTTTACGGGCGTCTTAAATTTGAGTCTGGCGGCCATCGCGTCCAGCGCGTTCCGGCAACGGAATCGCAGGGTCGTATTCACACGTCTGCCTGTACCGTGGCCGTAATGCCGGAGCTACCGGAAGCCGAAATGCCGGATATCAATCCGGCCGATCTGCGTATTGATACCTTCCGCTCTTCCGGCGCGGGCGGTCAGCACGTTAACACCACCGATTCCGCGATCCGTATTACCCACCTGCCGACCGGGATTGTGGTCGAGTGCCAGGATGAACGCTCGCAGCATAAAAACAAAGCGAAAGCCTTGTCAGTGCTCGGCGCGCGTATCCACGCTGCAGAAGCCGCGAAACGCCAGCAGGCAGAAGCGTCAACCCGGCGTAACCTGCTGGGCAGCGGCGATCGCAGTGACCGCAACCGCACCTATAACTTCCCGCAGGGTCGTGTGACCGATCACCGTATCAACGTCACGCTTTATCGCCTCGACGAAGTGATGGAAGGCAAGCTGGATATGCTGATCGAACCGATTGTGCAGGAATACCAGGCCGACCAACTGGCGGCACTCTCCGAGCAGGAATAATGGATTATCAACAGTGGTTGCGCCAGGCGATACGTGAGCTTGCCGCGAGCGAAAGCCCGCGCCGTGATGCGGAGATCCTGTTGGGGTTTGTCACTGGCAAATCACGTACGTTTATTCTCGCGTTTGGTGAAACCATGCTTGACGCTGGGCAGCAGCAACAGCTGGCGACGTTACTGGCTCGTCGTGTAAATGGCGAGCCAGTGGCGCACCTGATTGGCGTACGTGAGTTCTGGTCACTGCCGCTGTTTGTCTCTCCGGCAACCCTTATTCCGCGCCCCGACACCGAGTGCCTGGTAGAGCAGGCGCTGGCGCGTCTTCCTTCCTCACCGTGTCGCATTCTCGATTTAGGCACCGGCACTGGTGCCATCGCGCTGGCGCTGGCGAGCGAGCGCCCGGACTGCAATGTCACGGCGGTCGATCTGATGCCGGATGCGGTGGTGCTGGCACAACGCAACGCCGCACATCTGAACCTCACCAATATTGAGATCCTGCAAAGCCGCTGGTTCAGCGCGCTTGAAGGGCAGCAATTTGCCATGATTGTCAGCAATCCGCCTTACATCGATGAGCACGATCCGCATCTTGCGCAGGGTGATGTGCGTTTTGAACCGCTCAGTGCGCTGGTAGCGGCCGACAACGGTCTGGCAGATTTACACACCCTTATTGACGATGCCCGCCAGCATGTGTTGCCCGGCGGCTGGCTGCAGCTCGAACACGGCTGGCAACAGGGCGCAGATGTTCGCGCTATCTTCGAACGTTACGGCTGGCAGCACGTGGCAACGTGCCGGGATTACGGTGATAACGAACGCCTGACGCTGGGGCAATGGCCTTTACAGGAGTAACAGGCAATGAATGCTTTTAAGCTGCTGATTACATTGCATTTGACGTCTGTTGCGCTCACCATTAGCCTGTTTGTTTTGCGTTACTGGTGGCGTTGGTCGGGTGATCCGCGTATTAACGCCCGCTGGGTGCGGGTGGTGCCGCACACGGTGGATACCGTGCTGCTGCTAAGCGGCGCAGGGTTGATGTGGGTAACAGGCTATTTGCCATTTACGGTTAAAGGCGCATGGCTGACTGAAAAGCTGTTTGGCGTTATCATCTACATCGTTTTGGGTTTTATTGCGCTGGGGCGACATCGCCCGCGCGGCCAGCAAACAGGTTTTATCGCTTTTTTGCTGGGGCTGGTGGTGCTGTACATCATCATTAAACTCGCCGCCACAAAAGTACCGATACTGGGGTAAGACATGAGATCGTTAGCTGATTTCGAATTTAACAAAGCGCCGTTATGCGACGGGATGATCCTTGTTTCCGAGCTGATTCGCGATGACTTTCCTTCACAATATGTGCAAGACGAACTGGAGCGGTTGCTCAGTCTGGCACGTGAGGAGATAGGTCAGGCAAAGCCTCAGGACTGGCAACTGGAAAAACTCGTTGAGCTGTTTTACGGCGAATGGGGTTTTAAAGATACCCGCGGCGTGTACCGTTTATCTGACGCGCTGTGGCTGGATAAAGTGCTGCAAAACCGTCAGGGTAGCGCGGTATCGCTGGGCGCGATTTTACTGTGGGTCGCCGGTCAGCTGGATATTCCCCTGACGCCGGTGATTTTCCCGACTCAACTCATCCTGCGCGCCGAATGGCTGGATGGCGAAATGTGGTTGATTAACCCTTTTAACGGCGACACGCTGGACGAACACACGCTGGAAGTGTGGCTGAAAGGCAATATCAGCCCGGTTGCCGAGCTGTTTAATGAAGATCTTGATGAAGCCGACAACGCCGAAGTGATCCGCAAGCTGCTGGATACATTGAAGTCGGCGCTGATGGAAGAGCAGCAGATGGAACTGGCGTTGCGCGCCAGTGAAGCGCTGTTGCAGTTTAATCCCGAAGATCCGTATGAGATCCGCGATCGCGGTCTGATTTACGCGCAGCTGGATTGTGACCATGTGGCGCTGAATGATTTGAACTACTTTGTAGAGCAGTGTCCTGAGGATCCGATAAGCGAAATGATCCGCGCGCAAATCAATTCGATTGCGCACAAGCAGATTACCCTGCATTAAAGATTTGTTCCGATTCACACTCGATAAGGCGATTTTATGAAACAAAAAGTGGTCAGCATTGGCGACATTAATGTCGCGAACGACCTGCCGTTTGTACTGTTTGGTGGTATGAACGTGCTGGAATCCCGCGATTTGGCAATGCGCATTTGCGAACACTACGTCACCGTGACCCAGAAACTGGGTATCCCGTACGTGTTCAAAGCCTCTTTTGATAAAGCCAACCGTTCTTCCATCAAGTCCTACCGTGGGCCGGGTCTGGAAGAGGGGATGAAAATCTTTCAGGAACTGAAACAGACCTTTGGCGTGAAAGTGATCACCGACGTGCACGAAGCGTCGCAGGCACAGCCGGTGGCTGATGTGGTGGATGTGATCCAGCTTCCTGCGTTCCTCGCGCGTCAGACCGATCTGGTTGAAGCGATGGCGAAAACAGGCGCGGTCATCAACGTGAAAAAACCGCAGTTTGTCAGCCCCGGTCAGATGGGCAACATCGTGGATAAATTCCACGAAGGCGGTAACGATAAAGTGATCCTTTGCGACCGTGGCGCGAACTTTGGTTATGACAACCTGGTGGTCGACATGCTGGGCTTCGGCGTGATGAAGAAAGTCTCCAACAACTCGCCGGTGATTTTCGATGTCACCCACGCATTACAGTGCCGCGACCCGTTCGGCGCGGCGTCCGGCGGTCGTCGTGCTCAGGTTACCGAACTGGCGAGCGCCGGGATGGCTACCGGCCTGGCAGGGCTGTTTATTGAAGCGCACCCGGATCCGGATAACGCCAAATGTGACGGCCCGTCCGCACTGCCGCTGGATAAACTGGAGCCGTTCTTAAAACAGATCAAAGCGATTGACGATCTGGTGAAAAGCTTCGGCGAACTCGATACCGAGTAAGCATAAAAAACCCCGCGAACGCGGGGTTTTTTATTTCTGCCCGTCAGGCAAATATCGTCATCAGGTAGGCGGCAAACAGCGCCAGGTGCGCCGCGCCATTAAGCACATTGGTACGCCCGGTAGAGAACGAGATTTGACACAGCAGCAGCGAGGCGACCATGACAATCATTTCCGGCGCGCCAAGGCCGAACACCAGGTCATTACCGGTTAGCCACGCAATGAGCGTCACAACCGGGACGGTGAGGGAAATCGTCGCCAGTACTGAGCCAAAGAACAGGTTCATTGCGCGCTGTACCTGATTGTTCAGCACCGCTTTTAACGCACCTAACCCTTCCGGCGAGAGGATCAGCAGCGCCACCAGGAAACCGGTAAATGCCACCGGCGCATTCATTTCTGTCAGCAGCGCTTCAAGCGGCGTCGCATTCATCTTCGTCACGGCAATGACCGCAACCAGATGGATAACCAGCCACAGCGTGTGCCACAGATTACCGTGCGCGGACGGTTTGCCGTGGTGCGGATCGTCATCATCGCTTTCGTCTTCATGCTCATAAACGAACAAGCTCTGGTGCGTTTTGGTCTGGATAAGCAGAAACACGCCGTACATGGCAGCTGAGATCAACGCCACCAGCAGCGACTGACCAATGGTAAAATTGGCTTCTGGCAGCGCCATCGGGAACACCAGCACGATAATCGCCAGCGGAAACAGCGCTATCAGATACTGTTTTATGCCAAACAGATTCATATATTGCGTGGCGAACTTACGCCCGCCCAGCAACAGCGAAAAGCCCACCAGACCGCCGGTGACAATCATGATGATGGAATAGAGCGTGTCACGCATTAGCGTCGGCGCGGCGTCACCCGTTGCCATCAATGCGGAAATCAAACTGACTTCGAGGATAACCACCGACAGGCTGAGGATCAGTGAACCATAGGGCTCGCCAAGCCGGTGGGCAAGCACATCGGCGTGGCGTACCACGCTAAACGCGCTGGATAAGATACCAACCAGTGCTAATAGATTAATGCCGATAACCGCTGGTAGTGACTGCGAACCTCCCCAGAAAAGCAGCACTGCCAGCGCCAGCACCGGGAAAATAAGGGTTGTCTCCTTGTGGCGGGTTTTCACCGCCTCGTGCGTTGTTGTCATTATGATGCTCCATCACAGTGCAGGTGTTTGCGAATTATAGAGAAAAAAAGAACGGGTCATAAAATAACAAAAACCGCTGTTTTTATGAGGTTTTTTACGTAGTTTTACCCTCAGCGCTTCGTTTTGTTATCAACTAAATAAAATATCCACTCTCGTTTAATTTCTATTTATCTTACAGTGGGATAAGTATTCCTGTCTGGCATTTTATCCCCTCTGCTGGCGCACCCGGTGTTTGTCGTCCATGCTTACTTCTTTAAGCTAAAAGGAGCGTGACATGCCGTATAAAGCGAAGACCGATCTTCCTGAGAGCGTGCAACATGTCCTGCCGGCGCATGCGCAGGAAATTTATAAAGAGGCCTTTAACAGCGCCTGGGAGCAATATAAGGACAAAGACGATCGCAAGGGTGACGCGAGCCGCGAGGAGACGGCGCACCGCGTGGCCTGGGCGGCGGTAAAAAACGATTATCAGAAAGGTGACGATGACAAATGGCATAAAAAGAAGTAACGCGCTGAAATAATTACTTTTCGCCATTTATAGCTCTATTCGATGGATTGACGCTATTGCCAGCGGCCTGTGAATTGCATAAGGTCGTAGTAAGCTGCGCTTAAAGCAGCATATGCCGGGAAGGCAGCAGTTGAGCAGTCGCACGGAAGCAGGCAGTGGCGGAGGTAGAAGATGTTAACGCGTGATTTTCTGCGAGCAGCAGATTGCAAAACGGCATTCGGCGATATTGACGAGTCGTTACTTTGGTCGGCGGAGCAGCGAGCGGCATCGCTGGCGGCGACGCTGGCGTGTCGACCTGACGATGGCCCGGTGTGGATTTTTGGCTATGGTTCGCTGATGTGGAATCCGGCGCTGGAGTTTGATGAATCCTGCACCGGTACACTAACAGGCTGGCACCGCGCATTTTGCCTGCGCTTAACCGCTGGTCGCGGCACCGCCTGCCAGCCGGGACGCATGCTGGCCCTGAAAGAGGGCGGGCGCACCACGGGGGTGGCGTACCGTTTATCCGACGACACCTTGTACGATGAGCTGACGCTGCTGTGGAAACGCGAAATGATCACCGGCTGTTACATGCCAAGCTGGTGCAAACTGGCGCTTGATGATGGCCGCACGGTGAATGCACTGGTGTTTATTATGGATCCGCGCCATCCGCTGTATGAATCCGATACGCGTGCGCAGACCATTGCCCCGCTGATTGCCGCCGCCAGCGGCCCGCTCGGCACGAATGCGCAGTATCTTTTTTCACTGGAACAGGAGCTGATTAAGCTCGGCATGCAGGATGATTGCCTGAACGATCTGGTGGGGAAAGTGCGTTTGCTGCTGGAGGGAGAAAAACCAGGCCCCGAGATGCAGCCTGGTTTTGCCTGCTAACCGCAACCGTTAAGCGGCGACGTAGCTGATCGAGTGCTCCAGCGACTGGCTGTGGCTGTCGATCAGCACACTCCAGACGCCGCTGTATGGCACAGCCAGATAGGCGCTTGCACGATTCTGCACACTCAGAATATCCGTTTGAGCGTTCGGCGTTCGGCTCTTCTCGCTCATCAAATGAATGTGACAACTTTCGGAACAACGAACAACTACTGTATCCCCACCAAACAACTTCAGACTTGCTTTTACCACCGCCATTTTTAACCCCGTAGTTTTTTAACAACGCGATCCGTGAGGGAAGGATCCCCGTGCGTGACTTTGTTCACAATTCACTCAGTGCATAACACCAAACGGAGGGGGTTCGAATGCTGATTTTGATCAAATAATGACGTAACGATTAAACAAAAATTACATTATTCGGCGGGGGAAGAAGACGGCGCGTAAAACCGTGGTTAAAACGCGCCGATAAAAGATTAAATGCGGAAATGACCGGCGGTTTCAGCAAGCTCGGTCGCCTGGGAGCGCAGCGCACCAGCGGCGGCCGTTGATTCAACGACCAGTTCCGCGTTTTGCTGCACCATGCGGTCAAGATCAAGCACTGCATGGTTAATTTCCTGAATGCCTTTCATCTGCTCGCTGGTGGCGACGGAAATTTCACGCATGATCACCGACACGCTGTCGATACTGGAGACAATATCCGTCATGCTGTCACCCGCCAGGCGGACAAAACGCGAACCGGTCGCCACGCTTTCGGTGGTGGAGTCGATCAGCGTTTTGATCTCTTTCGCCGCTTGTGCGCTTCGGCTGGCCAGATTGCGCACTTCGCCTGCGACCACCGCGAAACCGCGCCCTTGTTCGCCCGCGCGGGCAGCTTCAACCGAGGCGTTGAGCGCCAGGATATTGGTCTGGAAAGCAATACCGTCAATCACGCTCGTGATATCGCCAATTTTTGCCGAAGCCACTTCAATCGACTGCATCGTATTGATCGCTTGCGTCACCACCTGACCGCCGCGCGATGCCGCTTGTGACGCCACATGGGCTTGATCGTTGGCCTGTGCTGCCGCGTCTGTAGACTGCGCCACCGACGCCGTGATTTGCTCAACCGCACTGGCCGTTTCGCGCAGGCTGGAGGCCGCTTGTTCGGTTCGACCGGAGAGATCCTGGTTGCCGGCGGCAATCTGTTGCGCGGCCACTTGTACCGAATTGCTGGAATCGCGCAGTTTAACCATCACAACGGAAAGCTTGTCGCTGAAGGCGTTAAAGGCATGAGCTATTTGCGAAACCTCGTCATGTCCATCCACTGGTAAGCGCTGCGAGAGATCGTTGGTGCCGCTGCTGATGGCGTTCATCGCATCGCGCACCGTCAGCAGACGTTTAAGCAGGGTGGAGACAATCCAGTGCATCACTGCGCCTGCAATCAGCACCAGCACAATCAACGACAGTGCGGAGGCTTTAAGCTGCGCGCGCAGTCCTGCGGTCGAGTCAGCGCTATCAAGCGCTACCGCCAGCAACCAGTTTGTGCCTTTGACCGGGCTTGCCAGCAGCGCTTTATCTTCGCCGGCATACACACCTGCCACCCGTTTTCCTGCCCGCAACTGTTCGAAGCTGACGCCACCAATCGCCTCGTTGAAGGGCTTCATGGTCAGTTTGTCGTTGGCGGCGGCAATCACTGAACCGTCACTCGCCAGCAACATACCGGTGCTGTTCGGTGTTGGGCTCATACCGCGCACGTTAGCCACCACGCTATCCATCGATACATCGCCTGCAACCACGGCTTTTAACATACCGTTCTCTTTGACCGGGACGGCGAACGTCACCACCAGCGCACCGGTGCTGGCGTCAACATAAGGTGCAGTAACGACAGGCGCGTCGGCTTTTACCACTTGCTGATACCACGGGCGGATTGTCGGGTCGTAATCCGCCGGTACGCCGCCCGGATCGGAGAATTTGGCCGTTTTCGTGGCGTAACCAACATAAACGTTGATAAACCCACCGGCGCGCGCGATCTGCGTGAAAACCGGCACGGGATCGTCGGTTAACGCCACGCTCTGCAAGGAGGCAATCATGTTCATTTTGCTGGCGACCCAGTCGGCAATCGCAATGCTGTGACTGGCGCTGGTGCTGGAGAGAATATCCTGCTGGGTTTGTTGGCTGTGCTGGCTGGTTACCTGATAGTTAATGATGGTGTTAAGCAGCAAAGCGCCGGCGAGACACCCCGCCGTTGCTGCAATAATACGGGACTTAATCGATCTGAACATAGTTATAGTACCTGCTGTGTTGTCTTAAAGGGCTATCGGCAACACAGCAGGCAAACTTGATGACGTAACGCCACCCATAAGAAAAAAATATTAAACTCGCCGCAATATTAAAACGTTAACACTTTATCGGCCGCCAGCGTCCACTGCGCCAGTTCCACCAGCGTGCCGATCTCCACGCCGTCAATCAGCGGCAGCGCGGTGATGCCACGCCCGTCGGTGCAGGTTTTACACAGTTTCACCGGTACGTTTTGCGCCGTCAGAATCTCCAGCATCTGCTGGATGTTGTAGCCCTCGGCAGGTTTTTGCCCGCGCAACCCGGCGGTTACCGCATCGGACATCAAAAACAGCCGCAGTTCAGTGTCGCTATTCTGCTCACGCAGCGCGATGGCCAGCCGTAAGCTGTTGAACAGCGACTCGCTGCCGTACGCCGCGCCATTGGCGATAATCACGATCTTTTGCATCTTCACTCCTTCGATAAACAGGACTCGTGGCGCTTATGCTACTGCGCCGCGGCAACGGGCGAAAGGCAGTAACAACAATTACTGACCAAAACGACCGATAAGCCCGGTGGCGGCGAGTGTGTGACCTTTCAGTTTCGCGAATAATTCTTCGCGCGTAAGCCCTTCAGGAAGCGTTGGCTTAAGCGACGTTGCGATGAGGGTGAAGGTGTAATGATGCGCGCCGCTACCTGGCGGAGGGCATGGGCCATGCCAGCGCAGATTCCCCGGCGTGTTCTTACCGCCCGTATAGCCTTTGCCATCGCGCAGATCGTTTTGTGCAAAGCCCGTGCTGGACGGGGCGATGTTATAAGCCACAAGGTGCGTTACGCCCAGCCCGGTCGCGCCTTCGGGATCGTGTACCACCAGCGCGTAACTCTGTGTATTGGCTGGCGGGTTGTTCCACACCAGTGACGGCGACAGGTTTTCGCCGGTACAGTTCGGGTTATTGCTGGCGTTGCCGGCGAATTTTTTCTCCATTAAGGCGTTATCAGCAAATGCGGAAGATTGCAGGGTAAACAGCTCGCTGGCACTGGCCTGCGCGGCATAAAACAGGATCGCACCACACAAAAGTTTATGCTTAGTGTTCATGTCAGCTCTCCGGTAAGGGGTGCATTAACTGTAGCTGCAGCGCAGCGCCGGGATAAGGTTTTTCCTGGTATTTTGTCTGCGGCTGTAAAGCCCTGGCAAAACCGTTAAACTTAACGGTATGAATTATCCTCTCCTTACACTTCTGATGCTGTCACTGATAAGCGGCGTCGCCAGTGCCCGGCAGAATAGCTTCGTACAGCAAGCAGAAAACCCCTTCGATAATGACGGCGACGGTTTGCCGGATCTTGGCATGGCTGCGGAAAATGGCGCGCAGGAAAAGCATTTCGCCGAGATGGCAAAAGCGTTTGGCGAAGCCAGTATGAACGATAACGGCCTGACCACCGGTGAGCAGGCGCGGCAGTTTGCTTTCGGACAATTGCGCAATGTCGTTAGCGGCGAAGTGAATCAGCAAGTGGAGTCCTGGCTTTCGCCGTGGGGCAGCGCCAGCGTGGATTTCAAAGTGGATAATGAAGGCGGGTTCACCGGCAGCCACGGCGACTGGTTTGTGCCATTGCAGGATAATAATCGCTATCTCAGCTGGAGCCAGCTTGGGCTGACGCAGCAGGACGCCGGGCTGGTGGGGAATGTCGGCGTCGGCCAGCGCTGGATCGCCGGTGACTGGCTGCTGGGCTACAACACTTTTTACGACAATCTACTTGATGACAATATTGGTCGTGCCGGGCTGGGCGCTGAAGCCTGGGGCGAATATTTACGCTTTTCGGCAAACTACTACCAACCAGTAAACAGCTGGGAGTATCAGACCGCTACGCTACAACAGCGCATGGCGCGGGGCTATGATGTCACGGCGCAGGCGCGATTGCCGTTTTATCAGCAACTCAATACCAGCGTCAGCGTCGAGCAATATTTCGGCAATAGCGTTGATCTATTTGACACCGGTACTGGCTATCACAACCCGGTGGCGGTGAAGCTGGGGGTGAATTACACGCCGGTCCCGCTGGTGACGCTGACCGCCGAACACCGGCAAGGGGAGAGTGGGGTTAGCCAGAACGATTTGGGCCTGAAAGTGAATTATCGCTTTGGTGTACCTCTGTGGAAGCAACTTTCTGCCAGCGAGGTAGCAGAGAGCCGTTCGCTACGGGGTAGCCGCTACGACAGCCCGACGCGCAACAATGCACCGGTTTTCGAATATCGCCAGCGTAAAACACTGTCGGTATTTCTCGCCACGCCGCCGTGGGATTTGCAGCCGGGTGAAACGGTGGCGCTGAAACTGCAAATTAACAGCACGCACGGTGTACGTTCGATAACCTGGCAGGGCGACACCCAGGCGTTAAGCCTCACGCCGCCGGCCAATGGGCGCAGCGGCGATGGCTGGACACTGATTATGCCGCGCTGGGATAGCGCAGAAGGTGCGACTAACCGTTGGACGTTGTCGGCACTGGTGGAAGACGAGAAAGGGCAGCGCGTTGAGTCGAACACTATCGAACTGCAGCTGACGGAGCCGGTGATCCCGCCAGCAGAAAACAGTAACACGGGCTGGACGCTGCCAGACCCGTAACCAGTCAGAAAATACGTTCCTGATGCACCCAAACGGCGGCTTCGACGCGGGATTTCAGTTTCATTTTCTTCAGCATGTGTTTGACGTGAACTTTAACCGTGCTTTCGGTGATATCCAGTCGACGGGCAATCATTTTGTTTGGCAGCCCCTGGGCAATCAGCTTGAGAATGTCGCGTTCGCGTGGCGTAAGTTGGGTGATATCGCGGTCAGTGGTGGCGCGGTTGGCGCGCAGGCTGGCGGCCAGCACCGGGGTGAGCGCTTCGCTGAGTACCATCTCGCCCGCTGCGGCTTGTTGCAGCGCTTTCAGCAGATCTTCCGGCTCCATATCTTTCAGCAGGTAGCCATCTGCGCCGCGTTTTAATGCGGTCACCACGTCTTCTTCATGGTTGGAAACGCTAAACACGACAACGCGGCCTGACAGGGTTTTTTCCCGCAGCTTATCCAGCGTTTCCAGCCCGTTCATGCCTGGCATATTGAGATCCAGCAAAATCAAATCCGGGTCCAGCGATTCCGCCAGTTCAATGCCTTGCTCCCCGTTGCTGGCTTCGCCGACCACGGTGATGTCGGGAGCCATGCTGATTAACTGCTTCACGCCGGTTCGCAGCATTGGATGGTCGTCGATCAGGAGGATGGTGGCCGGATCCTGATTACTCATGGGTATCTCCTTGCATGGATGAGAGAAACGTCTCTGGAATAAACGTCACGACGACCTCGGTGCCGCCGGATGCTCCGGGGCGAACCTGGCAATCGCCGCGCAGGCTTTGCGCGCGGTCACGCATAATTATCAATCCATAATGGTTCGTCCTTTCAGCATTGACCGGGATGCCGCAACCATTGTCGGTGATACGCAATATTACCCGGTTTTCCTGCTGTTGCACTGCGACGCTGACCGCGGTTGCGCCGGAGTGTTTTAATGCATTGCTCAGAGCCTCGCGGGCTATCTGTAACAGGTGAATTGCCTGATGCGCCGGCACCAGCCGGGGCGGGAGCTGGTAATCAAGACGCACCTGGAAGCCGAAACGACCGCTGTACTCCTGGCAACTGGACTCCAGCGCCGGGCGCAGCCCTGGTTCGGTTAATTGTAAACGAAACGTGGTCAGCAACTCGCGCAACTGCGCCCACGAGGTATTCAGCTCGTTGCGGATCTGTCCCAGCAACTGCTGGCTGTTTTCCGGCAACGCGTCACCCTGCATTTGCAGGCAACTCACCTGCATCTTCATGCACGAGAGGGACTGCGCGATGGAGTCGTGTAATTCGCGGGCAATAGTGGCGCGCTCTTCCATGACCATCAACTGCTGCTGCCTGTCCTGATGGCGATCGAGCGCCAGCGTCGCGGTGAGTTGTTCCACCAGCGTGTCGACCAGTTGCTGCTGGTCATGACTTAAATGGCGGCCCGGCGGCAGCGTTGCCAGCAGCAAACCATATTGCATGTGCGCATCCGCCAGCCGCCATTTCAGCGTGGTGCCAAACCCGCTGGATTCGGTGAGAATACCGTTGCGCGGGCATAAATGGCAGCCTTTGTCATCGCAGCTCGCATCTGACTGACAGGTAAAATCCTGATGATTTTCCTCATCTTCCAGATCGTACACCCGCAGCTCAATATCATGCAGCAGGGTTAAATTCTGCAAACCATTCAACACCGGCGACAGGCGCTCGCACATCGGGATACGCGAATGTAGCCGGTGGTTAGCCTGCCATAAAAAAGACAGGATCTGGTTTTTTTGCTCAAGCCCGGCGGTTTTCTCCTGAACGCGGCGTTCCAGTATCGCGTAGCTCTCGCCCAGCTCGGCCGACATGTTATTTAACGCCTCGCCAAGCGTCGCCATCTCGTTACGCCCGCTGATACGTGCGCGCTGGGTAAAATCACGCTGGCTGACCGCACGCGCCATGCTCAATAACTGCTGCCACGGACGGAGTAGACGCGCCCGCAGCCAGACCACGGCAAACAGCAATAGCAGGCCCATCACTATCGCCATGAGGCGGTGCATCACTACCACTTGTTCAATACGGTGTTCGGTGCTGCGGTCAAACGAGGTCACCAGCCGGTCGATTCGTCCAACGAAAATCGCAATAATTTCCGCCGCTTGCGCTGGTTGTTGCGCCTGTTTTATCGCCGGAACGACGTCGCTGCGCCAGTAGTTTTGCAACGCAGCGAGCTGCGCTTGCTGGCCGTCGCGCTGTGCCGCCTGCGCCAGTTCCGGGCTGAATGCGGTGTACTCCATTTCGTCGAGCAAATATTGCTCGTCTTCATGTAGCGGAATGGCGGACAACAAGCGGTAGCTCTGCATACGCAGTGAACCGGCTTTGTTGATCGCATGTGCGCTGCCCTGAACGCCTTGTACCAGCCAGCCGGATATCGCCATGCCCGTCACACCGATAGCGGTCGACAGCAGCATCAACAACGCCAGTTGGTTAACCAGCGAGATCGGTGAAAAAAGGCGTTTTAGCATACGTGATTAAGGCTCCTCGGCCGCGTACGGTGCGGATGGTGCTATTGTCAGCCATCGCCTGGGGTATACCCATACCTCTAAAGGATTACCCCTTTATTGCCAGCGAGCCGACAAGAGTGGGAACAATCTGAGTAGAGAAGGTCAGAACCGTGAAAAACCACACCTTTTTTGCCAGTAAACGCTACTCATAAATGAGCATGGTGATTTTTCGCTCGTGAAATGGGCTGCTTTTCCTTTGATTTATATCAACTTAACTACCGCTATAAAAACTAAGGTGGCAGGCATCAAACCGATCAGCAGAGGTGTATATGCAGCACTCAACCATCCCGGAAAAAAGTTCGTCAGCGCGGGTTATTACCGACTGGCGTCCTGAAGAACCGGCATTCTGGCAACAGCAGGGCCATAAGATTGCGAGCCGCAATTTGTGGATCTCCGTGCCTTGTCTTCTTCTGGCTTTCTGCGTCTGGATGCTTTTTAGCGCAGTCGCCGTCAATCTCCCGAAAGTGGGTTTTCAGTTTACCACCGACCAGCTCTTTATGCTGACAGCGTTGCCATCCGTGTCCGGCGCACTGTTACGCGTACCGTACTCTTTTATGGTGCCGGTGTTCGGCGGTCGTCGCTGGACAGCTTTCAGTACCGGGATCTTAATCATTCCGTGTGTGTGGTTGGGTTTTGCCGTACAGGATCTGAGCACGCCGTTTAGCACGTTTATTATTATCTCGCTGCTGTGCGGTTTCGCGGGTGCGAACTTTGCTTCCAGCATGGCGAATATCAGCTTCTTTTTTCCGAAACAGAAGCAGGGTGGCGCGCTCGGCATCAACGGTGGCTTTGGCAACCTCGGCGTGAGTGTGATGCAGTTGATTGCACCGCTGGCGGTGTCGTTTTCCATTTTTGCCGCCTTTGGCGGTACCGGTGTTGCACAACCCGATGGTTCGTTGTTGTACCTCGAAAACGCCGCCTGGATATGGGTACCGTTACTGGCGGTGTTTACCCTGGCTGCCTGGTTCGGGATGAATGAGCTGGCGACCTCTAAAGCCTCGCTTAGCGCGCAACTTCCGGTACTCAAGCGTTCGCACCTGTGGATCATGAGCTTCCTTTATCTGGCAACTTTCGGCTCGTTTATCGGCTTTTCTGCCGGTTTTGCAATGCTGTCGAAAACCCAGTTCCCGGAAGTACAGATCCTGCATTTCGCCTTCTTCGGCCCGCTGGTGGGCGCGCTGGCACGCTCCGCTGGCGGTGCGATTTCTGACCGTCTGGGCGGAACTCGCGTAACGCTGGTGAACTTCGTGGTGATGGCCATTTTCAGCGCCTTACTGTTCCTGACCCTGCCTTCGGGCGGCACCGGCGGCAATTTCACCGCGTTCTTCTGCGTCTTCCTCGTGCTGTTCCTGACGGCCGGGCTGGGGAGTGGTTCGACATTCCAGATGATTTCGGTGATTTTCCGTAAAAAAACCATGGAACGCGTACAACAACGCGGCGGCACTGAAAGCGAAGCAATGCGTGAAGCCGCCACCGAAACAGCCGCAGCGCTGGGCTTTATCTCGGCAATTGGCGCGATTGGCGGTTTCTTTATTCCGAAAGCATTCGGCACTTCACTGGCGTTGACCGGCTCACCGGCAGGCGCGATGAAAGTGTTTCTCGTGTTCTATATCGCCTGCGTGGTCATCACCTGGGCGATATACGGGCGTAAAAAACAATAACACTCAGTAAATGTTGATTATCCTTGCGCGGTGAAAGCCGCGCTTTTTTTACACCTTTCTTAGTTACAACATACTATAAATTATAACTACGCCGTGCTGCGGAAACCTCTGTGACAGACATCACTTTGCAGGTTCATCTACCCCTTAATACCCCGGAACGCGGAATTATCTGCTTGTACCGCTGCGAGTTTATATAAAACCATTATTTATCAATGGATTAAAAAATAGAAAACCCTAACTCTTTGTGGGTACTCCGTCAGATGCGTGCAGAAACGAAGCTTGAGCAGCTTGATCACCATCAATTCTCTTTGTCTTTGTGGGGGTTACCTTCGCCGCAATTGCAGCAATGTCGATTTACCAAGAGAGCCTGACAGGCTCCAACAGGAGAACCCCCGATGAGTAAATTCCTGGACCGGTTTCGCTACTTCAAACAGAAAGGCGAAACCTTTGCCGATGGGCACGGCCAGCTCTTAAACACCAACCGGGACTGGGAGGATGGATACCGTAACCGCTGGCAGCACGACAAAATCGTGCGTTCTACCCATGGCGTAAACTGCACGGGCTCGTGCAGCTGGCAGATCTTCGTGAAGAACGGTCTGGTCACCTGGGAAACCCAGCAGACTGACTACCCACGCACCCGCCCGGACATGCCGAACCACGAACCGCGTGGCTGCCCGCGTGGCGCCAGCTACTCCTGGTACCTCTATAGTGCGAACCGACTGAAATACCCCCTGATGCGTAAACGCCTGATCAAACTGTGGCGTGAAGCAAAAGCGCAGCACAGCGATCCGGTTAATGCCTGGGCTTCCATCATCGAAGATGCGGAAAAAGCGAAGAGCTTTAAACAGGCACGTGGTCGCGGTGGTTTCGTGCGTTCCTCCTGGCAGGAAGTGAACGAGCTGATTGCTGCTTCGAACGTTTACACCGTGAAAACGTACGGCCCGGACCGCGTCGCGGGCTTCTCGCCAATCCCAGCAATGTCGATGGTGTCTTACGCTTCTGGCGCGCGTTATCTCTCGCTGCTGGGCGGCACCTGCCTGAGTTTCTACGACTGGTACTGCGATTTGCCGCCAGCTTCTCCGCAAACCTGGGGCGAACAGACCGACGTGCCGGAATCTGCCGACTGGTACAACTCCAGCTACATTATCGCCTGGGGTTCCAACGTTCCGCAGACCCGTACGCCGGACGCCCACTTCTTTACCGAAGTGCGCTACAAAGGCACCAAAACGGTTGCAGTAACGCCGGACTATGCCGAAATCGCCAAACTGTGTGATTTGTGGCTGGCACCGAAGCAGGGTACCGATGCGGCAATGGCGCTGGCGATGGGCCACGTTATGCTGCGTGAATTCCACCTCGATAAACCGAGCCAGTACTTCACCGATTACGTTCGCCGTTATACCGACATGCCGATGCTGGTCATGCTCGAAGAGCGCGACGGTTACTATGCGGCAGGCCGCATGCTGCGCGCCGCCGATCTGGTGGATGCGCTGGGTCAGGAAAATAATCCGGAGTGGAAAACCGTTGCGCTTGATAGCGAAGGCAACCTGACCGCGCCGAACGGCTCCATCGGTTTCCGCTGGGGTGAAAAAGGCAAATGGAACCTTGAGCAGCGTGACGGCAGCAATGGTGCTGATGTTGAACTGAACCTCAGCCTGCTGGGTAAACAGGACGATATCGCGCAGGTCGGCTTCCCGTATTTCGGTGGTGACAATACTGAGCATTTTGCCGGCGTTGAACTCGATAACGTCCTGATGCACAAACTGCCGGTTAAACGCCTGCAACTGGCTGATGGTACCACTGCGCTGGTGACCACGGTTTACGACCTGACCATGGCGAACTACGGCCTGGATCGCGGTCTGGGTGATGAAAACTGCGCAACTCGTTACGACGAAATTAAAGCCTACACACCGGCATGGGCTGAGAAAGTTACCGGGGTTTCGCAGTCGCAAATTATTCGCATCGCCCGTGAATTCGCCGATAACGCCGATAAAACACATGGCCGTTCGATGGTTATCATCGGCGCCGGGATGAACCACTGGTATCACCTCGATATGAACTACCGTGGGATCATCAATATGCTGGTCTTCTGCGGTTGCGTGGGACAGAGCGGCGGCGGCTGGGCACACTACGTTGGCCAGGAAAAACTGCGTCCGCAAACCGGCTGGCAGCCGCTGGCATTTGCCCTCGACTGGCAGCGTCCGGCGCGTCACATGAACAGCACCTCCTACTTCTATAACCACTCCAGCCAGTGGCGTTACGAGACGGTAACCGCACAGGAATTCCTGTCACCGTTAGCGGATAAATCCCGCTACACCGGCCATCTGATTGACTTTAACGTGCGCGCTGAGCGTATGGGCTGGCTGCCGTCCGCGCCGCAATTGGGCACCAACCCGCTGCGCATCGCTGCTGAAGCGGAAAAAGCGGGCATGAGCGCGGTTGATTACACCGTTAAATCGCTGAAAGACGGTTCACTGCGTTTCGCGGCGGAACAGCCGGAAAACGGCAAAAACCACCCGCGTAACCTGTTTATCTGGCGCTCCAACCTGTTGGGTTCTTCCGGTAAGGGTCACGAGTTTATGCTCAAGTACTTGCTGGGCACCGAACACGGTATTCAGGGCAAAGATCTGGGCAAACAGGGCGGCGTGAAACCGGAAGAAGTGGAATGGCATGACAACGGCCTCGACGGCAAACTGGACCTGGTGGTCACCCTCGATTTCCGTCTGTCCAGCACCTGTCTCTACTCGGATATTGTGCTGCCAACCGCAACCTGGTACGAAAAAGACGACATGAATACCTCGGATATGCATCCGTTTATTCATCCGCTTTCTGCCGCTGTTGACCCGGCATGGGAATCCAAAAGTGACTGGGAAATCTACAAAGGCATCGCCAAATCCTTCTCCGCGCTGTGTGTAGGACATTTAGGCAAAGAGACCGATGTCGTGACGCTGCCGATTCAGCATGATTCCGCCGCTGAACTGGCGCAGCCGCTGGGTGTGAAAGACTGGAAGAAAGGCGAATGTGATCTGATCCCGGGCAAAACCGCGCCGCACATTATTCCGGTGGAACGCGACTACCCGGCAACCTACGAGCGCTTTACCTCTATCGGCCCGCTGATGGAAAAAATCGGCAACGGCGGTAAAGGCATCGCCTGGAATACCCAGAGCGAAATGGATCTGCTGCGTAAGCTGAACTACACCAAAGCGGACGGCCCGGCGAAAGGGCAACCAATGCTCAATACCGCCATCGATGCGGCGGAAATGATCCTCACGCTGGCACCGGAAACCAACGGCCATGTGGCAGTTAAAGCCTGGGCTGCGCTGAGTGAATTTACCGGCCGCGATCATACGCATCTGGCCACGAATAAAGAGGAAGAGAAGATCCGCTTCCGCGATATTCAGGCTCAGCCGCGCAAAATCATCTCCAGCCCGACCTGGTCAGGCCTTGAAGATGAGCACGTTTCCTACAACGCAGGTTACACCAACGTGCATGAGCTGATCCCGTGGCGCACGCTCTCTGGTCGTCAACAGTTGTATCAGGATCATCAGTGGATGCGTGACTTCGGCGAAAGCCTGCTGGTTTACCGTCCGCCGATTGACACCCATTCGGTGAAAGAAGTGATGGGTGCGAAATCCAACGGTAACCCGGAAAAAGCGTTGAACTTCCTGACGCCACACCAGAAATGGGGTATCCACTCCACCTACAGCGACAACCTGCTGATGCTGACGCTGGGGCGCGGTGGTCCGGTGGTGTGGATGAGTGATAAAGATGCCAAAGAGATCGGTATTGAGGATAACGACTGGATTGAAGTCTTTAACGCCAACGGTGCGTTGACGGCTCGTGCGGTTGTCAGCCAGCGTGTGCCAGCCGGTATGACCATGATGTACCACGCGCAGGAACGTATTGTGAACCTGCCAGGTTCAGAAATTACCGGGCAGCGCGGCGGGATCCACAACTCCGTTACCCGTATTACCCCGAAACCGACCCATATGATCGGCGGCTACGCCCAGCTGGCTTATGGCTTTAACTACTACGGCACGGTCGGTTCCAACCGCGATGAGTTCGTGGTGGTGCGTAAGATGAAGAACATTAACTGGTTGGATGGCGAAGGCAATGACCAGGTACAGGAGAGCGCAAAATGAAAATTCGTTCACAAGTCGGCATGGTGCTGAATCTCGATAAGTGCATCGGCTGTCATACCTGTTCAGTGACCTGTAAAAACGTCTGGACCAGCCGTGAAGGTATGGAGTACGCATGGTTCAATAACGTGGAAACCAAACCGGGCACCGGCTTCCCGACCGACTGGGAAAACCAGGAAAAATGGAAGGGCGGTTGGATCCGCAAAATTAACGGCAAACTGCAACCGCGTATGGGTAACCGTCCGATGCTGCTGGGTAAAATTTTCTCTAACCCGCACATGCCGGAAATTGATGATTACTACGAGCCGTTTGATTTTGACTACCAGCGCCTGCATAACGCACCGGAAGGTAAACATCAGCCGATTGCTCGCCCGCGTTCAGTAATAACCGGTCAGCGGATGGACAAAATCACCGCTGGCCCGAACTGGGAAGATGATTTAGGCGGCGAGTTCGACAAGCTGAGCCGCGATCAGAACTTCGAGAATATGCAGAAGGCGATGTACGGCCAGTTTGAAAACACCTTCATGATGTATCTGCCGCGCCTGTGCGAACACTGCCTGAACCCGGCCTGTGTCGCGACCTGCCCGAGCGGTGCTATCTACAAGCGTGAAGAAGACGGCATTGTGCTGATCGATCAGGATAAATGCCGCGGCTGGCGCATGTGCGTGACCGGCTGTCCGTACAAAAAAATCTACTTCAACTGGAAGAGCGGCAAATCCGAGAAGTGCATCTTCTGCTACCCGCGCATTGAAGCGGGTATGCCGACAGTGTGCTCGGAAACCTGCGTAGGCCGTATTCGTTACCTCGGCGTTCTGTTGTATGACGCAGACGCGATTGAAAATGCAGCCAGCACTGAGAGCGAAAAAGATCTCTACCAGCGTCAACTGGATGTGTTCCTCGATCCAAACGACCCGGCGGTAATCGCCCAGGCGCTGGAAGATGGCGTGCCGCAGAGCGTGATTGACGCCGCGCAGAAATCGCCGGTCTACAAAATGGCGATGGACTGGAAACTGGCGCTGCCGCTGCATCCGGAATACCGTACATTGCCGATGGTCTGGTACGTGCCACCTCTGTCACCGATCCAGTCTGCTGCGGATGCGGGCGAACTGGGCAGCAACGGCATTCTGCCGGATGTGGAAAGCCTGCGTATTCCGGTGCAGTACCTGGCGAACCTGCTGACCGCAGGCGATACCGGTCCGGTTCTGCTGGCGCTGAAACGTATGCTGGCAATGCGCCACTTCAAACGTGCGGAAACGGTTGATGGCGTTGAAGATACCCGCGCGCTGGAAGAAGTTGGCCTGACAACCGCCCAGGCGCAGGAGATGTACCGTTACCTTGCGATTGCTAACTACGAAGATCGTTTTGTGGTGCCGTCGAGCCACCGTGAGCTGGCGCGTGAAGCCTTCCCGGAGAAAAACGGTTGTGGCTTTAGCTTCGGCGATGGTTGCCACGGTTCGGACACCAAATTCAACCTGTTCAACAGCCGTCGTATTGACGCGGTGGATGTGACAGTGAAAACGGAGCCGCACCCATGATTGAACTGATGGTTATTTCCCGTTTGCTTGAGTACCCGGATGCTGCCTTATGGCAGCATCAGCAGGAAGTTTTCGATGCGCTGGCGTCGGGTGAAAACCTGACCAAAGCCGACGCTCAGCAGGTTGGCGTCTTCCTGCGTGATCTGACGTCTCAGGATCTGCTGGACGCGCAAGCGAACTACAGCGAATTGTTCGATCGTGGCCGTGCAACCTCGCTGCTGCTGTTCGAACACGTCCACGGTGAGTCCCGCGATCGCGGGCAGGCGATGGTCGATCTGCTGGCGCAATATGAGCGCCACGGCTTGCAACTGGATAGCCGTGAGTTGCCGGATCATCTGCCGCTCTATCTGGAATATCTGGCGCAGTTGCCCCTGGTTGAAGCTATCGGTGGTTTGCAGGATATCGCGCCGATCCTCGCGCTGTTAAAAGCGCGTTTAGCGCAGCGCGAAAGCCACTATGCAACGCTGTTCGATGCGCTGTTGTCGCTGGCGAATACACAGGTGGATAACGCGCAGGTCGCGGAAAAAATTGCCGGTGAAGCCCGTGATGATACGCCGCAGGCGCTGGATGCCGTGTGGGAAGAAGAGCAGGTGAAATTCTTCGCCGAACAGGGATGCGGTGATTCTGATATCACCGCGCATCAGCGTCGTTTTGCGGGTGCCGTTGCGCCGCAATATCTGAATATCACAACAGGAGGAGAGCGCTAATGCACTTCCTTAATATGTTCTTCTTTGACATCTATCCATATATTGCCGGGGCAGTTTTCCTGCTCGGCAGTTGGCTGCGCTACGACTATGGTCAGTACAGCTGGCGGGCGGGCTCCAGCCAGATGCTGGATCGTAAAGGGATGACGCTGGCTTCGAACCTGTTCCATATCGGTATTCTGGGGATCTTTGCCGGTCACTTCCTCGGTATGTTAACGCCGCACTGGATGTATGAATCCTTCCTGCCGATTGAAGTGAAACAGAAGATGGCAATGATTGGTGGTGGTGCCAGTGGTGTGCTGTGTCTGGTTGGCGGTTTGTTGCTGCTGAAACGCCGCTTGTTCAACCCGCGTATTCGCGCGACTTCAACCGCGGCGGATATCCTGATCATGTCGCTGCTGATGGTGCAGTGTGCGCTGGGTCTGCTGACTATTCCGTTCTCTGCGCAGCATATGGACGGCAGTGAAATGATGAAGCTGGTGGGCTGGGCACAGTCGGTTGTTACCTTCCATGTCGGCGCTTCCGCGCATCTTGAGGGCGTGGCCTTTATTTACCGCGTGCATCTGGTGCTGGGCATGACGCTGTTTGTGCTGTTCCCATTCTCCCGCCTGGTGCATATCTGGAGCGCGCCGGTGGAGTACCTGACACGCAAATACCAGATTGTTCGCGCCCGTCGCTAATCAGCAAAAACCCCGCATTGCGGGGTTTTTTTTACTGTCGCGTTGGCACTATCGCTGACGTGATTTTGCGCTCGCCCCAGCCAAGGTTATTGCCTGCGGCAGCCAGCAGAATTAATACGCCACCCGCCATTTGTACCGCGCTTAATGTATGCCCGAACAGCGCGTTATCCACCACAATCGCCACCAGCGGATAAATAAACGACAGCGAGCCAATTAGCGGTGTGGGGAGCTTTTGGATCGCGCTATACAACAGCTGATACATCACGCCGGTATGTACAATGCCGAGCGTTAGCAGAATACCCCACGGCAATGTCCCGCCGGACGTAGGCAGATGAACCAGCGGCAATAACATCACCGTACCGGTTAATACCTGTATCAGGGCAATGTGCTGCGGCGGAAGTTGCTTAAGGTGGCGGGTGATTAACGCGGTGACGGCATAGAAAAAAGCAGCGCCCAGCGCCATGGCAATACCGATAAGCCATTGCGTGTTCGGGTGATGCAATTCACTGAGCAGCAGAAGCACAACACCGGAAAACGCCGCCAGCAGCCATCCCCACTTCGTAAGCGTAACGCGCTCGCCGAGCAACATGCTCATCAGCACCAACATAAAAGGCTGGGTGTTGTAAACCACCGTGGCCAGCCCTATTGAAATGCGGCTGTAAGCAGCGAACAGCAGTAGCCAGTTAATCACCAGCGCGATACCGCCCGCTATTGCCAGAAATAACACCGGGAACGCAAGTCGCGTGAATGGTTGTCTGCCAAAGCGGATAAAAAGAAATAGCGCGCCGGCGCCTATCAGGCAGCGCCAGAACACAACATCAATCACCGGCAGACCGCTAAGCAGCACAAATGCGCCAATAGACCCGGAAATTAGCATTGCCAGGCTCATCTGCCAGGCACCATTAGGGATAGTTTTCATTTTTCATCTCCTGAAGGTTGTTGGCATATTGTGAAAAAACGGCGACCAGCTTTATATGGTTGTTGTAAGGTGTATGACGAATAATTCCTTTAAAAATTAGGTGAAGATGATGGATTACCTTATTGACGAAATCGACAGAGCGATTCTGGCCTGTCTGGCAGAGGATGCCCGCCAGTCACTGAAGGTGTTAAGTGCGAGAGTGGGGCTGACGTCGCCCAGTACGGCAGAACGTGTTAAACGGCTGGAAGAGCGCGGCGTGATTGAAGGCTATGGCGCGCGCGTAAACCTGACCGCGCTGGATTACCGCTTGCAGGCGCTGGTGCGCGTCCGTCCGATGCCAGGTATGTTGCAGAAGGTGGATAAAATGCTCCAGGCACTGCCAGAATGCATTGAGTGTGACAAAGTGACGGGAGAAGACTGTTTTGTTATGCGGCTGGTGGTGCGCTCGATTGAGCAACTGGATACGTTGCTGGATGGCATCGCCGAATACGCGCAGTGCAATACGTCGATAGTGAAGAGCAGCCCCGTAAAAAGACGGTTACCGCCGCTGTAAGGCTCATCTGCCAGCTGTGCGGAGCGCCATCTTTTGCCGTTGTGGCAACGTTCTCTCGCATACGCTCAAGTCGAACCTTAGTCGAAGGTTCTCGTCCTTCCCCAAACGGAGACTATGAAGAATTGGCGCAATTATTAAGATTGAGGATTTATTTAAAGATGGTGGTGGGGGAAGGATTACTCGTCACTTCGTTCCTCGCCCTTCGGGCCGTTGCCTGCGGCAACGTTCTCTCGCATGCGCTCGAGTCGAACCTTGGTCGAAGGTTCTCGTCCTTCCCCAAACGGAGACTATGAAGGATTGGCGCAATTATTAAGACTGAGGATTTATTTAAAGATGGTGGTGGGGGAAGGATTCGAACCTTCGAAGTCGATGACGGCAGATTTACAGTCTGCTCCCTTTGGCCGCTCGGGAACCCCACCAGGGGAAAATCAAATTATCGATGCAGGATGTAGATGGTGGTGGGGGAAGGATTCGAACCTTCGAAGTCGATGACGGCAGATTTACAGTCTGCTCCCTTTGGCCGCTCGGGAACCCCACCACGGGATTACTACATTGTTGTGATGTTGCGAAAGGGAAGGATTATTCGGAGCTAACGCTCCTCTCCCTTCGGGCCGTTGCCTCTGGCAACGTTCTCTCGCTGGCACTCGAGTCGAACCTTCGAAGTCGATGACGGCAGATTTGCAGTCAGCTACCTTATGATCGCTCGGGCACCCCACCACGGGGTAAAGCTATTTGTTACTGGCCTGCTTCCATCTCGGGAAGCGCGGCGCATCATATCAAATGACGCGCCGCTGTAAAGCATTGAAACGAGAAAAATGAATCAGTTGTCTGCTTTTTGCCCGTAACGATGCAAAGCCGAACAGCGCATTAAATTAATGGTTAAAGAATAATCGTGCGATTGCCGTAAACGAACACGCGTTGTGCTAACACCTGATACAGCGCGCGGCTCAACACGTTCTTCTCGACATCCCGACCCGCGCGCATCATATCCTCGGCGGTATAAGTGTGATCCACATGAATCACGTCCTGCATAATGATTGGGCCTTCATCCAGATTGTCATTCACATAGTGCGCAGTGGCGCCGATTATCTTCACGCCGCGCTCGTAAGCCTGATGATAAGGGCGGGCGCCAATGAAAGCGGGAAGGAACGAGTGGTGAATATTGATGATCTTATTCGGGAAGCGAGAGACAAACTCTGGCGTTAATACACGCATATATTTCGCCAGTACCACGTAATCCGGCTGGTGCGCTTCAATGGCCTGCGCCATCTGCTGGTCATGTGCCTCACGCGTCAGGCCTTCATGGCTAACCAGTTCAAACGGAATATCAAAACGCTCAACCAGAGAACGCAGCGTTTCATGGTTGCCAATCACGGCGGCAATATCGACATCCAGTCCGCCATAATTTGCTTTCATCAGCAAATCGCCAAGGCAGTGCGCCTCTTTGGTGACCAGAATGACAACGCGGCGACGACCGGCTGGATTCAGCTCGCGTACAGAACCTTCCGGGAGCGCACTATCGAGATCCGCAAGCAGCGTGGCATCGTTAAAAATACCTTCGAGCTCGGTACGCATAAAGAAACGCCCGGTGCGGTGATCGACAAATTCATTATTCTGCACAATGTTCAGTTCGTGCTTGTAACAAATATTGGTGATTCGCGCGATGAGGCCTTTCTGGTCTGGGCAAATGGTGCGCAAAATTTTACGTTGTGTTGAATGCATTGCCGGGTAAATCCTGTTGATGGTGTTTGCTATAAGGTGCTGGCAGGCTTATTGTCCGCAGCACTTTTTGAATTTTTTACCTGACCCGCAAGGGCAGGGATCGTTACGGCCAAATTGCGGCCGCGTTCCGTCGATATAGTACCACTGGCCGTTCTCCTTTAAGAATCGGGAACGTTCGATAATTGCGCCGTCTTTACCGTACTCATTAAACCGCGCCACAAAGCTGACGAAGCCTTCATTATCATTTTCGCCGTAAGCATGCTCAAATACCGTCAGACCGCGCCATGTGGTCGCCGCGAAGCCCGCTTCAATTTGCTGGCGGAACGTCTCAGCGCCACAAGATGGGTGCCAGGTTTTTACCAGGTACTCTGACTGATGTAACACAAAAGCTGTATAGCGCGATCGCATCAGGCGTGACGGATCCGGCGCAACCTGCGTACCAGACAGATAAGGCTGGCAACATAGGCTATACTCCAGAGCGCTACCGCAAGGGCAAGACTGTGACAAAATAGCATTCCAGGAATAAAAATAACGGCGCGTTGGCGCCAGGGTAGCGATATGTTAACTGAGCCGTAGCGCTGTGGCTACAGTAAGCCGGGGGAAGTAAAATACGCGTAATGAGAAAGGTAAAAATTGGTCTGGCGCTCGGTTCCGGCGCGGCCAGAGGTTGGTCGCATATCGGCGTGATTAACGCATTACAACGCGCAGGTATCGAAATTGATATTGTGGCAGGGTGTTCCATTGGTTCACTGGTTGGTGCTGCTTATGCGTGTGGACGTCTGCCGTCGCTGGAAAAATGGGTACGCTCTTTTCGTTACTGGGATGTGCTGCGACTGATGGATCTCTCCTGGCAGCGCGGTGGTCTGTTGCGTGGTGAACGCGTGTTCAATCAATATCGCCAGTTGTTGCCGTTCGCGGATTTTAGCCATTGCCAGAAACGCTTCGGCGCGGTGGCAACCAACCTTAGCACCGGGCGCGAGCTATGGTTCACTGAAGGGGATTTACATCATGCTGTTCGCGCCTCCTGTAGTATGCCCGGGTTAATGTCACCGGTTCCGCATAATGGTTACTGGCTGGTGGATGGCGCGGTGGTGAATCCCGTACCGGTTTCCCTTACCCGCGCGTTAGGCGCGGATGTGGTGATTGCGGTGGATTTGCAGCATGACGCCCATCTGATGCAGCAAGATCTGCTGTCGGTGAATCTATCTAATAATGATAAAGACAGCGACACGGTTGCCACACAGCGCTGGCATCAACGCCTGCGTGAGCGGCTGGGGCGGATAACGCCCAAACGGCCAATCGCGCCCACAGCAATGGAAATCATGAGCACCTCGATTCAGGTGCTTGAAAACCGGCTCAAACGTAATCGTATGGCTGGCGATCCGCCAGATATTCTGTTGCAACCTCTTTGCCCACAAATTTCAACACTCGATTTTCATCGGGCAGATGCCGCTATTGCAGCGGGGCAACTGGCGACAGAAAAGAAAATGGATGAGTTGCTTCCGTTAGTGCGGACCCTTTCGTAAGTAGAGTTTTTATAGACTTCAGCAAATTCTGACAGGCGATTATCGGCGAAGCATGCCACTATTGATCTATCGTCAGGCAGGGGAGATAAGATGACGCAGCCGTTGACCGGAAAACAGATACTGATCGTTGAAGACGAGCCCGTTTTCCGCTCTCTGCTGGATTCGTGGTTGCAATCTTTAGGCGCGATAACGCTGCTGGCGGAAGATGGGGTCGTCGCGCTCGAATTGTTGGCAGCAAATAAGCCCGATCTTATGATTTGCGATCTTGCAATGCCGCGCATGAATGGCCTTGTTCTCATTGAGACGTTACGCAATCGTGGAATGCAAACGCCGGTGCTCGTGATATCGGCGACAGAAAACATGGCGGATATCGCCAAAGCATTGCGTCTTGGCGTTCAGGATGTCGTTCTTAAACCCGTTAAAGATCTTAATCGATTAAAAGAAACGCTCTTCGCCTGTCTTTATCCCAATATGTTTAATTCACGCGTTGAGGAAGAGGAGCGCTTGTTTCAGGATTGGGACGCGCTGGTCGATAATCCACAGGCCGCGGCGAATTTGTTGCAGGAACTCCAGCCACCGGTACAACAAGTTATTTCCGGTTGTCGGGTTAATTATCGCCAACTGGTTTCTGTTGAAAGCCCCGGTCTGGTGCTGGATATCGCGCCGATATCAGGCCAGGATCTCGCGTTTTATTGCCTGGACGTGACGCGTGCAGAAAATAACGGCGTGCTGGCGGCCCTGCTGTTGCGCGCTTTATTTAATGGGTTACTGCAAGAACAACTTTCTCACCAGCGCCAGCGTTTACCCGAGATGGGCGCGCTGCTCAAGCAGGTAAATCAATTATTACACCAGGCTAATTTACCCGGCCAGTTTCCGCTACTTGTGGGTTATTACCACAGTGAATTGAAAAACCTGATACTCGTTTCGGCTGGCCTTAACGCAACGTTAAATACCGGCGATCATCAAATTCAAATCAGCAATGGGGTGCCTCTCGGTACGCTTGGCAATACGTATTTAAACCAGCTGAGCCAGCGTTGCGACTCCTGGCAATGTCAGGTGTGGGGCGCCGGCGGGCGTCTGCGTTTAATGTTGAGCGCGGAATGAGCGATCGAATCATACATTGCAGATAGATTTACCCACCGCATAAAAACGGGTGGTACTATCGCCGCAGTTTATGCGTATTAGTCCTAATTAGATGTAAGCGCGTCCTTTTCAGACCTGGTCGATGGGTTGGTACTGATATACTCAGACGCGAGTTAATTCATGAACATGTTCAAGCATGGACAGTCCAGGAGATTTTCAATGGCTGCAATAAATTCGAAAGTGACTAAAGCAGTAATCCCGGTTGCGGGATTGGGAACCAGGATGTTACCAGCGACTAAGGCAATTCCTAAAGAAATGTTACCGCTGGTTGATAAGCCATTAATTCAGTATGTCGTAAATGAGTGTATCGCTGCCGGCATTACTGAAATCGTTCTGGTAACACATTCATCTAAAAACTCTATCGAAAACCACTTCGATACCAGCTTTGAACTCGAAGCAATGCTGGAAAAACGCGTAAAACGTCAGTTGCTGGAAGAAGTGCAGTCTATTTGCCCGCCGCACGTGACTATTATGCAGGTGCGTCAGGGACTGGCGAAAGGGCTGGGTCATGCCGTATTGTGCGCGCACCCGGTAGTAGGTAACGAACCCGTAGCGGTTATTCTGCCCGACGTTATTCTGGATGAATTTGAATCCGATCTCTCCCAGGATAACCTGGCTGAGATGATTAAACGTTTTGACGAAACCGGTGCCAGCCAGATCATGGTTGAACCTGTGGATGATGTTACCGCTTACGGCGTGGTGGATTGCAAAGGCGCAACGCTGAATCCGGGTGATAGCGTTCCAATGGTGGGCGTGGTTGAAAAACCGAAAGCTAACGTAGCACCTTCTAATCTTGCCGTTGTTGGTCGTTATGTTCTGAGCGCAGAAATTTGGCCGCTGCTGGCGAAAACACCTCCAGGAGCGGGTGATGAAATCCAGCTTACCGATGCTATCGATATGCTAATCGAAAAAGAAACCGTAGAAGCCTATCATATGAAAGGCAAAAGCCATGACTGCGGTAATAAACTTGGCTATATGCGCGCATTCGTAGAGTACGGTATTCGTCACAATTCACTGGGCGAGGAATTTAAAGCCTGGCTCGAAGAAACCGTCGGCGCCGGGAAAGCATAATAGGCTTTCTTTAGTCTGAATAAGGCCGGAGATAATAGTGCATTGCACTGCTTATCTCCGGCCTTTTTTATTTGTGAATGTTCCGAATGAAAAGGTTACGGCAAAGCTGCGCAGAAGATATCGCACAAAACAATAAATAAATTGACCAGGATTTGAGCAATATGCATTCGAGAAACGTATATTCCAAATGCCATACACTATATTTGTGAAGAGAATGTGTGCTTTGTCAAAAAAAATCCCGCCAGTTGGCGGGATCCTTTTGAAATCTGGCTTGATTACTCTTCGATCAGGAAATCGTCAAGTTGTTTGCCTTGTTCGTCCATTGCTTTTTTGATTACTGCCGGAGTACGACCCTGACCCGTCCAGGTTTTGGTCTCGCCATTTTCATCAACATAGCTATATTTAGCCGGGCGTGCTGCACGTTTTGCTTTAGTACCGGTTTTAGCGGTAACCATGCTGTTCAGCAATTCGTTCGGATCAATACCGTCAGCGATCAGCATTTCACGATATTGCTGTAATTTACGCGTACGCTCTTCAACTTCAGCTGCGGCAGCGCTTTCTTCCTCGCGGCGCTCATTAACCACAACTTCTAATTTCTCCAGCATCTCTTCGAGCGTTTCCAGAGTGCATTCTCTTGCTTGCGCACGAAGAGTACGGATGTTGTTCAGAATTTTAAGTGCTTCGCTCATTGTAGTAATCTCAAACTTATATTGGGGTGGTTTGTCGGGCTAATAATAGAGCGTTAATTTCGCCAGTGCAATAGCTGTGAATGTAAGGAATTCAAAATGCCGCTTTATTAAGTCGATTTATAAATATCGCTAACTTAAATTTTTCTTGAAGAAACGCACAAAAAACATCTTATACCGATGTACTGGCAGCGCCTTTGACGGCGTGTTTATGCATAAACTTCTGATTAATCTGATCCGTGTTTATAGCCATTATGGATAAATATCGACCTTGAGTATTCCAGCGTTGAATGTGCTTCTTCCTTAAATTATTAATAATTTCCGTATACTCGGGTGAGAATGTTCCGATTAAAAAAATTTGTAAGATCATGAATTTCTTATTGCTGTTTCTTTGGCAGTAACAACTCAGATGATTAACTATTGGAATATCTATGAGTCTGCCATCGGGGGTTGATTTACTTCTATCGCGGAGCAACGACAGGATGACCAGATAAAATATGGTACACTCCGCGCCGGGAATATCACACTTTGATTGGGGTTTTGCACGCAATGGCACAGCTTTATTTCTACTATTCAGCAATGAATGCGGGGAAATCAACGGCGTTATTACAATCCTCTTACAATTATCAGGAAAGAGGGATGCGCACGGTGGTTTACACCGCCGAAATTGACGATCGCTTCGGAGCAGGCAAGGTTAGCTCTCGTATCGGCTTATCTTCACCAGCGCGTTTGTTTAATCACAACTCATCGCTGTTTGACGAAATCAACGCTGAGCATCAACAACAAGCTGTGCATTGTGTGCTGGTCGACGAATGCCAGTTTTTAACGCGCGAGCAGGTGTACGCGTTATCTGAAGTTGTCGATCAACTGGATATTCCGGTGCTCTGTTACGGTTTGCGCACGGATTTTCGCGGTGAGTTATTTGTGGGTAGCCAATATTTGCTGGCCTGGTCAGATAAACTGGTTGAACTGAAAACTGTCTGCTTCTGTGGGCGTAAAGCCAGTATGGTGCTGCGACTTGATCAAGAGGGGCGTCCTTATAACGAAGGCGAACAGGTGGTTATTGGCGGCAATGAACGCTATATTTCCGTGTGCCGCAAACACTACAAAGAAGCCTTGCAAGAGGGATCTCTAACGGCGATTCAGCAACGCGTCAGAGGTTAGCTTTTCGCTTCTTCTCTTTAGCAATAAAAAAACCCGCCGAAGCGGGTTTTTTATTAGCATTAACAATTAAGCGGGTTTCTTCGCTTTTTTGTCTGCTTTAACGGGAGCAGCTTCAGCTTTCACTACCGCCACTTCACCTTCTTTGTACTCACGACCGTAGAAAGTATCCAGCAGGATCTGTTTCAGTTCGGAGATCAGTGGGTAGCGCGGGTTCGCACCGGTACACTGGTCATCAAACGCATCTTCAGACAGCTTATCCACGTTTGCCAGGAAGTCAGCTTCCTGTACGCCAGCTTCACGGATAGATTTCGGAATACCCAGTTCAGCTTTGATGCTTTCCAGCCATGCCAGCAGTTTTTCGATTTTCGCTGCAGTACGATCACCGGCAGAAGTCAGACCTAAATGGTCGGCGATTTCTGCATAACGGCGGCGCGCCTGCGGGCGGTCATACTGGCTGAACGCAGTCTGTTTAGTCGGGTTGTCGTTCGCGTTATAGCGAATAACGTTACAGATAAGCAGGGCGTTAGCCAGACCGTGCGGAATGTGGAACTGCGAACCCAGTTTGTGCGCCATGGAGTGGCACACACCAAGGAAGGCGTTGGCAAAGGCGATACCGGCGATGGTAGCGGCGCTATGCACACGTTCACGAGCAACCGGGTTTTTTGAGCCTTCGTTGTAAGAGGCTGGCAGGTTCTCTTTCAGCAATTTCAGCGCTTGCAGTGCCTGGCCGTCAGAGAATTCAGAAGCCAGTACGGAAACGTAAGCTTCCAGTGCGTGAGTTACCGCATCCAGGCCACCGAAGGCACACAGAGATTTCGGCATATCCATCACCAGGTTGGCATCGACAATCGCCATATCCGGCGTCAGAGCATAGTCTGCCAGTGGATATTTCTGACCTGTTGCATCATCGGTAACTACCGCAAACGGCGTAACTTCAGAACCGGTACCGGAAGTAGTGGTGATAGCGATCATTTTCGCTTTCACGCCCATTTTCGGGAACTTATAGATACGTTTACGGATATCCATAAAGCGCAGCGCCAGCTCTTCGAAATGGGTTTCCGGATGTTCGTACATTACCCACATAATTTTCGCGGCGTCCATCGGGGAACCGCCACCCAGAGCGATAATTACGTCCGGTTTAAACGAGTTCGCCAATTCAGCGCCTTTACGCACGATGGTCAGTGTTGGGTCTGCTTCAACTTCGAAGAACACTTCGGTTTCAACGCCGGCCGCTTTCAGCACAGAAGTGATCTGGTCTGCATAACCGTTGTTGAACAGGAAACGGTCAGTCACGATAAGCGCGCGTTTGTGACCATCAGTAATCACTTCATCCAGCGCGATTGGCAGAGAGCCACGGCGGAAGTAGATAGATTTCGGAAGTTTGTGCCACAACATGTTTTCAGCTCGCTTAGCAACGGTTTTCTTGTTGATCAGGTGTTTCGGACCAACGTTTTCAGAGATGGAGTTACCACCCCAGGAACCACAACCCAGAGTCAGGGAAGGCGCGAGTTTAAAGTTATACAGGTCACCGATACCACCCTGAGAAGCCGGGGTGTTAATCAGGATACGCGCGGTTTTCATCATCTGACCGAAGTGCGCAACGCGATCTGGCTGGTTATCCTGGTCGGTATACAGGCAAGAGGTATGACCGATACCGCCCATAGCGACAAGTTTCTCTGCTTTTTCGACCGCGTCTTCGAAATCTTTCGCGCGGTACATTGCAAGCGTCGGGGACAGTTTTTCGTGTGCGAACGGCTCGCTCTCATCGACAACTTTCACTTCACCAATCAGGATTTTAGTAGTCGTTGGAACGGTGAAACCGGCCAGTTCAGCGATTTTGTAAGCAGGTTGACCAACAATAGCGGCGTTGAGCGCGCCATTTTTCAGGATAATGTCCTGAACTGCTTTCAACTCTTTACCCTGAAGCAGGTAACCGCCGTGGCTGGCGAAACGCTCACGGACCGCGTCATAAACAGAATCAACTACGACAACGGACTGTTCAGAAGCACAGATTACGCCGTTATCGAAGGTTTTAGACATCAGTACAGATGCCACTGCACGTTTGATATCGGCAGTTTCATCAATCACAACCGGGGTGTTACCCGCACCTACACCGATAGCCGGTTTACCGGAACTGTACGCTGCTTTCACCATGCCCGGACCGCCAGTAGCGAGGATCAGGTTGATATCCGGGTGATGCATCAGTGCGTTAGACAGTTCTACAGACGGTTGATCAATCCAGCCGATGAGGTCTTTCGGGGCACCAGCGGCAATGGCTGCTTGCAGTACGATATCGGCAGCTTTGTTGGTCGCATCTTTAGCGCGAGGATGTGGAGAGAAGATGATCGCGTTACGGGTTTTCAGGCTAATCAGCGATTTAAAGATAGCGGTGGAGGTTGGGTTAGTGGTCGGAACGATACCACAGATAATGCCGATTGGTTCTGCGATGGTAATTGTGCCGAAGGTGTCATCTTCTGACAGCACGCCGCAGGTTTTCTCATCTTTATACGCGTTATAAATATATTCGGAAGCGAAGTGGTTTTTAATCACTTTGTCTTCAACGATACCCATGCCAGATTCGGCAACCGCCATTTTTGCCAGCGGGATACGAGCATCTGCGGCAGCCAGAGCGGCAGCACGGAAGATTTTATCAACTTGCTCTTGAGTAAAGTTGGCATATTCACGCTGGGCTTTCTTCACGCGTTCAACGAGTGCGTTAAGTTCAGCGACATTAGTAACAGCCATAATGCTCTCCTGATAATGTTTAAACTCTTTTAGTAAACCAGCTGCCTAATTGGAAAGTATAGACAGACCGGCTGCAGGTTGCGTAAATTTCATAAAAACAAAGAGTTAACGCTAAACCATCCACCACTGATTTACTGAAAGAGCCTCGAGGATACAACGCACTTACTGACACTTTTGAGCTCTTTTCGTGCCATCAAGGTTACCCACTTCTGAGTAAGCAATGCGTGATCTACATCAAATTTCAGCGAAGCTGACACCTTTCAGCAGCCCATTTTTGGGCGTTTGTAGCAAATGTTAATGGCATATGGCCAGGCGCGCTCTAAGATTATCACAATTCCCACAACTGAATAACATGCTGTATTGCTGCGAATTTCCACGGAAATCATGATGAACTACGCGGCGAAAACGCGTATCTTCTGCATGGATTTTCCTGTCGCGCCGATAGGTTATTTATCTGACAACGTTACGAAACCCTACTGTGGAGCACATCGTGTTCGATCTTCCCCTCTATTTTAAATTTTTTATTGGCCTGTTTGCGTTGGTCAACCCGGTCGGCATTATTCCCGTCTTTATCAGCATGACCAGCTACCAGATGACTGCCGCGCGGAATAAAACGAACCTCACCGCCAATCTGTCCGTGGCCATTATTCTCTGGACGTCGTTGTTTCTTGGTGATGCCATATTGCAGCTGTTTGGTATTTCGATCGATTCGTTCCGTATTGCCGGGGGCATTCTGGTGGTGACTATCGCCATGTCGATGATCAGCGGGAAACTGGGTGAAGATAAGCAGAATAAACAAGAAAAGTCAGAAACGGCCATCCGCGAAAGTATCGGCGTGGTACCACTCGCTTTGCCTTTGATGGCGGGGCCGGGGGCAATCAGTTCTACCATCGTTTGGGGAACACGCTATCACACCGTTGAGCATTTGATCGGTTTCACCGTGGCGATCGCGCTGTTTGCGCTCAGCTCCTGGGGGCTATTTCGTATCGCACCCTGGCTGGTGCGTTTGCTTGGGCAAACGGGTATCAACGTCATCACACGTATTATGGGGTTATTACTTATGGCGCTGGGTATTGAGTTTATTGTCGCGGGGGCGAGATCGCTATTTCCTGGTTTGCTGAACTGATTCACTTCTTCCTTTAATAAAGAAATAAAAGGTTATCGTTATGCTTTCATCTATATAGCGATAACCGTTTTATATTGCAAATATGGCTGTAAAGGAACGCGCAAAATCAGCAAAACATATGACGTATCCGCAAAACGCCGGGAAGTATAATAAATTACACTAATCAGAAAATCTGTTTTCTATCAGTGAATTATAAGTATAACGAATCTTTGCTGTGCGGAATTCGCGCAATCGCACCTGTTATTTCTGTCACATAATACTATTGGGCTTGCCGTGACATAATTGAAATGATATTAGTACTTTCAATCTTCTCGCAGATGAATGTGCTAAAAAGTAGTCAATTGTTGCTTTTTTGTGCAAAAAAGCACAGCATCAGTCGAAAAACATCACATGGTGGTGATGTTCATTTATCTCATTGATAATAATAGATAAAAAAGTAACAGGGAGGCTGAAAAGCTATCGCCTGTCGGTTGATGCTGTGTCGTAAAAGAGAAATGGTTAACAAATTTGCAAAATGTATTGGCGACAGAAGAGGGCATTTGTTATTTTCCGCCCATTATGTTTCTCGACCTTATAATTTGCAGAATAAACAGCTCAGATGAGAATCGTTTTCATATAAAACGGTTGTCATAGTGAATACAGCGCGCCTCGACAGGGGAGGCGCGTAACAGAATCGACGCAAGATTGCCGTTTGAGCAGTCCGTAATAAAAAAAGTCGGTGATAGCAGCAGTAAAAAAAGACGTCTGATAGCGCCAAAAAGCTCCTGCGCTATACAGGCCCCCAACAGGGGATGAAACACGCTGGCGTGAACGTCAGTAATTATAATGAGTGGAGTAACAACACAATGTCCATCATCACAAAGAAAAGTCTGGTAGCTGCGGGGATTTTGACTGCACTGATTACCGGTAACGCGGCAATGGCTGCCGATGTACCGGCAGGCGTTCAACTGGCGGAGAAGCAAACGCTGGTTCGTAACAACGGTTCCGAAGTTCAATCTCTCGACCCGCATAAAATCGAAGGTGTTCCTGAATCCAATATCAACCGCGACCTGTTTGAAGGTCTGCTGATCTCCGATGTTCAGGGTCACCCGACGGCTGGTGTTGCAGAGACGTGGGATAATAAAGATTTTAAAGTTTGGACCTTCCATCTGCGTAAAAATGCGAAATGGTCCGACGGTACGCCTGTAACGGCGCATGATTTTGTTTATAGCTGGCAGCGCCTGGCGGATCCGAAAACCGCTTCTCCGTATGCGAGCTATCTGCAGTACGGCCACATCGCCAATATCGACGATGTTATCGCTGGCAAAAAACCGACCAGCGATCTTGGCGTAAAAGCAATCGATGATTACACCTTTGAAGTCACCCTGAGCGAGCCGGTTCCTTATTTCTATAAACTGCTGGTTCACCCATCTGTTTCCGCTGTGCCTAAAGCCACCATTGAAAAATTCGGCGAAAAATGGACGCAGCCAGCTAACATCGTGACCAACGGTGCCTACAAACTGAAAGATTGGGTGGTCAACGAACGTATCGTTCTTGAGCGCAACACCAATTACTGGGATAACGCAAAAACCGTTATTAACCAGGTAACTTACCTGCCAATCTCTTCTGAAGTAACAGACGTTAACCGCTACCGCAGCGGCGAAATCGACATGACTTATAACAACATGCCGATCGAACTGTTCCAGAAGTTGAAAAAAGAGATCCCTAAAGAAGTACACGTTGACCCGTACCTGTGTACTTACTACTACGAAATCAACAACCAGAAAGCCCCGTTCACAGACGTTCGCGTTCGTACCGCGCTGAAACTGGCGCTGGATCGCGACATCATCGTCAACAAAGTGAAAAACCAGGGTGATCTGCCGGCATACAGCTACACACCGCCATACACCGATGGTGCAAAATTGACTGAACCGGCCTGGTTCAAAATGACCCAGGAACAGCGTAACGCTGAAGCGAAAAAACTGCTGGCCGAAGCTGGCTACACCGCAGACAAACCGCTGTCGTTCAGCCTGCTGTATAACACCTCCGATCTGCATAAAAAACTGGCAATCGCTGTGGCTTCCATCTGGAAGAAAAACCTCGGCGTAGACGTTAAGCTGGAAAACCAGGAGTGGAAAACCTTCCTCGACACGCGTCATCAGGGCACCTTTGATGTCGCACGTGCGGGCTGGTGTGCGGACTACAACGAGCCGACCTCCTTCCTGAACACCATGCTTTCTGACAGCTCCAACAACACCGCGCACTATAAGAGCCCGGCGTTTGACAAGCTGATCGGCGACACGCTGAAAGTCACTGACGAAGCACAGCGCAGTGAGCTTTATTCCAAAGCTGAACAGCAACTGGATAAAGACTCGGCGATCGTTCCGGTTTACTACTACGTGAACGCCCGTCTGGTGAAAACCTGGGTTGGTGGCTACACCGGTAAAGACCCGATGGATAATATCTACGTTAAAAACTTGTATATTATCAAGCATTAATGGCAATGAGTGGGGCAGGATTATCTGCCCCACAGTGTCTTATTTTATCGCACCAGAACACACATCGGTCGCAGGCTTAACCGCCTGAAAGAGAATGTGTAAAAGGCACAGGCCAGAAGGTACGGGCAATGTTGAAATTTATCCTACGTCGCTGTCTTGAAGCGATCCCAACACTTTTCATTCTTATTACCATCTCGTTCTTTATGATGCGTCTCGCACCGGGAAGTCCATTTACCGGTGAACGTGCGCTGGCGCCAGAGGTCATGGCAAATATTGAAGCGAAATATCATTTAAACGACCCGATCACCACGCAATATTTCAGTTATCTGAAGCAGCTGGCGCATTTCGATTTCGGGCCGTCATTCAAATACAAAGACTACACGGTGAATGACCTGGTAGCGGCAAGCTTCCCGGTTTCCGCAAAATTAGGTGCGGCGGCCTTTATTCTGGCGATTGTCTTTGGCGTTACGGCCGGTGTTATCGCCGCGCTTAACCAAAATACTAAATGGGATTATACGGTGATGGGGCTGGCAATGACCGGGGTTGTTATCCCGAGTTTTGTTGTCGCACCGTTATTGGTGATGATCTTTGCCATCATACTGAAGTGGCTGCCTGCGGGTGGCTGGAACGGCGGGGCGTTGAAGTTCATGATCCTGCCGATGGTGGCGTTGTCTCTGGCCTATATCGCCAGCATTGCACGTATCACCCGTGGTTCGATGATTGAAATTCTGCACTCCAACTTTATCCGCACAGCGCGTGCGAAAGGGTTGCCGATGCGCCGAATCATTTTCCGCCATGCGCTCAAGCCTGCGCTTTTGCCGGTGCTCTCCTATATGGGGCCTGCGTTCGTCGGCATCATTACCGGTTCCATGGTTATCGAGACCATTTATGGTCTGCCGGGTATCGGCCAGCTGTTCGTTAACGGCGCGCTGAACCGCGACTATTCTCTGGTATTAAGCCTTACTATTCTGGTCGGCACGCTGACTATTATGTTTAACGCGATTGTTGATGTGCTGTATGCCGTTATCGATCCGAAGATTCGTTATTAATACTGGAGTTCGCCATGATGTTAAGTAAGAAAAACAGCGAGGCGCTGGAAAACTTCAGTGAAAAACTCGAAGTCGAAGGACGAAGCCTGTGGCAGGACGCACGCCGTCGCTTTATGCATAACCGCGCTGCGGTAGCTAGCCTGGTCGTATTACTACTGATTGCTTTATTTGTGACGCTGGCACCGATGCTGTCGCCGTTTAGTTATTTCGATACCGACTGGGGCATGATGTCGAGCCAGCCGGATATGGAGTCCGGTCACTATTTTGGTACTGACTCTTCCGGTCGCGACCTGCTGGTGCGTGTGGCGATCGGTGGGCGTATCTCGCTGATGGTCGGTATTGCCGCCGCGCTGGTGGCCGTTATCCTGGGAACGCTGTACGGTTCACTCTCCGGTTACCTGGGCGGTAAAACGGACTCAGTGATGATGCGTTTGCTGGAGATCCTCAACTCCTTCCCGTTCATGTTCTTCGTGATCCTGCTGGTAACGTTCTTTGGGCAAAACATTCTGCTCATCTTTGTTGCTATCGGTATGGTTTCCTGGCTCGATATGGCGCGTATTGTACGTGGCCAGACCCTGAGCCTGAAACGTAAAGAGTTTATCGAAGCGGCGCAGGTGGGTGGGGTTTCTACCGCTAATATCGTTGTGCGCCACATTGTGCCAAACGTACTGGGCGTGGTGGTGGTGTATGCGTCACTGCTGGTGCCAAGCATGATCCTGTTCGAATCCTTCCTGAGCTTCCTTGGCCTGGGTACCCAGGAGCCGCTGAGTAGCTGGGGGGCGCTGTTAAGTGATGGTGCGAACTCGATGGAAGTGTCACCGTGGTTGCTGCTGTTCCCGGCAGGTTTCCTGGTTATCACTTTGTTCTGTTTTAACTTTATCGGCGATGGCCTGCGTGATGCCCTCGATCCGAAAGACCGTTAAGGAGTGCTGTTATGAGCATAACTGAAACCTCATTCGCGTCGGTGACGCAGCAGCAATCCAATCTCCTGCTGGACGTGAAAGATCTGCGTGTAACCTTCCAGACCCCGGACGGCGATGTCACGGCGGTGAATGACCTGAACTTCTCGCTGCGTGCCGGTGAAACGCTGGGTATCGTGGGTGAATCGGGTTCCGGTAAGTCCCAGACCGCGTTTGCTCTGATGGGCTTGCTGGCGGCGAACGGACGCATTGGCGGCTCGGCGACGTTCAACGGCAAAGAGATCCTTAATCTGCCGGAGCAGGCACTGAACAAACTGCGCGCCGAGCAGATTTCGATGATATTCCAGGATCCAATGACCTCGCTTAACCCATATATGCGCGTGGGTGAGCAATTGATGGAAGTCCTGATGTTGCACAAAGGCATGAACAAAGCGGAAGCATTTGAAGAATCCGTTAAAATGCTGGATGCAGTAAAAATGCCGGAAGCGCGCAAACGCATGCGCATGTATCCGCATGAGTTTTCCGGTGGTATGCGCCAGCGTGTCATGATTGCAATGGCGTTAATGTGCCGGCCAAAACTGCTGATTGCCGATGAACCGACCACCGCGCTGGACGTGACCGTACAGGCGCAGATCATGACCCTGTTGAACGAGCTGAAACGCGAATTCAACACCGCAATCATTATGATCACCCATGACCTCGGCGTTGTCGCCGGCATCTGTGACAAAGTGCTGGTCATGTACGCTGGTCGTACCATGGAGTATGGCAAAGCGCGCGATGTGTTCTACCAGCCATCGCATCCGTACTCTATCGGCCTGCTGAATGCGGTACCACGCCTCGATACTGAAGGCGAAGCGTTGTTGACCATTCCGGGCAACCCGCCGAACCTGCTGCGCCTGCCAAAAGGCTGCCCGTTCCAGCCGCGCTGCCCGCACGCGATGGAAATTTGTAACAGTGCTCCACCGCTGGAGGAGTTTGCCCCGGGCCGTTTGCGCGCCTGCTTTAAATCGGTGGAGGAACTGGTATGAATACCGCGATTGATGAGAGAAAAGTGCTGCTGGAAATCGCCGATTTAAAGGTGCATTTCGACATTAAAGATGGCAAACAGTGGTTCTGGCAACCGCCGAAAACCCTGAAAGCAGTTGATGGCGTCACGCTGCGTCTGTACGAAGGGGAAACTCTCGGCGTGGTGGGTGAATCCGGTTGCGGTAAGTCGACTTTTGCCCGCGCCATCATTGGCCTGGTGAAAGCCACCGACGGAAAAGTGGCCTGGTTGGGTAAAGATCTGCTGGGCATGAAGCAGGAAGAGTGGCGCGATGTACGCAGCGATATCCAGATGATTTTTCAGGATCCGCTGGCATCACTGAACCCACGTATGACCATCGGTGAAATCATCGCCGAACCGCTGCGCACCTATCATCCGAAAATGTCGCGTCAGGAAGTGCGCGATCGCGTTAAAACGATGATGATGAAAGTGGGGCTGCTGCCGAACCTGATTAACCGCTATCCGCACGAGTTCTCCGGTGGTCAGTGTCAGCGTATCGGTATTGCCCGCGCGCTGATCCTCGAACCGAAGCTGATCATTTGTGATGAACCGGTTTCCGCGCTGGATGTATCAATCCAGGCGCAGGTCGTTAACCTGTTGCAACAACTGCAACGTGAAATGGGGCTGTCGCTGATCTTTATCGCTCACGATCTGGCGGTAGTGAAGCATATCTCCGACCGTGTGCTGGTAATGTACCTCGGCCATGCGGTAGAGCTAGGCACTTATGATGAGGTGTATCAGAACCCGCTGCACCCGTATACCAAAGCGCTGATGTCGGCGGTGCCGGTTCCGGATCCGGATCGGGAAAAGAACAAGACAATACAGTTGCTGGAAGGGGATTTGCCGTCACCAATCAACCCGCCGTCGGGCTGCGTGTTCCGTACTCGCTGCCCAATTGCCGGGCCTGAGTGCGCGCAGACGCGTCCGGTGCTGGAGGGCAGCTTCCGTCATGCGGTCTCTTGCCTGAAAGTCGACCCGCTATAATCCACGCATTAAAAAGGGCTGACAGATGTCAGCCCTTTTTCTTTTCTCTTTTTCCGCGCTTATTCTCGCCAGAGAATATGGCAAAGTTTGTGATCTTTTTCGCGGCACAGTAATACGCGCGCAAAGATATCATTGAGTTCGCCACCATCGGTATCCGCAAGGCCAATGACCACCTCGGCGAAGAAGTCCGGGTTTAAATCGTAATCCACATGTTCCTGCCAGTCTTCGCCCGGATCAAACAACTCAGCACCGCCACGCTCTTCAAACTGTAAGTTGAAAAGAATGATGTCCGCCGGGTCAAGATTATCCGCTGCCAGTTCGAGGAAGATGTCGTAAGCCTGCTCAAGGGTTTCGTCTTCGGTCAGGCGATTATTCAGATCCATTTCCATGATTACCTCTTCACGTCTGTTGGGCACGTTTTACAGCAACGGACTGAAGAAGTAAAACAGTCGTTCAGCAATGCGGTGCCAGAACGGCCGTTTTACCCATAAACGCGCGTCAAGTAAGCGGGAGCGGGAGATGTAATCATCCTGGACGGCCGCCAGATCGCCACCGAAACCGGCATCGTCAATCACCAGCGTGATTTCGAAATTGAGCCACAGGCTACGCATATCCAGATTTACGGTACCAATGAGGCTCAGTTCGCCATCCACTAACACGCTTTTGGTGTGCAGCAAACCGCCTTCGAACTGATAAATCTTTACGCCTGCGGCCAGCAACTCGCCAAAAAATGCCCGACTGGCCCAGCCAACCAGCAGCGAGTCATTTTTACGCGGCAAAATGATACTCACGTCCACGCCGCGCTGCGCCGCCGTACAAATCGCATGCAGCAGGTCGTCGCTGGGCACGAAATAGGGCGTGGTCATAATTAAATATTCGCGTGATGCGTAGACGGCAGTCAGCAACGCCTGGTGGATCAGATCTTCCGGAAACCCAGGTCCGGAGGCAATGGTGTGAATGGTGTGCCCGCTGGCTTCCTCAAAAGGCATGATATTGGCGTCAGGCGGCGGGGGAAGAATGCGTTTTCCGGTTTCAATTTCCCAGTCGCAAGAGTAAACAATCCCCATTGCCGTAGCGATCGGACCTTCCATACGCGCCATCAAATCGACCCATTGACCGACGCCAGCATCTTGCTTAAAGAAGCGCGGATCGACCAGATTCATGCTGCCGGTGTAGGCGATGTAATTGTCTATCAACACGATTTTTCGATGCTGGCGTAAATCCATGCGGCGCAGAAAAACACGCATTAAATTCACCTTCAGCGCCTCGACCACTTCAATGCCGGCGTTTCGCATCATGGTTACCCACGGGCTGCGAAAAAACGCCACGCTGCCCGCGGAATCCAGCAACAGGCGACAGTGCACGCCACGGCGCGCTGCTGCCATTAACGATTCGGCCACCTGATCCGCCATTCCACCGGGTTGCCAGATGTAAAACACCATCTCGATATTGTGCCGGGCGAGCTGAATATCACGGATCAATGCCTGCATAACATCATCAGTCGAGGTGAGTAACTGCAACTGGTTGCCCTTAACCCCGGCGATCCCCTGGCGTCGCTCGCAAAGCTTGAAAAGAGATGACGCCACGCCGCTGTTTTCGGTCGCAAAAATGTGCTTGAAATTTTTTAGATCATTCAGCCACTTGGCGGTAGAAGGCCACATAGCGCGAGCGCGCTCGGCGCGACGTTTTCCGAGGTGCAGTTCGCCAAGGGAAAGATAGGCGATGATCCCAACCAGCGGCAGGATATAAATAATCAATAACCACGCCATCGCGGAGGTGACCGCGCGGCGTTTCATCAATATGCGCAGTGTTACACCAGCAATCAGTAGCCAGTAACCTAAGACAATCAGCCAACTCATTACCGTGTAAAAAGCGGACATAGATAAAAATCCTTTTAAAAAACCGTATTTCATGAGTGTACGCATCCGCATTCATCTGGCAAATAAAAACGCCGAAAAGCGCTGGCCTGGCGAAGTTGACGGACTATAATGGCGTTTCTGTTAAGTTTTGAGTTGTAAAAATGAAGCGTAGTCGAACGGAAGTGGGGCGCTGGCGTATGCTGCGGCAGATGAGCCGCCGTAAAGCGCGCTGGCTGGAAGCGCAGTCACGTCGCAATATGCGCATCCACGCCATCAGGAAATGTGGCGTAAACCGTCATCGTAATGTGCTGTTATTCGCTATTTACGATCTTTAATATCCGGGCACCGAACAGGTGCCCGCGATCGTTTCTGGGCTTAATGCTAAAGAGGGAGTTGCCGTATGTCGGTAATGGATAGTCTGTTGGCTTTTACCTTCGCCGCCACGCTTTTGACATTAACACCGGGGCTGGATACGGCGCTGATACTACGCACCGCGACCGTTGAGGGGCGCAAAGAGGCTTTTAAAGCGCAGATGGGGATCAACACCGGTTGTCTTATCTGGGGCGCAATGGTGGCGTTTGGCCTGGGCGCGCTGATTGCGGTATCTGAGCTGGCGTACAATATCCTGAAATATTGCGGCGCTGCCTATTTATGCTGGTTGGGTCTGAATATGCTGCTGCGCCCACGCAGATCGTTTGCTGCGGTGGACGCAAGCGAAACGAAATCGCAAAACTGGTTTATCAAAGGGATGTTCGGCAATGTGCTCAACCCCAAAGTGGGCATTTTTTATGTCTCATTTTTGCCACAGTTTATCCCGCAGGGGCAACCGTTGATCGCGTGGACTTTTGGCCTGGTTTTTATTCATCTTTTACTGGGCACCTGCTGGTCGACGCTGCTGATTTCTGCCACGCGCCCACTGGCGTCATTCCTGCGTAAAGAAAAAGTCATACGCTGGATGGATCGCTGCACGGGGATGGTCTTTTTGCTGTTTGCCACCCGTCTGGCGCTCAGTAAACGTTAATATTGTCCGGTAACCCATATGAATAAAGAAGCCTTTATCTTTCTCGGTATTGCTATTGTGATGGAAGTGATTGCCACCACGGCGCTGAAATCTTCCGACAGCTTTACCCGTTTGTTACCCGGCTTTATCAGTATCGCCGGGTATTGCATTGCATTCTGGTGCCTGACAATTACTATGCGCACTCTTCCGACCGGGGTGATTTATGCCATCTGGTCAGGTGCCGGTATTGTGCTGATAGGTCTTGCTGGCTGGCTTGTACACGGGCAAAAACTGGATATGCCGGCAATTATGGGGATGGGGTTAATTATCGCCGGGGTGGTGATTATTAATCTTTTTTCCAAAAGCGTTGGGCATTAAATAATAAAACGCCAGACTTCAGCGATCTGCCTGTTAAAAAATCTCTTCCGCAACAGACGGGCATATATATCGGTATCGGACGAGTTCGTTAATACACCGCGATTTGCGCAGGTGCTGAACTCACTAGCCGGATGTGAAGTGCCGCCAGGTTCTGAAGCAGCCTTTAAAGTAAAAGACCCGCCGTGGCGGGGCTTTTCTTTTTAGAATACTTTTTTGAACGGTTTCACCGTCACGTTCTGATAAACCCCGGCAGCAACGTAGGGATCGGCTTCTGCCCAGGACTTCGCCGCTTCCAGCGATTCAAACTCGGCAATCACCGTCGAGCCAGTGAAACCCGCAGCCCCCGGATCGTTGCTGTCGACAGCAGGCATTGGGCCCGCTGTCAGCAGGCGGCCTTCATCGTGCAGCAGTTGCAGTCTCGCCAGATGGGCAGGGCGCACGGACAAACGTTTTTCGAGCGAGTCAGCAATATCTTCAGCAAAAATAACGTACAGCACGGGCAGAACTCCTCACAGATAAGAAAGCCATACCGTATGTGAAAGGTGGAACGACTGCAATGTAAAGATGGTAATGGCGGTAACATCCTCGCAAAGTATGCGGCTTTTTTGCCCATTTACCTGACTAAATTGCCCGCGCATGCGATGGCTTGTTGAATATGATTGCTATTTGCATTTAAAATCTAGCTCTGGATTTTTAACTGACACGATTATGACTTCAATGACCCTCGATTTACCTCGCCGCTTTCCCTGGCCGACGCTGTTGTCTGTTGGTATTCACGGCGCCGTCGTGGCGGGTCTGCTCTATACATCGGTACATCAGGTTGTTGAACTGCCCGCACCTGCGCAGCCCATTACGGTCACTATGGTGGCGCCTGCCGATCTGGAACCGCCTCAGGTTGCTCAACCGCCAGAACCGGTGGTCGAGCCGGAACCCGAGCCAGAACCGGTTCCTGAGCCACCGAAAGAAGCGCCAGTGGTGATTGAAAAGCCCAAACCGCAGCCCAAACCGAAACCAAAGCCGAAACCGGAGAAAAAGGTCGAGCAGCCGAAGCGCGAAACGAAACCGGTAATGCCGCAACCGGCCTCGCCGTTCCAGAATAACGCGCCCGCGCGCCCGGTCGCGAATCCGACACCGTCGGCCGCAACCCAGCCAGCGCCGGCTGTTCCTGCTGGCCCGCGCGCGCTGAGCCGCAATCAGCCGCAGTATCCGGCCCGCGCGCAAGCGCTGCGTATTGAAGGTCGGGTAAAAGTGAAGTTTGACGTCACTTCAGATGGCCGTGTTGAGAATGTCGAAGTGCTGTCAGCGCAACCGGCGAATATGTTTGAACGTGAAGTAAAAGCGGCAATGCGCAAGTGGCGTTATGAGGCCGGAAAACCGGGTTCGGGATTAATTGTGAATATTGTGTTCCGCCTGAACGGCGGTGCCTCAATGGAATAAAAAAAGCCTCCGTAAGGAGGCTTTTTTCTTCAGGCCTGCGGTAGCGGGCGTGGTTTACCTTCATTATCCACTGCGACGTAAATAAACAGCGCTTCCGTCGCTTTATAACGCTGACCAATTGGCTCGGACGAGACCTTTTTCACCCACACTTCAATATTAATCGTCACTGACGTGTTGCCCCGTTTAACGCAGCGTGCGTAGCAGCACACCACGTCGCCCACTGCGACCGGGCGAAGAAACGTCATGCCGTCAACGCGCACCGTCACCACGCGACCATGCGCAATTTCCTTGGCTTGTATTGCTCCGCCAATATCCATTTGTGACATTAACCAGCCGCCGAAGATATCGCCGTTGGCATTGGTGTCTGCTGGCATTGCTAATGTGCGTAAAACAAGATCTCCCTGGGGAGTGTCCTGAAGGGTTGCCATTGTTATCTCTTCTGCTATGAGGGATTTATGGCGGGATGCTACTACGAATGCGGGGCGTTCGGAAAGAAAAAAGCCAGGCGCGGTGGCCTGGCTTTCCGTCTCAGGATTTGTCGTCCTGCGCGGGCATGTGGCGGTAGATATAAACGCCGCTCAGCACGGTGAAGAGAAGGGTCAGGGCGGTTAAGCCAAACACTTTGAAATTCACCCAGATATTCTGCGGCAGCCAGAAGGCGATGTAGATATTTGCCAGACCACACAGAATAAAAAACAGCGCCCAGGCGATGTTCAGCTTGCCCCAAACGGCCTCCGGCAGCGCGATCTCTTTGCCGAGCATGCGCTGGATCAGCGGCTTTTTCATTACCCACTGACTGAAGAGCAGCGCTGCAGCGAACAGGGCATAAATCACTGTCACCTTCCATTTGATAAATTCATCGTTATGGAAGAAAAGGGTCAGCCCGCCGAATACCGCGACCAGCACAAAAGTAATCAGCGCCATCTTTTCCACTTTGCGATAGCGCACCCAGCTGTAAATCAGCACGATAGCGGTCGCGATAATCAGCGCTGTGGTCGCCGCATAGATATCGTACAGTTTGTAAAAGGCGAAAAAGACCACCAACGGCAGAAAATCAAGAAACTGCTTCATTCTACGATTCCATCATAAGGGGTTGCCCGCAGACACAGGCAACCGGAAAAATCACGAACGCATCAACATATAGAGGCGGAACAGATAAACCAGCAGCGCCGCTGAAATCAGGTTGCTCAGCGTATTGGCAATCACTTCGCCGCCTTCCACAGTGAACACCGCAAAGTTATGTGCGAACAGCAGCAGGAGTGTTTTCGCCAGCAACCATCCTATTACCGCCGGAGCGACAAGACGCATATTCGCCCAGGCAAGGCGCATGCTGTTACGCATGGCAGCGAAAATCCCTGTTTTATCCTGCACCACTATCACCGGGGCGAACGCGAGCAGGATCGCCAGAATGACGCCTGGGACAATCACAAACATGATGCCAATTTGCACGATAAACGTGGTCAGCAGGATCAGTAAAAATAGCTTCGGCAACAGTGGCGCACTGGCACCAATCGCCCGCAAAGCGCTGATACGCTGACCCGCCGAAATCATCTGGATCATTAGCAGCACACCACCGACGAGAATGGCGTTGCCCACAAGTCCGGAAAATGTCGACGCCGCAGAGGCGCGCAGCAGCACTTGTTGCTGCTCCGGCGTCATATTCTGCACCAGTTCAAACAACCCGACGCTGCCTGCGAGATTATCCCCTTCACTTAAGATGGAAAGTTGCTCATCACTGGGCTTAAAGGCGCTCCCCAGCAAGAACGTGATAAATGCACAAAGCAACGCGATCAGTAAAATGGTAACGAACTGATTACGAAAAAAATTCCCCGTGTCACGGTAAACGGACTTCGCCGTGATAGACATGCACTCTCCTTGAGTATAGCGGTGTTAAATTGCGGGCAATTGTACCCCGAATACACTCTCAGTGGCAGCATCGCTGCTTGTATGGAAAAGCATATCTTTGTAAAGAGGCGCTAAACCGTAGCGCGCTCGCGCCCGATCGCAGGCCTCATTGACCTTTCCGTCTTCGCCGGACATCGCAAATTCCCGGCAGGGCGACGGTCTGTTCGCATAAATACTGCAACTAGCCGACTCGCCGGGCGTGCCTTGCAGCGCCGTGCAACGGCTTTGCTTTTGATTGGTTCCGCTCATGCAGCGCAGAAAGGGGGTTAGCGGCTCGGTGAGTTGAGCCGGGACAGGGCCGCCAGCGTCATCCGCTTCTGCCCAGTAGAAAGAGACTCGAAAATACGCACAACAGGCTCCGCACGACATGCACGGATTGATATCACTCATAGCGCACCTGCATTTAACGACGCATCAACATAAATTGTCAGGCCAATAAATTATCGCTGCCGCAGAACGCGCACAAGATGGGCGAACAGGTATTTTTTAACCACCTCACAAAGCGAAAATTGATTTAAATACAAAAGTTAATGAGTGTAACGAGTAGTGAAAATTAACCCAGATCAATGAATGTTAAATTACGGGGTCAAGTGTGATCTGTGTTGGATCACTTTGTACTCAGTTATAGGTATATTCACGGCGCGATAAAAACCTTAAACATGGAGTGGATATGAAGAAGTTAGCCGTGGCAGCATTGATCCTGAGTAGTCTTTCTACAGGTGTATACGCGCATGAAGCTGGCGAGTTTTTCATTCGAGCCGGTTCCGCGACGGTACGTCCGACGGAAGGTTCAGATAACGTTTTAGGCGCTCTGGGCAGTTTTAATGTCAGCAACAACACCCAACTGGGTGTGACGATGAGCTGGATGGCGACCGACAATATCGGCGTTGAATTACTGGCCGCGACGCCATTTCGCCACCGCGTTGGCACCGGTCCAACCGGCGACATCGCCACTGTGCACCACCTGCCGCCGACATTAATGGCGCAGTGGTATTTCGGTGATTCACAGAGTAAGTTGCGCCCATACCTTGGGGCAGGCGTAAACTACACCACTTTCTTTGATGAGAAATTTAACGATACCGGGAAAGAGGCCGGGCTGTCGGATTTGAGCCTGAAAGACTCCTGGGGCGTGGCGGGGCAAGCTGGCCTTGATTACTTAATCAACCGCAACTGGCTGATTAACATGTCAGTCTGGTGGATGGATATCGATACGGATGTGCGTTTTAAAGCGAATGGTCAGCAACAAAGCGTACATACTCGCCTGGATCCGTGGGTGTTTATGTTCTCTGCCGGTTATCGTTTTTAAGTGTATTGTGGAAACTGGTTTCGCGATAACCAGTTTCCACGCATTTCTGCACCACATCACCATGCGGGCATCTTTCAGCTCCAACACCATCGCGCTGCGCACATCAGACACAGGGACACCGTAAGCAGCGGTTAACTCTCATTTGTTCAGACTCAATGTTGCGCAACCGAAGGCGAAATGACGTATTACGAATGCCAACGTCTGACTTTCTTTCGCGTAGCTATTGGCGCATTCACGACAAGCCCGCTGACACATTCAGCGCCATAAACGAACGCCCCGAAACGCGCTACTCGCAATAGCGGCAGGTCATATACGCACCCGCGACGCAGAGCGTCAGCGGCACAAAAAAGCTGAAATCCATGCCGGTGAATTCCATCAGCAGCACAATGGCAGTGAGCGGCATTTGCATCGACGAGGCGAGAAAAGCCGCGCCGCCGGTCAGTGCGAATTCCGCCATACTGCCCTCGGGAAAAAATTGCCCAACCAGCAGGAACATCAGTGCACCCAGCAGGGCACCGATCGCCAGCCCTGGCGTGAGCAGACCTCCTTCGGCTCCGCTGCGCAGCACCATCCAGATACTCAGCACTTTCAAGCCAATCAACATTGCCGCCAGCGGCAGCGTAACGCCTCCGCCAAAACTGAGCTGTACCGGACCGCGCCCGTTGCCTGGTAATTGCGGAAACCAGATTGCGAGCAAGCCGAGACAGGCAAAAGCGATAAAGCAGAAGACCGGCATTTGCCAGTTGGTTTTCACCTGCGCCCGTGCATTTTTGGTCATCCGCCGGAACAGACTGGCAGCATAGCCGAACAACGGGCCGGACAAGGTTGCCCAGATAATCAAAGAGAGGGGCGCTGTGGGAGCGGTAAAGAGATACTGCCGTTCGTTGCCCAGCACCAGCGATGCCACGAACGCGGCGAGGGCGGAGGTGACAATGGCGGCAATAACCGCATCCCAACTGATTGTGACCAGCAGTACCTCAAGGGTAAAAATCGCGCCCGCCAGCGGAACGTTATACACCGCCGCCAGCCCGGCACCTGCGCCGCAGGCGATCACCAGCCGGGTTTCTTGTGCATTTAACCCGATATGCCGTGCGATCCCACCGCCAAACAGGGCACCGACTTCACGCGGTGCGCTTTCACGCCCGAGCGGCGAGCCCATTGCCACGGTGACAACTTGCAAGAGCGCATGAGTTATGGTGGTGAAAGCAGGTATCGGGCGCTGAGCATCTTTTAGCGCAGCGCCAACACTGACGCGTTTTTTTGCATAGCGTGCCAGGAGCCACCAACCCCAGCCAGCCACCACACCCGCAGCAGCAAGAGAAGCAAAACGGCGCAGGGCGCTGGCATCCGTTACGCCCTGCAGGAACGGTGCGCCGCCAATCAGCGATTGCTGGCTATAACCAAAAGCGAGGTGCTGGATGGCATGCAGAAGAAGGGCAATTAACATGCCTGCCGCACCGGAAAGTAGCCCGGTCAGCAGCAGGGCCAGCCAGCGACGTTGCCAGCAGGAATCAGGGAACTCACGCATGGTGTATTTATCGGTCTCATAATTTTTAGGATTATTATTCCACAGAAAAGATGAACCTTTTAACAATGCGTCAGGAAAAACATGCGGATAAACAGGAAAGTACACCGCCTGAATCAACAGGCGGTGCGGGAGGTTAACGCGGTAAAGTAGCGCCTTTCAGGCTCTGCACAAAGGCTTTCAGTTCAGCCAGCATAGCCGTTGGGTTGGCGAGGTTTTTCTCGATGATTTTCACGATCGCTGAACCGGAAATCGCCCCGGCGGCACCTGCTTCTACGGCAGCGCTAACCTGATCCGGTGCGGAAATACCGAACCCCTGCAGCGCAGGCGCAGCGTGATACTCGGTAAGTTTTTCTACCAGATGGTGCAGTGGCAGTGCTGCACGGTTTTCCGCGCCAGTTACCCCGGCGCGTGAAAGCAGATAGGTGTAACCCCGGCCATAAGAGGCAATCTGGCGCAGCAGATCGTCGTCCGCGTTTGGCGGGCAGATAAAGATGGGCGCGATATTATGGCGCAAGGCTGCCTGGCGGAACGGCGCGGACTCTTCAATCGGCACATCCGCGACCAGCACGGAATCGACGCCGACTTTTGCGCACTGGGCATAGAATTCGTCAATTCCCCGGCTGAAAACCAGGTTGGCGTACATCAGCAAGCCAATGGGGATCGTCGGGTGTTTCTGGCGAATGGCCGCCAGCATTTCGAAACATTGTGACGGTGTCACGCCTGCGGCAAAAGCGCGCAGCGTGGCGTTCTGAATGGTTGGACCGTCCGCCAGCGGGTCGGAAAACGGGATCCCCAGCTCAAGTGCATCCGCACCCGCCTCAATCAGCGTATCGATGATTTTTAGCGACTGTTCCGGGGACGGATCGCCCAGCGTGACGAAGGGAACGAATGCACCTTCTTTGCGCGCGCTCAGCTGTTTAAATACATTGTCATAGCGTTCCATCAGATTTCCCCTCGCGCTTTCAGGATGTCATGTACGGTAAAAATGTCTTTGTCGCCGCGCCCGGAAAGGTTAACCACCAGCAACTGCTCTTTGTCCGGGTTCTCGCGCATCATTTTTAACGCTTGGGCGAGGGCGTGCGAGGATTCCAGCGCCGGAATGATGCCTTCATGGCGGCACAGAGTTTTGAAGGCTTCCAGCGCTTCATCATCGGTGATGGAAACATAGTCGGCACGACCCGTACTGTTAAGATACGCATGTTGCGGCCCGACAGACGGGAAGTCGAGACCCGCAGAGATTGAGTAAGACTCTTCAATCTGGCCTTCATCTGTCTGCATCATCGGCGATTTCATACCAAAATAGATGCCCACGCGGCCATGCTTCAGCGGCGCGCCATGCTCGCCAGTTTCGATACCGTGACCCGCTGGTTCCACCCCGATCAGGCCAACAGACGTTTCGTCGATAAAGTCGGCGAACATGCCAATAGCATTAGAACCACCGCCCACGCAGGCGATAACGGCATCCGGCAGACGCCCCTCTTTTTCCAGGATCTGTGCTTTGGTCTCTTCGCCGATCATGCGCTGGAACTCGCGCACAATGGTCGGGAACGGGTGCGGACCCGCCGCAGTTCCCAGCATATAGTGCGCGGTTTCATAGCTACCAGACCAGTCGCGCAGCGCCTCGTTACAGGCATCTTTCAGCGTGGCGGAACCGCTATGCACCGGGATCACTTCCGCGCCCATTAAGCGCATGCGGAACACGTTTGGTGACTGGCGTTCCACATCTTTTGCGCCCATATAGATGCGACATTTCAGACCCAGCAGCGCGCTCGCCAGCGCTGAAGCCACGCCATGCTGACCGGCCCCCGTTTCAGCGATAATTTCGGTTTTACCCATGCGTTTCGCCAGCAACGCCTGGCCCAGAACCTGGTTGGTTTTGTGCGCGCCGCCGTGCAGCAAATCTTCACGCTTGAGGTAAAGCGTGGTACGCGTGCCGGCGGTAATGTTCTGGCATTTGGTCAGTGCGGTCGGGCGTCCGGCGTAGTTTTTCAGCAGGTCGTTGAATTGTTGCTGAAACTCAGCATCGCTCTGCGCACTGACAAAGGCTTCTTCAAGCTGGCGCAGCGCCGGCATCAGGATCTGCGGAACGAACATTCCGCCAAACTCGCCAAAATAGGGATTCAGTAGTGTCGTCATTATCTTCTTTCCTTAATAAGCGCGCAGTGTACGGAAAACCGAGGCCAGTTTGCTGGCATCTTTGATACCCGGTTCCGACTCCACGCCTGAATTAAAATCGAGTCCGGCACAGCCGGTTTTGGCCGCCTGTACGCAGTTGTCTGCGCTCAGGCCACCAGCAAGAATCACGTTATCCAGCGGTTCACCTGCCAGTAACGACCAGTCGAAACTTTTGCCGCTGCCGCCCTGGCCGTTATCAAACACATATTTATCAACCTGCTGAAAGCGCCGCTCGGGCAGGCTGTCGCCAACGCTGAGCGCTTTCCAGATTTGCGTCTTCGCCGGCAGACGCTCGCGAAGCGAATCGATATAGGCCTGGTCTTCTTCGCCGTGCAGTTGGACGGCAACCAGATTCAGTGCGTTAACTTTTGCCACCACCTCTTCGGGCGCGGCATTACGGAACACACCGACATATTGCAGCGGCGCGGCCTGCATCACCGTTTGTGCTTGCGCTTGCGTTACGGCGCGTGGGGAGCTGGCCACGAAGATCAAGCCGCCATAAATTGCACCGGCCTGATGTGCCGCCTGCGCGTCCTGCGGGCGGGTCAGCCCGCACACTTTGTTTTCACCCAGCAAAACGCGTTTCACTGCTGCATCGAGATCGTCATGGGACATCAGCGCGGAGCCAATCAGGAAACCATTGGCAAAATGGCTGAGTTCACGCACCTGAGCATAGGTATTGATGCCAGATTCGCTGATGACCGTCACACCTGTGCCAAGGCGCGGTGCGAGCTCACGGGTGCGGTTCAAATCGATGGAAAGGTCGCGCAGGTCACGGTTATTGATGCCGACGACTTTCGCTTCCAGCGCGATAGCGCGTTGCAATTCCTCTTCATTACTGACTTCTGTTAGCACGCCCATATTCAGGCTGTGCGCGACGGCGGCAAGCTGGCGGTACTGCTCATCGTCGAGTACCGAGAGCATCAGCAGGCACGCATCTGCCTGGTAGTGACGCGCCAGGTAAATCTGATAAGCGTCGATAATAAAATCTTTGCACAGGATTGGCTGCGGCGCGATGGCGCTGACAATCGGCAGAAAATCAAAACTGCCCTGGAAATATTTTTCATCCGTCAGCACGGAAATCGCTGACGCATGATGTTTGTAGATAGCCGCAATGCGCGCCGGGTCAAAATCATTGCGGATCACGCCCTTTGAGGGCGAGGCTTTTTTGCACTCCAGGATAAACGCTGTTCGCGTACCTTGCAGGGCATCGTAGAAGCGACGCGTGCTTGGCTGGACTTCATTCTGAAAGCTGGCCAGCGGTTGTTGCTCCTTGCGCGCCGCTACCCATACGGCTTTATCGGCGACGATTTTCGCTAAAACGGTCTGCATTTTTTACCCTCTTGCCGCAAGTGCGGTGACTTTGTCGTAGGCTGCTCCGCTGTGCAGCACATCCAGAACTTTTTGCGCGTTGGCTTGTAAATCCTCTTCGCCGTGCAGACGCATCAGCATGGCGACATTGGCGGCGACGGCGGCTTCATGCGCGGCCTCACCTTTACCCTGGAGTAAGCGTGTCAGAATGTCACGGTTTTCTTCCGGTGTCCCGCCAGCCAGCGCCTCCTGATGGTACGGTGTCAGGCCAAAGTCGGCAGCGGTCAGTTGGTAACTTTTGATTTCGCCATCGTTCAGCTCGGCGACCAGTGTAGGGGCATGCAGTGACACTTCGTCCATGCCGCCGCTATGCACGACCGCCGCACGTTGATAACCGAGGACGCGCAGGGTTTCGGCAATCGGCAGCACCAGCTCCGGACTGTAGACGCCGATCAGCGCCAGCGGCGGATGCGCCGGGTTGATCAACGGGCCGAGCACGTTGAACAGAGTACGGGTTTTCAACTGCTGGCGTACCGGCATTGCGTGGCGAAAACCGGTGTGATACTTCGGCGCAAACAGGAAACAGACGCCCAGCTCATCCAGCGCGGTACGCGATTTATCTGCATTCATATCCAGATTGATACCAAATGCCGCCAGCAAATCCGATGAGCCGGAACGGCTCGAAACGCTGCGATTGCCGTGTTTGGCGACTTTCAGGCCGCAAGCAGCAGCGACAAATGCACTGGCGGTGGAAATATTGATGCTGTTGCTGCCGTCGCCGCCGGTGCCAACGATATCGGCAAAAGCATAGTCCGGACGCGGGAATGGCGCGGCATTCTCCAGCAGTGCGGTGGCGGCTCCGGCAATCTCGTTGGGATGCTCACCGCGAATTTTCATACTCACCAGCGCGGCCGCCAGTTGTTCCGGCTTCAGCTCACCGCGCACCACCGCAGAGAAAAGCTGGTGGCTCTCCTGCTGGCTGAGAGTTTGCGCCTGATAAAGTTTTTCCAGAATCGGTTGCAGCGTATTCGTCTGCTCCAGTTTTTGCAGCGCCCAGGCCAGCGTTTGCTCAAGCAGACGAGCACCTTGCGTGGTCAAAATCGATTCCGGGTGGAACTGGAAACCACAAACGCGATCGGCGTCGTGGCGTACTGCCATCACCATGCCGTTAAAATGGGCATTGATGGTTAATCCCGCCGGGATGTTGCTGCCCACCAGCGAGTGGTAACGCGCAACGGGAAGCGGATTGCTTAAGCCCGCGAACATGGCCTGGCCATCGTGCTCAATGCTTGAGGCTTTGCCGTGCAGGATTTCACCTGCCTGGCCGACGTAGCCGCCATAGGCTTCAACAATCGCCTGGTGACCGAGGCAGATGCCGATAATCGGTAACTTGCCGCGCATCCGCGTAAGCAGTTCCGGCATGCAGCCCGCTTCAGAGGGGGCGCCAGGGCCTGGCGAGAGCATCAGCACCGGGTTTTGCATTGTCTGAAGGCGGTCAATCAAGGTTTGCGCCGGAACATGGTTACGGTAAATCACTACGTTATGTCCGCTCGCACGCAGCTGATCCGCCAGGTTGTAAGTAAAGGAATCGATGTTATCAAGCAGCAGAATGTCAGCCATCAGAAAGTCTCCTGAGCGTGGTGTGCGGTGGCGATAGCGCGCAGAACCGCGCGGGCTTTATTACGGGTTTCATCGGCTTCAGATTGCGCAACGGAATCCAGCACGACACCCGCGCCGGCCTGTACCGTTGCCACACCGTCCTCCACCCACGCAGAACGAATCACGATGCAGGTATCCAGATCGCCATGTGCGGTGAAATAACCCACCGCGCCGCCGTAGCTACCGCGTCGTGTGCCTTCCGCTTTGGCGATTAACTGCATTGCGCGCACTTTTGGCGCACCGCTCAACGTCCCCATGTTCATGCAGGCGCGGTAGGCGTGCAGAACATCAAGATCCTGACGCAGCTCGCCCACCACGCGTGAAACCAGGTGCATCACGTAGGAGTAGCGATCGACTTTGGTTAAATCGGCGACATAGCGGCTGCCGGGTGTGCAGATGCGCGCCAGATCATTACGCGCCAGATCCACCAGCATTAAGTGTTCTGACAGCTCTTTGTGGTCGGTACGCATCTCCAGTTCAATGCGGCTATCGAGATCGCGATCCAGTGAACCATCCGGGCGGCGTCCGCGCGGACGTGTGCCGGCGATAGGGTAGATCTCAATCTGGCGGTTGCTGGCGTCGTATTTCAGCGAGCTTTCCGGTGAGGCGCCGAACAGGGTGAAATCATTATCCTGCATAAAGAACATGTACGGACTGGGGTTGCTCTTCTTCAGCACTTCGTAAGCTGCCAGCGGTGAAGGGCAAGGCAGGGTGAAACGACGAGACGGTACTACCTGAAAAATCTCGCCCGCGCGAATCGCTTTTTGCATTTCGCGAACCACTGCGCCGTACTCTTCATCACTCTGGTTGCAGTCGCAGCGCATATGCTCAACTTTTTCGACCGGCAACGTCCCGGCCGGGCGATCCAACTGCTGACGCAGGGTGTCGATTCGCTGGAGCAGACGGTCTTTTTCCTGTGCCGAAGGGGTAAACAGGCTGGCCTGGATACGCGTTTGTTGTTTCTGGTGGTCGATCACCAGTAAGGTTTCGGCGAGATAAAAGCAGTAGTCCGGGCAACGGCGATCGTGCGTAAGCTGCGGCAAATCTTCAAAACCGGCTACCAGGTCATACGCGAACAAGCCGCCGAAAAACATGGCTTCGCGTTCATCGGAAGGAACGTCGACTAGATTTTGTAATAAGCGAAAAGCATCAAACACAGAGAGCGAGCAGAGGCGGGCGTCTTCGTCCAGCAGGCTGCTGACCGGCGGGAATCGCAGTTCGCGCCCATTGGACAGCAAGGTGTTTTCCACCCCGGCAGGCAGCGCGTTATCGAGCAGATCCAGAAGTGCTGCGCCATTTTCGGTTAATGCGGCAATGGTGACAGTGTCACCAAGCGCGGTGATACGTAACGCACTATCAACCAGCAACAGGCTTTTTAAGTCACTTTTACTATCAATATCCGCTGATTCCAGCAGCAGGGTTGCCGGGCGGGCACCGCATAATTGATGGAACAACGCCGTCGGGTTACTGCGATAGCTGGCGTTACTGGTCAGAAGCTCGAGTGCTGGTTTTTGCGTTTGCATAGTCGCTCTCATTATTTATTTTGTTCAAAAAAAAGCCCGCTGGGTGAGCGGGCCTGGTATCGGTATGCTGAATGCGCACGTGATCTCACAGCCCTTATCAGGGAGTGCGCCACCAGCGAGTAACAGAGAAATGTGCATTCATGTTTGCGATACCTTGTTGTGTGAACTTGCGTACTAGTTAACTGGTTCAGGAAAAGAAAGTCAACCTCGAATTCAGAAAATATTCTCTGGACTGTATGATAGGCGACAAACCGACGTCCTGATGAATTAGCGGAGCCGCTTTGAGCGACACGAATTACGCCATTATTTACGATCTTCACAGCCATACGACGGCCTCTGACGGTCTGCTTTCCCCCGAACAACTGGTGCATCGCGCGGTAGAAATGCGCGTCGGTACGCTGGCGATAACCGACCACGATACCACCGATGCCATTCCTGCTGCCCGTACGGAAATTGTCCGTGCCGGGCTGGATTTGCAGCTTATCAGTGGCGTAGAGATTTCCACCGTCTGGGAAAACCATGAAATACATATTGTTGGTCTGAATATTGATATTGACCACCCGGCGCTGCGCACTTTTTTGCAGGCGCAATCTGAACGCCGGGTTCAGCGGGCGAAGCTGATTGCTGAGCGTTTAGAAAAAGCGCACATTCCCGGTGCGTGGGAAGGCGCTCAACGGCTGGCGCAAGGAGCGAACGTAACACGTGGACACTTTGCGCGTTTCCTGGTGGAACAGGGCAAAGCGAGTAATATTGCCGATGTTTTTAAAAAGTATCTTGCGCGGGGGAAAACGGGATACGTTCCTCCCCAGTGGTGTACAATAGAACAAGCTATTGATGTGATTCATCATTCTGGCGGAACGGCGGTAATGGCCCATCCTGGTCGTTATAACCTTTCTGCTAAATGGCTGAAAAGGCTGCTGGCGTATTTTGCACAGTGCGGCGGTGAGGCGATGGAAGTCGCCCAATGTCAGCAGGCTCCCAACGAGCGAACGCAGCTTGCCGCGTATGCCCGTCAGTTTGGTTTACTGGCGTCGCAAGGTTCTGATTTCCATCAGCCTTGCCCATGGATTGAACTGGGGCGCAAACTCTGGCTTCCGGCCGGTGTTGAGGGCGTATGGCTGAAATGGGAGCAGCCGCAACAGAACAGAGAGAGGGAAGTATGAGTCAATTTTTTTATATTCATCCGGAAAACCCCCAGCCACGGTTGATTAACCAGGCGGTAGAAATTGTGCGTAAAGGCGGGGTCATCGTGTATCCCACCGATTCCGGTTATGCGTTGGGCTGTAAAATTGAAGACAAAGGGGCGATGGAGCGTATTTGCCGCATTCGTCATCTGCCGGATGGTCACAACTTCACGCTGATGTGCCGCGATCTATCGGAGCTGTCGACGTATGCATTTGTCGATAACGTGGCTTTTCGTCTGATTAAAAATAATACGCCTGGCAACTACACGTTTATCCTGAAAGGGACAAAAGAGGTGCCGCGCCGTTTATTGCAGGAAAAACGCAAAACGATAGGCCTGCGCGTTCCGTCAAACCCTATTGCACTAGCCCTTCTGGAAACGCTCAACGAACCGATGCTGTCCACTTCGTTAATGCTGCCGGGCAGTGATTTTACCGAATCCGATCCGGATGAAATTAAAGATCGGCTGGAAAAAGTGGTGGATTTAATTATCCACGGTGGCTATCTCGGCCAACAACCGACGACGGTAGTCGATTTAACGGAATCGACACCCGAGGTTATTCGCGAAGGGGTTGGTGACGTTAAGCCTTTCTTATAGTGGGGCAAGCCGCTATACGACGCGGCTATTTCAGCAGCGGCTTCGCCGACCTGATGACCCTATTCGCCGCCTGTGAAGGCGCATAAGTAAGATATTAAATCATCTACAATCATTTATTTAATAACTTCGGTTAATGACTGTTACACACCTTGTGTGACAGCCATTAGCCACATCTTCACTCTCAATATGTATGTACACCTTTACCTGCTGTTGTATATTTTCTTTGGTTCGGTTTGGTTCGGTTCGGTTCGGTTCGGTTCGGTTCGGTTCGGTTCGGTTCCGTTCTGTACTCAATATTACAATCAATAAACAATAAGACCTTATTGCTCAGGAACTGTTAGATACACGTTTTATTTATCCTGAATAACCTTAAATTAATCCCAGTAAATCAAGGGTGAGTATAGTTATCAGGCAGGAGGAGGCTGTCCACCAGGTAACTGAACGGGGTTATTCCATCGTTGAAGTATTTAGTTAACTCGGCGTGTCGGCTCATAACCTTTATAAATGGCTCCGGCATGGATGCTGTAAAAATCCCCGGCCTTTAGGTCGGGGAACATGTTTAGAATTAATAAGATAGAACTACCTATAGCATATAATAAGGTGTCTTTGTATCCCATTCGATTATTTCAGAGCTAAGCCACGAATAACCCTCTGGAATTTCATAATTGTATTTTTTTATGAATTTTTTTAACTCAGCAACAGTAGGATACCTCTCCATTACTGCAGCCATACGAGATATGGCACCTTCAAACTTATCCTGCACTGTTATTTCAATAGAATTAATTTGAGGTTCTTCTGTGAACGTTCGACTTTCTCTATCCCAGGGCTCATTAGCAACAAATGGCATTGATTTTATTGCTCCTACGCTATGGAAAAAGGAGTTGTCTGCGACAACGTTTACTGCCCATTCGTTAAACCTACTTTTACTGCGAATATTTCTTAAGTCTCTGAATACAGGGCTATGAGCATATCCCAGTTGATTTATTTGAATCGCAGAAGATACATCACCGCTATGTAATAAGCTCTTGACAGTGCTAAGATACGTTGCGTTATCGTTAGTTGCATCTGGATTCTTTATTACACCTTTTGTTCCCGTTCCCGAATGAGCTTTATGGGCGATATCATTTTCCTGGTATGCCACCGCCTGACCTTCAATAAAACCGCTCCCTTTATCCATATCATAGTGAGGCGATATGTTGGCATAACGCTTAAACTCTCTTGGGGCGCCTGCAATAAGCAGGTTGTTTGGAATAATATGTTCAGAAGAAGTAAGGGGTCTTTTTTGGCCTTTAATAATTTGAGTCGATGGGACGGCTCTTTGATATTTATTCTCTATATATTCATAAGCCCTTTTTACTTCTCTTGCCCTGTTTGCATGAGTGCCTTCCTGAGCCGCCGTAATTCGTTTTTCAGTTACTGAGCTCAGTGGTATTCCTTCAATCGGCGATAACCCCATAACGTCGTGATTGGTGATCGGATTATTTCGCACCATCCTGAACAGGTTCAGTCCGTCCACCGTGCCCGCCGGGTCAGCACTCAGCCAGCGGCCTGCCCACGGCTGGTAGTACCGGTATCCATAGTAGTACAGCCCGGTTGCGTCACGCTCCTTGCCCGAATAGCGGATGGTTTTGTACTCCGCCTCCACGGCGCTGCGCGCCGTCCACACCGCCGTGCCCCCGTACGGGTAGTACTCCTCATTGCTGATGACGTTACCGTCACCATCCAGCTCCAGTAAGCTATTTCTGGTCAGGTCATCGTAGCTATAACGTAGCATGTCATCGGCGATACCATCCGGTTTCCCGCTCACCCAATGCAGTACCCGTACCTGCGCCCGGCCCGCTCTGCCAGCGGTAATTATATGAAGGCTTTCCGTTTCCGAACTGCCGTTTGCCGTGCTGCGCAGCTCCAGCCCCGGCAGATACACCACCCGCTGTGTCTGCGTGCTGTTGCCGCTCTTCTGCACGCTGACCTTCAGGATACGCAGACTGCCGGCGTCGTAGCGGTAGCTTTCCCGGTCAGCCGTATCGCCTTCACGCACCACCGGCGTCACCTTCAGTAACTCATTACGTGGCGTCCAGACCAGTTCCTGCCCGGGCTGCAGCAGTTTTTGCTGCCCGCCTGCCGTGAAAAGAGCATCCACGTCTGCGGCGTTTTCGGTCAGCGTGCTCAGCACGCCGCGGTTACTTTTATCGGAGACCGTGATATCCGTGGTGTAACTGTGGTTCGTGGCCGGGGCGCTGTGGCGCAGCTGCGTCAGGTTGCCGGCGCGGTCATAGTGGTAGGTGCGGGTATATCCGGTATAGGCGGAGCTGTCTGCGGGAAGGGGAACGGCGAGGGAGGGGGCGTTGCTGCTCTGCTGACCAGCGCTTGCCATCTCGCGGCCGGTGGCGCTGACCATCTGGTAGAGGCTGTCGTAGGCATAGGTGTTTTCGGGCACCACTTTCTGGTTGCGCCAGAAACGGGTCTCCTCCGCATCGTTGGTGACATTCAGCACATTGCCCACTGGGTCCCAGGCATACCGCATGTCCTGCAGCACCTTTGCCCCTGCTGCGTGTCCGGCCGGTCGTTCAGTTTTCATCCCGATCAGGCGCTGCGTCTCCGGCTCGTAGGTCCAGGTGGTGACCACGCCGTTGCCGTGCTCCTCGCGCAGCTTCTGTCCAGCGGCGGACCAGGTGACGGACTTCAGGATAACTTGCCTGATACCGCTGTCTTTCAGCTCCAGCCACCGCCCCGAGAGCTGGCCGGCCACATCGTACGCCACGCTCCGGATGTTACCGGCGGCATCAGTAGTGGTCAGCACTGCGCCAGTGGCATCTGCCGTGCTCAGGGTGATATACGTTCCGCCGTCCAGCAAATCGTTCCAGGCGGACGCATCCGCGCCCTGCCAGTCTGCCGGGGTGTCGGGGTTATCCGCATCCTTCAGCAGGTGGCGGGTGACCGAGAGGGTCGTGCCGGTCACGGCGATACTGTCAGTCTGTACCAGACCGGCAGTGTCATAGTGGCTGATGCACTGCCCGGCGAGGTTCAGGTTCTTCTCTGCGCTGCTGCCATCGGCATAGATGAAGCGCTCCGTTACCCGTGCGGCCCCGCCGGCCACCTGCTCTGTCACTGCCAGCAGACGACCCGGCAGGGAGGCGTCTTCATACTGCCAACGACGAGTCGCGGCCTGGCTTCTGTCTTCCGTGCCATTGCTGTTGGTGCTGATATCGCTGACCACCGTGAACGGCCGTCCGGCGGCATCGTTCAGGCTGATGGTGGTACCGGCATCGGCGCTGACGGTGCGCAGGACAGCGCCGGCGAGGTCGGTCAGTAAGGTAAAGTTTGCCAGCCCGGCGTCGTGCAGGCGCGGGTCGGCGCTTCGCGTCAGGTTGCCTGGGAGACTGTACTGATGGCGGGTGATACGCTCATCCGTAACGTCCGGGGAGTCGGGGTGGCGGTGGTAGGCGAGGGTGCGTACGGTCAGCCCGCGGTTGTCGAGGACCGTGACGGTCGGGGTTTTGCTGAACAACGATGTGCTCATGGCATTCTCCTGTGTATGTTATGCAGCCAGTCAGGCTGCTAAGAAAATCATACAACACTATGAGAATTTAGCCTGGGCAGGCCCTTTCAGGGCAGGATGGAGAAAGCTGATGGTATATACATTTCGTTTGCGGTTATTGTGAGCCCGGCGAAATGGATTGCGAACCGGGCAGAATAAAAGCGATAGATTTCCAGAACATAGTCTTGCAGCAGGCTCGTTCAGACGTTCGGGGGGATTGTCTGGCGTGGAGCGGTGTTGGTCCTTCCAGCTCGCACGCCGCTGGACCGATGAAAGCAGGCAAACAACTCTCGGTTGACTTTATTGAACGTGGGCTGCTTTCCAGGGCGACATCCGGCTTTATGTGTCAGGGGGCATGCTCACCCGCAGGCGAATGATGTTTGGCGCGACCAGTTGAATTTGTGTGTGACCGTGTTGTAGAAGGCACCGTTGCTGAGCCGCCTGATTGCGGCATCCTGCTGAGGGAGGACGGACGAAACGCTTACTGGCCGAATTAAAGTTTAGGGCGCGCCGCGACCATGCCGAACCGGCGCGGCCGTCTGGCCACTGCAAGTGCGGTAGTTATAATTTTCCCCGTTATTCACTGAACTTATCCAAGATCTTTAATGAAACTCAGTAGGTCAAATGTCCATCTTCTGGATAATCGATACAAAATCAAAAGAGACGATCACCTCTCACTTGCTAAGATGGTCAAGCGGATTTCATATCTTGCCGAGCAACGCGGGGAATAATCTAAGGGCAAAAGGCAACAATCATTTCTACTTCAAGGGTTCAAAACTTGTTGAATCATTTAGTCTAGAGTTAGTGTAGTATGTGCGCCCTCGAATCATTGTGTGACATATTGTTTGCCATGCTGTGTACCATGTAATAGTTGCATATCAATGAATTAAGTTGTTATTGGTGCTAATTCATTGTTTTTGAAAGTATATTAGACGCCTGTGAAGGCGACACCTGAAGGAAGCTCTATGAGCGAGAAACTACAGAAAGTGCTGGCGCGAGCTGGCCACGGTTCCCGCCGTGAAATCGAATCTATTATTGAGGCTGGCCGCGTAAGCGTGGACGGCAAAATCGCCACACTGGGCGATCGCGTGGAAGTGACGCCTGCTCTGAAAATCCGTATCGACGGTCACCTTATTTCGGTGAAAGAGTCCGTGGAGCAGATCTGCCGCGTGCTGGCGTACTACAAACCGGAAGGCGAACTTTGTACGCGTAACGATCCGGAAGGGCGCCCGACAGTTTTTGATCGTCTACCGAAACTGCGCGGCGCGCGCTGGATCGCAGTAGGTCGCCTCGACGTAAATACCTGCGGCCTGTTGCTGTTTACTACCGATGGTGAACTGGCGAACCGCCTGATGCACCCGAGCCGTGAAGTTGAGCGCGAATACGCTGTCCGTGTCTTTGGCGAAGTTGATGACGCGAAATTACGCGATCTGGCGCGCGGCGTGCAGCTGGAAGATGGCCCGGCGGCGTTCAAAACCATCAAGTTCAGCGGTGGTGAAGGCATTAACCAGTGGTACAACGTCACCCTGACCGAAGGGCGCAACCGTGAAGTGCGTCGCCTGTGGGAAGCGGTTGGTGTTCAGGTCAGCCGCCTGATCCGCGTACGTTACGGTGATATTCCGCTGCCAAAAGGTTTGCCTCGCGGCGGCTGGACGGAACTCGATCTGGCGCAAACCAACTACCTGCGCGAGCTGGTGGGGCTGGATGCGGAAACGCAATCAAAAGTGGCCGTGGAGAAAGATCGCCGTCGCATGAAAGCGAATCAGATCCGCCGTGCGGTGAAACGTCACAGCCAGCCGGCTGGCAAGTCCGGTGGTGGTCGTCGCCCCGGCAGTACGCGTAATAAAAACGACTGATCTTAATAAAAAATAAGAGAAAAGGGGCGAAAGCCCCTTTTTTGTTGCTAACCGAAAACCCTGGATGTGGATCTGGCTTGGTTCAGCCTGATCGCTTGTGTGAAATCTCACGCGCTGGCAGAAGTTGCCGGTTAAGGTTTCCGGCCCTTATCCCAGAGCAAAAAAGCGGTGCCTTCGATGACGGTGCACTTACGTTGCGTCAGTAATCGATACCTTGTTGGGCTTTTACACCTGCTTCAAAAGCGTGTTTCACCGGGCGCAATTCGCTGACGGTATCCGCCAGATCAAGAATATCGCGGTGGCAGCCGCGTCCGGTGATAATCACCGTCTGGCTTGCCGGACGTTTGCGTAATGCGTCCAGTACCGTTTCCAGCGGCAGGTAATCATAGGCCACCATATAGGTCAGTTCATCCAGCAACACCATATCCAGCGCGGGATCTGCCAGCATTCGTTCGGCATGTTGCCAGACCGCCAGACAGGCAGCGGTGTCGCTTTCACGGTTTTGCGTATCCCAGGTAAAACCGGTTGCCATCACCTGGAATTCCACGCCCAGCGGTTCCAGCAGGTTGCGTTCACCGTTTGGCCACGTCCCTTTGATAAACTGAATGGCACCGACTTTTTTACCATGCCCGACTGCGCGTGTTGCCGTACCGAACGCGGCGGTGGTTTTCCCTTTACCGTTTCCGGTAAAGACAATAATGATCCCACGCTCATCCTGTGCGGCAGCGACGCGCGCGTCGACACGCTCTTTTACGCGCTGCTGACGCTGCTGATATCGTTCTTCGCTCATTGTGAAACTCCTGGTTTGCGACCCGGTTGGGCATCAAAACTCATACCGGTTTTACGGCGGCTGTCATCGCCCATCAGCCACAGGTAAAGCGGCATAATATCGGCGGGGGTTTTCAGTTTTTCTGGATCTTCTGTCGGAAAGGCGCTGGCGCGCATTTTGGTGCGCGTACCGCCAGGGTTAATACAGTTAACCCGCACGCGGTTTTGATACTCTTCGGCCAGCACTTGCATCATCCCTTCGGTGGCAAATTTCGACACAGCGTAAGCGCCCCAGTTCGCACGTCCCTGGCGTCCAACGCTTGAAGAAGTGAAAACCAGAGAGCCGCAATCCGATTTAAGTAATAAAGGAAGAAGCGCCTGGGTGAGATAAAAGGTGGCGTTCACGTTGACCTGCATTACCTCGTTCCAGACTGCCGGAACTTGCTCGCTCATTGGCGATACATCCCCGAGTAAACCGGCATTGTGCAACACACCGTCCAGGCGTGGCACCGAGGCTGCAATGGCATCGGCCAGTTGCTGGCACATTTCCGGGGTGCAGTTTGCCATATCAAGGGTAAACCACTGCGCCTGCTGGCTTTCTTGTTCAACCTCGCTCGCAACCTGCTGCAGTTTCGCTTCGTTTCGGCCCAGTAGAATGAGGCTCGCGCCATGGCGGGCGTAGGTCAGCGCCGCTTCTTTGCCGATACCGTCGCTGGCACCGGTCACCAGAATGATGCGATCGTTTAACAAATCGCGTTGTGGCTGATAATGCACTCTCTCTCCTCAGGCCGGGGCCTGTTATCGCCTTCACATGTTGGCTTTATGCCTTAAACAGAGGGCTATTTCAATCAGCCTGCGGGAAGGTTGCGCAACCTTTACGAAAAAATTCAGCAACATGGCACATTGTACCAATGGCTTACGCGAGACGTGTCAGCATCGCTCATGTACACTGGTGCGATTGTCGAGTGGTGTAATCGAGGTGGTATGCATGGAATTACTGTCTGAGTATGGCCTGTTTCTGGCCAAAATCGCGACCGTCGTCGTGGCGATTGCCGTTGTGGCCGTGCTGATTGTCAATCTGACACAGCGCAAACGCCAGCGGGGAGAACTGAAAGTCACCCGTTTGAGTGAGCAATATAAAGAGATGCAAGAAGAGATGTCAGTCTCCTTGCTGGATGACCACCAACAGAAACGTTGGCACAAAGCGCAGAAGAAAAAACTGAAGCTGGAAGCGAAAGCGGCAAAAGCGAAGGCGAAGGCCGGCGAACAGCAAGAACAAGGCACACCGCGCGCCTATGTGCTCGATTTTAAAGGCAGCATGGATGCGGGCGAAGTCAATGCATTGCGTGAAGAGATAACGGCAGTGCTGGCGGTAGCAACGCCGCAGGATCAAGTCGTTGTGCGCCTGGAAAGCCCGGGAGGTGTGGTACATGGCTACGGTCTTGCCGCTTCCCAGTTACAACGTTTGCGCGACAAGCATATCCCACTGACTATCGCCGTCGACAAAGTGGCTGCCAGCGGCGGTTATATGATGGCTTGTGTGGCCGATAAAATTGTCGCGGCACCGTTCGCGATCATTGGTTCTATCGGCGTGGTGGCGCAGATCCCCAACTTTAACCGCTTTCTTAAAGGCAAAGAGATCGACATTGAGCTGCACACAGCGGGTCAGTTCAAACGAACTCTGACACTGCTTGGTGAAAACACGGAAGAAGGGCGGCAGAAATTTCGCGAGAGCCTGAACGAAACTCACGATCTGTTTAAAGGTTTTGTTCACCAGATGCGACCTGAACTGGACATTGAAAGCGTGGCAACGGGCGAGCACTGGTATGGCTCCCAGGCGCTTGATAAAGGATTGATCGACGCCATTGGCACCAGTGATGATCTGCTGCTCGGGCTTATCGAAGATCACGAAGTGATTGGCGTGCGCTATCAGCAGCGTAAAAAACTGATGGAGCGATTTACGGGCAGTGCGATGGAGAGCATCGATCATTTGCTGATGCGCTGGTGGCAGCGTGGGCAAAAACCAATGATGTAAAAAACGCGAGGCTCAGGCCTCGCGTTTTCTTTAGTCGATCAGATGATATTTTTCCGAAAGCTCATGCGCTAAATATTTGAACATGTTGAATACCGCAGTGCTTTTCGGCGTCGGCAAGCCTTGCTCATCAAGAAAATACTCGCCGCTGAAAACCAGCACGCCGTTACGCTGACTGACGCCGGTTGCGACGATACCGGATAGTGTATCTTCATGCTCACTGATCAGTTTATTAGCCAGTTCAAGCAGAGACTGGCGATCGATTGGCTGAGATGTCTCTTGCATTTTTCTACTCCTTAAAAAATTTCGTCAGTTTACCGCTGGCCCGTTTCAGGAGCAAATTTTCCCTGTTTTTGCAAGGGCTTTGCCCGGTCGTTGTGCTGGCGTGATCCGCTTTTGCATGCTAATAAAGTTGCGTAACAAATTTTATCAGGTACAGTGTGACGCTTTCGTCAATCTGGCAACAGATTTGCTTGACATTCGACCGTATTATCGTTGTGCCACTCCGCCCTGGCGCGAAAAAGCCTGTAAACTCAGTCACCTGAACGCTCCGTTTTACGCGCTTTGTTAAAAAAAGGGTTGATATCCATTGACGCCGCCGCAATATTGAATGCTCGTCGCCGGTGGGTTTGAAGCGACATGCGACGAATTTCTGGAAGAATTTAATTAGGTAAAGGTGAATATGGGTAAAGCTCTCGTTATCGTTGAGTCCCCGGCAAAAGCCAAAACGATCAATAAATATCTGGGTAATGACTATGTGGTTAAATCCAGCGTTGGTCATATCCGTGATTTGCCGACCAGTGGATCAGCACCCAAAAAGAGCGCAGACTCAGCCTCCGCCAAAACGGCTAAGAAGCCTAAAAAGGATGAACGTGGCGCTCTTGTCAATCGTATGGGGATCGACCCGTGGCATAACTGGGATGCACATTATGAAGTGCTGCCAGGTAAAGAGAAGGTGGTTTCCGAGCTGAAATCGCTGGCGGAAAAAGCCGACCACATCTATCTCGCAACCGACCTTGACCGCGAAGGGGAAGCCATTGCGTGGCACCTGCGGGAAGTGATCGGCGGCGATGAGAAACGCTACAGCCGCGTAGTGTTTAACGAAATTACCAAGAATGCGATTCGTCAGGCCTTCGAAACGCCGGGCGAACTGAATATTGACCGTGTGAACGCTCAACAGGCGCGCCGTTTTATGGACCGCGTTGTGGGTTACATGGTGTCTCCACTGTTGTGGAAGAAAATTGCCCGCGGTCTCTCCGCTGGCCGTGTGCAGTCCGTAGCCGTGCGTTTGGTTGTTGAGCGCGAACGCGAAATTAAAGCGTTTGTGCCGGAAGAGTTCTGGGAAATTGACGCTGCCACAGCAACGCCTGGTGGCGATACGCTGCCGTTGCAGGTGACCCATGAAGGTGATAAAGCCTTCCGCCCGGTTAATCGCGAGCAAACCATGGCGGCGGTCAGCCTGCTGGAAAAAGCGCGCTATACGGTGCTGGAGCGGGAAGATAAGCCGACCAGCAGCAAACCGGGTGCACCATTTATTACCTCTACGCTGCAACAGGCCGCCAGTACGCGTCTGGGTTTTGGCGTCAAGAAAACCATGATGATGGCGCAGCGTTTGTATGAAGCGGGTTACATCACCTATATGCGTACCGACTCGACGAACCTGAGCCAGGATGCCGTGTCGATGGTTCGCAGCTACATTACTGATAACTTCGGTAAAAAGTACCTGCCGGAAAACGCTAATCAGTACGCCAGCAAAGAGAATTCTCAGGAAGCGCACGAAGCCATTCGTCCTTCTGATGTCGCGGTGTTAGCTGAATCGTTAAAAGACATGGAATCCGACGCGCAGAAGCTTTATCAGCTGATCTGGCGCCAGTTTGTCGCCTGTCAGATGACGCCTGCTCAGTATGATTCCACCACGCTGACAGTGGGCGCGGGCGATTTCCGTCTTAAAGCCCGTGGTCGCATCCTGCGTTTCGATGGCTGGACAAAAGTCATGCCTGCGCTGCGCAAAGGCGATGAAGATCGTACGTTGCCGGCGGTGAATAAGGGCGATGTTCTTTCGCTTATAGAGTTAACACCGGCACAGCACTTTACCAAGCCACCTGCGCGTTTTAGCGAAGCTTCACTGGTAAAAGAGCTGGAAAAACGCGGTATTGGCCGCCCGTCTACTTATGCGTCGATCATCTCGACCATTCAGGACAGGGGTTATGTGCGTGTTGAAAGCCGCCGTTTTTATGCGGAAAAAATGGGTGAAATCGTTACCGATCGTCTGGAGGAAAATTTCCGCGAACTGATGAATTACGATTTTACCGCACAGATGGAAGACAGCCTCGACCGCGTGGCGAACCATGAAGCGGAATGGCGCAAGGTGCTGGACAGCTTCTTTGGCGATTTTTCTCGCCAACTGGAACAAGCTGAACAGGATCCTGAAGCGGGCGGTATGCGTCCGAATCAGATGGTGCTGACCAGCATCGACTGCCCGACGTGTGGCCGTAAAATGGGTATTCGTACCGCCAGTACCGGGGTTTTCCTCGGCTGTTCCGGCTATGCGTTACCGCCGAAAGAGCGCTGCAAAACCACCATTAACCTGGTGCCGGAAAACGAAGTGCTCAACGTGCTGGAAGGCGAAGACGCGGAAACTAATGCGCTGCGCGCCAAACGCCGTTGCCAGAAATGTGGTACGGCGATGGACAGTTACCTGATCGATCCGAAGCGTAAATTGCATGTCTGTGGTAATAACCCGACCTGCGATGGTTACGAGATCGAAGAGGGCGAATTCCGCATCAAAGGGTATGACGGCCCCATCGTTGAGTGTGAAAAATGCGGTTCTGAAATGCACCTGAAAATGGGGCGTTTTGGTAAATACATGGCTTGCACCAACGACGAGTGTAAAAACACGCGTAAGATCCTGCGTAACGGCGAAGTTGCACCGCCGAAAGAGGATCCGGTGCCGTTGCCTGAGCTGCCATGTGAAAAATCGGATGCCTATTTTGTTCTGCGTGATGGCGCAGCCGGGGTGTTTCTCGCGGCGAATACCTTCCCGAAATCTCGCGAAACACGAGCACCGCTGGTAGAAGAACTGTACCGCTTCCGTGACCGTCTGCCGGAAAAATTGCGTTATCTTGCAGACGCACCGCAGGAAGATCCGCAGGGCAATAAAACCATTGTGCGTTTTAGCCGTAAGACCAAGCAGCAATATGTTGCTTCGGAAAAAGACGGGAAAGCGACCGGGTGGTCAGCGTTTTATATCGACAATAAATGGACTGAAGCTAAAAAGTAGCTTTTTCAGCCATATACCTTCAGGGGCCGGTTTTCCGGCCCTTTTTATTTGCGCGTTATTATTCTTTGTTCGCTGCTATACACGGAAGCTATAAATGATATAGTTGTTATAGCTAACCGCTTTTTTATTATCAAATCGTATTAAGCGATAACCCCGTTTGCGTACTTCGGATGGTCTGTTATGAAACTACAGCAGCTTCGTTATATCGTCGAGGTGGTGAATCACAACCTCAACGTCTCTTCCACGGCGGAAGGGCTCTATACCTCTCAGCCTGGCATCAGTAAACAAGTCCGCATGCTGGAAGATGAACTCGGCATACAAATCTTCGCCCGCAGTGGCAAACATCTCACTCAGGTGACGCCCGCTGGCCAGGAGATTATCCGCATTGCGCGTGAAGTATTATCCAAAGTTGATGCCATTAAATCGGTGGCGGGGGAACACACCTGGCCGGATAAGGGCTCGCTGTATGTTGCGACCACGCATACACAAGCGCGGTATGCATTGCCTAATGTGATCAAAGGGTTTATCGAACGCTATCCGCGCGTTTCATTGCACATGCACCAGGGATCGCCAACACAGATTGCAGAAGCGGTTTCTAAAGGCAATGCTGATTTCGCCATCGCTACCGAAGCGCTGCATTTATACGATGATCTGGTGATGTTACCGTGCTACCACTGGAATCGCTCAATCGTTGTGACACCCGATCACCCGCTGGCGTCTAAGCAGTCGGTCAGTATCGATGAGCTGGCGCAATATCCGCTGGTGACTTACACCTTCGGCTTCACCGGCCGCTCGGAGCTCGACACGGCGTTTAATCGTGCAGGGTTGACGCCACGAATCGTTTTCACCGCCACAGATGCAGACGTTATCAAAACGTATGTCAGACTGGGGCTGGGAGTAGGGGTTATTGCCAGCATGGCGGTGGATCCGATCTCCGATCCGGACCTGGTTAAACTGGATGCTCATGAAATCTTCAGCCACAGCACCACCAAAATAGGTTTCCGTCGCAGCACGTTCTTACGCAGCTATATGTATGATTTTATTCAGCGCTTCGCGCCACATTTAACGCGCGATGTTGTCGATGCAGCTGTGGCGTTGCGTTCTAATGAAGATATAGAAGCGATGTTTAAAGATATTAAGTTGCCGCAGAAATAATGCCGTAGGGTATCTTATCGCCCGAAAAGATACCCATAATGTCTCCTAAAGCCAAATTAAAATTATCTTCATCTTTGATACAATCACCTTTGCGGGTGATTGCCTTCACAATTTTAACGCCGACACTGTCACTATTTAGCGACAAAAATAGAAACTAAATTGCTGCTCTGCAAATTTATTACTTCAATAATTTATTTCGGGTCAAAAGATTAAATATTTCTTTGGAATTGGTGAGTAAATTCACTGGATTTTCGGCTAAAGTTCTTTTAGGATTTGTCTCATCTCATGATTAATTACACCGATTGTTGGTACCCAAAATGATAAGTGATGTCGATTGTACGAGGTTAGCAATGCCATCAGGAAGTGAAGAGCCGCAAAGGGACCCTGAGCTTAAGCGTAAAGCCTGGCTGGCGGTATTTCTTGGCTCTGCCGTGTTTTGGGCAGTCGTTGCGTTATTGATCTGGAAATTCTGGGGTTAAAATGGCTATAGCGGGTCGATTCGAACCGGTTAAGCAAGTATGTCAATTACATGACACACCAGCTAAAGCGAAAAAGAAACCTGTGACCTCTATTCCGGCTTCCTGGAAGCTGACGCCGCAGCAGCAAGCTTTTATTGACGCCTTCTCTGAAGACGACTTCAAAAAACAATAAATATATCATCAGAATAAACGTGGGAAATTATCCCGACTATTCATTGATGTGCTCTTTTGTACTCTTTAATTAATACACAGCATAAATGAATTGAGTAATGACTCAGTTTTAATGAATAGATTTTCTGGTAATAAATTTATGCGTAATGATTGCGGAATGAAATATTGGTCGTGGTTAGCCGCTTTTTCTGTTTCCATCCTTTTCTGGGGACAGGTTGTCTGGGCTACCCTTTGATAATGAATTGAAAAACCTCGCATCTGCGAGGTTTTTTTATATCCCTTCTCCTGAAAGATTTTCCCTTTTGTAGCAATTTTGGTTGTTATCAAAACGTTACGATATGTTTGTGTTATCTTTAATTACAGACCCTGAAGAGCATCAGGGTAAGCAATCCCTGTAATTAAGGAGGAGCACATGTCGTCAACCCTACGCGAAGCCAGTAAGGACACGTTGCAGGCAGAGAACAAAACTTATCACTACTACAGCTTGCCGCTGGCCGCTAAACAACTTGGGGATATCTCACGATTGCCCAAGTCGCTAAAAGTTTTACTGGAAAACCTCCTGCGCTGGCAGGACGAGGAATCCGTCACTGAAGAAGATATCCGTGCCCTGGCCGGTTGGCTCGACAGTGCGCACGCCGATCGCGAAATCGCTTATCGCCCTGCAAGGGTCCTGATGCAGGACTTTACTGGTGTTCCTGCCGTCGTTGACTTAGCGGCGATGCGTGAAGCGGTGAAACGCCTTGGGGGCGATACCGCCAAAGTGAATCCGCTATCCCCGGTTGATCTGGTGATTGACCACTCTGTTACCGTTGACCACTTCGGCGACGATGACGCCTTCGAAGAGAACGTCCGCCTTGAAATGGAACGTAACCATGAGCGTTATGTTTTCCTGCGCTGGGGCCAGCAGGCGTTTAGCCGTTTCAGCGTGGTGCCGCCGGGGACAGGAATATGCCACCAGGTGAATCTCGAATACCTCGGCAAAGCGGTCTGGAGCGAATTGCAGGACAAAGAGTGGGTTGCCTATCCGGACACACTTGTCGGTACCGATTCTCACACCACTATGATAAATGGTCTCGGTGTGTTGGGCTGGGGCGTGGGGGGAATTGAAGCCGAAGCGGCGATGCTTGGGCAACCGGTCTCTATGCTGATCCCTGATGTCGTCGGCTTTAAACTGAGCGGTAAATTACAAGAAGGGATCACGGCAACCGATCTGGTGCTGACGGTCACGCAAATGCTGCGTAAACACGGTGTTGTCGGTAAATTTGTTGAGTTTTACGGCGATGGACTTGATTCGCTGCCGCTTGCCGACCGTGCCACCATTGCCAATATGGCCCCGGAATACGGTGCAACCTGCGGCTTTTTCCCTATCGATGGTGTGACGCTCGATTATATGCGCCTGAGTGGACGCAGCGAAGAGCAAGTCGCGCTGGTTGAGGCTTATGCAAAAGCACAAGGTATGTGGCGTAATCCGGGCGATGAACCCGTCTTTACCAGCACCCTTGAACTGAATATGCAAGATGTTGAAGCAAGCCTCGCCGGGCCAAAACGCCCACAAGATCGTGTCGCGTTGAGCGATGTGCCTAAAGCCTTTGCCGCCAGCTCGGAACTTGAACTGAACACGGCGCAAAAAGATCGTAAACCGGTCGATTATGTGTTGAACGGACATAAATATCAGTTGCCGGATGGCGCAGTGGTAATTTCTGCGATCACCTCTTGCACCAATACTTCCAACCCCAGTGTGTTGATGGCTGCCGGCCTGCTGGCTAAAAAAGCAGTCACCGCCGGGCTCAAACGTCAGCCGTGGGTGAAAGCATCGCTGGCCCCTGGCTCGAAAGTGGTTTCTGACTATCTTGCACAGGCGCGATTAACGCCTTATCTGGATGAACTGGGCTTTAACCTTGTCGGTTATGGTTGTACCACCTGTATTGGTAACTCAGGGCCGTTACCAGAGCCTATTGAACAGGCGATCCGTGAAGGCGATCTGACCGTTGGTGCGGTGCTTTCGGGCAACCGCAATTTCGAAGGGCGTATTCACCCCCTGGTAAAAACGAACTGGCTCGCGTCACCGCCGCTGGTGGTGGCTTATGCGCTGGCGGGCAATATGAATATCAACCTCGCCACCGACCCGCTCGGTCATGACCGGAAAGGTGATCCGGTCTATTTGAAAGACATCTGGCCAACGAGCAGTGAGATTGCCCGCGCGGTTGAGCAAGTCTCTACTGAGATGTTCCGCAAAGAGTATGCCGAGGTGTTTGAAGGCACGCCGGAGTGGAAGGCGATTGAGGTTGAACGCTCCGATACTTATGGCTGGCAGAATGACTCGACTTACATCCGGTTATCACCATTCTTTGAAGATATGCAGGCGCAGCCGAAACCGGTGGAAGATATTCATGGCGCGAGGATCCTGGCCATGCTGGGCGATTCGGTCACCACCGACCATATTTCGCCAGCTGGTAGCATCAAAGCGGACAGCCCGGCAGGTCGCTATTTGCAGAGCCATGGCGTTGAGCGCCGGGACTTTAACTCCTATGGCTCGCGACGTGGCAACCATGAAGTGATGATGCGCGGGACATTCGCCAATATCCGCATTCGCAACGAAATGGTACCGGGTGTAGAAGGTGGCATGACGCGTCATTTGCCGGGCAGTGAAGTGGTTTCTATTTATGATGCCGCTGTACGCTATCAGCAAGAGGGCACGCCGCTGGCGGTGATTGCCGGCAAAGAGTATGGTTCTGGCTCCAGCCGTGACTGGGCGGCGAAAGGGCCGCGCTTGTTGGGCGTTCGTGTGGTCATTGCTGAATCCTTCGAGCGTATTCACCGTTCCAACCTGATTGGTATGGGGATCCTGCCGCTTGAGTTTCCACAAGGTGTCACGCGAAAAACGCTGGCACTGACGGGAGAGGAAAAGCTGGACGTTGTCGATCTGCAAAACATCACGCCGGGTGGAACGTTAGCCGTGACGTTAACCCGCGCCGATGGCAGACAGGAGACGCTGGCTTGCCGCTGTCGCATTGATACGTCGACGGAGCTTACCTATTACCGCAACGACGGCATTCTGCATTACGTGATCCGTAATATGTTGAACTAAAAACAAAGGCCTGCATTTGCAGGCCTGTTTCATCACCGACGGGGCGCTTATTTCAGCAGGTGCCCCATTTTTTCAGCTTTGGTATCCAGATAGTGCGCGTTTTTCGGGTTACGCCCGACAATCAGCGGTACGCGCTCCACAATGTTGATTCCCGCTTCGGTAAGAATCTCAACTTTTTTCGGATTGTTGGTCAGCAGACGAACTTCGTCTACCGCCAGCAATTTAAACATATCTGCGCAAAGCGTGAAGTCGCGTTCATCGGCAGCAAAACCCAACTGATGGTTCGCTTCAACGGTGTCAAAGCCCTGATCCTGCAGCGCATACGCGCGGATTTTATTCAGCAAACCGATGTTACGACCTTCCTGGCGATGATAAAGCAGTACGCCGCGGCCTTCTTCTGCAATGTGATTGAGCGCCGCTTCAAGCTGAAAACCACAATCACAGCGCAGGCTGAACAAGGCATCGCCGGTCAGGCATTCGGAGTGAACGCGTGCAAGTACGGGCAGTTGCCCGGAAATATCACCGAAAACAAGGGCGACATGATCCTGCCCGGTTGCCAGTTCTTCAAAACCCACCATCAGGAAGTCGCCCCATGGGGTTGGCAGTTTGGCTTCTGCCACACGTTTAAGTTGCATGTGAATCTCCGGATTTTTAGTGGTGCACTGCGCACCTTTAGCCTGTTGGCCTTCTGTATAACCTCATTTTGCCACAATGCATTAAGCATCGCCTACTGGTGACCCACGCATTGCCGTTTAAACGCACAAATGCGTAGGTTTCTGCGGAAATGTTATTTTTCAGTTATATTAGTTCGCGAAATCAGAAGGAGAAAAGATGCTTTCCATTGCAATGCGAACAACAGCAGGCGCGGCGATTCTATTGATTATGCCGCTGATAATGTGGATTTCCGGCTGGAACTGGGAGCCGGGGCAAACCCGCTGGTGGCTGCATTTTTTATACTGGTTAACAGAAACCGTCACCCAACCGTGGGGAATTATGACGCATGTCGTATTGTGCGCGTGGTTTCTCTGGTGCCTGCGTTTTCGCCTCAAAGCTGCGGTGATGCTGTTCGTTATTCTTGGTTGCGCGATTCTGGCAGGACAGGGGGTTAAATCCTTTGTCAAAGAGCGTGTTCAGGAACCGCGACCTTTCGTCCTTTGGCTGGAAAAAACGCACGATGTTCAGGCCGAACAGTTCTACACTTTGAAACGTAAGGATCGGGGAGAATTAGTGAAAAAACAACTCTCCAGCCAGCATGATATTCCTGGGTTTTTACGTAAACACTGGCAAAAAGAGACAGGTTTCGCTTTTCCCTCCGGACATACCATGTTTGCCGCAAGTTGGGCATTATTAGCCGTTGGGCTGCTGTGGCCACGCAGACGGACATGGACGATTGCTGTGCTGCTTGTGTGGGCGACAGGGGTGATGGGTAGCCGACTGCTGTTAGGCATGCACTGGCCGCGCGATTTGGTGGTTGCAACGTTGATATCCTGGTTGCTTGTGACGCTGGCGACCTGGCTTGCCCAGCGCATTTGTGGCCCGCTCACGCCGCCTGCGGAGGAAGTACCGGAAATCATTGCCCGCGATCAAGAGGGTTGATTTCCGCTGTTTCGCCCGCAAATCAGATTTTAACATCATGCATTTCCATTTCGCGCCGGGCGCTAAAATGGTAGTTTATAGGGCTGAATGCAGTCGTTGCATATAAATTCATCGCTCGGCAGCACATAACGGGACGTAATGTGAAATATTTACTCATTTTCTTACTGGTGTTAGCGATTTTTGTTGTGTCGATCACTCTTGGCGCGCAAAACGATCAGCAAGTCACGTTCAACTATTTGCTCGCACAGGGTGAATACAGGATCTCCACGCTGCTGGCCGTGCTGTTTGCTGCTGGTTTTATTATCGGCTGGCTGATTTGCGGCCTTTTCTGGCTACGCGTTCGCGTTTCTCTGGCGCGCGCCGAACGTAAAATCAAACGTCTTGAGCACCAGCTTACCCCTGCCACAAATGTTACGGTTGCAACCGGCTCAACGGCAGTGAAGGAATAATATTTTATGCTGGAGTTGTTGTTTCTGTTGTTACCTGTCGCGGCTGCCTACGGCTGGTATATGGGGCGCAGAAATGCTCAACAGACAAAACAGGATGAGGCAAACCGGCTGTCACGTGAATACGTCGCCGGGGTTAACCTTTTACTGAGTAATCAGCAAGATAAAGCGGTTGATCTGTTCCTCGATATGTTGAAAGAGGATACCGGTACCGTTGAAGCGCACCTCACTCTCGGCAACCTTTTTCGTTCTCGCGGCGAGGTTGACCGCGCGATTCGTATCCATCAAACGTTAATGGAAAGCGCCTCACTTTCCTATGATCAGCGCCTGCTGGCAGTCCAGCAACTTGGACGCGATTACATGGCCGCCGGAATGTACGATCGCGCGGAAGATATGTTTAACCAATTGGTGGATGAAACCGATTTTCGAGTCGGTGCGCTCCAGCAATTGCTGCAAATTTATCAGGCGACCAGCGAGTGGCAAAAAGCTATTGATGTCGCTGAGCGGTTGGTGAAACTTGGCAAAGACAAACAACGGGGCGAAATCGCGCATTTCTACTGTGAGCTTGCGCTGCAGCAGATGGGTAATGAAGAGATGGATCGGGCCATGGCATTGCTGAAAAAAGGCGCCACCGCCGATCGTGACAGTCCGCGCGTTTCTATCATGATGGGCCGTGTGTTCATGGCCGATGGCGATTATGCAAAAGCAGTGGAAAGCCTGTTACGTGTTATCGACCAGGATAAAGAACTTGTCAGCGAAACGCTGGAAATGCTGCAAACCTGCTATCAGCAATTGGGTAAAAATGATGAGTGGGCGGCATTTTTACAGCGTTGCGTGGAAGAAAACACCGGTGCGACTGCCGAATTGATGCTGGCAGACATCATGGAGCACCGCGATGGGCCTGACGCGGCGCAGAGCTATGTTACGCGGCAACTGCAGCGGCATCCCACCATGCGCGTTTTCCATAAACTGATGGATTACCACCTGAACGAAGCCGAAGAAGGGCGCGCCAAAGAAAGTCTGATGGTGCTGCGCGAAATGGTGGGCGAGCAGGTGCGCAGTAAGCCCCGTTATCGCTGCCATAAATGTGGTTTCACCGCGTTTACCATGTACTGGCATTGCCCGTCTTGCCGTGCGTGGTCGACCGTAAAACCGATTCGTGGCCTTGATGGCCAGTAATTTTTAAAAACGCCATCATTAGTTACAACATACTTTTAATGATTTTTTGACTATGCAGCATCTGCGCTGGTATTCGCTTAGCAGCAAAAAATCGAACCTGTTATTTCCACGCGCTCGCGGGTAGAATGCTCGCCGTTTATTCTTCTCGCGCCTGAGCGGGTGCCCTCATTTCAGAAGGTCTGATCATGACGTCCACTGTTTTATCGACTTCCCGCACCGTTACTGCTTCCCCGATTGTAGTAGCACTTGATTACGATAACCGCGACACGGCCATGGCGTTTGTTGACCGTATCGATCCGCGTGATTGCCGCCTGAAAGTTGGCAAAGAGATGTTTACTTTATTCGGGCCGCAACTGGTGCACGATCTGCAACAGCGCGGCTTCGATATCTTCCTCGATTTAAAATTCCACGACATTCCGAACACCACAGCGCACGCCATTAAAGCAGCGGCTGATTTGGGGGTCTGGATGGTGAATGTCCATGCTTCCGGTGGCGCGCGGATGATGACAGCGGCAAAAGAGGCGCTGCTCGCATTTGGCAAAGATGCACCGTTACTGATTGCGGTCACCGTATTGACCAGCATGGAAGCCAGTGATTTACAGGATCTTGGCATCAACGCATCGCCTGCAGAGCATGCGGAGCGGTTGGCTCGTCTTACGCAGCAATGTGGCCTTGATGGCGTTGTTTGCTCCGCGCAGGAAGCTGTGCGTTTTAAGAACGCATTAGGCAAGGAGTTCAAACTGGTCACGCCAGGAATACGCCCGGTCGGCAGCGAATCTGGCGATCAGCGCCGTATTATGACACCGGAACAGGCACTTGCTGCAGGTGTGGACTATATGGTGATTGGCCGTCCGGTTACGCAGTCTGCCGACCCGGCAAAAACCCTTAAAGCGATTAATGCATCGTTGGGAATGGGGGAATAATGAACGACGATAACAGCCGTCTGGTCTACTCAACCGAAACCGGGCGCATTGACGAGCCTAAAGAGCAACATACGCGCCCGAAAGGTGATGGAGTGGTACGCATCCAGCGCCAGACCAGCGGCCGCAAAGGCAAGGGCGTATGCCTGATAACGGGCATTGATGAGGATGATGAAGCACTGACTAAGCTGGCCGCAGAATTAAAGAAAAAATGCGGCTGCGGTGGTTCGGTGAAAGATGGCGTCATTGAGATCCAGGGTGATAAACGTGATTTAATGAAATCATTGCTGGAAGCTAAAGGAATGAAAGTGAAATTAGCAGGTGGTTAAGCCTGAAAACAGAAAGGCCGCGGTAATTACCGCGGCCTTATTATTTACACTGTGAAACGTAGACCTGAAAAAGAAAGTATATTTATTTTTTATTGTCGCCGTTTAAATGACCAATTACTTACCAACCTGGTGACCGATGATACCGCCGACAGCTGCACCGCCCAGCGTACCGAGCGTGCTACCGTCCGTCAGCACAGCACCGCCAAGCGCACCCGCACCCGCACCGATTGCGGTATTACGATCGCGTTTAGACCAGTGACCACAAGCGCTCAGAGACATTGCCAGGGTAACTGCCAGTACTGCTGCGGCCATTTTTTTGCTTGTTAACATCATCATACTTTCTCCTGAATAATCGATTCACGGAAGAATGTTCTCTTTAAGTATAGTGCCTGTGAGCACACCTAAAGATTCCCCGTGAAACCTTGCTGCGCAGGTGTAATTCAATCACGTCAGTGATAGTCACTTCCTGTTATATCGCTAATAATAATTTTACGCGCAGACCGGTAACAAGACAGGTAAATAGTCTTAATCGAAACGTCAGAATAGTCTCAGATATGAGGGAGATAGCCTGCGTTAGCAGGCTAATAGGATCAGCGAAACCCGCCCGTGTTAACGATATCGACAATCAGGCCTTTTTGCTGCAGTTGAAGATGTGCTTCCGGTTTAAGGGCTGAATCGGTGATCACCCGCTGAAAGCGTTCATCCGGGCCAAGTGTATAAGGATGGACTACACCAAACTTGGAGCTATCGGTAAGCACAATCGCCTCGCTGCCTTTTTCCAGCACCGCATTGACCACGTCAGTACGCATCATGTCGCGCCCGGTAAAACCCGTTTCCGGTTGCCAGCCGTCAATCCCGATAAAGGCTTTGCTGAAATGCACCTGCTGAATGTACTGGCGAGTCAGTGGGCCGACCATGCTTTCACTCTTTTTCTGATAAATGCCGCCAAGCAGGATCACTTCACACAACGCCTCTTTGAGCAGATGAGCTATATAACTGCTCACGGTGATAATGGTGATATCACGCTGTTCACCCAGTTTGCGGGCGAGAAGGGCATTGCTACTGCCATTTTCAATAAATACGGTTTCACCAGAACTCACCAGCGATGCCGCAAAATCAGCCAAATCTCGCTTCACGGTGTAGTTGTTCATCATGCGAGTTTCAACATCGTCACTGTCCAGCGGCACAGCAAAACCATGTGTACGGCGCAAATAGCTTTGTTTTTCGAGCGTATTGAGATCCTGGCGAATCGTCACTTCAGATACCCCGGTCATACGCGCGAGGTCTGTAACGCTCATTTGGCCTTTGTCGATGACCGTCTGCAAAATAAGTTGTTGTCGGGAATTCATAGCCACAAATTTCTAATAATGGTTTAGAGAACGGAAATCGCCAGCACGCGGGTCGCATTCCCGGCTGCCGCGTAATGGCGAAAATAAGGGTATTTAAATTTCCCAGGGCGTTTTCGGCGCACCTGAAGAGGCCGCCTTATCGTTGTTATCGAGATCCAATAATTCCGCTTTCAAAATTTCCAGGTTACGAATGGCGGATTGGTAATCCCCCGCAACCAGAATATCCAGAACGGTATCTATCCGGCCGGCAAGGTGTTTCACGTCGATGTCTGCCATTTCTTCACCTTTATGTCGAAAAACGAATGAATTCAATGATGCAGAAAACAGTTTAAAAAGAGAAGAAAAAAAAGGAAATCTCAAAAACTTATAAGCGCCAATTATATATTCATTACGCAACAAAGAGCCGGCTCTGGCGGTGGATTAGTCTTGCAGTGCGCGCAATGCGCTTTTTTTTTCCGGAGGATAAAGCAATGACGATTATCAACCAGACCACCTGCAAACTGTTTACTGATGATGAACGCTTTACGCAGCTTTCTGGCTATTACGAGGAGGAACGCCGCACCGTATGGATGATGCTGCGCGCAAGGCCAAGACCTTGCTTCAACCATGCGTTAATTGAGGAGATCATGAATATTTCCTGGCTTGTCAGACAAGCGGGATTTGCCGTTGATTTTTGGGTAACCGGATCGTTAGTCCCCGGCATGTTCAACACCGGCGGCGATCTACAATTTTTTGTTGATTGTATCAAGAATGGCCGACGCGAAGCCCTGCGTGCCTATGCCCGCGCCTGCGTGGATTGCGTTCACGCCGCGTCAAGAGGGTTTGACACGGGTGCCATCTCGCTGGCGATGGTCGAAGGCAGTGCGCTGGGCGGCGGTTTCGAAGCCGCGCTGGCGCACCATTTCGTGCTGGCGCAGCGCGACGCACGGCTCGGTTTCCCGGAAATTGCCTTTAACCTTTTTCCGGGCATGGGCGCGTACTCATTGGTGGCGCGGCGTTCGGGAATGAAACTGGCGGAAGAGTTGATCTACAAAGGCGAGTCGCACGCGGCAGAGTGGTATGAAGCACAAGGGCTGGTGGATGTCTCTTTCGAATCCGGGCAGGGATTTCTTGCGACACGTACCTTTATCGATACCCTTCAACCCCGGTTGAACGGCGTGCGGGCCATGCTGCGCGCCCGCCAGCGCGTTTTGCAGTTACCACGCAGTGAACTGATGGATATTACCGAAGACTGGGTGGACTCGGCTTTCTGTTTGCAACCGAAAGATATTGCGTATATGGAACGCTTAGTTCTGTTACAGGATCGTCACGCTGCGGTGGCGCTTAAAGCGGGCTAACGCGATTTACGTGCCTGATAACGCCTGAACCATCGCTCGAATACGGCAGCGGGCATTGGTTTGGCAAATAAAAAACCCTGCCGTTCGTTGACGCCATTCTTTGTAAGAAAGGCGTCTTCTTTTGCATTCTCCACACCTTCGGCAATCACCTGCAAATTAAGCGCCTGGGCAACGGCGACTATCGCCCGCACCAGCGATTGTGATATCGGCTGCTTATGCACTTCGCGGACAAAAGATTGATCGAGTTTGATAGCATCCAGCGGAAAGCGCGCCAGTTGTGAAAGGGACGAGTAACCTGTGCCGAAGTCATCAAGATGCACCTGCGCGCCCAGGGCACTGAACTGCTGAATAACCGACAACGCCAGCTCCTCGTTTTCAATCAAACAACTCTCGGTTAGCTCCACATCGATTGGGCAATATTCAAATTTAAGATCCAGCAGCGCTTGTTTCAGATCGCTGAAAATCGTCTGATCCGCCAGTTGACGCGCAGAGACGTTCACCGCGACGCGAACAAATATGCCTTTGTCGCGCCATTTCGCCACTTGACGCACCACATCCAGCATGACCCAGCGTCCCAGCGGCACAATCAGGCCAGACTCTTCGGCATACGAGATAAAGTCCAGCGGCGGGATCAGACCACGCTCCGGCGATTGCCAGCGTACCAGCGCTTCAAGGCTGCGCACTTCGCCGCGCCAGGTGATCTTCGGCTGGTAGTGGATTACCAGTTGCTCTTTATCCAGCGCTTTACGCAGATTGGTATCGAGCCATAAATATTCAAATACACGTTGATTCATTTCCGGCGAGAAGACGCAAAATTTGCCGCGCCCACTCTCTTTAGCGGTATACATCGCCGTATCGGCGTTACGGATCACGCTTTCCCGGTCATTACCGTGCTGAGGGGCCAGCGAAATGCCCAGCGAGCAGCCGGTGTAAACTTCGATAAGACCGATACGGAATGGTTGGCGTAAACGGGTCAGAATGCGCGATGCCATTGCTTCCAGCAGGCTCTGTGAGGTGTCTGTTGCCAGCACGATAAACTCATCGCCGCCGAGCCTGGCAAGCACCTGGCCTTCATCCAGGCAACTCAATATGGCCAGCGCGACCGCCTGCAAAAGCTGATCGCCGAACATATGGCCATAGGCATCATTCACTTTTTTAAAGTTATCAAGGTCGAGGTAGACAACACCGACCTGCGTTTCTCCGCGCGCGCTTATCGCATCGCTAATTAACTCATGAATGGCGTTGCGATTGGGTAAACCGGTCACCGTATCGGTGTTGGCGAGAACCCGCAATCGCTCCTGCGCGCGCCGCTCTTCGGTAATATCTGTACCGGAGCAAATGAGGTAAATTTCATTTTTACCGCTGCCGCTGTGGACAAACTTATTGCGAAACAGAAATAAGCGCTGGCCTTTACGGGTTTTAACCCAGCGTTCAACCTCATACGGCGTACCGTCACGAAAAAAACCGCTGATGTTGCGTTTTGAGGCCACTGCTTCGCTGCGGCTCATAAACAGTTTAAAAACGTTTTGCCCAATAACCTCTTGCTCTTTCATGCCGGTGTATTCTTCGCTCAGGCGATTAAATCGCTGAATATTGCCGTGCTTATCGAGGATCACGATCACTGAATTCGCTTCGGAAACAACTTGCTCTGCGAAGGAGAGACTTTGCACCAGATCGCGCGCAACTGACGTTGTATCGTGCCAGGCCGACGCGCTACCGGCCCAGGCTTTGCGGGATATCTTTCTGCCGACGAGGTGTACGGCAACGTCTTCGCCGAATAAAGAGAGATGCATCGATAGGCTGGACGTAATGACCGTCATCTCGCGGATACGCGCTGCTTGTTCGTCGCTCAGCGCAACAACCTGGCTGACCTCGGCGTTTTCGTCTGGCGCAAAGTGCAGGGCGTTACTGTCGGCGGTTAAACGCCAAAAGGGGCTTGTCGAACCCAGGTAGCGAAACAGCAGGTTCTGTTCCTGAAAGTCTTTCATGCAATCTCCCAACCCACATAAAAGCGCAACGGGGACACAATTTATTGACGGATAACCGCCTTTTTAAAGGGGGTAATCAGGCATGAACGTGTTGTTTCTTCTTGGAATGTTTTGTTAAAAGCCGGCCTGGTATCGACAAAATGATGTGTAATAAATAGCATAAACCCGCAGTAAACAAACAGTTGCCTGAGGTTTTATTGTGGTCGCTTTTGCAGGATTGTGGGAAGAATTCAGAAAAAAATGCGCGTGATATCGCAACAGTGCTTTGGCGCTTTCCAGGGCTGGAAAGCGCCATGATTAAAAACGTTACAGCACCGGGCGGGCAATAACGCTGCGGGTTTCCATCCGAACTTCCGCAATCGTGACATCAATAACGTCGGTCACTTTAAAGACGGTTTCACCTTTAATTTGCACGGTGCCATTTTCCTGGCTGCACACCAGCTCATCGCGAACCGCATGAATAAACGGCGCCGGAATAAAGGCAACGGCACCATTATCCACCAGACGTACGCGCATACCGCCGCGGCTGACATCGATAATTTCCGCCGCGAAACGGGTATCGGTACCGGCTTTGTTTTGCAGGAAACGGGCGTAGAGCCAGTCACCGACATCGCGTTCAGCCATACGGTTCAGGCGACGGCGTTCAGCCATTTGCACTGTGACATCGTCCTGTGGGCGTTTCGGCGTTTCGCCTTTGATAATCGCTTTCAGCAGACGATGGTTGATCATGTCGCCGTACTTACGGATAGGCGAGGTCCAGGTCGCGTACGCTTCCAGGCCAAGGCCAAAATGCGGGCCAGGTTCAACGCTGATTTCCGCGAAGGACTGGAAGCGGCGAATGCGGCTATCGAGGAATCCTGAAGGCTGCGCGTCCAGCTCGCGACGCAATTTGCAGAATCCTTCCAGCGTCAGAACTTCTTCGGCATCAACATGCATACCGTGCGTCTTCAGCATCGCGGCCAGTTGTTCGCTGTTCGCCGGGTCGAATCCGAGGTGCACGTTATAAATACCAAAGCCGAGCTTGTCGCGAAGCACGCGAGCAGCGCAAATATTGGCGGCAATCATTGATTCTTCAACAATGCGGTTAGCAATGCGGCGTGGCTCGGCAACGATATCCAGCACTTCGCCTTTCTCGCCCAGCACAAAGCGATAATCCGGACGGTCTTTAAATACCAGCGCGTGGCTCTGGCGCCATTGGGCGCGCAGCTGGCTAACGCGCTGCAGCAGGCGGATCTGCGCCGCAATAGCATCATTTGTTGGCTGCCAGTTGCCGGTATTTTCCAGCCAGTCGGAGACATCGTCATAAGCCAGTTTGGCTTTCGATTCGATGGTCGCCGCGAAAAATTCGATATTGTCTTTAATCGCGCCGTCTGCATCCAGTGTCATTCGGCAAACCAGCGCAGGACGCACTTCGTTCGCGCGCAGAGAGCAAAGATCGTCAGACAGCTCGCGCGGCAGCATCGGAATATTGAAACCCGGCAGATAGTTGGTGAAGGCGCGGATCTTCGCAGCGTCGTCGAGCTTGCTGCCTTCGGCAATCCAGGCGGTAGGATCGGCAATTGCCACGGTCAGTTGCAGTTCGCCTTCAGCGGTCTGTGCAACATACAGCGCATCGTCCATATCTTCGGTGCTGGCGCTGTCGATGGTGACAAAATCCAGCGCGGTTAAATCTACACGCTGCAGGCCGTCATCCAGCATCTCGGTCGCCACGCCATTTGGCGCTTCTTTTTCCAGATTATGGCGTGCCAGAGTAACCCACCACGGCACAAAGTGGTCTTCGGCGAAGGTAATAAACTGCGTCAGTTCAGCGTAGAAACCACGATCGCCTTTCAGCGGATGGCGACGCATTTCAGCGACGGCCCAGTCGCCTTCTTTGAAATCATGCTCAACGCCACGGGCGGCGCGGCAAGGAATAGCATCTTTTAGCAACGGATGATCCGGCACAATAGAGAGGCGATCGTCTTTCTTTTGTACTTTGCCAACAAAACGGGTCAAGAACGCCTCGACCAGCTCCTCAGGCTCCGCGCTTTCACGGTCTTTATCGCTGTGGATGACGGCAATAATCTTGTCGCCGTGCATCACTTTCTTCATCTGCGGCGGCGGAATGAAGTAGCTTTTTTGCGCGTCGACTTCCAGAAATCCAAAGCCTTTTTCAGTGCCTTTTACAACACCTTCCGCACGCGGAGTTTGGGAATGAAGTTGCTGTTTAAGCTGCGCTAGCAGCGGGTTGTCCTGGAGCATAATTATGTATTTTCGTGGCTAAAAGAGCGGCTGACAGTTTTACGCGATTCTTCCTGTTGCGGCAAGCGCTGTTTCTGCAAAATCATGCTGTGCAACTGGTGGCAAGAGCACTTACGCAGCGCTATACCCGCCTGTCACGACACGCTTTGCCCGAGGGCGATATGCAGCCGGTTTAACCAGCCATTCAGCGCACAAGCGACAAGCAAGCTCATTGCCGCCTGGCGGCTGTAGCCTTGTTCCTCAAGCTGTAAAAATTGCGCGGGGCTAAACCTGTCCGGCGCGCAGGTAAGCGTCTGAACCGCTTGCACCAGAGCGCTCTCTTTGTTTTTCCCCGCTAGCACGCGATTGAGCTCACGGCTGCCCGCGCGCAGTGCCTGCGCCAGTAATTGATCGTCATTGCCACGTTGCACACGTTGGGTAAAACAGCTCGTGCTACCGTTGATGCGCGCGGTGTAGGCCGCCACCAGCCAACTCTGCTGTTTATTGGGACTTATTTTTGCCACCTGTTCGCTAATGTCGCCCAGCTCATTAAGCAGCAGGTGTTCATGGGCCAACAAGGGGGCTAGCAGGCGTAATTCCGGCAGTGGTTGCCAGCGAGCAAGTGACTCCATTTGCGGCGCATTTGCAGTACGTAAATCGACAATATCGATACCGGGCTGCCATTGTGTGGCGGTATGGCTAAAAAGTGCGGCGTCCGCTTCTTGTTGGGTTTCCATGCCGGGTATAAACCGCACCGGTTGGCCGAGCGATGCCTGCAGAATAGCGACAACGCGCGCCTGAAAAGCAACAAAGCCGATGATCTGATTGATGATCACCAGGTCATAGAAAGTCAGGCCCACGTCTTCTAACTGTTGCCGCGCACGTGCGTCGATAACCGAGGGAGAGGCTGCAAGCAGCCGCGCATGCTGGGTAATTTGCGCCAGCCGGTAGTTGCTCTCCCGTGACGAGTCCGGACCGGATAACGGCGCCAGCCGCGCTGCATAGTGATTGCATAACCGTTGAACGCCGAAAACCTGCGCCGCCGTAAGGGCGGTGCTGAGGCGATCATAGGCGCTGAAGGTGCGTAAACGGCTGGTGTTTACACGCTGCGGAAATAACAGGGCATAGAGTTTGCGCGCGGGCGAAACAATGCCTTCAAGGTCGGCTTTTTGTTTCTCCGGCAGGGCGAGGTCGAGCAGAAAAGGGTCGTTTACTGTGGCCGCTTCGGGAACCAACGGTAGCGCATGTGCCCGGCTGGCACTTGACTGGGTCTCATGATACCAGTGGCTTTTGCCTTCAATCCGGCGTTGTTCCATGGTCGTTCCTTGGTCTGAAAGTGGCGATCCGGATACGACGGCATATCATTGTCGCCGGATCTTTTTTGCTGCTTAATCCTGGCGTAATGAAGGAGAGGGATGAAAGATTGTTAGGTGATAATAAATATCAGAATGGCATATCAAAAAACGCCCCTTCAGGAGAAGGGGCGGTGGGGATTATTTAATTTCCAGCTCGTTCATGGCAGCGATATTGAAACCACCGTCCACATGAACCACTTCACCGGAGATACCGGCAGAGAGATCGGAGCACAGGAACGCGGCGGAGTTACCCACGTCCTCAATGGTCACAGTACGGCGAATCGGGGTAACCGCTTCGCAGTGTGCCAGCATTTTACGGAAATCTTTAATGCCGGAGGCGGCCAGCGTACGGATCGGACCGGCGGAGATTCCGTTAACACGCACGCCTTCCGGACCCATCGCGTTCGCCATGTAGCGGACGTTTGCTTCCAGAGAAGCTTTTGCCAGACCCATTACGTTGTAGTTCGGGATCGCACGCTCAGCGCCCAGATAAGAGAGCGTCAGCAGCGCTGAACCCGGATTCAGCATTTCGCGGCAGGCTTTCGCCATCGCCACAAAGCTGTAGGAGCTGATGTCGTGGGCGATTTTAAAGCCTTCGCGGGTTACCGCGTTCACGTAGTCGCCATCCAGCTGATCGCCCGGTGCGAAACCAATGGAGTGAACGAAACCGTCAAACTTCGGCCAGGTTTTTGCCAGGTCGGTGAACAGGGCGTCGATGCTTTCATCTTTAGCGACATCGCATTCCAGAACGATGCTGGAACCCAACTGGGCGGCAAACTCTTCAACGCGGCCTTTCAGCTTGTCGTTCTGGTAGGTGAATGCCAGCTCAGCGCCTTCGCGGTGCATAGCCTGTGCGATGCCGTATGCGATGGACAGTTTGCTGGCGACGCCAGTTACCAGAATGCGCTTACCGGAAAGAAAACCCATAGCTCTAATCCTTATATTCATTGTTGTGGCGAGCGCCATCATATGGGGCGATCGTCGTTAAAACGCGGCGATTCTATCATGAGTCGCCGGATGAGTTAATCCGACCACTGAAACTATTGAATCAGCGGTCTTTTCGCCAGGCATCGGCTGTTAACGCTTCGCCAAAATGCCCGGCAATTAAACGTTTTGTTAAATCATGCAGCGGCGAGGCGAGCACATCGGCGGTGCTGCCGCGCTCGACAACTTCACCCTGATGCATAACCAAAACCTGATCGCTGATATGTTTCATCATGCCGATGTGCTGGGTGACATAAATATAAGAGATACCCTGTTTTTCCTGTAATTCCAGCATCAGATTAATTAACTGCGAACGCATCGACATATCCAGTGACGCCAGCGCTTCGTCAGCAATAATCACCTTCGGACGCAGGATTAATGCGCGCGCCAGTCCCAGGCGTTGTTTTTGCCCCGGTGCCAGCATATAGGGGTAATAACTGACATGATCCGGCAACAGGCCGACCATGCGCAGCGTCTCAAGGATGCGCTTCTGGCGAACTTCCGGCTCAAGATCCGTATTCAGACGTAACGGGAAATCGAGGATTTGCGACAGTCGCTGACGCGGGTTCAGCGAGGTGGTCGGATCCTGAAAAATCATGCGAATGTGCTGGCTGCGAAACGTGTAATCGCCGTAATGCAACGGCTTATCGTCAATCACCAGTTCGCCGGAAGAAGGCTCGACCATTCCGGCCAGCATTTTCGCCAGCGTTGATTTACCGGAACCGTTCTCACCAATAATTGCCAGCGTCTGTTTTTCCCGCAGAGTAAAGCTCAGCGGTTTAACCGCTTCAACGGTCTGGCGGCGGAACCAGCCAGTGCGATAACGGAAGGTTTTGCTCAGATTGCGCACTTCAAGCAAGGTTTCGACCATCTCACTCACTCTCCATATTCAGCGGGAAATGGCAGGCGAAGAGATGATTTCTTGCGCCGGCTAACCGCGGCGTTTCCACACATTTACGCTGGGCGTAAGGGCAGCGAGGCCCCAGGCGGCAGCCGATCGGCAACTGCTCCAGCAGTGGAATTGCACCAGGCATCGTATTCAGGCGGCTTTTATGCGGCATCGCGCTGCCGAAATCCGGGATCGCGCGAATCAACGCCTGTGTATAGGGGTGATGAGGTGTGGCGATCAACTCTTCGCTCGGCGCGGTCTCTACGGTCTGGCCGCAATACATCACATTGATACGATCGGCCCATTTGCTCAGCATCTGCAAATCATGGCTGATCAACATAATGGTGGTGTTGTTGTTCTGATTAAGCCTGTCGAGCAGGCGAAAAATTTGCGCCTGGGTGGTCGGTTCCATTGCGTTTGTTGGCTCATCGGCAATCAGCAACCGCGGCTGGTTGGCCAGCGCGATGGCAATCATCACTTTCTGGCATTCACCTTCGGTCAGCTCATAAGGAAAACTGCGCATCGCATCTTTGTGATCCTTAATGCCAACTCGGTGCAGCAATTCAATGGCGCGGCGTTTTCGCCAGCCAAAACGCTGCCACAGACTACCTTTCCACGTCCAGCCGGGGATGTTCTGCATCAGTTGTTTGCCAACGCGCTCAGACGGATCGAGACAGGATTGCGGTTCCTGAAAAATCATTGATACGTTGTGGCCCATTAGCTTGCGCCGCTCGCGTGCGGAGAGCCGCAGTAGATCGATATCATCAAAGCGCATACGGTCTGCGGTGACGCGCCAGTTGTCTTTGGTAACGCCGCAAATCGCTTTAGCAATCAGACTTTTGCCGGAGCCAGACTCGCCAACCAGCCCGCGAATTTCACCTTCTGCCAGCGTCAGGCTGACGCGATCGACTGCTTTTACCCAGTCTTCACCGGTTTTCACCTCAATGGTGAGATTACGAATATCAAGAAGCGGCATTATTCCACCCCCGCCGTGATCGCGCGGCGAATACCGTCGCCAAGAATATTAACCAGCAACACGCTTACCATAATTGCCGCGCCTGGCAGCATTACCGTCCACGGCGCAACATAAATCAGTTCCAGCGCGTCACCGAGCATGGCACCCCATTCCGGAGAGGGGAGTTGCGCGCCCAGGTCGAGAAAACCGAGTGCGGCGATATCGAGGATCGCCATCGACAGCGCGCGGGTAATTTCTGTCACCATACCTGCGGTAATGTTCGGCAGCACGGCAAACCACAGAATATTCATGGTTGACGCGCCATCGAGTCGCGCGGCGACCACATACTCTTTTTCCAGTTCATCATGCACCATGCTGTAAACCGAACGCACCATGCGCGGCAGCAGCGCCAGCCAGACGGCAAACATCGCGTGCGAAAGATGCGGGCCCGCGAACGCCACCACAATAATTGCCAGCAGCAGTGTAGGGAGCGATAGCAGCGTGTCGAGAATATGGTTCAGCACCGCCGAGCGCAGGCCGTGGGTGCAACCGGCGAAAACGCCAAGCGCCAGCCCGCAAAGGGTTGCCGCCAGCGTAACGACAAATGCGCCGCCCACCGTTGGCGCTGCGCCACTCAGCAAACGGCTTAATACATCGCGCCCCAAATCATCTGTGCCGAGGAAAAACGAAACATCGCCATAGCGCGACCAGGAGGGCGGCAGCAACTGATAACCGAGGAATTGCTGGTCAATACCGTAGGGCGCAAACCAGTGACCGAAAATACACAGCAGCAGCAACGCGCCGCAGCCATACAGGCCGATCATCGCGGTGGTATCACCATAAAATTTGCGCCATGCGGTTCGCAGCGCGCCAGGCGGGCGTTTTTCGCTGTAGACGCTATCGTAAGGCATACCATTCCTTATGTTTCAACGGATTAGCCAGTGCGCCGAGGATATCGGACAGCACGTTCACAATAATAACCAGTGAGCCTACCACCATTACGCCTGCGGAAATCGCCGCGTAGTCCTGCTGGCGAATCGCATTAATCAACCAGCGTCCCAGGCCCGGCCAACTGAACACCATTTCGGTGATCATCGCCAGCGTCAGCATGGTGGAAAATTGCAGGCCGAGGCGCGGGATCACCGGTGGCAGGGCGTTGTGCAAAACATGGCGGCGCAGAATCGTTAGCCGCGAAAGGCCGCGCGTCGCCGCCGCTTTGATGTAGTTTTTATCAAACACGTCGATGGTGCTGATGCGCATCAGGCGAATAACTTCGGTGGTCGGTGCCACCGCCAGCGTTAATACCGGCAACACCACATGACGTAACGCGCTGATAATCATCTCTTCGCGCCACGGCGAATCGGAGAGCCACGCATCAATCAGCGAAAAACCGGTCACCGTTTTGACTTCGTAAAGCAGGTCAAAACGACCCGACACCGGCAGCCAGCCTAAATTCAGCGAGAAAAACAGGGTTAAGAGCAGCGCCAGCCAGAACACCGGGATTGAAAAGCCCAGCAGCGCAAAGGCACTGATCATTTTATCCTGCCACTTGCCGCGCATCACACCGGCTAGCATCCCGACCGGAATGCCTACCAATAATGCGGAGCCAAACGCCAGCAGGCACAGCTCCATAGTGGCCGGAAACACCTCTTTAAGCTGTTCTGAAATCAACTGGCCGTTAATACTGGAAACACCAAAATCCCAGTGCAGCAAACCGTTAAACCAGAATACCCAGGCATTCCACAGCGAAGCGCCCTGAAGCGGGGCGTGGGGCGTAAAATAGCTCAGGCTAAAGCCGACGAACGTCAGTAAAAAAAGCGTGACCAGCAGCAATAACAGGCGGCGCAGGGTAAAGATAATCATGGTGGCGAAACCTCTTGTTTTTCCCGCGAAACACCAGCAAAAGAGGCGCTACCAAACGGGCTCAGCACCAGGCCTTTAATGTCATAGCGATACGCCTGCAAACGCAGGGAAGACGCCAGCGGCAGCACCGGTAATTCACGCGCCAGTATTTGCTGCGCCTCATCATAATCATCAATGCGAGCGGCAAGCTGCTGTGAAGCCAGCGCTTTTTGTAACACCTCGTCGAACTCGCGGTTGCACCAGTGTGCGAAATTGGTCTGTGAGTTAATTGCTGCGCAACTGAGCATCGGGCGGAAGAAACTGTCCGGATCGTTACTGTCCGTTGCCCAACCGGCAAGGGTTAAATCGTGATTCATATCCATCAGTCGCGCTTCCTGGAAACGGCCTTCGACCGGGACGATCACCACTTTAACGCCAACCTGCGCCATATCTGCCTGAATCAGCTCAGCGGTTTTCAACGGGCTTGGGTTCCATGCCTGTGAACTGGTCGGCACCCACAATTGCAGCGTCAAATTTTCCAGCCCCAGCGCTTTCAGGCGTTCGCGGGCCTGCGCCGGATCGTACTCGGTGATCTTCGCTTCGTTGTCATAAGCCCAGGAGGCACGCGGCAGTATCGAGGCGGCGGTTTCAGCGGTTCCGTAGTAAATCGACTGCATCAAACGCTGATTATTAATGGCCAGCGCCAGCGCATGGCGCACTTCCGGGTTATTCAGCGGCGGTTTGTTGGTGTTAAACGCCAGATAGGCAATGTTCATGCCCGGGCGTAACGTAAGTCGTAAACGCGGGTCATCGCGCAAAATCGTCAACTGGCTGGCGGCAGGCCAGGCCAGCACATCGCACTCACCGGTTAACAGCTTAGACAAGCGCCCGGTGCCGCCGGAACCAAGATCGACAACCACTTGTTGCATCAATGGGTTACCACGCCAGAACTTTTCGTGACGTTGTAACCGAATATATTGCCCGGCACGGTATTCATCCAGTTGATAAGGCCCGGTGCCGACCGGTTGTCGGTCTAGCAACTCCTGGTGATCGCTTTTCTCTAACTGGGCGGCGTATTCCGCCGACATCACCGAAGCATAGTGTGTCGCCAGATGCCATAAAAAAGAGGCATCCGGTTTTTTCAGGCGGAATTCAACCGTGCGGTTATCGAGCTTACGCACGCTGTCGACAGAATCGGCAAACTGCAAGCTGTCGAAATAGGGAAAGTTACCGCCGTTGACGTTATGCCAGGGATGATTGCGCGAGAAAATGCGCTGGAAGGTGAAGACCACATCATCGGCGTTCAGTGTGCGGTGCGGCGTAAACCAGGTTGTCTTTTGGAACGCCACACCATCGCGCAGGCGAAAGCGGTAAGTCGCGCCGTTATCGAGCACTTCCCAGCTTTCCGCCAGTTCCGGAACCAGTCGGTAAGTATAAGGATCGACATCCAGCAAGCGATCATAAAGCTGTGCCGCCAGCGTATCGACAATCAGGCCGCTGCTGACTTTTTGCGGGTTAAAGGTATCGACCTGACCATTGACACAATAGACAAAGCCGCTGTCGCGAATATCCGCTTGCTCAGAAAGCGGTGTCGCCGCTTGCGCAAAACCTGTTGCCAGGCTTGCGGTCAATAGCAGGGAAGAGAAAACCAGACGCATGATTTTTTCAACGATTTTAAATTCATGTGCAAAGTGTATCGCACTTGCCATGGCTTCGTACAAATGTCTGCTTACGACTGCTGTTATTGTCGGCGATTTCAGCTGATTTGGTGCTTTTTCAGCAGCGCGCGCAGTTGGTGGTAAGTGAGCCCGAGTAACTCCGCCGCGCGTTTTTGGTTAAATTTCGCCTGTTGCAGACTGGTTTGCAGCAGCGTTTTTTCTTGATCGAACTGGAATTTGCGTAAATCCAGCGGCAACGCTGGCAGCTCTGTGGCTTCCCGCCCGGTTTGTGGTGGAGTGGTGATGTCACGGTTGAAAGGATCAAGGATGATGTCATCAAGCGGCGTATCGATGCTGCCGTGGCGGTAAACCGAGCGCTCCACCACGTTTTTGAGTTCGCGGATATTGCCCGGCCATGAATAACCCATCAGCACGTCGCGCGCGTGATCGGTAAAGCCAGGGAAGAGCGGCAATTTCAATTCCCGACACATCTGGATAGCGAAGTGATCCGCCATCAGCATGATATCGCTCTGACGCTGGCGCAGCGGTGGCAGGAGCACGACATCAAAAGCCAGCCGGTCGAGCAAATCCGCGCGAAATGTGCCGTCCTGTACCATTTGCGGCAGATCGGCGTTAGTGGCGCAAACCAGCCGTACATTGACCTGTAATGGCTGGCTTCCGCCGACGCGCTCCAGCTCGCCATATTCAATCACCCGCAGCAGCTTTTCCTGCACCAGCATTGGCGCGGTGGCCAGTTCATCAAGAAACAGCGTTCCGCCATCGGCACGTTCAAACCGGCCCGGATGGCGTTTTTGCGCGCCAGTAAACGCGCCCGCTTCATGGCCGAAAAGTTCGCTATCCAGCAGGTTTTCATTCAGCGCTGCGCAATTGAGCGAAATGAATGGTCCTTGCCAGCGCGAAGAGAGGAAGTGCAAACGGTTCGCAATCAGCTCCTTACCGGTACCGCGTTCGCCGATGATCAGCACCGGCTTATCGATCGGCGCGAGGCGCGAAACCTGTTCCAACACCTCAATAAAGCTGTTGGCCTCGCCGAGCAAGTTATCCTTTTGTTCCGACATGATGAAATTCGCCACTAGTTAGTGATATTAACTACTCTAGCCTAAGTTATCGTTGCGGTAAAACTATTCATCTGCTTTATATTCAAAGAGATAAAAAGTTGGCACGGAGTTTGTAATAGTCCAGCAGCAGGGCTGAGCCCGATTACAGAAATCAAGAGGAACAGATTATGGGTATTTTTTCTCGTTTTGCCGACATCGTGAACGCCAACATCAATTCACTGCTGGAAAAAGCCGAAGATCCGCAAAAACTGGTGCGTCTGATGATCCAGGAGATGGAAGATACGCTGGTGGAGGTTCGTTCAACTTCAGCGCGTGCGCTGGCGGAGAAAAAACAGCTGACGCGTCGCATTGAACAAGCGAGCGCGCAGCAGGCCGAGTGGCAAGAAAAAGCCGAACTGGCGCTGCGTAAAGATAAAGACGATCTGGCGCGTGCAGCGCTGATTGAAAAGCAAAAACTCACCACGCTGATTGAAACGCTTGAGCAGGAAGTGACGCTGGTGGATGAAAGCCTGACGCGGATGAAAAAAGAGATCGGCGAGCTGGAAAATAAACTCAGCGAAACCCGTGCCCGCCAGCAGGCGTTAACGTTACGCCATCAGGCTGCCAGCTCATCGCGCGATGTTCGCCGCCAGCTCGACAGCGGCAAACTGGATGAAGCGATGGCGCGCTTTGAATCGTTCGAACGTCGTATCGACCAGATGGAAGCCGAAGCGGAAAGCCACGGTTTTGGAAAGCAGAAATCCCTGGATCAACAATTTGCAGAACTGCGTGCCGATGACGAAATCGGCGAGCAACTGGCGCAGTTGAAAGCCAAAATGAAACAAGACAATGAATAATAATAACGGCGGCATCAGAAGATGCCGCTCCTCATCCGCTGTAAGGAGTACACATGAGCACGCTGTTTCTGGCTATACCCCTGACACTTTTCATTCTGTTTGTGTTGCCGGTCTGGTTATGGCTGCATTACAACAATCGCACTTCACGCGGCGAACTTAACCAGAACGAGCAGCAGCGCTTACTCCAGCTTTCCGAAGAGGCCACGAGGATGCGCGAACGTATTCAGGCGCTGGAAGATATTCTTGATGCTGAGCACCCGAACTGGAGAGACCGCTAATGGCAACCCTCGATCTGAATAAAAAATTATGGCGCATCCCGCAGCGCGGAAAAATCGGTGGTGTTTGTGCGGGTATCGCGCAGTATCTGGATATTCGCGTCAAAGTCGTGCGTATTCTTGCCATTCTGGCGATGTTTTTTGGGCTGTTTTTCTTTGTCGTGGCGGCGTACATCGTGCTGTTTTTTGTGCTGGATCCGCTGCCGGACAATTATGCCGAGAGCGAAAATGTACCGAGCAGCAGCGAATTGCTGGACGCGGTAGACGCCCAGCTCGCCGCAGGAGAGACCCGTTTGCGCCAGATGGAACGTTATGTCACCTCAGACACGTTCTCGCTGCGCAGCCGTTTTCGTCAGTTGTAGGAGAAAAATATGAATCAACGCTGGCAACAAATTCACCGCAACGTCAAACCCGGTTTACAGATTGTCGGTAAGCTGGCGTTGCTGAGCGCGCTGCGCTTCGGCCCGGCAGGTGTTGCGGGATGGGCGGTCAAATCCGTCGCCCGACGCCCGGTGAAGCTGCTCCTGGCGTTCGCGCTGGAGCCGCTGCTTAAACGCGTTGCGAATAAGTTTTCTCGCCGCTTCCTGTCGCAAAACGAGATAAAATAAGGAATTACGGCTAAAGCTCTAAGGCAAAACGCAATGGCGATGGATCGATTTCGTAACGAATTGAATGCGCTGGTTAACCGCGGAATGGACAGGCATTTGCGTCTGGCGGTGACCGGCCTGAGCCGCAGTGGCAAAACCGCATTTATTACCGCACTGGTTAATCAACTACTGAACATTCACGCAGGTTCACGCCTGCCGCTGCTAAGCGCCGTGCGCGAAGAGCGGCTTCTTGGCGTGAAACGCGTGCCGCAGCGTGATTTTGGTATTCCCCGTTTTACCTACGACGAAGGGCTGGCACAGTTGTATGGATCGCCGCCGGTCTGGCCGACGCCGACGCGCGGCGTCAGTGAAATCCGCCTTGCGCTGCGTTTTCGCTCTAACGATTCGCTGCTGCGCCATTTCAAAGAGACCTCCACGCTTTATCTGGAAATTGTCGACTATCCCGGCGAATGGCTGCTGGATTTACCGATGCTGGCGCAGGATTACCTGAGCTGGTCGCGGCAAATGACCGGCTTATTGCAAGGGCAGCGTCAGGCGTGGTCGGCACAATGGCGCGCCCTGTGCGCGGGGCTTGATCCGCTGGCGCCGGCGGATGAAAACCGTCTGGCAGAAATTGCAGCGGCGTGGACGGACTATTTGCATCAATGCAAACGCGAAGGTCTGCACTTTATTCAGCCAGGCCGTTTTGTTCTGCCTGGTGATATGGCAGGCGCGCCTGCGTTGCAATTCTTTCCGTGGCCGGAGGTTGACGGCACCGGAGAAGCGAAACTGGCGCAGGCCGGTAAACATACCAACGCCGGGATGCTGCGCGAACGTTACAACTACTATTGCGAGCATGTCGTAAAAGGTTTCTATAAACACCATTTCCTGAAGTTTGATCGCCAGATTGTGCTCGTCGATTGCCTGCAACCGCTGAACAACGGGCCACAAGCGTTTAACGATATGCGGCTTGCGCTCACGCAACTGATGCAAAGTTTCCATTACGGGCAGCGCACGCTGTTTCGCCGCCTGTTTGCGCCGGTTATCGACAAACTCTTATTTGCCGCCACCAAAGCCGATCATATTACCGTCGATCAGCACGCCAATATGGTGTCGCTGTTGCAACAGCTTATTCAGGACGCCTGGCAAAACGCGGCGTTTGAAGGCATCAGTATGGATTGTCTGGGGCTGGCTTCTGTGCAGGCGACGCAAAGCGGCATCATCGATGTGAATGGCGAAAAGATCCCGGCGCTGCGCGGGCATCGTCTGAATGATGGCGCACCGCTAACCGTCTACCCTGGTGAAGTGCCTGCGCGGTTGCCGGGGCAGGCGTTCTGGGATAAGCAAGGGTTTAATTTTGAGGCGTTTCGCCCGCCGGTGATGGATGTCGATACGCCGCTGCCGCATATCCGCCTGGATGCGGCGCTGGAGTTTTTGATTGGAGATAAATTGCGATGACCGAGCCGCTAAAACCGAGAATCGATTTCGCAGGCCCGCTGGAAGCGGAAAGCAGTGCGCAGTTTAAACGTGCGCAGACTTTTAATGATAAGCAAGCGGAAAACTTTGCTCCCGCCCTGGTTGATGAACTACCGGAAGAGGGGCAAGCCGAGGCGGTAGTTGAGGCTGCGCTGCGGCCAAAACGCAGCCTGTGGCGCAAAATGGTTACCGCCGGGTTGACGCTGTTTGGCGTAAGCGTGGTCGGGCAAGGTGTGCAGTGGGCAATGAACGCCTGGCAAACACAGGACTGGGTTGCACTGGGCGGCTGTGCCGCCGGTGCGTTGATCGTTGGCGCAGGTGTCGGTTCGGTTGCCAGTGAGTGGCGACGGCTTTGGCGTTTGCGCCAGCGCGCGCAAGAACGCGATGAAGCGCGTGATTTATTGCATAGCCACGCGACCGGAAAAGGGCGGGCTTTTTGCGAAAAGCTGGCGCGGCAAGCAGGCATCGATCAGGCGCATCCGGCGCTACAGCGCTGGTATGCCGCAATCCACGAAACGCACAACGATCGTGAAATTGTCAGTCTGTATGCGCATCTGGTTCAGCCCGTGCTGGATGCTCAGGCACGACGTGAAATCAGCCGCTCGGCGGCGGAATCCGCGCTGATGGTAGCCGTCAGCCCGCTGGCGATGGTCGATATGGCTTTTATCGCCTGGCGCAATCTGCGGCTCATCAACCGTATCGCTACGCTGTACGGCATTGAACTCGGTTACTACAGCCGCCTGCGTTTGTTCCGCCTGGTGCTGCTGAATATCGCCTTCGCGGGTGCCAGCGAACTGGTGCGTGAAATTGGCATGGACTGGATATCGCAGGATCTGGCGGCCCGGCTTTCTGCGCGTGCAGCGCAGGGGATTGGCGCCGGGTTGTTGACAGCGCGGCTCGGGATTAAAGCGATGGAACTGTGTCGTCCGCTGCCGTGGCTTGACGACGATAAACCGCGCCTTGGCGATTTTCGCCGCCAGTTGATTAGCCAGTTAAAAGAGACGCTCCAGAAACGACCCGCCGATTAAAAAATCGGCGCTGCGCGCTTACCTTTACGCCGCAGTGCCGCTTTTCTCCGCAAACTGTCAATATTTGTTGACAGATATCTTCCTGCAAACCGCGAACTGGCTTATCATCCCTTCATTACGTGAATGAATAAGGGCGAACTCCCATGCGTCTTGAAGTTTTTTGTGAAGACCGGCTTGGTCTGACTCGCGAATTACTGGATTTACTGGTGCTGCGCGGTATCGACTTACGCGGGATAGAAATTGACCCTGTCGGGCGAATCTACCTGAATTTCGCCGCGCTCGAATTTAACACCTTCAGTAGTCTGATGGCTGAAATTCGCCGCATCCCCGGCGTGACAGATGTTCGTACCGTGCTGTGGATGCCCTCCGAACGCGAACACCGCGCGATGAGCGCGCTGCTCGAAGCGCTGCCAGAGCCGGTATTGTCGCTGGATATGAAAAGCAAAGTGGAACTGGCGAACCCGGCCAGTTGCCAGCTTTTTGCTCTCGATGCCGATAAACTCCGCAATCACAACGCGGTACAGCTGATTGCGGGGTTTAATTTCCAGCGCTGGCTCGAAGGTAATCCGCAAAATTCGCATAACGAACACGTCGTTATCGCCGGGCAAAATTTCCTGATGGAGATAACGCCAGTGCACCTGGAAGGCGAGACCGGCGAACCGGTGTTGACCGGTGCGGTGGTGATGCTGCGTTCGACCATTCGTATGGGGCGCCAGTTACAAAACCTGAGCCAACAGGATCTCAGCGCGTTCAGTCAGATTGTTGCCGTGAGCCAGAAAATGCGGCAGGTGGTGGAACAGGCGCGGAAACTGGCGATGCTCACCGCACCGCTGCTGATAACCGGCGATACCGGCACCGGTAAAGATTTGCTGGCGCATGCCTGCCATCTTGCCAGCCCACGCGCAGCGAAACCTTATCTGGCGCTCAATTGCGCATCCATTCCGGAAGAGTCCGTTGAAAGCGAGCTGTTTGGTCACGCACCGGAAGGCAAAAAAGGCTTTTTCGAACAGGCGAACGGCGGCTCGGTGCTGCTTGATGAGATTGGCGAAATGTCACCGCGTATGCAGGTGAAGCTGCTGCGTTTTCTAAACGATGGTACCTTCCGGCGTGTCGGCGAGGACCACGAGGTGCATGTGGATGTGCGGGTGATCTGTGCAACACAGCGCAATCTGGTGGAGCTGGTGCAAAAAGGGCTGTTCCGGGAGGATCTCTACTATCGCCTGAATGTGCTAACGCTGAACTTACCGCCGCTGCGCGATCGTCCGCAGGATATCATGCCGCTGACTGAGCTTTTTGTGGCCCGTTTTGCCGACGAACAGGGCGTTCCTCGACCAAAACTGTCGCAGGATGTGCATCAGTTGCTCAACCGCTATGGCTGGCCGGGTAATGTGCGCCAGTTGAAAAACGCCATTTACCGGGCGTTAACGCAGCTGGAAGGCTACGAGCTGCGCGCCCAGGATATTCAACTGCCGGATTATGACGCCGCCACGGTGCCGGTGGGCGAAGATGCCATGGAGGGATCGCTGGATGAGATCACCAGCCGTTTTGAGCGCTCGGTGTTGATCCAGCTTTATCGCAACTATCCCAGCACGCGTAAACTGGCGAAGCGGCTCGGTGTTTCGCACACCGCGATTGCCAATAAATTGCGGGAATATGGCTTGAGCCAGAAGAAGGGCGACGAGTAGAAAAGAAAAAGCCTCCATTGCGGAGGCTTTTTTGTTGGCGTCAGGTTAATTAACCTTTCAGCACGTCCAGCGCGGCGGTGTAATCCGGCTCGTTGGTGATCTCATTCACCAGTTGGCTGAAAATAACAGTGTCGTTTTCATCAATCACCACCACAGCACGCGCTGCAAGGCCTTTCAGCGCGCCATCAGAGATGCCAACACCGTAATTTTCGAGGAAGTCAGCACTGCGCAGCGTCGAAAGGGTAATGACATTGCTCAGACCTTCAGCACCGCAAAAACGGGATTGGGCAAACGGCAGGTCAGCAGAAATGCACAGCACCACGGTGTTGTTCATCTCGGTTGCTAACTGGTTAAATTTACGCACAGAAGCCGCGCAAACGCCGGTATCGATGCTTGGGAAAATGTTCAGCACTTTACGTTTGCCAGCGAACTGGCTCAGTGCGACGTCAGACAGATCCTTAGCCACGAGCGTAAACGGCCTGGCTTTTGCGCCAGCCTGCGGGATAGCGCCTGCAACGGGAACCGGGTTGCCCTGAAAATGAACGAGTTGTGACATAATATCTTCCTGTTTACATATAGTTAACGTCGGCGCTAGTTTATGCCATCCGCGAAGAGCACGGCAAACCAATTTTCATATCTATACTGGTTTAGATCTGCGGCAGAGGAGTGAGGAATGAGAACCGTCAAAGTGTATGAGGAAACCTGGCCGCTGCATACGCCATTTGTGATTTCGCGCGGTGCGCGCAACGAAGCGCGCGTGGTGGTGGTCGAGCTGGAAGAGGATGGCGTAAAAGCCGCCGGTGAATGTACGCCGTACCCGCGTTATGGTGAAAGTGAGGCCTCTGTCGTGGCTCAAATTATGACGATTGTGCCGCAACTGGAAAACCGCCTGACGCGCGAAGAGTTGCAAACACTCCTGCCGCCGGGCGCTGCGCGAAACGCTGTTGACTGCGCCTTGTGGGATCTGCAAGCGCGCAAAGCGGCTATCACGCTGGCTCAGTCCGCAGGTGTTAGTTTGCCGCAAACCATTGTCACCGCACAAACAGTGGTGATTGGCACACCGGAACAGATGGCGGCCAGCGCCGCCGCGCTCAGTGAAAAGGGCGCACAACTGCTGAAAATTAAGCTGGATGACCATTTGATCAGCGAAAGGCTGGTGGCAATTCGCGCCGCCGCGCCCGATGCGACATTAATTGTGGATGCCAATGAGGCCTGGCACACGGAAGGGCTTGCCGCACGATGCCAGTTGCTGGCAGATCTCGGCGTTGCCATGCTGGAACAGCCGCTGCCCGCCGATGAGGACGATGCACTGGCGAATTTCATCCATCCGTTGCCGATTTGTGCGGATGAAAGCTGCCACACCCGCGAAAGCCTTGCTCATCTGCATGGGCGCTATGAAATGGTGAATATCAAGCTGGATAAAACCGGAGGATTAACCGAAGCGCTGGCGCTGGCACATGAGGCGTCTCAACAAGGATTTACGCTAATGCTTGGCTGTATGATCTGTACGTCGCGCGCCGTCGCGGCTGCGCTGCCGCTTGCCAGCCAGGTGCGTTTTGCCGATCTTGATGGCCCAACCTGGCTGGCGGTGGACGTTGAACCGGCGCTGCATTTCAGCACCGGTAAGCTTCACCTTTGAGGATCCCAGTGCAGTAGCGCCGTCATTGCCGCAAGGTATTTCTCGCTGGCCTCGTCAGAAGAGATCGGCGGGAATTCAACGGTAATACAGTGCAAATTGATATCTGCACACCAGCTGCCAAATGAGCCCGGTGTTTCGTAACCGACGCTGGTGACCAGCGGCAGGGAAAACCCATCTGCCAGCCATTTCCCCAGCGCGCTTTTGCGGGGATCTTCCACACAGGCCAGCGGATCGTGGAATGTCACGACCCATGCCGGATGAATACGATGGATAAGCTGGCAGAGCGCCTGCGTTTCCGGTTCTGAACCGGGCGCGTCACCGGTCAGCAGCACGACATCACGATCTTCAGCCGCACTGTTCCAGCGATACACCGTTTCACCGGCTTTCCAGTTGGCGGCGGGGAAATTACGGTTGAGATCAACCCCGTTCGCGTTTGCGCGCAGCCCAAGCTGGCAGCCATCCGGGTTGACCGCCAGCACTACGTGATGGTGACGTAAATCGGTATTAAGTGTGCGCAACGCGCAGGAGAGCGTCACCACGGAGGAGTTTTCGTCGCCGTGCGTTCCGGCGATGATGAGCCCGCTTTCACGCGTGGCAATTGGCGCGGGAAACCAGATTAGCGGCGCGCCTAACAGCGAGCGACCAAACTCTTCACTGCCGGGGGCAAATGCGCCTCGTTGAGCACGCGGGCGTGTGGCTGGCATAGGCTTCCCTTTTATTGTCGTTTACTTACAGCAAGTGTTGAGCATAAAGCGATGCGACGCAAATCATGCCATGAGGGTTAATTTGGCGTCCAGCCTCAATTTTCCGCTGTCCTCTGTTTGCATTCTCCCAAGTTAAAACAAATAATTACCTCATCTTTTGCCGGGAAGGCATACCAATGAGGGGATCCCATGAAGCATCAAATTTCAACGCTGAGCTGCGCGCTCTGGCTGTGCGGTTTTTCTGCAAGTGCACTGGCAGCCGAGGTGCCGCCGGGTACCCAACTGGCCGAGAAACAGGAAGTTGTTCGCCATGTTAAAGATGAACCCGCCACGTTAGATCCGGCGAAAGCCGTTGGTTTGCCGGAAATTCAGGTCATCCGCGATCTCTTTGAAGGGCTGGTGAATCAGAACGAGAAGGGCGAAATCGTTCCGGGCGTTGCCAGTAAATGGCAAAGCAGCGATAACCGCACCTGGGTATTTACGTTGCGGGATGACGCGCGCTGGTCCGATGGTTCACCGGTGACGGCAGAGGATTTTGTCTACAGCTGGCAGCGGCTGGTTGATCCGAAAACCACTTCCCCCTTCGCCAGTTTTGCTGCGCTGGCGGGCATTGCAAATGCGAAGAGCATTACTGAAGGTAAAGAGGCGGTGGATAAACTCGGCGTTAGCGCCGTTGATGCACGCACGTTGCGGGTACAACTGGAGCGGCCATTGCCGTGGTTCCCAAGTTTAGCCGCCAGCTTTGCCTTTTACCCGGTGCAAAAAGCCAATGTGCAAAGCGGTGCAGAGTGGACGCGCCCTGGCAACCTGGTGGGTAATGGCGCTTATGTACTTGCCGATCGCGTGGTGAATGAAAAGCTGGTGCTCGAACGCAATAAGCATTATTGGGATGATGCGAAAACGGTTATCCAGCAGGTCACGTTTGTACCGATCAATCAGGAGTCGGCGGCCACCAAACGTTACCTGGCGAACGGTATCGACATTACTGAATCTTTCCCGAAAAACCTCTATCAGAAGTTGCTCAAAGATATCCCCGGACAGGTTTATACGCCGCCGCAGCTTGGCACCTATTATTACGCGTTTAACACCCAGAAAGGGCCGACTGCCGATGCGCGCGTGCGGCTTGCGTTGAGCATGACGATTGATCGGCGGGTGATCGCGCAGAAAGTGTTGGGCACCGGTGAAAAACCGGCCTGGCGCTTCACGCCGGATGTTACCGCCGGATTTACGCCGCAGCCCTCGCAAATTGAACAGATGAGCCAGGCCGAGTTAAATGCGCAGGCAAAAACATTATTGCAGGCGGCAGGCTACGGCCCGCAACGTCCGCTGAAACTGACGTTGCTTTATAACTCGTCAGAAAACCACCAGAAAATCGCGATTGCGGTGGCGTCAATGTGGAAAAAGAGCCTTGGCGCGGACGTAAAATTGCAGAATCAGGAGTGGAAAACCTATATCGACAGCCGTAACAGCGGCAATTTCGATGTGATCCGCGCGTCGTGGGTAGGGGATTACAATGAACCTTCCACTTTCCTGTCGGTACTGAACTCGACGAACAGCGGCAACATTGCGCGTTTCAACGATGCGGCGTACGACAAAGTACTGGCGCAGGCGGCGCTGGAAACCAACGCCAAAGCGCGAAACGCTGACTATAACGAGGCCGAGCATATTCTGGCGGAAAAAGCGCCAATCGCACCGATTTATCAGTACACCAACGGGCGTTTGATAAAACCGTGGCTGAAAGGTTATCCGATCAATAACCCCGAAGATGTGGCGTATAGCCGCACGCTTTATATTTTGAAGCACTGATAAAAAAATCCCCTTACGTCACGGGAAGTAAGGGGAAACTCATTGATTACGGAATGGTTCCTGTCTGAGCAGGAGTGGTGAAAATTTTACTTAGGGAATGTGAAGGGACAATGGAGGAAATAAGGAGACGTATTTTTACTCTTTTCCCTGACTTTTCAATAAAAAGCCCGTTTTGTTGAGTGGACGAAAATGCGCGAAGCAATGTGAGCAGAATATTTGGGACGTTTACTCCCCCCTTCGTTATTGAGGAAGATAATCTTATCGTTCAAGTGCGCCCCCTTTTAAAACGAGGGTTGCTTAAAATTCTCTTCCCCTCGTGAAATGCCGCCTTTATACGATTTTGGTCAAAAAACAGACAGTGTAGTGTGCTATAGTGGTCAGGTTTTCACCACGAAAGAGGATGCTATGGAGACTGAATTAGACCCAACCCAACTGGCAATTGAATATCTGCGTCGCGACAAAAGCACGCTCACCCCGGCAGAATACTTAAAAAAACTCAAACAATTGCGCCTGGAGTTTGCGGATTTGCTAACGCTGTCGCACAGCGAGCTGAAAGAAGAGATTGATTTTGCCTGGCGTCTGGGTATCCACTAACTCAGCAATATCACTGCAATGCGCCCGTCAGACGGGCGCTTTTTTTTTGCTTGCACTCATGCGGCTAACACCCGGTTTCGCCCGTTATTTTTCGCCAGGTATAAAGCCTCATCCACACGTTTAAAGAGCGCATCCATGTCTTCATCAGGCAGGTGGTGTGCCACACCAATACTCACCGTAAAACCAGGCAGATCCGCGATGTTGATACTGGCAACGGCCTGACGTATCCGTTCCGCTACATTCAGGGCCATATCCGTGGTGGTATGCGGCAACAATAACAAGAACTCTTCACCACCCCAGCGGAAAACATAATCGCCTGAGCGGCAGTTCGCCTCAAGCATTCGCGCAAGTTCAATCAGTACCTGGTCACCTTTTTGATGACCAAACTGATCATTGATATTTTTGAAATGATCGGCGTCAACCAGCAGCAAACTGAAATCCAGCCCCGTCGGTAGAATGTGTTCCGTCAGATGATAAAACTGGCGGCGGTTCAGCAGGCCGGTGAGTGCGTCCCGGTGCGCGGCGTATTCCAGTTCCTGCTCAAGCCGTTTTTGTTCGGTGATGTCGTGAATAATGCACAACATTAAACGCTTGCCATAAATCTCAATCGGTCCGGCGTAAGTTTGCACATGGCGGGTGGAACCATCAGCGAGTTGATGGATAAAATTCAACGGCTTATGCCCGCCAGGTAGATGCGAAACCTCCTGCATTACCGGTAATACGCTGCGCCCAAGCGTATTGATCTCCCAGGTGTGTTTCTGGCACATCTCTTCATGGTCATAACCATAAAAACGCAGCGCAGCGAGGTTAGCATCGACAATCAACCCATCACGAATGGGATCGATAAGCAGCATTGGCGCGGAGGTTGTGTAAAAGAAGCGGGCGTAAAAACCTTGCTTATGCGGGCGATAAGTTGGCGAGTGGTGCGCTTTTAGCGCCGCCGCAGCGGCACCTGAAACGCCTTCAAACAGCAGCACTTCACCGGCATTTTCGAGTGTGCGCAATACGATACGGCAACTGATGGTGGTTTCTTCACCATCCGGGCAAACACTCCAGATTTCGACCACATCTTCATGATTTTGCAAGCTGGGCAGGTACATGGCCAGGCTGAGTTGCGCATAAGCAGAATATTTTCCGTTTCGCATCTCATTGAGTGAGCGTCCCGCCGCGATTTTCAGCGCTTGCGCATTCGCGAAAAGTAACGCTTCTGTGTCAGGAGCAACCACCCAAACCGGGGTGGAGAGCACATTCAACGCATCCAGGTGATGTTTAAGCATTGCGACTCCCCCTTAATCATGTATGTTGCAACGCGGTCACAAGTGACACATCAGCGGCAATTTAATGACTTTCTTGCAACATACCTGAAAATTAGGGGTTTATGCGGGCTTTTTTTGTGACGAATCTGAACATTCCAGCGATAAAGTAAATCTTTTTTGCTGTAGCAGCACAGCAACTTTCTCGACGGGTAAAGGACGAGCGAAAAGAAACCCTTGCAGGTAAGCACAGCCCAGATTAGTCAGCAACGCCTGCTGCTCGGCCGTTTCGATACCTTCCGCCACGACATGCATGTTCATGGAATGTGCAATATCAATAATCGTTGAGACAATCTTCACGTTGCGGCTGTTATCGCGAATATCCTTCACAAAACTTCTGTCGATTTTAAGCTCTGTTGCCGGTAACCGTTTTAGCATCAGCATGTTGGAGTAGCCCGTACCAAAATCATCAATCGCAACCGTGATACCCATTTGTGCGAACTGATTAAGCAACAGCACACTACGCTCAATGTTTTTCAGCGCGGTGTTTTCCGTGATTTCAAGTGTCAACTGCATGGGATCGATATGGTAGCGTTGCAGTGAATCGGTTATTTGGTCGTATATATCATGCTGCTCAAACTGGCTGGGTGAGAGGTTAATAGCAAGCGTAAGATGTCGAAACCCCTGGTTATTCCAGTGGTGCAGTTGCCTGCATGCCGCATCAATAACCCAGCGCCCGACAGAGATGATTAACCCCGTTTTTTCCAGCATAGGTAAAAAGGTTGCAGGCAGCAAAACCCCTCGTGTCGGGTGACGCCAGCGCAGCAAGGCTTCGAAACCTGCCAATGCATGCTCCGGTGCGTGGTACTGCGGTTGGTACCAGAGTTCAAACTGGTCGCGCGACAGCGCCTGCGATAAATCCTGCAAAAACAGCGGATCGTCGACGGTTTTCTGCGCCATGCCAGCATGAAAAACAGCCCAACTGTTACGGCCTTCCTGTTTTACGCTGTACATTGCCGTGTCGGCTTTCAGTTTCAGCTCATGGGCGGTATCGCCATGCTGCGGGTAGTAACTGATCCCGGCGCTGAGTGAAACATTAATGACATGGTTCAGCTCGCAGAAAGGCTGTTGAATGGTGGTCACAAGATGTTTTACCAGCGCCTCAACCTCGTCTTCGTGGGTATCCGGTACCAGCAGGGTAAACTCATCGCCGCCAAGGCGCGCCAGCGACATTTTATCGCTGATACAGGCAGATAATCGCCCGGCAACCGCCACCAGCAGTTGGTCACCTATGTGATGTCCCCAGGCATCATTGACCAGTTTAAAGCGATCTAAATCCATATAAATCAGTGCGAAAGTGCTGCGTGTCTCCGAGGCCTTGCTAAGGCAAGTATCAAGAAGGTTGTCGAGCTGGGATCGGTTTGCCAGTCCGGTTAGCGGGTCATAATAGGCTTGTTTTTCAAGCTGCTGATTAAGCTGGCGCAGGCTGTCCGTCAAACGAGATGTCCGCAGTTGGGAATCAATCATCGAAATAAACAGCATGATGCCGAAAATCACCAGTGTCGTCGTGGCAACCCACAATGACAGCCCCAATTCGCCGACGTCATGGCTCATCAGTGTCGTTGCATGGCTGCGGATCACAATGCCTGTGCCATCGCTACTGAACGTGGCGGCACTCATTGCAGTGTAATGCATGGCACTGATAGAGCCTCCCATCACCAGTGCAGCGAAGACGCGGTTAATAAAGACGCCATGGGTATTTTGCCGCAGGCTAAAGGACAGCCAAAGGGCAACCCAGGCACTGAGAAATGCAATGGCTACCGAAAGTGCAATCAGCGCAACGTTCCAGTAAATCGTGATGAAACCCATCATCGACGCCATACCCAGATAGTGCATGGATACCACGCCGGTACCGAGCAGCATTGAAGCGAACAGTAGACGTCTTGTCGGGAGTGTTTTGCCCGCCACGGCAATATTGATAGCAAGTATGGATGTCAGCATGGCGATAATAAATGAGAGGAGGGTCAGTTCTAAATCGTAATGCATTATCACCGGCATTTTCATCGCCAGCATGCCCACATAATGCATCGACCAGATACCGATGCCCAGGGTGGCACCACCCGAAAAACGCCAGAATATTGCGCTGCGCGGTTCAGACGTCGCAACTTTGCCTGCGCTATCAAGTGCGACAAATGAAGCAATGAATGCGACCAGAAAAGAGATGCCGATCAAAATGGGGTCCCACGAAACGTAGAGCATCATGCAATCCACACAGGCAATAAAAGGTGATATGTAATCCTGGCACTAATTTTAGCAGCTAACCTAATGAATTTAATGGCTACGCTAATTTTATTATTGCAAGGGCGAATAAACTAATAATAGATCTTCATTTATTCATCGGCAGGAGCGACAATAACTTAAATAAAGTGAATGATTTAACATATGATGAATTTATCTTAAGCCGAAAATATAATTTCATTACTCTAAAATGCATCTTTTATTATATGATATATGTTAACAAGCCATTTCGTTTTCTCTGTATATTGTTATATCAGTATCTGCTCAATGGTGCCTAAACTTCTCATTTGCGTCGACTTAAGTGAAATTGAAATTATTAAAAGGTAAACATTATTCGGCATCAATTTCGCCGTGTAAAAGTACATTCCGAATGCTATAAGGATCTTACCGTCCCCGATGTTCAGGTGGGTTCCCTATGTTAAGAAATATTAGTGTAAGAACATTTATTATTTTATATGTTCTGGTCTCTTTTATTATCCTGGATGTATTAGTGATCGCTGTCTCAAAAAATATCGTTTTATTTGTCATGACAAGTGTTGTTTCCCTCACATCATTGACTCTTCTCTGGTTTTATATGACGCAATATTTGGTGACGCCGATAAACACGGTTAAAAAAAGCATAGAAGAAGTCACATCGGGAAACCTGTCTATCGTTATTCCTGAGTTTGGTAATAATTGCGCGGGTCGGTTAATTCCCGGTATTAACAGCCTTTCTGCCAGTATCGCGAGCCTGGTGAAAGAAATTCGCGCGTCTTCGGATACCGCACTGGAGCTTTCGGCGCAGCTCGCCTCACGCAGTGCCGATCTGTCCGTTAAAACGGAAGAGCAATCAGCCGCGCTGGTGCAAACGGCGTCCAGTATGGAGCAGATGGCTTCCAGCACGAAAAACAATGCGGACAATACCCGCCTCGCAAGTACGCGCGCAAAAGATGCCACAACCTGCGCGCAAAAAGGAGGGGATTTAATGGGGCAGGTGGCGAAAAATATGCAATCGATAACCGATTGTGCCGATCAGATGACCGAAATTATCTCCATCATTGATGGTATCGCTTTCCAGACGAATATTCTGGCGCTGAATGCGGCAGTAGAAGCGGCGCGCGCCGGGGATCATGGCAAAGGTTTTTCCGTCGTGGCGGGCGAAGTGCGCAGCCTCGCGCATCGCAGTGCGGAGGCAGCGAAAAACATTAAATCGCTGATTGCGGTCACCACCGATAACGTTAATCAGGGCGCGACTGTCGTCGGCGAAGCCGAGCAGAACATGCACGAGATTGTTTCGGGTGCGAGTGTGGTGAGTAAATTAATGGATGAAATCGCCGTCACGACGCTACAGCAGGAGAAGGGGATCTCGCAGATCACGCTTGCGCTGGCAGAGCTGGAAAAAGTGACGCAAAGTAACGTCACCATGGTGGATGAACTGGCGGGCTCGTCGGATGTATTACAACACCAGGTGGAAGGTTTGCTGCAACGCATTGGCAAATTCCGCCTGGCAGCGGTAAAAGCGCAGGGTGAGGCGCTGCCGGCAAATGTTTCCCCGCCACGCGTCAATGCTCCCCTGCTGGGTAAGCAGGAAAATTACTGGCACTCGTTCTAATTCTGCTCATTGATGCAAAGGCCCGGGAAACCGGGCCTTATTTTTTGCATTGTTTGTTAATTTGTTAATAAATTCAGCGTGATGATTGCTTAACGTTGCCATATGGCTAGACTTGCCAAAACACCATGCGGATTGTGGAGGTCCTGTGGAAGCAATTAAAGGAACTGATGTGAACGTTCCGGATGCGGTATTTGCCTGGCTGTTGGACGGAAAAGGCGGCGTGAAACCGCTGGAAGATAATGATGTTATTACCGCAAGCACCCCGTGTTGGGTGCATCTGAATTATACCAACGCGGAGAGCGCTCAGTGGCTGGAAACCACGCCAGTGTTGCCGAATAGTGTGCGCACGGCGCTTTCCGGGGAGAGTATGCGCCCCCGGGTAAGCCGCATGGGCGAGGGGACGTTAATTACGTTGCGCTGCATTAACGGCAGCACGGACGAGCGACCGGATCAACTGGTGGCGGTACGCGTTTATATGGACGAGCGCATGATAGTGTCGACACGCCAACGCAAAGTGCTGGCGCTCGACGATGTGGTCAGCGATCTGGAGGAGGGTACCGGTCCGGCGGATTGTGGCGGCTGGCTGGTGGATGTGTGCGATGCGCTGACCGATCACGCCAGCGAGTTTATCGAATCGCTGCACGACCGGATTATCGACCTTGAAGACAATCTGCTCGATCAGCAAATCCCGCCGCGCGGCATCCTGGCGCTGTTGCGTAAACAATTGATTGTGATGCGCCGCTATATGGCACCGCAGCGGGATGTGTTTGCCCGGCTGGCCAGCGAACGCTTGCCGTGGATGAGTGATGATCAGCGCCGACGCATGCAGGATATTGCCGATCGCCTTGGTCGTGGACTTGATGAGATTGATGCCTGCATCGCCCGTACCGGCGTGATGACCGATGAAATCACCCAGGTAATGCAGGAGTCGCTGGCGCGGCGAACGTATACGATGTCGTTGATGGCAATGGTGTTTCTGCCGAGCACGTTTTTAACCGGGCTGTTTGGCGTCAACCTTGGCGGTATTCCCGGCGGCGGTTGGCATTTTGGCTTTGCGCTGTTTTGCATAATGTTGGTGGTGCTGATCGGTGGTGTTACCTGGTGGTTGCATCGTAGTAACTGGCTGTAAAATTTCACTTTTTTAACAAAAATTGAACATAAAAACGCCGAATTAATTGAGCGAGGTCAATAAACGAAACACCTGTTCAGGGCAATATTCATCTCGCAGGTGAATGCAACGTCAAGCGATGGGCGTTGCGCTCCATATTGTCTTACTTCCTTTTTTGAATTACTGCATAGCACAATTGATTCGTACGACGCCGACTTAATAGTCGGCTTTTTTTTGCCTCTACGTTCTCGCCGTCTACCCTTAACGAGAAGCCCACAAAAAGGAGGCAATGATGAACGCACTCTATTTTTCTTCCTCACAGTTAAGCGATCCGGTGCCAACGGATCCGGTTCCTGTTCCCGATCCGATCCCACGCCCGCAACCGATGCCGGACCCGCCGCCGGATGAAGAGCCGATTAAAATGTCGCGTTATAAAGGCAGATCTGAGAGGATACGCGCCTGCTAAACGTAAGCCTTTTTATCGCGAGAAAACATTGTGACCGCTTTTTCAACCCTGAATACTTTGCCCGCAGCCCAGATCGAAAACCTTAACGAACTGGGCTATCTCACCATGACGCCCGTCCAGGCGGCGGCGCTGCCCGCTATTCTTGCAGGTAAGGATGTCCGGGTACAGGCGAAAACCGGCAGCGGTAAAACAGCGGCGTTTGGCTTAGGGCTGTTGCAGCACATCGATGCCAGCCGTTTTCAAACGCAGTCCCTCATTTTATGCCCCACGCGCGAACTGGCGGATCAGGTGGCAAACGAGCTGCGTCGCCTGGCGCGTTATATGCCGAACATCAAAATATTGACCTTGTGCGGTGGGCAGCCTTTCGGCGCGCAGCGCGACTCGTTACAGCACGCGCCGCACATTATTGTTGCCACGCCGGGCCGCCTGCTGGATCACCTGCAAAAAAGCACCGTTGCTCTCGATAATCTGCAAACGCTGGTGATGGATGAAGCGGATCGTATGCTGGATATGGGATTTAGCGACGCCATTAATGAGGTTATCGCTTTTGCCCCGGCTTCACGCCAGACGCTGCTCTTTTCTGCGACCTGGCCGGAAGCCATTGCCGCCATTAGCGGTCGTGTGCAGCGCAATCCGCAAACGATTGAAATCGACACCGTTGACGCGCTGCCGGCAGTAGAACAGCAATTTTTCGAAGTTTCCCGCAGCGGCAAAGCCAGTTTGCTGCAAAAGCTGCTCAGCGAATACCGCCCGGCATCATGTGTGGTGTTCTGCAACACCAAAAAAGATTGCCAGGAAGTGTGCGATGCACTGAACGCTGCCGGGCAGGATGCACTTGCGCTGCATGGCGATCTGGAGCAGCGCGATCGTGATCAAACGCTGGTGCGTTTCGCCAACGGTAGCGCCCGCGTACTGGTTGCCACTGATGTTGCCGCGCGTGGGCTGGATATCAAATCACTGGAACTGGTGGTGAACTACGAGCTGGCGTGGGACCCGGAAGTTCACGTACACCGTATCGGGCGCACCGCGCGTGCGGGTAACAGCGGTCTGGCCATCAGTTTCTGTGCGCCGGAAGAGGCGCAGCGCGCGAATATTCTGGCCGAAATGCTGCAACTGAAGCTGAACTGGCTGAATCCACCGGCTAACGTCAAAGTCGTTCCGCTGGAAGCCGAAATGGCAACGTTGTGCATTGATGGCGGCAAGAAAGCCAAAATGCGTGCCGGTGATGTGCTCGGGGCGTTAACGGGAGAAATGGGGCTGGATGGCGCGGATATCGGCAAAATCACCCTCCACCCGGCGCACGTTTATGTGGCTGTGCGTCAAAGCGTGGCGCGTCAGGCGTGGAAGCAGTTGCAGAACGGAAAAATTAAGGGCAAGACCTGCCGTGTGCGGTTGCTGAAATAAAGCAAATAGCCTCTCTGGCGCGCCAGAGAGGCATAATGTTATTTCACTTCAATAACGTTGAGGCGCAGCTCATCGAGTTGCGAATCATCCTCTTCCGGCTGCCAGCCCGCCGGTTGCAATGGGATCTCTTCCCGATCAAAAGCCAGATCGCCGCCGTTCACTACTTCAGAACCGTGGGTGATGCCTTTAAAGTCGAACAAATTAATGTCGCTAAGGTGTGAAGGCACCACGTTTTGCATCGCGCTGAACATGGTTTCAATGCGTCCAGGATAGCGTTTGTCCCAGTCACGCAGCATATCGGCAATCACCTGGCGTTGCAGGTTCGGCTGGGAGCCACACAGGTTGCACGGAATAATGGGGAACCCTTTGGCTTCTGAGAAACGCTCAATATCTTTTTCGCGGCAGTAAGCCAGCGGGCGAATCACGATGTGTTTACCGTCATCGCTCATCAGTTTTGGCGGCATCCCTTTCATTTTTCCGCCGTAGAACATGTTCAAAAACAGCGTTTGCAGGATGTCGTCGCGGTGGTGACCAAGGGCGATTTTTGTCGCACCCAGTTCCGTCGCTGTGCGGTAAAGAATGCCGCGACGTAAGCGTGAGCAGAGCGAACAGGTGGTTTTGCCTTCCGGGATCTTCTCTTTAACGATACCGTAGGTGTTTTCTTCCACGATTTTGTATTCCACGCCCAGCGTATCCAGATACTGCGGCAGAATATGTTCCGGGAAACCCGGCTGTTTCTGATCGAGGTTAACGGCCACCAGTGAAAAGTTTACCGGCGCGCTCTGTTGCAGGTTGCGCAAAATTTCCAGCATGGTGTAACTGTCTTTGCCGCCGGAAAGGCAAACCATAATGCGATCGCCTTCTTCAATCATGTTGAAATCGGCAATGGCCTCACCCACGTTACGACGCAGACGCTTTTGCAGCTTGTTGAGGTTGTATTGTTCTTTCTTTGTAATCTCTTGCTTTTCAATCATTATTTTGTCTCTGGAAGCAGGGGCACCGCAGGGGCAAACCACATCATAAAACGGCAACTGTTAATTAGCATGCCTCTCTGATCCTGGTTCATTTCCTCTCGCCATGCACCGTAAATTTCGTAAACCCTTTGCCCTTTCATGCCTGTCAACTGGCGATGAAAACGGGCTTGTGCCGGCAGTCAAAAACCAGCAGGCAAAAGTATGTCGCGTATGGTACGGATTCCGGCGGCGAATACCAGCACGTTTTACGGCTGCTGCCAGGCGCAGGCAATAAATGAAAGGGTCATCGCTCACCTTTTTTTAGGTGCGGTATAAAACCTGGTCATCAATACAGGAGTAGAATCATTTTCGCCAGGATGTGAAATCAGTTTGTGAAGAAACAAGCGGTTATCTAATTATCGAAGGGAGGTCAAAGTGATAAGAGCAATGATTGTTCGCGCAGGAGTGTTAATTCTTTTCTTTTTTTCATTTCAATTACAGGCAAAAGAAGATGCCGGAATGACGCTGGAGCGCGTGGTGATCGTTAGCCGTCACGGTGTGCGCGCGCCAACCAAGTTCACGCCACAAATGCGCGAAGTGACACCTTTTCAGTGGCCCCAGTGGGATGTGCCGCTGGGATGGCTCACACCGCGAGGAGGACAACTTATTTCTGCACTGGGGCATTATCAGCGTCTTCGGCTGGCAGATGCCGGGTTACTGACAGATAAAACCTGCCCGGGTGTGGGGCGTGTGGCGGTGATTGCCGATACCGATCAGCGAACCCGCAAAACAGGCGAAGCATTCCTCGCGGGGCTGGCGCCTGAATGTCATATTCCTGTGCATTATCAGCAAGAAAAATCCAAGACAGACCCGCTTTTTAACCCGATAAAAACGGGTAAATGTGCATTTAACACAGCGGAGGTGAAAGGGGCAATTTTAACGAAAGCGGGAGGGAGTATTGAGCAATACTCGCAGACGTATCAGTCAGCTTTTCAGATCCTGGAACACGTTTTAAATTTCCCTGACTCAGAGAAATGCAAAACCGCCGGTGATAACCATGTGTGTTCATTCACCAAAGCTATCCCCACCAAACTTAACATCAAGCCTGATAACGTCTCCTTGCCTGGCGCGTGGGGGCTTTCTTCAACGCTCACGGAAATCTTTCTCCTCCAGCAAGCACAAGGGATGAAGGACGTGGCATGGGGAAGGATCGCAGGTGACAAAGCGTGGCAATTGTTATTAAGCCTGCATAATGCCCAGTTTGATCTGTTACAAAGAACACCTGAAGTGGCGCGGAGCAGGGCGACGCCCTTACTTGATTTAATACGCACGGCATTAACTACCACCGGCTCTGAACAGAATCACTACGGCATTACGTTTCCGGTTTCTGTGCTGTTTATTGCCGGACATGATACCAACCTAGCCAATCTCAGTGGCGCGTTGGATCTTAACTGGTCGCTGCCATCACAACCCGATAATACCCCGCCGGGCGGAGAGTTGGTTTTCGAACGCTGGAAGCGGGTAAGCGACAACACGGCCTGGGTTCAGGTCTCATTCGTTTATCAGACCCTGCAGGAAATGAGAGAGATGCGCGCTTTCTCGCTGGATAACCCGCCGGGTCGGGTGGATCTTGCGCTCAAGGCCTGCAGTGAGAAGAATGCGCAGGGCATGTGTTCCTTAGACAGTTTTGCAAAGCTGATTGAATCAGTGCGCGTCGCTGATTGCGGCTTATGAAACACGGCTTTTCGCCAGGAAGTGTGCTGCGAAATCCTGTGCCCCGAATATTGATAGAGAAACGGGGCACAGGCGATGCGTGCTTACTATGCCATTGAGTCTGTTTGTCGTTAGCGAAAAACTGAAGGTTCGGCGCCGTAGCGTTTACTGAACTGACGGCTGAAACTGGCGACCGACGCATAGCCAACACGCGCGGCGACCGTTTTTATCGGTATGCGGGTTGTCATCAGTAACTGAAGCGCATCGGCAATCCTCGCATCGGTGATCACCGCGCTGAGCGTGGTTTTTTCTGCCGCAAGACGGCGACGAAGCGTGGCGCCGCTAATATTGAGCCGCTCTTCAATCTCACCGGTAGACCAGTGATGTGCCGGATCACGGCTTACCATGTTGCGTATCGTCATGGCTATCCCCGGCGGCTGAAGACGCAACAAACCGTGATGTCCCATCTCAAACAATCTGATCACTATCTCAAGCATTGCATGTATTGATAGTGCCCGGTTTCCGGCCCGCAGTGCGGCGACCCAGCGGGTCATCGGGGCGATAAATTGTGCCAGCGGTTCAGCAGCAATGTTCCCGGGCTCTGCCGGAGGTAAGACGCGCAGCAAGAGCCGGGCGGCCTCCAGTTGCTCCTCGGCCATTAACACTGTTAGCGCGAGAAACTCGCCGCTGTCGGGATCGGGCGTACACTCAATATCAATGCTACGGGCGTTGGGGAATACCAGCATCTCGCCGGGCGATACGCAGAGCCACTGATTCTGCTCGCGGTAACGAAACGTGCCGCGCAGGGGAAAGGAGAACGTCGCACCGTCGACCTGAAACTTGTTAACCTGCCAGCTTAGCATGGCGCGCAGGCAACAGCAGGGAAAGGCGTGTTCGGAACGCACCAGATCCAGCAGCGCATTGAGCAATATTTCTGTTTCGCGCGCATCGGCGTGTAAAGCGGGGCTTATCATTCGATCTTCTCTGCAAGGCCAGTTCCGGCAGGAACACACGGTTGTTTTCCTGCCGGAGAAACTCACATCGCGTAATGCAACGCATAGCTTTTACCGCTACGGCTGAGTTTTGCCGTGGTCGGCAGGTTAAAGTGCATACCGCAAACGGCAATATTATCTGTCGCGACGCGATCCAGCAGGGCGCAGCGCGTTTTTGCTGCCAGCACCGGGTCGCGATCGTAGGCAATCGAGACGTCAGGCCGGGCTATCTGGATATGCGGGAAATGGACAATATCTCCCCAGATAAGCAAAGCGTCTTTTTCATTGCCAAGCAGAAAACCGCTGTGACCAGGGGTATGGCCAAAAAGCGGCACCGCCTGAATACCGGGCAGAAGATCCTCTTGTTTAAAGGTCACCAGCCGGTCGTCGTAAGCGCTGAACGCATTCCTTGCGATGTCATATGAGCGCTTGAGACCCTCCGGTGCGCTGGCATACAGCGTTTCATCACGCCAGAAGGCGAGCTCTTTCTCATGCACGAACAGACGCTGCACGTTACTGAAAACCGGAGCCTGCTGCGGGCCGGCAAGACCGCCAATATGATCGCGGTGGCCGTGGGTCAACAGGATGGTGTCGATACACAGTGGGTCAATGCCCGCAGCGGCAAGGGCAGCTGGTAACTCGCCGCTTGCGCCGTCAGGCGTACCGGTTCCGCTATCGATAAGAATGGTGTGTCCGGCGGTTTCGACCACGCAGGCATTAATATTCATGCGCGGCAGGGGCGAAACGCTATTTGCGGTCAGTAACGCTTCGGCATGGTCGGTTTCAATACCCTTCAACAGGGTAAAATCGCCTTCAAGGTAGCCGTCACTGAGTATCGTGACGGTGATGTCCTGCAACTGCAGGCGTTTGATTGCGGGCGTTTGCTCAAGCGTCCGGGACGTCATCATAATCCTCGCTTTGTTTTCATCACATTCCGGTGAATGTCGAATACAGCGTAACGAAAAAGCGTGCGCTTATTTGTTCAATGCGGTGCGTTTTGCGCTCATTGTACGTGGTGCGCGGCACATAGTTACTCGTCCAGCGCCTGAAAAGAATACTCTTTTTCCACCCGGCAGATGCGGGTAGTGAACGAGTGATACCACTTTTCACGCCCGGTTTTCTGCGCGATGAGATGCTCGGCGTTCATCTTCCAGTTTTTGATGGCCTCAAGCGATGTCCAGTAAGATACGGTAATGCCAACCTCTTCTCGGGCGGAATCCACGCCGAGAAAACCGGGTTGGTTCACCGCCAGTTCCATCATGCGATCGGACATTGCGCCGTAGCCATCATCAACAGCGGTGCGCACGGAGGTGAAAATCACTGCGTAATAGGGTGCGGGGTGGTGGAATGCTGACATTGCGGTTCCTGATACAGGTTGTCTGATCTCCATCCTGACAGGAATTTTACGCAGCGGTAGCTACCTGTTCAGGCGACTTTTCTTTCCGGATATTTGCCTTTTACCACGCCATCATAAAAACGGCCTTTGGAAACCACGGTAAGAAACAGGGAAAAGATACGTTCCGGCACGCCCTGATACTGGTAGACGCTTTTATCGTGAAAGCAGATTTCCAGCGTGCGGGTGCGTTGGTCATAACCGACAGAAGCGATGCGTGATGAGGTAACTGCGTGATGCTGCATAAAATCGCTCCTTGCCGTGCGGGCTGAAACGGTGATTATCAGCGAGCTTCCTGCGGGTGTCATGCAAAATCGGTGCGTTAAAAAAGCCACCGGCGTCAACCGGTGGCTTTTCCGGCGGCTGGCTTATTCTGCCGCGTTTTTCTCCGCTTTACCTGCCAACTGAGCCAGGAAGTCGTAGCGTTTTTGCAGGTCGGCTGCGGCATCTTTCCATAGCTGTTCCGCCACCTCCGGCTGCTGCGCGTTCAGGCGACGGAAGCGCTGCTCATTAAGTAAGGTTTCTGCCAGCGCATCTGACGGCGGCCGCGAGTCAAGCGCCAGTGGCATTTTCCCTTCCTCTTCGCGACGCGGATCGTAGCGGTACAGCGGCCAGAAGCCGGTTGCGGTGAGCTGGCGCATTTGATCGTGGCTCAGCGCCAAATCATAGCCGTGCTCTTCGCAGGGGCTGTAAGCAATAATCAACGACGGGCCGGGGTAGGCTTCTGCTTCCTGAATGGCTTTCACCGTCTGGTTAAGTTGCGCGCCCAGCGAAATCTGCGCGACGTAAACGTGGCCGTACATCATCATGCTGACGCCCAGATCTTTGCGCGCCTTGCGTTTGCCATGCTCGCCAAACTTGGTCACGGCGCCCAGTGGCGTGGCTTTTGAGGCCTGGCCCCCGGTGTTGGAGTAACACTGAGTATCGAGCACCAGAATATTGACGTTCTCGGTCAGGCTCAGCACATGATCGAGGCCGCCAAAGCCAATATCGTACGCCCAGCCGTCGCCGCCAATCAGCCAAATCGATTTTTCGACCAGCGCATCAGCATCGGTCAACAGTTGTTGCGCGCCTTCGACAGACGCCAGCGCGGTACGCAGTTCTGCCACCTGTGCGCGGCGCGCTTCCGGGGTCGCTTCCGCGTGCAACGCCGCGTTCAGTTCCGCCGGAATATGTTCAGCGAATTGATCAACTAATCGCATCACCCGCAGACGGTGCTGATCCACACTTAAACGGAACCCAAGACCGAACTCGGCGTTATCTTCAAACAGCGAGTTCGCCCACGCCGGCCCGCGCCCGTTTTCATCGGTGGTGTAGGGCGTCGAGGGCAAGTTACCGCCATAAATCGATGAACACCCGGTAGCATTGGCGATCATCATCCGGTCGCCATACAACTGCGTCAGCAGTTTGATATACGGCGTTTCGCCGCAGCCTGAGCAAGCCCCGGAATACTCAAACAGCGGCGTAATAAGCTGTGAGGTGCGAATGTCGATGCGCTCCAGTTTGCTGCGGTCGATCTCCGGCAGATCGAGGAAGAAGTCATAATTCACTTTCTCTTCTTCAACGTGTTCAAGGCGCGACATCATATTGATGGCCTTGATATCCGGGTTCTGGCGATCTTTTGCCGGGCAAACTTCCACGCACAGGTTACAGCCGGTGCAATCTTCCGGCGCGACTTGCAGCACATATTTCTGCCCGCGCATATCGCGGGATTTCACATCCAGTGAATGCAGGCTCGACGGTGCGTTTTCCATTGCCTGCGGCGAGACCACTTTGGCGCGGATCGCCGAGTGCGGGCAGGCGGCAACGCAGTGGTTACATTGGGTGCAAAGCTCTTCTTTCCAGATAGGGATCTCTTCGGCGATATTACGTTTCTCCCAGCGCGTGGTGCCCACCGGCCAGGTACCGTCCGGCGGCAGCGCGGAGACCGGCAATGCATCGCCAAGACCGGCCAGCATTGCCGCCGTCACGGTTTTCACGAAATCAGGTGCAGAATCAGAGACCACCGGTGGGCGATGGGCGCTTTGCGCATTAACCGCTTCCAGCGGCACTTCAAATAACGATTCGCGGGCCATCGCCAGCGCCTGCCAGTTTCGTTCCACCAGTTCCTGACCTTTACTGCTGTAGCTTTTGGCAATCGCGCCCTGCAATTCAGCCAGCGCGCTGTCGCCCGGCAGAATATTTGTGAGATGGAAGAACGCCATTTGCATGACGGTGTTAATGCGGGCGGCAAGTCCGCATTCGCGGGCGATTTTCGCGGCGTTAATCACATAGAGTCGGGCTTTTTTCTGGTTGAGCACTGCCTGCACTTCCTGCGGCAAACGTGACCAGACTTCGTCAGCGCTGTAGGGCGTGTTGAGCAGGAAAATACCGCCCGGTTTCAGGCGCTCGGCCATCGGGTACTTATCGATAAACTGCAACTGGTGGCAACCGACAAAATCCGCCTGCGACACAAGATAAGCCGAGTTGATCGGTTTTTCGCTGACACGCAAGTGCGAAACGGTCAGGCCACCCGCCTTTTTCGAATCATAGACAAAATAGCCCTGCGCATACCACGGCGTAGAGTTACCGATTATCTTGATATTGTTCTTAGTCGCCGAGACGCTGCCATCACTGCCAAGCCCATAGAACAGCGCTTCTAATTTGGCATGCGACGGCAGGGTGTTTTCCGGTAGCGGCAGAGAAAGGTTGGTCACGTCGTCGTAAATACCGACGGTAAAACGCGGTTTGGGCTTCGCAGCATGCAGCTCGTTAAAAATGGCCAGCACGCACTCGGGGCCAAACTCTTTTGACGAAAGGCCGTAACGCCCGCCAATCACGCGCGGCAGCGTTTCCCGCTCGCCGTTATTAAACGCTTCTGCCAGCGCTGTCATCACATCCAGATAAAGCGGTTCCGCCTGTGCGCCCGGTTCTTTAGTGCGATCCAGTACGGCAACGGTTTTCGCGCTTTCCGGCAACACGGACAACAGATGCGCGGCGCTGAACGGGCGATAGAGGCGCACTTTCAACACGCCAACTTTTTCCCCGCGCGTCAGCAGCTCATCGACCACCTCTTCGCAGGTACCGATCGCCGAGCCCATCAGTACGATCACGCGATCGGCTTGCGGGTGACCATAGTATTCAAAAGGTTTGTACTGCCGCCCGGTGGCGATGGCGAAATCGTCCATCGCCTGCTCAACATGCTCGTACACCGCGTTGTACCACGGGTTGGTCGCTTCGCGAGACTGGAAATAGGTGTCCGGATTGGCAGAAGTACCACGGATCACCGGATGCTCCGGGTTGAGCGCGCGGGCACGATGCGCATCAATTTCCGCTTGAGGAAGCAGGTTGCGGATCGTGTCATCCGCCAGCGGCACGATTTTATTGATTTCATGCGAGGTGCGAAAACCATCAAAGAAATGAATGAATGGCACCCGGCTTTTCAGTGTCGCCATGTGCGAAATTAGCGCGAAATCTTGTGCCTCCTGTACGCTCCCGGCAGCGAGCATTGCACAACCGGTCTGGCGAACCGCCATCACGTCGGAATGATCGCCAAAAATAGAGAGCGCGTGGGTGGCAACGGTGCGCGCGGCAACGTGCAGAACAAACGGTGTTAATTGACCCGCCAGCTTGTAAAGGGTGGGGATCATCAGCAGCAAACCCTGCGATGAGGTAAACGAGGTTGAGAGCGCGCCGGTCTGCAACGCCCCGTGTACGGCGGCAATTGCGCCCGCTTCCGACTGCATTTCTACGACGCGTGGCGTGTCGCCCCAGATGTTTTTCAGGCCGTTTCCGGCCCAGGCATCTGCCTGATCAGCCATCGTCGAGCTGGGGGTAATGGGATATATGGCGATAACTTCACTGGTGCGGAAGGCGACTGAGGCGACCGCGCCATTACCGTCAATAGTAATCATATGGCACCCTTACATTGCTCAATAGGAGGGGGCTTGTGTAACGGCGACAAACCCTGTAGTTATCCACTTATTTTAGCAAACCAACGTCTGCGCAATTTTCGCTTTTGTGTCCTGAGGTATAACGGGAATCAATGAATTACGATTTAACGGTAGGGTATCGCGAAGCCTTATGGCGCTTGTGCCGGCATTTTCCTGTTCACCCACGCAGGAATGCGCTTGCAGGCGGAGAAAAAACCAATGACAAAACAACTGTTGTGCTGCCCTTGCTGCGGCGGCGAAACGCTTGCAGAAAGCGGTGCATGGGAGATCTGTCCTGTTTGCCACTGGGAGGATGATCCGCTGCAGGCAGAAAACCCTGATTTGGCGGGCGGGGCGAATGCGCAGAGTCTTAATGACGCAAAAAAAGCGTATCGTCGGCAATTCCCAACATAACGGCGCAGCGATGGCTGCGCTGCACGATAACAGAATGTGGAATCATCTCAATGACCATGTACTGGAAATGATGGTGGTGGGCAATAGCGCGTTGTTTAAGAAAGGGATGGTCATCTGTTCTTAACAAACAGGATCTTGCAATACTGCTATTATCGGCCGTTGCGTTTGAGTGCGGTAAATAACTTATTGAATTAAATCTTCAGATGTGTGTTTCTTGATAATTGAGATTTACAGTTACAGTGGTTCTTGTGAAGGAGTCGTAACGGGTAAAAATAAGATGAAAAAAGAGACCTTTTTTGCGGCAACTTTCATTACTGTTGTCTTTTTCGCGATATCCATCACGTTGATTGTTCAGATCCTGAGTACCAAAAACCATACGCGGAACGAACTTAATACGAATATATCCAACCTGAGTCATACCCTCGATACCTATTCGGAGGGGATTATTCGGCAAAGCGAGATGTTGATAAAAAACATTTCTGACGTAACGGAAATATATGGCATGGATCCCGGGCAGTTATTAAACATTAAGAAAATACTCGCCGACCAGAATCAGCTTCTCACCCAGTTGAATAACATCATTATTTATGATGATAAGGGAAATAAAGTTATCGCTTTGCAGGAGAATTTTTTGGGCAGGAGTAACAGCGCTGACCGGTTTTTCTTCATCCATCATCGGGATAATAATTCAAAGGAGATCTTTATCGGCCCACCTGTAGTGAGCCGAACGAATGGTCAGTGGGTGATCACCGTTAGCCGACGGCTGGAAGATAACGAAGGGAATTTTAAAGGTGTTGCTGTATTAACGCTGAATATCGCCACTTTTTTGCAAACCTATGGAAAGCTGGACATTGGAAAACAGGGCGCGATTGCGTTAACCAGTGACTCTGGAATCGTGCTTTTACGTTATCCTTTTGATGCTAACTATATGGGCAGGGAAATTTCGGACTCGCCATTATTTACGGATTATTTAAAAAGAGGGAATTCCGGGATCGCAACGTCTGTTTCGCGTTTCGATAAAATAGAGCGTATTTATTCATTTCAAAAAAATAAACGCTATGGTTTGGTTACCACCGTTGCCGTTAGCGTCGATGAAGCTATGGCCTCGTGGCGTCGTCAGTCTGAAATTCTTGCTGCTATCATCCTGTTTCTTATTGGCTGCGTCAGTTTCTCCAGCTATTACCTCATTCAGGATGTTCGCAACCGTATCCGCATCGGTAAAGAGCTGTCGGCAGCAAAAGAATCTCTGGCGTCTGAGAATGCCGAGTTGCAAGTGATGGCGACGGAAGATGGTTTAACCGGGCTTGCGAATCGGCGCAAATTCGATGAGGCTTTAGTGATCGAAGTGGCGAAATGTGCCAGTCACAAACAGCAGATTGCACTGCTATTAATTGATGTCGATTACTTTAAAAAATATAACGACAATTACGGGCATATTGCCGGTGATAGCTGTTTACAGGTAGTTGCCGAAACGTTGAAAAAGACCATTAGTGAGCCGCCTTTTCTGGCCGCCAGATATGGCGGAGAAGAGTTTGTGGTTATTCTGCCTGAAACGGATGCGCGCTCCGCAGAGAATATGGCCAGAAAAATAGGCCGTAATATTAAGGCCGGGAATATTCCCCACGCGCAAAGCCCTCTTGGCGTCGTGAGTGTGAGCATTGGTGTTGCCGCCGGGTTTGCCGCCGCACTTAAGGGTAACGAAGTGACACTCATCGAATTCGCGGATGAGGCGCTTTACGCAGCGAAATCTTCAGGACGTGACCGCGTGGTCACATCACGCCGTGAAATAGTGTGATGTGAGCACAGTTGTCACACGTGCCGAAGCAGCTTGCTGCGCAACCTGGATATCCGCCACTGGCGCTAAGTTGACGTACCATGTGAATCCCTGTTTGCGATGAATTGTGTTCACCCGTCCCAAAAAGCGCAAAAAAATGTTTCCAGGTCGCATAAAGATGCTTTTCAGCTCTCGACGTATTGCGTCTTGCTGCCTATGATGCTTGGGTTTCGCTTTTTTTAATTATCCTGAGGACACAGGGGCAGGGGGAGAGAAATGCGCGCAGCGTTTTTAGTAGGATGTGCCGCTTTATTATTATCGGCATGCAGCAGTGAACCCGTTCAGCAAGCGACCGCAGCACACGTTGCGCCAGGGCTTAAAGCCGCGATGTCAAGTGGTGGTCAGGCGAATTGCGCGATGATTGGTGGTTCGTTGTCAGTTGCCCGGCAACTCGATGGTTCAATGGTGGGAATGTGTGCTTTGCCAAATGGCAAACGCTGCAGTGAGCAGTCGCTTGCCACCGGGAGCTGCGGCAGTTACTGAGCGTTCGCCGCGCGCGTGTAAATCAGGGTTTGCGTCGCCGTCGCCAGCGTCAGCTGGTTGTCAGTCAGATCAACCTGTGCGCCTTCGCTGAGCATCGCATTAATGGTGTGATCCAGTTCGTTACGCTGCTGGTCAGGGCAAAGCATCATGGTCATGCCCATCTGTTTGACGGTTAATTTGCCTTCAGAGAGTTTTCCCTGGCCCATAAAGCCGTTGCACATTTTGCCGGATACGCGCAGGTCTTTATCAAAACGGATTTCCGGTGCCGGGCCATTACCCTGCACGGACTGGCCGTTTACGGTGGTCAGCACAAATCGTTGGTCTGCCAGTTGCTGTGGTTTCAATGTGTCGGTGCGGGAACTCACGCAGCCAGAAAGCGCTACGCTCAACGCAACCAAAGTCATAATTTTCTTCATCTCGTCCTCTAAGGGGTTATCCATTACGTGGGGGATTCTAACAGGCTAAGCCTGGGCGTCATCGGGGTTTGTCCGAAAGGGTTCCCGTGCAGGCAGGGGAACCCCGGATAATCAGGCCAGCGCATTCGGGCAGGTTTCGCCGTCGCGTAACTGGCGCAGGTTTTCCAGCGTTGTTTCGGAAATGCTAATCAACGCTTCGGCCGTCAGGAATGCCTGATGACCGGTAAACAGCACGTTGTGGCAGGCTGATAAACGACGGAACACGTCGTCCTGAATAACATCGTTGGATTTATCTTCAAAGAAGAGATCGCGTTCGTTTTCATACACATCCATTCCCAGCGCGCCGATCTTTTGCGTTTTCAGCGCTTCTATCGCAGCTTGTGAATCCACTAATCCGCCACGGCTGGTATTGATGATCATTACGCCATCTTTCATCTGATCAAAGGCGTCGCGGTTAAGCAGGTGGAAGTTTTCCGGCGTAAGCGGGCAGTGCAGGGAGATGACATCCGCCTGTGAAAACAGCGTAGGCAGATCAACATACTCCACGCCAAGCTCCAGCGCTGCAGCGCTCGGATACGGGTCGAATGCCAGCAGGCGCATGCCAAACCCTTTCAGAATACGCAGCGCCGCAACGCCAATTTTACCGGTGCCGATAACGCCCGCCGTTTTACCGTACATGGTGAAGCCGGTCAGCCCTTCCAGGGAAAAGTTAGCATCGCGGGTACGTTGATACGCGCGGTGAATGCGGCGGTTCAGGGTCATCATCATGCCAATCGCATGTTCCGCCACCGCTTCCGGGGAGTAGGCCGGAACACGCACGACCTGCAAACCCAGCTCTTTTGCCGCATCGAGATCAACATTGTTGAACCCGGCACAGCGCAGGGCGATAAATTTCACGCCGAGCTTTTTCAGCTCTTCCAGCACCGGGCGGCTGCCATCGTCGTTAACAAAAATGCAGACCCCATCACAGCCATTCGCGGTTTTTGCAGTCTTTTCGGTTAACAGAAAGTCGAAAAATTCAAGATCGTAGCCATATTTCTCGTTTACCTGCTGCAAATACTTTTTATCGTATTGCTTTGTGCTGTATATCGCGAGTTTCATAAGACTTTCTCCAATGGTTTTCTACCCACATTATCACGTTTTAAAATTATTATGTAAACGTTCAAATTTTATTGACAACCATGGGTGCGGTGAATGTATCCAGTTCAGTATATCCGCTGCTAGCGCAATTGTTTCAACGAGCCAATGGCGCCCCAGTTGATCGCCAGGGCAGTGAATACGCCGATAAGCCATGGAATTTTGGAGTCGTGAAAGTAATTAGCGCTGAGATAATCGCTGAAGGTAAAGCAGGTGAAAACGGTGGTGCCGATAAACCAGCCGCGAATTAAAGAGCCTTTTGTGAACATACGCTGAATCCATAAATTAATGATATTAAAACACTATTCTCTGTAACTACTGAAAATGCAATCGCCAGACTATGATTAAAATGGCTCGCGCCTTCAAAGGGGCGGTCAAACATGCCACAATAACCGCCAGAATCGGCTTAATCACATGCAAAATCAGGATATTAGCTACCCATGAAGGGTAAATACAAAGCCGCCATCGCCCTGGTGTTACTGTTCATTCTGTTGCCGCTTACGCTGCTGCTGACGCTTGCACAATGGGTACCGACGCTGGTCGGGATCTGGTTGCCAGCCGGCACGCGTATCGCCATGGAAGAGAGCCCGCGATTCACCCGTCATGCGTTAAAAATCCCCGATCTGCGCTATCTGGTCGGCGATTGTCAACTGGCGTCATTACAGAACGCCGAACTGACACACCCCAGCCGCTGGCAGCTTCATATTGGCGCGCTGGATATTAACACCGCCTGCCTGAATAAACTGCCACAAAGTGAAACTGTTTCTGACGCGCCGCGCACGCTGGCCGAATGGCAAGCCTTGCTTCCTTATAGCTGGCTGACGGTGGAGCGTTTTACCGTTTCGCCGTGGAAAACCTGGGCAGGCAAATTATCCGCGTCGTTGACACCGGATGTGCAGCAACTCACTTATTCTGGCGCGCGCGTTGAACTCCACGCCCGTTTGCGCGGGCAGACGCTGACGGTTAGTCGCATGGCGCTGCGTCTTGTCGATGATCAGCCGCCGTTTACGCTCGGTGGTGAATTTACCCTGCCGGACGTTCCAAATAGTGTTCCCATTAACGGACATATGGAAAGCACCTTAACCCTGTCGCAGCAGCCGGGCGTGGTGGATGTCGATCTCGACTGGCGCGATAACGAAGGGCAACTGGTGGTCATGGCGCGCGATCAGGGCGATCCGCTGCTCGATCTGCCGTGGCAGCTTACGCCCGACCAATTGACCATTAGTGATGGGCGCTGGAACTGGCCCTATCAGGGCTTTCCGCTGAGCGGTCGCGTTGGCTTAAAAGTGGATAACTGGCAACAGGGGCTGGAAAAGGCGCAGTTCAGTGGCCGGTTAAACGTGCTGACGCAGGGCGACGCCGGGAAAGGCAATGCGGTGCTGACCATTGGCCCGGGTCGTCTTGGTATCGACAAGAATGATATGCCGCTGCAGCTGACCGGCGAAGCAAAGCAGGGTGATCTGGTGTTTTATGCGGTACTTCCCGCCCATCTGAGCGGCAGCGCTGACGATCCGCAACTGACTTTTACGCCTGGCGCGCTGCTGCGCTCGCGCGGACGGGTGATTGATTCGTTAAATATTGATGAAGTGCGCTGGCCGCTGGCGGGCGTCAAGCTGACTCAGCACGGTATTGACGGGCGTTTGCAGGCCATCCTTCGCGCGCATGAGAATGCGATGGGGGACTTCCGTCTACATCTTGATGGCCAGGCGCAGGATTTTCTGCCGGATAACGGCCTGTGGCGCTGGCGCTACTGGGGCGACGGCAATTTCACGCCGATGAACGCGCGCTGGGATGTCGCGGGTCGCGGCGAATGGAATGACAACACGATTACGCTTAACGATCTTTCGACCGGCTTTGACCAGTTGCAATATGGCGCGATGCACATGGCTACGCCCCGGTTAGTGCTGGATGCGCCAGTAAAATGGGTGCGTGATGCGGCAAACCCGCAATTCACCGGCGCACTGACGCTGGATGCCGGGCAAACCAGTTTCAGCGCGGGAAGCGTCTTACCGCCTTCGACGTTGACATTCAGCGTCGATGGCGACGATCCGACCATGTTTCAGTTTAAAGGCGCGTTGCAGGCCGATACGATTGGCCCGGTGCAGGTTAATGGCCGCTGGGACGGTGAGCGTTTGCGTGGGCAGGCGTGGTGGCCGCGTCAGGCGCTCTCGGTATTCCAGCCGCTTATTCCCCCTGACTGGAAAATGAAACTGCTGGATGGCGCATTGTATGCGCAGGTCGCCTTTTCCGCCGCAGCGGATCAAGGCTTTGAAGCAGGCGGTCACGGCGTGCTAAAAAGCGGCAGTGTCTGGACGCCAGACAACCAAATTCGCGGCGTCGATTTTGTGCTGCCATTCCGCTACCAAGAAGGGCGCTGGCAGTTGGGCACCCGCAGGCCGGTTTCGCTGCGCATTGGTGAGATAACAAACCAGGTGACGGCGAAAAACGTCACCGCCGATTTGCAGGGCGCGTGGCCATGGAGTGAAGAAAATCCGCTGGTATTAAGCGATGTCAGCGTCGATGTGCTGGGCGGGAAAGTGACTATGCAGCAGTTACGTATGCCGCAGCACGACCCGGCGCTGCTGCGTCTGAAGCACATTTCCGCCAGTGAGTTAATCAGCGCGGTAAATCCGAAACAGTTTGCGCTTTCCGGGCCGTTTGACGGCGCGCTGCCGCTGTGGCTGGATAACCCGCAATGGATCATTAAAGATGGTTGGTTGCACAACCCCGGCCCGATGACGCTGCGGATCGATAAAGATACCGCCGATGCGGTGGTGAAAGACAACATGGCGGCGGGCGCGGCGATTAACTGGCTGCGCTATATGGAAATTTCCCGTTCATGGACGAAGATCAATCTGGATAATTTGGGGTTGTTGACGCTGCAGGCCACCCTGCGCGGCACCAGTTTTGTCGATGGCAAAAGCAGTACCGTGAATTTGAACTATACCCATGAGGAGAATGTATTCACCTTATGGCGCAGTTTACGTTTTGGCGACAATTTGCAGTCATGGCTTGAGCAACACGCGGCGCTACCGCAAGCCCACTGCGCGAAGGGCGAAGAGTGTGAGGATAAAAAATGAGAACCCTGAAAGCCGTGCCCGTATTGATGGCGACAATGCTGCTGGCCGCCTGCACGCCGCGCATTGAGGTAGCGGCGCCGAAAGAGCCGATCACCATCAATATGAATGTGAAGATCGAGCATGAAATTCACATCAAAGTGGATAAAGACGTAGAAACCCTGCTGAAAACCCGTAGCGACTTATTCTGAGGCGATAATGAAAAAAAGTGTCATAAGCGCGCTGCTGGCCGTTGGCCTTTTCAGCGCAACCGCTCAGGCGCTGACGCTTGATGAGGCCCGCACTCAGGGGCGCGTCGGTGAAACGCTCAATGGATATGTCGCGCCGATAAGCCAGGATAAAGAGACACTTGCGCTGGTTGAACGCATTAACAAAGCGCGCACTGAGAGCTACCAGCAACTGGCCGATCGCAACAACATCGCCGTCGATGACGTTGCCAGAATGGCCGGGCAGAAACTGGTGGAGCGCGCGAAGCCCGGCGACTATGTGCAGGGCATTAACGGTAAATGGCTGAAGAAACAGTAAGCGGCGCGTTACCTTCCTGGGCAAGATGCTGGCGCAACCACGCCAGCGCCTCCTCGGCCCGGCGGGTTAATGGCCACTCGGCACGGTGAATCAGCCACAGAGTATCCACCGCATGAACCGGATCGCTGTCGACCTGCAACAACGCCTGGCGAGGATAAGCCAGCCGCGCGTAGCGGGGCAGCACGGTAAACCCCAGCCCGCGAGCCACCGGTTCGGCAATCAACCCGATATGATTAATAAACCCGCTCACCGGCAACGTATGAATGCCCGGATTGCCGGGAAAGCGGCGGCTTAACAGACGCGTCGCCATCGCATTGCCATCCGGGTGGTTAATAAACCCGAGCGTGTGCAAATCCTGCCAATTATTCAGCGCGAATCCGGCTGGCAATAATAACTCCAGCGGTTCTTCGGTAAATTTATCTGCCACCAGACGGGTGTCATCCGGCTGCTGAGTCACCAGACCTAATTCAAAACGGTTTTCTGCAATCGCCGTGATCACCGTGTGATCGGGAGCAAAGCGATAGCGGATGCTCAGCTCGGGGCGGGCTTGCTGCAAATTGAGCAATAACGGGTAGATACGCAGGCCGATACTGCCTGGGCTTATCACGCTTATCTCTCCACCGTGATGCGCTTTATCATCCAGCCGGTGCATCAGGCGTTTGTTGGCCTGCTCCAGTTCCAGGCAATATTCACGTAACGCAATACCCTGCGGGGTTAATTCCAGCGTGCGTTTGCCGCGTAACATCAACGTGCCGGTTTGCTGCTCCAGTTGGCGAATGTGCTGGCTCACCGCCGCCTGCGTAATGCCAAGCCTGTCGGCGGCGCGGGTGAAAGATCCCGCCTGGATCAGCGCCGAAAAAGAACGTAACAGATGCGGATTAAACATAATGAATATTTATAGAAATGATAAGTGATTGGCTATTTTCATTATAATTAGCCCGGTATAGGCTTGTCGACGCGTCTTAACCAACGACGCTGATTAACGTGGTGAATCCCCCTATGCGGCGGGGCGCTTTGGTCGGTTTTACATTGCTGCGCAGGCTATGGGATCAAACGTAGCCTACCGGGAGGCACCCGGCACCACGCCTCTTAGGCTGTATTTCCAGGATCGATTATGGACAACCCGGGACTCTTATCGAGTGTACATTTGCTGTATCTGGCTTCGCATAACTTACGTCTGCTGATCGATGAGAAAATAAAAGAGTACGAACTCGGCTTTAATAGCTGGATGGTCCTTGTTTTCATCCGCAACGAGCCAGCCCTATTAACCCAGCGGGAAATCGCCGCGCGGCTGGGGCTAAAAGAGCCGAGCGTCGGCGAGCTTATTAAGCAATTAATGAAACGTAAATACCTGGCCAGAGCCGTGGATGTGCACGATCGTCGTAAATATGCCATCAAAATCACCGCGCCAGGAATGGCAACTTATGATGCCGTTCAGCAGGCGTTAATGCCGGTGCTGAGGAATGTGTTTAATGCTCTGGATTTATCACATCTGCAGAAGGCGCTTACCACCATTCTGCTGACCACCAAAGAGTACATTGCGGAAGGTGAATAGCCGGAAAAGCGGGAGAAAGCACCCTCCCACCAAGAGGTGAGAGGGGGAAATCTTAGGCAGCCACCAGGCTGTCGATGGCGGCTTTGGCGTCGGTCTGCGCTTTGGTCGCCACTTCCGGACCGTAAGCAATGCCTTCTGCGAAGACAAAGTTGACATCGGTAATGCCGATAAAGCCGAGGAACAATTTCAGGTACGGGGCAACCAGATCAGACGGGGTATCTTTATGGATACCGCCACGGCTGGAAACCACGACTACGCGTTTACCTTTCACCAGACCTTCCGGACCTGCTTCGGTATAACGGAACGTTACGCCAGCACGCGCCACCAGGTCGAAGTAGTTTTTCAGCTGCGTCGGGATGTTAAAGTTGTACATAGGGGCGTTAATGACAATCACGTCATGCGCTTGCAGCTCAGCAATCAGCTCGTCGGAAAGCGACAGTGCTTCCTGCTGACGCGGTGTCAGCGGGGCATCGCTCGGGCGCAGCGCGCCAACCAGTTCGCCATCCAGCACAGGGATCGGGTTAGCGGCCAGGTCACGCACGGTAATGTGATCCGCTGCGTGTTTTTCACGCCACTGTTCAACGAAATAATCGGCCAACTGACCAGACTGTGAGTACCCTGCCAGAATACTGGATTTAAGAACTAAAACTTTGCTCATTGGGTGTTTCCTTTATTGTATTTGCAATGGGTTGCCCCGTGACGTCATGACACTCTATTCACAAAATCTCTACATGAATAGCGCAATATATCGAATCCTATGTTCGAATTTCTTGAACAAGAAAAGGATTACTGCGATGTGCTATCCTACTGCGATTGCGAACTTAAGATGTTTCCCGGCAGTGCTCTGCCCAATAACGCTATGACAGAACAACAGAAATTGACGATTACCGATCTCAGCGCGCAGCTCAACACCCTGATGCTACGCGACCAGCAGCGCTTCGCCCGCCGCCTGCATGGCAGCAAGAAAGTTAAAAATCCTGAATCTCAGCAAGCACTGCTGCAGACGCTGGCGCAAGAGATAAGCGAAGCCGCCGGAAAAGTGGCGCAGCGCGAAGCCGCGCGACCGACCATTGATTACCCGGATAACCTGCCGGTCAGCCAGAAAAAACAGGCAATCCTCGAAGCTATCCGCGATAACCAGGTGGTGATTGTGGCCGGCGAAACCGGCTCCGGTAAAACCACGCAGTTACCGAAAATTTGCATGGAGCTGGGGCGCGGTATTAAAGGGCTGATTGGTCATACTCAGCCGCGTCGTCTGGCGGCGCGCACCGTTGCCAACCGTATTGCCGAAGAGCTGAAAACTGAACCAGGCGGCTGCATCGGCTATAAAGTGCGTTTCAGCGATCATGTCAGCGACAACACCATGGTCAAGCTGATGACCGACGGTATTCTATTGGCGGAAATCCAGCAGGATCGCCTGCTGATGCAATACGACACCATCATCATCGATGAGGCGCACGAACGCAGCCTGAACATCGATTTTCTGCTGGGTTACCTGCGTGAATTACTGCCGCGCCGCCCGGATCTGAAAATCATCATCACCTCCGCCACCATCGATCCGCAACGTTTCTCGCGCCATTTCAATAACGCGCCCATTATCGAAGTGTCCGGGCGTACCTACCCGGTGGAAGTGCGCTACCGGCCGATTGTCGAAGAAGCGGATGACACGGAACGCGACCAGTTACAGGCGATTTTCGATGCGGTGGACGAGCTTGGGCGCGAAAGTGCAGGCGATATTCTGATCTTCATGAGCGGTGAACGGGAAATCCGCGACACCGCCGATGCCCTGAGCAAGCGCGATCTGCGCCACACAGAGATCCTGCCGCTGTATGCGCGTTTATCAAATAGTGAACAGAACCGCGTATTCCAGCCGCACAACGGGCGACGCATCGTGCTGGCGACCAACGTAGCGGAAACGTCGCTGACGGTACCGGGCATCAAATATGTCATTGATCCGGGTACCGCGCGCATCAGCCGCTACAGCTATCGCACCAAAGTGCAGCGCCTGCCGATTGAGCCGGTTTCGCAGGCTTCCGCGAACCAGCGTAAAGGGCGCTGCGGCCGCGTGTCGGAAGGGATCTGTATTCGTCTCTATTCGGAAGACGATTTCCTGTCACGTCCGGAATTTACCGATCCGGAAATTCTGCGCACCAACCTGGCGTCGGTCATTCTGCAAATGACGGCTTTAGGGCTCGGTGATATCGCCGCCTTCCCGTTTGTTGAAGCGCCGGATAAACGCAATATTCAGGACGGTGTACGCCTGCTGGAAGAGTTGGGCGCGATCACCACCGACGAACAGCAGACGGCGTATAAACTGACGCCGCTCGGCCGCCAGCTATCGCAACTGCCGGTCGATCCGCGCTTAGCGCGTATGGTGCTGGAAGCGCAAAAACATGGTTGTGTGCGCGAAGCGATGATCATTACCTCGGCGCTGTCGATTCAGGATCCGCGCGAACGGCCGCTGGATAAAAAGCAGGCGTCAGACGAGAAGCATCAGCGCTTCCATGATAAAGAGTCCGACTTCCTCGCGTTTGTGAACCTGTGGAACTACCTGGGCGAGCAGCAAAAAGCACTCTCGTCAAACCAGTTCCGCCGTCAGTGCCGGGTGGATTACCTGAACTATCTGCGCGTGCGTGAATGGCAGGATATCTACACCCAACTGCGCCAGGTGGTGAAAGAGTTAGGGATCCCGGTCAACAGTGAGCCTGCGGAATATCGCGAAATTCATATTGCGTTGTTAACCGGTTTGCTGTCGCACATTGGTATGAAAGACGCCGACAAACAGGAATTTACTGGCGCGCGGAATGCCCGTTTTTCCATCTTCCCCGGTTCTGGTTTATTCAAAAAACCGCCGAAATGGACAATGGTGGCAGAACTGGTGGAAACCAGCCGTTTATGGGGGCGCATCGCCGCGCGTATCGATCCGGAGTGGGTTGAACCGGTAGCGCAGCACCTGATTAAGCGTTCATACAGTGAACCGCACTGGGAGCGGGCGCAGGGTGCGGTGATGGCAACGGAAAAAGTGACCGTTTATGGTCTGCCGATCGTTGCGGCGCGCAAAGTAAACTACAGCCAGATAGACCCGATGCTTTGTCGTGAACTCTTTATTCGCCACGCGCTGGTCGAGGGTGACTGGCAAACCCGGCATGCTTTCTTTCGCGATAACCTGAAACTGCGCGCGGAAGTGGAGGAACTGGAGCACAAATCCCGCCGCCGCGACATTCTGGTGGACGACGAAACACTGTTTGAGTTTTATGACCAGCGCATCAGCCACGAGGTGATCTCCGCCCGCCATTTCGATAGCTGGTGGAAAAAGGCCAGCCGTGAAGCCCCCGATCTGCTCAACTTCGAAAAGAGCATGCTGATTAAAGAGGGCGCAGAGGGTGTCAGTAAGCTCGATTACCCCAACTTCTGGCATCAGGGCAACCTGAAGCTACGCCTGAGTTACCAGTTTGAACCGGGCGCGGATGCCGACGGCGTCACGGTGCATATTCCGCTGCCGTTATTAAACCAGGTTGAAGAGAGCGGATTTGAGTGGCAAATTCCCGGCCTGCGTCGCGAACTAGTGATTGCGCTGATTAAATCGCTGCCGAAACCGACGCGGCGCAACTTCGTTCCCGCGCCGAACTATGCCGAAGCGTTTTTGGGGCGCGTCACGCCGCTGGAACTGCCGTTGCTGGATGCGCTGGAGCGCGAACTGCGCCGGATGACCGGCGTTACCGTCGACCGTGACGACTGGCACTGGGATCAGGTGCCCGATCACCTGAAAATCAGCTTCCGCGTAGTGGATGACAAGAACAAGAAGCTGCTGGAAGGGCGCTCGCTGGCCGAACTGAAAGAGCGCCTGAAAGGCAAAGTGCAGGAAACTCTTTCTGCGGTTGCTGATGATGGTATCGAGCAGAGCGGTTTGCATATCTGGAGTTTTGGCCAGCTGCCGGAAAGCTACGAGCAAAAACGCGGTAACTATAAGGTTAAAGCCTGGCCTGCGCTGGTCGATGAACGTGACAGTGTCGCGATCAAGCTGTTCGATAACCCGCTGGAGCAGCAACAGGCGATGTGGCGCGGTATCCGCCGCCTGCTGTTGCTGAATATTCCGTCGCCGATTAAATATCTGCACGAAAAATTGCCGAACAAAGCCAAACTGGGGCTCTATTTCAACCCGTACGGCAAAGTGCTGGATCTGATTGATGACTGCATTTCCTGCGGCGTGGACAAACTGATTGATGAAGCGGGCGGCCCGGTGTGGACGGAGGAGAACTTCGCCGCGCTGCATGAAAAAGTGCGCGCCGAACTGAACGAAACGGTGGTAGAGATCGCCAAACAGGTCGAACAGATCCTGACGGCGGTGTTCACTATCAACAAGCGGCTGAAAGGGCGCGTTGATATGACCATGGCGCTCGGGCTGTCGGATATCAAAACGCAAATGAGCGGTCTGGTGTATCGCGGATTTGTTACCGGCAACGGTTTCCGCCGTCTGGGCGACACGCTGCGTTACCTGCAAGCCATCGAGAAGCGGCTGGAAAAACTGGCTGTCGATCCGCACCGCGACCGCGCGCAGATGCTGAAAGTCGAGCAGACGCAGCAAGCCTGGCAGCAGTGGCTGAATAAACTGCCGCCGGCACGCCGGGAAGATGAGGATGTAAAAGCGATCCGCTGGATGATCGAAGAGCTGCGCGTCAGCTACTTTGCGCAGCAGCTGGGGACACCGTATCCCATCTCCGATAAACGTATCCTGCAGGCAATGGAGCAGATTAGCGCATGATGACAGGAGTTAGCCCGGTAGCCGGGCTAACTCCATCACTTCAGCTATCGCCGGATAAGCGAGTTCACCATCCGGCAATGACTGGCACCGGCAACCTTACGCATTTACCCAGGCAAGCGTAAAGCCATCCCAGCCTTTGACGCCGACCGTTTGCATGGCGGTGGCCGTCAGGCGCGGATCGGCACCAATCATCTCAATAAATTTGCGCACACCCTGCACGCTGGCATCGGTGGTGGTCGGGTTAGTCACTTCACCGTCGCGCACGACGTTATCGCCAATAATCAGCGTACCCGGACGGGCATAGTGCATTGCCCATTTCAGATAGTTCGGGTTATTGGGTTTATCGGCGTCGATAAAAATCAGATCGAACGGCGGGCGTTCGCCGAGGTTTTCCAGCGTCTGCAGCGCCGGGTCTTCGGCGACGGTGACCTGATGCGCTACGCCGGCAAGCTGCAGGTTTTCGCGCGCTATCGCCGCGTGTAGCGGATCGGCTTCCAGCGTCAGCAGTTCGCCGCCGGTTGGCAGCTCGCGCGCCATCCACACCGTGCTGTAACCGCCGAGCGTACCGATTTCAAGAATGCGCTTCGCCCGCACCATGCGCACAAACAGCGCCAGTAATTGCCCCTGAGCGGGCGAAACATCAATGGCCGGAAGCCCTGCGCGCTGGTTATTTGCCAGCACCTGCGTTAGGATTTCATCTTCCGGAATCAGCTGTTTTACTAAGTATTCGTCAACCGCGGACCACTTCTGCTGCATAGCATTACTCCTGGTTTATTAGAAACTTAATTCAGCCCGGACCAGCCGCCTCCCAATGCGCGATAGAGATCCACCTGCGCCAGTAACAGATTGTTTTTAACCTGCACCGCGCTCAGTTGAGCGGAAAACAGCGTGCGCTGGGCATCCAGCACGTCCAGATAAGAGGAATAACCGTTGTGATAACGGTTTTGCGCAATGCGTAACGTCTCTTGTGCCACATCGACTTGCCCGGCAAGCTCGGTGAGTTGCTCGCCCAGACTGGTGATGGCATCGAGGCTATCGTTCACCTCTTTGAATGCGTTGCGCACGGTTTTTTCAAAGGTATAAAGCGCCTGATTACGCTGCGACATCGAGACATCGACCTGCGCATTCAGCGCCTGGCGGTTGAGCAATGGGGCAAGAATGCTGCCGCCAATGCTCCATAGCCGCAGCGGATTATCCAGCAAACCGGGCAGCGTATCGTCCTGCATGCTGCCGGTTGCCGTCAGGTTAATCGACGGCAGTAATTTCGCCTGTGACGAAGCCAGAGTGGCATCGGCGGCAATCAACTGGCGCTGCGCCTGCACAATGTCCGGACGCCGGTTAAGCAAACTCGACGGTAACTGTGAGGGCAATTTCAGCGGCGTTAAGGTTGCAAATTCACCACGATTGACCGCGCCCGGATTATTACCCAACAGCACACTCAACGCATTTTCCTGCTGGCTTATCTGATGTTGCAGCACCGGGATCTGCGCGCGCGTGCTGCGCAACTCGGAATCTGATTGCATCAGCTCCAGCCGCGAAGTATAGCCGGTCTCATACTGGCGGCGGGCAAGTTTGAGCGCATCTTCCCGCGCTGCCAGCGTAGATTGCGTGACCTGTAATTGCGCATCCAGCGACAGCAGCGTGAGATAACCGGAAGCGACATTGGTCGCCACCGTCAAATCAGCCGCCGCCGCTGCGGCTTTCTGCGCCTCCAGCGAGGCGTCTGCCGCGCGAGAGGCGCTGCGGCTGGCGCCCCAGATATCGACGTTATAACTGGCCGTCAGATTGCCCTTGTACAAGGTGCTGTGAATGGGTAAACCCGTCGCGGCAGATTGCGACCGTGCACGAGTGCCGGAAATGCCCGCGTCCAGCTCGGGAAAAAGGGCGCTGTCGGCGGCATAAACCCGCGCCTGATATTCATTGACCCGCTCGCGGGCAATCAGCACGTCGCTGTTATGGCGCAGTGCCTGGTCGACATAGCGGTTTAGCTGGCTGTCGTGAAAGTTGCGCCACCAGACGCTATCCGTTTTGCTGACCGGACCCGCCTCGCTGCGCCAGGCTGCCGGGATCTGCAGCGACGGTTGGGCTTGCTGAACATCGGCGGACTGGCAAGCGGCAAGGGTGAGACTCAACGCGACAACGGTGAGGCGCCGCTTCATTGCTCTGCCTCCCGCGTATCAATATGCACCTGCACCGACATCCCAGGGCGCAGCCTTGCCAGCTCGTCGGGTTTCGCCTCCACCTGGATGCGCACCGGAATGCGCTGGGCGATTTTGACAAAGTTACCGGTGGCGTTATCCGGGCTGATGGCGCTGAATTCCACGCCGGTGGCCGGCGAGATACTCTCTACGCGCCCGTGGTAGCTGCGCCCGTCCAGCGCATCAACGGTAAAACGCACCGCTTGCCCGACAACTACATTTGCCAGTTGCGTCTCTTTCAGGTTGGCGATGACCCAGCGTTGCGATGGCACCAGCGAGGTCAGGTGCGTTCCGGCGGTGACATACGCACCAAGTCGCACGCTGATTTGCCCCAGTTGCCCATCGCGAGGGGCGACGATACGGGTGTTTTGCAGATCGATTTGCGCCAGTTCAAGCGCGGCTTTGGCGTTTTCCACATCCGCCTGTAACGATCCGCGATTAACAATAGCGGTTTGCAGATCCTGGCGCGACATTTCAAGTGTCGCTTGTGCCTGGGCGATACTGGCGGTGTTTTGCGCGGCGGTGGCGAGTGCAGCGTCGCGTTCACGGATGGAGAGCGAACCGTCTGCGGTCAGCGCTTTCACGCGTTTTAAATCTGCCTGCGATTTCAGATCCTGCGCTTTCGCGCTGGCAAGCGCGGCTTCGTTGCGGGCAATGACGGCCTGCGCGCTTTTTCGCTGCTGGAGGTTGTTATCCAGCGCTGCCAGCTTCATCGCCAGCGTGGCTTTCGCCTGATCGACGCGCTGGCGGTAGATTCGATCATCGATCTGCATAATCAGATCGCCTTTTTTCACGACCGCGAAATCCTGAACTGGCACTTCAGTGATATAGCCGTTCACCTGCGGGCTGATAAATGTCGTCTGACCGCGCACATAGGCGTTATCGGTAAACTGGGTATGGCGCGTAAACGGCGGCAACTGCCAGGCGTAAAGAATGACGAGTACGCCCACCAGGCCAATCGCGGCGGCGGAAAAAAGAGAAACCACACGTAAATTGCTGCGGGTATTGGCCCGCTCTTTGGCGGCATCCTGCTGGCTCATAGACACTCCAGTAACATTATTATTTGCTCCCAGTGGCCCGCTTCAACACAAGGCGGGCAGTAATGCGCAGGCGCAACAAGCGCCATAAAATCCAAATCAGCGTGGCGACGGCAATGCTGGCCGTCAGCAGATACGTATCGTTGTAAGCCAGAATATTCGCTTCCAGCGTCGACACCGTTTGCAGTTGCGTCACCGCTTGTGTGCTAAGCAATGAGCTGTCGCCAAGCTGGCTTTGAAACATCTGGCTGTAATATTGCAAACGCTCATTGACGAGTGGGTTCAGGGTGGTGAGTTGGTCCGCTAACAGGCTGGAGTGATACTTTTCCCGCCAGGTCTGAAACGTGCCGAGGATCGCCGAACCCAGCAGCCCGCCGATATTCTGGCTCATGCCAAACAGCACCGAGAAACTGACCAGGTTGCGCGGCTCCGCCACCACGCCGCCAATTCCTGCCAGCATCGCCGGTGCGATAAAAAACGCACTGGCAAAACCGAGTAAAAACTGGCTTAACATCAACTGATTGGGCCGCGTCAAACTGGTCGACTGGCTATCGAGCAGCGAGGCGATAATCATCAACGCCAGCGAAGTGACAATCGGCCAGGCCAGCCGCTGGGGTTTAATCGTCAGGCAACTGGCGGTAATACCGCAGACAATACCCGCGAGGATCGACCACGCCAGGCTGGTCATTTGCTCGTTTTGCAGACCGACATATTGCAGCCAGCCAAACACGCCGGTGTTCTGCTCGGCGAGCACAATGCGGATGAGCAGCATAATTAACCCAAGACGCACAATGCTGCCGCTGGAGAGCCAGCGGGTGTTGAGCAGCGGGTTACTGCGATTGTGTTCAAAGGCAATAGCCGAGACGATCAGCACCACGGCACCTGCCAGTGACCAGCCGATCCAGGGCGCCTCAAACCACCAGTCCAGCCGACCCAGCGACAGCACCGCGCACAGCAGCGCCATACCGGGCGCGAGCAGGAAGAAGGTAATGAAATCTTTCTTTTCAAATACTTTTTTACGATCGCCCGGCGGCAATTTTAAGGCGATCACGCAGCCAAGAGAGAGCAGCGCCAGCCCAAGTTCAAACAGATACAGCCCGCGCCATTCATCCAGTTGCAGCAGCTCGGTAGAAAAAAGGCGGGCGATCGGAATGGCCAGCGTCGAACCGGTAATACCAATGGTCAGCGCTTTTAAGCGATGTTTCGCCGGCCAGGCCTGGATTTGATAATAAATACCGAGCGAACTGAGCGCCGCCGCCACCATGCCGTGCGCGGCGCGGACAAACAGGGCAGAACTGAGATCGTTGATAAACAGGTGGAAGAAAGTCACCAGCACATACAGCACCAGAAACCCTTCAGTAAACGCGCGCAGACCGTACTGCTGGCGAAACTTTACCAGCAGCAGGTTAATCGATACGTTGGTCATCACATACACGGCAGGCAGCCAGGCGATTTCCGTCGACCAGGCGGCAAACGTGCCTTGCAGGTTTTGCAGATTAGCTGTCACCATCGCGTTGCCGAGCGCGCCAGTCATACAAACCAGCAGGCCAACGACACCATAGGCGATACGGCGCGGAGTGCTGTGATAGGGCGTGGAAGGCGAACCCAGCAGCATCGGTTTTTCATGTGGCTGCCATTCGCGTGGGCTATACGGGTCGCTTTTCGGCAAACGCATTACATTTTCCTGAGCGGGGCTAATGGTGATCCTTCGCGACGGTACGTTGTGCGCGCATGAACATGTCGGGGAGAGCAGTTATCCATATAAAAACAAAGGTTGTTAATGTAAATGGTTAGCGGGCTAATGATTCTACTTGTGCCGTCAAAGGCAATGCAAGCGCATAAGAAAAATATAGGTTACTGACGTTAAGTGATCTGCTTTATTGATAAAAATAAACAACTATAGGTGACAACGTCACAATGAGTACCGTAACCATTACGCTTACCCAGGCAACCGATCCCGCGTGCCTGCAACTTCAGGACGCGCTTTCTGATTATCTTCAACAACTCACAGGCAGCAGCGGCAGAGCCTCGTTTGACGTTTCAGCCTTAGGTGAGCGAGGCTTCTTTTTGCTGGCACAAGAAAACGCGGTGGCGGTGGGCTGTGTTGCGGTTCGTGAATTGTCCGCCGGGATCGGCGAAATTAAGCGCATGTATGCACGCCCCGGCACGCGCGGCGTAGGCGCGCAGTTGCTCGGCGCGCTGGAGCAACATGCACGGGAACGCGGATTTCAGGCGCTGTGGCTGGAGACGCGCAAAATCAACCAGCGTGCCGTTGATTTCTATCAGCGCAACGGCTTTCGGATCCGTGAAAACTACGGCAACTATAGCGGCAGGCCGGAAGCGGTATGTTTTGAGAAAACGCTGTGACCGGTTCATGGTGAAGATGCGCAGTGTCGTTAGCACGAGCGGCAACAGATAAAACGTATGCCGTTTTTACCAACTTAACACCGGATCACTGGCGCTGCCTTCAATGGGAGCAGATACAGCGGCAACCCGCACATCAGGTTATTGCGCACGTTTCAAACAAGGTTACAGAAACTTACCTGAACCGCTAAGAACAGGATTCGGAGTGATCCCCTGTTCTGCGGGTGTTGACGCGGTAGGCTGTAAGTTAAAGCGAAGGAGGTTCTATGCTGATGACGACTTTTCCCACCGTAGCAGAGCGCACGCTGGCGGCGGCAAATACACTGGGCGCGTGGCTGGCGCAAAATGATTTTGTCGGTAAACCCACGCCCGTGCGGGCTGATGTGGTCATTCTCGCGGGTAATGCTGTCATTCCAACCATTGATGCCGCCTGCGCGCTGGCGGCGGCGCAACAAACGCCGTTACTGATAAGCGGTGGCGTCGGGCACTCCACCACGTTTCTTTATTCCGTTATCGCCCGGCATCCCCGTTACAACGTCGTGCGGACCACCGGACGCGGCGAAGCGGCGATCCTGGCCGATATTGCGCGCCGGTTCTGGCAGATTGATGCGAAACAGATCCTAATTGAGGATAAATCCACTAACTGCGGTGAAAACGCCAGGTTCAGCATCGATATGCTGATGTCGCAGGGGGTAAAACCGAAAACCGTGATGGTGGTGCAGGATCCCACCATGCAACGCCGCACAATGGCGACGTTTGCCCGCATCAGCAAGCAGTGTCACGATGCGCCGCACTGGCTGAGCTGGCCCGGTTTTATTCCCCAGTTAACCAACACGGCAGAAGGTCTCGCATTCCAGCCGCAGCAGCGAGGCTTATGGTCGGTTGAGCGTTATTTATCGTTGCTGCTAGGGGAAGTGCCACGCCTGCGCGATGATGCTAATGGCTACGGGCCAAACGGCCGTGATTTTATCGTTCACGTTGATTTTCCTGAGGAAGTCGACGCTGCCTGGCAGGTTTTAATGGCAGATAAAATCCTTACTGCTGCGCTCGGCAGCCGCGCGTTGTAACCTTAATGCCCGTTTGCGCAGACGTTGGCGCAAACGGGCATTTCCTCCGCTGTCCTTGTCACTGTTTTGTTGCTTTTTCACGCCTCTTTTATGCGTTCTCTCACAAAAGCTGCCCCTGGCTATGGGAATAATGCCGCGCGCAGATAGATTTTTAACAACAAATTCACTTGTTAAAAACAATGTTATTACAGGAGCGAGGCATGACAGCACCGGTACAGCACCCTATGTTTATCGATGGTCAATTCGTCAGCTGGCAAGGCGATACGTGGTTGGATGTCATCAACCCGGCAACCGAAGCTATCCTGGCGCGTATCCCCGATGGCACCGCCGAAGACGCGCGCAAAGCCATTGACGCCGCCGAACGGGCGCAGCCAGGCTGGGAAGCGCTGCCCGCTATCGAACGCGCGGGCTGGTTGCGTAAAATCGCGGCGGGTATTCGTGAAAACGCGCGTGAGATTAGCGCGCTGATTGTCGCCGAAGGGGGAAAAATCCAGCAACTGGCGGAAGTGGAAGTCTCCTTTACCGCCGATTACATCGACTATATGGCCGAGTGGGCGCGGCGCTATGAGGGCGAAATTCTGCAAAGCGACCGTCCGGGCGAAAATATCTTCGTCTTTAAACGCCCGTTGGGTGTGACCACCGGCATTTTGCCGTGGAATTTCCCGTTCTTCCTGATTGCCCGCAAAATGGCACCCGCGCTGATTACCGGCAACACAATCGTGATTAAACCGAGCGAGTTCACGCCGAACAACGCGATCGCCTTCGCGAAAATCGTCCATGATGTCGGCTTACCAAAAGGCGTTTTTAACCTGGTGCTCGGGCGCGGGGAAACCGTTGGGCAGGAGCTGGCGGGGAATCCAAAAGTGGCGATGGTCAGCATGACCGGCAGTGTTGGCGCGGGTGAGAAAATCATGGCGGCGGCGGCGAAAAATATCACCAAAGTGTGCCTGGAACTGGGCGGCAAAGCGCCAGCGATTGTCTTTGACGATGCGGATCTTGAGCTGGCCGTGAAAGCGATTGTCGATTCCCGCGTCATCAACACCGGGCAGGTGTGTAACTGCGCCGAACGCGTGTATGTGCAAAAAGGGATTTATGACCGTTTTGTCAATCGACTTGGCGAAGCCATGAAGGACGTGCAGTTTGGCGATCCGGCGCAGCGCAACGATATTGCGATGGGGCCGCTTATCAATGCGGCAGCACTGCAACGCGTTGAAGAGAAGGTTGAGCGCGCCGTGTCTGAAGGCGCACGTGTGGTGCTGGGCGGCAAAGCGGTCACTGGCAAAGGCTATTTTTACCCGCCGACGCTGCTGCTTGATGTGCGCCAGGAGATGGCCATTATGCATGAAGAGACGTTTGGTCCGGTGCTGCCGGTGGTTGCCTTCGACACGCTGGAAGAGGCGCTGGCGATGGCCAACGACAGCGATTATGGCCTGACGTCGTCGGTTTATACCCGCGATCTGACGACCGCAATGAAAGCCGTGCGGGGTCTGAAGTTTGGTGAAACCTATATCAATCGCGAGAACTTCGAAGCGATGCAGGGCTTCCATGCGGGCTGGCGCAAATCGGGCATTGGAGGGGCGGATGGACGCCACGGCCTGAATGAGTACCTGCAAACGCAAATGGTTTATCTGCAGTCCTGATATACGCGCCCCCGCTGATGGCGGGGGCGCGTTTCAAACTTTGGTTGCTATCCACGCCATCATCAGTTCCGGCCATATTGCTGCGGGTAAACCCAGCGCATCGCGAATGCCAAAACCGTGTTTCCCCTGTTCGAACAGATGCATCTCAACCGGCACGCCAAGGCGGCGCAGGGCAGTGAACATGACCACGCTGTTTTCCACTTTCACTGCCGGGTCATCGACCGCATGCAACAGAAAGGTCGGCGGCGTGTTTTCATCGGCCATTTGCTCTGCAGAGTAGCGGCGGATCTGTTCGTCGCTCGGCGTATCGCCAATCAACTGCTGGCGCGACATCGGGTGGTCAATCTCCTGGTGCATGGTAATAACCGGATAAACCAGCGCCATAAACGCCGGGCGAGCGCTTTGTTTATCCATCTCATCAACGGGGTGGTAGACGTTTTCGTGGTAGCGCGTGCCAAGGCTGGCTGCGGCGTGGCCGCCAGCGGAAAACCCCATAATGCCAATACGTTCGGGGTCGAGGCGCCACTCCTGCGCACGGGCGCGAATGACGCGTATCGCACGTTGCACATCTGCCAGCGGCGCGTTCGCGCCTTCCTCATGCCCATCGCCCGGCAGGCGGTAGGTCATCACAAACAGGGTGTAACCTTTGGCGTTAAAGCAGGGCGCCAGCGCGCTGCCTTCTTTATCCAGTACCACACGACGATAAGAGCCGCCAGGCGTGACCAGAATGCCGACGCCGTTCGGGTTTTGTGGCGCGTAAACGGTAATGTGCGGTGCGCGCACACCGGTGACGGAGCGATCAAAGAGCGAGGGGCCGGTATGATGCTCTTCAAGTTGAAACTGCACCGGGCTTCCCGCAGCACCAGGGGCTTCTCCGGTCGGCCAGACGGGGAACGTCGTGGCGTGTTGTACTGCCACGTTCATCAGGGTGAGTAAATCTTCCGGGCTGATATTTCTCATATGTTGCCTGGTTTGAATACGCCGGGTTATTACCCGGCGTGGATGGAGAGATTACAGTGCGCGATATTTTTCGAGCACGCGAACCAACTGAGTGACAAAACCGTATTCGTTGTCGTACCAGGAGACGGTTTTGACCAGTTGTAGATCGCCAGCTTCGGTGATCTCGGTTTGGGTGGCGTCAAAGACGGAACCGAAATGGCTGCCAATAACATCCGAAGAGACGATCTCATCGTCGGTATAGCCGAAAGATTCATTGTTTTCGGTGGCTTTTTTCAGTGCCTGATGAATTTCATCGACCGTCACTTTTTTCTCTAATATTGAAACCAGCTCAGTAACGGAGCCGGTTTTCACCGGTACGCGCTGCGCGTGGCCTTTCAGCTTGCCGCTCAATGCCGGGATCACCAGACCGATGGCTTTCGCCGCACCAGTAGTGTGCGGAATGATGTTTTCCGCGGCGGCGCGGGAGGCGCGCAGATCTTTACCGCGCGGGCCGTCGACCAGCGCCTGCGTACCGGTGTAGGCGTGAATGGTGGTCATGGTGCCAACTTTAATACCGAAATTATCCTGCAATGCTTTGGCCATCGGCGCGAGACAGTTAGTGGTGCAGGAAGCCACAGAAATAATGGTGTCCTGCGCATTAATCGTGTCGTCGTTAACGTTGTAGACGATAGTTTTCATCTCGCCTGCCGGGGCGGAAATAAGCACTTTTTTGGCACCCGCGTCGATGTGCGCCTGCGATTTTTCGCTCGATGTATAAAAACCGGTACACTCAACGATGATCTCCGCACCGGCGCTGCGCCACGGAATATTTTTCGCCTCTTTCTCCGCATATACCGTGATGGTTTTGCCGTTAACAATCAGCGCATCTTCGGTAAAATCCACGCTCCAGCCGAACGGACCGTAGTTGGAATCATGCTTTAACAAATAGGCCAGCACTTTGGGTGAGGTCAGATCGTTGATCGCTACCACCTCCGCATCGCTGTTGGTTTCCAGCAGGCGACGTAACACCAGGCGCCCAATGCGCCCAAATCCATTAATGCCAATTTTGCTCATAGATCTTCTCCATCAGAATGTAATGAATCACTGTTTTGCACTTATTTAGTGATAACCTGGCGGGCGTTATTGGGCAAATGAATCACATTCAGACTGCGGTAAGTGCCTGAATAGTTAAAAAGTAAAGTTAATGAATTTTTAAGGAAAGCCCGGTATGTTGAACGCCGGTTCGTTCGTTTTGGGGTTCCTTATGCGTAGCAAATATTCCGGATTACAAATCGCCATTCACTGGCTGGTGTTCCTGCTGGTTATTGGTGCTTATTGCGCCATGGAACTACGCGGATTCTTCCCGCGCAGCTATCGTCCTTATTTCAATCTCGTACACGTTTCATGCGGCATTTCGATTCTGGTACTGATGGTGGCGCGTCTGCTGGTGCGACTGAAAAGCCCGACACCGCCGATTGTGCCGAAACCGTCAGCGATGATGACCGGGCTGGCGCACCTGGGACATCTGGTCATTTATCTGCTGTTTATTGCCTTGCCAATTCTTGGCCTGCTGATGATGTATAACCGCGGTGGTCCGTGGATCGCTTTCGGTATCACGATGCCGTACGCCGCAGAAGCGAATTATGATTTGGTGGATACACTCAAAGAGTTCCACGAACTATTGGCTAACGTCGGTTATTTTGTCATTGCGTTACATGCCGGTGCAGCATTGGCGCATCACTACTATTTTAAAGACAACACGCTGCTGCGCATGATGCCAAAAAAACGCGGCTAACTGTTCCTCGTTACCTGGCCCCGCATCCTGCGGGGCTTTTTCATTTCTGCGCGTCTAAAATGTGATCCTGTCGGGTTTTCCACACTGAAAAGCAGGGTGGAAATCACATTTTACGCCATCCGTACTGTGCGTAATTCGTACAAGCAGTGTAGATAGTATATCTATTATAGAAACACTATCGGGCGGAGGGGATATGACACAGCCAGTACAGGAGTCTCTTGATCGGATGGCAACACAAGAACACGCTGCCGGATCGCGCAAATTACGCAAAGTGCTGCTTGCCACCGGCATTGGTCATTTTGTCGAGTGGTTTGACTTTGGTCTTTATGGCACGCTTGCCGCCATTATCGGCCTGCAGTTTTTCCAGGCGGGCGATCCCAGCGTGGCACTGCTTTCGTCGTTCGCGGTCTTTGGCGCGGGCTTTATTATGCGCCCCCTTGGCGGGCTGTTTTTCGGTTCGCTGGGCGACAGAAAAGGGCGACAAAAAGTGCTGGCAACGGTGATCCTGCTCACCTCCGGCGCCACCTTTGTGATGGGGCTACTACCGACTTATCATCAGATTGGGATTACCGCGACGGTGCTGCTGGTGATAACGCGCCTGGTTCAGGGTTTTGCAGCCGGGGGCGAAAGCTCGGGTGCGACAACCTACCTTGCTGAATATGCCCCCACGGAGCGCCGTGGCTACTTCACCTGCTGGATCGATAACTTTGGTTTTATGGCTTTTGTTGTAGGCTCCGGGCTGGTGTTTCTGCTGACGGCAACGCTCGGTGAAAGCACAATGAGCGACTGGGGCTGGCGCATTCCCTTTTTGATCGCCGGGCCGCTGGGCTGGGTCGGGCTGTACTTGCGAAAACATCTGGAAGACTCACCAGAATTTCTCGACGCCATGAAGAACGGGCAAACCGAAGCTGCGCCGCTGCGTAAAGCGGTTACCACGGCGTGGGGTGCGTTGCTGTTCTGTGTCGGTTTTGTGGTGATCAAAGCGGTCGGGCACTGGACGCTGCAAACCTTTATGCCGAGCTATCTCTCCACCGAGTTGCACTTTTCAAAACTTAACGCTTATGCCATCACCACGATTGGTCTCTTTTCCGTGGCGGTGCTGGTACCGTTTATGGGCTATCTGTCAGATAAATATGGCCGTAAACCGTTAATGCTGGCCGGGTGCGCCGGGTTTATTCTGCTGAGTTACCCGGCGATGATGGTGATGGCGAACGGCGATGTGCTCTCTGCTGTACTGGCGATGGTGATGCTGGGGGCGTTTATCGCCGCGTTTGATGGCGCATGTACCGCCGCAATGGCAGAGCTTTTCCCCACCAATGTGCGTTATGGCGGTTTGTCTATCGCCTATAATTTTGCCGTCGCCTTCTTTGGTGGCATCACTCCGTGGTTTTCCGCCTGGCTCATTACCAGCACTGGTGATAAATTCTCGCCGGCCTTCTATGTGATGGGCGCGGCGCTAATCACCTTCCTGACAGTGCTACGCGCCCGTGAAACCGCAGGGCAACCGCTAAAACGCTGACGTTTTGCCCGGAGGATTCCTCCGGGTTATTAGGTAAATCTGAAACAGGGCATTGCGCGTAGCCGTTACGGAGCAGGGTTCACCTGCTGCGCGCAACAATCGATAATTTTCTTTTACTTTCATCAATAGAGGATTATTTATTCGCCCGGTCAGGGAATAAATATCAACGTAATATTAACCTAGGAAATCATTTTTATTCCATAGGGACAAAGTTCGAATAAACACGTCTGCTGCTTTTCACAATTTCGTAATGAAACGTTATCATTACCGGGGCAATGACAACTATTTTTTAAAGTCCGCCAGATAGCAGGGAAAAAGGGCATAGTATGAATAACGCGAAAGTCCTGTGGTTTTCCGTCAATGGATACACGTGCGCCATCAGTATGTAAGTGATTGTTTGGTCGCAAAAAATAGTTGCCGCGATACCAAACGATAACTAATAGATGCTCACTATTCCTGGCGACGGCAAACGCCGTGCCGGTCGTTGGGGAAAGTAGCATATCCATAATATCCCAGCGCATAAATTCTCCTTGCTAATAGCATAATGCCTAACTAAGAAAAATCTTATCAAATAACTCATGCCAATCCTAAGTTAAATTTTATATTTAATATTCCATTGATTAACCTGCGATATATTTAATTAATTTTACTTAGGATTTTGATATCAGACAAAAAAGGCGAGATTTTGTACAATATATTTTAATGATTCTTATCCTTTCCAGGTGAATACATTATGTTTTCACTCTGCTACAGTCATCACGTCACTTCATTCTCGCCTTGCCAGGAGGTTTCCCGTGCTTTTGTCCAGTCTGATTGCGATTGCCGCTGTGTTGATGATGGGGGTAATGAGCCCTGGTCCAAGTTTTATTTACGTTGCGCGTAATTCACTGGCGCACTCACGTGTGCATGGTTTAGTGACTTCGCTGGGAATGGGGGTTGGTGCAGCGACTTTTGCGCTAATGGCGATGCTGGGATTGCAAAGGGTACTGAATGCGGTGCCAGAACTCTATATGGCGCTTAAGATAGCAGGGGGTGCGTATCTTATCTGGATGGCGGTGAAGATTTTTCGTGGCGCATCGCAGCCATTGACGCTCTCTTTAAGCCATAACGACGCACCCAAAGGGTTATGGAAGACGTTTCGCGATGGTTTGTTTATTCAGTTAAGCAACCCAAAAACGGCGATCGTTTTCGCGTCCATTTTCACCGCACTGCTGCCAGCCACTATTCCAACGGTCTTCTATTATGTGATCCCGCTGATGAGCTTTGTGATAGATGCGGGCTGGTATTCACTGGTGGCGTTGCTGCTCTCAGCCGAGAAACCGCGCCGCGTATATTTGCGCATCAAAACGGCGGTGGACAGAACATCGGCCACGGTACTGAGTATTTTGGGGATCAAGCTGATTTATTCATCGCTGGTGAAGTAATACCGATGCTGAGTTTCGCAAGGAGTTAGCTATACACTGGTAACCAGGAAATATTGTCGGTCAAAACGCTGGCTGACAATATTCGCTTGTATTAAAACGCGAATTAATTCTTCTTCCTGCGAAGAATTAATTTAACGATCGCAAAAATAATCGATGCATAAACAAACAACATAATGAGATGGGATCGGCAACGGCTTCATAAGGCGTGGAAATCAGCGAGTGAGAGGTTGCATAAGCCCAGTCTGAAACTGGTAATGGTTAAACCATTGAGCGGCATTCCATATAGTAATTGACAAAATGCAGCCACGAGGCTGGTAAAAAAACAGTCTCGCGTTTTAACGTAACCGGCAAGCATCAATTTGACTCTCTCCCATAACATCGACACGACCATACCCCGAAAATGTAATATAAGAAATCTGTGGTGCGAGGGATCCATCAAGCGATAAAAGAATTATATGTGTATCGAACTACGTTGGTCGATATACGAAAGGCCTGTTGCAGGCTATTAATGAAAACTCCTTGGCAGGTAATAAGCCCAATCCATGACAGCAAGTCCGCGAGTTGAAAGCCGATAACGCGTAGGACGGAACCCGGAGGTTCAACGAAGAAAAGGCAGTGCCAAACACACTACTTTAATGTAATGTAACGGTATGTTTCTGATTAATAATAAAAGGATGTTTATGAAAAAATCACTGTTGCTTTTGGTCTGTTTCCTGCCTTCTTTATCTTTCGCAAAATTCATTCATCCGATGGATTTTGATGGTTCCGAGGCGCAGAAAGCGGATGTTATTAAGTACATTAAAGATCGCGTTCAGAAAGATTATTGCAATAGCAAACTCAATATGTGTCAGGAAACGACTTTAAGAATGATGGAGCAGGAAAATCTGCGCGCATTCAAAGAGGCCTCACAAGCGAAAGACCGAAAAATAATGGATAACGTCATTAAGACATACTGCCATTCGGCATTGGATATGTGTAACTACACGACTATTGAAATGATGTACAAAGAGAATCAAAAGGCATCAAAACAAGATTTGAAATGGTAACGCCATTTTTTTATCACCAGCCCCGGCATTCGCCGGGGCTTTTTTATTGCCGGTAAAAGACAATAGCGGTTATTCCTGATTACGGCTGTTTCATATTCGGGGGCAGGGCGAATTTTCGGCGATGCCGGTGAAAAGTCTCTATATGGCTGGTAATGTCTTTGTGCTGTAACTACTAACCCTCTGATACCCTTATAAAAGATAATGTTTACAGTGTAATAGAATCAAAGTTACCATACCCCTCTATAGTATCAAGGAGGTCACATGCCCCATTCACCAGAAGATAAAAAACGCGTGCTTACGCGCGTACGTCGTATCCGCGGGCAGGTTGATGCGCTTGAGCGCGCGCTGGAAAGCGGTGAGCCTTGCATCGCGATTTTGCAGCAAATCGCCGCTGTGCGCGGCGCAGCCAATGGCCTGATGGGCGAAATGGTTGAAATTCACCTCAAAGATGAGCTTGTCACTGGCGAAACCACGGCCGATCAACGCGCGGTGCGCATGGCAGAAGTCGGTCATCTTCTGCGCTCTTATCTAAAATAAGCAATAAGCCATACACAAAAAGGAAGCGACTTATGAAATCACGTGCAGCTGTGGCCTTTGGGCCGGGCCAACCGCTCAAAATCGTCGACATTGACGTAGCGCCGCCAAAGAAGGGTGAAGTCCTGGTGCGCATCACGCACACCGGCGTTTGTCACACCGACGCATTTACACTTTCGGGCGACGATCCGGAAGGCGTGTTCCCGGCTGTACTCGGCCATGAAGGCGGTGGCATCGTTGTGGAAGTCGGCGAAGGGGTGACCAGCCTGAAACCGGGCGACCACGTTATTCCGCTCTACACGGCAGAGTGCGGCGAGTGTAAGTTCTGTAAATCGGGGAAAACCAACCTCTGTCAGGCCGTTCGCGCCACGCAGGGCAAAGGCCTGATGCCGGACGGCACAACCCGTTTCTCCTACAACGGCGAACCGATTTATCACTACATGGGCACCAGCACGTTCAGCGAATACACCGTTTGCGCGGAAATCTCACTGGCGAAAGTTAACGAACAGGCGCCGCTGGATAAAGTCTGCCTGTTGGGTTGCGGCGTGACCACCGGTATTGGCGCGGTGCATAACACGGCGAAAGTCAAAGAGGGCGATACGGTCGCAATCTTTGGTCTGGGCGGTATCGGCCTGGCGGCTATCCAGGGCGCAGTTCAGGCGAAAGCGGGACGTATTCTGGCGATCGATACCAATCCGGACAAATTCCCCCTCGCGAAAGAGATGGGCGCAACCGACTTTATCAACCCGAAAGATCACGACCGCCCAATCCAGGACGTGATTGTCGAAATGACGGACGGCGGTGTGGACTTCAGTTTTGAGTGCATCGGCAATGTGAACGTCATGCGTGCCGCACTTGAGTGCTGCCACAAAGGCTGGGGCGAGAGCGTCATCATCGGCGTAGCGGGCGCGGGGCAGGAGATCAGTACCCGTCCATTCCAGCTGGTGACGGGGCGTGTATGGCGTGGTTCTGCCTTCGGCGGTGTGAAAGGTCGTACACAGCTGCCAGGCATGGTAGAAGACGCGATGGCGGGCAAAATTCGCCTCGATCCTTTCATTACCCATCGTATGCCACTGGAGCAGATCAACGATGCGTTTGAGCTGATGCATCAGGGGAAATCTATCCGCACTGTCATCCATTTCGGCGAAAAGTAGCCCTCCCTCACGCCAGCGGTGTCACCGCTGGCGCAACCAAACTCCAAATCTGTGACCGCTGACGCGCTTTTCGCCATAAGAATAATCCAATTATTGCCGATGCCTATATATCATTCCTGTTGTACGTATCAGACATATATGAGAGTCGATAGCCATGGATAAAAAAGCAGCGATGCAAAGAACACAAGGCATTGGATTTATGCACAATATTCGATTGGTTCCCCTGTTTTCTTCCATTCTCGGCGGCATCTTAGTGCTATTTGCATTAAGTTCCGGTCTGGCGGGTTACTTCCTGATGCAAGCGGATCGCGATCAGCAGGATGTCACACAGGAAATCCAGGTGCGCATGGGATTATCCAACAGTTCAAACAACTTACGCGTTGCGCGTATCAGTCTGATCCACGCCGGCGCGGCCAGTCGCATCGCCGAAATGGAAGACATGAAAAACAACGTGGCTGAAGCAGAAAAACGCATTAAGCAGTCGCAGGACGGTTTTAATCAATACATGGAACGCCCGGTCAAAACCCCGGCGGATCTCGCCCTGGATGGCGATCTCACCACCCGTTTTAATGCCTACATCGCGGGCATGCAACCGATGCTGAAATATGCCAAAAACGGCATGTTTGAAGCGATCATTAACCACGAAAGCGAGCAGGCGCGTCAACTGGATGCGTCTTATAACGAAGTGTTGTTAAAAGCCATTGATATCCGTACCGCGCGTGCACAGCATCTGACCGAAGAGGCGCACAGCCGCACCCAGCTTGGGCTGATGTTTATGGCTGCCGCCTTTGCGTTGGCGCTGGTGCTGACGGTCATCACCTTTACCGTATTGCGCAGCGTAGTGATTAACCCACTGCAACGTGCGGCCCAGCGCATTTCTCGCATCGCGACCGGGGATTTAACAGTAGCCGATGAACCTACTGGTCGCAGCGAAATTGGTCGTCTGAGTAGCGATCTGCAAGCGATGCAGCATTCGCTGGTCACAACGGTCGCGACAGTGCGTCAGGGCGCGGAAGAGATCTATCGCGGCACCAGCGAGATCTCCGCCGGTAACACCGATCTCTCTTCCCGTACTGAGCAACAGGCGGCGGCCATTGAAGAAACGGCAGCCAGCATGGAGCAGTTAACCGCTACCGTGAAGCAGAACGCCGACAACGCGCACCATGCGAGCGGGCTGGCGCGCGATGCCTCCGGCAAAGCGACCAAAGGTGGGCAGATTGTTTCTGGCGTTGTGCAAACGATGGGTAATATCACTACCAGTTCGCGGAAAATTTCCGAAATCACGGCGGTTATCAACAGTATCGCGTTCCAGACCAATATTCTGGCGCTTAACGCTGCGGTAGAAGCGGCGCGCGCTGGCGAACAGGGGCGTGGTTTCGCGGTGGTGGCAAGCGAAGTGCGTACGCTGGCAAGCCGCAGTGCGCAGGCGGCGAAAGAGATTGAGGCGCTGATCAGCGAATCCGTGAGCTTAATTGAGCAAGGCTCCGGAGAAGTCGTTTCCGCCGGTGAAACCATGGGTGAGATCGTCACAGCCGTTAAACGCGTGACCGATATCATGCTGGAGATCGCCGCCGCTTCTGATGAGCAGAGCAAAGGCATCACCCAGGTGAGTCAGGCGATCACGGAAATGGATAACGTCACACAGCAGAACGCCTCGCTGGTAGAAGAAGCCTCTGCGGCGGCAGCCTCGCTGGAAGAGCAGGCGGCGCGCCTGACCGAAGCTGTGGGTGCGTTCCGTTTAACTGGTGCAGCACCGGAGCGTCAGAGTAATGCGGCATCGCCAACCAGCAAAACCTTCAAGCCACAGCGCCCGGCGCTGGCGCAGGGTGATAACTGGGAAACGTTCTGAGTCGTCAGAAAACAAAAAAGAGGCCGAAAGGCCTCTTTTTTTATGGGCAAGTTCTCAACACTGGTTGGTGTTTAAGGCGCTGACCATGTTGTTATAGTTTTGCAGCAGTGATTGCGCGTCCTGCGTCTGCTGGGATTGCATCAGCTGAAACTGTTTGGGCTGTTTAGCATCTTTCTCGTACTCGCCATTTTCGGTGCGCTCAATAATGTCGCGGCCGGTGGAGAGATAGTCATTGGCTTTAGACAGAAGACTCGAACAGCCCGTTTTGTTGCTTTCGCGTATTTTGGCATCGTAAGCGGTAGCCAAGCTGTTGAACTGATCGAGCGCATCCTTAAATGCCGCCTTCTTATCGCCCAACCCTTTACCATCCAGCACGCCACCGGCGGCATCCAGGCTCTCTTTCAAATAGTAGACCATCCCCATTTGCGCGTGCTCAAGCGTGCCTTTTTGCGCTCGTTCGAATTCCGCTTTGATGCGTGCACGATCTTTTGCCTCGATACCCTCAAAGAAATTCGCCTGCGCAACGACCAGCATCTGCATGCTGCTCAACAACGCGGGCTGGATCTCGCGACCATGAGCGCCATTATCGCTTTTGTATGTTTTTGCGCTGATGTAGTTATACATATCACGGCTTACCGGTTCGGCTTTTGCCAGCGCTTCGCTGTAAAGACGCGCCGGTTCATCCAGTTCCGGCATATCCGGCTTCATGCTGTGCGCTTTATCCAGATGTTCTTTAATACGCCCCATAGAGAGCGGTTCAGTAAAAAACAGATCATCCATTTTCTTTTTGCCATCGAAAGCGGGCTGCGTGTACTTCTGGTATTCAGCGAGTTGCTTACCGAAGGAGGCCGAGGTCATATTGGCCGCGGCAATGTATTCGTTGTACTTCAGCACTTCGGCCTGCTCGGCTGACGGCTGCGCTTCTTGCGTTTTGGTGGTTTTGTCGTCACAGGCTGACAGTGCCAGCAGGCAGGCGGCAACCGCCAGCGTGCGTGCGACAGGTTTGGCGATGAACATCCCATTCTCCTTGTCCGAAAAAAGAAAAAAACGACTCATTGTTGCTGAGCGCGGCACAGGTTAGCATCAATGCCCGGCTGGCAAGGGGCATGCCACCTGAATTGGTAGGTTTTGAAAAACGGAGAAACTGCCCGGCAGACAGCGCCACCGGGCCGGGTTCAGGAATGTGCTGCGTTAAATAAAGCTGTCGTCATCGTTGCTGTAATCGGTGTCATCAAAATCATCGTTCTGGTAAGAGTCATTGCCGAACGAATCGTTCTGATCGAGAAAACGGGTGTCGGAAGCATTATTAAAGGTGTCGTTCTGCGAGTTTTCAAATGACGAATTACCCGCTGCCGTCGACGGTTCTTCAATAATATTCACGATCTCTTCCGGCCGGGACTGATGGAACATGCTGGTCAGCATTTCGGCCAACACCACGCCACCGGCAACGCCCGCCGCGGTTTGTAAAGCACCAGCCATAAAACCGCTCCCGCGTGGCGCAGGTGCCGCCGCACGCGAATAGTCCTGCTGTGGCTGCTGGGGAGCACTCCAGCTATTGTCCGGCTGCGGACTCTGGCTTCTCCCGCCACCAAACAGACCGCCGAGGAAACTGCCACCGCCGGTTTGCGGTTTGCTTTTTTGCGCTGCCAGTTCGCTTTCCAGCTGCTGGACTTTGCTCTGGAGTTGTTTTAGCGCCGCTTCCTGAATCAGGATCGATTGCGCCATATAGTACGGCGCGGCAGGTTGCTGACGCACAAATTCCGCTATCTGCCGTTCAGCTTCGACGTCGCGCTGACCGTTTTGTTGCTCGGTCTGTTTCAGGCGCTGGAAAAGGCCGTTGATAAGCTGCTGTTCTTCATATTGCATGGCAATAACCTTCCGATCGCTGTGATAGATACTCTTGAGTTTATCAGTGCCATGAATACGTGTCCGATGAGTGAAATGTTTGTTTAACATTGGTTGCAGCTGGGCAAAAAATTGATGTGAAAGGTCAGGTGTTCAGGTGATTTTCGTTGTCCCTTCAAAAAGCAATACATATGAATTACCATATCTGTTCTTTGGCGTTATTAAGGTAAAAGCATGCTGCAACCTGTTCAGCTTTTTAAAATTCTCGCCGATGAAACGCGGTTAACCATCCTGCTGTTGCTCAGAGAGTCCGGCGAACTTTGCGTATGTGATATTTGTGCAGCGGCGGGGGAGTCGCAACCTAAAATTTCCAGACACATTGCGATGTTACGTGAATATGGTCTGGTCATTGATCGACGGGCAGGGAAATGGATCCATTATCGGCTGTCACCTCATATGCCCGCCTGGGCGGCAGCAACCATCGATACAGCATGGGATTGCTTGCGGGAAGAGACGCGAGCCAAACTGCAATCGGTGTCTTTGGGCTCGTGTTGATAACAAAACATATGCATAAATCCGTATATCATGGAGTCTGAAATGTTACTGGCTGGAAGCATCTTTATTTTCACCCTCGTGCTGGTTATCTGGCAGCCCAAAGGGTTGAGTATTGGCTGGAGCGCAACGCTTGGCGCGGTGCTGGCGCTGGCCTGCGGTGTGATTCATATCAACGATATTCCGGTGGTGTGGAATATTGTCTGGAACGCAACGGCGACGTTTATTGCCGTTATTATCATCAGTTTGCTGTTAGATGAGTCCGGTTTTTTCGAATGGGCAGCGCTGCATGTTGCACGTTGGGGCAACGGGCGCGGGCGGTTGCTGTTCACTTATATTGTGTTGTTAGGAGCGGCGGTCGCAGCCCTGTTTGCCAATGATGGTGCCGCGCTGATCCTGACACCGATTGTCATTGCCATGTTGCTGGCGCTCGGTTTCAGCCCGCAAGCCACACTGGCGTTCGTGATGGCAGCAGGCTTTATTGCCGATACTGCCAGTCTGCCGCTGATTGTCTCGAATCTGGTTAATATTGTATCGGCAGACTTTTTCCAGCTGGGGTTCACCGCCTACGCTTCCATCATGGTGCCGGTGGACATCGCGGCCATCGCGGCGACGCTTACCATGCTCCACCTCTTTTTTCGCCGTGAAATTCCGCAAACTTATGCCGTCGATAAACTGGCGGCACCGGCAAGCGCAATTAAAGACCCGGCGACATTTTGCACCGGCTGGGTAGTGCTGATCCTGCTACTGACTGGCTTTTTTGTGCTGGAACCGCTTGGTATTCCGGTGAGTGCGATTGCGGCTGTTGGTGCGCTTATTCTGTTTGCCGTCGCCAAAAAAGGTGCAGCGATAGATACAAGCAAAGTGCTGCGCGGCGCACCGTGGCAAATCGTTGTCTTTTCGCTGGGCATGTATTTGGTGGTCTATGGGCTGCGAAACGCGGGGCTCACCGAATACCTTTCCGGGGTTCTGAATCTGCTGGCCAATAAGGGCTTGTGGGCGACCACCATTGGCACAGGTTTTATTACCGCCTTCCTCTCGTCGGTAATGAATAATATGCCAACGGTGCTGATTGGCGCGCTATCGATTGATGGCAGCAGCGCAACGGGCGTTATTAAAGAGGCGATGATTTTTGCCAATGTGATTGGCTGCGATCTTGGTCCAAAAATCACGCCCATTGGCAGCCTGGCGACACTGCTTTGGTTGCATGTGCTGGCGCAGAAGAAGATTGCCATAAGCTGGGGATATTATTTCCGAACCGGTATCGTGATGACACTGCCGGTTCTTTTTGTCACGCTGATGGCGCTGGCCTTGCGCCTCTCTTTTCCTTTGTCGTGAGAGTATTTATGAGCAACGTTACGATTTATCACAACCCTGACTGCGGCACCTCGCGCAACACGCTGGCGCTGATTCGCAACAGCGGCGTGGAGCCGACGATTATTCATTACCTTGAGACCCCACCGTCGCGCGATGAACTCACAACACTGATAAGCGCGATGGGCAAATCGGTGCGTGAGTTATTGCGCAAAAACGTTGAGCCGTACGAACACCTGGGGCTGGCAGAAGATCGCTTTACGGACGCGCAGCTCATCGATTTTATGCTTGAGCATCCCATTTTGATTAACCGGCCTATCGTTGTTACACCGCGCGGTACACGCCTTTGCCGCCCGTCGGAAGTGGTGCTGGAGATCCTGCCTGAGGCGCAGAAAGGCGCGTTCTCGAAAGAGGACGGGGTGCAGGTGGTTGATCACAACGGCAAGCGGATCGCGCCGTAATGCATCCGTAAACCAGGTAAATAGCTAAGCGCTTTTTTTGAGAACGCCCGCAGAACGCGGGCGTTGCGATCAGGTAATCCGCAGCGTTTCGCGTACTTTTGCCGGCGTGATAATGACCGGAATGGATTTCGAGGTTGGCGTACCGGTGCCGTCGCCAAAACGCGTCAGCGGAACCAATGGGTTCGTTTCCGGATAATAGGCCGCCAGGTTGCCACGCGGGATGTCATAAGCGACAAGGCGAAAATCCTCGACGCGGCGCTGCACGCCATCAGTAGACTGGGTTTCAATATCCACGCGATCGCCGTCATTCAGCCCGAGCGAGCGAATATCTTCCGGGTGCATAAACAGCACGTCGCGCTGCCCATAAACTCCACGGTAACGGTCATCAAGCCCGTAAATGGTGGTGTTGTACTGATCATGTGAGCGTAATGTCTGCAGGACAAATGGCGCTTGCGTTTCCGGGCAGACCGACAGCGGCAGGGCGGCTGCGCTGAATTCCGCTTTGCCGGAAGGCGTATTAAAACGTAAATCTGCGGCGGCATTTCCCAGCCAGAAACCACCCGGCTCTTCGCAGCGGACATTAAAGTTGTTAAAGCCAGGAATCGTGGCGGCGATATGATCGCGGATCAGGTTGTAATCACCGGCCAGCGCCAGCCAGTCGACCTTTTCACTGCCCAGCGTGGCATGGGCGATGCCAGCGACAATCGCGGTTTCCGAACGCTGTGTCGCCGCCAGCGGTTTGCCGATACCTTCAGAGGCATGCACCATGCTGAAAGAGTCTTCCACGGTCACGAACTGGCGTCCGCTTGCCTGCATATCTTCTTCGGTACGGCCAAGCGTCGGCAGGATCAGCGACTGTTTACCCGGCATCAAATGGCTGCGGTTCAGTTTGGTGCTGATGTAGACCGTCAGCCCGCAGCGGCGCAGGGCTTCGCAGGTGAGTGGCGTATCCGGCGCAGCGGCGGCCAGGTTGCCACCGAGCGCAAGCAGCACTTTCACTTCATCACGCAGCATCGCCGAAATAGCTTCCACCGTATGATGCCCGTGCTCGCGCGGCGGCTCGAAATTGAAATGGCGGGCAAGGCTGTCGAGCAGGGCGACTGGCGGTTTTTCGTCAATCCCCATCGTACGGTTCCCCTGCACGTTGCTGTGCCCGCGTACCGGACACAACCCCGCGCCTGGTTTGCCCAAATGACCGCCAAGCAGTTGCAGGTTGGTGATTTCCCGCACCGTGTCCAGCGAGTGTTTATGCTGGGTAATGCCCATCGCCCAGGTACAAATCACCTGTTTTGCGCTCTGCCAGATGGCGGCTGCATCGCGTAACTGTTGCTGAGTGAGACCGGACTGCTGCTCAATGGTCTGCCAGTCGGTGGCATCGATTTGCGCAAACCACGCGTCAATGCCGTGGGTGTGCTGCGCAATAAAGGCATCGTCAAAAATGCTCGCTTCGCCGTTAGCCAGCCGCTGGCGCTGCGTTTCCAGCAATGCTTTCGCCATTCCGCGTACCGCCGCCATATCACCGCCGAGATTGGGCTGATAGTAAGAGGAGCTGATCACACCCGCCATCGGCGTAACCACTTCCAGCGGTTTTTGCGGATCGGCAAATCGCTCAAGACCACGTTCACGCAGGGTGTTGAAGGTAACAATGCGCGCGCCACGATCGGCGGCGTGACGCAGGCTATGCAGCATACGCGGGTGGTTAGTGCCGGGGTTTTGCCCGAAGACAAAAATAGCGTCCGCTTTCTCAAAATCAGCGAGGTGAATGGTGCCTTTTCCCACGCCGATACTGCGTTTCAGCCCCGCGCCGCTCGCTTCGTGGCACATGTTGGAGCAGTCCGGGAAGTTGTTGGTGCCGACCATGCGACCAAACAGCTGATAAAGCCAGGACGATTCATTGCTGGCACGACCGGAAGTATACAGTTCGAGCTGATTGGGGTTATCCATCGCCTTAATATGCTCGCCAATCATCGCCAGCGCGTCATTCCAGGAAATCGGTTCGTAGTGATCGGTTTGCGGGTTGTAACGCAGCGGTTCGGTCAGCCGGCCCTGGTATTCGAGAAAATAGTCGCTCTGGCGGTTAAGCGCTGTCACGCTGTGTTGCGCAAAAAAAGTGGCGTCAATCTGGCGGCGCGTGGCCTCCCAGGTCACGGCTTTTGCGCCGTTTTCACAAAAACTGAAAGTGCTTTTATTGTCATCACCCCAGGCGCAACCGGGGCAGTCGAAGCCGCGCGCTTTGTTCATGCGCAACAGGTTGCGCATATTTTTCAGCGCGTTTTTACTGTCAATAACGAAGCGCGTTGTCGCTTCCAGCGAACCCAGACCACCGGCAGCAGCGTGGTAGGGCTTGATAGCGGTTTTGAATTTCATCTCGTATTCCGGCTGCGGATTGTTACAGCGTTAGTGTAAGTTGCGTAACAACAACCCTTATTCAACAACTTATGTTTATCACACAATTAACGGGTTGTTTACCTGTTGCGCAACCGGAAGAGAAGATAAGCCAGCCGGGATCAACCCGGCATCGTTTTACGAATTGCCGCAATCAGCGCGTGAGCGGCGGGTGGCAGGGGGCTATCCACGCGGGTGATGATGCCAATCGGATCGCCAATACCGGGCGGTGGAATTGGCAGCGCCACCAGCGCACCCAGCCGTAAATCATCTTTTACCGCACCGGAAGGGACAAACCACACGTAGTCATATTCCACCGTGAGCTGGCGCGATAGCGACGCGGAAAGCGTCTCCAGGCAACCAGACGGCAGCGTGCAGTTCTGGCTGGCGAGCAGATCCTCGGTGTTTTGCCGTGGCACGGTGCCTTCCGGCAATACCACCACCGGCCATTCCAGCACTTTGCTTAGCGTGACAGTCGTTTGCAGCAACGGATGTCGCGGGCGTACCACCAGTTTTAGCGACTCGAGAAACAGTAGCTCATAACTCAAGCCACTCATTAAATCCGGGTCTGACATGCGACCAATACCGAGATCCAGTTCACCGGATTTCAACCCGGCGAGGATCATCGGATTATTGGCAGTGGCAACCTGAATGGTGATATCCGGCTGCTGTTTATGCAGTTGACCGATGACTGCGGGTAAAATCCCCAGCGCAGCGGTGGGTAGCGCGCCGATGCGGATCAGGTCGTTTTTGAGTTCGGTTTTGTGGCTTAGTGACTGCCCGGCAATGTTCACCGCGTCCAGAACGCGAACCGCGTGGGTAAGAAACTGTTCGCCGACCAGGGTGAGTTGCGCGCCCATGCGACCGCGTTCAAACAGGCGCTTACCGGTGAGCTGTTCAAGTTCGTTGAGGGTTTTCGACAGCGCAGGCTGGCTTAAGTTAAGGGTTTCAGCCGCGCGCCCCAAAGTTCCTTGTTGAGCGACGGCTACGAATGTATGCAAATGGCGCAGACGAATGCGCTGTGAAAACAGACCGTTTTTTTCCATAAGATGATGTTAAAAACCGTGCAGAACCGCTGGCAAGTTAAGTTGTTTAATTTTGATAACCAGATAGCAAAATATTATTAACATTTAATCTCTTTGAGTTACAAACGGATTCTGCCCGCAATGTGACGTAACCAGCATGTTGATAAGGGTTTTCGGCGGCGCTGTTCCATAATCTTTTGTTATGTTCGTTACCGCGCGGCGCACGCGCGTTTTCTGCCACGATCACACTTTGTAAATTTCCCATCACGCACGCAAAAAGGCTTCTCTACACTCCAGAGAGAACACACTGGAGGGATTACACTATGGCGTACAGCATCACGGCTGATGAGATTCGGGAACACTTTTCACAGGCGATGTCAGCCATGTACCAGCAGGAAGTTCCGCAATATGGCACGCTGCTGGAGCTGGTCGCGGATGTGAATCTGGCGGTGCTGGAGAACAACCCGCGTCTGCATGAACAACTGGCCAATGCCGATGAATTAGCGCGGCTTAATGTCGAGCGCCATGGCGCCATCAGGGTCGGGACGGCCGAGGAGCTTTCTACCTTGCGGCGCATGTTTGCCATTATGGGGATGTTCCCGGTCAGTTATTACGATCTGTCGCAGGCCGGCGTTCCGGTACACTCCACCGCCTTTCGCCCGATTGAAGACGCGGCGCTGGCGCGTAACCCGTTTCGTATTTTTACCTCGCTGCTGCGCCTGGAGCTTATCGAGAACGAAACCCTGCGCAATAAAGCCGCCGCCATCCTGGCGAAGCGCGACATCTTCACGCCAGCGTGCCGCCAGTTAATTGAGCTGCATGAACTGAATGGCGGTTTTACCCCGCAGCAAGCCAAAGCCTTTGTTGAGGAAGCGCTGGAAACGTTCCGCTGGCACCGCCATGCCACGGTGGATGCGCAAACCTATCAGGCGCTGCATGATGAGCACCGCCTGATTGCCGATGTGGTCTGTTTCCCGGGCTGCCATATCAATCACTTAACGCCACGCACGCTGGATATTGACCGCGTTCAGTCGTTGATGCCGGAGTACGGTATTGAACCGAAAATCCTGATTGAAGGGCCGCCGCGTCGCGATGTGCCGATTTTGTTGCGCCAGACCAGTTTCAAAGCGCTGGATGAACCGGTGCTGTTTAACGGCGAGCACCAGGGCACGCATACTGCGCGTTTCGGCGAAATCGAACAGCGCGGCGTCGCATTAACGCAGAAAGGACGCGCACTCTATGATCAACTGCTGACCAGCGCCGGAACCGGCAAAGATAATCTGACGCACCAGTTGCATTTGCAGGAGGTATTTAAAGCCTTCCCGGACAGCGAAATGCTGCTGCGTAAGCAGGGGCTGGCGTGGTTCCGCTACCGTTTGACGCCAACAGGCGAAGCGCACCGCCAGGCGATTCGCCCCGGCGACGATCCACAGCCGCTGATCGAGCGCGGCTGGGTGGTGGCGCAACCCATCACTTATGAGGATTTTCTGCCGGTCAGCGCGGCGGGGATCTTCCAGTCTAATCTCGGCAACGAAACCCAGGCGCGCAGCCACGGTAACGCCAGCCAGGCGCAGTTTGAGGCCGCGCTGGGTTGCCCGGTGTTTGATGAATTTACACTCTATGCGGAAGCCGAAGCGCGCAGCAAACGGCGTTGCGGTCTGCTGTAAAACAGGTAATCTGCCAGAAATCAGTTATTTCTGGATGTTGTTATGGAAAATCCATTAACGCCGCTGGCACACACCCGCCAGGGCAGTGTGCTGGGATGCAGTGAAGACGCCTTACATGTCTGGCGCGGTATTCCGTTTGCTGCGCCGCCCACTGGTGCGCTGCGCTGGCGCGCGCCACAGCCGCCGCAACCCTGGCAGGGCGTGCGCATCGCCGACACGTTTTCCGCCGCCAGCTGGCAAAACAGTGAGTATTGTCAGCAGCTCGGCGGCGGCGATCCGGGGCGTTTCTCCGAAGATTGTCTCTATCTCAATATCTGGTCACCGGCTTCGCGGACAAAACCGCTGCCGGTGATGGTCTGGCTGCACGGCGGCGGGTTCACTATCGGCTCCGGCGGGTTGCCGCCGTATGACGGAAAAGCGCTTGCGGCGCGCGGTGTGGTGCTGGTGACGATCAATTATCGCCTTGGCCATCTTGGTTTTTTCGCCCATCCGGCGCTTGAGCAGGAGAGCGATGAGCGCGTCTACAACTTCGGCTTGCTCGATCAGATAGCCGCGCTGCGTTGGGTGCAGGAAAATATCGCTGCTTTCGGTGGTGATGCGGCGAATGTGACGCTGTTTGGCGAATCGGCCGGTGCGCGTAGCGTGATGGCGCTGATGGCCTCGCCGCTGGCAGAAGGGTTGTTTCACAAAGCCATTATTCAGAGCAGTTATACCTTGCCGGATACGCCGCGCGAGGCCGCGCTGGCAAAAGGTGAGGCGATTGCCGCGCATTTTGGGCTGGAAAATGCCAGTGCCGAACAGTTGCGCGCACTGCCGGCAGAAGCGTTCTGGCCGCTGGAAGCGCCATTGAAAATTGCGCCCGCACCCATCGCGGGTGATTGCGTGTTACCGGAGCCGATGCTCGATACCTTTTTCGCCGGTTGGCAACATCCGATGCCGGTCATTATCGGTTCGAACAGTGATGAAGCCAGTGTGATGGCTGAGTTTGGCGTTGATCTCGCCGGGCAAATCGAAAAGATGCGCCGTGAACAGCGGCTCGGTCTGGGGCTGATCCGCCTGCTTTATCCGGGGGTGAAAGGGGATGCGGAACTGGGTCGCCAGGTGTGCCGCGATATGGCCTTTACCACGCTTGGCCTGGTGGTGATGCAGGCCCAGCAGCGTGTCGGGCAACCCTGCTGGCGTTACTGGTTTGATTATGTTGCTGAAGCGGCGCATGACACCTATATCAACGGCGCGTGGCACGGTAATGAAGTGCCGTATGTATTCGACAATCTTATGCTTTCGGAGCCGTCTTGCAGTTATGCCAACCCACGCGATCTCGCCTTTGCTGCACATATTGCCGATTACTGGGTTCGTTTTGCCGCTCAGGCCGACCGCCGTACAGAAGCGTTATCCGGCCCGGTCAACTGGCTGGCCTGCGTACGCGGGCGTGACCGGTTGTTACGCATGGGATTGAATAAACATGCAGGATTTCGCCTGGTTAACCGCTTCATGCGCGCCCGTTTGAGCTTCTTTCGCCGGGTTATGCGCCACCATGTGAAGCTCGATTAGCCCCCAGCAATCCTTCTCTGAATGCCGCCAGCCCGGCGGCTTTATTCTCCGTTTCCCGCAGCACCAGGCGGTAACTGGCACCGGTTCTGACACTTTGCGAAAACGGGCGCAGCAAACGTCCAGCCTCGATATCTTCCGCAACCAACGTCTCATCGGCGATGGCCATCCCCAGCCCCTGAATGGCGGCGGTAATGGCTAAATCCATGGTATCGAAGTGTTGATTTTTACTCATAGCGGGCTGAAAAGCGCTTTGTCTTGCCAGCCACAGCGACCAGTCAGTTTTATCCCGCGTCGGGTGCAATAACGTGGCGGTTTCCAGCACATTACGTTGCGCCAGCGCGTGGCTAACCACCGGCGTTAACGCTTCCTCAAACAGCAGATCCCCGGCGCTTAATTGGGTGCCAAACACAATCGCCGCGTCATAAGGTTCTGTTTTGAAGTTAATGGTGTGATCGGTAGTAGTCGTCAATGCCACCTGTAATTCCGGATAGCGTTGTTCCAGATTCACCAGCCTCGGCACCAGCCAACGAATCGCACAGGTTGGCGCTTTCAGGCGCACCACCGTTTGTTGCGAGCGTGCCTGAAAGGCGACCGTAACCAGTTGCTCATACGCACCGCGCAGCTCCGGCAACAGGGCGCTGCCCTGCGGCGACAGATGTAAACCACGCGCATGGCGCTCAAACAGCGGGAAGCCGAACCAGTTTTCCAGCGCGGCGATTTTGCGGCTCACCGCGCCCTGCGTCAGGCACAACTCTTTTGCCGCGTGCGTCAAATTGAGATGGCGGGCGGTGACCAGGAAAGCGTCGATGGCATTGAGCGGTAAAGATCGGTGCAACATGACAACCCCAGCTATGCAATTTATTCATGGCTATTATGACAACAATTCGGTTGTCGGCTCAACAGGGTTTAGTTTGAATGGTTATGCACTTTTTATGTGAAAGGAACAGGCATGACTCTGCGTACCCCGGTGAAAACTCGCTCCAAATTACCCGATGTCGGCACCACCATTTTTACCGTTATCGGCCAGCTTTCCGCCGAACATAATGCGATTAACCTTTCTCAGGGTGCGCCCAACTTTCCTTGCGATCCGCAACTGATTGCCGGGGTGACGCGCGCCATGCAGGCCAATCATAACCAGTACGCGTCGATGACCGGGCTGCGCCCGTTAAAAGAGCGAATTGCGCAGAAAATCAGCGAACTGTACCGCACAGATTACGACGTGGACAGTGAAATTCTTATCACCGCCAGCGCCAGCGAAGGGTTGTATTCCGCGATCAGCGGGCTGGTGCATCCAGGTGATGAAGTGATTTACTTTGAACCCTCGTTCGACAGCTACGCGCCAATTGTCCGTTTACAGGGCGCAACGCCCGTGGCTATTAAACTGACGGTGCCGGATTTCGCGGTGAACTGGGACGAAGTGCGCGCGGCAATCACACCGCGCACGCGCATGATTATCGTGAATACGCCGCACAACCCCAGCGGGCAGGTGTTTTCTCGCGCCGATCTTGAGCAACTGGCAGCGATTACCCGGCATACCGATATTGTGATCCTCTCCGATGAGGTCTACGAACATGTGGTGTTCGACGGCGAACCGCATCACGGTATGGCAACGCATCCGCAACTGGCGGAGCGCAGCGTGATTATCTCGTCGTTTGGTAAGACCTATCATGTGACGGGCTGGCGCGTGGGTTACTGCGTTGCGCCTGCGGAACTGATGGATGAGATCTGCAAAGTACACCAGTTTTTGATGTTTTCCGCCGATACACCCATGCAGTACGCCTTTGCCGATCATATGCGTGACCCGCAAGGCTGGCTGTCGCTGGCGGCGTTTTACCAGCGTAAACGCGACCTTTTGCAAACATTGCTCGCTGAGTCGCCGTTTCGCCTGTTAGCCAGCGCCGGATCGTTTTTCCTGCTGGCGGATTACAGCCACTTCAGCGATGAAACTGACAGCGAGATGGTAAAAAGGCTGATTATTGATTGTGGGGTTGCCACTATTCCGTTGTCGGCCTTTTACACCGATGGTACAGATAACAAGTTGATCCGCCTCTCTTTTGCGAAAGACGAGGCAACATTAAGAGCAGGCGCGCAGGCCCTGTGTCGTGTTAAGCCACGCTAAGGAGCGTTAATGATGAAATTTAAAGCACTCTGTCTGGGCATGGGTTTGCTCTGCTCATTCTCCTCGTTTGCCGAAAACGTGCTGCGTTACGGCGTGGAAGCGGAATATCCGCCGTTTGAAAGCCGCAACGCGTCAGGCGAACTCGAAGGTTTTGATATCGAACTGGGTAACGCCGTCTGCAACGCGGCGCAGCTGAAATGTAGCTGGGTGGAAACCTCGTTTGACGCGTTGATCCCAGGGCTGACTGCCAAGAAATTCGATGCTATTAACTCGGCGATGAACATTACCGAACAGCGGCGTAAAAGCATCGATTTCACCCAGCCGATTTATCGCATTCCTTCGCAACTGGTCGGCAAAAGTGGCGACGGCATGGAAGCGACCGCTGAGGGGCTGAAAGGCAAAACCATTGGCGTGTTGCAGGGATCGATTCAGGAAACCTACGCCAAAGAGCACTGGGAAAAGCACGGTGTCACGGTGGTGTCGTATAAAGATCAGAATATGGCGTGGGGAGATTTGCTGAACGGTCGCATTGACGCCTCACTGGTGATGTCGGCGGCAGGGCAGGCAGGTTTCCTCAGCAAGCCGCAGGGGAAAGGGTTTGGCTTTATTGGCAAACCGGTATCGGATGATACGATCCTCGGCAGTGGTATCGGTTTCGGGCTGCGCAAAGGTGACGAGGCCACCAAAAAGCAACTTGATGCCGCCATCGATAAAATCCGCGCTGATGGCACCATCAAAACGCTGGCGGAAAAGTACTTCCCCGGCATTGATGTTAGTGTCAGCGCACAATAACGCATGACCACTCTGGCGCCTGCCGTTGATGTCCGGCAGGCGCTTTTTTATTTCCGCCGCAATTCCTCGCCGTTATACAGATCTTTACGCCGCTTTCGGGCTGCTCTTATCGACAGAAAATATTTCATGTTTCGTTCATATATTCGGCAGCCAACAATTGGATTCTCAATGAATTTTGTCTAGAGTGATGCGTTCATTAATGAACGCTTTTGCCGCTGTTTCGCGCCATCGCGAAATGCCATTTGACGACCAGAAGGACGTGTTACCAGGCATGAACCGCAGACGATTTATTCAAGCATCCATGGCCCTTGCCGCAACTTACGGCACCACCGGTGTTGCATCGCTCTTTTCCCGCGCGGCGTTCGCGGCGGAAACGGACATCGCCGATGGCCAGAGCCGCCGTTTTGATTTCTCCGTGCTGCAGTCCATGGCGCACGATCTGGCGCAACAGCAGTGGGGCGGCGCGCCTAAAGCGCTCCCCAATACGCTGGCGAACCTGACGCCGCAGGCTTACAACAGCATTCAGTATGATGCGCAGCACTCGCTGTGGAACAACGTTGATGGTCGCCTGCTGGACGTGCAGTTTTTCCACGTCGGCATGGGGTTTCGCCGCCGCGTGCGTATGTTCTCCCTCGACCAGAACACACACCAGGCGCGTGAAATTCACTTCCGTCCGGAGCTGTTTAACTACCACGACGCGGGCGTCGATACCAAACAACTGGAGGGGCAAAGCGATCTCGGTTTCGCCGGTTTCCGCGCCTTTAAAGCGCCTGAGCTGGCGCGCCGCGATATCGTCTCGTTCCTTGGCGCAAGCTATTTCCGCGCGGTAGACAGCACCTTCCAGTACGGCCTTTCCGCACGCGGCGTGGCGATTGATACCTTTACCGATACGCCGGAAGAGTTCCCGGATTTCACCGCCTTCTGGTTTGAGACGGCAAAAGCGTCCGATACCACCTTTACCGTGTATGCGCTGCTCGACAGCCCGAGCATTACCGGTGCGTACAAGTTTGTGATCCACTGCGAAGAAAGCCAGGTGATCATGGATGTCGATAACCGCCTGTATGCGCGCAAAGACATTAAGCAACTGGGTATCGCGCCGATGACCAGTATGTTCAGCTGCGGTAATAACGAGCGCCGCGTCTGCGATACCATTCATCCGCAAATCCACGACTCAGATCGTCTGGCGATGTGGCGCGGCAACGGCGAGTGGATCTGCCGCCCGCTGAACAACCCGCAAAAATTGCAGTTCAACGCCTACCTGGATGAAAACCCGAAAGGGTTCGGCCTGCTGCAGCTCGATCGTGATTTCTCCCACTATCAGGATGTGATGGGCTGGTACAACAAACGCCCAAGTCTGTGGGTCGAGCCGCGTAACAAATGGGGCAAAGGGGCGGTCAGCCTGATGGAGATCCCGACCACCGGCGAAACGCTGGATAACATTGTCTGCTTCTGGCAGCCGGAAAAACCGGTCAAAGCGGGCGATGATTTTGCCTTCCAGTACCGCCTGTACTGGAGTGCGATGCCGCCGGTGCGTTCTCCGCTGGCGCGCGTTTACGCCACCCGCACCGGCATGGGTGGTTTCCCGGAAGGCTGGGCGCCGGGCGAACACTACCCGGACAAATGGGCGCGTCGTTTTGCCATTGATTTTGTTGGCGGTGACCTGAAAGCAGCCGCGCCGAAAGGCATTGAGCCGGTCATTACGCTTTCAAACGGGGAAGCGAAACAGGTTGAGATCCTCTATGTTGAGCCGTTTGACGGTTATCGCATTCTGTTCGACTGGTATCCGACCAATGATTCCACCGATCCGGTAGACATGCGTCTGTTCCTGCGCTGCCAGGGCGACGCGATCAGCGAAACCTGGCTTTATCAGTACTTCCCGCCCGCGGCGGACAAACGTAGCTACGTTGATGACCGCGTCATGCGCTAATCTCACTTCGCCCCCGTCAGGGGGCGAATGCTTTATGGAGTCGCAATGGACGATACCGTTATTCCGGTGAATGATCATCTCTCACTGCATGCCGTCGACGAGCGGTTTGTGCACGATCTGCACCAGTTAATTGTCAAAAACCGCGACTGGCTACAGCAGTTTCTCAACTGGCCGCAATCGGTCACGTCCGTTGATGACACCCGCAAAACCGCGCAGAGCAACATGCTGCTGCACCAGCGCGGCTACGCCAAAATGTTCATGATTGTGCGCGACGATGTGCTGGTGGGCGTGCTGGCGTTTAATTCGATTGAGCCGTTAAACAAAACGGCCTATATCGGCTACTGGCTGGATGAAGAGTGCCAGCGGCAGGGGATTTTATCTCAGGCCATGCAAGCGATGATCGATTTTTACGCCCGCCGTGGCGATATCCGCCGCTTTGTCATCAAGTGCCGGGTGGCGAACCATGCCAGCAATCAGGTGGCCGGGCGCAACGGCTTTACGCTCGAAGGCTGCCTTAAACAGGCGGAGTTTCTCAACGGCAGCTACGACGATCAGAATATCTGGGCGAAGATCGTCGATAGGACCTGATCAATCTAACTGGTGGCCTGTGAAACCGCTTTGCGCAGGCCGTTTACCGCCGGTGAGTTCATCGGTGTTACCAGTGCGTAGTTGTAATGATCGTCACTCCAGTACTGCGCCATCACATCTTCTGCCTCGCGTTCCCCGTGGGGAAGTTTGACCGGGCTTAACGGGCGGATATACCAGCCGACCCGCGTTCCGTTCCTGTCCTGGTACATAATCAGCGCCGCCGGGCCTTGCGCGGTGGCGATAAGCCGCGCACCGGATAACGTGAAACCATACTGTTCAAGATTCGGCGGCTGGTTACCGTTGATGAAATACCGGGCGACCCAGCGGGTGAGTTCGGTTTGCTGGCTTGCCACTACATCCATTGGCGTGACGGCGGCATTATCAAACAGTTTATAGGCCTGAACCGCGTCCTCCATCGGCTGATGGGTCATTAACATCTGCGACTCTTTCAACTGCCAGCCCGTATAACCGCCCACGCTTAACGCCAGTACCAGCGCGAACGCGGTGGCCAGTTTCCATTGACGCTGCTGGCGCGCCTGGCGGCGTAAATAATGCGGCTCCGGTTTTTCCAGGACAATAGTTTGCTGGCTCATGGCCTGGCGGAGTTGCTGCGCGTCACGTCGCCAGCCTGCAACCTGTGCGGCAGCAGCGGGGTTTTCTGCCAGATAGCGCTCGATATGCGCTGAGGTCGCCTCATCGGTTTCGCCATCCATCCAGGCATGCAGATCGTGTTCATCCGGTGGCAACGTCATTTCAGTCTCCTCAGCGGCAGCGGCGCTGCCGTACCGTCTAATTTCTCATGTAGCAATTTACGCGCGCGCGACAGGCGCGACATCACGGTGCCGATCGGGATGTCGAGTGTCTGTGCGACTTCTTTATAACTCAGCCCTTCAATGCTCACCAGCAACAGAATGGCACGATAATCGGTCGGCAGCGTGGCAAACACCGCCAGCGTATCATCCGCCATTGCCAGTGACTCGGTTGACGCGCCGGTGGCCTCCTCGCCGGTGAAAAAGGCGAGGATTTTCATATACCGTCGCTTGCGCCGCTCACCGTCAATAAATTGACGGTAAAGAATGGCGAAAAGCCAGGCGCGCAGGCTCCGTTCACCATCACTATTTGGGCTACGCGTCAGCGCTTTCATCAGACAACTTTGTACCAAATCTTCCGCGCTGTGCGGGTTGCGGGTTAGCCACAGCGCAAAGCGTTGCAAATGTGGCATCACCTGACGAATCTCATCATCAGTCAGTTGCATAGCTTGCCTTCATCGCTTGCGGGTTCCCGACATACTTTCAAAAACGCCATCGCGGAGCACGAGGGCATGAAACAGCGCGGCGGCTAAATGCAGCATCACCGTTGCGAACAGCGCCAGCGCCACCAGGGAATGCAGTGGCCGCAGTAACGCGTAAGTATCATTATTCACCGGCAGGATAGGTGGCAACACCCAACCGCCGACAGTCACCGGATAGCCCGCCGCCGAAAGCATTCCCCAGCCAATCAGCGGTTGCGCAATCATCATGGCATAGAGCGCCCAGTGTGACAGGTGCGCCATGGCGCGTTGCCAACCCGCAAGGGTCGCCGGTAACGCGGGCGTGGCAGTATAAAACCGTAGCCACAGGCGGACCAACACCAGCACGAAAATCATTAAACCCAGCGGTATATGAATCGATACCAGCAAGCTGTGCAGGGACGAGACGGTAGAAACCATTACGACGCCAATAAACAGCATCGCGATGATCGCCGCCGCCATTAACCAGTGCAGCACGCGCAGCGCCGGGTGGAAATAGGCAACGTTTTTCATAAATGAGCTCCTGCCTGGGCGGATTGTTCACGGGTGCGCGCATTGTAAGATTTAGCATAAGCCGCAGAACGCGCATTGAGTAACGGATCGTCAGAGGCGGCAATGCCGTCCGGCAGGATCAGCGGATCGTAATTGATGTCATTACAGGGCCCGTTTTGCTGTTCTGTTGCCTGGGTGAGAACCAGCGTTCCGGCGTTGATTGTTTGCCGGTCGGCAGGCCAGACTTTCGTCGCATTGCTGCCATCGTCACCCGGCCGGGCGACGGTTATCAGCAGATCCCATTTCAGTGGCCCCTGTGCCAGACGCTGTTTGAGATCCGTTTGCAGGAAATTTTTATCGCTCTTTTCTTCGGCGCTGATGGGCTGATAACCGGTGTGCGGCACCATGCTCCAGCGCACCAGATGCGCCATCCCGGATTTATCAATAAACCGGAACGCGTTCAGGCTATTAAAGCGATCGCTGGCCCAGCTCGACGAAGGGGCATTCTGTTTTGCCCACGCCAGAAACGGCGTGATTTCCGGGTTCTTTTGCACGAAGGCTTTGAATTTCTCGGCATCCGGTTTGCCGGTTGCTGCATCGGGCAGCGAGGCAACCTGTAATTCATAGAATTGCTCGACGGTGGAAACCGGGAAGAAGGGCATTGCGTTCATGCCGGTGCGCCACTGTTCACCGTTTGCTGACTGAAATGCCAGCGCCAGACTGCGTACGGGAACGGCATAATCCGGCGCGGCGGGGTTTCCTCCGGCAATGGCAAAACGTCCGGTTACCGGCGTTTCACCTGCGGCAAATACCGAAGCGCGGGACAGCGTGCTGGCATTGCCACTGGAGATAAAATTGCCCGTAACGCAGAGCCCTTTGGCGTGATTTCGCCGATAACCCGGATGTTCGCCGCCCGCTTGTTGTAAGACATTAACCAGTTTATCCGCGCTCAGGCGCTGCGGCGTTAACCAGCCGCCGCCCCACAGGAACAGCACAATCAACACCAGCGGAACAAGGGCGATCGCTGCAAGACGTGCAAGGATCTGGCCGGTCGTAAAAGGAGTGTTTGTCATAGTCGCTCACCTGCTAATCATGAGCGGATAAGACGAAGCAACGGCGGGTTTATTCCACACGGAAGAAAAAAAATTTTTGTGAAAAAAGCCCGCAACAGAATTTTTGTTGCAGGCTCGCTGTTATCAAGGGTTCATCACTGCAAAGAGTGTGGCGAAGGTGCCGTCTTTTTCAGCCTGCCGGGGTGAACGCCGCTACTGTTTACAAAAACCGCGCAAGCGTTGTTGAAGCGAAAATCCTGTCGCCGGGCCGGAGGAAAGTGAATAGCTCAGGGATTTTGTTTTCTCCGCCAGACTTCTCATTAATCGCCTGTAACAATATGAAAAGTCTCGGATAAACGATTCCGGCTTTGATAACAGACAAGCGAATTATAAAGAGCCAACCAGCGGTGTGCGGGTAATGTGCTGCGCATCGTTAAACACTTTCGGACCGCGTAACAGGATACTTTCGCCTTCCTGCGCATCGACGACCACATCGCCACCAATTTCTATTTGATGCTCGATCAGCACATTGCCGTGAAGGCGCGCATTGCCCTGAATCACCACTTTTTCATCAAGCTGCAGTGGCCCGCCGCGTAACCAGGCGTGACCGCCCACCAGCACGTGGTGTTTTAAAATACAGTTGCCTTCAACGACGGCGTTTTCTGCCACCTGCGAACTGTAGCGAATGGTCGGGATCTCATCGTCAAGCGTCCCGGCGACCACGCGCGCGGAGCCATACACTTTGGCGCAGTCACACACCCAGACATCATTGAGCTCGTTGCCTTCGAGCAGGGCGAAATCAAAGACTTCGGCGCGGTGTTCAAGAAACGCGTAATTAACGATGGCATCGCCATAAATTTGCGCCTGATGTACCACGCGCGAATGGCTGACGGTGGCGCGATCGTAAATCTGCAAAATCTGTTCGTTATCCAGCGTTAAACCCTGAGCGGCAATGATGTCGCAACCGCCGAGAATGCGCGCATCGCCGCGTAAATGGCATAAACCGCGCACGGTAGAAGCCTGAACGGTGACGTTGTCACTTAATTGCGCGCCGTGGCTTATTTCACTGCCGTCAACCCAGGCATTATCCGCAATGACGACATCGTGGCAAATCACACACGGCTGGGTGATCCGCGCATTGTCCCGCACCGCGCTGCCATGAAAAACCATGCTGTTTTCATCGTAAATCCAGCAATTCCCCTGCTGATCGAGCACGTTGTCATTATCAACCCAGCCACCGGCGCTACCCGCTACAACATCGTTAAAATCGCGCAAGGCGATAATCTGGCGCAGCGCGACGGATCGCTTTTCACCGCTAATCTGGTAATGCATTGTCCTTTGCTCATCACTGAGCCGATACTTATTCATGCTACGTTTCCCCCATCTGCCTGAGTTAAACGTAGCAAATTTTACGCCGCTGGCTATCCGCCAGCGAAACCAATAAAATGCACGAAAAATGCAACTTATAAATTCGCGACGTATTGAGGAACAGCATGACCACCCGCACTGATAACTACTTTACTGAAAAATACAGCATGACCCCGACCCATTCGGAAGTGCTTAACGCCGTTAATTATCTCCAGCCGGGTAAAGCGCTGGATCTCGGCTGCGGTAATGGCCGCAACAGCCTGTTTCTCGCCAACCGGGGTTTTGATGTCACCGCATGGGATAAAAACCCGAACAGCCTGAGCAATTTACAAAATATTCGTGAAGCGGAAGGGCTGGAAAACTTACATATCGAGGCGGTTGATCTCAACAACCTGAGTTTTGACGGCGAGTACGATTTTATTCTCTCGACCGTAGTGCTGATGTTTCTCGAAGCGAAAACCATTCCAGGGCTGATTGCCAATATGCAGCGCTGCACCAAACCGGGCGGCTATAACCTGATTGTCGCGGCAATGGACACGGCTGATTTCCCGTGCACTGTCGGTTTCCCGTTTGCCTTTAAAGAGGGAGAGTTGCGCGATTACTACACCGGTTGGGAGCTGCTGAAATACAACGAAGAAGTGGGTGAGCTTCATCGCACCGATGCCAATGGCAACCGTATCAAATTGCGCTTTGCCACGATGCTGGCACGCAAATCCGCGTAAGCTTTCCCGTTGCGACAGTAAAAGAGCCGGAAGGGAGGCCATCGGTTCTTTTATTGCCAGCCCGCCGTTTTTTCTATGAACACTCGCTGCACCACGCTTGTTCCGCTATTCGCAGGTAAACGCCACCGGCAAACTGTTTATGGTATTACGTCGATGAAGTGTCATCGCTGGCGCAGCGAATGCCGGATGGCAGGGCCATCCGGCACATTCGTGGGATCCGCATCCGGCTCATTAAATGGGGTCATCATTACGGAGTGAACTCCGATCCGACACCATCACAGGTCTGTTTTAGCGCGCCGCCAGCAGGCAAAGTTGCAGCGCAACGTTATAAGAGGCTTCGAAAGCACGCAGCGGCAGGAACTCAAAACGCGAGTGGAAGTTATGTGCGCCGGTGAAGAAATTTGGCGTCAGCAAGCCTTTGGCAGAAAGCGCTGCACCGTCAGTGCCGCCGCGCATTGGTGTCGGTTTTGGCGTGATCCCCAGTGATTCCATGGCTGCAAACAGTAAATCAATCGCCCGGCGATCTTCGCCAATCGCGTTGCTGATATTGCTGTAGGTATCGCTGATGCTGTACTCAACTTTCGCGGTAGGATACTGAGCCGCGATTTTTGCCGCAACATCGGCAATTTGCTGTTTGCGTTTGGCAAAACTTTCGTTGTCGAAATCACGAATGTTGGCGTTCAGCGTCGCGTAGCTCTGCACGGCATTGATACCGTTAAACCAGATATAACCTTCGCGTCCTTCTGTGTGTTCCGGCGTTTGCTGGCGATCGAAATGGCTGATGTAATCCATCGCCATCAACAGCGGGTTCACCAGCACGCCTTTCGCCGACATCGGGTGCGCGGTCACCCCGGTAAACTGAATTTGCGCGCTGGCGGCGTTAAAGTTCTCGTAAACGATTTCGCCCTGTTCGCAGCAGTCGATTGTCCAGGCAAAATCAACATCAAAACGCGCTAAATCCAGCGCTTTCGCACCGCGCAGTCCCACTTCTTCATCAGGCACAAAGGCCACCACGATATCGCCGTGACGCTGTTCTGGCGTCAGATTTTCCAGCAGCGTCATCACCACGGTAACCGCGGCTTTGTTATCGGCGCCGAGTACGCTGGTGCCGTCACTGAAAATTATCTCCTCATTCGGATACGCGAGGATCTCCGGATGCTCATCAACGCGCAGCCAGATATCCTGCGCGCTGTTCAGGCAGAGATCTTGTCCCTCAAAGCGCAGGATCTGCGGATGAATATGCGGGGATAAACCGACATCCACGGTGTCGATATGGGTGATAAAACCAATGCGCGGCGCACCGGGAACATTGCCTTTTTTGACGGCGGTGACGGTCGCGTGATCGTCAATAACGATCTCTTCAAGACCGAGTCTTTTCAACTCATTAGCCAGTTCACGCGCCATATCAAACTGCCCGATGGTGGTGGGTAAGGTGGTGGCAGTGGGATCGCTTTGGCTGGTGATGTTGAGATAGCGAAAGAAGCGATGCGTTAATTGACTGGTGAGCGACGAGGTCATAGTGATTCCTTCTTTATTCGAATTATCAGGTGTTTGCAAATTCACTTTAATGTTATTTATGAGAGGGCAAACAACAAGCCTTTACAATAAAACAACAGGAAAAACTATGATTAGCAAACCGACAACACTTGCTCTGGCGTTGGCCGCGATGATAGTGAGTTCTTCTGTGGCGGCGAAAACGCTGGTCTATTGCTCGGAAGGCTCGCCGGAAAACTTCAACCCACAACTCTATACCTCGGGCACCAGCGTAGATGCCAGCGCGGTGCCGGTCTATAACCGGCTGGTGGATTTCAAAGTTGGCACCACGCAACTGCAACCCAGCCTCGCGGAAAGCTGGGATGTCAGCGAAGACGGCAAGGTTTACACCTTCCATCTGCGCAAAGGGGTGAAGTTCCAGAGCAATAAATACTTCACGCCAACGCGCGACTTCAACGCCGATGATGTGATCTTCTCATTTATGCGGCAAAAAGACGCCAATAACCCCTATCACAATGTCTCTAACGGTACTTACTCGAACTTTGAAAGCCTGGAGTTCGGGTCGCTGATCACCGCGATTGATAAACTCAACGACCATACCGTGCGCTTTACGCTGGCGCATCCGGAAGCGCCGTTTGTCGCTGACCTTGGCTGGTATTTCGCCTCGATCCTCTCAGCGGAATACGCCGATGCGATGTTAAAAGCAGGGACACCGGAACGCGTCGATATGGACCCGATTGGCACCGGGCCGTTCCGCCTGACGCAGTACCAGAAAGATTCACGCATTCTGTTTACCGCGTTCGACGGCTACTGGCAGGGCAAAGCCAAAATTGATCGCCTGGTCTTCAGCATCACGCCGGATGCCTCCGTTCGGGTGGCAAAACTGGAGAAGAACGAGTGCCAGGTCATGCCGTTCCCCAATCCGGCTGATTTACCGCGCCTGAAAGAGAACAAAGACATCACGCTGATGAGCAAAGCCGGGTTGAACACCGGGTTCCTGTCGTTCAATACGCAAAAAGCGCCGCTGGATAATGTCAAAGTTCGCCAGGCGCTGGCGATGGCGATCAACAAACCGGCGATCATTCAGGCCGTGTTCCAGGGGACGGGCACCGCCGCGAAAAACCTGTTGCCGCCGGGCGTCTGGAGCGCGGATAGCGAACTGAAGGATTACGACTACGATCCGGAAAAAGCCCAAGCGCTGCTGAAAGAGGCCGGGTTTGCGCCGGGAACGACCATCGATTTGTGGGCAATGCCGGTGCAACGCCCCTATAACCCAAACGCCAAACGGATGGCCGAGATGATCCAGGCCGACTGGGCGAAAGTGGGCGTGCAGACCAAAATCGTCACTTATGAGTGGGGCGAATACCTGAAACGGGTGAAGGGCGGCGAACACCAGGCGGCGCTGATGGGCTGGACCACGGCGACAGGCGATCCGGATAACTTCTTCGGCCCGCTGTTTACCTGTACCTCTGCCAACGGTGGCTCTAACTCGGCGAAATGGTGTTACGCGCCCTTTGACAAAATTATCGCCGAAGCGAAAGCCACCACCGATCATGAAAAACGCGTCGCGCTGTATAAAGAGGCGCAGCAGATGATGCATGATCAAATGCCAGCGGTGATGATTGCCCACTCAACGATTTTCGAACCGGTACGCAAAGAGGTACAGGGCTACGAAATCGATCCGTTTGGTAAACATATTTTCTGGCAAGTTGATTTGAAAAAATAACCAGTAACAGGCGAGCAAACCCAGCGCACTCGCGGTTTGCTCGCCCATTTCACTGCGCTTTATACGTTTTATCAAAGCCGCTGCCCGCCGAGACATTTTTACCCCCCACAAAACGCCGCTGCGTTTGCTATACCTTAAGAGCAATTCCGCACTTACAGGGACATCCTCATGCGTACTCATGCATTGGTTAGCGTTGCCGTCTTTTCTGGCCTGCTGGCGTTATCTGGCTGCGCGTCAAAAGTGACGCAACCGGAAAAATATTCCGGGTTTCTAAAAGATTATTCAGGGCTGAAGGAAACCACATCCGCCACCGGTAAACCGGTACTTCGCTGGGTGGCGCCGGGTTTTGACCCGGCAAAATACGACAGTATCGTTTACCACCCGGTGACCTATTATCCGCTGGCGAAGCCTACCAACCAGGTGAATCAACAGGTGCTGGATGGCGTTCTTAACTACACCAACAGCAAGCTGAAAGCTGCCGCCGCTTCGCGTAAACCGCTGGTGACATCGCCAGGCCAGCACAGCCTGATTTTCCGTGGGGCGATAACCGGCGTGGACGCCAGCAAACAGGGATTGCAGTTCTATGAAGTGGTGCCGGTGGCAATGGTTGTGGCGGGAACGCAGATGGCAACCGGTCATCGCACGATGAACACGCACCTCTATTTTGAAGGCGAGCTCATCGACGCGCAGACCAATGCGCCGGTGTTGAAAGTGGTGCGCCAGGGACAAGGGAAAGATGTGAATAATGAAAATGCGCCGGTCACCGTCGATTCTCTGAAACAAGTCATTGACGATATGGCGACCGACGCGACGATGTTTGATATCAGCAAGCGTTAGCTTTTCGCCGTGTTCCGCGCCCGCCCAGCCACGTTTCCGGGCGGGCAAACATCACCAGATTGCCGGTAAGGATCAGCAGTAACCCGGCAACGCCATTGAAATGCCAGATATAGCCTTCGAAGAACGTCGAAACCGTCAGCGCGACCAGCGGAAACAGCAGGGTGCTGTACGCCGCTTTGCTGGGGCCAATCCGACCAACCAGCGTAAAATAGGCGCCAAAGCCAATCACCGATCCGAACGACGCCAGATAGACCAGCGCGCCAAGGTAACTGGCCGTCCATTGCGGGGTGAAATCGTCACCGCGCACCAGGCCTATCGCCCCCATAATCAACGTTCCGTAAAGCATCGCCCAACTGTTGGTGGTGATGGTTTCCAGCCCTTTGCGCTGGTGGCGCAGGCTTATCATATTGCCAAACGAGAAGCCCAGCGTGCCCAGCGCCGACAAACCAATCCCCATCAGTAGCGTTATGCTCCAGCCGCTGGTGACCAGATCCTGCCAGAACAACGTCACAATCCCCGTCAGGCCGAGGAGCGCCGCGACAAAAAAGCGCGCCGGTGGCTTTTGGCCGAAAAAGAGATAACTGTTTACCGCGTTAAATAACACCGCCATGGAGAAGATCACCGACTCCAGCCCGGTGCTGATCCACGCCGCAGCGGTATAGAAGCACCAGAAGTTAAAACCAAACACACAGCCGCCCTGGAGCAGGCAAAACAGATGATCGCGCAGCGGCAGGACGCGCAATTTACGCTGCGCCAGTAGCACCAGCATCATTGCCGCCGTGGCCAACGCAAAGCGCCAGAAGATCGACACCGGCGCGGCGACCGGTCCTTGTTGTAGATAAATCGCAATCCAGGTTGTTCCCCAGATAACCACCACCAAACCGTATAGCAATGCGTTCATGTTGAGTTCCAGTGCGTAAAACGAATGCTGAGTGTGGCAAAACAGCAACGCAGGCGATTGCACCGGTTTGCGCCGGACTTGCATATTCTTGCGCTTTTCTTTACACAACGCTGGTATCCGCCGCCAGCTATTCATAGACTGGGGTTCTGGTGAATTTATGATAATTTCCGTGAATGCCTGAGCACTACGAAGCCTTTGAAAACCTCAGTAAACACAACGCCGTGTTGCACAACTCGGTGGCGCTGCACTCTGGCATTCAACTGGCGGCCTGGTCGAACAAACGCGACAACATCACCCAGTATTGCAATCACCATACCCTGAGTTTGTACGTGGCCGACGGCTACGAGAGCTATCACAAAACCGCTCACGGCTGGAAAAACGGCGGCGGGCCGGATCGCTTTTGCCTGATGCCGAAAGAGAGCGAATCAGTGTGGGATATCCGCGATACGTTGTCTTTTGTGCATCTTTACTGTACCGATGAGCATCTGCGTGAAGTGGGTGAGCAGGTGTGGGATCGCAGCCCGGCATCGTTCACGCTGGATGAAAAAACCTTCTCCCAGGATGCGCGTATTACTGCGCTTTATCGCCAGTTTTTGCTCGGTTGCGACTGGCAGCAAAACGCCAACCAGTTAACGCTGAGTACCGCATCGACGCTTTTACTGACCCACTTAGTCCAGCACTACAGCAATGTGCAGTGGCAACTGCCGACGGTAACGGGCGGTTTGGCGCCGGTGGTGCTTCGTACTGTGCTGGAGTTTATCGATGCGCATCTGGCAGAACCGCTGCTGCTGTCGGATCTGGCCGCGCAGGCCGCGCTGAGCGAATACCATTTTGCCCGCATGTTCCGCCAGTCAATGGGCGTTGCGCCGCACCAGTTCGTGATGCAACGGCGCATGGCACGGGCGAAAGATCTGTTGCTTCATAGCGATCAGCCGCTGACCACCATTGCGCTGGCCTGCGGTTTTAACTCGGCCAGCCACTTCAGTAACCGCTTCAAAGCGGCGAAAGGCATCACGCCCTCGCAGCTACGCGCGTCGCGCTAAGCGCATTGCCCCGTAGCAGATCCCGCCGATCGCTAAGCCCCAGAATGCAGAACCAATCCCCAGCAGCGTGACGCCGCTGGCGGTAACCAGAAAAGTGACCATCGCGGCATCGCGATCGCGCTCAGCGATCAGCGCCTGGTGCAGGCTACCACTCATTGTGCCCAGCAATGCCAGCCCCGCCAGCGTCTGGATCCAGCTTAATGGCAAGGCAGTGAGCAGCGAAGTTATCGAGCCGCCAAACAGACCGGCTAACAGGTAAAAGACCCCGGCAGCCGCCGCAGCCAGCCAGCGTTTTTCTGCCTGCGGGTGAGCATCCGGGCTCTGGCAAATCGCCGCCGTGATGGCGGCAATACAAATCGAATAGACGCCAAACGGCGAGAACAGCAGCGCCAGCGCGCCGGTAAAAATAATTAACGGTGAAACCGGAACGGGGTATCCCGCCGCCTGCATCGTGGCGAAACCGGGCGCATTTTGCGAGGCCATCGTTACCAGAAAGAAGGGAATTCCGATGCTCACCAGCGACGACCAGTGGAATTCTGGCGTGGTATAAGTCGGTACAACCAGCGCGATAGTGATTTTTTGCGTGACAACCTCACCGCTTAGCCACGCAACCAGCCCCCCGACCAGAAGTGTGGCGACAATGGCATAGCGCGGTGCCAGCGCTTTGCAGATAAGCCAGGCCAGCAGCATGCTGCCACACAAGACAAAATGCCCCTGAATATTGCTAAAAGCCTGTAAACCGAAGCGCAGCAAAATGCCCGCCAGCATGGCCGCCGCCAGTGTATGAGGAATGATTTTCATCAGCCTGGCGAACAGCCCGGTAATGCCACACAGGACAATTAAGGCATTGGCAAAGATAAACACGCCAACCGCTTCACTCAGCGAAACGCCTTGTAAGCTGGTCGCCAGCAGCGCAGCGCCCGGTGTCGACCAGGCTGTAAGCACCGGCATGCGATACCACAAGCTCAGCGCCAGCGTGCTGATGCCCATACCCAGACCGAGCGCGGTCATCCAGCCGGCAATTTGCACCGCACTTGCGCCCGCCGCCGAGGCCGCTTGCCAGATAATAGCGGCGGAGCTGGCATAACCGACCAGCACCGCGACAAAGCCAGCCAGCAGGCTGGAAAAAGGGAGGGCAGAAGCGCGAGTAAAGGCGACATTCGACATGAAATAATCCTTGTGCGTTATAGCATCCGCATAAAATATCACTGGACGTTATAGCGCACAAGCTGGCAGTGCAATAAGGTATTTAGCGTGGTTATAGTTTCGCTCTCTAAAAAAGAAACGCTGCGCTATACTGCCCCGGATTTTTCTTCCCGGAGGCGTAATGAACATCGCAGACTACCTGGCAAGCACCTTAAAACTTCTCCGTCAGGGCCGTGGCTGGAGCCTCTCCAGGCTGGCAGAAGAGACGGGCGTTTCCAAAGCGATGCTCGGGCAAATTGAGCGTAATGAATCCAGCCCGACGGTGGCGACACTCTGGAAAATTGCCACCGGCCTGAATGTGCCGTTTTCTACCTTTATTGCGCCGCCCCAGAGCGATACGCCGCACGCCTACGATCCCGACCAGCAGGCGATGGTGATCACGCCAATTTTTCCGTGGGATGAAAAGCTGCACTTTGATCTCTTTTCCATCACGCTGGCACCGGGGGCGATAAGTGAATCGACGCCGCACGAAAGCGGGGTGATTGAGCATGTGATTGTCATTAATGGCGCGCTGGATTTATGTCTCGGTGGGCAGTGGAAAACATTTACCAGCGGAATGGGCGTGCGTTTCGCGGGCGATGAAGCCCATGCGTATCGCAACAGTTCCGCACATACCGTGCATTTCCACTCGTTGATTCATTATCCAAAAGAAAAAGCCGCAAGCACGCCTGCGGCCAAAAACGACGACGATAAATAACATGACAACGTTGACCCGCGATACTCCGGGCTGCAGGAAAGTTCAGCCCCACCTGCAACCGGCAGTACGGTGGATAAAACGTGACGAGGAATGTCCGAGCCACCACTCTATCGCCGCATGAAACGCCGCGGAAATAGCAATTTCGACATTGCATTGCCGACAGACGCAAATTCCCCCTGCGGCAGGTGGTGAAACGCCCCGGTTGTGACTACAATAGCCGCCATTTTGCACATAATGGATAACGACAATTGTATGCGCCTGCACCCCCATAATCTTGAACTGTTAAGCCCGGCTCGCGATACCGCCATTGCCCGTGAAGCGATCCTTCATGGCGCTGACGCGGTCTATATTGGCGGCCCTGGCTTTGGCGCACGCCATAACGCCGGTAACAGTCTGCGCGATATCGCCGAACTTGTGCCGTTCGCGCATCGCTACGGCGCGAAAGTGTTTATTACCCTGAACACGATCCTTCATGATGACGAGCTGGAACCGGCGCAGAGCCTGATCCATGACCTGTACCAGGCCGGTGTCGATGCGCTGATCGTGCAGGATATGGGCGTACTTGAGCTGGATATCCCGCCGATTGAGCTGCACGCCAGTACGCAGTGCGACATTCGCAGCGTGGAAAAAGCCAAATTCCTCTCTGATGTCGGTTTTAGCCAGATTGTGCTGGCGCGTGAGCTGAACCTGGAGCAGATCCGCGCCATTCATAGCGCGACCGACGCCACCATTGAGTTCTTTATCCACGGTGCGCTGTGCGTGGCCTATTCCGGGCAGTGCAATATCTCCCATGCGCAGACCGGACGTAGCGCCAACCGTGGCGACTGTTCCCAGGCGTGCCGCTTGCCCTATACGCTGAAAGACGATCAGGGCCGCGTCGTGGCGTATGAAAAACATCTGCTGTCGATGAAAGATAACGATCAGAGCGCCAACCTGGCGGCGCTGATCGATGCCGGTGTGCGCTCCTTCAAAATTGAAGGGCGCTACAAAGATATGAGCTACGTGAAGAATATCACCGCGCATTATCGCCAGATGCTGGATGCCATTATTGACGATCGCGACGACCTGGCGCGCGCGTCTGCCGGGCGTACCGAACATTTCTTTATTCCTTCGACGGACAAAACTTTCCATCGCGGCAGCACCGATTATTTTGTCAATGCGCGCAAAATTGATATCGGCGCGTTTGATTCACCGAAATTTATCGGCCTGCCGGTCGGTGAAGTGCTGAAAGTGGCGAAAGATCACCTCGATGTAGAAGTGACGGAACCGCTGGCCAACGGTGATGGCCTGAACGTGCTGGTGAAGCGTGAAGTGGTGGGTTTTCGCGTTAACGTCGCCGAAAAAACGGTCGAGAACCGTTACCGCGTATTCCCGAACGAAATGCCGGACGCGCTGCGAACGCTGCGCCCGCACCATGCGCTGAACCGCAACCTTGACCATAACTGGCAGCAGGCATTACTGAAAACCTCCAGCGAGCGTCGCATCGGCGTGGATATTGAGCTAGGCGGCTGGCAGGAGCAACTGGTGCTGACGCTGACCAGCGAAGATGGTGTCAGCGTGACGCACACGCTGGACGGGCAGTTTGACGAAGCCAACAATGCGCAAAAAGCGCTGGAAAGCCTGAAAGACGGGCTGGCGAAACTGGGGCAAACCCGGTATTACGTGCAGGCGATCACCGTGAACCTGCCGGGGGCGCTGTTTGTGCCCAACAGCCTGCTCAATCAGTTGCGTCGCGAAACGGTTGAGATGCTTGAAGAAGCACGGCTGGCGAATTACCAGCGCGGCAGCCGCAAACCGGTGGCGACACCCGCGCCGATTTACCCGGAAACGCATTTGTCATTCCTGGCTAACGTTTATAACCACAAAGCGCGTGAATTTTATCATCGCTACGGTGTGCAACTGATTGACGCCGCTTTCGAAGCGCATGAAGAGAAGGGCGATGTGCCGGTGATGATCACCAAACACTGTTTGCGCTTCGCCTTCAACCTGTGTCCGAAACAGGCGAAAGGCAATATCAAAAGCTGGCGCGCGACGCCAATGCAACTGGTGCATGGCGACGAAGTACTGACGCTGAAGTTTGACTGCCGTCCATGTGAAATGCATGTGATTGGCAAAATTAAGCACCATATTCTGAAAATGCCCCTGTCGGGCAGCGTTGTGGCGTCGATAAGTGCCGACGACTTAGTAAAAACGTTGCCAAAACGCAAATAAACAACGGGTGGCACTCTGCCACCCTGTTTTTTTACTGTCCCGAAAACAATTCTCCTGAATAGCCATAAATTATCCCGCCGCAGTAAGAACAATCATGCGTTAATAACCGTAATACGTTAATCTAGGCGGGCGGAAATAATAAGAAATGGCTTATTGATGATATTCATGGAGAGGAAATGCGTAAATTTACGTTAAGCGCCTTGCTTGTCGCGGGTGCATTTTTGTTGTCTGCCTGTACGCCGGGCCCGCTTGGCACGCAGCGTTATCAGGCCTATACCGGTAGCGACGCCACAGTGGTTTACACGCAGGCTAATAAAGCTCATCAGGGGCTTTTTTATTTCCAGCGTTATAACAAAGAAGGTGACTGCTTTAATTCCGCTGAGATGATTTACATCAGCAATAATATGCTGGAGGGCGTAGTTGACCGGCTTTTTACCAGCCGATTGAAAGGCGATCAATACTGGACATTAATCGTACAGGATAATTCCAGCGGCAGGATGTGGATCCATGAGACCGCATTTTTCCTTGAAAAAGGCAAACACTATGTGGCGATAAGCTCCCGTGGTGCGGTTGAAATTCCGGCGGATTTGAATATCACCAGCCAGGACGATCTGGATAAAGTGTATGACCGCTATCAGGATAAACCGGCGAAACCGTGGAATTTGCGCCGTGGCATCTGTAAGTCCTGGTTATCCAAAGCGATGGGCTCGTAATCTCTTCAGCAAGCTTTCTTAAAAACCGTGTCTACAAGATAAAAAACAGGCCTTTCGTGATAGCGAAAGGCCTGTTTGCATTTCAGACTGGATTAGCGGTCGTCACCCGGACGATGATTGTCCGGCAGTGGCGGTTTCTTACCGTTGTGTTTGTCGTTGTGTTTATTATCCGGGCGCGGCGGCTTATCCTGCTTGTGTTTCGGCGGTGGCGCCTCGTGCGACGGTTTTTTATCACCTTTATGGTGCTGGCCATTTTGGTACTGTTCCGGCGGTAGCGGCGGACGTTCGTCAGCAAACACCATCGAAGAGAAGCTCACCGCCAGAATGGCAGACACCAGTGCAATCTTTTTCATCTTCACATCCTTACTCGTTCTGTTGCGTGGCGACGATTTGACGATAAAAAAGTGAAGGGATTATGGAGCGTTACGCCTTCGGGATTATTCCTGGAGGCGCGGTGGAAGATAGCGCCAGTAGGGCGGTGAACCGAAACTCGCCAGTAAAAAGTCGATTACCGTGCGGGTGTTAAGCGACGGGTATTTTCCGCCCGGGTAGAGCAACCACAGCGACTGCGGCGTTGCCGAATAAGTGGCAGTGAAATCGGGCATGAGCGCCACAAGCTCGTTGCGGTTTAGCATCTCACCCACCTGCCAGTCCGGGAAGAGTAATATTCCCGCATCACTCAGTGCGGCCTGTAATAACAATTCCGCGTTATCAGAAACGATTTTGGCCTGCGGCGAAAACTGGCAGGATTTCTCCCCTCGCTGAAAACGCCAGCGCTGCAAACCACTTTTCCCGCGATACGCCAGTAACCGGTGCGACTGCAACTCCTCTGGCGTGTTCGGTTGACCATAACGACGCACGTAGGCGGGTGTCGCCACCAAATGGCACTGCTGCTGCGCAATCAGCCGACCGTGCAGCTCGGAATCCTGCAGCGCCGCAATACGCAGCAACAGATCGGTACCATCAGCAAAAGGGTCGATATAGTCATCGTTCAGATTCAGTTCGATATGCAGACGCGGATAGCGCTCGCTCAGCTCGCTGATTTTGGGGCCAATATGGCGCAGGCCAAACGAGATCGGCGCATTAATGCGAATGCGCCCGCCAGGCTCGTCGCGACGCTCGCCAACCTGAGTTTGCGCGTCCGCAAGCTGCTGCAACATGGTGCGAAACGTGGCGGCATAGATATGCCCCGCCTCGGTGGCGATCACCGCGCGCGTGTTGCGGTACAACAACTGGGTTTCCAGCGCCTGCTCCAGTTGCTGAACCACGCGCGATAACGATGAGGCCGCCAGACCTTCGTTACGAGCGACTTCGGATAAGTTTCCCTCGCGTACAATGGCGAGAAACAGCTGCATTGAGCGGGCGCTAATTTGACTGAGCTTATTCATCTGTGCGTAATCAGCAAAGGTCCATGGCGCATTGTAGTGTTTTTACGAACAGGTTTCATCGCTAAGCTACGCGAACAATTAATACGGAGAAGAATCATGAGCACTGTAGTGAAAGCCTTCGATGAAACCGTCCGCGAGCGTTTTTCCGCCCGCGCATTTTTACCAACCCCGTTAACGGACGAGCAAATTCAGGACGTGTTGCAGGATGCGCAATTTTCCCCGTCTAACTGCAACACGCAGCCGTGGCATGTGCATGTGGTTTCCGGTGAAACGAAAAACCGTCTTGGAAAAAGGATGACGGAAAACGATCTGGAAGGGCGCCAGACGCCGGATTTCACCTTTTCCTATGATGATTTTCACGGCGACTATTTCGAGCGCGCTCATGAGCAAGCGCGGATTTATTACGATGCGATCGGTGTCGCGCGTGAAGATAAAGCGCGGCGCCAGGAGGCTTATCTGCGAAATTATCAGTTTTTTAACGCGCCACACGCCGCTTTTCTGTTTATGCCGTCTTTTGGCGACAACATCCGCGTTGCTTCAGATATCGGCATGTACGCACAGAGCTTTTTGCTGTCACTGACGGCGCGCGGGTTTGCCGGAATTCCGCAAACCTTACTGGGTTTTCACGCTGATATGATCCGCGAAGAACTCGGCGTTTCCGCTGATTATCGTCTGCTATTTGGCATTTCGTTTGGCTATGCCGATATGTCTGCGCCGTCTGCGAAAACACGCATGCCGCGTATTCCTGTTGAGCAAAGTGTGGTGATGCACGGGTAATTCACAGATGACCAGAGACGCAAATCGCGAGCGTCTCTGGTTGGTGTTACGCAGCACAAAGCGCGCGGGCGCTCTGTTTCCACTCATCAACCTGATCGGGGTGCAGAAAGGAGAAATAAACGGTGGTGTTATCAGGAAGGATATTTTGCAGCGCCTGCATGCAGTTGGCTTCGCAGGGGCGTAATTCGATATAAACGCTGGTGATCGGCAACTGTTCATCGCCGTTGCCCGATTTCTCAATGCGGCGTATCGCCGCAATCAGCGCCGCCATTTCGCCATGCAATTTCACCCAGTTGTTAGTGTAAATATCCGGTGGCATCTCAATACGCATCTGGCTATTACCAAACGCGTAGCGGGAATTACCGCGCAGCGTGTATTCGACGGTGGCGCAGCACGATTCCGGGCCAAAACCATCTTGTTTAACCAGCTTCTTTTTGTCTTCCAGCGTACGGCGGACAATCGGATAACCCGATCGGAGGTTGTAAGGCGTCTGAACGAGGTTAATCATTATTTCTCCCTAAACGCATGAAAAATCGCAGCTCTAATGTAAATTGGTCAACAAAAAGCGTAGTGAACGATCCCGGAAACTTCTAGCCAGGATCGTCCGTTGCGAATGGCCAATTAGTGCGATTTAAACCCCGCCGCCGACATCAGAAGCCGGAACACCATACTGACCGCAAACAGTGCCAGTACGCTGCCGCCCCAGATTAAAAGCATCCACATCAGGCGGTTGAAGAAGGAGTGTTTCATCAATGATACCCCGCGCCATGTTGCACCTTGCCGCGAAACACGTAGTAGCTCCACAAGGTATAAACCAGAATAATCGGGATAATCAGCAGGGCGCCGACCAGCATAAAGCCCTGGCTTTGCGGAGGTGCTGCGGCCTGCCACAACGTGATATCCGGCGGAATAATATGCGGCCAGATACTGATGCCAAGGCCGCTAAACCCGAGGAAAATCAGCCCCAGTGTCTGCACAAACGGCAGTGTGTGGGCGTCCGGGTTGCCGAGACTGCGCCACAGCCAGGCACTCAATACCACAACTAACAGCGGCACTGGCGAGAAGAAGTAGAGATTCGGCAAGCTGAACCAGCGATCGGCAATCGCGGAATGCGTCAGCGGCGTCCACAGGCTAATCACGGCAATCACCACTAACATCGCCAGCAACAGCTTTCTCGCGGCTTTGCGCATTTTCCCCTGCAATGGCTCCTCGCTTTTCATCACCAGCCAGCTCGCGCCGAGCAGGGCATAAGTGATGACCAGCCCGACACCGCAAAACAGGTTAAACGGCGTCAGCCAGTCGAGCGCACCGCCGCTAAATGTGCGGCCCGTCACCGGAAAACCGTTAAGCACCGCGCCCACCACCACGCCCTGGGTAAAGGTGGCAAGCAGCGAGCCGGAGAGAAATGCTTTATCCCAGAACGGCCGGTGCGCCGGAGTGGCTTTAAAGCGAAACTCAAAGGCCACGCCGCGAAAAATAAGCCCGATCAGCATTAAGGTCAGCGGAATAGTCAGCGCATCGACAATCACCGCATACGCCAGCGGAAATGCGCCGAACAACCCCGCGCCGCCGAGCACCAGCCAGGTCTCGTTGCCATCCCAGACCGGCGCGACGGTGTTGACCATCACGTCGCGATCGTGAGCGTCACGCGTGACGGGAAACAGGATGCCGATACCAAGGTCAAAACCGTCCATCACGATATACATCAAGGTGGCGAAGACGATAATGACAAACCAGATTAACGAAAGATCGATGCCCATTATTTATCCTCATCTGCCTGGAGATGTTCGCCCGCCGCAGACAGTGGTCGTGCCGGCGTACCTTGTGTGGCGTGCTCATCGCGCTCCTGCGGCCCTTTGGTGATAAGCCGTACCATGTAGCTGTAACCGACGCCAAAAACGGAACAGTAGACAACAAAGAACGCCAGCAAACTGAGGCTCATTTGCAGGTCACCATGCGCGGAAACCGCATCGGCTGTGCGCAGCAAGCCATACACCACCCACGGCTGGCGACCCACTTCCGTCGTGACCCAACCGGCAAGAATGGCAATCAAACCCGCTGGCCCCATCCATAGCGCGAAGTGTAAAAATGGCCGCGACTGATAGAGCCTGTCACGAAAACGCAGCCACAGTGCGGCGACCCCCAGCGCAATCATCAGCACGCCAAGCCCGACCATAATGCGAAACGACCAGAAGACAATCGGTGAATAGGGGCGCTGATCTTTAGGGAAATCTTTCAGCGCCGGCACTTGCTTATCGAGGCTGTGCGTCAGGATCAGGCTACCGAGCGCCGGGATTGCCACGGCGTAACGCGTGCGCTCCTGCTCCATATCAGGCAGGCCAAATAGCAGCAGCGGCGTCGCTTCTCCGGGCGGATTCTCCCAGTGGCCTTCAATGGCGGCAATTTTTGCCGGTTGATGTTCAAGCGTATTCAGCCCGTGCATATCGCCGACCATCGCCTGAATCGGCGCAACAACCAGCGCCATCCACATCGCCATAGAAAACATCTTGCGGATAGCGGGTGTGTTATTCCCGCGTAACAGATGCCAGGCGGCAGACGCGCCGACAAACAACGCACTGCTTAAGAATGCCGCAATGGTCATGTGCATCAGCCGGTACGGGAAGGAGGGATTAAAGATAACCTTGAACCAGTCGACCGGCACCACCTGGCCATTTTCGACGATAAAGCCCTGAGGCGTATGCATCCAGCTATTGGACGCGAGGATCCAGAAAGTGGACATAATGGTGCCCAGCGCGACCATACAGGTGGCGAAAAAGTGCAGGCCAGGCCCGACTTTGTTCCAGCCAAACAGCATCACGCCGAGAAAACCCGCTTCAAGGAAGAAGGCGGTCAGCACTTCATAGGTCAGTAATGGCCCGGTAATGCTGCCGGCAAACTGGGAAAACCCGCTCCAGTTGGTGCCGAACTGATACGCCATCACCAGCCCGGACACCACCCCCATACCGAAGTTAACGGCGAAGATCTTCGACCAGAAATGGTACAGCGTGCGCCAGTCCGGGTTGCGGGTTTTAAGCCACAAACCTTCAAGCACCGCCAGGTAACTGGCCAGGCCGATGGTGATTGCCGGAAAAATGATATGAAAAGAAACGGTGAAGGCGAACTGTATTCTCGCCAGGTAAAACGCGTCTAAACCGAACATGCACAACCCCAATGTCAATGTTGTGGTGTCAATGTTAATGAGCACAAGCGTGAACTTGCAGAAACAGATACAGGGAATTTTCGTATAACAGTTCCCTGTAAAGGGTATGGCAGGTTGCTGATTAGTCCAGACGAAGCGGTAACCGGTAACCATAACAGTGCGCATAACGAGCTGTTTTGTATAAACTGATATAGCAAGATGGCGCACCGCGTGCCATGATGTAGACGTTTTGTTAACACGTGAAAAATCATGAAAAAATACCAGCGCCTGGCGCAGCAAATCGCAGAACAAATTGATCTTGGCGTCTGGCGACCGGGAGAGAAACTGCCGTCGCTGCGTGAGCAGGTGACCAGCAGCGGGCTGAGTTTTATGACCGTCGGTCATGCGTATCAGTTGCTGGAAAGCCAGGGACGGGTGATTGCCCGGCCACAGTCTGGCTATTTTGTCGCGCCAGCGCCCGGCTTACCGCGCGCGCCGGCGGCTAAGGTTACGCGTGATGAAGCGGTGGACATCAATACCTATATTTTTGACGTGTTACAGGCCAGTTGCGATGCCTCGGTGCTGCCGTTTGGTTCCGCCTTTCCCGACCCCAAACTGTTCCCGATGCCGCAGCTCAACCGGTCGCTGGCAAAGGTGAGCAAAAGCGCCACTGCCATGAGCGTGATAGAAAACCTGCCGCCGGGAAACAGCCAGTTGCGCCACGCCATTGCTAAACGCTATGCCCGCCAGGGGATGAACATTTCGCCGGATGAAATTGTTATCACCGCCGGCGCGCTGGAAGCGCTGAATCTCAGCTTACAGGCGGTGACAGAACCGGGTGACTGGGTGATTATTGAAAGCCCCTGTTTCTACGGCGCGTTGCAGGCGCTGGAGCGGCTCAAGTTAAAAGCGCTATCGGTGCCGACCGATGTAAAAGAGGGCATCGATCTTGATGCCCTGGCGCAGGCATTAACTGACTATCCGGTAAAAGCCTGCTGGCTGATGACCAATGCGCAGAACCCGCTCGGGTTTACATTAAGCGCTGCGAAAAAGGCGCAACTGGTCGCGCTGCTGGCACAACACAACGTCACGCTGATTGAAGACGATGTTTACAGCGAGCTTTACTACGGGCGCGAACAGCCGTTACCGGCGAAGGCCTGGGACACGCAAGATATGACATTGCACTGCTCCTCATTTTCAAAATGTCTGGTCGCCGGGTTTCGCGTCGGCTGGGTCGCTGCCGGACGCCATGCCAGGCGCATTCAGCAATTGCAATTGATGAGCACCTTATCCACCAGTTCGCCGCTGCAACTGGCGCTGGTCGATTACTTATCGACACATCACTACGACGCCCATTTGCGCCGCCTGCGCAGACAGCTTGCCGAGCGCAAACATCTGGCCTGGCAGGCGCTGCTGCGCCATCTGCCGCCGGAAGTGAAAATCTACCGTAATGAGAGCGGCTATTTCTTGTGGCTGGAGTTACCCACCGGGCTGGATGCCGGTGAACTGAGCCAGCAGGCGCTGGCGCACCATATCAGCATTGCGCCGGGGAAAATGTTTTCGACATCCGACAACTGGCGTTCGTTTTTCCGCTTTAATTGCGCCTGGGTCTGGGGCGATAAAGAGGAGCGGGCGGCAATGCAATTGGGTCAATTAATTCGCCAGATGATGAATTAACCGCACCCGGCTTTCTTATTTTCTGAATAACTTATTCTCCTGTTAAAAATAACGGCGGCGTAAATATGACGTGCGCCGTCATTATTTTCTGCGCTCCCGAACCTGGTATTCATAGGAAATGTGAATAGCAACACAGATTAACGGACGTTCGCTAACCCCTTGTCTATACTCCAAAAGAGCGCGCAATAGCATTTTCATTGTTAACGCAATGCGTCATCTGTCACATCCTTGCGAAATTTCCGACGGGCCACATTCATGCCGTCAGCGCGCCGTCTATTTTTATTAAGGGAGATATATTTACGGCAAGGCTGCCGCACTTTTTCATTGCGACAGGAGTAGAAAATAATGAGCAAGAAATTTGCCCGCAGCAGCCTGTGTGCGCTGGGTCTTACCGTCATGACCGCACACGCCGCCGAACCAACCGAAGTGGGAAAGGGGGAAGGTCGGCTGGATATTATCGCCTGGCCTGGCTATATCGAGCGCGGCCAGACCGATAAGCAATATGACTGGGTGACCGCCTTTGAAAAAGAGACCGGCTGCGCGGTGAATGTGAAAACTGCCGCCACGTCCGATGAGATGGTGAGCCTGATGGCGAAAGGCGGCTATGACCTGGTAACCGCCTCCGGCGATGCCTCTTTACGCCTGATCATGGGGAAACGCGTCCAGCCAATAAACACCGCGCTTATTCCCAACTGGAAAACGCTTGATCCGAAACTGGTGAAAGGCGAATGGTTTAACGTTGCGGGGAAAACCTACGGCACGCCGTATCAGTGGGGGCCAAACCTGCTGATGTATAACACCAAAACCTTCCCGACGCCGCCTGACAGCTGGGCGGTGGTCTTTGTGCAGCAAAATCTGCCGGACGGCAAAAGTAATAAAGGGCGCGTGCAGGCCTACGATGGGCCGATTTATATCGCCGATGCCGCGCTGTTCCTGAAAGCCACGCAACCGCAACTGGGCATTGACGATCCGTACCAGCTTACCGAAGCGCAGTATCAGGCCGTGCTGAAAACCCTGCGCGATCAGCATCTGCTCATTCACCGTTACTGGCATGACACCACAGTTCAGATGAGTGACTTCAAAAACGAAGGCGTGGTGGCCTCCAGCGCGTGGCCTTACCAGGCGAATGCCCTGAAAGGTGAAAATCAGCCGATTGCCACCGTGTTTCCCAAAGAAGGTGTAACCGGCTGGGCGGATACCACCATGCTGCATACCGATGCGAAACACCCGAACTGCGCTTATAAATGGATGAACTGGTCGCTGACGCCAAAAGTACAAGGTGATGTGGCGGCGTGGTTTGGTTCGTTGCCGGTGGTGCCGGAAGGGTGCAAAGCCAGTACCTTGCTGGGTGAAAAGGGCTGCGAAACCAACGGCTACAGCTACTTTGACAAAATCGCCTTCTGGAAAACGCCGGTGGCGCAAGGCGGCAAATATGTGCCTTACAGCCGCTGGACGCAGGATTACATCGCCATTATGGGTGGCCGTTAACCTGCCAGGAGCGCGCTATGACCTATGCGGTAGAATTCCTCGATGTCGCCAGAGTCTATGGTGATGTCCGGGCGGTTGACGGCGTAACGTTCGCCGTCAACGACGGGGAGTTTTTCTCCATGCTGGGGCCGTCTGGCTCCGGCAAAACCACCTGCCTGCGGCTGATTGCCGGGTTTGAACAGCTCAGCGGCGGTGCCATTCGTATTTTTGGCCGCGAAGCCAGCGAGCTGCCGCCCTGGGAGCGGGACGTAAACACCGTCTTTCAGGATTACGCGCTGTTTCCGCACATGTCCGTTCTCGATAACGTCGCCTACGGGCTGATGGTAAAAGGCATGGACAAAAAACAGCGCCATGCCCGCGCCCGTGACGCGCTGGAAAAAGTGGCGCTCGGTTTTGTGCACGCGCGTAAACCCTCGCAGCTTTCCGGCGGCCAGCGGCAACGCGTTGCCATCGCCCGCGCACTGGTAAATGAACCCAGAGTGTTATTGCTCGATGAACCCCTGGGCGCGCTGGATCTAAAGCTGCGCGAACAGATGCAGCTGGAGCTGAAAAAGCTGCAACAGGATCTCGGCATCACCTTTATTTTTGTCACTCACGATCAGGGCGAAGCCTTGTCGATGTCTGACCGCGTGGCGGTGTTCAACAATGGCCGTATTGAGCAAATCGATACGCCGCGCGAACTTTATTTGCGCCCGCGCACGCCGTTTGTCGCCGGGTTTGTCGGCACCTCGAATGTGTTTGATGCGGCGCTTGCGGAAAAACTCTGCGGTATGAACGGCGTCTACTCGCTACGCCCGGAACACATTCGCCTGAATATGCCGGGAGAAATCGAAGCCAGCGCGGTGGTGCAGGCAGTGCAATATCAGGGCGCATCGACCCGTTTTGAACTGGCGCTGGCGCAGGGGGAAAAATTGCTGGTCAGCCAGGCGAATCTCTCCGATGCGTTACTGCCACAAACGCTGGCACCGGGACAACAGGTGCGGGTTTCCTGGTCGCGCGAGGCAATGGTGCCATTACAGGGAGCGGGGTGAGAGGGTAATGAGCATTGCGCAACGTTCGCCGCGCCGCGTCAATATTAGTGCCGTCTTCTGGCGCAAACCGGTCTACGGGCTGCTTTTGCTGCTGCTCGGCCCGCTAATGTGGTTTGGCATTGTCTATTTAGGTTCACTGCTCACGTTGTTGTGGCAGGGGTTTTACACCTTCGATGATTTCACCATGTCGGTTACTCCGGATTTGACGTTCGCCAATCTGCTGGCGCTGTTTAACCCGGCTAATTACGACATCATTCTTCGTACGCTGATGATGGCGATGTGTGTGACGGTGGCGAGCGCCATTCTCGCCTTTCCGATGGCGTGGTATATGGCCCGTTATGCGCAGGGTAAATGGAAAGCGTTCTTTTATATCGCGGTGATGTTGCCGATGTGGGCGAGCTACATCGTTAAAGCCTACGCCTGGACGTTGCTGCTGGCGAGAGACGGCGTTGCGCAGTGGTTTTTAAGCCATCTGGGGCTGGAGCCGCTACTTGCTGCGTTTTTGACGCTGCCCGCCGTGGGCGGTAATACGCTTTCCACTTCCGGGCTGGGGCGCTTTCTGGTGTTCGTCTATATCTGGCTGCCATTTATGATCCTGCCGATTCAGGCGGCGCTCGAGCGCTTACCGCCATCGCTGTTGCAAGCCTCAGCGGATTTAGGCGCGCATCCGCGTCAGACTTTCCGGTATGTGGTGCTACCGCTGGCAGTGCCAGGTGTGGCGGCGGGTTCAATATTTACCTTTTCGCTGACGCTCGGGGATTTTATCGTGCCGCAACTCGTCGGGCCGCCGGGATATTTCATTGGCAATATGGTTTATTCGCAGCAAGGAGCGATTGGTAATATGCCGATGGCTGCCGCGTTCACCCTCGTGCCGATGGTGTTGATCGCCCTTTATCTGGCGTTTGTGAAACGTCTGGGAGCGTTTGATGCACTCTGAACGCGCACCGTTTTTGCTCAAAGTCGCCACGTGGGGCGGCGTCATCTTTTTGCACTTTCCGCTTTTGATCATCGCCATCTATGCTTTCAATACCGAGGACGCCGCATTCAGCTTCCCGCCGCAGGGCTTTACGCTGCGCTGGTTTAGCGTGGCGGCGGCGAGGGGAGATATTCTCGATGCGGTGACACTGTCACTGCAAATCGCGGCGCTGGCGACAGCCATTGCACTGGTTCTTGGCACACTTGCTGCAATGGCCTTATGGCGCAGCGAGTTTTTCGGTAAAAACGCCATTTCCTTACTGCTGCTGTTGCCGATTGCCTTACCGGGAATTATCACCGGGCTTGCGCTGTTGACCGCGTTTAAAACGATCAATCTGGAACCGGGCTTTTTCACCATCGTCGTGGGACATGCCACGTTCTGTGTGGTAGTGGTGTTTAACAACGTGATTGCCAGGTTTCGGCGAACCTCCTGGAGCCTGGTCGAAGCATCAATGGATTTGGGCGCGAACGGCTGGCAAACCTTCCGTTATGTGGTGTTACCCAACCTGGGTTCGGCGCTCCTGGCGGGGGGCATGCTGGCGTTTGCGTTGTCATTTGACGAAATCATTGTCACCACCTTTACCGCCGGCCATGAACGTACGCTGCCATTGTGGTTGCTCAACCAGTTGGGCCGCCCGCGCGATGTCCCCGTTACCAACGTTGTGGCGTTGCTGGTGATGCTGGTGACGATGATTCCTATTCTGGGGGCCTGGTGGCTGACCCGTGATACCGACACGATTGCCGGAACCGGCAAATAACTGACCACGCTGAAAGGACCGAACTATGCAACATCAACTATTTATCAATGGGGTACTGGTTAACGGCGAAGGCGAGAAGCAGCCCGTTTATAACCCGGCTACCGGTGACGTGTTGCTGGAGATCGCCGAAGCGTCTGCCGCACAGGTCGATGCCGCCGTGCAGGCGGCCGATCGCGCGTTTGCCAGTTGGGGACAAACTACACCGAAGGCGCGCGCAGAATGTCTGCTGCAACTGGCACAGATGATTGAAGATAATGCGGAAATCTTCGCCCGGCTTGAGTCCCTGAACTGCGGCAAACCCTTTCATTGCGTGCTGAATGACGAAATTCCGGCGGTAGTGGATGTGTTTCGCTTCTTCGCCGGGGCCGCGCGTTGCCTGAATGGGCTGGCGGCAGGCGAATATCTGGAAGGGCATACTTCAATGATTCGCCGCGATCCGCTGGGTGTCGTCGCCTCGATTGCGCCGTGGAACTACCCGCTGATGATGGCGGCCTGGAAGCTCGGCCCGGCGCTGGCGGCGGGCAACTGCGTGGTGATCAAGCCGTCGGAAATTACGCCTCTCACCGCGTTAAAACTGGCGGAACTGGCGAAAGATATCTTCCCTGCAGGTGTGCTGAATGTGTTGTTCGGGCGCGGCAGCACCGTCGGCGATCCGCTGACCGGCCATGATAAAGTGCGCATGGTTTCCCTGACAGGCTCGATTGCCACAGGCGAGCACATAATTGGCCATACCGCCTCGTCGATTAAGCGCACCCATATGGAACTTGGCGGCAAAGCGCCGGTGATTGTGTTTGATGATGCGGATCTCGATGCGGTGGTGGAAGGGGTTCGCACTTTCGGTTTTTACAATGCCGGGCAGGATTGCACCGCCGCATGTCGTATTTACGCGCAAAAAGGCATCTATGACGCGCTGGTGGAAAAGCTGGGTGCGGCGGTCGCCAGCCTGAAAATGGGCGCGCCGGACGATGAATCCACCGAACTTGGGCCGCTCAGCTCCGCAGCGCATCTGGCGCGCGTTAGCAAGGCGGTTGATGAGGCCAAAGCGCTCAGCCATATTCGCGTGGTGACCGGCGGTAAAAGGCATGAAGGCGCTGGCTATTATTACCCGCCAACGCTGCTGGCAGGGGCAAAACAGGAGGATGCCATTGTACAGCGGGAGGTGTTTGGCCCGGTGGTGAGCGTCACGGTGTTTGATGATGAGGAGCAGGTGCTGGGCTGGGCCAATGATTCGCAATATGGGCTGGCGTCATCGGTGTGGACTAAAGATGTGGGTCGCGCGCATCGCCTGAGTGCGCGTCTGCAATATGGCTGCACCTGGGTAAATACGCATTTTATGTTGGTGAGCGAAATGCCACACGGCGGACAAAAACTTTCAGGCTACGGCAAAGATATGTCGCTCTACGGCCTGGAAGATTACACCGTCGTACGCCATGTGATGATCAAACATTAATCCACGAATAAACGCCACGGACGGCGTTTATCGCATTTATTCCCTTATGAAACATGAGGTAAATCGCATAGTAAATTAAGTGTGTTGTTATTAATGAAAAACTGGTTTAATAATAGCCAGCCATCAGCGGAGTGGCGAAATAAAAACATTTAAATAAAACCGCATACAGACATTGCCCGATTGCTTGTCATATGAATGTCATCAACGCGAAAAATGGCAGTCATTGCCGTGGGTGAAAATGTCTGGCTTTTAAAAAAATCAGGCAAGGAAAATAGAGTAATGAGTAAAATCGTAGTCGTGCTCGTACCAGGGGGCGCGTCTGAATTTTTGACCGTTGAAGATGGCGAAACCTCGGTACAATGGGAGATAGCGGGGCTTGATGGCGGGGCGGCAAGTGCGCGTATGCCAATCGAAACCTACTATTGCGAAGGTGAAGAGTTTTATTTTGCCCGCGTTGAAAGTCTCGCGGGTAATGAAATAGCACCCTCCATGCTGAATTAAAAAATAAGGGCTCATCTGAGCCCTTATTTATTTAACAATGCAATTAATTTGCAGGCTTACCTTTTCAGGAATACCTCATTTTCACGCGGTGCCCAATCTTTCTCTGAAAAATCATATGTCGAGAAGGGCTCATCTTTTACACCCTGCGAACGCAGAACGGCGCGCACTTCCGCTGGCAGCGTTTCCTCGCGGAATAACTCCGCCAGCACGAACATGGCATCAATAAACGAGAGTTGTTTTACTTCAAAGGGTTTCCAGCCGGTGCGTTTGAATATTAAATGATAAAGCGCCTCTTCACCGGCAAGCGGAACGAAACTGCTGGCATATTTTTCCCGATGACGAGAGAGCAACACTTCGAGGACGAATATCTGCGCGATGCGCTGCCGGGCCGCATTGCCCCGGGCGGTATCAGTGGTCATATCAACGTGCGTTATGTCATTGTTTTCACGCACCCGAACTTCTATGGCTTGCCACAGGTCGTCATATTTCTGCATAACCTTACCTTGTTTCATCTGATGTCTGCCTTGCCGGTAGACAATATCAGAGATGATCCCAGCTCGCCAAACTTCCCGACGTTATTATCGGCCGCAATAACATATCAGTTAATCCTTAAGTTAAATTAATGGATATATCATTTCATTACGCGCGGAGTTTGTGTTTAATCATTTTTCACCCGCCACAAAATAATGATCAACCTGGCCTGGATTCGCCGGAAAATAAACATGAAAAATATATTGCTGTTGTGGGCAGCGCTCGCCGCCACAGGTTTATGCACGACATCTGAAAGTTATGCCAAATCGCAGCGGCTGTCGGATGCGCAGGTGAAACAAGCGATCATTGCTGAATCTATTGCTAACTACCCCGGCCCCTGTGCCTGCCCCTACAATCATGCCCGGAACGGCAGTTCATGTGGGAAACGCAGCGCGTGGAGTCGTGCAGGCGGTTATTCGCCCATTTGCTACGCCGAAGAAGTCACCAAAGAGGATATTGCACGGTGGCGTGAAACACATCAGTAGGAAAAAATCCGACCGCAGAAAAAAGAAAGTAGTTGCGGCTTCTTTCGCTCTCACAGCCAGTTAAATCAAAGCTGGCGGTTACACCTTTCGTGGTAATCCTTATTCGACTTGATATATATCAATAAAAAGAGCATATTGCGTTCGTTTTGTTATTTCTGGGTTAATGTTTGTTATGTCGTTATACCAAAAAATGTTGGTTTTTTACTTTGTCATGGCGCTGATTTGCGCGCTGATTACCTGGTTTCTTTCTCACGATCGTAAACGTATTCGCCTGCTGAGCGCGTTTTTAGTGGGGTCGACATGGCCCATGAGCTTCCCGGTTGCGCTGTTATTTTCCATATTCTAAATTTTGCCAACAAAGCGTGACGGCGAAAGCGATAACGCCTTGAAAATTAGTGCAACATGTTAGGCGGATGTTTTACCTAAGGACAGGAGACAGACGTTGGAACTCTACACCAAACTGCTTATTTTCTACGTTGCCATGGCGGTGTTATGCGCCGTGGCAACCTGGTTTCTCGCCAAAGATAGCCGCAAAATCCGCCTGCTCAGCGCTTTGTTAGTCGGCGCGACCTGGCCTATCAGTTTTCCCGTCGCGTTACTTTTTTCTCTCTTTTAATCGTGTCCTTGCCATAATGCTGTGATACTGTATATAAAAACAGTATTTCGGCAGAGAGGACATTTATGGACAGTCTGTATTCACTCCACGCGCAGGCGCAGGTGCGCTGGCACGCGTTACCGGGCAAAGGCGACCCGGTGGTTTTTATTCATGGCCTGGGTTGCGCGTCTTCGTACGAATACCCGCGCATCGTTGCCGATCCGGCCTTTGCCGGCAGGCGCGCCATTCTTATCGATTTGCCGGGCTACGGTTACAGTGAACGTCCGGCGAGCTTCTCTTATCGCACCAGCGATCAGGCGCAAGTGGTGATTGAACTGCTGGATCATCTTGGGCTCGATGCATTCTGGTTATACGGCCACAGCATGGGCGGCAGTATCGCGATTGAAGTCGCTTCGCGTATCCCGCAGCGTGTCAACGCGCTGGCCGTTTCTGAACCTAATTTCCACGCCGGTGGCGGGGCGTTTAGCCGCATTATCGCGGCCCAGGATGAGGCCGATTTTGTCACCTGCGGCTACGCGGCAATGCTGGCGCAGGAAAAAACCGCCTGGGCTGGAAGTCTGCAAAGCAGCGCGCCCTGGGCGGTGTGGCGCGGCGCGAAAAGTCTGGTTGATGGTATAGAGCCGTCGTGGATGTCGCTATTTGCCCATTTCCCGCGCCCCAAAACGCTTATTTTTGGCGAGCTGTCGTTACCGGACAACGATGCCGACAGTGTGCTGCAACAAGGAATTGAACTGCGCATTATTCCGCGTGCCGGTCATTCAATGTCTGACGAACAGCCAGCCTTACTGGCGCAGACGTTAGCGGCATTTATTGCAGAACATGAGTAAAAAGAAACCCGGCACATTTGCATGCCCGGGTGATTTTCAGGGAAGCAGGGATTTGAGTTTTTTACGCGCCGCTGGGCTGATATCCAGCGGGTGGCTGTAACCAATGTTTTCGATAGCCCGGTGGTACAACGCGACCAGCCAGTCATACACATAGCGGGTGGCGGCGTGTACTGGCTGCTCGCTCAGACGGGTTAACCGCGCCTGGGTAGCGCCATCCGTACCGCTGGAAAAAATGGTGCTGCCTTTGTTTACCCGGCTTTCCGGGCGATCCGCCTGCGCGATCTCCGCGTAACCCAGCCAGGCGACGAAATTACCAATTGCAGCATACAGTTGCGCGGCGCAGGCAGTATCGCGCTGCATAATTTTTTGCAACTGATCGGGTAAATTCAGCCGGTAGCTGCTGACGATAACAATCTCCGCCATCTGGCGCAGTGCGGCAGGGCTGAGCCCCAGGCGCGCTGCGTTATCATCGTTGCGGCTCCACTGGCGTACGTGGTTGACCCACAAAGCATGCGCCTGCTGACCGATATCTTTCGACACTGCCTGCGGTTCGCTGCTTTCTGCGGATTCAGCAAACAGATCGATTGATTCGTTAAACAAGCCGCTGACTTTCTCTTCGCGCGGCTGCTGAACTTTCCACAGCGTATCGAACTGCTGCATATCCGGCTGTAAACCTTCCAGCAGTTCACCGTGGCGTGAAGCCTGGCCTTGCAACTCGCGCACCACGGACTCCGCGCTCGCGCGTTGCGCCGCTGCGTCTTTTACTGCAGTGGCAAGCCAGGGTTGCAGCAGGTCGCGAAGGGCGCGCTGATGACGCTCAGTCAGCGCTTTCAAACGCTGCTGACGCAGGCCAGGCGCTGTCGCCTGCACCAGCCACTCCAGCAGACGCTGCAAACTGCTGGCATCCAGCGCCTGCAACGTTCCCCAGTGCTGACCCGGTTTACCAATAAGCTGCTGAACGGCTTCGTCCAGATTCTGCGCCAGTGTAAAGCGCGCATCCTGTGGTGTAATTGCCCAGACCAGCCCCGGCAGCGCCGTTTCCTGACCAGATTGTGTCTCTTTGACCCAGTTTAATAATGCGCGCGCAGTGGCAGCGGTGGCTGAACGTTCCAGCGTCGCATTACAAATCATCAGCACATCCGGTTGCAGGCGCTGGCGGTAGCTTTCCAGCAACCAGCGGCATTTGCTACGCCACAAAGGCTGACCATCTTGTGGGCCCGGAGTCGGAATATCGAGAATATCCACGGCCGTTAACACCGCGTTTTCCACCGGCAAAACCAGCTCGCGCGTAATCAGCGCAAGGGTTGCCAGCGGAATACTGACCGCGTTGTGCAACTGCTCATTTGACCACGGATGCACCACCACTTCGTCATGGATCTCACCGCTACCGGGTTCCGATGGTGTTAAGAAGCCGTCGGTTGGCAGGGCAAAAGTATCCACCAGAATACTCAGCGGTGCCGCCAGCTCCTGCGCGTTACCGGTCTGGTGAAGGGTATGTGCCAGCGACAACCACTGCTGCGTGAGTTCCTGCTGCTCGCCCCATAACAGCGACCAGGCGCTGGCGCGGGCGCTGAGATCCAGGGAAGGCAACAGGCAAGCAAACTGATACCACAGCGCATCGTCCATCTGTTGCTGCGACGACGGCACCGCCGCGCGCCAGAAGCGGGCAATTGCGCCAATATCTTCCGCCGTGATCCCCGGCACCGCATTCGGTTGGCGCAGTGAGCGCCATTTCGCGACGCGATCTTCAATCACCGATTTGTCAACGGCACGCAATTCCGGCTGCTGAATGGTATGCGCAATAAAAATCTGCACTAGTTCGGCTTCACTGATAATGCGCAGACACAGCGGGAAACCCTCATCCATCGGCGCGAGATGCTGGCTAAAGCGCAGCGCCATGCTGGTCAGGGCATGGCCGGGATTGATATGGGTGAAGTAATCCAGTGTTTTTTCGCCGGGGCGCACATTAAGCCGCCCGTTACCGCTGCCGCACAACGCTGTCAGCAGATGCGCTTTGGCCGCTTGTGAATGACCATACAACCCAACGGTGCAGGGCGCGTCGACCGCTTCACGCAGCGCGCTTTCCTCGGCGGCGGCAGTCGTCAGACGCGACAGCAGCGCGTCGGCATCATCATCCAGTAAAGGTGCGTGCTGGCGGTTGTCGTTGATCCATGTCGCCAGTGCCTGGGTGGTTTTTACGCTCGCACTCATTTCAGATACACACTCCCGCTGTCGATCCAGTAATGGCTGCCGCTATGGTGGCGATCGGCCAGCGTATTCAGTTTAAAAGTTAACGCGTCTGCGGCGACCGGCGTACCATCCTGGAGCCAGGCCTCACTTAAGGTGAACGATTCCGGCCCGTGCTGTTTATTGCCGCCGCTGAACTGCAAACGGACATTCAACACGCCGTCACCCGCGATGGTTTTCGCCAGTTCCTGCGAGTTGATACTCAACGTGTAGAGCGGCGTAGCCGGCCAGCGGGCGTTTGCGAGCTGGCGGAAACCGAGCGTAACATTGCCGCGCAGCGGGAAATGTAAACGCGCGTCCAGTTTCGCACCGGGCTTATCAAGGTCGATATCGTGATACCAGATATTCTCATCGCGCAAGGTATTGACGACGTTATCCAGCACACCGAGGTAACGCACGGTGGAATAGGCACCGATATCCGCCGCTTTAAAGTTAAAACGCGGCAGACGCAAATCAAGCGCCAGGCTGCACAACATCGCACCCACGGCAGCGGTTGATTTCGGGTTACCGATCTTACCCTGCTGGCTGAATGGATACCACTCATGTACGCGGTATTTATCAAGCCAGATCATGCGGTTAACCGGCACAGGTTGCAGGTGGCGAATCAACGCCTGCACGCCAGGCAAGCAGCCAGGACGACCGGTAATTAACAGGACATCGCAGCAGTAGTGGCTGATGGCTTCGCAAACCGCATGCAGCGGGGCTGTCAGGGTAAATTGCCCGGCCAGCATCGCATCCTGCAACTCACGGAAATTCACCTGCAACGGGACAGCCAGCACATCGAATTCTGCCGAACCAGACGGCAGCGCATGATCGATTGCCTGTTTCAGGTAGTTCATAACATTGCGCGTTGGCAGTTGCGTGAGCAGTTCGCCGAAGGTGGCATGCAACCCGGCAAGCGGATCGTTAATGTCACTCTCTTCCCACGCGGCAAGAATGGCATGACCAATCGGCATAAACAGTTGCAGCGTCGTTTGCTGGCGCAGCACGGCCTGGGTATCAATACGCCCGGAGTCGCCAAACAGCGTCGCCATTATCGCTGCGGCATCGGTAATGCCCGCTTTCTGCATCTGCGTTTGCAACGCCGGCAGCACACAGCGCTGAATCACATCCAGCAGAATGTCATCGCCGGCGACTTTAAACCCTTCGCGAAACAGCAGTTGCGGGGTAATTTTGACGTTACTGCCGGTGCCATCATCCAGTTGATAATGGGTGATCGCCATATCTGTCGTACCGCCGCCGATATCGACGGAGGCAACGCGCAGCGAACGGCCTTTTACCGCGCCCGGTGCTTCTTCGCGATCCGGGCGGGCAAGCGAGGCGAAAAACGTTTCGGTTTGCCCGGAAAAACGGGAAATTGCTTCGTTGTACAGCCACACCAGTTGGCCACAGCTGGCTTCGTCCCACTCCATCTGAATGTGCGGCACAGGTACGACGCTTTTTTCCTGCTGCTTGCGGTTAGCAAAGTCTTCATCCTGCGGATGCCAGCCCATTGCTTTCCACACCAGCGCGATGGCCTCAAACATGCGGCGACGGAAAATTTCACGCTCCTGCTTCGGCATCGCCGAGGGCAGGGTAAGAATAATGGTGCGCAGCTGGCGCGGAGAGGCCGGAAAGCCCAAACGCAAACGCGTGGCGACACTGTTGATCTGCCCAAGCGCCTGCGACAGCAATTCGCACAGCATGTGGGTCATCAACGTGCTGCGGCTGTACTGCGGGGAAAAGACCGGTAAACGCTCATCCAGCGGCAGGCTATATAGCGGCTGACCTTCATCATTCATCAGGTTCATGAGCGGGAAGGCGGTCGCCAGCGGTTCGCGCTGGGTTTTGCTGTTCATCTGGCTAAAGCGCCAGTCCTGCAATACCGGTGTTTCGTCCCACAGGTAACGGCGCGGGCTGGAGATGCCGCTGTTGCCTTCGGTGCCAAGGCGCTGCGTTGCCAGCTTGCGGGCCTCATCGCCCACGCGCACGATCGATGGCCAAATAAAGGCATCTTCGCGACCACTTTCCACTGAGAAGTGTTGTTTGCCGAAGCGCGCTTCAGAAAACTCAAGACGGCTGGTAAACAGCGGCTCATTGAGGAACTGAGGTTCACTGAGCGAGCGTACCTGCAATTCTGCCGTCTGGCGCAACCCATCATTGGCATCGCCGTGATCTTCAATGATCACGCCGCAGGTGTGGGTGTTGCCGACATCCAGAATCAGATCGACCGGGATCGCCGGTGTACTCAGCGTGTGCGTAACGATTTTGACTTCCGGCACCTGCAATTGCATGCCGAGCAGGCTCATCAGATTAAGCCAGTGCGCCTGATATTCAAAACCGCGCAATGCCTGATTAATTTCGCGTTCGCTGCGGGTTTCATGTTGCGTAATGAATTGCAAAAACGCTTCGCGCAGCCAGCCATCGACCCAGGTCTGATCGAGGAAATCCGCCACTTCGTCGTCACGCCAGGCCAGCGAGAATCGCGTGCCATTGAGAATATCGTTTTCCAGCGGCGCCAGCGCGGCAGGCGAGTTTCCGTTAATCTGGCTGTCGAGCGCCAGCGCCACGCGGTGAGTGTTTCCGGCGCTGTCCGGTTCGCTGAGCTTGCGGATCTGCACGCGTGCCCAGTTATCCGGGCCTTCAACGAAAGTGCGGGGCGGGTTAAAGCGCAGGAAAGGGATCGGCAGCCAGACGCCATCGAGGATCGACAACGAATATTGCAGCGAGTGCGTGCTTTCGGGTTTTACCACTTCCGGCTGACCGCCGTCGCGGTTTGGCAACGTATAACGTTCATTGACCAGATCGAAATCAAGACGCAGCAGCGGGCCGTTGGCGGTTTTACGCACAAATTTACCGCTGTTGGCAGAATCCTGCGGTGTCAGGCCAAAATCAAGAAACTGCACGCCGCTATTGGCAATCAGCGTCACGCTCTGTTTGTAGTCGCAAAGATTAACCAGCATAAACTCAGTCACCTGTTTTTCTGAACGTCACCGGAACGGTGGTGTTGGCGTCAAAACGCGCGCTGCATTCCGCGACGTCGTTGCTGCTTGCTTTACAGGAAATTTCCGGCATCGGGTAACGCGTCCCGTCGCTGCAACGTGCGTTGCTGCGGCTCTTAATCAGCAGTTCGCCGGTTTCATGCAGGCCGGAGAACAGATCGGCGCGACAGGTTACATTTTTACCCATCACAATACGCGCCGTCCCTTTGTTGTTCTGGATCTGGTAACGCACGGCAGGGGCTTTGCCAGTGACCGGATCTTTCACATCCATCGCCACACGCCAGTTACCGTTAAGGAATTTGGTGGAACCGATTTTCACCTCTAACGCATCCATCACCAGTACATCTTTCGGGATAGAGGCGATAACAACCGGCCCTTTATCAACCGGTTTGACTTCCGGTGCTTTGACAGCAGGCGCAACAATTTCAGCCTGATGCAGCGGCAGTTTCACCGCCAGTTCAGGCAGCGGCTCGGCCTGCATCGGCGGCGGCGCAATAGCGACCGGCTCCGCTTTTGGTTCGGCGGGGGCAGGCGCAGGTGCTTGTTGTTGCTGATTGAGCACCAGCGGTACGGCAATTGCCGCCGCGACAGCCGCGGCAACGGGCAATGCCCACAGACCGTAGCGGCGGCGTTTTTTCACCTCTGGTACGGGTTCGGGCTGCGGAGCGGGTTCAGGTGCAACCACGGGTGCTGCTTCCTGCACGGGCGGTGCGGCAACGGGCTGCGGTTTGATTTCCGCTTGCGGCATTAATAGCGGCGCATCCGCCTGGCTGAAAGTTACCTCGACGGCAGGCTCTTCTTCCGGCTCTGGCTCCGGTTCGATAATAATTTCCGGGATTTCTGGCTCTGGTTCTTGCAGACACTCAAGCACATTTTCACGGGCGCTTTCATTGAGATTCACAAAGCCCCAGAAGGTGATGACCGGTTTGCCATCAACGAGGAAAACATGGTTTTCGCCGGGGAATTGCAGCGCTTTTTCCAGCAGCGAGCCAAACAGTTGCTGTGCGGTTTTCGGTGATTGCATGCATTTGCGGCTTAGCTCGGCGGCGCTGTCCAGCGTGCTCTCAAGGTAACGCAGCGCGCGGGCGCGCGCCTCGGGTTCCGCCGCTTTCCATGCCTGGGCGCGACCATCGATGGGTGAGTACCAGTCGACCCGATCGCCTTCATCATTGACCTGGGGTATTGCCAGGCAATCTACCAGCGCCTGCTGCTTACGCAGACGCAGTGCTTCACGAATTTGCAATGCCGAATCGAATACGGCCTGACCGCCGCCGCCAACGGCCTGGAAATCATCCAAATCGCCGCTACGCAAGAGAGTTTTTGCCACGTTTTCATCCCATAGACTTCTTCACGCGTCTACTATACGCAAACTTCCTACCAGTAAAAGGCAGAGGAAAGCGCAAAACCATTGAATTCTCGACGCATTGAGCGCGCCGAACCTGCTTGACGGCACGAAATTTATTTAACACAAATTTATTCATTAATAATGGTGGATATTTCAGCAAAAACAAATGCTTTAGAATAACCTGATGCGGAATCGTTATTTGCCAGTTCCCATCTGCTGTGCTGAGATTAATGCTCCATATAAAAAAAGAAGGCTCCTGATAATGTCCACGGGAAAAACGCTGCTCGCCCTTGCGCTGAGCACACTGTTACCGGCAAGTGCCGCATGGGCGGCGTCCAACGATACAATCATTTACTGCTCCGAAGCGTCACCGGAATCCTTCAACCCGCAAATTGCCAGCTCCGGGCCGACATTTGTTGCCAGCTCGCAGGTGCTTTATAACCGCCTGGTCACCTTTGACCCGGTGAAAAACACACCGGTACCGTCGCTGGCGACCGACTGGAAAGTCTCTGAAGACGGAAAGACCTGGACCTTCACGCTGCGCCAGGGCGTTAAATTCAACAGCAATAAATATTTCAAACCGACGCGCGACTTTAACGCCGATGACGTTGTCTTCTCTGTGATGCGCCAGATGGATCCGAAACATCCTTATCATAATGTTTCGCAAGGTAATTACGAATACTTCACCGATGTTGGCCTTGATAAGCTGATCAAAGAAGTGAAAAAAATCGATGATAACCATGTTCAGTTTGTACTGAATGAGCCGAATGCCGCATTTCTTGCCGACTGGGGAATGGATTTCGCTTCCATTCTCTCTGCGGAATACGCGGATGCGATGCTGAAAAAAGGCACGCCGGAAAACGTCGATAACTGGCCAATCGGCACCGGCCCGTACGCCTTGCAGCAGTACAAAACGGACGCGCAAATCCGTTATATTGCCAACCCAAATTATTGGGATGGCGAAGTGCCTACCAAACATCTGATCTTCTCTATTACACCGGATGTGCAAACCCGTCTGGCGAAACTGCAAACCAATGAATGCCAGATAATTCCCGCCCCGGCACCGGTGCAGTTTGATCAGATCAAAAACAACAAAGACTTAACGCTGCATACCATTGATGCGCTGAATGTCGGCTACCTCGCGTTTAACACCGAGAAAAAGCCGTTTGATAATGTGCTGGTGCGTCAGGCGTTGAACTATGCGACCGACAAACAAGCCATTGTCAATGCGGTGTTCCTCGGTTCCGGTACGGTGGCAAAATCACCGCTGCCGCCGAACATGCTCGGGTTTAACAAAGATCTGAAAGATTACGGCTACGATCCGGAGAAAGCCAAAGCGCTGCTCAAGCAGGCCGGGCTGGAAAAGGGCTTTGAAGCCACGCTGTGGTCAATGCCGGTGCAGCGACCGTATAACCCGAACTCGCGGCGCATCGCCGAAATGATCCAGGCAGACTGGGCAAAAGTCGGCGTGAAGGCGAAAATTGTTTCGTATGAATGGGGCGAATATCTGGCCGGTATGCGTAAAGGTGAACACGATACCGCATTGTTCGGCTGGATGTCGGATAACGGCGACCCGGACAACTTTGCCGATGTGCTGCTCGGTTGCAACAGCATCAAAACCGGATCTAACGCCGCCCGCTGGTGCGATAAAGGCTATGATGGCCTGGTGCAGAAAGCGAAGCTGACGGCGGATCCTGCCGCCCGCGCCAAACTTTACGGTCAGGCACAGGAGATTTTCTACCAGCAGGCACCGTGGATCGCGTTGGCTAACGGCAAAACGTTTTACGCCACCCGCAGTAACGTCAGCGGTTATACCGTCAGCCTGATGGGCAGCGATTTTTCGAAAGCGAAGCTGAATTAAAGGAGAGGCTATGTCACATCTGGATGAGGTTATCGCACGTGTTGACGCGACTATCGAACAGGGCGTTATTATCGGGATGAATGAGTTGCTGGTTGAACTCAGCGATGATGCGGCACTGAGCCGGGACGAACGCTACACCCAGCAACAGCGCCTGCGTCAGGCAATTGCGCACCACGGTCGGCAGCATAAAGAAGATATGGAAGCGCGACGCGAACAGCTCACCAAAGGTGGCGAGATCCTGTAATTAAAACTGGCGTCTGGCTACCAGCCAGGCGCCAATCACCAGCAGCACCGCGCCACATATCGGGCTAATCAGCACTTTGAGCGCAACGCCCTGGCTTCTCACCACATCCATTACCAGACCTCCGATAAGCTGGCTTGCGACCAGCACCGCAATAGTTGTTGCCGCGCCGACATATTGATAGCCGCTAATACTGGCAAAGACAAAAAACGACCCCAGCAGACCGGGAATGAGCGTCCACCATTTCACGCTGGTGTACAACTCCTGAAAACCGGCGACACCGTGTTTGATCAGCAAAATAGAGACAAACAGCACAATGCCGACCAGCGAATTCAGCAGCATGGCGATAAGAATGGTCGACGCCGACTGGGTAATGCGCACCATTAAGGTGTTTTGCACCACCAGGCCAATACCAGCAGCAATCAAAAAGGTGAGGGTGAGCGACTGATTCATGAAATGGCGTCCGGTTCGGTACGGTCATCGAGTTGCAACTGCATAAACGTCAGATCCAGCCAGCGGCCAAACTTCGTGCCGACCTGCGGCATTTGCCCGGTAATCACAAACCCAAGTTTGCTGTGCAGATGAATTGAGCCGTGATTCTGCGCTTCGATACCCGCGACCATGACATGTTTGCCGATGCGTTTGGCTTCGTCGATTAAGCGCTCCATCAGTGCCAGGCCGATGCCTTTGCCCTGGTGTTCCGGATGAACATAAACAGAGTGCTCAACCGTGTGGCGAAAACCGTCAAAAGCGCGCCAGTCGCCAAACGAAGCATAACCGGTAACTGCACCATTTTCTTCGCTGACCAGCACCGGATAGCCCAGCGAGGCGCGCGCTTCAAACCAGGCGATACGGTTGTCGACATCGACCGTCTGGTCATTCCAGATTGCTGCGGTATTGACCACCGCATGGTTGTAAATGACGGCAATTGCCGCGCAATCGTCTTTCCCGGCGTAACGAATATTCATGGCTGAACCTCAAATTTGTACACTATAGTATTACGTTATGAATACTATCTCAGACAATATAAATCAACGGATCAGTGCGCGAATTCGCGTTGAACGTGAATCTCGCGGCTGGTCGCTGAGCGAACTGGCGGAGCGCGCTGGTGTATCGCGGGCGATGATCCACAAAATTGAACGCGGCGACAGTAACCCGACGGCGGCGCTGCTGGCGCGGCTTTCCGGCGCGTTTGGTATCAGTATGTCAACGCTGATTGCACGCGCAGAAATGCAGGAGGGCAAACTGCTGCGCCACGCCGATCAGCCTGTCTGGCGCGATCCGCAGAGCCACTATCTGCGCCGCCATGTTTCGCCGCGCAGCGATTTGCCTATCGATCTGGTGCAAATCGAACTGCCCGCCGGGAGCGATATTCCGATGCCGGCGTCCGCCTATGCGCTGGCGCGCCAGCTTATCTGGTTGCAGGAGGGGGAACTGGTGTTCGTTGAAGGCGACACGCGCCATGAGATGTGCGCCGGAGATTGTCTGGAGCTCGGCCCGCCAAATGATTGCCGCTTTATTAATGAAAGTGACGCGCCTTGCCGTTATCTGGTGGTGCGGCTAAATCCTTCCAGCTCGTAATGTAAACGCGCTCCTGGCCGTCAGAGACTAGTATCAATAGTTAGTCTGACACATACAGGAGCGAACAATGAAACAAGATCCTCACCGCAACCGCCGCTGGGTGCTGGCTTCCCGCCCGCATGGCGCGCCCATCGCAGATAATTTCCGCCTTGAAGAAGATGACATTGCCACGCCGGGCGAAGGGCAGGTGTTGCTGCGCACGGTTTTCCTTTCGTTAGATCCTTATATGCGCGGGCGTATGAGCGATGCGCCATCGTATTCGCCGCCGGTAAAAATTGGTGAAGTGATGTGCGGTGCCACCGTTAGCCGCGTCGTCAAATCGCAGCACCCGGATTTCGCCGAAGGTGACTGGGTGCTGGGTTACAGCGGCTGGCAGGATTACGACATTTCAGGCGGCGAAGGCCTGGTCAAACTGGGAGACAATCCGCCGCACCCGTCGTGGTCGCTTGGCATTCTTGGTATGCCAGGATTTACCGCCTATATGGGCTTGCTGGATATTGGCCAGCCGAAATCCGGTGAAACGTTGGTTGTTGCCGCGGCAACCGGTCCGGTAGGCGCGACAGTAGGGCAAATCGGTAAAATTAAGGGTTGTCGCGTAGTCGGCGTGGCCGGCGGCAGCGAGAAATGCCGTCATGCGGTTGACGTGCTGGGGTTCGATCACTGTATTGATCACCATGCGGAAGATTTTGCCGAACAACTGGCTGCGGCCTGCCCGCAGGGTATCGATATCTATTTTGAAAATGTCGGCGGAAAAGTATTTGATGCGGTACTGCCGTTATTAAATACCTCCGCGCGAATTCCGCTTTGCGGATTAGTCAGCGGCTATAACGCCACCGATCTTCCCGCCGGTCCGGATCGTATTCCGTTATTAATGGCAACCCTGCTGAAAAAACGAATCCGCTTGCAAGGTTTTATTATTGGTCAGGATTACGGCCACCGTATTCATGAATTTCAACAAGAAATGGAACAATGGATTCGACAAGAAATAATTCAGTACCGTGAGCAATTGATCGACGGGCTGGAAAATGCGCCAGACGCTTTTATTGGCCTGCTCGAAGGGAAAAATTTCGGTAAAGTCGTAGTGCAAATCGGGCCTATCAGCTAAAAGAATGATGGCGGTGAAAAACCGCCATCAGAAATCGTGCAAATTTTTGAGAAACGTCTTTAATTAGATAAGCATAAGGAACTGATGACCTTGTGAAGGCGGTTCCTGGTAGTTGTGCATAATAAATACAAATTGTTTTAACTTTTACGCGACCATCCAAGACCAGGCATGTGTATATAATATATTCATTGACACAAATCACGGACACGCTACCAGGCTGAGAATAAATAAGAAATTATACGGGATACAAACATGCTTGATTTGGAAAAAGCGCAGCGGACCAGTCTCACCATGCAAGTTGAGGCGAGTCTTAAGAGTGCGCTTATTATTGGTGCGCTTAAACCGGGCGCGCGACTCATCACAAAGGAAATAGCCGATCAATTAGGCACCAGTATTACACCGGTGCGGGAAGCGTTACTGCGGTTGGTCTCCGCAGGCGCGCTGCATGCCACCCCGGCGCAGGCTTTTCTGGTGCCGGAAGTCAGCCTTGATCGCTATAACGAAATTAACCAGATTCGTAAAAATCTTGAGGGCATGGCCGCACGCGCAGCCAGCCAGCATATGACGAAGGAGAAAATTCGTGAGTTGCGTATCCTGGCGGCGAATTTCCATGAAGCAATGAAAAGCGGTAACACCGAGCAGGGCTTACAAGCTAACCGCGTGTTTCGCTTTAGTGTTTACAGCCACGCCGGGATGCCGACGCTAACCGCCTTGATTGAGCAGTTATGGGTTCGTATTGGCCCTTGTTACAATTATCTTTATCCAAATTCTGAGGATTTAACGCGCGTCGAAAATTACGGTGATTTATTGGCGGCGTTAGAAGAGGGAGACGCTTTCGCTAGCGAACGCGCGTTATGGCGTGCGATTGATGAGGGCGCAAACATCGTTCACAAACAATTCTATCGCTGAGTTCCAATTCAACGACATAATCATTCTCTTTATATATTGATGCTCCCCGGGAAAATTTGCGAATGGGGCGCATCAATATCACGTTTTTGACTGATAAGACCAGCCAGCACCTGAAATCCCTGCTTTCTTTGCCGATAACAATGTGTGCGTGCAGTTGTTGAGCGCTAACATTGGGGTTTAGCAAGGAGTCCGGAATGTCATTTAGCCAGCGGTTAAGCAATATAAAAATTAGTAGGAAGCTGTCAGTCGGTTTTGGGTTAGTTCTCTTTCTGGTTGCTATTGCCACCGTCCTCAGCGTATTGCGCTTCAAAGAAATACGCGACGTCTACGAAAAAACCAATCTTATGTACAACATCAACATTGAAGTATTTCAGGCCAAAATTAACCGTCTGAAATACTTCTATGGCGATGATAAATCAGGGCAGGTGATGTCCAACTACGTGCGCCACGCTTCCGAGCTGACCGCCAGCGCCGACGATATGTCCTGGTCTGCAAACGAAAAACAAATTATCAACGATGTCGCCAGCCACCTGGAGCAATTCCAGGGCGCGATTGGCGAGATGCAAAAAGCCACCGGTGACATCAAAACTGTGCGCGAATCACTCGACAAACTGGCCGCACAAGATCTCTCCGCGCGCTACACCACATTGGTGCGCACGCCGGTGGCCGACCCTGCGCTGATGGCGCAAATTTACGAACAGTTGTTTGCGATTAGCACGGTACGCGACGCCGCGCTGGTGGTTCGTTACAGCCCGGGTAAAGAGTCTAAAGAGGCGCTGGATGCCCGTTTTGGCGCAACGCAAAAGAGCGTTCAGGCACTGGTAAGCCAGTTACCGGGTGAGCTGCAATCACCGTTGCAATCCCTGTGGGATGACACGGTGAAATACCGCGATTTGAGCCTTAACTATCTCACCGCTTTCCAGGCATTAAAGGCGTCGGAAGATAAAGTCAAAGTGGGCGGGGATGAGAGCAGCGCCTCGCTCAAACAGATCATTACGCTGGTGAAAGCGCACAACGATGAACTGGCATACACCTCCAGCACCATTGCGGCGATTATCGGCGTGATTGCTATCCTGCTTGGCGTGATCGTCTCCTGGTGGGTTATCCGTCAGATTACGCGTCCTATCGATCGCAACCTGGCACTGGCGGAACGTATTGCAAGTGGCGATCTCAGCTCGAAAATTCGTGCGCAGAGCACGGATGAACTGGGGCAATTAACCGGTGCAATGGGCCGGATGAACGATACGCTGCGCGACATGATTTTCGAAGTGCGCAACAGCGTAAGCCAGGTTTCGCGTGCGGCGACGGAGATTGCCGAAGGCAATACCGATCTCTCTTCCCGCACCGAGCAACAGGCAGCGGCAGTCGTTGAAACCGCAGCCAGCATGGAAGAGTTGACCGCCACGGTGAAAAATAACGCCGATAACGCGCGCAATGCCAGCAGCCTGGCAGCCCAGGCGTCGAAAACCGCCAGCGAAGGCGGTACGGTGATGCGCGAAGTGGTAAATACCATGGGCGATATTCATAACAGTTCGAACAAAATTGCCGATATTACTGCTGTGATTAACAGCATCGCCTTCCAGACCAACATTCTGGCACTCAACGCCGCAGTAGAAGCGGCACGCGCCGGTGAACAGGGGCGTGGTTTTGCGGTAGTAGCCAGCGAAGTGCGCAGCCTGTCGCAGCGCAGCTCACAAGCGGCAAAAGATATCGAACAGCTGATTAGCGAGTCAGTTTCGCGCATTAATGTCGGTAGCGAACTGGTGGCAAAAGCCGGTGAAACCATGGATCAGGTGGTGCAGTCTGTCACCCGTGTTAACGATATCATGGGCGAAATTTCGTCTGCTTCCGAGGAGCAGAGCCGCGGCATTGAGCAAATCGCCCGCGCGGTGGGTGAACTGGATAGCACCACGCAACAGAACGCCTCACTGGTAAGCGAATCCTCTTCGGCGGCGGGTTCGCTGGAAGAGCAGGCGAGTTTGCTGGAAGAACTGGTTGCCACGTTCCGTCTCGATCAGAATGGCGCAAAACCGGCAGCCAAAACCGGCAAACCGACAGCCAAACCCGGCGTGAAGCAGAGCGTCGAACCGCGTGAAACCGCCACGAGCGATGAGGGCTGGACCACGTTTTAACCTTTGATACGCGCATCAGTAACAGCCCGGAAGCGCGATGCATCCGGGCTTTTTTATGGGAAACGGCGGCATGAAATACCCTCTGGTAAAACAACTAAAACAGCACGACATATTGCGCCAAAGCTTTATTGATTTAGCCGTAGATACCTTCGATTTATCCTTCGAGGCCTGGTATCAGGCGGGGTTCTGGACAGAAAACTACATTCCCTACGCGCTGGTCGATGAAAACCAGGTTATTGCCAATGCCTCGGTTAATGTTATCGACACACGCTGGATGGGCGCAGAAAAACGCTATATCCAGATAGGCACGGTAATGACCGATAAGCGCTATCGCAATAATGGACTTGCCCGTTATCTGTTGACGGAAATTATCCATGACTGGCAACACCGGGCCGATGCAATCTATTTGTACGCAAACGCCACCGTGCGGGATTTTTATCCGAAGTTTGGCTTTGAGAAAGCGCGGGAATATCAATACACCCTGCGCGCCACGCCGGTGGCGAGTGACTTTCGCCGGCTGGATATGGACGACGACGCCGACAGGCAGCAGTTGCTGCACTATTATGCGAAATCCAACCCCTTTTCGGCGCTGCCGATGAATAACAACGTGGGTTTGTTGATGTTTTACTGTGCGTCGTATTTAAAAGCGTGCGTCTATTTTTCAGAAAAACATCAGGCTATTGCCATTGCCACGCAAAACAGAGGCACGCTGTTGTGTTTCGATATTTTTGCCGAACCGGGCACGACATTAACGCAAATTGTTAATGCCTTAGCCAATCAGCAAACCCAGCGTGTGGTGTTAGGTTTTACGCCCAAAGAAACCCGCGAATGCGAATGCACGTTAATTGACGATGAGGACTCGCTGTTTCTGTTCAGCGGCAAAGAGAATGTGTTTCGCGACCATCAGGTGATGTTCCCGCTGTTGTCACATGCCTAGTTGTTCCACGCCTGGTTGTCACACGCCTGGTCGTTATCGCTATAAAAAAAGCCCCTGCTAACAGGGGCTTTCATATTATTCAAACTGATACGCGACCGATAAGCCAACGCCGTAATTACGCCCCGGCGCCGGTTCGTAGTAACGGTTATTGCCTTCGTTAACGATAACGGAACCGACGTATTTGCGATCAAACAGGTTATCGACCCGGCCAAACACGTCTATCATCCAGTTGCCATAGCTGAATTTATAACCGGTATTCAGCCCAGTGACGGTATAAGAAGGCGCTTTGGCGCTGTTTTCGTCATTGGCCATAATATCGCTCATATAACGCACATCCGCGCCCGCGTACCAGCCCTGATCCGGGATCCAGCCCAGCGAGGCAAAGCCCATATTGCGCGCGATACCCGGGATACGGTTGCCATTACATCCGCCGTCGCACACCTCACTGCGATACGTTGCATCAAGATAGGTCCACGCCAGTTTTGCCCGCCAGTTCCCGGCGAATTGCTGATCGAGGGATAATTCCGCGCCCTGACGACGGGTTTTTCCGGCGTTTTTATAGGTGGTGCGCCCACCGTTGCTGGTATCGGTGACGATCTCATTATCGGTATCAGTGCGGAACAACGCAGCTGTCAGTAGCCCATTGCCGATACGCGTTTTGCTGCCAATCTCCACCGTGTCGTTCGTCGACGGTTTCAGCGCGAAGTTGAGACCATTTTTGCCATCCGCGCGGTAGGAGAGCTCATTAATGGTGGGCGTTTCAAAACCGCGACCAGCGGCGGCATACACATTCCAGCCCTCGGTCACAGCATATTTCAGCGACGCGGCGGGCAGCCATTTGTGATAACTGGCTTCGCCGCTGTCATCACCATTACGCGCTGTAATGTAGCGATCGTTAGAGTCAAACCAGACGGAGCTGTAACGGACACCCGCATCCAGCGACAGCTTATCGGTCAATTGCCAGGCGGTTTGCAGATACGGATCGACGTTCCACATCAGGTTGCGTTCATTACGGCGCAGGTTGCCTTTTTCGCCATACACCGGCGTGGTGCCATCCATGACAAAGTTTTCGTAACCTTTGCGCTCCTCGCTCATGTTTTCGTAATTCAGACCGCCGGTAAAGGTTACCGGGATGCCCAGTTCGCCACGGTGCGTCCAGCGTGTATCAATGCCCTGATAGTGGCGCGTTAAATCGATCACGCCGCCCGCGTGGGTTGGGTTGAGCTGCGGGGCGCGCGGGATCGATTGATATTGCGTAGTTTCGCGCTCACCGGCGTACATCATCACGCTGAAATCATCCTGGCTGCTCATCTGGCGCTCATAGCGCAAGCCCGCCTGGGTTTGCTTAATGGTTTTGCGTGTATCATATTGCTGCGCACGCGGCGACTGGCGCGGATTATCTTTCCATTCAGATTCGGTTAATCCGCCGGCGTCGTTGGCTTTAATATCCACGCTGTTAAAAATCAGGCTCAGTTTGCTGACGTCATCAATACGAACGCCGAGTTTCGCGTTGGCGAGATTTTTCCGTGCGCCGCTGCGATCGCGATAGCCCTGGGTGACAAAACGGGTGCTGGATACGGTGTAATCGACATCGCCCGCGTGCGTTCCGTCACCCATCGCGCCGGTGGCTTTCAGCCCGTAGCGCCAGCTCCCAAAGCTGCCGTAATAGCTGCTGGCTTCAATGGTTGCCGGTTCACGCCCGGTCTGCGTGGTGACATTCATCACCCCGCCAGACGCGTTGCCATACAGCGCCGAGAACGGGCCGCGCAGCACATCTATGCTCTCCACACTGTTTAAATCGATATTCGATGTTTGTCCCTGGCCATCCGGCATGGTCGCGGGAATGCCATCAACATACAGGCGAATGCCGCGCACGCCGTAGGTAGAACGCGAACCAAACCCGCGAATCGACAGTTGCAGATCCTGGGCGTAATTTTGACGGTTTTGCACTTGTAAACCGGGAACGCTGTTCAGCGATTCTGAGAGATTGACGCGCGGCGCGGCCTGGCGGATGTCGTCGCCCTGAACGACGCTCACGGCGGCGGGGCTGTCCAGTTCGGAAACGGTCTGCGGTGTGGCGCTGACAATCATCGTTTGTTCGTTGTCGGCCGCATAAGCGGACGTGGAGAGCGCAGCCGGTAGCAATAACACCGGCAGGGTGACCTTTGTGGCAGAAATGATATTCATGACGGAACCAAGTTAAAAGACGAACCAAAAAGAGGAAATACGCCAATATGTTAAAGCGTATGTAAATTATTTGAAAACGTTAAACGCACATTACGTTAACGATGAGTGTAACGGAGGAAACGAGATCCTGCGTCGCGAAGATTAACGCTCCACTTTCTTTTCATTAATGATTACTATTCTCAACTATAACAATAAGCGAAACCGCCGTTTCGTGCACTGGACGCATGTGAAAACGTAACCACTAAGTTGAACAAAGGGAGTCGTCATGTCTTTACGTCAATTATGCGCACCGCGCTTGCGCCGTACGTTGGTTCTGGGATCGTTACTGCTGGCGGGGTCATTTAATACCCACGCCGCAGAGGAGATGCTGCGCAAAGCGGTCGGCAAAGGCGCCTATGAAATGGCCATCAGCCAGCAGGAAAATGCGCTGTGGCTGGCGACCGCGCAAAGCCGCAAAACGGATAAAGGTGGGGTGATTTACCGTCTGGATCCGGCCACGCTTGACATTACGCAAGCCATTCACAGCGATTTAAAACCGTTTGGCGCAACGCTCAATAGCCGCACGCAGACACTGTGGTTCGGCAACACCACAAACGGTTCCGTAACGGCGGTAGACGCCAAAACTGGCGTTATTAAAGGCCGCGTGGTGCTGGATGCGCGTAAACGCTCGGACACGGTGCGCCCGCTCAGCCCGCGCGAGCTGGCGGTGGATGAAGAGACCAATACGGTTTACATCACCGGCGTCGGGAAAGAGAGTGCGGTATGGGTAGTGGACGGCGCGGCGCTGAAACTGAAAACGACCATTACCAGTACGGGAACATATAGCACCGGCCTTGCTATTGATAGCGCGGCGAAACGCCTCTACACCACCAACGCCGACGGTGAGCTAATTACTATTGATACCCGCAACAATCGCATCCTTGAACGTAAAAAATTGCAGGATGATGGCAAAGAGCACTTCTATCTCAACCTGAGCCTCGATACGGCCGGTCATCGTGCGTTTATTACCGACTCAAAAGCGCCGGAAGTGCTGGTTGTCGATACTCGTAACGGCAAGGTGCTGGAGAAAATCGCGGTACCAGAATCGCTGGCGGTGTTGTTTAACCCAACGCGCAATGAAGTTTACGTGACGCACCGCGAGGCGGGGAAAGTGAGCGTTATCGACGCAAAAAGCTATAACGTAGTGAAAACCTTCGCCACACCAACTCATCCGAACAGCCTGGCGCTGTCAGCGGACGGCAATACGCTGTACGTCAGCGTGAAACAGGCCTCAACGCGTGAAAAAGAAGCCACGCAGCCGGATGATGTGCTACGTATTGCGCTGTAATCGTTTGATATCTGAAGCTCCCTGCGGGGAGCTTTTTCTTTCACTGACTATTACTACGACACTGAAGCGGCAGGGTATTTTGACGAGTACGAGCGCGTGCTGGCAACAGGGCTGCCTACGATCTACCACGTGGATAATAGCCGGGAAAACTACGCACTGATTGCGCCGGTCATCAGCGCAGCCTGGCAACGTTTTAAACAAGCGCAGGCGTAGCTTTTGCGCCAACAAAAAAGCCGCAACGTTTCCGCTGCGGCTTTTTGCTTTTATGACGCGTTACGAACGCGTCTTCGGTACGGCATCCGGGTGAACCGGCGCGGTGCTGTGAATTTCATTAACGCGTTTACGCACGCCAAACCAGCCCGCAACCAACAACACCGCAATCAGCGGAATCGAACCGATGGTGTATGTGCCGTTCGGGTAATCGAACGCCATCAGCACCAGCACGCTGAGCAGGAACAGCAACGTCAGCCATGAAGTCACCGGTGCGCCAGGCATTTTGAAGCTGACATCCGCCACTTTGCCTTCGTGGATAGCTTTACGCAGACGCATCTGGCACACCACGATAAAGCCCCAGGACGCAATAATCCCCAGCGACGCAACGTTAAGCACAATTTCAAACACTTGCGACGGCACCAGGTAGTTCAGGAACACACCAACAATGTAGACGCAAATGGTCGCCAGAATGCCCGCGTACGGTACGTGGTGACGGCTCATTTTGGACATAAATTTCGGTGCGGAACCGCCCATCGACATCGAGCGCAGAATACGTCCTGTGCTGTAAAGCCCGGAGTTCAGGCTGGAGAGCGCCGCGGTCAGCACCACCATATTCATAATGTCGCCAATATACGGCACGCCCAGCTTGGAGAAGAAGGTGACAAACGGGCTTTGTCCCGCCTGATACGCATTCCACGGCAGCAGCAGAACCAGCAGCACCACGGAGCCGACATAGAACAAACCGATACGCCAGATAACGCTGTTAATGGCTTTCGGCACCATGGTCTGCGGATCTTTACACTCACCGGCCGCCGTACCGACCAGTTCGATTGAGGCGAACGCGAACACCACGCCCTGAACCAGCACCAGCGCCGGTAACAGGCCGTGCGGGAAGAAACCGCCGTTATCGGTTATCAAATGGAAACCGGTCGCGCCGCCATCGAGCGGTTTACCGCTGCCGAGGAAAATGGTCCCGACGACCAGGAACACCACAATCGCCAGCACTTTGACCAGCGCAAACCAGAACTCCATCTCCGCGAACCACTTCACGCCGATCATATTCATGGTGCCGACAATCGCCAGCGCGCCAAGGGCAAACACCCATTGCGGCACATCACCAAACGCGCCCCAGTAATGCATATACAGCGCAACGGCGGTGATATCCACGATCCCGGTCATTGCCCAGTTGATGAAATACATCCAACCGGCGGCATACGCGGCTTTTTCGCCAAGAAATTCACGCGCATAAGAGACGAAGCTGCCGCTGGAAGGGCGGTGTAATACCAGTTCGCCCAGCGCGCGCAGAATAAAGAAGGAGAAAATACCACACACCAGATAAACGATAGCCAGCGACGGCCCCGCCATCTGCAGTCGGGCGCCTGCGCCCAGAAATAAACCTGTACCGATTGCGCCGCCGATAGCAATCATTTGCACCTGGCGGTTACCCATCGCGCGGTTATAGCCCTCTTCGTGAGAATTGAGCCAGCGTCGTTTCGCGGCGTGATGATCCGTGACGTTGTTGTCTGTTTTCATTGCGTTACCTGTTTACCTGTCTGAACCTTGCGGAATTCCTCAACCCGGCAGGCAGAAAACCAATCGATTGCCTGGCGCGGGAAAATGTTCTGTCTTTCCAGTGTTTCTTCGTATGGATAAGACCAAACATGGCGCAGCATCGTAACCGCAATCGATATACGACGCAAAACATACCAGTGCCATAGCACTCGACTATTAGCGGAAATTGTGAGGTTAAGGGTAACGAGCAGAGCAAATGATTTAACCCGATGAAAAATGCAACAGAAATAACCTGTATAAGTAAAACGAATGTGTAACAAATTTACAGAATTATTGCGTGGTTGTTATCAGTCATGGTGGCGTCCGCAGCTCCGGCATCCATGTCTTTGCAAATTTTTTGCTTATTTAATGTAAATTAATTGTTTCACAGCATGCGCGCGTCGCCCTATTAATGGGGTTATCTCCTCTAACGCGAGTCAATTGCATGTCTTATCGCCTGAGTTTGCTCGATAAAAGCCCCATCGCGGAGCACGAAACCGCACAGGACGCCCTGGCCCGCACGCTGCAACTGGCGCAGCAGGCGGAAAACTGGGGCTATCACCGTTTCTGGATTGCCGAACATCACAACACTACCCAGTTGGCCAGCCCGTCGCCGGAGCTGGTTATCGCCTGGATACTGGGGCAAACGCGGCGAATTCGCGTCGGTTCCGGCGGGGTGATGCTGCAACATTACAGCCCGTTCAAAGTGGCGGAAAACTTCAACCTGCTGGCGACCCTTGCGCCGGGGCGCGTTGATCTTGGTGTCGGCAAAGCCCCCGGCGGTTTGCCGCTTTCCACCCGAGCACTCCAGCAGGGAATAAACAGCGCTGAGAAGGGCAGTTTTGCCGATCAACTGGCGCAACTGGATAACTGGTTGTCCCTGTCAAAAGATGACCACGCGGAAGAAACCGTTCTGGCAACGCCGTTGCCACCGCAGCGTGCAGAAGGTTTCCTGCTTGGCGCGAGCCTCGAAAGCGCGGCGCTTGCGGCAAAACTGGGCTGGAATTTCGTTTTTGCCGCCCATCTCAACGGTGACAAAGCTCTTTTGCGTGACGTTGTCACGCAGTGGCAACAACAGAGCCAGCGCGACACAGTGGTTGCCGTGCAGGTGATCGTCGCGGAAACCGAAGCCCAGGCGCATGCGCTGGCGCAACAGGTTGAAGTCTGGGGCGTTGAGCTGGCAAACGGCCAGCGCGTGAGCGTCGCCAGTGAGGCACAAGGTCAAGCGTTTGCCCGTCAGGCAGGCAGCCCGGCAGTGCGTATCACAAAACGCGAACCGTCATTGATCGCCGGCACGCCACAGCAGGTTCTGGCGGGGCTGGATCAACTGCATCAGCAGTTCGCCATTGATGAATTTATTATCGATACGCCGATCAGCGAAGGCAGCGCGCGGCTGACCTCTGTATTGCGGCTGGCGCAGGCCCACGCAAACACCAAAGCAACGCAGGAGGTGGCGGGATGAGCTTTGCCGAACAACTGATCGACTGGCGACGCGAGTTACACCAGCACCCGGAGTTGTCGTTACAGGAATTTGAAACCACCCGGCGCATTCGCCACTGGCTGGAGAGCGCCGGGCTGAGATTACTGCCGTTAAGCCTGCCGACAGGCGTGGTCGCGGAAGTGGGCAGCGGCGAAAAAGTGATCGCCCTGCGCGCCGATATCGATGCTTTGCCGATTGAAGAAGCGGTCGACGTGCCGTTTGCCTCGCGCAACCCTGGCGTGATGCACGCCTGCGGGCACGACGTTCACTCCAGCGTTATGCTTGGCGCGGCGCTGCTGCTTAAACAGAAAGAGCCGCAACTGACCGGCAGAGTGCGCATTCTGTTTCAGCCCGCGGAAGAGAATTTTGGCGGCGCGAAACGGTTAATCGACGCCGGCGCACTGGACGACGTTAGCGCCATCTTTGGTATGCATAACGAACCCGGATTACCGGTCGGATCGTTTGCCACGCGCGGCGGTGCGTTTTACGCCAATGTGGATCGTTTTTCGCTGACCGTCACCGGCAAAGGCGCGCACGCCGCACGCCCGCACGAAGGTAATGACGCTATTTTGCTCGCCAGCCAACTGGTGGTCGCGCTGCAAAGCATTGCCAGCCGTAACGTCAATACGCTGGAGTCGGTGGTGCTGAGCGTCACCCGCATTCAGGGGGGCAATACGTGGAATGTACTGCCGGAACATGTCGAGCTGGAAGGCACGCTGCGCACTCACCAGGCGGCGGTGCGCGAAACAGTGAAACGCCGCGTTGACGATATTGCCGCCGGTCTGGCGCAGGCGTTTGACGCCAATATTGCGGTGCGCTGGTTTGCCGGGCCTGCCGCGCTGGTCAATCACGATCGCTGGGCAACCTTCGCCCGCGATGTTGCCGACTGGCACGGTTACCAGACGCAGGAGGCGGATCTGCACATGGGGGGCGAGGATTTCGCCGTCTATTTGCAGCATATTCCCGGCGCGTTTGTCAGCATCGGCAGCGACAGCGATTACGGTTTGCACCACCCGGCGTTTAACCCCGATGAAGCATTAATCGAAGAGGCGGCGCGTTATTTCGCGCTGCTGGCAGAAAAAGCACTGCTGCAATCCTGATGTGAAATTTGTCTGCCTGGGGCTCACGCTCCGGGCCACCTGTTGCCTGAATATGAGGATCGATTATGTCTACAGCACGACAACTGCGGCTTGGCACCATATTACATGGCGCGTCGGGAAATATGTCCGCGTGGCGACATCCGGCGGCGCTCGCCGATGCCAGCATTAATTTTGGCTTCGTGCAGGAAACCGCGCGTATTGCCGAACAGGGAAAACTGGACTTTCTCTTTGTCGCCGACGGCTTATATATCAACGAAAAATCGATCCCGCATTTTTTAAACCGTTTTGAACCCATTACAGTATTATCCGCGCTCGCCAGCGTGACCTCGCACCTCGGTCTGGTGGGCACACTTTCCACCTCCTACAGCGAGCCATTTACCGTCGCGCGCCAGTTCGCAAGCCTTGATCATCTGAGCAACGGGCGCGCGGGCTGGAACGTGGTGACCTCGCCGCTGGAAGGTTCGGCGAAAAACTTCTCCCGCGCGCAGCACCCGGATCACGCCTTACGTTACCGCATCGCCGATGAATATCTCGATGTGGTGAAAGGGTTATGGAACTCCTGGGAAGAGGATGCGTTTGTGCGCAATAAAGCGACCGGACAATTCTTTGACGCCACAAAGTTACACCCGCTGAATCATCACGGTGATTTTTTCCAGGTTGCCGGGCCGCTTAATATTGGCCGCACACCGCAGGGGCGTCCGATTATTTTCCAGGCTGGTGCTTCAGACGATGGAAAACAACTGGCCGCCCGTCACGCCGACGCCATTTTTACGCATCAGGAGACGCTTGATGAAGCTAAAGCGTTTTATCGCGATGTGAAAAATCAGCTGGAAAAATACGGTCGCCGCCATGATGACCTGCATATTTTCCAGGGCGTCAGCGTGATTGTTGGCGACAGTGAAGAGGATGCTGAACAGCAGTATCAGACCACCGCCGCGCTGGTCTCCATTACGGATGCGCTGAACTACCTCGGGCGCTATTTCGAACACCATGACTTCAGCCAGTACCCGCTCGACGAGCCGTTCCCGGATATCGGCGATTTGGGGCAAAACAGTTTTCGCAGCACCACTGATGAGATCAAGCGTAATGCGCGCGAGCGTCAGTTAACGCTGCGTCAGGTGGCACTGGAGAGCGCTTCGCCGCGCCCACGCTTTTCCGGCACGGCGCAGCAAGTGGCCGATGGCCTGCAACAGTGGTTCGAAAGCTACGCCGCCGACGGCTTTATCATCCAGGGCGGTACGCCGGATACGTTCCCGCGTTTTGTCGAAAAAGTGGTGCCGCTACTGCAGGCTCGCGGCCTGTTCCGCACGGAATACCCCGGCACGACGCTGCGCGAAAGCTTAGGTTTACCGCTGCCTGTTCATCCTTCCTCACCACAATAAAAGAAGAAAACGCTATGCAGAAAACATCGCTATTGCTGGCGGCAACGCTGGCGCTGACGCCGCTAGCCTGGGCCAACGACGTCAATATCAATGGAACGGGCGTGAGCCTGGAAGCCAACAAAACGCCGATCACCACGGCGAAAAACGCACAAGCCATTGCGCAGTTGCCGAAGGATTATCACTTTGTGGTGCCGGGAAAACTGACCGTCGCCGTGGCGGCGCTCAACTCTCCGCCGCTGACGGTCTTTGCGGATGACAATAAAACTTTGCTCGGCAGCGAAGTGGACATCGCCCGCCTGGTGGCAAGCAGCTTAGGTCTGGAGCTGAACGTGGTGCCGACATCGTGGGAGGACTGGCCGCTCGGCGTCACTTCTGGCAAATATGATGCGGCGATCAGCAATATTACCGTCACCAAAGAGCGCAAAGCGAAGTTCGATTTCGCCACTTACCGCAAGGATTCACTCGGCTTTTACGTCAAGTCCACCAGTCCGCTGACATCGATTGAGAAAGCCGAAGACATTGCCGGGCTGCGCATTATTGTCGGCTCCGGCACGAACCAGGAGGCGATCCTGCTGGCGTGGAACGCGGAAAACGTGAAAAAGGGGCTGAAACCTTTTACGCCGGTCTACACCAAAGATGACGCCGCCCAGACGCTGGCGTTGCAATCCGGCCGCGCCGACGCTTACTTCGGCCCGAATGTGATTGGCGCGTGGAAAGCGGCGCTGACCGGCAAAACCAAACTGGTTGGCAGCGTGGACGGCGGCTGGCCGAAAGCGGCGCATATCGCGGTCACCCTGCGTAAAGGCAGCGGGCTGGTTGAACCGGTGCAAACGGCGCTTAATGGCGCTATCAAAACCGGCGACTACGACAAGGTGCTCAATCGCTGGGGCGAGGGCGTAGAACGCATTCCGGCGTCGGAGGTGAATCCGGCGGGTCTTGGCGATTAAGGAGGTTGTCATGAGTGAACATTTTCGCGATGTCTCGCCAGACGCACCGGAATTGCAGCCGATTTTAGACGGGCTGTTTGGCGAATACGCTGCCCGCTATGGCGACTATTTTTCCCGCAGCGCCGAAGTGGAACTCACCGAGTGGTATTTAGCGCCGCAGGGGCTGTTTATTGTGCTGGAGCGTGACGGAGAAATTATCGCAACCGGTGCCTACAAACCGTTTGATGCCCATACGGCGGAAATCAAACGCATCTGGACGAAGCATGAACAGCGCAAGCAAGGGCTGGCGGCCAAAATCGTGCAGGAGCTGGAGCGGCGCGCGGTACTGGCCGGTTACAGCCATATCTACCTGACCACCGGCTTTCGCCAGCCGGAAGCGGTGCGGCTGTATCTGAGCCAGGGTTATCAGCCGCAGTTTGATGTCCATCGCGATCCGGAAGAGTACAGCCAGCCGCCGTTCGACGGTCGGTTGCGCTTTAGCAAAGCGTTGTCGGTTGAGCGTTTAAGCAAAACCGCCTGAGGAGCGACCATGAAAAATACAGAAACCATCAAAGTGGTGCCCGCGCGCTACCCACTGCGCACGGTCGGCGCGGTTGTCGCCCTGTTTGTACTGGCGGCGATTGTTCAGTCCGTTGCTTTTAATCCGCGCTGGGAGTGGAAAGTGTTCGCCCGTTGGTTTTTCGACCCGGTGATCCTCGAAGGGTTAGGGCAGACGCTGTTACTGACCTTGCTCGGCACGGCGCTGAGCGTGGTTTTCGGCGGTTTATTGGCATTAGCCAGGCTTTCGTCATCGTGGCTGCTGAGTAGCCTTGCGTGGAGTTATATCTGGCTGTTTCGCTCGCTGCCGCTGATTGTAGTGCTGATCATTCTTTATAACTTCTCCTATCTGTACGACACCTTATCGCTCGGCATTCCGTTTACCGGAATTCAGTGGGCGAGCTATCAAACCATCAATGTACTTGGGCAGTTTTCCACGGCGGTTGTCGGGTTGACGCTGGTGCAAAGTGCCTATACCGCCGAGATTATTCGCGGCGGCTTTCTTGGGGTTGATCACGGGCAGTACGAAGCGGCCGCCGCGCTGGGGTTACCCGCCTGGCGGCGCACGCTGCGCATTATTCTGCCGCAGGCGCTGCGCACGATTTTGCCGTCCGGTTTTAACGAGATAATCAGCCTCGCCAAAGGCACGGCGATGGTTTATGTGCTGGCGATGCCGGAGCTGTTTTACACCATTCAGATGATTTACAACCGCACGCAGGAAGTTATCCCGCTGCTGATGGTAGGCGCAGTCTGGTATCTGGTGATCACCAGCGTGCTGTCGGCTATTCAGTATCTGGTTGAACGCTGGCTGGCGCGCAGCGAGCGGCGTTCAGCAATTTCACCCTCGCGCGTTCGTTCATATTCCACCGCCCGCGTGGCGCAACCGCAGGAGGCTGTTCATGCCAACCTCTCTTAATGGTCATATTTCGATTACCGGCGTCAGCAAATATTTTGGTCGCCATAAAGCGCTGGATGAGGTGTCGCTGGAGATCCCGCCCGGTTCGGTCACGGTGATCCTGGGGCCATCCGGCTCCGGGAAATCGACGCTGCTGCGCACCATTAATCACCTTGAGCGCGTGGATGAAGGGTTTATACGCATTGATGGCGAATACATCGGTTATCGTCTGCACGGCGACAAGCTGTATGAGCTGAAAGAGAAGGAAATTTTGCGCCAGCGCGTCAACGTCGGGTATGTGTTTCAGAATTTCAATTTGTTCCCGCACCTGACGGTACTGGAAAACCTGATTGAAGCGCCGATTGCTCACAAAAAACTGAGCCGCAAAGAGGCCATTGATCAGGCATACGATCTGCTGGATGTGGTGGGGCTGCGTAATAAAGCCGATGCCTGGTCACGCCATCTTTCCGGCGGACAGCAGCAGCGCATCGCCATTGCCCGCGTGCTTTCGCTGCGCCCGCGGGTAATGTTGTTCGATGAGCCGACATCGGCGCTGGATCCGGAACTGGTGGGTGAAGTGCTGGATGTGATCAAAAAGCTGGCGCGCGCCGGTTCCACGCTGGTGGTGGTGACGCATGAAATCGGTTTTGCCCGCGAAGTCGCCGACCAGGTGGTGTTTATGGTCGATGGCAAAATTGTTGAACAGGGAAGCAGTGACGAGGTGCTGAATCACCCGCAGCATCCGCGCACACGCCAGTTTTTATCGAAGGTCTTATAAGGAGCCACCATGAAACGATTACTGGTGCTGCTGCTGGTCAGCGCGGGCAGTTTCGCCGCCGGGCAGCTTGATTTAAAGGCTAATGAACAGCCGATCACCGTGCAGCGCAACGACGCGGCGATTGCGAAAATCCCGGCGGATTATCGCTTTGTCGAACCAGGAACATTAACCGTGGCGATCTCGGCGCTTAACTCACCGCCGCTGGCGCTGGTCGCCAGCGATAATCGTACACGCATCGGCAGCGATCCGGATATCGCGCGCTTACTGGCGCAAAGCCTCGGTTTAAAGCTCAAATTGGTGCCAACCGCATGGGAAGACTGGCCACTGGGTATTACTTCCGGGCGTTATGATGTCGCGCTGGTGAATATCGCGGTTACCGAAGTGCGCAAACAGAAGTTTGACTTTGCCACATACCGCGCGGATTCACTGGCGTTCTCGGTGAAATCCTCCAGTGCAATCCAGGCGATTCGCTCCGCCGAAGATCTTGCCGGGCGCAAAGTAATTGTTGGTTCCGGCACCAATCAGGAGCGTATTTTGCTGCGCTGGAATGAAGAGAATCAGGCCGCCGGTCGCCCGTTAGCGCAGCCGATTTATCTGACAGATGACGCCTCGGGGAATTTGTATATTCAGTCCGGGCGAGCGGATGTGGTGTTTGGCCCGCAATCTGTCGCGGCCTATAAAGCGGCGCTTAACGGCAGCACGAAAGTCGTTGGACTCGGGCCGAAAAAAGCGTGGGTGGCGACCACCACGAAAAAAGGGAACGGTCTGGTGTATGCCTTGCAGGCGGCGCTGGATGGCGCAATCGCGCGCGGAGAGTATCAACAGGTGCTGGCGCGCTGGGGAGAGCAGGGGGAAGCGGTTGAACGATCGCAGGTTAACCCGCCGGGGATCACCTACGATTAAACCAAAAAAACGCTGTTCCGCCGGGAGTACAGCTTGCGGAACAGCGTGGCGAACCCGAGTCGCCAGTTTCAGACTGTGGTCGGCGTAAGCGTAATTCGCTCCAGCGAACCAACAATAAACAGATAAGAGAAGAGACCAATCAGCCCCATTGAGCCGACATAGAGGATCGCGTAATCAAATGAGTGGGTATTGGCGAGGATCACGCCAATCACCAGCGGTGTAACAATACTCGCCAGATTGCCGCACATATTGAACACGCCACCGGCTATCCCCAGCACCTCTTTTGGCGACGTATCGCTAAGCACGCACCAGCCGAGGTTGCCAAACCCTTTGGCGAAGAACGCCACGCTCATGGCGGCAATCACCACCACTTCTGAATCGGTGTAATTAGCGAGCACAATCACGCAGGAGAGCAGCATGCCACAGATAACCGGGAATTTACGCGCGGTGGTCAGGCTGTAGCCGCGCGTCAGCAGCCAGTCGGATACCACGCCGCCCAGCAGGCCACCGATAAACCCGGCGATAGCCGGAATACTGGCAACAAAGCCCACTTTTAAAATCGACATCCCTTTGGCCTGATAAAGATAGGTGGGAAACCAGGTGAGAAAAAACCAGGTAATCGACGTCACGCAGAACTGACCAATATAAACGCCGATCATCATGCGATTCACGCAGACACTTTTAATTTGCGCGAAACTGATTTTCGCTGGTCCTTTTTTACTGCCTAATTCCGGTTCGCCACCGCCATCCCGAATATATTCAATTTCCTGTTGATTAATCTCTTTATGGGATAATGGATCGCGAACTTTAATTAACCAGAATATCCCCAGCACCACGCCAATCGCGCCAATATAATAGAAAACATAATGCCAGCTAAGAGTGTGCAAAATAATCGTCATCAGCGGGGTGATAATGCCTAATGAAATATATTGCGCGGCCTGGTAAACCGCCGTCACAAAACCGCGCTCTTTATTAGGAAACCACTGCACGCTAAGACGGCTGTTGGCCGGGAAGGCAGGCGCTTCAATGGCACCCATCATCAGGCGCAGCACGACCAGCACAATGAGCGGGCTGGCATACAGATAAATCGTACCCTGAAACATCGTGACGATTGACCAGCCAATTAACGCCGCACCATAAACTAACCGTGAACCATATTTATCCAGCAGCCAGCCGCCGGGAATTTGCATTACCACATAGGAGATGCCAAATACGGAAAATGCAAGGCCCAATGCTTCGGGATCAAAACCTAACTCTTTACTCATAATTGGCGCGACAACGGAAAGCGTCGCGCGGTCGGCATAATTAAATACCGTGGCAAGAAATAAAAATAACAGGATGCTGTAACGCACATTGGTGCGTTTAATTATTGTATTCATCACAACTCCTTTTACAGGGTTGAATGTCGGTGTAGGGAACAAAAAAGACGGAAGGAGCCTCCCGTCCGCAATCTATTGTTATGGGCGTTTGCCGAATTCGCAGCTTTGCTGAGTCCAGGCGCGTGCCTGTTCGCTCAGCGTGAAGCCCAGACCGTGGCGGTCGGAGACATACATTCGGCCATCGCGCAGTTCCAGCTGTTCGTTAAACAACGGATTCAGCCATTCGAAATGCTCCAGCCACGGTTCCAGCGGGTAGGCGGCGGAAAGGTGCAAGTGCACTTCCATGGCAAAATGCGGTGCCAGTTTGCGGTTGTGCTTAGCCGCCAGATCCATGATTTTCAGGAACGGCGAGATGCCGCCAACGCGCGGTGCGTCTGGTTGCACAAAATCACTGGCGTTACCGAGGATCAGTTGCTCATGCTCGCGAAAACTGGTGAGCATCTCGCCGGTGGCGATCGGCGTATCCAGCGCGGCAGCAAGCTGGGCGTGGCCTTCAACATCGTAGGCATCGAGCGGCTCTTCAATCCAGATAAGGTTAAATTTCTCCATCTGGCGTCCCATACGAATCGCCGTTTCGCGATCCCATTGCTGGTTGGCATCCACCATCAGCGGGAAGTCATCACCCAGCGCTTCGCGTACAGCGGTAAGGCGGCGAATGTCCTCTTTGGTGTCCGGCTGGCCAACTTTGATTTTGATACCGCCGATGCTGTTTTCACGCGAGATAATGACGTTTTTCAACACCTGATCCAGCGGCGTATGCAGGAAACCGCCCGAGGTGTTGTAGCACTGCACGGAGTCGCGATGCGCGCCGAGCAGCTTCGCCAGCGGTAAACCGGCGCGTTTGGCTTTCATATCCCACAGCGCAATATCGATAGGGGAGATGGCCTGCACCGCCATGCCGCTGCGCCCAACGGAGGCACCTGCCCACAATAGCTTGGTGTAAATCTTGTCGATATCGTTCGGATCTTCGCCGAGCAGGTTATCGGCAATCTCTTTGGCATGGGCGTAAATCCCCTGGCCGCCGGCGCGTTTGGAATAGCTAAAACCGACGCCTTCGAAACCGTCGCGGCTGCGGATTTCGGCAATAATAATCGCCACTTCGGTCAGCGGTTTTTGCCGCCCGGTCAGCACTTTCGCATCACTCACCGGCGTCGCCAGCGGTAAAAAGGCGAGGGAAAGTTTTACCCACTCGATGCGGTCGCCGGTTTCAGCCGCGGTTTTGACACCGGACGCGCGGGCGTAGGTTACAGCATCGGAATTAGCACTTACGGTCATGGTTTTGCTCCTGTGAACAACAATAATGTTTGCGCTAACATTTGTAGATCGACAAAAAAATAATCACCAGTGAAACGAGAAAATTTTGTACAACAGATCACAAACTCAGCGCTAAAAAGGGGGCTTATTGCTACGGTAATCACATTTTTCCGGTGATGGTGTCTCGTTACACTCAAAAATGATAGCGATAACATTACGTGAGTAATATGCGAGTTAACTCGCTGATTTATGAGGGTGGACAGGCAATGAAAGGAGAAAGCGGTATAATACAAAAATTCAAATTATTAATAGCCAATAACCGTCTGGTTCTCTGTGAGTGAACATGTCGAAAACCGCCCGTCCTGTGCCGCCGCGCGCGCCCACGCTGGAAGATGTTGCCCGTGCTGCGGGGCTTTCCTCAATGACCGTAAGTAGGGCGCTTAACACGCCACAACTGGTGCGCCCGAAAACGGTGGAAAAAGTGCTCGCCGCCGTTAAGGCAACGGGCTATATCCCGAATGCGCTGGCAGGTGGCCTGGCGTCGCGGCGCAGCAAATTGATTGCCGTGGTTGTCCCGCAGATTAACAACAATATGTTTGTCGATACGATCCAGGCCATCAGCGATGAACTGGCTAAGCGCGGTTATCATATGCTGCTGTGCGTCGCCGGTTATACCCAGCAAACCGAAGCGGAGCTGGTCGCAGCGCTGTTGTCGCGCCGCCCGGATGGCATTGTGCTGACCGGTATTCACCACTCAACCGATCTAAAAAAAGTGATCCTCAACGCCAGTGTGCCGGTAGTGGAAATCTGGGATTTAACGCCCACACCGCTGGATATGCTGGTCGGTTTTTCGCATGAGAAAGTGGGGCAGGCTACTGCAGAATATCTGCTGCGCAAAGGGTATCGCCGTCCGGGGTTGCTATGGACGGTTGATAAGCGCGCCTCGCAGCGTAAAGCAGGGCTGTGTGAAACGCTGGCGCGTCATGGCATTACCGATCCGCTCAGTGTGGATGTGGCGCTGCCGGCACGCTTTACCTCAGGGCGCGAAGGGTTGTCGCAGTTACTGGCGCTGGGTGAGTCCGACGTGATTGTTTGCAGCTCCGACACGCTGGCGCAGGGGGCCATTGTTGAAGCGCAAGCCCGTGGCCTACGCGTACCGCAGGATGTGGCGGTTATTGGTTTTGGCGATCTCGATTTCGCCGCCGGGAATAATCCCGCCATCACCACGGTGAGCGTCGACAGGCAAATCATTGGCCAGCGCGCGGCAACCCTGCTGATGGAGCGTATCGAAGGGACAAGTTCCGGGGAGGAGATCGTGGATATCGGTTTTCACTTTATTGAACGGGAATCGGCGTGATCTCATGAGAATTAACGTTATCGGTACCAGCGGCAGCGGAAAATCGACGCTGGCGAAACGTCTGGCCAGCCAGCTCAATGTGCCTTACATCGAAATGGATCTGCTTTACTGGCGTCCCAACTGGCAGGGGACGCCGGATGAGGAGTTGTATTCGCGCCTGGAAAAATTGCTGGAACAACCCGGCTGGGTGCTCGATGGCAACTATAACCGCAGCCGCGACATTAAATGGCGGAACGTTGATCTGGTGGTGTGGGTCGATTACGGCTTCTGGCGCACGTTGCGCCAGGTGACGCTGCGCGCCATTGCACGCGCCAGAAGTGAACAGGAGTTATGGCCGGGAACCGGCAATCGCGAAAGCCTGCGTCGTGCTTTTTTGAGCCGCGAGTCGATCATTCTCTGGTCGCTAAAGACCTGGCGCCAAAACCGTGAACGTTATGCGCGGGATATGGCCGATCCGCGCTATCAGCATTTGCGCTTTGTCCGCCTTACCACGCCTCAACAAGTTGACGAATTTCTCGCCAGTCTGACCTAAGCTTAAGGCTCATCCTGAACTTAAGGAGCCCTTATGATTACGGTTTATGGTGTTCCCGGCTGGGGATCGGCCATCAGCGAAGTGATGCTGACGCTGGCAGAGATCCCTTATCACTTCGTCAATGTCGATGGCTTCGACAAGCCCGGCCCACAGCAAGATACCCTGCGAAAATTAAACCCGTTGTGCCAGGTGCCAACCCTGCAACTGGACGATGGCAGCGTGATGACGGAATCCGCCGCCGTGGCGCTGATGATCCTTGACCAGCGCCCGGATTTCGCTCCCGCCGCCGGCACCGCGCAACGCCAGCAGTTCTGGCGGCTACTGGTGTGGCTCGTCGCGAATGTCTATCCCACTTTTACCTACGCCGATTACCCGGAACGCTGGGCTGCGGATGCGCCGGATCAACTGGTAGAAAATTGCCAGAAGTACCGTAAATCGCTCTATTTGTGGCTCGACACGCAATTGCAGGCGGCGCCTTATGCTTTTGGCCAACAACTGACGCTGCTGGATATTTATCTTTGCGTTATGCGCACATGGGGGCCGCGTCATGCATGGTTTGCCGAGCACGCGCCAAATATTACCGCCATCGCCGATGCGGTATGCCAGTTACCGCAATTGCAAACCGTGCTGCGAAATAATGAAATTATCCGTTAACCCGTAATTTCGGATTATTTTAATATTCTTAGCATCTCGTATAAGTTGAAGCGGTATATAAACAGAGGGCGAGAAAAAATAATTTGAAATCGCCCCGCTTATATGAGACAACATTTGGCGAATTTTCGTAGTCGACGCAATATTGCATCTTTACAGCAAAATCGGAATAGTAATTTAACAGGGTGAAAGTGATGGAATATATTCATTCGTATTTGAAAGGTGGTTCATGGTTTACACTCGGCGACAGCATAACAGAACGAGGATGGTATCAACCAATCGTTGCAGAGAATTTAGGGCTGGCACACTGGACAAACTATGGTATTGGTGGAACCTGTATCGCGCAAAAAAATGAGCATGATAATTCCGCTATCTGCTTACGCTATAAAACCATGGGGGAAGATCCTGACCTTATTACTATCTGGGGTGGAGGCAATGATTTCGGTTTTAACTTCGGCTCGGAAGGCGGCACCGAAATAGGCGACAGAAACGATAAAACGTCATTAACCTTTTATGGCGCAATGGATCTACTGCTTACCGGGGTCATAAAAAAATATCCGTTGGCCAGAGTAGGGTTTGTTGTTACGACACCCGTTTCAATTGCGCGTGGTCATAGGCAAAAAAATGCCAAAGGATATTATCTAGCCGATTATTGTAACGCTAGCAGAGAAAAGTGTGAGGAATATTCCATACCTTATCTCGATCTGCAAAAGAACTCCGGCTTTAACGAACTCAATATGGATATTATGACCAGTAATACAACTGGCGTGATTTCCGATGGTTTGCACCCTTCAAAATTAGGCATGGAAAGGCTGGCAACTAAGATTACGCACTTCATATTATCGCTGTAGGAGAGGTGGCTATGAGAATTGCTTCCATCGACCTCCTGAAGATACTCGCCATCTTTCTTGTCATCCTGGCGCACGTGACGTTGTTTTTTCTTAATAGCGACGAAAGCGATATCGTGTTGTGCTTTTTCAGACAGGCGGGGCTATCTGGTGTTGCCCTGTTTTTTATCTGTAGCGGCTATTTTTTATTAAATAACAAACACGAAAATCAAGCGAACTATGTCATTGCCAAAATTAAAAGCATCGTTGGTGTATTGATTTTCTGGTTACTCTTTTATTACGCCTATGACACATGGTGGATAAGTCGATTTACCGATATGCCGGAAATAGATCTTTTTAATTACCTGAATGTCAGCAAAGTCACCACGGAAGCAACACCACTCTGGTTTATATTTGCCATTATCCCGCTGTATGTTTTTACGCCCTTAATGCGACATACTTTTAAGAAAGAACGCGCAAATGAAATTCTTAAAGTTGTTGTATTAATGGTGATCATTGCCAACCTGACATTAATCAATGCATGGACTGAAGCCAGTTTCCATTTCTCGCTATTTGCATTTAACTTACTCATTCCTTTTCAACCCGAAGGACTGATCTGTTTTTTAATTGGCGGTTATCTCGGGCTGGTTAAACCAACGCTCAGGCAGTTCTCCGTCGCGCATATTATGATGTTAGCACTGGCAATTATCGCATTGTTAATATTGGCGTTTATTTCGTCCAGTGCGGGAATAGCCATCTTTTATGGTAAGTTCTATAACCTATTATTACTTATCACATCGGTCGGTTTGTTTTTATTTGTGGTTAATCTGAATATTAACGCCTTGCCGCGCTGGGTCAGTAATGTGAGTGACAGTGTGTTAGGGATCTACCTTGTACACAACATCTTTGTCGTGGAAGTACACAGCGCGTTTATTCATGAAAAGCTGTTGAGAATCATCCCTGGAGCGAACCGTTATCTTTATATCATTGCTTATTCCTTGCTGGCTTTTACCCTGGCTTACGGCCTCTGTGCGCTGCTAAAAAGATCAAGGATAACAGCCAGAATTGTCACACTTTGATAACCTGAAGGCGGCGCAATGAGCAGTAACTTGTGCTACTGTCACTCTCTTTATAAAACAAGGAGTTTGCTATGCCGCACGTTGATATCAAATGTTTTCCCCGCGATCTGACCGAGGAGCAAAAAACCGCGCTGGCGAGCGATATCGCCGAGGTGATTATTCGCCATTTAAACAGCAAAGATAGCGCTGTCAGCGTCGCCCTTAACGAAGTCACGCCGGACGACTGGAAAGCGCAGGTATGGGACACCGAGATTGCGCCGCATATTGACACGCTTATCAAGAAGCCTGGCTATTCACTGTAGATTTCCTGCCGCCTGCGCCTGTTGCGTGGGCTTTTTTTTATCAATAAGTAAAAAATACTGTTATTTTTTTGAACCACCGCCCGGAATATATAATACGCGGCAGTCTGATTATGCATGTAAGCGCATCAGTTTTTTCATTATTTTTTCTTTCAGAAAATTCATATTTGCGCGTTCTTAAATACAACTCTAGAGTTTTTATTATCTCGCTCAGGCTCATAACCAGAGCACTATAATTATCACGGAAAGCGCTGATTCGATTAATTTCGCCAGCAACATAGTAAACAAGGAACGTCTTTCATGAAGCCATCCCGTTCTTTCATATTATTATTGCCCCTGTTTGCAGCATTGCCGTTGCAAGCCACAGAACCCGTAACGGAATCACAAAACTGGTATCCCTCAATTTATGGTGCAAATGACGAAATAGGTGCCGCGAACTTGCTCACGCCCGAAGTGGTTTTACAAGCCGTTCACCTTGTAAAACAAGGCGTTGTGGTGCCGCTGGCGGTGCCAATTGATAAGAATTTCCCGGCGTTTCGCCACCGCAGTTTTCATCTCTACAATATTCAGCCCGGCCAGCAGGATGGGAAAACGCTTGGGCCGAATAAATTCACCTTTAACGATGAACTGGTCAACGCATGGACAGGCGTGGGTACGCAATTAAACGGAATCGGCCATATCGGCATTAATAATATCTATTACAACGGCAATAAAGCGGTGGATTTCGTCACTATTGATGGTGTTAAAAAATTAGGCATTGAAAAAGTCCCGCCGATGGTAACGCGAGGCGTGGTGTTAGATATGACCACTTATTATAAACAAAAGATTGTTCCCGGCGGCACAGAGTTTAGCGTCGAGGATATTCAGTCAGTATTAAAAAACCAGGGATTAACCTTAAAGAAAGGCGATATCGTTTTATTTAACACAGGATGGCTGGAACTTGTTGGTAAAGACAATAAACAGTTTCTGGAAAAGGAGCCTGGTATCGGCATGGAAGCAGCAAAATGGCTGGCGGACCAGCAGATCGTCGCGTTTGGCGGCGATACCTGGGCGTCTGAAGTGTATCCAAACCCTGCAACTAAGGAGGAATTCCCGATCAATCAATATCTGTTAGCAAAACGGGGGATCTATAACCTGGAGTTGATCGACACACGTCCACTGGTAGGCAAACAAGTTTGGGAATTCTTGTTCGTCCTTGGCCAACCGCTGTACACCGGTTCAACACAGGTCAACATCAACCCTGTGGCGATTTATTAGTTGTTTGTTGTTAGCGCTACCCTGAAGTGTTTTTCATTTTTAGTAAAACATTGTTCTGTGGAGCGGCTCGAATTTCATTTACCGGGTTAATGGTACATAAGCATCTTTGACATGGAGATGATTATGTTCCGGAAACTCAGTTCACTGACATTCGCGCTGCTCCTTTTTTCGCACCCTTCATTTGCCGCTCAAGAGAGTTTTTCTATCTGGCCGCAGGGCGATGCGCCAGGCGCCAAAAATAGCCCGGTCAGTTTCGTGTTAACCGAACGCAGTAAAGATCCTGCGCTTCCTGACCGCGCTGTGACCGGCATCCGTGCGCCGCAAATCACCGTTTATCAACCGCAAAAACCCAACGGTATTGCCATTCTGGTGATTCCGGGTGGCTCCTATAAACGCGTGGTGCTGGATAAAGAGGGCAGTGATTTAGCCGCGCCATTCAATGCGCGCGGTTACACCTTATTTGTGATGACCTACCGCATGCCGGAAGATGGCCACGCCGAAGGTTCAAACGCACCGCTGGCGGATGCACAACGTGCGTTGCGTACCTTGCGCGCGCAGGCGGAATCACGCCATCTCAATGCGAAAAAAATCGGTGTAATGGGTTTTTCTGCGGGCGGGCACGTTGCGGCAAGTCTGGAAACGCGTTACGACGAGAAGGTTTACACGCCGGTGGACAACATTGATAACCAGCACGCGCGGCCAGATTTTGTGGTGTTGGGTTATCCGGTGATTTCAATGGATCAGGCGATTGCCCACGCCGGCTCGCGAAAAGCGCTTATTGGCGAAACACCAACGGTGGAGCAGATCAAACACTACTCGCCGGAACAGAATGTCACCGCGCAAACCCCACCGACATTTTTGCTGCATGCCGTGGACGATCCCTCCGTGCCGGTTGCCAACTCGCTGGTGATGTTCAACGCGCTGCATGCGAATAACGTGCTCACCGAATTGCATCTGTTCAGTAAAGGGCAGCATGGGTTTGGCGTACGCGGTGTGAAACACCTACCGGCAGCGGTCTGGCCAGAACTGACGATGAACTGGATCGAGGCACTGCCGGAGTAAATGCTTCGTTACTCGCCAGCGGTGATGCGCTTGCCGCTGGTGACGAATGTGCCGCCGCCAAGGTGATGAATGGTGTTCAGCTTATCGTCATCAAAGTGCCAGCGCCCGTTGATAAACGCCCGGTCATCGGCGGCGGCGGAAACCACTTCGCCAAACAGCGTGTCATATTTCTCCTGCGCGGCGGTCGGCGGAAGCAAACGGCACTCCATCCACGCCAGGCACTTCTCTTCGATAACCGGCAAGCCCAGCACCGGCCCGGCGAACGCAGGAATGCCATAGCAATTAAACTTATCTTCATCGCGCCCGGTGACGCTGCCGACCGCGTAACTCCAGTTGGTTGCCGCTACGCCCGGCACCACAATGCCAAACATACCGCTGCGTTCAATTAATTCGCGCGACCAGGCGCTTTTATCCACCACTATTGCTATGCGTGGCGGAGAGAATTCCACCGGCATCGACCACGCGGCCGCCATAACATTGCGCCGGTCAATCTGCTCATCGCGGCTGGTAATCAGAATGGTCGGACCGTGGTTTAGCAAGCGGCAGGCATGTTCTAACGCCACCGGGCGGAAATGACTCATAGCGGTTCCTCTGAGTAAATGTTTCTGCCATTAAATGACCGAACAGGCGGCAAAATCAAGGCGTGGCGCATTATCCGGCACTCCTGGCCACTACAATCTGGCCGCGACCTTGTTCTTTCGCCAGATAGAGCGCCAGGTCGGCCGCCCGCACCAGATTATCCGCGCGCGCGTGGCGCGGCCAGGTCGCCAGCCCAATAGAAACAGACACCGGGCCAATATCCTGTGATTCATACAACATATGATGATTCAGGACATTATGCAGCAGCGTCTCAGCCACTTTTTTCGCCTGTACTTCATCCGCGCCGGGCAGAACAAGCAGGAACTCTTCACCGCCATAGCGGAACGCAACACTGTTGTCATCCAGCGTTTCGGTAATCAACCGTGACAACTCGCGCAGCACTTTGTCACCCGCGTCGTGACCATATTGATCGTTGAGCTTTTTGAAATAATCCACGTCGACCATCAAACAGCTCAGCGTTGTGCCTTCCACCATCGCCTGGTCGAGCATATTGCGCAGCGTCTCATCCAGGCTGTGGCGGTTGAACAAGCCGGTCAACGAGTCATGCATGGCGCGTTCCGTCAAGGTATCGCGCAGGATCTGGTTTGCCAGCGCCAGCGCCAGCGTTTCCGCCAGCAGTTCCAGGTAGATATAGGGCGGCTCTTTGTCCGGCGTGTAGTTATCGAAGGTGAGCAAACCAATGCTTTTATTCTGCGCATTAAGCGGCACGCAAATCGCGCGGGAAGCGAGCTCAGGTTTGATATGTTCACAGGGCATATCAACGCCGCCTTTCGCCGGGCTATGCAACTGCCCACGTTTTAACGCCCAGCAGTGTTCAGCCGGGAAGGGGGCATCTTCGCCCGGCGGCAAACCCCAGCGCGCCACACATTTCATGCGCTTAGTGCGGGAATTGAGTACAAACAACCGGCCGCCCATATCGGGGATGATTTGCGGCGCAAAGCGGCTGACCACACGAAAAATCGCGCTATGGGAATCACACCCCTGCAGCCGCTGCGTCATTCGCGCCAGCAAGTTACGTGTGGCCCACTCCGCGTCGCGCTCCTGTTCCAGCCGCTGGCGGGTCAGGCCATTTTCGCGAAATATGCGGATCGCCTGTGCCATATCGCCAATCTCATCGACCTGCGCCAGCACCGGCGCTTCCACATTGTAATCCTGAGTCGCCAGGCGGTTAACCACATCGCTTAACGTCACCACCGGGCGCAAAATGCGGTGTTTGATAATAAAACCGAGCACAAACAGAAACAGTAGCGCGGTCAGCCCGACCATAATTTCTGACAACGTACGCAAGCGTAAAGAGCGGTCAGTTGCTTCGCTTATCGCCGTCTGGACACGCTGATCCGACAGGCTGCGGAAGTGGGCGAAACGGTACTCCGTTTCGGAAAGCCGCTCTTCATAGCTTGCGCTATACAAAAGATTCATCGCCTCGTCCGTTTTTCCGGCGTCAATATCGGCAATGGCGATGCGCTGCTCATCTTCAAGCTGATCCAGCGTCGACAGCCCATCGCGCAGGATCAGTAGCTCTTCATCGGAAGCGCCGCGGTCACGCAGGGCAACCAGATGATTTTCCAGGTCGACATCCTGCTGCTGGCGGGTTTTCCAGCTTTGAATCACTTCCGGCTGCTTTTTGATCACCGCTTCACGCGCCAGTTCACTCAGCGCGTAAGCCTCTTTTTCCAGATCGTCTATCAACTCGTCGAAAACGCGGTTTTGCGCCACGGCGTCACGCTCGGCACGTTCCGCATTCGACGCCATAAACAGCGCCACGCCGGAGGTCAGCGTTAATACCACGGTCGCGGTATAAGCAAAATTGGTGATCGTCGCGATGCGCACGGGGGATCCTTTTCGACTTGAGTGCGGGAATATGCCTATCAGTTTAGACATTCAGTTAAAAATCAATGCGCAATATTGACGTCATTTCTTCGTCATATTCGCTGCCTATAGTCAGCCGCAATCAAATCCCAAAGAGGATAACAATATGTTTGCTCCCCTGACTTTTGTGCAGGTGGATGCGCCCCGTCGGATGAAGACCACGGGAACGTCACGGCTTTCTGTTACGGGAGGGCGTGGATGAGCGCATTCACAGACATCCGCTTACAAGGCATTTCGTATGCTTTTGGCGCAAATACCGTTCTTAATCACATCGATTTACATATTCAACCTGGCAGCATTGTCGCGCTGCTCGGCCCGTCTGGCTGCGGCAAAAGCACGTTGCTGCGCTTGCTGGCGGGGCTGAGTGAACCGGCGGAAGGTGAGATCTGGTTTGGCGATCGCCTGGTGGCGAAAGCGGGCTGGACGCTGCCGCCGGAGGCGCGCGACATCGGCATGGTATTTCAGGATTACGCGCTGTGGCCGCATATGAGCGTCGCGCAAAACGTCGCTTTCCCGCTGAAAATGCGCAACGTACCGCGCGCAGAGCGCGAACTGCGCGTATCGCAGGCGCTGGAAAGGGTTGGGCTGGCGGAATTTGCCGGACGTAAACCCGCAGGTCTTTCCGGCGGGCAGCAACAGCGCGTTGCGCTGGCACGCGCCATTGTCGCCGAACCCAGCGTTCTGTTGTTCGACGAGCCGCTCTCCAACCTCGACACCGCGCTGCGCGAATCCTTATGTCTTGAGATGGCGCGTCTGCTGCGCCAGCTCGGCACCACCGCCGTGTATGTCACTCATGACCACCGCGAAGCACAGCTACTTGCCGATCGCATTGTGCATTTAGCGTCCGGGACCGTTGAATCTGTACGAACCGTTACTTCATCCTCAGGGGAAATTGCATGAAAGCCTTACTGTCCGTGAAAAAAGGAGTCGCTTTAGCCATGGTGCTGTCGTCGATGATGATATCCAGCGCGCACGCGCTGACTGTATACACCGCCGGTCCTGGCTCGCTGGCAAAAAGCCTGGCCAGCGGCTTTGAGCAAAAAACCGGGGTTAAAATCAATATCTTCCAGGCCACCACCGGTAAAGTGATGGCGCGTCTGGAAGCCGAACAGGCCAATCCGCAGGCCGATATTCTGATTTCTGCCTCATGGGACACCGCCGAAGATCTGCATAACCGTAGCTGGCTGCTGCCGTTTACCAGTGCCAATGCCGGAAATGTGCCGCAGACGTTAAAAAGCGCCGACTATGTGGCGCAGGGCATCTCCGCACTGGGGATTGTCTGGAACACCAAGAGCGGCACCCCGGAGCCAAAAGAGTGGAATGATCTGACTTCTCCAGACTTTAAAGACAAAGTGACAACGCCGGATCCGTCACTTTCCGGTGCATCGCTTGATCTGCTGATCGGTCTGCAAAATGGCATGGGCGACCGCGCCTGGCAGTTGTTCGATGCGCTGAAAAAGAACGGCATGGTGGTGAGCGGTCCGAACGCCCAGGCGGTAACACCGGTGATGCAAGGGGCGAAAGCGGCGGTGTTTGGCGCGGTCGACTATGTGACGTATGGCAATATCGCGCAGGGCGAATCGCTGAAAGTGATCTTCCCGGCCAGCGGCACCGTCATCGCTCCGCGCCCCATGATGATCCTTAAAACCACTCAGCATGCCGACGATGCCAAAGCGTTTATCGATTACGTGCTGTCACCGGAAGGGCAGAAAATGGTCGCCGATGCCTGGCTGATGCCGGCCCGCACGGACGTGGAAGCGAAACGTCCGCTATTTACTGAGCTAAAAATATTGCCGACACAAAGCAGCGGCACCAGCGAACGCGGCGAAGTGCTGAAGCGCTTTAACGCGCTCTTTGCACAGTAATCCTTTCGATTTTCGCGGGGGCAACCCCGCTTTCAGGATACCCGTTGTGAACCAAAGATTAATTGCGCAAGCAACGCTGGCGCTGCTGCTGATACTGGTCGCGCTGCCGCTGCTGTTTATTCTCTTGCAGGCGGTATTTCCGCACTTTAGCGCGGGCGAGTTTGGCGGCGCTTTTTCGGCCATCCCCACATTGCTGGCCGAGCCGCAACTGCCCGCCATGTTCGGTGGCACACTGCAAATTGCCTGCGGTGTGGCGCTTTGCAGCGCGCTGATTGGCTTACCGCTCGGCGTCGCGCGCGGCTTATTTGATTTACCGTGCCCGAAACTGTGGGATCTGCTGTTTTTGATTCCCTTCTTAACCCCGCCCTATATTGCCGCGCTGTCGTGGATGCTGGTGTTGCAAACCCAGGGCTACCTGATGCAGCTCACCGGGCTGGATCTCAATAATCTGCTGTTTAGCAAGAGCGGTATCATTCTGGTGATGACGCTGAATATTTTTCCGGTGGTTTACTTTGCCGTATCGCGCAGTTTGCTCGCCAGCGGGCAGCGCCTGGCACAAGTCGCCCGCGTTCATGGCGCCACGCCGTGGCGCGCTTTTTGCCATATCACGCTGCCGTTACTTTCTCCGGCGCTGGCGGCAGGTATGTTGCTGGCGTTCACGCTAGCGGTAGAAGAGTATGGCGTGCCCGCCGCACTGGGCACCCGTTCCGGCGTGGTGATGCTGACGGTCGGTATCGAAGAGAAACTCGCCGACTGGCCGATCGATTTGCCCGGCGCGTCGCTGCTGTCGGTAGTGCTGATCGCCATTGCACTATGCGGATGGTGGCTGCAGCGCAAACTGACCGGCGATAAAGATGTCACCAGCGTGTCCGGAAAACCGACCGAACATGTCGGAGCGAAACTCGGGTTTGCCACCTTACCGGTGCTGCTGGTGATGGCGGCGGTCGGCTTTCTCGCCGTGGGGCTACCGGGATTGTCGATGGCACTAACCGGCTTCAGCGCCACGCTTTCCGGCGGCGTGTCGCTGGATAATCTCACGATGAAACATTTTGCGGCGCTGTTCGCCCAGCGCGGTGACGCGCTGCCCGCGCTGGGCACCAGTTTGTCACTGGCGTTCGGCGCGGCGCTGATTACCGGCATGGTGGGCTTGTGCGCGGCCTGGTTGGTGGTGATGCAGAAGATAAAAGGGCGCTCGGTAATGGATGCGCTATCGCTGATGCCCGCCGCGCTGCCCGGCGTGGTGGTTGGCGTTGGCTTGATTTTGCTGTGGAACCGCAGTTTCTGGCCGGTTTCACCCTACAACAGTTGGGCAATTTTGCTCCTCTCTTATTGCTGCCTGCTGTTGCCGTGGCCGGTGCGTTATATCGGCAGCGCTATGCGCCAGTTGGGTGGCAACCTGGAGCCTGCCGCGCGGGTTCACGGTGCCAGCACGTTTCAGGCGCTGCGGCTGATTGTACTGCCGCTGATTTTCCCGGCAATGCTCGCTTCCATGTTAATGGTGTTCGCCATTGCCTCGCGCGAGCTGGTCACCTCGCTGTTGCTGGCTCCGGCGGGTACACAAACCGTGGCGGTATTTATCTGGCGGCAATTCGAGCAAGGCTCGGTAGGTCAGGGGATGGCGATGGCCACACTGACGCTGCTCACCGGGCTGGCGTTGATGCTCACCGCGCTCGGCATTATGCAACGCAGCACAAAGGGATAAATCGAGGGCACGAAATCGACGGTAAAGCGAAAAAAATGCGCTATAACAACGGGACACCATTCGCAAGGAGCCTGTATGACCCCTTTTTTGACTGCTTATCTGGCCCGTATTGGCTGGGAACAAACGCCCGATGTCTCTCTGGAAACGCTGCGGGCGCTGCATTTGCATCACAACGGCGCCATCCCTTTTGAAAACCTTGATGTCGTGTTGCCGCGCGAAATTGAACTGAGCGATGAGGCGATTTTCCATAAACTGGTGGTCGCCCGTCGCGGCGGTTACTGCTTTGAGCAGAACGGGCTGTTTGAGCGCGTGCTGAAAGAGGTTGGTTTTACGGTACGCAGCCTGCTAGGGCGGGTAGTGATTGCGAATCCACACCAGATGCCGCCGCGCACGCACCGTATTCTGCTGGTGCAGATTGCGGGCGAGCCGTGGATCGCCGATGTCGGTTTCGGCGGGCAGACGCTGACCGCGCCAATCCGCTTGCAGGAGGATATCGAGCAGACAACCCCGCATGGCGTCTACCGCTTGCAACGTAAGGAGGAAGACTGGGTGCTCCAGTTCCGTCACCACGAGCGCTGGCAATCGATGTATCAGTTTGAGATGGGACAGCAGTATCAGGCCGATTTTGTCATGGGGAATTTTCACTCCGCGCACTGGCCGGCATCCCATTTTCGCCATCACCTGTTGATGTGCCGCCATCTGCCGGACGGTGTCAAACTGACGTTAACCAACTTCCATTTTACCCACTGGAAAAACGGCCAGGTGCTGGAAGAGGTGACCTTTGCGGATGTTCCGGCGCTGTATGACGCGCTGCAACAGCGCTTTGGGCTGGGCGTGAGCGACGCACAGTACGGCTTTAGCCTGCAACAGCTGGAAACGGTCATGGCTGGTTTCGATTTGCACGGCGAAAAAATTTAACCAAGCTCTTTGTCGATCATGACGGCCAGATGGCGATTGAAGGCGGCTTCATCGACATCTGGCATGCCCAGCATGCAAATGCCGTCCAGCCCGCAGACCAGCGCAATCAGGCGCCAGGCAATGTTCGCTGCCGTATCGGTCTCCGTGAATTCACCTGCCGCACGGCCTTGCTCAATCAGTTGTACCACTTTGACGTGCCACATCTCCATGGTCAGCAGATATGCGCCTTTGATTTCCGGCTCTTTACTCGCCAGCAATAACGCTTCGCGCCACAAATGCACATAGGGTTCGAGGCCACCTTCATCGCTGCCTAACATCGCATGCAACTGCTCGCGCCATGGCGCGGTCGCGGGTACCACTTCCACCTCCAGCAGTTCGGCAATCAGGCGGATAAACGCCTCAGCTTTTAATGCATTTCCCGAGGTGAAATGGTGGTGAACCTGGCCGGTAGCCACCCCGGCAACGGTTGCGATCCGCCGGACAGTCATGGCGGCAAAACCGTCTTCCAGCGCCACGCGCATCGCGGCTTTGAGGATCACTTCACGGCGATCGTCCTTGTTCAGGTAGCGCATAAAACCTCGGCTAAATAGGGGGTAAACGGAGTGTAACAAAAAGCTGGACATGCGTTCAACTTCCCGTAGGATCGCCATTCTGGACATCTGTCCAGGAATGAAAAACGATGGAGAGAAGTATGTTTCGTCAGTGGTTAACGCTGGTCATCATTGTGCTGGTTTATATTCCGGTCGCTATCGATGCGACGGTGCTGCATGTCGCCGCGCCCACACTGAGCGCGGTGTTAAATGCCAGCGGAAATGAGCTGTTATGGATAATGGATATCTACTCGCTGGTGATGGCAGGAATGGTGCTACCGATGGGCGCGCTGGGCGACAAAATCGGTTTTAAGCGCCTGTTGCTTATCGGCAGCGGCCTGTTTGGCGCGGCCTCGTTGCTGGTGGCTTTTGCCGCGAGCGCCAGTTGGCTTATCGCCACGCGCGCGCTTTTAGCTGTGGGCGCGGCGATGATCGTGCCGGCAACGCTTGCCGGAATTCGTAACACCTTCTCACAGGCACAGCAGCGCAATACAGCGCTCGGCGTCTGGGCGGCAATTGGTTCCGGCGGCGCGGCGTTCGGCCCGCTAATTGGCGGTATGCTGCTGGAGCATTTCTACTGGGGCTCCGTCTTCCTGATTAACGTGCCTATTGTCATTACCGTAATGGCGCTGACCGCGCGCTTCGTGCCGCGCCAGCAAGGCCGCGCCGAGCAGCCGTTACACCTGCACCAGGCGTTGAGCTTAATTATCGCCATTTTGCTGCTAGTGTGGAGTGCAAAAACGGCAATGAAAGGCACGCTGCCGCTGTGGATCGTGGCGAGCACATTGCTCGCGGGTGCCACCTTGCTGACCGGGTTTGTCCGTATTCAGCTGGCCGCCAGCACGCCGATGATCGATATGCGGCTGTTTACGCATCGCGTGATTTTAAGCGGTGTGCTGATGGCGATCACCGCGATGGTCACGCTGGTCGGTTTTGAGCTGCTGATGGCGCAAGAGCTGCAATTTGTCCACGGTTTCACGCCGTTCACCGCCGGGGTGTTTATGTTGCCGGTAATGCTGGCGAGCGGGTTTAGCGGGCCGATTGCCGGGGTTCTGGTGTCAAAACTGGGCTTACGCCGCGTTGCCGCAGGCGGGATGGCGCTTATCGCGGTGAGTTTTCTTGGTCTTTCCGCGACCAATTTTGCCACCCAGCCGTGGCAGGCCGGAGCATTGATGGCACTGCTGGGCTTCAGTGCGGCGAGCGCGTTACTGGCTTCAACGGCGGCGATTATGGCCGCTGCGCCCAAAGAGAAAGCGGCAGCCGCCGGGGCGATAGAAGCGATGTCTTACGAACTGGGCGCCGGTCTTGGCATTGCCGTGTTTGGGCTGATTTTGAGCCGCAGTTTCTCTGCCTCGATCCAGCTTCCGCAGGGGTTAAGCCGCGAGGCCGCCGCGCAGGCGTCATCATCCATTGGCGAAGCATTCCGCCTGGCGCAAGAAGCACCGCCCGCAGTTGCCGAGGGGATCATCGCGGCGGCGAAAACGGCGTTTACCGGTTCGCACAGCGTGGCATTGAGCGCCGCCGGCGCGCTGTTAATGCTGCTGGCGGTGGGGATCTGGTTTAGCCTGGCACGAGTGGAAAACGCGTAGCGCTGTGCCGGATCACGCGTGCTGGCGGGTTGAGTACCAGCAGAGCAGCGATCCGGCGCACACCATCAGCGCACCCTGCCAGAAGGAGAACGAAAGCGGGGCGCTTAGCACCACCGCCGCCAGTGCGGAAGAGAGCACCGGGGTGAAATACGATGCTGCCGCCAGCACCGTGACGTTACCGTGCAAGATCCCGATATTCCACGAGGCATAACCAAAACCTAGCGCAATGCCGGTCATCAGTAATTTCACCACCACCGGCAGCGTAAAAACCATTTCCGGTTGCGGTGTGAGGGCGAATTTGACCCATAATGTCGCGGCCGTCAGCAATACAAATAGCGTAATGCCGTTCGCGCCGTTGGCGTATTTAGTGGTCACCGTACAGTAAATTGCCCAAATAAATGCCCCGGCAAATGCCAGTGCATAGCTCAACGGGCTGGAGATAATATTTTGCTGGATTTCAGTAATATCAAGACCGCGCTCGCCGCCAAGCACCCAGCACACGCCCAATATCGCCAGCAATAAACCGGGGATAACCCACAAACTCGCTTTTTGACCGTTGAATAATATTGCGCAAAGGATCGTCAGGCTCGGCCATAAATAGTTAACCATGCCCACTTCAATCGCTTGTTGTCGCGTCGCGGCAAAGCCCAGCGAGAGCGCCAGACACAGTTCATAACTGACAAACAGCACGCTGCCGGCAATAAGATAACGCACTGAAAAACGGCGTAAATCCGGGATGCCAACGGTGACAATCAGCAGCAACCCGCTCAGGGTATAGATCATCGCTGCGCCGCCAACCGGGCCAAGACCTTCACTGACGGCGCGGATAAAACCGACCATCGTGCTCCAGAGTAATACCGCCAGTAAACCAATTAATGTTGCGCGTTTTTTATTCATTACTGCCATTAACCGCCGGATATAAACGCACATTTTATAACACGGCTGAATGATTAAGCGAAATTCACCGCGCCACACCTACTCCTTTTGAGGGATAAAAATTCGACACGCGAAACTATTAGGTATCAAGCGCCAGGCGTTATTGATTTACCGCAATTAATTCACCCTGTGAAATGTTTAGTTTTCCGGCCGCAGTCGAAGACAATAATTGAGGAAAGCAATGGACGTCAGCCGCAGACAATTTTTTAAAATCTGCGCGGGCGGAATGGCAGGAACCACAGCGGCCGCGTTGGGATTTGCTCCCAAAATGGCGCTGGCGCAAGCGCGAAATTATAAATTGCTGCGCGCCAAAGAGACGCGAAATTCCTGTACATACTGCTCCGTGGGTTGCGGGTTATTAATGTATAGCCTGGGTGATGGTGCGAAAAACGCGAAAGAGGCCATCTATCATATCGAAGGCGATCCGGATCATCCGGTCAGCCGCGGCGCGCTGTGCCCGAAAGGGGCCGGTCTGCTGGATTACGTACACAGTGAAAACCGCCTGCGCTACCCGGAATACCGTGCGCCAGGCTCTGACAAATGGCAGCGCATCAGTTGGGATGAAGCCTTTAGCCGCATCGCCCGTCTGATGAAAAACGACCGTGATGCCAACTTCGTCGAAAACAACGCCGCAGGCGTAAAAGTGAACCGCTGGCTCTCAACCGGTATGTTGTGCGCCTCAGCGGCGAGTAATGAAACCGGCATGCTGACGCAAAAATTCGTGCGTTCACTCGGCATGCTGGCGGTAGATAACCAAGCGCGCGTCTGACACGGACCAACGGTAGCAAGTCTTGCTCCAACATTTGGTCGCGGTGCGATGACCAACCACTGGGTTGATATCAAAAACGCCAACGTGGTGATGGTGATGGGCGGTAACGCCGCTGAAGCCCACCCGGTCGGTTTCCGCTGGGCGATGGAAGCCAAAAACAATAACGACGCCACGCTGATTGTGGTTGATCCGCGCTTTACGCGCACGGCATCAGTTGCCGATATTTATGCGCCAATACGTTCCGGGACGGATATCACTTTCCTCTCCGGCGTGCTGCGCTACCTGATCGAAAACAACAAAATCAATGCTGAATACGTCAAACACTACACCAACGCCGCGTTGCTGGTGCGGGAGGATTTTGCCTTCGAAGACGGCTTGTTCAGCGGCTACGACGCGCAAAAACGCCAGTACGACAAAACGTCGTGGAACTACCAGCTTGATGAAAACGGCTACGCCAAACGCGATGACACACTTAGCGATCCGCACTGCGTCTGGAATTTGCTGAAACAGCACGTTGCCCGCTATACACCGGAAACGGTGGAAAATATCTGCGGCACGCCAAAAGCGGATTTCCTGAAAGTGTGCGACGTGCTGGCCTCAACCAGCGCGGTGGACAGAACCACCACCTTCCTGTACGCCCTGGGCTGGACGCAACACACCGTCGGCGCGCAGAACATCCGTACCATGGCGATGATCCAGTTGCTGCTCGGCAACATGGGGATGGCCGGCGGCGGGGTAAACGCCTTGCGCGGGCACTCCAACATTCAGGGGCTGACGGATCTGGGTCTGTTATCGACCAGTCTGCCGGGTTACCTGACGCTGCCGTCGGAAAAACAGGCCGATTTGCAACAGTACCTGGCGGCGAATACGCCAAAAGCGCTGTTGCCGGACCAGGTGAACTACTGGAGCAACTATCCCAAGTTCTTTGTCAGTCTGATGAAGTCGTTCTACGGCGACGCGGCGCAGAAAGAGAATAACTGGGGCTTTGACTGGTTGCCGAAATGGGATCAGGCCTGGGATGTGATCAAGTACTTCAACAAGATGTCGAAAGGCGAAGTCAACGGCTATATCTGCCAGGGCTTTAACCCGGTGGCGTCGTTCCCGGACAAAAACAAAGTTGTCAGCACGCTGAGCAAGCTGAAGTACATGGTGGTTATCGATCCGCTGGTGACAGAAACCTCCACCTTCTGGCAGAACCACGGCGAGATGAACGATGTTGATCCATCGGCTATCGCCACAGAAGTGTTCCGTCTGCCATCGACCTGTTTTGCGGAAGAAGATGGCTCGATCGCCAACTCCGGTCGCTGGCTGCAGTGGCACTGGAAAGGCCAGGACGCGCCGGGCGAAGCGCTGAACGATGGCGAAATCCTCGCCGGGATTTACCACCGCCTGCGCGAGATGTACCGCACCGAAGGCGGCAAAGGCGCGGAACCGCTGCTGAATATGTCCTGGAACTACCGTCAGCCGCACAACCCGCACTCGGAAGAGGTGGCGAAAGAGAACAACGGCTACGCGCTGGCGGATCTCTATGACGCCAACGGGCAACTGCTGGCGAAAAAAGGCCAACTGCTCAATAGCTTTGCGCTGCTGCGCGATGACGGTACCACCGCTTCATCTTGCTGGATCTACAGCGGCAGCTGGACAGAGCAGGGTAACCAGATGGCGAACCGCGATAACGCCGATCCGTCAGGACTTGGCAATACGCTCGGTTGGGCGTGGGCGTGGCCGCTGAACCGCCGTGTGCTCTATAACCGCGCGTCGGCGGATGTGCAGGGCAAACCGTGGGATGCGAAACGGATGCTTATCCAGTGGAACGGGGCGAAGTGGGTCGGAAATGATATTCCGGATTTCAACACCGCACCGCCGGGCAGCAATACCGGGCCGTTCATCATGCAGCAGGAAGGGCTGGGGCGGTTGTTCGCCCTCGACAAGCTGGCGGAAGGGCCGTTCCCGGAACACTACGAGCCAATGGAAACACCGCTTGGCACCAACCCGCTGCACCCGAATGTGGTTTCCAGCCCGGTGGTGCGTCTGTTCGAGGACGATGCCAAACGGATGGGGAAAAAAGATCAGTTCCCGTATGTCGGCACAACCTACCGCCTGACGGAGCATTTCCACACCTGGACCAAGCATGCGCGCCTGAATGCCATCGCCCAGCCGCAGCAGTTTGTCGAAATCAGCGAAACGCTGGCGGCGGCAAAAGGCATTGCTAATGGCGATCGCGTGACGGTGAGCAGCAAGCGCGGCTTTATTCGCGCGGTTGCAGTGGTGACGCGTCGTCTGCGTACTTTGCAGGTACACGGTCAGCAGGTGGAAACCATCGGTATTCCGCTGCACTGGGGCTTTGAAGGGGTGGCGCAGAAAGGCTATATCGCCAATACGTTGACGCCAAACGTCGGCGATGCAAACTCGCAAACGCCGGAATACAAAGCGTTTTTGGTCAATATCGAAAAGGCGTAAAGGAGCGAAATAATGGCTATGGAAACGCAAGACATTCTAAAACGCTCCGCAACCAACCCGGTCACGCCGCCTCCACGGGCGCGTGATTACAAAGCGGAAGTCGCCAAGCTTATCGACGTTTCCACCTGCGTGGGCTGCAAAGCCTGCCAGGTGGCCTGTTCGGAGTGGAACGATATTCGTGATGAGGTCGGACATTGCGTCGGGGTTTACGATAATCCGGCCGATTTGAGCGCCAAATCCTGGACGGTGATGCGTTTTAGCGAAACCGAGCAGAACGGCAAACTGGAGTGGCTGATCCGCAAAGATGGCTGTATGCACTGCGCGGAACCGGGCTGTCTGAAAGCCTGCCCGTCGGCGGGGGCGATTATTCAGTACGCCAACGGCATTGTTGATTTCCAGCAAGAGAACTGCATTGGCTGCGGTTACTGCATCGCTGGCTGTCCGTTCAACGTGCCGCGCCTCAACAAAGAGGATAACCGCGTTTACAAATGCACGCTCTGTGTCGATCGCGTCAGCGTCGGCCAGGAGCCTGCCTGCGTGAAAACCTGTCCGACCGGCGCTATCCATTTCGGCACCAAAGCCGAGATGCTGGAGCTTGGCGAGCAGCGCGTAGCGAAACTCAAAGCGCGCGGTTACGCCAGAGCGGGCATCTACAACCCGCAGGGTGTGGGCGGTACCCATGTGATGTATGTGTTGCACCATGCGGATCAGCCGGGCCTGTACCACAACTTGCCGAAAGATCCGCAGATCGATACCTCGGTCAATCTGTGGAAAGGGGTACTGAAGCCATTGTCGGCGGCGGGATTCCTCGCCACCTTCGCCGGGCTGATTTACCACTACATCGGCATCGGGCCGAACAAAGAAGTGGACGACGATGAAGAGGAGCATCATGAGTAAGTCAAAAATGATTGTGCGCACCAGGTTTATTGACCGCGCCTGTCACTGGACGGTGGTGATCTGCTTTTTCCTTGTCGCGCTGTCCGGCATTTCGTTTTTCTTCCCGACGTTGCAATGGCTGACGGAAACCTTCGGCACGCCGCAGATGGGGCGCATTCTGCACCCGTTCTTTGGCGTGGTTGTCTTCCTGGCGCTGATGTTTATGTTTGTGCGTTTTGTGCATCACAACATCCCGGACAAGCAGGATCTGCCGTGGCTGAAAAACATTGTCGAAGTCCTGAAAGGCAACGAACATAAGGTGGCGAAAGTCGGGAAATATAATGCCGGCCAAAAAATGATGTTCTGGACCATCATGAGCATGATTTTTGTGCTGTTGGTGACCGGGGTAATTATCTGGCGTCCGTACTTTGCGCACTACTTCCCGATTCAGGTGATCCGCTACAGCCTGCTGCTGCACGCCACTTCGGCGATCATTTTGCTGCACGCTATCCTGATCCATATGTATATGGCGTTCTGGGTAAAAGGCTCCATCAAAGGCATGATCGAAGGGAAAGTGAGCCGCCGCTGGGCGCAGAAACACCACCCGCGCTGGTATCGCGACGTGGAGCGTCTGGAAGCGAAGAAAGAGAGCACCGAAGGCATTAAATAATCCCAAACCGCTCCGGATAACCATTCGGAGCGGTTTTTTATTTCTTCACACCCGCACGTCCCGTTTATTGATCGCACTCTCCCGTTTATTCATAAACTTGCCCGAATCCATGGATTTATAGGTCAGCCGGGGCATTTCAACTAGTCTGCCTGAAGTGAATAGTCAATAATGCCTGTCGCAAACTTTTAACAAGTGGTTAGTGGTATGAAAAAAAACGTTTTTTCGTTGGCACTTGCGACCTTTGGTCTGGGCATGGCGGAGTTCGGCATTATGGGTGTATTAACCGAACTGGCGAATAATGTCGGCATTTCAATTCCTTCGGCGGGGCACCTGATCTCTGCTTACGCGTTTGGCGTGGTGATTGGCGCGCCGATCATGGCGCTTTTTTCGAACCGCTTTTCGCTGAAAAACACGCTGCTGTTTCTGGTGGCGCTGTGCCTGGTGGGTAACGCCATTTTCACCTTCTCCAGCTCCTACACCATGCTGATTATCGCCCGTCTTATCTCCGGTTTCCCGCATGGAGCGATTTTTGGCGTGGGGGCGATCATCCTCTCTAAAATCGCGCCGCCAGGAAAAGTGACGATGGCAGTGGCCGGGATGATAGCCGGGATGACCGTTGCCAATCTGATTGGCATTCCGCTCGGCACGTGGATCGGTCACGCGTTCAGCTGGCGCTATACCTTCTTGCTGATCTCCGTCTTTTTCGCACTGGTGATCGTCTCGGTGATTGTCTGGGTGCCGTCACTGTTTGATACCAGCGAAAGCCGGCTGCGCGAGCAATTTCACTTCCTGAAAAAACCGGAACCGTGGCTGATTTTCGCCGCCACCATGTTTGGCAACGCGGGCGTATTCGCCTGGTTTAGCTATGTGAAGCCGTTTATGGTCAATGTTTCCGGTTTCACCGAGAGCGCGATGACGCTGATTATGATGCTGATGGGGCTCGGCATGGTGCTGGGCAATATGTTCAGCGGTCGCTTATCAGTGAAATTCAGCCCGGTGCGCATTGCGGCGGTGACGGAATTACTGATTATGCTGGCGATGCTGGCGCTGTTTGTCGCCGGTGAAAGCAAAGTGGGGGCGTTGTCACTTGGTTTTATCTGCTGCGCCGGGCTGTTTGCGCTCTCTGCGCCGCTGCAAATCATGCTGCTGCAAAATGCGAAGGGCGGTGAGATGCTCGGCGCGGCGGGCGGGCAGATGGCGTTTAACCTCGGTAACGCGGTCGGTGCCTGGTTCGGCGGTCTGATTATCGCGTTTGGTTTCACTTACAGCTACCTGACGTTACCGGCTGCGGTGCTGACGTTTGCCGCCATGACGTCGCTTCTGATCTATGGTCACAGAAAAACAAAACATCAACCGGAACAGGCCCTTCAGCATTAACCTGCAACCCGGTGAATGCCCACCGGGTGACATGCTAAAAAGTGTTATCGGTGTCTTAACCCCGGATTTATCATCCGGTTCGCGCGAAACATTCAGGAAAGCGCAAAACCGGGGCATGCCCCGGTTAGACAGCGCATTAACGCAGCCAGGGCGTAATGGTCAACCCAACCAGTACCCCTTCAGGCGCAAGCAGGCGCGTGACGCTCTGCCCCCAGGGCTCCAGACGGTTAGCAACCAGCAGTTGATACCCTTTATTGACCAACACATCGGTGGCGATAGCCAAATCCTGCACTTCGAATTCAACCCAGCTTTGCGGAATGGGGTGGGAATCCGGCCATTTCTCTGCGCCAAAGCACGACGCGGCGGCGTGATGCAGCGGCCACAGGGCAAAGTGTTTTGCGCCGTCGAGCGCATCGTGATCGGCGACAAGGTAATCGCTCGCGCCCTCCATCGGTTTCAGCGGCAGCCCAAGGGTGTGCTGGTAAAACGCCTGGCTGTCGGCCACGTTCTGGGGAATTGGGCCGAAACCGGCGATAAACAGCACTTCAAGCCCGGGAATAGTGGGGGTCATAAGCACCTCTGTGTCAGAAAAAGGGGGCAGTAACGCCCCCGATTATAGGCAATGCCCGGCGATTAATGGCGGAGATCGATCACCATACGACCGCGGATCTGGCCTTGTTCCATCTCTTTAAAGATGGCGTTGATATCTTCCAGCGGGCGTAGCGCCACTTTCGGCACCACCTTGCCTTCAGCGGCGAACTGGAAGGCTTCGTTCAGATCCTGACGCGTACCGACCAGCGAGCCAACGACCTGAATGCCATCCAGCACCAGGCGCGGAATATCGAGGCTCATCGCTTCTGGCGGCAGCCCCACGGCCACCACGCGCCCACCGGCGCGCACGGCATCAACGGCTGAATTAAATGCCGCTTTCGCCACCGCCGTGACCACAGCGGCATGCGCGCCGCCGGTTTTTTCATGTACCACTTTTGCCGCATCTTCGCTGCGCGAGTTGATGGTCAGATCTGCGCCCATGCTGGCAGCGAGCTTAAGCTGTTCATCATTTACGTCGATGGCGATCACTTTGGCGTTAAACACATTCTTTGCGTATTGCAGCGCAAGATTGCCCAGCCCGCCGAGGCCGTAAATAGCAATCCACTGGCCCGGTTTGATCTGCGAGACTTTCACCGCTTTATAGGTGGTCACGCCTGCGCACGTAATGCTGCTGGCTGCGGCGGAATCCAGCCCGTCCGGCACTTTCACCGCGTAATCCGCGACCACGATGCACTCTTCCGCCATGCCGCCGTCAGCCGTATAACCGGCGTTCACCACCTCACGACACAAGGTTTCATTGCCGCTGTTACAGTACTCGCAGTGACCGCAGCCCTGAAAAAACCACGCCACGGAAGCACGATCGCCCACTTTCAGCGAGGTCACGCCTTCGGCCACCTGGGTGACAATGCCAATGCCTTCGTGTCCGAGGATCACCCCGGTTTTGTCGCCGAAATCCCCGTTTTTCACGTGCAAATCCGTATGGCAAACGCCACAGCACTCCATTTTCAGCAACGCTTCGCCATGTTTCAGCGGACGTAAGGTTTTTTGTGTCACTTCTACCTGATGATCTTTTGTAACAACAGCAGCCTTCATGGTGTTTCTCCTGTTATGAGGCATGGAACTGAGATCCGGGTGTGGCGTCTGGCTTCATCCGTAATATACGTCTTTAGAATTAATGGCTTAGGAGTGAAATACAAGAGCAGGGCAACATGCTGTAATACTTTCTGCGCCTTACCCCTGGTTTAGGTAGGGTAAACAATCAGTAACCATGCTGTTAACAAGGTTATAAAGTTCGCAGCATAAATGTCACGCCACTGTCATCAATTGCCGCCAATTTGTTGCTTTCTATAACAAAAAAGTAATTAACAATGCATCTGGTGAAAAAACTGCTGACCGCCAGTATTCTCTTATCCGCTTCTGTTCAGGCACACAATATTCTTGAATTTCCGCAGCCGCAAAATAACCCGGAAGCGTTCTACGCGGTAACAGAAATCCCGGCCGACGGCATCATTAAGTATGAAACGGACGCCAAAACCGGCTTTATCGTGGCCGAGCGCTTCCTGTCAATGCCGGTGGCTTACCCGGCGAACTACGGCTCGCTAAGACAGTCGCTGGCGGGGGATGGCGATCCGCTGGATGTGATTTTCTACACCCGCGCGCCGCTGGCACCGGGAACGCTGATTAAACTGCGCCGATTGGCGTGCTAAAAATGATTGATGGCGGTGAAACGGATGACAAAATTGTTGCCGTACCGGACAGTAAAATCGACCCGACCTATGACGACATTAAAAACATCACCGATTTGCCTAAAATCGAGCAGCAACGGCTGGAGGCGTTCTTCCGCGTTTACAAACAGTTGCCGGACGGGCGTAAAAAAGTGGAGCTGAACGGTTTTAACGACGCGGCAACCGCGAAGCAGGAAATCAAACAGGCATGGGAGGCCTGGAAAGCGAAAAAACCGCAGCAGTAAGAAACCGCCTGCATGCTGCTGGCATGGGTTGCGCTTTTGAGTGACGTACCCACTAAAAAATCTCTGCTGGTTCTGCACGATGTCGATCCGAAGAGAATAAACCAGTGCCTGTTGCTGGCTCACGGCACTGGCTGGTGTTAAAAAAACAGGCGCCTTGCGGCGCCTGTTTGCTGTGGTACTACAACCTCTGTTGAAGGCGGGCAATCTCCTCACGCCACTGCGCCTGAAGCTGCGGTTTCTGGTGCTTCGCTTTGCGCGCCAGATCTTCTGCCAGTTGGGTTTCAAGCTTAATTAACCGCTCCAGAAGGGCATCAATATCCTCTGGCTCAGCGGCGACGCTAAGCGCCTCCGGCGCAGCCTGTTCGCGGACACTTTCGCGCAGGCGTTCGAACACCGCTTCAGCGTCATGCCATTCACTCAGTTCACCGTTTTCCACCAGCCAGAAGCGGTTACAGCTACTGCTGATAAGCGCTCGGTCGTGGCTGACCAGCAATACGCCGCCGCTGAACTGTTCAAGTGTTTGCGCCAGCGCCTCTTTGCCTGCCATATCCAGATGGTTGGTAGGCTCATCCAGCATCAGCAGGTTAAAGCGCGCCAGCGACAGACCGACAAACAGCAACCTGGAACGCTCACCACCGCTCAGTGTCGCTACGCGTTGCCCGTGGCGCGCCCAGGCAAAACCGGCGCTGATGAGCGCCATTTTGCGATCCTGCGGCGTGGGAGCAAACGGCTCTAACGCGTCAAACAGCGTAGCGTCATCCGGTAACTGATGCAGCGTCTGGTCGTAGTAACCCGCGTTCAGCCGGGGATGCAAACGCAACCCCGATGTGCTTTCCTGCTGGTAAGCCCGCCAGATAAGACGCAGCAGCGAGGATTTCCCGCAGCCGTTACGCCCGACAATGGCGACCCGATCGCCGCTTTTCAGCCGCGCGATGGGAACCTGAAACAAGTCGGGTAATCCTGGCGCAGGTGGAACAGCGAGCTGTTCCATCTCCAGCAGACGGTCAGCCCTGAGCTCCTCGCCATGCAACGCCAGCCGCCACTGACTGCCCTCGGTTAGCTCAGTCTGGCTCTCTTTCAGGCGCTCGACCTGGCGCTCCATCTGTTTCGCTTTGCGCGCCAGATCTTCGTTGTCATAGACGCGCCCCCAGGTGGCCAGCCGTTTGGCGCTGGCGGTAACGCGGTCTATCTCCTTTTGCTCCGCTTTGTGACGCAGGGCATCGCTCTCATCGCGCGCTTCCAGCGCCTGACGCGCCGCGCTACAGGGGAGTGCGAAGTAGTGCAGCGTATGATCACGCAGGATCCAGCTGCCATTGGTCACCGCATCCAGTAACGCCGCGTCGTGTGACACCATCACGAAACTGCCGGACCAGCTTCGCAGAAACTGTTCCAGCCACAGTAACGTGGGCAGATCGAGGTGGTTACCGGGCTCATCCAGGAGCAGCAGATCCGGTTCGCGGACCAGCGCCCGCGCCAGCAGCAAGCGGGTATGTTGCCCGCCGCTCAGCGTGGCGGCCGTTAGGGTGATTTCCTGCGGACTCAGCCCCATGCTGGCCAATAATGCTTCGCCGCGCCAGCGCTGGATGTCGCGCTCCGTCGACGGGATCTGCGCCAGTACCGCATCAAGCAGCGTCATCGATAACAGAGCATCGGGCAGATGCTGCTCGACGCGCGCCAGCAGGCACTGGTTCGCCACCGTCACATTGCCGGAAAGCGGGGACAGCGAACCGTCCAGCACTTTTAGCAGCGTACTTTTGCCGCAGCCATTGTCGCCAATAAGCCCAAGGCGATCGCCTTTTTTCAGGGTGAAGGAGAGATCGGAGAATAACGGACCAAACGCCGTTTCAACACGGATTGATTGTGCAGATAATAATGTGCTCATTGCTTACTCAAGAGTTACAGGCACGAGCGTGCCTCGTCAAACATCGCTGACGATAACCTGGTAAGCCCAAGGGAAGGGATTGGTGTCTTCGCTCAAGCCGAAGTTATCGCAGCACGATACCGATAACGCTTGAGCTGGCGCGATCGCCAAAGGCATGTGAATAGTCAAACAATTCACAATACAGCATAAGTAGCCTCCTTTTTTATATTCAGTAAGTTAATGGGTGAAAAGGAGTTTAGCGGGGAAATGAATGTTTTACCAGCAAGGAAAAACCCGGCGCACAGCGGCGCCGGGTGCGGAGATTAAATAGAAGTACGGCGGTAGCTGCGGTACTTCGGCTCCCAGAAGTTCTCATCAATGGATTGCTTCAGCGCTTCCGCCGAGGTTTTTGCCGCCAGGCCTTGTTGTTGCGCCATTTTACCAACGGCAAACGCGATGGCGCGCGAGACTTGCTGAATGTCTTTCAGCTTCGGCAGTACCAATCCTTCGCCGTTCAGCAGCAGCGGGGAGTATTCCGCCAGCGTTTCGCTTGCCGCCATCAGCATTTCATCCGTAATGCGCGATGCGCCACTGGAGATAACGCCGAGGCCAATGCCCGGGAAAATGTACGCGTTGTTGCACTGGGCAATCGGGTAGGTTTTGTCTTTCCACTGCACTGGTGAGAACGGACTGCCGGTAGCAACCAGCGCCATCCCATCTGTCCAGCTGATAATATCCTGCGGCGTTGCTTCCACGCGCGAGGTCGGGTTCGACAGCGGCATGATTATCGGGCGCGGGCAGTGTTTGTGCATTTCGCGGATGATCTCTTCCGTGAACAGCCCGGTCTGGCCGGAGACGCCGATCAGAATATCCGGCTTAACATTACGCACCACGTCCAGCAGAGAAAGGGCTTCGTTCTGTGTGCCGGTGTCCCAGTTTTGCAGGTTTTCGCGTTTTTGCACCAGCTTGCTCTGGAACGGCAGCAAATTCGGCATTTCGTCGGTCAGCAGGCCAAAACGGTCAACCATGTAGACTTTCTGACGGGCGTCCGCTTCGCTCAATCCTTCACGCTGAGTCTGGGCAATGATCTGTTCGGCAATACCGCACCCGGCAGAGCCTGCACCAAGGAAGACGATTTTCTGCTGGCTGAGCTGGCTGCCCGCCGCACGGCTGGCGGCGATCAGCGTCCCGACGGTCACTGCCGCCGTGCCCTGGATGTCATCGTTAAAGCAGCAGATTTCATCGCGATAACGGTTCAGCAACGGCATGGCATTTTTCTGCGCGAAGTCTTCGAATTGCAACAGCGCGTCCGGCCAGCGTTGTTTCACCGCCTGGATAAATTCATCCACAAAAGCGTAATACTCGTCGCCGGTGATACGCGGGTGACGCGAGCCCATATAGAGCGGATCGTTAATCAACTGCTGGTTGTTGGTACCAACATCCAGTACCACGGGTAGGGTGTAAGCCGGGCTGATGCCGCCGCAAGAGGTGTAAAGCGACAGCTTACCAATGGGAATGCCCATGCCGCCGATGCCCTGGTCGCCAAGCCCGAGGATACGTTCCCCGTCGGTCACCACGATCACTTTGATGTTGTGGTTAGGCACGTTTTGCAGGATGTCGTCCATGCTGGCGCGGTTCTGCCAGGAGATAAACACCCCGCGGGCGCGGCGGTAAATATCAGAGAAACGCTCACACGCCCAGCCAACGGTTGGGGTGTAGATCACCGGCATCATCTCTTCGAGATGGTTTTCCACCAGCCGATAGAAGAGGGTTTCATTGGTATCCTGAATATTGCGCAGATAGATGTGCTTATCGATGTCGGTTTTAAAGCCCTGATACTGCAACCAGGCGCGTTCGGCTTGTTCTTCAATGGTTTCAACCACTTCTGGCAGCAGGCCAAGCAGGTTGAAGTTGCTGCGTTCTTCCATGCTGAAGGCACTGCCTTTGTTCAGCAACGGAAATTCCAGCAACACAGGTCCAGCGTAAGGGATATATAACGATCGGTTTTTATTATGCTTTGCATTCATCTTACAGCTCCTTGTTCAACTTTCTCCCGTGGGGGTGCGTCACGGGCGGGTACTGCGGCGGGCGCAAGTATAAAGCATCGCTTCAGCAAATACTTCCCGATCGCGGTATTCGTTGATTGAATTTTTAGCAATAGCAAGGAGAGGGGGGCAAAACACCACCCCGGATGGGGTGGTGAGGGGGCAAAATCAGCCAGCGCGGCGATGACGCCCGGAGCGGTGAGCGATCACTGTCTCTTCCTGGTTGTCTTTCGTGACAACTTTGCGGGTGTTCGACACTTTGTAATCCAGCCCCATAAGATGACGTGCCTGACGGTTCGATTTCATGCTTACTCCTTAATCCAGTTCAATGTTTCAAGGACAAGCCCGGCGACTGACCGGGCGAAATTCAATCTCATCATTGCGCGGTACAAAAAACATACCGAACTGTTATCCTCGGACATCCCAGCACAAAGTGCAATAAGAAAAGTTACCTTTAGGCTTTATAGCAATAAATAACGAAAGCATCGCTAACAGATTTAATTCCTGCACACCATAGGGTTTACGAGTAAATACTCCGAACAACCTCAATTAAAGTAGAATATTCTTGAGCTTAAGCGCCTTCGCGTAGTTACTTAATGGTTACAATAATTAAAGTGATATATTAAGGATGAAACATCATTTCGTTTTTTTGTGTGACGAAAAGTAAAAAAACGACATTATCTTCAATATTGCGATACCCACCCCTTTAATCCCAGGCTGTAATATGCTTTTCTTAACGCCAATGGAATAATTAAAAAATATCTTCGCAATGAGAAAGAGGTAATTCCATGGACGTTCGAAATGGAGCTATTTTTATTTCTTTTGATGCTGTTGCTTTTTCAGGTATCACTGTTGAAGCATTTAAAACGGCACAAGAGTTAGTACACAAGGGAATTAAGCCTTATCTTGATCTGGGTTATGACATCAAGATAGATAAGGGTAGATTCAATAAACCATATGAATGGGAGAATGCTATATATAAAGGTGGCTTTACACTTGTACGAATAAATGACATTACCAGTTCGCCTGATTACAACACCCATTTTATCGAGTACTCGCATAATGTATTGATTAGCCAGAAAATATCCGTTTCATCAACGGAGCGTGAAAGAATCCTTTCTGTTATTGATAAAACAGCGTACCAACTGGCAAAAAAAATCGTACGACAATGGGAGCAACTCAATATCGGTACTGTTTTCGTCGAAAACGGAACGCTTCCCGAAAATATTATCTATACAAAAGCTCTATATATTGCGATTGACGCATATGGTAAACGCTATGATTTAGAGCAGTTCGTTACCTGGCGTGACCATGATTTAATGTGGAACAGCGAAAAAACGGTGATGAAGTATGGTGCTTATCCATACCCTTACGCCATTAAACCGATAAAATCTCGGTATATAACGTACTTTACGCTTAATGAAGATTTGAAAGAAAAACTTGAAGAGTGGTGCAGCTATGCCGTTGAAATTAAAGTTAAAAAGAATGCTTATAACTTTACAGAGGCGCGAAGTCATAGTGACATGAGGCGCAGTCTTGGTATTGACTGTGATGATATATTGATTGCCCGAACCACACGTCTTATCCCGCAAAAACGGCTTGACCGTGATATTTACCTGGTTTCAAGGCTTAACCAACTCTTTCAACAACACGGACTTGAGCAGCGCGTATTTCTGGTCGTCGCAGGCGATCCCCATGAGGCACCAGAGTGTTATCAATCGCTGATTAATTTATCCAGAAAATTACAGACTGAACCGTTTATACATTTTATTGGCTGGTTGCAGCACGGTTATATGCCACCGGGCATGAACACCTATACAATTGAAGATTTGTATTACTCGTGTGACATCGTCTCTTTTCTGACGTCGTGGGATTATGACAGTTATGGAAATCCTATTGGTGAAGCGATTAGTCATCGGCGCTGTTACATTTCGACACGTTATGAATATTATGACGAGGTCTATGGGCAATATGGATTCTTTGCGCCAATTATGGATATCTCAGCCGAGAAAGATGATTTACCGGACGGTGAATTTATTCTTAGCGTTTATAAACTCATCACCAACAAACCGTTAATGTCAGAAATGGCTTATCAAAACTTTCTTATTGGTAAGAAAGTGCTTAATAGTAAGAGCATTGAGTCTTAATTATTACTCAGGGAGAGTATATATGCGTAACAATGTTTATGTTTCGATTGTTTTACCCGTTTATAACGAAAGCGACAGAATTAATTCTGTGCTTGTGTCGTTACTTAATCAAAGAACGCGTAATAACATGCTGACACAGGATAATTGGGAGTTAATCGTGGTGGATAATAACTCCACCGATGACTCAGTGGCGCAAATACATGATTTCCATCGACTCAATCCGGCAATGGATATTCATATCATCAAGGAAACCACGCAGGGTGTCTCCTCCGCGCGAAAATGCGGAATGGACTACGCGTCGCTGCGTTCAAAAGCGCGCGATAAACGCCTTGGCACAGACCGAAAGCACTATATCGTTTCGGCCGATGCGGACTGCACCGTGGACAGCTGGTGGCTGCATACGCTGATTGAAAAAATGATCGAGGAAGAAGGGGACTTAGGCACCTGTAATTACTACTACAACGAAAACGACTTCCGGCTGCGCCCGAATCTGTTTGCCGAGATCCAGAAAACGCTGCGCTGCCGCGATGTCTCATTCTCGCTGTTTGGCGGCTTCCCGGATGGCAAAGGCTTTGCGGTTGAACGCACAATGTACGACAACGTCGGCGGCATAGAGATCTTTTACCAGCTCAATAACGGCCGGTTTGTCGAGCATCTTTCGGATGACTGGGATTTCGGTATTCGCGTCATCGCCGCAGGCGGAAAACCCGTCTACGCGCGTGATTCCCACGTTGAAATCAACAGCCGCCGCGTAGACACCATTCTGCAGGAAGTGATAACCGGTGTCGCCTACGGGCAAGATGGCATCATCATCATGAAAGATGTCCGCCCGGAAGGGGGACAGCAAACCTCGCTGAGCGACACGACACCAGAACAGTCATTACAGGCCTGGCACTACTCCATCAAAGATTACGTGCCGAAAAATATTGTGCTGCCGGTGCTCCTCAACCCGCATCTGCTGTTGGATAGCGATGCCGTGCGTGACTTCTTCGGTCCGGTGGTGGCCGACCGTCTGTTCCGGCGCATTGAGGCCATTAAACACGAAACGCGCATTATCGATTTCACTCCTATCCATGCTTATAAAACGCCCGCTTACCGGCTCTATTTCGAGTTTCGCGACGAGATTTTCAGCGCCATGCGTCGCGCAATGGGCGAAGAAATTGGTTTTCCACCGCCGCTGCCAGCCTGTTTTGACGAGGTTCAGCAACACGATTTCCAGCGTTTCGTCTGGTATTTCTGTGAGGATCGCGAGTCCGGCATGGCGCATAACTACTTTGCCAACGGGGGAGTCTTCTGATGAACAGCACTCTTCTGGATTCGTTGAACGATCTCGACCCGCACTACCCGATGCCGCGCGTGTACGATTTTCTGGCGGCGCCGGAAAATCACACCTTGCTGGAGTATGTCTATCGGGATCCTTTTGGCTGCCACGTATTTCCGGGCGACATCAAAGACTACCCGCAGGACGCCTTTTTCCGCGAGATGGAGCACGACATCAAACAGGCAGCACAGATCCACCTCTGGGCGTCGATTCCCACGTGCCGCTACCGCTGCCATTTCTGCCAGTTCCCGACCATTATCATTAATCCGCAGAGCGCCCCCTCGCGGGCCGTTTTTCACCGGGTCGTGGATCAGAACATACAGGAAGCGAAATTGTGGTTGCAAAACGTGCCCGCGCTGGCTCAAGCAGAAGTGGGCGAATTTAACGTTTTCGGCGGCACACCGTCGTTGCTGCCGGAAGCGGAACTCCGCCGTCTGATTGCGTTTTACCAGCAAAACTTCAATTTTTCTGCCGCCACGCTGCGTTTTGAAGGGGAACCCGCAACGCTGACAAAAGCCTATCTGCAACTGCTCAAAACGATGGGTTTCAGCAAAATCAGTTTTGGCGTCCAGTCGTTCAATAACCAGCTTATCGAGGCCTGCGGACGTAAACATAGCGCGGAAACCTGTGAAGAGACGATAGCCAACGCCCGCGAAGTTGGTTTCGACTGGATAAGCGTGGATCTGATCTACGGTCTGCCTGGGCAAAGCGTCGATGATGTGAAATTTGATATGGAGAAGTGCCGCGAACTGGCGCTTTCTCATGTCGTCTGCACGAAGCTGCATATGGCGGAATTTATGAAGCAGCGCACCGGGGTATCGGGGCAGCGCCAGAGCTTATGGCAGAAAAAAGGGGCCAACAGCGTCTTTCCGGGGCTGGGTAAGCAGTACCAGATGCGTGAACTGATCGAGCGCTACTTCGCCGATGATTACATTGAGCATCCCACCATGTATTTCCATCGGCGCACACAACCTGCGGAGAAATGGAAAGGGCTGATTACTGACCTTGATAAACAGTATCCGGAAGTGGCGATTGGTCTTGGCGGCAGTTCGAAATGTACTCAGTCGGAGGCTATCAACATTACGGATTACAAACGCTACTCCCAGGCGCTGGAAGAAGGGCGCTTACCGATTGAATCGCAGCAGGGTTTTTCACCGCTCCAGCGCGAAGTTAATGCTTTCAAAATGGCGCTTTCCACCCTGCGCCCGGTCAGCGATAACGAATTCCGCCAGCGCTTCGATGGTCGCAGTTTTTTCAACAACCCGGTTATCCACCGTGCGTTAGAGACGTTAAGGCAAAAAGCGCTCATCACCGTGACTGGCGATGACGTCACGCTCACGCCAAATGGTGTCACGCTGGTGGAAGCAATCATTAATACCCAATTCACCATGGAGCTTGTACATGAAACACACTGACGCATCCGCACCGGTTTTTAGCCTGTATTACATCGCCATTGACACCGAAGCCGGTGTCACCAATGCGCAATTTGAGCAGTTTGTTCGCGAGAAAGGGTGCCAGATCCCCTGTTATCCCGGCTGGCGCTGGACGTTACTGCGTGGCCTGCGGGGAGAACGCGCCGGGCAATTTCTGATGCTGTATGAAATCGAAAACGCCGACATGCGCGATCGTTACCTGCGCGCAGACGGCAATCTCACCGAGCTGGCGCGCCAGTTCTGGCGCGACCGCCCGCACGCACAGCAACTGCTGCGCGAATGGCAACAACTGGGAACATTCAGCGCGTTACCGACGATCTACACCGATTATCGGCTGCTGGCGGAGAACAAAAAAAGCACCGTGCTGGATGGGCCTCGCTATCGCGAACGGCCGGGAGAGGAACCGGAAGCCAGGGTGATTGGCATCCATAACCTGGCGCTACGCGCGGATGTTGAGGCCGCGACCTTCGAGACCTTTATCGCTGAAAATTACCAACGCATTGAAGATTACCCGGACTGGAAATTCCGTTTACTGAAAGGCGAGCGCGGCAACCGGCTGGATCAATATGTGGTGATGATGGAGATAGCGAGCCTTGCGGCGCTCGATGTCTTTTATCCCGAACCGGATATCGCCACCGATCAGGCCGCTATTTTCGCCAGCGCGCACCGGGACACCAAGCAGATGTATGAGGAGTGGAAACAGCTCGCGTCTTTTTCGGGCTCGCCGCAGATCTACACCGATTACCTGGCCGTGGCCGAAAGCCAGAATTGTGGGGATGAGCAGGGAGTGTAGCCAATGACCAATCTTTACCCGGCAACAAATAGCGGCGCACAGCATGCGACGCGGGCGATATTTTTTATCGCTGGTCTGGCGGTCTCTGCGTGGGCGCCGCTGATCCCGCTGGTGAAAGCCACGCTGCACGTTGATGATGGCGCGCTGGGTTTGCTGCTGTTTTGCATTGCCGCGGGCTCAATGCTGGCAATGCCGTTCAGCGGCAGCTTGATCAGCCGCTTTGGCTGCCGGGCCGTGATCCTCTGCTGCGCCCTGGTGTTGTGTCTCGATCTGTCCTTAATGTTGTTTATCGATTCCCCCGTCGTGATGGGCGGGGTTCTGCTCGTTTTCGGCGCGGCAAATGGCCTACTCGATGTGTCGATGAACAGCCAGGCGGTGGTGGTTGAGCGTGAATCCGGGCAGGCAAGAATGGCCGGGTTTCATAGCTTTTATAGTCTGGGCTGCATCGCGGGTGCCGGAAGCGTCAGCCTGTTGTTGTGGACAGGTGTGGCACCGCGACACGCCATTTTACTGATTGCGCTGCTGATTCTGGCTATCGCGCTGGCTTCATCCAGCCATTTATTAGCCAGACGCCCGCCACAAACCGGCGCGAAGGGGAGCCTGCTGCGAACGCTGGCGCATCCGCAGGTGCTTTTCATCGCCATCGTCTGTTTTTTTATCTTTCTGATCGAAGGCGCAATGCTGGACTGGTCCGCCGTGTTTCTGCATAGCGAACGGCAGATGCCCGCGCAGCAGGCGGGAGTGGGTTTTACGCTCTATTCCATTGCCGTCGCGCTGGGGCGGATATACGGCGATCGCGTTATCAACACGTATGGCAACGTGCGCGTGCTGCTCTTCGGCGGTGTGTGTGCCGCGGCGGGGCTGCTGGTGATGGTATCACTGCATAGCGCCATGCTTTCCCTTGCCGGATTTGCGCTGGTTGGCGCGGGGCTGGCGAACATTGTGCCGGTGCTTTTCTCTGGCGCGGGGAATCAGCCTGGTGTGCCGTCGCACTTCGCGCTTCCCGCCGTCACGTTATTTGGCTATGCGGGGTTGTTGAGCGGCCCGGCGCTGATTGGCTCCATAGCCCAACACTTCAGCCTGAGCGCGGTGTTCAGCGCCGGCATTGTGCTCCTGCTGCTGGTTAGCTTGCTGGCGCGCAAAATCATACATTAATTCACGGACGTGTCCGTGTTATCTCAACGGTACGAAGAAAGGAGTCTTTATGAATAACCCATCTCATGCAGTTTTTAGCGTGCACTACATTGGCCTCAACCTGAAAAAAGGGGTAACAGCGGGAGATTTTGAGCAATTCGCCCGCGAGCGCGGTGTGCAGATCCCGGCGTATCCGGGCTGGCGCTGGACGTTGCTGAAAGGTTTACGCGGCGAGCGTGAAAACGAGTATCTGATGCTGTACGAAGCGCCGGATGCGCAGCAGTACGCGCGCTATGTGACGGCCAGTGGCGAGCAGACCGCTGAAGCGCAGCGTTTCTGGCAGCAACACCCGCAGGCGCTGGCACTGATTGCTGAATGGAAAACCTTCGCGACGTTTGCCGAGCTGCCGACCATTTTCACCACTTACTCCCTGGTGGCGGAAAATACAAACAGCTCCCTGCCGGAAGGGCCAAACTACCAGGCCAAATCAGGGCAAGAAACGGTGGCGCGCGTTGTCGGTTTCCACAATCTCGCACTGCGCGCGGGCGTACTGCCGCAGACCTTCGAAAAATTCATTACCGATAATATCCACCGCGTCGAAGATTACCCCGGCTGGAAATTCCACATGCTGAAAGGTCAGGGCGGTAATCGTCTCGATCAATATGCGGTGATGCTGGAAATCGAGAGTCTGGCGTCGCTGAACGCCTTTCATCCGGGGCTGGATATCTCCACGGAAAAATCACTGGCCTTTGTCGCCGCGCATCAGGATACGGAACGGATGTATGACGAGTGGCGCACGCTCGCGTCGTTTTCCGGTGCGCCACAGCTCTATACGGACTATCTGGCGATAGCCGGAAACGCCGGTTAACCTCACTTACTCCTGTCGGGCGGTGGCGGCCATCAGGTGGCTGAGATCACCGCCCAGACGGGTGTTTTGCAGCGGGCGCAGGGGCGCTATACGCTGGCGCAGCGCATCATCACACGTATAAAGCTGGCACCAGCCTTCAAGCCAGGCCAGATTGGTCGGGTGCTGTAAAAACGACACATCCTGCGTAACGCCCGTTTTTTGCGCAAACGGCTGCGCATCGGCTAATCCGCCAATCACTTGTTCCCCCAGACGCCGCAGCGCGTCGTGATTTTCTGCCTTTGGATCCACGCCGTTTGCACGGGCAAACAGCGCAATCATCACCAGCGGCTGGATAGCGTAATTGTGGTAAGAGAACGCCCGCTGGCGACGGCGCAATTCGTTGGGTAAAAAACCTTGCTGATCAATTTGCTGCATCGCCGTGTGGTAAATATCCAGCGCGTCGGTAAAGAGATCGCGCCGCTGCGTGACGACCGCGGTTGCCATAATGGCCCAGGCTGCCCAGTAGCTGTGGTTATTGACTTTATTCAACGGTAAATCATGCCATTCGTTAACGGTTAAATCGCCAAGTGTGCTGAGCCAGCGCTCAATATTTGCCTGCTGAGCCGGATAAGCGCGCAGCGGATGCAAAGGCGAATATTGCAACTGCAGCCAGGCAGAAGAGAAGGTGGCCAGCGCCCATTTACGCATGGATCTGCCGGTATGGTTCTTCGCATCACCCGTTAACGCACCCTCGCTGGCCCAGCCCGCCAGGGCGTTGACCACGCAGGCGACATTCGACGGGTTCCCGTTTTGCGCCCAGGCGGTAACCTGGCGGCTGACAAAGCGTTCCATATCGGTAATTGGTTTTGTTTGCTGGCGAAAAGCGGCGTCGGCTTCAGGGTTGAGCGTGGCGCGCGCGCTGTCGGAGCCTTCATACTTGCTTTGAAAATCCAGCACGCCAGTAAAAGGAGCGGGTGCAGTGGGGCAGTTAGCCGCTTTTGCTGTGTGGTGTTCCGGCGGTTGCATAAACCCGGCGGGAGGAGAAAGGTGATCGGCGCCATGGGCTGCTGCCGAAAGGATGAAGATCAGCACTGCTCTGAGAAACACCATGCTATGTCCTGTTTTCCGCGACCGGGAGCAGCACTATAGCATGGTGTTTGGGGCTATCAGCTACCGCCGAAAACATGCACCGCGCGATGCAGGCGGGCAGCGCGTTCAGAGAGATCTTCCGCCGCGCTGGTGACATGCTCCACCATGCCGGTGTTGTTGTGCGTCATGGTGCCGATACGCGAAACGGACTTGTTAATCAACTCCAGCGCCTGCGTTTGTTCGTGGGTGGCGATACCGATCTCTTTGATCATCGCCGACATATTGATCACGCTGTCGATCATCGCCGTCAGGTGTGTTTCGGTGTTCTCGACCATCTCAACACCGCTTTTCACGTTCGCCACGTTGTGTTCGATAAGTGTCTGAATTTCACGCGCGGCTGAGGCGGAGTGTTGCGCAAGGTTACGCACTTCCGCTGCAACCACCGCAAACCCGCGCCCGGATTCACCGGCACGCGCCGCTTCTACCGCCGCGTTCAGCGCCAGAATATTGGTCTGAAAAGCGATACTGTCGATGACGCCAATAATGTCGACGATTTTATTATTGTCCGCCGAAACAGACTGCATCATGGCAATGGTCTTTTTCATCACATCGCCGCTTTCCATCGCGCTAGCGCTGGTCTCATCCGCACGTGTCATCGCGTCTGTTGCGGTTTCCGCTGTTTGCCTGACTGCGCTTGCAATCTCTTCAACTGCCGCCGCGGTCTGATGCAGATCGCCGGAGGTCTCTTCCGTACGTTGGCGCAGAGAGTCGCCCTCGCTGGAGATGCGCCCGCTAATGACGCGAATCCCTTTTATTTGCGCGGAAACATCGCCAACCAGCGAGTTAAGATTTAACCCGGACTGATTTACCAGACGCATCAGCAAACCGATTTCATCCACGCGGTTAAAATGGCGATAGTCGGCTTTTCGCCCGGAGACTACTTTTTGCATTTGCGACAGAACTATTTTTAATGGTCTTGATATTTGGCTCTGTAAAAAAGCAGAAAGCAATCCCAGTGCAATAACTGTTACACCGGCTTTTTCAGCAGCATTAAATGGCAAGAATTGCAATACCACTAACAGAGCAGCGGTAATAATAGCGCCCAGGTTAATACGTTTTGAAACACTAATCCGCTGGAAAATTGAAAGGAAAGAAAATAAACCACGACGAACCACTAAACCTTTATAAAAACGGAAGCCGCGAAATTTGTTTTCATTCACGCGATCATAAAGCGCGGCGCTGGCGTCAATTTCTTCGCGTTGTGGAATATTCCGCACTGAGATATAACCGGTCAATTCGCCTTGCTGATAAACGGGCGTTACGTTAGCGCGCACCCAGTAGTGATCGCCGTTCTGACGGCGGTTTTTCACCATCCCGGTCCAGCTGTCACCTTGCTGGATGGTAAACCACATATCACCAAACGCGGCGGGTGGCATATCCGGGTGGCGAATAATATTGTGCGCTTCGCCCATCAACTGGTCTTCGGTAAATCCGCTGGCGTCAATAAATGCCGTATTGGCATAAGTAATATGGCTGTGCGTATTTGTGGTCGACAACAGCGTCGCCCCATCGTTAAGCAAATACTCTTTCTGTGTAACAGGAGTGTTACGCTTCATGAAAAACCCCGTAATGTACCGCGATCAATAAATTGCTGACGCGGTAATAGGCTTTTTTATAATTTACCGGCCAGTGAGTTTTTGTTATTACCCGTGCATTCTCCACAAAGTTATCGGCAACGGAAAGTAGCTGCGTTAAATATTTTTTTAGTCATACTTACGACTCAATTTATAAATATTGTTATGATTTTGCGAAAGAAAAATGACGACAAAAAAACAAACCAGCCATAAGTACATTCTTAAGTCAAATTAATAGCCGGTGATGCAGCAAAGGCGAATAAATAGACGATCAAAAATAGAAACATTAACATCGCAGGCTAACATTTTTACTTTTGGATAAAGTCCAGAGTATAAGCAAAGGACAATACCATTATTTTATTTATGGCTATTAGCGATGCTGGAGAATATCTATTGCGGGCGGAAGTGCGGCGGAAACCCGCCGCATTACGATTAATGGCTGAGGATTTGATCGAGGAACTGGCGGGTACGTGGATGCGCAGGCTGGGTGAAAAACGTTTCCGGCGGCGCCGACTCAACAATGCGACCGTCGGCCATCAAAATCACGTTATCCGCCACGGTACGGGCAAAGCCCATTTCGTGCGTGACCACAATCATTGTCATGCCGCTGTCCGCCAGATCCAGCATCACATCCAGCACTTCTTTGATCATTTCCGGGTCCAGCGCCGAGGTTGGCTCGTCAAACAGCATAATCTCCGGTTGCATACAGAGCGCGCGGGCAATCGCTACGCGCTGCTGCTGACCGCCGGAGAGCTGCAACGGGAACTTATGCGCCTGGTTGGCGATCTGCACTTTTTCCAGATAGTGCATCGCCAGCTCCGTTGCCTGCGGGCGGCTCATCTTGCGCACCAGCGTTGGGCCAATAATCAGGTTATCCAGCACGCTTAAATGCGGGAACAGATTAAACTGCTGAAACAGCATCCCGATGCTCAAACGAATGCGGCTAATGTTGCGCACGTTATCATTCATTTCTATACCGTTCACCAGAATCTGGCCTTTCTGATGCTCTTCCAGCCGGTTAATGCAGCGGATAAGTGTCGATTTGCCGGAACCAGATGGGCCGCAAATCACCACGCGTTCACCTTTTTTTACGCTGAGCGAGACATCATCCAGCACCTGAAATTTCCCGTACCATTTGCTGACGGAGGTCATTTGAATGATTGCGTCGTTCGCGGGGGGTGTGGTGTGCATCAGGAAACTCCTTCAGGGTTGCGGCGTTCATCGATGCGTCCTTCGACCCACACCGCGTAACGGGAAAGCGAAAAGCCAAACAGTAAATACAGGCCGGCGATAAACACATAGGTTTCGATGTAGTAACGCCGCCAGACGGGGTCCTGCATCACTGCGGTGGAGGCGGTCAGGACATCGAACAGGCCGATAATGATCACGAATGACGAGTTCTTCATCGCCGCAATAATATGGTTGGTCACCGCCGGCAGGCAGATGCGCAGCGCCTGCGGCAACACAATTTTGGTGGTGGTGTGCCAGTATCCCAGATTCAGCACCGCCGCCGCTTCATACTGGCCGCGTGGCACAGCCTGCAAACCGCCGCGGATCACTTCAGCCTGATAGCAGGCAAAGAACAGGGCGATGCCAATAATCACCCGCAGTAGCTTGTTCACCTCCATCCCGGCCGGTAAAAACAGCGGAAAGACGTTCACGGCGACAAACAAAATCGTGATCAACGGCACGCCGCGTAACCCTTCAATAAATACCACCGACAAACCGCGCAAAAACGGCAGCGGGGAGCGGCGGCCCAGCGCCAGCGCCACCGACACCGGCATGCCAATAATCACCGTTCCGGAAAAAAGCAGCAGCGTCAGCGGCAGACCGCCCCAGTCCGCAGACGAGACCGCCGGCAGCCCGAACAGGCCGCCGCTCATCAGCACCGACATGACAACCAGCGAGACTATCCACAGCGGCCACAACAGACGCGAGTGCCAGCACATCGGCGACAGCGAAAGCCCGACGGTGACAAACCACACCAGCACCGCCAGGGCGGCACGCCACTGCTCATCATACGGATAGAGCCCGAAGAGGATCGGGCGATACTTTTCGCCGATCACCGCCCAGCAAGCACCTGTCGCCGCCCGGCATTGCTCAGCCGTACCGCTGAAGCCGACCGCGTCTATCACGCCCCAGCGCAGCAGTGTTGACCCCACCAGCGCCAGCAGCGCTAACAGCAACAGCGTCAACACACTTTGCGCAACGCTGCTGAATAAATGTTGTCGCAGCCAGAAAACCACAGAGTTTTGCATAACGGTTCCTTAGCGCTCTTTAATGGCGACGTAGCGGTTAAACAGGTTCATCAACAGCGAGGTGGTGCCGCTAATAACCAGATACACCACCATCATAATGGCAATAGCCTCCAGCGCCTGGCCGGTCTGGCTCATCATGGTGTTACTGATATTCGCCAGTTCCGGGTAGCCAATCACCACGGCTATCGAACTGTTTTTCGCCAGGCTCACATACTTGCTCGCCAGCGGCGGCACCATCACCCGCATCGCCTGCGGAATAACGACATGGCGCATGACATGCCACGGTGAAAACGACAGCGCGCGCGCCGCTTCAAGCTGCCCCTTTGGCACGGACTGAATCCCCGCGCGAACAATTTCGGCAATATAGGCAGACGAGTAGAGCGAGATCCCCAGCAGCAACGCGGTGAATTCCGGGCTGATGGTAAACCCGCCGCGAAAGTTAAACCCGCGCAGCTCCGGGGTATTCAGCGCATGCGGCGCACCGGACAACCACCACACCAGCAGTGGCAGGGCGATAATGAGCGCGAAGCGAATGCGTCCTGTCGGCAGCACTTTACTGCGCCGCTCGCGCCAGTAACGCGCAAGCAGTGAAAACAGCAGGCTTAACACACAGCCAGCCAGCAGCGCCAGCAATGTCCACTGCCAGCCGCTGTGCGCCGCCGGAACGCTGAATGTTAATCCCCGGTTGGTAAGAAAACCGCCCGGCAGTTCTATCGCCTGGCGCGGCGCGGGCAGGTTGCGGATCACCATTGACCAGAAGATCACATGCAGGATCACCGGGACATTACGCAGCAGCTCCACGTAAGTGACGCACACTTTCATCAATAACCAGTTTTTGGAAACCCGGCCAATACCAACCAAAAATCCGAGCAGTGTCGCCAGCACAATGCCGCACAGCGTCACATAGAGGGTATTAAGAAACCCCACCACCAGCGCGCGGGTGTAGGTGTCGTTCGCGGAATAGGGAATTAATGTTTCCCCGATGGCGAACTGCGCAGGCTGGTGCAGAAAACCGAATCCGGTCGAAATGCGTTGCGCATGCAGGTTTTCCACCACGTTGCTGTAGAGCCAGTAGCTAAAACCCACAAGCAGCGCCGCCAGCAGCAACTGGTAACAGGCGCTGCGCACGGACTGACTGCCAAAAAAGGTGAAAAGGCGAAACGCGGTGGCCTCGCGCGTCTCATCCGACGCCAGAACACCGGAGTTGTCAGACTGTTTCATCATTAAAATTACGATTGTGGCAGGAGTGGAGAAGGGCCGCCCCGCAAGACGGAGGCGGCCCGGCGATTAACGGATCGGCAGACCGTAAAGCAGGCCACCTTTGTTCCACTGATTATTCAAATCACGATCCAGCGGCTCAGCGCTTTTCGGGCCAAAGTGGCGGTTGTAAATATCGCCATAGTTGCCCACCTGTTTCACGATGTTGTACACCCATTTATCATCCAGCCCCAGTTTCTGACCGAAGCCGCCGGTAACACCCAGCAGGCCCTGAATATCCGGATCGGTGGATTTCAGTTTTTCATCGACATTGCTCTGGTTAACATCCATCTCTTCGGCGTCAAAGGTGGCATAAACCACCCATTTCACGATGTCATACCACTGGTTGTCGCCTTTGCGCACCGCCATCGCCAGCGGCTCTTTGGAGTACATACCCGGCAGGATCACATGATCCTGCGGTTTGTCGGTATCAAACGCCAGGATGCCGGGCAGTGCCACTTTATCGCGGGCGATCACATCACAGCGACCGGCGAGGTAGGCGGCGACATACTCTTTGTTGTTTTCAATAACCACTGGCGTGTAGTGAATATTGCGCGAGCCAAAAATCTGCGCGACGTTACGTTCGGTGCTGCTTGGCGTGACACAAACGGTTGCGCCATCGAGATCTTCGAGTTTTTTCACGCCGCTGTTGGCGCGCACCATAAAGCCGGTGCCGGTGTAGAAGTTAGGTGGAGCAAAACTGATGCCGAGCGACACGTCGTTAGTGAGCGTCGCGGTGGTATTGCGTGACAGCACGTCCACTTCGCCAGACTGCAGCGCCATAAAGCGTTGTGCGGTTGAGAGCGGTGTGAATCGCACTTTCGAGGCGTCGCCCAGCACAGCGGTTGCCAGCGCACGGCAGAAATCAACATCAAGACCTTCCCACTGGCCTTTGCTGTTAATCGCGGCAAAACCGTGACGGGCAGGGTGAACGCCACACACCAGTTCGCCACGCGCTTTGATTTTTTTTACGGTATCGCCATTAACAGCAGGCGCGTTTTCCGCCTGGGCAGGCGCAAGGAAACTGCCGAGCGCCAGCAGCAAAGCAGAGGCGGCAAGGTGAGATTTTTTGAGCATGACCGATCCTTTTTAAAAGTTGCTATCCGATTAATTAACTGTATTTATTACTGATTTCACTAATATATCCGTTTGTATACGTATGTTCCTCATCCATGACCTCTTTAGCAAAGAACGAATTCAGTAAAGCATATCCAGAAACCGACGATGGAATTATTGCAGCCATCCCCGCACACCTTGCCACAGCAACTGCGCGCTGAGCAGGATCATGGTAATGCGAAACAGTATGCGGAACAGCCGCTCCGGTACGTTATCCAGCACCCGCGTTCCCAGCCAGGTACCCAGCGCGCCGCTGATAATCATTGCCGCCAGCACCGGTAACCAACTGGCCCAGGCAAAGCCCATCAGCCCGAAAGCGAGGATCTTTAACCCGTGTTGCAACACCATGCAGGTTGCATGTGTGGCAATCAGCGGCTGGCGTTTTAGCCCTTGAGAACTGATAAGCCCGGCGACCATCGGCCCGGTTGCGCCAACAATCATCGTTCCAAGACTACTCACCGCGCCGCCAATAATAAACAACGGACGGCTCAGTGGTCTCTGTTCGCCGCGTTTACGCAGCACCGACCAGAGAATAAACAACCCCAGTGCGATGCGGGCGATGCTGTCCGGGATCACCGCCGCAACCGGTGCGCCAACGGCAATACCAACCGCGCTACCCAGCAAAAACCACAGCACCAGCGGCCACACTACATGGACGCGCTGAATCAGCGTCCGGCTAAAATTGGAACCAAGCTGCACCATGCCGTGTACCGGCATCAGGCTGCTCACCGGCATCCCCAGCCCCATGATCGCCAGCAGCGCCGTGCCGCCGCCGAGGCCCATGGCGGCCGTCAGCGCCGAGGTCAGAAAACTGCAAAACACCATCACCCCGGCAAATAGCGGGGAAATCTCCGGCGGAATCAACGTCAGTGTCATACTCACATCCGTTTAGCGAAAATCATCCTGCAGCAGGCGATGATACAGCGCCTGAGCCTCTGCCGCTGGCAGAATGCGGCTGGCGCAATCAAGGAATTTCTGTTCAATCAAGTTATCCGGCAGCGGGATTGCCGGGCTGGAACCCCGTGCCCCGGCGACCCGCAAGGCAAACTGCCGCCCGTCGACGGTGGTCAGCGTGACGAAGGCGCTGTGAGTAATCTCTTCGTCATGGCGCTCCAGCGTCACTTTCTGCATTAACGTCTGTGTCGCCGGATCCTGAAAACGCGCGTCGTCGATAAAATCATCCAGCGTCAGGGTGCCGGTGACAAACGCACGCGCCACGCAATAATGCAGGCTGAATTTACCCGCCAGCGGATTTTCCGGCTGCGGAATATTGATATGCGGGAAGCGGATCGGGTGAACTTTCACCTCGATATGTTCAATCTCATGGGGCTGCAACCCGGTTTCCTCACGCAGCGCCAGTACGCCATCCAGCGGCGACAAAATAGCGTAACAGCATGGGAAGTATTTGTAATTGTTACTCTTCACGGTATCGAGAATAAACGGCGTTGCATCCCAGTTTTCAGTTAACGGTAGCGGGTCGACATTCGCCTGGCCGTTATAAACGTGGAAATACCCCTGATGATGCTCGAACGCATTAGCGCCTGCGCTGAAATCCTCTTTTGCCAGTTTGCAGGCCATCACAGCGCTGCGCGCCGCCTGACCGACCGCCAGAGCTTTGGTTTCCGTACCGAAATTCGACTTAATGCCGCTGGCGAGTGAAGCGGTCATCGCCAGCGCCGTTGCGGTTTGCTCTTCATTAAGATCGAGTGCCACCGCGCAGGCCGCGACACCGGCGAAAACACCAACCGTGGTGGTCGGATGCCAGCCATGACGGTACTGAAACGGGCTCACGGCTTTACCCATGCGCACCGCGGTTTCATAGCCGGTAATATAAGCACGCAGCACCGCTTCGCCATTGATGTCCAGCTCATCCGCCAGCGCCAGCAGCGCAGGTAAAACGGCGACAGAAATATGACCGTGCAGCCAGGAGTTGGAATCATCAAAATCAAGCAGGTGCGAAGAGACGCCATTTAACAGGGCGGCATCCAGCGCGTTCAGCTTCAGGTCAGTGCCAAATACGCGGCTGTTGCCTGTCGCGGCAGAAGGAACAATCACCGCACGCAGTTTGCGCGAGCCATCCTGCACACCGCCGGCAAGCGTCACACCTAATGTATCAATTATCGCGGTACGCGCCTGGGCGTACGCGGCCTGCGGGAAAGCCTGCCGGGAGAACGCCAGTAAATTACCGGCAAGTTGTCGGGCAATGGTCATGAACAGATTTCCTGTACAAAAAAGAATTAGTAGTCGCCGGCGAGTAATCCGGTGATGCGCGCCAGTGAACCCGGGCGCTCAAAGTGCAGGGCGGCGTCATATAATTGTGCACTTCGCGCCGCGCCGAGGACAGGGACGGTGAGGGCGTCAAATTTTGCGCGCAACTCATCGTCGCTCAGTGGATTTTGCGCGTGGCCGCGATAGACATCCGTATGCGCATGCAACACGCTGCCATCATCCAGCCAGACATCAATAAAAGCGGAACTGGCGGACTGCCCGTCAACCGCTTCGACTTCGAGTAGCGGCAGCAGCGCGCGCGGGCGCGGATCGTCAACCGTCGCCTGCGTGAAATCGGTATCTGTCAGCGCGTAGCCGCTTAAGGCGAGGGTGATACAGTGAGGAATACTGAATTTACTCTCCAGCGGCGTACGCGGATCCATAATTCCGGCGTTAACCATGCCCATCGGGTGCACTTTTGCCGAAATTCGGGTGATAGTGCGCTCCTGCAATTGTGGGTAAAGTTTACGTGCGGTTTCAATGGAAGCGTGCGTACCACGGCAACTGGCATACAGCTTGTAGCCGTTGGTGAGCAGTTCCCAGCTCTCGCCGAAATCAAGCGGGGGAATTTCCGCGCTGCCATCCTGGATAAAGATTTTTACCCAGCCGTCAGCTTCATAAAAATGGTGGGCACCGACAAAATTTTCCGCTGCCAGTTCAGCCGCCAGAATACCGTCCATTGCCGCTTTCCCGGCGTGAAACGGTTTTCCGTGGGTGCCGGAAGATTTCTGCAAACCGCCCATCATGGTTGCCGCCGCGCCTAACGCGTTGCGAACCTGTTCTTCGGAAAGCTGCAAAATCGCCGCTGCAACGGCTGCCGCGCCGGCGCGACCGACAACAGAAGTAGGGTGAAAACCACGACGTTGCAGGTTACGTCCAACGCCCGGCACCCAGCCGCCGCCCAGTTTCGCCATCACTTCAAAACCGGTGATGAAGGCCAGCAGGATCTGTTCCTCGTCAACCGGATGCGCCTGCGCCATCGCCAGCGCCGTTGACCAGCACGGCCCACCGGGGTGGCCTGCGCCCGCTGGATGGGTATCGTCGTAATCAGCGGCGTGTGCCATGGTGGCGTTGACTAATGCGGCAAGAGCAGGAGCGGTAGTAGCAGAAAGGAAAATTCGCGCATCACCGGCGGCGTTCCATTTTTTCGCCACCTGGCGAACAGCGTGAACGGCATCGTCATTAACGGCACCGATCGCCACGCCGAGAAAATCAATTAATGCGCGTTTTGCTTCGTGCCGCACGGCAGGCGGCACAACGAGTTGATTAGCATGGCTGATAAAATGGCTTAGCTGTTCTCCACGGGTTAATGCAGTTTCTGCTTTCGTTGTCATGGTAAAACACAGTTTCCCTGGTGTTGACTTGCAAATACGGTGTTGGCTTAAAAAATAAAAAGCAAATATTCGTTTTGTGTATTGTTGAATTCATTTGTATACAATGAATTTAAAATAAACATAGCAGCGATTTCGTAAACGTCAAAAGATGTTTTTTAAAAAAGCAAAGAATAAAAAATGCAAAAGCCTCCCCGTTAGTGTGGCAAGATGAACGACGGCAGGGTGCAGACTTTGCAAAGCCATCATCAGTACATACGAAAGGAGCTAAAACGTGAAATCGACGGGTCGCGATGCGGGCTTAACGCCGTTTGAAATTCTTATTTCCGCCATTGAAGCGGGAGAGTTGCTGCCGGGAGAGCGTTTGCAGGAGACGCGACTCGCAGAGCAGTTTGGCCTGAGCCGAACGCCGATACGTGAAGCGCTTCACCGCCTGGAAACACTCGGGCTTGCCGAACCGGGACCGCAACGCGGGCTTATCATCGCCCATATCAGTTACGAGCGTTTGCGTCAGTTGTTCGATGTACGCGAAGGGCTTGAGCGGCTGGCGATGGCGCTGGCAGTCAATGCCGCCTCTGACGCGGAAATCGCACTGCTACAGGAGATGGTTCACGCCGAAGCCTCACTCACCGACAGCAAAGCACTGCACGACCACAACCGCATGTTCCACCGCCAAATCTACCGCGCGACACACAATCCCTATCTCAATGAAATGCTGGACAACTTACGCATCCATTTGTCGTTATTGCGCAGCACCACCTACGAACTGAAAGAGCGTACCGAAGAGTCCAAACGCGAACACCAGGCCATTGTTGACGCGCTGTCGCGACGTGACAGTGCCGCAGCGCAGGAAATCGCCTGCGAGCATATTCGCCATGGCTATCGCGCACGTTTGACAATTTTAAGCCAACGAGAACGCTAACAGATTGCCCCTTATTTGACGGACGGGAATCCTCAACCGCTGATAGACTCCGAAATGGCGTATTTTTAATCGGGCTTTCTGTGGGCATTCTGAGGGTAGCATTTCGTGTTAGCGACTTTGATTTACCGTAGCCGACTGAATCGAACATTAGATCCCTCACAACTGGCAGGCCTTGTCGAGAGAGCAAGCCTGCGCAACGCGCAATTGCATGTAACGGGAATTTTACTGTTCGACGGCGATCATTTTTTACAGGTTCTTGAGGGGCCGCAGGCATCGGTTAACGCGGTGTATGAGCGGATCGGCGACGATCCCCGTCACGGTAACGTGGTCGAGCTGCTGCGTGATTTCGCGCCGCGCCGCCGCTTTGTTGACCGGGGAATGGTGTTGTTCGACTTGCGGGTGATGAAACCAGCCGTCGCGCTACGCGCGATCCTCCGCTTTGGCACGCTGAAATATAAGCTGGCCAGCAATGATCGGGTCTACAAATTTATTCGCACCTTTATCGCCTCGCCCAACACCAATGGCGGGGGGCGTAACACATCGCCCGAACAGTGGCGTTTCGCCATCAAAACATCACCTTTCGCCAGTGATACCCCGATATTTCATGAGCAGCCGTGCCAGTTTGCCTTCCAGCCCATTATCGAACCGTTGCGCGGCAATATTTCGTCACTGGAAGCCCTGATCCGCGGGCCGGATGGCGGCAGCCCGCAGGAGTATTTCGCAACGATTGCGCCAAACAAGCTGCACGAAGCCGACCTGGCATCGAAAGGCTGGGCGCTGGCCATGGCGCGTCGCCTCGGCATTGGCAACCACAAAGTCGCTATCAATTTGCTGCCAATGTCGCTGGTCAAAATTCCCGGCGCGGTGGACATTCTGCTTAATCACATCACACGCAACCAGCTTAACCCCGGACAGATCATCGTCGAAGTGACAGAAGATGAAGTGATTTCCGGTTACGAAGAGTTTACCTGGGCCATCCGCCAGCTGCGCGCCGCCGGCATTGGTCTGGCGATTGACGATTTTGGTTCCGGTTTTGCCGGGCTGTCATTGCTGGCGAAATTCCAGCCAGACAAGCTAAAAATCGACCGCACCATTGTCACTGATATTCATCTGCATGGCCCGAAACAGGCTATTGTGAAAGCGATTATCGATTGCTGCGCCGAGCTGCAAATTACCGTCGTCGCTGAAGGGGTAGAAAAAGTAGAAGAGTGGTGCTGGCTGGAGGCCGTTGGCATTCAGCGCTTCCAGGGGTTCTTGTTCGCCCGCCCGATGCTTAATGGTGTTTCGGCAATTAACTGGCCACAGCGCATTCTTCACAAAATCTAATCTTTTCCGGCCAATCTCACACATAAGGAGGATCCTCGCGGTATTCTCCTTTTTTTTGCCTGCGCCGCGCGTATTCCGCCGGAAATAGCGCAAACCCCTGCGTTATTTGGCTTATAAATCATCGTTCTTCTATGCTTAACTGAATAACAGTGGATGTGGTTGCGGGGGAGTGATGAAATTCAAAAGACGTGTTGCGCGGGCGCTGGCGCTCCATTCCTCCCTCGGGCGCAGTATCACTTTTTTTATGGTTGGTCTGTTACTCGCTGGCAGCGCGACCAGCGCATGGACGCTATCGCGGGCATGGGAACGCGTCGTCGAAGACAGTGAACGCGATGCGATTAACCTTTCGGTTTCCCAGGCGCGCCAGGCGGAAGATACCTTTTTGCAAACGGAACTGGTGCTGCGAGACATTCGCCGCAACCTGCCAACGGACAGCATTGAAGGTATTGATGTCAGTCAGTTCGGCGTTTATCTCGCCGAGCTGGCAGAGCGGTTACCGCAGTTGCATGGGCTGATGGTTTACGACACCCAGGGCAATATGAAAGCCACCTCGTTTGGCAAAATGCCGGTGATGTCGAACAACAGCGACCGCGAATATTTTGTCTACCACCGCCGTAACGGCCACGGCAGTATTCACATCGGCCATGTTATTCGCAGCCGCTCAACCGGCGATCTGGTGATCCCGGTATCGCTGCGCATCAGCGACAGTTCCGGCGGTTTTGCCGGGGTTCTGCTGGCAACGGTAAAAGTCGACTATTTCCGCCATTTTTATGGCTATTTTGAGTTGCAAAGCCGCGACCAGTTGGCTCTGGTCAATACCGACGGCACCGCCGTGTATGTGCGCCCCTATGGCGATGAAATCATCAACCGCAATCTCTCTGCGAGCCCGTTATTTACCCGCGAGCTGGCGAAAAAAGACCGCGGGAATGGCACCTGGATTTCCGCACTGGATCACATTGAGCGCATTTATGGGTTCGCCCGGCTGGAGCGCTATCCGCTGGTAGTAGCAGCGGGTTATGACAAACCCGCGCTGTGGCATAGCTGGCTAAAAGACAGCCTGCCGGATCTGGTGCTTAACGCTTTGCTGTTGCTGGGCACGTTGCTGATGGGGGCGATCATCTTCCGCCAGGTAAGGCTTAATGTGCGCAACCAGACGGAACTTGCCGTCCTGCGGGATGAACTGACCAGCATCAACCACACCTTGCAACTGATGGCGCTGGCTGACGGGTTGACCGGGCTTGCCAACCGTCGCCAGTTCGATCTGTTTCTGGCAAAAAGCCTGAAAGCCTCAGCAGTAACGCAAAAACCCGTCTCGCTTATCATGCTCGATATCGACTATTTCAAGCGTTATAACGATTTTTACGGCCACGTTGCCGGCGATAATTGCCTGCGAATGGTCGGCGAAATTATAGCCAAACTGAAAGTGCGCAGTCACGATTTGATTGCCCGTTATGGCGGCGAAGAGTTTGCCATTATCCTGCCCGATACCGGTCCGGAAGGCGCGCTGTTTGTCGCGCGTCAGGCTGTTGCGTTGGTGCGCAGCGCCAAAATTCCGCACACCAAAACCAGCGGACAAGACAATGTTGTCACCATCAGCGCAGGGTGTTACAGCCTGATTGCCGATGCGAATTACGATGATGCCATTCGGCTGAAAGAGGGCGCAGACAAAGCGCTTTACCAGGCGAAAATAGAAGGGCGCGACCGCGCAGTTGCCGCAACAGAGGCGTTGTTACGGCAACCGGGTTGAATATCAGCAAAGGGATTTCGTTAGATAGTGGCGCTGCATGCCGGTGTGCGGATAATCCGGCAGCGACATTTGCAATGCATAACCGAGCTTTTGATAGAAAGGCAGCGCCTGAAAACTGAAGGTATCCACCAGCGCATGGTGGCAACCCAGCGTTAACGCTTCCTGCGCGGCGCGCTGCATCAGTTCTTTGCCAAGCCCGCTGCCACGCCGATCCTCATGAACCCATAAATAGTGGATATTCAGCCATCCACCTTCCTGGCGGGCGATCAAACCGCCCTGCATGACGCCATTTTCATCGCGAAAATAGACGCCCAGATGCGCCCATTCGCTCAGATTAACAAACTGCTGATTGTAGCGGCGCAAGCCGGTAAAGAGTTCCTGCTGATCCTGCTCGGTCACTTCGTGTTTAACTATCAGCGCCATTTCTCTCTTCTCCTTTTTGTATTTATCAGAATGATAACAGGTCGGTCAGCGGCGAGCGTCGTCTACCCTTAAAGACTGTTACCAATTCGCAAGGAGAAAGTACAGTGAGCATGAAAACCAGTGATTTCTTTGTTCAGCGTCTTAAAGAATGGGGCGTGACTCGCATTTACGGTTATCCAGGCGATGGCATCAACGGTGTGCTGGGCGCTATTCAGCGCGCTAATAAAGCAGGCGACGGGATTGAATTTATCCAGGTTCGCCATGAAGAGATGGCCGCGTTTATGGCGGTCGGTCACGCGAAGTTCACCGGTGAACTGGGGGTCTGCTTATCAACAGGTGGTCCGGGCGCCACGCATCTGCTCACCGGCTTGTATGACGCCAAAATGGATCACGCGCCGGTGCTGGCAATTACCGGGCAAGCAGAAACTACCGCGCGCGGTGCCAGTTATCAGCAGGAGATGAACCTGGATCGCGTTTTCGCCGATGTCGCCAACTTCGTGCAGGAAGCAGCATCGCCCGCGCAAGTCCGCCATCTGGTCGATCGCGGTGTTCGTGTGGCCATGGCGCAAAACGGCGTTGGCGTGGTGATCATCCCCAAAGATGTGCAGGATGAAGCCTGGCAACCGCCCCAGCACGCGCACGGATTTACCCATTCAGGTTCGGGTTACCAGCGACCGCGCGTGATCCCACATGAAACTGACCTGCAAAGGGCGGCGGAGGTGCTGAACGCCGGGAAAAAAGTAGCGATATTGATTGGCGCGGGTGCCCGCAACGCGGCGGTGGAAGTGGTGCAAACAGCAAATTTACTGGGCGCAGGCGTGGCGAAAGCTCTGCTCGGCAAAGATGTGCTGCCCGATGATGCGCCGTTCGTCACCGGCTCCATTGGCCTGCTGGGCACGGAACCGTCGTGGAAGCTGATGCAGGAGTGCGACACGTTATTGATGATCGGGAGCGGTTTTCCGTGGACGGAGTTTCTGCCGCCGGAGGGCAAGGCGCGCGCCGTGCAAATCGATATTGACCCGGCAATGCTTGGTCTGCGCTACCCCTGCGAAGTCAATTTGCACGGTGATGCAGCCGAAACCCTGCGCGCGTTGCTCCCGTTACTGACGCACAAAAGCGATCGTAGCTGGCAGGAGGAGATTGCCCGCCAGGTGCGTGACTGGTGGCAACTGATGGAGCAGCGCGCCATGGCGCCTGCGAAGCCGGTCAACCCGCAACGCGTGGTGTGGGAAATGTCGCCGTTGTTGCCGGACAATGCGATTGTCACCTCGGATTCCGGTTCCTGCGCGAACTGGTTCGCCCGCGACTATCGCGTTAAGCAGGGGCAGCGCGCCTCGCTTTCCGGCGGGCTGGCCTGTATGGGTGCAGCGGTGCCGTATGCCATTGCCGCGAAATTTGCCGCGCCGGAAAAACCGGTGGTGGCGCTGGTGGGCGATGGCGCCATGCAAATGAACAATATGGCCGAACTCATCACCATTCAGAAATACTGGCAACAGTGGCAGGATCCCCGCTTAATCATTTGCGTGTTCAACAACCAGGATTTAAACCAGGTCACCTGGGAGCAGCGAGTGATGGAGGGCGATCCGCGTTTTGAAGCGACGCAGCAACTGCCGGATGTGAGGTATGCCGAATTTGCCAAATCGCTGGGATTACAGGGAATTTTTGTTGATACACCAGAGGCGCTGTCTGGCGCATGGCAGCAAGCTTTGCAGGCCGATCGCCCGGTGGTGCTGGAGGTGAAAACCGACCCGGAAGTCGCGCCGCTGCCGCCGCATATTACGTTGAAACAGGCGAAAGCGTTTATGGCGTCGATGGTGAAAGGGGATCGCGGTGCAGTTCAGGTGCTGAGCGATACCGCCAGCCAGCTGTTCCATAAGAAGTGATAAAAAAGCCCGGTGCGCATGGCGTACCGGGCTGAGGTAACATCCGGGGCAGTTAGAGTTTATTCAGAAATGCCAGCAGATCGGCGTTCAACTGGTCCTGATGCGTGACCGCAAAGCCGTGCGGGCCATTCTCATAGACTTTCAGTTCCGCGCCTTTAATCAGTTCAGCCGATAATTTACCGGTTGCTTCAAACGGCACGACCTGGTCGTTACTGCCGTGAATAACCAGCGTCGGCACATCCACTTTCGCCACATCCGGGCGGAAGTCTGTTTCCGCAAACGCGGTAACGCAATCCAGCGTGCCTTTCAGCGACGCCAGCAGGGCGATATTCAGCGTTTGCGTCAGCACGCCATCAGAGACTTTCTGCCCGGCGTTCAGGCCATAAAACGGCGTGGCGAAATCGCTGATAAACTGGGCGCGATCTTTCAGCAGACCTGCTTTAATCCCGTCGAATACGCTTTTATCAACGCCCTGCGGGTGATCGTCGGTTTTGCCAAAAATTGGCGTCACCGCGCCGAGCAGCACCAGACCGGCAACGCGCGCGCTGCCGTAGCGGCCGATATAACGGGTAACGTCGCCACCGCCCATCGAGAAGCCAACCAGCGTCACATCGTGCAGATCCAGCGCGGTGATGAGATCGTTAATATCGGACGCAAAGGTATCGTAGTTGTAGCCATTCCACGGCTGATCGGAGCGACCAAAACCGCGACGGTCGAACGCAATCACACGGTAGCCGCGCTCAGCAAGAAAATTCAGCTGGCTGTCCCACATATCGCCATCTAATGGCCAGCCGTGGCTGAAAAGAACCGGTTTACCCGCACCCCAGTCTTTGTAATAGATCTGAGTACCATCCTGCGTCTTGATTGTGCTCATGTGTTTACCTCATTGTTGTGTTGTGGTTTTTAACTGCATAACGCTTATCGTTGCGCGGGCGCGACCAGATGCCTGACCACCGGCGGTTCATCACCCTGATGAAAGGCCAGCACGCGCTCTCTAATCAGTTTGTCATTGACCGTGTGACGTTCATGCTGGCGCAAATGCTCGATCCACGATCCCATCACCCAGGTTTCAACAAACACGCCCGGATGGTGGGCATCTTCATACACTGCCCAGCCCATCGCACCGGTACGCCTGCGCACGCGGCGCATCTCCTGCATCGCACAGACAAAATCATGCGCATCTTGCGGGGAGACCCGATATTCGCAGCTAACCATTACCGGCCCGCGCTCATGCGGAATGTCGGTTTCGGTAGCGAAGCCCGCCGGATCAACCATGTCGAGATCCAGCGCGGCGTCTTTTTCCAGCCGCCAACGTAAAACTGTAGCAGTTCCCAGCACCATCCCCAGCGTGGCGGCACAAAGTGCCCATGTCACGCCGAATTCCGACGCCAGCTTGCCCCAGATGGCACTGCCGACCGTCATTGAGCCGAAGAACACCGTCAGATAGACCGCCAGCGCGCGCGCTTTCACCCAGCGAGCCGCGCTGCGCTGCGCGCCGACGTTCAGCGTCGAGAGCACGGCAATCCACGCGAAGCCGGTAAAAAACTCAAAGGCGTTGAGCAGCCAGACATGGCGAATAAATGCCAGCGCCACCATGGTGACGGCAAACAGCAAACTGGCGGCCACCATCATCTGGTCGGCATTCAGCCGCTTGCGCAATTTTGGCAGCAGCACCGCGCCACAAATCGCACCGAATCCGATACAGGCCAGCATGATGCCGTAACCGCCAGGTCCGAGGCCCAGCTCGCGGCGCGCCACCAGCGGCAGCATGGCCCATCCGGCGCTGCCGAACAGGAAAAACGCCACCGTACGCGCCAGCACATTGCGCAGCACCGGTGCGGCGTGAACATAGCGCAGCCCACCGCGAATGGCGGTAAAGAAATGCTCCGGTGGCAGACGCTGAATAGTCACCTGCGGCTGCCAGCGATAGAGCACAAACGCCACACCCAGCACCGACAGGGCGTTCAGAAAGAACACCATCCACGGTCCGGCGAAAGAGAGCAGCAGCCCGCCCAGCGCCGGACCAATCGCGCGGCTGATATTGATGCCCAGTGAATTGAGGGCAATCGCCGGGCTCAGTTCGCGTTTTTCAACCAGATCCGGCACCACCGCCTGGAAAGCCGGTGAGCTAAGCGCCGCCCCGGTACTGAGTAAAAACGTCGCCGCCAGCAGCACTTCCGGCGTGACATTCCCGGTAAACGACAACAGCGCCAGACCGGCTGCCGCGCAGAACGTCCAGGCTTGCGAAAAGAGCAGGATCTTGCGCCGTTCAACGATGTCCGCCAGCACGCCAGCCGGCAGCACGAACAGGAACATTGGCAGGCTGCTGGCCGCCTGCACCAGCGCGACCGCCAGCGGATCGGCGCTCAGTGAGAGCATCGTCCAGTTCACGCCGATGTCGCTCATCCATGAGCCGACATTCGATACCACCGTCGCTATCCATAGCATGCGGAAAACGCGCTGGCGCAGCGGCTGCCAGGCAGAAGCGGCTGGAGCAGCATCAATATCAGGTGACACTGTCACCGCTGCGTGCAGTTCGTTTTGTTGCGTCATGCCAGTGCTCCTCTCGCCGCCACGCGCAGCCGCCAGCTTCCCGGCCCGGTTAACAGCAAAGTGGTGAAGATAATCAGCAACAGCCAGCCAAATTGCCCCTCGGCCAGCGACCAGTCCGCATGCACCACCACCATCGCGACCAGTAGCACCACGATGATTGGGATACAGGCCAGCCGTGTGGCAACTCCGGCGATGATCAGCAGCGGGCAAACCACTTCGGCGAAAATCGCCGGTAGCAGGCTCATCCACGGCCCGAGACCAAACGGATCTTCGATATGCGCCAATTCGTTACTGAAATGCAGCACCTTCGGCAGGCCATGCACATACAGCAACAGCAGACTGCCGGTCAGGCGCAGGAAGAACAGCCCCGCATCAACGCGGGGCGAAACAGCTGAGAAAGTGGATGTTTTCATGATGTCAGAACGCAAAGCAGCTGCAGCCGAGCGCGCCCCAGAAGGCGTTCTCATCGGAAACCGGCATGGCGGAACCGCGTGCAACATCGTGTTGATGGATATGTACACCGCACGGACCAGAGCAGTGGTGTACGCCCGACGCCTGACCTACGCGAGCGGCCTGCGGCGGCGCGCTGCGGTAATGACCAGGGATCTTCACGACCGGCGACCAGTCGGGCAATACCGGGATCGCTGGCGGTGCCAGCGGGCCAAAGGTGCCAGCGGCATAAACAATCTCACCGCCGACCACCGTCAGCACTGATTCAATCCCTTTGATCTCTTCCTCCGGCACACGGAAGTAGTCCTTGCTGAGGATGGCGAGATCGGCCAGTTGACCCACTTTGATCTGGCCTTTTTTCCCCTGTTCGCTGGAGAACCACGCGCTGCCTTGCGTCCAGAGCAGCAGGGCGGTATCACGATCGAGACGCGCGCTGTGATCGTACATTTGCATACCGCCAACCGTTCGCCCGGAAACCAGCCAGTAGAGAGCTGTCCACGGGTTGTAGCTGGCAACGCGCGTGGCGTCGGTGCCCAGACCAACCGGCAAACCGGCCTCCAGCATTTTCGCTACCGGCGGCGTCTGTTTGGTGGCCTGCTGGCCGTAGCGTTCGGCGAAATATTCGCCCTGGAAGGCCATCCGGTGCTGGACCGCAATCCCGCCGCCCAGCGCTTTTACGCGCTCGATATTGGCTTCGGTGATGGTTTCCGCATGGTCAAAGAACCAGTGCAGACCGTTAAACGGAATGTCGCGGTTCACTTTTTCGAACACATCCAGCATGCGGCTGATCGATTCGTTATAGGTGGCATGCAGGCGGAACGGCCAGCGATGCTCAACCAGATGGCGCACCACGCGCTCCAGTTCATCTTCCATACCGGGCGCCAGATCCGGGCGCGGCTCAAGGAAATCTTCAAAGTCGGCGGCGGAAAAGACCAGCATTTCACCCGCGCCGTTGTGGCGGAAAAAGTCGCTGCCCTGGCCTGGCGTTAACATATCGGTCCATTTTTCGAAATCTTCCAGCTCATGCCCCGGACGCTGGGTGAACAGGTTATAGGCGATGCGAATGGTCATCTGCTGTTTGCTGTGCAGTTCGGCGATCACTTCGTAATCTTCCGGGTAGTTCTGGAAACCACCGCCTGCATCAATGGCGCTGGTCAGGCCCAGACGATTCAGTTCACGCATAAACTGGCGCGTGGAGTTGACCTGCTGCTCCAGCGGCAGTTTTGGCCCTTTCGCCAGCGTCGCGTAGAGGATCATCGCGTTTGGCCGCGCAATCAGCATCCCGGTCGGGTTGCCGTTGCTGTCGCGCTGAATTTCGCCGCCCGGCGGGTTAGGCGTGTCTTTGGTGTAGCCCACCACTTTCAACGCCGCACGGTTGAGCAGGGCGCGATCGTACAGATGCAGGATAAATACCGGCGTGTCCGGCGCAGCCTCGTTAATTTCGTCCAGCGTTGGCATACGGCGTTCGGCGAACTGGAACTCTGTCCAGCCGCCCACCACGCGCACCCACTGCGGAGAAGGTGTGCGCAGCGCCTGTTCTTTCAACATACGCAGGGCATCCGCCAGCGACGGCACACCTTCCCAGCGCAGTTCAAGGTTGTAATTAAGGCCGCCGCGGATCAGGTGCAGGTGCGAGTCGTTCAGCCCCGGGATCGCCATATGGCCTTTCAGATCCACCACTTTTGTGCGCTCACCCCGGTAAGCCATCACCTCGGCTTCGGTCCCCACCTGGACAAATTTTCCGTCGCGGATAGCCACCGCATCGGCGAACGGGTTTTCCCGATCAACCGTATGAAACTGACCATTCAGCAATATCAGTTCTGCATGTACGAGCGAATCCATACTTCCTCCAGTCTGGCGGCCTCATGGGCCGGATAAGCGTCTGGGCGGATTATGCTAAGCGTTGGGAAAGAATGAACAGTTATACGAACGTATAGGTATACGAAAGGATAGTTATACCTTCAGATAATAGTTATGCCGGGGAGGGATACCTAACATACAGCTAACGATAGCGATGGCGCGTGAGTTGCTGTCTGAACGTAACGTAACACTCCTCACTTAACCTCTAAGGATGCTTGTATGACTACCGCGAAGCTTGAAGTTCTGACCCCGGCGAACTGTCAGTTAATCTTTATCGATCACCAGCCGCAGATGGCGTTTGGCGTGCAGTCTATTGACCGCCAGGTGCTGAAAAACAACACCGTCGCGCTGGCAAAAGCCGCCAAAGTGTTCAATATTCCGACCATCTTCACCACCGTCGAGACCGAAAGTTTCTCCGGCAACACCTATCCTGAACTGCTGGATGTGTTCCCGGAGAAAGATATTCTGGAACGTACCTCAATGAACTCCTGGGATGACCAGAAAGTGCGTGATGCGTTGGCGGCCAACGGCAAACGTAAAGTGGTGGTGTCCGGCTTGTGGACCGAAGTGTGCAACAACACTTTTGCACTGTGCGCCATGCTGGAAGGCGACTACGAAATCTATATGGTGGCAGATGCCTCCGGCGGCACCTCGAAAGAGGCGCATGATTACGCCATGCAGCGCATGATCCAGGCAGGCGTGATCCCGGTGACCTGGCAGCAAGTGATGCTGGAGTGGCAGCGTGACTGGGCACACCGCGAAACGTACGACGCGGTAATGAATATCGTGAAAGAGCATTCCGGCGCATACGGCATGGGCGTCGATTATGCCTACACCATGGTGCACAAAGCGCCTTCACGCGCGAAAGCGGGCCATCGCACGCTGGCACCGGTTCCGGCGAAATAAGCCTCTTGCTGGCCGGTTAGCTCCGGTCAGCTTGTCTCTTTCACGGCAGGAGAATGCCATGAGCATTGGACTTATCTCTTTCGCCGCAGGCGTGTTGATTGGCGTGATGTACGCCTTGCTGAAGGTGCGATCGCCCGCGCCACCGGCGATTGCGCTGGTCGGGTTGCTTGGTATGTTGATGGGCGAACAGCTCGTCAGCGCACTTATCACACATGCTGCTGCGGGGTGAGCCTATGAAATCCTGGATCCTCTCCCTCCTGGTCGGTCTTCTGGCCGGGGGGATTTATGCTTTACTGGGGACGCGTTCCCCCGCGCCGCCGGTGATTGCCTTGCTGGGATTATTCGGCATGCTGGTGGGAGAGCAACTTGTTCCGATTACCCGTCGGTTACTTGCCCGGCAACCGTTATCCATGGCATGGTTTCGCCATGAGTGTGTGCCAAAGATTAGCGGTACGCCGCAACCTGAACCGCCGGACGCACCGCCGCGCCGGGATTAATGCCCCCGAGGATAACCATGACGCACACCCTGCGTATTGCCATTGTTGATGACGAACCGTCCGTGCGTAGCGGGTTAAGTAATTTGCTGCAATCGGCGGGGTACGCCACGCTGACCTTCGCGTCCGCCGAGGCCTTCCTTAACGATGGTAGCGCGCAGCGGCAAACCGCACTGGTCATTGCTGACATTAAACTTAAAGGCATGAGCGGGGCGGCGCTGTTCGAAAAACTGCAGCATAGCCCGTGCCCGCCGCCGCTGATATTTATTTCCGGTCACGACGATGAAACCTGGCAACGGTTCGCGGGACATCCCGGTGCCGTTGCTTTTTTGCATAAACCTATTGATATCGACATGTTGCTCGATCATATTTCGCGCACGCTGGCGGGAGGTGAAGAGACGCCATGACCGGAAACGCAAAATCACCGCCGTGGCCGCTGAGGGTGGCCGAAAACCAACCGTTTACCCTCCAGGATGATGCTATCTACACGCCGCTGGCGCAGGAGGGCTGCATTGTCTGGATGAATGCACACTACCCGTGGGCGAGCGATGCGTTTATTCTCGCCACGGCAGTAAGCGACGATGCCGAGCCGCGCGCCAGCCAGTTGCTGAAGAACGAATTGGCGCTCTGCCCGCAGCTTGATAGCCGCTGGGCGGTAAAACCCGTTGCCAGCACGCAGTATCACGGCCGCGTCGCGCTGGTTTATCCCGCATTCGCCTTTCAACCGCTCACCCGTCTGACCAGCCAGCCGATGGCGTGTATCGCCAGCTGGCTTGAACTGACCCTGCGTGTCTGCACGCCGCTGCGCCAGATGCATCAGAGCAACCTGATCCATGGCGATATTAAACCCGGCAATATTTTTCTCACCGATGAAGGCTGCCGGCTGGGCGGGTTTGGTCTGACGACCAGTACCGTCGGGGAACCGGCGCAGAGCTGGCTGGCGCTTTCCGGCGGTACGCTGGCCTACATGTCACCGGAACACACCACGCGCACCCATCACGCCGTGGACAACCGCAGCGATCTCTACAGCCTGGGCATTGTCTTTTATGAGCTGTTGACCGGCACGTTGCCGTTCGATCTCAGCGAAGGCGGGCAGGCGGAATGGGTGTTGCACCACATTGCGTCTGAACCTTCACCGCCGCATAGCCTGCGCGACGGGGTGCCGGAGATGCTCTCCACCATTGTGCTGAAGCTGCTGGCAAAGTCGCCGGAAAAACGTTACCAGACGGTCGATGGTCTGATGGCGGATTTGCGCCGTTGCCAGGCGACGTTAACGACCGATGGCGAGATAGCCCACTTTACGCCGGGTCTGCAGGACCGCTCACCAGCACTGCATTTTGCTAACACGTTGTATCGCGCCCATCCGCAGGCCAAATCACTGGCAGACGCGCTGGATGCGGTTGTGCAAAGCGGTACGCAAACGCTGGTCACCATCAGCGGCCCCATCGGAATGGGGAAATCGTCGCTGATGGCCTCATCGTTGAAAGCTTTTCAGAGTCGCCCGTCGCTTATTGCACTCGGGAAGGTGGAACAAAACTCTGCGATTCTGCCGCTGGGTGTCCTGACGGCCGCTTTCCGCTCGCTGGCGCTGCATTTACTGGGTTTGCCCGCAGAAGAAGTGGCACGCTGGAAGGCGCGGCTCAGCAGCGCGCTCGCAGGTTATGAAGCGCTGGCGGTGAGCCTCGCGCCGGAACTGGGGCTGCTGATTAACAGTAAACCCGTGCTGTTTGTCGACACCTTGTCACTCGATTCACGCGCGCGGTTCAATCACATGGTGCTGCGCCTGGTGAATGTTTTCGCCACACCGGGTTGTCCGCTGATTATCCTTATCGATAACCTGCACTGGATCGATGACGCCAGCCTGCATTTACTGGAATACCTGTTACAGCACAGCCATGCATTACCGCTGTTGATGGTGGTTTCACACCGCGATTTAGCCTCGTTAGACGATCCGGCGTTTGCCACCGCGCTGGCCCGCTTGCGTAGCGCCGCCAGCCGGGTAATTGAGTGTGTGCCGCAGCCGCGCTCGGCGAAAGCAATCTCGCGCTGGCTGGCGACCGTTTTTCAGACGCGCCCGGCATCGACCCTTGAGCTGGCAAAACTGATCCATGAAAAAACCGGCGGCAACCCATTGTTCGTCCATGAGTTCTTTAAGCGCATAACCGAAGACGGTCTGGTGAGCCATAACAGCTACCAGGGAAAATGGCAGTATGACCTGGCGGCGATAAGCACCCGCTACCACCGCGAAAACGTCCCCGACTTGCTGCTCCAGCAGCTGGCGCAAATGCCGCCTGAAACGCGTATTCTGCTCGGGAGCATGGCCTGTCTTGGCAGCGCGGGCGATATCACATTAATAAGCCGTGTGCTGAATCTTTCTGCTGGCGAGGTGCATTACCGCCTGCATCCTGCGCTCACGGTACAACTGGTCACGCTTAACGCCGCCGAATACTCATTTACCCATGAACGGATCCACGAGGCTGCCTGCGCACTGCTGGAGCCTGCGCATTGCCGCCAGTTGCATCTGGCCACAGCCACGCTGCTGGCGCAAACGGCAGCCGAAGCCCCAGGCAATGAGCTGCTGTTTCGCGCCATTCACCACATCAATGCCGCTGGCGACGACATTTTGCCGCCGCAACGTCAGCGCTTCAGTGAACTGAGCCTGCTTGCCGCCAGGCGGGCAAAACATACCGGTGACTACACCTCTGCCTTGAACTATTTACATCTCGCGCAACGGCTTCGTACTGAGACGGGGCATGATTTTGCGCTGTCGCTGGAGGAGACCGCCTGTGAGTTTTTGCTCGGCAACCTCTCAACCGCGCGCGGTCTGTGCGAACGGTTACTGGCTTCGCCCGGCGGGCTGACGGAAAAGGCGCAGGCCGCGACATTGCTGGCAGAAGTACATATTCGCCAGTCCGGTTATCAGCTTGCGCTGGAGACCACACTCAGCTGGTTGACCGTGTTTGGCATTCACCTCAGCCGTTATCCTGACGATGCGGCCTGTGATCATGCGTGGCAGGAGATGCACGCGCGTGTTGGCGACAATCCTGCGCATCTGTTCAGCGCGCTGCCGCGCATGAACCACCAGGAAACCGACGCGCTGATGAACCTGCTGGCAAGCGCCAGTCTGTATGCCAGTTTTAATTGCCCGCGCCTGCATTTCCTGTTGCTGTGCCAGATGCTGCAACTGACGCTGGAACGCGGGCTAACCGGCGCATCCACCTCGGCACTGGCGTGGTTTGGTGTGCTACTCGGCGAACGCTACGAAGAGTACGAACTGGGCTACCGTTACAGCGTACTGGCGCAGGAGCTGGTGACGCGCCACGGTTTACATGAATTTGCCGCAAAAGCCCTGGTGCCGCTGGGGCGTAGCTGTGTCTGGACACAACCGCTGTCGCGAAGCGTGGAGTGCGCTAACGCCTGTTTTACCGCGGCCGTTGCGCATGGCGATCTGACGATTGCCTGTTTTGCTGCTTTTCGCCAGGTGATCAACGCCATGAGTCGCGGCGATCACCTCGACACGGTATTAAGCCATATTGATCGCGGTCTGGCTTTTATTCGTGAAACCCAGTATTCGGACATGGATCATCTGCTTCTGTTACAACGTCACTTTGTCGAATATCTGCGACAGCCGGATAGCATGTTAAGCGGCAAAGAAATCCTGCCCCGATCGCTGCTGCCACCGACGCCGCCCGCCACGATGCTGTTCTGGTTCTGGCTCTATCGCGGGATGGCGCACTTTTTCACCGGGGCCTGTTCTCGCGCAGAATCGTGTCTGAAAGAGGCAGGGAAATATGCCTGGTCCGCACCGGGGCATATCAGTCTGCTGGATTATCACCTTTACAGCGCGCTCGCACTGTCGATGCAACTTACGCCAGAGACGTTTTCCGCCGGACACCGTCTGCGGCTGAACCAGCACTACAACAAAATCGCCCGCTGGGCGCGTGTCAATCCGGGAACCTTCAGCGATAAAGAAGCACTGGTATACGCAGAAATCGTGCGGCTCGACGGAATGAACAGCATCGCGCTCGAACAGTATGAGAAGGCGATTACGCTTTCCCGCGAAGCCGGTTTTAACCCCAGTAATGCGCTGGCGCATGAGCTGGCCGGGCGTTTTGCGCTCTCCTGTGGGTACCAGACCGCGGCCGACGCGTATTTTCGCGGCGCGATGGCCGCCTGGGGACGCGCCGGGGCGCAGGCCAAAGTCCGTCATTTGCAGCAGGAGCATCCTCATCTTTTCACACCCGTGGAAAGCACACCCTATGACACCATCTCCTTTGCGCAGAACGATGAAATCCGCGATCTGCAAAGCATTATCAAAGCCTCCCGCGCCTTATCTGAGGAGATCAATCTCGAACGGTTGATTCAGATCCTGATGACCATGCTGCTGGAGCGCGCCGGTGCGCAGCGCGGCTTACTTATTCGCGTGCTTGACGACAACATTGCGGAAATCGAAGCCAGCGCGCACACCAGTAAAGAGGGCGTGCTGGTGCGGGTGATGAAAGAGATGCCGCTGGCAACAGATATGCCGTTATCGGTGCTGGCGGCAGTGATCCGCACCGGACAGGAGATCCGCACCGGACGGCCGGAAGAGTACAGCCCGTTTAGTCAGGATCCGTATCTGGTCTCTTCCGGGGCGGCGGTGATGTGTGTGCCGATGTTCAAACAGGCGCGGCTGGTGGGGGTGTTATATCTGGAAAACCGCCTGATGCCGGAGATGTTTACCGCCGGCCAGTCACGCGTCGTGAACCTGCTTGGCGCGCATGCCGCAGTGTCGCTGGAAACCGCGCGGCTGTATGCCAAGCTGGTGGAAGAGAACATCCAGCGTCGGCGCGTCGAAAAAGAGCTGCGCGCCAGCCAGACCTCGCTGATGCTGGGCGAACAAATCAGCCACACCGGAACCTGGCGCTGGGAGCTGGAACAGGATTTGATGCATATGTCGGATGAGTATGCGCGCATCCTCGGGCTGGAAGAGAAGCGCAAACTGATCTCCATGGCTGAGTTTTTAACCTTTGTTCACCCGGACGATCACCCGCATATCAGTGCGCTGGTCACCCGCAGCGTTGCGCAAGGGTTAACCATGCAGGCGGAATTTCGCATTATCCGCACCGATGGCGAGTGCCGGTATATCCTTGGCATCGGCGATCCGGTCTCTTCCGGTGATGAGGTGCATGAATATTTTGGCACCATTACCGATATTACCGCCCAGCGGCAGAGCGAAGATGCGGCGCGCGTCGCCCAGGCCGAGCTGGCGCGGGTGTCGCGCGCCACCACCGTCGGGCAGTTAACCTCGTCGATTGCCCATGAAATTAACCAGCCGCTGATGTCGATTGTCTCCAACGCCGGTGCCAGCCTGCGCTGGCTTAATCGCTCGCCGATCCCGGTCGATAATGTGCGCGTCGGGCTGGAGGAGATTATCAGCGAAGGGCAACGCGCCGGAGAGGTGATCCGTAGCCTGCAATCGCTAACGCGCAGGCAGGAGCCAGTGTTCGAGCGCATCGATCTGCATTTCTTACTGCGCCATATCATGACACTTTCGCGCAGCGAGCTGGCGCGGCGGCAGATAGCTGTTGAGTATGCGCTGGAGGCGCACAACAGCTTTATTTATGGCGATAGCGTACAGATCCAGCAGGTGCTGCTTAACCTGGTGATGAATGCCGTTGAAGCGATGGCGGACATCGACGCTCGCCCGCGTGTGTTAACGCTCTCAACGCTAACGCAGAATCCGCAAGAGGTGATTTGCCAGATTGCGGATACCGGAAGCGGGATGAGTGCAGAGGTGCAGGCGCGGCTGTTTGAGTCGTTCTATACCACCAAAGCGCAGGGCATGGGCATGGGGTTGACGATCAGTTATGCCATTATCGAGCGGCATAAAGGCAAGCTAACGGCGAAATCCAGGCTGCCGTTCGGCAGCGTGTTTGCCTTTACCTTGCCGGTGGCTGCGGATTAGCGGCTGCGGGATTTAGCGATATGCAGGTGGCTTGCGGCATGTACCAGATCTGCCAGCGAGCGGGCCTGCATTTTGTCCATTACCCGGCGGCGATGGACTTTAACGGTGATTTCGCTGACGCCCAGCTCGGCGGCAATCTGCTTGTTAAGCAAGCCGCTGATCGCCAGTTCAAACACTTCCTGCTCACGCGGCGTCAGGGATAAGTGGCGCTGCTTGAGCGCAAAATTTTCCTGTTGTTGCTCGAAATCTTGCGCCGCAACCGTCAGCGCATCCGCGACCGCCGACAGCAGACGTTCGGACTCTACCGGCTTCGTTAAGAACTCACGCGCCCCGGCTTTCATGGCCCGCACGGTCAGCGGGATGGTGCCATAGCCGGTCAGAAAGATTATCGGCAGTTCGCGTCCGCGATCTTTTAACGCGCTGGCGACATCGAAACCGTCCGCAACCGGCATATTCATATCGAGAATCAAACAAGAGGGTACGGAAACCAGTGGGTGAGTGAGAAAAGATTCCGCAGAGGCGAAATCAATGGCGCGGTAACCATCTGCTGCCAGGAGCCGGACAATTGATCGTCTGACGGCGTTATCATCATCGACAACATATACGATAGGTTCCATTATCTATCAGCCTCGGTAGGAAACGGCATGCCAGGTAAGCACGCCGTGATTGTGCATAACATACAGATAACACAAATTTTAACTGGATGAAATAATTGACATTTCCACAGCTAATGTGGGCTTTTTATCGGGCGACATACATGATGTGTGATGTGAAAAATCAAGACAGGCGAGCATATTTTATGCCCGGTAAGAGTTTGAATGCTGTATAAATTTTACTCACCTGTTTTTACGCCTTTATCCCGTCAACCGAAACCGCAGCAACGGGTTGACAAGTTAATACTCAAAATTCAGAACTTTTCGCACGTGCTTTGTCGTTTTTTATGATGAGAAAAGGGGATAACTATGCAACTCAGACAGGCCCGGCCCGAAGAGGCCGAAGTGATATGGCAGATCCGTAACCAGGCTATCCGCCACGGTTGCAAAGGTGTGTATGAGGACAAGGTTATCGCCGCCTGGACACCGGATAAAATGCCGGAAAGCCAGCGTACGATGATTACCAACAACCCTTTTTATGTTGCAACCACGGTAGATGATAAGCCCGTTGCCACGGGTTTTCTCGATCTCGCCAACGCCAGCGTGGAAGCCATTTTCACGTTGCCGGAGTGGGAAGGAAAGGGACTGGCGACGCAGATAATAGAGGCGATTAAGCAGGAAGCCACAAAGCGCGGCTTGGTACGCATCACGCTGGCATCAACACCTAACGCCTGTACGTTTTACCAAAAGCAGGGGTTTGTCATATTACGGGAAAGTCTTTACCCCTCTGCGCTGGCGCGCGCGGAATTACGCTGCATTGAAATGGAATATAATTTTCCTGTTGATAAATAAAGAACATTTATTCACGAAATGGATTGATGTGAAGAAAATTCCTATTAAAATAAACAGGTTACTTAACACTTCATCATAAAATACCGTCCTATAATAATAACGCTGCGCTATCGCGTGGCTTTATTTCATGATTCATTACATAAAGGGACTTTTTTATGAAAATCCGTGCATTACTTTCCATTTTATTATTTGGTTTATCAATGAATGTCTTCGCCGCCAGCCAGACTGAATGTGAGGTGAATGGCGAAATGGACTGGAACTGCATGTGCCAGATCCTGTGCCAGGCGGGCGAGGGCGGCGCAGCCTGTAATTGCGATGGCGTGCCATAAGCCGATATTGCAAAGGGGATATTAATTTTAATATCCCCTCTATTTCTCCGCCGCCGATTCCTCTGAAACCCATTTCCCCGCCAAATAGATCCATCCGATTACGCTCTTCACATGCTACTCTGCACGTCTGAAATCCAACAGGGAGAGCTGTGATGTCGGCGATTAAAACGCTTGCCACAACCGAAGTGTACCGCAACAAGTGGATGCGTCTGCGCGAAGACAAAATCCTGCGGGCAGATGGTAACGAAGGCATTTACTCCGTGGTTGAAAAAGCCGATTTTGTCGTGGTTATCGCTCGTGAAGGCGACAGCCTGTATGTGGTTGAGCAATTTCGCTATCCGCTGGGCAAGCACACCATTGAGCTGCCGCAAGGCGCATGGGAATGCGCGCCGCAGGCGGATCCTCTGCGTGTGGCTGCCGGTGAACTGCGCGAGGAAACCGGGCTGGTGGCGGGAAAGATACGCCATGTTGGGTATCAGAAGCTGGCGCAAGGCTACTCCAGCCAGGGTTACCATATTTTCCTCGCTGAAGCGTTGGTACATCAACAGCAGGAACTGGATCCTGAAGAGTTTGGTCTGACGACGCGCAAAATTACCCTGAAAGAATTTGAGTCGTTGATTTGTGAAGGAGAGATCAGCGATGCCACGTCAGTCACCGCGTATTTACTGGCAAAGCTCAAAGGCATGCTGGAATAGCGCAGTTATTTTGCTTCACAACAGAGCGGTTCGTGTCCATTCCTGGATCTAAGCGAGATAAACATGAGCAACAGCGCCGCACAACATATTCTTTCGATCTATCAACGCCACGCTCAAACATTTGCTGAGCAGCGCTCACAGTCGTTGTTTGAACAACGCTGGCTGGAAAAATTCGCCAGCCTGCTTCCTGATGCTGGCAGCATTGTCGATATCGGGTGCGGTAACGGGCAGCCGATTGCGGGCTGGTTTATCCGCCAGGGTTTTCAACTCACCGGTGTTGATGGCGCAAGCGCAATGCTGGAGCGTGCGCGTCAGCAGTTTCCCGCTCAGCGCTGGATCCAGCAGGATATGCGCAAGCTGTCGCTCGGCGAAACCTTCGATGGGCTTCTGGCCTGGGACAGCTTTTTTCATCTGAAACATGAAGATCAACGCAGTATGTTCGATCGTTTTGCCGAACACAGCCATGCGGGCAGCGCGTTAATGTTCACCAGTGGAACCGACCATGGGATCGCAATGGGACAGTTTGCCGGTGAACCGTTGTTTCATGCCAGCCTTGCTCCAGACGAGTATCGCGCGTTATTAGCAAATAACGGTTTTGAGGTTATCGACATGGTTCAGGAAGATCCGCACTGCGCCGGGCATACCGTCTGGCTGACGCAGCGCGCTCGCTAAAGCGGCGGTGCAGATATCTGCCGGATGCGGCTCAGGCTAAAGAGGATCGCAAGCAGCGTTGCCGCAGCGGCCAGCCCTAAGCCAAGCCTGACAGCAAAAGCCTCCTGTTCCACATTGCCGGAAGGGGCATAGAGCGAAAGTATCCCGCCAAGCAGCGCCGCGCCAAGACACTGGCCGAACGTACGCATAATCGCCAGTACGCCGGACGCGTAACCGCTGTGCTCCCTTGAGGCGTTCGCCATCATCTCCTTATTGTTCGGGCTCTGGAAACAACCGAAGCCAATGCCACAGATCAGGCTGCGCAGGCTGATGTCCCACACCGGCGGGTTATGCGGTAACCGCGCCAGCAAAATTAACCCCACCGCAAAAAGGCACAGACCGACGGTGGCAATTAAGGAAGGTGCGTAGCGGTCAGCAAGCCGCCCGGCATGGGGCGCAACCAGCATGATACCAACAGGCCAGGCGGTAAACAGCAGCGCCGAGGTCAACGCGCTGTAACCATACACGCTCTGAAACAAGAACGGCAGGGCGACAAACGTCATCCCCTGGCTGATAAAAGAGGCCAGCGATGTCAGTGCCGCCAGTGAAAAACGCGGCGAGGCAAAAAGCGTCAGCGGCATCAGCGGCTGCAATGCCTGACGCTGGCGAAAAACAAACAATGCACCGGCAGCCAGCCCAACAAGCCCGTAACTCAATGCAGTTAGCCCTGATCCGGAACGGGAAACGGCGCTCGATGCCATTACTACCGAGCCCAGCATAAGAGCCGAAAGCAGCGCACCCGGCGTATCAAATGGCCCGCGCAGCGCAGATGTTGCAGCCGGGATCACCCGTAATGTGAAGAGCAGGGCAAGGATGCCCAGCGGAAGGTTAATGGCGAACAACCATTGCCAGCTTAACGTTGCCAGCAGGGTGCCGCCCACTACCGGCGCAATAGCGGTACTCGAAGCGATTAACAGCGCATTCATTCCGAGGATGCGCCCCAGCAACCGATTGGGAAAGACAGAGCGTAAAATCGCCGGTGCAATGCTGAGTGTTGCCGCCCCGCCAATCCCTTGCAGGATACGCATCGCGACCAGTGTTTCCAGCGATTGCGCCAGCGCGCAGCCCAGCGACGCCAGCGTGAAGAGTCCCAGCCCGGCCGCGAATAATCGGCGAAAGCCAATATGTGCAGCTAATGCAGCGAAGATCGCCAGTGTCATAGCGGCGGAGAGCAGATAGCCATTCGCCACCCAAACAGCTTCTGCGGCGGTAACATCTAATGCCCGCGCAATTTGCGGCAAGGCGATATTCACCATCGAGCCATCAAACACCGCCATTGTGGTACTGATCATGACCGCAATCATGGCCAGCAACCGCTCTCGCCCGGGCAATCCTTCATCGCCGGGTTTATCCAAAAATAGTGTCATAAACAACCTCTGCTGATTTTGTGCTTGCGATAACTATAATTTCGCGGGATATATGGCGGAAGGCGCAGCATTTGCATTAATACGTTGCAGCAAACGCCATATCTGATCCTTCTGTTGTGGACACGACGATGAGTGAACCCGATCTGAATTTGTTAGTTGCACTGGATGTGCTGATTGCCGAACGCAGTGTGGCGGCGGCAGCGAGGCGGCTTGGTTTGAGTGCCTCGGCGATGAGCCGAACACTTAGCCGTCTGCGGGAAACCACCGGCGACCCGCTATTAGTGCGCGCCGGGCGCAATATGGTGCTGACGCCTTATGCAGAAACGCTTCGGGCGCGTACGCAGAACGTTGTTTTCGAGGCGCGGGCGTTGCTGCGGCCCGCTCAACCCGAACTCAATATTGCCTCGCTGGAGCAGATGTTTACCTTGCGTGCCAACGATGGTTTTGTTGAAGCATTCGGCCCAACGCTGATTGCGGAAATGGCGGCTGTTGCGCCAGGCGTAATGCTGCGGTTTACGCCAAAGCCGGAGAAAGGCTCCAGCGCCTTGCGGGAAGGACGGGTCGATCTGGAAATTGGCGTGCTGGGCGAAATGGGGCCAGAAATTCGCGTGCAGGCACTGTTCCGGGACCGCTTTGTGGGCGTCGTCAGAGATACGCATCCGCTGGCGCAACTTAATGAGGTGACGATCAACGAGTATGTCGCCTGGGGTCATGTCGTGGCATCGCGTCGTGGGTTAACAAGCGGCCCGGTTGATGAAGGGCTGGCAGAGCAGGGCGTGCGCAGGAAAATCGCCGCCGTGGTACCGGGTTTCCCTGCGGCGTTAGCCGTGGCGCGAGCGTCCGATCTTATCGCACTTATCCCGGCCTCATTTCTTCTCAACCCTGCGGCCAGGCAGGGAGTGGCAATGTTTGAGTTGCCGGTAAAAACGCACGCTATTACCGTATCTCAACTGTGGCATCCGCGTTCAGAAGTCGATCCCGCGCATCGCTGGCTGCGCCAGTTTATGCTGGGAGTGTGTCGGCGTTTAGTGCCGGATGAGAAGGGGAAGTAAACATTTCCCCCAGCGGATGTTATTAGCGTTTGAGAATTTGCGCTTGCAGTGCCTCTTTTTTTAACTGTTTTCGCCAGACTCGATTATGTAACGACAGCGCGATTGACCGATAAAACAGTGAGGAATTTATCCATTTAATATTCAGCAAAAAGAAGATTAACCCGAGGAGTGATGTTATCTGCGGGGTGTAATTATCCACCGAGCCGAATAAAAGTGAGAAAAAGGCGGAGATAAAATATAAAATAGCTATTGCACCCGTCAACATAATGATAAACAGGTGCAATTTCAGTCCCGCCAGAGAGCCACGCGCAGTAAGCAACATGGTGGTCATAATCAGCACACAATAAACAGCCGCCGCAAAGAAAACGCCGATCAGCACTTTATATTCAGGTATGGATAACCAGTTAAAAATAATCATCCACAGAGATACTTGCGGCATGGCGTAGCAGAAAATAGCAAGTATCATACTGATACCTAAAGGAATACCAGTCATATGCATACCGACAGGCACGCCAAACCGAGTTTTTAGTCGATCCTTTAGCAACTCAAGTTGTTGTGGATCATTAGTCGTTATTTTCTTTGCGATAACATTACTTAGCGCAAGGCTTTTTCTTATATATTTCATCATTGCCGGGTCAATTACTTCCTGTAAATGAGAATGACTGAATTAAACCAAAAATATATTTACCGGATTGCGTTATATTCTGCGGGTTTCGAATAGTGCCAGAAATCGCACTGCCGATAAATGCAGAAGAGTTTGTTACGGCATTCATCAATTCGCGTTGCAAAACTAATTGCAATGCCTCCGAAGGATAACGCTTAGGATACACACCTGCTTTCATTGCCGCTTTAATACCCGAATTAGAAATGCCGGGGTTTCGGATTCGGATAATTTCTTCCGTCAATCGAGTCCGGTCAGCGCGGCTCATTTTCTGCAGCAAAGAAAGAAGGCTCTCAGATGTTGAACGATTCAGGAGCCGATAGGTTAATACCGCGCTTTTTAAACCCGCAGCAGCCCCGGCAAGTGAAATGAGATCCAACGTCTGAATAAATTATCCCAACCTGGCTGAAACTTCGGCTACAGTCCAGTTGATTAGCAAGCGCAGTGAAATCAATATCACTCCCAGAGGCAAGACCAAGACTGCGAGCAAAACCGTAATCGGGGAGGTCGTTTGAGAGCTGTCCAGGGAATGTCATTCAATCTCTCCATGTGCGAATGTTCTTATGTCGTTGAGAATTTAAGAGTAAAGGGCATAACTTTGTAATCAATTAAGAATAATCTGAATAAAATTTGTGCGTAGCGATACATTCAAAAATGTGTGATGCAAACACAAACAGGCCGGAAGGAAGATGATGAACAAAGAAGATGAGTTACTGGCGATGCTAGTGAGATATGAACAGCAGCTTCATGATCCTGAAATTCGATGCCAGCCCGAAGTTGTTGAGAGGCTTTTACATCATGACTTTTTTGAGATTGGCCGATCAGGCAGACGATACAGCAGAGAACAAGTGATCGCTGCGCTGGCAAATGAGGACGCTGAACCGATCGCATCAGATGATTTTGCATTGTCGATGCACAACAATGGTTATGTGTTGTTGACGTATCGAAGTTTTATCCTCAACGGACAAGGACAGATGATGAAGCAAACATTGCGGGCATCGTTGTGGGAGGCGTGTAAAACAACACCAGGCCGATGGCAGATGCGATTTCATCAGGGAACACCCATGGCGGAATCAATGCTGTAAACTGCGAAGCACATAGGCAAGAAAATCAGCGATAAATGACCAAGGCAATAATCATGATGGCAAACGGCTGGATTCTATTCAATGTCATGTTAGTTCGCATAATGTATATTATGTTAAATATGATGTGAGCTAATAGCCTCGACAAAACCCAGTCCAAGCTGAGCTATCTACCCAGCGCTCTGGCCGCTCACCTCTCCTGCATCGCACTTCCGATTAACGGGCTTCGCTGTTCATAGGCTGTTCTTGACCGGAAGTCAGTCGTAATCAGTTTTGCGGTCGAATTATTAAGAATAACGTTTATAAACGCAGCAGCCCACCATCAACCACGTACTGGCTGCCCGTGACATAACTTGCATCATCAGATAACAAAAATAACGCGACAGCAGCCGCTTCCTCCGGCGCTCCAGTCCGCTTCATCGGCACAATGGCGCGGATCTGCGCGTTATATTGATCACGAAATGGCGCCGGGATCGCCTCAAGCAAACCAGTTTCTATCGCGCCTGGAACTAGCGCATTCACCCGGACCCCTTGTGCTGCAAAGGCCGTTGCCCAACAGCGAACCAGCGCCAGCTGCGCCCCTTTACTGGCAGCGTAAATCGCAGCAAGCGGTGTTCCTTCATATGCGGCGGTCGATGCGGTCAGCACCACCGACGCGCCCGCTTTCAAAAAGCGGGCAAGACAGGATATTTGCAGTACCGCGGCGCGAACATTGTTCTTCATCATGCTATCGAACAGCGCGGCACTACCCTTTTCGGCAGGTGCAAAAGCCAGCTGCCCTGCATTCAGCCATAAGCCATCCAGCATGCCGAAGGAAGCTACCGCTTCAGCCAGCGCTTGCGCCGCTGCCGGATCGGCTCCGTCGTTTTGCAGCAATCGGGCATCAGGTGGCAGCACCTTGCGAAGGCGCGCCAGTTTGTGCGCATCACGCCCGGTGATCATGACTTCCCCCTCTTCCGCAACAATGCGTTTCGCCCCAGCCAGACCAATACCACTGCTGGCTCCCGTAATGACAATTTTCTTACCTGTGAACCTGGCCATCCCGCCTCCCTGAAACCGTTTCTGTGCCAATGCGCGTTTTTATCCTCAAAGAGGATTAAAGTAAAACAATAAAAACTTATTGTAAAACGATAAATACCAGGCTAGCCTGCATCCACTTCAACCACCTTTGCCAGGAGAGGCATCGAATGAAAAGAAGTCTGCAACAGGGTGTTTTGTTCTCTGGATTACTCATCTGTGCGCCTACACACAGCGCAGAGTTGTCCGTTTTTGCCGGGCTGGGCGTCAGCGCACGCCCCATTTACTCCGGTTCAAACCACACGGCCGTGGGACCACTGCTGAAAGCGGGCGTAAATCTTCATAGCGAAAACTGGGGGCTGTTCGGTCTGTCTACCGACGGGCTGATATGGGGGCTGACACCGGACTCACCCTTCAGCGTGAGCCTGCTGTTAACGCAAGATGAGGCGCGAAAAGAGGTGTTTAACTATCCGTTTTCCGGTAGAAAAAACCGCGATCTACAAGGGATGGGCAACCTGTCTGCAGCTTTGATGGCGGGTACAGACCTGCGCTACCAACAAGAAAACTGGACGTTGTGGCTGCGCCTGTTAACCGCCACGGAAAAGCAGCGATATGGCGGCGAAGCACCGGGCAGAAGCCTGATTGTCACGAGCGGCGCGGAAACCGAACTCTGGCGCTGGCAGAGTGCCGCACTCTCGGTCGGTGCCGACATAAGCTGGGCGAACAGTGGCTACCAGCAACGCCACTACGGCGTAACGGCGCAGCAGGCACAACGCACCGGTTTTGCAGTTTATTCCCCTTCGTCAGGCCTGCAGCAAGGAGGTTTGTACGCCGAAGTGATATGGCATTTTGATAAAAATCTGGCGGCAGGATTGACCAGCCGCGCGCAGTATCTGTTCGATGAGGCGGGGAGCAGCCCTCTGGTCAACAGCCGAATGCAGTACACCCTGTCGTCGCTGATTCAATATACATTCTGAGGCGGCGCCATGAGCAAATGTCACTTTCGCAGCCGCGCGCGGCTGCTTGCTGCGGGCGCGGTATTTATCGCACTGATTGCCGCCGGTATTTACCTGCAACCTGGTTTCAGCACCCCGTCTCCTCGCCAGACGGGAGACGCCAGTTTGGTGTCATTTTTAACGCCGTTATTGAAAGGATCGCGAGGCAGCGTCGCCGCCGCGCTAATCTCGCCGCGCGGTGTGCAGTACGCCCTCTGGGACAGTGATTACAACCAGCAATATGAAATCGCCAGCCTGACCAAAACCATGACCAGCAGTTTACTGATAGACGCTTTTCGCCGGGGTGAAGCGACAGCGCAAACCCGCGTCGGCGATCTTATTCCGGAAATCAGCGGCCCGGCGCGAGAAATTACCCTTGAGCAACTGGCATCGCATCGCTCTGGCCTGCCGCCACTGGCCTCATCGCTGCGCCAGAAGATCCGGGTGATCAGCCAGATAATCCTGCGTGAAAACTTCTGGGAGTATGACGAAAAATCAGTCATCGAAATGGTGAATAACACCCGCTTAGCCACGCCCGCCAGATTTGATTATTCCAATACCGGCTACGCCTTACTGGGACTGGCGCTGTCGCGAGCAGCACATCAGCCTTTTAATTCGCTGTTGCAAACGCGGGTTTTTGCGCAGGCGAAAATGACAAACACCGTTGTTGCCGAAGCATTAACCCCTGACACGCCCACGTTTCACCACGGTTGGGCGGTGTCAGGATTTGCCGAAGCGCCATGGATACAGCACGCGTTCACGCCGGCTGCCGGTGTGCGGTCGACCATCGTCGATATGGCGCATTATGCGCAGGCCTTACTGGCGGGCAAACTTGTCGGTAGTGCGGCAATGCAGCCACGCTTTGCCACTGACGATGCAGATTCACGCGTGGGTTACGCCTGGTTTACCACCCGTATTCGTGGGCGGGACATCACCTGGCACGACGGTGAATCCTCCGGTTTTGCCTCCGCGATTGCGGTCGATCCACAGCACCAATCCGCCGTAGTGATCCTCTCAGATACCGCATGGCCCGTTATTGGTCCGGCCATGCGTCTGTTGTTAACGCAGACTCCTGCTAAAACGGACGCTCATCATGAACTGGATTGATATGTTGTGGGCAATATTAACCTTTGTCTCGGTTATTCTGTTTATTTGTGGCTTATGGGTCGCGCATTACAAAATACGGTTGTTGAACTACATCCTGCTGGCTTTGATTGTCATTTATTGTGCCGAAATGATGCAGACAATCACGCATCTGACCAAGACCGGTTATCTGTTCAGAATGCTGACATGGACCGTTCAGGCGTCGTTTATTGCCATAAGTATTTATCGCGCGTGGCCAGCGCCCTGGTTATCGCGCAGCCCGCGCGTACTGGCGGCTGGCAAGATTGCCATTTCGCTGATGCTTATGTCATGCTTGAGCATGCTGGTTTTAAAATAGAATCCTTAATTCAGGAAGGTACCAAGTGAAAGGTGTACGAAATAAACTCAGCCTGATATTTATCTCAGGGATATTACCGCTCTTTTTCATCCTCGCCTTAATTACACCGCTGTGGTTATATTTTTCCGGTGAGTCGTTTTTTATTTCCAGCATGCTTAAATTTGCCGAGATGCAAGCAGAAAGCCAGCCAGTGGCTGCCGTATCGTCGCTTCGCCAGTTACTGCTGTTGATTATTCTCTATTTCCCCGTTGGGTTATTTGCTTTTGCTATCTGGCAGGGAATGCAGGTGATGCGCCTGGTTGGTAAACGACAAATCCTCAACCTGGCGATGGCGCGTTGTGTGCGTACTATTGCATTGATGATGCTAAGCCTTGGCATTGTATTGCCGGTGTGCCGCTTTTTAATACCGTTGATCGTCTGGTGGCCGGAAAAATATTACCAGGTCACCGTGCTGATTGGCGATGTGATCCTGTTACTCACCGGCGGCTTGTTATTTGTCACGTTTCACGCCATGCTCGCGGGGATCAAAGCGGAAGAAGAAACCAGGGAGTTTATCTGACTATGGCTGTGGTGGTTCATCTGGACAAACTGCTGGTAGAGAAAAAAATGACGTCCAGAGCGCTGGCGGCCTTTATCGGTATCACCGAGCAAAACCTCTCACTGCTCAAATCCGGTAAAGTAAAGGGGATTCGGTTCGATACGCTGGCGAAAATTTGCGAAGCCATGGAGTGTCAGCCCGGTGACATTATCTCCTGGGAACCCGACCCCGCTGCGCCAGACGAAGAGTGACGCACAGATAAGCGTTTTGCAGACAATAAAAAAGCCGACAACATCTCTGCTGTCGGCTTTTTTTATTTACGACGCGAATCAGGCGTTCTGTAACTGCTGACCACAGGCAACCACACTTGCCAGCAGAACTTTGACGTCCTCCAGGCAAACGGTCGGGTTCAGCAACGTCAGTTTCAGGCAGGTCACACCGTCCGCTTCCGTTACGCCAACGTTGGCGCTCCCGGAGGCCAACAGCGCATCGCCGATACGCTGGTTCAGCAACGCAACGCTTGCCGTATCCCCCTTTTCCGGGCGGAAACGGAACAATACGCTGGCCAGTTGCGGCTGCATCACCAGTTCCAGCGGCGGCTGTTCGCCAACAAATTGCGCCACCTGCTGCGCCAGCGTGACGCCGTTATCAATAATTTCGGCGTACTGCTTTTTACCCAGCGCTTCAAGACCCATCCACAACTTCAGCGCATCGAAACGGCGCGTTGTCTGCAAGGATTTCGACACCAGGTTTGGTACGCCCTGCTCTTCGTCAAAGTCAGAGTTCAGGTAGGCCGCCTGGTAACGCATCAACTGATAATGGCGCGCATCTTTCAGCAGGAACGCGCCACAGCTGATGGTCTGGAAGAATTGCTTATGGAAATCCAGCGTCACGGAATCAGCCAGCTCAAGGCCATTGAGGAAATGGCGATACTTCTCAGAGAGCAGTAACGCACCGCCCCAGGCCGCATCAACGTGAACCCAAATCTGCTGTTCAGCGGCCAGCGCGGCGATTTCCGCTAACGGATCAATCGCGCCCGCATCGGTGGTACCGGCGGTAGCAACAATCGCCATCACTTGCTCACCGTTGGCTTTCGCCTCAGCAAGTTTCTGCGTCAGATCGTTAACATCCATGCGCGAGAACGCATCCGTTTTCACCAGCGTCACAGACTGGTAACCCAACCCCATCAGCGCCATATTCTTCTGCACCGAAAAGTGTGCATTTTCAGAACATAACACTTTAATTTTGCTGAGATTACCGGTTAAACCGTGCTGCTGAACGGAGTGGCCCTGGCGTGCAAAAAACGCATCGCGCGCCAGCATCAAGCCCATCAGATTGCTCTGCGTGCCGCCGCTGGTGAACACACCTGCGTCACCGGCCGGATAGCCAACCTGTGCGCGCAGCCATTCGATGAGTTTCATCTCGATGATGGTTGCCGACGGGCTCTGATCCCACGAATCCATGCTCTGGTTCGTGGCGTTGATCAGCACTTCCGCCGCCTGGCTAATCACCAGGCTCGGGCAGTGCAGATGCGCCACACACTGCGGGTGATGCACGGACAAGCTGTCTTTAAGGAAATATTCAACAGCGCGCTCAATAGCGGCCTGGTTGCCCAGGCCCTGAGAAGTGAACTCTAAATTGATGCGCTCACGTAATTCCGCGACAGTTTTACCCTGATACATTTCAGGTTGCTTGAGCCACTGCACAACCGCTTGCGTGCTCTGCTCAATCGCTTCCTGATAGGCAGCAATACTCTGCGCGGAACCCGAGAGAATCGGATTTAAATCAGACATTCGCTCACTTACTCCGATTAAACAGGCTTCACGCCAGCGCTCAGTAGCGCGTTTTCAAACTTATCGAGGAAAATTTCCAGCTCTGCGTTGCTGATAAGCAGCGAAGGCAGCAGACGCAGTACGCAACCGCCACGGCCGCCGCGCTCCAGGATCAGACCTGATTCGAAGCATTTTTTCTGCAACAGTGCAGAAAGCTCGCCGTCTGCCGGGTAGCAACCCATGTGATCCTGCGCTTCGTGCGGCTTAACGATCTCAATACCGATCATCAGGCCCAGACCGCGGACATGGCCCATTACCGGGAAACGTTTTTGCATTTCAGCCAGTTTGCCTTTCAGCCATTCACCCTGCTCTGCCACTTTATCGGCGATGCGATCTTCTTTGAGGATCTTCAGCGTAGTGAGGCCAGTCGCCATCGCCAGCTGGTTACCACGGAAGGTACCGGTATGGTGGCCCGGCGCCCAGGCGTCGAACTGTTTTTTGATGCCCAGTACCGCCAGCGGCAAACCGCCACCGACCGCTTTGGACATCACAATGATATCCGGCTCGATACCAGCGTGTTCGAAGGCGAACAGTTTGCCAGTACGGGCGAAACCAGCCTGCACTTCGTCCAGGATCAGCATAATGCCGTGTTCCTGGGTCACTTTACGGATGCGCTGCAGCCACTCGATTGGCGCCGGGTTCACGCCGCCTTCGCCCTGCACCGCTTCCAGAATCACGGCAGCCGGTTTACGTACGCCGCTTTCAACGTCGTTGATCAGGTTTTCAAAGTAGTAAGTCAGCGCTTTCACACCGGCTTCGCCACCGATGCCCAGCGGGCAACGATACTGGTGCGGGTAAGGCATAAACTGCACTTCCGGCATCATGCCGTTTACCGCTTCTTTCGGCGACAGGTTGCCCGTTACGGAAAGCGCGCCGTGCGTCATGCCGTGATAACCGCCAGAGAAGCTGATAATACCGGAACGACCGGTCACTTTTTTCGCCAGCTTCAGCGCCGCTTCCACGGCGTCCGCGCCGGAAGGCCCGGTGAATTGCAGGCAATATTCTTTGCCCTGACCCGGCAGCAAAGAGAGCAGATATTCTGAAAACTCATCTTTTAACGGCGTGGTCAGGTCGAGCGTATGTAACGGTAAGCCACTGGTAATGACACTTTGGATGCTTTGAATCACATCAGGATGATTATGGCCCAGCGCCAGAGTACCGGCGCCTGCAAGGCAGTCAAGGTATTGATTATTCTCAACATCGGTGATCCAGACGCCCTGCGCTTTGGCAATCGCTAACGGCAATTTGCGCGGATAGCTTCTGACATTGGATTCAAATTCGGCCTGTCTTGCTAAAAAGGTCTCATTGCTTTGCGGGAATGATTTAGCACTCAAAGAATCAATACGGACTTTATCCGTCATCATATCTCTCCTACAACCTGGGTTGGTTTAACGCCGGGTTGAATAAGGGTTTAAGGGGGCTTGTAAAAAACGCGGCTAATATATGTGTTTTCAGCAACGGACTCAATCTTTTATTTCGCCAGGCTGTTTATGTCATTTTCTTTAAAAATCAATGACAAAAATTATTTATGCGCGGGGATTGCTCAGCATGAATTGTAACCAATTCTGTTACAAGAATATTCCAGGCGGTATTGCGAACAACGCGATGAGAAGACTCGATTTTTAATATTTATGCTCTTTTTATGTTATTAGAACGTTATTTAAGCCAAACTTCGCCAGCAAGCACTGAATAAATCATGATATTTTCCATTGGTTTATTGCAAATGCTGAGGAAAATATCGATTCAGCGAGTTAAATCACTTACTATGCCCGCGATAAAAATCCCTGAGCCGAAAAAAGGAAGCCTCTATTTAACCATTAATGCGCATCACCCCCGGTAACTCGTGAGAGGCAATACAGGTTATCGACAACGGGAGCAGAATCCTGGGTTGTAAAAAGAAATGTTCGCGGGCGGACATTTCGTAAGGCGAAGCGTTCTTCCCTTATGCCGAGAATGAAAATTTTCATGCCATTAAAATTATGGCGCCCTGATATGAGATTGTTATGACTCGCATTTATCCACACACCATCGTTGCCAAATTTGGCGGAACCAGTGTCGCCGATTTTGACGCGATGAGCCGCAGCGCCACCATTGTCCTTGCTGATAAAGATGTTCGTCTGGTTGTTTTGTCTGCCTCCGCAGGCGTCACCAACCTGTTAGTTGAACTCTCTGGCGGTCTGGAAAGCCACGTTCGACAAGATAAGATCGCCACCCTGCGCACCCTGCAATACAACATTATTTCACGCCTGAAACAGCCTGAAGCCATCAGTCAGGAGATCGACCGCCTGCTCGATAATATCAGCCATCTTGCAGCCATGGCCGTTGATTCCCGCTCAGACGCGCTATGCGATGAACTGGTGAGTCACGGGGAGCTGATGTCCTCGCTGCTGTTTGTGGAAGTCCTGCGCGAACGCGACGTGGAAACGCAGTGGTTTGACGCGCGCAAAGTGATTCGCACGAACGACACGTTCGGCTGCGCGGTACCCGTTATAAGCGAGATTGCAGAACGGGTGGAAAAGCATTTGCGCCCGCGCATTGCGCAGTCTCTGGTTGTCACGCAAGGCTTTATTGGTAGCGACGCGGCGGGGCAAACCACCACGCTTGGCCGTGGCGGTAGCGATTACACTGCCTCATTGCTGGCGGAAGCGTTGCAGGCAGCGCGAGTGGATATCTGGACCGATGTCGCCGGGATTTATACTACCGATCCCCGAATCGTCCCCCAGGCGAAACGCATTGATACGCTCTCATTCTCGGAAGCCAGTGAAATGGCGACCTTTGGCGCGAAAGTTTTGCATCCGGCAACCCTGCTACCGGCGATGCGTAAAAATATTCCGGTCTTTGTCGGTTCAAGCGCTCAGCCGCGCGCGGGCGGAACGCTGGTGTGCCGCGACACGCACGAACCGCCGCGTTACCGTGCGCTGGCCGTGCGTCGCCAGCAAACGCTATTGAAATTATCCAGCGTCAATGCGCAACCCGCTCACCGCTTTTTAGCCGAGATGTTCAACATTTTGTCGCGTCATGATGTGGCGATGGATCTAGTGACCACCTCGGAAGCCAGCATTGCGCTTATCCTCAACTCCACCGGCTCGACGTCCGGCGAAGCGGACACGCTGACTACCGCGCTGCTTACCGAACTGTCGTCGCACTGCCATGTCGAAATCGAGACCGGGCTGGCGTTAGTTTCGCTTATTGGTAATACGCTCTCACAGGCACCGGCGGTGTGCAAAGAAGTGTTCGCCGAACTGGAAAATCATTCCGTGCGGATGATTTGCCACGGTGCCTCCAGCCATAATCTTTGCTTCCTGCTCCCTGCGGAATTCGCTGACAGCGCAGTCAAAACATTACACCGTAACCTGTTAGAATAACGGCGGTTAATGCGCCCCATTCAGGGGCACAGTTGAGTGCTGGCCGCGCTTCTGCCAGCACTCAACTCATGACCAATCGCCCGCCGCTTCCTCTCTTTATCCGTGATAGCGACACGCTAAATGTGTGACTTGCAACGATGAGCGAAATAGCCATTTTCCGCAGAAAGTCGCCCTTACCTGTCCGGACGCTAACGTTTAGCGGTGCAAAGCCCGTGACGCTCAGCGGGCTTTCTTGTAACCTTCCGCAAAACTTTTCCCGAAAACCGGACTTCACATGGCCGCTCATATTTCAAAAGATCCTTTGCATGGCGTGACGCTTGAAATGCAGGTTAACGCGCTGGTCGCCCGCTACGGTTGGCCAGAACTCGGCAAACGCATCAATATCAATTGCTTTAAAAACGATCCAAGCGTTAAATCCAGTTTGAAATTTTTGCGACGCACGCCCTGGGCGCGCGCGGAAGTTGAGGCGCTGTATCTCGAATCGCTGGAAGAGCGCGCCCCGGCCAAATCAGACGAACCTGCGTTTAACCCGTGGACCAGCGGTCGAACGCCTAAGAGCTAATTTTCAGATGTCACTAAAAAAGTCAGGCGTGCTTATTGCCACTGCGCTTTTACTCGCCAGTTGCGCCTCTAAAGCGCCGAAATCTCTCGTCACGCCGTTGCCGCCAGTGGCAAAACACCCACTCGCAACGACGCCTGCAAAAAATACACAACCCGTGCGAGGTATCTGGCTGGCGACCGTGTCGCGTCTCGACTGGCCGCCGGTAAATTCGGTGAATATGAGCGCCCCGTTGCGCGTTAGCCAGCAGCAAGAGGCGCTGAGAAACAAACTGGATAAGCTAAAAAGCCTCGGCATCAATACCGTCTTTTTCCAGGTCAAACCCGACGGCACCGCGCTGTGGCCGTCGAAGATTTTACCCTGGTCAGATATGCTGACCGGCACAATTGGGCAGGATCCGGGTTACGATCCGCTGCAGTTTATTCTCGATGAAGCCCACAAGCGCGGCATGAAAGTGCACGCGTGGTTTAACCCCTACCGCGTTTCAGTCAATACCAAACCGTCGACCACCGCAGAGCTTAACCGCACATTATCCCTGCATCCGGCCAGCATTTTTGTGCTGCATCGCGACTGGATCCGCACGGCGGGCGACCGTTTTGTGCTCGATCCCGGTATTCCGGAAGTGCGCGACTGGATAACCAGCATCGTTGCAGAGGTGGTGGCTCGCTATCCGGTCGATGGCGTACAGTTTGACGACTACTTCTACTCTGAAACGCCTGGGTCTGCGCTGAATGACAGCCAGACTTACCGGCAATATGGCCAGGCGTTCAGTTCAAAAGCGGACTGGCGGCGCAACAATACGCAGCAGTTGATTGAGCAGGTTTCACGCACCATTCGCCAACTCAATCCCAATGTCGAATTCGGTGTCAGCCCGGCGGGAGTCTGGCGTAACCGCTCATTTGACGCAGCCGGTTCGGACACGCGCGGCGCAGCGGCGTATGACGAATCATTTGCCGACACGCGCCGCTGGGTGCAACAAGGATTACTGGATTACATTGCCCCGCAAATTTACTGGCCCTTCGCCCGCGATGCGGCACGTTACGATGTGCTGGCAAAATGGTGGGCGGATGTCGTGAAACCGACAAAAACACGTCTCTACATCGGCGTGGCGCTGTATAAGGTGGGGGAATATTCGAAGAATGAGCCCGACTGGACAGTCAACGGCGGCGTGCCTGAGCTGAAAAAACAGCTCGATTTAAACGAATCGCTGCCGCAAATTAACGGCACGATTTTGTTCCGCGAAAGTTATCTGGAACAGCCGCAAACTCAGCAGGCGGTGAATTATTTGAAGAGCCGCTGGGGCGATTAAGCAGGCATCAACCAGGACATGCGTAATGGCGCATGTCCTGCCATAGATAATTAATAAAAAAGGAATGGATCTGTGAAATCAAAATTAGCGCATCTGGATAATATTCTTTTTTATACGCTTTGCGCTGCACCGTTGCTGATATTCGTGATTCTGGGGTTTAAACTTCTTGCTTTGGTTTATAACTATTCAAGCCCGGACTTTGGCTCATGGCCGGATTGGTTAAGCCTGCTTGCTAATATCGTCATTGCATTCTTTACGTTTGTTGTTGCTAAAAATGCAAAGAGTTTTTTTAACGATAAAATCCATGCAGAAGGGTTCAATCGAACATCTATGTTGATGGATGATCTTGATAGCCTATATAAAAAAGTTAATAAGGCTTATTTCAAAACACACACTATTGCCTCCAGGTTTGATCTATCTCTCAGTAAGGAAAATAATGGAAAAATCCATTATGAGAAAGTTATAGAAAATGCGGAAGCATTGCTGGATGAGATATCAGATTTACAATCTGATCTTTTTAACATTAAAGTAAATACAAGAAAACTTAGTCGCTGGTCTTTACGCAACAATAAAAAAGATGACTTCAATCAATTGATAATGTTCATCACTAAATTTCTCGAAGATTTAAACTCCGTAGTTAAGTATGTTTATCTCATCAAAAACCCAGATGAAATAATTAGTAGCGATGAATACCACGAAAAAATAAGAAATAGTCACGACCAAAAACATGCGATTGACGTTTATTATAACTACTTTGCAACCATCCCTTTAAAAGATCTCTTTTCAATTGTAGAAAAAGACGTGTGATTATAATTCGACGCAGGTTTATAATCTTAAACATTGGTTATATTTCAGTCAGCGCATCATAAACATTGCGCAGCCTGCTGCGCAGATAGAGCACCGCCTTGTGCTTACGGGATAACAGCGCCTGCATGCTGACGCCCGTCTCCTCCACCAGCGCCTTATAACTCAAGCCTTCAAGCTCGGTCTTTTCGAACACCTCGCGCTGGGCGGGTGGAAGCTCCGCCAGCGCGCTTTCAAGCTCTTGCCATAACAGTTCGCGCAGATACTCCTCTTCCGGCGTTTGCGGCACGCCAAACAGCGTTTCCGCCAGTTCATCTTCCGCAAAATCGCTTTCATAGTCATCGCCGTTGAAAAAACCGGACAACGGCAACTCGCGTTTTTTACGCGCTCTGTCGGTCATTTCATTGCGCGCGGCGCGAAACAACCAGGCTGCAACATTCTCCACCGGTTGTTCCACATTCATCAGTTGGTAAGTTACTTCCTGCAAAATGTCGTCGGCGTCATCGCGCACTGCCGTACGCCCACGAATAAACGCTTTCAGGCGTGAGCGACAGGCATTCAGCGCGTTGACCAGCAAAGACTCGCCGTCCATGGTTTTCACCGTGCTCACTCAGCGTCCGGTTTTTTTGTGCTGCTCTCATCAGGCTGATAGCGATCATCCGCCCTTTCATCCCAACGTCCACGCCAGCCGCAGCGATCGCGGCGACCAAAACCTTCGCGGCGCTGCTGGATAAAGGCTTCACGCTGCTCCGGCGTCATTTGCATCCAGCGTTCGTGCATACGCCGACGTGCCATGCCAAACATTCCCCCATGGAATCCCAGCCCGCCAAACAGAATGCGGCTCAGCACTAAAAGCCCCAGAGCTTGCCAGAAACCAATGCTTTTCACGCCAAGAATGGCCGGTAGCAGCGCGTTCCACAACGACATCACCAGCAGCCCTAACGCGATGAATACCACCACGCCAATGATCAACGGTTTCATCATGCGATGCCGACCAAAGCCGTGACGGTGTCCGTGTCGGTGCTCATGCATATCAAAATCTCTCATCTTTTTTCTACTCCATCAGGTTAGTGAATAATTGCTTGTGATGAAGTAGACGGATGAGCGGTAAAAATATTGCCAGGAAAATGCAAATAAATGCCACCACAGTGCAATAATTAACCAACCACTTGAAAAATAATGATAAATTTATCTCAGCCGCAGCCCGACGGGGATCCTTGACGTCATGTTTCTGAAAGTACTCAGGTTAAGTCGTGGCACCGGAAGCGAGCGAGATACAGGTAACCTCAGAAGATCCTCAACACGAATACCGGCTGTTCGATATTCCCGATAAGTCCCTGACGCAACATGTCGACGAATACAGTCCCGAAGTAAACCCAGGTAAGGTTTTTCCGGCTCAAACATATCCAAAACATCGTTCATTAACTCGGTAATTTGATTTTGTTTGATTACCCGTTTATTGACATGTCTGAGAGGTATTTGCGTTAACTCCTTAACCGGCAAGCAAAGATGAAAAAACAGACGCTGTAACCGTACCAGCGTCGCTTTTCTCGCTTCAACCAGTGCCTTACGCTGCAAGGCATAGACATGTATTGAACATATTGCTTTCATGTCATTGGCGTTTCTGGGGTGAATCAGCCCTTCATCATCATAAGTAAAATAGTCTTCCGGATCTTCGATGCATGGGTTGATCAGCAGGCGTTGCGCTTCTTCGTTAGCAATTTGAACGGCACTGCAACTATGGACACGCAAACGCGCATTTTCATCAGCTATCGGAAACTGTATATCCTTCCCAAGGTTTACCATTGCTGGTTGACCGGGAACCTCATGTTCTCGTCGGCGGTTACAATCCGGGCACGACACCAGTAAATTGAGCCACTCAGCTGCGAGCCAGTAATAGCCTGGACGAAGTATTGCTTCGCCATGAGTTTTTATTTCACTTTTCGGCCTGAAGTGTTCGATATCTTTTGGTGTGACGGCACCAAAGCAGCTTTCACAATAGGCACACTTATTACCAAATATTTTTCCCAGTTCAGCAACCAGTTCTTTGTCTTTATAAACATTAAACTTAAATTTACTGTCAGTTATTTTCTCTTCATTGAGGTAGTGAGATACATTAGTGTGAAAATCAATCGATTCATTATATTCCCGCACCGCTTGAGTAAGCCCAATGCTTCTACCACGAGTCATCGCTCTCACGTAAACCGGAATATTTGGCGTTGCCTGGCTACGATTTATTTTAATCATTTCTTTAGCAACCTTTTATTTAAAGCATCTTGCCAGAGGTTGCTGACTGTATTAATAGTTTCCTGTTTCATGTCATGGATTTGCAAAAAGCCTTTCTGTTTATTGTCGGCAATAATATGATCGATTGCTTCAAACATCAGCTGTTCGCGCGGCGTCTCGCCAATATAGCGTCGATCCTTCAACTCAATCTTTAATTGCTCAAGCCGCCCAGATTGTTCTCGATCCTTTTCAGGTAAAGCGAGCAACGCATAGTATTCATCGAAGATCGCCTCATTTTCCGGATCCTGCGTACTGTTCAGGCCAAAAAATGCAGAGGTTAATAACTGTTCCACACGGAAATCCGCCGGGTTTGGCAAATCGCTCAGCAAGTTGATACTTTCACCATCACGCTGCATCACACATACCTCTCCCGCTCCAAGGCCACGCAAACAGAGCGGATCATGGGTGGTGCAAATAAATTGCATTTCCGGGAATGCCCGTTTTAACGCGCTAACAATGCGCATTTTCCACGTTGGATGCAGGTGGCAATCAAGTTCATCGAGCAAAACTATGCCTTCTGCATTGCTCGGGTTTCCCCAGAGTTGTATTGCTACCGCCAGAATATCAATGCAGAGCGCAATCACACTTTTAAAACCATCGCTGAGGGCTGAAAGAGGCGTGCGCTGCCCGTTTAACGTCACCATGACCTTCCCTTTTTGTTTAAAGAAAAGTGTGTCGTTATCTAAAGCCAACAGATCTTTTAGTACTCTGGCACTGAGATCGAAAATTCTCGTCGACTGCTCTACAAGCCAAGCCTGTGCTGAAATGAGGGGAGAAAAAGGACTGTATAAGTTGTCCAGACGAACATAACTAAGAACGTTATGATTAGTCGGTTCTGAATCTCTTGGTAAGAGTCTCGTTGCGCCATATCCCAATAAGACAAATTGCACATCTTTTGCTTCTTTCTCGCCAGAAACCGTCGCCTTGGGCTCAGCGTAATTTACCGTCGCCGTTTTATTTTTAGTCCGTATAAAGACAGCTTCACGGTGAGAAATGGTAAGAATATGTGATTCGATGAAACCACTCACTTTAATTTTAATGGTGGCTTTTTTACATTTATCTCTAATTAAATCTACTGGATTTATATGCTTTGCATTAAGCAATTTTAAAAAATTATCTGCGCCACCCAGGCATAATGCCACTGCCTGCAATACCGAGCTTTTTCCGGTTCCGTTTTCACCTAATAACATTTGCCAGTTGCTGGCAACGGTGAAAGTCAGCTGACGAATGCCTTTAAAGTTTTCAATCGTTACCTGTTCAATTCGTCGTTGCCGAGAACGTGAAATAGCAATACCGCGACTACTTGTTAAGGAGAAATCTGACTGTTCCACCTCAAACGCATTTAGCTCTTCTTTTTTCTTAAGAATATCTTTTTTTGTTACCACATGAATGGAGTCCAGCCATTCAAAACGATACCCGGTTTTCTGGGCGAGTTTTCTGAGCTCGGGCACCAGCAGTTGGCGCTTCATGGCAGCATATTCGGCATCATCAGCGGTTAGCTGGGCGAGTTGGTGAAGCCCGGAAGTGAGTAAGTTCTCAAATGCCTCCTCGTTTTCAGCGTAAGCACGAACCATATCCAAGGTATAACCTAATTCAGTCATTGCTCTTTTGCGCGCCACAATCAGTGAGGACCGGTTAAGACCAAGGGTGGTTATCGTCATCTTTCCACGCAGCGTATCACTGAACACTTGCCCTTCCCAATCGTACGCCAGATGGTCAGCAGGGTTATCAATGGTAGGGTTGAGCAATAATGGTTTTTCCCGTACTTCTTCACCTATATCGAACGCTCGTTTTGTTTCATCTTCCAGCGGAAAACGGTTAGCTTTCCCGCTCGCAACGCCTTCGTGTCTACGGGTGCGGTTACAATCCGGGCAACTTAATAACAAATTTTCCCATTCGCTTGCCAGCCACCAATAACCAGGGTGAGCAGGGCTTTCAGCAACGCTACCTTTCGGACGATACTGACATACATCACCGGGTGTTATTGAACCGAGCCGCGACTCACACCAGGCACATTTCCCATGAAAAAGCGCATATAGAGCATCTTTCACATCATTTGATTTATAGACTTTGAAATCGAACCAACGTTGAGAGCGATACTTCCCGTTATAAAAATTTACCGCTTTCTCTTTTTCCGCCTCTGCCGCACCATCAGGCAGTAACACGGATGGAATGGCGACACGCCCCCTGTCTACGAATAACATCGTTATTTCCCTTTAAATATATATACGCAGGCACGCTACCGCCCGCAAAACAGACAGATTGCGAGAGAAAGCATTCACCGAATGGATAAATGATTTTGCCAAACCAATAAGGGAAATCAAGGCATTTCAGGGAAATGGGCCGTTTCGGCGAGAGACAGGAGCGCCGAAGCACTCCTGCTGAGAGGAAAACGCCTCAGCCTACGTTTTCAAACCATTGCAGCTGGAAAAATGAGTCATTGTAATCTTTGTCGGTTGAATCCTCGCTGGCGAAGATATATTTGCCGAAAAAGACCGACGCGCCGCGGGTAATAATATCCTGCGTCCAGAGAACGTTTGAATAACGCTGCCCGCCGTTGGTGCCGATCCAGACAGTATAATTCCCCACGTTATCCGCCTGAAAAAAACCGCTGCCAATTTGCGTTGGCGTCCCGCCACTGGAGCTGGCGCCCTGCACGGTAAACACCACATTAGAAAGGCTGTCTTTCAACTGAATAAACTGGTTTGCCGAGCTTTGTACCAGCACCGACCAAAACACGACTTTACCCGGCGGAATAACGATAGCAATGCCATTGCCACTAACAGGTCCTGGCGACATGTTTTTCTCCTCAGCCAATGCTGTTAAACCAGGTTAATGTCAGGCAGGTGTCGTTAAAGTCCTGGTCGGCACCATCTTCGGCAATAAAATTGAAGCTGCTGAAATAGGTCTGGCTACCGATATTGAGCGTCATCTCCTCCCACATCACTTGCGACCAGGATTGCCCATTGTTGTAGCCAAGGTAGACGGTATACGCACCCGTGCCGGACGCCACAAACGTTCCCTGGCCGATCTGCGTCGGTGAATGCCCGCCTGTCGACGCGCCATTGGCCTGAAAGACCGGGTTATTCGAGAAATCCCTTACCTGAACGTATTGCGCCCAGGATGCCTGCACATTTGCCGTCCAGAAGACCGTTTTTCCTGGCGGCAACGTTATCGCGATGCCATTTCCTGAAACCGGGCCGACACTCATAGTTTGCTCCTGCTTTCGCCTGAAGTTGGACGCGGCTGCGTCTTCGCGTGGCCGGTCGCGAGCAAAGTTTTCGCGCTGTCGCCACAGTCAAATTGCGGGCGCTGTGCTTTCAGCGCGGCGCAAATCTGGGTATCCATCGTCGTTTGAACGGATTCGGTGAAGTTGTTCGGGAACGGTGCGGCCGTATCAAATATCGGGCGCAGTTGCTGGTAATAGGCGTTATTAACAATCTGCGACTGCTGCCAGAAAGGTTGGGTGGCCACCAGCAGCGTGCGCCACGGCGTGCCGGCAGGAAGATCCTGCGACTGCACAATATAATTTTTCATAGCCACGCCGGTCATCATGGTGGTGAATGCCTGCGCGTCGCGGCTGCACTGACTGCCCGGCTTGCAGGTGGCCGCGCTGGAAACGAAACTATCCTGGAACAGCAGCGGTTGGGCGTTTTGCCCCCACGGTACCGGAATGACATACAACGGAGCGCTTTGCGACGGGCGATAAAGGTTCACGTAGAACGACTGTTCAGAAAATCCCATCTCGGTGCTGGATTGTCCGGTGGCAAATGCCTGCTCAGGCGTAACGCCCGTCCCGTTGTAAAAATAGCCATTGGTACATTGATTGATACCGTTTTTCTGGCAAGTGTCCGATAAGGCCACCAGTTGCGAAATCACGGCGTTATCCGGCGGCATTTGCATGGCCTTCGGCATTGCATTCAGGCCGTAACGTTGCACATACGCATTGATGTAGTTGGAGGGCACCGCCCAGTGACCATTAAAACTCCCCGCCAGCGCCGGCACCGCAGAGGGCAGCGAGTGCATATAGCTCAGTAAATTATCCAGCGTATTTTGCCGGGTAATCGCCTTGTCAAACGCAAAAATAAAATTCATGCACAGCCAGCTTGGAATACCCCATAACTGGCCTTTATAGGTCGATCCGGCGAGTGCCACCGGCCACGACGCATCTCCGCTGATTTGCGCGGGGTTGATAAGCTGGTTATCCGCCAGGAAGCCCAGATACAGCATATCCAGTTCGACAACATCAAAACCGTCATTTCCCAGAATGGTACGCAGCTTCGTAAAGTCATAAATCTTGACCTCCTGGCTCAGCACGGCATTGAGCAACACGTCCGGGTGCTGTGCCTGCCAGCTTTTCACCACATAAGCGACCAGGCTTTCAAAATTATCCGTCGGCAATGTCGGCAGGTACGAATAGAGCGAGACATTAAGCACACGCGTTTGCCGACCATTGAGCACCAGCGTCTGGTTCGGCCCTTTCGGCGTCAGCGTCATGGCGCGGGTTTGCAGGTTATTACAATTCGCCCAGTTAATGATCGGCGGATTTGGCCGGCTGGTATTTTGCCCGACATAAAAACTCTGCCCCGGTTCAACCTTAATAAACCAGTCAAAGCTGCCGCCAGACGCGCGGGTCCAGCCGTCAACCGTACAGGTTATCGGTGATGATGAGGTATTTTTAAGGATTAACTGACCTGCAAACACGCCAGCGCTGGCAAAGATACATAAAACGATGGCAAAGACGCGCATCGTCATTCGTGAGATGACGCCCATATAAACTCCTCTATTACTGCGGTAGAAAAACGAAAATAGGTGCGCAGGTGTATTCACGCTGCGCACCACTATATTTAGTTAAAAAGAATATTTAATTTAAAAGCTATCTATTACGATATTCGATATATTCAGATTAGTTTATTTCGCAAATAAAAGCATCCCACGAGGGAAGGCTTTATTCTGCTATTTTTTCTTGTAAACATCGGCCGTTGCGTGAATTTTTTTCCTTGTCTGATCGGAGGTTACGACATACACATCACCACCCTTTTCATCCGCCAGCTTGCTCAGCGCATGGCGGGCATCCATGGGTGACATCTCATCGGATGTGGCAATTTCGCCAACCTTTTCATATTGCGAGGAAACTTTATCAAATTCTGCTTTTTCCATTAATTTGGCGGCCCAGGCATTACTCGCCAGTAATGTTAACGCGCTAATAATCACTAAACTTTTTTTGTTCATCAGGCATTCTCCGGATTGTTTTGAGATGGCTGTAAATAACAGAAAAGCACAGTCGATTATTTACTCTTTAACGGTAGACCAAGCCAAAAATAATTCAATATCATTAATTAATCGGTTATTTAATCAACATATTAAGCTGAATAAAAAGTGAAACGTGCATATGAAATGTCATATATAATGGCGCGCGTCTTACTTCAGGGTTTACACATTTCAGGAGTCTGGTGATGAAAGATTCACACCTCAACCTGCCAGCGGGCTACTTTGGCATCGTGCTTGGCATTATCGGGCTGGGCTTTTCCTGGCGTTTCGCCGCCACTATCTGGCCGGTCACGCTACTGCCTGCAGATGGCTTAATCATTCTGGCGATGGTCATCTGGGCGCTATTGATGCTGGCATTTATTAGCCGAATGTTTCGCCACGGCGCAAGCGTGCTCGAAGAGATCACCCATCCGCTGAAAAGCAGTTTTGTCAGCCTGGCACCGGCAACCTCGATGCTGGTCGCCATTGGCCTTGCGCCGTGGTTCCACACGCTGGCGCTGGGGCTGTTTCTTGTTGCTGTTGTTATTCAGCTCACCTACTCCGCCTGGCAAACCGCCGGGTTATGGCGCGGCCAACACCCCAAAGAAGCGACGACGCCGGGGCTTTATCTGCCCACGGTTGCCAACAACTTTATCAGCGCGATGGCCTGCGGCGCGTTCGGTTTTAACGATGTCGGGATGTTGTTTCTCGGTGCCGGGATCTTCTCCTGGCTGAGCCTTGAGCCTGCGATCCTGAGCCGGATGCGTAATCTTGATGAAATGTCGCCCGCCGTGCGCACATCGCTTGGCATTCAGATGGCACCTGCATTCGTGGCCTGTAGCGCCTGGCTGAGCGTCAACGGCGGGCAGGCCGATGTGTTCGCCAAACTGTTATTCGGCTATGGCCTGTTGCAGATGCTGTTCATGATAAGGCTGATCCCCTGGTACAGTTCGCAGCCGTTCAACCCGTCGTTCTGGAGTTTTTCATTCGGCGTGGCGTCGCTGGCGACCACCTCGATTCGTCTGGGGCACGGTACGCCGGGTGGCGCACTGTACTGGATGTCATTCCCGCTGTTTATCGCGGCTAACCTGGTGATCGCGCTATTGATGGTGAAAACCTTCGCGCTGTTACTGCGGGGTAAGTTACTGATCCGCACGGCGCACAGCTAACGCATCACAGGCGCTTTACGAGGGTGGTTTTGTTACAGCCACCCTCCCGCTCAACGCTCACGTTATCCACGCTAAGCAACATCAGCATTAGCCCCCTGCCGCTTTCCAGATCCTGCTCCTCGTCGCTGCCAATTTTGCTCCGCGCTTTGCTCAGGCTATCTGGCGAAAGGGCGACGCCATCATCTGTCAACACGACCTGCACAGCATCGTTGTGGCAACTGAATGTCACGGAAAATTCGCGGTGGCTGTATTCGTTTAATGCATGGCGAATAATATTGGTCGCCGCTTCGCAAACGGCAAGATCGAGCGCAAAGCGCCACGCATCATCAACGGGCAGCGCCGCCATGTTGCGCTGCAACCACTGCGCCAGCGGAGCTAATGCGCCCAGCGTAGCCTGAAGGGTAATCGCCTCATGCATTATGTTTACCTGGCAAGCTCAGCGCAGGCGGCATCGCGGTCATCGCAGATGCGAAACACCCTATCCATACGCGTCAAAGTGAACATATTGCGGATGCCGGGCTTGAGCGAACAAACGAGCATTTCACCTTTGCCATTCATCATTTTAAGAAGCGACACCAGCGTGCCGAGACAGCTACTGTCGATAAAATCAACGCGGCTAAAATCGATGATTAAGGCTTTCTGCTCATTTGCCATTTCCCGTGAGAGAGTCTCCCTGAATGTCGCCGCCACCGACGCATCCAGACGTCTGACAACCGGCGTCATAATGTTGGCCTGCGGCAACCGTTCAATTTCAATATTCATGCTCTTCCCCTCCGCGCTCGATAATTAACAGCGAAACATCATCCGTCATGGTTCTTTCGCTCCCGCCATCATGGTTACGCCAGTGCGTCAAATGCTCGCCGAATAACGGCAGCAGCGCCTCAACGGGTTTGCCGGTCTGCTGCTGTAACCAGTGTTGTAAGCGTAATTCACCAAACTGCTCATCGTCTGGCCCTTCACACTCGGTAATGCCATCGCTAAACAGGCACAGGCGCTCGCCGTTATGCAGACTAAAAGCAGTGTCTTCCCACTGCATATCCGGTAGCAACCCGACTGGCGCTCCGCCACCGCCGGTCTGGCGGACTTGCCCGTCAGGCGAGACGATAAACGGCGTGGGATGCCCGGCCTGGCACAACGTCCCGCTGCCATCTCGCAGATTAATAACGCCATAAACCATGGTGAAATAACTGACTATCTCCGTATCTTCGCTGCAAAAACGCGCATTCAGCATCTGCACAACCTTCGCGGGTGACGCCACCTCGCCATGTTCATCAAACAGAAAGCGTTCCACCACGCGGCCATGCAGAAACTGCCGGGCAACCGCCAGCGACATCATCGCCGCGCCAACCCCATGCCCGGCGACATCAACAAAATAAAACCCCAGATGACCATCGAGCGGGAACACATTAAATATATCGCCGGAAACCCAGGCCGAAGGCAGAAACAGCCAGTCAGCAAAATAGTGTTCATAACGCAGTTGATGCGCAGGTAATACCGAACGCTGCAACCGCGCGGCCACCTGTAAATCCTGCTCTATCTGGTTTAACGCCTCGCTTAAGCGTGTATTGTGCGCGGCAAGGCTTGCTTCCAGCGCCAGAATGCGCGTCCCGGCATGTAAGCGCGCTCGCAGCTCGCTCTGGTTGACCGGTTTACTGAGAAAATCATCCGCGCCCGCGTCAAACCCTTCGGTAATGTCATCCGCGCTCTCGCGCGCCGTCAGCAAAATAAGATATACATAGTGACCATACTCAATGTTTCGAATGGCGCGGCACAGCGCCAGCCCATCCATCACCGGCATCTCCCAGTCGCTGATCACCATGCTGACGGGCGTTTGCGCCAGCATGCCGAGCGCCTCTTCGCCGTTCTCCGCTTCACTCACCTGATACCCCCACTGCGAAAGCAGGTTAACCAGTAAACGGCGATAGACCTGCGAATCATCCACGATCAATACGCGTTTTTGCTCCGTCATCATGGCTCCTAAAGCGGTAACAACCAGATAAGGCTCACCGTGCCTTCCCGGAACCGCGCATTGCCGTTTTTATGGCCGGGGAAGCGCGTTCCGGCATAGTTGCTGTACTGAACAGAGAACGATCCTGGCGCGTAGGTGGCATAGCCAAAACTGTAGCTGTAGTCGCCATTCCATGGCTGCTGCTGGCTGCTGTCAGGAAACCAGAATGCGGTGGCACGCACAAAAAAGTGCTGCTTAAAGGTGTAGCCGCAGCCGCCGAGCATAACGTTCTTATTTGCTTTTACGCTGTCGCTTTGCGCGTCGTAGTAGCGCGGCACCCAGCTATAACCGAGCTGGCAGGTCAGCGCATCGCCTTTATTAATTAAAAGCTTATTTTCAATGGGCTTTGGCAACGAGAACTTATACGCCAGCGTAAACGCCCCCTGCTCAAAATAGGTGTGCCGTTTACTGCCGGTCGTCCAGAAATGGTTATCGCCGTAGTTACTGTAAACCAGGCTAGCGGTGTTGGGGTGCCAGTCGTCATAGCCGAAGCTGTAGCGAAAATCCGTGGTATAGCGGCTGGTATCCCTCACCGGAAGACGGGTAATCACGTTCGCGAACCAGAAACTGTAGGGGGAATATTGCAGGCTCAGGTTGAGTGTCTGGTTAATTTTGTTTTTTTGCGACGCCGATTCCGAGTTGTTAGGTATCGTTATCCACTGTTGTTTCAACCCTGAGTTAAAGCTCAACGCAGCGGAAAATTTATCTTTATTACCGGCGAACAGACGCCCCCAGCGGCTGTTGATGACGCCCGCCGGGATCTGCTCAGCCGTGCGTTCCTGCTGACCGGCGTCAGAAGTGCGATCGACGGCATACGCTGGTGCAATAACACTGCACATTACAGCCACCAGCAATAATTTTTCCCGCATAACGTATTCCCTCAATTGGGTATCCAGCGTCCGGCGACGTTATATTTTGCCATCAGCCATAACGCACCCAGCGCGACCGCATGGATCAGCGTGTTGGTCAGCCATGCCTGGTGCCACAAATCGAAGGTGACAAACTGGCTGACCGCCAGCACCACATACACATGCAAAATGAAGGTATAAAGCGAGTGCTGTCCCAGCGGGATAAAAAACCAGCCCGTGGCGCGATAGAGCGGCGTCCAGCAGCGTGTCAGCACCAGATAAACGGTCACCATCAGGGCGATATCATTGAGAACGCGTACCGGGCCAAGACCGTTTTTTGCCGCCCAGGTATGGTAAAACGCATTAAAATCGGCGGGTGGAATCACCTGCAGTAACAAGGCCGGCGGGATAAAGGGATTGGTATGGTTTTGCGCCACAAATCCCAGCACAATCGCCACCCCCACCAGTGCCGCGACCACGGCTTTACCCGCGGGCGTTTGTGCCAGTGAAAGCAGTTCCTCTTTGTACCAGCCGCAACACATGCCGAGCACAAAGATCAGTTGCCAGGCCATGAGCGGAAAGGCGAATTCAAATTCGGAGACCGTGACGCGCATCGGCCACACTTGCCAACAGCAATACACCGCCAGCGAGAGCAACAATAGCCAAACCACTTTTCCTTTGTGCAGTAGCCCCAGAAATAATGGGCTTATTAACAGCAGGCAAATATATAATCCCAGAATCTGGGTTTGATGCGGACCAATTTGCAAATAGAGGATGATATTAAACCAGGTCTCACGAATTTGCGGGCTGGTCGGAAATAATGACCAATGCGTACCTGAATAACGATCCGTGAAATGGGTAACTTCAAAGGTATTTATAAAATGCAGATGCGAGAGTAAGAGAATAGAAACTATGATGATGATATTAACCTGATATATTTTCCACGCACGTCGCCATAACCCCCAGGAAATCGTTAATAACACGGCTTTTTGCAGACGCAGGCGATTGAGCATGCCGAGCATAAATCCGGAAAGAATCACAAACCCTTCCGCGCCGGTTGTCAGACCAAATCGCTCCCATGTAAAAATATTAAAAACCGACATCACTTCCGTATGTGCCACCACCATCATCACCAGCGCCACGCCGCGCATCATATCAATGCGGAGATCCCGACGGTCAGCTAATACATAACGCCACGTTGTTTTTTCACGGTTTTTCGCTATAGCGACAGGCGCAGACTGGCTTATTTCCATCTCGTAAACGTTGCCCTGAAATGAGGTTGCGAAGTTAATATTTACATAGCGTAGTACACTCTGACCGGCAAAATGAATCCGCTTCGCCAGATTATAAAATATATCCTTAAACAGAAATTCCAGTTAATCAGACGTTACTTAAAGGCAATTGTAGTCATTCTTGAAAGTTACCGATGGGCTTCTACAATGACTTTAAAAGAATTTCCCACAGGCTATTAAAAGCAACTCAGATTTATCTTCACGACGCATATTATTCATTTGCGAATGATTAACAGATCAGGATATCTGCGACTATGGGTTTTTATTTTTCCAGATTTGAAGCGCGTCGCCCGCCAGAACCCCTTTGCACTCCCGGATGGGTAAAAAAGGCATGGCAAATATTGGCGGTGGCAGCGCTGATTCTGGGGGCAAATTATATTCGCTGGCGCTGGATGGAATCGCTGAATATGGATGCGCTGTGGTACGCCATTCCCCTTGTGCTGGCAGAGACGCTGGCATGGATTGGTACCGCGTTATTTACCATTAACCTGTGGCAGGAAAAGGATGTACCGGCGCAAAACCCACCGGCAGATATCAACGATTGTCATGGCGCAGAAGAAACCGTTGATCCCCGGCCAATCAAGGTGGATCTGTTTATCGCCACCTATTCCGAAGATGTCGAACTGGTGCGGTTATCGATTCGCGACGCGCTTAACGTCACCTACCCCTGCCCACTTGATTACCGCATTCATGTGCTGGATGACGGGCGGCGCGCTGAGATGAAAGCCGTCTGCGATGAAGAAGGCGTTAACTACATCACCCGGCAGAATAATATTGGTTACAAAGCCGGAAATCTGCGCAACGGACTGGAGCAGACCGACGGCGACTTTATTGTGATTTGCGATGCCGATACCCGCGTCTTTCCCACCTTGCTCAGCCATACGCTGGGCTATTTTCGCGATCCGGACGTCGCCTGGGTGCAAACCCCCCAGTGGTTTTACGATCTGCCGGAAGGCGAACGGCTGCCGCGCTGGCTTGCTCGCCGGACAGGCAAAGCCGGGTATGCGCTCGGCTGGACGCTGGAAAAAGTGTGTGGCCCGGTCACCCTGGGTCGCGACCCGTTTTTTAACGATCCGCGCATGTTTTATGATGTCATTTTGCGCCGCCGCAACTGGGCAAACGCCGCGTTTTGTTGCGGCGCAGCGTCAATTCATCGCCGCGAAGCGGTGATGCAGGCGGCACTGCGCAGCTACGTGTGGAACGTCGACGCCGAAATCAATCGTCATACCCGCGATATTCGCGATCCGGCCATGCGTGCAGCGCTTCAGGAGGCGATGCGCCCGCATGTTATTTATGACACCGAACTGACGCCGTACAAATTCCACGTTTCGGAAGATATTTATACCTCCATTGTCCTGCATGGCGACGATGCACGTCGCTGGCGTTCGGTGATGCATCCACGCATCGAATCTAAGATGCTCTCGCCGCAGGATATGCTGACCTGGATGATCCAGCGCTTTAAATACGCCGCCGGTTCGCTGGATATCCTGTTTCATGACAACATATTTTCCCGCCGCCGCTTCAAGTTGTCGCTGCCTCAGACGCTGATGTACGCCACCACTTTCTGGTCCTATCTCGCCTGCATCTGGAATACCGTGTTCCTGATTTCGCCCATTATTTATCTGTTTACCGGCATCCCGCCCGTCTCCGCATGGTCCACCCCCTTTTATCTGCATTTCTTACCGTTTTTTATTGTTTCGGAGCTGGCGTTCATGTTTGGGACATGGGGCATTTCGGCATGGGATGGACGCGCGTCCTATCTCTCTTTTTTCTCGATGAATTTACGTGCGCTCGACACCGTTCTGCGCGGTGAGCAGATCAAATTCCATGTGACGCCAAAAGAGCGCCAGACCGGGCGTTTCCTCTACCTTGTCAAACCGCAAATCGCAATTGTTGTGCTGACGCTACTTGGCCTGTTGTGGGGCGGGATTCAGGTTGCGCGCGGCCAGGTTGATGATCCATCGGGGTACGTGATCAACATTTTCTGGGGGGCGGTCAACATCGCCGCCATGCTCCCGCTGATCCTTGCGGCAATGTGGACGCCGCCCGATGAGGAGCCGACGCCATGAGAATGCGCGATGCGCTGCTGAACGCCCGCAGTTATATCACCATCCTGCTCGGTTTCCTGTTGGGTTTTTCCATTGTTGTCTGGGTGGAACGCCAGATGCCAACCCGGGTGGAGAGCACCTCGGGCCTGACGCTGAGTAAAGCGTTTCCGCCGCTGCCCACCACGCGCGAATTAACCTTTAACGAAGCGATCTGGGCGCGGGTCGCCTGGCAATATTACGTCAATAATACCCAGCCAAACGGTCTTGCTAACGCCCGCGATGCCGAACCGTGGTTCAGCTTATGGAGCACCGGCAGCTATCTGTTCGCCACTATGGCCGCGCAGCGTCTGGACATCATCACCACGGCGGAATTTGACGAGCGCATCACGGCGGCGCTGTTCAGTCTCGGTCAGTTGCCCCTTAACCCGCAGGGGATCCCCGCCAGTTATTACCACGCCGATACGCTGAAAATTCTCGGTAAAGCGGAGGGTTCCGCGATTGGCATGGGGCGTTTACTGACGGCGTTGCAAACCCTGCTGTGGCACTACCCGCAGCACGCCGCGGAAATCCGCGATCTGTTTAATCAGTGGCAGACCGGCGCGCTGGTGGAGAGCGGTGAAACCACGCGTGCCTCGCTGCCCGTTCACCACTGGACGCTGGCAACGGATGAGCCGCGCAACAGCTTTGGTTACCGCATGTATGCCAGCCACACGCTGCGCCTGATAAACAACGAGGCAGGTTTAGCCGTCACCAATCCGCCGGAAGGCCAGGCGATGATCGATATCGACGGCATTATGGTTCCTGACGAAGGGCTACGCACGCCATGGGGACGCCAGCCATCGCTGGTTAGCCTGCCCTATCTGCTTACCGGGCTGGAGACCGGGTTCGACGCGCAAAGCGCAGAGATCGCCTGGCGCATCATGCAAATTCAGCAGCGTCGCCACAACCTGCAGGTACGCAAACCGCCGATCAGTACCGATTACGCCGAACCCGCGCCAGATTACGTTAACGACCTTCCGACCCGCCAGCCGGACAACCAGACCAGCATCAACGACGCCCCGCCGGAACAACGCGCTATCACGTCAACCCGCTCGGCATTTGCGTGGTATGCCCTGTTTCGTAATGCGTGGAGTGAAGCCCTGCGCGAGCAGGTATTGACGTTGCAGGTTCCCGGTAAAGGTTGGCAGCAAGGGTTTAATCTCAACAACCGCGTTCATAACGTCATCGATGCTGACACCAACGCCGTCGTGCTTGAAAGCCTTTCGTTTATCGCGCACGGACAGATGCTGTGCCTGAGCTGTATGAACACCACTGCCCGTACAACCCCAGCAGCAGGAGCAACACCATGAAGTTGACTTGTTTGACGCTTATTCGCCGGTGGGCAGGCATTGTGGCTCTCGGGCTGGTGATGACCAGCGCCCGGGCCGCGCCGGGGTTGCCCGCGTCCGACTATCCGGTGCGCAGCGGCGCGTTGACGGCGCAGGAGATGCAGATTGCGAAAAACGCCTGGCAATACTTTGTCGCCAACTATCAGCCTACAACCGGGCTGGTGAACGCGGTTAATAAATACCCCTCCACCACCATGTGGGACAGCGCCTCCTATCTGGCAGCGCTGACGGCGGCGCGTGAGCTGGGCATCATTGATAAAGCCGAGTTCGACCAGCGATTAATTAAATTCCTCGCCACCCTCAACACCATCCAGTTATTTCGCAATGAATTGCCCAACAAGGTCTACAACACCATCAACGCGCAGAAAGTGGACTACCTGAACAAACCCGGCGAGATTGGTTTCTCCGCGCTGGACATTGGTCGCATGCTGCTGTGGATGAAAATTATCAAAGAACGTTATCCGGAGTACGGCAACAGTATTGATAACGTCGTTCTGCGCTGGGATTTCAGCCATGTGGTCGATGGTTGCGGCACGCTGTATGGCGCGTATCTGGAGAACGGCCAGCCGAAATATGTTCAGGAAGGACGCCTGGGATATGAAGAGTACGCCTCGGCGGGTTATCAGCTTTGGGGTTTTAATACCTGCCAGGCCAGCCGCCCGCAACCGTACGATCTGGCGGAGATCTACTGCGTGCTGGTGCCATACGACTCGCGCGACTCGCGCCGAACCTTCCAGCATAACTACGTGGTGACCGAATCTTATCTGCTGTATGGCCTGGAGATGGGCTTTGATACCGCCGACGATCGCAGTAATACCAAAAACCACTATTCGCATCCGTGGATGAAAAACTTCGCTGACCGGGTGTATCAGGCGCAGGAGAACCGCTACACCATTACCGGCATGCTGACCGCCCGCTCCGAGCATCAACTGGATAAAGCGCCTTACTTTGTTTACGACACGGTATTCAGCGACGGTTTTAACTGGAACACCATTACCGACAAAGGCCAGTACGTGCCTGAAACCGCCGCCGTCTCGCTAAAAGCTGCGCTGGGCATGTGGGTGTTGTGGAATTCGCCCTATACCGATCGGCTGTTAAGCATCATCGAAAACGCCAACGAAGAGGGAAAAGGCTACTACGAAGGGCTCTATGAGAACGGCAGCGGGCCTATCAAAGAGTTCACCGCCAACAATAACGGCATCATGCTTGAAGCCCTGATGTTTAAAAAGAGTGGCAAACTGCTGCGCTTTAATAGCGATAATCCAAAAGATAAGAATTTCGCCCCTTCGTTGTGGGAGAAAAAACTGGTTGATCTGTTCGAGGAGAACAATACCCGGCGCAATCGCCCGTTCCTGAACCCGACGCCCGCCGTGAAAAACTGGTGTGAACAGACAGGCACCGCACTGCGCACGAAATCGAGCTGCCAGGCTTGCCAGTGCGCGTCCTGTAACGCGGACGAGCCGGTGAAATTACCCCCGGTGGCGGCGTCATGCTTAAAACAGTAAGCCGCAAACACCTTATTGCGCTGCTTTGTCTGCTGCTGGTGGCGCTGGCACTGTTTGCCCTAGTTAAAGACGGCGGCGCTGGCTGGCGCTGGCTGAGCAACGGCGGCTGGCATACCAGCGCCCGTGTTAGCGCCCTGAACCCGGAGGAACGCCAGTGGGCGCAAACTGCCTGGCGCTACTTCGAGAACAATACCCAGCCGCAAACCGGGCTGGTCAACGGCAGTGATAAACAGCCCCGCGCCACGCTCTGGCAGATGGGCGATACGCTGATTGCGTTGCTGGCGGCCAGAGAGCTGGGGCTGATCAAAGAGGATGAGTTCGATCGCCGGCTTTCGCAACTGCTCGGGACGCTGAATCGCCTGACGCTGACCGACACCCGGACACCGGGCCGCCTCTACTCGACACAGAACGCCACGCTGGTTGACTTTAGCGGTCAGGTGCAGAAAAACGGCTGGTCGGCGCGGGATATGGCGCGTCTGATGCTGGCTTTACGCCTCGTTAGCGAATGGGCACCGCAGTACCAGGAGTACCTGGATAAAATCGTTCTGCGCTGGAATTTTTGCCCGGTCATCGATCCTCGCGGCGAATTGTGGTCCTCCTCCATTGAGAATGGCAAACCGGTGATCCGTGAGGAGTTGCGGCTCGGCGAAAGTGAATATGCAGCCACCGCGTTTCGTTTATGGGGCTTTGCGCCGGTGCAGGCTTTCGCGCCACCCGCGCGCAATGTAATCATCTACCGCCGTGCGCTGGAGGTTGATGCCCGCGATCCGCGCACCACCTGGCAACCCTCGCTCATCTCCACGCTGCCCTACATGCTGCCAGGACTGGAATTTGGCTGGCAGCCGCCCGGCGTGGAGCGCACAACCCGCCAGGCGCTGCGCGAACGTGCCAGACAAGTGTGGCTGACGCAACAGACCCGCTGGGAAACAGAAAAAGTGCTGACTGCCAGAGCCGATTTCGCGCTCGGGCAGGCACCGTGGCACGTTGACGATACGGTATGGGGCAACGGCTACGCCTGGAACACGCTGGGCGCCGACGGGAAATACTATCCGCGCCTGGCGCAGGTCTCGACCAAAGCGGTGTTCCCCCTTTGGGTGCTGTGGGACGCTCCTTTTACCGATGCGCTGATGAACGTCACCCGCCGCATAAACGATCCACAACGCGGCTGGTTTGAAGGCCGGGTAGAAGCCACCGGCGACGTTAACCGCACCCTCACCCTCTCGACCAACGCCATTGTGCTGGAAAGCCTGTTTTATAAAGCGCACGGCGGCCCGCTTTTCCGCAACGGATTAATCGATAACGGCAGCTATTTCAACCTGCAGGCGACAGATGTTTTCAGCGCGCCGGGACTCTGCTTACCCGGCGAACGCCGGGTGGAGACAAAAAAATGAAATTTTACCGCGATCTTTTTGAGGCCAGTCTGAGCCGCGTTTTCCCGCGGGATGATAAAAAGCCTTTTTTCAACGCTTTTTATGAAGCCTTCGTTCGCATGTCGCCTGAAACCGAACGTCACTTTTTGCTCGGCAATGCCGAGCAAGGCCGCCAGCTGATATTTAAGAGTTTCTTTGCCATGCTGGCGGTCGATGGCTCACTTTTTGTGCCCGATTTTCTCGAAAGGCTGGCCCGTGACCAGAGCGCCAGCGGCCTGCATCTGCCTCCCCGCTTTTTTGCTCTCTGGCGGCAAGCCATGCTTGATACAGTGCGCCAGCGTGATCCCTTATGCGACGAAGAGATCCTCACCGCCTGGGCCATGGCGATAGCACCAGGGCTTGAATATCTGCGCCGCCAGGCAGAACTGCATTACCAGGCCGGGGGGCAATCATGACCGCCGCATCGCGCTTCGACCTCAATGCGCTGCCGATTGCGGTAATGCTGTATGACGCCCAGGAACAACTGGTAGCGTGGAATGACAAAATCGCGCAATTTTACCCGGCGCTGGCATCCCGGTTACACCCAGGCGTAACGCTGGAAACGCTTGCCAGCCAGTTTATTGATACTGCGTACAATACCGATCCCGCCCGACGGCAGGCGCTGAAAGAGTCGGTGATGCGCAACTGCCGGCTGGAAAGCCACTACGAAGTGCGTAATCACGGTGAGCGACGTCTGTTTGTCCAACACCAGCGTTTACCTGATGGCGGCATCATCAGCCTGCACACGGATATCTCTCACCTCGATGTGGCGCAGCGCTCGCGTCAGGATCTGCACGCCGATTTTTTGCTGGCGGCGGAGTCTATTCACATCGGCATCTGGGACTGGCAAGTGTCGCCAGACATCCTTCAACTCAGCGACACGCTGTTAAACCTGATGGGTCAACCGCGCGATAGCTGGCACCATAAGGTCAGCTCTCTGTTGGGGCTGGTACATCCGGCGGATCGCTTTCACCTGATAAGGACAGTGCTGCGTTCACGCGCGCATCATTTTCCAGTGTTTGAATGCGAAATTCGCATTCGCTACAAGCAGGATCAGTGGCGCTGGATGCTGCTGTCCGGCCAGGTTACTACCCTCAGTCTCAGCGGCGCGATGGAGCGGGTGATCGGCACCCTGCAGGATATCGACCGCCGCAAAGAAGCCGAATTGATCGCCATTGAAGCGGCCCATGTCGCCAGACAGGCGAATGAAGCCAAAAGTGCGTTTCTCGCCAATATGAGTCATGAGATCCGCACGCCAATGAACGGCATACTCGGTATGACGCAACTGTGCCTTGAAACCCCGCTTAGTGACGAGCAGCGCGAATACCTGACGCTGGTGATGAGTTCGGCGCAATCGCTGTTGCACATCATCAATGACATTCTCGACTTCTCTAAAATCGAAGCCGGGAAGATCCTGATTAACGATGAAGCGCTGGAGATACGTCCGTTTATCCAGTCGTTAATTCGCCCACATATGCCTGCCGCCAGCGAAAAAGGCGTGGAGTTGCTGGTTGATATTGACCCGCAGTTGCCGGCAGTCGTTCGCGTCGATAGCATCCGTCTGCGCCAGATCCTGACCAACCTCATCAGCAATGCGCTGAAATTTACCCACCAGGGCGAAGTGCTACTCGGTATTGAACCCGCCGCAAGCGGTACGCAGTGGCGATTTCGGGTGCGCGATAGCGGCATCGGCATTCCGCCCGACAAACAACAACTGATTTTTGAAGCGTTCAGCCAGGCGGACAGCTCCACCACACGCCGCTATGGCGGCACCGGGCTGGGGCTGACAATCTCCTCACGGCTGGTGGCAATGATGGGGGGAAATTTAACGGTGATCAGTACGCCCGGCATCGGCAGCGAATTCGCCTTTACGTTGCCGCTTGAAAGCCAGCCCATTGCAGAGATGACTGCCACAAAGGCGCAACAATTTCACGGTGAGCGGGTGCTGGTCGTTGACGATAACGCCACCAACTTGCGCTTACTGGAAGCAAAACTGACCGCAATGGGGCTGACGCCGGTTTGTATCAGTAAACCGCTGGACGCACTGGCGCTGGCGGCGCAGATGCCGCCATTTCCGTTGATCCTGCTGGATGCGCAAATGCCGGATATGGACGGCATTTCACTGGCGCTGGAACTCTCCGTTCTGCCGGAAGCCAGTTACAGCCGCATTATTATGCTCAGCTCCATGAACCGTCATTTCGACAGAAACATGCTCAAGCGCATTGGCATTGCGCACTATCTGCATAAACCGGTCGATCACAGCGAACTGCAACAGGCCATTGCCTCCTTGTTACTGCCGGTCATCGATCCGGCGCCCGCTGCCAACCCGGCTGCAGTGACAGCCGTTGCGCCGCAGACACCGCAGCAGAGCCTGCATGTGTTGCTGGCAGAAGATAACCTGGTAAACCAAAAACTGGCCTACCGGCTACTGGAGCAGCTTGGACACCGCTGTGAAATCGTTGGCGACGGCAGAGCCGCGCTCGACCGCTGGCAGGAAAGTCGCTGGGATGTGATCCTCATGGACCTGCAAATGCCGGGTATGGACGGTGAAACCGCTATTCGTCTGCTGCGTGAAGAAGAGCAACAACGCGGCCTGGCGCCACAGCGCGTTATCGCCATGACTGCCCATGCCATGCAGGGTGACAAAGCGCGCTGTTTCGAATTGGGTTTCGATGGCTATATCGCCAAACCCGTGACGCGCGAGGCGCTGAACGCGGAACTGACCCGTGTGGCGGGCACCATCCCACAGCCCGCCGCAGCGGTAACTCCGCAAGGTCTACCCAACGAAAGCACACTGCTTGAGCAACTGGGTGGCGATCGGGCATTGCTCGACGAACTGATGACCATTTTCAGCGAAGGCGTGGTTACGGTCAGCGCCACCCTTGAACAGGCGGTACAAACCGGCGATCGCGAGAGCGTGCGCCGCAGCGCCCATAAGTTGCGTGGTGAAGCCATTGCGCTTGATTTTCAAAGCCTGAGTCAGGTTCTTCAGCAGCTGGAAAGCCAGTCGCAAAGCCTAAGCGACGCGGAGCTGGCGCGCCTGCTGGAGCCACTGCGACATGAGCGCCAGCGCGCGCTCAACTGGTTGCAAACGCGGGAGTCGTCATCATGAAACGTTACACCGTCACGATTTTATTATTTTTGTCAATCTTCACCCACGCGCATCCGACGCCGGTGAGCTGGTCGCTGGCGGGTCAATGGCGCGTGCATGATGCCAATCAGGCTGGATTTGACGGCGTTCGCGCGCCTGTCGGCGACTGGCGAAGATTAGCGGTTCCGGCCAACTGGTACAGCGCCGGATACGATCACCAGGGCGCAATGTGGTACCGGCACGATTTCACCCTGCCCACCCTTGCGCCGGATACGCTGGCGACACTGGTGTTTGACGGAGTGGATTACTATGCCGATGTCTCGCTCAACGGCCAGCACCTGGCGCGCCATGAAGGATACTTCCAGCGTTTTGCCGTTGATATTACCGACACGGTACGTCGCCATAATCGCCTGGCGGTGCGCGTCGACAGCCCGTATGAAGATCCAAAAACGCTCTGGCCGCTGCACAAAGCACTGATCAAAGGCGTACTGAATCAGCACGATACCCGCCCCGGTGGTGCCTGGTCGCCGCGCGGCCAGGATGCCAATTCCGGCGGTATCTGGTCGCCGGTGCGTCTGCACCTGAGCCGGGGCGCGGTGATCGACGAAATTATTCTGCGCCCGGACTGGCAAAACGGTCTGGCGAACCCTGCCTTATGCGCTGAGATCCGCTACCGGGCGCGAAAAAGCGGGCCAGCGACGCTGAAGCTGCTTGCCGAACCGGCGAATTTCAGCGGCCGCGCATTCCGCCTTGAACAGGCTGTTACGCTCAATGCCACCGGCGGGGAAACGGCCACTATTACCGTCACGCTGCCGATGGCAGGTGCAAAACTCTGGTGGCCCGCAAGCCTCGGCAAACCGAATCTCTATCAGGTACGCGCGACCCTCGTTGACGAGCGTGGCGTGATGGATAGCGCCAGAAGCCGAACCGGGCTGCGTAAAGTGGAAGAACAAACGGATAACCGCGGCTGGCTCATCAATGAAAAGCGGCTGTTTATCAAAGGCACCAACTACATTGGCTCGCCGTGGCTCAGCACCATGAACGCAGAGAAATACCGTCGTGACCTGCGCATGGTGCTGGCGATGAACGCCAACGCTATTCGCGTGCATGGTCACGTTGCCAACCGCCCGCTTTACCAGGTGGCCGACGAACTGGGTGTGATGCTCTGGCAGGATGTGCCGTTGCAATGGGGATATGACGACAGCGCAGCGTTTGCCGATAATGCCGCGCGACAAACCCGTGAGATGGTCGAACAGTTTGGTAACTCGCCGGCCATTATCGTCTGGGGCGGACATAACGAACCGCCATGGAACTCGCCCTGGATGGAGAAGCGCTTTCCTGACTGGCATAAAGATCTGAACCAGACGCTGACGGCGCGCGTGGCGGATACGCTGGCCGAAGATAATTCGCGGATCGTACATCGTTTTTCCGCCGTCGAAGAGCACTACTGGCAGGGCTGGTATTTTGGCGTGATGCGCGATCTGCTCGCTCCGGCGAAAACCGGCATTATCACCGAATTTGGCGCTCAGGCGCTGCCGCGTCTCGCCACGCTGAAAACCATTATTCCCGCCTCTTTACTGTGGCCAGCCACCACGGCGGCGGACGATCCCGGTTGGGTGGAGTGGAAATACCATAACTTCCAGCCGTTTCAGACCTTCAAGTTTGCCAACATCCCGCGTGGCGAGAACCTGCAAGCGTTTATTGACAATACCCAGCAGTATCAGGCGCAGCTTGTGGCGATGGCGGCAGAGAGCTATCGACGTCAGCGCTATCAGCCGGTCACCGCTCTGTTCCAGTTTATGTTTGTTGAAACCTGGCCGTCGATAAACTGGGGCGTGGTGGATTATTTACGCCATCCGAAAGCCGGGTATTTCGCGTTACAAAAAGCCTATCAACCGTTGTTGCCCTCCATTGAACCCGTCAGCGCGCAGTGGCAGCGCGGAAAACCCGCCACGCTACGTCTGTGGGCGGTAAATGATACCTATACGTCCTGCAACGATTGCACGCTGAAATGGCAAGTGACGCAGGATGATCGCCCGCTTACGGCGGCACATGCACGGCAGACGCTGAATGTCGATAGCGTGGTGCAAATCGCCGATCTGACGGTCACGCCTGACAGCACCGGGGTACTGAAGGTGACCTATCAAATCTTCGATGCACAGGGAAAAACAGTGGCGGAAAATGACTGGCAAACCGAGGTAATCGAGGCGGCAAACTGACCCAGCAGAATGCGCCAGGCAAGCATGTCGCCTGGCGCATTGCTGATTACGGGCGACGGAACAGCACGATACTGCGTCCTTCGAGTTCGAAATCCTTCTCTTTGGTGATAACAATCCCGCTTTTCGCGCTATCGGCGGTGGTCAGCTCCAGCACCCAGCCGCCTTCGCCGAACTGCGGAATGCGAAACGGCACCGTGCCTTCGAACGGGTTAAACAGCATCAGCACGTCATGCCAGATCCCCTCTTCTTCCTGCAAATCCGGGCGTCCGATATAAACGCCGAGCGTCGTACCTTCATCCCACTGTTCCGGTAACTGCTCGCCGCCACCGGCGTTGTACCAGCGGATCTCCATACCATCGCGCCAGTTTTCTCGCCGCAGGATCGGCTGCGAAGCCCGGAGCGCAATGACATGACGGGTAAATTCCCGCAGCGCTTCACCGTTGCCGCTGTGCGGCGCGTCCCAGTCGATCCACGAGATTTCGCTGTCCTGGCAGTAGCCATTATTGTTGCCCTGCTGGGTGCGGCCAAACTCGTCCCCGGCCAGCAACATTGGCGTGCCGTGGGAGAAGAACAGCGTAGCGAGGAAGTTGCGTTTTTGCCGTTCGCGCACGGTGTTGATGCCTTCGTCGTCGGTCACCCCTTCCGCGCCGTAGTTGTAGGAGCGGTTGTCATTGTGACCATCGTTATTGTCTTCGCCGTTGGCTTCATTATGTTTTTCGTTGTACGACACTAAGTCGTTCAGCGTAAAACCGTCGTGGGCAGTAATAAAATTCACGCTTGCCCACGGGCGACGCCCGCGCTGATCGTACAGATCGCCGGAGCCCAGCAAGCGGGCGGCAAAATCCGTCGAGACGTTATCGCCCTTCCAGTATTCACGCAGCGTGTCGCGGTATTTATCGTTCCACTCCGCCCAGCCTGGCGGGAATCCACCCACCTGATAACCGCCGGGGCCGATGTCCCACGGTTCGCCAACCAGTTTCAGCCGGGATAACAGCGGATCCTGCGTCATGGCATCGAAAAAGCCGCCGCGCTGGTCAAACCCTTCCGGCTCGCGTCCGAGAATAGTGCCCAGATCGAAGCGAAAACCGTCGATATGCATCGATTCTGCCCAGTAACGCAGCGAATCCATCACCATCTGCAACACGCGCGGATGTGACGTGTTCACCGTGTTGCCGGTGCCGGTATCATTGATGTAGTAACGGTGCTGATCCGGCAACGTGCGGTAATAAGAGAAGTTGTCGATACCTTTAAACGACAGGGTTGGTCCCAGTTCGTTGCCTTCTGCCGTGTGGTTATAAACCACATCGAGGATCACTTCGATACCGGCATCGTGAAACGCCCGCACCATATCGCGAAAGCCCTGAATGCCGCGTGGCCCGTAATAACGCGACGCCGGGGCGAAGAAACCGAGCGTGTTATAGCCCCAGAAGTTGCGCAGTCCTTTATCAAGCAAATGCTGGTCATCCGGGAACCAGTGAACCGGCAGCAGTTCGACAGAGGTAATGCCGAGGCTTTTGATGTACTCCACCGAGGCTTTATGCCCCATCCCCTCGAACGTGCCGCGCAGCTCCGGCGGCAGCGCCGGATTAAGCTGGGTGAAGCCTTTGACATGGGTTTCGTAGAAAACCGTACGCGGCCAGGGAATATTCGGCCTGGCGCCGTCCTGCCAGTCGAACGCATGGGGATCGATAACCCGGCATTTGGGCGTAAACGGCGCGCTATCCTGGGTATCAAAGGTCAGATCTTTATCTTCATGGCCTAAATCGTAAGCGTAATGGGCCGCGTTCCACTCGATATCACCGGCCAGTTCGCGGGCATAAGGATCAATCAATAATTTATTCGGGTTGAACCGGTGGCCGTTTTCCGGCTCAAACGGGCCATGCACCCGGTAGCCGTACAGCGCGCCAGGTTGCAGGCCTGGCACATAACCGTGCCAGATCTCGTGCGTGTTTTCCGGCAGATCAAACCGGGCGATCTCCTGCTTGCCATCGGGGGCGTATAAACAGAGCTCCACACGATGCGCATGCGCTGAAAAAAGGGCAAAGTTAACGCCCTCACCGTCGTAATTCGCACCGAGTTGCTGGCCGTGCCCCGCCGTAATATAAAACTGTTTTCCGTCAGACATTGCTTCCCCTTGATCGCCTGTAAAGTCTCACCAGACATAACGATTGATGAACCGCACCCTTTTCTTCGATCACGCACTGACCAGTACCGCAAAGGTGAAACCGCCTATCGATCGCAGGTTCACTTTGTCGGTGAGAAAAACCTCCTCTGAGCTGAGTATGTCCCGGTAACGCCGATTCGCCAGTTCCGGCGGTAAAGCAATATTGGCGCCCGCCAGGCTGCCGTCGATGGCATCGAACAGCAGACGCGGGGCGAGCACAATTAACGCATCCTGATTTTCCACGCGCGCATAGGCGATCAGGTGCTCAGCCTCTTCGCCCGCAACGGTCAACGGCAGATAAGCTCCCCGGCGGAACAGCGATGGCATCTGCTGGCGTAAATGCAGCAGCCGGTAGATGAAAAACTGCTTTAATTGCCCGCTCGACCAGCTCTCCTGGGAATGCGGATCGGTCTGCTCTTCGTCTACCAGCAAGCGCTCCAGCTCGGCGTAATCCGGCTCCAGCCGGTTATCCGGGTCGACCAGACTGAAATTGAGCGCTTCGCTGCCCTGATAAATATCCGGCACGCCGGGAGCCGTCAGTTTGATCACCGTTTGCGTCAGGCTATTGACCAGTCCTGCGCGGATAAAGGGCTGTAGCGAGGCGGTAAAATCATTTAAAAACTCGCGATTATCCGGTGACAACAAATGCCGCACGTAATCGAGCACCGCCTGTTCATAGGCATCGTTAGTTTCGATCCAGTCGGTGCGCTGTTTCGCTTCGCGCAGCGCTTTTTCGACAAACGCCACAAACCGCTCTTCCAGCGCGCGCAAACCGTCCACGTCATCGGCTTGTAAGTTGACCGGCCAGACACCCGCCAGCGCCTGGTAAATCATCCACGCCACCATCGGTCGCGGCGCGTGTCCATCGTCCAGCAGTTGTACTTTGCTATGGTTCATCTGTCGCCAGCGTGCCACGCAATCGGCCCAGCGCTCGGGCGCCTCCGTCAGGGTATAGAGCCGCGCCCGGGCGTCTTCCCCGCGTTTGGTGTCATGGGTTGAGGTGCCGGAAAGCGCATCCGGCTGGCGCTCAAGCCGGGTTTGCATCTCCGCGTGGAAACGATCGAGCGAAAAGGTGCGCGGTAGCGGTTCCGCGCCGACTTCGTTAAGCGCCAGATCGACATGCTGGCGGAAAAAGAGCGTATCTTCGACGGATTTCGCCATCAGCGGCCCGGTGAGCTGCTGAAAACGCGTGCGAAAACGGGCCGCCGCACCGAGCGCGCTTTTCGCCACATCGCCCATTAAAATACGGCGCACAAAATCGAGCGCGGCCGCGTCCGGCGCATACGGGCTGCGCTGAACGCTCTCGACCACCTTGTGCAGCAGCGCGGCGTCAGCCGCCGGTAGCCCATCTTCCGTGCCATAGGTGCGATAAACCGGGAAGGCGATCAGCAGTTCGCGCAGCGCCTGGCGCACCGCGTCCTCCTGCGGCACCGGGATTTCCGCGTGACCAATAGTGAGCGCCAGCGACACCAGCACGCTAAATTCGCCGTTAAAATTACGATCGACCATCAGCAGCTTGGCGTCGCGCAGCTCTTCATGCATATTCACGCGCCGCCCGGCAACGCTGTCATAGGCTTTGCGCAGATTACTGAGCTTTGCGTCATCGACCAGCACATCCGACAGCGCGGCGATAAATTCATACCCGGTGGTACCGGAAACCGGCCAGTCCGCCGGGAGATGCTCGCCTTTGCCGAGGATCTTCTCAACCGTGAGGTAACACTCAGGCCCTACCTTCTGGCGTAAGCGCATCAGATAACCCTGCGGATCGGCCAGCCCGTCGACGTGATCGATTCGCAAACCATTCACCGCGCCGCTGTGCACCAGTTCAAGGATCAGCCGGTGCGCATCATCAAATACCGCTTCATCTTCCACGCGCACGCCAACCAGGCCGGTGATTTCAAAAAAGCGCCGGTACGAAAGGTCATTCGCCGCATCGCGCCAGCTCATTAACCGCCAGGGCTGCTGCGCATGAATGTCAGCGATTAGCGCGTGATCGGTCTCGCCGATAAGTGCCTGCTCCCGCCCTTGCCAGCTCTCTGCCACCAGCGGATAAACGTTGTCGTAATAGACCAGCGCCGGTTCACCGGTCAGCGGATCGGCTTTGATCGCCAGCTCGCCGTTTGCAAGCACGGTATCAAAATCATCGCCGAGAAACGGCAGCGTCAGTCGCCGCGACCAGTCGATGTCGAAATGGTGGGCATACGGGCTTTTCTCGCCTTTGGCTATCACATCGCGCCACCAGGCGTTTTCCAGTGAGGCGGCCATATGGTTTGGCACAATATCGAGAATCAGCCCCAGCCCGGCGTTTTTTAACGCGCTCACCAGCCGATCAAACCCGTCGCGCCCGCCAAGCGTCGGGTCTATCTCATTGGCGTTGGTCACGTCATAACCGTGGGTAGAACCGCTGGCGGCGGTGAAAATGGGCGAGGCATAAAGGTGGCTGATGCCCAGATGTTTAAGATACGGAACCAGCGCCGCGGCGCGATCAAACGTCATTCCGTTACGAAACTGCAAGCGGTAAGTCGCGGTTGGCGTATTCACATTCCCTCTCCCAAAGCCAGACGAACAATGAACGCATTCGGCGGCAAGTCATCTTGTCCGCGCGGCCAGGCCGCCAGCGTTTTGCCGGGAAGATCCGGCAACGGTTGCGTCGCCTCGCCAATATTGAGCGCCAGCGATAATGTCCCTTGCGGGAAACGCCAGCGGACCGCGACAAACCCTGGCGCGGTGGCGATCACTTCCCCATTTTGCCGCTGCGCATTTGTCAGCAGCGGCACCACATATTTCTGGCGCAGCGTCAGCCAGTCGCGGGTTTGCGTCAGCCAGCGCTGGCCGCTCTCCTGCTGCGTTTTTGCCCAGTCCAGTTGTGATCGGGTAAAAGTGTCGGGTGCGTTAGGATCGGGAACCGCTTCCCCTTCATGTCCGGCATGGCCCTGGAACTCCCGCGCCCGCCCTTCACGCACGGCGCGCGCCAGATCGCCGTGAAAATCGGTAAAGAACAGGAAAGGATTGGTTTCGCCATACTCTTCGCCCATAAACAGCAGCGGAATATGCGGGGAAAACAGCAGCGCGCCGAGCAGCACGCGCGTTCTCTCCTCGCCCGCCAGCGTAATAAGCCGCTCGCCCTGCGCACGGTTGCCGGTCTGATCGTGGTTCTGGATAAAATCGACAAACGCTACCGGCGGCTGGTTGCGGCTTTTCACTCCGCGCGGTTCACCGGTTGACGGGGCAACTTCCCCCTGAAAAGCGAACCCTTCAGTTAACGCGCGCGCCAGCCACACTTCGGGCTTATCCGCAAAATCCTGGTAATAGGCATGGGTTTCACCAGTGGCAAACACATGCGCGGCATTGTGCAGATCGTCGTTCCACTCGGCGGTAAACAGCGACGCCCGCCCATCCGGATCGCGCGGATGCAGCGCAATAATGTTGCGGCAATCTTCGGTGGTCAGATGCACCGGCCTGTCGGTGATCTCCTCGCGAATACGGCGGGCAATCTCCACCAGCACCGGCGGTTCGGCGCTGTCTTCAATCTGATCGATGGCATCAAATCGCAGCCCGTCCAGGTTGTATTCGTTGAGCCAGTAGAGCGGTGCTTCAACGATGTAACGCCGCACCGCGTCAACGTCATACGCGATGCCCGGCCCCCACGGCGTCTGGCGTTCGGCGTGGAAAAAATCCGACGACAGCGCGGGTAAGTAGTTACCTTCCGGGCCAAAGTGGTTGAGCACAATATCCAGCACCACTGAAAGGCCGTAGCCGTGAGCGGCGTCGATAAAGGCTTTAAAATCATCCGGCGTGCCATACGCCGAGTGCGGCGCATAGAGCAGCACGCCGTCATAGCCCCAGCCGCGATTGCCGCCAAAGTGGGAGACGGGCATCACTTCTATCATGGTGATGCCGAGTTGCGCGAGGTACGGCAGTTTTTCCATTGCCGCGCGAAAAGTGCCCCGCGGGGTAAATGTCCCAATATGCAGTTCATAGACCACGGATTCTTGCCACGGGCGACCCTGCCACTGCGGGTGTTGCCAGACGTAATGATCCGGGTCGACAACCAGCGAAGGGCCGTTAACGTCGGCGGCCTGCGCGCGCGAGGCGGGATCGGGAACCGCCATACCGTTGCTCAGGAGATACTGGTACGCCGTGCCAGCGGCGATATTATCGACGGTCAGTTCAAACCAGCCGTCATCAAGGCGTTGCATTGGCAATTCGCCAGCCGGTAAACGCAGTGAAACCTGCTGCTGCCCGGTGGCCCATAAGCGAAAACGCACGCGACCATTCGCGAGGTATTCGGCTCCCCAACTTTTACAAAACGATTTCGACGCCATGCAATTACCTCTCCACGATGTCACGAAGAACAATCATAGTCGATAAACTGCAAAGCCATTGGCGGGCCGCCCGGTGATGCACGCGCATACCGGGCGGTGAGTTGCGTTACTGCTGTTGTTTTTCTTCTGCGGCTTCGACTTCGCGATACCAGCGCGGATGGTGCTTCTTCGCCCAGCGGCGGCTCACTTTGCCTTCAATCATGCCTTTGATCGACCCTTTCACCCAGAACGCCATATACATGTGCACCAGGATGGCGAGCATCAGGATAATGGCGGAAGTGGCATGCGCCAGCAAACACCAGCGAATCAGCCAGATAGGGAAAAAGTGAGCAAAGTACGGACGCCAGATCACCACGCCCGTCGCCAGCAGCAGCGAAATCATGCTCATGATGGTCCAGAACATCATTTTCTGTCCGGCGTTATATTTGCCGACATCCGCAACCTTGTGCTCATTGCCTTTCAGCACTTCGACAATGTTTTTCAGCCACGGCAGATCTTTCTTGTCCGGGATGTTGTGGTGCACAAAACGCCCGAACATGAACATCAGGATCAGAAAGATCAGTACGCCAAAAAACGGGTGCAAAATTCTCCCCATCTGCGGCGTGCCGAAAGTTTGCGTCAGCCAGTGTAGCGTCGGGAAAAAGAGCGCGATACCGGATAACGCCACCAGAAAGAAGCAGATAACTACCGTCCAGTGGCACGCCCGGTCGATAAATTTGGTGCGCAGGATCATTTTGCTTTTATTCATGGTCGTGCTCCTCTTCATCGTCATCCGTCTCTTTGTTCGGGCCTACACCGATATAGTGGAACAGCAGACCGGCAAAGGTGGCGATAAACCCGGCGGCGGAGAGCGGCTTGAGAATGCCCTTCCACAGATTAACCGGCACATCGATTTTCGGTTCCGCCGGCAGGTTGTGATACAGCCCCGGCTGGTCGGCATGATGCAGGACATACATCACATGCGTACCGCCCACGCCCTGCGGGTTGTACACACCCGCACTGGCGTAACCGCGTTTTTGCAACTGCGCCACACGTTGTTCGCCAAGCTCCAGCATCTCGGCTTTAGTACCGAAATGGATCGCCCCGGTCGGACAGGTTTTCACGCAGGCAGGCTCCTGACCGACGCTAACGCGATCGACGCAGAGCGTGCATTTGTAGACCCGGTTATCGTCCGGGTTGAGACGCGGCACGTTGAACGGGCAACCGGCAATGCAGTAGCCGCAGCCAATACAGTGCTCCGACTGGAAATCGACAATCCCGTTGGCGTACTGAATGATCGCCCCCGCAGACGGGCAGGCTTTCAGACAGCCCGGCTCCGCGCAGTGCATACAGCCATCTTTGCGGATCAGCCACTCCAGTTTGCCGTTTTGTGTGGTCTCGCTAAAGCGCATCACCGTCCAGGATTTGGCGCTTAAATCGAGCGGGTTGTCATACACCCCGGCGCAATACCCCACTTCATCGCGGATATCGTTCCACTCGGAACAGGCCACCTGACAGCCTTTACAGCCGATACAGGTGGACACATCAATCAGCTTTGCCACTTCGGCACGGAAATCCCGTGCCTGCGGCGGCGGCGTAAAACCGTTGGTCGCTGAACGTTTAATAATGTCTTGTGATTGCATGGACATGGTTTCGCTTCCTTACGCCTTCTCAATATTGACCAAAAACGCCTTGTATTCCGGCGTCTGCGAGTTAGCGTCGCCAACAGACGGCGTCAGCGTGTTAGCAAGGAAGCCTTTGCGCGTGGCCCCTTCAAAACCCCAGTGGCACGGAATGCCGACGGTATCGATGCTGTGCCCGTCGATAGTCAGCGTCTGCAAGCGTTTGGTCACCACCGCTTTGGCTTTGATAAAACCGCGTTTCGACATCACCTTCACGTCGTCTCCGGCGAGAATGCCCTTCTCTTTGGCCAGCGCTTCGCCAATCTCCACAAACTGATCCGGCTGTGCGATAGCGTTAAGGCGGGCATGTTTCGTCCAGTGGCGGAACAGCTCGGTTATTGAGTAGGTGGTGGCGACATACGGGAAGGCATCCGCTTTGCCCATATTGGCGTTGTCGGCGGCAAAAATACGCGCCACCGGGCTGGAAACCACTTCCGGGTGCAGCGGGTTGGTGCCAATCGGCGATTCAATCGGCTCGTAGTGTTCCGGGAACGGGCCGTCGTTCATCTTGTCGATGGAGAACAGTCGCGCCACGCCTTCCGGGTTCATGATAAACGGCCCGACATTGCTGCCTGGTGCCGCCTGGCTGTAGTCGGCAACGTCCATGCCTGTCCAGCGCTGACCATCCCAGTGCAACAGCGCGCGCTTCGCATCCCACGGTTTACCCGCCGGATCGGCAGAGGCGCGGTTGTAAAGAATGCGGCGGTTCGCCGGCCATGACCACGCCCAGCCCGGCGTGCAGCCCAGCCCGTACGGATCGCTGTTATCACGGTTCGCCATCTGGTTACCGCGCTCCGTCCAGCTACCGCAATACACCCAGCAGAAGCTGCTGGTGGAGCCGTCATCGCGCAGTTGCGCAAAGCTGCTTAACTGCTCGCCTTTTCTGGCAATCAACGTGCCTTTGTCGTCATACAGATCGCGCAGCGCTTTGCCGTTGGCTTCGCGGGCGACTTCTTCCGGATGCGGATCGTACGGATCTTTATAATCCCAGGACATGTTCAGCAGCGGTTCCGGGTTGGCTCCGCCTTCGGCCTGATACAGCTCGCGCAGGCGCATAAACAGGCGGCCCAGGATTTTGGCGTCGTGCAACGCTTCTCCCGGCGGCTCGGCGGCAGCCCAGTGCCACTGTAACCAGCGCCCGGAGTTGGCGATGGAACCGTTCTCTTCAGCAAAGCAGGAGGATGGCAGACGGAATACTTCGGTCTGGATCTCCGCCGGGTTGACGTCATTCATTTCACCGTGGTTCTGCCAGAAGGTGGAGGATTCGGTCGCCAGCGGATCGATAACCACCATGTATTTCAGTTTCGCCAGCGCGCGTGATGACTTGTTCTTATCCGGGAAGGCCGCCAGCGGGTTGAACCCCTGCACGATATAACCGTTGATTTTGCCTTCGATCATCAGCTCGGCCTGGGTCATCACATCGTAGAGACGATCCCATTTCGGCAGCCAGTCATAACCCCAGTTGTTCTCCACCGTGGCGCGATCGCCCCAGAAGCTCTTCATCATGCTGATGAAAAACTTCGGCGTGTTCTGCCAGTAGTTCACTTCATTCACCCCCAGCGACGGCGGCGTGATCTGTGAAATATAGGTCTGGTAATCCGGCTGTTTTTCCGAGGGTAAGGGCATATAACCCGGCAGGTTGGTCGACAGCAAACCTAAGTCGGTATAACCCTGAATATTCGAGTGACCGCGCAGCGCGTTCACGCCGCCGCCCGCCATACCGATATTACCGAGCAGCAGTTGCAGCATCCCCGCCGCGCGAATGATCTGCGCCCCGGCCGAGTGGTGTGTCCAGCCCAGCGCATAAAGAATGGTAGCGGTGCGGTTCGGCACACTGGTGCTGCCGAGCACCGAGCAAACATGGGTGAAATCTTTCACCGTGGTGCCGCACAGGCGGCTGACCATTTCCGGCGTATAGCGCGCAACGTGCGCTTTGAGCAAGTTCCACACGCAGCGCGGATGGCTCAGCGTCTCGTCGCGCAGCGCATTGCCCCGGGCGTCGAGTTGGTAGAACCAGCTGGATTTGTCGTACTGGCGTTTTTGTGCGTCATAACCGCTGAACAGGCCGTCGTTAAAGGCGTAATCCTCGCGAATAATCAGGCTGGCATTGGTGTAGTGACGCACGTATTCATGCTGGATCTGGTCATGTTCAATCAGATAGCGGATCGCGCCAAGCAGGAACGCGGTATCGGAACCGGCGCGGATCGGCGCATAAAAATCGGCCACCGCCGCACTGCGGTTAAAACGCGGATCGACGACCATTACGGTGGCGTCATTTTTGGTTTGCGCTTCCACCACCCACTTAAAGCCGACCGGGTGCGCTTCAGCGGCATTACCGCCCATGATCAGCACCACGTTGGCGTTTTTGATGTCCACCCAGTTGTTGGTCATCGCGCCGCGACCAAAAGTCGGTGCCAGCGCGGAAACGGTCGGGCCGTGGCACAAACGCGCCTGACAGTCGATCGCCACCATGCCCAGCGCGCGGGTAAATTTGCCGTCAAGGATCCCGGTCTCATTACTGGCGGCGGAAGAACAGAGCATGCCGGTGGTAGTCCAGCGATTGACCGTTACGCCCTGCGCATTTTTTTCAATAAAGTTTTCATCGCGATCTTTTTTCATTAACCGCGCGATTTTATCAATTGCTTCATCCCAGCTAATTCGCTGCCATTTATCTGAACCCGGCGCGCGATATTGCGGATGTAATAAACGATTTTCGCTGTGAATATAGTCCAGAACGCCTGCGCCTTTTGGGCACAATGACCCCCGGCTCACCGGATGATCGGCGTCGCCTTCAATATGATAAATACTTTCACTGACGTTTTTCGCATTATCACCGAGGCTGTACATCAGCATGCCGCAGCCGACTGAACAATAGGTGCAGTTATTTCGCGTCTCTTTTGCTTTTAAGAGTTTATATTGACGGGTTTCCGCGTGAACGGAAAAAGAAGATAAAAATCCGAGAGATGCGACAGTGCTTCCTGCCAGACCGCCCGCGCAGATCCGAAAGAACTGCCTCCGGTTGAGCTCCATTTGTCCTCCAGCTTAAACTTAAGACATGAAAAGGGACGGAGATTATAAGGATATTCTCAACACTTAACCATTATCCATTTATGGTTATTTTTGCGGGTAATTTGGGGCAGATACTTATTTAACTAAAATTAGTGGCAGAGATTTTTCTCTCTGCCCTTTTTATTACTTCGTCGCGCTGAATATGGCTTTACCGATGCGGGCAATAGCGTCATTACTTTGCGCCATTGTCGCTTTTGTATCCGTTATATAAATAGATACAATACGAGGTGCGCCTTTTTTCGGCCAGACAATACTGATAATGGAACGCGAACCATATCCGCCCGCCCCGGTTTTATCGCCAATAACCCAGCCTTTTGGCAATGTGGAACGCAACAACGCATCAGCGACTTTATCCTCTTTCATCCACTGCACCAGTTGCGCACGCGAACGCGGCGTTAATACCTCGCCAAGCGTCAGCTTTTGCAGCGTGCGGCTGACAGCCAGCGGCGTGGTGGTATCACGTAAATCGCCCGGTATGGCGCTGTTCAGTTCGGGTTCCGCGCGATCGAGTCGCGTGACACTGTCACCTGAATCGGCAAAGAAACGTGTCACCGCAGCCGGACCGCCGAGCTTCTTCGCCAGCAGATTTGCCGCCGTGTTGTCACTTTCAGTGATTGCTGCGCTGCACAGCTGCTGCCAGCTCATCGATGAAGGCGCAATAAACTTGCTGGTTACCGGCGAATAGGCAACCAGCTCGCTTTGCGCAAACTGGGTGGTCTCATTTAACGCCAGTTCACCTTTGTCGACCTTGCTCAGCACCGCACCGCACAGCAGCGCTTTGTGGGTGCTGTTTAGCGGAAAACGCTCATCGCCCCGGTAGCTCACCGTCTCACCGCTGGCGGTATCCACCACCGCAATGCCGATGCGCGCGCCTAAGTGCTCTTCCTGCAGGCGGGCCACCGCCGTCAGCGTGGCGTTATCAATATTGGCGGCGCTGGCGGCAAAGGCGCTCAACAACAGTAAAGAACAGATTGATTTCACTGGGAAAAACATAGGTATAATCCTTGTTCAGACAGAGCAACATCACGAGTGGGCATCATGTATAACACCGCGTTAGTGTACAGAAGTTTCGGCGAACCGCAGACTGTTCTGCAAGCTGAAACCACCGCGCTGGCACCGCTTCCGGCAGGACAGGTTCGTGTCAAAATGCGCCTTGCGCCGGTGAACGCCTCGGATTTGATCCCGGTCACCGGCGCCTACAGCCACCGTATCACCCTGCCCGCTATCGCGGGTTATGAAGGCGTGGGCGTGGTAACAGAAACGTCCGGGTCAGACGCGCATCTGCTGGGCAAACGTGTGTTGCCGCTGCGCGGTCAGGGCACCTGGCAGCAGTATGTGGATTGCCCGGCGGAACTGGCTGTGCCGGTGCCGGATGATATTGACGATACGCTCGCCGCCCGCGCCTACATCAACCCGCTGGCCGCACAGATGATGCTGAAACATTACCCGGCTCACGGCCAACATGTGCTGGTCACTGCGGCGGGTTCTGACTGCGCCGGTTACCTTGCGCAGTGGGCGAGACTTCAGGGAGCGAAAAGCGTGACCGGCATTTATCGCTCCGCCATCCACGCCAGCCGCCTGGCGGCCTGCGGCGTGAAAGCGCTGGCCGATACGGACAGCGCAGCCATCAAACAGGCAGCGGGTAAAGCCGGCGTTATCTATGACGCCACCGGCGGCACACTGGCAGAAACGCTGCTGCAATCAATGCCGAAAACCGGGCAATTTATCAGCTACGGTTTGCTCTCCGGGCAGCCATTCAGCATTCGCCAGCGCTTACCTGCGGTCCACTGGTTCCATGTGCGTAACTATCTCGACGCAATGACGGCTGATGGCTGGCAGCAGGCGTTTTGCACACTCTGGGAGCGACTGCGCACAACGCCTGTGAGCGAGGTTATGCGGGTTGATTTTCAGCAGTGGCAGCAGGCTATCACGCTGTACCAGACGCCAGGCCGGATAGCCAAACCGCTGCTGTCGTTTTAATCCCTGTCGGCTGAATACGCCACATCGCGCTGGCGCTCAATTTCCGCTAATCGGGTGCGGAGCGAGGCCACCAGGTGCTCCCAGGCAAGGCTGCCCAGTGGCACCCGGAACGGCGGCGCGGGGGCGTCTGCCACCGCGATAATCGCATCCACCGTGCGCTGCGCATCGCCTTTTATGTCAAAACTGCCACTGGCGATTCCCCGGCGCACCTCGCCCGCAGGCGTATCGTCATAGACGGCGAGCGGCGTGGCGTGATCGAGCCCGGCACCGAAACCGGTTTGCGTTGGGCCGGGTTCGGCAATCACAATATCGACACCAAACGGTTTCACCTCCTGCGCCACCGATTCCAGAAAGCCTTCAATACCCCATTTGCTGGCGTGGTAAAGGCTGAAATTGGGGTACGCCACCTGGCCGCCTTCCGAAGAAACCTGCACAATTCGCCCGCCGCGCTGCGCACGCAGCCACGGCAACACGGCACGCACTAACTGAATGGAGCCGGTAAGATTGGTAGCGATCTGCCGGTCAATTTGCGCATCGCTCACCTCTTCCGCCGCGCCAAACAAGCCGTATCCGGCGTTGCTGACCACCCGTTCAATCACACCAAAAGCGGTAAATGCGGCGTCCACTTCACTGCGCAGTGCGGCGCTATCGGTCATATCAAAACAGCTGATGTGCAGCCGCGACGTATATTGCGCCTGTAACGCACTCAGCGCATCCGCGCGCCGTACGCAGGCCACCACGCGGTCGCCGCGTGCCAGCAACGTTTGCGTCATCAATAATCCCAGCCCGGACGAAGCGCCGGTAATCAGCCATGTCATCATAACTACCTCCACATGTTTTCCGGTGAGTGGATAGCGTAAGCAACCGGCGCTGCTATGATAAGACGCACCAATTGGCATGCAGCGGTGAAAAATATTCAACAATGAAAAATGTCAGTCTCGCAGATTTAAAAGCGTTCCTGCTTGTCGCACAGCACCGCAGCTTTCAACGAGCCGCCAATGAACTGGGGGTGTCGCGCTCCTCGCTGAGCCACGCCATGCGCGGGCTGGAAAGCCAGCTAGGCGTGCGCTTGTTACATCGCACCACCCGCAGTGTCTCGTTGACAGAAGAAGGTGCGGCGTTGTTGCAGCGTATTGATCCCCTGCTTAACCAGTTAGATACGGCGCTGGATGCCACCCGTTTTCGCCCGCAGGAGCTGCACGGCACGCTGCGCATTAACGCCAATGAAGGCGGCGCGCGCTGGCTGCTGGCGCACGTGGTTGACGGTTTTTTACAGGCGCACCCGCGGGTGGTGCTGGATATCGTGACCGAAGGACGGCTGGTAGATATCGTCGCCGACGGGTTTGATGCGGGCGTACGGCTGGCAGAAGCGGTACCGCTCGATATGATTGCGGTGCCCTTCGGCGGGCCGATCCGCTTTATCGCCATCGCCTCACCGCAGTATCTGAACAGCGCGGGAGTACCACAAAGCCCGGCGGATCTTTTGCAACATCGTTGTATCGCCCAGCGTTTGCCGAGCGGAAAACGTTATCGCTGGGAGTTTATGCAACATGGCAAGCCGCTGACGCTCAACGTGCCCGGCAATTTATGCCTTGATAACAGCGCGCTGATAGTCGAGGCGGTGGTAAAAGGCTTAGGCATTGCTTATGTCCCGGAACCCTATGCCCGCGAAGCCATCGACAGCGGGCTGGCGCAACAGGTGCTGTCGCCGTTCAGCCCGCCGATTGCAGGTTTATGCCTTTATTATTCCGGTCACCGGCAAATACCGGCGACGTTGAGCGCATTTATCGCCGCTATCCGCGAGGCCAACGAAGCCGCACTGTAACGATCAGCTGTCAAGTAACTGCCCGGTGTGCAGATCCAGCGGAAATCGCGCCCGCCGTCTGGCGGATCCCAGTCGCCGGAGCCTAATACCACACCGTCTGATGCAATCACTTATGCCGTTTCTACAGTGCGCCAGGTTAGGCTACGCTTTGACGGTGAAAACGGATAAAGCGGAGAGAGAGTGCTGATTGCCCAACTGAGCGATATTCATGCTGCACCGGATAATGACAACCTTCAGCGCCTGCAGCGCGCCATCGACTGGTTGCTTGAGCTCAAACCCGATCTGCTGGTGGTGAGCGGCGATTTAACCGATGACGGCTGGGGTGCGGGCTATCGCGCCATCGACAGCGCCTTACAGCGCCTGGCGTGCCGCTCGCTGATCCTGCCCGGCAATGCCGATGATAAAACCGTGATGTGTAAAAATCTGGCTGCTTTTGCTCACCGCGCTGCGCATGACGCGCTGCATTTTCATGAGTACATAAATAACGTGCCGGTGATTGGCGTGGATGTGACCGTAAGCGGTGAAAGCCGGGGCGATATCCGCCCGCATATGCACTGGCTGGAAGCGGCGCTGCGGGCGCAGCCGCAACCGGCAATGATCTTTTTGCACCAGCATCTTTTTCCGAGCGGCATTGCCCCGCTGGATAACGCCATGTGCGAGGGCGGCGAAGCGCTGGCACAACTGCTGGCGCGCTTACCGCACCCGCCGCTGGCGCTGTGCGCCGGCCACGTCCACCGCGCGATGTCCGCCACCTTTGCCGGTATCCCGGCGTATCTTTGCGGCTCCATCTGCCCGGCGAACCCGCTGATGATCAATGCTCAGCACATCCCGGCGGCAAGCGATCCGCCCGCGCTTCTCATACACGAACTGCGCGATGAAAGCCGGGTTAGCCATTTTGTCAGCCTGTAGCGGGCATCGCCCGTGCGCCGGTTTTCTCTGCATGGGCGATAACTTTCACGGTTCGCCTTCCCAGTAATCCACGTTCTCACCGCGAAAATTGAGCTGGCGAAAATCTTCGCGCCCGTGGCTGTGCGCTTTCGCCAGAAATTTATCCGCATCCGGGTATTCGCAGATTTCCGGGCTTTCCATAGTGCTAATCGAGAGATAGCGCAGCGGTTGATCTGAGGTATTAATAATCTGGTGCGGCCACGCTTTGCCTGGCGGAATGCAGATAACATCCCCTTCCTGGATGGGCCGCTCTTCATCGCCGATGCGCAACGTACCGTTGCCGTTCAGCACAATAAACATCTCTTCCTGCGCATGATGGAGATGAAACGGACAGGCGCGTTTGCCGGGCGGCACAATATCGACCGACGCGCCGAGTTTACTGGCGAGAGTGCCTTTGGTCAGCGAGCCGCCGAGCGATTCATACAGCGGCGGGCGCACGAAATTTTCCATTTCAATATGATTAAAATTGCGGATCACAAACGCGGGCGGGGTTTTGTCGTTCATAAACAGTTCCGGTAAAGGGTTCCTGTTCAGTATTGAAACGCCCCTTCGGCCTGTCAATCTGTTCTGCCAGCGTAGTGAGAATGATCGGGTCGCCATTCATAACGCCGCTGGCAGAAAGAGCTTATCCGCAATATCTTCTGCGGATGTATATCAGCCCGGTCGCTGCGCCGCCAGGCTTCATCGTCTTACTCTCCCGCCAGCCGCTGATACTGGGCAAAACGCTGCTTCGCATCCTGTTCAGTTTGTGCAAACAGCTGCTCAGCCAGTGAAGGTGAGATGCGCTCGAGCGAGGCATAGCGCACTTCGCCGAGCAGAAACTCGCGAAAATCCTCTTCCGGCTCGTCGGAGTCGAGAATAAACGGGTTTTTCCCTTTTGCCAGCAGTTGCGGGTTATGGCGCCATAAATGCCAGTATCCCGCGTCAACCGCCCGTTTCGCCTCACGCATACTGCATCCCATACCGGTTTTTAACCCGTGGTTGATGCACGCAGCATAGGCAATCACCAGCGACGGTCCCGGCCAGGCTTCCGCCTCGGCAATCGCCCGCAACGTCTGGGCTTTATCCGCGCCCATCGCCACCTGCGCGACATACACATTGCCGTAGTTAACCGCCATCATGCCGAGATCTTTTTTGCGCGTACGCTTGCCTTCAGCGGCAAATCTGGCGATGGCCGCCGCGGGTGTCGATTTCGACGACTGCCCGCCGGTATTGGAGTAAACCTCGGTATCAAACACCAGAATATTGACGTCCTCGCCGGAGGCAAGCACATGATCCAGCCCACCGAAGCCAATGTCATACGCCCAGCCGTCGCCGCCAAAAATCCACTGCGATCGCTTGGCGAAATAGTCGCGGTTTTGATAGAGCCGGTTGAGCAGCGGGTCATCGCCCTTCTGCTGTTCAAGTAACGCGCTGAGCTGCCCGGCGCGCGCCTGCGTCCCGTCGCCGAGATCTTTATGTTCCAGCCACTGGCGCAGCGCCTGTTCAAGATCTGCACTAAGCGGTAACTCCAGCGCCTTTCGCGCATCGCTGGCGATCTGTTCGCGTAACGCGCGACCGCCCAGCATCATGCCAAGGCCATACTCGGCGTTATCTTCAAATAACGAGTTCGCCCACGCCGGTCCCTGGCCTTTATGGTTTGTCGTCCACGGAATGGACGGCGCGCTGGCACCCCAGATTGACGAGCAACCTGTAGCATTAGCGATCATCATGCGGTCGCCAAACAGTTGCGTGACCAGCCGCGCATACGGCGTCTCTCCGCACCCGGCACACGCGCCGGAAAACTCCAGCAACGGCGTCTCAAACTGGCTGCCTTTGACAGTCGTTTTGCTAAAGGGATTGGCTTTGGGCGATAGGCCTACCGCATGATCCCAGACAGGAACCATCGCCTGCTGGCTCTCCAGTGGTTGCATGGTCAGCGCCTTGCCTTTCGCCGGACAGATATCCGCGCAGTTACCGCACCCGGAGCAATCCAGCGGCGAAATCGCCAGATGGTATTCATACCCGTTCGCCCCCTGCGCAGGTTTGCTCAACAGCGCAGGCGGCGCGGCTTGCCGCTCGGCCTCATCCAGCAGCGCCGGGCGCACCGCCGCATGCGGGCAAATAAACGCACATTGATTGCACTGGGTGCAACCTTCAGGGTTCCAGACCGGCACCTGCATGGCGATACCGCGTTTCTCCCAGGCGGCGGTGCCGGGTGGAAACGTGCCATCTTCCCGGCCAATAAAGGCGCTGACCGGCAGTTTGTCGCCGCACTGACGATTCATTGGCTCAAGAATATCGCGAATAAAATCCGGCACCAGGCGCGTATCTTCGCTGGCATTATCTTCCAGCCACGCCCAGCGCTCCGGCACCATCACTTCCTGCAGCGCTTCCATGCCAAGATCGATAGCGGCATTGTTCATATCCACCACTTTCTGGCCTTTGCGCCCGTAAGATTTCTCCACGGCCTGCTTCAGATAACCCGACGCTGTTTGGGGTTCGATAATGCCCGCCAGTTTAAAAAACGCCGCCTGCATCAGCATATTAAAGCGCCCGCCCAGCCCCAGCCTGCGGGCGATATCCACCGCGTTGAGGGTATAAAAACGGATCCCCTGGCGCGCAATGTAGCGTTTCATCGCGTTGGGCAGGCGTGCCTCCAGCTCTTCGCCAAACCAGGTACAGTTGAGCAGAAATGTCCCGCCGGGGTTTAACCCCTCCAGCAGATCATATTTATCGACATACGATTGCTGCGAGCAGGCAATAAAATCGGCTTTATTGATCAGATACGGCGAGGTGATGGGCCGTTCGCCAAAACGCAGATGCGACACGGTAATGCCGCCCGATTTTTTCGAGTCATAGGCAAAATAGGCTTGCGCATACATCGGCGTGTTGTCACCGATTATCTTAATCGCGCTCTTATTGGCGCTGACGGTGCCATCCGATCCCAGCCCCCAGAATTTACAGGCGGTGATCCCCTCGCGTGAAACCTGCACGTCATACGCAGGCACCGGCAGCGAGGTGTGCGTGATGTCGTCAAAAATACCCAGCGTAAAGCCATCTTTTGGCAGCGGTTTTTTCAGGTTTTCAAACACTGAGACGATATCCCCCGGCAGCACATCTTTACCGCCCAGCCCGTAGCGACCGCCGACAATTAACGGCGCGTTATCGTGATGGTAAAAGGCGTTTTTCACATCCAGGCATAACGGCTCGGCCTGCGCTCCGGGCTCTTTGGTGCGATCGAGCACCGCAATGCGTTTCACGCTTGAAGGGATCCGGGCGAAGAAATGCGCCAGTGAAAACGGTCTAAACAGATGCACCGTCAGCAGACCGACTTTTTCGCCGCTGTCGCAAAGCGCGTCCACGACATCCGAAATGGTGTCGCACACGGAGCCCATCGCCACAATAATTTGTTCGGCATCTTGGGCGCCGTAGTAATCAAACAAATGGTATTCGCGCCCGGTGAGCGCAAAGATTTCCGCCATATAGTTTTCGACAATTTCTGGCAACGCATCGTAATAGCGGTTAGCCGCTTCGCGCGCCTGAAAGTAGATATCCGGGTTTTGCGCCGTCCCGCGGATCACCGGATGTTCCGGGTTCAGCGCATTGCGGCGAAAGCGGTTCAGCGCATCGCTATCCAGCAGCGGAGCGAGTTCGTCATACTCCAGCACCTCGATTTTCTGGATCTCGTGCGAGGTACGAAACCCGTCGAAAAAGTTGATAAACGGCACGCGGCCTTTGATTGCAGACAGATGCGCCACCGCCGAGAGATCCATCACCTGCTGAACGTTGCTCTCGGCCAGCATCGCGCAGCCGCACTGGCGCACTGCCATCACATCCTGATGATCGCCAAAAATGTTCAGCGAATTTGTCGCCAGCGCCCTCGCACTCACGTGAAACACGCCAGGCAACAGTTCACCGGCGATTTTGTACAGATTAGGGATCATCAATAACAATCCCTGCGACGCGGTGTAGGTGGTGGTGAGCGCCCCGGCCTGGAGCGCGCCGTGGACCGCGCCAGCGGCCCCCGCTTCCGACTGCATCTCCATTAAGCGCACCGGCTGACCAAACAGGTTTTTTTTGCCCGCCGCGGCCCACTCATCGACATTTTCCGCCATCGGCGTGGAGGGCGTAATCGGGTAAATCGCCGCGACATCGGTAAAGGCATAGGAGATCCAGGCTGCCGCTGCGTTGCCATCCATCGTTTTCATCTTTCCGGACATTGCTCGTTCCTCGGTTCTTAGAGGTGGTGATACCTTCGCTATTGCACAGCCTGTGCCATCTCGATTATTTCAGTGAATACAAGCAATTAGTAACCAGCACCAGAAATGGATTGCGTGGAATGAGACAGCGGACGCGACAGCTTGTTGAACTGCCGACAAAGTGTCACGCCGGGCAGCGCGGGTAACGAGCGCAAACAGAATTGTGCTGTTTCGTACAATTGGTCTGATGATTGTGAACTCTTTGTTCCTTCCCTCTTCTGCGTAAAAATATAAAAACCATAAAAATCAAATCATTAACCACTCTGGCATGGCTGGTATGTTCCCTGCACAAGGAGATGTGGCAAACACATAACCAACAGGAGAAACACCATGACCATGCGTCAATGCGCCATTTACGGCAAAGGTGGGATCGGCAAATCGACCACCACACAGAACCTGGTCGCCGCGCTGGCGGAGATGGGTAAAAAAGTCATGATTGTCGGCTGTGACCCGAAAGCCGATTCCACGCGTTTGATCCTGCATGCGAAAGCGCAGAACACCATTATGGAGATGGCTGCTGAAGTCGGCTCCGTGGAAGACCTGGAGTTAGAAGACGTGCTGCAAATCGGTTACGGCGGCGTGCGCTGCGCAGAGTCCGGCGGCCCGGAGCCAGGCGTGGGCTGTGCCGGTCGCGGGGTGATCACCGCGATTAACTTCCTCGAAGAAGAAGGCGCTTACGTGCCGGATCTCGATTTTGTTTTCTACGACGTGCTGGGCGACGTGGTATGCGGTGGTTTCGCCATGCCGATTCGTGAAAACAAAGCGCAGGAGATCTACATCGTTTGCTCTGGCGAAATGATGGCGATGTACGCCGCCAACAACATCTCCAAAGGCATCGTGAAATACGCCAAATCCGGTAAAGTGCGCCTCGGCGGGCTGATTTGTAACTCGCGCCAGACCGACCGTGAAGATGAACTGATCATTGCGCTGGCAGAAAAACTCGGCACGCAGATGATCCACTTTGTTCCCCGCGACAACATTGTGCAGCGTGCGGAAATCCGCCGTATGACGGTTATCGAATATGACCCGACCTGCAATCAGGCGAACGAATATCGCAGCCTTGCCAGCAAAATCGTCAACAACACCAAAATGGTGGTGCCCACCCCCTGCACCATGGATGAACTGGAAGAACTGCTGATGGAGTTCGGCATTATGGATGTGGAAGACACCAGCATCATTGGTAAAACCGCCGCCGAAGAAAACGCCGTCTGACCACAGGAGCACATCCATGAGCAATGCAACAGGCGAACGCAACCTGGAGATAATCGAGCAGGTGCTCGAGGTTTTCCCGGAGAAGACGCGCAAAGAACGCAGAAAACACATGATGGTGACGGACCCGGAGCAGGAAAGCGTCGGTAAGTGCATCATCTCTAACCGCAAATCGCAGCCAGGCGTGATGACCGTGCGCGGCTGCTCGTATGCCGGTTCGAAAGGGGTGGTATTTGGGCCAATCAAGGATATGGCGCATATCTCGCATGGCCCAATCGGCTGCGGCCAATACTCCCGCGCCGGGCGGCGGAACTACTACACCGGCGTCAGCGGCGTGGACAGCTTCGGCACGCTCAACTTCACCTCCGATTTTCAGGAGCGCGACATCGTGTTTGGCGGCGATAAAAAGCTCGCCAAACTGATTGAAGAACTGGAAGAGCTGTTCCCGCTGACCAAAGGCATTTCGATTCAGTCGGAATGCCCGGTCGGCCTGATTGGCGATGACATTGAGGCCGTCGCGAACGCCAGCCGCAAAGCCATCAACAAACCGGTTATTCCGGTGCGTTGCGAAGGCTTCCGCGGCGTGTCGCAATCCCTCGGACACCATATTGCCAATGATGTGATCCGCGACTGGGTGCTGGATAACCGCGAAGGCAAACCGTTCGAATCCACCCCTTACGATGTGGCGATCATCGGCGATTACAACATCGGTGGCGATGCCTGGGCATCGCGCATTTTACTTGAAGAGATGGGCTTGCGGGTGGTGGCACAGTGGTCCGGCGACGGTACGCTGGTGGAGATGGAAAACACGCCGTTCGTCAAACTGAACCTGGTGCACTGCTACCGCTCAATGAACTACATCTCGCGCCATATGGAGGAGAAGCACGGTATTCCGTGGATGGAATACAACTTCTTTGGTCCGACGAAAATCGCGGAATCGCTGCGCAAAATCGCCGACCAGTTTGACGACACCATTCGCGCCAACGCCGAAGCGGTGATCGCCAGATACCAGGCGCAAAACGACGCCATTATCGCCAAATATCGCCCGCGTCTGGAGGGGCGCAAAGTGCTGCTTTATATGGGCGGGCTGCGTCCGCGCCATGTGATTGGCGCCTATGAAGACCTGGGAATGGAGATCATCGCTGCCGGTTATGAGTTCGGTCATAACGATGATTACGACCGCACCTTGCCGGATCTGAAAGAGGGCACGCTGCTGTTTGATGATGCCAGCAGTTATGAGCTGGAGGCGTTCGTCAACGCGCTGAAACCGGATCTCATCGGTTCCGGCATCAAAGAGAAGTACATCTTTCAGAAAATGGGCGTGCCGTTTCGCCAGATGCACTCCTGGGATTACTCCGGCCCGTACCACGGCTATGACGGCTTCGCCATCTTCGCCCGCGATATGGATATGACGCTCAACAACCCCGCGTGGGGCCAGTTGACCGCGCCGTGGCTGAAATCCGCCTGATTTTTATCCTGTTATCCCGTTTGTTCACCGATTTGTGGCGCGGGAGGAGAACACCATGAGCCAGACTGCTGAGAAAATACAGAATTGCCATCCCCTGTTTGAACAGGATGCCTACCAGACGCTGTTTGCCGGTAAACGGGCACTCGAAGAGGCGCACTCGCCGGAGCGGGTGCAGGAAGTGTTTCAATGGACCACTACCCCGGAATATGAAGCGCTGAACTTTAAACGCGAAGCGCTGACTATCGACCCGGCAAAAGCCTGCCAGCCGCTGGGCGCGGTGCTCTGTTCGCTGGGGTTTGCCAATACCCTACCGTATGTGCACGGTTCACAGGGTTGCGTGGCCTATTTCCGCACGTACTTTAACCGCCACTTTAAAGAACCGGTGGCCTGCGTGTCGGATTCAATGACGGAAGACGCGGCGGTGTTCGGCGGGAATAACAACCTCAACACCGGCTTACAAAACGCCAGCGCGCTGTATAAACCGGAGATTATCGCCGTCTCTACCACCTGTATGGCGGAAGTGATCGGTGATGATTTGCAGGCCTTTATCGCCAACGCCAAAAAAGATGGTTTTCTCGATGCCGCCATCCCCGTGCCCTACGCGCACACCCCCAGTTTTATCGGCAGCCATATCACCGGCTGGGATAACATGTTTGAAGGTTTTGCCCGGACCTTTACGGCAGACCATGAAGCTCAGCCCGGCAAACTTTCACGCATCAACCTGGTGACCGGGTTTGAAACCTATCTCGGCAATTTCCGCGTGCTGAAACGCATGATGGAACAAATGGAGGTGCCGGCGAGTGTGCTCTCCGATCCGTCGGAAGTGCTGGATACTCCCGCCAACGGGCATTACCAGATGTACGCGGGCGGGACGACGCAGCAAGAGATGCGCGAGGCGCCGGATGCTATCGACACCCTGTTGCTGCAGCCCTGGCAACTGGTGAAAAGCAAAAAAGTGGTGCAGGAGATGTGGAATCAGCCCGCCACCGAGGTTTCTGTTCCCGTTGGGCTGGCAGGAACAGACGAACTGTTGATGGCGATTAGCCAGTTAACCGGCAAGGCCATTCCCGATTCACTGGCGCTGGAGCGCGGGCGGCTGGTCGATATGATGCTCGATTCCCACACCTGGTTGCACGGTAAAAAATTCGGCCTGTTTGGCGATCCGGATTTTGTCATGGGATTGACCCGTTTCCTGCTGGAGCTGGGCTGCGAACCGACCGTTATCCTCTGCCATAACGGTAACAAGCGCTGGCTGAAAGCGATGAAGAAAATGCTCGACGCCTCACCGTACGGCCAGGAGAGCGAGGTGTTTATCAACTGCGATTTGTGGCATTTCCGCTCGCTGATGTTTACCCGCCAGCCGGATTTTATGATTGGCAACTCGTACGGCAAGTTCATTCAGCGCGACACCTTAGCCAAAGGCGAGCAGTTTGAAGTTCCGCTGATCCGCCTCGGTTTTCCCCTGTTCGACCGCCACCATCTGCACCGCCAGACCACCTGGGGCTACGAGGGCGCCATGAGCATTCTCACTACCCTTGTGAATGCGGTACTGGAGAAAGTGGACAAAGAGACCATCAAGCTCGGCAAAACCGACTACAGCTTCGATCTTATCCGTTAACCATCACATGCCCCGCGCCACGCGGGGCCAGGGAGGCTCTATGCCGGTCATTATTCTTCGCCAGCGCGGCGCGGATCTCTATTGCTATATCGCGAAACAGGATCTGGAAGCCCGCGTGTTACAGGTTGAACATGACACGCCGGAACACTGGGGCGGCGCGCTTGAACTTGAAGGTGGACGCCGTTATTACGTCAATCTGCAACCCGGCCGCCCTGCTTTTCCGCTCAGCCTGCGCGCCACCCGCGATGCGCAGGTATAAGGAGGTGCGCAATGTCCGACAACGATACGCTGTTCTGGCGGATGCTGGCGCTGTTCCAGTGCCTGCCGGAGCTGCAACCCGCACAAATCATGGCCTGGCTTACCCACAGCAGTGATGAAGTGCTGACACCCGATGGGCTGGCAGCACTCGAATTATCGCAACTGCAAGCCCATTTTCCGTATGCGGAAGCCCTGATGTCCAACGGTCGCTGGGCGCGGGTTAAAGCCTGTCTGCGCGGCGAACTGCCTGCGCATTTGCAGGTGCAGGAAGCCAAAAGCCGCCGTCCGCAATTAATGGTTGCCTTCTGCTCACAGGATGGGCTCGCTATCAATGGTCATTTCGGCCAGGGGCGGCTGTTTTTTATCTACGGATTTGATGACCAGGGCGGCTGGCTGCATGATCTGCGCCGCTACCCTTCTCACCCGCAAAATCAGGAACCGAATGACATTCGCGCGCAGTTACTCCACGACTGCCATCTGCTGTTTTGTGAAGCGATCGGCGGCCCGGCAGCCGCACGGTTGATTCGCCATAATATTCACCCGATGAAAGTGTCACCGGGCAATACCATTTTGTCCCAGTGCGCCGCCATCCAGAACCTGCTGGCCGGGCCGTTACCGCCGTGGCTGGCGAAACGGCTGGAACGCGCTAATCCGCTGGAAGCGCGGGTGTTTTAAATCGCCCCCTGATGGGGGCGTTTTTTTGCGTGGGCATTGCGCCAATTGTCTGTTTTGTCACAAAGCACACAACGTTTTCTCCTTAAAAATCAATCACTCTTTTCTGGCTTGCGATTTGCACCGTTAACGCTAACCCAACCAGAAAATGAGGTGATGATGAAGGGTAACGACATCCTGGCCCTGCTCGATGAACCGGCCTGCGAGCATAACCATAAACAGAAATCCGGCTGTAGCGCGCCAAAACCCGGTGCGACTGCCGGAGGCTGCGCCTTCGACGGCGCACAAATCACCCTGCTGCCACTTTCCGATGTGGCGCATCTGGTACATGGCCCGATTGGCTGCGCCGGTAGCTCATGGGATAACCGCGGCAGCCTGAGTTCCGGCCCACGGATTAACCGGCTGGGATTCACCACCGATTTGAACGAGCAGGATGTCATCATGGGACGCGGCGAGCGGCGGCTGTTTCACGCGGTGCGCCATATTGTCGACCGCTATCACCCGGCGGCGGTATTTATTTACAACACCTGCGTTCCGGCAATGGAAGGCGATGACATTGAAGCCGTCTGCCAGGCCGCAGCGACCGCCACCGGTGTACCCGTGATTGCCGTTGATGTGGCCGGTTTTTACGGTAGCAAAAACCTGGGCAACCGCCTGGCGGGCGAGGTGATGGTGAAAAAAGTCATCGGCGGACGCGAACCCGCGCCGTGGCCGGAAAATACGCCTTTTGCCCCGGCGCACCGCCATGATATTGGCCTGATTGGCGAATTTAACATCGCCGGCGAGTTCTGGCATATCCAGCCACTGCTTGATGAGCTGGGGATTCGCGTCCTCGGATCCCTTTCCGGCGACGGGCGCTTTACCGAGATCCAGACGCTGCACCGTGCGCAGGTCAATATGCTGGTTTGCTCCAGGGCGCTGATTAATGTCGCCAGATCGCTGGAGCAATGCTACGGCGCGCCGTGGTTTGAAGGCAGTTTTTATGGCGTTCGCGCTACTTCTGATGCCCTGCGCCAGCTGGCAACACTCACCGGCGATAGCGATTTAATGGCGCGCACCGAACAGCTAATCACGCGTGAGGAGCGCGCAACAGAACAGGCGCTGGCCCCGCTGCGCGAACGTTTACGCGGCAGGAAAGTGCTGCTCTATACCGGCGGCGTTAAATCCTGGTCGGTGGTTTCGGCACTGCAGGATCTCGGCATGACGGTCGTTGCTACCGGAACGCGCAAATCCACCGAAGAGGATAAACAGCGCATCCGTGAACTGATGGGCGATGACGCCATCATGCTGGATGAAGGCAACGCCCGCGCCTTGCTGGATGTGGTTTATCGCTGCAAAGCCGACATGATGATCGCAGGCGGTCGCAACATGTACACCGCCTATAAAGCGCGTCTGCCCTTTCTTGATATCAACCAGGAGCGTGAGCACGCCTTTGCCGGTTATCGCGGCATCATCACGCTTGCCGAACAACTTTGTCAGACCCTGGAAAGCCCGGTCTGGCCGCAAACGCATGCCCGCGCGCCGTGGCAATAAGGAGCGTTCAATGGCCGAAATTCTGCGTAGTAAAAAACCGCTGGCGGTCAGCCCGATAAAAAGCGGCCAGCCGCTGGGGGCGATCCTCGCAAGCCTGGGTGTCGAACAGTGCATACCGCTGGTACACGGCGCACAGGGATGTAGCGCGTTCGCGAAGGTGTTCTTTATTCAACATTTTCACGATCCGATCCCCCTGCAATCGACGGCGATGGATCCGACTTCCACCATTATGGGCGCCGATGAAAACATTTTTACCGCGCTCAATGTTCTCTGCCAGCGCAACGCCGCGAAAGCCATTGTGCTGCTCAGCACCGGGCTTTCAGAAGCCCAGGGCAGCGACATTTCGCGGGTGGTGCGCCAGTTTCGTGATGATTTTCCCCGGCATAAAGGCGTTGCGCTGCTCACCGTCAACACACCCGATTTCTACGGCTCGCTGGAAAACGGCTACAGCGCCGTGCTGGAAAGCATGATTGAACAGTGGGTACCCGCACAGCCCGCCGCCAGCCTGCGCAACCGCCGTGTCAACCTGCTGGTCAGCCATTTACTGACACCAGGCGATATCGAACTGTTGCGCAGTTATGTTGAAGCCTTCGGCCTGCAACCGGTGATTGTGCCGGATCTGTCGCTGTCGCTGGACGGGCATCTGGCAGACGGTGATTTTTCGCCTGTTACCCAAGGGGGAACATCGCTGCGCATGATTGAACAGATGGGGCAAAACCTGGCCACCTTTGTGATTGGCGCCTCGCTGGGCCGTGCGGCGGCGTTACTGGCGCAGCGCAGCCGTGGCGAGGTGATCGCCCTGCCGCATCTGATGACGCTTGCAGCCTGCGACACGTTTATTCATCGACTGAAAACCCTCTCCGGGCGCGATGTCCCCGCGTGGATTGAGCGCCAGCGCGGCCAAGTTCAGGATGCGATGATCGATTGCCATATGTGGCTGCAGGGTGCGGCTATCGCCATGGCAGCAGAAGGCGATCACCTGGCGGCATGGTGCGATTTCGCCCGCAGCCAGGGCATGATCCCCGGCCCGATTGTCGCACCGGTCAGCCAGCCGGGATTGCAAAATCTGCCGGTGGAAACCGTGGTTATCGGCGATCTGGAAGATATGCAGGATCGGCTTTGCGCGACGCCCGCCGCGTTCCTGGTGGCCAATGCTCATGCCGCCGATCTCGCCGCGCAGTTTGATTTGTCGCTTATCCGCGCCGGGTTCCCGGTGTATGACCGGCTGGGGGAATTTCGTCGCCTGCGCCAGGGGTACAGCGGCATTCGTGACACGCTGTTTGAGCTGGCGAATGTGATGCGCGAGCGCCATCACCCGCTTGCAACCTACCGCTCGCCGCTGCGCCAGCACGCCGACGACAACGTTACGCCTGGAGATCTGTATGCCGCATGTTAATCGTCAGTTCAGCACCATTTGCCAGGGCGAATGGTCAATGAAAGTCGCTTTTGCCAGTTCGGATTATCACCATGTGGATCAACACTTTGGTGCCACGCCCAAATTAGTGATTTATGGCGTTAAAGAGCACGACGTCACGCTGTTGCGGGTGGTGGATTTCTCTGTGCTCGCCGGGCACCAGCAAGAGAAGCTCGATTGTCGCATTCACGCGCTGGAAGATTGCGTCACGCTCTACTGCGTGGCGATTGGCGAAGCGGTTTTTCGCCAGCTTTTGCAAATCGGCGTACGTGCGGTTCGCGTGCCGCAAGCGACCACCATTGCCGGGTTGTTGCAGGAAATTCAGCACTACTGGTATGACAAAGAGCAGCGTAAAACCGCCCGCAATCCGCAACGCTTCGCCCGCATGCTACAGGAACAAACATGGCTGGAAGAGGATGAGCATTAGCCACACGCCGTGTCGGTTGTGTGACAAAGCCAACATAAAATCGCGACACAGCTCCGGGTTTTATGTTGGCCAATAAACTTAAATCATTGAAATACAACGCTTTTCCCTTCTGGTACTGCTTTTGCTTGATTGTCATCACCCGCCGTTGATTGAGGCGGTGAAATGCGCCACGGCGCTTTCCGTCATCTCTCCTGGGAGCCAGCACATGTGGAATTACTCCGAGAAAGTGAAAGATCATTTTTTTAATCCCCGTAACGCACGGGTGGTGGATAACGCCAACGCCGTGGGCGATGTGGGTTCGTTGAGCTGTGGCGATGCGCTGCGGCTGATGCTGCGCGTGGATCCGCAAAGTGAAACCATCCTCGAAGCCGGGTTTCAGACGTTTGGCTGCGGCAGCGCGATTGCCTCCTCTTCGGCGCTCACCGAGCTGATTATTGGTCGCACGCTGGCACAGGCTGAGCAGGTAACCAACCAGCAGATCGCGGATTACCTCGATGGCCTGCCGCCGCAAAAAATGCACTGCTCGGTGATGGGTCAGGAGGCGCTGCGGGCGGCGATTGCCCACTACCGTGGCGAAACGCTGATCGATGAGCACGAAGAAGGCGCGCTGATTTGCAAATGTTTTGGCGTCGATGAAGGGCAAATTCGCCGCGCGGTGCTGAGTAACGGGCTGACCACCCTTGACGAGGTGATCAACTACACCAAAGCGGGCGGTGGCTGTACCGCGTGTCATGAAAAAATTGAACTGGCGCTGGCCGATATTCTCGCTAAGCACCCGCAGGCCGCGGCTGTCGTCACTGCTGAAAAAGATCCGCACTGGCAGGAAGTTGTCGACGCGATCACCGAATTACGCCCGCACATCCAGGCCGATGGCGGCGATATGTCGCTGCTTAGCGTCAACAATCATACCGTCACCGTCAGCCTTTCCGGCAGTTGCAGCGGCTGCATGATGACCGATATGACGCTCGCCTGGCTCCAGCAAAAACTGATGGAGCGTACCGGCTGTTATATGGACGTCGTGGCCGCCTGAGCCACCACATGTCAACCGTTGGGGGAGAAACTATGAAACAGGTCTATCTGGACAATAACGCCACCACCCGTATCGACCCGATGGTGCTGGAAGCGATGATGCCATTCTTAACCGAACATTACGGTAACCCGTCGTCGATTCACGACTTTGGCACCCCCTCCCGCGCCGCGCTTGAACGTGCTCGCCAGCAAGTCGCCGCGCTGCTGGGGGCCGATCACACTAGCGAAATCATTTTCACCTCTTGCGCGACCGAGGCCACCAGCACCGCGCTGCACGCCTGCGTTGAGCTGATGCCGGAGCGCCGGGAGATAATTACCACCGCCGTTGAACATCCGGCTACCCTCGCCGTGTGTGAACATCTGGAACGCCAGGGCTACCTTATCCATCGCATTGGTGTGAATGCCAGCGGCGCACTGGATATGGAACAGTATCGCCGCGCGCTGAGCACGCGTGTGGCGGCGGTCAGCGTCATGTGGGCGAATAACGAAACCGGCGTGCTGTTTCCGGTGATCGAAATGGCCGCCATGGCGCAGGAATATGGCGCGCTGTTTCACTGTGACGCAGTACAAGTGGTGGGCAAAATCCCGCTGGATATCGCCCGCACGCAGATCGATATGCTCTCCTGCTCGGCGCATAAACTGCACGGGCCCAAAGGTGTGGGTTGCCTCTATTTGCGCCGTGGCACCCGCTTTCGTCCGCTGCTGCGCGGTGGGCATCAGGAGCGCGGCCGCCGCGCCGGTACAGAGAATATCGCCGGGATTGTCGGCATGGGCGCGGCGTGCGAACTGGCTCAGATCCACCTGCCGGGTAGCGCGGGCATCGCCAGCCTGCGCGATCGCCTGCAAGACGAACTGGTGAAACAGGTGCCGTCAGTAATGGTGATGGGCGGCGATCAACCCCGCGTCCCCGGCACGGCGAACCTGGCGTTCGAATTTATCGAAGGGGAAGCCATTTTGCTGCTCCTCAACCAGGCCGGGATCGCCGCCTCCAGCGGCAGCGCCTGCACTTCGGGTTCGCTGGAACCGTCGCATGTGATGCGGGCGATGAACATTCCCTACACGGCGGCGCATGGCAGTATTCGTTTTTCACTCTCGCGCTATACGCGGGAAAAAGAGATCGACTATGTGATAGAGACGCTGCCAGCCATTATTACGCGTCTGCGCGCGCTTTCTCCCTACTGGCAGGACGGCCCGACCCCCGCCACCTTTACGCCGGTTTACGGCTAAGGCGGCGACATGTCCAGGGTCGTGATCAATGACACCACGCTGCGCGACGGCGAACAGAGCCCCGGCGTCGCCTTTTGCGCCAGCGAGAAAATCGCCATTGCCGAAGCGCTGTTTGCCGCTGGGGTGACCGCGCTGGAAGTCGGCACCCCGGCGATGGGCGGTGAAGAACGCCAGCGGATGCGCCAGGTGCGCCAGCTGTTGCCTGACGCCACGCTCATGGCCTGGTGTCGCATGAATACCGATGAAATCAGCCAGAGCGCCGATCTCGGCATGGACTGGGTGGATATCTCACTGCCGGCTTCTGACAAGCTGCGCCAGTACAAATTGCGCGAACCGCTGCCGGTGGTGCTGGATAAGCTGGCCACGCTGATTATCCAGGCACGACGCCAGGGGTTACAGGTCTGTATTGGTTGCGAAGACGCGTCGCGCGCCAGCGATCGGACATTAGCGGAGATTGCCCACGTCGCCAGCAGCGCAGGCGCACAGCGATTGCGTTTTGCCGATACCCTTGGCCTGCTCGATCCCTTCACCACCGCCCAGCGTATCAGCGCCCTGCGTCAAAACTGGTCTGGTGAAATTGAGATGCACGCCCATAACGATCTCGGGATGGCGACCGCCAATACGCTGGCGGCGGTACGCGCCGGAGCAACCAGTGTCAATACGACCGTGTTGGGCCTTGGCGAACGCGCCGGAAACGCTGCGCTGGAAACCGTCGCACTCGGTCTGAGCCGCTGCTTGGATCTGGATAGCGGCGTGGATTTCACGCAATTACCGTTGCTCTGCCAGCAGGTCGCCGATGCCGCCCGGCGCCCCATTGACCCACAGCAACCGCTGGTTGGCGCGCAGGTATTTACCCACGAATCCGGCGTGCATGTCGCCGCCCTGCTGCGCGATCGCGAAAGCTACCAGGCCATCGACCCGGCGCTGATCGGGCGCGAATACCGGCTGGTGCTCGGTAAACACTCCGGACGCCAGGCCGTGGAAGGTGTGTTTACCCGGCTGGGCTATCACCTTAACGCCCTGCAAGTCGACCTGCTGCTGCCCGCCATTCGCCGCGTGGCGGAAAGCAGCAAACGCACACCGCAAGACGATGAACTGATTGCGCTTTACACCACGTTGTGTGGCACAAGCGCCCCACACCTGGCGAGGGGCTAAAGATGGAATGGTTTTATCAGATCCCCGGCGTGGCTGAACTCGACAGCGCCGAGTCCTTTTTTACCTTTTTCTCCGTACCTTATGAACCGCTGACGCTGCGCCGTTGCTGCCTGCCGGTGCTGCGCGAATTTCACCAGCGCCTGCGTGACCATGTACCGCTGCGTAACCTGCTCGAAGCCACTCCCCGCGAGCCCTGGCTACTGGCGCGCAGACTGCTGGCAGAAAGCTACGAGCACTGTGCAACGGAGCCGACATCATGAAACCACTGTATGCGTTTGGTGAGGAAGTTCGCGTTAGCCGTACTATCCGCAACGATGGCACCATGCCGGGTTACCGGCGCGGCGATTTGCTGGTGCGCCGGGGTAGCACGGGTTTTGTCCGCGAATGGGGTACTTTTCTGCTGGAAAAAGTGATTTATCAAATCCATTTTCCCGACTGCGGTTTGATTGTGGGTTGCCGTGAGCAGGAACTGCTGCCGCTTTCCGCGCCCTGGCACGCCGGACAGTTCCAGTACGGTGATACCGTCGCCTGCCGCCACGCGCTGGCCATCGGCGATAACATCGTGGTGGCCGCCGGAGAACAAGGCCAGATCACCGCCACGGGTCAGGGAGACGATGAAGAGAGTTACACCGTCACCTTTTCCGGGCGCTGGTTTCAGGTTCCCGCCCGCGCCATGATCTTGCTGGAGACGCCACTATGATGGCGTGGGAGCGTTTCGCCCGTCGACGGCTGGCGCTGACCCGCTGGCACTGCGAGCCGGAAAACATCCCGGCGCCACAACAGCAGGCATTTGACCACGCCTGGGCGCGCCAGCGTCAGCTCGAACGGGCGGTCGTTGCTATTACGCGCGACGCCATCATTACTGACGAGCTGCGTAATGCCGTGGCTACATCGCTGGCACCGCAGCTCGATGAATGCCCTTTTACCCCTGCTGAGCGCCAGGCGGTGATCGCGCATCATGCCTGTCTGGAAAGGCAGTTTGCCGAAGTTGCCAGCAAAGCGCCGGTTCCGGACGATGCGAGCGTGTTGTGCTGGTATCAGCAACATCAGGCGCAATTTATGCGCCCGGAACAACGCTTAACCTCGCACCTGCTGCTGACCACAGAGCAAAACCACGCCGGGATAAGAAAACAGATCACCCGCTTTTATCAGCAAATCCGTGACAACCGCGCGGCCTTTCCCCGGCTGGCAGCGCGTCATTCGCACTGCCCCAGCGCGCTGGAAGGTGGGCGTCTGGGCTGGGTAAGCCGTGGCCTGCTCTTTGCGGAACTGGAAAACGCGCTGTTTGCGCTGCAAACGGATGAGATCAGCCAGCCGGTCGAAACGGCGCTGGGCTGGCATTTGTTATGGTGCGAACAGATCCGCCAACCGGCACTGATGGCGAAGGTAGACGCGCTGGCGAAAGCGCGGGAGTATTTGTTCCGTCAGTCCCAGCAACAGTGGCAACGCCAGTGGCTGGCGTCATTATTACAGGCGAGCTGAAAGCCCGGTGATCGGTTATCAACCGGGCTTCAGGCATTAGAGGATCAGCGGTTTGAGCGTATCCAGCCACGCTTCGATGCGTTCATCGGTCAGGTCGTACTGGTTATCCTGATCCAGCACCAGACCGATAAAGTTATCCGCCTCGAGCGCGGACGATGAACCAAAGGTATATCCCTCATTGGGCCAGTGGCCGACCATCTGCGCACCGCAGCTTTTCAGCGTGTCGTATAACGGGCGCAGGCCGCTGGCGAAATTATCCGGGTAACCCACCTGATCACCCAGACCAAACAGCGCCACCGTTTTACCACGCAGGCTTTCGCTTTGCAGTTGGGTGACAAATTCACTCCAGGACTCATCCTCGCAACCGGCAGCCAGCCCCGGCAGTTGCCCGTCGCCGAGCGTCGGGGTGCCTAATACCAGCACCGGATATGAGAGAAAAGTGTCTACATCGGTTCGGTTGATATTGACCGGCGCATCCGCCAGCCCGCCCAGTTTCTGGTGGATCTGTTTGGCGATTTTGCGGGTCTTGCCGGTGTCGGTGCCGAAAAAAATACCAATATTTGCCATAACACACGCTCCTGTTGAAAAAGAGATCCCGCCGGGAAATGCGGTGAACGTGTCTGATATTGCGAAGAGTGTGCCAGTTTTGGTCGCGGGCAAAACCTGCACCAGTTTGGTTATTAATGCACCAGCCTGGCGCTTTTTTTCGCCGGGTTTCTCCTCGCTAATGCCCGCCAGGCACGGCTTTGGTGCTGATAGCGTGCTGAATACCGATCTGGATCAAGGTTTTGTCGGGTTATCAGCCAAAAGGTGCACTCTTTGCATGGTTATACGTGCCTGACATGTTGTCCGGGCGACAAACGGCCTGGTGGCACAAATTGTCAGAACTACGACACGACTAACTGACCGCAGGAGTGTGCGATGACCCTGAATATGATGATGGATGCCGGCGCGCCCGAGGCAATCGCCGGTGCGCTTTCGCGACACCATCCTGGGCTGTTTTTTACCATCGTTGAAGAAGCGCCCGTCGCCATTTCGCTGACTGATGCCGACGCACGCATTGTCTATGCCAACCCGGCTTTCTGCCGCCAGACTGGCTATGAACTAGAAGCGTTGTTGCAGCAAAATCCCCGCCTGCTTGCAAGTCGCCAAACCCCACGGGAAATCTACCAGGATATGTGGCACACCTTGTTGCAACGCCGACCGTGGCGCGGGCAATTGATTAACCGCCACCGCGACGGCAGCCTGTATCTGGTCGAGATCGATATCACCCCGGTGATTAACCCGTTTGGCGAACTGGAACACTACCTGGCAATGCAGCGCGATATCAGCGCCAGTTATGCGCTGGAGCAGAGGTTGCGTAATCACATGACGCTAACCGAAGCGGTGCTGAATAACATTCCGGCGGCGGTGGTTGTGGTGGATGAGCGCGATCATGTGGTTATGGATAATCTCGCCTACAAAACGTTCTGTGCCGACTGCGGCGGAAAAGAGCTCCTGAGCGAACTCAATTTTTCAGCCCGAAAAGCGGAGCTGGCAAACGGCCAGGTCTTACCGGTGGTGCTGCGCGGTGAGGTGCGCTGGTTGTCGGTGACCTGCTGGGCGCTGCCGGGCGTCAGCGAAGAAGCCAGTCGCTACTTTATTGATAACAGGCTGACGCGCACGCTGGTGGTGATCACCGACGACACCCAACAACGCCAGCAGCAGGAACAGGGCCGACTTGACCGCCTTAAACAGCAGATGACCAACGGCAAACTACTGGCAGCGATCCGCGAAGCGCTTGACGCCGCGCTGATCCAGCTTAACTGCCCCATCAATATGCTGGCGGCGGCGCGACGTTTAAACGGCAGTGATAACAACAATGTGGCGCTCGACGCCGCGTGGCGCGAAGGTGAAGAGGCGATGGCGCGGCTGAAACGTTGCCGCCCGTCGCTGGAACTGGAAAGTGCGGCCGTCTGGCCGCTGCAACCCTTTTTTGACGATCTGCGCGCGCTTTATCACACCCGCTACGAGCAGGGGAAAAATTTGCAGGTCACGCTGGATTCCCATCATCTGGTGGGATTTGGTCAGCGTACGCAACTGTTAGCCTGCCTGAGTCTGTGGCTCGATCGCACGCTGGATATTGCCGCCGGGCTGGGTGATTTCACCGCGCAAACGCAGATTTACGCCCGCGAAGAAGAGGGCTGGCTCTCTTTGTATATCACTGACAATGTGCCGCTGATCCCGCTGCGCCACACCCACTCGCCGGATGCGCTTAACGCTCCGGGAAAAGGCATGGAGCTGCGCCTGATCCAGACGCTGGTGGCACACCACCACGGCGCAATAGAACTCACTTCACACCCCGAAGGGGGAAGTTGCCTGACCCTACGATTCCCGCTATTTCATTCACTGACCGGAGGTTCAAAATGACCCAGCGAACCGAGTCGGGTAATACCGTCTGGCGCTTCGATTTGTCCCAGCAGTTCACTGCGATGCAGCGCATAAGCGTGGTACTCAGCCGGGCGACCGAGGTCGATCAGACGCTCCAGCAAGTGCTGTGCGTATTGCACAATGACGCCTTTTTGCAGCACGGCATGATCTGTCTGTACGACAGCCAGCAGGCGATTTTGAATATTGAAGCGTTGCAGGAAGCCGATCAGCAGTTAATCCCCGGCAGCTCGCAAATCCGCTATCGTCCGGGCGAAGGGCTGGTCGGGACGGTGCTTTCGCAGGGCCAATCATTAGTGCTGGCGCGCGTTGCTGACGATCAGCGCTTTCTTGACCGGCTCGGGTTGTATGATTACAACCTGCCGTTTATCGCCGTGCCGCTGATAGGGCCAGATGCGCAGACTTTCGGTGTGCTGACGGCACAACCCATGGCGCGTTACGAAGAGCGATTACCCGCCTGCACCCGCTTTCTGGAAACGGTCGCCAACCTGGTCGCGCAAACCGTGCGTTTGATGGCACCACCGGCAGTGCGCCCTTCCCCGCGCGCCGCCATAACACAGGCCGCCAGCCCGAAATCCTGCACGGCCTCACGCGCATTTGGCTTTGAAAATATGGTCGGTAACAGTCCGGCGATGCGCCAGACAATGGAAATTATCCGTCAGGTTTCGCGCTGGGACACCACCGTTCTGGTACGCGGAGAGAGCGGCACCGGCAAGGAACTGATTGCCAACGCCATCCATCACAATTCGCCGCGCGCCGGTGCGCCATTTGTGAAATTCAACTGTGCAGCGCTGCCGGACACGTTGCTGGAAAGCGAATTGTTTGGCCATGAAAAAGGGGCCTTTACCGGCGCGGTACGCCAGCGTAAAGGCCGTTTTGAGCTGGCCGATGGCGGCACGCTGTTTCTTGACGAGATCGGCGAGAGTAGCGCCTCGTTTCAGGCTAAGCTGCTGCGCATTTTGCAGGAAGGCGAAATGGAACGCGTCGGCGGCGACGAGACATTGCAAGTGAATGTGCGCATTATTGCCGCGACGAACCGCAATCTTGAAGATGAAGTCCGGCTGGGGCACTTTCGCGAAGATCTCTATTACCGCCTGAATGTGATGCCCATTGCCCTGCCCCCGCTGCGCGAACGCCAGGAGGACATTGCCGAGCTGGCGCACTTTCTGGTGCGTAAAATCGCCCATAACCAGAGCCGTACGCTGCGCATTAGCGAGGGCGCTATCCGCCTGCTGATGAGCTACAACTGGCCCGGTAATGTGCGCGAACTGGAAAACTGCCTTGAGCGCTCGGCGGTGATGTCGGAGAACGGTCTGATCGATCGGGATGTGATTTTGTTTAATCATCGCGACCAGCCAGCGAAACCGCCGGTTATCAGCGTTTCGCACGACGATAACTGGCTCGATAACAACCTTGACGAGCGTCAGCGGCTGATTGCAGCGCTGGAAAAAGCGGGATGGGTACAAGCCAAAGCCGCGCGCTTGCTGGGGATGACGCCGCGCCAGGTCGCCTATCGCATTCAGACGATGGATATTACCCTGCCAAGGCTATAAACAGCGGTTGTGGCATTCGGTACATTGTCAGCCAAATGCCACAAAACCGACAACCTCACAAAACAAATATTTTTATTTTTCAACGTGTTGTATCAGGAACAGGATTTGCAACAACCTGGAATAATTCCGTAAACGGAGGTACTTCCATGATGTCCTGTTCATCCGCCGCTGGCGGTTCCCGGTGTCAGCCAACGCCGTCTGAGCCGCTTTCTGCTGCCATCGCCGGTAAAGTGGCGCTGCACCCGTGCTACTCGAAAAGCGGTCATCACCGCTTTGCGCGGATGCATTTACCGGTAGCGCCCGCCTGTAACCTGCAATGTAACTACTGCAATCGCAAATTCGATTGCAGTAACGAATCCCGGCCTGGCGTCTCATCCTCGCTGTTAACCCCCGAACAGGCGGTGGCGAAAGTACGACAAGTTGCGACGGCTATTCCGCAACTTTCGGTGGTTGGCATTGCCGGGCCGGGCGACCCACTGGCGAATATCGTACGCACCTTCACCACGCTGGAGATGGTGCGTGAACAGCTGCCGGATATGAAATTGTGCCTCTCCACCAATGGATTAATGCTGCCTGACGCCGTTGATCGGCTGGTCAGTCTTGGCGTCGATCACGTAACGGTGACTATCAATACGCTCGATCCGCAGATTGCCGCGCAGATCTACGCCTGGCTGTGGCTCGAGGGTGAACGATACAGCGGACGTGAAGCGGGTGAAATATTGATAGCCCGCCAACTGGAAGGCGTTCGTCGCCTGACGGCGCAAGGCGTGCTGGTGAAAATCAACTCGGTGTTGATCCCCGGTATTAACGATTTCGCGCTGGCCGATGTCAGCCGCGAACTGCGCGAAGCTGGCGCGTTTATCCATAACATTATGCCGCTGATAGCCCGCCCGGAGCACGGCACGGTGTTTGGTCTTAACGGCCAAGCGGAACCCGATGCAGAGATGGTCGCGCGCGTGCGCGAAAGCTGCGGCGAAGTGATGCCGCAAATGACGCACTGCCAGCAGTGCCGCGCGGATGCGATTGGCATGCTCGGCGAAGATCGCAGCCAGCAATTTACCCTGCTACCTGTAGAATCCGCTCCCCAGCCGTGGTTGCCGACGCTGTTTCGTCGCGCGCAGCTTTACGCCAGTATCGTTACTAAAGGTGAATCCGAGGATGCAGAGGCCTGTCTGGTGGCGGTGGCGTCAACGCATGGCGAGCTGATCGACTGCCATTTTGGTCATGCGGATCGCTTTCGAATTTACAGTTTATCGGCCGCGGGTGCCGTGTTGGTCAACGAGCGTTTCACACCCAAATATTGCCAGGGGTCGGATAATTGTGAGCCGCCGGAAAACGACGCGCGGATGGAGACAGTGCTCGACTTGCTGGCCGATGTGAAAGCCGTTTTCTGCGCCCGCATCGGCTACGAACCGTGGCAAAAATTGCAATCGCGCGGCATTCAGCCCTGCGTCGATGATGCCTGGCAACCCATCACTTCCTCGCTGTTACGCTGGTGGCAGGCTGCGCCGACAAAGGGGCAAAACAAGGGGGTGGCATGATGCCCGTTGATGACTGGCTACGGCGCTTGTTGTGGCTTTATTTGCACGGTGAAGGTTGCTACCCGGAAAGAATGGGTTTAAGCGTGAGCGACTGGGAAAATTTGCAGGCGCGTTTCGCCCCGCCTGCGCCAGAAATGCCTGCAGACTGCCGTCTGCGGCAAAAACTGATGAGCGAACTTAACGCCACACGCACCGCAGAGCGCGCGGAGCTGGCACAGTGGCTGGCGTGCCATATGTCGGCGGATGCCGCACCGATGCAGCACATTATTGCCAGCGTCTCACTGGCTTTTAATCACCTGTGGCAGGATCTGGGACTCAGCTCGCGCGCAGAGTTGCGAGAATTGATGAGCGATTGCTTCGCCCCTTTAGTTGAGATGAACAGCAACAATATGCGCTGGAAAAAGTTTTTCTACCGCCAGCGTTGTCTGCATAGCGAAGGCGAAGTGGTGTGCCGCTCGCCGAGTTGTGATGCCTGCTGCGAACGCCCGCTCTGTTTTGAACCGTCGTAACGTAACCAGCCTGATATCGCAGGTAATCAGGCTTTAACACCGCGCAAAAACCCGCGCCGCCTGTACACTTACCGCTTTGCTGTCCTATTCTTTCACAATAAAAGTCAAATATTTTGCCGCAGTCACACGGTTCCGGTAGCCAGGGTGTTAATGTTGCTTATATATTTGGAAAACATATACAAAAGTACACGGTGTGCGAGGTGGCGAATGTATTCTTTTGTGGCCAGACAGGCGATCTTTGATAACCAATTGAACACCGTCGGTTACGAACTCCTCTTTCGGAACAGCATGGATAACCGCTTCCCCGATATGTCTGCGGAACAGGCCACCACGCAATTAATCGAAGAGCAGTTCCTCAGTGCACCGGTGGGCCGTAAGAGCGACAATAGTACGGTTTACGTCAATTTTCCCTACCAGTTGCTGGTGGAAGGCCTCGCGGAAACGCTGCCGATAAACCGCGTGGTGATTGAAATTCTGGAAAACGCCGAGCCGGATCTCAAACTGCTGGAAACTGTCAAACGGATGCACACGCTGGGATTTCGCATTGCGCTGGATGATTTCGAACCCGGAAACCAGTGGGAAGCCTTTATGCCCTATGTCAACGTGATTAAATTTGACATAAGGAGAAGCCCGCGCGAAAAAATTAGCGACTATATCCTCGCCAATCGGGAATTATTACGCCATGCGGTTTTTCTGGCCGAGAAAGTGGAAACCTATGAAGAGTTTGAGACCTTTAAAAAATTAGGTTTTCATCTTTTTCAGGGGTATTTTTTCAGCAAACCGGTGGTTACTAAACGAAATAAACTGGCGCAAAATCGTGCGTTTGCCCTGAAGCTGATGCAGGAAGTTAACGTTGAATCACCCAATTTAAACAAAATAGAAGATTTGCTGAAACGCGATGTTTCACTCTCTTTTAAAATTATGCGTTATGCGCAAAACATTTTATATAACACCCGCGGCATTAGCGGTTTTCGCAATCAATCACTGCGCGACATCGTGGTCTACCTTGGCATCAGCGAAATGCGCCGTTTTGTACTGGTGGCGTGTCTGACCTCCTTCGAGGATGTTACCAACACCGAAATCTATTACCTGAGCCTCATCCGCGCCAAGTTCTGCGAACTGGCAGCGGCGCGCACCTCGGCCAATAACATCTCTAACGACGCCTTTATGGCGGGTCTCTTTTCGCTGCTGGATGTGATCCTCGGGCTACCGCTGGAAGAGCTGATGGCGCAAATCGCTGTCTCGCCGGAAGTGGCAAAAGCGCTAGAAGCGAACAGCGGTGAACTCTACCCGTATGTGCGACTGGCGCGTCTGTACGAGCAGCGAATGTGGGATGAAGCCAGCGACGTGGCGCACGAAATTGGCTTACCCAATTCGGCGATTTCCGAGATGATGAACCAGGCAGCAAAATGGGCAGATGAACTGCCGATTACTATTTCTCATTAATTTTTTCTGCACACTAAAGGCAGTGTGCAGAAAATAAACCCCAGCACAAAGACACTGTTTGAAACAATATTTCACTTCACTGAAGTATAATTCACCCACCTTTTTAACAACCCCTCTTGCCTTAATCTAAATTAAAAATCCGATGTGTGCTATTGCACAAAAATCATAGCGATATGTGATTGAGATCAGATAAATAGATCAATTTTTCCTAAAATATTGCCGTTATTAATATTACCTTTCTTTACTTAGTTGTGGATTATGAAAAAAATAGCGCAGGCCACCGTATTAACCAAACTGCTTATCGGCTTCTCCATCTTGATCGTGATGATGTTGCTGCTGGGCGTTGTTTCTATTTATCAGCTTAACAACACCAATAAAAATATTGACCAGTTCCGCGAAAGCAGAATGCCAGGCGTTCGCTATACCCTTGAAATGCGAGGCGTCTTAGCAGAAATGCGTTTGCAACAGGTGCAGTATATTGCCTCCACCACGCCTGCGTCGCTGGATCAACACCGCGGCGAATTGCTGCAAAACCAGGCAACTTTCCTGAATGCTCAGCAGCAGTACGCAAAAATCTCGGCCAATGAGCCGCAAGAGATGCGCGCGCTGTTCACTACCGTGGTGGATAACTTTAAAAACTTTGTCGACGTTAACGCCAAAGTGATCGACGCTATGAATCGCGGCGATGCGGCGGAAGCGGCCAAAATCAGCGGCGCGGTATCCGCAAAATATCGTACCCAGTTGATGAAAGATCTGGCGACGCTGGTGGATATGGAAGTCGCGATTGGTGATAAAGCCGGGGAAGATTCTCAGGCGGGTTATCGCCAGGCGCTTTATTTGCTGAGCGGCTTGCTGCTGCTGGCGCTGATCGCCACCGGCGTGATTGCGCTGTTTATTTCGCGTAATCTCTCCCGCCAGCTTGGCGGTGAACCGGCCTATGCGATGTCGATTATGAAGGCAGTCGCTGACGGCAAACTGGGCACCCAGGTTGCGCTGCGCGAGGGTGACAGCGAAAGCCTGCTGGCGACTATCCATTTAATGAATAGTAAACTGGCGGAAATTATCACCGGTATTATTGACGGCAGCGAATCGATTTCCCACGCCGCAGGCGAAATTGCCGAAGGCAACAACGATTTGTCACAGCGTACCGAAGAACAAGCGGCCTCGCTGGTGCAAACCTCGTCGAACATGCAGCAAATTACCGAAAACGTGAAGAGTAACGCCGAAAACGCCCGCAAAGCGAGCGACCTGGCGCGCCAGACGTCACAAACGGCGGTTAAAGGCGGCAAAGAGGTGCATGACATGCTGAAACGCATGCATGAAATCTCTGACAGCTCACAGAAAATTGTCGACATCATTTCGGTGATTGAAGGCATCGCTTTCCAGACCAATATCCTGGCGCTGAACGCTGCCGTTGAAGCCGCGCGTGCCGGTGAACAGGGTAAAGGTTTTGCCGTGGTGGCTGGTGAAGTGCGCAACCTGGCGCAGAAAAGTGCCGATGCGGCGAAAGAGATCAAACAGCTGATTGAAGGCACCGTTGAGAAGATAACAGACGGTTCCCGCTACGCCGATACCGCCAGCCGCGCGATGGAAGAGATTGTGACCTCCGTAAACAAAGTGACGGATATTGTTGCTGAGATCTCCGCCGCCTCTACCGAGCAACATCAGGGGATCAAAGAGATTAGCGTCGCGATTGATCAGATGGACCAGGTGACCCAGCAGAACGCCACGCTGGTGGAACAAGCGGCGGTTGCCGCTCAGTCGATGACCGAACAGAGCGAGATACTGCGCGACTCCGTGCGCTTCTTCCAGCTGGCGCGTTAATCGTAACCCGTGCCACTCGCTTTGGGTGGCACGGCGTTTTCCTGTTACATGACGATGCTTTTCGGCTCCATAAAGGCCGCCAGTCCCCAGCGCCCCATTTCACGCCCGATGCCTGAATGTTTAAACCCGCCAAATGGCGCGGCAGCCTCGTGCGCCAGCGTATTGACCAACACCCGCCCGGCGGTGATTTGCCCGGCAACGCGACGTGCGCGTGCGGGATCGCTGCCCAGCACCAGCGCGCTCAGGCCGTAATCGGTGTCGTTAGCGATAGCGATCGCCTCGGCGTCATCCCGATACGTAATTACCGATAACACCGGGCCAAAAATCTCTTCCCGCGCAATACGCATGCTGTTTTTTACCTCGCTAAACAGCGTAGGCCGCACCGACCATCCGCGCTCACACCCGGCTGCGCGCCCTTCTCCGCCCGCTAACAGGCGTGCGCCTTCCTGCTGACCAAGACGAATGTAGGACTGCACGCGTTGCCACTGTTTTTCGCTGACCATCGGGCCAACTTCCGTGGCGGGATCGTACGGATCGCCCGATTTTACCGCCGAGACTGCCTGTGCCAGCGCCGCTTCGCACTCGGCTTTGCGCGAGGCAGGCACCAGAATGCGCGTTCCCGCGACGCAGGCCTGGCCGCTGTTCATAAATCCGGCCTGAATCGCCAGCGGCACGGCGTCGGCTAAATCGGCATCCTCCAGAATAATGGTCGGCGACTTGCCACCCAGTTCCAGCGTGACGCGTTTAAACGTTTCTGCTGCGTTACGCAAAATGGCTTTGCCCGTCGCCGTCGAGCCGGTAAAAGAGATTTTCGCCACCTCCGGATGACGGCTGAGCGTCTCGCCAACCACCTTGCCGCGCCCGGTAACAATATTGAACACACCCGGCGGCAACTGCGCCTGATGCAGTGCCTGCGTGACAATGTGGGTTTGCAGCGCACTCATCTCGCTCGGTTTAACCACCGCCGTGCAACCTGCGGCTAGCGCCGCCGCCAGTTTGCCGCAGATGAACCCGGCATCGCTGTTCCATGGCGTGATCAATCCGGCGACGCCGAGCGGTGTCATCACCACCCGCGCCTGACCCACCACGGATTCGAACTCAAACGCTTTCAGCGCGCTGATCGCCGCCTCGATAACCGAAACCGGATAATGCGCCATCCAGCTGGCACGTGACGCCGGCGCACCGTATTCCTCGACAATCGCCTGCAACAACGCGGGCTGGCAGGCCTCCAGTGCGTCGCGCATACGCATCAGGGCGGCAATGCGTTCATCGCGGCTGGTTTGTGACCAGCCGGGAAACGCCGCTTTTGCCGCCGCAATGGCGTTAAGCGCATCGGCTTCATTAGCGAGCCGCACCTGACCGGTGACGTCGCCGGTTGCCGGGTTAAACAGGTCGAAACGCTCTGTGCCCTGCGGCGTGACCCATTCGCCATTTATTGAGATCTGTTCAATCGCATGCATAACCACCTCCTGTTCACAATAAAGCCAGTGTGGCACGCCTTTATCGCGCTGATAATCCACGCTATGCTGCAAAGGTTGTTGCGAAATTCGGGATAATCTATGCATCGTTCAGGTTTGATTGAGCTGGAAGTGGTGATGGCGGTGATGCGCCGGGGCAGTTTTCGCGCCGCTGCGCAGGAGCTGGGAATGTCGCCAACGGCGGTGAGTAACGCTATTGCCGGGCTGGAGAGTCGCCTGGCGATTCGGTTGTTTCACCGCACCACCCGCAGCGTGGCGCTGACCGAAGCCGGGCAGCGGTTTGTTGCACGTATTGGCCCGGCGCTGCGCGAAATCCAGCACGCGCATGAAGAGATCCACAGCGTGGCGGAAGAACCTTCCGGCACATTGCGCCTGAATGTCCCACAAGCTGTCGGACAACTGTTCTTAGATGATCTGCTGGTGCGTTTTCTGGCGCGCTACCCGCAGATACGCATGGAGGTCGCCGCTGAAGCGAAGATGATCGACATTGTGGCCGACGGTTACGATGCCGGGATCCGCCTGGCGGAGTCTGTCCCACAGGATATGATTGCCGTGCCGCTCACGCCGGATATTCGCATGCGCGTGGTGGCAACACCGGCGTGGTTTGCCGCGCACGGTACGCCGCAGACGCCGGATGATTTACGCCAGCACCAGGGCATTTGCATGCGCATGTCCAGCGGCGGAAATTACCGCTGGGAGCTGTCGCGCGACGGTGAGCGCATGGCGGTTGCCGTTCCGCCACGGCTGTCGACCACCGATCTGTTTACCTCGATTGCCGCCGTGCGCGCAGGCCTGGGCGTGGGTTTTCTGCCGGGGTTTTACATCGATGAGGATTTGCGTAACGGAACGCTGGTGAGCGTGCTGGATGCGTGGACACAGCCGTTTAAAGGACTGTGTTTGTACTATCCCGGACATCGCCACATCCCTGTGGGGTTGCAGGCGTTTATTGCCTTTATCCGGGAGTCGCGTTAATTACTCGAGGTGCGCGCGATCGAGCCCATAGGCTTTATCCAGCGCACCTGGTAAGGTTTGCGACAGTACCATCAGGCGGTTCCAGCTGTTGATAATGGCAATGGAAAACGCCAGCTCGGAAAGCTCCACTTCGCTGAAATGCTCCCGCGCCTCACGGTACAGCTCATCAGACACGCCATGCGCGTCGAGTTTGGTCAACGCTTCACACAGCGCCAGCGCAGCTTTCTCTTTGGCGGTAAACAGCGGCGATTCACGCCAGATAGCCACATGGTAAATGCGCAGTTCGCGCTCACCGTGCAGTTTCGCCTGTTTCACATGCATATCCAGGCAGAATGCGCAGCCATTGAGCTGCGAGGCGCGGATATCAACCAGATTTTTAATACCAATGTCCAGACTGCTGGCGTGCGATGCCTGGCTGGCATCGCCGAGGGTTTTAATTAATGCCGGAATGGTCTGGAACAGATTTACGCGATTGCTCATCGTCTTTAGCCTCGTTTATGGATTCAACAGCCGCTATAGTACGCTTTTATGCCATAGTAAAAAGATGCAAAAAGCGTAAATAGAGGTAGGACATGAAACCGGGTTATAAAGCCATTTACGAGCAGTATCGGCGCAGCATTGCTAGCGGGTTACTAAAACCGGGTGATAAGGTGCCTTCGGTGCGTGTGCTGGCCAGCGAATTGGGGGTCGCGCGCAAAACGGTGGAAACGGCTTGGGCAATTCTGGTCGGCGAAGGCTATCTGGTAAGCCACGGCGCGCGAGGCACGCGGGTCAACCCGGATCTGGTGCTGAGCGAACCCTCCACCCCGGATATTGCGCCGCAGGCAGCAGACGCGCCACCGGGCATTGCGGATGTACTGCGCGATCGCCCCGGTTTTTTGCGCCCCGGCATTCCGTCTCTTGACGCCTTCCCCTATAAAAAGTGGCTGCTGTTGTGCGGCAAAGCGGTACGGTCTCTGTCGCCAATGGAGATGACCAACCCGCCGCTGCTGGGTTACACGCCGCTGCGTGAAGCGATTGCCCATTATGTGAATGTGTCGCGCGGCTTATCCTGCACGGCCGATCAGATTTTCATCACCAGCGGGTACAGCAACAACCTGCGGTTGATCCTCAATGCGCTGACCACGGCACGGGATAAAGTGCTGTTCGAAGATCCCGGTTACTATTTTGGTACCCAGGCGCTGAAACGCGCCGCCAATAATCTGCACTTTGTCCCGGTGGACAGCCAGGGCCTCAATATCGACTATTTGCAGCAATACCACCGCGATGCGCAGCTGGTTTTTGTGACGCCGTCACATCATAGCCCACTGGCGGTAACCCTTTCGCTCCCGCGCAAGCAGCAATTACTGGCCTGGGCCAGCCAGCATAACAGCTGGATTATCGAAGATGATTACGACGGCGAGTTTCACTACACCCGCAAAGTGCTTCCGTCGCTGAAAAGCCTTGATACTGATGATCGGGTTATCTATATGGGCACTTTCAGCAAGACGGTGATGCCTGCGCTGCGCATTAGCTACATTGTGATGCCGCGCGCGACACTTGCCGCGTTTCGTGAAACGGCCGAACTCACCGAAAGTGGTCAGCCGGTGCTGACGCAGAAAATCCTCGCGGCGTTTCTCGGCGAAGGTCACTTTTATAAGCATTTAAAAAAGATGCGTACGCTCTATTCGCAGCGCAGAAAATATGTGCTGGACGCGCTGGAGCACATTTATCCGGGGCTTTTTACCGTGGAAGTGAGCGATGGCGGCATGCATATCGCCGCGTTTTTACGCACCAGCACGCAGGATATCGCGCTGGCGGACATCTGGCAGCGGTTTCAATTGCAGGTTAGCCCGCTCTCGCGCTGGTATAACACCCCCGCCAAACGCTACGGCGTGATTATCGGTTATACCAATGTGCGTTCAGCGGAAGAAGCACTGGCGCTATTGCAGCGCCCGGCTGAAGAAACACGGGCGCTGCTGGCGGCCAATGATATTAAGGCAAGCTACTGACGAAGGAGAGATCCCACGCCGTGGCGAGAAGCGAGAAGCTGACCAGCAGGGTCAACGCTAATGAGATAGTTCTGTCGGACTTTTCCATCGCACGTCCCTCTCTGTTGTGGGTTTCGCTATCAGACTGAAAAAATCGAAAGATCGATGACTCTCCAGAGCAAAGTTTAGGTTAATTGATAATTTTTGCCTGGTGTCATTTTGTGCGGAAGCACATCGGCATCCACCATTTGCAGTAAATCAATCTCGATGGCGTTGCTGATAGCATCCAGCGGCAGGTCGTTATCCTCTTCGCCAAACGGATCTTCCAGCTCTTCTGCCAGCGTATCGAGCGAAATAAAGGTGTAGGAAATCAGTACCGAGATAAACGGGGTCATAAAGTGCAAATCCACCACCAGCGCGAACGGCAGCATGATGCAAAACAGATACACGGTGCGATGCAGGATCAACGAATAGGCAAACGGCAGCGGTGTGGTGAAAATGCGCTCGCAGCCAGAGAGCACGGCGGACATATCATGCAGCCGCTGATTAATGCTGCTGAATAAAACATCCGAAAGCGCGCCCTGCGCCCGGCGCTCACCTAACCATTCGCCCATTAACAACAGAATGCGGTTGGCCGGTGAGTGCGCGTTCAGCACGTTATGCAGATCGTTTTGGCTCAGGTATTTCGCCAGCACGTCACCCTGTGGCTTGCGGCGCAATGTCATGCGCAGAGAGTGCGCAAAGGCGATTTGCAACTGAATAAAGTGCCGTAATCCCTCGTCGTCTGGCAGCGTTGTTTTTACTTCACGCAGCAGCGAACGCGAGGCGATCATCAACTGTCCCCATAACACCCTTGCCTCGCTGTAGCGGGCAAAACAAGCGTTGTTACGAAAACCTAAAAAGATAGCGATAGCGACACCAAGAATGCTGAACGGGGCAACAGTCAGCTTGATACCCAGCGAGGTGTACCACGGCAGCATCCAGATCACAGCGATGGAGAGCAGGAAATTCATCAGCAGACGCGACGTGATTTTAGGCAGTACGGAACCGTGCCAGACGAAAAGACGAGGAAGCCAGTGTTGTTGAGGTCGAACGATCATCTTGAATTGTGTGCATTAGGGAGAGCGGCACTATTAAACGTGATCGCAATCACAGTTGCAAGTTTGATAACAAATTGTGACGAAAGGTCGCCCTGGCAGACTTTTGCTGGCGCAGAGGTTGCTGAAACCTGTTATACAACTATTTAATAGTATGTTGTAACTAATGAATGGTAAGTACAACATTCCCGCGAAGTTACTCCTCTTGCCGCTCAGCGGCTGCACAGCTAGCCATGATTAAAAAAGAAAAACCCGGCCGGAGCCGGGTTAGATATTCTCTTAATAACGTGCTATTAGCACAACGGTTTAACCGCATCGCGCATGCCACGCAGCAGGATAGCGTCCAGATCCAGCGATACCTGCTCCACCAGACCCGCCACTTTACTCAGATCTTGTTCCCAGTGATCGCTTACGGACAGCACCGCTTTTACCAGTTCGCTGGTGCTGATCTGGCGATCGCCATGCTGGCTCCACAGCTGCTGGTAGCGCTCGATCCAGTGTGCGTCGTCCTGCACCGGATACGTCTGCCCGTTACGTTCACCGCGATAGAACGCAATCAACGCCGCCAGCGCAAAAGTCAGGCGCGCAGGCAATTTGCCGTGGGCTTTTTGCCCTGCCAGCAATTGCGGCAGAATACGGGTGCGGAATTTGGTCATGCCGTTCAGGGCAATCGACAGCAACTGGTGTTTGATGTACGGGTTACGGAAACGCCCGGTCACTGCACTGGCAAAAGATTCCAGCTCATCGCGCGGCAGATCCAGCACCGGAATAATCTCTTCGTAAATCGCTTTTTCTACAAACGCACAGATTTCGCTGTCGTTCATCGCCTCGCCGACAGTATCAAGACCCGCCTGATACGCCACCGGCACCAGTGCTGTGTGCGCACCATTGAGGATCGCCACTTTACGCTCTTTATACGGTTTAATATCGTCAACAATCAGTACGTTAAGCGGGAATTTATCCAGGCGCAGCTCAGACGCCAGTGATTTCGGCCCCTGAATTACAAACAGGTAGAAGTGTTCAGCGGTATCAAGGAATGAATCCTGGTAGCCCAGCTCTGCTTCCAGTTTCGCCACTTCATCACGCGGGTAACCGGTAACGATCCGGTCAACCAGCGTGGAGCAGAAGGCGTTGGCGGTATCCAGCCACTGAGTAAACTCCGCGCCCAGCGCCCACTCCTGCGCATAACGCAGCACCAGCTCGCGCAACGCGTCGCCGTTGTAATCAATCAGTTCACAAGGGATGATCACCCAGCCTTTATCCGCCGCGCCAGAGAAATGGGTGAAGCGTTCGAACAGCAGGCGCGTCAGTTTGGCCGGGTAGCTAACGGCCGGGGCATCTGCAAATTTATCACCCGCGTGGTAACTAATACCCGCTTCAGTGGTGTTTGAAAAAACAAAGCGGATATCCGGATTATGGGCAAGTTTCAGGAACTCGTCGTACTGGGAATAGACGCTGATTTCACGGTTTACAGAGCGGATCAGGCGCGCGTCGCTCACCGCTTCGCCCTGCTCATTCAGGCCGCGAATAATGGTGGTATACAGGCCATCCTGAGTACTCAGGGACGGCGGGAAATCACTTTGGATCGGGCGAACAACCACCACACCGGCGTTGAGGTCGGTGTGCTCATTCAGCAGATCGATTTGCCAGTCGACAAAAGCGCGCAAAAAATTCCCTTCGCCGAACTGAATAATACGTTCAGGGTATTCAGCGCCGGGAAAGTTGCGACGGTTTAATGTGTTCACAGTGGGTTCCTTTTTTGATTAGTCATACAACCTGGGAAGATTGGTGTAATAACTTACCAGACTTTTAGACCATGAAACCCTGTTTTGATCAAAATGGGATGTCTTATTGGCGCGAATTATAAGAACTTGTAAAAAATTGTCGTCGCCGTCACATTTCCGTCCGGCATCAGCGCGAAGCGCGGGATCTCACCCACCCGCTGCCAGCCGCATTGCTGGTAGAAATGTTCCGCCCCGCTACCGGTGGAAGTATCCAGCACCAGCACGGTTTTACCGTGCGCCAGCGCCTCACTTTCCAGCGCATCCATCAGACGGCGCGCCAGCCCCTGGCGGCGGGCTTTTTCATGTACCAGTAACTTTGACACATCGGCGCGATGTGGCTGGTTTTCAGGTTGTTCCAGCACCACCTGCACGGTGCCGACAATCTCACCGGCGTCATCTTGCGCCACCAGTACAATGCGTTCCCCACGCGCGGCACTTGCGGCGACGCCAGACCAGAATTGCAGGGATTTCTCACGCGAAAGCGGGTGCATGAAACTGACAGAAGCGCCGCCGGAAACACAGTTTTCCAGCACTTCGCAAAGGGAATGAATCTGTGACACGAGCGCTTCGCCCGCCAGCGAACGGATATGATAAGTGGTCATTTTTATTCCTTAAAAACAACCACTATCAGCTTTACAACTTGTTAACACAAGCTCAGCAAACATAGGTTTTTGTGATGATTCAGCGGTCGCGATGGTTGCGCTCTTTCATGGCATACATCTGTTGATCTGCTGCCTTCATCCACGGCTTCAGTTCACCGCAGCCATCATGATCAAACTCACTGATCCCCCAGGAAAACGCCAGTTTCCACGGTTTACCAGAGGTCTGATTCCACGCCTCAACCTGTTCTACCAGATGCTGCATCGCAATCCATGCGCCCTGCTCATCGGTATCGGAAAAGAGGATCGCGAATTCGTCGCCGCCATAACGCACCCGCAGATCCGCTTCGCGCAGGCTGGCGCTCATCACCGAGGCCATCGCTTTCAGCGCTTCGTCACCTTCGCCATGGCCCCAGGTGTCGTTAATCGTTTTAAAATTGTCGAGATCGATCCACGCCAGCGTTAATGGTTCCGCGCGACGACGCGCGCCCACAATGGCGAACTTCGCCAGGCTTTCAAAACCGCGGCGGTTAAATAAACCGGTCAGTTCGTCCGTAGTGGCCGCGCTCATCACCGCGAACTCATCTTCAACGATCATGGCAAAATCTTTCAGGTAATCCCGCTCTGCGTCCGTGAACTGTCGCGCGGTGCTATCCACCAGGCAGAATGCACCAACCACCGCGCCGTCCGGCAAACGTAATGGATACCCGGCATAGAAACGGATATTCATCTCCCCGGTCACCAGCGGATTATCGGCAAACCGATCATCGCCGTGGGTATCCGGAATGATCAACGGTTCAGTATGCAAGATGGTGTGACCACAAAAGGTGATCTTACGCGGGAGCGGTTCACGCACGGTACCCGACGTGGATTTGAAGAAGAGCATCTCTTCATCAACCAGTGTGATTAGCGCCGCACGGACATCAAACATGCGCTTAGCCAGCCGGGTAAGCCGGTCAAGACGCTCGGTTACGCCGGTTTCCAGAAGCCCGGAGTCGCGCAGCGACGCCAGTCGTTGTTCCTCATCTGCGGGAATAGCAGGTATTTTCATAAGGGGCCGTTTCCATTCTCAGGCTGTTAATGCGCAACACTATAAAAAGTGACGTTAATTTCACGGCGTACAGCATAAAGCGTAGCTTATTCAGCACGTTTGTCAGTGTGAGTAGATCTGGTTTTTTCCCAGTCGTTTAGCCTGGTAAAGCGCGTCGTCTGCGGCTTTTAACCAGTCGGTAACACTGTTCATTTCCGGTAGCGCGCTGGCGATACCGATGCTTAACGTACATTTGAACGCATGCTCCTGCATCACTGTCATTACCGCAGCCGCATCCATGATCCGGGTTGCCACCGCATACGCCTCTTCTGCTGGCGTATCGGGCAATAAAATCACAAATTCATCGCCACCGAGGCGCGCGGGCGTGTCCGTTGTGCGGGTGGTGATATGCAAAATTTTCGACACGGTGACCAATAATGCATCGCCAATTTTATGACCAAAGCGGTCATTCACCTCTTTAAAATTATCGATATCGATAAACATCAACGAGGAGTGGCGCGGGGTCACGTGCAGTTTTTCCAGCTCGTACTGAATCCGTTTTTCCAGCAGGCGGCGATTAGCGATATCAAGCAACGGATCCATCATCGCGATACGCTCAAGTTCGCGGCTTTTTATCCGCAACCTGACGGCAATGCTGTCGGTGAGTGCGCTGAGCGCCAGAATATAGATGCCGATGAGCGGCAACGTGGCGAACATCGTTCGCTGTGTCACCTGCAACTCCAGTGGTAAACCGAGCGCCAGCCAGGTAAGTAAGAACGCCGCAAGCAGGGCCAGCGTCGCTTTACGCATCAGCAAAAAACCGCCCGCCGATAAGCGGTCAGAGAGCAAAATGGTGGCAATCACCACCGACGGCAGCGGGTTGACCGCCATTAGCGCAATCCAGAACCCGCCTGCGCCAGCGTCAAAGACCAGGTTTTGATGTTCAATTTGCAGCGGCATCTGCGCGTTGCGCGCGCGCAAAAACGCGACGGTAGGCCATAAAAACGCATTAGCGCACAGCAACACCACGCTCCATACGGGGCGATGCAGTTCAAGAAGGACGGAAAGAATGGGGAAAAAGCAGAGTAGCGTTCCCAGAATACGCATCAGATACATCCGCCTGGCAAAACGCCTGCCTGGGATCCGCTCGTGTTTATTCAAATTATCCGATCCGCTCATAACGCGATGATTCCGCTACGTATACGCAATAATAGTATTGACGATAAAAATTAGTAGCAAGCAATTTAATAAGTTATCGATATTAATTGCCGCTATCGTCATCACCAGGTGCAACACGCGCGAGGAATTATCCGCCGATGGCACTTCCCGCTATTTCCGGCGCGTTATGTTCAGCATCTGTTGTGCAGTTACGCCCGCGTTTTTTCGAGCGATAGAGATTTTCATCCGCCACCGCCAGCAGCGCGTTGAATGTTGACGTTAATTGCCCGGCGTCGGCTTGACCATGGCTGATACCAATACTGACGGTTAAATGCAGCGTTTGTTGCCGCCATTTGAACGGATACAGCGCCACTTTTTCGCGCAGCGTTTCCGCCAGCTGTTTTCCTTCACTGGCGTCTTGTGTTGTCGCCACGACAGCGAACTCTTCCCCGCCCATGCGGGCGAGCACACCACGCGTGCCCAGCGCCTGCTGCACTTTTCGCGCAAAGGAGGTCAGCACCCGATCGCCACATTCGTGACCGTAGCTGTCATTGACACTTTTGAAGTAATCAATATCCAGCAACATCACGGTGATGTGTTTGTCGGCAAAGCGTTTTACGTCGCGGTTTAACGCCTCATACAAACCCGAGCGCGAGTACACGCGGGTCAGGAAATCGAAATCGGCGCGCAAGGAAACCTGATGCATCAGACGGTTTATCGCCTCAACGCTGACCGAGACAATCACCGGGCAAATGGCCATGGTGGCAATCCCCAGGCGCGCGGAGAACATATGCGGGATCTGCAGCGGTGAACTGACGAAAATATTGATATGCCCGCTGGCGACAAGGATTATCTCCAGCCCGCCGGTCAGCAGCGTCACCAGGCATGTCAGCGGCAGCGAGTAACGCACCGCACACCAGATCAGCGCCGGGAGCGGAAACGCCAGGCTGCCTGCGCCGCCAATCGCGACCGACGCGACAATCGATACGCCAACGGCGAGCACCGGCATAACATTGCGCATCTCGACGTTCAGTGGTTTACGCGGCCAGCTCATAGTCAGCATACAGGGCAGGATCAGCACACCCGTTGAGAACTGCTCGCCAAACCAGTCGGCCAGCAGCAGGCCAAATCCCTGACCATTGATCCCCACGGAGCCAAGCGCGCCAAAAAACGCACACAGCAGCGCCGCAAGCAGACAGTAGCCAAAGAGTTTCAGGGCGTTAACCGGCTCCGGCGCTTTGGTCATCTGGTTACGTTCAAGCCCGATAAGCTGCGCCATGGTGATAATAAACACCATGTTGGAGAAGTTGATAATCAGCGACGCCGTGCCCCAGGAAGTGGTGATGGCGTCATACGCCAGCATGGCAACATAGCTAATCAGATAGTACTGCCAGCGCTGCAACCAGGCATAACGCGCGAAAACACCGGCCATCACCGCATTGAGCGGCCAGAAGAGGGAAAGCTCTTCCACCAGGCGCATCATCGCACCCAGCAGATAAAACAGCGTTGTCAGGACAAACACCATGACCGCATTGGTGTACGGCGTCTCTTTCCGAAAAGGGCGGAAAGGGGATGAAAAAAATGCGCGCATCTAATCTCAATCCATATCACTAACGTTGCTATCGTCCCGCAGCACCAGCGGAGCAGGCTTACCCGACGCTTTTCAGCGCGACGCATTCATCTGAATAACCAGCCACTGGTAAATCACCTCAACGATGTACTGTTGTTGCGATTGTGTTAGCGCCTGACCATGCGGGATGTTATGCCACTTTTCCAGACATCCACGGCAGCAGGTTGCCGTGGCATGCTGAGCGATAAACACCGGGTGACCGCGCATTGGAGTCTGTTTGCCATCATTTTGCGGTTGCGCTGGCGCAAGGCGTTTTGCGACAAAATCCGCCGCGTGGGACGCAATCACCTCCGCACCTTTATCCAGGCAGTACTGGCGCTCTTTCACCCCAAGGCGAAAACGCGAACGGAATGTTGACCGTCCCAGCCGGGCAAACAACGGCGCGAAATCATTCATCAATAGACCGATCTCCCCAGTTTTCGCGTTAACGCTTCCAGCACCGCGACACCGGCCAGTGAGTTGCCCGCCTCATCCAGTTCCGGGCTCCAGACCGCAATCGCCATCTCATGCGGCACAATCGCCACAATGCCACCGCCGACCCCGGATTTCGCCGGTAAACCGACACGCCAGGCAAACTCTCCGGCGTTCTGGTACATGCCACTGGTCGCCATCAGGGCGTTAATCTGCCGCGCCTGCATCGGCGTCACCACCGGCGTCGCCTGCTGCGCGCTGTGTCCGCCATCGGCGAGAAATAAAAAGGTGCGCGACAATTCGGCACAGCTCATTTTGAGTGCGCAATAGTGGAAGTAGTTTTGCAACACGGTGGCGACATCGTTGTGAAAATTACCGAAGGACTTCATCAACCAGGCGATGGCCATATTGCGGGCGGAGTGCTCGAATTCAGAACGCGCCACCAGGCTGTCGTAGGCGATATCCGGCGCGGCGCAGAGTTTGCGCACAATTTCCAGCATGCGCTGGCGCGGCGCGCTAAGGCGGCTTTGCAGCATATCGCACACCACCAGCGCCCCGGCGTTAATAAAGGGATTACGCGGCTTGCCCTGCTCAATTTCCAGCTGTAACAGTGAGTTAAACGGCTGACCGGAGGGATCTTTGCCCACCCGCTGCCAGATCTCCTCTTCCGCGTAGTGGTTCATCGCCACCACCAGGCTCAGCACTTTGGAAATTGACTGAATGGAGAAACGCTCGTCGGCATCGCCCGCCTGGAAGTGTTCGCCCTGCACGGTGCTGATGGCAATACCCAACTTGTTGCCGCTCACCGACGCCAGCGCCGGAATATAATCCGCAACCTTGCCACGCCCTAACAGCGGGCGTACTTCAGCGAGCACCGCTTCCAGTACGCCGTTATCCATCACCGTTGCCACTCTGACTCCTTGCCCACAGGCCAAAAATGGCCTGCGAGTATAACAGAGGCGAATGTGTTGCGTCAGGCAGGAAGTCGAAAACGCGCAACCGCTTGCATCAACTGATGAGAATCGTTGTGCAATTTTTCCGAGGCCTCAGTTGCCGTTGAGACCAGTTCCCCGGTACGACGGGCAACATTGTTAAGCGAGTGCAGGCGGCGTGTCATTTTGTGAATGCTGTCGCCCTGGCTGAGGGTGGCGGCAGAAATTTCGCTCAGTACGCCGCTTAAATGCCCGACCAGCCCGGTGACCTGTTGCAGGTTATCCTCAAGACGGCTTACTGCCTGGGTGCCGTCGTTGATGCCTTGCAAGGAGTGATTGATCAATTGCTGAATGGTTTGCGTGGAGTGGCTGCTCTTGCGCGCCAGCAGCCCCACTTCTTTCGCCACCACCGCGAAGCCGCGACCGTGGTTGCCCGCATGCGCCGCTTCAATCGCCGCGTTCAGCGCCAGAATATTGGTCTGGAAAGCGACGCCATCAATCATCGCCACAATGTTGCGCATCTCCGCCGAGCGCTCGACAATCTCGCGCATCGATTGATTCACCGTATCCATCATTCGATCGCCACCGGCAGCGACTTCCCGCGCCTCATCGGCCTGTTTGCGCGCCTGTTCAGCAAAACCGGTATTGCCTTCAACATGCGATTCCAGCGTGGCGATATGCTCGGTTACATCCGTCAGTTCCTGCGCCTGTTTCGCCGACTGCTGATACAGCGACTGATTGTCCTCAGCCAGACGGCGAATGGTATCGACCATCGATGACGTGGCGTCGCTGACTTGCATCACCAGTTGCTGCAACCCCTGTTGCATAGTGCCGATACTGAGGCCGAGCTGGTCAACTTCCCGGTTAAAGCGTTTCACCGGCGGCAATGGTGTACCCAGATCGCCGGCCGCCAGAATATTAATGTGTGCTATCAGGCTGCGCAGCGGGGTAATCACCCAGCGCGACATGGCAAACCAGACCAGCACCGCAATCACCACCAGCAGCGCCGGCACCAGCACAAACACATGCTGCAATTGCGCAAGGTTAGCCATCAGCGCCTGGCGCCCCTGCTCGGCGCGCGCTTCGCTGGCCTGCTGGAAACGGGCATAGTTGTCATTGAAATCCGCCTGAAACGCCTGCGCCGGCACCGCGAAGAAGGCGTCAATCGACTGGGTTTTCACTAACCCATCGGCCTGCTCTTTTAGCGCGCCGTAGAAAAGCTGATAGCTGTTAATCAGCGCCTCATCTTTAGGCGGGTTGAGCGCCAGCCACGCCTGCCAGGCTTTTTGCGATGTCTCCAGCGCTTTATGGGTTTCATCCATCAGGCTGTGCCAGCTTCCTTCCGAGCCGGTCTCTTTATCCTGCATAAAATAGACGCCCGCCCGGTTGAGCAGATCGCTTGCCGTCAGGAGCGCAATGCGCGCTTCGTCGACCCGCACCTGTTGCAGGTGCGCTTGCTGGTTGAGTTGTTCATTATGCTGGGCGTTACGTAGTGACGCGGAAAGGACAAACGAGGAGGCGATTTGCAGGGCCGAAAACAAGCCAATAATGCAGAAAATCCCGGCGAGCAAACCAAACTGTCGTGGAGAAACACGCCGCAAAATACGGCGGAAAATTTGCTTTAAGTTCATGATATTCTTCTATAACCACAAAGTTGCCGTGAGTCTACAAAAGGATCATGACAGGTCCATGACAGCCAGCAGTGACGCGCCCCGCCGGGGCGCGTTTCGCTTACAGACGATCTTTCCACACCGTCTGGATATTGCAAAACTCATGCAGGCCGAAGTGTGAAAGTTCGCGACCAAATCCGCTCTTTTTCACGCCGCCAAAGGCCACACGGGCATCGCTGGCGCTGTAGCCGTTGATAAACACGCCACCGCACTCAAGCTGTTCGGCAAAACGTTGCGCCTGCGCAGGATCGGCGGTAAAGACGGTAGCAGACAAGCCGAAATCACTGTTGTTCGCCATCTCCAGCGCATGCTGTGCATCGCGTGCGGTTGCGATAGCCGCGACCGGGCCAAACAACTCCTGGCGAAACGCGGTCATCTCTGGTGTCACACCGCTCAGCATGGTGGCCGGGTAGTAATTTCCCTCGCCCGCCGTTTTCTCACCGCCGAGCAGCAACGTTGCGCCCTCGTTAATGCTGGCTTCGACCTGCGCATGCAGCTCGTCACGCAGATCAAAGCGCGCCATCGGCCCGAGATAATTCTCTTCGTGGTCCGGCGCGCCCTGCTTTAACGCGGCGGCGGCGGCAACAAATTTCTCCGTAAAAGCCTGGGCAATGCTCTCTTCGACGATAAAACGTTTGGCAGCGGCGCAGACCTGCCCGGTGTTCTGGTAACGTCCTGCCACTGCGGCTTTCACCGCCAGTTCAAGATCCGCATCGTTGAGCACAATAAAGGGATCAGAACCACCCAGCTCGAGGACGCATTTTTTCAGCGCCGCCCCGGCCTGCGCGCCAATAGCGGCTCCCGCGCGGACGCTGCCGGTTAAGGTAATGGCGGCAATGCGTGGATCGTTAATCGCCTGAGTCACGCCGTCGTTGGTGGCATTCACCCAGCCAAAAACACCGTGCGGGACGCCAGCGTCAGCGAAGATCTCGCCCATTAACGCCGCGCAACCCAGCACATTTGGCGCATGTTTGAGCAGGTAGCTGTTGCCTGCCAGCAGGATCGGCACCGCACCGCGCAGCACCTGCCACAGCGGGAAGTTCCACGGCATCACCGCCAGAATCGGTCCCAGCGGGCGGTACTCAATAGTTGCCCGCTGCTGTTCGACCTGCGTCGGCTCACTGTCCAGCATTGCCGGGCCGTGTTCTGCGTACCAGTCACACAGCGCAGCAGATTTGTTCACTTCCGCGCGCGCCTGCAAAATTGGCTTGCCCATCTCCTGGCGGATCATCTGCGCCATCTCTTCGCCGCGTTTGCGCAGCGCATCGCCGAGGCGACGTAAGGTTTGCGCGCGTTCGGTGACGGCCAACCGCCGCCACTGGCGGTAACCGCTGGCTGCCAGTTCGATTGCCGTATCAACCTCTTCATGGCTGGCCCAGGGTGTTGCGCGCAGGGTTTCACCGGTGGCCGGGTTGATGGAAAGCGCGTGCGTCGTTGAGGAAACAGGCATAAATACTCCGCTAAATGTGTTCAGGACTTGCGCAAGGATGGCGCAATTTGTTATTTCTGAAAACTGAATAATATTAACCACACTGTTCACAAAGAGAGAATGGCATGGACTTAACCCAGCTTGAGATGTTTAACGCCGTGGCGCAGACCGGCAGCATTACCCAGGCGGCGCAGAAGGTGCACCGCGTGCCGTCGAACCTGACGACGCGTATTCGCCAGCTGGAGTCCGATCTCGGCGTGGATCTGTTTATCCGCGAAAACCAGCGCCTGCGCCTCTCTCCCGCCGGGCACAGTTTTTTGCGCTACAGTCAACAGATCCTCGCGCTGGTCGATGAAGCGCGCATGGTGGTCGCTGGTGATGAGCCGCAAGGGTTATTCTCGCTCGGCGCGCTGGAAAGCACCGCCGCGGTGCGCATTCCGGCGACGCTGGCGCAGTACAACCAGCGCTACCCGCGCATTCAGTTTGATCTCGCCACCGGCCCTTCCGGCACCATGATTGATGGCGTGCTGGAGGGGCAGCTCAGCGCGGCGTTTGTTGACGGCCCGATTATGCATCCCGGCCTGGAAGGCATTCCGGTTTACCGCGAAGAGATGATGATCGTCGCGCCTGTCGGTCATGAAGTGATTAGCCACGCGGCTCAGGTAAACGGTGCCAGCATTTACGCGTTTCGCGCCAACTGCTCCTACCGCCGCCATTTTGAAAGCTGGTTTCACGCCGATCGCGCCACGCCCGGTAAAATTCATGAAATGGAGTCTTACCACGGCATGCTGGCGTGCGTGATTGCCGGGGCGGGCCTGGCGCTGATCCCGCGCAGTATGCTGGAAAGCATGCCCGGTCATCACCAGGTGGAAGCCTGGCCGCTGGCGGAGAACTGGCGCTGGCTTACCACCTGGCTGGTGTGGCGGCGCGGCGCGAAAACCCGCCATCTGGACGCATTTATTGCCCTGCTGAATGCGGCTCCACAACCAGCGCCTTCTGCATAAAAATACTTAGCGGATCGGCGCTGTACGGCGCGAACGCCTCACAAATTTGATATCCGCAGCGCTGATACAGTTTCACCGCGGCATGCTGTTCAATGCCGGTTTCCAGCCGCAAGGTATGACACGATTTCCCGGCGGCCGCCTCTTCCAGCGCCGCAAGCAATTTTTCCCCCAGTCGCTGACCGCGATGGCGGGGATCGATAAACACCCGTTTCATCTCGCCGCTGCCGTCGCCGTTCAGTACCACCGCGCCGCAGCCGACGGCCTCGTCGTGATGCATAATTTTACGCAAAATCAGCGTTCCGGCGGGTAATGCCGCGAGATCAAGCAGATGGTTACTCTCTGCCGGGTAAAGTGCGCTCTGGTAGGTGTCCAGGGCAGCAATCAGCGCAATCAGATCCGGTTGCGTGGCGGTGGCATCAACGATGCGGTACATAGCGGGCTCCTTGTTATTAGCCTGTTAAAAATAAACAAGAATTTGCTACCTCTGTCATATGAATAACCTATAGCTACACCTGACGAGATTGCGCTGCGGAGAATATAGGTTGTACCTTACGCAACATATGATGCAAAAAATGGAATATTCATGAACACCAAAGCCCGGAAAGTGATGATTATCGGCACAGGCAATGTCGGCGCATCTGCTGCTTATGCCCTGCTGAACCAGAACATTTGTGAAGAGTTAATTCTGGTGGATTTAGACCAGCAACGAGTCGAAGGCCACGCCCAGGATCTGGCGGATGCCGCCGCGTATATGCCCGGTATGATGACCATTTCCACCCGCCCGGTTGAAGAGTGCGCGGACGTGGATATTGCGGTGATCACCGTTTCCGGCGGCGCGTTAAAGCCAGGGCAAACGCGTCTTGATGAGCTGACTAACACCGCGCGGATCGTTAAAAATATTGTGCCGGCTATGATGGCAAACGGCTTTAATGGCATTTTCCTGGTGGCAACCAATCCGTGCGACATCATTACCTGGCAGGTGTGGAAACTTTCCGGGCTTCCGCGCAACCAGGTGATTGGCACCGGCGTCTGGCTGGATACCACTCGCTTACGCCGCGCGCTGGCCCAGGCGCTGGATATTGGCGCGCAAAGTATCGATGCGTTTATCCTCGGCGAGCATGGCGACACCCAGTTCCCGGTGTGGTCACACTCGTCGGTGTACGGTTCGCCAATTGCCGATGTTTACCGGCGCAAAACCGGCCAGCGGCTGGATGTCGACGCACTGGCGGACAAAGTACGCCGCCACGGCTTTGAGATTTACGCCCGTAAAGGCTGTACGGAGTACGGCATCGCCGGCACCATCGCCGAGATCTGCCGTAATATCTTCACCGGCAGCCACCGCGCGCTGGCAATCTCCTGCATTCTGGACGGGGAATATGGCGTCAGCAACGTGGCGATTGGCGTACCGGCCGTGCTGGCGCAAAACGGCGTTCAACAGATTATTGAACTGCAACTGGAAGGTGACGAAGTGGCGAAATTCAACCACTCCGCAGAGGTTATTAAAGCGAATATTGCCCGCTTGCCCTAACTGACACCGTTAACCGGCAAAGGTTAACCGACCTGGCAAAGTGGCAAGCTGCTGGCGGATCTCGGGGCTAAGCTGCGTATCGGTAATGATATCGGTCAGCGAATCGAGATTCGCCACGTTAAACAGCGACCACGCACCGTATTTACTGCTGTCCGCCAGCAACACCCGGCGTTTTGCATTGACGATCAAATCGTGTTTCAGCGCCGCTTTCTCCTCGGTCGGCGCGGTAATGCCGCGCTGCAAATCCCAGCCGTTACAGCTGACAAACGCCAGATCCGGCCAGATATTTTGCAGCAATTTACGCCCGTGCTCACCAATGCAGGACTGGCTGGAATCATCAATGCGCCCGCCGATGATCGTCACTTCTATCTGTTTGAATTCCGAAAGAAACAGCGCAATGTGCAGATCGCTGGTGATCACCCGCAGCGGCAAGTGCGTCAGCTGGCGTGCCAGCTCAATCATTGTCGTGCCGGCATCAAGCACAATGGCGTCGCCCGCTTTCACCAGCGCTGCCGCCGCACAGGCGATGGCGTGTTTTTCCGCCAGGTTGCGCTGCATTTTCTCGCTGGTGGTGGGCTGCGAGGGGATAAACCGGTTCAGCGTGACGCCGCCGTGCGTACGGCTGATCACCCCTTCCTGATCAAGCTTAATCAGGTCGCGGCGAATGGTCGCCGGTGAAGCGTCCGTAGCGGCCACTAGTTGATCTACCGTCACCAGATTATGCCCTTTCAGGTAGTCCATAATCTGCTCTAACCGGTTATATCCCTTCATATTATTCCCGTGTAATTTGCATCGCTAACTGGATGGATACCGCCATGCTTTCCGCTTTCGCTTTTCCGCGCCAGGCAATATCAAATGCGGTGCCGTGATCCGCAGAGGTGCGAATAAACGGCAAACCCGCGGTGATATTAACGCCATCGTAAAAGCCCAGCAATTTTAACGGAATATGTCCCTGGTCGTGGTACATCGCCACCACCATGTCATACATCCCTTCATGGCACTGCATAAACACCGTATCCGGCGGACACGGCCCACTTACGTTCAACCCTTCAGCTTTCATCGCTTGTACCGCCGGGCCGACAATCTTGATCTCTTCATCGCCAAACAGACCATTTTCCCCGGCGTGCGGATTGACGCCCGCTACCGCAATACGCGGGTTATCATAGCCAACGCGACGCAGGAACGTATCGGCAACGCGAATCACTGTTTTCACCCGATCCTGATTAAGCGTGTCGAGAAATTTTCGCAGTGCGATATGGGTGGTGATATGGATGACTTTCAGCTTATCGGTATACAGCACCATGGCGTAATCTTTGCTGTCGGTCAGGTGCGCCAGCAGTTCGGTATGCCCCGGATAATGGTGCCCGGCTAAGTGCAGCGCCTCTTTATTCAGCGGCGCGGTGGCGATGGCTTTCACTTCGCCTTTCATCGCCAGTTCGGTCGCGCGTTTCACACAGCGGTAGGCCAGATCCCCCGCCTGCGCCTGCACCACGCCCGGTTGCAACCCGGCGGGATCGGCCAGTGGTTCGTCAATGACGTTAATGATGCCGGGGGCAAAACGTGCGTCCGTCACCTGCTCAACCACTTTCAGTTCGGCATGCGGCGTGATATTGAGCGCCAAAATACGTTGCAAGGTTTGCGCACAGCCCACCACCACGACCGGCGCACCGGATAACTCTCCCTCGACCAGCGATTTAATAATAATTTCCGGGCCAATACCCGCCGGGTCGCCCATCGTTACAGCAATGATATTAGTCACTCGATTTCTCCTCGATAAAATGCAGAACCTTAAGCAAGGTAGTTTCGTCACCAAAGCCACCCGCTTTGGTCATCACCGGTCGTTGCCACTGGCAACCTGAAAAATAACCCCACGGTACGCACCCTGCGGCGCGTCCCTGGATACGAAAACGTGTCGCCCCTAACGCCTGTGCGACCGCCACCGCCACATCCCCGCCGGAGAGATAAAGCGCTGCGGGCGTCACCTCACGCAAAACGTCACAAGTGAGTTGCGCCAGAAACGTACAGATACGCTCGCCCAACTCGCTACGGCTTACGCCCAGCCGCGCACAAAGTGCGGCTATCTGATGGCGCGCCTGCTCATCCGGGCAGGTGTGAACAATGCAGTGTTTCCCCTGCACCAGCGCGGCAACAATTGTCTGGCGATACGCAGGTTGCGCGGCGCTAAACACCGTGTCGATATCAATCAGCAGATGTTCCACGTTCGGTTGCTGCGCGACACGCGCCACCTGCTGTTGAGCGATTTCGCTCATTGAGCCGACCACCGCCAGCACCGCATGCGGCTTTTCGGCCGCCAGCCTGCGCGCCAGCGCGTCGCATAATCCGGCAGAGCCGACCAGCAGCGGCGTTGTGGCTGCGTTTGCCGCCTGAGCGATGATCGCATCAAGATCTTCATCACTTTGCGCATCCACCACCAGCAGCAACGGCGCATCTGGCGTCGCCTGTGCGAGTGCATTTGCCAGTTGCGCAGGCTGCACATTGCGACACTCTGCATTGCTGTGGGCTGCCAGCAGTGCGCCGATATCGGCGCTGGTCACCGGCGTTTTCGGATCGCTGGCAAACTCGGTTTGCGTGAGCAGTTCGCCATTGACATAGCACTGTCCATTACAGGTGATGCGCCCGGCTGCCGGAAACGCCGGGGCAATGATCACCGCCGCCGCGTTGCAGGCTTGCCTCATCGCCGCGATTTCTGCGCCGACATTGCCGCGCAACGTGGAGTCGATCTTTTTCACCAGCCAGCCGGGGTTGTAGCGTGCGGTTATCTCGTTGGTGAATGCCGTGACGCGCGCCATTGCCTCGCTCACGCTCAGCGCCCGGCTGTCGCTGTTAAAAATGATCGCCTGCGCCGTACTTACAAACGGCGTCGTTAACACGACATCGACCTGCATTCCGGTTTGCGCCAGGCTGACACCCGCATCATTCGCGCCGGTAAAATCATCGGCCAGCATCACCACCTGTTTGTCCACGCGTTGTTCGTTCATCCCTTCTCCGGGTCATTATGCACTGGATATGATTATATTCAATCATGATTGATTATATGTGAGCAAGATCAACTTATTCAGTTTGCGAATAAATTATAAATTTAGGCCATGTAGTGACGGTGATGGATAAAAGATGATTGAGTTCAATCACCATAACAGAGACAGGAGAAGGTTGTGGTAACGATTAACAGCACCCTGATAAGCGGCGCGGGGGCGATCCCGGCGATTGCCCCGCTGCTTGCGGGTAAAGAGAAAGTGTTACTGGTCAGCGACGGCAACGTTATCAAACTGGCCGCCACCCAGCAGATCCGCGCATTGCTGGAGACGAATGGTCGCCGCGTGCAACTCATTGATAATGTTCCGCCCGAACCCAGCCAGCACGATGTGGCGAATATCCTGCAGAACTTGCACGACACCGCCGTGGATCTGGTCGTGGGCATTGGCGGCGGCAGCGTGCTGGATGTCGCCAAACTGCTGTCGGTGTTATGCCATCCGGCATCACCGGGGCTGGACGCGCTGCTGGCGGGAGAAAAACCGACTGACCGCGTTGCTTCGCTGCTGATCCCCGCCACCGCCGGTACCGGCTCGGAAGCCACGCCCAACGCCATTCTCGCCATTCCTGAGCAGGACACCAAAATCGGCATTATTTCACCGGTGATGCTGCCGGATTACGTGGCGTTGCTGCCGGAGCTGACCACCAGCATGCCCGCGCACATCGCCTCTTCTACCGGCATTGATGCCCTGTGCCATTTGATTGAGTGCTTCACCGCCACCATCGCCAACCCGGTGAGTGACAACGTGGCGCTGATCGGTTTAGGCAAATTGCTGCGCAATATCGAAACGGCGGTCAATGAACCGCACAACCTGACAGCCAGGCTTGAGATGCTGTGGGCCTCTTATTACGGCGGCGCGGCGATCACCCATGCCGGAACCCATCTGGTGCATGCGCTTTCGTATCCACTCGGTGGCAAATACCACCTGCCGCACGGTGTGGCGAACGCCATTCTGCTCGCGCCATGCATGAAAGTGGTACGCCCGCACGCGGTAGAGAAATTTGCCCAGGTGTGGGATCTGGTACCTGACGCCGACACCACCCTGAGCGCGGAAGCGAAATCGCACGCGCTGGTGGCATGGTTTGCCGCGCTGGTCAAACGCCTGAATCTGCCCGACAACCTCGAGGCGCTCGGCGTGCCGCGCGAGGATGTCCCGGCGCTGAGCGACGCCGCGCTAAATGTGAAGCGCCTGATGAACAACGCCCCATGCACCGTCAGCCACCAGGACGTGCAGGCCATTTATCAGACGCTGTTTTAACCCCAATTCGAGGGAGTGAGTCATGAGTAAGCAGATTAATGGCGTACTGACCGCCATCGTGACGCCTTTTGACGTTGACGGGGACGTTAACCCGCAGGCGCTCAAACAGCAGATCAACCGCCAGTTGGCAGCCGGAAACGGCATTTTTTGCGGTGGCACCAACGGCGAATTCTTCGTGCTGAATGAGCAGGAAAAAGTGGCCGTCACCGCGACCTGCGTCGATGAAGTTGCCGGGCGTATGCCCGTGGTGGCGCATATCGGCGAAATCTCCACGCGCGACACCATTCGTCTGGGTAAGCAGATTGAAAAACTGGGTGTTGATGCGGTATCGGTTATCACGCCCTATTTTGTGCCGCTGAAACAAGATGAATTGATTGCCCACTACACCGCCGTGGCGGATGCGTTAAGCGTTCCGGTCTTTCTCTACAACATCCCGGCGCGCACCGGTAACACCATTGAACCGCAAACCGCCCGCACGCTGGCGGCACACCCGAACATCATCGGCATCAAAGACAGCGCAGGCAGCTATGAAAGCCTGAGCGGTTTTTTGCAGGCGGTGAAGGATTGCGAAAATTTTGACGTACTGAACGGCCCGGATTCGCTAATCCATCAGGGATTTGTCGACGGCTGCTCGGCCTGTATTTCCGGTCTGGCAAACGTCGCGCCGCAGGCGATCAACGCTATCTGGTCGCGCTTTAACGCCGGAGATATCGACGGTTCCCGTGCGGCACAGGAGAACGTTACGGGGCTACGCACCGATCTCTACCGCGTCGCGTTCTCTCCGGCTGCGGTGAAAAAAGCATTACATATCATGGGATACGACGTTGGCGACAGCCGTTACGCTGTCACGTTTAGCGAACAACAACATCAACAGATCCGCCAGATAGTGACCCAGTACCTTCACTGATAGCGGGATTATTCGTCATAAGAAAACCGGGCGCCTGCGGCGCTCAGGATTCATTCGCCCTGAAGAGAGGCAAAGATGAACACCTTTACTGCTCAAGATACCCTGATAATCGTTGGCATTGTGGTGGCGTATATTCTGTTCACCACCTGGCTGACGTTTCGCTTACGAAGCAAGAACACCGGCGATTTTATGGAAGGCTCGCGGGCGATGCCTGCCTTTATCGTCGGGATTTTGTTGATGTCCGAATACATTGGCGCGAAATCCACGGTAGGCACCGCCCAGGCCGCTTTCGAAGACGGTTTTGCCGCGTCGTGGTCGGTTATCGGCGCGGCGATTGGTTTCCCGCTGTTTGGCCTGCTGCTGGTCAAACGCATCTATAACACCGGGAAAATCACTATCTCTGGCGCGATCGCCGAAAAATATGGCAACAGCACCAAAAATATTATCTCGATTATCATGATTTACGCCCTGCTGCTGGTTAACGTTGGCAACTACGTGAGCGGCGCGGCGGCCATCTCGACGGTGCTGAAAGTGAACCTGCCGGTGGCGGCGTTTATCACCGCGGTTGTCAGTACCTTCTATTTCGCCTTTGGCGGCATGAAAGGCGTGGCATGGGTGACGCTGCTGCACAGCGCGCTGAAATATTTCGGCATTCTGGCGATCATGGGTTTTGCCCTGTCGAAAACCGGCGGTTTCACACCGATGATCGAAAACATGCCGAAATACTACTGGACCTGGGACGGTAACTTTGGCGCGAGCACCATTTTTGCCTGGCTGATTGGCACTATCGGTTCCATCTTCTGTACCCAGTTTGTGATTCAGGCGATTTGTTCGACCAAAGATGTTAAATCGGCGAAGCGTTCCACCTGGGTCGCCTTCTTCTTCTGTTTGCCGATTGCGCTGGCCATTGCGGTGATTGGCGTGGCGGCGAAATACCTGCACCCGGAGATCAACAGCCTGTATGCGATGCCGATTTTTTTACAGGACATGAACCCATGGGTTGCCGGACTAGTGACAACGTCACTCGTTGCGTCGATCTTTGTCAGCGTCAGTACCGTTGCGCTAGCCATCGCCTCGCTGGTGGTGAAAGATTTCTACGTGCCGTACCGTAAACCCACGCCGGAACAAGAGTTTAAAGCCACTCGCTGGTTGTCGCTGCTGATTGGTTTCCTGCCGCTGATTTTCGTGCTGCTGGTGCCGGAAGTGCTGAAACTCTCCTTCTTTACTCGCGCCATCCGCCTCTCTATCTCTGTGGTCGCGGTGATCGCCTTCTATGCCCCGTTCTTCAAAAGCGCGCGCGGTGCTAACGCCGGTTTGATCGCCGCCTGTGTGGTGACCTCAGTGTGGTATCTGCTCGGCGACCCGTTTGGTATTAACAATATGTATATCGCGCTGGTGACCCCGGCCGTGGTGATGGTGCTGGACCGCTTAATCCCGAATAAAGCAGTACAAAAATCGGTAAATAACGCGCCCACCCCTGTTCGCAACAATGGAGTTTGACATGTCCGTAACGGTAAATCGCGATGGTGTTTTACGCCCGCAAGCACAAGACGCTCAGGTTGTGACGGCAATGCTACCGTCACCCTGCCCGCAAAACCACGCGGCCAATATTCTGCCACTGCCGGATGGCACGCTGATGTGCGTCTGGTTTGGCGGTTCACAGGAAGGCGTGGCGGATATTTCGGTATGGAGTTCGCGGCTGGTACCCGGTGCCTGCGCCTGGAGTGAGGCGGTAAAACTCTCGGACGATCCGACCCGTTCAGAGCAAAACCCGGTGCTGTTCCTCGCCCCGGACAACGTGCTGTGGCTGCTGTGGACCGCGCAGATCTCCGGCAACCAGGACACGGCGATTGTGCGCTATCGCCAGTCGCATGATTTTGGTGACAGCTGGGGTGACATTAAAACCTTGCTCGACAAACCCGGCACCTTTATCCGCCAGCCAATCACCGTGCTGGACAATGGCAACTGGCTGCTGCCAGTGTTTTATTGCCGCACTCAACCGGGGGAAAAATGGGTCGGCAATGACGACATCAGCGCGGTGAAAATCTCATCCGATCAGGGCAAAAGCTGGCGCGATGTTGACGTACCTCAGAGCCTCGGCTGTGTGCATATGAACATCACCGCGCTGCCAGGCGGACAACTGGTGGCGCTGTTTCGCAGCCGCTGGGCGGACAACATTTACTACAGCCAGTCGACCGACGGCGGCGAAAGCTGGTCGGTACCGGAACCGACGACATTGCCAAACAACAACTCGTCGATTCAGGTGACAACGCTTGCCGACGGCGCGCTGGCGCTGGTGTTTAATCACATGAGCGCCGCCGGAGCCAGCGAACGCCGTGCTTCGCTGTACGATGAAATTGACGACGGTGACGGGCGTAAAGAGCCGACGGTGACCAGCGGGCGCAGCGCGTTCTGGGGCGCACCGCGCGCGCCGATGACGGTGGCGATCTCGCCGGATGGCGGTAAAAGCTGGCCGTGGCAGCGCCATCTGGATGAGGGTGACGGCTACTGCATGACCAATAACTCGCAGGAAAAACTCAACCGCGAGTTCTCCTATCCGAGCATCAAACAAGGCGCGGACGGCAAGCTGCATATCGCCTACACCTATTTTCGCCAGGCGATTAAATATGTGCGCATCTCACCGGACTGGGTAAAGGAGTAATCGATGATTGTGGGCAACCTTAACGCCCTGCCGCTGGCAGGGTTACCCTTCCCGCTTCGCGAGATCCTTGCCTTACCGCACTGTTCGCTAGCGGCGTTACAGGCACGGGACGACGGGCGCTGGCAGCCAGAAAATGCCGACTGGTTTTGCACCATTGGCCCGGCGAACACACAACCGCAGGCGCAGCGTCACACGGAATATCACGCCCTGTGGGCCGATATTCAGGTGGTGCTGGCCGGTGAGGAGCAAATCAACGCCGGAACGCACTACGCCGCGCGGGAAGAGGATGAGCAGCGCAAACCGGATCTCTACATCACCACATACGCGCTCTTACCGGTTAGCGCGACGTTGCGCGCCGGGGATTTCGCCGTCTTTTTGCCCGGCGAACCGCACCAGGCGCTGTGCGCTGTCGATGCGCCCATGACGGTGCGCAAAGCGGTGTTCAAAGTACCGCGCGCACGGCTGGAGGCCTGAGATGTCGCATGCCGTAGTAACCGGTGCCAGTTCCGGTATTGGCGAAGCCATTGTCGATAAGCTGCTGGCGCAAGGCTGGCAGGTTACCGGTTTATCCCGCTCGCCGGTGACGCGGGCGGATCCGGCGTTTCGCTGTGTACAGGTTGATCTCAGCAACAGCGAAGCGTTGCGCCAGGTGATCGCCACTCTGCCGACGCCGCAGGCGCTGGTCCATGCAGCAGGAATAATGGCCGCCGCACCGCTTGGTGAACTCGATCCCATGGCCAGCGAGCGTCTGTGGCGGCTGCATGTGCAGGCGGCAGAAACGCTGGTCAACCATTTTGCGCCCCAGATGTCGCAAGGTGGCCGAATTGTGGTGATTGGCAGCCGCACCTCGCGCGGCGCGGCGGGCCGCTCGCAGTATGTCGCCACCAAAGCGGCGCTGGTGGGGATGGTCAGAAGCTGGGCGGCGGAACTGGCACCGCGCGGCATCACCGCCAATGTTGTGGCACCAGGAGCAACACAGACGCCGATGCTCAGCGCGCCGGGGCGGGAAAGCTCGCCGCCGAATGTGCCGCCGATTGGCCGCTTAATAACGCCGCAGGAAGTGGCAGCGCTGGTGAATTTTGTCTTGTCACCAGATGCGGCCGCCATCACCGGGCAGGAGCTAGTGATATGCGGCGGTGCGTCGCTGAAGTGATGTCGCGCAGTGCAGTAAAAGATTCGCCCGGCGTGACTGCCGGGCGGCTTTTAGCGTAGGAACACTTTGCCCAACAGATAGAGCGTTGCCTGGCCGCCAATCAGCACGCGATCGCCGCGCCATTCACAGCGTAAATCGCCGCCGCGCGCGGAAACCTGCCGCGCCTGTAGGCTGTTTTTACCCAGTTTTTCGCCCCAGTACGGGATCAGCATGCTGTGCGCCGAACCAGTCACCGGATCTTCCGCCACCGCTTCACCCGGGCAGAAGAAGCGGCTGACAAAATCGACGTTCTCACCGGGCGCGGTCACGCAGACCATCTTGCCAAGCGGTTTCATTGCCGCGATATCCGGCGTTAAGGCTTCTACCTGCGCCTGATTTTCCAGCACCACCAGATAATCCCGCGCCACGCGCACTTCTTTTGCGCGTTCAATGCCCAGTGTTTTCAGCAGCAGCGCCGGAACCTCGCTTACCGTTTCCGTCGACCAGGCCGGGAAATCCAGCGTCAGCCAGTCGCCGTTGCGGCTCACTTTCAGTTCACCAACAAAGCGGGTGGTGAACAGAATTTCGGTATCCGGGTAATCGAGATATTCAAAGATCACGTGCGCAGCGGCGAGAGTCGCATGGCCGCAGAGATTGATCTCATCCTGGGTGGTGAACCAGCGCAGCTCAAAACCGCTGTCGTTACGCACGAAGAAGGCAGTTTCGGACTGGTTGTGCTGCTGCGCCATGCGCAGCAGCACATCATCGGCTAACCATTCGGTCAGGGGGCAGACGGCGGCGGCATTACCGCCAAAAGTGCGGTCGCTGAAGGCGTCGACCATATAAAAATCGATGGTTTGCATAGCATTTCCTCTTTTTCGTCTTCTGTTTTTGAGCGCTATTCGGAAACGTTGCAACAGGTATTTTCCACACGAATAAAAAGTGAGATCTACATCACAAAATGTTTGTATTTTCGCCAGCAAAGGCAGTAAGATCGTGGCCTCTTCTTTTCGCCAACCAACCCCAAATACCCTTATGACTACCAATACCGTTTCACGAAAAGTCGCGTGGCTGCGGGTAGTGACGCTTGCTGTCGCCGCATTTATTTTCAACACCACCGAATTCGTGCCTGTGGGTTTGCTGTCGGATATCGCGCAGAGCTTCGACATGGAAACCGCGCAGGTGGGGATCATGTTGACCATCTATGCCTGGGTTGTGGCGTTAATGTCGCTGCCCTTTATGCTGCTGACCAGCCAGATTGAGCGCCGTAAATTGTTGATTGCGCTCTTTGTGCTGTTTATCGCCAGCCATGTGTTGTCGTTCCTCGCCTGGAGTTTTGAGGTGCTGGTCATCAGCCGCATTGGCATTGCTTTCGCCCATGCGATTTTCTGGTCGATTACCGCCTCGCTGGCCATTCGCCTGGCGCCTGCCGGGAAAGGTGCGCAGGCATTGAGCCTGCTCGCCACCGGTACTGCACTGGCGATGGTGCTCGGGTTGCCGATTGGCCGTATCGTCGGGCAATATTTCGGCTGGCGTACCACCTTTTTCGCCATCGGTATGGGCGCACTGGTGACGCTGGTGTGCCTGGTGAAACTGCTGCCCGCGCTGCCGAGCGAACATTCGGGTTCGCTGAAAAGCCTGCCGGTGCTGTTCCGTCGCCCGGCGCTGATGTGCATTTATTTGCTCACCGTGGTGGTGGTTACCGCGCATTACACGGCTTACAGCTACATTGAGCCGTTTGTGCAAAATGTGGCCGGCTTTAGTGCCAATTTCGCCACCCTGCTGCTGTTAGTGCTTGGCGGCGCCGGGATTATTGGTAGCGTACTGTTCGGCAAGCTGGGGAACCAGCACGCCTCTGGCCTGGTGTGCAGCGCGATTGGTCTGCTGGTGATTTCACTGGTGATGATGCTGCCCGCATCCGGTAGCGAAATGCATCTGGCGGTGCTGAGCGTGGTATGGGGCATCGCGATTATGATTATCGGCCTGGGTATGCAGGTAAAAGTGCTGGCGCTGGCACCGGATGCTACCGATGTGGCGATGTCGCTGTTTTCCGGCATTTTTAATATTGGTATCGGCGCGGGTGCGCTGGTTGGCAACCAGATAAGCCTGCACTGGTCGATGAACGTCATCGGTTACGCCGGGGCGATCCCGGCGATTGCCGCGCTGGTATGGGCGGTGGTGATTTTCCGCCGCTGGCCGGTGAAACTGGAAGAGCAAACCCACGCCAGCCACGTGTAAACCGCGCCGGTTACTGCGCGGCCGCGACAACCTCATCCATCACCGTGGTTTGCCAGTCAAACCACGGATTCCAGGTCAGGCGGGCATGAATTTTGTTTGCCTCGACCAGCCCCCAGTCTGAATACCACACCTCTTCCCCCGCCAGACAGCGCTTTGCCGCCTCTTCTGACTGACCATTCGCACAGAGCAGCACGCTGCCTTTGCGTCCGTACAGCGGATTACGAGGCGAAAAGAGCACCGACATATGGGAAAACTGGCTGATGCGATCCTGCGGCAGATAATCCGTTTTTACCCGTAAGCGGGACATTTTTGCGGCTTCTGGTGGCGGTGTGCCGTACCAAATCAGGCGGCTGGCCGGGTTGGTGAAACTGCGATCGAATTGATCGAGGATCCAGCGCGTGTTGAGCACCGAATCATGCCCGGTTAACACCAGCAGCGCCGGTTTTGTCCACGGCTTACGCGCAAGTAGCCGCTGTGCGCTGGCACTGGTGCGCCAGAACTGGGCGAAACCGTTGGTCGGCACACGTAAGTAGCGGGTGGCGATTTGCTGCGGGAACACAGTGCTCGGCGGACGCAACCAGTCGCGAAACAGCGCCACTGTCGGCGCGAGAAAATCGTAACCGGTGCTGGATTTTAACGCCGGGGAAAACAGCAGCAGCCCGCGCACGTTGTCATGCGCCATCGCATATTCCAGAGCCAGATTTCCGCCGGTGGAAAAACCGCCGAGCCAAAGGGCATCGACTTCTTTGCCCAGAATATCCGCCTGCTCGCGCACCACTTGCCGCCACTGAGAAACATCGACATCCAGCAGATCCGCAGATCGCGTACCGTGGCCTGGTAACAGCACGGTGCGCACCAGAAAACCCTGTTTTGCCAGTTCGGGGGCAATATCCACAAACGATCCTGGCCCGTCGCCCAGGCCGTGGATCAGCAAAATGCCTTTGTGCGCGGGCTGCGCCGGACGCCACTCCTGTGGTGTGTTGAGCCGCAGTTCGCTCGCTTTATCCAGCGTCTGAAACGCCCGGTGCGCGGCGACAAAATCACGCGTTTGCTGTTGATATGCCGTAAAGCTTTTTTGCGCCAGCGGCGGTTGCGCGCCGGGGCGCTGCTGACAGCCGGTTAGCGCAACCAGCGCCACGACCAGGCAGGAGAGAAATGTACGCATCAGGCTCCGGCATGAAAAGTGGTGATGATTTCCAGCACGCCATTAATGATAAATTGTACGCCCATACAGACCAGCAGAAAGCCCATCAGCCGCGAGATGGCTTCTATACCGCCCTTGCCCACCAGCCGCATGATCGCCCCGGAACTGCGCAGGCTTACCCATAATATCAGCGCCACAATGGCAAAAATCAGCGTTGGCGCAACGGTGATGACCCACTCGGGAAACTCAGCGCCGTGGCGAATGGTCGAGGCAGAACTGATGATCATGGCGATGGTACCAGGCCCGGCGGTACTCGGCATGGCCAGCGGCACAAAGGCGATATTGGCACCGGGCTCCTCTTCCAGCTCTTCTGACTTGCTTTTCACTTCTGGTGCCTGATGCGGTTTTTGCGCCGGAAACAGCATGCGAAAACCGATAAAGGCGACGATCAACCCACCGGCAATGCGCAACCCCGGAATGGAGATACCGAAGGTGTTCATCACCACCTGACCAGCGTAATACGCCACCATCATAATAATGAAGACGTAGATCGAGGCCATCCGCGCCTGCAGGTTACGTTGGGCGCTATTCATATTGCCCGCCAGCCCTAAAAACAGCGCTACGGTAGTTAACGGGTTTGCAAGCGGTAGCAATACCACCAGCCCAAGGCCGATGGCTTTAAATAGTTCCAGCATCTGACGGTCACTCCTTGCAGGTCAAAACCCCGCCAGTATAGCCATAACGCGGCGGCAATGGCATGCCCAGGCACAGGACACGTCTTGATTAAATGAGTACTTTCAGTGCGTTACGATTGGATTTTTTTCCAGACGTGAAACGTTTTAGCAAATAGTGGCATCGTGGATTCATTCGGTTGACTTATATTTGCCTGAGCAATAATATCTGCCGTGACTAATCTACTTGCCGGGGCAACCATTGTGAAAAGCACGAATGATCTATTTAACGACATCATTCCTCTTGGCCGCTTGATCCACATGGTTAACCAGAAAAAAGATCGTTTACTCAACGACTACCTGTCGCCGCTGGATATCACCGCCACCCAGTTTAAGGTGCTCTGCTCTATCCGCTGCGAAGTGTGTATCACCCCGGTAGAACTGAAAAAGGTGCTTTCTGTCGATCTCGGCGCTCTGACCCGCATGCTGGACAGACTGGTGTGCAAAGGCTGGATCGAACGTAACCCTAATCCGAATGACAAGCGCGGCGTGCTGGTGCGGTTAACCGACGAAGGCGCGACGCTGTGTGAGCAATGTCATCAATTAGTAGGGCATAACCTGCACCAGGAATTAACAAAAAACTTAACGACAGAAGAAGTGGCAACCCTTGAGTATTTGCTCAAGAAAATTTTGCCGTAAAAAAACAAAGAGGTATGACGATGTCCAGACGCAATACTGACGCTATCACTATTCATAGCATTTTGGACTGGATCGAGGACAACCTGGAATCGCCGCTGTCGCTGGAAAAAGTGTCAGAGCGTTCTGGTTACTCCAAGTGGCACCTGCAACGGATGTTTAAAAAAGAGACTGGTCATTCGCTGGGCCAGTACATTCGCAGCCGCAAGCTGACGGAAATTGCGCAAAAGCTCAAGGGAAGTAATGAGCCGATCCTGTATCTGGCAGAGCGTTACGGGTTTGAATCGCAACAAACCTTAACGCGCACGTTTAAGAACTATTTCGACGTGCCGCCGCATAAATTCCGCGTGACGGATATCCCGGCAGAGTCCCGGTATCTGTTCCCGCTGAATCACGCTTGTTAATTTAATCGCCTGCAGTAAAAAGACGTATCGAGGAAAGTATGAAACGTATCGCCTGTGCCGCTGTCACCCTGATGGTGCTGTTATCCGGCCAGAGTTATGCGGAGCAAGTTAATCATCCCGCACAGCAGAACAACCGTGACGCGATGATTTTACCCACCGCCCAGCAAACATCGCCTTTTGATTTTAACCATATGGGCGTGGGTAGCGACAAATCCGACGCGTTAGGTGTGCCGTATTACCATCAGCGCAGCTAAACGTCTTGCCCCGCATAATGCGGGGCTTTTTTTGCTTATGCCTGCACTGCCCGGCGCAGACGAAAACCAAACACATTGATATACAGCCCCGCCATCACCAGCACGGCACCAACCAGTTGTAGCGCCGATAGCGTCTCACCCAGCAGGAACGCGGCACTCGCCATACCGACCACTGGCACCAGTAGCGACAGCGGCGCAACACGCCAGGTTTCGTAGCGACCCAGCAGCGTTCCCCAGATGCCATATCCCAGAATGGTGGCGACAAACGCCAGATAGACCAGCGACAACAGCGTAGTGAAATCAATACTGACCACGCTTTGCAGCATCAGCGCCGGGCCGTCGAAAATCAACGAGGCGACCATAAACGGAACAATCGGAATCAGCGCGCTCCATACCACCAGCGACATCACCGCCGGGCGCGAGCTATGCTGCATGATTTTTTTGTTGAAGATATTGCCGCAGGCCCAGCTAAACGCGCCCGCCAGCGTCAACAGGAACCCCAGCAGCGGAACATGCTGACCGTTCAGGCTGGACTCGATCAGCACCAGCACGCCCACCACCGCAAGCGTGATACCAACCAGTTGTTTTATCTGTAAACGTTCACCAAACACGCCTGCGCCAAGAATAATGGTGAAAAACGCCTGCGCCTGTAACACCAGCGACGCCAGCCCTGCGGGCATGCCAAACTTGATGGCGCAAAACAGAAAAGCGAACTGCCCGAAGCTGATCGTCAGGCCGTAGCCCAGCAACAAACGCAGCGGCACCCTGGGGCGAGCAACGAACAGAATGGCCGGAAAGGCCACCAGCACAAAGCGTAACCCGGCCAGCATTAACGGCGGCATGTTGTGCAGGCCCACTTTGATCACCACAAAATTCAGCCCCCACGCTACCACTACCAGCATCGCCAGCAGGACATCTTTACGCGTCATTCTTCGCCCTTTTGTTTTTTAAACTTTTGTAAAAAATTTACGTTAACGCAAAAAATTGTACAGCGACAGATCATTAATTCAGGTAGGTCAGTTTGGGCATTTCCCGACAAAACTGCGGTTGTACATCACACTTTATGCATGTTAAAGCTGTATACATCACAAAAAAATATAACAACAGCATGTCGGGCAGGAACATGACCATCAAGCAAACACGCTCCACCGCCGCATTACTGGCATCTTCACTTTTATTAACCATCGGACGCGGCGCTACGCTGCCGTTTATGACCATCTACCTGAATCGCCAGTACGGGATGGCGGTCGATCAGGTCGGTTACGCAATGTCCATCGCGCTGACTATCGGCGTGGTGTTCAGCCTCGGCTTCGGCATGCTGGCGGATAAGTTCGATAAAAAGCGCTATATGCTGCTGGCGATTGTCGCCTTTATTGCCGGTTTTGCCGCCATCCCGCTGTCACACCACGCGGGGTTAGTGGTGCTGTTTTTTGCCCTGATTAACTGCGCTTATTCGGTGTTTTCCACCGTGCTGAAGGCCTACTTTGCCGACACACTCGCGCCTGCGGCGAAAGCGAAAATTTTCTCGCTCAACTACACGGTGCTTAATGTCGGCTGGACCGTCGGCCCGCCGCTCGGCACGCTGCTGGTCATGCAGAGCATTAACTTACCGTTCTGGCTGGCGGCAATTTGTGCGGCCTTTCCGCTGGTGTTTATTCAGCTGTTTGTTCGCCGTGTTGCGGTTGGCGAAAGCCTCGACAGCCCTGTGGCGTGGGATCCTTCCGTGTTGCTGAAAGACAAAGCGCTCGGCTGGTTTACCTTATCGAATTTTCTCGCCTCATTTGTCGCCGGTTCTTTTGCTTCCTGCCTGTCACAATATGTGATGACGGTGGCCAGCAGCGAGTTCGCCGAACGCGTAGTGGCCGTGGTGCTGCCAGTCAACGCCGCAATTGTGGTCACGTTGCAGTATGCGGTGGGCCGTAAACTCACCGCCTCCAACCTGCGTCCAGCGATGGCAATTGGCACCGTCAGTTTTGTTATCGGCCTTATCGGTTTTATGTTATCCGGCGATAACTTGTGGTTCTGGGGGCTTTCCGCCGCGGTGTTTACGCTGGGAGAAGTGATTTACGCCCCCGGTGAATATATGTTGATCGATAACATCGCCCCTGCGGGAATGAAAGCGACCTACTTCTCTGCACAGGCGCTGGGCTGGCTGGGCGCGGCAATGAACCCGTTACTTACCGGGGTTATCCTGACCACGCTGCCCGCGGCCTCACTGTTTGTCATCCTGATGGTGACCATCATTGTGGCCTGGTTGATGATGCTCAAAGGCATGCAGGCACGGCCGCTCGGCGGATTGCAGGCGCAGTAATAAAAAGCGGCGCACTGAGCGCCGTTTTTTATTTACCATACCTGTTCGGCGATTTTCGTTACCAGCCGCACTTTGTCCCACTGCTGGGCAGGCGTGAGCGTGTTGCCCTCTTCAGTGGAAGCAAAACCGCACTGCGGGCTGAGGCAAATCTGGTTGATATCGACAAACTTCGCCGCTTCCTGAATACGTGCTTTTACCCCTTCCGGATTTTCCAGCTCGCCGTTTTTGGTGGTGATAAGCCCGAGAACCACCTGCTGTTTACCCGGACGGACAAAACGCAATGGGGCGAAATCGCCGGAACGGTCGTTGTCATATTCGAGGAAGAACGCGTCAACGTTCACGCTGCCAAACAGTACTTCCGCAACGGGTTCATAACCGCCTTCGGAGATCCAGGTGGAGCGGAAATTACCGCGGCACACATGCAGACCAATGGTTAAATCGTCCGGTTTACCTTCCAGCGCCCGGTTAATTACGCGGGCATAAATGCGCGCCAGTTCATCGGGATCGTCGCCACGTTCGCGGATCTGGCGACGCTGATCGTCAGAGCAGAGATAGGCCCAAACCGTATCATCCAGTTGCAGATAGCGGCAGCCTGCGGCATAGAACGCCTGGATCGCATCGCGCCAGGTGGTCGCCAGATCGTCAAAGTAGGCGTCAAGCTGCGGATAAACCGTCGCGTCAATGTCTTTGCGCCCGCCGCGAAAGTGCAGCACGCTTGGGCTGGGAATGGTCATCTTCGGTTGCGCGGTGCCGCTGATGCTTTTGAGGAAGCGAAAATCTTCCAGCATCGGGTGGTCGCCAAAGCGTAATTTACCGGTGACACGCACGCCGTGGGCTTTGGTTTGCACACCATTAAACTGAATGCCTTTATCGGAATCGTAGCGCTCCACACCTTCGAGTCCGTCGAAGAAGTCAAAATGCCACCATGCACGGCGAAACTCGCCGTCGGTAACGACATGCAGACCGCAGGCACATTGCTGCTCGACCACCTGGCGAATCGCGCTATCCTCAACACTGCGCAACTGCTGAGCGCTGATTTCACCCTGCGCAAACTGCTGACGCGCCTGCTTGATGGCGTCCGGGCGCAGGAAACTACCGACTACGTCTGCACGGAATGGGGCCTGATGTCGCTGCATATTACTCTCCTCTGCGCCGGGGAATGATTTCCCAACGTGATAATTCATTATTTAAATTTTAGACTTCTGGATGGCTAAATGTCCAAACAAAATGTCATAGCGCAGGAAAAGCAGCAACCGAGAAAATTTCACGGCACATGAAAAAAATTCACCATCGCACCGTGAAAGATGAAGAAAAGGATTAGAAGGCCGCTTCGCTCTCGCCGCTGGCAAAGGTATACCCTTCGTCTTCCCAGCCGGTGATGCCGCCAATCATGATTTTCACCGCCAGACCCAGGCGCGCCAGTTTCAGCGCGGCGCGATCGGCACCATTGCAGTGTGGCCCGGCGCAATAGACCACAAACAACGTATCCGCAGGCCAGCGGGCCATGCGTTCTGCGGTCATCATGCTATGTGGCAAATGTAACGCTCCAGGCAGGTGACGGCGGGCAAAAGTCTGCGCGCTACCCACCACATGCAACAAGACAAAATCCTGCTCGTGATGGGTGATCGCGTGATGGACATCGGCGCAGTCCGTTTCGACACTCAGGCGGCGGAAGAAATGGCTGGCGGCCTCTTCGGGTGATGCAGCGGGGACTTCAGATACATAACTCATCGTCTTTTCTCCTTGTTTGTGTTAACACTAATTTAACCAACACCGGACAACCTCGCTGCCCCCTTCTATGCCAGATAACACCAGGATAATGACAACTTCACGACACGCCCCTGCCCGCCACCGCGTGGTTGCGCTTGCCTATGATGGGCTGTGCACCTTTGAATTTGGCGTCGCTACGGAAATTTTCGGTTTGCCACGCCCGGAGCTGGGCGATAACTGGTACACATTTACCGTTGCCGCCGTGGATGAGGGGGAATTGCGGGCGACGGGCGGTATTCGCGTGATGGCGGAAGGCGGGCTGGAACTACTCGAAAATGCCGACACCATTGTGGTTCCCGGCTGGCGCGGCGCGCAAACGCCCGTACCGGCCGCATTATGTAGCGTGTTATATCAGGCCTGGCAGCGCGGCTGCCGTGTGATTTCTATTTGTTCCGGGGTGTTTGTACTGGCCGCAGCCGGGTTGCTTAATGGTCGTAAAGCCACCACCCACTGGCGCTATACCGACATGTTGCGGGAGGCCTATCCGGCGATTATCGTGCTGGATGACGCTCTCTATTACGATGAAGGAAATGTGATGACCTCGGCGGGCAGCGCGGCGGGGATCGACTTGTGTCTGCACGTCGTGCGCGAGGATTTTGGTATTGAGGTCGCTAACAATGTCGCCCGGCGGCTTGTGGTGCAGCCGCACCGGGATGGCTCTCAAACTCAGCAACTTCAACGCCCGGTTGCCCGCACGCGTGAAAGTCGCCAACTGGGACAGTTGTTCGATTTCCTTCATCAACACTTAGCCGGCAGCCACACAGTCGCGTCACTGGCGAAACAAACTGGCATGAGCCCGCGTACGTTTTTGCGCCGTTTCGAAGAGTCAACCGGAACCACACCCGCTCGCTGGATTTTGCAGGAGCGTTTACGCCGGGCCGAGGATTTACTGATTCATTCACGAATGAGCATTGAGCTGATTGCCGGGCACAGTGGATTCGCTACTGCGGCTTCACTGCGCCACCATTTTCAGCAGCAACGTGGAATATCCCCGGCGGCATACCGCAAAAAATATACCGCTGCGGCGAAATAATTCACGCTATTCATCATTTATTGACGTTTACCTGGCTATTCTTTCTCCATCGCGGCCACCAATTAAGGTAAGAGAGGCAAGTTGGTTAATTAAATGGAGAGTTGACACCATGGCAAATATGCATGTTTTATCGCAGTACTGGGCATTATTGTTTTTTCCGGGTTCCTTGCTGCTTATTTCAGCCACAAATGGGATGACTGATGATCGCTGATAATCCCCCGCCGATATGGCCCCTTGCGAAAAAACGTAAGGGGCCATTTCTTTTTGCTCGTCCGGAACAAACAGGCAAAAAAAAACCGCCCTTAAAAGGCGGTCAATGCTTGCATGGATAGATTGCTATTGTTCTACGCGCTAACTCAAACGACAGGTTAACGACTGCCAACCAATCTAGCATTGCCTTCCTCAATAAAACCTAAACAAGCGTAGAACGATCCTCGCTCGCATCATTAGTGAAACGGGTTTCATCGAAACGTTTTTCTGTGGTGAAGTGTCTTTTGCTATTGAAATTACAGAAGATATATCTTTCGGCGTATAAAGTTTGTGATAACGTCGTATCTCCATTTCACAGACCGGAGGGGTTATCCCCAATATCAAATTTAAATGCCCGGTTTGCAGCAGCCAAAAGTTTTTATTTACCACATTCTGCCCGGGTCAACGTATGCCTCACGGGGCCATTTGCTCGGTTTGTGGCGCAAGACTTACAGCCAGATCCTGTATACCCGCACTACGAAGAAGGCGGTGGCCAAAGCAAGTGTTATAAGAAGGGCCTCAAATGAGGCCCTTTTAATTTCCTTTATTCAGGCGTTTTTCGCTTTCCCTAAAGAAAAGCCGCTCACTTTCGCAATATGAACGCGCAATATTGTCCCTTTTACGCTCGTCCAACCACCCGTTCCCGTCATCCACGAGGGATCTTTAATATGTAAATAATTAAGCGGAATATCGTGCCCCTCTTCAACGCGATAATCATTAGCCAGATCATCAAAGAAAAGCGCGATGGAATTTTTCAGCGACGCGTCATCTCCCTGAATAGCTCGAATAGATTTCGCGGTATATAACGCATATTCCTGCCCGGATACGAGTTCACCCGCCACCACCTGGCCACCGACAACCAACGTCACCACCATACCTGCGCCAAGGTTGGCACAGGAGACCAGATGCGATAAGGCGCTATCCTGGGTGCTCACCGTAGGAGCGGCAGTGTCTGAAACTTCACGTTCATTTTCCATTTACATCTCCGCATACTGCATAAAAAACCGCCCGCGGGCGGTTGTTGATCAGTAAAATTTCCGGATGGCTTGTTCAGTTTCCTGCTGGCTGACCAGGTCAGAAAATCGGGCAACGAGGAAGGTTTCTCCATCAAGTTCCCAGGGTTCAATTGGGATTTCAAGAAAAGAGCTTTGCTCATTTTTAAACGTGACCGATTTTGCATTATCTTCCACGGTCACGTTTTCAACCTTACCACCGGCGCGTATTACCACTACATTTTTGGTCATGTCGGTTACCTCAGTTGCTTAAATAGCACTCGACATTAGCACAGCCACTTTCTCAATGCCTGCGTAATGCCACAGAATGTTAAGCCGTAAAATCAGATCCTTTAATTTGGCTTAATGAGAGGGATAACGCTACGCCAGGAAGTGTGAACTAGCCCGCAATTTAATAAATGAAATGGGTAAAAACAGGGATTTGAGGCGTGGTGATTTAAGAAAAACGCCAGAGGCCTTTAAGAAAAAAAGCCTCTGGCGATACAGATTTCGGTGATGCCGGGTGCCTCCCGGTGAGTCTGCTCCAGCCCGCAGAACCCGCTTTCACCCCAAAAAGGTATGACTGGTAGCCCCTCCGCGCAGGGGGATTCATCACCACGTCCACGGTATTTGCCGGGCATATTCAGGTCAATGCTCTGGCGGGTTATGTAAGTTTTTAAAGCAATTTTCTCGCGCTATTCACTCAATCCCCGGTTTTTCAGCATCGGTTCGATCTCAGGATCGTGACCGCGCCACTGGCGATAAAGCGCAGCCAGATCTTCGCTGTTGCCACGGGATAAAATCGCCTCCCGGAACTTCTGCCCGTTTTCGCGCGTTAATCCGCCCTGCTCCACAAACCACTGATAACCATCATCCGCCAGCATTTGCGTCCACAGATAAGCGTAATAACCGGCCGCATAACCGCCGCCGAAAATATGGGCAAAATAGCTGCTGCGATACCGCGGCGGAACCGCTGCCAAATCGAGATGCTCTTTGCGCAGTGCTTGCGCCTCAAAACTCTCCACATCGCTTACGTTCTCGCCGTCCGCCAGCGCATGCCAGTTCATATCCAGCAGCGCTGCGCTTAATAGTTCGGTCATGTCGTAACCTTTATTAAACTGCGTGGCGCGCAACATCTTCTCGCGCAGTGCCTCCGGCATCGGTTCACCGCTTTGGTAGTGGCGGGCATAGCGGGTAAATACCTGCGGCTGGCTGGCCCAGTGCTCATTGATTTGCGACGGGAACTCGACAAAATCACGCGGCGTATTGGTGCCGGAGAGGCTGGCGTAGCGCTGGCTGGCGAACAGCCCGTGCAGGGTGTGACCAAATTCATGGAACAGCGTAATGACGTCATCCCACGAAAGCAACGCCGTCTGCCCGGCTGCGGGTTTCTGGTAATTACAGACGTTGTAGATCACCGGTTGTGTGCCGTTGAGCGTTGACTGTTCGACAAAATTGCCCATCCATGCGCCACCGCTTTTTGAATCGCGGGCGAAATAATCACCGTAGAACAGCGCTAATCCAGCACCATCCGCGTCAAAAATTTCCCATACGCGAACATCCGGATGATAAACAGGAATATCAAACCGTTCAGTAAAACGAAGACCAAACAGCTCGCTCGCGGCCCAAAAAACGCCCTTGGTAAGCACTGTATTCAGCGCAAAATACGGTTTGATTTGTGATTCATCCAGCGAATATTTCGCCAGACGCACCTGCTCGGCATAAAACGCCCAATCCCAGGCCTGCGCGGTAAAACCGCCCTGCTGCGTATCGATAACCTGCTGGATATCGGCCAGTTCTCGTTCGGCGCGTGCACGCGCGGCGGGTGCAATATCACGCATGAAATCCAGCGCCGCCTGCGGCGTTGCCGCCATCTGATCGGCAATTTTCCAGCTGGCAAAATCGGCAAATCCGAGAAGTTTGGCTTGCTTCGCGCGTAACTGCACAAGGCGCAACACAATAGCGCGGGTGTCGTTGGCATCCCCTTTTTGCGTTCGCAGCCAGCTCGCCTTAAACAGATTTTCACGCGTCTGGCGATCGCGTAACGCCGCCAGCGCCGGTTGCTGGGTGGTATTCAATAACGATAACAACCAACGGTTTTCCAGCCCTTTGGCTTTCGCTGCCTCGGCAGCAATGGCAATCTCTTCTGCACTCAAACCATCAAGCTGATGGGCATAATCCACCACCAGCCCGCCGGCTTTGTCCGCCGCCAGCAGACGCTGGTTAAACTGGCTCGTCAAAGTGGCTGATTCGGTGTTCAGCGCTTTCAGCGTCGCTTTGTCCTGCGCGCTCAGCGTTGCGCCCGCCAGCATAAAGCGCTGATAAGTGGTTTCCACCAGACGCAAGGATTCGGCATCCAGAGACAGCGCGTCGCGCTGCTTCCATACCGCTTCCACGCGGGCAAACAGGGCATCGTCGAGGTAAATATCGTTCGCCAGCTCTGCCAGTTCAGTTGAAAACGCCTCATCCAGCTGTTGTAAAAAGTCATTGGTATGGGCCGATGTCATGGCAAAAAAGACACTGGTGACATAGGTGAGCAGCGCGCCGCTGCGCTCCAGAGCCAACAAGGTGTTGTCGAAATCCGCTGGCGCAGGATATTGCGTGATAGCGGCGATTTCAGCGCGTTTTTGTCGTATTCCTTCATCAAACGCCGGGCGGTAATGCTCCTGATTAATGACATCAAACGGCGGCGCCTGGTAAGGCAGTGTGCTGGCAGAAAAGAAAGGATTCGTGACCGACATATTTCGCTCCTGAATGCGTGATTCATCTCAGAGTAGGCATCCGCCGCGCGCATCGCAATCATTTCTCTGCTTTCGCGCATGAGCTGGCGTTTTTTGCCACACTGTATGCGGGATAAGTTGTGTTACCGCTATAAAGCGGTGCATGCTATGTCGCTACACCACAAAAAGCGTTGAGGAACAGTGAGATGATTATTCTGGTTACCGGGGCAACTGCGGGTTTTGGCGAAGGTATTACACGTCGTTTTATTCAGAACGGCCATAAAGTGATTGCCACAGGCCGCCGTCAGGAGCGTTTGCAGGAACTGAAGGACGAACTGGGCGATAACCTCTATACCGCACAACTGGACGTGCGCAACCGCGCGGCGATTGAAGAGTTTATCTCTGCCCTGCCTGCCGCGTGGCGCGAAATTGATGTACTGGTTAACAACGCAGGTCTGGCGTTGGGTCTGGAGCCGGCACACCGAGCGAATGTCGATGACTGGGAAACCATGATCGACACCAACAATAAAGGTCTGGTGTATATGACGCGCGCGGTGCTGCCGGGCATGGTTGAGCGTAATCGCGGCCACGTCATCAATATCGGTTCCACCGCCGGCAGCTGGCCTTATGCAGGCGGTAACGTCTATGGCGCGAGCAAAGCCTTTGTACGGCAATTCAGCCTCAACTTACGTACCGATCTCAGCGGCACCGCCGTGCGCGTGACCAATATCGAGCCGGGTCTGGTAGGCGGCACCGAGTTTTCAAATGTGCGCTTTAAAGGCGATGACGCGAAAGCCGGGAAAACTTACGAGAACACCACTGCGCTGACGCCGGAAGACGTCACCGAAGCGGTGTGGTGGGTCGCCACGTTACCGAAGCATGTCAATATCAACACCCTCGAAATGATGCCGGTCAGTCAGACATATGCTGGTCTTAGCGTGCACCGCGAAGGGTAATTTCCCCGCCCGGCCTGCGGGCCGGGTATGGGATGTACGTTAAATTAATGGTATGGTAGACAGGTTAACCCTTTAAAAAGTAAGAGCGAATGGCCGCTGAAACGCAACTCAACCCTACACAGCCCGTCAATCAACAAATTTACCGCATCTTACGGCGGGACATCGTCCATTGCCTGATCCCGCCAGGCACGCCGCTGTCCGAAAAAGAGGTGTCGGTGCGCTTTGACGTTTCACGCCAGCCGGTACGCGAAGCCTTTATTAAACTAGCTGAAAACGGCTTGATTCAAATCCGCCCGCAGCGCGGTAGCTACGTCAATAAAATCTCCATGACGCAGGTGCGTAACGGCTGTTTTGTTCGTCAGGCCATTGAGTGCGCCGTCGCCCGCCGCGCCGCAACGATGATTGATGACAGCGCCTGTTACCAGCTGGAGCAAAACCTGAATCAGCAGCGTACCGCGATTGAGCGTAAGCAACTGAATGACTTTTTTGAGCTGGACGATAATTTCCACCAGAAGCTGGCGCTCATCGCCGACTGCCAGTTAGCGTGGGACACTATCGAAAATATTAAAGCGACCATCGACCGGGTGCGCTATATGAGCCTTGATCATGTTTCGCCACCAGAGATGCTGCTGCGCCAGCACATCGATATTTTCACCGCGCTGGAAAAACGCGATGCCGACGCCGTTGATCGCGCCATGACCCTGCATTTGCAGGAAATCAGCGAGTCAGTAAAAACCATCCGACAGGAAAACCGCGACTGGTTCAGCGAAGAGTAATCCTCCCCCTTTCTTATCTCCGCCAGGTCACATTTTTTTCGCGCAAAAAAGTGTGACTTTGATCAAAAACAAAAACTCATAAGCTCAGGGGCGTATTTATAAGGCGTCCATTTCGGGGACATCTTCTGCCCCGTTTCGTTTTGCGGATTTCAATAAGGAGAAACCACCATGATGACGTATGATCGTAACCGTAACGCTATCACCACCGGTACGCGCGTGATGATTAATGGCACTGGCCGTACTGGCAAAATCGTCGCGATTCACGCCGATGGATTAAACCCCGCGCAGGTGCGCCGTAGCAAAACGGTGGAAGTGGAAGGCTGCGAAGGTAAATTCGAACCGGTTGAATTGATTCGTCTTGGCTTGCACTAAGCGTTAAAAAGCGTGTGGTAAAAAAGAATGCCGCCATGGCGGCATTCACCGTTTATGTATTGAATTAAAGGCTCGCAGTTAAAGCGCTGCGGCGTACTGCGCCACTGTGGCTTTCGCGCCTTTCTCCAGCAATGTCAGATAGGCTTTTTTCACCTGAGCCACAAAGGTCGCGTCTTTGGGCAATTCATTGCCAAAAATCGCCTCAATTCCAAGCAATGCCTGCACACGGGCTTCACCTTGCGCGCTGCTGTTAACCGCGTTCTGAATCACTGCCAGCAACGGATCGCACACTTCGATCGCTTGCCCCTGCTCGTCGACGCCGCCGACATAGCGCATCCAGCCAGCAATACCCAGCGCCAGCAGGGAGAAATCACGCTGATGCACTAAATGCCAGCGCACAGAATCCAGCATACGCTGCGGCAGTTTCTGGCTACCGTCCATGGCGATCTGCCATGTGCGGTGACGCAATGCGGTATTGCTGTAACGCGCGATCAGCAGATCGGCGTAATGCGCCAGATCCACACCCTGCACTTTCAGCGTTGGCGCCTGCTCTTTCAACATCAACGCGTGCGCGGCGCGACGATAATTCTCGTCTTCCATACACTCGTTAATGTGCTGATAACCGGCCAGATAACCCAGATACGCCAGTAAGGAGTGGCTGCCGTTCAGCATGCGCAGTTTCATCTCTTCAAACGGCACCACATCCGCCACCAGCTCAGCGCCAGCTTTTTCCCACGCCGGACGACCCGCCACGAAATTATCTTCAATCACCCACTGGCGGAACGGCTCACAGGCCACGCCCGCAGGATCGCGGACACCGGTCAGTTGTTCGATTTTATCCAGCGTTTCGGCGGTCACAGCCGGAACAATTCTATCTACCATGGTTGACGGGAACGTCACATTCGCTTCAATCCAGTCACCCAATTCTGCGCTCACCGCGCGCGCGTAAGCGCAGACCACATTACGGGTGACATGGCCGTTTTCCGGCATGTTGTCGCAGGACATCACGCTGAATGCCGGTAAACCTGCTGCTTTACGGCGCGCCAGTGCTTCCACTACCACGCCCGCGGCCGATTTTGGCTGCTGCGGGTTTTGCAGGTCGCCAACAATTAATGGGTGATCGAGCATCAGTTTGCCGGTCGCCGGAGAGTGGCAATAGCCTTTCTCGGTGATGGTCAGTGAAACAATGGCAACCTGTGGTTCGCACATAGCGGCGAGCACGGTTTCCAGGCCATCCACCTGTGCGTGCAACGCGCGTTTTGCTACGCCAACCACACGCGCAATCCACGCGTCGGCAGACATTTCCGCCACGGTATAGAGGTTATCCTGCTGCTTGAGATCGGCAATTTGCTGCTCACCGCCAATCAAATTGACCTCGCAATAGCCCCAGTCACTGCCATGCTCTGCGGCAAGAATATCGGCATAAACCGACTGATGCGCGCGGTGAAATGCACCAAAACCAAGATGCACAATGCGCGCAACCAGTTTGTTACGGTCATAAGTAGGTAACGTGGCTTTCGCCTTTAATAGCCTGTTTTCCATGGTGAGACTCATCTTATTAAGTGAAACAGTGGTTCAATAGATTACGGACTGCTGTAAAGCAGACTATGATTTGCGACAGGATTTGCGGACTACACTAACTAGAATGGTAACCAAATGTGTCAAAAAACCACATATTCAACTTTGCTTTAAAGCGATGAATGTATGCAGCGCGAAAATGAGAGGAGTTAACATGTTTGTGCAGAATGCGTGGCGATGTGGAATCGTGGAATCGTGGAATTGTGGAATTGTGGAATTGTGGAATTGTGGAATTGTGGAATTGTGGAATTGTGGAATTGTGGAATTGTGGAAAAAGCGTTTTAAAAATAATAACGCTCGCGAGCAATACGCATGAAGAGTTCGACAAAAAAATCAATCCGTTAGTATGCAGCGGACATCATCTTAAACAGACTTGCTGACCCGGCCAAAGTGAAGAAAATCTCGCCGGAGAAAAATCTGTAACTACACCCCCAACTTTCTTCAGAAGCACCATGCGCCAGAAGCGGCTTCGCGAGCCGGGTATCGCCTCTGGGGCTATTCAAACCGTCTCACAAAGAGCTAAAGCGTGGAGAGAAACGAAGAAGGCATGCGGACAGCCAGTCTGCCACACTCAATATCGAAAACGGCGTACATTACGCCCGGCCCCAGCCAGCAACAATGATCAACATCCCGCACATCGCGATGAGCGCCCCAAGCCAGTCGTAAACGCTGAGTTTTACGCCATCGATCACACGTAGCCAAATCAATGCGGTGCAGACATAAACGCCGCCGTAAGCCGCGTAAACGCGCCCACTGGCCGCCGGATGCAGTGTTAACAACCAGACGAACATGGCCAGCGCGAACGCTGCGGGAATAATTAACAGTGGCGTAGCGCCGCGTTTTAGCCACAGCCAGGGCAAAAAACAACCGACGATTTCACACAGCGCGGTGGCAAAGAACAGGAGTGTTGTTTTCAGCATCAGAGGCACGTTGATTCAAACTTGGTTGAACTATCATACCTGATAATGCTCTGAGAGTGAGTCCCGGCTGGCTATCCCGTGTGGCTGAGATCGCATAGAATAGAGTGATATGGGCATCTTGTTTCTCCCTCAAATTAAGGAAATCGCAATGACTAAAACACTTAGCAAACGCCTGTGCCTCACCGCAATGCTGACGCTGGGTGCCATCGTGTACACCACCTCCGCACTGGCCGAAACCAACCGTCTGGTGATTGAATCCGGCGATAACGCGCAAAGCCGCCAATCCGCAGCGATGGAAAAAGAGCAATGGAATGACACCCGCAGCCTGCGTAGCAAAGTGAACAAACGCGTGGAAAAAGAGTGGGATAAAACCGATGTCGCGTTTGATGCGCAGGACAAATGCCAGAAAAGCAGCAACCTCAACGCCTACTGGGAACCCAACACCCTACGTTGTCTGGATCGCCGCACCGGACAGCAAATTCGCTAACCGCCACGGGCGCACACCGCGCCCGATTTCCGCTTACCTAAAAGGACTTTTCATGAGTGACGTTTACACCGTCCGCCTGCGCCCGCTCGAGCGCGAGGATTTGCGCTTCGTTCACCAACTGGATAATAACGCCAGCGTCATGCGTTACTGGTTTGAAGAACCCTACGAAGCCTTTGTTGAACTTTCTGACTTGTATGACAAGCATATTCACGATCAAAGCGAACGCCGTTTTGTGGTGGAGTGCGATGGTGAAAAAGCCGGATTAGTGGAGCTGGTCGAAATCAATCACGTTCACCGCCGTGCAGAATTTCAGATAATCATCTCGCCGGAATATCAGGGCAAAGGGCTGGCATCACAAGCCGCGAAGCTGGCGATGGATTACGGATTTACGGTACTGAATCTGTACAAGCTCTATCTGATTGTTGATAAAGAGAACGAAAAAGCGATTCACATTTACCGCAAGCTGGGATTTATGGTCGAAGGTGAATTAATCCATGAGTTCTTTATTAACGGTGAGTACCGCAACACCATTCGCATGTGTATTTTCCAGCAGCAATATCTTGAAAACCACAAAACAAGCGGCCCGACGCTACTGAAACCCACCGCGCAATAAAGCACGGTGGCCAGCGGCATCAATAATACTCGATGGTGTTTTTGATGCTGTATTTATGCGTCACCTGCGGCGTAACACTTTCGTCCACGATCTCCAGGCTGCAACTCACCGGGTTATCATGGCTGTCGTATTCGCAGGCCTGTTTGACATTGCCCAGCGGCTTATCGTTCAGGGTACTGACAGAGGTGTAATCGAGCTTTTTGCGCTTATCTTTCGAAGGCGTAGACACAACAGACAACGTCGCGTCTTTCGATGCCGTGGTTTTCCCCAGCGGATACCCTTCATCGTCATAGCGGTATTTGACCTCTATCTCCTTGCCGGTTGCGCGAACCACAAATCCGTTATCGTCGGTGTCCCAGGTTACGCCCGCTGCCGGGAACTCCGCCAGTTGGCATTTGCCCTGCAAACGCAGACGTTTTTCCTTCGATTCCGCCTCGACATAGTAGTTGGCATCCAGCACCAGAGACACGCCGCTGTTGTTTTCGAGATCGTGCAGTTCAAGCGTATCGAAACATCCCTCTTTCGACATCGTTCCGGTAACGCGTTTCGTGACTTCACCTTTATCGTTAAGTAACGTCTGGCTGAAATCTTTAACCGGTCCACGCAACGGATCAAAATCGAATTCATTCGAGAAGCTCGCCATTTCCGGCGTGAATGAAACGGGTCCCTTCGGCTTATCACATCCGGCAAGCACCACCGCCAGAGAGATAAGTAACAGCTGTTTTTTCAATGGTTTCACCACATTTTTCTTTTGTAATGCGCTTATATTAGCAAAAGCTTTATAGCTTAGGGCAATGACTTCTTTGTGGCTATGCCTGGTGACTGGCGAGTAACAACAGCGAATAACTAACGCCGCTTACGCCTATTAACAATAAAATCAGCGATGAGAAGGTAGCAAAACGTCCACTTTGCCCCGTTGGTAGCCAGCGTTTAACGGCCAGGATATAGAGCGTTAAGACACTAAAATCCAGCACCACCCAGATGACAGTAAGCACCGTGATGCTGGCGGTGAAATCGCCGGTAATACCAGTAAACTGCGGAAAAAAAGCGATAAAAAACAGAATATCTTTTGGGTTAGCGATGGCCGTCATAAAGCCCATAACAAACCCGCCTTGTTCGCCGTTTTGCGACATCTCTGTGCCTTTTTCTCGCCGCAAGGCGCGCAATGCTTGCACCGCGCTAACCGCAATAAAGAGCGAACCCACCAGCCCTACCATATTTAGTAGCCAGGCCGAGAGCGTAACCACGCCGGCCAGCGTTAACCCCGCAAGCGCAATTAACACCAGCGAGGCCAGATTGGTGCCTGCCAATGTTAAAAAAGCGCGCGCATGGTTGCCCCGCGCTGCCGCCGCGCACACCAGCGCCACCACCGGCCTGGGCGTTGCCAGCAACGTCAGTACCACACCAATGTACGTTCCCAGCAGCGCCACATTCAGTGACCCCATCATCTCCCTCCTTTTTATTTATTGACGGAGTATCGCCAGAAAGCGCGGGTCTGAAAAACGAGTTAAACTGCCGTTCGCTATGCAAAAAACTCACAATGGATAACGAACGAATGAACCAAAACCTGCCGCCACTTTATGCATTACGCGCATTTACCGTTGCCGCACAAATGGCATCATTTAGCCAGGCAGCCCTTTTTCTCAATGTCACGCCCGGTGCGGTAAGTCGCCATATTCGCACCCTTGAAGAGTGGTTTGGGTGTCGTTTATTCCTGCGCCATGGTCCAAAAATTACCCTGACCGACGCAGGAAGCCAGCTGGCTGTTCGTTTACAGGACGGTTTTTTGCAACTGGAAAATGCCTGTCAGACACTGCGCAGCCACCAGCATCAACTGCGGCTCAAAGCCCCGTCGACGCTGACGATGCGCTGGTTATTGGATGTGTTAAACGTTTTTCGCCAGCAACACAGCACGCCGCAGGTGGAAATCAGCAGTGTGTGGATGGATATCGACACCGTCGATTTCCGCACCGAACCCTTCGATTGCGCCATTCTGCTCGGCAACGGCCATTTTGGTGAGTACACGCAATGCCTGCATTTATTTGATGAGTGGTTGATCCCGCTCTGCGCCCCGGCGCTTAAAGAACTGGCGCAACGCGATCTGAGCAGTTGCACCTTAATTCACCCTTCGCGCGATCGCCGCGACTGGCGGCGCTGGCAGGCCGGGAGCGGTTTATTTCCCACGCTCGCCCTTGGCGGCGGCGCGGTGTTTGACACGCTGGAACAAGCCTACCAGGCGGCAATCGGTGGTCATGGCGTGGCGGTTGGCGATCTGCTGCTTAGCCTGCCCGCACTGGCGCAAAATCAGCTAACGCTGCCCTTCCCGCAAGCAATATGCACTGGCGACAGTTACTGGCTGGTATGGCCAAAAGATTCACCGCGCAAAAAGAACATTGACCGTCTTGGCGAATTCCTGAGTACTGCCGTGCCGGTCAATTTCCCACCGGAGGTGCAATTATTAAAATAGCGATAGCGGCTTATTCAGATGATTCAGATATTTACCTTTTGTGGGCATCGCAGGTGCTAAGCTTAGAGCGGGTAAAACAAAAGGAGACGAGGATGCATTATTCACGTTGGCTTTGCGCATTACTGCTGGTGGGTTCTGTTCCGGCGTTCGCTGCGCCGGATTCATGCGAACGGGTTAAAACCGATATTCAGCAACGTATTATCAATAATGGCGTGCCGGAAACGGGGTTTACGCTAACCATCGTACCTAATGATCAGGCTGACCAGGCAGGTTCCCAGGTCGTCGGTCATTGCGCCAATGACACTTATAAAATTCTCTATACCCGCAACAGCGGTGCAGCTCAGCAGAGCGAAGAAAGCACCGGCACGCAGTAAATATAATCCCCCTTCATTTCAGGGGGATTTCCCTCTATTTGATCACGCTTAAGATTCTTCTACTCCCTAATGATTAACATGATCACTTCATTAGCCTGCTTTTAATACGCCAGGTAATTTCTTTTTATTATAAATAATAATGGAGTGAGCTATGTCCGACACTGAACACCAGGGTGGGATCAGCCGACGAACGTTGGTGAAATCCACTGCTTTAGGGTCGCTTGCGCTGGCAGCCGGAAGTTTTTCCCTGCCCTTTGGCCTGCGTTCTGCCGCCGCTGCTGTGCAACAGGCGATGCAACCCGCGCCAGACAAAGTGGTGTGGGGGGCCTGCTCGGTCAACTGCGGTAGCCGCTGCGCGCTGCGTTTGCATGTCCGTGACGATGAAGTTTACTGGGTCGAAACCGATAACACCGGTGAGGATATCTACGGCAATCACCAGGTGCGCGCCTGCCTGCGCGGGCGTTCTATTCGCCGCCGCATTAACCATCCGGATCGCCTGAACTACCCCATGAAGCGCGTCGGTAAACGCGGCGAAGGCAAGTTTGAACGCATCAGCTGGGACGAAGCGCTGGATACTATCGCCAACAGTTTGAAAGGCGTGGTGCAAAAATACGGTAACGAAGCGGTCTACATTAATTACTCCTCCGGTATTGTTGGCGGCAACATCACCCGCTCTTCCCCTTCAGCATCGATTATTGCCCGCCTGATGGCGATGTATGGCGGTTTTCTCAACCAGTACGGCACCTACAGCACCGCGCAAATCTCCTGTGCGATGCCCTACACCTACGGCTCTAATGAAGGCAACAGCACCTCGGATATCGAAAACACCAAACTGGTAGTGATGTTCGGCAACAACCCGGCGGAAACCCGCATGAGCGGCGGCGGCATTACCTATTTCCTTGAGCAGGCGCGTGAACGCTCAAATGCGCGGATGATCGTTATCGATCCGCGTTATACCGATACGGCCGCCGGACGCGAAGATGAATGGGTGCCGATTCGTCCAGGTACTGATGCCGCACTGGTTGCCGGCATGGCGTGGGTGCTGATTAACGAAAACCTCGTCGATCAACCGTTTCTGGATAAATATTGCGTCGGCTACGACGAAAAAACGCTGCCTGCCGATGCGCCCGCCAACAGCCATTACAAAGCCTATATTCTCGGCCAGGGCGAAGACGGCATCGCTAAAACACCGCAGTGGGCATCGCGCATCACCGGTATTCCCGCCGATAACATCATCAAACTGGCGCGGGAAATTGGCAGCGCCAAACCCGCTTATATCTGCCAGGGCTGGGGACCGCAGCGCCAGGCCAACGGCGAGTTGACCTCGCGCGCCATTGCCATGTTGCCGATCCTCACGGGTAACGTCGGCATCAACGGCGGCAACAGCGGTGCGCGCGAATCCACCTACACCATCACCATTGAACGGATGCCGATGCCGGAAAATCCGGTGAAAACGTCGATTTCGTGCTTTACCTGGACCGATGCCATTGCGCGCGGCCCGGAGATGACCGCCAAACGCGACGGTGTGCGCGGCAAAGATAAGCTTGATGTGCCGATTAAATTTATCTGGAACTATGCCGGTAACACCCTTACCAACCAGCACGGCGATATCAACCGCACTCACGATATTCTGCAGGACGACAGCAAGTGCGAAATGATTGTGGTTATTGAGAACTTTATGACCTCATCGGCGATGTATGCTGACATTCTGCTGCCGGATTTGATGACCGTCGAACAGGAAGACATCATCCCCAATGATTATGCCGGGAACATGGGCTACCTGATTTTCCTCCAGCCCGTCACCGCGCCGAAGTTCGAACGTAAACCGATTTACTGGATAACCAGCGAAATCGCTCGCCGCCTGGGGCCGGATATCTACCAGAAATTTACCGAAGGGCGCACGCAGGAAGAGTGGCTGAAATACCTGTACGCCAAAATGGTCGCCAAAGATCCGCAACTGCCCTCTTATGAAGACCTGAAAGCGATGGGTATTTATAAGCGCAAAGATCCGAACGGCCACTTTGTTGCCTATAAAAAATTCCGCGACGACCCGATCGCCAACCCGCTGAAAACCCCCTCCGGCAAAATTGAAATCTACTCCAGCAAGCTGGCGGAAATTGCCAACAGCTGGGAATTAGATAAAGACGAAGTGATTAGCCCGCTGCCAATTTACGCCTCAACGTTTGAAGGCTGGGACGATCCGGCGCGTGAGAAACTCCCGCTGCAATTATTCGGTTTTCACTACAAAGCGCGCACCCACTCCAGCTACGGCAACATTGATGTGCTGCAGGAAGCGTGTCGCCAGGAGGTGTGGATCAACCCGATTGACGCGAAACGGCGCGGGATCAAACAGGGCGATATGGTGCGCGTCTTTAACGAACGCGGAGAAGTACGTATCGCCGCGAAAGTGACGCCGCGCATCATGCCGGGCGTCAGCGCCATGGGCCAGGGAGCCTGGCATCAGGCCAATATGGACGGCGATCGCGTTGATCACGGTGGCTGCATGAACACGCTCACCACGCACCGCCCTTCGCCGCTGGCGAAAGGTAACCCGCAGCACACCAATCTGGTCGACATTCAAAAGGTTTAAGGAGTAGCCGATGACAACCCAGTATGGATTTTTTATCGATTCTGCCCGGTGCACCGGTTGTAAAACCTGCGAGCTGGCCTGTAAAGATTATAAAAACTTAACCCCGGACGTCAGCTTCCGCCGCGTGTATGAATACGCCGGCGGCAACTGGCAAGAAGATAACGGTGTCTGGCAGCAAAACGTGTTTGCCTATTACCTGTCGATTTCCTGTAACCACTGCGAAGATCCGGCCTGTACCAAAGTCTGCCCGAGCGGTGCGATGCACAAACGGGAAGATGGTTTTGTGGTGGTGGACGAAGATGTCTGCATCGGCTGTCGCTACTGCCATATGGCATGCCCGTACGGCGCACCGCAATACAACGCCGCGAAAGGTCATATGACCAAATGCGACGGCTGTTATGACCGCGTTGCAGAAGGGAAAAAGCCCATCTGCGTGGGATCCTGCCCGCTGCGCGCGCTCGATTTCGGCCCGATTGAGGAACTGCGTAAGCAGCATGGAGAACTCGCTGCTATCGCCCCGCTTCCGGCATCGCACTTCACGAAGCCCAATATTGTCATCAAACCAAACGCCAACAGCCGCCCGACAGGGGATACCACTGGCTATCTGGCAAACCCGCAGGAGGTGTGAGATGGGAAACGGATGGCATGAATGGCCGCTGGTTCTGTTTACGGTGCTCGGCCAGTGCGTGGCGGGCGGATTGATTGTCACCGGCTTCGTCTGGATGAACGCCAAAGATGACAATACTGGCCAGGTGCGGATTGTCCGCAGCCAGTTTTTGCTGTGGGTGTTGATGGGCATCGGTTTTATCGCCTCGATGATGCACCTCGGTTCACCGCTGCGTGCGTTTAACTCGCTGAACCGCATTGGCGCATCGTCACTCAGTAATGAAATCGCCGCCGGATCGCTGTTTTTCGCCGTCGGCGGCTTCTGGTGGCTGCTGGCCTGGTTTGGCAAACTGCCCGATGCACTGGGGCGCGGCTGGCTGATTATCAGCATGGTGCTGGGGGTGCTGTTTGTCTGGGCGATGACGCGGGTTTACCAGATTGACACCGTGCCGACCTGGCATAACGGCTACACCACCGCCGCATTTTTCCTCACCATGTTGACGGGGGGGCCGCTGCTGGCTGCGTTGTTGCTGCGTCTGGCGGGCATGCGCTTTCCGGCCTCGCGTTTTGCCGCCATCAGCGTTGCGGCACTTATCGCAAGCGTTGCCGTGGTGATGTTGCAAAGCATACAGCTTGGCGAAACCCACAACTCAGTGCAGCAAGCCGTAACGCTGGTACCAGATTACGGTCTGTTACAGGTGGTTCGTTTATTGCTGGTCGCTCTCGGTCTCGGTTGCTGGATCTGCCCGCTGGTAATGCGCAGACAGCCGAAAGCCAGCAGCTTGCTGGCGGGCGTTGTGCTGGTAGTCGCCGGTGAAATCATTGGCCGTGGTTTGTTTTACGGCCTGCATATGACCGTTGGCGTTGCCGTCGCGGGTTAATAACAGTGCGCGGGGAAACCCGCGCTTTTTGGAGAAAGCATGACGGACGCAACCCGCGAGTCCTTTATTTTTACCGCCCGCGTGCTGGGCGCGCTGTTTTACTATCCACCAGAGAGCGAACCGTCCGCGCCGCTCGTCGCCGCGCTACGCAGCCGCGAGTGGCTGGAACAATGGCCGTTACCGGAAGAGACACTTATTCCGCTGGCCGACGCGTTCGCGCAGCCTTGTGACGAACCGCTAAACGAGGCCTGGCAACGATTATTGATCGGCCCATGGGCGCTGCCCGCGCCGCCGTGGGGTTCGGTATGGCTGGATAAAGAGAGCGTACTGTTTGGCGACTCGACGCTAGCGCTGCGCCAGTGGATGCGCGACAACAATATTGCGTTCGATACCGGGCAAAACGAGCCGGAAGATCACTTCGGTACCTTGTTGCTGATGGCGGCATGGCTGGCGGAACAAGGCAATCACGCCGCCTGCGAGCAATTATTGGCCTGGCATCTGCTGCCGTGGAGTGGGCGATTTCTTACCGAGTTCTGTGATAACGCGCAGCACCCGTTTTTCAACGCACTGGGGCAACTTGCACGGCTTACGCTGGCGCATTGGCAATCACAGTTGCTTATTCCGGTGGCGCAAAAAACGCTGTTTCGCTGAAAATACAAAGCGGAACGTCTTTGGACGTTCCGCTTTAAAGAAATGGTGAATGATTATCCACCACGCGCCATTTATCCGGTCAAAAATATTCTTTATGCTTCAACGTTTATAAATGACTCATTAGAGATGTTGCATTTTATGTGAAATATAGGATTTCACATTCGGCCAATTGTGGACATTTTTCCCTGAGTATATTTCGCTAAATCCTTCAGCAAATGCTTCTTCCGCGCCCCCTCCACTACCGCCTTGCCAGTAATAATTATCAGCAGAGGCAGGATCGGTGTGCTCTAAATCTTGTTCCCAGGCAACGATGAAACTATTTCGCCTGCTTAAAAAGTCCCCAACTGCACCCGTCCCTTTTGGTCCCATCTGCGCCTTTTCACCGAAACTGCGATCAATAGCATGTGCGTATTCGTGTAACACTAAACTTGATGATGAATGCCCCTCAGCCAGCGACCAGCCGCCCTGTGCATTTTGGCTTAAGGCAATAATGGTTTCATCAGGATGAGATCCTTCCCCTGCGCCCTGGCCTACAGCCCCCACGCCAGGCACCGTATCCCATGTCATCCCTTCCGGCCAGCCTCTCGGCGTGACGCCTTTTAAATAACGTCTGGCCGGATGATTAGTAATATTATCATTCGTGGCTGTAATGAATTGGCCTAATGAATGTGCTTTTTCCAATACGTTCAGCGGTATTTTGTGCAATTCTTTTTCTATTTCACTGACATCAATGCTTATGTCCTCGGGCGTTGTACTCGCATAAATCATTCCTGAAACAATTCCCCTTTTTTCAATAAAATCAGCGACCGCTTCCATATGTTCCAGCGTAATCGCCTCTGAGCTGCTTAACGGAATAGTTGCACTGAGTGTTGCCCAAACATCGTTATATGCCGCCTCGCCATGAACATGGAATATGGCGTGAAAAACATCCTGATAGCTTTCTACCGGCTCGGCCTGTAAACCGGCGCGTTGTACATGCGCGGTAAGGGATTTTGCGACGGGTGCAAGCCCATTGTTATCGTGAAGCGTGATGGGATTGTTGCGTACCATTCTGAACAAATTCAGCCCGTCCATTCTGCCTGCCGGGTCAACACTCAACCACCGCCCCGCCCACGGCTGGTAATAGCGGTATCCATAGTAATAAAGCCCGGTTGCATCCTGCTCCTTGCCGGAATAACGAATCGTTTTGTAATCCGCTTCCAGCTGACTGCGCGCGGCAAACAGCGCTGTGCCGCCGTAGGGGTAATACTCTTCCTGGCTGATAAGCTCACCGCTGCCGTCCACTTCCAGTGCGCTGCTGCCGGTGAGGTTGTCGTAGCTGTAACGAATCGGGTCATTGGTGATACCGGCGGGTTGCCCGCTCTCCCAGTGCAGCACCCGCACCTGGGCACGCCCGGCAACGCCCACCGTTATTACCTGTAATTCTTCGGCTGCGCTGCTGCGCAGCTCCAGTCCCGACAGATAAATCACCCGTTTTGTCTGCGTGGTGCTGCCGGTCAGATGTGAGGTAATTTTCAGCACGCGCTGGCTGCCGGCGTCGTAGCGGTAACGTTCGCTGTCGTCGGCTGCGCCGTCGCGGGTGACGGGCGTGACTTTCTGCAGTTCCTGGCGCGCCGTCCACAGCAGGCTCTGCCCCGGTAAAAGCTGTTTCTGCTGACCACCGGCGGTGAACAGCGCCTCCACATCGGCCGGGTTTTCCGTGAAGGAACTTAGCACCGCGCGGTTGCTGCGGTCAGAGACGGTGATGCTGGTGGTGTAACTGTTACCGGACGCGGGTGCACTGTGCTGAATTTTCGTCAGATTAGCGGCGTTGTCGTAGGTGTAAGTGCGGGAATAGTTCGTGTAGGTGGCGTCGTCAAAGGAGGAATAAGCTGGCAGGTTGCTGTTCTGCTGCACCGCACTGGCCATTTCGCGCCCGGTGGCGCTGACCAGCTGGTACAGGCTGTCGTAGGTATACGTGTTTTCGGGAGCGACTTGCTGATTGCGCCAGAAACGCGTCTCCTCGGCATCGTTAGTAATCACCAGCACGTTACCCACCGGGTCGTACTCGTAGCGCAAATCCTGCAGCACTTTTGCGGCGGAGACTCGTTCCGTTTTAATGCCAACAAGGCGCTGCGTTTCCGCTTCGTACGAATATGTGGTGACCACACCGTTGCCGTGCTCCTCGCGCAATTTCTGCCCGGCGGCGGAGTATGTCAGGGATTTCACGATAATCTGCTCGGAACCGCCATTCATCATCAGCCAGCTGCCCTTCAGCAGACCCGCCACATCAAACGCCACGCGCTGGATATTGCCTTTCGCGTCGGTGGTGGTCAGTACATTCCCGGCCGCGTCGACCGTGCTGTTGGTAGTGTAGGTTTCGCCCGCCAGCAGGTCATTCCACGCCGAGGCGTCCGCGCCCTGCCAGTCCGCTTCTGCGTCATCCGGCAACAGCTGGCGGGTGACGGAAAGCGGTACACCGCCAAGAGAAATGCTGCCCGTCGAAAGCAGGCCTGCCGGGTCGTAATGGCTGACCAGCTGACCGGCGAGATTGTGGCTCTGTTCATCTGCGGAATGACCACCCCAGACAAACCGCTCAGTGACGTGCGCGCTGTCGCCGGCAACCTGTTCGGTAATGCCCAGCAGCCGCCCCGGCAGGCTGGCCTCTTCATACTGAAAAGTGCGGGTCACGGCAGCGCTGCGGTCATTCGCCGCACCAATATTGCTGACCTGCAAAAACGTCCGCCCGGAGGCGTCATTCAGGGCAACGGATGTACCGGCATCGGCACTCTGCGTGCGCAGCGTCATACCGTTCAGTCCATGGAGATAACTGAAATTCGCCAGCCCGGCAGCGTACAGGCGCGGATCAGCGCTTTCTGACGGCAGGCCACGCGCATCAAACTGATGGCGGGTGATACGCTCGTCGGTGATGTCCGGGGTGTCCGGATGGCGGTGATACGCGATAATGCGTACCGCCAGCGCGCGGTTATCAAGCACCGTGACTGACGGGGTTTTACTGTAAAGGGATGTGCTCATAAGATTCTCCGCTTAAATTGTCTACTTTTGCATCAAATGCAATAAAGAGTATAAGGGGAGAAACAGAAATAACGGGCTGTAGGCGAACGGCCGCGTCAGGCCAGAATACGGTCGGCAACTAGCATGCCGGTCGCCATTTGCAGATTGATGTATTGTGCCAAATCGCGCTGTTCCGGGCGCGGCAGATACGGCAATTCACCGACCAGCGGCGCGGGCAGTTTTTTGCTCAACACGTTAATAATTTCGGCGTAGTGTGCAAGGCCCGGATTGATACGGTTCGCCACCCAACCAATCAGCGGCAAACCGTCGCTGGCGATGGCTTGAGCGGTCAGCAAGGCGTGGTTGAGACAACCTTCCTGAATACCCACCACCATCACCACCGCCATCTGCTCCTGCACTACCCACTCCGAAAGCGGGCGTAAATCATTCATTAAGCTACGCCAGCCGCCGGTGCCTTCCACAACCACGTGATCGACGCGATTGCAGAGATCAGCCAGACCATTCGACAACAGGGTGTAATTGATGGGACAACTGTGCGCGACGCTGCTCTCTTCTTCGCTTAATGCGATGGGGTTGACCGCCTGGTAAGGTAGCTCCAGCGACGAAACGCTCTGCAGTACCAGCGCGTCTTTATTGCGCAGCCCTTCCGGCGTCTCTTTGCTCCCTTTAGCAACAGGCTTGTAACCCGCCACCGTTTTACCACTGGCTGCCAGCGCCTGGAGTAGCGCGCGGGACGCCACTGTCTTCCCGACAGAAGTGTCTGTACCCGTTACAAAGAAACGCTTAAGCATCACTCATCCCACCGTTGTTCTACGAAAATATAAACCAGGAAAATAATTCAGTGGGGAAAGTCTAAGGTAACTGCCAGGGGGCAAGATTGAGGTAGCGCAATTTTTATGGCAACAGTGTAAAAATGTTACCCCTGCAACAAACGGATAAGTAAAGATCCGTTATACATCGCGTCTTTTACCAGCGCCGCACCGGCCATGGTGCCCTGGTTGGTAAATTGTGTGCTCTCTACGCTGATGTGCTGGCTGTACGCGGGCAACGCCTGCTGGCGAATGCAGGCGGCAATGGCGGGAAAAAGTACGTCGGCCGCTTTGCTGAGCGGCGATCCAATCAGTATTTTTTGCGGGTTGAACAAATTCACCATAATGGCAAGAATGCGACCAATGTTCGCACCCACGCCGCTAATGATATCTTTCGCTAATAGATCGCCCTGCTGTGCAGCCTGGCAAAGCCACTCCACGGTCAGCGGTTTTTGGTGCAGCATCGAACTCATTGACTGGCTCATGCGCAACTGCGCCAGTTCCAGCACGCTCTCGACGCTGGCAATGGTTTCAAGGCAACCGTGGTTGCCGCAATAACAGCGTTTGCCGTAGGGATCGACCTGTGTGTGACCAATCTCCACCAGGCTGCTGCTTCCCGCATGCAATAAGCGCCCGTCAGTAATCACCCCTGCCCCAACGTTGTGATCGATAACCACCTGAATCACATCCCTTGCCCCGCGCGACGCGCCAAACAGGGCTTCGGCCATCGTCCACGCACTGATGTCATGCTGGACATACACCGGCACGCCAGTGTGCTTTTCCAGCGCTTCACCCAGCGGCATATCTTTAACATCGTCATAAAAGGGCATGCGATGAACGATACCGTTTTCGGTATCAATAATGCCGGGTAGCGTAATCGCGATGGCGGTCAAACGTTCCAGTTTGTTCTGATGGCGGGTAAAAAATCGGTCAATATGCAGAATAATGCGGTCCAGCAGCGGCAGTTCAGCCACCAGCGGTAACTCAAGGCGATCTTCGACGACCAGCTTGCTGCTAAGGTCGCGTAAAGAAAGAAAGATCTCTTCCCGGCTGATGCGCAAAGAAAGGTAGTGCCAGGCTTCGGTCTCGACCACCAGCCCGACCGCCGGACGCCCGCGGCTGCCAGGTTCCTGGATTTCCGTCTCCTGCACCAGGTGGGCTTCGAGCATTTCGCGCACAATTTTCGTAATACTGGCCGGAGCGAGTTGCGCCAGGCGTGAGAGATCGATGCGCGACACCGGGCCAAGCTGATCAATCAGGCGGTACACCGCCCCCGCGTTGGTCTGCTTAATTTGATCAATATGCCCAGGCTGACTATCAGCAACCACCTCTGACTCCCTTATTTTCACGCTTCGAAATAAACGTTCGGCTATGGTGAAACACTTCACTGGTCGCCGTCAAATATTTACCCCGGCGTGTGATTTACAGCACATTTTGCAATGACTTATGCGCAAAATTTATCCGTCAGCGGCGGCGATCAACTGCTGCTTAAAGCGTGCGGCCGCGCTGCCCTGCTCATGATGTTTTGACCAGACTAACCACATTTCCGATACCGCATCCGCTTCAATAATCGGCACCCAGCGCATTTCCGTTAGCTGCACACGCCGGAATGACGCCGGTAAAATCGACACCCCTAACCCGGCCGCCACCAGGCCGATAATGGTCATCGCTTCGCCCACTTCTTGCGTAATAGTTGGCGTCAGCTGATAACGACGCATCAGGCCGAGGATCTCGTCATACAGACCGGTACCGACATGCGGGTCGAAAAAGACGAATGGCTCCTGTGCCAGTTCCACCAGCGACACCGCCGAACGCGCCGCTAATGGATGATCTTTGTGGATCATCGCCAGCAGCGGCTCACGCAGAATCACATCCCAGGTCAGCGTCTCCGGCAACGGCGTGTTACGCATCAGTCCCAAATCCAGCAGCCCTTCATTGAGCGGTGAAATTTGTTCGCGGGTGTTGATTTCGCGCGTCTGGATATGCACATCCGGGTAATGCTGACGAAACGAAGAGAGGGTGTCGGAGACCGCTTTTATGAACGGCGCGGAGGAGGTAAAACCAATGCGCAGCTCCCCGGTTTCCCCCTGGTGCAAGCGCATGGCGCGTGCGGCGGCTTCATCAACCTGGCTTAAGATTTGCCGACTATCCGCCAGAAACTGCCGCCCGGCAGGCGTGAGCGACACGCTGCGGTTGGTGCGGGCAAGCAAGCGCGCACCGACTTGTTGTTCAAGGATCTGGATTTGCTGGCTTAACGGCGGCTGCGAGATATTCAGCCGCGCCGCCGCATGACCAAAATGTAGCTCCTCGGCAACGGCAATAAAATAACGCAGATGGCGCAGTTCAATATTCATATTTAAAACATATTATTTGAGATTATTAATATATTAGACAGAATATTGCCACTTTCATACCCTTAGCGACGTGGTAAGCCCGTCACCAAAATCATGGGTATAAAACGTTAAGGATCTCCAGTGAGTCGTACAACAACCGTTGACACCGGGCCGGCAAGCGTCGTCGACGAAAAACCTGTCTCTTTGCCGGGACAATTTATTAAACGTGGTACTCCCCAATTTATGCGCGTCACGCTGGCGCTCTTTTCCGCCGGGTTAGCGACATTCGCCTTGCTCTACTGTGTGCAACCCATTTTACCGGTGCTGTCACAGGAGTTTGGCGTCTCTCCGGCTAGCAGCAGTATTTCCCTCTCGATATCCACCGCCATGCTGGCGATTGGTCTGCTGTTTACCGGCCCGCTTTCTGACGCCATCGGGCGAAAAAAAGTAATGGTTACCGCGCTGCTGCTGGCGTCGTGCTGCACATTACTGTCAACGATGATGACCAGCTGGCATGGCATCCTGGTGATGCGCGCGTTGATTGGCTTATCGCTGAGCGGCGTTGCGGCCGTTGGCATGACCTATTTAAGTGAAGAGATCCACCCCAGTTTTGTTGCCTTCTCGATGGGGCTGTATATCAGCGGCAACTCCATTGGCGGCATGAGCGGACGTCTGCTGAGCGGCGTGTTTACCGACTTTTTTAACTGGCGTATCGCGCTGGCGGTGATTGGCTGTTTTGCGCTGGCCTCCGCGCTGATGTTCTGGCGGATCCTGCCCGAATCACGCCATTTCCGCCCAACCTCGCTGCGGCCAAAAACACTTTTTATCAATTTCCGCCTGCACTGGCGCGACCAGGGTCTGCCGCTGTTGTTCCTGGAAGGCTTTTTGCTGATGGGCTCGTTTGTCACCCTGTTTAACTACATCGGTTACCGCCTGATGCAATCACCGTGGACGCTGAGCCAGGCGGTGGTGGGCCTGCTTTCCGTCGCCTATTTGACGGGCACCTGGAGTTCGCCGAAAGCCGGGATGATGACCAATAAATACGGGCGCGGACCGGTGATGGTCGGTGCTACAGCTATCATGCTGCTGGGGCTGTTGCTTACGCTGTTCTCAACGCTGGGGGTGATTTTCATCGGTATGCTGCTGTTTACCGCAGGTTTCTTTGCCGCCCATTCTGTCGCCAGCAGTTGGATTGGCCCACGAGCACGGCGCGCCAAAGGCCAGGCCTCGTCGCTCTACTTATTTAGCTACTATCTCGGTTCCAGCGTGGCGGGGACACTAGGCGGGGTGTTCTGGCATAGCCATGGCTGGAACGGCGTCGGCGGTTTTATCGCCGCCATGCTGGTGATTGCCATTTTGGTGGGAAGCAGGCTCCATTCTCGCCTGCATTAATGCTGCGATAGTCAACGGCCCTGCGCATGCAGGGCTTTTTTTTACTTTTTGCTCGTGTGTGTCAAAGCAGACTCAAAATCGACGCCGTGCCCATTAATTCCCGCACCGCATCAAGCGCCAGCAGAGCAAATATTACCCAGACAAATGGATTCATAATATTACTGCGTTACGCGTTGGCATTGGTTATTTAAATAGATTATTCCTATTATGGTACAGTTCAGGAAATGTATTGAATAACTACTACTTTTAGGTGGTTACACGATCACACGCTAAAAATCAGAGGCATTATGGACAAGTACAACTATCACCAGCTCACCCGCACTTTCCTGCGCCTGTCGCGCTTTTCACACCTCGCTTCGATTGCCAGTTGGGATATGTTTGCCATGATGCCGCCAGGCGGTAGCGCAGCACGCGGCGAAGCGCTGGCAGAATTAAGCGTCCTGCGCCACCAGATCCTGACCGACAAACAAGTTGGCGAGTGGATCGCCAACGCACGACAAGAAGATCTGGACGATATTGAGCAGGCCAACCTGCGCGAAATCGAGCGGCACTATCAGGAAGCGGCATTGCTGCCGGAATCGCTGGTTGAAGCGCAGTCGCTGGCGGGCAGTAAATGTGAGCACGCCTGGCGCACGCAGCGCCCCGCCAATGACTGGGCTGGTTTTTCCGCCAACCTGAAAGAGGTGGTTAAACTGGCGCGTGAAGAAGCCAGACTGCGGGCCGCCGCGAAAGGGTGTTCCCCGTATGATGCGCTGCTGGATAAATTCGAGCCGGATATGACCAGCGCCCGCCTTGATGAACTGTTTGGCGAGGTAAAATCCTGGCTGCCGGATCTGCTGAAAAAAGCGGTGGCAAAACAGGAGCAGCAAGCGTTGATTGCCCCGCAGGGGCCGTTCCCGATTGCCGACCAGCGCGAACTGGGTTTGCAGGCGATGAAGGAACTCGGTTTCGACTTTAACGGCGGGCGGCTCGATGTCAGCGCCCATCCTTTCTGCGGCGGCGTACCGGAAGATGTGCGTATTACCACGCGTTACGATGAAAATGAGTTGCTGAGCGCGCTGTTTGGCGTGGTACATGAAACCGGCCATGCGCGTTATGAACAAAATCTGCCGCGCAGCTGGCCGGGTCAGCCTATTGCGCTGGCGCGTTCCACGGCGATTCATGAATCACAAAGCCTGTTCTTTGAAATGCAGTTAGGTCGCAGCGAGGCTTTCCTGCGCCGTCTGCAACCGGCCATTATTGAACGTTTCGGTATGCAACCGGCGTTTGAAGAACATAATTTTGTCGCCTGGAACCAGCGCGTAAAACCGGGTTATATCCGTGTCGATGCAGACGAAGTGAGTTATCCGGCGCATGTGATCCTGCGCTATGAGATTGAACGCGCGCTGATCGACGGCGAGATTGAGGTTGATGACATTCCAGGTTTGTGGAATGAAAAAATGCAGGCATGGCTGGGGCTTTCCACCGAAGGCAACTACCGCAACGGCTGTATGCAGGATATTCACTGGACCGATGGCGGCTTTGGTTATTTCCCGTCGTATACGCTCGGCGCCATGTACGCTGCTCAGTTGTTCCACGCCGCGCGTACCGCGCTGCCAGGGCTGGACGAAGCGATTGCCGCGGGCGATCTTATGGCGCTCTTTGACTGGCTGCGACAAAACATCTGGCAGCACGGCAGCCGCTTCAGCACCGCGCAGCTTATTCAGAATGCCACCGGCGAAGCGCTAAACGCCGATTATTTCCATCAGCATCTTCTCCGCCGTTACCTCTGATAAACCCGCGCCGGAACGGCAGTTTCGGCGCGGTTCCTCGCTCTGTACATTACGTTACACGCCGAAACCAATCACTCACGGAAGGCGTTCAATTACAGGGATATAGTTCTTTCAACGGCCCCGCAGTGGGGTTGAATGAAGAAACCAATTCGAGGATATCGGAATGAAAAAAGTATTAGCTCTGGTTGTTGCCGCTGCTCTGGGTCTGTCTTCTGCTGCTTTCGCTGCTGACACCGCTACTTCTACCCAGGCTCCGGCTGCTGCTCCGGCAGCAACGACCGCTGCACCGGCTGCTACCACTAACGCTGCACCGGCTAAAAAAATGCATAAGAAACACAAAAAAGCGGCTAAACCGGCTGTAGAGCAGAAAGCTCAGGCTGCGAAAGTGAAAAAACACCACAAAAAAGCGGCTAAACCAGCTGTAGAACAGAAAGCTCAGGCTGCGAAAAAACACCACAAAAAACACGTTAAACACACTGCGACCAAACCGGCTGCACAACCGGCTGCATAAGTAAACGTGTCTGATACCGGCGTTCGTAGCAGAACGCTGTGACAAGTCGGCGCTGAACCCTTCGGGTGAAGCGCCGTTTTTCTCTGGAGGGCCTATGATGCTGCGACGTTATCGTTTTGAAGTGATTCTGGCGATGTTAATCATCTGCGCACTGATTGCCGTCCGCTTTTATCTTTATTAATGTAGCACGCTGATTTTACTCCCACTTTCTGCTCGTCCCGTCTATATTTGTTTACCTGGGCTTACGTTAATAATCATAATTACCCCACCAGAGTGTGATATGCGAAAAACCGTTGTGCTGTTGCTGGGACCGCTGTTTTTGTTTTCCGCTGTTGGACATGCTGACGATGGCGGCGATGACGCGATAAGCGCCCGTGATGTGAAAACGCTCTTTTTTGGTCATGATGACAGAGTTCCTGTTACTACCCCTACCAAAGCGCCGTGGGATGCGATTGGCCAACTGGAAACCGCCAGCGGCAATTTGTGCACAGCGACGCTTATCTCTCCGCACCTGGCATTAACCGCCGGGCACTGCCTGTTAACGCCGCCGCGCGGCAAAGCGGACAAAGCCGTAGCACTGCGCTTTGTTTCGCAACGAGGCAGCTGGCGGTATGAAATTCACGGTATCGAAGGCCGTGTCGATGCGTCGCTCGGCCACCGCCTGAAAGCCGACGGCGATGGCTGGATTGTTCCCTCTTCTGCCGCGCCCTGGGATTTCGGGCTTATCGTGTTACGTTACCCCCCTTCCGGCATTACGCCGCTGCCGATCTTCGTGGGTGATAAAGATGAACTCACCGCCGCATTAAAAGCGACCGACCGTAAAGTGACGCAGGCGGGTTATCCGGAAGATCATCTTGATAGCCTCTTCAGCCACCAGGACTGTGTCGTCACTGGCTGGGCGCAAAATAGCGTGTTGTCGCACCAGTGCGATACGCTACCGGGCGACAGCGGTTCGCCATTGATGTTAAAAACCGATGCGGGCTGGCAGTTGATTGCCGTGCAAAGCTCGGCGCCGGCGGCGAAAGATCGCTGGCGCGCCGACAACCGCGCCATTTCGGTTACCGGTTTTCGTGACAAACTGGAAGCGCTGGCAAAAGAGGCAGACGAGTAATTCAGCCCTTTCGTAGCAAACGTAACTGCAAAATATCCTTAAGCGGCATCGGTTCGCTGAAATAGTAACCCTGCAGCTGGTCGCAGCCGGCCAGCCGCAGCAGTTTCATCTGCTTTTCGTTTTCCACACCTTCCGCCACCACCTGCATGCCCAGCGCGCTGGCGATACGGATCGTGCCGCTCACCAGCGCCGAGGCTTGTTCGTCATCATCCACCAGCCCGGCCAGCGATTTATCAATTTTGATAGTGTCGAAATTAAAGCGCCGCAGATAACCAATACTCGAATAGCCCGTGCCGAAATCATCCAGCGCAACCGCCGTGCCCAGCGCTTTGAGATTAGCGATGGCCGAACGGGCGCGCTCAGGGTTTTCCAGCACGTAGGTTTCTGTCACCTCCAGCTGTAAGCGGTGCGCCGGAAACAGGCAGGTTTCCAGCACCCGCGCCACTTTGTCTTCAAACTCCGGATCGCGAAACTGTGCGGGCGAGATATTGACCGACAACTTCAGGTGGTTAAGCTGCTGCAAATCGCTACAGGCGCGGCGCAGCACAAACTGCCCGAGCGCATAGATAAGCCCGCTGGTTTCGGCGACCGGGATAAAATCGTCCGGCCTGAGTTCGCCATCCGGACGGCGCGGCCAGCGCGCCAGCGCTTCAACGCCAATCATCATCTGACTTTGCGCATCGACAATCGGTTGATACCAGACATCAAACTCATCACGCTCCAGCCCGTCACGGATATCATTCTCAATGATTAATTGCCGTTCACGCGCGCTGTTCAACTCTGCGTCATAATGCGTCATCCGCGCTTTGCCGGTAATTTTCGAGTGATACATGGCGATATCTGCGCGGCGAAACAACTCTGAACTGGAACACTCCAGCAGCGTGCCGCTGGCAACACCGATGCTGGCACCAATATGAATAGTGCGTTTGCCAATGCGCACGGGCATCTCAAGGTAGCGCAACACGTTATGCGCAAAATCATCGGCCTTTTCCAGCGACCACGGGCCGCTCAGCGTCATGGCGAACTCATCGCCGCCCATCCGCGCCAGCATGCCGCCGGTCGGCACTTTTTGCCGTAACGTATCGGCTATCGTCACAATCAGCCGGTCGCCGACATCGTGGCCGTAAATGTCATTCACGTCTTTAAAGCCGTCGAGATCGATAAACACCACGCTGATCATTTCGGGATCGCCCATTGCGCTCAGGTTATCGAGGTGTTCAATCAGCGCGCGACGGTTAGGTAAACGGCTTAGCCAGTCCGTCAGCGCGATTTTGCGCGCCAGCTTTTCCCCACGCGCCAGTTTGTAAAGCCCGGCGCTGCTGAGTGCGATAAACAGCAGAATCAAACCCGCCGCCAGCGCGGCTATCTGGCGGATATTGGCCGCAGCCGCCTGCGCGGCCTCCGCGCCGGGTAAATGCGGCGTCCAGCTCAGATATCCCAGCGTTTCACCGGCCGAGCCGCGCAGCGGTATGCTGGCTACGGCGGCATTTCGTGCCTGCAAGCGCAAGTCATCAATCTGAAAGGTATTTCCCAGATCGCTGAGGATCTTCGCGTTGAGATGGCGGGTGATCACCAGGTAGCGGCGTGTCGCGTCATAAACGTTAAGCCGCCCGCTCGCCGGGCGAATAAGCCCGATACTGACAAATGCCACCCCTTCGCGCGTGCGGGTGATGCCCGCGAAAACCTCTTTCCCCTCGCGCAGCGGCTCGCTGTGGATGCGAATCAGCGCGGCCAGCCCGTCACCAAAAAACGCGAGATTAGGCTCGGTAAAAGGCTGGCTGCGAAACGCCCCCCACAGCACGGCGAACTTCTCATCCAGCACAAAGGTGCCGTCGTACAGGTTATTGATTTTAAAGCCCGCACCCCAGGTGCTGTATAGCCACGCGCTATCCAGTTGTGGGCGATAGGCTTCCTGAACGGCTTCATCCCAGACGGCGTTATCAATGACCAGCGACCGGGTGCGGTTTACCGCCGTCTGAATCGCGCCCTGCACAGACAGCGCGGTGCGATGTTCATCAATTTCATTGGCCTTGGAGCTAATAAGGTGCAGCGAAAGATAGAGCAGCGCGACAACGGAAACAATCAGTCCGATGCCGGCCATAAAGAGCATGATAAACAGCGTCCTTGCCGTGGGGAGATTGCGCCAGCTTAACGGATTAAACATTGGCCGTCCCTTACTGGTGTCCGGGGAAACAGAGGTGTGAGAGATAGTATCCTAAGCGTAATACAGCCCGCGAATTTCATTGCCCACAAACGTGGGCAACTTAACATTAGGCGAGTTTTATCAGCGTCATACCGACAATCAGCAGTGCAAGGCCAATCCAGCCTTTATAATTCAGGCGCTGTCCAAAGAGCACCCAACCGGCGGCGAGCGTGGCGACGATGCCAAACCCGCCCCACAGTGCATACGCCACCGCAAGATCGATTCCTTTTACCGCCTGCGATAAGGCGCTAAATGCCGCTAATACGGCGAAAAGTGAAGCGATACCATACAACTTGCGGCGAAAACCGTCTGAGAATTTTAAAAAGATGTTCGCCGCGATCTCCAGCACAATCGCCATTGCCAGCCACAGGCCGTGAATCCACTCAAACTGCAGCATGGTTACGCTCCTGGCGCACGGCTTTGCGCGTCCCGGATTTGATTAACACAATGCCCAGTACCAGCGTGGCCAGACCGGCGGCTTTCAGCGTCGATAATGGTTCATCAAAAAGAAAGACGCTACAAATAGTAATTATGAATATGCCAACGCCTTCCCATAATGCGTACGCCACGCCGAGGGCTATTTTTTTAACCGCGAATGACAGAAAGATATACGACAGCGCAATCATCACCAGCATTAAAATAAAACCGGTATGACTATCGCTAATACTTGCCCATTTCATCGACAACGTGCCAGTTATTTCAGCAATAATTGCCAGAGCTAATAAAATCCAGTAAATCATTTTTTTCTCCTGCTTGAGAACATACTTTCCTGCGGCTTACCGAACGACGGGAAACCGGAAAAACAACGATGTCAGCCGGGCACAACGTGCCAGCTCAGGCAGAGAGAAAACTACAGCGCAGAGCGCCAGTACTGGTCATCTGCCAACAGGCAGCAGGAAGAAGACGGGAGGGAAAAGTCAGGTTTTAAGACGCTGAACAGAATGTCCATATAATTACAATTATCCGCGAATTGCTTCTCATCGTGGCGGAAATAAATTGTCCTCGGTAGTTAAACACCGCCTATATTTATCACAGGATAAGATTTTACTCAAAGCCTTTGCATTTCTTTACGCCAAATAAAAAACGCCGCCCTAATTTAGCAGGCGGCGTTTTTAAATATTATTACGCTTGTTTTTGCGTATTCGCTCGCGACTGCGCCAGCAAATTCCATGAAGTAATAAACAGCGCGGCAATCATCGGTCCCAGCACAAAACCGTTAATGCCAAAGAACTGCAGCCCGCCGAGCGTAGTAAGCAGGATCAAATAGTCCGGCATGCGGGTATCTTTGCCCACCAGCAGCGGGCGCAACAGATTGTCAGCCAGCCCCACCACAATCACGAAGTAGAGCGTCAGGATGGTCGCCGTGACCAGCTCGCCGGTGGAGTAGAGAAAGAGCACCGCCGGGACCCAGACAATCGCCGTGCCCACCGCCGGGATCAGCGACAAAAACGCCATTAACGTCGCCCACAGCAGGCTGCCGTTGAACCCGGCAAACCAAAAACCGATACCGCCCAGCGCCCCCTGTACAATCGCCACGACCAGCGTGCCTTTTACCGTTGCGCGCGCCACACCGGCGAATTTCAGGAACAGGCGGCGTTTGATGGTCGCCGACAGCGGCACCACGTCGTAGATTTTGCGCACCAGCTCTGCGCCATCTTTCAGTAAAAAGAACAGCAAATAGACCATCAAACAGAAGCCGACAGTAATTCCCAGCGTGCCTTTGCCGATCAGTACCGCGCTGCCCGCCAGATAGCGCCCAACGCTCAGCGCCACGCCGGAGAGTTTTTCGCGGATCGCGGCGACCGAATCGAAATCATTTTCACGCAGCGAGTTTTTTGCCCACTCCGGCAGATGCGCGATCCCGTTGCTTAACAGCTGCGGCAAATCGGTGCCGTTATTCTGCAAGCGCTGGTACAGGCTGTTAACCTCCACGGCGATCGAGGAGAGCACCATCATCAATGGAATAAAGACAATCACGCAAATCAGCAACACGGTGATCAGCGATGCCACGCCGTTGCGCCCGCCGAGCAGTGCCGATAAACGCATGCGCAGCGGGTAAAAAATCAGCGCCAGGATCACCGCCCAGATAATGGCGGAGTAGTAAGGCTGGATCAGGCTGAAAAACGCCAGACTGACCAGTAATAACAGAATGATAAAGAAGAAATTATTACTTTTAAGTGTCGTCATCCGGGACATCCAATCGGGAAACTGCCCACCAGTGTAGAGCGTTACCCATTGATTGTAAAAACAGAGCCGCCTCAGGCGGCAGAGCCGTTTCGCTGTTCCGGTGTCAGCACGGCGACGTTGCTGTCAGCGCCCTCATCTATCTGTTTTACCTGTGCCAGAAGATTTTCTATCTCAGAAAAAGCTAATGCTTTGGAAAAATACCAGCCCTGCGCGCAGGATTCCGGTAAATTGCCTTGTAAAAAAAGATGCTGAGCTTCATTTTCAACGCCTTCGAAAACAATAGTGCGTGGCATATCTTTAAACATCGCAATAAGGCCAGGAAGTATATGTCGGTTAATGGACTGTGTACCGATAGAATCGGTTATTGATTTATCAATTTTTATTTCATCAACATCGAGCATGGACAGCCATTTTAAATTCGAATAACCAGTACCAAAATCATCCAGCGCAAATAATACTCCATGCTCTTTATATAAACATATTGACTGCATAATATCTTCTATGCGACCACTTTGCCTTTCGGTGATTTCCAGCATGATATGTTTCCCTGCCACGCCTTCCTGTTGCAGGGTATCGATAAGCCGTTGATAAAACGTCTTTGAACAGATATCTGAACAACTGACGTTAATACTTAGCGTGATATCTTTCTCTCGCAACGCGGCGCCACACTCTTTGATCGCATGTTCAACCACGTAGAGACTTATCTTATTAATTAAGCCGTTTTCTTCTGCCAGCGGAATGAAAATATCCGGGCCAATATTGCCCATCTGTTTATCATTCCAGCGCAACAGCACTTCCACCCCGATGATACTTTTATCTTTTACCCGGTAAAGCGGTTGATAAACAAAATGCAACTCTTTATTAATAATGGCATTTTCCAATCTGGTTAATAGTGACTGATTCTCATGCTGATTTTTACTGATTAACGCGCCAACAAACAGCCCCACCAGCGAAGCCACGCAAAACAGGAAAAGAAGAATATAACCATTGTTATTAAATACGAAAGAGTGTCTGACGCCAGCCACAACGCAGATATCATGCCGCGCATCACATGACTTTTCAGTAATAAAAAAGAACTCATGCACTTTGCCATGCTCTATATTTTCGAGCAGCGATGTATTATTGCCTACGCGGAAAAAATGTTGTTTGTGATTGTAGTCACCGACCACCGCATTAAAACCCCATCGGATAGAATCTTCACGAAAACGGGTAAAAGCAAAGGGTGACACGGTGACAGAAAAATTATTATTATAAACGACATCAGCAGTAATATTATTCTCAATCAGCGCATCAAACACCCATGTATAACTGCCTCTGCTCACTTTATTTTTGAACACATTAAGAGACAACGGGACAGTATATTTCCCCCACAGCGCTGAACAGATTATTCTGCCGTCTTCAACATAGCCAATATCCTTTATCAGCGGATAAGGCCATAAGCGCTTTCTTAACGCATGCAGATAGGGATCGCTACACGGTGTGTAGACGGAAAACTCTTCGCGTAATGCGTTGATTTCGCGTACCTGAAGAATAATGTTATCGCTGCGGGCAAGTATCGATTCGGCATAATCTTCTACCTTTTCCTGGATAAAAGCATAGTAGGCGACTTGCGCAACAATATAGAAAAAAGCAAAAGATAATAATAACGCTGCTATGTATAGGGAACCGCTTTTTTTCAGCACCTTTATCATTTTGAATACCTTTATGCAGACCGCCTCGCGCTGGCGGTCTGCCTGTCATCAATCCCTTTTGCAGAAAATTATTGGCAACATCCCGGTTACTTTATCTCTTCCGGCGCTGAAAAATCCTGCATGCGCCCCACTCTCCTTATCGGCGCTTTTGACATTTACTTTAAAGGCATCCCAATCTGGCGTGTTATGACCCCTCCTGGCTCCCCCAATTAATGACGTCTTTCTTTATCCAGCAGCAGGCTGAACGCCGCCGGTAAAACGGTAAGCGTCACCAGCGTAGCGACAACCAGCCCGCCGATAATGGCATACGCCATCGGCCCCCAGAACACCTGATGTGAAATCGGGATCATCCCCAGAATGGCGGCACATGCCGTCAGCATAATGGGTCGGGCGCGGTGTTCGGCGGCAGCCACAATCGCCTCGTTCGCGACCATCCCCTGCGCCAGATTGCTGTCCACTTCGCTTATCAGAATAACTGCGTTGCGAATAATCATTCCTGCCAGCGCAATCACGCCAAGCAAGGCGACAAACCCCATCGGCGTTCCGGTCGGCAGCATCGCCAGCACAATGCCCGGCAAACCGAAAGGTGCCATCAACAGCGCCAACAACATGCGGGAAAAACGCTGCAACTGGAGCATTAACAACACCAGCATCACGATAAGCGTCACCGGTAGCACCGCATAAACCGAGCCGTTCCCTTTTGCCGATTCCGCGACCGTGCCGCCCTCTTCGATCCGGTATCCTGCAGGCAGTTGCGCACGCAATTTGTCCACCGTCGGTCGCAGGCCAACCGACAGGTTTTCGGCACTCACGCCGGGCGCCAGATCGGTTTGAACCGTAATAAATGGCAGCCGCTGGCGACGCCAGATAACCGGATCGCCCACGCCCCAGCCCACGGTTGCCACTTCGTTCAGCGGAATCTTCGTACCGTTAGCGCCAGGCAACATCAGGGTCGATAACGTACCGATATCCAGCCGCTCACGATCGTTGCCACGGAGGACCACATCCACCAGCCGATCATTATCCCGCACTGTGGTCACCGTACGCCCGGACCAGACCGTATTAAGCATTTGCGCAATGCTTTGCGACGAAACCCCTGCCGCCCGTGCCGCAGTCTGATTCACCTGCAAAGTGATGGTTCTTTCCGGTTCACCGGCGCTCATATTCACTTCGCGGGCAAGCGAAGAGGTACCAATTGCTGCCGCCAGTTGGCGTGAAAACTTTTGTACCTGCGCATAATCCGGCCCGCTCACCCGGTATTTTACCGGCCACCCCACCGGCGGCCCTAATTCCAGCGGCGAAACGCGCGTTGTAAACCCGGCGAACTGGCTTTCCAGCACGCTATTCAGTTGCTGGCGCAGACGATCGCGCGCCGCCAGATCTTTTGCCACCACCACCAGTTGCGCCGTGTTTTCGTTATCCAGCAGGACATCCATCGGCAGATAAAAACGTATCGCGCCGGAACCGACATAAGTCGTGTAGTGATCGATATCTTTGTTACCGTTCAGCACTTTTTCCAGCCGTTCGGCTTGCCTTTCCGTTTCCTGCTGCGCGGTATTGGCGGGCAACGACAGGCTGACCAACAACTCGGGGCGATCGGAGGCCGGGAAAAACTCCCCCTGCATTCTGGTAACGCCCACGCACGCCAGCGCCAGCGCCGCCACCGCGATGCCAATGGTCAATAAGCGGTGGCGCAACGCGCGCGTCAGTAATGCCTGGTAGGCACGCGCCAGGCGTCCGCTGCCTTTGCTGTGCCCTTCTATTCTGGCGGGCAGCAGCCAGGCGCCGGTCAACGGCGAGAACAGGATCGCCACCACCCACGAACAAAGCAGCGCTATCAGCACCACGGCAAACAGCGAAAAGCAGTACTCTCCAGCGCTGGAGGCGGCAAATCCGACGGGAATAAAACCGGCGATCATCACCAGCGTCCCGGTAAGCATTGGAAACGCGGTGGTTTTAAAAGCATAGGTGGCGGCGCTTTTGCGCGATTCACCAGCTTCCAGCCTGGCCACCATGGTTTCGACGGTGATCATGGCATCATCCACCAGCAGGCCAAGCGCAATGATCAGCGCGCCCAGTGAAATTCGCTGCAAGCCAATGCCGGCCAGCATCATTCCGGCGAACGTCATCGCCAGCACCAGCGGTATGGCGGCGGCCACCACCAGCCCTGCCCGCATCCCCAGCGAGACAAATGAAACAGCCAGCACAATCAGCACCGCTTCGACCAGCACCCGCACAAAGCCGCTAACCGCATCACTCACTACGGCGGACTGATCGGCGACTTTTGTCATCTCAATACCGTGGGGCAACCGGGTATTAATCTCCGCCATCCTGGCATTGAGCGCCTGGCCGAAACGCAGCATATTGCCGGTGGAAGCCATGGAAATGGCCAGCCCTAGCGCGGGCTGACCGTTGACACGAAACACCGGCGCTGGCGGCTCGGCAAGCTGGCGGCTCACGGTGGCAATATCGCTTAAAGGGATATAGCGATCATTAATATGCAAAGTAACCGCCCGCAGACTCTCTTCCGTGGTCAGCGCGCCGCTGACCCGCAGCGCAACGTTATCCTGCCCGGTACGAATAATACCGGCTGGCTCGACGGCATTTTGCGCGTTGAGCGCATCGCTCACCTGCTGGATATCGAGCCCCATTCCGGCCAGTTGCCGGGGAGAAAAAGCAATGACAATCTGCTCCTGCTGCTCTCCCAGCAGAGTGATTCTGCCGATATCGTGCACTGACATCAGGTTGCGGCGAATATCTTCCACCCGATCGCGCAGTTCACGCGCCGTGTAGCCCTCCGCCGTGAAGCCATAAATCGTGCCGAAGGTATCATCAAATTCATCATTCACCGCCGGTCCCTGCGCACCCTGCGGCAGCGAAGGCGCAATGTCCTGCATCTTTTTGCGCACCTGGTACCAGATGCCCGGTACTTGCGCCGGCGGGGTGTCATCACGCAGGTTCACATTGATAACGGCGCTGCCAGCCCGGCTTTCGCTTTCGATGTAATCCAGCCACGGCGTCTCCTGTAATTTTTTTTCCAGTACATCCGTGACCAGCCGGGTTGTGTCGGCAACTGTCGCGCCAGGCCACTGCGCGGAGACAACCGCCGTTTTGATGGTAAATGCCGGATCTTCATTGCGCGGCAGGTTTTCATAACAGAGGATGCCGGTGGCGATAATCAGCAGCATAAAAAAGCTCACCAGTTGCTGGTGTTCAAGCGCCCAGGCAGAAAGATTAAAGCGCGATTTGGTTTCAACAGAGCTCATGGCTGCAGCTCTCCTGGAGTCACTTTTTCACCGGCGCGCAGTTTGCTTACGCCTGCGGTGATAACCCGGTCACCCGGACTGATGCCGGTTGCAATCACCGCAGACGAGGCGGTGTAGCTCGCAAGCGTGACCGTACGAAGCTGCGCCTGCGATTGTTTGTCGATAATAAAGACCGCCGGCTGGTCGCCAACGCGGCTCAACGCCGAGGCAGGCACCACAAAACCGGGCGATGTCGCCACCGGAATATCAACGATGGCGCTGGCACCCAGCGCCATCGCCGCTGGTGGGGACTGAAGCGTGAGCCTGACCTGCCATGTGCGCGTTTGCGGATCGGCCTGCGGGCTGATATCACGCAATACGCCGCTGGTTTTCTGCGTGGGATCGGCCAGCAGTGCGACCGAAAACAGGGGCGTTTTTGCTGACTGTGCGGGCAGTAATTGCGGATCGGCGATAGCGAAAACTACATCGCGCGCGTCGCTGGTCGCCAGCGTGAAGATGCTTTCCCCGGCGCTGACTACTTGCCCCGCTGAGGCGCTAACGCGGGTGATAACCCCATCGGCAGGCGCGGTCAGTTGTGTCCAGGCCAGATTATCCTGCGCATTGCGCAGCGCTGCAGCGCTGCTTTTAAGGCGGGATGCGGCGGACTGCCAGTCGGCACGGGCGCTATCAAGCTGCGTGCGGGCAATCGCGCCGGAGGGCATCAGTTTCTGCATCCGGTTCAGGTTCAGCGCGGCAAGCTGCTCGGCGGCGCGGGCGCTTTCCATATCGGCGCTGGCGCTGGCCAGTTGATTCTTGCCGGTCTCACTCTCCAGCGTGGCAAGCACCTGCCCGGCATGTACGCGCGCGCCGATATCCACCAGCCGGCTGACCATGCGGCCATCCAGCCGAAAAGCCAGCACCGTTTCATCATGAGCGCGGATCTCGCCGGTTCGTACTGTTCCCTGGTTCGGGGAGGACGCCGCAACAACCAGATAACGCACAGATCTGGGCGGCGCAGCGTGGTCTGTTTTTTTCTCTCCGCACCCCGTCAACAGCGGAATGACCGCCGCCATAATCAGCAGCGGAAGCAGAGCGAGGAAGGATAGCGCACGTGCCGCATTAAAAAGGTGGTGCAGGCTCTGACGAAAATAATCGGTGAATTGTTCTGACATAACGCCACTCCGGATCGGTAATGGCGCCATTTAACGTGGCGTGCGTCGAGAATCACTCCACGTTTCGTCAAGAATTCATCAAGAGTGCAATTTTTTTTCGCCGCGCCCGTCCACAGGGAGCGTGATGCTGATCCGCAACCCGCCTTTTTCGGGGAGCGCCGCGCTGATACTGCCGCCGTGGGCAACACATATCGCCCGCGCGATAGAAAGCCCCAGCCCGCTGCCGCCGGAATGCCTGGCGCGGGAGGTTTCCGCGCGGGTAAAGCGATCGAACATGATTGGCAGAAAATCGCTTTCCACGCCCGGTCCGTCATCCTCAAAATCGATCCGCCACGCGTTACCCTGCTTACTGAGGTGGATCGCAAGCTGACCGCCCCGCCGGCCATAGCGCAGCGCATTTTCCATCAGCACGGTAAAGACCTGCCCCAGCCGGAACGCATCGCCTGTAAACAACGAAGATGAACGGGAGGTCACTGCCATGGTCATTCCTGCGGCATCAGCCTGCGGTTTCAGCCAGGCGACCCGCTCACCTAACAGATCCTCCAGCGACAGCGGCTGAAGGTTAAGCGTCAGTTGACCAGCATCGGCAAGCGAGAGCAGATGCAGCTCATCCGTAAGGCGGCTCAGGTGCTGCAGCTGTTTCATCACCATCCCCAGTTGTTGCGGGCTGGGTTCGAAGACGCCATCGAGCATTCCTTGCAGGCGACCAATGGCGGCGGTTAGCGGTGAGCGCAGCTCGTGCGCCATCGCAACGTGCGACGCGCGCAGCTCCCGGTCGTAGCGTGCCAGCTGGCGGGTCATGTCGTTAAAATCGCTGGCAAAACGTACCACTTCGGCGGGCGCATCTTTTACCAGATCCGCCTGGCGGCCAAATTCACCTTGCGTGACTTCATCGGCTGCATCACGCAGGTGGCTGAACTGTAAAGAGAGTGGCCGGGCGTAACGTAGCCCCATAATCACAATAAAGGGGATCATCACCAGTACCAGCACGCCAACCATGAGCCAGTCGGCCGAGGCAATGGACGGCTTCGAATAGCTTATCCCCCACCATTTATCGACGATTTCATGAAAGCGATCCGGGTTCGCCTGCGGATTGTCCAGCAGAACGAGGAACTCCGCCTTCACCGCAGACGGCATATCATGCAAAACCCAGTAGTTTTGCACGGCATAACGCAGCCACATACACAGAGCAATGACAATAACAGCGCCGATAGCCAGCGCGATAATGCGCGCACAAATCCAGCGCCACAGTGATTGATGAGCGGGATTTTTCATGGCTGGCGGAACCTGTAGCCAATACCGCGCACATTTGCTAAAACGCCTGTAACACCCGCGTTTTCCAGCTTTTTGCGCAAGTTGTAGACATGCGTATCGACCACGCGCTCCAGCGCTTCGCTCTCCGGCAAACAGTGTTCCAGCAAGTGCTGGCGGGAAAACGGCAAGGTCGGGTGGCGCATTAGCGTTATCAGAATAGAAAACTCCGTTGGCGTCAGCTCCAGGCTGCGCACACTGTTTTCAGCCTGCGTGACCGTTGCGGTGATGGCGACGGTATCCACCTCCAGCGCTTGCCAGCGGAGCACCTCTTCTTGCACGGCCGTTCGTTTGCTGCGCCGCAACACCGCCTGCACGCGCGCCACCACTTCGCCAGGGTGATACGGTTTCACCACATAATCATCGGCCCCGTATCGCAACGCCCCTATGCGCTCAGAGGTATCCCCCATGGCGGTGACCATGATCACCGGAACATCGTTAATGCGGCGCAGCGCCGCCAGCACCTCGGTGCCATTCATGCCCGGCAACATGATATCCAGTAAGATCAGATCGGGTTTCCAGCGCTGCGCCATTTCCAGTCCTGTCAGCCCATCTCCGGCCAGCGAAACGTCATAGTTTTCACGTCGCAGATAGGCTTCCAGTACGCTGGCCGCATCGGCATCATCTTCAATCACAAGCACTCTACGGGATATCATTTGCTCACCTTGACCATTTCTTAATAATTCCCTGACCGTTTATTGATATGACCTGTCTATATTCCTTGTCAGGACATGGCGAACCTTCGCCGCAGCATACTATCCCACCAGCGAGATGTGATGATGATAATGAGAAAAACCGTGTTGTATAGCGCCTGTCCACTGCTGGCCCTGTTTGCCTCCACGGCCAGGGCCGATGACACTCCCGCCGTGCAAAACGGAGTGACGGTGGGCATTGGTGGCGAGTATGCGCCGCGCTACAGCGGTTCAGACAAGCAACGTGTACAGGTGGTTCCGCTGATTCAGGCCCGTGATAATGCGCTCTTTTTTGATTCGCAAAAAGGGCTGGGTTATGACCTGCAAACCGACAATGGTTTTTATCTGGAACATACGCTGGGTTATGCGTTAGGCCGGGCCGATCGTGATTCTGGCTGGCGGGACGGTGCGGAAAACTTAAAAGGCATGGGCAATATTGATGCCACGCTGAATACCGCGCTGGCGGTTGGCTGGCAAGCCACGGACTGGCTGGTGCTGGAAAGCAAAGCCACCCTGCCACTTACCGATAGCCAGGGCGTGCAGTATCAGGCGTCCCTCACCTTGCTGCCGGTGCAGACCACCCGCGATACGCTGGCTTTCCAGTCTGCCGCGCTGTTTGGCGATAGCCGATATATGAATACGTTTTACGGTGTCAGCCAAAAGCAAAGTCTGCGTTCCGGCTATGCGCGCTACCACGCAGAACAGGGATTTTATGGGATCGATAATAGCCTGACGTGGAGCCATCAATTTGATGCACACTGGGGAACATTGCTGAGCGCCAATTACACATGGCTGAACGATCACGCCGCAGACAGCCCAATTGTGCTGCGTCGTAACGAAGGCTCAGCGGTTATTGCCATTACGTATACTTTTTGAAAGGTGCGGGAAAAGATGGACAAAAACGATTATCAGTTTCTGGCAAAAATATGGTTTGCCTGTGGTGTCGTTTATCTGGCGGCTTATCTGACCTATATCAGCAGTTAATCGTAAAAATGCTGTAGCAGTAACCATCGTGAATGCCGTGCTGGACACAGAACGCCGTGCGGCATACAAAAAGTGGCGATATCTGTCTGGTTTGATGCATTTCTTATGCAATATTTCTGAAGTATTTACTTAGGTGATTATTTATTTTCTGGCAATAAATATTGCTCTATAGATCGGTGTGTTACGTTTTATTACCAGCATACATCTTATTTACGCGGTTTCTGTCCCTAATGATATTTCTTTAATTTACGTTAACAATATCACTTTCGTTCAAAAAAACTGCTGCATCAAAATTATACAATATATCAACGATCGATCAGATAACCATTGATAGGCATAAACTATTGCTTTTCACTTTTATTAAGATTTTAACGATCAATGTCTAATCAATACCTTCTCATGGCCGATAAAACGTAGATGCCGACCGCTATAGCGGCCAGGCATGCAGATAAATTTCACTAAGGGAAGACCATGGAAAATACAACAACGATCGGTAAGCCAAAGGGTATAAGTATCCGAAATAAGATAATGCTATCTTTCGGGATATTATTACTGTTATTACTTTTTATTGCCGGAAACGCGATTTACCGGCTTGATGAAGCGAAAAATAAAATCTCCAGGATCGTCACCGAAGATTATCCCACCACCGCGCTGGGTAATAATTTAATCCGCGATGTTAATGGCTCAACAACGCTATTTCTTAATGCGATCATTGAAAAAGATGCCGCCAAAAAAGCGCAGTTGATTACCGACCTTGCTGCCAAATCGGAACAAATAAGCGAACTGTATAAGCAACTGAATCAACAGGCCGATGATGGTGCATCTCAGGCGCTGTTAGAGAAAATCACCGCCGCGCGCAGTCTTTATATTCAGTCCCGTAGCAAAGTGATTGGCAATATACAAACCAATCCTGATGCCGCCATCACGGAATATACAACCAACACGCGTAATTATGAAAGCCAGTATATAGAAAAGATTAATAATTTTATTAGTTTGCAGCGAGATGAAATGCAAACGTCGTATAGTGATTTTTTGCATGATTACAACCTGAGCCGAATGGTGATGATCTTCATTACCCTCATCTGTTTTATATTCGGCATTATCATGGCAATCATTATTTCACGTGCCATTGTTGGTCCTATTAAGCATGCTGTTGATGCGGCTATTCGAATTGCGAAAGGCGATCTGGGTACCGAGATAAAAGTCACCTCCAAAGACGAAACGGGGCTACTGACCGGCGCAATCGGCCACATGCAGGAAGAGCTGAAAAAAATTGTTCTGGAGATCCGTAGCGGCGCCGAAAATATCGCCACTGGCGCATCGCAGATCATGGCCGGCACGCGCGATTTGTCTGCCCGTACGGAAGAACAAGCGAGTTCCATTGAGCAAACTGCTGCCTCCATGGAGCAAATCTCATCAACGGTTAAGAATACGGGCGATAATACGGCAAATGCGTCACAGCTTTCTGCAAGAGCCAGTGATGCGGCGAAAGATAACGGCAAATTGATGACCTCGCTGACTCAGGAAATCCACAATATCAGCAGCTCGGCGGACAAAATGTCTGACATCATTAATTTGATTGATTCTATCGCCTTCCAGACCAATATCCTGGCACTTAACGCCGCGGTTGAAGCAGCGCGTGCAGGTGAACACGGCAAAGGGTTTGCCGTGGTGGCGCAGGAAGTTCGCAATCTGGCGCAGAAAACGGCGAACTCGTCGAAAGATATTCGTGCGCTGATTGAAAACTCAACGCAGCAGAGCGTGCGCGGCCTGGAAATGGTGCGTCAGGTGAACGGTAAAATGGACGAAATGGTCGAGAACGTGGATAACGTCTCCAGCATTCTGAAAGAGATCGAACAAGCGAGCCTCGAACAGAGTGATGGCGTACAGCAAATCAATATTGCGATCGGTCAGATTGATACCACAACCCAGCAAAATGCGGCGCTGGTCGAAGAGTCCGTTGCCGCGTCTGAAATGCTCAACGAACAAGCCAGAGTGATGAAAGATCTGGTGAGTGTTTTCAGGGTTCCGGCGGGTGCGTGATCCTGCGCAAATACGATTCGCAGGAAAAACTGTCGTGATGAATACGCCGCCGTAAATCGGCGACGTGCGCAACAATAATATCGTCGGCTGGTCTCTTGCCAGCCGACGTAAATCCCCGTATCAACGTCAGCAACGGCGTCGCTACTATTTCCCGGCGCGGATGAGATGCCGCCGTACTTTCCATCTGCCCCCAGGATAACTTTAGAGATTTCCTGAAAGACCCGACTTTTAGCTTCTTTTTTGCTCCCCGGTAAATACTTTCCGGGCACTTTTACGTCGGGTGTTTGTGATAATGGCTAATGCCGCACTGCGACATGTAATGCAGGTTTGAAACTCACGACCAAGAAAACGTTGAAAAATACTTTAAAAACAGTCGCTAAAATGTTCGTAAACGCCCTTGTTTTTACAAATCCAAAGCGTGAACCCCTAAAACCGTTACGGTTTCCAGTGACACTCCAGGCCGCAAACCGTCTGGATGAAGCAGCACAGGACTTGCGCGCCTTCAGCAATAGTTGGAAAGGTGGCCGAATGGTATATCCCCTCGCCATCTGCGCCGAACAGATGCTGATATTCCGGCTTAACATCGATAGAAGTGAACCGCCTTAACGTCTCGCGATTACAACGAATGCGGTAGCCATTTTTAAAGCGTTGTAGCATATGCACACCGGTAGTGGTATTACCGGTGCTTCTGGCAATATTTAACATCTAAGCATCTCCTCAATACGCGAAAAATAGTAACCCTACATGACTGAACTTATGATGCTGTGCTATTTCCCTGCATTTTTTGGCAGCAAGTAATCCGGTGTTGTGCGCCGGGTTATTAAGCCAGTGGTTTTAAAATGATATTGATAAGGGCCATCAATATAGAACGGCAACTCAATGATAGCCTTGTGGCTACTGCGCACATCCAGATAAGCAAACAGCTGGTAAATAGTCAGATCAGGACAGAAAGCACGATTATCATCACTGCATATCGTACCGTCATAGCGACTGATTCCATCGTCGTCATATTTCGCCGCGATTTCACCGCCTTCTACAGGGAGAGTTAATTGACCCTCTGAAACGTAATACATAATTTTCGGATCGCTAATCACGCCTGCTTTCTCCTTCTGCATCACCAGAATCGTTGCCTTTGCTTCTTTATCGGGGGGCGAAAGTTTTGCAACATCCTCAGACTCCAGCGTATACAGGTACGTTTTTTCGCCCCGCATTTCGTCGCTATCTTCTGATACTTTCCATTTACCCGGCATCGCTGTCTCAAGGTAGGCATTTGCGAGCTCATAGTAGGCATTAACCCTGCTATCCGTTTCCTTTATATCTACGCCAGGCTGCATAACATTTTCAAAAGCAGCCAGCAATGGCGCGCTTTTTAATTTGACGACAGGTTCCGAGGTACTGGCATCCAGTTTCTTGAGTTCAGGGAGATATTTAGCCCGATATGTATCACGATAAATTGATACACACTTAGCGTCTTTGGCTACCGCCATTTCATAGTTTTCTAATGCCGTTTTCGTCAGGATCATAAGCTGCTGACCATCGCGAATTTCAACACTATCCACGTCCATCGCTGCCGGGCATTTATTTGCCGCGGTTTTAGGTGCTGCACTCGCGTTAAAGCTGGTGCAGGTCGCAAGCAACATGGCCGATGCGTAGGTTATTTTTTTGATCATGATTCATTCCTGTGTGTATTTATTATCTGTTTGGGTTGCGCCTGTATCTCGCATCGCCAGGCGTTCACGTTTAAATGTTTGCAGCACTTATATGCGCAAGACCTGATTATTCGGTCGCACTCACAAACCGGCACGCAGTGGCTCGCGGCAAGAGAACGCTTCAATGCGCTTGCATCAGGCCCAAATGAGATTTTCCCTACGGGGAACAGTCTATTTTCACCCGCTTTCAGGTACCAGCTTTTGGCGAGACTTTTTAGCTAAATTCTTTGCTACTTCAAACATTTCCTGAATGTGGCCCGCTTCGCCTCTTGATCAGTGGCTGAATTTAGCAATACTGTATATAAATACAGTTAACCGGGTTCATCATCATGCAGTTCATCCCATCGACCGAGAGTGATCACCTCATTCCCCTTCCGCTCTTTGCTGAACGCGTTCCCTGTGGGTTCCCAAGCCCGGCGCAGGATTATGTCGAAGAGCAGCTTGATTTAAACAAACTGGTCGTAAAACACCCCAGCGCGACTTACTTTGTCAGGGTAAGCGGAGATTCGATGATCGGTGCAGGGATTAGCGATGGTGATTTGTTGGTGGTCGATCGCTCATTAACCGCCAGGCACGGTGACATTGTTGTTGCGGCGGTTGCCGGGGAATTTACGGTGAAGGAGTTGCGGACCCGCCCTGTTCTTCAGCTCATCCCGCATAATGTTCAGTATGCGCCGATTGTTTTCCAGGCTGAGGAAGAGTTGCAGATCTTCGGCGTCGTGACATTTACGTTGAAATCAAACCGACATGTTCGCGCTTGTTGATGTAAATAACTTCTACGCCTCCTGCGAGACGCTGTTTCGCCCGGATCTTCAGGGGAAACCTGTCGTTGTCGTATCCAACAACGATGGGTGCATTATTTCGCGATCGCGTGAGGCAAAGAATCTCGGCATAGACATGGCTGCGCCTTATTTCAAGATCAAAGATGAGCTTCATCGTCAGAACGTTACAGTATTTAGCTCAAATTATGCGCTGTATGCCGACCTCAGCAATCGGGTTATGTCGACGCTGTCTGAAATCACCCCCGCCGTCGAGCTTTATTCGATTGATGAAGCTTTTATCGATCTGTCTGGCGTATCAAACTGTATTTCACTTGAGGCATTCGGCCACCAAATTCGTAATCAGATCCTGAAAAATACCGGGCTGACAACCGGCGTTGGCATTGCACCAACGAAAACCCTCGCCAAGGTGGCCAATTACGCCGCCAAAAGGTGGGTCAGCTACGGTGGTGTTGTGGATATTTCCTCCCGAGAGAGGCAACGCAAACTCCTGTTTCGTGTGCCGATACAGGAGGTCTGGGGCGTGGGACGTCGTATCAGTAAAAAGCTGGCGTTAATGGGCATTGAAAACGCGCTGCAACTTGCCGACAGCTCAACCTGGGTTATCCGTAAACACTTCAATGTTGTGCTGGAACGTACCGTGCGGGAACTGCGCGGCGAATCATGCCTGGCATTTGATGAATTTATCCCGACTAAGCAGCAAATTATTTGTAGCCGCTCTTTTGGCAAGCGAATCACGCAGTATTCAGATATGCATCAGGCCATATGCGCCTATGCTGAACGCGCGGCGGAGAAGTTACGCGCTGAACATCAATTCTGCCGATTCATCAGCATTTTTATTCGTACCAGCCCGCATGCGGATAATCGTATTTACTACGGAAACCAGGCATCCGTGACGTTGATGACGCCGACCAATGATACGCGCGACATTATCCGTGCTGCGACAAGCTCGCTGGATCAGATATGGCGGGAGGGGCATCGCTATATGAAGGCTGGCGTGATGCTTTCAGATTTTTTCAGCAGCGGCGTTGCCCAACTCAATCTGTTTGATGAGAATCGCCCCTACGCGAACAGCGCAGCGCTGATGGAAACCATTGATCGTTTAAATACCTCGGGGAAAGGAAGCGTCTGGTTTGCAGGACAGGGAATTGAAAAAAACTGGGCGATGAAACGCGAGATGCTTTCCCCCGCCTATACCACACGCTATTCCGACCTGCCCGTTGTGAAATAAAGACCGTACAGAAGCTATAACAACCGCGATTTTCATCAACAAATGCGCCGACGAACGGGCGCATTGTCATATCAGGCATGCTTATGCGTGGCTGTACTCTTTTACCAGTTGGCGCAGATCCAGCTCAGAGGAGTAATCCACGTCCGGCATTGAGAAGCCATTCAGCGCATAAAACTCGGTGAGATACCCGGCGAAGTCGCCAACGGTTTTAAAGTTCTCGGTGGTGACCCGTTTTCTTAGCAACTCAACGGCTTGCTGAACATCCGGGCGCAACTCGAAATCATCAAGGCGGATCCGTCGCTCGTCATCCGTGATGACGTTGCCCATTGGCGGGTAAAGGTGGTTTAACATCAGTCTGTGCATCTGCTCAATGCAGGTTTCATGCAACCGCTTCTGCTTCATTACTTTGTACAGCAACGTAATATATAACGGAAACATAGGGATAAATGCGCTGGCTTTGGTCACCAGCGCTTTGCAGACCACCGCGTAGGCATGGCCATTAATGCGCTGGAGCTGTGCGTCAAGATGATCGGCTGTTGCGTGCAGATGGGCTTTCGCCGCGCCTAACGCGCCCTCTTTATAGAGCGGCCACGTTGATTTCGGGCCAGTATAAGAGTACGCCACCGTTTTGAACCCCTCAGCCAGCACACCAGCCGCCGATAACATATCAATCCAGCGTTGCCAGTCTTCCCCACCCATAACTTTTACCGTATCGGCAAGTTGTTGTTCGGTCACCGGTTCCAGCGTCTGATTCACCATCTTGCGGGTTTCCATGTCAAAACCCGGGCCGGAAAAAGCTTGCCCGCGCACGCCAAGCGTTGAGGTATAGCGCGTGCCATCCGGGCAAATACGCACGCCAGAGGCAACCGAATAGATAAGCAAATCAATGCTGCCGCCAAACTCCTGCTTGATGTACGCAATCACGTCGTTGCGGGTCGTATCGGAAAAAGCATCCGCGATAAAATTTTTTGCAATCAGCCCTTTCTCATGTGCCCGGCGACGAAAAAAAATATTGTTATACCATCCGGCGCTGCCCATACCTTTTTCACCCGGACTTTTTTCAAATGAAATGCCAATCGTATCGGCACCGCCACCAAAGGCCACCGCGATGCGTGAGGCCAGCCCATATCCGGAAGAGGCACCAATCACCAACACCTTTCGCGGGCCATAAATTTCCCCATGCGATTCGACATAGTTAATTTGTTTATCAATGCCCTGGCGTAAACCTTCGGGATGGCAGTTTTTAGCCACATTGCCTTGAATAATGAGTTCCATCAGTTCGCCTCCTCAGCCAGCGCTTTTTCCTGCGGCGGCAAAACGACGGCTTCACCGACAATAACCTGATCCCCATGCTGATTGGTGCACGTGGTTTTGAGCCGCACCCGGTTTTTTTCGCAATTAATCGCGATAACTTCCGCCGTCGCCGTAATCGTATCGCCAATAAATGTTGGCTTAATAAACTTGAGGTCTTGTCCGAGATAAATAGAACCGTTACCGGGTAATTTATTGGCGATGACCGCAGAGATAAGTCCACTCACCAAAATACCATGCACCACGCGTTGCCCAAATATACTTTCCCGCCCTGCACTCTCATCCAGATGAACAGGATTGGTATCGCCAGATGCCAATGCAAAATCTGCGACGTCATTATCCGTCAATGTTTTTTTAAACTCTGCACACTGACCAATATGCAAATTGTGGATTGTATTAACCATAAATCACACGTCCTTTTAAATATATTTTGAAAGCGTTTAACGGAAGCATTTAGAGAAACAACTAATTGCATCCATATACACCTGGTTTTCCCAATCCCGTCAACCCCCATCGAGTTCTCATTAGCTATAAGAATGGATTTATATTTCTCTTTTCAGATACAGCGCATTTGTAAATCAATTCTTAAATTAGTTTTTTTACTTAAGACAAAATCGCAACGCGGAGCCAACTTCATGGCAACCAGCAGAGAAAAAGTTCCGTTATCAACAAGATAAGCCCAATACCATCAAGAAAGATCTACACGCAATCCTTATTAAAAGCTAAGAAAAAGATCATTATCAACGGAGCAATGAGGAATAAAAAACAAACAGACAAATTCAACAGATAAGACTAATTACGAAAAAATAAGAAGTGCCGCAATTCTAACTCCATCTTTAACAACTTTTAAGTATTGACGCATATCAGTACTGCAGAAAGATCTCTGCGCATTAATAGTTGAATCATTTAAATCAAAAGGTAATACAAATGAAGGACACGGATATTGTCGTTCTTGATTGTGCAAGAACTGCCATCGGCGTACTTAATGGATCTTTGGCAGAAATTAGCGCACCTCAATTAGGTGCTACGGTGATTAAAGCGCTTCTGGAAAAAACGAGGATTGCAGCAACAGAGATCGATGAAGTTATTATCGGCCAGGTTCTTACCGCAGGAAGTGGACAAAATCCGGCGCGCCAGACATTAATTCAGGCAGGCATTCCAACCGATGTTCCGGCGCTAACAATTAATAAAGTGTGTGGTTCGGGGTTAAAAGCGCTGCAACTGGCATGGCAAGCGCTGAAATGCGGTGATGCCGAATTAATTATTGCCGGGGGGCAAGAAAGTATGAGCCAGTCGCCACATGTTTTACCCCATTCACGTAGCGGTATGAAAATGGGTAACTGGCCAATGCAGGACAGCATGGTGAAGGATGGCCTGTGGGATGCTTTTCATGATTATCACATGGGGATCACCGCTGAGAATGTGGCCGAAAAATATGCGATCACACGTGAAGAGCAGGATGCTTTCGCCCTTGCGTCACAACACAAAGCGGCGATCGCGTTAGAAACGCATCATTTTGCCAGTGAAATTGTTCCGGTTGACATCACCCGGCCTCGTAAAGAGCCCGTCTTGTTTGATACCGATGAATTCCCCCGTCCGCAAACATCACGGGAAGGCTTAGCCAAACTCCGGCCAGCGTTTAAAACCGACGGCACCGTCACCGCCGGCAATGCCTCTGGCGTTAACGATGGGGCGGCAATGGTTATGCTGGCAACGGCGAAAAAAGCACGTGAGTTGGGGATCGCTCCGCTGGCCAGGATCGTGGCGTTCGGTACTTCAGGCGTCTTGCCAGAAATCATGGGAACCGGCCCCATCACGGCGTCTCGTCATGCGCTGGCCAGGTCGAACTGGCAGGTTGATGAGCTGGATCTTATCGAAGCCAATGAAGCCTTTGCCGCTCAGGCCATCGCCGTCAACCGGGAAATGGGCTGGGATCTTTCCAGAGTGAATGTCAATGGCGGCGCGATTGCGCTCGGCCACCCTATCGGTGCATCTGGTACGCGAATTTTCGTCTCTTTGCTCCATGAAATGCAGCGCAGAAAAAGCAAAAAAGGTCTGGCAACGCTGTGCATTGGCGGTGGTATGGGCATCGCCGTCACCGTCGAAATGGAATAACGCCGCTATGAAGAATGTTATTTAACGTGAGGAAATGATGATGGGTAAAGTTGCGCTTGTGACCGGTGGGATCCGCGGTATTGGTGGAAAAATCAGCCTTCGCTTTCTGCTGGAACATTACCAGGTTATCGCGGTTGATACAGATGCGGATCACCTGAAAGAGTGGATTGAAATCCAGCGCGCAGCAGGGTTTGCCAAAGCCGATGCGATTCGTTGTGACGTCAGCGATTATGCGCAGTGTCAGGACGCGGTCAGCACGCTGCTGAAACAATATGGTCATATTGATGTTCTGGTGAACAACGCAGGTATTACCCGCGATGCAACCTTTAAAAAAATGGATAAATCGCAATGGGATGCGGTTATTCAGGTCAATCTGAACAGCATGTTCAATATGACCAAACCCGTTCTGGATAACATGCTGGCAAACCAGCGCGGGCGCATCATTAATATATCGTCGATAAATGGTCAGAAAGGACAGTTTGGCCAGGTTAATTATTCGGCCGCCAAAGCGGGTGTGCATGGTTTCACGAAAGCGCTGGCGCAGGAGGTGGCACGTAAAAATATTACCGTTAATACCATCTCCCCAGGCTATATCAACACCGAAATGATGCAGGCCATCCCCGTCGATGTACTGAAAACTATTGTGGCGCAAATCCCCGTTGGTCGCCTCGGCGAAGCCGAGGAAATCGCCGAACTGGTCATGTATCTGACCAGTGATAAGGCCGGGTTTATTACCGGCTCCAATATCGCCATCAATGGCGGCCAGCATATGTATTAAAGACATGTTAATTACTGACCTCACCGGCGATACGTCTGGTGAGGCCATATTGGGGACTCAGGATTTTTATCATGCTTGAAAAATTAAGTTCGTTTGTTGAGCTCGCGCGCAGGAAAAAGCCGAAAATAGTTGCCGTTGCCGCAGCAGAAGATTCTCATGCACTCGAAGCCATTAAATGGATCAGAAATGATGGGCTGGCAGAGGCCATTCTGATTGGTTGCCGGAATAAAATAACCTCGCTCGCCGAAAACCTTAAATTTGATATCAGCCATACAGAAATAGTGGATATTCCAGATAAAGCTGAAGCCTGCAAAGAGGCAGTGCGAGTCGTCAAATCCGGGCAAGCGCATATTTTAATGAAAGGACTGGTCGATAGCGCCATTTATCTGCGAGCGATTTTAAATAAAGAGACTGGCATTGCGGCATCACGGCTTGTCACGCAATTAGCCTTTATCGAAAGCCCGCATTATCACAAGCTGTTTGCGATCACCGACGCTGGCATCACGATTACACCTGATCAACGAGATAAAGCCACGATGATTGCCCAGTCGGTTAATGTCCTGCATCAGGTTGGTATCGCAGTGCCCAAAGTCGCGCTGATTGCCGCCGTTGAGCATATTACGCCCGCAATCACCGCTACCGTGGATGCCGCGGCGCTGAGTGGCATCACTTATGATAACTGTCTTGTTGAAGGTCCGCTGTCCATCGATCTGGCGTTTAATAAAGACTCCTGCCGACATAAAGGGTTGCATTCCCAGGTTGGCGGCGATATTGACCTGGTCGTCCTTCCGGATATCAACAGCGCCAATGTCTTTTATAAAACGGTGATGCAGCTTGGCGGAGCATTGAGCGCAAGTACGCTAACGGGAACGTCAAAACCGGTGGTATTTACCTCGCGATCGGACACCGCTAAAACAAAATATTTTGCTATTGCTTGTGCGATTTCTCAATGCAAGGACTGATTATGTATATTTTGGTGGTAAATCCAGGTTCAACGTCTACGAAAATTGCGGTATATAACAACCGCACGCAGCTTATTTACCGTACATTTAACCATGATGAAAAAGAGATGGCGGCTTTTTCCACGGTTTTGGATCAAAAAGCCTTTCGCAAACAGATAATTCTCGACATATTGCAGGAGCATGGTTTTCGCTTAAACGACATTGATATATTTATCGGTCGCGGTGGTCTGGTGCGTCATTTGCAAAGTGGCGTTTATCGTATTAATGATGACTATATTCACGATGCCAGTGTTGGCCTGAACGGTGAACATGCTTCTAACCTGGGAGCCATATTGGCCTGGGAACTCGCGCGGGCGGTAAATAAAGAAGAGATGGCTTATACCGTTGATCCTGTCGTCGTCGACGAATATGACCCGATAGCAAAAATATCCGGAGTGCCGGAAATTTCACGCGTTGGTGCTTTTCACGCGCTAAATCAAAAGGCAGTCGCGCATCGTTATGCCACAGAAACAAATCGCCCCTATTCCACGCTTAAATTGATCGTTGCCCATTTAGGTGGCGGTATCAGCGTGGGCGCTCACCGCGATGGCCGTATTGTGGATGTGAACTCAGCCCTGGGCGGCGATGGGCCATTTTCGCCGGAACGCGCTGGCCGGCTTCCCAGCTATGAATTATTAAAACTGTGTTTTTCAGGGCAATACACTTATGCGCAACTGAAGAAGAAGTTGATTGGGGAAGGCGGCGTATATGGTTATCTCGGCACCAAGGATATCCGCGATGTTGAACAACAGATTATGGATGGGAATAAAAAGGCGCGGGAGATTCTGGAAGCGATGGCCTATCAGATAGCCAAAGAGATCGCCTCGTGCGCCGCCGTACTGGAGGGATGGGTCGATGCCATCATCATTACCGGCGGCATTGCCTACAACAGAAGAATTGTCGAACTTATCCGTCAGCGCGTCAGTTTTATTACACCTGAAATCGTCATTTATCCTGGTGAGGATGAAATGTTCGCGCTGGCAGATGGAGTACTGGCAGCGATGGAAGGTCAAAGGGAGTTAGTCGAATACTGAAGAGGTATAAATGATGGGTCAAAAGAATATTGCATTGTTTCCAAATCAAATCACCGTGACAAAACCTAATGGCAGCGTATGCCTGCACATCACTTTTAACGATGGGCGGGATGATATTTCAATTGAGCTGAATAGTACGGAGGCAGAACATCTTTCAAGCGCGCTGGGTAGCCAGCAAAGTGAAATCCTTATTGCGGCCGAATATGCCGATTAAAAAACAACGGGAACCTGTCTGGTTCCCGCCTTTTATTTACCATTCGCAAGCTAATTTCCCGATTCCGCTGCGTTCTTCAACGGCTGCGTTTTGCATGCCGTTCCCAGTTATCCTGTTTTGCCTGCTCGGACTTGCGGATCGCGACATAGCAAGCACCACTTCCGCCATGGTGCGGCAACGCAGTGCAAAACGCCTGAACCTCATCGAATTCAGGCAGCCAGCGCGCCAGATAACTCCGAATGATATTCGCATGCGAGCCGTCTTCACGCGCTTTACCATGAATGATAAGCACATTGCGTAGCCCATCCTGGCGCGCATGATACATAAAACGGAACACCATTTGTCGGCACTGCTCTACCGGTTGGCGCAGTAAGTTCAGGCTTGCCTGTTGGCCATATTTCCCCTGGCGCAGTTTATCAAGCACACCTTGTTGCAGGCCTTCTCGTTTGAACTCCAGCGGTGAGCCAAGCGGCACGATATCAAGAAAGCCGGTGGTCAGAAAGTTGTCGAGTTGCAGCGTGTCGACGCGTTGTAACGTGCGCGAATTGTGGCTCGGTTGCCAGTGCACATCGGCACTGCGCTTCAGGGGTTGGACATCTTCCATGGCGTCAAGGAAAAGCGATTTGTCGTCAGGGTTCATAGGGCAGTCCTCCAGCTACTTCTGCCTCCGTACTATAGCTGGCAGGGCCTGCGCTCACAATGGCCGGTACTAAATTGGTTTTTAGATAATAGCGATTGGTTCTGCTGGACGATATTCCAATAACATCATTCTTCGTAATGCTATTAGAACTTAACCTTAAGGAAAATTAATATTCTGAATTTCAGTTAAATTAACGTGAAATCAATCACCAATTCAGACTGGAAATATGATGCAGGAACGCTATAACTATATTTACCGCGCAAGGATGAAAATGCATAAAATAACGAACGGATGCGCTGCTGTGTGTACTGTAGAGCCTGACGGATGTCGGCAGGCTCTATTTTTTTATTCGCGAAATAAGCGCAATATATCATCTATTAAATAATGCATACTTCGCTGACTATTATTTCACCAGCTTATTTCTTTATCCAGAATATAGTCCCTTTCGGGGTATAGCAGCATCGCTGTACGTTTGGTAAATTGGCGCCGTTGACCACTGAAAAGGATGCCAGATGCTGACTTTACTTGAAGATACTATTTCCACACCGCTTGGCCCGCTTTGGGTTCTGTGCGATGAGCAATTCCAGCTTCGCGCGGTTGAATGGGAAGAACACAGCGATCGAATGGTTGAGTTACTGAATATTCACTATCGTCGGGAGGGTTACCAACGAGTGGCAGCGCATAATCCGGGCGGCTTAAGCCAAAAACTGCAGGACTATTTTGACGGCGATTTAGCCGTAATTGAAACCCTGCCGACGGCGACTGGTGGCACACCTTTTCAGCGTGAAGTATGGCAAGCGCTACGCACTATCCCCTGTGGCCAGGTAATGCATTATGGTCAACTGGCGATAAAACTGGGTCGTGCAGGTGCCGCACGCGCGGTCGGCGCAGCGAATGGTTCAAATCCGGTGAGTATTGTCGTGCCCTGCCATCGCGTTATCGGCAGTAATGGCACGATGACGGGATATGCGGGCGGCGTGCAGCGAAAAGAGTGGTTGCTACGCCATGAAGGGTACCTTCTATTGTGAGAAAAAACGCATATTTAGCGTTCTTTTCACCCTCTTTTGTGGTAAAAACCTTAGCGAAATGATGGAATTTCAAAGAGATGGTGCAATATCATCTCTTTTCATTTCTGCCTCCCGTTTTATAAATCGTGAATTGACGTTTTACCGGGCTTACGCGCCCAGTAAAAAGCTGTTAAAATTGACCAATATCAATTACGGCGTTGAGCAGACCTATGATCCCGGAAAAGCGAATTATACGACGCATTCAGTCTGGCGGTTGTGCAATCCATTGCCAGGATTGCAGCATTAGCCAGCTTTGCATCCCCTTTACTCTGAATGAACATGAGCTGGATCAGCTCGATAATATCATTGAGCGTAAAAAGCCCATCCAGAAAGGTCAGACCTTGTTCAAAGCCGGGGATGAATTGAAATCGCTTTACGCTATCCGCTCCGGTACGATCAAAAGCTACACCATTACCGAACAGGGCGACGAGCAGATCACCGGTTTCCATCTGGCGGGTGATTTGGTGGGCTTTGATGCCATTGGTACCGGCCATCACCCGAGCTTCGCACAGGCGCTTGAAACATCAATGGTCTGTGAAATCCCCTTTGAAACGCTGGATGACCTCTCGGGTAAAATGCCCAACCTGCGTCAGCAGATGATGCGTTTGATGAGCGGCGAGATCAAAGGCGATCAGGATATGATCCTGCTGCTTTCGAAGAAAAATGCAGAAGAGCGCCTGGCGGCGTTTATTTATAACCTATCACGCCGTTTTGCACAGCGCGGTTTCTCCCCGCGTGAATTCCGCCTGACGATGACGCGTGGCGATATCGGCAACTATCTGGGCCTGACGGTGGAAACCATCAGCCGTCTGTTAGGCCGCTTCCAGAAGAGCGGCATGCTGGCGGTGAAAGGGAAATATATCACCATTGAAAATAGTGACATGCTGGCGCAACTGGCTGGTCATGCGCGTAACGTTGCCTGAGTTTTCCCCCGCTTGATCTCACCTTTGCCAGGGCATTAAATTTATCTGATTTATTGATCTGGCGAAGGCTTTCCCCTGTTTCATTCAGCACTTATGGGTTATCTTTTACTGACAGACTGTGGTGACAGATGTAAGGAGACCCTGTATGGCTAAGTATCAGAATATGTTGGTCGCCATCGATCCCAATCAGGACGATCAGCCAGCGTTACGACGTGCTGTGTATTTGCATCAACGGATTGGCGGCCGCATTAAAGCGTTTTTGCCTATCTATGACTTCTCTTACGAAATGACCACCCTTCTGTCCCCTGACGAGCGAACCGCAATGCGCCAGGGCGTCATCAGCCAGCGCACCGCGTGGATTCGTGAGCAGGCGAAATACTATATCGACTCGGGTGTGCCAATCGAAATCAAAGTGGTCTGGCATAATCGTCCGTTCGAAGCCATCATTCAGGAAGTTCTGGCTGGTGGACACGATTTACTGCTGAAAATGACCCACCAGCATGACAAACTGGAATCCGTTATTTTTACCCCGACCGACTGGCATCTGCTGCGTAAATGCCCGTGCCCGGTGTGGATGGTGAAAGACCAGCCCTGGCCAGAAGCCGGGCGTGCAGTGGTCGCAGTCAATCTCGCCAGCGAAGAGATTTACCACAACTCGCTGAATGAAAAGCTGGTCAAAGAGACGCTGCATCTGGCCGAACAGGTAAACCACACCGAAGTGCATCTCGTTGGCGCTTATCCGGTGACACCTATCAACATCGCGATTGAACTGCCGGAATTTGATCCCAGCGTGTATAACGACGCCATTCGCGGTCAGCACTTGCTGGCGATGAAAGCGTTGCGGCAGAAATTTGGCATCGATGAAAAACTCACGCATGTGGAAAAAGGGTTACCTGAAGAGGTGATCCCGGATCTGGCTGAACACCTGCAGGCAGGGATTGTCGTGCTTGGCACCATCGGGCGCACCGGGATCTCCGCCGCCTTCCTTGGCAACACCGCCGAGCAGGTTATTGATCATCTGCGTTGCGATCTGCTGGTCATTAAACCGGATGAATACCAGACACCTGTCGAGCTGGACGACGAAGAAGACGACTAAACAAGCAACCCGCCGCAAGGCGGGTTTTTTTATACAGCCGTTTGTTCCCCCTGTGGCTCTGCGGGCGGCGTTTCAACAGCCACTCCCCCTTTTACCACTACGCACGGCAGTGCCAGTTCAATCTCCTCTGCGGCCAGATGCTCCATGATGCGGATATTGATTTCTTGCTGGATATCCATGTAGGTGTTGTAGTCTGCCGAATTGACGATATGCACCACTTCAAAATTCAGCCGATCGGTACCAAACCCGAGGAAATGAGCACGGTCAAAACGCGTGTTGCCAACATCAGTGATGATGCTACGCACCATCTCGCCGACTTTACGCAGTTTCTCCGGCGGCGTAGTGAGCGCCAGACCAAAAGTGAAGACGATGCGCCGGGTCTGCATACGTTTGTAGTTATGAAGCGTTTGCTGAAGCAGGATGGCGTTACCGCAGACAATCTGCTCCCCGCTCAGGCTACGGATACGCGTTGTTTTCAGGCCAATATGCTCAATGGTGCCGGCAACGTCGCCGAAAACGACAAAGTCACCAATCTCGAAAGGTTTATCAAAACCGATAGAAAGTGAGGCAAAAACATCGCTGAGAATGGTTTGTACCGCCAGAGCAATGGCGATACCGCCCACGCCAAGACTGGCGACCAGCGCGGTAATGTTGACCCCGACATTCGCCAGAATCGATAACAACATCATCGTCCACAGCATCATGCGCAGCAGCAGACCAGCGATGACCATAGTGACCGGGTTTTTACTGGTATTGGGCGAGAACATCAAGTGACGCATCCACGATACCACGCCCTGATCAAGCCAGAGGGCGATTTGGATCGCCAGCACTAAAAACCAGGCGTGCCCGAGTGTGTTAAACAGGTGATCGGGGAGATCGACAAACCGCAGGCTGAAGAGTAACGCCGCCACAAAGAGCAGGAATTTGCTGGTGCGTCTGAGCATATCCACTACAACATGCTGCAGCCTGCCGACGCCCTCCTGCTTTTCACTCCAGTTGCGCGCGCCTTTCAGCACCATATTCAGTAAGTAGGTGAACAGCCAGTAGACAACCAGCGTAACGATAACCACCGTGGCAAGACCAATCCAGAATGATGGCAGCATCAATATGGATATAAAGTCAAAACGTGACAAAAACGTCATCCTTCCTCCTCATAAAAAACATGAAGATAAAAGTATAGACACTCTGCTTTCGTCTACGCGGACCAAAAAAAACCGCTCCGAAGAGCGGTTTTTCAATCTGTACGATTTACAGCGCTTTGAGGATAGCGTCGACGCTGGCTTTGGCATCGCCAAACAGCATCTGCGTGTTCTCTTTGAAGAACAAGGGGTTTTGCACGCCCGCGTAACCAGTGTTCATGGAACGCTTGAACACAATCACGTTCTGCGCTTTCCACACTTCCAGCACCGGCATACCTGCGATCGGGCTCTTCGGATCATCCTGCGCCGCCGGGTTAACCGTGTCGTTCGCACCGATAACCAGCACGGTGTCGGTGCCGGCGAAATCATCGTTGATTTCGTCCATTTCCAGCACAATGTCGTACGGCACTTTCGCTTCCGCCAGCAGCACGTTCATATGGCCCGGCAAACGTCCGGCAACCGGGTGAATACCGAAACGCACCTTCACGCCGCGCGCGCGCAGTTTCTCAGTGATTTCCGCCACCGGATACTGCGCCTGCGCTACCGCCATGCCGTAGCCTGGGGTGATGATGACCGAATGCGAGTTTTTCAGCAGCTCTGCGGTCTCTTCGGCATTGATTTCACGGTGCTCGCCCGCTTCTTCATCACTACCGGTTGAGGAGCCGTCAGTACCAAAACCACCGGCAATCACGCTGATAAAGGAGCGGTTCATCGCCTTACACATAATGTAAGAGAGGATCGCACCGGAAGAACCGACCAGCGCACCGGTCACGATCAGCAGGTCATTGCTGAGCATAAAGCCCGCCACCGCTGCCGCCCAACCGGAATAGGAGTTCAGCATGGACACCACGACCGGCATATCCGCACCGCCGATAGAGGCCACCAGATGCCAGCCAAACACCAGCGCAATCATCGTCATCACCAACAGCGCCAGCACTTGCAGACCGACGCTTTCAGTGCGCACAAACACCAGCAGCAGCACGAAGGAAACCACCAACGCCGCCAGGTTCAGTTTGTGGCGATGCGGCAGCATCAGCGGCTTAGAAGAGATCTTCCCGCGCAGTTTACCGAAAGCGACAATAGAACCGGTGAAGGTCACCGCACCAATAAAGATGCCGAGGAACACTTCCGTCAGGTGAATATTCACCAGCACCGGATCCAATCCCACTTCGTGGTCGAGATAGCTGTTAAAGCCTACCAGTACCGCAGCCAGGCCGACAAAGCTGTGCAGCACCGCCACCAGCTCTGGCATTTCGGTCATTTCAACTTTCTTCGCCAGGCGAATACCAATCGCGCCGCCGATAATCATCGCCACTAAAATCCAGGCGACATTGCCGGTGTCCGGGCCAAAGATGGTTGCAATCAGCGCAATCGCCATCCCGGCGATACCAAAGTTATTCCCCTGCTGGGACGTTTCGTGTTTAGAAAGTCCCGCCAGGCTGAAAATAAACAGGATCGCGGCAACAATGTATGCAGCTGTAACTAATCCTCCAGACATCTGTTACCCCTTAGTTCTTCCGGAACATTTTCAGCATGCGCTGAGTGACGGTGAAACCACCAAAAATATTAATGCTGGCAATCAGTACCGCAATAAAACTCAAGAAGCTGACCCAGCCGCCGTGACCAATCTGCAACAGCGCGCCGACAACGATTATGCCGGAAATGGCGTTCGTCACCGACATCAAAGGCGTGTGCAGCGCATGCGAGACGTTCCACACCACGTAGTAACCGACCACGCAAGCCAGCGCGAAAACGGTAAAGTGACCAAGGAGCTCTTTCGGGGCAACATCCGCAAGCCAGCCAAACAGAATGATCGCCAGTGCCATAAAGGCATATTTCCGCCACGGCGAAGCCGGTTTGGCCTCTTCTTTTGGTGCCGCAGCCGCTTTTGGCGCAGCTTGCGGCTGTGCAGAAACCTGAATCGGTGGTGCAGGCCAGGTAACTTCACCCTCGCGAACCACGGTAACCCCACGAACCACTACGTCATCAAAATCGACAACCACGTTGCCGTCTTTTTCAACGCACAGCAATTTCAGCAGGTTAACAAGATTGGTGCCATAAAGCTGGGAAGACTGCGTAGGCAAACGGCCTGGTAAATCGGTATAACCGATCACTTTCACACCATTGCCGGTGGTGCTGACCTCGTTCGGTACCGTGTATTCGCAGTTGCCGCCGTTTTGCGCAGCAAGGTCAACAATAACGCTGCCCGATTTCATGGAGTCAACCATTTCACGGGTGATCAGCTTCGGTGCGGGTTTCCCCGGAATAAGCGCCGTGGTGACAATGATGTCGACATCTTTCGCCTGGGCTGCGAAGAGTTCCATTTCTGCTTTGATAAAGGCTTCAGACATCACTTTTGCGTAACCGTCGCCGCTGCCCGCTTCTTCCTGGAAATCCAGCTCCAGGAACTCGGCGCCCATACTCTGCACCTGCTCTTTGACTTCAGGGCGCGTGTCGAACGCACGCACAATAGCCCCTAGACTGTTGGCCGCGCCAATCGCCGCCAGACCGGCAACGCCCGCGCCAATCACCATCACTTTCGCCGGAGGTACTTTGCCCGCCGCCGTGATCTGCCCGGTAAAGAAACGGCCGAATTCATGCGCCGCTTCAACAATCGCACGATATCCCGCGATGTTGGCCATTGAGCTCAGCGCATCCAGCGACTGGGCGCGGGAGATACGCGGCACGGAATCCATTGCCATCACGGTAATGTTACGCGCGGCCAGCTTCTCCATTAATGCCGGATTTTGCGCAGGCCAGATAAAACTCACCAGCGTCGTGCCTGGATTAAGCAGCGCGATCTCTTCGTCGTTCGGTGCGTTAACTTTGAGGATAACGTCCGAGTGCCAGACGTTGCTCCCATCGACAATCGTCGCCCCGGACTGGACGAACGCATCGTCATCGAAACTTGCCAGCTTGCCCGCGCCGCTTTCAATCGCGACGGTAAAACCCAGTTTAAGCAGTTGCTCGACCGTTTTCGGCGTCGCAGCAACGCGGGTTTCATTGGCCAACCGTTCTTTAGGTACACCAATACGCATAGTTTTCCCTTCCATCGGTTTTAGATGATGGTTTGTCAGTGGTTCCGGCGCGGTTATTTACGCAACGCTGCGGAAAATAAAACAGTAACAAACTTTCTATAACCTACTGAAAATAACGCCTGTGATCCACAGCCGGAAAAGAGAAATTATGCATTTATCCGTGAAAATTAACTGTCGGAGGCCGCAGGCAAGCTTATTTGCCTTAAATTCCCGCATACAGGCCGATATTCCGCTCAAGCGAAGCGGCAAAACACGATTAATCTCCGGTGCAGATTCGCTTTTTAACAATGTATTAACTTAAAAAAGTCATAACCTTTATCGGTTTTGCTGGTCAAGCGTCTGTTTTTTCAACATATCACTAAAGGTTATCGTTATTTCCCCCTCAGCCGCACAGTCAGTGAAAAATGACGCAGACAGTTGCGCTGTTTAAATGCAATAATCACCGACGTTTTCCCAACAACAACACCAGTTTATGGTTTGCGCAAGGCGAAGGATTATTTTTATGAAGCTTAAGTACACCCTCCTGGCGTCAGCACTTCTCTCGGCAACGGCATTTACCGCCAACGCAGCGACAGAGTTAACACCGGAGCAAGCGGCAGCGGTAAAACCTTACGATCGCATCGTGATCACCGGCCGTTTTAATGCCATTGGCGACGTCGTTAACGCAGCATCCAAACGCGCGGATAAAGAAGGTGCCGCATCATTTTACGTTGTTGATACCTCCGACGCGGGCAACAGCGGCAACCAGCGCGCCACGGTCGATTTATACAAGGCTGACGCCGCAAAAGCGGAGCGTCCTGCTTTCCGTGTTATTAACGGCGTGACCGAGTTACCTAAAGATCAAGCGATTGCGCTTCAGCCGTACGATACGGTGACCGTTCAGGGTTTCTTCCGCACTCAGCCGGAAGTGAACGACGCAATAACTAAAGCTGCTAAAGAGAAAGGCGCAGCCTCTTTCTTTATTGTTCGCCAGGTTGATGCTAACCAGGGTGGCAACCAGATCGTCACGGCCTTCATCTATAAAGCAGACGCGAAAAAACGCGTTATCCAGAGCGCGGATGCTATCCCGCGTGACTCGGATGCTGGCCGCGCCGCGCTGGCAAAAGGCGGTGAAGAAGCGAAAAAAGTTGAGATCCCAGGCGTCGCCAGCGATGCGACAGCGGGCGTCGGTGTGGGTCGTTTCTTTGAAACCCAATCCTCTTCCGGTGGTCGTTACAGCGTCACGCTGCCTGACGGAACAAAAGTCGAAGAAGTGAATAAAATCACTGCCGCGCAGATGGTGCCTTTCGACAGCATCAAGTTCACCGGCAACTATGGCAACATGACGGAGATCTCTTACCAGGTCGCCAAACGTGCCGCGCAGAAAGGTGCTAAGTACTATCACATCACCCGCCAGTGGTCAGAAAGCGGCAACAACATGACCATCAGCGCCGATCTGTATAAATAATCTGCATTTATGAATCAGGCGGCTACGGCCGCCTTTTTTATTTTTTTACCCTTTTTCGTAAAATTGTCGTACCACCTCATTGCATGGCCCGTCGACTCTCCGTAAAATCCCGCGCCTTAGTGATATCCACCATATTTATGCGCCACGGCAAAATAATTATTCTGGATTAGTTGCTTTTTTGACAGGATAACCATGGAAAAGAAACTTGGCCTTAGCGCATTAACTGCGCTGGTTTTAAGCTCGATGCTGGGCGCTGGCGTTTTCAGCCTGCCGCAAAATATGGCGGAAGTTGCCAGCCCGGCGGCACTGATCATTGGCTGGATGATCACCGGGGCGGGGATTTTATTGCTCGCCTTTGCCATGCTGATCCTGACCCGTATTCGCCCGGATCTGGATGGCGGCATATTCACTTACGCCCGCGAAGGTTTTGGGGAGCTGATTGGCTTTTGTTCGGCCTGGGGCTACTGGCTGTGCGCGGTTATCGCTAACGTCTCTTATCTGGTTATCGTCTTTTCCGCCCTGAGTTTCTTTACCGACACGCCATCGTTGCGCTTGTTTGGCGATGGCAACACCTGGCAGGCGATTGTAGGCGCATCCGCGTTATTGTGGATTGTGCATGCGCTGGTTCTGCGCGGCGTACAAACCGCTGCGAGTATCAATCTGGCCGCGACGCTAGCGAAACTGGTGCCGCTCGGGCTGTTTATTGTGCTGGCGGCGCTGGCCTTTAACCTCGACAAGTTCCGTCTTGATTTTAGCGGCATCGCGCTGGGCGTTCCGGTGTGGGAGCAGGTTAAAAACACCATGCTGATTACCCTGTGGGTATTTATTGGTGTCGAAGGTGCGGTTGTGGTTTCTGCCAGGGCACGCAATAAGCACGATGTTGGCCGCGCCACACTGCTCGCAGTGCTGGCGGCGCTAACCGTCTATCTGCTGGTTACCCTGCTTTCGCTCGGCGTTGTTGCCCGCCCGGAACTCGCGGAAATGCGTAATCCGTCAATGGCCGGTCTGATGGTGAAACTGCTGGGGAGCTGGGGCGAAGTCATTATTGCGGCGGGTTTGATTGTCTCCGTCTGCGGCGCGTACCTGAGCTGGACGATTATGGCGGCGGAAGTGCCGTTACTGGCCGCAACGCATAAAGCGTTCCCGAAAATTTTCGCGCGACAGAATAAAAACAACGCGCCTGCTGCCTCTTTATGGCTGACCAATATCAGCGTGCAGGTTTGCCTGGTGCTTATTTGGCTCACCGGTTCGGATTACAACACGTTGCTGACCATTGCGTCAGAGATGATTCTGGTGCCCTATTTCCTTGTCGGCGCGTTCCTGTGGAAGGTCGCGCAGCGCCCCTTGCACCAGACTGTGGCCATTGGCGCTTGCGTATATGGCTTGTGGCTGCTGTACGCATCCGGTCCGATGCATTTATTGCTGTCGGTGGTTCTCTACGCACCGGGGCTGCTGGTGTTTATGTACGCCCGTCGCACACATGAGATGACGGAAATGCTCAAACAGCATGAAAAAGCGCTGATTGGCGCCTTGTTAATCGCCGCCGTTCCCGCCACCTGGATGCTGATGCGCTAGTGCAGGCGGCTCCAGCAATAAATTAACAACCAGGCGCTGAGGCTCCAGCAAATAACCGCACAGCCCAGCGCCGGCCAGACCCGCATAAAACCGGTGAAATACCAGAGCGACAGTAAATAGATAAAATAGGGAATAATCGCCCACATGCCGAACACGATCGTGGTGCGCAGCGCCTCAATGCCACGCTCGGTGGCGACAATATAGTGCGCAATCAGCGCGAAAGTCGGGAATAACGGGATTAGCCCGGCGATATAGTAATTTTTTGTTTTGGCTAACAGACCAATCAACACCACCACCAGCGCCCCGATAGCCGCTTTAATCACCAACCCCATGATTTTCCCTTTATCACTGCAACAACAACGACCTACAGCATAACGGAAGCCTCTTCGTTTAGAAAAGATTAATGGCAGCTTATAGCAAGGCGGTGTATGTTGACGTTTTTGAACAATCGCGATGGCTTATGAATAAGATCGTTTTTGTGGAAGATGACCCGGAAGTGGGCGCACTGATTGCCGCTTATCTGGGCAAACACGATATGGACGTCATTGTCGAACCCCGTGGCGATCGCGCAGAAGAGGTGATCGCCCGCGAAAAACCCGAACTGGTGCTGCTGGATATCATGCTGCCCGGTAAAGATGGCATGACTTTGTGCCGCGATCTGCGTAACCAGTGGAATGGCCCGATTGTGCTGCTCACCTCGCTGGACAGTGATATGAACCACATTCTTTCACTGGAGATGGGCGCCAACGACTACATTCTGAAAACCACGCCGCCCGCCGTATTGCTGGCGCGGCTGCGTTTGCATTTGCGCCAGCGCAGCAGTGTGAATACCGTCGCCGAACCCGCCACGCCCTCGCTGAAACAACATAAGACGATCAGCTTTGGCACCTTGTCTATCGATCCGGTTAACCGCCAGGTGATGCTGGCCGGGCAACAAGTTGCCCTCTCCACCGCCGATTTCGAATTGCTCTGGGAATTAGCGACCCACGCCGGACAGATTATGGACCGCGATGCGCTGCTGAAGAACTTGCGTGGTGTAAGCTACGATGGCATGGATCGCAGCGTTGATGTGGCGATTTCCCGCCTGCGTAAAAAATTGCTCGACAGCGCAACGGAACCCTACCGGATTAAAACCGTTCGCAACAAAGGCTATCTGTTCGCCCCGCATGCGTGGGACAACTAAAACGCACAACCAGGTGTCGCTATGAAAAAGCTGTTCGTCCAGTTTTACCTTTTGCTGTTCGTCTGCTTTCTGGTCATGACGATGCTGGTGGGTCTGGTTTATAAATTCACCGCCGAGCGCGCTGGTCGCCAGTCCCTTGACGACCTGATGAAAAGCTCGCTCTACCTGATGCGTAGCGAGCTGCGCGAGATCCCGCCCAACCAATGGGCCAGAACTCTGAAGGAGCTGGATCTCAATCTGTCGTTTAATCTGCGCATTGAGCCGATGAGCAAATACACGCTGGAACCGCGCCCGGCACAGCGGCTGCGTGAAGGCGATATCGTGGCACTTGATTCGGAATACACTTTCATCCAGCGTATTCCCCGCAGCCATTATGTTTTGGCGGTCGGCCCGGTGCCGTATCTCTTTTTCCTGCATGAAACGCGGCTGCTGGATATGGGCTTGATGGCGCTGATTGCTATCTCTCTCGCCTTCCCGGTATTTATCTGGATGCGCCCGCACTGGCAGGAGATGTTGCGGCTTGAATCAGCAGCACAACGCTTCGGCGAGGGGCATTTAGAAGAGCGCATTCATTTTGACAGTGCCTCGAGTTTTGAGCGGCTTGGCATCGCCTTTAACCAGATGGCGGACAATATCAACGCGCTGATCGCCAGTAAAAAGCATCTTATAGACGGCATAGCCCACGAACTGCGCACGCCGCTGGTCAGGCTGCGTTACCGGCTGGAGATGAGTGAAAACCTCAGCGAAACCGAGCATGCGGCGTTAAATCGCGATATCGGGCAACTGGAAGCGCTGATTGAAGAGTTGCTGACGTACGCTCGTCTCGATCGCCCGCAGACCGAGCTGAAACTCACCTCGCCGGATCTGCCAGCGTGGTTCAGCAGTTACCTTGACGATGCGCGCAGCATGAACCCGCAGTACACCTTTTTGCTGACAACAACGCCGGGTGAGGATTATGGCGCGCTGGATATGCGTCTGATGGAGCGAGTTCTGGATAATCTGGTGAATAACGCCCTGCGCTACAGCCAGCAAACGGTAAAAGTCACCTTACAACGCGAAGGTGCACAGGCCTGCATGATCGTCGAAGATGATGGCCCCGGTATTGCGCCCGAAGAGCGCGAACGCGTGTTTGAACCCTTTGTTCGCCTCGATCCCAGCCGCGACCGCGCGACCGGCGGCTGCGGGTTAGGGCTGGCGATTGTGCATTCCATCGCGCAGGCCTTCGGCGGCGAAGTCAGTTGCGCGCAGAGCGAACTGGGCGGCGCGAAATTTTCTTTCCACTGGCCGATTTACCACCACATTGTTTTGCCCTCCTGACGATTAACCGCACAGTGGCCGAATCCCGGCGACTGTGCTATAAACACAAGTATGTTGTAACTAATGGAGTGCAAAATGGCTGCTTTAGACTTGATCGAACGCCTTAATGCCACCTTCCGGCAGCTGGAACATGAACTGGCTGCGCTAAAAACCGAGTTAGCGGGATGCCGGTTAATGGCCGCACGCGTATTTAGCCTGCCGGATGTGCCCAAAGGCGCGGAACACAACCCGCTTACCGCGATTCATGTCGAGCAACATCTTGGTCAGCAGGCGGCAGAGCTTGCCCATACTCATTACACCCATTTATTTATTCAGCAGCAGTCGGAAAACCGCAGTAGCAAGGCCGCCGTGCGGCTGCCGGGCGTTATCTGCTATCAGGCGAATGAGGCCTCGCTTAACGCGCTGACTGAACGCATCAGCACAGTAAACGCGCTGAAATTAACCTTTGAACGAATAGTCACTCAGGAATCGGGGCTGGCTCCCGCTGCCCGGTTTGAATGGGTACACCGCCATCTGCCGGGGCTTATCACCTTAAATGCTTACCGGACACTAACGGCTATTCGCGCACCGGCAACCATCCGTTTTGGCTGGGCGAATAAGCATATTATAAAAAACCTCACTCGCGATGAGGTGCTGGCGCAACTGGAAAAGAGCCTGAAATCCCCGCGCGCCGTCTCTGCGTGGACGCGTGAAGAGTGGCTGGGACGCATTGAGCAGGAGTACAACGATATTGCCGCCCTGCCAAAACAGGCGCGGCTGAAAATCAAGCGGCCGGTGAAAGTGCAGCCCATTGCCCGCGTCTGGTATGCCGGTTCACAAAAACAGGTGCAATATGCCTGCCCGACACCGCTTATCACGCTGATTTCAGAAAAGAATGGCGGAATCGTCCCGGATATTGGCGAGCTATTGGATTACAACGCGGAAACTATTCAACACCGCTATAAACCACAGGCGCAGCCGCTGACGCTGATTATTCCGCGGCTGCATCTGTATCTGGCGGGTTAAGCCTGTTTCAAACTGCCGACCATTGATTCCGGACGCACCCAGCTGTCAAACTCGGCTTCCGTCAGGTAGCCGAGCGCCAGCGCAGAGGCTTTCAGCGTCAGCCCCTCTTTGTGCGCCTTTTTGGCAATTTCCGCCGCTTTGTCGTAGCCGATATGGGTATTCAGTGCGGTCACTAACATCAAAGACTCATTGAGCAGTTGATCAATACGCTCGCGGTTAGGTTCAATCCCCACGGCGCAATGCTCGTTAAAGCTCTCCATCCCGTCCGCCAGCAGACGTACCGATTGCAGGAAATTATGGATAACCATCGGGCGGAAGACGTTCAGCTCAAAGTTGCCAGACGCGCCACCTATATTCACCGCAACATCATTGCCCAGCACCTGGCTGCATAGCATGGTCATCGCTTCGCACTGCGTGGGGTTAACTTTACCCGGCATGATCGAACTGCCCGGTTCGTTTTCCGGGATCGCGATTTCACCAATACCACAACGCGGGCCAGAGGCGAGCCAGCGCACATCGTTAGCGATTTTCATTAATGAAGAGGCCAGCCCTTTCAGCGCGCCATGCGCATGCACCAGTGCATCGCAGGTCGCCAGCGCTTCAAATTTATTGGGCGCGGTAATAAACGGTTGCCCGGTAAAGCTAGCCAGCTCTTGCGCCACGCGCACGGCATATTCCGGGTGCGTATTCAGCCCGGTGCCCACGGCGGTGCCGCCCAGCGCCAGTTCGCTCAGGTGCGGCAAGCTCTGTTCGATATGTTTAAGGTTATGCTCAAGCATCGCCACCCAACCGGAGATCTCCTGTCCCAGCGTCAGCGGCGTCGCATCCTGCAAATGGGTTCGGCCGATTTTGACAATACCGGCAAATGCGGTGGCTTTCTCATTAAGCGTCTTTTTCAGCACCTGTAGCTGCGGGATCAGTTGCTCGCGCACGCCAATCACCGCCGCCACATGCATCGCCGTCGGGAATACGTCGTTAGAGCTTTGGCTTTTGTTCACGTCGTCATTGGGATGGATCTTGCGCTCCATGCCGCGCACGCCGCCGAGGATTTCGCTGCCGCGGTTGGCCAGCACCTCATTCATATTCATGTTGCTCTGCGTACCGGATCCGGTCTGCCAGATAGCGAGCGGAAACTCATCAGGATGTTGACCGGCCAGTACTTCGTCTGCCGCCGCGATGATCGCGCGCGCTTTCTCTTCGGGCAGTAGTCCCAGATCCTGATTAACTTTTGCCGCTGCGCGTTTGGTCAGCGCCAGCGCGTGGATCAGTGAGACCGGCATTTTTTCCGTTGAGATACGAAAATGCTCAAGCGATCGCTGGGTTTGCGCTCCCCACAGTTTGTCTGCCGGGACGTCGATTGCGCCCATTGAATCTTTCTCACTGCGATGCGTTGCCATGACTCTCTCCTTGGTTACAAAGTGATATTGGGTTGCGACATTGCTCACCTGCAAACAAGTAAAAGTATTGATGCTTTTTATAATGTTGTTTACTGCTTTGTGCTTAAAAAAACCGCCCCGAAGGGCGGTCAATACTATTTAACGCAGCGGGCACACTGCCCGGATTGAATTTGCTGGAAGAAGTCGTTACCTTTGTCATCCACCAGGATAAACGCCGGAAAATCTTCCACTTCAATTTTCCAGATAGCTTCCATACCCAGTTCCGGATAAGCCACACATTCAAGGCTTTTGATACTGTTCTGCGCAAGGATCGCCGCCGGGCCGCCAATGCTGCCAAGATAAAAACCACCGTGTTTGTGGCAGGCATCCGTCACCTGCTGGCTGCGGTTACCTTTCGCCAGCATGATCATGCTGCCGCCCTGCGACTGCAGTTGATCGACATACGAATCCATACGCCCGGCGGTGGTCGGCCCCAGCGAACCGGAGGCATAACCTTCCGGCGTTTTTGCCGGGCCTGCGTAGTAAATCGGGTGATCTTTAATGTACTGCGGCAGGTGCTCGCCGCTGTCCATCAGCTCTTTGAGCTTCGCGTGGGCGATATCGCGCGCAACGATAATCGTGCCGGTAAGCGACAAGCGCGTAGAGACCGGGTACTGCGAGAGCTGGGCGAGGATCGTTTTCATCGGGCGGTTAAGATCCACTTTCACCGCTTCGCCTTCACCGGCCTCGCGCAGTGCTTCAGGAATGTATTTGCCCGGATTCTGCTCTAAACGCTCCAGCCAGATGCCATCGCGGTTGATTTTACCTTTGATGTTGCGATCGGCAGAACAGGAAACGCCCATGCCAACCGGGCAAGACGCACCGTGGCGCGGCAGGCGGATCACGCGAATATCGTGAGCGAAATATTTGCCGCCAAACTGCGCGCCAAGACCGAGATTCTGCGCTTCTACCAGCAGCTCTTGCTCCAGCTGCACGTCGCGGAACGCCTGTCCGTGCTCATTACCTTCAGTTGGCAGCGCGTCATAATATTTGGTGGAGGCAAGTTTGACCGTTTTCAGCGTCGCTTCCGCTGAGGTACCGCCAATCACAAACGCGACATGGTAAGGCGGGCAAGCCGCCGTACCGAGGGTACGCATCTTCTCGACCAGGTAGTTTTTCAGCTTCGCCGGGGTGATCAGCGCTTTGGTTTCCTGGTAGAGATACGTTTTGTTGGCTGAACCGCCACCTTTGGCGATGCAGAGGAATTTATACTCGTCGCCATCAACGCTGTAGAGATCAATCTGCGCCGGCAGGTTGGTACCGGTATTCACCTCTTTGTACATATCCAGCGGGGCGTTTTGCGAATAGCGCAGGTTCTCTTCGGTGTAGGTGTTGTAAACACCGCGTGCCAGCGCCGCTTCATCCCCGCCACCGGTCCAGACGCGCTGGCCTTTCTTGCCCATGATGATCGCCGTGCCGGTGTCCTGGCAGGTCGGCAGAATGCCTTTCGCGGCAATGTCCGAGTTGCGCAGGAATTGCAGGGCGACATATTTGTCGTTTTCACTGGCTTCGGGATCGGTAAGGATATCGGCGACCTGCTGCTGGTGCGCCGGGCGCAGTAAAAATGAGGCGTCGTGGAAAGCGTGTTGCGCCAGCAGCGTCAGCGCTTGCGGATCCACTTTCAGGATCTGTTGGCCTTCGAACTCAGCCACAGAAACATAGTCGCGGCTTAGCAGGTAGTATTCGGTGTCATCCTTTCCGAGCGGAAAAGGATCCTGATAATAGAAGGGTTTGTTCGACATTGTTCTCTCACTTACGGCTGATCTGGTTATTGTTCAGGCAGTCAATCCATCTGCCTGTGTTAAAGCGAGTCGCCATATCCTACACAATTTTTTAACAAAAACTGAGACTAGTACGACTTTTTACCCTCGCAGGTTACTTCCGTCGGCTTTGTTGCTTTAATAACGCCATAATTTCATTAATGAGAAAGGGCTTGATAATGCAAAAACTCATCAACTCCGTGCAGAACTACGCCTGGGGAAGTAAAACGGCATTAACGGATCTCTACGGCATTGCCAATCCTGACAATCTGCCAATGGCCGAATTGTGGATGGGCGCGCACCCGAAGAGCAGCTCAAAGGTGCAGGATGCCAGCGGCCAGACCCGTGCGTTGCGTGAGGTGATTGATCAGGATAAAACCCGCCTGCTGGGCAGCGCAGTTGCGAATCGTTTTGGCGAATTACCGTTTCTATTTAAAGTGCTGTGCGCCGACCAGCCGCTATCGATTCAGGTGCATCCCAACAAGAAAAACTCCGAGACTGGTTTTGCTAAAGAGAACGCCGCAGGCATTCCGCTGGACGCCGCAGAGCGCAACTACAAAGATCCAAACCATAAGCCGGAACTGGTGTTTGCCCTGACGCCGTTCCTTGCCATGAACGCCTTCCGCGAGTTTTCCGACATTGTTTCCCTGCTGCAACCGGTGGCGGGTGCGCATCCGGCGATCGCCCATTTCCTGCAAGCACCGGGCGCAGAGCGCCTGAGCGAGCTTTTTGCCGCGCTGCTCAATATGCAAGGCGAGGAGAAATCCCGCGCGCTGGCGGTGCTGAAATCCGCGCTTGGCAATCACTCCGGCGAACCGTGGCAGACCATTCGCCTGATTAGCGAGTTCTACCCGGATGACAGCGGCCTCTTCTCTCCGCTGCTGCTGAATGTGGTGAAACTGAACCCAGGCGAAGCGATGTTCCTGTTTGCCGAAACCCCGCATGCCTACCTGCAAGGCGTGGCGCTGGAGGTGATGGCGAACTCTGACAACGTCCTGCGCGCCGGACTGACGCCGAAATACATCGACATCCCGGAACTGGTAGCGAACGTAAAATTCACGCCAAAACCGGCACATGAGCTGCTGACGCAACCGACCCAGCACGGTGCGGAGCTGGATTTCCCGATCCCGGTAGACGATTTTGCGTTCTCCCTGCACGATCTCAGCACCAGCGAAAGCCAACTGGCGCAACAGAGCGCGGCCATTGTCTTCTGCGTGGAAGGCGAAGCGGTGCTCAGCAAAGCGAGCCAGCAATTAGTGCTGAAAGCGGGTGAATCGGCGTTTATCGCCGCCGACGAATCACCTGTTGGCGTAAGTGGCACCGGTCGCGTGGCGCGAGTGTTTAATAAGTGAGAGTAAGTTACTGAACTTTTTAGCAAGGATTGCTAAGCTTGAAGGCACATCACTCGACATCCAGGCGGCGTTAACCGCCTGGTTTCTTTTTTAGGGATAAATAGTATGAAAAAAACGTGGGTTGCCGCAGGGATTATCGTCGCGCTCGGTATCGTCTGGACGGGCGGAGCCTGGTACACCGGCAAACAACTTGAAGGTCGTCTGGCGGAGATGGTCAGCCAGGCGAACGCACAAATTAAACGCAACGCGCCAGAGGCCAATATTGAGCTCTCTGCGCAGGATTACCAGCGCGGCCTATTTTCCAGCCAGTTAACCTTGAACATTAAACCGCTCGCCGGTAGCACCAATACCTGGCTGAAACCGGGGCAAGCCATTGTTCTGCACGAAACGGTCGATCATGGCCCCTTCCCGCTGGCGCAGCTTAAGACCTTTAGCCTGACGCCTGCGATGGCTTCCGTGCATACGCAACTGGTCAATAACGATGTGACAAAAGGGTTGTTTGATATCGCCAAAGGTCAGGCGCCCTTCTCTGCTGACACCCGAATTGGCTACAGCGGCGATACCCGCACGGATGTAGCGCTGAGCCCGCTGAATTCAGAAAAAGACGGCGACAAAGTTGCCTTTAGCGGCGGTCATTTCCGCTTCAGCGCGGACAGCAAAGGTAATGCGTTGTCGCTGAGCGGCGAAGCCGAAAGCGGCCTGGTGGATACGGTGAATGAATATGGGCAGAAAGTGCAGCTGTCGTTCAATAACCTGAAAACCGATGGCTCCAGCGAAATGTCCAGCTTTGATGAGCGTACCGGCAACCAGAAGATGAGCCTCGATAAGCTCGCGATCTCTATTGAAAATAAAGAGATGGCGCTGCTTGAAGGCATGAACTTAACCGCAAAATCTGACGTTGCGGACGACAAAAAGAGCCTCAACAGCCAGCTGGATTACTCCCTGAACAGCCTGAAGGTGCAGGGCCAGGATCTCGGTAGCGGAAAACTGACGCTGAAAGTGGGCCAGATTGACGGCAAAGCCTGGCACCAGGCCAGCGAGCAGTACGACGCGCAAATCCGTGCCTTAATGGCGCAGCCGGATATCGCGCAGAACCCGGAACTCTACCAGCAGAAAGCCACCGAAGCGTTCCTCAGCATTGTTCCGCTGTTGCTGAAAGGTGAACCCGTGTTGACCGTTGCGCCGCTAAGCTGGAAAAACGCTAAAGGCGAAGCGACCTTTAACCTGTCCCTGTTCCTGAAAGATCCGTCAACCGCAACCGGCACGCCGCAAACGCTGGCCGAGCAAGTTGACCGCACGGTGAAATCCCTCGACAGCAAGCTGACGATCCCGCTGGATATGGCCACCGAAATGATGACTCAGGTGGCAAAACTTGAAGGCTATCAGCAAGAGGACGCGGCGAAACTGGCAAGCCAGCAGGTGAAAGGCCTGGCGGCGATGGGCCAGATGTTCCGCATCACCACCGTGGAAAACAACAGCATCCTCACCAGCCTGCAATATGCTAACGGCCAGGTGACGCTGAACGGCGAAAAAATGCCGCTCGAGCAGTTTGTCGGGATGTTTGGTATGCCAGGGCTGCAGCCTGCCCAACCGGACGACGCGACGCCGCCTGTTCCGGCAGTACCGCAGCAGTAATTTTCAGCCCCTTTCGAGGGGCTTTTTATTTTCTATCGGGTCATCTTGCCGGAATCCGAAAACGACAACCCCGTTACCGGCTCGCGTTTTTTGCGCGACAAAAACTGATAAAACCGTCTGCGCTCTGCGCATCCGCCAGAGCATTCTTTTTACGTAAGGAGAGGTTATGGCGGGGAAAACCGCGCAAAAAGCGAACCTGTGGGCATTTTTCCAGCAGCTCGGTAAAACCTTTATGCTGCCCGTCGCACTGCTGTCGTTTTGCGGCATCATGCTCGGCATTGGCAGCTCGCTGAGCAGCCGCGATGTGATAACCCTGCTGCCAGTGTTAGGCCATCCGCTGCTGCAGGCCATTTTTATCTGGATGAACAAAATAGGCTCATTCGCGTTCAGTTTCCTGCCCGTGATGTTCTGTATCGCGATCCCACTGGGACTGGCGCGTGAAGATAAGGGCGTGGCGGCTTTTTCCGGTTTTGTCGGCTATGCAGTGATGAATCTGGCGGTGAATTTCTGGCTCACCGCGCAGGGCATATTGCCCACTAACGATGCCTCATTGCTCAAAGCGCATAACGTGCAGAATGTGCTCGGCATCCAGTCCATTGATACCGGGATCCTCGGCGCGGTGATTGCCGGGATTATTATCTGGCGGTTACATGAACGCTTTCACACCCTGCGCCTGCCGGACGCGCTGGCCTTTTTCGGCGGTACGCGCTCGGTGCCGATTGTCACCAGTGTCGTGATGGGCGTGGTGGGGCTTGCGATCCCGCTGGTCTGGCCGTGGTTTGCCATGGCAATTAGCGGCCTGGGGCACATTATCGATCGCGCCGGGGATTTCGGGCCGATGATTTTCGGCACTGGCGAACGTCTGCTGCTGCCCTTTGGTCTGCAACATATTCTGGTGGCGTTGATCCGTTTTACGGAAGCCGGCGGAACGATGGAGGTCTGCGGACATAATGTCAGCGGCGCATTGACTATTTTCCAGGCACAGCTTAACTGCCCGCAAACACACGGTTTCGCCGAAAGCGCGACGCGTTTTCTCTCGCAAGGCAAGATGCCCGCTTTTCTCGGCGGCTTACCCGGCGCGGCGCTGGCGATGTACCACTGCGCACGGCCTGAAAATCGCCATAAAATAAAAGGGTTGATGATTTCCGGCGTCATTGCCTGCGTGGTGGGCGGTACGACCGAACCGATCGAATTCCTGTTCCTGTTTGTCGCCCCGGTGCTCTATTTAATTCATGCCTTGCTTACCGGGCTGGGCTTTACCGTGATGGCCGTGCTCGGCGTGACGATCGGCAACACGGATGGCAACGTGATTGATTTTATTGTCTTCGGCGTGCTGCACGGTTTGGCGACGAAGTGGTATCTGGTGCCGCTGGTTGCTGCTATCTGGTTCGCCGTTTACTACGCCTTATTCCGTTTCGCTATCACCCATTTTGACCTGAAAACACCGGGGCGCGACAACGCCGTGGCGGAAAGCGCAGATTCTGCAACGCAGGGTGTGACGGGCAAATCCGGTTATGACGTTCCTGCCCTGCTCAACGCACTGGGCGGAGCGGATAACGTCGCAACGCTGGATAACTGCATTACCCGCTTACGCCTGTCGGTCAATGAGATGGATAAAGTTAATGTTGACGCCCTCAAGGCCAACCGCGCGATTGGCGTTATCAAAGTGAATGAACATGACCTGCAAGTGGTGATTGGGCCGCAGGTTCAGTCGGTAAAAGATGAAATGGCGCAACTCATCAAGGCGCAACAATTTGGCACCCCGGTGGAGGCGGAATAAACAATGACCACGGATATGTTCGATTTCTCCATCCCCATTGACCGCCACGGCACCTGGTGTACGCAGTGGGATTATGTCGCCGATCGCTTTGGCCGCGCGGACTTGCTCCCTTTCACGATTTCCGATATGGATTTTGCCACCGCGCCGTGTGTAATTAACGCCCTGCAACAGCGGCTTACGCATGGTGTGCTGGGTTACAGCCGCTGGAAAAACGAGGAGTTTCTGGGGGCTATTTCGCACTGGATGACCAGCCGCTTTAATACACAGATTGATGCTGAAAACATTGTTTATGGTCCGTCGGTTATCTGGATGATTGCCGAAATGATCCGCCAGTGGTCACGGCCGGGCGATGGCATTGTGGTTCATACCCCGGCGTACGACGCGTTTTATAAAGCCATTCAGGGGAATCAGCGGCAGTTGCTGGCCGTGCCGCTACAACACAACAATGCAGGCTGGTTTTGCGATATGGCGCAGCTCGAGGCCGTGCTGGCAAGACCGGAGAGTAAAGTCCTGCTGCTGTGCAGCCCGCAAAACCCGACCGGGAAAGTGTGGACACGCCATGAACTGGAAACCATGGCCGCGCTGTGTGAGCGCCATAACGTGAAAGTGATAAGCGATGAAATTCATATGGATATGGTCTGGAGCAGCCAACCGCACATTCCCTGGCGCGCTGTTGCACGTGGGCCGTGGGCGCTGTTTAGCTCGGCATCGAAAAGCTTCAATATTCCTGCGCTGACCGGCGCGTGGGGGCTTATTGATGATGCGTCGTCGCGCAATGGCTGGCTTGAGGCGCTGAAAAACAGCAACGGCCTCTCCTCTCCGGCAGTGCTGTCGGTCGTCGCCCATATCGCCGCTTACCGCGACGGCGCGCCGTGGCTGGATGCGCTTCGTGCTTACCTGCGCGCCAATCTGGTTTATCTGGCAGAGCGCCTGAATAACGCCTTCCCTGTGCTGAACTGGCAGGTACCCGAATCCACTTATCTGGCCTGGATAGATTTGCGCCCGTTAGGGATTGATGATTCCGCACTGCAAAAAGCGCTGATCGAGGAGCAAAAGGTGGCCATTATGCGCGGCGACACTTACGGCGCGGAAGGACGAGGGTTTGTGCGCCTGAATGTCGGTTGCCCACGGGTAAAACTCGAGCAAGGCGTGAAGGGATTAATCGCGGCCTTAGCGTCGCTTCATTAAGCCAAAATTTGCGCAACCCGCACTGTAGGTTGCGCAAATTAGCTTTTTAGCGCCTTTTATCTCTATAATGTCGAGCACTTTCTTAAAATAAGAGTGCGACCATGATTGATCCCAACCTGCCATTAACTGATATTCATCGCCATCTCGACGGAAACATCCGTGCACAAACGATTCTGGATCTTGGCCGCCAGTACAATCTCCCCCTTCCTGCACAAACCCTTGAAGCACTGCGTCCGCACGTTCAGGTCACCTCGAATGAACCGGATTTGGTCAGCTTCCTCGCAAAACTCGACTGGGGTGTCAAAGTGCTGGCGTCGCTGGATGCCTGTCGCCGCGTCGCTTACGAAAACATGCAGGACGCGGCGCTGAACGGATTGCACTACGTTGAACTGCGCTTTTCGCCAGGTTACATGGCGATGACCCACAACCTGCCGGTAGCGGGCGTTGTGGAAGCGGTGATTGCCGGTGTACGCGAAGGGAGCCGTGATTTCAACGTGCAGGCGCGCTTAATCGGCATTATGAGCCGCACCTTCGGCGAGGCCGCATGTTTACAGGAACTCGACGCGCTGCTGGCGCACCGCGACGGCATTACCGCGCTGGATCTGGCCGGTGATGAGCTGGGTTTTCCCGGCAGCCTTTTCCTTTCACACTTTAACCGTGCGCGCGATGCGGGCTGGCAGATAACGGTTCATGCAGGTGAAGCCGCCGGCCCGGAAAGTATCTGGCAGGCGATTCGTGAACTCGGCGCCGTGCGAATCGGCCACGGTGTGAAGGCGATTGAAGATGCCGCGCTGATGGATTTTCTCGCCGAACAACGCATTGGTATTGAATCCTGCCTGACGTCGAATATTCAGACCAGCACCGTGCCGTCCCTCGCCCGCCATCCGCTGAAAACCTTCCTTGAGCATGGCATTCTGGCGAGCATCAATACCGACGATCCGGCCGTGCAAGGTGTCGAAATTGGTCATGAATATCAGGTTGCAGCCCCGGCTGCCGGGCTGAGTCGCGAACAGATTCGCCAGGCGCAGATTAACGGGCTGGAGATGGCCTTTCTCAGCGCGGCGGAAAAACAGGCGCTGCGCGATAGCGTTGCGAAGGTATAAAAAGAAAAACCGCTCACGACAATGCGTGAGCGGCGTTTTTTCAAGTCAGACTCAGCGTAGAACGATGTTTTGCAGATTCAATGCCCAGCTCAATCAGTTCCATTATCTGGATTGCCTGGCTGGCCGGAACCGGGTTTTCACCCACGCCGTTCAGCGCATCGCGAATGGCCGCGTAATAGGCCGGGTAGTTGCCCGGTAGCGTCAGCCAGTTCTCTTCCCTACGCTCTTCGCCGTCAACGCGGGTTAATACGCCGTCGCGCATGTCATAACCCCAGTCGGCCTGCGGCAGCCGCGCGCCGCTTTTGAGGCACTCTTCCTGCGGGTCCAGCCCATATTTCACATAACTGCCGCGCGAGCCATGCACGATATAACGGGCCGATTCTGCAGCGGCCAGCATGGTGCCGTGCAACACAACGCGCCGTTGCGGGTAGGCAAGCACCGCGTGAAAATAGTCTGTTGATTGTGCACCAGGGCGTAGTTGCGCCAGATCTACCGCCAGTGATACCGGTAAGCCGAAGAGGTTAACCGCCTGATCGAGCAGATGCGGCGCCAAATCATACCAGATGCCGCTGCCGGGCCCGCCTTGCTCGCGCCAGCGGTTACGCACCTGCGGGCGGAAACGGTCAAAGTGTGATTCGAAATAAGCCACTTCGCCCAGCGCGCCGTCAGCCAGCAAAGCTTTGAGCGTCAGAAAATCACTGTCCCAACGCCGGTTATGGAACACTGACAACACACGTCCGAGGCTACGCGCCAGCGCGTCCAGCTCACGAGCTTGTGACAGTGTCACTGTAAAGGGTTTGTCCACCACCACATGTTTGCCCGCTTCCAGCGCCGCTTTGGCCAGCGGGAAATGGGTATCGTTCGGCGTGGGGATAACAATCAGGTCAATCGACGGATCGTTAAACAGATGCTTCGGCTCAGAGACAACCGGCACGGCTGGCCAATCCGCTTTTACTTTCGATTCGTCACTGCTGGAAATCGCGGCCAGCTCCATTCCCGCCGTTCCGGCAATCAACGGCGCATGAAATGTTTTGCTGGCGTAGCCATAACCTATTAATCCGACACGGATATTATCGCTCATAGAGTGGTCTCTCCTTATTGGAACGTCTATTTCACACCATCTGCCAGGTGGCGACAACCGCTTCAGTAACCCATTAGCGAAACGAATGAATTTACCGTGCTCAGCCCTGGTTTCTGCCTAAAAAATCTGCTTAAATCTGCAACCAGGCACCGGTTTTTATCGACAGCTGCAGACAAAAGTAAACATCAGGGAGTAGTAAAAGTATGGCCGGAATTTTCAATCGGATTATTGAATTAATGGGCTGGGTGGTACTCGGCGTATCGACCATTCTTTTGGTTTTTGCGAGCCATATCGATAATTATCAGCCCCCTGAACAGAGCGTCGCGACACAAAAGAAATAATCGCCGCCTTAAAAGGCGCAAAGTGCAACTCAGCGTCATATGTTTATTGCCAGTCATGGCGAAGGGCGTTAATCTTCACAGCCGGGCGCTGTTCTGGCGCCTGGTTTCACCTGAAAAGAAAACTCTTAATTTAGTGGCAGACCATTCCTGTGCTATTTACGCCCGGGTAATAATGTTTATTATTCGTACAAAATTAGCCCGCGTATATTTTCTGCCTCTTTCTTATTATATGGACACCCCTCGACATGACCGTTCAGGACTATTTATTAAAATTCCGCAAAATCAGTTCGCTTGAAAGTCTGGAAAAATTGTTTGATCACCTCAACTACACGCTGACCGACAGCGGTGAAATTATCAACATGTACCGCGCAGCCGATCATCGCCGGGCGGAACTGGTTTCTGGCGGCCGTCTGTTTGACATTGGGTGCGTTCCGCGCTCGGTATGGCGCTACGTGCAGTAACGCTGCTGGCATTCGTCGTGTAATGCTTTATACTCCTCGCCCGGCGAAATCATTCAGAGCATTAATGCCTTAACAGAGGAATACGCATGACAACGACTCCTGCAGAAAGAATCGGAGGCTGGTTACTCGGCCCTCTGGCCTGGTTGCTGGTCGCGTTATTAAGCACCTCGCTGGCATTATTGCTGTACGCTACTGCCTTAATGACACCTCAGTCGGTAACGGCGCTGGGCGCACAACCGCTGAAACAAACCATACTGTGGTTCGTCTCTTTTGCCTTCGCTATCGCCATCTGGTATTACACCTTCTGGCTGGTTATCGCCTTTTTTAAACGCCGCCGCAGCGTGCCGAAGCACTATATTATCTGGCTTTTGGTTTGCGTATTGCTCTCCGTGAAAGCCTTTGCGTTCGCTCCTGTCACCGATGAACTGGCGCTGCGTCAGTTACTCTTTCCGCTGCTTGCCGCTGCGTTGATGGTGCCCTATTTCAAGCGCTCAAGCCGCGTGAAAAGGACATTTGTTAATCCGTAATAACCTTACAGTTATCCTGTTGTCGCCCGGTGCTGTTTGACCGATAATAGGCGGCTTTTTTTATTTCAGGCCACATAATGACAGACTATCTGCTGCTATTTATCGGAACGGTACTGGTCAACAACTTCGTGCTGGTGAAGTTTCTTGGCTTGTGTCCGTTTATGGGCGTTTCCAAAAAACTGGAAAGCGCAATGGGCATGGGACTGGCGACCACGTTCGTGATGACGATGGCGTCTATCTGTGCCTGGCTCATCGATACATGGGTGCTGATCCCGCTGGGTTTAGTCTATCTGCGCACGCTGGCGTTTATCCTGATTATTGCCGTGGTGGTGCAGTTCACCGAAATGGTGGTGCGCAAAACCAGCCCGGCGCTCTATCGCCTGCTGGGTATCTTCTTGCCGCTTATCACCACTAACTGCGCGGTGCTCGGCGTGGCCCTGCTCAATATCAACCTTGGGCACAATTTCATGCAGTCGGCGTTGTATGGCTTCGCCGCCGCCGTAGGGTTCTCACTGGTGATGGTGTTGTTCGCCGCGATTCGCGAACGTCTTGCCGTTGCCGATGTGCCCGCGCCCTTTCGCGGCAATGCGATTGCGTTAATCACTGCGGGCTTAATGTCTCTGGCCTTTATGGGCTTTAGTGGTCTGGTGAAACTGTAATATGAGTGCGATTTCCATAGCCGTTGCCGCACTGAGCGTGCTGGGGCTGCTGTTTGGCGTGATTCTGGGTTATGCCTCCCGCCGTTTTGCGGTTGAGGATGACCCGGTCGTTGAGCGCGTGGATGAATTATTGCCGCAAAGCCAGTGCGGGCAGTGCGGCTACCCTGGCTGTCGCCCTTACGCTGAGGCAGTTGGTTTGCAGGGTGAAAAAATTAACCGCTGCGCCCCCGGCGGCGAAGCCGTGATGCTGAAAATCGCCGCGCTGCTGAATGTCGATCCGCAACCGATTGATGGTGATGCCGCAGCGCTTGAGCCTGTGCGTATGCTGGCGGTAATCGATGAGAACAATTGTATTGGTTGCACAAAATGCATTCAGGCTTGCCCGGTAGACGCCATTCTCGGCGCAACGCGCGCCATGCATACGGTGATGAGCGATTTGTGCACCGGCTGTAACCTTTGTGTGGATCCGTGCCCGACGCAGTGCATTGAACTGCGTCCTGTGGAAACGACCACCCATAGCTGGAAATGGGATTTGCAGTCCATTCCGGTGCGTAATATTCCTGTGGAACACCATGTTTAAGTTATTTTCCGCTTTCCGAAAAGAGAAACTGTGGGATTTTCACGGCGGCATTCATCCGCCTGAAATGAAAACCCAATCAAACGGTACGCCGCTGCGCCAGTTGCCGCTGGCGAACCGCTTTGTGATCCCTCTCAAGCAGCACCTTGGCGCTGAAGGCGAACTGTGCGTGCGCGTGGGTGACAAGGTGCTGCGCGGCCAGCCGCTGACGCGCGGCCGTGGCCGTATGTTACCTGTTCATGCGCCGACGTCCGGCACCGTGATCGCAATTGCGCCGCACTCCACCGCGCACCCCTCTGCGTTACCTGAGATGAGCGTCATTATTGAAGCGGATGGTGAAGATCGCTGGATTGATCGCGACGGCTGGCCTGATTACCGTTCCCACAGTTATGAAGCGTTAATTGAACGTATCCATCAGTTTGGCGTTGCGGGGCTTGGCGGTGCGGGCTTCCCTACCGCAGCAAAACTGCACGGCGGCGGCGATAAAATCGACACGCTGATTATTAACGCTGCGGAATGCGAGCCCTATATCACCGCTGATGACCGTTTAATGCAGGACTGCGCGGCGCAAATTATGGAAGGTGTGCGCATTCTGGCGCACATTCTTAAACCACGTCAGGTGCTTATCGGGATTGAAGATAATAAACCGCAGGCGATCTCGATGATGCGTGCGGTGCTGGCGGGCAGCCATGATATTCAGTTGAAAGTCATCCCAACGAAATATCCTTCCGGCGGTGCCAAACAGCTTACGCAGATCCTCACCGGCAAGCAGGTACCGCACGGCGGGCGTTCGTCGGATATCGGTATTCTGATGCAAAACGTGGGTACCGCGTATGCGGTTAAACGCGCGGTTATCGACGGCGAGCCGTTAACGGAGCGCGTTGTGACGGTGACCGGTGAAGCGGTTACCCGACCGGGCAATGTCTGGGCGCGCCTGGGAACACCGGTGCGCCATCTGCTGGATTTCGCCGGTTTCTGCCCTTCCGCTGAGCAACTGGTCATTATGGGCGGTCCACTGATGGGCTTCACGCTGCCATGGCTGGATGTGCCGGTAGTCAAAATCACCAACTGCCTGTTGGCACCTTCCGCCAGCGAGATGGGCGAGCCGCAGGAAGAGAAAGGCTGCATTCGCTGCAGCGCCTGCGCTGACGCCTGCCCGGCCGATTTGCTGCCTCAGCAACTCTACTGGTTCAGCAAAGGCCAGCAGCACGAAAAAGCAACGGCGCATAACCTTTCCGATTGCATCGAATGCGGTGCCTGCGCCTGGGTGTGCCCAAGTAATATTCCGCTGGTGCAATATTTCCGCCAGGAAAAGGCAGAGATTTACGCCAACGCCGAGGAAGAAAAACGCAACGCCGAAGCCAAAGCACGCTTTGAAGCGCGCCAGGCACGCCTTGAGCGTGAAAAAATAGCCCGCCAGCAGCGTCATAAACAGGCTGCGGTTCAACCTGCCGCTAAAGATCAGCAGGCGATTGATGCCGCACTGGCGCGCGTACGCGAAAAACAGACGACCGCCGCACAGCCAGTCGTGATTCAGGCTGGTGCCCAGCCCGATAACAGCGAAGCGATTGCGGCGCGCGAAGCACGCAAAGCGCAGGCACGCGCCCGCCAGGCAGAAAAAGCGCTGCTGGCGGAAAACAGTGCCGCCACGGACGAAACAGCCGATCCGCGCAAATCCGCTGTTGAAGCGGCAATTGCCCGCGCTAAAGCGCGTAAGCTCGCCCAAAGCCAGCCCAATGCGTCCGAAGCCAACGCTGAGCAGCCGCAGGTCGAAGCCGAACAACAAGCTGAATCTGCACTTGTCGATCCGCGCAAAGCCGCCGTTGAAGCGGCAATTGCCCGCGCCAAAGCGCGCAAGCTCGCACAGACCCAGCCCGCTGCATCCGCAGCCAACGCTGCGCAGCAGGTGAAAGCCGAACAACAAGCTGAATCTGCACCTGTCGATCCGCGTAAAGCTGCGGTTGAAGCGGCGATTGCCCGCGCTAAAGCACGCAAGCTCGCGCAGAACCAGCCCGAAGGATCCGCAGCCAACGCTGAGCAGCCGCAGATTGAAGCCGAACAACACGCTGAATCTGCACCGGTCGATCCGCGTAAGGCCGCCGTTGAAGCGGCAATTGCCCGCGCCAAAGCGCGTAAGCTCGCGCAGAGCCAGCCCGCTGAATCTGCAGCCAACGCTGAGCAGCCGCAGGTGGAAGCCGAACAACAAGCTGAATCTGCACCGGTCGATCCGCGTAAAGCTGCGGTTGAAGCGGCGATTGCCCGCGCCAAAGCGCGCAAATTAGAACAAGTACAAGCCGCCACGCAAGCTGATGATGTCTCGTCTTTTGCGCAGGCCGCCAATGACGACCCGCGCAAAGCCGCAGTCGCCGCAGCCATCGCCCGTGTTCAGGCGAAGAAGGCTGCACAGCAAGCTGTTAACGAGGATTAAATGGTTTTCAGAATCGCAAGTTCCCCTTACACCCATAACCAGCGCCAGACCTCACGTATTATGCTGCTGGTGACGCTCGCGACCGTGCCGGGCATTGCTGCGCAACTGTGGTTTTTCGGTTGGGGAACGCTGATACAGCTTATTCTCGCGATTATCAGCGCGCTGGCTGCCGAAGCGCTGGTACTGAAATTACGCAAGCAGAACGTTGGCGCGATCCTGGCAGATAATTCTGCCCTGTTAACCGGTCTGCTGCTGGCTATTAGTATTCCCTCTTTCGCCCCGTGGTGGATGGTGGTGCTTGGCACGGTGTTCGCTGTGGTTATCGCCAAGCAGCTTTACGGCGGATTGGGCCACAACCCATTTAACCCGGCAATGATTGGCTATGTGGTGCTGCTTATCTCCTTCCCGGTGCAGATGACGAACTGGCTGCCGCCGTATGAAATCGCGCGCACCGTCCCAGGCTTTATGGATGCGGTACAGGTGATTTTCACTGGTCACACTGCCGCTGGCGCGAATATGGAAACGCTGCGCATTGGTATTGATGGCATCAGCCAGGCGACGCCGCTCGATACTTTTAAAACCTCATTGCATGCCGGACACAGCGTTGAGCAGATCCTGCGCTCCCCTATCTATAGCGGTGTTCTGGCCGGTGCGGGCTGGCAGTGGGTCAACCTCGGTTATCTGGCCGGTGGTCTGTTCCTTCTGTGGCAGAAAACCATTCGCTGGCATATCCCGGTAAGCTTCCTGCTGACCCTGACGATTTGTGCCACACTCGGCTGGGTTTTCGCCCCGCAATCCCTGGCCGCGCCGCAACTGCATCTGTTCTCTGGCGCAACCATGCTGGGCGCGTTTTTCATTCTGACCGATCCGGTTACCGCCTCGACCACCAACAAAGGGCGTCTGATTTTTGGCGCGCTGGCGGGCGTGCTGGTGTGGCTTATCCGCAGTTTTGGCGGCTACCCGGATGGCGTGGCCTTTGCCGTATTACTGGCAAATATTACCGTGCCGTTGATTGATTACTACACGCGTCCGCGCGTGTACGGGCATCGTTAAGGAGCCGCCATGCTAAAGACAATGCGTAAACATGGCGTGACGCTGGCGCTGTTCGCCGCAGGTTCTACCGGGCTGACCGCCGCAATAGACCAAATGACCAAAACAACTATTGCCGATCAGGCTGCGCTGCAACAAAAAGCGCTGTTTGATCAGGTGATCCCAGGCGACAGCTATAATAACGCGCTGCAACAGAGCTGTTTTCTGGTCAGCGATCCGGCGCTTGGCAAAGGGCAACACCATGTGTGGATCGCCAAAAAAGATGACAAGCCTGTTGCGGCTGTCCTTGAAGCGACCGCACCGGATGGTTACTCAGGCGCCATCCAGCTGCTTGTGGGCGCCGATTTCAGCGGCACCGTGCTGGGCGTGCGCGTGACGGAGCACCATGAAACACCGGGTCTCGGCGATAAGATTGAGCTACGTATTTCCGACTGGATCACCCACTTCGCCGGGAAGCGGATTGACGGCGCGGCCGATGGCCACTTTGCGGTGAAAAAAGATGGCGGTGATTTTGATCAGTTTACCGGGGCAACCATCACGCCGCGCGCGGTCGTTAACGCGGTAAAACGGACCGGCCTGTACGCGATGACACTACCGGAACAGCTTTCCCGTTTACCGGGTTGTGGAGAGTAAGCGATGAGCGAAGTCAAAGAGGTTATTGTTCAGGGGCTGTGGAAAAACAACTCTGCGCTGGTACAACTGCTGGGTATGTGTCCGCTACTGGCGGTGACGTCCACCGCCACCAACGCACTGGGTCTGGGGCTGGCAACAACGCTGGTGTTAACCCTGACCAACCTGTTTATTTCCACCCTGCGTCGCTGGACGCCGGATGAGATCCGCATCCCGATTTACGTGATGATCATCGCCTCGGTGGTCAGCGCGGTACAAATGCTGATCAACGCCTATGCGTTCGGTCTTTACCAGTCACTGGGCATTTTTATTCCGCTGATCGTCACCAACTGTATCGTGGTCGGTCGTGCTGAAGCGTTTGCGGCGAAAAAAGGTCCGGCACTTTCAGCACTCGATGGCTTCTCTATTGGCATGGGCGCAACCTGCGCCATGTTCGTACTGGGTTCCCTGCGTGAGATCCTCGGTAACGGTACGCTGTTTGACGGCGCAGATGGGCTATTAGGCGGCTGGGCGAAAGCGCTGCGCATAGAAGTATTCCACACCGATTCCCCATTCCTGCTGGCGATGTTGCCGCCGGGTGCTTTTATTGGCCTCGGCATGATGCTGGCGGTGAAATACCTTATCGATCAGAAGATGAAAAAACGCCGTGAAGCGGCGGCGACCGCGGCAAACGACAGCACTCAGGCCGCGCCCGGGAAGGCATAATGAATAAAGCAAAACGACTGGAGATTTTAACCCGTTTACGGGAAAACAACCCGCACCCGACCACCGAGCTGAATTTCACCTCACCGTTTGAGCTGCTGATCGCCGTACTGCTCTCCGCGCAGGCCACCGATGTCAGCGTTAACAAAGCCACCGCGCTGCTCTACCCGGTGGCAAACACACCTAAAGCGATGCTGGAACTGGGCGTTGAAGGGGTGAAACAGTACATCAAAACCATCGGCTTGTTTAACAGCAAAGCGGAGAATGTCATTAAGACCTGCCGCATTTTGCTGGAAAAGCACAATGGCGAAGTGCCGGAAGACAGAGCCGCGCTGGAAGCTCTGCCGGGCGTCGGGCGCAAAACCGCCAATGTGGTGCTCAACACCGCGTTTGGCTGGCCGACCATCGCTGTGGACACGCATATTTTTCGCGTTTCTAACCGCACGCGTTTCGCGCCGGGTAAAAACGTTGAGGAAGTTGAAGAGAAGCTGCTGAAAGTGGTGCCTGCTGAATTTAAAGTCGATTGCCACCACTGGTTGATCCTGCACGGGCGATACACCTGCATCGCCCGTAAGCCGCGCTGCGGCTCCTGCATTATCGAAGATCTGTGCGAGTATGACAGTAAAGTCGACAATTAACGCCCGTCAGAACGGGCGTATCACTGCCAGCAGAATAATCACCGCGACGGCGACAATGGTTATGCCGGTGGCATTGCGAATAGCTCCCATGCCTTTAACCGCTTCACCTGTCGCTATGCGGCGCAGTGTGGCAGAGAGAAAACCATGCAGGCCGGAAAGCAGCAGCACGACACACACTTTTACTATCAGCCACAGATGCGGCATTTGACCGTGCGCAATCACCATTACCGCACCCGCAACCCACAGCAGTAACATTGCAGGCGTGGTGATTTTACGGCTCCAGCGGCGTACATCGCCCGCCAGCGCGACACGCGCGGTGTTATCTGCTTGTGTTGCGCACCAGCCGGAAACGACAGCCATAACCAGCATTCCGCCTATCCAGACGATGGCCGCTGCGATATGTAACGCATTGAGCCATGGATGAAAGTTCATATTTCGACTCCAGTGTAATAAAGACTGCGGCAAGTCTGACAGCGTATCTGCCCCCTGTCATGAACAATGCGCGGCAAATAGCAGAAAAGGTCTCGTTATTGATCCCGGATTGGTTACCCAACGAATCGCGGATAAGAGAACTCGCTGATTTTATGTCATAACTTTATGTGATAACGCTCACGTCTCTGTAAATTACTCAAAACGTCGAATGATTGCGCGAGAATCGTGACATTGAGCAAATAATCGTCCGCTTATGCGTATTTAATAAGGTTATTCCTTTTTTTAGAAGAAAAAAATCCAACTAATGACGATTTCGGTGACTATTGCTAACACAATGTTAAAAAAGAGATTAACAATGTACACGGAATGGTTGCAGTGCAAACTTTAATCACATTTAGCAAGAGATATGACCAGATTGATCACATAAACCAGCCCAATACACTACCATTTAGCCAAAATAGCAGAACATATGCCTTAATGTGCAATCTAACCCCCGGACTGTAGTAGAAAAATCCACTTTTGTTTCCATGATGAAATTTAACTCTGAATAACAAATAAAAACACCGAGCATTGTAATGCCATGGATCTATGTAACAGAATATGTCAAAAGACTTGCCTGAACGCGCGGGATAGTGAACATTAACCGCCGTTTTCCCCTCCCAATATAACTATAAGCGTGATGAACTCTGGTCATTGCGCGCTGAACACCCCCGTTAATATGGGATGTAAAAAAAGAGGTATATGTGTCAACTGCAAACAAACCAACGGAAAGCGTCAGTCTGAACGCTTTTAAACAACCGAAAGCGTTTTATCTGATCTTCTCTATCGAGTTATGGGAACGTTTTGGTTACTACGGCCTGCAAGGGATTATGGCTGTTTACCTGGTGAAACAACTGGGTATGTCAGAAGCGGACTCTATTACACTGTTCTCCTCCTTCAGCGCACTGGTTTATGGCCTGGTTGCCATCGGTGGCTGGCTGGGTGACAAAGTGCTGGGCACCAAACGCGTGATTATGCTGGGCGCTATCGTGCTGGCCGTCGGTTATGCGCTGGTGGCGTGGTCTGGTCATGATGCGAGCATTGTCTATATGGGCATGGCGGCCATCGCCGTGGGTAATGGTCTGTTTAAAGCCAACCCGTCCTCCCTGCTCTCGACCTGCTATGCGAAAGACGACCCGCGTCTGGACGGTGCATTTACTATGTACTACATGTCCGTTAACGTCGGCTCATTCTTCTCCATGCTGGCAACACCGTGGCTGGCCGCGAAATTCGGCTGGAGTACCGCTTTTGGTCTGAGCGTGGTGGGTCTGCTGATCACCATCGTTAACTTCTCCTTCTGCAAACGTTGGGTGAAAAATCACGGTTCTAAACCGGATTTCGAACCGCTGCGCGTTGGCTATCTGCTGGCGACCATTGTCGGTATCGTGGCGCTGATCGCTATCGCCACCTGGCTGCTGCACAACCAGGGTATCGCACGTATGGTGCTGGGCGTTGTGGCGCTGGGTATTATCTGCATCTTCGCCAAAGAGACTTTCGCGCTGAAAGGTGCTGCTCGTCGTAAAATGATCGTCGCCTTCATTCTGATGGTACAAGCGATTGTCTTCTTCGTGCTCTACAGTCAGATGCCGACATCGCTGAACTTCTTTGCTATCCGTAACGTTGAGCACACGCTGTTTGGTATCGCTTTCGAACCTGAACAGTATCAGGCGCTGAACCCGTTCTGGATCATTATTGGTAGCCCGATTCTGGCCGCTATCTATAACAAAATGGGCGATACGCTGCCGATGCCGCACAAATTCGCCATCGGTATGGTGCTGTGCTCTGGCGCGTTCCTGGTGCTGCCGCTGGGCACGAAATTCGCCTCTGAGGCGGGTATCGTTTCCGTAAGCTGGCTGATCGCAAGCTATGGCCTGCAAAGTATCGGTGAACTGATGATCTCCGGTCTCGGTCTGGCGATGGTTGCGCAACTGGTGCCGCAGCGTCTGATGGGCTTTATTATGGGAAGCTGGTTCCTGACCACGGCTGGCGCGAACATTATCGCCGGCTATGTGGCTAATCAGATGGCTATCCCGGAAAATGTGACCGACCCGCTGATGTCATTGAACATCTACGGCTCCGTGTTCCTGCAAATTGGTATCGCTACGGCCGTTATCGCTTTGCTGATGATCGTCACCGCACCGAAGCTGAACCGCATGACGCAGAGCGAAGATACCACTCGCGAAACGTCGGAAACCGCTACGGCTTAATCGCCGCGGGGAACTCGAATTATTCAGCCGCTAACGCAAGTTAGCGGCTTTTTTTTTATTCCGCCGCGTAATAACCTATGCCGGAAATCAGCCATAAGGAAAAGATAATGAAACTGTTTTACAAGCCGGGCGCCTGCTCTCTCGCATCGCACATTGCTCTGCGTGAGACCGGAAAAGATGTGGATCTGATAAGCGTTGATTTGATGAAAAAACGCCTTGAAAACGGCGATGATTTTTTTGCTATCAACCCGAAAGGGCAAATCCCGGCGCTGCTGTTGAATGACAACACGCTGATCACCGAAGGCGTGGCGATTATGCAATACGTTGCTGACAGCGCGCCTGAGAGCCAGTTACTGGCACCTGTGGGTACCTTGCCGCGTTACAAAACGCTGGAATGGCTGAACTTTATCGCAACCGAGCTGCATAAAGGCTTCACCCCGCTGTTCCGCCCGGACACACCAGAAGAGTACAAACCCACCGTACGCGCCTTGCTTGAGAAAAAATTGCACTACGTGAATGAATCCCTGAGCAATAACGCGTGGATCAGCGGTGCGAACTTTACCATTGCCGACGGTTATCTGTTCACGGTTCTGCGCTGGGCGCGCGCGGTGAAATTGAATATGGAAGGTCTGTCGAATATTGACGCGTATATGGCGCGTGTTGCCGCTCGTCCTGCGGTGGCGGCTGCAATGGCGGCAGAAGGTATTCAGTAAAATGTGATTGCCCGCGAAGGCACTGTTTAGCGGGCATGAAAAAAGGCGGGGATCCCCGCCTTTTTTACAGCAATGTGGCGCTAAAAAGATGCTCTGGTTGTGCAATTCTGTCCTGCGCCGCGACCACCTGTAGTTCATACTCCTGCAAATTTTTTGTCGCCAGCATAATTTCATACACCGCCGCCGTTACGTGCTCCAGCGCTTCACGTACGCTCGCACCCTGCAACAATTTCACCAGTAACAACCCGCTGGTCACATCGCCCACACCGACAGGCTGACGTGCGCCAAAATCCACCAGCGGACGGCTAATGTGCCAGGCTTCACTGGGAGTCACCAGCAGCATTTCAAAGCGATCGGCGCTCAGTCCCGCACGCGCAAGATGTTTCACCAGCACAATTTGCGGCCCTTGCGCAATTAGCTTGCGCGCCGCAACCACCGCGTCTTCCACCGTGTTAACCGCATGCTCGCAAAGGATCTCCAGCTCAATCAGATTTGGCGCAATGATATCGCTGGCAGGCAAAGCGTGGCGGACATGAAACTCGGCAACGCCTGGCGCAACGATGCAGCCTTTCTCCGGATGTCCCATGACCGGATCGCAGAAATATTTCGCCTGCGGGTTGGCTGCTTTCACCTGACGGACGATACCCAGAATATGCTCGCCCTGCTCTGCCGAACCCAGATAACCGCTCAGCACCGCGTCACAGCGTTTCAGTTGGTCAATCGCCGCAATGCCCTGCACAATTTCGGTCAGATGAGCTGGCGGCATCACGCTGCCGGTCCATTTGCCGTACTGAGTATGGTTAGAAAACTGCACCGTGTTCAGCGGCCAGACGTTAGCACCCAGGCGGCGCATCGGAAACTCGGCGGCACTGTTCCCCGCATGACCAAAGACCACATGCGATTGAATGGCGAGGATATTCTTCATTGTTAGTAGCCTTGCAAGAATGGAGCAATAAAAAAAAGGGAGTGATTTCTCACTCCCTTCGGCAGGTCTGTTTTTATTTCCAGCAGATCAAGCAGTAGTTTTTCTTACCGCGGCGCAGCAGCGTGTAGCGACCAAACAGGCGATCGCCGTCAGTGAAGAAATACTCCGGATCGGATTGTTTTTCGCCGTTGATGGTAACGGCGTTGGACGCGATGGTTTTACGCGCCTGGCCGCGGGACGGCTGCAGCTCAGAATCAACCAGTGCCTGCATCAGATCGGCACCTTTTTCCATCTCAACCATCGGTACGCCATCCTGCGCCAGCTGCTCGAAATCGGCTTCGCTCAGGTCGCTCAGTGTACCGTTGAACAGGCTTTCGGTGATGCGTTTAGCGGCAGTTAAACCCTCTTCGCCATGTACCAGACGCGTCACCTGCTCAGCCAGCACATATTGCGCACGCGGCGCTTTACCGCTGTTTTTGTCTTCTTCTTCCAGCGCGTTAATTTCCGCGATATCCATAAAGGTGAAGAACTTCAGGAAGCGATAAACATCCGCATCGGCGGTGTTGATCCAGAACTGGTAGAACTTATACGGGCTGGTTTTCTTCGGATCCAGCCACACCGCGCCGCCTTCGGTTTTACCAAATTTGGTGCCATCGGCTTTAGTGATCAGCGGAACCGTCAGGCCAAAGACCTGGTTTTGGTGCAGGCGGCGAGTCAGATCGATACCCGACGTGATGTTGCCCCACTGGTCAGAACCGCCAATCTGCAACACGACATTATGCAGTTCGTTCAGGCAGGCAAAGTCGTAACCTTGCAGCAGGTTGTAGGAAAACTCGGTGAACGAGATGCCGACATCATCGCGGTTCAGGCGCTGCTTGACCGCTTCTTTGTTAATCATCTGGTTAACAGAGAAGTGTTTGCCGATATCGCGCAGGAAAGTCAGCACGTTCATGCTGCCAAACCAGTCGTAGTTGTTCGCAGCGATAGCGGAGTTGTCGCCACAATCGAAATCGAGGAACGGTGCGACCTGTTTGCGGATTTTATCTACCCACTCCTGCACGGTATCTTCGGTGTTCAGTTTACGCTCGGTAGCTTTAAAGCTCGGGTCGCCAATCAGACCGGTCGCACCACCCACCAGTGCCACTGGCTTGTGACCAGCCTGCTGGAAGCGTTTCAGGCATAACAATGGAACCAGATGCCCCAAATGCAAGCTGTCAGCGGTGGGATCGAAGCCGCAATAGAGCGCGATCGGGTCCTGCGCCAGTCGCTCTGCTAACGCTTCCTCATCCGTCACCTGGGCCACGAGGCCCCGCTCTTGCAATTGTTTAATCAAGTTACTGCTTGCCATCAAAATCTCCATGTATAAAACGAACTGCACCTTTGCCGGTACACGACTTTTCGCCAGATGCGAAAGGATACTTCATGGGGGGCAGATAGAATAAAGCGCCGGAACACGGAGTGCCAGCGCTTATAGCAACATTTTTCAGGGATTACGGCGCGAGGCGGTCAATTTTCCACGCAGCGTTCTCACGCTGGTATAAAAAACGGTCATGCAGGCGATTGGCACCGCCTTGCCAGAACTCCATCTGGTCGATACTGACGCGGTAGCCGCCCCAGAAACTGGGTAACGGGATTTCACCCTGCTGGAATTTTTGCTTAAGTTCAAGGAACTTGCTTTCCAGAATACCGCGCGCGGAGATGCGGCTCGATTGTTTCGATACCCAGGCGCCGATTTGGCTGTCACGCGGGCGACTGTGGAAATACTTAACGACTTCCAGCGTTGAAAGCCGTTCTGCTTTGCCAGTGACCATCACTTGACGTTCCAGCATATGCCATGGGAACAGCAGACTGACAGCGGGGTTGTTTTCAATGTGATGCGCCTTGCGGCTGCCAAGGTTGGTATAGAACACCAGCCCTTTTTCATCGTAATGTTTAAGCAATACGATGCGCTGGTACGGTTGGCCGTTTTCATCCACTGTCGCGACAACCATCGCGGTAGGATCGGCCAACTGGGCTTCACAGGCCTGCCCCAGCCAGCGTTCAAATAATGTCAACGGTTCGGCGGGAAGGTCGCAGCGTCGCAGACCACCTTTGGTGTATTCACGGCGCAGATGCGCGATTTGCTGCAATTGATCGTTATCAGACATGGCGTTAGCGAAAGTAATCATCAGGTGGGGCTATTATGCGCCCCCCTGTAAAAATCTCAACGCTGCGGAATAAGCTGGCAATTATTCAGTACAATGCGATCGCGCTTGTAGACGGTCGCACTCTCACCCTTCGACCAGAAAACGTAGACGCCATCCGTATAGCGTGCGCCAGAGGCTGAAAGCCCTTGCTGTAAGGTCAGCAATTTATCATCCCAGACAAAACTCGCCTGCTGACGGGTGTTATTAATTTTCACGGTGAGTGGTTTTTCGTCGCACTGGTAAACCAACGTATCGGTATGCATGCGTTCTACAAACTGATTGTAATAGCTGCATCCGGCAAGCAGTGCAGGCAGACAGGCGATGAGTATTTTTTTCATAGAGTATTCCCGGGACGGTCCTGGTCACGGAGGGCGAAACGCCCTCCCTAAGCCTGGTCAGTCTAGCCCGGCGCAACTAAAGTGAAATGCGGTTAACTCTGATTCTGCCGCGGGTTAGCGGGGTAAATCGCGCCAAGCACCGAGGCAGCGGACGCGCCGGTGACGGATGGCAGATTTCCAGGCAGTCCGGCCAGGGTTCGCCACGCAAGCCAGGCAAACGCCAGCGCTTCCATGTCGTCGCCGCTGATACCGGCTTCATCCGTAGTGGTGACTTCTGTACCTGGCAGCAGCCCCGCCAGACGGGCCATGAGCAACGGATTTCGACTTCCACCGCCGCAGACCAGCAGGCGTTCACAACCGCCACTGAGCAGCACCTGCTCGGATATTGTCATCGCCGTCAATTCAGCCAGTGTTGTCTGCACATCGCTGGCGCTTAACCCCGGGAAGTGTGCCAGGTGGCGTTCCAGCCAGCTGTAATTAAAATATTCACGACCGGTGCTTTTCGGCGCAGGAGTGGCAAAGTAGGTATCACTTAGCATGTTTTGCAGTAGCGGCAGCACCACTTTGCCTTCGCTCGCCCATTGCGCATCTTTGTCGTAGGGTTTGCCTTTTTGCCGCCAAATCCACGCGTCCATGAGCATATTACCCGGACCGGTGTCATAACCTCTGACCGGCTGTCCGGGGATCAACAGCGATAGATTGGCGATGCCACCAATGTTGAGCACCATGCGCCGTTCTACCGGGTGCGCCAGCAGTGCATGGTGAAAGGCAGGCACCAGCGGCGCGCCCTGCCCACCAAGCGCGATATCACGGCGGCGAAAGTCACCGACCACCGTCACACCCGTACGCGCCGCGATTTGGTTATTATCACCAATCTGCAGAGTATGCGGCGCAATACCTGTCGGCTCATGCCAGACGGTTTGCCCGTGACAGCCAATCGCGACGATATCTTCCGGGTGGAGTTGCTCTCGGTCCATTAGCGTCAGCACCGCGTCGGCGAACAATTGGCCCAGTTGGGTATCCAGCCGCCCCAGTTGCGAGAGTGTGAGTTGCTGCCCCTGACATATGCCAAGAATCGCCTCTTTTAACGGCAGCGGAATCGGAAACGTCAGGCTCGCTTGCTGCGCGACCATGGTTTCATCGATTGCCGCCAGCACCACATCAACCCCATCCAGACTTGTTCCAGACATCACCCCAATGTAGCGACCCGATTTCATACGCCTTCCTTTAATGCATGACCGAAGGGCACCACTCCACCATAAAGCGGGGGTTAACGCCATCGGCTGCAAACACTTTTTAACAATCGGCTGGATTTTCGTTAAGTGAAATTGCGCCGGGCTGCGCTTATAATCGCTTCGTTTAAATCTGGTTAAACTCGCGTTGATTATTATTTTTGCCGGGATTTGGCAGAAGATATGACCTGGTATTGCTAAAATGCCATATAATTTAACCATGTCGGATGCCCGCAAGGGCGTTTCATGGTGAACAGGAGATTCATAAATGATGTTACGTGCACTGGCAGTTTCGCTGATTGGTTTTACTTTGGCTGGCTGCGTGAATAACGACACGCTTTCCGGTGATGTCTACTCTGCATCCGAAGCTAAACAGGTGCAGAATGTCACTTACGGCACCATTGTTAACGTCCGTCCGGTACAGATTCAGGGTGGCGATGATAACAATGTCATCGGCGCGCTTGGCGGTGCAGTGCTGGGTGGTTTCCTTGGTAACACCGTTGGTGGCGGCACGGGTCGTTCTCTGGCCACCGCAGCAGGCGCGGTAGCCGGTGGCGTTGCAGGACAATCCGTCCAGGGTTCACTGAATAAAACGCAGGGTGTTGAGCTGGAAATTCGTAAAGATGATGGCAACACCATTATGGTCGTACAGAAACAGGGTAACACCCGTTTCTCCGCAGGCCAGCGCGTCGTGATGGCAAGCAACGGTCGTCAGATTACCGTTTCCCCGCGTTAATTCCCGCATCGGGTGGTCACGCCAGTGGCCGCCCTTTCATATTGCCGATACTGAATGTTGATATAAAAAAGCCTTGCGGATGCAAGGCTTTGCTGGTCAGTCTCGCGACTGAAGCTCACTGATATTTTGTTCCAGCCGGGCAATCATTTTAATCAACAGATCGAGTTCTTCCGCAGAGATCCCGGAAAGTATTTCCCCCCGGGTTTTACGAATAACCGTCTCCATCTCTTCAATGATTGGGTCCGCTTTTTCTGTCAATTTGATCCGCTTTGCCCGGCGATCGTTGGCGCAGGTCTGGCGAGAAATAAGGCCTTTCTCTTCCAGTTGATCCAGCGTACGCACCAGCGAAGGCTGCTCAATGCCAATCGCTTTTGCCAGTTGAATTTGCGACTGATCGGGCGGCAGCTGATGAATATTATGCAGCGTTACCCAGTGAGTCTGCGTTAATTCCAGAGGTTTTAGGCGATGGTCAATCAAAGCGCGCCAGACGCGCACTAAGCGTGCCAGATCAGAACCTAATGGCGATTCCAATTTCATCTCCTTATAATTAGCTTGCTAAGTTATTATACTCATTTTAGAATAGTTTGCAGTATTTATATTGGTAAAACAAATGTATTGCGGTTCTCGCCGGGGCTTACGCTGAGATTCCACCTGCCTTAGCAACACGCAGTGGTTGGTACTTATCTAATGATAATCACCAATCTGGCGATCCGTTAGGTTGCACAGGACACAAAGTGTGAAGTTGAACCCAAGTTTCCCGAACTTACCCCTGCAAGACCTGATTTTTGGCGCATCGGTCTATTTCCCTCCCGTATTTAAAGTGGTCATGCTGGGCTTCCTGTTCTGGCTTATTGCTCACCGGCTGTTGCGCGGGTGGATTTATGCGGGTGATATCTGGCACCCCATCCTGATGGATCTCTCCTTATTTGTTATTGCGCTGAGCCTTGCCCTCGGCTTGCTAATTGTGTGGTAATTATGCGCCTGAAATCCCTGAAATATTTTTCCACGCTCCTGGTGCTGGCCGTAGCGATTGTCGCGGCCTGGTGGATGTGGAACGTTTATATGCAATCCCCCTGGACGCGTGATGGAAAGATCCGCGCTGAGCAGGTCAGTATTACGCCGCAGGTCTCAGGCAGCATCACCGAATTGAAGGTGAACGATAACCAGTTGGTTAAAGCAGGCGATCTGCTATTTCGTATCGACGATACGCCTTACCACATTGCCGTACTGAACGCCGAGGCCCAGTTGGCGCGTATGCAAACCGATCTGGCGAAAGCGAATAATGAAGCCAATCGCCGCCGCCATCTTTCACAAAACTACATCTCCGCAGAAGATCTCGATACTGCCAATATTAGTGTTAAAGCTGCTCAGGCAAGCGTAGCGGCGGCGCAGGCGCAACTTGCGCAGGCACAATGGCAGTTGGCGCAAACTAAAGTGAAGGCACCGGTGGACGGCTGGGTCACGAACCTTTCCACCCGCACCGGGAATTACGCCACCGCCGGACAACCGGTTTTCGCGCTGGTAGACAGCCATTCGTTTTATGTGATGGGTTACTTCGAAGAGACCAAATTGCGCCATATACAAGAAGGGGCACCAGCGAAAATCGTGCTTTATAGTGGTGGCGTAACGTTACAGGGTCACGTTTCCAGCATCGGTCGCGCGATTTATGATCAAAGTGTCGAGACTGACAGCGGCCTGGTTGCCGATATCAAACCAAACGTGCCGTGGGTACGGCTGGCGCAACGTGTGCCGGTCCGTATTCAGTTTGATAACCTGCCCGCCGGGCTGACGCTGGTTTCCGGTACCACCTGCACCGTGGCGATTGGCGGTCAGTAATGAAATCGCCTGTCTGGCTCTGGCAAAATCTGCCATGGGTGAAAGCCACGTCCGGACAGTGGCGTTATGCGCTGCGTAACGGTATCGCGATGTGTCTGGCGCTCACGGTGGCTTATTATCTCGATCTCGATGAACCTTACTGGGCCATGACATCCGCAGCCGTTGTCAGCTTTCCCACCGTCGGCGGCGTGATCAGCAAAAGCCTTGGACGTATTGCCGGGAGCCTGCTTGGGGCCAGCGCAGCGCTGATCATTGCCGGTCAGACGCTTAACGATCCGTGGCTATTTTTGTTCGCTATGGCCACCTGGATTGGCTTTTGTACTTGGGCTTGCGCGCAGTTCACCAATAATGTCGCCTATGCCTTTCAACTGGCGGGTTATACCGCCGCGATTATCGCGTTTGCGATGGTCGATGTGACCGATATTACCGAGCTGTGGGTCATTGCTCAGGCGCGGGTGTGCGAAGTGATTCTGGGGATTTTGTGCGGCGGCATGATGATGATGATCCTGCCCGGCAACGCGGACGGAACCACCCTGCTGACGGCATTGAAAAAAATGCATGCGCGATTGCTGGAACATGCCAGCCTCCTGTGGCAGCCAGAAACCACAGACGCTATCCGCACCGCCCATGAGAGCGTTATCGGCCAGATCCTCACCACCAATTTACTGCGAATTCAGGCGTTCTGGAGCCATTACCGTTTCCGGCGGCAAAACAGTTTGCTGACCTGGTTACTGCACCAACAGTTGCGCATGACCAGTGTGATCTCCAGCCTGCGCAGAATGCTACTGAACTGGCCCGACGCGCCGGAAAATTTGCGCCCAATTCTCGAACAACTGCTCGCCGCGCTAGCGCATCCACGCGCGGATGCGCTTACCGTCGCACGCATTATCGCCCCGCTCGCGCCCGGCATAAGCGATGATTACCGGCACCACGCATTCTGGCAGCGGTTACGCTATTTTTGTCGTTTATACCTCACCAGTAGCCGCTGGCTAGCGCGCGTGGAGAATGCTTCGCCGGTCAGCAGTTATACGCCGCCGAGAAGCCCGGGATTGATGCGTGATACGGATAACGCCGAAGCGCTGTGGAGCGGCATTCGCACCTTTTGCGCACTGAGTCTGGTCGGCGCATGGAGCATCAATACGCAGTGGGAATCGGGTTCGGCGGCGCTGACGCTGGCGGCTATCAGCTGTGTGCTTTACTCCGTCTCACCCGCACCGTTTAACTCCCTGACGCTGCTGTTGCGCACCTTAGTCTTGCTGTCGCTGTTCAGCTTTATGGTGAAATTTGGCCTGATGGTACAAATCAGCGAGCTGGCAGTGTTTCTGCTGTTTCTCTTCCCGCTGTTAACCACCCTGCAATTGTTAAAACTGCAAATGCCAAAGCTGGCCGGGTTGTGGGGGCAATTGATTGTTTTTATGGGCTCGTTTATCGCAGTAACCAATCCACCGGTTTATGACTTTGCGGACTTCTTAAATGACAACCTGGCGAAGATCTCAGGCGTCGCGCTGGCGTGGCTCGCATTCGCTGTTTTACGTCCGGGCTCGGATGCCCGCAAAAGTCGGCGTCACATTCGCACGCTGCGCCGCAGTTTTGTCGATCAACTTAGCCGCGTGCCACAACTGAGTGAGCATGAGTTTGAATCGGTGGTTTATCACCACATTAGCCAGTTAAGTCATAGCCAGGACGCGCAAGCACGGCGCTGGCTGCTGCGCTGGGGTGTCGTGTTGTTGAATTGCTCGCATGTTGTCTGGCAGCTACGCGGTTGGGAAATCCGCTCAGATCCCCTCGCCAAAGTGCGCGAGTTATGCATTGTTTTATTGCGGGATGTGATGAGTGAGCGTGGCGTCCAGCAACGAACACTTTCTGCCACGCTGGCCGAGCTGCAGCGGATTAGCGCGGTGCTGGGTAAACATCACCAGCCTGCCGCGCGGGAGCTGGCCTCGGTTGTCTGGCGCTTATATTGTGCGCTCTCGCAGCTGGAACAAGCCCCAGCCGCCGGGACGCTTACTTGATAACGCCACAGGCGTAACGTGCGCCGCCGCCACCGAGCGGTTTCGGTTGATCGGACATATTATCGCCGCCGACGTGCACCATCAGCGCTTTGCCTTTCACATCCGCGAGTTTTTTCAGACGCGGCGCCACCACCGGGTCGGTCGCTTTACCGTCGTTGTTGACCACCAGCACCGGCAGGTCGCCTAAATGTCCGGCGCCTTCTGGCCCTTCATGCTTGCCGGTATGTTGCGGATCGAGGTGCCCTCCCGCAGCTTCAGCCGCAGAGGTTTTCCCCTCTTTAATAGCAGGCTGGCAACTGCCTTTGGCATGGACGTGAAAACCATGCTCACCGGGCGGCAGGGCTTTCAGATCGGGCGCAAATTCCAGCCCTTTGTCGGTTTCGCTGATTTTTACACTACCAACAGACTGCCCAACGCCTTGCGCAGTGACAAGGTTCATTTCCACTTCTTCACTGGCGGCTTGCGCCCCGGCGCAAACAACGAGCGCCAGCACAGCCAGACTAAAACGCTTCATATGACCTCCTTTGGTCTGTTTTGCCCTGTAAGTTTAAACCAGGATGGCAGATTTCACCGGGAGGTCATTTGCCTGCGTTATGGCACGTCGTAACCAAGCGCCGCTTTGCGAATACGGAACCACTGCTGGCGCGTCATCTGGAGGTTCAGTGCCCCCAGCGCCGAACGCACGCGCTCAATTTTACCCGAGCCAATAATGGGCAGCGGCGCAGACGGCAGACGCATCACCCAGGCATAGACCACCTGTTCGATGGTTTCGGCATTCAGTTCCTGCGCAACGCGCGCCAGTTCATCACGCAGCGGCTGGAACGCCGCATCGTTAAACAGACGCCCGCCGCCGAGACATGACCATGCCATCGGGCGAATACGCAACTGTTGCAGTTGATCCAGCGTGCCATCCAGCAGTAGCGGCTGGTGAACGGGTGAGATCTCGACCTGGTTGGTCGAAAGCGTAAATGGCAGGCGTGACTGCAACAGAGAGAACTGCGCCGGTGTGAAGTTGGAAACGCCGAAGTGGCGCACTTTTCCGCTCTGATGCAAATGCAGAAAAGCTTCCGCTACTTCATCGGCATCCATCAACGGATCGGGACGGTGGATCAATAACAAATCAAGATGATCGGTAGCAAGATTCACCAATGACTGTTCGGCACTGCGAATAATGTGGTCGCGTTCAGTAATGTAATGACCCAGCGCATGTTCCGGTTTCGCGGTGGTGGCGATCCCGCATTTGCTAACAATCTCCATGCGGGCGCGCAGATGAGGAGCGAGCTTGAGCGCCTCGCCAAACGCGCCTTCACAGAGATAACCGCCGTAGATATCCGCGTGATCGACGGTAGTCACCCCGAGATCAAGGTGAGACTCAATGAAGCTAACCAGCTGCTGCGGGGACATGTTCCAGTCCATTAAACGCCAGTAGCCCATCACAAAACGGGAGAATTCCGGGCCTTGCGGCGCGAGGGCAATACGTTGAACCATAATGATTTCCTCGAAGGTAATTTGCCTTCGAGTATACGCATTTTCGCTATTAAAACAGTGAAGGTTGCTGAGGTTCTTCCGCAGGAGACGCTTTGTTTGCGCGCATTTTGCGCTGCAAGCGCTGGCGGCATAAACGTAGCACCTCTTGCTTTTGCGTATCGGTCATTTTTTGCCAGTTAAAACGCTCATCGCGACTACGCATGCAGCCACGACAAAAGGCGCGCTCATCCGACTGGCAAATACCACGGCACGGGCTCTGGACGGGGAAAAACTCCAGTTGTTCTGGCACAGTCGTCTCCGGTAACACAAGCAGTTCTCTTTATTGAAGACTGCCTGTCGATAACGTGCAAGGTGAAAAGCGCACTGTTCGCCACTTGCAACAGACCGATCGGTCTAGTAGAGTGGCGCGATGAGCAGAAATACCGAACATGACACGCGCGAACATTTACTGGCGACCGGCGAGCAGCTTTGCATGCATCGCGGGTTTACCGGTATGGGTCTGAGCGAATTACTGAAAACGGCGGAAGTGCCAAAAGGCTCTTTTTACCACTATTTTCGCTCCAAAGAGGCGTTCGGCGTGGCGTTGCTTGAGCGTCACTATGCCGCTTATCACCAGCGGCTGGCGACCCATTTTGCCAGCGGTCCGGGAAACTACCGCGACAGACTGCTGGCGTATTATCAGGAAACGCTCCGGCAGTTTAGCCAACAGGGAATTATTAGCGGTTGCCTGACGGTGAAACTGTCGGCTGAAGTGTGCGATCTGTCGGAAGATATGCGTTCAGCAATGGACAAAGGCGCGCGCGGCGTTATCGCCCTGCTCGCAGATACGCTGGAAAACGGGCGTAACGATCGCAGCTTAACGTTTCAGGGCGAACCGCTAACGCAGGCGCAAGTGTTGTACTCCCTGTGGTTAGGTGCCAATTTGCAGGCCAAAATTTCGCGAAGCGCCCTGCCGCTGGAAAGCGCGCTGGCGCACGCAAATAACATCATCGCAACGCCTGTCTGATAACAGGCATTTTTATTTCACTTTTTACTAGTCGACCGGTCTATTCAGGAGTTGTTATGTCCAGTAAATTATTTACGCCGCTGAAAGTGGGCGCGATTACCGTTCCAAACCGCGTTTTTATGGCGCCGTTGACGCGACTGCGCAGCATTGAACCGGGTGATATTCCTACGCCGTTAATGGCGGAATATTATCGTCAGCGCGCCAGCTCCGGCCTGATTATCAGCGAAGCCACGCAAATCTCCGCCCAGGCGAAAGGCTATGCTGGCGCACCGGGTCTGCACAGCGCGGAACAAATCGCGGCATGGCAGAAAATCACCGATGCCGTGCATAGCGAAAACGGCCGTATCGCCGTACAGCTGTGGCACACCGGTCGTATCTCACACAGCAGCCTGCAACCGGGCGGGGCGGCGCCGGTCGCACCATCAGCGATTAACGCGGGAACACGTACCTCTCTGCGTGATGCCAACGGTAACGCCACGCGTGAAGACACCTCCACGCCGCGCGCGCTGGAAACCGATGAGATCCCGGGTATTGTTAATGATTTCCGCCAGGCCGTCGCCAATGCGCGTGACGCCGGGTTTGATCTGGTTGAGCTGCACTCGGCCCATGGATATCTGTTGCACCAGTTCCTTTCACCGTCGGCGAACCAGCGTACCGACCAGTACGGCGGAAGCGTGGAAAATCGCGCGCGCCTGGTACTGGAAGTGGTCGATGCGGTAAGCAAAGAGTGGGACGCAGAACGCATTGGTATTCGCGTGTCTCCAATCGGTTCTTTCCAGAATATGGATAACGGCCCGAACGAAGAAGCCGATGCGTTGTATCTGATTGAAGAACTGGGCAAGCGCGGCATTGCTTACCTGCATATGTCAGAGCCGGACTGGGCAGGCGGCGAACCGTACACCGATGCTTTCCGTGAAAAAGTGCGCGCACGTTTCCACGGCCCGATCATTGGTGCAGGTGCCTATACCCCGGAAAAAGCAGAAGAGTTGATCGAGAAAGGTTTGATTGACGCGGTAGCCTTTGGTCGCGCTTATATCGCCAACCCGGACCTGGTGAAACGTCTGCAACTGAAAGCGGAACTGAACCCGCAGCGCCCGGAAAGCTTCTATGGCGGCGGCGCGGAAGGCTATACCGACTACCCTTCTCTGTGATCCTCTGATTGTTCATTGATAGCGGCGGGTCTGCGCCGCTATACTAAAACTGTGTTTCTATTCGGAACGTTAACACATTCATACAAGAGGACATTATGCGCTTACTTCACACCATGCTGCGCGTCGGCAACCTGCAACGCTCCATCGAATTTTATACTAACGTGCTGGGCATGAAGCTGCTGCGTACCAGTGAAAACCCGGAATATAAATATTCGCTGGCTTTCGTTGGCTACGGCCCGGAAAGCGAAGAAGCGGTGATTGAACTGACCTACAACTGGGGCGTGGAAAGCTACGATCTGGGTAATGCTTACGGTCATATCGCGCTGAGCGTGGAAAACGCGGCGCAAGCTTGCGAAGCTATCCGCAACAACGGCGGTAATGTGACGCGTGAAGCGGGTCCGGTTAAAGGTGGAACCACGGTTATCGCCTTCGTTGAAGATCCGGACGGTTACAAAATCGAGCTGATCGAAGAGAAAGACGCCGGTAAAGGCCTGGGTAACTAATCCCCTCCGGGCGCGCTTTGCGCCCGCTGTTTTACATCCCTTCGTAAAATTTGCCATAATGCGCTGCCATTTTCCCGTATCAAGAGATCCTGATGTCCGATAACGCTCAACTGACTGGTCTGTGCGACCGTTTTCGCGGTTTTTACCCTGTGGTAATAGATGTTGAAACCGCCGGGTTTAACGCCAAAACCGACGCGCTGCTGGAAGTCGCCGCCATTACGCTGAAAATGGATGAACAAGGCTGGCTCATGCCCGACAGCACGCTGCATTTCCACGTTGAGCCTTTCGAAGGCGCGAATCTGCAACCCGAAGCGCTGGCCTTTAACGGTATTGATCCGAACAACCCGCTGCGTGGTGCGATAAGTGAGCACGACGCGCTACATGCCATTTTTAAAATGGTGCGCAAAGGCATTAAAGATCAGGGTTGTAACCGCGCAATTATGGTGGCGCACAACGCAACGTTCGATCACAGTTTTATGATGGCCGCTGCGGAGCGCGCTTCGCTGAAACGCAACCCGTTCCACCCGTTTGTCACGTTTGATACCGCGTCATTAAGCGGGCTGGCGCTCGGGCAAACGGTGCTGTCTAAAGCGTGTGGCGCGGCGGGCATCGCGTTTGACGCCTCGCAGGCGCACTCCGCACTGTACGATACAGAACAAACCGCCCTGCTGTTTTGCGAAATCGTCAACCGCTGGAAGCGTCTCGGAGGCTGGCCGTTGCCCATGACGGATGAAAATCAGGCATAAAAAAGCGACCATCAGGTCGCTTTTTTGTTGGCAGAAATTACTCTGCACTCGGCTCGTCTTTATGTTTTGCCGCCGCTTCTTTGATAAGCGTCTGCAATTCACCGCGCTGATACATTTCAATCACGATATCGCAGCCGCCAACAAGTTCACCTTCAACCCACAGCTGCGGGAAGGTTGGCCAGTTAGCGTATTTCGGCAGTTCTGCGCGAATATCCGGGTTTTGCAAAATGTCGACATAGGCAAAACGTTCACCGCATGCAGAGAGCGCTTGCACCGCCTGGGCGGAGAAACCGCAGCTTGGCAGCTTCGGAGAGCCTTTCATATACAGCAGAATCGGGTTTTCAGCGATCTGGCGCTGGATTTTTTCAAGTGTTGTGCTCATTGTCTTGCTTCCTTCAACTTCTTCTACGGCAGATGTTCGCCATTGTAACGGTTCAGAGGGGCATCGGAAAATAACATTTTGTTCACCGTTCATGATTTTATCGTCTGTCGGCAAAAGTTGCCTTAGGAATATGACTTAACTCAACTCGCCGTCCCGCTTGCTGCCTAACTCTTGAGCACATAGAAACGTTTTGCTGCTTTTTTTTGCGCTTGTTAACGAAACGAAGCTATAGATGCAAAAACAGTATTAACTTTTGGGGTTTTTATGGATTAGAATCGACGAGTTTTAAAAAACCATTTGCAGGCATATTAAATGCTTGCCCTAACAGGGGATTGCTCAGTGGCGCGGATACCAAAAGCTTCAATCACGCTCTGTGCTTTGTTGTTCACCACGCTTTCTTTCACGCCATTAGCGAGTGCCTCTGAACAGGCGCGAGCGTCGGCTGTGCAAAAAGCGCATCTGGCGAAAGCATCCGAACGTAAGAAAAAAAATACATCACAAAAGACATCAAAGAAAAACAGTCGCAGTCCGGCAGAAAAAACCACCAGCAAAAAAACAACGGAGAGCAAAAAAACTCCGGCAAACAAAAAAGTTACTACCAGCAAAAAAGCCAGCAAAATCACTTCGCGTCGTAATGCATCCAGCCCGTTAAAAACCACCGCCGTCACCTGGACTGAAAAATGTACGCCGCGCAAAGGCCACAAGCCGCATTGTGTGAAGGTCAAAAGCACTAACGCCATCGCCGATGTGCATAAAGTTCGCATTCAAAAAGCACAAAAAACCGCCATGTCCAAACTGATGAATCAGATTGGCAAACCTTATCACTGGGGCGGCACCTCACCGAGCACCGGTTTCGATTGCAGTGGTCTGGTCTATTACGCGTATAAGGATCTGGTGAAATTCCGTATTCCGCGTACCGCCAATGAAATGTATCACCTGCGCGATGCATCGCCGGTGAATGTGGCGGAACTGGAGAGCGGCGACCTGGTGTTCTTCCGTACCCAGGGTCGTGGTACAGCCGATCACGTTGGCGTGTACGTCGGCAATGGTAAATTCATTCAGTCTCCGCGTAGCGGCCAGGACATTCAGGTCACCTCGCTGAGTGAAGATTACTGGCAGCGTCATTATGTCGGCGCGCGTCGCGTCGTGACGCCGAAAACCATTCGCTAACCCCTCACCTGCCGCATCGGCGGCAGGTAACTCCCTCTTTTGTCTGACCTTTCGATTTGCTACCCTAATCCGCACATCCAATAGGGCTATTGGGTGCCATTAAAATAATGAAAGGAGAATAGCAATGTCGTTCGAATTACCTGCATTACCGTATGCAAAAGACGCCCTGGCGCCGCATATCTCAGCCGAAACGCTGGAATACCACTATGGTAAACATCATCAGACGTATGTCACCAACCTCAACAACCTGATCAAAGGCAGCGCTTTTGAAGGTAAATCGCTGGAAGAGATTGTGAAAAGCAGCGAAGGCGGCGTGTTCAACAATGCCGCCCAGGTCTGGAACCATACCTTCTACTGGAACTGCCTGGCCCCGAATGCTGGCGGTGAACCAACTGGTGAGCTGGCGGCGGCTATCGCCAAATCCTTCGGCAGCTTTGCCGAATTCAAAGCGCAATTCACCGATGCGGCAGTGAAAAACTTCGGCGCAGGCTGGACATGGCTGGTGAAAAAAGCGGATGGCGCATTGGCCATTGTGTCAACGTCTAATGCGGGCACTCCGCTGACAAGCGACGCAACCCCGCTGTTAACCGTCGATGTGTGGGAACATGCGTATTACATCGATTACCGTAATGCGCGTCCGAACTACCTCGAACATTTCTGGGCGCTGGTAAACTGGTCATTCGTTGCAAAAAATTTAGCTGCATAAATGTGGCATGAAACAAAGGAGGGGCTAGCCCCTCCTTTTTTTGCATTTGTGCTATTTATTCTGCTGCGGCATAAATACGTTCTGGCTGTGAGCGGCCAGAGAACAGCACCACCAGCAGGCCCAGCCCGGCAATAATCGCCCCCATAACCGGGACGAAATCATAACCCATCCCAGCGGAAATCACTGCCCCACCGGCTGCTGCGCCCAGCGCGTTACCGAGGTTAAAGGCACCGATATTAACCGACGATGAAAGACCTGGCGCTTCGTGCGCAACTCGCATGACACGCATCTGCAACGGCGGAACCACCGCAAACGTCGCCGCGCCCCATACCACCATACTGATGGCCGCGCCCACTTCACTGCGCGCCAGGAACGGGATCGCCAGCATGATGGCAATCAGCAGGATTAAAAAGCCTTTCAGCGTGCCAGTCACGGAACGATCCGCCAGTTTACCGCCGAGATAGTTACCAATGGAGAAGCCAACGCCAATCAATACCAGCATCGCCGTCACAAAAACGGAAGAGGCATCGGTAATGGTGTGCAGCACCGGCGCAATGTAGGTATACAGCGTGAACATGGCACCTGCGCCGAGCACGGTGGTCAGCAATGCGGACAACACTTGTGGGCGCACCAGCACCGACAGCTCTTTACGAACGTCCGGGCGCTCACCAGCGCCACCTTTCGGCAACGAAAAGAACAGGCTTGCCATGGCAATCACCCCCAGTCCGGCGGTGGCCATGAACGACATACGCCAGCCAATGGTTTCACCCAGCCAGGTCGCGGCAGGTACACCGCCGATATTAGCAATGGTCAGCCCCATGAACATGGTGGCGACCGCGCTGGCCTGTTTCTCTTTGGCGACCACGCTTGCTGCCACCACCGAGCCAAGACCAAAGAAAGCGCCATGGTTCAGGCTGGTGACGATACGCGCCAGCATTAATGTGGTGTAATCCGGCGCAATCGCCGATAGCACGTTACCGAGCGTAAAAATCGCCATCAAAAAGATCAGGGCATTACGTCTGCCGCGGTGAGACAGCAACAACGTCATTAACGGCGCACCAACCATCACGCCGATAGCGTAGGCGCTAATCAGCATCCCCGCCGCCGGAATAGAAACGTCAACGCCGCGGGCAATAACCGGCAGTAATCCCATCGGGGAAAACTCGGTAGTACCAATGCCGAAGGCGCCAATCGCCAGGGCAAGCAAAGGGAAATTAATTTTCATCTGTGACTCCAAAATAGACATGCCGACTTGCGACCCTGTCGCTGAAGTCAAAAGTATGACAGCTATCACAAAAAACAGAAGTTAGCAGAATGACAAAAGATTATTGCAGAAGTGATAACAATAGCGGGGAAGAAAACCGAGGGAGAAGAGGCTCTCCCTCGCGATAGATCAATGCAGCGCAGCAGTCAGACCGCCGAAAACAATCAGGCTCAGAACGATGACGGTAGTGATTAAAGAATACTTCAGATCGGTGCTCATCAATTTTCCCCTTTTTAATTTCCCCACAAAAAGTGAGATAACGCATTTTTGCACAAATTATCTTAAAAATCTTGCGGGAATTCGCAGGAGAAACGTTTTAATACTTCCCCTTTTGCTCAAGATCAGACAAAATTCGACGCTAAATTTATTAGCGTACCGGCCATTGACTCCCCTCCTGACGTCCAGTGTCGTTTTCCCGGCGTACCGCACCCCCTTTGATGGGTACAGGGTGATTAAAGGCAAACGTTTACCTTAAGTATTATCAGGAGCTTATGATATGGTCTGGAGTGATATCTGATGGCAACGATTAAAGACGTAGCGAAACGAGCAAACGTTTCCACTACAACCGTATCACATGTAATTAACAAGACCCGTTTCGTCGCCGAAGAGACGCGCAACGCCGTGTGGGCGGCAATTAAAGAGTTGCACTATTCCCCCAGCGCCGTCGCCCGCAGCCTGAAAGTGAATCACACAAAATCGATCGGCTTGCTGGCTACCAGCAGTGAAGCGGCCTATTTTGCTGAAATTATTGAAGCCGTAGAGAAAAAGTGCTTCCAGAAGGGTTACACCCTGATCCTCGGCAATGCCTGGAATAGCCTGGAAAAACAGCGTGCTTATCTGTCGATGATGGCGCAAAAGCGCGTCGATGGCTTGCTGGTGATGTGTTCCGAATACCCGGAATCGCTGTTGAGCATGCTGGAAGAGTACCGCCATATTCCCATGGTCGTGATGGACTGGGGCGAATCGAAAGCCGACTTTACTGATTCAGTTATTGATAACGCTTTTGAAGGCGGTTATATGGCCGGTCGCTACCTTATTGACCGCGGACACCGCGATATTGGTGTGATCCCTGGCCCTCTGGAGCGTAACACTGGCGCTGGCCGTCTGGCTGGCTTTATGAAAGCGATGGAAGAAGCCCTTATCACCGTGCCGGAAAACTGGATTGTACAGGGCGATTTCGAGCCGGAATCCGGCTATCGCGCGATGCAGCAAATCCTCGGCCAGGCGCATCGTCCTACCGCGGTGTTTTGCGGTGGCGACATTATGGCGATGGGCGCGCTGTGTGCTGCCGATGAGATGGGTTTACGCGTACCGCAGGATATTTCCCTGATCGGTTATGACAATGTGCGTAACTCACGCTTCTTCACCCCGGCATTAACCACGATTCACCAGCCGAAAGACTCGCTGGGAGAAACAGCATTCACCATGCTGCTTGATCGCATCGTCAACAAACGCGAAGTGTCGCAATCTATTGAAGTGCATCCGCGCCTGGTCGAGCGCCGCTCCGTGGCCGATGGCCCGTTCCGCGATTACCGCCGCTAACCGCTGATTACGGAGCCGTTAATTCGGCTCCCGTAACCACTCGTCATTCAGCGTTTCACTGTCCCCCAGATATTCCAGCAGCCAGTTTAACGCCGGGGAAGCCTCATTTTGTTGCCACGTCAGGCAGCACGCCGCATCCGGGAAGGGATTTTCGAGGTTCAGCGCAACCCAGTCACCACTGTCGAGCCGCGGGCGGGCAAAGTGTGCCGGTACCATTCCCACGCATAACCCTGCCGATAAGCAAGCCTCCGACGATGCCCAATCAGGAACGATCACGCGTTTCTGATTATCCAGCAGCCAGGTAATACGTTTCGGCAACGAGCGGGACGTATCTTCCTGGATAAGTGAAGGCCAGTTGCGCAAGGTATCGTCGCTGAGCGGGCCTGCCAGTGACGCCAGCGGATGACGACTGGAAACCACGCATTTCCAGCTCAGCATTCCCATATCGCGAAACGCATAACGCCCACCGACGGGAATAGCCTGCGTTGCGCCGATCGCCAGCTCAACCCGCCCATCCGCAAGCGCATCCCAGACACCGTTAAAGACTTCCTGGTAAACCTGCAATTCAACATCACTGAAATGGCGATAGAAATCGACGATCAATTGCCGGGTGCGTTCAGGTTTTACGATATTGTCTACGGCAATCGCCAGTTGCCCGCGCCAGCCGTTGGCGATTTGCTGGCACTGCTGACGGGTGATCTGCATTTTTTTGATAACAGCTCGCCCTTCTTTCAAAAACCAGACCCCGGCGGGCGTGAGTTCTACATCCCGATGGCGACGTTCAAACAGCGGAACAGCCAGCCACTCTTCAAGCTGTCGCACGGTATAGCTCACCGCAGAAGGTACACGGTGTAACTCCTGCGCCGCACCGCTAAAACTGCCATTACGCGCGACAGCATCAACCACTTCCAGCGAATATTCTGACCACATAATCTGCCTGCAAAAATTTTGAAACCACTCTGCAAATATTAGCGTTTCACAAGCGCTAATGCACTCCTTACACTCGACAGCCCTGATTACCTGCAATAAAGAGAAAACCTAAATGCAACCTGGCAACGGATTTTTAGTCTGGCTCGCGGGATTAAGCGTGCTCGGCTTTTTAGCCACTGATATGTACCTCCCCGCCTTCAGCGCGATACAGCAAGATTTACACACATCGTCTGCGGTGGTTAGCGCAACCTTAAGCCTGTTTCTGGCGGGCTTTGCCATTGCGCAACTGGTATGGGGGCCGCTATCAGATCGCTATGGTCGCAAGCCGGTTTTGCTGGCCGGGCTGGCGATTTTCGCGCTGGGCTGTCTGGGAACATTATGGGTACGCGATGCAACCCTGCTGCTGGTGCTGCGCTTTGTACAAGCGGTAGGCGTTTGCGCCGCGACAGTAAGCTGGCAGGCACTGGTGACGGATAACTATCCCGCGCATCGCGTCAATCGCATCTTCGCCACCATTATGCCGCTCGTGGGTTTGACGCCAGCACTGGCACCGCTGCTGGGCGCCTGGATCCTTGCGCATTTCAACTGGCAGACCATTTTCGCCACCTTACTGGCGATTACATTAATTCTGATGATTCCGGCGTGGCGGCTGAAATCGCCGGCGAAGAAAAGTGAACACCACGAACAACCGCTGACATTTATGGATCTGCTGCGAGCAAAGGATTATCGCGGAAATGTGATTATCTATGCCGCCTGCTCGGCCAGTTTCTTCGCCTGGCTGACCGGTTCGCCGTTTATTCTTCACGAAATGGGTTATGGCCCATCGGTTATTGGCCTCAGTTATGTGCCGCAAACCATCGCCTTTTTGGTGGGCGGTTACGGTTGTCGTGCCGCGTTGCAGAAATGGCAGGGCTCCCGTTTGCTGCCGTGGCTGCTGGGGGCTTTCGCGTTAAGTGTTCTCGCCACCTGGGCCGTCGGTTTTATGTCGGACGTGTCGCTGACTGCGCTGCTCATCCCCTTCTGCTTTATGGCAATGGCCAACGGCGCGATTTACCCTATCGTGGTCGCGCAGGCGCTGCGTCCATTCCCGCAGGCCACCGGTCGCGCAGCCGCCTTGCAGAATACGCTACAACTGGGGTTATGTTTCCTGGCAAGTCTGGTCGTTTCGTGGCTTATCGCCACACCACTGCTGACGACGACCAGTGTTATGGTTGCAATGGTGTTGCTGGTCGCGTTGGGTTATCGGCTACAGCGCGGCACTCACGATGAACTGGCCGAAAAAGAGGTTGTGGCTCCCTCGTCGCATTAGCATTAATAGTTGCGCAAGCGACTATCAATAACTCAGCGGTTAGCTTGCTAATGGCTTTTTATTGAATCACCCGATTTTGACGCCTATACTCATTTTCGGCTGTTTGATAAATACGATAAATATTATGCATTAACGGGTACCGGATTGTACCCGTTTACCCATGGAAGGCCTTTCGGCAAGGGTCCTCTCCCTTCCTCTGTTCTACGTCGGATATCAGCCTCACGGTGAAAACCGTGAGATTTCTCACAAGCCTGAAAAAGCGTCTACGCTGTTTGAAGGTTCTGATCACTGCGAGTGATGGAGAAGTTATGAGTTCATCGTGTATAGAAGAAGTTAGCGTACGGGATGACAATTGGTTCCGTATAGCAAACGAACTGCTGGGTCGCGCAGGTATTCGCGTCAATGGTCCCGCAGCGTCAGATATTCAGGTGAAAAACCCTGATTTTTTCAAACGTGTTTTACAGGAAGGTTCGCTCGGACTCGGCGAAAGTTATATGGACGGCTGGTGGGATTGCCCCCGCCTGGACATATTCTTTACCAAAGTCCTGCGCGCCGGGCTGGAAAACCAACTTCCGCACCATCTCAAAGACACACTCCGCATTGCCGGAGCAAGATTATTTAATCTGCAAAGTAAAAAAAGGGCCTGGATTGTGGGCAAAGAACATTACGATCTCGGTAATGATCTGTTTACCCGCATGCTGGATCCGCAGATGCAATACTCTTGCGCCTACTGGAAAGACGCTGAAACGCTGGACGACGCACAACGGGCAAAACTGCGGCTTATTGGTGAAAAGCTCAAGTTAAAACCCGGCATGCGCGTGCTGGATATTGGCTGTGGATGGGGCGGTCTGGCGCAGTTTATGGCGCAAAATTACGGCGTCAGTGTGGTTGGCGTGACGATTTCTGCAGAGCAGCAAAAACTGGCGCAGAAGCGTTGCGAAGGGCTGGATGTCGATATTCGTATGCAGGATTATCGCGACCTCGACGAGCAATTTGACCGCATTGTCTCCGTTGGCATGTTTGAACATGTCGGGCCAAAAAACTACGCAACCTATTTCCGCGTCGTCGATCGTAATCTGAAGCCCGATGGCATTTTTTTACTGCACACCATCGGCTCAAAACGTACCGATCACAATGTTGATCCGTGGATCAACCGCTACATCTTCCCGAATGGTTGTCTGCCTTCTGTGCGCCAGATTGCGGATGCCAGCGAATCACACTTCGTGATGGAAGACTGGCACAATTTCGGTGCGGATTATGACCGTACGTTAATGGCGTGGTATGAGCGTTTTCTCGGTGCCTGGCCGGAAATCGCCGACAACTATTCGGAACGCTTTAAACGGATGTTCAGCTATTACCTCAATGCCTGCGCGGGGGCATTTCGTGCGCGCGATATTCAGCTCTGGCAGGTGGTTTTTAGCCGGGGTATTGAACACGGGTTGCGCGTGGCGCGTTAAAAAAATAAACCCCGGCATGCCGGGGTTTATTTTTACTCTTCGCTGGCTGCGGCGACGATCGCCGCTTCTTTCGAGGCCAGCACGCGCTCCACGGTGTCAACAACCGCCTGCGTTTGCGGGTCGATTTCGATATTCACGCGATGCCCCAGTTTTTTTGCGCCAAGCGTCGTACGCTGCAGCGTTTCCGGAATTAAATGCACGCAAAAGCGGCTACTGGTAACTTCACCAACCGTCAGGCTAATCCCGTCAATGCCGATAAAGCCTTTGTACAAAATGTATTTCATCAGCGCAGGATCCTGGACTTTGAACCAGATCTGGCGGTTATTTTCCGAGGTGAGAATTTTAACGATTTCGGCAGTGGTCATAATATGACCCGACATTAAGTGACCGCCAATTTCGTCACTGAATTTTGCGGCGCGTTCTACGTTTACCGTGTCGCCCACATTCAGAGCGCCGAGGTTGGTGATACGCAGCGTCTCTTTCATCAGATCGAAGCTAATATGGCTACCGTTAATCGCCGTCACTGTCAGGCAGCAACCATTATTGGCAATGGAAGCGCCGGTCTCAATGCCATCCAGCATCGTCTCAGGCAACTCAACAACGTGAGTGCGGAAATTGGGTTTATCATCAATGGACACCAGTTTCGCCGTGCCCTGTACAATACCCGTAAACATGCTTACCACTCCTGTTCCATTCATTCGGACATTACCGTGTTCTTTACGCACAATAACAGGTGAAATTTACCCTTGCCAGTTTCAATCGCCCTGCCGCCTTTTTTGCCGCCACTCTGGCGAGATGATAAGCGTAGCGCCGCGTGCTAAAAGATAATTTTGCGTTATGACTGGCATGGCAAAAGCACGCTATAGCAGGTAATATTTGTACACATGTCGCACCCATCGCTGTGCGGCATCCTTTTTAGCACAAGGAAAAACTCCTTCCTGATTAGTCGTTCCATTCTTTCTTATAACAACAAGATAAAGGTGTTCTCGTGCAGAAGTATATGAGAGAAGCGGGTCAGTTACTGGCACTCGCCGTGCCGGTTATTTTCGCGCAGGTCGCCCAGACAGCCATGGGTTTCGTCGATACGGTAATGGCCGGTGGCTACAGCGCTACGGATATGGCGGCGGTGGCAATCGGGACGTCCATCTGGTTTCCCGCCATTCTGTTTGGTCATGGTCTGCTGCTGGCGATGACGCCAGTGATTGCCCAGTTAAATGGTTCCGGACGTCGCGACAGAATTGCCCATCAGGTCGGTCAAGGCTTCTGGCTGGCGGGCATGGTCGCGGTGTTGATCATGATTGTACTGTGGAATGCCGGTCATATTATTTACGCCATGCATAACATCGATCCGCAACTGGCGGATAAAGCCGTACGTTTTTTACGTGCGTTGATGTGGGGTGCACCAGGCTATCTCTTTTTCCAGGTGATGCGTAATCAGTGCGAAGGCCTCGCCCGCACGATCCCGGGTATGCTGATGGGGTTTGTCGGCCTGCTGGTGAATATCCCGGTGAACTACATCTTTATTTACGGCCATTTCGGTATGCCCGAACTCGGCGGCGTGGGCTGCGGCGTGGCAACCGCGTCCGTCTATTGGGTAATGTTTATCTGCATGCGCCTGTATGTTAAACGCGCCCGCGCGATGCGTGATATTCAAGCGATGCAACGTTTTGCCAAACCTGACTTCGCGGTGTTAAAACGCCTGACACAGCTCGGGCTGCCCATTGCGCTGGCGCTCTTTTTCGAAGTGACGCTGTTTGCCGTGGTGGCACTGCTCGTTTCGCCGTTGGGCATTGTCGATGTCGCCGGACATCAGATCGCGCTTAATTTCAGTTCGCTGATGTTTGTTTTACCGCTCTCGCTGTCAGCGGCGGTGACAATTCGCGTCGGGTTTCGTCTCGGCCAGGGTTCAACGCTGGATGCGAAAACCTCAGCCCATACGGGGTTATTGGTCGGCATCTCCATGGCGGCATTGACGGCGATTTTTACCACGTTAATGCGTGAGCATATCGCACTGATCTATAACGATAATCCAGAGGTCGTGACGCTGGCATCGCACTTGATGTTGCTGGCGGCGATTTACCAAATCTCCGACTCCATTCAGGTGATTGGCAGCGGTATCCTGCGTGGTTATAAAGATACGCGCTCGATCTTTTTTATCACCTTTATTGCATATTGGGTGCTGGGTTTACCGATGGGTTACACGCTGGCGTTAACTGATTTAGTGGTCGACAGAATGGGCCCTGCGGGCTTCTGGATGGGCTTTATTATTGGCTTGACGTCGGCGGCGATAATGATGATGCTGCGGATGCGTTTCCTGCAACGCCAGCCCTCGGCGACCATTTTGCAGCGTGCTGCGCGCTAACAAATATAGCCGCCAAAGGCGGCTATTTCTTTGCTCGCTAATTAAGTAATAAGCAAGAGTAGATATATTCTATACAGCCTTATTTATATATCCTACATGCCAGATATATATTAACGAGTACACCAACATGATCGTTGATTTTATTCAGTATAAAAATCTTCATAAATATTTATTTGAAAACAAACCAGGATAATTCTACTTTTAATTTGTTGGCGAAAAACTCACCTGCCAATATTGCCATTAACATTCAGCTTTCTACTCGTAGAGGATATTTAATATGTTCACGACAGCTTATGCTATGAATGCGTCCGCAGGTTTTCAGTCATCCATTTCCGATGGCAGCAGAACTACACTGGGTAAAGGGCAAGCAGTAACGTATACGAATCTGCCTAACCAGCCAGTAGCAATTGTGGTTTATAATAATACCGGTAATACGACACCATTTAATGTCGCTTATAATAACCAAAAACCGCAAAATTACAGCGTGCAGTCAGTTCAGGGTCAGGGGTTTTCGCTGGGCCTCGCATATCTTATTGACCCAAGCGTAACGAAAGCATTTGAAATTACCGTATCCGTTCCCGATCAGGCGCAGCAGAATTCGTCAGTTGACGTGTATGCCGTTAGCCTGTTCTTACCATTGAGCGGAATTAATAACATTCAAATTCCAACCAATGGTAATGCGGTTTCTTTTAGTGGCTATTCTCGCGCTTACGCAACACCGGATCTGGCATGGTACGATTTAAATATCAACTCAACCAGCACCGGTTTGGTTGGGCTGTTTTTTGAAGACAGCACAATCACGGTGGTGGGGATTAATATGCCGAAAGAATCCAGCGCGGCATTAAAGAAAGTCGTTATTAATACATCCGGGAGCGGTGTTCCGGATAGTAATATTGCGATTGTGGTTGAAAGTGGCAACCTTTATCAGAATTCAATTTTTGGCACATCGAGCCAGATTGTTTATTCTCCGGTATCACCGGTAAATTCCGTTAGTGATGGCAGCATTTCTCTACAAAAAATCTCATAAATAAACGCAGACTTATTTAACCTGTTATCGAAAGACAATGAAATAATCACAGGTTCATATTTTATCACTATGCACACTATTATTTGGGCCTTCGCGTAAAGGCCCTTTATTTCTGATGTTGATGTAAACGCAGACTTATCATTTACCGCGAGCCACGTTTTCATTTTGTTCACGATGTCTTGAGGATGTTTTTCTCCCGCCTCCCGGCAGAGAGAAATTTCATCTGAACCAGCGGGACGCTCAGTCAAGTTTTTCAATTCACTACTGATTGCGCAATCACAGTGTCAGTTCGTTTAAAGCTATAAAGATCCTTCGCGAAAGTTAAACGTTAGTTGTGAGAAGAACAAACTCTGTTGTCGTCAGGAATCAGCGCAAAGATGAGCAAAATCCTCTGCTCAGCGCAAGAAGTCGTACCGTTGATATTGAGAGAGACACGCAGTCGAATGCGGTTAATTTGATGAATGCTTAAGATTTATTCTTTTACATCAGTAAAATAGCCGAATCTTGCGTAAAAGTTCCGCAGTCGAGCGAATTACGTAAGAAATTTGCCACTTTCCACTTGCCACATCTCCGGCCTGCCGCTAATATTCGTCCCCGTTGTCAACCACAACACTGCGTTCATAGCTCAGTTGGTTAGAGCACCACCTTGACATGGTGGGGGTCGTTGGTTCGAGTCCAATTGAACGCACCATTCCTTTTCAGTGCGTCCGTAGCTCAGTTGGTTAGAGCACCACCTTGACATGGTGGGGGTCGATGGTTCGAGTCCATTCGGACGCACCATTCTTAGTCAGTCTCAGTTTCACCCTTTAGTTTTATCTCAGCATAAGCATCACCGCCACGCCGACTGCGTGTTAGTGACAATGATAAAGCGACCTTCCCTCGTATGCGCGCTGCTGCATTAGCAGGCAAAAAAAAAGCCGCACCTTGCGGCACGGCTTTTCGTGTTACAACCTGGCTATCAGAAGCCGACTTTCAGCGTGATTTGACCGCCGTAACCGCCGGTGCCTGCGTCGTCGATGCTCCGGGTGTAGCCCGCGCGCACCCCGAGGGTAACGTTATCGCGGATCTGGCCGTCGATGCCGACATCCAGCGATGCAGCGGTGCCGTCCTGATCCGGATTGAACGCGACCTCGCTGCCTGCTACGCCTGGCGCGCTGACGTTCACTGAGCCCTTCGAGTCGAAGGTCTGGATGAAGGACGGACGCACCCACCAGCTTACCGGTACCGGTTTGCCTGTCTCTTTCAGCGTCGCGTTGTTGCCCAGACGCAGACCGGCACGCACCTGCTGGCTGTGACCGTCGCCGAACTGCACATCTGCGACGTCATCATTGCCATCTTTCAGGTTCACGCCGCGATACTGGTACTGCACCTGCGGTTCCAGCACCAGACCGCCGCCGATTTCAAACGGCAGACCGGTTTCGAAAGAACCAACATAGCCCCAGCCGTGGGTTTTCAGACCGTCACCATCGCGCGGGTTGGTATCGAAGTTGTGGCGTGTTCCCTGGGCCACCACATCCATCCACCAGCCGCTCTCATGCACACCGTTGAGATAGAGGCCGCCGCTATAGGCGTCATCGCGTACCGTACCGGCTTTCGACTTGTCGTTGCGCTGTACGTCGATGGCAGAGAGCCCCGCCGCACCGTACACCCCAACAGTCCATTCCATCGTTGAAGCCGATCCCTGCCACAGATCGCTACCGATCTGCAGGAAGGTGTAGCCGCCTTTACTATCCGGCGTGTTACCGCTGCGCAGATCGTTGCTGCCGTGATCGTGGCTCAACTGACCGGCCTGGAAACGAGCCCACATGTTGCTACCGCTTTCGGCCGCGGTACGCGCCGCATAGCGACGGGCATCCAGCGAGCCGAGCAGCGCACTGTCGTAGTCCATTGCCTGCGCATAGACGGAGCTATAGAGATACGTCGCCGAACGGTAGTTCTGCGGGCCGTTCTCGTTGCTGCCGGCTGCAGCGGTAGTCAGATACCAGCTCTCGTCGGCGCTGCCCTGTTGCAGAGTGTAGTTATACGCCCCCGCCTGCAGGCTGCCGTTGAGGCTGAAAGCATCATCGGTCGTGGTCGCGCCGTTGATGGCATTCACCACCTGAATGCCGTTGCCGGTGGTCCGCGCACCCAGACCGCCCTGGCTACGAATGGCAATTTGTGTATTACCGGTCGCGGTGCCACCATCCAGCACCAGGCTGTCACTCACTGCGCTATTACCGTTAAACAGTGTGTTCAGGGTAATGGTCCCGCCATTGCCTACCAGGTTGGTGACGGTCAGGGTTTTCGGGACAAATGTTCCGGTCGGTGCCTGGTAATCGATCGAGCCGCCCAGCGTCAGGTTATTGAGCAGGGAGTCTTCAGTCATCAGCCAGCTTGAACCGGCATCAACGGTCAGGTCGGTTGGGTCGATCATCCCGGTAAGCGTAGTGCCGTTGGTCAGTTGCAGCGAAGTGCCGCGCTGGGCGATGATATCGGTCACGGCATCCAGCCCGCTGAACACCAGCGTACCGCTCTGCAGGTAAGTGCCGCCCGCCTGATTAAGTGTGCCGCTCAGAGTCAGCGTGTTATCACCTTCTTTATACAGCGTACCGTTGCCGTTGATGGCCGCGTTTACGGTGCTGGCACTGGTGTCGGTGGTGATGCGCAATTCACCGCTGTTGTTGACGTTACCAGCAAGCGTAGCGCCATCGTTGACTTTGGTGACCCCGGTCAGCATACCGCCCTCGGCGACGCTCAGCGTACCGTTCTCGCTTACCACGGTATTGTTGGCGCTGCCGTCAGCGGCAACCGACAGCAGACCGCCGCTTTCCAGCAGCACGCTATCCGCAACTTTATTGGCAATGGAGAAGCTGCCAAGCGCATTGGTGCCGTTGAGCGTGGTGTCGGTGCCCGCCATCAACGCGGCGCCGCTATTGAGATTGATATTGGTGACCGTTGCACCATCTTCCAGCGCCAGCATGCCGCCGCGCTCAATCGCCGTCAGATCCGCCACGCCCCCGGCGCGAACGAACTGGGCGCCGCCTTTGCTGACGGTAGTGGCGATAGCCGTGCCGCCGAAAGTGACACTCTGGGTGCCGTTTTCGCTGACAGTGGACGAAGCCACGGTGCCGCCCTGATTGACCACCTGATCGCCAACCACCTGGTTGTCGATAACGATCGCCCCGTCATTAACGTTCTGGATCCCGCCTTCACGGATAATGGTGGAGATCACCGTCCCGCCGCTGTTAACGTTCTGGGTACCGCCACCGTTAATAGTGGTGCGGGTGGCGGTACCGCCGTTCAGCACGTTCTGGATCCCACCAGCCTGGATGACGGCAAGTATCGATTCACCGCCGCTATAGATATTCTGAATACCGCGCTCGTAGATCGTCGTGCGAGTCGCAGCCCCGCCGCGATAGACGTTCTGCACGGCGTTCGCGGAAAGATCGGTATCAACGGCACTGCCGCGCACATTCTGCTGGCTGGAGTTGATCATCGAAGTGTTCACCGCCGCTGCGCCCGCAGCGATGTTCTGCACTGCAAAATCATCCATCAGGTTGTTTTGCGCACGCCCACCGCTGTACACATTCTGGATGCTGTTACGGTTACGGGTATCGGTCACTATCGCGCCGTAGTAAATCCCCTGAACCGCACCGTCGCTCAGCACGGTAGAGGTGGCTGTACCTCCGCTAAAGACGCGCTGTTCCGCCCGGGTGATTTCCGATCCGGTGGTGGTGCCGAGGACTTCCTGAATGCCGCCATCAATCACCACAGAGACTTCGGCATTGGCATTTTTGTTGACAACCTGACGCCCGCCGTTTTTCACGATGCTGACAATCGAGGTACCGTCAACCACCTGCAGACCGCCATCAACAAAGGTGAAGTCGGTGACGCCGCCGGAGGCAACATTTTGTCTGCCGCCGGTGGAGATAGTGCCGCCATAGGTGTAACCGCCCGAGTTAACATTCTGCACGCCGCCCTTCTCGACGCTGGTTTCGAAGGCCTGCCCGCCGCTGCCGATATTTTGCGTACCGCCCAGCAGGCGCGCAGCGAAGGATTTCGCGCCATTATTGACGTGCTGCTCACCGCCATTCATCACGGTGGAGATCGCCACAGCAGAGTTGCTGAGGATCTGCGTCCCGCCTGCGTTAATCACGCTCTGACGTGCCCAGCCATACGGGTCAACGATCTGCGCCCCGCCGTTATTAATCACCGCGTCGAACGACTGACCATGTACGCGCTGTACGCCGCCGCTGTTAATCAGCGTGCCGCTAGCCTGACCGCTCTTGGTCACCAGTTGTACCCCGCCGTCGCTGATGCTGGTGCCGGAAGCCGAACCTTCCACCAGTTGGGTACCGCCGCCGAACACCGTGCCGTCGGACGCCGCGCCGCCGGCTGAGACGTGTTGCACCCCACCGTTATTCACGATCGAACCGGCAGCGAGGCCACCGTAGTTGACGATTTGCTGGCCGCCGTCATTGATCACGGACGAGATGGCCGTACCGTCTACGCTCTGCACACCGCCGCTGTTGATGTGGGTATCGGTAGTTTTACCGCTCCCTGCTACCAGTTGCGTACCCCCATCGTTCACGCTGGCACCGGAGGCAGTACCTTCCACCAGTTGCTTGCCGCCGCCGAAGATGGTGCCGTCAGACGCCGCGCCGCCGAGATTGATGTGCTGCAGACCGCCGCTATTCACCGTGGTGCCTGCCGCCAGACCACCTTTATTCACCAACTGGATGCCGCCGTTGCGCACCACTGCCGAGGTCGCGTTGCCATCAACACTCTGCACACCGCCGCTGTTGATCAGGGTGCCGGTCGCTTTCCCGGTGGTCATGACGATCTGATAGGCGCCATCGTTCAGGCTGGTACCGGACGCCGTGCCCGCCACCACCTGTTTACCGCCGCCAAAGATAGTGCCATCAGACGCCGCGCCGCCGAGGTTGATGTGCTGCAGGCCGCCGCTGTGCACAGCAGTACCTGCCGCCAGGCCGCCGTTATTCACCAGCTGGATGCCGCCATTGCGTACCACGGATGAGGAAGCGCTGCCGTCGACACTCTGCACGCCGCCGCTGTTGATTTGCGTACCGGAGGTTTTGCCGCTGGCCTGCACGATCTGCAGACCGCCATCGCTGACGCTGGTCCCGGACGCGGTCCCGGCCACCAGCTGTTTGCCGCCGCCGAAGATGGTGCCATCAGACGCTGCGCCACCAAGGTTGATGTGCTGCAGGCCACCGCTGTTGACGATGGAGCCCGCGGCCAGCCCACCGCTGTTCACCAACTGCACGCCGCCATTGTTCACCACGGCGGAGGTCGCCGAACCGTCAACACGCTGCAAACCGCCACTGTTGATAAGCGCTCCCGCAGCAATGCCGCCCACCTGGACGTGCTGAATGCCGCCGTCGCCGATGACGGTGTCGCCCGCCATACCCGCGACCTGCTGCGTTCCTCCCAGCAGCGTCGTTTTTGAGGCCGCGCCGCCAGCACGGACAATCTGCACACCATCTTTATCGACGCGGGTGTCGTTCGCATGACCGCCACTGCGGATCAGCTGTTTACCGCCGGTGTAGACGATCGTGCCATTAGCCGTGCCGTCAACATCCTGGAAACCGCCGTCATAGATTTTGCTGTCGATGGTTTTCCCGGTAACGTGAACTTGCTGCACACCGCCTGAGTCTACGCGGGTGTCGGATGCCGTGCCTTCGACAATCTGGGTACCGCCAAACAGCAGCGCATCCGAGGCAGCGCCGCCTTCATTGATATGCTGCAGACCACCGGAATTAACCAGCGAGCCCGCGGCAAGCGCGCCGGAATGGATCAGTTGCACCCCGCTATCATTGACCACAGCGGAAATCGCCGTGCCGTCAACTGCCTGAGTACCGCCGCTGTTGATGATGGTGTCGATAGCTTTACCGGTGACCTGTACAAGCTGGTAAGCGCCATCATTGATGCTGGTGCCGGAGGCCGTACCGGCAACAACTTGCCGGCCGCCGCCAAACACCGTGGTGTCGGACGCAGCGCCGCCTTCATTGATATGTTGCAGGCCGCCACTGTTAACGGTCGCGTTATCCGCCAGCCCCCCGCTGTTCACCAACTGGATGCCGCCGTCATAGATAACCGATGAGTTGGCTGTGCCATCCACGCGCTGCAGGCCGCCTTCATTAATCAGCGATCCGCTGGCGCTGCCACCGACCTGAACGTGCTGTACGCCGCCGGCACCGATAATGGTATCTGCCGCCACGCCCGCCAGTTGCTGAATCCCACCCAGTAATGTGGTGAAGGCAGTTGACCCACCTGAGAGTACATTCTGAATCCCGCCACTGTTGATCACCGCGCTGGTGGCGGCACCGCCGCTGCGGACTTTCTGCAGGCCGCCGTCGTTCACTTCAGCGGAGAACGAAACGCCGTCCACATCCTGTTTACCGCCAGCGTTAACCACCGCATCACTGCTCATGCCGCTGGCGTGAATTTGCTGCAGACCGCCGTTATTAATAATGGTGCCGGAGGTGGTGCCTTCCACCAGTTGTGTGCCGCCGAGCAAAATGGCATCAGATGCCGCACCGCCTTCGCTGATATGCTGCAGACCGCCAGTGTTTACCACACCGCCTGTTGCCAGCCCGCCGCGATTAACCTGCTGCGTACCGCCCGCATTGACGACAGAAGAGATAGCCTGGCCGTCTACGGTCTGCGTGCCGCGATTGTTGATGATGGTTCCGGTGGATTGGCCGGTTTTCTGTACCAGCTGCGCACCGCCATCGTTGACGCTGGTGCCAGATGCGGTTCCCGCCAGTACCTGGGTGCCGCCGCCAAACACTACGCCGTCGGAGGCTGCGCCGCCCTGATTGATATGCTGAACCCCACCGCTGTTCACGATGGTGCCCGCCGCCAGCGCGCCGCTATGCACCAGTTGGGTGCCGCCGCCGTTGACAACGGCGGAGATAGCGGTGCCGTCTACGGTCTGCGTACCGCGGTTGTTGATGATGGTGCCGGTGGCTTTGCCGGTTTGCTGAACCAGTTGCGCGCCACCGTCGTTGAGATGCGCACCCGATACCGTACCGGCCACGACCTGATTGCCGCCGCCAAAGATGGCGGTGTCGGCCGCGGAACCGCCGACGTTAACGTGCTGGAGCCCCCCGCTGTTGACTGTCGCGTCCTGAGAGAAACCACCGCTGTTGATGAGCTGGATGCCGCCTGCGTTAATAACGCCCTGGACGGAACTGCCGTTAACGGCTTGCACGCCGCCAGTGTTAATAATCGTCTGGCTTGCCACCCCGCTTTCCTGCACAGTCTGCACACCGCCAGCACCGACAATGGTGCTATTAGCCTTACCGGCGACTGCCTGCGTACCGCCACTGTTAAGCTGCGTGCCCGTTGCCGTCCCGTCGACTTCAACAATCTGTGTCCCGTCAGTGACAACGGTACCGGCCGTCTGGCCGTTCTGCCGCACAATCTGCGAACCACCGTCCTGAACGCGGGTATCCACGGTCTGACCGCCCGCCACTATCTGGGTGCCACGGGTGCTGATGGTATGGTTGGTGGTTAAGCCGCCAGGACGCACGTTCTGTACGCCTTCCTGCACCACCTCATCCTGCGTCGAACCAGTGACATCAGGGGTGAACGCCATCGCCCCGCTGCTTGCGAACAGGCCCCCCACCGCCGCAGAGATCAATACCGCGCCGCCTGCGCGCTTGCCTTTCGCTCGGGTCAGTTCTGAAACCACCACAAACGCCCGCTGAACGTCATTCCACACCAGCCGGTAACTGCAGTTAAGACTTTTTTTCATTTCTATGTCCTCGAAACCCGTCTCTCATCCGTCAGGCGGCGTGTTGATCGGGGTCTGCCAATGCTGTTGTTTTGATGCCAAAGGGATTGCTTCGCAGGGCAATCAGCCGACGAAGATGACCGATGACCTGCTTGCCAGTGATAAAACGTGTGCATTCGTACTGCCGGTCCGTGCCTTTGTGGCGCGGACACCAGAAATAGTCCTGATGATCAAAATTGAATCGCACGTCATCCCAGCAGCCGTTGCAGACATGGGTGTTGATGACGCGCCAGGGGGTATGAAATTCGCTGTTCGGCAGGCTAAATCCGCTGATCAGCACCACCGGAATGCGGCAGCCCCAGGCAAGCCAGGAGAGACCGCTGCCGAGACCGATAAAAAATTCGGCGTGTTCCAGCAACGCCACGCGTTCAGCGAGGGGCAGGTTGCCGGTGAAATCTTCCGCGCCGTGGGGGATTTTGTTCCAGATGTAACCGCGGCCTACCACGCGCTCTTTGTCGATACACAGCACGCGGTAGCCCTGCTCTTTCAGATAGTCGATAACTTCATACCAGCCGTTGCCGTTGTTCCAGAACTTGGCCTGGCTGGTGGACTGGGTGGCGATGCAGACGTAGGGTTCAGCGATACGACGCGCGCTGTGCTGGCGCAGATCCGGAACGATTTCCGTGGGATCGACGCCAAGAATATGTCCGGCGGTGCGGTGCAGACCCACGGCGCGAAAATCAAAGGGTTGCTTGTCGAGATCGCCGTGAAAAAACAACCCGACGCGCCAGCTGGCGTAGGGCGGCTCGCTCACGCCCGGTCCGGCTTGCCACTCCTCGGGGGTAGCGCAATTAAGCTGCGGATAGGCCGGCTTGAAGAGATCGACGATCGGCTGGGCCATGGTGCAATAAACGTTGCACTGATTCGTCTGCCGAAAGCGTTCGGCGTAAGGTACCCAGCCAATGAGGTCGCCCAGCGTACCGCCGGGAAATGAAACCAGTACCGTTTTCCCGCGCATATCCAGAACGTGGTCCAGCACCGACTCCGACTGGACGCCGTCCCAGACCCGTAGGCGAAACGGCACATAATATTTTTTTGTGCTGATCACCCAGCCCTGCGCGACATCGTCGGCAAACAGGATATTTCCCGTTTCATCATCGCTTATTTCTACCCGCCAGTTACCGGCCGGCAGCAATAACCGGGCACCGTCATTAAAATCATACAGGATACCCATCGGTCCCTGCTGGGTAGGAATTTCTGGCGGCGGAATAAAAGCATAGCCCTGCCCAACAACAGCGGAAGTTGTCATCACCCAACCTTCATCATGAGTAAACGCATTAAATAGGGCTGGCAGTAAATAATAAGCAGGCACCAGCCGACCTCCGGAGTTAATAATCCGGAACGAAATTTTTTATAAATTTTTCGGGTCTCATCAAGAGTCGATTAAGAGTAGTAACAAGGCGTTTTATTGCAAATTCTTTCTAAAAGTTAAGATCCATAAATATCAATTATTTAGTTTTTATCTACTTTCGCACTTTATTCTCATAACCTATAAAAAACAAACAGTTAATCAACAACCAAAGCAAGCAATTTAAGATTATCCTTAAAACAAATTTTATGCATAAACGTGATATTAATTCAGAAATATAAAATATATTCCCACTTTAGCAGGGGTGCCATGCTGATATATCCGCTTCACGCAGAAGAGAGAAGGAAGTAAAAAAACACCATCTCGCCAGTTATTTAAAAAGCAAAGTGGCGCACAGTTTTTATTTAATTCACCCCATACAACTTTATGCGGCAAAATAAACAGAACAATCTTATTGTTTATTTTTCAATCTCAGGAGGCGAAAAAGTAAATAAGCGGAGCCGTAGAAGAGAAATAACGCGGCGTGAGAGTGGATCAAACTGATGCCATTACGATGGTCAAGCCGCGGGCTGCCTCGGCTACGCAACGGTTGCGCAATTTTGTGATAACGGTTACACAACAAATCGATAATGATGATAAATTCGTATTTTGAAACGGCGTTTTTAATTCCTTTCTGTCGATGTCGACGCTATAATGCCGCCATCCTAATTTGAATGGATTCAGCTGATTGAACTGTAAAACAAATTATTCACATCAATTTTTCCCCGATCTGGCTGAATCTCAGGCACACATTCTTCTGCACGCTTTTTTGATGTCACCTATCCTTAGACTGTGGCATCGCTCTTTTCGCAACACAGGTTTGACTCCGGAGCCGTGCGCTAACCGGAGCGTAAATTCCCAATCCTTCTCAACTCAAACTTAAAGACCAGAACTGTCATGAAAAAGACCAAAATTGTTTGCACCATCGGTCCGAAAACCGAATCCGAAGAGATGCTGGCGAAAATGCTGGACGCTGGCATGAACGTCATGCGTTTAAATTTCTCTCACGGTGACTATGCTGAGCACGGCCAGCGCATCAAAAACCTGCGCAACGTGATGAGCAAAACCGGTAAAAAAGCGGCAATTCTGCTGGACACCAAAGGTCCGGAAATCCGCACCATCAAACTGGAAGGTGGCAACGACGTCTCCCTGAAAGCAGGTCAGACATTCACCTTCACCACTGACAAATCTGTTGTCGGCAACGCGGATACTGTTGCCGTGACGTACGAAGGTTTCACCAACGATCTGAGCGTTGGTAACACCGTACTGGTAGACGATGGTCTGATCGGTATGGAAGTGACCGAAATCGTTGGCAATAAAGTTATCTGTAAAGTGCTGAATAACGGCGACCTCGGTGAAAACAAAGGCGTAAACCTGCCTGGCGTTTCCATCGCCCTGCCGGCGCTGGCTGAAAAAGATAAGCAAGACCTGATTTTCGGTTGCGAACAAGGCGTCGACTTTGTTGCAGCCTCCTTCATCCGTAAACGTTCTGACGTGGTTGAAATTCGTGAGCACCTGAAAGCGCACGGCGGCGAGAACATTCAGATCATCTCCAAAATTGAAAACCAGGAAGGCCTGAACAACTTCGACGAAATCCTCGAAGCCTCCGACGGCATCATGGTTGCGCGCGGTGACCTGGGCGTTGAAATCCCGGTTGAAGAAGTGATCTTCGCGCAGAAGATGATGATTGAAAAATGTATCCGCGCGCGCAAAGTCGTTATCACTGCGACCCAGATGCTGGATTCAATGATTAAAAACCCGCGTCCGACCCGCGCTGAAGCTGGCGACGTGGCGAACGCCATTCTCGACGGCACCGACGCAGTGATGCTGTCTGGCGAATCCGCTAAAGGGAAGTACCCGCTGGAAGCGGTGACCATTATGGCCACCATTTGCGAGCGTACCGATCGCGTGATGACCAGCCGTCTTGATTTCAACAATGACAGCCGGAAACTGCGCATCACGGAAGCGGTTTGCCGCGGCGCTGTTGAAACCGCTGAAAAACTGGAAGCTCCGCTGATTGTTGTTGCGACTCAGGGCGGCAAATCTGCTCGCGCTGTGCGTAAATACTTCCCGGATGCCACTATTCTGGCGCTGACTACCAACGAAGTGACCGCGCGTCAGCTGGTGCTGAGCAAAGGCGTTATCCCGCAGTTGGTGAAAGAGATCTCTTCTACAGATGATTTTTACCGTCTGGGTAAAGAAGTGGCGCTGGAAAGCGGCCTGGCAAGCAAAGGCGACGTGGTTGTTATGGTTTCCGGCGCACTGGTTCCGAGCGGCACTACAAACACGGCTTCCGTCCACGTCCTGTAATAATAACCGGACAATTCGGACTGATAAAAAAAGCGCCCTTGTGGCGCTTTTTTTATATTCCCGCCTCCATTTAAAATAAAAAATCCAATCGGATTTCACTATTTAAACTGGCCATTATCTAAGATGAATCCGATGGAAGCTCGCTGTTTTAACACGCGTTTTTTAACCTTTTATTGAAAGTCGGTGCTTCTTTGAGCGAACGATCAAATTTAAGTGGATTCCCATCAAAAAAATATTCTCAACCTAAAAAACTTTGTGTAATACTTGTAACGCTACATGGAGATTAACTCAATCTAGAGGGTATTAATAATGAATCGTACTAAACTGGTACTGGGCGCGGTAATCCTGGGTTCTACTCTGCTGGCTGGTTGCTCCAGCAATGCTAAAATCGATCAGCTGTCTTCTGACGTTCAGACTCTGAACGCTAAAGTTGACCAGCTGAGCAACGACGTGAACGCAATCCGTTCCGACGTTCAGGCTGCTAAAGATGACGCAGCTCGCGCTAACCAGCGTCTGGACAACCAGGCTCACTCTTACCGTAAGTAAGAGTTCCTGTAATGAAATGGCGCACTCGGTGCGCCATTTTTTTTGCCTGTAATTTGTCCTTCCTTTTCGTCTACTGCGTTACCGCCTTCTGTTGGGCTTCTGCATCCACCGTCGTTTCTTTCGCACTGTTCTGTACGGACAACACGCTTTCCGGCGATGCTGCTGCCGCTGTCTTAACCGGAATCGCTATCGGGTAACCTGCCCGACGATTCAGTGCCTGCGTAATCATGCCACTATCACCGCCGGCATTGTGAATAAAAGCCTCCAGCGCGGGAGAGAAATTAATCGGTACCGTCTGGGTGTTTTCTTCAACCTTTTGTGCCAGCGGACGATGCACTTCAATAAAATGCCGCCCGTCAGGCTCTACGGCGTATTTCACCGGTTCGTTGATAATCGTCACGCGCGTACCAGCCGCAACCTGAGCAAACAGCGCCTGGATATCCGGTGCATTCATGCGAATACAGCCTGAACTTACCCGCAACCCAACGCTATCCTGTGCATTTGTTCCGTGAATAAGATATTCACCATTGCCAATCCCCAAACGCAGCGCAAAGCGCCCTAACGGGTTATTTGGGCCAGCGGGTATCACCGGCGGCAATTCAATGCCGTTTGCTAGTGAACGCGCGCGAATGCCCGCTGTCGGTGTCCAGGTTGGGTTCGGGATCTTCTGGCTGACTCGCGTCACGGAAACCGGCGTTTCCAGCCCCTGTTGCCCAATACCAATCGGGTAAACCTGCACACTGCTTTTCCCCGGCGGGAAATAATACAGGCGCAGCTCAGCCAGATTAACCACAATCCCTTCGCGCGGCGTATCGGGCAAAATCATTTGTGAAGGGATGGTGACGATCGTACCCGGCCGCGGTACGGGTGCAATCGTATTATTGGCTTCAAGGATCAACATTGCTGCTGTGTCGAAATGGCGGGCGATCGCTTGCAGGTTTTTATCCCCCGCCTGCACGGTGTAAGTCTGGTTTTGCCCAATGACACGGCTACCATCGGCAGGTAGGGGATACTCTGCTGCATGAGCCACCTGGACGCTTAAGACGCTGAAAAGATATAAGGAGAGCAAAGACGCGCGTTTCATACTGAAGTTCCTGTATCCACTGACAAGGTGTCAGAAAGCTGAAGATCCAGCGAGGCGCCTAACGCCTCGCGTCGTAACAGGATGAAATATGGTCTTTTAAGTTTAGCTAATATTGGCGGCTTTGTTGCGAATCGCGCGGATCATCGCCTCAAGCCCCTGCGAGCGAGAAGGCGTCAGATGTTGTGTGAGGGACATCTTTTCAAACCACGGGCGCACGTCAAACGCCACAATATCTTGCGCAGTCATCTGCTGGTAAAGCACAAAGACGATGGCAATAAGCCCTTTGACAATCGCGGCATCGCTGTCACCAGCTAATTCCATCACACCCGCCTCATTGCGATGCATGACAATCCAGACCTGGCTCTGACAGCCCTGAATAATGTTCTCAGGATTGTGCGCTTCGGCACTTAATTCCGGTAGACGCTGCCCCAGCTCAATAATATAGAGGTACTTCTCTTCCCAGTTGGCACAGCGGCTAAAATTGCGCAGCAGTTTTTCTTTGTCGGGTAATGCGGCCATTTTTGCCTCTCAAGTTAGCCCAGCAACTGATGAATGCGTTTCAGGCCAGCCACCAGACGATCCACCTCTTCTTCTGTATTGTACATAACCAATGACGCACGACACATGGCGGGCACATTGTAAAACGCCATCAGCGGCATCGCGCAATGGTGTCCGGTGCGCACCGCAACGCCGTAATTGTCGAGGAAACTGCCGACATCATAGGCGTGATGTTTCCCGAGATTAAACGCGATAACACCTTTGCGCTGCGCCGGGCCATAAAGCGTCAGATCCGGCACGTCCGCCAGCGCGTTGAGTGCGTAATGCATCAGCGTCTGCTCGTATTCACCAATTGCCTCCAGCCCCAGCTTGCGGACATACTCAATTGCCGCGCCAAGACCGATAATGCCGCCTGTATTGGGCGTGCCGGCCTCAAAACGCCACGGCGCTTTTGCATAGGTCGTGCCCTCAGTCAGGCTAACAGTGGCGATCATCGAGCCGCCCCCTTCCCACGGTGGCATATCCTGTAAAATGTCCTCTTTGGCATACAGCACGCCGATGCCGGTAGGCCCATACAGTTTATGACCGGAGAAAACATAGAAATCGCAGTCCAGCGCCTGCACATCCACCGGGTGATGCATAACCGCCTGCGCGCCATCCACCAGCACTTTCGCGCCATGCTGATGCGCAAGTGCAATAATTTCCGCCACCGGGTTTTCGGTGCCCAGCACGTTCGATACCTGCGTGATCGCCAGCAGCCGCGAGCGTTCATCCAGTAGCGTTGGCAACACGTCCAGCTGCAGCGTGCCATCCTGATTAAGCGGGATCACGCGCAACTCAGCCCCCACGCGCTCGCACAGCATCTGCCACGGAACGATATTGGCATGGTGTTCCATCGCGCTAATGATAATGTTGTCGCCCGCGCGCACCTGGCTGTTCCCCCAACTGTTCGCCACCAGGTTAATTCCCTCGGTTGTGCCGCGCACAAACACCAGCTCTTCAGGTAAACGTGCATTAAGAAACGCCGCCGCCTGCACTCGCACATTTTCCATCCGCTGGGTGGCTTCCGCGCTCAGCGTATGAATACCGCGGTGAACCGCCGCGTACCCGTGGCGGAAAAATTCAGCTTCGGCATCAATCACCTGGTTCGGTTTTTGCGCACTGGCCGCACTGTCGAGATAGGCCAACGGTAGTCCGTTCACTTCACGTTGCAGCACCGGGAAATCGGCGCGAACGGCGTTCACGGGAAAACTCATACTCTGCCCCCTGCCAGGCGCTGGCTGATACGCGCCAGAACCTGTCGTTTCAATGCTTCGTCGCTAATGGCTTCCGTCAGTTCAGCTGCGAAGGCATGGATTATCATCTGTTGCGCCGCCTGTTGATTGATCCCGCGCGAGCGCAAATAAAACATCTGTTCATCATCAATGCGGCCAACCGTCGCGCCGTGGCTGCATTTCACATCATCGGCATAAATTTCCAGTTGCGGCTTGGTGTCCACTTCCGCCAGACGTCCGAGCAACAGATTATTGTTGGTCATCTGTCCGTCGGTTTTGATGGCGTGTTGCGCAACCTTGATCAGGCCATTAAACACCGCGCGGCCTTTATCGCTGACGATGGTTTTATGCAACTGGCGGCTGTTGCAGTAGCCCTGATTATGCTCAAGCCAGGTGCGGGTATCACACACTTCCGATTTCACCGGCATCGCCAGGCTGTTGATGCGCAACTGCGTATTTTCACCATTAAGTTGCGTGCTGGTGTTATGGCGCAACACCGCGCCGCCGAGCAGGAAACTGTGGCTATCTGCCGCCGCATCGGCCGCAAGCAAGATGTCATTATGCGAAAAGTGGTAGCTTTGCGGGTTTTCAAACGCCAGCTTGACGTGGTGCAGATGCGCATTCGCCGCCACATTCATCGTCAGGCGTGCCCCCGTAAAGTGGCGCGTGTCGTTCAGGCTGACGTAGTGTTCGTACACTGTCGCTTCCGCGCCCTGCGCCAGTTCAAGATGATGGCGATAATGGGCGGTATTCATCTCGTCGCCCGCCACCCCTTGAGTAATATGCATAAGCAGCAATGGCTTAGCTGGTCGCTGATTACGCGCCACCTGAATCCAGGTCACGCTCTGCGCCAGGCTTTCGGTCAGATGCAGGAACACTTCCGGCTGCACCGGCGCTGGCAGATCCGCCCACACATCAGCAAAACTGACCTCAAAACCGGAACCGGCAGTGTCGTCGCTCAGCGCCGCGTTAAACTGACCATCGACAAACACCAGCCGCACGGCATGCACCGGCAATGCCAGCGCATCGCGCTGCGCGACACCGATCGTGCCGGAGGTGCTAACAAACTGGTTGTTCAGCAAGCCTTCCAGCGGCGTGTATTTCCAGTTTTCATGTTTGCGTGTCGGCAACCCTAAACGCAGCATTTGCTGCAAATGCTGCTGCGCCGATTCAGAACGCGCGCCGCCCTGAGTTTCAAACAGATGATGCCACTGCTGCAGCGCGTTACTGCTGTTCGGTAAGCCAGCCATAGCCCTGCTCCTCCAGTTGCTTAACCAGCGTGAAATCACCGGATTTCACGATGCGCCCCTGATACAACACATGAACGAAATCCGGCTTGATGTAATCCAGGATCCGCTGATAGTGCGTGACAATGATAAATGCGCGTTTTTCATCACGCAGCGCATTCACCCCTTCAGCAACAATTTTTAGCGCATCAATATCAAGGCCGGAATCCGTTTCATCCAGGATGCACAGTTCAGGTTCCAGCACCGCCATTTGGAGAATGTCGTTACGCTTTTTCTCACCGCCGGAGAAACCGACATTGACCGAACGGGTAAGCAGGTCTTCGGGCATTTTCAGCAGCTTGATTTTGTCTTCCATCAGATCCTGGAAGTCAAACCGGTCCAGCGCCTCTTCGCCGCGATATTCACGCACCGCATTAAGCGCCGTTTGCAGGAAAAACTGATTACTGACGCCGGGGATCTCCACCGGATACTGGAACGCCATAAATACGCCTTCACCGGCACGGTCTTCGGGCGAAAGCTCCAGCAAATCTTTGCCTTTAAACTCGACGCTGCCGCCCACTACTTCGTAATCTTCACGACCAGCCAGCGTCGCAGAAAGCGTACTTTTCCCGGAGCCGTTCGGCCCCATAATCGCGTGGACTTCACCGGGGCGCACCTCCAGGCTCAGACCACGCAGGATCTCTTTATCTTCAACGCTTACCTGCAAGTCTTTAATACTTAACATTTCTTATCCTTTAATCCTTAACCGACGCTGTGTTCAAGGCTGATAGCCAGCAGTTTTTGCGCTTCAACGGCAAACTCCAGCGGCAGTTCAGAGAAGACGTCTTTACAGAAACCATTGACGATCATGGAAATGGCATCGTCTTCGCTAATCCCGCGTTGCAGGCAATAAAAAAGCTGGTCTTCACCGATACGCGATGTCGTGGCTTCATGTTCAAGCTGCGCGCTGTTGTTACGGCACTCGACATACGGGAAAGTATGCGCTCCGCAATCCGGGCCAATCAGCATCGAGTCGCACTGGGTGAAATTACGGGCATTGGTCGCCGTCGGCATGATTTTCACCAGCCCGCGATAGCTGTTCTGGCTATGCCCGGCGGAGATCCCTTTCGAAATAATCGTCGATTTGGTGTTCTTACCGATATGGATCATCTTGGTGCCGGTATCCGCCTGCTGATGCCCGCTGGTTAGCGCAACGGAGAAGAACTCACCGATGGAGTTATCGCCGCGCAGAATACAACTCGGGTATTTCCAGGTAATGGCGGAACCCGTCTCAGACTGCGTCCATGACATCTTGCTGTTTTCGCCTTCGCACAGCGCACGCTTGGTCACGAAGTTGAGGATTCCACCAGTGTTGTTATCCCCCGGGAACCAGTTTTGCACCGTGGAGTATTTCACTTCCGCGTCTTTGTGGATGATTACTTCCACCACTGCTGCGTGCAGTTGATAGCTGTCGCGAACCGGTGCGGAACACCCTTCGATATAGCTGACGTAGCTCCCTTCATCCGCCACCAGAATGGTGCGCTCAAACTGGCCGGTTTTTTCCGCATTAATGCGGAAATAGGTCGACAGCTCCATCGGGCAACGCACGCCTTTCGGGATGTAAATAAAAGTGCCATCTGAGGCAACGGCAGCGTTAAGCGCGGCGAAAAAGTTGTCGTTAGAAGGCACCACCGTTCCGAGGTATTTTTTTACCAGTTCCGGGTGGTCATGAATCGCCTCGCCGAACGAGCAGAAGATGATCCCTTGCTCTGACAATTTTTCCCGGTACGTCGTTGCCACGGAGACGGAGTCAAAAATCGCGTCAACCGCCACTTCTTTACCTTCACGTACAGGGACGCCTAGCTGGTTAAAGGCCTCTTCAACCTCTTCCGTCAGCCAGGCATTTGCGCCGGTCTGCTGCACCGCTCCGGGCTGCGAGGCGCATGTGTCATCGCAGTTGCCACAGGAAGGTGCGGAGTAGTAACTGTAATCCTGATAATTCAGTTTTCCGTAATGGGCTTTCAGCCAGTGCGGTTCTTCCATCTCCAGCCACGCCCGGAAAGCGTTCAGGCGAAACTCGAGCATCCATTCTGGCTCGTTGCGCTTCGCTGAAATGGCCCGCACGACCTCTTCATTGATGCCTTTTGCCAGCTCGTCGGTGCTAAGCCGGGTAAAAAAGCCCTCTTTATAATTGAGGTTGCCGCCGGTCCAGATTTTGACATCATCAGTTGCTTCAGTATTACGAGACATAGTTCCGCCTATACCCCGAAACTTTCGCCACAGCCGCATTCGTGCTGGGCTTTCGGGTTATGAAATTTGAAGATCTGATTTAAACCTTCACGTACGTAATCCACTTCGGTGCCGTCAATAAATGGCATCGCTTGCAGCGGTACGTAAAGGCGCGCGCCGTCAGATTCGTAAAGCAAATCGTCTTCGCTTGGTTCCGTCACGGTATCGAGTACATAGCCAAAACCTGCGCAACCCGTCTGCTTGATACCAAGCCGTACACCGAGCACACCGGCCTGTTTACTGGACAGCGCACGAATATGTTCTGCGGCAGCGGGTGTCATGGTTAGCCCCCGCCACGTAAAATCTTGTGGATTAAATGATTCCATCGTTTACCTCACATCAGCAGATCAAAGGCTCATAATGCTATGTTAGTGATAATGATTCTCACTTCAACCTCTTTTCCGAAGGGTTATTAGCCACAAGCCCCTTTTTTCGGCACATGTTATAAGCATAGACTCTGCGCAAAGGCTTTACAGGTAAGTGAAAATTTGTTTAATAAATTGATAAATAATGACTTTAGAGGGCGTAGCGGCGACCAGGCGCTGAAAAAGGAAAGATGTATAGCCAATACCTATTATTGAGATAGGATTTTGAAATTTTTTAATGTTAAAAGGGACCCGCTTATCAAAACATTATCTTTTCGCAAAACGCTGTCTTAAACGCGTAGCCCCAACTTCGGCGCTTTGCATTTTTAAAATTAATCTCCAGTGATATCAATAGTCAGCCCGTCGGCGGCAAAATAGTCATAGTAAAAAGTTGAACCGGATGCTGGAATGAGTGTCCGAAAACAAGAATTTTTTACCACATTTGAGCAAGTTATGGATAAAACGGCGTTGATTTTGCTGCTGCTCGCGGTGGTGGTTCTGGTGGTGGGTTTATGGTCAATTTTCAGCGAAACGCTGTGGATAGTCGCCAGCTTCCTGGAAACGTTGCTTTACCCCACTATCTCCACACCGGAGTGAAGTTATGGTGTTCTGGTCGCTATCGCATAAATAGCATGGGATAAGAAAAAACATTCGAAAAAGAAGAAATTACCCCCTCATTTCTGAAATGAAGTCAGTTATGTCCGGCTTTTTTAAAATGTGCTCACGTTGCTGAGCCATCAAACAAGGAGAGTATTGATGAATGCAAAACCAATGATGTCTTTTTTAGATAGCGGAACGGGTTTTCCCGTGCTGCTGGGCCATAGCTATTTGTTTGATAAAGCGATGTGGTCGCCACAAATTGAAACGCTTAGCCGGCACTTTCGTGTGATAGCGCCGGATTTATGGGGGCATGGTGAATCTCCGGCGTTGCCTGCCACGCCCACCTCTCTGGCCGATATTGCCGCCGACAATCTGGCTTTAATGGACTCGCTCGGGATCGATCAATTTGCCGTGGTCGGCTTGTCGGTCGGTGGAATGTGGGGAGCAGAACTCGCTGCCGCCGCACCTGCGCGGGTTAAGGCTGTGATGTTATTTGATACCTTTATTGGCGATGAAACGGATCTGGCGCGTGAGCGTTACTTCGCGATGCTCAACGCCATCGATGCGACCGGCACTATTCCCCCGGCGTTACTCGATTATATCGTCGGTCAATTTTATTCGCAGTTTGCCGCGCCTGAAGATGTTCAGCAGCTCACCGCTTATCTTTCCTCGCTCTCTGCAGAGCAGCTTCGCAGCAGTATTGTGCCGCTCGGTAAATTGATTTTCGGCCGACCGGATCGCATGGCTATTCTGAATTCTGTGGCTTGCCCGGCGCATGTGGCAACTGGCGAACTGGATCTACCGCGCCCGCCAGTGGAAGGACGACAGATGGCAGAAGCATTAGGCTGTGAATTCACGCTGATTCAAAATGCGGCGCATATCAGTAACCGGGAGAAGCCTGAATATGTTTCGCAATTGATTGTCGGCTTCCTGAAGCAACATTGTTGATTTGTCAGCACACTGCTAAAACCAGGAAATTAGCACCCCGGCGATAGCCTGTTGCTAACCCTTTAATTAACCGAACGGGAAACTGGAGCAGACGATACGTTTCCCGTTCGTTCTTTTCTTCCTAACCCGGTTATAGCTGTCATAAAACTGTCATTATATTTTTATGTTCGGCAGTTTATTTTTAAACGCATCTTATATACACCTTCAATACATCTGTTACACATCGACGCCAAAGAAAGTAATAAATGTTCTGGCTTATAAACACGCGCGCATTACCAGCAAACATCTTACTTATGGTTAATATTGTTAATTAATTCGTGCTTTATTATCGTAAGCTAAACTTCATGCAGAAGTTCGTTAAGCACATTCGCGGTCAATCATCTTTATCACTACAAAACAACGACCTAATGCAAACTAAACACAAAAAACATAATCACAAAGCCAACAGAATATAAATATTAAGAATAATCTTCTTTGGCAATTTATAGATTTAAGCGATCATTTTCATGATAGTAATAGATACAGACTATCAAAATAAGATAATCGATCATTCAAAACAATTTTCAATCGTTATCCGGGCCTGTGTAGAATTGAAAATTGTTCATTAAGAATGTCCTGTTCTTTTGAGTAGGGGCTAAATCAGGAAAATGAAAATTAACACACTGGAAATAAAAGGCAGAAAATTCCTGATGACGGCAGAGTTTCACCCCATCATTAATCTCTCAGGAAAAAACATTCTCCGCTATCAAGCGGTGGCGCAATTTTATAACGCTGAGGATTTTCTCATTCCCGCAGAGCAAACAGCAACGCTGCTCGAAGAAACGGCGGTCAGCAGAAAAGTCACCGATTTTATTTTTGATGTTATTTGTCATGTACTAAAAATGAAGGAAACCATGACGCTTTCCTTCATTTTATCGCCGCAGTTGGTTAATGATATGGATTATCTTACCCAGCTCATTGAACGCTGCCAGCACCATAATATTGCCCCGCAACGTATCGAAATTGAAGTTAGCGATAAAATCACTTATCCACAATTTATCAGTAGGTTACCAGCGTTAAAGAAAGTCAAAGAGTATGGGTTTATGGTTTCACTCGGTAAGTTTGGCCATGGGAATGAACATGCAGAGCGCCTGCAATTGTTTGCATTCAATACCATTAAAATCGACCGTTTCCTTGTTGATGGCATTGCCCGTTACCCGGCAAAACTTTCAACACTGCACCGTTTCATTGGCAGCGTGATACCTGCCGGTACGAACGTGATTTGCGAAGGCGTGGATAGCACCGCCGACCTCGCTCTGCTTAACAGGTATCACTCTGGCGGTATTCAGGGGTACACCTTTTCCCGCCCGCTGACCTTTAAGCAACTCCAGCTACTGGAAGGGTTTTAAACTCGCATACAAGCCGCTGGCGGGGTGATTGGGTGAAAATGCCAGGCTCACAGCGCGTGCACTATTCCTCTGCGTTTTCGCGTGTGCAGATAATTGCTTTATCGTTAATGTGCTTACTGTCCGCGTAGAAGAAGGCTTTTTTACCCGTTTCAATCTGCGTGATGATATGAATAGCCGCCCAGTTGGTATCCTTGTTTTGATCCTGGCTATCGGTATAAATCAGCGAGCGCCCGGAATATTGATCGGAGATCTCATACGGCTTCTCCTGTGGATTCGTGTAATGCCGGCCATTGATAGTGAGCCCATCCGGTTCGACGCTGGCGCGGTATTCATCACACTGCAGCGTGATACCCGCAGCAGATGAATATGCCGATAATAAGGCTAAACAGCCGCCCGCAATAAACTTGACCATAACCATCCCGTATACATTTTGTTGGCAACAGAATAATACAACGCCCCTGAGAAGGGGCGCGTTAATAAAGGTTAGTTATAAAGCGAAGGTTCGCCGACCGGGCGAGTTTTAAAACGCCGGTGGATCCAGAGATACTGCTCCGGTGCGCGCAGAATTTCGCGCTCGATCACTTTGTTCATATAGCTAGCGGCGGCAAACTCATCCTCAACCGGATAGTCATTCAGCGCCTGGCCGATATGCAGCGAATAACCGGAGAAATCCTCTTTGCGCACCATCGTTACCGTCAACATTTTTGCCCCGGAAAGGCGCGATAAAACGTATGTCCCGTTGGTCGTTGCCGCGTTTTGAACACTGAAGAACGGAGCGAAAATACTGCCTTTGCGCCCGTAATCCTGATCCGGCGCAAACCAAACGGCTTCACCTTGTTTCAGCGCATTGACCAGGCCTTTCAGGTTACGGCGATCAATCATCGATTTATTGGAACGCATACGCCCGCGCGTCTGCACCCATTCCATCAGCACATTATTGTGTGGACGATAGGTTGCCATCATTGGCTGGCAAAGCCCCATTACACGCCCACCCAGCTCCAGCGACATAAAATGCACGCCGACCACCATCACGCCACGCTGGCTGGCCTGGGCGGCCTGCAAGTGCTGATAGCCTTCGACGTCAAACCAGCGACGTACACGCTTATCCGACCAAAACCACGCCATGCCGGTTTCAATCAACCCCATGCCCAACGACATAAAGTTTTTCGCAATCAGCCGCTCGCGCAGCTCATCACTCATATGGGGGAAACATAATTCGAGGTTACGGCGAGCTATACGCTCGCGACGTTGCAGGAATCGACGCGATTGCCGACCCAGCCCCGCGCCAAGGCGGGCAAGAACAGGATAAGGAAGTTGAACGAGCAGCCAGAGCAAACCTAATCCGGCCCATGTCACCCAATGGCGTGGGTGTAAAAATGCAAGCTTGAACGATGTCATCATTGTTACCTAAAAGCCTCTATTCAGTAGCGCTTAAAGAGACAATGAATCACTTCATCAGGTCATTACGCGTTACAGCCACTCGCTTCGGTTGCAGACAACCGGGCGGTACATCCAGTGCCGGACAATATAGCACGAAGAGCTAAAATCTAATGCTCAGAATAATGAATAAAAAATGAAGATTTTTCGGCGGTTACACCGCCGAAAATGATTAGACAACAGCCGTGGTCAGCCGTGATGAACAGCAAAGGCGGGATTGTTCGTCATAAATATCGATTTGCCAGACCTGATGCCGCCCACCCGTATGCAACGCCCGGCAAACACCGCGCACGCGCCCGCTGCGCACCGAGCGCAAGTGGTTGGCGTTAACCTCCAGTCCCACCACTTTCTGCTCCCCTTCCGTACACAAATAGCCGGCAACAGAGCCGAGCGTTTCCGCCAGCACCACCGACGCGCCACCGTGTAGCAGGCCAAACGGCTGATGAGTTCGTTGGTCTACCGGCATACTCGCCTCCAGCGCATCGTCACTGATGCGCTCAAAGCGAATATCCAGCAGCCCCACCATATTGCCATCACCCATTGCATTAAGGGCTTCCAGCGTAACCGCACGTTTCCAGATCATCCCAAAATCTCCAGTAATGCCTGTAATGGATGGCGCACGCCATTCCCTTCGATTCGTTTAACCTGGCTGCGACAAGAGTAGCCGGTCGCCAGACAGCGATTACGCGGCAAACGCTGCATCGCCTGATGCCAGGAAAGCTCATAAATCCCCAGCGAGCTGGCATGGTTCTTCACTTCATGACCATAGGTTCCGGCCATACCGCAACAACCAACGCTGACATTTTCCAGTACCGCGCCGAAACGCGCAAAAATCGACGCCCATTGCCCCGTAGCACCCGGCAACGCAGTCACTTCTGTGCAGTGGCCAAACAGATACCATGGCTCGCCGCTGGGCGTTCGCTCACCGACATTATCCAGCGCTGTTGGCAGCCATTCATGCACCAGTTGCACATGAAATTCTCCACGCTTATCACCCAACACCAGCTTGTACTCGTCGCGGTAGCAGAGCACCAAAGCCGGGTCGACACCGACCATCGGCATGCCCAGTTGCGCCACGCGATTAAGGAAATCTGCGGTTTTTTGCGCCGTTTTGGCAAAGCGATTCAGGAAACCTTTAATGTGTTGCGCCTTGCCATTTGGCGAGAAAGGCAACACTACCGGCTCGAAGCCAAGCCGTTCGACCAGACGAACAAAATCGGCCACCACTTGCGCATCGTAATAGCTGGTGAACGGATCCTGCACCACCAGCACAGTTTTCGCTTTCTGCGCGGCGTTGAGTTGTTCAAGCTGCTCAAGCGTCATGTTCGCCGTGCGATGCCCGACCATCTGACGCTGCAATGACGGCACAGACAACAACGGTAAATCCACCATGCCGATATGCTTTGCGGAAAGGGAGCGCACCCACGGCTGGCTCATAAAAAAGTTAAATGTTTTCGGCGCGCGCGCCATTAATGGCGCATAGCTCTCGACCGTGGCGACCAGATGGTCGCGCACCGGACGCAGATAACGGCTGTGATAGAGCTGCAGAAAGCGTGACCGGAATTCCGGCACATCAATCTTGATCGGGCACTGCGTTGAGCACGCTTTACAGGCCAGGCAGCCGGACATCGCCTCTTTGACTTCATGAGAGAAATCATACTCGCCGCGACGTGCATGCCAGCTATTGCGCGTACGCTCGATTAATGTGCGTAAACTGGCCCGCTTTTCCGGCAACTCTTTTTCCAGCTTCACCGGATCGATGCCACGATCTGCCAGCAATCGCAGCCATTCGCGCACCAGCGTTGCCCGCCCTTTTGGCGAATGAATACGGTTCGCCGAGATTTTCATCGACGGACACATCGGGCTTTTCACATCGAAGTTAAAGCACAAGCCGTTACCGTTACACTCCATCGCGCCGCGCCATGATGAACGGACGGCGATAGGAATTTGCCGGTCAAGCGTACCGCGTTTAACGTCATCCACCTTCTTCATCGGCGCATCAAGGCCTTCAGGAGGGCAGATTTTACCGGGGTTCAGACGGTTTTCCGGATCGAACGCCGCTTTGATTTTGCGTAACTCGCCATACAGCTGCTCGCCAAAAAAAGCCGGACTATATTCGGCACGGAAACCTTTCCCGTGCTCACCCCACAGCAAACCGCCATATTTCGCCGTCAACGCCACCACATCATCGGAAATGGATTTCATCAGCACTTCTTGTTGCGGATCGCACATATCCAGCGCTGGTCGCACGTGCAGCACTCCGGCGTCAACGTGACCAAACATGCCGTAGCTCAGGCCGTGTCCATCAAGCAGCGCACGGAATTCAACGATATAGTCCGCCAGATGTTCCGGCGGCACGCAGGTATCTTCGGCGAAGGGAATCGGCTTGGCCGCGCCTTTCGCGTTCCCTAATAACCCCACCGCTTTTTTACGCATAGCGTAAATGCGCTCAATGCCCGTCAGATCCTCGCACAATTGCCAGCCAATCACGCCACCTTCACCATTGGCCATCAACGTATCGAGGCGCCGGCACAGCGACTGCACTTGCGCATCAATCAGCGGCTGATCGTCACCGGCAAACTCAACAATATTCAGCCCAAGCAAGTTTTTATCCGGTACATCGGTAATCAACTCTTTCACCGAGTGCCAGACAATGTCTTCCCGCGCCAGGTTAAGCACTTTCGAATCCACGGTTTCGACGGAGAGCGCCCGCGCGTCCACCATAAACGGCGCATTGCGCAGCGCGGAATCAAACGAATCATATTTTACGTTCACCAGACGGCGAACTTTTGGCAGCGGCGTGATATCAAGGCGCGCTTCGGTAATAAACGCCAGCGTCCCTTCTGAGCCGGTCAGAATGCGGGTTAAATCAAATTCGGTCATCTCGTCATTGAACACATGACGCAAATCGTAACCGGTGAGAAAACGGTTCAGTTTGGGAAAGTTATCCAGAATCAACTGGCGATTATCACGACAGCGCTCCAGCACGGTTTTATAAATTCGCCCGATAGCGGTGCTGGCGTTACCCAGCGTTTCTGCCAGCGCCACCGGCATCGCCTGCGTATCGAGGATATCGCCACCCAATAACACAGCGCGGACACCGAGCACATGGTCGGAGGTTTTCCCGTACACCAGAGAACCCTGCCCGGAGGCGTCGGTGTTGATCATTCCTCCCAGCGTCGCACGGTTGCTGGTCGACAGCTCTGGCGCGAAGAAGAAGCCATAAGGTTTCAAATACTGGTTGAGCTGATCTTTAATAACACCCGCCTCAACGCGCACCCACCCCTCTTCGGGGTTAATTTCCATAATGCGGTTCATATAGCGGGACATATCAACGATGATGCCCTGGTTCAGCGCCTGACCATTGGTGCCGGTACCGCCGCCGCGCGGAGTAAAGACCAGCGTGCGAAAACGCGGCTCGGCAGCGAGGCGTGTGATCAAGGCAACGTCGGACGTTGAACGAGGGAAAACGACGGCATCGGGTAATAGCTGGTAAATACTGTTGTCTGTCGCCATCGTTAGCCTGTCGGCATAGCTGGTGGCGGTATCACCGGTAAAACCTTGTTGCTCCAAAGCCTGCAAAAAATTCAGCACCAGTTGAACGACGCCCGGTGCCTGGGAAATCTGTGGGATCATTATGCTTGACCCTGCCTGACTGTTAGTGTTGTGAATAGTTAATCGTTTGCTTTAAGCATTCATCGTTGTATCACATTTTTTTCTTATGCGCCCATGAGAATTACAGGCAGAATCGGACTGTCCAAAACTGCTGAAATCATTAATCATTATCACTGGTGATTTCCAGAAACACCGAATTTTCAGCCACTCAATAAGGTGAGTAAATCGTATGGTTGATCTACGTCAGTCCAGGGATGTACCGCAAATCATGCTGTCGGTACTGTTTTTAGCAATCATGATTATCGCCTGTCTGTGGGTCGTCCAGCCCTTCATCCTCGGTTTTGCCTGGGCCGGGACGGTGGTGATCGCCACTTGGCCACTGCTGGTGCGCCTGCAACGCGTGCTGTTTGGCCGCCGATCGCTGGCGGTGTTAGTGATGATGCTGCTGTTAATCCTGCTGTTTATTATTCCGGTCGCGCTACTGGTTAATAGCCTGGTGGACTCCAGCGGCCCGGTGATCCATGCCATCAGTACCGGCGCCATGTCACCGCCGGATTTAGCCTGGCTAAACAGCGTTCCTTTCGTTGGTGAGAAGCTCTACGCGGGCTGGCACAGCCTGCTGGATATGGGCGGCAGCGCTATTATGGCCAAACTGCGTCCGTATGTAGGCGCGACCACCACCTGGTTTGTCGGCCAGGCCGCGCATATCGGACGCTTTATGCTGCACTGCGGCCTGATGTTGCTGTTCAGTGCCCTGCTCTACTGGCGCGGTGAGCAAGTTGCCAGAGGGATCCGCCATTTCGCCATTCGCCTTGCCGGGAAACGTGGCGATGCCGCCGTGCTGCTGGCAGGCCAGGCGATCCGTGCCGTAGCGCTGGGCGTGGTGGTCACCGCGCTGGTGCAGGCCGTGCTTGGCGGCGTTGGCCTGGCTATTTCCGGCGTGCCCTACGCCACGCTGTTTACCGTGGTCATGCTGATGACCTGTCTGGTGCAGCTCGGGCCGTTACTGGTGCTGGTTCCGGCCATTATCTGGCTGTACTGGAGCGGAGATTCCACCTGGGGCACTGTACTGCTGGTCTGGAGCTGCGTTGTCGCCACGCTGGATAACTTTATCCGCCCGGTACTGATCCGCATGGGCGCTGATTTACCGCTGATCCTTATTCTTTCGGGGGTCATTGGCGGACTGGTCGCTTTCGGCATGATTGGGCTGTTTATAGGCCCGGTATTACTGGCGGTCTCCTGGCGGCTATTCTCCGCGTGGGTGAATGAAGCGCCCGAACCGGCGGCAACAGATAATGCATTAAGCGAAGTCGACAATGAATGTAGATAACCTTTCCTGAAAATAATTAAGGCGGGGTAGCCCGCCTTAATTATTATTAAGCACTACTTATCATTTCAAACGCAAAACTCCATTCAGATCCCTCTGAAAGCGAAATAATGAGCGGTTTAACCCATATATTCTTCACGTCCGTTTAACTAATGAGACGAATCTGATCGACGCAAAAAATCGACATGCCTACTATTAGCTCACGGTTATAAATCAACACCTTGATTTATAAGCATGGAAATCCCCTGAGTGAAACAACGAATTGCTGTGTGTAGTCTTTGCCCATCTCCCACGATGGGCTTTTTTTTCGCCGCTTTCCGTTCAGGCACTTATTTGCCGGATGCAGACGCGCTCCCCTTGCTGCTCACCGCGCAGGCACCATTATCAATAGCCGCACCAATCGGTAGATAATCGAATGCTAAATGCATCGTGCTCACATCGTGTCCGTCACAGGCACGAATATGATCGTTATAAGACGCGCAGCCATTAAGAGTCGCGCACGCCAGCACGATAAACATGAATAAAAAACGTTTCATTTGAATAACCTCACGACTATTGCAGGCAAATAAAAGATATATGCCTTCTGCTACAGCGAAATAAAAACTGCAATAGTTAATAAATTAAAACGACGAAAAAACAATTAACATAAATCCGCTTACGTATTTACCTGTGCCAGCTGCTGATAAGGTGATGCTGAGACAGCACGTGATCAACGACGTTACGTAACCGGCCCTGTAGTGCCCTATAAATCCTGCGTTCGCCAGCGTAGTTCACCCACTGGATACCGCCGGGTTCAACTTCGACAAACCCCGTCACGCCATTACAAATAAAATGAACATAATGGCGCTCAGCTATTTTTCCCATTACGAAAAACCTCAATAGAATTGTTTCTGCAAGCGCAGAAGCAAATAGAAAACCACGAACAGATAAGTCACTGGAGAGAATTATATGCAGGGTAATTATCAATACAATAAATATATACCAGGAGCAGGCACGAATAGCTTACGATCACACAAATACCTTATTTAATTGTAAGCTATGAAGTGTGGTTGTTATTTCAGGAGGGTTATTGTTGCTCGTTTGTGCAAAAAAAATAGCCCATCGTTCGATGGGCTACGATTTTATCACTGGCTGACTTCGCACTGACTCATCATTTTCCAGGCGGTGGGAAGTTCGCGGATCTCGCCGTAAACATTCACCGTAAGCGTTGCGCGGATATCTGCCGATGAGGCACCGATTTGCAACTCAAACTCACCCGGTTCGACAATGCGTTGCCCGTCACGGCGAGTAAAGTTGAGCATATCTACCGGCACGATGAACGTCAGCGTCGCCGATTCACCCGGTGACAATGCCACGCGCTGGAACGCCTTTAGCTCCTGCACCGGACGCACCATCGAGGCCACCTTATCCCGGACATACAGCTGCACCACTTCGCTTCCGCTGCGCTCGCCGGTATTTTTTACCTGTACCTGTACGTGAATATCGCCATCGATCGCCACATCAGGCGTGAGCAGCACCGGGTTCACATACTCGAACTGCGTCCAGCTCTTTCCGTAGCCAAAGGGGTAAAGGGCGCCAAAATGGAAGGCAAACGGTGTACCACCGCTTTTCAGCTTGTGGTTGTAATAATAGGGCATGGCACCGGCGCTTTTCGGCACGCTGACGACCAGACGCCCCTGCGGCTCTGCCCGTCCGGTCAATACATCGGCAATCGCCTGGCCGCCCTCCTGCCCCGGCGCCCACGCCATCAACCATGCGGCAACGCGCGACTCCAGCCCTTGCAGGTTATACGGACGTCCGCCGGTCATGACCACCACGACCGGTTTCCCCGTTGCCACTAACGCTTCAAGCAATTGTTGTTGCACACCCGGCAACGTCAGGCTATCCGTATCAGAACCTTCCCCCACCGTGCCGCTCTGGAACAGCCCGGCAAGATCGCCCACACAGGCAATAATCACCTCGCTTTCTTGCGCCACGCTCACCGCGTGCGGGATCAGACTCACATCCATGGAAACCGGTGACTGCTGCATCGGTTTACCCGACGCGTCCCCAGGGAAAACGGGGGCACCAGCCATACGTTTTTCAATAATATGGCAACCTTTGGCATAGCGGACGTACCCCTCGCCCAGCGTCTGGCGCAGCGCCGCAAGCGGCGTGGTGACCTGCGTGGTTTCTTCCAGCATATCGCTAATGATCAAATGCACCGGGAAACTGTAGCCGCTGAGCAAAGCCAGCGGATCGTCAGCGGTCGGGCCAATTACTGCCACTTTCGGCGAGCCGCTCAATGGCAAAATGCCGTTATTTTCCAGCATCGTCATTGAGCGCGTGGCGACCTCGCGCGCTACCTGCCGTGTCTCAGCAGACTGCAGGTCGATACCCTGTTCATCGGTATAAGGTTGTTCGAACAAACCAAGACGAAATTTTACTTCCAGTACGCGGGCGACAATTTCGTCCACTTTTGCCATGGAAATAAGGCCGCGCTCAACGGCCTCTGCCAGATGGCGCGCACAGTCATCTTTTGGCAACTCAACATCCAGCCCGGCATTAAACGAGAGCGCAGCGGATTCTGCAGCATCGTGAGTCACGCCGTGATGCTGATGCAACAGGCTGACGCCGCCGTAATCGGCCACAATAATGCCTTCGAAGCCCCACTGTTCACGCAGCAGGGTGGTGAGCAAGAAATGGTCACTGTGTCCCGGCTGATTATCAATGTCGTGATAAGCCGGCATCACCGATCCCGCTTTCGCCAGCTTCACAGCCATCTCGAACGGCAGCAAGAAGGTGTCGTTCAGCTCGCAAAAGCCGAGGTGTACCGGAGCATGGTTACGTGCGCCTTCACTAAACGAGTGGCCAACATAGTGTTTGAGCGTCGCCAGCATATCGCCCTTTTCACCCTGCAAACCGTTCACGTACGCGCAAGCCATCACTCCCACCAGCCACGGATCTTCGCCAAATGTCTCTTCCGTGCGCCCCCAGCGCACATCGCGCGAGACATCCAGCACCGGAGCCAGCCCCTGCTTGCAGCCGGTTGATCGCGCTTCCAGCCCAATATGATGGGCGGCGCGTTGCACGAGTTGCGGATCCCAGGTGGAACCGTAATTCAGCGAGGAGGGAAATAACGTCGCGTCTTTACACAATAAACCAACCAGGCACTCTTCATGGAACAGCGCCGGAATGCCCAACCGCGTCTCTTCCACTAACGTTTTTTGCAGCCGATTCGCCGCGCGCACGCCGCTTTTTGCCTCCACAATATGCGTGCCCAGCGGACGGGTTATTTGCCCGACGCCCAGTTTAAGCCGCTGCGCCAGCGCTGCCTGCGCGCTGACACCAGCAAACTCATCGCTGAGATCGGTGCGCTCGCGATGCTCACCCTCTTCTGAAAGCACCAGCCACAGAGCATGCATTTGCGCGAATTTCTCTTCCGGCGTCATCCGCGCCAGTAAATCCGCAACGCGTTCGGCCACGGGACGGTTTGCGTCCTGGTAGATAGCAGTCATCGGGTCACTCCTGTGTTGTTGAAATCCGGGGCGGTTTGCGGTGCCGTGTCGCTTTCGCTGTCACCGCGTTTACGTATCAGATCTTGCGCGATACTGTCGGCAACCTGGCTATTCAGTTTGTAGCGGGTCAGCAGCAGCACCATGCAGATAAACAGCAGGCAGGGGATCAGCGTAAACAGCGCGTTAATGGTCGTCAGCACCGTCGCACTCTGGGCTGCCTGGTTCGGCGCATAGTCCACTGCGCCAAGCACCCAACCCACAACAGCGCCGCCGAGCGCCAGGCCAAATTTAATGGCGAATAACGCGGTAGAGAACACCAGTCCGTCGAGACGACGCCCGCTGCGGTGCTCTTCGTAATCCACCACGTCAGAGAACATGGTCCATTGCAATGGCGTGGTCAGGTTCTGAATAAAGCTGAAAACGATATTGAGGCCAAAAATAAGCCACACTTGCGTAGGCGGGATAATAAAAATAAGCGCAGCGAAAACGACGAACGTAATAATTGTCCACTGGTAGGCGCGCACCCGGTCAAATTTCCCTAACAACCGTGCCGATAATAGCGCTCCGCTTAGGGCAGCGATCATGCCAGAAACAATAAAGGTAAACACCATATCCGGGCGCTGTAATACATATTTGACGTAATACATCGTGGCGGAACCACGCGTTACAACCGCGGTTAACAGCAAAATATTAAACACAAAGACAATGCGCCACTGCGTATTTCCCGCCAGCAATTTGAGATCGCTGAGCAGCGAACCAGAGCTATCATTGCGCGGCGTAAAACGCTCGCGCGTCATAAAGAAGCAGCCAAAGAACAGAAAAATACCCAATACGCCCATCATACTCATGGCATAGAAATACCCTTTCTGATCGTTACCCGCCCCCAGATGCGCCACCAGCGGCAGAGCAATAACGGTCACGATCAGGCCGCCGATAAACGATAAACCAAAGCGCCAGGACTGCAGCGAATGGCGCTCGTGCGGGTCCATCGTCAGCGCGCCGGGCATTGCGCAGTAAGGTACGTTAATCGCAGAGTAGATAAAGCTAAGGATGCCGTAAGTGACGCAGGCATAGAGGATTTTTGCCGTTGCCCCGGCGTCCGGGACATAAAAGGTAATAATGCAGCTCACACCGAACGGTATTGCAAACCACAGCAGCCAGGGGCGAAAGCGCCCGTGTCGCGTTTGCGTGCGATCCACCAGTGCGCCGATACACGGATCGACAAAAGCATCCACCGCGCGTACGACCAAAAACATGGTTCCCATTATTGCGGCAGGCAACCCAAACACATCCGTATAGAAATAAGCGAGAAACAGCGTTGCGGTTTGCCAGACCAGGGCGCTTGCCATATCGCCCAGACCGTAACCTATTTTGTCTTTTGTACTCAGGACAGAGGAGATTGTCATTTTTATTAGCCTTGTGAGGTCAAAAAATATTTCAACATGGCGCGACAGATTAACGTCACGCTGCTCACTACAGGCTCAAGTATTGGAAGAAGGCTACGAGGGGACAATTGCAATAATTGCCAGGCTTTTTACGTTTTTTAGTAATTGTGATCGCCGCCGAGTTCGCGGCTGAAATAAAAAAATCCCCGACATTATGCCGGGGATTTTACTTTCGCCTTTATTTTTTCAGTTCGGCGAGGCTTAGCCAGGTCTGCACAACGGTGTCCGGATTGAGCGAGAGACTATCAATGCCCTCATCCATCAACCAGGCGGCAAAGTCTTCGTGATCCGAAGGTCCCTGTCCGCAGATACCGACATATTTGCCCTGCTTTTTCGCCGCACGGATCGCCATCGAAAGCAGCGCTTTTACCGCGTCGTTACGTTCGTCGAACAATTCAGAGACCACGCCGGAATCGCGATCGAGGCCCAGCGCCAGTTGAGTCATGTCGTTGGAGCCGATAGAGAAACCATCGAAATATTCGAGGAACTGCTCCGCCAGCAGCGCGTTGGACGGGATTTCGCACATCATGATGATTTTCAGCCCGTTCTCACCGCGTTTCAGCCCCTGACGCGCCAGCTCATCAACCACCGCTTTTGCCTGTTCAACGGTACGCACAAACGGGACCATGATTTCCACGTTGGTCAGCCCCATGTCGTTACGCACGCGTTTTACCGCTTCGCATTCAAGCGCAAAGCAATCGCGGAAGCTGTCAGCAACATAACGGCCTGCGCCGCGGAAACCGAGCATCGGGTTCTCTTCTTCCGGCTCGTAACGCTCACCACCAACCAGATTCGCGTATTCGTTCGATTTAAAGTCGGACAGACGCACAATCACGCGTTTTGGCCAGAATGCCGCGCCCAGTGTCGAAATGCCTTCCGTCAGACGACCGACATAAAACTCAACCGGCGAATCGAAGCCTTTCATCATTTCGCGGATTTCGTTTTGTAATTTCGCGTCCTGGTCATCAAACTCCAGCAGCGCACGCGGATGCACACCGATCATGCGGTTGATGATGAACTCCAGACGCGCAAGGCCTACGCCTTCGTTTGGCAGGCAAGCAAAATCGAACGCGCGATCCGGGTTGCCGACGTTCATCATGATCTTCAGCGGCAGATCCGGCATGGTGTCTACGCTTGAACTTTTTACGCTGAAATCCAGCAGATCGGCATACACATAACCGGTATCGCCTTCAGCGCAGGAGACGGTGACTTTCTCACCGGTTTTAATGCGTTCGGTCGCATCGCCGCAGCCCACCACAGCCGGAATACCTAACTCACGCGCAATGATCGCCGCGTGGCAGGTACGACCGCCGCGGTTGGTGACAATGGCCGCCGCTTTTTTCATGATCGGTTCCCAGTCCGGGTCGGTCATGTCGGTCACCAGCACATCACCCGGCTCGATCAGGTTCATCTCACTGATATCGTGGATCACTTTTACCGTGCCTGCGCCAATGCGATGCCCAATGGCACGGCCTTCAGAGATAATGCGCCCCTGGGCATGCAGCGTGTAACGCTCCATCACCTGGCCACGCGAGCGCACGGTTTCCGGACGCGCCTGTACGATAAACAATTTGCCGGTATGACCGTCTTTCGCCCATTCAATATCCATTGGACGGCCATAATGTTTCTCGATTTGCACCGCCTGCTTCGCCAGCGCTTGTACTTCGTCGTCGGTCAGAGAGAAACGGTCACGCTCGGCCTGCGGAACATCTTCAATCTGCACCTGCTTGCCATGCTCTTGCGTCGGCGCATAGATCATGCGGATTTTCTTCGACCCCATGGTGCGACGCACAATCGCTGGACGATTGGCCGCAAGCGTTGGCTTATGCACGTAGAACTCATCAGGGTTAACGGCGCCCTGCACCACCATTTCGCCCAGCCCCCAGGCAGAGGTGATAAACACCACCTGATCAAAACCGGATTCCGTATCAATGGTGAACATCACGCCAGAAGAGCCGATATCCGAACGCACCATGCGCTGCACACCGGCAGAAAGCGCGACGCCGCGATGATCGTAGCCCTGATGTACGCGATAGGAGATGGCGCGATCGTTAAATAACGAGGCAAACACATGCTTCACCGCCACCAGCACGGCGTCATACCCTTGCACGTTGAGGAAGGTTTCCTGCTGACCGGCAAACGAGGCATCCGGCATATCTTCTGCTGTCGCAGAAGAACGCACCGCGAAAGAGGCTTCGGCGTCGTCTTCGGAGAGTTTGGCGTAGGCTTCGTGGACGGCTTTTTCCAGCTCAGGCGGGAACGGCGTGTCGACAATCCACTGGCGGATCTGCGCACCGGCTTTTGCCAGTTCGGAAACATCATCGATGTCGGTTTTATCCAGTAATTCGTAAATGCGCTGATTTAGCCCGCTTTGTTCCAGAAACTGGTTAAACGCATCGGCCGTGGTCGCAAACCCATTCGGTACGGAAACCCCCATACCGGACAGATTAGTAATCATTTCACCAAGGGAGGCATTTTTGCCCCCAACTCTGTCTACATCATTCATGCCGAGTTGGTCATACCAAAGCACCAGCGGAGACGAGCCATTGTTGGACATCGAAACAATCCTTTTGTGATATATGAATGGGTAAAAACGTCGAACTACTTTTTTATCCTGGCATAATTAATTCCGTTGAAAAAACGGTGAATCGTGTAAGCAATAACGATTCTTGGTTTTTCGGATAGATTCCCATCAATAAATCACCTTGAGTAATTTCTCATTTCTGTATCTCCTTATTTTTTATAGGGGAAACTAAAAAAATGAACTGTAGAGTTCATTAAAAATAAAAACACCATTTCATTTTAAAAATGAGAAAAAGGAGATACGCATGTTGAGGGTTTTAATTTATGCTTTCAGAGAATTACGCATGTCATTCAGGATGGGTTAAATGGACAGTTCAGTTGATCGCCACGTCTTTTATATTTCTGATGGAACCGCTATCACCGCTGAAGTATTAGGCCATGCGGTCATGTCGCAATTCCCGGTTGCCGTCAGCAGTATTACGCTGCCGTTTGTGGAAAACGAGAGCCGCGCCCGCGCCGTCAAAGAACAAATAGACGCCATTTATCAGCAAACCGGCAATCGTCCACTGGTGTTCTACTCCATTGTGATACCGGAAATTCGCGCCATTATTTTGCAAAGCGAAGGATTTTGTCAGGATATCGTTCAGGCGCTGGTTGCGCCGCTGCAGGAGGAATTAAAACTCGATCCTACCCCCATTGCGCATCGCACACATGGGCTTAATCCAGGTAATTTAACCAAATACGATGCGCGTATCGCGGCAATTGATTACACCCTCGCGCACGATGACGGTATTTCTTTGCGCAATCTTGATCAGGCACAGGTGATTTTACTGGGCGTTTCGCGCTGCGGAAAAACACCGACCAGTCTGTATCTGGCGATGCAATTTGGTATTCGCGCGGCAAATTATCCTTTTATTGCTGACGATATGGACAACCTCGTTCTCCCCGCTGCGTTAAAGCCACTGCAGCATAAATTATTTGGTCTGACCATTAATCCGGAGCGTCTTGCCGCCATTCGCGAAGAGCGCCGGGAAAATAGCCGCTACGCGTCGTTGCGCCAGTGCCGCATGGAAGTCGCAGAAGTGGAAGCGCTTTACCGCAAGAATCAAATTCCCTGCCTTAATAGCACCAACTACTCTGTAGAAGAAATTGCCACCAAGATGCTCGATATTATGGGGTTAAATCGCCGCATGTACTAACAAGCTAGTACACAGGTGCGAAATGCGCTATGATACTGCCCGGAAACGTGATGTGCTTTGCAACCCCTCTTGAAATAAGCCGGGATTGGTTTAAGGTGTTGCGCATCACTTCCGGCATTCCTGCCGCTGAAGCACCTAATTTTTGAGATTCTTGATGAACAAAACTGATGAACTTCGCACTGCGCCTATCAGCAGCCTGGTGACACCAGCTGAACTTGCGCAGCGCTACCCTGTTACCTCAGAGGTAGCGGAGCATGTGACCGCATCCCGTCGGCGGATAGAAAAAATTCTGAATGGTGAAGATCACCGCCTGTTGGTGATTATTGGTCCCTGCTCGATTCACGATCTTGACGCAGCCGTTGATTACGCGAGCCGTTTACAAGTATTACGTGAAAAACACCACGCGCAGCTCGAAATCGTTATGCGCACCTACTTCGAAAAACCGCGCACCGTGGTGGGCTGGAAAGGGCTGATTTCCGATCCAGATCTGAACGGCAGTTACCGCGTAAATCACGGTCTTGAGCTGGCGCGTAAACTGCTGTTGCAGGTCAATGAGCTGGGAGTGCCCACCGCGACCGAATTCCTCGATATGGTGACCGGCCAGTTTATTGCCGATTTAATTAGTTGGGGAGCGATTGGCGCGCGCACCACGGAAAGCCAGATCCACCGCGAAATGGCCTCGGCGCTTTCCTGCCCGGTCGGTTTTAAAAATGGTACCGATGGCAATACACGTATCGCCGTTGATGCGATCCGCGCTTCACGCGCCAGCCATATGTTCCTCTCGCCGGATAAAAGCGGGCAAATGACCATTTATCAGACCAGCGGCAACCCGTACGGCCATATCATTATGCGTGGCGGTAAAAAACCGAATTACCATGCCGGGGATATCGCCAATGCGTGCGATACGCTGCGCGAATTTGGTTTGCCGGAACATCTGGTGGTGGATTTCAGCCATGGCAACTGCCAGAAAGAGCACCGCCGCCAGTTGGATGTCTGTGACGACATTTGTAAGCAAATCCGTAATGGCTCGATGGCGATCTCTGGCGTGATGGCGGAAAGTTTCCTGCAGGAAGGCACACAAAAAATTGTCAGTGGCCAGCCGCTGGTATACGGGCAATCCATTACCGACCCATGTCTGAACTGGGAAGACAGTGAACTGCTGCTGGAAAAACTCGCAACCGCGGTTGCCACCCGTTTTTAACCGCTTCCTGCTGACTCCCTCAGAACTACGCGTTCCCCCTACTTTTTCCTGGGGGAACTGCGTTCAGGTAAACAATCGCCCTTGCGTCATATCACCATACTATTGATAATCATTATCATTGTTGGTTTGTCTTAAAACGGATATGTCGCAAATGGATAGCACACCTGCATCACCCGTCACGCCTCAGGAAAAGCCCACGCACATCACCCCAACCGATCGCCGTGTTCACAGCCATTCACTGCTGGGAGATGAAGGACGCGTCGTTATTGAGCACAACGGGCAGCAATATCTGCTGCGCCAGACGCACGCCGGAAAATTGATCCTGACAAAGTAGGCCGTTTTCAACTCGAGCAGCTTACTTCCAGCCGTTTGCCCCAGTCAGGCGGGCGGCTGACATAATCATCACTGCGATCAATAAATGGCTGTTGTAATGCCTCATGAAGTCGCTCCAGCTCGCTGCTATCACCTTTCTCTGCGGCATCTATGGCGCGCTGCGCCAGCCAGTTTCGCAGTACCATCGCCGGGTTAACCTGTTGCATATGCGCCTGCCGCTGTGCATCATCGATATTTTCCTGCTGTAAGCGCGCCCGATATCGCGCAAACCAGTCATCAAATGCGCCGCGATCGATAAACTCATCGCGTAACGGCGACGCCGCACTTTGCTGTTCGGTCAGGCTGAGCATACGGAACGTACGCGTATAGTCGCTGCCTTCGCGCGCCATCAGGGCAAACAGCGAATTCAGAAGATCGTTATCCCCTTGCTGGCGGGTGAAGAAGCCCAGTTTGCTGCGCATTAACAGGCCATATTCAGTGAGTAACTGGTGCTGGTAATCATCCAGCGCGGCGTTTAGGCTCTCCGCAGCAATAAAGGGCGATAACGACTGCGCCAGGCGCTGGAGATTCCACAGCGCCACCGCGGGCTGGTTTTCAAAGCTGTACCGCCCCTGGTAATCAGAGTGGTTACAGATAAAACCGGGCTGGTAATCATCAAGAAAACCGAACGGGCCATAGTCGATCGTTAAACCAAGGATCGACATGTTATCGGTATTCATTACACCGTGCGCGAACCCTACCGCTTGCCAGCGCGCTATCAACTGCGCGGTACGCCGCACAACATCCCGGAACCAGGCGACATATTTATCGCTTTCGTTTTGCAATTCCGGCCAGTGATGACGGATAACAAAATCTGCCAGTTGACGGACTTTTTGCGGATCGCGTCGGTAGTAAAAATGTTCGAAATGACCAAACCGCACATGGCTTTCGGCAATACGCATCAGCATTGCGCCCTGCTCCTGCGTTTCGCGCATCACCGGCGTATCGCTGGTCACAATGCTCAATGCGCGCGTGGTCGGGATCCCCAGATAATGCATCGCTTCTGAAGCCAGGCTTTCGCGAATGGTCGAGCGCAACACCGCGCGGCCATCCCCCATGCGCGAATACGGCGTCAGCCCGGCGCCTTTCAAGTGCCAGTCCCGGGTTGTGCCGTCCGGGAGTTGCTGCTCACCGAGCAAAATCCCGCGCCCATCACCTAATTGTCCGGCCCAGACACCAAACTGATGTCCACTGTAGACCTGCGCCAGTGGAGACATGCCAGGCAACAGCGCTTCGCCGCCCCAAATGCCTGCTCCCGAGACAGGATGAAACAACGCATCCGGTACATCCAGCGCATGTGCCAACGGCTCATTGCGCCATAGCAACCGGGCGTTGTGCAGCGGCGTAGGGGATAATGCGGTGTAAAAATCTGGCAATTCATCTCGCCAGTGGGTAGTAAAAGACAGGGTCATGGTTCCTCCTGCCTTTAGTGTAGTGCTAACTGTGGTGTTTAAACACCGGGCAAAAGCAGGGCTATGGCTGAACGAGGGAGGTTAACTGTTCGACGGCGACGGGTGACCACATTGCGCCAAACATGGCGCTGAAGGGAAAGGCCGAAGCCCGGTTGAGGGCGTGTTCATCATCAATGCCTGCAATCATCAATGCATCACAATAGGGCTCAAGCTGCGAAACAATCACCCGCATAAAAGGTTCGAATGAAGGTGAAGCTAGCCGCTGATGAACAAAATTTTTATCCAATACCACCCGCTTAAATAAGCCATCAAAAATGGCTTTTGTCGAGGCGGTTCCGGCACCAAAATTAGCCAGCACCAGTGAATATTGTTTCGCCAATAGAAACAATAGATGATTATCTTTCCCCTTATTTAGATCGGGAAAATTCTCATTAATGGTAAATTCAAGAAAAGGAAATTTCCTAATGTTTGTCGCAAGCATTTCATCTGCTAACAGGACATCAATCAAAGAGGGCGCAATATTAATCCAGGCCGTTAATTGATGTTGGATAAAAAAGAGTTGGCAGGCTTCAAGCAGTGCCAGTTGTTCATTGAATAAGGTGAGTATTTCTTCAGGCGTAAGACGCGGGATAACCAGCTCTGTAGGCGTGCGGACATTGCTGTCGGGTCCCACAAAGTTAATGATAATTTCCAGTCCCTGTAGCATTCCGTTACTTTTTCTCGCAGGAAGTAAAAGAAGCTCAGAGCGATATGTGTCATCCAGCGATACTATCATTGCGCCAGCCCCGCATTAAGGGTGATATCCGGCATTGTCAAACACAGGTGAAGATATTTCAAATGTATTGTTTTAAATGAGATTAACTTCATTTTTTTCCCGTTTTATTTTTTGGCTGCTCCTTAACCTTTATTAGCCTGATAACGAATTGACGGATGTCCGGATCCCAATGTACACAGATCTTAATTAAGATAAACGTGATTATTTAGTGGAAATTTCCTGGTTTAAAAAAAAGCCCTTGCGGGCTTTCTCATTCTAGATACGACGTGCTTGCCAGAAATTTTTACGCCAGTAGACATTATCCAGAGAAGAACGCATCACTCCCCGGCTGGTTGAGGCATGAATGAACTCATTATCCGTATCGTAAATACCAACGTGCAACCCGCTCTCTCCGGAACCGGTTTTAAAGAAAACCAGGTCGCCTGGCAGCAAATCATCTTTATCGATTTTCGTGCCGATTTCCGCCTGCTGGCGCGTCTCGCGCGGCAGTTGCAAAGAAAACTTATCGCGAAACGTCATCATAACGAACCCGGAACAATCAACGCCGGAACGGCTCATACCACCGTAGCGATACGGCGTACCATGCCACTGGCTAAGCTGATCATTCAGGCCAGCAATAACGGTTATCGAATCTGACAATCTTGGATTTGGCGGCGGCGCGCGATGAGAACTACATCCTGCAAGGAATAACGCCACTGCCAGCAAAAACCAGATACGCATCCTGGATCACGCCTCTTTATTTCTTTTTCTCGGAATAATCTACCGTGTGAATCAGATATGTGGCAAGTCACCTTTTCGTCACGTTGCGGGGATCAGCACGCGGTGACCTTCCACATCCAGTTGGCGAAAAGCCAAACCATACGCCGTCGCCAGATGAGATGGTGTCAGCACCTCGTCCTGCCGCCCGCTCATTAACAGTTTGCCGCCACTGAGCAGCCAGGCCTGGCGCGCATGGTGCAACGTATGGTTAAGATCGTGGCTACTCATCACCACGGTAATTCCTGCGGCAACCAGCTCGTTTAAAAGCTTGTCCAGTGCCGCCTGCTGGGCAACATCGAGGCTATTCATCGGCTCATCCAGCAATAAAAGCTCCCCGGAGGGGTTACCAGCCGGGTGAATTTGTAAAATTACCGCCGCTAAGCGTACCCGCTGCCACTCCCCACCTGACAGATGATTCACCGCCCGCCCCAGCTTATCGCTGAGGCCAAGCTTGCCCGCAATCTGTGCAAGCAGCGCGGTTTGTGTGTTATCGCGCTGATGCAAGGACAAGTACTGCCAGACAGGCATAGCGAACGGTGGTGTCTGCTGCTGGGCCAGGTAAGCGCGGTGTTGCGCCAGCTGCGATGCTGACCACTGTGTCAGCGAACGGGCATTAAACAGCACGCTACCCTGCCCGCTTGATAACCCGGCAATGCGCGCCAGCAGTGTACTTTTCCCCGCACCATTCGGCCCGACAAGATGCAGGACTTCTCCCTGGCCGATCGATGCCGTTATCGGCCCAAGCCTGCCGGGTTCAGCCACATCCTGAAGCTGCAACAGCATTGACATTACTTCGCCAGCGCCTGTTTCACCGCGTCAACAAGAACCGGATCTTCCGGTGTCATATCCGGAGAGAAGCGTTGAATCACCTTGCCATCACGACCAATCAGGAATTTTTCAAAATTCCACAGAATATCGCCCGGCTCTTTCGGCGCGCGACCTTTGCTCTCCATGCGTTCGTAGAAACCGCTTCCCTCAAGCGCAACAGCCTTCGGCGCTGCGGCCACAAGTTTTTTATACAGCGGGTGGCGCGCTTCGCCATTCACATCGATTTTGCTGAACAGCGGAAATGTTACGCCATACGTGGTGCTACAGAAGGTTTTGATCTCCTCTTCTGAACCTGGTTCCTGGCCGAGAAACTGATTGCAGGGAAAACCGAGTACGGTAAAACCTTCACTTTCAAATTCTTTTTGCATCTGCTCCAGTTGTTCGTACTGCGGCGTCAGCCCACATTTAGAGGCAACGTTGACCAGCAGCAGCACCTTGCCGAGGTAACCTGCAAGCGTTGTCTGTTCACCATCAATAGTCTTAACTTCAGTATTCAGAATATCCTGTTGCATAGCGTCACCTTAATGAATGTTATGGTTTGCGGGCTCAACGCCCGGCTCTCAATAATAGCCAGATAAATACCGGCGCGCCCAGCGTCGACGTCACAACACCTATGGGCAACTCGGCTGCACTGAGCGCCAGACGTGCTATCACATCGGCAAATAACAGCGCCACCGCTCCTGCCAGCGCGCAGCCCGGCAGCAATGCCCGATGATCGGTCAAACCGCACAAACGTAAGATATGGGGAATGACCAGACCGATAAAACCAATTGAGCCCGCCAGCGCGACGCTTACGCCGACCAGCCAACCCGTTGCTATCACCAGTACGTTTCGCCATAGCCACATCGGTAACCCTAACTGGCGTGCGGAAATGTCTCCCAGTGCCAGCATATTCAGTGGCTGCGACTGGAAACAGACCCAAATGATGACTGGCACCAGCGCCGCCATCAGCCAACTTTGTTGCCAGTCCACGCCGCCGAAACCGCCCATCATCCAGTACATCAGCTGGCGTAAATCGAATGAGGAAGAGAAATAGACGGCCCAGGTCATCAATGCGGTACAGATGATGCCCAATGCAACGCCAGCCAGCAGTAAACGGCTGGTTGAGATGTGGCGGCGCGCGAAACGCAGCAGGATCAGGGTCACAACGAGCGCCCCGGCAATCGCACAAACGCCCAGCGCCCAACCTGGCAGCAATCCGCCGCCCAGCAATACAGCAGCAATTAATCCAACGCCCGCGCCGCTGGAGACACCAAGCAACCCCGGCTCCGCAAGCGGGTTTTCGAATAGCGCCTGCATTACCGCACCGCACAACGCCAGTGCGGCGCCTACCAGCAACACGGCCAGCGTACGCGGCAGACGAATTTGCCAGACAAAGAGTTGCCCATCCGGTGTAAACCAGGCGCCGGGAGAAATCCATTGATCACCCGCGCAGAGACTAAACAGCAGCGCGAAGAGTAAGAGCAACAGCAATCCACCCAGCCAGCGGCGGTTGCGTTGCTGTTGAAGACGAGCGTATGCCAGCATGTTTTCCGTTGTATTGGTCAGCAAGGCCACTGATTTTAAAGTTGATGCCGGATGCTGAAAAGAAAAAAGGCCGCGATGCGGCCTTTTTAATTAGTTCATATCATTCAGCTTTGGGCGAAGCGTTTTCGACACGGCTCTTTAACTTCTGGCCGGGTCTGAAGGTCACCACGCGCCGGGCTGTAATGGGAATATCTTCGCCCGTTTTTGGATTACGACCCGGACGTTGATTTTTGTCGCGCAAATCGAAATTGCCAAAGCCGGAGAGTTTTACCTGCTCACCGTTTTCCAGAGCACGACGGATCTCTTCGAAAAACAGCTCTACCAGCTCTTTTGCGTCCCGTTTGCTAAGCCCAAGCTTATCAAACAGATATTCTGACATTTCAGCTTTTGTAAGCGCCATAGGTTCAATCCCTCAATGATGCCTGGAATCGCTCTTTTAATGCCTCTACACATCTGGCAACGGTAGCG